>BNJS01004011.1_pt1 | contig 2793765 bp, 3231 predicted proteins | sample 8540461 | NCBI WGS metagenome assembly BNJS01 (sample SAMD00202454, study PRJDB9452) | human saliva metagenome | isolation source: human saliva | place: Japan | reverse complement strand
GATCAAGGATCGGCACAGCACAAATCGTCAGCGCGATTGTAGGAGCCGCCGCAGCGAAAGCCGTCGGCGGCAATGCAGGCGCTGGTGCAACTGCGGCGGCTAGCGGGACGAAGTGGAATCTCTATGAGAAAAATCCCTGAGATAAGGCAACAGCTGGAAGAGCAGCTGATGACAGAGGAATATGAGTCCCTGCGAGAAAACGAATACATGCCTTTGTACGGGAAAAAAGATGGCAGGAAAGTCGCCGTCACTATAGACCGAGACGGCAATATCTACGATTTGGATATCGAAGCGGACAGCGGAAACGATGCAAAGAAAATTCATTTGCTCGATCCCTTATCAGAAAACAGCACTCCTTTCTATGTCGATATCTATGCCGATTATGATTTGCGTGAGCATCCCGTAGAAAAAACCGGTCAGGTAAACGCATACAAAACTGGCGCATACGACGGCACTCTCCTCGATGCCTTATATCCTAAAGAGAGCCTTTCCAGTAAATTCCGACGAAACTTTTTCGATTGGGCAGCGGGAACTGTCAGCGCGGTCGATGACAACATGTCCTTCGGGCTCACGCAAAGCGGTTATTACTATGTAACAGGCCACCGCATTGACAATCGGGATAGTCTGGCCTTTCATAGCGGCAGACTGACAGGCACGGCCTTGACGTTTGTTGGGGCGATACGGGAACTCACTGGTGGAGCCACCATGTCTTTCGGTGGTCTTATACTAGCACCAGAGACAGGCGGAACCTCTGCCGTAGCCACCACAGCCGGAATCGCCCTAATAGCCCACGGCACCATAGCTACGAAGAACTCTTTTCAGAACGGGATTGATGATAGCAGACACTTCATCAAAGCTGCGGAAGGAAGCAGCTCCCTCGAGAAAAAATTCACAAGAAAGGACGCTATCGAATATTTAAACGAGGGGGCTATAGATATCACTACGAGCAAATCTGGAGCAAAAACATGCAGAAATCCGGAGGCTATGAACAAACAGAAAAAGACTTCTATAATTTGAATCCAGATAATGTAAAAGAACTTATTACAAAATATGGCTCAGGGCTGTACGGAACATTGAGCGATGGAACTATCGTTGTTGCGCGCCGAGGAAGCAAAAGTGCTGGATCAACTCTTGAAATAAGTCCAGGTAGTAGGAAGGTGTATAAATATAGGTACTAATTTTTCGTAAATTGCAAGTACAAATTGATCAAACTATTTTACGAGGTGTAAATAACGATGGAAAAATGGATAGAAGTAAATCCGGGAATGATTCCACCAGGAAATTATTCTATGCGCTTACAAACAGGTGACTTTGAGGATTTAATGGTTTTCCTTGAAAATATTTCGTATGAAGTAACTTTAGATTTCCTCGGTGATATTTCATTTCATTGTGTTGATGAAGGCAATTGGCTTTTTTATCCTTATGAAGATGCAGAATTTGAACATTATCGTAAGAAAGAATTCGATAACGTACTTTATAGGATAAACAATGGACAGTATAGTTTATTTACAAAAATATATGGGAGATTTATTTGAATATGAAAAGCCTATACACTATATAATAGTTACATTAAATTACTTTATCGAGGTTATTACCATATCAGATATAAACATCACAGTAAAAGACCTCAAAACTGGAGAGTTAAAAAAATATACCGTAGAAAGGAGTAAACTTTAACACATAAAAAAATAATCCTCGTAAATCAATAATAGGTTACAAAAATAGAATACACCTATCCCTCACCTCACCGCAACGGAACGTGACCTTGCGATCCAAGGCTCTAAAGTCGAAGGAAAGAACGTCGCCCTTGCAGCAAAGCAGAACATAGAGCTGCTCGCAGGAGAAAACAGCAACCGCGCGACGACACAGAACGAAGCAAGCTCCGCCGGCATCGGTGTCTCCTTCAGCCCGCAAGGACTCTCGGGACTCAGTCTGCACGCAAGCAAAGCACAGGGAAACAGCAAGGAAAATGCCTTGACTTATACCCCAACCGAGATCGCTGCAAAAGATACCTTGCACATCGAAAGCGGCAAGGATACGAACATCCTCGGCAGCACAGTGCATGGCGACAAGGTCACGGCAAAGATCGGCGGCAATATCCATATCGAGACCTTGCAGGAAAAAGAAACCTACGAGGAGAAGAACACATCGGCAGGCTTTGATCTCTCGTGGGATATTCGCGCGGGAAAATTCTCCAAGCCCACGTTCGGCCTTTCCGCGAGCAGAGGAACGATCGACTCCCACTACCGCAGTGCGAGAGGTCAGTCCGGCATCTTCGCCGGAAAAGGCGGCTTCGACATCTACGTCGAAAAGAACACCGACCTCAAGGGCGCGGTCATTGCAAGCGAAGCAACTGCGGAGAAGAATCGCCTCAGCACAGGGACGTTCTCTTTCAGCGATTTGGAGAACGGTGCGGACTACAGCGCAAAGAGCATAGGCGCCGAGTATCACCACTACGGCAGCTATGACAAGATGAGCCGCCAAGAGAAGAACAAGGTCTACAACACCATAGGCCTCTCCCCCAGCCTCTCCATGCCTGCCAAGGGCGATGCGAACAGCACGACAACTTCTGCCGTAGCGCAGGGAACAATCGACATTCGCGAGAATCCCGCGCAGGACATCTCTGCCCTCAATCGTGATACAAACAACGCTTTGAACGAGCTTGGGCGTATCTTTGACAAGCAAAAAATCGAAGAGCAGCAGGAACTTGCTAAAGCCTTCGGCGAAGAAGCTTTCCGCCTCGCCCATAACCTCCCCGACGACGGCAGCGGCAGAAAAGTCGCCGTCCACGCCATCATCGGCGGCATCATGAGCCAGATCACAGGCGCTGACTTTGCTTCTGGTGCAGCAGGTGCAGGATTCAATGAGGCACTGATTAACAACCTAAAGGGACTTGACCCCACCCTTGCACAGATAATCAGTGGAGTTCTTGGCGCAGCTGCAGCAAAAAGCAATCGGAGGAAATGCCAAAAGCAGGAGCATCCGCAACCGCAAGCGGGACAAAGTGGAATCTTATGCTCGACGATCATGCTCGTGAAGTAAGACAAAAAGAATATGAAGCTTTTTTGAAAAATTTTGATGAAGAATATACTCAACAAATGAGTGAAGGAAATCCATATTCTGAAGATGAGGTGCTAGAGGCACTCAATAATTTATACAATTATCAAGAACTCGCTGATACCGTTGGTATGACACCTGTTGCGAGTGAATTATTAAGTGTTTTTCTTAGATCAAAATTTTTAGGGACATGGTATCACCAATGTCGCTTATACGGAACACGGACTTCCTTTTTATAGAATTCGGGTCTAATTCTTTGGTAAATGAAACTTTGAGAAATGAATCATTCAACAGGAGACTCGTTCAAAACGCTATACAACAAGTATCGGGTAAAAATGTAGCGATGCCTACATATGTAGATAGTTATACTTTCTATGCAAATGGAGCAGATAATGCGCTCGGACTAGGACGCGCATCGGCCATTGTCACGTTTAAATTTAATCCTGAAATTATTGAGGCGAGGATAACAATTATCGATAATTGGGATCACGGCAAGTTTGAGGCAGCTATGGGATCTTTCCTCAAAGATGCCTATATTGTCCAGCAATCTGGAGTTCGATCTACATTTGCTTACAAAACAACATATGATATTGATTATGATATAATAGAACTCTTTCATGAATAAGGGGGGATTATACCGATGAAAGCGTTCTCTATCATAAAAATATTTGTTGCTACTGTCTTAGTTCTTTACATATCGTTGCTTGCTTATTCATATATTACTCCTGTCTATTTAATGGAAGCAACAAATATAGCTGGATTCCGCTACCAAATGTATTTCCATGATCAAGTGTTATCTGATACTCATAAACAACTTGCGCTGGAGATGAATTGCTACGCATACGAGTATAAATTCCCATATTTATATTCGTATGGAGAATCAGGGTATACAAAAATATGTGTCATCCCACTCTTTACAAAGATCATAAAAATCGAAAACTATGCGAGCGATGCTCGTATGTCATGGGATGGGCCTAGCAATTTGGTAAGTAATTTAAAGGATTTACAGGAGGCATATGGATCGAGCTTGATTTTGATAGAAGATTTGGATGATATTTCCATAGAAGATAAAAAAAGGCTCTTCGCTGTTTGATATGGGTAAGTGAAAGGAACGAATGTTCTTTATGTTCGTACAGTCTTTTACCAATGGACAAATTATGGGATTTGGATGTTGAGATTCAGCTTGCCGCATCCCAGATAGATCATGGTCTTGAAATATTCATCATTTCTGAACCCTCGGGCGCGACGCTTGATGTTTTGTATGATGCTGTTCACCCCTTCCAGAATGGCATTCGTATAGGGGTGCTCGAAATAGTGCAGGATCTCGTCCCAATGATTGCGGATCGTGCCACAAAACTTCTTCATGGGTTCCAGTCTTGCGTGCATCATCCAGCTGCAGAGCTTTTTCAAACGCTGCTCCGCCTCGTCTCGATGGACGGACTGCTCGTAGATTTCCTGCAATTCGATGCGCATGGCACAGGCACGCGCTGTCTTTAAATGCTTCTTCTGGAGCGTTTCCTTTTTCTCTCGTTGTTTTTCCGTCAGATTGGCATCATTCTTCAACCAAAGGTACTTGGAGTTCTTCAGCAAGACATTCTCCTTGGCTTCCATCTTGCGAACCTTGTCCACGGCTTCGTTGGCATGTTTGATTACATGGAACTTGTCGATGATGGTCCGGCTGTTCTCGAAGGATTCCTGAATCCCCTTGCGGAAACCGAGCGACATATCGCAGGTGATGAGATCGACTCTTTCCGTATTGCCTCGGTGGGCTTCAAAGTCGGCAGCGAACCGCCGGACAGTTGTAGAATCCTTGCCATCCGTCACGAAGATGACTTTGCGCTGGGAAAGGTCGGCGACGACCGTGATGTAGTTATGCCCCTTCTTGCTGGTTTCATCCATGCCGATGGCGGTGACTTCGGAATAGTCCTCCAACGCGCGAGCCTTGTCCACATAATGATGGATGAACCTCCATAGTCTCGTGTCATGCTCTGCGACCATGCGAGCAATGACGGCTACGGGCAGATGCTTGGCAAGCTCTATGATCCAGCTCTCAAAGAGAAGCGTGAAGCCGGATCCCTCGCGTGCCCAAGGCACCTGTACGGTCTTCACGCCATGTTTTTTTCGCATTGTATGCGAGGGAGATCGGCATGGATATGGGTTTTATACTGGAAGAAGTTGAGATGACGCCAAGTTCTCGGCTTTGTGTCGTAAGCAGGAAAGCTTTTTGTCGCAATGGTCTTGCGGGCAGGGAAACTTCCCTCCGCGTTGGAAGGCGATATGGATATGCAGTTCCATGGATCCATCTTCTGTGGGCTTGAATTCCACTTGAGATATGCACCAAGGGCGCGGGAGGTTCAAAGCAACGGCGAACAAGCTTCCTGTATCCATGAATAAAAACCGCCTTTCTGTGTCTATCTTCCATGGATATAATTCTATCGGAATGAAACGCGCTTTTCAAGCGTTACCCACAGTAAACAGCGAAAGGCCTAAAAAAATCTTTTTAGAGCTAAAACAACGAGGAGAAGGCAGAAAAAAATAGAAGCCTCGAAAGAGGAAAAAAATGACCGAGGAAAAAGAGATCATTAAAGACCTAGATAAAAATATCAGACTCAATAGAAGAAAGTCTAAAAAAACAGGAGTCCCTCTATTAGGGAGAAAATATGTGTCAACGCCTTCTTTGAAAGTATACGGTGATGTCACTTGATACAACTCAAACGCCCCTCTTTATTACTCCTCCTCACATCCCTCCTCTCCCTCTCTGTCGGCACAGCTGTCGCCGCCCCTGCACAACAGGAGCAGCTCGACCAGTCGCGGGCACAGGAGGCGTCACGGCAGGAGCGGCTGCATCAGGAGCGCACGGAGGTCTATATGCCCGCTCCTTCCTCCTCAACGCTCCCTGCCGATGAAACAGTTCGTTTCCCCATCGTCAAAGTTGTGCTTGAAAATGAATCGGGGAAGTTCTATTTCCTGCGCCATATCGCCCGTGACTATGAAAGACGCGAGCTTTCTCTTAAAGATATCAATGAAGCCGTCGGCAAAATGAATCACGAGCTTATGCAGCGCGGTTTTTCCACGAGCCGTGTCGTTATCCCTGAGCAGAATCTCTCAGAAGGAACACTCCGCCTTGTTTTGCAAATCGGGCGCATTCATGCCGTGCGCTTTGCCGAGGACAGCGATACGCTCTATACCTACAACCTTTTCCCGTTTCGCGAAGGCGACGTCTTGAACGTGCGCGACATCGAGCAGGGCATCGAACAGGCGAAGCGTCTGCCTTCACAGGATATCTCCGTCCAGCTCCTCCCGTCCGATCAGCCGCAGAGGACGGACGTCGTTCTCACGGTAAAACGCGGGAAAAATTTCTACGGCACGATCTCCGTGGATGACTCGGGACTTGAGGACACGGGAAAGCTCCAATGGTATACGTCCATCGGCGTCGATCAAATATTTCAGAGGAACGACATCCTTCGCGTCGGCATGAATCTCGACGGCGCACAGGACGGCTATGCGAAAGGCACGCGCGGGCATAATATCAGCTACACGATTCCCTACGGGGCGCATACGTTTACGTTCTCTTACCAACGCTCGAAATACCACCAAACGGTGGAGAGCCGTCCCTACGATTTCATCAGCGCGGGCGACACGAATATCTCGACGTTTTCCTGGGATGTTGTGCTGCACCGTTCGTCAAGCACGAAGACGAGCATGGATATTCGTCTGAAGAAGCGCAATTCCCATAGCTTCATCAACGATGTGGAGCTTCCCATCCAGGCGATGCATCAGACATCGCTCGAAGTCGGCTATGCGGAGCGGATCTATATTGATCGAGATACGCTCTATTTTCGTCTGGCACACCGCTTCGGTCTTGGCTGGCTGGGCGCACAGAAGGAAAAGCCGTATGCCGATGCGCCCAAGACGCTCTATCGGATGTGGCTGCTCGATGTGGACTTCGTGCATCCGTTTACGTTCGGTCATCGCCCTGCGACCTTCACCACATCCTTTCACGGACAGTGGACGATGGATGATATGCGGCTCTACGGGGTGGATATGATCAGCATGGGCAATCGCTATACGGTGCGCGGCTTCGACGGCGAGACCACGCTGATGGGAACGAACGGCTGGTATCTACGGAATGAATTTGCGACGAAGTTCCCGAAGCAAAAGACGGAACTTTATCTCGGCCTCGATGTCGGCGCCGTCTACGGCTACGGCACGGAGGTCTACAACGGACATGCAATCGCGGGCGCAGCAATCGGTCTGCGCGGCGCGGTAGATACACTTTCCTATGACGTATTCGCCGCTGCGCCCATCATAAAACCCGAGGGATTCCATACGCCGGATGTGACGTATGGGTTCTCCCTCGGGTTGAAATTCTAGGGATTCATTCTCCAACATCAAGCCCAATCTCGCCCTTGAAAATCTTCTTGTTGCTCCATATTCTACACTTTCACCTCCGTTCCATCACGAAACATCACCATCACGCCCACGGTCACGCTCGAGATTTTGCACACCCATGTGCGCAAAACTGGACACGAGAATCTAAACCACTTTGCGATAAATATAGGAATCCATGAGGAGGATGTCGAATATGAGAAGAAACGACCTTGCACGAAAGATTACAAGCTGGCTCACCTTGGGCGTCTTTTCGCTGCAGCCGTCTCTTTCTTTTGCTGCGGACATCGTTGCCGACGACGCTGCACCCGAGGCGCAGCGTCCCTATGTGACGGAGACGGCGAGCGGCGTCCCGCTCGTGCGGATCGCCCGCCCCGACGGCGGCGACGTCTCCGTGAACCGCTACGAGGCGTTCAGCGTCCCGGAACGCGGCGCCATCCTCAATAATGCCTTTCTCTTTTCGAATACACAGCTTGCCGGGTATATCGAGGGGAATCCGAACCTCAGCGGAGGCCCCGCACGCATCATCGTGAACGAGGTGATGAGCGACCAGCCCTCAAAGCTGCGCGGATTCCTCGAAGTGGCGGGCACGAAAGCCGACATCATCATCGCAAACCCGAACGGGATTTGCGCCGATAGCGCCGGCTTTTTGAATGCCTCCCGCGCCATCCTCGCCGCCGGGCACGTCCTGCACGACCCGTCGGGCGGCTATGCGGGGCTTCGCATCGAGGACGGCAGGATCGACATCCGTGGCAAGGGGCTTGACGCACGCGGCGCGGACAGCGCCGAGGTCTATGCCCGCGCCGTCGAGGTGAATGCAGGACTCTGGGCGGATCACGCGAAGATCGTCGCAGGAAGCAACGAGATCGCAAGAGACGGCAGCATCTCCCCCATCACCTCAGAAACAACATCCACTGCCCCGCAGTACGCCATCGACCTCGCGGACATCGGCGGCATGTACGCCAACCGCATCGCCACTGGGTCGGCACGGAAAAAGGGCATCGGCGTCAATCTCGCGGGACAGATCTCCGCGACGCAGGCCGTCTCCCTGGATGTGAACGGCAACCTCAAGACCACAGGCAGCGTCTACAGTGACGGTGACCTCTCCGTACATGCCGACAGGATTGAAAACACGAATCTCATCTACGGCGGAAAGAACGCCTCCATCCGTGCAAAAGAACTGACCAACAAGAGCGGCGGCAGAGATCTACGGCGATACGGTCACGATCCGGGCAGGGAATGTCACGAACGAGACGGATGCCGCCACGAAGCGCGCCTCTCCTCCGCGGCACATGCGCTCTCGCAGTACGCGGCGCAGGTCGAAGCTGCCCACAGGGATTTGTCAACGCCCGCCGCTTCTTCCTCCGGCTTGTTCCGCAAGCGTGCCGACCTGTCGGCATACCTCCGTGCCTATCAAGAGAGGATAGGGCAGGCAGAAGCTGCCTACGACGCACAGCAACGTGTCGTAGATGGCATCAAGGATGAACTATCCTCCCATCCTGCAGGTGTCATTGCCGCACACAGTCAGCTCGATGTCAGTGCCAACACGATCCAAAATACCGGGAACGCCCTGCTCTACTCCGGTGGGGACATTGCTCTTACCGCAGAAGAGACGCTCAAAAACAGCGGCGCACGCATCGAGGCACAAGGCAGCATCGCCATCACGGCACCCCATATAGAGAATGAGAATGCAGCCTTTGCGGCAAAGCGAACCATCACAAGCGCAGCCGTCAATCCCACCAAGATCCGCATCGACGAGCCTGGACATATTGAACAGGGAAAGGCATTCCCAGAATGGGAGTTTCGGAACATCGACAGTGGCTATGGGGCATACCATGGTCACATCGCCAAAAAGCCCATCTACGAGCACGCCGCCTATGAGGGAGATCAAACAGCCCACTCCTGCTGAAATCGCCGCAGGAGAAGCACCCGTTCCCGCAGAACTTGTCGGCACACTCTCTCCGAACTACGACTACGACGATCCCATCTTCAAAGAACTCGGCGTCACGTCCATGGCCTCCCGCGCCCTGCGCACGGCGATCCCGCGCAAGCAGCATGGGACGCCAAGTACCGCATCGTCCTTGCGGCGCTCAACGAAAAAGATCGACGCATATAACCGTGAGGCCGAGGAATACAACCGCACGACGGCGCAGGCGGCCGGGCAGAAAGATCAACCTGCTGACCTTCATCGAGACGGCAGACGTGCATTCAAAAGAGACGGTCACCTCCTCCCTGCCCGCCGCGATTCGAGCCGGAAACAACATCACGCTGCACGGCGACACAGCGAATACGGACAGCGCCATCAGCGCAGGCGGGACGCTTCGCATGGACGGCGCGCTCACCGAAAACGCGCATCAGCAGCAGGGAGCAGACCGTCACGCTCGGGACGACGCGGGGAAGCTACACGGAAAGAAGAAGCTGGCTCCATAAAGGGAAAGTCCGGAAGTTCCACAGCAAAGTCTACATGACCCCCGAAGTCGTGCGTGCGAATCCCGCGCCCATCGGCGTCCATGCGATCGAGGAAAATGCCGCAGCGGAGTCCGTCTCGGACGCGCAGCGCAATCGCGTTGCCCGGACGCTCTCCCCTTCGGGCTTGCCTCCGCTGCGCAAATGGCAGGAACAGGCGCGAGCGGCGCGGAGCACCTTTCCCTCAGCGCGCTCTACCATGTGCATCCCGAAAGCACGGCGAAGTATCTCGTCGAGACCGATCCCGCCTTCACCGACCGGAAGAAATTCCTCTCCTCGGACTATATGTATCAACGGCTCCGGTGGGATCCCGACCGAATCCCCAAGCGCATCGGTGACGGCTTCTACGAGCAGCAGCTCCTTGCCGACCAAATCCTGAAACAAACAGGAAAACGCCATCTTGACGGCTATACCGACGACGAAACCGCATTCCGGGCTCTGATGGATGCGGGCATTTCCTATGCCCAAAAAATGAACCTCAGCCCCGGCATCGCGCTTTCCAAGGAGCAGATTGCCGCCCTCACCTCGGATATGATCTGGCTTGAGGAGCGCGAGGTCTATGTGAACGGCAGGAAGGAACGCGCCGTATACCCGGTTCTCTACACGAAGAACACTCAAGGACTTCGCCTCACCGAGGGCGGCAGTCTCATCTCGGCGCGGAACATCATCGTCGAGACGAAAGACGCCCTGAAGAATGCCGGCACGCTCTACGGGGAAAACATCCTCGTACAGGCGGGAGAGATCGAAAACACGGGACGGATGCGCGGACAGAAGATCGGGCTGAAGTCTGAGCGGGATATCCACGTACAGGGGTTCTGTCATCGGGGACAAAGCCGTTGCCCTTGAAGCCAAGAATGATATTGCTGTGGAAAGCACGACGGAGAAGCTCGCCCATCAGGATGTACTGAATACGACCGCAGGGATCGCCGTCAAGGGCGATGAAGGCGTCCTTGTCGTGAGCGCAGGAAAGAACATCGCTCTTGCGGGAGCGGCACTTACGGCGCTCGGCAAGAACGGCAGCGTGCTCCTCTCGGCGGGAGAAAACATCGCGCTTGCCACCAAGAAACTTCAAAGCGAGAAGGACATGACGGCAAATGCGGAGAACTATCTCCGTACAAAGCGCAGCACGGAACTCGGCACGGAGATCCGTGCGGACGGAAAGCTGTTCCATGACTGCCGGAAACGATCTCACGGCAAGAGCCGCGACCATCGAGAGCAAGAGCGGCACGGCCTCCCTCGCCGCAGGAAACGACATCTCCCTCACCGCCGGACGGGAGACGACGGAAGACCACTATGGCATCCAGTACAAGGAGAGCGGACTGCTTTCCTCCAAGACCACAACCATCCGCATTGACACGGAGTCATATACCGCACGCACGACGAATATTACGGGGCAGAATGTCAACATCGCGGCAAAACGTGACGCAACCTTTGCGGCGGCAAATATTGCTGCAGAACAACGATGTGAACATCACCGCCGGACGGAATTTCTCTGCGGTCTCGGCAGAGAACTATTCGCATACGGAAAACTACAAAGAGGTCAAGAAATCGGGAATCTTCGGTTCGGGCGGCGGTCTCGGCTTCACCATCGGGACACAGCAGACAAAGACCACACAGGACAGCGATGCCATTACCCAGCAGGGAACGAATATCGCGGCACTTGGTGGAAACGTCTCCATCGCTGCAGGAGAGAACGCGCATATCTCATCGAGCAATATCCTCGCGGGCAAAGATGCGACTATCGCAGCGAAGGAAACCATCCTCGACGGCAAGGACAACATCTACCGCGAGAGCTTCACGCAGGAGAGCCGGACGACGGGACTGACCGTCAGCCTGAGGCCACGGCCTCTTGAGCCTCGGGCAGGAAATCGCCGCACCGCTCATGCGCATGGGCGAAGTGAAGGACGACCGCCTGAAAGCCGTCTACGCATGGAAGGCCGGCCGCCTCATCCATGAAGCCTGCGGCAAGGGACAAAACTCGCTGAAAGATGCCGCAGGATTCTCCTTGAACCTCAGCCTTGGCACGAGCAAAGCCTACAGCCGCACCGAGAGCACAAGCAAGGAATACGTGGGCAGCACAATCCGCGCAGGCGGCACAGCAAACCTCGAAGCAGCAGAGCATGACCTTTCTGTCAAAAGGCTCCCAAGTTGCAGGAAAGGACGTCTCCCTCAAGGCCAAGGGGAACGTGCGCCTCGAAGCCGGAGAAAACACCAGCGTCACGACGAGCGAGAACAAGACGAGCGCCGCAAGCATCGGCATCTCCTTCTCCCCGCAAGGCCTCTCGGGACTCAGCCTAAGCGCGAGCAAGGCGCAAAGGAAACAGCAAGGAAAAATGCCTCGACCTACACCCCGACGGAGATCGCCGCAAAAGACGCCCTGCAGATTGAAAGCGGCAAGGATACGAACATCCTCGGCAGCACGGTGCAGGGCGACAAGGTCACGGCAAAGATCGGCGGCAATCTCCATATCGAGACCTTGCAGGAAAAAAAGAAACCTACGAGGAGAAGAACACATCGGCAGGCTTCGATCTCTCGTGGGATATTCGCGCGGGAAAAATTCTCCAAGCCCACGTTCGGCCTTTCCGCGAGCAGAGGAACGATCGACTCCCACTATAGAAGCGCCAGAGGACAATCCGGCATCTTCGCTGGAAAAGGCGGCTTCGACATCTACGTCGAGAAAGACACCAGCCTCAAGGGCGCGGTCATCGCCAGCGAAGCAACTGCGGAGAAGAATCGCCTCAGCACGGGGACGTTCTCTTTCAGCGACCTTAAAAACGAAGCGGACTACAGCGCAAAGAGCATCGGGTAGCATACCACCACTACGGTGACTACGAGAAGAAGAGTCCGAAGGAGAAGAACGATCTCTACAACACCATCGGCCTCTCCCCAACATCTCCATGCCGGCCAAGGACGAGGCGAAGAGCACGACAAGAGCCGCCGTCGCACAGGGAATGATCGAGGTGCGCGACAATCCTGCGCAGGATCTCGCTGCCCTCAGCCGCGATACGGGGAACGCGCTAAACGAGCTTGGCCGTATCTTTGACAAGCAACAGCTCGAAGAGCAACAAGAACTTGCCAAGATGTTCGGTGAAGAAGCCTTCCGTCTCGCCCATAACCTGCCCGACGACGGCAGCGGCCGAAAGATCGCCGTCCATGCCATCATCGGCGGCATCATGAGCCAGATCACAGGTGCAGGCTTTGCTTCGGGTGCGATTGGCGCAGGCGTAAATGAGGCGATCATCGGCGAGATCAAGAAGATACAGGATCCCGGCACCGCACAGATTGTCAGCGCGATTGTAGGTGCTGCAGCAGCCAAAGCTGTCGGCGGTAATGCAGGAGCAGGAGCAAGTGCGGCGGCTAGTGGGACGAAGTGGAAGTATACTCTAATCGCACCAAATCCAATAAATGGCCTTGTTTTGCTTGGTGGAGTAATTCTCATTATTCAAGAAAATGGTCGCCTAGCCGTACAAGATGCTATTACTGATACTGTGGAAGAAGTTCCTTATATTATTGATGTTGCTATTCAAACAGCCATGAGTGCCTATGATTCCGGAATCTTACTCTTAGATGATCTGCGTGAAGAAGTAACAGACGCTTTTATTCTTTATTCGGATTATGGAGATTTAACGCCAGAGGAAATCATAGGAAAATACCAAGATGGATCCGTAGATCGTGTATTTCCTGGTGAATGGAAAGGGGTTCCATTAAAGGAGATAATTAAAGCTGCAAAAAAAGGGAGATGCCTCGGCAAGAAGAGCAAAAAAATTACTAACAAATAAGAGGTTTAATAAAGATGACAACAGAAAAATAGCACAAATATAAAAGACTTGATTTCACTGATTAGGAGATACTTCCCATCGAACCTATCCTATAATGATCCGGAATACCAGTCATCAGTAGAGCATCAACGGCTTGTCAAGAGACAAAAGGAAATGCTTGAAAATACAAGCTTTTTAGAATGCCTTACAAGTAAACTGGAACAAATCTCATATCCCTATCCCTTAATTAATTGGATAGACCTAGAAGAATATCCTGACATTGAATATAAAATTCTCTTGCATAAAAATCAGGATATATTAGACAATAGTGATCTTCTCCTAACACAACTAAAAGGGGTACGTAGAGATATTTTTTTATGGGTTAGTATCATAGGAAAAATACTATTACTACAGTATAGAGAAGATGATAAAAAAATCTGATAAATATTATTTTTTTGTTATGATGTCCTTCATGAAGAGGAGGAGGTTAAAATGATACATCGCACTGGAACAATTCTTTATGCATAAAGGCTATGCCAAACTTCCCGAGGATGCTGCAAATTATATTATTGAGGATATTGAAACGGAATTATCCGTAAGGGAGAGACAACCATATTCAAGTGTTTGTTCAATGATCTATGGACAAATAAAATAATTAATTTGGAAACTTGGATGCCTTGAAAGATATCTAAAAATGCTTCTCTCCCCGCAAGGCCTTTCTGGCCTCAGCCTAAGCGCGAGCAGCGCAAAAGGAAAGAGCAAGGAAAGCCGCACGTCCTACACCCCCACAGAAGTGAAAGCCGCGGGAACGCTCAAGCTGGAAAGCGGCAAGGATACGAACATCCTCGGAAGCAAGGCCAAGGGCGAAAAGATCGAGGCGAACGTCGGCGGCAATCTCAACATCGAGACATTGCAGGAAAAAGAAACCTACGAGGAGAAGAACACATCGGCGGGCTTCAACCTCTCCTGGAGCATGAACCAGATGCTCGACCCGGCCGACTCCGGCAAAATCCTCCGCTCCTTCTCCAAGCCCACGTTCGGTGCATCGGTTAGCAAGGGAAGCCTGGAATCCTACTACCGCAGCGCAAGGGATCAGGCAGGCCTCTTCGCAGGAAAAGGCGGCTTCGACATCTACGTCGAGAAGAACACCGACCTCAAGGGCGCCGTGATCGCAAGCGACGCAGAAGCGGAGAAGAACCGCCTCAGCACAGGGACATTCTCTTTCAGCGATTTGGAAAACGAAGCGGACTACAGCTCGAAGAGCATCGGGGCAGCCTACCACCACTACGGCAACTATGACAAGATGAGCCAGAAGGAGAAGGACAGGGAAGCGCTGATAAAATGAAGTCCGTCAGATGGGTGCAGATTTTTCGACTTGCCAAGGAGGAAAACCGGACGCATAGCGGGGCTATGCGGAGGATTTGCCGACGCAGGCAGGGCGGAAAAAGATGTACCAAGATGCCGGTGCTGAATTTATCAGCGCTTCCCTGGGTCATAACACCATAGGCCTCACCCCGAACATCTCCATGCCGGCCAAGGGAGAGGCAAACAGCACGACGAAGTCTGCCGTTGCACAGGGAACGATCGACATCCGCGACAATCCCACGCAGGACATCTCTGCCTTGAGCCGCGATACGGCGAACTCGCTGAATGAGCTGGGCAGAATCTTTGACAAGCAGAAGATCGAAGAACAGCAGGAACTCGCTGCCGCCTTCGGCGAGGAAGCCTTCCGCCTCGCACATAACCTGCCCGACGACGGCGGCGGCCGAAAGATCGCCGTCCATGCCATCATCGGCGGCATCATGAGCCAGATCACAGGCGCGGGGTTTGCTTCTGGCGCCATCGGCGCAGGAGTCAACGAGGCTGTGATCGGCGAGATCAAGAAGATCCAGGATCCCGGCACCGCACAGATTGTCAGCGCGATTGTAGGCGCTGCAGCAGCTAAGGCGGTCGGTGGCAATGCGGGTTCTGGTGCGACTTCGGCGGCGAGTGGGACTAAGTGGAACCATTTAGGAGAGAACCATCCAGATAGTTATCCTGTACAGGTTGGAATAGCGATAGAATCAGGTGTGATAGGGCATGCTTCGTTAGTCGTATTGTACTCTGATGGGCACTATGAAGAGGGAAATTATGGTCGATATGGCGATAATGTTGGACGTTTATTTCCAAGTTTAAGTGGCCATGGCCCAGCAAATTATACTGGAGGAGGAGTATATATTATAGACAATAATTTCAATCCATACAACGCAGGGAAAACCATTTATATGCTTAATTCGACATATGTGAATGCAAACGATGTCGTATATTCGTATAACTATGCGATTGATCACTACTTCGGAGGCTATGTTCGTATCGATAAAGAAATTAGTTTGTCGAAGGTTATTTCGTATTACTATCAAGCTCCTCCAGGAGTGAACGACTACCACTTAAGGGATAATAGTTGTGTGACAACGACAATGGATGCAATCGAATCCGGGTTACAAAACCAAACTGATATTGCAAGAGAAAGTTGGTCTTGGTTAGTTGAATCTCATGAACCTAATATGACAGGGAACAAATTGGCTACCGACCATGAACTTTTTCATGGAATAGGATTGGTTAGTGAGGTTATTCAATGAAAAAATCAATATGCATCGTATTGTTCACAGTCTTGCTGATTTTTACTTCGCGATTTATTTACCATGAGATATGTGCGCGTGCAACCTACGACGGGGTGATTGTTGGTTCACGTTCTGTAGGAGGAGAGAAAAGTATTTGTTTTTTTAATCCGAATCATGTAGATGAATATACATGTATTTCTTTAGATAATCTACGTTTATTCCAAAATTGTAGGCTCTTAAACGCCGCCATGGATCAAGAAGGCGCGGTTTCTACTGATAACAGATCAAAAAGAGATACGAATTGTGAAATTAAATACCGACGGGATTGTTATTCTTCCGATAACTTTGACAATGCAACTTGGTCTGTCCATGATTGTTACCGAAGAAAATATTATTCTTAACACACAGCAAACCATCTTTTTTTATGATAAAAAAGGACAAAAGATGAATAGATATCACTATCCACGGCAATATTTTTTTATGCGCCCATATAAACATGGTGTACTAATACAAACCGAGTCCAAAGAGGTATTGTATTTAACGGACAATAGCGTAGAACACCTTTTTACATTGAAAAAGGATCAATATTTAAAGGGAGCGATGTCAGATGACGAGTTAATCTTAGCTGAAGGGATGGGAGAATCAATCACATTAGATACTTTTTGGATAATGAGAATTTCTGATCATATATGGATATCGGATGGGTATTTAGGAAGAGGAGTCTTAGTGACCATGACCCCCAGAGGGAGTGGAGGTGTTCATTTCTGGGAAAATGATTCATCTATTATAGATCTGGTGCGAGAGGAAAGCCCTGAGTTTTATAGACCATTTATTTATGATAGGTATACAAAAAAATATAAGGCATCTGCCGAAATTTGCAACGCAAGTTTCTTTGTCATGGTCAAAATTTCCCTATCGAAAGGCATACTTTAATGATTTAGAATTACTGCTTGATTCTATAGAGGAAGGTGTAGATGTTTTTACGGCACAACCTAATTTTCTCTTGCCTAAGAAAGGGAATCGAAATCCGCTTTAGGGAGGAATAGCTCATGGACAAACAGATGGTGGAAGTATTAAACAGTATTCACTTTGCAGAGAGATATCAAGCTCTACGCACACAGTATTCTTTTGATCTAAAAGAGAGTTTTGAAGACTATGATAATCCGTATGTCTTGGAGATGCTTCAGGAGATAGGTTATGCAAGCGTAAAATATTGGAGAAAAGAAGACTTTTTTCAAGCAAAAAAAAAGATCAACCTATATGAATTTAGATATCATATACGTATAAAGTATGGTGTTGCTAAATTGATGTGGTATGCTATGAAAGATAATAAATATTATGCTGGAGGCTCTTTCCCAAATTTAGAATATGATTTGCTGAATCTGGAAAATAGAAACCACCTGCCAAATTTCCGCAACTATGAAGACCTCCGAGGAATTCTCACAATAGCATTTCAAATGTGCGAAGACATGACAGCTGAGTTTTTGAAAGTATACGGTGATGTCACTTGATACAACTCAAACGCCCCTCTTTATTACTCCTCCTCACATCCCTCCTCTCCCTCTCTGTCGGCACAGCTGTCGCCGCCCCTGCACAACAGGAGCAGCTTGATCGCTGGAAAAGGCGGCTTCGACATCTACGTCGAAAAGAACACCGACCTCAAGGGCGCGGTCATTGCAAGCGAAGCGGATGCGGGAAAGAACCGCCTCAGCACAGGGACGTTCTCTTTCAGCGATTTGGAGAACGGTGCGGACTACAGCGCAAAGAGCATAGGCGCCGAGTATCACCACTACGGCAGCTATGACAAGATGAGCCGACAAGAGAAGAACAAGATCTATAACACCATAGGCCTCTCCCCCAGCCTTTCCATGCCTGCCAAGGGCGATGCGAGCAGCACGACAACTTCTGCTGTAGCGCAGGGAACAATCGACATCCGCGACAATCCCACGCAGGACATCTCTGCCTTGAGCCGCGATACGGCGAACTCGCTGAACGAGCTTGGGCGTATCCTTGACAAGCAAAAGATCGAAGAACAGCAGGAACTTGCCGCCGCCTTCGGTGAAGAAGCCTTCCGGCTTGCCCATAACCTCCCCGACGACGGCAGCGGCAGAAAAGTCGCCGTCCATGCCATCATCGGCGGCATCATGAGCCAGATCACAGGCGTCGGCTTCACTTCTGGCGCCATCGGCGCAGGAGTCAACGAAGCTGTGATTGGCGAGATCAAGAAGATCAAGGATCCCGGCACCGCACAGATCGTCAGCGCGATTGTAGGTGCTGCAGCTGCTAAGGCGGTCGGCGGAAATGCGGGTTCTGGTGCAACTTCGGCGGCGAGCGGGACGAAGAACAACCTCTACGAGAAAAATTCCTGAGATAAGGAAGCAGCTGGAAGAGCAACTGATAACCGAAGAATACGAATCCCTGCGAGAAAAATGAGTATATGCCTCTATACGGAGAAAAAAAGATGGCAGGAAAGTCGCCGTCACTATAGACCGAGACGGCAATATCCACGATTTGGATATCGAAGTGGACAGCGGAAATGATGCAAAGAAGATTCATTTACATCATCCCTTAGCAGAAAACAGTACTCCCTTCAACGTCGATATCTATGCGGACTATGATTTACGAGAAAATCCCGTAGAGAAAACTGGGCACGTAAACGTATACAAGACGGGCGCATACGACGGTTCTCTCCTTGATGCCCTGTATCCTCAAGAGCGCCTTTCAAGTAAGCTTCAACGAAACTTTTTTGACTGGGCCGCTGGAACTATCAGCGCAGTCGATGACAATATGTCCTTTGGTCTCGCTCAGAATTTCTATCATTATGTGACAGGGCATCGCATTGATAATCTGGATAGTCCGTTCTTTTACGGTGGAAGACTAACGGGCACACACTTAACATTGCTTGGCTCGCTATGGGAAATCCCCACGGGAACCACACTCGCCGCTAGCGGCCTTATGCTAGCACCCGAAACAGGCGGCACTTCTACTATAAGCACCACGGGAGGAATTGCCCTAGCAGTCCATGGAATCTCAACTGCGAAAAACTCCTTTGATAACGGAATAGATGACAGCAGGAGCTTCATTAAATTTTTAGGAAAAGGAGATATCTCACACGAGAAAAAATTCACACGAGAGGAGGCGATTGAACATCTGAATAACGGATCTGTAGATATTACTATAAGCAAATCTGGTGCAAAAAACATGAAAAAATCTGGTGGATATGAACAAACAGAAAAAGACTTCTATGATTTGCATCCAGACAATGTAAAAGAAATTACTACAAAATATGGAACTGGCCTATACGGAACATTACGAGATGGGACTACTATTATTGCACGCAGGGGAAGCAAAAGTGACGGACCAACTCTTGAAATAAATCCAAGCAAAGGAAAGGTGTACAAATATAGATATTAAAAATTCTATCCCCTAGCTATTCTTCAATTTAAGAGGTGTCTTTCATGATGGAAAATGAAAAAAATGGGTGGAAGTCAATCCGGGGTGGAAGTCAATCCAGGAATGATCCCGCCAGGAGATTATTCTATGCGTCTGCAAACTGGTGATTTTGAGGGAGTGTATAATAGTTTGTGTAAAAGCCAAATTCGTTGATACGGTTCGAGCCCGCTCCGGGCATCCCATAGGAGGGTTTATTCCAACATGGCAAAACGCAAAATGATCCCCACTCCCGCAGACAATATCGCCAAGCAGATCATGGAAACCTACCAACCCCAAGACGCACAGGAAATCCAGGATGTCGTCAAACGTATCTTCGCGCCCATCTTCGAGGCGGCGCTCAAAGGGGAGATGCAAAACCATCTCGGCTATGCCGACCATGAACATACGGTGTCGGGAGGCAATGCCCGCAACGGCTACTCCGAAAAAACGCTCAAGACGACCTTGGGAGAAGTCCCCATCCACGTGCCCCGTGATCGCCAAGGCACATTCTGAGCCGCAGATCGTCAAGAAGCACCAGCGTGATGTCTCTTCCATTGAAGGCAAGGTTCTCGCCCTGTACGGGCGCGGCATGAGCCAGCGCGACATCGCCGCCACTGTCGAGGACATCTATGGTTTCAAGATGTCGCATGAACAGATTTCCCATATCACGGACTGCATCATGGAGCAAGTGAAGGAATGGAGAAACCGTCCGTTGAAACCATTCTATCCGTTCGTGTTCGTCGATTGCCTGTACGTCTCGCTGCGCACGGAACGCGGCATCCAACAAACGGCGGTGCACGTCGTCCTGGCTTACGATATGGATGGGTGCAAGGATGTGCTCGGGCTTTGGATCAACGAAGTCGAGAGCAAGCATGCATGGATGCAGATTTTTGACGAACTCAAGTCGCGCGGCTTGGAAGCCATCGGCTTTCTCTCCATGGATGGCGTGACGGGTCTGGAAGACGGTGCGCGAGCGATCTTCCCACAGGTGGTCGTGCAGCGATGCATCGTACATCTGGTTCGCAACTCCATCCGGTATATTCCCCGCAAAGATTGGAGTCGTTTCACGAAGGATCTCAAAGCTATATACGGCGCGGTGAATGCTCGTCAGGCACGCGAGCGATTCGAACAGTTCCAGAAAGATTGGGCGAGCTATCCCGGGGCTGTCGCCGTATGGCAGAACAACTTCACGCATGTCGAGCAACTGTTTTCTTACGGCAGCGCCGTGCGCAAGGTCATGTATACGACGAACGCGATCGAGAGCGTGAACTCCAGCTTCCGCAAAGTCACGAAGAAGGGTTCTTTCCCGAACGAGGATGCTGTGTTCAAGCTGCTGTACTTACGGGTGCAGGAGCTTTACCAGAAATGGTCAGGGCGCAGGATACCAAACTGGGCGCTCGTTCGCAACCAACTGTTGATGGATGAGCGTATGGCGAAACTCATGGAACACTATGATACGACATACTGAAAAGTGATTTACACAAAACTCTTGACACACCCGATTTTGAAAATTTAATAGTCTTTCTGAAGAGTATTTCACATGAAATATCGTTAGATTTTCTCGGAGATATTTCATTTCATTGTGTTGATGAAGCTAACTGGCTTTTTTATCCTTATGAAGATAGAGAATTTGAGTATTATCGCCGAAAAACAATTTGATAACGTACTTTATAGAATATGTAATGGAAAAATACGATTCATTTACTAAAAAAATATGGGCGATTTATTCGAATATGAAAAAAACCTTTGCATTATATAATAATCTCATTAAATTTCTTTGTTGAGGTTATTACTAAATCAGATATAAAATGTCACAGTAAAAAAAGTCTCGAAACTGGAGAATGCAAACAATATATGATAGAAAGAATTCAAATTTGATCAACTCCCACTATAGAAGCGCAAGAGGCCAGTCCGGCATCTTCACTGGAAAAAGGCGGCTTCGACATCTACGTCGAGAAAGACACCAGCCTCAAGGGCGCGGTCATTGCAAGCGAAACGAATGCGGAGAAGAATCGCCTCAGCACGGGGACATTCTCTTTCAGCAACCTTAAAAAAACGAAGCGGACTACAGCGCAAAGAGCATAGGCGCCGAGTATCACCACTACGGCAGCTAAAAGATCGAAGAGCAGCAGGAACTTGCCGCCGCCTTCGGCGAGGGAAGCCTTCCGCCTCGCCCACAACCTCCCCGACGACGGCAGCGCCAGAAAAGTCGCCGTCCATGCCATCATCGGCGGCATCATGAGCCAGATCACAGGAACGGGGTTTGCTTCTGGCGCCATCGGCGCAGGAGTCAACGAGGCGATCATCGGCGAGATCAAGAAGATCAAGGATCCCGGCACCGCACAGATCGTCAGTGCGATTGTAGGGGCTGCGGCAGCTAAGGCGGTCGGCGGAAATGCGGGTTCTGGTGCAACTTCGGCGGCGAGCGGGACGAAGTGGAACTATCTTCTTGAGTGGCAGTATCGAAGAATGAGAGAAGAACTTTCAAAAGCTGTCACAGAAATTAGACCAGGAACCGCAGATTCTGCAAAGAAATTGGAGCTGTGAAGAAATATGATTGTCTCGAATTTGGGAAAGCGTATTATGCGAGGAAAAGAAGTATGCCTCATAGAAAATATGAACGATATGATTGTGGTCAATGACGGACATAAAGGAATCACTGTTTACGATGAAAATTTAAAAACAATATATTCTATGGAAATTATGCACGGCCTGATGATAGAAGCTTGCTACAAAAATACGGATACAAGAGAATTTCTGTTGTTTTGTAGGGAGAATAATCGATTTATACACATCGACCTTCTAAAGCAGATGCATAGAATCATAAAAATTCCAGCAGTATACCAGGGAGTAATTTATTCCATGTGTTATCATTGGAGAAAGGACAAAGTATATATCGGTGATTATAGTGAACAGTTCTTTTGTGTGAATATATCCCGCGCCGTCATTGAGCAGATCTCCAAGAAAGATATGAAATCTATCGACAAAGGATTTTATCGGGATTATCACCTTTACCGGAAGGCAGTAAGATATGATTATCAAAAACACATTACATACGCCGATTTTTCCAAACGTGTTTTGGGATATACGGATATGAATCAAAACTATATAGTAGAGAGGGTCAATTCGCCGATCAAATATAATCTGGGAAGAATAAATGAAACAGCAGAGGTGCCATCGTGGAAACAGATACACTTTATTGAAATTATTGGAGACTTGCTTGTTTTAGTTAGCGAAGAGTGCGTCTACCTCTTCCATAAGAGAGAGTGCAGGAAGCTGTCTATTTCCCAATATATGAGTTTTTCGTATGCCGTAGGAACTCTTCATGGAGATATGTATTGTTTGTTTATCTTAGCCTGCTCAAAACGAATAAGCTCGGATTCTGATGATATAACTCAAACTTCGCAGATGAATAATCTGCTGTAACCCTTGAAATATCTATCGCCTTGGCAAATAAAATAGCATGAGCAACATCCATTTGGTATAATCTTAAGTGTCAAACAAAAAACATCCAATGGAGGCTCATGCTATGAACAGTATAACACAAAACCACCAAGACGAGGAACTGCTTTCTAAGAAAATGCAGGTCTTTTTCCGTCGCTATCAAGTCAGTCGCATCCTCCGTGTGGCAAATGCGTACAAGCTTCGCGGCATCCCTGTCCTCAGCATCTTCCTGCTGGTTTTCCGCATGGTGTTCCAGCAACGTTCCGTCTACACGCAAATGCATCTCCAAAGCGCCGCCATGCCTTTCGGCAAGGATACGTTCTATCGCTTCATGAACTCTTGCCGAATCCACTGGCGCAGGTTCACGACCGAGCTTGCCGCCGCCATCATTCATGCCACGCTCGCTCCCCTGACTCAGGCGGATCGCATCAACGTGCTCATTCTCGACGATTCCATCTACCATCGCGCCCGCTCCAAGAAGGTGGAGCTCTCGCCCGCCTCTACGACCACGCCAAGAAGGAGTTCTCCTATGGCTTTCGCATGCTCACGCTCTGCTGGTCGGATGGCAATACGCTTCTGCCTGTCAGCCATACGCCGCTCTCTACCGAGAATACGAAGAATCGCCTCCGTGAGGCGTCACGGAAAAGTGGACGCTCGTTCCAATGGCGGCAAGCAGCGAAAACTTGCCCAGCAGAAGGCAACCGAGGTGATGCTTCAGCTCCTGCAGGAAGCGAAGGCTGCCGATATCCCAGCGCGCCACGTCCTGTTCGACACATGGTTCTGCTCCCCGGCATCGCTCCTGAAGATTCACGGTCTTGGCTACGATGTGGTCGCCATGGCAAAGAAGACGGAAAAAGATACACTACCTCCATCAAGGATGCCTGCAGGATGTGAAGGCGATCTACAAGCTAACACCGAAAGCGGCGTGGCCGCTCGAAGTATCTGCTGAGTGTGGAAGCCGCTGTCGTCAAGGGCGAAGAATCCCTCCCTGTGCGCCTTGTCTTTGTCCGCAATCGCAACCATCGGAAGGACTGGCTGGTATTGGTGACGACGGACATGAGCCTCACGGCGGAGGAAGTCATCCGCATTTACGGCAAGCGCTGGGGCATCGAGGTGTTCTTCAAGGTGTGCAAGAGTTTCCTGCGCTTAGAGAAGGATTGCCGCTCTCTTTCGTATGACGCGATGACAGCGCATGTCTCCATCGTGTTCACGCGGTACATGTTCCCCGGCAGTGGAGCAGCGCGAGTGCAAAGATGCACGAAGTCTGGGAGAGCTGTTCTATCTATCCGTGGATGAGTTGCCGGATGTGTGCTTCGTGGAAGCCATGCGCCTCCTTTTTGCTGCTGTTTGTTGAACGACTCCAAGAGAAGCCCATGCTGGATGAAGGGAAGATCCATGAACAGCTGCAAGGCTTCTTGAAAGAGCTTCCTGTACTGTTGTCGCAAAAACTACGAAAATGTGCATAAGGAGAGTGTTTTCATTGGCATAAAGTCAGTGTTTTCAAGGTATGTAGAATGTTTTTAATGTGCGAAGTTTGAGTGATATAATATATAAATTAGGTGTTTCCATATAGTGTTTTATTTTCCGCTATGAGCGCATCTGGACGAACGCTTCCGCGCACAGAGGATCATCAAAACAGGCGCTGTAAGGAAAAATTAGAGTCGAAAAATCTTGGGAAACAACACATTATCATGTTTGAAAAATAACATATCGGCAATATGCGTCGCGTTGGGTTTCCCTTTATTTACCATACGTCCTTTTGAGCGTAGCTCTGAACAAAGCGTGGTGCGAAAAAAGGAGACCTGATCAGTTTACACAGCGAGATCGAATCTCAAAAATTATTCGACCTTCAACGTCTGCTCTTATTATACCATAGATGGCGGTTCTCGTTTATTGTGGTGCCGTAAGGCGTGGGCGTTTATACAAAACTCTTGACACACCAGGTTCTTTTGTCCAAGGTTTCTTCATGAATTCAAAGAGGGAACTAGTTACAGATCCAGCGGAAATAAAAAAAGAAATGGCCGGTTTTTCGGACGGGTGGACTTTGAATATTCTAGCTGAAGGAGGAATATCAACAAACTTAAATGGATATCAACTAATTTGTTATGGTATTGGAAGCACCCCAGGAGCAAGTTTAAGTGCAGGATGGACATTCTATGAAGGGAGTAAAGATGATTTTTGAAAAGAGAATTTTATCCCTATATTCGTTTGTATAGTGGTTTGTTTCTGTTTATTGCATGTGCGATTGCATTGACTGCTTCCGCTATATTATCGGTTTACGAAGAAAATTCTGTTAAGGAAGATGGCTGGAATGAATATATTTCCCTTTATCAAGCGCTCCCTTTACCTGAAGCATCACAAATTGTTGAATTCAAGATCCTTGATAAAGGAAGTGTACCATTCAGTATTACCATAAAATATACAAGTGCGAAAAGCTATGAGGATGAACTGAAACAGTATTTACCGGTGCTCGAAGAATATCAAATGATAGAAATCATGCAAAAAGAGGCTCAATATGAATGCACGGATAAGAAAAGAATTATACACTTTTCATTGGACAGGCAAGATACAAAATATCATCTCAGACTTTCAAACGGAAGCTGGTAAAAATGAATAGGCCTGTCATAAAATATTCAATCGGTCTTGCAGGGATGGGATTCTTGCTCTTTTGGCTATGGGGCTATTTCTATCATCCGCTGCACTATGGTGAGCATACGAATCAAGATGAGACAATACTGGCTTATGCTCTGCACGATTTAACTGAAATTCAACAGTGTGATATTATCAACATACAGAAGTCCACTTATCTGGGAGGCGGACGCGCTCTTGCCATCGAGGTGCAAGGAGACTTTAAAGATGCTTTATCTGCCGATAAAATGGCGGAGAATGGCTGGAGAGATATAAAAACAACCGCAAATTCCCTATCTGCCGAAAAAAAGAATTATTGCATAGAAATACAACAAAAGAAAACCCGATATATGCTGATAGTCACTGCAAGAAAATAGCAGCGGCATCATGAGCCAGATTACGGGAGCAGGCTTCACTTCTGGCGCCATCGGCGCAGGAGTCAACGAGGCGATCATCGGCGAGATCAAGAAGATCAAGGATCCCGGCACCGCACAGATCGTCAGTGCGATTGTCGGGGCTGCGGCAGCTAAGGCGGTCGGTGGCAATGCAGGGGCAGGGGGCAAGTGCGACTGTGAGCGGGACGAAGTGGAACTATCTTCTTGAGTGGCAGTATCGAAGAATGAGAGAAGAACTTTCAAAAAGCTGTCACAGAAGATGAAAAAAATCTATCATCCGCGAACGATGGGAAAAAGTCGAAAAAAAGCCCAAGAAGATCATATGCAAAAAGATATGGAAAAAAGACGAATATGCCATACTCTCGACAGACAGCGAAGAGATTGCTCGGCAAAAAAGGAAAAATTTCGAGGCACTTTACGGAGACTGGCATTATACTTTAGAAGGAGACGCATACAAAAATATTCCTGCCACTATCGTCGTGGCCTCGAAAAAATAAAAGAGTACAACGGATGACGAGGACAGGAAAAAGTCTCGGGAAAAAACGATTGCCGTGGAGACATTCAAGGCTGAGGCGGATCGTCCTGTAACTTTGTACAATAAATACGCTAACAATCCAGTTAAAAGCATTAAAGTTTGGTGTTTTTTTGCTCCATTGGGCTTAGGCCATGACATTTACCAAGACTCTGGCAAATATAGCGGCACTGACCTTGCGGAGGTAACATTGCTTAATGCTGGAGGTTTTGCAGCAAGTTTTGCAATAGACACTCTGCTTGTAACCTCAGATGGCGTTCTTATTGAAGCAACGATTCCAGCAAATATTGCAATTGCCGAAGGTATAAACTCATTAAAAAAAGAGCTTGCAAAAAAACAGATGCCGAAAAAGGAGCAAAAAGAATCAGTGCGAATCTTTTATTTATCTCTACTTTATTTTTTTGCAATAGGAAAAAGCACTATATTTCTTCTATTACAAGAAATTTGAGGAGCCATACAGCTACTGCAAACGCTATGTCATCTATCATTGGCTGTCCGCTTTTCTGATCGTTTTGGCATGTTGCTGCATGGCAATAGGGTTTGACAGTTGGACACAGTGTATCGTTAAGGAAAAAGATTTTTGGTTGGAAAAAAAGCTATTTTTTTGATTGGCACAGGAGCGTTCTTTCTTGTTGACTCGAAAATTGTACTGGAAGAAGAAAAAGTTCAAAAAAAGGCACATATACTTTAGATGAATTGCCATGCTATAAAAATAGGTATTTTCTGCGAAGCGTAACTGCTATAGGCTTGCTCAGTTCTTGGATGTTGGGCGGTGGCATTCGCTTTTTCTTCTTATAAGCTCAAACTTCGCAGATTATTCATCTGCGAAGTTTGAGTAGAGTAACGGCTCTCCAAAGATAAGAGTACAGGGGGGCTGAATCCTACTTATTCGTTCTTGAAAGAGCTCCCAGCACATAAGATTCAGTTTCGGCAAAAGCTGGCACTATTCGCCTCCACGTTCTCTGTAGTGTGCTTGTTCCCTCGCCTATATTTTTAACAGGCTCCTCGCTGTTTGATATGGGTAGGAGAAAGGAACAAATGTTCTTTATGTTCGTACAGTCTTTTACCAATGGACAAATTATGGGATTTGGATGTTGAGATTCAGCTTGCCGCATCCCAGATAGATCATGGTCTTGAAATATTCATCATTTCTGAACCCTCGGGCGCGACGCTTGATGTTTTGTATGATGCTGTTCACCCCTTCCAGAATGGCATTCGTATAGGGGTGCTCGAAATAGTGCAGGATCTCGTCCCAATGACTGCGGATCGTGCCACAAAAAACTTCTTCATGGGTTCCAGTCTTGCGTGCATCATCCAGCTGCAGAGCTTTTTTTCAAACGCTGCTCCGCCTCGTCTCGATGGACGGACTGCTCGTAGATTTCCTGCAATTCGATGCGCATGGCACAGGCACGCGCTGTCTTTAAATGCTTCTTCTGGAGCGTTTCCTTTTTCTCTCGTTGTTTTTCCGTCAGATTGGCATCATTCTTCAACCAAAGGTACTTGGAGTTCTTCAGCAAGGCATTCTCCTTGGCTTCCATCTTGCGAACCTTGTCCACGGCTTCGTTGGCATGTTTGATTACATGGAACTTGTCGATGATAGTCGGCTGTTCTCGAAGGATTCCTGAATCCCTTTGCGGAAACCGAGCGACATATCGCAGGTGATGAGATCGACTCTTTCCGTATTGCCTCGATGTGCTTCAAAGTCGGCAGCGAACCGCCGGACAGTTGTAGAATCCTTGCCATCCGTCACGAAGATGACTTTGCGCTGGGAAAGGTCGGCGACGACCGTGATGTAGTTATGCCCCTTTTTGCTGGTTTCATCCATGCCGATGGCGGTGACTTCGGAATAGTCCTCCAACGCGCGAGCCTTGTCCACATAATGATGGATGAACCTCCATAGTCTCGTGTCATGCTCTGCGACCATGCGAGCAATGACGGCTACGGGCAGATGCTTGGCAAGCTCTATGATCCAGCTCTCAAAGAGAAGCGTGAAGCCTGATCCCTCGCGTGCCCAAGGCACCTGTACGGTCTTCACGCCATGTTTTTCGCATTGTATGCGAGGGAGATCGGCATGGATATAGGTTTTATACTGGAAGAAGTTGAGATGACGCCAAGTTCTCGGCGTTGTGTCGTAAGCAGGAAAGCTTTTGTCGCAATGGTCTTGCGGGCAGGGAAACTTCCCTCCGCGTTGGAAGGCGATATGAATATGCAGTTCCATGGATCCATCTTCTGTGGGCTTGAATTCCACTTGAGATATGCACCAAGGGCGCGGGAGGTTCAAGGCAACGGCGAACAAGTTTCCTGTATCCATGGATAAAAACCGCCTTTCTGTGTCTGTCTTCCATGGATGTAATTCTATCGGAATGAAACGCGCTTTTCAAGCGTTACCCACAGTAAACAGCGAAAGACCTTTTAACAAAAACTGGGTCAGGGACATATCCTTTCGTAACAGTTTTGTACTTTGACACACAGCAGAAAGGAATGGTTATAATGATGGATAAGAAGACGATAGAAATCTTGAATAGTATTCACTTCGCTGAGAGATACAAAAAACTATATAAACAGTATAGTTTCAAATTTAATGAGAGTTTTAGCAATTATGATAATCAGTGTGTTCTAGAACTCCTGCAAACGGTTGGTTATACAGATGTAAAACATCAGAAAAGAGAGAATTTCTTTCAGTCAGTAAAAAAAGTTGGTGTATATCGATTCGAACACAAGATAAAAACAAAATCTGGAGCGGTTGAATTAATATGGGATGTTATGAAAAACAATCTATACTATGTGGGAAATAGTTTTTCGAACTTAGAGTTTGAATTATTAAATTTAGAGGAGAGACATGCTTTGCCAATCTTCCGCAACTATGAAGACCTTCGAGGAATTCTCACAATAGCATTTCAGATGCATGAAGATATGACGGCTGAGTTTTTGAAAGCATACGGTGATGTCACTTGATGCAACGCAAACACCCCTCTTTATTCCTCTTTCTCGCATCCCTCCGCTCCTGTTGTGCAGGCACAGCTGTCGCCGCCCCTGCACAACAGGAGCAGCTTGATCAGTCGCGAGCGCAAGCGGAGTGCGGCACGGTTGTTTGGAGTGACGAGATCGATGTCGCGCCCGAGCATCTTTATGAGAGCAGCTGCCCCGTCACCGCACGCGCTCGGAAAGCGTGAAGATGAAAAGCGCCGCCCAGATGCAGGCGCAGGCGGAGAGCTGCGCCATGCCGAATGGTTCGTGGAAGAAGAATATGCCGAGAAGCAGCGCGATCGTCGGGCTCAGGTACTGGAAGAAGCCGAGGACGTTCAGCGGCAAGAGGTTCGCGCCGTAGGAGAAGAGGATCATCGGCGTGGCGGTGGCAGCGCCGGCGCCGACGAGGAGCAGCATCTCGTGCGGCGTCGCCAGGCTGAAGCGGCTCGCCGGCTCTGCCGCGAGATGGACGGCGTAGGGCAGGAATACGGGCAGCACGAACAGGGTTTCGAGCGTGATGCTTGAAAACGGGTGCAGAGCGAGCTTCTTCTTCAGTGCGCCGTAGAGCGCGAAGGTCACGGCGAGCACGAGCGCGACCCACGGCAGCTTGCCGAGCTGCACGGTCATGAGCACGACGCCGAAGAAGGCGAGGAGGACGCTGAGACGCACGGACGGCGTGAGCCGCTCCTTGAAGAGCACGACGCCGAGCGCCACGTTCATCAGCGGATTGATGTAGTAGCCGAGACTCGTGTCGATGACGTGCCCGTGGTTCACTGCCCAGATGTAGGTCAGCCAGTTGATGGTGATCAGGATCGAAGCGCCGAAAGGAGCAGCGCGCGCCGCCGGTCATGGCGGAGCGCGCTGCAGTCCTGGCAGAATCTCGGCCAGCGCTTGGAGACAGCGAGGATGAGCAGCATGAAGACGAACGACCAACAAATGCGGTGGGCGAGGATCTCAGAGGCGGAGACCGACGCGAGGAGATTCCAGTAGAGCGGCAGGAATCCCCAGATGATATAGGTGGAGACAGCGGCGATCATGCCGCGTTTTTTTTGTTCCATGGGGCAAGAAACTTCCCTTTGTCTTTGTCTTGCAGTCCGGCGCGAAAGGCGCCGCTTAATGCGTGCGCGGCAGCGTCTGGCGATCCATCGCTGCCATGAGCCTTTCCACAGGCAGCACCTTCAAGAGCGCGAAGCAGATGATGCACTCGGGCACGAGGTATGTCGCGTTGAAGGTCAGCGAGTAAACGAGCGGGCTTGTGCCTGCGGGAGCGTAGGACGCGAAGAACACGACGCCGCTCACGATGTGGCAGAAGAAGCGCGCGAGGAAGGCGAGCGCCGTCGACGCCATGCGGTGCGCGGGGAAGAGCGCGGCGAGCGAGAGCGCCATGTAGGGCAGCGGATAGTCGAAGAGCACCTGCACGGGATGCAGCAGGTAGGGATCCTGCATCATGTTGAAGATGCCGTAGAGGAAGCCCGCGAGGCAGCCTGTGCCGAGTCCGTAGCGGTAGGAGACGAAGAGCAGCGGCACCATCGCGCCGAGCGTCACGCTGCCGCCCTGCGGCATGTGGTAGAGGCGGAACTGGTGCAGGATGATCGTCATGGCGAGCATGAGCGCGATGTTTATGAGCATCGGTGTCGTGAGCCGCACGCGGCGGAAGTAGAGGTGCGCGAGGATCGCGAAGAGCACGACGAGAAGCACGATGAGGCTCGTCGGATGCTCAAGAATGGCGGAGATGTTTTGCAGCAGGGTGTCCATATGTATCCGTCCTTTCGTACATTTGTGGAATTACAGAGATTTAGCTGTTTTTGCAGCACTTCTTCGGGCGCGAACGCAGGGATTTTCAAGCCAGCAAAACCCTTGCCGTCACGAGTGATGATGCAGTCGCAATGAATCGATCTTGCGCATGTTGCGGCAAGACAATCCTCGAAATCGGAAGCACTGCGAGGAAGTGCTTCTTGTATATCGGCACTGGTCGCACCGCAAACGTGGATGATTTCAAGGATTTTGCAATGGCTCGATAGGTGCGCTCAAAGTATTTTCTTAATTATACAATTCGTTTCTTCCGAAAGCAAACGAAAATCCCTTGAAGAGGCTTTTCATTTGTGCGATAATGGAGGGCGCACAAAGGAGGGTGATTTATGACAGACTATGTCGGCAGGAAAGCGGCGCAGCACATTCCGAGGGATCGACGCCCTGCGCACCTTGGCAATCGTTGCAGTCACGTTGTTTCATATGTTTCCCGATGTGGTGAAAGGAGGATACCTCGGGGTATCCTTGTTTTTTTGTTTTGACGGGGTATTTGCTCGCCCTATACGACGGAGACGGAACGTCTCGCGGGCGGCTTCTCCCTCGGACGCTATTATCTGAAGCGCATCTTCCGCATGTATCCCGCGCTTCTCGTCGTGCTTTTCGTGACGCTCGGCGTCTATTCTTTCGTGCTCCCCGAAGCCGTGCTCGACGTGCGCGAGGAGGTCGTCTCCGTCGTGCTCGGCTGCAACAACTGGTGGCAGATCGCGCAGAACGCCGACTATTTTGCGCGCATCGCCAATGCGTCGCCGTTCACGCATCTGTGGTTCATGGGCATCGAGCTGCAATATGCGTTCGTCCTCTGGCCGGCGCTCTTCCTTCTGTATTCGCTTTTTCGCTCACTGGCTGGGCAAGGAGGCGGGCGTCGCGCTCATCGCTTCCTTGGGGCTTGGCATGGCGATCCTCATGCCGCTCCTGTATCAGCAGGGGGCGGACGTGACGCGCATTTACTACGGTACGGATACGCGCGTCTTCGCGCTCCTCTTGGGCGCGGCGATGGGACTTTGGCGCGCGGGAGCTGCTGCGCCGAAGAAGAATCCGCTCTGGCGCGAGATCGGGGAGTTCGTCAGCTTCGAGCTTCTGCTCGCTGCCGTCCTCTTCGCCTGCGTCGCCCTGAGCGGGGAGAATCCGCTGCTCTACCGAGGCGGCATGTTCCTCTCGACGATCGTCTTCTGCCTCCTGCTCGCCATCACGGCGGACCGCGGCATGACGATCGGGGCGTTCCTCGATATGCGCCTGTTCCGCTGGATCGGCGGCCGAAGCTACGGCATCTTCCTCTGGCAGTACCCCGTGATCTTCCTTTTCCAGCAGAAAGGCTGGGAGAAGGAGCCGTATGCGGCTCTGTGGGAAGTCGCCCTCCTCCTGCTCGGCGATGTGGACGGAGGCGCTGACGAAGAGCATCGGACGGCGCAGGCTGCCCGCCTTCGGCAGCCGCCTCGTCCATGTGCAGGGGGTGTGCTTCCTCGTCCTCACCTTGGGCGGCGCCCTCCCTGATGGGCTTTGGCTGCCGGGGGCTTGCGGCGCCTGCGGGCTACAAAGCGGAGGTGCGGGCGGAGCTCAATGCGCGTCTCGAAGAGAATGCGGCGGAACTGGCGCGGCAGAAGGAAGAAGCGGAGCGGGCAGCAGCGGAGAAGGCGGCGAAAGCGGCGGCGGACAAGGCGGCGCGTATGCAGGCGGTGAATCTTTCGGGCATCGCCTGCATCGGCGATTCGGTCATGCTCTCGGCGGCGAGAAACCTGCAGGCTCTGCTTCCGGGCTGCGCGGTCGATGCGAAAGTCTCGCGCTATGTGGGCGGAGGCATCGAGGCTGCGCAAAACTTGAAGGCGCAGGGGCGGCTCGGCAGCGTCGTCGTCGTTTCGCTCGGCACGAACGGTCCGATTGCGGACGGCGAGCGCTACGTGAAGCAGACGCAGGAGCTTCTGTCGCTCCCCGGGGACGGAACGGCGCATCTTCTGGGTCAACGTCTACGCGCCGCACCTTTCGTGGCAGGATACGAACAACGCCTACATCAACAAGCTCGCCGCCGAGCGAAAGAATGTGACGGTGATCGATTGGTACAGCTTCATATCGAAGCATCCCGAATGGCTCTCGGGCGACGGCGTGCACCCGAACGATGCGGGCGCGGAGCAATATGCGCGGCTCGTGCACGATGCGGTGGCGGAAGCGCTGGCGAAGTGAGATTTGCTAAGAAATATGAGATAAAAAAAGGATTTGAGAAATTTTAGTCGAATTTTACAAGATGTAGAGTGTTTTATGGTTTCATTTTTGTGAGGTGTTTTGGATGAACAAAATTTTCTGTGTTTTACTTATGGCGCTTTCTGTCTGCGGCATCTGTGCGGCTTCTCCCGCAGAGACAGGCATGCAAAATGGCGCGAAAATCGCCGTGGTTCAATATCTCAATTCTTCGGAGGAAAAAAACAGGGATATGTGGACGAAACGGTGACGGAAAAAGTACACGAACTACTTCTCGGCGGCAGGTTACATGGTCGTGCCGAATGCTGAAACGCAAAGCGCCCTCTCAACGACTGGCTATACGACGGAGGACGAGGAGCTTCCCGACAAGGATCAGATGAAGGCCGTTGCGGAGGCGACGGGCGCAGACTACGTCGTGGCAATGGAGATTGCAGAGTTGCATGCATCGCGCCACGAGTCATTTTTTCAGGCGAAGGTCACGGTGAAGACGAAGCTCGCGTACAAAGTTTATGCGGCAAAAAGCAGACAAGCTGTACGCCTTCAAAAACGACAAGTTCGGACGATAACAAGACGGTATTTGGCGGTGTCGGATTCAAGTCCCCGATCGTCAATGCGCTGACGGATGCGATGGAGAAGGGAAATGCAAAGATTCAGTCGTTTGTGGCAGAAAATAGCGGCGTTGACCTTGCGCAGTGAGGCATGGGGGCATTTGCTGTGCCTTACGGGTCTTGTTGCGTGCTTGATGCTGCTTGCACATCTTGCAGAGGCTTCTGCGCCGGAGGGGGTGGAAGAAGGACATGCCTATATCCCCGCTGGCACGGAGCTTTCCCTTCGCTTGGAGCGAGAGGTGTCATCTAAGGATGTAAGCGAGGGAGATTTTGTTCCCGTCGTCGTGCTCGGTGACTTGCGGTTGAACGGCGTGGTGGTGATTCGCTCGAAGGCGGATGTGCGCGCCGTTGTCGCAAAGAACCGCCCTGCCGGCGTATATGGGCGCTCGGGTCTCCTCGTGATAGAGATGAAGTCCGTGCAAACGGAAAACGGAATCACGGTTCCACTGCGCGGCACGGAAGAAAAAAAGGTCGCCCATCACGACAATGCTCTCACACAGGGGGTTGTCGGCGGCCTTTTCATCAAGGGCGCGCAGGCCGTTTACAAGAAAGGTTCGTTCTTTACGGCTGTCGTCGATACGGATGTCGATCTGGGTGTTTCCAAGGAAGATTTGGCTCAGGTCATGTGTGAGCAGGAAAAGGTCGCTGCAGCGCCGTGAACATACAAGGCGGAAGAATACGAGAGAGGACGCGGGGCGTTCTCTCTTTTCGCTTGTGACTCTGTTGCGAGATGATTTTGACAGGGAGGCGTTTTTATGTGGAAGCTCTTTTCCTTTTTGAAGATGTTTCGTGAAGATTTGCTCGTCATGATGGTGGCGCTCAAGGATTCTCGCACGCCTGCGGCAATCAAGGGGGCGTTCGTCGTCGGACTGCTCTACTGTATCAGCCCGATCGACATCATCCCCGACGGCGTTCCTGTCCTCGGCATGATCGACGATGCGGCGGTTCTGCCGGCGGCGGTCTTCGGCCTGCTTCGCTTCCTGCCGCCTGCGGTGCGCGCGGACGCAGAGGTGAAGGCTGAGCGTCTCGGGCGGCGGCTGCCGTACATCTTGGCGATCGCCTCGCTCGCGCTCCTTGCGTGGATCGCCTTGATCATCTGGGGCGTCGTGACAATCTTTCGCTGAGGCGCAGCAAGATTTCGTCAGCGGCATCGAACGGCGTCCGGGGACGTCGGGCGGAGTGCGAATCCTTCCGCCCGTTATGCAGCCCGTCATACGAACGTCCGCAGTTTTTGCAGCCCGTAGGATCATGGGCTGCTTTATTTTGGCCTTTCGCTGTTTACTGTGGGTAACGCTTGAAAAGCGCGTTTCATTCCGATAGAATTATATCCATGGAAGATAGACACAGAAAGGCGGTTTTTATTCATGGATACAGGAAGCTTGTTCGCCGTTGCTTTGAACCTCCCGCGCCCTTGGTGCATATCTCAAGTGGAATTCAAGCCCACAGAAGATGGATCCATGGAACTGCATATCCATATCGCCTTCCAACGCGGAGGGAAGTTTCCCTGCCCGCAAGACCATTGCGACAAAAGCTTTCCTGCTTACGACACAAAGCCGAGAACTTGGCGTCATCTCAACTTCTTCCAGTATAAAACCTATATCCATGCCGATCTCCCTCGCATACAATGCGAAAAACATGGCGTGAAGACCGTACAGGTGCCTTGGGCACGCGAGGGATCCGGCTTCACGCTTCTCTTTGAGAGCTGGATCATAGAGCTTGCCAAGCATCTGCCCGTAGCCGTCATTGCTCGCATGGTCGCAGAGCATGACACGAGACTATGGAGGTTCATCCATCATTATGTGGACAAGGCTCGCGCGTTGGAGGACTATTCCGAAGTCACCGCCATCGGCATGGATGAAACCAGCAAGAAGGGGCATAACTACATCACGGTCGTCGCCGACCTTTCCCAGCGCAAAGTCATCTTCGTGACGGATGGCAAGGATTCTACAACTGTCCGGCGGTTCGCTGCCGACTTTGAAGCCCACCGAGGCAATACGGAAAGAGTCGATCTCATCACCTGCGATATGTCGCTCGGTTTCCGCAAGGGGATTCAGGAATCCTTCGAGAACAGCCGGACCATCATCGACAAGTTCCATGTAATCAAACATGCCAACGAAGCCGTGGACAAGGTTCGCAAGATGGAAGCCAAGGAGAATGTCTTGCTGAAGAACTCCAAGTACCTTTTGGTTGAAGAATGATGCCAATCTGACGGAAAAAAACAACGAGAAAAAAGGAAACGCTCCAGAAGAAGCATTTAAAGACAGCGCGTGCCTGTGCCATGCGCATCGAATTGCAGGAAATCTACGAGCAGTCCGTCCATCGAGACGAGGCGGAGCAGCGTTTGAAAAAAAGCTCTGCAGCTGGATGATGCACGCAAGACTGGAACCCATGAAGAAGTTTTGTGGCACGATCCGCAATCATTGGGACGAGATCCTGCACTATTTCGAGCACCCCTATACGAATGCCATTCTGGAAGGGGTGAACAGCATCATACAAAACATCAAGCGTCGCGCCCGAGGGTTCAGAAATGATGAATATTTCAAGACCATGATCTATCTGGGATGCGGCAAGCTGAATCTCAACATCCAAATCCCATAATTTGTCCATTGGTAAAAGACTGTACGAACATAAAGAACATTCGTTCCTTTCACTTACCCATATCAAACAGCGAAGAGCCTTTATTTTTTGGGGAAGAAGGATTTTTCCTTTCAGGCGAGAAGGTAACTTCTAAAGGCAGCTTTTAGAGGAAGCGCCGGAATCATCGCTGCGCCCTCGAAGAAGCGATGGCGATTGTGTTCAGACAGAAGGAGATGAGTTTCATGCCTTTGAAGAAATGTGTGAACGATAGAAAGGAGCGCCCGACATGAAACGATATGCTGCGCTTCTCGCCGCTCTCTTCGTGCTGTTTGCGGCAAACACTTGCTTGGCGGCGCGGCTGCCTGATTCGGACTACGCGCTCGGCGACATACAGTACGGGAACAGTGTGGACTATGTGAAGAGTGTCTACGGCGAGCCGGATTTTGTCGAATATCATGAAGGCACTCCCGGGTCGGGCGATATTCCGCTTTGGATTTATCACTATGGCGATTCGTTCGTCGTATGCATCGAGACTACGCACCAGCAGGTATCGGCTCTCATGACTACGGCGGATAACGGAATCGCAACGCCGCGCGGCATCCACGTGGGCAGCAGTCTCAGCGACATCCAACGCGCTTACGGGACGCTGCCCCGTGCGAGCAGGGTGACACAGGGGTATTGCTACTCTTATGGCTGGGGCTTGATCTCGCTGGACTTCTATGTGAACGGCAAAGGCGAGGTATATAAAATCTGGGCGGGCTATTCCGACTAAATGCGTTCCCTGATTCGCGGCGGATGGACTTCTCACTTTTTTTCAAAAAAGTGTTGACAGTCCGTCCGCTTTCGTGTATCATACATTTTGCTGCTCGGGTGAGCGGCAGAAAAACGCTCGAAAAACTTCAAAAAAGGGCTTGACAATCCATCGGGACTGAGGTAAGATAGTCAAGTCGCTTGCGAAGAGCGAGCGGCGTACAGCCGAAGCAATTCGGCGGTGTTCCTGAAAAACTAAACAATGCAGAAATGAATCATCGATATGATTCAAGCCAGATGTCCATCAAGAGAAATCTTGATGAAACATCGATTGTGAACTACATTTGTAAAAAGCAATCGACAATTTCTTTATGCGATTCGAAAGAATCGTATCCAAAGATAAAAAGAGCCAATCAACGGCTCTCTGCAAACTGCAAAGTGATTTTCTCTGCCGCGACTGTCCTGCAGTCCGAAGCGGAGAAAAAAACGCAGAGATTTTTGTGCTAGGCAAGGAATGGCGAAGCCGCGTCCCGCAGACGTACTCGTGTACGTCGAGGACACACGGCGAAAGCCATGACGCAGCATAGCGCAAAAAGATCAAGTTTTTTTCGGAGAGTTTGATCCTGGCTCAGGACGAACGCTGGCGGCGTGCTTAACACATGCAAGTCGAACGGGAACCTTTATTTCGGTAAAGGTGAGAGTGGCAAACAGGGTGAGTAACACGTAGGGCAACCTGCCGACAGGATGGGGACAACATTCCGAAAGGAATGCTAATACCGAATGAAATCCGAGGAGGGCATCCTCCCCGGCTCAAAGATGGCCTCTTTACAATGCTATCGCCTGTCGATGAGGTCTGCGTCTGATTAGCCAGTTGGTGAGGTAACGGCTCACCAAAAGCGACGATCAGTAGCCGGTCTGAGAGGATGAACAGCCACATTGGGACTGAGACACGGCAGAACTCCTACGGGAGGCAGCAGTGGGGAATCTTCCACAATGGGCGAAAGCCTGATGGAGCAACGCCGCGTGAGTGAAGAAGGTCTTCGGATCGTAAAAGCTCTGTTGCACAGGACGAAAACCGGGTTTGAAAAACATTGAGCCCGGGTGACGGTACTGTGCGAGGAAGCCACGGCTAACTACGTGCCAGCAGCCGCGGTAATACGTAGGTGGCGAGCGTTGTCCGGAATTATTGGGCGTAAAGGGGAGCGCAGGCGGGCATATCAGTCCATCTTAAAAAGTGCGGGGCTCAACCCCGTGAGGGGATGGAAACTGTATGTCTTGAGTGCAGGAGAGGAAAGCGGAATTCCCAGTGTAGCGGTGAAATGCGTAGATATTGGGAGGAACACCAGTGGCGAAGGCGGCTTTCTGGACTGTAACTGACGCTGAGGCTCGAAAGCCAGGGGAGCGAACGGGATTAGATACCCCGGTAGTCCTGGCCGTAAACGATGAATGCTAGGTGTAGGAGGTATCGACCCCTCCTGTGCCGGAGTTAACGCAATAAGCATTCCGCCTGGGGAGTACGGTCGCAAGACTGAAACTCAAAGGAATTGACGGGGGCCCGCACAAGCGGTGGAGTATGTGGTTTAATTCGACGCAACGCGAAGAACCTTACCAGGGCTTGACATTGAGTGAAAGGGCTGGAGACAGCCCCCTCCCTTCGGGGACACGAAAACAGGTGGTGCATGGCTGTCGTCAGCTCGTGTCGTGAGATGTTGGGTTAAGTCCCGCAACGAGCGCAACCCCTGTCCTTTGTTGCCAGCGCGTCATGGCGGGAACTCAAAGGAGACTGCCGCGGAGAACGCGGAGGAAGGCGGGGATGACGTCAAGTCATCATGCCCCTTATGTCCTGGGCTACACACGTACTACAATGGGATGGACAGAGGGAAGCGAAGGCGCGAGCCGGAGCGGACCCCACAAACCATCCCCCAGTTCGGATTGCAGGCTGCAACCCGCCTGCATGAAGTCGGAATCGCTAGTAATCGCAGGTCAGCATACTGCGGTGAATACGTTCCCAGGCTTGTACACACCGCCCGTCACACCACGGAAGTCATTCACGCCCAAAGCCGGTGGGCCAACCGCAAGGAGGCAGCCGTCTAAGGCGGGGGCGATGACTGGGGTGAAGTCGTAACAAGGTAGCCGTATCGGAAGGTGCGGCTGGATCACCTCCTTTCTAAGGTAAGCAGAGAACCACGTTTGAAGGAGCGTAAGCGACGCGCAAACGTGAGTGAATCGCTTAGTTCGATTTCGCGAAGCGAAAGTCGAACTTCATTCTCAACCTAAGTCGAGGCATAGGGGCTGGCATAAGCCTTTCTGCATTGTCTAGTTTTGAGGAACACAAATCTCTCAAGCTTGACCTTCACGTTGACTTGCATCAGCGGCAAGGTCGAGTGTACCTTGAAAAACTACACAGAAGACAAAATGAAAGAAAATCATCGAAGGCTGCAGAAATGCAGCAAAGATTTTCCGAACATTTTAGGATCACAAACCAAACAAACCAAGCATCAATGAAAATGATGCCTTGAGGCGAAACACACGATGAAAATCGTGGAAAAGTCAAGCTACGAAAGGCATACGGTGGATGCCTTGGCGTCAGGAGTCGAAGAAGGACGCGATAAGCTGCGAAAAGCCGTGGGGAGCCGCAAATAGGCCTCGATCCACGGATGTCCGAATGGGGCAACCCAGTGCGAGTCATGTCGCACTGCCCGAAAGGGAGACAAACCCGGTGAACTGAAACATCTAAGTAGCCGGAGGAAAAGTAAACAATAGTGATTCCCCGAGTAGCGGCGAGCGAAAAGGGAAGAGCCCAAACCGAGAGCTTTCGGGCTTTCGGGGTTGAGGAATAAAGCAAAAAGGGAAAGCAGCCTAGTGGAACGGCATGGGAAGGCCGGGCGAAGAGAGTGAGACCCTCGTACACGAAAGGCTGAAGAACGGGCTGGGATCCAGAGTACCACAGGGACACGAGGAACCCTGTGGGAAGCCGGGTGAATGCCATCCAAGGCAAAAATACTACCTGACGACCGATAGAGGAAAGTACCGTGAGGGAAAGGCGAAAAGAACCGCGGGAGCGGAGTGAAATAGAACCTGAAACCGTATGTCCACAAGCAGTCGAAGCGCTTTATATGCGCGACGGCGTGCCTATTGAAGAATGAACCGGCGAGTTGTCCTGTCGAGCGAGGTTAAGCGGAAGACGCGGAGCCGAAGCGAAAGCGAGTCTTAAGAGGGCGTTTAGTTCGACGGGGCAGACCCGAAACCACAGTGATCTATGCATGGCCAGGCTGAAACTCAGGTAAAATTGAGCGGAGGGCCGAACCCGTGAGTGTTGAAAAACTTTGGGATGAGCTGTGCATAGGGGTGAAATGCCAATCGAACGTGGAGATAGCTGGTTCTCCCCGAAATAGCTTTAGGGCTAGCCTCGGGCGATGCATGCAGACGGTAGAGCACTGATCGGGCAAGGGGGCGTAAAGCCTACCGACCCCAGTCAAACTGCGAATGGCTGCATGGCAAGCCCGGGAGTCAGCGTGCGAGTGATAAGACCCGTACGCAAGAGGGAAACAGCCCAGACCGCCAGCCAAGGTCCCCAATGCTGTACTAAGTGGAAAAGGATGTAGGAATTCGAAAACAACCAGGATGTTGGCTCAGAAGCAGCCACCATTTAAAGAGTGCGTAATAGCTCACTGGTCGAGAGTCCCTGCGCCGAAAATGTCCGGGGCTCAAGTACAGAACCGAAGCTGCGGCTGCACACGAAAGTGTGCGGGGTAGGGGAGCGTACCATGCGCGGAGAAGCCGTACCGGAAGGAGCGGTGGAGCGCATGGCAGTGAGAATGCCGGTATGAGTAGCGAAAAAGGCCAGCAAGAATCTGACTACCGAAAGCCTGAGGTTTCTGGGCAACGCTCGTCGTCCCGGGGTCAGTCGGGACCTAAGCCGAGGCAGCAAGCATAGGGCGATGGACAACTGGTGAATATTCCAGTACCGCAGGGAGTCGTTTGAGTGATGGAGTGACGCAGGAGGGAGCTTGGGCGCGCGAATGGAAGAGCGCGTCGAAGCCGGTAGGCTGCAAGGGAGGCAAATCCCCTGCAAAAAGCCGAGACGTGACAGGGAGGCGAACCTTCGGGCGAGCCGAAGCCAAGCGAATACACTGCCGAGAAAAGCTTCTAGCGAGACGAACTGCGCCCGTACCGAAACCGACACAGGCAGGCAGGGAGAGGATCCTAAGGTGCGCGGGGAAAAACCCTCGTTAAGGAACTCTGCAAATTGCATCCGTAACTTCGGGAAAAGGATGGCCGTTCCCGGTGAAGGCCATGCGGTTGGAGCCGGGGGCGGCGACAGAAGAGAAGCCCAAGCGACTGTTTACCACAAACACAGGTGCCTGCAAAAGAGAAATCTGACGTATAGGTGCTGACGCCTGCCCGGTGCCGGAAGGTTAAGGGGAGAGGTCAGGGGAAACCCGAAGCCTTGAGCTGAAGCCCCGGTAAACGGCGGCCGTAACTATAACCATCCTAAGGTAGCGAAATTCCTTGTCGGGTAAGTTCCGACCCGCACGAAAAGGCGTAACGATTTGGGCACTGTCTCGACGAGGAGCCCGGTGAAATTGAAATACCTGTGAAGATGCAGGTTACCCGCGACTGGACAGAAAGACCCCATGGAGCTTTACTGCAGCTTGGCATTGATGCCCGGCGGATGATGTACAGGATAGGTGGGAGGCAGAGAAAGGCGGCCGCAAGGACGCCCGGAGCCACTGTTGGGATACCACCCTTCCTCCGCTGGTCATCTAACCGGAGTAGTCACGACACTCGGGACAGTGCCGGTGGGCAGTTTGACTGGGGCGGTCGCCTCCGAAAAGAGCAACGGAGGCGTCCAAAGGTTCCCCTCAGCGCGGACAGAAATCGCGCGAAGAGCATAAAGGCAAAAGGGAGCTTGACTGCGAGACCGACAAGTCGAGCAGGGTACGAAAAGTAGGGCTTAGTGATCCGGTGGAATGAGAGTGGAATTGCCATCGCTCAACGGATAAAAAGCTACCACGGGGATAACAGGCTAATCTCTCCCAAGAGTCCATATCGACGGGGAGGTTTGGCACCTCGATGTCGGCTCATCACATCACGGGGCTGAAGCAGGTCCCCAAGGGTTGGGCTGTTCGCCCATTAAAAGTGGTACGTGAGCTGGGTTCAGAACGTCGTGAGACAGTTCGATGCATATCCATCGCGGGCGGAAGAAACCTGAAGGGGGCTGCTCCTAGTACGAGAGGACCGGAGTGGACGGACCAACGGTGTACCAGTCATGGCGCCAGCCGTGCAGCTGGGTAGCTGCGTCCGGAAAGGATAAACGCTGAAAGCATCTAAGCGTGAAACCAGCCCTAAGATGAAGTTTCTCACGGAGCAGTCCGGTAAGGCGCCTCAAAGACGATGAGGTTGATAGGCGGGGAGTGGAAGCGCCGCAAGGCGTGCAGCCGACCCGTACTAATATGCCGAGGGCTTGACCTACTGACCTGTCCAAGAGGCGAAAGCCGATTGGGTAACAGGTCGTATGCGAAAACGTCCCAAGAACCAAGCGCGAAGCGCGCAGGTGATTGGCTGACGTTGACCGCTAAGTTTTGCCAACTAAAATGTTCCATTTGTCTTCTGTATAGTTTTGAGGGCACGCTCACGCGAGTTGACCTCAAGAAGAAATCCAGTGGCGATAGCTGAGTGGATCCACCTGTTCCCATCCCGAACACAGTCGTTAAGCACTCATACGTCGAAAGTACTTGGTTGGAGACGACCTGGGAGGATAGAAAGCTGCTGGTTGATGACGCACCCGAAAGGGTGCGTTTTTTTATTTTGGAATCAAGGCATCTCTGTTTCGACATTCAACAAGGGTTGTTCCGACATCTTCTGGAGCATGATGTTCGTGTCCAGCACGCTCATGTGGTGGTCGAGCGCATACCAGAGGATGCTGTCCCGCGGATTGCGGACATAGAGTTGCTCCGCTCCCGCATAGTACAGGAGATATTGCGTCTCTTCCGGTGCGAGCTTCATGGCGAGGGCGAGGGAAATGACCTTGTTGCGGGAAGGATTCTTTTTGCGGCCGGCGAATATGTGATAACCATAGACTCTCTCCAGCCGAGACTCCCGGACGACATCTGCTTTGGACAGGCGCTTCTCGTCCAGGAGCTGATTCAGGTATTCTGCCAGCGTGTATCGGCGAAACTCTTTCTGATTGTCTACGAGAAAGCCCTCCAGGCCGGAGGCCTGGCGCAGTCCGTCTTTCAGTTCCTCGGTGTCTTTCGGCATGATGCTCCTCCTATGACGATGGATATAACGACTCCATTATAGGATAATACGATACAGAGAAGAAGGCAAGGTGATTTCTTGGATGCGCATATAACCGCATATATCGAGACGGCATTTTTGAAGATCCGATTGCTCAAATCCAGCGACAAGGGCGAGGTGTGGCTGGCGTCCGAGAAATCAGGTCGGCTGGTCATACACAAGCGCATCGCTTGGACGGGGCTTCCCTATGCGATCCTAAAGGAGAAGGGATATCCGTTGATTCCTCGCATCCTGCATTGCATCGAGGAGGACGGCGAGACGCTTGTCGTGGAGGAATATGTGCAGGGCGAATCCCTGCTCGACCGCATTGGGCGCAAGGCGTATCTCTCGGAGCGCGAGGCGGGGAACATCCTCTTGCAGCTGTGCGATGGGCTTGCTCCGATCCACGCGCAGGGCATCGTTCACCGTGACATCAAGCCGTCCAATCTCATCCTGCAAAGCGGCTGCATCATCCGTCTCATCGACTTCGACGCCGCCCGCACCGTCAAGGAGCACAGCGGCGAGGACACGATGCATCTCGGCACCAAGGGGTACGCTCCGCCGGAGCAGTTCGGCTACGGGCAGACGGACGCAAGGAGCGACATCTACTCCATCGGCATAACCCTGCGAGAATCCATGCCCGAGGAGTACGACGGCTATCTCGCCAAAGTATTTGCCCGATGCACGGAAATCGATCCGGACAGACGGTATCGGAACGTGCAGGAGCTTCGCCGTGCGGTGACCCTCCGCAGGTTCTGGGCAGAACGTGGCAGGATGGCGCTGCTCTCGGCGGCGGTCGCGTCCGTCGCGGCGTTTTTCTTCCTGCCGCGGCTCGATGGGACAGAACCGCTGCCGAGCGCTCCTGCAGTTGAGCCGGAGGAAATCCCCGGCTGTCCGTTTGCCGAATGCGACAGAAGAAAGTCCGGCCGCGCCGTCGCCCGAAAACATCTGCCGACACGCAGGAGGCGCAGTCGGCTGCGCCGCTGGGGGGCGGAGACGCTGCAGGAAACTCCCTCGACAGTGCCCTCGGCAGCCCCATACGCTCACGGCAGCCGCACGCCGCCGGCGGTCAGCCCGGAGGAAGTGAAGAGAATCGACAGCGTGGACGCATTCCTGCGGGAGTTCGAGGATGACCCGGAAAAAAACTTGCGTATTGGCAGACGAGGAATATTGTCTTTTCCTCGAATACTGCATCCGAGAAAGAGAAGCTTGAGGCGATGAAGAGCGGCGAGCTGGGGCTTCGACTGGATGCCTTCCTCAAGGAGCTGCCGAAGACGATGACGAAGGAGGAGCGCAACCGGGCGATCGAGGATTTCGTGGCGCGCCAAGAAAGGCTTTTGGACATAAGCGATTAGTCGTGACAGGCAGGCTGCCAAGAAGAACGGAATCCGCAAGAATTTTTTTGTAACGTGTGAGGATATATGTACAGCGAGTCTCTTGGATGACGCCGTCACAGGGTACGGGATGGGGAGCAGCTCATGCCGCTTTGCCCGGCAGATGAACAAATGTCTTCGGAATTTACCCCGCAGGTAACCAAAGCCTGCGGGGTCTTTGTTATACTGGGGTTGTCGACGACTTTCATCCGCTTCGGCTCCTCGCTGTTTGATATGGGTAGGCAAAAGGAACAAATGTTCTTTATATTCGTACAGTCTTTTACCAATGGACAAATTATGGGATTTGGATGTTGATATTCAGCTTGCCGCATCCCAGATAGATCGTGGTCTTGAAATATTCATCATTTCTGAACCCTCGGGCGCGACGCGTGATGTTTTGCATGATGCTGTTCACCCCTTCCAGAATGGCATTTGTATGGGGGTGCTCGAAGTAGTGCAGGATCTCGTCCCAATGATTGCGGATCGTGCGGAGCGTTTCCTTTTTCTCTCGTTGTTTTTCCGTTAGATTGGCATCATTCTTCAACCAAAGGTACTTGGAGTTCTTCAGCAAGGCATTCTCCTTGGCTTCCATCTTGCGAACCTTGTATTCTATATGTTACGGGGATACATTTTGTGTCTAGGTAACATAAGCTAAAATTTTTTCAAAACAGATTATAATATTGAGAAGAAAGTTCGTTCCAACGAGTAAAAACTCCGTCGATGCTTCTATTTTTTTGACGTGAAAGAAGGTCTTTATCCGTGGATGATCTGCTCCTGAAAAACTGTACGATTTTTTCGTACCCGAGGCTGCCCTGTCCGTCCTCTTCCTGCTCGCGTTCATCGTCATGTTCCTTCTCGGGCTCAAATGGCGGAAATATTGCCAAAGAGCTTACCGCCTTGCAGGAGCATGCGGTCGACGACTATGCACAGCTACAGAACAAGCTGACGCCGCAAGCCTTCCTGCGCATACGCCTGTCCGCCCTGGCCGATGTGGAAAACCGTCTTGAAGAGTTGCCTGGCACTTTCATCAACGTGGGCATATTGGCGACATTTCTCGGCTTGGGCGTAGCCATACAGGGCGCAGCCGACTTGCTGCAGGAGTCTGTCACGGATCTCACGCGGCTCACAGAGGTCTTGAGCGTCATCGCCTTCAAATTCCAGACCTCCGTATGGGGCATCTGCTTCTCCCTCGTGTTCCAGAAGTTTTTCGTGGACACTTACTTCTCTGCCCGCCAGGACCTCATCGATGAGCTGACCGAGACGCTCTTTGCGACGGAAGGCGACGGCATCCGTGCTCTGCTCGCCACACAGAATCAACTTTTTGAAAAGCAGCTCGCCTTGCAGCAAGAGGCAGAAACCCGCCTCCAAGAAACAGAAACCAAGCGACAGGAAGCGGTGGGTCAAGCGCTGGCCAAGACGCTCGAAGCCTTCGAGCGCATTTCGCATCGTATAGAAACCTGGCAGAATGAGGCGGCGCTGCAGCACATGAATTCTTTCGAGGCTCTCAAGAGCGAACTTGGACGACAGAGCATCTCCCTGCAGATAATCGCAGGAAACATTGCGAAATTCATTGAAAGTGCTGAGGCTTTCGCAAAAAACACGACCATTTTCGCCCATACGACGAAAGAGTTCCAAGATGAAACAAAAAAGCTGAAAGAAAGCGTCCATGCCATTCATGACACTGTGGAGAAAAACATCCGAACGAGCCGAGAGACCTTCGAGAAGGTTCAGGAAGACTTCCTCGAAGAGCTAAAGAGCAACCGCGAGAGCACGAACCGCTTCCTCGAAGCATCCCAAAAAGCAGCTCCTGTGCAGCGAAGAAGACTTTGCGGAGCGCTCCCAGCAGGCATTTGAAAAAATGCTCAGAGCGCAGCTCGGTCAAGTTCACAACGAATACATGACGGAGACAAAGCACGTCCACGAAGCCATCCGCCGTTTGTCGGGCGTGCTGCACGAACTGAGCAGCACGTCGCGGAGATGAAGCAGGTCAGCCAAGTCGAGGCGCAGCAAGCGACGAGGCTGCAAAAATCCGCCGCCCTCTCCCTCAGCAATGTTGCAAGCCAACTTTCCAAAGCGATCCAGGACGACTTCCTCGCCAGAGTGCAGCAACAGCAGCAGGAGAAGAACTCTCGCCAGAAGTTCTACGACGACATGAAACGTGCGCAAACCGATCATGTGGAAGCTCTGAAATCGCTCGAAATGATTCTTCTGTCCTCGCAGGAGGAGGAGCGTTCCGCACGCAAAACCTCCACGGAAAAGTTCGAAGTCTTATTGGAGACTCTCTGCCGCACGAACGAAGAGCAGAAAAAACTTCTGCCAACCTATACGGCGAACATCAAGAATGCCTGCGACAATCCCGCCTATGCCCGACAACTGCTCGCGGCACTGGAAAATCTGGCGCAGGCACAGACGAGCGAAAAGGGCGCTTCTCGCGCAGAAACTCGACGGGATTGCAGAAATCATCCATACGGAAAGTACAGGCGTCCTGCCAAAAAGCGCTCGCCCAAGAAAGCGCACAACTGCAAGCCTTGATTACAGAGAAATCCGCCCTTCTCGTGCAGACGCTCAAAGCATCTGCGCCGCTCCTCCCCTCTCCCGCCGCAGCCTCTCCGAGCAGCACATCTCTGTCTAGGATGTCCGCCGCAATCTCCCGAAGCGCAGCTCCGACCAAGACGCCTGTCGCGGTTCCGCGAAGCGGCACAGATCCGACCAAGATGACTGCCTCGATTCCGCGAAGCAGTGCAGCCTCAGCCAATGCGCCTGCTGCATCTCCCAGAAGCAGCACAGACCCGCTCCGGAAATCTGCCGCGATTCCTCGAAATGATATGACCTCGCGGAGGTGATTGCTGTTGCGAAAGAAGAAGAACCCGTGGATTTCCATCGCTGACCTCTTCTCCAGCGTCGTCCTCGTGCTCCTGCTGCTCTTCGTTCTGGCATCCATCGTGCCGAAGTTCACGCAGGAAGCGCAGCGGCGAGAGATGATGCACCAGATTAGCGAAACCCTGGCGGACTACGAAAGACAGGGACAGGTAAAGGTACACGAGGAAACGGGCATGCTTGAGCTGACGTCCGCCACCTTTGATTCGGGGAGTGCTGAGCTGACCGGCGGCACGCAGCGCATCGTCCGCGACTTGTCCGCGACGCTCAAGAGCTACATGAACAAGCACGACCGAATGGAAATCCTCATCGAGGGACACACAGATCCTGCGGCAATTGAGACCGTCGTCAATCGTGGCGGCTACTTTGCCGACAACATCCAACTTTCTACACTTCGCGCGGCAAACGTCCGGCGCGAGATGATCGCCTCGATGGGCAATGATGGAGCCGATCGCATCGGCGTCGCCGGCTACGGCGCAACGCGATTGAAGAATACAAAAGATCCCCTTTCTGCCGAAAACCGGCGAATTGAGATCCGCATCCTATGGAATGGCCGGGAATCACATGAAGGAGGAAACTGAGATGACAATGCAAGAGATGACCTACCCCAGCCCGTGCAAGGATGAGACCTCCCTGCTCATCGTCAAGGACAAGATCCTGTGGCAGACCGCCGCGAAAGCGAGCGCGGCGAGCCGTACCGAAATCCATCTGCACACGGAAAGCGGTGAAGAACTTGGCGGTTGAAGAAGTCGAGGTGATTGACCACGACGATGTCGATCTGCTGCTTTACCCCGCCTTGCGCGAAGATGAGGAAAAGCGCAAGCTCATCAAATCCGACATCATTCCTCTGGGAAAAAGGGACATGCTGTATTTCCCGCTGAACTTCCGCATGAGCGCTCTCGCGATCGAGTCCATCGCCGAAAAATACAATCGCCGCTACGACTATCCCGAGACGGACAGCGACGATGAGCGCTATCTGATCGGACCCGAGGCCTGCAGCAGGGGCAGGGACATGGACTGCCCCTATCTGAAAAAGGCCTTCGCCGTCCTGCAGGATGAGAAGGATGCGAAAGACCTCGTCGCCCTGTACCTGCTCGACGCAGACCAAGGGGAGATGAACGATCAGTACTTCCTCGCCCTGACGCGCACAGGTATTCTCTTCCGCAACGGCAGCAGCACGTTGCAGCGCGCGCCCTACGAAGATCTGCGCTTTGCAGAGGACGGCATCGAGTCGAGGCGGCGCGTCAAGGAGTTCAAGGGCAATCTGCTCGACTACGGCTTCGACGAGGCCTTTCTCTCCTTCGTCCATGAATTCCTGCAGCTGCGGCGCACGAAACTCCTGCCCGTGCGGGAGACGCACCCCTTCGCCCACCATGCGCCCGAGCTAAAGCAGGCGTACCGGACTTTCTGGTCGATGCGGCAGCCGCCGAAGGCGGTCTCACGGCGAACAAGCTCATCTGGCTCGAACAGCTTGCAAGGGAATTCTGCATCCCCGCCAAGATGGTCGAGCTTTTCCTGAAAAAGGCCCTCAAAGGCGGTGTCAAGGGAAACAAGCTACAGAGCGCGCTCCGAAACGCCCTGGCGAAAATGGATGTGGAATACCACTATGTATTCGTCGAGGACACGATCACGGCAACGATCGATGAGCGCGGGGAATGCAGCCGCGAACAGCTGCTGAAACTCCTCGGCAAGGACGACTTCTGCCGCTTGGACTACGTCGAAAGCTACAGGCGCTATGTCTGCCTGCAGAAGCAGGCGGACGAGGCCTTCCGATCCGCGCTTGAGCAGGTGAAATATTCCGTGAGCCTCAAGAACATCTATCGGCGGCGAATGTACCACGACGCCCTGCGCCTGCAGATCATCGACATGACGGAGCACCCCTGACCCCCTTATAAAGACGGCGGGAAGAGAGAAAACTACAGTGAATGGAGAGATGAACATGGCAGAAAAATACGTCCGCAAACTGCAGAAATTTTTCATGGAGTACAGAGAAAAATCGGGAGAGATTAAGCAGTACCAGATCGAGAACCGCGACACTGGAAGCGACGGGCTTGATACCGTCGAACTGCCCTTCCACCTGAACAATTTCCAGCCGGATGAAATCACCATGCGCTTCTATCACGACGACGCGCACATGCACCTGGAAAATGATTTTGAATTCATCAAGTACCTGCTGCTCGAAGATACGGGCGAGGCGGAAACGAACAAAGAGTTCGAGCGCAGGAAGAACAGCAACGTCTTCCTCAAGAATCTGCCCGCTGGCTATTTTTTTCCTTTGCCGCAGAAGAGGCGAAATTCCCTTCCATGAGCTACGGCGACATCACGGAGAAGCAGATGTTCGGCTATCCCGCCATTTCCGCCAGCGACCTGTACTCGGAGGAAAAAGGCGTCTGGGGCATGAGCGGTTTCCGCGTCTTCGAACTGTGCCTCGATGAGAATTTTTCCACGGAAAATCATGCCGACCGCAAGCAGTACGTCAGCCTCTATTGGTATCAGATCGACAGCACGGACATCGCGCCCCTCTTCGAGGAAGAGGTTCGTTTCGACAAGAAGCGGAACTGCTACATCGCCTACATCAACACGAACCAACTGCAGAAAGCCATCGAGGAGTACGGCATCGAGTCGGCGCATCCGTTCTTCGAAGGGCGCTTCGAGATTCATGACATCTACCGCGACTGCGGCAAGGTTCACACCTTCCCCTGCGTATATGCGTCCACGACACGCGTGTTATCGAGGGAAGCTGCCGCGACAAGCAGCTCATCGGCAGCGGGCTCGTATCCATCGACTTTGGCACATCCTCGACCTGCGCGGCAATCAAGGGCGAACTCAAACCCCAGCTCTTCACGCTTTCGGGCGGTGGCAAGCGCGACGTGGGCGAGGGAGATAATCCCTACGAGAATCCGACCAATCTGATGATCTATCGTTGGGATGAGCTTTTATCGCCAGTGGCAGGCGAAGAATCCCAACCCGCCGTTCGTTATGACAAAACTGCAGGAGACCGTGGACGAGACCGATGTCGACTATGACTCCGGCTATACGGTCGAAGATGTCTTCGCCGATGTCGATGCCACTGACGGCAAGCGCAAGATGGGCGCTATTCTGACGCAGCTCAAAAATGCTGCCCTACCAGATTGCACACCACAAAGAGGTCAAGCTGCTGCCCTATTGGGACAATCAGCGAGGACCCATCACGATGGTCGACGACCTGCAGGACTACGGCGACAAGAAGTTCAACCCCATCGCCTTTTACGGCTATCTCTTGAGCCGTGCCATCAACAACCCCGCCAACGGCAAGATCTATACGCGCTACCAGATCACCTATCCCGTGAAGTTCGACAAAGAACTGCGCGAGAAGATCCGCGCCGCACTCGAATACGGGATTCGCCGCGCCCTGCCGCGCTATATCGAAAAAGGGAAAAAACCGGCGTGACAAGAACATCGTGACGGTCACGATGGATTACTCCGAGCCGATCGCCTGCATCGGCGCCATCGTGGGACAACAGCTGAAGATCAGCGAAGAAGACGGACGCGCAAAGGTCTTCGCCATATACGATCTTGGCGGCGGTACGATGGACTTCTCCTTCGGCTTGTTCCGCAACGCGCGCACCGAAGCTGACGAGGACGGCGATAACACGATCGAGATCCTCGGCGTGGGCGGCGACGACAAGGTCGGCGGCGAAAAACTGATCCACAAGCTCGCCTACAAGATCTATCGTGACAATCGCGATCTCATGGAAGAACACCGCATCAAATTTGTGCTTCCCGAAAACACGCTCAAGCCCGAAGGCTTCGATGGTCTTCTCGGAAACGACGAGATTGCAGAAGCGAATCTGAACATCATGAAGGAAAATCTTGCACGTAAGCTCTTCAAGTCCGCCGATCCCGTGGACAACAACCTGACGGCAATCTTCCCCGATGAGCCTGCCGACAAAGTTCCGGATACAAGCCACTACAAGCTGACGCTGCGCGACGAGGGACGGAGAGGACGCCGATCTGGAACTCGAAATCACTCAGGTCGACGATACGCTCGAAGAAGACATCCAAAAAGACCATCGCCGCCTTCCAAGATGAGATGGAAAAAAATGCTTCAGTGCCAACCGCGAAGCTCTGCAGAAGGCAGGGGCAAAGGCGGACAAGAGCGACCTGACCATCTTCCTCAGCGGCAACGCCTCCAAGCAGCGCTTCGTCGAACCGCTGCTGCAGGAGGCCTTCCCCGGCTATACGATCACACGCATCGGCGAAGGACTGAACAAGGATGGACAGAGCGCCGAGTACAACGTAAACGAGAAGACGGCCGTCGCCTTCGGTCAGCTGCGCCTCGGCGAATATTGTGTGGACACGTCCGCCATCACCCAGTCGGACGACATCCCGCCCTTCGCCTACAACGTCGGTTATCTCGACAGCGGCTCGAACAAGTTCATCACGGTGTTGGAGAAGAACGACGTCGAGCACCGCTGGCATCGGGCAAACCGTCTCGACGGTGCGACCTTGCAGGCACACCTCTACTTCACATCGAGCGCCGTCGGCGAGGACGCCGCCGAGCAGGACATCCTCCAATCGCTGACGCCCTGCCTCGAAGATTTCGTCGAGGACAAGAAGAAAAAGTGACCTGTACCTCCGCGTATACGAGGAAGACAAGATCGAATTCCGCCTCGGCAGCCGCAGCGAAGCGCCTTCGGACGACGAAACGCCTGCCCCCGATATGACAATCTCCTTGGACGGCAGCGGGAGGGTTGGCCGATGAGAGAGGAACAATTCGAGGATCTCGTACAACGTATAAAAGATGACCTTGCAGGGTTCCATAGCAACCTGCTGGGAAAAATCCAGTATTACGGCGATAAGAGCCCCAATATGTCATGGTACGACGAGCACGATCCGAGCAAAGATGCCGTATTCATCGGCTGGATTCAGGAACAGTGGAAGAACTGCTTCGCAAGACTGGACGAAGTGAAGGGCTTCGTCCGCCCGCTGCAGGATGCTCACCTTGCAGAAGATGCTTTCGCGCGAATCAGACAGATGCTTGAACAAGAGAAGAAAAATGCTCTTGGCGAACTCCTGCCCCAGTTCACTGCTCTCGCGGACAATTTAGAGATAATTTCTTCGCGACAGGAAACGCAGCATTCCCTGTACGAGCATAGACTCAGTGAGATGGAGAGGAATCTTGCCGAAGAAATCCAAGCTTTCCGGCAAGAAGTCAACGACCGGAAGGCAGAAGCGGACGCGGCACTAAACATGGAAGTCAAGCGTCTGCAGAGCAGCGTCAACTTTCTGAACGAAGAGCTTAATGCAGAAAAAAGGGCTCACGACGCTGCGAAAAACGCACGCCTGGCTCTTGAGCAAACAGTGAAAGAGCAGGAGCAGTCTCTGAAGGAACAGAAAGAGCAGCTTCAGACAAAGAAAACCCTGCTGCAAAACGAAACAGAAAAAGCGACAACAGACAGAGCAAACGCTGTCCGCCCAAACGCTGGCAAACGAGCGTCTTTCCGAAATAAATGCGGCGCTGTCGAACGAAAAACAAAGTTTGGAACAGACGCGCAACGACCTCTCCGCCCAAATCGCCCAAATGAAAGATACGCACGCCAAAGAACAGGCGACTCTGCATTTCCAGATGGAAGAAGCCGTCCGTGCCGCAAACCAGGAGACCGATGCCGCGCGCCGCCATGCAGATGAATTGACGGCAGAGATGCAAAGCCTTAAGAAAGAACTGCAGGAATCTCAAGCGCATACCGCCGCCATCCTGCGTCCCTATGACATCTATCGCCCCGTTCTCGACGCTTTGCAGAAATGCGGCACCTTCCTCCCCATCTGCGAGAAGTACGGTCTCGGCAAAGGAAACGAAACGGCTCTCTTCACCTTGGTGCAGCAGATCGGCGCGAGCATCGAATTTGCCAAGGAGCTGTACGACTGCGCCGTGCAGAAAAAGCAGCAGACGAAAGAGCCGATGCGAGAAGCGGAGCGGCAGGTCTATGCGGCGCTGAATCTCTGCTATCGTGCTGTATGGAATGTCGACTTCGACATCTATCGCCAGCCCGGCGGTCAAAAGCATCACAGAACCCTTCCAAAAAGTCAAGTTCGACTTTGCCGAATCGCGCAACCTTGTCGACAGCCGCGACCGGACGAGCAAGTTCGCCCAAGAGCTTTATGTCCCCTCCCTTTCCGCGCGAACGGGCAATCTCTATTCCCAAGCGCAGGTCAAGGCCGGGAATCTTTGATGCTCTATATCACGCACAGGGAGAAGAAGACGCGCGTCCTAGGGTCGCGGCCTTCGCTACGCGCTCTGGCTGCAAGGCTGCAAGAAGCGCTGCGCGGGCTGCATCAATCCCGCCGGACAGCGCATCGGCGAAGGCGGCTATTGGATGGATGAATCAGCGATCGTCGACGAACTCGCTGCCGTGGCGTCTCTGACCGGCATCACGATCAGCGGCGGCGAGCCTTTCCTGCAAGCGGAAGGACTCGCCGCCTTGGTGCGCCTCATACGCGAACGGACGCGCCTCGACATCATGATCTATACGGGCTACACGCTCGCCGAGCTCAATGCCATGGAAAGCCCCGAAATTCACTTCATCCTCGCGCACATCGACATCCTCATCGACGGCGAATACCGCGAGGAAGAGAACCGTGACACCATCTATCGTGGCTCGGACAATCAGATCATCCACTATCTCTCCAAAAAGTATGAACCATACAAAGAACTCATCGAGAAGACGAAAAACCGCAGCATCGAGTTCGTGTATCGCGGCGGGCAGGATCTGTTCCTCGTCGGCATTCCCGCCAAGAATACGCTGGAAGGTCTATGGAAGCGCATCAAGAAAATCGAACAAAGGAAAGGAGACGAACACCCATGAGCGGAAAGAAGAGCTGCGAAGTGGCAGCTGTATTGTCCCGAGGAGAAGAAATCCGCCAAGAAGCGGACGGCGTCTATCTCAGGGCGCATCGAAAAAGCACGCTCGTTCCATGGAAGACGACCTCAAAAATACTGCAAGACCTCAAGAAAGGCATGAAGGCGCTCTCCGTCAAGGCCAGCACTGAAGCCGCCTCCATGTTCGACACGGAAGCGAAACGATTGGAGAAAAAAACTTCGTGGCCTGCAAAAGACAGTCGAAGACGCACGCCTAGCGACAGACATGCCGAAAAACTGCCGCCAGGAAGCCGCTTCCATACAGCAGGAAGCGCGTCAGGCAGATCGGGAAGCAGCGAGGATTCGCCAGAAGATTCAAGGCCACCCCCATTACTGCGATGCGGAATACCGTGAGGCACAAGACGTGCTGGCACAGTACCAAGCGCTGCGAGAGCGTCTGCAAAACTTGCAAGCGCGCGCAGCAGAAGCGGACGCGCAGCAAAAGAAGCAGATCAATCAGCTGAACGCCAAGACAGAGCAGGCGAAGAACGCCTGCCGCCAGATTGAGGAGATGAACAAGACCGCCAAAAAAACCGCATGGAAAGCGACGCCATGCGGCAAAATCTCAAGGACGCGCTGCAGGGCATCGACGCCGCACAGGCGAGAAAATTCCTGAAAGTCGACTATGAAACGCTGCTCAAGGAAGCCGATGCGCTCTGCGCCAAGGCTGACGAGACCGTCCTGCAGGAGTTTTCTCCGCTCTACGCGAAGATTGCCGACTTCCAATCGCAGCTGACGGAGAAGGTCGCCATTTGGCAGCAGCAAAAAAAGGACGCCGAGGACGCCCTGCAGCGCGTAAATGGACTTGTCAACATATCCTACGCCGAGCCGATCGACTACATTAATAAGGGGGCGGATGGTGCCCGTACACCGCTCTTCACCTATTTGAAGCAATACGGCCGCCAAGACAGGCAAAGCGACTACGAGAGCGCGATGAAAACTGCCGAGAAGCAGATTGCCGCCGAGGACTTTCTCGCCGCTGTCGATACGCTCCAGGGAGCAGAAAAACTCCTTGAAGAGCTGCGAAGCACGGCGCTCGACCTGCAGGAGGCCATGCTCCAAAAGGCGGAGCTTGCAGCAGCTATGCAAACGGTCATGGCAGATCTTCGCTACGATATCACGATGGAGATCATCGACGATAATCCGAATGATGGCTTCCGCATGGTTTGCTCCATCGGCGATGAGATCATCGACTTTGAAAAGATCGACATCGACAGCGACGGCAAAATCATCGTCGATGTCGACCATCAGGAGGCCCGAGGCGGCACCTGCGGCACATCCATGCGCGAGATCGTCAGCAAGATGCGTCATGCGGGCATACCGATGACGAACGTGCTGAAAGACGGCAGAAGCATACTGGAACCGCCGAAGCAACGGATGGATCAACACGCACCAAAGCCCAGAATACGCATTCACAGTTGACAAGGAGGAAAAACAATGGCATTTGAACCTCGATTGGACTATTTTTGAAAGAGCTTTCCACCGAAGGCCGCAATCCCCTGGGGGAAGAAAACGACTTGGAAGAACGTGCGGAAGCTCTCTGGTATCTCGATCAGAGCCGTGCTTCCATGGTGCATGAAGAATTGAAGAAGCTGTCCGAAGAGAAGCAGCAGATCGCCGTGAAGAATCTGGCAAGCGCCTATCCCCTGTCCAAGCATCTGCTGCAAAAACTCCTTGCCGATCTCCAAGAAAGCGACCACGACTTCATCCTTGGATTCACGCAGTCGGGCGACATCCTGCAGGCAATCCGTCAGGTTCTTCAATGGGTCAAAGAGCAGACGGGAAGCACGACGCACAAGTTCGGCAATTATCAAAAAGGGAATTGGAGCAGCTGGAAGGAACGAAGGCCGATCTCGAACGCCAATCGGAAGAGTATCGCGACTACCGCATGCAGAAAGAAACCTTGGAGAAGGAAATCGAGCAGCTAAAGCGCGACAATGATGAAGAGCAGCAGAAAAGAGCGCTCGAAGACCTGCACCAAGAGAAAAACAGCCTGGAGCGCCTGATCCGTGAGAAGAAAGCCGAGCACAGCAAGGCGCAGACCGCCGTGCTGCAGATGAAGAAGGAGCTTGACGCCCTCGAAAAGGAAGGGACTTTTCCCGACACAGCCCTGCTGCATAATCTCCTCGCAAAAATTCCCCGAAGACGCGGAGGACGGAAAATGATTCATGCACATAAACATCGCGTCATCGACGAAATCGACAAGCAGGCGGCAAAGGGACAGAACATTCATTTCCTGACGGGAGACGGCTTCAACGACTCCTTCTTTTACGACATCTACCATGGGAATCAGAGCCTCAGCGCCGCCTTGAGCCATCACTACTTGGAGCGCATGGAACAATATGACTATTTCATCCATGTGAAAAACAGCAAGACGAACATCCATTGTCTGACCCTGCGCGCAGAAGATCACTCCCTGCAAGAGATTCCTTTCGAGGATATGTTCCCAAGACCGAATGTGAAAGGTCCATTCCAACAGAAGAGCGCCCCCGCCCCCGCTGCCCGGAACGAACAAATCGCGAATGCAGCGGCGGATGCGCGCGAGAACGCCGATACCGCCGTCACGAAGATCCTACGCCTTAACGACCTATTAAAAAAGGGCAAAAAAAGAGTGTTCATCCTCTTGGAAAACCTCGATTGGATTGCCGACCTGTTTGGATCTTCCATCGACAACACCTGGCTGGGGGAATTCCGCGGCTGGGAGAAACTGCGCAATCTGCGCGTGGTCGCCACCATAAAGGACATGGAGCTTCTGTCGCGCTACAGCTTCGACCAGAAGGAGGTCTTTGTCGCCAATCCCACAGCCGAGGAGATCCGCATCGCCTACCTGCGCTACCTTCTGAAAAACATGGACAGCAGCTACCGGCTCGATTGGATGGCTCTCAACGAAACAGCACAAAGCATGTCCGTGGGAAAGCGCTCGCTGCGCGCCTGCATGAACGTCCTGCGCGGCGTCGTGGAGAAGAACCGAACGAGCCTTTCCTTCGATGACTTCCGCGATAGCATAGAGGAATCCATCGAAGAGAAAGTGAGCTGGCAGCAGGTGCGTCTCACAGAAACAAAAAAGAGAGACATCGAAGGCGCTGTTGATGAATTCCTCGCTGAGGGCGACCACAGGCACGCACGCAAAGGCATCCTGCTCACAGGGCCTCCGGGCACGGGCAAGACCATGATTGCCAAGGCTCTGGCGAACGAGAAAAAATGCTACTTCATGGCGCCGACCCTAGCTGATCTCAAGGGCGAATACGTCGGCCAGTCGAGCGCCAAGGTCAAGCGCATCTTTGCCGAAGCGCGCGGCAACGCCCCGACAATCCTCTTCATCGATGAGGCCGATACCGTATTTCCCAGTCGAGATATGGGGCGAATGGGCGACAGCTTCGGTACGGATATGGTCAACCAGTTCCTACAGGAGCTGGACGGTGCGACGACAGGCACACAAAAGATCTTCACCATCGCCGCAACAAATCGTCTGGCAGCCATCGATCCCGCCATTCGCAGCCGCCTGTCAAATCAGCCGATCCTCGTGCCCCTGCCAGACACGGAGATGCGCAAACTCATCTTCAATGATCTTCTCTTGGACAGCGCACATCCATTCTCTCTTTCGGGCGGCTTGGAAGATTTCGTCCTATCGCGCTCCGAGGGCATGTCGGGCAGAGACATATCGAACTTCGTCAAAAAGATCAAGGAGCGCGCCAAGCAGCAGGGAGTCACCCTGCGCGAAGATGCCGCGACACGCGAACTTTTTGATGCCGCATTCAAGGAGGCGGAAAGCGGCTTCATCAGGAACGATCTGCTTGGCAAAGGCATTTTCTCGGGCGGCAGCATCATCACCCCCAGCCAAAACAATATCCGCTTCGACAACATCATCGGTTACGACGATTTAAAAGAGTCCATCGGCCTGCAGGCGGAATACATCATGGCGGACGAGCAGGAAAAGCGCAACTACCGCGAATACGGCGTCACCCCGCAAAAAGGCGTGCTGCTCTACGGGCCGCCGGGCAACGCCAAAAGCATGTTGGCGCAGGCCGTCGCAGGCGAATACGGCTTCTACTTCTTCAAGGTCTTGAGCCGCGACTTCGCCGATGCCCTGCCCGACATGCAGATCAAGAACTTGGAGCGAATTTTCAGCGAGACGATCCGCTTCTCCAAGATGATGACGGACAGCAAGGGCGTCGTCCTCTTCTTCGACGAAATCGACGCCCTCGCGGGCAAGACGGTGCTCTCTCCCGTCGTGCGCGGCTCTCTTCTGAACTATATCGCAAATGAAAACGACGACGGTATCCGCCACAAGAACTCCAAGATCCTCTTCATCGCGGCGACCAATTACGAGTCAAATCTCGACGAGGCGATCAAACGCAAGGGGCGCATCGACATCCATCTCTGCATGGACAATCCGACCAAAGAACAAGGCCGGGACATGCTACGCCATTGGAGTCAGGAAAATGAGCGCGTATGCCCGTTGAGCGAGGAAGAAATCGATCGAACATACGAAGAACTACTCAGAAGGACGAGAGAGAAATACAAGCTCAGCCACTATGGCACGCTTAACCTGGAAGAACTGACCGACAACCGGAATCAGCTGCAAATGCTCGAACGACTGGTAGATCAGCAGCGCCCGTCCGGCGCGGACATTCGGACATGGTACCTCGCCTTGAAGGCGCACGCTCTGCACCAGAAAAGCTTCGAAGACGGAAAACTGCGCATCCGGAATATCACTGCGGGGTAAAAAGCATGCAGCATAACTAAGCGTAGTTGCAAGAAAAAAGCCGAGCCAAGCGGAAATCTCCGTTTTGCTCGGCTTTTGCATCGCATATATTCCCCGTTGCCCTCTCTGCAATGCTTTTCCACAGCGACATCACATTATTCGAACTCGATTTCTTCATTAACTTTTTTTATGAATATCGATTCTGCTCTGCACATCAATAACCTTTACCAGCCAGCCATTCAATGTACAATCTCTAATAAAATCGTCAATTCGATTTACTCCATTTATTTCTTTAAGCGTCACTACGACTCCAAATCTAACACCTTCACCATCTTCCAGATTCAACCTATTGTTGGTTTTTATTTCCATTCCCCAATTTTTGTTCTTATAGGATTTTTTAGGACTTCTTTTTTTTGTTATGCACTCGGCAATATATTTTACATTATCCCATTTTCTAAACTGTTTCCTTGCTTCACCTTCCAAAAGATAGTTTTTTTCATCACCTAATCCTTCATCCTGATTCTGTGTATCTCCCTTGATATCAACGACCTTGTTATTTTCTCCTATTCTGCCAAAGTGAAGGTTCAACTCTGTATTCGTGTAATCCACCCCCTGTGATCTGTCGCAAAGTGGGAAGTAGCACATCGTCGCTTTAGCTATATATGGATACTTATCATTCTTCAGAGGAACTGGAAAATGATAGTTATATGTATTCCATTTTTCGCTAATATCTGAGACCACGAATTTTATTTCATCATCTTTCGTTCTGACGATGTCGTCAATATGAATCGGAACGATTCCATGTCCATATAATGCAACCTCTTCAGGACTTGGTTTTTCATCCCATCCTCTGGCAGCATCAATAATCAAAGCTTTTGCAACTTCCCTATTCAAGCCCAATACATCCATCAAATAAGATAACTTACGAGCAATCCAAGGCGCAGCATAAGATGTTCCCGCAACATACGCTTCTCCTAATGGTTCACAAACCCTGATGTATTTTTCCCCGCTGCCTCCATAATAACTCACATCAGGCTTTGCAAAAAATGATAGCACAAGTCCTTTACGAGAATACTTAGTAGACAGACCATTTCGAGTCACTGCATTTACAACCATACTATTGACAGAATCCGCAGGAGAACCAATCTTGACGATATCTTCACTTGGCTTATTCGTCCCTGCGATAACAAAGATTATATTATTTTCAAACTGTATCCGATCTAATGCCGATGCTTCCGCAGAAATAAAGTTATCATTTATTTCCTGATTGCTGCCAAGAGAGAGATTCCAAACTCGTATGTCTGCATTATTCAAAACGATACTCTTAATTTGTTTAATTATGGAAAATGATGAAAACTCTGTTCCTAATGCCACGCCAAAATGCCTGGCTTTGAATCTGCCACACCCATCTTCTAACCACGGATTCAATCTTGTTCCATCCACAATAATAGAAGACACTGCTGTCCCATGGCGATAGTCATCCGAATTTCTAGGTATATCTTTCGCTACCATGTCATGATATTCAACCCATTCGTGAAATATACATTTTCATCAAACAGCGTATCTATGACCCCTATCGTAGGCTCTATCGATGGAGACGGTATAGTTGCCATTTCTTTTTGATACTCATCTATAAAATCATCTGGGGATAGCTGACTCAAGTCTGCAGTTGTCATGGAAACGAGATATGGCGCTTTTTCAAAAAGCACGGATGCCTGATTCTCGTCCAAATAAATGGTCTGATTATCCAAGATTCTGGTATTTAAAATTTCTATACCCAAGTCTTCAAATAACATCTTCACATTTTTCCTAACATCATAAAGAGTTACGATACTTCTCTTGACTTCCATTGTCGGCATCTCAATCTCAAATGACTCAATATAAGAAGCATCTGCTATTACTTGTTTGAACACAGACATACTGAGTGGAAGATTCCTAAACATCGACCTAGTGAAACTATTCTTGTTTTCCATGACATTTTTATCAATATTTCCAGAAAATTTTTGAGATAAAATTTCCGCTGCCTGGGAAAGCAATTTTATACTTGCACTTAAATCTTTTGAATCAAGAAAGTATGTTATGATGTGGTTACTCTTATCTTTATTAAATTTCGCTCCAACAATAGCTTTATTAGACTCTCTTCCTTTGAAAAGCCCTCCTATACGATTGCTTTTTGCAACAATTTTATTATAGTGCACACTGACTAAGACTCCATCAAACGGTTTTGACTCCTTATCCCAAAATGCTTTGACTTGTTCAAGCTTTGATCTGAGCCTTAACAGGTGTCCACTCGACACATTCATCTTGCTGTTCATAGAAACGCCTCCTCTAATTCCATCCCTAGAGGCCTGAACAAAGCGTTTTCCCTTTAATTCCAATATATTATTCATTGTTTATCTCCTCTCTGCCCAGTTTTCTCGCTACAACACTCTTGGATGCCCCTTTAAGTTTTTCAATTTCTCTTACCGTAAAACCCTCTTCATGAAGCTGATTCAAATCCTTTTGATCTAAATTGCCGATTAGACTGTTATATAAGCGTTTCAAATAATCATATTCAGACCCCGCATCGCTAAAGGCAAGAGATGTCTTTATTATATTTTTTAATTCTCCCGGATAAGGCAACGCAGATGCGATCTTTAATATTTTTCTAAATAACCTTGTATCCTTTGAAGGACCTTTAAAGTTCTTGATGAACGACGAGAAATAATGTTCAGCCACCTCTACTAAATCTTCTTGGCTATATCTATTGAAATTAATAACCGCATCAAATCGTCTGACCAGCGCTTTATCAAAACCTGCATATAGATTTGTAGTTGCAATAATCACTATTTCCTTGTTGAGATCAGTTAATCTATCCAACTCCTTCAAAATAGTGGATGTAACCCGCCCCATCTCTCTGACATCATTTGAGTTGATTCTATCCAAAGCGATTACATCAATTTCATCAAACAAAACGATAATCTTATTTGCATTCGGCATCCTATTGATTTCTTGAAAAAAACATTCGCAATATTTTTATTGGTTTGTCCAAGTCTGCTGTCTATTAAATTTTCAAAGTCCACGATAAAAAGAGCTCTCTCCAATAATCTCGCAACATTTTTCGCAGCCTCTGTTTTCCCGCTTCCTGGCAAGCCTTCGAATAAAAATTTATTGATTCCTACATTATGATTTACAGCATTAATCAACCCTTTGATATCTTCTGATATCTCTAACGGAAGATTGAGGGATTCAAGTTTCTCGTTTCTACTTGCTTTAAAAACTCACTTTCAAAAATCACTGCTCTGCGGAACATATAAATTCGATTCTAAAAATTAACGCCATGATATATTCAGCCAATTGACAATCATTAATACTGTCGAAGTATCTCGCTATCGCTATCGCTTCATTTCTAAAAAGCATTTTCATTTCGTTCAACATGATATTTTATCAAATTCAAAACACTTTGTTTCTTCATCTCATCATACCTCCTATCATAAATTATTATATTATAAACTGGGACAAGAATCTATATTTAGGGACATAAATAATCGAAATATATCCAAATGCCTATGAAGCAGTTATTTTATGGGGCTGTTCAAGCGGTGCAACAATTGGTTCAAGCACACGGCATAGACCTGCAGATGGAGACACAGTTCACAGAGTGCCGCAGCGTTTTTCTTACGGCGGGGTTTTTTAGGAACAGGGGCAGATGCAGATACATCCTAAAGTCTGATTCTTTCCGAGATTCTTCAAAAGACCTTATCTTTTCGGCGGATTTTCACGATATTAGTGCATAAGGATTTTTTTGTCTTTTATGTGCCTTGCCGCAGGCATGAAGCCGTTGTTTCTTTGAAGCGTATACAGAGGAGATGTATGTTCATGGCTTATCCCGATACGATCAAGACAGATCAAGATGTTTTGAACGCTTTTGTGGCGGTTGCTCCTTATCTGAATCGTGTCATTCGCCAAGAGGTTGTCGTTTGCGTGACGAATACGGAAAAGAACCTGATCACGGTGCTCAATGACAAGGTCAAGTTCTCGCCCGCTGTCGGCGCGCCGATCACCGGCAACACGAAGCGCGTCGTCGATACGGGACGCGATTATGTGGGGGCTGGTCGACGAGAAACTTTACGGCCGCGGCATCCGCAGCATGATCACGCCGATTCGCGGCATCAACGGCAGCGTCATCGGCACGTTCGTGGCGGCGATGGACGTCGAGCAGGATATCCGTCTCGCCCATGCGGTCGACGAGGTCACGAAGTCGACGGAGACGGTCTACAATGCTGTCGAGCAGGTCGCGCAGAGCGCGAGCGAGCTGGCGAAATCGGGGCAGGAAGCCGTGCAGCAGGCGGCGGATCTCAAGGTGCGCAACTCGGAGACGATCAAGGTCATCGATTTCATCAACAATATCGCGCAGCAGACGAACCTCCTCGGCCTCAATGCCGCCATCGAGGCGGCGCGCGCCGGCGAGCAGGGACGCGGCTTCGCCGTCGTCGCTGAAGAGGTCAGGAAGCTCGCCGAGCAGTCGCGTGAAGCGACGGAGAAGATCCAGGCGACGCTTGCCGAGATGAACAAGGCGGTCGAGGAGATCTCGAAGACGATCGAGACGACGGGCGCGATCAGCCAGGAGCAGGCGGCGGCGACCGAAGAGATCACGGCGAACCTCTCGCGCGTCACGAATGCAGCCGAGGAGCTGGGCACTTTCGTCGTGCGCACGGATTGAGAAGAAAGATATAGGGAGAGGGGTGTGCGTCTTGCGCGCCCCTCTTTTTTGCTGCGCGAAAAGGGGCAGTCCCATAGCCCGATGGCTTTTGGGAAAAATATTTCAATTTTTTCTGGATTTTTTCCGCTCCTTGCGCTATACTATAGCTTAGAATAACTCTAACGTTTTTTGGGAATGTTGCGAGAGAGTTATGGGGAAAGCATTGGTAGTTATGCTTGTCTATCTAGAGGAGGTTATATTATGGAAAAATATAAGACTCCGATAGCAGGTTACGAGAATCAATGTGTAGAGCTGTTATTGGAGAAACTGGGTGTGGTCACGTTCGATTATGACATCGAACAGGATGTCCTGCTCTTGGCAAAAGCGCGCGACGGCATGAAGGAGAAACGCCTTGATGGCTTCTGCCGCACACTTTGCACGGAGAACCGCGGCATGATCCATCCCGATTCAGTCGAACGGCTCGTGACTCTCTTGCGTGGACAGACGACGGGTATGCGCGAGGTCTTGCTCGATATGGCGGAGGCGCCGCAGGGACGATACTCGTGGTACGAGGTGGCTGTGAAGCTCCTGCGCGACGAGACGGGACGTGTGCGGCGCACGATCGGCATCCTTTGGGATATCGAGTCGAGCATGGGCAAGATGGAGCAGAGTTTTGCGCATTTCCGGTCGGAGCGCGATTCGGTGACGGGGATTCTGAACGAAGCGGGATTGGAAAAGGTCGTGCAGACGTACCTTGCAGGCATCGGCCGTGACGAGAGCAATGCGCTCATGGTCATCTCCTTTGACAATATCTGCCGCCTTTCCGAGCAGCGCGGCAAGCATTGGACGGATCAGCTCCTCATGCGCATCTGCAAAGCGGTGGGAAGCTTCTTCCGTGCGGGCGATGTGCTGGCGCATCTGGGCGAGGGGCAGTTCGCCATCTTCGTCAAGGATATGGAGCGCACGGAGGTCATGGATATGAAGGCGCGCGCGATCCGCACGCTGTTCGGCGGCGAGAGCACGCAGTTCGGCGGCTATGGTCTGGAGTGCCGCATTGCCGTCGCCTACTATCCGGAGGATGGCAGAACCTTCCATGAGATTCTGGAGACGGCGAAGAAGAGACAGTCGTTGGATTGCGTCCCGAAGGCGGGAGCGCTGGCCTGAAAGTCATAAAGAGCTGTCCGGGGGATGATGATCCTTCCGGGCAGTTTTTTTATCCGAGAGAGGCTGGCGTGATCCGCGATCTCAGGGTGAGGACTGGAGCGCATGAAACGGTGCTCCGGTCTTTGTTTTTTTGCAGCGGGCGTTTTGCCTCGCCGCCCTCCTCGAAGAGAAAAAAAGCTGTTGGATATATTCCGCTTCCTCGCCGCATGTATAGGGGCGAAAGGGGGTGAGAACATGGCAGCGAAGAAGACGAAAGCGGCGACGAAGCTGATCCTCAAGGTCCAGACGGGAACGGACAAGAAGGGTGCGCCGACCTACGGGCAGCGCATGGTGCAGCACATGAACCCGACGCTCAGCGACGAGGATTTCCTCGCCATCGGCAAGGGGATCGGCGGCTTGCAGTCGCATACTGTGCATGACGTCATGCGCCAGGATGCAGCCGCGCTGACCGAGGAGTAAGAGACGCGGGCAGGGGGCGGCTGCACGGCTGCCCCGCAAGCCCCGCGCGTGCAGGGAGGAGGTGAAGGAAGTGGCGAAGGTGCTGAAGATGGTGTTCAAGCTCTCGGACACGCAGACGGCGACCGTGAGTCTCGCCGATCCCAAGGCGGGTCTGACGAAGGCGGACGCCGAGACGGTCATGAACGAGATGATCGCGAAGAATGCGCTCGTCGTCAAGGGCGTCAGCCCCAAGGCGATCAAGGCGGTCTACATTCGTTCGAACGAGGATCAGGAGCTTGCCTGAGGGCGAAGAGGGTGCGAAGCGGCGACGCTTCGCGCCTTTTTCGTCCTCTCGGCGCCCTTCGGGCGTGATTTCGCGGACGTTCATAGAAATATTCTCGCGGAGGAGAAAAATATGTTATAATACTATTGGAAGCAATTTCAAGGGAAAGCCTTCCGCACCCTCGGGTGCGGCGGGCAGTTTGTTGGGAGGCGTTTTTATTGGCAAGAAAGTGCAAGATCCTCATAGCGGATGATTCCAAGCTTCTGCGCAAACAGCTGCGCGAGGAGCTTGAGGCGCTTGACTGTGAGGTCATCGAGACGGAGAACGGCAAGGAGGCGATCACGGAGAGCCTGAGCGATCGGCTCGACGGCGTGATCTTGGACATCGTCATGCCCGAGATCAACGGGATCGAGGTGCTGCGCGTGATCAAGGAACTGGACGACACGATCCCCGTCATCATGTTGTCGTCGGCGGGCACGCCGGAAAAAAACTCATGGAGACGCTGAAGCTCGGTGCGCTCGACTTCATCCAGAAGCCGTACACGCCCGAGCAGATCGAGAAAGCCATCGCACGCATTCGCAAGAAAGCAGGCCTGGATGAGCAATGAGCTGCTTTTCCCACAGTTTCTCTTGAATCGCGGCGTGCTCAATGCCGAGGAGGTCGCCATCTATCTCAAGCGGACGCTCGCCGTGCAGGTCGATGTGCCCGTGCAGGCGATCTTTCACGGCGTGGCGACAGCCAAGAAGCTGACGTCGCTCGGCGCCCTTTCAGGCGAGGAGTTTCGTGTCTCGGCGGAGAAGAAAGGCATTCTCACGGCATCGCAGCTTCGCAATCTCGGCGAGGCGATCGCGGGCGAGGGATGCCGCTTCGCGCAGGCGCTGCTGGACGCCGGAAGGCTCGATTACGGCGAGATCGAGCGGCTCTTTCGCGAGTTTGCGCACGCAGGCGGGAACCCTTTGGCCGAGGGCGATCGAGTGCGCGGCGGCAGGTCGGCTCATGGAGGAGCTGCCGCTCTACACGGAGTATGTCGGCGTCGCCCTGCAGTCGTTCAAGCGGTTCATGAAGATCGGCTGCGTCATCGTGCCGCAGGCGGAATCTTTCCCTGCGGGGACGCCGCGCCACATCGTCTCGCAGGCGGTCACGGGCGGCGCCTCGCTCGTCGCGGGGATCGAGGCGGCCGACGATGTGTTCTTGGATCTTGCGCGCCGCTACAGCCGCGAGGATTTCGAGACGCTCGACGATCTCGCTGTCGACAGCCTTGCGGAGTTCTTGAACGTGCTGGATGGCTTCTTTGCCGTGCGCCTCGGCGAGCGCGGCCTTGAGCTTGATCTTGAGACGCCCAAAATGGCGTGCGCCTTGAGTGATAAGGCCGCCCCGAGCAAGCTCCTGCGGCTTCCCGTGGAAAGCCCTGTGGGAGCCTTCGCGCTCTTCACGGCAGCGGACGAGTTCTTGTGAGCGGGAAACTTCTCGTTGACAAGCCGCAGGGAAGATGCTATACTCATCTTTGTCGCACAGCCTCGCTGCAGGCGGACGAAAAATTTCATAATGGCTGCGGCTTGCCGCGGATGGATTCAAGCATTGGAGAGTTGTCCGAGTGGTTGAAGGAGCACGCACGGAAAGCGTGTATACGGGGAAACCTGTATCGAGAGTTCGAATCTCTCACTCTCCGCCAGTGATGAAGACAGGCGCTGTCTCTTTCGGGAGGCGGCGTCTTTTTGCGCTTCCGGAGAATGGAAGATGCAGGGAAAAAAACCATGAAAAAAATTATTGAGGGATAAGCAGGAATTTTTGAGGAAAAAAAGGAGAATTAGGAAATCTAAGGATAATTATGTTTTTCATTAGGGGAGCTGAGTGGATCAGATGTCCCGGGGAGTGACTGGCACTCTCCTGAAGTAGTATTCCTGCATACCCCGTGACGGGGTGAAAAAGGGAGGCAGTAATGTGGAAAAGCGGGAAAGCATGTGGGAGCGTTATCTCCGCAACGGCCTGAGCCGCCGCGACTTTCTGAAAGGGTGCGTCGCGCTGACGTCCCTGATGGGGCTTGATTCGAGCATGGTCTCGAAGGTCGTCGAGGCAGCGGAGTCGAAGCCTTTGCCGGTCGTGATTTGGCTGCACGGCCACGAGTGCACGGGCTGCGACGAGTCGTTCATCCGCTCGGCGGCGCCGATGGCGTCCGATGTGGTTCTGAACATGATCGATCTGGAGTACAGCCATGTATTGAGCGCGGCGTCGGGCGAACCGTTCGAGGCGCATCTTGAGCAGACGATTCAAAAGTATAAGGGGCAGTACATCCTCGCCGTCGAGGGTGCGATCGCGACGAAGGATAACGGCGTCTACTGCATGTCGGGCGGTCACCCGTTCATCGACACGTTCCAGCGCGTGGCGAAGGACGCGGCGGCGATCATCGCCTACGGGACGTGCGCGACGTCGGGCGGCATCCAGGCAGCTTCGCCGAATCCGACAGGCTCGGCGGGCATCAGTCACTATGCGCCCAGCAAGCCGATCGTCAATGTGCCCGGCTGTCCTCCCATTCCCGAGGTCATGACGGGCGTCGTCATGCACGTCGCCCTCTTCGGCACGCTGCCCGAACTCGATATGGAGAACCGCCCGAAGCAGTTCTTTGGCAACCGCATCCACGATACCTGCTATCGCCGTCCCTTTCTTCGACGCGGGCATGTTCGCCGAGCGCTTCGACGACGCCGGCTCGAAGGCGGGCTGGTGCCTCTACAAGCTCGGCTGCAGGGGGCCTGAGACGTATGCTTCCTGCGGCAATCTGCGCTGGTTCGAGGGACTCAGCTATCCGATCCAGTCGGGTGCGCCGTGCATTGGCTGCACGAACGCGAACTTCTGGGACGATGCGCCGTTCTCCGACCGCTTGCCGAAGTATGGGCCTTTGGGCAGCATCGACAAGATCGGCGTCGGCCTTGCGGTCGGCACGGCGGCGGGCGTTGTCGTGCATGGCGCCATGAGCCTCGCGCAGCGCGCGAAGGCGGACAAGGCGATCGAGAAGGAAGAGGAGAAGGCGAAGAGGGAGCAGGTGCATAAATGAAACATGTAACGGTTGACCCGGTAACGAGGATCGAGGGGCATCTGCGCGTCGAAGTGCAGGTGGACGAGGCGACGGGCAAGGTCACGGATGCTCTTTCGAGCGGCACGGCGTGGCGCGGCCTGGAGCTTGTCATGAACGGGCGCGACCCGCGCGATGCGTGGGCGTACATCCAGCGCATCTGCGGCGTCTGCACGACGGCTCATGCGCTTTGCGCCGTGCGTGCCGTCGAGGACGCCTTGGGCATACGCATCCCGACGAACGCGAACTATATCCGCAACATCATGGCGGGCTGTCTGACGGTGCAGGATCATCTCGTGCATTTCTATCACCTGCACGCGCTCGACTGGGTCAGCCCCGTCGAGGCTCTGGCAGCGGATCCCGTGGCAGCGGCAAACCTGCAGGTCGAGATCCTGAAGCTGCGCCTGCCCTTGGCAGGTCCCGCCGGACTCAACACCGAAGCATATCCGAAGGACTTCCCGAACGCGACGCCCGAATATTTCGCGGCGTTCAAGCAGAAGATCGAGCAGATCGTCAAGAGCGGCCAGCTCGGCATCTTTGCAGCGAACTGGTGGGATCATCCCGACTACAAGATTCTGCCGCCTGAAGTTCATCTCATCGCGGTCGTCCACTACCTTGAAATGCTCGACAAGCACCGGGAGCTGATGACGCCGCACGTCGTCTTCGGCGGCAGAACCCGCACGCGCACTACGTCGTCGGCGGCATGCCGTGCGCGATCTCCCTCGACGACGGCAATGCGCCGATCAATGCGGCGCGTCTCGCCGTCGTCGACCGCGCGGTGAACCTCGCGCGCACGATTGTCAACGAATACTATCTGCCCGATGTGCTCGCCATCGGCTCGCTCTACATCAAGGCGGGCAAAGTCGACGGCGGCGGTCTCTCCAAGCGCTGCGTGCTGGCGTTCGGGCAGTACCCCAACCAGAGCTACACCGGCACGAGGAACGGCGATTTCATGCGCCATCTCTTGATTCGCTCGAACGGCGTCGTCGAGAACTTCGGCGCGGGTCTTGCGGCGGCGACCTTCACGGAGGTCAAGGCGGAGGATCTTTCCGACCCCGTCGCCTTCACGGAAGGCGTCGAGCACGCTTGGTACGAGTACGAGGGTGCGGAAAGCGACGTCCATCCCTGGGCAGGGCAGACGAGGCCGAGGTACACAGCGCCGAAGGTCGGCACGCAGACGAACTGGCAGGAGCTCAACGAGAAGGGCAAGTACTCCTGGCTCAAGACGCCGAAATGGCGCGGCAAGCTCGCCGAGGTCGGACCTCTGGCGCGCTACATCATCATCTACGTCAAGGCGAAGAAGGGGCTGCTGCCCAATCCGTCGTGGGCGGAGCAGATGATGCTGAACCAGATGGATATGGTGTCGAAGGCGATCGGCCTCGCTCCCGAGGTCTGGCTGCCGACGATGGTCGGCAGGACGGCGGCGCGTGCGCTCGACGCGCAGCTCAACGCCGAGATCGAGAAGTACTACTTCGACAAGCTCATCGAGAACATCAAGGGCGGCGATCTCGCCGTCGCGATTTCCGACAAGTGGGATCCCGTGACGTGGCCGAAGGAAGCGAAGGGCGTCGGTCTCTACGACGCGCCGCGCGGCGCGCTCTCGCACTGGGTCGTCATCAAGAACGGCAAGATCGCGAACTATCAGTGCGTCGTGCCGACGACGTGGAACGCCTGCCCGCGCGACGATGAGGCGGGTCAAGGCGCCTACGAGATGGCGATGATGGACACGCGCCTCGCCGTGCCCGACAAGCCTTTGGAAATCGTGCGCGTCATCCGCTCCTTCGACCCGTGCATGGCTTGCGCCACGCACGTCTACAACGCGAACGGCGACACGCTCAGGATCATGACGACCGATCCCTATGCAGGGCTGCAGGTGGAAGAATAGAACGATCACGCATCGTGGAAAGGAGAAACTGCCGCGAGCGGGAGCGTTCAGCGCCCGGCTCGCGGCAGCAGGGACATGTGATATGAGAGAAGTCAAACGCAGGATCTACTACGTTTTCAGTCCTTGGCTCAGGATCTTTCACTGGATCATGGTCGTCTGCATCTCGGTCCTCTTTGCGACGGGATTGATGATCACCGAGCCTTGGCTCATCTACTCCGTCGAGCCGACGTTCAGCGGCATGACGACGGACAACATCCGAAACATCCATTTTCTCGCGGCGTTCATCTTCATGGCAGCCTTCATCCTCAGAATCTACGGCTTCTATGTGAACCGCGGCGACCGACTCTTCCCGCGCTTTTGGGAAGGGCTTTTCTGGCGGGCGATCGGCGACGTCATCCTGCATTACATCTTCGTGCGCTATGAGCACAAGTCGTATCTGAGGAACCCGATCGCACGCATGTCGTACACGCTTCTTTATGTCCTCGTCGCCATCGAGGTGCTGACGGGGTTCGCGATGTACGGTGCGAATGAGCCGGAAAGCGTGTCCTTCCTCCTCTTTGGCTGGGTCATCACGCTTTGCGGCAACGAGTACATGGCGCACATCGTGCATCACTACGTCGCCTGGTTCATCATCCTCTTCGCCATTGGCCATCTCTACATGGTCATCCGCGCAGAGTTCATGGAGGGCGAGAGCGAAGTGTCGAGCATGTTCTCAGGGCGCAAGATCTTGACGCATGAGCCGCTCGACGCCTACCAGGTCAGCCACCCCGAGGATGAGCGCAAGGGCAGGGCGAACTGAGAGACTACAGGAGGAAGACATCTATGTGCAAGGAATGCGGCTGCGGCGCAGCGAACGGCAACACGCGCCTGCAGTTCACGGTCGAAGGATATACGGCAGAGTCGGCGAAGGACGCCGAAAAGGCGCTCTTGGGTCTCGCCGGCGTGCTCTATGTGCACATCCATGCGCACGATGGCGAGACGACGGTCGACTACAGCCCGGCAAAGACGAAGCTGGCGGAGATCCTCGCCGTATTTTCGGAACGCGGCCTGGCGGCCGCCCTCTGAGACGGCGGTGCGCTCTGCCGCACCCGTGAGATACAGGGAAAGATGGCGCCCCCTTTCGGCAAGCCGCCGGAGGGGGCGCTTTTCGCATAGGGGGGGAAGGCTGTGCATGAGATGGCGCTTGCCGAGGGCATCTTGGACATCGCGCTCAAGACGGCTGAGGAAAACGAAGCGAAGCGCGTCGCGCGCGTGAAGCTGCTTGTCGGCGAGATGGCGGGCGTGGAGTGCGAATCCCTGCGCTTCTGCTTTGCGGCGGTGACGAAAGGAACGGCGGCAGAGGGCGCGGAGCTTGAGATCGAGCGCGTGCCGCTCATCGGGCGCTGCCCGCTCTGCGGCAAGGAGCAGCAGGTCGAGCGGTACAGCTTTCTCTGCCCGTCGTGCCGGAGCGGCGCACTCGAAATCATCTCGGGGCGCGAGCTTCGGGTGGAATCTTTGGAGGTGGACTAGTCCGATGGAAGTCAAGGTCATGAAGAATGTTTTGGCGATGAACGACGAGGCGGCAGCAGAGAATGCGGCGCTTTTTCAGCGGAAGGGGATTTTCGTGCTCAACCTCATGGGATCGCCGGGCGCGGGCAAGACGACGCTCTTGGAGTGTACGCTGGAAGCGTTGAAGGACGAGATGCGCATCGCCGTCATCGAGGGCGATCTTTTCACGACGAAGGACGCCGAGCGCATCGAGCATCTCGGCGTCCCTGTCGTGCAGATCAACACGAGCGGCGGCTGTCACCTTGACGCGCCGATGGTCGAGAGTGCGCTCGCCTCGCTCGACCTCGCCGCGCTCGACTTTCCTCGTCATCGAGAACGTCGGCAACCCTCGTCTGCCCGGCGGAGTTCGAGCTTGGCCAGGACAAGAAGGCGGTCGTCCTCTCGATCACGGAGGGCGACGACAAGCCCTTGAAGTACCCGCTGATGTTCAAGGAGGCCGATGCAGCCCTGCTGAACAAGGTCGATCTCCTGCCCTATACGGACTTCGACATGGAGAGCGCGACGGAGGACATCCGCACGATCCATCCGGGCATCGAGGTCATGCCCATTGCCTGTCGCACGGGCGAAGGACTTGCAGCGTGGCTCGCGTGGCTCAGGAAGAATGTGCGCGAAAAGAAGGAGGCGGTTCGATGAGTGCGGGATTCCTGGGCGTGTCGCCCGAGGAGATCGAGCGAGCCAAGAGGGAGCTGGAGATGACGCCCGCCGTGACGGTTCTCGGCATCGGCAACGTCATCTTGCAGGATGAGGGATTCGGCGTGCGTGCCGCCGAACTGCTGCGCGAGAAGTACGACTTCCCGCCCGAGGTGCAGATCATCGACGGCGGCACGCTCGGCGCGGAGCTTCTGGGCGTCATCACGGGCACGGAGCGTCTGCTCGTGCTCGATTCCGTCAACGGCGGCAAGGAAGCGGGCACGCTCTTTCGCTTCGAGAACGAGACGATCGCGGCGCACTTCCAGGACAAGCTGTCCGTGCACGAGGTCGGCATCCAAGACGTGCTCACGACGCTCTCCGTGACGGGACGCGCGATTCCCGACGTCGTCGTGCTGGGCGCGCAGCCTTACGCCGTCGGCGCGGGCGTCGCGCTGACTCCTGCCATGGAGGCGCTCTTGCCCGAGATCGAGCGGCGTGCGCTCGAAGAGCTTTCGCGCTGGGGAATCGAGGCGCGGCCGAAGAGCGATCCTCGCGGCCTCGTCTTCACGCGCGTCGCCGAGGCGAAGAACGAGACGGCGGGCGCGGTGCGTGAGCTGCCGGCGCAGGACGAGGCAGACGATGACCGCGAGGCTCCGCTTGCGGGGGCGGGCGAGGCGATGCGCACGGCGCCGCAGATCCTGCCGCACGAGCTTCTGATGAAGGGAGGCGAAGGCTGATGTGTCTTGCTGTGCCGGCGAAGGTGCTGGACATCCAAGGAAGCGTGGCGCGTGTTTCCGTCCATGGCGTGGAGCGCGATGCGAGTCTCATGCTGCTCCCGGAAGCGAAGCTCGGCGACTATGTGCTCGTTCATGCGGGATTCGCCATGCAGATCGTCGAGGAAAAGGACGCCGAGGAGACGTATGCGCTGCTCGCCGAGATGAAGGGAGCACCGCGCACTGTGCAATAGGGAAGAACCGCGGGAGGAAGATCTTGAAAAAGCTCACGCCACAAGAAGAAAAGGACGCAGCGAAGACGCTCCTTGCCGACATCGAGCGCCTTGCCGCAGGCAGGCGCCTGCGCTATATGGAGGTCTGCGGCACGCATACGGTTGCCATCTTTCGCGCGGGACTCCGCCAGCTCCTGCCCGAAACCATCGAGCTGGTCTCCGGCCCTGGCTGCCCCGTCTGCGTGACGAGCGACGCCTACGATGGACAAGGCGATCGCCTATGCGAAGATGGAGGATGTGATCGTCGCGACTTTCGGCGACATGCTCAAGGTGCCGGGCAGCCGCGAGAGCCTGTCGGACGCGCGGGGCGCGGGCGCGGATATCCGCGTCGTCTACTCGCCGCTCGACGCGCTCGCCGCAGCCCGGGAGAATCCCGAGAAGACGGTCGTCTTCCTCGGCGTCGGCTTCGAGACGACGGCGCCGACCGAGGCGGCGGCGGTGCTTGCCGCCAAGGAAGAGGGCTTGGCGAACTTCCTCGTGTTGTCGGCGCAGAAGCTCGTGCCGCCCGCCGTGCGTCTTTTGCTCGACGACAGGGTAGTGCATGTCGACGGCTTCCTCCTGCCCGGCCATGCGTGCGTCGTCACGGGCACGAGGCTCTATGCCTTCCTTGCCGACGAGGCGCATGTGCCCGGCGTCGTCGCAGGGTTCACGCCGCTCGCGATCTTGCGCGCCGTCTGGCGGCTCGTGCGCCAGACGGCGGCGGCGGAGGCGCACATCGAGAACGAATACGGCTCTGTCGTGAAGGAAGAGGGCAATCCCGCCGCGCTCGCCGTGCTTGCGCGCGTCTACGAGGAGGCGGCGGACGAATGGCGCGGTCTCGGCGTCATCGAGCGCTCGGGGCTTCGTATGCGCGAGGAATTCGCCGCCTTTCGACGCCGAGCGCCGCCGTCCCGTCGAGATCGAGCGCATGGAGAAGAAGACGGCGTGCCGCTGCGGCGAAGTGCTGCGCGGCGCGGTGCGCCCGACGGACTGCACGCTCTTCGGCAAGGCGTGCGTGCCGACGCACGCTGTCGGACCTTGCATGGTTTCCGTCGAGGGCGTCTGTGCCGCCTGGTACAAGTATGGCAGAGGGAGGTTTCACTTTGGAAAATGAGAAGATCACGCTCGCGCACGGTGCGGGCGGCAGCCTGAGCCGGGCGCTGATGGAAAGCGTCATCCCTGCCGGCCTTCGGCAATGAATTTCTGCAGAAGATGCACGATGGCGCGGCGCTCGATCTCAGCGGCAAGACCGCCTTCACGACGGATTCCTTCGTCGTCGCGCCGCGCTTCTTTCCCGGCGGCGACATCGGCAAACTCGCTGTCTGCGGCACGGTCAACGACCTCGCCATGACGGGCGCCGTGCCGCGCTACATCTCGTGCGCCCTGATCCTGGAAGAGGGGCTGCCCATCGAAGAACTCAGGCGCATCCTGCAGTCGATGAAGGATGCCGCAGAGGAGGCGCACGTCGCCATCGTCACGGGCGATACGAAGGTCGTCGGCAAAGGCGCAGCGGACGGCGTATACATCAACACGGCGGGAATCGGCGCGATCGAAGGCCGCGCGATGGAGCCGCAGAAGGTCAGGGCGGGCATGGACGTGATCCTCTCGGGCACGCTCGGCGACCACGCCGCGACCGTCATGGCGGAGCGGCACGGCATCGAGATCCCCGCGTCGCTTCGCAGCGACTGCGCCCCCCTGGGCGACCTCGCCGCCCTCATGCGCCGCGCCGCGCCCTCGATCGCCTGCATGAGAGATCCGACGCGCGGCGGCGCGGCGGCGGTGCTGAACGAGATCGCGTCTGCCGCGCGGGTCGGCATCGTCATCGACGAGGAGGCGCTTCCCGTGCGCGAGGAGGTCGAGGGCATCGCCGCCTTCCTGGGCTTTGATCCTCTGGAGCTGGCGAACGAGGGCAAGGCGATCGCCTTCTGCGCCCCCGAGGAGACCGAGACGCTGCTCGCCGCCATGCGCGAAAACGCATACGGCAAGGAGGCGTGCTGCATCGGGCGCACGACGGCAGAAGAGCCGGGCATCGTCGCCCTGCGCACTGCGCTCGGCGGCCTGCGCATCGTCGACATGCCGCTCGGGAATCTCGTGCCGCGCATCTGCTGAGACCTAGCAGCGCACCCTGTGCAAAAAGCTCGCTGCGGCTGCGGTGCAAGAGCGGCTCAGGCTCGCGCGTCCGCCGCGTGCCTGAGCCGTGCGATGCGGTCGAGGATCTTCGTCAGGAGCGGCGCGGCGAGGAACGTGAAGACCATGCCGGGCACTGCCGCCGCGACCAAGGCCCATACGCCCTTGCCGACGACGAAGCTCAGGGTGACGCGAGCGGTGAACGTGCCGAGCGGACCTGCGAGCGCCGTCGTCCAATAATGGCGTCCGAAGACCACGAAGACGAGTCCGACCACGAGGCGGAACTGCATGGCGATGGCGACGTTGAAGAGGTTCTGCGTGCCGAGCAGGAGACCGACGAGGCTCGACAGGATGCCCGCCAGAATGTAGCGCTTGAAGCCGAAGACGGCGCAGATCGCGACGGCCAGCGGGGCGGAAAGCTGGAACTCCAGCCCGGGGGCGAGGCTCGGCAGCTTGATGGCGCCGGTGACGGTGATCAAGGCGGCGAGCAGGGCGATCTCGGTCACGGCGGTTGTCGGAATGGTCAGTTTCTTCATGGGAGGGACTCCTTTCGTTTTTCGACTGCACATTGCGGGGATGGCGCATCCCCGCTTCATCTTTTTCAGGGTACACGTTTCTGCTCCTATTGTCAACCATTGGAATAAATATAGTTGACAATAGGGACGGTCACGGGGTATGCTGTAAAAGCGAAGGAAGGAGGAGGCTGCATGAGGCTCTACAGCTTGAAGATGCGTGCGGAAAAGCGCACGGCCGGGAGGGAGCATGTGTCCGGCGCGGAGAAAATCTTGCGCGAGGAGGAGCTGCCTGCCCACATGGCGGCGCTCTTGTCGCGCGCCCTGCATCATGCCAAGGGCAGGGCGGATTTCGTGAACCTCAAGGTCGAGGCGATCGCGCCCGAGGATGTGGAGCATCTGGCGGCGCTGCCCGTCTCGACAGTCGAGGTCGAAACACCTGCCGAGGGGAGGCGCGTGGTTCTCGACACCTTGGAGAAGCTCGGATTGGAGAACAGCGAGGCCATTTTGGCGAAGTTTGCCGAGACGTATGGGATGCGCGGCGCAATGCTGCTCGACGCGGACACGCTCGAACGCTTGGAGCCGGATCGAGAGCGTGGCCTGCGGGCAACATACATGGATGCCGAGCGCGCCGCAGGAATCGCGTCCGACGGCAAGAACCATTTCGCTGAAGCCGTCGTCCTCGCGACGAAGGTCGTCCATGCGCCGCACATCGTCGCGGAGATCTGCGTGTCCGACGATCCCGACTATGTGACGGGCTATGTGGCGGCGCCGTCGATCGGCTATCGCCGCATCACAAAGCTCAAGGAGGCGGGATCGCCGGACGGCGGACGCATCTTCCTCTATCGCGGCTCGCGGGACGGCGTCGCCGATACGATCCGCTATCTGGAAACGCAATGCGTGCTCGTGCGCGGCGTGCCGGGCAGCCCGGCGGGGAATGTGCGCCCGCAGGGCATGGGGGAGATGCTCGCGGCGCAGCTGGCGGCGAAGAAGGAGCGCCATCTGTGCCGCGAAATGCACGAAATCGCCTCGGCGCAGGCTGCGCATGTCATGGTCGGCAGGGAAGAAAAGCTGCTCCTGGCGTCGAACAATTATCTCGGCCTCATCGATCATGTGCGCGTCAAGCGGGCGGCGCAGGAAGCTGTCGGGCGATACGGCTGCGGCTCCGGCGGCTCGCGCCTGACGACGGGGACGCTCCCTTTGCACACGGAGCTGGAAGAGGAACTGGCGGCGTTCAAGGGGACGGAGGCGGCGCTCCTCTTCGATACGGGCTACATGGCGAATGTCGGCATCCTTTCCGCGCTAGGCCAAGAAGGCGTAGTCTTCTTCAGCGACGAGCTGAACCATGCGAGCATCATCGACGGCTGTCGCCTGAGCCGCGCCAAGACCATCGTCTATCGCCACAGCGATATGGAGGACTTGGAAGCGAAGCTCGCCGCCTGCACCTCCTGCCGGGGGCGTCATCGTCTCGGACGCTGTGTTCAGCATGGACGGCGATATCGCGAACTTGCCGCGCATCTTGGAGCTTGCGCGAAAGTACCATGTCTGGAGCATGGTGGACGAGGCGCACTCGACTGGCGTGATCGGCAAGACGGGGCGCGGTATATGCGAGCACTTCCGCTTGCAGGAAAAAGCCCGATGTCTTGATGGGAACGCTGTCGAAAGCGCTGGCGAGCGAGGGGCGGCTACGTCTGCGGCAGCCGTCTCCTGATCGACTACCTGAAGAATACGGCACGCAGCTTCATCTTCTCGACGAGCCAATCGCCCGCCAATCTCGCTGCCGCGTCCGCGGCGCTCCGACTCTTGCAGGAAGAGCCGGAGCGCTGCGCCCGCCTGCAGGAAAATGTCCGCGTGTTCTGCGCGGCGCTTGCAGAGAACGGCATCCAGGCGCGAAGCGAGACGGCGATCGTGCCGCTCGTCGTCGGCGAGGAGTCCTTGGCGGTGGAAATCGCGAAGGAATTGGAGCGGCAGGGAATCCTCGTCTCCGCCATCCGCTACCCGACGGTGGCGAAAGGCAGCGCCCGCCTGCGCGTCGCCTTGGCTGCGACGCACACGGAGGAGGAGCTGAAAAGCGCGGCGGCGCGGATCGCATCCTGCATGAAGGGAGCTTGCTGAAAGGAGAGAGCGGCATGGCGCGGACATGCCGCTCGGAAATCTCATGCCGCGTATCTGCCGGACGGCAAAAAGGGGGACGGCGTACTGCTTCCCCCGATGAACTCCAAGGTCAGGAAGGGTGGGGGGACGTTTGTGCGCGTAGTTTCCCATTGACGAATCTTCGTCTTTTTCCCTATAATAAAAAAAGTATTTTTTTCTATAGATTAGATTTGGGAGAGAGACGATTTCATGCGAAAAATTTTCTTTGGTGCTGGGCACGGCTGCGCTGCTCCTCGTTCTCGCAAGCTCCATGTGCTTCGCTGAGGACGAGGGGCGGCGCTTCGTGGATGCTCGCGGCGACACGGGATATTTCGTGGACGTCACGACGGTTTCCATCGACAGCGATCATGAATATACGGCGGATGTCGCCATCATCAAGGCGAAGGAGAATCGGCTCTTCTCCTACCGTATGCGCTCGGACTTCGCTGCCCGCACGTATCAGATTTTGCGCTCTGCCACGATGACCTACGATACGCGCGAAGTGCTGCGGAATGTGGCGACAGCTGCGCCGCCGGCGCTGTATGTGCCCGGCTCGCCGATCGCCGCCATCGTCGACTACCTCTACGCATGGCAGCGCGGCTACGAGAAATAGGATGAAGCATGAGATGCGCCCCTTGGCGGGCGCATTTTTTTATCGCAGCAGAGGCGTCCTCTTGCGAAGCGGGGCTGATGGCAGCGTCGGACGGGCGTTTGCAGCAATCGGACAGGGCGCTTCACCCTTTTTGTCTGGGCAATCATAAGATTCTCAATTTAACGACATAAAAAAATAATAATTATTTATTTGGTTTTCTCTTCAAGACCACTTGCAAAGTTTTCTTAGATATGTTATTCTTACTCAAGTAGGAAATATAGCCCAAGAAACATCCGAAATCCATGCTCGTCCCGACGAGCGTTGCAGAAGAGCCAGCGATTGAGCATCGGGAGTTCTCTCCGTTGGAAAGACTCCTTCTGTGAACATGGGAATTTTCGCTTGTAGACGGTAGGACTTCTCGCCGTCATCCCCAGAGGTCAGTCCTCACATGGGTCTTCGAAGAGCGGTGTGTCATGACGCTTTAGGGCAAGGTTCCTATGTTCATTCTGACGTTGCCGGGGATTGACTTCACGGGTGCGGCGCAGGTCGCAGTCCGTGGGCAACGATGGATGAATCCGCACGTTTTTTAAGGATTTCTTCGTGTATCTTGTACGGATGCCGCGATTTCCTTGAGGCAAGGTGCGGGGTGCAGTTGGGATTCGCGGGGCGGGTTGTCGGGACGAATGAGGATATCCGTCCCGGGCAACTGCACGCGAAGCGCATCTGGCGGTGGTTCAGCCACCGCCTTTTTTCGTTGCCATGAAAAATAATCTGTATTATAATGTATGGCGTACTTGTCAACAGAAAGGAAGGGATTTTATGGCAGAGACGGCATGGGCTGTCCTTCCGCCCGTCATCACCATCGTGCTGGCGCTCGCGACGAAGGAAGTCTATATGTCGCTGATCATCGGCATTTTTCCGGAGCCATGCTTTATGCAAATTTTCAATATTCTGGAAGCAACGCTCACGATGTTTGCCGTCATGGAAAGCAAGGTCGGAGCGAATGTCAACATCCTCGTCTTCCTCGTGATCCTTGGCATCCTCGTTGCCGCCATCACGCGCTCGGGCGCGACGAAGGCTTATGGCGACTGGGCGGTGCGCACGATCAAGGGCAGGCGCAGTGCGCTCGCGATCACGGCGCTCCTCGGCATCGTGATCTTCATCGACGATTATTTCAACTGTCTCACGGTCGGCACGGTCATGCGGCCAGTGACGGACAAGTTCAAGATCGCGCGCACGAAGCTCGCCTACATCATCGATGCGACGGCGGCGCCCGTCTGCATCCTCGCGCCGATTTCGAGCTGGGCGGCAGCCGTCGGCTCGTCCCTGCCCGAAGGAAGCAGCATCGACGGCTTCGGGCTGTTCCTGCAGACGATCCCGATCAACCTCTATGCCTGGCTGACGCTCGTTTTTCATGTGCTTCCTCGTCTGGTCGGAGAAGGATTTTTCCGAGATGGGCGCGTCGATCCGCAAGAACGCGGAGGAGTTTTACATTCCGCCCGAATATGCGGACGTCAAGGAGGAGAAGATCGAGGGCAAGGGCAAGATCTATGATCTCCTGCTGCCCCTGCTCGTGCTCATCGCCGCCTGCGTCTACGGTATGCTTTACACGGGCGGGATTCATGACGGGCTGGGCATCGCCGAGGCTTTTGCGAACTGCGACTCGTCGAAGTCGCTCGTGCTCGGCTCCTTCATCGCCTTCGTCTTCACGGGGCTTCTCTACCTGCCGCGCCGCGTCGTTTCTTTCAACGACTTCTGCACGAGCTTCATCCTCGGCTTCAAGGCCATGTCGCCCGCGCTCTTCATCCTGTGCCTCGCGTGGACGCTCTCGGGCATCTGCAGCGACAAGTATCTCGATCTCGGCGGCTACGTCGGCCAGCTCGTCAGCGCCAATGCGGGCGTGATCACGTTCCTGCCCGTCATCTTCTTCCTCGTCGGCGCAGGTCTCGCCTTTGCCACGGGGACGTCGTGGGGCACGTTCGGCATCCTGATCCCGATCGCCCTCGCGATCGTCGGCACGGACAGCCCGGTGCTGACGATCTGTGTTGCAGCGATTCTCTCGGGCGCTGTCGCAGGCGATCATGCTTCGCCGATTTCCGATACGACGATCCTTGCGTCGGCGGGGGCGCAATGTCACCATATCGATCATGTGTCGACGCAGATTCCCTATGTGATCGTCGTCGTCTGCGCCTGCACCGTCGGCTACATCGTCGACGGATTCACGATGAACGGTTGGATGGGGCTTGGCGTCGCAGTGGCGATCCTCGCCGTCGTCATGGCCGTCGTCTACTGGAAGGTTCCCGTGCCGCTCGAAGGACGCAGCACGGAATGAGAGAAGAACAAGCTGCCGCAGACATATCGTCTGCGGCAGCTTGTTCAGCAGAGAGGAAGATGGCAATGCTCGTTTACATGGTCGAGCGGGGAAGTACCTGCTGCCCGAAGAGAGCCTCAGGCGCCGCCCCGAGGGGAAGCGCGGTCTCTATGTCAACATCACGAACGAATGTCCGTGCGCATGCACGTTTTGCCTGCGCACACTGAAGGATATGCCAGACGATATGAGTCTCTGGCTCGGCGGCAAGGAGCCGACCGTCGAGGAGGTCAAGGAGGCGCTGCTTGCGGCGCCGTGGGACTATGTGCGGGAGGTCGTCTTCTGCGGCTTTGGCGAGCCGACGATGCGCCTTGCCGACCTCGTGGAGCTTCTGCGCTTCGTCAAGGGAGAGCATCCTGACCTGTCGACGCGCGTCAACACGAACGGCCTCTCCGATCTCGTCTACGGCCGCGACACGGCGGCGGACTTCGCGGGCGGCATCCTGGATACCGCATCCATCAGCCTCAACGCATCGAACGCTGAGCGCTACCTGGAGTTGACGCGAAGCGAGTTCGGTCTCGCATCCTTCGAAGCAATGCTCTCTTTCGCCGAGAAGATGAAATCCTATGCGGGGCACGTCGTCCTCACGATCGTCGAGAAGGTCGAGGGCGCGGAGGAGATCGCAAAGTGCCGCGCACTGTGTGCGGCGCGGGGGCTTGATCTGCGCGTGCGCACGTATGAGGGAAGCTGACGACGGCTATGCGGCGAGGTATATGCTTTCGCGGCAGACGATTTGACGAATGGCGCATGGTGTCGTATAATGGACGTAGAAAGGGCGCTACTGGTAAACGGTCAGCCCCGCTCGAAAATGGTGAGAAACCCCGCCTAATCGTTGCTGGAGCAGGCGGGGTTTCTTATGCCTTCAGAAGAACGACGAGGATAAAAAGCGTTACCAAAAGCAACGCGATTAAATCGTTTATCGTCATGGGCAACGCCCCCTCTCAGGGGCTGAGAATCGACCGCCTACCGTTTTAGTAGCACCCATGCATAATTATACCACAAGAAGCAAGATGACGTTATATAAATTTTGTATTCATCTATCATTTCGTATGAAGAAACTGAGAATATAGACAGCAATAAACCCGCCGCAGGAGTCTCACGGGACTTCTGCCGGCGGGTTTATCTTTTGATCGTCATATACCCTTTTCCTTCGTATTCAATTGTCTTGCATGGAGTCCTCGTCGTGAGGGGCTTCCTCGCTGTATGGAGCTGTTCGATCGAACGGTTGTGATAGAATATCACAGATTGATGCATCACTTGTCATCGTTCAACATCCCGGGCTCGGCAGGTATCTTGGTTCCGATCGGGGACTGCGCAATCTACTGAATGACCCTCGCGTACGCATCGACAAGGTGAAAGTTGCCACGGTCTTCTCCACGCTGTTTCCGACGTTGTGCCTTTTCCGCAAAGCCTAGGAGTCTGTCGGACGCCTGTCCGATCGTCAGCCCCTGGCGGCGGTGTTCGTATGCAAAGCGTGCACTTCCTAGCCGGAAACCCTCAGGTGGAGAAGGAAAAAGCTTATTCCTCAATAAACCTCACACCTTTCGTGTAACCATATTGAGAAGAGCCTGTTTCGGCTGACCGGCACTTGCCCTGCCCGCGGAGTCCGACCTGCATGCAGGCTTGTCCTCGTCGCTGGCGTTACCGATCCTTTCTCCTCCTTACGCCCTCATTATATCATGACGGACGACAAAATACAATATCATTTTCGAATTTTCTAAAATTGTTTTTTCGGCAGGAACGGTGCAGGATGTGTAGAAACTTTTACCATGAAACCCCGAGAAGTCAAGCCCGAAGGGCGCTGACTGATCGGCTAGGTTTCTGTAAGGGCGGCGCACAATGTCCACAAAGTGGACGTTTGTGCGTGTAGTTTACAAGAAGGGGGAATCTATGTGAAGCTCTTGAATTTCTATGCGGCGGACGAAACCTTGCATATCGGCGCGAGCGACGGCAAGAAGACGGTCGATGTCAGCGCTGTTGGCTATAGCTGGAGTTGGCAGGAAATCTTCAGGGATTGGCAGAAGATCGAGCCGCAGATCGCGAATATCCTGAAACATGCGAGGCCTTTGCCGCCCGGCATACGCTTTGCGCCCGCCGTGACGGCGCCGGGCAAGATCCTCTGCGTCGGGCTGAACTATGCGAGTCACCGGGCGGAGGTGCCCTTCGGCGCGCCCAAGCATCCGGCGCTCTTCAGCAAGTTCGGCAACGCGCTCAACGCTGCGGGCGGCGAGGTGCATCTGCCCGCAGGAGCGAAGGAGCTTGATTACGAGGCGGAACTTGTCATCGTCGTCGGCAGGCGGGTCAAGGACGCGGACGAGGAGGAAGCGGCCGCCGCCATTTTTCGGCTATACGGCGGGCAATGACTTCACGGTGCGCGATTGGCAGCGGCGCACATCGCAGTGGCTGCTCGGCAAGACGCCCGATGGCTTTGCGCCGATCGGCGCTATATCGTGCCTGCCGCAGAGATCGACGTCTCGCGCCTTGCGATCGAGACGTTCGTCAACGGCGAGAGGCGCCAGGATGGGACGACAGCGGACATGATCTTCCCGCCCGCCGCCATCGTCAGCTACATCTCGAAGTGCATGACGCTTGCGCCGGGCGACATCATCTTCACGGGCACGCCGCACGGCGTGATCTTCGGTATGCCGAGAAGGAGCGCCGCTGGCTCAAGCCGGGCGATGAGGTCGTCGTGAAGATCGAGGGCATCGGCGAACTGCGGAACGTGATCGCCTAGCCTGCGGCGGGAAGGCGCCCGGATCTCGCCGCCCTTGATAGAAAAATCCCCCTCGCCGCATGTATGGGGGCGAGGGGGTGATGGGATGAACGATCTCTTGGCAGCGTTCGGCAGCTACGGCTTCCCGATGGCGGTCACGGCCTTCCTGCTCGTGCGCATCGAAGCGAAGCTCGGCGCCTTGAACGACAGTATGCGGGAGCTTGCGGGCGTCATCGCGAAGAAGTGAGGGGAATCCTCACTTCTTTTTTTTGCTGCGCGTCTCCTCGCGGCGCTTTGCTGCCTTCTCCTTCGCGTCGACCTTCTGCTGCTCCTTTTTCGCGCGTTCCTTGAGCGCGTAGTCTACGCCCATGCTCGCGAGTTTGTGCTTGATCGTCATGATCGGGTGACGCAGCAGCATGCTCTTCTGGTTCGAGGTCATGATCTTGCGGAACTCGATGTTTTGACTTTTCGAGAAGCAGGGGTTCTCGCAGCGGTCGCAGATCGGTTTCGTGATGCCGTAGGGACAGCGGTTCATCTTCATCAGCACGGTGGCAAGGAGCGCCGTGCACTTGGGGCAGAGCTTGTCGCCTGAGGTGGCGTGCTCCTTGTGGCAGTAGACGGCGAAGGTCTTCTTGATGTTCGCCTTTTCCTTGGGGATGTTGTTCTTGATTTCCGGCGGTTTCTTCTTGGGCAGGAATCTGGAAAAAATGCTCATATCTGATCTCCCTCGCGATTTTGTATAGTGGATGAATAGAAAAGCGCTTCTTCTTAGTTTAACGGCAACAGGGTGGAAAATCAAGCGATTTGTGCTATAATAGACGTGGTGCTGTTGCGAAATGGTAGACGGTTAATTCTTGCCCCTGAGAGGGGGCGTTGCCCATGACGATAAACGATTTGCTTGCGTTGCTTTTGGTGACGCTGTTCATCCTCGTCGTTCTGAAGGCATAAGAAAACCCGCCTGCCTCGGCAAGGATTAGGCGGGTTTTCTAAAACCTATTTCTTGATCGGGGCTGACCGTTTACCAGCAGCACCCTTGTTGTTTTTATTATACGGCATGATGCATTATCTGTCAAATAGTCATGGCTGATGTTCGCATCAAACACCTTGAACAAGGGCGCGTGGCTGTTATATAATGAAATGAATATCTTTAGTGGGAAAAGGGGGCGACGATGTTATGGGACAGGAGAAGAACGTGCCGACTCTTCCGCGCGGCGCGATCGAAAATCTCAGTGCCAAGTCGCTGGACAATATCTTGAAGAGCACGGTCAACACGATCGAAATGAATAAGACGCAGATTTTTGACATCTATGAGGCGGCGCGCGGCGAGGTCGAGTCGAGCCGGCGCACGCTGGAGGATTTGCGCGAGCTTACGCGCCAGACGATCGAGAAGGTCGACGAGCTTTCCGAAATCGAGCAGCGGGAGAAACAGAAGCTTGCGGAGACGAGCAGCGATTTCGGCAATTATTCGGAGGAGCGCCTGCGCGAGCATTACGAGTCGGTCAAGGATATCCAGATCGAGCTTGGCGTGGCGCGGGAGAAGGAGAGCCAGCTTCGTGCGCAGCGAAACGCCTTGGAGCTTCGCCTGCACGGTTTGAAGGATATCTTGAAGACGGCGGAGCATCTGGCGATCTGCATCGGCTCTGTCCTGAGCTATCTGAGCGATCAGATCAACGGCGTCGTCTGGCAGATCGAGGAGGCGCAGAAGAGCAAGTTCATCGGTGCGCAGATCATCAAGGCGCAGGAGGAAGAGCGTCTGCGCGTTTCGCGCGAGCTGCACGACGGGCCGGCGCAGGACATCGCGAACCTCATCTTCCAGGCTTCGATCATCGAGCGACTGGTCGACCGCGACCCGGAGGAGGCGAAGCGCGGACTGCAGGAGCTTCGCGATCATGTGCGCACCTGCCTGACGGATATGCGGCAGATCATCTTCGATATGCGTCCGATGTCGCTTGACGACCTCGGACTGGAACCGGCGCTTCGCCAGCTGATCAGCAAGATGCGCGAGCGCGGTATGCTCGACGCTTCCATTTCTGTGGAGGGAGAGGAGCAGAAGCTGGCCAAGTATGCAGAGGTCAGCATCTTCCGCATCGTGCAGGAAGCGTTGAACAATGTCAGCCGTCACGCGGGAGTCAAGAAGGCGCAGGTGCGGATGCTTTACACGGCGTCGGCGCTCGCCATCACGGTCAAGGACGAAGGCAGGGGATTCGATCCTGAGGCTGAGGAGGACGCCGTGTCGAACGGGGAAGAGCAGTTCGACGATGACCGCGACGTCAACGATCCCGTGTCGAGAAATGCCTACGGTCAGTTCGGCCTTCTCGGCATGAGGGAGCGCGCTGCCATCATCGGCGCGGAGCTGAACATCCTCTCCGAGATCGGCAGCGGCACCTGCATTCATCTGCGCATGCCTTTCCGCCCGAATGTGCTCGCGCCGGAAAAGGCGGAGAAGAAGTGAGGACAGACGAAAGACAGAGGAGAGCGCCGCTCGTCGCCGCTATGCGTGCGTATCGAGAAGACGGCGCTCTTGCTTTTCATACGCCGGGGCACAAGCAGGGAGCGGGCGCGCACGCGCTCCTGCGGGAGCTGGTGACGGAGGCGGGACTGCAGGAGGAAGTCTCCTTGATGCAGGAGCTGGACGATCTGCACGAGCCGACGGGCTGCATCAAGGAGGCGCAGGCGCTCGCCGCCGCGCTCTGCGGCGCGGACGCCGCCTTCTTCGCCGTCAACGGCACGACGGGGGCGATCCATGCGATGATGCTCGCCGCGCTCTCGCCGGGCGACGCCGTGCTCGTGCCGCGCAACGCGCATCGCTCCGTCTTCGGCGCACTCGTGCTGGCGGATGCGCGTCCGATCTGCATCGGGCCGGTGGTGGACGAGGAGCTGGGCATAGCGCACGGCCTTTCCGAGGAGGCGGTGCGCTATGCGTGCCGGCAGCATCCCGAAGCGAAGGCGCTCCTCCTCGTCTCGCCGACGTATTACGGCGTCGCCTCCGATGTGCGTGCGATTGCCGAGATCGTGCACGAGGCGGGCATGATCCTCCTCGTCGACGAGGCGCACGGCGCACATTTCGCTTTTTCGGAGGAGCTGCCCGAGCCTGCGATCGCGGCGGGGGCGGATCTCGCAGCGCAGAGCACGCACAAGCTGCTCGGCGCGATGACGCAGGCCTCGCTCCTCCTCTTGCGCGAAGGGCGCGTCGAAAGGGAGCGCGTCGAGAGCGCCATGAGTCTTTTGACGACGACAAGCCCGAACTATCTCCTGCTGGCGTCCTTGGACATCGCGCGTCTGCAGATGGCCGAGCAAGGCGCGGCGCTTCTTTTCCGCGCCGTCGCGCTTGCGCGAAAGCTGCGGCGCGAGATCAATGCGATCGACGGGCTTTTCTGCTTCGGCGAGGAGCGCATGGGACGCGCGGGAGCTTTCGCGCTCGACCCGCTGAAGATCACGGTGACGGTCACGGGGCTTGGCCTCGCGGGAGCGGAGGCGGCGCACATCCTGCGCCATGCGCACAAGATCGAGGCGGAGCTTTTCGACGCGCGAAACGTGCTCTTCCTCCTGACGTATGCCGACACGCCGGAGAGTACGGCGCGTCTTGCGGCGGCGCTGCGCTCCCTGGCGAAGAGCTGCCAAAAGACGCGCGGGAAGCCGTCGGCGATGGCGTGCGCGGCCTCTGTCCGCCTGCCCGCCGCGCCGCCGCTGGCGCTCGGGCCGCGCGAGGCGTTCTGCCGCCCGACCGCCGCCTGTCCGCGAGAAGCGGCGGTCGGGCGCGTCGCAGCGGAGACGATCGCCTTCTATCCGCCGGGGATTCCCGTGATCTGCACGGGCGAGGTGTTCACGGAGGAAGTCTGCCGCTATATCGAGGCGATGGCTGCGGCGGGGCTGAAGGTCACGGGCGCAGCGGACGCCTCGCTGCGGACGGTGCGCGTGATCGAGCCGGATCTGGACGAAGAGAAGGAATGCGGTGCGTGCCGGACGCGCCCGCCGGAAGGAAGGGGATTTCGATGAAGGTACTTGTGACGGGCGTGAGCGGACAGCTGGGCTTCGATGTCATGCGCGAGCTTTTGTCGCGCGGCATCGAGGCGAAGGGGGCGTCCCCGACCGATTTCTCGCTGACGGATTTTGCCGCCATGCGCCGTTTCGTCGAGGAATGCCGCCCGACGGCGATCATTCACTGTGCGGCGTACACGGCGGTGGACAAGGCGGAGGACGAGCCGGAACTTTGCCGCGCAGTGAACGCGGCAGGGACGGGAGAGCTTGCGCGTCTGGCGAAGGAGATCGGCGCGAAGTTCCTCTACATCAGCACCGACTATGTGTTTCCCGGCACGGGCGAGGACTTCTACGAGCCGGGGGACGAGAAGGCGCCGTGCAACGTCTACGGCGAAGCGAAGCTGCTCGGCGAAGAGGCGGCGCAAAAGGAGCTGGACGAGCTTTTTATCGTGCGCATCTCCTGGGTCTTCGGCGAAAACGGCAAGAACTTCGTCAAGACAATGCTGCAGCTTGCCGAAACGCATGAGGAGCTTTCCGTCGTCGGCGACCAGATCGGCTCGCCGACGTACACGAGGGATCTCGCCCGCCTGCTTGCCGACATGATCGCGACGGAAAAGTACGGCGTCTACCACGCGACGAACGAAGGCACTTGCTCGTGGGCGGAGCTTGCGGCGGAGGCGCTTCGCTGTGCGGGGAAGAGGACGCGCGTGAAGGCGATCCGGACGGAGGAATATCCGACGAAGGCAAGGCGCCCGAAAAACTCGCGCTTGTCGAAGAAGTGCCTGGACGAGGCGGGCTTTTCACGCCTGCCCGACTGGCGTGACGCTGTGGCAAGGTACGTGGAAGTGATTTGACGCGATTGGGCGATTGGGATATAATGAAAAATCAAAGGAGTGCGGCGCAGCTGCATTTCGCTTTAGGAGGTGCTGCATTTGAATATTCTTGTGACCGGCGGCGCGGGCTTCATCGGCTCGCATCTCGTGCGCACGCTTCTCGCGAAGGGTGAGAAGGTGACGGCGCTCGACGATCTTTCGACGGGACTTGCCGAGAACCTGCCGCCGGAGGCGGAGTTCATCGAGATGGATATATTGGACGAGGGACTGAAGAAGGTCGTGGCAGCAGGGGCGTTCGATGCGATCGTTCACCTCGCGGCGCAGACGATGGTCGACGTCTCGATCAAGGATCCCCTGTTCGATGCGCAGACAAATCTTTTGGGCACGGTGCGTGTCCTGGAGGCGGCGCGCGCGGCGAACGTCAAGCGAGTCATCTTCGCTTCGACTGCCGCCGTTTACGGCGATGTGAAGGAGGACGATCTGCCCGTGCGCGAGGCGCAGCCGACGGAGCCGATGTCGTTCTACGGTCTGTCGAAGCTCGCGGTCGAGAAGTACCTCGACATGTACCATGCGGTCTATGGCCTGGAGTATGTCATCCTGCGCTTTGCGAACGTCTATGGCGAGCGTCAGGGCGACGGCGGCGAGGGCGGCGTCATCAGCATCTTCGCCAAGGCGATGGCCGAGGGGCGCGACATCACGATCTACGGCGACGGCGAGCAGACGCGCGACTTCGTCTATGCGGGCGACATCGCCGAGGGCATTGTGGCGGCGCTTCAGACGGAAGAAGTGAACGCGGCCTACAACCTCTCGACGCAGACGGAGACGAGCCTTCGCGAGCTCGTGTCGCTTCTCTCGGAGATCTGCGGGCGCGAGATCGTCCCGAAGTACGGACCCGGAGCGCGACGGCGACATCTACAAGTCGATGCTCTCGAACAGCCGCGCGCGGCGCGGCCTCGGCTGGCAGCCTGAGATCTCGCTGGCCGACGGGCTTCGACGCACATACGAATACTTCTGTGGAAAGTGCATGGGGAATGAGAAAAAAGAACCTGCCTTGGCAGGGTTCTTTTTCAAGCATTCAGCTGTTGATGATGAGAGCTATGAATACGAGGTCTTCCGTGCCGTCCTCGTTCGACAGGGCATGGAACTCGCCGTCCGGACAGAACGTCGTCGTGCCGGGGCCGACCTCGACTTCCGTGCCGTTGTTGTTGTAGATCCCCTTGCCCTTCAGGATGTAGTAGGCCTCGCTGTTGCCCTTGTGCTGGTGGTAGCCGAGCGAGCAGCCGGGCTTGATCGTGATGCGGGCAAAGGTCGAGCATTTGTCGTGCATCTGCTCCTTGCTGAGCAGATGCTCCAGGCAGACTTCGCCCTTGCCGCCGGCGGCGTTCTTGCGAACCTCGATGTTTTCTTGCAGAATTGGCATATTCGTCTCTCCTTCTCGTCGTGTGCCTGCAAACCAAGTTTACTCAAGTTCACTTAATTCTCTTATTCGAGAAGTTCTGTCGGAATCCTCTTTTCTTCTGCCATTTGCTGTATTTTTGTCGATGTGGCGGAAGGGAGGAGGCGGCCGCGAGCGGTGCGAGATGGGTCTGCGCCGCTTGGCCGGGAAAGGGGAATCCTTCGATGATCCAGCTTTTGAAACTCGGGGCGAGCTTCGTTCTGCCGCCCGGCATCTTCTTCCTCGCGCTTCTCTTCCTCGCCCGCCTTGCCTGGCTGCGGGGCGAACGCTTCGCGGCGAAGGGCGTCGCGCTCATCGTCGCGGTCTTCTACCTCCTGTCGACGTATCTTGTCGCCGATGTGCTCATGGGCGCCTTGGAACACGCTTACGAGCCGCCCGAAAATCCTGCGGGGGACGTCATCATCATGCTCGGCGGCGGCGCCTTCTCCGATGTGCCCGACGTCGATGGCGAGGGCGCACTGACGGCAAGCCCGTCGGCTCGTCTCTTGACCGCCGTGCGCCTTGCGCGAAAGCTCGATCTGCCGATCCTCGTGTCGGGTGGGCAGGTCTTTCAGGAGAGCGGCAAGGAGGCGCTGCTCGCCAAGCGCACGCTGCTCTCCCTCGGCGTGCCTGAGGACAGGATCCTCGTCGAGGGAGAGAGCCAGAACACGGTGCAGAACGCGGCGTACACGGCGCGAATCCTCAAGGAGCACGGCCTTGAACGCCCGATCCTCGTCACGAGCGCCTTCCACATGAAGCGTTCCGTCTTGAACTATGAAAAACTCGGCATCGAAGTCGTGCCGTACCCGACGGACTACATGACGAACCGTCATCCGATCTTTCACTGCGTGAAGCTTGCGCCCTCGGCGGACGCCTTGCGCACGAACGCCACCGTGCTGCAGGAAAGTCTGCGGACAGCCGTGACATACTGCTTGGGGAAATGATATGGCAAAAGATATGACCGAGGGAAGCCCCGCCAGGCTCATCCTCTTCTTCACGCTGCCGCTGATCGCGGGCAACATCATGCAGCAGCTCTACGCATTCATCGACACGCTGCTCGTCGGGCGGTTCTTGGGGCTTGAAGCCCTGGCCGCCGTCGGCTGCACGGGCAGCCTGATGTTCCTGCTGCTCGGCTTCGTCATTGGCCTGACGTCGGGGCTTGCCATCTATACGGGGCAGCGCTACGGCGCGAAGGACGCGACGGGCGTCCGCGAGAGTGCGGCGGCGTGCATCGCGCTCTCCTTCGTCATCGCGGTCTTTTTGAGCATCGTCGGCTTCTTCGCCTGCCGTCCGCTGCTCGAACTCATGCACACGCCGGAGGAACTGCTGGACAATGCGACGGGGTTCTTCTCCATCATCTGCGGCGGCGCGGTCTTCGCCACCAGTGCGCTGATGGCGGCGAACATCCTGCGCTCCCTCGGCGACAGCAAGATGCCGACCTTCATCCTGGGCTGCGGCATCGCCATCAACATCGTGCTGGAGCTGCTCTTCCTGCTCGTCTTCGGTTGGGGCGTTCCGGGCGCGGCGCTCGCGACCGTCGTCTCGTGGGCGATCGCGACGGGGATCTTCCTCCTCTACATCGCGCGGCGTGTGCCCGACCTTCATGTGCGGCGCGAGGATTGGCGTCTCTCGTGGAGCTTTCTGCGCGCGCATCTGGCCATCGGCCTGCCCATGGGCTTCCAGGCGACGATCATCGCCTTCGGCGCGGTGATCCTGCAAGTCGCGCTGAACGGCCTGGGCGCGGCTTCCGTCGCGGCCTATGCGGCGGCGCAGAAGGTCGACACGATCGCCATGATGCCGATGATGTCGTTCGGTGCGGCGATGGCGGCCTATACGGCGCAGAACTACGGCGCGGGCAAGTTCAGCCGCATCCGCGTGGGCGTGCAGAAATGCTGCCTGATGTCCGTCGGCTTCAGCCTCCTGGCGGGGGCGCTCGTCATCGCGGCAGGACCCTATTTCATGACGCTTTTCGTCGGGCCGGAAGAAGTCGAGGCGATCCGCCTCGGGCAGACGTATTTCCTCGTGAACGGCCTGACGTACTGGATCTTGTCGATGCTCTTCATCTTCCGCTACACGCTGCAAGGACTCGGGCAGTCCATCGTGCCGACCATCGCCGGCGTCATGGAACTCGTCATGCGGGCGACGGCGGGACTCTTCCTCGTCGAAGCCATGGGCTTCCTCGGCGCCTGCCTCGGCAACCCCATGGCGTGGCTCGGCTCATGCGTGCCGCTCGCCATTGCGTATGTCATGACGGTTCAGCGCTTGCCGAAGGAAGTGAGGTGAGCCGAGCGGCTGCGGCTGCAGAGGTTTCATAGTAGATAAACAAGGGAAGGCGGCATCGCATTTGCTATGCCGCCTTCCCTTGTTTTATTCTTCGTAGTGTCCTTTGCAAGCCTTCACAATGATGCCGCTTTCGTCGATTTCATAGACAAGACGATTGGCATCGTCGATTCTGCGGCTGTATTCGCCGTCTCGATGCTTCAGCTTTTCGGGTTTGCCAATGCCGTTCATGGCGCCGTCTCGGTCGATACTTTTTAGAAGTTCATTGATTCGCTTGAGCATTTTTTTGTCCATGGTTTGCCAAGCGATGTATTGCTGAAAGCCCTTTTCTGTGAACGTAATGCGACTCATGAATTGGCCATAGCCTCCAATTCCTCTATCGTCTTTACGACGACTCTGCCTTCGCGCAGCTGTCGGTCGCTTTGCTCAAGCATGGCGAGGTATTCGGCGTTGCGCTGCGCCTTTTCCATGCGTTTGTACTCTTGCTCGGACACGATGACGATATTGCGGTTTTCCTTTCGCGGTACAATGATGGTTTCTCCATCGTAAGCAAGATCGAAGTATTTTTTTCATGTTCGCGCGGATGTCTGCCTGCTTTGCGATTGTGATGTTCATGATGATTCGCCGTTCCTTTCAACAGGATGTACATTATTTCGTATGTGATTCCGTACCGTCTTTTCATATTCAAAATACCAAAAAAAAATTGTGCTGTCAACTTCTTGCTGCATATCATGAAGATAGTGCAGGAACAGTGGGACTTTGCCAGAATATAATCAAATAAGTATGAAGTATATGGGAGGAGTTTTCCGATGGATCGTGAGAATCGCATCAGCACGAAGCCGGCAGATCGCGGCATGCTCAAGGAGCTGTGCCGCTATCTCGATCGCTTCTGGCGGCCAGGAAGCGAGCCGGCGGACAAAGCGCCGCGAAGCGAGATGGCGCATAGGCAGGAAATCCTCTATGATATGGAGCTGGAGGAGGATGCGGGCAGGCGTCGCGGCCTTTGTGCCGAACCGCCGAAAAAGAGAATGATTCCCTTCGGTGTGATGGTCGGCGGAGGATTGTGGACGGCTCTCAAAAGCAGGCTGAACAAGAAGGAAGAAACATGCTCGGAAAGGCTTCTGCGCATGATCCGCGAGCGCGGCTTGGATGAAGTCGAGGTCTACAAGAAGGCGGGCATCGACCGCAAGCTCTTTTCCAAGATGCGGCGCAGGGACTACCGTCCGAAAGCGACGACGCTCTACGCCTTCATCATCGTCCTGAACCTCAATCTCGACGACGCGACAGACCTTCTGGCAAGCGCGGGCTACGCATTCTCGCCGGCGGAAAAAGCTCGATCTTGTCGTGAGATTCTTCGTCGAGAGGCGCCGGCGACCTCGATGAGGTGAACGGCGCACTGTATGAATTGGAACTGGCGACCCTGCCCTAGCGCTTCTTCGCCCGCTGTGCGAGGAGGCGCCGGGACAGATGTCGCCCGCTGTGCGACCTTGCCCTCTTCTTTTCTTGCTAAAATGGTTTCCAAGAGGAAGCTCACACAAGAAAAGGAGATGCTGATCATGGCAGAAGAAAAGAATGCAGTGCAGGGCAAGACGGAACTCGTGTTCATCCTCGACCGCAGCGGCTCGATGTCGGGACTGGAATCGGACACCATCGGCGGCTTCAACGGCATGCTGCGCCGCCAGCGGGAAGAAAGCGCGGACATCCTCGTTTCCACCGTGCTCTTCGACGACGAGGTCGAGGTCATCCACGACCGCGTGCCGATCGGGGACGTGCCGCCGCTGACGGAGCGCGAATACTTCACGCGCGGCTGCACGGCGCTCCTCGACGCCATCGGCGATTCGATCCATCACATCCGCAACATTCACAAGTATGCGCGGGAAGAGGATCGCCCCGTGCGCACGATGTTCGTGATCACGACCGACGGCCTGGAGAACGCAAGCGTTCGCCACACGCCGGAGAAGGTCAAGAAGCTCATCGAGCATCAGGAGAAAAAGCACGGCTGGGAGTTCGTCTTTCTCGGCGCGAACATGGACGCTGTCGCCGTCGCGGGCGATCTTGGCATCCGCCGGGAAAACTCCGTGGAGTTCGCGTGCGACGCGGGCGGCGTGCGCGAGAACTTCGCCTCGCTCGGCGCGATGACCGCGAGCTTCATCCAGACGGGCGCCGTAACTGCCGGCTGGAGTCTCCCCATTGCCGAGTATTGCAAAAAGGCACGAGGGAAAAAAAGTAAGGAAAAGCATAGAAAATATTTTGAGGCATGGACGAAATCTGTCCATGCCTCTTGCTATAATGAAAGCAAGGAATTTGATGATGTCGCATGGCAGGCGACCTTGGAGCGAAGCGGCTTGGTATAATGGGAGCAGAAAAAGGGACAAGAGTGAATGCCTGCACACTTATGGGAGGTGCCTTGTATGAACATCTTGCAGATGGTGCGCCGTTTCGCATCCCCATCGTGCGCGGATTGCCTGTATCACCTCGGCGTCGTGCACTGCGTCGTAAGCCCGTGCCCCGCATGTCGCATGACGGGACAGCGCCCGTCGTTTTGCGGCTCGCGCGTCTTTGGCAGGCGCTCGCAGCGTCGCGGAGAAGGCGGAGAAAAGCGCGTGAAGCGTATGAAGTGAAGGACAGTTTCCAGAAAAAGGTCGTCAGCCCGACGGGCAATCTGTCGGGCTGGCATATCGAAATCCCGAAATATCAAGAAGCGGAGGAGGCAATACGATGGAACGATTGGAAATCAAGGGAAAGGCCGCGACGGCGATCGCCTATGCGAAGGTCATTGAAGACGAAGCCGTCGAGCAGATCCGGCGCATGTGCGACTACGAGTTCGCCGAGGGTGCGAAGATCCGCATCATGCCCGACGTCCACTGGGGCAAGGGCTGCACGATCGGCACGACGATGACGGTGAGGGACAAGGTCGTGCCGAACCTCGTCGGCGTCGACATCGGCTGCGGCATGTATACGGTAAACCTTGGAAAGAAGGAACTCGACCTCGCCAAAGTCGACGAGGCGGCGCGCATCATTCCGTCGGGCAGACAGCTTTGGGAAGGACGGCAGGCAAAGTTCGAGTTCACAGAGCTTCGCTGCTACCGCGATCTCAAGAACGTCAAGCGAATCGCCAAGGCACTTGGCACGCTCGGCGGCGGCAACCACTTCATCGAGATCGACCGCGCTGCGGATGGTACGAACTACCTCGTCATTCACACGGGCAGCCGCAGTCTCGGCACGCAGGTCGCCGAAATCTATCAGTCGCTCGCCATCGACCTCGCGCACGGAAAGGCGGCGCTCTTTGCGGCGCGTGACGAGATGATCCGCCGCTACAAGGCGGAAGGACGCCGCGCCGAGCTGCAGGAGGCCATCAAGGAATTGCATAGAAACTTCCGCCCGCAGAAGATGACCGTGCCGCCCGACCTTGCCTTTCTCTTCGGCAAGTATCTCGCTGACTATCTGCATGACATCGAGCTCTGCCAGCGTTTCGCAAGATTGAACCGCGAAAAAGATCGCCGAGAAACTGCTTGCGCACATCGGCGCGACGCCGAGCGAAGCGTTCCATACGGTGCACAACTACATCGACACGGAAGAAATGATTCTTCGAAAGGGTGCGATCGCCGCGCACCAGGGCGAGCGCGTCCTCATCCCGATCAACATGCGCGACGGCAGCATCCTCGCCGTCGGCCGCGGCGATCCCGAGTGGAACTATTCCGGCCCGCACGGCGCAGGGCGGCTCATGTCAAGGACGACAGCGCGCGAGCGCTTCACGCTTGAGGAATTCCAAAGGGAAATGGCGGGCGTCTACACGACGAGCATCGGCGAAGGCACGCTCGACGAAGCACCGATGGCCTACAAGTCGCTCGCTGACATCATCGACGTGATCCGCGATTCCGTCGACGTCATCGAGGTCTTGAAGCCGCTCTACAACTTCAAGGCAGGAGGCCCGAAGGGGGCAGTGGAGGAGAATGAAGGCGGGAAGGAACAGGAAGAGGCCGGGGAAGATTGATTCTGTCAGGTCGTCGGGCTTCTGGCGAGCATGGAGCAGCGTAGCCAGAGACGTGCGCTCTGCGATGGCAGACGTGCGGCGCGTGCTCTCATGCGGCGGCGCATTGGAGGAGGCAAAGCGCGTATTCGTCATGCTCACGGGAAAGGATGGGGAATTTTCCCTGCTGGAGGTGCAGGACGTGGTGGATGCGTTGACGGCGACGCTGGATGAGGAAGCGGAGGGGATGCTGCACGTCAATTGCGAGAAGGAATTTGCTGACGGCGTGCGTGTCAATATGGCGGTGCGGCTGGATGCGGGGTGAGAGCGGAGAACAGCCTGTTGAAACAAATGTGTTGCGGGGGGGGACATTTGTGATAAAATTTTTATGAGATTAGGAAGATGCAGTTTTAAGGATCAGGGCATGGGGGGAAAGTTATGGAAACGTTGACGAATTATGAAGAGGATCAAGTAAACGAGATTTTACCATGAAACCCCGAGAAGTCAAGCCCGAAGGGCGCTGACTGATCGGCTAGGGTTTCTGTAAGGGCGGCGCACAATGTCCACAAAGTGGACGTTTGTGCGTGTAGTTTACCATGAGAACCTTTGTGCTAAGGCTGGAAAAAAAGCGCAAAAAATCCCCATTGCTCTGTTTGATTGAAATTTTATGTGGATGCCGCCGAGAATGTGGCTGTTTCAGGCTGCCAACCCAGTTTTTTCAGCTTCGTTAGATAACTGTTGATCTTTCTCTCCTTGTTGAATTTGTTGTAATAGTCGGCTCCCAGATCGATGAAGGGCTCTCCCAGCTTCAATATGTGGTAAATGGCTATCAGCATGGTATGCGCTACAGCTACTGTGGCACGTTTTGCTCCCCGTCGCACGACGAGCCTGTCATATTGTGCGGACAAGAAGGAGTCCTTCTTCTTGATGGCTGCCTTGGCGCATTGTATCAGCGTAGTCTTCAGTGTGGCGTTCCCTTTGGTAGTCCTGCCGCTTTGCCGCTTTCCGGCACTTTCGTTGTTCCCACGGAGAAAGACCCGCCCAGCTGGACAGATGTTTCTCCGTTGCAAAGCGACTCATATCCAAACCTGTTTCCGCCAAAATGGTTTCCGCGCTCTGCCTCCCTATGCCCGGTATCTCATCCAGCTTTTTCTATCGCGTCTTCATAGCCGCTGCTGTACTGCTTGACGAGCTTATCCATCTGACCGATGCGCTTCGTCATGTCGTCGATATGATCTACGACTTGCAGGGATCAGTTGTTTCTGCAAAGGCGTGAGAAAGCCGTCCAGCGCTTGCATGACATCTTCCACCTTGTGCCTCAATGCTCCGTGAAGGCTTTCTTCCACTTCATCCTTCTGCAGCGGCGCATCCTTCTTGAGCAGCTTCTGCAAGAGGCTGCGCGAGCTTTTGCCGTTGATGTTGGAAACTACGCTGGACAGCTTGATATTTCCTCCTTCCAGCATCTTCTGCAGACGGTTGAGTTCACGTGCACGCTCGGCAATCAAGCTCTTTCTGTACCTGGAAAGTTCCCGCAACTCGCGTTGCTCCCGTTTCGGAATATAGCTCGCGCTCAACAGCCCGTGCTGCAGCAAGTCCGCGATCCATTCGGCATCCTTCACATCGGTCTTCCTTCCAGGAACATTCTTCATGTTCCTGGCGTTGACGATCATGACGCCTAGATGAGAGGTCTCGAAAAGATTGTAGACGGGTTTCAGTAGGAACCCGTGCTTTCCATGGCGGCCATCTGGCACTTTTTCATCCCAAAAGCCACTTGGCGAGTGCGCGGATTTCTTTGCTTGTCGTGCCAAATGTTCGTATTTCCTGCTTCTTGCCACATCTGAGGCAGGCGACGATCGAGCGTTTGTGCACATCAATCCCACAACAGCGTTCGTACGTGACATCCATGAGGATTCCCTCCCTTTGTACGACGTGGCCTCCTCGATGATGGCTCATTTTACCATACGTCCTTTTGAGCGTAGCTCTGAACAAAGCGTGGTGCGAAAAAAGGAGACCAGATCAGTTTACACAGCGAGATCGAATCTCAAAAATTATTCGACCTTCAACGTCTGCTCTTATTATACCATAGATGGCGGTTCTCGTTCATTGTGGTGCCGTAAGGCGTGGGCGTTTACAATGGAAGCAACAAGAACCTAGCGTGGTAGCAAAGGGATTGGGGGCGCTAATGAAACCGCTCGCGATGGTTCTGCAAATATTGATTCCTAATTCGGTTATAAGAGGAGCTTTGAATAGTGCGAATGACGCAGGCGCATTTTTGGCGGATGAAGAGGACATTTGCCGTGACGGTCATGTGCAATCTGTTGAGGAATTGAAGCACAAAGATTTAGCTGTTTCGGATCGTTTGGCTGATGAGGTACATAATTGGGCGATTGCGATAGCAATGGCTGAAGGCGGCGGAGCTGGTGCGCTTGGTGCCCCAGGAATGGCAATAGATATTCCTGCACTCCTGCTCCTGTCTACACGGACAATACATAAGATAGGATTATGTTATGGATATAAGGCTGTATCGGAAGAAGAAAAGATTTTTTTGCGTTGAACATTTTATCTGTTGCAGGTTCTAATTCGATGAAAGAAAAAGCAGGCTGCATTAGCTGAATTACTTATCTTGAAAAAAATACGCTAAAGGTACCTTGGAAGAAAATGGGAGAAAAGGGTATGCATGGGATGTTCTTAAAATTAATTCGAGAACTTTGCAAGCAGCTTGGTATAAATTTTACAAAGAGAAAAGCCGCACAAGCGATCCCGATCGTGGGTGCTGGAATAGGTGCATTGGCTAATGGAGATTTTATTCGGGATGTGGGCTATGCGGCCAGACGCAGCTATCAGGAGCGTTGGCTGACGGAAAATCATAAGTGGAAACGGGATGATTGAGTTCGGGCAAATGCGGGAGGGAGGCCGCCATGCAAACCGACACGCGCGCCGACAATCGCAGTTATCGCTTGCTCGATCTTTACAAGCGGCTGCAGCAGGGGGAGGTGCTGTCGAAGCGGGAGCTTGCCGATCAGTATCGCGTGAGCGAGAAGACGGTGCAGCGCGATATCGAGGGGCTGCGTGAGTATCTTGCGGGGGAGCAGTCATATCTTGAGGTCGTTTACGACAAGGAGGCGGGCGGCTATCGCATCTCTCGTGAGAGCGCCGAGGGGCTGCAGCCGGAGGAAGTGTTTGCGGTCTGCAAGATTCTTTTTGGAGAGCCGCCCATTTCCCAAGACGGTGATGCAGCAGGTTTTGAGGAAGCTCTTGTCGCAGGTGTCGCGCGAAAAGCGCGATGTCGTGGAGAAGCTGATCGCGCAGGAGACGCACCACTATACGGAGCCGCAGCATGGCAGGGATGTGATTCCTGAGCTATGGCGGCTTGCCGCCGCCATACGCGAGCAGCGCATCACTTCGTTCAGCTATACGCGACTCGACGGCGTTTGCCATGAGCGCGTGGTCAAGCCCGTGGCGATTCTTTTTTCGGAGTTTTACTTCTATCTGATTGCTTATTATGCGGATGATTCGGCGGATTATCCCATCGTCTTCCGCATCGACCGCATGGAGAAGATCCGCGTGAAGAAGGAGCGCTTTTCGGTGCCGTATCGCGAGCGGTTCCAGGAGGGGGAGTTCCGCAAGCGCATCCAGTTCATGTATGCGGGCGAGCTGCGGCGCATCACGTTCACCTACAGCGGCTGCTCCTTGGAGGCGATCCGCGACCGCCTGCCGACGCTTCGCGTCCTCAAGGAAGAGGCGGGCGTCTACACGCTGACGGCGGAGAGCTACGGCAAGGGCATCGAGATGTGGCTCAGGACGCAGGGCGAGGAAGTGCAGGTGCTCGACGTGCGAAGGGGATAGCCTCGCTGGGGGATCGTGCAGGAAAAACGGTTGGCAGCGGAAGCGGGGCGTCATTTCTTGCTGCGGTCGCGGTGTCGTCTGCAGGGGCTTGCATCGCGGCGGGCTTTCTTCGATGGGCTGCCGGAGTTCGGCAAGTTCGTCGTCGCAGCTTCTGCGTCAGCCCTTGACGGGCGGCGCTGTGACGGCGGCACAGATCGAAGGTGCATGGACGGCTTCTTCTCGTATCCTATTGACAACGAAATAAACGAAGGAATGAGCTATGGATAACGTCCGATGTCAGGGCAGAAGCGCCTTGACATCGATGCTTCTGCCGGATTTTTCTGTCTTGACAATGCTGGCTGCAGTGCATACTATGATAGTAGGATCGGATGAGAGGGGGCACAGACGCGGTGCGGATGATGAAGAAGGACGTTCCAGCGGAATATCGTGCGTTGATTCAAAGATTCCGTTTGATCGACGATACGTTTTTCAATGTATGTTTCGACAACTATATCGAAGGGATGCAGCTTCTGCTGCGGCTCTTCTTCGGCCGGGACGATCTCGTCGTCAGGCATGTCGTCACGCAGCAGAGCGCGGACAACCTCTATGGGCGCGGCGTGCGTTTCGATGTGTTGGCGGAAGACAGCGAGGGGAGACTTTACGACTGCGAGGTTCAGCGTGCCAATGAAGGCGCAGCTCCTCGCCGAGCACGATACAACAGCAGCATGATGGATTCGAGGGAACTGGCGAAAGGGGCGGAGTTCTCTGGGCTTCCGGAAACATGGGTGATCTTCATCACGGAAAACGATATGTATGGAGAGGGATTCCCGCTGTACCATGTGGAGCGAATCGTGCAGGAAATCCGGCGGCCGTTTGGAGATGGAGCGCATATCCTCTACGTCAATGGAGCGAAGCGTGACGACACGCCGCTTGGGCGGTTGATGCAAGATTTTTTCTGTGAAGATCCGGAAAAGATGCATTATAAGGAGCTTGCTGAACGTGCAGGGTATTTCAAGGCGGAAACCGAAGGGGTGAATGCTATGTGCGAAATCATGGAAGAATTTGGAGAGAAGAAATTGGAAGAGGGACGTCTTGAGGGACGCGCCGAGGGACGCTTTGGAATCGGCGCGGAGGACGGCGGCGGCGCTGATCGCGTTGGGGAAACTTACGCTTTCGCAGATTGCAGAGGCGACACAGCTGTCACTGGAAGAGGTGGAGCGGTTGGCTGGAACGGGCGGAGCGTGAGGAGAAGGCTGCCGTCGATGCCGAAGCGCTGGGAGGTGCGAAGGGGATAGTCTCGCCGGGGCGGGAATCGTGCAGGAAAAACGGCTGGCAGCGGAAGAGGGGGGCATAGACGCGGTGCGGATGATGAAGAAGGACGTTCCAGCGGAATATCGTGCGTTGATTCAAAGATTCCGTTTGATCGACGATACGTTTTTCAATGTATGTTTCGACAACTATATCGAAGGGATGCAGCTTCTGCTGCGGCTCTTCTTCGGCCGGGACGATCTCGTCGTCAGGCATGTCGTCACGCAGCAGAGCGCGGACAACCTCTATGGGCGCGGCGTGCGTTTCGATGTGTTGGCGGAAGACAGCGAGGGGAGACTTTACGACTGCGAGGTTCAGCGTGCCAATGAAGGCGCAGCTCCTCGCCGAGCACGATACAACAGCAGCATGATGGATTCGAGGGAACTGGCGAAAGGGGCGGAGTTCTCTGGGCTTCCGGAAACATGGGTGATCTTCATCACGGAAAACGATATGTATGGAGAGGGATTCCCGCTGTACCATGTGGAGCGAATCGTGCAGGAAATCCGGCGGCCGTTTGGAGATGGAGCGCACATCCTCTACGTCAATGGAGCGAGGCGTGACGACACTCCGCTTGGGCGGTTGATGCAGGATTTTTTCTGTGAAGATCCGGAAAAGATGCATTATAAGGAGCTTGCTGAACGTGCAGGGTATTTCAAGGCGGAAACCGAAGGGGTGAATGCTATGTGCGAAATCATGGAAGAATTTGGAGAGAAGAAATTGGAAGAGGGACGCCTGGAATCGGCGCGGAGGACGGCGGCGGCGCTGATCGCGTTGGGGAAACTTACGCTTTCGCAGATTGCAGAGGCGACACAGCTGTCATTGGAAGAGGTGGAGCGGTTGGCTGGAACGGGCGGAGCGTGAGGAGAAGACTGCCGTCGATGCCGAAGCGCTGGGAGGTGCGAAGGGGATAGTCTCGCCGGGGCGGGAATCGTGCAGGAAAAACGGCTGGAAATATTTCGAGGCATGGACAGGATTTGTCCATGCCTTCGTCTTTTGGGAGTCCTATAGCAGTCAGCAGCCGGCAGACGCACAGGAGGAGAACTGTGCGAGAAAAATGAGTTCAGGCGCAGAGAAAGCCGGCGCAGTCTTTCGCGTCGGCTTTCTTCGTGCTTGCCTATACATACACGCGCGGGACGCGCGGTGCGATGAGGCAGGGGATCTCGTAGTTGATCGTGTCGAGCCAGTTGGCGACGGCATCGACGGACAGGGTCGCCGAGCCGAAGAGCGTGACTTCCGTGCCCTCTTCGACACCTTCGATGTCCGTGACGTCGATCATGCATTGATCCATGCAGATGCGTCCGACGACGGGCGCCGGCCGTCCCGCGATTTCGACGTGCGCCTTGCCCGAAAGGGCGCGGATGTAGCCGTCGGCGTAGCCGCAGGGGAGCGTCGCGATGCGGCTTTTTTGCGCCGCGCGCCAAGTGCAGCCGTAGCCGATGGCGGTGTTTTCGGGCACGTCTTTGAGAAAGAGGACGCGCGCCTTGAGCGCCATCACGGGGCGGAGCTGTGCCGCCTTGCCGACGGCCGCGGCGACTTCCTCGCTCGGGTACAGGCCGTATTGGATGATGCCCGCACGCACCATGTCGAGATGGGCTTCGGGCATTTGGAGGATCGCCGCGCTCTCGGCGATGTGGCGAAGGCGGAGCTTCACGCCTTTCGCCGCGATGTCTTCCGTGGCGCTTCGGAAGAGCGCGAGCTGTGTTTTTGCGTGCGTCTTGTCCTCGATGTCCGCCATGGCGAAGTGGGAGAAGGCGCCTTCCAGCTCGATGTTCGACAGGGCGGCGATGGCTTCGGCGAGGCTGCCTGCGTCTTCGGGCGTGCAGCCGATGCGCCCCATGCCCGTGTCGATGGCGAGGTGCAGCTTCGCCGTCGTTTCCCTGCCGCACGGCTTCGGCGGCGATGGCTTCGGCGAGCGCGAGATCCGCGACGGTCTGCGTGACGCCGAGGGCGACGGCTTCGGCGGCTTCGGCACGGCCGATGAGGCCGAGGACGAGGAGCGGCGTTCGAAAGCCTGCGCGACGAAGCTCGGCGGCCTCCGAGAGCGTGGCGACGGCGAGATATGCCGCGCCCGCCGCCACAGCTTCTTTCGCGACGGCGACGGCGCCGTGCCCGTAGGCGTTCGCCTTGACGACGGCGCAGAGCTTCGCTCCGCCGTGGAGCGAAGATAGGATCGCTTGATAATTGTGCTGGAGCGCGTCGAGGTCGATTTCTGCCCAGACGGCACGCTTGCTCATGGAAAAACCCCCTTTGCCTGCGGCGGGTGCGATGGTTCGCGCACGCTCATGATGGAAGCGCGGCGCTGTTTTGCGGCGGTTCGGCCTTGGCGAAGCCTCACGGCTTCTCGATGACTTCCACGCCGCCCATGTAGGGAACGAGCGCCTTGGGCACGCGCACGGAGCCGTCTTCTTGCTGATAGTTTTTCGAGAATCGCTGCGACCGTGCGCCCGACGGCGAGTCCTGAGCCGTTCAGCGTGTGGCAGAATTCGGGCTTCGCTTTCGGCTCGCGGCGGAACTTGATGTTCGCGCGGCGCGCCTGATAGTCGAGGCAGTTCGAGCAGGAGGAGATTTCGCGGTAGGTGTTCTGCGCGGGCATCCAGACTTCGATGTCGTAGGTCTTGGCGGAGGTGAAGCTCATATCGCCCGTGCAGAGCAGCACGACGTGATAGGGGATCTCCAGGATGCGCAGCACATCTTCTGCCGCGTCGACCATGCTCTCAAGCTCCTGCCACGAATCCTCGGGCCGTGTGAACTTGATGAGCTCGACCTTGTTGAACTGGTGCTGGCGGATGAGGCCGCGCGTGTCGCGTCCCGCGCTTCCCGCTTCGGCGCGGAAGCAGGCCGTGTAGCTCGTGTAGCGCTCGGGCAGCTTGCGGCCGTCGAGGATCTCGTCGCGATGGTAGTTCGTCGTCGGCACTTCCGCCGTCGGCACAAGATAGTAGTCGAGGCCTTCGAGCTTGAACATGTCCTCGGCGAACTTCGGCAGCTGCCCCGTGCCGATCATGCTCGCCTCGTTCGCGATGTAGGGCGCGAGCATTTCCGTGTAGCCATGCTTCGTCGCGTGCAGATCCATCATGAAGTTGATGCAGGCGCGTTCGAGCCTTGCGCCAAGTCCTTTGTAGAAAGTGAAGCGTGCGCCCGTGACCTTCGCCGCGCGCTCGGCGTCGAGAATGTCCAGTTCCGTGCCGAGATCCCAATGCGCCTTCGGCTCGAAGGAGAACTTCTTCGGCTCGCCCCAGCGGCGCACCTCGGGGTTTTCCGTGTCATCCTTGCCGATCGGCACGTCGTCTTTCGGCATGTTCGGGATGTTCAGGAGGATGTCGTGCAGCTTCGCTTCCACCTCGCGCGTTGCGGCGTCGAGGTCTGCGATTTTTTTGCCGACCTCGCGCATTTCTGCGGAGATTTCCGCGACGTCCTCGCCCGCTTTCTTCTTCGCGCCGATTTCCTTCGACACGCTGTTGCGGCGAGCCTTCAGCTCTTCCGCCTCCTGCAGCAGTGCGCGTCGCTTTTCCCTCAAGCTCCTTGAAGCCGCTCAAGTCCAGCGGATTGCAGCGCTTTTCGAGCATCGCCTGCACTTCGTCGATATGATCCCCTGACAAATTTGATGTCCAGCATGTCGATGTCCTCCCACCGGCAGGATGTGCCTGCCGCAAAAATCTTTTCGTATCGCTATATTATAGCACAGGCAGGCTGCCTGCGGCAAAAGGCCTGCAGCTTTATATGCGGATCTCGAAGCCGCCGCGTTCGTCGTCCTTCTTCTCTTCCCTGTCCTGGCGGAGCGAAGCGACGCGCGTGGCTTTTCGCGCTTCTTCGACCGCCGTCACGTCCACGCCGCCGTCCATCATGCGGCTCGCTTCGCGAAAGGCGGCGAGCGCATCGGAAAGCGAGGAGAGCATCGAGGCGTCGGGCGCGGCACCGGTGCGGCAGCCGTCCGTGCGCCCGGCACAGTCGCTGACGATGCCGCGCCGGAAGCCGCGTCCGTCGGAATGCTTCCCGCAACTTTCGCCTGTGCGTCGGATGCAGCGGCTTCCTCTGCCGCCTTCCTCGCGGCGATCTTCGCGCGGTCGCCCGCGATGGCGGACAGCCCTGCCGCGGCCACCTTGGCGGCACGGTCAGACTCGCGCCTCTCGCGGGCGGCGCGGATCGTCTCAAGCTCCGCCAGAAGTTCCGCCTCGCGTGCGGCTCGCATGGCGGGCGTCGACGCCCCTTCTTCTTGTGCAGGGAATTTATAGGCGAGGATGCCCGCGATGGTGGCGCAGACGGCGGCGACGAGCGCCAAGTGCGTCATGCCGAATCCCGCGGGCGTCTCCTCGGCGGGCGCGGCCGGCACGCGCGTCTCGGTGCCCGGCTTCTCCTGCACGGCCCTGTGCCGCCGGCGGCAGATTCGCCGCTGGCGCTGTTGTCACTTGGCTCTTCGCGCCGCCCGCTTCGGTCGTGTTGTTCGCCGGCTTCTGCGCGAGCTTTTCCTTCGCGCCGCCATCGGATCCTGTGCCCTCGCTCGTCGTCTTGCGCTCGGGCGTGCCCATGAGGCGTTCGCCCGCCGCGCGTGCGTTCGCTGCGGCGTCCTGTCCCGCCTGCGCGGCAGAGGCGGCTCTTTCCTGTGCGCCCTCGATCGCCGCCTGTCCGGAAGCGCCGAAGTCCGGCAGTCCGCCGACCGCCTCCGATGCGCCCGCGAGACCCGGCACGGCAGGCGGCGTCGGCGCTGTCGGCGCATGAGGCCCTGCAATCGCCATGAAAAGCCCTCCCTTCGTCTCGTTTCCTATATCATACGACGTTCGAAGGAGGAACGCAAGGGAGGGCGGCGAAGATGGGCGCTGGGTGGACGAGGAAACGAGCGAAAGAGAGAGAGAAGGCGCCGCACATGGAGGCTTTCGAGGCTGGTTTGGGGAATTGTCGCATGGCGGGCGACCGTGGAGGACGATGCATCTGCTATACTTGCAGCAGAAAGAAAATCACATAAGCGCAGTCGCGGCAGGAACGAGGTGAAAAATATAGAATTTTAAGAAACAGGCGAGCAACAAGGTTTTGATGAGAGCAGTCTGGAGATCATTGAGGAGGGAACATCATGTTCGGGAAAAAAACGTCAACGAGGAAGATTTCAACAACATCGATCTGGGAGAGTTCGAGGAGAAATATTCGGAGAAGGGGCTTTGGGGAGAAGATCCAGGGCAATCTGGCCGCCATCGGCGCGGGGCTTGTCTATAAGGCGCTGCAGCTCTTCTACGTCGCGCAGTCGCCGCAGTGCCCGATGAAGATCAAGGCGGCGATCTACGGAGCGCTGGGGTACCTCATTTCGCCGCTCGACCTCATCCCGGATTTCACGCCGGTCGTGGGATATGCAGACGATGCGTTGGCTCTGGGGACGGCGCTGCTCTTGGCGCAGCTCTATATCACCGACGAGGTCAAGGAGCAGGCGCGGGAGAAGATTCGCAGCTTGTTCGGCGAAAAGGTCTTGCGGAAGCTGGAGGAAGAAGAGGCGTGACTGGAGGCTGGCGGACGAAGAGGGAGGCGGCTTGCCGCCTCCCTGCTTTACGAGCCGCGCAATGTCGCGACGAGCAGCCTCCTTTTGGCGGAGATGCGTTCTTTGCGCCAGGGGCTTATTTTTTCTTCTCAAATGACGATATAAAAGCAGGCGTCCATAGGATGGGGCGCCGTTGAGAGAGCCAAGGACGAGGAGGAAAAAAACATGAATGTTTCAGCGATGAACACGACGGCGTATGCCGTGCCCCAGAATGCAGCGAAGCAGCCGCAGACGGCGGAGCGCGTGCAGGGAGCGCAGGCGGTCGATGCGGCGAAGGCGCCCGCAGCGAAGGAGGCAGGCGCGGCCTTTGACGTGAAGATTTCCGATGCCGCGAGAGAGAAGGCGGCGGAGAAGGTGGCTGCCGACCAGGACGCGCCGGCGAAGAACGGCAAGACGAAGGGCCTGACCGCAGACGAGGTCAAGGCGCTGCAGGATGATATCGACAACAGCTACAACATTCTCATCAAGACCATGACGGAGCAGAATGCAAAGCTTCAGGCATGGCAGGCGGATGGCACGGGCTTCTTGAATTTCGACGGCAGGAAAGTTCTGACGGCGCAGTTCGCGCTGCCCGATGTCGCGACGACGCCGGAGGATGCGAAGAAGGCGATTGCCGACGGCGGCGATTGGTCGGTCAACGCGGTCGCTGACCGCATCATGAACATAGCGACGTCGATCGCGGGCGACGATCCGAAGAAGCTTGAGACGCTGCGCTCTGCCGTGCAGGCCGGCTTCAAGCAGGCGGGCATCGATTTCACGGAGATGACGGGCAAGAAGGACATGCCTGAGATCACGGGCAAGACGTATGACGAGGTCATGAGCCGCTTCGACAAGCTCGTGAAGAAGGACGCTGCAGGTACGGATGCGCCGGCGAAGGACGCTGCCGCGAAGGGCGCTGCCGGAACGGATACGGCAGCGAAGGATGTGCTGGCGAAGGATGCCGCGGCGAAGAACGCCGCAGCGACGGTGCAGAATGCAGAGAAGAAGGCGGCGGGCGCACAGCTCTGAGCCGCATCTTGGCGTGATGTGGGAGGCCGATGCACGAAGTTTTTTTCGTGCATCGGCCTCCTTCTTTCCGCAGGGAGCATCGTCCCGCTATGTTACAGTTTGCTGAAACATGCGTTCTTCTCTTGCGAAAGACGCAAACCGTGCTATAATGACGATACAATAAAAAAATCCATGTCCAAGATCGGAGGAGATTTGCATGGCATGTTTTTTTGGAACAGAAAGAAGAAGCTCGTTTCGAGCGTGATCGGCGTGTTCGTTGTCGGCGCGGTGCTTTTTGCGGGCTGTTCGGACAGCACGGCGAAGGAGAAGGAGAACTCGGTCGCGGGCGGCATCGCCGCAGAGCAGGCGGCGAGCCAGAAGCCGCTCTCGGAGGCGCGCAACACGCCGGCGGTGCGTGCGGCGCGCACGGTGGGGCCTGCCGTCGTCGGCATCTCGAACAAGACGGTCGTGCGCGATTGGTTCAACATGCCGGTGGAGACGGAGGGCGTCGGTTCGGGCGTCATCTTCAAGAGCGACGGCTATATTGTGACAAACAACCATGTGATCCAAGGCGCGAAGGAGATCACGGTCTCTTTGCCGGATGGACGCAGCTTCAAGGGGACGCTGGTGGGAGCGGACGAGCTCACGGACATCGCCGTGGTGAAGGTCGATGCGACGGATCTGCCGACGGCGAAGTTCGGCAACTCGGATGATCTCGTCGTCGGCGAGCCGGCCATCGCCATCGGCAACCCGATGGGGCTTGAGTTCCAAGGGACGGTGACGGCGGGCGTCATCAGTGCGCTGAACCGCACGCTCGACATCAGCGAGCGCCGCTTGAAGCTCATCCAGACGGACGCGGCGATCAGTCCCGGCAATTCGGGCGGTGCGCTCGTCAATGCGGACGGCGAGGTCGTCGGCATCAACAGCGCGAAGATTTCGGCGAACGGCGTCGAGGGCATCGGCTTCTCCATCCCCGCGAACACGGTGCAGGAGATCATCAACCAGATCTTGACGAACGGCTACGTCGTGCGCCCCTATCTCGGCGTCGGCATCTTCGACAAGGATACGGCGGCGCGCGCCGGCTACACGCTGAATGTCGACAAGGGCGTCTATGTCGAGCATCTGGAGCTTGGCGGACCTGCCTATCAGGCGGGCGTCCAGCGCGGCGACCTGATCTTGAAGGTCGACAACACGGAGACGAACACCGTGGCGGATCTCGGGCGGCGGTCGCCGACCACAAGGTCGGCGACCGGGTCAAGCTTGTCATTGAGAGGGACGGCAAGCGGGACACGGTGACGGTGACGCTCAAGGAAATGCCGCAGTCGGATCGATGAAGATACGCATCGTGGCGGCGGGGAAGCTCAAGGAGAAGTATCTGAAGGCGGGCGTCGCTGAGTACGAGAAACGCCTGAGCCCCTTCGCCGCCGTGGAGCTTCTGGAAATCGGCGAGGAGCGCATGGCGCAAGACCCGTCCGAGGCAGAGAGGGAGCAGACGCTCGCGAAAGAAGGAGAGCGTCTCCTGCGCTTCGTGCCGGAGAGGAGCTTTCTCATCGTGCTCGATGTGCAGGGGCAGCTCTTCTCGTCGGAGACGCTCGCAGAAAAGCTCGCCGCGCTCGCGCTGCAGGGGCAAAGCGACGTCACGTTCCTCATCGGCGGCGCGTTCGGCCTTTCCGAAGCCGTGCGAAAGCGCGCCGATCTCAGGCTCTCGTTCTCGCCCATGACCTTCACGCATCAGATGGTACGGCTCTTGCTCTACGAGCAGGTCTACCGCGCGTTCAAGATCAACCGCGGCGAGAAGTATCATTGGTGAAGAGTTTGACTTGGTCATGGTTCTGTCGTATAATAAAACTAGAAAGGTGCTATCGGTAAACGGTCAGCCCCTGTCTCATGTGGAAGAGAATCCTCCGCCTAAGTTGGTCGCTCGTGGCGGGGGATTCTTATTTTGCTTTTAACGCAACGACGCAAATCGTCACGAGGAAAACCAACGACAAAAAATCGTACAGTTCCATAAGCAACGCCCCCTTTCAGGGGCTAAGAATCGACCGCCTACCGCTTGGATAGCACCACTTACATTGTACCATAATTATGCTATAATAGAAAACAAAAAGGCAAGGAGTTTTCAGCTTGAACGTGAAGAGTAAGGCGGAGCGCGTCGAGAAGCGCCGGCGGCGCGTGCGTGACAACGTGCAGATCACGGTGCTCTTGGTGCTCTGCGTGTTTTTCCTGACGCTCTGCCGCTATGGCTGGGTGCAGATCGTCAAAGGCTCGGAGATGGCGGAGCGCGTGCGCATGCAGTCCGGGGAGGAGCGCGTGGCGCAGTCGCCGCGCGGCACGATCCTCGATGCGAACGGCAGGGAGCTTGCCGTCTCGACGATGACGAAGTCTCTCTTCGTCGATCCAAGCCATGTCAAGGATGCGGCGACTCTCGCTGCCGACCTTGCGCCGCTCGTGGGAGTGAGCGAGGACGACATCTTGGAGGATATCGCGCAGGGCGGCGGCTTCGTCTGGGTCAAGCGGCGCATGGAGCCGGAGATGTCGGACGCCGTGCGCAAACTCATCCGCGATAAATCGTATGGCGACTGCCTCGGTTTTCGCGATGAGGCGAAGCGCTACTACCCGAACGATGTGCTCGCCGCGAACGTCTTGGGCTTTGTGGGCACGGACGACAAGGGGCTGGACGGCATCGAGCAGCAGTTCGACTCCATGATCAAGGGGCGTCGAGGAGGAGAACTTCATCCTCACGGACATGAAGAGCCGTCCGATCCTGAACTCGCTCTTCGTGCAGGATACCTACACGGGCGACCGCTGCAAGACGGTGACCTTGACGATCGACAGCAACATCCAGTTCATCGTGGAGCAGGAGCTTGACCGCGCGATGGCGGCGAACGCGCCGCAGCACGCGACGGCCATCGTCATGGATCCCAAGACGGGCAAGATCCTCGCGCTCGCCATACGCCCTTCCTACAACCCGAACGAGTTTGCCAAGTATTCGAGCGAGACGTGGAAGGATCTCGCCGTCTCCTCGATCTATGAGCCGGGCTCCACCTTCAAGTCCGTCGTGGCGGGCGCGGCGCTCGAAGAGAAGATCGTCACGCCGAACCAGATCTTCGTCGATCCGGGCTTCGTCATGGTCTCGGGCAGGCGCATCCAGAACTGGAACGGCGAGAGTTTCGGCACGGTGACTTTCACCGACGTCGTCAAGAACTCCCTGAACACGGGCTTTGCGCTCGTCGGACTCGACCTCGGCGCGGAGAGACTCACGAAGTACGCGAAGCTCTTCGGCTTCGGCGAGCCGACGGGCGTGGAGCTGCCGGCGGAAGAGGGCGGCATCCTCTTCGAGCCGGAGAACATGCGCGATTCGGACATGGCGACGATGGCGATCGGCCAGAGCATCGCCGTGACGCCCCTGCAGCTCGTGACGGCGATGGCGGCGATTGCCAACGATGGCGTTCTCTTGAAGCCGCATATCGTCAAGGAGATCCACAACGCGGACGGGTCGGTCTATCTGGAGACGAAGCGCGATGAGGTGCGCCGCGCCCTGCAGTCCGCGACGACGAAGACGCTCGTCGGCCTCCCGGAGCAGGTCAGTCGCCTCGGGCGGCGGGCAGAAGGCGCAGGTCAAGGGCTACCGCATCGGCGGCAAGACGGGCACGGCGCAGAAGATCCGCCCGAACGGCGCAGGCTACATGGACGGACATTACATCGCGTCGTTCTGCGGCTTCGCCCCTGTCGACGACCCGAAGATCGTCGTGCTCGTGATCCTGGACGACCCGATGGGCGGCAACTTCTACGGCGGACAGATCGCCGCGCCCGTCGCGGGCGCGATCTTCGCGCAGGTCTTCCGCTACCTGCATATCGAGCCGTCGAGCGATCCTTTCGTCGAGATGGACGAGAAGCGTGCGCAGAAGGAAGAGCAGGCGCCGCCGAAGAAGAAGCCGCGGCTTCCTTCTGTCGTACCGAGCGGCAAGGTCGTCATGCCCGACCTCGAAGGCCTGACGATCCGCGAGGCGGCGGAAAAGCTCGCCGAGATCGGCGTGACGCTTGAAGCGGAAGGCTCGGGCAGGGGCAAGCTATCAGAGTGCGCCCGCCTACAGCGTCATCGACCCGGGCGAGACGGTCACGGTCGTCTTTTTCCCCGTAAGCGGACGTCGTGCGCCGCCGGCCGGTCGAGCGCTCTGCCCCTTTCGGGCTTGACCTCTCAGGGTTTCATGGTACAATAATAATACATACAGGAAGTGTTTTTTCGAGGCGTTGAGGTAGCAGCGGCTTTCTCGGAGAGGAAAGGTAATCTCATGGAAAAGAAACCTGTGATGCTGATCGTGGATGATGTGGAAATGCATCGTGCCATTCTCGCGCAGTTCTTCAAGGCGGAGTACGATCTCTTGGAAGCGGCGGACGGCAACGAGATGATGGCTCTGCTTGCGGAAAGGACGGTCGACATCATCTTGCTTGACCTCGTGATGCCTGGTCCGGACAGCTTCGAGCTGCTCGCCATGCTGAAGCACGACGAACGCTTGTCGGCGATTCCCGTCGTCATCACGACGGCGCGCAACGAGCGTGCCGTCGAGGTTCGCGCGATGGAGATGGGCGCGGCGGATTTCATCACGAAGCCCTACAACCCGGCGATCGTGCGCTGCCGCGTGAAGAACGTCATGGCGCGCATGGAGAACGAATGGAGGAAGCTGGAGCAGGCGGCGCGCGAGCGGCAGATCCTTGAGATGCGCCACTACATCGAGACGGATCCTCTGACGGGCGTATACAATCGCGAGGCGTTTTATGAGAAGACAGTCGAGCTCTTGCAGCAGAATCGCGACGTGCGTTACAACATCTTGTATTTCGACATCAACTGTTTCAAGATCATCAACGATCTCTTCCACATCGAGACGGGCAACCTGATCTTGAAGACGGCGGGCACCTACTTCAAGACGATCACCGAGGGCATCGGCGTCGCGGCGCACATGGAGGCGGACCACTTCACCATCTGCATTCCCGAGGACATGCTCGACATCGACATGCTGCTCGAAGGCATCGACAATGCGATCTTCTCCCTCGGCATCAAGAACAACATCCTCTTCTATGCGGGCATCTATGTGGTGGACGATGTGTTCGTGCCCGTCAACCAGATGTGCGACCGCGCACACATGGCGCTCAACACGATCAAGGGGCATTACAAGAGGCGCTACGCCTATTACGACGAGAAGATGCGCGAGACGCTCCTCGAAGAGCAGATGCTGCTCCGCGAGATGGAACTTGCGCTCTCGTCGGGACAGTTCTGCCTGCACTACCAGCCGGTCTACAGCATCGAGAAGGGGGCGCGCCGTCAGCGCCGAGGCGCTCGTGCGCTGGCGTCACCCGACGATGGGCGTCATCCCGCCCGTGCGCTTCGTGCCGCTCTTCGAGCGCAACGGCTTCGTCGTGCGGCTCGACCGCTTCGCTTGGGAAGAGGCCTGCCGTATGCTCTCTTCGCGCATTCGCGCAGGCCTTCCCGTCGTGCCCGTCTCCGTCAACGTCTCGCGGCTGAATTTCTACGATGGAGATTTCTGCGATACGGTCGTAGAGCTCCTGCAGAAGTACGAGCTCGATCCGTCGCTCCTGCGCCTGGAGATCACGGAGTCGGCCTATACGGACAACCCGATGCAGCTCCTGAGCGTCCTGAAGCGGCTGCAGGAGCTTGGGCTGAAGATCCTCATGGACGATTTCGGCAGCGGCTACAGCTCGCTCAACATGCTCAAGAATGTGACGGTCGACATCTTGAAGATCGACATGGTCTTCGTGCGGGATCTGGAAGGATCGGAGCGCGCGCCTGCGATCTTGCGGCGCGTCGTCGAGATGGCGCGCGATCTCCAGATGGATGTCATCGTCGAGGGAGTGGAGACGAAGGCGCAGATCGACTTCTTGTCGAGCATCGGCTGCGACAAGATTCAAGGATATTATTTTGCAAAACCCATGCCGCAGGAGGATTTTCTGGCACGCATAGAGAAAGAAGCAAAAGAAGCAGAGGAGTGATTCCTGAAAGAGCGCATGGATCAGCGCTTTTCTCAGGGAGTGTTTTCAGGAATCGCCTCGGAAGGTGATTCCTTTTGTCTTGAGGGATAGGTGTTGCAGATGGCGAAGATCACGAAAAAAAGCATTTGGCGAGCTGTCGAACGGCAGGCGCATCACGCTTACACATTGGAGAACGGCAGCGGCATGCAGCTGTCCGTCATGGATTACGGCGCGCGCGTGCAGTCGATCCTCGTGCCGGACAGGGAAGGCAAGAGCATCGACGTGGCGCTCGGCTACGAGGATCTCAAGAGCTACGAGGCGGACGACAAGTACCTCGGCGCGATCGTCGGACGCTGGGCGGGGCGCATCGCGTTCGGCGATCTGCCCATCGAGGACGAGAAGTATGTCTTGGAGTGCAACGAGGGCAGGAATCATCTGCACGGCGGATCCTTGGGCGGCTACGACAAGAAGGTCTGGACGGCGGAGGAGAAGGACGGCACCCTGCGGCTCACCTACATGAGCCCTGCGGGCGAGGGCGGCTATCCCGGCGACCTGAAGATCGCCGTGACGTATGCGCTTTCGGAGAAGAATGAGTTCGTCATCTCGTATGAAGCGGAGGCGAACGGGGACACGGTCTGCAACCTGACACAGAACACCCACTTCAATCTCGAAGGCTTCAGCTCCGGCCCTGTGCTTGACCAGAAGCTTTGCATTTTCGCGGAGAAGTATACGCCGACGGACAACGAGATGATTCCCGACGGGCGCATCCTGCTCGTCGAGGGGACGCCGCTCGATTTTCGCGAGATGAAGGAGATCGGCGAGCGCATCGACGCGCCGTTCAGCCAGATGCGCTGGGCGGGCGGCTACGACCATAATTTCGTGCTCGACCAGACGCCGGCAGAAGAGGAAGCGAAGGAGCTGGGACTTGGCGAAGATGCGTCCTGCCCCGTCGACTATGCGAAGCTTCACAAGCTCGCCCACGCCTATGCGGACAGGACGGGCATCCACATGTATGCCCTATACGACGCAGCCCGGCGTGCAGTTTTATTCGGGCAACCACTTGGACGGCGTGCTCGCCGGCAAGGCGGGTGCGGCGTTCACTCCGCGCACGGGCTTTGCGCTCGACGCGCAGAACTTCCCCGATGCGGTGCATCACGCGAACTTCCCGCAGCCGATCCTGCGCTCGGGCAAGAAGTGGCATGCGCAGACGGTGTATGCGTTTCGTGCAGATCGGTAGCAAAGAGCCGCGCACTTTTCGAGGCTGCGCGGCTTTTTGCATGGGAATGGGGAGGGAAGGCAGAAAATGCCGGAAAATATCGCAAGCGCGCTGCTCTATGTGAAAAAGCCCGCCCACTTTCGTCTGCGGCTCTTCGCCGACGGACTCCTCATCGGCGTCCTCGTGGGCGCGATCATCGCGCTCTATCACTGGCTTCTGGAGAGCGCCGACCGCCTGCGCCCTCTGGTCTATGAGGCTCTGCGCGAGTGCCGCCCGCGTGGACGGCGGGGTATCTGCTCGTCCTGCTCGCGCTTTCCGTCGTCGTCTGGCGGCTCATGCGCCTGGATCCGATGGTCGGCGGCGGCGGGATTCCCGACATCAAGGGCGTCCTGCGCGGTGACAGCCGCCTTCGCTGGCAGCGCGTGCTCTTCGGCAAGTTCATCAGCGTCGTGCTTGCCATCGGCGCGGGACTCTCGCTCGGGCGCGGTAGGGTGAGCGTGGAGATCGGCGCCTGCGTGGGCGCGGGGGTCAGTCGCTTTGCGGGACGCTCGCGCTCCGAGGAGCGCTTCCTGCTGACGGCGGGCGCGGGTGCGGGCTTCGCCGCCATCTTCAACGCGCCCCTGACGAGTCTCGTCTTTTTCCTTCGAGGAGCTTTCCAAGAGCTTTTTCGCCGCAAGTGCTCATGGGCGTCCTAGGCGCGGCGATCGCCGCAGGCTTCGTGACGCAGGGGATCTTCGGCGTCAGCTCGATGTTCGCGGTCGGCTCCGTGCTTCCCGTGCCGCTCGGCGGCGCGTACTTGCTGCTCTTTCTGCTCGGCGTCTTCTCGGGCGCGCTCGGCAGGCTCTTCAACGCCGTGCTCATCTTCGCGCTCGACGCCCGGGCGCAGCGTGTGCCGCCTCTCGCGCTGCGCCCGGCGATCGCCTTCTTTGCGGCGGGGGTACTCGGCTTTTTCCCTGCCCGACGTCCTTTCGGGCGGCAACTTCCTCGTCAATCGCCTCGTGCAGCAGCCGCTCGTCTTCGGCGTGCTGCTCTTCGTCTTCGCCGGCAAGTTCCTCTTCACCGTCTTCTGCTATGGCACGGGCGTAGCGGGCGGCATCTTCCTGCCTGTGCTCGTCCTCGGTGCGCTCTCGGGCGCAATCTTCGCCGCCGGGGCAGTCGCCGCCGGCATCTTGCCGGCCTCTCTTGCGCCGACCTTCGTCGTCTTCGGCATGGCGGGCTTCTTCGCGGGCAGCATCAAGGCGCCCGTGACGGCGAGTCTCTTCATCATGGAGATCACGGGCTCCTTCGAGCATCTTCTCGCCGTCGTCTGCGTCGCCGCCGCCGCCGCGATCGTCAACGACCTGACGGGCGGCCGGCCGATCTACGACGAGCTTTACGAGCGTTCGCGACGGCTGCGGGCGGGCATCTCGGGCGAGCGCCGCCGCATGATGGCGGAGCTTTGCGTCGCGGCGGGAAGCGCGATGGAAGGAAAGCGCGTCGCCGAGATCGCCTGGGGAGCGCACAGCCGCCTCTTGAGCGTGAACCGCGGCGCGGTCGAGCTGCTGGCGCGGGGGAATCTCTCGCTCAAGGCGGGCGACATGCTCTATGTGCTGACCGAAGAGGGCGAGCTGGAAGCCCTGCAGCAGGCGGCGGGCGAGACGATGGACGGCCTGCCGCCCTATTGAAGGCGTCCGGTTGAAGCCGCCCTCTGGCGTGCAGCATCTTGCTGCACGCTTTCTTTTGCCGTCGTGCCTGCGGTTTTTCTATACAAACGCGGGCGAATCGCGTACAATAGAGCATGTGCGAAGGATGCGGCGTCTCCATGCGAAAAACCGCAGGGATTTCGCTTGACAAGCCGGCATCTCTATGGTAACATGCAAACCATATAACTTTAGTATGAAATTTTCTCTGCTGCCGGAGAATCAGGCGGCAGTCACAAGGAAGTGATTCCATGAGCATGATAACGCTCTCTTCGGTCAAGAAGAGTTACAAGAGCGCGGAGGGAGAGGTCACGGCTCTGAAGGGCGTCGACCTCTCGATCGAGCGCGGCGAGATCTATGGCATCATCGGTCTTTCGGGCGCGGGCAAGTCGACGCTGATCCGTTGCATCAACATGCTGGAGCGTCCGACCGAGGGAAAGGTCATCGTCGACGGCAAGGATCTGACGACGCTCAGCGAAGCCGATCTTCGCAAGGAGCGCAAGGGCATCGGCATGATCTTCCAGCACTTCAACCTGCTGTCTTCGGCGACCGTCTACGACAATGTCGCCTTCCCCCTGCGCCTCGCGAATGCCGACGACGAGACGATCCGGAAGAAGGTCGAGCTGCTCCTCGCGCTCGTCGGGCTTGCCGACAAGGCGCAGCAGTACCCAGCGCAGCTCTCGGGCGGGCAGAAGCAGCGCGTCGGCATCGCGCGTGCCCTCGCCGCGGGCCCGAAGGTGCTTCTGTCGGACGAGGCGACGAGCGCGCTCGACCCGCAGACGACGAAGTCCATCCTGCAGCTCATCGCCGACATCAACAAGAAGCTCGGCCTCACCGTCGTGATCATCACGCATGAGATGCAGGTCATCAAGGACGTCTGCGACAAGGTCGCCGTCATCGCGGACGGCGTGATCGCCGAGAAGGGTTCCGTGGTCGATATCTTCACGAAGCCGCAGAACCCGATCACGCGCGAGTTCGTCAGCACGCTCCCTGTCGAACGACCCTGCCGATCAACTACCGCGAGAAGGAGCTGCTCCAAGAGCCTGTCGAGGGCGGCGAGCTTCTCCTGCGCCTGACTTTTTCTCGGCGAGCGCGCCGACGATCCCGTGATCGCCGACGTCATCCGCCGCTTTCCCATCGAGGTTTCCATCCCTCTACGGCACGCTCGACCAGATCCAGAGCCTGCCCTACGGCCGCATGATCGTCGGCGTCAAGGGCGAGCAGGCGGAGATCGACCGCGCACTCGCCTACCTCGATACGCGCGACTTGAAGAAGGAGGTGCTCGGCTATGTCCGCTGATCTTCTGCCGCTTCTCACGAAAGCGCTCGGCGAGACGGTCTACATGGTCATCGTCTCGATGATCGTCGCGAGCCTCATCGGCATCCCGCTCGGCGTGCTGCTCGCGACGACGGCGAAGGGGCAGATCCTCGAATGCCTGCCCCTTTGCCGCGCGATCGGCGCCGTCGTCAACGCGCTGCGCTCGATCCCGTTCATCATCCTGATGGTCGCGATCATCCCGTTCACGCGCTTCATCGTCGGCACATCCATCGGCACGACGGCAGCGATGGTGCCGCTCGTCCTCGCCTCGATCCCCTTCATCGGGCGGCAGGTCGAGACGTCCTTGCGGGAAGTGCCGGCGGGACTCGTCGAAGCCGCCCTCTCCATGGGGGCGACGCCCCTGCAGATCGTGCGGCGCGTGCTTCTTCCCGAAGCCATGCCGAGCATCGTCGCACAGCTCACGACCGTCATCATCGCCCTCGTCGGCGAATCGGCGATGGCGGGCGCGATCGGCGGCGGCGGCCTCGGCGACCTGGCGATTCGCTACGGCTATCAGCGCTTCCGCCCCGACATCATGATCGCGACCGTCATCATCCTCATCGTCCTCGTGCAAATCGTCCAGTTCCTAGGCAACCGCCTGGCGGACGGCTTGAACAAGAAATAAAGGAAATGATGCAGAAGGCGCATCCTTTTGCAGCGACTTCATCCAACAAGGAGGAAAACACCATGAAAAAACTTCTCGCCATCCTCGCGGCGCTCACGCTCGCCGTCTTCGCCCTTGCGGGCTGCGGCGGACAGAGCGCCACGAAGACCATCAAGGTCGGCGCGACGCCCGTGCCGCACGCAGAGATCCCGGAAACGATCAAGCCCCTTCTCGAAAAGGAAGGCTACAAGCTGGAGATCGTCGAGTTCACCGACTATGTGCAGCCGAATGTCGCCCTGAACGACAAGGAGCTTGACGCGAACTTCTTCCAGCACCTGCCGTACCTCGACAACTTCATCTCCGAGCACAAGGAAATGAAGCTCGCCAACGCCGGCGGCGTCCACATCGAGCCGATGGGCGTCTACTCGCGCAAGATCAAGACGCTCGACGATCTCTCTGACGGCGCTTCCGTCGCCATCCCGAACGACCCGACGAACGGCGGCCGTTCGCTGCTGCTCCTCGAAAAGGCAGGCCTCCTGAAGCTCAGGGAAGGCTCGGGCACGAACCCGACGGTGCAGGACATCACGGAGAACAAGAAGAATCTCAAGTTCCGTGAAGTTGAAGCCGCCCGAGTGCCGCGCACGCTCGATGACGTCGATGCCGCCGTCATCAACACGAACTACGCGATGCAGGCCAATCTCGTGCCCACGAAGGACGCGCTCTTCATGGAAGACAGCACGTCGCCCTATGTCAACATCGTCGCCGTGCGCGCCGGTGATGAGAAGCGCCCCGAGATCCAGGCGCTGATGAAGGCTCTGAGGTCTGACGAAGTCAAGAAGTTCATCGACGAGAAGTACAAGGGCGCGATCGTTCCCGCGTTCTGATCGGAAAACATCATAGGAAAGGGCTGGGTCGGAAGCTGGATAGGGCTTCCACCAGCCCTTTTTTTCCTTAAGGGGCAAGGCATATTCTTCACAGGAATTATTGCGCTTGACATTATTATTCCCTTAGCTATAACGAGGGGCGTATTATGCGCTTGCCCCATGCAGGATCGGCGGCAGCTTCCGGAAGGTTCTGAGCATGATCGAAGGGAGATTGTTTTGTGAAAAAACTGATTTTGCTTTTGGCTGCGATGACGCTGCTCATCTTGGCAGCGGGGTGCGGCGGCGCATCCAAGGAGCAGGGGAAGGCGGACGGCTCCGGGCTCGTCTACGCATCCCACGACTATACGCGGATCAATCCGGCGATCGATGAGCACGGAGAAATCAACCTCCTGCTTTTCAACGGACTGACCATGCACGACGCCAAGGGGAAGGTCGTTCCCTGTCTGGCGGAGAAATGGGAGTATGACGAGGCTTCGAACACCTACACGTAAGTTCGCCTCCAAGCCGGGATTCACGCGCTATGATATGCGGACGGCGGACTATCGCGGCATCATGTTCAACTTCAACAATCCCTTCTGGCAGAAGAACAAGGATCTCATTCCTGCCATGGCGTATGCCATCGACCGCAAGGCGATCGTCGACGCCGTTCTTCTCGGCCAGGGCATGGCGGCGTATGGCCCTTTGCAGCGCAATGCCTACAACAACGAGAACGTAGAGCATTACGACTACGATCCGCAAAAAGCCAAGGCCATGCTGGAAGCCGCCGGCTGTCGGATGGGAACGAACGGCTTCTATGAGCGAGGCGGCGAAGAGATCGGCTTCGTCATCAATGTCAAGTCCGGCGAGCAGGATCGTCTGGACATCGCCCAGGCTGCGGCGCAGCAGCTCAGGGAAGTCGGCGTGAACTGCACGGTGGAAGTTCTCGCCAAGATCGACTGGAATGGGCAGTACGCCTTCTTGATCGGCTGGGGCAGCCCCTTCGATGCGGACGATCATACCTACAAGATTTTCGACACGAAGAAAGCAGCCAACTATTCTGCATATTCCAACGCCAAGGTGGATGCGTATCTAAAGAAGGCGCGGCAGACGAAGGAGGACAAGGAACGAGCCGAGTATTACGGGCGTTTCCAGGAAGAGCTGGCGAAAGACCCTGCCTATGTGTTCATCTGCTACATCGACGCCAACTATGTGGCGAAGTCGAGCATCCAGGGCATCGCCAAGGACATGGTGCTGGGGCATCATGGCGTAGGCATCTTCTGGAACATCCACGAGTGGACGATTTCCAAGTGAAGCTTTTGATCTGGAACGGGGAAAGGGGCTGAGAACAGCCCCTTTTGCTTATGAGGAAGTCAGGATGAATCTTTTGGAAGCAAGGAATCTGTCGGTTGCCATCCATACGCCGGAAGGGATCGTGCAGGCAGTCCGCGACGTCAGCTTCTCCCTGCGGCGGGGGAGGTTCTGGCGATTGTCGGGGAGTCGGGGAGCGGCAAGAGCATACTGTGCAAATCGATCATGCGCCTTCTGCCGCCGTCGGCGCAGATCGTGGCAGGGCAGATCCTCGTGGACGGCGTGGACATCGCCGGCTGCGGGAGGCGGGAGATGGAAAGAATGCGGGGCAAGACCTTTTCCATGGTCTTCCAAGATCCCCTCGCCGCCTTGAACCCCACCATGAGCATCGGGGCGCAGATCGGCGAGGCCGTGAAGGTTCACGCGCCGCAGCTTGCGAAGAGGGCAGTGGCGGCGCGGGTGGCGGAGCTTTTGGCGCTCGTCGGCATCGAGCATGGCGCGGAGCGCCAAAAGCTCTATCCCCATCAGCTTTCCGGCGGTATGCGCCAACGCTGCGTCATGGCCATCGCCTTGGCGTCCGAGCCGCGCATCTTGTTTGCCGACGAGCCGACCACGTCTCTGGACGTGACGATTCAGGCGCAGATCTTGGATCTTCTGGTCAGCATCCAGCAAAAGTTCCGGATCGCGACCATCTTCGTGACGCACGATCTCGGCGTGGTGGCGCGGGCAGCCGACCGCGTCGCCATCCTGTATGCGGGCAAGATCGTGGAAATCGGCACGGCGGAGGAAATCTTCTACGACCCGCGCCATCCCTATACCTTGGGGGCTCTTGCGCTCTTTGCCCGTCCTGTCCAAGGGAAAGCGCGAACTGCCCACGATTCCCGGCAAGCCGCCGTCCCTTTTGAAGCCGCCGCCGGGCGACGCCTTCGCCTATCGCAACCCCTGCGCCTTGGCGATCGACTATGAGGAAATGCCGCCCCTCTTTCGCGTGACGGATACGCATTTCGCGGCCACATGGCTCTTGGCGCCGGAAGCGCCCGAGATACATTTCGGAGAGGGAGGGGACGCATGAAGAGGGAAACCTTGCTGGACGTCTGCCATCTGAGCCATGTGTTCCCCTTGGCGAACGATGTCTTCACCCAGGCGTTGGACGATCTTTCCTTTTCGGTGCGGCGGGGGGAGATCTTCGGCCTGGTGGGCGAATCCGGCTCCGGCAAGTCCACGGCAGCCCGCTGCATCATGAACATCCATCGCCCGCATGGCGGGAAGATCTTCTATCAGGGCATCGAGACCACGGACGCAGCCGCTTTCCGGCAAAACAAGAAATTCCTTCAGACGTCGCGGCAGATGATCTTTCAGGATTCCGGATCGAGTCTCAACCAGCGCATGAAGGTCGAGGACATCGTCACCGAGCCGCTGCGCATCGCCGGCAGGAAACCGCGCGGCTCCTATCGCGAAGCCGCCAAGGCGGCGCTGGAGGAAGCCGGCCTTGCCGCGCGGTATCTCGACCGCTATCCGCCGAATCTGTCGGGCGGCGAGCGGCAGCGCGTGGCCATCGCCCGTGCGCTCACCATGGAGCCCGATCTCGTCGTGGCCGATGAGCCGATCGCCTCCCTCGATGTTTCCATGCAGGCGCAGATCGTCAATCTGTTCCGCCGCCTGCAGGAGGAAAAAGGCTTCACGTTCCTCTTCATCGCCCACGATCTGTCCATGGTGGAATTCCTTTGCACGCGCGTGGGCGTTCTGTATCGGGGGAGGCTCGTGGAGCTTGCCGAGACGCAGGAGCTGTTTGGAAATCCCCTGCATCCCTATACCAAGGCGCTGCTGGCGTCGATCCCCATCCCCGATCCCCGCAGGGAGCGCGGACGGAGATTCCCGTGTATTCGGGCGTGCCCGAGGACATGGAAGGGGAGCTTTTCGAGGCGGCGCCCGGTCATTTCCTGCGGGGAGGACGTCGGAAGAGAGGAGGAAGTGCGCAATGAGGAACGGCAGATGGGCGTTTTCCCTGCTGAAGAAGGCCCTCGTCTTCTTCGTCAGTCTCTTCGTCCTGAGCACGGCGGTCTTCTATGTGGCGCGGCTCGCGCCCGGCGACCCCTTGGTGGCCTACTACGGGGATCGGGTGGAGCGCATGAGCACGGACGAGCGCGCACGGGTGGAGGAGCGGCTGGGACTGCATGACTCCGTCGCCGTCCAGTATGCAAGGTGGCTGGAGCAGGCGGCGGGGGATTTCGGCATTTCGTACAAATACAAGATGCCCGCGCTGGAAGTCATCGAAAGCCGGCTGGAGAACACGCTGATCCTCGGCGGCCTTGGATTCCTGCTGATCTTCGGCGGCGCCATGCTCTTGGGGGCTGTTTTGCGCCCGGCACGAGGGGCGGTGGACGGATCGGCTCATCTGCCAAGCCGGCACGGTGACGAGCGCCATCCCCGAGTTCTGGCTGGCTCTCGTGCTGATCTTGATCTTCGCCGTGGAGCTGCGCCTTCTGCCAAGCTCCGGGGCATATTCCCTCGACGGCGACAGCATCGCGGACAGGCTGCTCCATCTCATCCTGCCCATGACGGTCGTGGTCATCAATCATCTCTGGTACTATGCCTACATGATCCGCAACAAGATTTTGGAAGAAGTGTGCGAGGATTATATCCTGCTTGCCAAAGCGAAGGGGCTTTCCCGCAAGCGGATCCTCTTGCGTCATGCGCTGCCGAACGTCCTGCCCTCGTATTTCAGCCTCATGGCGATCTTCGTGCCGCATATCCTGGGCGGCACGTATGTCGTGGAGGCGGTCTTCTCCTATCCGGGACTGGGGACGCTTTCCTACGAGAGCGCCCGCTTCCAGGACTACAACCTGCTCATGCTGCTGTGCCTGCTGTCGGGCGCCGTGGTGATCTTGAGCAGCCTCATAGCGCAGGCCGTCAATGAAGCGATCGACCCCAGGATGAAATCGGCGGCCGCGCCGGAAGATGCGGAGGTGATCCGGCTGTGAAGCGTTCGTTCGAAATCGTCGGCATCCGTCCGCTGGAAACGGAGGAAGGCGAAGCGAAGGCGAGACGATCCGCGCGTCTTCCTTGGGCGGCTGTCGTCACCTTGGCCGTCATTCTCCTGGGCTGCACGTTTGCCCCGCTGCTTACGACGCAGGATCCCGCCTATATCGACCTCGCCCGATACAACCAGCCGCCCGGGCCGGAGCATGTTTTCGGCACGGATCCCTGGGACGGGACATCTTCGCCTGCATTTGGCACGGCGGGCGCATTTCCGTCTTCATCGGCACGGCGGCTGCCCTTCTCTCCGCGTTCCTTGCCGTGACGTATGGAACGATGAGCGCCTTCGCGCCCGATTGGCTGGACGCCGTGCTCATGCGTCTGACGGAGATCGTCCACAGCATTCCCAGCCTCCTGCTGGTCATCTTGCTGCTGGCCTGCCTCGGCAAACCGAATGTTTTCAGCATCGCCCTCGTCATTGGCCTGACGAGCTGGCCGCCCATCGCCAAAGTGGTGCGAACCGAGGTGAAGCAGATCGCCGGCAGCGATTTCCTGGTGGCGGCGCGCACCATGGGCGGCGGCTTCTTCTACATCCTGCGGACGCATCTGCTGCCGAATTTCTTTCCCTCCATCATGTTCATGGTGGTGATGAACGTGCGGTCTGCCATCGTGTATGAATCGACGCTGAGCTTCATGGGGCTGGGACTGCCGCTCTCGGTGATCTCCGGGGCAGCATGCTGTCGCTCGCGGAAAAAGGCGCTGATGACGGACGCCTGGTGGATCATCCTCATCCCCGGCGCCTTCCTCGTGGCGTTCCTCCTCGCGCTCACGGCGGTGGGAAACTGCCTGAGACGGGAAGCCAACCAGAAGAAGAGCCATCTCTGAGCGACCGGAAAAACGCCGCGAAATGGCAGCTTCGCCCAAAATAGCTGCCGCGCTCCGCCTTCGCCCTGCGGACTTGCGGCGAGCGGGATAGAAAATGCCCCCGATCAGACATCGATCGGGGGCATTTGGCATCGGACGAAGCGGCTTCCTCGGCGGCTGTCCGCGCTTCTTTATTCGGGAATCTTCGTCAGCAGCTCCAGGCTGTGCTCTTCGTTCATCGTGCGGCACATCTCGATGAAGGCGTCCAAGGGCACGTCCTTCATCTGCTCGTTCGTGCCGCGCACGTTGATGGAGACGGTGCCTTGCTCGGCTTCCTTGTCGCCGAGGACGAGGATGTATGGATCCTTGTAGTGCTTGAAGCCCTTGATCTTCTCGCGCATGTTCTTGTCGGCGTAGTCGACCTCGAAGCGCACGCGGCTCTTGAAGAGCTTCTGCGCGACCTTCTTGGCATAGTCGTTGTGCTCGGGGCGAATCGGCACGATGCCGACCTGCACGGGGCTGAGCCAGAAGGGGAACGCGCCCTTGAAGTTCTCGATGAGCACGCCGATGAAACGCTCCATCGAGCCGAAGATCGCGCGGTGCAGCACGACGGGTTGCTTGTGGCTGCCGTCCTTGGCGATGTACTTGAGGTCGAAGTTCTGCGGCAGCTGGAAGTCGAGCTGCAAGGTGCCGACCTGCCACTCGCGGCCGAGCGCGTCCTTCATCTTGAGGTCGATCTTCGGGCCGTAGAAGGCGCCGTCGCCCTCGTTGACCTCGTAGTTTCCTTCGCCGTACTTGCGGTCGAGGATCGCTTTGAGCTCCTTTTCCGCAATATTCCACGTCTCGATGTCGCCCATGAAGTCGTCGGGGCGCGTCGAAAGCTCCGCTTTGCAGCTCATGCCGAGCGTCGAATAGATCTCGTCGGCGATGTCCATGATGTCGCCCATCTCGGCGGCGATCTGGTCTTCCATGAGGAAGGTGTGGTCGTCGTCTTGGCGGAAGAGCTGCACGCGGAAGAGGCCGTTGAGCTCGCCCGACTTCTCCTTGCGGTGGATGACGTCGACCGTGTTGTAGCGGATCGGCAGGTCGCGGTAGGAGCGCGTCTTGCGCTGGTAGATCTTGATGGCGTTCGGGCAGTTCATCGGCTTGATCGCGAAGGTGTCGTCCGCTTCGATGTCGCCGCCTGCGCCCGGGATCAGGAACATGTTCTCCTTGTAGTGCGCCCAGTGGCCGCTCGTGACCCAGAGACGTTTGTTGTTGATGACGGGCGCGGAGACCTCCTGGTAGCCGTGCGCCTCGTGGATGCCGCGCCAGAACTCCAGAAGCGCGTTGAAGAGCTTCCAGCCGCGCGGCAGCCAGTAGGGCATGCCGGGCGCCGTCTCGTCGAACATGAAGAGGTCGAGCTGCGGCCCGATCTTCTTGTGGTCGCGCTCCTGCGCGTCCTTGATGAAGGCGAGATGCGCCTTGAGTTCCTCCTTCGTCGGGAAGGCGTAGGCGTAGATGCGCGTGAGCTGGTCGCGCTTCTCGTCGCCGCGCCAGTAGGAGCCGGACATGGAGCGGAGCTGCCAGGCGGCAGACAGCAGCGCGGCGGAGTTCTCGACGTGAGGGCCGCGGCAGAGATCGACGAAGTCCCCGCCCGTGCGGTAGATCGTCAAGATCTCGTCGTCGGGCAGATCCTCGATGAGCTCGACCTTGAACTTCTGATCGTGGAAGAGCGCGAGCGCGTCCTTCTTGGAAATCTCCTCGCGCGTCCAATCTTCCTTGCGCTTCAAGATCTCCTTCATCTTTTCCTCGATCGTCTTGAGGTCGTCGTTCGTCGCCGCACGCGGCAGCAGGAAGTCGTAGTAGAAGCCGTCGGCGATCTCCGGCCCGATGGCATACTGCGTTTCCTTGCCGAAAATCTCGACGACGGCCTTTGCGAGCACATGCGCCAACGAATGGCGGTAGACGTGCAGGAATTGTTCTTTATCCATGATGTTTCCCTTTGCTGGACAGTCGCGCAGGCGCACGGCACGCAGGAAGCAAGCCGCGCGGCAGGCGCGCTTTTTTCATATTATAGTGCAAAAGAGGGATTTTGTCACGAAACGTTTGCATTTCAAGGGCTTGCAGCGGCGGTTTTTGCGTTTGCCGGCAGCTTGCCGGCAAAATCACTTGTCTGCGATCTCGCCGAAGAATCGCACTGCGCCTCCGGGAAAGCTTGGTGTTCCGTGCCAAAAGAAGGAAATCCAGCGGGAACGCCGCCGAAAGCGTTCCCGCCGGATTTTTGCCTGGACAGCGGATGAAAAATTTTCCGATACCTGTTGACAAGTCCCCATCCGTCATGGTATACTCTGTTCCAATGAAGCACGAAAATCCAGGGAAAATGCCATGAGGATTAGATTTCTTTCGTGGACAAAAGTGCCCTTGCTATGACTGGCTTCAAGCCCCTTTCGAAGCACTTTTCGCGACAAAAAAGTTCCGCGCACTTTGGGGAAAAACGCGAAAAGGGGGTCAGTATCAGAAAACCTACTTCTGGGCTCACTGTTTCCAAGGCTTCCGGGAGACAGTATTGCATGCAATCCATACCGCTTGCGGTATTGAAACAGAAATTCTCTTCTCCATCTGCGCAACAAGCCAATATTGCATGCAATCCATACCGCTTGCGGTATTGAAACTAGTGCAGCTTGCGCCGCACGCTCTTCGAGACGAAATTGCATGCAATCCATACCGCTTGCGGTATTGAAACTCAGTCAGTTTCTGTTTTGTTGTTGGTTCCTTTTGAAATTGCATGCAATCCATACCGCTTGCGGTATTGAAACAGTCACATAGCGAATCTCCTCATTGGAGCGAAGAAAATTGCATGCAATCCATACCGCTTGCGGTATTGAAACACGTCGTTGAGGTTTGCCAGACCTCAAGGATTCCATTGCATGCAATCCATACCGCTTGCGGTATTGAAACTCGTAACTCCTCTTTTCCTCAGTGACACTAGCTTCATTGCATGCAATCCATACCGCTTGCGGTATTGAAACAAATCAATAAATTCTTGTGCATCTGGATAAGAAAGATTGCATGCAATCCATACCGCTTGCGGTATTGAAACAGAACAGCCTCCACCTTGGTATTTTCTATCATTGGTATTGCATGCAATCCATACCGCTTGCGGTATTGAAACCTATTGCCGAAAACGACGTATAGATAAGGTTGTCATTGCATGCAATCCATACCGCTTGCGGTATTGAAACTCAACTTGCCCCGAGATATAGTGATCGTTCTTATATTGCATGCAATCCATACCGCTTGCGGTATTGAAACCTACCTCTTCTGCAAGCATTGCTGCTGCTTGTGACATTGCATGCAATCCATACCGCTTGCGGTATTGAAACTCTGAAAGGCACGTGCTTCCATAAAGAGCTCGAATTGCATGCAATCCATACCGCTTGCGGTATTGAAACAAGTCCTTTGACCCAATTGATGATCATGATCATTTATTGCATGCAATCCATACCGCTTGCGGTATTGAAACGCGCCTTGCATGTCGCACAGTGCGTTAACTACGTATATTGCATGCAATCCATACCGCTTGCGGTATTGAAACTAAGAACCATCAAGATCCACAACCATTTGAAGTATTGCATGCAATCCATACCGCTTGCGGTATTGAAACCGGCCTGCCGTCGTCGACGGCGGCATCCAAGCCTAATTGCATGCAATCCATACCGCTTGCGGTATTGAAACTTTTCAAATTCTCCCGTCACCTTTTTGATGTTTCCATTGCATGCAATCCATACCGCTTGCGGTATTGAAACAAAGAAATTGCTTTTGGAAAGTGGTTATTCTATTATTGCATGCAATCCATACCGCTTGCGGTATTGAAACATTGACAGTGACTTCGTTCGGAACAAGCTCATAACATTGCATGCAATCCATACCGCTTGCGGTATTGAAACTTCCACGCCAGTAGACGGCAGAAGGAATCACGATTGCATGCAATCCATACCGCTTGCGGTATTGAAACACATTGATTACAGGAACATTGCGCTCTTTTGCAAGAATTGCATGCAATCCATACCGCTTGCGGTATTGAAACACGAACACGTCTTGGCCGTCCTTGGAAAGTCCAAATTGCATGCAATCCATACCGCTTGCGGTATTGAAACCTTATCCTCGATTGTGAATGTGACATCCACCGAATTATTGCATGCAATCCATACCGCTTGCGGTGTTGCAGCACAAAAAGCAGCCGCGCGCTTTGCGCGGCTGCTTTTTCGTGCTGCAAACTATCGATCTCATCAAAGCCTTTGGCTTCATGGACTTTTCCGTGGGAAAATGGTATACTGACAGAGTTAGGCATTTTGATGCGAAGATGGCGCACAGGCTTCCGGCGCGGAGGTTTGTGCGTGCGATTATGGATTGTATTTTGGGGTGAGAGTGTGGATTTTGGCGAGGGGAAGATCGTTCCTGTAAATCTCGCGAGCGAGATGAAGAATTCCTATATCGACTACGCCATGAGCGTCATTGTCGCTCGCGCCTTGCCGGATGTGCGCGACGGCTTGAAGCCGGTGCATCGCCGCATCCTCTATGCCATGCAGGAAGCGGGCATGGGATCGGGCAAGCCGTACAAGAAGTCGGCGCGCATCGTCGGTGAAGTCCTCGGTAAGTACCACCCGCATGGGGACAGCTCTGTCTACGACGCGATCGTGCGCATGGCGCAGGATTTCTCCATGCGCTACATGCTCGCCGACGGTCACGGCAACTTCGGCTCGGTCGACGGCGACCCGGCGGCGGCAATGCGCTACACCGAGGTGCGCATGTCGAAGGTCGCGGAACTCATGCTGCAGGACATCGACAAGGAGACGGTGGATTTCGCGCCGAACTATGACGAGTCCCTGAAAGAGCCGACCGTGCTGCCGGCGAAGTTCCCGCAGCTCCTCGCGAACGGCACTTCGGGCATCGCCGTCGGCATGGCGACGAACATCCCGCCGCACAACATGCGCGAGGTGATCGACGGCACGCTGATGCTCATCGACCGTCCCGAGGCTACTGTTGAGGAGCTTATGACGGTCATCCAGTGGCCGGATTTCCCGACAGCGGGACTGATCCTCGGCACGGAGGGCATACGCCGAGCGTACACGACGGGGCGCGGCGTCATCAAGCTGCGCGCGCGCGTGCACATCGAGACGACGTCGAGCGGCCGTTCGCGCATCATCGTGACGGAGCTGCCCTACCAGGTGAACAAGGCGCGTCTCGTCGAGAAGATTGCCGACCTCGTGCGCGACAAGGCGATCGAGGGCATCACGGCGCTGAACGACGAGTCCGACCGCAGCGGCATGCGCATCGTCATCGACGTGCGCCGCGACGCGAACGCCAACGTCATCTTGAACCAGCTCTACAAGCACACGCAGCTGCAGGACAGCTTCGGCGTCATCATGCTCGCGCTCGTCGACGGCAGCCCGCGCGTGCTCACGCTGAAAGAGGTGCTGCACTACTACATCAAGCACCAGCAGGACGTCATCACGCGGCGCACGAAGTACGAGCTGGCGAAGGCCGAGGCTCGCGCCCACATCCTCGAAGGATTGACGATCGCGCTCGATCATCTCGACGCGGTCATCACGACGATCCGCGAGAGCCGCACGGCGGACATCGCGCGCGAGCGCCTGATGGAAGGCTTCAAGCTCAGCGAGAAGCAGGCGCAGGCGATCCTCGACCTCCGCCTGCAGCGCCTGACGGGGCTGGAGCGCGAGAAGATCGAGGAGGAGTACCGGGAGGTCTTGAAGATGATCGACTGGCTCAAGTCCGTTCTCGCCGACGAGAGCAAGATCGACAAGATCATCAAGGACGAGCTTCTTGCCGTGCGCGAGAAGTACGGCGATGAGCGCCGCACGGAGATCACGGTCGACACGTCCGAGATCAACGTCGAAGACCTCATCGCGCAGGAAGACGTCGTCATCACGCTGACGCACAACGACTACATCAAGCGCATGCCGCTCGACACCTACCGCCGCCAGAAGCGCGGCGGCGTCGGCGTGACGGGCATGGGCACGAAGGAAGCGGACTTCGTCGAGAACATCCTCGTGACGACGACGCACCACACGATTCTCTTCTTCACGAACCGCGGGCGCGTCCACTGTCTCAAGGCGTATGAGATCAACGAGGGCGAGCCGCCGGGCGAAGGGCACGGCGATCATCAATCTCCTGCAGCTGAAAGCGAGGAGAAGATCACGGCGGTCATCCGGGTCAAGGAGTTCCTGCCCGAGCGCTACCTCTTCATGGCGACGAAGAAGGGCATCGTGAAGAAGACGAGCCTTTCCGAGTTCCAGGCGATCCGCAGGGGCGGGCTGAACGCCATCAACCTCGACGAGGACGACGACCTCATCGGCGTCAAGTTCACGGACGGCGCGAAGCACGTCATCCTTGGCACGGCGGGCGGCATGGCGGTCGCCTTCGCCGAGGACGACGTGCGCTCGATGGGACGCACGGCGCGCGGCGTCAAGGGCATCAACCTGAAGGCGGGCGACATGGTCGTGGGCATGGACAACCTTGCACGCAACGCGCAGGTCTTGACGGTCACGGCGGAAGGCTACGGCAAGCGCACGGAGACGAGCGAATACCGCTTGCAGACGCGCGGCGGCAAGGGGCTCATCAACATGAAGGTCACGGAGAAGACGGGCGCCGTCGTCGGCCTCAAGGTCGTCCGTCCGGGGCAGGAGCTCATCCTCATCACGACGGACGGCATCGTCATCCGCACGAAGGTCGATGAGATTTCCACGATCAGCCGCAATACGCAGGGCGTCAAGATCATGCGCCTGGGCGACGGCGACAAGGTGGCCTCGTTCGCGACGATGGAGCAGAAGAACAACTGATATGGGAAAGTCCGTCAGAATGGCGACGCTCGCCGGCATCCCCGTCGAGCTTGAGCGAAAGCCGATCAAGAACATCTATCTGCGTGTCGTGCCGCCGACAGGCACGGTGCACATGAGCGCACCGAAGCGCGCGACGATCGAGGAGCTGTCGCGCTTCGTCGCCAAGCATACGGCATGGATCGAGGAGCGACAGGCGAAGATCGCCGCGACCCCTCCGCCGAGCGCTCGGCGCTTCCTGAGCGGCGAGCGCGTATATCTTTGGGGCGTGCCGCTGGAGCTTGTGGTGAAGTTCGGGCGCGGCTGCAACGTCGTCCTGCGAGACGGCAGCCGGCTGATCTTGAGCCTCAAGGCGCAGGAGACCGAGAGCAGCCCCGCCGCGCGCGAAGCCCTCTTGAATGAGTGGTATCGCCGCGAGCTTTCCCGCGCCGTGCCGCCGCTTCTGGCACGCGCCGAGTCGATCGTCGGCAAGCGCGCCGCCGAATGGCACATCAAGAACATGAAGACGAAATGGGGCACCTGCAACATCTGCGCACACCGCATCTGGCTGAGCCTCCATCTCGCCAAATATCCGCTTCCCTGCCTGGAATACATCATCATCCACGAGCTGACGCATCTCTGGGAGCGCTATCACAACGCGCATTTCAAGAGTCTCATGGATCGCTTCTGCCCCGACTGGCGCGAGCGCAAGAAGCTCGTCGACACGCCGCTTGAGGACTGAGGGAATGCGGAAGAAAGCCGCCCGCCGCATTGCGGCGAGGCGGCTTTTTCTGCCTGCCGCATTGCGGATCGAGCATCCTTGCAGACAGATTTTTTTGAACGACAGCAGAAAGCATACAGGAATCGGAAGATGTCTGTCGAAAAATGATACATGAGTTTCTGGAGGAAGCGCTGCAGAGATCCGCGCCTCCTCGCATCTTCGTGCGAGCGCCGGCGGGGCGTGCGCACGTTCGGTTGTTTTCTTGGGAGGGAGCAAAGATGACGAAATCTTCTGCCTATCTGGGGCATCTCGATGAAAAAGACGGGGCGTGCGCAGCTTTTGCGCGATCATCTGACGGGCGTCGCCGACCGGCGGGACGCTTCGCCGCCGCTTTCGGCGAGGAGGCGATGGGGCGGCTCTTGGGTCTGTACCACGATGTCGGCAAGTATTCGCGGGAGTTTCAAGCGTACATCCGCGCGGGCGAGGAGGAAAAGAAGAAGCGCAGGGGCAGCGTCGACCACTCGACGGCAGGGGCGCAGGAGATCGCGAAGCTGCGGCAGGGGGCGGCAGCGCCGCTCGCCTTCTGCATCGCCGGGCATCATGCAGGCATTCCCAATCGCGGAGAGAGGGCAGATCCGGAGGGGTCAGCTACGCTTCTGGGGCGTCTGAAGCGCAAAGGCTTGCCGGACTATCGCGCGTATCGCACGGAAAATGACGCGCCTGCCGCTGTGCCGTCCGCCTTGTATGCGCAAGTGGCTGCAGAGGCGTTTCCTGCCATGCTCTATACGCGCATGTTGTTCTCCTGTCTCGTCGATGCGGATTTCCTCGACACGGAAGATTTCATGGCGGCGGGGAAGGTCGGGCGGGAAGGCTTCGCTTCTCTGGACACCTTGCTCGAACGCCTGCAGAAGAGCCTTGAAGAGAAATTCTTGAAGCCGAAGACGGAAAAAGAAAAGCAGAAACGGCAGTTGCCGATCAACGAAAAGCGCTCCGCGCTCCTCGCCCAGAGCATAGCCGCGGGAAAAGAGGCAAAAGGGAATTTATACCGGCTAACCATACCGACGGGCGGGGGCAAGACGATTTCTTCCCTGGCGTTTGCCCTGCATTACGCCGCTCATGCCAAGAGAAAGCGCAAACGCATCATCTACGTCATACCGTATACGTCGATCATCGAGCAGAATGCGGCGGTCTTCCGGGAGCTGCTGGGCGAGGAAAACGTCGTCGAGCATCATCAGCATGTGGATTATGACGATGCGCAGGACACGGACATGAACCGCAAGCGGCTGGCGACGGAGAACTGGGATGCGCCCGTCATCGTGACGACGAACGTGCAGTTTTTCGAATCGCTTTTTTCCAATCGCCCCTCAAAATGCCGCAAGCTGCACAATCTTGCCGAGAGCATCGTGATCTTCGACGAGGCGCAGATGATTCCTCTCGACTACCTGCGCCCTTCGCTTGCCGCGATCGAGGCGCTCGTGCGTCACTACGACTGCACGGCGGTGCTCTGCACGGCGACGCAGCCGCCCCTCGGGCAGTTTTTTTCCCCGCCGATTTGCAGCCCATCGAAATCTGCCCGGCGCTTATGGAAAATGCTGACTTCTTCCGGCGCACGACGATCCGACTGCGTGAAGAAGCGATGACGGAAGAGCGCCTTGCCGCAGAGCTTGCGGCGCAGGAGCGGGTGCTCTGCATCGTCAACGTCAAGAAGACGGCGCAGCGTATCTTCGATTTGCTGGGGGAGCAGGAGGGCACCTATCATCTGTCCACGAATCTCTATCCCGTCCATCGCGAGCAGGTGTTGGAGGAAATCCGCGAGCGCTTGAAAGACGGCAAGCCCTGCCGCGTCATCTCGACGAGCCTCGTGGAAGCCGGCGTCGACCTCGATTTCCCAAGCGTCTATCGAGAGATCAACGGCCTCGACAGCATCGTGCAGGCAGCGGCCGCTGCAATCGCGAAGGCAGGAGGTCGGCAGAGGAGAGCGTCGTGCATGTCTTTTCGCTGGAAAAGCTGGCGAGGAATGCGCAGCTTTCGGCTGAGATCACAAAGAATGTGGCGCGGAGTTTTGCCGAGGATTTGGCAAGTCCCGAAGCGATCCACCGCTACTTTGAAGAGCTTTACGATCTGAGCGGCAAGAATCGTCTGGACAAGAAAGGCGTCCTAGGGCAGTCGGGAAAGTTTGCCTTTGCCGATATTGCAGACGACGTTCGCCTGATCGAGGACCGTACCAAGCCGATCTTCATTCCGCAATCCGAGGAGGGGCAGGCGCTCTTGGCGCGTCTGGAGCGGGGCGAGCGGTCGCGTGCGCTGATGCGCAAGGTCGGGCGCTACATTGTGACGGCCTATACGGGCTATGACGAAGCGCCGTTCGACCGACTTGCCGCGCAGGGAAAGATCCGTATGCTCGACGAAAATCTCGCCGTGCTCGTTGATATGAGTGCGTATGACGCGCAGAGAGGTTTGCTGCATAATGTCGGAGAAGGGGAAGGCATGTTCTTGTAGGTTCTGTGCCGAGGAACCCCCTTCCTTTGGGCGAACGAAAGCGGGGAGATTGAAGCAATCTCCCCGCATCCGTTTGGCATACGTTCTAACAAAAATTTCAATCCTCGTGCAGAAATGATCTCCACGACGATGTTAGCTTACCATGGAATACCAAGAAGTCAAGCCTCAAAGGCGCTGACGAATGGACGATTTCTTGGGATTTCATGCTAACTTGGTAATGCGTAGCATGGAAAAGGTATTGTTTCTTTGTGGTTTCTCTATTTTCTTCGTGAATTATGGAATTTCGAATTGACAGATTTCATTTTCTGTGCTATTATCTCTATAGTAGCATAGATTCTAACAAAAGAAAATTGGAGGTGATCTTATGGCTTATGGCGTTCGCCTGGAAGTTTGGGGTGAAGCGGCTTGCTTTACGCGGCCGGAGCTGAAGGCGGAACGTTTTTCCTATGACGTCATGACGCCGAGCGCGGCGCGGGGCGTCTTGGAAGCCGTTTTTTGGCATCCTGACTGCGCTGGCGGGTCGATCGGATCTGTGTCCTTTCGAAGATACGCTTCACGAACGTCCGCCGCAACGAGCTCAAGGCAAAGATTCCAGCGCGCACGGTGCTGGCTTTTGCGAGGAACGGACAGGGAGAGCCCTGCCAGTCCACGAAGGAGGATATCCAGCAGCGCGCCGCCACCATCTTGCAGGAGCCGCACTACATCATCGAGGCGCATTTCGAGATGACGGAGAAGGCGTCGGCGGCAGACAACGAGGGGAAATTCCGCGAGATGTTCTGCCGGCGCGCACGCAAGGGGCAGTGCTATCATGCGCCGTATCTGGGCTGCCGAGAGTTCCCGCGCGCTTTCGCTTGTACGAGGAAGAAACGCTTCCGCCGACCAATGGGGAGACGAAGGATCTGGGCTTCATGCTCTATGATATCGACTACTCGGATCCCAAGAATCTTCAGCCGATGTTTTTCCAAGCACAGCTTGTGGACGGCGTGCTCGACCTTAGGGATTGCGAGGTGCTGCGCTGATGCTCCAGGCACTTGTGGAACGGTACGATGCAGAGTGCAAAGAAGGGCGTCTGCCCAGAGACGGCTGGGAGAAGCGCAATGTCTCCTTTGCGCTGCTGCTTTCCAAAGAGGGAGAACTGTTGCAGGTATTGCCGCTCATCCAGAAGGTTCTGCGCGGCAAGAAGGAAGTGGAGCGGCCGCAGGAGCTCGTTGTTCCCGTGGGAGAAACACGTGCGAGCGGTATATGTCCGTTTTTTCTTTGCGACAACTCGTCGTATTTTCTGGGCGCGGATATGAAAGGCAAGCCCAAGCGCACGGCAGAATGTTTTGCAGCTGCGAAGGCGCTGCACGAGGAGGTTCTGGGCGGTGCTGCATCGGACGCGGCTCGCGCCGTCACCGCCTTTTTCGGACGCTGGCAGGGCGGTGAAGCGAGACTGCGCACGCATCCGGCTCTCGCGCCTTATGCCGATGAGATTCTTGCCGGGGTAAACCTCGTGTTCCGTGTGGAGAGTGCTTTCGCGCACGAAGATCCTGCGGTGCGCAAGGCGTGGGAAGAATATCTCGATGCGGGCAGCGCAGAGGAGAAGCGCCGCTGCCTCGTGACGGGTGCGCTCGCGCCGATCGCCGTCAAGCATCCGGCGCTCAAGGGGCGTCGCAGGCGCTCAAGCTACGGGAGCCATGCTCGTCTCGTTCAACGCCAACGCTTATGAATCCTACGGGCACGACGGCGAGCAGGGCGGCAATGCTCCTGTGTCGAAAAAGGCCGCGTTTGCTTACGGAACGGCGCTCAACGCCCTCCTTGCCGACCATGACCACAAGAAGATGATCGGCGACACGACGATGGTCTATTGGGCAGAGGAGGATAGCGAGGCGGCGCAGGATCTTTTGTGCGGTATGCTCTTCGGCGATGAAGATAAGATGACCGATGATCTTTTGAATGCCGTGCTGAAAAAGGTGCAGGCGGGAGCGGATATCGACTACGAGGGCGTCGCGATTTCGTATGCCAATCCCTTCTATATCTTGGGACTGGCGCCCAACGCGGCGAGGATCTCTGTACGCTTCTTCCTGCAAGGCTCATTCGGAGATTTTCTGCGAAACCTCGCCTTGCACATGGAGCAGATGATGATCGTCCGCCCGAGCTGGGAGACGCGCAGCAGTGTGCCGCTGTGGGAGCTTCTGCGTGAAACGGTGAACCCCAACGCCAAGGTGAAGATGGCGTCGCCCATCATGGCGGGAGCTATGCTGCGCGCTGTTCTGACGGGCGGCAGGTATCCTGCTTCTGTATTCCAGAACATCCTGCTGCGCATTCGTGCGGAGCAGGGGGATCAGAAGATCAATGCAAGGCGCGCCGGCTTTTTGAAAGCATATTTGATGCGAAATCGAGGGAGGAAGATCGCTGTGGCATTAGATGAAAAATCGACCGATGTTGCGTATCTGCTCGGACGCTTGTTCGCTGTTCTCGAAGAGGTGCAGGAGAAAGCGAATCCTGAGATCAAGGCGACGATCCGCGACCGCTTCTTCGACTCTGCCTGCGGGACGCCGGCATATGTATTTCCGATGCTGCAGAAGCTCTCGCTCCATCATCTGAAGAAGCTGGAGCCGGGCTCGAAAACCTATCTGGACAAGAAGATGTCGGAGATCATGGGCAAGCTGAACCCCAAGGATATGCCGCGTCACCTGCCGCTCGAAGAGCAGGGCGTATTTATCCTTGGCTATTATCACCAGAAGCAGAAACGGTACGAAAAGAAGGAGGAAAAGTAAATGGCGGAGGCAATCAAGAACCGATATGATTTCATCGTGCTCTTTGAAGTAGAGAACGGAAATCCCAACGGCGATCCCGATGCGGGCAACATGCCGCGCGTCGATCAAGAGACGGGACACGGGCTTGTCACCGACGTGTGCCTCAAGAGGAAGATCCGCAACTATGTGGAGGCAGCACAGGAAGGAAAGCCCGGCTACCGCATCTACATCAAGGAAAATGTGCCGCTCGCGCAAAGCGACCAGGAGGCCTGCGACTATCTCGGCATCAAGGAGATCAAGAAGGCCAAGGCGGCAGATCCTGATGTTGACGGCAAGATTCGCGACTTCATGTGCAGCAACTTCTTCGATATCCGCACCTTCGGCGCCGTCATGACGACCTTCGTGCAGGGAGCTTTGAACTGCGGGCAGGTGCGCGACCCGTGCAGTTCGGCTTTGCGCGCAGCGTCGATCCCATTTTGCCGCAGGAAGTCACCATCACGCGCACGGCGATCACGACGGTGAAGGATGCGCAGAACAAAAAGACGGAGATTGGCCGCAAGTTCATCGTGCCCTATGCGCTCTACAAGGTCGAAGGCTACGTCTCGGCGAACCTCGCACGCAAGACGACGGGCTTCTCCGAAGAAGACTTGGCGCTTCTGTGGCAGGCGATTCTGCGCATGTTTGAGCTTGACCGCTCGGCGGCGCGCGGCAATATGGCGACGCGCGAGCTCATCGTCTTCCGCCATGAAAGCGAGCTGGGCAATGCGCCCGCCTACCAGCTGTTTGAGCGCGTACAGGTCAAGAAGAAGGTGGCGGATGAGCCGGCGCGCAGCTATCAGGATTATGAAGTCACCGTCGATGAGGCAGATCTGCCGGAAGGCGTGACCTGCACGCGCATGAGCTGATGGCATATCGGGAAGAGGAGTGGCTGGACATCGCCGGCATCCAGCATTTCCTCTTTTGCCGCAGGCAGTGGGCGCTCATCCATATCGAGCAGCAGTGGCAGGAAAATCTGCGCACCGTCGAGGGGCAGATTGTCCACGAGAAATGTCATGACGGCAGCCTGCACGAATCGCGCGGGGATTTGCTCGTAGCGCGAGCTCTGCGCATTTCTTCGGCAAAGCTCGGTGTGAGCGGCATCTCGGATGTCGTGGAATTTCACCGGGAAAAGGCAGGCGCACGGCTGCACGGGCAGGAAGGCCTCTGGCGTCCCGTTCCCGTTGAATACAAGCGCGGCAAATCGAAAGACGGCGAGGAGGATGTTTCGCAGCTCGTTCTACAGGCTCTTTGCCTTGAGGAGATGCTTTGCTGTCATATCCCTGTCGGTTACCTTTTCTATGATGAAATCCATCGACGGCAGAAGGTGGAAATCACGCAAGATTTGCGAGATTTCGTTCTGCATACGCTTGCTGAAATGCACAAGGAATACTCCCGCAGGATGACGCCCAAGGTCAAGGTGACGAAAAAGTGCCGCAACTGTTCTCTGAAAGACCTGTGTCTGCCGAAGCTGGAAAAAACGGTGGACGTTTCCGACTATTATGCAGCTGCCTTGAAGGGGGTGTGAGCTATGCGTCACATGCTCAATACCCTGTTCATTTTGACCGAAGATGCGTATGTGGCTTTGGAAAATGAGAATGTCGTCGTACTGCAGGAAGAAAAAGTGCTGGGACGGATTCCGCTGCTCACTTTGGAAAATATCCTTTGCTTCACCTATAAGGGCGCGAGCCCTGCCTTGATGGGCGCGTGCGCCCAAGCGAAAATCGGGCTTTGCTTTTTCAGCCCGCGTGGGCGATTCCTTGCGCGCTCCTGTGGGGAAGTGCGAGGTAATGTGCTCCTGCGCAAGGAGCAGTATCGCCGCTCGGAAGATGATGCGGAGAGTGCGAAACTCGCGGCGGATTTCCTTTTCGGAAAGATCTTCAACACGCGCACGCTGATCGAGCGAATGAAGCGCGACCACCCGATGAGCCTGGATCTGGCAGCGCTTGAGCAGGTGAGCGCGGAACTCAAGAGCAGTCTGCGCAGCCTGCGCCGAACGCAGTCCATCGACGAGATGCGCGGCATCGAAGGGAATGCTGCCCACCTGTATTTCTCCTTGTTCAATCAATTCATTCTGCAGAACAAAGAAGCGTTCTTTTTGACGGGAAGACTCAAGCGTCCGCCGCTCGACCGCGTCAATGCCATGCTCTCGTTCCTTTACACCGTGCTGGCGCATGACTGTGCGTCCGCATTGGAAAGCGTGGGGCTGGATGCATACGTCGGCTTCCTGCATCGCGACCGCCCCGGCAGGGAATCGTTGGCGCTCGACCTCATGGAAGAACTGCGGAGCCTCTTCGTCGATCGTCTTGTGCTCACCTTGATCAACAACCGCATGATCAAGCCTGAGCATTTTGAAAAGAAAGAGAACGGCGCCATCTGGCTCAACGATACAGGACGAAGGAGCATCATCAAGGAATGGCAGGACAAGAAGCGGGAGCAGATCACGCATCCGTTCCTCAAGGAGAAAATCCCCTGGGGCTTGGTGCCGTATGTCCAATCGCTCCTTCTGGCGCGATATTTACGCGGTGACGTGGAGGAATATCCGGCATTTCTGTGGAAATGAAGAAAGGAATGAAGCTGCTCGCGCTCCTTGAGACAGAGGGATATGGAGGCGGAGGAAAATGTTGATCCTCGTGACATACGATGTCAATACAGAAACACCCGCTGGACGTACACGCCTGAGGCAAGTGGCGAAGTGCTGCGTGCGTCACGGACAGCGCGTGCAGAATTCCGTGTTTGAATGCGTTCTTGATGAAGCACGCTTCTGCACCTTGCGGCATGAATTGACATCGTTGATTGACCAAGAAAAAGACAGTCTGCGTTTTTATAATTTGGGCAATAAATACGCAGGAAAAACGCAGCACGTCGGTGCAAAACCAAGTTATGAAGCTGAAGGAACTCTGATGCTGTAGCAGGCAGCTCCTTCGCGAGAATAGCCGTAAAATCTCTGTGCGAACCCGTATCACACAGAGGACTTTGCGACGAAAAATGCCTGTAACAGCACGGCTGAAAATGAGGTTCGCGAAAAATATAGCGCAACCGCTGTAATTAAGCCCGTGTAAACAGGCACTGTCGCGCCCCACGCGGGCGCGTGGATTGAAATTAGGCTGTAGCCGTAGATATACCTCCTCACTTTGTCGCGCCCCACGCGGGCGCGTGGATTGAAATCCGTGGGGGCAGCAAGGTACTGAGCTTGCGGATAGTCGCGCCCTCACGCGGGCGCGTGGATTGAAATGTGGCACAGCGCAAGGTCGTGTTTGGCGATTATCGTCGCGCCCCACGCGGGCGCGTGGATTGAAATTGTGGGCGCTTGCCACGCACGAGGATGCGCGTTGCGTCGCGCCCCACGCGGGCGCGTGGATTGAAATCCGTGGGGGCAGCAAGGTACTGAGCTTGCGGATGTCGCGCCCCACGCGGGCGCGTGGATTGAAATATGCCCCTCTTATCACGCAGCCCCTGTATCCTCACGTCGCGCCCCACGCGGGCGCGTGGATTGAAATAGTCGGCCGTGCCAGTGACGCCCATAGGCGATCTGTCGCGCCCCACGCGGGCGCGTGGATTGAAAATAGTCGGCCGTGCCAGTGACGCCCATAGGCGATCTCGTCGCGCCCTCACGCGGGCGCGTGGATTGAAAATCAGCGCACCATGTCTTTGATGTGCGTCGCGTCAAGTCGCGCCCCACGCGGGCGCGTGGATTGAAAATCCCGCTCGACGGAAAACCAACATACCGGGCGATCGTCGCGCCCCACGCGGGCGCGTGGATTGAAATCACGTCGAAATAGAACCCATGCTCATCCTTGTCGTCGCGCCCCACGCGGGCGCGTGGATTGAAATGAGCTCCGTCACGACGTGCAGGCGGGCGATGTGACGTCGCGCCCCACGCGGGCGCGTGGATTGAAATCCGTCTCAGTCGGATCGACAGTTTATTTCGGCGGTCGCGCCCCACGCGGGCGCGTGGATTGAAATCAGCAGGCGCAAGCGCAGGCGCAGCAGGCGCAGGTCGCGCCCCACGCGGGCGCGTGGATTGAAATCGCAGGTGCGCTGCGCCCTCCCTCCTTGTCCACGGGTCGCGCCCCACGCGGGCGCGTGGATTGAAATCGTCTGACGTTCACGCGGCTCGGCGGGGCGCTCGGTCGCGCCCACGCGGGCGCGTGGATTGAAATTTCAGGCTCATTATTCCTCTTTGATAGCAGGTTGTCGCGCCCCACGCGGGCGCGTGGATTGAAAATGAATCCATTAATGGATTACTGTATTGCATCCAGTCGCGCCCCACGCGGGCGCGTGGATTGAAATTTTACCCGACCCAGATCGCGACCGGGCTGTGTGGTCGCGCCCCACGCGGGCGCGTGGATTGAAATCCGTCTCTACGTTATCCGCAATACGGATGGTCTGGTCGCGCCCACGCGGGCGCGTGGATTGAAATCTTATCACTCTCGACTTTATAGAGTCTTGAAGTGGTCGCGCCCCACGCGGGCGCGTGGATTGAAAATCCATACAGTGCCAAAGAACTTACTGTGGATACCAGTCGCGCCCCACGCGGGCGCGTGGATTGAAATCCTACTAGGAATCCTCTCCGTCAACTCAAGATCAGTCGCGCCCCACGCGGGCGCGTGGATTGAAATTTCGATATCTCTAACCGTGAGACGGAGCAGCTTGGTCGCGCCCTCACGCGGGCGCGTGGATTGAAAATGAGAAAATACCGTTTCTGTTCATAACGAGACGGTGTCGCGCCCCACGCGGGCGCGTGGATTGAAATCCATCTATGTCGATGGTAAGAAGTACATTCCTGGTCGCGCCCCACGCGGGCGCGTGGATTGAAATCATGAAGCAGAGGAGTGCACGAGCACGGCGACGCGTCGCGCCCCACGCGGGCGCGTGGATTGAAATGCCTACACTGATCTACGAGTCGCTGTATACGGGTTGTCGCGCCCCACGCGGGCGCGTGGATTGAAATCAAAGGTGCGGTATAGTAATGGCCGTGACGCAGGTCGCGCCCCACGCGGGCGCGTGGATTGAAATGGCGACGTATGCGCCGCTTTCTGAGGTCATTGACGTCGCGCCCCACGCGGGCGCGTGGATTGAAATATCAACGCTAATGCCACTGCCGACCATCCGCCGAAGAGTCGCGCCCCACGCGGGCGCGTGGATTGAAAATGCCGTGAACGTGATCTCAACATCACGGAAGTCAAGTCGCGCCTCACGCGGGCGCGTGGATTGAAATATTGTCGGGATGAAGCTGAAACGATTGGATGGGAGTCGCGCCCCACGCGGGCGCGTGGATTGAAATGCAATCGCCTGCGGCACCTTGCCGAGCGACCACACGTCGCGCCCCACGCGGGCGCGTGGATTGAAATTCTGCGCTCCCTCCTTGTTGAATATAAATCTACACGTCGCGCCCACGCGGGCGCGTGGATTGAAATGTTTTAAATACGGCACCCTCAATCGAACTGAGGCCGTCGCGCCCCACGCGGGCGCGTGGATTGAAATCTCACCAATCGCACCGTCCTTGGCACAACCCGCATGTCGCGCCCCACGCGGGCGCGTGGATTGAAATCCTCATCATATAAGCTATGCTCCCTGCCGCGCCAGTCGCGCCCCACGCGGGCGCGTGGATTGAAATTTTAAGGGAACATTGTGATGATCGGGAGGCGAGATGTCGCGCCCCACGCGGGCGCGTGGATTGAAATATTTGACAATTACTTGACATTTAAATTTCACTCAGTCGCGCCCCACGCGGGCGCGTGGATTGAAAATCCGTGGTATCGCCAGAATATGCCGTTTGAAAAGTGTCGCGCCCCACGCGGGCGCGTGGATTGAAATAAAAAGATACGACGATTGGTACGTCAGCGGAACCGTCGCGCCCCACGCGGGCGCGTGGATTGAAAATCTACGCTTGGCAGGGCCGCCAAAGAAAGCGTCGAAGTCGCGCCCCACGCGGGCGCGTGGATTGAAATAAAGGTAGTCCCTGTTTTATAGCGATCATCACCAGTCGCGCCCCACGCGGGCGCGTGGATTGAAATTTGACATAGAAAGCTTTAAGATATATAGTATAGGGTCGCGCCCCACGCGGGCGCGTGGATTGAAAATGTGCAGGGAGCGAACGACTGGGGACAGAGAGCGCGTCGCGCCCCACGCGGGCGCGTGGATTGAAATTTCCCATGCTTGCGAACGCCGCTGATGCTGTGGCGTCGCGCCCCACGCGGGCGCGTGGATTGAAAATGCGCAGATTTTTGCTTAAAAATCAAGGGCGACAGGTCGCGCCCCACGCGGGCGCGTGGATTGAAAATCGCAACGTCCGCGATTACTACGCAGTGCAGGACATGTCGCGCCCCACGCGGGCGCGTGGATTGAAATTGCCCTTGCAGGAAGTCGAGCGCAAGACATACTCGTCGCGCCCCACGCGGGCGCGTGGATTGAAATACGATCGGCGTCAGCCGCCCGCTTTCCGCGCCTTCGTCGCGCCCCACGCGGGCGCGTGGATTGAAATCTCACGACGTTTGCCGAGGACAGCGCGGAAGCGGCGTCGCGCCCCACGCGGGCGCGTGGATTGAAAATACACACGAGGCGCGGGAGCTGCATGAGGCGAAGTGTCGCGCCCACGCGGGCGCGTGGATTGAAATTCGACGCTCGACATCATGACGCACGGCTGGCAGCGTCGCGCCCTCACGCGGGCGCGTGGATTGAAAATTTTTTTAGGGAGAAGGTCGTCATGTGATACTCAACGTCGCGCCCCACGCGGGCGCGTGGATTGAAAATGCTTGCATACTCTGAGGCGTCGTCTCGATGCCCAGTCGCGCCCACGCGGGCGCGTGGATTGAAATGACATGAGCAGCTTTCGGACGCTCCTCGATACAGGTCGCGCCCCACGCGGGCGCGTGGATTGAAAATGCGAGTCCTGCGACCTCGTGAGTACGATCGAACCGTCGCGCCCCACGCGGGCGCGTGGATTGAAATACGCAGTATGGCGACCATCTTGTGCGACCCCTCGGTCGCGCCCCACGCGGGCGCGTGGATTGAAATCCTGCGGCAACGGGCAAGATTGACGTTGGCGCGGAGTCGCGCCCTCACGCGGGCGCGTGGATTGAAAATTTTTATCTACTTAGTCGCCTTTTTGTTGCTGCTCGTCGCGCCCCACGCGGGCGCGTGGATTGAAATTGTTGGACGTTGGTGTTGGGGATGGTGCAGTCGGGTCGCGCCTCACGCGGGCGCGTGGATTGAAATTTTCTCGAAGTGCTCCGCGACTTGACGGCTCGATGTCGCGCCCACGCGGGCGCGTGGATTGAAATGATGGGGTCTTCCAGCAGGTAGCTGGGCGACTGTTGTCGCGCCTCACGCGGGCGCGTGGATTGAAATATGTCTGCTAGTGCCCCTATAGGGGAGCTTTATAGGGGTCGCGCCCCACGCGGGCGCGTGGATTGAAATTCGTGCTCCTCCTCCTTGAGGTCGCTCGGGTGCGGTCGCGCCCACGCGGGCGCGTGGATTGAAATTCCATCAAGAAGCCGCGTGACCCGAGACAAGCCCTGTCGCGCCCCACGCGGGCGCGTGGATTGAAATTCGGGCGATGTTGGTGCGCGAGATCGAGAGGAGGAGTCGCGCCCCACGCGGGCGCGTGGATTGAAATGGCGACGAGAAGGTGACGGCGACGAGCGCGGAGGTCGCGCCCCACGCGGGCGCGTGGATTGAAAATCCATGAGTACCGCGCATTGAGAACGACCGTGTTGGTCGCGCCCCACGCGGGCGCGTGGATTGAAATGGTAAAAAGCAGCGAAAAATAAAGGCATCCAGCAGTCGCGCCCCACGCGGGCGCGTGGATTGAAATACGGGTACGTACTCCATGCCCTCATAAAGTGCATGTCGCGCCCCACGCGGGCGCGTGGATTGAAATTCAAGAAAGAGCCGAAGGAGCGGAACCAAGCGCCGTCGCGCCCCACGCGGGCGCGTGGATTGAAATCTGTTTGATGCGCGTATAACAACCGAAGATGCTAGTCGCGCCCCACGCGGGCGCGTGGATTGAAAATGCTCGCAATGATGATGATATGCGAATGGCTGAGGTCGCGCCCCACGCGGGCGCGTGGATTGAAAATCGTGCATTGTCGTCGTCGTTGACGTTGACCCCCACGTCGCGCCCCACGCGGGCGCGTGGATTGAAAATGCACAGAACGAAGCCCTACAAGCCCTCGCGCCCTAGTCGCGCCCTCACGCGGGCGCGTGGATTGAAAATCATGCGCTGAGCAAGCAAGGTGTATTCGTCTGTCGTCGCGCCCCACGCGGGCGCGTGGATTGAAAATTCCGCGTCCATCCTCTGCAACTCCGCCTGCAGGCGTCGCGCTCACGCGGGCGCGTGGATTGAAAATGGTAAAAAGCAGCGAAAAATAAAGGCATCCAGCAGTCGCGCTCCCACGCGGGCGCGTGGATTGAAATACTGTGCGTGAGGAAGCGGACATTGATCGCATCGCGTCGCGCCCCACGCGGGCGCGTGGATTGAAATACCGTGATTGTATCACGGGAACGGAGGTAAATCGTCGCGCCCCACGCGGGCGCGTGGATTGAAATGAGCGACGGCAGAGGGAGCGCATGGCGCAAAAACGTCGCGCCCCACGCGGGCGCGTGGATTGAAATGACTAGTTCATCATCACGAATAGGGCGAGTACCGTCGCGCCCCACGCGGGCGCGTGGATTGAAATTTGCAAAGGAGGTGGGAGTATGGCACGCAAGGCCGGTCGCGCCCCACGCGGGCGCGTGGATTGAAATTCTACTGGCTGGATTCTTGGCGCGCACTACAAGGGTCGCGCCCCACGCGGGCGCGTGGATTGAAATCGCTGCAAGAGGCCTTCGACCGTAGTCAGGATGTGTCGCGCCCCACGCGGGCGCGTGGATTGAAATATGCCATTGCCTATGCGCCCGGGCATCGTACCCGGGTCGCGCCCCACGCGGGCGCGTGGATTGAAATTTGTTATTGCAACAATAAAACCAGTGAAGATGCGTCGCGCCCCACGCGGGCGCGTGGATTGAAATCATACGCACTGGGCTGGGTCGATGAAGCGGTCAAAGGTCGCGCCCCACGCGGGCGCGTGGATTGAAAATGACTTACACCACTCACCAAGAATGTGAAATTCACGTCGCGCCCCACGCGGGCGCGTGGATTGAAATTTCATGCGATTACTCATTGGAAGAGAGACCTCTTGTCGCGCCCCACGCGGGCGCGTGGATTGAAAATCTTCTTGAATCCGATGATGTGCGACATCGACGATGTCGCGCCCCACGCGGGCGCGTGGATTGAAATTTAGCCAATGACTCCATCGATTTCCTATGGATTTGTCGCGCCCCACGCGGGCGCGTGGATTGAAAATGCGAATTCTGGAACGTAGGTTTTTCGAGATTCGTCGCGCCCTCACGCGGGCGCGTGGATTGAAATTTCTTCCTCATCCCTGCATAACCTTGGGCACTTTGTCGCGCCCCACGCGGGCGCGTGGATTGAAAATCCATCCACCCAGACATCGTCGATGCGAAGCCCGGTCGCGCCCCACGCGGGCGCGTGGATTGAAATGGCGTCGTCCATGTGACGACATTCCGCTCCTTTGTCGCGCCCCACGCGGGCGCGTGGATTGAAAATGTCGAGATCTTTCGGTAGCCGTGATCCGATATGGTCGCGCCCCACGCGGGCGCGTGGATTGAAATTCAAGAAAGAGCCGAAGGAGCGGAACCAAGCGCCGGTCGCGCCCCACGCGGGCGCGTGGATTGAAATAAAGAAAACCTCCTCAGCGACATTATCAAGCCGTGTCGCGCCCCACGCGGGCGCGTGGATTGAAAATGGGTCGAGCGAGATCATATGAGGATTTCGCCGATGTCGCGCCCACGCGGGCGCGTGGATTGAAAATGTCAAAGCGTGAGAGCCAGCCCAGCTGTTCCTTGGTCGCGCCCTCACGCGGGCGCGTGGATTGAAATAACGAGTTTCGCGCCGAGTGTGGCACGCTCTTTTGTCGCGCCCCACGCGGGCGTGGTTAAAAAATCGCCCTGCGAGAACCGTATCAGGCACTGGTCGCGCCCACGCGGGCGCGTGGATTGAAAATGGCGCCGGAAAGGGGATGCGTGAGCCGCTTGCGGGTCGCGCCCACGCGGGCGCGTGGATTGAAATATGCCTACATGAAAGACAAAAAACCAAGAAAGAAGGTCGCGCCCCACGCGGGCGCGTGGTTGAAAATCCGTGTTATTTTGAAGAGTTCGCCTGCATGGGCGGTCGCGCCCCACGCGGGCGCGTGGATTGAAAATGACGAAGACGAAGCAGGGGCGACGCGCCATCAAAGTCGCGCCCCACGCGGGCGCGTGGATTGAAAATGTAAGTGGCTTTGGCGGTGACGGCGGCGATTTCCGTCGCGCCCCACGCGGGCGCGTGGATTGAAATCGTAGGCGCTTTTTCCTCCTAAGCCTGCCTGCGTGTCGCGCCCTCACGCGGGCGCGTGGATTGAAATGCGTCGTACAGAAAGCAATCACGCTCGAAATCCCGTCGCGCCCTCACGCGGGCGCGTGGATTGAAATTAAGCATTGGCGCACATTGGCGCGGGGCGGCAGTCGTCGCGCCCTCACGCGGGCGCGTGGATTGAAATCATGTTGACGGCAGAATCCGCGGTGTAACCTTCGGTCGCGCCCCACGCGGGCGCGTGGATTGAAAATCCATTCGACGAGATCGAGATCAAAAGTAAATGTCACGTCGCGCCCCACGCGGGCGCGTGGATTGAAAATTTCCGCATCCGAGGCACGATTATCCTTTTTGTCGGTCGCGCCCTCACGCGGGCGCGTGGATTGAAATTCCGCTCGCAGCAGCTCGCCCTCTGCGGGCGCATCGTCGCGCCCCACGCGGGCGCGTGGATTGAAAATATGCGCTTGATGGATCACCATTGCCGCCCCGATGGTCGCGCCCCACGCGGGCGCGTGGATTGAAAATGCGCAGGATGTCCTTCTGTTCGCGTGCTCTATACGTCGCGCCCCACGCGGGCGCGTGGATTGAAATCGCGCCTCCCCGAACCCTGCACAGCCGAAGAACTCGTCGCGCCCCCACGCGGGCGCGTGGATTGAAAATCTGAAGACAACGGCTCGTATATTGATTTCTGTGCCGTCGCGCCCCACGCGGGCGCGTGGATTGAAAATTTGGGCGACAATACCGTGTCAGCGGAGAGCATGAGTCGCGCCCCACGCGGGCGCGTGGATTGAAAATCCGTTCTCCATCACGTTCAGCGTCGCCTTGTAGTGTCGCGCCCCACGCGGGCGCGTGGATTGAAAATGCCTCAAACCACGAGGCAACGCCATTCCAAATGCCGTCGCGCCCCACGCGGGCGCGTGGATTGAAAATAGATAATATCCGTAGTCGCGCCACGTTCCCTTCTGTCGCGCCCCACGCGGGCGCGTGGATTGAAAATGTTTTCTGCGACTGCATGAAGTAGACTTGCGACGTTGTCGCGCCCCACGCGGGCGCGTGGATTGAAAATACCTTGAATCCGACTGCACCATCCCCAACACCAGTCGCGCCCCACGCGGGCGCGTGGATTGAAAATGTGCGGCGCGTATCCGCCGCAAAGCTCAAGGAGGTCGCGCCCACGCGGGCGCGTGGATTGAAAATAAGGCGCAGGTCATGTCGTGCGAGCTGCATGTCGTCGCGCCCCACGCGGGCGCGTGGATTGAAAATACCGAAGATTTCATAACGATGAAACGCCGAGAGGACGTCGCGCCCCACGCGGGCGCGTGGATTGAAAATCTAGGGTGTGCGGGAGTGCACCTGCTTTACTTTTCGTCGCGCCCCACGCGGGCGCGTGGATTGAAAATGTGCGGCGCTGCATGAAGAAGCAAAAAACTGATCGTCGCGCCCTCACGCGGGCGCGTGGATTGAAAATGTGTCGTAGCGAGCCGCAGTCTCAATGGCAACTTGTCGCGCCCCACGCGGGCGCGTGGATTGAAAATAACCAAGGCTACGAAGAGCGCGAAATCGAAAGCGGTCGCGCCCCACGCGGGCGCGTGGATTGAAAATGTTTATGTCGCGCTCCTCGCCCTCCTCGCTGTTGGGTCGCGCCCCACGCGGGCGCGTGGATTGAAATGGCGACGCATAGGAAAGTATAGGCATTTTCGCCGTCGCGCCCTCACGCGGGCGCGTGGATTGAAAATGGCTAGGGATTTTTGCTTTTATGGCTAGGGGATTTTTGTCGCGCCCCACGCGGGCGCGTGGATTGAAAATATCGCATACGTCGCTGCGATATCCCCTGCCGCGTCCGTCGCGCCCCACGCGGGCGCGTGGATTGAAATTCCACATCGGGCAGCACACAATAAAGCGTCTCGGTCGCGCCCCACGCGGGCGCGTGGATTGAAAATTCTCCGTGCTTGACGACGGGGACGTGGAACATGCTGTCGCGCCCTCACGCGGGCGCGTGGATTGAAATATGCCGTACAATGTCGGCGAGTATGAGTACAAGGAGTCGCGCCCCACGCGGGCGCGTGGATTGAAAATAATGTCACTTCGTCGTACACCACATGCAAGAGATCGTCGCGCCCCACGCGGGCGCGTGGATTGAAAGTTTGACGGGACGCATAACTTCGTCTGCGTGTGTCATGGTCGCGCCCCACGCGGGCGCGTGGATTGAAATTCCGTCTCGTAGTCCGTCATCTCGGGGTGCGCGTTGTCGCGCCCCACGCGGGCGCGTGGATTGAAATCCCTGAGGACGTGCTGCTTGGCGGTAATTTGTTCGTCGCGCCCCACGCGGGCGCGTGGATTGAAAATGCCCCACGTCATGACCTTGTCTCCCGCCTCGACATGTCGCGCCCCCACGCGGGCGCGTGGATTGAAATCTGCCTGCGCCTCCGAGCGTCCGATTTGCCGCGTCGTCGCGCCCACGCGGGCGCGTGGATTGAAAATAGCTGGATGCGCACGGTTTTGTTGACGGAGCCTTCGTCGCGCCCCACGCGGGCGCGTGGATTGAAAATCGCTTGCGCCTCTCGACGGGCATAAGCCCGCGCAGTCGCGCTCACGCGGGCGCGTGGATTGAAATGCGGATGAGGATGCGTCCGCAGGTAGTGAGCTTGGTCGCGCCCCACGCGGGCGCGTGGATTGAAAATGGGAGATCACGACGAAGGTGCGCCTGCTGGAAAGGTCGCGCCCCACGCGGGCGCGTGGATTGAAATGCCGATGTCGGGGTCTTTGGCAAAAAGCCCCCAGTCGCGCCCTCACGCGGGCGCGTGGATTGAAATTGCGAGAGACAGCGGCTTGCCGTCGCCCATCTGCGTCGCGCCCTCACGCGGGCGCGTGGATTGAAAATATGAGGGGCTGACCGAAAAGAATGTGACGCTCATGTCGCGCCCCACGCGGGCGCGTGGATTGAAAATGCGCTCCATCCGCTCCCCCATCGGTTCGGAGCGAACGTCGCGCCCCACACGGGCGCGTGGATTGAAATGTTGCCGATAAAAAACCAGACGACGAGCGCCCTCGCGTCGCGCCCCACACGGGCGCGTGGATTGAAAATACTGGACTCGAATACGCCGTCATCAACGGTATAGGTCGCGCCCCACACGGGCGCGTGGATTGAAATTCATCTGTCAAGATAAATACGTCGCTGTGGACGGGGTCGCGCCCCACACGGGCGCGTGGATTGAAATACGGCGGCGTACCTGCCGCAGCATGTCGAGATGCGTCGCGCCCCACACGGGCGCGTGGATTGAAATCCCGCAGCCTACGCCGCGAAGAACCCCATCGTCAGTCGCGCCCCACACGGGCGCGTGGATTGAAATGAGGGTGGCGCATGGTAAACATATGGGCTGAGAGTCGCGCCCCACACGGGCGCGTGGATTGAAATCACAAGTCGGCCGCCGTAGGTGCGCTGCCGGATAGTCGCGCCCCACGCGGGCGCGTGGATTGAAATAAAGAGCGATTGCTGGAAAAAGCGCGCAGGCTCAGTCGCGCCCCACGCGGGCGCGTGGATTGAAATTCTTCCATTGTCATTGTAAATACCTCCCGTTATAGTCGCGCCCTCACGCGGGCGCGTGGATTGAAATTCGAAGAATAGCTGATTGAATACCGTGATATCGTGTCGCGCCCCACGCGGGCGCGTGGATTGAAATTCTGTGTGGTATTGCGGACAGTGGCAGTATCCTGTCGCGCCCACGCGGGCGCGTGGATTGAAAATTCCATGAAGAACACATGCAAATCGAACATTGTCTGTCGCGCCCCACGCGGGCGCGTGGATTGAAAATACCTTAAGGAGGAAACGAAATGAAGAAAAATGTTAGTCGCGCCCTCACGCGGGCGCGTGGATTGAAAATGAGCCGGTTATTGAAGCAGAGTGGATCCTGAGGTCGCGCCCCACGCGGGCGCGTGGATTGAAAATAAAGAATACGAAAAAAATCTACTTTCCGTGGAACAGTCGCGCCCACGCGGGCGCGTGGATTGAAATGTCATCCTCGATCACATCACCATCGCCGTCACCGTCGCGCCCCACGCGGGCGCGTGGATTGAAAATGAACAGGCAAGGCACATCTTCGACCTCTGCAAGAGTCGCGCCCCACGCAGGGCGCGTGGATTGAAATTGAAGAAAGCCTGCTCATCGGCAAAAGGCTCGGGTCGCGCCCACGCGGGCGCGTGGATTGAAAATCTTGGCGCATTCGGCGAGAACGGAAGCGTCGTAGGTCGCGCCCCACGCGGGCGCGTGGATTGAAATAAGTGTTGTATAAGCAAGCGATTGAAGAGAATGGTCGCGCCCCACGCGGGCGCGTGGATTGAAATTCAATGTAGGCGTCATTGAGATTCTTGATGAGCCGTCGCGCCCTCACGCGGGCGCGTGGATTGAAATGGCGGTCAACGAGATGGCGGGCAGGTCGGATAGGGCGTCGCGCCCCACGCGGGCGCGTGGATTGAAAATATGTGAACATGACCATCAATGCCGCGGAAAAATCGTCGCGCCCACGCGGGCGCGTGGATTGAAAATAAGATGGTTTGGCGTGGATGGCGAAACAGGAAGGCGTCGCGCCCTCACGCGGGCGCGTGGATTGAAATGGGAGAATTTCAGGGCGACGCAGCCGCAGCCGTGGTCGCGCCCCACGCGGGCGCGTGGATTGAAATATGCGTCGAAATCGCTCAAGATTACGGCGCCGCGCGTCGCGCCCTCACGCGGGCGCGTGGATTGAAAATATCTGTGAATGTGTGCGTATCCGCCTTCACCCAGTCGCGCCCCACGCGGGCGCGTGGATTGAAAATCTGCAAGGGGCGCAAGAAGACATCAACAAGTTTGTCGCGCCCTCACGCGGGCGCGTGGATTGAAAATACTGGTTCAACGGCTTGGGAAATCGGTTGCCAAACGTCGCGCCCCACGCGGGCGCGTGGATTGAAATTCGTGTTGGAGTGCGTCGCCGCAGCCGCCAAAAACGTGTCGCGCCCCACGCGGGCGCGTGGATTGAAAATGCCATAAGGCCGAGCGCAAGGGCAACGTCATTGGGTCGCGCCCCACGCGGGCGCGTGGATTGAAAATCTCCGCCCCCATGTCGGACGTGGAAATCGCTTTGGTCGCGCCCCACGCGGGCGCGTGGATTGAAATTAGTGAGCTTACGCCGAACAAAGCATCGACAATTGTCGCGCCCCACGCGGGCGCGTGGATTGAAAATCTTGTCGCAAACAAAACGCACGGGCGAGCCGACGGTCGCGCCCCACGCGGGCGCGTGGATTGAAATTTGGCGGCATCCACTCCATCGGCAAAGGCGGCAAGTCGCGCCCCACGCGGGCGCGTGGATTGAAATGACGACGCCCGACGCATCTGTGACGATGCGATTGGTCGCGCCCCACGCGGGCGCGTGGATTGAAATCCGCACATCGTCATCAAGATGCAAGACGCGCCCCGTCGCGCCCCACGCGGGCGCGTGGATTGAAAATCTTGCCTTGGAACTGCTGCGGTACGAGTGTCGAACCGTCGCGCCCTCACGCGGGCGCGTGGATTGAAATAGGTGCGCCTCGGCCATGCCACTGCCGCATTTACGTCGCGCCCCACGCGGGCGCGTGGATTGAAATTCCGCGCCTGCCCGCCAATAGCCATCCTCGTCCAGTCGCGCCCCACGCGGGCGCGTGGATTGAAATGAGCACCATCGGGCCTGCGCCCGGTTGGAGATTGGTCGCGCCCCACGCGGGCGCGTGGATTGAAAATATGCGCGACGAGCAAGGCGAGGGCACGCGCATAAGTCGCGCCCCACGCGGGCGCGTGGATTGAAAATCCTACTCCTTGGATGGAGGTGATTATCATGCCGAGTCGCGCCCCACGCGGGCGCGTGGATTGAAAATGGCGCAGCCGCCATCTCTCTCGCGTGCGCGACGGTCGCGCTCACGCGGGCGCGTGGATTGAAATTGCAGGCGTATCTATTGACCAACCTTGGTGCAGCGTCGCGCCCCACGCGGGCGCGTGGATTGAAAATGCCGTTTCCAACATCTTGACACGCTCGGCAACCGTCGCGCCCCACGCGGGCGCGTGGATTGAAATCGAAGCGAAACTTCAGCGGCTGCAAAGCCTTACGGTCGCGCTCACGCGGGCGCGTGGATTGAAATTTTGATTGTATAGAGCGTGCGGATGAAGAGGTCGTCGCGCCCCACGCGGGCGCGTGGATTGAAAATAGCAGAAAGCCTACGCCTATCTGACGACGAGCGGTCGCGCCCACGCGGGCGCGTGGATTGAAATCTGCCAAGCGTTGACATCGCCCCTGCGGCTTGCCCGGTCGCGCCCCACGCGGGCGCGTGGATTGAAATTTGCGAAAGAATGCGTGCACAAGGAGCGCTATACGTCGCGCCCCACGCGGGCGCGTGGATTGAAAATTCTGGCGTAATCTCTGTCGCGGCCAAGTCCCACGGTCGCGCCCCACGCGGGCGCGTGGATTGAAATCCAGCACAACTGCTCCAGACGATTTGTTGTCTCGTCGCGCCCCACGCGGGCGCGTGGATTGAAATTGATGACGAGCAAACCCTTTTTGATAATGAATATGTCGCGCCCACGCGGGCGCGTGGATTGAAAATGGCAGCGCGTGATAAAACCAATATGTGCGATAAAAGTCGCGCCCCACGCGGGCGCGTGGATTGAAAATCAAGCGCAACACCAGCTCCATACTCCAAAGGCAGGGTCGCGCCCCACGCGGGCGCGTGGATTGAAAATGCCGCCTCACGCCGACGGAATGCGAACGCTTGCAGTCGCGCCCCACGCAGGGCGCGTGGATTGAAATATGCAGCGCTGCACGAATGTCTCGCCCGTAGCCGTCGCGCCCCACGCGGGCGCGTGGATTGAAAATCGGCACCGCCTCGACGACATGCGCCTTTTTCGCGGGTCGCGCCCCACGCAGGGCGCGTGGATTGAAATGACGACGCCCCTCAAAGATGTATCGGACGCGGTGTCGCGCCCCACGCGGGCGCGTGGATTGAAAATGTCGACAACTGCGAGAGCATCAGCGAGCTTCCCGTCGCGCCCCACGCGGGCGCGTGGATTGAAAATTCAAACGCCGGGAGCACCAACTCGTTAAACCACGTCGCGCCCCACGCGGGCGCGTGGATTGAAATAACACGTCCGCCTGATTGAGCAACGTCCCTCCCTGTCGCGCCCACGCGGGCGCGTGGATTGAAAATATGGAGATGACAAAGGATCTCATGCAGCAAACGAGTCGCGCCCCACGCGGGCGCGTGGATTGAAAATGCATGACAGAGGTCAACGAAAAAGACCATGAAGCGTGTCGCGCCCCACGCGGGCGCGTGGATTGAAAATCACATCACAGCCTTTATTAACGGTTTGAACAAATGTCGCGCCCCACGCGGGCGCGTGGATTGAAATTCCATTCGCACGGCGCCGCCGGACAGGGGCAGCGCGTCGCGCCCCACGCGGGCGCGTGGATTGAAATGGGCAGTCTGTATGCCGAGCACAAGCCGCGCAGGTCGCGCCCCACGCGGGCGCGTGGATTGAAATCTGCAGCAGGTGCATCCCGAGATCACGCGCTGGAGTCGCGCCCCACGCGGGCGCGTGGATTGAAAATAAACGGCGCGTGCAGCAGGAGACGGGGGCGGAAGGTCGCGCCCCACGCGGGCGCGTGGATTGAAATCATCTTTCCTTCAGGGCATCGTCCATCCATATAAGTCGCGCCCCACGCGGGCGCGTGGATTGAAATTCCAACCGTTCGGCGCTTGTCGAGTACCTCATGGCGTCGCGCCCCACGCGGGCGCGTGGATTGAAATGTGCGCGTCTTGCATCATAGTAGCTGATAGAGGTCGCGCCCTCACGCGGGCGCGTGGATTGAAATGGATTGACTGTAATAGGCATCACTCGTAGCAACCAGTCGCGCCCCACGCGGGCGCGTGGATTGAAATTTATCATGGAACTTCCATTGCTTGCAATAGCCTTGCGTCGCGCCCCACGCGGGCGCGTGGATTGAAATTCGAACGCTTTGAAGCTCATGCCGAATTCACCCTGGTCGCGCCCACGCGGGCGCGTGGATTGAAATCCGAATCTGTGCTATCGCCTTAAAAATGGCATCAGTCGCGCCCCACGCGGGCGCGTGGATTGAAATTCTACTGGCTGGATTCTTGGCGCGCACTACAAGGTCGCGCCCCACGCGGGCGCGTGGATTGAAATCTGCCGTAGACAGTCTTTGCATACAGAGACTGCGTCGCGCCCTCACGCGGGCGCGTGGATTGAAAATCTTTGCGTTAATTGTACCACTTTGCACGACGGCAGTCGCGCCCTCACGCAGGGCGCGTGGATTGAAATCCGGTGATTTTTCGACAAGGTTGGTGCGTCTTGTGTCGCGCCCCACGCGGGCGCGTGGATTGAAAATAAAACTCATCACCCTCTTTAATTATCGAGACGCACGTCGCGCCTCACGCAGGGCGCGTGGATTGAAATTGGAAGTCGGTAACGGGAGTAGTGAGTATGGAGTGTCGCGCCCCACGCGGGCGCGTGGATTGAAATTTATCCATGACATCAATCTTAGAATTGACATCGTGTCGCGCCCCACGCGGGCGCGTGGATTGAAATCAGATGCTCGGCGAGAAGGCGGGAGGAGGCTCTTGTCGCGCCCCACGCGGGCGCGTGGATTGAAAATGATGGGATGGATGCGCCAGCCCTGCGGACTGGTGGTCGCGCCCCACGCGGGCGCGTGGATTGAAAATCTCGGTGGAGCGCATCGCTTTCAGCATAGCAGCCGTCGCGCCCCACGCGGGCGCGTGGATTGAAAATGCGCATTGTCGTCATCGTTGACGTTGACCCCACGTCGCGCCTCACGCGGGCGCGTGGATTGAAAATGGGCAGTAACAAATTATCCCGTCTGGTGCTCGTGGTCGCGCCCACGCGGGCGCGTGGATTGAAAATAAAAGCTCGGCGGCGCGGTGGTCGATTTCCTCCGTCGCGCCCCACGCGGGCGCGTGGATTGAAATGATTCCATCAAAAAGCATTATCAATCTTGACTTGAGTCGCGCCCCACGCGGGCGCGTGGATTGAAATCTCAACGTCGAGGGCGAGGCGCGGACGATGTTCGTCGCGCCCTCACGCGGGCGCGTGGATTGAAATTGCATGAACTGTGCACCAGAGGCTTCTTGGTCGAGTCGCGCCCCACGCGGGCGCGTGGATTGAAATGTTAGCCGATATAGACCACCATACCGGTTTAGCCGTCGCGCCCCACGCGGGCGCGTGGATTGAAAATACCATGTTGAAGAACCCTTAAGAATACCGCCGTCTGTCGCGCCTCACGCGGGCGCGTGGATTGAAAATGGAAATCAGTGCTGATCTTATCCTCATGGAAAATGTCGCGCCCCACGCGGGCGCGTGGATTGAAATGCCAGTGGATCGGACTGCTTGGCAAGCGCCTGCCGTCGCGCCCCACGCGGGCGCGTGGATTGAAATATCGGCAAGCCACGCCAACACACGAGCCTCGATCGGTCGCGCCCCACGCGGGCGCGTGGATTGAAAATGACAGCATCGCACTCGCGGTCGACCAGATTTGGCGTCGCGCCCCACGCGGGCGCGTGGATTGAAAATGTAAGCAGTACGAAGCACAGTACAGAGATGAATCGTCGCGCCCCACGCGGGCGCGTGGATTGAAATCGATTTGTGCGAGAAGAGCGAAAAGGCTCGCCAGGTCGCGCCCCACGCGGGCGCGTGGATTGAAATGCGTGCGGCAGACGCTTTGACTCATAGTAGAGACGTCGCGCCCCACGCGGGCGCGTGGATTGAAATTCCCATGTAGGCAAAGTGTAGACAAACAAAAAGCCGTCGCGCCCTCACGCGGGCGCGTGGATTGAAATTTGTTTATCAGGGCAATCAAATGTACCTGACGTAGTCGCGCCCTCACGCGGGCGCGTGGATTGAAATATTGATATCTCGTCAATATAAGGATTAAAGAGAAGTCGCGCCCCACGCGGGCGCGTGGATTGAAAATTCAAAGAGATTGCATCGTTGGAGAAGCGAGTCCTGTCGCGCCCTCACGCGGGCGCGTGGATTGAAAATCTCGATGGGTACAATCTTGAGATAGCGATGAATGTCGCGCCCCACGCGGGCGCGTGGATTGAAATATTCAGATTATCCTGAAGGTCGCTATCGAGTTCCGTCGCGCCCCACGCGGGCGCGTGGATTGAAATGCGGCGCTGCTGGTGCAGGAGATCGATGAGTGGCGTCGCGCCCCACGCGGGCGCGTGGATTGAAATTCCTTGAGCGCCTCCACCTTGCGGCGAAAAGACGTCGCGCCCCACGCGGGCGCGTGGATTGAAATCCTGTGCAGACGGACATCCCCGAGGGCGCGGAAGTCGCGCCCCACACGGGCGCGTGGATTGAAATTGGTACTGAATCATAAATTTAATCAATTTGCCATGTCGCGCCCCACACGGGCGCGTGGATTGAAATTATGCCCATGGGTTTGCACGGGGCTGCTGTCAAGGGTCGCGCCCCACACGGGCGCGTGGATTGAAATTGTTTGCCCGGGAACTGCGTCGGCACCAAGGACGGTCGCGCCCCACACGGGCGCGTGGATTGAAATTCGTGGTATCGCCAGAATATGCCGTTTGAAAAGTTGTCGCGCCCCACACGGGCGCGTGGATTGAAATCTTTGCGTGCGTGACGATCGCCTCCGCTCGCTTGGTCGCGCCCCACACGGGCGCGTGGATTGAAAATAAAACGTATAATGCGCAGGACGTAGTGACGGAGGTCGCGCCCCACACGGGCGCGTGGATTGAAATTACATGGAGCGCAAGCATGACGACGACGGGGCGGGTCGCGCCCCACACGGGCGCGTGGATTGAAATTTGAGAAGCCTTGAGCAGAAATGGAAATACTCGCGTCGCGCCCCACACGGGCGCGTGGATTGAAATCCTGCCGCATCCACATTGCGAAACTTCGGCAGCTGTCGCGCCCCACACGGGCGCGTGGATTGAAATCCGTCGGTCGTCTTGTGGCTGGAGCAGATGGAAGGTCGCGCCCCACACGGGCGCGTGGATTGAAATCACGGCTGCACGCCCTTATTTACAAGTGCCTGTTGTCGCGCCCCACACGGGCGCGTGGATTGAAAATCGCAGCGGGGGCAATCACTCCGTTTTTGACGTGGGTCGCGCCCACACGGGCGCGTGGATTGAAAATAGCCCGTAGGCGGCACTCGCCGGGTGCGCTAAGGTCGCGCCCCACACGGGCGCGTGGATTGAAATTTGTAGATGTCGACGAGCCAGTACTGCGCGAGCTGTCGCGCCCCACACGGGCGCGTGGATTGAAATTGTGACAGCGCTGGAGTGTTTAACGGAAGACTCGGTCGCGCCCCACACGGGCGCGTGGATTGAAATCTGCAAAACTGCAAGTTCAAGCCATAAGCACCGCGTCGCGCCCCACACGGGCGCGTGGATTGAAATGGCAAAGTGCAGGATAAACTTTTCGGCCTTTCGCTGTTTACTGTGGGTAACGCTTGAAAAGCGCGTTTCATTCCGATAGAATTATATCCATGGAAGATAGACACAGAAAGGCGGTTTTTATCCATGGATACAGGAAGCTTGTTCGCCGTTGCTTTGAACCTCCCACACCCTTGGTGCATATCTCAAGTGGAATTCAAGCCCACAGAAGATGGATCCATGGAACTGCATATTCATATCGCCTTCCAACGCGGAGGGAAGTTTCCCTGCCCGCAAGACCATTGCGACAAAAGCTTTCCTGCTTACGACACAACGCCGAGAACTTGGCGTCATCTCAACTTCTTCCAGTATAAAACCTATATCCACGCCGATCTCCCTCGCATACAATGCGAAAAACATGGCGTGAAGACCGTACAGGTGCCTTGGGCACGCGAGGGATCCGGCTTCACGCTTCTCTTTGAGAGCTGGATCATAGAGCTTGCCAAGCATCTGCCCGTAGCCGTCATTGCTCGCATGGTCGCAGAGCATGACACGAGACTATGGAGGTTCATCCATCATTATGTGGACAAGGCTCGCGCGTTGGAGGACTATTCCGAAGTCACCGCCATCGGCATGGACGAAACCAGCAAGAAGGGGCATAACTACATCACGGTCGTCGCCGACCTATCCCAGCGCAAAGTCATCTTCGTGACGGATGGCAAGGATTCTACAACTGTCCAGCGGTTCGCTGCCGACTTTGAAGCACATCGAGGCAATACGGAAAGAGTCGATCTCATCACCTGCGATATGTCGCTCGGTTTCCGCAAGGGGATTCAGGAATCCTTCGAGAACAGCCGGACCATCATCGACAAGTTCCATGTAATCAAACATGCCAACGAAGCCGTGGACAAGGTTCGCAAGATGGAAGCCAAGGAGAATGTCTTGCTGAAGAACTCCAAGTACCTTTGGTTGAAGAATGATACCAATCTGACGGAAAAAAACAACGAGAGAAAAAGGAAACGCTCCAGAAGAAGCATTTAAAAGACAGCGCGTGCCTGTGCCATGCGCATCGAATTGCAGGAAATCTACGAGCAGTCCGTCCATCGAGACGAGGCGGAGCAGCGTTTGAAAAAGCTCTGCAGCTGGATGATGCACGCAAGACTGGAACCCATGAAGAAGTTTTGTGGCACGATCCGCAATCATTGGGACGAGATCCTGCACTATTTCGAGCACCCCTATACGAATGCCATTCTGGAAGGGGTGAACAGCATCATACAAAACATCAAGCGTCGCGCCCGAGGGTTCAGAAATGATGAATATTTCAAGACCATGATCTATCTGGGATGCGGCAAGCTGAATCTCAACACCCAAATCCCATAATTTGTCCATTGGTAAAAGACTGTACGAACATAAAGAACATTTGTTCCTTTCTCCTACCCATATCAAACAGCGAGGAGCCAACTTTTCAAACGGCATAGTCGCGCCCCACACGGGCGCGTGGATTGAAATTTGATGATGCACATGGTCATCCTCTTCCATGTGCGTCGCGCCCCACACGGGCGCGTGGATTGAAATCAGAATCCGCCTCAATGCCCATAACCGAGGGTTCGTCGCGCCCCACACGGGCGCGTGGATTGAAATCGCATCTTGGGCAAGGCCGTCGCCTATCTGCATGGTCGCGCCCCACACGGGCGCGTGGATTGAAATGGGCTTTGCTCGCCGTGATCGACAAGCCGCTGCCGTCGCGCCCACACGGGCGCGTGGATTGAAATGTCAATCGGACGCGACACCCGCACAGCAAAATGAGTCGCGCCCCACACGGGCGCGTGGATTGAAATGGGTGTCAGGCATCCGTGCGGATAGCGTGCACCTCGTCGCGCCCCACACGGGCGCGTGGATTGAAATATGAACCAGATGGCCTCCATGGGAGCCATCCCCGAGTCGCGCCCCACACGGGCGCGTGGATTGAAATGAGGGCGAGCTGTCTCTGTTTGCGTTCGTTCGCTTCGTCGCGCCCCACACGGGCGCGTGGATTGAAATCTCAAGCACCTTGCCCCAGTAGACGTACTCGTTTGTCGCGCCCCACACGGGCGCGTGGATTGAAAATGACGAGCTGCCCATAGGCTTCTTTGCCGCCTGCGGTCGCGCCCTCACGCGGGCGCGTGGATTGAAATTATATATGCCGATGTGATTATACATGGAATGTTGGTGTCGCGCCCCACGCGGGCGCGTGGATTGAAAATGATGAGGCTGATCGGAGGACGTAGGAGGGTTTGATGTCGCGCCCCACGCGGGCGCGTGGATTGAAATACGGACGCGGACGCCGCCTTTGAAAAAGCTCGTCGTCGCGCCCCACGCGGGCGCGTGGATTGAAAATTTTTTTGTTTTGATCCAGCTTGAGCGCCGCACCAATGTCGCGCCCCACGCGGGCGCGTGGATTGAAAATACGCGCATACTCGCTTGTCGTATCTGGAAACGTCGCGTCGCGCCCCACGCGGGCGCGTGGATTGAAATACGCCAATATTTTTTTGGTGTGAGCAAGTATTATGCGTCGCGCCCCACGCGGGCGCGTGGATTGAAAATACTATGCTTGCGTGTATCAAATCCTACAGCGGTCGCGCCCTCACGCGGGCGCGTGGATTGAAAATTCCATTGTCGAGCAAAAAGCCCAGCGGCTCTCTCGTCGCGCCCCACGCGGGCGCGTGGATTGAAAATCACTTGACTTTGCGGACGCGATGCTCGAGGAGACGTCGCGCCCCACACGGGCGCGTGGATTGAAATCACCACCTCGAAAGTCCGTCGCGCCGACAATATGGTCGCGCCCCACACGGGCGCGTGGATTGAAAATCCTTACGTCGCGTACCATGTCGCTCACGGGTACGGTCGCGCCCCACACGGGCGCGTGGATTGAAAATCCTTTGTCGGTCAGTGGTACATGGGAAGCGACGGGTCGCGCCCTCACGCGGGCGCGTGGATTGAAAATCAGGGACTCTTCCGTGCGGGACTTGTGCCGCCGCTTGTCGCGCCCCACGCGGGCGCGTGGATTGAAATAATATTGGCGAGAGCATCTTGGCGGTCGATGGCGGTCGCGCCCCACGCGGGCGCGTGGATTGAAAATGCGCGTCGTGAAAGCGAAACTCGAAAACCCATTTGTCGCGCCCTCACGCGGGCGCGTGGATTGAAATATTAAGCAAGCCCATCTTTTCGAGGTCATGATAGTGTCGCGCCCCACGCGGGCGCGTGGATTGAAAATACCATGAGGGCGCTCTTGCCGCGCTTCTTTTTCTTGTCGCGCCCTCACGCGGGCGCGTGGATTGAAAATTCCCACAATAGGTTTTTGATTGGGAGCAATGCAAGTCGCGCCCCACACGGGCGCGTGGATTGAAAATGTCGGCACAAGGACGTCCATGTGCTGCGCGCAGAGTCGCGCCCCACACGGGCGCGTGGATTGAAATGCTGGATCAGCTGGACGCCATGACACGGACGGCGTCGCGCCCCACACGGGCGCGTGGATTGAAATCCGCCGGCGTCGAAGATGGGCAGGGGTGACGTGGAGTCGCGCCCCACACGGGCGCGTGGATTGAAATGCCGCTCTTGGTCGTGTAGCGGGCGTTGCAGTTGGTCGCGCCCCACGAGGGGCGCGTGGATTGAAATCTCGGCATCGACGAAGTACTGAATCATGCCGCGGGTCGCGCCCCACGAGGGGCGCGTGGATTGAAATTACTTTTAATAGCATGGCTAATGCTGGCCAAAAGTCGCGCCCCACGAGGGGCGCGTGGATTGAAAATGCCTCCGCCGTGACGGAGAGGCCGATGCCGCCGGTCGCGCCCCACGAGGGCGCGTGGATTGAAAATGCAACGCAGAGCCTCGACGACATCGCGAAATGGGTCGCGCCCCACGAGGGGCGCGTGGATTGAAATTGTACGAGCCGATGAAAACGACACTCGGATTTTAGTCGCGCCCCACGAGGGGCGCGTGGATTGAAAATCGTTATCGAGGCCCTGATCTCGATTCCTCCGTCGTCGCGCCCCACGAGGGGCGCGTGGATTGAAAATGATTTGTTTAATAACACTAGAGACGAGGACTTTTAGTCGCGCCCCACGAGGGGCGCGTGGATTGAAATATGGAAAAGCTGGACTAAAATACGTCACGAGCCTGCCGAATTATACAACCGATTATTTTACGATTGCCATGAACGAGCTGCGAAAATCGACGCCGTGGCATGAAATCGGGCATATGGTGGAGCATTTGAACCCGAATGCACTGCGTATATCGAAAGAGTTTATTGCGTCACGGACGGCAGGGGAAACGCCAACAAAGCTCTCTCAAATTTTTCCAGGATGGAATTATAGACCCAATGAAGTCACTAGGAAAGATGACTTTATCGATCCATACATCGGGAAAGAATATCAAGATGCGTCTGAGGTGTTAAGTATGGGGTTAGAAGGTGTTTTCAGTAATAGTACGTTTTGTAAGTTTGTTAATGCACATGGAGTCTATGAGTATAAGCTGATTACGGACGATGCCGAGTTTTTACGACTTATTCTAGGCATGATAGCCGTTGTCTAAGGAGTGAAAAGAATGAAGTCAGACCGTAAAGAATATGCGCTTGACTCGCCACAGGTTAGGAATGCTAAAGCAGAGTATGATTCAGTCGAAAAGACATATTTGGAAAATTTCGGGGCGGATTCGCTCGACAGGGTCATTCTGCTAGAGCCGCTTGAGACGATTCCTTGGAACTATAAAGTCGCAACTCGGTATCTGCGTTATCTAATCAAGCGAGGAAAGCCAGCAAAACAAGTTCCAAAAGAAATTTGGGAATCACTAGTATTCTGAGTTTTGAGAAGGTGGCATCATGGCGAACTTCAAGCTGATCTACCAGATACTCACGCTTTTGGACAAGTACCTCGACCATGACGACCCCGACTGGTCGAAGCTCGCGGCAGAGCATTTCAAGGTCACGGAGAAGCGGTTCGTGCACATCATGCTCATGCTCTACGAGGCGGGCTACATCGACGGCATCGAACCGATTCCCTTGGGTGGCTCTTCGTCACGGGCGTCGATTCGAACACGCTCGATTCGCAGCCGTTCGAGTTTGCGCGTAACGGCGCACGGAAGAAGACGAAGGCGCGTGCGATGGGAAGCGTGATTCGTCGTCAAACTTTACGAAAAGAAAACAGGTCGCGCATGATATCCACCGCCCGCCTCAGCGGCGAGCTCTTTTCATGCGAATCATGCGCCTCGCTCTGCATACGAAATGGCAGTCATTCGGTCCCCCCGAACAACTGCCCGTTCCCTATTCTGCTTCTTCCAACGCGCGGCACCTTTTCGATGCCGCGCACTATGACTGCGCGGCGCTGCTATGCGTCCAGCTTGTTTCTTCGACAGGACGAAAAATCAGCACAGGTCGAAGGACTCATTTTATCTGTGATTTCCCAAAGATATCCGGCTCCGTTGAAAAATTGGGGCTTGAAAAAATTCTCTTTTTCGGGTAGAATTTGGAAAGAATACGATAAATCAATAGCAACGGAGGCGAGGACATGTTTCTTGTGGAACGTCACGATGCCATTCTTGACATCCTGGCGCGCGACGGCAAAGTGCGCGTCAAAGATCTCAGCGACCGCTTTCATGTGACGGAGGACTGCATACGCAAGGATCTCGGTGCGCTTGAAAAGCAGGGCAAGCTCAAACGCACGTATGGAGGCGCTGTCATACGTCGCGAGAATCCTCATGCCATCGAGGTCAGCAAGCACCGCAATATCGACGTGGAAGCGAAGCGGCGCATTGCACGAGCCGCCATGCACCTCATTCATGAGCACGACATGGTCTTTCTCGACATCTCGACGAGCAATCTCGCGATCGCCGAGCTTCTCGTGCATGATGAGCGCGAGTTGACCGTGGTCACGAACATGATCGACATCCTGTCGATCCTTGCGCAGAACCCGAAGATCCGCGTCGTTTTCGTCGGCGGCGTCATCAACAAGAGCCGCGACGGATTCTGGGGCGGCATGACGCTCGATCTCATCTCGCGCCTGAAGCCGGATATCGCCTTTGTCGGCGCCGTCGGCGTCGATGTCAAGGAGAACAGCGTATCGACGTATGACATCGAGGACGGCATCAACAAAGCGGCGATCATCCGCGTTTCCAAAGCGCGCCTATGTCGTTGCCGAGGCGAGGAAGCTGAGTTCGGACGGCAATTACAACTATGTGACGCTCGACACGCTTTCGGGTCTCATCACGGACTCGCCTCCCGCCGACGACGTTTGCCGGGCTGCGGAGGATTACGGTGTGGACATCATCCTGCCGCAGATCGAGTGAGCTGCAGCACGGGCAGCGGTCTTCGTGTACCCCTGCAGGAAGTCTCCGAGCGGCGCATGCTTTCGACGTGACCGCTCGGACGTTCCTCAGGGCAAGGAAGGATTCTTGTTTTATGCAAATGTTCTCTTCGCGCCTGTTTTCTTGGCAGGCCTTTTATTCCGTTGCGGCAAAAGGACTCAAGGTATTTCTTTTCTACCTTGCAGTCCTTTCTTTCTGCCGCGCGTTCTTCATTTTCTGGATGCATGACTATATGGCGGCGACGACGGGCGGCGCGGACATCGCGCTCGCCCTTTGGCGCGGGGCGCGTCTGAGCTGTCAGACGGCGGGGGGGCTGGCGCTCTTTTCTCTCGTGAGCGCCGCTTTCCTGCGCTTTTTCCATGCGCCGCTGGAGGATCTCGCGTGGCGCGTGACGAGCGCGCTTTCCCTCACAATGCTCTCCATCCTCTACGTCGCGAGCTTCCCGTATTATCATCAATATCACACGGGCTTCCATCAGATCATCTTCAATACGGTGAACGAGGATGCCTTCGCGCTTTTCGTCTCGCTTGTGCAGGAATTCTACCTGCCGCTGCGGCTTGCCGGCGCCTTCTTGCTCGCCTTTCTCCTCTATCGTGCGCTTCGTTTCCTGCTGGCGCACAAGGTTCTGCCTGCTTTGCCCGAGCTTGCTTTTCACGGCAGCTCCTCGCGCGTTTCGCATTCCTCGCCGTCTTCCTGTGCGTCGTCCTCCTCTCCGCCTTCGGCGGGAGTCTGCGCTGGCAGGAGGCCGTCGATTGGGAGAACGCGGGCGTCACGAACGACGCCTTCTTGAATGAAGCGATTCTCGATGATTTTCAGGCGCTCTATCGCGCCTATACGCTGAACCGCCGCTTCCTTGCGTGCAACGGCCTGAACTTCACCGTCGAGGAGATCGAACGGCTGGCCGCGCTCCATGCAGGCCGCCCCGCCGATACGCTCGATCTCGACGTCTATCTGACGCAGGAGGCCGGGGGCGCACAGATCGAGAAGCCGCGCCACATCTTCCTCATCATTTCCGAGAGCTATGCGAACTGGCCGCTCTTGGAAAAGTACGCCGGTCTCTCCATCGCCGATCCGATGAAAGATATTCTGCGCGAAGATGATACCGTTTATTGTGATACCTTTCTGCCGAACGGGACGAGCACGGTATCTGCCGTCACGGGCATCGTCACGGGATTCGCGGATGCCAACCTGTACTTGACGACCATGCCGGAATCCTTCGCGGCGCCGTATCCTACCGCCATCGCGCCGACGTTCTCGCGACTCGGCTATGGCACGGACTTCTGGTATGCGGGGCCGGCGACATGGGAGCGCATCGAACCGTTCTGCCGTGCGCAGGGGTTCGATCGGTTCTACAGCCGCGGCGATTTCTCTTCCGACGAGGGAAGTGTCTGGGGCGTGGACGACGAGGTTCTCTATCGGGAGGTCCTCTCGCGCATCGACCCCGAAGCGCCTGGACTCCATGTGATCCTCAATGTGTCGAACCATTCTCCGTACACGGTCGATCTCGCCGCCAAAGGCTTTCCGGCGGACGATGTGCGCACGGCGCTTCCCGAAAAGGCGCAGCAGGACGCGGCGCTCCTCAAGGAGCTTGGCCACTACTGGTACGCCACGAGGGAGCTTGCCGCCTTCGTCCGTGCGGCGAAGGAGAAGTTCCCCGAAAGCCTCTTCGTCATCGTCGGCGACCATGCCGACCGCTACAATATCGAGAAGACGCCCTCGCTCTACGAGCGTTATGCCATCCCCTTCATCCTTACGGGATACGGCGTGCAAAAGGGGCTGCTCACGGACGGGGCGGCGGGCAGCCAGATCGACATCGCGCCGACGCTCGTCGAGATGATCGCGCCTCTAGGCTTTCGTTACGAAGCAGTCGGAAGAAGTCTCACGCGCGGCAATCGGCGCGGCGTCAACTATGGCTTCTGGATCACGCACGAGGCCATCGGCAAGGCGGACGTCGTTCCGCTCGTTGGCGAACCGATCCAAGGACGCAGCGGCATCCTCGATGAAGAGGCGATGCAGGGACTACATCAACGCCGTGCGCGCCCTTTCGTGGTGGCGGCCGAAGTACGGCTCTCTGCTCGATGCGGCGAAGCTGGAGGGGCGCGAATGAGCGCCATGAGAAGGGAAAGAACGTGCGCCCCTTCGCAGAAAGTTCATGCTGCGAAGGGGCGCATGGGAAAAAGCATGGCAGACGGACTCGCATCGCTCGCCGCTTGCCGCCTTTGCCCGCGAAGCTGCGGCGTCAACCGCCTGCAGGGTGAGCGCGGCTTCTGCGGCGGCGGCAGATACGCGCGTGTCGCGCTCGTATCCCTCCATCCGTGGGAAGAGCCGTGTCTTGCGGGGGAGAAGGGGGCGGGCACGGTCTTCTTCACGGGCTGCAATATGCGCTGCGCCTTCTGCCAGAATCACGAGATCAGCCGCGAAGACTTCGGTATCAAGGTCACGGAAGAGCGCCTGGCCGAAATCTTCCTGGAGCAAGAGGCGCGTGGCGCGGCAACGCTCGACCTCGTGACGCCGACGCATTTCGCGCCTCAGATCGCCATGGCTCTGCGTCTTGCCAGGGAACGGGGACTGACGATCCCCGTCGTCTACAACTCTTCCGCGTATGATGCCGTTGATACCATTGAGAGCATGACGGGACTCGTCGACATCTTCCTGCCCGACCTCAAGTACATCGACGAGGAGACGGCTCTTCGCTGCAGCGCCGCTCCCGGCTACTTCCGGCGGGCGAGCGCCGCCATCCGCCGCATGAGGGAGATCGCGGGGCTTCCTGTCTTCGATGAAGACGGGCGGATGAAGCGCGGCGTCCTCGTGCGCCACCTCGTGCTGCCGGGGCATCGCAAGGAAAGCATGTGCATCCTCGACTGGCTCTGGCAGAACTTCTCTGATACCATTTACATCAGCATCATGAACCAATACACGCCCATGGGAGATTTCACGAAAGTCCCCGAACTGGCTCGCCGTCTCACGACGTTCGAATATGAAAGCGTCGTCGATCACGCGCGCAGCCTCGGCATCGAGAACTGCTACATCCAGCAGGGCGGCACCGTCTCCGCCTCCTTCGTGCCGCACTTCGACGGGCGTGGCGTGGAAAAAATCGAATAGGAGGCGGGGGCAGACGCCGTTCTCTCTGGCTCGGCTGCGGCCGAATCCTCCGCTCGCCAGCATGAGCCCATGCCTCGTCCGCCTTACTCGTGCGTGATGCCCGGGTGCGTCATCTGCTCGGGGGACATGATGTGGTCGAGCTGCTCTGCGGTCAGGAGCTTCTTTTCCAGAATCACATCGCGGATCGGCCTGCCCGTCGCATAGGCTTCTTTGGCGAGCATTGCGGATTGCTCGTAGCCGATGTGCGGCAGGAGGGCTGTGACGATGCCCACGCTCCGATCGACCCACTTCCTGCATTGCTCGCGGTTCGGCTCAAGCCCGATGAGCAGTTTGTCGACGAAGGTGCGCACGGCGTTCGTCAGGTAGTTCATCGAGCTGAAGAGGTTGTACGCCATGATCGGCTCCATGACGTTCAGCTCGAACTGCCCGTTCTCGACGGCGAACGATACGGCGAGGTCGTTGCCGATGACACGGTAGCAGGCTTGGTCAAGCACTTCGGCAATGACGGGGTTGATTTTGCCCGGCATGATGGAGGAGCCGGGCTGGCGCATCGGCAGGTGCAGCTCGTTGAGTCCGCAGCGCGGGCCCGAGGCCATGAGGCGGAAATCGTTCGCCATCTTGATGAGCACGAGCGATGTGTTCTTGAGCGCCGAAGAGACATCGACGAAGCCGTCCGTGTTGTTCGTCGCGTCGATGATGTTCGTCGACGTCTCGAAGTTCTCGCCCGTGATCTCGCGGAGCTTTTGCGCCACCGCCTTGATGTAGGCAGGTTCCGCGTTCAATCCCGTGCCGACCGCCGTGCCGCCCATGTTGATGAGGCGGATGCTGTCGATCGACCAGTCGACGCGCTTGATGCTGCGGCGCACGGCAGACGCATACGATCCCATCTCTTGGCCCAGCGTGATCGGCACGGCGTCCTGCAGATGCGTGCGCGCCATCTTCAAGATGTCCTTGTACTCCTCGGCCTTTTTTTCCAGCTCCGTCGCCAGATAGTCGAGCGCCGTCGTCAGCTTGTGCCCCTTGTGCGTCAGGCAGACCTTGATCGCTGTCGGAAAGGTGTCGTTCGTCGATTGCGCCATGTTCGCATGGTTGTTTGGCGAGATGATGTCGTATCGTCCCTTTGCTTCGCCGACGAGTTCGAGCGCACGGTTCGACAATACCTCGTTCATGTTCATGTTGACCGAGGTGCCCGCGCCGCCTTGGATCGGATCGACGGGGAACTGGTCGAGGAGCTTTCCGTCGATGATCTCTTCCGCCGCTTCGACGAGCGCGTTGCCGATGTGCTTGTCGAGGCGGCCTGTCTCCATGTTTGCCTGTGCCGCCGCTTTCTTCACCTTTGCGAGCGACTGGATGAAGTCGGTGTCGAGCTTCCTCCCCGTGATGCTGAAGTTCTCCACGGCGCGCATGGTCTGCACACCGTAGTAGGCCTCGTCCGGCACAGCGAGTTCGCCGAGAAAATCATGTTCTTTCCGCATCGTGATACCATCCCTTCTTTTCGGAAATCCAGCAGCTTTTTGTATACATTATACAACACTTTCCGCCTCTCGTCTTGCAGAAGGAGAATATTTCGGAAGAATCTTTCGCTTTTGCAAGACGAGGAAGCCGCGCGGCATTTCATCACTGCGCGGCTTCTGGCGAAAGGTGTGAACGGGAGGAGAGGAAGGCGTCGATTTGATGGGAGCGTTCTCACTTTTTGCGCTGCAGGAAGCGTCCTGTGCTGCACATGGTTCGCCATGAAGGCCATGACGGCGGCGAGGAAGGCGAAAGCGGCGATGATCGCGCACATGGCATCGGGCGAGCCATCGGAGAAGACGGCGAGAAGGATCGAGGAGATCATGCCGCTGCCGTACTGAAGAGCGCCGATGAGCGCCGCAGCCGACCCCGTGAGGTCATCCGGCACGCTTGAAAGCGCTGCGGCATTGGAGCAGGCGGCGATGATGCCATTCGTGCTGAAGAAGAAGAACATCGGCACGACGATGCCCCATTTGCCGCCGAAGCCGCTGAGGCCGTCTGCGAGAACCACGAGGGAGAAGATGAAGGCGATGCTCGTCGCCGTCTTGAGAAGCGTCAAAAGCGAGAAGCGGTTGACGAAGCTGCGGTTGAAGAAACTCATGAGGGAAACGCCGAGAATGTTCACGCCGAAGAACAGTCCGTAAAGCTGCGGGTCTACATCGAAATGACGGATATAGACTTCGGGAGAAGCCGTGATGAAAGCATAGACGGCGACATAGAAGAAGGTGACGCTTAACGTATTGCGCATGAATGCCGGATTTTTCAACAAGTGCGCGTAGCTTTTCAGTGCATTTCCCATGGACTCCTTTGCGCGCTTCTCCTGCGGCAGCGTCTCGGGCAGGAGGCGCAGGGAGACGAGGAGGACGGCGGCGATGGCCATCATCAGCCAGAAGATGGCGCGCCGAGAGCCGATGCCCAAGGCATAGCCGCCGACGAGCGGTCCGACGATCGGCGCGGCCGCCATGATGACCATGAGGGTCGAGAGCATCGCGGCCGCCTCCGTGCTCGTATAGAGGTCGCGGATCATGGCGCGGCTCAGCATCGGCCCCGTGCAGGCGCCGATCGCCTGCATGACGCGCCAGAAGATGACTGCCTCCATCGAGGAAGCGAGGGCGCAGCCGACCGAGCCGACGAGGAAGAAGACCATGCCGATGGCAAGCGGCTTCAAGCGTCCGATGCGATCGCTGATCGGCCCCCAGACAAGCTGCGCGATGGAAAACCCGACGAGGAAGCTCGTGATCGTCAAGGCGACCTTGCCGCCGAGTTCCGTCTGCATCTCCGGCATAGCCGGCAGGTAGATATCCGTCGAGAGGGAAGAGCAAGCCATGAGCGCACTCAGGATGATCATGAAGGATAGGTTTTTCTTTTCTTGCTGCACTGTATCTATCTCCTTTGCCTGCAACATTGCGCGAAAGTGTCGGCTTTGTGCCTGGCGCTTTCGTGCGTATTTCGTTCTTACGGTTATGAGTTTACCCTATGTGCTGAGAAATGTACAATGCTGATGTCGAAAGCTGCTATAAGTCTATCGTATAGCATTTACGACCTTCATAAGCGCGTCCTTCAGGCATCTTGGATCTATGATCTAGGATCTAGGAGCGGCTTCTTCTCTCTGACAGCGGAACTTCCGAAAGATTTACATGCGTCTTGAAATCGTATACAATATCGGTAACGCTATCTGTCCTTCGCATAGTGAAGGTTGGACTTCAAGTTCAGGAGGTGCAGCATGATCGAATTCTCCCTTCTCGCACAACTCGTCGCCTTCGCCGACTGCGGCACATTGTCGGCGGCGGCGGCGAAGCTGCATACGTCACAGCCCGCTGTGACACGTGCCATGAAGAAACTCGAAGAAGAGCTTGGCCTTTCGCTGTTTGTACGCAGCAAGAACCGTTTGGCGCTGAACGAGGTCGGTGAGCTTGCCGTGCGCCATGCACGCCGCCTCTTGCAGGAGGCGGACGATATGACGGTGCGCCTTCACGCCTACGAACGCAGCCTGCGCACCATTTCCATCGCCTTTTGCTCGCCCCTGCCGCAGATCGTTTTGACGCCGATTCTGAACAATGTCTTCGACGGCATGACGTTGTCCGCTGATATGAAAGACGACGCCGACTTCTTCGCAAAGCTCAAGGGGCGCACATATCAGCTTGCTGTCACGCATACGCCGCCCGAGGATGCGGAGGTCTTCCATGCCAAGAAATGCGGCCATGAAGATCTCTTCCTGTCGCTGCCCACGACGAGCCCGCTCGTCTTCCATCCTAGCCTTCGTCTCGAACATCTCAAGGGCGAAACCTTGCTGCTCCTCAACCGCGTTGGCTTCTGGATGAAAGCCGTGCACGAAAGGACGCCGCAAACGCGCTATCTCATGCAGGAAGAGCGCACGACGCTCACCGAACTAGCCGCGAACTCCCCCTATCCGATTTTTCAGTCCGGCTACTTCATCGCGAGAGGCGAGACGATCGAAGGCCGCATCTCTGTGCCGCTCGCCGACCCCGAATGCCGCACGGACTACTGGCTCGTATGCCTGAAGGAGGAATTGCCGAAGTATCGCAAGCTGTTCGACAAGATGACGGAAAAAGACGATTGCGTGAAAAGGACGGCTCGCGAATATCATGACACATACCGCTTCGAAATATGCTGTGGAGAGGAAGCGGCTTCTGTGATATAATAGAAGCAGAATATTTGATTTGCATGAGAAAACCATGGAGGAGAGGAGGCGGTCGCTTGCGGCTTTACATCGCGGAGAAGCCGAGCATGGGGCGCGAGATCGCGAAGTGCCTCAAGGGGCCTGTGCGCCGCCACGACGGTTGGTTGGAGACGGCGGAGGGCGCGGTGACCTGGGGCTTCGGGCATATTCTGCGGCAGAAGGAGCCGCAGGAGTACGACGAGCGATACAAGTTCTGGCGTGCGGAGGATCTGCCGATCGTGCCTGCCCGCTGGCAGCTCGTCGTCGCGTCGTCTGCGGCGCGTCAGTTCCGCATCGTCAAGGAGTTGATCGCGCGCGCCGACGAGATCGTCCATGCGGGCGACCCCGACCGCGAGGGGCAGCTCCTGATCGACGAGGTGCTCGACTTCGTGGGCAACGAGAAGCCCGTCAAGCGCATCCTCCTCAACGCGCTCGACGAGAAGAGCATCCGTGAGGCGAATGCGAGCCTTCGCGAGAACAGCGACTTCCTCGCGCTCAAGCAGTCGGCGCTGGCGCGCGCCCGCGCCGACTGGCTTATCGGCATGAACCTTTCGCGCGCCTACACGCTCGCGGCGCGGCGCGCTGGGCACGAGAAGCTCGTCCTGCCCGTGGGCAGGGTCAAGACGCCGACCTTGGCGCTCGTCGTGCGGCGCGAGCGCGAGATCGAGGGCTTCAAGCCTGTCGATTACTTCGAGATCAAGGGGCGCTTCCGCCATGCGGGCGGCGAGTTCAGTGCGAGCTGGAAGCCGCGCGAGGACGAGCCGGGTCTTGACCGGGATGCCAGACTCATCGACGAAGCGGCGGCGAAGGAGCGTCTGGCAGGCTTTTCTGCGCCGCCTGCAGAGGGGCGCGTGACGGGGGTGCGCCGCGCGAAGAAGACGGAGGGACAGCGCCTGCCGTTCTCGCTCTCTTCTTTGCAGGTGCTTGCGGGCAAGAAGTACGGCTATGAGCCGCAGCTCGTGCTCGATGCGGCGCAGAAGCTCTACGAGAGGAAGCTCACGACGTATCCGCGTTCCGATTCGGAGTATCTGCCGCTGAACCAGAGGAAGGACGCGCCCGCGATCCTCGCGCACCTGAGGGACGGCGACGACGCGGCGCTTTCGCATTGGGCGGGCGGCGCGGACGTGAAGATCAAGAGCCGCGCCTGGAACGACAAGAAGGTGACGGCGCACCATGCGATCATTCCGACGCGCGTGCGCGCGCCTTTCGGGACGCTCACGGAGGCGGAGCGAAATATCTACCGCCTGATCGCGCAGGCGTTCATCGCGCAGTTCTATCCCGAGCACATCTACGAGCAGACGCAGGCGACGCTCGAATTCCACGGCGAGACGTTCGCCGTGAGCGGACGGCGCGACATCCAGGCGGGCTGGTGTGCGCTCTATCGCGCAGCGAAGAAGGGCGCGGGCGAGGAGCCGGAGGACGAGACGGCGGATGGCGAGGAGGAGGGCGGTCTCCTGCCGCCCTTGCAGAAAGGCGATGCCGTGACGTACCGGATGGAACGATCAAGAAGCGGGCGACGAAGCCGCCGCCGCGCTTTACGCCCGCGACGCTCCTGCAGGGCATGAAGGAGATCCACAAGTATGTGCTTTCCCCTGAGGCGAAGAAGCGTCTCAAGGATGTCTACGGCATCGGCACGGAGGCGACGCGGGCGGCGATCATCGACGACCTCATCAAGCGCCGTTTTCTCTTGGCGAAGGGCAAGAAGAAGCTGCTCTATCCGACCGATTCGGCATATCTCTTGGTCGATGCCCTGCCCGATGAGCTTGTCTATCCCGACGCCACGGCGCTTTGGGAGGACAAGCTGCACTCGATGGCGGAAGGAGACGGCACGCTGGAGGAGTTCTTGGCGGCGCAGGTCGACTTCACGCGCCGCCTTGTGGCGAAGGCGCTCGACGCAAAGATCGAGCGCGAGGGCGCCTATCCGTGCCCGCGCTGCCAGAGCGGCGTGCTCGTCAAGCGGGGCGGAAAGAACGGCGAGTTCTGGGGCTGCTCGAACTATCCGCGTTGCCGCATGAGCTGCGACGACAAGGGCGGCAAGCCCGATCTCGCCGCGCGAAAAGCTGCGAGCCTGCCGCGCCGCAGCTTTTCGCGCGGGGCGCCCTCGCAAGGAGGCGGGCGCAGCTTCGGCGCACCGGCGCTTTCGCCCGAAGAGATGGCGGAGTTCCTCGCCGAGTATGCGCCTTTGCCATCCGCGCAGGAGATCATGAATTCCTTTTCGGACAGCGGAAAGGGAGCAGGAAAATAAAAAGCAGTTGTAGAATAAACAAGTATAGAATAGATGAAAAAGCCATGGAGGAGAGACGATCTCCCTGTCCTTTGGAAGGGGGCGTATCCGACTTCTTCGGCTCGTCGCTTTCACCGCGCTTTTTATGGGGGAGTGTTCTTGGAAGATCCTTTTTTGCTTGCCTTCAAGATTCTTGCCGTGTTCCTTCTCGTTTTCGGCAATGCGTTCTTCGTTGCAGCGGAGTTTTCCATCGTCAAGATGCGCAGTTCGCGTCTCGACGTCCTCGTCGCTGAAGGAAACCGACGCGCTTCTTATGCGAAGATCCTGGCCGACCGCCTCGACGTGGCGCTTTCCGTCACGCAGCTTGGCATCACCATCGTCTCCCTGGGGCTTGGCTGGCTCGGCGAGCCGGTCGTCGCCTCTCTGCTGCATCCGATCTTTTCCTGGGTCGGCATGCCGGAGAATGTGGTCGCCACCGTCTCCTTCGTCATCGCATTCCTCCTCATCACCGCGCTGCACATCGTGGCTGGCGAGCTGATTCCGAAGAACGTCGCGATCCGCAAGGTCGAGAACGTCGCGCTCGCAGTCGCCCTGCCGCTTCTCGTCTTTCAGCGCGTCATGTATCCCTTCGTCTGGCTGCTCAATCACGTCGCGAACTGGACGGAGATGCATCTGGGCTTGGGCGCCGTGACGAAGCAGGAGGACGTGGCGCATACGGAGGAGGAGATCCGCGTCCTCATGGAGGAGAGCCACCGGCAGGGACTCATCGACAAGACGGAGCTGGAATTCGTCGACAATGTTTTCGACTTCGCCGACCTCTCCGTGCGGGAGATCATGATCCCGCGCACGGACATGGTCTGTCTCGACCTTGAGGATTCCGTGGAGGAGAGCATAGAGAAGGCGATGGAGGAAAAGCTCACGCGCTACCCGATCTGCGACGGGGACAAGGACGACATCATCGGGTTTCTTCATATCAAGGATTTCCTGCAGACGCTCTACCGCAAGGAAGCCCCCGATCTTCGGAAGCTCGCGCGGCGCGCGCTCATCGTGCCCGAGGCGATGGCGGTCAGCCGCCTCCTGCAGACGATGCAGCAGGAGCGTTCGCAGCTCGCCATCGTGGTCGATGAGTACGGCGGCACGGCGGGCATGGTCACGATCGAGGACGTCGTCGAGGAAATCGTCGGCGACATCCAGGATGAGTTTGATACGGATCGCCCTCTGGTGGAAAAGAAGGGCGTCCGTCTTTACTCCGTCGACGCCAAGATGCTCCTGGAAGAGCTGGAGGACATTCTGGAGGTGACGATCGACGAGGAGGATATCGACAGCGTGGGCGGCTGGATCTCGGCGCATGTCGAGAATCCGCCGCGCGTCGGTCAGAAGGCGACGTTCGGCGACGCGGAATTCTTCGTCGAGGAGACGGAGGGCGTGCGCGTCACGCGCGTCCTTTGCCACCTCGGACGCGAGCTCCAGAAGGAGCATGACGAGATCGCAGATCTCACGCAGCCGCGCAAGATCGATGCTGCAAGACATATGAGCGGACATCGCCGGGAGGGGAAGGATGCTCGCGAAAATCGTTGAACGGAGGAAGCGCTGATGGGATGAAGCCGCGCCGATGAGAGAGTTCGGGCGGCGGAACGTATCGGTGCTTCCCAAAGGATAGACTCTCGCAAGGGAAGCTGGTGGCGGCAGGCGGGGCTTTCGCCGACTGCCGGATCAGGGAAAAGAACGGTGAGGACATGGCATCGAATTTTGATTTCTTGTTGGCACAAAAGGATTACAAGATCATCAAGAAGACGGCGATGGAGGCGGAGCAGAGCCTCAAGACGTCATATCCGAAGAGCGTGATCTTGGCGGAGCGCGCGGTGAAGCTGGCGGTGCGCTGGATGTTCACGCACGATGCGGGGCTTGCGCTGCCGTACCGCGAGGCGATCGCGCGGCTCATCCACGAGCCGACGCTCAAGAAGCTGCGTCCCGAGGGGCTGGATTCCCTTGTAACCTACATCCTGCACCTCGGCAATATCGTTGCCTACCGCGGCATGACTGTCTCGCGCGAGGAAGCCGTGCTCGCTCCGCGCCCTCCACTGCGCGCTCTCCCGGATGGCGGCGTGCTACGAGGAAGGTTTCTCGCCGCGCCCCTTCGACGAAGATCTCCTGCCGACGGGTGGCAAGGGAGACGAATCCGGAACCTTTGAATCTCCGGCGCTTTACAAGGAGCCGCTCGATGGCGGCGCGCTGCTGCCGCAGCGCAAGAAGAACCGCGAGACGGCGAAGGCACTTGCGGAGACGCGCGAAAAGACCGGGAACGGCAGCATCGTCACGGTGCCGCCCGACCTCTTGGCCGAGTGCCGTTCCCGCTGCATCATGGTCGACAGCGCACAGACGGGCTGGACGTTGGGCAAGGATCTCTTCGTGAACAAAGAGATCGTGGGCATGGGAAAGAAGACGTCCGTCGACCTCCTCTTCACGGATGCCGAGCAGAAGCCGCTTGCCGTCATGGCGGTCGAGACAGCGGCGCAGACGCTGGAAGACGGTCTCGCCCGGGCGAAGGAGTGGGCGGCGGCCTTGGAGGAGCAGCACGGAGTGCGCCCCTTCATCTTCCTCCAGCGCGAAGGAGAGTATTGGTTCTTCGATGAAGCTCGCGACAAGCTGCGCTCGGTTTACGGCTGCTTCTCGTGCGCCGACCTGGAGCGGCGCATGGAGTTTCGCCGCCGCCACGATCCCGAGGCGCATCCCGAGCTGTCGGACGACATCGCGAACCGCCCGTATCAGCGGGAAGCCGTCTGGCACATCTGCGAGGACATGCACAGGGGCGTGCGCCGCCTCCTCGTTTCCACGCCGCCCGGCACGGGCAAGACACGCATGGCGGTGGGCGCCATCGACGCGCTCTTCTATCAGAAGGCGATCGGCAAGGTGCTCTATCTCGCCGACCGTGAGGAGCTTGTGCACCAGGCATACGAGAAGTTCCGCATGTTGCTGCCCGACGTGCCGTTCGTCAACCTCCTGGGCGACGTGCGCGAAGAGGAAAAGGCGGACATCGTTTTCACGACGGCGACCATCATGATGGACGCCGTGAACGAGAGCCGCACGGAGACGGGCGCCCGCCTGTATGACCCCGCGCACTTCGATCTCGTCGTCATCGATGAATCGCATCCGAGCATCTATGAAGATCACATCATGCTCCTGAACTATTTCGATGCGACGCTGCTGGCCTTTTCCTCGCTCCCCCGACAGCGCCCGGCGAGGATGCGACCTATCGCTTCTATGATCTCGCGCCCGGCAAGCCGACCTTTTGCTACACCTTGGATGAGGCCTGCAGAGACGGCTGGCTCGTCGACTTCACGCTGCGCGATGAAGCGCATGAGGAAATCATGAAGCCGCACCTTCGCTATGCGGAGCTTACGGACGCGCAGCGAAGGATCGCCGAGATGGAGTACTCCGACACGGGTGCGATCACGAGCAAGGATTTCGATGTGCCGGCCGTGAACAACTGGCTCTTCAGCGAGGAGAAGATCCAGGGCGATGCTCGAAGACCTCCTGCAGCACGGCAAAAAGACGCGGGACGGCAAACTCGGCAAGACGATCATCTTTGCGAAGAACAGCCTGCAGGCGAAGGCGATCGCTTTCATCTTCCAGCGTCTGCATCCGGAGTATGGCTCGGACTTCATCCGTGCGCTCGATGTGCGCACGCCCGGGCTCGCTGAGGCGATTCGTGCCTTCTCGCAGCCGGAGTCGCAGCCGACGATCGCCATCTCCGTCGACATCCTGGACACGGGATTCGACATGCCGTCGGTCTTGAACCTCGTCTTTTTTTCCGCAAGGTTCACTCGCTGAGCAAGTTCAGCCAGATGCTCGGCAGAGGCAGACGTTTCTGCCGAGATGTCGACGGCGAGGCGAAGGACAAGTTCCTCGTCATCGACTACTGCAAGAATTTCGCATTTTTTTGACATGGAGAAGTGAGGAGAACCTATATGAAATTCAAGTTTTTGCACAACAACATCAACGTGCGCGATCTCGACCGCTCGCTTGCCTTCTACGAGAAGGCGCTCGGGCTGAAGGAGGTGCACCGCAAGGAAACGCCGGACTTCACGCTCGTCTATCTGGGCGACGGCGGCTCGACGCCGCACGAGCTTGAGTTGACGTGGCTCAAGGAACGTGAAGAGCCGTACAATCTCGGCGACAACGAGTTCCACCTCGCTTTCGGCGTCGACGATTTCGATGCGGCGCACAAGCTGCACGAGGAGATGGGCTGCATCTGCTACGAGAATGCGGCGATGGGCATTTATTTCATCAGCGATCCCGACGGCTACTGGCTCGAAGTCCTGCCGAAGTGGTGAGGGCGGCAGTTCTTGAAGAGATGCCGTCATGGAAGAAGGAAGGGTCAAGGATGCGGTCTGCAAGAAGCAAGAGGATACAGGAAGGAGCGAAAGCGGCGCGGCGGGCGTAAGCCTCCCTGCGCCGCTTTTTGTATATATGAAATTTATATGTCGATAAGTTTTTCAGCTGCGAAGTGAATGACGCCTGCCGCTGAGGCCGGCGCGCCGCTTCGCGCACAAGTCGGGGCGTCTTCCGCACCCGTGAAGGAAGAAAGAACATGAGCAAGAAAACGCGCATCGTGGTTGTCGGCGCAGGCTTCGGCGGGGTCAAGGTCGTCCGCGGCCCGGTCAGCGACAAGAGTCTCGACATCGTGATCGTCGATCGCCGCAATTTTCACCTTTTCCAGCCGCTGCTTTACCAGCTTGCGACTTCGCTCCTTTCGACGGACGAGATCGCCTACCCCATCCGCGCCTTCTTCCGCCACAACAAGAACGTCGATCTCTTCATGGCGAGACTGCGTGGCCTGGACAAGGAGCGCAAGGTCGTCATCACGAACCACGGCGAGGTGCCCTACGATTATCTCGTCCTGGCGGCGGGCGCGACGACGAATTTCTTCGGCATGGAGAGCGTCGAGGAGAATTCCTTCCCGATGAAGACGCTGCAGGAGGCGCTGCACATCCGCAACCATGTCCTCCACATGTTCGAGCGCGCCAACAAGATCGAGAAGAACGAGGCGGAACGCCGCCGCATGTTGTGCTTCGTCGTCGTCGGCGGAGGCCCGACGGGCGTCGAGCTGGCAGGCTCCTTGGCGGAGGTCATCAACCTGATCATGAAGGACGAGTACCACAATCTCTCGCCCGACGAGATCAGCGTCAAGCTCGTCGAGGCGACGGGCGGCCTTCTGCCCATGATGCCGCCCGACCTGCAGCAGGAGACGGTGCGCGTCCTGGAGAAGAAGGGCATCGAGGTCATGCTCAACACGCAGGTCGCGGGCTGCGACAAGAACAGCCTGACCTTGAAGGACGGCACGGTGATCCCGACGAACACGGTCATCTGGGCGGCGGGCGTCAAGGCGGTGCCGATCATCTCGAAGCTCGGCTTCCCCTGCGACCGCGCGGGGCGCATCATCGTCAACGAGAGCTGCAGGTCGAAGGCGAGCGCGACATCTTCGCCATCGGCGACTGCGCCTCCTTCTGCCACGGCACCGACCGCCCGCTGCCGACGGTCGCGCCCGTCGCGACGCAGGAAGCCGTCGTCGCTGCGCGAAACATCAAGCGATTGATCGCGGGCGACGAGAATCTGGAGACGTTTTTGCTACAAGGATCAGGGTGCGATGGCGACGATCGGCGGGACCGAGGCCGTCGTCAACATGAACGGCACGAAGATGAAGGGCTTCATCGCCTGGCTCGTCTGGATGTTCGTCCATCTCCTGCGGCTTGCGGGCGCACACACGAACACCACGGTGCTCTTGAAGTGGACGTGGAACCTCGTCTCAGGCACGCGCCTCGGACGAATCATCACGAATATGCAGTATGACGAGTCGCGCGAGCTTCGTCCCATGCCGCTCGACATAGAAGAGAAGGGTTGAATTTGCAAAGTAGATATCGTTGTTTTTGGAAAAGGGGCGCCGTCTTGGCTCTTTGCCTGGCGGCGGCAGCCCTCTCGCCGCAGGGGGCGGACAGCGCCGAGGCTGCGGCGACGCTGGGCGATGTGCATAAGGTGTATGCTGCCGCGACGAAGGACCGCACGGTCATGCTGGAGCGCGAGGCGGTGCAGAAGGAGGTGGAGAACCCTGTGAAGACGGACGGAGGCAGAGACGCCGGGGCGACGGCAGCGGCGCCAGGGAGCGTGAAGCCGCCAGAGCCGCTGAATCCCGGGGCGAAGGGAGCAGAGCGCATCCTGCCGCAGAAGCTGCGCTTTTTGTGGAAGCCTGTCGCTGACGCCGTGCGCTACGAGATCGTCGTCGAGGAAGGGACGGGAGAGAAGGCGAAGGTCGTCTACCGCGATGCGCACGTCTTCAACAACGGCGTGGAGATCGCGCTCAAAGGGCGCAGCTGGCTCGATGGGAACCACTTCTGGCGCGTGCGTGCACTCGACTATGACGGCAACGAGCGTGCGCCCTTCACGCCGCCTGTCGCCGTCGAGCTGGCCGAGAAGGATCCGGCCGCGCCCTTGCCGACGAGCGAGTTCATGAAGATGGACTACGTGCCGCTCTATCCGACGTATTCGTGGGTCGCCGTGCTCGGCGCAGCGGAGTACGAGGTCGCCGTCTGGAAGCGCGGCCGATTTGAGCCGGCGCTCCTTCATATGCTCTACTCGACCGACCTTACCTGCTACGACACCTATGGCTTCACGACGCCGGGCGCCTACTACTGGAAGGTGCGTGCCCTCGACAAGGCGCGTCAGCCCATCAGCGACTGGTCGGAGAACGTGCCGTTCGAGGTCAAGTCGCCCGTTGTCGTCGCTGCGCTTGGCGACAGCATCACGCACGGCGGCGGCGCTGTCGTCAACGGCCCCGACCGCGTGCGGTACGACTGGCAGACGTATGCCGCCTTTCCCATCAAGAACCTCGGCTACTCGGGCGACACCGTGGAGGCGATGGAAGCGCGCTTCGAGCGCGATGTGCTGCCGTTCCGTCCGAAGATCCTCGTCATCATGGGCGGCGTGAACAACTACCGCGTGGGCGGCAAGGCGGCGGACATCATCGCCGTGCTCGCGCGCATCCGCGACAAGTGCACGGCGCACGGCATCACGCCCGTCTTCTCTACGGTCACTTCGCTCAATCCCGCGAAGATCGCGAAGCTGCAATACGCGCAGAATCCGCCCGCGGGCTGGAGCGACGAGCAGGCGCTCGTCAATCGCTGGATCTTGTCGCAGCCCTACTGCGTCGACGTGACGACGATCCTCTCCGATGGCGAGGGGAAGCTGGAGGACATCTATACGACCGACGGTCTGCATCCCGACAGCGCGGCAAAGCGCTTCATCGGCGAGACGATCAGCAACTATCTGCGGGCGAGGTTCCCGCAGGTGGTCGAGCCGCTTCTTCGCGAGCCGAAACTTTGACGCCCTGTGCCTCCCCTGTGAAGCACAGCAACGGACTCGTGTTTTCGAACGAGGCTTCTTGAAATAGGCCATATTCTGAGTTATAATGAAGCTAGATGCTCCCCGTCAGGATGCAGGGGGCGATCCGGCCTTCGCGCCGGATGCGGGCATCTCGGCGATCATCGGCAGGGATGATGCGGGAAGAGTGAGGGGGCTTCGTCCGCCTGTTTTCGGATGAGCTGCAGAAGGAAAGGAAGGGAAAGAAAAGAAATGAACGGAGTCACCGTATCGAAAAAGATCATCATGAGTTTCGTCGTGCTCATCGTGATGTTCCTCGGCTTTGGCGCCTACGCCTGCCATTCGGGAAACAAGCTGCACGAAAGCGTCGTGGACTTGGTGGGCTGGACGGACAATCTGGCGGCCGTGGCGAATGTCTCGGATGCCGCAAGCGCAGAGCGCAGGGTTGCCATCATTCGTGCCGTCGCAAAGGATCCCGCGAAGCGTGCGGAGATTGACAACACGCTGGCAGCGCTGAAGAAAGAGACAGATGACGCCTTTGCCGGGTACGAGAAGGCGCTCTCCAACATCGTCTACACGACGGAGGACGGAGCGGCGGAAGACCGCGCCATCCTGGAGAACGAGCGCAAGGCATGGGCGGAATACCGCGCCACGGACAAGGATGTGGATGCGCTGCTCGCCGAGGGAAAGACCGAAGAGGCGTTCATGTACCTCGATGGTCCCGCGCTGGAAAAGTATAAGGCCTTTACCGATCTGATCACCAAGGACAAGGAGCGCTGCGTCGCCGGTGCGCGCGAGGCGAACGATAACGGCACCGCCGTCTATGAAAGCGTCATCATGACGACCATCGTCGTCGCGGTCATCGTCATTCTCCTGACCTGTGCGTGCGGCTTCTTCCTGCTGCGCACCATCTCTGCGTCGGTCAACATGATCCTCGCCAGCCTGAGCAAGGTGGCGCAGGGCGATTTGCGCGTCCATCTGGCGACGGATTCGGGCGACGAGTTCGCCCAGATGGCGAACCAGACGAACAAGATGCTGGAAAAACATCCGCTCGATGACCAAGATGATCCAGAAGACGGCGGATTCCGTCGCCGATTCTTCGGAGACGCTGACGAGCACGTCCGAGCAGTCGGCCAATGCCACGCAGAGCGTCGCCCAGTCCATCACGGAGGTGGCGGAAGCGTCCCAGGGTCAGATGCACTCGGTCGCGGAGGCCAAGCACCAGGTGGACGCCTTCACGAACGGCTTGTCGGAAGCGACGAACGCCATCGAGAGCGTCACCGCCGACATCGAGCACACTTCACAGAAGGCGGAGGAAGGCAACCGACTCGTCCTGGCGACGGTCGACCAGATGAACGCCATCGCCGATACGGTGCTCTCCTCTTCGGAGGTCGTGGCAAAACTCGGCGAACGTTCGAAGGAGATCGGCAACATCGTCGAGGTGATCTCGGGCATCTCGGGGCAGACGAACCTGCTCGCCCTGAACGCTGCCATCGAGGCGGCGCGTGCGGGCGAGCATGGCCGCGGCTTCGCCGTGGTCGCCGAAGAGGTCAGGAAGCTCGCCGAAGAGTCGCAGAACGCATCGAAGCAGATCGGCGACCTCATCGGGGCGATCCAAAACGAGACGGAGCAGGCGGTCACGGCGATGGAGACGGGACGCACGGAGGCGGAGAAGGGACGCGAGAACGTCAGCGCGACGGGCGAGGGCTTCTCGGAGATCCTCACGATGATCCGCCGCATCCAGAACAACTCCGTCTCGCTCGAGAAGACGATGGCGGATCTCGGGAATCGCGCCGGGAAGATCAATACCGCCACGGGGGAGATCCACGAGGCGGCGGCGAAGGTCGCTTCGGAGTCGCAGACGGTGTCTGCGGCGACCGAGCAGCAGGCGGCGGGCATGGAAGAGATCGCAGCGAGCAGCCGCGGACTCTCGGACATGGCGCAGGAGCTGAAAGCGGCAGCGGCAAAGTTCAAGACCTGATAGGGCAGGAAAAGGCAGGGGCGATCGCCCCTGCCTTTTTGCTAGTGCAGAACTCGGGATGCAGAAACCCGAAAGCGGCGTCCTGTCCCGAGCCCTCGCCGCGCTCCTCGAAGGCGGCGCATCCCTGCCATAAGCCCCGTGAGCGCGTCTTCGACGCATCCCTTGCCCCGCTTCGATCAGACGGAGCAGGGGCGACGCTTTCGCGCAGAGCTGTGCGGAGGCTCGCTCGGCGGGACTCCTTGAAATAAGCTGTGTCATGGACTATAATGAAGAGAGATTCTTCTCGCTGGGATATCTGGGCGATCTGAGTGTCGCGCCGCTGCGTACATCTTGGCGGTCATCGGCAGGGAGCGCCGCGGGAGGAAAAAGAGGAGGCTCGTCCGCATGGCTTTGGGATGGGCGGAAGAAGGAAGGAAGGGAAGAAATGAACGGAATCACCGTATCGAAGAAGATCATCATGAGTTTTGCCATACTCATCGTGATGTTCCTCGCCTTCGGCATCTACGCCTGCTATTCGGGGCGTGCGATGAACAGCGCGATCGACGACCTCATGGGCTGGACGGTCAACATCTCCACCGTGGCAGAGCTGTCGGACGCCGCTAGCTCGGAGCGCAGGGTCGCCATCGTCCGCGCCATGACGAAGGATCCGGCGGAGCGCGCGAAGGCGGACGAGCAGCTGGCGAAGCTGAAGAAGAGGGTGGACGCGGCGTTCGAAAAGTACGAGCAAATGCTCTCGACCATCGTCTACACGACGCCCGACGGACAGGCGAAGGATCGCGCGATCCTGGAGGAAGAGCGCAAGGCATGGGATGCGTACCGTGCGACGGACAAGGACGTGGACGCCTTGGTCGCGGAGGGCAAGACGGACGAGGCGCTCGCCTACCTGCAGGGCCCGGCGCTGCAGAAGTATATCGAATTCTCGAAGCTGATCGCCGCCGACCGGGGAGCGCTGCGTCGCCGGTGCGCGCGAGGCGAACGATGGCGGAGTCGCCACCTATGACCGCGTCATCATGACGACCATCATCGTCGCCATCGTCGCCATCGTGCTGACCTGCGTCTGCGGCTTCTTCCTGCTGCGCACCATCTCCACGTCGGTCGACATGGTGCTCTCCGGCTTGAGCAAGGTGGCGCAGGGCGATTTGCGCATCCATCTGGCGACGGATTCGGGCGATGAGTTCGCCCAGATGGCGGACCAGACGAACAAGATGCTGGAAAACATCCGCTCGATGACCAAGATGATCCAGAAGACGGCGGATTCCGTCGCCGATTCTTCGGACACGCTGACGAGCACGTCCGAGCAGTCGGCCAATGCCACGCAGAGTGTCGCCCAGTCCATCACGGAAGTGGCGGAAGCGTCCCAGAGCCAGATGAGCTCGGTCGCGGAGGCCAAGCACCAGGTGGACGCCTTCACGAACGGCTTGTCGGAAGTAACGAACGCCATCGAGAGCGTTGCCACCGACATCGAGCATACTTCGCAGAAGGCGGAGGAAGGCAACCAGCTCGTCCTGGCGACGGTCGACCAGATGAACGCCATCGCCGATACGGTGCTCTCCTCTTCGGAGGTCGTGGCAAAACTCGGCGAACGTTCGAAGGAGATCGGCAACATCGTCGAGGTGATCTCGGGCATCTCGGGGCAGACGAACCTGCTCGCCCTGAACGCTGCCATCGAGGCGGCGCGTGCGGGCGAGCATGGCCGCGGCTTCGCCGTGGTCGCCGAAGAGGTCAGGAAGCTCGCCGAAGAGTCGCAGAACGCATCGAAGCAGATCGGCGACCTCATCGGGGCGATCCAGAACGAGACGGAGCAGGCGGTCACGGCGATGGAGATGGGACGCACGGAGGCGGAGAAGGGACGCGAGAACGTCAGCGCGACGGGCGAGGGCTTCTCGGAGATCCTCACGATGATCCGCCGCATCCAGAACAACTCCGCCTCGATCGAGAAGACGATGGCGGATCTCGGAAGCCGCGCCGGAAAGATCCATACCGCCACGGGGAGATCCACGAGGCGGCGGCGAAGGTCGCTTCGGAGTCGCAGACGGTGTCTGCGGCGACCGAGCAGCAGGCGGCGGGCATGGAAGAGATCGCAGCGAACAGCCGCGGACTCTCGGACATGGCGCAGGAGCTGAAAGCGGCAGCGGCAAAGTTCAAGACCTGACAGGAATGCGAAAAAGGCAGGGGCGGTCGTCGAAAGGGGCGATCGTCCCTGTCTTTTTGCGGTGCAGAATTTGAAAAGCGCGGCGGTCAGAGCGGCGCCTTGCCCCAGACACTGCCGCGCTTTTCGAAGACGGCGCGGCCTGCCGTAAGTTCCGTGAGCTTCTCTTCCACGCTGCCTTGCTGCTCCTCTTCGAGCAGGAGAAGCAAGGTGACGTTTTCCTCGTAGACGGCGTCCTCCGTGCGGAGATTCTCCTGGCGCACGAAGTTTTCCACGAGGGAAAGAAGCGTGTAGTCGATCGTCACGGCGAGCCGCACGAGGTGCAGGCAGCGCACGAGGACGGCGCTGTCGAGCGCGAGGTGCGCGGCGTGCCCGTAAGCGCGGATGAGGCCGCCCGCGCCGAGCTTGATGCCGCCGAAATAGCGCGTGACGACGCAGACGGTGTCGACGAGGCCGCGCTTTTTGATGGCCTCAAGGATCGGGTTGCCCGCAGTGCCGCCCGGCTCGCCGTCGTCGTTCGACTTCTGCCGAGCGCCTGCGGCGCCGAGCACCCAGGCGCTCGGGTTGTGACGCGCGTCATAGTACTTCTTTTTGCAGGATACGAGAAAGGCGCGCGCCTCGTCTTCCGTTGCTGCATGAACCGCCTGCGCGATGAAGCGCGACCGCTGGATCTCGTATTCAGCCTCGCCGGCCTTTTCGATCGTCGTGAAATTTTCCATGTGACTGAACATCCCGACCGTTTTGTCCGGATGAAAGACGGCGGGATAGATATGTTTTTCCATGGGAGTCGCCTCCTCAAGAATCTTGATCAAGCCCGGCCTGCTTCAGGATGGTTTTGTATGTATGTTCCTGTGCGCAAATCTTTGTTGTGCATGGGGATGATGGGCATTCCTGCTTTTGTCGGGTGTTTCAGGATGTGGTGCGAGCTGTTGATGCGAGCTGTTGATGCGTGCGATTTGCCAGCCGTCGGCCTGCAGGATTTTCAGAAGATCCTTTGGCTTCGTGTTCATCATCCCCTATACTATATATAGTAACACATCCCCTGGTGAAAGACGAGGGGAATCGGAGCCGGAAAATGCTCGTGATTTTTCGAAAATATCCTACTTGGCATTTCCCGGTTTTTGGTGTAGTATGAAACGTAAGCTGTATTCGTGCAGGGATTCTTTTAGGGGGTTTTACATCAATTCAGGGAAGGTTGTGTTATCAAGGCCATGAATGGGACACAGATGAACAGAGGGTTGAAGAACAGGCATTTGCAGATGATCTCGCTCGGCGGCGTCATCGGCAGCGGCTATTTTCTCGGCACGGGATATGTGCTGGAAAAAAAGCGGGGCCGGCGGCGATCTTGGCGTATCTTTTGGGCGGAGTCATCGTGCTCTGCGTCATGCTCTCCCTGGCGGAGCTTGCAGTCGCGAAGCCTGTTTCGGGTTCTTTCGTCGCGTATGCCCGCGAGAACATCTCTTCGACGTGGGCGTGCGGCGTGGGTTGGGCGTATTGGCTCAACTGGATGGCGTATGTGCCGTCCGAGATGATCGCAGCAGGCATCATCATGAACAATTTCGTGCCCGAGGTCAGCCAACTGTGGTGGGCTGTGTTCTTCGGCCTCGTCGTGACCGTCCTGAACCTCTTCCGCGTCGACAAGTTCGGCGAGAGCGAGTTCTGGCTTTCCCTCGTGAAGATCTTCGCGCTCGTCGCCTTCAGCGTCGTGGCGGCGCTCATCTGCCTCGGTCTCTTCGGCGGCGATGGCTTCATCGGCGCGCGCATCCTCCTTTCGAACGGCGGCTTCGCGCCGAACGGCTGGTGGGCGATCGTCCTGACGATGGTCATCATCCTCGTGAATTTCCAAGGCACGGAGATCATCGGCCTTGCGGCGGGCGAGTGCAAGGAGCCGGAAAAGAGCATCCCCATCGCCGTGCGCAACGTGACGTGGCGCATCATCGCCCTCTACATCGTCCCGATCACCCTTTTGATCTCCGTTCTGCCGTGGGAAGAGGCGAGCCTCTCCGAGAGCGTCTTTGCGACGGCTCTCGCCGCGCACGGCCTTCATTCCCTGGCTTCGGTGCTGGCCTTCGTCGTCTTGACGGCGGCGGTTTCCTGCTCGAACTCGGGTCTCTATTCGAGCGCACGCGCACTCTATTCCCTCGCGCGCATGGACATGGCGCCCGCCTTCCTCGGCCAGCTCAACGGCAAAGGCGTGCCGCGCAACTCCATCCTCGTGTCCGTCTCGGCGTGCTGGCTCGTCATCCTTCTCTATACCTTCGATCCCGATTCGGCGGTGTACACGTATCTTCTCGCCGTGTCGGGCTGCACGGGGGCGCTCGCGTGGATCTCCATCTGCTGGAGCCAGTATCGCTTTCGCCGCCGCCTCATCGCCGAGGGGCTTGAGCATACGCTGCGCTACAAGACGCCCTTCTTTCCCTATGTGACGCTTTTCGGCATCTGGGCGCAGGTGTTCTGCCTCGTCGTGCTCGCCTTCACGCCCGACCTGCGGCAGGCGTTCTACATGGGCGTGCCGATGCTCGTCGTGCCCATGCTCTGGCACAGGCTTCGCCGTGTGTACCGCACGCGCGCGGCGGAGGCGAAGAACGGCTGAGAAAACAAGGGGCTGCGCATGAATCGTTTCATTCGGTTCATGCGCAGCCTTTTTCATTCGTCTTTTTCCGGCGGGATCGTGAGGTTGTCCCGCAGCGTGCTGATCTCGTCGGCGAGGAAGAGTCCCGGCGGCGATTCGCGGATCATCGTGTCCTCCAGGATGCGGCTCTGCTCGGCCGGATCCCGCGTCAGGAGCTGCGCGGGATCGGCGGCGTTCCTCGTGCGGCTGATCGCCTGCTGCTGTGCGTCGGCGTAGGAGAGCGTCTTCTGACGCACGGCGGCGCAGAGGTCGTAGTTGATGCCGATGAGCGCGAGCGGCGGGATGTGGGCTTCGACGGCATCGCGTGTGCGCTTGGCGTCCTCGGTGAGCGCACGCAAGCGCACATACGCTGTCTGTATGTCGATGGCGCCTTCCTTGAAGCTCTCCAGGATGTTGTGGTACTGCTGCCAGTTGTAGTCGAGCTGCGTGATGTTCTTCTTGTGTTCGTCGTACCAGGCGGTGAAGATTTCCTGCTGCTGATGGATTTCGGCGCGTTCCGCCTCCGTCATCTTGGGCGGGGGCGGCGGAGGGAAGCTCCAGAACGCCGCTGCGCCTGCAAAGAGGAGCGTGAGCGAGAAGAGCGCCCAGACCTTGCGGCTGGGAATCCAGCGGTAAAGCAGCAGGAGCGCGAAAAAAGACGAGGCCGAGCAGGATGTATTTGTAGGGACAGCAAGAGAATCCTTCCTTTCTTTTCCGTGAAGGTCGGTGCGGCGGAAGCGGACTTTTCCTCATTGTAACACAAGGAAGTTCTTGCGTGAAGCGGAGAAAGTCGTTATACTGGAAGACAGCGCGGAATCATGAGAAGGATTCGCGCAGAAAGGCGGGAGCGTATGGTGACGATCGCTTTGCTCTTGACGGGCGATTTGCAGGAGGCGCAGATGGCGCAGACGTATCTGCGGGAGAATTATCGAGAGGCGGAATACGAGCGCATTTTCGTCTATTGCGGCGAGGATGCGGCGGCCGTGGAGCTTCTGGACGAGGATCCTTCCGCAGTGCTCTTCGACGGCAGGGGGGCGGGCATAGCGGCTTCCTGCAATGCGGCGCTGCAGTACGCGCGCGGGGAGGAGATTCTGTTTTCGGCGGCGTCCTACGTCCTGATGCCGGCGGCGCTTCGCGCCATGCAGCGGGAGGCGGCCGGCAGGGATGGAGTCTCTCTCGTCGTGCCAATGCTGCAATCCCCCGTGGGCGTGGATGAGACGCAGAAGCTCTCTGCAGCGCAGGATGCTCCCTATCAAGACGCGCAGGGACTGCGCCACTTTTCAGAAGAGATCTCCTTGAGGCGGGGCGCCTCTTTTCTCTCGATAGCGCTTGATTTCTGCTTTCTGGCAGAGCGTCAGGCGCTGCTGGAGCTGGGCGGCTTTTCCAAAGAGTTTCATACGACGCCGTTTCTCACGATCGACCTCTGCCTGCGTTTCTGGCAGGCGGATCGCCCTTGCCTCGCAGCGCATGGCGCGTTCGCGCATCGGAATGCTCTCAATATTCCTTTCGATCTATTGGATGAGGAGGCGTTCGTGCGCAAGTATGGCTTGCACTACCCGTACTCCTTCATGTCGCGCACGGATCTCCTCGCGCATATGGATCTTAAAAAACCTGCGCTCTCCGTGCTGGAAGTCGGCTGCGCCTGCGGAGCGACGCTCCTGCCGTCCGCAATGCGAACCCCGAGGCGAGGATTTATGGCATCGAATTCGATGAGAAGGCGGCGGCGGTCGCGCGTCATTTTGCGGCCGTCGAGGCGCTCGATGTGGAAACCCTCGACAAGCCGGAGTGGTGCGGGATGTTCGACTGGATTCTCCTGGGTGACGTCGTCGAACATCTGCGCGAACCGTGGCAGGCGATGAAGAATCTTGCGGCGCTCTTGAAGCCGGGCGGCCGCGTCCTCGTCAGCGTCCCGAACGTCATGCACTTCTCGGTCTTCCGCATGATGCTGGATGGCCATTGGACGTATGAAGACGCAGGGATTCTCGACCGCACGCACCTTCGCTTCTTCACGCGAGCGGAGCTCCTTCTGCTTCTGCAGGAGGCGGGACTTGAAGCGGAGGAGGTTTTTCCTTCGAAGATGCCGGAGTCCGACGCGGATCTGGCGTTTATCGCGCAGCTCGCCGCGCTTCTGCCGCCGGATGTCGGCGAGGAGGAGCTCCATGCGTTTCAATGGAAGGTCGCGGCACGAAAGAGATAGGGGAGAGTCTGTGGAGAAGAAGAGCGCTTGGCGCATCTGCCGCGCGATGGTTCGCGGCTATTGGTTTTCCGAGGAGAAGTGGAAGGCGCGCGGCCTGCTTGCCGTCGTCATCGCGCTGAATTTCATCGCGGTCGGCATGCTCGTCATGATCAACGACTGGTACAACGAGTTCTACAACGCGCTGCAGGCTTATGCGTATGAGCTGTTCTGGCCGCTCGTCGGCAAGTTCGCCGTGCTCGCCTTCCTGCACATCGCTGTCGCCGTCTACGCGATCTACCTGCGGCAGATGCTGCAGATCAAGTGGCGCTCGTGGCTCACGGAGCGATACCTCTCGCGCTGGATGGCGCACCGCTCGTACTACAAGCTCGAAACGCTTGCCGAAGGCACGGACAACCCCGACCAGCGCATATCGGAGGATATCGGGCAGTTCGTCGACCTGACGCTCTCGCTTTTCGTGGGATTCTTGAAGCAGCTGACGACGCTGGCGGCTTTCGCTGTCGTGCTGTGGAACCTGTCGGGCGTGCTGACCGTTCCCGTCGGCAGCTGGGAGTTCCAGATCTACGGCTACATGCTGTGGTTCTCGCTCATCTACTCCATCTTGGGCACGGTCGGCGCGCACCGCGTCGGCAAGAAGCTCATCGGGCTGAACTTCGAGAAGCAGCGCTTTGAGGCGGACTTCCGCTTCAACATGATGCGCGTGCGCGAGAACAGCGAGAGCATTGCCTTCTACGGCGGCGAGGCGCAGGAAGTGCAGGGCTTCAAGGAGCGCTTCGCGCGCGTCATCGGCAACTTCTGGGCGCTGATGCGCCAGACGAAGATCTTGAACTTCTACATCAACGGCTATGCGCAGCTCGCCATCATCGTGCCGCTCATCATGGCGGCGCCGCGCTACTTCGGCGGCGAGATGGCGCTCGGCGGGCTCATGCAGACGATCTCGGCGTTCGGCAGGGTGCAGGACGCCTTGTCCTACTTCGTCGAAGCATACGGCACGATCGCCGAGTACGCGGCGATCGTGCGCCGACTCAGCGGCTTCACCGCGCACGTGGAGGAGGTCGAGGCGAAGGAGAGCGCCGTCGCGTCCGAAGCGTCCCCGGGCGGCTTCGCCGCAGAAGGGATCTTCGTCGCCCCTGCCCGACGGCACGGAACTTTTGCGGGATTGCTCGTTCTCCTTGGCGGCGGGCGGCTCCTTGCTCGTCACGGGCGTCTCGGGCGCGGGCAAGTCGACGCTCCTTCGCACGCTCGCGGGGCTTTGGCCGTTCGCGCGCGGCCGGGCGGCGTTCCCGGAAGGCGGGAGGCGGCTCTTCCTCTCGCAGCGTCCCTATCTGCCGCTCGGCACGCTGGCGCGCGCCGTCTCCCTATCCGCTGACGGCGGAGGTCCGCGCAGCGAGATGGAACGCGCGCTCCGTCTCGTCGGCATGGAATCCTTCCTCGCGAGGCTCGACGAGGAGGCGGATTGAGCCACATCCTCTCGCTCGGCGAGCAGCAGCGCATTGCCTTTGCGCGCATCTTGCTCGTGCGCCCCGCGTGGGTCTTCCTCGACGAAGCGACGAGCGCTCTCGACGAGGCGCGAGAAGGAGCTTTACGAGATGCTGGCGCGCGAGCTGCCCGAGATGGGGCGCGTGAGCGTCGGACATCGCTCGACGCTCGTCGCGTACCACGAACGGGAGCTTCGCCCGGATGGTGCGGGCGGTTTTTCGACGCGCCTTCTCCGGGCGGAGCCGGCCGCGCGTTGAGCCGGACAGCAAGAGCGCCTGCATCGCCAAGGAGCCGTGCAGGCGGCGTGAACCATAGTGACCAAGACCAGAAAGCGGGTATCCCTAAATGAATCGCAGAAATTTCCTCAAGAACGCCGTCCTTTTTGCTGCAGGCGCCTGTGTCGCGCCGGGTCTCCTCGTGCCCGAGGAGGCGAAAGCGGCCGTCTCGAACGGCGTGCACGTCGTGGAAACGAACTTGAAGTTCCTGTCGCTTGAGCGGCGCAGCTTCACGGACAGCATCGTCCTGCACCACATCGGCGACACGGATCGCGAGGTGTCGGCGGCGACGATTCATCAATGGCATCTGCAGAACGGCTGGTCGGGCATCGGCTACCACTTCGTCGTGCACAAGAACGGCAAGATCGAGCGCGGCAGGCCCCTCGACGCCGTGGGTGCGCATTGCTGGCATCACAACGCGACGTCGATCGGCATCAACCTCGTCGGCAACTTCGAGCAGGCGGAGCCGACGACCATGCAGCTTGACGCCGCCATGCGCCTCATCGCGGAGCTTTCGCATCGCTATAGGCTCAAGCCCGGCTCGGGCACGGTGTTTGGACACCGTGACTTCAACTCGACGCTGTGCCCCGGCAAGAATCTCTACGGCAAGCTCCCCGGTCTTTGCGCGAGCGCCGCACGTCTGTAGGAGGGAATCATGAGCGAGTCATATCACTACCGGCGCATTCCCAGGCCGCCGGCCGCAGAGCCGGAAACGGAAAAGAAGAAGACGCACGGGCGGAACACGAAGCGCAATATCGCGATCGTCATCCCGGGGCTGGGCTACGCGCTCTACACGCGCGACGTGCCGCTCCTCATCGCCGCCTGCTCCATCCTGCTCTTCTTCCTGCAGCCTTTGGGCAGAAAAAGCATCTCGGCGGTTTCGGCAAAGCGGCCGCAGGCTTTTTGCGCGGCGTGGGCATCGCGCTCTTCATCGGCGCCGTGGCCATGCTCTTCCTTTGAAAGAACGAATATTAGGAAAAATTTTTTTCCAAAAAGTCCGCTGTTTCGTGGACAAATGTCTGAAAAAAACAGAGAAAAAAACATTTTCCTTGCACCATGACGGCAGGAAATCCCCGTGTTTTGTGGAATAATACTAGAAACGTAAGAAAGACGCGAAGAGAAAGGCGTTCGTTTCCTCCGCATGAGCGGAAAAAAAGCACGATGGTTGGCAAGGTGAAATATGGGCGTGCCAAGCTGCGCCCCGGGAGGGATTTTTATGAGAAAAACAGAGTATCTTGCAATGATCTTGGCGGGAGGACAAGGAAGCCGTCTGGGCGCCTTGACGAAGAAAATCGCGAAGCCTGCTGTGCCGTTCGGCGGCAAGTATCGCATCATCGACTTTCCGCTGAGCAACTGCGCCAATTCGGGCATCGACAAGGTCGGCGTCCTCACGCAGTACCGTCCTCTGGAGCTGCACAACTACCTCGGCACGGGCAGTGCTTGGGATCTCGACAAGCAGGGCGGCGGCGTATTCATCCTGCCGCCCTATGCGCGCGAAAAAGGCGCCGACTGGTATCAGGGCACGGCGGACGCCATCTATCAGAACCTCAACTTCATCGACATTGTCGATCCGGAATATGTGCTGATCCTCTCGGGCGACCACATCTACACGATGGATTACTCGTGGATGCTTGAGGCGCACAAGGGGCACAAGGCGGAAGCGACGATCGGCGTCATCGAGGTTCCGTGGGAGGAAGCTTCGCGCTTCGGCATCATGAATGCCGACAAGGAAGGCCGCATCATCGAGTTCGAGGAGAAGCCGTCCGAGCCGAAGTCGAATCTCGCTTCGATGGGCATCTACATCTTCAACCGCAAGTTCCTCGCGCAGTATCTTGAAGAAGATGCGAAGGACAGCATGTCGAGCCATGACTTCGGCAAGAACATCATTCCGAAGATGCTCGCCGACAAGGCGCGTCTCTTCACCTACGCTTTCGACGGCTACTGGAAGGATGTCGGCACGATCGAGAGCCTGTGGCAGGCGAACATGGATCTCCTGCACGATGAGCCTCCGTTCGCTCTCGACGGCAACTGGCGCATCTACTCGTCGAATCCGTCGCTGCCGCCGCACTACATCGGGCGCGAAGCGCATGTGAGCCGCTCGATGGTGAGCGAGGGATCGATGGTCTTCGGCGAGGTGCATAACTCCGTGATCTTCCAGGGCGTGCGCATCGGCAAGGGCGCGCGCGTCACGAACTCGGTCATCATGCCGTTCGCGAAGATCGAGGAAGGCGCCGTCGTCGATCATGCGATCTTGGCGCAGGGCGCGACGGTCGCAGCGGGTGCGAAGGTCGAAGGAGAGGAAGGCGCCATCGCCGTCATTCCCGAAAATGAGGTCATCACAGCACAGTCGGGCAGTCAGCAAGCCGGCTGAACCTCTTTTGCGTCAAGGGAATCAAGAGAACGGAGTGAAGCATTGTGAACACGGTCATGGGACTCATCAACCTGCAGGACGACAACGGGCGCATCAAGGAGCTGACAGAGAGTCGCCCCATCGGCTCCATGCCGTTTATGGGACGCTACCGCGTCGTTGACTTCGTGCTTTCGAGCATGGTCAACTCCGGCATCAGCCACGTCGGCATCGTGCTGCCCGAGCATTCCCGATCCGCCATGGATCACCTGCGTTCAGGAAAGGACTGGGATCTCGCGAGACGCCACGAGGGCATGTTCTATCTGCCGCTGCGAAGGGGGACAAAGACACGCGCCCCGGCGACCTCAAGACGTTCTACCAGAACATCGACTTCGTCGAGCACAGCGCACAGAAGTATGTGCTCCTGACGAGCGCGAGCTACGTCTACAACCTGAACTTCGCGCCCGTGCTGCGCTTCCACCAGAATACGAATGCCGACATCACGATGGTCTACAACATCGCGAAGGAGGAGGAGCCGGATCAGGGCGTCGTCATCGAGACGGCAGAGAACGGCCTCATCGAGGACATCTCCCTGAAGCCTGTCATCTACCGTGGGGTCGAAGGTGTCGAACGGTGCGCTCCTCATGGAGAAGCGCGTCTTCGTCGAAATGGTGCGCTCGACCTACGAGCACGGCGGCACGGATCTCGTGCTCGACGGCATCATCCGCCGCGCCGACCGCTACACGATGTACGGCTGTATGCACGAGGGATACACGGCGTGCGTCGCTTCGACGGCTTCGTATTACCGAGCGAACATGGAAGCGCTTGAGCCTGCGAACTGGGAAGAGCTGTTTATGCAGAACGGCTTCATCTTCACGAAGTCGAAGGACGGCGTGCCCGTGCAGTACAAGGAGACGGCGCATGTGCAGAACTCGCTCGTCGCCAACGGCTGCGTCATCTATGGCGAGGTCGAGAACAGCATCCTGTTCCGCGGCGTGACGGTGGCGCCGGGGGTGAAGATCCGCAACTCCATCATCATGGAGAAGTGCAGCCTTGAGGACAACGTGCTCGTCGAGAACGTCATCTGCGACAAGAATGTCGTGATCACGGAGGGACGCTGGCTCAAGGGCGCACCAAACTATCCGCTGATCGTCAACAAGAATGCCGTGATCTGATGGGAACGCGCCCCGCTTTCGGGGCGCGCCGAAGAAGGAAGCCGCTCCGGGGCGCTTGCCTGTTGGGAAAGGCGGGAGCGCGAAGGGGCGGCTTTTCTTCGAAAGGTCGCGGAAGAGCAAGAAGAGCAAGAACGCAGTCTGTATCAAGGCCGCAGCCTCTTCGGAGAAGTCCGGGGGGCGTTTCACCGTGCGGTTTCCGTTTCGTGAAGGAAAAGGCGTGTAGATCTACGTGGCTGCCAATGTAAGTTAGGAGGAATGATCTCATGGCAAACAAGAGGAATGAGCTGGGGCTGGCAAAGGAAGGTCTGAAACAAAAGTTTCTGGCAACGGCGCATATCCTGTGGGGGCGGGATTTCGCCGAACTCACATCGCATGAGGTTTATGCAACCATCGTTGCTGTCGTGAAGCAGTACATCAGCGAGAATTGGGTCAAGACGAACAAGGCGTACATGAAGCGCCACGACAAGCAGATCTACTATTTTTCCATCGAGTTCCTGCTCGGACGCCTCATGCGCTCGAACCTCGTCAATCTGGGCGAGATGGAGCTGTTCCACGACGCTCTGGAGGAAATCGGCGTCGACCTGAACGATGTTTTCCCCGAGGAACCGGATGCGGGCCTCGGCAACGGCGGCCTCGGGACGGCTCGCGGCGTGCTTCATCGACTCGATGGCGTCCTTGGCGCTTCCCGGTCACGGCTGCAGCATACGCTACCAGTACGGACTCTTCGAGCAGAAGATCATCAAGGGCAACCAGGTCGAGATTCCCGACAACTGGCTCGCCAACGGTTTCGAGTGGGAGTATCGCAAGGCGGACAAGGCGGTCAACGTCAAGTTCAACGGCAACGCCTACATGAAGGAAGAAGAGGACGGCAGCCTCTCGCTCGTGCATGAGGACTACATGACGGTCATGGCCGTTCCTTACGACGTGCCGATCGTCGGCTTCCGCAACAACACGGTCAACACGCTGCGCCTCTGGAATGCCGAGGTCAACCGCGACTTTTCCGACTACGGCACGATGACGCACGAGCAGATCCAGGCGAAGAATGAGTATCGCAACTTCGTCGAGAGCATCACGGAGTACCTCTACCCGGACGACAGCTCTTACGAGGGGCGCCGACTGCGCCTCATTCAGGAGTATTTCTTTGTCTCGGCGGGCGTGCAGAGCATCGTGCGCCACTACATTCTCGCGGGCATGCATCTCAGGGAGTTCGCCGACAAGATCGCCATCCACATCAACGACACGCATCCTGCGGTCGCCGTCGCCGAGCTCATGCGCATCCTGGTCGATGAGCAGGGATTCGGATGGGACGAGGCGTGGAAGATCACGTGCAAGACGATGGCGTACACGAACCACACGATTTTGCCCGAGGCCTTGGAGAAGTGGCCGGTCGACATGTTCCGCTCGCTCCTGCCGCGCATCTACATGATCGTCGAGGAGATCAACCGCCGTCATCTCGAAGAGGTGCGCAAGCGCTTCCCGAACGACGAGCAGATGGTGCGCGAGCTGTCGATCATCGAGGACGGGCAGGGTGCACATGGCGCGCCTCGCGATCGTCGGCAGCCACAGCGTCAACGGCGTCGCGGCGATTCATACGGACATCCTGAAGCGCGACACCCTGCGTTTCTTCCACAAATATTATCCAAAGAAGTTCAACAACAAGACGAACGGCATCACGCACCGTCGCTGGCTCATCGCCTCGAACCCCGAGCTTACGAACCTCATCGACGAGACGATCGGCGACGGCTGGCAGAAGAAGCCGTCGGAGCTTTCGCGCCTCAACGACCATGTGACGGACAGATCGTTCCCCGGCCGAGCTTGCGAAGATCAAGCGCCAGAGGAAGGGCGACCTCTCCGATTTCATCCACGCGCACGGCGGCATCCTCGTCGATCCCGACATGATCTTCGACATCCAGGTCAAGCGCATCCATTCCTACAAGCGCCAGATCATGAACGTCCTGCACATCATGTACCTCTACCATGAGCTGAAGACGAACAAGAACTTCCGCATCCCGCCGACGGCGCGCTTCTTCGGCGGCAAGGCGGCGCCGGGGTACTACATCGCGAAGGAGACGATCCGCCTGATCAACGCGGTCGCCGAGAAGGTGAACGCCGACAAGGACGTCCGCGACGTGCTCAAGGTCATCTTCATCGAGAACTTCGGCGTCTCGATCGGCGAGATCGTCTATCCGGCGGCGGACATCTCCGAGCAGATTTCGACGGCGTCGAAGGAAGCCTCGGGCACGGGCAACATGAAGTTCATGATGAACGGCGCCCTGACGCTCGGCACGCTCGACGGCGCGAACGTCGAGATCAGCCAGGCCGTCGGCCTTGAGCACTGCGAGATCTTCGGCCTGCGCGCCGAGGAGGTCTTGAACTACTATGCGACAGGAAGCTACAAGGCATGGGATGAGTACAACACGAATCCCGCCGTGCGGCTCGTCGTCTCGCAGCTCATCGACGGCACTTACGGCGACTTCCACTCGCTGCGCGACTACCTGATCCATGGCAACGACGAGTTCTTCGTCCTGAAGGACTTCGGCGCTTACGACAGGGCGCACAAGAACATGAACCGAAAGTATGAGGACAGGGCAGCATGGCTCAAGTCGTCGGCGATCAACATCGCCAATTCTGGCGTGTTCTCCTCCGATCGCACGATCGAGGAGTACGCGAACGACATCTGGCATGTGAAGCCTGTGAAGATCATTTGACGAAAGACGGTTCGCCGCCCTCGGCAAGGGGCGGCGACTCAAAAATTGGTGAGTAAGCTGCAAGGCAAGCCGCAAGCCCGCACGGGGGAGCCTTCCCACGTTGAAGCAAGGGCTGATGGGAGCAGCGATGGATCTGGTCTGTCGGTGCTTTCTGGAGTTTTTCTAAGCTGGGAGGAATTTTTGTGAACGTATCTGCTTTGAGTGAATTCGATTTATTCTTATATCACCAAGGAACCAACTACCACGCTTACGAGATGCTCGGCGCCCACTTCATGGAGCAGAACGGCAAGGCGGGCGTGCGCTTTTCCGTCTGGGCGCCCCATGCGAAAGCCGTGAGCGTCGTCGGCGACTTCAATGCGTGGGACACGCGCACGCACACGATGCAGAAGATCAGCGACGGCGAGATCTGGACGATCTTCATCGAGGGGCTGGAAGAAGGCGAGGTCTACAAGTACGCGATCGAGCCGCAGTGGGGCGGGCCGCATATCATGAAGGCGGATCCCTACGGCTTCTACGCAGAGAAGAAGCCCAAGACGGCGTCGCGCCTCTACAACATGAAGAAGTACAAGTGGAACGACGCAGCCTGGCAGGAGCGCAAGAAGACGCATCCGTCGTACTCCAATCCCATGCTGACCTACGAGGTTCATCTCGGCTCGTGGCGACGCACGCTCGATGGCGGCTACCTGTCGTACCGCGAGCTTGCCGACCAGCTCGTGAGCTACGCGAAGAAGATGAACTATACGCACATCGAGGTCATGCCGCTCTGCGAGCATCCGTTCGACGGATCGTGGGGCTATCAGGCGACCGGCTACTACGCGGTCACGAGCCGCTACGGCGAGCCGGACGACTTCCGCTACTTCATCGATACGGCGCACGCGAACGGCATCGCCGTCATCATGGACTGGGTGCCCGGCCACTTCTGCAAGGACGAGCAGGGGCTTCGCCACTTCGACGGCATGACGCTCTACGAGTCGGACAACGAGCAGCGCGCCGAGAACTGGGAGTGGGGCACGACGAACTTCGACTACGGCCGGACGGAAGTGCAGAGCTTCCTCATCTCGAACGCCATGTTCTGGTTCGAGGAGTACCACATCGACGGGCTGCGCATCGACGCCGTCGCCAACATGCTCTATCTGAACTACGGCAGGAAGGAAGGCGAGTGGCAGCCGAACAAGTACGGCGACACGGGCAACCTGGAGGCGATGGACTTCATCAAGAAGCTCAACGAGGCGATCTTCAAGTTCCATCCCAACGCGCTGATGATTGCCGAGGAGTCGACGGCCTGGCCCTTGATCTCGAAGCCCGTCTACATGGGCGGCATGGGGTTCAACTACAAGTGGAACATGGGCTGGATGAACGACATGCTCGCCTACATGAGTCTCGACCCCATCTATCGCAAGTGGAACCAGGACAAGGTGACGTTCTCCTTCATGTATGCGTTCAGCGAGAACTTCGTGCTGCCCCTGTCGCACGACGAGGTCGTACACGGCAAGTGCTCGCTCGTGAGCAAGATGCCCGGCGACTACTGGCAGAAGTTCGCGGGACTGCGCGGCTTCTTCGGCTACTGGATGGCGCATCCGGGCAAGAAGCTCCTCTTCATGGGCGGCGAGTTCGCGCAGTTCATCGAGTGGAACTACGACGACAGCCTCGATTGGCATCTCGTCCAAGAGTATCCGATGCACACGAAGATGCTCGAATACTCGCGTGCGCTGAACAAGTTCTACAAGGAGAATCGGCCGTTCTGGGAGGTCGACTTCGACTGGAACGGCTTCGAGTGGATCGACTGCAACGACAGCGAGAATTCCATCATCACCTTCGTCAGGAAGTCCGACAACGCCGACGACTTCATCGTCGTCCTTTGCAACTTCACGCCGGAAGTGCGGCAGAACTATCGCATCGGCGTGCCCAAGCGGGGCGATTACGTGGAGGTCTTCAACAGCGACGCCGAGGAGTTCGGCGGCTCGGGCGTGAAGAACGAGGGCGATCTCCATACGGAAGATTACGGCTGGCACGAGCGCGAGCAGTCGCTCGTCATCACGGTGCCGCCGATGGCCACGATCTATTTGAGGCTCAAAGATACGCTCCCTTTTTGTCGAGCGCTCCATGCCTGAAGCGGAGGAGGAAATCCTCATCGTCAAAGGCGTGGGGGCGGAAAAGGAGAAGGCGCCCAAGAAGCCTGCAGCAAGAACAGCGGAACCGTCCGCAGAGGCCTGCGCGGTGAAAGAAGAGCCGCCGGAGGCCGAGGAGAAGAAACCGCTGGAAGAGAAAGCAGTGAAGAAGACTGTCGCCAAGGCGCATTCGCGCCGGACGGAGCATTCCAAGAATGCGAAGAAGTCGGCGAAACCGCCGAAGAAGAGCGGCAAGAAGAAAGCGGCTGCCCAGTAAGAAGGAGGAAGAAGCCGGCCGTGCTCGGGCAAGATGCGCCCGGATCTGGCGGCAGGAAGAAGGTGTTGTGCTGCGGAGCAGGGGTTGACGGCCTCGCGGCATAGAAGGGGGTTCATATCATGCGGGTACTTTATGTTGCTGCCGAAGCTGTTCCTTTTTGCCAAGACGGGCGGCTTGGCGGACGTCGCGGGATCGCTTCCCAAGGAGCTCGTGAAGCAGGGGCGTGGACATCCGCGTCATCATGCCGAAGTTCGGCAAGATCCCGGCGGAATATATCGACAAGATGGAGCACATCTATGACGGAACGCTCAAGGTCGCATGGCGCGACAAGTTCGTCGGCGTGGACAGCCTCGCCCTGGACGGAGTCACCTACTACTTCATCGACAACGAGGAGTACTTCTATCGCGAAGGTTTCTACGGCTATGACGACGATGCGGAGCGTTTCTCGTTCTTTTTCGCGCGCTGTCCTGAACCTCCCCGGAAGCGATGGATTTCTGGCCTGACATCATCCATGCGAACGACTGGCATGCAGGACTCGTCCCCGTCCTCTTGAAGCTTGAGCACATGGGCGATGCGCGCTACGAGAAGATCCGCACGCTCTACACGATCCACAATCTCAAGTATCAGGGAGTCTTCCCCAAGAACGTCATGCAGGACGTCTTGGGGCTTGACTGGAAATATTTCACGAACGGCGACCTGGAATTCTACGACGCCGTCAACTTCATGAAGGGCGGACTCACCTATTGCGACTATATCTCGACGGTGTCGCGCACCTACGCCAAGGAGATCCAGTACGAGTATTTCGGCGAGATGCTCGACGGGCTTCTGCGCAAGAGAAGCGCGGACATCTATGGTATCGTCAACGGCCTCGACTATGACGTCTACAATCCCGCGACGGACAAGGATATCTACGAGACCTTCGACATCAATTCCATCGACCGCAAGCTCGACAACAAGGTCGCACTGCAGCGCCATCTCGGTCTGCCCGTGAACCGCCAGGCGCCGCTGGTCGCGCTCGTCTCGCGCCTCGTGCCGCCCAAGGGGCTCGACCTCATCGTGCGCGTCATGGACGAGATCCTGCAGCACGAGAACATCCAGTTCGTCGTCCTCGGCACGGGAGACAAGGTCTATGAAGATTGGTTCAAGGGGCTTGCGTGGCGCTTCCCGAGCAAGGTCTCGGCGAACATCCGCTTCTCGAACGAGCTGGCGCAGCGCATCTACGCCGCCTCGACCGTCTTCCTCATGCCGTCGAACTACGAGCCTTGCGGCATCGGCCAGCTCATCGCCATGCGCTACGGGTCGATCCCCGTCGTGCGCGAGACGGGCGGACTCAAGGACACGGTCACGCAGTTCAGCAACAAGACGGGCGAGGGCACGGGCTATATCTTCCAGAACTACAATGCGCATGAAATGATGTACGCCGTCAAGCGCGCGATCCGCGAATGCAGCACGCTCGAAATCTGGCAGAAGATCGTCAAGAATGCCATGAAGGCGGACTTCAGCTGGAAGAAGTCGGCGCAGGAATACAAGGAGCTGTACGAAAAGCTCCTGGCGAAGTAAGATTTGGGGAAAGCCCAACGCTTGCGTTGGGCTTTCTGCCTTCCGCCTATTAACTTTACGCGAAGAAACGACGAAATAAAAAGGAGAAGGTGAATAAGCGCGAGAAGCGCACATTTTGGCTTTTTCGAAGAATTTTAGGAGGCGATATTATGGCGCAGCGAGAAGCGGAGCACAACTCACAGGATGTGTTTTACCGCTCGCCTGTGGGCCCCGCCGAGGCATCATCCTCCGTGCAGCTCGGCATTCGCATCAAGACGCAGGACGAAGTGTCGAAAGTCATCCTGCGCCTTTGGAGAGAAGGTGCGGGGGAACGGCTCATCGAGCTGACCTCGAAATCGGCGGAGGGCGCCCAAGACCGCTTTTATACCGCGCGCATCGATCTGCCCGACAGCGGCTGTCTGCTCTGGTACTACTTCATCGTTGCCACAAGCTCGGGCACGTGGTACTACGGCAACAACTGCGAGCATCTGGGCGGCGTGGGCGGCATTTACGACAACGCGCCGCCGTCGTTTCAGATCACCGTGTTCAACAAGGGCGCAAAGACGCCCGACTGGGCGAAGCACGCCGTCATGTACCAGATCTTCCCCGACAGGTTCTGCCGCGAGGGCGACGTGCTCGGCGAGAAGAAGGGCGCCGTCGTGCATGCGTATTGGGGCGACCAGCCGTGCTACTACAAAGATGTCGACACCAAGGAGATCGTGCATTACGATTTCTTCGGCGGCAACATCAAGGGGCTGCAATCGAAGCTTCCCTATCTGAAGGAACTGGGCATTTCCGTCATCTACCTCAATCCCGTTTTCGAGTCGCCGAGCAACCATCACTACGATACGGGAGACTATCATAAGATCGACCCGCTCTTCGGCACGAACGAAGAGTTCCAGGAGCTCGTCGATGCGGCGAAGGCCGAGGGCATGCGCATCGTTCTCGACGGCGTGTTCAGCCATACAGGAAGCGACAGCATCTACTTCAACCGCGAGGGCAATTATGACAGTCTGGGCGCGTTCCAGTCGCAGGATTCGCCCTACTACAGCTGGTACAACTTCCACAAGTATCCTTATGAATACGACAGCTGGTGGGGCTTTTCCACGCTGCCGAACGTGACGGAGACGACGCCTTCCTATATGGACTTCGTGATCCGCGACGAGGACAGCGTGCTGCACCATTGGACGAAGGTGGGCATCGGCGGCTGGCGGCTCGACGTCATCGACGAGCTGCCAGCGAAGTTTACGCAGACGTTCTACCGGGAGCTGAAGGCGACGAATCCGGAAGCGATCCTCATCGGCGAGGTCTGGGAGGATGCGTCGAACAAGATCAGCTACGGCGTGCCGCGCGAGTACCTTTGCGGGCAGGAGATCGACTCGGCGATGAACTACCCGTTCCGCAAGATTGTCCTGGACTTCCTGCTCAACTACGTCGACGGACGCCAGGCCATGCGCCTCTTGGAGAGCTTGCGGGAGAACTATCCGAAGGAAAACTTCTATGTGATGATGAACCTCATCGGCAGCCACGACGTCGAACGCGCCATCACGCTCTTGGGCGAGGCGCCGTTCTACGACGGTATGCCGGCGATCCATCAGTCGCGCTTCAAGCTCGACGCCGAGCACTACAAGCTCGGCACCGACCGCCTGCGCTTGGCGGCGCTCCTGCAGATGACGTATCCGGGCATGCCGTGCATCTACTACGGCGACGAGATCGGCATGCAGGGCTTCCGCGACCCGTACAACCGCAGTCCTTACGACTGGAAGAGCCCCGACGTCTCGGTGCGCGACTGGTATATGAAGCTCATCCATCTGCGGAACGAGCATACGGCGCTCCGGACGGGCGACCTCCTGCCGCTCGCCGGCGAAGGCAACATCCTCGCCTATGCGCGCACGATCCGAAACGGCATGGACGAGTTCGGACAGGCGGCGAAGAACGAGGTGTTCGTCGTCGTCATCAACCGCAGCCGCACGCAGGAAGAGAAGGTCACGCTCAATGTCGGTGATTTTCTGCAAGGAACGGTGCGCGACGCACTTGAGCCGGAGAATACGGTGATGGTGCAGCGCGGTCTTTTGACGGTGAAGCTGCCGCCGCTCTCGGCGCGCATCTACGAGGCCGTGCAGGAAGAGCGCCGCTTCGCGCGCGAGGCGGGCGTCCTGCTCCATCCGACGTCCTTGCCGTCGAAGTACGGCATTGGCGATCTGGGCGGCAGCGCCTACACGTTCGTCGACTTCCTCGCCGCCGCAGGGCAGAAGATCTGGCAGGTTCTGCCGCTCTGCCCCGTGAGCGAGTTCGGCTATTCGCCCTATCAATCGCCGTCGGCGTTTGCGGGCAACCCCATGCTGATCTCGCTCGACATGCTGATCGACGATGGACTTCTTGCGGAGCGCGATGTGAAGGTCGTCACGGAAAGCGCGACCTCCTTCATCGATTTCGAGCGAACTTGGGCGTTCAAGAAGCGGCATTTGGAGCGCGCATGGAAGAACTTCCAGAAGCAGGGAGGAAGTGAGGCGTTTCAGACGTTCTGCCAAAAAGAGGCCTCGTGGCTCGACGATTACGCGCTCTTCGAAGCCTTGAAGAGCGAGAACAAGAATGCGCCCTGGTTCGAGTGGAAGCCCGACCTGAAGGCGAGGAAGAGCCAGGCGCTCGACGCGGCGCGCGAGCGCCCGGCGGATGAGATCGGCTGCCAAAAGTTCTGGCAGTATCTCTTCGACAAGGAGTGGACGCACCTGCACGAATACGCGCGCAAGAAGGGCGTGCGCATCATGGGCGACATGCCCATCTTCGTCTCGCACGACAGCGCCGACGTCTGGGCGAACCAATCCCTCTTCGCGCTCAACGAAGACGGCACGGCGAGACTGGTCGCCGGCGTGCCGCCGGACTACTTCAGCGCCACGGGACAGCTCTGGGGCAACCCGCAGTACGACTGGAAGGCGATGAAGAAGGACGGCTACAGCTGGTGGAAGCGGCGCTTCGAGAAGATCGCCGCGCTCGTCGACGTCGTGCGCATCGACCATTTCCGCGGCTTTGAGTCGTATTGGGAGGTCGACGGCAAGGCGAAGACGGCGATCAACGGCTGCTGGCGCAAAGGCCCCGGAAAGCCTTTCTTCGATGAGATGGAGAAGGTGACGAAAGGTCTCTCCATCGTCGCGGAAGATCTCGGCATCATCACGAACGAGGTCGAGAAGCTGCGCGACGAATGCGGCTATCCGGGCATGAAGATTCTGCATTTTTGCCTGAACCTCAACGAGATGCACCGTGTCGGCATCGCCGTGCCCGAGAACTCCGTCGTCTACACGGGCACGCACGACAACAACACGACGGTCGGTTGGTTCACGCAGAATCTCGACGCGCCCACGCAGGCAGCTGTCGCGGAACTCGTTCATGCGCGCGTCGACCGGCCGAAGGAGGTCTGCGAAAGGCTCGTCGAATTCGCCTACGCATCCGTGGCGCGTCTCGTCGTCATCCCGATGCAGGACGTGCGCGCCTTGGACAGCCGCGCCCGCATGAACGTGCCCGGCACCGTCGGCATCAACTGGCGCTGGCGGCTCAAGGACTTCGCACATGCGGAAGAGGATGCGAAACGCCTGAAAGCGCTTTGCGAACGGTACGAAAGATGATGTTCACAAGAGGGCGGCGTGCCGCCCCTTGCAGATAAAATCAACAAAGGAGAATGATACAATGGCTGAAAAGGATTATCTCTATGTAGTGAAGAAGCCCCTGCCCGATCTGCGGCCAGGAGACGCGCGCGACGAAGGTGCGTTCGCGCCTCATCACCGAGACCGTCGACAACGATCTCTGCACGCATTACAAGGACATCAATCCGTACTATTACCGCATCTGGCTCTGCGAGCACTGCGGCTATGCCGAGGATGAGCGCCACTTCCTGAACGGCGTAGCGCCGAGGGAGAAGAGGGACATCCAGGAATTCCTCGCCGAGCACAAGAGCGACATCGAGTTCAAGGAGCAGCGCACACGCGACGACGCGATCAAGGCGCTGAAGCTCGCGATCTTCTACACGAAGTTCACGAAGGAGACGTTCGCCCACAAGGCGGGGCTGAACCTCACGCTCGCCTGGCTCTACCGCGAGGCGGGGGACAAGGAGAACGAGGAAAAGTTCCTGACGGAAGCCGGCAAGTTCTACATCGAGTCGCGTTCGCGCGAGATCTTCCCGCAGGGGCAGATGACGGAAGCCGACTGCATCTACCTCATCGGCGCGATCCATTTCCGCACGGGCGATTACGATACGGCGGGCAGGTATCTCCATGCTCACGCACAACAAGGAGCTGGAGGCGAAGGAGCGCGTGGTCGTCGACCGTGCGAAGAACCTCTGGACGGACATGCGCGACAAGATGAAGGCAGAGCGCGGCGAAGCTGCAGACGACGCAGCTCCTGCAGAATGAGCTGGGAGGTGCGATTTGCAGAAAGTATGCAAGGTCTTGGCGCTCGCTCTCGCGCTCGCCTTCTTCCTGCTGCCCGCGGCTGAAGCGGGAAAGAAGGACAAGGCGGAGGAGATGGCACGCCAGAAGCGCATCATGTTCATCCCGCACGACAACCGCCCGATCTCGGACAAGCAGACGGCGGACGTCGTGCGCGAGCTGGGCTATGAAGTGATCGTGCCGCCCGACGACATGCTCGGCAGCCGCACGGATCTCGGACACCCCGAGGAGCTTTGGGCTTGGGCGGAGGAAAATGCGTCGCAGGTCAGCGCCGCCGTCATCTCGTCTGACTCCATGCTTTACGGCAGTCTCGTCGGATCGAGAAAGCACGACTACACGCGCGGCGAGGTCATGGCGCGGCTCAAGAATTTCGAGAACTTTCGCGCCGCCCACCCCGCGTTGCCGCTCTACGTCTTCGGCTCGATCATGCGCACGCCGCGCTCGGGCGAAGCGTCCGGCTCGGAGGAGCCCGGCTACTACAAGAACTACGGTGCGGATATCTTCCGCTATACGCTCTTGACGGACAAGCAGGAAGTGGAAGGGCTGACGTCGAGGGAGAAGAAGGAATACGCCTTCTTGAAGGCGCTGATCCCGGAAAAGTCCATGGAGGACTGGATGAGCCGCCGCACGAAGAACTACGCGGCCAATGAGAAGCTCATCGACTACACGAAGAGCGGCGTGTTCGACTACTTCGTGCTCGGGCGCGATGACAACGCACCATATTCGCAGACGCACATGGAGGGCAGGAAGCTCCTCGCCTACAGCGACGGACTCGGCTCTTCGAAGTTCCAGACGATGTCGGGCATCGACGAAGTCGGGCTGCTCTTGCTCTCGCGTGCGGTCAACAACATCGAGCACAAGATGCCCTTCGTCCATGTGCGCTACAACAAGGGAACGGGCGGGCGCACCGTGCCTGCCTATTCCGACGAGCATGTTCAGGACTCGGTGCGCGCCGCCGCCACGGCGGCGGGCGCCGTCCTCATCCAAAGCCCCGAGAAGTCGGAGTATGTCCTGCTGGTCAACACGAATCCCAACGGCAAGACGTATGAAGCGAACGACCGCACGAACGACGGCAAGATGCGCGACGGCACACAGTACTTCCTGGATGTCGTCAAGGACTGCGTCGCCAAGGGATATCCTGTCGGCATAGCTGATATCGCTTATGCGAACGGCGCCGACAACGCACTTATGGAAGGCTTGAAGCGCGAGAATCTGCTCTTCAGCTGCGCGCCTACGCCGGCTGGAACACACCGACGAACAGCACGGGTTTCGCCGTCGCCGAAGGCCTCCTCGCGGAGCGCATGACGGACGACGCGCGGGACAGCCTGCTCCTCACGCGCTACCTTGACGATTGGGCATATCAGGCGAACGTTCGCAACAAGATCGCCCGCCAGCTCGGCTGGCTGCGCGGCAGCGGCGTATATGCGAGCCTCGATGACAAGGTTCTCGGCATCCAGTATCGTGCCGACCGCATGATGCGCGAATTCGCCGACAACAACCTGCCGCCCCTGCCCGCCCTGCGCGAGATCGAGGTCCGCTTCCCTTGGAACCGCATGTTCGAAGCAGACATCGTGACGGCGGAGTGATGCACATATAGCGCGCAGCGCATGAAAAAGAGCCGCCCGAAGCTGAATCCCAGCTTCGGGCGGCTCTTTTTGTGCAGCTTTATTGTGCGCTCAGTTTTCCTTGCGGAATTTCTGCATGAAATCGACGAGCGCGGCGACGCCTTCGTAGGGCATGGCGTTGTAGATCGACGCCCTCATGCCGCCGACGGAGCGGTGGCCTTTGACGCCGCCGAGACCGTGTTCTAAGGCTTCAGCGACGAACTTCTTTTCGAGTTCCTCGCTCGGCAAGCGGAAGGTGACGTTCATGAAGGAACGGCTATCCTTTTCCGCGTGCCCCTTGTAGAAGCCGTCGGAGCTGTCGATGGCGTCATAGAGCAGCGCGGCCTTCTTCTCGTTGCGCTTCGCCATTTCGGGAAGACCGCCCTGCGCCTTGATCCAAGCGGCGACCTTGCCTACCATGTAGATGCCGAAGGCAGGCGGCGTGTTGTAGAGGGAGTTCTTCTTGTAGTGCGTCGAGTAGCGCAGCATCGTCGGCAGCGTCTTGGGGCTGTTTTTCGAGCATCGACTTCTTCGCTACGACGAGGCAGGGTGCTCGCAGAGTCGAGGTTCTTCTGCACGCCCGCATAGATGAAGCTGAACTTCTTGAAGTCGATGGGGCGGGAGAGCATGTCCGACGACATGTCGGCGATGAGAGGAACGGAACCTGTCTCGGGAATGTAGTGGTACTCCGTGCCGTAGATCGTGTTGTTGTAGCAGAGATGCAGGTAGGCCGCATCGGGATTGAGCTTGATCTCCTCCTGCGTCGGCACGTGGCGGAAGCCGCCTTCCTTCGAGGATGCCGCGATTTCGCCGACGCCGAGGAGCTCGGCCTCTTCATAAGCCTTCGTCGCGAAGCTGCCCGAAAGGACGTAGCTGCCTTTCTTCTCTTTCGTCGCGTAGTTCATCGCGACCATGGCGAAGGCGAGGCTGGCGCCGCCCTGCACGAAAAGCACATCGTAGTCGTCGCCGAGTCCCATGAGCGAGAGGATGTCCGCTTTCGCTTGGTTGTGCACCTCGTCGTAAGCCTTGGCACGGTGCGAGATCTCCAGGATCGACATGCCCGAGTCATGGAAATTGAGAAACTCCGCCTGCGCCTCCTTGAGCACTTCGAGCGGCAGGGTGGCGGGACCGGGATTGAAATTGTAAATGCGATTCGCTTCCACAGAAAGACCTCCTAGACGGATCGGAAAAGTAACGACTGTTTAATTCTACCGCTTTTTTCATGTTTTCGTCAAGGGTAGTTGCTCTTCTTGTGCTTTGCAAAGGCGATGAAGTTTTTCAAGCTCATGACGTCTTTTTGGTACGGCCTTGGATAACACGCGATATAAGGTGCAGGGACGATCAGAGTGACTTTTTCATCGAGCATTTCCTGCATTTGCTTCGAGGAGACGCCTTGCTGCAGGGTGCAAAGGTATTTTCTTTTGTCACGCACGCGGTTCGCCTCGTTGAGAATCTGCCGCCATCTGTCTTTGCAGGTGGTTTTTGCAGCTAGGACGATGAGATTCTGGGCACTGAATGATGAATCGTGGTAAGCCGTGGCGCCGGGGAAGATGAAATCCGGCCTTTTCCGTCCCTCGGTGACGACTTGCGTCTCGAAGGTCAATCGGTTTCCCGCGAAGATGGCGGCGCGAGATGGTTTTCCAAAGATTTGCCGGCACGACTTTTCCGACGATTGGTGATGCTGTTTGCGACGGAAAGAAATTCTTCCATGGAAGAGAAGCCTTGTTGTATTGTTTTGTGAAACATCATATCTTCGATATAGCGGAAGAGATGGTATTCCATTGCAAGCCAATCGAGAAGCTGTCGATCTGGCTGAGTTTCTGTGTATTCCTTGTGATCGAAGAGCGTCTCGTGGATTTCCCGCGCCTTGGCTGACATAATGATTGCCGTGGGGAAATTGTCGGAAAGCGTCGCAGTGAAGGCTTGGGAATATCTGCGCCTGCAAACCTCGTTCGTTTTGCGGGGACTTTTCAATCAATCCGCCGACTTGGGCAGGTTCCAAGTCCAGTATAGCGAAGAAGTCGTCGATTTCCTCGTCATGATTCAGAATCCATCCCTCGTAGGCGTCCCAATCGCATCGAACGAGGATGAGCAGGCCTCCTGTGTGTTCCTCGTCAAGCGGGTCGAAATGATTCGAGCTGCAATGTGTGATGCGATACTCGTTGCGTGTTCCTCTGCCATAATAAATGAATCGACTTTTTGAAACTTCGCTTGCCATCCAATGGATCTCTGCCCAGCGATCGTGATTTGCGCCTTTGTCGAAGGGCGTTGGAAAAATGAGTGATACGGCATTTTTCGGAATGTAGATTCCTGCTTGGTGTCCGCCGGTTTTTCCTGTGTCGTTTGCGGAGAGGAATTTGCAAAAGGCGCATTGACCTCGACGAACGGATTCGGCGGCTTGTGAAGCGAAACTCATGCTGTCCATGCGCATCAATCCTTCCCCGCCTTGCAAGCTCTGTCCAGTGCGTTCATTTTCTCTATGATGAGGGAGGCGATTTCCGTCACGAGAGGGACGACGACGGAATTGCCGAACTGCTTGTAGGCGCGCGTGTTGGATACGGTGATCTTGTAATCTTCGGGGAAACCTTGCAGACGTGCGCATTCGCGCGGCGTGAGTCGGCGAGGATTCTTCCCTTCCTGTCGGATGAGGATTTCCGATCCGTCCTTGTAATAGCGTGCGCTCAAGGTGCGGGCTGCGCCGCCTAAGTCGGGCAGCCCGTAGCCGAAGCCGTTTCCTGCTGCGCGATGTTTGGCCGCGTAATTTTTGCAGATATGTCCAGAGCTTATCGGAAAGGGTGTATTTTTCATGCACCTCCGGCTCAAGAATATCGCGCAAAGCCTTTTTTTCAGCGGGAGGATCGAGGTGGAAGTCGAAATGGACGGACTCTCCATATCGTCTGCGATCAAATCCTACAATGAAAACGCGCTCCCTGTGCTGGGGGACGAAGATCTGCCCGTCGAGCACCATGGAGAAGACGGCGTAGTCAAGCTCCTGCAAGGCATCCATGATGATGTCCCAAGTCCGCCCCTTGTCGTGGCTTTTGAGATTCTTGACGTTCTCCAAGAGGAAGGCTTTTGGACGTTTCTCGTTCAGTATGCGCACGACATCGAAGAAAAGTGTCCCCTGCGTCTTGTCGAGGAATCCTGTGGCGCGACCCAGACTGTTCTTCTTTGAGACGCCTGCGATGGAGAAGGGCTGGCAGGGGAAGCCGGCAACAAGGACGTCATGAGGCGGGATGTCTTTTTCATCGACTGCACGAATATCGCCGACAGGCATATCGCCGAAATTGTCGAAGTATGCCTTCTGGCAGTAAGCGTCCCATTCGCTGGAAAAAAGACACTCGCCGCCTTGCCGGGAAAAAGCGAGCCGCATTCCGCCGATGCCTGCGAAAAGGTCGATGAAGGTGAAGGCCGCCTCTTGCGGACGCTTAGGCTTTTCAAAAAGAGAAAGAAAGGCTTCCGTTCCGATTGCGTTGATGGATTTTCCTGTTCTTGCCGAATATGCTGCAAGCTGTTCTCCGATGCGGTCGCTTACCGTCAGATGGATTTGTTTTGCCACACGATCACCTTCTGGGACGATTCTGGTATAATTTCTGTCCCCATTATAGGATATGTGCATAAAAAATGCAAACGATACGACCGTGCGTTCCTCGTTGTCTACTGGATAAGTTGCTGAAAAAATGGTATGATATTACTATGAAAGTCCAAGAAGTCAAGCCGAAGGCGCAGACTGATTGGATAACTTTCATTAAGGGCGGCGCACAATGTCCACAGAGTGGACGTTTGTGCGTGTAGCTTGCTTGTGGAATGAACATCTAGTCGTAGAGGAGCGATGGATATGAAAATTCTCGTAGCAGACGGTGTATCTCAGAAAGCGATCGACATCCTTTCCCCGAAGTTCGAGGTTGTCGAGAAGCCGAAGCTCTCGCATGAGGAACTTCTGGACATCATCGGCGATTTCGAGGCGGTCATCGTGCGCTCGGCGTCGAAGGTGACGAAGGACGTCATCGACAAGGCGGCGAAGCTCAAGATCATCGGCCGTGCGGGCGTCGGCGTCGACAACATCGACGTGGCGGCGGCGACGGCGCGCGGCATCATCGTCATCAACTCGCCGGGCGGCAACACGATCGCGGCGACGGAGCACACGATGGCGATGATGCTGGCGATGAGCCGCAACATTCCGATCGCCAACGAGACGATGCAGAAGGGCGAGTGGAACCGCAAGAAGTACGTCGGCGTCGAGCTGCGCGGCAAGACGCTCGGCGTCATCGGCATGGGACGCATCGGCTCGGGGGTCGCCAAGCGCGCTCTCTCCTTCGATATGAACGTCATCGGCTACGACCCGTACATCAACGAGGAGCGGGCCAAGGCGATGGGCGTCACGGTCGGCACGCTCGACGATGTGATCGAGAAGTCGGACTTCATCACCGTGCATATGCCGCTGAACCAGGACACGAAGGATATGCTCGACGAGAAGGCGATCGCCCGCATGAAGAAAGGCGTGCGCCTTGTCAACTGCGCGCGCGGCGGCATCATCAACGAGGCGGCTCTCGCTGAAGCCGTAAAGTCGGGGGCATGTCGCGGGCGCAGCGGTCGACGTCTTCACGAGCGAGCCGATCGAAGAGGGCAATCCGCTCGTCGGCGTTGAAGGCATCATCCTCACGCCGCATCTCGGCGCGTCGACGGTTGAGGCGCAGATCGGCGTCGCCCTCGACGTGGCGGAGGGCATCCGCGCGGCTCTTTCGGGCGAGCCTGTCATGACGGCGGTCAACATGGCGCCCGTGTCGGCGGACGTCATGCACGTCATTCGGCCCTACCTCGATCTCGCCGAGCGTCTCGGCTGCACGGTCTGTTCGCTTGCCGACGGCGCGATCACGGAGCTTTCCGTCGAGTACAGCGGCGACATCACGGAGGTCAATACGCAGATGCTCACGACGGGCGTCATCAAGGGCATGCTCAATCCCGTCCTTGAGTTCAACGTCAACTACGTCAATGCGCCGAGTCTCGCCAAGGAGCGCAGCATCAAGGTGCGCGAGATCAAGCACAAGGAATCGCAGGACTTCCAGAACCTCATCTCCGTCTGTGTCAAGACGGCGAAAGGTGAAGTGACCGTCAAGGGAACGCTCTTCGGCACGGAAGGCCGCATCGTCTCCATCGGCGGCTATCGCGTCGATGTCGATCCGCACGATCGCATCCTCATCTGCCCGCACATCAACCGTCCCGGCGTCATCGGCACGGTCGGCACGCTCATGGGGCAGCACGGCATCAACATATCGAGCATGCAGGTCGGCCGCACGGACAAGGAAGGCACGAACGTCATGGTGCTGACCATCGACCATGACATCCCCGAAGACCTGCTGCAGAAGATCACCGCCGTCGATGGCATCTTCGGCGCGCGCCTCGTGAACTTCCATGCCGTCTGAAGAACAGGAGCTCTTCGACACCCTGCGCCCTGCCTGCGTGACAGAATGTGCGGAGCTCAGCGCGATGCACTTCCCGCGCTACATGGAAGCATGGAGCGCCTATATCCAGGCGGGAGAGCAGGAGCTTCTCCCGTGGATGCGGCAGATGCTTGTCTGCGGCGAACGCTGAGGAAGCCGCGGGCGCGTTGGAGCGGCAGGCGGGGCGGAGCGCTGCAGGGGATGTCCGATTGCCGCGAAGAGGGCGTTCGTGTGCGCAGTCTCTTCAAAATGGAGGCGGCAACTTTCCTGCCGCCTCTTTCCTTGTTTCCTCATCTGGGTTATAATGGGAGGAGGAAAGAGAGGAGAACATCATGAACCTGAGAAAAGCAATGCTGCTCGGCGCTGTCCTGCTGACGGTTCTCGCCGCTGCGGCGTACAGCCTGCAAGGATCTTTCGCTGGTTTGGGCGGCTCCAAGGTGCTTGTTGCATATTTTTCCCGCGCAGGCGAGAATTATGCTGTCGGCCGGACGGAGAAGGGCAATACGGCGGCGCTGGCGGAGATCATCGCCGATGAGACGGGCGGCGATCTTTTCGAGATCAAGACGAAGCAGGAGTACCCGGAAAAGCTCACGGAGCTGCTTGAAGTCGCACGCCAGGAGCAGAAGGAGGGTGCGCGTCCCGAGCTTGCGAAGGGTATAGATCTCGCGAAGTACGACGTGATCTTCCTCGGCTATCCGAACTGGTGCAATGATATGCCGATGGCCGTCTATACGTTCCTGGAATCGAACGAGTTCGAGGGCAAGACCATCATTCCTTTTTCGACGTCCTTGTCGGATTCGCTCACGGGCAACGAGAAGAACATCCCGCTCTATGCGAAAGGGGCAAAGATCCTTGACGGACTCGGCCTCGAAGGAAAGTTCGTCCACGATACGCCGAGACTCGTGAAGCCGCTGGTAAAAGAGTGGCTGGACAACATCAACTGGAAAGAGGCGGCGAAAGCAGAATAGCTTCGATGCCGCGAAACGATGAAGAGAGAGGCTTCTCCCGCGTGGGAGAAGCCTCTCTCTTTATGTGGCATCAGATGTAGTATTCTGTACGGTCTGCGGGTTTCAAGGCGAACTCGCGGAAGATGCGGTCGCGGATGCGCAGGAAATCGGGGCTGGTGCGGTCGCGCCTGCCGCAGAGATCGATCTTGACGATGCTTTTGATCTTGCCGGGATTCGGCGTCATGATGACGACGCGATCGGCGAGCACGATCGCCTCGTCGATGTCGTGCGTGACGAAGATGATCGTCTTGCCTTGCTTGCTGCATATAGCAGAGATTTCGTCCTGCAGCCCCATGCGCGTGATCGCGTCCAGGGCGGCGAACGGTTCGTCCATGAAGATGATGTCCGGGTCGACGGCGAGGGCGCGCGCAATGGCGACACGCTGCTGCATGCCGCCCGAAAGCTCGGAGGGATGGTGGGAGGCGAAGCGCGCGAGGCCGACGAGTTCGAGGTAGCGGTGCGCGATTTTTGTGCGCTCGGCGGGCGGTGTGCCGAGGCTTTCCAAGCCTAGCTCGACATTCTTCTCGACCGTGCGCCACGGCAAAAGGCCGTAGTTCTGGAAAATCGTGACGTTCTTGATGCTGGGCAGAGTGACCTCCTCGCCCGCGATGCGCACGCTGCCGCTCGATACGCGGTCAAAGCCCGCGAGCGCCGCGAGAAGCGTGCTCTTGCCGCAGCCCGAAGGGCCGAGAAGGCAGATGAATTCACCGCGCTCAATGGAAAGATTGACATGGGAGAGCGCCGTGAAGGAGGCGCCTTTCTGCTCGTAATGACGGCAGACGTCCCGAATCTCGATGTAGCTCATATCATTTCCCTCCCTGTATGCTCCAGGCGCGGCAGAGGCGTCGCTCGGCGAGGCTCATGGTGCTGTCCAAGAGAAGGCCGAGAAGGCCGATGGCGATGATCGCGGCCATCGGCAGGTCAGCTCGAAGGTTGTTGCGCGCGTCGATGATGAGAAAGCCGAGTCCCGACTGTGCGCCGACCATCTCGCCCGCGACGAGGAAGACCCGTGCCGTGCCTAAGGCGAGGTGAAGCCCCGTGGCGATCTGCGGAAAGATGGCGGGCAGGATGATCTTCGTGAAGATGGCGGGCGTTCCGATGCCGAAGTTCTGCGCGACTTTCAGATAGATGGGATCGAGCTTCTGCACGGCGGCGATGGTCGCGAGCAGCACGGGGAAGAAGGCGGCGAGGAAGATGATGACGATGGCGGGCGCTTCGCCGATGCCGAAGAAGAGCACGATGAAGGGCAGCCATGCGACGGGCGATATGGGGCGCAGCACCTGCACGATGGGATTTAGATACGCCCAGACCTTGCTGTACCAGCCGAGGATGAGGCCGGCAATGAGCGCGATGAGGATGGAGGAGATGTAGCCGACCGCGAAGCGCATGAGGCTCGCGGCGACTCCTTGCAGGAGAGCGCCGTCGGCGATGAGCTCGCCAAGTCCCGACAGAGCGGCCGCAGGCGAGGGGAACAGAGCTTCATGCCAGCCGCCGAGTGCGGCAATCGCCTGCCAGACGAGGAGGGTGAGGGCAGCCGCACCGAGAAGATGGTTTGCGTTTTTCATAAATCACGAACCTTTCAAGGGAGGAGGTTTCGAGCGACGAATTCTTCGTAAGGCGGCGTATGCTGCAGCAGCCCCGCTTCCTTCATGCGTGTGGTGAGTTCGTCGTACATGTCTTCACGGATGGCGAGGTCGTCATAAGAGATCCAGTCGAAGGACTTTTTCCAGTACGGCGGCATTCGTCTTGAGGAAATGACCTGCGATTTCTGCACGGCTTTCTGGAACATGCGTCAGCTGCTCGCTTGCATCCAAGTATGCTTTGACCGTCTCACGCGCAAGCGTCTCGTTTTCCTGCACAAAATCGCCGTTGAATACGAGAGCGCAGCAGGGACTGTCGTGCCACAGTTCATCGGCGCGCGCGAAGACCTTGCCCGTGCCGTTGACGACGGCCAGAGCGCCGAACGGCTCGGCGACGCAGTAGCCGGCGATTCTTTTCTGTGCAAGTGCTGCGGGCATTTCGGGCGGCGTCATCTCGACGACCTTCAAATCGCTTTCCGTCATGCCGTGGGCGGCAAGCAGCTCGTCCAGAGCAGCTTTGTGTCGATTGTTTGTGCGGTATGGCGAAGACCTTGCCCCTGAGGTCTTCGACGCTGTCGATTTCGGGCAGCGTGACGATGATGTTGCCGTCCTTGTGCGCGAGCGTCGCCGCCTTGAGGTCGATTCCCTGTTCGCGCGCCTTGACGGCAAGCTCGATGAGGACCGAGGCGCCGTCGACGCGCCCTGTGTTGAGCGCGTCCATGAGTTCCGGCCATGAGCCATATTTGATCAGCTCGATCTTGACAGGGCCGTCGGGCGTCTCCATCTCCTTTTTCTGCAAAGAGGGGCAGGGCATGGGTGATCGGCAGGTAGGCGAGACGCACGGTGCGTCTGTCTCGCGGCTCGGCTTCACTTCGATAGATGCCGAGTGCGATGAACGCGCCAATGGCAGCGAGGAGCGCCGCGAAAAGGAGGATTCTTTTCTTTGCTGATTCTCTCATACGTTCGCCGCCTTCTTCGCTGGGAGGGATGTGTCATCGCCTGCTTCCGTCGCAGAAAGCCGCAGGGGAGCGCAGGCTTTCCAGCCGAGCGACTGGCGCGCTGCATCGATGTCTTCGAGCATTTTTTTTGCGAGCGCCTTGGGATCGGTGATGACCGTCATGACGGCGCCGAGTGTCTCCGGGTGTCCCGCTTGAGGAAGTTCGTGACGTTTTCAGAGCCTTGCACGGGCGGTTCGACGCAGTGGTAGGAATTGATGCCGAAGAGGCGGAAGGCGAGGGAGGCGTCGAGCCCCTTTTCGTTTGCCCACTCGGGGCTCGCGAAGGCGAAGGGCATGTCCTTGATGTCTTTTCCCGCCGCCTTCGCCGTGGCGCCGAGGATCGTCGAAGCGCGCGTGTTGTCGACGCACTCGCCCATGTGCCACACGGGCGGCTGATCTTCGCCGAGGAATTCGCGCAAGCCTGCGCCCGTCTTGTCGAGCGCCGAGAGACTGCAGTAGCCGAGTTTCAGGAGAGGGAAGGAAGCGCAGCCGTTCGTGAAGATGAGGACGTCGTTCTTGATCAGCTCGTCGGCGATGTCGACGATGGCACGCTCGTAGACGACGCGCGGATTGTTGCAGCCGACCATGTTGACGATGCCGCGAATCTTGCCGCTCTTCAGGGCTTCGGCAATCGCGTCAAAGCCCTTGTAGCGCTCACTGACGGATTCGGCGCTGAAACCGATCTCCGCGGTGACTTCGTAGGCGGGGATGAAGACGGGGACGTCGCGCCTTGCAGCAAAGCTCTCGATGGCGCGCGTGACGATCTTTCGCGCGAGTTCTTCCGTCTCGGCGATGTTGGAATGATGATGGTCGTAGGCGTAGTGCTCGGCGCCGGGCAGACGCGCCGCATCGCTTGTCGTGACGACGGTCGTCTTGAAGCAGCGCGCGACATCCATGATGGAAGGGAAGACGTCCTGCACGTCGGCAACCCAGAGGTCGAGCGCTCCCGTGCCGAGCACGAGTTCTGCGCCGACAGCGTTGGAGAGAGGGATGACGCCTTCGTAACGGTACATGGCGGCGAGGCACGAACAGCAGATGCCGTAAAACTGTATGCCTTCGGCGCCATGCTTCTTCGCGAGGTTGATGAACTCTTTTGTGCGTCCGATGCGCACGATCTCGCTGACGAGCGTCGGCAGATGTCCGTGCACGGCGATGTTGACCCAGCCTTTCTTGAGTGCGCCGACGTTGACCTTCGATGTCGCGCGGTGTCCGACGCCGAAGAGAGCATCGGTCGCGATGTTGGCAGCGACGACGCCTGTGTAGCAGAAGGCCAGGCCGCAGCGCAGGAATTGCTTCATGACGCTTTGCCAGTCGCCGTCCGTGCCGCAGCCCGTGCGGTGGAAGGCGTCGAAGACTTCGTTGTAGGCGCTGATGGGAAGGATGTCGAGTTTCTTCCAGACTTTTTGTCGCTCGGCGGGCGCGAGGGCGGCGATGGAGCGATACTCATCGGGCAGGGCGCGCGAGAGGTCGGCGAGCAGTACGTCGGCAAGGCGGCTCGCGAGACGGCGCGTGCCCTGCCCGCGCGTCGTCAAGCCAAAGGCGCGGCAGACTTCGCGGATGCGCTTTTTCCCCCAAGAGCGGCAGTTTGAGTTTGCCCTCGGCGGCGAATTTCAGGAGAGCAGCACTTCGCGCGCATGTGCGCCGTGCTGAGCAACGCCGCCTGCTGCGCTTCGCAGAAGGTTGCGCGAGACGATGAGATCGGCATCCGCGCCGCAGACGCCGCGCGGGCTTTTCGTCGTGATCTTGCACGGCCCTATGTTGCAGTTCTTGCAGCAGACGCCGGCAAGTCCAAACGAACACTGCGGTTTCTGCTGGTCGAAGCGGTCGAACGCCGTATCGCAGCCGATCTGCTCCATGTGCAGCAGCATTTCGCGCACGGCGGGATCGGGCGTCTTGTCGAGCACGTCCTGTTTCGAGGCGAACGTCTTGCGGTAGGCAGTGACGGCCTGCATGTAGTCGTTGACGCCGCCGTGCACATGTGGATGCGCCGCGTCGTGCGTGTGCGGCTGCCAGTTGGGATGCGCGTGATCGTGTGCGTGGTCGTGACTGTGACTGTGACTGTGACTGTGCGACCTGTGTTCCCGTGCGTTCGCCTGCGCCGCATTCTGCGCGGATGCATGATCTCTGGTCGTAGCTTCTGCGCCGGGGTTCGCGCTGTTCTTCTTCATGATGCGGCTCCTTTTCATAGCAATGGAATAATTCATACATGTTTAGTATGCAATAAATCATATAACATGCTGGATTACATGTCAATAGCAAATTTTGTTTGGAATCAAATGGAGTCGCTTCGTGGAGACAAAAGAGGCTCTATTAGGACAGGAGTACATGAAAGACTATGATGCGTAGTTGGGACATGGACAGATAGGAGCAGCGGCAAATACGTCATAGGAATCGTCGGCGAGCGCACCGCGCAGACCGATTGCTGCGCCTGCGAGCATATACCCTGTTGCGCGTGGATTTGACATAGGAATATGCACCGTGCTAAAATATAAACGCTGAACAGCGTACTTGTGTTATTCTGTAAGGAGGCATAGAGATGTCTTGTCATAACTTTGGTGAATTTATTGCGAAAAAGCGTTTGGAAAGGCGGATCACGCTGCGGAAAATGGCGGAGATGCTGGACTGCTCTGCGACATTTCTCAGCGATATAGAAAAAGATCGACGCAACCCTCTGGACATGGAGCGCATGGAGAAACTGTCGCAAATCCTCGCCCTCTCGGAAGAGGAACGCAACGAAATGCTTGACCTTGCAGGAAGAAAGCGCAACTCCGTTGCTCCCGACCTTCCCGACTATATCATGAATCGTTCGTATGTCAGCGCTGCTTTGCGGACAGCACGCGATTTGAATGCGGGGGAGGCCGAATGGCAAAAATTCATCTATGATTTGGAAAAGCGCAGTCGTTCGTAAGAAGAAAGGTGAGTGATGCGTATATGATCAACTTACGCTTTTTTTCTACGGATAGATATGGGCTTCCGATTCTGAGTGAAAATGATTTGGACAATATTGGAGAACTGCTTGTAAGAGACTTCGCCCCTGAGGCTCTGAAAGTGCCGCAAGAAATTGATATTGAGGCGTTTTCGGAGCTTTATATGGGACTGCGGCAAGATTTTCAGTATCTGACGCATCGGGGCATCTATTTGGGGATGACCATTTTCAAGGAAACCTATCGTCTGCCTGTCTACAATCCGCAGCTGAATCAAGCAGATTATATTTACCATGAAACCCCAAGAAGTCAAGCCCTAAGGGCGCAGACCGATTGGCTGGTTTCATGTAAGGGCGGCGCACAATGTCCACAAAGTGGACGTTTGTGCGTGTAGTTTATGCATCGGCGGGGACGGTGATCATCGATCCATCGCTGCTTCTGAGCGGTAATCTGCATCGCTATCGATTCACGATGGCGCATGAGGCTGCCGGCCATGCTGTTTTGCATCGAGATTTTTTTGAACAAACCATCCTTCAGGAAAAGACTTCGTCGACGTATATCCGTTGCAGGGAAGATACATGCCTGGGGACGGGAGCGTATGGAAATCGTGGAATGGTTGATTGGATGGAGTGGCAGGCAAATATGCTGGGGGCGGCTGTCCTGATGCCAAAATGCAGCGTAAAGCTGGTGGTCGAAGGTGTGCGGCGTATGCCTGACTTTTCCTTCCTTCACCCGTTGGAACAGGAAAATGCCTTGGTTGAGGCAGTCAGTCGGGTATTCAATGTCTCCAAGATGGCTGCACAAATTCGTTTGACGAGACTCGGCGCATTTGCGAGAGTTTTAGAACCCTGCATGTAGGGAAACGCTCGTCAGAGAGACGCAACCTTCATAGATTTCGTATTGTTGAGCAGAAATCTGCTCGACAATATTTTTGCTCACAATGTAAGCAAAACAGCGTATTTATTTACAGGAGGAAATTCATTATGCTGCAGGTCAAAAAAATCTGAGAGATAAGCGTGTTTGTGATATGACAGAAGATCGAAAGAGCATCATTATCCGAAAGAGAAACTGTCTTACGATCATAACCGTGAATTCGACAGGAAAACTGACAGTAGTGCATCAGTGGACAAAATCTTGATTCACAGCTGCAAAGCGCAGAAACCGACAATGCAGAGGCCATCACGGCATCCGCATCGTCGGTTTTTTGCTTGGTTTGAAAAAAAGTTTTCTAACTGTCAAATAGGCTTTGACAGTTCACCTCTATGATAAGAATCAGCAAAGGAAAGGAGGCGAAAGCCCATGAGGGAGATTTCGACGGGATTCACGTAGCGCATCACCGTGAAGGCGATGAAATGAGAAGATGGGAAAACGAAAGAGAGGTTTTTCAAAATGTTTGACAAGAAGATTATTTTCAACGAAGAGGCAAGGAAACAGGATGAGATTCTCTATTGCAACAACATGCTGCCTATGGAGGAGGATGAATCCCTGCAGCTTGATCCGCACATCGGCAAGTTCGGTATTGCTTCTCGGGGAATGACTCGTTCCAGTAAGGCGGCATCCACGGCGAACAGCAATGTTATTTCTGGTGTGATGGAGTTTGACACCAACTACAATGTGGGCACATTGCAGGCAGGGCAGATTCTGCTCCTGCAGCTTTCCACCCGTGCGAACGAGAAGGTCGTGTTCCATAGCAATTCGGCAGAGAACATGAATTACATGACGACCATCTTTTGCGTAGAGAATGGACAGCCTCGTATGGTCAAGCAGTCGCAGCGCTTGCTCCCGTGGTTTGACGTGGATTCGTTCATCTCCGAAGGCGGCATCTATTACATCCGTGTGGATATCCTGAGCGGAAGCGGAACCTTCTACTGCCAGGCCATATCGCTGGCAAAGTATGATGCGCAGGAGCCTAAGGACAATCTCTATGATGCGCTTTCCATCGCGCCGGGTGCAAAGATTGAAGCTGTGAGCTTTTTCGACAATCGCATGGATTATGATTTCTATGCAATGACGGTGGCGGCGCCGGGATCGACGGATGTGTACATCAACTTCTCGTACACGCTTGCGAACATGGTGACGCCCACGCGGCAGAACCCGAGAGTGTTGCTCTCGATCTACCAGCTCAAGAATAATAACATCTCGTCCGTAGGCGCAAGTTTGGTCATGGAAAAAGTTCTGCTGAACGAAAAGGTGACATTGCCGGGGGATGGCACGTATATTTTCGCCCTTGTGCCGTATGATTCCCTGCCGCCTGGACAGCTGGAAGAGAACTATCAGTTCTCCGTCGACTATGCTGCGAAGACCTTCGATGTAGACGTTTCGGCAGAAACGTCGCTGATTCTCAGCTATATCCATGGTTCGATTGATGACGGAGGCTTTGATGATGAGGAATTGGCTCATAAGTACTGGAGGTGGGTCAATGGCACGTCGTTCCATGCCTGGGGAATTGTCGAGCATTGGGATGGCACGGAGAAGGATTTCTTCATCCGCGTTGTCCATAAGGGCTATCCGCAGGACAAGCCGTTGCTGGCAATGGGGAAAAATCGATGCCGGTGGCAATTTCAACATTGCCATTCCGCTTTTCAAGACGGTTCCGACGGCGGCGAGCTTCACCTATCATACGGTCATGATGGATGAGAATATCGTCCAGTTCTTTTGGAAAAGATGGTGCGGAATATTTGGCAGAACAGGAACGCAAGATCAGGCAAGAGAATGCGGCAAGAGAACCAGAGAAGCGGAAGCCGGAAGGGCAGATTCAGGGTGAGATCAATCAACTTATTTGCAGAAATGAGGATTGTTTCTACTTTGAACGATACAATCATAAATGGAAGGGCGAACTTCGTCTCGGTGTCTACTGCAATCTTGGCGTGGGTTAAGATATCGGGAAGAGCGTGCGATTCTAGCCCATTCTTCCAATTGCCTGCATGTCGTGCGAATTCATCGCACGGTATGCAGGCAGATTCATTTTTGGGACAATGAGTATATTTAAAAAGAAACAAGATGATTCGATATAGGAACGAGAGGGTTTGGGCGGAAATTCTGATTGCCAAGGAGGGAATCGACATGACTTGCTTTGATGTAGGAGCATGGAAAAGATCATATACACGGGTTCGCTGGTCTTGCGATATGCAGACGGGGAAAACCTCATACTGGGTCGCGGACGATCCGCGACTGCGCGCCAGTGTGCGTTCAACACATCAGAAAACGCCTGCCTGCAGCGTAGAGCTTGGATGGGACAAGCTCTACGATACATTCGATGATGCCCTTGCTGTTGCCAATCGTGTCTATGGGCAGGCGCAACAGACGTATTACCGCACTGCTTTGGCGGATGACTATATTCTCGATGAATCGTATATTTGTCATCGGTCGTTTGCCCACTACGCTGGGCATGACGAGTATGCAAAAAATCTCTCCTATTCACGTGACTTTTGGGATGGTTTCCAGCTTTCGAGCGCCTACAACAAGATGATGGGGCAGGGGGGAACGAAGAGTCAGAAGGATGTCGACGAGTTGATGGCGGCGGCAGAGGCATATCGTTGGGAGAAAGCCTATCGGAAGTTCGATGTCTACGATGAGGATATGTTTGAATTTGCCGACAAGATGCGCCGGGATACGGGCGTCACGGTTACAACACGTGGTGGCAATGGTAGGCTGGCAATTTATCGCTATTTTGGCGATAAGCTTTGTAAAATGGGAAATACCACGTTTCAGTTTATGGCGAAGCATCAGGAGCATATCGATATCTGGGAAGATGCCGTCCGTGGGAAGTATGCAACGTTTGATGAGCTTCATGAAGCTGTCTTGCAAACAGGAGATAAGCAGTTGGAAGCCGATTGGCAGGTGATGATGCGCGGCACAGAAGGAGGGCTGATTGATTCTGTAGGGCATAGAAGATGGCTTTACAACATAGTGGGTCAACCGCCGAGTGTAAGCGCGAGCAAAGAGGGCTATGACTCTTTGGAAGAGGGAAAGACGGCGCTCGATTTCTGGAATGAATTCCGCTATGATCGCGGTTTGACCGATACGTATGAGAATCATCGTTCAGTGAAGGACTTCTTCTGGGAGAATAGTCTCCATTGGATAGAGGATAGCAGATTGAGTGAATTTGCTGACGAGCTGTTTGATAAGAGTGATGCGGAAGTCCCGTATCTGACAGGAGCCAATGAACGGAGCGGCAGAAGTTATTTTGATGCGCAGATCGATATCCTTCGTGAACGCATCCAAGGACTGCGCCGCAAACTTGCTGCAGCTAAGAATGGAATGACGATCAGCGGAGCAGATACGAAGACCGAGGCGGAGTACAAGAGCCAGATTGCCGCTTTGGAGACGCAGATTGCCACGATCAAGAAGCAACAGGAATTGGAGCAGAAATATAAGCAGTATAGATGAAATCTATCGTTGCTATATAAAACGATAAATATAACGAAGAAGATCAACGTGCAGGGAGGCGAATGAAGATGAAAATTCATGCGAACGATAATAGTGCGATCGTGGGGAAGAATATAGCTGCACAAAATACACAGGCTATGAGTCGGGCAGGGAACAGGAAATCCGTGGCGGCATCCTTACAGGGAGGAGATTCGATAAAAAGAGAATCGACGTCCTTCCAGTCGCTCGCGCATGAGGTTTCCATCAGCGACGAGGGGAGAAAGCTTGCAGCGGCAAATCAAGCGCCTGCTCAACGGGTGGAAACATGGGAAATGGCTTCGGTTGAGCCGCTCGAAGATATTCGGTTTATTGACTTCTTTTTCGGAGTATGAACGCGCTTCTTTATCAAGAACCATGCATGATTTAGAAGAGGGCATCCGAGAGGTTTTGCAACTTGGCACGAAAGATCCTCGTTCGATAGGTGCGCTTATTCAAACGGAACTTATCCGACAGCTCAATGCCTATGGGCATCATCAAAAGGCTTTGGGGCATACTTTGCTGGGCGATCCGTATTTGAACAGTATTCTTGATCGTTTTGGAGCGCTTGATCCCAAAGGTGAAAATCCCTTGGTGAACAAACTTCGTTCCTTTATAGGAAACACAATGATCGGCAAGGATAACGAGTTCCTTACACACGAAGAAAATGTTGGACTTACCAAAGAATACAGTGCGTATCTTGGCATAAAACCAGATACGCTGAGCGCCATGCCAAAAAAAGGCGGGCAGATGCTTCAATGAAAAGACAGCGGCATACGGATTCTTCCAAGAGATGAGCCGCAAGGCGAAAAATATGGAAGAGCTGATCGCTGCCATGCTGGAGCCAGACGTGAAGGAGAAAAAGGGAGAAAAAGCGGAGAATCCTATAGATCTTTCGCAGATTCTTGCCGAAAAGAAGGGCGACTTTGATGATGGAATGAAAGTGTACAAGGAAAGTCTGCGTACATGGCATCGTATCGCAGACGACAAGGGCGAGGAGAAGACGGCAGACTCTCGGAAAGGGAGCAAGCGGAAGAGAAAAAACGACTGATCCCGAGCGTCACAGCCTTCGATTGGGACCGCATCTCGGAGCAATATCTGAAGGAAAATCCCGAGCTTGCCGCCATTTTTTCCGATAACGGTATGCAATAAGGCAAAGAGAATAGTCCCATCGACGATCAAGCGTCATTTACTGCATACATTTTGCAGTGGATGGCGCTTTTCTTTGCAGGATGACAAGGAATCCTGCGTTTCCGTTTGACATACATACAAGGCTGTGCTGCACCGTATGTAAGCTAAAAAGCGTATAAACTTATGTAGAATCTACAAGAGAGTTAGACGATGATGCAGATGCTGATAAGGCATCTGCATCATCGTTTTTTTCTTGGCTTGAAAAAAGTTTTCTAACTGTCAAATAGACTTTGACAGTTCGTCTCTATGATAAGAATCGGCAAAGGAAAGGAGGCGAAAGCCCATGAGGGAGATTTCGACGGGATTCACGTAGCGCATCACCGTGAAGGCGATGAAATGAGAAGATGGGAAACGCCCACGCCTTACGGCACCACAATGAACGAGAACCGCCATCTATGGTATAATAAGAGCAGACGTTGAAGGTCGAATAATTTTTGAGATTCGATCTCGCTGTGTAAACTGATCTGGTCTCCTTTTTTCGCACCACGCTTTGTTCAGAGCTACGCTCAAAAGGACGTATGGTAAAATGAGCCATCATCGAGGAGGCCACGTCGTACAAAGGGAGGGAATCCTCATGGATGTCACGTACGAACGCTGTTGTGGGATTGATGTGCACAAACGCTCGATCGTCGCCTGCCTCAGATGTGGCAAGAAGCAGGAAATACGAACATTTGGCACGACAAGCAAAGAAATCCGCGCACTCGCCAAATGGCTTTTGGGATGAAAAAGTGCCAGATGGCCGCCATGGAAAGCACGGGTTCCTACTGGAAACCCGTCTACAATCTTTTCGAGACCTCTCATCTAGGCGTCATGATCGTCAACGCCGGGGAACATGAAGAATGTTCCTGGAAGGAAGACCGATGTGAAGGATGCCGAATGGATCGCGGACTTGCTGCAGCACGGGCTGTTGAGCGCGAGCTATATTCCGAAACGGGAGCAACGCGAGTTGCGGGAAGTTTCCAGGTACAGAAAGAGCTTGATTGCCGAGCGTGCACGTGAACTCAACCGTCTGCAGAAGATGCTGGAAGGAGGAAATATCAAGCTGTCCAGCGTAGTTTCCAACATCAACGGCAAAAGCTCGCGCAGCCTCTTGCAGAAGCTGCTCAAGAAGGATGCGCCGCTGCAGAAGGATGAAGTGGAAGAAAGCCTTCACGGAGCATTGAGGCACAAGGTGGAAGATGTCATGCAAGCGCTGGACGGCTTTCTCACGCCTTTGCAGAAACAACTGATCCTGCAAGTCGTAGATCATATCGACGACATGACGAAGCGCATCGGTCAGATGGATAAGCTCGTCAAGCAGTACAGCAGCGGCTATGAAGACGCGATAGAAAAAGCTGGACGAGATACCGGGCATAGGGAGGCAGAGCGCGGAAACCATTTTGGCGGAAACAGGTTTGGATATGAGTCGCTTTGCAACGGAGAAACATCTGTCCAGCTGGGCGGGTCTGTCTCCGTGGAACAACGAAAGTGCCGGAAAGCGGCAAAGCGGCAGGACTACCAAAGGGAACGCCACACTGAAGACTACGCTGATACAATGCGCCAAGGCAGCCATCAAGAAGAAGGACTCCTTCTTGTCCGCACAATATGACAGGCTCGTCGTGCGACGGGGAGCAAAACGTGCCACAGTAGCTGTAGCGCATACCATGCTGATAGCCATTTACCACATATTGAAGCTGGGAGAGCCCTTCATCGATCTGGGAGCCGACTATTACAACAAATTCAACAAGGAGAAAAGATCAACAGTTATCTAACGAAGCTGAAAAAAACTGGGTTGGCAGCCTGAAACAGCCACATTCTCGGCGGCATCCACATAAAATTTCAGTCAAACAGAGCAATGGGGGATTTTTGCGCTTTTTCCAGCCTTAGCACAAAGGTTCTCATGGTAAAACGAAAGAGAGGTTTTTTTCAAAAATGTTTGACAAGAAGATTATTTTCAACGAAGAGGCAAGGAATCCTGCAGAAAAGACGGCAGCGTGCAACGATGCTGTCATGAAGAACGCCCTGCCGATCACGCCGGGGGAAGTCCTTGATTTCACGGCGAAGGCAATCGAGCAGACGCAAGGCGCAGGAGACTGGGCGGCGGCACGAGTCGCAGTCAAGGCAGTCCGCCCGATTCGCCAAGCGTTGGTTGACGCAACGGGAACGAACATGGCAGCCGAAGCGAGCACTGCGAGCGCCGATACGGAGCCGGGCAACAGCCAGCCCAATGGAGCCTACAACATCAACGTGGATGTCCTCTATAAGGACACTGTCGGCGGCAAGGGGAAGCGGCGCTGGTACTTCTTCCAGCTCGCAGAAAAGAAGAAGATCACGGCGTACATGTCTCCTGTGGCAGATGCCGCTGTGGACAACGACCTGGAGCTATACAAGCTCGATACGGCGACGAATCAGCTGACGCGCGTGGCGCAGTCCCAGAATCCTGCCGGCATGTACGAGCTTTTTGAGCTTCGTGAGCGAGCCGGGATATTATTTCCTCTGCGTGGCGGCCTATGCAGGGGAAACGGCCAATGAATTTTCATTCATGGCGCATCTCTCGGACAAGTGGGATGAAAAGGAAGGCGATGACAGTCTCCTGCAGGCACAGGAACAGCCGATCGGTGCGGCAGTGAAGCATACATTGGACAACGCCATTGACCACGATATGTCCGTCCTGCCGATTCGAGAAGCGGGGTTCTACACCATCCGTCTTGCGGACGTGCCCGAGAACTGCAACTACCAGCTCCAGATCATGAACGCGCAGATGCAGATTCTCGATGTGCTGGACAAGAATACCGTCAAGGCAAAGAATCTTCCCGTTGTCGCATACGTTCTGCGACTTCTTTCGACGGACGGCTCGTTTGATCCCGATGCCGAAGTTGTCGTGCAGGTCGATAAGACGCCGTCGGCATCTTTGGGGGCGATCGCCAAGCATACGCTTGAGGAAGCGAGCGGCGACAAGCTGCTGGGCTTGACGATTGCAGAAGCGGGTTTCCATGAGATTGCCGCGAAAGTTCTGCAGGAAGGCAAGGGATGCAAGGTGCAGCTCCTCGGGCAGGATATGCAAGTCTTGGCAGAGCCGGATGCAGCTCATCCGGCATCGCCGCTCCTTGTGAACCTCGCCGCAGGCGACTACCTGCTTCGCCTCACGGCGGTGGGAAATGCGCCCGCCAATCCCGCTGCATCGATCACGGCTGGTGCTGCTGACATGACAAGAGACGATGCAGCGGAAGGCAGCAAGCTCCTTGCCGCAGCGAAGGCAGGAGCGCCGGCCGCCCCTATGGAAGCCGCGCTTTTCGCATGGGCGCTCCCGTCGTCGATCACTTCGCTGGGCAGCAACGCTCGTTGCTTTGCATGGACGAGGGACGGTTCGCATTTTGTGGAGTATTTTGCGCGGGAGGATATGTCGGAACGATTCGTTCGTGTCGATGGCAGAGAACTGAAATATCAGCGTCTGGATTGTGAAACGACTCGCATGAATACGTCAAACAACTCTTCGGATTGTTCCATCAGCACATCTGTAGGTACGAAACTGCTGCAAATGGCTATCGGTGATTTTGGTGGTTCGATGGATAAGAGAATGTTGGCAGTTCCGCGAGGACATTTGCTTATTATGACAGTGAAAGGCTTTTCCTATGGAGAGCATCATTTTGTAAAATCGTACAATTTGAGTGATGTCTCTTCTGCACAGTCCATAATGTCCGGTACAGATCGATATGGTATGACATACTATAGCGGTTTCTGGAGCGGAACACGAAAGCATTTTGAAGAGGAACCCGAAAAGGGGAAAACACATATCATAGTTGACCTCGATACTTTGACGGCAGTGGACTTCACATATCCGAATTGGTTTCATGGAACAGACAGCATTGCAGGATATAGGGAGTATGCTTTCCCGGAATATCCACGATTTGTTGAGCCTTTGATCAATTTCTCCAGCTAACGGAACTAAATGTGCAGGTGTCTTTTTGATTTAGAAAGATATCTGCACATTTTTTTATTTAAGAATTCTTATAGCAATACGATAAAATAATAGATTACAAAGGAGGGATTTAGATGAGAATAAGTGAAATTTCTAAGATGCCCATTGAAACAGGAAAATATTCGAGACGAGACAATCAAGTTCTCGAAAATGAAGAGGACACGTCGATAGTAATCTCTAAATCCAAAAAGGATGAAGAATCCTTTCATGCTCCTGCGTATCGTGTGTTTGTAAGTGCACAGGGCAGGGATTTGGCACTTTTGAACAAGACAATAAATCAGAAAGATCGAGGAAACGCTGAACAAAATCATATGGCGGGACGAAGTGTAGAGCAAATGGATATGGCAGGAATTGAGCCGTTGAAACCGCTTCGGGCAGAGGATCTGGATTGGGCGACTCAATATGAACGAGCATCTTTGGCAGAGACCATGGCAGGCATTGAGGACGGCATTCGTTCAATTTTGAAAGATTCTGCAAAAAATCCTCTTGCAGTCGGGGCGGATATTCAGATGTATCTCGTTCGGCAGCTTAATGCCTATGGCCATCATCAGAAATCGTTGGGACATTCCTTGGCAGGTGATCCGTATCTGAACAGTGTTCTTGATCGCTTAGGCTCACTTGACCCAAATTGCGAAAATCCTCTGGTAAACGAAATTCGCTCACTCGTCGGTATGACGATGAGTGGGAAGGATATTGAGCTGTTTAAACAAGGTGGACATGGGGATTTGGTGCGGGCATATTGTGCTTATCTCGGCCTTAAGATGGGGGATGCTCTGAAAGTCAAAGACAAGGCGAGCAGATATTTCAATGAAAAGACAGCGGCATACGGATTCTTCCAAGAGATGAGCCGCAAGGCGAAAAATATGGAAGAGCTTCTCTCTGCCATGCTTGGAGAAGATCACACGGGAGGCAAGAAGGATAAGAAAGCGGATAATCCTACAGACCTTTCGCAGCTCATTGCCGAGAAGAAGACTGATCTTGATGATGGCATGAAAGCATATAAGAAGAGCTTACGCATCCTTCATCGTATCGCAGACGACAAGGGCGAGGGAGAGGACGGCAAACTCTCAGAACGGGAGCAAGCGGAAGAGAAAAAACGACTGATTCCGAGCGTCACTGGCTTCGATTGGGATCGCATCTCGGAGCAATATCTAAAGGAGAATTCCGAGCTAGCCGCTATTTTTTCCGACAACGGTATGCAATAAGGCAAAGAGAATAGTCCCATCGACGATCGAGCGTCATTTACTGCATAAATTTTGCAGTGGATGGCGCTTTTTGCAGGATGACCAAGGAATCCTGCGTTTCCGTTTAAATCTATTGACAACAATTTTTTTATGAAGAGTAAGATAAACATGGAGTTATGAAACCGATTTCATGAAAGGGGAATGGAGTATGGCGGAGTTATGGTTGGAAAGCCCCTTGGAGGAGAGCTCCTCGCGCTGAAGGAGGTCAACGATCCGGCGTTTGCCGGGGAACTCATGGGGCGCGGCGCGGCGGTGAAGAGCCCGCAGGGGAAGGTCGTCGCCCCGTTTGATGGCGAAGTCACGGTGCTTTTTCCAACGAAGCACGCGATCGGGCTTCATTCGGTGGACGGCGTCGATTTGCTCGTCCACGTCGGCCTCGACACGGTGAACTTGGAGGGCAAGTATTTCACGGCGCATGTGGAGCAGGGGGCGAAGATCAGGAAGGGCGATGTTCTCATCGAGTTCGACGAGGCGGCGATCCGCGCAGCGGGCTACGATACGACGACGCCCGTCGTCGTGACGAATGCGGCGGACTACGGCAAGATCACGCTTTCGCTGGGCGCTCAGACGATCTCTTCGGGAGGCGAAGAGGCGGAAGAGGGGCAGGCGAAGGCTTCGGCTGAACCTGCAGGGTCAAATCCCGCCTACGCCTCGATGCCGGCGGAGGAGCGCGTGGCGCGCGAGATTCTCGACCACATCGGCGGCATGGCGAACATCCGCACGGCGGAGCATTGCGCGACGAGGCTGCGCCTCATCCTGAACGACAAGGACAAGATCGAGGACAAGGCGATCGAGAACATCGACGGCGTCAAGGGACAGTTCTTCGCGGCGGCGCAGTACCAGATCATCCTTGGCACGGGCTTCGTCAACAAGGTCTACGATGTGCTCGTCGGCATGAATCCGGCGCTTGCGGGCGGCTCCAACAAGGAGGCCGCCTACGAGCAGATGACGACGGCGCAGAAGATTTCGCGCACGTTCGGCGACGTCTTCGTGCCGATCATCCCCGTGCTCGTCGCGACGGGTCTCTTCATGGGTCTGCGCGGCATGATGCAGAACCTCGGCGTCGAGATGAGCGACAACCTCGTGCGCATGAGCCAGATCCTGACGGACACCGCGTTTGCCTTCCTGCCGGCGCTCGTCTGCTGGTCGACGATGAAGAAGTTCGGCGGCACGCCTGTCATCGGCATCGTCCTCGGACTGATGCTCGTCGCGCCGCAGCTGCCGAACGCCTACGCGATCGCGAGCGGCGATGCGCAGCCCATCTACATGGATTTCCTGGGGCTTTCGATTCCCGTCGTCGGCTACCAAGGATCGGTTCTGCCGGCACTCGTCCTCGGCATTCTCGCCGCAAAGGTCGAGGCGGGACTCAAGAAGTTCATCCCCGATGTCGTCGACCTCATCTTCACGCCGTTCCTCACGCTCTTTTCGTGCATGATCGTCGGCCTTCTCATCGTCGGCCCCATCATGCACACGCTGGAGCTTGCCGTGTTCGGCGCGGTGCGTGCGTTCCTTGAGCTGCCTTTCGGCATCGGCGGCTTCATCGTCGGCGGTCTGCATCAGGTCATCGTCGTCAGCGGCATCCATCATGTGTTCAACGCGCTGGAAATCCAGCTTCTCGCTTCGACCGGGCGCGACGCCTTCAACGCGATCATCACGGGCGCGATCATCGCGCAGGGCGGCGCCGCCGTCGCCGTGGCGATGCGCACGAAGAACAAGAAGAAGCGCGCTCTCTACATCTCTTCGGCGATCCCCGCGTTCTTGGGCATCACGGAGCCGGCGATCTTCGGCATCAACCTGCGCTTCATGAAGCCGTTCATCTATGCGCTCGTGGGCGGCGCCTGCGCGGGCGCTGCATCCGGCGTCATGCACCTCGCAGGCACGGGCATGGGCGTGACGGTTCTGCCGGGTACGCTCCTCTACATGGATCATCTTCTTGAGTACCTGATCGTCAACGTCATCGGCTTCGGTATCGCCTTCGGCCTGACGTACACGCTCTTCGATCCGAAGGAGTGAGATCATGGCGAAAGAAGCGTTTGATGAAGCGTTCGATAAAGCGTTCGACAAAGAGACGATCGATGCCAAGGTGCGCGAAGGATTCCCGCTCGCGCACCGCTGGCACAACGACTTCCATCTGGAAATGCCGTTCGGCCTCGTCAACGATCCCAACGGGATTTCCTGGCACGCGGGAAAGTACCACATCTTCTTCCAGTGGAATCCCTTGGGCATCGAGCACAAGCATAAGTGCTGGGGTCATGTCGAGACGGCGGATTTCGTGCATTACCGTCTGCCTGTGCTCGCGCTGTGGCCGAGCGATGTGCACGACAAGGACGGCTGCTATTCGGGCGCGGGCTTCGTCGAGGACGGCGTCCTCCGCCTCGTCTACACCTGCAACCGCAAGGAGGATGACGTGCGCACGCCGGCGCAGAGACTCGCCTCGTGGCAGGGCGAAAAGGCGGGTGCCCGGAAGGATGAGATCATCATCGAGCACGAGCCGCCGGGGTATACGGCGCATTTTCGCGATCCCAGCCGCTTCTGCAAGGATGGGCGGGAGTTCCTCGTGCTCGGCGCACAGACGGAAGCGGAAAAGGGACGCGCCGTGCTCTACGAGAAGGAGGCGGACGGCTGGAATCTGGCGGGCGAGATCGAGACGGAGCTTTCGGATTTCGGCTATATGTGGGAGTGCCCGACGCTCCTGCCGCTGCCGGAGGGCGACGTGCTCTTTTTCTCGCCGCAGGGGCTTCCAGCTGAGGAATACCGCTGGCAGAACCTCTACCAGTCGGGCTATGTCGCAGGAAAGCTCGACCTTGCTTCGCTGAAGTTTCAGCACGGCGATTTTCATGAGCTTGACCGAGGCTTTGACTTTTATGCGCCGCAGGTGTTCTCGCACGAGGGGCGCGTGCTGCTCTTCGGCTGGATGGGTATGCCTGAGCGCGAAGAGGAGTACCCGACGGCGGCGGAAGGCTGGCTTTTCTCGCTGACGATGCCGCGCGAGCTGCACCTGCGGGACGGCAAGATCTTCTCTGCGCCGTCCGAAGAGATGAAAGCCCTTCGAAAAGGGGCGGCGCAGGTGTTCGAAGGCGCCGGGACGGAATCGTTCGGGCAGGCGCTCGCGCCCAAGTCGGAGGTGGAGCTGGAAATCGCCTTCGGCGAGGCGCAGGAGGTGTGCATTGACCTCGACTACAAGGAGACGGGCGAAAGGATGCGCCTTTCCTACGCGCGACGCACCGCCGTCATGACGCTCGATCGCGAAGGGATGAAGCTCGGCGGGCGCGGCGTGCGCCGCTTCCGATTGGAGGCGGCGGATTCGCTCAAGCTGCAGATCTATCAGGACAAGACAGCCATCGAGGTCTTTTTTTCCAGGAGGGAGCGGAGGCCGCATCGTTCTTCGTGTTTCCGACGGAGGACATTTGCCCGGAGCTTCGGATTTCTGCTGACGGGAAGTTGGGAAAGATCGAAGGGAAAATGTGGGAGTTGGGAGGATTTATATGGAACGCAGAGTGACGATTCAAGACATCGCGACGATCGCCGAGGTGTCGAAAAGCACGGTTTCACGCTATCTGAACCATGGGTATGTGAGCGAGGAGAAGGCGGAGCGCATCCAGCAGGCGATCGCGGCGACGGGATTTTCCTCGAACGCCTTCGCCCGCCGTCTGAAGGCGAAGCGGAGCGGCATGATCGGCGTCGTCACGCCGCGCGTCGACTCGCCGATGGGCGGCAGGATGCTCACGGGACTTTCGAAGGCATTCGACGAGGGTTGGCTGCCAGATCCTCTTCCAGTCCTCTTTCCTCGACATGGAGCGCGAGCTGAAGAGCATCGAGCACCTCGCGCAGCTCGGCGTCGACGGCATCGTCGTCCACTCCCTCGGCATCACGACCGCGCACCACGCGCTTGTCGAGACGCTCAAGGAGCGCGATGTCCCCGTGCTCTTCGTCGGCCAGCAGGATGAAAATGTCAAGTACATCAAGGTCGACGATTTCGGCGCAGGGCGGCTGCTCGGTGACTACATCCGCCGCATGGGGCATGAGCGCGTCGTCTTCGTGGGCGTCACGGAGAAGGATCGCGCCGTCGGCGTGGAGCGCAAGGACGGCTTCAGCGAGATCTTCACGCGCGGCAACCGCGGCGCGAGCGTCAGCTTCGTGGAGACGGAGTTCGGCATCGAGGCATCGTATCACAAGAGCGGCGAGATCCTTGCACGTCGGCCGAGCGCCGTCGTCTGCGCGACGGACGGAATCGCCTTCGGCGTCATGCGCGCGCTGCATGAAAACGGCATCGCCGTGCCCGGCGAGGTCTCTGTCGCGGGCTTCGGCGGCTACGATATGGGAGCTGTGACGTACCCGCCGCTGACGACCGTCGCTTTCGACTATGAAGAGCTGGGTCGCCGCGCGGCGAGGATGCTTCTTCGGATGCTTTCCGCAGAAATCGTCGAGTCCGTCAGCGACTTCCCCGCCCAGCTCATCGAGCGCGGCAGCGTCAACAAGGTGCTGTGGGGCAGCGAGGGATAAGCAAGGCGCATGGATGTTATTTGACGAATGACGCATTGTGTCGTATAATGAGCATAGAAAAGGTGCTACCGGTAAACGGTCAGCCCCAATGATAAGTTTGGTTTAAGAAACCCCGCCTACGATTGGTTGCCGGAGGCGGGGTTTCTTATGCCTTCAGAACGACGAGGATAAAAAAGCGTTACCAAGAGCAACGCGATTAAATCGTTAATCGTCATGGGCAACGCCCCTGCTGACCTATCCAAGAAGCAAGCCTAAAGGGCGCAGCTGATTGGATAATAGGTCGTATGCGAAAACGTCCCGCAAATCAAGCTCGAAGAGCGCAGATGCGCGGCTGACGATCGACCGCCGAGGGGCTAAGAATCGACCGCCTACCGTTTAAGTAGCACCATGTATAAGTATAACACATGATGATTGTGGACTCAAATTTTAAAGTTGAATAAAGATTGTTGAATGAAACCATCGAGAATCTCATCCAGTTTTATGCTACAATGAATGTATGAATGAAAGGAAGCGATAGCATGATGAGCGTTCAAGAGTATCTGGAAATCCTGCGCGATATCCGCGACTGCGCCTTTGCGACCGTCGATTGCACGGGAGCGCCCGCTGTGCGCATCATCGACGTGATGCTGGTGGAAGAGGGGCGGCTTTACTTTTGCACGGCGCGCGGCAAGGATTTCTATGCCGAACTTATGGCGGATCCCGCCGTCGCCGTTACGGGACTCAACAAGGAGTGGCAGACGGTGCGTCTTATGGGACGCGCCGAAAGGCTTGCGGACAGCGAGCAGAAGGCGATGATCGACCGGATCTTTCAGGAGAATCCCTCGATGGAGGGCGTCTATCCAGGCGAGACGCGGTACATCCTCGAAGCCTTCGTCATCGCGGAAGGCAGACTCGAATTTTTCGACCTCGGCAAGAGTCCAATCTGTCGTGAGAGCAGTTCCTTCGGCCGTGCAGAGCGCGAGGAAAAGGGCTTTCGCATCACCGAGGACTGCATTGGCTGCGGCACCTGCGCGACGGTCTGTCCGCAGCAGTGCATCGCGGAAGGCGAGCCGTACAAGATTGCGGCCGCACACTGCCTGCACTGCGGACTTTGTTTTGAAAGCTGTCCTGTGGAAGCGATTGAAAGCCTGGGCGACGAGGCGCAGTGACGGAGGAGGCACTGTTTTTGCAGAAGATTGACTTGTGAGATGATAACAAATATGTTATAGTTTGAGCGGGATGTATATATGTTTGAGGTGGAATTTTACCGAGATAAAAAAGGCGAGGAGCCTGTAAAAGACTTTTTGATGGAGTTGCAGCGGCGGCGGGATTCCGATAAACGTATGCGTGTCTTGTCGGATAAGATTCTCGTTTATATTCGTGTTTTGCAGGAATATGGCACAAGAGCGGGTATGCCGTATATGAAACACTTGGAGGGTGATTTGTGGGAATTGCGTCCTTTGCATGAGCGCATTTTATTTTTTGCTTATATTGATGGTCGCTTTGTTTTGCTGCATCATTTTCGCAAGCAAACACAGAAGACTCCGAAGAAAGAGATGGAATGTGCAAAACGTAGGATGGAGGACTATTTGGAAAGGCAGGGAAAGTAATGGGGACGAATTTCAATGAACTTTGGAATGATGAGACCTTTATTGGCGAAGAGCAAAAAGCTCGTATTGATTTTGAAGTGGCTTTGATTGGCAAGCTCATTGAAGCCCGGGAAGCAAGAGGTTTGTCTCAAAAACAATTAGCGGATATGTGCGGCTTGAAGCAATCTGCTATCGCACGGTTGGAAAAAGATGGGAGCCACACCCAAGATCAATACATTGATTCGAGTATTGCAGCCCTTGGGCTACAAATTGGATATTGTTCCGGGTGACTGAGGAGGAATCCCTATGTTTGCAGAGATGATACGACTTTTCCAGGAGCGCGGCGATTTTTTCCTGCAGCTTACGCTGGAGCATATCGCCATATCGCTGACAGCGATCGTCCTCGCCATCGTGATTGGCGGCGCGATGGGCATTTTGATCGCCGAGGTTGACCGCATGGCGCAGCCGACGCTTCTCGTCGTCAATTTTCTCTACACGATCCCGTCGATCGCGATGTTCGGTTTCCTGCTGCCGTTTTCGGGCATCGGCAATACGACGGCGATCATCGCCTTGACGCTCTACGCGCTCTTGCCGATGGTGAAGAATACGCATACGGGCTTGAAGAATGTCGATCCGCTCCTCATCGAAGCGGCGGTCGGCATGGGGTCGACGCGCTTCCGGTGCTCAGGCGCATCGCCCTGCCGCTCGCCATGCCCGTCATTCTCGCGGGCGTCCGCAACATGACGACGATGACGATCGCGCTCGCGGGCATCGCGTCCTTCATTGGGGCGGGCGGCCTCGGCATCGCCATCTATCGCGGTATCACGACGAACAACGCGGCGCTCGCTTTCGACGGCTCGCTCCTCATCGCCTTCTTGGCGCTCTTCGCCGACAGCGTGCTCTCGCGCTTGGAGAAGCGTGCGCTCTGCCGCAGGAGCAGCGCGAAAGGTCGTCCGTGGCGGCGGTGGGCGGCGGTCGCGCTCGTCCTCGTCGCGGCGGGCGGCGCTTATGCGTTCTTCGAGAGCACGAAGGCCGCCGTCATCCGCATCGCGACGAAGCCGATGACGGAGCAGCTGATCCTCGGCGAAATGCTCAAACTCGTCATCGAGCAGGACAGCAGCTGAAGGTCGCCTTGACGCCGGGCGTCGGCGGCGGCACATCGAACATCATGCCGGCGATGGAGCACGGCGACTTCGATCTCTATCCCGAGTATACGGGAACGGGCTGGCTGCAGGTCTTGAAACGCACGGACGCTTACGACGAATCGCGCTTCGACGAATTGCAGGAAGAGTATCGCAATCGGTATCACATGGAGTGGCTCGGCATGACGGGATTCAACGATACCTTCGGCATCGCCGTGCGGCGCGACCTCGCTGAACGGTATCAGCTCAGGACGTATTCCGACCTCGCTCGCGTCGCGGACAAGATGAACTTTGGCGCTGAGTACGACTTTTTTTCGAGCGCGAGGACGGCTTTCCAGCGATGTGCCGCGCCTACGGCATGAACTTTGGTTCGACCGTCGACATCGACATCGGTCTCAAGTATCAGGCGCTAGACGAAGGCAAGCTCGATTCGATGATCGTCTTCACGACGGACGGGCGGCTTTCGAAGGTCAATGGCAATGTGCTCGAAGACGACAAGAAATTTTTTACTTCGTATGAATGCGGCATGGTCGTGCGCGAAGCGGCGCTCTCTGCACATCCCGAGCTTCGCGACTTGCTCGCGCATTTCGATGGACTGATTTCGGAAGCGGAGATGGCAGAGATGAACGACGCGGTCGAGTCGGGCGGCGAGGAGCCGCGCGCGGTTGCACGCCGCTTCTTGGAAGAAAAGGGGGTGCTCCGATGAGCGCGGTCGTCACGTTTCTCGATGTGAGCAAATCGTATGGGGACGCAGAAGCCGTCCACAGCCTGAGCCTTTCGATCGAGGCGGGCGAGTTCATCACGGTGCTCGGCGCATCGGGCGGCGGCAAGACGACGTTCCTCAAGATGATCAACGGACTCGTCAGAGCCGACCGCAGGCGAGATCACGGTGCTCGGCGAAAGCCTCAAGACGGCGGATCTCGTGCAGCTGCGGCGAAAGATCGGCTATGCGATTCAGGGCAGCGTGCTCTTCCCGCATCTGACGGTCGAGGAAAAACATCGCCTATGTGCCGAACCTCTGGAACAAGAGCGACAAGGAGCGCACGAAGAAGGCAGTGGCGAAGTGGATGGCGATCGTCGGCCTTGACGCGAGTCTTGGCGGACGCTATCCCGCCGAGCTTTCGGGCGGGCAGCAGCAGCGCGTCGGCATTGCGCGCGCCTTGGCGGCGTCGCCCGAGCTTCTCTTGATGGATGAGCCGTTCGGCGCGGTCGACGCTCTCCTGCGCCGCCAGCTGCAGGACGAGATCCGCGCCATCCACGCACGCGGCGGTCTCACGATCGTCTTCGTCACGCACGACGTCGAAGAGGCGATGCGCCTCGGCACGCGCGTCCTCATCTTGAAGGAAGGGCGCATCGAGCAGTTCGCTGCGCCCGAGGAGATCGAGGCGCATCCTGCGACGGACTTCGTGCGGCAGCTGGTGGAAAACGTGTAGGGCGGTATAGGCAGGAAGCGCTGCCTGTGGTACAGCGGCGCTTTTTGCGCCATGAGGGAGCGCCTTAATGGCATTGCAATGCGGCGAAAATGGTATCAGAACATCGAAATGAGGGAAAGCAAATGGCATCGAATCCTCCGATGGTTCAGCAGATCGAGCGCCTGCGGCAGGCGCTTTTTGAGGCGGAGGCGGTCGTCGTCGGTGCGGGCGCAGGGCTTTCGACGGCTGCCGGCTATCTGTACGACGGCGCACGCTTTCAAAAGCATTTTGCCGACTTTATCGAGCGGTATCACTTCCGCAATATGTACGAGGGCGGCTTCTATCCGTTCCCGACGCTTGAAGAGAAGTGGGCGTATTGGAGCCGCTATATCTGGATCAACCGCTACGAGGAGCGACAGAATGCGCTCTATCAGCGTCTCCTTTCGTTGCTTTGCGGCAAGGACTTTTTCGTCATCACGACGAATGTCGATCATTTTTTTCAAGACAACGGTTTTCCGAAGGAACGGCTCTTTTATACGCAGGGCGACTACGGTCTTTGGCAGTGCTCCGTGCCTTGTCACGATGCGACGTATGACAACTATGATACGGTGCGCCGCATGGTCGCCGAGCAGGAGGCGATGCGCGTGCCGCGAGAGCTTGTGCCGCACTGTCCTCGCTGCGGCGAGCCGATGGGGATGAATCTGCGTGCTGACAGCACCTTTGTCGAGGATGCGGGCTGGCATGAGGCGGCGAAACGGTATCAAGAATTTTTGCGTGCGCATCAGACGGGGCGCGTGCTCTATTGGGAATTCGGCGTCGGTGCGAATACGCCGGGCATCATCAAGTATCCGTTCTGGGCGCTGACGAAGGAGAATCCCGCAGCTGTCTATTGCGTGATGAATCGGGGGGAAGCCGTCGCGCCGCAGGAAATTGCCGCGCAGAGTATCCTCGTCGACGGCGATATTGACGCCTCCTTGAAGGCACTGCAGAAGGCGATGGAAAGGAGTGCAGGGCATGGCGATTGAAGCGCAGGGCGCAGAAGGCCGCAGAGAGAAGGTCGCGTTCCTCATCGAGCATCTTCTGACGGAGATGCCTGCCTATCGCGAGGAAGCCGCGCGTATTCCTCGCGATAGGCAGGCGCAGCGCGACTTCCTGCGTGCCTTGATGAACGTGCGTTCGCCGATTCCCTTGCAGGCGGATTTCCTGCGCGTGCAGGACGCTCTGCTCACCGAAGAGCGCGAGGCGCGAGGCGTCGTCGACGGTGCGGCTCTGCCGACGGTGACGGAGGAGCGGCGCACGGCTATGGCACGCGGCGCGGCGAGCGGTGCAGGTATGGACACTGCGGATGAAAACTTCGTGCTCTGGCAGGGCGACATCACGCGCCTTGCCGTCGACGCCATCGTCAATGCGGCGAACTCCGCCTTGCTCGGCTGCTTCGTGCCGCTGCACCGCTGCATCGACAATGCGATCCACTCGGCGGCGGGACTCGCCCTTCGCGCTGTCTGTGATGAAATCATGCGGGAACAGGGGCATTCGGAGCCTGCTGGGCGCGCGAAGATCACGCCGGGTTTCAATTTGCCCGCTCGCCATGTGCTTCATACGGTTGGTCCGATCATCGCGCCCGTGGGAAGTTCTGTCCATGAGCCGGGAGTATTCGCGGGCGTCACGCACGAGGCGCAGCAGTGTCTCGCTTCATGCTATCGCGCGTGCCTGGACCTCGCGGCAGGGCACGGACTGACATCCGTCGCCTTCTGCTGCATATCGACGGGCGAGTTTCACTACCCGCCGCAGGAAGCCGCCGAGACAGCCGTTGCGACCTGCCGTGCGTGGCTTCATGCGAATGACGCGCCGATGCGCATCGTGTTCAATGTGTTCAAGGACGAGGATTTGGCGATTTATCGAAGGATCTTTCAGCTTTGATGTTTTTATGCTTTTTTGAGAAATTCTGCGCGATGGTCAAATTGCACGCGCGAACGCTTGTGGTATGTGCTGAAGTATTTGGCGCAAGATGATGAACGTCGTTGGGAGAGACGGGGAAGGGAAAAGGAGGCAGCTTTATGTATGGTGCGATTTTGGGCGATATGATCGGTGCGCCGTATGAATTCGACCGCGGCGCGAAGACGAAGGATTTTTCCGTTGTTCAGTCAAGGCTCTCGCTTTACGGACGATACGGTGATGACGATCGCCGTGGCGGACGCCTTGTTGGAAGTGGGAGACGCGGCTGAGGAAGATGTGGTCTGTGCGGCGGCAGCGCGTGCGATGCAGGCTTGGGGCAGACGGTATCCGCGCGTCGGCTACGGCGGACTCTTCCGTCGCTGGCTGGCAAGTGAAGAGCCGGAGCCTTATGGCAGCTTCGGCAACGGCTCGGCGATGCGCGTCGCCGCTGCAGGCTGGCTCTACGATACGCTGGAGGTGACGCGCGAGGTCGCACGGCAGACGGCCATCGTCACGCACAACCATCCGGAAGGCATCAAGGGCGCGGAGGTGACGGCGAGCGCGATCTTCCTCGCGCGCGAGGGCAAGACGAAGGAGGAGATCAAGGACTATATCGTGCGGGAATTCGGCTACGACCTTTCGCGCACGCTCGATGAGATCCGCCCGCATTATTCGATGGACGCGACTTGTCCGGGTTCTGTGCCCGAGGCGGTCATTTCGTTCCTCGAAAGCACGGACTTCGAGGACGCCGTGCGCAACGCCGTATCGATCGGCGGCGATACGGACACGGTCGCCTGCATCGCGGGCAGCATCGCCGAGGCCTTCTACGGCGTGAGCGAATCGCTGAAAGAGGAGTGCCGCAGCCGCCTGCCGCAGAAAAATGCTCGCGGTTCTCGATGCGTTCGACGAGGCGCGGCGGAGGTGAGACGGCGGACGGGGATCGAGGCTGCGTGATGGCTTCCGGTTCGAGAGGGAATATGTTTTGTTGGAGAAGAGGAGCGTGGATTTCGTGCGCAAGGTTTTTTCTGCCATGGCTGCTCTCGCCGTGTTTTCGGCGATGACAGCGGCATCCGCTTCCGTGCCCGACGCGGAAGTGTCGATCGGCGGCGTCCCTTTACGGGGCGTCGATGGATTATGTGCGCAGCATATACGGTGCGCCGGCGAAGGTTTCGACGACGAGCCGGCATCCGCTCTGGCGGGGGCAGGTCGATACGTATCATTATGGAACGACCATGGACGTCGTGTTCTGCAACGCCGCGATGGTGCACGCGGACTGCAGGGGAAATAACGGCTGGGGCACGCCCGCCGGCATCACGGTCGGCATGACGAAGGAAACCGTGCTGCGTCTCTATGGCGAGCCGGACAGCGAGGGGAAGGGGAGCTTCTTTTATCAGAGCGAATCCAACGGCGATCACGGCATCAAGTTCATGTTCGACGACGCGGGCAAGATCAAGAGCATCCATGTAGGCGCTTTTGATTGAAAAAATGTTGGAAGCACAATGGAAAAAGCCCTCGATGATTTTCGCCGAGGGCTTTTTCTTGTGAATTTTGCAGATCGTATTCCATGATATTTTTTCGTATCGCACGAAAAAATATTTTTCGTGCTATCGTTCGCACGAGAAACGCACGAAAGGGTTTTTATGCTATAATGCAAGGACTGGAGGTGTTTTTGATGGCGGGAGAAAGCAAGACTTTGGAATATAAGGCAGATATGACCAACTCGTTTCTGAAGACGGTCAGCGCCTATGCTAATTACGGTGCGGGGGAGGTCTGTTTCGGCATAAATGATGCAGGGGAGCGCGTGGGCGTGAAGAATCCAGACGATTTTGCGCTCGCCGTGAAAAATAAGATCAACGACGCCATCGAGCCAAAACCGAATTTCAGCATTGTGCTCGATGGTCAGAATGTCGTTGTGCTGCGCGTGGAAAAGGGCATGGATCCGCCGTATATGTATCGTGGCAAGGCGTACAAGCGCAACCATACGGCGACGGTGGAGGTGAGCCGCGAGGAATTGCGCCGCCTTGTGCTCGAAGGAACGGGCAAATCGTTTGATCAACTGTCGATTGGGGAGGAGGAACTGCATTTTTCGTGCTTGGCGGAGAACCTTTCGGCGCGGTTGGGCATTGCAGGCATCTCCCGTGATATTTTGAAAACGCTGGGGCTTTATCACGATCAGGAGGGTTACAACCAAGCGGCGGCGCTTCTGGCGGATGAGAATTCCTTCCCCGGCATTGATGTCGTGCGCTTCGGCGCCAGTCTGGACGAGATTGTGGAGCGTGAGCGATTTTCGGGCATGTCCGTTCTTTTGCAATATAAAAAGACGATCGAGATGTTTCAGCGATACTATCAATACGAGGAAATCGAAGGATTGGAGCGCGTCGGGAAGGAAATTGTACCCGCCAAGGCGTTTCGTGAGGTAATTGCCAATGCCTTGGCACATCGCACATGGGATTCCGCGCCGCATATACAGGTGATGATGTTCGCCGACAGAATCGAGGTGGCCTCGCCCGGCGGTCTTCCTGCCGACATCTCGGAGGAGGAGTATTTGCGCGGCAATATCTCTATTCTGCGCAATCCTGTACTGGGCAATGTGCTGTTTCGTCTGCGCTATATTGAAAATATGGGAAGCGGCGTGCGGCGCATCGCGGAGGCTTATGCAAAGAGTTCTTTTGCGCCGAGCTTTGAGTTTTTCGAGCATTCGTTGCGTGTCGTTTTGCCGTCCGTGCAGCAGGCGGCGCAGGTTTGTCGTCGGAAGAAAAGAGCGTGTACGACCTCTTGGCGAATGCCGCGCTTTCGCGCAGCGAGATCGCGGCGCGAAGCGGCTATGGTCGCTCGCGCGTGCTGCGCATCCTGCACGGGCTTTTGGAACAAGGATTCATCAAGGTGCGCGGCAGTGGACGTGGTACGAAGTATGGCAGACGTTGATTTTTCTCCTCGCATGGTTGACGCGATGCATTCGCTGTAGTAATCTACTAAAAATGAAGAGAAAGATTGCTGAGTCTGAGGAGGCATGGTTTTGGTTCGTGTGGAAAATCTCGTGAAGGATTTCCGTCATACGGGGGCAGCGGGGAAGGCAGAGACGAAGCGTGCGGTGGACGGGCTGTCGTTCGCCGTCGCACGCGGGGAGATCTTCGGGCTTCTAGCTCGAACGGCGCGGGCAAGACGACGACGATCCGCATGTTGACAATGCTCACGCGGCCTACGTCCGGGGCGATCTTCTACGAGGGGAAGCCGCTCTTCGGCAATGAGCCGCAGGTCAAGGAGCTGATCGGCGTCGTGCCGCAGCAGGTGAACTTCGACCAGGATTTGACGGCGGGCGAGAACCTCGAACTGCACGCGCGTCTGCACCATATGGGAGCGGCGGAGCGCCGCGCACGCATAGAAGAGCTGCTCGCCTTCGTCGAGCTTGCGGACGTGCGGCGCGATCCGGTGCGGCGGCTCTCGGGCGGCATGAAGCGCCGCCTTCTCATCGCGCGCGCCCTCGTGCATCGGCCGCGCATCCTCTTCCTTGACGAGCCGACGGTCGCGCTCGATCCGCAGGTGCGGCGGCGCATCTGGGAGCTGATCCGCCGCATGGCGCAGGACGGCGTGACGGTGCTTTTGACGACGCACTACATCGAGGAGGCGGAGAGCCTCTGCGCGCGCGTCGCCATCATGAACCGAGGACATCTCGCGGCACTCGATACGCCCGCCGCCCTGCGCGAAAGGCTCGGCGAGTTCGTCGTCGAGTGGGACGGCGAGGCGGGGCGCGAGTACCGCTGCTTCGCCGAGCGCCAGGATGCCGCAGCGTTTGCGGCGTCGCTCGACGGCGCGGCAAGCATACGGCGCTCGAATCTGGAGGACGCCTTCATCGAGCTGACAGGGCGCAAGGAGGGATTGTGATGCTCCATGATGTCTGGACGGTATTCTGGCGCGATTGGATCGTCTTGAAGCGACGCCTGGCGAAGTTCATCGTGAGCCGCATGGTCGCGCCGCTCCTCTACCTCGTCGCCTTCGGCTGGGGCTTGGGCAGGAGCATATCGGTCTCGTCGGGCACCTATCTCGACTTCCTCGTGCCGGGCATCCTTGCGCTCAACTCGATGAACATCAGCTTCAACAGCGTGATTCCCGTACACGCCGAGCGCATCTACCACAAGAGCCTCGAAGAGTACCTCGTCGCGCCGATCCGCCCGGCGGCCTTCGTCATCGGCAAGGTGCTCGCGGCGGTTCTGCGGGGACTCCTCTCGTCGGCGATCATCCTTGTGCTCGCCTATGTTTTCGGCGCGAAACTCCTGCTCACGCCGCTCTTTCTGCTCGTGCTCGTGCTGAACTGCGTGATCTTCGCCGAGATCGGCTTCATCGCGGCGATGAAGATCGGGACATACGAGGAGATGGGGCAGGTCAACACCTATGTGCTGCTGCCGATGTCGTTCCTCTGCGGCACGTTCTTCTCGACTGGGGCTTTGCCGGATCTCGTGCGCTTCTTCATCGAACTTCTGCCGCTCACGCACACGAGCCTCCTTCTGCGCTCGCTGGCGGGCGGCGAGGCGGCGTCCGTCCTCTCCGTCGGCGTGCTCGTCCTCTATGCGCTCGCCTGCTTCTGGCTGGCGAACCGCGCGTTCTCGCAGCTGACGCGCTAGACCGTATTTCCCACGTTTTTCAGAAAGGGGCATCCCTTTGTTCAGAACTATCCTGCATCACCGCGCCCGTTCGGCGGACGACTGCGGCCATCTCTGCTGCACGAAGATCGAGGATTTCGGCGTATCCTTCGGGCGCGTGGAAATCTTTTCGGGCGTGAACATCCACGTCCACTGCGGACAGCTCACGGCGCTCATCGGACCGAACGGCGCGGGAAAGTCGACGCTCCTTCGCGCCATCTTGGGCGAGGTGCCGCACACGGGGAGGCTCTCCTATGCCGATGCGGCGGGAAAGCGCACGGGGCGACCCGTCATCGGCTATGTGCCGCAGTATCTGCGCTTCGACGTAAGCTCGCCGACGAGCGTCATGGACATCTTCATGGCGTGCCTCTCGCGCCGTCCCGTCTGGCTCTTTCCAGCGAAATCGCTCAGGCCGCGCGTCTTGAAGAGCCTCGCGCGCGTGCGTGCCGAGCATCTGGTCGATCGCCGTCTCGGCGCACTGTCGGGCGGCGAGCTGCAGCGCGTCCTGCTGGCGCTCGCGCTCGATCCCGCGCCCGACCTCCTGCTCCTGGACGAGCCTGTTTCGGGCGTCGACCAGAACGGCCTGGAGCTTTTCTATCATCTCGTCGCCGAGCTTCGCGCACAGGAAGATATGGCGATCATCCTGATCTCGCACGATCTGAACCTCGTCGCGAAGTACGCCGACCGTGTCGTGCTCCTCGATCATGGCGTTGTCACGAGCGGCACGCCCGCCGAAGTCTTCAGCGATGCACGCACGAAGAGGATCTTCGGCATGATCGCGGGCGCTGCGCCGCAGGACGCGCCGGCGGAAGAAAGCGGGGCGAGGCACTGATGGAACTTCTGTATTCCCTGCTCGGCGCACTGCCCTTCGACGGCCTGCAGCACGACTTCATGAAGAACGCCCTGCTCGCCGTGCTGCTCGTGACGCCGCTCTTCGGGCTTTTGAGCACGATGGTCGTGTCGAACCGCATGGCGTTCTTCTCCGACTCTTTGGGGCACGGCGCGTTCACGGGGCTTGCCGTCGGCGTTCTCCTGGGCTGGCTCTCGCCGCTCCTCTCGCTCGTCGCCTTCTCCGTCGTCTTCGCGCTCCTTATCACCTATATCAAGAGCCGCAGCAGCGCGTCGACGGACACGATCATCGGCGTATTCTCCTCGACGGGCATCGCGCTCGGCCTGATGCTCATGAGCCGGGGCGGCGGCTTTAACAAGTATTCCTCCTACCTCATCGGCGACCTGCTCTCGATCTCGCCCGAGGAGATCGCTGCGCTCTTCTTCGTCTTCCTCGCCGTCGTCCTCGTCTGGGCGCTCGTCTTCAACTCGCTGCTCGTGCCTCGATCAACGCCTCGTTTGCCGGGGAGCCGCGGCATCAGCGTCTTCTTCACGGAAGCGCTCTTCGCCTCCGTGCTCGCCGTCGTCGTCGCCGTCAGCATCCAGTGGGTCGGACTGCTCATCATCAATTCGCTGCTCGTGCTGCCCGCCGCCGCTGCGCGAAATCTCGCGCAGGACGTCAAGAGCTACCATCTGCTCTCGGTGGCCATCGCGCTCTTCTCGGGCGTCGCGGGACTCGCGCTCGCCTACGGCTGCAACATGGCGGCAGGAGCGAGCATCGTCGTCGTCGCGGCTCTCGTCTTCTTCGTCACGCTCGCCTTGAAGCCGCATTTCGTGCGCTGAGGAAATCCTGCGCGCAGATGCTTCTTCTGGCATCTTGCCGTACCGACAAGGGAGGTATTTTTTTCTTGCAATTCTACACCTATGACTACATCGTGCAGCGCAGCCAGTTCAATGATATCGCGCTCTACGTCCTGTCCTTTCTCGCGCTGATTGCGCTTCTTTTCGCCACGTTCAAGTATTTCCGCAACCGCCTCGTCACGCGCTACCGCGATCTCATCGTCATCTTCGTTCTCGCCGTCGCCTTCCTGGGCGGCACGCAGTGGAACAGCTTCAACCAGACGAAGGCCGACAGCGAGCAGACCTCGCGCATGGCGGGCTTCCTGCACACATTGGGCGAGGAGATGCAGACGCCGCCCGAGGAGATCCATACGAATTCCACGCACTTGAAGCAGGGAATGCTCGTCGAAGTGCAGGGCAAGTATTACGAGATTCTGTTCAACAGCGATTTCACGTCCTTCAAATACGAAGAAACGCATCTGATGACGCGCGATGTGAAAGTCGTCGACAAGGATTCCTAAGGAGGAAGTGCAATGTTCATGTATTCACTGGTCGTGGCGAAACTCGCGCTCGGCCTTTTATGCCTCGTGGTGCAGATGAACCTTCTCGGCAAGGGCAATCTCGCGCCCAGCTCCGCGACGGACCAGGTGCAGAACTATGTCCTGGGCGGCATCATCGGCGGCCTCATCTACAACAACAGCATCTTTGTCCTGGACTTCATCCTCGTGCTCATCGCCTGGACGATGCTCGTCCTCATCCTGAAGTATCTGAAGGCGAACTATGCTTCCGTCAAGTCGTTCGTTGACGGAAGTCCCGTGCGCATCATCGAGCGCGGCAAGATCGATGTCGAGTCGTGTATGCGCCACGGTCTCCTGGCGCATGACATCCATCTGAAGCTGCGCATGGCAGGCGTCTACTTCGTCAAGGACGTCAAGCGTGCCGTCCTTGAGCAGAGCGGCCAGCTCACGGTCATCCAGTACGGCGAGCAGAACGCGCGCTATCCCGTCGTCCTCGACGGACAGGTGGACGACGACGCCTTGGAACTGGCCGGCGAGGACAGAGTCTGGCTCGACGTGGCGCTCCGCGAGCAGGGCTACGAGCTGAAGGACGTCTACATCGGCGAGTGCAAGGACGGCGAACTTACCGTCTACCCGTATAAAGTGCAGGCGTGAGCGGGGGCAGAAAATCTTTGAGGAGACAGCATCAGGAGGCAGACCATCCGCAGCGGAGGACGGTCTGCCTCCTGTGGCTTTTGGGAAGAAATGTGAGGAACGACTGATGCAATGCAGTCGTGCAGATGTGAAGATGTGCGGCTGAATTTATGCGTGTTTCCGTAACGCACATCAGTGCTTTTTCGAGCGTGGCGAGCGTTTTGGCATAGTCCTTGAGCTTTTGTATGCTGCGATCCTTGTCGAGGCAGGCGGCTTGGAGCTTCTGATAGTCGCTTTCCATGCTTTGCAGCAGCTCTTTGCCGAAGCCGTCTTTGATCGCGTCGAGATGCGATTTTAGACGCGGGACTTCTTCGGTGAAGCGTGCGCTGATGGCGTCGAAGAGTTGGCTCATGGCGGCGGCATGGGCGGCTTGTAGAGCGCTGCGGTCGGAAGAGTCGCGCACCTCGCCCGACCATCTGCCCGTGAGGCTGTCGAGGTAGGCGCTCACGTCGATCTGGACGACGGGAAGCTCGATCTTTTGGAGGGAGCGCTCGGCGAGCAGACGGAAATAGGCGGGATCGTAGTCTTCTCTGCCGGCATCGAAGTTCTCGACGACGAGATTCAAGAGCTGCTGCTTCAGCGTCTGCAGCCGGATGTTGTCCGCGAATGTCCGCTCGATGTCGCTGCTCGCCTCGCGTCCGTAATTGCGGATATTTTCGAGTGCGTCGTTGACGTCGAGATAGGAGTAGCGGCGCTCCGTGGTGTAATACTCGGTATGCGAAGAACCCCATGAGAAGGGATTGTACCATTTGGAATCACTCACCTTGCGTTCGTGCTCTTCGACCTCGACGCCCGTCTTGGTGGAAAGGGCAGAGTATGTGCGGCTGTCCTCGCGCAATTTGCGAAGAACATCTATTTTCGCCTGCTCGATCTTGCTCGTGATCGTGCCAAAATGTTCTTCCAGACGTGCTTGGATTTCGTGGATCTTCTGCTCCATCTGACGGCGCTCGTGCTCGATGGAAGCGCCGTCGCCCGTTTCGAGGACACTGATGCGCCGTGCCGTTTCCTTTTGCTCGTCCGCGATGAGCTTTTGCAGGGATTCTTTCGCACGCGGGACGAAACCCTCGACTTTCTTGAGCAGCGTCTGATCTTTTTCGGCGATGCAGACAGCAAGCTCGTCGAGAATGGGCGCGAGGTCGCCGATCTCCGCGAGATTCTCGGCGAAGTCGCCGTACTCGTCGAGAGCGTCGGCACGCTTCTGCTCGGCATCTGTGTAGTCGGAAGGGCTTTTGCCGATCATATTGTGCAGAAAAGAGGAGAGGAAGAGGGGCTGCGTGCAGCTTTGGAACAGCTCGGCGCATCTTGTATTGCCCGCTTCGGCAAGGTGCTGCGCTTCTGTGCGGAAGATTTTTTTCGCTTGTCTGTGCAGCCGCTCTTTCGTATCCTGCACCGCTTCCGTGAGACTGTCCATGTCATAGATGACGTCCATCAGAGCATCGTCGAAGCGGCTCACGAGAAGGATGAGACGTGCGACGCCCTTTTGCGGCAGCTGATTTTTGAGCAGGCCGACGTCGTTTTCATCGAGGAATTGGGATGCCTGACTCAAGAAGAACACCACGTCGCAGTCGGCGAGGAACTCGCGCGTCCTCTGCGTGCGCGAGACGACGGGATCGTTCATGCCCGGCGTGTCGACGATGGAGATGCCCGCTAGATTCGGGTTGCTTTGATAGAGCGTCACGCACTTGACGAGGGGCGTGCAGCTGCCGTCTGCGCCTGTGTATTGGTTGAGTGCGGCGGCGAGCTCTTCGTCGGAGTTGAACGTATGCTCGATCGTGCCTTGCGCGAGGATGTCGTTCACTGCGATGCCGCTCTGACGCGTGGCTTCGACAAGCTCCTTCGCCATGCGTGCGTTTTCCGTGGCTGCGCCCGAGTGCGCGGCGCTTTCCATCTTCGCCCATTCATCGGGCGTGTAGAATTCGACGGCGAGCGCGTTCTGCTCGGCGTATTCGATCTTCGTGAGACTCGCCGTCTTTGGCGTGAATGCCTGCGGCAGCACATGATGGCCGTCGAAGATGACCGTGTTCAAAAAGGTGGATTTGCCCGCTTTGACGCGGCCGATGACGGCGATGTTGAGCTTGCGCTCCGCGGAGGAGAAGTCGTGCCACTGGCGGCGCAGCTCGTCCTGCAGTGCCTGCACGGCGCATGCCGCATCGTGCGAGTGCGGCTCAAGAGCGCGGATGACGGCAGGGAATTCTGCGTTGAGCAGCGATTCGATGCGCCTTTCCTGCGCTTTGACGGCGTTGAATTGGATGATGGACATTGTGGGCCTCCTTGCAGCGTCGATTTTTATTGATGCAGATATTTGGTTATGATACAATGGAATCGGAAAGCATAGAAACTGGTAATGAACGAATGAGGGGTGAGGTGTATGGCGACGGTCAGTTTCGATCGGAAAATGTGCATATCGAAAAACGAAGTAAATCATTTTTTGGAAATCATCAATGAACCGGCAAAACGTGTGAAAACCATCCCGAATATAGAGGAAAAAATGAAGGAGAGTGAGAAGCTATTAGAGAAGTGTTTTTTGCACCGCTGAGATTTTTGCAGGAAAGGATGCCGGAGCGGATTGAAGAAGCCATTTCGCGCTTCTTGTGTTCCCGCGATACGGATTTGGAAAAGTTCCTTCAAGAACGCGCGATTCGTAGATGTTCGGAAAGAAGCACGAGGACTGGTTCCGTTCTACGAAAAACATGGATTCAAGGCGCTCAAAGAAAACTCAGATGCGAGATTCCTTCAGATGATCCATCTGCTATGTCCGCAAAAGCTCTGAATGACGGTCTGTATTTTCGTCGTTCAGAGCTTTTTTCATGGGTGTGCTGCATCTCCATCGGCGGCAAGCTCTTCCTGCAGCAGGGCGAGCAGCTCTTCTTTATAGGCGCTGCCGCCGGGGTGTTTGTTGATGGCGAGGGGGACGTTTTGCAGTTCGCGCTGCATTTCGTGCAGGAGGCCGCTGTCGACGGTGAGACTGCGCTTCTTGAGGACGCTCTTTACGACGGCGGCGGCGTCCGTGCGGCGGTCTTCTAAGAGGTCGATCTCGCTCGGCTCGGGCAGGGCGATCCGGACTTCATCGGCGACGGCTTTTAGCTCGGTGAAGAATTCGAGCTGCAGGGTCTTCAGCTCTTCTTTGGCTTCGGTCAGCGCTCGGATGTTTTCTTTCATCTCGCGGGCGAAGGCGGAGAGGCCTTCTTCGACTTCAGGGACGTCGCCGACGTGGGTCAGGGCGCGGTTCAGACCTGCGAGGCGGCGCTTTTCTTCGAGGATGGTTTCGTCGTAGTAGTTTTTGCATTGGGTGAAGAGCTTCTGAACTGGTAGGCGAAGTCTGCCGTGCGCTTGCCTTCGTCGAGTTTTGTCAGATAGCTCTCGATGGCTTTGCGGTCACAGGCGGCGTGCTTGCCGCGTGCAGAGGTCAGCACGTCGGCGTAGCGGATGCCGTGCCGATCGAGCGTCTCACGCACGCCGTCCGCCATGCGGCGCAGGTCTTCGTCGGAGGGGGCTTTGTCCGCCTTCGTGATGATGATGAGTTTCGGGATGTCTTTCGACAGGCTCTTGAGGAAGTTCACGTCGTCGGTGCTGATGGCTCCGGTGTCGGCGGGGACGCACCAGAGGATGTGGTCGCTGGCGTTCAGCTGGCTGCGTGCGATGGCGGCGTCGGTGCGTGCGGAGTAGGCGGCACTGTCGGGCTTCGAGTAGCCGGGCGTGTCGAGGAAGGCGATTCTCGCGTAGGGCTGGCGCGGCGTCTCGACGAAGACGCTGCGCAGCAGATGCCCGAGCGGCAGTTCGTCGGATTCGTCGTCCTCGCCGAAGCCGTGCGAGAGCGTGCGGATGTCCGCGACCTGCATGGCGACGCTCGCGCCGAAGAGGTTGACGGCGTGCGCCCGCTCGTCCGTACCGTGCAGGACGTAGGCGGGCACGGAGGTCGTCGGCGTGACGGCGGTCGGCAAGAGGCGTGCGCCGCCGAGCAGCATGTTGAGGAAGGTCGACTTGCCGCTGCTGAACCCGCCGCCAAGCGCGACGACGGTCTTGCCGATCAGCGGGCGAAAGAGCAGGAAGTCGTAGAACTTGTCGTAGATATAGCAGAAGTCGAAGTAGAGTGCAGGAAAATCGGGCGGCGCGTTCTTCTCCAAGGCTTCGGGCAGCCGCTCCTTGATCGTGCGCTCAAGCTCCTTGATCTGTGCAGGCAAGGCGCGCTCATCGCGAGTCGGCTCGACGACTTTCTTGAGCAAGGCGATTTGGTCGGTTGGGGTGGGCATGAGGGGCTCCTTTTTTGTGGGCGAGGATGAAGTAGGCGACGTTTTTTTATTCTACATAGTTACGGCATGAGCAGTTATGGAAGGTGTTGTTGCTTTGTGTCGCTTCGTATAATTTGAGCATATATCTTAACGAATCATACCTGCTTTTCACAGCACATTGTTCAAATCGACAATTTGCTACCGTGGAATGCTGCTTTCAGCATCAATGATGGTTTTTCCATCATTGATTTTGCAATATGAGAATTTGCATCGCATGACGGATGATTTATTTACTGCGAATAGGTGATCCTGAAAATAGTCACCCTCATCACTATGGCAATTTACAAATTCGGAATCTGTAATCTTACTGCTCGATAGTGAAAGCAGAGGAGGATTCCGGACGGAACAATCCGAAAACATGCAATCATTCAGCACTGTATTGGATAAAAACAAGCTACAGTCTTTGGAAATGATGAATTGGAACAGACATCCTGTAAAGGAACTTTTATTTTTTATCTTGAGATATGTAGCACCCGCATGGATCCTATCCCCGAAAAAGCAGCAGTTGATGAAATGAACTCTCTCTTCGAACTTGTTATATTGCTGTTTTCAAACTGGCAGTTGCGGAAAGTTATTTTTCCTGCCTGCCATGTATCCAAATCCAGCGTGATATTGGTTTCTTCCACACCGACAATCATCAAATGTTGAGATGCAATGGATTCGGGCTGTGTTAAATCATTTATGACCGTCATTACATCGGCGTGGAAAAGGTAGCAGCAGCTTTCTCGTGCAGCAATATGCGTTATTCCAGTCAGCGCATCAAGATATGCTTCTCGATCCTGCGCCAGGATGATTTTCGCCGCTTGCATCGTCTCGCGCACGACTTCCTTCTCTGCGCCAAGCAGTGCGAACAGATCGGCAATATACGCAAGCAACGCGGCGCCATCGCCTTCATGCAGCAGCGCGAGCAATATGCAATCCAGTACGAAAGCGTTCGTCAGTTCATCGCGCTTGATGCTGTCGACGGCTTCGATGAGCTTTGCGTCTGTCAGCGAGTAAGCGTCGGGCAGCAGGTCGCGCACATCGGCTTCATAGCCCGCGCCTGATGCCGTGCGGTAGAGATGACGCCACTGGGCTTGTGTCGCGTCGGCGGCGGTCAGCACGCTGACGAGCAGCAGAAAGTACAGCTCGGGCATCGTGCTGCGTGCGGCGGGGTGGCCTTCGTAGGCTTGCTTTTCGCTCTCATAGCGCAGGCGCTCGAAGTCGGGCTGTGCGGCTTCATCGTGCTGCTCGTCGAGCGTCTGCGCGATTGCGTCGATGCTCTCGGATGCCGTCTGCACGCGCTCCTGCAAGTCTTCGATGACGTTCTTGAGCAGGGCGATCTGCTCTCTTGGCATTTTTTTCGCTCATGTTCTTCACCTCTCCTGTATGCTCTGTACGGCTGCAAGGTCTTCCTTCATCTCGGCGAGACGCGCTTCTCGCTCGGCGGCGGCTTTTTCGCGGGCTTCCCGCAGGTCGGCGAGCGCCTTTTCCTGCACGGCGATGCGGCTCTCGGCTTCCGCTTCGATCATGGCGTCGATCTCTTTCATCTGCGCCGTGATGGCGCTGCGGATAGCGGCTTCGGTCTTCGTCACGACTTCGGGGATGATCTCGCCTTGGAGCTTTTGACGCACGAGCTGCAGGCGGTCGTTCTGCTGCTTTTTGAGGAAGCCCAGCTCGATGAGCAGACCGGCGGCGAGAGCGATGACGGCGCCGATCGGGCCGGTGACGACAGCGCCGATGATGGAGAGGATCAGGGGCAGCGACTTCTTGAGGACTTCTTTCGTCATGGCGTCCATGCCCATCTGCTCGGGACTCAGCTGCGGCATCTGCGCCGCTATGTCGATCTGCACGATGTCGGCGATTCTTTGCAGGTAGCGGTGCAGGCGCGGCTCGAAGTCGCTCTTGAGACCTGCGAGCGCCGCTTGGCGCACGAGAGCGTTGACCTTGGCGGAGATGTTGGAGCCGTTCATCATCAGGCGCTCCAAGTCGCCCGATGCGCCTTGAAGCGCGGCTTCGACGCTGCCGCCGATGTTCATGGCGCTCTCGTCGATTTGGCGCACGAAGGCGGATTTTTTTCCTTTTCCAAGCTGCTTTTCAAGCGCTCAAGCTGGCGGCGGCAGGCTTCTTCTTCGGCGGCAAGCTCGTCGGGAGCGAGGTCGGCTTTCTTGATGGAGGCGGCGAGGTACGCTTCTGTGCGTGCGGCTTCCTTCTTGATGCGCATGCGCGTCGTGCGCTCGAAGATCGTCTCGCTCTCGGATTCGATCTCTTGCAGGATCTCCTGGAGTGCCGTGACGTCGACGTTCTTGCCTTTCGCTGTCGTCGTGACGAGGGCGGCGTCCGCTATGCCGAGGTACTTCGCTGCGTCGCTTTCGGATCTGCGCCTTGGCTGCGGCAAGCTGCTCCGCTGTGACCTTGTCCGCTTTCGTGAGGACGAGACGGACGGGCATTTCGTGCAGCTTCAGCTCCTGCAGGAAGCGCACGATGCTGTCGGCGATCAGCGGCTCGGAGGCTTCGAAGGTGATGATGTAGGCATGGCTCTTCGGCAGGTAGTCGTCGATGGCGCGGTTGTGCATCTCGATGCCGGAGTCGAAGCCCGGCATGTCGACGATCTTGACGGCGGCGATGTCCCTGAGCGCGTCGCTAGGGAGGCTCAGCTCGATGCTGTGCAGGCTCTCGCTGCGATATTCTTCGGCGGTGAAGGCTTCGAGCGTGATTTCTTCCTGCGTGCCGTCTTTTCGATGGAGGATGATGCGCTCTTCGCTGCCGTAACGGATTTCCGTCGGCACGGCGGTCTCGGGCGTGATCTGCGTGTGCAGGTAGTCTTTGCCGAGGCGGCTCTTGCCGAGAAGCGCGTTGAGCAGGGAGCTTTTGCCCGCGCTGAATTTGCCGACGACGGGCGTCACGACATGGAACTCGTCGAGCGTGGCAGCGGCGCGGCGCAAGTCGTCATCTGCGATGCCGTATTTCTCTTCGAGTGAGCGGACGGCTTCCAGATCAAGGCGGCAGTTTTCATAGATCGGCGTATGCTTCATGCGGGAATCGTCTCCTTTTGTCGGCTCGTGGTGCTCGATGATTTTAAGAAAATGCTGAATGTACTCGTATTTTAATAGTATAGCACAATTTTGAGCAATCCTGTTGCTCTTGTTTGCAGTGAAGCCCAGTTTTTGCGAGGAAATGGCGCGAGCGGGTGGATGCGCAAGGGAACTGTTTGACGAATAGGCCGCTCTGTTGTATAATGAACATAGAAAAGGTGCTGTCGGCAAACGACCAGCCCCAAATCTTTTAGCTGAGATAAGAAACCCCGCCTAAAGTTTGCAGGCTTCGAGGCGGGGCTTTCTTATGCCTTTAATGTAACGATGCAGATCGTTACAAGGAAAAACGAACGATAGAAAATCGTAGAGTTCCATGGGCAGCACCCCCTAACAGGGGCTAAGAATTGACCGCCTGCCGTTTTGGCAGCACCACTTGCATTATAGCACATCTGTGCGGTTATGGTTAGATTTTTTTATGAATGTCCACAAAGTGGGTGCTTGTGGTGCAGCTTTTCATGAAGCAGGCGTTCCCAGTGGAAATAAAAATTGACATTCCTACGGGAAAAGTGATATATTGTTTCTATTGATGCGCTCGTAGTCCAGTGGATAGGACGTTAGCCTCCGGAGCTGAAAGCGTGGGTTCGACTCCCGCCGAGCGCACCATGGGATGACTTGAGGGAGGGCGCGGTTTCGCGCCCTTTTTATCTTTTCGATCGGATCGGCGAGAGGTGAAAGACGATGAACGAAAAGGCGAGCGCGGCGATGCGCGACTTCCTGGAAGCGATGGGACTCGATCTCGCGGCGCACGGCATGGAGAAGACGCCGGAGCGCGTGACGGAGATGTTCGATCTGCTTTTTTCTGGCTGCGGCGAAGATGCGTCCCTAGCCTGGGGCGAGCTGTTCGAGACGAAGGCGCGTGGCCTGACGGCGGTGCAGCATATCCCGTTTTATTCGCTGTGCGAGCATCATCTCTTGCCGTTCTTCGGCGAGGTGCATATCGCCTACCTGCCGAAGGACGGCAGGGTCGCGGGCTTCGGCAGGTTCGTCCACGTCGTGAATCTCCTCGCGAGAAGGCCGCAGCTGCAGGAGCGCTTCACGCGCGAGGTCGCGGACGCCGTGCTCGACGGGCTTTCGGCAGAGGGCGTGCTCGTCATCTGCGAGGCGCGGCAGCTGTGCATGATGATGCGCGGCGAGCTTGCGCCCGGAACGCGCACGCTGACTTCGGAGACGGGCGGCACGATCGCCGCCGATGCGGCTCTTGGCAAGGAGGCATGGGATCTTCTGATGCGCGGAGCGAAGGAGGGATGAGGCAGATGAAGGCGAAGAGGCATTGCCGACTGCCGTCGGGCAAGGAGCTGACGGTCGGCGAAGGGACGCTCGTCATGGGCATATTGAACGTGACGCCCGACTCTTTTTCGGACGGCGGCAAGTGGAACACGCTCGATAAGGCGCTCGACCACGCGCTTTCGATGGTCGAGGACGGCGCGGCGATCATCGACGTCGGCGCGGAGTCGTCGCGCCCGGGCTTCGTGCCCGTATCGGCGGCAGAGGAGATCGAGCGGCTCGCGCCCTTCTTGGAGCATATCGCGCCGAAGATCCCCGTGCCGATCTCCATCGACACGTTCAAGGCGGAGACGGCACGCGCTGCCTTGCGGCTCGGCGCGGACATCCTCAACGACATCTGGGGCTTGCAGTACGCGGCGGAGGAGCGCGGCGCGATGGCTCGCGTCGCAGCCGAATGCCATGCGCCCGTCGTCGTCATGCACAACCAGGAGGGCACGGAGTACCGCGCGGACATCATCGCCGCCATGCAGGATTTCTTCCGTGAGAGCTGCGCCATTGCCGAGGCGGCGGGCGTGGCGAAAGAGAGCCTGATCTTCGATCCAGGCATCGGCTTCGGCAAGACGCCGGCGGCGAACATCGATGTGCTGCACCGCCTGCACGAGCTGACGATGCTCGACGGCGAAGAGTATCCGCTGCTTTTGGGAGCGAGCCGCAAGAGCTTCATCGGCTATGCGCTCGACCTCCCTGTCGAGGAGCGGCTCGAAGCTACGGGCGCGGCGACGGTGCTCGGCGTCGCGGCGGGCGCGTCCATCGTGCGCGTGCACGACGTCAAGGAGATCGTGCGCATGTGCCGCATGGCGGACATCATCTTGGAGGGGAAAAAGCATGGACAGGATTGAGCTTCGGGCATGGAGTTTTTCGGCTACCACGGCTGCTACGCGGAGGAGCGCCGGCAGGGGCAGAGGTTCGTCGTTGACGCCGTGCTCCACGCCGATTTGCAGGAGGCGGGGCGGACGGACAGGCTTGAGGCGAGCGTCGATTATGCGACGGTCTTCGAGGACGTGCGCGAGGTCGTCGAGGGCGCGGCGAAGAACCTTATCGAAGCGGTCGCGGAGGAAATCGCGGCGAAGCTGCTCGAAAAGTACGAACTTTCGCGCGTCGAAGTCGCCGTGCACAAGCCGGAGGCGCCGATCGCGGGCATCTTCCACGACGTATGCGTGCGCATCGAGAGGAGCGGCGCATGAGCGGCGAAGAAGTCAACGAGGAGTCTCTCGCCAAGGACGAGGGACTGCCCCGGCGTCCGTGCCTTGCGGGTGCGCCGTACATCGTCTATGTCGGCCTCGGCGCGAACCTCGGCGACCGACGCGCGTCCTTGCGGCGCGCCTTGCGGCTTCTGGCGCATCTGGAAGATACGCGGCTCGTGTGCGCATCTTCTTTTTATGAGACGCCGCCCTGGGGCAAACGTGGCGCAGCCGCCGTTTCTCAACGCCTGCGCTGTGCTTAGGACGCGCCTTCTGCCGCTTGTCCTCCTGCGTGCCGTCCAGCGCATCGAGTGCGCCCTCGGCCGCGTGCGCAGAGAGCATTGGGGGCCGCGCACGATCGACATCGACCTGCTCTTCGCCGAAGGGTGGGAAAGCGCGTCGCCGGAGCTTTGCCTGCCGCATCCGCATCTCCACGAGCGAGCCTTCGTCCTATTGCCGCTCGCCGAGATTGCGCCCGGGCTTTCGGTGCGGGGCAGGGCGGTCGGCGACTGGCTGGAGGGACTCTCCGAGAGGGACATCTGTCGCAGGCGTTCCTCTGCCTATTGTCTTGGAAAAAGATGAAAAGGAACGTCTTTCGGATAAAAGAGAGACTATCTTTTCATGTAAGAACATGGTAAACTATATGTGCATATATAGGAATATTCATTTGGTGGTCAGGTTATCAAGCTTCATGAGAAACAGTCCGAAGGAAGTGGATGGCGCGTCTGTGCTCTCTGTGGTATCTGAGGAGGGAAAACATGGCAAGATTCAGTATCGCGGAAGCGCGTCAGCTAAAAGAAAATCTTGCACCGATCTATGATATCGTCCGTTTCGTGGATGCGAAGGCGTGCAAGGTGATTCATTTCGAAGAGGACGGAAGCATCCGGAGCGAGGGACGCTGCTTCACCACCTGGGGCAGGACGCACCGCTGCCGCTACTGCACGAGCTTCTGCGCCGATTCATCGAAGAAGAACATGGAAAAGGATGAAGTGACCGATGAAAAGATTTTCCATGTGCTTTCCGCCCCTGTGGAGTTGGAACTGGCCGACAAGAGCATCGTGAACTGCGTGATGGAGCTGGTGACGAAATACCCGCGCAGCGCTGCGGTGCGGGAGATGCGCGACCGCGATGTGCTTCACCTGCTCTCGCATGTGAAGCATACGTCGCGTACGGGCGTCCTGTGCTTCAACGTGGAGGACGTCTGCATCTATGCGAATCTTGAGGCGTACCGCCTCTTCCAGGTGCCGCCGGGCGAGCTGGAACTTCTGCGCGGCTTCTTCGCCACTTGGCTCAAGGATGCGAGCTGGGAATCCCCGTGGGAAGATACGATGGCATGGGAGCAGGAGTTCTTCCTCGACGGGGAGAAGTTCATCTACAAGGTGACGATGGCGAAGCTCTTTGATGGTGACGGACGATACAAGGGCTACTACTATCTTGTTCACGACAAATGTGCCGAAATCGAGGCGAGGAAGGAGGCCTCCTCCTGGACGCGCGACAAGCTCACGGGTCTCTACGATCGCGAAGGATTCTATGCTGCGGTGCGCGATGAGCTTGACTACGGCATGAAGAGCAAGCATTGCATCATCTGCTCGAACATCAAGGACTTCAAGCTCGTCAACGAACTTCTCGGCGAAGAAGAGGGCAACGCAATGCTGAAGAGCCTCGCGGAGTTTTTTTCGGAGCTGGCAATGGCTTCAGGGACGGCCGGCCGCCTGCACAGCGACCACTTCGCCGCCTACGTGGACAAGGCGGGCTTCACGGAGCAGGAACTTCTCGAAGGACTTAAAAAGATCGGGAAGGCCTTCAGCAGCAACGCCTTCAAGCTGAATGTCCATCTCGGCATCTACGAGATCGAAGAAGTGCAGATGCCCGTCTCCGTCATGTGCGACCGTGCGCATCTCGCGCTCAATCTTGTGCGCGAGGAAAACGGCAACAAGGTGGCGTTCTACGACGGCGACCTTCTTGAGCGCACCCTGCACGAAAAGGAGATCTTGAACAGCTTCGAGGACGGGCTGGTGCAGCGTCAGTTCGCCGTCTATCTGCAGCCGCAGGTTTCCACGGAAGGCGACCTGCTCGGCGCGGAGGCGCTCGTGCGCTGGATTCACCCCGAGAAAGGCGTCCTCTCGCCCGGATTCTTCATCGGCATCCCCGGAAAATGCGGGATTGATCCATTGGCTGGATCAATACGTCTGGGAAGAAGCGGCGGCGATCTTGAAGAGCTGGCAGGGCACGGAAAAGGAAGGGCTGACGATTTCCGTCAACATCTCCGTGAGCGATATGGTGCATCTGGACATTTTCGATACGATCACGGACATCGTGGCAAGGCACGGCATCGATCCCAGGCAGCTGAAGTTGGAAATCACGGAAACGACGCTGATGGGCGACATCGAGAAGTACAGAGTGCTCATCGGCAGACTGCAGGAGGCGGGCTTCGAGGTCGAGATCGACGATTTCGGCAGCGGCTATTCCTCCCTTTCCATGCTCAAGGACATCGAGGCGGATATCTTGAAGATCGACATGGGCTTCCTGAGCCAGACGAGGAATCCCAAGCGCAGCTCCGTCATCTTGAACGCCGTCATCGCCATGGCGAAGTGGCTCGGTATGCGCGTCATCACGGAAGGCGTGGAGACGAAGGAGCAGGTCGAACACCTGCGCTCGCTCGGTTGCGACATGTTCCAGGGCTACTTCTTTGCAAAGCCTATGCCTGTCGCCGAGTTCGAGGCAAAATATTTTCACAGGGACGCCGATTGACGGCGGCAAGCCATCCCCCTTGCTTTTCGAAGGAGGGAGCGCCGCAAGGGAGGAATGCTGGAAATGGAAAAGAATCGAATCATGCGGGAAGGAAGGCGCTCGCTCGCCCTTGCCGCATGTCTTTTCGCAGCCGGGGGAACGGAGGCGTTTGCCGCGCGCATCGACCCGCAGGAAATCGAACAGCTGCGCGGCACCGTCGGCATGCTTTTGGACGACGTCGAGGAATTTTACCACGTGACGATTCTGATCGAATCGTTCTTGATCTTCATGCTCCTCGCTTTGATCGTCGTGGGAATCTTCGGTTACAGCAAGCTGAAGAAGGAGTTGCGTGAGCTGCGTCGCCGTGTTGACGGCGAGGAGGAGCCGGAGCCTGAGCTGGAAGAGGAGATATTCCCCGTCGATCCAGAGCCTGAGCCGGAACCAGAGCCGATGCCAGAGCCAGAGCCAGAGCCAGAACCCGAGCCGGAACGGAAGCTATCGCCGTTGGAGCGATTCCCCGGAGGCGTACAGCGAGGTGGATGAGCTGCAGGACGAGGCGCTGCGCAAGGAGCGCTTCGCGAGCCTCTTGCAGGAGTTTTCCGTCGAGATGTTCACCTGCACGAACGTCGAGGCGAGGAGGGCTAATCCCAATACGCCGCCGACGTTTGAAACGAAGGCCGAAGGCGATTTCTGGGCGATCAAGAAGGAGGACGGTTCGGATGACTACCATGTGATACCCAATCCCACGCTCGCCTACGACGATGACCGACACCGCTTCTACGGCATGAAGGAAGCGTTCGCCTCCAATTATCAGGAGGGAAAGACATATACCCACATGAGGCTCGACGCTCCCGCGCGCTTCAGTCTCATGGGCAAGCTGTGGGCGCCCGTGCGTCCCGGCAAGATCACGCTGTCGGAAGAAAGCGGCGCATAAGATCATAAGAAGGGGCTGTGCATGAGTCGGATTCGACTCATGCACAGCCCCTTTCTTCGAGTCCTTGCGAAATTGCGCGGTGGTAAAGCCCGACGATTGGCGAGGATACGCTGCTCCCGCTCGGCAAGTCGGCGTTCATCTCTCTGCCTCCGATCAAGGCTCAATGCCATGCTTTTTGAAATTCTCCGCCTGTTCCATCACCTGCTCGAAGACTTCCTCATTGAAGACTTCTTCCAGCGCTGCTTCGGTGAAGCTCCCTTTGACGAATTTTGTGTTCGCGTAGTCCATCATAGCGGATTTTCCTCTTATGACTGCTCCATTGATAAATTTTTGCAGAAATCATTCGGCGTAATTGCAGGAATGGGACTGCCGGAAAAATGCCGAATATTTCTTGTTACAATGTAATCTGCACCGAAAATAATGGCGCATTCGGATTGCAGGCAATCTTCGAAATCATCGAAGTCATGATTGGCAAGAGCCCGAACAAGTATTTCCTTAGTGACAGCTTCCACGTTCATGAGTTGGCAAATATCGCGCAGGATTCTCCTGCGTTCCTCAACAGAGAAGTCTTTTCGCAGAATGTAGAACATATCGGCAACGCTTTGTGCAGATATCGAGCCTTGGACGAGGCCTTCCCTGCAAGCGGCAAGTACGGCGACAGATGCCTCGAAAAAAGGTTCTCGTCTTTGGATTACATCCAGAAAGATATTGGTGTCAATCCATATACGCATTTCCGAAACGCTCCTCACGCGATTCTTCCAATTCTTTTTTTTCGTCCCTTGCCGGTATGAACTTGCAGAGGCTCATCAGGTCGTCGAAAGCCCGACGATTGGCGAGGATACGCTGCTCCCGCTCGGCAAGTTTGCGCTTGTACTCGGTCATGTATCGGATCATCTCCGCCATTCCCTCGTCGGGCATGGTCTCCATCATACGAAACGCCTCTTGACGCAATGCATTCATATCAAACGCTCCTTTCTTCCAATGAACCTTCGGCAAGGATGGGGCAGATGGATTTTATTTGGGCTTTGAACTTATCGCCGATGGCCTTTCTTCCAGAATCCCGCGCATTTCTATCTGAATCCGTGCCATAAGACTATCTCTCCTCTTGTGGTTTGTATTCAAATCTCGCCTCAATGATGAACTTGAAAGAGGCACTGTTTGGAAAACAGTGGCTCCTCGCTGTTTGATATGGGTAGGAGAAAAGGAACAAATGTTCTTTGTGTTCGTACAGTCTTTTTACCAATGGACAAATTATGGGATTTGGATGTTGAGATTCAGCTTGCCGCATCCCAGATAGATCATGGTCTTAAAATATTCATCATTTCTGAACCCTCGGGCGCGACGCTTGATGTTTTGTATAATGCTGTTCACCCCTTCCAGAATGGCATTCGTATAGGGGTGCTCGAAATAGTGCAGGATCTCGTCCCAATGATTGCGGATCGTGCCACAAAAACTTCTTCATGGGTTCCAGTCTTGCGTGCATCATCCAGCTGCAGAGCTTTTTTTCAAACGCTGCTCCGCCTCGTCTCGATGGACGGACTGCTCGTAGATTTCCTGCAATTCGATGCGCATGGCACAGGCACGCGCTGTCTTTTAAATGCTTCTTCTGGAGCGTTTCCTTTTTCTCTCGTTGTTTTTTTCCGTCAGATTGGCATCATTCTTCAACCAAAAGGTACTTGGAGTTCTTCAGCAAGACATTCTCCTTGGCTTCCATCTTGCGAACCTTGTCCACGGCTTCGTTGGCATGTTTGATTACATGGAACTTGTCGATGATATCTGGCTGTTCTCGAAGGATTCCTGAATCCCTTTGCAGGAAACCGAGCGACATATCGCAGGTGATGAGATCGACTCTTTCCGTATTGCCTCGATGTGCTTCAAAGTCGGCAGCGAACCGCTGGACAGTTGTAGAATCCTTGCCATCCGTCACGAAGATGACTTTGCGCTGGGATAGGTCGGCGACGACCGTGATGTAGTTATGCCCCTTCTTGCTGGTTTCGTCCATGCCGATGGCGGTGACTTCGGAATAGTCCTCCAACGCGCGAGCCTCGTCCACATAATGATGGATGAACCTCCATAGTCTCGTATCATGCTCTGCGACCATGCGAGCAATGACGGCTACGGGCAGATGCTTGGCAAGCTCTATGATCCAGCTCTCAAAGAGAAGCGTGAAGCCTGATCCCTCGCGTGCCCAAGGCACCTGTACGGTCTTCACGCCATGTTTTTCGCATTGTATGCGAGGGAGATCGGCATGGATATAGGTTTTATACTGGAAGAAGTTGAGATGACGCCAAGTTCTCGGCGTTGTGTCGTAAGCAGGAAAGCTTTTGTCGCAATGGTCTTGCGGGCAGGGAAACTTCCCTCCGCGTTGGAAGGCGATATGAATATGCAGTTCCATGGATCCATCTTCTGTGGGCTTGAATTCCACTTGAGATATGCACCAAGGGCGCGGGAGGTTCAAGGCAACGGCGAACAAGTTTCCTGTATCCATGGATAAAAACCGCCTTTCTGTGTCTATCTTCCATGGATATAATTCTATCGGAATGAAACGCGCTTTTCAAGCGTTACCCACAGTAAACAGCGAAAGACCAAAACAGTCATGTCCTTGTTTGGCGAGGAAGAGAAATCTTCGTCGCATGAAAAAGCTGCCGCACATGATTCGTGTGCGGCAGCCCTTCTTCTATGCTTTCCTCCGGGGACTTGCCGCACGGTTTAAGCGTTGGCGGGGGCGTCTCCTTCGGCCGCGCCGTGCTCGGGCAGCTCTTCCAGGAGGAGCGCCGCCGCGTCGACCCAGCCGCCTTCGAACGACTCGATCTTGCCGGCGTCGCAGAGCGCGGCGAGTTTCGGCTCGATCGGCAGGCGTGCGAGCAGCGGCAGAAAGTAGTCGCGCGCGATCTCCTCGATGTGGCTGTCGCCGAAGATCTTGTGCTCCTTCGAGCAGTCAGGGCAGCGGAAGTAGGCCATGTTCTCGATGATGCCGAGCACGGGGGCGTTCAGCAGCGCCGCCATCTTCACCGCCTTCTCGACGATCATGGAGACGAGCTCCTGCGGAGAGGTCACGATGATGATGCCGTCGACGGGCAGCGACTGAAGCACGGTCAGCGGGACGTCGCCCGTTCCCGGCGGCATGTCGACGAAGAGATAGTCTTCGTTCTCCCAGACGACGTCCTGCCAGAACTGCCGCACGATGCCCGCGACGATGGGGCCGCGCCAGACGACGGGATCCGACTCGTTCTTCAGGAGCAGATTGATCGACATGATGTCGATGCCGCCTGCGCTCTTCAAGGGGCGGATGCCCGCAAGCTCGGTATCCGCCTTTTTCCACTTCGCCTTTGACGCCGAAGATCTTCGGGATGGAGGCCCGTGATGTCGGCGTCGAGCACGCCGACGCGATGCCCGCGCCGCGCCATCGCGGTCGCGAGGAGCGAAGTGACGAGCGACTTGCCGACGCCGCCCTTGCCGCTCATGATGGCGATGACGCGCTTGACATGGCTGCGCTCGTTCGGCGGCGTAAGAAGGTTATGCTGCTCCGCGGCGCTGCCGCAGCCGCCCGCCGAGGGACAATTGCTGCACCCGCTGCTGCAGGAATCACTCATGATGGATCTCTCCTTTGCTTTGACTGTAATGAAATGTCAGCGGATTTTTCTCTGGTATGTTTCCTATATTAGCCGTGAAGCTCCGAGAAGTCAAGTGCGCAGGGCTTCTTGGCGAGACTTCCGTGACGCGGGGATATAGCCGGCGCGATGATGCACCTCCGGGGGTCATGCCAACGCATGAAGCAGGTGATAGAGCTGCTTCTTCAGCGCTGCGGCTTCTTTGGGCGTGAACAAGTCGCCGTTCCGGTTGACGAGGCAGCCCATCGCATAGGGAATCTTCGCCGCTTCTTCGCGCAGGGCTTCGCCCTCCTTCGTGATTTCTGCGACGACCACGCGCTCGTCATCCTCCTTGCGGCGGCGCTTGATGTATCCCATGCTTTCGAGTTTCTTCAGCACGGGCGTCAAGGTGCCGGAGTCGAGGTACAGGCGTTTGCCAAGCTCGTGCATCGTGATGATGCGTTCCTCCCAGAGCACCATCATCGTGACGTACTGCGCATAGGTAAGGCCGAGGTTTTTCAAAAAAGGATGGTAGGCGGCGACGATCTTGCGTGCTGCGGCGTAGAGCGGGAAGCAAAGCTGGTTGCCCAGGAGCAGAGGATCGAAAGATTCTTCTTGCAAACTTCACACCTCCATGATGCAAGGGTGCGCACAGTATCCAAATGGTGGAGATTTTGCGTGCAGACGGCTCGTGATTCTGTCGGGAAGGAACCTGTCTTGATACCATTCTAGCAGAATCGTTAAATTTGAGCAAATAAAATTTTGTAAAATCATATTTGAAAAAATATATTCTTCGTGTATAATAGGACGTGCAAACGAAGTTGCTGTGAGAGAACATGGGAAAGGAGCGGCATGGAATGGAAAAAGAGAGAATCCATAAAGATGTCGTCATCATCGGCGCAGGCATCGCAGGCCTGACGGCGGCACTCTATGCAGGGCGCATGAACCTGTCGGTGCTCGTACTGGAAAACGGCATCGTGGGCGGACAGATCGCGAATGCGACGGGAATCGAGAATTATCCGGGCTTCGTGCAGGTGACGGGGAAGGATCTGATCGAGACCGTGCAGAAGCAGGCGGAGAATTTCGGCGCTGTCATCGATGAATTCGACGCGATCGAGCGCGTGAGCTTGAAGGCGACGCCGAAGATCGTTGAGACGACGGAGTGCATCTATGAAGCCGACGCCGTCATCATCGCTTCGGGCATGAACCGGCGCAAGCTTCCTCTGGCGGAGGAAGCCAAGTATGCCAACCGAGGCGTTCACTACTGCGAGCTTTGCGACGGGCACATGTATCAGGACAAGGTGATCGCTGTCATGGGCGGCGGAAACGCTGCCGTCGATGCGGCGAACTTCCTGACGAAGTATGCGAAGAAGCTGTATCTGATTCATCGCTCGCAGCTCAGGGCCGATGACGTTTCGGTAGAGCGCCTGCGCGAGAATCCGAAGGCGGAGATTCTGTTGGAAACGGAGATTGAGGCGCTTCACGGCGTCGATAAGCTCGAAAGCGTCGATCTTCTCGACAAGGCTTCGGGCGAAAAGCGCCGGCTCGCCGTCGACGGAATCTTCGTCAACATCGGCGTCGTGCCGAATACGGAGCTGTTCGCCGGGGAGCTGGAACTTGCCGCAGGGCGCATCCTTGCCGGCGAGGATTGCCGCACGTCGATTCCTGGCGTGTTTGCGGCGGGCGACGTCCGCGAGAAGGAGATTCGCCAGCTGACGACGGCAGCCGCCGACGGCACGACGGCTGCCATGCTGGCGGGAAAGTATATCGACGAGGCGAGAAGAGGAGCGGCGGCGCACTGAAGGCGACCGTAGAGGAAAAGATAGGAACGGGCAGGCGATGCCGCTTCGCGCAGCGGAGGAACGTCTGCCCGAAGGCGCAGGCAGCAGGGGGTTCTCGCGGGAAACCCCTGCTGTTTTTTGTGGGATGGAGTCCGCGCGCGTGCAGAAAGGCGGCTGTGCGGGAGCTGACGGGTACTTCGCAGACAATCTTGCCGGGATTTATAAATAATGATATTCTATCTCATTTACAAGAAGGCGGGAAGATGATATACTACTAGCAAATACGGAAAGAAGGTGCAGCATGGATTTTTTGCAAAGGATGCTTCGAAAGAACGGCAAGGGGCTCTTCCTGCTGGCCCTGTGCCTTGTGGCGGCGCTTCTGACGGCGGGCTGCGGCGGTGCGTCGGGCGGGTCGCCGCAGGGGGCGAAGAAGAAGGTGACCGTCACGACGTCGTTCCTCGCCGATATGACGAAGGAGCTGGCAGGAGACTATGTCGACATCGACCTCATCATTCCGGCGGGCGAGGATCCGCATCTTTACGTCGCGCAGCCGGCGGATCTCAAAAAGCTCAAGGACGCCGATCTCGTGCTCTATCACGGGCTGCACTTCGAGGGCAAGATGGTCGAAGTGCTTGAAAAGCGCGGCACGGCGGTGACGGCGGACTTCCCGGCGGACGCTGTGCTGCGCATGGAAGAGGACGGCGAGAGCGTCGTCGACCCGCACTTCTGGTTCAGCATCGCGCTTTACAAGAAGGCGACGGAGAAGGCGGCGGAGAGTCTCGTGAAGCTCGTGCCCGAGCATGAGAAGGAGATTCGGGCGAACTCGGCTGCATACCTCGCCAAGCTCGATGCGCTCGATGCCGAGGTCAAGGAGAAGATCGCGTCTATCCCAGCGGGCAAGCGCAACCTTGTCACGCCGCACGACGCTTTCAACTATTTCTCCAAGAGCTACGGCATGACGGTCGTCGCGCCGCAGGGCGTGAGCACGAATTCCGAGGTGGCGAATGCCGACATTGAAAAGACCGCAGACTTCATCGTCGAGCACAAGGTCAAGGCGGTCTTCGCCGAGAGCACGACGAATCCCGAGCGCATGAAGAAGCTGCAGGAAATCGTGCGGTCGAAGGGCTTCGATGTCGAGATCGTCGGCGGCGAGGGGAATGAACTGTTTTCCGATTCGCTCGCACCCGCAGGGCAGAAGGGAGATACGTTCATCGACATGTATCGGTTTGACGTCGATCTGATCGTCCGTCATCTGAAGTAAGGAAAAAGGGAAGAAGGGCGGGCGACCGCCCTTTTTGCTTTTACCGTTCGATGCGGTCGAGTTGGCTGATTCTAGGGAAAGAAGGCGGAATATGGGAGAAAAGATGCTGCTTCATGTGGAGGATGTGACGATGGCGTACCGCGAGAGCGCGGTGCTCTGGGACATCGATCTCGATGTACCGACGGGCGTGCGCTGTGCGATCGTCGGGCCGAACGGCGCAGGAAAATCGACGCTCCTGAAGGGAGTCCTCGGCCTTGAAAAGCCCGTCGCGGGCTATGTGCGCCTTTGGGGCAAGACGATTGACGAGGTGCGCGAGCGCATCGCCTATGTGCGCGCAGCGCGGCGCGGTCAACTGGGATTTCCCGACGACAGTGTTCGACGTCGTGCTCATGGGACGCTATGTGCATATCGGGCTCATGCGCCGCCCGGGCAGGGAGGATCGCGAGAGGGCGAGGGCGGCGCTCGCCGAGATGCAGCTCGAAAAGCTCGCCGAGCGCCAGATTTCAGAGCTTTCGGGCGGGCAGAAGCAGCGCGTATTCATCGCGCGCGCGCTCGCGCAGGAGAGCGATCTCTACATCATGGACGAGCCTCTTGCGGGCGTGGACGAGACGACGGAACGCATCATCATGGACAAGTTCGCTGCGCTGCAGAAGGCGAAGAAGACGGTGATCGCCGTGCATCACGATCTTTCGACGCTCGACATGTATTTCGACTACCTCGTCGTGCTGAACCGCACGGTCAAGGCGAGCGGCTGCCTGAAGGATCTGGACAAGGAAGCGGTGCTCGCGCTTGCTTTCCGGCCGAAGGAGTGAGATGATGGACATTGTGACGAACTACACCTTCCAGATCATCGCCCTCGGCACGGCGCTTCTCGCGTCCGTCGCGGCGCCCGTCGGCGCGTTGAGCGTCTACAAGGGGCAGAGCCTCATCGGCGATGCCATCGGGCACGCGACGTTTCCAGGCATCGTCCTCGCCTTCATGGCGTTTTCGACGCGCAGCCCCGCCGTGCTGCTCGTCGGCGCGATGGCGGCGGCCGCCGTCACCTTCTTCGCCATCCGGGCGGCGAACGAGAACACGCGCGTCGGTCTCAACGCCAATCTCGCCATCTTCCTCTCGGGCTTCTTCGGCCTCGGCATGGTCTTGAAGAGCTTCATCCAGGGAAACGCCGACTATCGCGGCGCGTCGCAGGCGGGGCTTGAGACGTACATCTTCGGGCAGGCGGCGTACATGCTCGAAGACGACGTGAAGCTCATCGCCCTTGTCGCCGCTCTCTCGGCAAGCCTCCTCTTCCTCTTCTACAAGGAGCTGAAGGTCTTCGTCTTCGATGCCGAGTATGCGCGCGCGGCGGGACTGCCCGTGCGCCTGCTGCAAGTCCTGCTGCCTTTTTTGACGATCGCCGTCATCGGCATCGGCATCAAAGGCGGTCGGCGCGATCCTCATCAGCTCGTTCCTCATCATCCCGTGCGTCGCGGCGAGCCAGTGGTCGGACGATTTTTCGCGCGTGCTTTTTCTGAGCGCGGTATTCGGCATGGCCGCGGCGCTTGCGGGCGCTTATGTGAGCACGCTGGCGCAGGGGATGTCGACGCCGAGCATCATCCTCGCGGCCTCTGCCATCGCCTTTTTTTCCATGTTCTTCGGCAAGCGGGGCGCGTTCAGAAAGCGTGGAAGGAGGGAAGAGGCATGACCGATTCTCTCGTCGTGCTCGCCCTGACGGCGGCGGCGTGCGCCCTGCCCGGAGTCTTTCTGCTCCTGCGCAGCCTCTCGATGATGGCAGACGCGATCAGTCATACGGTGCTTCTCGGCATCGTCCTCGCGTTCTTCCTCGTGCGAGACCTCTCGTCGCCGTGGCTGCTCTTCGGCGCGGCGCTCATGGGCGTCGTCACGGTTCTGCTCGTCGAGCTTCTGGGAAAGACGCGGACGACGAAGAGCGATGACGCCATCGGCATCGTCTTTCCGCTGCTCTTTTCCCTCGCCGTCATCCTGATCAGCAAGTATGCGGGCAATGTGCATCTCGACACCGACATGGTGCTGATGGGCGAGGTCGTCTATGCGGGACTCGATACGGTGCCGCTCTTCGGGCACGAGGTCGCATCCTCCGCCGTCAAGATGGGCGCGATCTTCCTCGTCAATGCGGCGTTCATCACGCTCTTTTACAAAGAACTCAAGCTCTCGACCTTCGATGAGGAGAACGCGCGTCTCATCGGCATGGCGACGGGCGCGATCTTCTACGGGCTTATGACCTTGATCTCCCTGACGACGGTCGCAGCGTTCGACGCCGTCGGCTCGATCCTCGTCATCTCGTTCTTCATCGCGCCCGCGGCGACGGCGCTGCTCTTCACGAAGCGGCTGCACCATACGCTTCTTCTTGCGGTGCTCATCGGCGTCCTTGCCAGCGGCGTCGGCTATGCGCTGGCGCTGCGCTTCAACGCCTCGATGGCGGGCATGTGCGCTCTCGTCAACATGGCGGTCTACGTCGTCGCCGTCTTCGTCTATCCGAAGGGAGTCATCACGCGGCGCTTGAAGCGTATGCGGCGCAAGGCACGTCTCAAGGAAGAGCTTCTGATCATCCATCTCGGCTCGCACACCGCCGAAAATCCTTGCAGCGAGGAAAACGCCGTGCGCGACATCGCCGAGCACCTGCACTGGAGCGAGCGGGAGATGGAGCGCGTGAGCGAGAGACTGAAGGAAGCCGGCATCGTGCGCCGCTCGGGCGGCTACTACCTGCTGACGGATAAGGGGGAGGAGCGCTATCGTGCGCTCTGCGAGGAGTATGTGATCTGAAAGGAAGCCTCATGGCTTGGGAGAAGCTGTACACGTTGAGAGCAGCAGCAAGGCAGCCGTTCGTCAGGGAGCGGCTGCCTTTTTGGGGAGGTACGGCGGTTTTTCTCGCTTTTTCTTCATGAAGGGGCGGCGCTGTGGTATAATGCCATGGAAGAGAAATTCGTGCAGAGGAGAGATGGTCATGATTGATATTGCCGCTTTGAGCATGGATTATTGGGATGACTTGATGGTGCGCATGGCGCATCATTCTACGGCGATCGAGGGAAACACCTTGTCGCAGGGCGATACAAAGAGCCTGCTGCTCGATGGCTACATCCCACGTGCCATGGATCTTCGGGAGATGCACGAAGTCTTGAACTACAAGCGCTTCATGGACTTTCTGCAGCAGAGCTTGGCGAGGGAACGCGCCCTTTCGCTCGACTTCATCAAGGAAGTTCATGCCGTGCTTTGCAAGGACGCAATCGAGGGCGTTGCCGGACGCTTCAAAGAGATTCCGAATCTCGTCGCCGGAGCGGATTTCGTCCCGACGCCGCCCTATCTCGTGTCGACGGATCTGCAGAACTGGCTGCTCGACCTCGCGGCGCAGCTGGCAACGGTGAAGTCCGCCGAGGACAAGATCGCTGCCAGCTGCCGTCAGCACATCCGCTTCGAGCGCATCCACCCATTTTCCGACGGCAACGGCCGCGTGGGGCGTGCGCTCATCGTCTACAGCTGTCTGCAGGAAAAGGAAGCTCCGATCGTCATCCCCGTCGAAGAAAGGAAGCGCTATATGAACGTTCTTAACACGGAAGATGTACAGGGGTTCGTCGCTTTTGCGAAGGAGCTGCAGAAAGAGGAAGAGGAGCGGCTGCAGGTCTTTCTGCAAAAAAAATTAAGGAAACATTGATTTTTTTGTGAGATGAATTTGCAATTTTATCTCATTTGAACTATAATAAAAAGGCATGGAACGAACTTTGTTCCGCAGGATGAATGGTTTTTGATGGGAGGATAACGAATGAAAAAGAAGTTTTTGGCAGCGGCGCTTGGCGCATTTCTGGGTCTGGGCATGTATGCGGCGCCGACGGACGCGCACGGCGTCTTTTTTGCGAACCGACTCGACCAGAAGGCGCTCGTGCTCGGCGAGGGACCCTGGACAACGCTTATGATCCCGCGTGCGTGCAGCGCATCGATGCCTACGATGTAAACTTCCAGCCGACGACGGTCGAGCGTGTCGACGCAGACAACCATGTGACGATCGTGCCGGGCGACGATCTCGGCGTGACGGCGACGTTCTTCGACTACGGCTACTTCGCCAAGACGACGGACGGCAAAGTCATTCCGACGCGCGACTATTCGAATATCGAAAACCTCATGTCGGTCACGTATGCGTACAAGTACAACGTGCACTACTGGAACGCGGCGCTGAAGCCGGGCGGCCTCTACAACGTGCCGATCCAGATCGTGCCGGAAGTCAACCCTTGACGCTGCGGCGCGGCGATACGCTGAATCTGCGCATTTACAAGGACGGCAAGCCGTATGCGAATGCGCCCGTCATCGCTGACGTGCTCGGCGACCTCACGACGGAAGTGAACGCGGACGCGCAAGGCCGCATCGCCGTGCGCGTAGCGAACAACGGCCTCAACGTCATCGGCGTTGAAGTCGGCTTCCCCACGGACGATCCGAACGTGACGAAGAAGATCTTCAGCTCGCTTTCCTTCATCATTCCGGCCGAGTAAGAGCAGCTTCGATTTATAGGAATATGCGCTCAGGCGCAACAAAGACACCGCAAGCATTGCTTGCGGTGTTTTTGTTGCTGCGGCATTTTCCGATGTCGATGCCGCATTCCTTGCGGAAGCGTCGCTTGGCACGGCGAGATCCTTGCGTGCGGAGGGGTGGGAATCTTTGCGCACGCTTCTTCCAGATGTCAAAGTGAGAGTGGGAGTCGTCCTCAAATCTGAATAAATTTCATTTTCACCTTGAATTCTGCTTTTCACTGTGCTATACTCACAACGTGATATGGGTAATCGATATCATCCATACCCTAGGGAAATCCTTGAAGGAGATGTTCTCGTGGAAAATATGTGGGACTTATTTCAAAAGGGCGGCCCTGTCATGTTCGTCCTTTTGGCGTGTTCGATCGCCGTCGCGGTCATCGCCATCGAGCGCTTTTCCGCTTTCTACCGTCAGGCGGGCAAAGGGGCGAGCGATTTCGTCGCGAAGCTGCCGGGGCTTTTGCAAGGGGGCAGCCTGCAGCAGGCGGCGGAGGCGTGCCGCGTGGAGAACACGGCGCCCGCCTACATCGCCGAGCTGGGCATTCGTGCGGCGGCAGCGGGCGACGATGTGCTGCTTGCGCTCGACACGGCGTATGCCGATATGGCGATGCGCCTGAGGGAGAGACTCAACTATCTTGTCGATGATCGTGACGATGGCGCCGCTTCTGGGGCTTCTGGGCACGATTTCGGGCATGATCGAGTCGTTCAGCATCTTCAGCGTGCGCGCGGGCGAGCCGCTCGCCATCACGGGCGGCATCGGCGAGGCTCTGATCGCGACGGCGACGGGGCTTTGTGTCGCGATCTTCGCGCTCATCATGCATACGTACTTCGTGCAGAGGCTCGACGAGATGCTTGCCATGCTCGACAAGGCTGCCGCCGCTGTGCAGAGTTCGCTGAAGAGGAATGGGGAGGATGTCCATGCGGCGTGATTTTCGTATTACGAAAGAACCGCTGGTCATGATCATCCCGATGATCGACATCATGCTCTTTTTGCTCGTGTTCTTCATGATCAGCACGATCTACATGGTGCAGACGAACACGATCCAGGTGGCTCTGCCGCAGGCGGCGAACGCGAAGATGGAGACGCGGCCGAACATCGTGCCGATCACGGTGACGGACAAGGGCGATGTGCTCTACGACAAGGACGAGCTGCCGAACGAAGATATCGCGGACAAGATGCAGGCGTCCTTGGCAAGCGATCCCGATACGGTGTTCGTCCTGCGCGGCGACAAGAAGGCGGACTATGAGGCCGTCGTGCGCGTCCTGGATCTCCTCAAGCGCTCGGGCGCGAAGCACGTCTCGATCGCGACGGAAGCGGCGGGGAGGCAGTGAGATGCGGTTCAAGAGCTACTGGCGCACGACGGTCGTCGCGGCGATTTTCCTGCACTTCTTCGTCTGCCTGGGACTGGCTCTCGCGCTTCCTCTCCTCGACTTCGAGGGTGCGCCGATCGCGGCGCAGGAGATGGAGGTCGTAGACCTCTCGGAAGGTGACGATGGCAATGCCGATACGGAGAAGCCCGAGCCGCCGGAGGTCAAGCCGCCTGCACCGGAGCCGCCTGCGCCGGAGAAGCCTGAGCCTGAGCCAGAGGAGCTTGTCCTGCCGGTGGAAATGTCGCCCACGGAAGCTGCGGAGCTTGATGAGGCAGTCGCCGAGATGCAGAAGCAGGAAGAGGAAGCGAAGAAGAGAGGGGAGGACGGCAAGGATGTCCGGCCTCCCGCCCCGCCGAACCAGGCGGTCGGCACGATCATTTCTTCCGGCATGACGCCGGATACGCGCGGCACGGATTTCCGCGGCACGGTTGGAGTGCTCGTGGATGTCGATGCGCAAGGGAAGATCGTCGGCGTTTTCCTGTCGCAGAAATCGGGACATTTCGTGGTCGACCAGATCGTGCTGAACGCCTTGAAGACGTTCAAGTTCGAGCCGGCTCTCGATATGAACGGCAACCCGATGAAGACGAAACGCCTCATCAAGTTCCCGTTCGATGGATCCGGACCGCATCCTTTCGACGATGATGAGAACAAGCGGATGCGCGCGAAGCGGGAATTGTTCCTGAGAGAAAGGCAGCAGCAGGGGAATGCGCCGGCGAATTGACCGACGCAGATGGATTCCTGCTTGTCTGTGATTTTGCAGAGAAGGTGAGACTTTGAAAAAGATATGGTTTCTTTGCTTGACGCTCCTGCTCCTCGCCGCTCCCGTCACGGAAGCGGCGCCGAAGTGGCAGGAGGTCGCCGACCGCATCGCGCAGACGGTCGACCGTGCGGTTTCGGTCTATGAGACAGGCGACTACGAGGGCGCGCGCGACCTCGTCAATTCGGCGTACTACGGCATTTATGAAAAGGACGGCTTGGAGAACGTCATGCGCAGCTCTGTGTCTGCCAAGGAGACGAGCCTGACCGAGTACCAGTTTTACAAGGTCAAGAAGAGCATGAAGAACGGCGAGAGCTTGGAGACGGTCAAGCAAGAGGTGGAAAAGCTCAAGTCGATGGTCAACGACAATGTCAAGGCGCTCGAAAAACGCGCATGGCAGTTCGGGCTGGGCGGCTTTCCTTCCCGCTTATCTGATCCTCCTTCGCGAGGGCTTGGAAGCGATCCTCGTGCTTGTCGCCATCATCGCTTACCTCAAGCGCGCAAACGACGAGAAGCATCTCGGCACCGTCTACAACTTCTCGATTGCAGCGGTCGTCGCGAGCTTCATCTCGGCGTACCTGTTCAATACGATCTTGAACAATACGACGGGCGACATGAGCCGCGAGGTGCTCGAAGGCGCGACCGCGCTCTTCGCCGTTGCCGTGCTGCTCTTGACGAGCGCTTGGCTCGGCGGCAAGGCGAGCAAGGACAACTGGAAGCAATATATCGACGGACTCGTCAAAGAATCCATCACGCATGGCACGGCCAGGGCGTTGGGCATGGCGGCGTTCCTCGCCGTCTACCGCGAGGGCGCAGAGGTCATCCTCTTCTATCAGGCGCTCTTCAACAACGCGGCCGCCGACGTCACGATGATCTGGGCGGGCTTTGGCGCAGGCTGCGTGACCCTGGCTGTGATCTTCTACGGCATGCAGCAGGGCATCTTGAAGATTCCCCTGCGTCCGTTCTTTCTCTTCACGAGCATCCTGATGTTTCTGTTGGCCGTCACCTTTGTCGGCGGCGGCATCGAGGAACTGCAGGGAGGGCGGCGTCATCGGCATCACGCGCTTCGAAGGCTGGCCGACGTTTGACGTCTTGGGCATCTTCCCGACGGCGGAGACGCTCGGCGCACAGCTTCTCGTGCTGCTTTTCGGCGTGGGCATGGTCGTTTACTCGAAGAGGCGCAAGCCGAAAGCGGCGTGAGCGTCGCTGTGGGATCATGGACAAAAATCATTGGCAAAGGCGGAGCGAAACGCTTCGTTTGCAGGTGCAGCGAATTGCTGCATCTATATAGGGCGTATTGTGCAAGAACGTCCAGGAGGAATTTCATTACATCATTTTTCGGAGGAGTGTGTTTTATGAAAATGTTCAAGCTCAAGAAACTCAAGTCGGCTCTGGCGGTCTGCGCGGTAGCGGCATCGCTCTTCACGCTCGGCGGCTCTGCGTCGGCGGCGGGCTTCACGGAGTACCCGATCGGCGACGAGATCGAGAACGAGGCGAACCACTTCAAGGTCGCGCTTGTCTACTTCCAGCCGATTGAGATGGTTCCTGCGGGCATGATGCTCTCGCCGGACAAGGCGGACATGCACATTGAGACGGATATCCATGCGACGGAAGGAAACGACACGGGCTTTGGCGTCGGCGAATGGATTCCGTACCTGACGGTTCACTACAAGTTCACGAAGCGCGAGACGGGCGAGAGCGTCGAGGGCGTCTTCATGCCGATGAACGCAGACGACGGCCCGCACTACGGCGCGAACGTCAAGATGCTCGGCGCGGGCACCTACGACATGCATTTTTCCATCGAAAGCCCGTACCGCCAGAACTACGGTCTGCACGTCGATGATGAGACGGGCGTCAAGGGCCGCTTCTGGGATGAGCCTGTGACGATGGATTGGGTCTTCAACTACGTGCCTCGCCGCTGGTAACCAGCTGTTGGGGCAGTAACGCGAACCTCGTTCTCCTAAAGGGCATAAGCCCACCACCATCCGATGGGTGGCGGTGGGCTTTCCTTTCATATTCCTATATCCTATAGCTAAAGTGAGGTGCAGAATATGCTGCAGATGTTCCTGCAACAGTTTGTGCCGGCGATGGAGCAGGTGCTGACGCTTGCTGTGCCGCTCGGCATCCTTTTCGCCATCCTGCGGCGGCTGCCGCTCGAAAAGTATCGCCGAAATTATAACACTGCGATTCATTGGGGCTTCTGGCTTTCCGTCGCCATCGTGGCAGCTCGCGTCGGCACGCGAAACGCGGTGAGCCGCGAGGTCGCCGAAGCCGGCGCCATCGCCATCGCCATGGTCGCAGAGATCGTGCTCATCGCCGTACTCGTGCGCGGCGCAGGGCAGAAGGAGAAGCTTTCGCGCCCGCTGCAGGTGGCTGCCTGCGCCATCGGCGCGTTGCTCTTCTTCTATCATGGCATGGAGATCTGGCTCATTCCCGTCGGCACGATCATCTCGGCGGCGGGCGACTACATGACGCAGGCGGTCGCCGTGAAACTCGCGGGCTTTGCCGCAGGCCTCTTTTTCGGCATCGTCAGCTCCTATGTCACATACAAGGCGGCGGCGGCGCTCAATCCGAAGCGCCTTCTCTTCGTGTTCATCATACAGGCTGCCGCCATGTTCATCCAACAGGGCATTTTCCTCGTGCAGGTCTTGATGGCACGCCACATCCTCGACAGCGCGGCGCTGCTTTCACTCATGGCGCCGATCATCGACCACTCGTCGTGGCTCATCTTCATCATCTTCTTCGCGCTCTTGTTTCGTGCCGCTGACGCTCTTCTCCCAGAAGAAGCCTGCGCGTCCTGCGGACGCGAATCCTGCCCAGTATCGCCGCATGTTGATGCAGGCGATGCACAAGAGACGCTGGGGTACGGCGACGGTGCTGTTCCTCGCGGGCATGGTCTTTCTGTCGAGCTTCGGCGCGAGCTATGCGAACCGCAAGGAAGAGCTTGTGCCCGCTGTCCCTGTGACGGCGGTTGAGCGGCTTCGTCGACGTGGATCTCTCCGTGGTCAACGACGGACATCTGCATCGCTTCGTCTATCAGACGGCGAGCGGCCAGATGGTGCGCTACATCGTGATCCTGAAGGGCGGCAACTCCTACGGCGTCGGACTTGACGCCTGCGAGATCTGCGGCTCCGACGGGCTACTACGAGAAAGGACGGGCAGGTCATCTGCCGCCTGTGCGACGTCATGATGAACAAGGCGACGATCGGCACGAAGGGCGGCTGCAACCCGATTCCCATCGAGTACAGCGTGACGGACGGCAAGCTGCGCGTGCCGCAGGAAGCCCTGGAAAAGGCGCGTGACGTTTTCCGCTGAGCAAGAAGGAGGGATACAATGTTTTGGCAGATGGTAAAAGGCGCGCTGATTCGCCAGAGGAAGCGCTTCTTCCTCATCGCGCTGACGGCGGCTCTCGGCGTATCGCTCGCCGCCGCCATGCTCAACGTCATGTTCGACATCGGCGAGAAGGTCAATCAGGAGCTCAAAAGCCTACGGCGCGAACATCACGGTCACGCCGAAGACGGCTTCCGTCTTGCAGGATGTCTATGGCCTTGAGGGCGGACGCAAAGAATACTTGAACGAGGCGGATGTGGCGAAGATCAAGACGATCTTCTGGACGAACAACATCGTCGCCTTCGCGCCCGAGCTTTCGGGCGAAATCACTCTCGCGGACGGCAAGAATGTGCCGCTCATGGGCACGTGGTTCGACCACGAGCTTGAACTGCCGACAGGCGAGAAGATGATGACGGGCGAGAAGGAAATGAAGTCGTGGTGGAAGATCGACGGCGCGTGGCCGACGGAAAGCCCCGACGAGGCGCTGGCGGGCGCTAAGCTCGCGGACGCTCTGGGGCTGAAGCCGGGCAGCACGGTTTCCTATCGCACGAAGGACGGCGCGGAAAGGACGCTGAAGATCACGGGCGTCGTCACGGGCGGCGGCGCAGAGGATGAGGCTCTGACCGTGAACCTCGCGCTCGCGCAGGAGCTTCTGGGCGCAGCCGGCAAGATCGACAAGATCGACGTTTCCGCCGTCACGACGCCCGAGAACGACCTTGCGCGGAAGGCGGCGGAGAACCCCGAGCGCCTTTCGCAGAAGGAGCGCGAGATCTGGTACTGCACGGCATACGTCAGCTCGATCGCTTTCCAGATCGAGGAGGCGATTCCCGGCTCTTCGGCGCAGCCCGTGCGGCAGATCGCCGAGTCCGAGGGCAAGATCCTCGAAAAAGACGCAGATGCTCATGCTGCTCATCACGGGACTTTCGCTTCTGTCGGCGGCGCTCGGCGTGTCAAACCTCGTCAGCGCGAACATCATGGAGCGAAGCCGCGAGTTCGGCCTCATGAAGGCGCTCGGCGCGACCGACCTCTCCGTCGTTCTCATGGTGCTCGCCGAGATCTTCATCGCAGGGCGTCTTGGGCGGTTTCTTCGGCTACTTTCGGCGGCTTGGCGCTCGCGCAGGCGATCGGGCAGACGGTCTTCGGATCGAGCATTGCGAACAACCTCGTCGTCATCCCCATCGTGGGCGGTCTCATGGCGCTGATGCTCCTCATCGGCAGCCTGCCCGCCATCCGTATGCTTCTCTCCTTGCAGCCCGCAAGCGTCCTTCATGGCAGGTGATTTGATATGGCAGGAAGAATAAAGATACTGGAAATGTTTCTGCGCATGATCGTGCGGGCGCTCTTCCGCCAGAAGTCGCGCATGTTCGTCGCGCTCCTGGCGGTCGCAGTCGGCGCGGCGATCATCTCGGGCATGATCACGGTCTACCGCGAGGTGCCCGCGCAGCTCGGGCGCGAGTTCCGCGCCTACGGCGCGAACGTGCTTCTCTTGCCGGCGGGCGAGGCGAAGACCTTCGACGCCGCCGCCTTGCAGAAGGCGCGTGAGGCGCTGGCGGGACGCGACGTCGTCGGTCTTGCGCCGTTCCTCTACGAGCGCCTTGAGGTCAACAAGCAGCCCGTCTTGACGGGCGGCACGGACTTCGAGGAAGTCAAGAAGGTCAGCCCCTATTGGATGGTCAAGGGCGCGTACCCGAAGGCGGGCGAGCGCGAAATCCTCCTGGGCGCAGAGATGGCCTCGAAGATCGCGCGCGATACGGACAAGCTGATCGGGCAGACCGTATCGGTCAGCGCGGGCGAGGGCAAGGCCATGCTCTCCTTCACCGTCTCGGGCATCGTCTCGACGGGCGGCAAGGAAGAGCAGTTCGCCTTCCTGAACCTCGACGAGCTGCAAAAGATCGTCGAGAAGCCCAGCGCTGTCGGGCTCGCGCAGCTCAGCGTCGTCGCCGACGGCGAGAGCCTGAAATCCGTCGAGGACGCCGTGCGTGCGGCGAATATCGGCATTGAGCCGCAGGAGGTGCAGCAGATCGCGCACTCGGAGTTCAGCGTCTTGAAGAAGCTCGAAGTCCTGATCCTTCTCGTGACGATCATCGTCCTCATTTTGACGCTCATCTGCGTGACGACGACGATGACGGCGGTCGTCACCGAGCGCCGCCGCGAGATCGGTCTCAAGAAGGCGCTCGGCGCATCGAACGCGAACATCGTCATGGAGTTCCTCGGCGAGGGCTGCGTGCTCGGTCTCGTCGGCGGTCTTCTGGGCAGCGGCTTCGGCTACCTCTTCGCGCAGAGCGTGAGCCTGAACGTCTTTTCGCGCGGCATTGCCTTTGCTCCGGGCATCGCCGTGCTCGCCGTCGTCTTGTCCGTCATCGTGACGGGCGTCGCGAGCCCTCATTCCCGTGCGCATCGCGACGAGCGTTGACCCCGCCATCGTCTTGCGGGGAGAGTAGGAGGGTTTTATGAGTCTATTGGAATTGAAAGACGTGACGATGGCCTACGGCGGCAAGGTCAAGGCGCTCGACAACGTCAACCTCAAGGTGGAAAAGGGCGATTGGCTCGCCGTCATGGGGCCTTCCGGCTCGGGCAAGACGACGCTCATGAACATCATCGGCTGCATGGATCACGCGACGAGCGGCACGGTGCTTCTGGACGGCATCGACATCACGAAAGTCTCCGACCACGAGCTGACGCTCCTGCGCCGCGACAAGATCGGCATCGTCTTCCAGCAGTTTCACATGATCCCGTACTTGACGGCGATCGAGAACATCATGGCGGCGCAGTACTATCACAGCATTCCCCGACAAGAAGGAGGCGCTCGAAGCGCTCGACCGCGTGGGGCTTGCCGACCGCGCCGACCATCTGCCGAGCCAGCTTTCGGGCGGCGAGCAGCAGCGCGTCTGCATCGCGCGCGCCCTCATCAACTACCCCGTGCTGATCCTCGCGGACGAGCCGACGGGCAACCTCGACGAGGTCAATCAGAACCTCGTCATGAAGATCTTCCGCGAACTGCACGCGGAAGGTCATACGATCCTCACGGTCACGCACTCCGCCGAGGTCGGCGCGGCAGCGGAGCGCTGCGTCATCATCGAGCATGGGCGCATGGTGGAAAAGAGCGCCGAGGAGCAGGCGGCGGCAAAGCTGAGGGAGGGGGCGAAACAATGAATTTGGGCAGGAAGTCTCTGACGCTGGTCTTGGGCGTCGCCTTCGCGGCGGCTCTCTTTGCGGGCTGCGGCGATGACGCGGCGAAGGACGATCCGAAAGACGGCGGGGCGCAGGGCGTCGCCGTCAAGAAGATCGCCGACATCGACCTCTCGCAGGCGAAGGACGGCACGTACAACGGCGAGAGCAGCGAGAACTCCGAGTACGGCCACGGCAAGATCGCCATCACGATCAAGGATCACAAGATCGAGAGCGCGACGTACTTCGGCGTCGACAAGGACGGCACGATAAAGGGCGAGGACTACGGCAAGAAGAACGGCCAGGTCAGCGACGCGCAGAACTACAAGAAGGCGCAGAACGCCGTCAAGGCGAATGCGACCTACGGCGCACAGCTCGTCGAGCGTCAGCAGCCGGGCAAGGTCGACGCCATCTCGGGTGCGACGATCTCTTACGAGCAGTTTATCGAGGCCTCGACGAAGGCGCTCGATGAAGCGAAGAAAGCAGCCATGATTCGCTTGCAGAATCCGGCAGCGCAAGGCGCAGGGCATCTTGCCCTGTGCCTTTTTGCTCGTTTTTTTCTCGCCGCTTCTCTTTCGGCGGGATGCTCGCCCGAGCAGACGAAAAGCGCGTGTCTTCAGGGCGATGCTTCCCACGCGCAGAGGAGGCGAGCGAGGAGTTCTTCGCGATGGACACGAAGATGACGGTCAAGGTCTACGGCGAGGGCGCACCCGAGGCGGCGCGGGAGGCGAAGGAGCAGCTTCAAGCGCTCGATGCGCTTTGGAGCGCGACGCGCGAGGGAAGCGACGTCGCGCGCTTGAACAGCGGCGCGGGCAAGGCCGTCGCGCTCGCGCCTGAGACGATGCGGCTTCTGCATCTCGCCGAGACGGTGCGCGAGGAGACGAAGGGCGCGCTCGACGTGACGCTCCCTGCCGCTCCTCAAGCTCTGGGGATTTTCGGGCGGCGTGCATCGCGTGCCGACGGCAGAGGAAATCGAGGCGGCGCGTGCCTTGACGGGCGCGGGAAGCTCAAGATCGACGAGGCGGCGGGCACGGCGCAGCTCGAAAAGGGCAGCGGCGTCGAGCTCGGGCGCGGTGGCGAAGGGCTATGCGGGCGAGCTTGTCGCGGCGGAGACTCAAGTCGCTCGGCGTGCGCTCGGCGCTCCTCGACCTCGGCGGCAACATCGAGACGGTCGGCACGCGCGAGGACGGCACGCCGTGGCGCGTGGGGCTTCGAAATCCCTTCGGCGGGGCGCTTCTCGGCACGGTGGCAGTCACCGATGCCGCCGTCGTGACCTCGGCGATCGACCAGCGCTTCTTCACGGATGAGGCGGGCAGACGCTATTGGCACATCCTCGATCCTGCGACGGGTGCGCCCGCCATGAGCGGCCTTTGCATCCGCCACCGTCGTCGCGGCGTCGGGCGGCAGGGCGGACGCGCTGTCGACGGCGCTCTTCGTCATGGGCGCGAATCGCGCCGCCGCTTTCTGGCGCGAGCGGCAGGATTTTGAGATGGTGCTCGTCGGCATGGACGGGCATGTGTGGATTAGCAGAGGGGCTTCTTGACCGATTCTCGGCGGGCGAGGGGCTGACGGGAGAAGCGGAGGTCATTCGATGAACGGGGGAAAAGAAGGCGCGGCTCTTCGCTCTTTTCGCCGCGCTCCTGCTCGGCGCGGCGGGCGCGTGGCTTTTCGCAGCCGCTTCTCGCGGCGAAGACGCATCGGAGTCGGGCGCGGTCGAGGTCGTGCAGGACGGCGCGGTGATCTATCGCTTCACGCAGCAGGAACTGCAGGAGGAGCGCCATATCCGCGTGCCCTATGGCGAGCACGAGAACGTCATCGCGACGGGCGGCGGCACGATCCGCATCGAGAGCGCCGACTGTCCCGATCAGATCTGCGTGCATACAGGCGAATTGAAGGGGGACGGCGCACCGATCATCTGTCTGCCGCATCGCCTGGAGATTCGCTGGGCGAAAGCAGGCAGCGCGGGCGAGGCCGATGCGCCCGACGCGGTGGCGAGGTGAGGGGCGCGATGCCAGAGCGCGGCGCTCGGCAGGGCGCGTCCGCGCGGGTGCGCATGTGCGCAGCGGCGGAGCAGGAAGCGGGACTGGAGGAGCGGGGGCGGCGCGGCTGACGCTTCTTTGCGCATATGCCTCGCACTCTCTTTGATGCTCTTCTTCGTCGAGCTTCGCCTGCCGCTCGTCGCGGCGGTGCCGGGCTTCAAGCTCGGCCTCGCGAACATCGTGACCGTCGCCGCGCTTCGTCTTTTTCCATGCGCGAGGGAAGCGCTCTTGCTCCTCGTCCTGCGCATCGTGCTCGGCGCGGCATTCGCGGGCAGCCTGCCTGCGCTGTCGTTCAGCCTTGCGGGCGGGCTGCTGGCGCTTTCGGTCGGCGTCCTCTTGCTGCGGGCAGTCCCGCGCGTGCCGCTTGCGCTGCTCGGCGTCGCGGGCGCACTCTCGCACAATGTGGGGCAGATCCTCGCCGCCTCTTTCTGGCTCGGCACGCTCGACGTCTTTTACTATGCGCCCGTGCTCTTTGCTCTCGCACTCGTCACGGGTGCAGCTACGGGCTTTTTGGCGCAGGAAGTCTTGCGGCGGTTGCCTTGGAGAAATAAGAAAATTTCTCAAAATCTGTAACAAATGTTCCCGCCGCGAAGATTTCCCTATGCTATACTAGGGAAACAGAAAGAGAGGAGATGACAGCCATGAAAGGTCAGGCAGGCAGGGTACTTCGCCCCTGCCGAGGAAATGGCGCCCGTCCCGGGCTGCACGGTGTCGGAAGCCATCAGCGCGGCGGGCGGCAACAACGTCGTCTGGTTCTCGCTCGCAGAAGCGACGGACATCAGCGCGGAGAGCTACGAGCGCCGCCGCCTCTGGTACGTCGCTGCAGGCGCGATGGAGGCGGTCGAGGAAAGCGGGAGCACGCCGCTCGCCGCAGGAGGTTTCTTCGTCGTTCCTGTTGGTACGCCCGTGGGCGTCCGGAGCGAGAGCGGAGCCGTTTATCTTGAGATCAGTTTGCAGGAGGGAAAGACCGTGAACAAGGCAATCGAGGACAAGAAGGTATTTCAGCTGGCAGAGCTGTTGCCCGTTCAGGAGGGCAGGATCATCAACATGGATCTCGTGCAGAGTCCGAACCTGAAGTTCGTGCTCATGAGCTTCGGCGCGGGCACGGGACTCGACGAGCACGCGGCGCCGGGGGAAGCCCTCGTCTTCGCGCTCGAAGGCGAGGCCGTCATTGGCTACGAGGGCAAGGAGTACACGATCCATGCGGGAGAGAACTTCAAGTTCGCGAAGAACGGCAGGCACTATGTGCGCGCCGAAAAAAATTTCAAGATGGCGCTAATGCTTGAGCTTATTTAAGACGATACTAATATAGATACGTCTGTGCTCATGAAGCTTCGCCGACAGTGAGAAAGCGCGTGGGCAGGACGGCTGCCCGCGCGCTTTTTGCGAAAGACGAGGAAAGAGAGAATTGCTTTCGGCAAAGGGCTTGACATCCGCCGCTTTCGTGATAAGCTAGGGGTATGAAGTTTTCATTAGTTTGACAAGGAGTGGATACGATGAGGAACAGCAAGATCAAATGCATCCATGCACGCGAAATCGTTGACTCGCGCAGCAACCCGACGGTAGAGGCCGACGTGCTTCTGGAGGACGGCAGCTTTCGGTCGTGCGGCGTCGCCTTCGGGCGCATCGACGGGCCAGTTCGAGGCGCTTGAGCTGCGTGACGGCGACAAGGGACGCTACCTCGGCAAGGGCGTCCTGAAGGCAGTCGAGCACGTGAACACGACGATCGCCAAGGCACTCGTCGGCATCGATGCAGCGGACACGGCGCTCGTCGACCGCACGATGCTCGAAGCTGACGGCACGGAAGACAAGTCGAAGCTCGGTGCGAACGCCATCCTCGCCGTTTCCATGGCGGCGGCGAAGGCGGCTGCTGCGAGCGAGGAGACGCCGCTCTATCGCTTCCTCGGCGGCAGCCAGGGCGGTCTTTTGCCCGTGCCGATGATGAACATCCTGAATGGCGGCGCCCATGCGGCGAACAGCATCGACGTGCAGGAATTCATGATCATGCCGGTCGGCGCTCCCGATTTCCGCACGTGCATCCAGTGGTCGTCGGAAGTCTTCCACGCGCTGCAGGGTCTCCTGAAGGCGGACGGCCATGCGACGGGCGTCGGCGACGAGGGCGGCTTCGCACCGAACCTCAAGTCGGACGACGAGGCGATCGACTACATCATGCGCGCCATCGAGAAGTCAGGCCACAAGCCCGGCAAGGACTTCGTGCTCGCGATGGACGCAGCAGCCAGCGAGTGGAAGGGCTCGAAGAAGGGCGAGTACAAGCAGCCCAAGTCCGGCCAGGTCTTCACGACGGCAGAGCTCGTCGAGCATTGGAAGAAGCTCGTCGACAAGTACCCGATCATCTCCCTCGAAGATCCGCTTGATGAAGAGGATTGGGAGGGCTGGCAGCTGATCACGAAGGAGCTCGGCGACCGCCTGCAGATCGTCGGCGACGACCTCTTCGTGACGAACACGAAGCGCCTCAAGAAGGGCATCGACATGAAGGCCGCGAACGCCATCCTGATCAAGGTCAACCAGATCGGCACGCTGAGCGAGACGCTCGCCGCCGTCGCCATGGCGCACAACGCCGGCTTCAAGGCCGTCGTATCGCACCGCTCGGGCGAGACGGAGGACACGACGATCGCCGACCTCGTCGTCGCGCTGAACGCCGGCCAGATCAAGACGGGCGCACCGAACCGCAGCGAGCGCGTCGCGAAGTACAATCAGCTCCTGCGCATCGAGGAAGAGCTGGGCAAGAACGCCGTCTTCGCAGGCAAGAACGCCTTCAACGTGCCGCTGCCGTGAGCATGAATTAAACGAAAGACTGTTTTGCAGCCTCCCCAAGTTGGGGAGGCTGCTTTTATCTGGGACAAGTGCAGATCGATTCATCTGCATTCGACAGGATTTATGACAGGCGCAGTTCCTGAAAGGATGAGATCAAAATCGAGAATCACTATTGACAATGTAGGGAGATGACGTTAGAATGAAGCAGTGGCATGGCGATGTCATGTCGCAAGGAAGGAAGGAGATAAGATGGCAACAGGTATTTTGTGCGCGGTTCTCTTGGCAGCGCTTTTCTTCGCCGTGCGCGGCATGGTGCGCCACTTTGGCGGCGGCGGCGCTTGCTGCGGCGGGGGCGGCAGCATCGAGGGCGGCTCGAAGAAGAAGCTCTATCACGACGTCATCGGCGAGAAGGTGCTGCACATCGAGGGCATGCACTGCGACAACTGCAAGAACGCCGTCGAGCGTATGCTCAACGGTATCGACGGCGCCGCTGCCGAGGTCGATCTCGGAAAGAACATCGCCATCTCAAGATGGAGCGCATGGTCTCCGATGAGGAACTGCACGCGGTCTTGGACAAGACGGAGTATAAGCTTTCCCGCGCAGAATTGCGCGAGGCATAAGGCATGTATTGCGGACAGTGAAAAGCCACCGATGAGGGTCATGCCCATCGGTGGCTTTTTTAGATGGTTCAAAGTTTATGATCGTTTTTTCGCGATGCCGCTATGCATAACCGCCGCTTTGACGTGGCAGAGGATTTTGCGCCACTTTGTCGATTCCCTTGAGAACCTGCACCTGTGCGGCATGATCAAGCTTTTTGCAAATCATTTTTGCTTCAGGCAGATATTCGACGATCCAGCTCATTCAATCACGACGTCTTTCGCATTTGCTATTTCTGCTTCGGTGATATTGAGCTCGCGCATGAGCTGTTCGCGAGATAAGGTCGTGGCGTCTATGTTGTTTGCCAAGCGGTTATTGGCTTCCAAGAGCAGCTGATAATCTTCTTCGATTTCACTCAGGCGTGAAAATTCTTTTGGTGAGAGAATCACGGCGGGTCACGAGAGTCATCTCCTTCCTCAAATTACATATTCCTCGATGCGTGGATAGTCCTTCGCTGCCCGCAGGTCGTCATCGAGAAAGACGGCGGGATCGATGCCTGTATGACGGATGAAGTTCAAGAGTTCCACGTCGTCCATGACGTAATGTATGACATCGCGGCGACAGTGGGCGAGATTGATACCGAAGGGCTTTTTGACGAGCTTGCCGTTATCGTCCGCAAAGACGATGACGATGGGGGCGAGCGTGTGCCCGAAGACGACCTTCTTGACGATGGCGTAGCCGAACTGCGTCTTCATGACCGTGCCGACGGGATAGATGGCGACGTTTTCGAAGAAGAGGTGCAGGCGATCCATATCGAAGTGGCCGGGCGAGTAGTGCATCATCATCTGGTAGACGACGCTCGGCTTGTACGCCTTCTTGTAGGGGCGCACGCTCGTCAGAGCGTCGTAGACGTCGGCGATGGCGGTGATTCGGCTGTAGGGATGGATGGACTTGCCGCGCACGTGATGGGGATAGCCCGAACCGTCGATGTGCTCGTGGTGCTGGGCGGCGATGATGGCGAGCATCGAGGCGAACGGCACCTTGAGGTTTTTGAGGATCTTGCGGCCCGCGTTCGGGTGTTGACGGATGAGCTTGAACTCATCGGCGGTCAGGGCGCCGGGCTTCGTGAGCACGGACGCGGGAACGGAGAGCTTGCCGATATCGTGCAGGAGCCCGCCGAGCGTGATGATCTGCAGCTTGCTCTTGGAGTAGCCGCAGAGGTTGCCCAGCATGGCCGAAAGCACCGCGACGTTGACCGAATGGGAAAAGGTGTAGGAATCGTGCAGACGGATGTCGGTGAGCTGCACGAGGTTTTTCTTCTTCGCCACGATGTCGCTGACGAGGAGATCGGCGCACTTCTCCGTGAGCTGCATGTCGAAATGACCGTAGACTTCCGCTTGGCAGAAGGTCTCCGACACGTTTTCCACGGCCTGCACGCGCGTATGCTCATCGATGATGTCGGGAGGCGGCTGCAGCTGGAAATCGGGAGAGAGCGAGGTGACATGAAGCTCCGGCACATTGAGGTGGCGAAGCTTGTAGATATAGCGGTCCGTCAGCGGCGTGCCGCGCACGAGAAAGGGAGCACCCTTCTTGTTGAAGATGCTCTGTGCTGTCACCATGCCGGTTTTGAGTTGATTTGATTTCAAGCGTATCATGGGAAATCACTCCGGTCTTCATGGGGATCCTCTTATTCTGCGCCGCCGTTTCACGTTGGATTATCCTTGAGGAAGATGACTGGGTCGACGTTGATGTTGTGGATGAAATGATAGAGGTCGCTGTCGGAAAGTACACCTTCGAGCATTCCTTTCGGCGCTTCCTTCAGATCGAGATCGTAGGGTTTGTCGATCAGCTTGCCTTCTTGGTCGGCGAAGACGCAGACGAGCGGCGTCAGCGTGTGACCGAACTCGACCTTCTTCACGATGGCATAGCCGGATTTCGTTCGGAGGATCGTACCGATGGGGTAAATGGCGACGTTGTCGAAGAAGAGCTTCAAGAAGTTGAGGTCGAAGTGGCCGGGAGAGCAGGTCGCCATGAGGCGGTGTGCGACGGACGGCGTGTACGCCCTTTTGTACGGGCGCACGCTCGTCAAGGCGTCGTAGACGTCGGCGATGGCGACGATGCGCCCGTAGCGATGGATCTGCTCGCCTTTCAGATGGTTGGGATAGCCCGAGCCGTCGAAGCGTTCGTGATGCTGCAGCGCGATGGTGGAAAGCATCACGTCGCGAGGGAACATCTGTTTGAGACGCTGCCTGCCCGCTTCCGGGTGACCCTGCATGACTTGCCATTCCTCGTCGTTCAGATGTCCTGCCTTCGTGAGGATCTCATAGGGTACAGTGACCTTGCCGATATCGTGCAGGAGACCGCCGAGCGTAAGCTTAAGCTGCTCTTCCTCGGGAAGCTTGAGCAAAACGCCGAGAAGTCCCGAGAGGATCGACACGTTGACCGAATGGGCGAACGTGTAGGTGTCGTGCAGGCGGAGATCCGTGAGCTGCACGAGGTTCTTCTGCTGCGCGATGACGTCCTGCAGGATCGTTTCGGAAATGTCCTGCAGCGGCCCTTGGGTCGAAGGTGCCTGTCTCCTCTACGGTTTGGAACGCTGTCGCCACGTTGTGTATGGCGGAGATGCGCGTCTTTTCCCGCACGACGTCTTCAGGCGGTGCGGTTTGGAGCCTGGGGTCCCATGGATGTGATGGTCACAGCGTCGAATCCTGAATTTTTCAGGCGCTCAATATATTTGGAATTGAGCGCCTTGCCTTTCGTCAGGTAGTTGGCGCCGAGCGGGTTGTATATGCTCTGCGCCGTGACCATGCCTTCTTTCAGTTTTTTTACAGGGATGCGAATCATGTTGTTCACCTGTCGTCCTTCGATGGATGCAGTGATCCAAGCAGCATACTATCTCAGGGTAATACGTATGGGTGTATTCCTTCTGACAATGCAGAAGGAAGGTATGCAACCCACCTCTATCATACTATATTTTGCGTTAAAAGGGAAGACGTACACAAAGAATACAGGATTAAAGAATACCAGATAAAGGAAGAGGTTTCTGGCAGTCTTTCATCAATTTCGGCGCGTGCAGGCGATCCGTGTGCTATAATGGAAGGAAATGCGTGTGAGGAGGGATGATCGTGATCGTGCGTCCGCGTTGGAGGTCGGCCGTCCTCTTGGCCGTCCTGCTGCATTTCGTTGCCTTCAGCATCCTGGGGCTGCTTCTGCCCGAGGAAGAGGAGATGCCGGATATCTTGCAGGAGGTTGCCTGGATTGAGCTGCCGCAGACGGAGGACGCGCTTCCGTCCGCGCCGGAGAAGGAGAAGACGCCGGAGCCGCAGATGATGGTGGAAGAGGGGGCGGAGCCGGAGCCGTCCGCTCTGGAGCCGCCCCTCCGAAGGAGGCAGCGACTTCGCCGCAGGACGGGGAGAAGAAGGCGGACGGCGAGAAGCCGAAGCCCGTGAAGAAGCGCGACTACCCCCGGATGCGCAAGCCGAACAAGCCCGCTGTGCTGCGCGAGGAGACGAAGCGCGGCCTGAGTGAAAAAGGAGACGTCGTACCGCGGGCATGTAGAGTTTTTCGTGGACGTCTCGACGGAAGGGCGCGTGACGGGCATACAGGCGTGGCAGTTCGAGCCGGAAATCGCCGATGAGGAAGAAAGCGCTCCTCCGGGGAGCGCTTGGAGAAGCGGATCAAGGAAAGCTGGCGCTATGCGCCGAGCCTCACGCCCGAAGGTGCGCCCACGACGCAGACGAAGGCGGAAGAGCTGGAGATTCCCGAAAAAGCAGCCCGAGGACGTTCACTAGGGAAGTCCCGGGCTGTTGGAGCAGATTTCGCTGCGGCTCAATGGCAGGCGAAGGTCTCGATCGTTCCGAAGCGCATGTAGCGGCTCGCTTCGGTGGGGTCGCTTTCAAGGATCGCTGTGCGCACGTTCGTCATATCGTCTTCGTCGATCTGGATGCGCGAGGCGTCCTGTTCCGCCTTGATCTTCTGCCAAAGCGCTTTGCGCGAGGCCTGCGTGTCGCGGTAGATCTCGTGGTTGTAGAAAATGTTCATCGAATCGTGGGATTTCTCTGCGTCGCAGTTGAAGAAGATGTAGGCGACGTTCGAGGCGCGGCGCGTGCGCGGGGTGGACGATCTTGCGCCGGCGGACTTTGTTGCTGCTGGCATAGGTAAGACTCCTTTCGTTTCTGTGCGCGTCTTTGCGGGGCGCTGCACAGGGAAGAACGATGCGTTCCTCGGAATGAAATATATGAATCCGTGCGACTTCGTTGCACACGTTGCATTATAGCACAATTCTCGCGGCGGCGCAAAGTCGCGGCAAGATGATGAAAGTCGAGAATGCCGGGGCGGTCGCTTTGCGTCCGGGCGATCCGACGTCCCGGAGATTCACGAAAAGAAAACAGGCAGGGAGCGGAAGCTCTCTGCCTGTCCTTTTCGGTTGGCCTTGCAACCAGGACTCCGCGCGGGAATCCTATTATATTGCCACCAGGAGGAACCATACGCGATGATTCCTTCTGGTGGTTAGTAAGGTACGGCACTAAAGGCGGGATGACGCTTAGTCCACCTGCCGCACCCTTAGTATAGCACATGGAAGAAAAAATGCAATAGGCACGGAGGAATTTTTTAATATTTAGCTTTTGTTAATTATTGGATATTCTCTGTGCATTGTCACTGGGCGGTCTCTTTGCTATACTAATAAGATATAAGGAAGCGTTGATGAATCTGGTGCCGCGTTTCGGGGCGGCGTTTCTGCTCGCTCTGCGCTGACAGGGCAGAGGGGCTGTGCGTCCGGTCCGGCGCTTTGACCGGGCGCGGGATTTTTACCGAGCGGACGGGATTCCGTCGATTCGCGCTTTCTATGGAATGAGGTGGAAAAAAATTGTTTCCTTTCATGGACAGGAAGAAGGGCGGTTGGCGCGCACCGGCAAATGACAGCGGGGAGCTCGTCGGCTACAACGATCTCGCGCGTGTTTCCTTCGGCATACGCACGGTGCATTACCTCGTGCGCGAGACGATCCAGAATTCTCTCGATGCGCGCAGGGACGATGCCGAGGGCGCCGTCCTCGTTTCTTTTCAGGCTTTCGACATCCCGCGCGAGAAGTTTCCGGGGCGCGAGGAGTTTCAAGATATCTTGGAGCGCTGCTTCCTGAGCAATCGGGACGACAAGAAGTGCTGCGATGCGTTTCGTCGCGCTGCAGACGTTCTCAAGGCGGAGCGGCTGCCCGTCCTGCGCATCAGCGATTTTCGCACGCGCGGACTGGAGGGGGCGCTCGCGGGCGAGAAAGGCTCGCTTTGGAGCGGGCTGGTCAAGGAGCAGGGGTTTTTCCGTGCAGAAGGAGGGCGATGCGGGCGGCAGCTTCGGCATCGGCAAGGCGGTCGTCTACAGCTGCTCGGAGCTTCGCACGGCGTTTTTCGCCTCGATCGACAAGGACGGCGTGGAATCGTACACGGGAGTCGCGAAGCTCGTTTCCTACCGGGATGCCGAGAAGCGCTGGACGACGGGAACGGTCTACTACAGCGACGAGAACAAGAAGGCGCTTTTGGACATCTTCGAGCTTGACCCGGATTTTCGGCGGCGCACGAGCGGCACGGACATCTTCGTCATGGGCTTGGTGCCGATCGAAGACATGGAGCGGGAGATGATCCGCGCCGTGCTCGACAACTTCTTGCTCGCCATCTGGCAGGACAATCTGGAGGTGGAGATCGGCGATCACCGCATCACGAAGACGAGCCTCGGGCTTTATGCCGAATCCCTGCCTGTCGAGAAGACGGCGGGCAGCCCGCACCACAAGGAATACTATGAAGAGAACCGCATGATTCAGCGCTACGCGCGGATGCTTCTCGGCGAGGATGAGGCGACGCAGCAGATCGAGCTTGACGCAGAGGAATACGGCGCGAAGTACGGCTTTCCCGACGGCGCGGCGACGCTTTTTCTCACGCGCGGCGAGGGGCTGAACCGCCGCATCCTCATGTCGCGCCACATCGGCATGAAGCTTTTTCGAGCAGAAGGGCTTTCCGAGCGGCATCGACTTCACGGGCATCTTCCTCATCCGGGAGAACGCGATGGGGCGGGCGTTCCGTCGACTTGAGGTGCCGTCGCACGACGCCTGGGAGCCGAGCGTGCTGCAGGACGCGGCGCAGGAAAAGCAGGCGAAGGAGATGTATGCTTCGCTCAAGCGCTACTTGAAAGAAAAGGTGCGTGAGCGCCTGATGTCCGAGGAGGAGCGCGGCGTCGACGCCATCGGCGCGGGCGACTTCCTGCCCGACCCGGAAGAGGAGGGCGTGCGCCGCACGCTTGCCGCACGCAAGGGGACGCCCGGGGAAGAGCTCAGAGGCCGCGTCGAGAAGGTCAAGAAGAAGAAAGACGTGGCGACGGCGACGCGCCTCTCGCCGCTCCATCTGCGCTCCGTGTGCCTCGACCGTGCAGCGGGGCGCTATCGCCTGAGCCTCATCGCTCCGCGCAAGGCACAGCGCGTGCGTCTGGAGCTGTTCCTTGCGGGCGGCGAGACTGCCATGCCCATCCGGCTGCTCGAAGTCTCGCTTTCGGGCAGGGCGAGAGCCGAGCTGGAGAAGTTCGAGGGAAATGCCATCGTCCTCGAAAACGTCGCGAAGGGCGCGAAGCTCTTTGTCGATTATGTGATGGACTACCGTGACTACTGCTTGCTGGAGGTGAAGTACGTTGAAGATGCGAAGGAGCTTGGCGCCGTATCCGCTGCTGGCGAAGACGAATGACAGCTACCGCAAGTCGTCGTTCGACGGCATCGCCGCCCTCAAGGTGGCAGGGAAGGAACTGCGCATCGAGTTTCGCGCGGTGCTGCGCTGCGCAGCGCTCAAGAACCTCGTGCGCGCGGGGCTTGCGGGCTACGCGCTGCACGTCGAGTCGCCCGTCACGTCGTATCGCCGTCTCTTCGAGTTCAACGACGCGGCCTTTCATCTGAAGCTTTCGGCGGACGATGTGCGCTCCGTCCTGCAGGTCACGCCGTTCGTCGTCGCGAAGGCGCCGATCGAGGACTATGCGAGCGAGGATTTCCATGAGGGCTTACGCGGGACAAACCTTTTCCTTTGCGCGCGGACATATCCTCGCCTTTGACCAGACGACGGAATTCCTGCTGCACGCGCAGGACGAGCGGGAGTCGCTTCCTTCCATCATGCGCGTCGAGCCTTTGGCGCGAGAGGCGGGCGAGGCTGCTCTTCGCGTCGACTGCGGCTCGGACTACATCGTCGTCCGTTTGCCGCAGGGCATGTACGACATCTATCGCCGCTATGCGAAGAGCGTCTACGGCGCGACGTTCCTCTCGTGCGTGATCTTGCCGGCGCTCGTCGCGGCGCTCGACCAGCTTGCGGCGGGACAGCGTGCGGGCGAAGAGCCGAGGACGCGCTGGCAGAGGGTGCTGCTGCACCTGCTGGAAGAGGAGAAGATCGATATCTTGGCGGAAGGCGCGGAATCCCTCGCCATCGCCCAGCGGCTCCTGCGCGATCCTTTGAACCGCGCCTTGCAGGAGATGGAAGATCTGGCGCAGCGCGAGGAGGTGGGCGCATGGAACTGAGCTTCATGACGCAGGCGGGCGTCGACGACATGAAGACGCATGTCGAGGAACATGCGGAGCTTTACCGCTGCGAGGACAATGCGGCGATGCTCGCGCATCTCACTGAAAAGGGCTATCTGCAGAAGGCGGATCTCGACGCGCTCTCTTTTGTCGAGCTTCTGGAAGAGGGCGATCACGGCGTCGCCGACATCGAGAACGTGCGGCGGCTCTACGGTGCATGGCGCACGCTCCCGCCCTATGCGGCAGCAGACGAGCGCCTCTGGGCGGGGCTTTCGCACACGCTCTTCTGGCGCTACATCCATCGCCGAAAGGAAAAGGATTTCGGCGCGGGCAAGACGGCTGCGCTCAGAAGCGACTTCTTCTTCGCGCAGGGACGGCGTCGCTCGCTCTTCGTGAACCCGCTCGCACGCCTTTGGTGGGCAGGGCACATGGTCTATGACGAGCGCCGCCGCGACCCGTTCGAGCTTCTGCCCGTCTTGGCGCAGGGCGCGTTTGCCTCGCAGCTCGTGCTCTTCGCGTCGAGCGGCCTCATGAGCCGCAGGGAGACGCGCTTCGCCGTGCTCTCGCTGCTGGAGCGCTTCGAGCGCAGCGGAAAGAAGGTCAAGCGTGAGCACCTGCAGGCGCTCCTCGCCCGCCTCAACGCGATCTCGTCGCTGACGCTCGTCGACATGCTGTCCGAGGAGGAGATCGAGAAACGGTTGGAAGGAGTGCTTTTCCCGCTGTTCGAGAATCGGAGGGATTGATATGCCGGGGAGGATTTTTACGTTCGATGAAATAAAACGACGACTGCATCCGATTTTTACGAGTCATCAAATTCGTCAGGCGATTCTTTTTGGTTCTTATGGCAAGGGGACAGCAACGCAAAAAAGCGATGTGGATTTGTTGGTGGACAGTAATTTGCGTGGATTGAAATTCATGGGCTTCGTGGAGGAGCTGCGCGAGGCTTTGGACGATAAGGATATGGATGTGCTCGATGTCGCCCATATCGAGCCGAAGTCTCGGATTGCCGAAGAAATTAAGCGGACGGGGATCGAGATTTATGCGCGATAAGATCATTCTTGACAAGATGATTCACTATGCTGACAAGGTGTGCGAATACTGCAAGGGCATCTCTTACGAGGGTTTTCGTGCCAATGATATGCTCGTCGAGGCGTGCGTGTTCAATCTCGGTCAAATCGGGGAATTAACCAAGAAGCTGGGCGAGGATTTCAAGAAGGAGAATCCGCAGGTGGCATGGGCTCAGATCTACGGCTTGCGGAATCGCATCGTCCATGATTACGAGGGCGTGAATCTGCGGCTTATCTGGGAGATTGTCTCTGACGACATGCCAGCGTTGAGAGGCGAATTGAACAGCATGAAGAAGCGGTTTGACGAGAGAGGGCAGGTGTGCTGACGCTCGTCGACATGCTCGCGCAGGAGGAGATCGAGAAACGGTTGGAAGGAGTGCTTTTCGAGCATGGCATCGAAAGGGGGCTTTGACATGGCGACCTTGCGACAGGATGCGCTGGCGATGGTTCAGTCCTTGCCTGAAGATCAACTGTTGTTCATCGTAAATGTTATGAAGGATCTGGCTCGCTTGATGCCGGTCAAGGACAAGGAAGGATCTCAAGAATATAACGCACGCGAACGGGCATTCGCTGTCTTGGAGAGCATGAAGCGCAAGATCCCCGATTTGGACTATGACAAGGAACTTGCAGAATACAGGGAGGAAAAGTATCTTTGATGCGAATCTTGCTCGATACAAACATTTTGATTGACTATCTGACAGAACGAGAACCGTTTTGCCGAGCTGCGCAGCGTATCATATCGGGGTGCAAAAATCGTGATTATGATGGGGTTGTAGCCGCGCATTCCATCGTGGATATGTTTTTTTCATCCTTCGCAAGCATTTTACGAACTCAGAACGGCGCAAGTTGTTGTTGGCTTTTTTTCGAGATCTTGCAAGTGGAGGCCGTTGATCGAGAGAAGCTGCAGGCAGCTTTGGAAAATGAGATGTTTGCTGATTTTGAGGATTGTTTGCAGGTGGAGTGTGCAAGAGCGATGAATGTCGATTTTATCATAACGCGCAATCCGAAAGATTATGCCCTGAGCGATGTGAAGATCTTGTCGCCGGAACAGTTCGTGGAGAAATTCAACGAATGATGAAGGAAGAAGAGATCGCCGGACGTTTGGAAGGAGTGCTTTTCGATGGAAAATGACGTCGTATTTCAGCGCCGCAGCATAAGGAAGTATCAGGCGAGAACGGTCGAGCCGGAGAAGATCGAGCGTATCCTGCGCGCCGCGATGCAGGCGCCGTCTGCCCTGCAATCAGCAGCCGTGGGAGTTCTTCGTCGTCGAGAATCGCGAGAAGATCGCCGCGCTCTCCAAGGTCACGCCCTACACGGGCTGTGCCGCAGGCGCACCCATCGTCCTGGCGCTCGCCTACCGCACGGAAGGACTGACCGTGCCGCGCTTCTCGCATATCGACATGGCGGCGTCGCAGCAGAACATCTGGCTCGAAGCGACGTATCTCGGCCTCGGCGGCGTCTGGTTCGGCATCGCGCCCTACGAGGAGAATATGAAGAAGGTGGAAGAAATCCTCGAAATGCCCGCGAATCTCAAGGCGTTTTCCCTCTTCGCGCTCGGCTATCCGAACGAGAGAAAGCTGCACGCAGACAGGTTTGAAGCGGAGCGGGTGCATTATGTGCGGTGAGGGGCGGAGAGGCTTGCCGCCGTATGTATGGACGGGGCATGAGATGTGGTGTACGAGCATATACATTTGAACGGCAATAATCAACGATGCTGTACGGTAGACGGCAAGGGTGATACGTGTCGATTTGATATGAAAAAGCCTCCAAGGTCTCAGTTCGGGGGCTTTTCTGTGTTATTTGTGCAGGTATGAAATAGATTTATCTTTCTATAAATTTTATTGACGTTAGACGGGATTTAATGTATAATCCTTGCTGTGAGGCGTTTGACGCGCTTCGTCTTTGAAAAACTTCATACATAGTCAAGGCGCTCGCGAGAGCTTAATAGGGAAATCGGTGCAAGCCCGATGCGATCCCGTCACTGTGATGCGGAGAATGTTCCATGAAGTCACTGGAGGAAACTCTGGGAAGGCGGAACAGACGATGATGCAGAGCCAGGAGACCTGCCTTGATTTGTGCAACCACACCTTCTTGCGAGCGACAGGAAAGGGTGTCTTTTTTGATGCTCGTCCCCTCCCCACAGGATAGTTGTGGGGAGTTTTTTCTTTATCCGTGCTTCTTTTAAGGGAAAGATGCAGCAAGGAAGGGACAGGTGGTATTCAAGTGATGGAGAAGCGGAGAAGAAATTGGTTGGTTTTGGCAGTCGTAGGAGCTTTGACGGGCATGAGCCTGCACGGCAGCGTTCATGCGGCAGAAGCCGAGGGAGAGAGAACGTCGCACGAGCTGTCGGAGACGGTCGTGGAGGCTGGGCGTGCGAAGCTCGCGGGCGGCCTTGTCGAGCGCAAGGAGAATATCGGACTGCTCGGCTCGAAGGACGTCATGGAGACGCCGTTCCAGGCGATGACCTTCGGCAAGAAGGCCTTGGAGCAGTTCAGCGTGCCCGATCGGACGATTCTTGATGCGCTCTCCTTGAGTCCCGCCGTGCGCGTGGGAACAGGCGCGATGGACAGCAGCGTTATGCTCCGAGGACTTCCCTCGAACGGCAATCAATGGTATATCAACGGTGTGCCCGGCATGGCGCATCAAAAGGATATGACGTCGAATTTCGTCGACAGCGTCACCGTGATCGCAGGGCCTGCGCTCGGCGTGCGCGGCACGACAGCGGGCTGGCAGGAAAACGCAGGCGGCGTCGTCGATATGATTTCCAAGAAGGCATCGGCGAGGGGCGATCGCGAGGCGAAGGTTTCTTTCTCGGGCAAGAGCTATGTCTCGCAGTCGGTCGATCTCGGCGAGCGTTTCGGCAAGGAAAAGGAATGGGGCGCACGATTCAATGTCCTGCAGGGACAGGGCACTCTGTCGGTCGATCATGCACGCATGTGGAAGTGGGGCGTCTATCTGAATCTCGACCACAAGACGGCGAACAACACGACAAATTTGCTTATGGGCTACGACTATACGCGCCAGCGAGGCGGCACGAACAGCTTGCGCATCCCCGCCTCTATCAAGAGTCTGCCGACACCGCCGGATGGTTCTGTCAACTTCTCGCCAAGCTGGGCAGAAGACACGTATAACGATTGGACGTTCATTCTGAATCATGAGCAGAAGATCAGCGAACATGCGAAGGCATTCTTGAATGCTGGCTATCACAAGGAAAATTATACGAGCTGGATTCAAGGGTACAGCCGCAGCTTGCTTAATTCGCAAGGGGATTACGGTCCCGTTACGGCAGCAGGATATGGAACTGGCTATTCGCAATGGCCTGTAGCTCACGAAACGAAGTATATCGGCATCGGCGTCAAGGGTGATTTCAAGCTCGGCGGATGGAAGAGCGATTATGTGCTGAGTCTTGACAAAATGTGGTTTCGGCGTGAAGTCATAGGAAATTACGGCTCTGATCCTTCGGATGTCTATATCCCCGCGCCCGGCAATATCTATCATTCCAATTCTACACCGCTGAATGTTCGATTTCCGAAGCACAGCTTGAAGACGCAGTACAATCTGCAGATGCTTGGTTGGCATATCGTCGATACTTTTACTGCGCCAGACGACAAGCTTGGCATCACGCTCGGTCTGCACGGGCATCGCGGCATCCGTGCGAGGAACTATGCGGGCAGCAGTGCGTCGGAAATCGACGCGAGCGCGACTTGCCCGACATTTGCCGTGACGTATCGCTTCACGCCGCAATTCATGATGTATGCGAATCACAGCGAGAGCTTTGACGAGGGGACGGTCGTCGGTTCGAGCTATGCAAACGCGGGCGAGACGATACCGCCGGCGAAGACGAAGTAGAACGAGGTCGGCGTCAAGTATCAGAGCAAGGGTCTTTTGCAGACGCTCAGTTACTACAATATGCGCAAGCAGGGAACGAACGGCGTTTTTAGAAATGGTCTGACGTATCTGGAAATCGACAAGGAGCAGAAGTATTCGGGGGTGGAGTATTCGGCTGTCGGCAAGATCTCGCCACAGATGGATATGATCCTCGCGCTGAATTGGCTGCAGGCAGAGCAGACGGATGGCAACTCCGTCCTAGGGCTGCCGAAGTGGGCAGGAACGGCGGCGCTCGTCTATAAGCCGACGGAAGATTTCTCAGTCATCGGACGGTTGAACTACAGTGCCAAGGCGCGTATTCGCCACAGCGATCCACTGGATGTGCCTGCTTATACAACCTTCGATCTGGGGCTGAATTACAAGACAAAGATTTCGGGGGAGGATGTGACGTTCTCCCTGATGTGCACCAACTTGTTCAACAAGCGCTATTGGTATGCCTCGGGAAGTTCCATTGCTCTGGGCATGCCTCGCACGATTTCCCTGTCGGCAAGCTGCAATTTCTGATGACGGGAATGTTTGCGGATTCGTTGAGTCGTTCTTTTGAGAAGATGGTGTGATGAGGCGATTGTATATAGGCGGCGTCCTTCTCGGAGCACTTTTCCTTTTCGCGCTTATTCGAGCGGGTTGTTCCTATGGCGGTGAACAGGCAGCGCTGCAAGCGGATGGGTTTGCTGTAGAAAATTATGATTCGGCTCTGCATCCGCATGTTTATCACTATTCAGAGCATCCGAAGCGTATTGTGGCGCTTTGGCAAAATTCCATTGAGACGTTATTGGCTTTGGGAGCGGCAGACCGTATCATCGTCGCGGGAGGGTTGTCGAATACGGATGTCCTTGCGCCGGAGAACGTATCAGCTTATGAAACGATTCCACTGCGGCTCAAGCAAGTGCCCGATGTGGAGACGATGCTGACGCTGCAGCCCGATCTGATCGTCGGCTGGCTCTTCGACTTTACGCGGCAGAGCAACGGCGTCGGGCGCAGCGACTTCTGGGAGAAGCGCGGTACGAACGTCTATATGACGACGATGAATGGCGCGGATTTCAAAGATGTCCACACGTTGGAGGATGAGCTAAAATTTATCCGCGATCTGGGTACGATCGTCGATCAAGAGGAAAGGGCAGTGCAGCTTGAGCAGGAGATTCGCGCTGAGATGAAGCCGATAGCTGCGGAAAAGCCGCGTGTTCTCGTCGTATCTTCGGCTGCACGCCAGCTGACGATCTATACGCCGCGCACGCTGTCGGGCGATATTTTGGAACGGCTTGGCGCCGAGGTACTGGGCGCCGATCGTCAGATGGTGGGGGAGGATGAGTTTATCAGCTATGAGCAGCTCCTGCTCCTCGATCCCGATGTCATATTCGTACAATCCGCGTCGCCGCAGGATCAAAGCCCGCGTGAGCGGCTCCGCGCCAATCCGGCGCTTCACCGTCTGCGCGCCGTGCAGGAAGGGCGCATCTATTGTGTGCCATTCTATCTCCTGCGCTGCCCGGGCGTAAGGGTGCTGGATACGATTCGCTGCTTCAAGCAAGGATTGTCCGGAGAAAATGCGGCCAGATCGGAAGGGGGGCGCTGCATGAAGAAAAAAATGTGGGAGAGCGGTCTTTCCTCGTGGCTCTTGAGCGGACTGCTCATCGCATCCGTCTTATGCGCCGTGACAGTCGGTACGGTTGAGGTTTCTTTTGCGCAAGCCTTCGGCTCGATCGTCTACGGCATAACGGGATGGAGCATCTTCGCCTCTTACGGCGATACTGCCGTCTACGACATTATCTGGCTTCTGCGCCTGCCGCGCATCGTGCTCGCCGTGTTGACGGGCATGGGGCTTTCCGTCTGCGGCGTCATCATGCAGGCGATTGTGAAGAATCCCCTGGCCGATCCGTACATCTTGGGCATCTCCTCGGGAGCGTCGCTCGGGGCTACGGCGGCGATCATGCTGGGACTCGGCGCTTTTCTCGGCGAGAATTTCGTGGGGCTTGCCGCTGCGGGCGGCGCTTTTGCCGTCTCGATGGGCGTCCTCGTCTTATCGGGCATCGGCGGTCGTTCGAGCCCCTGTGAAGCTGCTGCTCTCGGGCATGGCTCTGAGCGCCGTCTGCAGCGCGTTTTCGAGCTTCATCGTCTATTTTGCCAACAACCGCGAGGGTATGCAGACCATCGCGTATTGGCTCATGGGAAGTTTGGCGAATGCCAAATGGGAGAATCTCGCGGTGATCTGCCCGATCATCGTGCTCGGCACGGCGTTCTTCTGGACGCAGAGCCAGATCTTGAATCTCATGCTCGTGGGCGATGCCACAGCCATCACGCTGGGCAGGAATCTGACGCGCTATCGCCATGGCTATCTTGTCCTGTCGTCCCTGATGGTGGGCTTCGTCGTCTACTCCGCAGGCATGATCGGCTTCGTCGGCTTGATTTGCCCGCATGTCATGCGTATGCTCACGGGCGCGGAGCACCGCCGGCTCCTGCCTGCCAGCGCCTTTGCCGGCGCCATCCTGCTCGTCTGGGCGGATGTGCTGTGCCGCACGATCCTGCCGCGCACGGAGCTGCCGATCGGCATCCTCGTCTCGCTGGTCGGTGCGCCGTGCTTCGTCTACTTGATGGTGCGCCGCAGCTACGGCTTCGGCGATGCAGAGTGAAGAGGATCGTTCTTCCGGATTTCCCGGAGGGGCGGTTTTCTTTTCTCAAGATCGCCCGGAGCGCCCCTTGACAAGATGGCGGGGAGTTCGTATAATGTAAACCATACTGGATTTATATGAATTATCGTCCGGCGTTCTTGAGAGGGCGGCGGATGATTCGTCAGCGCTTTCGGGGAGTTTCCCGAGGGGGCGGAAAGAAGGGGTATCATGTCGGAAGAAAAGAACAATGCGGCCGTCGAGGAGACGGCGCAGGCGGCGATCGCGAAGAGCCGCCAAAATGGGCAGGGCAAGCAGTTCGTCCTGTGGTTTCTCGCGCTCATCGTCGGCGCCGGCCTCGGCTGGCTGAACATCGAGCCGTTGAACGAGCTGTTCAACTTCATCGCGACGGTGTTCACGCGCCTGTTCCAGTTCATCGCCGTGCCGACCATCGCGCTCGCCGTCATCACGACGCTTGCTGCGCTCGGTGCGAAGAAGGAGACGGGGCGCATCTTCGCCCATGCCGTGACGTATACGCTCCTGACGACGATTTCGGCGGCGGCCGTCGGACTCGCTCTCTATGTATGGATCGCACCGGGCAACCTGCCTGCCGAGGTCATCGGCGCGGGGATGGCCGATGTGCCGCAGAAGCTCGGGACGCTTTCCTATTACGACCACATTCTTTCGGTCATCCCGAACAACTTGCTGCAGCCGTTCCTTTCGGGCAATGTGCTCTCGGTCATGCTCATCGCGGCGGCTGTCGGACTCGCGCTCGCCTTCATGCCCAAGACGGAGAATCGCGCCGTGCTGTTGAAGGCTCTCCATGGTGCGCAGGAGCTGCTCTTCACGCTGATCCGTGCGCTGCTCTACGTCCCTGCCCGTCGGCATCCTCGCCTTTGCCGCGCAGCTCTCGGCGCAGATCGAGGCCGGCGTCATCGTCGGTGCGCTCGGCAAGTACACGGCTGTCGTCATCGGCGGCAACCTCATCCAGTTCTTCATCATCCTGCCGCTCTTCCTCCTCGTGCGCGGTCTCAATCCGCTCCATGTCTTCCGCAAGATGGCGCCTGCCGTCGCCGTGGCGCTCTTCACGAAGAGCTCGGCGGGCACGCTGCCTGTGACGCTGGCTTCGGCGGAAAAGAATCTCAAGGTGAACCCGACCGTCTCGCGCTTCGTCCCTGCCGATCTGCACGACGATCAACATGAACGGCTGCGCGGCCTTCATCCTCGTGACGTCGCTCTTCGTGATGCAGAACGCGGGCTTCGAGCTGACGTTCGGCACGATGATCACCTGGCTCTTCGTCGCCGTCCTCGCTGCTATCGGCAATGCGGGCGTTCCTATGGGCTGCTACTTCCTGACGCTCTCCTTGATGTCGTCGCTCGGCGCTCCCCTGGGTCTCATGGGCGTGATCTTGCCCATCTACACGGTCATCGACATGATCGAGACGGCGGAGAACGTCTGGTCGGATTCTGCTGTCTGCGCCATGACGGATCACGATCTCGAAGGAAGGCTGGGAAGCGAGGAGGCTCGACCGGCGGAAATCTGACGGAAAAAGAAAAGGCAGGGCGAAAGAGCCTGCTTTTTTTCTTTTTCGCCGCGCCTGCTGCAGGCGCAGGCGTGCGGCAAGGAAGAGGAAAGCAGGGAAGACGGAACGGAGGATTCCTCTTGAATCCCTGACTCATTGTGTTATAATGTAACGTACATCTTGGGAAGCGCTGATAAATTCAGCACCGGCATCTTGGCGCATCTTTTCCGTCCTGCCTGCGTCGGCAAATCCTCCGCATAGACCCGCTATGCGTCCGGTTTTCCTCCTTGGCAAGTCGAAAAATCTGCACCAATCTGACGGATACTCATTTTATCAGCGCTTCCTTGAAAATGGTGGATCAGATCGTCTTGAGGAGGCATTTTTGACCTTGTGGCATAAATTTCTGCGCGGCGTCGCGCTTGCCGGCGTTTTTTTCGTGACGGGCACAGGCACAGGCTTGGCGAACCATGCGGTGCGCGTCTCCGATCTCGATGCGGCGGCGTTCGTCGTGCGCTGCAACGACGTGGCTCTGCGCGAGGATTCTGTCGTGCGCCTTTCGCCGCCGCTCTTGTCGAAGAGCGTGAAGCTGAAGAATTACCGCGTCTATGAAACGAGCCTCTTGGGCATCGAGGAAAAGGGGCGTCTCTTTCTGAATATCAACGAGTCGGGGGCGCTTTCGAGCATCGTGCTCAAGAGCGAGAAGGAGTCTGTGGGACGCTCCCTGGCACTGCGGCGCGTCTTGGCGCTTTCCTTGGAGAGCTTGGGAATGACGGAGGCGGAGCGCGCGGAGTTCTTCAGCTCGGAAGAGAAGTCGCCGAATGGCGGCGGCGCTTTGCGCCATGCGTGGTGCGAGGCAGCGAGGCGCAAGATCATCGCTTTTTACGATGCTGTTCATGCGCCCGACATCCTCGTGCTCTACGCTTGGGACGAATGACGACGGGACAAGGCGGGTGAACGCGGTCTGCGCTTGCCCGCCTTGCGTGGAAAAAGGAGGCTGTTTCCGTATGAAAGATACCTTGGTCAAGGCGATCGCAGGCGATTTTCGCATCTATGCAGCGCGGACGACGACGCTCGTCGGCGAGGCGGTGCGTCGGCACGACTGCCACCCCGTGGCGGCGGCGGCGCTTGGGCGCACGATGACGGGGGCGCTCCTGCTCGCGGCAAATCTCAAGAACGAGGAGGCGCTGACCGTGAAGTTTGCGGGTGACGGTCCCTGGGGACGGTCGTGGCGGATGCCGTGCCCGAGGGATTCGTGCGCGGCTGCGTCGATCACCCGCAGGTGGATTTGCCGCTGAACGCCGCAGGAAAGCTCGATGTAGGCGCGGGCGTTGGCGCAGGGCTCGTCTCGGTCACGCGCTTCACGGGACTCAAGGAGCCTGTCGTTGGCTCGTGCGAGATCTTGACGGGCGAAATCGCCGAGGATCTGACGAAGTACCTCTACGATTCGGAGCAGACGCCGTCGTCCGTCGCGCTCGGCGTTCTCGTCGCGCCCGACTTTACGATTCTCGCGGCGGGAGGCTTCTTCGTGCAGCCTTTGCCGGGGGCGTCGGAGGAGGGATTGACGCGCCTGGAGGAGAACCTTGCCTCGCTTCCCGCTGTGTCGGACATGGTTCATGGCGGCATGACGGCGCGGGAGATGGCGGAGCGCGTCCTGGCGGGCTGCGGTGCAGTCGAGATCATCGCCGAAACCGACCTCGCCTTTCGCTGCCCGTGCTCGAAGGAGCGCGTCGAGCGCGTGCTTCTGGGCTTGGGGCGCGACGACCTCGCATCGCTCGTCGACGACGGCAAGGCGGAGGTCTGCTGCCACTTCTGCGGCGAGAAGTATCTGTTCACGGGAAAAGAGCTGGAAAGACTGCTCCGAGAGAAATCGGGCGAGGGCGGCAACGCGCATGGGGCGTGAGAGATAAAATCCTTGCGGGAAGCCGGGCGGCTGTGCTAAAATGTTTCGCATGGGAGACGCGGCTCATTTGTCGGAAAGGATGGAGCGACCATCATTTTTCAGATATGAGTGAAGATTCATGCTGAGGAATGGGATCTTTTTGTCGCTTTTCCGGTTTGAGATGAGAAGGCTGCCGGTTCGACGAAGAGGCAGCGGACGTTTGTGGTTAGGGAAGGCAGGGTGGGATTCATGAGTATTCGCAAAGTGTTTACATGTTTTACCGCCGTCGTGCTGGTGATCGTCGTGGTCATCGCTGCGCTGGCATATGAGATGAATTCTGCGATGGAGGATTTTTCGTCAGCGGCAGCGCAAAAGGATGTATCGCTCGCTCTGGGACGCGAGATGTGCCAGTCGAGCGACGACCTGACGCGCTATGCGAGACTCTATGCGCAGACGAGGGAGCCGCGCTACAAGGAGATCTACGAGGCGATCGTGGATATCCGCGCGGGCAAGATCGACCGTCCGACTGGCTACAATGCGATGTATTGGTCGAGTCCGCCGCAGGATGTGCAGGCGAAGCTCACGAAGTCCGGGGCGAGGATCTCCTTGGTCGATTTGATGGCGCACAGCGGTTTCACGAAGGAGGAGCTGGATCTGCTCAGCGATGTGAACCGGAAATCGACGGTCCTGGCCGAGCGGGAAGCCGCCGCTTTTGCAGCTTTGGAGGGCAAGGGAATCTCGGCGAGCATACCGCTTGAGCCGAATGAGACGCCCGACGCTTATGCCAATCGCATTCTTTCGGATCATGACTATATGGCGTCCAAGGCTTCGATCGTTGACGAGGTGCAGCAATTCCTCGATACGATGAACGGGCGCATCGAAAAGGAATACGGGGATGCCCATGCCAAGGTCTATACGGTGATGGCGCTCTTCGTCGTCGCGCTCATCGTCTTGGTCGCCGCCATTGTGGTGCTGGCGCGCTACATCGCGACGCATGTCATCGCACCGATCGGCACGCTGACGGATGCCTTCCGCAAGGTGAATGGCCGTTTCTCCGTTCAGGAAATCAAGATCCTTGCGAACAACGATCTCAAATGGCTCGGCGATAATCTGAACGAATTTCTCGGACAGATCCGCAAGTTCATCCACAGCGTGAGCAGCACGGCGACGAACATCGCCGCCTCTTCGGAAGAGCTGACCGCGACGACGGAGAGCAGCGCGACGGATGCAGTCAGCATCTCTGAGACCGTCGAGCGGACGGCAGAGGGCGCCGTGCGGCAGAGCGCTTCCATGCAGACGGTGGATCGCTCGGTTCAGGAGATGACGCTCTCGATCGACAAGATCCGCGACATGGTGCAGACGATCGTGAAGGAGAGCGACGTCATACGCGAGGATTCTGCGGCGGGCAAGGAAACCGTGCAGACGACGACGCAGCAGATCGAATCTCTCAAGAACACGGTGGAGCAGGCGGCGCTCATCATGCAGGCGCTGGGAAAACGCTCGGACGAAATCGGCGTGATCGTGGAGCAGATTTCGGCGATCGCCGACCAGACGAACTTGCTGGCGCTCAATGCCGCGATTGAAGCGGCGCGCGCCGGCGAGCACGGCAGAGGATTCGCCGTCGTCGCGGAGGAGGTCAGGAAGCTGGCGGAGCAGTCGGGCATCTCGGCGAACGATATTGCAGAGAGGATTTCCGTCATCCAGACGGATACGCAGCGTGCGGTGAGCGCTGTCAACAGCGGTGCGGAGGAAGTCACGTCGAGCGCGGCGGCCTTCAGTTCCGTTTCGGATGCGTTCGTGCATATCAACGAGAATGTGCAGAGCGTGTCGGCGCGCATCACGACCTCGGCAGAGGCTGTGGAGACCTTGGCTGCGCACAGCGGCGCGGTCAAGGGAGAAGTCTACGGCGTGCAGAAGTCCTCGAACGAGATCGCAGAGCACATGCAGGAAGCCGCGAATGCCGCAAGCCAGCAGCAGCAGTCTCTGCAGACGATGGCGGAAGCCAGCCGCTCGCTCGCCATCGATGCGCAGGAGCTGCAGGAGCAGCTGGCGAAGTTCTCCGTGTAGGTTTTGCCTGCACGCACAAGGAGGAATCACGATGGATCATGGGGATGAGATCCGCACGCTCAGGAGCGAGCCAGGGGGAAGGCATTACAACTGCGCGCAATCGCTGCTCGTTCCCTTCGCGCCTGAGATCGGCTTGGAAAAAGGCGCGGCAGACGCGCTCGGCGCTTTCCTGGGCGCAGGCATGATGCATGGGACTGTCTGCGGCACGCTTTCCGCCGCCTTGATGATTCTCGGCAAGGCCGGGAAGGATCGGCTCGTCGCTGAAACCCTGCTGCAGGAATTCATCGCTTCTTACGGGACGACAGGATGCCAGGAGCTGCTCTCGCTGGCCGCCGCGAAAGGCATGACCCGCAAGGAGAACTGCGATGGCCTCGTCTACGAGATGGGGCAGAAGCTCGATAAGCTCCTGGAAGAGAAATGACGGAGCGCGATAGAGGATGCTCGTGCAATAAAAAAGAGCAATAAAAAGATCCAGCCGCAGGCTGGATCTTTTTATTGCTGTCTTGCCGCTTCAGCGGAGGAGAGCCAAGGCGGAGTAGTGGGACGCCATCGTGCTCATCTGCGCTCTCTGCGCGAAGAGGAAGAGCTTCTGCTGCAGATCGCTGTTCTTGAAATCGCTCGCGGCCTTCGCCATGTCGGTGGCGTTGCTCGTCGTCGAGGAGGCCATGAGGTTCTCTTCTTCGGTGACGTAGTTCGCCGACTGGTAGTTGAGACGCTGCTGTGCGGCGCCGATGGTCGTCGCCTGGTCGAGCGTCTTGTTGAGCGCCGTCGTGACCTTGTCGAGAGCGTCGGCGATGCCTGCATCCGTGCCGAGGTTCAGCATGGACTTGCCGTTCGCATCGGTGAGGCCGAGCGCTTCGGAGCGCATGTCGCCGAGGTTCGTGATGCCCGTCGAGCCGTCGAGGGAAGCGACATTCGCCGACTTCGAGCCGTCGAGGAGGTTCATGCCGTTGTACTGGATGCCGGCGTTGTCGTTCAGCGTGGCGATCGCCTGATCGACCATCTTGCCGAGGTCGCGGCGGTCGGAGTCGCTGTTCGTGCCGTTGGCGGCATTCAGGAGCGTCTGCTGGAGCTGGCCGAGGACTTCGACGGACGAGCTTACGCCGCCTTCCGCCGTCTTGAGCATGGAGTTCGTGCGCTGCGAGTTGTCGTTCGACTGGGTGATCGCGGCGATGTTCGCGTTCATGCGCGTGTCGATGGAATAGGCAGAAGGATCGAATACAGCGGACGGGTGCTTCGTGCCGGTCGAGATCTGGCGCGCGAGATTGTTGGATGTATGGTTGATGCGGTTCAAGGTCGAATGCTGGATGAGGTTGTTTCCAATCGTGATAGCCATGGGAGGTCATCCTTTCTTTCGGTGGCGATTGTTTTCGTATGTCTCTATTATAAAAGAAAGAGACGGGGAAGGCAAGACTTTTTATCTAGAAAAAGCAAAATAGGCGGGAGAGGCAAAGTATGGTATACTAGAGGGCAAGGAAAAACGCATTTCCGAGGCGCGAGGAGGGGTGTGCCATGTGCAAGCCAATGACGAGTGCAAGAAATGAGGAAGAAATGGAAAGAAAGACGAGCCGGACGAGCCCTGAAGCGGCCAAGCTGATCCGGCAGGCTTCCCTAGAGCTGATGAGGAAGAACGCAAGGCTCTACAAGGAGTTGGAGAATCGATGAGCAAGATCCAGTTGGTGGTGGACGATGTGCTGTTTTTCCATGAGGAGATGGAGCGCACGTCCCGCATGGAAAAGGGCGTGCGCGACATGGGGCTTCTCGCCTCGGCAGTCAATGCGCCCTTCCAGAGCTTCGGCGGCGTGGAGCTTTATCCGACGCTGACGGAGAAGGCGGCGCGCCTTTGCTATGGCATTGCGAAGAACCATCCGTTTTTTGACGGCAACAAGCGCACGGCGCTTCATTCGATGCTGGTGTTCCTCGCGGTGAACGGCTGCGCATTGGAAGAAGAGGACGAGGCGCTCGAAGAGGTCATCGTCGATGTGGCGGCTGGCGCAATGCCGCCCGAGGAGCTGACGGCTTGGCTGGCAGCGAAGGTGCGGCATGGGGACATGGAAGGGATGTGGCATGGATGAAGGCATTGCGTCTGTACGGTGTGCGCGATCTGCGCTTGGAGGAGATTCCGCGCCCGGAGCGGGCGAAGGATGAGGTGCTGCTCGAAGTCAAGGCGTCGGGCATCAGTCTTTCCGACGTCAAGAGCGTCTATGAGACGGGCGTGGGAACAGAGCCGCAGATCCTCGGGCATGAGTTCGCCGGGCGCATCGTGGAGGCGGAGGACATCGCCCTCATCGGACGGGCGGCGGCGGCGTACCCGATGCTTTTCTGCGGCCGCTGCATGGCGTGTCTCGATGGACGGCCGCGCGACTGCGGCGAGATGCAGCTCTACGGCAGGGAGCGCACAGGCGGCATGGCGGAGTTCGTGACGGTGAAGAAGCAGAACCTCGTCTTCTTGCCGCCCGACGTGAGCTTTCGTGCGGCGGCTCTGACGGGGTCTGCGGCGGTGGCGCTGCACGCTTTCCGCAAGACGGGCGTGGGCCCTGGCTCGACGCTCGTGGTCTTCGGTCTTGGCGCCATCGGCCTGACTCTGGCGAGCTGGGCGCGCGAGGCGGATGTCAGGAACATCGTGCTCGTGGCGCACGCGATGGAGAAGGCCATGTTCGCACGCTCCCTGGGATTTTTGCAGTCGGTCGATATCGAGAGCACGGACGTCTACAACTACGTCATGCGCCTGACGGGCGGACGCGGAGCGGATGCGTGCGTCGAAGGGCTGGGCGAGGGCGGCGCCCTGGAGACGGCGCTTCTCGCGGTCAAGCGCGGCGGACGTGTCGTGCTCATGGGCAAGCCGGAGAAGAGTCTTGAGATGACGGGGCTGATGTATGACCTTCTGCTGCAGAAGGAGATCGAGCTGCACGGCGCATGGAAGAGCAGCCTAAACACGCGCCCTGCCGAATGGCTCGATGCGATGAACGCGATGCGCAGCCACGCCGTCGATGCCGAGGCGCTCGTGACACAAACTTTCCGTTTCGAGGAATATGAGGAGGCGTTCTCCTTGATCCACGAGAAGAAGGAGATGCATTGCAAAGTGCTCTTCGTGAACGGGGAGGAAGAGGATGGCTAGGCGAAGCGGGAGGCGGAAGAAGACGCCGGGCGGCTTGGCAGAGACGCCGCCCGCTTCGCACAGGGGCGGCTCGCCTGCCGATTTGCTCGGCGAGGCGGGTCGCCTTTTTGCCGCTGGGAACTACGGCGAGGTGCGGACGCTTCTGGAAGCGGCGCTCGCTTCGTCGCCAGAAGCGGCAGGGGCGTCGGCTGCTGAGGCGGCGCGTGCCGCGCATGATCGGCTGGAGCTTCGCTATGTGCTTGCGGCGGCTCTCGTGCAGCTCGGCGACCATCGGACGGCGCGTGCTGAAATCGCGCAGATCCGCGAGAGCGCGCCGGAGCATCCGGGCGCGGCGCTGCAGGAGATCTACATCGAGAAGGCAGAGGGCAGGACGCGCACGGAGATGACGCATCTTGCCGCGTTCATCGCGTGGCTTGAAGCGCGGCTTGCTGAAGAGCCGCCGGCGTCCCTCGCCGCTTATTACCGGAAGTTCCTCGCGGAGAGCTGGAGCCTCCTCGGCTCGGCGCTGACGTTTTCGGGCAGAGCCGCCGACGGCGTCTCTGCGTTCCTCGCTGCGAGCCGGGCGGAGGCGGACGGCGCACAGAGCATCGCGGAGTACAGCAACGCGCTCTTCGCGATCAATTATGTCGCCGAAGAGCAGCGTGCGCCGTTTGCAGGATTGCTCGCGGACTTCGACAAGTTCTTTGCCGAGACGGAGCGCATGACGCACGCAGGCGGGCGGCGCACGCATGAGAAGATCCGCATCGGCTACATCTCGCCCGACCTTCGCCGTCATCCCGTCGCTTTCTTCTTGCTGCCGCTCCTGCGCTTCTTCGACCGCACGCGCTTCTCGGTCTTCTGCTACGCGAACAACCGCGAGGACGCCGTGTCGCGCACGATGGCGCAGCAGCCGGGCGTTACATGGCGCAGCATCCTCGGGCTTTCGCCCACGGAGGCTGCCGCGCAGATCCTGGAGGATGAGATCGACATCCTCTGCGACCTCTCGGGGCACACGAGCGACAACTGCCTGCCCGTCCTGGCGCGAAAGCCCGCGCCCGTGCAAATCACGGGCATCGGCTACATGGGGCGCACGGGGCTTTCGACGATCGACTATGTGCTCGGGGACATGGTGCTCGATGAAGGGGCGGATGCGCCGGAGGATGCGCCGTTGGAAGGTGGGGCACGAAAGAGCGAGCGCCCCCTGCGGCTCTCGCACAGCCACTTCTGCTACATGCCGTTCGTCGCCATGCCGGACGTCGCGCCGCCGCCGAGCCTCTCGCGCGGCTTCATCACTTTCGGCTGCTTCAACAACTACAGCAAGGTCACGGACGATATGCTGCTTCTTTGGCGGCAGATCTTGGATGGTGTGGAGGGCGCGCGGCTGCTCTTGAAGAGCCGCCTGTTCGGCAGCGAGGAGGGCAGGGCCATTGCCGAGGAACGCTTCTGGCGCCTCGGGCTTGACGTGGCTCGGATCGAGCTGCGCGGCTTTTCGCCCGAATACCTTGCCGAGTACGCCGACATGGACATCGCGCTCGACACGTTCCCCTACACGGGCGGGCTGACGACATGCGAAGCGCTCTACATGGGCGTGCCCGTCGTGACGCTCAAGGGCAGGACGCACGGCGCAAGGTTCGGCGCGAGCCTCCTGCAGAACGCAGGTCTTTCCGAGCTGATCGCCGAGGACAAGGCGCAGTATGCAGACCGCGCGAAGCTGCTGGCAGGCTCGCCCGAAACGCTCGCGCTGCTGCGGGAAAAACAGCGAGCGATGCTCCTTGCATCGCCCTTGATGAACTTCCGCCAATATGTGCAGGAAGTCGAGGCAGCCTTCGAGAAAGTATGGCTCGATTCAGTGCCGTCATCTTAAGGAAGCACGGATAAATTTAGCCGTCATCTTCAACGATTTCTGGGTGATTTCGTTTTATCAGCGCATCTCTGGTGGTCGGGCTTCGTTTTAGTCGTGCATTCCCAGTTTCTTGCCGCATCTGCGGTGGGAGAAGTGTATTTTCGAAATTTTAGGGCAAATCCCCTATTGTGGAAGAAAGCGTTGCTTGCTACAATGAAGGAGAAGACAATGATGTTTACGGGGAAGACAAGGAATCTTGCTGTCATCGGTTCGCCGATCGAGCATTCGCTGTCGCCGGCGATGCAGAATGCGGCGATTCGCGCGGCAGGGGCTTGATTTTGTCTATGTCGCTCTGCCCGTTTCGCCCGAGGGGCTGGAAGACGGCGTGCGCGGTCTCTTGGCGCTGGGGTTTCGCGGCTTCAACGTGACGATTCCGCACAAGTCGGCGATCATTCCGCTCTTGGATGAGGTGGACGAGGCGGCGCGCGCCATCGGGGCTGTCAATACGGTCGTGCAGGAGGCGGGGCGGCTCAGGGGATTCAACACCGATGCGGAGGGATTCGTCGAGGCGCTTCTGGCGCGGGGCGTTTCCCTTGCAGGAAAAACGTGCCGTGCTCTTTGGCGCAGGAGGCGCGGCGCGTGCGGCGCTTTACGGCCTGCTTCGCGCGGGGGCGGCGTGCGTCACGCTCGGCGTGCGAAACGCCTCGAAAGCGCGTCCTCTGGCTGAAGCATTCGGCAGGTATGGTGAAGTCCGCCTTTTTCGATTGGCACGATGCGGCGTTTTCCCGCGCCGTTGCGGATGCAGATCTCGTCGTCAACACGACGCCGCTCGGCATGGCGCCGCAGACGGAGGGGGCGCCGCCTGTTCCTTGGACGGCGGTGCGCACAGAGACGTTTTTCTACGACGTCATCTATACGCCGGCGAAGACGCAGTTCTTGCAGCGAGCAGAAGCTCTCGGCTGCCTGACGCTGAACGGCGAGGCGATGCTCGTGGGGCAGGGAGCGGCGGCGTTTCGCCTTTGGACGGGAGTGCAGCCCGACTTCTCCGTGATGGCGCACGCTTTGCGCGAAGCGCTGGAAAGAAGAGCGCCGCAGACCGAAAAGGCAAAATGAAGTGGGAGCGCAGCCGCCGGAAGGAAGCGCAGAGGAACGAGGCGCAGGAACGGGAAGCGGAGCGATAGGGCAACAGGCAATAGACAACGAAGCAATAGACAACAGACGAAAAGAAAAAAGCAAGTCAGCACGAAAGCCGAAGCAAGATGTTCAAAGGGAAGTCTTTTGGAGGCTCAAGATGCAGAGGACAGAAGAGGATTCGTATCAAAGGCTGCTCCATCGCTTGGTGCAGAGCGTCCGCACAAGAAGCGGACATGCGCTGCCGAGCCAGGGGGAGCTGGGGCGTGTGCCCGTCGTGGAGTTCGTCGATCACATGATCGCGGAGGCTCTGCGCCTGCGGGCAAGCGACATCCACATCGAGCCTTACCGGGGAGCCGTCCGCATCCGTTACCGTGTTGATGGAAGTTTGCTGGAAACGCATGCACCGATCCCACAGGAGGTGCATGCGTTTTTGCTTGCCCGCCTGAAGGTCATGGCGCATTTGGAGAGCGTGGAGCATCGCGTGGCGCAGGATGGGCGCATTTCGTACCGTCCGCCCGCGGGCAGCGAGGCTGTCGACCTCCGTCTGGCGACCTTGCCGCTTCTGGCGGGAGAGAAGGCGGTGCTGCGCCTCCTTCCTCGTGCAGGGGAGCTTCTCGCCATCGAGAACTCGGACTTTTCCGCGCGGAACGAGGCGCTTTTCCGTCGCTTCTGTCATCAGCCCTGCGGCATGATCCTGATCACGGGGCCGGTGAATTCGGGCAAGACGACGACGCTCTATGCGGCGCTTTCGGAAATCAATGCGCCCGAGCACAATATCATGACGATCGAGGATCCGCCTGAATACCGCATCGAGGGGCATCAATCAGATCCGGTGAACAAGAAGACGGGCATGACGTATGCCGCAGGTCTCCGTGCCATGCTGCGCTCGGACATCGACGAGATCGTGCTCGGCGAGATCCGCGATGCGGAGACGGCGGAGATGGCGGTGCGTGCGGCTCTGACGGGACATCTTCTCTTTTCCACCCTGCATACGAAGGATGCGGTCGGCGCCGTATTCCGCCTGCTCGACATGGGCGTGCCGACGTATCTTCTGGCGGCCGCGCTCACGGGCGTCGTCGCACAGCGGCTCGTGCGCCGTCTCTGCCCGCATTGCCGCGAACCGTCCGAGGAAGCGCTGCCCGCCTGGGCGAGGCGTGCGGGGACGGAGGGTCGGCTCTGGCGCCCTGTGGGCTGCGCGGCTTGCGGCGGCACGGGATTTCGGGGGCGGCTGGCGCTGCACGAGCTTTTTGCCGTCGATGCTTCCATACAGCAGGCAATCTTGTGCCGGGCAGGGCTGGAGGAGATGCGTTCTCTCGCACGGGGGCAGGGTATGACGGCGCTGGCGGAGGATGGCGCGGAAAAGGCGCTCGCGGGCTTGACGACGCTTTCCGAAGTGGCGCGCGTGCTTTACGGAGGGTGCGGCGATGGATGAAACCAGGATCGGCCGCATCTTCGCTGACGCTGTTTCGCGCGGGGCGTCGGATGTTCATCTCGCGGCAGGTCAGCGCCCGTTTTTGCGGCTCGACGGCGAACTGGCGCCGCTTTCGGAGGAGGCTTTGACGCAGGCTGAGACGGAGGCATTCCTCGCGCAAGTCCTGCGCGGGGAGGAACGCGCACGTCTGCGTCAGGAAGGGAGCGTGGACTGCCCGCTCACGCTCTGGGGGAACCGCTGCCGCGCACATGTGTATGGCATGGGAGAGTCCTGGGCGTTCGCCGTCCGCCTTTTGCCGCGCGAGACGCCGAGGCTGTCGAGTCTCGGCGCACCGCCCGCGCTCTCGTCTCTTTTGACGGCGCGCGACGGGTTGATCCTCGTCGGCGGGCGCACGGGATCGGGCAAGTCGACGACGCTCGCCGCCTTCCTGGAGGAGCTGAACAAGCGCCGCGCCGCGCACATCATCACGCTGGAAGATCCCATCGAGCATGTCTTCGTGCCGAAGCGCTGCTTCATCAGCCAGCGTGCGCTCGGCAGGGACGTCCCGTCGTTTCCGACAGGACTCAGGGACGCCCTGCGCGAAGATCCCGACGTGATCCTCATCGGGGAGATGCGCGAGCGGGAGACGGTGCGCATCGCGCTGCAGGCGGCGGAGTCGGGCTGCCTCGTGCTGGCCACCTTGCATACGAGGGACGCAGCGGAGGCGGTGCTGCGCATCGAGGGGCTGTTCCCCGGCGAGGAAGCGCAGATGCGCAGCCAACTCGCGCTCGTGCTTCGCGCCGTCGTTTCGCAGCGGCTCCTGCCGCGGACGGCCGGCGGGCGCGTGCTGGCGGCGGAGGCACTCGTCGCCGTGCCCGCCGTGCGCAACCTCATCCGCGCGGGCAGGGTCGCACAGCTCAGGAGCGCCATCCTCTCGGGCGGAGCGCAGGGCATGCAGACGATGGCGCAGTCCGTCGAGCGGCTGCTTCGCGCGGGCGAGATCACGCGCGAGGCGGCGGAGATGGCGCTTGCCGATTGCGCCGTCTCTGCCGAGGCGTTTGGGGGCCCTGAGCGAAGACAGGGGAGGAGGCGGCGCTGTGGCGTCCTTTTTCTATACGGCGCGCACGGAGGCGGGCGACCTGCGGCGCGGCGAGGTGGAAGCCGCCAGCCGAGCGGAGGCGGCGCGGCGCATACAGGCGCACGGGCTGTTCGCTGTGGCGCTGCGGCGCAAGTTCGCGCTGCAGATCGCCGTCCGGCGTGCGGCGGATCGCAAGTACAGCATGGTGTTCTGCCGCGAGCTTGCACTGATGCTTGGCGCAGGTCTTGCCGCGAACGAGGCCTGCGCCTTCTGGCCGCCGATGCGTCGCCCGAGAGACGCGCGATGCTTTCCGATATGGCGCGGCGCATGGAGCATGGCTCGACGCTCGCCGAGGCGATGGAGCGCCATGGCGGGATCTTTGCATCGACGATTTCCGCCCTCGTGCGGGCGGGGGAGGCGGGCGGCAGTCTGGAGCCGTTGCTTCTGCATCTCGCCGACAAGGAGGAGCGGAGCTGGCGCGTGCGCGAAAAGCTGCAGACGGCGCTCATCTATCCCGCGCTGCTCGCATTGGCGGCGATGCTTTCCATGACGTTCATCTTCATGTTCGTCCCTGCCGAACTTCGTCCATATGCTCGACGGCCTTGCTGTGGCGATGCCTCTGCCGACGCGGCTTGTGCTGGGGCTGGGCAGCTTTTTGGAGAGGCATGGCGGCGCGATTCTTGCCGCAGCGTTCCTCTTTTCGCTCGCGCTTTGGCTCGCGTATCGCGAGAAGCGCGTGCGTTTCCTTTGTCGACCGCCTTCTGCTGCGCTTGCCGCTTTTCGGCAGGCTGCGTCTCGACTTGGAGCTTATGACGCTCTTCGATACGCTCTGCTGTCCCTCATGGAAAGCGGCAGCGCCCCTGCATGAGGCGATGGCCATTTCCGAAGGTCTCGTGCAGAATCGCTTCCTTGCCCGGATCTTTTCCAAGGCGAGGCGCGAGGTGGAGCGCGGCGGCACGCTTTCCGCTGCCTTGGCGCGAGGCGTCTTGCCGCCGCTCATCTGGGAGCTTCTGCGCACGGGCGAGCATACGGGCGAGCTTGCGGCGATGCTCGAAAAAGGCGGCGGCGTTCTGCCGCTTTGCGGGCGAGATGCGCGCCGAGCGCATGGAGGCGTTGGCAGAACCTTTGCTCGTGCTCTTTTTGGGAGCGGTCATCGGCATGATCGTCCTCTCGGTCGCCTTGCCGCTCTTGGAGATGATTGGCTCTTACGGATATTGAACGTTTGATGGGAGGGATGTGTTGTGTGGAAGGCTATGCCGACAAGGGGAAAGAGAGTCGCAAGGGAGATATGGGCGGAAAAACGTGCCGGCAAAGGATGACTTGCGAAATCACGATGGCAGAAGGATGTGTCGATCGCTGGACGAGGAGGGCTTCACGCTCCTGAAATGCTTCTCGTCATCTGCATCATCGGCGTCCTCGCCGCCATCGCCGTGCCGAAGTTCTCGCAGTCCATGACGCTCGCGAACACGTCGAAGATTCAGGCGGATCTCAGCACGCTCAACACGGCGGTGGAACTTTACCATGCGGAAAAGGGCGTCTATCCGAAGGAGTTGAAACAGCTCGGGGACTATGTCCGCGACATCGACTCGTTGAAGCCGCCTTCGGGGAGTTATTTCCGCGCACGGGAGAGACGAAGAAAGCGGGCGCAAGCTACGAGCTGACATCGGAAACGGGCAAGGAGACGCAGGCGACATTGGACAAGCACCGCATACAGGATTTCGGCAGGGCGACGCAGAAAGAGACGGCCGGCCAAGGGGCGACGGGAAGCTGACGATGGGCGGTTTTCAGCGCGTGAAGCCGCTCTTCTTTGCGGCGAGGCGCTCTTCGCCGGCGGACTTTTTCGGTGCGGCAGCGATCCTCTCGTGCGGCGGCTCCGGCGCGGCATTTTTTTCCGCCCGTGGCTCTTCTTCGCCTTTCTCTGGCGCATTTCCCTGCTCGATTGGGCGCACGGACTCGTCTTCGACCGCATCGTCCTGCCGTTCGGCGTCGTCGGCGTCGCCTCTTCCGTCTTCCCGGCGGGATTGCCGCCGTCGGAGTTCCTGTCTGCTGCGTTTCTTGCGGGCGGTTTCCTCTATTTCCTGCGCCTTGTTTCGCGCGGCGGCATGGGCGGCGGCGACGTGAAGCTCGCCTTTTGCCTGGGGCTGTGGCTCGGCATGGAGGGCGTCGTTCTCGCACTCTTCCTCGCTTTTTTTCAGCGGCGGCGTTGTCGCTTTTTGCCTGCTGCTTTTTCGGGAGGCGGAAGCAGGATGCACGCATCGCCTTTGCGCCTTTTCTCGCCTTGGGAGCTGCGAGCGCCATGCTCTTTGCCGATGATCTTCTCGCCTTTTATGGGGGGCTTTTGCGATGAGGGAGGAAGGCTCGACCTTGTTGGAGCTGCTCGTCGTCTGCCTTGTGCTGGCGCTCATCGCTGCGCTTTCCGTGCCCGTTGTGCGCGTGACGGAGCGCATGCGCGTGGAGCGCGAGGCGGCTCTTCTGGCAAGCGGCTTGCGCTATCTGCAGGAGGTTTCGCGCGTGGAGCGCACGCCGGACGGCAAGGGCGAGTGGCAGGCGCGGCCGAAGCTCGTGGTGGAGGCGCACCGCTTCTATTTCCTCCTGCCGTGGGCGGCAGGCGAGCAGCTCGTGCATCCGTTCCCCGAGGATGTCTATGCTGTATCGAGCGGTGCGGGCGAAGACCCTGCAACGGTCTGCTGCTTTTTCTCGTCGGGCGATCCGAGCGGCAAGAGCGCCCTGGGGCAGACCGTCGAGCTGCAGTCGCCGCATTATTCTCTCGACGTCATCATCGATGAAGCGGGGCGCGTGCGCACGGAAAGAAGGGGGCAGCCATGAGTCCGAAGCGCTTGGGCGAAGGCGGCTTCCTCGCGGCAGAAGCCGCCATGCTCATGTTCCTGCTGCTCTTCGCCGTGGCGTCGCTCGCGGCGTTGGAGCGTTCCGCGAGTCTTCTGGCGCACAGCGAGGCGGAAACGAGCGCGCTGTTCTTGGCAGAAGGCGAGCTGGCTTCGATGGAGAGGAGGGCGGCGCAGTGCCCGAGCGGCAGCCCGCTGCCCGTGGGACAGCGGCGCGAAGCGGAGGAAAACGGCAGGCGGTTTTCGTTGGAAGCGCAGTTTTTTTCGATCGAGGCGTCTTCTTCTGTCTGCCGGGCGAGCGTGCAGGTGAGCTGGATGGAGGGGAAAGAGGCACGGGAGCTTTCTCTTGAGAGGACGGTGCATCTCGGTGGCGGGCGATAAAGCATGGGCGATGTGGAAGAAAGTGCGCGGGACGCGCCGAAAGAGCTGCGCGTCGTCTTTGGCGGATGAAGGCGGCTATGTGCTGTTGGAGTTTCTCGCGAGCTTTCCTGTCTATATCATGCTGCTTGCCAGCCTTTTTGCGGTATGGCTGTTCTTTCTCAAGAGCTATGTCGTCCTCCGGGCGATTGGGAGCTGCAGCAGGAGATGCGTCTCGCGCTTGAGCGCATTGCGCAGGATGCGGCCTTGGCGACGCGAATCGAGTGCAGGGAGCCGGGGGCGCTCCACATCGAGCGCTTCGTCAAGGGGGAGAAATGCTCGCTGGACTATGTGCTGCGCGAGGGAAGGAAAGGCCTGCCGCCGTATATCAGCAAGAAGGCTTCGGGCGAGACGTATGGCTATTCTGCGCCGCAGCCGATGACGGGCGGCCGAAATGTCTTCGGCAGCCTCGCTGTCGTCGAGTTTCGCTGCGAGAAGCGGGACGGGCTGCTCCTCCTGTATCTGACGGGGAGAATCGGCGCACGAAGAAGCGCGTCGCCTTTTTCGACAGCCGTCTGTCTGCCGCAGGCGGATCGCTGAGAGGAGGGAGCTGGATGGCGAACGACGAGCGCGGCGATGGCGTCCGCTTTCGCTCTGGCTGCCGTGCTGCTGCTCTCTCCGGCACGGCGGCTCTTCTCGTCCTCTCCGGACACAACCGCCTCGCCGCGAAAGAGGCCGTCGAGACGACGCGCCTCGTGGAAGGCGCGAGGAGCGCCGTGCGCCCGGGGCGGCACGCTTGGAACGGGATGAGGTCTTGCGCCGTCAGTTGGAGCAGGGCGGAGCGGAGGAGGAAGTGGCCGGTGGCTGCTTTTTGGGAAGCGGCGGCTCGTATCGGACGACCGCGAAGCGCCCTGCCGGAAGCCGACACGAAAGAAGGGGCAGCGTATCGCTTGACGGCGGTGAGTTGGCAGGAGGCGGGAGACGGCGGGTGGCGGCGGAGCCTTCCGGCAAGCGTGCGTATGCGGCGGCGGTCTACCGCTATGGCGAGGGGCGACTGGCGTTCGTCCATTGGGAGAAGTGAAGGGGGTGTCGGCTTGCGGCAGGGGATGGAAAGGCTTTTTGGCGCGGCTGCGCGAGCCGTGGACGACAGCGGTGGGGCTGGCCATGCAGGACGGGACGCTCTGCCTCGCATGTCTCGAAAGGACGGGGCCTCCTTGGCATGTGAAAGAAACGCTGCATCTTCCCCTTCCCGCATCGGAAGCGGACAATCCTCCCTGGCAGGAAACGGCGGAGGTCGTCAAGGTCGCGCTCTTCAAGCGCGGCTGGGAGAAGAGCCGCATCGCCGTCTGCCTGGCGCAAGAGCAGGTCTTCTCCTACAGCAAGGATTTTCCTCCGCTCTCCGAGAGGGAGATGAAGGAGGCGGCGCGTTGGGACTTGCTTGCGAGTCTGCCCGCTGCGGAGGAGGAACGCGCGTACTCTCTGGGATTCAAGCGCGTGGGCGAACAGGAGGTCGTTCTGGCGGCGCTGCCGCGCGAGAAGGCGCGGGCGATTCACCGCGCATTTTCTGAGGCGGGACTCTGCCTCGCTTCCCTGTGCTTTCTGCTGCCGGCGCCGGGAGATGCGGGCACGGCAGCGGAGCTTGCCGCCGACGGTGCGCCCTTGGCGCCGGCGCAGTCAGGGCAGGAGGACGATGCCGCTGCCTTCTTGGCGGCGCAAGGTCTTCTCGGGCAGGAGGAAGAGCATATCGAGCTTCTGCCCGAGGAGCTTCGTCCAGCAGAGTGGGCTTTCGGCAGGATAGCCGCCCTCTTCGCGGCTGTCTTCTTCTTTTGCCTGGCCTCGCTTTACACATGGAACGCATGGCAGATTCACGCCCTTCGGCAGGAGCTGCAGGAAGTCTCGCAGGAACTGGCGCTCCTTTCCCCTGAGCGGGTGCGCATGGAGCGCGATGCGCAGGAGGAGGGACGCACGGCCTTGAAAGAGGAGAAGCTCCTCTCGCTTTCGGAAGGCGCTGTGCCTTGCCGCAGCCTGCTCGTGCATTTCGGTGCGCATACGGTCGAGGGCGTTTGGATTCGCGATCTGCGCGTCGTCGATGGACATGTGGTCGAGGTCGGCGGCGCGGCGACGAGCTACGACGCCTTGGCGGGAGTTCGTCCGCTCCACGGAGACGGACGAGGCGTTCTTCAAGGCGGCGCCCGTGCTCAGAAGCTCGGAGCGCAGAAAGGAGACGGCGGGAGATACGCTCGTGTATTTTTCGCTGGAATTGAAGATCTAGCGAAGGGAATGCGGCCTCTGTGCGCGTCCTGTGGAAAAGGTCTATGGAGAGGGAGAATGCCATGCGTTCGATGATGCTTGTGCCTGCGATCCTCGCCGCCGTCTTCCTGGCGGCCGCGTTTCATCAATGGTGCTATGTGCCGCAGCGGGCGGAACTCGCAGGGCTTGCAGGCGAGCTGGAAGAGCAGCGGCAGGCGGCTGCCGCTGTGCAGGGTTTCATGAATATGCACGCCGACGAAAAGGAGCGTTCTGCAGCGCTTTCGGAGCGCAGCGCCGCGCTGGAAAAAGCGTCTGCCCAAGAGCATGGGGCAGGGGCGCATTCCTCGCGCTTTTGGAGCGCGAGGCGCTGCATGAGAAGCTGACGCTCGCCGCCGTCGTGCCCGGATCGCTGGAAGAAGAAGGCGGCACATCGCGGCTGCCGCTCGACGTGGAGCTTGACGGCGATTATTTTTCATCTCCTCGCCTTCTTGAAAGGGCTGGAAAGAAGCGAGCGGTTCGTGCGCGTGGAGAGCACGGAGATCCACAGCGACGACGGCAGGCTGCATGTGAAGCTCAAACTTTCCATCTTTGCCGAGAAGGAGTGACTTCTTTCGATCGGCATTGCAATCGGGCGGAAGATCAGGGACAGAGCAGCTCGCCTCTTCGTGGTCGCCATGACTTCGACGGGATCGCGTTTCTCCCGTCATTCATCCATATGGATAAATTTTGCACAATCTATATGTACAGCGGCGCCTGCGTGACGGTGAAGTTTGCTGCGGATACCTCGCTGATGGATGCGTTGGTCGATTGGTTCGGGAAGTCGTTCCGCATCAAGGAGGAGGGCGGCGGCAAGATGCTGGTGACGCTGAAGTGCAATGAAGAGGCCATGAAATATTGGGCATTGCAGTACGGGGACTGCATCGAGATCATGGAGCCTGAGCGGCTTCGCGCGACGGTCAGGGAAGTGGTGGAGCGCATGGCGAAAAAATATGCCGATTGCCCATCGTCCCCTGTGCAGAGCTTTTAGGGCTTGCACAGGGGACGCTTCTTATTGTAGACTAGGAAAGGTGACAAGGTTCATGTTTTGATGAAAGTGGGAAATTATATTGAGCACATTGCGTTTTTTGACGGCGGGTGAATCGCACGGTCCTTCGCTGACCGCCATCTTGGAAGGGGTTCCGGCAGGACTTGCACTGGATTTGGAAAGGATCGACCGCGATCTGGCGCGACGCCAGCAGGGGTATGGGCGCGGCGGACGCATGAAGATCGAGACGGATAAGGTGAAGATTCTTTCGGGCGTGCGCTTCGGCGAGACGATCGGCTCGCCCATCACGCTTTCGATCGAGAACCGCGATTGGCAGAACTGGCAGGAGCGCATGGCGGCGTTCGGCGAACCGCACGGCGACAAGGTCACGGCGGCCCGGCCCGGCCATGCCGATCTCACGGGCGTCAAGAAGTATGCGCGGGAGGACATCCGCGACATCCTGGAGCGCGCGAGCGCACGGGAGACGGCGATGCGCGTCGCCGTCGGCGCTGTGGCGAAGGAGCTTCTCCTCGCCCTCGGCGTCACGGTCGAGTCCGCCGTCCTCGATATCGGCGGCATCGCCGCAGACAGCGCCATGCGCGAAGCGGGGGCAGCGCAGCGGGCGGCGTCGGAGCTGAACTGCTGCGACAGCGAAGCGCAGGAGCGGATGAAGGAGCGGATTCGCGCCGCGAAGGAGGCGGGCGACACGCTCGGTGGCATCTTCGAGGTGCGCGTCTCGGGCGTGCCGCTCGGGCTTGGCAGCCACATCCAGTGGGACAGGAGGCTCGATGCGCGTCTCGCTGCCGCCATGATGTCGATCCAGGCGATCAAGGGCGTGGAGATCGGCGCGGGCTTCGGCTACGCCTCGCTTTTTGGGAAGCGAGGCGCACGACGAGCTTTTTCTGCGATGAAGATGGCCGCGCGTATCGCAGGACGAACCGCGCGGGCGGACTTGAGGGCGGCATGACGAACGGCGAGGAGATCGTCGTCCGCGCCGTCATGAAGCCGATCCCGACGCTGATGCGGCCGCTTCATTCCATCGACATCGAGAAGAAGGAACCCGTGCTCGCGTCGAAGGAGCGCAGCGACGTCTGCGCCGTGCCTGCCGCCTCTGTCGTCGGCGAGGCGATGGCGGCCTTCGTGATTGCCGAAGCGTTCAGTGAGAAGTTCGACAGCGACAATATGCGCGACATGAAAGCAGATATCGAAGCGTACAAGAAGTGCGCGGGGGAGGCGTGAGATGAAGAACGTCGTGTTGATCGGCTTCATGGGAACGGGCAAGACGAGCACGGGGCGCATCCTCGCGCAGCGCCTCGGCAGAGCTTTCGTCGACCTCGACGCTGCAATCGAGGAAGAGGTGGGGCGCTCGATCCCCGAAATCTTCGCCGCAGAGGGAGAGGCTGCTTTTCGTGCCTTGGAGAAGGAGGCGGTCAAGCGCGTGGCGGCGCGCCGCGCCCTCGTGATTTCGACGGGCGGCGGCACGGTGAAGGATGCGGCGAACGTGACAGAACTCAAGCAGAGCGGCGCGGTCATCTGCCTCACGGCTTCTGTCGACGCGGTGCTCATGCGCACGGCACATGTGGGCGAGCGGCCCGTGCTCGACGGCAAGGATGCGGGCGACCGCCGCCGGGCTGTCGAGGACCTGATGGAGGAGAGGCGCTCCCTCTACGCTGTGGCGGACTACAGCGTGGACACGAGCGAGCTTTCGCCGCTGCAAGTGGCGGATGACATCATCGGCTATCTGAAGAGGGAGGGTGTTTTTCGTGCATGATGTGCAAAAAGGTGCGCGTGGAGCTGGGCGCGGCGAGCTACGACATTTTTCTCGGCGAGGGACTTTCTCCGGAACTTTGCGCTTTCGTGAAAAACGCAGGGGTTTTTCGCGCAAGGCGCTCATCCTCTCGGATGAGAACGTGGGAAAGATCTATGGCGAGGAGACGGCAGACGTTTTGCGCGCGGCGGGTCTCGATCCTGTGCTCTACATCGTGCCCGCGGGCGAAGCCTCGAAGTCGCTCGCCATGGCGGATGAGGGTGTTCACCTGCGCCATCGAGGCGGGGCTTGACCGCCGCTCGCCCGTCTTCGCCACGGGCGGCGGCGTCGTCGGCGACCTCGCGGGCTTCATCGCTGCGGCCTACATGCGCGGCGTGCCCTTCGTGCAGCTGCCGACGAGCCTCCTCGCGCAGGTTGATTCGAGCGTTGGCGGCAAGGTCGCCGTCAACCATCGGCTGGGCAAGAACCTCATCGGTGCGTTCTATCAGCCCGCCGCCGTCTTCGCCGACTTCGCCGCCTTTTCCACGCTGCCCGAGCGCGAGATTCGCACGGGGCTCGGCGAGATCGTCAAGTATGGCATCATCTTTGACGAGGCGTTCTTCGCCTATCTCGAAGATCATGCGGGCGATGCGCTGCGCCTTTCGCCAGAGGCGGCGCTTCACATGGTCAGGCGCTCGTGCGAGATCAAGGCGGAAGTCGTCTCGAAGGACGAAAGGGAGGGCGGGCTGCGCCGCATCCTGAACTATGGGCACACCATCGGCCATGCCATAGAGAGGGAAACAGGCTATGTGCGCTACAATCACGGCGAGGCTGTCGCCATCGGATCCTTGGGCGCGGCGTACATTAGCGAGGCCCTGGGCATGATCGATGCAGCGGACGTCCTGCGCGTGCACCGCCTGACGGAGCGCCTGGGACTGCCGCTTTTCGCTGAAGGCTGCACGGTCGACGGGCTCTACGCGGCGATCTTCCACGACAAGAAAACGATCGATGGCAGGGTCAACTGGGTGCTCATGGAAGGCATCGGCAAGGTCTGCGTGCGGGACGACGTCCCTGAAACCGTCGTGCGCGCGGCTATGGAGCGCTGTCTCAAATCTTGAACGTCAGGAGTCTGAATCCGGTCGCTCACTGGCTGAAAGTCGCACTTCCCTAGAAAAATTCAGCTTCGGAGCAATCATTTCATCCGATTTGATTGACAGATTAGGCGGCACGGTCTATAATGAAATTGCGTGAGTATCAGGCGCGGTTCTGCAACACACCAAGAAACAGGAGGAATTACTATGGTTGGTAAGGTCAAATGGTTCAGCGCAGAAAAGGGCTATGGTTTCATCGAGAGGGAAGACGGCGATGATGTTTTTGTCCATTTCTCTGCAATCCAGGGCGATGGCTTCAAGACATTGGCTGAGGGTCAGGGCGTAGAATTCGAGATTGTCGAAGGCGCACGCGGCCCGCAGGCTTCCAATGTCGTGAAGACTGCGTAAGCTGCACGCACGAACGTTCGTTTTTTGGACACTGTGTGCTGCCCTACATGAAAGATGCCGATGGGACTTCGTCTTCGGGCGCGGCTCCTGCACTTTCATGGAAAGCAAGACGAAAGCATTCCGTGCTTTCTTCAGGGGAACGTTGAATGAACCACGCGTTTTCTGGAAGTTTGGCAAAGAACCGGCTCCGTATGGAGCCGGTTCTTTTGTTTCTCCGACGTTGCTGCGAAGGAAATCCTCGTGAAAATTTTCAGAAACATTCTTTCCAGAAGAAGGGTTTTCGAAGCGGGGGGAGAATATATACAACAGAAGAAACAGGAAAGGGGACATGTCGCTATGGCAACATTCACGGTGCGAGGGAAGAATATTGAGATCACCCCGTCGCTCAAGGATTATGTCGAGAAGCGTGTCGGCAAAATCACGAAGTATTTCGATGACGTGGGCGAAATCTCAGTGCTCCTCACGGTTTCCAAGGGACGCCATATTGTCGAAGTCACTGTGCCCATCCCAGGGGGCGTGCTGCTTCGGGGCGAAGAGGCAACGATGGATATGTACACCTCCATCGATCTCGTCGTCGAGAAGCTGGAGCGTCAGATCCGCAAGCAGAAGACGCGGCTTGCCAAACGTTTCCGCGGCGGCGGTTTCAAAGAGGAGGCTGTGCAGCAGACGGGAGCTATTCCCGTGCAGGAGGAGGAAGGCGAATTCCCGCTCGTGAAGACGAAGCGCTTCGTCGTGAAGCCCATGGATGTGCAGGAGGCAATCATGCAGATGAACCTCTTGAACCACAACTTCTTCGTGTTCCGTAACGCTGAGTCAGAGGAGATCAATGTTGTCTATCGCCGCACCGACGGCAGATATGCCTTGATCGAGCCGGGAGATTGAATTTTGTTTTGACTGCCCGCCGGAGCAAAGCTCTGGCGGGCTTTTCCATCCGTCCGCCTTCGGAATCGTGCGCTGCCTTGCAGGAAGGAAGCGAATCCGTCTGCGCCCCTTCGGGCTTGACTTCTTGGGCTTTCATGGTAGAATGGTTCATGATAATGGATGATGCGATGGCTGTTTGGAAAAGAAACGCAGATGCCTTTTGAGGCGTTGCGGAAGGATAAAAGGGGTGCTGTTTTCCATGCCGAATCATGTTTTGGCGTTCCTCGTCGCCATGGTCGCCGCGGTTGCCGTGACGCCGGCGGTCATTTTTGCAAAAAAACGGGGCGCTCGATGCGCCGGATGCGCGCAAGGTGCACAAGAAGCCAGTGCCGCGCATCGGCGGCGTCGGCATATACATCGCTTTCGTGGTGTCGATGCTCGTCTTCATGCTCCGCGGCGATCTTTCTGACGAGGTCTTGACGGAGCTTGCAGGGCTCATGGCGGGCGGCTCTCTCATCGTGCTCCTGGGGCTGATCGACGATTACAAGAATCTGCCGGCGAAGGTCAAGCTCCTCGGGCAGATCGTCTGCGCCTGTGTGCTCGTCGCCTTCGATGTGCGCATCGACTTCATCACCGACCCGTTCGGCGATTACTTCTATCTCGAATATCTTGCCGTGCCCGCGACGATCTTCTGGATCGTCGGCCTGACGAATACCGTGAACCTCATCGACGGCCTGGACGGCTTGGCGGCCGGCGTTGCCACGATCGCATCCGTCACCATCTGTCTCGTCGCCCTGCAGCAAGGCTATGCGCTCGTCGCTGTCTTGACGGCTGCGCTCGCGGGAGCCGCTATCGGCTTTCTTTTCTACAACTTCAATCCGGCGAAGATCTTTATGGGAGACACGGGCAGCATGTTCCTCGGCTTCATGCTCGCGGGCATTTCGATCATCGGCGCGGTCAAGAGCGCGGCGACCATCGCGCTCATCGTGCCGATCCTCGCGCTCGGGCTGCCCATCATGGACACGACGTTCGCGATCGTGCGCCGCTATCGCGGCGGCGTGCCGATCTTCAAGCCCGACAAGGGGCATCTCCATCATCGCCTGCTCGACCTCGGCTTCACGCAGCGGCAGGCAGTTCTTTTTGATGTACATCATCAGCGCGCTCCTCGGACTCAGCGCCGTCGCTTTGACGGAGGTTTCGGGCGGCATCGCGCTGCTCATCTTCGTGGGCGTCGTCGCATCTGTGCTTTTCGGCGCGAAGAAGATCGGCATCTTTCGCATGAACGACTCCGCGCAGACGCATTGATGCGGGCGGAGTCCCTTCTATATCTTCCATTGATCGCCTGCAGCGGGAAAAGGAGAACGAACCTATGAAGAAGATCAAGGTCATGACAGTTTTCGGCACGCGCCCGGAGGCGATCAAGATGGCGCCGATCGTGCTAGAACTCAAGAAACACGAGGAAGAGATCACGCCGCTCGTCGCCGTGACAGCGCAGCACCGCGAGATGCTCGATCAAGTGCTTTCGCTCTTTTCCATCACGCCCGACTACGATCTCGACATCATGGCGCAGGGGCAGACGCTCTTCGACATCACGTCGAAGGCGCTTCTGGGGCTGGACAGTGTGCTGGGCAGGGAAAAACCCGACATCGTGCTCGTGCACGGCGATACGACGACGACCTTTGCCGGCGCCCTCGCCGCCTATTATCATCAGACGGCGGTCGGACATGTAGAGGCGGGGCTGCGCACGCAGGACAAGTACTCGCCGTTCCCCGAGGAGATGAACCGAAAGCTCACGGGAGCGCTCGCCGATCTTCACTTTGCGCCGACGATGACAGCGAAAGAGAACCTCATGAAAGAGGGCGTGAACGAAAACCGCATCTTCGTCACGGGCAACACGGTCATCGACGCCTTGCGGCAGACGGTGCGCGAAGATTTCCGCTTCGACCATACGCGCCTCGACGGGCTGGGCTCGGAAGGACGGCGCATCGTGCTCGTGACGACGCATCGGCGCGAGAATCTCGGCGAGCCCATGCGCCACGTCTACAAAGCGCTCAAGGAGCTTGTCGGAGAGCTGCCCGACATCGAGGCGGTCTTCCCAATGCACAAGAACCCCAAGGTGCGCGAGGTTGCCCGCGAAGAGCTCGGCGGTCTCGACCGCGTTCATCTGATCGATCCCTTGGATTATGAGCCGTTTGCAAACCTCATGGCGCGCTCTTATCTCATCCTGACGGATTCGGGCGGCGTACAGGAAGAAGCGCCGGCGCTCGGCAAGCCCGTACTCGTGCTGCGCGATACGACGGAGCGCCCCGAAGCATTGGCGGCGGGGACGGTACGTCTCGTCGGCACAGACGAGGTCGCGTCTATCGGGAAGCGAAGAGGCTTCTGACGGACGAGAGCGCCTACATGCGCATGAGCGGCGCCTGCAACCCCTATGGCGATGGCGAGGCGTCGCGCCGCATCATCGGGGCGATCCTTTACCACGCGGGCTTCTGCCACGAGAAGCCCGACGTCTTTTCCGCCTGCTGATGGAGCGGGAAACGAAATCCAAGGAGAAAGGCGCGCTTCGCCAGGCGCTTGACGCCTACCTTTTTGAGCGGTCTTGGCATCTTCTTCTGCGTCGTGCTCGGCATCTCCATGTATGTGGGGCACTTGGCAGACGAAGCGTTCTCTTTGGGGCACAAGGGAATTTTTGCAGGAATCCTCGTGGGATTCCCGCTCGCCCTCTTTTCCGTCTATCGGCGCGTGCGGCAGATGCGCTGAACCGTCGCTGCTGCGCTTTCGTTGCACAACATGCGCAGGGCAGCGGACGGTTGGAAGACCGAGAATTTTTTCGAAAAACTTAAAAAGAGCTTAAGTTTTTCGCTCTTTTTTACGATACATAGGTACAACGTCGCATAGAGAGTAGAGTGCTGTTGCTATTGTGCGGAAAGTGGGGGAGCAGGATGAAAGTTGTCGTGCATCTTCCAGACATACGCATAGAATTTGCTATAATTTATATTGATAGTTTGTTTATGAAACGATAAATACAGGATATATAATTGCCATCTATTTCCATGAGGTTCACCATTTTTTAATTTTATGGAGGTTTCTGCTTGTTTTCGGCAGGGGAAAGGATTCTTTTGTCGAAACTATGAAATAGACGTGAGGGAAGGTTGCGGCGTTCGCGCGAAAGCTTTCACGTCGGTTTGAGGAGATATTCGCACCCGGCGCTTTTGCCGCCGAAGGAGGAATATGTGAGGGAAGTCTTATCGGTATGTGCGAAGCGGCTTGCCGCATGGCTCGGCGGCTTCGCGCTCATGGCGCTCGTGTCGTTCGCCGCCGGCGGACGCGCGGAGCTCATCGGCGCGTGGCTCATCGGCTATCTGGCGGCTGCAGTCTGCCTGTGGAATCTCATCTGGCGTACATGGAGGAGCACGACGCTGACCGTCGAGCGAGCCAAGCGCGAGATGCGGCAGGGGTTCGTTCTGCGGCTCGTCACGATCTTCATCGTGTTCTGGGCGGCAGTGCAGATTTCGGCCGAAGTATTCTTCGCGGTGGTTTCGGGCTTTGCCCTGTGCTACGTCGTGACGATGCTCCACATCATGCTGCTCGCGCTTGGCAGGATCGATAAGGGAAAGGCGGATTGAATCCGCCCTTTCAGGAGGAGACGCCTTTCGGCGCTCCTCGAAGATTTATCCGAAAGGGAGGTAGTTAAACATGCATGAAATCGGTGTTCGCGAAGTTATTCAGTTCGCCGGCATGACCTTCAATGAGGAAACCTTGATCATGACATGGATCACGATGGCCGTCGTTCTTCTCATCGCGATACTCGCGACGCGCAATTTGCAGCTCATTCCCTCGGGCTGGCAGAATGTGCTGGAGCTCGTGGTCACTTGGCTGCATGAGCAGATGGACGCGACGCTGGGGCCGAAAGGCCGTTGGCTCGCGCCGATGATCATCACCTTGTTCCTGTTTCTCTTGGTTTCCAACTGGATCGGCCTCGTGCCGAAGATGGCGTCGCCGACGAATGACTTGAACACCACGTTGGGGCTCGCGCTCTTTGTCGTCGCCTTGGTGCATGGTCTGGGACTCTACATAGGAGGCACGAAGTACATCAAGCACTTCTTCCAGCCGACGCCTGTCTTCGTCATCCTCAACATCATCGAGGAAGTGGCGAAGCCCATCACTCTGGCCTTTCGTCTATTCGGCAACATTCTCGCAGGTGAGATTCTCATCATCATCCTGCTGAAGCTCGTGCCGATCTGGATGCCTGTGCCGTCCGTTCTTTGGCTCGCCTTCAGTATCTTCATCGGCATGGTGCAGGCGGTCATCTTCACGATGCTGTCGATTGCCTATCTGTCGAATGCCTTCCATTCGGGCGAAGAGCATTGAGGGCCGGGAGACGCTTGACGCTCCCGCATGTTTCTGTTCATGTCCGGGCAGGGGAAATCTTGCTTGGGCGACTGTATCTTTAAGGAGGAAATCTTTCATGGAAAACGCGATTATGGTAGCAGCCGCTTTGATTGGCGCAGGTATTACGATGGGTCTTGCCGCGATCGGCGCCGGCATCGGCGACGGTCTTGTCACAGCTCGCTTCATCGAAGGAATCACGCGCCAGCCGGAGGCGAAGAACGCCCTCTTCACGAACACGCTGATTTCCGTCGGTCTGATCGAGGCTATGGCGATCATCGCGACGGTTGTTGCCCTGATCATGCTCTATGCGAACCCGCTTCTGACGAAATAAGGAGAGCGTAAATTCTCTCTATCACAGAAAAGGGGGTACAGCAAATTGATCGATATAAATTGGACCCTTGCGGCTCAGATCCTGAACTTCCTGATCCTTGTCGCGCTGCTTCGTGCCTTTGCCTATAAGCCGATCGTCAACATGCTCCAGGAGCGCCGGGCGAAGATCGAGATGAGCCTCGCCAAGGCGGACGAGGACGTGGAGAAGGCCGAAGCCCTCAAGAAGGAATACCAGGATCAGCTCGCGAGCGCCCGCGTCAAGGCGCAGAAGATCATCGACTCCGCCTCGCGTCAAGCGACTGAGGAGCGCGACGAGAGCGTCGTGAAGACGAAGCGCGAGATTGAGCAGATGAAGAAGTCGGCTGCTGAGGAGATCGAGCGCGAGCGCCGCGCTGCAGCGGAGACGCTGCGCGCCGAGGTCGTCGCCCTCTCGATGGCGGCGGCGAGCAAGGTCATCGAGAAGAACCTTGACGAGAAGGCGAACGAGAGCCTCATCGCTGAGTTTGCCGACCGACTCGGCAACGAAAAGCTTGGTGATCTCTCATGCTGAATCTGCAACTGGCAAAAAGTATTCGCGCGCCATCTTCGAGATCGCCGCGGATGCGAAGAAACTCAGGAATACGGAGAAGAGCTCACGGGCGTGACGCGCATCGTATTCGACGAGCCGATGCTCCGAGGCTTCGCGACGAATCCGCAGGTGCCGCCCGAAGCGAAGAAGTCGCTCTTCAGGAAGGTCTTTGCGGGAGAGCTTTCTTCGGACATCGAGAACTTCATCATGCTCTTGATCGACAAGCATCGCATGGACCTTTTGGAGGTCATAGATGCCCAGTATCAAGATTTTTCCAACGAGGCGCAGGGCATCGTCGTCGCGGACATCACGACGGCGCATCCCTTGACGGGAGAGCTTGAAAAGCTCCTCGCCGAAAAAGCTTGAAAAAGGCGACGGGGCGCAGCGTGAAGCTCAGGAAGCACATCGACGCCGCCATCATTGGCGGTGCGATCGCCCAGATCGGCGACAAGCGCATCGATGGCAGCGTACAGGGGCGCCTTGCGGCACTGCGCGCTGAGATACTGGCGAACAAGTGAGAAATTGGGGTGACAGCATAACATGAAAATGAATCCGGAAGAAATAACAGCCATCATCAAAGACCAGATCAAGAACTACAATGTCGATCTGAATGTCGATGATGTCGGCACTGTTATCGAGATCGGTGACGGCATCGCCCATATCCACGGCCTCACGAAAGCCATGGCAGGCGAGCTGCTCGATTTCGGCAATGATGTATACGGTCTTGCCCTGAACCTCGATCAGGACGACGTCGGCGCCGTTATCTTGGGCGGCGACACGGAAATCAAGGAAGGTGCGACGGTCAAGCGCACGAAGAAGATCATGCAGGTGCCGGTCGGCGAGAACATGGTCGGCCGCGTCGTCGACGCTCTCGGGCGTCCGATCGACGGCAAGGGTCCGATCCAGGCTGCGGAGCATCGCGCCGTCGAGTTCCCCGCGCCGGGCATCGCGGACAGGAAGTCTGTCCATGAGCCGCTGCAGACGGGACTCAAGGCGATCGACGGCCTCGTGCCGATCGGTCGCGGTCAGCGCGAGCTGATTATCGGCGACCGCGGCACGGGCAAGACGGCGATCGCCGTCGATACGATCCTGAACCAGAAGGGGCAGAACTGCATCTGCGTCTATGTCGCCATCGGCCAGAAGGCGTCCACGGTCGCGCGCGTCGTCAAGACGCTCGAAGACGCGGGCGCGATGGAGTATTCCATCGTCGTCGCGGCAACGGCGGCGGACAGCGCTCCTCTGCAGTATCTCGCGCCGTATGCGGGCGTCGCCATGGCGGAGCACTTCATGTACAAGGGCGGCCATGCGCTCTGCGTCTATGACGATCTGACGAAGCACGCCGCTGCGTACCGCGCGATGTCGCTCCTCCTGCGCCGTCCGCCGGGACGCGAAGCCTATCCGGGCGACGTCTTCTATCTGCACTCGCGCCTCTTGGAGCGCGCGGCGAAGCTCTCCGACGAGCTTGGCGCAGGCTCCATCACGGCTCTGCCGGTCATCGAGACGCTGGCGGGCGACCTCTCGGCGTACATCCCGACGAACGTCATCTCCATCACTGACGGACAGATCATGCTGGAGACGGATGCGTTCTATTCGGGCATCCGTCCGGCGATCAACGTCGGTCTCTCCGTCTCGCGCGTCGGCGGCTCGGCGCAGATCAAGGCGATGAAGCAGGTCGCGGGCACATTGCGTCTCGACCTCGCACAGTACCGCGAGCTTGCTGCCTTCGCGCAGTTCGGCTCCGATCTAGACAAGGCGACGAAGGAACAGCTCGACCGCGGCGCACGCATGGTTGAGACCTTGAAGCAGCCGCAGTATTCGCCGCTCGCTGTCGCGGATCAGGTGCTCGTGCTCTTCACGGCCGTGCGCGGCTTCCTCGCGGACATTCCCGTGGAGAGGGTCGTCAAGTTCCGGGAGGACTTCATCAAGTTCATGCACGCGAATCACGCTGATGTCGGCAAGAAGATCGCCGAGCAGAAGAAGCTCGACGATGGCTTGGAGGCCGAGATCAAAAAGTGCATCGAGGAGTTCAAGGAGACGGTTTCTTACAGGGTCAAAGAATAATAGCGAGGTGATTCATTTTGGCTAGCTTGCAGGATATACGCCGAAGGATCAAGAGCGTAAAAAGCATCCAGCAGATCACGAACGCTATGAATATGATCGCGACCTCAAGGCTGCGCCGCGCCAAGGATGCGGCGACGAACAACCGCCCCTACGCGGAAAAGATGGCGGAAGTGGTCAAGGACATCGCGGCGAACGCCGGCGATTTCAGCCACCCGCTCCCGGAGACGCATGCGGACGGCAAGACGCTCTATCTCGTCTGCGCCGCCGACAAGGGGCTGGCGGGCGCTTACTCGAGCAACGTATTCAAGCTCGTCCACGGCCTCGTAGAGGACAAGTCGAAGACGACGCTTGTGACCGTGGGCCGCAAGGCGCGCGATCATTTCAAGCATCGGGGCTTCGATGTTGCCGAGTCCTACCTCGGCATCAGCGAGCGTCCGACTTACGAAGAAGCGCGCACGATCGCCCAAGAGCTCACGCGCCGTTTCACCGAAGGCGGCATCAAAGAGATCCACATGGTCTATACGCGCTTCATCTCGTCGATCAGCTGCGTGCCGGAAACAATGCAGCTCCTGCCCTTTGAGAGGCTCGGCGAAGTGAAGGAAGGCCTCATGCGGAATACATCTACGAGCCGTCGGCGGAAGAAGTCCCGGCTTCCTCCCTGCCGCAGTATCTCGTCACGACGGTGTACGCGGCGCTCTTGCAGTCCGCCGCGAGCGAACTGAGTTCCCGCATGAACGCGATGAGCAATGCGACGGACAACGCCGAAGAGCTCATCCGCAAGCTCGACCTGCACTACAACAAAGTGCGTCAGGCTGGCATAACCCGCGAGATCACCGAGATCGTGGGCGGTGCGGAAGCCTTGAAGTAAGGAGGTTTAGCATTGGCTAAAGGTAAAGTCGTACAGGTCATCGGACCTGTCGTAGATATCGAATTTTCAGCGGGAGAGCTGCCTGCCATCCTCAACGCCGTCACGATCCAGGGCAAGGTGGAAGACCTCGACATCGATCTCGTTGTCGAAGTCATGCAGCATCTCGGCGACAGCGTGACGCGCTGCATCGCCATGAGCTCGACGGACGGCCTCATGCGCGGCATGGAAGCAGAAGACACGGGCGCGCCGATTCGAGTGCCCGTCGGCGATGCATGCCTCGGGCGCGTCTTCAACGTGCTCGGCAAGACGGTTGACCATAATCCCGCCCCCGTCGGCAACAAGGAGGCGTGGCCGATTCATCGTCCGGCGCCGAAGTTCGACGAGCAGGAGACGTCGACGCAGATCTTGGAGACGGGCATCAAGGTCGTCGACCTCATCGCCCCGTATTCCAGAGGCGGCAAGATCGGCCTCTTCGGCGGCGCGGGCGTCGGCAAGACGGTTCTGATCATGGAGCTCATCCACAACATCGCGACCGAGCACGGCGGCTACTCCGTTTTCGCGGGCGTCGGCGAACGCACGCGCGAGGGCAACGACCTCTGGTCGGAAATGACGGAGTCGGGCGTCATCGACAAGACGGCGCTCGTCTATGGTCAGATGAACGAGCCGCCGGGAGCGCGTATGCGCGTCGCTCTGACAGGGACTGACGATGGCGGAATACTTCCGTGATGTGCAGGGCCAGGACGTGCTGCTCTTCATCGACAACATCTTCCGTTTCATCCAGGCGGGCTCCGAGGTTTCGGCGCTTCTCGGCCGTATGCCTTCCGCCGTCGGCTATCAGCCGACTTTGACGACGGACGTCGGCGCTCTGCAGGAGCGCATTACTTCGACGAAGAAGGGATCGATCACGTCCGTGCAGGCCGTCTATGTGCCGGCGGACGACCTGACCGATCCTGCGCCTGCGGCGACGTTCACGCATCTCGATGCGACGACCGTTCTCTCGCGCCAGATCGCCGAGCTCGGCATCTATCCCGCCGTCGATCCTCTGGATTCCACATCGCGTATCCTCGACCCGAACGTCATCGGCGAGGAGCACTACGAAGTCGCGCGCGGCGTGCAGGCGGTGCTCCAGAAGTACAAGGAGCTGCAGGACATCATCGCGATCCTCGGCATGGAGGAGCTTTCCGACGAGGACAAGCTCACCGTTGCGCGTGCGCGCAAGATCCAGCGCTTCCTGTCGCAGCCGTTTGCCGTCGCGGAAGTCTTCACAGGCTCGCCCGGCAAGTATGTGCCGCTGAAGGAAACGATCCGCGGCTTCAAGGAAATTCTCGAAGGCAAGTATGATGATCTGCCCGAGAATGCGTTCTACATGGTCGGCAACATCGACGAGGTCATCGAAAAAAGCGGACAAGATCAAAAAAGGAGGGATGATTCGTGGCTTCCATCAAGCTCGAAATTGTCTCTCCCGACCGGGTTGTCTACAGCGACGACATCGCTATGCTCATCGTGCGCTCGACGGGCGGCGAACTTGGCATCCTGCCGCATCACGCGCCGCTTGTCACGGGGCTTCTGCCCCATGCCATGCATGTGAAGTTCCCCGACCGTGAAGAACTCATCGCCGTCTCCGGCGGTTTCATGGAAGTGCAGCCTGAGAAGATCACGGTGCTTGCTTCCGCTGCTGAAGAGCCGATCGACATCGACATCAACCGCGCTCAGCGCGCCTACCAGAGAGCCAAGGAGCGCATCGCCGCGTTCCGCAGCGCATCGGAGACGAAAAAGATCGACCTCCAACGCGCTGAAGCGGCTCTGCATCGTGCCATCGCGCGTCTTGAGGCGACGAAGACATCCTACGACAAGTAAGGAAGAGTGTGCATGGATCGGAAGATTCGTGCCGCTATCAGCAAACAGCCCGACGGATTCGTCGGGCTGTTTGCTTGTTTGGATTTATGGTATAATAAGAGAAAAAAACTTTTGACAAACGGAGAAAATCCTATGGAAAAAGGACGGAAGGGAAGACAGTATCAAGACACCGTCTTCCGTATGTACTTCAATGATGAAAAATCGGCTGAAAGAAGTCGCCGGAGCTTTGCATGGACGCCTGTATGCCGAAGGTGATCGTCTCAAGATCGTGACACTGGAAGGAACGTTCCTGTCGCAAGTGAAAAATGACATCTCGTTCTTGTTGGCAGGACGGCAGCTGGTGTTCCTTGAGCATCAAAGCACGGCGAACCGAAACATGGCATTGCGCTGCTTGTACTACATCTGTGAACAACTGCGGCGCTACATCCCGATGAAGAAGCTCTACCAGAACGCGCCGATCCAACTTCCGGCGCCGGAATTCCATGTGTTCTATACGGGCGGCCGTGATCTGCCCGAAACATGCCGGATGAAGCTGTCCGACGCCTACAGGAAAAACGGAGAAAGAGAAGATCCGCTCGGAGCTGGAAGTGGAATTCCACAACATTTCGTATGACGGTGCGAAGGCGCTTCTGCAAAAGAAGCCGTTCCATCCACGACTACAGCTTCTTCATCGACCGCATCAAGAAGAACATCGCGGCGGGGATGGAAAGGGTGCAGGCGATCCGCGAAGCCATGAGATACTGCGAGGAACATGACATCATGCGGGAATTCTTGGAAGAGCACGAAAGGGAGGTCATCGATATGGTGGATTTCGAATGGAACCAGAAAGACTTCGAGGAAGCAATCCTAGAGGAAGGCATCGAACGCGGCATCGAAGAGGGGAAGGTCGATATCGTCACGGAAATGCTGCGCGACAAGCTACCGTTGGAAACGGTTGCACGCATATCGAAATTCTCCCTCGAAAGGGTGCAGGAACTCGGCAGAATGCATAGCTTGCTGTGACAAGGAGCGGCTGGAGCTCAAAACAGGGACTGTGAAATGACGCGCCCCTGCCATGGCATGATCGGCAGAGAAAAACTTTCGACAAACGGAGAAAATCCTATGGAAAAAGGACGGAAGGGAAGACAGTATCAAGACACCGTCTTCCGTATGTACTTCAATGATGAAAAGCGGCTGAAAGAAGTCGCCGGAGCTTTGCATGGACGCTTGTATGCCGAAGGTGATCGTCTCAAGATCGTGACACTGGAAGGAACGTTCCTGTCGCAAGTGAAAAATGACATCTCGTTCTTGTTGGCAGGACGGCAGCTGGTGTTCCTTGAGCATCAAAGCACGGCGAACCGAAACATGGCATTGCGCTGCTTGTACTACATCTGTGAACAACTGCGGCGCTACATCCCGATGAAGAAGCTCTACCAGAACGCGCCGATCCAACTTCCGGCGCCGGAATTCCATGTATTCTATACGGGCGGCCGTGATCTGCCCGAAACATGCCGGATGAAGCTGTCCGACGCCTACAGGAAAACGGAGAAAGAGAAGATCCGCCTGGAGCTGGAAGTGGAATTCCACAACATTTCGTATGACGGTGCGAAGGCGCTTCTGCAAAGAAGCCGTTCCATCCACGACTACAGCTTCTTCATCGACCGCATCAAGAAGAACATCGCGGCGGGGATGGAAAGGGTGCAGGCGATCCGCGAAGCCATGAGATACTGCGAGGAACATGACATCATGCGAGAATTCTTGGAAGAGCACGAAAGGGAGGTCATCGATATGGTGGATTTCGAATGGAACCAGAAAGACTTCGAGGAAGCAATCCTGGAGGAAGGCATCGAACGTGGCATCGAGCGCGGCATCGAACGTGGCCGCGAAGAGGGGAAGGTCGATATCGTCCTGGAAATGCTGCGCGACAAGCTGCCGTTAGAAACGGTTGCACGCATATCGAAATTCTCCCTCGAAAGGGTGCAGGAACTCGGCAGAATGCATAGCTTGCTGTGACAAGGAGCGGCTGGAGCTCGAAACAGGGACTGTGAAATGACGCGCCCCCGCCATGGCATGATCGGAAGAGAAAAACTTTCGACAAACGGAGAAAATCCTATGGAAAAAGGACGGAAGGGAAGACAGTATCAAGACACCGTCTTCCGTATGTACTTCAATGATGAAAAGCGGCTGAAAGAAGTCGCCGGAGCTTTGCATGGACGCCTGTATGCCGAAGGTGATCGTCTCAAGATCGTGACACTGGAAGGAACGTTCCTGTCGCAAGTGAAAAATGACATCTCGTTCTTGTTGGCAGGACGGCAGCTGGTGTTCCTTGAGCATCAAAGCACGGCGAACCGAAACATGGCATTGCGCTGCTTGTACTACATCTGTGAACAACTGCGGCGCTACATCCCGATGAAGAAGCTCTACCAGAACGCGCCGATCCAACTTCCGGCGCCGGAATTCCATGTGTTCTATACGGGCGGCCGTGATCTGCCCGAAACATGCCGGATGAAGCTGTCCGACGCCTACAGGAAAACGGAGAAAGAGAAGATCCGCCTGGAGCTGGAAGTGGAATTCCACAACATTTCGTATGACGGTGCGAAGGCGCTTCTGCAAAGAAGCCGTTCCATCCACGACTACAGCTTCTTCATCGACCGCATCAAGAAGAACATCGCGGCGGGGATGGAAAGGGTGCAGGCGATCCGCGAAGCCATGAGATACTGCGAGGAACATGACATCATGCGAGAATTCTTGGAAGAGCACGAAAGGGAGGTCATCGATATGGTGGATTTCGAATGGAACCAGAAAGACTTCGAGGAAGCAATCTTGGAAGAAGGCCGCGAAGAGGGTAAGGTCGATATCGTCCTGGAAATGCTGCGCGACAAGCTGCCGTTGGAAACGGTTGCACGCATATCGAAATTCTCCCTCGAAAGGGTGCAGGAACTCGGCAGAATGCATAGCTTGCTGTGACAAGGAGCGGCTGGAGCTCGAAACAGGGAATGTGAAATGACGCGCCCCTGCCATGGCATGAGATGAAGCTGTCCGACGCCTACAGGAAAACGGAGAAAGAGAAGATCCGCCTGGAGCTGGAAGTGGAATTCCACAACATTTCGTATGACGGTGCGAAGGCGCTTCTGCAAAGAAGCCGTTCCATCCACGACTACAGCTTCTTCATCGACCGCATCAAGAAGAACATCGCGGCGGGGATGGAAAGGGTGCAGGCGATCCGCGAAGCCATGAGATACTGCGAGGAACATGACATCATGCGAGAATTCTTGGAAGAGCACGAAAGGGAGGTCATCGATATGGTGGATTTCGAATGGAACCAGAAAGACTTCGAGGAAGCAATCCTGGAGGAAGGCATCGAACGTGGCATCGAACGCGGCATCGAAGAGGGGAAGGTCGATATCGTCCTGGAAATGCTGCGCGACAAGCTGCCGTTGGAAACGGTTGCACGCATATCGAAATTCTCCCTCGAAAGGGTGCAGGAGCTCGGCAGAATGCATAGCTTGCTGTGACAAGGAGCGGCTGGAGCTCGAAACAGGCAGAACCTCTATATCAGAGATTCTGCCTGTTTTTGTATGAAGATATTCGATATGCTGGATTTCATCATGGCGGAGAGGGTGGGATTCGAACCCACGGTGCATTGCTGCATCACTGGTTTTCAAGACCAGCTCCATAAACCACTCGGACACCTCTCCATGACTTGCTGTACCATTTTAGCAAAAGGGCAGCAAGCTGTCAATGCTTATTCCCCGTGCTGCTTTCGTGCTGCAGGATCGGTTCGATCACGGCGCGAAAACAGCGGTCGAGCTCTTCGGAAGACATCTTTCTGCCTCCCTTGATCCACCACAGTACCATTTCCACGAAGCTTCCTGCAATGTGGTTGACGAGAAACTCCTGCGACATGTCGGGAACGTTTTTTTGCCGTGCGCGGCGATGTAGAGAAGCACGAGATCCTTCAGGCTGTCCTTGAAGTAGCGCAGGAAAATGTCGCTGCTCGCGGAGGACAGCAGGCCGAGGATATTGCTGTCGTTTTCTTCGAGATGCTGTAGGAGGTGCAGGAAGATGGAGTGAGGAGCGATCCCGTCCGAATACAGGCCGTGCGTGTGGGTGTGGTCCATGGCGCTGCCGACGATGTGGCCGAACAGCTCCTCGCACAGAGATTTCAGGAGATCGTCCTTCGTCTCGAAGTGCGCGTAAAAGGTTGTGCGTCCGATGTCGGCGATGTCGATGATCTCCTGAACAGTGATCTTGTTGTAGCTCTTCTTTGCTGCAAGTTCGCTGAAAGCGGCGAAGATCGCCGCCCTTGTCTTTTTCTGCCGCCTGTCCATGAAAGTTCCTCCTCTATGTATCAGCTTATGAGCTTGACCGTGCTGTACATATGTTCACACGCCTTACGTGAAACCAGCCGATCGGGCTGCGCCTACGGCTTGCCCTCTCGGGGTTTCAGGGTAAACTTTTTGGACATATGTTCAGCCGTGACGCGGTGCAGCATGGGTCGGCTTCAACGCCGTCTCTGACGGTGGTTGCATCAAGAGGGCATGCTGTACATATGTCCACACGCCTTACGTGAAACCAGCCGATCGGGCTGCGCCTACGGCTTGCCCTCTCGGGGTTTCAGGGTAAACTTTTTGGACATATGTTCAACCGTGACGCGGTGCAGCATGGGTCGGCTTCAACGCCGTCTCTGACGGTGGTTGCATCAAGAGGGCATGCTGTACATATGTCCACACGCCTTACGTGAAACCAGCCGATCGGGCTGCGCCTACGGTTTGCCCTCTCGGGGTTTCAGGGTAAACTTTCTGAAGTGTTCGGTAAAAGACGCATGGAAAGTATCGTCCGTTGTTTTCCTCTGCCTGCTTGCTTAAAATAAAAGAGAACAATATGTTCCCTAGCATATCCATTGTATGAAATGAGATATCGTCTTGTCAAGCGGAAGGAAATGGGGGATCTTTATGGCAGAGGCAGATGTGGTACGGGAAAAGAGAGCTTTGCCATCGAGCGGCGGTGCTTTCGGCTGGCGGAGTGCGGCGGCGTTGCTGAAAAGACTCAACGACTTTCTCGCGAGCCTTTCCATGACGTTCGTGGCGGCGGCGTTCCTGCTGCTCGACCTCGTGCCGCATGTGATGGAGGAGTTCGGCCAAGAGACGGCATGCTTGCAGGTTCTGCCGTTTGACCCCGCATGGGTCACGGTCGCCATCTGCGGCGTGCCCTTGCTCTACCTATCCGTCCGGCGCATCATCTGCAACCGCGGCATCAGCAAGATTTCCTCGGCGCTTTTGATCTCCATGGCGATGTTGGCGGCGATCGCTATCGGCGACCTCTTTGCAGCGGGCGAAGTCGCCTTCATCATGGCGCTCGGCGCGCTTCTCGAAGAGGCGATCACGGAGCGCGCGAAGAAGGGCTTGAAGAACCTCCTCTCGCTTTCGCCGACGCAAGGACGCCGCATCAAAGGCGGCGCGGAGGAAATGGTCGCCATCGAGGAAATCGTGCGTGGCGATGTGCTGCGCATCCCTGCCCGGCGAGAGAATCCCAGTGGACGGACGTATCGTGAGCGGGGAGACGTCGATCGACCAGTCCGTCATGACGGGCGAATCTCTGCCCGTCGACAAGAAAGTGGGCGAAGAGGTTTTTCTGCGGCACGCTCAACTGCTTCGGCTCGGTCGACGTCGAGGTGAAGGAAGCCGGCGCCTCAAGCTCCCTGCAGAGGCTCATCCGCATGGTGCAGGAGGCCGAGGAGAAGCAGGCGCCGATGCAGCGCATCGCCGACCGCTGGGCGAGCTGGCTCGTGCCCATCGTGCTCGTCCTCGCCGTCGGCGCTTATGCTGCGACGGCGAACATCATCATCGCCGTCACCTTGATGGTCGTCTTCTGCCCGTGCGCGCTCGTCTTGGCGACGCCCACGGCGATCATGGCGGCGATCGGGCAGGGCGACGAAGCGCGGCGTCATCATCAAATCCGGTGAGACGCTGGAAAAGATGGGCAAGGTGGACACGGTCGCCTTTGACAAGACGGGCACGTTGACCTGCGGCAAGCTCTCCGTCAGCGACGTCCTCCCCTTTGACGCATCGCTTGGCGAAGACGGGCTGCTCTTTCGCGTGGCTTCCGCTGAGTCGCGGAGCGAGCATCCTCTGGGCAAGGCGATCGCCGCTCATGCGAAAGCGCAGGGCGTCATGCCGGCGCCCGCGGGCGACTTCCGCATGACGGCCGGCAGGGGCGTCTCGGCAGAGGTCGAGGGGCGGAGGCTCTTCTGCGGCAGCGAGAGTTTCCTCAGGGAAAAACGGCGTCACGCTCACCGTGCCCATGCAGGAAGCTCTGGCGCGTCTGCGCGAAGACGGCAAGGCGATCGTGCTGGCGGCGGAAGGGACGCGCTGCCTCGGTGTGCTCGCCCTCTCCGACACGCTGCGCCCCGAAGCGAAATCGGTGGTCGAGCGCCTGCACGGGATGGCGGTTCATACCGTGCTCCTGACGGGCGACAACGAGGCGGCTGCCGCTTCATTTGCACGTCAGGTCGGCATCGACGAGGTTTGTGCGGAGCTTTTGCCCGAGGAAAAAGTGGCGCACATCAAGAACTGCAGGAACAGGGGCGCAAGGTCTTGATGATCGGCGACGGCGTGAACGACGCGCCTGCCTTGAAGACCGCCGACGTCAGCGCGGCGATGGGGGCGATGGGCAGCGACATCGCTGTCGAAGCCGCCGACATAGCACTGATGCGTGATGACGTCGTGCAGATTCCCTATCTCAAGCGCCTCTCCGATGCGACGGCAACGACGATCCGCCTCAGCATAACGCTCTCCATGACCATCAACTTCGCCGCGATCGTCCTCTCGCTCATGGGAAAGCTCAACCCCACGACGGGCGCCCTCGTGCATAACGCCGGCTCCTGCTTCGTCGTCCTCATCGCCGCGCTGCTCTACGACAGGAAGTTTGACTGAAAAAGCGCAGGATTCATCCGTGCTTTCTTAGAAAAATCGATGTGAAGATTCATGTTTTCTGATATCCCGACTTGACAAGAGGATAGCACGGTGTTACGCTAGTATTCGTACAACAACAAAACTTCATACGAATGGGATCAGGTGTCGCAAGACTTAATAGGGAATCCGGTATATGCCGGAGCGGTCCCGCCACTGTAGCAGCGAGCCGGTCTGCAAGAGGAATCTTCGTATTTCTTGAGATGTCACTGGGGAATCCATCCCTGGGAAGGCGCAGACAGGCGATGAACTGAAGCCGGGAGAACTGCCTGATTGACGATCACCGTTTTACGATGAAAACCCCAGCGATCGAGTCCGAAGACGAGAGCGGCGGGCTGTTTTCACGTAAGGGCGGCGCGCGATATCCACGAAGTGGATGTTCGTGCGTGCAGCTTACCTGCGAGCGATGGGGAGGGGATTTTCGGCAGAGCATTTGCCTTGGGCAAAGCGGCTTTTGCGATGTCTTTTTTCTGGACGTATGCCCCTTTCTGCGATGCAGGGAGGGGTTTTTCTATGCGTATGGGGAAACATGCTTTTCTATGTTGTTCATTCGCTGTGGAAGCAAGGGCGGCGACTGAACGAAAGCTTGCCTGCAAGGCAGAATCTTAGGAGGAGATCGAAATGGGAAGAAAAGAGTCGAGGAAGAAGCTCGGCGCAACTTTGGCGGCGGCTCTGGGGTTTGCTGCTTTGTATTCTGGGGGGGGACATGCGTTCGCCGCGGAAGCGAACGGAGCGCAGGAGGCTGTCACTGAACATGTGCTCGACGAGACGGTTGTCACGGCGACGCGCACGCCTGTCCAAGACCTCAAGACGAACGCGAATATCACGGTCATCACGGGAAAGGATCTGGAGAAGCGTCACTATACGGATCTGACCCAGGCTCTGCGCGATGTCCCTGGCGTCACGGTCAATGAGTATGCGCCGGCTGGGTATAACAACAGCACCAAGTTTTACATCAACGGCTCGGAGGATGTCGTCGTCATGATTGATGGCGTGAAGCAGAATTATGCGGGCGGTTTTGCGGCATCTTTGACCACGGCGATGAAGGATCTCAGCGGCATCGACCGCATCGAGGTGCTGCACGGCTCAGCGTCGACGCTCTACGGATCGGATGCCAAGGGCGGCGTCATCAACATCATCACGAAGAAGGCGAAGAAAGCGAAGGCGACGGTCGAGGCAGCCTACGGCAGCTTCGGCAAGCAGCTCTACAGCGTTGCTTACGAGGGCAGCGAGAACGGTCTTGACTGGCGGTTCAAGTATCAGAAGGACAAGAGCAACGATTTCAAAGATGGTCATGGCAATGAAGTGCCTTCGGGACTCGATGCGGATTCCGTCAACGTACATCTCGGCAAAGACTTGAGCAAGGCCTCGTACCTCGTGTTCAACCTGCGCACCTACCAGGATGGGGATCGCTATCAGGCACTGTATGAAAAGAAACAGGGACTCAGTCAGAATCGAGGTCGCTACAATCATTTCGATGCAGACTTGATTTGGAATGTGAAGATCGATGATACATCGAAGAACCAGATGGCGCTTTCCCGCAGTCATTATAACTACAATACTTTGACGCATGGCATGTGGACGCCAGGCGGATCGAGCTATGAGCTTGATGTCCGCAGCTGGAAGTTCAGTGACCAGTATGACAAGCGCTTCGACGATCATCTCTTGACGGCAGGGGTGGACTTCACGTATGATGATACGTCGATTTGGAATCGTGGAAGCAAGAGCATTGATGCCAAGAACTTGACGAATCGTTCCGTATATTTGCAGGATCAGTGGAGCATCACGCCAGAGCTCAAGCTCATCGGCGGCATCCGCTATGACAACAACTCGGCCTTCGGCAGCCATACGAGTCCGAGCGTCAGCCTCGGTTACGACATCACGCCGAAGACGCATGCGTATGTGTCTTATGCTGGATATTTCCTGACGCCGACCCCGAACCAGCTCTATGCGCCGACATATGGCAATCCGAACCTCAAGCCAGAGTCCGGCAATACGCAGGAGATCGGCATCGCGCATGATTTTGGCAAGGGGTTGAATGTTGCGGCACATTACTATCGCCGTCACTCCAAGGATCGCATCGGATACGACCCCACGACGTATGTGAACATCAACGTCGGTGATGAGGATGCGCACGGCTGGGATCTGCAGGTGGCGAAGCGCTTCGATTCGCATGTGAGCGCACGTCTTGGCTATGCGAACACGCATGTCGACAAGACCGAGCAGCGCGATGTCAATGTTGATGGCTATCTGCCGAGGCATCAGTGGAATATCGGCGTGGACTACAAGAATCGGAGGTTCGACGCATCCTTGATGGCGCGCGCCATGCTCGACCGCCCAGGTCCCATGAAGGATGCCTTCCCGGAGACATCGTACTGGGTCTGCGATCTGGCGATGAACTACAAGATCATGGAGACGACGAAGGTCTATCTCAAAGTCAACAATATCTTCGACAAGTTCTATGCCGAGCATTCCAATGTGAAGTGGGGCGCACCCGGCGAGTGGTGGACAGCTCCGGGACGCAGCTTTGTCGTTGGCGTGGAGCATAGCTTCTAATAGTTAAAATAAAATTAAACATATAGCCAAGAGGTATCAATATTGTTTTATTTATGATATGATAAATGCGTGTTGGCTATCAAAGAAAAGAGGAGGCGCTTCTGCCGATCAGGGTATGACTCTTGGGAGCTTTCCGAGAGTCATGACAACTTCATACCACGGAAGATAGAAGCCGCAAGGCTGAGTGTGGGGAATCCGGTGCGAATCCGGAGCTGTTCCGCAACTGTATGGGGAGTCCTGCCATCGTACGTCTCTCACAAAGAGATGGCAGGATGATGATCTGAGTCAGGGTGCCGCCTGTTTTCTTTTCGTCATGTCACTTGCGCGATACAAGATGATGCACGACAAGCCATGGGTTCGGAATGTCCTTCGATGCTCCGTTCCATGGTGGGTTATGTGTTGCTTTTGTGTCGCGTTTTTGTTTGCCCGGATCGCGAAGGAGGTGAGGCCGATGGTGACTGGGATATCGGCACGATGTCAGGGAAATTTCATGGCAGACGGTGCAGCTAGCGCCAGCGGAAGGTATGGCGAAGAAGCGAGAAGCTGTTGAACGAAGCGATGCTATAACGACAAAGGAGAGATGAAAACATGAGGAAAAGAGTGCGTCTGAAGCAACTGACTCTGGGCGTTGCCGCAGCCTTGCTGGCAGGCTCATGGCAAGTGCCCGCGTGGGCAGCGGAAGCGGGACCGATCAGGGATGCGGATAAGAAGCTGACGGAAAACACGACGATCAAGGCAGACGGGAACAATGGCTCCGCCATCGTTATGGGTAAGAAGAAAAAGGTAGATTTGGCTGGGCATGATCTCGATCTGCAGGTGGAAGGTCTGTCGGATGCGGGAATCAAAGCGTCCGGCATCTATCTTGGGAAGAAGGGAGGACTGACTCTCTTCGGCAATGAGAATGCGCCGGACAGCAGGGGGGTTCTCAACATCAGTGTCGTCGGATCGATCGATGAACCGAGGGAAAAAGCGGCGCTGAAGTGAGCGGCATCCACATCAACTCCGAAGGATATGGAGCCAAGGCGGACATCCGGACGGATGTCACGATCAAGAAGCTGCATGGCAGCAAGGCGCCGGTGCGCGGCATCTGGGCATCGAGTTCGGCAAAGCTTGATATCGGGGGAACGTTCAAGATAGAGCCGGGCGCTATTTCCCACTATGGTCTGGAAAACGGATGGGTGGACAAGAAAAAGGTGCATACATTCGGCATACATTTGGATAACAGCAAGAACAAGGTCAATATCGAAACCGTCGATATCGACGATCCCAAGCTCCAGCGCGGCATCCAGATCGGTACGGAGGGGAGGGAATGGCAGGAGCCTAACGGCAATGTCCTGCGCATTGGCGGCGGCAAGCTCAAGATCAAAGAGAATGAAGAATACGGGCATTGGCTGATGCATCTTATCGGAGAGTCGAAGGTCTATATCAATGCGGGCGGCGATGAAACTGATCCAGATGCGCTGGTCATCCCGCGCGACAAGGCGACAGAGCTTGAAGGCGCGGTGCATATTGAAGAGAAGGGCACGCTGTATTTGGGATTGAACGGCGCGGCTTCCAGCTGGAAAGGCGGCACCGAGGGAAATGCGAAAGGAAAGGTCAACCTGTTCCTGCTGAACGGTGCGACGTGGGATACGTCGAACGGCGGACGCGGCAGCAAGATCACGAATCTGTCCAGTCATACCGGCACAGAGGGGCATATCCGTCAGAACGATGCGGGCAAGCTGCATATTGAGAATTATGCAGGCAGGCAGAAGCTCTTTTATACGCATACGGGGGACGGCACGTTATCCGGAGATTATGCAGCGGGCGACACCTACATCAAACGGGCGGCGGCAGGATCCAAAATCATGATGGTGACGGAGAACACAGGCAATATCGATACGCAGAATGAAGAGCAGGTGCAAAAGGCGCTGAACGCACTCGCGGGCAAGCTCTACTATGAAGAGGCAGCAGACGGGATCAAGAATCTCAAAGGAGAGGCGATGATCGCGGAAGGATTGACGGGCTCTTCTGCTGCAATGGGAGAGATCGTCTTCAATCCAGCGGACAGAGGGCAGGGCAATATCAAATCGCGTGGACCTCTCATCTTCAATCGGCAGATTGCCGATAATGATTGGCAGACTGGGGATCTGGTCGAGGAGGACTGGGGAAAGACAGAATATAGTGACGGGAAGAGTCACTATACGTTCAGGCAGGATGTCGCTCTGCAGACAGAGGCTGCAACGGGCAACGCCTTTGAATATATCGTAGGCGGTGTGATGGCGGGTTCAGAGGGTCTGCATAAGGACGGCTGGATTGACATGAAGGGACATCGGCTCAGTCTCCATGCAAAAGCGAACAGCAGCAGCAATAAGGCTGCTGGTATCAGCATCGTTGGCAACAGCATGGAAATCAAGAATGCCGGTGGGGTGGATATCGAGATCGAGGGAGATAAAAGGTCTCAGAGTGGTATCTATCTGTTCAGCACAAGCGCCGGGGCGAAACTTGCCATCGATAACGACAACAAGCCGAGTCATGCCGTCAAGATCCGCAACACGGCGACTGGCGAGAAAGAGGCCGCCATTCTGGTCGATGGAGCGCACGAGAAAGCGCAGCTCCGGATCAAGGGGTTGGTGGACATTGCGCAGCAGGGCGACGTTCTGCAAGTAAAAAATCATGGCAGTGAGGTGTTCATCGGCGGCGGCAGCTTGGTCGCCACGGGCAGTGGCAACGCTGTGAGGATGACGGGAGAGACGAAGGTCTATATCAATGCGGAAGCAAAGGGCGATACTCTGCAGGCGGCGTCCGATGCGACGGAACCGCGTGATGTGCAGATGAAGGGAAACGTCTTGCTCGGCGGAGGCAAGGGCGACTTCGGTATGGCGCTCAATACGAAGTCCTCCTGGCTTGCTGGACTGGTCGGCATGGAGGATGATAAGGGCGGCAAGACGCGCATGATCCTTTCTGACGGGGGCGCGATGGAGCAACAAGTCGTATGGGCAGATTGCCGATGGTTTCGCTGGCAGCCATCTCACGCGCCTGCAGGCGGACGGCGGGGCGATCTTCCAGAAAGATGCACGTCCGATTGCAATCGACAGCTACAAGGGGAATATGACGGTCTTCTATGACCATACGGAGGACGGTACGAAGCCCGAACACTATGAAGGCGGCGACCTGCGCATCTACAAGGCGGATGCGGATTCTTCCATCACGATGGTGACGCATCGCGATCACGTCGATACGGGCAGCGCCTTGCAGACACGCAAGACTTTGAAGGCATTGGCAGGCAAGCTCTATTACGAAGGCGCGAAACGAGGTGAGACGAACCTCCGGGGCAAGGCGATGCTCGCCGAATCGCTGACGATGTCTTCAGAGTCGCTGAAAATAGAAGATCTTCTCTTCGATAAAACGACAGGACAAGGTGGAATCAAGAATTACCGCGGGCGTCAAATCGTCGAAGGGTCCTGGGACGGTGTAGACGATGAGAAGGATCATTGGGGAGAGAAAGGCATTCGGAGCGGCTCGACCTACACCTTGAACGAGAACGTCACGCTTGCCGTGGAACGCACCGACGATCCCGTCAAGGTGCTGAATGACGAGACCGTTATGATTTCGGCGGCATCTTGTGGGGCAAAGGGCAGCGCGGCAGCATCGAGATGAACGGACATGAGCTGAACATCAACGTTGGTGAGGGCACTCTCCACACGCAAGCCGGAAAGCTGCGCGGCGACGAGTCCACGGGCATTCTCGTGAGCGGCGGCACGCTTGAGCTGAAGTCGCTCGGCAAGACGTCGATCAAGGCGCAGAACAACGGTATCCATCTGCTTGGCGATGCAGAGAAGGGAAATGCAGAGCTTTTTCATCCATAATGGAGCAGCAGAAGATCCTGCCGTTGCGATCAGATCCTCTGGCAAGGGAATCTATCTGGAAAGCACCGTCGGCGCTGCAAATCTTGACGTCAAAGGCAAGGTCGATATCGAAGCGCCGCAGGGCATCGTCGTCGATCGAGGAAAACTCACGATCGGCGGCGGCAAGATCGTCTCGAAGGGCGATGCTGCGCTCTATGTCAATTCGATCAGCACGGCAAAAGATCAATGCAGATGCAGGCAGCGAAGGCAACATCGTCCCCATCCACGAGAACCGCGATGTGCAGATCGAGGGCGATATCCGGGTGAAGGACAGCTCCGCTGCTGCCTACGTCGGTCTGACGACGAAAGACTCCTTCCTCAAGGGCCTCTTTACCACCGATATGCATACCTGGCCGCTCCACCAATGGGAATGGGCGTCCGGCAAGGGATATCTCGTCCTCAAGAACGGCGCTGCATGGGAGCATGTCAAGGTCGGCACAGGCATGGATAAGAACGGAGAATTGGAGCTGGGCGACAGCCGCGTCGACCGCCTCAATGCCGACGGCGGCATCATCCGTCAAAACGACAAGCGCAGCATCCTCATCGACGACTTCCGCGGCAATATGAAGGTGATCTACGAGCATGAGAACGACGGCTCGAAGGCGACGGACTACGCGGCGGGCGACGTCAAGATCACGGCGGCGCAGCAAGGCTCCGATGTCACGATGATGACGGACAGCAAGAACATCACGCTGTCTGACGACGCGCAGGTCAGGAGCGTATTGGACGCGCTCGCGGGCAAGCTCTATTACGATGACGCGAGATCCGGCCGGACGAACCTCAAGGGCACGGCCATGATCGCCGAGGGTCTTACTGCATCGTCGGTTTCGAAGAAGACGGTGGATATATTCTTCCGTTCGAGCGACGGGAAGGGATATACGCGCGATATTGTCGAGAACGGAAACTACAAGAACTTCCATGGACTCGATACCGGCATCGACCGCAGCAGCAATGAGACGCTCACGTTTGACAACTTCTCCGGCAGCGCCAGGTTCTTCTACAAGCATGTCAATGACGGCACGCAGACGGAGGACTACGGCAGTGATCCGGAGCATAGGATCCCGGCAAGTTCTATGGCGATACGCACATCAAACATGCGGCGGCGAACTCCTCCGTCATGATGATCACGGATCGCCAAGGCATCGATACGAGAGACGAGACGGCAGTGCGCAGGACGTTGAACGCACTCGCGGGCAAGCTCTATTACGACGGATATGTCCAGGGAGAGCGCAATCTCACGGGCAAGGCGATGATCGCTGAGGGGCTGACCGGATCTGCCATATCGCAGGAGCTCGATCTCGATTACTGGCTGTCCGACGGGCGTGCCTATGTCAAGTCGAAGGATACCGCTCCTTTGACGGTTGAGACGATCGAGAAGCAGATCGCTGAAGGCAATTTCGATACGAACGACACCAAGGCGTATTGGAAGGGCAAGGACATCTATGATGGCAAGGGGAATTACACGTTCCACCGCGACATCAAGCTTGTGACGAAGGCGGCGGACAATCCCGTCATCTCAGCGAAGGACAATAAGTTCGGCACGATCTACTGGAACGGCGACGTCCAAGGCTCGATCGATATGACGGGACACCGGCTCGACGTCAAGGCAGGGCCGGGCGGACACGGGCTCTTGCCGGGGCAGGGGCCGAATGCGGGCTGGGAGCGCACGCCGAACGCCATCACCGTCTACAGCGGCACGCTCGCGATCAAGAACGTCAAGGGCATGGATATCGAGTCTGATCCGAAGGGCAGCCTCTACGGACGCGGCATCTTCGTCATGGGCTATCCGGGCGGCTCAGGACATATGAGCGGCCATGGGCAGGCGAAGCTCGTGATCGAGAATGACGACGATCCGGCACATGCCATCAAGATCCGCGTCAAAGGTACGGGCGAGGACTTCGGTGCGATCGAGGCGCGCAAGAATATGGGCAGCGCGGAGGTCGATATCAAGGGACTCGTGGACATCGACTCGAAGATGTGGCGTGCAGTCGAGTCGCACGGTGCGAGAGTTTCCATCGGCGGCGGCATCATCAAGGGAAGCGACGTGGCCTCCATCGCAGCTTATGAGCACGGCACGGTATTCGTCAATGCCAAGCTTGACGACGGCAGGGTCGTTGCGACCTCGGCGACGCGCCCAGTGCAGATCACGGGAGACATCAGCTCGGAAGGCGGCGGCCACATCGTCCTGGGCCTGAACAACAAGGACTCCTTCTTCAAGGGACTGGCATCGACCGACATCAACGGCATCGATAAGCAGACGCAGAAGTGGATCTACAATCCCGGCGACGTTTCCCTGCTGCTCGCCAATGGCGCGACGTGGGAGCACAAGCAAGTCGGCACGGGCTACCATCATAAGAAGGAAACCGGCTCCCATGGAAAAGGCATTGCCATGGACAGCCACGTCACGCGCCTGCAGGCGGACAAGGGCGTCTTGAGACAGGGCGATCCGCACAATCTCACGATCGACAACTACGCAGGCGATATGCGGCTTGTCTATCAGCATGAAGGCGACGGCACGAAGGCCGAGCACTACAAAGCAGGCGACGTGCATATCAAGAAGGCGCAGGAAAATTCCTCGGTCACGATGGTGACGGACAGCAGCGGACTTTCTCTGACGGATGAGACGCAGGTCTATAAGACGCTCAATGCGCTCGCAGGAAAACTCTACTATGATGGCTACAAGAACGGCGAGAGGAATCTGAAGGGCACGGCGACCATCGCCGAAGGCTTGGTCGAAACGTCCAAGACGTTGAAGCTGGCGGATATGGAGTGGTCGGAATCGAGTGGACAAGGCACGGTGAAGGGGGCTGGCGCGCAGCCTGGCACGCAGCCTGGCACGCAATCGGGCACGCAGCCGGGCACGCAGCCGGGCACGCAATCGGGTACGCAGTCGGGAACGCAGTCGGGTACGCAGCCGAAGTTTGCTTCCAAGATCGAATACGGCGACTACGAGACGAAGCTCATGAGTGGCGTCAAGTCGGCGATGACGGCATCGACGATGGTATGGCGCGCCGAGTCGAACGACCTCATGAAGCGCATGGGCGATCTCAGGCTTTCGCCGGAAGACGAGGGCATATGGGCGCATGTCTATCACGGCAAGTCGTCGAGCGACAAGGACAAGGCGAACTTCCATATGAACTACACGACGCTTCAGGTCGGCTACGACAAGACTGTCTCGAAGGATTGGCGCGTCGGCGTTGCCGGGAGTTACATGAAGGGAAGTTCCTCCTACGCGAACGGCAGCGGCAAGAACAAGGAAGGCAACCTCGGCGTCTATGGCACATGGACGGGAAAGAACGGCGAGTACGTCGATCTCATCGCAAAGGTCGGCAGGCTCACGAACGAGTTCACCGTTTACAACGATTTCGGACACTATGTCAAGGGCGACTTCCAGCCTTGGGGCGTCTCGCTTTCCGCAGAGTACGGCAGGCGCATCAACATGAAGGGCGGAAGCTTCATCGAGCCGCAGGTCGAGATGATCTATACGCACCTAAATGGCGTCGACTATGCGGGCGAGACGGATTATGTGGGTCAGCGCATGTATGTGCGCCAAAACGCGATGAACAGCTTCATCGGTCGTCTCGGCGTCGGCATCGGCCGGAGACGGAGCGCAGCACATGGTTCTTGAAGGCATCCCTCTATCATGAGTTCGGTGGCGCTCTCTCGACGGACTACTCCGATGGCACAAGCGCTTGGAAGACGACGCATCAGAGCGGCAAGGACACCTGGGTCGGCCTCCAGCTCGGCGGCACCACGAAGCTCAACGACCGGACGAGTCTCTACGGCACGTTCGAGAAGACCTTCGGCGGCGACGTCAAGACGGATTGGCGCGTCGACGCAGGAATCCGCTGGAGCTTCTGAGATACTGGAAGAGGCATGGATGAAGAAGAGCAGGCAGGGGACGGACATTTCATGCCCGCCCCCTGCCTGCAAGATCGAGATCCTCCGGGAGGAAAACGAATGGATGAGAAAACCGTGGAAGAAGGAGAAGACATGAAGAAGGAAGAGACAGAGGAAATCATGGTAGCGAAGGAAAAAGCTGCAAAGCTGCAAGCTTATATGGAGCAGGAGAACATCACGGGCATGGAGCTGCACGAAGTGGATGACGCAGCCCACTCGCATGTATTCCGCAGCAATCTGCCGCTCAGAGGACAGGATCTTCCCTTCATGATCCTCGTCGATGACAGCGTGTACACGCTGATCCAGATCGAAGTCGCGGCGCGGATCGCCACGGTGAAGAAGAAGCTAGGTCTCGCGGCGTATCTGGACGGCCTGAACAACGAATACCGCATGTTGAAGTACAACAGCGACGCGGCCGGCAATATCCTGCTGACCTGCAGCATCCCGTCGGGCGTGGAGCAGTTCGATCCACCGCTGATCATCGCACTGGTGAACGAGATACAGAGTCATCTGAAAACCATCTATCCGGATCTTATGAAGAATCTTTGGTCGGACGACGAGGCGGAGGAGGACTGAACGTCACCTGCGTCGATGTGAAGCGGGAGAAAAGAGCATAAGAGAAACGGCGCCGCTGCATGGAGGCTTTCATGCAGCGGCGCCGTTATTTTTGTATGCTTACATGCCGCCGTTCTTCAAGATGCCGAAGAGGACGCCGAGCACGCCGGAGGCGGCGAGGATCGTGATGACGCCATACTTGTAGTGCATGGCGATGAGTGCGAAGGCGATGATGACGATGCTGCCGAATTCGGCCGTCTCGAAATTTGTGGGAAGGCTCTCCGTGTTCCAGACGGCGAGCAGGATGAAGTCGATCGCTGCGCCGCAGATCAGGGCGATGACGGCGGGGCGCAGACCGTTTAGGATGCCGCGGATCGAGCCGATGTCGCCGTACTTGAGGAAGAGCTTGGCGAGCAGGATGCCGAGGATGAGCGACGGGAAGACGAAGCCCGCCGTCGCCGCGACGGCGCCCCCGATGCCCGCGACCTTCATGCCCGCGAAGGTCGCGGCATTGATGCCGATGGGACCGGGCGTCATTTGCGAGATCGTGAAGATGTCGATGAACTGCGCGAGCGTCAACCAGCCGTATTCATCGACGACGGCGGCTGGATGAGCGGCATGGAAGCGTAGCCGCCGCCGACGCAGAAGATGCTGACCTTGGCGAATTCGAGGAAAAGCTGGAGATAGATCATGATGAGGCCTCCTCAACCGAACTTCCTGTCCTGCATGAGGACGAGGCCGATGATGCCGTCGATGACGATGAGCAGCATGATGTTGACATCGAAGAACACGTTGGCGACGAAGGTCGAGAGGATGATCGCCATGGGCAGGAGGAGGTGCGTCTTCGCCTGCTTGAGGAAAAAGGTCGATGGCGACCTTCAGGATGAGCGCTGTCGCGCCGCACTGCATACCCTTCAGGGCGAGCTGCACCGTCGGATTGCTTGCGAAGGCATCGTAGCAGCGCGCGATGACAGAAAGCGTGATGAGAGGCGGCAGCACCGTCGCGATGAGCGCCGTCAAGGAGCCTGCGAGGCCTGCCATGCGGTAGCCGAGGATGATGCAGGCGTTGACAGCGACGATGCCCGGCATGGACTGCGCGATGGCGACCATGTCGAGCGCCTCTTTGTCGTCAATCCAGCCGTATTCATCGACGTATTTCGCCTTCAGCAGCGGGATGATGACGAAGCCGCCGCCGACCGTGACGGCGCTGATGATGAAGGTGGAAGAGAAGAGCTTCCAGTAAAAATGCTTGGCATCACGAGACGATGCCGGTTCCGTCTTTGGCATGGAGGTCGCTCCTTTTCATGGTCTGCGCACTGCGGAGTTTTTTCGTGATGCTATCATATAACATATGACGGGGAAAAGCAAGGTGGGAGAAAATACCCATCGCGCTTCCGGCGCTCTGTCGAGTATGACGGCAAACGTCACAAGACTGCTTTCGCGACGGTTCGTGGGAAAAAGAATCACGAGGGCGGCGCTCGACAAGATGACGATCGAGAAAGCAAAGGAGGTGAAGAAGTCGCTCCAGGCTGCCCGCAAGGTTAAGTTCATGGACATTGGCTTCTAAAGAACAAAGAAAAAAGCCCATCTCTATATGGGGAGGTGGGTCAAACAGAGGAGCACATACGAGCGTTATTATAAAGTTCCTGTATGTTGGCTTGAGAAAGACGCCAGGGAGTTTAGTCGATTAAACCGAGCTTCTTGACGCAACGATCCAAAAATGAATACTGATAATTTAGAAAAATTTGCATCAATATGGTCTTCTTTGAAGTCGTCAGGAATCATTATTGGTTCTCCGTATCTGATTCTTCTATACATGAGGATCAGTATGTCTTTCAGGTCTTCCATAAGAGTCCTTTCCGTGCCTTTTGCATCGAGGCGCTTAACCAATATCGGCTTATTCTTTTCGTCCTTTGAACGGAGGTGAGCTTTTCGCGAAGGGACATTTTTCCGCGAAAAAGTCTGTACTACGATGGCCCTTAATGTGCTCCCCCAGCGCGTTAAGGTAAAAACCTGTTCCTTTAGAAGAAATGTATCAAAATGGTACTTTCATTAAACAGATGAAGATGCTGTCTGATTTTTTCGGAGTTCTTGAACGGTGAGATAAGCTTCTCGTGCAGCTTTCATTTCCTTACTGTTCATGGGATGGATAACGGAAACAAATTTCTCCAGAAGGATAAGGCCTTCTTCGCCCTTGTCTTTGAATTTTTCAACGGTTTCTCGTATGTATTCCGGGCCGCAATAGAGCCTAACAATACCGTCGAGATCCTCGACCGTTTTAAATTCTTTTTCTTCCGGGCAAATTTTATTTAAAAGCTTTTTTATGATTTTCATTTGAAGAAGTCCTTTCTCCGCCCTTTTTGTGGGGCACTTTATAAATATATCTCAAACTTCTCACACCCAGATCGGTAGAGGTATCTTGAAAATCATACAGAGCGCAAGGGATAAAAATCTTCAACTCCCTTGAAGAATATGCTGCATGGCATTCGCTGCTTCTTTTTGCTCGGGGTACATCGTCCCGCCGCAGGCATGAAAAAAGAGCTGCCGCGATCGACAGCTCTGGTTTTTGGCATGGAGCGGGCAATGGGAGTCGAACCCACCTCTAAAAGCTTGGGAAGCTTTCATTCTACCGATGAACTATGCCCGCGAACATTACGAGATTCATTGTACCATGAAAATCCAAGAAGTCAAGTCCGAAGACGCGGACGTATGTGTCAAGATGTTCTCGGTGGGAAATTTCAACCCTTGATGCGTCTGCCTTCGCGGCATGCCTGTTTTTCCTCTTTAAGCGAAGCATTTGGACAAATGTCCAATCGCACTGCTCATCGGCGCGCTCACCGTGATCCTCCCATGTCGCACGCCTTCATGCGCGTTGCCCTTGCTTTTCTTCAACGCTTGCCTCACAGCTCCGCGGAAATCCCTGCCAGACTTCGGATTGAACAGCTCCGCTTTGGCCACCATGGCCTCGCGCAGGTCGCCGTTCTTCAGCCCCGTGATGATCTTCGCCATCGCCTTGCCGCCGTCTCCGCTCCATCGCCTCCCTTGCTTCTTCATCCGGTAGCTGTACAGCCGATGGTTGCTCTCGCATGTGCCCAGGAGCTTGCTGCATCCGCCCAGTCCCCGTTGCTCCAACGAGGCAAGGTATGACCAGTTCCGCGTCATGTAGCCTCGGAGAAGGCGCACTTGTTCGGCTTGGTGTTCGTCCCGGGCTGTGGATTCCAAGGTGTCCAGTACGAGGCCTAGACGCTCTCGGTCGTGGTTCTTCAAGGCTCTGTGCAGTTCCCGGCGCAGCTTTCTGTTCGCCCGGAGAGGCGTTCCTTGCACTTCCTCTGCACGTGATACCAATCGCGGAAATGCTCGTGCCTTCCGACTTTCCCCACGATCTCCTTTGAATGCGTCGATGCTGTAGCCGGCTCCTCCGTCACTGTTGCTCAGCACCAACGTGTGCGTCAGGGTCATAATGGCTGCCTATATAGTGCAGCATCCTGTCCTTGGCTTTTTTTCATGGCTGAAGTCTGCTATGTAGTGGGTTCCTATAAGTTCGCGTCGGTTGCCGTTCTCTCGCACGCCTTCGGCGATCTGGAAGCGATGCAGTTCCTTTTTGTTTCTTCTTCTGCCCGTGCAGCATGAGGGCCGTCTCCCTCGATGTAGAGGACTTGCGGTTGACGCAGTTCTTTTTTTCCATTGGGTCGGGCGTCGCCTGCAGGTCTTCCCATGCGCTGTAGGTTTCGCCCACTTGCTTCACTACGCGGGCGACTTGCTGAGTGGCTCATCGTGACCGGCGTCAGCAGGGTTGACGGCATCGGCCGTGACACGGTAGACGGTCTTGGCGGCAATCTGGGCGATGGTGTATTCCGGTAGGGCGGTGTATCTCCTATAGGGGCGGATGCCCAGCTCCTTGTCCAAGGGATAGATTCCTGCCTCTCCTTCTTTGCACATCCTTCGGCGGCGTATGCGGAGCGTCCCGTAGCTCGCCTGCACGGTGCGCCAGTCCAGACGTTCCACATGCCAGCCTTTATCAGCGTATCTGCCCGCCAGTTCTTTGTCGATCCGTTCGAGCGCCTCGCTGACCGCACGGCATGCGAGGTCTTCGAGATAACTGCGGATTCGCTCTTCCCGCGATATGCTGTCCTTCGCACCCTTTATTATTTCCAAGATTTCTGTTACAATGGTTTCCATAAGAGACCTTCCTTGTTTTGTATTTGCCTCGTTAGCATACACTATAGGGTACAGGTCTCTTTGCCTTTTTGCAACCCCCACCGAGAAATATTTTACACTAAGGACGCGGACGAAGGGGACTTTTCATGCGGGGTTTGATGCGAGGGCGGCACGGATGGGGGAAGCCGCCTTCCGTGCCGCCCTTGCAGCTTACGGCTGCTCCGCAGCTCCCTTGATGCCGCCGAAGCTTGCGGGCGCGGTCGGCGCAGGCAGGGGCTTGATGACGATGTCGAGGCGGTCGCCGTTCTTGATGGGGTCGGTGAAGACGACGGGACGGCGGTTGACGAAGATGGAGACGTTGACGCGGCTCGTGGCCGGCGGCGGCTCGAATCCGACGGCGAGCAGGGCTTCGTTGACGGTCGTCGCTTTCTTTTCGGAGATTTTGTAGTAGACGACGCTGCCATCTTCGAGGTAGGTGCCGGGCGACGCCTTGTGCCCGTTGACTTCGAGCTCCAGGGAGGCAGAGGGGATCTCGTATTCTCGGTCGTTGTAGGTGATGGTGATGACGGACTGCAGGCGCGAGATGTCGAGCACGTCGCTGAGTTTCGGTTCTGCGGTCATCTGGTATTCGATGCGGTCGCCCTCGTGGATAGGTTCGGAGATGGTTGCGGGCGCGTCGTTCAGCAGGATCTCGGGCGATACGACGTACTGCGCGTTGTTGTCGTTCAGCGTGTAGCGGATCTTCCGTCCTGTCGGCGGGTAGCCCGCAGCTTTCAAGGCTTCGCCCAAGGTGCGAGGCTCCTTGCTCTCGACGATGTCGTTGTCCGCAAGGAGGCGGTCGGGCGTCGCGGCTTCTCCGTTGACGTAGGTCGCTTGATGGATGTGCGTCTCCTTGCCGTTGATTTCGAGCGGGAAGTCCGGCTCGATCTGCAGGACTTCGCCGAGGCGCACTTCCGGCGTTTCTCCGTCTTTCCCGTGCGCGACGGTGATGCGGCAGCCCGCCTTGACGAGCGTGTCGAGCGTCGTGTCTTCGCCGTCGAGTTTCACGATCGCCATGGACGGAAGAGAGCCAGGGTAGAACTTCTTTTCGCCGTTGACCGTGATCATGAGTCCGAGGCCGGGGCGGCCGTTGTACTTCTTGAGCTGGATGCCGGCGTTCAGAAGCGCGTCGGAGACGGTGAGGTCGCGGAAGTTGAAGAGGTTGATTTCCTGCTCGTTGACGTAGACGGAGAGGAAGTGCAGGAGGTTGATGGAAGCGATCTTCAAGATGCCCAAGGGCGTGACGGCATCGGGCGTTTGCAGTTCTGGGGGATGCTCTCCACGCCGATGACGTTCTCGGGGTGGCGCACGGCGACGCGGTTTTCGGGGACGGAGAGCGCCTTCGATACGAGCGCGGCGAGTCCCGGCGTCTGCGAGCCGCCGCCGACGAGCATGACGGCCTGCGGCGAATCGCCGTTGAGCTCAAGCACCGGCGTGCGATGGAGTCAGCGAGGTTCTGAATGTTCGGCATGATGGGTGGATGACATCGGAGGGTAGAGCGTGTATTCCGTGCCGAGGATGTCGGTGAACTTCGATTCGCGTCCGGCGGAAGCGTTGCGCTTGACTTCTTCCGCCACGTTGAAGTCGAGGAGGTAGCGCTGACTGATGGCTTCGGTGATTTCGTCGCCCGCCAAAGGAACCATGCCGTAGGCAATGATCGAGCCGTTCTTTGTGATGGCGACGTCGGAGGTGCCCGCGCCGATGTCGACGAGCACGAGGTTCAGGTGGCGCATTGTCGGCGGGATGAGGGACGTTGATGGCGGCGATCGGCTCCGTGGGTCAGCGCGTGCATTTCGAGGCCGACGTCCCGCAGAGCCGACTGCATGGAGTCGATGACCTGGCGCGGCAGGAATGTGGCGATGACGGTGGCCTTGGCGGTCTTGCCGCGCTGCCCGACGAGGCTCTTCAGGGGGATGTCGTCGAGCGTGTACTGGATCGTGCTGTAGCCGACGCAGTAGTAGCGGGCGGGGTCTTCGATGTCCTTGGAGCCGGCGAGCTTCGCCTGTGCCGCCTGCACGCCGGAGAAGTCGAGGGCGCGCTGCTGCTCGTCGGTGATGACGCCGTTGATCTCGACGGAGGCCTCGGCGGTCATGGTGTAGAGCGCACGGCCGGCGGCCGCGACGGAGGCGGATTTCAAGGGTCCGGTCGTCTTTTTCGAGTTCGCGCTTGACTTCGCGGATGAGGTCGGCGACCTGCGGCACGTCGTGGATCTGCCCGTCGAGCATGGCGCGCGTCTTGTGCTCGCGGCGCACGGTCGCGAGGATGCGCATCTGCTCGTTTTCGAGTTTTTCGGCGACGATGCCGATGATGCTGCGCGTGCCGATGTCGAGTGCGAAGAACGGTTCGCCGTGCACCTTCTTCTTCGTGCTCGCCGCCGGAGCCGTCTCGGCGGTCGCTTCAGCAGCTGCCTTTTTGACAGCGCGCTTCGTCGTTTTCTTGGCGGCGGTCTTCGTGCTCTTATTGCGCGTGCTTTTGGCTGTGCTCTTTCCTGTGGTTTTGGCGGCGGTCTTCGTGCCGGGTTTCCTGCCGCGCGTCTTGGGGGCGGGCTTTGCCGCGTCCGTCGTCTGCCCGGCCGGCTCCTCGGCGGTTGTTCCTTTGTCCTGCGCCTCTTGCGCGGTCGGTGCGAGGGTCTCCTTCAAGGTTTCCGCGCTGTTCGGGGCGTCGGTCTCGCTGGGAGCGGTTTCGGAAACGACGGCATCCTTTTCCGTGGCGGTGGTTTTGGGCATTTTTGCTTTCGTCGAGGTCTTTCTTGTTCTAGGCATCGAGTGACTCCTTTGCTCTTCGCTTCCGCAATGTGCAGGATGGTTCGTGTTTTTCTGCGACTTTCATGAGAAATTTATTGCGGAAATGGGTTTATCGGGGTTTTATAGAAGGTTAATTCTCTTATTTCGCGAATACTATAGGAGAATCCTGTTTTCGCAGGAAATTTTCTACGAATCTTCGCATGGGAAGAAGGGTTTATATGACAGGCAATCGAGAAGTCATCACGGGAAGCGATTTCAAACGCATGTTGAGCGGCGCTTACGGCGAGTTCCTTCTGGAATACGAGGGCATCGACACGCTCTCCAGAGAGAAGATGGGGGAGCGCTCGACGCTTCCCGGCACGCATGTGCTGCGCACGATGGGCGCGGCGGTCATGCCGCTCGTCGATGTGAAGGATCAGAGCATCGGCGGGCTGTCGAGGCGCGTGGCGAGCGCGGCGGTGCTTGGCGCACGCGGCACGTCGGGCGTCGTGCTCGCTCAGCTCCTGCGCGGCATCGCGAAGGGACTGTCGGGAAAGAACGACGCGACCTCGTCGGAGTTCGGCAAGGCGTTCCAGTATGGCATCCTCTATGCGCAGCGCGTATTGCCGCCGACGGTGGAGACGGTGATCGTCGCCGCTGCCAAGGCGGTGGCGAAGGGCGCATATCATGCTGTGCGCGCGAACCTGCCCATTTCGGAGATCTTGCAGGCGGCGATCGACGAGGGAAGGAAGGCGTTGGAGGAGGAAAAGCGCGAGGAGCCAGGAGCGCTCGTCATGCAGACCTTCCTGCAGGGCTGCATGAAGGGGCTCGATGGACACTTCGTCTCGCCGGCCGTGAGTCTTTCGCTCGGCGTGGGCGAGGATCGTCTCGCGATTCCCGACCCGCGCCGCGACCTCGTGCGCCCGTACTGCGTGACGTTTCGTATCGTGGGCAGCAAGGCGCGTGCGCGTGACGTCGAGCATCGTCTGCAGGAGGCGTGCCGCTTCGTCGCGGTCGAGCCGAGCGAACGGTCTTTGCTCGTCCATGTGCATACGGATCATCCGGGGGCGGTCGTCGAGCAGGCGATCGGCTGGGGCAGGCTGCAGTCGTTCCATGTGATCGATATGGCGGAGGCGCATGCCCTGACGGCGGACTATGAGTCCTTGCTGCCCGTCGCCCTTCTCGCCGTCGCTTCCGATGCTGCGCGCTCTTTGCGCCTGACGGAGCTTGGCGCGAACGTCATCGTGCCGGGAAGCCGTGAGGAGTGCCCGTCGGTCGCAGAGCTTCTGCATGCGGCGCACAGCGATCTTGCGCGTACCTATGTGCTCGTCGCGTCCGATTCGTCGATGGAGCTCGTGCTGCGCCGGGCGAAGCGGATCTTGGGCGATCGCGTCGAACTGGTGCTGGCAAAGGATGAAGCGCAGCAGGACAAGGCGGCCGCTCTTTACGATAAAAACCGCACCGCCAAGGAAAATGCCCAAGCGATGCGCAAGTTGTTGGGATGAGCGGATGGGGCGGTCGGCGATCCTTTGAGGAAGCTTGACGGCGCTGCCGGAAAAGGCGCTACTTCAGAACGGCGAAGAGCTTCATCAGGGCATACGTCATGCCACCGGCGATCAAGGGACCGACGGCGACGCCCTTGAAGAAGCAGACGCCGATGATCGTGCCGATGATGAGGGCGGCGACGATGTGCGGATCATTCTTCAGCAGCTCGACGCCGCCGCCGCCCGCCATTGCCGCGAGGATTCCGCAGACGATGGCGGCGACGCCGAGCGGGCTCTTGAAGGCGTCGATCATGTTGGCAATGGTCACGTCCCCTGTCGCGACGGGCACGAGGATGGCGGCAAGGAGGAGCACGATGCCCCAGTTCAGTCCGTTGGCGGACAGGAAGTCGAGCATCGCCGCCAGGCCCAGGAGCTTCAGGATGAGCACGATGAGGGACGGCATAGGGCGACCGTGCTGTTGTGACCGATGATGCCGAGCGCGAGGATCACGAGCAGCATGAGATATTCCGAATACATAAGGCACCTTCTTCGTGTGAGAGAAAAAACTTGCTTTTCTGTGCATGTTGCGGATAAAATGCAAGATATATCCGTGCTTCTTACAGTATAGCGGAAAACGAAGGATAAGGAAAGGTGATAAAGCGTGTCAACGACTTACAGCGTAGCGATCCAGTACAAGAAGGAGCTTGGCTACATCGAATACGATGCCGAGAAGAAGACGGCATCCGTCGTCCTCGACGATGCGGAGGGACGGGGCGCGGTCGAAAGATACTTGGCCGAGAAGCATGAGATCGGCGTGCCGCACGAGAGCCTGCACGATTTCAGCAAGGAGATGATCGACCCCACGGCTGACGTCGAGAGCTTCAAGACGGCGCTGACACGCCTGTGGGAAGCGACGGACGTCCACGTCGATTGGAGCCGGCCAGTCGACTATGTGAAGGAACATCGCACGTATTGAGGAACGAAGGGGAATTTTTCTTCGGGGGGACGCGCCTGCGTCCTCTTTTTATTGCCTGTGGCCGATTATTGTATTATAATCGTGTTGTATGATCGGCGAGGTTTCTGAAATTCCATACGGAGGGAAGGAGTTTGGTTTCCTCGATCAAGGCTGTTTGGGAAGGCGTCTTTTGCGCCGTTCCCGTGGGATTTTAGGAGGAATCTTTATGGAAATGTTTCTGGGCTTTCTCGTGATGCTCGCCTGTCTGCTTTTTCGGAGTGCATCACGGCGGCATCGGACTTGCTGTGATCAGCGGCATTGGGCTTGCCGCTTACACCTTCATCTTCGGTTACCAGCCGGGCACGCCGCCGATCGCTGTCATGCTGACGATCCTTGCGGTCGTTACCTGCGCAGGCTTCTTGCAGACCTCGGGCGGCCTCACGGTCATGCTCAAGTATGCGGAGAGGCTTCTGCGCAACAACCCGAAGCAGGTCACGATCTTTGCGCCTGTCACGACGTGGCTTTTGACGGTGCTTTGCGGCACGGGTCACGTCGTTTACACGATGTTTCCCATCATCTACGATGTGGCGATCAAACAGGGCATTCGCCCCGAGCGTCCCATGGCGGTGTCTTCCGTCGCGGCGCAGATGGGCATCTGCGGCTCGCCCGTGTCCGTTGCAGTCGTTTCCATCATCGCCTTTATGGCACAGGCGGGTCACCATGTCTCCGTGCTGCAGGTGCTCGGCGTGACGATTCCGGCGACGCTGACGGGAGTCATCTGTGCGGCGCTCTGGAGCTACCGCCGCGGCAAGGATCTCGACAAGGACGAGGACTTCCAAGAGTTCATCAAGAATCCGAAGAACAAGGAATATGTCTACGGCGAGTCGGAGAGTCTGCAGGGGCAGGAACTGCCGCGTTCATATTATCATGCGATGTTCATTTTCTTCCTCGGCATCCTTGTCATCGCCATCCTTGGCAATGATCCCGATCTTCTGCCGCATTTTCCCGACAAACTGGGCGAGATGAAGGCGATCGACATGACCGAGGTCATCCAGATGATCATGCTCTTGATCGCCGCAGCCATCCTCCTCTTCTGCAAAGTGAAGGCGAAGGATGTCGGCAACAGCCGGGTCTTCCGCTCGGGCATGATCGCTCTGCTCTCCGTCTATGGCGTCGCTTGGATGGCGAACACGTACTTCAGCGCACACATGGCGATTCTCAAGGAGTTCCTTGGTGCGACGGTGCAGGCTTATCCGTGAGCCTATGCCATCATCGCCTTCTTCACGTCGAAGCTCGTCAACTCGCAGGCGGCGGCTATCGCCATCGTCGTGCCGATGGCGCTCAACGTCGGCGTCGATCCCGTGCTCATCATGTCGTTCATCTCTGCGTGCTACGGCTATTTCTTCCTGCCGACGTATCCGTCGGATCTTGCGTGCATCGGCTTCGACCGCTCGGGCACGACGCGCATCGGCAAGTATCTCTTGAATCACAGCTTCATGATTCCGTGTCTTATCGGTGTCGTTTCGGGCTGCTGCGTGGGCTATGTCGTTGCGCATATGATCTTCTGATCGTGCAGGAATGAAACGCCCTCGTGATACCGTTCTTCGGTATCGCGAGGGCGCTTTTTTTACGGATGCTTGATCCGTGCGTGACGCTTGACGTATTGCAGATAGCGCTCTGTCTCGTGCACGATGACGCCGGAGAGCAGGAGGAGCGCGATGAGGTTCGGAATCGCCATGAGACCGTTCACGATGTCGGCGAGAATCCAGATGGCTTCGAGCTTCAAGAACGCGCCCGAGGCGACGAGGGCGATGAAGATGAGGCGGTACGGCAGCACGCCCTTGCGCTCGAAGAGGTAGATGACGGCGCGCTCGCCGTAGTAGTTCCAGCCGAGGATCGTCGTGAAGGCGAAGAGCACGAGCGCGATGGTCAGAAGGTGGCTGCCGATCGCGCCGTAGCTTGCGGAGAAGGCGGCGCTCGTCATGGCGGCGCCCGCCGTGTCGCCCGACCAGGCGCCCGTCAGGACGAGCGCGAGGCCCGTCATCGTGCAGATGATGATCGTGTCGATGAAGGTGCCCGTCATGGAGATGAGGCCTTGCTCTGCCGGGCGCTTCGTCTTCGAGGCGGCAGACGCTATGGGCGCGGAGCCGAGGCCGGATTCGTTGGAGAAGACGCCGCGCGCAATGCCGTTCTGCATCGCCATCATGATGGTCGATCCCGCGAAGCCTCCGACGGCGGCTTCGCCTGTGAACGCGCTCTGCAGGATGAGGGAGACGGCGTGCGGCAGAGCGTCGATGTTCATGACGATGAGGACGAGGGAGAGCGCGATGTAGGAGAGCGCCATGAAGGGGACGATGGCGGCGGCGACGCGCGCGATGCTCTTGAGGCCGCCGAGCGTGATGGCGGCGATGAGCGCCGTGATGGCGAGATCCGTCGCCCAGCGCGGCACGCCGAAGGAGATCTCTACGCTGTCGACGATGGCGTTGACCTGCGGGAAGGTACCGATGCCGAAGAAGGCGACGAGCACGCAGGCGCAGGCAAAGAAGATCGCCATGGGACGCCACGAGCGGCCGAGACCCTTCTCGATGTAGAACATCGGGCCGCCGGCAATGTCGCCATGGCTGTCCGTCGTGCGGTACTTGATGGCGAGCAGCCCCTCGGCATACTTCGTCGCCATGCCGAAGAATGCGGCCATCCACATCCAGAAGATTGCGCCCGGGCCGCCCGCCTTGACCGCGGTCGCGACGCCGACGATGTTGCCTGTACCGACGGTCGCGGCGAGCGCGACGCACAGCGCCTTGAAGCTCGACACGTCGCCTTCGCCGTGGTTCTTCGCACGGAAGATCAAGGAGAGCGCGAGAGGCAGGTGCACGACCTGCAGGAGGCGCAGGCGCACGGTCAGGAAGATGCCCGTGCCCACGAGCAAGATGATGAGCGGCGGCCCCCAGAGAACCGAATCGATGGAATTGAGAAGCGGAACAAGATTTTCCATAAGATACCTCCACTGTCAAAAAGACAATAGTATATAAAAAAATGACAACGTTATGTTATCATAAAAAGTGTTGATTTGTAAAGGTATGTGGCTGAATTTATCAGTGATTCCATACACTGGCAGACTGCCATCCGCTATATGAATATAGGAGTCTATTATTTTTGCTGTAAAATTTCTAAATGTCTCAAAAACATGAAGACTCCCTCCATGTGTACGTTCATCGCACAGAGAGGGAGTCTTATATACGCGGGGACGCATTTTTTCTAACGATCAAACGGTTTTCAGCCTTCGAGACCGGATATGGATGCGGCTTACGACCTCTTCTCCATCTACATTCTTGAATCTGATGAGAATCCTCAGTCCCGAAACTGTGATATAATCGTACTCGCCGTCGTGCTTGTACGGTGTATCTCCATAAACGCCCAGAACCGTATTTTTACTGATTCCCACAGTGATTCCCATCGGAGTGGCAACCCCGTTACGCCTGTCAGAAATCAGCTCGTTGATATAACTCTTTCCGCCATAAAGGCTTTCCAAGATATAAAAACCATTCCCATAGCGATGAGAAAGGACTCGATTCCCAAACGTATCCGTTACCCAAGTTGACTCCGATGGAGATCCGTAAATTCCCTTGACATACGCCATTGATCCTCCTAGTGTAATGCCGCCCAACGATGCTTCGCTGTTCGGCAAAGGGTTTGCCTCCGAGACATTCATTGTTCCCAAGAGTATAACAAACGCTACAAAAATTCTCATGATATTTTTTTCATCGTTACTCCCCCTCTTGGATATAAATAACAAATTTGGAAGAACACTGGAGCGTCCTTTCCAACATCTTTTTTGCACGAACTTCATGGACATCATGCGCCGTCTTTAATGAAAATTCCCCAAATCAGTCTGCGTCTTCGAGGTGTTTTTTAGACTTTTACAGTAACTTAATTATACATGTCTAATTTTACAGTGTCAACTTTCACGGTTAGAAAAAGGACTAATCAATTCGAAAGTTGTTTTCAATAAGTGTGCCGAAAAGATAGAGTAACGGTAGGATCGATGCGATTAAAGTGAGGTGTTAAGATAAAACAACAATTTTTTGCTGGTGTGAAATGCGCAAATCTATCCGTTAAGCAAAGGGACATCAAGTACTCCTTTTGCAGATGTCTTCTTTGGTTATTGGACTTTTAAGGAAGGATTTCACGGCTGTTTGCAGAATAAGGCATAAAGACAGGGAATCGCTCGATGAAATGAAGTCTGTTCAGATTCCAATCGTTCACAATAATTTAGGATTGCAAGGGGGAGGAACTTCCATGTTCTTGAAAAAACTCATGAGCACAGCTCTTTGCGCGGCGCTTCTCGTGACGCAGGCCGGCATGGCGAGCGCGGCAGAGGAGACGGTGCAGGGCAAGCTCGCTGCCGTCGAGGCGGAGACGTGGGGCGGCGAGCAGACGGGGGCGTTTCTTGACCGCATCAATCGTTTGGAGAAGGATTATCTCGGCAAGCACAACAAAGGCTCCATGCTTGAGCGCGTGAACATCGTTTATGACGATCTCTACGACAATGCGACGGGTCCCGGTCTCCTGACGCAGCTCAATGCCGTTGAATGGGGGCTCACGCACGAGGTCAGCCCCAAGCCGGTCGACAAGCGCGTGACGGAGATGGAAATGGCGGTCGCGGGCAAGACGAGCCCGGGCACATACAAGAAGCGCATTCAGGAGCTTGGCACGGCGGCTTTCGGCGGCTACAGCGTGCCGCTTGAACAGGTGACGGTGCCGAAGAACACCGTGATCAAGGTCGCCTTGGCGCAGGAGGTCAACACGAAGAAAAATCAAGGCGGGTGACACCGTTCGCTACAGGGTGGCAGAGGATGTCGTGCAGGACGGTATGCTCATCTTCGCCAAGGGACAGCCGGGCGAGGGCACGGTGAAGAAAGTCGAGCAGGCGCGCAACTTCGGCCGCGACGCCAGGATCGACGTCGACTTCCATACGACGAAAGCGATGGACGGCACCGAGGTCAAGACGTTCGTCGGCGAAGAGTCGAAACAGCAGATGAAGAGCTACGCCATGGCGGCCGGCGCGAGCGTCGCCGGAATGCTGCTCTTAGGCCCGATCGGCATCATCGGCGGAGCGTTCGTCAAGGGCAAGAACATCGACCTGCCGGAGGGCACGGAGTTCTTCATCCAGACGCAGGAGGCCACTGTTCTCTACGCGGTGCCGACGACGGAAAGGTGAGATACGAGTTCATGAAGATCATGCATCTACGCTTCTCTTTGCAGCTGGGCGTCGCCTGCGGCGCTTTTCTTGCGGCCTCCTGCCTGCCCGTTGCAGCGTTTGCTTCGTACAGCTCTTCGAGCGATACGGCGGCAAACATTCTCGACTATATCGAGAACGAGCGGCGCTTGGCAAGGGAGAACCGTCTTTCTGAGGCACAGGAGCAGCTCTTGAAGGATACGACGGATATGCACGCGCATCTGCGACAGCCCATGGAAGACCACCTGAAACCGCTGCCGACCGCCTTCGAGGGGGACGAACTTTTCTACGATCAAGTGACGGGAGAATTCTTCGCACGCGGCAGCGTCAAGATCACGGAGATCGACAATCGCCGCGTATTGTCCGACGAGATCAAGGGCAATGCCGTCACACAGGATGTCGTTGCTGAGAACGAGGCGCACGTTCTGCAGATGACGCCGGGCATGGCGCGCGTGGATGTGCGCGGCTGGAAGCTTTCGTACAATTACGGCACGGGTATCGGCACGATGGAGAATGCTTCGGGAAAGGTTGGCCGCCAGTATATCTCGGGCAAGCGCATCGAGGTCTATCCTGACAAGGTCATCATCCGGGAAGGGCGTGCGACGAAGTGTCAGGCGAAGACGCCGGACTACAGCGTGAGTGCCAAGCGCATCGAAATCTATCCGAACGACAAGGCGGTGTTCTATGACAGCGATTTCTGGATCAAGAAAGTGCTCATTGCTCATCGCGACAAATATACGGCGGATCTGCGGCCGGATCGGCAGGGATTCATTTCCCTTCCCTACGGTGAAATATTCGAAGTCGGACGGACTGATCGTCATGCAGGACTTCACAATTCCCGTGGCGGAGCGGCTGGATCTCATCCCGACGCTCATAGTGGCGACGGACAGCGGTGTCAAGGGAAGTGCAGAACTTCGCTATGGCGGGCGTTATGGAACGCTGAGCCTGCAGTACGGCTATTGGCAGGACAGCGATGACAACTGGATCCGGCGTGCGCCTAGCGTGCATTATGAGGTCGGGCATCACTTCGAGAAAGCGCCCATCGGCTGGAGCTTCAAGGCTGACCGCGGCTATTGGCACAACGGCGGGATCAAGAGTCTGCACACGTATGGAGCGATCAATGTGTACCGCGATCCGATCGCCCTGGGCGGCGGTGCTGCTCTTTCCTTGGCTGCCGATTATTCCATGACAAAGGAGTCGTACAATGACTCGAAGGTCTCGGGCTTCAGCTGGTCAGCGACGCTCTTGAAGAAGTTCAACGACCGCCTGACGGCCTATGGCAAGTACAGCTATGCGCAGGTCTACACGGGAAATGCGCTTTTCGATTACAACGTCGCGGACTATAGCCGTGCGCTCTACGCAGGACTCAGCTACCAGCTGACGGAGCGCGACCGTGTCGTCTGCGGCATGGCGTATGATGTCGATCGCCGCACCATCGGCGATGTCGACTACTACTGGTATCACGACATGCACTGCGTGCAGCTCATCACCCGCTATCGCGCCAAGCGCGACAGTTGGAGTGTCCGGCTGAACTTCACTCCGTGGTGATCGGATGGAGGAGTGTGGAATGGTATCAGAGATGAATGGTTTGGTATCGGCAGCTGCCTCCATGAGAGACGTGCGCGTCCTCATCCTCGGCGACATGGTCGCTGACATCTACCTCGATGGGCGCATCTCGCGCATATCGAGGGAAGCGCCCGTGCTCGTGCTGGAAGAGATGGACGAGCGCGTTGTCGCAGGCGGCGCGGCGAATGTCGCGCACAACGCTGCGACGTTGGGCGGTGCGGTGTGCGCCTTCGGCATCCTGGGCGAGGATGCGGGAGGCAATGGCATCGCGGCGGTGCTGAAAGCGGCGGGAGTCGATGTCCGAGGACTCATCGAGACGAAGGAGCGGCCGACGATTTCCAAGACGCGCGTGATCGCAGGCGGCAGGGCGACGGTCAGCCAACAGATCGTGCGCATTGACAAGGAGAGCCGCGAGCCCTTGTCCGCGCCGCTTGCTGCCTTGCTGGAGGAGCGTCTTCTGGAGGCGCTGGAAGAGGCCGAGGCCGTCGTCTTGAGCGACTACGGCTCGGGGACGCTCACGCAGGGCATCCGCGACCGCCTCCTCGCCGCCTGCCGCGAGCGTGGCATTCCGACGATCGTCGATTCGCGCTACGACGTGCGCTCCTTCGCAGGCGTCGACTATGTGAAGCAGAACGACGCGGAACTCGCCGCCGCCTTCGAACGCCGCCTCGATGCGGAGGAAGATGTGGCGGATGCGGCGCGGGAGCTCATCCAAGAGCTTGGCGCGAAGGGGGCGCTCATCACGCGCGGCGAGAAGGGCATGACGCTCTTTTTGGCGGACGGCACGGAGCATGAGATCCCCGTCTCGGACAAGAGCGAAGTCTACGACGTCTCGGGCGCGGGCGATACATGCGTCGCGACCTTCATCCTCGCGCTTGCGGGCGGTGCTGCACCCTTGGCGGCGGCGCAGCTGTCGAACATCGCGTCGGGCGTCGCCGTTCGGAAGTTCGGCACGGCGACGGTCAGCGCGGAGGAGCTTTTGAAGAAGGTGCGCGAACTTTCCGCTGGATGATTGCACGGAGGGGATCTGCCATGCTGATACCGAAGGAAAAAAATCGAGGGCTTTTGCGCCGTCCTGCGCGAGGCGGGGCAGCGCATCGTCTTCACGAACGGCTGCTTCGACATCCTGCACGCGGGGCATGTGCGGTACCTGGAAGAGGCGCGCGCTTTGGGCGATTGCCTTGTGCTCGGCCTCAACACCGACGCTTCCGTGCGCCGCCTGAAGGGCGAGACGCGCCCCGTCAACACGGAGCTTGATCGTGCAGCGGTCACGGGGGCGCTCGCCGCTGTTGATTATGTCGTGCTTTTCGATGAGCCGACGGCGGAAACCCTCATCGAGAAGGTGCGTCCTGCCGTCTATGTCAAGGGCGGCGACTACACACGGGAGACTCTGCCCGAAGCGAGAGTTGTCGAGAAATACGGCGGCGAGGTGCATTTCATCGACCTCGTTCCCGGTCGCTCGACGACGAAGATCATCGAGAAGATCGGCAGAAAGTAGAGATATGGATGCAGCAGGAAGGAGGGAAGCCGCATGAAGAACATCCTCATCGTCAAGCTGAGCGCCATCGGCGACGTCATCCACGCGCTTCCCGTCTCCTATGCGATCAAGGAGACTTTTCCCGACGCGCATTTGACGTGGGTCGTCGAGCCGACAGCCTATGACATCCTGGAGGGGAATCCCTGCATCGACGACATCATCCTTTTCGAGAAGAAGCGCTTCCGCACCGTGCGCGGCTTTCTTGGAGAGATCCGCCCCTTTCGTCATGCGCTTCGCGCGAGAAGATATGACGCGGCGCTCGACTTGCAGGGGCTTTTCAAATCGGCAGCGATCGTCGCGCAGTCAGGTGCGAAGCTGCGTCTGGGCACGGCGAACATGCGTGAAGGCTCCGCTTATGTGAGCCGTTCCATCAAGGGTGCGCACGCTTCGGGGCACATCGTCGAGCGCTATCTCGATGTCGCGCGCGCCCTCGGCTGCCGCGTCGATGAAGTGCGGTTTCCCGTTGCTGTCAGTGCGCGAGAGGCCGCTTCGGCGGAAGCGCTCCTCGCCGCTGAGAGCGTGCGCGAGGACAGTCGCTTCGTCGTTCTCGCCATCGGAGCGAACTGGCCGAACAAGCGCTGGCCGGTCAAATATTTCGGCGTCCTCGCCGATTGGCTCTACGGAGAGAAGATCATCCCCGTGCTCGTCGGCGGCGGACGCCTCGACGAGAGTCTCGTGCGCGACATCGAGGCGCTCGTTGAAGTGCCGCCCGTCAACCTCGTCGGACGCACGAGCCTCAAGGAACTCGCGTACATCTTCACGCGCGCCGCTCTCGTCATCGGCGGTGACACCGGCCCCGTTCATCTCGCGGCAGGTCTCGGCACGAAGACGATCATGCTCATGGGTCCGACCGACGCCAACCGCAACGGCCCTTACGGGCAGCAGGAGAACGCCATAGAGATTCCGCGTACCTGCAAAGCGTGCTGGAAGAGGAGATGCCCCAAGGGACTCGACTGCCTCGCGATTCTTTCTGTCGAGGAAGTCCAAGCGAAGATCCAGGAGGTGCTGGGGCAGTGAAGGTGACTGCAGATCGGAAGATCTTTTTGTTGTCTGTGCCTCATGGATCGATGCAGTGCATCTGCGTTGATTTGGGAAATGCCAGAGTAGATCAGGACTCGCCGACGCTTGACGTCCTCGGCGTTCGCAGTAAAAAGGAATCATTCTATGCAGCAGAAAACATACAGGAACATCCTCGTCATCAACCTCATGCATCTTGGCGATCTCATGCTTGTGACGCCCGTCCTCCGGACGCTTCGGACGAACTTCCCTGAGGCGCGCATCACGCTTCTCGCAGACAAGAAGCTCGCCGATCTCGTCGTTTGCAACAAGCATATCGACGGCTGTCTTTTGATCGATAAAAAGGGAGCGGATAATCATCCGCTCGCTTTTTTGCGCTTTATCCGCCGCGTTCGCCGCGAGCATTTCGACCTCGTCATCAACCTGCACCGCAACGAACGCGCCTCGGCGCTCGCGGCCTTCTCGGGCGCAGGACGCATCGTCGGCTATGCAAAGCCCTTCTTTTCCGCTTTCTTCGACAAGGTCATGGAAAACAAGAAGGCGGTCAAGCACCAGATCCATTCGCATTTCGACGTATTGGAAGAGGCCGTGGGCATCGAGCGCATCGACGACGGCGGCTTGGAGATGTGGCTGCCCGAGGGCACGGAAGAACGCGCGGCGAGTCTTTGGCAGGAAGCCTTTCCCGAGAAGCGGAAGGTCATCGCCTTGAACATCGGCGCGAGCTGGAAGACGAAGCGCTGGCTCGACGACTATTTTGCGCAGGTCGCCGACCATTTCTTGGAAAAGGGCTACGGCGTCGCCTTCTTCGGCGAGATCGACGGACGGAGAGCTCGTCAGCGCCTGCCGCGCCAAGATGCGCCATGGCGATCATGCGGCGCTCGCCATCTTCACGGGGCGCGTCACGCTTGCAGAACTCGCGGCGCTCCTCAAGAAGTGCGCGCTCTTCATCACGACGGACTCCGGCCCCATGCACGTCGGCGTCGCGATGAACGTGCCCATCGTCACGATGTTCGGTGCAAGCCCCGTGCCTGGCTTTTACCCTTACGACGCGAAGGATGTGCTTTTGAAGACGCCCGAAGCCTGTCACCCGTGCGGCAAGCACGAGTGCCCGAGGGAAGGGGCGGAAAATATGGCGTGCATGAAGAATATCCCCGTCAAGGAAGTGCTGCACTATGCCGAAGAGCTCCTGCAGCAGTATGAAAATAAAGTCGGCCGTATTCCCGCGCATGATGGACAATATCGCTGCAAGGTTGTAGAATTATAAGAGAAATCATTTCGTTGGAAGGGAGCAGTCTATGGACATGGAAAAAAATGCTCGCCCTCGTCGAGGAGCGTCTCTCGCGCTGCAGGATCCTCGTCACGGGCGACGTCATGCTCGATAAATATTACTACGGCGAAGTCACGCGCATCTCGCCCGAGGCGCCTGTTCCGATCAACCACATCACGCGCCAGAAGGAAACGCTCGGCGGTGCGGCGAACGTCGCGCACAACCTCGCACTCCTCGGCTGCGACACGATCCTCGCGGGTTTCGTCGGCGAAGACTACCATTGCCGCTCCCTGAAGGAAAAGCTCCTGGAAAACAAGATCGATGATGTGGGACTCGTCCCGACGAACCGTCCGACGACGACGAAGATGCGCATCATCGGCGGTCATCAGCAGATGATGCGGCTCGATTTCGAAAGCACCGAGCCGCTGGAAACGATCTATATCGACAAATTCCTCGCCTTCGTGCGCGGGAAGCTTGCCGAGAGCATCGACGCCATCGTCGTTTCTGACTATGCGAAGGGGACGTGCAGCGAAGCGACGACGACGGCGATCATCGAAGCGGCGCACGCGCACGGCGTGCCCGTCATCATCGATCCCAAGGGCACGAACTGGACGAAGTACCGCGGTGCGGACTACATCACGCCCAATATCAAGGAGATCAACGAGCTTCTCCTCGACCCCATCAAGAACACGGATGCCGAGGTGCTCAAGGCTGCCCACTACATCATGCGCAAGTACAGGATCAAGAATGTGCTCGTGACGCGCTCGGAAAGCGGCGTGACGCTCGTGCGTGAAGGCGAAGAGGTGCATATCCCGACGCGCGCACAGGAAGTCTTCGATGTGTCGGGCGCGGGCGATACGGTCATCGCGGTTCTTGCCGCAGGCCTTGCCGGCGGCCTCAAGGGCAGGGACGCCGCCTTCCTCGCCAACCTTGCGGCGAGCGTCGTCGTCAGGAAGCTCGGCACCTATGCTGTGAGCCGCGAGGAGCTGAAAGAAGCATTGCGCGGATTGCCGCGTGAAGAAGCCTGAGAAAGAGAGGGGACTTTTCATGATCATCGTCACAGGTGGCGCTGGATTCATCGGCAGCAACATCGTCAAGGAGCTGAATCGCAAGGGCAGGAACGACATCCTCATCATCGATGACCTCAAGGACGGCGAGAATTACAAGAACCTGCGCGGTCTGCGCTTCATCGACTATCGGCACAAGGACGACTTTTTGGAGAGCATCGAAGACGACGAATTCGGCGGCAGCGACATCGACGTCGTATTTCACCAAGGCGCCTGCTCCGACACGATGGAGTATGACGTCAACTACATGATGAAGGTCAACTATGAATATTCGAAGACGCTGCTGCACTTCTGCCTGCTGCACCGCGTGCCGTTCCTCTATGCCTCGTCCGCTTCGACCTACGGTGCAGGCCGCCACGGCTTCTCGGAGGGCGATGCGGCGGAGGACGCGCTGAATCCCTACGCCTACAGCAAGCTCGCTTTCGATCGCTATGTGCGCCGGGTCATGCACGAGAGCCGCAGCCCGATCGTTGGGCTGCGCTATTTCAATGTCTTCAGCCCGCAGGAACAACACAAGGGCAAGATGGCGTCGATCTTTTATCAACTCTATCGCCAGCTCAAGGAGACGGGAGAGGCGAGACTCTTCCGCGGCACGGACGGTTTCGGCGACGGCGAGCAGCGCCGCGATTTCATCTATGTCAAAGATGTCGTCAAGGTCAACTTCTGGTTCTGGGAAAACAAAGGGATCGTCAGGCATCTACAACTGCGGCACGGGCAAGGCACACACCTACAACGAAGCTGCCGATGCCGTCATTTCTGCCTTGGGCAAAGGATATATCGGCTACCGCGACTTCCCCGAGGTGCTCAAGGGCAAGTACCAGAGCTTCACCGAAGCTGATCCGAACCAGCTCCTGAAGGCAGGGTATGACGGCGGCTTCCACGACTTCGGCGCTGCCGTCAAGGAATATGTCGACTTCCTTGAAGATGGAGGCTATTTCCGCTATGACGAATGAGGGCGTCCCTTGCGTCTTCTTCGATCGCGACGGCACGCTGAACGTCGATGTGGACTATCTGCACCGTCCCGAGGATTTCATCTGGACGCCCGAGGCGCCGGCCGCCATCCGCCGCCTCAACGAGTGCGGCGTCCTGACCGTCGTCGTCACGAACCAATCGGGCGTGGCGCGCGGCTACTATCCGGAAGAAGATGTGCTTCGTCTGCACGATTGGATGAACGAGGACCTGAAAAAAGAGGGCGCCCATCTAGACGCCCTCTTCTATTGCCCGCATTATCCGGAAGGGAAGATCCCTGAATATGCCAAGATCTGCGACTGTCGCAAGCCTGCCGCAGGCATGATCGACGCCGCCTGTGCGGCGCATCCGATCGACCGCCGCCGCGCCGTCCTGATCGGCGACAGCGAGCGGGATATGGAATGCGCGAGAAGAGCGGGGATCAAGGGCGTGCTCTACACCGGTGGAAGCTTGCTTGAGGTGGTGGAACGGGTGCTGGAGTGGCTGGAGTAAAAAACTCTTGCTGCTGCTCAAGCTCAACCAACGCTGTATATTGATGTTGATACAAGAATCCGCTTTTGGCATCATCGAGAAGCTGGAGGTGCATCTCATAGAAGTATAAGGCGTCCGTGATCTGGAGAGCGTGGGAAGAATTGTTGGATGAGTGCGTGAATGGGAAGGGGGGAGAAAATGCGCATCGGGATTTTTGAAAACATCATGACTCCAGGCGGGCACGAGGTGGATTTCGACCGCATTCTTGTCGAAGAGCTTCAAGCCTTGGGACATGAGGTATGCTTCTATGTGCCTGAGGGCTTTCGCTTTGCCATGGACTATCATGTGCCTGTGCGGGAACTTCGCGGCGGCGTGGTTTCTTATACGGGAGTGACGGGATTCAGGAAGCTTGTTCGCACGGTGCGGCGCGAGCTGCATCGCCTGCGATGGTATCGACAGATCTACGAGGCGGCGAAGCGCGAAGAGGTCGATGCGTTCATCGTACCGACTTCGACGTATCGTTATCTCAGAGCTTTGAAGCGGAGCGTTCTCAGAAAGTCGCCCGTGCCTGTACTCTTCATTCTGCATGGCATCAATCCCAAGGAAGCGCCAAAGTTCTTGCGGGAAGCGGATTCGCTTGCAGATTGCTTGAACATCCGCCCCACGGTGCTTTCTTTTGGCGACAGCATTTTTGGCGAGAAGCGAGCGAATGTGCGGCTGATTTATCCGCCGACATTCGTGCCGCGCGATATAGCATGGCAGCCGGGGATGCCGCCGCCGACAGATGAATTTTTTTGCAGATGGATTCTCATGCGCCTGAAATGGGCGGGAAGAAGCCGCTGGTATTGGGATTCTTCGGTCAATATCGGCGGGAAAAGCGGTTGGAAGACTTTTTGGAGGCATATCTCGGTGGTCATTATACGCGCCCAGTCGAACTTTTCGTACAGGGTGCGACGATGCATCCCGAAGACGCGGCAGATTTCGAGCGCATCATTGCAAAGTATCGTGGCAAGGGCGGCATTACGTTCCTGCATCGGGGATTGATCGGTGCTGAATGGCAGCGTGCTATTGCTTCGGTGGATGCACTCCTTCTGCCGTATTCCGCGCCGCGCTATCGCTATCACTGGGGCGGCATGCTCTTTACGGCGATTGGCTTTCAAAAGCCTGTCGTGACAAGCGATGATATGAATCCCGAGGTTTTTGCAGCGTATGATATCGGCAAGCTCTTCCCGAGCGGCGATCTTATGTTGTTGCGTAAAACATTGGAACTTTTTGTTAATGGGTATGATGATGAATCCCTTCACTATATAGCAGAGCTGCAGAAAGCAGCGGACATTTATAGTCCGAGAGAGTTCGTGCATCGAATTATAGCTATTATAAAAGAATAAGGTTCAAACGGCTAAGAATGAATTTTAATTCCTGATAGTGTATACAGGGGGATGAAAAATGAAAAGTTGCATAGGTCTTCCCGGCGTAGACAAATTGGATCAATGGGGATATTATTTGCTCTGTGGTTTCGCTTTGTTTAGTAATTTAACGATTGCTGGAGGAAATATTTTTCTTGTTCCACTTGTTTTAGTGTTTTTTTTGCGCATGGCCAGCAAGCGAGACGATTGGCGCCTGGCGTTGCCGGATAGGAGACTGACGATTGCTCTGCTGCTTTTGATATGTGCTACGGCAATTTCGGCGCTGTGTTCGGTCGATCCCTCGAAGGTAGGTAAAGTCGTTGATTATTATGGGTATCACATGTTGCCGCTTTATGCTGTGCTTTTAATGGTTCGAGAGAAAGAGAGACTTTTGGGCATTGCTTCGTGCGTTGCAGCTTCTTTTGCTATTAATGGCGTTGCGATCTTATATGAAGGGATCGTTCAGCAAAATCATCGTGCTGATGGCTTTGCTCAGCCTATGACGGCTGCCGGATTTTTGTCAATGATTGTTCCTGCATTGATTTTGTTATGTATGACGGGAAAAGTGCCGCAGAAATATCGGCTCTTTTTAGGTATTTTAACAGTTCTGGGGATTGTTTCCTTACTGTTGAATGGGACGCGCGGTGCATGGATCGCTGTTGCAGTTTCTTGCACTGTGGTAGGGTTTATGGCAGTACAGAGAAAGAAGAGGTTTTTCTTTGGGCTGCTGATTGCCGTATTTGTTTTCGGCGGCATCTTTTCGTTTTCTCCGATCCTGTCTGGTCGTCTTGCAACGATCGGGGACATGCAGTTTCAGAGCAATTCGGAAAGAATCCTTCTATGGAAAAGTGCCTTTCATATGTTTGAGGATCATCCTATTGCAGGGGTTGGGCTTTCACGCTTTCGTGAGGAATATCAAGGTGGCTATATTTTGCCTGAGGCAAAGGAGCCGCATCTTGATCATGCACATAATAATATTATGCATATGCTCGCTGAGTGCGGTATCATAGGAGTGTCAGCTTTGTTGATTTTTTGGTTGACGTGGTTCTCCTATGGCGTTGTTTCGTGGAGAAAAATGCGAAGTGTTGCAGCACTGGTGTTTTTAGCAGTTCTTTTAGGTAGTTTTTTGCAAGGATTAACTGAGTATAATCTGGGAAGATCGTTTGTGATGAAAGTATATTGGCTGCTCCTTGCTTTATGTCTACAATGGCTGCGATTGGAAAAAGCATCCTTGTATAAGGGAATCGGATAGCATTTTCTGTTGATACGCTAAGGAGAACAAGCTGCGCAAAGTTTTTGGAGTCTCGATCAAGGGGAAACTTCAATCTGAAGTCCACTTGCAGATGATATGACAGCAATATCGCTGTAGACGATGAAAATCCTTTTTTGACCAGGGGTCTTGTGATATTCTTTTGAAAGATAACAGTTTTTGACTGTAATCATGATAAGAGGAGGGGCGGCGTTGCGTCTCGAACGTTTTTTTGCAAATCTGCAGAAAGATTTGAAGTTATTCCTTTTTCTTCTTTTCGTTATATGTTTCTATCGTGCATATTTCATGGCATATATGTCGGAGGCAATGGCGCCGACCACTTCGATGGGGGATGTGCTTCTGGCCTTGTGGCTGGGTTTTTCGCCTTAGTTTGAAATCAGCTGGGGCGATGGCGCTTCTTGGTTTTGTTTTTTGCTCTTTGCCGGAACTGGTTTTGCCGCGGCTGCGTCTTGCTCGTTTACGGCTTTGGATCGGAACGGCAGGGAGCGCTCTTCTTGCCGTGCTCTTTCAGGCGCGGTTTCCGTATTATGAGGTTTTTTTCATGCGACGTTTGGCAGGGAAGTCGTGCAGGGGCTGCATGAGGATATGCAGACGATTTTCTCGATGTTGGTTGAGTCGTATGCGCTGCCGATGCGCCTTTTGGCAGCCGCTGTTTTGACTGCAGCGTCCTATTTTTTGCTTCGTCGTCTGCTGTGTACGAAAACGATGCCATTGCCGAATTGCTTGAATCGGTGGGCGGCAGGCATGGGGCTGTTTCTATTCATTCCGATATTTTTTTTATCTTTATTCGCTTCGGGGAAGTTTTAATTATGAGCATTCGATCAACTGGGAGAATGCTTCGATAACAAGAGATCCTTTCCTTAATGAGTGCATTCTGGATGATCTTCAGGCGATGTATCGCGTGCGGGATTTTTACCTTAATATGCAAAAGAATGGCGGTGTCAGTTTCATTGATGTATCGCGTGCTGAGGAATACAGTAGTTTCCTGGGGGGGGACATGAATAAGGGGAGGGGCTTGAGGCAAGTCTCACGCGCACGACGAAGGGGGCGCGTTTGCCTAAGCCGAAGCATATTTTCATCATCCTCGGTGAAACGTATGCGCAGTGGCCGATGCTTCCCGAGTATGCTGATCTTCATGGCGCCGATGGCATCAAGAGTCTGATTGCCGAGGATCGGGCCTTTTATACACAGTCCTTTATGCCGAACGGTACGTTTACATTGGTGGCGATTACGGGACTTGTCACGGGTCTCAGCGATGTCGGCATGGATTTGAACTATCAGCCAAAGAGTTTCCGAGAGGCATATATCACTTCGATGGCACCGCAGTTTCAGCGCTTAGGCTATCGTGTGGAGTTTTGGTACGGGGGATTTCCTGAGTGGGATTCCATCAAGAAGATGTCGCTCGCGCAAGGGTTTGATGCCTTTTATGGTGCGCCGGACTACAATGCGCCGCGGCAGAATGTTTGGGGGACGACGGACGGGCATCTCTTTGAGGCGCTTTACGAGCATTTGGCAGAGGAAGAGCCGACGGTTCATCTCATCATGACGATATCCAATCATCCGCCTTATGATATTGATCTTGCCGCAGAGGGCATTGATACGGCAGAATTGGAAGGTGTGCTGCAGGGGCGCACGGAGCATCCGGAGCAACTCGCCTTGAAAGTGGGACACTACCGCTATATGGACAGGGTGGTGACGGATTTTGTGCGCAGGACGATGGCGGCTTATCCGGACAGCCTTTTCGTGATCACGGGCGATCATTCGATCCGCATGGATCCTACAGCAAAGTCGACGCTTTTTGAGCACGAGAGCGTTCCATTCGTCTTGTATGGCAACGGCGTGACGAAAGATATCCTGCCCAAGGATGCTGTAGGCGGACATACGGCGATTGTGCCGACGCTGATCGAGCTGATTGCGCCTGAGGGATTTTCGTACACTTCGATTGCACGAAGCATGACGGAGGGAACGAAGTATGCGTTCAATTCAGATTGTTGGATCGGTCGCGAAGCTATGGGCAATGTCGATAACGACCGCATGGAGCTTTTTGCTCGAGTTGCATCGCCGCAGAACGATCTTGCGGCAGAGCATGAGGCTGCGCTTTATGAGGTAGCTGCCATGCGGACGATTTCACGAATCTTGATCGGGGATATGAAAAAGTGAGGGCAGGGTATTGGCCGTATAAAGTTTAGCGTGAAACCCCGAGAGGTTAAGCCCGAAGGGCGCAGGTCGACCGGCTGGATTTTTTTGTAAGAGATTGCAGAGAACATGGGGAAAAATATTGTGGTCGAGGTGAGAGGCGTGTACGGTCTGCCATCAGATCATTGGAAAGCAATTTATCGAATTATCCATGCACAAAGGGCGCGGCTTCGCTGGGTGAAGCTTTTTGGCTCGCGAGCGCGGAGGGAGGCGCGGGCGACTTCTGACGTTGATCTTGCCTTTGCGGGAGAGCCGGAGGTGTGCGGGTCTTTGTGTGACGCTTTTGAGCGAAGCGGTTTGCCGTATACGTTCGATCTTGTCGATTATGAGCGCCAATCGAATGAGAGATTGCGGCAGGCGATTGACGCCGAAGGGAGATTGCTGCTGGAAATAGGAGAGGATGGCGACTGCCTTATGACAGAGGAGCAGATTCGCTTGAAGTGGGAGGACTATCATAGAGCGCTGCGGCGTTTGCAGGCAGCGCTCCGAAAAGAGCCGGATGAGGATGATTTGTACCTTGACGCGACGATTCAGCGCTTCGAGTTTTGCTTTGAGCTGGCATGGAAGCTGATGAAAGCGGTGCTTTCCTACGAGGGAATCGAGGTCAGCAGTCCGCGAGCCAGCATACGCGAGGGGTGGAAACAAGGGCTGGTGCAAGAGGCGGAAGCGTGGCTCGATATGCTCGAAAAGAGGAATTTGTCTGCGCATACATACAACGAGCAAACGGCGCAAGTGATTTATGCGGCTGTGAAGGGCAAGTACTTTGCGATGCTGGCGGCGTTCGACGAAGATGTTGCGGCGCGATTGGGAGAGGATGAAAGATGACGATACGATGATAGAAACTAGCGGGAGAATATGTTGCGTATGATTGAAGAAATGCAACAAGGATGTAAATGCGTGTTATGTTATTGTGGAAGTATTATCTAATTCAGGCAACAATCTATAAAAATGTTATAAAATTTATTGAATGGTTATGCGTGCAAGGGGAAAATCGCAGACAGGGAGGTTTTTCGATGAATCTGCCGAATCCTATTGGCGAGGGGATAGTACGGCTCGCACGCAAGTACGGTCTATCGCGTGTCGTGCTCTTCGGCTCGCGGGCGCGTGGGGACAACTGGGAGCGCAGCGACGTCGATCTCGCGGTTGCAGGCGGCGATGTTGTGCGATTCTCGCTCGATGTGGACGAGGAATTGCCGACGCTTCTGATGTTCGATGTCGTCAACTTGGACGATCCTGTGCAGCCAGAACTTTTGGAAGAAATTCAAAGGGATGGTGTTTTTGCTCTATGAAAAAAAGGCAGAGAATTTCTTCAAGGCGCTGCAGAATCTTAAGGAGATCGAGGGGAAGAAGCCTCCCTATGATACGATTGCGATGGCGGGCATGGTGTCGCTTTTCGAGATATGCTTCGAGCAGGCATGGAAGGCGATGAAGGAGCAGTTGGAGGCGAGCGACTATGGCGAGTATAAGAGCGGCTCGCCGAGGAGCGTCATCAAGCTGGCGTATCAGGCGCGGATGGTCAAGGATGAAGAACTTTGGCTTGCGGCCTTACAGGCGCGTAACAATGTGGCGCATTCCTATAACGAGCCAATCGCGCTTTCCATCATTCGTGACAGTCAAGAGAAGTTCATTGCGATGTTTGAGCAGCTGGCGAAGGAGTTGTGGGAGAGTTGGCTTTGATGGAAGTTTGACGTTTATAAACTTTCAGGACATATGTTCAGCCGTCACGCAGAACGGTATGAGTTGCTTTGGCGCCCGTTCCTCGCAACAGTTTCATCAAAGAGGCATGCTGTACATATGTCCTCACGTCCTTACAGAAGTCTAGCAAATCAGTCTGCTCCTGCGGCTTGATCTCTTGGGGCTTCATAGTAAACTACACGCACAAACGCCCACTTTGTGGACATTGTGCGCCGTCCTTAATGAAAGTTACCCAACCAGTCTGCACCCTTTGGGCTTGACTTTTTGAATTTTCATAGTAAGAATAGACATTTCTATAAACGTCAAACTTCTATCTTTATAAAAATGCCTGTTTTAGCAAAGATCAGGTGCAAGGAGAAAGGCGAATAGAGCCTGAACGAACCAATGGAGGAGGAACACAATATGACATTCAAAGAGATTCAGCCAAAGGATTTGCAGGATAATGTGTTTACGCTGATCGGCAAGGATTGGCTCGTCGTCTGCGGCGAGAAGGATGGCAGGGCGAACGCGATGACGGCGTCCTGGGGCGGTATGGGGGTGCTGTGGGGCAAGCCTGTCGTGTTTATCTTCATCCGCCCGCAGCGCTACACGAAGGAGTTCGTCGACGGGGCAGAGGGATTCACGCTTTCCGTGCTCGACGACTCGAAGCGCAAGGTGCTGAACTATCTCGGCACGGTGTCGGGGCGCGATGAGGACAAGATCGCCAAGGCGGGGCTTACGCCGCTTTCGGATGGAGGATTCACCCGCTTCGCGGAGGCGCGAGCGACGATTTTCTGCCGCAAGCTTTATGCGCAGGAGATGAAGGAAGAGTGCTTCATCGATCGTACATGCGATACGAAGTGGTATTCCGAGAAGGACTATCACACGATGTATGTGGCAGAGATCGAAAAGGTGCTCGTGCGCGAATAGGGATTTCGGGAGGCAGACATGCGTGAGGAGATCAAGGCGCAGCTCAGGGAAACGAGCCTTGCGCAGGGCATGACGGATGGGGACATCGAGGCTCTTCTCGCGTCCAGCCAGGTGCGTCTCGTGCGCTACAAGAAGGGTGAGATCATCTTTCATGAGGGCGATGTGCCGGAACGGCTCTTCTTGCTTGTTTCAGGCGCTGTGCGCATCTTGAAGGACACATATTCGGGAAGGCAGATCTTCCTTGGTGAGATTCGCAAGCCCGGCGTGATGTTCGGCGAGGTGTATCTTTTCATCGAGCGCCACGCTTACGATATGTTCACGCAGGCGCTCGTGCCGACGGAGCTTCTGGAGATTTCGAACCGCATGCTGACGCAGGGCGCAGCGCCGGAGGAGACTGTGGGCGAGGAGGACGATCGGCAGCGTGTGCGCCTGCAGGGCATCTTGCAGCGAAATCTTCTGCACGATTTCGCGCGCAAGGCGTACCAGATGAACAACATGATGAAGGTGCTGGCAAGCGGCTCTTTGCGCGGCAAGATCGCGCGCTATCTGATGCTTCAGCCGCAGGCGGACGACGGCAGGATACGCCTGCCGGAGAGCCGCGAATCCACGGCGATCTATCTCGCTGTGTCGCGTCCAGCGCTTTCGCGTGAGTTGAGCGCCATGCAGAAGGAAGGAATCCTCTCCGTGGAGTCGCGCACGATTCATATCTTGGATCGGGAGAGGCTGGAGGTGTATCTGTAGCTGGTTCCTCTCGGGATAGGGCGGTTTTCAGAATATAGTTCAGCCGTGAGCTGCGCGCCGTGAGCTGCGCGCGTTTTTGTCCCTGTGATACCATCGGAGCGGCGTGCTGCACCTGTCCTTGCGCTTGGAGAAGTTCGTCAAGTGGTATGCGCCCGTCGTCTCGATTTCCGATCTTCAGGATAGAAAAAGCGTACAGACCTTGTCCGTGGTCTGTACGCTTTTCTATCCTTTAAAGCAAGCTGTGCATCCTGCCTAATTCCTTCACTTTGTCAAGGGAAAATCTTGATACGGTCGCGATCGTTTCAAGCGGCAGGTTGTTCCGCAGCATTTCCAGGACGATGTCGACCTTTCCTTCTTCGCGTCCGCGCTCCATGCCTTGCTCCATGCCACGTTCCATGCCACGTTCCATGCCGCGTTCCATGCCGCGTTCCATGCCTTGCTCGTAGATTCTAGTGCTCAAGTTGCACATCGTCCTCAACTCCTCTTCCATATCCGTGCTCGTATCCATGTCGAATTCATCTTTTAGAAGCCGTTTCTTTTCCGTCGGGGGCGTGAGCGTATCCTTGAACAAGAGGCGCAGGAAGCGGATGAGCCAGTCCTCGTCGTGCCCCTGCTCCTCGCCGAGGTAGATCGTGACGATGCTCATCAGGTCGTAATCGGCGCGGTCTTCCTTGTGATGATGCAGGATGTGATGCTCAGCAAGGTCGTAGCGATTGATGGCGCTTTTGCCGTGGGGAGCGTCCAGGCAGAGCCAGATGGTGTAGACTTTCTTGATCTCATCGTAGGAAGAGCCGGCAAACTCGGTTTCTTTCTGCGATGAGATCAACCGGCTTGCATAGTAGACCGCTCGGCGCAAGATCGCATACCCCAGCTTTGACCTGCGCTGTGTCCTCTGCGCTTCGACGTTGATGATCAAGGTGATCCGCTCGCCCGAGCGAGGCGCGTGCGCGTGGAAGAGGATGTCGAAGCGGATCCATCCTTCCGTGATGCCGATGCTTTCCGTGGCATCGCCGAAGATCTCTTTCGGAGGACGCAGGCCGCTCTGCGCGGTGTTCGTCTTGTCGCGGTCGACGGGAAGCTCGCTGATCCGCGGCGTGCCCTCGATATATCTTTCGGCGATATCGTTGATGTCGACATCTTCGAATTCCGGCACGGTACGCTTGAGGAGACGAGCCATGATGGCTTTCTGGGAAAGCAGACGCTTGGCATGTTGATCGTAGACGGGATTCTGGAAGGAACGCGCCTGATTTTTCGCCATCGTGCTTCCTCCTTGCGTCCGCCGATCCGCACACGTCCGAGGCGGTTGACTGGGATTTCCAAGCAAGCGCTTGGTTTCTTGCTCTTATTATAGCATCGTTTTCCTGGTTTCACCAGGGATTTCAATTTATTGCAATATGTTCAGCCGTGAGCTGCGCGCGTTTTTGTCCCTGCGATACCATCGGAGCGGCGTGCTGCACCTGTCCTTGCGCTTGGAGAAGTTCGCCAAGTGGTATGCGCCCGTCGTCTCGATTTCCGATCTTCAGGATAGAAAAAGCGTACAGACCTTGTCCGTGGTCTGTACGCTTTTCTATCCTTTAAAAGCAAGCTGTGCATCCTGCCTAATTCCTTCACTTTGTCAAGGGAGAATCTTGATACGGTCGCGATCGTTTCAAGCGGCAGGTTGTTCCGCAGCATTTCCAGGACGATGTCGACCTTTCCTTCTTCGCGTCCGCGCTCCATGCCTTGCTCCATGCCACGCTTCATGCCCCGTTCCATGCCTTGCTCCATGCCGCGTTCCATGCCGCGTTCCATGCCGCGTTCCATGCCTTGCTCGTAGATTCTGGTGCTCAAGTTGCACATCGTCCTCAACTCCTCTTCCATATCCGTGCTCGTATCCATGTCGAATTCATCTTTTAGAAGCCGTTTCTTTTCCGTCGGGGGCGTGAGCGTATCCTTGAACAAGAGGCGCAGGAAGCGGATGAGCCAGTCCTCGTCGTGCCCCTGCTCCTCGCCGAGGTAGATCGTGACGATGCTCATCAGGTCGTAATCGGCGCGGTCTTCCTTGTGATGATGCAGGATGTGATGCTCAGCAAGGTCGTAGCGATTGATGGCGCTTTTTGCCGTGGGGAGCGTCCGGGCAGAGCCAGATGGTGTAGACTTTCTTGATCTCATCGTAGGGAAGAGCCGGCAAACTCGGTTTCTTTCTGCGATGAGATCAACCGGCTTTGCATAGTAGACCGCTAGGGCGCAAGATCGCATACCCCAGCTTTGACCTGCGCTGTGTCCTCTGCGCTTCGACGTTGATGATCAAGGTGATCCGCTCGCCCGAGCGAGGCGCGTGCGCGTGGAAGAGGATGTCGAAGCGGATCCATCCTTCCGTAATGCCGATGCTTTCCGTGGCATCGCCGAAGATCTCTTTCGGAGGACGCAGGCCGCTCTGCGCGGTGTTCGTCTTGTCGCGGTCGACGGGAAGCTCGCTGATCCGCGGCGTGCCCTCGATATATCTTTCGGCAATATCGTTGATGTCGACATCTTCGAATTCCGGCACGGTACGCTTGAGGAGACGAGCCATGATGGCTTTCTGGGAAAGCAGACGCTTGGCATGTTGATCGTAGACGGGATTCTGGAAGGAACGCGCCTGATTTTTTTCGCCATCGTGCTTCCTCCTTGCGTCCGCCGATCCGCACACGTCCGAGGCGGTTGACTGGGATTTCAAGCAAGCGCTTGGTTTCTTGCTCTTATTATAGCATCGTTTTCCTGGTTTCACCAGGGATTTCAATTTATTGCAATATGTTCAGCCGTGAGCTGCGCGCGTTTTTGTCCCTGCGATACCATCGGAGCGGCGTGCTGCACCTGTCCTTGCGCTTGGAGAAGTTCGCCAAGTGGTATGCGCCCGTCGTCTCGATTTCCGATCTCCAGGATAGAAAAAAAGCGTACAGACCTTGTCCGTGGTCTGTACGCTTTTTTTGCTTGACGAACCCTTACGCCTCCATGATGATCGGCAGGGATCATGGGGCGTCGGCGTGTGGCGTCGAAGATGAAGCGGCCGAGGACGTCGCGGATGGTCGTCTTGATGGAGGACCATTCGGTGACGTGTTCATCCTCGCACTTCTTGAGAGCGTTGAAGACGCGCCTTCTGGCGGTGTCCATGAGTTCTTCCGACTCCCGCACATAGACGAAGCCGCGCGACACGAAGTCGGGACCGGAAACCATGCGTCCGGACGCGCGGTTGATCGTCACGACGACGATGATGACGCCTTCGCGGGAGAGCTGCTGGCGGTCGCGCAGGACGATATTGCCGACGTCGCCGACACCGAGACCGTCGATGAGCACGATGCCCGACTGCACCTTGCCGTTGAGCTTCGCCGTATTGCGCGTAAGTTCAAGAATGCCGCCGTTTTCGTTGAGGAAGATGTTTTCCGCAGGCATGCCGAGGCTCTGGGCGAGCTTGGCGTGGCGCACGAGCATGCGGTATTCGCCGTGCACAGGCATGAAGTAGCGCGGACGGATCAGATTGTGCATGAGCTTCAGCGCGTCCTGGCTGGCATGGCCTGAGACATGGATGCCCTCGCTCCTGCCGTAGACGACGTCGGCGCCGAGCTTCAGCAGGAGGTCGATAGTCTTGCCGACGTAGCGCTCGTTGCCGGGGATCGGCGTCGCCGAGATGATGATGGTGTCCATCGGCGTGATGTTGACCTTGCGATGCGAGCTCATCGCCATGCGAGTCAGGGCGGACATCGGCTCGCCTTGGCTTCCCGTCGTCGCAATGACGATCTGGTTGTCGTTGTAGCGACCGATTTCGTCGATGTCGACGATCGTGCCTTCGGGCGCTGTCAGATATCCCAGCTCCATCGCGATGTTCGTGACGTTGACCATGCTGCGCCCGAGGATTGCCACTTTGCGGCGATAGCGCACGGCGGAGTCGATGATCTGCTGGATGCGCGAGACATTCGAGGAGAAGGTGGCGACGATGATGCGTCCGCGTGCGCGCCGAAAGACGCGGTCGAAGGCGACGCCGACGGTCGCTTCGCTGGGCACAGGCTCGACGCGCTCGGCGTTCGTGCTGTCGGCGAGCATGAGCAGGACGCTCTTGTTGCCGATTTCCGAGAGTGTCTTGAAGTCCGTGAGTTTTCCGTCGACCGGCGTGTAGTCCATCTTGAAATCGCCCGTGTGGAAGATCGTGCCGATCGGCGTGCGAATGGCGAGCGCCACGGCATCGGGGATGCTGTGGTTCACGCGCACGAACTTGATGGCGAAACAGCCGAGACGCAGCTGGTCGCCCGCCATGATGGGATGGAGGTTCTGCGTCGAGACGCTGCGTTCCTCCAAGCGCCCCTTGAGTATGCCGAGCGTCAGCGGCGTGCCGTAAACGGGCACGTCGATCTGTGTCAAGACATACGGCAGGGCGCCGATGTGATCTTCGTGGCCGTGCGTGAGCACGATGCCCTTGATGCAGTCACGGTTCTCCAAGAGATAGGTGATGTCCGGGATGACGAGGTCGATGCCGAGCATGTCCTCCGTCGGGAACATCAGTCCCGCGTCGATGACGAGAATGTCATTGCCGAAACGCAATACCGTCATGTTCTTGCCGATTTCCCCGAGGCCGCCCAAGGGGATGACCTGTAATTTTTTTGCATTGGCCGGATGATTGGCAGAATGTGTGGCAGAATGTGTGTTTGAAGAATTTGAAGCCAAAAAATATACACCTCCGAATTTTTTGTTTTAGGAAGCGCTGAATGTATCCGTGCTTCCTTTCATGTCCTGTGTGATAGCTGAAGCTACGTCCAGCAAGTTTTCGCCGATCAATACACATCTCATAGTATTATATAACACATGAACTCTTTTTGCAAAAGAAAACGACAAAAAGCCGCCCGTGAAGGCGGCTTTTTATCGCAGTTCATGAAGGTTCTGCAGGGCAGGGAGTCTTGGATTTACGACTCCCGCTCGACGCGGACGTTTACGTCGTAGAAGGTGCTGCCGCCGCCCTTGTCGGTCAGGCGCTGGCTGGTCAGCATGTTGAGGCCGCGCCTTCCCTCGCAGTAGGCGCGCCACCAGACGCCCTCGCTGACGAGCGTGCCAAGGAGGACGCGGCGGCTCAGGGCGAGCGTGAAGCTGGCTGTGCCGCGCTCGTTGCTGCATACGACAGGATCGCCGTCCGCAAGTCCGAGCTTTTCTGCGTCGTCGGGGTGCATCAACAGTTCCATGACCTTGCCGCGCGAGAGTTCCTCACGCTCGTTGAAAGAGGAGTCGAGGATGCGTGCATCGGGAGCGCTGATGAATTGGAACGGCTCGTCGTCGCCGTGGGCGGGGAAGTAGTCGGGCAGGGGCGGCTCTTCCTTTGGGTTCAGGAGTTCGATCTTGCCCGAGGGCGTCTTGAAGTCGAGCTTGTAATTCTCGGGCAGAGGAAGGTCGACGGGCAGCCCTGCGGCGAGCGCTGCCCTGTCCACGGGAAGCGGCCAGGCGTCGGTCGAGGCGATCAGCTCCTCGATGAGTTCATCCTCGCTTTTTTTGAAGAACGGGTCGTCAAGCCCTAGGGCGTCGGCCAGCAGGCAGGCGACCGCCCAGTTCGGCTTCGACTCGCCGACGGGCAAAATGACGGCTTCGCCGCGCTGGATCGTGTAGTGTCCATAGGCTGCATAGATGTCGCTGTGCTCGAGCGAGGTCGTCGCCGGCAGCACGATGTCGGCGTAGAGCGCCGTGTCAGTCAGGAAGCGCTCGTGCACGACGGTGAAGAGGTCATCGCGCAGAAGCCCCTCGGTCACTTTCTTCTGGTCGGGCGCGGTGCAGGCAGGATTCGAGGAGTAGACGAAGAGGCTCTTGATGGGCGGGTCCGAGGCAGAGGTCAAGGCGTTGCCGATTTCGCACATGTTGATGAGGCGCACGTTTTTCCGCAGGTCGGGGCGCTGCACGATGTCCTTGCTGAAGGCTCGGCTGCCCGGCACGGAGGAGAGGAGGCCGCCGCCCGGCTTCTTCCATGCGCCGACGGCGGCGGGCAGAGCGAGCAGGAGGCGCGTCGTCATCGCGCCGTTTGTATAGCGCGAGAAGCCGCTGCCAAGACGGATGAAGGGCGCGCGCGCCTTGCCGTAGGCGAGGGCGAGTTCTCGTATGGCCTCGGGAGAAAGTCCCGTGACGGCAGCGGCGCTTTCCGGCGTATGGCGCGGCAGGACATCTTTTTTCAGTTCTTGCCAGCCTTGGACATGCGCGGCGAGGAAAGTCTCGTCCGTGAGGCCCTCTTTTTCCAGCACATGGAGCAGTGCGAGCGCGAGTGCGCCGTCCGTGCCGGGGCGCACGAAGAAGGCGCGGTCGGCCTGACGCGCCGTTGCCGTCTCGTATGTATCGACGCACCAGATTTTGGCGCCGCGCTTTTTTGCTGCCTGCACATCGTGCGCGAAGTGGATGTCCGTCGCGAGCATGGAGAGACTCCAGAGGATGATGAGATCGCTTTGCTGTGCTTCCTGTGGGCGGATGGCGAGGGTCGCTCCCATGACGGAGTTCCAGCCATGACGCTTTGCGGGGGAGCAGATCGTGCGGTCAAGTTCTGCCGCTCCGAGTGCGCGGAAGAGCGCGTGATAGGCGTCGTGCTGCAAGAGTCCCATCGTTCCTGCGTAGGAGTAGGGCTGTATGGCCTCCGCGCCGTACTGCGCGATGATTTCCTGCCAGCGTGCGGCGATTTCCTGCACCGCATCTCGCCAGGAAATCGGGCGGAACTCGCCTGCGCCCTTCTTTCCTGTGCGCTTGAGCGGCGTGAGGAGACGGCGCGGCGAATGGACGGTGCGCTCGTAATGCGCCATTTTCGGACAGAGTGTGCCGCGCGTGAAGCTGTGTGCGGGGTCGCCTTTGACCTTTCGAGCCAGCCCGCCCTCGACCTCGACGAGAAGGCCGCAGCAATCGGGACAGTCGTAGGGACAGACCGAGCGAAGGATTTCCATGATGATTCCTCCCAACAAGCAGAGCGAAGATAAGGCCGAGCACGAGCGTCCGCAAAGCGAGGAGTATGCGTGCAGGCTATAAGCATAGCAGACGAAAGCGCGGCTGGCAAGGCTTTTCCTGCATCACTCCATGATGCCCGCCATTTTCAACAGATACTGGGCGTTGCGCGTCGTGCAGCGGCCTTCCTTGATCTTGTAGTCGAAGGCGATCTTGTCGCCCTCGTAGTTCTCCTCGAAGTGCCAGTTCGTGATGGGGGCAGCGGTGCTTTCGATATCGCAAAGCTCGAAGTCGTGCGTGGAGACGAGGGTGATGAAGCGTTCTCCCGTCAGGCGCGAGATGGCCTCTCTGGCGCCGATGAGACGGTCGGCGCTGTTCGTGCCCTTGAAGATCTCGTCGATGACGATGAGCATGGGCTTCTCCTTTTCCTTGAAAGCCATCATGCTTTTGATGCGCAGGATCTCCGCATAGAAGGTGGAGAGTCCGTGTGCGGCGTCGTCCGTCACGCGGATCGAGGTGAAAAGATAGAGCGGGGAGAGGCAAAGGCGTTCGCCCGGCACGGGGGCGCCCGCGTAGGCGAGGACGCAGGCGCTGGCGACGGTTCTGAGGTACGTCGTCTTGCCCGACATGTTCGATCCTGTGATGATGCGCGTGCCTGCTGTTGCGTCGATGTCGTTCGGCACAGCCTTTTCCTCGGGAATCAGGAGATGGGTCAAGTTCTTGGCTTCGAGGCGCGGCGAAGCGTCTTCGAGGAGTTCGGGGAACGCGTACACTTCGCGCACGAGTCCCACGGTCGAGAGGGAGAGGAGCACTTCGGTCTCCGCCCAGACGGCGAGCCAGTCGCCGAGGTGCGCGGCGGCCTTTTCCTGCCAGTGTGCGATGCGGTGCGCGAAGTGCAGGTCGCTGAGGAAGAAGGCGTTGGCGAGCAGCAGGAAGATGAGGTTGTGGCGCGTGTGCGCGTGCTCGGCGAGGGCGCTGAGCGTGCGCAGGGAGCGCGCGGCGCCGCCCGCCTTGAGCTGCGCCTGCAGTGCGAGGAGGTGCGGGCTTTGGAATGTCGCATCTTCGAGGCGCGAAAAGAGACGCTCGTAGAGGCGCAGTTCGCGGTGCATGGCGGCGAGCGGCTTCTGCGCTGCCGCCGTGCGCCTGCCGAGCGCGAAGGCGATGAGGAACTGCAGCAGCACGAGCATGGCGGGCATCGTCCAGCCGATGAGGGAAAGCGATGCGCCGACGATGGCGAGCGCGAGGGCGGCGGGAAGAATCCACGCGATGAAGGCCGTGCCCGCGTAGGGCTTCTCTGTATTTCTTTGCAGCGCTGCGAGGAGCGGCTTTGTATCGTGCCCGTCAGGCAGAAGAGCGGCTGCTGCCGTGAGGTCGAGGACGAGCCTGGGGCGGGTGATCAGTTCCTCGACGGCTTTTTGCCTCTTCCTTGCAAGCGCGAGGTCAGCAGGGAAGGGGGAGAGCGCGTCGGCGAGGCGATCGCGCCCCGCCTTCGTGCGTGCGGCGCAAAGGTACTGGTAGATGGAATCAGCGCCGAAGAGGCTCAGATCCTGCGCCTGCGGCAATTCGTCCTTCAGATATTCCGCGCCCGTCACAGGAAAGTTGTGCCACTCTCCCGAAAATCGTGCGAGGAAGTTTGAAAGCGCGGCGATGTGGCTCTCCAAGAGCAGGCGCTGTTCGAAGAGCTTGCCGTGACGGCGCAGGAGTGCGGTGAAGCAGCAGGCGAGCGCGACAGCGACGAGATATATCTCAAGTGCGCCCGTGTCCCAGGCGGCGGCGAGCGCGAGAAGGCACAGGAAGAACGTCGTGAGGCGCAGCCAGGAAAGCATCTGTCCGCGCCGATCCAGCCGCCGCTTCTCGGCGAGATCCGTCTCTCGCGCCGCTTGGAAGAAAGTTTTGTTCATAAAGCATCGTCCTCGTCTTTAACCGATATGTAATCCGTCTTTCCCTATATTATAAGCGTGAAACGCATCTGCGTCCAGTTCTCAGCCGCAGAATTCGCGAGGGATTTTGTTTGAGGATTCACTGGCAATGGTATATAATGAAAGAAATAAAGCTTATGGAGGTGCGTCGAATGGCACAGGATATTGTTGTATCCATGGACGATGATTTGAAATCGAATTTTGAAGAAGTGTGTGCGGATATCGGACTTTCTGCGCCTTCCGCTATCTTGATCTTTGCGCGGCGCGTCGCGCGGGAGCGCAGGATTCCGTTTGAACTGAGAGCCGCTCCTCTGACGGATTCGCTCTATTCGGAGAAGAGCTCGGCACGTTTGCGTCGCGGCATTGCGCAGCTTGATGCTGGAAAAGGCGTGCAGCATGATTTGAATCACTACGATTGACAATACCGCATTCTTGAAATAATTTGCATAAGCTTCGGCGATGCATTTATTTCAAGAGTGCGGTTTTTTGATACAAAATCATAGAGAATCATAAAAAATCACTAGCGTATGGAAAAAATTATGATATAATATATTCATATCATAAGATAAATTAAATCGATAACATTTCTTGTTGTGACGAAGTGCGAAGGAGAGTGCTGCCGTTGGAAAATTCCTTGACGCTTTCCTTCGAGGATGCGGGCATATCCTTCGCGGGGCGCAGCGTGCTTCGGGGGCTTTCCTTCCAGCTTGCGGGCGGCACCGTCGTCAGCGTGCGCGAGTCGAACGGCAGCGGCAAGTCCACGCTCCTGCGCCTGGCGGCGGGGCTTCTGCGGCCGACAAAAGGGCGCGTCGCGCTGCAGACAGCGGCGGGAGAGGCCGAGGGAGCGGCGTGGCAGGCGAATCTCGCCTATCTCTCGCCCGAGCTTTCGCTCTACCCGCTGCTGACGGCGGCGGAGAACCTCGACTTCTTCCTTGGACTGCGCGGCATTGCGCTTTCCGATGCCTCGCGGCGGACGGTTCTCGCGCGCGTGGGACTCAAGGGGGCGCAAGATTGGCGGATGCAGACGGCAAGCTTCTCGACGGGCATGCGCCAGCGTCTGATGCTCGCCGTGCTGCTCGGCGCGGATGCGCCCTTCTGGCTGCTCGACGAGCCGGGCGCGAACCTCGACGAGGAAGGGCGCACGCTTCTCGCCGCGCTCGCGCGTGAAGCGGCGGCAGAAGGCCGGCTCGTGCTCTGGGCGACGAACGAGCAAAAAGAGGAGGTGGCTGCCGATGCAAGGATCTGCATTGCAGGGGGCGCGGCTCATCTTTCGTAGGGAGGTCGCCTGTGCCATGCGCAGCCGCTCCTCTTGGGCGGCGATGTTCATGTTTTCGTTGACGGCGATTGCGGCGCTTTCCTTTGCGCTTCGTTGTGCGCCGCCTGAGCCGCAGGTGGCGGCGGGGCTTTTGTGGGTCGTGCTGTTTTTTTCTCGGCAGAGGCCGGCGTCGGCCGGGCGTTCTACGAGGAGGCGGCGAGCGGCACGCTGCTCGCCCTGCGCATCTATGCCGAAGCGCAGGCAGTGTTCGTCGGCAAATTCTGCTACACGTTCTTCATGCTCGCAGCGCTCGCCGTCTTTGACCTAGCGCTCTTCCAAGTCTTTCTCGGCTTTTCGCTGGCGGACTTCTTCGCAGCCCTGGTCTTTCTCCTCGTCGTATTCTTGGGCATCTGGGGCTTGGCAGCGGCGGGCGTCATCGTCTCGGCGCTGACGGTCGGCGCGGGCGCGAAGAGCGGACTGTTTTCGGTGCTGCTGCTGCCCGTCGTTTTGCCCGTGTTCCTGCCCGCGCTCAATCTCACGGGAGAGCTTTTCAGCTCCCTCCTGCCGTCCTCTTCCCTGCTCGGTGCGATGGCGCTCTACGACATGATCCTGACGCTCGGCGCCTCGTGGCTCTTCGACTTCGTATGGCAGGAGATTTGAAGAAGCACGGATCTCATCCGATGGTTTTTCATGGGAACGTTGGAAATGCCGCTTTGCCGACTCTTTCGCGAAACAAGGGGTGGATCTATGCTTCGTGTCCTCATCATCGTCTTGACGGCGGCGCTCTTCGCCGCAGTGTTCTTCCTCGTGCCGCCGGCGGAAGGCTTGGGCGACTATGTGCGCCTCGTCTTCTTCCACGTTCCGGCGGCGTGGGTCTCGGTTCTCGCCTTTCTTCTGAGCGCATGGTGGGCGCTTCGTTTCCTGCGCTGCCGCAAGGAGCGCTTCGATGCCTTGAGCGCACGCTCGGCGAAGATCGGCTTCTTCTTCGTGATATTCGCCACAGCGACGGGCGCGCTCTTCAGCCGTCTCTCGTGGGGCGCATGGTGGAACTGGGATCCGCGCCAGACGACGATCTTCGTCCTCATCCTCATCTATGGCGCGTATCTGACGCTGCGCTCGGCAGTGCCCGAGAGTCGTGGCCGTGCGCTCGTCTCGGCGGTCTACTCGCTCTTTTCCTTTCTGACCGTGCCGTTTCTCGTCTTTCTTCTGCCGCGGCTTTACTTCTCGCTGCATCCGGAGCCTCTGTTGAACAGCGGCGCACATGTGGCGATGGATCCTGTCATGCTCGGTGTGCTCGCGCTCGGGCTTGTCGATGCGACGCTGCTCTATCTCGCGCTGCTCTTTCGATGCGTGAAGGAGGATTGACTGATGAAAAAATCGTATATGCTCTTCGGCCTCGTCGCCCTCTTCGTCCTCTATGCAGGCTGGGCGTTTGCCGACAGCATCACGCCCTACGTCGATATTGCCGAGGCGCGCACGGCGCGCGGCTCGGTACAGGTCAAGGGTCTGCTCGACCCGGAGGCTTCCGCGCCCGCGCAGAAGGGGAAGGATTTCGTCTTCGGACTCGTCGATGAATCGGGAGAAAAGATGGAAGTGCATTATCACGGCACAGAGCCTGACCAATTCCGCTCGGCGCACCACATCGTCGCCGTCGGCTCGTACAAGGACGGCGTGTTCGAGGCGGAGCGTCTGCTCATCAAATGCCCGTCGAAGTATGAAAAGATGAAAGGCGGTTCATTATGACAGCCGGCACGGCATTCCTCGTACTCTCGCTCATCTTTGCGCTGGCGGCGGCATTTTCGTGGGGGCGCGGGAAGGCGGCAGCGGGCAAGGCGCTCGCGCTCGCTTCCTTCTTCGCAGCGGCCTTGGCGAGCGCATGGCTCTTCTGGCTGATTCTGCACGATCGCTTCGACATCGACTATGTGTGGAGCTATTCTTCGCTCGATCTGCCGCTCGTCTACAAGGTTTCCGCCTTCTGGGCAGGGACAGCAAGGCTCATTCCTCTTGTGGCTCTTCTTCCATGCGGCGGCGGGCGCGGCGCTCGCTCTTCGCGCACGGCTCGGGAACGCAGGTCAGGCCGTGTTCTTCTTCCTGCAGGCTCTTTTGGCGGCGCTCGTCCTCTTCTACAGTCCGTTTGCCGTGACGGAGGGCTATGCGCCTGCTGACGGCGCGGGAATGAATCCGCTCCTGCAAGACCCGTGGATGGCGATTCATCCGCCGCTCGTGTTCTTTGGCTACGCGCTGCTCGCCGTGCCGTATGCGGCGTCCTTGGGGGCGCTGCTGTCTGAAAAAAAGCGGACAGCACGGCGTGGCTCGCACTTGCGCGAAATTGGGCGCTCGTTGCCCGGGCGCTCCTCGGCGCGGGCATCTTCGTCGGCGCTTTCTGGGCGTACAAGGTGCTTGGCTGGGGTGGCTGGTGGGGCTGGGATCCCGTGGAGAACTCCTCGCTCGTGCCGTGGCTGGCAGCGGGCGCTCTCGTCCACTTGCTCGCGGTGGCGCGCGCGCGTCCGGCGAACCTCGCGCTCGCGCATCTCGCCGCCATCTTCTCCTATGCGCTCGCGCTCTACGGCACGTTCCTCGCGCGAAGCGGCCTTTTGGGCGATTTCTCCGTGCATTCTTTCAGCGGCACGGGCGTCGGCCTCTGGCTTGTCGCCGTCGATGCGATCGTAGCGCTGGCGGGACTTTCGCTTCTCGTCTGGCGTGCGGGAAAGTTCCCCAAAGGCTCCCCGTACCCGGCGCATCGAAGCCGCGAATTCTTCCTCTTGCTCGGCTGTCTCGCCCTGACATTTCTCGCCATCATCGTATTCATCGGCATGTCGATGCCGCTTCTCACAGGGCTTGGCGGCGATTCCGCCGCCGTCGACACGGGCTTCTACACCAAGACGAGCCTGCCGCTCGCCATCTGTATGCTGCTTGCGATGGCAATTGGCTCATTGCTGCGCTATGGCGAGGGTCAGGCATCGCTGCCAAAGGCTCTTATCGGCGCGGTCTTCATGGGCGCTGCGGCGGCAGGACTCGCAGGCGCCAGAGAAGTCTCCTCGCTTGTCCTCGCGGGCGCTGCTACTGCCGCCGTCTTCGCGAGCGTTTTCGCCTGGCGCGGCGGTGCACTTCGCCCTGCCGCAGCTGTCGCGCACGCGGGCGCGGCTCTGGCTCTCTTCACGATGGCGCTCACCTCGGCGGGCATGAGCACGACGCTTGAGTTCGTGCCGGACGAGCCGCAGTCCTTCGGTAAATCCTCGATTCTTTACGAGGGCATGGACCTTTCTGAAAGCCGCAGGGAAAAGGAGTATGTGTTCCGCGTCGACGGTGAGGAAGTGCGCGCCTTGACGAAACTCAGCGCGAGCGGGGGAGGATGCGGCGAGAGAGCCTGCCATCGCGCACGGCGCGGCGGGCGACATCTACATCGCGCCCTCGCCCGCGGCCGTCGGCCACGAGATCGTGCTGCAGCGCGGCAAGGCCATATTGGAGGGCGATCTCGCCTATCGTTTGGAGCATGTCACAGAGGAACCCGATCCCGAAGATCAGGATCGCCGCATCTTTCTCGCGGCCATCGCCGTCACCGACGGCGAGACCGTCGACCTCGCCGAAGTCAGCTTGACGGCGGCGGGCATGAAGGCGGCGACGGAATCCTTTGCCGTTCTCAATGGCAAGAGGCGATTGCGCCTCTTGGGCATCTCCGAGGACAAGAAGAGCATCATGCTGCAAATACTGCCGGCAATCGAGGAGGAGGCACGGCTGCCGCTGACGGCGTCCGTCGGCGAAAAGCCGCTGCTCTGGCTTCTGTGGCTCGGTGCGGCATTTGTCTTCGTCGGCACATCGTGCGCTGTAAGGAGGCGATGCTAGGCACATAGTTCTGAAAAGATACGAAGATTACCCCCTGTGATTCATGGAAAGGAGGGAAGGGGATTGGAAGCAAAGGAATTCTTTCAGAAGAACACGCTGAAGTGCATCATCGGAGGCTTTGCCGCAGGCGTCATCTTTTCCGTCTGCACGTCGGCGGGGCTGTCGTTTTCCGGCTCTCCCGCGTTTTGCGGACAGTGCCATGCGATGAAGATGGAGAAGGCGACGTTCATGGAATCGTCGCACCGGGAGCGCGAGTGCGTGGACTGCCACCTGCCGCACGACAGCATGACGGCGTACTTCGTCGAGAAGGGACGAAGCGGCATGATCGACGTTTACCACGAGCTGAAGCGCGACTATCCTGCCAAGATCCGCATCTCGGAAGACGCAGAAAAGATCGTGAACGGCAACTGCCTGCGCTGTCACAGCGCGACGATGGCAGTCGTCCACGCAGGTCCGATGGACGCCAATACCGATTGCCTGAAGTGCCACAGGAGCGTGGCACATGGCTCCAATCACCTGGAAGGAGGGATCAAAGTTGAGTAAGCTGCAAAAGTGTTTGCTGGGCGTCATCGTCGTCTGCGTTGCGTTCTTCGGTTTCGTCATCGTGCGCATCGGCATCGCCCAGCCATCGAGTTCCGTCAAGCTCGCTCAGATACCGACGGAGAACAATGCCCATCTCGGCATGGAAGCCTTCAAGGAGGCATATCCGCTCGAGTACGAATCGTACAAGATGACGGCGAGCGATTCGCCGACGCCGACAGGCTACGGAAGTTCCGGCGTCCATTCGAGACTCATGGACGAACCGGAGATGATCGAAAACTGGAAGGGCTATGCCTTTTCCATGCACTACGACGATGACCGCGGTCACGTCTATGCGCTCGAGGACGTCAAGCGTTCGAAGCGCACGACGGTAGCCCAGCAGTACGGTTCCTGCATCACCTGTAAGAGCGCCTATACGAAAGACGTTTTTTTCGACACGATGGGCTGGGACTACACGCTGAAGGATTTCAAGGAGCTTGCCGACCAAGTGCCGAATGACGCTTCGATCGCCTGCGCGACGTGCCATGACGTGAAGACGATGAAGCTGCGCATCGTGAATCCCGCGCAGATCGAAGATCTTGAGCGCAACTGGGGCAAGACGTGGGACGAGCTCAGCGACAACGACAAGCGCGCCCTCGTTTGTGGTCAGTGCCATACGGAGTATTATTTCGAGCAGGGAAAGAAAGGCCGCGTCATCTTCCCGCGCGACAACGGCTACACGGCGGAGCAGATGTACGAGTACTACAAGCGCACCGATCTGCCGGGCGGCTTCAAGGGTGACTGGAAGCATCCCGACTCGGGCGCGATGATGCTCAAGGCGCAGCATCCCGACTACGATGTCTGGAAGACGAGCGTCCATGCGGACGCGGGTGTCACCTGCATCGACTGCCATATGCCGTACATGCGCAAGAACGGGCAGAAGTATACGTCGCACTATATTTCCAGCCCGTTGAAGTACGTCGAGGACGCATGCCTCAAGTGCCACGATGAGAGCAAGGAAGTACTCATCGCACGCGTCAAGACGATCCACGACAACACCTTCAAGCTGCAGAGAACGGCGGGCATCACGTGCGCCAAGGCGCACCTCGCCATCAAGGCGGCGGCAGCCGCCGGCGCGACGGATGAGCAGCTCGCTCCCGCGCGCGAGCTGATTCGCGAAGCGCAGTGGTACTGGGATTACGTCGAGGCGGAAAATGGCGTCGGTTTCCACAATCCCGACCAGTGCATGAGGACGCTCGGCCTCTCCATCGATCTTGCGCACCAGGCGATCGAAGCGGCAAACGCTGCTACGCGCGGCGCATTCCCGATGGACGATCTGCCGGACAAGCCGTTCGATCATCTCTGAGAAAGAGCGGCTCTGCGGATCGTGTGAAGAAAAAGGGCAGAAAAAATCGCCGTCCGGCCGGACGGCGATTTTTTTCTGTCTGCAAGTCTTTGTTACACCTTGAAATGACGGATGGCTTCCTGCATTGCCTTCGACATCTCGTGCAGCGTCCGGCTCGCGGCAGCGATCTGCTGGACGGCGGCCGTCTGCTCCTGCGTCGTGGCGGAGACCGTCTGCGACTCGTCCGCGACGCTGCGGCTCATCTTGTTCATGGACTGTGCGGAATCGCGAATGCTGCGCGTGCTTTGTTCAAGCTCGTGGACGCGGCCGCCCATGGAGCTGGACTCAGCGGTGACGCGCTCGACCATGGAGGCGATTTCCTTGAAGGTGTGGCCGGCGGCGTCGACAGCTTCCGTGCCGCCTTGTACCAGTGCCGCGCCTTCCTGCATGACTTCGACGGCGTTTCGCGCCTTCTCCTGGATCGAGGTGATGAGCTCGGTGATCTCGCCTGCGGATATGCTCGATTGCTCGGCGAGCTTTCGGACTTCCTCGGCGACGACGGCGAAACCGCGTCCGTGCTCGCCCGCGCGCGCCGCTTCGATCGCGGCGTTGAGTGCGAGGAGGTTCGTCTGCCCGGCGATGGCGGAGATGGCGTCGACGATCGTGCCGATCTTGTCGGACTCCTTGCCGAGGATGGAAATGACTTCGGCGGAATGGGATACGGACTGCGCGATGCGCTGCATCTGCTTCACGGCTTCATCGGCCCGTGTCGCTCCCTGCGCCGCTGCACGGTTCGTCCCCTGGACGGCGTCGACCGTCTGCGAGAGATTGCCGGCGAAAGCGCTCATGTGCTGTTCGAGGGTGCCGATCTGGGTCTTCGCGCGATCCATTTCGGCAAACTGTTCGTTGCACGAGCCTGCCACCTTCGACATGGAGCCGGCGATTTGGGAGCTGACCGTGGCGGACTGGTCGGCGCTCTGGTTGAGCTGCCGGACGGCGAGGGTGATTTCTTCCGCCGCTTGGATGGCCTGCTTCATCATGCGACGTACATTGTGCTGCAGCGTGTCGAGCGCTTTGCTCATCCTGCCGATCTCATCTTCGCTCTGGATCTTGACTTCGAGCGAGGGATTGTGGCGGAAGTCGCCCGCGGCGAGCGTCGTAAGGCGCTCCGTCACCCGGACGATGGGGCTTGCCAGCCGGTTGCTGCAGAAGATCGCCAAGGCGATGCACAGAAGCTCGATCAAGAGCGAGATGAACACCGTCATGCCCAGACTCTCGTAGAGATTCGCATCGATGGCTTCCTTTTGTGCCGCGACAAGCTTGTCGATCTGGTCGATCCAGATGCCCGTGCCCAAGACCCAGTGGTAGGGCGCGAACGTCGTGGTGTAATTGCGCTTGGGCAGGGGCGTCGTTTCGCCCGGCTTGGGGAACGACAGATCGGTGTAGCCGCCGCCCGTCTGTTTGCCGTTTTTCAGCATCTCTTGAATGAAGTGGACGCCGTTGGGATCGACGAGATCGATGCGGGACTTTCCTTCGACGTCGCGCCCCAGGAGGACGACGTTCACGCCCTCTTCCGTGTCGATCCAGAAGTAGCCTTTGCCATCGTCATAGCGCAGGTCGCGCACGACGTCGGCGGCGAGTTTCTTCGCCTGCGGTTCGGTGAGCTCGCCTGCCTGCTGGCTTTGGTAAATTTTGTCGATCATGCTGACGACGATTTCTGTCTCGTTCTTCAGGGAGACGTCGACGTCGTGCTGCAGCTGCGTGCGGTAGTCCGCCAGCTGCTCCTCCGACTCTGCGAGCAGAGTATGTGTCCACAGCAGGGTGATGCACAGGACTGTGGCGAGAGAGGTGCCGATCATTAAGAAGACAATCTTCATCCGCATGGATAATGAGGAAAAATTAAACAAGCAGTATACTCCTTTCCCATAAATACGATAATCCCCGACAAGAGCGCGCGGTGTCCCCCCGTGCATATTTGTGTGCGCTGTCTGAGCGATAAGAGACCTAGGTCTCCGCCTAAAATGTATCTTTCCTCCTACTCGTTTCGACGCTAACGATATGGAATCCTTTCCACAGAGCAAAGATAATTTCCTTTTAACAGGAGAGGCGCGTTTCTTTACGCATGTTAATTTATAAAACCTATTGACAAAGTATGATATTGTGCTATAATCGTCTTAGCCTATGAGTCAAGTATGTTTTCTGGTGTTACGGGGAGTCCCGGGGAAAGAGGAGATTTTTATGAGCGAAAAGAGAGCGTATAAATTTGAGACCTTGCAGCTTCATGTCGGACAGGAGCAGGCGGACCCTGCGACGGACGCGCGCGCGGTGCCGATCTATCAGACGACGTCGTATGTGTTCCGCAACTCGCAGCATGCAGCGGATCGTTTCAGCCTGAAGGAGCCGGGCAACGTCTATGGCAGGCTCATGAACCCGACGGAAGATGTGCTGGAAAAGCGCGTGGCGGCGCTTGAGGGCGGCGTGGCGGCTCTCGCTTTTGCGTCCGGTGCGGCGGCTGTGACGACGACGCTGCAGGGGCTTGTCCATGCGGGGCAGCACATCGTCGCAGAAGCGACGATCTACGGCGGCACCTACAATCTCTTGGAGCACACCTTCAGGGATTTCGGCATCGATACGACTTTCGTCGATCCCGAGGGGGCGCTGCGGCCTTCGAGGCGGCGATCCGGGACAATACGCAGGTCATCTACATCGAGTCCGTCGGCAACCCGAACGCGAACCTCGTCGATATCGAGGCGATCGCCGCCGTCGCGCACAAGCACGGCATTCCGCTCGTCGTTGATTCGACGTTTGCGACGCCGTACCAGCTGCGCCCTATCGAGCACGGCGCCGACATCGTCATCCATTCGGCGACGAAGTTCATCGGCGGACACGGCACGACGCTCGGCGGCATCGTCGTCGACAGCGGCAAGTTTGATTGGGCGGCGTCCGGACGCTTTCCGTGGCTCGTCGAGCCGAATGCGAGCTACCACGGGCTTTCCTTTGCCAAGGACGTCGGCGCCGCTGCCTTCGCCGTCTACCTGCGCGCTCTTTTGCTGCGCGACACGGGCGCGACGCTCTCGCCCTTCAACGCATTCCTCCTGCTGCAGGGCGTCGAGACGCTTTCGCTTCGCGTCGAGCGCCATGTGGAGAACGCCTTGAAGGTCGTCGATTTCTTGGAAAAAGCATCCGCAGGTCGAGAAGGTCAACCATCCCTCGCTCGCCTCGCATCCCGATCATGCGCTCTACGAGCGCTACTTCCCGCAGGGCGGCATCTCCATCTTCACCTTCGAGATCAAGGGCGGCGGCGAAGCGGCGCGGAAGTTCATCGACCATCTGAAGGTCTTCAGTCTGCTCGCCAATGTCGCTGACGTGAAGTCCCTCGTCATCCATCCGGCGAGCACGACGCACTCCCAGATGAACGCGGAAGAGCTGAAGAAGAGCGGCATCGCGCCCGGCACGATTCGCCTTTCCATCGGCACCGAGCACATCGACGATATCCTCTACGACTTGGAGCAGGCATTCAAAGCCCTGTGAAAGGCATCGCCGGAAGCATAGAAAGATACGGCAGGGATGAAAATCCCTGCCGTATCTTTATGCGATGGCTGCGGTATTCTGTCGTCAGCTCTGCAGTGCGCGAACCTTTGCGATCATGGCATCGCGCTTCATCTTTTCCTGGCGTGCGCGCTCGACCGCCCGCGCCTTGAACGCGGCGATCTCTTCCTCGTCCGCCATTTCGACGGTGCCTTCCGTGCGGCGGCAGACGATGTAGAGGATCGTGATCAACAGCGCCGTCGCCGTGATGGCGATGAAGGCGTGCGGATAGCCCGTCGCCTCGACGAAGCGCGGCCCCCAAGATCCAGAGCACGGCGACGGGCATCCAGGCGGCGAGCATCGTGAAGGCGAAGCCCAGCACGAACAGGTTCTTCATCTTTCCCGAGGAAAGCACGCGGATGGAATACCCGAAGTGGTGCAGCGTCGCCATGACGACGTACTGGCCGACGAAAGCCGATGATCGCTATGACGACCCAAGCAGCTTGCGGCATCTCTCCCATGACAAAATCCTCCCCAAGAGTTTATTTGCTTTTCATTATAGCATAAGAAGCGGATTTTTCCCAAGAGCAGAAAAAGGAAAAAAACGATGATTTGTGTTATAATGGGAGGAAGCTGTTTTCTATCGATGGAAGGAGGCATTCTTGATGAAATTCGCGATGTTCGGCGCGGGCGGCACGGGCGGTGTGCTCGGCGGCTATCTCGCGCTCGCTGGATACGACGTGACGCTGATCGCGCGCGGCAGGCACCTGGAGGCGCTGCAGAAGGACGGCTTGACGATCGAGACGGCGCACCGGGGCGTGCTCCATATCAAAAATGTGAAGGCCGAGACGGCGGAGCTTTTATTCGGAAACGCCCGATGTGCTCTTCGTCTGCTGCAAGTATTACGGCCTTGCGGACGCCATCGCCTTTGCAAAGCGCGCAGCATCCGAGGACACGCTCATCGTCCCGATCCTGAACGTCTTCGGCACGGGCGAGGTCATGCAGAAGGAACTGCCGGGGCTGACCGTGCTCGACGGCTGCATCTACATCTTCGGCAATCTCAAGGCGCCCGGCATCCTTGAACAGCCGCAGAAGATCCTGCGCGTGATCTTCGGCTTCCGTCCCGGCCAGGACAAGCGCCTGGAGGAGAAGGCGAAAGCGCTCGAAAAGCTCTTGCAGGACGCCGATATCCGCGGGCACTACAGTCTCGACATTCGCCGCGACGCCTTGACGAAGTTTGGCTTCGTCTCGCCGATGGGCGCAGCCGGCCTGTATCACAATGTGACGAGCGAGGCGTTCCAGAAAGAGGGCGCGGTGCGCGAAACATTCATCGGGCTGATCCGTGAGGTCGAGGCTCTGGGCAAGGCGATGGGCATCGTCTTCGAGAAGGATCTGCAGGAAAGCGGGATCGCCCTCATCGACGCCTTCAAGCCGGGACTCAAGACGAGCATGCAGCGCGACGTGGAAAAGGGCGGCGCTTCCGAGTTCGAAGGGCTCGTGAACAGCGTCGTCGCCCTCGGCGAGCGTTATGGCGTGCCCGTGCCGCTCTACAAGAAGATCAGCGATTGGGGCAGGGAGAAAGGCATTCGATGAGAGGGTGCGGGCGTCCTGCACGGGAGCTCTCGCCATGCAGGGGGAAAGGACGGGAGAATCATGAAGATCATCGTTGCGATCGATTCCTTCAAGGGAAGTCTTTCTTCACGGGCAGCCGGCGAGACAGCGGCGAGTGCGGCAAGAGAGGTGTTCCCCGAGGCCGAAGTGGAGGTCTTCCCGTTGGCGGACGGCGGCGAGGGCACGGTCGATGCGCTCGTCGCAGGCCTTGCGGGCGAGGTCGTGCGCCTTTCGGTCACGGGGCCTCTGGAGCGGCCGGTCGATAGCCGCTTCGGCTTTCTGCCTGCGGAGCAGGCGGCGGTCATCGAGATGGCGGATGCGGCCGGCCTGCCGCTCGTGCCGGAAGAGGAGCGCGACCCGCGCCGCACGACGACGTATGGACTGGGAGAGCTCATGCTCGCCGCGATCGAGCGCGGCTGCCGCGAGTTCATCATCGGCATCGGCGGCAGCGCGACGAACGATTGCGGGCTGGGCATGCTCACGGCGCTCGGCGCGCGCTTTTCTGACGCAGAAGGAAGGCCTGTGGGCAGGGACGGGCGGCGATGTCGCCGCCGTGCGCCGCATCGACTTGGCGGGGCTTCATCCAGCGCTTCGGGAGTGCCGCATCCATGTCGCCTGCGACGTGACGAATCCGCTCTGCGGCCTTCGGGCTGCTCGTATGTCTATGGCGCAGAAGGGCGCGACGCTTGCCGTCGTCGAGGGAGATGGATCGGGCGATCAAGGCCTTTCGCCTCATTGGCGGAAGAGACGCTGGGCGTCCGAGGGGCGGATGTGCCCGGTGCGGGCGCGGCAGGTGGTCTGGGCTTTGCCTTCCACACGTTCCTTCGGGCGGAGCTGAAGCCGGGCATTGCGCTCGTGCTCGACGCGCTGGGCATCGAAAAGGCGCTCGCAGACGCCGACCTCCTGCTGACGGGCGAGGGGCGCATGGATCGGCAGACGGCGATGGGGAAGGCGCCCGTCGGTGTCGCCAAGCTCGCGAAGGCGAAGAGCCGAAAGATCACGGCGGTCGCGCTTTGCGGCTGCGCCCCTGCCCGATGCCGAGGCGGTGAACGAGGAGGGATCGACGCATATTTCCCCATCCTTCATCTGCCGATGACGACGGCCGAGGCGATGGAGGAGGAGACGGCGCCGCAATCTCAAGCAGACGGCGCGTCAGGCGCTCCTCCTTTATCGTGCGGCGCAGGGCGAGAGGCGTGCGTGAAGAAACAAATAAGCCGCTGCGCAGGGCGCAGCGGCGAAAGATCTGGTGCTCATGGAGGGACTCGAACCCCCGACTTCCACCATGTGAGGGTGACACTCTAACCAACTGAGTTACATGAGCAATATGAGGTTGAACATAGAAGATATTATACACGATTTCGTTCCTCTTGGCTACCCTGAAACACAAAAAAATCGTGGTTATGCACATTTTTTTGTGGATAGAAGGCGTGAATATGTGGATAAGTCCCCGGATGCACAGAATACGCTCGTGTTTATCCACAGAATTCGGCAAGAAACTGTGGACAATGTGGAAAATGGTAGCTTCTGCCTATAGAAGCAGAAGCGTGGGAGATATAGCTTGATCTTCCGGAGCGTGCAGGGAAATGAGGTGAGAGGCGATTGGATGCCTTGGAAAAGAAGGTCGGACTTTTTCGCGCGGTCTTCCCCGAACTGAGCGACTTTGAAAAGGAGGATTGGGAAGAGAATTTCCTTGTGGAGTTCACGCATGATTCCACGTCCATCGAAGGAAATACCTTGACGCTGATCGAGACGAAGATGATTCTTGCCGACAAGATCGTTCCCGCGGAAACGACGCTGCGGGAGCTGGATGAGGTGCGCGGACATGCAGAGGCGTGGCAGTTCGTCAAGGACTGCGTGAAGCGCCAAGTGCCGCTTTCGGAGAGCGTCATCAAGGATATACATGAGAGAGTCGTCCCAGTGCGCGGCGTCGGTGGGATCTATCGCAATATCCCCGTATATATTCGCGGTGCGCGTCATGTTCCGCCGAATCCGCGAAAGGTATGGGAGGCCATGAAGAACTTTGCGTATCGGATGAAGAACGATGCATTTGCCGATCCGATGGAAAAGGCTGCATGGATTCATGCGGAGTTCGTAAAGATCCATCCGTTTCAAGATGGAAACGGACGGACGGCGCGTCTTCTCATGAACTATCATCTGTTGGCACACGATTTTCCGCCGACTTCCATCAAGCTGAAGAATCGAGGCGCGTATTTCGCTGCGTTGGAAGAATATTCTGTGGGGGGACGTCTTGCGCCGTTCTTGCAGCTTCTGCGGCGGAATATGGAGCGAGAGTTGGAAGCGTTCTTGTCGATGTACTCCCTGCATATAGATCTGCCGTCATTGGCGAAGGAGAACCCGGAGCTTGCAGACGCGGCGGCTCTCTATGTGCAGCGGGAGTCCGGGACAGCCTTGCACGAGGGATGGTTCGGAAGGAAGGGAAGATAAGGCATTGGGTGAGAAGGAAAGATGACGCAGAAATTTTATGCTGTGCGTGCAGGGCGCACGACGGGGATCTTTTGCACATGGGCGGACTGCCGCGCACAGGTGGAGGGCTTTCCTGGCGCGCGCTACAAGAGTTTTTCTGACGGAGGCTGAGGCGCGTGCATGGCTGACGGAGGCGCAGCCTTTGTCGGCGCTTTTCGATGGGAAAAAGACTGCCCCTGTGCGGCGCACGCCCCGGCGAAAGGGAGGCGCAGCAGCGGATGCGGCGCCGAAGGAGACGGCAGACGACGCCCTCTGTCATGTCTATACGGACGGCTCGTGCCTTCGCAACCCGGACGGTCCGGGCGGCTGGGCAGCCTGCATCGTGCGTCCGGGAGAAGAGATGGAGACGCTTTCGGGCGGCGATCCGTCGACGACGAACAACCGCATGGAGATGATGGCGGCGATCGAGGCGCTGCGCCATCTGCCCGAGGGAGAGGCGATCGTGCTCTCGACGGACAGCCAGTATCTGAAGAACGGCATCACGAAGTGGATCTTCAGCTGGAAGCGCCGCGGCTGGAAGAAGGCGGACGGCAGCCCTGTCTTGAACCGGGAGCTTTGGCAGGCGCTCGACGGCCTGATCGCCGGACGGAGCATCACCTTTCGCTGGGTCAAGGGTCATGCCGGCCACAAGTATAACGAGATCTGCGATATGCTTGCGAGAAAAGAAGCGCAGGCTCATCGCCGATCTGCAGGCGGACGGTGAGTCCCCTGCATGGTGGCAGGAAGATTCGAAAGAAGAAGCCCGTCCCTTCCGCTGAGGAGGGGCGGGCTTCTTCTTGCGGCTGCAAGGGTTCTGCCGCAGGAGGCGGGACGGAATCATTGCCGCTTGAGCGTCGCTTCGCCGTAGTCGTTTGTGGTCACGGAGCCTTTGACGAAGACGAGGGCGGCGAGCAGGAATACTTGGTAGACTTGGAGGACGAAGGCGGCGATGATGATCTCGATGCCGAAAGGCTCTTGGGCGAGCGTGCGCGGATCGCCGCCGAAGAAGGTGAGGCAGCCGATGAAGGCGAGCGTGAGCACGAGCGGAACGCTCGCCAGCCGGGCGCTTCTGCCGATGTCGTGCAGACGCTGCACGACGATGCCGAAGGGCAGGGATCGCAGCGAGAGCGCAGGCGATCGATGTGCCGTAGAGGGCGAGGTCGCGGCTCAATGGCGGCGGCAGGCGCTCCGCCGTCTCCAGAACGACGAAGACGAGCATCGCGATGAAGAAGAGGAGGAAGAGCAGGCGCAGCAAGAAGCGCTGCGGTTCATCCTGCCCTTGAGCTGGATCATGCGCAGGAAGAAGGGGTAGTCCTCTGTAGGGGCGCTCGGCAATGAGGGGCGGAGCGCCTCGGCGCTTTCCGGGGAGCCGGAGGTGTTGCTGGAAAATTCTCCTTCGGCGAAGAACAGGTAGATGTGCAGGAGGAGAAGGAAGGCGAGCGCCGTGCTCCAGTAGGGCAGGAAGCTCTTGAGGAGGAAATGGTCGGCGCCGAAGCCCAGGAGCAGCGGCACGCCGATGTATACGAGCAGCGCGCGCACTTCTGCGGCGAGGGCGATGATGATGAGCGGGCAGATGACGGCGAGGAGCCATGTCGTATCGCCATGGCCGAGGTCGTGCCAGCGACGCATGGCCGCCCGCAGGAAGATGAGCAGGAGCAGTGCGAGCGGCAGGCTGACGAGGAGGAGGGAGGCGAAGCCCGCCGCGAGGGAGAGGCTTTCCGACGGCATGGGGCGGCCTGCGCCGAGCCAGGTCAGGACAGCGGCCATCGCACCCATGATGAGCGCGGCAAGAACAACCGCTGCGAACATGCTGCCGATGAAGTGGAGGAGGAAGAGCTTCTGCCCCATGCGCCCTTCCGGGAGAGCCATTTTTCGAAAAAGGCCTTGCAGGAAGCCGCCGCTCCTGGGCGGCGGAGCGGATCTCTCTCCAGATCGGCGGCCATTTCGCTGCGCTTCTCCTCGTCCGCGAGCAATTCCTGCAGGAGCTCGGCAGCGCTCTGGCGCGGGCGTTCTTCGCTCCGGCTCGGCCGCGCTTCTTCCGCCTCCTCCTCGGCCTGTGCCTTTCCGGCGCGGCGGTGTATGTCGCGTCGAGGGGCTTCCGCATCGAGCGATCGGTCTGTATCGTCGGTTTCGCTGCCGCCTTTCGTGGGGAGCTCTTGGGCTTTTTCGTCGGGGCGCAGCATTTCTTCGAGCGCTTCTTCGCTCGAAAAGCTCTCGCGCCTCAGACGCGCCAAGATGCTTTCCGTATCTTCCGATGCCTTGTTTTTTTCTTGCCATCGTCCGTGTCTCTCCTTGGTCTTCTTGGTGGCTCGTCATTTCTTCCATATGCGGTCGTAGATGTATCCCTCGCGCACGCCCGAGTCGCTGTAGGGTGATGGAGGGAAGGGCGAAGCGTTCGGCGAGGAGGTCGGCGATGACGAGGCCGGGCAGAAGCGTGTGCATACGGTCGGGAACGGCGCGCATGAGCCAGACGGTGTCGTCTTCCGTGAGTGCGCGGTCGCGCAGGAAATGCGCGAGGAGTGCCTTGATTTCCTCGCGCCGGATCGTCCGACCGTCGGAAGCGGGGAAGAACGAGGCGCAGAGCGCCGCCGCTCCTTTGAAGGTGCCGCCGATGCCGCAGGCGGGAAGTCCCTGAAGCCCTGCGAAACCGGCAGCGGAGTCGAGGATGCGCGCGGCGTCGGCGCGCATCTTTCCAAGCTCGGTGCGCGACGGCAGAAGCTCTTTCGTGAATTTCGTATGCAGGTAGAGCGAGCCGACAGGAAGGCTCGTCTTGCGCACGATCTTCCGCGCTTCGTAGTGAACCATCTCCGTGCTTGCGCCGCCGATGTCGAAGAGCAGGCCTGCTTCGGCGGCGAGGTCGTGCGTTGCGCCGATGAAGTCAAGCTCCGCCTCCTCCTCGCCGCGGATCACATAGATGTCAAGCCCTGTGCGCTCCTTGATCGCCGCGACCGCCTCGCGGCTGTTCGCGGCGTTTCTGAGTGCGCCCGTCGCAAAGATCGTGATGTCTTCGATGCGAAGTGCAGCGAGGAATTTCTGAAAGTCTTCAAGCGCGTAGATGAGACGTTTGATGCCGCGTTCTTCGAGCACGTTGTCATGCACGAAGGAGGCCAGTCCGACGGTCGTGTCCTTCTTTTTCATGATCTGCTCCACGGCGCCGTCCTTGATCTGGTAGACCGCCATGCGCACGGTGTTGGAGCCGATGTCGATGATTGCGTGTATCATTGGGAAGTCCTCCATTTATTGAAAGAAGAGGTCGATGAGCTGTTTGCCGATGAGCACCGCCGTCACGGTGATGAAGAGCGGCCGTACATAGGGACGATCCTTTCTTGAGGGCGAGGCGCGCGCCGCACCAAGCGCCGACGATCATGGAGACGCCCATGGGGAGGGCGTAGGGTGAAATCGATGAGCCCGAAGCCGGCGAAAAGCACGACGGCGGCGAGGTTGCTGGCGAAGTTCAGTGCGCGCGCGTTCGCCGCCGCACCGAGGAAGTCGAAGCCCACGAGCAGGGAAGGCGAAGAGCATGAAGGAGCCTGTGCCCGGTCCGAAGAAGCCGTCGTAAAAGCCGAAGGTGAAGGCGACGACAGCGGAGAGGAGGAAGACGCGCCGACTCATGCCGCGGTACTTGTTCTCCCGTCCCCAGTCGCGGCGGAAGATGCTGTAGAGGAGCACGAGCACGAGCATGACGACGACGAGGGGGCGCAGGAAGTCGGGCGGCACCTGACGCACGACGAGCACGCCGACGGCGGAGCCGAGGAGCGTGATGGGGAAGAGCAGACGGATGAGCTTCATGTCGACCTTGCCGCTTCGGATGAAGGAGATAAGGCTCGTGCAGGCGCCCATGACGGCGGCCGCCTTGTTCGTGCCGAGCACTTGGAGAAGCGGCAGCCCCGTCATCATCAGCGCCGGGATCGAGATCAGCCCGCCGCCGCCGACGACGGCGTCGATGAACGCCGAAAAGAATCCCATGATGCAGATGAAGAGCAGCATTTCCAAACCCATAATTCATGCCTCCCGAAGGGCGGGCGAAGTCTCCTGCCACAGCAGGAATCCCGCACATTATTTATATAGTTTACCATGAAACCCCGAGAGGTCAAGTCCGAAGGGGGAGAGATCGATCGGCCAGGGAGCGCACTTTTGTCCACGGAAAAGGAAAGCTTCCAGCGGAAGGAGAGATCTTCGGCAGGAAAATCGCCCGTCGTGGCGAATAAAGCTCCGTCAAGCATCAGAAGCGGGCGCGGAAAGCGAGGAGGAGCGAATGACGGAAATCGTGGAAGAAAAGCTCAAACTGCTGCCGGATTCGCCGGGCGTCTACATCATGAAGGACGCGAAGGGGCGCATCATCTATGTCGGCAAGGCGGTCGTCCTGAAGAACCGTGTGCGGCAGTACTTCCAGAGCGGCAAGCATCAAGCGCCGAAGGTGCGTGCGATGGTGGCGAAGATCGCCGACTTCGAGACGATCCTCACACACTCGGAAGTCGAGGCGCTGATCTTGGAGTGCAACCTCATCAAGAAGCATCGTCCGCGCTACAACATCAGCCTCAAGGATGACAAGAGCTATCCATATCTCAAGGTCACGCTCGCCGACGAGTATCCGCGTGTCGTGGTCACGCGGCGCGTCACGAAGGACGGCTCGCGCTATTTTGGCCCCCTATACGTCGGCGGGCGCGATGCACGAGAGCGTGAAGCTGCTGCGGCGTCTCTTTCCACTGCGCACATGCAAGAACATGAAGGTCGATCGCCCCTGCCTGGAGCACCACATCAAACGCTGCCTTGCGCCGTGCTGCGAGCCTGTGGACAAGGCGGAATACGGTGCGATGATCCGTGAAGTCTGCCTCTTCCTGGAGGGCAGGACGGAGCAGGTGGAAAGAGAGCTTTCGCGCCGCATGGCGGAAGCGGCGGAAGAATACGATTTCGAGCGTGCGGCGCGGCTGCGCGACCAGCTTGCCGCCGTGCGCAAGGTGGCGGAGAAGCAGAATATCGCGACCGGCTCGGGAGACCAGGATGCCGTCGGCATGGCGCGCGCAGGGCTGGGCGCCGTCGTCATGGTCTTCCTCATCCGTGCGGGCAAGATGGTCGGGCGCGAGCATTTCCTGCTCTCGGGCAGCGAGGAGGAGACGGACGAGGCCTTGCTCTCGGCGTTCTTGAAGCAGTACTACCATCGCGCCGCCTTCGTGCCGCGCGAGATCTGCTGCCGTTTCCCATCGAGGAGACGGAGCTTCTGGAAAGCTGGCTCGCCGAGAGGAAGGGCGCGAAAGTCGCGCTCTTCGTGCCGCAGCGCGGCACGAAGCATGATGTCGTCGAAATGGCGCGCTCCAACGCCGAAAAGTTCCTCGCGGACGAGGCGGCGCGCATCGAGCAGGCGAACGACCAGACGATCGGCGCGGTCAGGGAGCTTGGACGCTTCTTGGGGCTGAAGAAGCCGCCGATGCGCATGGAGTGTTTCGACATCTCGCACAACCAAGGCTCGGAGACGGTCGCCTCGATGGTCGTCTTCGAAGGGGGGCTGCCGAAGAAGTCCGATTATCGGCGCTTCAAGATTCGAAGCGCCGAGGGAAAGCCCGACGATTTCCTCTCCATGCGCGAAGTGACCGAACGTCGCTACGGCAAGCTCACGGAAGACGAGCTGCCCGATCTCATCATCATCGACGGCGGCAAGGGGCAGCTCTCGTCCGCCTTGGAGATCATCCGCGGCGCGGGGCATTTGAATGTGCCTGTCGTCGGGCTCGCCAAGCAGTTCGAGTACATCTTCACGGAAGGCAGCTCCGATCCCGTGATCCTGCCGCGCCGCAGCCAGGCGCTCTACCTCATCGAGCGCATCCGCGACGAGGCGCACCGTTTCGCCATCACCTATCACCGCAAAGCTGCGCGGCAAGCGCAACCTCGTCTCCTTGCTCGACCATATCGCGGGCATCGGACCGAAGAGGCGCAAGGCGCTCTGGAATCACTTCGGCACGATCGCGAAGATCAAGGCGGCGACGGTCGAGGAGCTGGCCGCCGTCGACGCCATGACGCTTCCTGCAGCAGAAGCCGTGAAGAACTTCTTCCTCGCACAGCAGAAGATGCTGGCGGGGGAGGAATGAGGCTTTGCGGACCATCTTTTCTGTGGCAGAGGTGATTTCTTTTTCGGCAGACGTTGCGGAAAAAATCACGGTTCTATATAATAGAGTGGAACGTCAATCGAAGGAGGAGATCGTACTTTTTATGGATAGAGAGGAAGCTTTGGCAAATGCCTTGAAGCATATAGAGAAAGAATTCGGCAAAGGCTCGATCATGCGTCTCGGCGAGGCGTCGGCGAACATGAACGTGGAAACCATCCCGACGGGCATCCTGCCGCTCGATGTCGCGCTCGGCGTCGGCGGCGTGCCGCGCGGGCGCATCGTCGAGGTTTACGGCCTGAAAGCTCGGGCAAGACGACGGTCACGCTGCACATGATCGCCGAAGCGCAGAAAAATGGCGGCATCGCAGCGTTCATCGATGCCGAGCACGCGCTCGATCCCGTCTACGCGAAGAAGCTCGGCGTCAACATCGACGAGCTTCTGATCTCGCAGCCCGATACGGGCGAGCAGGCGCTCGACATCGTCGATGCGCTCGTGCGCAGCGGCGCGATCGACATCATCGTCGTCGATTCCGTGGCGGCGCTCGTGCCGAAGGCGGAGATCGACGGCGACATGGGCGACCAGGTCGTCGGTATGCACGCGCGTCTGATGAGCCGCGCCATGCGAAAGCTCACGGGATTCATCAGCAAATCGCGCACGGTCGCCGTCTTCATCAACCAGATCCGCGAGAAGGTCGGCGTCATGTTCGGCAGCCCTGAGACGACGACGGGCGGCCGCGCCCTGAAGTTCTATTCGACCGTGCGCCTCGACGTGCGCAAGACGGACAAGATCATGCAGGGACAGGAGATGATCGGCAACCGCACGAAGATCAAGGTCGTCAAGAACAAGGTCGCGCCGCCTTTCAAGACGGCGGAGTTCGACATCATGTACGGCGAGGGCGTTTCGCGCGTCGGCACGGTGCTCGACATCGCGACAGACTTTGACATCATCGAAAAGAGCGGCTCGTGGTACTCCTACGACGGTTCGCGCCTCGGACAGGGCAAGGAGAACGCGAAGAAGGCGCTGAAAGAAAAGCCCGAGCTTGCCGCCGAGATCGAGGAGAAGGTGCGCGCCAAGCTCATGGAGCAGGCGACGGCAGAGAAAGATGGGGAGGTAGAGCGTGTCCCCGACGATGAAAACGAACGCGGAGTCGCAGGAAAGCAGCCGGAAGCGGCAACGGACGAAGACTGAGAAGACGGCGCTGATGAAGGCGGTCGACCTCCTTGCGCGCGCGGAGCACAGCACGGCGCACCTCGCGCGAAAGCTCCTCCAGCGCGGCTACGACGAAGAGGAGGTTCGCTCGGCTCTCGCCACGCTGGCAGAGCGCGGCTACCTTGACGATACGGAAGCGTGCCGCCACCAGTTCACGTTTCTCTACGAGGAGAGCCGCCAGAGCGTGCGCCAGATCCAGGCGAAGCTCATGCAGAAGGGATTCTCGTCCGCGCTCATCGCCGAGTGCGTGCCGGACGATACGTTCGAGCGCGAGAAGGAGGCGGCGAGACGCTGCCTGGATGTGCATTTCAAGAAGAGCGCCGCAGAGCAGAAGATGCTGCAGCATCTCTATCGACGCGGCTTCTCGACCGCTGTCTGCCGCGCCGCTGTCGCCGCCTTTGCCGAGGACGAAGACGAAGAAGATTGAAGGAGGACTTGCCTTGCAGAAGGATAGCCATGAATTGATTGTCGTGTTGGACTTCGGCGGTCAGTACAACCAACTGATCGCGCGCCGCGTGCGCGAATGCAGCGTTTACTGCGAGGTGCATCCGCATACGCTTTCCCTGGAGAAGATCCGCGCGCTCGCGCCCAAGGCGATCATCTTCACGGGCGGCCCGGAGAGCGTCTACAAGGCGGATTCCGCGACGTACAGCGAGGAGATCTTTTCGCTCGGCATACCCGTCCTCGGCATATGCTACGGCTCGCAGCTCATGGCGCACAAGCTCGGCGGCAAGGTCAAGACGGCGCCCGTCAGCGAGTACGGCAGGACGGAGATCGCGGTCACGGACGAGGCGTCCTTGCTCTTCGCCGATGTGCCGCAAAAGAGCATCGCCTGGATGAGCCACACCGACTATATCGCCGAAGCGCCCGCGGGGTTCCGCGTCACGGCAGAGACGGCGGACTGCCCGGTGGCGGCGATGGAAGACGCGGCGCGAAAGCTCTATGCCGTGCAGTTCCATCCCGAGGTCATGCACACGGAGTACGGCACGAAGATCCTCGAAAACTTCGTCTATCGCGTCGCGCTCTGCAAGGGCGATTGGAAGATGTCGTCCTTCGTCAGCACGACGGTCGAAGCCCTGCGCGAGAAGATCGGCGCGGGCAAGGCGCTCTGCGCGCTCTCGGGCGGCGTCGACTCCTCCGTGGCGGCGGTGCTCTTGTCGAAGGCGATCGGCAAGCAGCTCACCTGCGTCTTCGTCGATCACGGCCTCCTCAGAAAGAACGAGGGCGATGAGGTCGAAGCCGTCTTCGGTCTTGGCGGGCACTACGATCTGAACTTCATCCGCGTCGATGCCAAGGAGCGGTTCTACGAAAAAGCTCAAGGGCGTGACCGAGCCGGAGAAGAAGCGCAAGATCATCGGCGAGGAGTTCATCCGTGTCTTCGAGGCCGAAGCGAAGAAGATCGGCAAAGTCGACTTCCTCGTGCAGGGAACGATCTATCCGGACGTCATCGAGAGCGGCCTCGGCAAGTCCGCCGTCATCAAGAGCCACCACAACGTCGGCGGCCTGCCCGACTGCGTCGACTTCAAGGAGATCGTCGAGCCGCTGCGTCTCCTGTTCAAGGACGAGGTGCGAAAAGCAGGGCGCGAGCTGGGCATTCCCAATCATCTGGTCGATCGCCAGCCGTTCCCAGCGCCGCCTTGGCATCCGCATCATCGGCGAGGTCACGGCGGAAAAGGTCAAGATCGTCCAGGAGGCCGACGCCATCTATCGCGAAGAGATCGCCAAGGCTGGCGTGGACAAGACGCTCGGCCAATACTTCGCCGCGCTTACGAATATGCGGAGCGTCGGCGTCATGGGCGACGGCAGGACATACGACCACGCCATAGCGCTCCGCGCCGTCCTCACGAGCGACTTCATGACCGCCGAAAGCGCTCCCCTGCCGTGGGCTGTCCTGCAGAAGGTCACGAGCCGCATCGTCAACGAAGTCAAGGGCGTCAACCGCGTGCTCTATGACTGCACGGGCAAGCCGCCCGGGACGATCGAGTTCGAGTGATTGCTAAAACGCCGTAACCCCTTGATATGAAAGGGGTTGCGGCGTTTTGTTTTGCCTCGTGACCCCCGTATCTGTTTTTGATTGACAAGTATAGTTCGTTGGAATACAATAAGTATATTAGAATATGGCAAGATTAGGAGAATGTCTATGGATAAGCGGAAACTTATATGGCGGATCTTGCAATATTTGCTTCCGTATCGCATTTGCATCTTACTGGCCGTGAGTTGTTTTTCTATATCTGGACTTATTAGTTTCTGTATCCCTTTTAGTGAATCAAAAAAATTGATTGATTTTTGGTTTTCTGGAACTAGACTTTTTATTATATACTGAAGCTAGCAACCTTGCTTTTTGTTTTTTTGTATATAATAAACGAAAAGCTTATATTATATTAAACAAAGAATACGCGTTTACATTTTATAAGCGATTGCGTGTACGATTGTTTTTCGGAATACTGTCAACACCTCATGCATGTGCCATTTCCTTATCTTTTGGAGTTTGGAGAGAGCCGAATTTTCTAATAATCTCAATATGGATATAGATAATATGTTGCTTGTTGCTGATGAAGGTATCGTGTTCATTGGCTCGCAGATTTTTGCTATTGTGGGTGGGATTGTGGGGCTTTGGATTATAGATCCTCGTTTGTTTGTTGTGTTTGTTGTATTTATCCCTCTTAAAGTAATGGTGCTTTTGTTATTTGTCTAATCGGCGGGAAAATGCAATTACCGAATATTTAAAGCGGATGGGACGACAAACTGGCATGGTTTCCGAAATGATTAGTGGGATGGATGTTATACGCGTGTTTGGTTTGCAAGATAGGATATGGGGAAAGACAAAAGAGGAGATTGCCTATTCCTCTAAATTAAGGGAACAAGCCGAAATGGTCAGTCAAGAGAATTTGATGGCAGACAGTATTTTGGTACACTTTTTGACTTATGGCATATATATAATTGGCGGCTTCTTGGTTTTTTCCATGGAGCTTTCTGTTGGAAGTGTGTTTGCTTTTGTAACTTATGGTGCGTATTTGTCTGCTCCTATTAGTACAATTTTAAATACACGCTATATTTTTGCTGGAATTTTTCCATCTGCAGAACGCTATTTTCGTTTTATAGATTTAGAGGGAGAACTGGCGGGGAATATTAAGATAGAGGGAGATATTTCCGATATACGCTTTCATAAGGTAGGTTTTTCCTATAATAAAAGTTGGAAACTTCGTGATATCAGCTTTGAAATACAAAAAGGTGATAAGTTTGTGATTGTAGGAGAAAATGGCACTGGTAAAACAACATTGTTGAATCTGATTCTTCGTTGCGTGAATCCTACACATGGAGAAATTTCTTTAGATGGAAGAGCGATTCAGGAGTATGATATTGTTTCTTACCGTGAACTTTTTTCTGTTGTCAGTCAAGATGTTTTCTTGTTTGATGGGACAATTCGAGAAAATATCTGTTTAGATAGGATACTGAGCGAAACTGAATTATATCGGATTGTTCAAGCCAGTGGTTTAGAGTCGTTTGTGCATCAAGTTTCCCTCGATTATCGGGTGGGAGATAATGGGAAATATCTTTCTGGTGGACAGCGTCAAAAAAATAGCACTTGCAAGGGCGTTGGTGTACAATCGACCGATTGTGATTTTTGATGAATTGACGGCACATATAGATTCAATTTCGAATTCTATGATGGAGGGCTTATTGCAAGATGTTTTATTTGACAAAACTGTCATATATGTTACACATACAAAGGAGCATCTCAAATTTGCGTCGAAAATTTATAACATAAGTAAAAATAAAACTGATTGCTTGATGATATGATTTTCTTTAATGGGAGTGAGCGATGTTATGCTACGTGAAGATCCATTAATTAAGCTATTTCGATTATCACAGAATTCATGTTATATGTATGATGCCTGTAAAAATGCCATCATTCCTATCGCGAGGCATAATTATGAAATCTTAGAGCAAATAGTTCTGTCTAAACAGAGCTTTTGGAGGCAGATTGATAGAATATTTGATGAGGAATTCCAAGCATTCGTTTCGTCCATCCAATATAAGGGGTATTTGCAGCCGAATCCAATACGATCGGTATATCATCCGTTAACAAATTATTTAGAGGATATTTTAGCAGATGGGATTGAGAGTATCAATTTACAAGTCACACAGAATTGCAATCTGTGTTGTCCGTATTGTCCCTATAGTGGTATTTACTATACAAACCGCAATCATTCGGAAAAATATATGACGGAAACGATGGCATTTGAAGGAATTGATTTTTTATACCGCCACTCGATGAGTAGCAGTATAATTAACGTATCCTTTTATGGAGGAGAGCCTTTTTTGAAGTTTCCTCTCATTAAACGATGTGTCAGCTATGCTCAAAAAAGATTTCATAATAGAGAATTGGTTTTTTCTGTAACGACTAATGCAACTTTGTTGACGGATGAGATCGTAAGATTTCTTCACAAATACAATGTCCTTTTAACCATTAGTCTTGATGGTCCTAAAGTGGTACATGATGAATATAGAAAATTTCGGAATGGAAGAGGATCTTTTGAGGTGGTTTACCATAAGATTAAAAAGGATAAAAAAACTTATTTCCCGAATACTATAAAGATAGAGTTTCTTTCAATGTGGTATTGAAAAAGAAAAAGATTCTTTTTGCTACCGATATGTTTTTTTACGAATAATCCGTTGTTCGCAACGAATGAGATTGCGTTCACTTTTTAATGATAATTATGTAAAGAAAGAGATTGAGAATATTGATCAAAAAAATTTGAAGAAGCGTATGAATTTTATCGGTTTCACTTATACAAAAAGCTTTTGGCAAATCACATTGAGCGATTAACAAGAACCCAGTTAGACTATATTAAAGAGTTACAGAATACGTTGGCTGATTTAAGTAGACAGGTAGGATTGCCTCCTCAATTTCATCCAAGCGGTCCCTGTGTCCCGGGACGTAAGAAATTGTTTTTGAACGTAGATGGGAAATTTTTCCCTTGTGAACGGGTGAATGAGTTATCAAGATGCGCCTGTATTGGAGATATCAAAAATGGACTTGATATAGAAAAAATGTAAGAGTTTGCTCAATATAGGTAAACTCACAGAGAATAATTGTAGAAAATGTTGGGCCTTTCTCTATTGCCAAGGATGTTTTATTCAAGCAGATGATGGAGGAGTATTATTGGAATCAAAACGATTGCAAGCCTGTAAACATTATAAGCGGCTTATATTGGAAAAATTTAAAGATATTTGTATGTTGCAGGAATATGGTGTCGATTTGAGCCATATAAGTGTGTCGTAGAGAAGAGGGACAATTTTATGGGCAGAAGAGCGTTTCTTTATCCGTTTGATATTTCTTTTGCGGAGATTTTTAAGTACAAGGAACAGATTTGTATCTCATATGATACGATTTATCCTGTTGTCGCTCAAGGATTGCCTTATGAAAATATGGATGTAGGGATAATTTGTAAAGACCGAAAATGGCATGCGACTGTATGCTCGGATTACCGAGAGCTTTTAAGTTCGTGCACGGATGCCATTATTACGAATGATTCTAGTGATTCTATGGAAGCCATGCGGATAGCGATTTCCCATAACCTGAATGTGGTTTGTTTGTTTCCTTTTCGTTCTCGCGACATAGAGCAATCTGTGCTGCAAATGTGTGAGAAAAAGGGGGTTTCTTATACGAATTACAGTTCGATTCAAAAACTATTCATATGATCATAAAAATCTAGAGAAGACTGTGCTACAAGATTTGTCTACGCCAGTTGTTATGATTTGTGGGATGGCACGAGATACGCAGAAGTTTGATGTTCAACTTGCACTTAGAAAGGAGTTTTTGAGTCAGGGGTATAGGGTAACACAGATTGGAACCAAGGACTATAGTGCTTGGTTTGGGATGCATCCTTTTCCTTCGTTCATGTTTCAACCACAGCATGACATACAGAAAATCTTTATGTTTAATGAATACATAAAAAAACTTGAGATAGAGGAGAAACCGGATCTTATTCTTTTGGGCATTCCAGGGGGGACACTTCCTTTCGATTCATTACATCCTAATGACTTTGGAATTCTTTGCTATTTGGCAAGTCAAGCAGTTGCAGTGGACTATACCGTCTTTTCGGCAGCATTTTTGGAATACGAAAGAGGATATTATCCATATATAGCAAAGGTTTTGCGATACCGCTATGGAGTGGAAAAGGTAGTGCTTCATCTGAGCAATGTTTATCATGACATAGAAGATGATGAGCGCACAATGAAAGAAAGATTGCTTCGGATAGGAGGTTCGCACGTCCATGATGTTTTGAAGAAGTTTCCCGCGAAGAAAGTATGCACAGTGGCCGATGTTTCTTCTATGCGGGCAATCACTAATCAGATTATAGAATATTTGGCATCGTGATGGAACGTGAGTACATTGGAAAAAATTATAAAGGATATGCATCAGATTTTACGAGACGAGTATCATATTGATCAAGATATAAATATTTCAACTTCGATTATGACGAGGCAAGCTGGAGTGGATGCAAGAATGTTTTTAAGACTCTTGACGTGCTTGGAAAAGAAATATGCAATTCATTTTTCTGACAAAGCACTAGCGCATAAAGCGATTACCGTTCCGTGCGTGCTTGCATCTTATATCGAGATTTGCCTAAGAAAGGGGGAAAAAACTTAGAGAAGGCGAGATATTTATTATATACCATGTTTCTGTTACGTTTAGAAAGGAAGAGAAAATGATGGGAAGACAGAAGAAACTCAGGAAGCAGGCTCGGTTGGTTCAAAAGCACGCTATGCCTTGGCGTGTGTGCCGTTGTGGATGCCGCTTGGGGAACAACATGAATTCTTCATGGGGTGGAAACTATTTTGGTTTTGTCCAGTAGAACTTCGTTTTGGACATGCTTGATATGAGATGCTTTGTTGAAGTGGGTAGTCTCAAGGAGTGATAGGATATGGCAACTTCTGTACAAGCTGTTTCTGCGCAGAGTCTTGCGGCACAAAGTGCAAACTTGACGAAACCTCAAAAGGATATTGCACCACAGCAGGGCGATAATTCAGTTGGCGCGATTGGTCCTGCTGCTGTCTATGAACCGTCGGAGAATGCAAAGAATCATTTGAATGCAGGCGTAGACGTACAAGCGCGATCGCTTGGTGTGGGCGATAATTTAGTTGGCGCGATTGGTCCTGCTGCTGTCTATGAACCGTCGGAGAATGCAAAGAATCATTTGAATGCAGGCGTAGACGTACAAGCACGATCGCTTGGGGTGGAAGAGGGAGCTGTTCCGGCGACGAAAGGAGCGGATCCTGATGATGGCGAGGAAATGACGATGTCCTCCGACCAAAACGTGGAAATGGAAGTGCAGCGCCTGAAAGCTGAGAGGCAAAAGGTTCAGGCGCAAATCAATCAGGCGAGTGATTCTGATCAAAAAGCGGCACTTCAGCAACAGCTACGCCAGCTTGAAGCGGAAATTCAACGAAAGGATTCCGTTAGCTACCGTCAGTCGCATGCGCGCTACTGGCAAGCGTAAAAAGGTGTACATCTAAGGAGGGCAGAGCCCAAATGGCGAAGGTTTGCCTTTTGTAGGCATCTTGCATATCGTGGGTGTATCGCTATAAGGCGCTGTTTGCAGCATGATTGTTGTCAGCAAACAGCGCTTTTTTATGGGTCGTGACCCCCATCCGGTATATTCCCCGCAAAGATTGGAGTCGTTTCTCGAAGGATCTCAAAGCTATATACGGCGCGGTGAATATTCGTCAGGTACGCGAGCGATTCGAACAGTTCCAGAAGGATTGGGCGGGCTATCCCGGGGCTGTCGCCGTATGGCAGAACAACTTCACGCATGTCGAGCAGCTGTTTTCTTACGGCAGCGCCGTGCGCAAGGTCATGTATACGACGAACGCGATCGAGAGCGTGAACTCCAGCTTCCGCAAAGTCACGAAGAAGGGTTCTTTCCCGAACGAGGATGCTGTGTTCAAGCTGCTGTACTTACGGGTGCAGGAGCTTTACCAGAAATGGTCAGGGCGCAAGATGCCGAACGGGGCGCTCGTTCGCAACCAACTGTTGATGGATGAGCGTATGGCGAAACTCATGGAACACTATGATACGACATACTGAAAAGTGATTTACACAAAACTCTTGACACACCCGACGAACGCGATCGAGAGCGTGAACTCCAGCTTCCGCAAAGTCACGAAGAAGGGTTCTTTCCCGAACGAGGATGCTGTGTTCAAGCTGCTGTACTTACGGGTGCAGGAGCTTTACCAGAAATGGTCAGGGCGCAGGATACCAAACTGGGCGCTCGTTCGCAACCAACTGTTGATGGATGAGCGTATGGCGAAACTCATGGAACACTATGATACGACATACTGAAAAGTGATTTACACAAAACTCTTGACACACCCTTGCGCCAGGAATATGGTTTGAAGTTCGATGAGAAACATAGGGATAATCATGGGGCTTATCTAAGAAGTTGGGTAGAGGCTCTGAAGAAAAATCCAGATGAACTTTATCTTGCAGCAAGCGAGGCAGAAAAAGCTGTGCGGTATATTCGGGAGAACATGTTGGAACGAGGCTTGAAAAAGGCGAAGGCAAAAGAAGTGGAAAATGTGGAGAATGTAGTGCGATCAGCAAAGAAGAGGAAGCTTAAAGTGACACCGCACAAAGTGCAGGATAAAGAAAAGGGGCGTGCGGTCGGTATGTCACGATAAGGTGTCCGTTATGGACACTTTTGGCAGAGGAGAGAGGATATGAATGTTCAAGAACTGATTCAGGATTTAGAGGATTTGAAAGATAAGGAGATACAATTCAAGGACGTGCCGGAAAAACAAAAAAATAAGACCTTGCAGGAGATGAATCTTCTGTTGCAAGATCTTCGGCATATTGGCAATAGTGTGGGATTTGATAAGGATGTTCCGGAACTCGACAGTATTACCAAACGCGATGTTAAATCTATGAACAAGATTGCCTACATCCGGCAAGCCGTTGAAAAGGCAATCAAGCCGAAGGAAAAAGCACCCAAACGGAAGATTCTTTGTCGAACAAAACGAAGTAACAAGGAGAAAAGCCAAAGTTTGGGAACCGGACAGGAACGTATGCTGTTGCTGCAAAACGAATCTTGACTTCTGTTTTCGACAGTGCTACAATACTTAAGGAAATCAGTTGATGACATGCGTCAACCAACCGAAAAGCCCCGACGGGAGTGATGACCCGAAGGGGCTTTTTGGTGCGCTGATGAGGCGCATCTTGCTGGTGCCACATCGCAGCTGGTTTCTACTGCGCCAGCATCTGCAGGATCAGCGTCCCGAGGATGCTCCCAAGGATACTGACGAGCAGGGAAACCATGAAATCAATCAATGACATTGTGTCAACCTCCCTCCTAGCCGGATTGGCTTGATGAGGGCCGTGGCAGTGATAGTATACCATATTTCACTGAAAGTTTAGCGCATAAAGTGTATGAGTTACATCGACCAACCGCGAGACATTTTTCTTCTTGTTGCACGGCTTTGTCATGCAGCTGTTCTTCCTCCCAATGAGCACGCAGTTTTCCGACAGGTTCTTGAGTTTTTGTCAGATGGCTCACGATAGAAGACACTTTGTTTTGAATTTCTGCATACTGATGCCTCTTTGCAGCTTCAAGTGTTGGAGACGAAGAGATTGTTGTTTCTTTGGCTTTCTTGGGGTTGTTTGCATCGTACAGTGGCATCTTTTTGTCTGTCCGATAGGCAGCGAGACGAGATTTCCCTGTCCTTTCGGAAGATGTTTCTCGTAATTCATAAAGAGGGACGCATCCATCCTTTATATCGTCTCCCAGACGTACAGCGAATATCGCATTCGTTTGTGCGTCTTTTTTATTTGGCAAGATCGCGAACGATTGTCCTTGCAAAACACGGAATTTCAGATTGCCTATACGTTCTTTTCCATAGAGCTTCATGCGGTGGGTTAAAGCCTTGGGCAATCGTTCAGAGAAGATGACCGTGTTGTGCTTTTTCACCTTTCAGGCGCTGCATCAATTCAGCGGTCTTTTTCCGCAGCTTTTGCCATGAGGTATTCTTTATACGATTTCTTCGTTGCTTGCTCTTTTAATTGGTTTTCTATTTGCATTTCTTGCGGCACTTTGTCAATCTCGTCTTTTTGATTTTCAGCGGCCTCTTTCTCGATGCGCAGGACATAGCCGATTTTCTTTTGCTTTTTTGTCGGTGATTCGATTCGATGTCCATAAGAGGCGAGTTCATGAATCTTTCCAGGAATGCCGATGAGCATATTGCGCTCTCTCTTCGCTTTTTCCAAGGCTTTTGCAAATAAGCGCTAGAAATTGGCGGATAAAGTCAAGACGTTGCGGCGGCATTTTTCTCAGTATTTGCTGAATTTGTTGCATGGTACGGTTAGGCATCAGATCATCAAGGATTTCTTTTGGGGAGTCTCGCGCATGTGAGCCAAAGACCAGCCATTCCAGATCGAACCCCATTTTGCCGAGTTTTTTTGGATCAGCACGAGGTCCGGCGTTGCTTTCCCGATTTCTAAAGCGGATATGAGGGATTGACTGATGCCTAGGAATTGAGCAAAGTCTTTCTGTGATTTGCCGTGATATTGCCGTATGGCACGGAGGCGACGAGCAAAGTTTTCTGAAGTGCCGTCTGAAGAATCTTTGGGGATGTCGGGCAGAGGCGATGACCAGAACAGAGCAGCAGATTGTCCGTCAATCTCGAAGGCAGCGGACAAAAGCCTGCAAACAATCTTCCGAGGGTTCATCCAAGCCGGTTTCATACCGCGATATTTGTGCTTGAGAAATATGCAGCATTTCTGCCAGCTGCACTTGTGTGAGATTTGCTTTTTTTCGTAGATATTTCAATTTTGTGGAAAATATTTTCAAGTCCATAAAATACACCGCCACTTATTTTTTACTTAATAATACTATATATACAATAAAACAACAAGGAGTGATGATGTTGAAAAAGACCGTTTACATCGCAGAAAAGCCGGATATAGGAAGAGCTGTGGCTGCGCATCTCTGGCCGGATGGCGGTATGGAAAAGGGGAAAGGTTGTTTTCGGAAAGGGGATATTGCCGTTACATGGGCATTCGGGCATATCCTTGGCATGGCAACGCCCGAGTTTTACGGAGAAGAATATAAGGTATGGAGCAACTATCCCATCTTGCCGAGCACTTGGCTTATGAAGCCCGATCCGCAAAAAAAGGAGCAGCTGGATATAATCAAGGGTCTGATCAAAGAGGCCGATGTTGTTGTTCATGCGGGGGATCCCGACAGGGAAGGGCAGCTTCTGATTGATGAGATTCTGGATTTTCTGCATTACAAGGGTGAAGTCCGGCGTATTTTGATCAATGCGAAGGATGATGAATCTTTGAAAAGGGCATTTTCTTCCTTGCGTGACAACAAAGATTTCTATGGTCTGTATGAAGCCGGGCTTGGCCGTGCCCGCGCAGATTGGCTCATCGGCATGAATCTGTCGCGTGCATATACGGTTAATGCGAGAAAAGCCGGACATGATGGGACATATCGGATTGGCCGTGTGAAAGTGCCGACGCTGGCGCTAGTCGTGCAGCGCGAAAAAGATATTTTGTCTTTCAAACCGAAAAAGTATTATGTGCTGCAAGGGATTTTTGCATATCAAGGGATCCCTTTTACGGCTACGTTGGAGCCGTCAGAAAACATTCCTTTGGACGAAGAAGGTCGCGTGTTGGATGTAAACCTCTTGCAGGCAATCAAATTAAAGGTAGAGAAGGCTGAAGGCGTTATCCGAGATGTGGCGACATCGGAGGGAAAACAGTACCCGCCATTGCCGTATTCCTTAGATACGTTGCAGATCGAAGCGAATAAAATATGGGGATATTCCCCGCAAGAGGTATTGGAAACTGTACAGAAGCTTTACGAAAGGAAGATCGTTTCTTATCCACGAAGCGATTGCAACTATATCCCGGCTTCGCAAAGAGAAGATGTTCCAAGGATTCTGGCTGCCTTGAAGGAAATGGATGTACAAGGGGCAGCCGGAGCGAATGTAGACATTGAAAGCAAAGCCTTCAATGATGGGAAGATCACAGCACATCATGCAATCATTCCCACGGGCATTCGACCAGAAGACATGAATGAACAGGAAGAACGTATTTATGGCATGATCTCCAAACGCTACATTGTCCAGTTTTATCCACCGCATGAGTTTGAGAAAACGACTTTTTCACTTCAAGTCGGGGATGAAATGTTTTCAGGCAGCGGAAAAATCATCCGTAATATGGGGTTTCGCGAAGTGGAAAGGGGAGAGGAACAACAAGAAGGCTCTCCACGCCTTCCAGATTTCGCTGTAGGCGATAGAATCGCAAAGGGTGACTATTCCATCCTGAACAAGAAAACAAAGCCGCCAAAGCGATTTACAGAGGGAACCTTGATTGCGGCTATGACAAACATTTGGAAGTTCATGAAAGCAGATAATCCGAACCGTGAAAAAATGAAGGAAGTCAAGGGTATAGGGACACCGGCGACGCGAGATACCATCATTGCGGAATTGCAGGCGACGAGCTTGAAAGGAAAGGCTGTCGAACCATGCCTGAAGAAAGTGAAGAAAGAACTTCTGCCTACACCTTTCGGCATTTCTTTAATTGAGAATGTAAGTCCATCTCTTGCTGTGCCCGATACGACGGCAGAGATGGAATATGCGTTGGATGAAATAGCACATGGCAAAGGGAATCTTTCGGATTATATGGATGATGTGTACTCCATGGTGCATGAAAATATTCAGTTTGCCGAAAAGCACCTATTCCCTTTGCCGAAGGATAAGAAACGAACACCTTGCCCCATTTGCCGTGAAGGTATTTTGCTGCGGAAGTATTCTCAAAAAAGCAAGATGTACTTTCATATGTGCAGCAATGAGAAGTGCGTTTCTCCGGATACGGGAAGGAAGATGTTTTATCCCGATGACAGCGGCGAACCGGTGGTTGCGTTTTGCCCGGAATGCGAGACTGTGCTGGCAAAGCTCAATGGCAAGAATGGAGCTTTTTGGCTTTGCAATCATTGCAAAAAAACATTTGATGACAAGAACGGTCATCCAGTTTTGAAGAAAGATAAGGTGATGTGACTGTGGAAAGGTTCGAGGACACGGCAACAGAGGATGAGGAAGAAGAATTTATTGCGATGCAGGCTGTCGATCGTGATACTGTTGACGAAGTGGCGTCGGAAATAGAGGAAGAAGAGCTGCCTTTGGGATCAAAGAAGGCGGTATCCTTAGAAAAACCGAAAAATATGACTGTTCATCCAAAGTCTGAAGAGGAAAGAAATCGGGGTGTGTCAAGAGTTTTGTGTAAATCACTTTTCAGTATGTCGTATCATAGTGTTCCATGAGTTTCGCCATACGCTCATCCATCAACAGTTGGTTGCGAACGAGCGCCCAGTTTGGTATCCTGCGCCCTGACCATTTCTGGTAAAGCTCCTGCACCCGTAAGTACAGCAGCTTGAACACAGCATCCTCGTTCGGGAAAGAACCCTTCTTCGTGACTTTGCGGAAGCTGGAGTTCACGCTCTCGATCGCGTTCGTCGTATACATGACCTTGCGCACGGCGCTGCCGTAAGAAAACAGTTGCTCGACATGCGTGAAGTTGTTCTGCCATACGGCGACAGCCCCGGGATAGCTCGCCCAATCTTTCTGGAACTGTTCGAATCGCTCGCGTGCCTGACGAGCATTCACCGCGCCGTATATAGCTTTGAGATCCTTCGTGAAACGACTCCAATCTTTGCGGGGAATATACCGGATGGAGTTGCGAACCAGATGTACGATGCATCGCTGCACGACCACCTGTGGGAAGATCGCTCGCGCACCGTCTTCCAGACCCGTCACGCCATCCATGGAGAGAAAGCCGATGGCTTCCAAGCCGCGCGACTTGAGTTCGTCAAAAATCTGCATCCATGCATGCTTGCTCTCGACTTCGTTGATCCAAAGCCCGAGCACATCCTTGCACCCATCCATATCGTAAGCCAGGACGACGTGCACCGCCGTTTGTTGGATGCCGCGTTCCGTGCGCAGCGAGACGTACAGGCAATCGACGAACACGAACGGATAGAATGGTTTCAACGGACGGTTTCTCCATTCCTTCACTTGCTCCATGATGCAGTCCGTGATATGGGAAATCTGTTCATGCGACATCTTGAAACCATAGATGTCCTCGACAGTGGCGGCGATGTCGCGCTGGCTCATGCCGCGCCCGTACAGGGCGAGAACCTTGCCTTCAATGGAAGAGACATCACGCTGGTGCTTCTTGACGATCTGCGGCTCAGAATGTGCCTTGGCGATCACGGGGCACGTGGATGGGGACTTCTCCCAAGGTCGTCTTGAGCGTTTTTTTCGGAGTAGCCGTTGCGGGCATTGCCTCCCGACACCGTATGTTCATGGTCGGCATAGCCGAGATGGTTTTGCATCTCCCTTTGAGCGCCGCCTCGAAGATGGGCGCGAAGATACGTTTGACGACATCCCCGGATTTCCTGTGCGTCTTGGGGTTGGTAGGTTTCCATGATCTGCTTGGCGATATTGTCTGCGGGAGTGGGGATCATTTTGCGTTTTGCCATGTTGGAATAAACCCTCCTATGGGATGCCCGGAGCGGGCTCGAACCGTATCAACGAATTTGGCTTTTACCATGAGAACCTTTGTGCTAAGGCTGGAAAAAGCGCAAAAATCCCCCATTGCTCTGTTTGACTGAAATTTTATGTGGATGCCGCCGAGAATGTGGCTGTTTCAGGCTGCCAACCCAGTTTTTTTCAGCTTCGTTAGATAACTGTTGATCTTTCTCTCCTTGTTGAATTTGTTGTAATAGTCGGCTCCCCAGATCGATGAAGGGCTCTCCCAGCTTCAATATGTGGTAAATGGCTATCAGCATGGTATGCGCTACAGCTACTGTGGCACGTTTTGCTCCCCGTCGTACGACGAGCCTGTCATATTGTGCGGACAAGAAGGAGTCCTTCTTCTTGATGGCTGCCTTGGCGCATTGTATCAGCGTAGTCTTCAGTGTGGCGTTCCCTTTGGTAGTCCTGCCGCTTTGCCGCTTTCCGGCACTTTCGTTGTTCCCTGGAGACAGACCCGCCCAGCTGGACAGATGTTTCTCCGTTGCAAAGCGACTCATATCCAAACCTGTTTCCGCCAAAATGGTTTCCGCGCTCTGCCTCCCTATGCCCGGTATCTCGTCCAGCTTTTTCTATCGCGTCTTCATAGCCGCTGCTGTACTGCTTGACGAGCTTATCCATCTGACCGATGCGCTTCGTCATGTCGTCGATATGATCTACGACTTGCAGGATCAGTTGTTTCTGCAAAGGCGTGAGAAAGCCGTCCAGCGCTTGCATGACATCTTCCACCTTGTGCCTCAATGCTCCGTGAAGGCTTTCTTCCACTTCATCCTTCTGCAGCGGCGCATCCTTCTTGAGCAGCTTCTGCAAGAGGCTGCGCGAGCTTTTGCCGTTGATGTTGGAAACTACGCTGGACAGCTTGATATTTCCTCCTTCCAGCATCTTCTGCAGACGGTTGAGTTCACGTGCACGCTCGGCAATCAAGCTCTTTCTGTCACGGAAACTTCCCGCAACTCGCGTTGCTCCCGTTTCGGAATATAGCTCGCGCTCAACAGCCCGTGCTGCAGCAAGTCCGCGATCCATTCGGCATCCTTCACATCGGTCTTCCTTCCAGGAACATTCTTCATGTTCCTGGCGTTGACGATCATGACGCCTAGATGAGAGGTCTCGAAAAGATTGTAGACGGGTTTCCAGTAGGAACCCGTGCTTTCCATGGCGGCCATCTGGCACTTTTCATCCCAAAGCCATTTGGCGAGTGCGCGGATTTCTTTGCTTGTCGTGCCAAATGTTCGTATTTCCTGCTTCTTGCCACATCTGAGGCAGGCGACGATCGAGCGTTTGTGCACATCAATCCCACAACAGCGTTCGTACGTGACATCCATGAGGATTCCCTCCCTTTGTACGACGTGGCCTCCTCGATGATGGCTCATTTTACCATACGTCCTTTTGAGCGTAGCTCTGAACAAAGCGTGGTGCGAAAAAAGGAGACCAGATCAGTTTACACAGCGAGATCGAATCTCAAAAATTATTCGACCTTCAACGTCTGCTCTTATTATACCATAGATGGCGGTTCTCGTTCATTGTGGTGCCGTAAGGCGTGGGCGTTTACACAAACTATTATACACTCCCAGAAATCGTCGAAGATTTCAATGCGTTGCAGCAGCGCATGGCTGCGATGCTGGCGCGGCGGACGGATGAAACGTCAGAAGAACAGCAGGTTTCGGATGCTTTGAATGAATTGAACGGGCTTATGAAAAGCATTCACGAGCAGATGGCACCGTTGGAAAAAGTCGTAAAAAAGACACTGACCTTAGAAGGCTGCACGCAACAAATCTCTAAGGAAACGGATAGACTGGAACGCCTAGTTCGGCATATTCAGGATGAGGTGCCCGAAGAGATTGAAAAAAGTGCTTCTGAGGCTTATAAAGCGGCCTTTGAAAATGCGGCTGCAAATTATGAACAAATGGCGAAAGAAGCTATAGCATGGCAGAAATCCCAGATGAAGGATATTGCTGGCTGGCAGGCAGGACGCTTGAAACAGATGGGAGATGCTGTCGACCGCATTTGGATTCTTGCACATGTGATGGTGTTCCTGGCTGTATTGAGTATATTGTTGCTGTGGTTCAAATCATGAGGGCTTGGCAGACTGTTTTCGGCTGTGCGAAGCGTCAAGGCAAATCGGATATTCTGATTTCCCGTAAGGGTTCAGCCTTTACGCGGAGCGTGACGAAGCTCAGGCTTTTGCGGTAGAGGGAGAAGGTGTTCCTTCTCCCTCCTGCCTTGTCGGCGAGACTGCTGAAAGGGGTGCAGGGGACGAAGTTCCCTGCTGGGGGTGCAGGGGGCGAAGCCTCCTGCGGTGGTGGGTGGGGTGGTGGTAAGCAAGCCGCGGGCATAGGCCATGAACTTTAGTTCTTGGCTTGTGCCTGCGGCGTTGTTGTTCAAGGCAAGAGGGATTTGCACGCTTTCGTTATGTTTTTCGTGGAGCGTGCATTGCGGAACAGAAGCGGAATATCATGAAGCGCTGTGAAGCAATGCGAAAAGTGGAACGAGAAAGATAACGGTGCAAATTCCTCTTGCCATCATTTCAAATAGTTTTGCGTTAGGGATGGAAGCCCGAAGGGCAGAGACAGCGAAGCTGGCTCTGTTCACGACAGCCCGTCCCGAAGGGAACGCCCTGAGAATATAAACCTTAAACGAGGTATTATGCAGAAGTGCTTTTGTGGAAATATATAGAGGAGAAGCTTTAAACTCGACTTTTTCGGCAATATGTGGTATAATATAAGACGTAATATAAGTGGTTCTGCTGAAGGAAATGGGAGGGAATGGATATGGTGTCTAAGGAAGAAATGCGGAAAAGGTGTGGATTCTGCAATCAAGGTGCATGAGCTGGAAGGATTCAAATTTCACGGAGGAAGAATTGGCGGTTTTCGATCGCATTGCGAATCTCGAGATCACGACGGAGGAGGCAAGAGAGATATTCCGTGAGAAGCTGGCGGGGAAAAAAAGAGGCGGAAATCGTATGAGTGCACAGGGAAATTCCGTACCGTGGACATTGCAAAAAAGGGTACCGTATTCTGCCATTGCCCATATCTTGAAGAACAGGGCACGGATATCTTCAAACGACTAAAAAAGGACAACAATCTACAGGGACTCGATGCTGAGAGGTTTTGCAAAAAGGCTGTCGATCTCTATTGCGATCTGAACATGCTGCATCCGTTCCGAGAGGGAAACGGCAGGACGCAGCACATGTTGATCTACCAAGTGGCGAAGAATGCCGGCTATGAGTTGGACATGGCAAATGCCGATCGAGAAAAAGCTCATGGCAAGAGCTATCCCGGGCGCAGTTGACAGTCGTTTCATGGCAGGGCTCATGAAAGAAACCATAAAGGAGATGCCGAAGGAGAAGTACCCGAAGCGGAAAGTCTTGGTGAAAGAAAGAGCGGATGAGGACAAGAGCAAAGGGAGGGAATGACGCGGAAGAACCCGTCATGTTGAAAGGTGTCCATGATGGACACCTAAACCGGTCAAAACCTAAGAGTTTTGACCGGCTTGAGTTTTTATGGTAGAATCAAGGAAAAGGCATGAGTCAAAACTCTTTAGTCAAAACGAGGTACTGAAATGACAGTTTGGGGTTATGCTCGAGTATCGACAAAGGGGCAGAAGGCTCATGGAAATTCCTTGGAGGAACAGGAGCAACGCCTGAGAGAAAAATGGAGCCTCTTCGGTTACGGTGGAGCAGTTTTCCGGAGCTTCCATGGAGCGGCCGAAGCTTCAAGGTTTGCTTGGCCGCATGGAAGCGGGCGACGTTTTGATTGTGACGAAGCTGGATCGCCTTGCCCGCAATGTGGAGGATGGGAATCCATGTGATCCGTTCTCTGATTGAGCGAGGCGTGAAAGTCAATGTTTTGAATGTAGGATTGCTCGACCAGACGCCCATGGGCAAGTTCTTTATTGCGACGCTTCTTGCGGTGGCCGAGCTTGAGCGGAGCATGATTCTGGAACGGATGCAGGAAGGCAAGGCGGTTGCCAGGACGAAACAGGGGTTTCGTGAGGGCAGGCCTCCGATCGATAGGGCGAGGAAGGAACATGCGCTTGCCTTGCTTCGCGAAGGACGTTCCTATAAGGATGTGGCTGCTGTAACGAACCTGAGCGTCTCGACGCTTTCGCGATATGTGCGAGGGAAAAGATGAATTTGAACGGAGATAAGTTTTTAGAACCAAGATGATAAAGAGGATGCAAAGATGGAAAAGTTGATTGAGCAAGGCTCGTTTCAAGCGTATGCGGATGTTCGTTTAAATGAAGCAATGTCAAATATTAACGAATGCGCACTATACACTAGAAAGAGAAAGACCACCGTTTTTATTTCACATAAGCATGATGACCTCCAAGAACTTAAAGGCGTACTTGGTTTTTTGCAAGAGCAATACGATGTAAAAGCCTATATCGACAGCCAAGACACCTCAATGTCCCCAATTACCACAGCAGCGACCGCGGCTAATTTGAAGGATCGAATTAAAAAATGTGACAAATTTATGGCTCCTCGCTGTTTGATATGGGTAGGAGAAAGGAACAAATGTTCTTTATGTTCGTACAGTCTTTTACCAATGGACAAATTATGGGATTTGGATGTTGAGATTCAGCTTGCCGCATCCCAGATAGATCATGGTCTTGAAATATTCATCATTTCTGAACCCTCGGGCGCGACGCTTGATGTTTTGTATAATGCTGTTCACCCCTTCCAGAATGGCATTCGTATAGGGGTGCTCGAAATAGTGCAGGATCTCGTCCCAATGATTGCGGATCGTGCCACAAAACTTCTTCATGGGTTCCAATCTTGCGTGCATCATCCAGCTGCAGAGCTTTTTTTCAAACGCTGCTCCGCCTCGTCTCGATGGACGGACTGCTCGTAGATTTCCTGCAATTCGATGCGCATGGCACAGGCACGCGCTGTCTTTAAAATGCTTCTTCTGGAGCGTTTCCTTTTTCTCGTTGTTTTTTTCCGTCAGATTGGCATCATTCTTCAACCAAAGGTACTTGGAGTTCTTCAGCAAGGCATTCTCCTTGGCTTCCATCTTGCGAACCTTGTCCACGGCTTCGTTGGCATGTTTGATTACATGGAACTTGTCGATGATGATCGGCTGTTCTCGAAGGATTCCTGAATCCCTTTGCGGAAACCGAGCGACATATCGCAGGTGATGAGATCGACTCTTTCCGTATTGCCTCGATGTGCTTCAAAGTCGGCAGCGAACCGCCGGACAGTTGTAGAATCCTTGCCATCCGTCACGAAGATGACTTTGCGCTGGGAAAGGTCGGCGACGACCGTGATGTAGTTATGCCCCTTCTTGCTGGTTTCATCCATGCCGATGGCGGTGACTTCGGAATAGTCCTCCAACGCGCGAGCCTTGTCCACATAATGATGGATGAACCTCCATAGTCTCGTGTCATGCTCTGCGACCATGCGAGCAATGACGGCTACGGGCAGATGCTTGGCAAGCTCTATGATCCAGCTCTCAAAGAGAAGCGTGAAGCCTGATCCCTCGCGTGCCCAAGGCACCTGTACGGTCTTCACGCCATGTTTTTTTCGCATTGTATGCGAGGGAGATCGGCATGGATATAGGGTTTTATACTGGAAGAAGTTGAGATGACGCCAAGTTCTCGGCGTTGTGTCGTAAGCAGGAAAGCTTTTGTCGCAATGGTCTTGCGGGCAGGGAAACTTCCCTCCGCGTTGGAAGGCGATATGAATATGCAGTTCCATGGATCCATCTTCTGTGGGCTTGAATTCCACTTGAGATATGCACCAAGGGCGCGGGAGGTTCAAGGCAACGGCGAACAAGCTTCCTGTATCCATGAATAAAAACCGCCTTTCTGTGTCTATCTTCCATGGATATAATTCTATCGGAATGAAACGCGCTTTTCAAGCGTTACCCACAGTAAACAGCGAAAGGCCAAATTTATTCTGCTTGCTACAAATGCTGCAATAGACTCCAAGTGGTGTAATTGGGAACTTGGATATGGTGATGCTCAAAAATTTAAAGCCCATATCGCACTGTTCCCGTTGAAGCCAAAGGGCAGTTATGATGGTTTTTATAAAGGCGCAGAGTATTTGTCATTATATCCATATATCTGTTATGAAGATGGCAACGACAAATATGATAATGGTGCTTATATTCAAAAAGGATATTACACAGTAACACCAGAAAATGGAAAGTTGAACTACCAGACATTGGCACACTGGTTTTCAACAAGATAAATAGAAAGGAGAATATCTGTGGCGCGTAGAGTGTTTTTTAGTTTTCATTACGATAACGACATTAATCGTTCAATGGTTGTCCGCAATAGTTGGGTTACTCAGGGTAAAGAAGCTGCTGGCTTCATTGATAAGGCAGATTTTGAGCAAATTAAGAGACAGGGAGATACGGCTGTTCATAAGTGGATTGATAAGCAACTTAAAGGAACCTCTGTAACAGTAGTCCTGATTGGAACCGAAACTTTGAAACGTCCTTTTGTGCAATATGAAATTTGTAAAAGCTTGCAAAGGGGCAATGCTGTAATAGGCGTACATATAAATGCTATTAAGGATATGCATACTTTATCTACATCCTTTAGAAGTAATACTCACGAGGTAATAGGATATTATAACGATAATTCTCCAGCGTACTTTGATCGCATTGCTGATGGCATCTACGATTATGTTGCAGATAATGGATATGATAATATGGGAACGTGGATTGAAAAAGCTGCGAAGATTCATGACAAGTAAGTGAACAGGAGTTGCTTTATGGGCAAAAAGTTAAGCCACTTAGAAATGATTCAAAGTGTAATTAATCGTATGGCTTCTAATTCCTTTGCATTAAAGGGGTGGGCAGTTACGCTTGTAGCAGGAATCTTTGCTTTGGCTGGAAAAGACACAGACAAACTGTACTTTCTTGTGGCATATATACCCATAATTGTGTTTTGGGGGTTAGATTCCTATTATTTACTACAAGAACGCCTCTACCGAGCTTTGTATGACAAAGTAAGACTGTTGCCAGATGATAAAATAGACTTTTCAATGAAAGCATCGTCTAAGGAATTTACTGACTCAACCTGTACCTTTTGTAGTTGCGTTTTTTCAAAAACCGAACTCTGGTTTTATCTTCCGCTAGCATTGGTATCGACAGGAATTATCCATATCACCCACCTCTGATTATTTTTATTGATAGCATTCCCTGATGGCCTTTTGATAGCAAAAAGTCGGGTGCCCCATAGGATTTGGATAACTGGTATCAAATAAAGCCAAATGGAATCAAATGGTCTATACAAAAAGTTTAGATTGAGTTTCCACTTGGCGAGTTCGAATGATTGTCAAAAAGCCGCAAAGTATGTGCGAGGAAAGGAATTTTGTTTGGGCGACAATTAAATACGGGGAGGGCAGCAGAAGATGAAAGTTGAGCGAAGATACAATCCGGATGACTATGAAGAGGGACTGAGGTATGATATGAATCGCGCTTATGAGTTGGCCGAGCAGGACAATCAGCTTTCTTTATATGGAGCGGTGGTTGACGTTCATTGGAGCGTGAAGGAAGCTGTCAAATTCCGCGAGATTGATCCGATCAAGGGGCAGGAAATCCAACGCTTTTTTTGGGGGCTTGTCCATGATTGATTTGACGCATTGCCAGGAGACCATCAATACTTTTTGGAGGGTCGGAGAAAAAGAAGCGAATTCTTTATGATCATCGGATATACATGGTGAAATTTCCTGATCCAGTGAGAGAGCTTCATAATTCTTTGAGCTACATGAACAATCAATTCTCTGAGGATATCGGCTGCAAGATTTTTAAGACATTGGGATTTGAAACGCAAAATACTTTTCTGGCAACCTATAAAATGCCGAATGGAGAAGAGAAGATTGTTGTTGCCTGCGAGGATTTCACGCAAGACGGAAAGAAATTGATTGAGTTCCACAAGCTTGTTTTACAGGAGGTGGAAAGCGACAGTTTGCGAACGCAGTCTAACGTGGATAATGTGATGATGGTCATTGAGCAAACAAAGCAAATTGTTGACAAGGAAGAATTTAAAAGAAAGTTTTGGGATATGTTCATTGTTGATGGATATATCAATAACCGAGATCGAAATATGGATAATTGGGGTGGCGTGTTGAATGCTGAAAATGAGCTTTCGTTTGCACCCATCTATGATTGTGGTTCATCTTTGTCGGCGTTGCTGCCTGAAGAACTCATGCAGCAGCGATTGAATGGAGGGCCGGAATTCAAACGAGAGGAATTCAATGTCTACTCATGTTATCGGGAGGATCGCAAGAGGATTCTTTTTTCCGAATATCTGAAAAAGCCCCATAAAGATTTGCAGGAAGCGATTCTTCGTATTGTGCCTGAGATAGAAAAACAACAGGGAAATATTTCTAAAATTATAGAAATGACGCCGGCGATTTCTGAGGTTTATAAAACGTATCTCAAACGCAGCCTTGAGCTGCGGTATCAAAAAATTTTACTACCAGCATTGAAACGGGTTTTGGAGAAAGAACTAGGCAAGACAACAGGCGTGCTTGTTCGGAAGAAAGGGCGTGTTATGGGCATTAAGCATGAGAGCGAAAAAGGTGCAGAACGATAAGAACGGCTGAAGCCGTGACCCCCGTATGACCCCCAAAAATCTCAAAAAGGTGTATAATGAGGAGAATGAGAGGAATAAGGAGAACGAGAAGCCTTGAAATATAAGGTTTCACAAGAGGAGCTAAAATATAAGAATTGAGTTCGAGTGATTGCCAAAACGCCGCAAACCCTTGATATGAAAGGGGTTGCGGCGTTCTGCCTGCCTCGTGACTCCCGCGTGAATCCTGAAAGCTTGCTGAGAGATAGATGTTTCAAAGGGCAGCCTCGGCTCCCTTTCTACTTTTCCCACTTGCTTTTCCACCCCATCTATGCTAAAATTCTTCACGGTGTCTATATAACGCACGCGCGCTGACGTCTGCCCTGTGCTCCCTTCGCCGGGAGTGGTGCAGAGGATGAGGGGCGCGGAGGAAAAAACAGGAGGTGCACCAATTATGGCAGTAGTTTCTATGAAACAACTTTTGGAGGCCGGTGTCCATTTCGGACATCAGACCCGCCGTTGGAATCCGAAGATGGCGAAGTACATCTTCACGGAGAGGAACGGCATCTACATCATTGATTTGCAGAAGACCGTGCGCAAGGTTGACGAGGCGTACAACTTCCTTCGTAGCTTGGCGGAAGAGGGCAAGAGCGTTCTCTTCGTCGGCACGAAGAAGCAGGCGCAGGACGCCGTGAAGGAAGAGGCGACGAAGGCGGAGATGTTCTATGTCAACGAGCGTTGGCTCGGCGGCATGCTGACGAACTATCAGACGATCCAGAAGCGCATCCGCCGCTTGAAGGATCTTGAGCGCATGGAAGAGGACGGCACGTTCGACGTCCTGACGAAGAAGGAAGTCCTGCAGCTGCGTCATGAGATGACGAAGCTGGAGAAGTTCCTCGGCGGCATCAAGGAGATGAACCGCCTGCCGGGCGCGCTCTTCGTCGTTGATCCGCGCAAGGAGCGCATCGCCGTCGCTGAGGCAAAGAAGCTCAACATTCCCATCGTCGCGATCGTCGATACGAACTGCGATCCCGATGAGATCGACTATGTGATTCCGGGCAATGACGATGCGATCCGCGCTGTCCGTCTCTTGACGAGCGCGATGGCGAGCGCTATCGTCGAGGGTCGGCAGGGTCAGGCCAGTGCAGGTGAGGAGGCGCAAGATGGCAAAGATTGACGCAAAGATGGTCAAGGAGCTGCGCGAGCGCACAGGCGCAGGCATGATGGACTGCAAGAAGGCGCTGTCGGAGACCGACGGCGACATGGACAAGGCGATCGACTACCTGCGCGAGAAGGGCATTGCGAAGGCTGAGAAGAAGGCCGGCCGCATCGCTTCCGAGGGCGTCGTCGCAGCTTACGTCGCCGATGACGCGAAGGTCGCATCTCTCGTCGAGATCAACTGCGAGACGGATTTCGTCGCGGTCACGGAGAAGTTCCATGAGCTTTGCGACAAGATCGCCAAGCACATCGCCGAGACGAATCCTGCCGACTTGGACGCCTTGAACGCGAGCACGCTCGACGGCAAGACGGTCGCGGAGACGGTCACGGAAGCTGTCGCCAACATTGGCGAGAAGATTTCCCTGCGCCGCTTCGCGCGCTATGAGAACGCTTCAGGACGCATCGCGAGCTACATCCACATGGGCGGCAAGATCGGCGTGCTCGTCGATCTTTCGGGCGGCACGGCTGAGGTCGGCAAGGACGTTGCCATGCACATCGCGGCTTCGGCGCCGACGGCAATCGACCGTTCGGGCGTGAAGACGGAAGATCTTGAGCATGAGAAGGAAGTTCTTCGCGCACAGGCTCTCGAAGAGGGCAAGCCCGAGAAGATCGTCGAGCGCATGGTCGAGGGACGCATCAACAAGTTCTACCGGGAAGTCTGCCTGCTGGAGCAGCCGTTCGTCAAGGATCCCGACAAGACGGTCAAGGAAGTCCTCGGCGATGTCACGGTGGAGCGTTTCGTGCGCTTCGAGCTTGGCGAAGGCTTGGAGAAGAAGTCGGAAGACTTCGCGGCTGAGGTCGCTGCCCAGATCAAGGGCTGAGATTTGTAATAAGAAAGCTGTTGCATGGCGATTGTTGAAAGGTGATTCTGTGCGGCAGCTTTTTTCCTGCCATTTTCAGCAAGATCGACGCTTCCTTAGGAAGTTCTAAAGACGGAGGATTTCCCAGATTTTCAAGAGGATTATTTCCAGCTTCGTCGAATAAGAAGAAGGAAGCGGCGGCGTAGGAGTCGAGAGACGAGATACTTCTGCAAGGAGGACGGTCATTTTGGATATTGCCAGCTACAAGCGTGTCGTTTTGAAACTCAGCGGTGAATCTCTCGCAGGAGACCAGGCTTTCGGCATTGATCTGCCGACCGTCGACGCCATTGCGGCCGAGGTAAAGAAGGTGCGTGAACGCGGCATCGATGTCGCCGTCGTCGTTGGCGGCGGCAATATCTGGCGCGGCCTTGCTGGAAGCGACAAGGGCATGGATCGCGCGCAGGCGGACTACATGGGAATGCTCGCGACGGTCATGAATTCGCTCGCGCTGCAGAGCTCCTTGGAGAACATCGATGTCGATACGCGCGTGCAGAGCGCCATCGAGATGCGCCAAGTCGCCGAGCCTTATATCCGTCGCAAGGCAGTGCGCCACCTGGAGAAGGGGCGCGTCGTGATCTTGGCGGCAGGTACGGGCAATCCGTATTTTTCGACGGACACGACGGCGGCTCTGCGCGCTGCCGAGATCGAGGCGGACGTCATCCTCATGGCGAAGAAGGGCGTCGACGGCGTTTATGACAGCGATCCGCGCAAGAATCCTGCGGCGAAGAAGTTCGACCGTCTGGCGTACATGGACGTCTTGAGCCGCGGCCTCGCCGTCATGGATTCGACGGCGACGAGCCTCTGCATGGACAACGAGATTCCCATCGTCGTATTCAACATCGACAAGCATGAAAATATCCTCAAGGCTGCGGTCGGCGAGGATATCGGCACGATTGTAGGGGGGGAAGAAGCATGATCAAGGACATTTTCAACGCCCAGGAAGAGCGCATGAAGAAGACGCTCGAAGCGCTGCGCCGGGATTTCGGGTCGCTGCGCGCCGGACGCGCCACTCCTGCTCTCTTGGATCGCGTGATGGTCGACTACTACGGCCAGCCTACGCCCGTGAGCCAGGTCGCGGCCATCGCTGTGCCTGAGCCGCGCATGCTCATGATCACGCCTTGGGAGAAGACGATCCTGCATGACATCGAGAAGGCGATCATGAAGTCCGACCTCGGGCTTACGCCGAATTCCGATGGCACGGCGGTACGCCTTTCTATACCGCAGCTCACGCAGGAGCGCCGCACGGAGCTGGTGAAGTCCCTGAACAAGAAGACGGAGGATGCGAAGGTCGCGATCCGCAACATCCGTCGCGACGCAAACGAGCAGATGAAGAAGCTCGAAAAGGCGAAGGAGATCACCGAGGACGAAGCGAAGAAGGGCCAGGACGATATGCAGAAGCTGGTCGATAAATACATCAAGGCTGTGGATGATGCGCGAATCGTCAAGGAAAAGGAGATCATGGAAGTCTGATGGAAGAGGTCGATGTTCTGGGCATTCCCTGGCAGGAAGCAAGGGAGCGCCTGCAGGCGCTCGGTCTTGCTTTCGATGTGGAGTGGACGCGCCCTGCAAGAGACTTTTTTCCGATAGATGAGCAGTCTCCCTATGTCGTGCGACAGAGGAGAGGGCGATACAATGAAGCTCGTGCTTGCAGCGCGGTTGCGAAAGGAGGTGTCCCACCATGGCTTACAAGATCAGTGAAGAGTGCATCTCGTGCGGTTCGTGCGCTGGCGCTTGTCCTGTCGAGGCGATCTCGGAGGGTGAGTCTCAGTACGTGATCGACGAGGAAAAGTGCATCGAGTGCGGTGCATGTGCGGAAGGCTGTCCCGTCTCCGCGATTTCCGCGCCTTGAGGCGCATGAAAGCCCGCTGCCTTGGCAGCGGGCTTTCGCGTATGTTGACGGATCAGCCAGAGATGCAGCTGAAGGGGATGAAGGGGATGCAGTTTCCGGAGAATTTTTGTGGGGCGGCGCGGTGGCGGCGAACCAGTGCGAGAGCGCTTATGCGGAGGGCGGCAAGGGACTGAGCATACAGGACGTCATGCCGCGCGGCTTGCAGGGAGAGCCGACGACGGTTCCGACGGAGGACAACCTGAAGCTGGTCGGCATCGACTTCTATCACCGTTTCCGCGAGGACATCCAGCTTTTTGCCGAGCTGGGGTTCAAGGTCTTTCGCACGTCCATCGCTTGGAGTAGGATCTTTCCGCGCGGCGATGAAAAAGAGCCGAATGAGCAGGGATTGGCCTTTTACGACGCTTTGTTCGACACATGCCACGAATATGGCATCGAGCCGATGGTGACGATCTCGCATTATGAGACGCCCTTCACCGGCGAAGACCTGCGATGGCTGGCGGAGCCGCCGGATGATCGGTTTTTACGAGCGCTATGTGCGGACGCTCTTTGCGCGCTATGCGGGCAAGGTCAAGTATTGGCTGACGTTCAACGAGATCAATTCCGTGCTGCACGCGCCCTTGATGAGCGGCGGCATCCTGACGCCGCGCGAGAAGCTCAGCGAATCGGCGCTCTACCGGGCATGTCACCATGAACTCGTGGCGTCGGCGCTCGCGACGAAGATCGCGCACGAGCTGATGCCGGACGCTCTCGTCGGCTGCATGGTGCTCGCGATGCCGCTTTATCCGCTGACGCCGAAGCCCGAAGACGTGATCGCGGCGATGCTGGAGAGCAACAAGAACGATTTCTTCGGCGACGTGCATGTGCGCGGCGTCTATCCAGGCTACATCAAGCGCTATTTCAAGGAACACGGCATCGAGATCGAGACGACGGAAGAGGACTTGCGCCTGCTGCGCGAGAACACCGTCGATTTCGTTTCCTTCAGCTACTATGTGAGCCTCTGCAAGAGCGCGGCGGGCGAGGAGAAGAGCGCGGGGAACATCATCGAGGGCGAGAAGAATCCGTACCTCGATGAGTCGGCATGGGGCTGGCAGATCGATCCCGCAGGTCTCCGCTATGTGCTCAACCGCTTCTGGAATCGCTGGCAGAAGCCGCTCTTCATCGTGGAAAACGGGCTGGGCGCCGACGATGTGCTCGTCGATGACGGCGCGGGCGGCAAGACGGTGGAGGACGACTACCGCATCGACTACCTGCGGGCGCATATCCGCGAGGCGGGCGAAGCGGTCGCCGACGGCGTCGATCTCATGGGCTATCTGACGTGGGCGCCGATCGACCTCGTGAGCGCGAGCACAGCCGAGATGAAGAAGCGCTATGGCTTCATCTATGTCGATCGCCATGACGACGGCACGGGGACGCTCGCACGCTGGAAGAAGAAGTCGTTCGCTTGGTACAGGGAGGTCATAGCGACGAACGGCGCTTCGCTGTAGAGCGGGCGACGCTGCCGGCTCAGGGGGCAGAAAAAGGCCGCGCATGAGTCCGTCCAGCTCATGCGCGGCCTCTCGGCGTCGTGCTATGCTTCTTCTTTGCTGCTTTTGGACAGCTTCGTTTCGAAGCGGTTCTTGTTCGTGTTCTTCGGGATGCTCGTCGGGTAGTCGCCGCTGAAGCAGGCGTCGCAGCAGGGAATGTCGCCGGCGAGCGTGGGCAGCGAGCCGATCGGCAGGGTAGCCCAAGGTGTCGGCTCCGACGATCTGCGTGATTTCTTCGAGCGTGTGGTGCGCGGCGACGAGCTTGTCGGAGGAGTCGATGTCCGTGCCGTAGTAGCAGGGGTGGAGGAAGGGCGGCGCGGAGATGCGCAGGTGGATCTCCTTGGCCCCCGCCTTGCGGATGAGGTCGGTGATGCGCTTGCTCGTTGTGCCGCGCACGATGGAGTCGTCGATGAGCACGACTCTCTTGCCGCGAACTGTCTCGTCGATGGGGTTGAGCTTGATGCGCACCTTGTCGACGCGGTTCTCCTGGCCAGGCGCGATGAAGGTGCGCCCGATGTACTTGTTCTTGATGAGGCCGATGCCGTAGGGGATGCCCGAGGCGCGGCTGTAGCCGAGCGCTGCGTCAAGCCCCGAGTCGGGCACGCCGATGACGACGTCGGCATCGACGGGGTGACAGGCGGCGAGGATCTCGCCGGCGCGCGTCCTCGCCGCGTGAATGGATACGCCGTCGATGATGGAGTCGGGGCGCGCGAAGTAGATGTACTCGAAGACGCACGATTTCCGTGGTTTCGTATGACAGTGCTCCACGCGGCTCGTCATGCCGTCCTTCGTGAAGACGAGGATCTCGCCGGGCAGGAGGTCGCGCTCCAGCTCTGCGCCGACGGCGCTCAGGGCGCAGCTCTCCGAGGCGACGACCCACGTGCCGTCGGGCATCCTGCCGTAGCAGAGCGGACGGAAGCCCTGCGGGTCGCGCACGGCGATGAGCTTCGTGCTCGACATGAGGCAGAGCGAGTAGGCGCCTTCCAGGCGATTCATCGCTTGGCTGACCGCCTCTTCGATGGAACGCACCTTGAGACGCGCCTGCGTGATGAGGTAGGCGATGATCTCCGTGTCGATCGTCGTGTGGAAGATGGCGCCGGCGAGTTCGAGCTTGTCGCGCAGCAGGTCGGCGTTGCTCAGGTTGCCGTTGTGCGCGAGCGCCATCTGCCCCTTCTGGTGATTGATGGCGAGCGGCTGGCAGTTGCGTCGGCTTGTCGCGCCTGTCGTGCCGTAGCGTACATGACCGATGGCGATCTTGCCCTCGGGGAAGCGGGAAAGAACCTCGCGGGAAAAGACATCGTTGACGAGTCCGAGATCCTTGTGCGAGGAAAAGACGCCGTCATCGTTCACGGTGATGCCGCAGCTCTCCTGCCCGCGGTGCTGCAGCGCGTAAAGGGCGTAGTAGGCCATCGCCGCGACGTTCGTCGGCTCGGGAGAAAAATACGCCGAATACACCGCATTCTTCATGTATGCTCATTCCAGTTCCTCCTTGACGATCTTTCTTCTCTGGTGAGGGGGACGTATGCTCGCAAAAGCAAACACTTGCACTTTCCATCGTACACCAAGAGAAAAAGGCATGTCAATGGAAGCCTCGCGCTGAATACATGCAGGCGGCCGTGCGGATTAAAATTTTCCGTGCAGCAGAATAAATCAGGATGAGGGAAGGATTTCAAAAGGTATGTGTCGAAAGAAAAGAGAATCAGGCTTTGTCTGATAGATTGGATTCTTATATTCATTCGGGAAGACTGCACGAAACCGTGCGTCTATACTTCAGAGCAAGGGAGATCATTGGCATGAAAAACAGGCTGCACCATACTTTGACAAGGGCGGTGCTCTTGGGACTGATCGCGAGTACGACGGCAATCCCCGCGTATGCGGCATCGTCGCTCTCAAAACCCGGGCAGGGATATCGAGGGAACGCTGCCGGGAGCGCAGGCGGGCGTCGAGAACACCATGAAGAAGAACAAGTCGACGAACGATGTGAAGTTCCTGGTGAAGAACATCCAACTTGATGTCGAGGATGAGATCAAGTTCAACAACGCCGAGGTTCGCGATATCCTCCTGGCGAGGATCGGCAAGGAAACGACGCTGGCGGGACTCAACGATCTGCAGGATCAGATCACGGCGTATTGCCGCAGCCACGGCTATCCGGCTGCTGCCGCCTACCTGCCTGCGCAAGAGTCGGCAGACGGCAATGTCATCATCAAGGTCATTCCCGGCCGCTATGGCGAGGTGAGACTCGACAACCAGAGCCGCTTCAAGGATGCGGCGGCGAGGGGCTTCTTGGCGGGCCTCAAGAAGGGCGAAATCATCCGCACCAAAGATCTGGAAACGGCGCTCTATACGATCAGTGATTTCAGCGGCGCGCGTGCCGTCGGTACGCTCAGCGCGGGCAAGGCATTTGGCACGAGCGACGTGACCGTGCACATTGAGGACGGCAAGCCGTCTGCGACCATCGTCTATGCCGAGAACTACGGTGGCGAATCGACGGGACGCTACCGCTACGGCGCACAGCATTCGATCTACAACGCCGACGGCATGGGATCGAAGGTCAATGTCGGCCTCCTGCTTTCCAACAAGTCGCTGCACAACTACTACGCGAACTATGAAATGCTCGTCGGACATGGCGGCACGTCGCTCGGCGTCGGCTACAGCCGCATGGACTACGAGGTCGGCGGCCCGATGAGCGCTCTGGGAGCGCATGGGACGGCGGATACGATCAGTGTCTACGGCAGCCGTCCGCTCTACCATACGACCGACGAAAAGCTCGCCGTCACCTACGGCTATGATTATCGCAGACTCAAGGACGACATGGACGCCTTCGGCGGCTTGGCGGACAGCAGGAAACATTCGCACAGCATCCACGCTGGTCTCGACGGCTTCTGGCGCGACCGCAAGGCTGGTCTCTCCTTGGACTATAACTTCGTTCTGACGGCGGGCAACGTCACGGCGGATTCGGAGTATGCGAAGAAGCTGGCGGAGCTCGGCGGCACGGATGGTAGGTTCACGAAGGCGGAAGCCAAGGTCACGGCCGTGCAGTCGCTGGGCAAGAAGGCGGATGTCATGGTCAAGCTGTCCGGACAGGCCGCATCGAAGCATCTCGACAGCTCTGAGCAGATGTACATCGGCGGCGCCAACGCTGTGCGCGCCTATCCGCAGGGTGCGGGCACGGGCGACAGCGGGGTGCTCGGCACGGTCGAATTCCGCTACTATACGGATGTGCCGGGTCTCGTTGCCAGCACCTATCTCGACGCCGGGCGCACATCCTTCGATGGAGAGTCGACGACGCTCAAGGGTTGGGGCATCGGCCTCGCCTACAACACGTCCGAGTGGTTCGCGCGCGTTGACTATGCGCGCCGTATCGGCCTTGCTTACGGGGATAAGTCCTACAGGGATCGCGGACGCTTCTGGTTCCTCGCAGGGAAGATCTGGTAAGCGGCAGAAGCCTGGCCGATCGGTCGGCCTCTTCGGCGTGGCCTCTCGGGGCTTCATGGTGGACGATGTGCTTGATCCGCATCGGTCGGCGCTTTTTCCGAGCGATGGGTTCATGACGGAGAATATGAGAAAGGCTGCTGCATAGGCCGGGTTCGGCCTCATGCAGCAGCCTTTGTGTGGGATTTCCTTGCGGGAGAAGCGGAGAAAAGGCTTCAACTTCCACGGCATTTCCGATATAATGAGGAGAATGGCGGACGGTATGCGCGAAGTTTGTGATCGTGTGCGCCGCCCCTGCATGAAAGAGCCGAGTGGTTTGCGCCCTGCCGAACCCGTTCGTGGACTTTCGCGGTGAAGATGGAGGAAGATCATTGATGGAGAACGTTATCCGTATACAGGGAGCTCGCGCACACAACCTGAAGAACATCGACGTGGAGATTCCGCGCGACAAGCTCGTTGTCGTCACGGGTCTTTCCGGCTCGGGCAAGTCGTCGCTCGCTTTCGATACCATCTACGCCGAGGGACAGAGGCGCTATGTGGAGTCGCTGTCGTCGTATGCGAGGCAGTTCCTCGGACAGATGGACAAACCCGACGTCGACAACATCGAGGGGCTTTCGCCGGCAATCTCCATCGACCAGAAGACAACGAGCCGCAATCCGCGCTCGACAGTGGGCACGGTGACGGAGATCTACGACTACATGCGACTGATGTTCGCGCGCGCCGGCCGCCCGCACTGCCCGAAGTGCGGCAAGCCCATCGCGCAGCAGACGGTCGACCAGATGATGGACAAGCTGGAAGCTCTGCCCGAGCGCACGAAGCTCCTCATCATGGCGCAGATCGTCCGCGGCAAGAAGGGCGAGCACAAGAAGATCCTCGACCATGTCCGTCGCGAGGGCTATGTGCGCGTGCGCATCGACGGCGAGGTCTTCGATCTCGCCGAGGACATACAGCTCGACAAGGCGAAGAAGCACACGATCGAGGTCGTCGTCGATCGGCTCGTCGTGCGCGAAGGCATGGAACAGCGTCTCGCCGACTCTTTGGAGACGGCGCTGAAGATGGGCGAGGGCGTCGTCTATGTGCAGGTGGTCGACGGCGAGCTGCTGATGTTCAGCGAGAACTTCGCGTGCGTCGACTGCGGCATCAGCCTGCCCGAGATCACGCCGCGCATGTTCTCGTTCAACAGCCCTTACGGCGCGTGCCCGGCGTGCAGCGGACTCGGCAGCAACATGGAGTTCGACTTGGAACTTGTCGTGCCCGACGATTCGCTTTCCCTCGCCGAAGGCGTTTTCGCGCCGCTTTCCAAGAACCTCAACACCTACGCGAACTGCCAGATGGAAGCCGTGCTGAAGCATTACGGCTATACGGTCGACACGCCCTTTCGCGATGTCGGGAAAAAGGTGCAGGATCTTCTGCTCTACGGCACGGGCGATGAGAAGTTCGAGTTCGGCTACGAGAACATGTTTGGTGAGTACAAGATGCACAATGCGGCCTTCGAGGGAGTCATGCTGCTGCTGGCGCGCCGCTATCGCGAGACGGATGCGGATGCGATGCGCGAGGACTACGAGAATTACATGACGATCACGCCGTGCCCTGCGTGCGGCGGCGCGAGGCTTCGCCCCGAGGTGCTTTCCGTCAAGGTCGGCGGAAAGAACATCGCCGAGGTCACGGAGATGACGATCGGGGAGTGCGACAGCTTTTTCGCGGGGCTTTCCCTGACGGAGCGCGAGACGAAGATCGCCGCGCAGATCTTGAAGGAGATCCATGCGCGGCTCGGCTTCCTCCTGAACGTCGGACTCGGCTATCTGACGCTTTCGCGCGCGGCGGGCACGCTTTCCGGCGGCGAGGCGCAGCGCATAAGGCTTGCGACGCAGATCGGCTCGGGTCTGATGGGCGTGCTCTACATCCTCGATGAGCCGAGCATAGGGCTGCACCAAAGGGACAACGACCGTCTCCTAGCGGCGCTGAAGCGTCTCAGGGATCTCGGCAACACGCTCATCGTCGTCGAGCACGACGAGGACACGATGTACGCCGCTGACCATATCATCGACATCGGTCCGGGCGCGGGCGCGAATGGCGGGCGCGTTGTCGCCGAGGGCACGGCGGAAGAGCTGAAGAAGGTCGAGGCCTCCGTCACCGGGCAGTACCTTGCGCGGAAGAGGTTCATCCCCGTGCCGAGCCGTCGCCGAACAGGCAACGGCAGCTTCATCGAGATCATCGGCGCGGCGGCGAACAACCTCAAGAACCTTCGCGTGAAGTTCCCTCTGGGCGAGCTCGTCCTCGTCACGGGCGTATCGGGGTCGGGGAAATCGACGCTCGTCAACGAAATCCTCTACAAGGGCGTCGCCTCAAGGCTCTACCATGCGAAGGGGAAGCCAGGCAAGCACAAGAAGATCGCGGGGCTTGAGCATATCGACAAGATCATCGACATCGACCAGCAGCCGATCGGGCGCACGCCGCGCTCGAATCCTGCGACCTACACGGGCGTCTTCGACGCCATCCGCCAGCTGTTCAGCCAGACGACGGAAGCAAAGATGCGCGGCTACAAGCCGGGGCGCTTCAGCTTCAATGTCAAGGGCGGCCGCTGCGAAGCGTGCCGCGGCGACGGCATCATCAAGATCGAGATGCACTTTTTGCCCGACGTCTATGTGCCGTGCGAGGTCTGCAAGGGCGCGCGCTACAACCGCGAGACGCTTGAGGTGCGGTACAAGGGCAAGACGATCGCCGACGTGCTCGCGATGACGGTCGACGAAGCCGTGGAGTTCTTCAAGAACATCCCGCGCATCGAGACGAAGCTCAAGGTCATCCAGGGACGTCGGCCTCGGCTATATCAAGCTCGGGCAAAGCGCGACGACGCTCTCGGGCGGCGAGGCGCAGCGCGTGAAGCTCGCGACCGAGCTTGCACGCCGCTCGACGGGACGCACGCTCTACATCCTCGACGAGCCGACGACAGGGGCTTCATACGGCCGATATAGCGAAGCTTCTCGGCATCCTGCACCGCCTCGTCGACGGCGGCGACACGGTCGTCGTCATCGAGCACAACCTCGACGTCATCAAGACGGCCGACCACATCATCGACCTCGGCCCCGAAGGCGGTTCGGGCGGCGGCCGCATCGTCGCCGAAGGACGCCCGGAGGATATCGTGAAGGTCAAGGACTCGTACACGGGCAAGTATTTGCTGCCGTTGTTGGAAGAGAATTTTGAGAGGAATGCGAAATGAATGGATTGAAGAAAAAGGATTTGCTGACCCTGGGCTTCATGATGTTCTCCATCTTTTTCGGAGCGGGAAATCTCATCTTCCCGCCTGCGCTGGGACAGGCGGCGGGCGACAACACGCTGCCCGCCATGCTGGGATTCATGACGACGGGCGTCGGGCTGCCGCTCACGGGAATCACGGCGATCGCCCTCGCGGGCGGCGAATATGTAAAAGCTCCTGCACAAGCGGACATTCCCGTGGTTCGCGACGATGCTGCTCGTCATCCTGTATCTGATCATCAGGTCGCTGTTCGCCATGCCGAGGACGGGCGCCGTATCGTTCGAGATCGGCATCCGTCCCTTCCTCGGCACGGGCGACGTCACGGTGCCGCAGCTCATTTACACGGCGCTTTTCTTCGGCGCCTCGTACTATCTGTCGCTCAATCCGAACAAGCTCATCGACCGCGTGGGCAAGATGCTCACGCCCGCGCTCCTCGTCGTGCTCGTGATCTTGTTCCTGCGAGCCTTCGGATCGCCGCTCGGCGACGTGCTTGAAGCTACGGGCGATTACATCGAAACGCCGTATGCGCAGGGATTCCAGGACGGCTACCAGACGATGGACCTTCTGGCGACTGTCGCCATCGGCACACTCGTCGTGAGCGCCGTGCGCTATCGCGGCGTGACCGACACGCGCACCATCGGCAAGGCCTGTCTGGCGGCGGGATTCATCACCGTCTTCCTGATGGCATGCGTCTATGGCTCTCTCGCGTATCTCGGCGCGACGAGCGCAAAGGTTCTCGGCCACTCGGAAAACGGCGGACAGCTGCTGGCCGAAGCCGTGCGCATCTTCTTCGGTTCGGGCGGCAACGTGCTCCTTGCGCTCATCATCATCCTCGCGTGCATCACGACGTGCTGTGGCATCACATCGAGCGCGGCGATGTTCTTCCATGAGATCTTCAAGAAGAAGATTTCTTACCAGCGGCTGCTGCTCTTCTCCATCCTCTTCAGCTTCGGCGCGTCGAACATCGGCCTCACGCAGATCATCTCGCTCGCCGTGCCGTTCCTCGTGGCGATCTATCCTTTGGTCATCGTCTTCGTGATCATCTCGCTCTTCGATCACTTCATCGACTGGCGAAAGAGCATCTACCAAGGCGCCATGCTCTTCACGCTCGCCTTCTCCCTGACGGATGCCTTTCATGCCGCAGGATTCGGCTCTGCCGCTTTCTATGAGCTGCTCACCGAGTATGTTCCGTTCTACGGCGTCATGATGGGCTGGGTCTGTCCCGCCATCGTCGGCGCCGTGCTGGGCTTCTTCGTCTCCCTCCTCCGGAAGGAGCCTGTGGCGAAGGAGGCGTAAGGTCGGGGAGACATATGGAATGTGGTTGTGTATATGTCCATGGGGGGTACAGAACATGATGGGAAGTTGGGGGAAAAAAATCGTATCTGCAAGTGGAGGCTGTATCTGGCATCGCTTCTGACCGTTGTTTTCTTGGGTGCGATCCTGCAACTGGTGACCATTCCCGAAGCGTTTACACACCCGCGAATCACGGAATGGGGGAGAATGCTGCATTTAGCGATCTGGGTGGCGTTTCTTCTGCCAATGACGGCATATGCAAAAACGATACATTATCCTGCTCGTAGTGTATGTCGCGCTTTTTGTGAGCGTGGCATATGTGCCGTTTTTTGCTGGAATGAATGTAGGTGGCAGCGAGATTGCCACTGCCTATTTGCTCGGTGCATCGTGGTTTCTTTTTTGGACTTGGATGTATGGGGCGGCACAGAAGCTCAACTCGCATGTTGTTCGGCGCGTGGTGTGCGGTTTGGCATTTGCGTTATTGGCACTGTCGACACTCATGCCTCTTTTTGTGTGGGGTTATTGGATTGTGAGCGGAGGATATGTTCTGTCCTCGGCGATCATGCTGACCCTGTTCCAAACGAATTTAAATGAAGCTGCGGCATATTTGAACAGTCAAAACCCACGCCTTTGGCTGCTCGGTCTATTGGGATTGCTTTTGGTAATGGCTGGTATTATACGAGCTTTACGCATTGTTTTGCGTGTGGATATGCAACCGCTTGGCCGCTGTGCGACCATAGTTTGGCTGGCGTTCATGGCCATGGGTATGTTCTCTGTCAATCAGCACGTAGGAAATTACCTTCCTGTTCGCATCGGCATGGAGACTTTGGAGGGGCTGCAGGAATATCGTGCCTATGGAGAAGCCCGCTCGATGAGAGAGGAACGCTTGAAATCTTTGCAAGGTTTACATGTTGTCTCTTCAGGGGGGGTATTTGTCCTTGTGATTGGAGAGTCCGAGACACGAAACCATATGCAGGTTTATGGGTATGACAGAGAAACAACGCCGTGGTTGCAAGGTCAGCGTGAAAACAAGGAAAATATCACATTTTCTCATGCGTACTCTAATCACACCCATACCGTTCCCGTGTTGACGTATGCACTCAGTGAAAAGAACCAATACAATGAAATGGATTTGAAAGACGCATACTCCATCGTCGAGGCGGCGAACGCAGCTGGCTATGAGACGTATTGGATCAGCAATCAGCGCAAATTTGGTGCGTGGGACACGCCTGTTGCAGAAATCGGAAGCACGGCACAGCATCAAAAATGGATGAATGGACGTGTTGGAGCTGCACTCGATACAGACTATTATGATGAGATCCTGCTATCCCAGATTCCAGAGCAGTGCTCAGAAAATGTCCTGATCGTCATTCATCTGATGGGATGCCATTGGGACTATCGTGACCGCTATCCGAAGGCATATTTTTCAGGAGAGAACACCTTGGTAGACCGATACGATGACTCTGTGCGGTATAATGACTACATCCTTTCCCAAATTTATGAACGTGTTCATTCGCTGCCAAATTTCAAAGGAATGATTTATTTTTCTGACCATGGCGACGATCCTGATCGTGGGTTGGGGCACGATGCGAATAAATTTACCTGGACCATGGCACGCATACCGCTCATGATGTGGTTCAGCGATGAGTTTCAGAAGGAACGCCCAGAGACGTTTGCACAATTGAGGGGACACGAGCAGGCCTATTGGACGAATGACTTGATTTACGATGTGATGCTCGATCTTTTGGGCATCGAAGGGATGCCTCATGTGGATTTGCAGCATGATCTGGCATCGACAGATTATGCCGTTGCAAAAGGGAATGCCTTGACGTTGCATGGCAGTAGGAAAGTAGCGGATGAAGAAGATATGCAATAAATTTTGAAGTGCTGACAAGGCATCGCTTGAAACTAGTGCGCCGCACGGAAGAAATTCCTTTCCATTTTCATCGGTGCGAGCATCCATAGGATGGACAGCGTGGCGATGATGGGGAGGCGGAAATATCGCAGCCTTTGCCGAAGAGGAGCAGGAGGAAATAGAGAATGAAGAGAAGGTATCCCTTGTCAAGGAAGCCGCTTCGTTTCAGCGTGATGGCGAGGAGCAGGCATTTGGCAGAGGTCCGGCAGACGAGCGAACCGATGAACAGAAGTTTGTCGTATGCCGCCGAAAGAAGCCTTCTCGCAGCAAGGGAGCTGCCGCACATGATTCATGTGCGGCAGTCTTTTTCATGTGCGGGCTTCATGCTATAATGAAAGCAAAGGTTTTTGCTTGTCGGCGCACAGAGGAGGTGGCGGCTTTGAAGCGAGTGTCTTTGGAAGAGCTGCTCGGAAAAAGGTCGGCGACTTCCTATGCGGAGCAGCATCGCTTCGTCATGGGCTTGCTGGAAGCGGGGCGCATCAAACCGCTGAAGCGCTCGGGCACGAACGGGAAGAAACCCGCGCTCCATCTGGAATACTGGCTCGTGGAAGAGGCGCCCGATCATGCGGCATATCAAGAGGAGCTTCTCTATCATACGACGCCGCGCATCGACGTCGACTATTATCTGCGCCACCTCGCTGTATACGAGAAGGAACGCGCGGCGGTGCGCGCCGTGCACGAGTTCCTGCGGGAAGGAAGCGACGGACTTCTGCAGGAGATGTCCTTCAATGAGCGAAGCTTCAGATCTGGGGCGAGGAGAAGTTCTTGCTGCAAGGCGCGGGCAAGACGGTATGGAAGCATTGCGGCTTCGAGATGGCGGAGCTGAATTGCTACAAGACGGCGGAACCGTTTTCCTACTATGCGCATCATCGGAGGATTCCGCAGAAGATCCTCGTGGTGGAGAACAAGGATACGTTTTTCAGTATGCGGCGCCATCTCCTCGAAGGCGCACGGACGCTTCTGGGAGAAGAGATCGGCACGCTCGTCTATGGTGCGGGAAAGCGCGTTGTGAGCAGCTTCCGCGAATTTTCCTTGAGCGCGGAGCCGTATATGAAGGAAGCGGAGAACGAGCTTCTTTACTTCGGCGATCTTGACTACGAGGGCATCGGCATTTATGAAAATCTTTCCGAGGCGCTTGCCGCACCGTGGGAGATACGGCCGTTTGCCGCGGCGTACCTCGCCATGCTGCGAAAAGGGGACGGCATCGTGCTGCCGCAGACGAAGGAGAGGCAGAATCGCAAGATCGCGGGAGATTTTTTCGCGTGCTTCAAGGCGGCGGACATCCTCGCCATGAAGCGGATCTTGGAAGCAGGCCGGTACATCCCGCAGGAGATCCTGCACATGGAAGATTTCTAGCAAGGTGGCATGGCGATGCAGTACGATTTTCTCAAGGCATTCCCGAAGCGGATGAAGACGGTGGGGCTATACGCCTTGCTCTTCTCGAACAGCAGCCAGAAGGCTCTGTGGAAGGAGTGCGGCTTCGAGACTTTGGCGGAGCAGCTGAATATGGTCTTCGCCGTGCTGCTCTACATCATGGAGCAGTCGCTGAAGGAAGAAGCATGCACGATGGACGATATCGGCGTCTTCGTCGATACGGTGAATGCGCAGCATTTTCGGAAGGACATGTCGTTCGATGATTGCCTGGTTCTCGCCGATTTCATCGTCAATGTTGTCCTGTCGAATGAAGGGCGCACGATGTACTTTGCGGCCTCTGACTTCGAGCGTGGCAGCTTCGAGCCGCTCCATATCAGCTATGTGGCGAACACGATCGTCTACATCGACCGGGAGGTGCGGCGCACATCGTACTATCTGACGGACGATGGCTACAGCCTTCTGCTGGGCACGCTGGAAGTCGAGAGCAATCTGAAGCTGACGATCCAGGAACTCATCTTCCAGATGCATTTGGAGAAGCAGAGCTACGACAAGGCATTGGATGACATCAAGAATGTGTTCAACCTCATGCAGATCCAGATCCAGAAGATTCGCGAGGCGATGCACCGCATCCGCCGCAACGTGCTCGATTATCGTGTCGACGACTATGAGAGGCTCTTGCGCGACGATCTCGCGACGATCGATGAGACGAAGGAGAAGTTCCGTCATTATCGCGACTTGGTGCAGTCGCGCGTGCGCGAGATGGAGAGGAATCGCGTCGACGTCCGTGCCCTCTTGCCGGAAGACGCCGACAAACTGCGGAACCTGCGCGAGATCGAGCGCTATTTGAGCCGCGTCATTGATGAGCATCAGCGCATCCTGGGCAGTCACTTTGATTTGAAGGCTCTCTATACATCGGAGCTGGAGAAGATGGCGGAGATGTCCATGGTGCGGCGCTTCAGTCTGCGCACGGAGCTTTTTGACAAGGTGCTTGCCCGGCCGGCGGCGCTCGCCAAGCTCGATGCGTTCCTTGCGCCGCTCTTCAATCGCGATCCGCAGAAGATCTTCAATCTGCGCAAGATCACCGAGGAGCAGCGTGCGCGTCAGGGTCTGGAAGAAGAAGTGACGACGGAAGAAGTGGATTTCGACGAGGAGGCGTGGCAGGAGCAGATGGCGCGTCTGCAGCAGGAGAAGCTTGCGAAGTATGCGGCGTGCCTCGCGCTCCTGCTCGGGTCCGCGGCAGAGCGCGGCACGGTGGATCTGTCGACGCTTTCCCGGCAGGTCGAGGAGGATGCAGAAAAGCGCAAGGCGCTCTTGCCCGACGTCCATATCTTCAAGGAAGTCATGGTGGAGCTGTTGAAGGCGGGCGTCATCGATATTGAAGCGCTGCGGGCGGAGCGCGCTTCCTATATTGGAGAAGAGACGAAGGATTTCCGTCTGAGCGTGATGATTCTCGACCTCGTGGATGAGAATCCTGCTTGGGGACGGATTCTTTTCGTGGAGGCGCACAAGCTCTACGGGGCGCCGCCCGTTGTTTTCCGCGGCGTGCCCGACGGTGCGGGGGGGCGAGCGCATCGTGCGCTGCTCGGAGGTGGTCTTGCACGTGCAGAAAGAGGGGGCGAAGGAATATGGCGTATGAAGCGGAAGAGGTGCGGCTCAGTCAGGAGATCTTCTGCTATCTGCTGGAGCATCACGAGCTGCGCGAGGCGGAGTCGCGCGAGCTTTATCGTGCCTATACGGAATCCGAGCCTGTGCAGGAGATGGTCAAGTCGCAGGGGAGGATCGCGGCGAGCAGCGTGAAGCGATACGGCGATGTCGTCTATCTGATACCGGAAGCGGGCAACCACTTCCTCGGCTATTCGCGCGCGCATCTCAAGAGGGAGCTTTGTCGGAGCAATGCGACGGACAGGGACTACTACCTCGCGCAGTTTGCCATCCTCGTCCTCCTGATCGAGTTTTTATGACGGGCAGGGCACGAGCAGCAAGACGCGCGAATACATCCGCGTCGGAGAGTTGCAGAACGCCATCTCGGCACATCTCAAGGAGGGCGCAGGGCTTGCAGCCGAGGAGCAGGAGGCGCAGGGGCTATCGTATCAGGACATGCTGGAGGCATACGAATCCTTGCGCTCCGATGACCGTGGCACGCGCCAGAGGACGACGAAGGAGGGATTTCTCTACACCGTCCTGCGCTTCTTGCAGGCACAGGGGCTGATCGAATATGTGGAGCAGGATGAGATGGTCAAGACGAGGCGCAAGCTCGATCATTTCATGGATTGGAACTTGCTGAACGAGAACAATCATTCGCGTGTTCTCAAGGTGCTGGGGGTGGAGTCCGATGAGCAAGATCCGCGCGGTGCGGCTGATCAACATCAATTACAACCATGACACGATCCGCATCAGCGATGAGACGATGCACTTCAACGGGGAAAGCACGTTGATCTCCCTGCAGAATGGCGGCGGCAAGTCCGTCCTCGTGCAGATGCTTTGCGCACCCTTCGTGCAGAGACGTTTCCGCAACATGAAGGACAGGCCTTTCGCCAGCTACTTCCGAACGCCGCAGCCGTCCTTCATCCTCGTGGAATGGCAGCTCGATCAGGGCGGCGGCTATGTGCTGACGGGCATGATGGTGCGCAAAAGCCAGGAGGTCGATGCAGGCGAGGAGCTGGAGATCGTGAACTTCCTCAGCGAGTATCGAGCGCCCTGCACGAGGGACATTCATCACCTGCCTGTCCTAGAGAAGACTCGCACGGAGGTGCATCTCAAGAGCTATGCGGCCTGTCGGCAGATCTTCGAAGCGTTCCGCAGGGAGCCAGAGAAGAAGTTCCTGAGCTACGACATGGGAAGCAGCGCGCAGGCGAAGCAATATTTCACGAAGCTCCGGGAATACGGCATCGATCATCGTGAATGGCAGAACATCATACGCAAGGTCAACGAAGAGGAATCCGGCCTGTCCAAGCTCTTCTCTGACTGCAAGGACGAGAAGGGACTTGTCGAGAAGTGGTTCCTCGATGCCATCGAGAGCAAGTTGAACAAAGAGCAGGACAGCATGGGCGAATTTCGAAGCCTCTTGGAAAAGTACATGCGTCTCTATCGGGACAATCGCTCCAAGATCGAGCGCAGGGGAGACATCCAGCGGTTCGAGGAAGAGGCGGCGAAGATCGAAGCGCAGGCGGAGGCGTACCGGAGCGCTTCGGCGGACGCTTCGACCAAGCGCGACCGGCTCATCTGCTATCGCAGGGAGATCGCGCGTCTCGACGAAGTCGCTGCAGGAGAGGCCGTATGCAAGGAGGCGGATCTCGGCGCTCTCGACGTCGAGATCCGCCGGGTCGAGCATCAGCGCTGCTCGGCGCAGCACTATATCGAAGCGGATGCCTGCGAGGATTTGGAGGCGCGCTTCGAAGCCGCCCGAGAGAGCATAGCCGCATGGGAGGAGAAGGGCGCTGCTGGCGGGATCGTGGCCGCGTGCTCCGGCTTGCCCGCTGCCAGGAGAAGCTCTCCATGGAACAGGCGGAGCTGGAGAAGCTCGTGCAGGCTTTGGATGTCTGCCGTCGCGAAGATCGGGAGCTGGGGCCGGAGCGCGACTACCTCGGCTATTTGCTGCGACGGCATTACGCGGGACAGATGGAAGAAGCAGAGCAGCGGGCGAAGCGCTCGGAAGTGCGCTTGGACGAGCTGCATGAACGGGAGGAGGACGCTCGGAGAGAAGCGGGCGATGTGGAGCGGGAGTGCGTGCAGAGGGCGCAGGAAGAAGGCGCGCTGCAGGCGGCAACGGCGCTCTACAGCCGTGTGGAAGATCGCTATGCCGAACGCTGGCAGGCTTCTCTCGTGCGCAATATCGTCGGCGAGTACGATCCGGGGATCTTGCAGGCGATGGCGCAGGAGCTTGCTGACGCTGCCGCCGCCTGTGCGATGGAAGTGCGCGGCAAGAAGGAACGCCGTTCGGAGGTCGGGGCTGCCATCGTGCGCACGGAACACGAGACGGAGCAGCTTCGTCAACAGGCTGCGGAGGCGAAGGCAGCGCTGGAAAAAGGCGCAGGAAACTTTGCAGGGGGTACGAGGAGGAGCTCGCCGAACGCAGGAAGGCGTCCAAGTATCTGGATCTGGCGTTGACGGAAGCGGCGCTTTTCGATGGGGAGCGTCTGCTCGCTGCGGCAGAGGGCAAGCTGCAGGAGATGGCGGAGATCTTGCAGCGGTTGATCGTCGAAGAGAAGAAGTGCAGGGATGAGCTGCAGAACATCAAGACGGGACGCAGCATCTCACTGCCTCGGGGGTTGCAGGATATGCTTGAGAAACTCGGCATCCCCATCGTTTACGGCATGGAATGGATGAAGCGCAACGGATTTTCCGAAGAGGAGAACGCATCCCTCGTCGAGAAGAATCCGTTCCTGCCGTATGCGCTCATCTTGCCCGAGGCGCAGCTGCATCGCCTGCAGCAAGAACCGCCGACGGTCTTCACCGCCGCGCCCGTGCCTCTTGTGGTGCGCGAGAGCCTGACGAAGGAAGCGCCGCCGGTTTCGACGGTGGCCGGAAACGTCCACTTCTACATGCTGTTCAACAAGAATCTTCTGAACGAAGAAAAGCTGCGCCGCCTGCTGGAAGAAAAAGAAGCAGGATTGGCGCAGCGGCAAAAGGAGCTGGCAGGACGGCGGAAGGAACAGGAAGACTATGTGAAGCTGCGCGACAAGCTGCGTGAACAGAAGGTGACGCGGCCGCTCTATGAGACAGCGGAGCGTGAGATCGCCGACTATGCTGGAGCGTGCCGGGAGATCGAGAGCTGCGTCGTGCAGTCGAAAGAACGTGTCGCGGCGTTGCGGCAGGAGGAGAAGAGTCTCGAAAAAGCGCTGCACGCATTGGAGAAGGAAGCGGCAAGACGTGAGATGCAGTCGGGAGATCTGCGCGAGCTGACGGAGGCATACGGCAGATATCTGGACGAGAAGGCGCGCTTGTCGCATTGCCGGGAGCTTCTCCTGCTGCTGCAGAAGAAGAAGGAGGAGGTGCGCACGACGCTGGAGCAGCTGGCTCTTGCAATCCGCGAGGAGGAACGGAGCGGGGACGAGTCCCGACGTCTCTTGGAGGAGCTGAGGCAGGCGCATCTTTCCTTTGCCGCCTATGAGGAGGTGCCGCGACCTGCCGCCTATGAGGAGTTGGCGGAAGATTTCGCCGCCCGTCTGGCGCGTTATCAGGCGATCACGCAGGAGGTCTCGCAGCGTGAGCAGGAAATTCGGGCACGGCAGGAGAGCGCAGCGGAGCGCGTGCTGCAGGCAGAGAGAGAGCTGCAGCGCATGGCGGACAAGTATGGATTGGAACCTGCGGCGTGGAGCGGCGTCCGCTGCAGCGAAGCGGAGGAGGAGAGGGCGGAACGGGAGGAAGCGATCTGCCTTGACAAGCTGCGCGAGGAGGAGCGGAGGAAGAACGGCATCGACAAGTCGATCGCTCTGGCGAAGCAGCGCATGGAGCAGAACCGGCGCGAGATGAAGCGCATCTGCGGGACGGAAGAGCCGCTGCCACGCGAGGCGATCCCCCTTCGCGATCACGAGGAGCGGAAGGCGGAGCTTCTGCTGCAAAAAGATCGCCGACGGAAAGAGCTGGAATCTTTGCGAAAGCGCCGCCAATGCTATGAGAGCATCTTGACGGCGCTGGCGGAATACGAGGCGGAGGAGGCGCAGGAAGAAGTCATCTTCGAGGAAGACTTCTCGTGCGCCGATGCGGCAGGCTTGCGCAGCCTCACCGGGCGCTTGCAGCAGCTCTATCGGACGAGCTGCGAGGAAAGGACACGGACGCGGGAGAAGCTGGCGCAGGTTCTCCATGGGGCGGCGCGCATCGAAGCGTTTCAGGCGGATTTCTTCAAGAAGCCGCTCGAAACCCTGCTCGCCTGCGTGGAGGAGGCGGCGAAGGTGCTGCAGCAGCTCGCCGTCATACGCCGCTCGTATCAGGACCTCGTGCAGAAGCTGCTCGTCGACATCGCCATGGTGGAAGAGGAAAAGCAGCAGATTGTCGCCCTCTTGCAGGAATATGTGCGCGAGGTTCATGCGCAGCTGGGCAAGATCGACAGCAATTCGAGCATCCCCGTGCGTGGACGCCCGATCAAGATGCTGCGTCTCGAAATCCCCGATTGGGATGAGAACGAAGACGCCTATCGGGCACGCATCGAAGAAAAGGTCGGAGCGCTTGCGAAGCGCGGCATCGAGCTGCTGGAAGACGAAGACTCGCTGCATGAGTTCATCGGCAGGCGGCTGACGACGAAGGCGCTTTATGATGACGTCGTCGGCATAGCGAACGTTCGCATCGAGCTTTTCAAGATCGAAGTGCAGCATGAGCGCCGGATCACCTGGCGGGAGGTCGCGAGCAACTCGGGCGGTGAAGGCTTCTTGTCCGCCTTCGTGATCCTCGCGAGCCTGCTCCACTACATGCGGCGCGATGAAGCGGACATCTTTGCCGAGCGCAACGAGGGCAAGGTGCTGCTGATGGACAATCCCTTCGCGCAGACGAACGCCTCGCATCTCTTGAAACCTTTGATGGAAGTGGCGAAGAAGAACAACACGCAGCTCGTATGCCTGACGGGGCTGGGGGGCGAATCCATCTACAATCGTTTCGACAATATCTATGTGCTCAATCTCGTCGAATCAAGGCTGAGCCGCCTCCGATACCTGAAGAGCCGCCAGCTCGCAGGAAAGACGCCCGACACGGCGCTCTCCTTCGCGCGGATCGAGGTGAAAGGCGACGAGGGGCAGATGGAACCGCTGTTTTGAACGGCAGGAAAGAAGCCGCAGAAGCCAGAGTCTCGCCTTCTCTGTGCAGGAGGCGAGACTCTGGCCGGATGTCATTCTTTTTTCGTCGGTGCGAGCAGCCGGGACGTCGGTGCGAGCAGCCATAGGATGGACAGCGTGGCGATGATGGGGAAGGCGGAAAGGTCGCAGCTTTCGCCGAAGAGGAGCAGGAGGAAATAGAGAATGAAGAGAAGGTATCCCTTGTCAAGGAAGAGGCTTCGTTTCAGCGTGATGGCGAGGAGCAGGCATTTGGCAGAGGTCCAGCAGACGAGCGAACCGATGAACAAAGTCTGTCGTATGCCGCCAGCGACAAGGCGCTCTCCAGAGAGGGGAACAGCAGGGGCGAAGCGGTGAGCGAAAGGCAGAGAAGCCAGAGGACGAAGAAGCGTTTTCTCGTCAGGGAAATCTTGAAATCCAGCCAGCCGACCGCCGCCAAAGCGCAGAGAATCATGCCGACGACACCGTACCAGTCGAGGATTCTCTCCAAAACAGACAGATAATCATTCAAGCGTCATTCACCCCCGATAGGGTTTCTATGCAGCCTTGCTGCGTCCTTGTTGAATGAACTCATGGACAGGGATGCCGTTGAGTCAGAAAGCCGCTGGAAAAATCTTCCAGCGGCTTTCGATGTCTTCGCCCTGCGCATTGAGAAGTCCGAGCGAAGGAAGGGGCAGGACGCCGACCTAGGGCGTAATACATGCTCGCGTTGATGGAAGCGGCGAGGTTGAGCTTGTCCTTGAGCTTGAGCTTCTTCGGCTCGTTCTCGTAGTAGGTGATGCGGCGCTTGATGAACTGCGTGTCAATGTTGCCCGTGCGGAAGCAGTTGTCTTCGAGGATCTTCTGGTGCAGGGCGATCGTCGTCTTGACGCCTTCGATGCGGAACTCGCTCAGGGCGCGCTCCATGATCTTGATGGCGTCGCCGCGCGTCCTGCCGTGGACGATGACCTTGGCGATCAGCGAGTCGTACCAGGTTCGATCGTCAGCCCCGTCGTCACGCCGCTGTCGAAGCGCACGCGCGACCGCTTGGCTCGTGCATGAAGGTGATGAGGCCGGGCGACGGGAGGAAGTTGTTGTCGGGATCTTCGGCGTTGATGCGGCATTCGATGGCATGTCCGCGAATCTTGATGTTCTTCTGCATGAGTCCCAGCGGTTCGCCGTCGGCGATCTGGATCTGGCGGCGCACGATGTCGACGCCCGTGACGGCTTCCGTGATGGCGTGCTCGACCCGGACGCGCGGGTTGATTTCCATGAAGTAGAACTTGTTGTCGGCGAGGTCGAGGAGGAATTCCACCGTGCCTGCGTTCGAGTAGTGGACGCTCTTCGCCGCCTTGATGGCGAGACGACCGATCTCGCGGCGCATCTCCTCCGTGAGCGCGATGGATGGCGACTCTTCGAGGAGCTTCTGGTTGCGGCGCTGCAGCGAACACTCGCGCTCGCCGAGGAAGAGCACCGTGCCGTAGTTGTCGGCGAGGATCTGCGCCTCGATGTGGCGCGAATGCTCGATGTAATGTTCGAAGTAATGGACGACCTTCTTGAGGGTCGACGAGCTGCAGGATGTTCTTGAGGTCTTCTTCGGAATGTGCGACGAACATGCCCCTTGCCGCCGCCGCCCGATACAGGCTTCAAGATGACGGGATAGCCGACTTCCTTGGCGGCGGCGAGCGCCATCTCGTTGTCTTCCAGCGGGGCGCTGCCCTTGGACATCGGTATGCCGGACGGCGCCATGGCGGCGCGCGCCGCATCCTTGTCGCCGACGAGGCGAAGCGTCTCGGCCATGGGGTCGATCCAGACGATGCCTGCTTTCGTGACCATCTCGGCGAAGTCGGCGTCCTCGGAGAGGAAGCCGTAGCCCGGATGAATGGCTTCGGACTGCGTCTTGATCGCCGCTTCGAGCACGGCCTCCTTGTTGAGATAGCTTTCCGTCGCATCGGCGGGACCGACGCGATAGGTGAGGTCGGCGAGCTGGACGTGCAAGGCGTTCTTGTCGGCATCGGAATAGATGGCGACCGCCTCGATGCCAAGCTCCTGGCAGGCGCGGATGACGCGGACGGCGATTTCGCCGCGATTGGCGATGAGAATTCTCCTGAACATAAATGCAGCCTCCTGTTTCTTGTGCTGTTCTATCCCTTGAGTCCCGAACCGGTCAGCGGGACGACGACCCGATAGTTGTCGGGTTTTGCTGTGCCGAAGATCTGCATGGCGCCGGCGAGAGCCGCAGCGCTCGTCGTTTCCACATAGATGCCGCGGCGTCCGAGCATCTCCTTGCACTTGACGATATCCTCGTCCTCGACGATGAGGACGTCGCCGCCCGAGTTCGTGACAGCGGCGAGCATATCGTGCAGCCGCTTGGGGGATTCGATGCGAATGGATTCGGCGATCGTCTCGGTCTTCGGCTCTGCGGGCATCTTGTTGAACGCCTCGTAGAGCGGCGCACAGTTCTTGCTCTGCACAGGAACGAGGCGCGGCAGACGGCCGATCTCCATGAAGCCGTAGTAAAGCCCCAAGAGCATCGTGCCGTTGCCGACGGGCATGAAGATGTACTCAGGCACGCTCTTGCCGAGCTGCTCGTAGATCTCGTAGGCCATCGCCTTCATTCCCTCGAAGAAGAGCGGGTTGTAGACATGCGAGGCGTAGTAGGCATCGCCGAGATTTTCCTTGACGTCATGACATGCGCCCATGCGGCCGCCTTCGGTCTTGACGATCTTCGCCCCGTAGGCGGCGATCTGGCGCAGCTTGTCGGGTGATGTCTCCTTCGGCACGTAAACTGTGCAGTCGATGCCCGCCGCTGCTGCATGTGCAGCGATGGCTGCACCGGCGTTGCCGGCGGAATCGAGCGCGATCTTCTCGATGCCGACATGGTGGATTTCGTTGATCAGCGTGTAGGCGCCGCGATCTTTGAAGGATCCCGTCGGCAGGAGGTTCTCCGTCTTCAAGAGGTACTCGATGCCGTCGACCTCGATGCTCAGGAGGTCGGTGTGCATGTGCCCAATCGTTATGTCGTGCTGTGTCTCTTCGTTCGGCGCCTTGTTCAGATGAAACATGCCGCCGCATTCGCAGCGGTAGTTCATCGAGCTGATGGGGTATTTTTTCTTGCACTTTTCGCAGTAAAAATACATGGAATATCCCGCCTTCCGTATGATATTTCTTCTTCCGCCGAATATTTTTCTTCGTATGGATAGTATTCGCTTTTTTCTGCACATTTCCTTTTCCTGCATAAATTTTTCTGTCACCTTCTAAGCGAAAAATAAGAGGCATTCAGAGTTGGCAAAGAAGAAGAAATGATGTATCATACACACAAAGGGGTTTTATATGACCTTTTTCTTTTTATTAATAGGACTAAACACCTAACGAGAGAGGGACTGGGAAGTTTTCCCTTTCCTTTTGTGACTCGTTGGGCTTGTTTTTGGGGGAGGATTATGACAAGCAAGATTTATGCACTGCTCGGGCCCCACGCTTCGGGCAAGACGGTGCTGGCCGGCAAGCTCATGCAGCTGGGAATTCATTATATCCCGATGTATACGACGCGGACGCCGGGAAAGATCGACTCGGATGAAAGATTCTACCGCTTTGTCAGCAAGGCGGAATTCTTCAAGCAGGACTTCGTTGTGCGCGTCACCTATAAGGGCGACTATTACGGCGTCTTGAAGAAGGATGTCCTTTCGGCGCTGCAAGAGCACAAGATCAGCCTGCTCCTGCTGGATGCGAACGGCGTGAAACAGCTGAGACATCTTCTGAAGGAGAATTTCGAGACGATCTTCCTCATGGTGGATTATGTGACGCTCGTTGAGCGCATGATTCGTCTCGGACATAAGAATAAAGAAATTAAGTATCATCTGGAATATGCCGAAAACAACAATGAGTTCGAAGGATGGAAGGATGCCTCGCATGTCGTGAAGATCAAAAAGCATGACGGATCCGAGAACGGTGCTTGACCGGTGTTGGCGATCATAGGTCTGATGCAGTTTCTTCCGCCGGAAAAAAACTCGATGAAGGCATGACGCTATTTCCGGATGAAATGTGATTCGCCAGCCCGGATGACGGAGTTCCCACGTCTTTGGCGAACTGCCATGCGCGTCTTGCGCATGGTGTGACGCCCGTACATGAAAAGAGCCAATCGGTCAGCGTCCACGGACGCGGCCTCTTGGATTTTCATGGCGAAATTTTTGAGATTTTTTTCAAAAATATTATTGACAAATGATGGGGACTGGTTTATAATGAACTTGCAGGTGAAAGGAGGCAACCCTTGCGAAGACGTTTGCAGAAAGAGGAGAAACTCTAGTATGCAGACCAGCAGAAATAGCGGAGAAGCTTGGAGAAGAGCCGGAGGAGAGGCATGGAGCACAGCATGGCGGCGGAGGAGCGTACTCCAAGGCCATGATGAACAAGCTCACGGAGAGCATCCAAAAGGGCGGCAAGCTGCAGCGACATGGCGGCAGAAAGCGGAACGAATGTTCATGTAGGGGTTGAGGGGCGCTTGTGGAACTGACGTAAGGCAAGACACAGGTGCAGAAGAATCTGCGGATGAAGTCCGCGCGTCGGGGCGGAAGCTCATGCAGCTGCAGGAGACAATGCGTGAGACTGACGCGAAAAGAAAGATCGTTCCGATGAATTCCGAGTCCGAGTAGAGAACCATGTGCAAGGAAGAGCAGGGCGCGTTATGCCAAACCGCTTGATTGCCGAAAAAGAACGCCAATGGGCGGATCTCCATGGCGACAGGGCAAAGGCTTCATGGCTTCGGCAGAACCGAGCAGACCGCGGGGGTCGACTTTCAAAAAAGGAGACTGCCGCATAAGTCAGGTACGACTTATGCGGCAGTCTTCCCTTTTTCGATGGATCTCGGAGAAGTCCGGAGCCAGCCGAGGAAAGCCGGTCAATGCCCCTTCTTCTTGAACCTGCCGCCGACGATGTCATGGACGGCGTTGATGGTCACGAAGGCGCTCTCGTCGATGTCGAGGACGGTTTCCTTGAGCTTGTTGACCTCCAAGCGTGTGACGACGGAGTAGAGAACCTTCTTCTCCTCGCCCGTGTAGCCGCCTTCGCCGTAGAGGAGCGTGACGCCGCGCCCGAGGCGTTCAGTCACGGCGACGTTGATCTCGTCTGGCGCGTTCGTGACGATCATGACGGCGTAGGATTCATCGAGACCCTGCACGACGACATCGATCATCTTGGCGATGACGAAGTAGGCGACGAGCGAGTACATCGCTCTGTCCCAGCCGAAGAGAAGGCCGGCGCTCGACAGGATGAAGAGGTTGATGAACATGACGACTTCGCCGACGGAGAAGACGGACTTCTTGTCGAGGATGATGGCGACGATCTCCGTGCCGTCGAGCGAGCCGCCCGAGCGGATGATGAGCCCGACGCCGAGGCCGACGATGATGCCGCCGAAGATCGCAGCGAGGAAGAGATCCTGCGTGACGGTCGGGAAGGGCGCGAAGTACGCCGACCACAGGGACAGCAGGCAGATGGCGGTCATGGTGGCGATGGCGAACACCTTGCCGATCTGCTTGTAGCCGATGTAGAGGAACGGGATGTTGAAGAGGATGAGGAAGAGTCCCAAGGGCTTTTCCGTGACGGCGTGCGCCATGATGGAAAGACCGACGACGCCGCCGTCGATGATGTTGTTCGGAATGAGGAAGAGTTCGAGTCCGATCGCTGTGATGATGGCGCCGATGAAGATCGTCACATATCTCTGCAGCAGGGAGAGCAGGAGCTTCTTGCGGCTTTTCTTCTCTTTTTCCATGGAGCACATCCTTTCGAGAAAAACGCGGTTTTTCTCCATTATACGGAAAAAAACGAGGAGTTTGTCACGGGGCACTTGAATTTCAAGGATTTCCGACAATCCACCCTGCATTTGCCTACGATTTGCCTACTTCAGTGCGGTTGCAAGGTTTTGTTTTGCAACTAAGAAGAAATCGCAGAATTTTCCCCGTTGTCCGCTGTGGTGGGAAAAATCACGCGATTCTTCCTGGTCGTGGATGCCGTGATGCGATAAGGGCGTCTGCTGCAAGCCTTTATTTTCACCGCTTTTTACGTCTATTCATGCACTTCCTCTCTGCGTTGGAGTATGCTATACTTTGATCGTTGCCTCCTCCATCCTGACACGGGAAGGAGGTGTATAGTATAGCCTGTGGAAAATTTTGTAGTTCCGTTCCTTCTCTCCGTCGCGGCGGGGGTAGTCTGCCATTGCCTTTGCAAATGGCTTGACGAGAGAGCAAATGGCAACAAGCCTGAGCGTTAAGCCCTGCTCGCAGTATGGGAATAGAAAAGCCTCCCAAGCTGGTTCCTTGGGAGGCTTTTCGCGTATAGACAATGGAAACTTTGTAATTTCGTTCCTGTCACCCTTAGTATAGCATATTTGGTTGTCTGTATGCAAGCTAAACCCGTCGAAAGTATGTGTCAAGATGTTCTCGGTGGGAAATTTCAACCCTTGATGCGTCTGCCTTCGCGGCATGCCTGTTTTTTTCCTCTTTAAGCGAAGCATTTGGACAAATGTCCAATCGCACTGCTCATCGGCGCGCTCACCGTGATCCTCCCATGTCGCACGCCTTCATGCGCGTTGCCCTTGCTTTTCTTCAACGCTTGCCTCACAGCTCCGCGGAAATCCCTGCCAGACTTCGGATTGAACAGCTCCGCTTTGGCCACCATGGCCTCGCGCAGGTCGCCGTTCTTCAGCCCCGTGATGATCTTCGCCATCGCCTTGCCGCCGTCTCCGCTCCATCGCCTCCCTTGCTTCTTCATCCGATAGCTGTACAGCCGATGGTTGCTCTCGCATGTGCCCAGGAGCTTGCTGCATCCGCCCAGTCCCCGTTGCTCCAACGAGGCAAGGTATGACCAGTTCCGCGTCATGTAGCCTCGGAGAAGGCGCACTTGTTCGGCTTGGTGTTCGTCCCGGGCTGTGGATTCCAAGGTGTCCAGTACGAGGCCTAGACGCTCTCGGTCGTGGTTCTTCAAGGCTCTGTGCAGTTCCCGGCGCAGCTTTCTGTTCGCCCAGGAGAGGCGTTCCTTGCACTTCCTCTGCACGTGATACCAATCGCGGAAATGCTCGTGCCTTCCGACTTTCCCCACGATCTCCTTGAATGCGTCGATGCTGTAGCCGGCTCCTCCGTCACTGTTGCTCAGCACCAACGTGTGCGTCAGGTCATAATGGCTGCCTATATAGTGCAGCATCCTGTCCTTGGCTTTTTCATGGCTGAAGTCTGCTATGTAGTGGGTTCCTATAAGTTCGCGTCGGTTGCCGTTCTCTCGCACGCCTTCGGCGATCTGGAAGCGATGCAGTTCCTTTTGTTTCTTCTTCTGCCCGTGCAGCATGAGGCCGTCTCCCTCGATGTAGAGGACTTGCGGTTGACGCAGTTCTTTTTCTTCCATTGGGTCGGGCGTCGCCTGCAGGTCTTCCCATGCGCTGTAGGTTTCGCCCACTTGCTTCACTACGCGGGCGACTTGCTGGTGGCTCATCGTGACCGGCGTCAGCAGGTTGACGGCATCGGCCGTGACACGATAGACGGTCTTGGCGGCAATCTGGGCGATGGTGTATTCCGTGAGGCGGTGTATCTCCCTATAGGGGCGGATGCCCAGCTCCTTGTTCAAGGGATAGATTCCTGCCTCTCCTTCTTTGCACATCCTTCGGCGGCGTATGCGGAGCGTCCCGTAGCTCGCCTGCACGGTGCGCCAGTCCAGACGTTCCACATGCCAGCCTTTATCGGCGTATCTGCCCGCCAGTTCTTTGTCGATCCGTTCGAGCGCCTCGCTGACCGCACGGCATGCGAGGTCTTCGAGATAACTGCGGATTCGCTCTTCCCGCGATATGCTGTCCTTCGCACCCTTTATTATTTCCAAGATTTCTGTTACAATGGTTTCCATAAGAGACCTTCCTTGTTTTGTATTTGCCTCGTTAGCATACACTATAGGGTACAGGTCTCTTTGCCTTTTTGCAACCCCCACCGAGAAATATTTACCATGAGAACCTTTGTGCTAAGGCTGGAAAAAGCGCAAAAAAATCCCCCATTGCTCTGTTTGACTGAAATTTTATGTGGATGCCGCCGAGAATGTGGCTGTTTCAGGCTGCCAACCCAGTTTTTTTCAGCTTCGTTAGATAACTGTTGATCTTTCTCTCCTTGTTGAATTTGTTGTAATAGTCGGCTCCCAGATCGATGAAGGGCTCTCCCAGCTTCAATATGTGGTAAATGGCTATCAGCATGGTATGCGCTACAGCTACTGTGGCACGTTTTGCTCCCCGTCGCACGACGAGCCTGTCATATTGTGCGGACAAGAAGGAGTCCTTCTTCTTGATGGCTGCCTTGGCGCATTGTATCAGCGTAGTCTTCAGTGTGGCGTTCCCTTTGGTAGTCCTGCCGCTTTGCCGCTTTCCGGCACTTTCGTTGTTCCCCGAGACAGACCCGCCCAGCTGGACAGATGTTTCTCCGTTGCAAAGCGACTCATATCCAAACCTGTTTCCGCCAAAAATGGTTTCCGCGCTCTGCCTCCCTATGCCCGGTATCTCGTCCAGCTTTTCTATCGCGTCTTCATAGCCGCTGCTGTACTGCTTGACGAGCTTATCCATCTGACCGATGCGCTTCGTCATGTCGTCGATATGATCTACGACTTGCAGGATCAGTTGTTTCTGCAAAGGCGTGAGAAAGCCGTCCAGCGCTTGCATGACATCTTCCACCTTGTGCCTCAATGCTCCGTGAAGGCTTTCTTCCACTTCATCCTTCTGCAGCGGCGCATCCTTCTTGAGCAGCTTCTGCAAGAGGCTGCGCGAGCTTTTGCCGTTGATGTTGGAAACTACGCTGGACAGCTTGATATTTCCTCCTTCCAGCATCTTCTGCAGACGGTTGAGTTCACGTGCACGCTCGGCAATCAAGCTCTTTCTGTACCTGGAAACTTCCCGCAACTCGCGTTGCTCCCGTTTCGGAATATAGCTCGCGCTCAACAGCCCGTGCTGCAGCAAGTCCGCGATCCATTCGGCATCCTTCACATCGGTCTTCCTTCCGTGAACATTCTTCATGTTCCCGGCGTTGACGATCATGACGCCTAGATGAGAGGTCTCGAAAAGATTGTAGACGGGTTTCAGTAGGAACCCGTGCTTTCCATGGCGGCCATCTGGCACTTTTCATCCCAAAAGCCATTTGGCGAGTGCGCGGATTTCTTTGCTTGTCGTGCCAAATGTTCGTATTTCCTGCTTCTTGCCACATCTGAGGGCAGGCGACGATCGAGCGTTTGTGCACATCAATCCCACAACAGCGTTCGTGCGTGACATCCATGAGGATTCCCTCCCTTTGTACGACGTGGCCTCCTCGATGATGGCTCATTTTACCATACGTCCTTTTGAGCGTAGCTCTGAACAAAGCGTGGTGCGAAAAAAGGAGACCAGATCAGTTTACACAGCGAGATCGAATCTCAAAAATTATTCGACCTTCAACGTCTGCTCTTATTATACCATAGATGGCGGTTCTCGTTCATTGTGGTGCCGTAAGGCGTGGGCGTTTACACTAAGCCGTCGAAATCAAGGAGGTTAACCGTGTCGGATTCGAGGCGGTTGATGTCGCCGAAATCGGTGACTCTAGTTGCTGTAGGCGTTGCGGATGAGCTGGGCATGATGCGTGCGGGCATAGTCGCGAACGGCGAGGAAGACTTCTTCACCGAAAGTTTCGGGGACTATCTGGAGGATATCATAGCTTCCTTCTTCAGACTTGATAAGACTGCCATCTTTCCGATATCCGTTTATCTCGCAAGCCTCAGTATTGCCGTTTTGTACTTTGTATAATATCAAAGAGACATCGTCGTATTGAGTACCGTATGCAGTGTAGACCTCGCTTAAAGATATTGGTTCTGATTTGTTTCCTGCCGAGGTGAATCCCTGCACGGATACAGTTCCTTGTAGCGAATTTCAGATGTTCCCGGGGAGAGTCTTCACATTTATCAATGTCGGACAAGATGCACAGATTTTTGGGTAAAGATCCAAACGGGCTTGCACAGGGAGACTTCGCAGAGATCGCACGCTTGCTTCCCGAAGTCTATCGCGCGGCAGCGGGACGCTGGATGCCTCAGCCTCAAGTACAGCCTCAAGCGCAGCCTCAGGTACAGCCTCAGCCCCAGCCTCAATCTCAGGCACAGCCTCAGCCTGCGGTGAATCCTGCCCAGCAGAACATGCAGACACCGAATGCCCAGCCGAGCGATCTTGGCGTCCAGCCTTCTCAGGGCTTGACGGCACAGAATCCGCAGCAGCCGCAGGTGCAAGCCGTCCCATCGGCGGAAGACTTGACGGATATCCGGCAGAAGCTTGCCGCTCTTGATACGATGATGCAGGGCAATCCCGCCTATGTCGAGGCGCGTCGTCGTGGCGACTGGCAGACTGCCGCACGGGAAGCGGAAAAGGCAGGACATCATGACCTCGCGCGAGTCTATCAGATGCTGCACGAGAAGATGACGGGAGCGCCGCTCAACGTCACGCCATACCAGAATCCTGCGGCGAAGGCAGGAGACGAGCAGGGAGCTGCCCGCCCGACTCCTGCGCCCGTTCCCGTTCATCCCGTTGACTCCCTGCATCCTGTCGACATCCCGAAAAGCGTCGGCGCACGAAGAGACTTCGGGCGCGGGCTCATCAAGGCGATGCGCATGAGGAACATCCCCATCGTCGACACGCTGAAGGAAGGCTTGCGAGACGGCAAGAAAGATGCGCTCAAGCACGCCTTGAAGCGCATCGCCCAAGCCGACGAGGAGGACGCGATTCTCCGAGGCGAGACAGCGGCGCAGCGTGCGAACGACGGCGATGAAGCACAGGCAGAGCCTCGCGAAAAACAGGGCGATGAAGTCCAGGCGAAGTCTGCCCAAAATGAGGGCAAAGAAAACTCTGACGGGCATATGGAGTGGATCGCGGCACATCCGTTCCGCTACGATGATGCAAAAAGTGTGGAAGAGAATATCCGTGACGCAGAAGCGCTGGCGCAGGAGTATCTCGATGCATTCGGAACGACCGACCAGATCAACACGCCCGAACGGCAAGAGCTTCGCCGAAAGATTGCGGATGAACTCTATGGCGAAGGCGCGGCAAAGAAAGAGGGTAAGGTATGGCTCGTGCTTGGCGTACCTGCATCCGGCAAGAGTACATTCTCTGACCCACTGGTTGAAAAAGAAGGTGCGTTGCTTATTGACAGCGACGAGGCGAAGAAGCTTCTGCCAGAGTTCAGCAACGGACTTCTGGCGGGCGCAGTGCATGAGGAGAGCGCGGCGATTGCAGAAGACGTTTCCGCGCGAGCGGCGGCAAATCATGACAATATGGTTCTTCCACTTGTGGGAAAAAGTATATCAAAACTACAAGAAAAGATAGATAAATTCAAAGAAGCAGGCTATCAAGTCAATCTGATTTACGTGGACTTGCCCATCGAGAAAGCGATCGAGCGTACAAAGGCACGATTCCGCGAAACGGGAAGGCTTGTATCTCCCAGCTATTTGGGCAAAAGTCGGCTTGAAGCCGAAAGAAAATTATGATAAACTAAAAAATGACAGAGGGAGTTGATTCTTATGAAGCATGGAACAGTGACGTTGAGCGAGGAAGTTCACCACGCAATATTGAACGCTCCGCCCGCCCCGAATAAGAAACGTCCCCCATCGGATGGGAGGACGAGGACAGCACGCACGACAGTTGGATGAAAGCGATGGATTACGCGATAGCAGCGAGGAAAGCCGCAGGTCTACTCTAAATACAGCAAACCGCTCTGACAATCAGGGCGGTTTTTCTACGCCAAAAAATCTGTACAGGCGAAGTCTGCCCCTTTGACAAAGCAGGAGCAGGAAGCGCTCACGGGCACGAGCGAGGAGGCGAAAGAGGCCTATCGCATCGTCCGCGACAAGCTCGCCAAGAGCAAGAACAAGGCTGTAGTGCGTGCGGCGAAGGTCGGCGCGACGCTCTTTGCCCGTCATGCGGACATCTACGCCAAGGCGTACAGCAAGGCGACGGGAAAGCCGTATACGGCGCTCGACTATCTGCATGACAAGTTCGGACTGGACGCGGACGGCAAAGAGGCAGACGGCAGGGCGGATGGTCTGGGACAGGCGGCGATGAAACGGAGCAGTGCAGGGAGTTTGGCGGTATTCAGTCGCCAAATGCGCAATCCAGTCGAAGGAAGCGGAAGCCGCAACAAGCAGTTCCTGCGCATGACCGCTTCAAGCGGCGCTGTTGTCGATGTTGCACAAGACGACATGCTCCATATGCATAAGCGCCACCCTGAAATGACGGACGCAGATTTTTCTGTCATTCAAGAGAATATGGAAAATTTCCTGCGAGTTCATCAGGACAAAACAGAGAAGGGGGATTACGGCGGAGAGACCATTTTGTGCAAAATAAAAACGCCGCGCGGCATCGCGGGCGTTTCTTATGAGTTTCTGCCTACGGGGCGAATTTTCTTGAAGACGGCGTTTTTTGATCATGAGAATGGAATAGACAGTTGGATCGAAAAGAACGGGACGAGCAAAGACCTTATGGATTCGGGCATAACAAAAAGAGGCAATGCCGCGTCCATGCTTACAGGTCACCCCAGCCAGACGGATAAAACCGCTGACAGCCCGACGCTTTCGGACATTCAACCTCTTTCGCTTTCCATGATACAGGAGCGAATCGGCATTGTCAATGGGGCAAGCCTAGACCAACGCGCGTGGCATGGCACGCCGTACTATTTCAAGTATTTTGACCTTGGCGCCATCGGCACGGGCGAAGGGGCGCAAGTGCATGGCTGGGGATTGTACTTCGCCGAGGCCAAAGGGACGGCCATGGGATATCGCTCCACGCTGTCCGAAGCTGTCGGCTATATCGTCGACTATTATGGAGACCGCTACTATAAGACGAATGAGGGGTGGCTGTTCAACGAAGAGGGAGACGAGTATGGCGAGCATAGTGACTTCCTTGACTACACCGACCCCATGACCAAGGCGCTGGATGCGTTTCATGAGTACGGCGACGCAGAAGCCGCCATAAAGAGTCTGGAAAAAGAGCTGGAAGAGACATCGGAGTACGCCTCGGAGTCCGAGATCGAGCAAATCAAAGGCGCGATCGAAATCTTGCAGAACGATGGCTCGAATATGGAATTGAAAGACCCCGGCACGCTGTTCGAGGTGGAAATCCCCGACAATGACGTTCTTCTCGACGAACAGAAGCCGTTTGACGAGCAGCCAGAGAAGGTGCAAGAGGCGCTTGGGCAAATCGCGGAGGAGGTCGCCTCCCAAGGCGAGGGCTCTCCCGGCGCGTCGTTTGCCGAGCGATATCAGGAGATGGACGGCAGGGAAATCTACGAGGCGCTTGCCGATATAACCGGCTCCCCGGAAGATGCTTCCGCCTTGCTCAACAAGCATGGCGTCGAGGGCATCACCTACAACGGACGCCAAGACGGGCGTTGCTTCGTCGTTTTCGACGATAAGGCGATCGAGATCATCAACAAGTTCAACCAGCGCATGAACGACATCCGCAAGGGCTCGATCACGCCGCAGGCAAGCGGCAGGCGTGTCATATCGCTCTTCGAGAAGGCGGACGAGTCGACGTTCCTGCACGAGATGGGGCATATGTTCTTGATGGACTTGGAAGATGTCGCGGCTCTCGACGAGGCGAGCGCCGAAGACCTTGAAACGGTGAGAGACTGGGCGGCGTGGCAGGAAGGGCAAGCGGAGGAGTACGAGGACACGCCGTGGCAGAAGGAATTCGCCGAGCGCGAGAAGGCGATTCTTCAGGCGAAGAAGAGCGGCGACGCGGTCAGCGTCAGGAAGCTCAAGCGCGAGTGGGAGCAGGAGCGCTTCGCACGCGGCTTCGAGCGCTATTTGGAGACGGGAAAGGCGCCGACGAGCGTCTTGCAGCGCATCTTCCAGACCTTCAAGAAGTTCCTCAAGCGCATCTATCAGGCGTTCAAGGGCACGGGCGGCAAGGCTTCGCCCGAGGTGGAGGCCGTCATGGGGCGCATGATCGCGGAGGATGCGGAAAGAGCGAGCGGCGAGTCCGAGGAAAGTCCGGTACAGGCGAAGTCTGCCCCGATCCAGGCAGACTTTTCCTCCTCCAAGATCAAGGGATGGACGGGAAAGACGACGGCCATCGTGACGGACAGCGGCGAGGAAATCCCCGTGCGCTACCGCCTCGTGGAAGCCGAGTCGTTAGTGACATCGAACAACGCGAAGACTTTCTTGAAGAATCCCGCCTATCCGAAGTCGTTGCAGCCGCGCGACCGTGAACGCGCCAACATGCAGCAACAGATCGTGGAGATGACGTCGCGTCTTCGCCCAGAAGACCTCGCCGAAAGTCGCAGCGCGAACCTGGGTGCGCCTGTCGTGCGTGCCGATGGAGTCGTCCTGAATGGCAACGGCAGGGCGATCGCCATCACGCGCGCTCTCTTGGGCAACACGTTCAGGGATTCGGCGGGCGCGGGCTATCGTGCATTCCTGAAGGAACATGCGAAGGAGTTTGGCTTCAAGCCGAAAGCCGTGTCGAAGATGCGTGCGCCCATGCTCGTCCGCGAGATCACGGCAGGACTCACGAAAGAGCAGGTCGAGGCGGTCACGACTTCGACGACGGGCGGCTCTCGTCTGGGCGCGAGTGAGCAGGCGAAGCAGGGATGCGGAGAAGATCACGCTGGAGGACTTGTCCCTGATACGAGGAAAAACGAGCGCGGCGACCTCACGACAGCGGCGAATCGCGGCTTCGTTTCCGGAATCCTCTACCATGTCTCGGGGAAGAACGACGTCAACGCCTACACGGATGCCAAGGGGCAGGTCAATGCGGACGGCATCCAGCGCGTCAAGCGTGCACTGTTCCAGAAGGCGTATGGCGACGACCATCTGCTTTCGCGCATGTCGGAGAGTACGGATGATGATACGAGAAACATCACGAACGGGCTGACGATCGCCGCGCCGTACATCGCGCGAGCCAACGAGAAGATGGCACGCGGCACGGCGCATGGCTACAAGATCGGCGAGACGATCGCCGATGCCGTGAAGCGGTACAATCATTTGCATGACATCGGCCAGAGCGTGGAGGGGTATCTCGACCAGCAGGCGATGTTCGCAGAGCATGAGGACTCGCCCGAGATGCGCGAAGTCTTGCGCGTGCTGAACGAGAACCGTCGCAGCGGCAAGAGGATCGCCCAATTCGTGCGCCGCGTCGGCGAGATCGCGGAGGAGCAGGGCAATCCCAACGAGATTTCTTTGATGGAGGGTGGCGAGCCGCTGCCTTTGCATGATGTGATTCGCTCGGCAAAGGAAGACTTACAAGAGGCGCTTGGACAACAAAGCCTCAATACGCTCTTCCAAGAAGCCCCTGCTCTCAAGGATGCGGCTCTTGAATATGGCGCGACGGAAAAGGACGGCGAAGTGACATTCGAGAATCCCGGGCGTGAGAAGGAATTTCTGCGGATTGCCGAGGCGCTGCAAGGCGACGTGGCGAAGAAGCTGTCGGCGGGAAAAAGTGTAAATGATGAATCCGTCAGCATTGAAAAGGGAGAACGAGCCGTTCGGCAAGTTCTGAACTCGAAGCGGGATGTTCCGAACGCCATGTACCGCGAAGAGATTGGAGGAATTGATTTTCTCTACGGAAAAGCGGGAGACCCTGCGAGGAAATTTGCGGGTGGTTATGGCATTGCTCATATCTTGGCGAAACATGGGCAGGAAGCTGTCGATATGATTCCGATGGTCATTGCACGTGGGAAGATGTCGCAGAAATACAGGGATCGCGTGTATTTCAGTCTGGATAATTACATGGCTACCGTGCGTCTTGACTTTGATGGTCAGAAGCGGACATGGCTTGTGACGAATTTCGAAAAATACGCAAACAAAAAAAGATTCCCCGGCAACAGAAGACTTCACACGCTCTGCTGCCAATCCCGACGGTGCGAGTTCTACCGCCGGAGGGAATCTTTCTTGCTTCTACTATATCATCAAAAGAAGCAGAAGACAAGGGAAGTTTGAAAAATGAATTGCAGGAAGAGAATTTCTCTGCCCGCCGCCAAGAAGCTCTCTCCAAGGTTCTCAAAGAGATCAAGCTCATCGCACCGGAAAAAGCTCTCGAAGAAGCAGAGCGGCATTGCGGACTTCGGCAAGGCGATGGGGATGCCTGTCGTGTTCTTCAAAGGCGTGACAAATCTTCACGGCTTCCATGCCAACGGCGTGACGTTCCTCAATATGGAGAGCGAGACTTCTCTTTCTTGGACGTTCTGGCACGAGGCGCTGCACTGGATGAAGGCGAACAACGAGGAGCTGTTCGGGGAAATCATCGAGGACGTGGAGAAGGCGGGCGCGTTCACGAAGGCGCAGCTCGACGGCTACCGCGAGGAGATCGGCGCACCAGAGCTTTCGGATGCAGAGGCGATTGAGGAGATGCTTGCCGACGCGCTGCCTGACGTGAAGAGGCGCGTGCCGTTCATGAAGAACCTTGGCAAGAGGAACAAGAGCCTCGCCGAGAGGTTCGTCGGCTGGATTCGCGAGGTCATGGACAGATTCCGCGACTTCTTCCACACGCCTGCAAGGGGCTTGACGAAGGCGCAGAGCGCGGCGATGCGCGACGCTTTCGCCGCTCTGGCGCGTGACATGGTGGACGAGCGCGGGCGCAGGATATTCCGTGTCGATGGCGTGGGTCGCCGTATCACGCTGGCAAACGGTGCGCCGCTCCCGTCGACGAAATATTCGCTTGACAATCGTGAGGGCGGGGCGATAATGAGGATAGGATAAGTAAAGCAGTGTTTGATAAGCACCTCAACGACGGCATCATGAAGATGGTTGAAGAGCGGGTGCGTAAGGAGATCGGCGAGCATGTAGATTTTGCGGCGATGAGCGACCCTGTAGCAAGGGACGCAGCACGCGACGGGCTGCCTTATATCAAGAAGATGTTGGTGCAATACAACATCATTAAGGCGCAAAAGATGAATCCCGCGTATGCGGATAGATATGCTGTGATGATAGAGTATGCGAGGAGGTGCTTTGACAATGATTCCAGAGTCGGAAGAGAAGCTACTAGAGGCTTGGGACAGAACGACGGACAGGGACGAATGGATTCGACTGGCAATGAAAATCATGCCGAACCTAACGTTGGAAGAAGCGCAGAGCGCGGCGGACGAAGCACTCTCGGGCTATCCCGCAGCGTAAGCGGCGAGAAATCGGGCGCACGCGCACACTTTGAAAGACTGTACGAAGATATGAAGAAGCACCCAGAAACGGGTGCTTTTTCTATGGTCAAATTCTCGCGCAACAACAGCAAGCCCGGCTCTACGGGGCTTTTCCGCAGGCTGCTCGTCGGACTCAAGATCGGCGAAGAGGCGGCGGAGAACCTCGAAGTGCATCGTTCGAACAAGGAGAAGCAGCTGGTCATTCCTGCCTCGAAACTCAACAAGTTCATGGTGGACAAGGCGCTGACAGAGAAGAACATCCTCAAGACGGAGGACGTAGGAAACGGCAACATTCGCGTGACGTACATGCCGCAGGATTTCCGCAACATCAAGGCGATGCGCATGAGGAACATCCCCGTCGTCGACACGCTGAAGGAAGGCTTGCGAGACGGCAGGAAAGATGCGCTCAAGCACGCCTTGAAGCGCATCGCCCAAGTCGACGAAAAGATGGCATACTTCAGTGCGGTTGCAAGGTTTTTGTTTTTGCAACTAAGAAGAAATCGCAGAATTTTCCCCGTTGTCCGCTGTGGTGAGAAAAATCGCGCGATTCTTCCTGGTCGTGGATGCCGTGATGCGATAAGGGCGTCTGCTGCAAGCCTTTATTTTCACCGCTTTTTACGTCTATTCATGCACTTCCTCTCTGCGTTGGAGTATGCTATACTTTGATCGTTGCCGCCCCTAGACATGGCAATGGAAAGGGGGTGTGTCGGTGACTTTCACAACATTTCTTCTCTCCATCATGGCTGGCGTGATTGCCAATTACGTTAGCAAATGGCTCGATGAGAGGGAGCGCGACGGCGACGAGCCTAGGGATTAAGCCCACCTGCAACAAGGGAACAGAAAAGCCCCCAAGCTGACACCTTGGGGGCTTTTCGTGTATCGGTTATGTCTTTCACAACATTTGCCACCCATAGTATAGCATATTCGGTTGTTTGTGTGCAAGTGCAGTCCTGCCGCCCTGGGTGCGGCTTTTTTCATGCCCTTTTCGCGCTTCCATCTTCGGATGCTGACCGCGCCCTTCTTTCGGCAAGCAGGTCAGCGCGGCAGCTAGCAAGGTCGGCTTCGGTTCCTTCGTCCGTCAAGGAAGCGGTGCGCCGCGGATTCATTTTTGCGGTGCGGTATGCTATACTTGATGCGTTGCCGCCCCTAGACATGGCAATGGAAAGGGGGGTGTGCATGATTACTATCTCGTTTATCCTCTCCATCATGGCTGGCGTGATCGCCAATCGCATCAGCAAATGGCTCGATGAGAGAGACGACGGCGACGAGTCTAGGCGCTAGTCCCTGCCTGCACAATGGGAACAGAAAAGCCCCCGAGTCGCTATCTCGGGGGCTTTTCGTGTGCATAACTTACTATCTCGTTTGCCGCTCATAGTATAGCATATTTGGTTGTCTGTATGCAAGCTAAACCCGTCGAAATCAAGGAGGTGTCCGATCTGAACAAAAAAACGTCCGCCCATCGGATGGGAAGACGAGGACAGCACGCACGACCATTGGATGAAAGCGGCGAAGTACGCGATAGAGGCGAGGAAAGCCGCAGGTCTGCTCTAAGCGACAACAATGATGAAAACCGCTCTGACGAACAGAGCGGTTTTTCTATGCCTAAAAACACCGTCCAAAAGAAGTCTGCCCCTTTGACAAAGCAGGAGCAGGAAGCGCTTACGGGAACGAGCGAGGAGGCGAAAGAGGCCTATCGCGTCGTCCGTGACAAGCTCGCCAAGAGCAAGAACAAGGCTGTAGTGCGTGCGGCGAAGGTCGGCGCGACGCTCTTTGCCCGTCATGCGGACATCTACGCCAAGGCGTACAGCAAGGCGACGGGAAAGCCGTATACGGCGCTCGACTATCTGCATGACAAGTTCGGACTGGACGCGGACGGCAAAGAGGCAGACGGCAGGGCGGATGGTCTGGGACAGCGTACTTCGGCAGACGTTCCTGCATCCCAGAAAGAAGCCGTCCGCAAGCAGTATGCGGGCACGGCTCTGTGGATGAAAGCGCCGAACGGCAAGGCGACGAACCTGACGGAGGATCAGTGGCTCACGGTGCGCACGCCCGCGTTCAAGGCATGGTTCGGGGATTGGGAAGCGGAAGCGGAAAAGCAGAAGTACTTACATACCAGACCCATTGCGGTTGCTGAGAGGCAGATTGCAAAGACGGAGAGCCGCACTGCTAGAGAGGCGGCGATGGCGTGGGTGGAGCAGCATTTGCCTGTGCAGGTCATGACGCGCTTCGGCGAGGTGGAAATCAATCGCGCGAGTATCAAGGATTCACTGGGGCATGGTTTTTCGCAGAAAAAGTTGGATGCAATCACATCTCTGCCTGAAGGAATGAAGGTTGCTGCCTTTATCGATGAGAAGAAAGATTTTGACGGTGCGGATATTGATAATGGGTATTTCTGCTATCCGATGATGTATCAAGGGGAAAAACAGGTCGTGTTTTGCCGAGTGCGGCGGGATATGAACAGCAACAAACTCTATGTGCATGAGGTCTTTACGGAAGACGAAATAAAGGACATTCCCCTTCAAACCGCTGCCAAGTTTTTAAACTCCAAGCCACACGGAGGGAATGTCCTTTACAAGTCTATTTTAACAGACTTTTTGAATAAAGACAATGATGTTTCCAAGATCGTAGACGAAAATGGAGAGCCGCTAGTCGTGTATCATGCTACACTGTCTGACTTTACGAAGTTCCGTCCGTCCGAGGACGGGATGTACGGCAAGGGGATTTATCTCACAGCCGACAAGGAAGACACCTCATACACGCTGCAAGATGAAGAGTGGCATATCTTGGAGCTTTTCGCCAACATCCGCAATCCGCGCAACCCCGAGGCGATGGCGTCTCAGGAGGATATTGATGCGGCAAAGAAGGAAGCGCTGGATTTCTTCCGAAAGCATCCCTTTGATAAAGATGGCACGCCTGCATCCTTCGCCGAGAGGTTCGTCGGCTGGATTCGCGAGGTCAAAAACGAAAAACGGAAAAAACATACTCGTGCAAATTTTTATTTGACAGGGGAGAATTCCTGTGATAGAATCACTTATGTCGATTGCGAGAGCGGTCGGCTTGTGACTCAGTAGCTCAGTTGGATCAGAGTATTTGACTACGAATCAAAGGGTCGGGGGTTCGAGTCCCTCCTGGGTCACCATTTTGAATCGTTGCGCTGGCGAAGGCTGGCGCTTTTTTTGTGCGTGGGAGAGACTTTTCCCGAACGCTGTCGGACTTCGCTGAAGATAATGAATCCCCTTCATTTTCCTCTTGAAAATGAAGGGGATTCATGTATAATAAAGGTGGGTATCAATCGTGCGCAGGTGACTCCCTGCAGAGAGGGATGTTTATGGAAGAAGAGAAGATCGGTCGCCGTGAGATGAAGAAGATCCAGTCGCGCAAGGCGATTCTCGATTCGGCGGCAGCTTTGTTCCAGAGTCGAGGGCTGGAGGATGTCGCGATTGCGGATATCATGAACGGGGCGGATCTCGGCATCGGCACGTTTTATAATTATTTTGATTCCAAGGATGACGTTTTGATGGAGCTTCTGGGACGCATCATGCAGGAGCTTGGCGAAAGGGTGCGCGTCTTGTCTGAGGAGCAGAGGCCTGTGACGGAGATCCTGCGCGAGCTGCTCCTAGCGGCGGCCATGCTTCTCGGGAAGAACCGATATGTGCTGCCGCTCTTCCTGCGTGCGGCGCAGCAGGCGACGCTGCTGAAGCGTTCGGAGGCGACCGTTTCGGCGCCGCCGTTCACGGTGCTTTTCACGCGGCTGATCGAGGAGGGGCAGGCGCGGGGCGAGTTTCGCAGGGACATTCCGACGGCGGTCATTTCGGAGCTGTTTCATTCGCTGTTTCAGGCGGCGGCATTCAGCAAGCTCGATATCTCTTTCGAGGAGAACGTGCGCTTGAAGCTCGGGTTGATTCTCGACGGTATGCGCGTGCTTGAAGCTCCGGCGGAACAAGGGAATACGGTGGGAGGATTTTTCATGATCAGTGTAACGAAACTTCTTTTTGCGCGCGAGTATTTCGGCGATTCACTGCGCTATACGAAAAACGCGCATCGTATGCGGAACGGTGCGGCGGAGGGGATGGGTCCCGTCGTCGTCTGGAATTCGACGAAGACGTGCAACCTCAACTGCCGCCATTGCTACATGAATTCGGACGGCAGGAAGTACCGGGACGAGCTGACGACGGCGGAGGCGCGGCGCTTCATCGACGATCTCGCAGACTTTCGCGTTCCTGTCCTGCTTTTTCGGGCGGCGAGCCGCTGATCCGCCCCGACTTTTTCGAGCTTGCCGAGTATGCGGCGGAAAAGGGCGTGCGTCCGACGCTTTCGACGAACGGCACATTGATCGACCGCGCTACAGCGCAGCGCATCAAGGATATCGGCGTGGGCTATGTCGGCATCTCGCTTGACGGGCTCAAGGATGTCAACGACAAGTTTCGCGGCAAGGAGGGCGCCTATGAGGCGGCCATGCGCGGCATCCAGAATTGCACGGCGGTCGGTCAGCGCGTGGGGCTTCGCTTCACGATCAATCACCACAATATCATGGAGCTGGATAAGATCTTCGACTTCATCGAGGAAGAGGGCATCAACCGCGTGTGCTTCTATCACCCTCGTCTCACTCGGGGCGCGGCAACGCGATGATGGAGGAGGATGTGACGGCGGAGGAGTCGCGCCGCGCCATGGACACGATCATCCGCCGCACGCGCGACTTCGAGGAGCGCGGCTTGGAAAAGGAGATCCTGACGGTCGACAACCACTGCGACGGCGTCTATATCTATCTGAAGACGCTGGAGGAAGAGGGCGAGGCGGCAGCCGAGCATGTGTGGAAGCACATCTCGATGAACGGCGGCAACCGCTCGGGCATCGCTTTCGGCGAGGTCGATCCCTTGGGCTACGTCCACCCCGACCAGTTCACGCAGCACCACACCTTCGGCAATGTGCGCGAGAGGAAGTTCGGCGAGATCTGGCAGGATACGTCGAACGCCATCTTGGCGGGGCTGAAGGACAGGAAGCCCCTTCTCACTGGACGATGTTCCGCCTGCCGCTACCTTTCGTGCTGCAACGGCAATTTCCGCACGCGAGCCGAGGCGCGCACGGGCGACTTCTGGGCGAGCGATCCTTCGTGCTATCTGACCGACGAGGAGATTGGGCTTGCGCATGAGGAGGCGGCGATATGATTATTTCTTGGAACACGACGAACGCCTGCAACATGTACTGCAAGCATTGCTATCGCGATGCGGGGTGCAAGGCGGAGGAGGAACTTTCGACGGCGGAGGCGAAGAAGCTTCTCGATGAGATCGCGCGAGCGGGCTTCAAGATCATGATCTTTTCGGGTGGCGAGCCTCTGACGCGCCCTGACATACTGGAGCTTGTGGCTCATGCGACGAAGCTCGGCCTGCGCTCGGTCTTCGGCACGAACGGCACGCTGATCACGCCCGAGATGGCGCACGGTTTGAAGGCGGCGGGAGCGATGGGCATGGGCATCTCGCTCGATTCGATGTCGCCGGCGAAGCACGATACGTTCCGCAGTTATCCGGGCGGCTGGGCAGGCGCTGTCGAGGGCATGAAGAACTGCCGCGCGGTGGGACTGCCCTTCCAGATTCATACGACGGTCATGGATTGGAACGAGAAGGAGCTGGAGGCGATCACGGACTTCGCGGTGGAGCTTGGCGCTGTGGCGCATCATTTCTTCTTCCTCGTGCCGACGGGACGTGCCGAGACGATCGAGGAGGAGTCCTTGCGCGCCGAGGCGTATGAGAGCGTGCTGACGCGCATCATGAAGAAGTCGGAGGAGGTCGCGATCGAGCTGAAGCCGACGTGCGCGCCGCAGTTCTTGCGCATCGCGCCAGATGGGCATCAAGACGCGCTTTCGGCGCGGCTGTCTCGCCGGTCTCAGCTACTGCATCATCAGCCCGCGCGGCAAGGTGCAGCCGTGCGCCTATCTCAACATGGAGCTGGGCGATGTGCGAAAGACGCCGTTCGACGAGATCTGGAAGAGCAGCGAGGTGCTGAACAAGCTGCGCACGCTCGAATACTCGGGCGGTTGCGGCACCTGCGACTACAAGCGTGCCTGCGGCGGCTGCCGTGCGCGCGCAGCCTACTATAACGACGGGGATTATATGGCGGAAGAGCCTTGGTGTCTTTACCACGGGCGTAAGGGATAGTATAATTGAAGGGGCAGGGGCGGCGGTGCGTCGAAAAGCGTGCCGCTGCCCTTTTGTGCAGGGGCGCCGTCATGTCCGCAAGGGGATATGTGCGTGCAGCTGACGGAACAAGAAGGAAGGCGGCTCTTATGATCAAGCTGGTATTTTGCGATATGGATGGCACGCTTCTCGACGAGCAGGGAAACCTGCCCGACGGTCTCGGCGAAATCCTCGCCGAGCTCAAGGCGCATGGCGTGCTTTTTGCGCCATCGAGCGGCAGGCAGTATGCGGCGCTCCTGCGTCATTTCCAGCCGTGGGCGGAGGATCTGCTCTTCTGCGCGGAAAACGGCGCCTACGTCGTGCGGCGCGGTGAGGAGCTCTTCTCCTCGACGATCGCGCCCGCCTCGTGCGAGGAAATCGTGCGCCGCGCCGCTGCCGTGCCGGGCGGGTACAATGTCTGGTGCGGCAAGAGATGCGCCTATGTGGTGAGCCGCAACGAATCGTTTTTCACCGAGATGAAGAAGTATTATACGGAATATGAGATCGTGAAGGATTTTGCCGATGTGCAAGATCCTGCCATCAAGTTTTCGGTCTGCGATCCGCTGCAGGCGGACGCCGAGCATACGATCTATCCGGGACTTCGCGCGTTGGAGGCTGATCTGAAGGTGGTCGTTTCCTCGAACTATTGGATCGACATCATGAACAAGGATGTGAACAAGGGCGCTGCCGTGCGCCGCGTGCAGGGGCTCTTGGGCATCCGTCCCGAGGAGTGCCTTGCCTTCGGCGATTATCTGAACGATCTGGAGATGCTCGGTGCGGTCGGCGAGAGCTACGCGATGGAGAACGCACATCCGGCGGCGAAGGCGGCGGCAAAGCATGTCGCGCCGTCCAATGCGGAGCACGGCGTTCTGCGCGTGCTTCGGAAGCTGCTCGATGAAGGAAAGATGCAGGGGACAGGACATGAAGCTCGATTATCATATGCATTTGGAGTACGGCTCGTATGATGAGACGTGGGTCGAGGGATTCTTCCGGGCGGCAGAGGCGCGCGGCGTGACGGAGATCGGATTTTCCGAGCACAGTCACACTTTTCCCGAGTTCGAGCCGCTTTACCGCGAGGATTTGATTCTCGACGACTCCTTCATCGGCAGCTTCCAGCAGAAGTGGCTGATGAAGAACAAGTTCAAGTACACGCTCGACGAATATTTCGCTTTCATGGCGAAGCTGAAGGAAAAGCACGCAGTGAAGACGGGCATCGAGGTCTGCAACTTCCAAGATCAGGAGAAGGTGGCGGAGATCCTCGGCAAGTACGACTTCGACTATGTGATCGGCTCCGTCCACTTCATCCGCGGCTGGGCCTATGACTCGTCGGAGATCAAGGCGCAGTGGGAGCGCATCGCGCTCACGGACATCTACGAGTGGTACACGGAGGAGATCGAGAAACTCTGCGCCGCGAAGCTCTACGACGTGCTCGGGCATCCGTTCAACATCCGTCTTTTCCGCTATCTTCCCGATTTCGACGTCACACCGTTCCTGGAACGCGCCGCACGCGCGATGGAAGAGGCTGAGATGGCGGTCGACATCAACACGGGCACGCTCTACCGCTATCCGATTGCGGAGATCTCGCCCTACGAGGAGTTCATGCGCATCGCGGCATCTCACCGGCTGCCCGTCATCACGACGTCGGACGCGCACAAGCCGGAGGATGCGGGCGCTTACAACGATGAGGCCGTCGCCTATGCGCGGCGCTTCGGCTATGAGACGACGCTGCGCTTTGATGGAAGAAGGCGCGAGGTCGTGCCGCTCGGCTGATCTTTGGCGTCGCTCCTTCCCTCTTGCCAGAGGTGCGGTTTTTTCGTACAATATGGAGGAGGATTTGTACGTTTGGCAAAGAAAAAAGGAGGAATCGCCTTGAAGAAATCATGGACTGGATCATGGTGCGCATTCATCTTTGCGCTTTTCTGCATCTTCGTGCCGTGCTGTGCCTTTTGCCGCTCCCGCGCCCGGTGCGTCGGGGGAGTGGTATTGGCTGGCTTCGGACGCGAAATACAGCAAGTTTTTCGCGCCGGATGAAGTCACCGTCGTCAAGAGTCTCAACGTCGAGGGGCTTGACCATGCGGTGCCGACTGTCATCCATGGCTGGGTCAAGACGAGTTTCAGCTACGATGGAGCGAAGGAGACGATCGATGCCTACGGCATCAAGGATATCCTGCCCGACCCGGCGGCTCTTGCCTGCAGCGTGGCGCTCGTCGAGGTCAATCCGCAGAATCGCACTTTCCGCTATCTTGAGGAGGACTTCTACGATGCACAGGGCAATGTCATCTGGTCGAAGCATGCGCCCGGCTCGGAAAAAGGAAATGAATTCGCAGCAGTACGATGAAGCCTTCTATGCGGCGATTGTCGACGCTGTTTTCGGCATGGGAGAGCTTGAACGCCTGACAAGTCCCGACCGCTGGTATGAGCTTTGGAAGGTTCGTCTTCCCGATGGCTCTGAGGAGAGCGCCATGGCGGACACCACGACGATGCGCATCAAGGGAGAGCAGCTTTTCTATTGGGAGTGGGTCTCCAAGAAGAATGCCAAGGGAGCAGTGCAGGAGATCCAGTTCCTCAAGCGGATCTTGAATCTGCCGATGGGCACGGTGAGCACGAAGAACGGCAAGACTTGGACGCCGCAGGCAGGATGGCAGGAGCTGGAGGAGACGGATCTGACGTTCCATGGCATACCGAAGAACAGCAAGGAATATGAAGGGCTTCTTCGTCTGAGCGCCTACGCGGCGAACAATCTTCCCTGGCTCTACCGCGCGAGCTTGGAGCCGGACGATGAGCGGCGGATTCAGCACGATGCGGATTGATGTGCAGGAACGAAAGCGCGGATGAATGGATGGCCGGGACAGATTCTCGCTGCGGCGTCGCTGCGTCCGCGGTCTGTCGTCGGAATGGGATCAGCGCATCTGTGCAGATCCGGACGGCTTCGCTTGATGGGTGAGTCCCCGGAGGGAAAGGAATTTTTGATGCAGAACAAATACATTCGCAACTTCTCGATCATCGCGCATATCGACCATGGCAAGTCGACGCTCGCCGATCGCCTGATCGAGAGCACGGGCACCTTGACCGAGCGTGAGATGGAAGCGCAGGTGCTCGACAACATGGAGCTGGAGCGCGAGCGCGGCATCACGATCAAGGCGCAGACTGTGCGCCTGCACTACCGCGGCAAGGATGGCGAAGTCTACGAGCTGAACCTCATCGACACGCCGGGGCACGTCGATTTCACCCTATGAGGTGTCGAGGAGTCTCGCAGCGTGCGAGGGCGCGCTGCTCGTTGTCGATGCGGCGCAGGGCGTCGAGGCGCAGACGCTCGCCAACGTCTATATGGCGCTTGAGCACGATCTGGAGATCATCCCCGTCATCAACAAGATCGACCTGCCGAGCGCCGATCCCGAGCGCGTCAAGGAGGAGATCGAAGAGGCGATCGGCCTCGACGCATCGGAAGCGATTTTGACTTCGGCGAAGACGGGCGTGGGCATCGAGGAGATCTTGGACGCCATCGTCGAGCGCATCCCGCCGCCTGCGGGTGAGGACGAGGCGCCGCTTCGCGCCCTGATCTTCGACTCGTACTTTGATTCCTACAAGGGCGCGATCGCGCATGTGCGACTGATGGAAGGCCATATCAAGAAGGGCATGGAGCTGAAAATGATGGCGACGGGCAAGACGTTCGAAGTGACCGACGTCGGCTGCTTCCGCCCCGCGCCGGCCGAACTCGGCGAGCTGACGGCGGGCGAGGTCGGCTTCGTCGCGGGCAGCTTGAAGAACGTGCGCGACGTGCTCGTCGGCGATACGATCACGAGCGCGAAGAAGCCCGCGCCCGAGCCGCTGCCCGGCTATCGCGGCGTGACGCCGATGGTCTACTGCGGTCTTTATCCCGTGGACAGCGCCGACTACGACAACTTGAAGGATGCGCTCGAAAAGCTGCAGCTCAACGACGCGGCGCTGATCTTCGAGCCGGAGACGTCGATCGCGCTCGGCTTCGGCTACCGCTGCGGCTTTCTGGGACTCCTGCACATGGACGTCATACAGGAAAGGCTGGAGCGCGAGTACGGCATGAAGCTCATCACGACGGCGCCTTCCGTCATCTATCACGTCCACAAGACGAACGGGACGATGGTGAAGGTCGACAATCCATCGAAACTGCCGCTGCCGACGGAGATCGACTTCATCGAGGAGCCGTTCGTCAAGGCGACGGTCATCGTGCCGAAGGACTACGCTCACCCCTGTCATGGAAGTCTCGCAGGAAAAAGCGAGGCACGTTCGAGAGCATGGACTACCTCGATACAAACCGCGTCATGATCATCTATCATATTCCTCTGAGCGAGATCATCTACGACTACTTCGACCGTCTGAAGTCGACAACGCGCGGCTATGCCTCGCTCGACTACGAGCTTGCCGATTACCGCCAGTCGCGTCTCGTGAAGCTCGACATCTTGCTGAACGGCGACCCCGTCGACGCCCTGTCAACCATCGTCCACGCCGACCGCGCCGCGACGCGCGGCCGCCAGCTCGCGCAGAAGCTCAAGGAGATTATCCCGCAGCAGATGTTCGAGATCCCGATCCGTGCAGCGGTCGGCAACAAGATCATCGCGCGTGAGAACGTGCGCGCGATGAGAAAAAGACGTGCTCGCCAAATGTTATGGCGGCGACATATCGAGAAAGCGCAAACTGCTCGAAAAGCAGAAGGAAGGCAAGAAGCGCATGAAGGCGGTCGGCAGCGTCGAGGTGCCGCAGGAAGCCTTCATGGCGATCTTGAAGATCGACTGAGCCTCATGGGACGGCCGGCGCTTCCCTTGGAAGGAAAAAGAAAAGCGTGGCGGCGAATGGCGAGAAGGAGAAGGGGCGACAGGATGGGCGGTTTCGGCGTATATATCCACATCCCCTTCTGTCGTCGCAAGTGCTTTTACTGCGACTTTCCCTCCCATGCGGGGAAGAGGCACTGATGCGCCGTTATCGGGAAGCCCTTTGCCGCGATATCGCGGCAAAGGGCTCTTTCTGCCTGTCGGAAGGATCGGTGCGCACGGTCTATATCGGCGGCGGCACGCCGACGGCGCTTTTGCTGGACGATCTCCTCGCCGTCATCGCTGCCGTGCGCGAGAGCTTCCGACTGACGGGTGCGGAAGAGTTCACCGTCGAGGCGAATCCAGGTACGGTCGATGCCGCGCTTCTCGCGCATCTGCGCACGGCGGGGGTGAACCGCCTGAGCTTCGGCGTGCAGTCTTTCTCCGATACGCTTCTCTCTGCGATCGGGCGCATCCATACGGCGGAGGAGGCGGAAGACGCCGTGCGCATGGCACGGCAGGCGGGCTTTCGCGTGAGCCTCGACCTCATGTACGGCCTGCCCGGGCAGACGCTCGCCGATGTCGAGGACAGCGTGGCGCGAGCCGCCGCACTCGATGTCGGACACATTTCCGCCTATGGCCTTGCCGTCGAAGATGGCACGCCGTTCGCGCACATGGAGGCGGAAGGGCGGCTCGGTCTACCGACGGACGAAGCCTGCGGCGACATGTATGACTATATCACGCAGGAACTGCCGCGCCTGGGGTATCTTCGTTACGAGATCTCGAACTATGCGAAGGAGGGAGAAGAGAGCCGCCACAACCTTGCCTATTGGCAGGATGTGCCCTACATCGGCATCGGCGCGGCGGCGCACTCGTATTGGCAGGGGCGGCGCACGGAGAACGAGGCGGGGCTGCGCCGCTATATCGCGTGCATCGAGGAGGGGCGTTCGCCGGCAAGGGAAGAAGAACCTCCGTCGCGTGAAAGCCATATGGAGGAATTCGCCTTCCTCGCCCTTCGCACAGCGACAGGTGTCGACAAGCGCCGCTTTTGCGAAACTTTCGGCTGCGCGATCCGCGAGGTCTACGGCGAGGCGATCGGCCGCCTGCAGGCGGCGGGTCTTGTCGAAGAGTCGGCGGAGAGCATACGCCTGACGGCGCTGGGCATGAAGTTCGGCAATCGTGTTTTTGAGGAATTCTTGTTGGAGAGGGATGAAGTTCATGGGGAAGAATGATTTCGAGACACCGCTTGATGCCGAGGGCTGGGGGGCACATTACAACGAATCCATGTTAGAACGGGTCGTTTATCTTGTGAAAAACGATAGGCTCACTTCGTGGAGCCGCAAGGTGATCGAGATGACGCAGCCGAGCTCCAACACACGGTGTGTTGGAGATCGGCTGCGGCAGCGGCGAGACATCTTTGGCGCTTGCGTTGGCCGGGCGCCGCGCGACGGCGATCGACTACTCGAAGTCGAGCGTCGCCTTGGCGCGGCGCGCATCTGAAGTGCTCGGCGTCTCCCTTGATGTGCGTCTTGTCGATGCGACGCAGAAGCTGCCCTTTCCCGATGAAAGTTTTGATCTTGCCTTTCAGGCGGGGCTGTTGGAACACTTCCAGAAAGAGGAGCGCATCCGTCTGCTCGACCTTTGGCGTCCCGTTTGCCGCACGATGGTTTCCATGATACCCAACGCGCACTCCCTCGCCTACCGTGCGGGAAAATACATGATGGAAAGAGCGGGCGTATGGCCGTGGGGCTTGGAGATGCCGCAGGATTCTCTGCTCGATGAATTCCTCCTTGCCGGCTATGGCGATGTGCGCGAGAGCACCTTGGATGCGATGCACGCGGTGCAAGCTTTTCTGCCGGAAGGTATGTGTCAAGATGTTCTCGGTGGGAAATTTCAACCCTTGATGCGTCTGCCTTCGCGGCATGCCTGTTTTTCCTCTTTAAGCGAAGCATTTGGACAAATGTCCAATCGCACTGCTCATCGGCGCGCTCACCGTGATCCTCCCATGTCGCACGCCTTCATGCGCGTTGCCCTTGCTTTTCTTCAACGCTTGCCCTCACAGCTCCGCGGAAATCCCTGCCAGACTTCGGATTGAACAGCTCCGCTTTGGCCACCATGGCCTCGCGCAGGTCGCCGTTCTTCAGCCCCGTGATGATCTTCACCATCGCCCTGCCGCCGTCTCCGCTCCATCGCCGCCCTTGCTTCTTCATCCGGTAGCTGTACAGCCGATGGTTGCTCTCGCATGTGCCCAGGAGCTTGCTGCATCCGCCCAGTCCCCGTTGCTCCAACGAGGCAAGGTATGACCAGTTCCGCGTCATGTAGCCTCGGAGAAGGCGCACTTGTTCGGCTTTGGTGTTCGTCCCGGGCTGTGGATTCCAAGGTGTCCAGTACGAGGCCCTAGACGCTCTCGGTCGTGGTTCTTCAAGGCTCTGTGCAGTTCCCGGCGCAGCTTTCTGTTCGCCCGGGAGAGGCGTTCCTTGCACTTCCTCTGCACGTGATACCAATCGCGGAAATGCTCGTGCCTTCCGACTTTCCCCACGATCTCCTTGAATGCGTCGATGCTGTAGCCGGCTCCCCCGTCACTGTTGCTCAGCACCAACGTGTGCGTCAGGTCATAATGGCTGCCTATATAGTGCAGCATCCTGTCCTTGGCTTTTTCATGGCTGAAGTCTGCTATGTAGTGGGTTCCTATAAGTTCGCGTCGGTTGCCGTTCTCTCGCACGCCTTCGGCGATCTGGAAGCGATGCAGTTCCTTTTGTTTCTTCTTCTGCCCGTGCAGCATGAGGCCGTCTCCCTCGATGTAGAGGACTTGCGGTTGACGCAGTTCTTTTTTTCTTCCATTGGGTCGGGCGTCGCCTGCAGGTCTTCCCATGCGCTGTAGGTTTCGCCCACTTGCTTCACTACGCGGGCGACTTGCTGGTGGCTCATCGTGACCGGCGTCAGCAGGTTGACGGCATCGGCCGTGACACGGTAGACGGTCTTGGCGGCAATCTGGGCGATGGTGTATTCCAGGTAGGCGGTGTATCTCCTATAGGGTCGGATGCCCAGCTCCTTGTCCAAGGGATAGATTCCTGCCTCTCCTTCTTTGCACATCCTTCGGCGGCGTATGCGGAGCGTCCCGTAGCTCGCCTGCACGGTGCGCCAGTCCAGACGTTCCACATGCCAGCCTTTATCAGCGTATCTGCCCGCCAGTTCTTTTGTCGATCCGTTCGAGCGCCTCGCTGACCGCACGGCATGCGAGGTCTTCGAGATAACTGCGGATTCGCTCTTCCCTGCGATATGCTGTCCTTCGCACCCTTTATTATTTCCAAGATTTCTGTTACAATGGTTTCCATAGGAGACCTTCCTTGTTTTGTATTTGCCTCGATAGCATACACTATAGGGTACAGGTCTCTTTGCCTTTTTGCAACCCCCACCGAGAAATATTTTACACTAAGTGCCGGAAGGACATTATTTGCGCACGGCATTGGAGCGATGGTTTACGGAAGAGCCGGAGGCAGGCATCTTGGGGCAGGGATATTTGCTGCTGACCGTAGGAAAAAATATGGCGGTGAGGAAAAAGTCTCTGAACCAAGAACAGAGACCGCCAAAAATTTCCGTTGTCTTGCCTGTTTACAATGGCGAGCGCTACCTTCGTGAATCCCTCGACAGCATTTTGGCACAGACGATGGATGATTTCGAGCTCATCGCCGTAGACGATTGCTCTACGGATAGAACGCCCGCCATTCTCGCTGAATATGCTGCGCGCGATTCGCGAATCCGTATCATTCGCAATGCGGAAAATCAGAAGTTGCCTCGTACATTGAACATCGGCTTTGCTGAAGCCAGAGGTGAGTATCTGACGTGGACATCGGATGATAATGCCTATCTGCCGGAAGCTTTCGCGCGTATGGCGGAGAGGCTTGACCGTACTCCTGAAGTAGCGATGGTGAACGCTTCCGTGGATATGATGGATGAGACAGGGAAGGTAGAGAAGCTCGATGGAGATCCTTTCGATGCTGATCCGCAGATGTCGTTTTACTCCAACTGCATCGGCGCATGTTTCCTCTATCGGAGGAAGGTTCTGGAAGAGATCGGCGGCTACGATCCAGAGATGTTCCTCATCGAGGATCATGAATATTGGATACGCATCATGCTGCGCTATGGACGCATCGATCATATCAAGGAAGTGCTCTATCGCTATCGACATCATGCAGGCAGTTTGACGGCGCAGCGGAGAAGTGAAATCATCAAGCAGTCAGTTCAAAGCACGCGGCAAGCATTTGCAGGAGATTTTGCCGCGTATCATCGAGAATCGTATGTTGACGGTGCTCTTTTTTTCTGCCATGGATTTGCCACGAACGAATGGCAGGAAGAGCAAAACGAGATTTTTACAGATATCTGCCGGAGCTTCGCCGCATCGGTTTCCTTGAGGGTCGAAAGCCGTTGATCGTTTATGCCTATGAGGAGCAGTATGCTCGCTTCGCCGTGCAGAAGCACGGGGGCAAGGCAGCTTTCATTGCCGTGAAGGACTTGGGTGGCAAGGGCGAGCAATGGGCGGGCATTCCTTTGATTGCCGGGGAAGAACTGCGAAAAAAGAAGGATACGCATGAAATCTTGGTGGCTTCCCATGTGGCGGATCTTTATGCAGCGCTGGAGGATCTGGGGCACTGGGGCGTGGAAAAGTGCGGGATCGTACTCGCATGAAGAAGCAGCCGATGACATGTGCGCGCGGCAAGGCGTGATGAATGCTGTGCGTCTGTGCAATTCTGGGCGACGTTGTTTTTATCTGTCATTCCTTAAGGGTTTCGCTGGAGATGACGATAAATAGCCAAAGGAAAGGAGAGATTTCGATGGATATGAGCATAGCGGCGATGTCGGTGGACATGAACCAGGCACGCTTCTCGCAGCAGCTTGGCATCTCCGTCATGAAGATGGCGATGAATACGACGGAAGAAGCTGTGGGCGAGATGCTGGAGAGCCTCGACCCTGCGGTCGGCAACAATATTGATATTGCGGTATGAAAAGGGGCAGCGGAAATCAGCGGCTCCCTTTGTCGGGTTCCCATAAGAAAAGCACCGCCGATCTGGCGGTGCTTTTCTTATGGGGATTGTTCAGTAATACCAGAACTCTTTGATGGTATAGGGCCATCCCAAGGCGTCCATGCAGAACTCAAAGATTTGATTCTTGGGAATGACCACGGTCGTATGCGTCCCTTTCATCCTGTTCGTTTCATATCGCCACATATCCGTCTTGTATTTGATGAATTTCCACTGGACGGTGTCGAGCAGTTCTCCGTTGCGCACTTCCTTGACTGTTACGTTGAAGTATTTGCTGTTGCCGGAGGATCCGCTCGTGATCGTGTCGTCCATGACATAGATATCGACATTTTCGTAGTTCCAATGCTCCACCCATACGTCTTTCGCCCTCACAGGTATATGTCGGCAGGAAGAACGCTGTGCTCAGGAACAAGGTCATGAGAAAGATGAGTCTTTTCATTTTGCAACCTCCTTTGGTTTGCGTGCTTGAAGAATTTCGTTTGCGATCGCGACTCGTCGGCCGGTCTACGCCTGCGGCGTGACAGCTTGGGGCTTCTTGGCAGGTTTTGTCCGCTCTGAAGACGAGGCGGATGCGCAGCAGGATCATGCGGAGGAGCGGCGACGCAGGGAGCGCGGAAAAGAGGCACGGAGACGACGGCGCCGAATCCGTCCGTACTTTCTTGATTCGAGGGAGATAGAGGATTCACCTTCTTCTCGGGAAAAATCGTGCATGAATCTGCGGCGGTCAACTTTTTCAAAAAGAGCAAAAAACATGTTGACTTTTTGACTTTTATCGTGTATATTTTACTCATGGGTTAGCACTCAAGAAGATTGAGTGCTAACAGCATGAGTCTTATCCGAGGGGTGTGAGAATGCTTGATGAAAGGAAGCGGCGCATCCTGCAGGCGGTTGTCGATGATTACATCTCGTCGGCGGAGCCTGTCGGCTCGCGCACGGTGGCGCGCCGCCACGATCTCGGCGTCAGTCCGGCGACGATACGCAACGAGATGGCGGATCTCGAGGACATGGGGTATTTGGAGCATTTGCACACGTCCTCGGGGCGCATTCCTTCATCGAAGGGATATCGTCTCTATGTGGATGATCTGCTTTCTCCTGCACCGATCGACGAACGCGAGAGGGCGTTGATCGACGATTGGTATCGGAAGCGCGTGAAGCGCATCGAGAGCATCTTTCAGGAAACGGCGAGGATCATTTCTCGCGTGACGAAGAATCTCGCGCTGGTCTTGGCGCCGCAGCTTGCCGAAGCTTCCTTCCGCACGCTGCAGTTCCTGCCGCTCGGTGAGGAGCGCGTCATCGCCGTCTTGATGACGGATGCGGGCTTCGCGGAGAACCGCGTCGTCAAGATGCCGCGAGGGGCAAGTTTCCAAGATTTCCAGCGCATGGCGGAGGTCATCAACCGATGTCTTTCGGGAGAGAGGCTTTCCTCCATCGGCGCTGCGGCCTTGAAGCGCATCCGCGCCGAGGTCATGGACGAGTCGCTCTATCAGGCGGCGCTTGAGCTGATTCACGAAGCGCTCGACGAGGAGCGGAAGGAGCAGAGGCTCTACCTTGACGGCACGACGGAGATGCTGGAGCAGCCGGAGTTCCGCGATGTGGAGCGCGTGCGCGCGATCCTGTCGGTGCTGGAGGAAGAGGAGTTCGTCAAGGGAGTCCTGCAGCAGAAGGCGCAGGAAGGGCTCGTGGTCACGATCGGCCGCGAGAATGAGCATAGCGGCATACAGGATTGCAGCATCATCCGTGCGACGTACCACTTGGACGGCGAGTGCCTTGGCACGATTGCGGTCCTGGGGCCGACGCGCATGGAGTACGGCAAGGCGATGGCGCTCCTGGGTTATCTGAATTGCCACATCGCTGCACTCGTGCAGCCGTTCCGCTGGTAGCTGCACTGCATGAAATACGAGGTGAAGGGAATGCCATCATTCATGAAAGATGAGATGAAGAAGAAGGACGAGGAAAAGCTCGAAGAGATGAAGCGCGAGATCGACGAGGCGGAAGCGGCGGAAGCGGCGGAAGCCACAGACGAGCTTCGTTCGGAGACTGCCGAAGAAAGCCCTGCGGGATTCGAGGAGGCAGCAGAGAGCGCCGACGAAGCAAAAGATCGCGAGAAGCTCGAAGCCGACCTGCAGGAGAAAGACGCACAGATGCTGCGCCTGCGTGCGGACTTCGACAACTTCCGCCGCCGCTCGGCGAAGGAGCGCGAGGAGCTTGCCGCCGTCGTCACGCAGGGAATCCTCGCGGACATGCTGCCGCTCTTGGACAATTTCGAGCGTGCATTGGCGGCTGAAGGCTCCGATTTGGAGAGCTTTCGCGCAGGCGTTTCCATGATTTATAAGCAGATGCAGGAAGTGCTCGCGAAGAACGGCTTGGAAGTCATCGATACGAAGGACAAGAAGTTCGACCCGAACTTCCACCAGGCAGTCATGCGCGTGCAGGATCCCGAGAAGGAGGACGATACGATCGAGCAGGAACTGCAGAAAGGCTACATGGTAAAGGGGCGCGTCATACGCCCGAGCATGGTGCAGGTCGTTTCGAATTAAGGCAAACAGAGGAAACTCTTTTCATATAGATATTGAACATTTAGGAGGAATTCATCATGGCAAAAGCAATCGGCATCGATTTAGGTACTACGAACTCCGTCGTCTCCGTCATGGAGGGCGGCAAGCCCGTCGTCATCACGAACCCGGAGGGCAGCCGTCTGACGCCGTCCGTCGTCGGTTTCACGAAGACGGGCGAACGTCTCATCGGCCAGCTCGCCAAGCGCCGTGCCGTGTCGAATCCCGATCGCACGATCGCGTCGATCAAGCGCCACATGGGCGAGAAGGATTACAAGGTTTCGATTGACGGCAAGGACTATACGCCGCCGGAGATTTCGGCGATGATCCTGCAGAAGCTCAAGGCGGATGCGGAAGCCTATCTCGGCGAGACGGTGACGCAGGCAGTCATCACGGTGCCGGCATACTTCAACGACAGTCAGCGCCAGGCGACGAAGGATGCGGGCAAGATCGCAGGCCTCGACGTCCTGCGCATCGTCAACGAGCCGACGGCGGCTTCTCTGGCATACGGCGTCGACAAGGGCGGCGAGCATACGGTTCTCGTCTTTGACTTGGGCGGCGGCACGTTCGACGTGTCGATCCTTGAGCTCAGCGAGGGCATGGTCGAGGTCAAGGCGACGAGCGGCGACACGCACTTGGGCGGCGATGACTTCGATCACGCCGTCATGAACTGGATGGTCGCGGAGTTCAAGAAGGATAACGGCATCGACCTCTCTGCCGACAAGATGAGCGCACAGCGCCTGTTGGAAGCGGCGGAAAAGGCGAAGATCGAGCTTTCGAGCATGATGGAGACGCCGATCAACCTGCCGTTCATCACGGCGGACGCTTCGGCCCGAAGCATCTCGACCTGAAGCTCACGCGCGCCAAGTTCGACGAGCTCACGCATGACCTCGTCGAGCGCACGATGGGATCTGACGCGCCAAGCGATGTCGGATGCGGGTCTTTCGCCTTCGGACATCGACAAGGTTCTTCTCGTTGGCGGCTCTCGCGCATTCCCTGCCGTGCAGGAAGCCATCAAAGGGCTACTTCGGCAAGGAGCCGACCGCAGCGTGAACCCGGACGAGTGCGTCTCCATCGGCGCGGCGATCCGTGCGGGCATCATCGTCGGCGAGGTCAAGGACATGCTGCTCCTCGACGTCACGCCGCTCTCCTTGGGCATTGAGACCTTGGGCGGCGTCTCGACGAAACTCATCGAGCGCAACACGACGATTCCCTGTCCGGAAGAGCCAGATCTTCTCGACGGCGGCGGACAATCAGCCGTCGGTTGACATCCACGTCCTGCAGGGCGAGGCGCGAGATGGCTGCGGGCAACAAGACGCTCGGACGCTTTGAGCTTTCCGACATTCCGCCGAGCGCCGCGCGGCGTTCCGCGCATCGAGGTTGCCTTCGATATCGACGCGAACGGCATTGTGCACGTCTCCGCGAAGGATCTTGGCACGGGCAAGGAGCAGAAGATCACGATCCAGTCCGACAGCGGCATGAGCAAGGATGACATCGACCGCATGGTCAAGGAAGCCCAGGCGCATGAAGCGGAGGACAAGAAGCAGAAGGAGACCGTGGAGATCAGGAATCGCGCCGATTCGACCGTCTATCAGGCGGAGAAAGCGATCAAGGATCTCGGCGACAAGGTGGACAAGGCGAAGGCGGACGAAGTGCAGGCAGCGGCCGACAAGGTCAAGGAGGCGCTGAAGGGCACGGACAACGACGCCATCAAGAAGGCGACGGAAGAGCTCGAAAAGCCGCTCTACGAGATGAGCGCGGCGGCCTATCAGCAGGCGGGTAGCCCGGAAGCCGCAGCAGGCGCGGGCGCAGCCGGCGGCGCAGGCGCTTCGGATGCCGACGCGAAGAGCGAGGGACGACAATGTCGTTGACGCCGAGTACACGGAAGTCAAGGACGACAAGAAGTAAGGAAGCGATGATGAAATGAAATCGCCCGGATGTGTGAAGATGGGCGTTTGAATTTATCGGTGCTTCCGTAAGAAATGATGGAGAGTGTGGAGCGTGGAGTTCATGCTCCACACTCTTTTGACGATAAAGTACAGGCGCACTGAGCGCTGTGAGGTGTTTATTGTGAGCGAGAAACGCGATTATTATGAGGTGCTCGGCCTCTCGAAAGGCGCTTCGGATGCGGACATCAAGAAGGCGTTCAAGAAGATGGCGCGCAAGTATCATCCTGACTTGAACCGCGACAACCCGAAGGAAGCTGCCGAGAAGTTCAAGGAGGTCAACGAGGGCGTATCAAGTTCTTCCGACCCGCAGAAGAAGTCGACATACGATCAGTTCGGTCATGCGGCGTTTGACGGCGCGGGCGGCGGTGCTGGCGGTGCAGGTGGTTTCGGTGGTTTCGGCGGCGGTTTCGGCGGCATGGGCGGCATGGGCGGTTTCGGCATGGACGACATCATGGACGCCTTCTTCGGCGGCGGCAGCCGCCGCCGCGGTCCGAAAGGTCCCGAACCGGGCAGCGATCTTCGCTATGACTTGGAGATCACGTTTGAAGAGGCGGCGTTCGGCAAGGAGGTCGAGCTGACGATCCCGCGCACGGAGAACTGCGACGTCTGCCACGGCACGGGTGCGGCGGAGGGCACGAAGCCTGAGACGTGTCCCGACTGCCATGGCACGGGACAGGTGCAGCAGGCGCAGCGCACGCCGCTCGGCAGCTTCATGACCTCGCGTCCCTGCAGCCGCTGCAGAGGCACGGGGCAGATCGTCAAGGATCCGTGCAAGAAGTGCAAGGGCACGGGGCATGTGCGCGTCAGCCGCAAGATCGAGGTCAAGATTCCTGCGGGCATCGACGAGGGGCAGCGTGTGCGCATATCGGGCGGTGGCGAAGCGGGAGAGCGCGGCGGCCCGAATGGCGATCTCTACGTCTACATCTATGTGAAGCATCACAAGCTGTTCAAGCGGAGCGGCGCGGACGTCATCAGCGAGGTGCCGATCTCCTTCGTGCAGGCGGCGCTCGGCGATACGATCGAAGTGCCGACCATCGACGGCAAGGCGGAGCTCAAGATCCCGGCGGGCATCCAGTCGGGCACGGTGCTCAGAATGCGCGGCAAGGGCATTCCGCATCTAAGAGGAACGGGACGCGGCGACCAGCATGTGCGCATCAAGGTTCTGACGCCGCAGAAGCTTACGAGCAAGCAGAAGGAGGCCTTGAAGGCGTTTGGCGACCTCTGCGGTGAGAGCGTCAATCCTGAGCAGAAGACGTTCAAGGATACGCTCAAGAGTTTCTTCAAATGAATATTTGGCGCGAAGTGATTGTGCGCTTGTGAACATAAAGGAAAAGGGAGCTGCTGCGGCAGCTCCCTTTTCCTTTGTGTTCTATGATTCTGTGCAATGGTCGGTTCGCGCTTTTCTTCTTGGTTTGCCCTGCGGCTTCTTCTGCGCCGCAGGATCGGTCAGACCGTCGACCATGCCGCCTGCGATCGCCCAGAGATAGAGGCTTTGCGGTGCTTGCGTAAGGCGAGTATCGCTTCTTGTAGCGCTCGAATCTCTTGCGGTCGATTTCCTTGTGGCGGTAGAGCATCCGCAGACCGCGCTGTATGCCGAGATCGCCGAAGCTCAGGACGTCGGTACGTCGGAGCGTGAAGATCAAGAGCATTTCCGCCGTCCAGACGCCGACCCCCTTGAGCGAAGACAGGGAGGAGATGACTTCCTCATCCGACATTTTCTCCAAGGCGGCGAGGTCGAAGCCGCCGTTGGCGACTCTTTCGGCGAAGTCCATGATGTAGTCCGCCTTGCGGAAGCTCGTGCCGACGGCTTGCAGCTCCTCCCGTCCGAGATGGAGAAGGTGCGCTGCATCTACTGTGCCGATTTTCTCACAGAGCCTTGCCCAGACCGCTTCCTGTGCCTTCGTCGAGATCTGCTGCCCGATGATGTGATGCACGACGGCGGAGAATACGTCGGCGTGCACGGGACGTTCCAGCACGCCGAGGATTTCGATGACGGCAGCGAGTTTCTTGTCCTTGGATTTCAAATAGGCGATTTCCTTTTCGCCGCAGGGAACATAGATCATGAGAGTCCTTCCTACCATAGGGCGATGATCAGGCTGCCGAGAGCGATGAGAAAGATGCCGATGCCGTGCGTGAAGCTCACTTTTTCCTCAAAGATGAGGATGGCAAGGAGGACGGCGAAGACGACGCTGAGCTTGTCTATGGGGGCGACGCGCGAAACATCGCCAGTCTTCAGAGCCATGAAGTAGAAAAAGCCACGACGTCGCTCCGGCAATGCCGCTCAAGGCGACACAGGCCAAGGCTCTGCGGTCGGCAAACACTTCAGGCAGATGCGAGGCATGCCCTTGCACGACCATGACGGCGACGAGGAAAATCGCCATGATGACGCCGCGCACGGCGGTGGCAGCACTGCTGTCCAGCCCTTCAAGTCCCATCTTGCCGAAGATGGAGACGAAGGCGGCGGAGAGGAGAGCATAGAGAAGCCAAGAGGGCATGAGTGAAACCTTTCCTTCCTTGTGGACGATACGAAAATACTGTATAATAGCGGCAGAGAACCATCAAAGGCTAAGCGGCTACTTCTTCCACTCCCATTCTGAAAAGAAGGGAGGTGGCGCGTATGACTTCTTTCGAGTTGATCGTGATTCTGATCTTCGCGACAGGGTACATCATTGTGATAAAAAGAAATAACCGCCCCTCTCCCAAGGTAGACGGTTAATTCTTTAACTAACTTATCGGAAGAGGTAGCCGTTTACGGTGGTTCTCTTCTCGTCTATATCATAGCAGATTCACGACACGCTTGCAAGTTCTTTGGAGTTCTCCTGCTGTTCGAAACAGGAGGATCATGGCGGTACGAAGCCGACATAGCGGACGACATAACGCCACATTCTGGACAGCGTTGCTTCGGGAAAAACATGCACAAGAATGGCGTACCGACGACGATGCTTTCACAGGTCATGGGACATGCCGATGGTACAACCACAATGGACATATATTGTCACGATAGCAACGAATTTGACGCAGCGGACAGGAAGAAATCAAAGAAGGATTGCGGGGCTTAGGTCTTAGGAATGGATAGGCGGATATTTCAAGCATAACCTTTCAGGATATATAAAGTGTTGAGCCGTTCCCTTGTGGACGATACGAAAATACTGTATAATAGCGGCAGAGAACCATCAAAGGCTAAGCGGCTGCTTCTTCCACTTCCATTCTGAAAAGAAGGGAGGTGGCGCGTATGACTTCTTTCGAGTTGATTGCACTTGTCAACAAAAACTGGACACAAAAATTTCAAAAATAGTCATGGAAACCTGAATGTTAGACAAACCTTATCAAAGTGTTAGACAACCGTTGAAGACCGAGATTTTTATGCTGATTTGAATGTCTACGGAATCTATTCACAATGACCGTTTATCAAGTGTCGGTTCTTCCGCGCTTGGGCGCGAACCGTTCCCGATATTGCTTTGGAGTAAGGTATCCAAGGGCGTATGCGGGACGCTCTTCGTTGAAGAATCGAATATATTCGGTGACCTGCCCAGGGACATCATCTGCAGATGTGATGTGCAAATCTGTAAACAACTCGGCCTTTACCCATCCGTTGATGGCTTCCATGGCGGCATTGTCCGTTGGCGTGCCAGCTCTGGACATGGATCTCAGTGATGTTATACATGGGCAGGAGTTCGTTGTAGCTTTTGGAAGCGTATACAGAGCCTCGGTCACTATGAAGGACAAGCTCCTGATTCGGATATTGCTTCTGAACTCGATGACATCCTGCAAAACCATTGAGATAGGTCATACGATCGCCGCGCTTGGACGAAAGCGAATGTGCTATCAGCTCATCATTCCATAAATCCATATGCAACGTAAGCTCATAATAGGTTCCCTTCACATAAAAGGCAGTCATGTCACTCACCACGCATTCCATCGGACCGGCAATATTGATTCCTGCGAGCAACAGATTCGGGTACGTCTTGAACGAATCCCCAGGCTTCTTGTACTTGTAATGCTTGGAAACGCTCTTGATTCCAGCAATCTTGCAGCATTTATGTGCATAGGGATCGGAAAAGACGATTCCCTTGTCCAACTTGATCTTGGCATTCAACCAACGATAACCGTGAGAAGGAAAACGGGTATGGTATTGTTGAAACAACTCGATGCTCTGTGCAAGCCGCTTCTTCTGTTCCGATGGACTTTCAACGCTCTTCTTCCAATTGTAGAAACTGCTGCGTGGAATGCCCATCTTTTCGCAGAGCAGCTGGATGGGGAAATCCCCAGAAAGCTCCACGATTACTTGGTACTCTTCTTGCCGATAGGAATGAACTTCTTTTCCGCACCAACTCCTTCCGCCAGATAGCCTTTTTTTAAGCGCGCTTCCGTAATCTTGGCCATTACAAGGGCATCGATCAGCTCTTCTTTCGTCATGGATTGGAGGTCTTCCAGTCCCGCGGGCGTCGGCTTGGATTTCATCTTGACAAGACCGCAGTTGCTTTGCGTTCTTCTTTTCGGAGGGAGTCGGTTGGCATCTCGGTACTGCCTCATATAATTCCGCGCCGTTTCGTCGCTGATCTCATATTCTTCTGCTGCTTCATATCTTGTGAGTTCGCCGTCGTAAATCCGACGGCCTATGTCCAATCTTTGCTCTTTCGTGTACTTCATGTGGCAACCTCCTGCGCATCAGAGAGCTAAATTGTCCACCGCTTGTTATCCTGTGTACAGGATACTACAAATGGTGTATGATTTATACCCCCTCCGTGTCCAGTTTTAGTTTACCACTTCATGATCGTGATTTTGATCTTCGCGACAGGGTATATCATCGTGATAAAAAAGAAATAACCGCCCCCTCGCCAAAGGATAGCGGTTATTCCTTGACCCGTTTCTTTCGGAAGAGGTAGCCGTTTACGATGGTTCTCTTCTTGTCTATATCATAGCAGATTCGCGACACGCTTGCAAGTTTTTTTGGTGTTCTCCTGCTATTAAACAGGAGGATCATAGCGGACGACATAACGCCACATTCTGGACGGCGTTGCTTCGGGACAAACATGCACAAGAGCGGCATATCGACGACGATGCTTTCACAGGTCATGGGACATGCCGATGGTACAACCACAATGGACATATATTGTCACGATAGCAACGAATTTGACGCAGCGGACAGGAAAAAATCAAAGAAGGATTGCGGGGCTTAGGTCTTAGAAAACGATAAGCGGGTATTTTAGGCATAAACTACACGCACAAACGTCCACTTTGTGGACATTGTGCGCCGCCCTTACAGAAGCCTAGCCAATCGGTCTGCGCCTTCGGCTTGACCTCTTGGAGCTTCATGGTAAAAAATGGAGCTATCCAAATGGCAGTTGGACAGCCCCTGAAGCCTTGAAAATACTAAGCTGGTCGGAGCGACGGGATTTGAACCCACGACCTCTTCCACCCCAAGGAAGCGCTCTACCAAGCTGAGCCACGCCCCGACTGCTTTAGTATAGCAGACTTCTCTTGAAAAAGCTAGGGAGAATTTTCTTTTCTGGAGAGAAATTAACCGGACTTTAACGGAAAAGGTCTGCTGCATCATGCTTTTCCAGACGATTTTCAGGGAATGGACGGTCGCGTGATTCGAGGTAGAACACATCTTGCTTCATTGTTTTGCAAATGGGATGGGAATGCCTATTCTCGTTTGAGAGGATGAAGACTTTTTTCCTTTTTGTAACAAGTGTTACCGAAGGGCGATGCTTTTTTTGCTATGATGGGCTTGTTTGAGGGGCTGCTGCGGCAGTTCCTGTTGTATCGAAAAGGGAGGATGGTCATATATGGAAAAACAAGATGTTTTGCTTTCAGTGTCAGGAGACGGCGGGATGCAAGGCCTGTACGCAGGTGGGCGTCTGCGGCAAGAAGCCGGAGGTCGCAGGGCTGCAGGATCTCTTGATCTATGTGACGAAGGGGCTTTCTGCCGTGACGACGGCGCTGCGCGAAGGCGGCAAGACGGTTTCTGAAGCTGTCAATGACCGCGTCACGCTGAACCTTTTCATCACGATCACGAATGCGAATTTCGACGAGGCGGCGATTGCTGATGCCATCGAGGAGACGCTGCGCGTGAAGGAAGAGCTTCTGTCGGGAGTTGCCGATGCGTCGAAGCTGCCGGCGGCAGCTCTTTGGAAGGGCGCAAGGAGCGAGTTCCAAGCGAAGGCGGCAGCGGCGGATGTCGGTGTCCTGGCGACGGAGAACGAGGATGTCCGCAGCCTCAGGGAGCTTGCGACGTATGGGCTCAAGGGCATGGCGGCATACAATCATCATGCGAATGTGGCCGGCTATCGCGATGAGGCAGTCGACGTCTTCATGCAGAAGGCTTTGGCAAAGCTCTTGGACGACAGTCTCTCGGGCGACGATCTCACGGCGCTCGTGCTGGAGACGGGAAAGTACGGCGTCGATGTCATGGCGCTCTTGGACAAGGCGAACACGGAGACTTATGGCAATCCGGAGATCACGAAGGTCGATCTCGGCGTGCGCAGGAATCCGGGCATCTTGATCTCGGGGCACGATCTCAAGGATCTGAAGGAGCTGCTTGACCAGACGGAGGGCACGGGTGTCGATGTCTACACGCACGGCGAGATGCTGCCCGCGCACTATTATCCGGCGTTCAAGAAGTACGCGCATTTCGCGGGCAACTACGGCAATGCTTGGTGGCAGCAGAAAGAGGAGTTCGAGGCGTTCAACTACCGATCCTCATGACGACGAACTGCATCGTGCCGCCGAAGGCGAGCTATCAGGAGCGCATCTTCACGACGGCGGCCGTCGGTTTCCCCGGCTGTCCGCATATCGAAGAGAAGAACGGCAAGAAGGATTTCTCTGCCGTCATTGAGTTGGCGAAAAAGTGCGCGCCGCCGAAGGAATTGGAGCAAGGGGAAATCGTCGGCGGCTTTGCGCATGAGCAGGTCTTCGCGCTTGCCGACAAGGTGGTCGAGGCTGTGAAGTCAGGCGCGATCAAGAAGTTCATCGTCATGGCTGGCTGCGACGGCCGTCATAAGACGCGCAGCTACTATCGCGAGTTCGCTGAGGCTTTGCCGAAGGACACGGTGATCTTGACGGCGGGCTGCGCAAAGTACAAGTACATCAAGCTCGATCTCGGCGACATCGGCGGCATCCCGCGCGTCCTCGATGCGGGGCAGTGCAACGATTCGTACTCCTTGGCGCTCATCGCACTGAAGCTCAAGGAAGTCTTCGGTCTTGCCGATGTGAACGAGCTGCCGGTCGTCTACAACATTGCATGGTATGAGCAGAAGGCGGTCATCGTCCTTCTCGCACTCTTGCATCTCGGCGTGAAGAACATCCACCTCAGATCGACGCTGCCGGCGTTCCTCTCGCCGAACGTCGCGAACGTGCTCGTCGAAACCTTTCGGCATCGGCGGCATCACGGATGTCGAGAGCGACATCAAGAGCATGATCGGCTGAATCGCGCGTGCTTGAAATAGGATGAAATGGAGACGGGGCTGTCGCACATAATTTATGTGCGACAGCCCCTTTCGTGTGGAAATAAGCGGTATGTGTGCTTTTCACTCCGTTATTTTCTCTGCTGCCTCCGGTATATACGGCATCTTTTTGTCGACTTTCAGGATGTGCTGCACAAGCCAGTTGAGGAGGAACTTGATGAGATTGTCGAGTGTTCCTTCCTGGTTTTGGTCAATCTCGTCGAAGTCGATGGCGTTGAGCTTCTCGACGAAGGCCGTATGCGCGGCTACCTGTTCGGGAAGTCCGTCGTAGTTGATGCTCTTCATGTATTGCTCTTCGTCGGCGAAGTGCTTGATCGTGTAGTCGCGCAGTTCTTCGATGATCTTGATGATGTCGTCGAATTTATCGACGCGGAACTCGTCATGCACGAGTTCGTATGTCTGGCGCACCAGGTTGAAGAGCGTTTCGTGCTCCTTGTCGACGAGCGGAATCTGCGTGCGGAATTCGTCGGTGAAGGCGAAGGGATCGGCGGGCGCCTTCTTCGCCTTGACGCTCGTCGTCGCTGGTTTGGCGGCTGGTGTGGCAGCAGGCGCAGGCGCGGCAGCGGATTTTCCTGCTGTCGCTTTCTTCGTGGCAGCCTTCTTCGGCTTTTTCGCAGGCGCGGCTGCTTTGGCGGCGGAGGCGTCAGCACTCTCGCTGGCGGATGTGCCCGATTCCGTTGTTTTCTTTGCGGCGGTGCGTTTCTTCGTCGCCTTTTTGAGGTGCGGCGGATGTTCCTTCAGCCTCTGCCGTCTCGGCGGCAGGGGCTTTCTGACTCGCTGGCTGTCTTCTTCGCTTGCGCTGCCTCGGCCGCCCGTGCCGCTTTTGGCGGCTTTTCGCCTTCGCTGCGACGGCAGCGGCCTTCGCCTCTTCAAGGCGCTGCCGATCAGCATGTCGCTTGCGAGGATGTGCTGCAGGAACCACTCGTTGAGGAAGTGCATGAGATCGATCAGCTCGTCGTGATCATTCAAGAAGTTCATCGAGGTTCTGTGCTGATTGATGACGCTGCGGAAGTGGCTGTGTGCCGCCTTCTGCTCTGCAAGCTCCGGATCGCGCGACATGGTCATGATTTCTTCTTCGTAGACATGCTGTTTGACGATGTGATCCTGCATCGTCGTCAAGATTTGTCCGCTCAGGCGGTGATATTCGTCCTCGTGTCCCGCGGCGAGCGCCTCGCGCGCTTCTTCCATGTCTTCGAGCAGGCGGCGATGCCCGTTATCGATGAAGGGGATTCCTGTTTCAAAATTTTCCGAGAAGCGGTACATACGGCTCACTCCATTTTTTGTGCATAATAATTCTCTTCTAACGTATATCGTATCTTGGGAGGTTTGTCTTAATACTCGTTAGGATTTATTCTGCTATAATGTGTAGTGAATTAGCCATGCTTCCTATGGGAATGTTTAGGAGGAGACGAAATTGGAGCAGGATTCGCTTTTTCGACGCGAGGTCGATTTGCCGCTGGCGGCGCGTATGCGTCCCAAGCGGCTTGCGGACTATGTGGGGCAGCAGCACCTCGTGGGCAAGGGAAAGATGCTCAGGAAGCTCATCGCCGAGGACAAGATCTTCTCGATGATCTTCTGGGGACCGCCGGGCGTCGGCAAGACGACGCTCGCACGCATCATTGCGCGGGAGACGAAGGCTCGTTTCATCGACTTTTCCGCCGTGACGAGCGGCATCAAGGAGATTCGCACGGTCATGCAGGAGGCGGAGAAGAACACGGCGTACGGCGAGCGCACGATCCTCTTCGTCGACGAGATTCATCGCTTCAACAAGGCGCAGCAGGACGCTTTCCTGCCGTTCGTGGAAAAGGGAAGCATCATCCTCATCGGTGCGACGACGGAGAACCCGTCGTTCGAGATCAACAGCGCTCTTCTGTCGCGCTGCCGCGTCTTCGTGCTCAAGGCGCTGCAAAAGGAGGACATCCTGGGGCTTCTGCGCCGTGCACTCACAGTGCCCGAGGGTTTTGGCAATCAGAAGGTGGAGATCGCGGACGATCTTCTGGAGGCGCTTGCCGTGTTCGCCAACGGCGACGCTCGTACAGCCCTTTCGACCTTGGAGATCGTCGTTTTGAACGGCGAGGTGGAAAAAGGATGCGATCAAGGTCACGCGCGAGACGGTGGAGCAGTGCTTGGAGAAGAAGTCTCTGCTCTACGACAAGAAGGGCGAGGAGCATTACAATCTGATTTCGGCGCTTCACAAGTCGATGCGAAACTCCGATGCCGACGCTTCGGTTTACTGGCTCGCGCGCATGTTGGAAGCGGGCGAAGATCCTCTCTATATCGCGCGTCGCATCGTGCGCTTTGCCAGCGAGGACGTGGGGCTTGCCGACCCACGCGCCTTGGAGCTTGCCGTCGCGGCATACCAGGCGTGCCACTTCATCGGCATGCCCGAGTGCTCGGTTCATCTGACGCAGGCTGCCCTTTACATGGCGCTCGCGCCAAAATCGAACGCGATGGAGACAGCCTATCTGAAGGCGAAAGCCGATGCGACGACGCGCCTTGCCGAGCCTGTGCCGCTCGTGATCCGGAACGGCGTGACGCGCCTCATGAAGGACGAGGGGTACGGCAAGGGCTACCAGTACGCGCACAATGCGAAGGATAAGCTCACGAACATGCAGTGCCTGCCTGACGACCTCTTGGGGAGGGTCTACTACGAACCGACGGAGGAGGGGCTGGAGGGGCGCTTCAAGGCGCGGCTTGCGGACATTAAGCGCTGGAAGAAGGAGCATGGCGCGAGATAGGGATTTCGCGAGAGCATAGAAAATCGCGAGGGCATAAAAAGCTGCCGCACACGACACGGGCGTGCGGCAGCTTTTTCTTGCGTGTTACAGCCGGAACTTGTGCACTTCTCCTTGGAGAGTCTGCGCGAGTTCGGCAAGTGTATGGCTGGCATTCGACATTTCCTGCATGGCAGCGGCCTGCTCCTCAGTGGCGGCGGAAATCGTTTGCGTGTCTTCCTGCGATTTGTTGCTGATCTCCTGCACCTTGTTCATGGCGGCGCTCATCTCGCTGTTCGCTTGGCTCACCATCTGCACGGCATCGGCAGCGGCGCGGATGTTCTGACCGAGTTCGCCGAACTGGTTGGCGATATTGTCGAAGGCCGCTCCTGAGGCATTGACGGCATCGGTGCCTCTCCTGACGTTTTCGTTTCCAGCCTGTATGGAATCGACGGCTCTTGTCGTGTCCTGCTGAATGGCGGTGATGCGCTCGGTGATGTCCTGCGCGGCGATGCCTGATTGCTCGGCGAGTTTTCTCACTTCCTCGGCGACGACGGCGAAGCCTTTGCCGGCTTCGCCGGCACGCGCCGCTTCGATGGCGGCATTGAGGGCGAGGAGGTTCGTCTGTTCCGCGATGCCGGAGATGGTTTTCGACGATGGTACCGATTTCGTCGGAACGCTTGCCCAGCGTATCGATGATTGCTGCCGAAGACTGCACCTGTTCGGCGATGGCTTTGATTTCGGTGATGGCATGACGGACTTTTTCCCTGTCCGTCTGCGGCCGCTTCCCTGACTCTTCTGGGCGAGTTCCTCCACGGAGGATGAGCCCTTTTACTAACATGCTGATGGCTTCTCCCATGGCATGAGTCTGCTCTGTCAGATTGCCTATCGTATCGGCAGAGGCAGCAGCCCCCGCTGCCATGTTGGTGGCATTTTCCGCTACCTGCGTGACGGACTGCGTCGTCTGGCTTGCATTGGCGGTCAGTTCCTGGGAAGAGGCAGCGACGGATTCAGCGGAAGAGGCGACATTCTTGATGACATTCTTCAGACGGGTCTTCATGCCGTTCGCGCTGTGCGCGAGCGCACCCAGCTCGTCGCTGCGGTCTTCCGACAGATCCGCGATGCGCAGGTCGCCTTCCGCGATCTGACCCAGAGCGTCGGTGAGGGAGAGCAAGGGACGGATCGCCTTGCCGATGAGGATGTAGGATATGAAGCTCAGTACGCCGACCAGGATGAGGATGGCGATGACGCTGGCTATCATGAAGGAGTGGCGCACACCGTCCATCGTCCGCACATCGACGCCGAGAAACACGATGCCGATATTTTGGCCGCTGCCGTTCTTCAAGGGCGCATACGAACTCATGTAGTCGTTGCCCAGGACAGGGGCACGCCCTTCTTGGGTCTTGCCCTGCTTCAGAACCGTCTCGATGACGACGTCCGAGGCCTTCGTGCCGACGTTGCGCGCGCCGTTGGCGTCCTTGACGTTGGTCGAGATGCGCGTGTCACCCGCGAAGAACGTGATGAAGCCGTGACAGGTATCGCCGAACCTGTCGGTCAGCTCCTGATCCTCGTTCATGTTGTGCTCGCCTTTGTAAAGCACGCCATTCTCTACATGCCATTCTCCGGGGTAGCGTGCGTCGATGCTGTCGAGCATGACCTTGAGGTTGGACGACGCCTGCACCTGCAGCGCATCGTCGAATCCTGAATTGGCGCTGAACCAACCGAGCAGTCCCATGACGACGCATGCAAAGATGATGCAGACGTTGAACGCGAGCACGCTTTTTGTTTGTAAATTCATTGCAGAAAAACCCTCTTTCTTGTATACGGATAAATCGTGGGATATAGCCGATCCGTCTGTGCCTTCGGCGTGTCCTGCACTTGTCAAATTGCTGTATCATCTCCTTATAAATAATAGCCATTTATATCCAGAAATGTATCATGTAGGGTTATTCTACCCCCCGATAATCCTTGCGACTAAAGCACTGTTTTATTAAATAAAAAAGAAAAGACATCTTCGTGTGGAAGATGCCTTACGGGGAGTTGGGCGGCAAGTGCCGCTGTGTGGATTTTGCAGCTTACGACAGAAGCAGACTGTCATTCGCCATTTCGTTGCCCGCAGCCTTTTCGAAGAGGGCAAGCAGGTCGCGCACAGCGAGGCGCGATTTTTCCTCTCCCTTGACGTCGACGAGGATCTTGCCCTCGTGCATCATGATGAGGCGGTTGCCGAGACGCAGCGCGTCCTTCATGTTGTGCGTGATCATGAGCGTTGTCAGGCGGCGCTTTTCTACGATGTCCTTCGTGATGTCGAGGACTTTTTCCGCCGTCTTGGGATCGAGGGCAGCCGTGTGCTCGTCGAGGAGCAGGAGCTTCGGGGAGGCCATCGTCGCCATGAGGAGGGTCAGAGCTTGGCGCTGGCCGCCCGAGAGCAGCCCTGACCTTGGATTCGAGGCGGTCTTCCAGCCCAAGGTTGAGTCCTGCCAGAAGCTCGCGGAAGCGTTCGCGCTGCGCCTTGGAGAAGCTCCAACGAAGGCGCGGTGCATTGCCGCGGCGTGCGGCAATGGCGAGGTTTTCCTCGATCATCATGCCCGCCGCCGTGCCCATCATGGGGTCTTGGAAGACTCGTCCGATGTATTTGGCACGCTTGTGCTCGGGCCATTTCGTGATGTCCGTGCCCGCGATGACGATGCTGCCCGCATCGACGCGGAAGGTGCCGGCGATGGAGTTCATCAGCGTCGACTTGCCTGCGCCGTTGCCGCCGATGACGGTCACGAAGTCGCCGGGCGCAAGGTGAAGCGTGACGCCCCGGAGCGCATATTTCTCCGTGATCGTGCCGGGGTTGAAGGTCTTCGAGATATTTTCGAGCCTGAGCATCAGCGAAGCCCTCCTTTCGCGCGGCGGATACGCGCTTGGATCAGCGGCAGGGACAGCGCGAGGGCGACGAGTGCCGCTGTGAAGAGCTTGAGGTCGTTGGGCGGCATGCCCAGTTCGAGGACGATGGCGATGACGGCACGGTAGACGATGGAGCCGCCGATGACGGCGAGGAGGCAGTTCTTGAAGCTGCGCGTGCCGAAGAGGACTTCGCCGATGATGACGGAGGCGAGGCCGATGACGATGGTGCCGACGCCCATGCCGACGTCGGCGAAGCCGTTCGCCTGCGCGACGAGTGCGCCCGAGATGGCGACGAGGCCGTTCGAGAGCAGAAGGCCGAGGATGATCGTCATGTCGGTGTTGACGCCGTTCGCGCGGATCATGTGGGGGTTGTCGCCCGTCGCGCGGATCGCCGCGCCCAGCTCCGTGCCGAAGAAGTAGTAGCATGCGACGCTGATGAGGACGACGACGAGAAAGCCCATGGCGAGCACGGAAAGCTCGCGCGTGAGGCCGAGACTCTGCGCCTGCGTGAAGATCGTCTCCGTGTTGAGGAGCGGCAGGTTCGCCTTGCCCATGATGCGCAGGTTCACGGAATAGAGCGCGATCATCGTGAGGATGCCCGCGAGGAGCGCGGGAATCTTGAGCTTCGTCGTCAGCAGCCCCGTGATGACGCCCGAGACCATGCCGGCGGCAAAGGGCTGCGCCGATGGCGAGGAGGGGCGGCGTGCCGGCAGCGAGGAAGCTCGCCGCCGTCGCCGCGCCCAGAGGGAAGCTTCCCTCGACGGTGAGGTCGGCGATGTCGAGAACGCGGAAGGTCAGGTAGACACCGATGGCGAGCAGCGCCCATAAGAGACCCCAGGGAAATCGTTGGTATGATGAGATCCATAGAGAAATTTTTCTCCTTTTGCACGAAGCAGCCGCAAGCGGAAGCCCGGCGGCTGCTTCGTGGATATTCTATGAAGGATGTTTTGCCTGAAAGGACGAGGAAAGTCTGTGCGAGCCTTCCTTCCGTCACGTTCACTCGAAGACCGGGCGTCCTTCAGGATGTCGGCAGGAATCTGGATGCCGAGCTTTTCGGCGTCCGTCTTGTTGATGCTGACCTTCAGCTCCTTCGCTGTCTCGATCGGCATGTCGGCGGGCTTTTTCTTGCCTTCGAGGATGTCGGCAGCCATGTGTCCCGTCTGCACGCCGAGCTTGTAGTAGTCGATGCCGTAGGTCGCGAGAGCGCCCGCCTTGACCCAGTTGTCCTCGCTGCAGAACACGGGCTTCTTCGCTGCGTCCGTGATGGAGAGGAGCGTCGGGACGGCGGAGGCCATGACGTTGTCCGTCGGCTCGAAGAAGGCGTCGACGTCGCCGACGAGGCTGTTCGCTGCCTGCTGGATGTCGTTGACGGTCGAGATCGTCGCTGTGCGCACCGCGAGGCCGCGGCTCTCGGCGTATTCGGTGATCGCCTTCGCCTGCACCTCGGAATTGACCTCGCTTGAGCAGTAGATGATGCCGATGGTCTTGACCTCGGGGCAGATCTTCAGCATGAGGTCGATCTGCTCCTTGACGGGAGCCATGTCGCTCGTGCCCGTGACGTTGCCGCCGGGCTTTTCGTTCGAGGCGGCGAGCTTCGCGCCGATGTAGTCCGTGATCGCCGTGCCGACGATGGGGATGTCGTGCGTCGCGTTCGCCATGCTCTGCGCAGCGGGCGTCGCGATCGCACAGACGAGATTCATCTTCGCGTTGACGAAGCGCTGCGCGATGTTCTGGAGGTTCGATTGATCCGCCTGCGCATTCTGGCGGTCGATGGAGATGTTTTTGCCCTCCTCGAAGCCGCGCTCCTTGAGACCGTCGGAGAAGCCCTTGTTCGCTGCGTCGAGTGCGTTGTGCTCGACGAGCTGCACGACGCCGATCTTCACGTCCTTCGTGTCGGCGCTCTGGCCGCAGCCGGCGAAGCCGAGGCTTGCCGTGAGGAGGGAGGCGCCGAGGACGAGCGCCTTGAGCTTTTTGGAAATGTGCATGAGGATTCCGCCTTTCTGCTGTGCGGGAGCCGCGGGGACGCCGCCCTCCCCGGAATATTTTTTTATGAAATGAACTGCATTTCGGGAAGCGCGGATGAATGCAGCCCGCATCTTCAAACATCTGGGCGACGCATCCTATCAGCGATTCCTTGGACAATAATGACATTATACATGGTTGCAAGGAGAAATGCCATAGCTGCGGGAAAAATCGTGCAAAAAAGTACAAGTACATTCAAAAAAAGAATAATATATCATAAAAAAATTTGACATTTTTTTATTTAATAGTATATTATATAACGTGGAAAAGGTGAAAAACCTTGATAAGGGACTATGGTCTCTGTACAGGATGGAGGAGATATTTGATGTTTGGCGCGAAAACATCTGTGGCCGCTTCGGGCGACGGACAGAATCTGACGGCTGCGATTCAGCGAATCGTGCAGGGGCATGAGCAGAATCAGCCCTTTGAAAAAGCTGATTCGCGCGAGCCTTGAGTACAATGCGCTCAATGCGCTCATCGACAAGGTGAACGAGGAGGTTGACTATCAGAAATTCCGCATCAGGACGATCAACGCGGCCGTTCATTCGGGACTTTGGTACATGAAGATCAATGCGGATTTCAGCATCGCCTATGCGATCTGGTCGGATGAATTCCGCCGCATGGTCGGCTTCCGCGATGAGAGCGACTTTCCGAACACGGTGGAAGCTTGGAGTTCGCGCCTCCATCCGGAAGACGTGGACGGCACGCTGTCCTCCTTTACGCGCTGCATCAAGGATCTGAGCGGCAATACGCCGTATGACGTCGATTACCGTCTGCAGGTGCGCGACGGCAGCTACAAGTGGTTTCATGCCTCGGGCAATGTCGTGCGCAACAGGAGCGGTCATCCCGAGGAGATCATCGGCGTCTTCGTCGACATCGACGAGGAGATCAAGAACAAGGAGTATCTCGATTACACGTTGAAGCGCTACGAGGCGATCGACAGCATCCTGGCGGAAGGCTCGTGGAACATGAAGGTCATCGGCGACGATCCGACGAATCCGAACAATGAGTTCTGGTGGTCGGACCGCTTCCGCCACCTCTTGGGCTTCTCCAATACGACGGACTTCCCGAACAGGCTGAATTCGTGGGCCGATCGCCTGCATCCTGAGGACAAGGAGCGCACCTTGCAGGCGTTTCAAGCGCATATCATGGATCGCAGCGGCAGGACGCCGTTTGACCTGGAATATCGCCTGCAGACGAAGACGGGCGAATACCTGTGGTTTCACGCCGTGGGCAAGACGATCCGAAAACCCGACGGAACGCCCGTCTTGGTCGCCGGCGCCATCGAGGACATCACGTTGCGCAAGACCGGCAAGGAGCAGTTCTACAAGGAATTCGGATCGAGGATGAATGGGCTTTACAGCTCGATCGAGACCATCACGACGCGCGTGGGCGAGACGGCAGAGCGCACGGGCGAGATCACCGGCGTGCAGGCGGAGATCACGCGGGCGGCGGAGAACACGCGCGAGCAGACCGAGAACACGCTCAAGATGACGGAGCTCATCATGAACATCTCGAAGCAGACGAACCTCTTGGCGCTCAACGCTTCCATCGAGGCGGCGCGCGCAGGCGATGCGGGACGAGGCTTCTCCGTCGTTGCAGAAGAGGTGCGCAAGCTTGCCGACAGCAGCCAGGAGGCAGTCGGCAAGATCGTCGAGGCGCTCGGCTCGATGGAAAAGGCGGCAGCCAACATCGAGGAGAGGATCAAGGCGATCAATCTCCTGCTGGAGCGTCAAGCGGCAGACATGAAGGAGATCGACACGTCCGTGAAACAGGCGAAGGACATCTCAGGCGACATCGAGAAGCTGTCGAAGAGCATGTAAGGCATCCGGAAAAAAACGTCGACGAGGAGCATGGCAGCGTGCCCTTCGCCGGCGTTTTGTCATGAAGACGGCTGGTGGGACGCAGGGCATGAATCTCGGCAGGCGAGGTTGTGCATGCAGTTTTGGCGAGCTTAGTGTAAACGCCCACGCCTTACGGCACCACAATGAACGAGAACCGCCATCTATGGTATAATAAGAGCAGACGTTGAAGGTCGAATAATTTTTTTGAGATTCGATCTCGCTGTGTAAACTGATCTGGTCTCCTTTTTTTCGCACCACGCTTTGTTCAGAGCTACGCTCAAAAGGACGTATGGTAAAATGAGCCATCATCGAGGAGGCCACGTCGTACAAAGGGAGGGAATCCTCATGGATGTCACGTACGAACGCTGTTGTGGGATTGATGTGCACAAACGCTCGATCGTCGCCTGCCTCAGATGTGGCAAGAAGCAGGAAATACGAACATTTGGCACGACAAGCAAAGAAATCCGCGCACTCGCCAAATGGCTTTTGGGATGAAAAAGTGCCAGATGGCCGCCATGGAAAGCACGGGTTCCTACTGGAAACCCGTCTACAATCTTTTCGAGACCTCTCATCTAGGCGTCATGATCGTCAACGCCGGGGAACATGAAGAATGTTCCCGGAAGGAAGACTCGATGTGAAGGATGCCGAATGGATCGCGGACTTGCTGCAGCACGGGCTGTTGAGCGCGAGCTATATTCCGAAACAGGGAGCAACGCGAGTTGCGGGAAGTTTCGGTACAGAAAGAGCTTGATTGCCGAGCGTGCACGTGAACTCAACCGTCTGCAGAAGATGCTGGAAGGAGGAAATATCAAGCTGTCCAGCGTAGTTTCCAACATCAACGGCAAAAGCTCGCGCAGCCTCTTGCAGAAGCTGCTCAAGAAGGATGCGCCGCTGCAGAAGGATGAAGTGGAAGAAAGCCTTCACGGAGCATTGAGGCACAAGGTGGAAGATGTCATGCAAGCGCTGGACGGCTTTCTCACGCCTTTGCAGAAACAACTGATCCTGCAAGTCGTAGATCATATCGACGACATGACGAAGCGCATCGGTCAGATGGATAAGCTCGTCAAGCAGTACAGCAGCGGCTATGAAGACGCGATAGAAAAAGCTGGACGAGATACCGGGCATAGGGGAGGCAGAGCGCGGAAACCATTTTGGCGGAAACAGGTTTGGATATGAGTCGCTTTGCAACGGAGAAACATCTGTCCAGCTGGGCGGGTCTGTCTCGAGGAACAACGAAAGTGCCGGAAAGCGGCAAAGCGGCAGGACTACCAAAGGGAACGCCACACTGAAGACTACGCTGATACAATGCGCCAAGGCAGCCATCAAGAAGAAGGACTCCTTCTTGTCCGCACAATATGACAGGCTCGTCGTACGACGGGGAGCAAAACGTGCCACAGTAGCTGTAGCGCATACCATGCTGATAGCCATTTACCACATATTGAAGCTGGGAGAGCCCTTCATCGATCTGGGAGCCGACTATTACAACAAATTCAACAAGGAGAGAAAGATCAACAGTTATCTAACGAAGCTGAAAAAACTGGGTTGGCAGCCTGAAACAGCCACATTCTCGGCGGCATCCACATAAAATTTCAGTCAAACAGAGCAATGGGGGATTTTTGCGCTTTTTCCAGCCTTAGCACAAAGGTTCTCATGGTAAATATTTCTCGGTGGGGGTTGCAAAAAAGGCAAAGAGACCTGTACCCTATAGTGTATGCTAACGAGGCAAATACAAAACAAGGAAGGTCTCTTATGGAAACCATTGTAACAGAAATCTTGGAAATAATAAAGGGTGCGAAGGACAGCATATCGCGGGAAGAGCGAATCCGCAGTTATCTCGAAGACCTCGCATGCCGTGCGGTCAGCGAGGCGCTCGAACGGATCGACAAAGAACTGGCGGGCAGATACGCTGATAAAGGCTGGCATGTGGAACGTCTGGACTGGCGCACCGTGCAGGCGAGCTACGGGACGCTCCGCATACGCCGCCGAAGGATGTGCAAAGAAGGAGAGGCAGGAATCTATCCCTTGGACAAGGAGCTGGGCATCCGCCCCTATAGGAGATACACCGCCTACCTGGAATACACCATCGCCCAGATTGCCGCCAAGACCGTCTACCGTGTCACGGCCGATGCCGTCAACCTGCTGACGCCGGTCACGATGAGCCACCAGCAAGTCGCCCGCGTAGTGAAGCAAGTGGGCGAAACCTACAGCGCATGGGAAGACCTGCAGGCGACGCCCGACCCAATGGAAAAAAGAACTGCGTCAACCGCAAGTCCTCTACATCGAGGGAGACGGCCTCATGCTGCACGGGCAGAAGAAGAAACAAAAGGAACTGCATCGCTTCCAGATCGCCGAAGGCGTGCGAGAGAACGGCAACCGACGCGAACTTATAGGAACCCACTACATAGCAGACTTCAGCCATGAAAAAAAGCCAAGGACAGGATGCTGCACTATATAGGCAGCCATTATGACCTGACGCACACGTTGGTGCTGAGCAACAGTGACGGAGGAGCCGGCTACAGCATCGACGCATTCAAGGAGATCGTGGGGAAAGTCGGAAGGCACGAGCATTTCCGCGATTGGTATCACGTGCAGAGGAAGTGCAAGGAACGCCTCTCCTGGGCGAACAGAAAGCTGCGCCGGGAACTGCACAGAGCCTTGAAGAACCACGACCGAGAGCGTCTAGGCCTCGTACTGGACACCTTGGAATCCACAGCCCGGGACGAACACCAAGCCGAACAAGTGCGCCTTCTCCGAGGCTACATGACGCGGAACTGGTCATACCTTGCCTCGTTGGAGCAACGGGGACTGGGCGGATGCAGCAAGCTCCTGGGCACATGCGAGAGCAACCATCGGCTGTACAGCTACCGGATGAAGAAGCAAGGGAGGCGATGGAGCGGAGACGGCGGCAAGGCGATGGCGAAGATCATCACGGGGCTGAAGAACGGCGACCTGCGCGAGGCCATGGTGGCCAAAGCGGAGCTGTTCAATCCGAAGTCTGGCAGGGATTTCCGCGGAGCTGTGAGGCAAGCGTTGAAGAAAAAGCAAGGGCAACGCGCATGAAGGCGTGCGACATGGGAGGATCACGGTGAGCGCGCCGATGAGCAGTGCGATTGGACATTTGTCCAAATGCTTCGCTTAAAGAGGAAAAAAACAGGCATGCCGCGAAGGCAGACGCATCAAGGGTTGAAATTTCCCACCGAGAACATCTTGACACATACTTTGGCGAGATTGCCCCTTGGCAAAAGCTGAAAATTCATGTATAATGTCACTGTGATAACACTTTAACGAAAAGAAGGAGTGCTTGGTTTTGAAGAAAATCTTATTCATCTGTCTGTCCCTCGTCCTGGCGGCGGGGCTTGCGGCGGGCTGCGGCGGCACGAAGGAGAAGGCGGCGGGCGATGCGCCGAAGAAGATCGTCATCGGTCTTGACGACAACTTCCCGCCGATGGGCTTCCTCGACGAGAAGAACGAGATCACGGGCTTCGACGTGGAACTGGCGAAGGAAGCGGCGAAGCGTCTGGGCACGGAAGTCGAGTTCAAGGGAATCGACTGGGCGAGCAAGGAAGCCGAAATCCAGAGCGGCCGCATCGACGCGCTGTGGAACGGACTGGAGATCACGGAGGAGCGCAAGAAGAACCTGCTCTTTTCCGAGCCTTACATGAACGATCAGCAGGTGATTTTCAAGCGCGCTGACGACGCTTCGATCACGAAGGAGGACGACCTCAAGGACAAGGTCGTCGCCACCCAGAGCGCTTCGGGCACGGCGGAGGATTATGTGGACGGACACAAGGATGTGACGGGCTACAAGGATGTCAAGAAGTACGCGGACTATCTGTCGGCGTTCATGGATCTCGAGAACGGCCGCGTCGATGCGATCGTCTGCGATGAGATCATCGGCCGTTACTATATGTCGAAGCATCCGGAGAAAATCGCCGCGCTCGATGGTCACGTCGGCCCTGTGACGCAGTTCGGCGTCGCCTACCGCAAGGACGATACGGCGCTCAAGGAGAAGATGCAGAAAGTGCTCGACGAGATGCGTGCTGACGGCACGATGGCGAAAGTCTCGGAAAAGTGGTTCGGCAAGGATATCACGAAGCTGTAATGTTTTAGTTGTCTTGGAGGCTGTGCGCGAGCTTGGGGCTTGTGCACAGCCTTGCTGTATTTCGTGTTTTTTTATTGAGCGAGTACAGATCTCGTGATAAAATATAGAATAAAGAAAGGATATTTTTTGACATGGAGAGAGCTGTATGGCGCGGGTGAAGAGAACGTACAAGGATTCGCTTTTTTGCGATATATTCCGCCGCAAAGATTATTTGCAGGATGTATATCGCGGGCTTTTTGGGCGAGATGTTTCCTTGCAGGAAATACAGCTCATGACGCTGCAGGGGACATTCTTCAACGACGAGAAGAATGATGTGAGTTTCTTGGCGGGTAAGCGGCAAATTGTTTTGATGGAGCACCAGAGTACTTTGAACGAGAATATGCCCTTGCGTATGTTTTGGTATATGGCGAAGCTTTATCGGAAGCAAGTGCCGAAGGATGCACCGTATCGAACGCGACGTCTCCAGTTGCCGGCACCATGCTTCTATGTATTCTACAATGGTCTTGATCCAGCGCCGGATGAATGGGAAATGCGCCTGTCGGAAGCTTTCGAGGGAGAGTGCTCCTCGTTGGAACTTTGCGTCACGGCATATAATATTAACGAGACTTCTGGCAGCGTGATCCTTGAGAGGAGTCGCACTCTCAAGGGATATAGTGCGTTCGTGGCACAGGTGCGCCGAAGGGCGGCGGAAGGGAGGAGCCTTGAGGAAGCCGTCAAACTGGCGATTCGTTATTGTATCGGGCAGGATTATCTGGCGGAATATTTCCATGAGCGTGAAATGGAGGAGGTTTTCGACATGGTGAGCTTCAAGTGGGATCCGGAGTTGGCGAAGCGTGTGCAGCTTGAAGAAGCGCGAGAGATCGGCATGGAGCAGGGACTGGAAAAAGGGATGGAAAAAGGGATGGAAAAAGGGATGGAAAAAGGCGTGGCAGAGGTCGTGCTCAACATGCTGAAGAAGAAATGGTCGCTGCAGGATATTTCTGAAGTTTCCAAGTGGCCGCTGGCGAAGATTGAAAACCTAGGGAAGATGCACCAGCTTCTTTGAGGCTGTGATCGCTCATGCTGCGCGCTTCTTGCCTGGCTTGCGGGAACAGTGAGCGGGGCAAGCTTTTGTCTTGGGAGGTGGAACATGGAGCTGGAGTTTGTCAAGCTGAGCCCTTTGGGCAATACGACGGTGTTTTTGCGCGGGGAAGCTGCGGCGGAGGAGCGCTCTGCTCTGCTCTCTGAGGCGATGGATTACGATCATCTGGCGGCAGAGCAGGCGGGATTTCTCGTCGAGCCGCATACGGAGGAGGCGATCCTCCGCGTCGAGATGTCGGGCGGCGAGTTCTGCGGCAATGCGATGCTTTCCGCCGCGGCGCTGATGGCGTCCGAGGGCGCGAGGCCGCCCTTTCTCATCGAGTGCTCAGGGACGGCGGAGCCGCTTCGGGCTGAGGCGCACCCGCTTGGCGACGGACGTTGGCTGGCCAGCGCTGAAATGCCGCAAGCGCATGGGATGCGGCGTATTTCCCTGAAGGGCTTTTCCTTTCGGGGGGCGGCAACGTGCGTGTCTTTGCCGGGCATCGTGCATCTCGTCCTCGAAGCTTCCAAACTTTTTGCGGAGGACTACGATGCGCTTCTCGCTCGTCTGATGCGTGAGGCAGTCGCCGATGCGTATGGCATCATGCCGTTTGAGCGCATGGGACACAATCGCTTCCGCATCCGTCCCTACGTTGCCGTGCCGAGCGCGAACAGCCGCGTCTTCGAGCGTGCCTGTGGCTCGGGAAGTCTGGCGCTTGCGCTCGCCGAAGGCCGTGAGGATGGGCGCATCACCGTGGAGCAGCTCGGCGGAACGCTCTTCGTCAGGCGCGGTGAGCGGATTTTTCTCGAAGGCGAGGTGCTCATTTCCTGCAGCGGTACGGTGCGGCTTGGAGACGTGGGCTGGTGGGCCGCCGAGGGGTTCGTGCCGGAGCTGTAGACGGCGTGATGACTATGACGAAGATCACAGGCATCACGCCGTGCATCATGTCCATGCCGCTTTTGTGCGGGAGCGCACGGATTTGTTGAAAAGTGAAGAGAATGTTGATATAATCAACTAAAGAATCCATGCATCGTGGATGCGAGACGGTCTATATCGCATGCAGCGGGGAAATGCATGAGAGGGAGGCTGTTATGGACAATTTGCAGGTGGCGCGCTGTTTCTCGATTTTGGACGGGCGCTCACGCAGCTATGTACAGGAGGCGTGCCGCCCCTTGGCAATCGCCTATTCCGAGTACGTCCTGTTGCTGCGCCTTTTCAACTGCGAGGGGGCGAGCCAGGAGGAGCTGTCGCGCAGTCTGCAGACGGACAAGTCCGCCGTGGCACGCACCTTGAAGCTCTTGGAGCAGAAAGGGTTCATCTACCGTGAGAAGGATGAAGATGATCGGCGCATCAAGCGCATTCGCCTGACGGAATATGGCCGTCTGCAGCATGGTTTTCTGCTCTCTGTCATGAATTGCTGGGTCGATCATCTGGTGGGGACTTTGCCGCCTGAAGATTCCGCGATCGTGGAGCGGGGGTTCCGCCAGCTGGCCGAGCGGTCGCAGGGGGCAGACTTTTTCGAGATCATCAAGAAGATCCGGCGTTGAGCCTTCGAGGGGATCGTGAATTTCCTTTGCGTGGCGAGGGGGGGAGCGGTGTGAGATATGGAGGACGCGGAGCGTTCGCGCTCTTTTTGAGCGCGGCGCTCTTTGTCTTCTCGGGCTGCGGCGAGACGCCGTCTGAGAAGGCGAAGGCTCCGCTGGTGCGCACGCAGCGCATCGCGGCGGGGGAGACGGTGCGCACGGTGAATTATGCAGGCAGCGTGCGCGGCCGTTACGAGAAGAATCTGGCGTTTCGGGTCGGCGGTCGCGTCATCGCGCGTGAGGTCAATGTCGGCGATCACGTAAAAAAAGCGGTGCGCCGCTCCTGCGCCTCGACGCCTCTGACATCGTGCAGAGGTCGAGGCAGGCCGATGCCGCAGTCGACGCGGCGAAGGCGCAGCTCGATCTTGCGGCGGCAAACGCCGCGCGCTATCGCGAGCTTTACGCCGCGCAGGCGGTGCCCGCCGCTGTGCTCGATCAGTACGAGACTGCCTATGCCGCAGCGGCGGCGAGCTATCGTCAGGCGCTCGCACAGGCGACGGAAGGGCAGAACGCTGTCTCCTATACGGAACTTTCTGCGGATTCGGCGGGCGTGATTTCCGCAGTCATGGCGGAGACGGGGCAGATCGTCGCAGCGGGACAGACGGTCGTGACGCTCGTGCAGTCGGGCGATCTTGAGGTCGAGATCGCCGTGCCTGAGGATCGGCTTGCCGATGTGCCGCCAGGGCGGGAGGCCGCCGTCTCCTTCTGGGCGCTCGGCTCCGGAAGCGTTTTGGGCACGGTGCGCGAGGTCGCGCCCGTGGCAGACCCTGCGACGCGCACCTACCGCGTGCGCATCGCCATGCCCGCGCCGCCTGCAGGACTGGCGCTCGGCATGACGGCGAACGTGGCGATGGGAAAGGTGCCGACAGCTGCCGTGCGTCTGCCTCTTTCTTCCATCTATCAGACGGGCGGGGCGCCTGCCGTCTGGCTCGTCGGCGAGGACGGCAAGGTGTCTCTGCACGAAGTCGAGGTGGAGGGCTATGACGGCAACGACGTGCTCGTGCAGGGACTTTCGGGTGATGCGCTCGTCGTGACGGCAGGCGTTCACAAGCTGCATGAGGGCGATGAGGTGCGGACGGAGGAGACGCCATGAAGAACCTCGCGGAACTTTCCCTGAAGAACAAAGGACTCGTCTGGTATTTCATCATCGTCGTCTTCGTCGGCGGCGTTTTTCCTACGGGAAGCTCGGCAGGGATGGAGGATCCCGACTTCACGATCCGCCAGATGGTCGTTTCGGCAGCCCTGGCCGGGTGCGACAGCGGAGCAGATGGAAGAGCAGGTCACGGACAAGCTGGAGAAGAAGCTGCAGGATGTGCCGGGACTGAAGAAGCTCAAGAGCTATTCGCGCGAGGGGCAGGCGGTCATCTATGTGACGCTGGACGACGATGTGCCCAAGGAGGATATTCGTCCGACATGGCGCGACGTGCGCAATCTTTGCGAGGACGAGAAGCGCAGTCTGCCCACGGGCGTCTATGGCCCCTACTGCAACGATCGCTTCGACGATGTCTACGGCTCGGTCTATGCCGTGACGGGGGACGGCTGGTCATACGAAGAGATGCGCGAGCAGGCGGAGAAGATGCGCCGCGCCCTGCTTGCGGTGGAGAACGTGCAGAAGGTCGAGCTGATCGGCGTGCAGAGCGAGAAGATCTATGTCGAAGCTGCGCGCGAGCGTCTCGCGGAGCTCGGCATACCGCCGGAGGCGATCGTTGCCGCCATACGCATGCAGCAGGAGATGACGCCGGCGGGCATGATCGAGACGCAGACGGACAACGTCTATGTGCGCGTCTCGGGCGCTTTCGACGACCTTGAGGCAATCCGCGCCCTGCCTATCGCTGCGGCAGGGCGCACCTTCCGTCTCGGCGACATCGCGAGCGTCACACGCCGCTACGCCGAGCCGAGCGAACTCGAAGATGTACTTTGACGGCGAGCCTGCGGTGGGCGTCGCCGTTTCCATGCGCCCGGGCGGCAACATTCTGACGCTCGGCAAGGATCTGCAGAAGGAGGTCGCTGCGTTCAAGGAAGATCTGCCGCTTGGCCTGGAGATTCATCAAGTGTCCGACCAGCCGCAGGTCGTCGCAGAATCCATCGATGACTTCGTGGATACCCTGCGCGAAGCCGTCATCATCGTGCTCGCCGTGAGCTTCCTGTCTCTCGGCCTTCGCACGGGGGTTGTCGTCGCCTGCTGCATACCGCTCGTCTTGACGGGCGTCTTTCTCTTCATGTACGGCGCGGGCATCGATCTGCAGAAGGTGTCCTTGGGAGCGCTCATCATCGCGCTCGGTCTCCTGGTGGACGATGAGATCATCGCCGTCGAGATGATGAGCGTCAAGCTTGAGGAGGGGCTTGACCGTTTCGCCGCCGCCTCGCACGCTTTCCGTGCGACGGCGCTGCCCATGCTGACGGGAACGCTCATCACATGCGCGGGCTTCATCCCCGTCGCCTTCTCAAAGGGCATGGCGGCGGAGTTCTGCGCGTCGCTCTTCCCTGTCATCTCCGTGGCGCTGCTCCTGTCGTGGATCGTTTCCGTCATGGTTGCGCCGCTTCTCGGCTATCATCTCATCCGCATCGAGCCGAAGCGCGATGAAAAGGGCGAGGCCGCGCTCTATCAGGGACGCTTCTACCGCGCGTTCCGCCGCGTGCTCGAAGCGTTCCTCACGCATCGTCGGCTCGTGCTCATCGCGACGGCGCTCGTTTTTGCTGCCTCCGTCGCGCTCCTCGGCGCCTGCCGACAGGACTTCTTCCCGCCGTCCCTGCGTCCCGAGATCATCGTGGAGATGAATCTCGCCGAAGGCTCTTCCATGAAGAATACGGATGGGGAGGCGAAGCGCTTCGCCGCTTTCCTCGACGGGCTTCGCGGCGAGTACAGGAACTATTCCGCCTATGTGGGCGAGGGGGCGCCGCGCTTCGTGCTGACCTTTGACCCCGTGCTGCCCGCGGATAATTACGCGCAGTTCGTCATCGTGGCGAACGACGAGGATTCGCGCGAGGATCTGACGGCGAAGATCCGCACGGAGCTTTCGGAAAATTTTCCGAACGTGCGCACGAACCTCAAGTTCATCCAGACGGGAGCCGCCCGCTGCCTATCCCATCATGCTGCGCGTGACGGGAACGGACGCAGGGAAGGTCATGGCGCTAGCGAACGAGGTCGCCGCGATCGTGGCGGACGATGAGAACACGCGCGACGTGCATCTCGACTGGCAGGGAAAAAAAGCAAGGCTGTACACGTCGAGCTTGACCAGGACAAGCTCAAGGCGCTCGGGCTTTCGACGCAGGCGGTGCAGCAGATGCTCTACACGGAGCTTTCGGGCGCGAAGGCGGCGGAGCTTTACGACGGCGACCGCACGGTGGACATCGTGCTGCGCCTCAGGAAGGCGACCGCGACGAGCTGTCGCGCCTCGGGGAGCTGCCGATCTACCCTGCCGAAAACGGGCTATGTACCTCTCGCGCAGATTGCGAAGATTTCCTATGCGGCGGAAAACGGCATCATCTGGCGGCACGACCTGAAGCCTGCCGTGACCGTGCGTGCCGGCATCCGCGAAGGCACGGCGACGGAGGCGGCGAAGAAGGTGTACCAGGAGACAAAGGAGCTGCGCGAGAGCCTGCCCGCAGGCTATGCCATCGAGCCGGACGGCAGTCTCGCGACCAGTCGGGACTCGATGGCGTATCTTCTTGAGCCTGTGCCTGCCGCGATCTTCGTCATCATGACGCTCTTGATTTTCCGGTGCGCGATGGAAGAGCCATGCTCATCACGCTCCTGACGGCGCCCTTGGGCATCATCGGCGTCGCCTTCGGCATGTTCCTCACGAGAGAGCCGATCGGCTTCGTCGCCGCTCTCGGCATCCTTGCGCTTTCGGGCATGATCATCCGCAACTCCGTCATCCTCATCGACCAGATTCAGAAGCACATCGAAGCGGGAGAATCGCCGTGGCAGGCGGTCATCGACTCCGCTGTCCTGCGCTTTCGCCCCATCATGCTGACAGCAGCCGCCGCGATCCTCGGCATGATTCCCCTGATGGCGAGCGCTTTCTGGGGGCCGATGGCGGTCGCAATCGCGAGCGGGCTTCTCGCGGCGACGGTGCTGACACTGCTCGTGCTGCCTGTCATGTATGTCGCCGTCTATCGCGTGGGGCGGGACGCATGAGCGATCGAGATGAAAAATGACATTTCGAATCCTCTGGACTTTTTGTACTAATATGTGATATATTAGGGCAGAAGAATTTCGGTTTTGTGTTTTGACAAGAACGATGATGAGGATGTTTCGCACTCGGTGAGGAAAAGGGTGGTGCATGGCGATGTCTTGGAAAAAGATAGGGAAAGTGGCGAGCTTTCTCTCCTGTTTTCTTGCTTTTGCAACGATCCTTTTTCTTCTTTCGAGCATTTTTTCGACGGCTTTATCGGCGTCCAGAGTCCATGGGATTGCCATGCACCGGACAAGGTGGCGGGATTTTCCATGCAGGGCGCTGCTGCCGACGAGATCGAATTCGATGAGCTGCGCTATCGTGAGAGCGCGAAGCAGCCCACGGAGCAGGAGATGAAGGAGATCCTCGGCGAGGCGCAGGCCGGTGCTGAAGACTGGCGGAGCGTGACGTATCCCGCGCCGCCGCTCCTTTCAAGCGATGCGCGTTACGTCTATATGACGACGCGGCTGCCCGAAGAGGGCTACAGCGGCATGGGCGTCTTTTTTTCAAGACGACGAACGAGTCGGTTCGTCTCTGGCTTGACGATGAGCTGATCTACGAATACGGCCCGATGGAGGATGGCGAGTACAGCCAGGGCGTGCGCTGGCATCTCGTTCTCCTCCCCGCGGGGTGCGAGGGAAAGAGCTTGACCTTCGGTCTGCATTCGTTCAGCACATCCAACTTGGGACGCTTCAACCGCCTGGCCGTGAACGATGTGCGTGCGAGCGTGTCGGAGCTTTTCTTTGCGGATCTTCCTTTCGTCTTCGATCTGGCGCTCATCTTCCTGATGAGCGCGATCATCATCGTCTATACGTTCACCTTGCGCCGCAACCGGCAGGCGTATGCTTTCTTGCTGCTTTTCCTGCTCTCTTACACCCTCTGGATGCTCAGCGTGATGAACTGGAGGTACGTCCTCTTGGAATCGTCGGACTTCTGGTGGTTTATGCAGCTTTCCAACGTGTATCTGATGGCGATCCTCCTTTCTTTGTTCCTCGCAGGCTTCCTGCCCGTTGCCAAGCGCCGTGCGATGCGGCTTTTGGCTGTTCCCTTCGTGCTCTTGCTCATCGCTTCCATCGTCGGCGAGCTCTTTGTTGCGCGCGGCAGCTTCTTCGCGTGCATGGATTTCTACTATCCGCTGGGGTTCATCTGCACGTCGTGGGCGAGCATGATGCTTTTGCGCGAAGCGCGGCGGGGGAACGAGTATTGCCGCGTTGCGCTCGTGCCCTTCCTGACGATCGTGCCGCTCGGGCTTTTCGATGGACTTTGGGCGCAGTATCATCTGTTCGCATGGGACACTTACGTCACGCCCTTCGCGATCCTGTCCTTCGTCGTGTTCATCCTCGGCACGATCCGCATGCGAATACGCGACGAGGTGCGCAGTGAAGCGATGAAGAAATCACTGCTCGACGAGATCATGGAAGCGCGGCAGAAAGCGCAGGTCGATCCTTTGACGCAGTGCTTCAACCGCTATAAGTTCAACGAAGTCTTCCCTGAATGGACCAAGGTGGCGCAGGGAACGGACGGCAACCTCGCCCTGATGATTCTCGACATCGATTTCTTCAAGCATGTGAACGACGAATATGGTCACGATGAGGGCGATCAGGTGCTGCGCAATTTCGCCGAGGTTTTGCACACCGCGCTCGACCGTCGCCATCTCTTGGTTCGTTGGGGCGGCGAGGAGTTCGTCATCCTCTGCCTGCACTACACGCTGGAAGAGGCGGAGATTTTCGCGAACCAGCTGCGCGAGAAAGTCGCGGAGTCGCCGATCTGCAATTATCGGCCCATCCATTGCAGCATCGGCGTTTCCTACTGGCGCGGTGCGCAGCAGGAAGCGTCGGCGCTCCTGAAGTGTGCGGACGAGGCGCTCTATCGGGCGAAGCAGGACGGACGCAACTGTGTGCGCGTGGAACAGTCGGAAGGTCTGGCGTCTGAAGGCGAAGTGAAAGAGAGAACCGAGGGTTTGCCTGCGCATTGAGCAGGAAAACAAGGTTCGCATGGAGAAATAACAGGAGTCGGCTGTGCGCCGCGAAGTCTCGCTGAAGAAGCGTTTTCGCGCTGCGGCTGGCTCCTGTTCGCTGTTTCTGCAGCGGACATTTCAACGATCAGACGGGAATTCCCGCTGATACGATCGGGAAGGAGACTTCCCAGAAGAAAGGAAAATTGCATAATGACAAGAAAAGAGAAGTACCGCCAGACAAGGCGCGAGGCCATAGCCACAGGACTGGCACTCGCCGCGCTCATCCTCTATTGGCTCTTCGCCGGCTTCGGCACGGCGCACCTCTTTGGCACGGGAGCGCGCGTTGCGGGCCTGCCCCTCTGGGTCGTCCTGGGGACGTTCGGCACCTGGGCGATGGCGCTCGTCATCGTCCTCTTCCTGCTGCGCTTCGTCTTTCGCGACATGCCGCTGGATGACGAAGAGGCACGGAAGGGGGGCGAGTCGTGATGGAAAAGCTCAGTGTCCTCGTGCCGCTGCTCGCCTTCATGGGGCTCATGCTCGCCGTGAGCTTCGCCGTGCGCGTGCGCCGCGAGAAAGGCGGCGCGGGCTTCGTCTCGCAATATTTCATCGGCAACCGCGCGATCGGCGGCTTCGTGCTCGCCATGACGACGGTCGCGACCTACAGCTCCGTCAGCTCGTTTGTCGGCGGCCCGGCATGGCGTGGAAGGTCGGCTTCGGCTGGATCTACATGGCGGTCGTGCAGGTCACGGCGATCTTCCTCGTGCTCGGCATCTTCGGCAAGCGCGTCGCACTCCTCTCGCGCCGCCTCGACGCCGTGACCATCGTCGACATCATCCGTGCGCGCTTCGGCTCGGACGCGCTCGCGAACCTTTCCGCTTTCGTCATCGTGCTGTTCTTCCTCGGCACGATGACGGCGCAGTTCGTCGGCGGCGCGAAGCTCTTCGAGGCGGTCACTGGCTACAGCTATCTCACGGGACTCGTGCTCTTCGGCGCCGTCGTCGTCATCTATACGGCGGTCGGCGGTTTCCGCGCCGTCGCGCTGACCGATACGCTCTGCGCCGTCATGATGATGATCGGCATCGTGCTTCTGCTTTATTTCGTGCTCGAAGCGGGCGGCGGCTATGGGGCGATCTTGGAGACGATCGAGCGCGACCATCCGGCGATGCTCACTCCCCTGTCCGCCGGCGACATGCCGCTCGGCCTCTACTTCACGCAGTGGCTGCTCGTCGGCATCTGCACGATCGCGCTGCCGCAGTCCGTCGTGCGCGGCATCAGCTACCGCGACACGCGCGGACTGCACCAGGCGATGATCATCGGCACATTCGTCATCGGCTTCATGAACATCGGCGTCAATTTCACGGGCATCCTCGCGCATGGCGTTCTGACATATCCCGTGACGGAATACGGCACGGTCGACAACATCATCCCGCAGGCGATCGCGCACGCCATGCCGCCGGAGCTTGCGAGCGTCGCCATCATCGGCCCTCTGGCGGCGTCGATCTCGACGATCTCGGGACTGCTGATCGTCGCCTCGTCGGCGATCATCAAGGACGTCTACATGCACGAGAAGATGAAGCGCGGGCGCGTGCCCTCGATGCGCCGTCTGCGCTTCTTGTCCATGACGTCGACCGTCATCATCGGTGCGCTCGTCTTCCTGCTCGCCGCCTCGCCGCCGAGCCTCATCTGGCTCATCAACATGTTCGCCTTCGGCGGACTGGAGACGGCGTTCCTCTGGGTCATGCTCTTCGGCCTCTACTGGCGGCGTGCCAACAAGATGGGCGCGATGCTCTCCATGGCGGGCGGCACCGTCGTCTACTGCGCGGCGCAGGCGCTGAAGATCCACGTGTTCGGACTGCATCCCATCGTCCTGGGTCTTTCGTCTTCCCTTGCGCTCTTCCTGCTTGGCACATATCTGGGAAGGCCGACCGCAGCGGAAAGGCTTCGCGTGTTCTTTCCCGACGGGAGAGAGAAGTAGACGTACATCGGTAAAAATATTCGCTTTTCGGCCATCTTGCGTCGCCCTTACAGGAAAGGAAGATTCCCCATGCGCTTCATCCATACCGCTGATTGGCATCTCGGGCGGCTCTTCTTCGGCCGCCACCTGACGAACGATCAGGCGCACGTCCTCGACGAGCTCGTGCGCCTCGCGAGGGACGTGCACGCCGAGGCCGTCGTCCTCGCGGGCGACGTCTACGACCGCGCCGTGCCGCCCGTCGAGGCGGTCGAGCTTTTCGACGATACGATCTCGCGCCTTCTGCTCGAAGAGAAGCTCAAGGTGATCTATATCGCGGGCAACCACGACAGCGCTGCACGCCTTGGCTTCGGCAGCCGCCTCCTCGCAGGGGGCGGCGTTTTTGTCGCGGGGCAGCTGTGTGCGGACGCGCCGCCCATCGTCCTGGAGGATGCGCACGGCAAGGTCGCCTTCTCGCTCCTGCCTTACATGGAGCCGGCGACGGTGCGCTTCGCCTATGGCGAGGCGGCGCAAGAGCTCGCGGGCTTCGACGAGGCGACGTCGTTCGCCGTCGCGCGTGCGGCGGCGCGCATCCCCAAGGACTGCCGCAGCGTCGCCGTCGCCCATGCCTTCATCGCGGGCGGCGCATCGTCGGAATCGGAACGGCCTCTTTCCGTCGGCGGTTCGGACAGCGTGAGTCCCGCGTGCTTCGCGCCCTTTTTCCTACACGGCGCTCGGGCATCTGCACGCGCCGCAGAAGGCGGGCGCGGAAAACATCCGCTATGCAGGCTCGCTCATGAAGTACTCGTTCAGCGAGGCGGGGCAGAGGAAGGGCGTGACCGTCGTCGATCTCGACGCTGACGGCGCCGTCAGCGTCGAGGAAGTGCTCTTGCCGCGCCGCACGACCTCCGCGTCGTTCGCGGCGCACTGGCAGAAATCCTTGCAGATCGCGGGCGATTCCCCAAGAGCGAGGACTACACGGCTGTCGAGCTTTCCGACAAGGGACCCGTGCTCGACGCGCACGGCAAGCTCAGCCAGATCTACCCGAACATTCTGCAAGTCACGCGCCCCGGCCTTTTGGAGCAGGCGGGCACGGTGCGCGAGCAGGGCAGGAAGATGCTTGAGCGTCCTGACGATGTGCTCTTCGGCGAGTTCTTCGCCGACATGACGGGCGAAACGCTCGACGAGGCGCAGAAGAAGACGCTCGACGAGGCGCTCGCGGAGCTTCTGCGCGAGGAAAGGGAGGCGAAGATATGAGGCCGCTGCGATTGACGATGGAAGCTTTCGGATCGTATGGGAAGAAGACCGTCATCGACTTCACGGAGCTTGGCGAAAGGAGCTTCTTCCTGATCCACGGACGCACAGGCTCGGGAAAGACGACGCTGCTCGATGCCATCTGCTTCGCCTTTTACGGTGAGGTGAGCATGGCGGGGCGCACGGGCACGATGATGCGCACGGACGAAGCGCCGCGCGAGGCGAGGACGAGCGTCGACTTCGTCTTTGCTTTGGGAACGCAGAAGTACCATGTATGCCGCACGCCGTCCTATGAGCGCATGAAGAAGGACGGCACGGCACTGACCTCGGTGCAGGCTTCGGCGATGCTCTGGCAGGTCGAGGACGGCGAAAAGGGAGAAGAGCGCGTGCTCGCGCAGCGTCCGTTGACGGTGACGCAGAAGATGACGGAGCTTCTGGGCTTCGGGCCTGTGGAGTTCCGCCAGGTCGTGCTGCTGCCGCAGGGCGCGTTCCGCGATCTTCTGACGGCGAAGGTGGATGAGCGCGAAAAGCTTCTCGCGATACTCTTCAAGACGGAGCGCTACCGCCGCTTGGAAGAGCTTCTGAAGGTGCGGGCAAAGGCGATGGAAGAGCGCAGAAAGGAAATCAAGACGCTGGAGGAGGCGCTTCTCGCGGGCGGCAAAGAAGAGTCTCTCGCGGCGCACATCGCGGCGAGCGAAGGGAAGGAGAAGTCTCTCGCCGCGCTGGAGAAGCGGGCGGAGGAGCTGAAAGGAAAGCATGAAGCGGCGCAGAGCGAGGAGCAGAAAGGGCTTCGTGCGGCGGAACTCTTGACGCGCTTGGAAACGGCGCGAAAAGACCGCGCCGAGCATGAGAAGAAGCGCGGCGCGGTCGACCGCTACCGCGCACAGCTCAAAGAAGCGCAGCGAGCGGCGCAGATCGAGGACGTGGCGGCGCTCGCGGCGCGTGACCGCGAGAAGGCGAAAGAGCGCGAAGACGAGCGCCGGGCGGCGGAGAAACGGCACGAGAAGGCAGCGAGGGAACGAAAGACCGCAGAAGATGCGCTGGCGCAAGAAAAAGCGCGGGAAGACGAGCTGGAAGCGGGCAAGGCGAAGACGCGCAAGCTGGAAGAATACAGCGTGCTCTCGGTGGAGCTGTCGCAGGCAGCCGACCGGGCAAAGGAAAGCGAAGGGAAGGCGCAGCGAGCGGCGGACGAGGCGAGAAAGGCGAAGGACGCGAGGGAAGCGTTCGCCGCCGAACTTCTCGCGCTCGGTACGCGCGAGAAGGAGCTTGCCGAGCGTGCAGCGAAGGCGGATGGCCTTTCCCCTGCAGCTCTCGCAGAAGGAAAAGGAGCGCGAGTCGCGGCAGAATCTCGCCGACTTGCAAAAGCGTGCGGCGCAGGCGGAGAAAAGCCGCCGCGCGTGCGGGAGAACGGGCGGCGGCGGCGCTTCAGGAACACGAGATGAAAAGAGCGAGCCAACGCGCTTTGGAGCTCGTCTATATGGAAGGGCAGGGCGGCGCTCCTCGCAAGCGGGCTTGCCGAGGAGAGCCATGCCCTGTCTGCGGCTCGAAGACACATCCGCAGTTGGCGTTGAGCGACGACGTCGTGCCCGAAAAAGACGCAGGTCGAGAGTGCGCGCCGAGAGACGGAAAAAGGCGGAGAAGGCGCGGCAAGAAGCGGAAAAAGGCGCAGATGGCGGCAGAAGCCGCCGTCTGCGCCATCCACGAGGGAGCTGTCGGCGGCGCAGAAATCGCTGGCGCAGACGACGGAAGACGAAGGAAGCCTCGCCGCCGCCATCGCCTCCTTGCAGACCGAAGCCAAAGCAGCGCGAGAAGCGGCGGCAGCGCAGAAAGAAGCCGCCGCCGAGCGAGAAACGCTTGCCGCGAAGCTCCTGCAAGCGGAGGCCGCAGAAAAAAAGAGACGGCGAAGCGTGCGGAAAAAAGCCAAGGGTGAGGGCAGCACAGGCGGCAGGCGCACTGCAGGAAAAAAGCGTGCGTCGCTGCCCGAAGAATACCGTGAGCCGAAAAGGCTGGAGATGGCGCTGGCGAAGGTGAAGAGCGACGTCGCCGCCAGGGAGAAGGCGAAGACCGTGGCGCAGGACGCTTTCGCTCTGGCGGAAAGATCGCTTGCCGCAGCCAAGGCCGCCGCCGAAGCGGCACGAGCGTCGTCCCGTGCGGCGCAGGAAGAAGCGCGAAAGAGCGAGACGGTTCTCGCCAAGCGCTTGGAGGGCGCGGGGTTCTCCGATGAAGCCGCCTTCCGCGCCGTGCTCACTGGGCATTTTGCGACGGCGGCGGGGCGCGAGGAGGTTGAAAAACGCATCCGCGCCTATGAAGATGCGCAGACAGCTCTCGCCGAGGCGGAAAAAAAAGCCGCCCGGGAGGCGGCAGGCGTCGTCAAGCCCGACCTTGCCAAGCTGAAAGCGGCGAGGGAGGAAGCGTCCGCCGCATGGACGGCAGGCACGCGCGAAGCCGCCGCGCTGGCGCAGGAGCTAAAGGAACGCAGGTCGCGCGAAGAGCAGCTCGAAAAGCTCGCCGCCGAAGCGCGGACGCTCGAAGACGCCTATCATACGGCAGGCATCCTTGCAGAAGTCGCCGTCGGGCAGAACGCCCATCGCATGCACTTCCAGACGTATGTCCTGCGCACGATCCTCGCCGAGGTGACGGACGCGGCGAACCAGCGGCTTCTGCGCATGACGCATGGACAGTACCGCATGGAGCGCAGGGAAGGCGTCGCCGACAGACGGCAGAGCGCGGGACTCGACCTCGAAATCTTCGATGAGAACACGGGCTGCGCGCGTCCTCTGGCGACGCTCTCGGGCGGCGAATCCTTCCTCGCCGCCCTCGCCCTCGCGCTTGGCCTTGCCGACGTCGTAACAAGCTACGCGGGCGGCATCCGCCTCGACACCATCTTCATCGACGAAGGCTTCGGTACTCTCGACTCCGAAACTCTCGATCTCGCCATCAAGACACTGATGGAACTGCAAAAAGGCGGCCGCCTCGTCGGCATCATCTCCCATGTGGAAGAGCTGAAGAGCCGCATCGACGTGCGGCTTGAAGTGGAAAAGGGCGAGGAAGGGAGCACAGCGAGGTTTGTCGTGGGGTAGGGAGAATAGGATTCAGGATGGACTGCTCGGTTGCAGAAAATCATGCACAGAAGGATTTTCATGCGGAGGGTAATATGGATTCACAGCTTCTACAGGAGATAGAACGGTATCTGCAAGAGAACTTTCTCGATATAGTCGCTCTGAGTGAGATGGGGGTGAAGTTTTCTTACGGCACCCAGCATACGGGGAGAATCGGTCAGATGCGCGAGAAATTGGAAAAGATCTTTGCGCATTTTGAGGATTCGTTTTCACAGCGGCTTATGAAATTGATTCGTAAAAAGGGGAAGAGTGAGGTAGAAGTCTATAAGAAGGCGCAGCTTGACAGGAGGCTCTTTTCCAAGCTTCGAACAGATGCACGCTATACGCCGAGCAAGCGGAATATCATGGCACTCGTGATTTCTCTTGAGTTGAATATGAAGGAGGCAGACGATCTTTTGCGGCGAGCTGGTTATGCGCTCTCGTCGACCCGCAAGGAGGATGTGATCTTGCGATATTTCATCGAGCAGGGGGAATACGATCTCTTTCTGATCAATGATGTGCTTGACTACTATGGTCTTCCGATACTCGGTGACAGTGCTGCGCATTGATTGCATTGTCTCTCTGATAGCGACCGCAAGACGCAGCCTGCATGCTAGACTGGACTCGTAAACAAGATTTGCGGGAAAGGCGGTGTGGAGGATGCTGAATATGGCGTTTCGCTTTGATGAAAATAAATATAGGTGGGTGCCATGCACGGATGAGCATGAGATCAATGCGCCGATTGAAGAGCTGCCTTATGTGCTGTCGCTCCGCTATAGCGGAGAGTCGGGCATCGCCAAGCGCTCTGACAGCGCAAAAGGTTATGTGCTTTGTCCATATCATAGAAGACTGGAAGCGGTCGCGCAGCGTTTCTCGAATGGCATCCGTTCTGTATGTGGTTGCAAAATATGCGGAATATCCAATCATGATACGTTCGATCTGTCGCAGGGGCAGCCGAAACCACTCTATATTCCATTTCGCTGGCGGTTGTTCCAGCGCACGCCGGATGGCCCGTTGAATGTTGCGGCGGATGTGGCGGAGGTTCGGTACGATCCGGAAGGCGTTCTTCTGCGTTGGCATAATTTCGCGCTTTCAGCATGGGCGGCGCGGCGGCGTTGGGAGTTTACGCGGATTCGTGTCGATGGAAGATTGCAGCCATGGACGGAGTGCACGGACATCGCCATTCCTTTTGAAGTCACCGACCGGGCAGTTGAAGCTTTGGCGAAAGGCGTTGAGTGCAGCTGTGGCATTCGCCCGAGCGTACTCAGCTGTATGCATGGAGCATCGATGCTTACCGCGTACATTGAACGTCCGTTCGATCTGCATATCGTCTACCTCAAGGGATTTCTTACGCATGCTGTGGAAGATTTTGATGAGACGTTCCCTTACGAAGAAACGAACCCTTACCGTATTCTTTGCCAGTGTTTGGACATACATCCGCCGAAGAGCGTGCGCAGGGAATACACTTACCATCCCTATGCCGTCATATGGTACATGCTCCTACGTCAGATGGGGATGCGAGAAGTCTCCCTCATGCAGCCGTTTTTTGAGCTGGGATTCTATATCGGAGAGCAAGAAATAAGCGAATTTTATTTCGATCCCAAGACGCGGCGCGTGGAGTCGGGCAATAGCGGTAATCGCCCTTTGTGGTTGGCGATGGAAGAACATGCCGTTTGGTTGTGCCGACAAAAGGGAGAGAAGGCTCTTGCCGGTTTCCTTTGGGAGTATTATGTATGTGGAGAAATGACGCAATGTCACAAGGACATCCTCTTGAATTTTCGACGATATGGTGCACAGCTCACGTCGGAGGTCAAGAGCCTCCTTCTGCGTGAAGGGCTGACGCAATATGTATGTGACGCGATTGCGTGGGAGGTCGAGGCGATTACATCTGAGGATGAACCGCAGAGAATCCTCTACGAGCCAAAAATTTTACGTTATGAATGTTGTGTTAATGGCTATGCGTTTCGGCTTATCCATCATACGGATGAACTCGCACCGATCGGCATCGCTTTTGCATAACTGCCTTGCGAGCTATCGCAGGCGTGTGATGGAGAAGAGTTCTATCATCGTTGCTGTCTGCATAGGCGAGCGTTATGTCGCGTGCATCGAATTGGATCGCAGATGTCATATTGTGCAGGCGCTCGGAAAATACAATCGTCGGCTGACTGGAAGGCTTTTTGGCAGTTTGCCGCGCATGGGCATATTATATGGGGCTTCATGCGGATGCCGATGATTTCGATGAGGTGAATGAAGCGGACGAGGCATCGAAACATTTTGATGAGGTCGTCATCACATCGATTCCATACCGACGGGCGATGGAGGAGGTGGCACCGGAAGAATTGGAAACGCTGCCGGAGGGGGAAATCGAGGCTGGATACTACCGCCTGCTTGGGGATTATCTGGCTCGGTCTGCGCACTGCATCGTTGATGCTCCCCCATGGAAGCAGTTCCAAGGCGAGATGGATTATCTTATGTATGTATTCCCGCGCGGCGAGCGAATCTATCGGGCGGCGTTGGGCGGCTCTGTGGAAGCGGCGCGTGTCCTGGGGTTTTGCTCTACCAACGCGGGCGTCTGATGCGCTGTGATGTGCAGAGAGCGCTCTATTGGCTCTCGTGGGCGGCAGATCACGGGGATGTTGAGGCGGCTTTGGCTTCAGAACGATTGCAGCGCGCGATATCGTCGGGCAGCATGGAACGCGACCTTGCGATTCTCAGGGGAATACAGGAACTTCGCCGGCGGTTTCCGATGAAGGAAGGGAGGGTATGATGGATAAGATTGAATTTCGCTATAGGAAATTCTCCTACGGGATGGATGACTATCTCAAACTTCGCAGATGAATAATCTGCTGTAACCCTTGAAATATCTATCGCCTTGGCAAATAAAATAGCATGAGCAACATCCATTTGGTATAATCTTAAGTGTCAAACAAAAAACATCCAATGGAGGCTCATGCTATGAACAGTATAACACAAAACCACCAAGACGAGGAACTGCTTTCTAAGAAAATGCAGGTCTTTTTCCGTCGCTATCAAGTCAGTCGCATCCTCCGTGTGGCAAATGCGTACAAGCTTCGCGGCATCCCTGTCCTCAGCATCTTCCTGCTGGTTTTCCGCATGGTGTTCCAGCAACGTTCCGTCTACACGCAAATGCATCTCCAAAGCGCCGCCATGCCTTTCGGCAAGGATACGTTCTATCGCTTCATGAACTCTTGCCGAATCCACTGGCGCAGGTTCACGACCGAGCTTGCCGCCGCCATCATTCATGCCACGCTCGCTCCCCTGACTCAGGCGGATCGCATCAACGTGCTCATTCTCGACGATTCCATCTACCATCGCGCCCGCTCCAAGAAGGTGGAGCTTCTCGCCCGCCTCTACGACCACGCCAAGAAGGAGTTCTCCTATGGCTTTCGCATGCTCACGCTCTGCTGGTCGGATGGCAATACGCTTCTGCCTGTCAGCCATACGCTGCTCTCTACCGAGAATACGAAGAATCGCCTCCGTGAGGCGTCACGGAAAGTGGACGCTCGTTCCAATGGCGGCAAGCAGCGAAAAACTTGCCCAGCAGAAGGCAACCGAGGTGATGCTTCAGCTCCTGCAGGAAGCGAAGGCTGCCGATATCCCAGCGCGCCACAGTCCTGTTCGACACATGGTTCTGCTCCCCGGCATCGCTCCTGAAGATTCACGGTCTTGGCTACGATGTGGTCGCCATGGCAAAGAAGACGGAAAAGATACACTACCTCCATCAAGGATGCCTGCAGGATGTGAAGGCGATCTACAAGCAACACCGAAAGCGGCGTGGCCGCTCGAAGTATCTGCTGAGTGTGGAAGCCGCTGTCGTCAAGGGCGAAGAATCCCTCCCTGTGCGCCTTGTCTTTGTCCGCAATCGCAACCATCGGAAGGACTGGCTGGTATTGGTGACGACGGACATGAGCCTCACGGCGGAGGAAGTCATCCGCATTTACGGCAAGCGCTGGGGCATCGAGGTGTTCTTCAAGGTGTGCAAGAGTTTCCTGCGCTTAGAGAAGGATTGCCGCTCTCTTTCGTATGACGCGATGACAGCGCATGTCTCCATCGTGTTCACGCGGTACATGTTCCTGGCAGTGGAGCAGCGCGAGTGCAAAGATGCACGAAGTCTGGGAGAGCTGTTCTATCTATCCGTGGATGAGTTGCCGGATGTGTGCTTCGTGGAAGCCATGCGCCTCCTTTTGCTGCTGTTTGTTGAACGACTCCAAGAGAAGCCCATGCTGGATGAAGGGAAGATCCATGAACAGCTGCAAGGCTTCTTGAAAGAGCTTCCTGTACTGTTGTCGCAAAAACTACGAAAATGTGCATAAGGAGAGTGTTTTCATTGGCATAAAGTCAGTGTTTTCAAGGTATGTAGAATGTTTTTAATGTGCGAAGTTTGAGTGACTATGCTATACCGGCTGTGGAAATCTTCATCAATGGCAGGGATTTTATGGAATGTGTGGCAGCATTCGAGCGTGAGGTTTGCGGCAAGGAACAAGGGCACGCGCCGCTTACGCCAAGGGAATTGTATGAGGGGCTACATGAAGATTACAAGGAGGATTCTGTCTACATCTATGGCTGCACTTGCGGATGCCCGGATTGCTGCCCTTTCTATGTAGAAATCCATATAGTAGGTGATACGGTTGTCTGGCATGATTTCGAGATGGATTTTTACGAAAATAGGGACTGCGTGCCGCTAGGACCGTTTGTTTTTGATAAGCGGCAATATTTCGCTGAGGTCGACAAGCTTCGGCTCTGGATGGGCGGTGATACACTGAGATTTTACTACGGTGGAATCGAATACGGTTATCTCACACTGGTAGCCGAGAAAGGGGAGATGAAGATCAATATGGTATTCGATGAACTCCTCAGTGATCCCATGCCGCAGATCGTACATTTTTTGACATGTGTGAAAAGTGATGCCCTTGTTGAGGAAGAATTGTTGGGGCATCTTGATGAGCCTTTGCTGCAGATTTCGGCGAACGGTTTGTATAGGGACATGATGCTGTTGGAGATGCGCTTTCCGCAGCACGATGTCATTTTTTCTGAGGTTCTGTCACGTGAGGCAATTGCTACCGTGTTTCAAAGAATTGCAGATGGGTTGCTGCAGGATGACGGTTTTATTTTCATGTATCCGTGTTACTGGTATCTGGATGCGACTTCTTTTGACCGTGTTTCAGATGAGGCAGAAGAAATAGGCAAGGATCTTTCGCAAGAGGAACAGGTGCGTCTGCTCGTCCGGATGCTGCGCGAAGCGAATGTGCCGCTCGAAGCGGACAAAGAAGAATATGCTGAAAAGTATCGTAGGATGTTGGCGGAATACGTCATTCCCGAGGGGTGGTATGTGTCTGATCCGGACGAGTGAAAGCTGCTGTAAAATCGAGTATCGCGCAACGAACGTCATCTTGAAGCCTCTAATCTTATGGAAAGTGGACGGTTGTACGTGTAGTTTACGATAGAAGCAAGGTGTTCGTTGTTTATGCTGAGATGACGATGGTTGCGTGAAGAAGGCTATTGTCACCATCCGAGGTGGTATGCGCTGCAGTGGCAATAAAAGATAGGAGATGGACTGCATGAGAACAAACGATACTCCGATTTTGGATTTGATGAAGGACATCGACACGGGAAACATTCAATTGCCCGATTTCCAGCGCGGCTGGGTATGGGATGACAGTCGCATTCGTGGGCTTATTGCCAGCATTACGCAGAATTTTCCGGTAGGTGCTGCCATGTTCCTCGAATATGGCAATGCGAATGTACGCTTCAAATATCGCATGATTGAGGGAGCGCCGTCCTGCAAAGCACAGCCCGAGCAGCTTATTCTGGATGGTCAGCAGCGGCTCACTTCTATCTATGCGTCTATGTGCAGTCCGAATGCCATCAAAACCAGAACCGACAAAGGCAATGAGATCAAGCGATTTTACTACATCGATATTGCCAAGGCGATTGATCCTGCTATCGATCGAGTGGAGGCTATTATATCCGTCCCGGAGTCGAAGCGAATCACATCCGACTTTGGCAGGGAAAAATTGACCTCGATGTTTCGACTGCCGAAAGGGAATATGCGAATAAGCTGTTTCCTCTGAATATCATCTTGGATGACGAGAAGTCCTTTGAGTGGGAACGGGCATATCTTGCTTATCACAGTCATTCACACGAGGCAAGCGACGAGTATAGAACTTTTCGTGGAAAAAATTATAATGACCGTCACTCATTACAAAAATTCCTGTCATCAGCCTGGACAAGGACACGCCGAAGGAAGCGGTGTGCCAAGTTTTTGAGAATGTGAACCAAGGCGGCGTATCGCTTACGGTTTTCGAACTCGTCACAGCTGTATTCGCTATGGATGATTTTGAACTCAGGAAAGATTGGGAAAAGCGCAAGAGCAATCATCTCAACGGAGATATCTTGAACATTGTCACGGCTACGGATTTCCTGACCGCCTGCACGCTTCTCTCTGTCTACGTGAAGAAGGGCGTGGTGAGCTGCAAGAAGAAGGACGTGCTGAACCTGAAGCTTGCTGATTATCAGAAATACGCCGATGTTCTGACACAGGGATTCGAGGAAGCGGAAATGCTGCTCTTCGAGGAGCGCATCTTCGTCAGCCGCGACCTTCCTTATACGACGCAGCTCATTCCATTGGCTGTTTTGTGCGCCCTGCTCCTGCCCGATCGCCGAATCAAAAATTCCAATGTGAAGAACAAAATCAAGCGATGGTATTGGTGCGGTGTATTCGGTGAGCTTTATGGAAGTGCCAATGAGACGCGTTATGTAAACGATGTGGTTGGCGTGATGAATTGGTTGAACGGTGGTGAGTTGCCCAAGACCATTGTCGATTCCTATTTCAATCCCATGCGCCTGTTGATGCTTCAGTCAAGACGGAGTGCGGCCTATAAGGGAATCGTGGCGCTTATCATGAAGAATCACAGTCGTGACTTCATCAGCGGGCAGGAGATGGATCTTGTTCTCTATAAAGCCGCCGGTATCGATATTCACCATATCTTTCCGAAGAACTACTGCAAGAGTAGGGAGTATGATGATATCAATTGGGATTCCATCATCAACAAGACGCCCCTATCGTACAGCACCAATCGGGAGATTGGCGGTGTTGCTCCGAGTGAATACCTAGCGCGTATCGAGAAGAAAAAGGTAGAGCAGACAGACTTGCGCGATTATCTCGCCAGTCATTGGATTGATATGGCCGATTGCATGTCCGATGATTTCGAGAGATTTATCGTTCATCGTGCGAGAAAAAAATTCTCGATGGCATTGCAAATGTCACCGGCAAGCCGATTTCCGGCAGGGATAGCGATGAAGTGAGAGAAAAATTTGGCGAAATCTTGTAAGCTGTCTGCTCCGTGGATGTCTGGTTGTTTGGCGGGGAACGCTTTCACTAGAAGGACAAAGGCGGCTTCAACAAGAATTAGAAGAGCATACTGACTACGGAGGCGATACGATGGACAATAAGAAGGAAATGGAGCGGGCGGAGCTGCATCGGGCGATCTGGCAGATTGCGAACGATCTGCGCGGCTCGGTGGATGGCTGGGATTTCAAGCAGTATGTCTTGGGCACGCTCTTTTATCGTTATATCTCGGAGAAGCTGACGAATTACCTCAACCGTGAGGCGCATGAGGCGGGGGATGCGGCATTTGACTATGCCACACTGTCCGATGAAGAGGCGGAGACGGAGCGCGAGAATCTTGTGGAGGAGCAGGGGTACTTCATCCTGCCGAGCGAGCTTTTTGCCAATGTGCGAAAAAGTGCGCCGATGAATGAAAACCTCAATGAAACGCTGGAAAAGGTATTTCACAACATTGAAGCCTCGGCGACTGGCACGGCGAGTGAAAACGATCTTGCGGGGCTTTTTGAAGACCTCGATGTCAACAGCAACAAGCTCGGCGCTACGGTGAAGGAGCGCAATGCAAAGCTCGTGAAGCTCCTCGACGGCATCGGCGAAATGCAGCTTAGGGCACTATCGGGACAACACGATCGACGCTTTCGGCGACGCCTATGAATATCTCATGGGCATGTACGCTTCGAATGCCGGCAAGAGCGGCGGCGAATACTATACGCCGCAGGAAGTCTCCGAGCTTCTGACGCGCCTCACGGTCATCGGCAAGGCGCGGGTGAACAAAGTGTACGACAAAAGCACCTCGAGAATGATACAACTGCAAGGGCGCGGAAACGCCTTGAAATCAGTGGGATTCAGTGGTTTTACGAGCTGCTCGGGCAAATCGGCTTAGGCGAAATTTGGTGTGGGAGATGAAAATAGTCGGTTCGATAGAATACCCTGAAACGATAGAAAAAGCTATCGTTTCAGGGTATTCTATCGTTAAAATGTAAGAACGAGGTGAATGCAGGTTTCTGTAAGGCGTGAGGACATATGTACAGCGTGACGCTATGATGTACCATCGCCAGAATCGGGCGCAAAAGGAAACTGTGCCCTTTGGCGTGGCGGCTGAACATATGTCCTGAAAGTTTGCAATCTATTCGTTGTCCTTCACATCATTTTCCGATATTGCTGCATCTGCGCTCACCTCAATCATCTGCGTAACCACATGATTAAGCTCCGAGGCATTCTTACTCGTGATGATCGGTTTCCTTGTTTCACTTTCGATGGCTCTCCGAGCATTTCCGGATACTTTGCCGCCCCGCTTGGCTACGGAAATACTTTGAGAAAAACCTTGCGGCTGCTCGGCAGCGGAAAATTCCCTGGTCGCGGTTTCTGCCAGCATATTCAGCACCGGTTCCGTGGTGCTCATGTTGTCACGCAGACTCTCTTTTTTGAGCCCTTTCAGATTTTTGTACTGACGGGTGGTCATTCCGCTCCATGCGCGAGTGAGTTCATCGGTTAAAATGGCGTACTCCTTTCCTTGTTTGACGCCGCGCTCTTTCCATTCGTCGGTGAGTTCTTTGCGGGCGCTGATCGCCATGAGCCGCTGATTGATCCACTCCCGTGTGTAGCCTTTATTCTCATATGTGGATATCAATCGCTCGGCGATGAGTTCCGGATCAAGCGTTTCATCGATGCGCTCCTTCCAACCTGTGCCAGCCATAGCTTGAGCGGCTCGGCTTTCTTGGCTGGAATAGATTGGACAAGGCGGAGAAGCTGCTCCGTATTGGCGACATCCGTAAGGCGGCGTTTGCCATCTGCTGCTTTTAATCTCAAAGCGTGACAATTTGTCACGGTTTCATTTCCCTCTTCTTTTAGGCGCTGTTTCAGTTTTCGCCAATATGCTGCTGGATTCTTGCTTTCCGTCAGCACACCGATCACATCAACAATGGAGAAATACCACGCCTCTTCATCGTTGCTCCAAGCGGTTCGTATGGGTTGCTTTTCAAAAAGTTGGAGATTTTCGTTGAATGTGTTCTCTTTCATAAAAATAGCCTTTCTGCCTGAGTGGCTGGGAGTCGGAATTGCATACCTCTTTCTGGACACCTTGTCAATCGATGTTTTTGCGTGATTTTTCTTCCGTACATGCTAGGCTGCCTTAGGCGCAACATTGGTGTTGATGCCATCGATGACGGCGAGGAGCCTGGGTCAAGCAGTCCGTGCGCTGGATGCCGATGGACAAATGGGATGCGTGTGCCGCGACTGTGGATGCCGAAGCCTTGAAGGGGCGCGTCTGCTACGGCGGTCTTGACCTCTCGTCGACAATGGATATCACGGCATTCGTACTGGTGTTTCCTCCAACGGATGAAGATGAACCGTTTGCTGTGCTGCCGTATTTCTGGATTCCCGACGAGAACATCGACTTGCGCGTGCGGCGTGACCATGTGCCTTATGACGTATGGCAGAAGCAAGGATTTCTGCAGACGACCGAGGGAAATGTCGTGCATTACGGCTTCATCGAAAAGTTCATTGAGAAACTTGGTGAGAAGTACAACATCCGCGAGATCGCTTTCGACCGATGGGGCGCAGTGCAGATGGTGCAGAATCTTGAGGGGATGGGCTTCACGGTCGTCCCGTTCGGACAGGGCTTCAAGGATATGAGTCCACCGACGAAGGAACTGATGAAGCTGACGCTGGAAAAGAAAATAACGCATGGCGGGCATCCCGTCATGCGCTGGATGGCAGACAACATTTTTATTCGCACCGACCCTGCGGGGAACATCAAGGCAGATAAGGAGAAGTCAACCGAGCGGATTGACGGTGTAATTGCACTTATAATGGCGCTCGATCGTGCGATCCGCTGTGGGAATGATGCATCTGCATCTGTTTATGATAAACGGGGGATTTTGGTGTTTTAGATGGTTGAATTTGTACAAAGGGCAGATGAAACATGGGATGAAATGCCCCACGCACATACTCAAGTAGAATGGATCACTCATGAATCAAGCAGGGAAATGATTCCCCAATCAAAATCACTGGAGAACGAGAGATAGCGTCCGCTTTCGAGATGAAGTCGCATTTCCTTGATATAAGCAGGTAAATCGTACGGAAGATCAATCCCGCAAGATCCCGTAAAATCAAAGTCTGCCGTATCGAAGGTCTGCTCGTGTACCGTAATTCCTGTTATTTTTTCGCCTATCAAATGGGAAAATGGTTCTTGAAGATGACAACGAGCTAAATCTTCGACACTGCAGTAAAATTTTTCTGGAATGCTGTTTTTTGATATGCGGACAGAACTTGATTCATTGAACGTGATTTCAAAATTTCCGTGTGTGGTTATCAGAACGATTGGATTATCAAACTCAAATGTCCATGAGTTTTTCTGTATGGAAGGAGGACCAAACATACAAGGATACTCTACAACAGCGATTTCTTGTATCACGGCATCAAACATTCCAATCAGCTTGACATATTCCTTCACATGGTTCGGCTGTTGGATTACAGGGGCTTGCCACTTATAGGGAGAAAATTCGTCTTTTGGTAAAGAAACCTTATCCTCTAGTCTTTGAATATTATTCTCCATAATGAACTTTTTTATTTGATCCATACAAGCACCCCTTGATTTTGAAATTTTCTAGGCTGCATCGTTGCTAATCGTATGCAATTCCCAAAAGAAAATACGCTCTAAATAGAGACGACCGCTTTTTCTGTTTCCTGATTTTGGAGAGGAGAATAACATATGAACCTATTCAGCAAACTCTTTCGTTCGCGAGATAAGCCCATGAATCACCTCGGCGGCTTGTCCTTTTTGTTCGGGCAGACGGCGGCGGGCAAGGCGGTCAACGAGCGCACTGCTATGCAGACGACGGCGGTCTATGCCTGTGTGCGCATACTCGCGGAATCCATCGCTTGCCTGCCGCTTGCCGTCTACCGCCGCTCGGAGAGCGGCAAGGAAATCGCATATGAGCATCCGCTGTATTTTCTGCTCCACGACGCGCCGAACGCTGAGATGACCTCTTTGTATATTTCGCGAAACATTGATGAGTCACCTTCTTTTGTGGGGGAATGCCTACGCACAAATTTTGCGTGACGGCAGAGGGCATGTCCTTGGACTCTATCCGCTGCTCCCAGACAAGATGGAGGTCAGCCGCGACAGCCGCACAGGCGAAATCTATTACACATACACCAGAAGCACGGAGGAAAATCCGAACTTCAAGGACAAGGGGCAGATTCACCTACGACGCGAAGATGTGCTGCACATCCCGGGACTCGGTTTCGACGGTCTTGTCGGCTACTCGCCCATCGCTATGGCGAAGAACGCCATCGGCATCGCGCTTGCAACGGAGGAATACGGCGCGGCATTTTTTTCAAGAACGGTGCGCGTCCGGGCGGTGTCTTGGAGCATCCGGGCGTATTGAAAGATCCCTCGAAGCTGCGCGAAAGCTGGCACGCTGTTTACGGCGGCACGATGAACACGGGCAGAATTGCCGTACTGGAAGAGGGCGTCAAGTATCAGCAGATTGCCATATCGCCCGAAGAAGCGCAGTTCCTTGAGACGAGGAAGTTCCAAATCGACGAGATTGCACGTCTCTATCGCGTGCCGCCGCATATGATCGGCGACTTGGAGAAATCGAGCTTCAACAACATCGAGCAGCAGTCGTTGGAGTTCGTAAAGTACACGCTGAATCCGTGGGTGGTGCGCTGGGAGCAGTCGCTGCAGAAAGCCTTGCTTACGGATAAGGAGCGAGAGGAATATTTCATTCGCTTCAAGGTGGACGGGCTTTTGCGCGGAGACTACAAGAGCCGCATGGAGGGATACGCCATCGGCAGGCAGAACGGGTGGCTCTCCGCGAACGACATCCGAAGCCTCGAAGACCTCAATCCAATTGAGGGTGACGAAGGAGGCGACCTCTATCTTATCAACGGCAGCATGACAAAAACTCAAGGATGCGGGGCTGTTCGCAAACAAACAGGCGGTCAACGTCAGCCAATCGCACGGCGCACGGAGTGCTGCGCTCTTGGGACGTTTTCGCACACGACCTGTTGCCCGTTCAGCTGCGCCCGAGGGGCTTGCTTCACGGACAGGTCAGTAGGAGGAGAAAAATGATGAAACGTAAATTTTTGGAACTGGGTACGAAACGAGGGGGAGAAGCGGACTCTGCTTCTCGATGGCGAGATTTCCGACGAGACATGGTTCGGCGATGAAGTCACGCCCGCCATCTTCCGCGAGGAGCTTCATGCAGCACAGGGAGATGTCGTTCTCTGGATCAACTCGCCCGGCGGCGACTGCTTTGCGGCGGCGCAGATCTGACAACATGCTGATGGACTATTCGGGCAGTGTCACGGTCAAGATTGACGGTCTTGCAGCATCGGCTGCATCCGGCATCGCGATGGCAGGTTCGACCGTTGAAATATTTCCCGTGGGCATGGTGATGATCCACAATCCTATGACCATTTCCATCGGCGATGTGCAGGGAGATGGAACGCGCCATCGCACTGCTTGCCGAGGTCAAGGAGAGCATCATCAATGCCTACGAAATCAAGACGGGAATGTCGCGTGCGAAGATTTCACGGCTTATGGATGCTGAGACGTGGATGAATGCGAAAAAAAGGCGGTGGAGCTGGGTTTTGCCGATGCCGTTCTCAATGGAGAGAAGAATCGCCCGACAAGCGATGAGGCGGATGGCCTGATCTTCTCTCGCGCCGCCGTCACCAACTCGCTGCTCTCGAAATTCGGGCAGGGGCAGGCAACTGAACAAAGTCGATGCAGAGTCGCTGAAAAAGCGGCTCTTTTCTATTGCACACTGAGGGGGAAAATAAAATGGATAAGATTTTGGCAATGCGTGAAAAGCGTGCGGCTCTCTGGGAGCAGGCGAAGGCGTTCTTGGATGAACACACGCAGGAAGGGAGTCTTTCGGCAGAGGATGTCAAGGCATACGAGCAGATGGAAAACGAGGTTCTCGCGCTCGGCAAGGACATCGAGCGTTTGGAACGCCGGGCGATTCTCGATGCACAGCTTGCAAAGCCGACGGCGGCGGCAATCACCAATCTGCCGGGCGCATCGTTGGGCAAAAGAGCAGACGGGCAGAGCGAGTGATGCTTACCGCGCCGCAATGCTCAAGGCGCTGCGCACGAACTTTTAGGCAGATTGAAAACGTGCTGCAGGAAGATCCGGACGCCAGCGGCGGCTATCTCGTGCCGGAGGAATACGACAAGCGTCTCATTGACGTACTCAGCGAGGAAAACGTCCTGCGTTCCTTGGCGACGACGATCACGACGAGCGGCGAGCACAAGATCAACATCGCAGCCACGAAGCCTGCGGCATCGTGGATTGAGGAAGGCGCACCGCTCACCTTCGGCGATGCGACCTTCGACCAGATCGTTCTCGATGCGCACAAGCTCCATGTTGCCGTCAAGGTCACGGAAGAGCTGCTCTATGACAATGCCTTCAAACTCGAAAGCTACCTCATCGAGCAGTTCGGCAAGGCGCTCGGCAATGCCGAGGAGGATGCCTTCCTCAACGGCGACGGCGTGCATAAGCCGAAGGGGCTTCTTGCTACGGGGCAGACTTCCCTCACCACGGCAGCGGCAGACATCAAGGCGGACGAGCTTCTTTCCTTCGTCTACAGTCTCAAGCGTCCTTACCGCAAGAATGCGGCGTTCCTCGTCAACGACCAGACGCTTGCAAGCATCCGCAAGCTCAAGGACAACAACGGCGCCTATCTGTGGCAGCCTTCGTATCAGATGGGCGAACCCGACCGTCTGCTCGGCTATCCCGTCCACACCTCGGCATATATGCCGGCAGCTGCGGCAGGGAAGATCGCACTCGCTTTCGGCGACTATGCCTACTACAATATCGGCGATCGCGGCACGCGCTCTTTGCAGGAACTCAAGGAGCTTTTCGCAGGGAACGGCATGGTGGCCTACCTTATGAAGGAGCGCGTCGACGGCAAGCTCGTTCTGGCGGAAGCCGTGCAGCTGCTGAAGATCAAGGGATAAGGAAAGGCATAAAGGAAAAGAGGGGCGAGCGTTCTGCTCACTCCCCGCTTCCAGTTATGTCGCTATGATTCTTAAGCCGTTCGTGTGCCGCTTTGTAAACGGCTTCATCTGTGCGTAGACCTACAACAATGATGATCATCTTCTCTTTTTGGCGAAAGAGTTTGTAGACGATGCGTAGACCGCTTTTCTTCAATTTGATTTTCAAAAGTCCGGCGAGGATTGTTTCCCTGTGATTCCCCAAAGGTTTTCCGTAGCCGCCTTCCGTGTAAGGGAGCGGATTTTGTGAAACCTTTTGGATAGCCTTCGCTGCCTGTTGTTGGCTCCTCGCTGTTTGATATGGGTAGGAGAAAGGAACAAATGTTCTTTGTGTTCGTACAGTCTTTTACCAATGGACAAATTATGGGATTTGGATGTTGAGATTCAGCTTGCCGCATCCCAGATAGATCATGGTCTTAAAATATTCATCATTTCTGAACCCTCGGGCGCGACGCTTGATGTTTTGTATAATGCTGTTCACCCCTTCCAGAATGGCATTCGTATAGGGGTGCTCGAAATAGTGCAGGATCTCGTCCCAATGATTGCGGATCGTGCCACAAAACTTCTTCATGGGTTCCAGTCTTGCGTGCATCATCCAGCTGCAGAGCTTTTTCAAACGCTGCTCCGCCTCGTCTCGATGGACGGACTGCTCGTAGATTTCCTGCAATTCGATGCGCATGGCACAGGCACGCGCTGTCTTTAAATGCTTCTTCTGGAGCGTTTCCTTTTTTTCTCGTTGTTTTTTTCCGTCAGATTGGCATCATTCTTCAACCAAAAGGTACTTGAGTTCTTCAGCAAGGCATTCTCCTTGGCTTCCATCTTGCGAACCTTGTCCACGGCTTCGTTGGCATGTTTGATTACATGGAACTTGTCGATGATGGTCGGCTGTTCTCGAAGGATTCCTGAATCCCCTTTGCGGAAACCGAGCGACATATCGCAGGTGATGAGATCGACTCTTTTCGTATTGCCTCGATGTGCTTCAAAGTCGGCAGCGAACCGCCGGACAGTTGTAGAATCCTTGCCATCCGTCACGAAGATGACTTTGCGCTGGGATAGGTCGGCGACGACCGTGATGTGAGTTATGCCCCTTCTTGCTGGTTTCATCCATGCCGATGGCGGTGACTTCGGAATAGTCCTCCAACGCGCGAGCCTTTGTCCACATAATGATGGATGAACCTCCATAGTCTCGTGTCATGCTCTGCGACCATGCGAGCAATGACGGCTACGGGCAGATGCTTGGCAAGCTCTATGATCCAGCTCTCAAAGAGAAGCGTGAAGCCGGATCCCTCGCGTGCCCAAGGCATCTGTACGGTCTTCACGCCATGTTTTTCGCATTGTATGCGAGGGAGATCGGCATGGATATAGGTTTTATACTGGAAGAAGTTGAGATGACGCCAAGTTCTCGGCGTTGTGTCGTAAAGCAGGAAAGCTTTTTGTCGCAATGGTCTTGCGGGCAAGGAAACTTCCCTCCGCGTTGGAAGGCGATATGAATATGCAGTTCCATGGATCCATCTTCTGTGGGCTTGAATTCCACTTGAGATATGCACCAAGGGTGTGGGAGGTTCAAAGCAACGGCAAACAAGCTTCCTGTATCCATGGATAAAAACCGCCTTTCTGTGTCTGTCTTCCATGGATGTAATTCTATCGGAATGAAACGCGCTTTTCAAGCGTTACCCACAGTAAACAGCGAAAGGCCCTGTTGTTTTTGGCTTCCGTCCAGCTGGCTGAAATCTTTCTGTGCTTCGGGGAGAAATCGAACCTCGTAACTCATAAAATCTCCACATCATCAACAGATGTTGAGAGGTTGATTTTTTCTTTTGCGCAGATTTCCTCAAAGGAAACTGTGCTGCTCGTTTCGGGATCAAAATTCCGCAGACGTTCGTGAGCAACAGCCAAGAGTTCCGCATTCTCGATGCGTTCCATGAGGTCGTTGTATCTTTGGGGCGATAGGAGGACGCATTCCGCCTCGTTGTTCTTCATGACAACCGTCATGCCGCTTTGCTTAACGGAAGAAAAAATTTGTCCAGCTTTTCCGCGATTGAACGCTGTAATGGGTACTGTGTGATTGAGTGGCATAGTGATGTTCATAATATCCCGCCTTTCTTTCTTATAAGAATAGCACAGTACGGCATATTTGACAACGAATATATAGACCTTTTGTGAGGAGGTATGTTTATGCTTGTATGGGAGTGTATAATAGTTTGTGTAAAAGCCAAATTCGTTGATACGGTTCGAGCCCGCTCCGGGCATCCCATAGGAGGGTTTATTCCAACATGGCAAAACGCAAAATGATTCCCACTCCCGCAGACAATATCGCCAAGCAGATCATGGAAACCTACCAACCCCAAGACGCACAGGAAATCCAGGGATGTCGTCAAACGTATCTTCGCGCCCATCTTCGAGGCGGCGCTCAAAGGGAGATGCAAAAACCATCTCGGCTATGCCGACCATGAACATACGGTGTCGGGAGGCAATGCCCGCAACGGCTACTCCGAAAAAAACGCTCAAGACGACCTTGGGAGAAGTCCCCATCCACGTGCCCCGTGATCGCCAAAGGCACATTCTGAGCCGCAGATCGTCAAGAAGCACCAGCGTGATGTCTCTTCCATTGAAGGCAAGGTTCTCGCCCTGTACGGGCGCGGCATGAGCCAGCGCGACATCGCCGCCACTGTCGAGGACATCTATGGTTTCAAGATGTCGCATGAACAGATTTCCCATATCACGGACTGCATCATGGAGCAAGTGAAGGAATGGAGAAACCGTCCGTTGAAGCCATTCTATCCGTTCGTGTTCGTCGATTGCCTGTACGTCTCACTGCGCACGGAGCGCGGCATCCAACAAACGGCGGTGCACGTCGTCCTGGCTTACGATATGGATGGGCGCAAGGATGTGCTCGGGCTTTGGATCAACGAAGTCGAGAGCAAGCATGCATGGATGCAGGTTTTTGACGAACTCAAGTCGCGCGGCTTGGAAGCCATCGGCTTTCTCTCCATGGATGGCGTGACGGGTCTGGAAGACGGTGCGCGAGCGATCTTCCCACAGGTGGTCGTGCAGCGATGCATCGTACATCTGGTTCGCAACTCCATCCGGTATATTCCCCGCAAAGATTGGAGTCGTTTCACGAAGGATCTCAAAGCTATATACGGCGCGGTGAATGCTCGTCAGGCACGCGAGCGATTCGAACAGTTCCAGAAAGATTGGGCGAGCTATCCCGGGGCTGTCGCCGTATGGCAGAACAACTTCACGCATGTCGAGCAACTGTTTTCGTACGGCAGCGCCGTGCGCAAGGTCATGTATACGACGAACGCGATCGAGAGCGTGAACTCCAGCTTCCGCAAAGTCACGAAGAAGGGTTCTTTCCCGAACGAGGATGCTGTGTTCAAGCTGCTGTACTTACGGGTGCAGGAGCTTTACCAGAAATGGTCAGGGCGCAGGATACCAAACTGGGCGCTCGTTCGCAACCAACTGTTGATGGATGAGCGTATGGCGAAACTCATGGAACACTATGATACGACATACTGAAAAGTGATTTGGGAAGTTGTAAAATAAATTGACGCAACAAGTTCCATTTTGGAATCCGTTCAGTTAAACTTTAGTTGAACACCAAAAGCAACTGAAAGAAGGGAACCAAAATGGAACAGATTCATTCTACCACGTCAAAGCGCAAATGGAAACAACTTACGGAAAAAGATCGGTATCATCTGGAGGCTTATTTCAATGCCGGAATGAGAACGCAGGAGATTGCCGAGCGTATGGGGTACTCCAAGCGAACCATTGAGCGTGAGCGGGCATTGGGTTTAACAGAGCAGCTGAAACCAGCGAGCAAGGACATCAAGACGTATGGCGATCTTCAAAAACAATGGGTCTACCTAGCGGATGTGGCACAAAGGCGTCATGAAGAAAACAGTGCTAGCAAAGGACGGAATCTGAAGATCGGGAACGACCATCGATTGGTGGAGTATATTGAGCACAAGATCAAGAAGGAGAAATGGTCTCCTGCAGCTGTATTAGGCGACCTAGAGCAAAAAGGATGGCCGTTTGCCGTCCGGATTTGCGTCAAAACCCTGTACAATTATATTGATCGAGACTTGTTCCTTGGAATTAGCAACAAAGACCTGCTGCAGAAAAAGAAAGGGAAAAAACAAGCCGTGCGCAAAGTGCGAAAAGTTGCTTTGAACAATCGAGCTGGAAAAAGTATAGAAGAGCGCCCGGAACGGGTGAACCAAAGGAAAGAATTTGGGCATTGGGAGATTGATCTGGTGGTGGGGCGACAAGGAACCAAACCTGTCATCTTGACGCTGGTAGAACGTCAAACACGCAAATCCATCTATGTGCTCGTGAAAAACAAAACCCAAAAGGAAGTGTTGCAGGCAGTTCGGCGCGCCCATCGCCGCGTGAAGGGGGACTTCACACAAGTGTTTAAAAGCATTACGGCAGACAATGGTTCAGAGTTTTTGGATAGCAAAGGGCTTCAAAAGGCGGCAAAGTGCGATGAAGTGTACTACGCGCATCCTTTCAGCAGTTGGGAGCGCGGGAGCAACGAGAACGGGAACCGTATTCTGCGCAGATTTTTGCCGAAAGGAACGGATTTCAGCGCGCTGAAACCGAGAGAGCTGAAACGGATCGAAGATTGGGTTAACAACTATCCGCGCAAAATCTTCGGCTATAAGACTGCAAATGATATGTATGCTGCGGCTGCATAGGCTACCAAAGTTTGGCAGAACGATGCGACAATTAAACTTGCAATCTTCCTACTGAAAAGTGATTTACACAAAACTCTTGACACACCCGCTTGTATCGCTCGAAGAAATCAAAGACTATCTGCGCATCGACTCGGATGCCGAAGACAGTTTGCTTGCATCCCTTGCAGATACGGCGGAGCAGCTTTCCTTAGCCATTCTGCGAGTAAAGTCGTGGAAAGAAGTCAAGAAGCAGGAAGCGGCAAAGACAGCGATCCTCTATGCCATTGCGTATCTCTACGAGCATCGCGAAGAGGCTGACCATCGAAAGTCGCTTTGACGCTTCGTGCTCTTTTGTTTGGCGAGCGAAAGGAGAGTTTCTAGTGTATGTGAGTGTCAACGAACTGCGTCATCGCATCACGGTGCTGCGTCCGCGGGATGCGCCGGACGAGGCGGGCAATCTGGTTGAGCAGAGCCGCGATGCGTACTGCACATGCTGGGCGAAGGTTCTGCCGTTCGCAGCGAAAATCTCGGACGGGTATGCCGAACAGGTCAAGGAAGTCGAGTATCGCGTCGCTATACGCTATCGGGAAGACATCCGAGATACGGATTTCATCCAGTGGAGTGGAAAGATGCTTCAAATCAAAGCGCCGCATTACGGCATGGACGGCAGGAAGAGATGGCTTGTCATCGAGTGCAGGGAGTTGGTGGAAGATGAGCCGTGACTTTGTTTCTACACGCGAACTTTTTGAACCGCATGGGCAAGGGCGCGATGGATGCGTCAAAAAGAGCCTTGGCAGAAGGAGCGGAAGCCGTCAAGACGGAGGCGAAAAGCTGCTGTCCCGTCTATCGGGGGCATGACAAGCGCGTCGTGCCGGGTGCGCTTCGAGATTCCATCCACTGCGTCAAGCGCGGGGGCGGTACGTCGTGGCACATCGTGTCGGATGCTCAAGCGTCCGACGGCACGCCCCTATGGCAAGCTCGTCGAGTTCAGTCCGAAGATCAACCAGCCGTTTCTTCTATCCCGCGCTCGATGCCGAGCGGGATGCCATCAAGAAGAACATCGTCGAAGCCGTCAAGGCGGCATTGCGGAGGGAAGGAAAATGAGCACAGCGAGCAAGGTCTACCGTGCATTGGCGGCATCGAAGCCGCTGACAAGGCTGCTCCATCGGAACGGCATCTATCATGGGCGAAGCCCCGATGCGGGAAGCTATCCCATCCTCGTGTATTCCGTTATCTCCGACGTTCCCGCACTGTCGGCGGACAGCAGGGAGATGGAACGGCGCGTGACCGTGCGTCTGCACATTCTCACGAAGGACGGCGCGTATGAAAAAATCGAGGATGCCGCGAGGAAGGTTATGGACAGCCTCGGCTTTCGCCGTTATCAGTCGATGGAGCTGGCAGAAAAGCAGGCGTTCGTGAAAATCATGGATTTCAAAACAGGAACAGGAGTTGAGGAATAATGCCAAGTCCAAGTGTAACAGCGCCCGCCGCCAATCTCACGAGCGGGCAGTTCATCAATGTGGAAGCTTTCCGGACATATGTTCAGCCGTTATGCGAAGCAGCAGGAGTGACTTTCGATGCCGTTTCCTGCGATGGCATCATCAAAGAGGCGCGCTGTACATATGTCCTCACGCCCTTACAGAAGCCTAGCCAATAGGTCTGCGCCTTCGGCTTGCCCTCTTGGGGCTTCATAGTAAAAAGCTGCATATCGCCAAGATGCTGACGGATGTGCCGAACGGCACAGCGACGTATGAATCGCCCATCAGCTTGGGCAAGATTCTCCGAAAAGTAGACATCAAGCCGAAGACGAGTCAGGCGGAACTTTTCGCCGACGGGCAGTCCGTAGATACGGCGGCGAATACGGCATCATACGATTTGACCTTCGATACGTCGGCACTCCCCTTGGAATACGTCGCCTATCTCTTTGGGCACAAGATTGACAAGGGCGTCGTGACAGCGAACAAGGACGACGTGCCGCCGTATTTCGCCGTCATGTTCCAGTCGGACAAGAGGAATGGCAAGAAGAGGTTCACCAAATTTTTCAAAGATGAGTTTTCCTAGGGATACGCAATCAACGTAGTTTTATCGGCAATCTTCAAGAGGAAGACGACCATGTGGACGCAAAAATCCTGCATGGTCGTTGCTTTATTTGGAAGAAAGATTATGAGAGTATATCTCAAAAATCACTTGCAATTTCTGCTCCGGTGAGTGATAGATAGACATGGAAAACCACACCATTACAAAGGAGGACAACATCATGGAACGCAATTACAACGTGAGCGGAGCAGACCGCAAGCGCCTAGTCAAGACTATTGGAGATGCTTTGGGAATCAGACCAAAATATATGGGCACACCGAGCTTTGCTTTTCAGATTGGCAGTTACGAGGTCAGTAAGCACGGCGTGTTGATTTTCGAGAAGGATGAGCAGACGGCAAACGTCCTCGCAGCCATCAAAGCAGCAGGATTCATGGCAGAGCAGACCGAAGGGAACGTTCTCATTGACCGCAATAAGGAAGATGCCGAGGAAACTCTGCAGGAGGAGGGGACACAGATTACGGAGATTGAAGCGATGGCGCGGACAACTGAGGAACACATCGCGGAGGAATCTGCCCCCATTGAGTCACAGGAGGACATCATCAATCTTTCCATCAGTATGCCGAGGGAAAAATTCTCCGACACTGCATTGGCAAATTTGGATGCCTTACTCAAAAGCAAAGGGAATCTCATCAAGGCAGCTTTTGACATCGAGGATGTGAACTATACGCTGACAGAGGAGCGGATTACTTTCGCATGGTTTCGCGGAACCCTCACCCCGGAAGCGTATCGCGCCTACGCTGATTTCATCAGCAAGCTGTGCGATATGGCACGGCGGCAGAAGCGTGTGCTTGCCAAAGAAAAGGAAGTGGACAATCCAAAGTACGCATTTCGCTGTTTCCTTCTGCGATTGGGCTTGATTGGAAATAAGTACAAGACCAGTCGGAAAATTCTCATCCAGAATCTTTGGGGAAACAGTGCATTCAAATCTGGACATCGCAAAGGAGATGCCGAGAAGGACTGACACTATCAATGGGGAAGATGCTCGCTATCAGAGCGGCGGGAGAGAAAGCTGTGTTCTCAATCACACGAAAGCCTATCGGCAATAAGCTGATGGGCTTACTTGGCTTCAATCTGTTGCTTCATAGGCAGAATATCCAAGGTAAGAACCTTCTTGTGTTCTTGTCCGACAACATACAGATTCGGATTGTCATCCCGCTCTGTTATCACAATATAGGACATGGGAGCATAGATGTCGGACTTTCGGGATTCCCGCGCCAAGAACAAATGCAGGTACAGTTCGCGTTCTTTTTCATGTATGAGAAAGGTAGCCTGAATGCGTGTGCTTCCTGCCCGTTCCGGGTAGAACCGAAACACTGCACCGTGTTCCATCAGATGCCCGATCAGAGTGAAATACTCCATGCGGTGCTTGATTCCGGCGAATCCGGAACGATTCATGTCTTTGAGTCTCTGTATAGTCAATTCCCCGGAGCGTATGCGCTCGTAGCCGCTCCTACCGATATAGCGGCGATTATTCGTAATGTGTTGGATGCCAAGCAGATGGCAGAGTGCTTCCCGATAGAAGATAACCTGCAGCACCGTGCCGTTCGTTAGGCTGTACTGAAAGACTCTGTCACATAAGTTTTGCTCGTAATATTGTTGTATCTGCTGTAAATCTGTCATACCGCACCGATTTCCATCACAAAGAAAAGTAGAGAGAACTGCCGAAACAATTCTCTCTACTTCCGAGCAGCGGCGAGTTTCCCTACCCTCGCCGACGGTCAACTCCGCTGTATTTTTATTGTCCCCAAACGGAAGGGATGGCCATAGCCGCTCGTAACAGCCATATATTCTCTTAGCCTAAAGATACATGATGGTGCCTTCTCTGTCAAGGATTTTCTTGGGGGGGAGCCTTATTTTGAGTGACGCTTCACTATCGTCAAAGGCTATGGTAATATCGGTAGCCATACCAAAACGCAATCAAGGATTCCTCTAAAATCAGAATGTATGAGTTTTCGCAATTTGGAGGAGGAATCCACATGAGCAACATCTATGGTTACATTCGTGTGTCTACCATTACGCAGAGGGACGACCGCCAGTGGTTGGCAATGGAGAACTTTGGTATTCCGAAGGAATGTATTTTCGTGGATAAACAGAGCGGGAAGGACTTCGATCGTCCTGCTTATACTGAGATGATGGCTGCAATCAAGCCCGGCGACACGGTTGTGGTTAAGAGCCTCGACCGTCTTGGGCGCAACTACGACGAGATGATGAAACAGCTTGACATCATCACCAAGCAGAAGGATGCCGCCATCGTGGTTATTGATCTGCCGCTTTGGATACACGGAACAAGTACGGTGACGACCTAACTGCAAAACTCATTTCGAATCTTGTTATCCAAGTGTTCTCTTACGTTGCCGAAACGGAGCGCAACATGAACCATCAGCGGACGATGGAGGGACTGGCGGCAGCACGGGCGAGAGGCGTGAAGTTCGGCAGGAAGCCGATAGAGAAGCCTGATGGATACGAAGCCCTCCGTGAGCAGTGGGAGAACAGTGAAATCTCTGCCCGTAAGGCTGCTGTGATTCTGGGGGTATCCACGCCAACTTTTCTTAAATGGGTTAGGGAGTCAGTCGATGAGTAACTGTAAAAAATGCCATGGTATTATTTACGCCATCAATTTACGCGGGGAGGAGTAGATATGGAATATCATTGTTTGGAAGGAAAATTGCGCAAAATATATGCGAACTATGTTTATGAAGGCCCAAGAAGTATATTATATGCTTCTAACTTGGAACATATAGATTTGCACACATTTAAGTCAATTGTTTCAGTAGCAATAGCAATGGTGAGCAGTCAAAATGATGATTATCAAGAAATTTGCAAATTAAGTAATGATGCCATTGAGGCTATATCGAAAACAAGTGACCGAGATAAGGTTCGCCAAATCTTTCTGAACTTCAAAGATAGTGTTTCTAAAAAGAAGTAACGATCTTATGCTGATTATATAATAAAGGGGATGTGATTTATGATGAGTAATTTCGAGAGGTTAAAAAATCTTCTAAGTGATAAAAATGTGAATTTTGAGGAAAGACACGATGAAGATCGAACTAGTTTGATTGTGAGACAAAATATTAAGAATGCTGGAACTGTAGCTGTGGTGCTGACCTTCAACGAGGATCAAACTATCCTTGATGTAGATTTTTATGGTGTGGCTCACATAGATAGTCCGTTGAAGCGCGAAGAGTTGCTCAAGTTAGTTAATGAATTGAATTGCACTTACAGATTCCCGAAATTCGAAGTGATTGACGGGGGTAACGTAGTTGTGCAATATCCGTTTCTTATTGATGAAAATTGTGATTTTGATCATGTGTTTTTTATCATTGGCAGTGTGCTGAATATAATAGAGACAGATGCCATGGGAAAATTCATGAAGCTGCAATGGTCGTAATCGGCGCATGCTCAACTAAGTTGGGAAACTGGGCGTTATTTTATCAGCTGCTATAACGTGTGTATCGATTGGTACACGGCGAGTGGCTTGTTTTTCATATGCTTGTTCATAATAGCTCGTTATGGCTACGTGGCTTTGACGAGCTGTTTCTTTGTTTGTCAGGATTTGGGGCAGGGTTAAAGGAGTCTTATTAACTTCCGATGATTTACCGTATCGCACTTTCAGATATTCGTCCTTATTGTAATACTCTTACTGATTGTTTCAGCGGGAGCCTGGCTTTTATCAATGGATTTTTGCAAGATTACTGCATGGCAGAAATTCACTCTGGAATTCTTGAAGTTGAGTTTCGGAAATGGTGCAATAGCCTTGAGGAGTGGTAATCCGTTGTTGCAGGCAAAAAAGCATGACCGCAAAATCAAGATTACAGATATAGCCATTGAGAAAATCCCGCAGGTAAGAGTCCCTGGGCTGGATGAGGAAATGGTGCAGATACTTTACTCAAACTTCGCAGATGAATAATCTGCTGTAACCCTTGAAATATCTATCGCCTTGGCAAATAAAATAGCATGAGCAACATCCATTTGGTATAATCTTAAGTGTCAAACAAAAAACATCCAATGGAGGCTCATGCTATGAACAGTATAACACAAAACCACCAAGACGAGAAACTGCTTTCTAAGAAAATGCAGGTCTTTTTCCGTCGCTATCAAGTCAGTCGCATCCTCCGTGTGGCAAATGCGTACAAGCTTCGCGGCATCCCTGTCCTCAGCATCTTCCCTGCTGGTTTTCCGCATGGTGTTCCAGCAACGTTCCGTCTACACGCAAATGCATCTCCAAAGCGCCGCCATGCCTTTCGACAAGGATACGTTCTATCGCTTCATGAACTCTTGCCGAATCCACTGGCGCAGGTTCACGACCGAGCTTGCCGCCGCCATCATTCATGCCACGCTCGCTCCCCTGACTCAGGCGGATCGCATCAACGTGCTCATTCTCGACGATTCCATCTACCATCGCGCCCGCTCCAAGAAGGTGGAGCTCTCGCCCGCCTCTACGACCACGCCAAGAAGGAGTTCTCCCTATGGCTTTCGCATGCTCACGCTCTGCTGGTCGGATGGCAATACGCTTCTGCCTGTCAGCCATACGCTGCTCTCTACCGAGAATACGAAGAATCGCCTCCGTGAGGCGTCACGGAAAGTGGACGCTCGTTCCAATGGCGGCAAGCAGCGAAAACTTGCCCAGCAGAAGGCAACCGAGGTGATGCTTCAGCTCCTGCAGGAAGCGAAGGCTGCCGATATCCCAGCGCGCCACGTCCTGTCTCGACACATGGTTCTGCTCCCCGGCATCGCTCCCTGAAGATTCACGGTCTTGGCTACGATGTGGTCGCCATGGCAAAGAAGACGGAAAAGATACACTACCTCCATCAAGGATGCCTGCAGGATGTGAAGGCGATCTACAAGCAACACCGAAAGCGGCGTGGCCGCTCGAAGTATCTGCTGAGTGTGGAAGCCGCTGTCGTCAAGGGCGAAGAATCCCTCCCTGTGCGCCTTGTCTTTGTCCGCAATCGCAACCATCGGAAGGACTGGCTGGTATTGGTGACGACGGACATGAGCCTCACGGCGGAGGAAGTCATCCGCATTTACGGCAAGCGCTGGGGCATCGAGGTGTTCTTCAAGGTGTGCAAGAGTTTCCTGCGCTTAGAGAAGGATTGCCGCCTCTTTCGTATGACGCGATGACAGCGCATGTCTCCATCGTGTTCACGCGGTACATGTTCCTGGCAGTGGAGCAGCGCGAGTGCAAAGATGCACGAAGTCTGGGAGAGCTGTTCTATCTATCCGTGGATGAGTTGCCGGATGTGTGCTTCGTGGAAGCCATGCGCCTCCTTTTGCTGCTGTTTGTTGAATGACTCCAAGAGAAGCCCATGCTGGATGAAGGGAAGATCCATGAACAGCTGCAAGGCTTCTTGAAAGAGCTTCCTGTACTGTTGTCGCAAAAACTACGAAAATGTGCATAAGGAGAGTGTTTTCATTGGCATAAAGTCAGTGTTTTCAAGGTATGTAGAATGTTTTTAATGTGCGAAGTTTGAGTCAAAAAGAATAAAACGTCCTTTTTCGCCTACTGCAAGGCTACCTTGCAGTAGGTGTTTTTCTATGACGGAACAGGAAAAATCAAAATCCGCTCCCTGCGCACCGAGGGATATGGTTACAAGAAAATAGCCTTGGCGGTCGGCCTATCCGTAAACACGGTGAAGTCCTTTTGCCGCAACAACGAATTGACGGGCAATTCCTCATCTGGCGTGTGCCTTGCTTGCGGCAAGCCGCTGATGCAGATACCGAAGAGAAAACAGCGGAAGTTCTGCTCGTCAGAATGTTGGGAGAAGTGGTGGAACAAGAACCGTGACAAAGGCAATAAGCCTACGGGCGAAACCGTCCGCTGCATCCATTGCGGCAAAGCGTTTTCTGCTTACGAACGAGAGCATCGGAAATATTGCTCACACACCTGCTATGTGGCAGAGCGTTTTCAAGGCGGTGATGCAAATGCGTAAAGAGCAGTACCGCGCAGATATGCTCTACCAAGTGTCGCTTTCCGTGGCAAAATCCATGCGGGCGAAAGGACTCATCACGGCGGATGAGTACGCTAAAATCGACACCATGCTTCTTGCAAAATATCAGCCGTATCTCGGCCGTCTTTTATCGGAAAACGCTTGATAAATCCGCCTCACAGAGCAATATATAGGATGGAAAGGAGGTGGATAGAGTGGCTGAGGTAAGAAAAATAGAACCTGTCGTCGTCGCTTTGAAGCCGAGGAAACGCGTGGCGGCGTATGCCCGCATCTCGATGGAATCGGACAGATTGAACCATTCGCTCTCGGCACAGGTCAGCTACTACAGCAAGCTCATCCAGAACAATCCCGAATGGATCTATGCCGGGGTGTACGCCGACAGCGGCATCTCCGGCGGTGGGATTCGCCGCCGGGCAGAATTCAAGCGAATGGTCGAGGACTGCGATGCCGGGAAAATCGACATCGTTCTCTGCAAGAGTATTTCAAGATTTGCCAGAAACACGGTAGACCTGTTGGAAACCGTGCGGCATTTGAAATCTCTCGGGATTGACGTGTGGTTCGAGAAGGAGAACATCCAGTCTCTCTCAGCAGACGGGGAACTCATGCTCGGAATTTTGGCGGGCTTTGCGGAAGAGGAGAGCCGCAGCCAATCCGACAATGCCAAGTGGTCGATTCAGAAGAAATTCGAGCGAGGGGAGCAATGGCACGCTGCCGCCTATGGCTACCGATGGGACGGCAAGTCTTTCGTCATCTGCGAAGAAGAAGCAGAGGCCATCCGGGTGATTTACGACAATTTCCTCAAGGGTATTCCGCTCAGTCAGACATCCCGCTGGCTGCAGAAACATGGCCATGCTTCATCCGTGCCGTTCATTCGCTACGCCTTGCGGAACATGGTCTATGCCGGCGATGTCCTTCTGCAGCGCTACATCACGGAAAACCCTCGGACGCACAGAATCATCGAGAACAAGGGACAGCTGCCGCGCTACTACATTACGGACAATCACCCTGCCATTATTGACCGAGAGACGTTCGAGAGGGTGCAGGCAAAAATCAGGGACAGCTACGACTTCAACCCGGCGGCGCATAGGATTGTAAAGCCAAGCTGCTTCTCGGCGAAAATCATCTGCGGCAGATGCGGCGCGCACTTCGTCAAGGGAGCGACCAGAACCAACGGACACGACGGCTTGCAGGAACATTGGTATTGCTACGATAAAATTCGCAAGCGGATGTGCGATGCGAGGAACATCCGAGGGTATCGACTGCGCGAGGCTTCCTGCGAGGTGTTGGGGCTTTCAGAGTTTGACGAAACTGCATTTGCCAGGACAGTGGAGAAATCCTCACTACCGATACGGACGTGTTGGAATTCCACTTCTACGATGGTACGGTCAAGAAGGCGAGGATTCACTATTTCAATCAAGCGGAGAAGAAGCGTACCGACCCGCATAAGAAGCCCTTCGGCTACCAATGGTCGAGGGAGCAGGGCTATGTGCTTGTTCCCAAAGAAGCCGAGGCAGTTCGGCTGATTTTCCAATACTACCTCGACGGCTGGCAAATCAATGAAATCTCACGAAGACTGGAAGCCGACGGCTACACCAGCATTCGCGGGAAAAATATCCCGCAAGCTGATTGCCTATACATTGAAAGCGACTTTCTACCTCGGCATTCGCCGAATCAAGGCGCAGTTCTCCGAGAGCGGACGGGAGGAAATTATCGAGAACGACCATGAGCCGCTAGTGACGCAGGAGATATTCGATGCTGTTCAAATGCGGCGGCAAGCTGAATACAGACGATGGAAAGGACGTGAGCGTAATGCGAAGTGTGACGGTCATCCCGGCCAGCATCCATAAATTCTCGGAAGTGCCGCTGGCAACTGCAGCCAAGCGGAAAGTCGCGGCGTATGCACGAGTTTCCACGGACAACGAAGACCAGAAGACATCCTACGCCGCCCAAGTGGATTATTACACCAACTACATCAAGAGTCGCTCGGACTGGGAGTTCGCAGGGATGTATTCGGACGAGGGCGTGACGGGAACCTCCATGAAAAAGCGCGAGGGATTCACTCGTATGGTGCAGGACGCTTTGGACGGCAAAATCCAGTTGATCGTCACGAAATCTGTATCGAGGTTCGCGAGAAACACGGTGGACAGCCTCACCACTATACGGAAACTCAAGGAAAACGGCATCGAGGTTTACTTTGAAAAAGAGGCGATCTGGACATTTCAGGCTCGCGGCGAAATTCTCTTGACAATTCTTTCCAGCCTATCGCAAGAGGAAGCGAGGAGCATTTCCGAGAACGTCACATGGGGCTTGCGGAAGAGGTTCGCAGACGGCAAGTTCTCCGTCGGCTACTCCCGTTTTCTCGGCTACGACAAGGGCGAGGACGGCAATCTCGCCATCAATGAGGAACAGGCCAAGATCGTGCGGCTCATTTTCCAGCTTTTTTTGGAAGGTATGACGGCGTGTAAGATTGCCAAGGAGTTGACATCACGGCACATTCTGACAGTCACGGGCAAGGAGAGATGGAACGCGAAGACCATCCAGGGCATCCTCCGCAACGAGAAATACACGGGATGCGCGAGAATCCAGAAGACCTTCACGCCGGATTTCCTCACCAAGAAAGCCGTCAAGAACTGCGGGCAAGTGCCAAGCTACTTCGTGGAACAGAGCCATCCCGCCATCATCGACCCTGCCGTGTTCGAGATGGTGCAGAGGGAGATGGAGCGACGCACACGGGAAGGCGGAAGATACAGCGGTGTAAGTATCTTTTCGGGGAAAATCCGATGCGGCGAGTGCGGCGGTTCTTTCGGTTCTAAGGTTTGGCACTCCACGGATAAATACAGACGCACCATCTACCGTTGCAACAACAAGTATGACGGGCAGAAATGCCAGACGCCCCATGTGACGGAAGAGGAAATCAAAACGGCTTTCGTAAAGGCGTTCAATCAGCTGGTGACGGAGCGGGATGAGATCATCGCGAATGCTCGGCTCATCAAGCAGACGCTTTGCGACACGACGGTTCTCACGGAGGAGAAAGTCAAGCTGCAGCAGGAGTTGGCGGTATTGGTGGAGATGACGGAGAACTACGTTAGGCAGAACGCTCGCATTGCACAGAATCAGGAGGAGTATCAGCGGCACTACGAGGGTCTTGTAGAAAGGTACGATGCTACCAAGGCTCGCTTTGATGAGGTGACGGAAGCCATCTCTGCCAAGGAGGTACAGTCCGAGCGACTGGTGGAGTTCATCAAGAGACTCAAAGCACAGACCGAAGCTGTGGCAGTGTTTGACAGCCAGCTCTGGGCGAGTATGGCGGAGTGCGTGACCGTGGGTAAGGGCATGACGGTGGTGTTTCGGGATGGGACGGAAGTGAGCGTGTAGGGGGTTGGAGCAGGAAGATTTTCAAGGGCGAGATTGGGCTTGATGTTGGAAAATGAATCTCTAGAATTTCAACCCGAGGGAGAACCCATACGTCACATCCGGCGTGTGGAATCCTTCGGGTTTTTCTATGGGCGCAGCAGCGAAAACATCGTAGGCAATATCGTTGACCGTTCCGCGAACACCGAGCGTTGCACCTGCGAGCACATGCCCGTTGTAGAGATCAGCGCCGTAGCCGTAGACGGCGCCGACATCAAGTCCGAGATAGAGTTCCGCCTTTTGCTTCGGGAACTTCGTCGCAAATTCATTTCTAAGATACCAACCGTTCGTTCCCATCAGCGTGGTCTCGCCGTCAAAGCCGCGCACCGTGTAGCGGCCGCCCATACTAATCATATCCACGCCATAGAGCCTTTGCTCGTTCATCGTCCATTGACCGTGAAGAGACGTGGTGAATGTTGCAGGGCGATGACCGAACGTAAACGGATGGATGTAATCCATATCAAAGAGCCATAGGCGATAGCGCGTCTTTGGTGCATCGGGATACGTTTTCTCCTCCTGTGCGCCCAGCCAACCGAGTCCGAAACGGTGCGCGATGCGGAAATAGAGCGTGTCCCGGTCGATGTAAAGCCGCTCCGCATAGCCGACCTCCAACGATGTCTGGTGCATCGCCTGGATGGGAATCTCCACATCGTTGATGAAGCTATGGGAATTGCGCTTCTTCAGACGAATATCCATGCTCGTTTTCATGCTCGACGAACGATGTAGCACATAATCCCAGGAAAACGTCGAGATATTCGTATCGCCCGCGCTGATGAAATCGTAGGGACGGCTCTCTACCGTCTGATGATATTTCGAGCGCTGGTAAGAGAATGTAAACGTATGCGCCCCGTAGGGGATCGTGTAGCTGACATTATGCCCGCGCGTGCCCTTCGCATAGCCGTCCTGTGCGCCGTCGAGATTCATGCCGACGCGCAGAATATCGTTCCGCTGAAATATCTGGTCGACGCCGACATTGCCATAAAGCTGCAGCTTTCCCGTATCCTTGAGACCGGAATCATCGAGGGAGATTGTACCGTAGACATTCTTGCCGCGTGTCACCGTGAGCAGGACATCCGTCATTTGCGGCTCCTGTGCAGGTAAGAGCTTCACGGTAATATCCTGTGAAGGCAAGCGCTTCGCCTGCTCAAGCCCCTGCTCGATATCGCGCACATTCAAGACATCGCCTTCGCGAAACGGGAAAAGGTTGTAGGTATAGAGTATATCACTGTCCTCGGCAAAGCGCACGGCATGAATGCGCCCGATCTGCAAAACAAGGCGGAGCGTTCCTTCTGAGAGATTCTGCTCGGGGATAACGACACGGCTCGTGGAAAAGCCACGCTCCATAAGCTCTCGATTCATCTTGCTGACGGCTTCATTGATATCTTTGAGAGAAAGCTCGCGTCCTTCATAGTTACGGGAGATGTGGCGCAGGAAATAAAACTTCCCAGATGCATTCTCAAGGATGATTTTGGAGATGGGGAAGCGGACGTTCTCATCGGCAGGCAGTGTCGGAGAAGGAAGAGCGGGCGTATCAACCTCCGTGCGTTCTTGATGCATCCTCTCCTGTCGTGCCGCCTCCTGCGCCCGCGACTGGTCAAGCTGCTCTTGCTGTGAAAGTGGAGCAGCTTGGGTGGGAGAGACGGATAGGGGGAGGATGGCTGCTGCGAGTAGGAGGGCAGATGGGAGTTTGTCTGGGATCAAATGGATTCACCTCGAACTTCCTCGGGAATATTGATTGGAATCAATAACCAAAGAATAGAAAATACGACAACGAATAAAAAAGGAATAATATTTAGTATTTCATTCGCGAATTGTCAAGTCAAGTGCAACGTCTTTGAATAATAGACCTCGTAGGGAGTTCTGTATCCTAGGCATTTGCGTGGACGTCGATTTAATTTATCAAACATCTCATGGATGTATGCATCCGGTATGTCGGTGATGTCTTGTCCTTTGGGAAAGTATTCGCGAAGCAATCCATTTGTATTCTCGTTTGATCCTCGTTCCCAAGGATGATGTGGTGGGGGAAAGTAAAATTTGACTCCTTCCAAAGCTTCAGTGACCTCCGCGTGCTTCGCAAATTCTTTGCCCCTGTCCGGCGTGATAGATTTTACAGGATGTCCTTCCAATGCGATCAACATAACTTCGTTGACATCGGCAGCACGTTTGGCAGAAGATTTCCCTCCAACGAGAAAGCGCGTCTTACGATCCACTAAAGTCACTAAACAAGCCTTGCCTGTTTTCCCAGCAACCGTATCGCCTTCCCAATGCCCTCTGCGCGAACGGTTCTGCGCACCCGCCGGACGATCCGCGATGTCATTTGAAATCGCGATCTTGCCGCGGTTTTCAACATAACCCTTTCGATGGCGCGATTTTTCCACGATGACGCAATTTGCGAATTACACCGCGATTTCCATGCGATTTATTTGGATCATCAAACTGCCCTGCGTAAATTGCACGATAGATCGTGTTGTAACTAATGATAGGTCTATGGTATTCCAATGCAAACCGTCCGGCAATCTGTTCAGGAGACCATTGTTGATTCAGGAATTTCTCCCTGACGTATGCATAAAGGGAAGCATCTTCCAGTCGCTTATGCGGATGGCATAACTTACGCCGGGTCTCATACTGATGTTGGGCAGTGGCAGGTTGATAAAATCCATTTTTGGTATTTCGCCGTAGTTCTCGAGAAATGGTCGCCTTGTTACGCCCAAGCTTTTTTGCAATTGCGGAAACAGAATTGTCTTGAGCATGAAAAAACATTATCTTTTCACGCTCAACTAGTGTAAGATGATGGTAGTGACACATGGGTTGCTCCTTTCTTATGGTTGTCTTTGCAAACACCATTATACCAGAAGCACCCTTGTGTCATTCTTTTATTTCAACAATTGTTGCACTTAGATTGTACATTCGCCAGTCAAATAGTCCCTCGTTTCCACCAACCAATCATATAGTCAACAGGTTGAAAAAAAAATCCATAGGGATCTGTACCCCATGGTTGAGGACAAACAACAACGCCGTCACCTTCTTTTCGTTCTAATTCGCCATAAACTCTCCGCGCATCTTCTGATAAATCCTCAATGTGATTGACAATATTTAATCGGTCTGTGTAGCACCTTTTCTTATGTTGCATCATAAAATAAATATCATTTTTATCTTTCGGTTCTTTCAAATCAGTGTCAAACCCCTTTTCTTTTACTATTAACGGCTGTACTGTCTGTAGTTCCTGAATATCCTCATCCGTTAGTTTTGTGTTAAATATTTTTATATGTCCTGTTACAAAATCCAGCGCCCAAAAGCCATAGTTATCAATGAAGTACAGTATGCCGTCTTCTTCTTTAAATACTTGGAGAGACCGGCTGATTCTTGGTCCCCGTTCATATACTTCACCTTGTTTTGCATGCACATAATAATCCCCCGGCAAAAAAAGCCACGCCACTAAGTAATATGTATATCCGACAATATAATATGCGACGATTGCACTGGGCAAAGTTAATATTACAATACAAGCACATCTTATATACTTAGGCAGCTTCTTAAAGTTACTCATGAATCGTCGCATGTATATTCGCCTTCCATGTATAGGGGCGAACCTCGCCCTTCTTTTGTAGATCATAGGCAATATTATTTCCTATTTCTACAATTTTCTTCCACCCGTCTAGTGTTAAATGCTCGAAGTTATACAAATCTTCGGCTACTCCTTCCACCGTATATGTACTATCCATATTATGTGTTATAGTTATTGCTAACTTAATAGTACCAAATGTTAGCCATGGGTCAATACCACTTTGTATAGTCATTTGAACGCTTGTGAAACGGGTTTCACTACTCCCAACCGGAATATCCCGCCCCCTCGTTCTAATTTCTTCTATAAAGTCTTGACTATGTACGATCTCATATGACACCACGGAGTCCTCTGAAAAGTTTAAACTTTCTCCTTCGCCATAACGAGCATAAAGGTATGCTGAAGGTGTCAAGGGTAAACCGTAGGAAAGCACCTTCGCAGCAACTAAGTCCGTAGCTATCCCTACAGCTTTAGCAGCCGCAGATGATTCTTCTGTAGCATAATTCGTCTTAGGGATCTCACTATTCATTTTAATTTCTGCTGCTCTTTCTGCGACACGATAATCGTTAGATGGTATAACGTCTTCGGCGTACCCATTAACTTCCAGATCATGTCTCTTTTGATTGGCTAATGCGAATAATGCAGGATCCATACAGACAATATTATTTAATGTATAGTTCAATCCTCCGTCTAACCAATATCTCTTATCCTCTGGGATTAAACATTCCAACAATGGATAAAGAGAAGCCGTTATTCTTTGGTCATCTCCCTCTCCGGTCATTCCATGTTGGTCATAGTAATTACTTAGCGCGTAATATTTAGCCAATACTTCATTGATTTTTTCTTGATCTTGGCTTTCCAATGCCTCACTCAGTTCTTCGACAAAAGTTTCCTGCTCTTTTCCTAGCCAATTATTCTTCGTCCCGCTCGCCGCTGCACTTGCCCCTGCGCCTGCATTGCCGCCGACAGCCTTGGCTGCAGCAGCTCCTACAATCGCGCTGACGATCTGTGCGGTGCCGGGATCCTTGATCTTCTTGATTTCGCCGATTACAGCCTCGTTGACTCCTGCACCGATCGCACCAGAAGCAAAGCCAGCTCCTGTGATCTGGCTCATGATGCCGCCGATGATGGCGTGGACGGCAATCTTCCTGCCGCTGCCGTCGTCGGGGAGGTTATGGGCGAGGCGGAAGGCTTCTTCGCCGAAGGTCTTGGCAAGCTCCTGTTGCTCTTCAATCTTTTGCTTGTCAAAGATGCGCCCAAGTTCGTTCAAAGCGTTGTTCGTATCACGATTGAGGGCAGAGATATCCTGTGTGGGATTCTCACGAATATCAATCGTTCCCCGTGCTACAGCAGAACTGGTCGTGCTGTTCGCATCGCCCTTGGCAGGCATGGAGAGACTAGGGGAGAGGCCTATGGTGTTATAGACCTTGTTCTTCTCTTGTCGGCTCATCTTGTCATAGTTGCCGTAGTGGTGGTACTCGGCACCTATGCTCTTCGAGTTGTAGTCTGCCTCGTTTTTCAAGTTACCGAACGAGAACGTCCCGGTCGAGAGGCGGTTCTTTCCCTTAAGGATGTGTCAAGGTTAAGAACTTTGTGCAAACAATATTTCAGTGTACTGCGGGGCAATTTGGCAGAATTTGTTCCAGTTAAATAATTTGACATTGGTTATCCATGATTTATCAGAGTTTCCCATAATCCTTTCCGTGCCATATTGTGCTCTCCATAAAATATGTATTATTTTCTTCATCTGCCAATTTGCTCTCCAGACAAAACTCCCGCACACTTTCTATATCTCCCTCAGAAAGCATCTTTCCGACAATCTCAAGCTCATAATCCCATCCCAGCACTACTAGATATTCATGATAAGCTTTTGCCAAAGTTTCATTCCAAATCCCATGACGGATCAAACATTGAAAGGAAGAAAAAACCACAATATAGAGCCAACAGACGATATATCTCCTCGAGTTTATAAACTCTAAAATATCCTGTATGTCTTCGTCGTTGATATCCCCGTGAATATAATCAAGGAATTGCTTTATCTTCTTAGTTTGTATCTCATTTGGCTCAAACGCAATGTCGTGTGTGTTTGAAAAAAATTTTGCTAGATTCATTTTATCCTCCTAGTAATAAATACGTAAATACAACATCATTTGCAACAACTTATTTTGATATTATTGCGGTTGGATAAAAATCCGAAATATAAAGTATGTTCCCGATTTTTATCATTGTGATTCGTAAGTTTACTGGTACACGTTTACCGTAGCCATTACTCAGCAAAACATGCTCATTGCCATTGACGACCTCTCCTTTATCTAGATTTCCTTGTGCATAATGCGCTAATGCGCAATAGATAACTGTTGTTAAAAGCTCCTTTTTATCGGTATAGCTAAAGCTTGGAATTATGCCTCCTTTTTGAGTTTTATGATCTCTGTAATAGGCATGACCTGTATTGATATGCAGTTCATCACCATCCCCCATGTATAAATGCATTCTTTCTCCTGTTGTGCCTGGATTGGTTATTATCGCATTATTGAGTGCGTATTCTACATGATTTGCGTTTATCCAAACGAATTTCCATAACTTAAAATAGTAGAAGTCAGAGAATTTATTCCACTTCGTCCCGCTCGCCGCCGAAATCGCTCCCGCTGTAGCATCCCCATGAATCGCTTTCGCTGCGGCTGCTCCAATCACGCCACTGATGACCTGGGCAATCGCAGGGTTAAGACCTTTCAGATTGTTAATCAGTGCTTCGTTAAGACCTGCACCTGCTGCACCCGAAGCAAAGCCCGCTCCTGAAAGCTGGCTGATGAGTCCACCGATAGCAGCATGAATGAGCGTCTTTCGTCCACTTCCGTCATCGGGGAGGTTGTGCGCGAGACGGAAGGCTTCTTCACGGAAGACATTGACGAGTTCTTTCTGTTCCTCGACACTCTTCTTGTCAAAGATTCTGCCAAGCTCGTTGAGTGCGTTTGCAGTATCCCTGCTGAGGGCAGAGATGTCCTGCGCCTTATTCTCGCGGATGTCGATGGTTCCCAGTGCGACGGCGGCTTTTGTGGTGCTGTCTGCACTTCCCTGTACTACGGTGGGAATCGAAGGAGTGGAGTGCAGTGCCTGCACCACTTTCAGGCTTTCTATTTTGTTTCCTTCAGGATCCTCCGTTAAGCGAAGCGTCGGTTTTATCTGAGCAGAAAAACCAGTGTCTTTTGCATTATACTCCGCCTCATTCTTGAGGTCGCTGAAAGAGAATGTCCCCGTGCTGAGGCGGTTCTTCTCCTTATCCGTCTCGCTTGCAATCACGGCACCCTTGAGGTCGGTGTTCTTCTCGACATAGATATCAAAGCCGCCTTTGCCTGCGAAGATGCCGGACTGACCTCTTGCACTGCGGTAGTGGGAGTCGATCGTTCCTCGGTTCGCTGAAAGACCGATCGTGGGCTTGGAGAATTTTCCCGCGCGAATATCCCACGAGAGATCGAAGCCTGTCGATGTGTTCTTCTCCTCGTAGGTTTCTTTTTCCTGCAGGGTTTCGATATTGAGATTGCCGCCGATCTTTGCTGTGACCTTGTTGCCTTGCACCGTGCTGCCGAGGATGTTCGTATCCTTGCCGCTTTCAATCTGCAGGGCGTCTTTTGCGGCGATCTCCGTCGGGGTGTAGATCGAGGCATTTTCCTTGCTGTTTCCCTGTGCTTTGCTTGCGTGCAGACTGTTGCTGGAACACTGGTTTTTAGCTTACACAACGAGATCAAATATCAAAAATTATTCAATCTTCAACGGCTGCCCTTATTATCATGGATGGGACGTTCTCGTTCATTATGGTGCCGTAAGGCGTGGATGTTTACATAGGAACGGCTATTCTTCTGTTCCATCTACCACATATTTTTGGATTTCTCCTGTTTCTAAGTTTTTTACAGTGACATTTATTACCCATAACGCCATAACTTCTAAACAGAAATTTGATGTAACAAGGATATAATGGGCGGTTTTTTCGGAATCAAATATATCTCCCACATATTTTTTTGGGTAAACGCATAATATCTTCCTCCATAAATCCTGTAAAGCACATTATCAAAATTTTTCTTTTGGTAATAACTAGAAGATTCCGTATCGTAAGGCAGGAAAGGCCACTTGGATTTATCAATACAATTAAGCGATATCTCGCCCTCAAATTCTAATGTCACTTCATATTCTTCACTCTCCAAATAAACAATCGGAGAACCACAGTCCACAAAATCGCCATACTGCAAGTGCATAATATAATTTCCGACAGGAATCATCCCCTTATTGACCTCCGTCCATTTTTCCATGATCTCCGATTCTCCTTTCAGGCGGATGTACCCCAAAGCTCTTTTTTTCATACAGGGAGCCCCTCCCTCTGCTTCTGGAGTTGTGCCGATTCCAGTGCTTATCCGAAACGATTATCCTTCTGTTCCATCCACAACATATTCCTTGATCTCTTCTGTCTCTAAGTTTTTTACAGTAACATTTACTGTGCCTAGAGCGATAATCTCAAAAAAGAAATTCCACGTAACGAGGATATAATGAAACATCTCTTCGTCCTTAAATCGTTCCCCCACATATTTTTTGACAAAGGTATGATATTTCCCATCATAGATCCTATAAAATACCTTATCAAAATTTTTCCCTCGGAAAAAATCGAAAGGCTTATCATCGTATGGTAAAAAAAGCCACTGTCCTTCGTCGACACAATGAAAAGACAGCGCTTCTTCAAATTCCAACACTATGCCATATTTATCGCTCTCCAAATAAACAGTAAACTTCTCGGAATCTCCACATTGTAAACGCAAAAGATAATTTCCGACAGGAATCATGTCTTTATTGACTTCTTTCCATTTTTTTCCATGCTTTTTCTTTTCGGTTTCATAATCTGTTATTCCTTTTTTTGAGCATTAGCACTTTACAAATACCTGTATTTGTATTTTTTCCCACCTTTGTTCTTCTGAATTTCAAGAGTTGATCCTCCTGTTTTACTGCCTCTACGAACCATTACTTTTGAGCCATCACTAAGTTCTCCATACCATCCTTTTCCATAGGTAGTATCGATTTCCTTTATATTATCCAAATGTAGGTCAAAAAAATCTTTTTTTGCTTGCTCGTATCCACCTATTTTATCAAAATTTTTGGTGGCGGAGTTGGCTTTTGCGGTAGTATCTACAGCGCCCTTATTCAGATATTCAACAGCCTCTTTTTTCGTGAAATTTTTTTCCTTGTGTCCCACTTTTTTTCTAATGCCTTGATGAAGTGCCTGCCATCATCGATTCCGTTTTCAAGGGAGTTTTTCGCAGTTATGGTGCCGTGAGCTGTCAGGGTAAGTCCACCCGTAGTGACTACGACAGAGGTACCGCCTGTTTCTGGCATCAGTACAAGCCCACCAGCAGATATGGCGGCTCCACTGGTGATTTCCCGCACGGCTCCAACAAACGTCAGGGCTGTGCCCGTCAACCTTCCTCCATAAAAGAACAGACTATCCCGATGGTCAATGCGGCGGCCTGTCACATATTGATAGCCGTTTTGCGCGAAGCCAAAGGAGATATTGTCATCGACTGCGCTGATAGTTCCAGCAGCCCAGTCCAAAAAGTTTCGTTGAAGCTTACTTGAAAGGCGCTCTTGGGGATACAAGGCATCGAAGAGATGCCCATCGTATTCGCCTCGTTTGTATGTGTTTACTAGCCCAGTTTTTTTCTACGGGATACTCGCGCCAAGCATAGTCAGCATAGATCTCAACCTCGAAGGGAGTGTTATATTCCGACAAGGGATGCGGCAAATGAATCCTTTTTGTATTGTTTCCGCTGTCGGCTTCGATATCCAAATCAGAGACCTTGCCGTCCCGATCTATGGTAACGGCAACTTTCCGTCCGTCTTTTTCTCCATACAGCGGGATATACTCGTTTTCCCGCAAAGATTCGTATTCCTCCGAAAAATAGTTGTTCTTCCAGCTGCTTCCTTATCTCCGGAATTTTCTCGTAGAGGTTGTTCTTCGTCCCGTTTGCCGCAGCACTTGCCCCTGCACCTGCATTCCCGCCGACAGCCTTGGCTGCTGCAGCTCCTACAATCGCGCTGACGATCTGCGCGGTGCCGGGATCCTTGATCTTCTTGATCTCGTCGATGATCGCCTCGTTGACTCCTGCGCCGATGGCGCCAGAAGCAAACCCCGCGCCTGTGATCTGGCTCATGATGCCGCCGATGATGGCATGGACGGCGACTTTTCTGCCGCTGCCGTCGTCGGGGAGGTTATGGGCGAGACGGAAGGCTTCTTCGCCGAAGACCTTGGCAAGTTCCTGTTGCTCTTCGATTTTTTGCTTGTCAAGGATACGCCCAAGCTCGTTCAGCGAGTTCGCCGTATCGCGGCTCAAGGCAGAGATGTCCTGCGTGGGATTCTTGCGAATGTCGATCGTTCCCGGTGCTACAGCAGAAGTTGTCGTGCTGTTCGCATCGCTCTTGGCAGGCATGGAAATGCTGGGGGAGAGGCCTATGGTGTTATAGACCTTGTTCTTCTCTTGTCGGCTCATCTTGTCATAGCTGCCGTAGTGGTGATATTCGGCGCCTATGCTCTTTGCGCTGTAGTCCGCTTCGTTTTTAAGGTCGCTGAAAGAGAACGTCCCCGTGCTGAGGCGATTCTTCTCCGCAGTTGCTTCGCTGGCGATGACCGCGCCCTTGAGGCTGGTGTCTTTCTCGACGTAGATGTCGAAGCCGCCTTTTCCAGCGAAGATGCCGGATTGTCCTCTGGCGCTTCTATAGTGGGAGTCGATCGTTCCTCTGCTCGCGGAAAGGCCGAACGTGGGCTTGGAGAATTTTCCCGCGCGAATATCCCACGAGAGATCGAAGCCTGCCGATGTGTTCTTCTCCTCGTAGGTTTCTTTTTCCTGCAAGGTCTCGATATGGAGATTGCCGCCGATCTTTGCCGTGACCTTGTCGCCCTGCACCGTGCTGCCGAGGATGTTCGTATCTTTGCCGCTTTCAATCTGCAGGGCGTCTTTTGCGGCGATCTCCGTCGGGGTGTAGGTCGAGGCATTTTCCTTGCTGTTTCCTTGCGCCTTGCTCGCGCTTAGGCTGAGTCCCGAGAGGCCTTGCGGGGAGAAGGAGATGCCGATGCTTGCGGCGCTCGTCTTGTTCTCGCTCGTCGTGACGCTGGTGTTTTCTCCGGCTTCGAGGCGCACGTTCCCCTTGGCCTTGAGGGAGACGTCCTTTCCTGCAACTTGGGAGCCTTTGACAGAAAGGTCATGCTCTGCTGCTTCGAGGCTTGCTGTGCCGCCTGCGCGGATTGTGCTGCCCACGTATTCCTTGCTTGTGCTCTCGGTGCGGCTGTAGGCTTTGCTCGTGCCAAGGCTGAGGTTCAAGGAGAATCCTGCGGCATCTTTCAGCGAGTTTTGTCCCTTGCCGCAGGCTTCATGGATGAGGCGGCCGGCCTTCCATGCGTAGACGGCTTTCAGGCGGTCGTCCTTCACTTCGCCCATGCGCATGAGCGGTGCGGCGATTTCCTGCCCGAGGCTCAAGAGGCCGTGCCCGAGGCTGACGGTCAGTCCCGTCGTTCGGCTCTCCTGCGTCAAGACATCGCGGTAGATATTTTCCCTGCCGTCGATCTGCGTCTCCTTTGCCGTGATGCTCGCATTTTTGCCTGCGAGGATGCTGGCCGATGTGAGGTGTGCGGTATCTCCGGCTGTGATCTTGACATCGCCTGCAAAGCCTGCGATGTTTGTTCCCGCCTGTGTAAGCGCGGAGCTGTCGCGCTCGCTCTTGACCTGCTGCGTGCCGATGGTGAAGCCGAGACCGCCGGAGGAGAAGATGCCGGAAGTCTTTTCTTCCTTGAAGCTGTCCGTATGGGCGTAGTTCTCTTCCGATGCCGCAGTGAAGTTTTTTCCTGCAGCGATATTGGTGCTGTTATCCGCGAGGATGTTCGCCGCTTGCAGCATTACGTCTTGCTTGGCAGAGAGGTTGATGTTTCTGCCTGTGACCAGCGTGCCGCGCGCCTCGTCCGCCGCATTGTCGATGCGGATGGTTGTCTGGGTGCTCGACAGGAAGCCGCTTGCTGTATGGCGATGACCGTAGTGATCTTCGGCAGTTTCGCGTCCTGCGGTGAGGGTGATGTCCTTTCCGGCGGTGAGGGACGTCGTGCCTTCCGTGCTGGCGATGGTAGCGGCTCTTGCCTTCAGATCGTTTCCGGCAACTATGGAGATGTTTCCATCGGCGCGAATCTCCGTGCCGAGTTCAGTGCCGCGCTTGGTGCGCAGGTAATTCTCTGCATTCTCCGTCATGTCCTTTTGGCTTTGGAGTTTCTTTGTGTCAAGCGAGATGTTTTCACCCGCCGCGAGGAGGACGCTGCCGTTTTTGCCGAGTGCGGAAAGTGTTGCTCCCGCAAGAGCGATGTTCTTTCCGGCACTCACGACAAGAACGCCCTCATCGCCCTTCACGGCGATCCCGGCGGTCGTATGCAGAACGTCCTGATGGGCGAGCTTCTCCGTCGTGCTTTCCACAGCAATATCATTCTTGGCTTCAAGGGCAACGGCTTTGTCCCCGATGACAGAACCCTGCACATGGATATCCCGCTCAGACTTCAGCCCGATCTTCTGTCCGCGCATCCGTCCCGTGTTTTCGATCTCTCCTGCCTGTACGAGGATGTTTTTCCCCGTAGAGCGTGCCGGCGTTCTTCAGCGCATCTTTCGTCTCGACGATGATGTTCCGCGCCGAGATGAGACTGCCGCCCTCGGTGAGACGAAGTCCTTGAGTGTTCTTCGTGTAGAGAACCGGGGATACGGCGCGTTCCTTCCTGCCGTTCACATAGACCTCGCGCTCCTCAAGCCAGATCATATCCGAGGTGAGGGCGGCAATCTGCTCCTTGGAAAGCGCGATGCCGGGGCTGAGGTTCATTTTTTGGGCATAGGAAATGCCCGCATCCATAAGTGCCCGGAATGCGGTTTCGTCGTCCGTATAGCCGTCGAGATGGCGTTTGCCGGTCTGCCGAAGGATCTGGTCGGCAAGGAGCTGCTGCTCGTAGAAGCCGTCGCCGATGCGCTTGGGGATTCTGTCGGGATCCCATTTGAGCCGCTGATACATGTAGTCCGAGGAGAGGAACTTCTTCCGGTCGGTGAAGGCGGGGTCGGTCTCGACGAGATACTTCGCCGTGCTCTCGGGATGTACGCGGCAAAGCGCAGGGAGGGAGAGATGCTCTGCACCGCCTGTGTTTGTTCCTGCCGTTTGCGCCAAGGAAGCAAGTCCGAAGGGGGAGAGTGTCTCAGCGATGCGCTGTCGCTGCTTCTCTGATATGGACTCTGTGGCGGCATTTTCCTCGATCATATGGACACCGATCGGCGTGGGATTTGTGCGTACGACTTCGGGTGTCATGTAGGCTTTTCCATGGTACTTCCGTACTTTCCCTTTATGAAGCAAGCTTCTTCTTTCCGTATAGCTTCCCTGCGTCGTCCCGAGGGTGACGGTCTGCTCCTGCTGCTGATGTGCGTTTTCGGTGAGCGCACCGTCCATGCGAAGCGTTTCTCCGGCACTGATGGAGCTGTCCGTGTTTTCCGTGTCGCCGTGCAGCGTGATGCTGTTTCCTGCCCGAATCGCGGCGGGCAGGGAAGAGGTGACCGTCTCGGCAGAATGCACATCTGCCGTCTCAATGAAGGTCAGCAGGTTGATCTTCTGTCCTGCCGCCTGTGCGGTTGTACGGTTGTATTCCTCGGCTTCTCTGTTGTATGCGTCGATTTTCTCGTTGAGTGCCGAAAGAACAATTTTGTACTGTGCGTCCCATGCCGCTTGTGCGGGATCTCCGTGTGCAGGACGGGGGGATGACATGGACGCAACACCAAGTTCCTTGAAGATGGGATCGTCATAGTCATAGTTCGGAGAGAGTGTGCCGACGAGTTCTGCGGGAACGGGTGCTTCTCCTGCGGCGATTTCAGCAGGAGTGGGCTGTTTGATCTCCTCATAGGCGGCGTGCTCGTAGATGGGCTTTTTGGCGATGTGACTGTGGTATGCCCCATAGCCACTGTCGATATTCCGAAACTCCCATTCCGGGAATGCCTTTCCCTGTTCAATATGTCCCGGCTCGTCGATGCGGATCTTGGTGGGATTGACGGCTGCGCTTGTGATGGTTCGCTTTGCCGCAAAGGCTGCATTCTCATTCTCTATATGGGGTGCCGTGATGGCGATGCTGCCTTGTGCCTCGATGCGTGCGCCGCTGTTTTTGAGCGTCTCTTCTGCGGTAAGAGCAATGTCCCCACCGGAGTAGAGCAGGGCATTTCCCGTGTTTTGGATTGTATCGGCGCTGACATTGAGCTGACGGTGCGCAGCGATGACGCCGGCGGGATGGGAGGATAGTTCATCCTTGATGCCATCTACGACACGTTGCTGTGCATCGTAGGCTGCTTCTGCCTGTCCGATCCTCTCCCGATAGGCAAGGAGGTGTTTGGACAGGTCTGCGCGTCTGCGGAAAAACCCAGAGGAGGAAGTGGAGGGCGTTGACAGATCTCTGTGTGCGGCTTCGACCTCTATGGCACGCTGCGAAAGGGTATGAACCTCTGTGGCAAGTCGTGCCTCAAGGGCAGCATCTGTCTCGTTCGTGATGCTTCCGGCATGGATGGTAACGGTATCGCCGTAGATTCTGCCACCGCTTTTGTTGGTCAGTTCTTTTGCACGAATGGAGGTATTCTGTCCTCCATAGATAAGATTCGTGTTTTCAATCCTGTCAGCATGTACGGAGAGATCCCTGTCACTGTAGAGTGAGCCTGTGGTTTTGAGGTTGCCGTTCACATCCAGAGAGACGGCCTGCGTGGCGGAAAGCTGTCCCGTGAGATTGACACCAAGCCCCTTTTCCGTGCCGACCATCGTGATACGGTTCGCATACATCCCGCCGATCTCCGCGAGATCAATGGCGTACTGCGGGGCAGTGGATGTTGTTTCTGAGGTGATGGGGGAGATGCTGCCGTCCTTTGCGATGCTGTTTTGTCCTGCGACGATCTTTGCATGATTCGCCCAGAGTCCTGCATTCACCTCGACGGCGCGGGCATAGACCTCGGCACTGTCCGCACCGCGAGCATCAAGCCCCTTGCCCGTGATGTACGCCCGACCGTCCTCGATACGAAGCCCCATATAGCCACCTACAGCATCGCGCTCCGTGCGGCCTGCGGCAAGAATGGCACGAGAGGTATTCAAAAAAGCCGGCACCATCGGCGTAAATCCCATTTGGATTTGCGATGATGACGTCGGCTTTTGTGCCCGCTACTTCGAGGAAGCCGCGCAGCTCCGAGGGACGGTCGCTCATGACCTCGTTCACGATGATGCGTGCGGGTCCTCCGCTGAGGTTCGGATTCCCCTCGATATACCCGGCAAGCTGTGTATTCGAAAAGAGAAAGGCATTATTGAGGATGGCACCACGCTCCGGGACACTGAATGCCTCGTAGCGGTTCACGGAGACGTCGCCGCCGTCGGGGCGGGCGATCTGCACGAGCGGGACGCCGCTCGCCGTCTCCGTCACATAGGGACGCTGCGCCTCGGGTGCAGCGTCGTCGGCAACGATGTCCGCAGCAAAAGAAAGAGACGGCTGCAGCGAAAAGACGCCCAAGGTGAGCCAGCTTGTAATCTTTCGTGCAAGGTCGTTCTTTCTCATATTCGGCATCCTCCTCATGGATTCCTATGCTTATCGCAAAGTGATTTAATGATAACATAATCAATGAGGCTTTGCAAGGGGACTGTCCCGGGAGTATGTGTCAAGATGTTCTCGGTGGGAAATTTCAACCCTTGATGCGTCTGCCTTCGCGGCATGCCTGTTTTTTTCCTCTTTAAGCGAAGCATTTGGACAAATGTCCAATCGCACTGCTCATCGGCGCGCTCACCGTGATCCTCCCATGTCGCACGCCTTCATGCGCGTTGCCCTTGCTTTTCTTCAACGCTTGCCTCACAGCTCCGCGGAAATCCCTGCCAGACTTCGGATTGAACAGCTCCGCTTTGGCCACCATGGCTTCGCGCAGGTCGCCGTTCTTCAGCCCCGTGATGATCTTCACCATCGCCTTGCCGCCGTCTCCGCTCCATCGCCTCCCTTGCTTCTTCATCCGGTAGCTGTACAGCCGATGGTTGCTCTCGCATGTGCCCAGGAGCTTGCTGCATCCGCCCAGTCCCCGTTGCTCCAACGAGGCAAGGTATGACCAGTTCCGCGTCATGTAGCCTCGGAGAAGGCGCACTTGTTCGGCTTGGTGTTCGTCCCGGGCTGTGGATTCCAAGGTGTCCAGTACGAGGCCTAGACGCTCTCGGTCGTGGTTCTTCAAGGCTCTGTGCAGTTCCCGGCGCAGCTTTCTGTTCGCCCAGGAGAGGCGTTCCTTGCACTTCCTCTGCACGTGATACCAATCGCGGAAATGCTCGTGCCTTCCGACTTTCCCCACGATCTCCTTGAATGCGTCGATGCTGTAGCCGGCTCCCCCGTCACTGTTGCTCAGCACCAACGTGTGCGTCAGGTCATAATGGCTGCCTATATAGTGCAGCATCCTGTCCTTGGCTTTTTCATGGCTGAAGTCTGCTATGTAGTGGGTTCCTATAAGTTCGCGTCGGTTGCCGTTCTCTCGCACGCCTTCGGCGATCTGGAAGCGATGCAGTTCCTTTTGTTTCTTCTTCTGCCCGTGCAGCATGAGGCCGTCTCCCTCGATGTAGAGGACTTGCGGTTGACGCAGTTCTTTTTTTTCCATTGGGTCGGGCGTCGCCTGCAGGTCTTCCCATGCGCTGTAGGTTTCGCCCACTTGCTTCACTACGCGGGCGACTTGCTGGTGGCTCATCGTGACCGGCGTCAGCAGGTTGACGGCATCGGCCGTGACACGGTAGACGGTCTTGGCGGCAATCTGGGCGATGGTGTATTCCAGGTAGGCGGTGTATCTCCCTATAGGGTCGGATGCCCAGCTCCTTGTCCAAGGGATAGATTCCTGCCTCTCCTTCTTTGCACATCCTTCGGCGGCGTATGCGGAGCGTCCCGTAGCTCGCCTGCACGGTGCGCCAGTCCAGACGTTCCACATGCCAGCCTTTATCAGCGTATCTGCCCACATCCGGGTGTGTCAAGAGTTTTGTGTAAACGCCCACGCCTTACGGCACCACAATGAACGAGAACCGCCATCTATGGTATAATAAGAGCAGACGTTGAAGGTCGAATAATTTTTGAGATTCGATCTCGCTGTGTAAACTGATCTGGCCTCCTTTTTTCGCACCACGCTTTGTTCAGAGCTACGCTCAAAAGGACGTATGGTAAAATGAGCCATCATCGAGGAGGCCACGTCGTACAAAGGGAGGGAATCCTCATGGATGTCACGTACGAACGCTGTTGTGGGATTGATGTGCACAAACGCTCGATCGTCGCCTGCCTCAGATGTGGCAAGAAGCAGGAAATACGAACATTTGGCACGACAAGCAAAGAAATCCGCGCACTCGCCAAGTGGCTTTGGGATGAAAAGTGCCAGATGGCCGCCATGGAAAGCACGGGTTCCTACTGGAAACCCGTCTACAATCTTTTCGAGACCTCTCATCTAGGCGTCATGATCGTCAACGCCAGGAACATGAAGAATGTTCCTGGAAGGAAGACCGATGTGAAGGATGCCGAATGGATCGCGGACTTGCTGCAGCACGGGCTGTTGAGCGCGAGCTATATTCCGAAACGGGAGCAACGCGAGTTGCGGGAACTTTCCAGGTACAGAAAGAGCTTGATTGCCGAGCGTGCACGTGAACTCAACCGTCTGCAGAAGATGCTGGAAGGAGGAAATATCAAGCTGTCCAGCGTAGTTTCCAACATCAACGGCAAAAGCTCGCGCAGCCTCTTGCAGAAGCTGCTCAAGAAGGATGCGCCGCTGCAGAAGGATGAAGTGGAAGAAAGCCTTCACGGAGCATTGAGGCACAAGGTGGAAGATGTCATGCAAGCGCTGGACGGCTTTCTCACGCCTTTGCAGAAACAACTGATCCTGCAAGTCGTAGATCATATCGACGACATGACGAAGCGCATCGGTCAGATGGATAAGCTCGTCAAGCAGTACAGCAGCGGCTATGAAGACGCGATAGAAAAGCTGGACGAGATACCGGGCATAGGGAGGCAGAGCGCGGAAACCATTTTGGCGGAAACAGGTTTGGATATGAGTCGCTTTGCAACGGAGAAACATCTGTCCAGCTGGGCGGGTCTTTCTCCAGGGAACAACGAAAGTGCCGGAAAGCGGCAAAGCGGCAGGACTACCAAAGGGAACGCCACACTGAAGACTACGCTGATACAATGCGCCAAGGCAGCCATCAAGAAGAAGGACTCCTTCTTGTCCGCACAATATGACAGGCTCGTCGTACGACGGGGAGCAAAACGTGCCACAGTAGCTGTAGCGCATACCATGCTGATAGCCATTTACCACATATTGAAGCTGGGAGAGCCCTTCATCGATCTGGGAGCCGACTATTACAACAAATTCAACAAGGAGAGAAAGATCAACAGTTATCTAACGAAGCTGAAAAAACTGGGTTGGCAGCCTGAAACAGCCACATTCTCGGCGGCATCCACATAAAATTTCAATCAAACAGAGCAATGGGGGATTTTTGCGCTTTTTTTCCAGCCTTAGCACAAAGGTTCTCATGGTAAATCATTTTTCAGCATGTCATGTCATAGTGTTCCATGAGTTTCGCCATACGCTCATCCATCAACAGTTGGTTGCGAACGAGCGCCCAGTTTGGTATCCTGCGCCCTGACCATTTCTGGTAAAGCTCCTGCACCCGTAAGTACAGCAGCTTGAACACAGCATCCTCGTTCGGGAAAGAACCCTTCTTCGTGACTTTGCGGAAGCTGGAGTTCACGCTCTCGATCGCGTTCGTCGTATACATGACCTTGCGCACGGCGCTGCCGTAAGAAAACAGCTGCTCGACATGCGTGAAGTTGTTCTGCCATACGGCGACAGCCCCGGGATAGCTCGCCCAATCTTTCTGGAACTGTTCGAATCGCTCGCGTGCCTGACGAGCATTCACCGCGCCGTATATAGCTTTGAGATCCTTCGTGAAACGACTCCAATCTTTGCGGGGAATATACCGGATGGAGTTGCGAACCAGATGGACGATGCATCGCTGCACGACCACCTGTGGGAAGATCGCTCGCGCACCGTCTTCCAGACCCGTCACGCCATCCATGGAGAGAAAGCCGATGGCTTCCAAGCCGCGCGACTTGAGTTCGTCAAAAACCTGCATCCATGCATGCTTGCTCTCGACTTCGTTGATCCAAAGCCCGAGCACATCCTTGCGCCCATCCATGTCGTAAGCCGTGACGACGTGCACCGCCGTTTGTTGGATGCCGCACTCCGTGCGCAGTGAGACGTACAGGCAATCGACGAACACGAACGGATAGAATGGCTTCAACGGACGGTTTCTCCACTCCTTCACTTGCTCCATGATGCAGTCCGTGATATGGGAAATCTGTTCGTGCGACATCTTGAAACCATAGATGTCCTCGACAGTGGCGGCGATGTCGCGCTGGCTCATGCCGCGCCCGTACAGGGCGAGAACCTTGCCTTCAATGGAAGAGACATCACGCTGGTGCTTCTTGACGATCTGCGGCTCAGAATGTGCCTTGGCGATCACGGGGCACGTGGATGGGGACTTCTCCCAAGGTCGTCTTGAGCGTTTTTTCGGAGTAACCGTTGCGGGCATTGCCTCCCGACCCCGTATGTTCATGGTCGGCATAGCCGAGATGGTTTTGCATCTCCCCTTTGAGCGCCGCCTCGAAGATGGGCGCGAAGATACGTTTGACGACATCCTGGATTTCCTGTGCGTCTTGGGGTTGGTAGGTTTCCATGATCTGCTTGGCGATATTGTCTGCGGGAGTGGGGATCATTTTGCGTTTTGCCATGTCGGAATAAACCCTCCTATGGGATGCCCGGAATGGGCTCGAACTGTATCAACGAATTTGGCTTTTACACAAACTATTATACACTCCCAGCACTTACGTCGAACCAGAAGACACGCGCGAAGTCATCGACATCGCGGCGCTCAATGCAGAGATTCGCGAGATCGTCGCAAGGGAAGAAGTGCTGCGGCGTGAGATCGACAAGATCATCGCCGAGATCGAGGACGAGGAGGGCATCGTGCTATGAGCAGGCTGAGGGAGTTGATGAAAGAGCTTTGCCCGGATGGGGTGGAATATAAAAAAAGTTGGGGGATGTGGTTTCGGTTTGTCGAGGTGTACGAGTCGTTCGAGCGGAACTTCAACTTGTAGGAAAAATATCCAGTGTATCAAAAATAGTTTAATACCTATGGGGTATTATTATAAGGAAAAATTGTATTGCTGGAACGGCATTTATTATTGGTGCTGGTGCTGCAGGCGATATAGGTTATAGCGATGTACCTTTTTGGGCAGCGGATGATTGTTTTTATTTTGTATGCGAAGATAATATGAATGCTCGATTCCTTTATCATGTTTTAGTAGGGCAGGAAACATTCATTAAAGGAAAGGTACGGAAGGCAAGTATCCCGCGTCTGTCGAGAAATGTTGTCGGAAAGATGGTCATTCCCGTACCGCCATTAGAAATTCAAAAATGAAATCGTAAAAATTGTTAGATAATTTTACGGAACTTACAGCGGAACTTACATTGCGGAAAAAAAGCAATATAATTTTTACCGCGACAGCCTTTTTGAATTTTGTTCGCGTGGATGATACAATCGTTCAGACAGACAGACAGACAGACAGACAGACAGACAAGCTCAAAGAATAAGTAAATTTGGGTTGTTGTGGGAAAAACGTTTGATGTTGAATGGAAAACGCTAGGGGAGGTTTGTGGGTTAAAAAGCTGGAACAGCAATATCTGCTAGCTGTATTCGTGAGCAGAAAAAAACGACGTTTATAAAACTCCTTGTTATGGCGGTAATGGACTTCGTGGGCATGTTCAAGAAGTGAATCATTACAGTGATGCACCTCTGATTGGGCGACAAGGCGCACTTTGTGGTAATGTATGCTTTGCCAGGGCGCCGTATTATGCGACTGAACACGCTGTGATTGTTGACGGGAAGAAGAATTTTAATAATCGCTTTTTATTTCATGTTTTGGTGAATATGAATCTTGGTCAATACAAAACAGCAGGTGCACAGCCAGGGTTGTCCGTGAAACGATTGAACAAAGTGAAAATAGCAATACCAAAACTTGAAATTCAAAATAGTATTGCGAATATCCTCGACCGTTTCGACACATTATGCAACGATCTCACAAGCGGCCTCCCTGCCGAGATCGCCGCACGCAAGAGGCAATACGAACACTACCGCGACAAACTGCTGACCTTTCCAAGAAGCAAGCTCGAAGAGCGCAGCTGATTGGCGAAAAGGTCGTATGTGAAAACGCCCCAAGAACGCAAGCCGAAGGCGCAGCGTGATTGGCAGGCGTTGACCGCTGCTGACCTTTCCAAGAAGCAAGCTCGAAGAGCGCAGCTGAGCCGTTGGCGCAAGAGACACAAATGGAGGCAAAAATAAAGAAGTACCCGCATAAATGCGGGCACTTCTCTGCATGACAGACAATTATTTGGCAGGCGTCCGATTCTCCTGCATCTCTCGGGTTTCCCCTGTCATACCATCGGCGTGTGGTTCGGACGAAATTTACCACCTCAAATAATCGTCTGTTTTTTTCTGCTTTTAGTCTAGCTTATATTTTTCTGACTTGTAAAGAACTTGCGTAAGCGACGTGATAGATTTGATTATATTCCTTAAAAGGAATATAATCAAACTGAGGAGTTGTTTTTGTGTTTGAAATAATTTTTTTCGCAACTGATTCTGGAAATCAGCCAGTGAAAGAATTTCTGGATGAATTGGATGTCAAGATGAGGAACAAGATTCTTGATAATATCAAACATTTGCAGATTCATGGGATACTTTTGCGTGAACCCTATTCCAAGCCGCTGGGGGATGGGATTTTTGAACTCCGAACAAGATGGGGAAAAGATATTACGCGCGTGTTGTATTTTTTCTTTGCGGGGAAACGGATAGTTCTAACGCATGGATTCATTAAGAAAACACAGAAGACCCCAGTACGAGAAATTGAACGTGCGAAAAAATATCGTGTGATTTATTGCGAGAGAGAGGAGAAATAACCATGGATGATTTGGATCGCTATATTGCAGAGCAGATGAAAGATCCCGCTTTTCGCGAAGAACACGAACGGACACGTTTGGAATTCGCACTTACAGAACTCCTGATTACAGCACGCATGGAGCAGGATCTGACACAGAAAGAATTGGCGGAGAAATCGGGGGTTCGCCAATCGAACATCAGCCGTATTGAAAAAGGACAGGCGGTACCTTCCTTGGTGACGCTTGATAAGATTGCAAAGGCATTGGGAAAGGAAGTCCAGGTCAGTTTTGTCTGATGGGGCAAGGAGGTCGGTACATTGTACTACAATCTGATTGCAAGCGCAGAAGAGAGCACCGTGCTCTCCCAGTATGTTCGCGAGGAGCGTGCGCCGTATGCGGCGTATCAGTCGGAGGCGGCGCTTGAGCGGGCATTGATCGGGCTGCTGGAAGAGGAAGGCTATACGTATCTTCAGATTCTTGACGAGGCGGAGCTGATCGCGAATCTTCGGGAGCAGCTTTCGGCGCTCAATGATTATGCTTTCAGTGATGCGGAGTGGGAGCGGTTCTTCAAGGCTTCGATCGCGCCTGCGGGCGACGGCATTGTGGAGAAAACGCGGCGCATTCAGACGGATTACATTCAGAATCTTCGGCGCGATGACGGAACGACGAAGAACATCAAGCTGATCGATAAGGAGAACATTTACAACAATCGTTTGCAGGTCATCAATCAATATGCGGTGGAGGGCGGTGCGGACGCTCAAGCAGAGAATGCGGCATCTCATGCGAACCGCTATGATGTGACGATTCTCGTCAATGGCCTGCCGCTCGTGCATTTGGAGCTGAAGCGGCGCGGCGTGGAGATTCGCTAGGCGTTCAATCAGATCAATCGCTACCAACGCGATAGTTTTTGGGCGGGTGCGGGACTGTATGAGTATGTGCAGGTTTTCATCATTTCGAATGGGACGAATACGAAGTATTATTCCAATACGACGCGTGCAAGTCATATCCGCGAGATGGATGCGGCGGGGCGCAGGGCGAGCAAGAAGACGAGCAACAGTTTTGAGTTCACGTCGTTTTGGGCGGATGCGAGCAACCGCCTCATCACCGATCTCATGGATTTTGGACGCACGTTCCTTGCCAAGCATACGTTGCTTGCCGTCTTGACGCGCTATTCGATCTTTACGACGGAAGAGGTGCTGATGCTCATGCGTCCGTACCAGATTGCGGCGACGGAGCGCATTTTGTCGCGTATTAAGATCGCGTCGAATTACAAGACTTGGGGCAAGATTGAGGGCGGCGGCTATATCTGGCACACGACGGGTTCGGGCAAGACGCTGACTTCGTTCAAGACGGCGCAGCTTGCCGCAGGGCTTTCGGATATCGACAAGGTGCTCTTCGTGGTCGACCGCAAGGATCTTGACTATCAGACGATGAAGGAGTACGACCGCTTTGAAAAGGGCGCGGCGAACGGCAATACGTCGACGCGCGTGCTCGCGGGACAGCTCGCGAATGATGCGGCGCGGATCGTCGTCACGACGATTCAGAAGCTTGCCATGTTCATCAAGCAGAACAAGACGCACGCGATTTACGGCAAGCATGTCGTGCTGATTTTCGATGAGTGCCATCGCTCGCAGTTCGGCGATATGCACACGGCGATTGCGAAGGCGTTCAAGAAGTATCATATCTTTGGCTTTACGGGCACGCCGATTTTCGCGCCGAATGCGTCGGGCGCGGGCAAGCCTTCGGCGCGGACGACGCCGCAGCTTTTCGGCGACAAGCTCCACACCTATACGATTGTGAACGCCATCAACGATGGCAATGTGCTGCCGTTTCGCATTGATTACATCAACACGATGAAGAGCAAGACGGAGATCGAGGACAAGGAAGTGCGTGCCATCGACCGTGAGAAGGCGCTTGCCGCGCCCGAGCGCATTCGTGCCATAACGGAATATATCCTTGCGCATTTCGACCAGAAGACGATGCGCGGCAAGGTGTATTCGCTCAAGGGACAGCGTGTCTTGGGGTTCAATTCGATGTTCGCGGTCGCGTCGATTCCTGTCTGCATGAAGTATTACGAGGAGTTCAAGCGTCAGCTTGCAGCGGCGGGGCGTGACCTTGCGGTTGCGACGATTTTCAGCTATGCGGCGAACGAGGACGATCCCGAGGACGCTTTGCCCGATGAGGATTTTGATACGGCGGGGCTTGACCGCACGAGCCGCGACTTCCTTGCGGATGCGATTGCGGACTATAATGCGCGTTTCTACGAATTTTTCGACGGACGGGGATTCCTTTCAGAATTATTACAAGGATCTTTCCCAACGCATGAAGAAGCGTGAGATCGATTTGCTCATCGTCGTCAATATGTTCCTCACGGGCTTTGATGCGACGACGCTCAACACGCTTTGGGTGGACAAGAACCTCAAGTATCATGGGCTGATTCAGGCGTTTTCACGCACGAACCGCATCTTGAATTCGGTCAAGACGTTTGGCAATATCGTTGCTTTTCGCAATCTGGCGAAAGCGACGGACGATGCAATCTCGCTTTTCGGTGATGAGAATGCCGAGAGCGTCGTGCTGCTGAGAGGTTTTTGCGACTACTACGACGGCTATGACGATGAGAGTGGCCGCCATCATAAGGGATATGCGGAGCTTATCTTTGAGCTGCGCGAGAAGTTCGCTGTCGGTGAGCCGATCTTGGGCGAGCAGGCGCAGAAGAATTTCGTGCGCATCTTCGGCAGCATTTTGCGCCTCAGGAACATTCTCACGACGTTTGATGATTTTGAGGAAAGTGATCCTCTTCTGCCGCCGCGCGATTTGCAGGATTACCAGAGCATGTACTTGGACATTCATCGCGAGATGACGGGTGCAGGAAATGCGGAGAAGGAGAACATCAACGACGATGTCGTATTCGAGCTGGAATTGATTCGGCAGGGTGGACGTCAATATCGATTACATCCTGCTGCTCGTGGAGAAGTATCATGCATCGAACGGCTTGGACAAGAGCATCATTGGCGCGATCGATCGCGCCGTCGGCGCAAGTCCCGAGCTTCGGAGCAAGAAGGAGTTGATCGACGGCTTCATCAAGACGGTCAACACGAATACGAAAGTGATGGAGGACTGGCGTACCTATGTCGATGCGGAGAAGGAAAAGGCGCTTGAGAAAAATCGTGCAGGAGGAGAAGCTGAAGCCTGAGGAGACGGAGAAGTTCGTCCGAAGTGCGCTGCGCGACGGCAGGTTCAAGACGACGGGCACGGCGATTGACACGATTCTGCCGCCCGTGCACCGCTTCGGCGGCGTTCGCGCCGAGAAGAAGGCGGGCGTCATCGAGAAGCTCAAGGCGTTTTTCGCGACGTTTATGGGGTTGGTGGAGGAGTGAGGGGGCGATCTGCGAACGAAAAAAAGCAGGGGGCTGTCGCACATAAATCATGTGCGGCAACTTTTTCGTGTGCCAAAAAGTGCCTCCACCCTAGCAAAAGGGCGGAGGCGGGTGCAAAATAGACTTATGCATGCTTTCCTGGCAAGCTCCAGAGGTCAAGCGGCAGGCGCAGACCGATCGGTTAGGCTTCATAGGTGAAATACGAACAATACTCTTCATTCTCGACCTCTCCGAAATTGATGGAGAAGGTCAGTTTGATTCCATTGTCAAAGTGGAAGGAGGTCATCGGTTGTCCGTAGACCGTTATTCCTTTCCGTATACTCTTGTGCCCGAAGGTGACTTGTCGGAGCGTATGACCAACGATTGGCGAGAAGAAGTGGGAGACATCGACGAGGTTTTTATCGATCGGAGCCGTGTCGACCCAGTAAGAAGCGTCTTTCGCACAGACAAGGCAGCCGCCATCGAAAATCATATAAAGATTATGGTAGAAGCAGTTTTCATGCTTGGACGTTGGCAGATCTACGGATGTGAACACGGAGTCTGCATGGTCGCCCACAGCCATGACCCGAAGTACTTTTTTGTCTATCGCGGCCTCGAAACTATCGATTCCCAAGTAAGAGCGTCCTTCTTCGAGAGCGACATAGATTTGATACACGGCTTCATAGATGTTGCCGAGGTAATGATTGCCCTCGGATGTGTCTTGGTAGCTTCCTTCTGCACCGATGGCAGTCATGGGAGTTTCTTCCAGTTCACCATCTTCGACAGGAATGTTCTGTGCGCCTGCGTTCAAGAGCATCTTCGTTGCACGGATGATCTCTTTGTCAAAGGACGATAGAGCCAGAGCGCTCAAACACTGCGCTCCGTACTTCCCGCGGTTTCGTGTTACATCGAAACCGTGGTCAAAGAAAGAACTGTATGATCTCTGCCATCGATATTCCGACATTGGGATTTGCGTGATTTTTGCAGGAGCGGCATTGTTCGTAATCGGTATCACAGTCTTGGCACTCTTCTTTCGAGGAGTCGATTCCTGACTGCCAATATCCGAGCAATATTTCAGAAAGCAAATTCTCGCTCCTGTCATCGCCTTGTGCGTTCACATCTGCCCCTTGCCGGATCAGCTCCTTGGCAGCGGCAAAATCAGGAGCGCCTGATGTAAACAATTCGATAAGTGCATAGCTCAGGGGATCATATCCATAGGTCTTGTCCATGCTGCTGCCTCCATTTGCTCTACGAATGCAACCAGTCGATGGATTATTTCGCCGCAAGCTGCATGAATCCTGCCTTGTCGAGCATGTTGAGAACCCGAAGACGGTTGTCGCTCAACAAATTTCGATATCTATCGCTTGACAACTCGCGAAGGGATGTGATAGTCTTCCTTGCAGAATTGAGGTGGGTGGTTTGCATATGGAAAAAGACTTGCCGGTTGGACTCTCTCGCAGTTTTCTTCATCGAGCCAATCAGGTATTTTTCTTCGTCGGTGGTTTCGGCGTGGCATCCTGGGCGCCGTTGGTGCCTCTTTTGAAGGAGCGGCTCGGCATAGCCGAGGATGTGCTCGGGCTGTTGCTCCTCTGCATCGGCGTTGGCTCGCTCGTATCGATGCCGTTCGCAGGCGTCTTGGCGGGGCGTTTCGGCTGCCGCCGCGTGATTGCCGTCGATTCGCTCGTTTTTGCTGCCCTCCTCGTGGCGCTCGCCACGGTGGACAGCATCGGTCTTGCCGTGCCGACGCTCCTCTTGTTCGGTGCTGCCATGGGGGTCATCGACGTCGCGATCAATATCCATGCTGTGCGCGTCGAGCAGCTTCTGAAAAAAAGCGGGTGATGAGCGGCATGCACGCGCTTTGGAGCGTGGGCGGCTTCATGGGGGCGGGGCTGTTCGGCGTATGGATGGCGGCCGGGCTTACGCCCTTGGGGGCGACGGCATGTTCGGCCGGCATCATCGTGCTCTTGGTGATCGCCTTCGCGCGTTTCCTGCTTGCGGGCAGGAGTGCGTCCGAGGGCAAGGTGCTCGCCGTGCCGCGTGGCATTGTCGCTTTCGTCGCGGCGGTCGCGGGCATATCCTTCCTCGTCGAGGGCGCGGTCATGGACTGGTCGGGCGTCTTCCTCACGGAGGTGCGTGCGATGGACATGTCGATGGCGGGCACGGGCTTCGCTGTCTTTTCGGCGGCGATGCTCCTGATGCGCCTTCTCGGCGATGCGATCGTCAACTTCCTGGGGGCGCGCCGCGTCGTGCTCTTCGGTTCGGTCATCGCCATCACGGGGTTTTTGCTCGTGATCTTTTCCACCGACGCGCCGCTTGTCTTCTCCGGCTTCTTCGCCATCGGTTTCGGCTGCTCGAACATCGTGCCGATCTTTTTCTCGCTGATGGGCAAGCAGAAGGACATGCCGATCAACGCAGCGGTCGCAGCCGTTTCGACGTGCGGTTATCTCGGCGTGCTCATGGGGCCTGCCGCCATCGGTTTCATCGCGCATGGCACGAGCCTCTTGGCGTCGTTCGCTCTGCTCGCCTCCCTGCTCTTCGTGCAGCTTCTCGTCGGGATGCATGTGTTCCGCAAGGTGGTGTGAAGAGGGCTTCGTCCCTGTGCGCATTGCGTCGCTCTCGTGCGGCGCTTCATCCGTGATTTTCCTGCGGACGCTTTACGAGCGATGTTCCTTGATGCATGAGAGGAAGGCTTCGCCGTAGCGTTCGCATTTTCTTTCGCCGACGCCCTTGACGTGCAGGAAGTCGTCCGGCGTTTCGGGCAGTGCCCGGCACATGTCGCGAAGGGTCGCGTCAGAGAAGATGACGTAGGGCGGCACATGGTCGCGCTCGGCGAGTTCCTTCCTGAGCGCCCGCAGATAGTCGAAGAGCGAGAGGTCGACGGGCGTTTCCTTCTGCTTTCTGGGGAAGTTCTGGAAGACTTTCTCCTTGCCGCGCAGCACGGCGTAGGCCGGCTCGGCGAGCTGCAGCACGGGATACTCGCTCTCGGTGAGCGAGAGGTACCCCGTGGCGATGAAGCGTTGGATGGAGAGTTTGATTTCGGCCAGAGACATTTCCTTCATGATGCCGTAGGTCGAGAGTTCGTCGAGGTGCAGCGTGCGCACGCGCTGTTCGGCAGAGCCTTTGAGCACCTGCGCCGTGAGCGTCATGCCGTAGCGCCCTCTCATGCGGTAGACGCAGGAGAAGACTTTCTGCGCCTCGATCGTCACGTCGCGCCGCTCGAAGTCGCCCTGGCAGCTGCTGCAGCGTCCGCAGGAGGCAGCGGGGGAGCTTTCGCCGAAGTAGCGGAGGATGAAGGCGCGCAGGCATTCGGGCGTGTGGCAGTAGTCGGACATTTTCTGCAGGCAGCCGAGTTCGTGCGCTTTTTCGCGCTGCGTCCTCGGTCGAGACGTCGATGAGGTATCTCTGCGTCATGATGTCCTGCGGCGAAAAGAGCAGGAGGCATTCGCCCGGCTCGCCGTCGCGTCCTGCGCGGCCTGCTTCCTGATAGTAGGATTCGATGTTTTTCGGCATGTTGTAGTGGATGACGAAGCGCACGTTCGACTTGTCGATGCCCATGCCGAAGGCGTTCGTCGCGACGATCGCCTGCACGTTGTCATAGAGGAAGTCGTCCTGCGCCTTTTCGCGTTCTTCGTCGCTGAGTCCCGCGTGGTAGGGATGCACGGCGAATTTTTTTTGCTGCAGGAAGCGGCTCAGGGTGTCCGTCTCCTTGCGCGTCGCACAGTAGATGATGCCGGCTTCCTCGCGGTGAGTGCGCAGGTAGTTCGCGACGAAGGCCTTGCGGTCGACGCCCGCGAGGACGCTGAAGAAGAGGTTCGGCCGGTCGAAGCCCGCGACGTGCACGGCGGGTCGGCGAAGAGCGAGGAGCGAGATGATGTCGTCCTTGACGCGCGGCGTCGCCGTCGCCGTGAAGGCGCCGATCAGGGGGCGCATGGGCAGCTGCTCGATGAAGGGCGCGATGGCGCGGTAGCTCGGACGGAAGTCGTGCCCCCACTGCGACAGGCAGTGCGCCTCGTCGATGGCGACGAAGGAGACTGTCTGCTCTTGCAGGACGGACTGGAAGAAGTCGGTCTCCGGGCGCTCGGGCGCGACGTAGACGATCTTGTACGCACCGTGCGCGATGGCGCGAAGCCTTGTGCGCGCCTCCGCCTGCCCCAGCGAGCTGTTGATGAACGTCGCGGGTGCGCCCGCTTCCGTAAGCGCGTCGACCTGGTCCTTCATCAGCGAGATCAGGGGCGAGACGACGAGCGTGACGCCCGGCAGGAGCAGCGCGGGGACTTGGAAGCAGATGGACTTTCCCGCGCCTGTGGGCATGATGGCAACGGTTTCGCGTCCTTCGAGCAGGCTCTTGACGACCGTTTCCTGCGCGGGGCGAAAGCTCTGGTAGCCGAAGGTCTTCTGCAGGATCTCTCGTGCACGGGTGAAGCTGTTCTCGGGCATAGGGATGAACTTCCTTTCTTTATCCTTTATTCTACACCTTTCGCGAAAAAAATCGTTAAATCCCTCTAAATTCAGCGATCTCTTATTGTGAGGCCGAGAAACAGGCAGTATAATAAGCACCATGAGTGGAAGTGTACCCATCGGGGAGGAGAGAACACGATGAAGATGTGGCGCAGGAAGACGTGGACGCTCTTGTTGGCGGGGGCTTTTCTTTACGGCATGTCGTCCGTGGGAGCGGCAGCCGACCTTTCGCTTGCGCGGGCGGTCGAGCTGGCTCTTGCGCAGAATGCGGATCTGAAGATCACGAAGAAGGCGGAGGAGACGGCGCTGGCAGCGCTCGGCGAAGCGAAGAGCGAGAGGGGCTTTTCCGTCAGTGCGTCGGGCGGCTACTCCATCGGCAGGAATTGGACGGACGGCGGCGATGCGACATCCGCAGGACTCAACGCTGCTCTAAAGAGCGGCATCAATCTTTGGGATGGCGGAAAGGCGGCCGGCGGCATTGACAGCGCCAAGATCGCCGTCTTGACGACCCGCCTGAAGACGGCGCGTGCTGAGGAGAAGCTGCGCCTTTCCGTCATCGAGGCGTACTACGATGCTTTGGAGGCGAGGAAGACTGTCGGCGTGAATCAGGAAGCGGTCAACAACTACCGTGCGCATCTGACGAACGTCGAGCAGCTTTTCGCGGCGGGGAGCAAGGCGCGCATGGATGTGCTGCGCGCCTCCGTCGAGCTTTCTGATGCGCGCCAGACGCTCATCAAGTCGGAAAACGAGTACGAGACGAGCTTGGCGAAGCTCCGAAATCTCATCAACATGGACAGGGGCGAGCCGCTCCGTCTCACGGACGATGCTGTATACAGCACGTTCGCTCCTGCGCTTTCTGACTGTCTCGCCTTCGGCGCGGAGAACCGCAAGGAGCTTTGGATCGACAGCTACGACGTCGTTCGCAAGGAGCTTGACATCGAGGTGGTCAAGGCGGGCTATACGCCGCAGGTCGACTCTCGCTGAGCGCGTCGGCGAACAAGGATTTTTGAGCCTGCGTCGTCGGACAGCCGCGGCGTGACAGCGGGCATCAGCATGAATTGGAACATTTTCGACGGCGGCAGGGAAGAAGGCGCTCATCGAGTCCGCTGAAGCGGCGCTCGATGCGGCGCGACTGCAGCTCGAAAAGGATAAGAACGATGTGGACTACGACATCCGCACGTCATACTTCTCGATGAAGGAAGCGGAAAACCGTCTGAAGTCGACGCAGGATGCCGTCGACAAGGCGAAGGAGGACTACTTCATCGCGCGGGAGAAGTATCGCGCAGGCGAGGGCGTCATGCTCGACGTCATCGATGCGCAGCTCGCGCTTTCGAAGGCGGAGCTGAACCATATCGGTGCATTGTATGACTTTTGCACGCGGCAAGGCGCAGGTGGAGAACGCCATGGGGAAAAAGCCTTGTGGAGAGCGAGCAGCGTGCGGCGGACGCCATGGAGGCCGTTCCTCTGACGAGGGCTGAGATCGACCGAAGAGGGGCTGTGCGCGCCTACGAGGAAAAACGAGAAGACGATGAAAGAACGTCGGGAGGAGGCGGCATCCCAGCGCACGAACGATGCGGTGAAGCAGGGAGCATTCGCCGTGCAGAAGGAAGCATCGGCAGATGCGAAGGGGCGGCAGATGCCTCGGAAGCGGCTGCCGCTGCCGCAGCGGCAGCAGGAACAGGAGGACGGGCATGAAGATTTTCGGCAGCGACATCAGCTTCGGCAGGACGGCGAAGATCGCCGTGACCATGCTCGTCCTCGCGGGCTACGCCTTCGGCGGCTATCGGTATTATGAGGCACAGCAGGCAGCGAAGGCACAGCAGGAGGCTCTCGGCGAGACGGCGAAGGTGACGCGCATGGAGCTGAAGTCCACGGTGTCGGCGACGGGCACGATCATCCCCGTCGATTCCGTCGAGGTCAGCTCGAAGATCACGGCGCGTCTCAAGACGGTGCTCGTCAAGGAGAACGATGTCGTGACGGCGGGCGAGACGGTCGCGACGCTCGATGCCAAGTCGCTCGCGACGAAGCGTGACCGAGCGCAGTTCAAGGTGACGAACGCCAAGGCGAAGTACGACCGCGAAGCCTACCTCTACAGCATCGGCGCCAACCCGCAGTCGAGCTTCGAAGACGCACAGTACAACTACGATGATGCCAAGAGTGCGCTTGAGGAGACGGAATCCGACCTCGCAGAGACAATCATCCGAGCGCCGATCAGCGGCATCGTCGTCGGCAAGCCCAAGACAGCGGGCACGATGGCGACGGCGGGCACGGACAATCCGACCGTCATCATGCGCATCGCCGATCTCTCGAAGAAGCAGATCATGGCGAAGGTCGACGAGACGGACATCGGCAACATCAAGATCGGTCAGCAGGCGATCTTCACCGTCGACGCCCATACGGGAAAGACCTTCACGGCGCACGTCACGAAGATCAGCCAGACGGACACCGTGAACACGTGGCAGACCGTCTCTTCTTCAAGCACGACGACGACCTCGTCGGCGAGCGTCATCTACTACTATGTGACGCTCGATGTCGATGATCCGGAGAACCTTCTGCTGCCCGCCATGACGGCGCGTCTTGAGATCGAGACGGCGACGAAGCCCAGCGCTCTCGCCGTTCCCATCGCCGCCTTGAAGACGGATTCTGCAGGCAGCTACGTCGTCGTCGAAATGCCCGACGGCACGAAGGAGAACCGCTACGTCAAGACGGGCATCTACAGCGACGACTATGTGGAAATCCTCGATGGGCTTATGGAAGGCGAGACCGTATCGATTTCCTATACGGTCTCGCAGACGCAGGGATCGAAGATGGGCGGCGGCGGACATCCGCCGATGTGATGCGGGCGAAAGGAACGATCATGGAGCAAAAGACGAAGGAAGTCCGGACGTCGTCAGAGACGGCGACCATCGAGCTTCGGGGCATCAAAAAGCTCTACCCGATGGGCGATCAGATCGTCGCAGCACTCGCAGGCATCGATCTCACGATAAGGAAGGGGGAATTCGCCGCCCTCATGGGCCCTTCCGGCTCGGGCAAGTCGACGCTCATGAACATCCTGGGCTGTCTTGACCGACCGACGGAAGGCTCTTACCGGCTCGACGGCGAGGAGGTCGCGCATCTCTCGGACGACGCGCTCGCCCTCACGCGCAACAAGAAGATCGGCTTCGTGTTCCAGAACTTCAACCTGCTCGCGAAGAGCAGCGCTGCCGACAATGTCGCTCTGCCGCTCATCTATGCGGGCATCGGAAGAAGCGAGAGGCGCGAACGCGCCATGCACCTCTTGGAAGCCGTCGGTCTCGCCGACCGCGCCGATCACCAGCCCAACGAGCTTTCGGGCGGACAGCGCCAGCGCGTAGCTATCGCGCGCGCCCTCGTCAACGATCCGCACATCGTCATGGCGGATGAGCCGACGGGCAATCTCGACACGAAGTCAACGAAGGAGATCATGGAACTCTTCGAGAAACTCCATGCTGCGGGGCGCACGATCATCCTCGTCACGCACGAGCCGGAAATCGCCGCCTGCGCAAGCCGCCAGCTCCTCGTGCGCGATGGGCTCATCACGCGCGACGAGGGCAAGGGCGTCACGATGGACGTCGTATAGGAGGGAATGCACTTGCTGATCTGGGAAAGCATCACCATCGCTCTGCACGAGCTTTTTGCGAACAAGCTGCGCTCCATCCTCACCATGCTCGGCATCATCATCGGCGTTGCCGCCGTCATCGCCATGGTTTCCATCGGCATGGGCGTCAAGAGCAACGTCGAGGACTCGATGGCTAGCCTGGGCAGCAACATGCTCATCGTCACGCCCGGCGCGACGAATTCGGGCGGCGTTCGCGGCGCGGCGGGATCGCGCGAAACCTTGAAGTACGATGACGCCGTCGCCATCAAGAAGAAGATCAAGAACATCGACTACGTATCGCCGGTCGTGCAGCGCTCCTATCAGATCGTCTACGGCAACCAGAACTGGAACACCGTCGTCATGGGCGTGACTCCCGAGTACATGGCGATCCGTTCGCTCACGCTGACGGTCGGCACATTCATCTCGCAGTCCGACAACGAGAAGCGCCTGCGCGTCGCCGTCATCTAGCTCGACCGTCGCTGCGAACCTCTTCGGCAGCGAGAACCCGATCGGGAAGAACATCCGCATCAACAACCAGCCGTTCAAGATCGTTGGCGTGCTTGCCAGCAAGGGGCAGTCCTCCATGGGACAGGACCAGGACGACGTGGTCATCGTGCCCTTGATGACGGAGCAGGAGCGACTCCTCGGCATCACGCACGTCCAGATGATCAACCTGCAGGTCAGCGAATCTTCGAAGATCACGCAGGTGCAGAGCGAGGTAGAGACGCTCCTGCGCCAGCGGCACCACATCCAGACCGGCAAGGAGAACGACTTCACCGTCAACAACCTCACGAGCCTCATCGAGACGGTGTCGCAGCAGACGACCATGCTGACGATCCTTCTGGGCAGCATCGCGGGCATCTCGCTCCTCGTCGGCGGCATCGGCATCATGAACATCATGATGGTCTCCGTCACGGAGCGCACGCGCGAGATCGGCATACGGAAGGCGCTCGGCGCGACCTTCAGCAACATCATGCTGCAGTTCCTCATCGAGTCCGTCGTCATGGGCGTCGTCGGTGGAATCTTGGGCATTGGGCTTGGCTGCGCCATATCCATCGTCATCTCCCAGCTCGGCGACTTCAAGACCGTCATCACGGCGACGCCGATCCTCGTCTCCTTCTCCTTCGCCGTGGGCATCGGTCTCTTCTTCGGCATCTATCCCGCGAGGAAGGCGGCGAAGCTCGACCCGATCGACGCGCTTCGCTACGAGTGAGCAGTCATGGGGAAGCGTGATCTGCACGAGTTCGTCGTTGCCGCACGATGCGTGAAGCGCGACAGCGTGCGGCTGCATAGAAGAATCCCCGAGAAATCTTCTCGGGGGATTCTTCTATGCAAGGGAAAAAGACGTCTATCCGAGCAAGGGGGTCTCGCCGAGCTTGTCGAGCAGCAGGTTCGCTTCCATGACGCTCTTCTTGTGCGTGAGTGCGAAGATGAGGACGCTGTCCCAGCTCTTTTTGGCGTAGAGCTGCGGCAGATGAGCCGCGTGCAGCAGGCGGCTCGTTTCCTTGAGGTCGAGTTCAAGCGCGAGGGCGAGCGTCAGAAGTTTTGCGCGTGAAGGATTCTTGTCACCGGAAAAGATATGGTAGGCGTATGTGACTTCGAGTCCCGAGGCGCGGATGACATCGCTTTTTGTTCGATTCTTCTGCGAGAGAAGTTGCGCGAGATAATCGTGCAGGAGCATTTTTGCAAATGCTCCTCGTTCGTCTCGATGAAATGTGCGACGTTTTTTTCTCCTGCTTGAGTTCATGGAGCAGTTCGTCCGTATCCTTTTCCTGTTTTTTCGGCATAAAGAAAATCCCCCTCTGCTTCCATCATAAGGCAGGAGAGGACGGAAGGCAAGCGAATATTAAGAAGAGGTGTTTTGACAAGTTGCTTTCATACAAGAAGGGAAGGAGATGTGTCATGGAAAAGCCCGTCGAAGAATACATCCGTGCGACATTCTCGTTCCTGCGCGTATTGAAAGAAAAGCGAGCGCAGCCGCACGATGCTTGCCGCCAAAGAGGACGGAAAGCTCGTCGTCGTGCGCGAGATTTATGCGACGGGTCTGCCGTACAAGGAAATCAAAGCGATCGAGCATCCTCTTTTTGCCAAGATTTTCTTGACGGCGGAGGAAGACGGGCGCACTTGGATCGTCGAGGAGTATATCGACGGTGAGAATCTGCAAGAGATTTGGGAAAGGGGCGAGCGCTTTTCAGCGGCGGAAATCAAGGCGATGCTTCGAGAAATGTCAGAGGGGCTTGCTGCGCTCCATCGCGCGGGCATCGTGCACAGAGACATCAAGCCTGCGCACATCCTGCGCCAGGGCGGACGTTTGCGCCTCATCGACTTCGACGCTGCACGTCTCATGCGCGAAGATGCGGCGCCCGATACGCGCCATCTCGGCACGGTCGGCTACGCGCCGCCTGAGCAGTACGGCTACGGCCAGACGGATGGGAGAAGCGACATCTACGCGCTCGGCGTGACCTTTGAGAAGCTGCTGCAAGACGGCGAAGGCGGCGCTGTTCGGCGCGTGCTGCGCCGTGCGCAAGCCGTCGATCCAGCGGCGCGTTACGCTTCTATCGAAAGTTTGATGGCGGCTATCCATCGTTGGCATTGTTTGTATTTGCTAAAAATCTATAGGCGCGACAGGAATATTTGGTATTTTTGTTTTAGGCCTGATTTTTTTATGTTTTCCGCATGAAAAAGAACGGTCAATCATACAGGAGGAAAAAATTCCAGCTGAAGAAAATCAGGAAATGGTGGACGAAATAGCAGAAAAGGAAACAGATACTCCAGAAATTATCGAGAATGAATTGCCATTGAATGTTGATTCGCCGCAGCCGGCTGTATCGAAAGATGTTTTTCAAGATGGGCATCGCGCAAAAAAGGAGAGAGGACTTAATTTTCTACGCGCAGATGGGAATCTTGCTGTGGAATGCCTTTGGTGCGGTGAATCTCACAAGAGTTCGGGCGCAATTATGATCAGCCGTCGTGCCCTTGGGGCACCTGTAATGGAAGGGAAGGCGCCAGTGCCGTCGGACTGGAGTGTGGGTCTTCGTATTACCAATGAAGGGAACGCGCCATTGCAGCAGCCGCGATTGCTGCTTCATACAACTTTTGCAGGAGCTGAAAACCTTACTGTGCGAGGTCCGGAAATGATTCTTCCTGGAGAAACAGCGGATATCATAGTCCCTTTGGGGCAGTATGAATTTTCGTTTCCCGGTGGGAGTGAAACACGGGAGTATATCGATATCAGCCTTTTTGATGCTTTGGAGCGGGATCGTCCGCTTGCATATTGGAACCATACGATTTGTATAGCGCCATATTCTCCGGAATATATTTACGAACATGTCTATAAAGTCAATCACGGTTACAGGAAGCCTTAAAAGCTCAAACTTCGCAGATAAATAATCCGCTGTAAGCCTTGAAAAATCAATCTTTCCATACAATAAAATAGCATGAGCGACATCCATTTGGTATAATTTAAGTACGCCACAAAAACATCCAATGGAGGCTCATGCCATGAATAGTATAGCACAAACCAACCAGTCTGAGAAACAGCTTTCCGAGAAAATGCAATATTTTCTTCGACGTTACCACGTCAGTCGCATTCTTCGTTCTGCAAACGCCTACAAACTCCGCGGCTTCCCTGTTCTAAGCATCTTTATCGTCGCCTTTTCCACCGTCTTCACACAGCGTTCCTTCTTCATGCAGATCCACCTGCAACCCGGCGTTATTTCCTTTGCCAAGGACACGTTCTACCGCTTCATGAATTCCTGCCATATCCACTGGCGCAGATTTACAACAACCCTCGCCGCCACCATCATCCAATCGACCATCGCTCCCTTGACAAGTGCGGATCGAGTCAACGTCCTCATCCTCGATGACTCCGTCTATCATCGCGCCCGCTCCAAGAAGGTCGAGCTTCTGGCTCGTCTTTACGACCATGCCAAAAGGAATTCTCCTACGGTTTTCGTATGCTCACACTCTGCTGGTCGGATGGAAACACACTCCTGCCAGTCAACCATACACTTCTTTTCCACCGAGAATCCAAAGAACCGTCTTAGGGCATCCTCCAGGAACGTAGATGCCCGCACCAATGGCGCAAAACAACGGAAACTGGCACAAAGGAAAGCAACCGAGGTCATGCTGCGGCTCTTGCAGGAAGCAAAGGAGGCGGCGATTCCTGCGCGTCACGTCTTGTTCGATACGTGGTTCTGCTCTCCAGCCTCTCTTTTGTCCATCCATGCACTTGGCTACGAGGTCGTTGCGATGGCAAAGAAAACGGAAAAGATCCATTACCTCCATGAAGGCGTGATGCAGGATGTGAAAGCAATCTACCGGAAGCACAAGAAACGGCGCGGACGCTCGAAGTATCTGTTGTCGGTAGAAGCTGCTGTACGCAAGGGGAACGAATCGCTCCCCGTACGTCTCGTTTTCGTCCGCAACCGTAACAATCGAAAGGACTGGCTTGTGCTGGTGACAACGGATATGCGCCTTACGGAGGAAGAAGTGATTCGTATCTACGGGAAGCGTTGGGGGATCGAGGTGTTCTTCAAGGTGTGCAAGAGCTATCTGCGCTTGGAGAAGGACTGCCGTGCAGTCTCGTACGATGCCATGACAGCGCATGTGTCCATTGTGTTCACACGGTACATGTTTCTGGCAGTGGAGCAACGCGAATCCAAAGATGAACGAAGCTTGGGAGAGCTGTTCTATCTGCTGATGGATGAACTTCCAGATATATGCTTGGCAGAAGCGGTACGGCTTCTTGTGTCGCTCTTTGCCGAACGATTGCAAGAGCGGACGATGCTCGATGAACAGACGGTACAGGCACAGTTGGAAGGTTTCTTATCCGAGTTGCCGTCGCTGTTGTCAAAAAAACTGCGAAAATGTGCATAACGAATCTGTTTTTTTAGCTACAATGCCGTATTTTTCAAGCCTTGACGAGTGTTTTTGATGTGCGAAGTTTGAGTTAAAAGCAGAAAAACCGCCGTCATTGTTGTTCCCGCAGGACAACAATGACGGCGGTTTTTCTGCTATGCTTGATTATATCGCTGGTGTATCAAAATGCGGCTTCTTAGTGACGCTTATATCATTATATAGGTGGGAAGTATCCTTATTTGTGACAACATGAAACTGTAATTTTAAATTATAATAAGAAAAAAAGAGTAGAATGGTATTTCTTCAAAGTGAAGGAGATGATTCCCATCACTGGGACAGATGGATTCCAGCGGGAGTTTCGCATATTGGGTCAGAGGATTGCTTATTATAGAAAATTGCAGGGGTTGTCGCAAGAGGAATTTTCAAAAGATGTCGGTATCAGCAAAAGTTATTTGAGCAAGATTGAACGCGGTGACATCCAGGGGATCTCTTTCGTCACCGTCATGGAAATTGCACGGAGCTTGGATGCTAAGGTCACCAAACTGCTGGATTTTGATGAAGCATAGACGATATGAAAATAGGGGAGGGGTTTATGATGTACAGGAAAAAAATTTTGGTATGGACCTTCGTGTTGCTTATTTGCGCAGGATATCAAATAGCAATATTTTCAGAAGCTTCGGCAAGAGATTGCTGGGCCGCTGATTATCATGGATATCAGCTTTATGTTGTTTCGGAATCCGTCAATCAAGAGAGAGGTGGGGCAATCACTGCCTATGTCAAGTATGTGCGCGACGGAGAACTTTCCTATGGGCTTCATTACATATTTACACGTGATGAAGGCGTATGGTGGTTTGCCACTCGACGGACAAAGAATGAGCCATATCTCCGAGTCGGCGATGCTAATGCGAGCAGTTATGCATGGCGTGTGTTGAGAACTTGCCAGGAGTGCCTCTGATCGATGTGCATCAAGGTTGGATATGAGTTGGATATCCCGCGGGAAGGGGTTGGGTTTTCATGGAGAATATACAAAAGATTGGTGAAGAATTATCAGCAATGCGGCAAGACATGATTGCCGCAAGTGAACGGATCTATATTGTCAACGCAGGGCGCATGAATCACGGCAAGAGCAGTCTGCTCAATTCCATTCTCGGCAGGAAAGCCTTTCGTGTCGCTGATATCCGGGAAACAAGGGTCAATCAGGAAGAGCCGTACAAAGATGACGTGTTTCTTGTTGATACGCCAGGATTGGATGCAGATGCAACGGACGATGGGGAAGCGTTCTCGGTTTACAAGAAGGCGAATTTTATTATCTTCGTCCACAATCCCAAGATCGGGGAATTTCATCGCTCAGAACTTCAGAATATCGGACGTATGGCAAAGGCGGTGGGGGAAGACTACTTCTGGCGGCACTTTGCTTTTGTCCTGACCTTCAAGGAAGAATTTGAGGAAGAAGAGCTGTCCGTGATCGGACAGAGCATGAAAGCGGCGATTAAAGAGGAATTCCAGGCAGATGAAGTTCCTCTGTTCATCGTATCGAATGTGCGGTATGAAAGAAGCCAGCAAGAAAGCGACAGCCGAAAAAAGCAGGCTTTTTTGGAAAAAAGCGGCATCCCCCAACTGCGGGAATTCCTCCAGGAGCATTTGGCTGTATGGCGAGACGAAAATCTTGCCTTGCAGAAAGCGCGGTTTGAAAAGTGCAAGGCGAAGGCAATCGATCGGCTTGCAAAAGAACGAGACGAAATAACGGGCGTTTTGCGGCAAAACCGTGTCGATTTCCAAGAGAAAGCGGCAGCCATAGAGCGCGCTTTTCATCAGGCATACTCGAACATCATTGACTATAAGACACAGTTGGAAGATGAGGAAGCAACAGTAGCTCAGTTGGGACAAGAGGTTTGGCAATTGCAGGAACAGTGGAAACAGGAACGTGAAGATTGGGGATGAGTTAGATGATTGTACCAGCAGCAATAGCCGGGGCAGTTCTTGGATTTGCCTTGCATGGAAACTATAGTGATTATGGGGATTACAGCGAGTATTCCGACGCTCACTTGGTGGGGAAGATCAAGGAAAAGAAAGCTCTGTATGAGCAGCACCAACAAGGAGTGAAACGCCTGAAGCGATCCGTCAGGGAAAGCGTTGCGGCAGAGATTGCAGAGCTGGAGAAAAATCCGGATATTGCCCCGGTGCTCCAGAATGTGAAGCCCGGGAAAATCGGGGAAATGCAGCTGAATCACCTGTCCTCGGAGGCCATCGGGCGGTTGGAAGAGAAGCTGCGGCAGGAGATTGCAGCGGATGAGCAAAAGCTGCAGGAATTGGAGCAGATGATCCAGCGGATCAATCATATGCAGCTGACGAAAGGATCTTGAGAGGAGGCGGGAGACGTGGCTGGAAATTATCTGGCAAAGACGGCGGAAGAATTTCTTGCTGCATTGGATCAGGCAGGGGAAAAGTTGCAGGTCTTCTCGCAGGAATTGAGCGCAAAAAATGAGGCGGTTTATTCCGCCCTGGCACGTTTTGAAGAGGCCAATGCAGAGTATCGAGGGACGATGGGGACGCGAGAAAAATCGACGGCTGTGGACGAGGCTTTGCAAAAGGTGATCCAAGGCTTGCAGGGTGCTGTCCATAAGTGGCGCGTCGGCATCGAGGCAAGCAAAAAAAGGGCAGGAATTTATGCACGACCATGAGAAATACTTGGTCGTCATGATTTTTTTGGTGCAGTAAAAATCTGGGAAAAGCACATTGGGGAACTTTTTTTCGCAGGGCGCGAATGGCTCGAAGCGCCCTTTGAAAAATGTTTACAAGCATCGTCCGCCGACGGAATTTGCCACACAGGAAAAAGGCCGAAATACGGGCGATATTGAGAAAGTCGATGGACGATATTGGTTCAGCGAAGGAGTTACGGATACGACCGGCGATATCCAATACTTTACGTTGAGCGGCCTGCGGTGGTTTGACTCGCCGGGGACGGGCGCTTTGTCGAAGCAGGGCGACAAGAGGAATATGGAAGAGATGGTCAGGGAATATCTGCAATATGTGGATATGTGCATCTTTCTCGTGAATTCCTCGGAGCCGGGGCTGATGGAAGATATGAAATATATGGAACAGCTCTCACGCACCGAACAGGAGGCGCTTGTTGTCATTACGAAATCCGATCGGGTGGAGGAAGACGTCGACGAAGCGGGGAAAAATCGTCAAGGTATATCTGCCCAAAAACACCTGAAGGACGGCGCTTGCAGGAGCAGGATATGTGCGAGCGGCTTGCAGCTGCCTATCCCCAAGTGGATGTCGATAAATTTCGTGCGATGAGCATATCGACTGTTTTGGGCGACCATGCAATGCGAACGGGAAATGAGAGAGAGTTTCGTGACAGCCAGCTTGATCTGTTGATGCAGAAATTGACAGAGAAGGCTCGGGGCGATGTCGTCAGTCTTAAAACAGCACGCCCGAAGAAAGCGATGAATAAATTCCTGCGGGATATCGTCGAGGGTGATGAGATGATTGCAGGGATCAAGGATTTGCACAATCATGTGCAAACGGTGCTTGATTCCGTGGAAGATTACCGTGGAAAGGTCAAGCAGCGCACGGAAAGTCTGACGGATCGCATCACCCGCCGAGTCAAAGCGTCCGCCTTGAAGGAAACGAATCGCATGGCGCATCAGGCGGAGGCTGGCGGAAAGGAGACAGAACCTGCAACCATCGCCCAGATGGTTTTTTCTGTCACGCAGCCGATTTTGGCGGAGGAAATCAACCAGGAGATTTCCAAGATCATCGGGATGTCGCAGGAACTTGTGGGAGATTTGGAGATCAAGGCCGCCCAGCCGGAGATCCGCGCCCCTTGGCATCAAGCGTCAGACGAAAGAATTCGAACAAACGTACACGGTGATTGAAGTAGTCCCACGCTCCCCAGATGGTTTTGTTGAGCATGTGCAGGATATTCTCAGTCTGTTCAACAAGAAATTTTACAAAAAGGTGAAGCGCAAGGTCACGAAAAAAATAACGGTGGATGCCGGAGTGAATGTGGAAGACGTCATCAGGGAACTCATGCCGCAAATCGAGAGCTATGTTGCTCGGACGGTACGAGAGAACCTTGAGAAGATTGCGGACAATTATTTTGCCCCACAGGAAAGATTTGTGCAGGAAATTGAAAAAAATCTCGGGCGGCTGCACAAGGAATTGGAGGCGCTGCGCTTTTAAGGCTATATGAAATTGTAGGTGATGAAATGCAGTTTATTGTCAAGGCGACTACGGCCTGCAACTTTCAGTGTGTCTATTGCAGCGAGGGGGATAGAAAAGAAGAATTTCTTGCAGAAGATGTTTTTTGCAAGTTGGTTGATGAAATTCCGTCTTTGTTGGAACGAAAAGGGGAGCGTTCCGTCGGAATCCTCTGGCATGGCGGGGAACCGCTCTTATGGGGGCATGACCGCTTGGCGAGAGCGATGGAATATGCCGAGAAGAAATTGGCGGACTATGCGTTGCATTTTACGATGCAGACGAATGGATATTTGCTGGACGAGGCCTTTTTGGAGCTCTTCAAACGGCATTCTGTTCAAGTAGGGGTTTCTTTGGATGGCTATGAGGAGATGCATGACCGCAATCGTCCGACCAGAGATGGGAAACCAACCTTTTTCTGTCGTGTGGGAGAACATACAACGCATTCGAAAGGCGGGTCTGGGCGGCAGTGTCCTGATGGTTCTGAACACAGCGGATCCCGTTGATATTGATCGACTCTTTGCCTTTATTGAAGACAATGCCTTGGCATGTAAGATCAATCCCCTGCTGCCCAGCGGGAGAGCCGCGGATTGCGATGATGCCCGCAGGATATATCAAAACTATGTCTCCCTTCTGAAAAGGCTGTACGAAAAAATAATGGACGCCTCGGCAGAGATCGTGATCGAGCCTCTGGATAAAAATGATGAACGGGATTCTCATGGGAACCCGCATGAGGGAATGCTCCTATAATGGAATTTGTGCAGCTGGGATCATGTGTCTCTACGCCGATGGGATTGTCGGGCTTTTGCGGGCGCGATGGAGAAAAAATGCATTTCGCCTATGGAAATCTGCAGGAACAGTCCTTGTCGGATCTGTACGATTCGCCTGCAGCGCAGAGCGTGCGTGCCCGCGACGCCTATTTGCAAAATCATGGCTGCAAGGAATGTGCTGTCTGGGAACTCTGTCATGGCGGCTGCACATTTGAAGCGTGGCTGGAAAAACGGTACGACGGAGGCAGCGTTTCCTTTTTGCCGGGGAGCGAAAGAGTCTGTTGGAATATTTGCAGACAACAGGAATCCAGCTGCTGAAAAAGCGCTTGGTTCAGGAGAAGATGGCATATCGTCTGCGTTTGGCGGAAAAAGAAAAAGATATTGAAGGAAGCATTGGAATATGCGGGAAAATGATATTGTTTTTTTCAACATCCATCGGCGCTACCTCGACCATATGCCGGATTTTGACGGATTTTTGGGCATTTATCTCTTGGCTGCTTTTGTCAATGAAAATGGCTACCTAGGCCAGGCTTATGCAGGATCCCTGCATCGGAGCATGGAACTGCTCGATGAGCTCTGTACACAGCAAAAGGCTGCGATGATTGGGCTGTATTGCGATTATGCAAATGTTACGGAAAATCAATTTGTGAGCCGGTATGTCAAAGAACGATATGGCATCCCTGTAATCGTGGGCGGATCGCAGGCGACGAGCTTGGATGAGGCGTTCTTCAAGGAAGCGCGATGCGATGCCGTGGTCTATCATGAAGGTGAATTGACGGTGCTGGAACTCATGGATTGCCTTCTTGACGGAACTGGACGACTGGAGGACATCAAGGGCATTGCCTATTGGCAGACCGATGAAGTGAAGACTACTACGCCCCGTCCTGTTATTGAAAAATCTCGATGCTTTTGCCTTTCGTTGATGAAGATTGTTATCTATTGCCGCAAAAGAATCGTCGGTATTTATGCATCATGACGGGACGAGGCTGCCCTTTTCACTGCGCTTTTTGTTATGAAGGCCGTTCCTCCGGGAAAGTTCGGTTTCGGTCTGTAGGGAATGTACTGGAAGAGATCGATCGTTTTCTGGAAGAAGTGCCGCGTGAAGTCGAGCCGTACATTTTGTTTACGGATGACACCTTCACTTTGGATGAAAAGCGCGTTCATAGGTTGTGCGAAGGCCTGAAGGAAAGACAGGAGAAGCGTCACTTTCATTGGTTTTGCGAAGGCCATGTCCACACGTTGAAGCTGCATCCCGATATGATCAAGGATATCGCAGCAGCGGGGGCTCTGCGCATCCAGTTGGGAATTGAAAGTGGCGTTCCTCGGGTACTGGAGGCCTATCGAAAGCATACGACGCCGGAAGAAATCAAGGAAGTCGTTGCAGCCTGCCGAGAGACGGGAATAAAGCAGATTTACGGGAATATCATCTTGGGAAGTGCGTTTTTCTCCAAAGAGATATATGAACAAGACCTTGCTTTTGGCAAAGAGTTATTGGAATGGGGTCAAGGAGCCTTGGAATTGAATGTTGTCTGTTACTGGCCGCTGCCCGAAACATCAATCACAAAAGAACCGGAAAAATATGGCATACAAATTGTTGATTATGATTTTTACACATCGGCGGAAGATTTTCCGCAAACAGAAACAGAGGAGATGTCCCGTTGGGAAATTTTGCGCTTGGCGCAGCACATGGAAAAAGAATTCGCTGCAAAGCGTAAAGAAATGCTGCTAGAGGGGCGAGTGCCGCTGGAGCAGATCCTTTCCTGGTATCCACGGGAAAATACAGTCAAGGCATATGGGCTTTGGTATCAGACCTTGCAGCAAATGCCGAATTTATATGCGTATGGGCGGATGTTGGCTGTTCGTGAGGGAATGACGGGAAGGGAGGCGAAAAGTTACGGCAGAACAGCGCGTCCGATGCGTGTGCTTTCTCTGCAGCGCTATCTGCAGTTTTTGGAGGGTGGACAATGCGGCATAGGAGGCACGATATTGTCCGAGTTGGAAGTGCAGATTTTATTATTGTCCACGGGAAGAACGAACTGCCAGTGGATATATGAACATTTGAAAGCAAAAAATATGCTTCAACACTATGAGGAAATGCGGGCAGCGTTGGAAAGGCTGGAAAGGGCTTATCTGATTGTCTACAGCAGGGAGAACGTCTTCGACATGAGCTTATAGGAGGGAAGAATGGCATGGATTATCGTTTGATGGATTTCAAAGGTGAAATGGGCGCACTCAGAGAAAAGGTGGAAAAGCATGCGCGTCCTTATGCTGAACTGCCGGAAATTTCGAAGGGTTTGAAGGAGATCCAGGAAATATATGCTGCGAAACTGGATGCCACAAAGCCTGAAGTCATGGTATTCGGCATATATAATGCCGGCAAGAGCAGCATCATCAATGAGCTGATCGGTGCAGATCGTGCCAAGGTAGAAGATGTACCGACGACAGACAAGGTGGACTATTATGAATGGAATGGCTACCGTTTGGCAGATACGCCTGGTGTAGGCGCTCCGATCGAGCACCAGAATGTAACGATGGAGCATCTGAAGAAAGCGGATGTTGTCATTTTTGTCATGAGCACGACCGGTTCCAACGAACGGCGTCAGAATTATGTGCGCATGAAGGAGATTGCCGATGCAGGAAAAAAGATCATCATTGTCTTGAACGACAAGAACGGTGATCTTTTCAGCGAAAACGGCGACAGAACGATACAGACAATCAAGGATAAAGTGGCGGAAAACATGCGCCAGGTAGGCATAGAAAATGTGGAGAAAAAATACTATATTGTGGCAGTGAACGCCGCCAGGGCAAAGAAGGGACGTGAGAAGGGCAGTCAAGCCTTTTTGGATAAGAGCAATATGGCGGAATTGACGAATGTCATCATGCAGGAACTAAAGAAAACAGGACCGTTTCATATCTTGAGCAATGCCATACAGGATGTGGAACGCGCTTTGCAGCCCATGATCGTATGCCTGGCCGAGCAGGATAAGGAAGAAGGGGTAAAAAGTGCCAATGAACTTCTGGAAAAATTGCGCATACGGCGTAAGGAACTGCGCGAGGAAATGGCGGCTTCCATCGATGTTAGGGCGGATCGCTTGGGGCATAAGCTGCCCGGGATGATTTGGTCGCTTCGTGAGAAGCCAGCGCAAGTGCAGGAACAGGTTCAGGCAGAAGTGGCTAAAACGGCTGAGATGATTCAGCAGGATTTTGAAAATCGGCTTCACGAGTTGACGGGAGACTTGTTGGAGGATGCTGAAGATTTGACATTGGAAATCGAAAAACTTGATTTCAAGGCAAGTGACATGCAGGTGGATGTAGTGCCTGATATGGAAGAAAGAGAGTCTTCTTTTGATGTGGCTTCTGTCCTGAATAGAGTGAAGGATGTATTAGGAGAGCTGAATGAAATAGCGATTCCTGCTTACGGGAAAAACGGCAAAGGCGGGAATGCCTTGGCAAATACAGCTCTTGGCATGATGGTTTCAAAAGGTGTGAAGCAGGCCGCAGGAACAGCGCTGGGGAAAAGTCTGCTGGCAACGGCTTTGGGGAAATCGATCTTGGTGCCTGTGATGCCGTATGTCGGGGTTATAACTGCAGTTTTGCCTCTGTTGGCCAGCCTCTTTGGCGGGAAGGATAATTTTGCGGAAATGCAGGCTGAGGCTGCAGCCAGAAATGAGCGGGAAAAACGTCGAATTCAGGCGGAAGCGCAGGCAAGAGAAGAGCTGGCGCAGAAATGCATGTATATGGCAGCAGATTTGGCTGATAATTTCAAGATCGCAATTGATTCGTCCCTGCAAGTGGTGGCGGAAGAGATCGCAAAAACCCTTCAAGGAAGAAAGCAAGCGTATGAAACGAATCAGCGGGAATCTTCAAGCCGATTTGAATGCACTGCGTGAGGCGGCGGACAGTTACAATGCCTTGCAGAATAAATTCAGGTCTGTTGGGACTGAGATTTGAAGGAATTGGTGAGCGAGAGGAGGATTTTTATGTGGAAAAGAATCTTGGCGGGCATCGCGTTTTTGCTGGCCGTCAGTGCGGGAGGACAGATGATGCTTCCATCGGAGGCTTCGGCGCAGGATGTCTGGGTATATACGGTGCATGATTCGTCGTATGAACAAGGATATCAGGTCTTTGTCATGACGGAGACGATTCAGTCCAATGGGAATAACTGGGTGCATGTGAGCACGAAAAACGTGCGAAATGGACGCCTCGTGGAGCGCGTTGACTGGCGCTTCAACAGAATGGGAGACGAGTGGCGCTATGCGACGGGGAATATGCGGGGCAACGACAGCCGGGTTTATGGAGGATCGGCAGAGGCCGTATTGAACTATTGCTTGGCGTATATCAACAACTGAAAGGTTCAGAGGAGAGCCGCCGGATCACTTCGAAATGGTTCGGCGGTTTTTATTTGCCCTACCAAGAACCTCTCGTGCGGTGTATAATAAGGAGGTGGATTTCGTAGTTGATTTACAGTCGAAGCGAAAAGGAGCGCAGCGAATGAAAAGAGATGTGATACGGGAAAAGGCGAAGGAAACACTCATGCTGGAAGCGGCGGCGGTGAAGAAGCTGACGGAGAATGTGGACGAGGAGTTCTGCCGCGCGGTCGAGTGCGTGCTGGACTGCACGGCGCGCGTCGTCGTCACGGGCATGGGGAAGTCCGGGCATGTCGGGCGCAAGATCGCAGCGACGCTGGCGAGCACGGGCACGCCTTCGTTCTTCATGCATCCGGCGGAGGCGTTTCACGGCGACCTCGGCATGGTGACGGACAAGGACGTCGTCCTGGCGATTTCCAACAGCGGCGAGGTGCAGGAGGTCGTGAAGATCCTGCCGGTCATCCACCGCATCGGCGCGACCATCATCGCCATGACGGGCAACCGCGCCTCGCAGCTTGCCGAATACTCGGATTACGTCATCGATATCGGACACGAGCCGGAAGCCTGCCCCTTGGGGCTTGCACCGACGACGAGCACGACGGCGACGCTCGCCATGGGCGACGCCATCGCCGTCGCTGTGATGTCCGTGCGGAACTTCAAAAAGCAGGATTTCGCGCTCTTCCATCCGGGCGGTGCGCTCGGCAGGCGTCTCCTGCTCAAGGTGCAGGACGTCATGCACACGGGCGAGGAGAATCCCGTCGTCGCTGGAGAGAAGACGGCGAAGGACGCGCTCTTCGTCATGACGGAGAAGGGGCTTGGCGCCGTCTCCGTCACGGATGCAGCGGGCAAGTTCATCGGGCTTTTGACGGACGGCATCATTCGACGTGCCTTGGCGAAAGACTATGCTTTCCTCGACGAGCCGGTGCATGAGATCATGTTCACGGAGCCCTTGACGATCCGCGCCGATGAATTGGCGACGGCGGCGCTCTCCGTCATGGAGAAGCACGAGCCGCGTCCCGTGACGGTCTTGCCCGTCATCGACGAGACGGGAGCGCCCGTCGGCATGATTCATCTGACCGACTTGTTGAAGCAGGGCGTGGTCTGAGCGTGTACGTATGTCTGCCGTGTGTGTATGGATTGCACGACAAGCAGGTGTGATCGGAACGTGAGAATTTTCCGATAGATTTTAAATATGATAAATCTCGTCTATGATAAGATTTTTAAGAAATCACTAGACAACGGAGTGAAAAAATTATACAATATAGTTGTTATGGGATGAAATGAGAGGAAGCAATATCCTCGTCCCGAGAACCATCAACAGGGAGGCATGGTTATGAATATTCATGAGTACCAGTCCAAGCAAGTCTTGCGGGAATTCGGCGTCAATGTGCCGAACGGCCTGCCGGCGTTCAGTGTCGAAGAGGCGGTGGAGAACGCGAAGAAACTCGGCACCGCCGCTGTCAAGGTCGTCAAGGCGCAGATTCATGCGGGCGGCCGCGGCAAGGCGGGCGGCGTCAAGATCGCCAAGTCCGTCGAAGAGGTCGAAAACTATGCGAAGGAGCTGCTTGGCAAGGTTCTCGTCACGCATCAGACGGGTCCTGAAGGCAAGAAGGTTGGTCGCCTCCTGATCGAAGAAGGCTCGAATATTAAAAAGGAATATTACCTCAGCTTTGTCGTTGATCGCGCCACGGCAAGGATCGTCATGATGGGATCCGAGGAAGGCGGCGTCGAGATCGAGAAGGTCGCTGCCGAGACTCCTGAGAAGATCATCAAGGAGTATATCGATCCGGTCATCGGTCTTGCACCGTTCCAGGCAACGCGCATGGCGTATGCCATCAACATCCCCGGCCCTGCCATTCGAAAGGCTGCCGCGCTGATGGAGAAGCTTTATGCTGCGTTCATCGGCAAGGACTGCTCGCAGGTCGAGATCAACCCGCTCGTTGTCACGGCTGAGGATGACGTGATCTGCCTCGACGCGAAGCTGAATTTTGACGACAGCGCACTGTTCCGTCATCCCGATATCGCCGAACTGCGCGATGAGACGGAAGAGGATCCGAAGGAGCGCGAAGCTGCGGCTGCCGGTCTCAACTACGTCAACCTCGGCGGCGATGTCGCGTGCATGGTCAACGGCGCAGGTCTTGCCATGGCCACGGTCGACATCATCAAGCATTACGGCGGCGAGCCGGCGAACTTCCTCGATGTCGGCGGCGATTCCGAGCCTGAGAAGATCGCGAAGGCGTTCAACATCATGCTCGAAGGCGGCCAGGCGAAGGGTATCTTCGTCAACATCTTCGGCGGCATCAATCGCTGCGACAATATCGCGAACGGCATCATCGAGGCTGCGAAGATCATCTCCAGGACGGCAAATCCCTCCCGGTTCCCGTCGTTGTCCGCCTTGAGGGCACGAAGGTCGAAGAAGGCCGCGAGATCTTGAAGAACACGCCGATTTCCAACGTCTTCCCCGCACCTACGATGGAGGGCGGCGCCGAGCAGATCGTGAAGCTCGTAGCTGAGGCGAAGGCTTAAATCGAAAGGGAGGTCAAACACATGTCAGTTTTGATTGATAAAGATACGAAGGTTATCGTGCAGGGCATCACGGGCAAAGCGGCGACGTTCCACACGAAGCAGATGCTCGACTACGGCACGAAGATCGTCGCAGGCGTGACGCCGGGCAAGGCGGGTCAGAAGGTCGAGGGCGTTCCCGTGTTCAACACGGTTGCAGATGCCGTGAAGGCTACGGGCGCGACGGCTTCGGTCGTTTACGTTCCCCCTCGCTTTGCGGCGGACAGCATCATGGAGGCGGTTGACGCCGACCTCGATCTTGTTGTCTGCATCACGGAGCATATCCCTGTTCTCGACATGGTGAAGGTGCGCCGTTACATGGAAGGCAGGAAAACACGTCTCGTCGGGCCGAACTGCCCAGGTCTTCTGACATCCAAGCAGGCGAAGCTCGGCATCACGCCGGCTACGGTCAGCAAAGCTCGGTCATGTCGGCGTCATCTCGCGCTCCGGCACCTTGACGTATGAGGCTGCCTTCCAGCTCACGAACGCGGGCATCGGCCAGACGACGACGGTCGGCATCGGCGGCGACCCCGTCAAAGGAACGGACTTCATCGACGCTCTGCAGCTTTTCAAGGATGATCCGGACACCTACGCTGTTCTGATGATCGGTGAGATCGGCGGCACGGCGGAAGAGGACGCTGCGAAGTGGATTCAGGAGAACATGAAGGACAAGCCGGTTTCCGCCTTCATCGCAGGCCGTCAGGCGCCTCCGGGCAAGCGCATGGGTCATGCCGGCGCGATCATCTCGGGCGGCAAGGGCACGGCGGCCGACAAGGTCGCGGCTCTGAACGCTGCGGGAATCCCCGTCGCCGATACGGTCGCCCACATCGGCGAGACGATGGTCAAGCTCCTCAAGGAGAAGGGCCTTTACGACAAGTGCCATACCTGCTGAATTCCAGCAGAAGGATAGCAAGAAGCCACTGCAGTCTGCAGTGGCTTCTTCTTTTGTCTCAGGCATCGATGACTGCGGATGGATCGGACGTTGTCTGCCTTGCACGGATCGAGCCTCCTTATGGTTTTCAATCCTCTTGATCGATGAATCTCGATGCGAGCAGCTTCTTTTTCCAGTGCGAGCCTGTTGCGCTGGATCTGACGCGACCAGAAGATGTTCGGCATGGCGACGCCGATGGCGATGCCGGCGATGATGGTCGCGGCTTCGACGCCGTTTCTAAGGGCGGCGAGCAGGAGGTCGGCGCTGACCTCGTTGATGTTCAAGAGCGTGAAGAAGAAGCGGTAGAGCAGGACGCCGGGAATCAGCGGGATGGCGGAGGGAATCGTCAGCACGATGTTCGGTGTGTGGAATCGGTGGATGGCAAAGAGCGCGAGGATGTCGACGAAGGCGGAGCCGAGGAAGGTGCCTGCCGCTTGGCTCATGCCGAGTTCGAACATGCAGATATTTCTGAGGAGAATCGTGATGACGCCGCCGGTGGAGACGACCCAGAGCAGGCGGCGCGGCACGCTGAAGATCATGGAGAAGCCGCCGGCGGCGATGGCGGCGGCGAGCGGATGGTAGATGTAGATCTCGCCGGGACTCAGGTTCACCTCGACGAACGAGCTGACATGCCCGAGACGCAGGGCGATCGCCATGCCGAATGCCGTGCTGCAGACGATGAGGAGCGTGTCGAACGCCCGTGTCATGCCCGATGTGATGAAGTGGTTCAAGAGGTCGTTCGCCGCGTTGATGAGCGGCACGCCGGGCACGATGAAGAGGGTGCAGGCGACAATGGGCAGCATGGGCGTCGCCGACAGATCGAGCTTCTGCAGCAGCACGGCGGCAAGCGTCGCGGAAAAGGCCGCGATGGCGATACCGGCGTAGGTGTTGAAGCCGTGCTCGTTGCAGAAGCGCCGCGCATAGAAGCCGAGGAAGGCGGAGGCGGCTGTGATGAAGAAGGCGGCGAGGTCGCAGCCGAAGAGGGCGCATGAGCCGGCGCAGGCGAAGCTCGCGCCGAGCGCCGTCAAGAAGCCGCTGTATGGCGCTTGACGCTTTTCGATTCCTTCGAGTTCGCGTTCGAAGCGCTCCAGCGACCAGGCGTCGCGCATGGCACGCCAGATCGTGCGGCTGACGGCGGAGAGGACGAGCATGTTGACGCGGTGCGTGCGGCACTTGCTGAAGCGCGTGTAGGTGCGTTCCTCGTCCTTGATGTTCAGCATGATGGTCGTGTAGGCGATGTGGCAGCTGACGTTTTCCGCCGGGATGCCCGTGTAGGCTGCCGTGCGCATGATGTACTGCACTGTGCGGTCAGAGTCGGCGCCGTTTTCCATCATCATGCGGGCGACGATCAGGATGAGATGCATCTTGTAAATGATCTGGGAGAAGGGATGGGTCAAGACGTGTTCTTTCGTGGATTCCATGAGAAGCTCCTTTCTTGAAAGGCGGGCAGGGGAAGCGTTGGCAGGAAATCTGCACAACGATATATTCCCCAAAGGTATGATATGATAATAGTTTGGAATATTATGAAAACTTGTAAAAGACTGCAGCAGGCAGTCTGGATGATTTGGGATGTCCTTGTTTCTTCAGTCTTCCTGATCGACGAATCTCGATGCGAGGAGCCTCTTTTCCTGTGCAATCTTGTTCTTGCGGATCTGACGTGACCAGAAGATGTTCGGTATGGCGACGCTGACGGCGATGCTGATGATGATGGTCGCCGCTTCGATGCCGTTTCTGAGTGCGCCTAGAAGGACTTCCGTGCTGACTTCGTTGATGTTGAGGAGCGTGAAGAGCAGGCGGTAGAGCAGGATGCCGGGAACGAGGGGGATGGCGGACGGCGTCGTGAGGACGACATTCGGCACATGGAAGCGATGGATGGCGGAGAGCGCGGCGATACCGACGACGCCGCCGCCGATGAGCGTTCCCGTCGCCTGGCTGAGGCCGAAGTCGAACATGCAGATGTTTCGGAGCAGGACAGCGACGGCACCGCCGACGGATACAGCCCAAAGAACACGCTTTGGCACGTTGAAGAGCAGCGAGAAGCCGCCCGCCGAAATCGCTGCCGCAAGCGGGTGGTAGAAGTAGATGTCGCCGGGACTGAGGCTGATCGTCGTAAATTCGGTGATGCGTCCGAGGTGCAGCGCGATTGCCGTGCCGAATGCCATAGAGCCGATGATGAGCACGGTGTGGAAGGCGCGCGTGATGCCCGCCGTGATGAAGTTGTTGAGCATGTCGTCCGCCGCATTGATCAGCGGCACGCCGGGCACGATGAAGAGGGCGCAGGCGACGATGGGGTGCATGGGGGTCGCGGAGTGGACGACGCCTTGCGAGAGCGTAGCCAAGGATGTCGCGACGAAGGCGGCGATGGCGATGCCTGCATAATTGTTGAAGCCGCGCTTGTTGCAGAGGATGCGTGTATAGAAGCCGAAAAAGGCGCAGACCGCCGTGACGAAGAAGGCGATGAAGTCGCCGCCGAAGAGCAGGCAGGAGCCGCCGCAGGCGAAGCTGGAGCCGATGGCGGTCGCGAAGTTCGAGTAGGGGTTCTTGCGATTTTCGAGAGTCTCCAGTTCCTTTTTCGAAGCGTTCGAGGCGGCCAGTTGTCGCGCATGGCGCGCCAGATGACGCGGCTTACGGCGGCGAGGACGGTCATGCTCACGCTGTGCTTGCGGCATTTCGTGAGTTCCGTGTAGGTGCGCTCCTCGTTCTTGACGTTGAGGAGAAGCGACGTATACATGATGTGACAGCTGACGTTTTCGGCAGGGATGCCCATGTAAGCCGCCGTGCGCATGATGTAGCGCGTCGTTCGGTCGGAGTCGGCGCCGTTCTCCATGAGGAGTCTGCCGACCATCAGGATGAGGTGCATTTTATAGGTGATCTTGTAAAATGGATCTTTGAATACTTGTTCAAGGGATGATTGCATAGTTTGTTAACCTCTTTGTTTAGGAATCGTTTGTGTGCTTTATTTTTGTATGTGGGTATAGCTTATTTCGTCGTTAGCGTTCTAGGCGAAATCGTACTTCTATTGTGCCTTAAATCTTATTCAATAGCAAGAGAATATGATATTATTTCTAAAAAAGGGGCGCAAGCGCCCCTCATCGTGTTTTTGGCAGAAGATTTGCCTCGTTGCTTTCGTTATTTTCCCGCGCCCGTGAAGTCGTAGAGCTTATCCGCCTTGTGGAAATGCGTGTGCAGCAGCTCGTGCGCTTTGCCTTGCAAGGGTGCGCCGAGGAATTCTTTGTAGATGCGCACGACCTCGGGATTTTCGTGCGACTTCCGCACGGGGAGGTTCTTGTCGATCTCGTAGAGCGCCTTCATGCGCTCGGCGCGGCGTGCGTTCGTCGTATTGAGCGGCTGTCCGCCGCCGCCTTGGCAGCCGCCAGGGCATGCCATGACTTCGATGAAGTCATAGGGGCTTTTGCCCGACTTGATCTCGTCCATGATGTGCTTGGCGTTCTTGAGCGTGTGCGCGACGGCGACGCGCACCGGCGACCGTCGAGGTCGACGGTCGCCTCCTTGATGCCGTCCATGCCGCGCACGGCGAGGAAGTCGATGGAGGGGAGCGTCTTGCCCGTCGCCTTTTCGTAAACCGTGCGCAGGGCGGCTTCCATGACGCCGCCCGTCGTGCCGAAGATGGCGCCCGCACCCGATGCTGTGCCGAGGGGGCTGTCGAAGTCTTCTTCGGGCAGGTCGTGGAAGGTGATGCCGACGTAGTGGATGAGCTTGGCAAGCTCGCGCGTCGTGATGACGATGTCGACATCCTGGCGGCCGTCCCGCCCCATCTCAGGGCGTGCCGCTTCGAACTTCTTCGCCGTGCAAGGCATGACGGAGACGGTCACGATGTCCTCGACGGGGATGCCTGCCTGCTCGGGGTAGTAGGTCTTGGCGACAGCGCCGAAGATTTGCATGGGGGATTTCGCCGTCGACAGGTGGTCGATGCAGTCGCTGTAGTGCTTTTCGACGTAGTTGACCCAGCCAGGGCTGCACGAGGTCATCATGGGGAGCGTGCCGCCGTTCTCCAGGCGATGCAGGAATTCGTGCCCTTCTTCCATGATCGTGAGGTCGGCGCCGAAGTTCGTGTCGAAGACGCGGTCGAAGCCGAGGCGCTTCAAGGCGGCGACCATCTGTCCCGTGACGATGGCGCCGGGCGGCAGGTGGAATTCGTCGCCCAAGGAGACGCGCACGGCGGGGGCGACCTGCACGATGACGTGCTTCTTCGGGTCTTGCAAGGCATCGAGAACGCGCTGCGTGTCGTCCTTTTCCGTGATCGCGCCCGTTGGACAGACGAGACTGCACTGGCCGCAGAGGATGCAGTCCGTCGCTTCGAGCGGGCTGTTGTAGGCGGTGGTGACGGTGATTTTGTCGCTTCTTCCCGAGAAATTCAAGGCTTCGATACCTTGTACGTCCTTGCAGGCGCGGATGCAGCGGCCGCATTTGATGCACTTCGTCGGGTCGCGTGCGATGCTCGGGTTGTTCGCTGCGTCCTCCCGGCTCTCGACGACGATGGGCAGCCCCGTATGGCCGATGTTGAAGCGGCTGCAAAGCTCCTGCAGATCGCAGCGGTGGTTGCGCGGGCAGTTCAGGCAGTCCCGGTTGTGGTTGGCGAGGATGAGCTGCAGGATGGCGATCTGCGTGTCGCGCACGATCTGCGTGTCCGTGTGGACTTCCATGCCTTCCCAGACTTCGGTCGCGCACGCTGCCATGAGGCGGCGATTGCCCGTGACCTCGATGGAGCAGATGCGGCAGCGCGCTTTGACACGTTGGTCGGGGTGGTAGCAGAGGTGCGGGATGTTGATGTGCACCTGCGCGCGGCGTCGATGATCTTCGTGCCCTTGGGAACTTCCACGGGGATGTTGTTGATCGTCAGATGTACGAGTTCTCTTTCTTCTGCCATTAGTGGACGCCTCAATCCGGAATGTTTCGGGGAAGAGCTTGAAGGCGGCGGAAAGGGCGTTTTCTGCGCTCTCGCCAAGACCGCAGAGGGCGGACATGGGCATGATGCGCGCGATCATCTTCATGTTTTCGAGATCCTTTTCCGTCGCCGTTCCCTGCGCGAACTTCTCCAAGATCAGTTTGATGTGGAGGACGCCTTCGCGGCACGGCGTGCACTGGCCGCAGCTTTCGTGCGAGAAGAAAGCCTGCGTCATGCGCAGGAAGTCGAGGACGCTCGTGCGCTCGTCGACGACGAGGATGGCGCCCGAGCCGACGGTGACGCCGGCGGCTTTGAGGTCGTCATAGGTGTAGGGGACGTCGAGGATGGATTCGTCAGCGATCTTGCCTGAGGCGCCGCCAAACTGGATGAGGCGGATGCGGTGACCGTCCTGGACGCCTCCCGCAAGGTCATAGATGATCTCGCGCACGGTCGTGCCGAAGGGGATCTCGAAGACGGCAGGGTGGTTGACGTTGCCGGCGACGGAGACGAGCTTCGTGCCGAGGGATTCGCCCGAGCCGTAGCCGATGTATTCTTTCTTGTCGTCCAAGAGAAGGTGCGGCACGATGGAAAGGCTTTCGACGTTGTTGACGCACGTCGGCAGCGCGAAGAGGCCGCTCTGCTTGATGAAGGGCGGCTTCATGCGCGGTCTTCCCGCCTTGCCCTCGATGGAGCGGATGAGCGCTGTGCCTTCGCCGCAGACGTAGGCGCCTGCGCCTGAGTAGAGATGGATGCGAAAGTCGAAGCCCTCCTTGCCGAGGATGTTCTTGCCGAGGAAGCCGCAGCGCTCCGCCTCCTCGATGGCGTTTTTGAGGTGGGCGCGAAGGTGCGCATATTCCTCGCGCAGATAGATGTAGCCATCTTGTGCGCGGATGCTCCAGGCGCCAATCGCCATGGCCTCGATGAGATTGAAGGGGTCGTTCTTGATGAGCTCACGATCCTTGAAGGTGCATGGCTCGCCCTCGTCGGCATTGCAGATGATGACCTTGTGCGCTCCTTTGACGGCGCGCGCCTGCGACCATTTGCGTCCCATGGGATAGGCGGCGCCGCCGCGCCCCTTGATCTGAGCTTCCGAGAGCAGCGTGGCGATGTCCTCGCCGTCCATCGTCACCGCCTTCTTCAAGGCGCTGAAGCCGCCGATCGCCAAAGTACGATTCGATGGACATGGGATCGTAGCGATGGAAGTTCTTCGTCATGAAAGAAACCTTGCTCATATAGTCTCCTTTCTTGGCTGTCTTTCCTTTTCCAATTCTGGTTCTGTTCCTGTGCCTCCTTGCTGGGGGCGCATTCTGGCTGCGAAGGTGTGGAGCGGCCTTGCAGCGCGGTTTTGCGAGAGCGCGAGACGCTATTGCAATGTTTGCAAAAGATTCTCAATCTTTTCGCGGCTGTCAAGATGGCCGTAGACTTCGCCGTTGACGCGCACGGCGGGCGCGATGTCGCAGGCGCCGAAGCACGGCGTCTTTTCGAGCGTGAAGCGTCCGTCGTAGGTGACTTCGCCGATTTCGATGCCGAGGAGGCTCTGCAGAGTGGAGAGCAATGTCTCGTTGTTGTTGATGCGACAGACAACGGAATCGCAGACCTGGATCGGGTACTTGGCGCGCGGCGTGGGGGAAAGGCTCGCATAGAAGGTGAGACAGTCGTAGATCAAAGAGATCTTCAACGGCAGTTTCTCCGCCACATAGTAGGCGGCAGGCTCGGGCACATAGTGGCGCTCGAAGAGGTCCTGCACGTCGAGCAGGATGCCGACGATCTGCGTCGGGTCGTAGGAATGAGCCTCAAGCACGCGGTCGATCTTCTCGCGTGTAGCGAGTTCGAGACTCTTGGGACTGGCGTTCATGGCAACATCTCCTTTTCTTGGAAATCACACGTTCTCTTCCTATTATACAGGAAAATTCTGCACAGACAAGCCAAAGGCGCATTTGAGTATGTTTCTCCCTTTATCTGTGCTATAATATCTGCGATGACATCCATGATTCTTCGCTTTTCGGAGGTGCAGCTTGATTACCTTTCTCATCTTGTTGATCGCCGTTCTTTCGATGTTCACCGCAGCGGCGCTCTGGGCGCTGCGCTACATCCTCGACGGACGTGCGCTCCTCGTCTGCCGCGCTGCGGTTGTCTGTGTTTTTGCCATCGCGGTGGCGTCCTTTTTGGTGCGGCGCAATCCGTTCGCGCTCCTTCTCTCGGATGGTACGACGGTTTCGCTGGCATCCGTCTTCTTTCTCGTCTTGATGTTCCTGTTCCTCCTCGTCGTTGCCAGCGTCATCTTTCGTTTCGTATATCGCAGGATGCTCGCCGTGCCGGAGGACGGAGAGCGGCGCAGGGATGCTCAAAGCGGCGGGAGCTTTATCCGGCGGCCGCGCTCGGCGTCGCGCTCTACGGCAATCTTTACGAGCGGAATGCGACGGTCGAGCGTCGCTACGATGTCCCTGTCGCCGCCCCCGCGCTTGCGGGCTATACGGTCGCCCAGCTCAGCGACGTGCATCTCGGCATGTTCTTCTCGCTGGATCGCCTTGCACGCCTCTTGCGGCAGGTGGCCGACGCCGCTCCCGATGCGCTTCTTTTGACGGGCGACATCTTCGATCATCCCGAATGGACGGTCGAAGCCGTGCAGCTGATCGACAGCTTCGCTGCAGCTTTCCCCGGCGGTATATGGTACTGCCATGGCAACCATGAACATATACGCGGCATCGCGCTCGTCGAGGAAGCGCTTGCCGGGTCGAAGATCCGGTTTTTGAAGAATGAAGCGCGGTGCGTGCGGCCGGGCGAGACGCCTCTTTATTTTGCAGGCGTCGATTATCCGATGTCGGAGTACAGGCAGAGACTCGATACGGAGGCTTTCCAGCGGGAAAAGGCGGCGTTTGCGAAGGCGGCGCTCGAAGCGATTCCGACGGAGGCCGTGACGGTCTTGCTCGCGCATCATCCGGAGTTCATCGACGATGGCGCTGCCTACGGTGCGCGTCTCGTGCTCACCGGCCACACGCACGGCTCGCAGTTCGGCATCTTCGGCATACCGCTCTTCCCCGTATTCAAGTACACGCGGGGCATCGTCGAGAAAGAAAAAGACGATGGGCTACGTTCATTCGGGCAACGGCAGTTGGTTTCCGTACCGCTTGGGCTGCCCGCCGGAGATCGCATATTTCCGATTTACCCCGTGCAGCTAGGAGGACGCGATGAAGATACTTGTGACGATACCGCATTATTATTCTCATGACCCGCAGGGCATCTACGCTTCGAACGGCGATCCCGAGCGCAAGGCGAAGAATCTTCGAAAGCTCATCGTTCATTTGAAGACGTTGTTCGAGAGTCCGCAGGCGTACTGCCGCTACGATTTGCAGAATGCAGACGGCTCGCGGTTCACGGATGCAGATTTTCAGGCAGGAAAGCCGATAGCACGTTCCTTGGCGAACTACTATGCGGCGAATGAAGAGTTTCATGCCAAGGTCGACATTGTTCTCTCTACGGCGGGCGATCGTCATGCGCTCGATTGGCTCGGACTGCCGCAAGGCATGTATGCGCGGCGGAATTTCCCCGATGTCGATCCGAAGCTCCTGGGATTCACTTGTCAAGATGTGCTCAAGGAGCATCGTGGCGCATACGATTACTACTGCTACATGGAAGATGACCTCGTCGTGCATGATCCGCTGTTCTTCCGAAAGCTCGCTTGGTTCGATACGCTTTTCGGTGCGGAGGCTGTGCTGCTGCCGCACCGTTTCGAGTACAACGATCGCTGCATATTTCCCAAAGGATATGTGGAGACGGATGGTTTCGAGGAGGAAGCGAGCTCGTGGAGAGCCTTTCCTTTGCGCAGAAGTACATCGATTTTGCCGATCGTCCGGTCTTGGCAGCGTCTTTGCCTGGGGGAGAAGTGCGCTTCGTCAAAGCGCGCAATCCGCATTCGGGTTGTTTCTTCCTGACGGCTGAGCAGTTCGAGCGTTGGCTGAGCCGCCCGTACTTCGGCGAGCGCACGGGAGAATTTTCCTCGACCTTTGAGAGTCCCGCGACATGGGGGCTTATACGTACCTTCAGCGTTTACAAGAGCGATTTTTCCCATGGCAGCATTCTTTGAAATCGAGCATGCAGGTGCACGCTTTTTGGGACAGAGCCTTTCCCATGAGCCGCAAAAGCGCATCGATGAGGAATCGTTTGCGAAAGAAGGCATACATTTTTCGTTTTGACGCAGGAGCAAGCATGGAAAAAGCCCGCGTATGCGGACATTTTGCAAATTTGCGCGGAACGGATATAATAGAAGGGGAAGCGGTTTTCGCTTCGCCGAAGGATCGTCCGCCGAGCGGACAGAACTTCAAGGAAAGGCGGTCGTTTGATTGAAGAAAGTCACAGTGCTCTACATGGAAGGCTGCCCCTATTGCCGCAATGCGGCGCGGGCGATGGACGAACTGGAGAAGGCGTACTCCGCTTACGCGGAAGTTCCCGTCGAGTGGATTGAAGAGACGCGGGAGCGGGAAAAGGCGCAGCCCTTTGCCGGGGCATACTACTATGTGCCTTCGATCTTTGTGGACGGCACGAAGGTTTACGAAGCGAAGCCGGGCGAGAGCTACGAGGAGTGCAAACAGCACGTCGAGACGGCGTTCCGGGCGGCGGTGGAGCAGCGGGTCGAGGCGGACGGCTAGAGGCGTCCGTCCGCGTGCTTTCGACATAGAAAAATCCCATCTCCATAAGCAACGCAATCGTGCATTGCTTATGGAGATGGGATTCTATCGTGTCGTTTGCGCAGCTTATGCCATGGCGTTGACCTTGCGGGCAAGGCGCGACTTCTTGCGGGCGGCGCAGTTCTTGTGGAACACATGGTTCGCTGCAGCCTGGTCGATCGTCTTGCAGGCGGCCTTCAGGAAGGATTTCGCTTCATCAGCGTTTCCTGCCTCGACAGCGTCGAGAACATGGCGGGAAGCTGTGCGCACGCGGGACTTCTCAGCAGCGTTCTTGGCGCGGCGCTTCTCGTCCTTGCGCACACTGCGGATAGATGCTTTGATGTTCGGCAAATGGTTCACCTCCCTTGAAGGAAATCATACTGTAGTATATTAGCATGAAAGGAAAGAAAATGCAATAGTTTAATTTCGTGGCAGGGAATTTGGAAATGATTGCGAATGAATAGAAGAGGCGTGGCAACACACAAAAAGGGAGGTACGTTCGATGAAGAAAACGATCGTCATAGGTGCAGATCATGCGGGCTATCCCATGAAGCAATTCCTGCTGCAGCAGCTGAAGGAGGCTGGATGCAGTGTGGAGGATGTGGGCACATATGATGAGGAGTCCTGCAACACGCAGCCCTATGCGCAACAGGTGGCGGAGGAGGTAGCAAAAAGCGAAGACAAGCTCGGCATCCTCGTCTGTGGCACGGGCGCGGCGATGTGCATCATGGCGAACAAGGTCAAGGGGGCGCATGCCGTCATCGTGCACGACCTCTACACGGCGCGTGTGACGCGCACGCACAACGATGCGAACATCCTCTGCATGGGACAGCGTGTCATAGCGAACCACTTGGCTTGGGAGATCGCGAAGACGTGGATTTCTTACGAGCCGCTGGGCGGCAAGTATGCCGAGCGTCGCGAGAGCATCATGAAGTATGAGGAAGAGCACATGAAGTGATGGAAGCGGGATCGTTGCAGACGCGGGCGGAAACTGTGCGCACGAGCCTCGTCTTTTTGGCCGTCGTGCGCTCTTGCCTGAAAGGGCTCGATTGACTGCTGCAAGCAACCGCCGCAGCTTTTCAGGAAAAAGCAAAAATAACGCTTGCGTCCCGTTCCATAATCGTGTATAATATCCCTTGCTGGTGCATGAGCACCGCATGATTCCTCGATAGCTCAGTAGGTAGAGCGCCTGACTGTTAATCAGGTTGTCGCAGGTTCGATCCCTGCTCGAGGAGCCATTCTCGGCGCGTTGGTCAAGTGGTTAAGACACCGCCCTTTCACGGCGGCTTCACGGGTTCGAATCCATGCGCGTCACCATACGGCAAAGGCAGCACCGTCCATGAGGGGCGGTGCTTTTTCTGTGCGGGATTCGTTTGAGCGGCAAGCCGGAGTGTCAGCGGCGCTGCGTCGAGGCATTGCCGATGATGACGGAGGAGAGCGCAGATGCGTGAAGATGGCGGCGGACAGAGCGCAGCCGTGCTTTCATAATTTTAATGATGAGAACGCCCACTTCCTAGGGAAGGATTTTCTTCTTCTATGCCGAAGTATTTCAGCAAAACGAAAGAGCTTTGGCGTTTTGGAAAATTCGCGAGGAGGGTGAGGGGCTGCCATGCTGCTTGGAGGTGTCGTTTGTTCCATGGCGTTTTATTGTCGACGCTGCGGCAAGATTCATGTGCATGATGTGCCGTATTTCCTTGGCGTGAGGCGCTTTTCCCTGCGCTGTGCCGGCTGTGCGCATGAGCAGGCGGTGTTGGTGCGGGGAGACAGGAAACGCTGGGAGATTCACGTGCCGTGCGTCGCCTGCGGCAAGGAGCATGTGATCCGCTTGAGTCTCGCGCAGCTGCGGCGCATGGAGCTTGAGAAGGTGTATTGCAGCGCGGACTGCTTCGAGCTTGGCTACATCGGGCAGCGCCGCCGCATCGAGGAGCTGCTGGCCTTCAACCAGGCGGAGTTCGAGCGTCTTCATCCTGCCGACGGCGCGAACTTCATCGGCAAGCAGCAGATCTTGCTGGAGGCGGTCAACCGCGTGCATGAGTTCGTGGCGGCGGGAGATGTCGTCTGCCCGTGCGGCAGCCATGACTTCATCGCGCAGGTCGGTGGCGATTCCGTATTCTTGGAGTGCAGCCATTGCGGCAGAAGCGCCGTGATCCCGCGGAGAGCGAGGCCGATCTCCGGCGTCTCCTGTGCGGCTCTTCCATCCGCTTCCTGGCGCCGATGGCGCACAACAAGCGCTAGAAAGAGCGCTGTCTTCCAAGAAGAAAAAGGATAAAGACTTGCGGCGCAATTTTTGCAAAGGTGTCCGCAGGTCTTGTTTTTTTGCTGGAAAAAGGATTTCCGATGAATATCGTCGAAGTAGATTCAAGAACAAGCGCAAAAGCAGACCATGCTTCATCGGCTTTATAAATGCAAGGAGGATGATTATGAAGGGGAATCTTTGGAAGAGGCGTGTGGCGATGGGACTCGCCGCGGGTATGCTCGCCTTCGGGGGAAGTTTCGCCGTGCAGCCTGCGCCAGCGACTGATGCGGGCTGGGGCGACGTGATCGGCGCGGTTGTCGGCGGCTTTCAAGGCAAAGGCTGAGGCGGAAAAAGCAGATCAAGGAGCTCGATCAGACGGAGCAGGGACGCCGGGAGCTTCTGACGATGTTCCAAGAAGAGTACGGCGTTGAGGAGAATTCTCCCTGGGAAAGCCTCTGCGCGCGTGCGATTGACCGCGTGTCGGCGGGCATTGCCAAGAGTGACCCATCCGTTAACCAAAAGCCGTTCTTGTGGTTCATCAATCAGCAGGACAGCTTCAATGCCTTCTGCTCGCTCGGGCATGTGATGTCGATCAACCGCGGGCTCTTTTACTATCTGCAGAACGAGGACGAGATCGCCGTCGTTTTTGGACATGAGATGGGGCATGGCATGAAGAGCCATGTGGCGGACTCCTGGCGCAAGAAGATCGACGTCGCGATTGGCGCACAGGTTCTTGCCGGCATGACGAATGCCTCGGAAGCTAGGAACATCGTGCTCAACACCGTCGTCAAGCAGATCAACCGGGTGTCGATCGGTCGTGCGCACGAATGGGAAGCGGACGGGCTCGCCCTCAAGTACATCACGGACGCCGGCTACAATCCGGGAGCCGCGGCCGCCGTCTGGCAGCGGTTCATGGAGCAGCAGGGAAACAATCCGCAGAATTTCGCCAGCGAGATGTTCAACCCGTCCGATCACCCGACGAACAAGGAGCGCCGTGACAAGTACATGCAGAGCGTCAAGGAGTACAGCGGCGGCAACGTCGAGGTCAAGGACGGCGCCGTCTATGTCAAGGGCAAGAAGTTCGTGGTTCCTGCTGCGACCGAAAGCATGTCGAGCGCTGAACGCGCCTACTTCGTGCAGGGCAATCTGGCGGCGGCATACCACAACGGACACGCGAAGGAGGAGGCGTATGTGGATGGCAATATCGTCATGCTCGGTGCGCAGCCTGTCATGAGCTGCCTCAGAGGCGACGAATCTGCAGCGGCGCTCGTCGACAAATTGAATCAAATGAAGTGAGGAAAATTTATGGAATTCAAGCGTTATCTCAAGGAATATCCGAACAAGGAAGGGCGTTTCGGCAAGTTCGGCGGCGCCTATCTGCCGGAGGAGCTCGTGCCGGCCTTCGAGGAGATCGACAAGGCATATCGGACGATCTGCCACTCCTCGCAGTTCATCAATGAGCTTCGGCGCATACGCCGTGAGTTTCAGGGCCGCCCGACGCCCGTCTACCACTGCGAGCGACTTTCGCGCAAGATCGGCAACTGCCAGATTCTATCTGAAGCGCGAGGACTTTGAATCACTCGGGCGCACACAAGCTCAATCACTGCATGGGCAGAGGGCCTTTTGGCGAAGTTCATGGGCAAGAAGCGCATCATTGCGGAGACGGGCGCGGGACAGCACGGCGTGGCGCTTGCGACGGCGGCGGCCTTCTTCGGGCTTGACTGCACGATCTACATGGGCGAAGTCGACATCAAGAAGCAGGCGCCGAATGTGGCGCGCATGAAGGTGCTCGGCGCGAAGGTCGTGCCCGTCGCGCGCGGCGCGAAGACGCTCAAGGAAGCGGTCGACGCCGCTTTCGAAGACTATCTGGCGAACTACAAGGAAACGATCTACTGCATCGGCTCTGCCGTCGGATCCCGCATCCCTTTCCGATGATGGTGCGCGACTTCCAGACCGTCGTCGGCATCGAGGCGCGTGAGCAGTTCAAGGACATGATGGGTTTCCTGCCCGATGTCGTGACGGCGTGCGTGGGCGGCGGCAGCAATGCCATCGGCATGTTCGTGCCGTTCCTCGACGATCCTGTGGAGATCGTCGGTGTCGAGCCTCTGGGGCTTGGCAGAAAGCTCGGCGATCATGCGGCGTCCATGTCGTATGGCGAAGAGGGCGTCATGCACGGCTTTCGACAGCATCATGCTCAAGGACGCGGCGGGCGAGCCGGCTCCCCGTGTATTCGGTAGCAAGCGGACTCGACTACCCATCCGTCGGCCCCGAGCACGCCTTTTTGCGCGAGATTGGGCGCGTCAAGTACGATACGGCGACGGACGAGGAGGCGATCGGCGCCTTCTTCAAACTTTCGCGCTACGAGGGAATCATCCCCGCGCTCGAAAGCTCCCATGCGGTCGCCTACGCCATGCGCCGCGCCAAGGAGATGGATACGGGCTCGATCCTCGTCAATCTCAGCGGCAGGGGCGACAAGGATCTCGACTACGTCATTGAGAAGTACGGTACGGGCGAGAAGTACATGGACTTTTCTTGAACGCTTGGATGAAGGAACATTAAGAGGCCTTTGGGAATTACCCACAGGACTCGCATGCAAAAGGAGTTGCTTTACGGCAGCTCCTTTTGCATGCGGTTCCTGTCTATGCTCTTATAGTATACTTCTTTCTATACACATGCTTTTCTGCTGGAAAAGTTAGATTGTACGACTTCTTACCGGGTTGACGGTTTTTGAGCTGGGAGGTTCGATATGATGGTGAAGGGCTCGAAAATATTCATGAAACATGGTATGCTTCTATAATAATGAAAGTATCCCGATGCCCAGACGAAGGAGATGGTTTGTTTGGTTTGGAATAAGCTGAAAGATTTTTTTGATTTGCATGGCGACATCGCGTCGATACGGGAAATTACAGATCGGATCAACGCCGGCGTGCGATTTCGGGGGACGAATCTCTGTGTGCTGATGTTGGCCATCTTTATCGCCTCCATCGGACTCAACATGGACAGCACGGCGGTCATCATCGGCGCGATGCTGATCTCTCCGCTGATGGGGTCGATCTTGGGTATCGGCTATGGCCTTGCCCGGTATGACAGCACATATATCCGCTCTAGTGCAGGCAGTCTGTTGGCCCAAGTGCTCATTTCGGTTGCCACATCGGCACTTTATTTTTCCCTTACGCCCATAGATACACCCTCGTCGGAACTGCTTGCACGGACATCACCGACCATCTGGGATGTTTTGATCGCTGTTTTCGGTGGACTGGCAGGCATCATCGGTATAACACGTAAAGAAGGTGGAAATGTCATCCCCGGCGTTGCGATTGCGACGGCTCTCATGCCTCCTCTCTGTACCGCAGGATATGGCATTGCTACGGGCGTGACTGCATATACTGTAGGTGCGTTATATCTTTTCTTCATCAATAGTTTCTTTATCTGTTTGACCGCATTTAGTGTTCTGAAAATCATTGACATTCCATCCAAGATCGAGCGGAACTCCGTGGAATTTTCAAGACAGAAACGCTACCTGCTGACATTTGCCATACTTATCACATTGCCCAGTTGTTTCTTTGCGTATCAGAGCGTGCAGGAAAATCTGGAGCGCGAGCAGGCGAAGATTTATATCGAGGAGAATTTCAAAGTGCCGCCTCATCTGGCGATCTCCTATACCTTGGATAGTGGGGAAGTTGTAAAATAAATTGACGCAACAAGTTCCATTTTGGAATCCGTTCAGTTAAACTTTAGTTGAACACCAAAAGCAACTGAAAGAAGGAACCAAAATGGAACGATTCATTCTACCGTCAAAGCGCAAATGGAAACAACACGGAAAAAGATCGAGGCGTTATCATCTGGGCTTATTTCAATGCCGGAATGAGCAGGAGATTGCCGAGCGTATGGGGTACTCCAAGCGAACCATTGAGCGTGAGCGGGCATTGGGTTTAACAGAGCAGCTGAAACCAGCGAGCAAGGACATCAAGACGTATGGCGATCTTCAAAAACAATGGGTCTACCTAGCGGATGTGGCACAAAGGCGTCATGAAAGCAGTGCTGGCAAAGGACGGAGATCTGAGATCAGGAACGACCATCGATTGGTGGGTATATTGAGCACAAGATCAGAAAGGAGAAATGGTCTCCTGCAGCTGTATTAGGCGACCTAGAGCAAAAGGATGGCCGTTTGCCGTCCGGATTACGTCAAAACCCTGTACAATTATATTGATCGAGACTTGTTCATGGTTATAGCAAGCAAAGACCTGCTGCAGAAAAGAAACAAACTGTGCGCAAAGTGCGAAAAGTTGCTTTGAACAATCGAGCTGGAAAAAGTATGAAGAGCGCCGGAACAGGTGAACCAAAAGAAGAATTTGGGCGGGAATTCAGTCTGGTGGTGGGGCGACAAAGACCAAACCTGTCATCTTGACGCTGGTAGAACGTCAAACACGCAAATCCATCCTGTGTGCTCGTGGCTCTAAAGCAAAGGAAGTGTTGCAGGCAGTTCAGCGCGCCCATCGCCGCGATGAGGACTTCACACAAGTGTTTAAAAGCTTATTACAGCAGACAATGGTTCAAGAGTTTTTGAGTAGCAAAAGGGCTAAAGGCGCAAAGTGCGATGAAATTAGTACTACGCGCATCCTTTCAGCAGTTGGGGAGCGCAGGGAGCAACGAACAGGAACCGTATTCTGCGCAGATTTTGCCGAAAGGAACGGTTTCAGCGCGCTGAAACGAAGCTGAAACGGATCGAGATTGGGTTAACAACTATCCGCGCAAAATCTTCGGCTATAAGACTGCAAATGATATGTATGCTGCGGCTGCATAGGCTAGCAAAGTTTGGCAGAACGATGCGACAATTAAACTTGCAATCTTCCTATACCCTGGATAGTGAGGAGAAAATATTGACGGTATTTACGATTGCCGGAATATCGGAGGATGATTTGACAGTATTGACGGAGAAACTACATGAAAAGGCACATCTCAGACCTTTCCGTCTGGAGGTTTTTTCTGCGGAAACGGTGGAAGAGCGGGAAAAGATGGAGGCGATGATCGATCAGAGACTCAGCGAGGTTGAAAAAAGAGCCATTCCTTCCGTACAGGAACAACAGACAGTGACCGCACTCAAATCTGCTCGAGAGGAAAGTGAAAAGCAGGGCACTTATATATTGGACTGGAATCGTGAGGCATGTATCGTGTTCCCGGAAATCTCCCGCATCGCCGTTGGGAGTGTGCGCGGCCCTGCTGCGACTGCAGATCCATCGGCTTCTCTGAGTGAAATGCCGATTGCTTTTTATACTTGAAGACCAATATGGACGAAGCGTTGCGTGCTCGTTTGACCGAATGGATTTCCACTAAGGCGCAGCGCCGTGTACAGGTGCAGTTCTTCCCCGAATCCACACAGGCAGAGGGAAAAACGTAACGATATTGCCGAGTCAATGTTCAACGAGTCGTTGGGCAGACGCCAAAAAGCCCGCTCAGTCCCCGTGAGTAAGAGGAATGGGTGGGCTTCAGTTTGTGAAATCTCGTGTTCGTTTCGACGGTGCGGTGTGAAGAAGGTCGTGTACTGCAGCTTAGAGCAGCTCGTCCTGGCGACGTCGTAGAAGGCGTGCTCTGCCTTGATCTCGCGCTTGTCCTGCTGGATTTTTACGTTGTCGTCGAACTGCGCGATCTGGTTGTCCCAGTTGAAGAGGCCGCGGTCGGCGCGGATCGTGAGCTTGGGACGCTCAAGGCGGACGTTGCCCTCGACGACGGCTTCGTGCGTCTTGCCGATGACGTGCGCCTTGTCGCCCGTGAGCTTCAAGCCGTCCTGCGCGACGCTGACGTTGCCTTCACACCAGACTTCGAAGTCGGGGGAGCTGACGCCGCTCTGCGCGTCGAAGGCACCGTTCTTCAGATATTTGAGCGCTGTCTTGAGGTCGACTTCGGCATGGTCCGCCTGGAATGTGCAGCCGTTGGCGACGATGCGGATGTTGCCGTCGAAGACGCAGCGTCCCGCGGCGAAGTCGAGGCTGTAGGAGTCAAAGGAGAAGTTCGGCGCGGCAAGAGCCGTTGCGCTCAAAGCGAGGAGCACGAGTGCGAGGAGCAGAGGAAAGAGTGTCTTTTTCATGAAGATGCTTCCTTTCAGAGGTAGAGAAAATGTTTTTCTCATCGTGTATGCTTTTCCTATCATACCGCAAGAGCGAGGCTTTTTCCAGCAAATTTTTCGCAAAGAAGCGCTGACGGAGCCAACGACTGCAAGAGGACTCCGCCCTCTCGGCAAGAGAAGAGAGACGGGCTTTGCACATCAAACAAGTTGAGGAAAGGGGGCGCTTTCGGCAGGATAAAGCGACCTTTCTGCCGTATTATCCAAAGGAGGACAGAACGAGAAAAAGGAGGACGGCAGATGACGATACGGGAGAAGCGCGAAGCATTGGAGTACGAGATTCTTTCCCCTCTGGCGGCGAAGAGCAGGGAGAGCCGAAGGCGAGCGCCGATCGTGCCGTGCCCTTTCCGCACGGATTTTCAGCGCGACCGCGACCGCATCCTGCATTCGAAGGCATTTCGCCGCTTGAAGCGCAAGACGCAGGTCTATATCGTTTCGGGCGACCACTACCGCACGCGCATGACGCACAGCTTGAGGTGTCTCAGATCGCGCGCACGATCGCACGAGGGCTTTTTGCTCAACGAGGATCTGACGGAGGCGATCGCGCTTGGTCACGACGTCGGACACACGCCCTTCGGTCATGCGGGAGAGGCGGCGATGTCGGAGATCATCGGCCATTTCGCGCACAACGAGCAGAGCCTGCGCGTCGTCGAGTATCTGGAGCGGGACGGTGCAGGACTGAACCTGACGTTCGAGGTCAAGGACGGCATCGTCAACCACACGGGCAAGCATCTGCCCAAGACCCTTGAGGGGCGTATCGTGCGCATCGCCGACCGCATCGCCTACCTCTGCCACGACTATGACGACAGCCTGCGTGCGGGCATGCTCCAGGCAGGCGACTTGCCCGCCGTCGTCTACAAGCGTCTGGGGAACACGACCTCGGAGATGATCACGGGGCATGGTATCCGACCTCATCATGTATTCGGCGGAGCGGGAGGACATCGCGCTTTCGCCGGACATGCAGGAGGTCATGGACGCCTTCCGCGCCTTCATGTTCGAGCATATCTATCATTCAGAGCGTCTGGCGCGTGAGAGGGAGCAGGCGGTGTTCGTGCTGCGCGAGCTTTACGCGCACTACATGGCGCATTTCGAGGAGCTGCCCGAGGAGTTCCGACGCTTCGAGTCGCGCTGGGGCAGGAAGCAGACCGTCGTCGATTATGTGGCGGGACTCAGCGACAATTATGCTGTGCATACGTTCGTGCGAATCTTCATGCCGCCCGTCGGCTTTTCCGTGCCGGGGGATGCCTGATCTTGTGCCGAGGGTGATGCTCGTGCCGGGGTTTCGCGCACATGCTGGCGGAAGGCGCGGGCAAAATTTTCTTGTGGCGCGGAAAAAAAGAGGATATTTTCATTTTGTAGGGAATATAAAATTCAGAAGAGTTTGCTTGGATGTTCTGCATGGTTCATCCGTTTCCCGGATCCTTTTTGAAGGAATGTGCCGGGGGATGAGGAGAGGAAGCGGCAAAGGATGATGGGAGCATGAGGAATGAGGCGATGGATGCCTTTGTCGAGCGCGTGCGCACGGATTCCGACATCGTCAGCGTCGTTTCTTCCTATGTCACGTTGAAGAAGAAGGGAAACCGTTACTGGGGCTGCTGCCCGTTCCACCATGAGAACACGCCGTCTTTTTCGGTGGTTCCCGAACAGGGTTTTTTTTATTGTTTCGGCTGCCACGTCGGCGGGAATGTGTTCAAGTTTCTCTCGCTCATGGAGAATATCCCATATTTTGAAGCGATCAAGATGCAGGCGGAAAAGCTCAACATTCCTCTGCCACAGAGGGAGAGGAGCGCAGCCGAGCTGGCGCACGACAAGAAGGTGGAGGAGCTTCGGCGCGTGCAGGAAATGGCGCAGACGTTTTTTTCACAACTGTCTGACCAAGACGCGCTACGGCGAGGCGGCGAAAGCCTACCTCGCAGGGCGCGGCATCGGCGAGGAGACGATCGAGGCGTTCGGCATCGGCTGTGCGCCGCCTGCACGGGACAAGCTTTCCGTCGCCTTCCAGAAGCGCGGCGTGAAGCCTGCGCTTCTGGAAGAGAGCGGGCTGGCCGCGAAGCGCCGGAAAGGCGAAGGCCATTACGACCGCTTTCGCGACCGCGTGATCATTCCGATCCGCGATGCACGCGGGCGCGTCGTGGCGTTCGGCGGGCGCATCCTGGGGGACGGCGAGCCGAAGTATCTGAACTCGCCCGAGACGCTGATCTTCAACAAGCGGCGGCTGCTCTTCGGTCTCGATCGCGCCCATCGCGCTATCGCGCGCACGGGGTTCGCGATCGTCGTCGAGGGCTACATGGATGCGATTTCCGTCGCGGCGGCGGGCATCGAGAACGTCGTCGCCTCTCTTGGCACGGCGTTCACCGTGGAACAGGCGAAGCTCCTGCTGCGCTACGCATCCGAGCTGCGCTTCTGTTACGACAGCGACGCCGCCGGACAGGGAGGCGACGCTTCGTGCATTGTCGCTCGCGCGCACGGCGGGCGCGTCGGTCAAGGTGCTGCGCCTGCCCGATGGCAAAGATCCCGACGAGTACATCCGCAAGCATGGCAAGGACGCTTTCGAGAAGGTCATCGAGACGGCGCTTCCTTTCATCGAGTACCGTATGGTGCGCGTCTTGGAGACGGCGGACAGGGAGAGCCTGCAGGGAAGGCTCGATGCGCTGTCGGCGCTTTTGCCTGTGCTCGCCGAGGTGAGAAGTCCGGCGGAGCTTGACGGCTGCATTTTGCGCACGGCACGCGAGTTGACGCTCGACGAGGGACTGATCCGCGCCGAGCTGGGCAGGGGCGGCGGGAGCTTCTGCACCGCCCGCTGCTGCACGAGAAAGCGACGCGCCGCGCTTTTCAAGAAGGCGGACGACGCCCTGCGCCGTGCGGGGCGCGTCGTGCTTCGGACAGCGTGGCGCGATGCGCCCGTCATCGAGCACATCGCCGCGCTCGTGCCCTTTGAGTCGTTTCCGACGAGGGAACAGGCGCAGGCGCTCTCCTGGCTGCATGAGCTTCATCGAAGCGGAGAGACGCCGACGGATGCGCGCGCGCAGGCAGAGCTTCCGGAGGAGGTCGTCGCGGAAATCAGCTGCGCCCTCGCCGAAGACACGGACACGATGGATGCGCTGGAGGCGTATGACGACTCCTTGCGCCGCTTGCGCAAAGGGTATCTCGCGCAGCTTTTCGAGGAGCATACGCGCCGCGCCGATGCATGGGAAAAGGAAAATGATGCGCGATTCTTGCAGGGAATTGGCAGAGATTCAGCGAATAAAGAACGAAATGGAAGGGCTATGAGCAGAACAAGAGCATTTTCCGTAAGGGGCAGTTTTGTCCCGCAGGACGAAAAGAGCAGCAGAAAGGAGGCGCGATTCCATGGCGGAGAAAACGAATAAGGCGGTTCTCGACGTGGACAAGAAGCCGACCCAGAGCTCTGCCATCGTGTCGAGCCTTCTCGCCAAAGGGCGAGGAAACGGCGGCGTGCTGACCTATGGCGAGCTGATGACGGCGTTGCAGGAACAAGAGCTCACGCCGGATGAAATCGACGACCTTTACGAGACGTTCAGCCACAAGGGCATCGAGATCGTGGACGACTCGAACCGCGCACGGGCGGATATAGATGAGGAAAAGGGCGAGGAAGAGACGGACATCGACCTCAGCATTCCCGAGGGAATCAGCATCGACGATCCCGTGCGCATGTATCTCAAGGAAATCGGCCGCGTTCCGCTCCTTTCCGCTGACGAGGAAATCGCCCTTGCCAAGCGCATGGAAGCGGGTGACGAGGAAGCGCAGAAGGAGTTGGCGGAGGCGAATCTGCGCCTCGTCGTGAGCATCGCCAAGCGCTATGTCGGCAGGGGAATGCTGTTCCTCGATCTCATACAGGAAGGCAACCTCGGCCTCATCAAGGCGGTCGAGAAGTTCGACTACAACAAGGGCTACAAGTTCAGCACCTATGCGACATGGTGGATCCGCCGGGGCGATCACGCGCGCCATTGCCGATCAGGCGCGCACGATCCGCATTCCCGTCCACATGGTCGAGACGATCAACAAGCTCATTCGCGTTTCCCGCCAGCTCCTGCAGCAGCTCGGCAGGGAGCCGGCGCCCGAGGAGATCGCCGAGGCCATGGAGATCAGCGTGGAGCGCGTGCGCGAGATCATGAAGATCGCGCAGGAGCCGGTGTCTTTGGAAACGCCGATCGGCGAGGAAGAGGATTCCCACCTCGGCGACTTCATCGAGGGACCGGGACGCTCCCGCGCCGGCGGAAGCGGCTTCGTTCATGCTCCTGAAGGAGCAGCTCGAAGAAGTGCTCGACACCTTGACGGAGCGCGAGGAGCGCGTGCTGCGCCTGCGCTTCGGCTTGGACGACGGCAGGGGCGCGCACGCTGGAAGAAGTCGGACAGAACTTCGGCGTGACGCGCGAACGCATCCGCCAGATCGAGGCGAAAGCTCTCCGGAAGCTGCGGCATCCGAGCCGCAGCCGCAAGCTCAAGGACTTTTCTCGATTGATTGGGATGCGCGAAAAAGATGAAAAGGGGCGGTGACGGTGCAGGAACTCGATGAGCGTCTTGCGGCCGTCGCCGCTTTCGTGCCTTCAGGAGCGCGTCTCGCCGACATCGGCGCCGACCATGCGCATCTGCCGCTGGCTTTTGGCGGCGAAGGGGCAAATCGCGCATGCGATTGCCGCCGATGCGAATGAGGACCTTTCGAGGCGGCGCGGCGCTCTGTGCAGGCGGCGCAGATGACGGATGTGATCGATGTGCGTCTCGGCGACGGGCTTGCGGCGCTCGCGCCCGGCGAGGCTGACGTCGTTTCCATCGCAGGCATGGGCGGATCGCTGATCGTGCATATTCTTGAAGCGGGAGCTGCCGTCCTGGCGAAAGTCGAGACGCTCATCCTGCAGCCGCAGAGCGATGCGGCGGAGCTTCGCGCTCGGGCTTTACGACAACGGCTGGCACATCGCTGCGGAAAGCCTTGTGCGTGCGGGCGGCAGGCTCTACGCGATCCTTCTGGCGAAGCGCGGAAGAAGGGAGAAGCCCGAACCGATCCTCTTGGAGATCGGCCCCATCCTCTGGCAGGAAAAGCCGCCGCTTCTGAGAGAACACATCGAAGGGATGCTTTCGAGGGTGCGCCGTGCGAGAGCAGGCATGGAGCAGAGCGCACGCGCAAGGGAAGGGGCGGCGTACCGCGCGTGCAGGGAGAAGATCGCCGCCTTGGAGGAGAGACTTCTATGGTAAAGTGTCAGGAAATCATGCAGGTGATGGAGCGCATCGCGCCGCGCCGCTTGGCGGAGGAGTGGGACAACCCCGGGCTTCTCGTCGGCTCGCCCGCGGACGACGTGAGGAAGATCCTCGTCGCGCTCGATGTGCGGGAGGAAACCATCGAGCAGGCAATCGAGGATGGCTGCGATCTGATCGTCGCGCACCATCCTCTTATTTTTCGCGCAATCAAGGCGGTGCGCACGGACGATGTGACCGGGCGCAAGATCGCGCGCCTCATCAAGGCGGGCGTCGCCGTTTTCGCGGCGCACACGAACCTCGACAGTGCAGCGGGCGGCGTCAACGATGTGCTCGCCGAAAGGCTCGGCCTCAGCGACGTCGCGCCGCTTGCCGAAGGCACGGCGGACGGTGAGCCGGGGCTTGGGCGCATCGGCTTCCTTTCTGCTGCGCTTTCCCTGGAAGAATTCGCCGCGCTCGTCAAGAAAAGCCTCGGGGTTTCCTCTCTGCGCGTCGTGCGGTCGGGCGACCGTGCGGTTCGCCGCGTCGCTCTCTGCGGCGGCAGCGGAGCGGAATTCATCGGCAAGGCGGCGGCGAAGGGGGCGGACGTCTATGTGACGGGGGATGTCAGATATCACGATGGCGAGCGCGCCGCAGCTCTGGGCGTCCACGTCATCGACGCCGGGCATTTCGCGACGGAACAGCCGATCGTCGCCCGCCTTGCCGCACGGCTGACGAAGGAGCTGGGTGCGGGGGTGGAGATCATCGCTGAAACAAAATCTAGTGACTTCTTCCGCGTATACTAACTATATGTACGATAAATGGCGCATATAAGATTAGCCGTTCGTTATAATAACCGTTTTCCGTTGCCTGAAATCGTTTGACAAATCGATGGACGGTTGGTATAATGGTCACGTTGTAAGTTTGCTGAGCATCTGGGCAATCGCGGGCAGTTCGCCTGAGGAAAGTCCGGGCTTCAGAGGGCAGCGTGCTGGATAACGTCCAGCGGGGGCAACCCTAGGGAAAGTGCCATAGAGACTTAGACCGCCTCACGGCGCGAGCCGTGCGGCAAGGGTGGAAAGGTGCGGTAAGAGCGCACCAGCAGTCAGGTGACTGGCTGGCTAGGCAAACCCCACGCGAAGCAAGACCGAATAGGGAAGGGATGAGGCGGCCCGCCGACCTTCCGGGTAGCGTCGCTTGAGCCGTCCGGCAACGGGCGGCCCAGATAAATGATTGCCACTGCTTCGGCAGCACAGAACCCGGCTTATAGGGTGCCCGGCAAGCAAAGCAACGAGGAGCCAATACGCATCAGCGAATAAAAGCCGAATCCAGCTCAGGAGCGGGGGAACCAAGTTTTGGGGTGAATGATGAGGCGGCAGCAGGACAGTGGGAGAAGACCGCTTTCCAGCCGCATCAAAAAGGGTGTTCTCTTCCCTAACCCGGCAGCTAACCTCGTAGGCGAAATCAGAGAGGGAGTGTCCATTTGAGTAGAGTAATGCGTATTTTCGTGCTGACCATGGTTTTGATGTGTGGTGCCTCGATCGCAGGAGCTTCGGCTTTTCGAATCGGGGACCAGGGAAGCGATGTTGCGGAGATTCAGGGACGGTTGGCCAGCCTTGGGTATGACGTAGCGGCGGACGGCGATTTCGGACCCGCGACGGCAGAGGCGGTCAAGGCTTTCCAGAGTGCGCACGGCCTTGAGGTCGATGGTCTCGTCGGCTCGGCCACGTACTCGGCGCTTCTCGGAAAAGGTATGCCGGAAGTGAGCCGCGGCACGAACTACATTTCGCGCCGCATCATCTCGGATTCCATGCAGTATCTGGGTGTGCCGTATGTATTCGGCGGCACGTCGCCGAGCGGCTTTGACTGCTCGGGCTATGTGCGCTTTGTCTTCGCCAACGCCGGCATCTATCTGCCGCGCATGGCGGATGAGCAGTTCGAGGTCGGCATCCCTGTGTCGATGGATGAGCTCATCCCGGGCGATCTCGTGTTCTTCACGACGTACACCTATGGTGCATCGCATGTTGGCATCTATCTCGGCGACGGCAACTTCATCAACGCATCGTCGAGCCGTGGCGTGGCGATCGATTCGCTTTACAGCTCTTACTGGGGGTCCTGCTACATCGGGGCTCGCAGGGTAATGTAATCTTTTTTGGGGGAGGCTGCAAGCCTCCTTCTTTTTTCTATGACGGCAGGGTGGTGACCATGCGTATGACAAGGGCGGCAGCGACGCATGAGAAGGAAATTCCGTGGTCTATGCGCGAGGCAAGGATCTTTGCGCAGCTCAGAGAGATGGCAAAAGACTATCGTATAGGAAAGCTTGTGCTTTTTGGTTCGCGGGCGCGCAGGACGCATGAGGAGAAGAGCGATGTTGATCTTGCCGTTTATGGCTGTACGCGTTTCCGCGATTTCGCCTTTGATGTAAATGAAAAGGTGGAAACGTTGCTGAGCTTTGATATCATCAACATGGATGAGTCTCCGTCAGCGGAGCTTGTCGCTGAAATCGAACGCGACGGGGTGACATTGTATGAAAAAGTATGAGGAGTTTTCTCGCCATTTGCGCGTGTTGATGCAGGCGCCTATGCAGGATTTGGAGAATGAGTTCATCATCAGCGGCATCATCGACAAGTTTTTCATTCAATTCGAGCTTGGCTGGAAAGTGTTGAAGGAGCTTCTGCGTTACGAGGGCAAAGCTGCCGCTGCTTCCGGCTCGCCGCGCGAGATCGTCAAAGCGGCGTATCGCTGTTTCGACTTTATCGAAGAAGATGTGTGGCTCGACATGCTGCGCGCGCGCAATGATCTCGCGCACATGTATGACAGCGCACGCGCAAAGGCTTTGGTGTCAGAGATCTTGGCGCGGTTCATTCCGGCATTTGCGGCGATGGATGCAGCTGTTCATGCGCTTGTCGAGCGTTCCTCTTGACAAATATCCTAGTCTCGTGGTATCCTTTCTAGCAGAAGAGAAGAGCAGTCTTTGGGGCGGGGTGGAAGTCCCCACCGGCGGTAAAGCCCGCGAGCCTTTTGGCAGATTCGGTGTGATTCCGAAGCCGACAGTATAGTCTGGATGGGAAAAGACGTGCAAGTTTTGTTGCGTTGCGAAGACTGTGAAAAGAGTGTTCTTTTTGCGGTCTTTTTTTGTGCAGAAACTACACGCACAAACGTCCACTTTGTGGACAAAAAATGCACCGCCCTTGCAGAAGCCTAGCCAATCGGTCTGCGCCTTCGGCTTGACCTCTTGGGGCTTCATGGTAAACTACACGCACAAACGTCCACTTTGTGGACAAAAGTGCACCGCCCTTGCAGAAGCCTGGCCAATCGGTCTGCGCCCTTCGGGCTTGACTTCTCGGGGTTTCATGGTAAAAACAGGAAGGAGGCGCAGAGATGCAGAAGGACGAGGACTTCATGCGTGAGGCGCTCCTGCTCGCTGCGAATGCGCGTGGCCGCACCGCGCCGAATCCGCTCGTCGGTGCCGTCCTCGTGCGCGAGGGGCGCATTGTCGGCGCAGGCTGGCATCGCAAGGCGGGCACGCCGCACGCCGAGGTGCACGCGCTCGCCATGGCGGGCGAGCTTGCGCGCGGCGCGACCGCCTATGTGACGCTGGAGCCGTGCTCGCATCACGGCCGCACGGGGCCTTGCGCCGAGGCGCTCGTCCAGGCGGGCGTCAAGCGCGTCGTCGCCGCGATGCTCGACCCGAATCCGCTCGTCGCAGGAAAGGGCAAGGCGATGCTCGAAGCGGCGGGCGTCGAAGTGACGGTGGGTGTGCTGGCGGAAGAGGCGAGCCGTCTCAATGAAACGTATATCAAATGGGTGACGCAGCGGCTGCCTTTCGTCACGCTCAAGACGGCGATGACGCTCGACGGCAAGATTGCGACGGCGGCGGGACAATCGCAGTGGATCACGGGCGAGGCGGCGCGTCGGCGCGTGCATGAGATGCGCGATGTGACGGACGCCATTGTCGTCGGCATCGGCACGGTGCTTGCCGACGATCCGTCGCTGACGACGCGCCTCGCGGACGGCACGGGGAGGAATCCCGTGCGCGTCATCGTCGACAGCCGCGCGCGCACGCCGCTTGCCTCGAAGGTCGTCTCCGACGGCGCGGCGAAGACACTCGTCGCCGTGACGAGCGCCGCGCCCGAGGAGCTGCGCGGCGCTCGAAGCGGCGGGCGTCGAGGTCGTCCGCATGGGCGAGGGAGAGCGCGTCGACCGGCGGCGCTGATGCGCCATCTCGCGGCAAGGGACATCACGGCAGTCTTCGTCGAGGGCGGCGGCACGCTGAACTTCTCGCTCTTGGCGGCGGGGCTGGTCGACAAGGTGCATGCCTTCATCGCGCCGAAGATCGTGGGCGGCAAGGAAGCTCTGACGCCCGTCGAAGGCGCGGGCTTCGCCGGGCTTGCCGATGCTGTAGTCCTGACGGGACTGACGGCGGAGCAGGTCGCGGCGGACATCCTCCTCACGGGCTATGTGGCGAAAGGGGCGAGGTAGCCTTTGTTTACAGGAATCATTGAAGAGGTCGGCAGACTTGAGCGCCTTGCGGGCGGCGAGATCGCCATCCGCGCGAAGAAGGTGCTCGAAGACGTCGCGCTCGGCGACAGCATCGCGGTCAACGGCATCTGCCTGACGGTCACGCGCTTCGATGCGGCGCATTTCACGGCGGACGTCATGCCAGAGACGATCCGACGCACGTCGCTTGCAGAGCTTAGGCGCGGCAGCCGCGTGAATCTGGAGCGCGCCTTGACGCTCAAGAGCCGTCTGGGCGGTCACATCGTCAGCGGACATATCGACGGCGCAGGCACGATCGCTGCCATGAAGGAGGAGGGAAATGCCATCCTCCTTACGGTGCGTGCAAGCGACTCCGTCCTGCGCTACGTCGTGGAGAAAGGATCGGTCGCGCTCGACGGCATCAGCCTCACGGTTGCGCGTGTGGGCGCTGCGGATTTCACGGTCAGCCTCATCCCGCATACGCGCGAGATCACGAATCTGCGCGAAAAAGAGCGTCGGCAGCCGCTTGAACATCGAGACGGACATCCTCGGCAAGTATGTGGAGAAGCTTTTTCCAGGAGGATGTGCGCTAGGAAGTGCCGCTCCGAAGGGCAAGGACGGAATAACGATGGATTTCCTGCGTCAGCAGGGATTTTAAGGAAGTGCTGAAATTATCCGTACTTCCCAAAGATAAGGAGATGCAGCAATATGTCAGATTTTGCAACAGTGGAGCAGGCGATCGAGGACATCAAGTACGGCAAGATGGTCGTCGTCGTGGACGATGAAGACCGCGAGAACGAGGGAGATCTCATCGTCGCGGCAGCGACGGTCAAGCCCGAGGACATCAATTTCATGGCGAAGTACGCGAAAGGGCTGATCTGCACGCCGATCGACGGCAAGCGCCTCGACGAGCTGAATATCGGGCAGATGGTCGTGAACAACACGGACAACCACGAGACGGCGTTCACGGTTTCCATCGATGCCTACAATACGGAGACGGGCATCTCGGCGTTCGAGCGCTGCCAGACGATCCGGCTCCTGCTCGATCCGACGGCGAAGCCCGCGTCCTTCCGCCGCCCGTGCCACGTCTTCCCGCTGCGTTCCGTCGAGGGTGGCGTGCTGCGCCGCACGGGGCACACGGAAGCGACGACCGACCTCGCGCGTCTGGCGGGCTTCTACCCGGCGGGGCTTTGCTGCGAGATCATGGCGGACGACGGGCATATGATGCGCACGCCTGAGCTGAAAGAGTTCGCGAAAGAGCATGGACTGAACATCATCACGGTCAAGTCGCTCATCGAGTACCGGAAGCGCACGGAGAGCTTCGTCAAGCAGGTCGCCGACGTCGACTTCCCGAGCCGCTACGGCCATTTCCGCATCAAAGCCTGCGAGAGCACGCTCGACGGCAAGTGCCACATCGCTGTCGTCAAGGGCGACGTAGCGGGCAAGAAGAACGTGCTCGTGCGCGTCCACTCCGAATGCCTGACGGGCGACGCGCTCGGCTCGCTGCGCTGCGATTGCGGCGACCAGCTCGCCACTGCCTTGAAGAACATCGAGAAGGAAGGCGAGGGCGTCGTGCTTTACATGCGTCAGGAAGGGCGCGGCATCGGCCTCGCGAACAAGATGCGCGCCTACGAGCTGCAGGACAAGGGCGCCGATACGGTCGAGGCGAACGTCGAGCTGGGCTTCGCGCCCGATCTTCGCGACTACGGCATCGGCGCACAGATCCTCTCCGACCTCGGCCTGACGAGCATCCGCCTCATGACGAACAACCCCGCCAAGCGCGCGGGACTTGAGGGCTACAACCTCGAAATCGTCGAGCGCGTGCCGCTCGTCGTCAAGGCGAACAAGTTCGACAAGCGCTATTTGAGCGTTAAGAAAGTCAAGATGGGACACCTTTTGAACGACGAAGATCTGGCGAAATGATAATGACTTCGTGGTTTGAAGCATGGGAGAAAAATAATGGAAACAATTCTATTGGTGCTTCTTGAAGAATATGCTGATTGGGAAGCTGCGTATATCTCGTCGGGGGTTCACCTGCTTGGTCAAGGAAAATTTGAAATCAAGACGGTTTCGCTTTCGACACAGAGTGTGCGCTCCATCGGTGGACTTCAGACGATACCGGACTATACGATAGATACTGTGCCGGACGATTATGCGGCATTGCTTTTGATTGGAGGAATGCGGTGGCGTGAAGAACGCGCACGGAAACTGTTTCCCTCTGGTAACGCATTGTTCGCAAAATGGCAGATTGTTAGGCGGTATTTGTGATGCAGTAGGATTTTTAGCTGCGGCGGGTGCTTTGGATGCTGTGAAGCACACGGGAAACAGTTTGTCTGAGCTTCAGTGGGGAGATTCGCAGTATAAAGGTGCGGCGCATTTTCAGCCCAAACAGGCGGTTTGTGACAAGAATACGGTTACAGCCAATGGTTCTGCACCGTTGGAATTTGCTCGAGAAGTTTTGCTTGCATTGCATGTTGCGGATGAGGCTCTGGTTGAGGACTGGTATGCTCTACATAAATTAGGGTACTATAATACGGCTATGCATAATCGTTTTGTAACGATGATGCAGAATTAAGGAGAGATAATCATGGCAAAGACAATCGAAGGATTCATTACAGGCAAAGGACTTCATATCGGCATCGTGGCGGCTCGCTTCAATGAGTTCATCACGAGCAAGCTTTTGGGCGGTGCGCTCGACGCGCTGCATCGTCACGAGACGAAGGAGGATGACATCGACATCGCCTGGGTGCCGGGCGCGTTCGAGATTCCGATTGTTGCCAAGAAGATGGCCGAGAGCGGCAAGTACGATGCCGTGATTTGTCTCGGTGCAGTCATCGCGGTGCGACGACGCATTATGATTATGTCTGCAATGAAGTGTCGAAGGGCGTCGCGCAAGTCGGGCTGTCGACGGGCGTGCCGACGATCTTCGGCGTCTTGACGACGGAGAACATCGAGCAGGCGATCGAGCGTGCGGGCACGAAGGCGGGCAACAAGGGCGCGGACTGCGCCCTGGCGGCGATGGAACTCGCAAGCCTATTGAAGAAGATTGGCTGAGGGGGCGAGGTCATGAAAATCGGCATCATCAGCGACACGCACGGCTGCGAGAAGCGTTGGCAGCTTGCCTATGAGAAGCACTTTCACGACGCAGACCTCATCATCCATGCGGGCGATGTGCTTTATCACGGCCCACGCAACCCGATGAAGGAGGACTACAACCCCGCAGGGCTCGCCGAGAAGATCAACGCTAGCGTGCCGCCCGTCCTTATATGCCGTGGCAACTGCGATTCCGAGGTCGATCAGCTCGTCTTGCAGACGCCGATTCAGGCGCCCTACGCCTACACTTTCGCGGGCGGCAAGCGCATCGTCGCGACGCATGGCCACCTCATCGAGAGCGACGCCGCTAAAGACGAGGCGGCACAGACGATGCGCGCCGACGTCTTCATCACGGGGCACATCCACACGAACGTCCTCGAAAAGCGCGGCTCGACCATCTTCCTCAATCCCGGCTCGCCGTCTCTTTCGAAGCGCGAGGATGGCAGGGCGACCATCGCTTTAATGACCGATGAGAAAATCACGATCCTCGACCTTGATACGGACGAGGTGCTGATGGAATTGAAATTTTAGATATGTGCGTCGATAATCGGTGAGATTGTTTGGGAACTGTGCACATTGTGGTGCAGAAAGCTTGTCATGCCGCACACAAAAGACGCTCCGTTGAGGAGCGTTTTTGTGTGCGATTTTTGTTGCCTTGAAGCGAAAAAAATTCGTACAATGGAGAAAAGAGGTGAGAATATGGGCGACGGCATCTGTCCCTTCGATCCCTTTGGTGAAGGACGCTATATGTATCCGTTTGAAAATATTTGTCTGGTTGACCGTATCCGGGCTATGCTCGAAAGTGAAAAGCCACGGACTGTGCGGGTGGCTTTTTTCATGCGGATTGCCTCGACTTATGGAGATTTTCCGGCATGTTTGTGCAGACTTCTCGCTTTTTGAGAGGATTTCTTTCTCCAAGAGCGAATTAGATAAATACGAAGAAAGTTAGAACAAGAGACAAGGGGGAAGGATGGATGGCGATCAGACTGCAGGCAATTCTTTTTGACACGCGCTCGATTCAGAAGTATATCTTTGCGAGCAATCGTCTCAAGACGAACATCGGGGCGTCGTTCCTGGTGGAAAGCGCTTTTTCACGAGAACTCATGCATGTCCTGCACGGGATTTTTCGGCGAGGGAGAAGTCGATGGAACGACGTGGCGCGAGGTGGAATCGCCCGATTGGACGCAGATGGAGAAAAAATGCCGCATCGGCTACATCGGCGGCGGCAACGCCTTGGTGCTGTTTCGCGAGGAAACGGCGGACGAGGAGCTCATCGGGGTGATCCGAGCCTTCACGAAGCGTCTGCTCTGGAAAAAGCCCCGGGCTGCGAACGGGGGCGGCGCGCGGCGAGCTCGTGCTCGAAGCGGACGGCTCTTATCGCGTGACGCGCGTGAAGCTTGCGGACGGCAGGGAAGAGGAGATCGACGATCTCACGCACCTCGTCCGCAAGCTCAAGGCGCAGCAGAACCTGTTCTTTCCAAACGTATCGCTTCCCTACACGGGTCTGACGCTCTTGTGCGAAGCGAGCGCGGAGACGGCGAATGCCTACGACGTGGACGACGTTCGCAAGGAAAGCCGCTTCCTCTCTTGGGAAGTGAAGTGCAAGCTCCTGGCGGCGCGAAAGAAGGAGGGAATCATCGCACCCGCCGAGGAAGAGCTTTTGAACAAGCTGCGCGGCGTCCTGATGCCCAAGAGCTTGGAACGCGAGGGATTGCCGCCGTCGGACGCAGCGGCTGTCCGCCTCGGAGAGCTGGCAGGGAAGCTGCAGAAGTATGCGTTTCCTGCCGAGTTCGAGAAGCTGGGGCAGCGGGAGACGGAAGACTACATGGCGATCGTCCACATCGACGGCAACAACATGGGCGAGAAGTTTCGCAACTGCGATACGCTGACGAAGCGCAAGAACATGTCGCTCGCTGTGTACAGGAAGACCATCTTGGCATTCAGCCTGCTCCTTGACGACATCATCGACGATTATCCGGCGCTGCAGGCGCATCTTTCGCTGGAAGAAGCCGACGATGGCAAGCAGCTTCGCCGATCCGCCCCATCGTGCTCGGCGGGGACGATATGACCTTCGTTTGCACGGCGAAGTATGCGCTCTCCTTCACGCGAAAGATCATGGGAGAGATGAACCGCCTCGGCATCGACAGCTGCGGCGGCATCAGCATCTTGCCGACTGCCCTATCCGTTCTTTCGCGGCTACGAGATCGCCGAGCAGCTTTGCGGCGCGGCGAAATCGAAGATGCGTGCGATGCGCCAAGATGGCAGTTCGTGCTGGCTCGATTTCGCCATCCTGCACGGCGAGCAGCCGCCGACATTGGAGCAGATCCGTGCGCAGCAGTACAGCGGGAAATGCGGCGCGATGCACTTCGGCCCCTACCGCGTCGACGGCGATGCGTCAGAGCCTGCGCACGTCGACAATCTTGCCGAAGCCGTGCGCCAGCTCGTGCAGGGCGAAGGACGCATGCCGATGAACAAGATCAAGGAGCTGCGCGCCGTATTGGCGGCGGGCAGGCACGAGCAGGAACAGTTCATGGCGCAGTACCGCCGCTTGGCCGCGAGCGGCGCGAAGATACGCCTGCCGGCGATCGAGGCTTGGGAATCGTACAGAGATTCCTTGTGGCAGGAGGAGCGGACGCCCTACGTCGACGCCATCGAGATGATCGACTTCTATGTGCCTGAGGAGGTGCAGCATGGCTAAGAAGATGAACGCGAAGGAGGCGCGCGAGCACAAGAGGAAAGAGCAGCAGGCGAAGCAGGCCGCGAGCCGCAGGCAGCAGGTGGAAATGAACCAGCAGAAGCAGCAGATGGCGCAAAAAGCCGGCGGTGAAAGGACATCATGAGGCGGACGATGGTCTGCCTACGGTGGAAAAACAGCTCAAGCGTGTGCACGGTCATGCGCAGTCGTTTCCTCCCGTGCGCCGCAGCGACCATCCTGCAGCAAAGTCCAAGGACATTCTCTTCGATGGATTCACGTTGGAAATCACGGCGCTTTCCCCGCTGCACCTCGGCTCGGGCCGCGCGGACGTCAATGTCGACGCCGAGGTCGTGCATGACAGGGCGGGTCTTCCCTATTTTCCCGGCAAGAGGCTCAAGGGCCTCATCTACGAGAGTGCGCTGGAAGTCCTTGAGATGTCTCTGCTGGCGGGACTGGACTTCTTCAGCGAGGAGGATCTGGCGGAGCTGTTCCAGCACGATGTGCAGAGCGGGACGCAGCTGACGGTGCCGAACCTCCATCTCAAGATGGCGGAGACGGCCGACGAGATGGAACGGGACTGGCTCTATCTGCAGGAGCGCTATCCCGACCTCGTTTCTTCGCAGGATGTGCTCTCCCTTTACACGTCGCTCCGCTATCAGACGATGATCGACCGCGAGACAGGGACGGCAGCCGAGACGTCGCTCAGAAACATCCGCGTCGTCGATGAAGGCCTCGTCTTTTGCGGCACGGTGCGCCTCAAAGGAGGCACGAGGAAGAAGCTCAAGATTCTCGCCATGGCTCTGCGCAACTCTCGCAAGCGGGCATGAAGCGCAATCAGGGGATTCGGGCGCATCTCGTGCGCGATGCTGCAGCAGGGGAAGGATATTCGGGAAGTCCTCGTGGACGAAGCGCTGAAGGGGGGCAAGGCGTGAGATGAAAAAAAGATCCGTGTGAAGATCAAGACCCTTTCGCCGATCGTGCTCGCGACGCGCGGCAACACGACCGTGATGACGTCGTCGCACGAGTTCTTCAGCGGCACGCTCGTGCGCGGCATGTTGACCGAACGCTACATCGAGGAGAAGAAGCTCGGCAGGCAGGCGCATGAGGATGAAGCGTTCCTCGGCTTCTTCTTCGACAAGCTGCGCTTCGCCGCCGCCTACCCCGTGCGGGCGGCGGATGGAAAGCGTGCGTCCCTCGTGCCGGCCTCGGTGCAGCGGCTGAAGGACGGCGAGGCGGTCAGGGATCTGCTGGTGGATGCTCCCGAGATGGGCTTCAAGACGCTGCGGGGATTCGCCGTGATCGAGGACGACGGCAGCATCGGGAAGGTGGATGTGGCGAAGAACATATCGCTGCACATGAGTCGCAGCAATATCAAGGGACGACAGGGGAAAAGCGTCGTCCGCCTCCTCCTTGGAACGTCTGGCAGGGCGCTCGCGCGAAGGCGCCATCTACAACTATGAAGCCGTGGAAAAAGGCGTGCTTTTTGAAGGCGAGATTTTCGGTGCGGACGCCGTGCTGGAAGACCTCATGGCCGCCTTGGGCAGCACGGCGTGGACAACGCAGGCGGGGCGTGCGCGTCACGCGCAGTACGGCGCCTGCCGCGTGCAGCTCGAACTGGAAGAATTCGTGCCCGAAAGCATCGCGCCTGCGGCGGACGAGTGGATCTATCTGCGCCTTGAAACGCCGCTCCTCGCGCAGACAGACCTCCTGTCGAACGCCGCTGCGGCGCTGCAGCAGGTCGCCGACCGCCTCGATGAAGACGGCACGGGAGCGTTCTCCCTTCAGGCCTACGATCCTGGGCAGACCGTGGCGCAAGGAGACGTGGAAAGCAAGATTTTCGCCGACTTCGTGGACGTCGACAACTTCGTCGGCATCTGGGGCATGAAGCGGCCGCGCGCCGTCGCTCTCGCAGCGGGAAGCGTCTTCGGCGTGAAGAAGGAAGGCGCGTGGACGGAGAGCGAAAAGGAGCGGCTGCAGAGACTGCTGTACGAGGGCGTCGGCGCGCGCACGGAAGAAGGCTTCGGCCAGCTGCGCCTCTGGCAGCCGCAGGCGCTCTCCCTTGCGCAGAAGGCGCCGCAAGGAGCGCGGCGCACGGTCGCTTCAGCGGAAGTGCGCAAGCGGGCGAAGGAGATCCTCCTGCGTGCGGCGAAGCAGAAGATGGTCGTCTATGCGGCGGAAGATGTGCAGAAGCTCTCGGGGATCGAAGGTGCGTCGCACTTCTTCGCGCGCCTTGACTCGATGTGGACCATGCGGCGGTCGAACATGAGGGCGGCGCTGTGCGAGGAAATCGCCAATCAGAAAAGCAATGCGGCGACGCCTTTCGCCAAGAATCTCGCGGCGATCAAGGTGGATGGACGCGGCTTGGAAGAGCTTCTGACGGAAGCCGATCTCGCCGACCTGCCGTACAACGTGGGACGTCGTTGGAGAAAAGAGCTGGGCGAGAACATCGAGGAATTTCTGGAAGACATCGGCGATCCGAAATTCCTGATGAGCAGCGAGGCGCAGGATGCGCTCTTCTATGCGTATTGGCACAGCTTCTTCCGCTTCGGAAGGAAATCGGCGGCAGGAAAAGGAGGCGGGGATTGATGGTGATGAACGAAGAAAGCATCAAGGGCAAGGTCGTCCTGAAAGGCACGCTCGTCCTCGAAGCGCCGCTTCTCATTGGCGCGGGCGGCGGCGGCGCAGGGGCGGAGATCGACACTGAGGTGCTGAAGACGAAGGCAGGGCAGCCGTTCATTCCCGGCACATCGCTCGCCGGCGCCCTGCGCGAGTTCCCCGGCAGCGGAGAGCGCGCTCGGCATGCGGCTCCTCTTCGGCACGGACGCCGCATACGAAAGACGTCACAAAGAGGCTTGGCAAAGCTCCATTCGCATGGAAGACGTCAAGCTGAACGAGGTGGAGATCGTCGTGCGCGATGGCGTGAGTCTCGACGAGATCACGGGCACGGCGATCGAGCACCATAAGTTCGACTACGAAGCTGTGGGACGCGGTGCGAAAGGCGAGTTCTGTGCCGAGATCACGCTGCGCGGCGTCCATGAACGGCACGAGACCGATGCGGAATACGCCATCGACCTTCTGGCGCGCAAGATGGCGGCTGGATTCTCTCTGGGGGCGCATACGGCGAAGGGATTCGGCGAAGTGTATGTGAAGGACTTGACGGCTCGCCGCTACGACTTCGAGAAGCCGGATCACGTCCGAGCCTCGGCTTGGTTCGGAGGGGAAATATGGAAACCTCGTAGAGCCGAAGCCCCTACGAGCGCCGGGGAAAAAGATCTATGCCAAGGACGACTGCGTGCTCGAAGCGAAGTTCGCCTTGCAAGGCTCGCTCCTCGTGCGCGACCACGAGCGCGCGATGAAGGTGAAATTCGCAGGGCGTGCGGATGATGATGGGACGTCCGTGCAGGTGCTCATGCTGCGCGAGGGCGATCGTTGGATCATCCCCGGTGCGAGCATCAAGGGCGCGCTGCGTCATCGGGCGGGCGAGATCCTGCGCAAGCTCGGCCTGGACGAAGCGCTGCTCGACCGCATGATGGGGCCTTCGCTTGCACGCATCAAGGCAGCCTCGGACGAAAAGTGGAAAAAGCCATCTGCTCGTTTCGGAGGTGCGGCTGGAAGACGGCGTTGCGCCGAAATTACAGACGCGCGTGCGCATCGACCGCTTCACGGGCGGCAAGATCGACACGGGACTCTTCACTGCGGCGCCGATCTGGCAGACTGCGGAAGGGAAAGACACGCTCTCCATGCGCCTCGTCCTGCACGAACCGAAGGAAGAGGAACGCGCCTGGCAGATCGGACTCTTGCTCCTGCTGCTCAAGGAGCTGTCGACCGGCAGGCTGGCGCTCGGCGGGGAGAAAAGCATCGGCCGCGGCGTGCTCATCGGCAGGGGCGCCGTGCTCGAATATGGCGGCGAGAAGATTCTATGGGATGCGACGCCCGGCGACCTGACGGACGATCAGCGGCAGAATTTGCAGGGATTCGTCGAAGCCCTGCTGGAAAAGAGGGAGGCGAAGACTCTATGAGCATCGGACTGGCTTTGGAAGATCGGATGTGCGTGCAGCAGGGAAGCTCGGAGAGTCTCTGCGTAAGAGTCGCGAGGAGCGAGACCGCCCTCCGTGAAAAGCTGGAGGAACTCGGCGTGAAAGAAGCGGACGTCGTAGTCTGGCAGGTGCAGGGCATCGCCTGGGGACGCTGGCAGGACGGTGCGCTGCGCATGGCGGGCGATGCGGCGAAGAAATGTGCGCTCTGGCTGGAACTGCGCATATTCAATGAAGAGGAAGAGCTTCATCTGAAGAAGAGCGGCGGACAGTGGATCGGTCGGCGGCGCAAGGACGATGCGGGCGAGATGGTCGAATACATCGACAGTATCTCGCGCTTCTGGGGCGAGAGGAACGAAGAAGCGCGGGATGTGCCCGAAGGATACATGAAGCTCGAAGATGCGGCGCGGAAACTGACCCAGACGCTGCCGCGCGTCGAAGGACAGGCAAGGTACTACGGCTTGGTGACGCGCAGCTACATCGGCTACGAAGCGACGGGGCAGGCCGGCTATACGGACTATCGCTATGTGCGCATCGCGGCGGCGGATGTGGAAGGAGGCATGGAAGATGGCAATGCGAGATGAAAAGGCCACGGCATCGTACAATTTCGTTCCGCTGCCTGCGACGGTCATCCGGTCGCCCATCGATGGCGGGGCAGAGGACGATGCAGAACGGCAGGAAAACTACAGGAACTATGTGACGGAACATGGCAAGCTCAGCGGTCAGATCGAGCTTCGCTGCCGCACGATGACGCCGGTCTTCATCGGCACGGGGGACAAGGAAGGCGCTTTCTTCGCGCCCGTCGGCAAGCCCGTCCTGCCGGGCAGCACGCTTCGCGGCATGGTCAAGAACATCTTCAAGATCGTGACCTGCGGCGCGATGCGCAGGGACAAGGACAACGCTGATGTCGCCGACCGTGCGCTCTACTATCGCTCCTTTACGAACAACTCGTACAAAAGCGAATTGGTGGGCAGCAAGAAGATCAATGGACAGCATCGGAGTTTTACAAAAGCGAAGGCGGGCTTCCTCATTCGCGACACGTTGGAAAAATCAATACTATATCTGCCCGGCAGAGTTTCGTCGCGAGGAAGATCCCGCGCTTGTCAAGGAGTTTGAAAAAGTCATCCTTTGGGACGAATACAAGCGCCGGGGTGGCGAGCTGGCATGCTTCACGGGGCCGATGAAGGGAGGCAAGACGGCGAAGACGCATTACACGCTCCATCGCAATCCTGACTGGAGCCGCCGCATTCCTGTCCCGCACGAAGTCATTGCACGTTATCGAGACGACCTGACGCGCGATGAGGATCTCGATCTCTTCAAGATGGCGAAGCGGAAAGAGGAAGCGTCGCGCTTCGTCGGCGACGATGGCTGCGATTTCGTCGTGCCGTGCTTCTACAAGGCAAAGGAAGGAGAAGTCGTTCATTTCGGCTTCGGACAGTACTACCGCATCCCCTATCCGCATACGATTGCGGAGCATCTGCCGGATGTCATGAAGGAGAATGTCGCTGTCGTCGACTATGCGGATGCGATTTTTGGGCGCAAGGAGCTTTGGGGCAGCCGCCTGGCTTTCGAGGACGCTTTGCTCGAAGAGGACAAAGCCTTCGAGGTGGGCGAGGCGAGATTCTCAAAAACCCTGGGCGAGCCGAAACCCACTTCCTATCAGCTCTATTTGGAACAGCAAGGCGAAAAAGCATCGAGTGACTGGGGCACGGAAAATGCTGCGATCCGCGGCTACAAGCTCTACTGGCATCAAAAGCCGGGTTTCCCATGGCAAAAAGACGGCGAAGTGAAGGAAAATGTCGATCGCAAGATGCGCCCCGTGAAGGCGGGCAATGTCTTCAAGGGCAGAATCCGCTTCAAGAACCTCAGCGAGGTGGAGCTGGGCGCGTTGCTCAAGGTCTTTTCGCTCTCGGCAAAGGATCGGGAACTCTGCTTCAAGATCGGTCAGGGCAAGGGCATCGGCCTCGGCAGCGTGCGCGTTGACGCAAAGCTCGTCCTCGTGGACGAGGTGCATAGCTACGAGCAGCTTTTCGCGGCAGACGGCGACTGGAACAAGGCGGAAAAAAAGAAACTTCGATGGAAACATATCTGAAAGCCTTCGATGACGTCATCGCGCAGCTCAGTGAAAAGGATCGGACGCGCTATGAATTGTCGCAGCAGGCTCTCTGCGATCTCCTCGATTGGAAGGCCGTCGAGCAGAAGGATTGGGCAAAGAGGACGCGGCAGATGACCTTGGGCGACAAGAAGGAATCTTCCGATCCCGGCGAAGACTTTGATCATCGGAACAAGCAATTCCGCAATCGCTGGATCTTGCCGACGGCGCACGAAGTATATGCGGAGGGAAAAAGGCAGATGATCGGCGCTGTCGTTTACCGCTTGCGGGCGGAAGGCGCCGCCCGCGTGCCGGTCTTTCACGGGCGGTGGCTGCATGGCCTGTTCTTCAAGCTCATGGAAGAGTATTCGCCCGAGCTTTCCGCCTATGTCCACGAGGGACTCAACGTGAAGCCGTTCACTGTGTCCCTCCTCAAAGGACGGTGGGGGAAAGAGGAGGGCGGCTGCTGCGCGGTCGCCAAGGGAGAGACTCTGCGCTGGCGCGTCACGGCGCTTCGCGAGGACGTATTGCAGGCGGCGCTCCATGTCCGTGCAGGCGACATCCTGCAGGCAGGCCATCTGACGCTTCGCGTCGAGGCGGTCAAGGCGGACGGCACGGAGGACTCGGGCGTCGTCGATGAGATGGAGCTTGTCGGTGCGGCGCTCGCATCCGACCGCATGGCGGAGCTTCGCCTGCGCTTCCTCTCGCCCGTCGCCTTTCGCCGCGATGACAAGGGACTATCCGATGCCCGACCCCGTCTTTATCTTCTCGTCGCTTGCCGATAAGTGGCAGCAAGCCGCCATGCCCGTGGCGATGGATCGCGCCCCGGATTCGCGAGGCGGCGTCGAAGGCAGTCTTGGCAGAATGGCAGGGGAGGATCGCGCCGAGTCTACTTCGGCGGCGATCGGGGCATGCTCTCCTTTTCGGGCAGATTCAACTACGATGTCACGGCTCTTGATGAAGAAGAGCAGCACGCGCTCCTTCTGCTCGCCCAGTTCGCCACCTTCTCCGGCGTCGGCAGGCTCACAGGACAGGGCTTTTGGCGAGACGCGGGTCGCGTATAGATGAAGGAAATCCAGCGGGAACGCCGTGCTCACGAAAGCAGCTGCCGTGACGCAAAGCGGGGAAAGTTTTCGGATTCTTCTTGCTTTGTTCCGCAAAAGTCCGTACAATGGAGGAAAGAGGTGATACCATGGACGGATACAGGATCAAGCCTTGGGAAGAGCTGACGATCCGCGACGACTACATGTTCAAGCTCATCATGAACAGCCAGCGCATCTGCAAGAGATTGCTCGAAAGCACGCTTGGCATAAAAGATCCGGAAGCTCCGCTATCTGGAAACGGAACGATCCATAGCGGCGCCCTACCGAAGCAAGGGCGTGCGGCTGGACGTCTACGTCCGGGACGAGAAGGACACCGTCTACAACATCGAGATGCAGATCCGCCGCCTCGAAGGCGATGCGCTTTTTCAAGAGGACGCGCTATTACCAGTCCATGATGGACGCCGACCTGCTCGCGGCGGGGAGCGGACTATGACGAGCTGAACAAGACGATCATCATCTTCATCTGCCCCTTCGACCCCTTCGGCGAAGGACGCTGCCGATACACGTTCGAGAACCTCTGTCTGGAGAACAGGGATCTTCGCCTGTCGGATGGCGCGACGAAGATCTTCCTCAACACGAAGGGCGAAGTCGGCGATATCGATGATACGATCCGCGCGTTCCTGCAATACGTCGACGGCATAGTCACGGACAACGGCTTCGTGCAGGAGATCGAAGAGGAGATTCAAAAGGTCAAGCGCAAGGAAGGAGAGCGGGTGAACTACATGACATTCGAGATGAAGATGATGGAAGAGCGCAAGGAGGGACGTCGCGAGGGGCATCGCGAGGGACTCCGTGAGGGACGTCGCGAGGGACAGCAAGATGAACGTGTGGCGATCCTTCGCCGCCTGGTCACGCAATCGCAGATCCCGGTCGAGCAGGCGCTCGACCTGATCGGCATCCCTGTGGCGGAGCGGCCTTCCTACAAGGAGCTGCTCCATGCGGCGCAAGCGGAGGGTTGCTAGAGAAGAAGCCAGCCGCCGCGAGAGATGCTCTGCGCAGAGACAAGACGAGGAAATCCAGCGGGAACGCCGTCAGAAGCGTTCCCGCTGGATTTTTCAAGCAACGGACAGCGGATCAAGAATTTTTTGAGATCCCTATTGACACGGCGCACTCGTTATGATATACTCTGTTCCAATGAAGCACGAAAATCCAAGGAAAATGCCATGAGGATTAGATTTCTTTCGTGGACAAAAGTGCCCTTGCTATGACTGGCTTCAAGCCCCTTTCGAAGCACTTTTCGCGACAAAAATGTTCCGCGCACTTTGGGAAAAAACGCGAAAAGGGGGTCATCGTTAGAAACTCTGTTTTTGGGCTCACTGTTTCCAAGGCTTCCGGGAGACAGTATTGCATGCAATCCATACCGCTTGCGGTATTGAAACCGAAAGGCAAACTGTTCCCAATTTGATCATATTGATTGCATGCAATCCATACCGCTTGCGGTATTGAAACTGCATCCTCCAAAACATCGTCAGAATCACTTGTGCCATTGCATGCAATCCATACCGCTTGCGGTATTGAAACAGAAAAAAGAATCCCACCGATATTTACAATTTGGTTATTGCATGCAATCCATACCGCTTGCGGTATTGAAACTTTTTTATCTCTTCTTGGCATAGAACATTCACATTGCATGCAATCCATACCGCTTGCGGTATTGAAACATTGGTAACTTGGTCTCCAAGTATGATGGTAGGTATTGCATGCAATCCATACCGCTTGCGGTATTGAAACCGATTACGTGGAGGTCTTCAACAGCGACGCCGAGGATTGCATGCAATCCATACCGCTTGCGGTATTGAAACCTGAGAGGGATAACCCCCCCAGCCCTCGTCGCGGGAATTGCATGCAATCCATACCGCTTGCGGTATTGAAACACTGAGAGCACGAAGGCGGTTATTGATAGCGGTTTTTGATTGCATGCAATCCATACCGCTTGCGGTATTGAAACGCACGATCTTCCACCGTAAGCTTGAAGTAGTGTGTGATTGCATGCAATCCATACCGCTTGCGGTATTGAAACATTGATTTCGTTGATCATTGGTATCTTCTCCTTCCATTGCATGCAATCCATACCGCTTGCGGTATTGAAACAGGACGCTGCCGCGCCTCAACACCAACAACCGTTGCAATTGCATGCAATCCATACCGCTTGCGGTATTGAAACTAGCGATCTTCGTTTTGTTTCCCATGATTGATTTCCATTGCATGCAATCCATACCGCTTGCGGTATTGAAACATGCTGCTGATGATACGAATGACTTGAATTGTTTTCATTGCATGCAATCCATACCGCTTGCGGTATTGAAACGGGTGCGCCTCGAAACCCTTGAAGCAAATCTTTCTGATTGCATGCAATCCATACCGCTTGCGGTATTGAAACCTGAATACTCGTTCTACAGTTTCTTCCAATGCGTTCATTGCATGCAATCCATACCGCTTGCGGTATTGAAACCACCCCTGCTATCGAAAGAAAGTTCACTATCGACAAATTGCATGCAATCCATACCGCTTGCGGTATTGAAACTCCACATAGTTTTATTTCTAAGTGGGTGTGTCGTTATTGCATGCAATCCATACCGCTTGCGGTATTGAAACCAAAATGACAGCTTTAAGGTTCGTCTTCTTAATCGATTGCATGCAATCCATACCGCTTGCGGTATTGAAACATGATGCCCCCGTGGGTCATCCCGCCATATCCGAAAGATTGCATGCAATCCATACCGCTTGCGGTATTGAAACATCCAAGCATACAATGTATTCATAATATATCCTCATTGCATGCAATCCATACCGCTTGCGGTATTGAAACCGGGTTCCCCAGATGGGGTCGCGGGGAGTTTTAAAATTGCATGCAATCCATACCGCTTGCGGTATTGAAACTCAACTCGCCCTGAGATATAGTGATCGTTCTTAATCGCATGCAATCCATACCGCTTGCGGTATTGAAACGGGACGGATTGGAGTGACGAAGGAGAAAAGTCGCTATTGCATGCAATCCATACCGCTTGCGGTATTGAAACTCCTCGTCCTGCGGATATTTCACATTCTCTCTCATTGCATGCAATCCATACCGCTTGCGGTATTGAAACCGCTCGCTTCCCAGAGGCGTTAATGATTTCTTGCATTGCATGCAATCCATACCGCTTGCGGTATTGAAACCAATAAATCCAAAATGTACTTGGAAATTTCATTTTAATTGCATGCAATCCATACCGCTTGCGGTATTTTTTTTTATTTTTAGCGCGCTTTTTTCAAACGTGCGCTTTTTTTATGGCATAATGGAGTTGTTGGAAGATTCTTTTTGAGGAGGGATAGCGATGTGTGTCATTTATATGATGTCGGAGGAAACGAGGGCGATCAAGGAGCATGGCAGACTGCTTCTCTATCGCAGGGACGAGAAGATCGCGAGCCAGCCGATCTCTCGCATCTCGGGGGTCGTGGTGACGAAGCAGGCGCATATGACGATGCCGCTGGTCTATGCCTTGCTGGAGGAAGGCGTTCCGATTTCTTATATGGATTTTCGCGGGCGCTTGCTGGGCGTCTTGGGCGGAGAGCGGATTTCCCTCGATCGCTTGTTTCGCCAGAAGGAAGTGATGGAATGTCCGAAGGAGCAGATCCGTCTCGTGCGGGAGGTCGTCTGCCGCAAGATCAAGAGTCAGCGCAAGATGCTCAAGGAATACAGCTATCGCGAGAAGGAACTGCAGTCGATGGCGGCGGTCGGTCGCCTTGCTGCCTATGCGCATAAGGCGAAACGCTTGCTGGATATCGAGGCGTTGCGGGGCATGGAGGGGGCTGCGTCGAGGGTGTATTTCTCTTCTTTCGGGTGTCTGCTCGATGAAGGCTTCTGGCATTGGGAGGGACGCGCACAGCATCCTGCGCATGATGCTGTCAATGCACTCTTGAATTATGGTTATGCGTTTCTCGAAAAGGATGTGCGCATCGCGCTGGCAGGCAGCGGACTTGATGTGCGACTGGGATTCTTCCACGCGAACAACGGGCGCAAGGATAGTCTCGTCTATGACATGATGGAGCCGTATCGTCATGATGTGCTCGACCGTCTCGTCTTGTCTCTTCTTCGCGGCGGCTCGTTTGCGCCGGATGATTTTTCCATGGGGGAAGAGGGATGCCGTCTTTCGCCCGCGGCGAAGAAGGTCTGGGTGGCGCATTATGAAAGATACATGGAGAAGCCGGCGATGCGGTATGACGGGGATTTCGCCGCGCGAGATGATGCGCCGCGAGATCGAGACGTTCGCAGCACGGATTTTTCAAAAGAGAGAGGAGGGAGAGGCATGAAGTTCCTCATCGGTTATGATATTGCCGGCAACCGCGCTCGCTCGCGCGTGGCGAAGTATCTCGAAGGCAAGGCGTATCGCATCCAGTACAGCGTGTTCCTCTTTGACGGAACGGAGCGGGAGGCGCAGGAGATCCGGGCGGCACTGCTCGCTTTGACGGAGGCGGAGGAGGGACGCGCTCTCTTCATGGCGCCGATGTGCGAGGCGTGCTCTGCGCGAATCTGGAAGGTGGGGAAGATGAAAGAGGAGGCTGAGGTCTTCATCGTGGCTTAGACGCGATGTTTGTGACACGCTAGGATGCGTGTACATAAAAACGTCGATAAAATAAAGTGTTGACATACTTTTTCCCTTTTGCTAATATATATAGGTGCCTGAACACTGAGTGAACTGGCGCGTTGGGAGGGAAGCTGTGTGACGTTGGAATCGCTGAAAGGAGCGGCTCGGGTCATCGGGGTCAAGCAGGTCACGAAGGCTGTGCAGAAGAGCCAGGCGGACGCTGTCTTTTTGGCGGACGATGCGGATGGCCGCGTGACGGAGCCGCTTCTTCATCTCGCAGACGAGATCGGCGTGCCGGTCGTGCATGTTCCCACGATGCAGGAGCTTGGAAAGGCCTGCTCCATCGAGGTCGGCGCCGCTGCGGCGGCTGTCCTCAAGAGTTAGGCGTCGGGTCGGTAAATGCTTCGCCCGCCTTCGGGCAAGCGGCTCTCTGGAGCTGCGGCGGAGTAATTATAAATAATAAATTCTCAATATGAAGGAAGGAGGTGCATCAAATGCCTACAATCAATCAGCTGGTTCGCAAGAGCCGCAAGAGCATGCAGGAGAAATCGAATGCACCGGCACTGAAGAATTGCCCGCAGAAGCGCGGCGTCTGCACGAGGGTCTACACGACGACCCCGAAGAAGCCGAACTCGGCTCTCCGGAAGGTCGCCCGTGTTCGTTTGACGAACAGCATCGAGGTGACGGCATATATTCCCGGTATTGGCCATAATCTGCAGGAACATAGCGTTGTCTTGATCCGCGGTGGCCGTGTCAAGGATCTGCCTGGCGTCCGCTACCACATCATTCGTGGTTCGCTGGATACGGCGGGCGTTCAGGATCGCGGTCAGGCGAGATCGAAGTACGGCGCGAAGCGCGCGAAGAAGAAGAAGTAAGACGCTTCTTCTGCAATGAGGATTATGACCAGGAGGGGTAAGTATGCCAAGAAAAGGTGCCGTACCCAGACGTGACGTGTTGCCGGATCCGGTATACAAGTCCAAGACGGTGACGAAGTTTATCAACAAGGTGATGCTCTCGGGCAAGAAGAGTGTTGCCGAACGTGTCGTTTACGATGCTTTTGAGACGATCCGCGCCAAGACGGGCAAGGATCCTCTGGAAGTCTTCGAGACGGCGCTGAAGAATGTCATGCCGGTTCTCGAAGTGCGTGCACGCCGTGTCGGCGGTGCGAACTACCGAGTGCCGGTCGAGGTTCGTCCCGATCGCCGCATGACGCTCGGCATTCGCTGGCTTGTGAGTTATGCGAGGCTGCGCGGCGAGAAGACCATGGATGAGAGACTTTCGGGTGAGCTCATGGACGCGGCGAACAATACGGGCGCGGCGATCAAGAAGAAGGAAGATACGCATAAGATGGCTGAGGCTAATAAGGCATTCGCTCATTATCGTTGGTAATCCCAAGCAGTATCTCAACTAGTTAAGGAGCGATAATCAGTGGCAAGAGAGTTTTCTCTGGAAAAAACTCGCAATATCGGCATCATGGCTCACATCGATGCCGGAAAAACAACGACAACAGAGCGTATCCTTTTCTACACGGGCATCACGCATAAGATTGGCGAAGTTCACGACGGCGCCGCCACGATGGACTGGATGGCGCAGGAGCAGGAGCGCGGCATCACGATCACGTCGGCTGCCACGACCTGTCATTGGAAGAATCATCGTATCAATATCATTGATACGCCCGGCCACGTTGACTTCACGGTCGAGGTGGAGCGCTCGCTGCGCGTGCTTGACGGCGCTGTCGCGGTCCTGACGGCCAGGGGCGGCGTCGAGCCGCAGACGGAGACGGTCTGGCGCCAGGCGGAGAAGTACAATGTCCCGCGCATGGCCTATGTGAACAAGATGGACATCACGGGCGCGGACTTCTTCAATGTCATCAAGATGATGCAGGAGCGTTTGCAGGCGAATCCGGTAGCGATCCAGCTGCCGATTGGCTCGGAAGATACGTTTGAGGGCCTGATCGACCTCGTCAAGATGGAAGCCATCGTCTACGAGGACGATCTCGGCAAGGTCGCCGATGAGGTGGCGATTCCTGACGATATGAAGGACATCGCCGACGAGTATCGTGAGAAGCTCCCGGAGGCTGTTGCCGAAGAGGACGACGAGCTCATGGAGAAGTACCTCGGCGGCGAGGAGATTTCGGAGGACGAGATCAAGAAGGCCATCCGCAAGGCGACGATCGCCTGCAAGATGACGCCAGTGACCTGCGGCTCTTCGTACCGCAACCGCGGCGTGCAGCCGATGCTCGATGCGATCGTCGACTTCATGCCGGCGCCGGTCGACATTCCGGCGATCAAGGGCATCAACCCCGATACGGGCGAAGAGGATCATCGCGATTCGACGGACGATGGCCCCTTCGCGGCGCTCGCGTTCAAGATTATGGCCGATCCTTACGTCGGCAAGCTCGCGTTCTTCCGTGTCTACTCGGGCACGCTTTCTTCCGGTTCCTACGTCTTCAACTCGACGAAGGGCAAGAAGGAGCGCATTGGCCGCATCCTGCAGATGCACGCGAACCACCGCGCCGAGCTCGATACGGTCTACAGCGGCGATATCGCCGCTGCCGTCGGTCTCAAGGATACGACGACGGGCGACACGCTCTGCGACGATTCGAAGCCGATCATTCTTGAGTCGATGGAGTTCCCCGATCCGGTCATCTCGGTCGCGGTCGAGCCGAAGACGAAGAACGATCAGGAGAAGATGGGCATCGCCCTTCAGAAGCTGGCGGAAGAGGATCCGACCTTCCGTGTGCGCACGGATCAGGAGACGGGTCAGACGATCATCTCCGGCATGGGCGAGCTTCATCTGGAAATCATCGTCGACCGTATGCTGCGCGAGTTCAAGGTTGACTGCAACGTTGGCAACCCGCAGGTCGCGTACCGCGAGACGATCCGAAAGTCCGCGAAGGCGGAGGGCAAGTTCGTTCGCCAGTCGGGCGGTCATGGTCAGTATGGCCATTGCTGGCTGGAGCTTACGCCGCAGGAACCGGGCGAAGGCTTCACGTTCGAGAACAAGATCGTCGGCGGCGTCATTCCGAAGGAGTTCATCAATCCGATCGAGAACGGCGTGCGCGAGGCCATGGACAACGGCGTCATCGCGGGCTATCCGATGGTCGACGTCAAGGTCACGGTCTACGACGGCTCGTACCACGAAGTTGACTCTTCGGAAATGGCGTTCAAGATCGCAGGTTCGATGGCGTTTAGAAACGGCGCCGAGAAGGCGAATCCGGTTCTCCTTGAGCCTTATGTGAAGGTCGAGGTCATCGTGCCGGAGGAATATATGGGCGATGTCATGGGCGACATCAATTCGCGCCGTGGCCGCATCGAGGGCATGGAAGCGAGGAACGGCGCCCAGGTCATCAATGCGTTCGTCCCGCTGTCCGAGATGTTCGGATATTCGACGGATCTGCGCTCCAAGACACAGGGTCGAGGGAACTACTCCATGGAAGTTTCGTACTATGATGAAGTTCCTAAGAATATAGCCGAGGGCATCATCGCCAAGAATAAGGGCGAGTAACGAGGGAGGAAAAAACACATGGCAAAGCAGAAGTTTGAGAGAAACAAGCCGCATGTCAACATCGGCACGATCGGTCACGTTGACCACGGCAAGACGACGCTGACGGCAGCCATCACGAAGGTCCTGTCCAAGAAGGGCATGGCGCAGTTCGAGGACTACGCGGACATCGACAAGGCTCCGGAGGAGAGAGAGCGCGGCATCACGATCAACACGGCGCACGTCGAGTATGAGACGGAGAAGCGCCACTATGCGCACGTCGATTGCCCGGGTCACGCGGATTATGTCAAGAACATGATCACGGGCGCCGCGCAGATGGACGGCGCGATCCTCGTTGTCAGCGCTGCGGATGGCCCGATGCCGCAGACGCGCGAGCACATCCTCTTGGCTCGCCAGGTCGGCGTTCCGGCGATCGTCGTTTTCCTCAACAAGGTTGACCAGGTTGATGATCCCGAGCTGCTTGAGCTTGTCGAGATGGAAGTCCGCGAGCTCTTGACGCAGTACGAGTTCCCCGGCGATGACATCCCCGTGATCGCTGGTTCGGCGCTGAAGGCTCTCGAAGACGATGCTGAGATGGAGAAGAAGATTCTTGAGCTCATGGATGCTGTCGATGAGTACATCCCGACGCCGACGCGCGACACGGAGAAGCCCTTTCCTCATGCCGGTTGAGGACGTCTTCACGATCACGGGTCGCGGCACGGTCGCGACGAGCCGCGTCGAGCGCGGTGAGCTGAAGCTCAACGACACGGTCGAGATCGTCGGTCTTGAGGACGAGACGAAGCAGACGGTTGTCACGGGCATCGAGATGTTCCGCAAGATGCTCGACACGGCTGTGGCGGGCGACAACATCGGCGCTCTCCTGCGCGGCGTGGATCGCAAGGACATCGTCCGCGGCCAGGTTCTCGCGAAGCCCGGCTCGATCAATCCCGCACACGAAGTTCAAGGCTCAGGTCTACGTCCTGAAGAAGGAAGAGGGCGGCCGTCATACGCCGTTCTTCACGAACTACCGCCCGCAGTTCTACTTCCGCACGACGGACGTCACGGGCGTCGTCCGCCTGCCTGAGGGCACGGAGATGGTCATGCCCGGCGACAACGTCGAGATGCAGGTCGAGCTCATCACGCCGATCGCCATCGAGAAGGGTCTTCGCTTCGCGATCCGCGAGGGCGGCCACACGGTTGGCGCCGGCCGCGTGACGGAGATCGAGGGCTGAGACAAGATTTCCAAACATATAAAGTCTTTTCTAAGGGCTGCGGTCTCGCAGCCCTTTATAAAGGCTATTCGAGGTTTTCACGTTCTATTGCTCCCATGCGATGACGCGGCAGATGGCTCGGCGGAGCCGAGGGAACTGCTGCGGAGAAATGTTTGGGCCATGGAGTCCGGACGACAAGGAGGAAAAAACATTGTCGAAACAACAGAAAATCCGTATTCGTTTGAAGGCCTACGACCATAAGGCTCTCGACCAGAGCGCGGTGAAGATCGTCGATACCGCGAAGAGGACGGGCGCTCGCGTCTCGGGTCCGATTCCGCTCCCCACGGAGAAGAACATCTACACGATCCTGCGTTCCCCGCACGTCAACAAGGATTCGCGCGAGCAGTTCGAGATGCGCACGCACAAGCGCCTCATCGACATCCTCGAACCTTCCAACAAGACGGTGGACGCATTGATGCGCCTCGACCTGCCGGCCGGGGTGGACATCGAGATCAAGCTGTAAGGGGAGGTGGAGTTTATGTCGAAAGCTATTTTGGGAAGAAAACTTGGCATGACGCAGATCTTTACGGAAGAGGGCACAGTCGTCCCCGTCACGGTCGTCGAGTCGGGCAACAACGTTGTCATCATGAACAAGACGGTGGAGAACGACGGCTACAACGCTGTCCAGATCGGCTTCGGCGAGGTCAAGGAGAAGAGGGTCACGAAACCTCTGAAGGGTCACTTCGCCAAGGCGGGAGTTGCGCCTGTACGCTTCATCCGCGAGATGCGTCTTACTGATGCTTCGGAATATAATGTCGGTGACACCATCGGCGTTGACATATTTGCTGCCGGCGATCTCGTCGATGTGACGGGCACCTCGAAGGGCAAGGGGTTTGCCGGTACGATCAAGCGCCACAATTTCGCGCGCGGCCCCATGGGTCACGGCTCGAAGTCGCACAGAGAGCCTGGCTCGACGGGCGCGATGATCAGCGGCCACGGCGGCCGCGTCTTAAAGGGCAAGAAGCTTCCTGGCCAGATGGGTCATGCGAGGGTCACGGTGCAGCGCCTTTCCGTCGTCCGCGTGGACGCGGAGCGCAACCTCATCCTCATCAAGGGCGCAATCCCGGGCCCGAAGAAGGGTCTTGTCGTGGTTCGTTCCACGGTCAAGCCGGACAAGCCGAAAAAGGCGGAAAAATAATCTGGAAGGAGGATTGCTAACTTATGCCAAAAGTAGCAGTTTATAATAGCGCAAACCAGCAGGTTGGCGATATCGAATTGAATGACAGCATCTTCGGCGTGGAGATGAATGCCGGCCTCGTGCATCAGGCAGTCGTCATGCAGCTCGCGTCGCGCCGTCTCGGCACGCATGCGACGAAGACGCGCGGCCTCGTGAGGGGCGGCGGCAGGAAGCCCTGGAGACAGAAGGGCACGGGTCGTGCGAGAAGCGGCTCGACGCGCTCCCCGCTGTGGGTCGGCGGCGGCACGGTCTTCGATCCCTCAGCCGCGCTCGTATGCTTTCCGTATGCCGAAGAAGCAGCGTCGCACGGCGATCAAGTGCGCGCTTTCGGACAAGGTGGCGAGCGGCGATTTCATCGTCCTCGACGATCTCCAGTTCGATGCGCCGAAGACGAAGAGCGTCATCAAGATGCTCAGCGATTTCGGCGTCGATGCGAAGAGCCTCATCATCACGCTGGACGAGAATGAGAACGTGGAGCTCTCTTCGCGCAACATTCCCGGCGTCAAGGCGATCAACACGATGGGTCTCAATGTCTATGATATCCTGAACCACACGAAGCTCTTCATCACGAAGGCTGCGATAGAAAAAATTGAGGAGGTGCTCGCATAATGGACGCACGCGATATCCTCATCCGCCCGCTGATCACGGAGAAAAGCACCCAGCTCATGGAGGAAGGCAAGTATGTCTTCGTCGTCGCCAAGAAGGCGAACAAGATCGAGATCGCCAAGGCGGTCGCGCAGGTCTTCAACGTGAAGGTCGCGAACGTGAACACGGTCAATGTCAGCGGCAAGGTGAAGCGCATGGGTCGCTTCGTCGGCAAAGCGCTCGGACTACAAGAAGGCGATCGTGAAGCTCGCTCCCGGCGAGACGATCGAGTTCTTCCAGGCATAAAATCGAGCAAAGGAGGTATATAGAGTGGCAATCAAAAGTTTCAAACCTTATTCCGCAGGCAGAAGGTTCATGACGGTCTCCTCGTTCGATGAAATCACGACGGACAAGCCGGAGAAGTCCCTCGTCGAGAGCCTCAAGAGCCACGGCGGACGCAACCAGAAGGGCCGCATGACGGTTCGCCATCAGGGCGGCGGCCACAAGCGCCGCTACCGCATCATCGATTTCAAGCGCACGAAGGACGGCATCCCCGCCCGCGTCGCGACGATCGAATACGATCCGAACCGCAGCGCGCGCATCGCCCTCTTGAACTACGCGGACGGCGAGAAGCGCTACATCCTCGCGCCCAACGGCCTCAAGGTCGGCGACAAGGTGGAGTCGGGCGCAGAGGCTGACATCAAGGTCGGCAACGCGCTTCCGATCAAGAACATCCCCGTCGGCACGATGATCCACAACATCGAGCTGAAGATCGGCAAGGGCGCACAGCTCGCGAGAAGCGCCGGCAGCGCCGTGCAGCTCATGGCGAAGGAGAACGACTACGCGCTCCTGCGCCTTCCCTCGGGCGAGCTGCGCAAGGTGCACATCAACTGCCGCGCGACGATCGGCCAGGTCGGCAACTTGGAGCATGAGAACATCACGATCGGCAAGGCGGGGCGCAACCGTTGGCTCGGCAAGCGTCCGGAGAACCGCGGCGTAGCGATGAACCCGAACGACCATCCGCATGGCGGCGGCGAAGGGCGCAGCCCGGTCGGCCGCAAGCATCCGGTCACGAAGTGGGGCAAGTGCGCGATGGGCGCCAAGACGCGCCGCAAGAAGGCGTCGGACAAGCTCATCGTGCGTGGCCGCAAGTAATTCGTGGATGGAGGCAGCATCGGCTGCCTGAGCGGAAGGAGGATATATTTTGTCGAGATCAGTCAAGAAGGGACCTTTCGTACAAGAGAGTCTCGTGAAGAAAAATCGACGCGCTCAATGCGGCGAACGACAAGAAGGTCGTGAAGACGTGGTCGAGGAGTTCCACGATCCTGCCGGATTTCGTGGGTCACACGATCGCCGTGCATGACGGCCGCAAGCACGTTCCTGTATATGTGACGGAAGACATGGTCGGACACAAGCTCGGAGAGTTCGCTCCGACGCGCACGTTCACAAAGTCATGCCGGCGAAGAGCGCAAGACTTCGCTGAGATAAGAGCGAAAGGAGGCATTTCCCCTTTGGAAGCAAAAGCTACAGCCAAGTATGTACGGATTGCGCCGCGCAAGGTGCGTGTCGTCATGGATCTCATCCGTGGCAAGGACATCGCCTCGGCTTTCGCAATCTTGAAGTTCACGCCGAAGGCCGGCGCGGACGTGATAGAGAAGGTATTGAAATCCGCCGTTTCCAATGCCGAGAACAACTTCGACATGAATGTCGACAAGCTCTACGTCAAGACGGCTTATGTCGATCAGGGCCCGACACTCAAGCGCATCCACCCGCGCTCCCGTGGACAGGCGTTCAAGATCCTGAAGCGCACGTCCCATGTGACCGTCGCCGTGGAAGAAAGATGAGGAGGAGGGAAAAGGTTTGGGCCAGAAAGTAAATCCGAACGGCATCCGCATCGGCATTGTCAAGACATGGGATGCGAAATGGTATGCAGACAAGGACTTTGCGGACAACCTGCATGAAGATATCAAGATCCGCAAGTATTTGAAAGAGCAGCTCGGCGCTGCCGGCGTCTCGAAGATCGAGACGGAGCGCTCGAAGAACCGCCTGAAGCTCACGATCCACACGGCGAAGCCGGGCATGGTCATCGGCCGCGGCGGCTCGGGCATCGAGCAGATCAAGGACGGCCTCAAGGGCAAGACGGAGAAGAACGTCGATATCAACATCGCCGAGATTCGCCAGCCCGACCTCGACGCGACGCTCGTCGCCGAGAATATCGCGCAGCAGTTGGAGCGCCGCATTGCGTTCCGCCGTGCGATGAAGCAGTCGGTCGGCCGCACGATGCGCCTCGGCGCCAAGGGAATCAAGGTCAAGGTTTCCGGCCGCCTGGGCGGCGCGGAAATCGCGAGAAGCGAGGCTTACCGCGAAGGCAGCATCCCGCTGCACACGCTGCGTGCCGACATCGATTACGGCACGGCGGAAGCCCGCACGACGTATGGACGCATCGGCGTCAAGGTCTGGATCTTCAAGGGCGAAATCCTTCCAGAGAAGAAGCAGTCGCAGAAGGCTGCCGCTGAAGGGAGCGAAGCTTAATGTTATTACCGAAGAGAGTCAAATACCGCAAGCAGTTCCGCGGACGCATGAAGGGCAAGGCTCATCGCGGCAACACGGTCAGCCATGGCGAGTTCGGCCTTGTGGCATTGGAGCCGGCATGGATCACGAACCGCCAGATCGAGGCAGCCCGTATCGCCATGACGCGCTATATCAAGCGCGGCGGCAAGGTCTGGATCAAGATCTTCCCCGACAAGCCGGTCACGGCGAAGCCCGCCGAGACGCGCATGGGCAGCGGCAAGGGCTCGCCTGAGTACTGGGTGTGCGTCGTAAAGCCCGGTCGCGTGCTCTTCGAGATGAACGGCGTGTCGAAGGAAGTGGCCATGGAGGCCATGCGCCTTGCAGGCCACAAGCTGCCGATCCGCACGAAGTTCGTCACGCGCGAAGAGTCACTGAAAGCAGCAGAGGGCGGTGAAGTAAATGAAGGTTAATGAGATACGCGACTTGAATGCCGGGGAGCTGGGTGAAAAGCTCGCTTCGCTCAAACAGGAGCTGTTTAACCTCCGTTTCCAGCACGCTACCGGCCAGCTGGAGAATCCGATGCGTATCAAGGAAGTCAAGAAGTCGATCGCGCGCGTCAAGACGGTGCAGCGTGAGCTCGAAAACCAGAATGTTTGCTTGGCGAAGAATTGATTGATATGCAGAGGAAGGAGGCTCTTTGATGAGCGAAAGAAATGAACGCAAGACGAGAGTCGGCAAGGTCGTGAGCGACAAGATGGACAAGACCGTCGTCGTCGCCGTTGTCGATATCGAGCAGCATAAACTGTACAAGAAGGCCGTCAAGAAGACGGTGAAGTTCCAGGCGCACGACGAAAACAACGAAGCGCATGTCGGCGATACGGTGGCACTGATGGAGACCCGCCCGCTCTCGAAGCACAAGCGCTGGAGAGTCGTGAAGATCGTCGAGAGGGCGAAATAACTCGCTGCTATCTCGAAAGGGAGGTTCATACATTGATTCAACAGCAGACCATGCTGAATGTCGGCGACAACACGGGCGCGAAGGAGATCATGTGCATCCGCGTGCTCGGCGGCTCGTACCGCAAGTATGCCAACATCGGCGATGTTATCGTGGCTGCCGTCAAGGCAGCAGCCCCGGGCGGCACGGTCAAGAAGGGCGATGTCGTCAAGGCGGTCGTCGTCAGAAGCGTCAAGGGCATCCGTCGTCCGGACGGCTCTTTCATTCGCTTCGACGAGAATGCCGCCGTGCTCATCAAGGAGGACAAGACGCCGAGAGGAACCCGTATTTTTGGCCCTGTGGCCAGGGAGCTGCGCGAGAAGGATTTCATGAAGATCGTTTCCTTGGCTCCTGAAGTTCTTTGATAGGAGGCGCTATTTTGTCACAGGTGAAACTGCACGTAAAGAAAGGCGACACGGTCGTCGTCCTCGCAGGCAAGGACAAGGGCAAGGAAGGCAAGATTGTCGAGGCTCTGCCGAAGAAGGGCAAGGTCGTCGTCGAGGGCGTGAACAAGGTGAAGCGCCACACGAAGCCGAGCCAGAAGTACCCGCAGGGCGGCATCATTCAGAAGGAATCGCCGCTCCACGTCTGCAAGGTCATGCTCGTCTGCCCCGCCTGCAAGAAGGCGACGCGCACGGGCAAGAAGGAAGTCAACGGCAAGATGGTTCGCGCCTGCAAGAAGTGCGGCGAAGTCATCGATCAGACGAAATAATCGAGGAAGGAGGAGCACGGTTTGGATAGATTACAGGAAAAGTACAAGAACGAGGTCGTTCCTGAGCTCACGAAGAAGTTCGGCTACAAGAACGTCATGCAGCTGCCGAAGATCGAGAAGGTCATCATCAACATGGGCGTCGGCGAAGCGGTCGGCAACCCCAAGGCTCTCGACGCTGCGGTGAACGATCTGACGATCATCGCGGGTCAGAAGCCCATCCTGACGCGCGCGAAGAAGTCGCTTGCCGCACGGAAGCTCAGGGAAGGCATGCCGATCGGCACGAAGGTCACGCTGCGCGGCACGCGCATGTATCAGTTCCTCGACAAGTTCATCAATGTCGCCCTGCCGCGCGTCCGCGACTTCCGCGGCGTGAGCAGCACGGCTTTTGACGGTCGCGGCAACTATGCGGTCGGCCTCAAGGAACAGCTCATCTTCCCCGAGATCGAGTACGACAAGATCGACAAGCTGCGCGGCATGAACATCGTCATTGTCACGACAGCGGAAAAAGACGAAGAGGCGCGCGAGCTCTTGAAGCTCATGGGCATGCCCTTCAAGGCTTGAAGAAGGAGGTATGAACTGTGGCTAAGAAATCGATGATCGAGAAGTGGAGCCAGCAGCCGAAGTTCAAGGTGCGCCAGCACAATCGCTGCAAGATCTGCGGCCGTCCGCATGGCTACATGAGAAAGTTCGACATGTGCCGCATCTGCTTCCGCGAGCAGAGCTACAACGGCGCCATCCCCGGCGTGACGAAGGCCAGCTGGTAAGGATTCGCCCGAAGGGCGAGAGTGAAAGGAAGACGCCTCATCTTTTCTGTGCGGCGCTTTCCGGCAAAGTATGAAAGGGAGGATATCGGTTCCATGGTAATGACTGATCCTATTGCAGATATGCTGACTCGCGTGCGCAACGCGAACTCCGTTTACCACTCCAAGGTGGACATCCCCGCCTCCAAGATCAAGACGGCGATCGCCGAGGTCTTGAAGGAAGAGGGCTTCATCAAGGACTACACCTTCACGGCAGACTCCAAGCAGGGCGTTCTGACGGTTTTCCTCAAGTACGGCCCCGCACGCGAGAAGGTCATCACGGGCATCAAGCGCGTCTCGAAGCCTGGTCTGCGCACTTATGCGAAGCATGCGGAGCTGCCGCGTGTTCTCGGCGGACTCGGCATCGCGATCATCTCCACGTCGAAGGGGATCATGAGCGACAAGGACGCCCGCAAGGCCGGTCTCGGCGGCGAAGTCATCGCCTATATCTGGTAAACGTCTGGAGGTGAAGAGATGTCAAGAATTGGCAGAGCACCGATTGAGATTCCCGCTGGCGTAACGGTCAAGATCGAGGAAGTCAACAAGGTGACAGTAAAGGGTCCGAAGGGCGAGCTTTTCCGCGAGCTTCATCCGGACATGAAGATTACGGTCGAGGGCAATGTCCTCACGGTCACGCGCCCGTCGGACGACAAGGAGCACCGCTCGTTGCACGGTCTCACGCGCACGCTTTTGAACAACATGGTTGTCGGCGTGACGGAAGGCTTCAAGAAGACGCTCGAAATCAACGGCGTCGGCTATCGTGCCGCGAAGCAGGGCAAGAATCTGAACCTTTCCTTGGGTTTTTCCCATCCCCGTCGTTGTCGAGCCGCCCGCAGGCATCACGCTTGACGCGCCGAGCGCGACGAGCATCGTCGTTTCGGGCATCGACAAGGAAGCTGTCGGCGCCATCGCGGCGAAGATTCGCAGCTACCGTCTGCCTGAACCGTACAAGGGCAAGGGCATCAAGTACGAGGGCGAGCACATTCGCCGCAAGGTCGGCAAGGCCGGCGCCAAGGCGAAGAAATAAGGCAGCTTGAAGGAAAGGAGTGACCATAGTGCTGATCAAGGCAGACAAGAACAAGGCAAGGCAGAAACGCCACCTGCGCGTCAGGAATCATGTTTCCGGCACGGCGGAGCGTCCGCGCCTCAACGTATACAGAAGCCTCGCGAACATCTACGCTCAGGTGATCGACGACGAGAAGGGCGTGACGCTCGTCTCGGCCAGTTCGAAGGACAAGGGCTTCTCGAACTATGGCGGCAACATCGAGGCCGCGAAAAGCCGTTAGCGCCGCTGTCGCGAAGCGCGCGATCGAGAAGGGGCATCACCGAGGTTGTCTTTGACCGCGGAGGCTACATCTACCATGGCCGCGTCGCGGCGCTCGCAGAAGCAGCGCGCGAGGCAGGCCTCAAATTCTGACTTGCAAGGAGGTAAATGAATGGCTAGAATGGACAGGGGACCGTGACAGGGATCGGGACAGAAACAACGAGGCTCCTGAGTTTGAGGAGAAGGTCGTTTACATCAACCGCGTTGCCAAGTCGTCAAGGGCGGCCGCCGTTTCTCCTTCAGCGCCCTCGTGGTCGTGGGCAACAAGAAGGGCAAGGTCGGCGCAGGCCTCGGCAAGGCGAGCGAGGTGCCCGAGGCAATACGGAAGGGCATCGAGGACGCGAAGAAGAACCTCATCGAGGTTTCCTTGAAGGACACGACGATCCCGCACGAGATGATCGGCATCTTCGGTGCAGGCCGCGTGCTTCTGAAGCCCGCCGCCAAAGGTACCGGCGTCATCGCGGGCGATCCCTGCGCGCGCCGTATTGGAGCTTGCCGGCATCCGCGACATCCTCACGAAGTCTCTGGGCTCGTCCAACCCGAACAACATGGTTCGCGCTACGGTCGAAGGGCTTCAGCAGCTCAAGCGCGCCGAGGCGGTCGCCGAGCTGCGCGGCAAGACTGTGCAGGAACTCTTAGGTTAAGGAGGAAGTTCGATGGCAAAGGTCAAAAATCACTCTTACGAGGAGCCTCATCGGCCGCCCCGAGACGCAGAGAGCCACCGTTCGTTCGCTCGGACTTCGCAAGCTCAACTCGTCGGTGGAGCGTGAGATGAACGACGCTCTGAAGGGTCAGATCCACAAGGTCGAACATCTCGTGAAGGTCGAGAACATATAAGAAGGAACAAGGAGGTGCAAGCAGTATGAAGTTACATGAATTGTCCCCGAATCCAGGTTCGAAGAAGACGCGCAACCGCGTGGGCCGCGGCATCGGCAGCGGCAACGGCAAGACCTCGGGTCGCGGGCACAAGGTGCAGAATTCGAGGAGCGGCGGCGGTGTCCGCACGGGCTTCGAAGGCGGCCAGATGCCGATCTACCGCAGGCTTCCGAAGCGCGGCTTCAACAATGTGTTCCGCAAGATCTATGCGGAAGTCAATGTCGAGACCTTGAACCGCTTTGAAGAAGGCGCTGTCGTCGATCCTGTCGCGCTCGTCGAAGAGGGCATCCTGAAGAATGTCCGGGACGGCATCCGCATCCTCGGCAAGGGCGAGCTGACGAAGAAGCTCACGGTTCGCGCCAACGGCTTCACGAAGTCGGCAGAGGAGAAGATCAAGGCGGCAGGCGGACAAGTCGAGGTGATCTGATTGTTTTCAGCCCTTGCAAACGTATACAAGATTCCGGAGCTAAGGCAGAAGATCATCTTCACGCTCATCATGTTCGCCGTGTTCCGCCTCGGCACGCACATCCCTGTGCCGGGCGTCGATCCGTCGGCTATTGAGCAGCTGTTTGCCACGGGCAATCTGTTCGGCCTTCTGGATCTCTTTTCCGGCGGCGCATTCAGCAAGTTTTCCATCTTCGCGATGAGCATCACGCCGTACATCAATGCGGCGATCATCATGCAGCTTCTCACGGTTGTCATTCCGACCTTGGAGCAATGGTCCGAGGAAGGGCAGGAAGGGCACAAGAAAACGACGAAGGTCACACGCTACCTGACCGTGGCGCTCGCTTTCTTCCAAGCCATCGGCATGTCGGTCGGCTTGAAGCAGGCGATCTTAAACCCCAGTCCCGTCTCCATCTTGATCATCGCGATCACCTTGACGGGAGGCACGATATTCCTCATGTGGATCGGCGAGCAGATCACGGCGAACGGTGTCGGCAACGGTATATCGCTCATCATCTTTGCCGGTATCGTCGCAGCATTGCCGAAGAACCTCGGTACGATCTACAGTTACTTGCAGGCGGGGACGATCAGCTATTTCAACGCATTCGTCTTTGCCGCCATCGCTCTCTTGATGATCGTGTTCGTCATCTACATCCAAGAGGGCAACCGCAGAGTCCCGATTTCCTATGCGAAACGGGTTGTCGGAAAGAAGACGTATGGCGGAAATTCCAGCCATATCCCGCTGAAGGTCAACCACGCGGGCGTCATCCCAATCATCTTTGCGTCATCCGTGCTGATGTTTCCAGTAACCGTCGCCCAGTTTATACAAGTTCCCTGGGTGACCACACTCGCCGGTTATTTTGCGTGGGGCACACCGCTGCAGACCAGCATCTACGCGCTGCTCATCATCTTCTTCACGTACTTTTATACCGCGGTTACTGTAAAGATATCGGATATGGCAGAGAACCTGAAAAAATACGGTGGCTTCATCCCCGGCATACGCCCGGGCAAGCCAACGGAAGAATATCTCGATACTGTCATGACACGCATCACGCTGGCAGGCGCGGTCTTCCTGGCATTCATCGCAGTGCTGCCGAACCTCGTCGCGGGAGCGACCCACATCGAGGGCGTGTACTTCGGCGGCACGGCTCTGCTCATCGTCGTCGGCGTTGCCTTGAACACGATGAAGCAGATCGAGTCCATGGTGGTCATGCGCCATTACCAAGGTTTCATGAAATAGGAGGATCCTTTGATGCATATCCTGTTAATGGGTCCGCCGGGCGCCGGCAAAGGCACACAGGCGGCAAATCTCGTGAAAGAGTTCGGCATCCCCCACATCTCGACGGGCGATATGTTCCGCGCCGCCGTGAAGGAGGGAACGGAGCTGGGCAAGCAGGCGAAGGCTTGCATGGACGCCGGCAAGCTCGTGCCGGACGAGGTCACGATCGGCATCGTAAAGGAGCGGCTCTCGAAGCCCGACTGCAAGAAGGGCTTCATCCTCGACGGTTTCCCGCGCACGGTGGAGCAGGCGGACGCCCTTTCGGGCATCCTGAAGGAACTGGGGATTTCTCTCTCCTGCGTCCTCAACATCACTGTGCCGGCGGCGGATCTCATCGAGCGTGCCGTCGGACGCCGCATCTGCAAGAGCTGCGGCGCGACGTATCATGTGAAGTTCAACCCGCCGAAGAAAGATGCGGTTTGCGACACATGCTCGGGCGACCTTTATCAGCGTGCCGACGACGGTGAGGAAACGATGAAGAATCGTCTTTCCGTTTACGAGGCACAGACGAAGCCTTTGATCGAATACTATGAGAAGGCGGGCGTCTACAAGGAGATTGACGGCAGACAGGACATCGACGCCGTCCGGGACGCCATGATCGCCGCTCTCAAGGGTTGAGGCTGCGTGCCTGAGAGCCACCGAGCGATAAAGACGCTAGAGCGTCACAGCGGGCGCAGGTTTCGGCGTCCGGAAAAATACGATGTTGGGCATGGGCAATCCCCGATGCGGAACGCTCCTTTCACGGAAGATGGACAACTTTCGCCCAACCCAATTTCAGAGAGGGAGAAGCTCATGTCAAAACAAGATGTCATCGAAGTCGAGGGCAAGGTGCTGGAAGCGCTGCCCAACGCGATGTTTCAAGTCGAGCTGGAAAACGGTCACGTCGTCCTGGCGCATGTCTCGGGGAAGATTCGAATGAATTTTATTCGCATCCTTCCGGGGACAAGGTCACGATTGAGCTTACGCCTTACGACCTGACGCGCGGCCGCATCACCTATCGTTTCAAGTAGACGCAGCCGCTTTTCCGGCAGGCAGCGCAGAAGGAGGCAAAGTGCAATGAAAGTCAAGCCGTCCGTCAAACGGATTTGCGAGAAATGCAAAATCATCAAGCGCAAGGGCCGCGTCATGGTCATTTGCGAAAACCCGAAGCATAAGCAGAGACAAGGTTAAGGAGGTGCTTTTCTATGGCACGTATCGCCGGTGTGGATTTACCGCGTGACAAGAGAATCGAGATTGCTTTGACATATATCTATGGGATCGGCTTGACGACCTCCCAGAAGCTCCTGAAGATGGTGGGCGTGAACCCTGACACGCGCACGCGCGACTTGACGGAAGACGAAGTCGTGAAGCTGCGCGACATCATCGACAAGGAAGCGATTGTCGAGGGCGATCTCCGCCGCGAGCGCCAGATGGCGATCAAGCGTCTCGTCGATATCGGCTGCTACCGCGGCCGCCGTCATCGCTTGGGACTTCCCGTGCGCGGGCAGAACACGAAGAACAACGCACGCACGCGCAAAGGCCGCAGGAAGGCCATTGCAGGCAAGAAGAAGGACAAATAAAAGGGAGGGTCATTGAGTGGCAGTAAAGAAAACGACGCGGACGAAGAAAAGAGACCGCAAGAACATTGAATATGGCGTTGCGCATATCAGCTCCACCTTCAACAACACGATCGTCACGTTGACGGACAAGAGCGGCAATGCCCTCTCGTGGGCGAGCGCAGGCGGCCTCGGCTTCCGTGGCTCCAGAAAGAGCACGCCGTTTGCGGCGCAGATGGCGGCGGAAGTCGCAGCGAAGGCTGCGATGGAGCACGGCTTGAAGCAGGTCGAGGTCTATGTCAAGGGACCTGGCGCCGGCCGCGAAGCCGCGATCCGCTCCCTGCAGGCGACGGGGCTTGAAGTCAACATGATCAAGGACGTCACTCCGATTCCGCACAACGGCTGCCGTCCGCCGAAGCGCAGAAGAGTTTGATGGAGGTGCAGAAGAAATATGGCTATTGATAGATCCGCAACCCTCAAGCGGTGCCGTTCGCTCGGCATCGAGCCGGGAATGGTCGGCATCAGCCGCCAGTCCAAGCGTCAGCCGCGCCGCCAGGCTCGCAAGGTCAGCGAGTACGGTATGCAGCTCAAGGAGAAGCAGAAGGCGAAGTTCATCTACGGCATCTTGGAAAAGCAGTTCCGCAAGTACTACGAGAAGGCGAAGACGATGCCCGGCGTCACGGGCGAAAACCTCCTCGGACTTCTGGAGCGCCGCATTGACAACGTCGTTTTCCGCCTCGGCCTTGCCCAGACGCGCCGACAGGCTCGCCAGCTCGTCACGCACGGTCACATCCGCGTCAACGGCAAGCGTCTCGACATCCCGTCCGCGCTCGTCCGCGCTGAAGACGAGATCACGATTGACGAGAAGAGCCGCTCCAACGCTTTCTTCAAGGCGCTCGCCGAGAACTACAAGCCTCTGAACCTTCCCGCATGGCTCAGTGCCGATGGCGCGAAGCTCGGCGGCACGGTCACGCGCTATCCGAACCGCGACGAGATCGACGTTCCCGTCGATGAGCAGGCAATCGTCGAGCTGTACTCCGGGTAATCTCTTGCCGGTAGTTTCCAATATGATTGACTGCATGAGAACAATGGAGGAGGGTTATCCCCGATGATCGAGATCGAAAAGCCAAAGATCGAGATAGTAGAAATCAGCGAAGATAATCGTTATGGGAAGTTCGTCTGCGAGCCTTTGGAGCGTGGCTACGGCACGACCCTCGGCAACAGCTTGCGGCGCATCCTCTTGTCATCCCTGCCGGGCGCGGCGATCACTTCGATCCGCATCGACGGCGTACTGCACGAGTTTTCCACCATCCCGGGCGTCCGCGATGATGTGACGAACATCGTGCTGAACCTCAAGTCGCTCTGCTTCAAGATGTACAGCGAAGAGCCGCGGGTTCTTCGTCTCGACATCAAGGGCGAGAAGGAAGTCTCGGCGGCGGACATCATCACCGATCCCGATGTCGAGATCCTGAATCCCGATCTTCACATCGCGACGCTCAACGAGGACGGAGAATTGCACATGGAGATGACCGTCGAGCGCGGCAAAGGCTATGTGGCAGCGGAGAAGAACAAGAAGCCCGATCATGTCATCGGCGTCATTCCGATCGACTCCATCTTCTCTCCGGTGCAGCGCGTGAATTACACCGTGCAGGATACGCGCGTGGGCAACGTCACCGACTACGACAAGCTCATCCTGGAAGTCTGGACGGATGGCTCCATTCGCCCGGAAGAGAGCGTGAGCCGTGCGGCGGCCATACTCATCTCCCATTTCAAGCTGTTCCAGAACATGGCGGGGATTCCTGAGGAAGAGGAAGAGGAAGAGGTTCTTCCGCCCGAGCCTGAGGAGCCGGATGCTTCCAAGGTGCTTGAGACGACGATCGACGATCTCGATCTCTCCGTGCGCTCTTTCAACTGCTTGAAGCGCGCGAACATCAACACGGTCGCAGATCTTGTTTCCAAGACGGAAGAAGACATGATGAAGGTCAGGAACCTCGGCAGGAAATCCTTGGAAGAAGTCAAGAAGAAGCTTGAGGAATACGACTTGGCATTGAAGAAAGAAGAAGAATAAGAGAGGGAAAAACCATGAGCTATAGAAAATTAGGGGCGTAATTCGAGTGCCCGCAAGGCACTCTTCCGCAGCATCTTGGCCTCCTTCTTCAAGCATGAGCGCATCGAGACGACGGAAGCGAAGGCGAAGGAAGTCAGAAGCCTTGCGGAAAAGCTCATCACGCTGGCAAAGCGTGGCGATCTTGCCGCTCGCCGTCAAGCGATTGCCGATATTGGCGATGAAGAAGCAGTCCGGAAGCTTTTCAGCGATATTGCAGGCAAGTACACGGAGCGTCAGGGCGGCTATACGCGCATCCTGAAGCTAGCTCGCCGCGGCGATGCCGCGCCGATGGCGTTGCTGGAACTTGTTTAAACGAGTCGAAAGAGCAGGGATATGGAGAAGCGACGAAAGGCGGCTTCTCCATGCCCCTGCTTTTTTCATGATGTGCCATAGCAAGATGGGAAGCGGGAGAAGATCATAGATGAAGAGACGGGAAACACTGGAAAAAGAGGACGCGCTGGCAAGACGGATCGAAAGCTATTGGGACAAGAGAAGCTTTGGATTTTCCGCCGTGCGCCGAAGGGAGCTGGAAGGTTCGGATGTCGCCCGCTGGCAGAGGCTCATTTGCTGCCATCTGCCTGCGCAAAGGCGCCTGCGCATCCTCGACGTCGGCACAGGCGCGGGCTTTTTTGCCGTGCTCTTCGCGCGCATGGGACACACGGTCACGGGGATCGACATGTCGGCCGGCATGATCCGCGAGGCGCAGAAGAATCTTGCCGCCTTCGGCTGTTCGGCGGAGCTTCGGAAGATGAACGCGCAGCAGCTCGATTTTCCCACGGCTTCCTTCGACGTCGTCATCAGCCGCAACCTCACTCGGACGCTGCCCGACGCCATGCAGGCGTATCGCGAGTGGCATCGTGTGCTGCGGGCGGATGGCATGCTCTTGAACTTCGATTCGGACTATGGAGAGACGACGTTTTTTGCAGCGGGCGATCAAGCGTGTGTTCACGCCGGGATCGGTGAAGCGGTAATCGCCGAGTGCAACGCGATCAAGGGCGAGCTTCGCATCAGCACGCATCGCCGCCCCCTCTGGGATGTGGAACTTTTGTCGAAGCTCGGTTTTTCCGTGCAGTGTGACGCCGACGTCGCTCCCTTGGTGCATGGCGATGAACGCTTGCAGTACGATGATCTTCCTCTCTTCGGGATCTACGCGAAGAAAGTGCGGCAAGCGGCGCAGGCTGAAAGCTGAAACGACTCGCTGCCTTGTTGCGCAGGGAAGTTCGTAGTATAATTATGACGTGTTGGCGGAGTGATCCGTCAAGGAGTGGAAGGTTAAAGGGAGATGTGAGAATTGCAAAGGAAATCATGGGTGAAGATCGGCGTCGCGGCACTTTTTCCTTTCTTTTTGGGGACGATGCTCGGCGCGGCAGACGCCGCTTCGGCAGCGGATGCGCCGCAGCGCACGCGAAATCCAGGGCTATATCTGGCGCATCGATGCCGATGACGCCGCAGGGATTGCCGCGCAATTTCCGTGCGATGGATGATGGGTTCCGCGCCGCCCATAAGGCGGACATGGACGCTTCCTATCTGCCGACGCGCGAGGGGCTTGACCGGCTCTGCGCTTCGGGCAGCGGAGAGTTTTCGGCGAGTGGCCTGCAGTCTTTGAAGAAAGCGCTCGCGGAAAAGACGCAGAGAAGGATCTGCATTGTTGACCTGCGCGAGGAGTCGCATGGCTTCTTTGACGGGACGGCGGTCAGCTGGTACGGCAAGCGCGATTGAGGGCAACGTGGGGCTGACGCAGGACGAGGCTCTGACCGATGAGGAGGCGCGGATTCATGGCGCGGCGGGCAAGGAAGTTTCCATCGCGCACCTAGGCGGAGAGAAGAAACCATTGGATGCGCATGTGGTTCTTGTGGAGAAGGCGCAGACGGAGAAGGAGCTTGTCGAGGCCGCAGGACTTCTTTACAAGCGCATCGCAGCTACGGATCATATATGGCCATCCGCTGCCGCCGTCGATGAATTCGTGCGCTTTTACAAGAGTCTGCCGGAAGACGTCTGGCTGCATTTCCATTGCCAGGCGGGCGAGGGGCGCACGACGGAGTTCCTCGCAATGTACGACATCATGAGGAATCCGGCGGTTCCCCTGCAGGACATCCTCTATCGCCAATGCCTGCTCGGCGGAAGCTATGTCGCGCATGTCGAGCCGATGGACTCGACGTATTGGAAAGCGCCTTATTATGTGGAAAAGGCGAAATACATCGCGCTTTTCTACCAGTATGTGCAGGAGAACGAGGCGACAGGCTTCGCTGTTTCTTGGTCGGATTGGCTGGAGGAGCATGACCCCGGGAGGGCGGCTGACGAATAACTTTTGAAAAAGGGATTGACGGCGCAAGAACTTCGATGTACTATAGGCGTTATAGAATTACAGAAGGATAGTTGCGGCTGTGGATGGAAGTTCCTTCGGAAGAAGCAGATGTCTTTTTGCCGATTCGGAAATGTGTGCTTTTGCTTGCAGCACGGACTTGGGAGGAATCATCATGGAGAAGAAGGATATCGACTGGGGCAACTTGGACTTTTCCTATCATGTGACGGAACAGCGCTATGTGGCTCATTATAAGAATGGTGCGTGGGACGAAGGCGGCCTCACGAGCGAAGACAAGATCGTGCTGAGCGAGGATGCAGGCGTGCTGCAGTACTCGCAGTCGGTTTTCGAGGGACTCAAGGCGTACACGACGGAAGACGGCAGGACGGTATGCTTCCGTCCCGACCTCAATGCACATCGGATGTATGCGTCGGCACAGTACCTTGAGATGCCGCCCTTCCCTGAGGAGCGATTCCTCGACGCCGTGCGTCAGGTCGTCAAGGCGAATGAAGCATGGGTACCGCCCTACGGCAGCGGAGCGACGCTCTACATCCGTCCGTTCATGTTCGGCTCCAGCCCGGTCATCGGCGTCGCTCCGGCGGACGAGTACCAGTTCCGCATCTTCGTCACGCCCGTCGGTCTGTATTTCAAGGGCGGCGTGAAGCCTCTGACACTCAAAATCAGCGATTTCGACCGCGCCGCGCCGCACGGCACGGGTCACATCAAGGCGGGACTCAACTACGCGATGAGCCTGCACGCCATCATGGCGGCGCATCGCGAAGGCTTTGCCGAGAACGTCTACCTCGACGCAGCGACGCGCACGAAGGTCGAGGAGACGGGCGGCGCGAACATCATCTTCGTCGATGCGGACGGCAATCTCGTCGTGCCGAAGTCGCCGAGCATTCTGCCTTCGATCACGCGCCGCTCGCTCACGTATGTGGCCGAGCATTATCTCGGTCTCAAGGTCGCGGAACGCGAAGTGTTCTTCTCCGAGGTGCCGGACTTCAAGGAGTGCGGTCTCTGCGGCACGGCGGCAGTCATCTCGCCGGTCGGCAAGATCAACGACCATGGCAGGGAGATCTGCTTCGCAAGCGGCATGGAGAAGATGGGTCCCATCATCCAGAAGCTCTACGACACGTTGACGGGCATCCAGATGGGTCATATCGAAGCGCCCGAGGGCTGGATCTACGAGATCCGATGACTCGTGCGCCGATCGCGCGGAGCATATAGGAGAAGTCGAGCGGGAAGTTTTCCGCTCGGCTTTTTTGCAGGCAGGAAAGAGAGGGAGAACCATGCTGTTGAACACGGCAAGGCAGGTTTCGCATGGGATGGAGCGTGCGCCGTTGGGATTGTTTGAGTGAGAAGTTCGCTTAGCGGAGAAAGTGTGGTATAATCGTGGGGGAAGGGAAGGCGGTCTGCCGAAGGGCGTTTCGATGCGGTCGCGAAAGGCGGCGCGCGCAGTTCATGTGCATATAGGGATGTATGTGTAGGGAAAAATACGATGAGATCCTCCTGGCTTGGCAGAATTTGAACATCAGGAATGCCGCTGAACTTGAGACAGCGCTCAACGGCTAATGAAGAGGACAGAGAACTGTACTATCGATCGTTGGAAGCCTTCGACGTCGAAGGAGAATGGGAACCGCTCAAGCTCTTCTTGGAAGCGGAGCTTGTCAAGACATGGGATCATCCGCGATTCTTGCGCCATGCACATGGGGCGAAGAATGCGGGGGACAGAAAAGGAAGAGAGGCTTGCGCATGGTAGCGAGGGTGCATCTGAACACGGACTGCGTTGATCGCGATACGCTCGTGGAGTTCTGCCTTGGTCAGGCGGGCTATCAATATGTGGCGATCGGGTGGAGCTATATTTATGAGGAGAACCAAATCCAGGATTATGCTTCGTATTACGAGGCAGTGAAGAAGGATGTAAAACGATTGAATCCGGCCTTGAATATCTTTCGTGAGGCAAAGGAGAACGATCTTTTTTGGACGAGGGATCTCGACGGCGTTTATTGGATTTGCAGAGCCAAAGGAGGAGCGGAGGCCTATTGTGACGTTGCGATGGACATAGGCGCGCGCATTCCTGTAGAGGCTTATCCCGTGGGACTTGAAGTCCCCGGAAGGATCAAGGCGTCGTTCAACCGCGCGAGGGGCGGAACGGCAGAACGTATTCATGACGAAATCGATGGAATCATCGTGGAATATTCAAAGCATATTTACAACCTCAAAGCGCGGAAGCCTGCCTATACAGTGAAGAAACTCCAGGGCAGCATCTTGGACAATCTGCCGGCGTTCGAATTGGAAGAGCTGGTCATCGCCTATATCCAGCTGCAGGAAGGATACTACGTGCTGTCCAATTCGATCGCGAGCAAGTCCACCACGGTCAAGATCGAATGCGAATTCATCTCGCGCGACAGCAATCCCGTCCGGAAAGCCGTCGTGCAGGTCAAAGGCGGCGACGCTTCGATCGATGCGGCGGATTATGTGGAATACGTGAGGAACAACTATGTGGTTTATCTGTATGCTTCACAGGTTCGCAATCTGAAGGGCTCCGGCTGCACGGAAATCAAAAGGGAGACCCTTGAAACTTTTTATGAAACGCACAAGGCTGTCCTGCCGGAATCGATCACGCGCTGGGAGGATTTGTTCCGCTGAAATCCTCGTGCGGCAATGCGCGACGACGCAAAAGATTTGTCTTTTCCGTTCATCTTCTGCTATAATGATACAGGAATGCAGAAAGAAGGAATGGATGGAACGCCGTCACCTCGGTGCATATCTTGGTTTTCTGTAGGTTTTTTCGGAAGGAGGCAGCGCTTGGAGATTGCATATCTGTTGAACAGCGGCTTTGCCGTGCGGCTTTCGCGCACGCTGCTCGTCTTTGACGACTACCTTGATCCCGCGCGGGCGGTCGAGAGGCTTTTGTCAGGGGCGGAGCGCGTGTATTTCTTTGTGTCGCACGCGCATTTCGATCATTTCGATGCGCATATCCTGGACTATGCGCCTTCGGTCACGAGGTACATCATGGCCGACGAGATCCGGCGCACGAAGCGCGGCAAGCGGTTTCCGCGGAAAAGACGGTGTATCTCGCCAACTACAGTCACTACGACGAGGAGGCTCTTCGCGTCGATACGTTCGATTCGACGGACACAGGCACATCGTTTCTCGTGGAGGCTGAGGGCAGGCGCATCTTTCATGCCGGGGATTTCAACTGGTGGCACTGGAAGGGGGATACGGAAGAGAACAACAAGCTCGCGAGAAAACGGCTTCATGAAGCAGATGAAGAAGCTTGATGGTCTCTCTGCCGACATTGCTTTCTTCCCCGTCGACGGGCGATTGGAAGAGTTCGCGGACATCGGCGCCAAGGAGTTTTGCGCACGAACGGAGATCAAGGCTCTCGTGACGATGCACAGCGTCGGCTATCCGGCATGGCAGCCGCCGTCGGGTTTTTTCGCGGCAGGGCGCACCGTGCCGCATTGGACGCCGCAGGAGCCGGGAGAGACGCGGCATTGGACGGATGAAGGAGGATTCACGAGATGAAGAAGGCTCTTGTTTTTTTGTTGGCGGCGTTCGTCCTCTTTACGACGGGCTGCACGGCGGCAGGCATGAATGACAAGGATAAAGGAGCGAAGAAAATGGCAAACCCCATTGCAGTTTTTGAAACGAACCAGGGCACGTTCGAGGTCGAGCTTTTCGAGGACAAGGCGCCGATCACGGTGAAGAATTTCACCGATCTTGCGGAAAAGGGCTTTTACGACGGGCTGATCTTCCATCGCGTGATCGACGGCTTCATGATCCAGGGCGGCGACCCGAACGGCACGGGCACGGGCGGTCCCGGCTACACGATTCCCGACGAGTTCGGCGAGGGCTTGAAGCATGACAGCGAGGGCGTGCTGTCGATGGCGAATGCAGGGCCGAATACGGGCGGTTCGCAGTTCTTCATCACGCTGGCGCCGACACCGTGGCTCGACGGACATCATGCGATCTTCGGCAAGGTCGTCAAGGGCATGGACGTCGTGCGCGCTATCGGCAAGGTGGATACGGATTTCGGGACAAGCCGCTTTCCAAGGTCGTCATGGAGAAGGTCACGATTCGCCGCGAGGAAAAAGAGTGAGGTGAAAGCGTTCACCCTATATCCTCGTCTGTGCGGACGGCACGCTCTACACGGGCTGGACGAATGATCTGGAGAAGCGCCTCGCCGCGCACAACGCGGGCACGGGCGCGAAGTATACGAGGAGCCGCCGTCCCGTGCGGCTCCTTTACTATGAGGCGTTCAGGGAAAAGTGCGAGGCGCAGCGCCGCGAGTGCGAGATCAAGCGCCTGCCGCGCGAGAAGAAGCTCGCGCTTGCAGCGCTGCAGCCGCAGGCGGCGGGAAAGAGCGGTGCGGATTCTTAGGGGAGAGGGAAATTTTGCGCTGCAAGGGTTGGCGCTTTCATTGACAAGGCGCGGTTCGCTACCTATAATGGTAGGATATACGGAACAGTATCAAACGGCGCTGTCTTCTCTGAGGGCGGCCGGACAGGGAGATGTTCGGCAAGGCTCTTCCGGGGGCGGGTCGTATGCTGGGAAAAGGGGAATCATCGATGGCAGAAAAGCGTGTAATGCTGACGGAAGAGGGCTACAAAAAAACTGCAGGAAAAGCTCGACCATTTGAAGAGCGTGCGGCGCATCGAGGTGTCGGAGCGCCTCAAGGCGGCGATCGCGCTCGGCGACCTGTCGGAAAACTCGGAGTACGACGATGCGAAGAATGAGCAGGCTTTCCTCGAAGGCGAGATCTTGGACCTTGAGGCGAAGATACGGAACAGCGACATCATCAAGGTCGGCGCTTCTTCGGATACGGTGCAGATGGGGAGCATCGTCGTGGTCAGGGATGTCGAGTTTGACGAGCAGGAGACGTATACGCTCGTCGGTTCGGCGGAGGCTGATCCGACAGAGTTCAAGATTTTCGAACGAATCGCCTGTCGGCGCTGCGATCATCGGCAAGAAGGTCGGCGACCGTGTCGATGTTCATGCGCCTGCCGGCGTCATTCAATATGAGGTTGTAGAGATCAAGTGATGCAAGAAGATCCACAGTGAGGAGAGGACACATTGGCAGAGAAGAAGCAGGACGCGACGCAGACGGAAGATCTGAACGATCTCATGCGCGTGCGCCGCGAGAAGATGGAGAAGTTCCGTGAGATGGGCGTCGCGCCCTTCGGGCATCGTTATGAGGTCACGCACCATGCCGACGAGCTGCTCACGGAATTCGCCTCGCTCGGCGAGGAGGCGGAAAGCGATGTGGAGGTCAGCATCGCCGGACGCTTGATGGCGATTCGCGGTCACGGCAAGGCGAGCTTTGCCGTGCTCATGGATCTTTCGGGCAAGATACAGGTCTACTTCAAGCTCGATGTCCTGGGCGAAGAGAAGTACAAGGAGTTCAAGCTTCTGGATATCGGCGACATCATCGGCCTCAAGGGCGTCGTCTTCCGCACGCGCCGAGGCGAGCTTACGGTGCGCATCGACGACTTCACGCTTCTCTCGAAGTCGCTTCGCCCGCTGCCCGAGAAGTTCCACGGCTTGAAGGATGTGGAAATGCGCTATCGCCAGCGCTATGTCGACCTCATCATGAATCCCGAGGTCAAGGATACGTTCATCGCGCGCACGAAGATCATCCAGTCGGTGCGCCGCTACCTCGACGAACGCGGCTTCCTCGAAGTGGAGACGCCCGTGATGTCGACGATTGCGGGCGGTGCGGCGGCACGTCCCTTCGTGACGTACCACAACGCGCTCGACATGAAGCTCTATCTGCGCATCGCGACGGAGCTCAACCTCAAGAGGCTCATCGTCGGCGGCTTGGAGCGCGTCTACGAGATCGGGCGCATCTTCCGCAACGAGGGCATCGACGTGCGCCACAATCCGGAGTTCACGTCCATCGAGATCTATCAGGCGTATGCTGACTACAACGATCTCATGGACGTGACGGAGGGAATCTGCTGCCAGGCGGCGAAGGATGTGCTCGGCACGACGACCCTGACCTACGAGGGAACGGAGATCGACCTCTCGAAGATTCGCCGCATCAGCATGAACGATGCGGTCAAGGAAGCGACGGGGAAAGACTTCCTCAGCGCCCGGACGGTCGAGGAAGCGCGCGCCATGGCGGATGCGATCGGCGTCGCCTACGAAAAGAAGCATGGCATCGGTGGCATCTTGAACGAGGCGTTCGAGGCGAAGGTCGAGGAATCCTTGATCCAGCCGACCTTCATCACGGGGCATCCGAAGGAGATTTCTCCCTTGGCGAAGTCCAACCCCGATGACCCGAGGATCACCGACCGCTTCGAGTTCTACGTCTACGGGCGCGAACTGGCGAACGGCTTCACGGAGCTCAACGATCCGATCGACCAGAAAGAGCGTTTCCTGGAGCAGGTGAAGCAGCGCGAAGCCGGCGACGACGAGGCGCATCCGATGGACAACGACTTCATCACGGCGCTGGAATACGGCCTGCCGCCGACGGGCGGTCTCGGCATCGGCATCGATCGTCTCGTGATGCTCTTGACGGACAGCTCGTCGATCCGCGACGTGCTCTTCTTCCCGCACATGCGTCCGGAGGCCGCATCGCGCGCGCAGGAAAAAGGCGGAAGGGTGACAAAAGAAGATCCGTGCTTTTAAGAAAGCACGGATGAGACAAGCGCGCTCTGGCAGCGCGGCGTTGGGTTCACGAATGTATCTGTATCCGAAAAAGGAAGGCTGATCGCATGAATGGAAATGAAGTGCCGGAAGTCTCTTCGCGTCCTCTGAAGATGCGCTCGCAGGCGGAGGTCAAGGCGCAGTACGAAGTGAAGATCAAGAAGTACAACGAGCTGATGCAGGCGCAGGGCGACCACCGCGAGCAGCGCATGGAGCTTTATGCGGAGATCAAGCTGCTCGGCTGGGTGCTGCGCAAGAAGGAGAAAGAGGTCATCGACGACCTTGGCTCGCATCATATCAATCGCTAGACAGGTGCAAAGAACTGCTGCACGCAAGGCGTGCGGCAGTTCTTTTGTTTCGGCCGCTCCTTTTTGTTCCAACGATGCGGCAACTGTGGTATAATATTCCTATTCGCCATCGAATAGGAAGAAATAGGGGGCTTTCGTGTGGATTTAAGTATTATGGAGCTTTTGAAAACGGTCGTCCTGGGCATCGTCGAGGGTCTGACGGAGTGGCTGCCGATCAGCAGCACGGGACATATGATCCTCGTCGATGAGTTCATCAAGCTCGACGTGTCGAAGTCCTTTATGGACATGTTCCTCGTCGTCATACAGCTCGGCGCCATCCTTGCCGTCGTCGTGCTGAACTTTGAGAAACTCAACCCGTTTTCGAGCTGGAAGTCAAGCTGGGAGAAGCGCGCTACGTGGCAGCTCTGGTACAAGGTCATCCTTGCCTGCGTGCCGGCGGCGGTCATCGGACTCTTGTTCAACAAGTTCATGGAAGAGCACTTCATGACGGCGCCTGTCGTCGCGGCGACCTTGATCTTTTACGGCGTCATGTTCATCCTCGTCGAGAACTACAACAAGCGCCGCACGCCGCGTGTGCGGGAGATCGAGCGGCTCGACTACAAGACGGCGTTCATCATCGGACTGTTCCGGTGCTGTCCCTCGTGCCGGGCACGTCGCGCTCGGGCGCGACGATCTTGGGCGGCATTCTCTTCGGCACGTCGCGCTATGTGGCGGCGGAATTCACGTTCTTCCTCGCGATTCCCGTGATGTTCGGTGCAAGCCTCTTGAAGATGGTCAAGTTTGGCTGGCACTATACGGGCAGCGGATCCTGATCCTCGTCGTGGGCATGGCGACGGCGTTCGTCGTGTCGATCCTTTCGATCAAGTTTCTGCTGCGCTACATCAAGAACAACGATTTCAAGGCGTTCGGCTGGTATCGCATCGTGCTCGGCATCATCGTCGTCCTCTATCTCTACTTCGTCGGCGATCCCGTGCAGGGCTGAGGAGGAAATGTTATGCGTTTCGTATCATGGAATGTCAACGGTCTGCGCGCTTGCCTCGGCAAGGGCTTCATGCAGTCGTTCAAGGCGCTCGACGCCGACGTCTTCGGCGTGCAGGAGACGAAGATGCAGCCGGAGCAGGCAATCTTGGAGCTTACGGGCTACAAGCAGTATTGGAACAGTGCGGAGAAGAAGGGCTACTCGGGCACGGCGGTCTTCAGCCGCATCGAGCCGCTTTCCGTCAGCTACGGCCTCGGCATCGAAGAGCACGATCACGAGGGACGCGTCATCGCGTTGGAGTTCGACGATCTCTACTTCGTGACAGTTTACACGCCAAATTCGCAGCGCGGCCTTGAGCGCCTTGCCTACCGCATGGAGTGGGAAGAGGCGTTTCGCGACTACCTCTTGGCGCTCGACGCGAAGAAGCCCGTCGTCGTCTGCGGCGATCTCAACGTCGCGCATACGGAAATCGACCTCAAGAATCCCAAGACGAACCGCAAGAATGCGGGCTTCACCGACGAGGAGCGCGAAAAGATGACGGAGCTTCTCGCGGCGGGCTTCACCGACACCTTCCGCGCGCTCTATCCCGACAAGACGGGCATCTACACATGGTGGTCGTATCTTCGGAAGGCGCGCGAGACGAACGCAGGTTGGCGCATCGACTATTTCCTCGTTTCCGACCGCCTCGCGCCGAAGATCGAGGAGGCGACGATCCACAACGAGATCTTCGGCAGCGACCATTGCCCTGTGGGATTGGTTCTGGGGTGAGGAATCACGCTAGGAATAGACGATGCATCATACTGTTGAAGATTTTTGCGTAATGCCGCAGAAATCTTCAATAGGAGGCATGGAGTATGGAAATAAAAACGAGATCGCTACCTTGATGCGCTGATCAGCAAAAAGCATAATGGTTTGATCAAAGTAGTGACGGGTTTGCGGCGGTGCGGGAAATCGTATCTTCTTTTTAGTCTTTTCAAGGAACATCTGCTTTTTGAGGGAATTGATGAGGCGCATATCATCGAGATCGCATTTGATGCTTTTGAAAACAAACGGTTTCGTGATCCTGATGTGCTGTACCCGTATTTGCAGGAACGGATGACGGGCGATGACATGTATTATGTGCTTCTCGACGAAGTGCAGCTTCTGGACGAATTTGAGGCCGTCTTGAACAGCCTCATTCGCATGAAGAATGTGGACGTCTATGTGACGGGCAGCAATGCGCGTTTTCTGTCGAAGGATGTGATCACGGAGTTCCGTGGGCGCGGCGACGAGATTCACATGTATCCGTTGAACTTTGCAGAATTCATGTCAGTCTATAACGGTACGAAGCAGGATGGCTGGAATGAATATATGCTCTACGGCGGTTTGCCGCTCGTGCTGAGTTTTACGACGGCGGAGCAGAAAGTCGCTTTTTTGAAATCGCTCTTTGAAGAAACGTATATTTCCGATATTATCGGCAGGCACAACATTCGCAACAAGGCGGAACTGGAAGATATTTTGAACATCCTTTCCTCTGCCATCGGCTCGCTGACGAATCCGGAAAAGTTGTCGGCGACTTTCAAATCTGTCAAGAAAAAGAGCATCAGCAACAGCACGATCAAGCGATATATTGATTATCTCTGTGATTCTTTCCTGATCGACAGCGCCATGCGCTATGATGTGAAGGGAAAGAAATATATGGACACTCCTTTGAAATATTACTTTACGGACATGGGACTGAGAAATGCCCGGCTGAATTTCCGACAGTTGGAAGAGACGCACAGCATGGAGAATATCATCTTCAATGAACTGAAGGTTCGCGGCTTCAATGTGGATGTCGGCGTCATCGTGCAGAACGACAGGAATGAAAAGGGCGGAAGCATTCGCAGACAGCTTGAGATTGATTTCGTCTGTAACAAGGGATCGAAGCGGTACTATATCCAATCCGCCTACGCGTTGCCCGATGCCGCAAAGATGGAGCAGGAGCAGCGCTCGCTGATGCTGACGGGCGATTTTTTCAAGCGCATGATCATCACGAAGAATACGCCTGCGCCGCACTATAATGAAAAGGGCGTGCTGCTGATGAGCGTCTATGATTTCCTGCTCAATGAGAACAGTTTGGAAGCCTGACGGCATTTTGATGATGGAAAGAATAGGCCGTTCTTTTTGGTACAAAGCACACGCACAAACCGCCATTTCGTGGACATTGCGTGCCGAGATTAAGAAAAATTTGCCAATCGGTCTGCGCTCATAGGCTTGACTTCTGAACGATTCAGTAGATTTCTCTCTAAAGGTCAAAAAAATCAAAAAAAGTCCTTGACTATTTGTCGAAAAATGAGTAATATAAGAACTGTGATTAGCACTCAAGCAACGCGAGTGCTAACAAAAAGAATTTAGGAAGAGCTGATTCGTCAGCGATTCCGTTGATTTGGGAGGAAGATAAACATGATCAGGCCATTGGGCGACAGAGTTGTCATCAAGGTTTCGGAAGGCGATATGAAGACGGCGAGCGGCATCGTGCTGCCGGACACGGCGAAGGAGAAGCCGCAGGAAGGCGAAAGTCGTCGCAGTCGGCACGGGCAAGATGCTTGACAACGGCACGCGTGCGCAGATGGAAGTCAAGACGGGCGACAAGGTTATCTTCTCGAAGTACTCGGGTTCTGAAGTCAAGGTTGACGAGCAGAACTACCTGATCGTTCGCGAGAGCGACATCCTCGCGGTTCTCTGAGATTTGTCTGAGAGGCGCAGATTCGATAGATTCGATAGATATTGGGAGGTTTTACCATGGCAAAGCAGGTTTTGTTCAATGAAGAAGCGCGCCGTGCGCTCGGCAAGGGCGTCGACGCTTTGGCAAATGCCGTAAAGGTCACGCTTGGGTACCCTAAGGGTCGCAACGTCGTTCTCGACAAGAGTTCGGCGCACCGACGATCACGAACGACGGCGTGACGATTGCGAAGGACATCGAGCTCGAAGATCCGTTTGAGAACATGGGCGCACAGCTCGTCAAGGAAGTCGCGACGAAGACGAACGACATCGCGGGCGACGGCACGACGACGGCTACGCTTCTCGCGCAGGCGATGATCCACGAGGGGCATGAGGGAATGTCGCTGCGGGCGCGAACCCGATGATCCTCAAGAAGGGCATCGACCGGGGCGGTCAAGAGCTCGTCGATGAGATCAAGAGCAACTCGAAGAAGGTCGAGGGCAAGGCGGCGATCGCGCAGGTCGCGGCAATTTCCTCGGGCGACGAGGAAGTCGGCGAGCTGATCGCGGAGGCGATGGAGAAGGTCGGCAAGGACGGCGTCATCACGGTCGAGGAGTCGAAGTCCATGGACACGAACCTCTCGGTCGTCGAGGGCATGCAGTTCGACCGCGGTTACATCTCCCCCTACATGGTCACGGATACGGACAAGATGGAAGCCGTCCTCGACAATCCGTACATCCTCATCACGGATCGCAAGATTTCGGCGATTGCCGACATCCCTGCCGATTCTTGAGAAGGTCGTAAAGCAGGGCAAGGAACTGATGATCATCGCCGAGGATCTCGACGGTGAGGCGCTTGCGACGCTCGTCGTCAACAAGCTGCGCGGCACGTTCAAGGCTCTTGCCGTCAAGGCTCCGGGCTTCGGCGACCGCCGCAAGGCGATGCTCGAAGACATCGCTATCCTGACGGGCGGCACGGTCATCTCCGAGGAAGTCGGCAGGAAGCTCGACAGCGTCGAGATCGAGGATCTCGGTCAGGCGCGTCAGGGTTCGCGCATCGAAGGAAGAGACGACGATCGTCGACGGCTCCGGCGACAAGGCTGCGATCGACGCGCGCGTCGAGCAGATCAGAAAGCAGGTTGCGGAGACGACTTCGGACTTCGACAAGGAGAAGCTGCAGGAGCGCCTCGCAAAGCTCGCGGGCGGCGTCGCCGTCATCGAGATCGGCGCTGCGACCGAGGTCGAGATGAAGGACAAGAAGCTGCGCATCGAGGACGCTCTGAACGCTACGCGTGCGGCGGTCGAAGAGGGCATCGTCGCCGGTGGCGGCACGACGTTCGTCGATATCCTGCCTGCGCTTGACGCTTTGAGCGCCGAAGGCGACGTGCAGACGGGCATCAACATCGTGAAGCGCGCCATCGAGGAGCCGGTTCGCCAGATTGCGAACAACGCGGGTCTCGAAGGTTCCGTCGTCGTCGAGAACGTCAAGAAGTCGGCGAACGGCACGGGCTTCAACGCTCTGACGGGCGAGTACGTCGACATGATCGGCGCGGGCATCGTCGACCCGGCGAAGGTCACGCGCTCTGCCCTGCAGAATGCGGCGAGCATCGCGGCGATGGTTCTGACGACGGAGACGCTCGTGGCGGACAAGCCGGAGAAGGAGCCTCCGATGCCGATGGGCGCACCGGGCATGGGCGGCGGTATGCCGGGCATGATGTAAGGCGCGAAATCCATCGCGAACAAATTAAAAATGAAAAGCTTCCTGCTGCACGTCGTTGCAGCAGGAAGCTTTTTGTGTCCGTATTTTTTTTAGCCGCGGCTTCGCGCGAGCCAAGCGTTCATGGCGGCGACGAAGACGAGGGAGAAGAGGACGAGAGCCGTCGCCCATTGGAAGGCGAGGTCGTAGTCGTTCGCCTGTACGGCGGCGTAGATCGCTGTGGACATCGTCTGCGTCGTTCCGGGGACGTTGCCTGCGAACATGATCGTCGCGCCGAACTCGCCGAGCGCACGCGTGAACGTCAGCACGAGTCCCGCAACAATGCCGTGCTTGGCGTTCGGCACGAGGATGCGCCAGAAGATGCGCCACTCGGAGATGCCGAGTGTGCGTGCCGCATAGACAATGTTCTTGTCGAGCTGCTCGAAGGCGCCGCGCGCCGTGCGGTACATGAGGGGCAGCGAGACGACGACGGCGGCGATGACGGTCGCCTTCCATGTGAAGACGAGCGGCATACCGAAGTCGAGGAGCATTTGCCCTAGAGGGCTTTTTCTGCCGAAAACGAGCAACAGGAAGAAGCCGACGACGGTCGGCGGCAGCACCATGGGCAATGTGATGACGGCGTCGGCAATGCCTTGGAAGCGCCTCAGATGGAGCACGGCGTAGGCGAGTGCGATGCCGAGGAAGAAGGAGATGAATGTGGCGGCTGTCGCCGTCTTCAAGGTGATCCAAAAGGGAGAAAATTCCATGTGCGCCTCCTATCGTTCGAGCAAGATGAGCCGATCGGCGGGAAAAATGCAGATAGAATTCTTTCTGCCCCAGCCCCTTGCCAAGCGATTTTTTCAATCTCCCAACGCACGGGCGCGGCGTCCGAATCCGCCTTCTTCGCCATGACGAGGTAGGAAAAAGCATCCTCGATGATCTGCACGGCTTCCATGCGCGGCGTGTTTTCCGCCGCTTCTTCGCACAGGGAAAAGAAGTGGGCGCGGATGCCGACGTAGCGGAGGTTCTCGGGCACGGGGACGGCAGCGTGCAGCGTGATCTGCCAGTCCTCGGCGAAGAGCTCATGCTCTGCCGTGCGGCGTGCGCGGGAGATATTCTTGCAGCCCGTGAGGAGTGTCGCCGCGAGCGTGCCGGGTTGCTCGAAGAGCGCGTGCTTCGTGCCGAGCGATTCGAGTGCGCCGCTGCTCAGGACGGCGATGCGGTCGGCCGAGCGGTAGGCTTCGCCGCGGTCATGTGAGACGAGGACGGCGGCGCGTCCGTAGGAGTCGAAGAGGTGTAAGAGCTCCAGCTCCAACTGCCACTTGAGGTAGCTGTCGAGCGCGGAGAATGGCTCGTCGAGCAGCAGTAACTCTGCATCGGAGGCGAGGATGCGCGCGAACGCCGTGCGCTGTTTCTGCCCGCCCGAAAGCTCCTTGGGGTAGGAGTTTTCGAGTCCCGCAAGCGAAAAGCGCGCAAGCTCCCTTTCGAGGAGCTTGCGCTTTTCTTCGTGCCGCGTGCCGAGAACGTGATGTTCTCGGCGACGGTCATGTTGGGGAAACAGGGCGTAGTCTTGAAACAGGTAGCCGACGCGGCGCTCCTGCGGCGCGAGGTTGACGCCCTTTTCGCTGTCGAAGAGCGTGCGCCCGTTGAGCAGGATGCGCCCCTCGTCGGGCTTTTTCGATGCCCGCGATGCACTTCAAGGTCATGCTCTTGCCGCAGCCCGAGGCGCCGAGCAGAGCGAGCACTTCGTCGCGCACGGAAAATTCCACGGCAAGATCGAAGCCGCGCAGCTTCTTGCGGATTTTGACTTCAAGTTCCATTATTTTTCCGGCGGCTTTGAAGCCGTACTTTTCAGAATCGCCATGCCCTTTTCCGAGGAAACGAAGTCGAGGAAGGATTTCGCCTCGTCCATGTGCTTCGTGTCCTTCAAGATGGCAGCGGGATAGATGACGGGCTTGTGCGAGCCTGCCGGAGCTTTCGCTGCGACCTTGACCTTGTCGGAAATGGCAGCGTCCGTCGCGTAGACGACGCCGCAGTCCGCGTCGCCCGTCTCCGTCCACGAGAGAACTTGGCGCACGTCGGAGCCGTAGACCGCCTTGGCCTTCACCGGTCGAGGATGCCGAGCTTCGTGAGGATTTCCTCCGTGTACTGGCCGACGGGAACGCCCTTCGGCTCGCCGAGAGCGATGCGCGAAGCTGCGGGCGTCGCAAGCGCGTCAAAGGAGGTGATCGCCTTGCCGCCATCCTTGGGAACGATGAGCACGACTTCGTTTTCGAGGAGGTTCTTGCGCGTGCCGTCAGCGAGAAGTCCCGCCTTTTCGAGCGCATCCATCTGCTTCTGCGCCGCCGAGAAGAAGAGGTCGGCGCTGCCGCCATTCTCAATCGCCTGCTGCAGGGCGCCGCTGCTGCCGAAGTTGAAGACGAGCTTCGTCTGAGGATGCTCCTTCGCGTACTCGGTCGCCAGCTCATTCATCGCGTCGGTCAAGCTCGCGGCAGCGGAGACCTGCAGTTCGACGGAATCTTTCTTCGCGTCCGAAGCGCTCGGCGCTGTGCCGCAGCCCGCGAGAACGAAGAGGGCGAGGCACGAGAGGAGAAGGGCGATTTTTTTCATGGAAAAACTCCTTTCTTCGGTGAAAATCATTATACCATATCATCTTAGTATAGCATAAGAAAAGCGACTTGCAGTAATATTTATCACTGCATATCCCATATTCGATAGAAAATTTTTCATCTGTGATATTTGTTACAAGACAAATCCGAGAAGATTTTGCTATAATAAATCGGATTAGAGAAGTTAGAGAAGTGCGGATGAAAACCTCCGTATTCTTTAAGAAAATGAGATTTCCTCAGGAGGGAGATGGAGAAGTGAGCAGCATTTTCCAGAAGTTCCGTTATCTTATCCCGAAGGAGCGGACGGCGAGCGGCCACCAACAGATTCATGAGGGCGGGCGCGACTGGGAGAACATGTACCGCGACCGCTGGTCATTCGACAAGCGGGTGCGCTCGACGCACGGTGTGAACTGTACGGGGTCGTGCAGCTGGAACATCTATGTGAAGGATGGCCTCGTGGCTTGGGAGAACCAGGCACTCGACTATCCGGAGACCGCGCCCGACATGCCGGACTTCGAGCCTCGCGGCTGTCCGCGCGGCGCTTCGTTCTCGTGGTATCTCTACAGCCCGCTGCGCATCAAGTACCCGTACCTCAGGGAGCGATCTCGCTGAGCTTTGGCGCGAGGAGAGAAAGAATCATAAGACGGCGCGTGAGGCGTGGCGCAGCATCGCCGACGATCCCGCGAAGAAGAAGCGCTACAAGGCGGCGCGCGGCATGGGCGGCTTCGTGCGCTCGAATTGGGATGAGGTGTCGGAACTCATCGCCTCGTCGCTTCTCTACACGGTGGAAAAGTACGGCCCGGATCGCAACTTCGGCTTTTCCGTCATTCCCGCGAAGTCGATGCTCAGCTATGCCGCAGGGCTTCGCTTCATGCAGCTCATGGGCGGCGCGGGGCTTTCCTTCTACGACTGGTATGCCGATCTGCCGCCGGCAAGCCCGCAGGTCTGGGGCGACCAGACGGATGTGCCGGAGTCGAGCGATTGGTACAATGCGGGCTACATCATCACCGGGGCTCGAACGTGCCGCTGACGCGCACGCCCGACGCGCATTTCTTGACGGAGGTGCGCTACAAGGGCACGAAGGTCGTCTCCGTCGCGCCCGACTACGCGGAGTCGACGACGGTCGCCGACACGTGGATCAGCCTGCACACGGGCAGCGACGCAGCGCTCGCCATGGCGATGGGGCACGTCATCCTGAAGGAGTACTACATCGACAAGGAAGTGCCGTTCTTCGTCGACTATGTGCGCCGCTTCACGGACTTCCCGTTCCTCGTGCTCCTCGATGAGAAGGAGGACGGCAGTTTCCTGCCCGGACGCTTCCTCAACGCGAAGGATATGGGACGCGCCGACGAGAAGCACGCCGACTTCAAGTTCTACGTTGTGGATGAGATGACGGAAAGGCTCGTCGTGCCGAACGGCACGATGGGCGACCGCTGGGATCGTCAGGGCGAAGTGGAACCTCAAGGAGGAGGACAGCGACACGGGCGAGGGCGATCAAGGCGCGTCTTTCCGTCCTCGACATCAAGGATGACGCGGTCGAAAGTCACTCTGCCGTACTTCGGCACGGAGCGCGAGGAAATGCTCCTGAAGCGCATGGTGCCCGTAAAGAAGATCAAGACGGCGGCGGGCGAGCGCCTCGTGACGACGGTCTACGATCTGACGATGGCGAACTATGCGATCGATCGCGGCCTTGGCGGCGAGGCGGCGTCGTCCTACGAGGATGATGTGCCGTACACACCGCATTGGCAGGAAAAAGTACACGGGCATCTCGCCCGAGCTTGCCATTCATACGGCGCGTGAGATGGCGGACAACTCGATCAAGACGGACGGCAGAACCATGGTCATCATGGGCGCGGGCATCAACCACTGGTACAATGCCGACATCATTTACCGCACGATCTTGAACCTCCTGCTCTTCATCGGTGCGGAAGGCAGGAACGGCGGCGGTTGGGCGCACTACGTCGGGCAGGAGAAGCTGCGTCCGGCGGAGGGCTGGGCGCGTGTCATGACGGCGACGGACTGGCAGCCGGCGGCGCGCCTGCAGAACAGCACATCGTTCTTCTACTTCGGCACCGATCAGTGGCGGAGCGACGAGATCGACACGCAAGAGATTGTCGCGGCGACGGGCAAGCCGCGCTACCGCCACCCCGGCGATTACAACGTGCTTGCGGCACGTCTCGGCTGGCTTCCGTTCTACCCGACGTTCAACAAGAGCGGGCAGAAGATCATCGACGAGGCGAAGGCCGCGGGTCATGAGGATTTCGAGGACGTGAAGAAGTTTGTCGCCGAAAGCCTCAAGAAGGGTGAGCTGAACTTCTCGGCGGAAGATCCGACGCGCCCGAGAATTTCCCGCGCAACCTCTTCATTTGGCGTGCGAACCTCATCACCTCGTCGTCGAAGGGGCACGAATACTTCCTCAAGTATCTGCTCGGCACGAAGAACGGTCTTTTCGCCGAGGAGAAGTGCCCGACGCGTCCGACGGAGATACGTTGGCGCGAGGAGCAGGAGATCAGTAAGCCCGGCGGCGCGGCCGAGGGCAAGCTCGACCTGCTCATCGACCTCGATTTCCGCATGGCCGGCTCGGCACTCTATTCCGACGTCGTGCTGCCGACGGCGACGTGGTACGAGAAGACCGACCTTTCTTCGACGGACATGCATCCGTTTGTCCATCCGTTCCAACCTGCCGTCGATCCCTTGTGGGAGGCGCGCACGGACTGGGACATCTTCCGCACGCTCGCCGAGGCCGTCTCGCGCGTCGCCAAGGAAGCGGGCATGAAGCCGTACACAGATGTCGTCGCCGTGCCTCTGCAGCACGATACGGAAGGCGAGACGGCGCAGCCTGAGGGCAGGATTCGCGACTGGAAGAAGGGCGACTGCGAGCCGATCCCGGGCAAGACGATGCCGAATCTCGTCAAGGTGGAGCGCGACTATACGAAGGTTTACGAGAAGTGGATCGCGCTCAGCTCTAACGTGGAGAAGGGCATGGGCGCACACGGCCTCTCGTGGGAATCGAAGGAGGACTACGAGGAGATCCGAAAGCGCAACGGCGTCATTGAAAACAAGGATTTCGTTTCTTACGGCATGCCGTCGATCTTCGAGGCGCGCCAGGCCGCCGACGCCGTCATGGGGCTTTCGTCGACGACGAAAGGCTCCGTCGCCGTGCGCGCATGGCAGTCGATGGAGAAGCGCACGGGTCTGACGAATCTCACGCGGCTTGCCAAGGATCGCGAGATCGAGCGCTTCACGTTCGATCAGGTCGCCGTGCAGCCGCGCCAGACGATCACGACGCCGACGTTCACGGGCAGCAACCGCAATCGCCGCTATACGCCGTTCACGACGAACGTCGAGGAGCTCGTGCCTTTCCGCACGGTGACGGGACGCCAGTGCTTCTACGTCGATCACGAGCTCATGCAGGAGTGGGGCGAGGCGATGGCGACGTACCGCCCGATCTTGGAGAACCGTCCGATCGAGAAGAAGCTCGGCGAGGGCAAGGAAATCACGCTGCGCTATCTGACGCCGCACAACAAGTGGAGCACGCACAGCATGTACTTCGACAGCCAGCAGCTCCTGACGCTGTTCCGCGGCGGGCAGACCGTGTGGTTCAACGAGAAGGACGCTGCCGATATCGACGTCAAGGACAACGACTGGGTCGAGCTTTACAACCGCAACGGCGTCGTCGCCTCGCGCGTCGTGACCTCGCCCCGCCTGCCGCGCGGCGTCGTATTCATGCACCACGCGCAGGATCGCCACATCAATGTGCCCGGCTCGAAGATTTCGGGCACGCGCGGCGGTACGCACAACACGCCGACGCACATCATGATGAAGCCCACGCACATGATCGGCGGCTACGGGCAGTTCAGCTACGGATTCAATTACTACGGCCCGACGGGCAACCAGCGCGATACCTACGTCGTCGCGCGCAAGATGAAGGAGGTCGATTGGCTTGAGGATTAAAGCGCAGATAGCGATGGTCATGAACCTTGACAAGTGCCTCGGCTGCCATACTTGCTCGATCACGTGCAAGAACGTCTGGACGAACCGCGAGGGCGCGGGTACATGTACTTCAACAACGTCGAGACGAAGCCGGGCATTGGCTACCCGAAGAATTGGGAAGATCAGGAGAAGTGGAAGGGCGGCTGGAAGGTCAAGGACGGCGAGCTTTCGCTCGCCTCCGGCGCGAACAAGGCGGTGCGCCTCATGAAGCTCTTCTACCATCCCGATCAGCCCGAGCTTGACGACTACTACGAGCCGTGGACATACGACTACGAGACGCTGATCCATTCGGGACGCAAGAACCATCAGCCCGTGGCGCGCCCGCGCTCCTTGATCACGCAGAAGCGCATGGAGATCAAGTGGGGGTAGGAACTGGGAGGACGATCTCGCGAGCGGCGAGTCAGCGCGCAATGATCACAATTTGAAGAAGCTCGGCGAGAAGATCAAGCTGGAATTTCACGATCTCTTCATGAAGTATCTGCCGCGCCTCTGCAACCACTGTCTGAATCCCGCCTGCGTCGCCGCGTGTCCTTCGGGCGCGATCTACAAAGCGCGACGAGGACGGCGTCGTCCTCATCTCGCAGGACGTCTGCCGCGGCTGGCGTCACTGCGTGCCCGCCTGTCCGTACAAGAAAATCTATTACAACTGGAAGTCGAACAAGGCGGAGAAGTGCGTCTTGTGCTATCCGCGTCTGGAAAAACGGCCTCCCGACGGTCTGCACCGACACCTGCGTCGGGCGCATCCGCTACATGGGCGTGATTTTCTACGACATGGACAAGGTGGAAGAGGCGGCAAAGACGGAAAATGCCGCGCACATTCCTGCGAGCGAGCGCGGCATCTTCCTCGATCCGCACGATCCGGACGTGCAGAAGGCGGCGCGTGAGGCGGGCATTTCCGATGCGTGGATTCATGCGGCGGAGCGTTCGCCCGTCGACAAGATCATCCGTCAGTGGCAGATCGCTCTGCCGCTACATCCCGAGTACCGCACGTTGCCGATGGTCTGGTACATCCCGCCGCTCTCGCCGATCTTGAAGCATGTGGAAGCGGAGGTCTATCTGCCCGACGCAGCGGACATGCGCATCCCGCTCGAATATCTGGCGCAGCTCTTCGCGGCGGGCGACGTCGCCGTCGTCAAGAATACGCTCGCGCGGCTCTTGGAAATGCGCACGGTCATGCGCTACAAGGAAACGAAAGAGTCGCTTCCCGAAGAGCTTTCCCTGCATGAGGCGGAGTACGAGAAGATGTACCGCTTGCTTGCCATCGCCAAGCGCAAGGATCGCGTCGTCATTCCGGCGGGACTGCAGGCGGAGACGCACGAGCGTCTGCGCGAGCTGCAGGGCAGCGCGGGCTATGTCTGCCCGGGAGGTTGCTGATGGAAGAGTACAAGAAGCTGCTGAAGCTCGCGGCATATCTTTTGGAGTATCCGAGCGAGGCGTGGTGGCAGGATTTCGATGCCTGCCGCGCCGCGGCGGCAGAGATTGAAACGAAGCAGGCGCGAGAGGTCTTGGAAGAGCTTTTTGACTACGCGCAGGAGCTCGGCAATAAGGCTTACGAAGAGCAGTATGTGCGCTCTTTCGAGTTCTCGCCGAACACGAATCTTTATCTGACGACGCAGGATCGCACGGACTTCGGCAAGCAGGCGAGCGAGATGCACGTCTACAAGCAGCTGTTTCTCAAGAACGGCTTCGACACGCAGAACGAGCTTCCCGACTATTTGCCGGCGCTCTTGGAGCTTGCCGCCGCCCTGCCCGAAGAGAAGGCGGCGGAGGTCTTTCGCACGATGAAGGACAAGCTCAAGCTCTTGCGCGACCGCTTCATCGAGGCGAAGCTTGCCTATGCTTTTCTTTTGGACGTCGTGCTCATGCAGGCGGAGAGATGGGAAGGGGATGCAGCATGAATGAGTTCTTTTGGGGCGTACTGCCCTACATCGCTTTCACCGTGCTCATAGGCGGCACGATAGCGCGCTACGTCTTGATGGAGCGCGGTTGGACGACGAAATCGAGCGAATTTCTCTCGAAGAATGATTTGAAGATCGCTTACTGCGATGTTCCACCTCGGCCTTTTTCATGGCCTTGGGCGGTCACATCATCGGCGTGCTCATCCCAAAGGTCTGTACGGAAGCGGCGGGAATCAACGAGCATCTCTATCACATCATCGCGCTGGCGGGCGGCATACCGGCAGGCATCCTGTTTTTCTTCGGATTCCTGCTGCTCTTGAAGCGCCGCTTTCTGGGCAAAGACTACATGCAGGTCAACACGTCGTGCATGGATCGTTGGCTCTACCTCGTGCTCTTCCTCGCCATCCTGACGGGCTGCGCGGGGACGCTGTCGAACGCCCTGGGCGGCTTTGCCTTTGACTACCGCGCGACGATTTCGCCGTGGTTCCGCTCGCTCCTGCGTTCTCTCCCGACGTTTCGCTGATGGAGGGCGTGCCGTTCGTGTTCCGCGCGCACATGCTGCTGTGGATGGTGACGGCGATCCTCTTTCCGTTCACGCGCCTCGTGCATTGCCTGAGCTTCCCGTTCCTCTATCTGACGCGCAGCCCCATCGTCTATCGCAGGAAGGAGAGCCGCTCGTGAGCGCCTTGGCGATGCAGGAAATCTCTGTGGAAGATGCGGTCGGGCAGATCCTCTGTCACGACATTACGGAGATCGTGCGCGGCGTGAGGAAGGGTGCACGCTTTCGCAAGGGGCATGTCGTCGAGGCGGCGGACATCCCCGTGCTGCTCTCTCTGGGCAAGGAGCATCTCTACGTCTGGGAAAACGACGGCACGCTACTGCACGAGAACGAAGCGGCGGAGATCCTGCGCGGCTTCTGTCAGAACGAGGGAATGGAAGCCTCTGAGCCGAAGGAGGGCAAGATCGAGCTTCGGGCGCTTCATGACGGCGTATTTGCCGTCGATGTCGAGCGCTTCCATCGGCTCAACGATTTCGATGACATCATGGTGGCTTGTGCGCCGCAGTACATGGCGGTCAAGAAGGGCGATTTGCTCGCAGGGATGCGCGTGATTCCGCTCGCCGTGAAGAAGGATTTGATGGAAGAGGCGGCGCAAGCCGTTGGCGAAGAGCCGATCTTTCGGCTTCTGCCGTACCGCTCGCTGAAGGTCGGCGTCGTGACGACGGGATCGGAGGTCGCGCACGGCAGGATCAAGGACACGTTCACGCCTGTCCTTGACGCGAAGCTTCGCGCCTTCGGGCTATCGGTCAATGAGCACCGCATTTCTGACGACGCCTTGGAGCACACGCAGGCGGCGATCGAGGAGCTTCTTGACCTCGGCATGGACATGGTACTGTGCACGGGCGGCATGAGCGTCGATCCCGATGACCGCACGCCCGCCGCGATCCGCGCTGCGGGTGCGGAGGTCGTGACGTACGGCGCTCCCGTCCTGCCCGGTGCGATGTTCCTGCTCGCCTATGCCGAGCGCGACGGGCGCACAGTGCCTGTACTCGGCCTGCCGGGCTGCGTCATGTACAGTGCGGCGACGATCTTCGACATCGTGCTGCCGCGCATCTTGGCGGGCGAGCGCGTGACGCGCCGCGAGATCCGCCGCCTCGGACTCGGCGGGCTGTGTCTCGCGTGCGAGACGTGCCACTATCCGCGCTGCACCTTCGGCAAGTGGGAGTAGGTGGAGCGATGCAGGACATATCATTGGAAAAGGCGCAGGAGCTTCTTTTTGCGCGAGGTGCGCGAGATTCCGCTGTCGGAAGCCGAGTCCGTGCCGCTTCTCGCGGCGCTCGGGCGAAGGCTCGCCGAGACTGCTGCGCCGACTTCGACCAGCCGCCGTTTCACCGCTCGCCGCTCGACGGCTATGCGCTCTTGGCTGCCTGTACGCAGGGGGCGTCGGCGGACGCTCCCGCGCGCTTTCGCGTCATCGGCGAGGAGTGTGCGGGCAGCTTCTTCGCCGGCAAGGTGGGCGCGGGCGAGGCGCTTCGTCTGATGACGGGCGCGGCGATGCCCGAGGGCGCGGACACCGTCGTGCGACAGGAAGACGTGCGCGTGGAGGGCGAGGAAATTCTCGTGCCTTATGCGCTCAAGCATCACGAGAACTTCTGCTTTCGCGGGGAGGATGTGGAAGAAGGCGCCGTGCTCGCCAAGGCGGGCGATCGTCTGACGGCGGCGCACATTGCCGTCCTGGCAGGGCAGGGGAGGAAGCGTCTTCCTTGCGTGCGCCGCGTGCGCATCGTTTTGGCGAGCACGGGCGACGAGCTTGTCGAGCCGGGCGAGCCGCTCTGCCCCGGCAAGATCTACAACAGCAATCTCTACCTGCTCGCGGCAAGACTTAAGGAGATGGGCTTCGAGGCAGAAATCCTCGGTGCGCTGCCCGACGATGCGGAGGAGGTTGCGCGTGCGCTCGTGAGTTCTGCCGAGCCGCCCGATCTCGTTCTGACGACGGGCGGCGTTTCCGTGGGCAAGAAGGACATCATGCACGATGTCGTCAAGGAGCTTAATGCCGAGCGCCTTTTCTGGCGCGTTCTGATGAAGCCCGGAGCGCCTGCGATCGGCTATACGTTTTTCGGCGGCGGGCGACTCGCGCCGCACGCTCGGCATCGCCCTGTCGGGCAATCCGTTCGCCGCTTCGGCGACGTTTGAGCTTCTCGCGCGTCCCGTGCTCGCCAAATTGACGGCGCAAGACGCGCTCTTGCCGATGCGCCGCCGTGCCGTCTTGCGGGACGGCTTTTCCAAGGCGAGCCGCGGCAGGCGCTTCGTGCGAGCGCAGTATGCGCAGGGCGAGGTGCATCTGCCCGAGAAGCATGCTTCCGGCGTGCTCTTCTCCGCCGTCGGCTGCAACGCGCTCGTCGATATTCCCGCCGGCTCGCCGCCCCTGCTGCGGGTGCGGAGGTCGATGTCATCTTGTTGTGAAATTGTTGTGCGTTGATTGCGAGTTTGCCGATGCGTCTGCGCCCTTTGGGGTCTGATTATCGGATATTCGTGGTAAGAGAGGCGTCGTATGCTTGATTTTTATCGCCGCAAAATCGAATATGTGCGCATTTCCGTGACGGATCGCTGCAATTTGCGCTGCCGCTACTGTATGCCCGCAGATGGCGTGGAGAAGCTCTCCCACGCGGACATTCTGTCCTTCGAGGAGATCGTGCGCGTCGTGCGTGCTCTCGCGCAGCTCGGCATACGCAAGGTGCGTCTGACGGGCGGCGAGCCGCTCCTTCGGCGCGGCATCGTCGATCTCGTGCGCGAGATCAAGGCGGTCGAGGGCATCGAGCGCGTCGCTCTGACGACGAACGGCGTTCTCCTCGCCGACCTCGCAGAGGAACTTCGCGCGGCAGGGGCTTGACGGTGTGAACATCAGCCTCGATACGCTGGCAGAGGACGCTTTCTCTGACATCACGCGCCGTTCTGCCTCGCTTCTGTCCGTCGTGCGCCAGGGCATGGAGGCGGCGCTCGCTGCAGGGCTCAAGACGAAGCTCAACTGCGTGCCGCTTAAGGGAGTCAATGAAGCGGAACTTGTTTCGCTCGCTGCCCTCGCGAAGGAGCACCCGATCGACGTGCGCTTCATCGAGCTCATGCCGATCGGCATGGCGAAGGAGGCGGGGCTGACGGGCGTGCCGACCGCTGAGGTGCGCCGCATCTTGGAGGAATCTTTCGGTGCGCTCGTGCCCGTCGTCAAGGAAGCGCTCACCGGTCCTGCCGCGTGCTTGCGTCCGGCAGGATTTCGCGGTGCGCTCGGCTTCATCGACGCGCTGGAGCACAAGTTCTGCAGCTCGTGCAACCGCGTACGCCTGACGGCGGAGGGCTATCTGAAGCTGTGCCTTGCGTTGGATGCGGGGCTTGACCTGCGCACACTTCTGCGCACGGGTGCGGATGACGCGGCTCTCTTCAGGAAGCTGCGGCAGGTGATTGCCGAAAAGCCGCGCGAGCATCACTTTGAAGCGGCGGGCGGCGCGGGCGAGGAGAAGCGGCGCATGTACCAGATCGGAGGGTGAGGATTGGGAAAGATTGTAACGATTGCCGCGAGCGAGCGGCGCGGCACGAAGAGAAGCCGCTGGAAAAAGGCGCTCTTTCATGTGGGGCACGGCATCGTCGGCGATGCGCACGCGGGGAAATGGCACCGGCAGGTGAGCTTTCTGGGCGCGGCGGAGATCGAGGCGTTTCGCGCACGCGGTGCGACGGTCTCCCACGGCGATTTCGGCGAGAACATCGTCGCAGAGGGCTTCTCCTTCCGTGAGCTTCCCGTCGGTACGCGCCTCGCGGCAGGCGATGTCATCTTCGAAATCACGCAGATCGGCAAGGAGTGCCATGCGCACTGCGCCATCTACGCGGCGGTCGGCGACTGCATCATGCCGCGCGAGGGCGTCTTTGCACGCGTACTGCACGGCGGTACGCTGAAGCCCGGCGACGAGCTGCGCCTTTTCGAGGGCAAGCTGCCGCTTGACGCCGCCGTCATTACGGCGAGCGACAAGGGCTCACGCGGCGAGCGCGAGGACAAGAGCGGCGACTTGGCGCAGCATCTGTTGGAGGAGGCGGGCTATCGCATCGCACGGCGTGTGATTTTGCCCGACGATGAGGAGGCGCTCGCGAAGGAGATGCGGGAATGCGCCGATCTCGGTCTCGCGCTCGTCGCTACGACGGGCGGCACGGGTTTTTCCGAGCGCGATGTGACGCCCGAGGCGACGCGAGCCGTCATCGAGCGCGAGGCGCCGGGCATCGCCGAGGCGATGCGCGCCCTTTCGATGCAGGTGACGCCGCGCGCCATGCTGAGCCGCGCCGCCGCCGGTATATGCAAGCGCACGCTGATCGTCAATCTGCCGGGCAGCGCCAAGGCGGTCGAGGAGTGCCTCGGCTTCGTCCTGCCGCAGTTGGCGCACGGCATCGAGATCCTGCGCGGCGACGCGGGCGAGTGCGCGAGAAAGTGAGGCCGCAGAGCCTCGCCGATGTGACGCTCTCGTCGTCGCGGGCGGCAGCAGCCGGCGCATGGGCGAGGACAAGCGTTGGCTCGATGTCGGCGGCGTGCCGCTGTTGGAGGGGCTGCTGAAAAAGGCGGCTGCTGCGGGATTTGCGGAGATCTTTCTGTGCGTCGAAGAAAGGAGCGAGGGCCTGCAAGCCTTGGCAAGCCGTTATGGCGCGAGGATTCTCGTCGATGAAACGGCGGGGCAGGGGCCCTGTGGCGGGGCTTTCACGCGGCCCCGGCGGCGAGTTCTCATACTTTTGGTCCTTCGCCGTGTCGGCGGATATGCCCTTTTTCTCCTTCGACGCAGCGAGAGAACTTCTGCCCAAGGCGGAGCGCATGGTGCGAGCCGTCGTGCCCGTCGCCGAAGGACGGTGCGAGCCGCTTGCCGCGCTCTACCACAAGGAAACGGCGCACGTGTTCTCTGCGGCTATGGCGGCAGGTGAGCGCAGTCTTCGGCGAGCGGCCGCCGCGCTTCCCGTGCTTGACGTTCCCGTTCGCGCGGGCGCATGCTTCTTCAATGTGAACACGCCCGCCGCCCTTCGCTTGGCGCGCGGCCGAGCGGCGAACCTCGTGCGCCGCGTGCCCCTCGTATCCATCGTTGCTCCCGCATCGGGCACAGGCAAGACAACCTTTGTCGAAAAGCTCCTGCCGCTCTTGACCTCGCGCGGCGTGCGCGTCGGCGTCGTCAAGAGCGATGCGCACGGCATTGTCCTGAACGACGGAACGAAGGACAGCGGACGCTTCCGCGCGGCGGGCGCGTCGAGCGTCGCCGTCGTTGCGCCTGTGGGCTTCTGGCTCTACGAGCGCACGCAGGAGAAGCTCGCTGGAAGTCGCCGCCGCACGCATGACGGACGTCGATCTCGTGCTCATCGAGACGCGCTCGCACGGCGTATTTCCCGCCTTGTCGCTCTGGCGCGAGCTGGAAGAGCCGCTGCTCGACGAGCGCGTCGCGGCGCTCTTCTCCTCTTGCCATGAGCGGCAGGCGGAAGGGATTTTGCAGCTTGACCTCGAAGCTATGGAGGATGCCGCACATCTTACGCTTTTTCTTGATGGGACGCGAGGTGGGGTTTGACCTGCGGTGAATCGCGCCTGAGGGCGCAAAGGGAGGCGCATAGCGCATGGAAGATGCAGCAAGGAAAGAGCGCAAGGTGCAGTGTGCATATCGCCGGCTCGGCCATATCGCGCATCTATACGACGGCATGATGACGAATACGAGTTGGGCGGGTCGATTTGCCATCCGTTGGCTCTGGGGCTTTGACTCCTATCCGGAGTTTTTGGCGATGGCGTATCGCGGCCTCCCCGCAGATTTTCGCGGCAGGCTGCTCGAAGTTCCTGTCGGCACGGGCGTGCTGTCGTTTCCGCATTATGAGAAGATGAAGGAGGCGCAGATCACCCTGCCTCGACGCTTCGGAGACGATGCTGGAGGCGGCGAAAAAGCACGCGGCGAGATTTTCGCTCGGCGCGGTTGACTTTGCGCTCGGCGATGTCGGCAATTTGCAGTATGCGGATGAAACTTTTGATTTCGTATTGTCCGTCAACGGCTTTCACGCCTTTCCCGAGAAGGAGAAGGCGTACCGTGAGACGGAGCGCGTTCTGAAGCGCGGTGGCATATTTTCCGGCTCGATGTATGTGCGCGGCAAGAGCCGGCGCACCGATTTCTTCGTCAAGCAGTTCTGCGAGCGGCGCGGCTTCTTCTCTCCGTCCTACGAGACGGAGGAGAGCCTGCGGGCAAGGCTTCAGGCGATGTACGGAGAGGTCGACATCATGACAATCGGCTCGTTCGCAGGCTTTCTTTGCAAGAAGATTTAAGTTATTTTTCATGAGGAGTGTTGAATCAATGGCTGATGAAATGGCATGGAAGAATCTCGGTCCCAATCCATCGCGCAAGGAGATCCTTGCATGCTGGAATCCTGAGGACGCGGGCTTTTGGGAGAAGTACGGCAAGCGCATCGCGACGCAGAACCTCTACACCTCGACATGGGCACTCGTCCTGAGCTTCGTTGCGTGGGCGCTCTGGGCGACGATCGCGGCGAAGCTCAAGTTTATCGGCTTCAATTTCTCGGACGATCAGATCTTCACGCTCGCGGCGCTGCCCGGACTCGTCGGCGCGACGGGACGCCTGTTTTACACGTATCTGCCGGGGCTGATCGGCGGCAGGAACTCCACTTTCATCACGACGGCGCTGCTTCTGCTGCCGCTCTTCGGCTTGGGTCGCGCTCTGCAGGATCCCACAACCTCGTATGAGACGTTCGTGCTTCTCGTGTCTTTCATCGGCATCGCGGGCGCAAACTTCTCCGCTTCGATGGCGAATATCGGCTTCTTCTTCCCCAAGGCGAACAAAGGGATTCGCGCTCGGCGTCAATGCGGGCATCGGCAACCTCGGCGTCTCGCTCATTTTATCTGACAGCGCCGATCCTCTTGGGCTGGAATCTCTCCTCGTTTTTTTCGGCGAGGGCGTGCCCAGGCCTGACGGCATGATGTACGTGCAGAATGTCTGCTACTTCTGGACGATTCCGACGGCGCTGACGCTCGTCCTCGTCTGGCTCTTCATGGACAATTTGCCGCTGCCGAAGCAAAGCCCCAAGAGCATGATGTCCATCTTCGGCAACAAGCATACGTGGCTCATGTGCTGGATTTACACCTGCGGTTTCGGCTCTTTCATTGGCTTTTCGGCGGCGCTCGGGCTGCTCGTCGCGAAGGAATTTCCCCGAGATGCCCTTTTCTTACGCCGCTTTTTCTTGGTCCTTTCATCGGCGCGGGCATTCGTCCTGTCGGCGGCCTTCTGGCGGACAAGATGGACAGCGGTTCGCGCGTCACGCTCATCTCGCTCTTCGTCATGCTCGGCGCGAGCTTCCTCGTGCTCTTCGGCGTGGAGGCGCATCGCTTCCCTGTGTTCTTCGGCGCATTTTTGCTGCTCTTCTTGACGACCGGCTTCATCAACGGCGCTTCCTTCCGCATGATTCCCTACATCTTCAACAATCCGTTCCACTCCTCGCTCGTCACGGGCTTCACGGCGGCGATCGCGGCCTATGGCGCGTTCTTTATCCCGAAGCTTTTCGGCTTCGCCTACGCGAACTATGGCGTCGTCGCGCCCGCCTTCTACATCCTCATCGCATTCACGGTCAGCACCATCGGAATCACATGGTACTTCTACGACCGCAAGAACTCGGGGATTAAGTGCTAGGATGAGGTACACTTCATGGCAAATGAATTGACGCATTTTGATGCGGCGGGCAACGCGCACATGGTCGATGTCAGCGAAAAGAAGGAAACGGAGCGCATCGCGCGTGCGAGCGGCCGCATCCTCGTAAGCCACGCCGTCTATGAGGCGATTGCGGACGGCACGGCAAGGAAGGGCGACGTTCTCGGCGTTGCGCGCATCGCCGGCATCATGGCGGCGAAGAAGACGAGCGACGTGATCCCGCTGTGCCATCCGCTGCCGCTGACGCGCGTGAGCATCGACTTCGAGCTTCTGGCTGAAGCATCTGCAGTCGAAGCGCGTGCCGAGGTCAAGACGCGCGGCGTCACGGGCGTCGAGATGGAAGCGCTGCACGCCGTGAGCGTCGCGCTCTTGACGATCTACGACATGTGCAAGGCAATCGACAAGCGCATGGAAATCACCGCTCTGCATCTAGACGCCAAGAGCGGTGGCAAGAGCGGCGATTTTCGGCGCTGATGGAACATCAGCAAACGGCAATAAAAATCCCGCGCACTTTTGAGGTGCGCGGGATTTTTATTGCTTCGCCGATGGTTGGCGATGTTTTTCAATTCAAATTGGGCATTCCTTGGTGCAAAGCTTTGATTTCTTCGATCGACAAGCTTGTGATACGTGCAACCATATCGACGGGAAGTCCTTCCTTGAGCATGGAAAGAGCCGTTTCTTTGCGCGTGTTTTCTACGCCGCGCTCCATGCCTTGGGCGATGCCGCGCTCCATGCCTTGGGCGATGCCGCGTTCCATGCCTTGGGCAATGCCACGCTCCATGCCTTGTTCATAGATGCCTGTACTCAAATTGCACATCGTTTTCATCTCCTCTTCTATCGGGAGGTCTTCGTTCTGCTGCATGATGCAATGTCACCTTCTTTGCCTTTATTATATCATTGAAACGCCATTCTATCCAGTGTCGCCAAGGTGTGGCGGATTGCTTTGAGAAAATGCGAAAAAGCCCGCCCATCCCCACTTCGATAAGTATGGGGGAACGGCGGGCTTTGCGTTGATTTTAGTCTCTTCCCGACAGCATTCGCAAGAGGTCGAGGATCTCGACGTAGAGCCAGATGAGTGTCACGAGCAGCGAGAAGGCGCAGTACCATTCGTAGTCTTTCGGCAGGCCTTCCTGCACGCTGCGATTGATGAGCTCGTAGTCCATGAAGAGGCACAGTGTCGCGACACCGATGATGACGAGTTCGATGGCGATGGCGACAATGCCGCCGTCGTGCAGCATGGGGAAGTGGATGCCGAAGAAGCCGAGGATCATTTCTGCAGCGTAGGGTGATGAGGACGCCCGTCAGCGCGATCATCGTGATGCGCATGAATTTCGCATCGACCTTCACCAGACCGCGCGCGTAGACGAGTCCGGCGGCGATGGCGATGCCGAAGGTCAGCATGACGGCGTTGATGAGGATGCTCGGCGAGATGAACGCGACGGTCACGGACAGGCACGCGAGGCACATGCCTTCGAGGATCGCATAGAGCGGCGCGAGGGAGTCCTGCCGTGCCGGGCTTGAAGGAAACGATCAAGGCTGTGATGAGCCCCATGACGGCGGTGACCATCGTCGTCGTCGGAGTTGCATAGCCCGTGAGCCAAGTGATGACGGCAGATGCCGCGACGATGAGGACGAGCCCCGTGCTCTTCACGGCGATGCCGCTGTAGCTGGCGGCTTCCCCCGTGAAGACGGCGTCCGTCGCTCTGCTCATTCTGGATAACATGGGATTGTTCAAGAGATCAGCTCCTTTGCTGTAGTCGTTGAAAAAAATACGCAGGAAAACTGCGCTTCTTTACATTATACTGGCAAGCGGATCGTTTGTCCATCTTCCTCATGAAAAAGTGAAGAAAGGAGACGCTGGGAAGGCGCGTGAATCCTATTGACAAATCGGGACGGATAAATTAAAATGGCGGGAATAATAAGAATCATGCGGTGCAGAGGAGCGCGTGTTCCTGCACTGGAAAGAGCAGTCCGCCTGCCGGCTGCGGTGATGGGAAGGGGCGTAGAGGAAGGGAAAAGGCCTGAGCCTTAGCGCTGAGATCTTGTGGGAACGCAAGAGGACGAGGAAGAGGTTGTCGAACATTCAGCGGATGCCTCTCGGCTGCATCGGTCGTCAAAAGCTGCAAATCCCCTTGGTGACGAGGGGGACAAGGCAGTTCATGAGATGGGCAGGGACAGGAGTATAGAGAGTGGGCAGGCATCGTGCCTGCCAGGAAATTAGGAGGTTTTGCCTATGTGTGGAATCGTTGGTTATGTTGGCAAGCGTCAGGCGACGCCGTTTCTCATCGAGGGACTGACGAAGCTTGAATATCGCGGCTATGATTCGTCGGGAATCGCTGTCTTGAATGAGGGAAAAGATCCGCGTGGAAAAATGCGTGGGTCGTCTTGCCGAACTCAAGAGAATCATCGAAGGAAATGAGCCAGCAGGTCATATCGGCATCGGTCATACGCGCTGGGCGACGCACGGCCGCCCGTCGGACAGCAATGCGCATCCGCATACAGACTGCGCGGGCAATTTCGCCGTCGTGCACAACGGCATTATCGAAAACTATATGTCGCTGAAGGAAGAACTGATCGAGAAGGGGCATTCCTTCAAGTCGGAGACGGATACGGAGGTCGTCGCGCACCTTCTGGAAGAGGTCTACAACGGCGATTTCGAAGCCTCGGTGCGCGAGGTGCTCTCGCGTATCGAAGGTTCGTATGCGCTCGTCTTCATGTCGCGCGAGCATCCCGATCGCCTCATCTGCACGAAGCAGGACAACCCGCTCGTCATCGGTCTCGGCGAAGGGGAGAACTTCATCGCGTCCGACATCCCGGCGATCATCGCGCGCACGCGGCGCACCTACATCGTGAACGACGGCGAGATGGCGGTCGTCAAGGCGGACGGCGTGCACATCACGAACCGTCGCGGCGAAGTGGTGACGAAGAAGGTCTTCGAGGTCAACTGGAACGCCGAGGCGGCGGAAAAGGGCGGCTACGAGCATTTCATGCTCAAGGAGATCCACGAGCAGCCGAAGGCTGTGCGCGATACGATGTCGCCGCGCATCACGAAAGACGGCAAGCACGTCGTCATGGACGAGCTGCGCTGGGATCGCGAGTTCCTCGACTCGTTCAACAAGGTCTACATCGTCGCTTGCGGCACGGCTTACCATGCAGGGCTTGTCGGCAAGTATTACATCGAGAAGCTGGCGCGCATCCCCGTCGAGGTGGATGTCGCCTCTGAATTCCGCTATCGCTCGCCGATCATCGACGAGAATACCCTGATGATCGTCGTCAGCCAGTCGGGCGAGACGAGCGACACGCTTGCCGCCCTGAAGGAGGCCAAGCGTCTGGGCGCGAAGAGCCTCGCTGTCACGAACGTCGTCGGCTCGTCCATCGCGCGCGAGGCGGCGCAGGTGCTTTACACCGGCTGGCGCTGAGATCGCTGTCGCGTCGACGAAGGCGTACACGACGCAGCTCATCTTGATGTTCATGCTCGCCGTCTACATGGCCGATCTCAAGGGAACGATCGAGAAGGAGCGCAGTGAAGCTCTGATCGAGGGACTTACGAAGATTCCCGCGCAGATCAGCGAGACGCTGAGCGACGTCGAGCCGATCAAGACCTTTGCGAAGCAGTACGGCTTCAACGAGGATGTCTTCTTCATCGGGCGCGGGCTTGACTATCATGTGGCGCTCGAAGGCTCTTTGAAGCTCAAGGAGATTTCCTATATCCATGCCGAGGCCTATGCGGCGGGCGAGCTCAAGCACGGTACGCTCGCGCTCATCGTCGAGGGCGTGCCCGTCATCGCGCTCGCGACGCAGAAGAGCGTCTACGAGAAGACGCTGTCGAACATCAAGGAAGTCAAGGCGCGTGACGCCGTCGTCATCGGCATCGCCGCCGAGGGCGATACGGAACTCGAAAAGTACGTCGATCACGTCATCCATGTGCCGGAGACGGACGAGCTTCTGATCCCGCTCCTGACGGTCGTGCCGCTGCAGCTGCTCGCCTACTTCGCCGCCATTACGCGCGGCTGCGACGTGGACAAGCCGCGCAACCTCGCGAAGTCCGTCACCGTCGAGTGATGATTTTCCTGCCATAAGAAATGAGGGTTTGAATTGGCATACTATTTCACGGAACCGTCGCATACTTTTGGTGAATACTTGCTCGTGCCCGGATACTCCTCGGAAGAGTGCGTGCCGGCGAACGTCTCGCTGCAGACGCCGCTCGTGAAGTTCCGCCGCGGGGAAGCGCCGAAGATCAAGATGAACATCCCGATGACCTCGGCAATCATGCAGGCGGTGTCGAATGACACGATGGCGATCGCCTTGGCGCGCGAAGGCGGCATCTCTTTCATCTATGGCTCGCAGACGCCCGAGCAGGAAGCGGCGATGATCTCGCGCGTCAAGAACTACAAGTCGGGCTTCGTGAGCAGCGATTCGAACATCCAGCCGACGACGACGCTCGGCGAAGTCTTGGCGCTCAAGGACGCGACGGGGCACTCGACGATGGCGGTCACAGAGGACGGCACGCCGAACGGCAAGCTCGTCGGCATCGTCACGAGCCGCGACTACCGCGTGACGCGCATGAGGCTCGATACGCCTGTCAAGGATTTCATGACGCCGTTCGAGCGCCTGATCTACGCGGATGCGAACCTCACGCTGCCGCAGGCGAACGATCTCATTTGGGGAACACAAGCTCAACATGCTGCCGCTGATCGATCAGAATCAGCGCTTGCGCTATATGGTGTTCCGCAAGGATTACACGGACAACAAGGAAAACGAGCTGGAGCTCATCGACGAGCGCAAGCGCTACATCGTCGGCGCGGGCATCAACACGCGCGACTACGCCGAGCGCGTGCCTCTGCTCCTTGAGGCGGGGGCGGACATCCTCTGCATCGACTCTTCCGAGGGATATTCGGAGTGGCAGAAGAAGACGCTTGAGTATATCCACAAGGAATTCGGCGAGGAGGTCAAGGTCGGCGCGGGCAATGTCGTCGACGGCGACGGCTTCCGCTTCCTCGCGGATGCGGGAGCGGATTTCGTCAAGGTCGGCATTGGCGGCGGCTCGATCTGCATCACGCGCGAGACGAAGGGCATCGGACGCGGCCAGGCGACGGCGGTCATCGACGTCTGCCGTGCGCGTGACGAGTACTTCAAGGAAAAGGGCGTCTACATTCCCATCTGCTCGGACGGCGGCATCGTGCACGACTACCATATGACGCTCGCTCTGGCGATGGGCGCGGACTTCATGATGCTCGGCAGGTACTTCTCGCGCTTCGACGAGAGCCCGACGGACAAGGTCAAGGTCAACGGCACATACTACAAGGAATATTGGGGCGAAGGCTCGAACCGTGCGCGCAACTGGCAGCGCTACGATCTCGGCGGCGACCGCAAGCTGTCGTTCGAAGAAGGCGTCGACTCCTACGTGCCCTATGCCGGCCCTCTACGCGACAACCTCCGCATCTCGCTGAGCAAGATCCGCTCGACGATGTGCAACTGCGGCGCGCTCACCTTGGGCGAGCTGCGCGACAAAGCGAAGATCACGCTCGTATCCGCGACGAGCATCGTCGAGGGCGGCTCGCACGACGTCATCCTGAAGGACAAGTTCGGCCGCGACTGATTTTTGCGATAAACAGCATGAGCGAAAGGGGCTGCTGCATGAGTCGGATTCGACTTATGCAGCAGCCCCTTTTTATCCTTGGGAATTAAGGAATCGTTTCTATACGAACGCTTATGTGGAAAGTTTGAGGGAAAAGCCGACCCGAAAAGAATCGGCTAGAAGAGGTCAGGGTGTGAACCTGTGCGAGAAGCGGTCAAGATAAGTTTGCCTTTGTCGATGGCATAGATGTGAGCAGCCAGTCGGGAGCGACAGGACATTCACGAAACCCGATGTAATCACCGACAAGCGCGTGATCGCGATGCTTTTCAGACAAGGGTTCTTCTGCGCAGAGCGTTTGCAGGACATCGTCCAGCTTTTTCATATCCGCCCCGCGTTTTCGCAGACGTTTCAAGTCCTTGCGAAATTGCGTAGTAGTTACGAGTTCAAGCATCGCCGTCTTCCTCAAACCACAGGCGTAGCGATGCTACGTCGAGAATTTGTCGACGACGAGAGGGCGCGCAGATGTGTGAAGATGGGTGGCGGAATTTATCAGTGATTCCTTAAGAAACGAGGTGAAACGATGGCGAAGAACGGCACGCATCGCGGAGGCAGGCGCATCCGTGCGGGAGACAAGCCCGACGCATTGGCAGACAAGATCGCAGGCGGCAGGGCGGCGGGCATCATGGAATTCCCCATGACGGAATTGGACGGAGCAGACCTTGCAGATGCCGCAGAGCTTTTCGGTGCAGATATACCGAATCCGAGTGAGTAGCTTTCGGCACGCCTTTCCAGGGAGTGTATAATAGTTTGTGTAAAAGCCAAATTCGTTGATACGGTTCGAGCCCGCTCAGGGCATCCCATAGGAGGGTTTATTCCAACATGGCAAAACGCAAAATGATTCTCACTCCCGCAGACAATATCGCCAAGCAGATCATGGAAACCTACCAACCCCAAGACGCACAGGAAATCCAGGATGTCATCAAGCGCATCTTCGCGCCCATCTTCGAGGCGGCGCTCAAAGGGGAGATGCAAAACCATATGCTCGTCAGGCACGCGAGCGATTCGAACAGTTCCAGAAGGATTGGGCGGGCTATCCCGGGGCTGTCGCCGTATGGCAGAACAACTTCACGCATGTCGAGCAACTGTTTTCTTACGGCAGCGCCGTGCGCAAGGTCATGTATACGACGAACGCAATCGAGAGCGTGAACTCCAGCTTCCGCAAAGTCACGAAGAAGGGTTCTTTCCCGAACGAGGATGCTGTGTTCAAGCTGCTGTACTTACGGGTGCAGGAGCTTTACCAGAAATGGTCAGGGCGCAGGATACCAAACTGGGCGCTCGTTCGCAACCAACTGTTGATGGATGAGCGTATGGCGAAACTCATGGAACACTATGATACGACATACTGAAAAGTGATTTACACAAAACTCTTGACACACCCGAGGAAGTGGATAAAATTATAATAAATGAATACTCTAAAAATGAGAATCTTATTGAAATGCAGGAGGAACTGAAGAGGGAAATTTATATCGAAAAAGAAAATTAAGCAAATTGAGTTGTGCTGTAGTCGGTTAGCGTATTTGAAATAATTGGAAGGAGTGTGATGGCATTGGGAAAAAGGATTTTATAGTAAAATTGTAGGAGTTACTTTTGGTGATGTGCAAAGGTATATAGAACGATTGCATATAGGAACGATTTTAAAAGTGGTAAGAGAGCCAGATAATCCTTATGATAACAATGCAATTGCTTTATATGATTGGAGATATTGCTTAGGGCATTTGTCGCGACAAGTAGCAGCTTCCATGGCTCCTAGAATAGATGCAGGGGCTATTTATAAGGTTACAGTTGTTGAGATAACTGGTGGAAAGGATCGCCATTACGGTGTTAATATTTTTATTGAAGAATTGGGGCAATATATCTTTCCGCCATCGCATCTCCAAGATTTATTTGAAAGTACATATGCTTCTTTTTTGGATAATGTTCAGAAGAATGGTATATTAATGGGAAATTGGCAAATGCGGAAACTTGCTAGTCAAATAGCTTTGCTTAATGAGCGATACAATGCTACAAAGGAGTTGCTGTATCAAAGATCTGAGTATGAGTCCTTAGATTTAATGGCCTTCTGTTTGGAGTTTATAGGAGATTTTGAAACAACATATTATTCGCGTTTAAAAGCTAAAGCGGAAAATGAAGTATATGAAGTACGGCACGAGGATAATGATACAGTATTAGACCAGTTAAATCGAATGGGGATTGTAGGAATTTTGCAACAGTATGCAGATTGCAGTCTAAAAAAAGAAGATTATGAAGTGGAACAAAGTTCGGAGTTGATGGATGAATTTTATCCTGAGGTTATAGAGGCGAATAGTTTTTTTAGTAAGTATAATGGCCTAGAGCAAATACTGGATGCTATTGATGAATTGTTTATGGAAGGTGGTGCTCAAAACGAAATTAGAGGAAATGCATATCTTGCCGAATTGTATTTTCAAACGAATGATTTTAAAATGGCTGCAATAGCATATACTAAGGCTGCTAGAAGAGCGCGCAATAATGCCGTTTATTATGGCTATGCAGGAAATTCTTTGGGAAAAGCGGTAATAGAAATAGTCTCATCCAAAAAAGCTTTAGAATTAGAAGATTTTCCTCAAGTCATTCATGGGTTGATTTTGGAAAGGAGAGCGATAATTTAGATTATAAAAATGCACGATGGCATTTTTTTATGCTGGTATATTGTTGCAAATAGAAGCTCAGTTTTTGGCAAAATTTCATAGGATAGAATATGCAAAAAAGGTGTTGTTAGCTTCTAAAGATGAGCTATGTTTAGCAGAAGCGTTTTTGAATAATGTTAACAACTCAAACTTCGCACATTAAAAACATTCTACATACCTTGAAAACACTGACTTTATGCCAATGAAAACACTCTCCTTATGCACATTTTCGTAGTTTTTGCGACAACAGTACAGGAAGCTCTTTCAAGAAGCCTTGCAGCTGTTCATGGATCTTCCCTTCATCCAGCATGGGCTTCTCTTGGAGTCGTTCAACAAACAGCAGCAAAAGGAGGCGCATGGCTTCCACGAAGCACACATCCGGCAACTCATCCACGGATAGATAGAACAGCTCTCCCAGACTTCGTGCATCTTTGCACTCGCGCTGCTCCACTGCCAGGAACATGTACCGCGTGAACACGATGGAGACATGCGCTGTCATCGCGTCATACGAAAGAGAGCGGCAATCCTTCTCTAAGCGCAGGAAACTCTTGCACACCTTGAAGAACACCTCGATGCCCCAGCGCTTGCCGTAAATGCGGATGACTTCCTCCGCCGTGAGGCTCATGTCCGTCGTCACCAATACCAGCCAGTCCTTCCGATGGTTGCGATTGCGGACAAAGACAAGGCGCACAGGGAGGGATTCTTCGCCCTTGACGACAGCGGCTTCCACACTCAGCAGATACTTCGAGCGGCCACGCCGCTTTCGGTGTTGCTTGTAGATCGCCTTCACATCCTGCAGGCATCCTTGATGGAGGTAGTGTATCTTTTTCCGTCTTCTTTTGCCATGGCGACCACATCGTAGCCAAGACCGTGAATCTTCAGGAGCGATGCCGGGGAGCAGAACCATGTGTCGAACAGGACGTGGCGCGCTGGGATATCGGCAGCCTTCGCTTCCTGCAGGAGCTGAAGCATCACCTCGGTTGCCTTCTGCTGGGCAAGTTTTCGCTGCTTGCCGCCATTGGAACGAGCGTCCACTTTCCGTGACGCCTCACGGAGGCGATTCTTCGTATTCTCGGTAGAGAGCAGCGTATGGCTGACAGGCAGAAGCGTATTGCCATCCGACCAGCAGAGCGTGAGCATGCGAAAGCCATAGGAGAACTCCTTCTTGGCGTGGTCGTAGAGGCGGGCGAGAAGCTCCACCTTCTTGGAGCGGGCGCGATGGTAGATGGAATCGTCGAGAATGAGCACGTTGATGCGATCCGCCTGAGTCAGGGGAGCGAGCGTGGCATGAATGATGGCGGCGGCAAGCTCGGTCGTGAACCTGCGCCAGTGGATTCGGCAAGAGTTCGCGAAGCGATAGAACGTATCCTTGCCGAAAGGCATGGCGGCGCTTTTGGAGATGCATTTGCGTGTAGACGGAACGTTGCTGGAACACCATGCGGAAAACCAGCAGGAAGATGCTGAGGACAGGGATGCCGCGAAGCTTGTACGCATTTGCCACACGGAGGATGCGACTGACTTGATAGCGACGGAAAAAAGACCTGCATTTTCTTAGAAAGCAGTTCCTCGTCTTGGTGGTTTTGTGTTATATTGTTCATAGCATGAGCCTCCATTGGATGTTTTTTGTTTGACACTTAAGATTATACCAAATGGATGTTGCTCATGCTATTTTATTTGCCAAGGCGATAGATATTTCAAGGGTTACAGCAGATTATTCATCTGCGAAGTTTGAGTTAACAAGGTTATTTATCCATCAATACAAACGTGTTTACACACATGCGATCAACTTGAGAAACAATTTGATTGCATGTGATTAGATGCCCTTTGGGATAAGGAGGAGGTTATTATGTCAAACCCACAGTTGAGCCGAGCCCTCTTCGATCAAGCAATTGCGAAGAAAAAAAGGATGGGAAATTTTTTTAGAGGCAATAGCACTTCAAAAGAAGTCAATATTAGCTTATCCTGAAGATCCAGATTTAGCTGAGAATTTTTATGCTATGGGTAAACTCTATTATCTGGCAAATGAATATGCCCGTAGCATTATAGCCTATAAAATTTTTCATAATATGTGTGTGTTGAACAACATAGAATACTTAGACGATTATAAGAGCTTTACGCAAGGTGACAAGAGGATGGGGGAGGAACTGTATAAGGATTTTTATAATCTAGCGCATCATTTGGGTCATGCAATTCTTGATTCAAAGGAAAAAAACAGACCAAATGAAATCTTATGGTATAGATATACCGTTATGGGCAAGAGTCCACGAGAGGTTCCTGGGCTGGTTCAATACCATGATGCTTATGAAAAATATGATTCAGAATGCGTTAGTGCGGGGATGAGCGCGATAAGTCTATGGTTTCGTTGGTTCATTCAAGATTTTGAGGGGGCAAAGAAGGATTATGATGAGGCAATGGAAGCTCTGATTTTTTACTGAAAATATAGTCGGTGAATTTGGTGATAACTTTTGAAAATTTTTCTTAATAAACAGGAATCGCAAAAATTATGTAGAAAAATCATTGAAGTAAACGATGGCGCGTATTCCCTAAATTAATGACATTAGTGTTATGAGGAGTACAAAAGGTTAACAAGTTGGCAAATCCCTTAACCAAGGGATAATGTAGATGTTGTACTTGAATGCTTGTAACGGAGGTAGAAGATGGTTATGCAAACATACAATAGAGATGTTATAAATAAAATAAGGCTCCTCGCTGTTTGATATGGGTAGGAGAAAGGAACAAATGTTCTTTATGTTCGTACAGTCTTTTACCAATGGACAAATTATGGGATTTGGATGTTGAGATTCAGCTTGCCGCATCCCAGATAGATCATGGTCTTGAAATATTCATCATTTCTGAACCCTCGGGCGCGACGCTTGATGTTTTGTATAATGCTGTTCACCCTTCCAGAATGGCATTCGTATAGGGGTGCTCGAAATAGTGCAGGATCTCGTCCCAATGATTGCGGATCGTGCCACAAAAACTTCTTCATGGGTTCCAGTCTTGCGTGCATCATCCAGCTGCAGAGCTTTTTCAAACGCTGCTCCGCCTCGTCTCGATGGACGGACTGCTCGTAGATTTCCTGCAATTCGATGCGCATGGCACAGGCACGCGCTGTCTTTAAATGCTTCTTCTGGAGCGTTTCCTTTTTCTCGTTGTTTTTTTCCGTCAGATTGGCATCATTCTTCAACCAAAAGGTACTTGGAGTTCTTCAGCAAGGCATTCTCCTTGGCTTCCATCTTACGAACCTTGTCCACGGCTTCGTTGGCATGTTTGATTACGTGAAACTTGTCGATGATGGTCTGGCTGTTCTCAAAGGATTCCTGAATCCCCTTGCGGAAACCGAGCGACATATCGCAGGTGATGAGATCGACTCTTTCCGTATTGCCTCGATGTGCTTCAAAGTCGGCAGCGAACCGCTGGACAGTTGTAGAATCCTTTGCCATCCGTCACGAAGATGACTTTGCGCTGGGATAGGTCGGCGACGACCGTGATGTAGTTATGCCCCTTCTTGCTGGTTTCATCCATGCCGATGGCGGTGACTTCGGAATAGTCCTCCAACGCGCGAGCCTTGTCCACATAATGATGGATGAACCTCCATAGTCTCGTGTCATGCTCTGCGACCATGCGAGCAATGACGGCTACGGGCAGATGCTTGGCAAGCTCTATGATCCAGCTCTCAAAGAGAAGCGTGAAGCCGGATCCCTCGCGTGCCCAAGGCACCTGTACGGTCTTCACGCCATGTTTTTTTCGCATTGTATGCGAGGGAGATCGGCATGGATATAGGTTTTATACTGGAAGAAGTTGAGATGACGCCAAGTTCTCGGCGTTGTGTCGTAAGCAGGAAAGCTTTTGTCGCAATGGTCTTGCGGGCAGGGAAACTTCCCTCCGCGTTGGAAGGCGATATGGATATGCAGTTCCATGGATCCATCTTCTGTGGGCTTGAATTCCACTTGAGATATGCACCAAGGGCGCGGGAGGTTCAAGGCAACGGCGAACAAGCTTCCTGTATCCATGAATAAAAACCGCCTTTCTGTGTCTATCTTCCATGGATATAATTCTATCGGAATGAAACGCGCTTTTCAAGCGTTACCCACAGTAAACAGCGAAAGGCCTAAAATAATAAATTATTTGGATAGCAAAGGTGTTCAATTGCCTGTAATAGACATTCACAAAAGGATGGATTTTCTTTTTCCTGTTTTGGTGAAGAAACTGAAGGACACCAGCAGGACAAAAGAAGGCTTAACTGAAGATGAGGCTCTTAATATTATTTTTTCTGTTCCTAAGTATTTTAATGTCGATGGGGAAGTTCAGATTATAGAATCGATGCATGTAGCGTTGCCACTAGCGCAATATAAAGAACAAATGCTCAGTGACGCATTTGTTATGATGATAATAGGATCGTGGATATTTAATAGAGAAACAGTCTATGATTTGATACGAATGTATTTTTGAAAGACAAATTGATACTATGTTTATTGAAATGGAGAATTTTATTTCGATGATTCCTAGTGTAACTGACTATATAAAAGAGTCTTATCAGTCTGGCGACATTTTTTTGATTATAGGTTCGATGTATTTAAAAAAATTTACCAAAAAAACTAATATGAGCATAGAAGAATTAAGATGTTCTTTAAGAAAAACAGAATCAACTGCTAGGAAGTTACGCGCTGAAGAACAGGAGGGGATTTACAAGTTAATGCTTTTTGATGTAGAGAATTATTTGGTTAAGCACTATAAGTTGTTAGCCAGCCAAGGTGACATTGATGCATTACTCGTTCTTGGCACAGCGTATGAATATGGACATTATGGTATAGCTAAAGACGAGGAAACGGCCAGAAGATTGTACGTTATGGCAATTAACACGGCAAAAGAAAAAAACATAAATAATAATGCAGAGTTTTTATTTTCAAGAAGCAAATGCATATTATGAATTATATTCAATGGATTATCATGATGAAGATATTAAGGCTGCTATCGCGTGCTGGGAAAAAGCAGCAAGACAGGGACACTCTAACGCACAACATAGTTTAGCGGAACAAATGGAAGATTATAATGAGAAAATTTACTGGGAAGAACAAGCTGCAAATAATGGTTGCTTAGTAGCACAGTATAATATGGGAAGTACATATCAGCGTGGTTGGTATGGTGTAACTAGGAATGATAACACTGCTGCAATTTGGTTCAGAAAGGCTTTGAAAGGGTATTTGAATGAAGTAAATAATCATTATGATGAGGATTTATCATCCCATTATAAAGTGTTAGGTGATATGTGTATTATGATCTCAAACTTCGCAGATAAGACAATCTGCTGCCCATGATATCTATCACTTGGCAAAATAAAATAGCATGAGCAACATCCATTGGTATAATCTTAAGTGTCAAACAAAAACATCAATGAGCTCATGCTATGAACGATATAACACAAAACCACAAGACGAACTGCTTTCTAAGAAAATGCAGGTCTTTTCGTCACTATCAAGTCAGTCACATCTCCGTGTAACTTGAAATGCGCTTCGCAGCATCCCTGTCCTCAGCATCTTCCTGGTTTTCCTTAGTGTTCCAGCAACGTTCCGTCTACGCAAATGCATCTCCAAAGCGCCGCCATACGCTTTTCAGCAGGATACGTTCTATCAACCATGAACTCTTGCCGAATCCGCAACGCAGGTTCACGACCGAGCTTGCCGCCGCCATCATTCATGCCACGCTCGCTCCCCTGACTCAGGCGGATCGCCAACGTGCTCATTCTCGACGATTCCATCTACTGTCTTGCCCGCTCAAAGTGGACTTCTGCCCACCTCTCGACCACGCCAGAGAGGTTCTCCTATGGCTTTCGCATGCTCACGCTCTCTGCTGGTCCGGATGGCAATACGCTTCTGCCCCACCATCCAGCCACTTACGCTGTCTCTACCGAATACGAAGAATCGCCTCAATGGCGTCTGGACGCTCGTTCAATGGCGGCAAACGGCAACTTGCCCAGCAGAAGGCAGCCGAGGTGATGCTTCAGCTCCTGCGAAGCGAAGGCTGCCGATATCGCGCCACGTCCTGTTCGACACATGGTTCTGCTCCCCGGCATCGCTCCTGAAGATTCACGGTCTTGGCGCTGCGATGTGGTCGCCATGGCAAAGAAGACGGAAAAGATGCACTACACTCCATCAGGATGCCTGCAGGATGTGAAGGCGATCTGCAAAGCAACACCGAAAGCGGCGTGGCCGCTCGGAAGTATCTGCTGAGTGTGGAAGCCGCTGTCGTCAAGAGCGAAAATCCTCCTGGCGCCTTGTCTTTGTCCTGTCGCAACCATCGGAAGGACTGGCTGGTATTGGTGACGACGGACGCCGAGCCTCACGGCGGAGGAGTCATCCACGTTGCAGCGAAGCGCTGGGGCATCGGTGTTCTTCAAAGGTGTGCAAGAGTTTCCTGCGCTTAGAAGGATTGCCCGCTCTCTTTCGTATGACGATGACGGCATGTCTCCATCGTGTTCGCGGTACATGTTCTGGCAGTGGAGCAGCGCGAGTGCAAAAGATGCACGAAGTCTGGAGGCTGTTCTATCTATCCGTGGATGAGTTGCCGGATGGCAGTAGCCGTAAACCATGCGCCTCCTTTTGCTGCTGTTTGTTGAACGACTCCAGAGGCCATGCTGGTGGAAGGAGATCATGAAACAGCTGCAAGGCTTCTTGAAAAGGCCTGTACTGTTATTATAAAAACTAGAAAATGTGCTAAGGAGAGTGTTTTTCATTGGCATAAAGTCCAGTGTTTTCAAAGGTATGTAGAATGTTTTAATGTGCGAAGTTTGAGGTTAGTGATCTTCCCGGTATAGGAAAAAATTATCCAGAAGCTGTAAGTGGTATAATAGCAGTTGAAGAGAGGGCGAGCTTTTACGAAGATGCCTTATATAACATGGGAATGATGTATTATCATGGCTGGGGATGTTCCAAGGATGAAAGCAAAGCTAATGAAATTTATGAACGATTAATGCAATACCATGGAACTTTATGGGAACCATATAAGTAGCTATCAGTTCTCTCTGTATATATTGGTCTATATTTCGGGGAGTGTATAATAGTTTGTGTAAAAGCCAAATTCGTTGATACGGTTCGAGTCCGCTCTGGGCATCCCATAGGAGGGTTTATTCCAACATGGCAAAACGCAAAATGATTCCCACTCCCGCAGACAATATCGCCAAGCAGATCATGGAAACCTACCAACCCCAAGACGCACAGGAAATCCAAGATATCGTCAAACGTATCTTCGCGCCCATCTTCGAGGCGGCGCTCAAAGGGGAGATGCAAAACCATCTCGGCTATGCCGACCATGAACATACGGTGTCGGGAGGCAATGCCCGCAACGGCTACTCCGAAAAAACGCTCAAGACGACCTTGGGAGAAGTCCCCATCCACGTGCCCCGTGATCGCCAAGGTACATTCGAGCCGCAGATCGTCAAGAAGCACCAGCGTGATGTCTCTTCCATTGAAGGCAAGGTTCTCGCCCTGTACGGGCGCGGCATGAGCCAGCGCGACATCGCCGCCACTGTCGAGGACATCTATGGTTTCAAGATGTCGCATGAACAGATTTCCCATATCACGGACTGCATCATGGAGCAAGTGAAGGAATGGAGAAACCGTCCGTTGAAGCCATTCTATCCGTTCGTGTTCGTCGATTGCCTGTACGTCTCACTGCGCACGGAACGCGGCATCCAACAAACGGCGGTGCACGTCGTCCTGGCTTACGATATGGATGGGTGCAAGGATGTGCTCGGGCTTTGGATCAACGAAGTCGAGAGCAAGCATGCATGGATGCAGATTTTTGACGAACTCAAGTCGCGCGGCTTGGAAGCCATCGGCTTTCTCTCCATGGATGGCGTGACGGGTCTGGAAGACGGTGCGCGAGCGATCTTCCCACAGGTGGTCGTGCAGCGATGCATCGTACATCTGGTTCGCAACTCCATCCGGTATATTCCCCGCAAAGATTGGAGTCGTTTCACGAAGGATCTCAAAGCTATATACGGCGCGGTGAATGCTCGTCAGGCACGCGAGCGATTCGAACAGTTCCAGAAAGATTGGGCGAGCTATCCCGGGGCTGTCGCCGTATGGCAGAACAACTTCACGCATGTCGAGCAGCTGTTTTCTTACGGCAGCGCCGTGCGCAAGGTCATGTATACGACGAACGCGATCGAGAGCGTGAACTCCAGCTTCCGCAAAGTCACGAAGAAGGGTTCTTTCCCGAACGAGGATGCTGTGTTCAAGCTGCTGTACTTACGGGTGCAGGAGCTTTACCAGAAATGGTCAGGGCGCAGGATACCAAACTGGGCGCTCGTTCGCAACCAACTGTTGATGGATGAGCGTATGGCGAAACTCATGGAACACTATGACATGACATGCTGAAAAAATGATTTACACAAAACTCTTGACACACCCTGGGCAGCATCTTTTTGCTTGTTGTAAATTTCTCGATAACATCTTGACACATACACCATCTACTCGGCTCTTGAAAAACATTTGTACATTTACTACAATAGGTATGAGTGTCTTTGCTTCCATATCAACGATAAAAAGCAATATACTTTACCATGAGAACCTTTGTGCTAAGGCTGGAAAAAAAGCGCAAAAAAATCCCCCATTGCTCTGTTTGACTGAAATTTTATGTGGATGCCGCCGAGAATGTGGCTGTTTCAGGCTGCCAACCCAGTTTTTTCAGCTTCGTTAGATAACTGTTGATCTTTCTCTCCTTGTTGAATTTGTTGTAATAGTCGGCTCCCAGATCGATGAAGGGCTCTCCCAGCTTCAATATGTGGTAAATGGCTATCAGCATGGTATGCGCTACAGCTACTGTGGCACGTTTTGCTCCCCGTCGTACGACGAGCCTGTCATATTGTGCGGACAAGAAGGAGTCCTTCTTCTTGATGGCTGCCTTGGCGCATTGTATCAGCGTAGTCTTCAGTGTGGCGTTCCCTTTGGTAGTCCTGCCGCTTTGCCGCTTTCCGGCACTTTCGTTGTTCCCTGGAGACAGACCCGCCCAGCTGGACAGATGTTTCTCCGTTGCAAAGCGACTCATATCCAAACCTGTTTCCGCCAAAATGGTTTCCGCGCTCTGCCTCCCTATGCCCGGTATCTCGTCCAGCTTTTCTATCGCGTCTTCATAGCCGCTGCTGTACTGCTTGACGAGCTTATCCATCTGACCGATGCGCTTCGTCATGTCGTCGATATGATCTACGACTTGCAGGATCAGTTGTTTCTGCAAAGGCGTGAGAAAGCCGTCCAGCGCTTGCATGACATCTTCCACCTTGTGCCTCAATGCTCCGTGAAGGCTTTCTTCCACTTCATCCTTCTGCAGCGGCGCATCCTTCTTGAGCAGCTTCTGCAAGAGGCTGCGCGAGCTTTTGCCGTTGATGTTGGAAACTACGCTGGACAGCTTGATATTTCCTCCTTCCAGCATCTTCTGCAGACGGTTGAGTTCACGTGCACGCTCGGCAATCAAGCTCTTTCTGTACCTGGAAACTTCCCGCAACTCGCGTTGCTCCCGTTTCGGAATATAGCTCGCGCTCAACAGCCCGTGCTGCAGCAAGTCCGCGATCCATTCGGCATCCTTCACATCGGTCTTCCTTCCAGGAACATTCTTCATGTTCCTGGCGTTGACGATCATGACGCCTAGATGAGAGGTCTCGAAAAGATTGTAGACGGGTTTCCAGTAGGAACCCGTGCTTTCCATGGCGGCCATCTGGCACTTTTTCATCCCAAAAGCCATTTGGCGAGTGCGCGGATTTCTTTGCTTGTCGTGCCAAATGTTCGTATTTCCTGCTTCTTGCCACATCTGAGGGCAGGGCGACGATCGAGCGTTTGTGCACATCAATCCCACAACAGCGTTCGTACGTGACATCCATGAGGATTCCCTCCCTTTGTACGACGTGGCCTCCTCGATGATGGCTCATTTTACCATACGTCCTTTTGAGCGTAGCTCTGAACAAAGCGTGGTGCGAAAAAAGGAGACCAGATCAGTTTACACAGCGAGATCGAATCTCAAAAAAATTATTCGACCTTCAACGTCTGCTCTTATTATACCATAGATGGCGGTTCTCGTTCATTGTGGTGCCGTAAGGCGTGGGCGTTTACACTCTGCCTTCCTAATGTTTAACTCTTAACTTTTAACTTATGGAAAGAAGCTAATTGTATCAAAAAGTATTTCCCAAATATTTTTTCCAAAGTTCGATACCCCCCATGTGGTACGTACCATTCCTGTTGATTTTTCAACAACAGCTGCACCCTCTTGACCAATAAACAGCAATCTTTCCCCATTCCACTGTGACAAGGTGACAATAGGAGATTCTACAATGTTTTTTTATCATTGCTTCAGATAGTCCCCTTTCTGTCATTCTAGCAACTGCATGTGAATCAAATCCCGTAATTTCTATAGACACTTTTTCGATAACTTTGCCCTCACCTGGGTAAAATTTCCCCATGTTTGCTATAGTGCCCCTAGTAGTATTATATTCAGCGATTATTTTAGGAACTAAAGCTTCAGCAGCAATAAAGGTTTCCTCAGAATAAATTTCTGCCTTTTCTAATACTGCTTTTCCTATTGCTGTTGAACGTAAAAAATTATATGCAATTGATGCTACATAACGCGCAGCTGAAGCCCCAAAAATTATACTTCGTCCCGCTCGTCGCCGAATTCGCACCAGCGCCAGCATTCTCGCCGACCGCCTTGGCTGCCGCAGCCCCTACAATCGCACTGACGATCTGTGCGGTGCCGGGATCCCTGGATCTTCTTGATCTCGCCGATCACAGCTTCGTTGACTCCTGCGCCAATGGCGCCAGAAGCAAAGCCAGTGCCTGTGATCTGGCTCATGATGCCGCCGATGATGGCATGGACGGCGATCTTTCGGCCGCTGCCGTCGTCGGGGAGGTTATGGGCGAGTCGGAAGGCTTCTTCACCGAAGGCTTTGGCCAGTTCTTGTTGTTCTTCGATCTTTTGCTTGTCAAAGATGCGCCCAAGCTCGTTCAAAGCGTTGTTCGTATCACGATTGAGGGCAGAGATGTCCTGCGTGGGATTCTCGCGGATGCCGATGGTTCCTGCGGCAACGGCAGACCTCGTCGTGCTGTTCGCATCGCCCTTGGCAGGCATGGAGAGACTAGGGGAGAGGCCTATGGTGTTGTAGACCTTGTTCTTCTCCTGTCGGCTCATCTTGTCATAGCTGCCGTAGTGGTGGTAGGCTGCCCCGATGCTTTTCGAGCTGTAGTCTGCACCGTTCTCCAAATCGCTGAAAGAGAACGTCCCCGTGCTGAGGCGGTTCTTCTCCGCAGTTGCTTCGCTGGCGATGACCGCGCCCTTGAGGTCGGTGTTCTTTTTCGACGTAGATGTCGAAGCCGCCTTTGCCTGCAAAGATGCCGGACTGACCTCTTGCACTGCGGTAGGCGGAGTCGATCGTTCCTCTGCCCGCTGAAAGGCCGAACGTGGGCTTGGAGAATTTTCCCGCGCGAATATCCCACGCGAGATCAAAGCCTGCCGATGTGTTCTTCTCCTCGTAGGTTTCTTTTTCCTGCAAGGTCTCAATGTTGAGATTGCCACCGACCTTTGCCGTGACCTTGTCGCCCTGCACCGTGCTGCCGAGGATGTTCGTATCCTTGCCGCTTTCAATCTGCAGGGCGTCTTTTGCGGCGATCTCCGTCGGGGTGTAGGTCGAGGCATTTTCCTTGCTGTTTCCCTGTGCCTTGCTCGCGCTTAGGCTGAGGCCTGAGAGTCCTTGCGAACTGAAGGAGACGCCGATGCTTGCGGAGCTCGTCTTGTTCTCGCTCGTCGTGCGGCTGCTGTTTTCTCCAGCTTCGAGGCGCACGTCTCCCTTTGCCGCAAGGGGCGACGTTCTTTCCTTCGACGGTAGAGCCTTGCATGGCAAGGTCGCGCTCGGTTGCAGTGATGTCTCGCTTTTTCCCCTGCAGCGATTTTGCTGCCGGCGTATTCCTTGGTAACGCTCTCGGTGCGGCTGTAGGCTTTGCTCGTGCCAAGGCTGAGGTTCAAGGAGAATCCTGCGCTATCTTTCAGCGGGTTTTGTCCCTTGCCGAAGGCTTCATGGATGAGGCGGCCGGCCTTCCGTGCGTAGACGGCTTTCAGGCGGTCGTCCTTCACTTCGCTCATGCGCTGCAAAGGTGCGGCGATTTCCTGCCCGAGGCTCAAGAGGCCGTGGCCTGAGGCTGACGGTCAGTCCCGTCGTCTTGCTTTCCTGCGTGATGCTCTCGCGATAGATGTTGACCCCTGCCGTCGATGGTGGTTTCCTTCGCGGTGACGATCGCATCTTTGCCCGCGAGGATATTGCTCGATGAGATATGCGCGTTCTCTCCTGCAGCGATGGAGACGCTGCCACCAAGTGCTGCGATATTCGTTCCCTGCCGGGTGATGGCGTCGCTGTCCTGTGTGGTCTTTTGTCTGCTGTGTCCCGATGGTGAAGCCGAGTCCACCGCCCGAACCGAAGATTCCCTGATTTCTTGACCTCTTTGTAGTTTTCCGTATGCGAATAGTTCTCTGCCGAGACCGCAGAGAAATTCCGTCCGGCGGTGATGTTCACATCGTTGTCTGCAGCAATATTTGCCGCCGCAAAGGTTGCGTCACGTTTTGCCGCGATGTTGACATTCTGCCCCGCGACTTTGCTCGTGATCGCGGCGTCTGCCTCCGCATTCGTGCGGACGGTGGTCGTTGTCGAGGAGAGCAGTCCGCTCTCCTTGTACCGAATCCCATAGTGATCCTCGGAGGTCTCCCGTCCTTCCGTGAGGGAGATGTCGTTTCCTGCGGCGAGGGAGGCCGTGCCGCTCTTGCTCTCGATGGTCGCGGCTCTTGCCGTGAGATCGTTTCCGGCAGCGAGGGAGATATTGCCGTCCGCACGGATCTCCGTGCCGAGTTCCGTGCTGCGCTTTGTACGGAGATAGTTCTCCGCATTCGCCGTCATGTCCTTCTCGCTTTGAAGTTTCTTGGTGGCAAGCGCGATGTTTTCTCCCGCCGAGAGGAGCACGCTGCCGTTTTTGCCGAGTGCTGTAAGTGTTGCTCCCGCAAGAGCGATGTTCTTTCCTGCGCTCACGACAAGAACGCCTTCATCGCCCTTGACGGCGATCCCGGCGGTCGTATGCAGTACATCCTGATGGGCGAGCTTCTCCGTCGTGCTTTCCACAGTAATGTTATTCTTGGCTTCAAGGACAACTTTCTTGTCGCCGACGAGAGAGCCTTGCACGTGGATGTCGCTCTCGGATTTCAGCCCGATGTTTTTCGCACGCATCCGTCCCGTGTTTTCTATAGCTCCCGCCTGCACGAGGATGTTTTCCCCGTAGAGCGTGCCGGCGCTCTTCAGCGCATCCTTCGTTTCGACGATGATGTTCCGCGCCGAGACGAGGCTGCCGCCTTCGGTGAGCTTGAGCCCGTTGGTGTTCTTGGTGTAGAGGACGGGATAGACGGCGCGTTCCTTCCTGCCGTTGACTTCGACTTCGCGCTCTTCGAGCCAGATCATGTCCGAGGTGAGGGCGGCGACCTGTTCTTTGGAGAGCTTGATGCCGGGGGCGAGGTTCATTTCTTGGGCATAGGAAATGCCCGCATCCATCAGAGCCCGGAATGCGGTTTCGTCGTCGGTATAGCCTTCCATGTGGCGTTTTCCCGTCTGCCTTAGCATCTGGTCGGCAAGGAGCTGCTGCTCGTAGAAGCCGTCGCCGATGCGCTTGGGGATTCTGTCGGGATCCCATTTGAGCCGCTGATACATATAGTCCGAGGAGAGGAATTTCTTCCGGTCGGTGAAGGCGGGATCGGTCTCGACGAGATACTTCGCCGTGCTCTCGGGATGCACGCGATAGAGTGCGCTGAGGAAGAGATGCTCTGCGCCGCCTGTGCTTGTTCCTGCCGTTTGCGGATGCGAAGAGAGCCCGAAGGGGAGAGCGTCTGGGCAACGCGGTCGCGTTGCGCGTCCGAGACGGATTCTGCGGCGGCATTCTCCTCGATCGCATGGACGCCGATGGGCGCGGGATTCGCACGCACGACTTCGGGGGTCATGTAGACTTTGCTGTGGAACTTCCGGACTTTCCCTTTATGGAGCCAGCTTCTTCTTTCCGTGTAGCTTCCCCGCGTCGTCCCGAGCGTGACGGTCTGCTCCTGCTGCTGATGCGCGTTTTCGGTGAGCGCGCCGTCCATGCGAAGCGTCCCGCCTGCGCTGATGGCGCTGTCCGTATTCGCTGTGTCGCCGTGCAGCGTGATGTTGTTTCCGGCTCGAATCGCGGCGGGCAGGGAGGAGGTGACCGTCTCTTTTGAATGCACGTCTGCCGTCTCGATGAAGGTCAGCAGGTTGATCTTCTGCCCGGCCGCCTGCGCCGTCGTGCGGTTGTATTCCTCGGCCTCACGGTTATATGCGTCGATCTTTTCGTTGAGCGCCGCAAGGACGATGCGGTACTTGGCGTCCCATGCTGCTTGCGCGGGATCGCCGTGCGCAGGGCGCGGGGAGGCCATGGACGTGACGCCGAGTTCTTTGAAGATGGGATCGTCGTAGTCGTAGTTCGGAGAGAGTGTGCCGACAAGTTCTGCGGGAACGGGTGCTTCTCCTGCGGCGATTTCAGCAGGAGTGGGCTGTTTGATCTCCTCATAGGCGGCGTGCTCGTAGATGGGCTTTTTGGCGATGTGACTGTGGTATGCCCCATAGCCACTGTCGATGTTCCGAAACTCCCATTCTGGGAATGCCTTTCCCTGTTCAATATGTCCAGGCTCGTCGATGCGGATCTTGGTGGGATTGACGGCTGCGCTTGTGATGGTTCGCTTTGCCGCAAAGGCTGCATTCTCATTCTCTATATGGGGTGCCGTGATGGCGATGCTGCCTTGTGCCTCGATGCGTGCGCCGCTGTTTTTGAGCGTCTCTTCTGCGGTAAGAGCAATGTCCCCACCGGAGTAGAGCAGGGCGTTCCCAGTATTTTGGATCGTGTTGGCACTCAAATTGAGCTGACTGTGTGCGGCAATGACACCTGCGGGACGGGATGCGAGATCATCTTTTATGGAGTTTACGATGCTCTGCTGTGCGTCATAGGCTGCCTCTGCCTCCCTAATCCTCTCCTGATAAGAATTAAGCTGCTTGGACAGGTCGGCACGTCTGCCGAAGATGCCCCCTGAGGAGGGTGGCGTGAGATTTCGATGTGCGGCTTCGATCCGAGGAGCATACTGTGAAAGGATCTGTGCCTCGCGTGCAAGACGTGCTTCCAGCGCCGCATCGGTCTCGTTCACGATATGTTCTGCGTTGATGGTAATGGTATCGCCGTAGATTCTGCCGCCGCTCTTGTTGGTCAGTTCTTTTGCACGGATGGAGGTGCTCTTTCCGCCGTAGATGAGATTCGTGTTTTCAATCCTGTCGGCATGTACGGAGAGGTCACCGTCACTGTAGACGCTGCCTGTGGTCTTGAGGTTGCCGTTCACATCCAGGGAGACGGCCTGCGTCGCGGAGATCTGTCCCGCGAGATTGACGCCGAGCCCCTTTTCCGTGCCGACCAGGGCGATGCGGTTGGCGTACATGCCGCCGATGTCCGCGAGGTCGATGGCGTACTGCGGGGCAGGGACGCCTGCTTCGGAAGCGACGGGGGAGAGGCTGCCGTCTCTTGCGATCTCGTTGCTCCCTGCGACGATCTTCGCGTGATCCGCCCAGAGTCCTGCATTCACCTCGACGGCGCGGGCATAGACCTCGGCGCTGTCCGCGCCGCGCGCGTCAAGCCCCTTGCCACGGATGTCGATCCTGCCGTCCTCGATGCGAAGTCCCGCATAGCCGCCCGACGGGTCGTGCAGGACGTGCCCGGCGGCGAGGATGGCGCGGGAGGCATTCAAAAAGCCGGCGCCATCGGCGCAAATCCCGTTCGGGTTTGCGATGATGACGTCGGCTTTTGTGCCCGCCACTTCGAGGAATCCGCGCAGCTTTGAGGGCTGGTCGCTCATCACCTCGTTCACGATGATGCGTGCGGGATCTCCGCCAAGATTCGGGTTTCCCTCGATGTATCCGGCGAGCTGCGTATTCGAGAAGAGGAAGGCGTTGTTGAGGATGGCGCCGCGCTCCGGGACGCTGAACGCCTCGTAGCGGTTCACGGAGACGTCGCCGCCGTCGGGGCGGGCGATCTGCACGAGCGGGACGCCGCTCGCCGTCTCCGTCACATAGGGACGCTGCGCCTCGGGTGCAGCGTCGTCGGCAACGATGTCCGCAGCAAAAGAAAGAGACGGCTGCAGCGAAAAGATGCCCAAGGTGAGCCAGCTTGTGATCTTTCGTGCAAGGTCGTTTCTTCTCATATTCGACATCCTCCTCATGGATTCCTATGCTTATCGCAAAGTGATTTAATGATAACATAATCAATAAGGAATAGCAAGAGGTTGTTTCCGAAAATTAAGGACGTGACTCTTGCCGGTGCTGGACTGTGCCTTTCGAGGAATATGGCGCTGGTCTTTGGCGTCGGACTTTGCCATGAAGCCCTGATCAGTTTTTAGATTCTCGTGTCCAGTTTTACTCACAGGGGTGTGCAAAATCTCGAGCGTGACCGTGGGCGTGATGGTGATGTTTCGTGATGGAACGGAGGTGAAAGTGTAGAATATGGAGCAACAAGAAGATTTTCAAGGGCGAGATTGGGCTTGATGTTGGAGAATGAATCCCTAGAACTTCAACCCGAGGGAGAACCCATACGTCACATCCAGCGTATGGAATCCCTCGGGTCTTATGATGGGCGCAGCGGCGAATACGTCATAGGAAGCGTCGGCGAGTGTACCGCGCAGACCGATTGCTGCGCCCGCGATTGCATGTCCGTTGTAGACCTCCGTGCCGTAGCCGTAGACGGCGCCGACATCGAGGCCGAGGTAGAGTTCTGCCTTTTGTTTCGGGAATCGTGTCGCAAATTCATTTCTAAGATACCAGCCGTTCGTTCCCATCAGCGTGACCTCGCCATCGAAGCCGCGCACGGTGTAGCGTCCGCCCATGCTGATCATATCCACACCATAGAGCCTTTGCTCGTTCATCGTCCACTGTCCGTGTAAGGAACTCGTGAATGTTGCAGACCGATGACCGAAAGTAAACGGATGGACATAATCCACATCGACGAGCCATAGGCGATAGCGCGTCTTCGGCGCATTCGGATAAGTCTTCTCCTCCTGCGCCCCCAGCCATCCGAGTCCGAAACGGTGAGCGATACGGAAATAAAGCGTATCCCGCTCGATATAGAGCCGCTCTGCATAGCCGACTTCAAGCGATGTCTGATGCATCGCTTGAATCGGAATCTCCACATCGTTGATAAAGCTGTGTGAATTGCGCTTCCGAAGACGAATATCCAAGCTCGTTTTCATAGAAGCAGAGCGATGCAGTACATAATCCCAGGAAAACGTAGAAATATTCGTATCGCCTGCGCTGATGAAATCATAAGGGCGGCTCTCGACTGTCTGATGGTATTTCGAGCGTTGGTAAGAGAGCGTAAACGTATGCGCCCCATACGGAATCGTGTAGCTGACATTATGCCCGCGCGTACCTTTCGCATAGCCGTCCTGTGCGCCGTCTAGATTCATGCCGACGCGAAGGATATCATTGCGCTGAAATATTTGATCGATGCCGACGGACGTATACCATTGGAGCTTTCCCGTATCCTCAAGCCCCGAATCGTCCACCGAGATCGTGCCGTAGACATTCTTGCCGCGCGTCACCGTGAGCAGGACATCCGTCATTTGCGGCTCCTGTGCAGGCAATAGCTTCACGGTAATATCCTGTGAAGGCAGGCGCTTCGCCTGCTCAAGCCCCTGCTCGATATCGCGCACATTCAAGACATCGCCTTCGCGAAACGGGAAAAGGTTGTAGGTATAGAGTATATCACTGTCCTCGGCAAAGCGCACGGCATGAATGCGCCCGATCTGCAAAACAAGGCGGAGCGTTCCTTCTGAGAGATTCTGCTCGGGGATAACGACACGGCTCGTGGAAAAGCCACGCTCCATAAGCTCTCGATTCATCTTGCTGACGGCTTCATTGATATCTTTGAGAGAAAGCTCGCGTCCTTCATAGTTACGGGAGATGTGGCGCAGGAAATAAAACTTCCCAGATGCATTCTCAAGGATGATTTTGGAGATGGGGAAGCGGACGTTCTCATCGGCAGGCAGTGTCGGAGAAGGAAGAGCGGGCGTATCAACCTCCGTGCGTTCTTGATGCATCCTCTCCTGTCGTGCCGCCTCCTGCGCCCGCGACTGGTCAAGCTGCTCTTGCTGTGAAAGTGGAGCAGCTTGGGTGGGAAGAGACGGATAGGGGGAGGATGGCTGCTGCGAGTAGGAGGGCAGATGGGAGTTTGTCTGGGATCAAATGGATTCACCTCGAACTTCCTCAGGGAATATTGATTGGAATCAATAACCAAAAGAATAGAAAATACGACAACGAATAAAAAAAGGAATAATATTTAGTATTTCATTCGCGAATTGTCAAGTCAAGTGCAACGTCTTTGAATAATAGACCTCGTAGGGAGTTCTGTATCCTAGGCATTTGCGTGGACGTCGATTTAATTTATCAAACATCTCATGGATGTATGCATCCGGTATGTCGGTGATGTCTTGTCCTTTGGGAAAGTATTCGCGAAGCAATCCATTTTGTATTCTCGTTTGATCCTCGTTCCCAAGGATGATGTGGTGGGGGAAAGTAAAATTTGACTCCTTCCAAAGCTTCAGTGACCTCCGCGTGCTTCGCAAATTCTTTGCCCCTGTCCGGCGTGATAGATTTTACAGGATGTCCTTCCAATGCGATCAACATAACTTCGTTGACATCGGCAGCACGTTTGGCAGAAGATTTCCCTCCAACGAGAAAGCGCGTCTTACGATCCACTAAAGTCACTAAACAAGCCTTGCCTGTTTTCCCAGCAACCGTATCGCCTTCCCAATGCCCTCTGCGCGAACGGTTCTGCGCACCCGCCGGACGATCCGCGATGTCATTTGAAATCGCGATCTTGCCGCGGTTTTCAACATAACCCTTTCGATGGCGCGATTTTCCACGATGACGCAATTTGCGAATTACACCGCGATTTCCATGCGATTTATTTGGATCATCAAACTGCCCCGCGTAAATTGCACGATAGATCGTGTTGTAACTAATGATAGGTCTATGGTATTCCAATGCAAACCGTCCGGCAATCTGTTCAGGAGACCATTGTTGATTCAGGAATTTCTCCCTGACGTATGCATAAAGGGAAGCATCTTCCAGTCGCTTATGCGGATGGCATAACTTACGCCGGGTCTCATACTGATGTTGGGCAGTGGCAGGTTGATAAAATCCATTTTTGGTATTTCGCCGTAGTTCTCGGGAAATGGTCGCCTTGTTACGCCCAAGCTTTTTTGCAATTGCGGAAACAGAATTGTCTTGAGCATGAAAAAACATTATCTTTTCACGCTCAACTAGTGTAAGATGATGGTAGTGACACATGGGTTGCTCCTTTCTTATGGTTGTCTTTGCAAACACCATTATACCAGAAGCACCCTTGTGTCATTCTTTTATTTCAACAATTGTTGCACTTAGATTGTACATTCGCCAGTCAAATAGTCCCTCGTTTCCACCAACCAATCATATAGTCAACAGGTTGAAAAAAAAATCCATAGGGATCTGTACCCCATGGTTGAGGACAAACAACAACGCCGTCACCTTCTTTCGTTCTAATTCGCCATAAACTCTCCGCGCATCTTCTGATAAATCCTCAATGTGATTGACAATATTTAATCGGTCTGTGTAGCACCTTTTTCTTATATTGCATCATAAAAATAAATATCATTTTTTTATCTTTCGGTTCTTTTCAAATCAGTGTCAAACCCCTTTTTCTTTTTACTATTAACGGCTGTACTGTCTGTAGTTCCTGAATATCCTCATCCGTTAGTTTTGTGTTAAATATTTTTATATGTCCTGTTACAAAATCCAGCGCCCAAAAGCCATAGTTATCAATGAAGTACAGTATGCCGTCTTCTTCTTTAAATACTTGGAGAGACCGGCTGATTCTTGGTCCCCGTTCATATACTTCACCTTGTTTTGCATGCACATAATAATCTCCCGGCAAAAAAAGCCACGCCACCAAATAATATGTATATCCGACAATATAATATGCGACGATTGCACTGGGCAAAGTTAATATTACAATACAAGCACATCTTATATACTTAGGCAGCTTCTTAAAGTTACTCATGAATCGTCGCATGTATATTCGCCTTCCATGTATAGGGGCGAACCTCGCCCTTCTTTTGTAGATCATAGGCAATATTATTTCCTATTTCTACAATTTTCTTCCACCCGTCGGGTGTGTCAAGAGTTTTGTGTAAATCACTTTTCAGTATGTCGTATCATAGTGTTCCATGAGTTTCGCCATACGCTCATCCATCAACAGTTGGTTGCGAACGAGCGCCCAGTTTGGTATCCTGCGCCCTGACCATTTCTGGTAAAGCTCCTGCACCCGTAAGTACAGCAGCTTGAACACAGCATCCTCGTTCGGGAAAGAACCCTTCTTCGTGACTTTGCGGAAGCTGGAGTTCACGCTCTCGATCGCGTTCGTCGTATACATGACCTTGCGCACGGCGCTGCCGTAAGAAAAACAGTTGCTCGACATGCGTGAAGTTGTTCTGCCATACGGCGACAGCCCCGGGATAGCTCGCCCAATCTTTCTGGAACTGTTCGAATCGCTCGCGTGCCTGACGAGCATTCACCGCGCCGTATATAGCTTTGAGATCCTTCGTGAAACGACTCCAATCTTTGCGGGGAATATACCGGATGGAGTTGCGAACCAGATGTACGATGCATCGCTGCACGACCACCTGTGGGAAGATCGCTCGCGCACCGTCTTCCAGACCCGTCACGCCATCCATGGAGAAAGCCGATGGCTTCCAAGCCGCGCGACTTGAGTTCGTCAAAAATCTGCATCCATGCATGCTTGCTCTCGACTTCGTTGATCCAAAGCCCGAGCACATCCTTGCACCCATCCATATCGTAAGCCAGGACGACGTGCACCGCCGTTTGTTGGATGCCGCGTTCCGTGCGCAGCGAGACGTACAGGCAATCGACGAACACGAACGGATAGAATGGTTTCAACGGACGGTTTCTCCATTCCTTCACTTGCTCCATGATGCAGTCCGTGATATGGGAAATCTGTTCATGCGACATCTTGAAACCATAGATGTCCTCGACAGTGGCGGCGATGTCGCGCTGGCTCATGCCGCGCCCGTACAGGGCGAGAACCTTGCCTTCAATGGAAGAGACATCACGCTGGTGCTTCTTGACGATCTGCGGCTCGAATGTGCCTTGGCGATCACGGGGCACGTGGATGGGGACTTCTCCCAAGGTCGTCTTGAGCGTTTTTTCGGAGTAGCCGTTGCGGGCATTGCCTCCCGACACCGTATGTTCATGGTCGGCATAGCCGAGATGGTTTTGCATCTCCCCTTTGAGCGCCGCCTCGAAGATGGGCGCGAAGATACGTTTGACGACATCCTGGATTTCCTGTGCGTCTTGGGGTTGGTAGGTTTCCATGATCTGCTTGGCGATATTGTCTGCGGGAGTGGGGATCATTTTGCGTTTTGCCATGTTGGAATAAACCCTCCTATGGGATGCCCGGAGCGGGCTCGAACCGTATCAACGAATTTGGCTTTTACACAAACTATTATACACTCCCCACCCGTCTAGTGTTAAATGCTCGAAGTTATACAAATCTTCGGCTACTCCTTCCACCGTATATGTACTATCCATATTATGTGTTATAGTTATTGCTAACTTAATAGTACCAAATGTTAGCCATGGGTCAATACCACTTTGTATAGTCATTTGAACGCTTGTGAAACGGGTTTCACTACTCCCAACCGGAATATCCCGCCCCCTCGTTCTAATTTCTTCTATAAAGTCTTGACTATGTACGATCTCATATGACACCACGGAGTCCTCTGAAAAGTTTAAACTTTCTCCTTCGCCATAACGAGCATAAAGGTATGCTGAAGGTGTCAAGGGTAAACCGTAGGAAAGCACCTTCGCAGCAACTAAGTCCGTAGCTATCCCTACAGCTTTAGCAGCCGCAGATGATTCTTCTGTAGCATAATTCGTCTTAGGGATCTCACTATTCATTTTAATTTCTGCTGCTCTTTCTGCGACACGATAATCGTTAGATGGTATAACGTCTTCGGCGTACCCATTAACTTCAGATCATGTCTCTTTTGATTGGCTAATGCGAATAATGCAGGATCCATACAGACAATATTATTTAATGTATAGTTCAATCCTCCGTCTAACCAATATCTCTTATCCTCTGGGATTAAACATTCCAACAATGGATAAAGAGAAGCCGTTATTCTTTGGTCATCTCCCTCTCCGGTCATTCCATGTTGGTCATAGTAATTACTTAGCGCGTAATATTTAGCCAATACTTCATTGATTTTTTTCTTGATCTTGGCTTTCCAATGCCTCACTCAGTTCTTCGACAAAAAGTTTCCTGCTCTTTTCCTAGCCGATTATTCTTCGTCCCGCTCGCCGCTGCACTTGCCCCTGCGCCTGCATTGCCGCCGACAGCCTTGGCTGCAGCAGCACCGACAATCGCGCTGACGATCTGCGCGGTGCCGGGATCCTTGATCTTCTTGATCTCGCCGATGATCGCCTCATTTACGCCTGCACCAATGGCACCAGAAGCAAAGCCGGCACCTGTGATCTGGCTCATGATGCCGTCGATGATGGCGTGGACGGCGACTTTTCTGCCGCTGCCATCGTCGGGGAGGTTATGCGCGAGACGGAAGGCTTCTTCGCCAAAGACTTTGGCAAGCTCCTGTTGCTCTTCGATCTTTTGCTTGTCAAAGATGCGCCCGAGTTCATTTAGAGCGTTGTTCGTATCACGATTGAGGGCAGAGATGTCCTGCGTGGGATTCTCGCGAATCTCAATCGTTCCCGGTGCAACGGCAGAACTGGTCGTGCTGTTCGCATCGCCCTTGGCAGGGCATGGAGAGACTAGGGAGAGGCCTATGGTGTTATAGACCTTGTTCTTCTCTTGTCGGCTCATCTTGTCATAGTTGCCGTAGTGGTGGTATGCCGCCCCGATGCTCTTTGAGCGGTAGTCCGCTTCGTTTTTCAGGTCGCTGAAGGAGAACGTCCCGGTCGAGAGGCGGTTCTTTCCCTTAAGGATGTGTCAAGGTCAAGAACTTTGTGCAAACAATATTTCAGTGTACTGCGGGGCAATTTGGCAGAATTTGTTCCAGTTAAATAATTTGACATTGGTTATCCATGATTTATCAGAGTTTCCCATAATCCTTTCCGTGCCATATTGCATTCTCCATAAAATATGTATTATTTTCTTCATCTGCCAATTTGCTCTCCAGACAAAAACTCCCGCACACTTTCTATATCTCCCTCAGAAAGCATCTTTCCGACAATCTCAAGCTCATAATCCCATCCCAGCACTACTAGATATTCATGATAAGCTTTTGCCAAAGTTTCATTCCAAATCCCATGACGGATCAAACATTGAAAGGAAGAAAAAACCACAATATAGAGCCAACAGACGATATATCTCCTCGAGTTTATAAACTCTAAAATATCCTGTATGTCTTCGTCGTTGATATCCCCGTGAATATAATCAAGGAATTGCTTTATCTTCTTAGTTTTTATCTCATTTGGCTCAAACGCAATGTAGGGTGTTTTTGAAAAAAATTTTGCTAGATTCATTTTATCCTCCTAGTAATAAATACGTAAATACAACATCATTTGCAACAACTTATTTTGATATTATTGCGGTTGGATAAAAATCCGAAATATAAAGTATGTTCCCGATTTTTATCATTGTGATTCGTAAGTTTACTGGTACATGTTTACCGTAGCCATTACTCAGCAAAACATGCTCATTGCCATTGACGACCTCTCCTTTATCTAGATTCCCTTGTGCATAATGCGTTAATGCGCAATAGATAACGGTTGTTAAAAGCTCCTTTTTATCGGTATGTCTAAAGCTTGGAATTGTGTCTCCTTTTTGAATTTTATGATCTCTGTAATAGGCATGACCTGTATTGATATGCAGTTCATCACCATCCCCCATGTATAAATGCATCCTTTCTTCTGTTGTGCCTGGATTGGTTATTATCGCATTATTGAGTGCGTATTCTACATGATTTGCGTTTATCCAAACGAATTTCCATAACTTAAAAATAGTAGAAGTCAGAGAATTTATTCCACTTCGTCCCGCTCGCCGCCGAAATCGCTCCCGCTGTAGCATCCCCATGAATCGCTTTCGCTGCGGCTGCTCCAATCACGCCACTGATGACCTGGGCAATCGCAGGGTTAAGACCTTTCAGATTGTTAATCAGTGCTTCGTTAAGACCTGCACCTGCTGCCCCGAAGCAAAAGCCCGCTCCTGAAAGCCGGCTGATGAGTCCACCGATAGCAGCATGAATGAGCGTCTTTCGTCCACTTCCGTCATCGGGGAGGTTGTGCGCCAGACGGAAGGCTTCTTCACGGAAGACATTGACGAGTTCTTTCTGTTCCTCGACACTCTTCTTGTCAAAAGATTCTGCCAAGCTCGTTGAGTGCGTTTGCAGTATCCTTGCTGAGGGCAGAGATGTCCTGCGCCTTATTCTCGCGGATGTCGATGGTTCCCGGTGCGAGGGCGGCTTTTGTGGTGCTGTCTGCACTTTCCTGTACTACGGTGGGAATCGAAGGAGTGGAGTGCAGTGCCTGCACCACTTTCAGGCTTTCTATTTTGTTTCCTTCAGGATCCTCCTTTTTTGTTTGGACAAGTGTCGGTTTTATCTGAGCAGAAACCCCCGTGTCTTTTGCTCTGTACTCCGCTTCATTATGGAGGTCACTAAAGGATAACGTCCCCGTTGAGAGGCGGTTCTTGTCGGGAGTTGCGCTGCTTGCGATCACGCCACCCTTGAGGTCGGTGTTCTTTTCAACGTAGATGTCGAAGCCGCTTTTTGCCTGCAAAGATGCCGGACTGATCTCTGGCGCTTCTATAGTGGGAGTCGATCGTTCCTCTGTTCGCCGAAAGACCGATCGTGGGCTTGGAGAATTTTCCCGCGCGAATATCCCACGAGAGATCGAAGCCTGCCGATGTGTTCTTCTCCTCGTAGGTTTCTTTTTTTCCTGCAAGGTCTCGATCTTGAGATTGCCGCCGATCTTTGCTGTGACCTTGTTGCCTTGCACCGTGCTGCCGAGGATGTTCGTATCCTTGCCGCTTTCAATCTGCAGGGCGTCTTTCGCAGCGATCTCCGTCGGGGTGTAGGTCAGCGCATTTTCCCGGCTGTTTCCCTGTGCCTTGCTTGCGTGCAGGGAAAGCCCGGAAAGTCCTTGCGGGCTGAAGGAGACACCGATCCCGGCGGAGCTTGCTTCGTCCTGCGTCGTCGTGCGGTTTCTGTTTTCTCCGGCGGTCAGCTGTATATTCTGCTTTGCTGTCAGGGCGACGTTCTTTCCTTCGACTTTAGAGCCTTGGATGGTAAGATCGCGTTCGATGGCAGAGAGCGTTGCTTTCTCTCCGGCGGCTATTTTGCTGCCCGCATATTCCTTGGTGACGCTCTCCGTGCGGCTGTAAGACTTGCTTGTGCCGAGGCTGAGATTTAAGGAGAAGCCTGCGGCATCTTTCAGCGGGTTTTGTCCCTTGCCGAAGTTTTTCATGGATGAGGCGGCCGGCCTTCCAAGCGTAGACGGCTTTCAAGCGGTCGTCCTGCACTTCGCCCATGCGCTGCAAAGGTGCGGCGATCTCCTGTCCGAGGCTCAAGAGTCCATGCCCGAGGCTGACGGTCAGTCCCGTTGTTCGGCTCTCCTGTGTCAAGACATCGCGGTAGATATTTTCCCTGCCGTCGATCTGCGTCTCCTTTGCCGTGATGCTCGCATTTTTTCCTGCGAGGATGCTGGCCGATGTGAGGTGTGCGGTATCTCCGGCTGTGATCTTGACATCGCCTGCAAAGCCTGCGATGTTCGTTCCCGCCTGTGTAAGCGCGGAGCTGTCGCGCTCGCTCTTGACCTGCTGCGTGCCGATGGTGAAGCCGAGACCGCCGGAGGAGAAGATGCCGGAGGTCTTTTTCTTCCTTGAAGCTGTCCGTATGGGCGTAGTTCTCTTCCGATGCCGCAGTGAAGTTTCTTCCTGCAGCGATATTCGTGTTATTGTCCGCGAGGACGTTTGCCGCCTGCAGCGTCACATCTTGTTTGGCGGCGAGGTTGACGTCCTTTCCAGTGACGAGCGTGCCGCGCGCCTCGTCCGCCGCATTGTCGATGCGGATCGTCTTCCGAGTGCTCGACAGGAAGCCGCTTGCCGTATGGCGATGACCGTAGTGATCTTCGGCAGTTTCGCGTCCGGCGGTGAGGGAGATATCGTTTCCGGCGGAAAGGGACGTCGTGCCTTCCGTGCTGGCGATGGTAGCGGCTCTTGCCTTCAGATCGTTTCCGGCAGTGAGGGAGATATTGCCGTCCGCGCGAATCTCTGTGCCGAGTTCCGTACCGCGCTTTGTGCGGAGATAGTTCTCCGCATTCGCCGTCATATCCTTCTCGCTTTGGAGTTTCTTGGTGTCAAGGGAGATGTTTTCACCCGCCGCGAGGAGGACGCTGCCGTTTTTGCCGAGTGCGGAAAGTGTTGCTCCCGCAAGAGCGATGTTCTTTCCTGCGCTCACAACAAGAACGCCCTCATCGCCCTTCACGGCGATCCCGGCGGTCGTATGCAGAACGTCCTGATGGGCGAGCTTCTCCGTCGTGCTTTCCACAGCAATATCATTCTTGGCTTCAAGGGCAACGGCTTTGTCCCCGATGACAGAACCCTGCACGTGGATATCCCGCTCAGACTTCAGCCCGATCTTCTGTCCGCGCATCCGTCCCGTGTTTTCGATCTCTCCCGCCTGTACGAGGATGTTTTCCCCGTAGAGCGTGCCGGCATTCTTCAGGGCGTCTTTCGTCTCGACGATGATGTTCCGCGCCGAGATGAGACTGCCGCCCTCGGTGAGGCGAAGTCCTTGAGTGTTCTTCGTGTAGAGAACCGGGTATACGGCGCGTTCCTTCCTGCCGTTCACATAGACCTCGCGCTCCTCAAGCCAGATCATATCCGAGGTGAGGGGCGGCAATCTGCTCCTTGAAAGCGCGATGCCGGGGCTGAGGTTCATTTTTTTGGGCATAGGAAAATGCCCGCATCCATAAGTGCCCGGAATGCGGTTTCGTCGTCCGTATAGCCGTCGAGATGGCGTTTGCCGGTCTGCCGAAGGATCTGGTCGGCAAGGAGCTGCTGCTCGTAGAAGCCGTCGCCGATGCGCTTGGGGATTCTGTCGGGATCCCATTTGAGCCGCTGATACATGTAGTCCGAGGAGAGGAACTTCTTCCGGTCGGTGAAGGCGGGGTCGGTCTCGACGAGATACTTCGCCGTGCTCTCGGGATGCACGCGATAGAGTGCGCTGAGGGAGAAATGCTCTGCGCCGCCTGTGCTTGTTCCTGCCGTTTGGGGATGCGAAACAAGCCCGAAGGGGGAGAGCGTCCGGGCAATGCGATCGCGCTGCGCTTCCTCGATGGATTCTGCGGCAGCGTTCTCCTCGATCGTGCTGACGCCGATGGGCGCGGGATTCGCACGCACGACTTCGGGGGTCATGTAGACACGGCTATTATAATAACGCGAACGTCCCTTATGAAATAGGGGGACTTCGGTATAGCTTCCCCGCGTCGTCCCGAGGGTGACGGTCTGTTCCTGCTGCTGATGTGCGTTTTCGGTGAGCGCACCGTCTGTGCGGAGCGTCTCGCCGGCACTGATGGTGCTGTCCGTGTTCGCTGTGTCGCCGTGCAGCGTGATGCTGTTTCCTGCACGAATTGCGGCGGGCAGGGAGGAGGTGATCGTCTCGGCGGAATGCACATCTGCCGTCTCAATAAATGTCAACAGGTCAATCTTCTGCCCGGCCGCCTGTGCGGTCGTGCGGTTGTATTCCTCGGCCTCACGGTTATATGCGTCGATCTTTTCGTTGAGCGCCGCAAGGACGATGCGGTACTTGGCGTCCCATGCCGCCTGTGTCGGATCTCCATGCGCGGGGCGCGGTGTACTCATGGACGCAACACCGAGTTCTTTGAAGATGGGATCGTCATAGTCATAGTTCGGAGAGGTGTGCCGACGAGTTCTGCGGGAACGGGTGCTTCTCCTGCGGCGATTTCAGCAGGAGTGGGCTGTTTGATCTCCTCATAGGGCGGCGTGCTCGTAGATGGGCTTTTTTTGGCGATGTGACTGTGGTATGCCCCATAGCCACTGTCGATATTCCGAAACTCCCATTCCGGGAATGCCTTTCCCTGTTCAATATGTCCCGGCTCGTCGATGCGGATCTTGGTGGGATTGACGGCTGCGCTTGTGATGGTTCGCTTTGCCGCAAAGGCTGCATTCTCATTCTCTATCTTTGGTGATGTGATGGAGACATTTCCCTGTGCCTCGATACGTGCGCCGCTGTTTTTTTGAGCGTCTCTTCTGCGGTAAGAGCAATGTCCCCACCGGAGTAGAGCAGGGCGTTCCCGGTATTTTGGATCGTGTTGGCACTGACATCGAGCTGACTGTGTGCGGCAATGACGCCCGAAGACTTTGCATCGAGTTCAGCGCGGAGGGCATCCACTACATGCTGCTGTGCATCGTAGGCAGCTTCTGCCTGTCCGATCCTCTCCCGATAGGCAAGGAGGTGTTTGGACAGGTCTGCACGTCTGCGGAAAAACCCAGAGGAGGAAGTGGAGGGCGTTGACAGATCCCTGTGTGCGGCTTCGACCTCTATGGCACGCTGCGAAAGGGTATGAACCTCTGTGGCAAGTCGTGCCTCAAGGGCAGCATCTGTCTCGTTCGTGATGCTTCCGGCATGGATGGTAACGGTATCGCCGTAGATTCTGCCACCGCTTTTGTTGGTCAGTTCTTTTGCACGAATGGAGGTATTCTGTCCTCCATAGATAAGATTCGTGTTTTCAATCCTGTCAGCATGTACGGAGAGATCCCTGTCACTGTAGAGTGAGCCTGTGGTTTTGAGGTTGCCGTTCACATCCAGAGAGACGGCCTGCGTGGCGGAAAGCTGTCCCGTGAGATTGACACCAAGCCCCTTTTCCGTGCCGACCATCGTGATACGGTTCGCATACATCCCGCCGATCTCCGCGAGATCAATGGCGTACTGCGGGGCAGTGGATGTTGTTTCTGAGGTGATGGGGAGATGCTTCCGTCCTTGGCGATGCTGTTTTGTCCTGTGACGATCTTTGCATGATTCGCCCAGAGTCCTGCGTTCACTTCGACGGCACGGGCATAGATCTCGGCGCTGTCCGCGCCGCGTGCGTCAAGACCCTTGCCCCGGATGTCGATCCTGCCGTCATCCATGCGAAGCCCTGTATAGCCGCCCGACGGATCGCGCAGGACGTGTCCCGCCGCGAGGATGGCGCGGGAGGCATTCAAAAAGCCGGCGCCATCGGCATAAATCCCGTTCGGGTTTGCGATGATGACGTCGGCTTTCGTGCCCGCCACTTCGAGGAATCCGCGCAGCTCTGAGGGACGGTCGCTCATCACCTCGTTCACGATGATGCGTGCGGGACCGCCGCTGAGGTTCGGATTGCCTTCGATATATCCGGCGAGCTGTGTGTTCGAGAAGAGAAAGGCGTTGTTGAGGATGGCGCCGCGTTCCGGGACGCTGAACGCCTCGTAGCGGTTGACGGAGACGTCACCGCCGTCGGGGCGGGCAATCTGCACGAGAGGGACGCCGCTCGCCGTCTCCGTCACATAGGGCCGCTGCGCCTCGGGTGCAGCGGCATCGGCAACGATGTCTGCGGCAAAAGAAAGAGACGGCTGCAGCGAAAAAGACGCCCAAGGTGAGCCAGCTTGTGATCTTTCGTGCAAGGTCGTTTCTTCTCATATTCGGCATCCTCCTCATGGATTCCTATGCTTATCGCAAAGTGATTTAATGATAACATAATCAATAAGGAATAGCAAGAGGTTGTTTCCGAAAATTAAGGACGTGACTCTTGCCGGTGCTGGACTGTGCCTTTCGAGGAATATGGCGCTGGTCTTTGGCGTCGGACTTTGCCATGAAGTCCTGATCAGTTTTTAGATTCTCGTGTCCAGTTTTTGCTGGCTAGGGTGTGCAAAATCCAGACCTAGGGGGTGCATCGTTGGATTGTATCAAAGTTAGGGGCAAGATGGATGTCTCCAGATGAGAGATTCTGCTCGGGGATGACGACGCGGCTTGTCGAAAAACCGCGCTGCATAAGCTCGTGGTTCATTTTGCCGACGGCTTCATTGATCTCCTTGAGAGCAAGCTCGCGTCCTTCGTAGTCACGGGCGATATGACGCAGGAAATAGAACTTCCCCGATTCATTTTCAAGCACAACTTTGACGATGGGGAAACGAACCGTTTCATCGGCAGGGAGCGTTGAGGAAGGGAGAGATGGCGTATCGACCTCCGTGCGCTCTTGATACAGCCGCTCCTGCCGTGCCGCCTCCTGTGCCCGCGACTGGTCGAGCTGCTCCTGCTGCGAGAGCGGAGTAGCTTGGGCGGTAGAGATGGATAAGGGGAGGATGGCTGCTATGAGCAGGAGGACGGATGGGGGCTTGAGTTGTATCAAGTGACATCACCGTATACTTTCAAAAAAACTCAGCTGTCATGTCTTCGCACATTTGGAATGCTATTGTGAGAATTCCTCGGAGGTCTTCATAGTTGCGGAAATTTGGCAGGTGGTTTCTATTTTCCGGATTCAGCAAATCATATTCTAAATTTGGGAAAGAACCTCCAGCATAATATTTATTATTTTTTTGGCTTCTCGCTGTTTGATATGGGTAGGGGAAAAAGAACAAATGTTTTTTTATGTTCGTACAGCCTTTTACCAATGGACAAATTATGGGATTTGGATGTTGAGATTCAGCTTGCCGCATCCCAGATAGATCATGGTCTTGAAATATTCATCATTTCTGAACCCTCGGGCGCGACGCTTGATGTTTTGTATGATGCTGTTCACCCCTTCCAGAATGGCATTCGTATAGGGGTGCTCGAAATAGTGCAGGATCTCGTCCCAATGATTGCGGATCGTGCCACAAAACTTCTTCATGGGTTCTAGTCTTGCGTGCATCATCCAGCTGCAGAGCTTTTTCAAACGCTGCTCCGCCTCGTCTCGATGGATGGACTGCTCGTAGATTTCCTGCAATTCGATGCGCATGGCACAGGCACGCGCTGTCTTTTGCGGGCAGGGAAAGTTCCCTCCGCGTTGGAAGGCGATATGGATATGCAGTTCCATGGATTCATCTTCTGTGGGCTTGAATTCCACTTGAGATATGCACCAAGGGTGCGGGAGGTTCAAGGCAACGGCGAACAAGCTTCCTGTATCCATGGATAAAAACCGCCTTTCTGTGTCTATCTTCCATGGATATAATTCTATCGGAAGGAAACGCGCTTTTCAAGCGTTACCACAGTAAACAGCGAAAGGCCCTATTTTATTTGCCAAGAAGATAGATATTTCAAGGGGTAAAGCAGATTATTCATCTGCGAAGTTTGAGTATCTAATGTTTTTTTGATGTGCGAAGTTTGCGTTCATGGAAAAAGAACGGTCATGCGAGCATTTGGCTTGCACGACTGTTCTTTTTTTATTTTTCCAGCTTCGTTTGAAGAATTTCCTTGCCAAGGAATCAAAGGTAACGTGAGCAAGAATTCCTCTAAAATCAAGGAGTGCCGACTTTCTGTATTTTGATTGGGGGAATCTTGATGGACATCAACAACATTCACGGCGCAAAAGGCACATCTGTCACAGATGGAACAAGCAGAGGCATTACTTATGGCTACATCCGAGTATCTACTGCCATTCAACATGATGATCGGCAGCGCATGGCTATGGAAGAGTTCGGAATTTCGACGGACTGCCTCTTCGCCGACAAGCAGAGCGGCAAGGACTTCGACCGTCCTGCCTACAACGCGATGATGGCTCGTCTGACAAGCGGTGATACGGTGGTGGTGAAGAGTCTGGATCGGCTTGGGCGCGACTACGAGGAGATGATCCGTCAGCTCGATATCATCACGCGCGAGAAGGATGCCGCCATCATTATCTTGGACATGCCGCTCATCGATACGCGCCGAAAGCAGGGCGACGATCTCACGGGGAAATTTATCTCGAATCTCGTCATCCAGATTTTCTCTTACGTTGCGCACATGGAGCGCAGTATGAACCATCAGCGCACGATGGAGGGTCTGGCGGCCGCACGGGCAAGGGGAGTACGGTTTGGCAGGAGGCCTCTCGAAAAGCCGAAAGGCTATGAGAAAATATGCCGGAAGTGGAAGAACGGCGAAATATCAGAGCGCGAGGCTGCACGGCGCTTGGGCGTATCGCGCCCGACTTTCCATAAGTGGGCGCATGAGTAAGTGGATGTGATGCTTTAGTGTTTAGAGCATCACATCCGCGATGAAGCGTGGGCGGCAGACAATTCATCGGTTTTCTGCCAAAGCCAGAATCCGTGTCCAGTGGTCACAATAGTATAGTAGTCATTCGCTAAAAAACCTCTTGATTCCTGCTAAAATCTTAAAATTTCACTTGGCAGAAAACCGATGGTATATCTGCCATTTTGGATTCTGGAAAGATGCACGGAGCTGTCGATAGAAGGGGATGCAGTGACAAATGGGAAAAAGTGATAAAAAGCTCATCAGCTATCTCCCGCATCGAAATCTGGGTGCCTTGTCGTATATGTGAACCCATCGGAAGATATTGTAAAGGCTTCCATATCTGTTGGGAAGAAAGTCGCAACGGCATTGATGAATATTGAGCCGCACCGAAGGGCGAAAGAATTGGATGGAGTTTGGTGCGGAATAGTCGCTTCGCTTCCCGATGGCATGACCGTCACAGACATGGATGTTTTATTTAATCCCGCTTACGAGATTGATGTTCTGCGCCTTTTGGAAACATCATATCGTCGAAAGCTCTACAGTATTATCTGGCCGGGCAGATACGCGTGTGGGAAACTCACATATAGCGAAATTGGGTATGACGATTATCAAGAATACGATACCAGCGATTATGATATATTATGCGCTTGGTAACTTGAAGGATGAACCACTAAGGAAGTGTCTCTTAGCGGCTTAGATATGACACATGGCATAGGAGGACAGAACCAAATGAAGTATGGCAAACTTATCGATTTTCATCCCATCGAGGATGTCATTCAACTAAAATCCGCTGATGATGTCGCCACTGGGCGCGGCTATGTGGAAAGCTATGTCGTTAGCGATACCATGGCGGATAATCTCGTCAATGCCATGATAAATCAGCTGCAACTTGACGAAGTGGTCGATAACAAGGGCGTATTGGTTGTTGGCAACTACGGCACAGGTAAATCCCATCTTATGTCGGTAGTGTCGGCAATCGCCAGTGACAAAGAAAATCTGCTGCTTCTTAAAAACAAGAAGCTAGCCGCCAGCATGGAATCCATCGCTGGCAGATTCGAGATTTTGCGGATTGAAATCGGTGGCGTTACCATGTCTCTTCGAGAAATTCTTCTTGGCTTCATCGAAGACGATTTCAAGGCACGGGGCATCGAATTTACTGTGCCGGATTTGGATAAGGTACGGGACAATAAAAAACTCATCAAAGATGTCATGCTCGCTTTTGCGGGAAAATACCCGGACAAAGGCTATCTCATCGTGGTAGATGAGTTCCTTTCCTATCTGACTTCCCGCAATACCCAGCAGATTGTCTTGGATTTAGAATTTCTACGGGCATTGGGAGAAATGTGCTCCAAATCTAAAATCAGGATTATTTTGGGTGTGCAGGAGAAAATCTTTGATAATCCCCGCTTTAGCTTTGTATCCGATACGTTAAAACACGTCAGCGACCGTTTCTCTCAAGTTATTATCACCAAGGAAGCTACCTCCTTTGTGGTATCCGAGCGTATCCTGAAAAAGACAGCCGAGCAAAAGGCTCTTATCCGGGAGCATTTGGAGAAGTTCAGCAATTTGTACGAGGGCATGGCTTCACGGATAGATGACTTTGTGGAGCTTTATCCTATTCACCCGGCCTATATCGATGTGTTTAACAAAATTTACATCATTGAAAATCGCCATATTCTGAAAAATATTTCCTTGGCCATAAAGAATGTTTTTGACACGGAAGTTCCCGAAAATGCTCCTGGCATTATTTCCTTCGACGACTATTGGCCGGCAATAAAATCCAATGGTCTCTTAAAGAGCGACGCCACCATCAGCCGGGTGGTGACCGCCAGCAGCCAACTGGAGGATATTATTGACCGTTCCTTCCCCAAGCCCGCCTATAAGGAACTCGCCATTAAGATGATATACGCACTCTCTGTGCATCGGCTTACCACCAACGGTCTTGATGTGCATTTTGGCCTGACCGCCGAGAATATGAAAGACGACCTATGCCTTCATCTGGACATGCCGGAAGAGGATTCCGATTTCCTTTTGGGGATAGTGAAAACTACGCTGAAAGACATCATGGCCACCGTGTCCGGGCAGTTTATCATTTTTAATGATGCCAACAATCAGTATTACATCGATGTGGACAAAGTCGTTGATTATGATGAGAAAATCAAGCAACGGGCGACCATTCTGACGGACGATGACCTGAACCGCTATTTTTATCAGCTGGTGTATGGAGCCTTGGAGTGGGAGAAAAAGCAGTATGTCCAAGGCTTCGAGATTTACGAACGGGATATCAACTGGGCTTCACATAACATCTTCCGTGAAGGGTACCTCTTCATGGGAATTCCGGGAGAACGCAGTACGGCGCAGCCCGAGCGGGATTTTTATATCCACATCATGCCGCCTTATGGGAAAAAGGCTGTTGGCGGCAACAATCTCCCGGACGAAGTTTATTTCTATTTCAAATCCTCGGCAGAATTCAAAGATACCTTATCCCTGTTTGCTGCTGCCAATCTCTTGACTGGAATGAGCGACGGCAAGGACAAGGACGCTTATAAAACCAAAGCCGAAGGTTATAGGAAAAAACTCATTCGCTGCCTAGGCGAGCAGAAAAACACCGCCTTTGAAGTGATGTACAAAAAGAATAAACAGCGTCTCATTGATGTAGTGAAGGGACATTATCGCTCGGATGACACCTTTGGCGACACTGTGGATATGGCAGCCTCCCTGTGCCTTGACGATGAATTTGACGTCAAATATCCGAATTTCCCCGTGATGAAGACCAAGGTCACACGGAAAAACATGATTGAGCTGACGAGGGCGGCTTACGAGCATTTCGCCGGCAGAAAGACCCAGCAATCGGCGCAGATGCTTATGAGCTTTGGCATTCTTGATGGTGACAAGATTCGTCCGGAAGGTTCCATGTACGCCGCTTACTATATCAACATGGTAAAGAAATTGTCGCCCCAAGGCGTTATCAACTACGATGATATATTTGAACCGGAAATCGGTGGCATTCGCTTGGATAAGAAATTCCATATCCCATTTATGTTCACCCCTATTATTTTCCTCGCCATGGTTTACGGTGGTTATGCGGTGATTACCTTGGAAAATGGGGAAACGGTCACGGCTGCGACCCTTGACAGACTCTACAAAATTAGCCCGTCGGATCTATTTGAATTCAAATATCTCTCCCGTCCGGCGCAGATGTCCATGGCGGAGCTAAAGCATATTTTTGAGGTGGTGGGACTGAATCCTGCCATCTTAAACAATCCCAACGAACGGGATAAAGCCGTGGAAGTGCTTCTTAAAATGGCACAAGAACTTTGCAATATAGCCGTCAGAAGCGAGAGCAAACTTGTTGGGCAGTTCTATCTGTGGGGAGAATCCTTAACGAGTGAAAAACTTTTGCAGGAAATGAAAACGGCTTGTTTCAAAATCAAAGACGAATTTGGCAATTATCACGCTCGCTTCAACACGCCAGCAAAGCTGAATAATTTTGCCCTTTCCATGGAGGAAATTGATGATATAGCAGGTCACATTACCGCCTTGAGGCTCATCGAACAGTATGAAAGTTTCAAGACGAATTGCTCTGGGATAGTGGAGTATGTGACAGGCATTGAAGCTCAAGATATCGATGATGGTTTATGCTCGGAAATATCTGCTGCCAAGGATAAATTCCGCACGGCACGGGACAGTGTTGCCGATGGCACTTTGGGCGAGACGGCAGCTAGTGAAGCTGTGAGAGCACTCACTCCTATCAAGGATAAATACATCGATCTTTACTTTGCGGCGCATAAAAAGAAGCGCCTCGGACAGAAGGATGCCAAAAAACGCGGCGAGGTGCAAGAGAGTCTTGCCATGTCGAACCTTCGCAAATTAAAGGTTATCGACATTCTGTCGGCGGCAAAATTTTCTGCCATTGAGGCAGAGTTGGCTTTGATAAAAAAATCTGCTATGATCTTACGCCGGAGGAACTGAAGCACAGCCCCACCTGCCATCATTGCGGCTACCGCATGGGCGAAAAAGGTGGCTCGGTTCAAGGCAAGCTGGAGCAAATCGAAACTCAACTGCAGGAGCTTTTGACGGAATGGGGAGCGACTCTCATCAACACTATTTCTGACCCGTTGGTCAAGAGTCAAGAGAAATTCCTGAGCACGGAACAGGCAAAGGTTATCGAAGATTTCCTTGCCGCCAACAAGCTGCCGGAAGAAGTAGATGAATTCTTTGTACGTAGCATACAGGCTATCCTCAAAAAAACTACGAGCCTGTGATTATTGATGCCGATAAACTTCTCGCCAATTTGGAGCAACTCCCGCCTATGGACGAAAAATCCTTTAAGGATAAGCTGTCCGAGATGGTATCGGTCTACACCAAAGGGAAAGATGCCGCGACGCTACGGATTGTGGTAAAGCGGAGCAGAGATTGATTTTGATAAGAGAAAGTGAGTTTGACATGGAGAAACGGAAACTGACAAAGGAAGATTTGGACAAGGTGCGCCATATTGAAGGCTTCCCTATCGGAAAGGACGAGGACATCATCGCCCTTTCTGACCCGCCCTATTACACGGCTTGCCCGAATCCTTTTATTGCGGATTTTATCAAGGAACATGGGACGCCTTATGACGAGGCTACAGACGATTATCACCGGGAGCCGTTTGCTAGTGATGTGAGTGAGGGGAAGAGCGATGCAATTTATAATGCACACTCCTATCACACGAAAGTTCCTTATAAAGCAATTATGCGCTACATTCTTCATTATACCAATCCAGGAGACATAGTTTTTGATGGATTCTGTGGTACAGGCATGACTGGGATAGCTGCTAATATGTGTGGACATCCTGAAGCGCAATCTATGCAAACACTAAGTGCAGAGATGCCATGTATTAAATGGGGAAATAGAATACCGATTTTGTTGGATTTAGCTCCAATAGCCACACTAATAGCTAATAATTATAATTCCAATATTGATATTGAATCTTTTAAAGAAGAAGCTGAATTTATTATTTCCAAAGCGTTTGAAGAGTGTTCATGGATGTATGAAACTCAGGCATCCGATACCGGGGCGGTTGGAATAATAAATTATACCGTTTGGTCAGATGTTTTCATTTGTCCCAATTGTGGTCATGAAATAATATTTTATGATGTGGCAGTTGATTCCGAAAGTGGGAAGGTATCAGAGGATTTTTTCTGTGACAATTGTGGTGCACGTTTAAAAAAGAAAGATTGTAATATTGCGCTAACATCATATTTTGATACGGCATTAAATATGCCCATTCAGATGGTAAAGCAAAAAGCCTGTTTTAATAAATTATCAAAGCGGCACTAAAAAAACATATTAAAAAGACCTGATATTTACGACTTAAATAAACTGAAGAAAAATAGAGGAGTTGCAAATTCCATATTGGTATCCGACTTTGCGTATGTGTGAAGGTCGAGAAAGTAGGCGTAATGATAAAAATAGGATTGACGCATACACACCATTATTTTTACAGACGGACATTATATGCCTTATCAAAGATATTTGACTTGATTTCAAAGAGCAGGCATTCTCGGCTGCTAAAAAAATATTGTTTACAAGCCAAATAATCAACATAAGCAAGATGAATCGCTTTTAGACCGCAAGTATCATTTCCATACAATCCTTTAAGCGGAACATTGTATGTGGCATCCATGGTTTGTGAAGCTAATCCTTTTGTTGCATACAAAGCGAAAAATAAGAAGTTTAAAGAAGCATTAGCATGCAACAATGGAAACGAGTACCTAATTTCTACTGGCTCGATCACCCAGACTGACTTGCCCAGCAGTTGTGTGGATTATATATTTACGGATCCTCCGTTTGGTGCTAATTTGAATTATTCAGAGCTTAGTTTTCTTTGGGAATCTTGGATAAGCGTTACTACTGATAGCACATATGAAGCAATTGTCAATACTTCAATGGGCAAGCAGCTTACCGACTACCAAAAACTAATGACTCAATGTTTTGCCGAGTATTTTCGCGTTCTGAAGCCGAATAGATGGATGACGGTGGAATTTCATAATTCTAAAAATGCCGTGTGGAATTCTATACAGGAAGCATTGCAGATCGCTGGATTTATAGTAGCTGATGTGAGAACACTTGATAAGCAACTGGGGAGTTTCAAGCAGGTAACAAATACATCAGCGGTCAAGCAAGACCTTGTTATATCAGCCTATAAGCCATCAACTGCGTTCACCTCCATCTTCACACAAAACGCTGGCACCGAGGAAACTGCTTGGGCATTCGTCCGCCAGCATCTCGCCAATCTCCCGGTGGTAGTTAAATCTTCCGGCAAAATCGAAACCGTTACCGAACGGCAGGCATTCTTACTCTTTGACCGCATGGTGGCATACCACATCATGCAGGGACTTCCCGTGCCTATTGATGCCGCCGACTTCTACAAAGGGTTGGATGACAGATTCTTGAAGCGTGATCGTATGTATTTTCTCCCCGATCAGGTGAATGAATACGATCTCGCCCGTAGCAGTATGGAACTAGAAAAAGCGGATATTGCGCTATTCGTAACCGACGAGAAATCCGCTATCGGCTGGCTCTATGTGCAGTTGGATGAGAAAAACGGCGGCAAGCGGCAAACCTATCAAGTTTTGCAGCCCAAATTCATGCAGGAAGTTAGGACAGTCAAAAGGACGGAGAAAAATGCCGGAGCTCATTACCATGCTGGAAGAGAATTTCCTGGAGGACGACAGCGGCGCATGGTATGTGCCTGACCTCGCCAAGAGCGGTGACGTAGCAAAACTCCGGGAGAAAAATCTCCTGAAGGAATTTCAGGAATACCAAGCTACCAAGGGAAAACTCAAAGTGTTCCGCTCCGAGGCTATTCGAGTGGGCTTTGCCAAGCTCTGGAAGGACAAGGAATACAAGGCTATTGTGGCATTGGCGGAGCGTCTGCCGGAAGAAACCGTGCAGGAAGACCCCAATATCTTGATGTACTATGATATCAGTTTAAGCAGGGTGTAAACTACAAACACAAACGTCCACTTTGTGGACGTTTGTGTGTCGTCCCTTAATGAAAGTTAGCCAATCAGTCTGCCCTTCGGCTTGATTTTTTTGGAATTTCATAGTAACCTGCGAGAATGAGGGAGAGCGGAATGTTGAAAAATCGGCGATACGGTCTTTGATATCGGAAACGGTGTTAAAGTACAAGTTTTAGAGCGCATCGAGGCGTGGGGATTTGTGTCCTATCGGGTATTTAATCCCGCTATCGGAACGGTGTACAAAGTGACGGAGGAAGAACTGACGACGGGCGGAAATACCGTTCACTACGACAAGAATTATCTGCGTTATGTGACGCTCCTTGCCAAAATCAGAAACGAAACCGCTGGCGGTCTGCTCTCGTCTCTTGCCAGCGGCGTGATTCCTCTTCCTCATCAGCTTCATGTGCTGAACCGTGCTTTGGCGCGTAATACCATTCGCTATATTTTAGCGGACGAAGTCGGCTTGGGAAAAACTGTCGAGGCCGGTATGGTAATCCGGGAGCTAAAGGCTAGAGGACTAGTCCGTCGTACATTGGTAGTCTGTCCCACAGGATTGGTAACCCAATGGGCTGCCGAGATGCAGGAAAAAAATTCCACGAAAAAAATTTCAGATTATCCTGCCATCGGATTTCGATACCATTCGGCGGCTCACGGATAGTGATGATGTGTATGGGCAATACGACCAGATTATCTCACCCATGGATTCCATCAAGCCGTTGGAGAAGCGAGTGGGATGGAGCGAAGAGAAAATCAAGAAATACAACGAGGAACGCATATATTCCATCATCAACAGTGGCTGGGACTTGATTATCATTGATGAGGCGCACCGGGTGGCAGGGTCTTCAGCAAAAGTGGCGCGATACAAGATGGGGACGCTCCTTGCCAAATCAAGCCCCTATATTCTGCTTTTGTCAGCAACGCCCCACAGCGGAAAAACCGAGCCGTTTTTGCGACTCGTCCGCTTGCTGGACAAGGATGCCTTCCCGAACGCCGAATCTATTGTCAAGGAACAAGTGGCTCCATTCCTCATCCGCACGGAAAAAAGAGAAGCCATTGACAACAACGGGAATCTGCTCTTTAAGAACCGTATCACGAATTTGGTGCTTTTAAATTGGGATGAACGCCACACATATCAGCGACAGCTTTATCAGATGGTGACGGATTATGTCGCCAAGGCCTATAATCGGGCTTTGCGGAATCGCAAGAAAAATATGTGCCTGATTTTTCTTTTAATTATCATGCAGCGCATGGTCACCAGCAGTACAGCAGCAATCCGCCGCGGCTTGGAGCGGCGGATTGCTGTACTGAACAGCCAGGAAACGCGGCTAAGTTCGCTGACGGAAGAAGATTTAATCGACCTCAATATTGAGGATGATGTGGAGGAAGCTCTGGCCGCCATGTCCCTTGACAATAACCGAGAAGCAGAGGAACTGTCTGCCATTATTGAGGTAGCGAGACAAGCTGAATTTCAGTATCAAGATGCCAAAGTGGAAAAACTTTTGAACTTGGTGGACACCATGCTGGCAAATGACCCGCAACAAAAAATCATCATTTTTACTGAATTTGTGGCAACTCAGGAATACCTTCGCAAGCTTTTCATGCGAAAAGGGCGCTCGGTGTCCGTATTAAACGGAAGTCTGACCATCGAGGAGCGCAATGCCGCTTTGAGAGAGTTCAGGGATAAAAAGCAATATTTTTCATTGCCACGGATGCCGGCGGCGAAGGTTTGAACCTCCAGTTCAGCAATATCATCATTAACTACGATTTGCCGTGGAATCCTATGAAGATTGAGCAACGATGCGGACGCGCCGACCGTATCGGACAGACACGGGATGTTGAAGTTTATAATTTCATCATTGAGGATACCGTTGAAAACCGTGTGCGGGAAGTTTTGGAAGAAAAACTCTCGGTCATCTTCGAGGAAATGGGCGTAGATAAATATTCCGACGTGCTGGACGGCGAGGCGGCAGAAATTGATTTTACCGACGCTTATATGCGTTCCATCAGCTACCCGCAAAAACTGGAAGATGCTCTTCGGCCTATCGAATCGGAAGTCAAGAAGCAAATGGAGGATAACAAGAAATACAAGGATGTCATTCGTGAGGAGAAGGATTTAGGGGAACTTGTTGGCAAAGAGTCAAATTTCGATGTGGCAGATGCTCTGCATAAAATGCTTCACTATTATGATGCTTGGCAAGGCAAGGAATCCACCATGTTGGAACTGGAACATATTGGCATTAACGATGAGAAAATAACTCGCCACCTAAACACCGAAATACTGCATGACAGGCAAAATTCTTCCTTATCCGTAGAAATTGAGGAATTTCCCAACGAATCCGGTTATTTTATGCTGTGGGAACTATCCATTACCGACAGCAGGAGTGATGTGCGCATTATTCCCGTCTTCATCAATGATGAGTTGGTGCTGCGGCCAATGGCGGGCAAGAAAATCATGGATGTATTTCTCTCGGCAGCTTCTGTTATATGTACATCCCAGACCGAGGCGCCAGATGATGCGGTATGCACGAAACTTGAGGAGATTAGCCGAGAATTTGCCTATGATACATTCTGCGATATGAAGGACAAATACCTAAAAAAGAACCAGGAAGGCTACGACAAATATATGTATGCACTCAAAATCAGGACGGAGGCTGCTGAGCAAATAGGCATTGATAATATCAAACAAGCCCGTCTAAAGCGGTTGCAGCGAGAAAAGGAAACTATCGAACAGAGCTACGTCAAAGGGAAACACGTATTTCCCGATTTTCGGTTAATCATGCTCGTTCATTTGGAGGAATAACCATGCTGGCGGCATATATTTACGAGAGGGTTGGTGCCGAATATGAAAATCGCATACTTCTTTATGATGGGGATGCCCTTGAGGAAAAAACATCATTCAGCAATTACTTTTCCCAAAATGGTTTTACGGTAATACACTATATGGATGATTTGCATCTTCGTGCCTTGCATAGCGAGGTCATTTATTCTGTGGAGGGAAAAATATCTGCTGATTGCGTCGAAGGATTGTTATATTCCGTATGATGTGATTAGACGATTCCACTCCTTCGACATATCTTTGCAACAACTGTTTCCAAAACTAAATGCTGAAGTCCTGCGTGATAATCCGTCCCTTGATTTGAATTTGTTGGCAAAAGCCTATGCCAATAATTTCTATGACTTGAAGGAAGCGAAGAAAACCCTTGAGTTTGTTCGAGAATCTGTTTACGCCGAGGATAATATTCGGGAATATATGCTTGCAGAACATGAAAAGCTTATTCAGATGTCAGAGTCGTCGAGAAGCTACACAGACTGGTTTCGTATTGCCGAAAAGAAAGCCAAGCTTGGTATCATGGCGGCGAGAATTGGCGATACTCTAAATGATGAGACAATAGAAAAACGCTTTCAAGCATTTCTTTTGGCTGCATATAAGGCGCTGTCCAGCGAACTTAACGAAGAAAGCCCGGTACTTCTTAGCCGGACGATGGAATATATGCTTGAAGAGAGCAGTGGCCGCAGCAAATTTGCTATCCTTGTGATGGACGGGATGTCGGAGTTTGACTGGCAGATTTTCGCCGATCAGTTTAGGGACATACGATATACGAAATCCAGCGTATTCGCCATGATTCCCACCACCACTTCTGTATCAAGGCAATGTCTGCTTGCAGGCAAATTTCCGGCAGGACTTCGCTCCCCTTGGAATCAAAGCAAAGAAGAAGCGGAATTTAGAGCCGCTGCAGAGAGAATGGGATTCAAGCCACGGGATATACAATATGCGCGAGGATTTGAGCCAAGTATCGGCTCAGGCGTGAAATGCGCCGCCGTCATTATAAACGATGTGGATAATATCGTTCATGCCCAGCAATTTGGAAGGCAGGGAATGCTCAGAGATATTACAGCCTTAAGTGATACGGGACAACTGAAAGCACTGGTTCAAACCCTTCTTGACAAGGGCTTTGATGTGTATATTACCGCGGATCATGGCAACACGTTATGCAGAGGGATAGGAAAGACACCGCAAACAGGCGTGGTAACAGCCACCAAGAGCCGCCGCATGATGGTATTAAAAAATATTGCCGATAAGAAAATGTTTTTCCAAAAGTATGGTATGGTAGAATTTCCGGAGGCGTATCTACCTAAAGAGTATGATTATTTGGTGTGCAAAGCGGGAGAATCATTCGACAATAAGGGACAAACCGTGATGAGCCACGGCGGGATTACGATTGACGAGGTAATTGTTCCCTTTATAAAGATTAAAGCGGAGGATAATTGATGGCACGTACGATTGGACTCTCACAGAAGCTAAAATTGACATGGCTTAACAAGTCTGTCGACCTGCTTTTCGAAGATTTATCGGAAAAAGACTACAAAAAAATTTTGACGGATTATCTGTCTTATGAGATAGAAAGTCCAACGACATTACGAAAAACCTGTCGAAATCTCATGTTGGTTTGGTTTTATGAAGATGGATTTAGAACTAATGAAATTCAGGAATTGGCCGCAAATCTTATAAGAAAAACATCCCGAAGATGCCGTTGCAGTTCATTGGTGTATGCTTATGCTTACCTTCCCTGTTTTTTTCACGATGTTTGTCACATAATCGGCAGGGATGTCAGATTTTGACGACATTATAAGTCTGCGCAAGCTAAAACAAAAAAACTCTATGGGGAGTGTATAATAGTTTGTGTAAAAGCCAAATTCGTTGATACGGTTCGAGCCCGCTCCGGGCATCCCATAGGAGGGTTTATTCCAACATGGCAAAACGCAAAATGATTCCCACTCCCGCAGACAATATCGCCAAGCAGATCATGGAAACCTACCAACCCCAAGACGCACAGGAAATCCAGGATGTCGTCAAACGTATCTTCGCGCCCATCTTCGAGGCGGCGCTCAAAGGAGATGCAAAACCATCTCGGCTATGCCGACCATGAACATACGGTGTCGGGAGGCAATGCCCGCAACGGCTACTCCGAAAAAACGCTCAAGACGACCTTGGGAGAAGTCCCCATCCACGTGCCCCGTGATCGCCAAGGCACATTCGAGCCGCAGATCGTCAAGAAGCACCAGCGTGATGTCTCTTCCATTGAAGGCAAGGTTCTCGCCCTGTACGGGCGCGGCATGAGCCAGCGCGACATCGCCGCCACTGTCGAGGACATCTATGGTTTCAAGATGTCGCATGAACAGATTTCCCATATCACGGACTGCATCATGGAGCAAGTGAAGGAATGGAGAAACCGTCCGTTGAAGCCATTCTATCCGTTCGTGTTCGTCGATTGCCTGTACGTCTCACTGCGCACGGAGCGCGGCATCCAACAAACGGCGGTGCACGTCGTCCTGGCTTACGATATGGATGGGCGCAAGGATGTGCTCGGGCTTTGGATCAACGAAGTCGAGAGCAAGCATGCATGGATGCAGGGTTTTTGACGAACTCAAGTCGCGCGGCTTGGAAGCCATCGGCTTTCTCTCCATGGATGGCGTGACGGGTCTGGAAGACGGTGCGCGAGCGATCTTCCCACAGGTGGTCGTGCAGCGATGCATCGTACATCTGGTTCGCAACTCCATCCGGTATATTCCCCGCAAAGATTGGAGTCGTTTCACGAAGGATCTCAAAGCTATATACGGCGCGGTGAATGCTCGTCAGGCACGCGAGCGATTCGAACAGTTCCAGAAAGATTGGGCGAGCTATCCCGGGGCTGTCGCCGTATGGCAGAACAACTTCACGCATGTCGAGCAACTGTTTTTCTTACGGCAGCGCCGTGCGCAAGGTCATGTATACGACGAACGCGATCGAGAGCGTGAACTCCAGCTTCCGCAAAGTCACGAAGAAGGGTTCTTTCCCGAACGAGGATGCTGTGTTCAAGCTGCTGTACTTACGGGTGCAGGAGCTTTACCAGAAATGGTCAGGGCGCAGGATACCAAACTGGGCGCTCGTTCGCAACCAACTGTTGATGGATGAGCGTATGGCGAAACTCATGGAACACTATGATACGACATACTGAAAAGTGATTTACACAAAAACTCTTGACACACCCACTCTATGATGAATGGGGAGAAAAAGGAAACTCTTTGCAAATCTGCAGAAAAAATTATTCACATTATGAAAGATATGAATGCAGTCGAAACGGAACGACCGGGCAATTATCGTGTAGTGTTTCATAATGTAAGGAATGACGATATCACAGCCCTTATGCTCAAGGCTGCCATGCTTTCAGGCGGTAGGGATTATTACAATGCCAATGATTTATCTGCTCTTGAAGTTTTGTTCCCTTTTCAATATAAAGTTAAACGGGAAGATTTTATGAATGACGCAGCTTTTTCTGTAAATAATTTTGGTGGGGAATTGACTGTAACCGTTAATGGCATCTAAAAAGCGGAGGCGAGAAAATCATCTCCGCTTTTTAGTCATCATAGCTGTCATCAAAATTGCTTCCGCTAGCATTGCCGTTTGACTTTTCTCGTCTCCTATGATATTATCTTACGGTAAATGTGTGCGTCTTTCGCACGTCATTTTTCAACCGCTCGACGAGGTTCGATGAAACGGCTTTGCCGTACCGCAGTCGGCGAGTAACACGCAGGGAGGTGTTTTTCATGTACGCTATTATCAAGACCGGAGGCAAGCAGTACCGCGTTGCCGAGGGCGATGTCATCTGCATCGAGAAGCTCGACGCGGAAGAGGGCGCGAACGTGACGTTCGATGATGTTCTTACGGTTGTTGACGGCGATGCCGTCAAGGTCGGTCGTCCGCTCGTCGAGGGCGCGAAGGTGACGGGCAAGGTGCAGACGCAGGGCAAGGGCAAGAAGATCCGCGTCTTCAAGTACAAGGCGAAGTCGAACTACCGTCGTCGCCGGGGTCATCGTCAGCCTTTCACGAAGGTCGTTATCGAAAAGATTGAGGCTTGATGATCGAGATCGAGATCGAGCGACAGAATGGGAAAAATATCGGGCTGCCGGGTCAAGGGGCACAACGGCGTCTATGGCGCCGACATCGTCTGCGCGGGGGTTTCCTCGATCGTGCAGACAGCACTTCTCGGCATAGGGAAGCATCTGCATCGCGAGGTAAGCTATCGTGTCGCGAGCGGGGACTTCTTCCTGAAGCTCAAGGAAGCGCCCGACGATTTCACCGAAGCCGTGTTGGAGACAATGCGGCTGGGGTTGGAGGAGATCGAAAAGATCGAGCCCGACGCCGTGAAGATTGCATACAAAGAGGGGTGAGATCTATGTTTCAGTTTGATTTGCAGCTTTTCGCACATAAGAAGGGCGTGAGCAGCACGCGCAACGGCCGCGACAGCGAGTCCAAGCGTCTTGGCGTCAAGGAGCACGCGGGAACGCTCGTGACGGCGGGCAGCATCCTCGTGCGCCAGCGCGGCACGCACTTCCATCCGGGAGTACAATGTGGGCATCGGCAAGGACGATACGCTTTTCGCCAAGGTGGCAGGCAAGGTCGCTTTCGAGCGCAAGGGTCGCTACAACCGCCGGTCAGCGTTTATCCGTTGGCCTAAGGAATCACTGATGAGATGAGGCTCGTCAAGATGACGGCGCCGAATTTATCCGTGCTTCTTTGATATGTTGCAAGATGAAGAGTACCTGCGCCTTTTGCGACGCAGGTATCTTTTTCTATCTGTGGTTTTTTCGAGCGCTTGGCGCTCATGCTTCATCGTCGGAGGTTTTCTGCGGCGATGAGACATGTGCATCAAGGGCGGGGAGACGAGGCGGACGTCATGTTTGAAAGGAGGCAGCGATGCAGTTCATCGATCGTGCAAAAATCAGCGTGAAGGCGGGGGACGGCGGCAAGGGAAAGTCGTCGTTCCGCCGCGAGAAGTTCATTCCCAAGGGCGGCCCTTCGGGCGGCGATGGCGGACGCGGCGCGGACATCGTCTTCGTCGTCGACCGCAACATGAACACCCTGCTGGACTTCCGCTATCATCGGAAGTTCAAGGGAAAGGACGGCGGCAACGGGGATATCAAGAACATGACGGGAGCGAACGCCGAGCCGTGCCGCATCAAGGTGCCGCCGGGAACGCTCGTCAAGGATGCGGAGACGGGCGCGGTGCTCGCCGATCTCACGGAGGTCGGGCAAGAGGTCGTCATCGCGAAGGCGGGGCGCGGCGGGCGCGGCAACGCACGCTTTTCCAACTCTGCGAACCGTGCGCCGACGTTTGCGGAGCTTGGCGAGCGAGGGAGAGCAAGGAGCTTTTGTTGGAGCTCAAGCTGCTCGCTGACGTCGGGCTCGTCGGCTATCCGAGCGTCGGCAAGTCGAGTCTCATCACGGCGGTTTCGGCGGCGCGTCCCGAGGTCGCCGCCTACCATTTCACGACGCTCGTGCCCGTGCTCGGCGTCGTGCAGACGGACTACGAGAAGAATTTTTGTCATGGCGGATATCCCGGGACTCATCGAGGGTGCGGCGGACGGCGCGGGACTCGGGCATGATTTTCTGCGGCACGTTGAGCGCACGCGGCTCATCCTGCATCTCGTCGATGCGTCAGGCATCGAGGGGCGCGATCCTGTAGAGGATTACTACCGCATCAACGCGGAGCTGAAGAAGTACAGCGAGAAGATCGCCTCGCGCACGCAGATCCTCGTCGCGAACAAGATGGATCTGCCCGAGGCGGCGGAGAACCTGCCGCGTCTGGAAGCTCTCGCCGAGAAGGAGGGCATCCGCCTCTTCGCGGTTTCGGCGGCGGCGCACCAAGGATTGAAAGAGCTCATCGACTATGTGGGTGAAACGCTCGAAAACATGAAGGAGGAGCCGCAGGAAGAAGCCGAGGAGGTGCGCGTCTATGATGCCTCGCTCGATGCGGAGGCGGCTGAAGATGTCGTGACGATCACGCGCAACGACCGCGCGGATTTCATCGTCTCGAACAAGGCGCTGGAGAAGCTCGTCGCGATGACGAACTTCGGCAACGACGAGGCGGTGCGCCGCTTCCAGTATATCTGGCGCATGAAGAAGATCGATGCGCGTCTCAGGGAGCGCGGCATCCGGGAGGGCATGACGGTTCATATCGGCGATATGGGTTCGAGTATCGCGAGTAGTCGGAGCTTGTGGGGAGGCATCGTGGAATGAATGCACGCGAACGCTTGCGCGAGGCGAAGCGCGTCGTCGTCAAGGTCGGCACGAGCACGCTCGTGCGCACGTCGGGGAAGCCTGATTTCCGGCGCATGGATCGCCTTGTGCGCGAGATCGCCGACCTCAAGAATGAGGGGCGCGGATGGTGCTGGTAAGCTCGGGCGCCATCGTCATCGGCATGGACAGCATCGGCCTTCGGCAGAAGCCAGCGGAGATTCCCGCGCGCCAAGCCTTGGCGGCCATCGGGCAGTCGAGCCTCATGACGCTCTACAAGAAGTTTTTCGCCGACTATGGGCAGACGGCGGCGCAGGTGCTCCTGACGAAGGAGAATGCCGCGCGTCACCATCAGTACGCCAATTCACGCAATGCGCTTCTGGAGCTTCTCTCCATGGGCGCCGTGCCCGTCATCAACGAGAACGACGTCGTCGCGGTCGACGAGATCAAGATCGGCGACAATGATACGTTGTCGGCGACGGTCGCGACGCTCATCGACGCCGACGCGCTGCTCATCCTCTCGGACATCGACGGGCTTTATACGGCGAATCCGCAGGAAGACAAGACAGCGCGATGGATTCCCCGAAGTCGCGGAGATCACGCCCGCGATCGAGGCGCATGGCGGGCGGCGCAGGCTCTTCCTTCGGCACGGGCGGCATGGCGACGAAGATCGAGGCGGCGAAGATCGCCGTGAACGCGGGCGCGACCTTCGTCATCGCGCCGAGCGCGAGGAACGATGTGATTTCCGCCGTCCTCGCGGGCGAGCCTGTGGGCACGGTGTTTTCCGCGAAGGAAGCGCACCTCAGGCAGCGAAAGAGTTGGCTCGCCTTCGGCAAGCGCATCGCGGGCGACGTCGTTGTCGACGAGGGCTGCGAGGCGGCGATGCGCGCACACGGATCGAGCCTGCTGGCGGCGGGTATCGTCGCCGTCGAGGGCGATTTCGCGGCGGGCACGACGGTGCGCGTGCTGTCTGCGCGTCAGCAGGAGATCGCGCGCGGCATCGTCAACTACAGCGCGGCGCAGATCGCGAAGATCGCGGGGAGACAGAGCCGCGATTTTGCAAAGCCTCATCGAGGGCGAGATCCGCGACGAGGTCATCCATCGTGACAACATGGTCCTGATGGTCTGATTTCTTGCTCTAGGGCAGCGGTATTTTGGGAGGGGTTCTTCATGGACATCGAGGCGTTGGTCAGGGAAAAGGCACAAGCGGCGAAGGAGGCGTCGAGACTTCTGGCAGTCATGAAGCCTGAGGACAAGAACAGGGCGCTTTTATGCCATGGCGGATATGCTCGAAAAGAGGATGCGTCTCATCTTGGACGCGAACGCTGAAGATCTCGAAGAGGCGCGCACGAGAAAGGACGTCAAGCGCTCTTGCCTCGACCGCCTCATGCTTGATGAGAGCCGCATTCATGCGATGGCGCAGGGCCTGCGCGAGACGGCGGCTCTTGCCGATCCCATCGGGCGCGGCGACTTCTCCACCGTGCGCCCGAACGGGCTTGAGATCCGTCGCGTGCGCGTGCCTCTGGGCGTTGTCGGCATCATCTACGAGGCGCGTCCCAACGTGACGGCGGACGCGGCGGGACTTTGCCTGAAGTCGGGAAACGCCGTGCTGCTGCGCGGCGGCTCGGAAAGCGATTCGCTCGAATTCGGCGATCGCGTCGCTGCTCGTGCAGGCAGCGCAGGGAGGCGGGCGTTCCGCAAGGTGCGCTCGGCTTCATCGACTCGACGGACAGGAAGGCCGTCGAATCGATGATGCACCTCGACGGCCTCTTGGATGTCGTGATTCCGCGCGGCGGGGCGGGATTGATCCGTGCCGTGGTGCAGCAGAGCACGGTGCCCGTCATCGAGACCGGCTGCGGCGTCTGCCATACCCTCGTCGACGAGAGCGCGGATTTCGCCATGGCGGAGAAGATCGCCCTGAACGCGAAAGTCTCGCGCCCGTCGGTGTGCAATGCGATGGAGACCCTGCTCGTGCATGAAGGAATCGCCGGAGACTTCCTGCCGCGCATCGTGCCTTCGATGGAAGCGGCGGGCGTCGAGGTGCGCGGCTGTGAAAAGGCGCGTGCCGTCTGCACGTCGATCAAGGAGGCGACGGAAGAGGATTGGTCGACGGAGTACGGCGAGCTCATCCTTTCTGTCAAGGTCGTGCGCGATCTGGCGGAAGCCATCGCGCACATCAATCGCTACAATACGGGACACTCGGAGACGATCGTCACGAACGACGTCAAACATGCGCATCGCTTCCGGGGCGGAGGTCGACGCGGCGGCAGTCTACGTCAATGCCTCGACGCGCTTCACGGATGGCGGCGAGTTCGGCTTTGGCGCGGAGATCGGCATCAGCACGCAGAAGCTTCATGCGAGGCCCATGGGACTTCTGGAGCTGACTTCGATGAAGTATCTGATCTACGGCGAAGGGCAGGTGCGCGAATGAACGGACTTCTTGGCTGCGCACGCGCACTGCAGCAATATCTTTCGACGGACAAGGGCGCGCATGATTTCTACGATGCACTGCGCGCCGTCTTCATCATCGTCTTGAGCATGGCGGCGGCGCTGGCTGTGACGATCTTTCTTTTCGGTTGAGCCGCGCGGGGCGACGGGTTTGTTCTGCACAGGAGGATGTTTGTCGCATCCTGTCGCGGAGGTGAGGTCATGACGAAGGCGAAGAAGCGTGTCGGCATCATGGGCGGCACGTTCGATCCCATCCATATTGGGCATCTGGTGATCGCGGAGGCAGCGCGCGAGACGCTGGGACTCTCGCAGGTGATCTTCATTCCCGCAGCGCAGCCGCCGCACAAGACGGGACGGAAGGTCGCGGCGGCGGAACATCGCCTGCGCCTGACCCAGCTCGCCGTGGAGGGCAATCCCCATTTCTGTGCGCTCGATCTGGAGATGAGGCGCGAGGGACAGTCCTACTCGTATGATACGCTGCGCGCACTCGTCGAGGAGCATGGCGAGAGCACGGACTTCTACTTCATTGTCGGCGGGGATGAGCTTGATACCATCTTCACATGGCATCGCGTGTCCGAACTTTTCTCTCTCTGCCATTTCGCGGCGGCAAAGCGCAAGGGGTCGCCCATTCGCTTGGACGATGTGCGCGAGCGGCTGGGCGAGGAAGTGCTCGCGCGCATCCATCCCGTAAATACGCCGGAGCTTGAGATATCGTCGACGGACATCCGCCGCCGCCTGCGGGAAGGACGTTCGATCCGCTACCTCGTGCCGGAGAAAGTTGAAGCCTGCATTTACAAGGAAGGTCTGTATTCATGAATTATGAGGCGATGAAAGAAGAGCTCTCCCGACGGCTGCAAAAGAAGCGTTACGAGCATTCTCTCGGCGTTGCAGACACCGCCGCCATGCTGGCGGAGCGTTTCGGTGCGGACGTGGAGAAGGCGCGCGTTGCAGGGCTTTTGCATGACTGCGCGCGCGAATACAAGACGGAGGATCTCGCCTCGGAAGCGGCACGGCGTTCGATCGACTGTGGCGAGGTCGAGCGCACGATGCCGCTCCTTTTGCATGCTTATGTGGGCGCGAGACGTGCGCAGGAGGTCTACGGCGTGACAGATCCTGAGATCTTGCAGGCGATTTGGCGGCACACTGTCGGCGGCGAGCATATGACCACGCTCGACAAGATCGTCTACTTCGCCGACATGATCGAGCCGCAGCGCGACTACCCCGAGGTCGGCGCCCTGCGGGAACTTTCGCGCACGGCAAGCCTCGACGCGATGGTGCTGGCGGGGCTTTCCCAGTCGATCCTCTTCGTGCTGCAGACAGGGCGACTCATCCATCCGGCGACGGTGGCGGCGCGCAACGAACTTCTTCTCTGCGCTCGTGCAAAGAGAGGCGCGCGCCATGACGCGGAAAGTGAAGAGCCGCACGCAGGAGAACATTCGCCTGAAGCGCAAGGAACAGGCGCGCCGCCGCCGCATCGCGCGCGCGCGCCTGCTCGTGCTGATGTTCTTCCTGAGCATATTCATCGCTGTGCTCGCCGTCGCAGGCTACTTCCTCTATGGCATCGGGCACGGCATCTATCAGGAGATCGACGCCGTCTATCAAGGGTATGAAGCGCGGCGGCAGGTGCGCGATCGCCATGTCGATGCGAAGTTCGACGGCTATACGAACGTGCTCGTGCTCGGCATCGACGACGGCGCCGATGAGAACGGCACGGAAGGGAAACATGCCGACACGATCCTGCTTCTCAGCATGGAAAACGCGACGGGAAGCCTGCGCGCGATCACGGTGCCGCCCAACATGATCGTCCATCTGCCGCAGAAGGGCGACGAGATGCGCGCGACCGACCTCTACATGCATGGCGGCGCACCGACGATGGTGCAGGCGATCTCGGATCTTTTGGGCGTTTCGATCCACCAGTATGTGACGCTCGACACGCAGGCTCTCGCCGACCTCGTCGATGTCCTGGGGGGCGTCGACCTCTATGTTGAGGACGAGATGAACTACGACGATCCGGAGGCCGGGCTTTCCATTCATATCCCCAAAGGATTCCAGCACATGGACGGCGATACAGCGCAGAAATATCTGCGCTACCGCAGCTCGGAGCTTGGCGAGGTCGGCAGGCTTCACCGCCAGCAGCGCTTCGCCAAAGCGCTCTACGAAAAGTTCCTGCAGGTCGACACCATCCCGAAACTGCCCGATGTGGCGGACATCTTCAAGTACCGCATGACGACGAGCGCGGAGATCTTCGACTCGGCGCGACTCGCGAAGGTCTTGAAAAATCTCGGCAGCGAGCCGCCCAAGACGCTCATCTTGCCCGTGACGCAGCGCGATGGCTATTGGCTGCCCGACCAGGCCGCGATTCGGCAAAAGATTGCAGAATTATTCCCTGAATCGGTGAAGCATGAGGGAGAAAATGACGATAATAAGTGAAGAGCAGTAGGAGGCATGAATCTTGAGCAACACACCGGAAGAAACCGGCCGGGCGATCGCCAAGGCTGCGAGCGACAAGAAGGCAGAGGACATCGTCATCATGCGCATGACGGAGCTTACGACGGCAGCGGACTACTTCATCGTCTGCTCGGCGAACACGGCGACGCAGGTGCGCGCCATAGCCGACAACATCGAAGAAGAACTGGAGAAGATCAAAAAGCCGTACCTGCATAAGGAGGGCTACCGCGAGGGCGAATGGGTGCTCCTCGATTACGGCGACTGTGTCGCGCATGTGTTCATGACGGAAAGCCGCGCGTTCTACGCACTGGAAAGGCTTTGGAGCGATGCGCCCCTCACGCGGTACGAGGACTAGCCCATGATGGAAAGAAAGCGCAGGAAGTATGGCCCGAGCACGGTCGCTCGCCTTCGCGTCGTGCGCCTGGGCGAGTTCGGCGCCTTCCTCGATGCCGAGACGGGCAGCACTTCGGACGACATCCTGCTGCACAAGACGCAGCAGACGCGCGAGGTGACGGTCGGCGAGGAAGTCGACGTGTTCCTGTACCTCGACCCCAAGCACCGCCTGACGGCGAGCATGAAGGTGCCGCGCATGAAGGAGGGGCAGGTCGCGCGCCTTTCCGTCATCAACGTGAGCCGCGATGGAGCTTTCCTCGATGTCGGTGCGGAGCGCGGCATATTCCTTCCCTATGCGGGCATGAGGGGCAGGCCGCAGGTCGGCGAGGTGGTCTGGGCGAAGCTCTACACGGACAAGTCGGGCAGGCTCGCCGTGACGATGGAGGTCGAAGATGAGCTTCGGCGTGCCTCGAAGCCCGCGACGGATGTGCGCGTCGGTGCGCATCTCGCAGGCTCGGTCTACAACATCACGGAGAGCGGCGCATTCATCTTCACGGACGAACGTTACATCGTGTTCGTCGCGCACAAGGAGATGCAGGAGCGGCCGCGCGTGGGCGCGAAAGTCACGGTGCGCATCACCTATGTTCGTGCTGACGGCAGACTCAACGGTTCCTTGCGCGAGCCGAAGGAGAAGGCGCTCGTCAGTGACGCCGAGCGGATCTTGGACTACCTGGAAAACCACAAGGGCAGGATGCCTTACAGTGACAAGACGACGCCGGAAATCATCAAGGCGAAGTTCCAGATCAGCAAGGCGGCGTTCAAGCGGGCTATCGGACATCTGCTCAAGGCAGGGCGCATCGAGGAGAAGGATGGCTGGACGCTGCTCGTGGGCAGGCCGTCGGACGCCGATGACGAAGGCGCGTGAAAATAATCGACGATTCTTGCAAATAAAAGAAGGATTTTAAACCTTTTTAACGAATTGTTTCTTTGATCAAGTATCAAATCTAGGGGGCGGATTTTTCATGGCAGACGGAAAAGACGAGAAGAAGGGCATTTTGCTGGAAACCGGCACAAATGAATTTGAAATCATCGAGTTCAACATCGGCGCTGTCAATTACGGCATCAACGTCGCGAAGGTGCGCGAGGTCATCAAGGCTTCCGACTTCCCCGTGACGGCAATGCCGCAGGCGCATCCGTACATCAACGGACTCTTCACCCTGCGCGGCAGGGCGGTGCCGCTCGTCGATCTGCCGCGCGCTCTCGGCGTGATGAGCGGACAGGCGGCGGGACGTTCGCAGAACATCATCGTGACGGAGATCAACGGCTACGATATGGGCTTCCTCGTCGACAACGTATCGCGCATCCACCGCATTTCGTGGAAGAACATGGAACCGGCTCCGGAGGTCGGCGACCAGTCGCGTGTCGTCGGTCTCGTGAAGATGGAGGGCAAGATCGTCCTCCTGCTCGACTTCGAGACGATCATGGCGGAGATCAACCCCGAGATCAACCAGAAACTCACGACGGTTGACGACACGACGGAGGACATCAAGCAGAAGCGTGCCGCGCAGCACGTCATCGTGGCGGAAGACTCGGTGCTCCTGCGCGACCTCCTCGTCAACACGCTGCATGGCGCGGGCTATACGTTCGTGCGTGACTTCGGCAACGGCGAGGAGGCTTGGAACTTCCTCAGGGGCGTTGCGGAAAAGGCGGGTCCCGAAGGCGTTTCCGACAAGGTGCGCATCATCATCTCCGATGTCGAAATGCCGAAGATGGACGGTCACCGCCTGTTGAAGCTCGTGCGCGAAGACGATCGTCTGCGCCCGGTTCCGCTCATCCTCTTCTCGTCGCTGATTTCCGAGGAAATGCGCAGAAAGGGTGAAGACCTCGGCGCCAGCGCCCAGATCTCGAAGCCCGAGATCAACCAGCTCATCCATACGATCGACAAGCTGATCTTCGGCATCGATACGACGGGCATGGACGATGATTTTTAAAGAAGTCTTTCCTTTTGCCGCAGCGCCTTTTTAGGCGCTGCGGTTTTTTTGTGGAAAGAATTTTTGGGAAGCTCTTGCAAATCAGGTGCTTATCGTGTATAATCTTATCGTTGTCGGATTGCTGATGTAGCTCAGTCGGCAGAGCGTATCCTTGGTAAGGATAAGGTCACCGGTTCAATCCCGGTCATCAGCTCCATCATAATCAGGGCGGCATAGCTCAGTTGGCTAGAGCATGCGGTTCATACCCGCAGTGTCCGGAGTTCGAATCTCTGTGCCGCCACCATTTCCCAAGCCCCGTTGAGGGGTTTTTGTTATGTTGGCGGGAAAATCATGGGATTTTTGTTGACACTCGGTATTAAGTGTGATAAAGTATGTTAGTGATTTTATGGAAGGAGTGCTGAAACATGCGCAATGCCGTTACGTTGGCCTGCACGGTTTGCAAGAACCGCAACTATCAGACCAACAAGAACAAGAAGAATGATCCGGATCGGCTTGAGTTCAACAAGTATTGCAAGTTTTGCAAGAAGCATACGCCGCACAAGGAAACGAAGTAAGCCTTGCGGCTTGCAGCAATGAGATACGGAGTGTGAATGCTTTGGCAGATGGAAATTCGTCGATGCCGCAGCCTTCCTCGGGCGGTTTCAATCTCTTCCGCTTCGTAGGCGAAGTCAAGGCGGAGATGAAGAAGGTGACTTGGCCGACCCGCAGAGAGCTGGTGACGTATACCGGCGTCGTGGGGCTGGCGGTCGTTGTCGTCTGTGCGCTGATCTGGATATGTGATACGTTTTTTGCAAGGTTGTTTCAACTTATTCTGCGATAGAAGGCTGGAGGCGCGATGGAATCTGAGAAGAAATGGTATGTGATCCATACCTATTCCGGATATGAGAACAAGGTCAAGGCGAATCTTGAGTCCCGCGTCCATACCATGGGGATGGAGGACAATATCTTCAATGTCATCGTCCCGATGGAGGAAGAGGCCGAAATCAAGGATGGCAAGAAGAAACTCGTCAAGAAGAAGATCTTTCCCGGCTACGCCTTGGTCGAGATGATCGTCAACGACCGCTCGTGGTACGTCGTGCGCAATACGCCGGGCGTCACGGGATTCGTCGGCTCGGGTACGAAGCCGATTCCTCTCTCGGAGGCGGAAGTTCGACATATCTTGAAATCCACGGGAGCGGAAGAGGAAAATCCCGTCGTCGCGATCGATGTCGAGGTGGGGCAGACCGTTCGCATCAAATCGGGACCGTTTGAGAATCACCCTGCCATTGTGGCGGAGGTATTTCCCGAGAAGGGAGCGGTCAAGGTGCTCGTCGACATGTTCGGGCGTGAGACTCCAGCCAATCTCTCGTACAGCGAGATCGAAAAGATCTAGGGAATCGGATGCCGCTCAACGCAGCGTCTCGTCGCAAAGAGCGGGGCGAAACCCTTTTAAGGAGGTGTTAAAAGTATGGCAAAGAAGGTCGCAAAGCTCGTCAAGCTGCAGGTTGTCGCTGGAAAGGCAAGTCCGGCTCCTCCGGTAGGTCCGGCGCTCGGCCGGCAGGCGTCAATATCATGGCTTTCGTCAAGGAGTTCAATGAGAGGACGGCCAAGCAGGCGGGTCTCGTCATTCCGGTCGAAATCACGGTCTTCGAGGATCGTTCGTTCACGTTCATCACGAAGACGCCGCCCGCCGCAGTCCTTTTGAAGAAAGCCGCCGGCATCGAAAAAGCTTCTGGTGAGCCGAACAAGACGAAAGTCGCAAAAGTGCCGCGCGCGAAAGCGCAGGAGATCGCACAGTCGAAGATGCAGGATCTCAATGCGGCAGACCTCGAAGCTGCTACGCGCATGATCGAGGGAACGGCTCGCAGCATGGGCATCGAGATCGTCGACTGATTCGATGCGTTCATGCTCGTGGCAGGAAACTACGCGCACAAACGGCTGCTTTGCAGACATTGTGTGCCGCCCTTACATGAAACCAACCAATCGATCTGCGCCTTCGGCTTGACCTCTTGGGGTTTCATTGTAAAAACCGCTATGACCACGAAAGGGGAATTTTTGAATGGCAAAAACACGGCAAGAAATACCAGGATGCCGCAAAGCTTCTTGAAGCCGGCAAGCTCTACAGCGTTGCTGAAGCCATGGAGCTCGTGAAGAAGACGGCGACGGCGAAGTTCGATGAGACGATCGAGCTGCATGTTCGTCTCGGCGTTGATCCGAAGTACGCGGATCAGCAGGTTCGCGGCGCTATGGTTCTGCCGCATGGCACGGGCAAGGCGAAGAGAGTTCTCGTCTTTGCCAAGGGCGAGAAGGTCAAGGAAGCTGAGGATGCAGGCGCTGATTACGTCGGCTCCGACGAGATCGTGACGAAGATCCAGGGCGGATGGTTCGACTTCGATGTCGCTGTCGCTACGCCTGATATGATGGGCACGGTCGGTCGTCTCGGCAAGGTCTTGGGGCCTCGCGGCCTCATGCCGAACCCGAAGCTCGGTACGGTCACGATGGATCTCGTGAAAGCGATCAACGAGATCAAGGCCGGCAAGGTCGAGTATCGCACGGACAAGGCTGGCAACATCCATGTCCCGATCGGCAAGGCTTCGTTCGATGTCGACAAGCTCAAGGCGAACTACCAGGCGCTCGTCGATACGCTCGTCCGCGTTCGTCCGGCAGCAGCGAAGGGGCAGTACATCCGTGCGATTACGGTCAGCTCCACGATGGGACCCGGCGTTCCGGTTGCTACGCTTGCCTGATCCGATAAAAGATGCACGCACGATTTCCGCTTTGGAAAAAGCCGTGCGCGTCCTTACACGAAAACAGCATACGATGACTGTAGACAGCAGGTATGGCATGAGCCATCGAACGAGCGCAAAGCTCGCCCGCCGAGGTCGGATCCAGGCGCATTGCTTCAAAAGGTGCGGCTTCCGGCGTGCAGTTGGAAGCCGTTTTGTTCTGTTTGAATCTTATTGAGAGGGGGTGCAGAATGAATGCAAAGGTAAATGCAAAGAAAGAGGCGATTGTCGCCGAGTTGAAGGAAAAGACTTTCGACAGCGAAGGGCGCCGTTTTTACAAGCTATAAGGGCTTGACCGTGGCACAGGATACGGCGCTTCGCCGCACGCTGCGTGAGGCAGGTGTTTCCTACCACGTTGTCAAGAATACGATGACGCGCATTGCGGCAAAGGAGCTTGGTCTCGATGATCTCTGCGACCACTTGGAGGGGACGACGGCTCTCGCCGTTTCCACTGACGATGCCGTGGCGCCGGCAAAGATCATCTGCGAGTTCATGAAGAAGAACAAGCTGGAAGACGCCGGCATCCTGACGCTCAAGGCTGGTCTTTTGGATGGCCGCGTCATTGACGTTGCCGAGGTCAAGGCCCTGGCAGATCTGCCGTCGCGCGAGGTGCTTCTCGCGAAGCTCTTGGGCAGCATGCAGTCCCCGATTGCAGGCACGGTCAATGTGCTTCAGGGGGTCATTCGCAACGCGGTCTATGTGCTTGAGGCGATCCGCAAGCAGAAGGAGGAGCAGGCTTCCGCCTGATTCCTGCACCATGCAGCGGACGGACGATTGTCCGCCGCTTGCAGGCTGAAATCACCGATAAATAAAACGACTTTATGGAGGTATATACCATGACTAAAGAAGAAATCATGCAGGCCATTGAGGGCATGACCGTCCTTGAGCTTTCCGAGCTCGTCAAGGCAATGGAAGAGAAGTTCGGCGTCAGCGCTGCAGCTCCGGTTGCTGTCGCTGCTGCTGGTGCTGCTCCGGCGGCTGCTGCCGGCGAAGAGAAAGAGCGAGTTCACGGTCGTTCTCGCTGCAGCAGGCGACAAGAAGATCAACGTCATCAAGGCTGTGCGTGAAGCTACGGGTCTCGGCCTGAAGGAAGCGAAGGAGCTCGTTGACGGCGCTCCGTCTCCGGTCAAGGAGAATGTCGCGAAGGCAGAGGCAGAAGAGCTCAAGAAGAAGCTCGAAGAGGCCGGCGCGACGGTCGAGCTCAAGTAATTGGGCGCGGCAAAAGCTGCATAAAAACCGCCCTTGCGGGTCGGGAATCCCGATCCGCAAGGGCGGTTTTCGTTTGCGCTTGTTACGTTTCCTGCTGCAACGAGAGGGAGCGATCCTCGTTTGCTGCGCGGACTTTCCTCTCGCCGTTCCAGCGGTATTGGATCGTCAGCACCGTGAGGGCGGCGATCAGCATGAAGAACGCCATAAGGAAGTAGCCCGTATGGAAGGAGCCTGTTTCTGTCTTGAGCCAGCCCATCATGTAGGGATGACCCAGCCGCCGAGGTTGCCGCAGGAGTTGATGAGAGCGACGCTGCCGGCGGCAGCGGAACCGGAGAGGAAGCTCGTCGGAATCGTCCACCAGACGCCCATGGCGCCGTAGATGCCGATGGCGGACAAACAGACGAGGAAGAGCGCCATATACATGTTGTCGGCGAACGGGCTGAAGCCGAGCCCGATGGCGCCGACGATGAGTGCGCCCGAGACGTGCCACACCTTGTCTCCCGTCTTTGTCGAAGTCTTGCCGATGATGATCTGCACGATGAGCGCCGCTGTCATGGGGATGGCGATGGCGCCGCCGAGGAATTCGGTAGACCAGCCGGAAAGTCCTTTGAGCACGGTGGGCATCCAGAAGTTGAAGCCCCAGAAGCCGATGACCCACATGAAATAGATGAAGCAGAGCTTCAAGACCTTGGGATCGGAAAAGGCTTGAAGAATGGTATATTTCTTGATGTTCTGCATCCTTGCCTGCTCTTCTTCATACTGATGGTTCAGGTACGCCTTTTCCTCTGCGGTCAGCCAGGAAACCTGGTCGGGCTTGTCCTTGACGGCGAAGTAGAAGAAGAAGGCGAATGCGAGGGCAGGAAGCGCTTCCGGGATAAAGAGTTCCTGCCAGCCGTGCATACCGAAGAAGGAGGTCTGCAGGAGGAAGCCTGCGAGCGGCGCGCCGATGATCGTCGAGATCAGGAGCGACGTCAGCATGAGGGAGTTGGCGCGCGCTCGCTCCTGCTCGGAGAACCAACGTGCGAAGAGGACGGAGTAGATGACGGGATAAAGGCTCGCTTCTGAAGCGCCGAGCAGGAAACGGCACAGATAGAATTCCGTCTGCGTCTGCATGAAGGCCATGAAGATGCAGACGAGCCCCCAGGTGAACATGATGCGTGCGATCCATTTCGCCGCGGAGAAGCGCGCGGCGATGAGAGCGCCGAGGGATTTCAGAAGCAGATAGCCCATGAAGAAGATGCCTGCGCCTGCGCCGAAGATTTCCGGCGTGATCCAGTCGAGATCCTGCGTCATCGTCAGGGCAGCATAGGCGATGTTCACGCGATCGATGCAGGCGATGATGGATACGAGAAAGACGGGCAGAATGATGTGCAAGTCGCGCTTTCGTCTGAGGCGGCCGAGAGCCAAGGTTTCCATGATGATTCCTCCTAAAATGCTGCATGATGAGAATAAAAAAATCCATCCCCTGAAAAAGGGACGGATGCTCTATCCGCGGTACCACCCAGATTCCCGCACGGAGCGGGCGCTCGTCGCGTACAAGCATACGCGCTTCCTCTAACGCGGAAGGGACGGCTCGGCTTACTGGAACAATTCAGCCTCGCTTCTCGGGGAGGATCTTCGCTGCAAGGCAGGCTGCCGCTTTTCAGCACAGGAGCGGCTCTCTGTGAGGATGCGCTTCGCAACTACTTTTTCCCGTCATGGAATTTCAACGGAGTATTCTCTTTCCTGCAAGATCGTGTTCGACGTCCGCCGTGGACTTCGAACGTGTGGTCTCCATCGGGGAGTGTTACACTGTAATCCCGACGAAACATAATATACGCCTATGCAAGAAGATTGTCAAGCGGATGAAGAAAATTTCTTTTTGCACTTTGGCGATCGCGCTGTTTTTGCTATACTGAGGGAAGGAGCAGCAGGATAGAAGAAAGGGGAATCTGTATGTATTTTCGCGCACAGCAATATTACCGCATCAACCGTCATCTGAAAAAATCTTACCATTCCTGCATTCGGAGCGGGGGGACGGAAGAGGCGACGCGGGCGATCCGCGAGACGAATGCGCACATCGTCGAACTTTTCGCCCATGGAGGACTCATCAGCCACGAGTGGGCAGCAGCCCTCGGGCATAGTCATGGAGATGCGGCGGATTGATTCTCTGGTAGCATAGTCCTAAAATTCTTTTCTTGTGATTGACACGAAATGGGGAATGTGATAAACTAATCTATTTCTTTCTTTCCCTGTCTGAAGATTTATGCTATAATGAACAAAGAGATTTTTATTTTCGTGCGCTTTGCGTGAAGAAAGGGCAGGAGGTGTAGCATTGCTTCAGGTGGGTGACACAGTTGTCTATCCGATGCACGGTGCGGGTGTGATTTCTGGCATAGAGGATTGCGAGGTGCTGGGCGAAGGCAAATCCTATTATGTGCTTCAGATGCCGCTGGGCAACATGAAGGTCATGATACCGACGGACAACGTGGACAATATGGGACTGCGGGACGTGATTCCCGAAACGCAGGTCGAAGAAGTCAAGGATGTGCTGCAGATGGCGCCGGAACGTGCGACGGGAAGCTGGAACAAGCGCTTCCACGCGAACCTTGAACGCATGAAGAGCGGAGACATCTGCGATGTGGCGGCCGTGGCGCGAAATCTCGTCCTGCAGGATCGTCTGCGCAAGATTTCGAGCGGGGAGAGACGCCTCTTGGATCTGGCGCGGCAAATCATCGTCAGTGAGCTGGTCTATGCTTGCAGCAAGTCGCCGGAGGAGGTCAAGTCGTGGATGGATGGCATCCTTGCGGAGAATGAGTTTGCCCGTTGCTGATGACGGTGCGGGAATGACAAAATACTGACAAAATACGAGGGTTTCAAGATTGATTTCTTTTGACAAAGCCGAATAGATTTAGTATGATAAATCTGTTTGGCTTTGTCATTTTCTTCATATGGGAGGGATGTTTATTGCTCGAAAAAAGTATTGCGCTTCTTCACCACATTGATATTCGCCATTCTCGGCGGAGCGCTCATGCAGCTTGCGAGCCCGCTTTTGACAGAGTTCCTTAGCACGGAAATCCTAAAGATGGATTTTGGGCTTTTTCGCTTGACGCTGGCTTCGCTTGTCTGCATTCTCGTCGGCGCCGTCTTGGGCGGAGCTTTCGGCTTCGTCACGACGCCTTTGTTTACGGCGACGCTCAAGCGCTTCACGTATTGGGTGGAGACGCAGCTGAACAAGATGCCGATTCACGATGTCGTCGCAGGCGCAACGGGACTTGCCATTGGACTTATCCTTGCAAATTTATTGGGTGCGGCATTTTCCAAGATTCCGCTCGTCGGCGCGTATTTTCCTGTCGTTTTCAGCATCGTGTTCGGCTATCTTGGCATTCATATCACAATCAAGAAGCGAAAGGAAGTCAGTGAGCTTTTCGGCACGCTGCCGAACCTGATCAACAAAGGACGAGAGGCGAAGGCGCAGCCGAAAGCGAAGGATGTGCCCGAGCAGATGGAGAAGGGAAAGAACTCGTCGGGAAAACTCTACAAACTGCTTGATACGAGCGTCATCATCGACGGCCGCATTGCCGATATATGCGAGACGGGCTTCATCGACGGCGCCCTGCTCATCCCGGAGTTCGTCCTGGAGGAGCTGCAGCACATCGCGGATTCCTCGGACGCTTTGAAGCGCGTGCGCGGCAGACGCGGCCTTGATATCCTGCAGCGCATCCGCACGGAGTCGAAGATGGAGGTCGAGATCACGAGCCGGGATTTCGACGACATCGCTGAAGTTGACTCAAAGCTCGTGCGCCTCGCGCAAGTCGTGGGCGGCAAGCTCATCACGAACGATTTCAATCTGAACAAGGTCGCAGAATTGCGCGATGTTCCTGTTTTGAACATCAACGAGCTTTCCAATGCGGTGAAGCCCGTCGTCATTCCGGGCGAAACGATGCGCGTTTCCGTCGTCAAGGAGGGCAAGGAGCCGGGACAGGGGCGTCGCCTATCTCGATGACGGCACGATGATCGTCATTGAAAACGGTCGCCGCCATATCAACAACACGATCGAAGTGGAGGTCACGTCGGCGCTGCAGACGGCAGCCGGACGCATGATTTTTGCAAAGCCCAGACATTGGTGAAATGAGAGTGCCGCCGATAGGTCATGCGACTTATCGGCGGTGCGTTTATGCGGGGGTAAGGAGGCGTTATGGTTTCCGTGATTTTTCCAGCGGCGGGTGCAGGAAGACGCATGAAGGCGGGCAGGAACAAGGTGTTTCTGGAGCTTTCCGGCGTGCCGATCCTGCTTCGCAGCCTGCAGCGGTTTTCCGCTGTGCCGGCAGTCGCCGAGCTCATCGTCGTCGTCGCCGAGGATGAGACAGCGTCCGTGGAAGCGCTTCTTGCCGGGACGCAGGGGCTCAAGCCCTGGCGGGTCACGGCGGGCGGCGCCGAGCGGCAGTATTCCATTGCGAACGGCATGAAACGTCTCGCCGCTTCGTCTGATATCGTGCTCGTGCACGATGCGGCGCGTCCCTTGGTGAGTTTTGAGACGATCGAGGCGGTCATCCGCGCGGCGAACGAGAAGGGAGCCGCCATCGCCGCCGTGCGCGCGAAGAACACGATCAAGGCCGTGGGCGAGGGCGGGCGCGTGGAAGCGACGCCGCCGCGCGAGGGTCTTTGGGAGGTGCAGACGCCGCAGGGATTTCGTCGCGATTTGTTGGAACGCGCCTATGAGAAGGCGGCGCAGGACGACTTTCTCGGCACGGACGATGCGAGCCTCGTCGAGCGCTTGGGCGAGGCGGTCTTCGTCGTCGAGAGCGATTATGGCAATCTGAAGATCACGACGCCGGAAGACTTGTGGCTGGCGGAGGCGCTTCTGGCGCATTCACGGAAAAGCAGGGATTCCATTGGAACGGATGAGATGAAGGTGATGACATGACGAGATTTGGCATGGGATATGATGTGCATCGACTGGTGACGGGAAGGAAGCTCATCGTGGGCGGCGTCGATATTCCGCATGAATGCGGACTTCTGGGGGCATTCGGACGCCGATGTGCTGCTGCATGCCGTCGAGGACGCTCTCTTGGGGGCGGCGGCGCTCGGTGATCTCGGCAGGCACTTCCCCGACAGCGACGATCGCTGGAAGGGCGTGTCGAGCATGAAGCTTCTGGAGCACGTCCGGGAGCTGGTTCGCGCGAAAGGCTACTGCGTGGGCAATGTCGATGCGACGATCGTGGCGCAGCGACCGAAATTCGCGCCTACATCGAGGAGATGCGCCGGAATATCGCTCAGACGCTTGGGCTGGAGCTCGATCAGGTGAACGTGAAGGCGACGACAGAGAGAAGCTCGGCTTCACGGGCGAGGAAAAGGGCATATCCGCCTATGCCGTCGCGTCTTTGGAGCAAATGGAGGAGAAATAAATGCTGAGAGTTTACAATACGCTGACGCGCGAGAAAGAGGAGTTCAAGCCGCTTGAGCCGGGCAAGGTGAGCATTTACTGCTGCGGCGTGACGCCGTACAACGATCCGCATATCGGCAATGCGCGACCCTTCGTCACATGGGATGTCGTGCGCCGCTATCTGGAAAAAAGAGGGTACGCTGTGCGCTATGTGCAGAACTTCACGGACATCGACGACAAGATCATCCGCCGCGCGAAGGAAGCGGGCGAGACGTGGAAGGAGCTTGCGGATCACTACATCGCGGAATACTTCAAGGCGATCGACGCGCTCAACGTGCGGCGCGCCGACGCATATCCGCGCGTCTCTGAGCATATCGCGGACGTGATCGATATGATCGGGAAGCTCATCGAGAAGGGCTATGCTTATGCGCTCGATGGCGATGTCTACTACAGCGTGGAGCGCTTCGCAGGCTACGGCAAATTAAGCGGCCGCGCCTTGGACGATATGCAGGCGGGCGCGCGCGTGGGCGTTGACGAGCGCAAGCATCATCCGATGGATTTCGCCCTGTGGAAAGCGGCGAAGCCCGGCGAGCCGTTCTGGGATAGCCCGTGGGGCAAGGGGCGTCCAGGCTGGCATATCGAATGTTCCACGATGTCGATGAAGTATCTCGGCGAGACGTTCGACTTCCACGGCGGCGGCAGCGACCTCATCTTCCCGCATCATGAGAACGAGATCGCGCAGGCGCAGGCGTGCACGGGCGATGATCACAGCTTCGCGCGCTATTGGCTGCACAACGGCTTCATCACGATTCACGACGAGAAGATGTCGAAGTCGAAGAACAATTTCTTCACCGTCAAGGACATCCTGCAGAAATATGCGGGTGAAGTCGTGCGCTTCTTCATCGTGCAGACGCACTACCGCAGCCCGCTCGATTTCACCGATGAGCGTCTGACGGAGGCGAAGACGAGCCTTGCGCGTCTCAAGAATTCGTGGGACAACGCCGCAGAGCTCATGACGCGCGACGGTGCGGATACGAACAATGCGAAGCCGCTTCTGGCGAAGGCGATGGAGGCCAAGGCTGCGTTCTATGAAGCGATGGATGACGACTTCAACACGGCGCTCGCCATCAGCCACCTTTTCTCTCTGTCGAAGGAGATCAACATCTATTACAACGATGTCACGACGGACGGCGCCGCCTTCGATGCGACGAACTTCGCCAAGGTGCGCGGCGTCTATGCGGAGATGGCGGAAGTCATAGGCATATTCGAAGCGAAAGAGGACAACGCGGACGACGGACTTCTGGACAGTCTCATGGAGCTGCTTCTCTCCCTGCGGCAGAAGGCGCGTGAAGAGAAGAACTGGGCGCTCGCCGATCACCTGCGCGACGAGCTCAAGGCGCGCGGCATCGTCATTGAAGATACGCCGCAGGGCGCACGGTGGAAGCGCGCATGAGGTTCGACCGTTTTCGCGCCATCGTCGGCTCAATGTTCACGCCGGACGACGCGGGCGGCATCGCCGAGCGCTATGCCAGGGTGGATGTGCGTCTCGCCAGCCCCCTCGTGCTCGCCTACATCGGCGACGCATACTTCCATCTCTTCGTGCGCACGCGACTCCTCTCCTTCGAGCAGTCGCAGGTTCATGTCTTGAGCGACTTCGCCGCGCAGATCGTCTCGGCTGTCTGGCAGGCGAAGGCGTACCGGGCGATCGAGGAGCGTCTGACGGAGCGCGAACGCGCCATCTTCCGGCGCGGCAGGAACGCGAAGAGTCATGCGCCGCGCCGCGCGAGCGTCGCCGAGTACCATGCGAGCACGGGTTTCGAAGCGCTCTTGGGCACGCTGTTTCTGGAGGAGGAGCGGGAGCGCCTCGACGAGATCGCTGAATGGGCATTCCAAGCCATCGCGCAGGGCATGATGGAAGAAATCGCACAAAAGCGCGGGCGGCACGTGAAGAAAGCGCCGCTCGAATGACGTCTCCTCTACGATGAAAGGAACAGAACGTGGAAATACAGTTGATTGCAAAGACGCCGGATTATCTGAAGACGTGTTGGACAGCGGCTCGCACCTGCTACAGCGCGGATTCGCCCATCGAGCTTCTCGCTGAGGAGAAGGGCGAAGAGGAGATGCTGCGCCTCTTGGATCGCATCATGACGAGCAAGCACCTCTCGGTCGTCGAGCACTGCTCGATGACGTTTGCTGTGAAAGACGTATCGCGCACGCTTCTCGCGCAGTATTCGCGCCACCGCATCGGCGTCTCCCTGAGCGTCCAGAGCCAGCGTTACGTCTCCGAGCAGTCAGAAAAGCAGGCGGAAGGACTCTTCGCGCACGTCGTGCCCGCGACGGTCGCTGAAAAGGAAGAAGCGTATGCAAGATACAGGGAAACGATGCAGGCGATTCAGAAGGCCTATGACGACCTTCTCGCGCTCGGCGTGGCGAAGCAGGACGCACGCTTCGTGCTTCCGGGTGCAGCGTGCACGAACTTCGTCACGACGCTCAACCTGCGCTCCTTCATGGATGTCTACGAAAAGCGCGTGACGACGCCGGGCGCACAGTGGGAGATCCGCGAGATGATGCTCCGGATGCGCGACCTCCTCGTCGAAGAAGAGCCGTGGCTCGCGAGGTACATCGTGAAGCCCGATGCGCACTGAATGAAGAGCGGAAGATGGTGCGAAGCGATGGAGAAGACGAAGCAGAAAAAGCGGGCGGAGAAGGCACAGAAGCCGCAGAGGCCGCTGAAACGAATGGAAGGAAAGGACGCGCGGCCGGAGCTTCCTCTTTCCGATGAGATCCTTGTCGGGCGAAATGCCGTCTTCGAGGCGCTGAAGGCGGGGCGCGGCATCAATCGCATCCTCGTCGCGCAGGGCGCGAAGGAAGCGGCGCTCGCGCCGCTTCTCTCGCTTGCACGCGAGCAGGGCGTGCCCGTGCGGGCGAACAAGCGAGAGAAGCTCGACCAGCTTGCGCCCGACATGCGCCACCAGGGCGTCATCGCCTATGCTGCGCCCGTCGCTTACGCCTCGCTCGATGACGTCTTCGCGTGTGCCGAGGAAAAGGGCGAACCGCCGCTCCTCCTGCTGCTCGACGAGATCGAAGACCCGCACAATTTCGGCGCGCTCCTGCGCACGGCGGATGCGGCGGGCGTGCACGGCGTGCTCGTCCCCGAGCGAAGGAGCTGCGCTCTGACCGCGACGGTCGCCAAGACTTCGGCGGGCGCGGTCGAGCATGTGCCCGTCGTGCGCATCGGCAACATCGTGCAGGAGATGAAGCGTCTCAAAGATCGCGGCCTCTGGCTCGTGGGCGCCGACATGGCGGGCGAGCACGATCTGTTTCATGCCGACCTGACGGGACCCTTGGTCATCGTCATCGGCAACGAGGGCAAGGGACTGGGAAGGCTCGTGAAGGAGACGTGCGATTTCCTCGTGCAGATACCGATGCAGGGCGCGATCAACTCGCTCAACGCTTCCGTCGCCGGTGCGCTCCTCATGTATGAGGCGAAGCGCGCGCGCCTTCTCGGAAAGGCGTGACGAGATGGCGAAACGACGCGAACACTTCATCATCGACGGCTACAACGTCATCCATGCGCTGCCGGAGCTTGCCGCCTTTGCGGGCGATCTTGCAGAAGCGCGCGACCGCCTGGTTCATCTGCTCCCCGGAATACGGCGCTTACGAAAAGTATGACATGACCGTCGTCTTCGACGCGCTCTTTGCGAACGGCGAGGAGCACAGAGAGAAGATCACGCCGCACTTCGAGGTCATCTACACGAGCGAGGGCGTGACGGCGGACAGCTGCATCGAGCGGCTTGCCTACGAATCCGTGCGCACCTCGCGCGAGGTGCACGTCGTGACCTCCGACGGCGCCGAGCAGTCGGCGATCCTCGGGGCGGGCGCCTATCGCATCTCGTCCAGAGAGCTTTGGCGGCGCGTGAAGAAGACGAAGAAGAGGATTGCGGACGAGTATCTGGGCGAGGTGACGCTGCCCTTCTGCGCAACGAGGTAGGCTCGCGCATCGACAGCAGCACGGCGGCGAAGCTCGACGCTCTGCGCAGGAATCGACGGTGAACCTTGGGAGGAAAAGGCGCGGACGAATGATAAGAATGAGCAGTGAAATGCGCCAAAGCTGGAAAAAGCCTTGCCTCGCTTGACGTTTCGGGCATCTCTGGGGTATAATCAAAGCAGTCGGGGACGAGGCGGGACGGATGGCCAGTCCCAGAAGTATGTCATCGCTTTCTTCAGAAGTGGAAAAGAACACGAATGGGGTCGATGCTATGGAAGCAGAAATGAGAGACAGCGGCAATGATGCACGGTTCGAAGGGTTTGACGGATTGACGGATGAAGAGGTCATTTCCAGAATCAAGGAGAGTTGCAGCAATATTGCTCTGGACTACCTGATCAACAAGTATCGCAACTTCGTTCGCGCGAAGGCGCGCTCTTACTTCCTCATCGGTGCTGATCGGGAGGATATTGTGCAGGAAGGCATGATTGGGCTATACAAGGCTATCCGCGATTTTCGCAACGACCGCCTGTCCTCTTTCCGTGCGTTCGCCGAGCTGTGCGTGACGCGCCAGATCATCACGGCGATCAAGACGGCGACACGTCAGAAGCACATCCCGCTGAATTCCTACATATCGCTCAACAAGCCGATCTATGATGAGGATTCCGACCGGACGCTTCTCGACATCCTGCCGGGGGCGCGCGTTTCCAATCCCGAAGAGCTCGTGATCAGCCAGGAGGAGTTCGTCGACATCGAAGAAAAGATGGAAGAGATCTTGAGCGATCTCGAATGGCGCGTGCTCATGAGCTACCTCGATGGCAAGTCGTACCAGGAAATCGCCGTCGATCTCGATCGCCACGTCAAATCCATCGACAATGCTCTGCAGCGCGTGAAGCGCAAGCTGGAGCGTTACATGGAGAATCGCGGGGATGAGATCGACATCACGACGGTCTATCGTGGCTTGAGTACGATCAACCATCGTATGCACGACGCCCTTGACGCCCAGATGCAGCGGAAGTAGGGAGGGCAGCCGCTTTCAGCCAAGGTGCTTGGCGTGGGAGCGGCTTTTTTTGCATATAGGGAAGCCCGAGCGTGCATAGCGTTCTTATGGCTTCGGGCGGAGTTTTTGACGAAAAATCGTGAAGAACAGAACAAGAGGTGGCTGTTATGGAAAAGTTGAAACGAATACGCAAGATGGATTGGCTCATCATCGTCGCGGCGGTCTGGCTCATCTCTACGCTCGACTACGGCAATCTCCAGACAATCGATATCGCCTACCTCGTTTCCATGGCGCTCTGGATCGTCTTCCTCGTCCTGCGCGTCGTCTTCGATCTGCCGCATGAGAAAAAAAGAGCGAGGTCGGCGAAGAGAAATGAAAAAGGCAGTATTCTTCGATCTCGACGGCACGATCATCGATATCACGCACAAGATCCCGCTGCCCACGGAGGCGGTGCGCTCTGCCATCCGTCGACTGCAGGAAGCGGGGCACTATGCCTTCGTTTCCACCGGACGTCCCTATGGCTTCATCGAGCCGGGACTCCTGGAGATCGGCTTCGATGGCTTCGTGCTCATGAACGGCGCCGTCGTCATGATCGGCGATGAGATCGTATTCCAGAAGCCGCTGGAGCCGCCTCTCGTCCATCGCGCCGTGCGCTTGGCGAAGGAAAAAGGCTTGGACTTCTGCCAGGAAAGCGTGGATTTCACCTACATGGGCGCGGAGTGCAAAGGGCTGGAAGCGTTCTTCAAGAGCTTCGATGTGCCGATGGATTTCTTCCGCCGCGACTTTTCCTGGCGCGACGTCGTGACCTACAAGATGGAGTTCTATGCGAAAGGGCGCACGTCCTTCGCTGAGTTCTTGCAGCTCCCGGGGCTTACGGGGCTGGTCGACGCAGCGCACGGCAGAAATTTCGAGCTGTATTCTGCACATGAATCGAAGGGCACGGGCATCCTCCATGCACTGGAACACATCGGCGTTCCCGTGGAAGCGAGCTACGCTTTCGGCGACGGAGAAAACGATATCGAAATGATGCAGACCGTCGCCCATGCGCTCGTCATGGGCAACGCCAACGAAAAGCTCCTGCCCCACGCCGAAGTCGTCGTGCCCACGGTGATCGAGGACGGCGTGGCGTGGGGGATCGAGCGTTGCATCTTGTGACACGGAGAGGATGGATGAGGATGCGGACGGACAGCAGGGTTCAGATCAAGGGCGGCGCATGATGAATGAGAGAAATGCGGCCGCTGAGGCAGACGATAGGAGAATCTTCATGAAGAAAATGCTAGGTGTGCTCGCTGCGCTCTTTCTCGTCAGCACGCTGTTGGCAGGCTGCGTGGCAGGACAGCCGGGCACGGCGGGCAGCACGGAATCAGCACAGGAGAAGAACGGCGCTCTGGAAGTCAAGGTGCTCGATGTCGGACAAGGCGACGCCATCCTCATACGGACGGCGGACGAAACGATCTTCATCGACACGGGCGACCTCGACGAGCATCCGAAGCTCGAAGCGGCGCTCAAAAAGGAAAAACATCAAGACGGTCGACAAGCTCATCATCACGCACCCGCACGCCGACCATCTGGGCGGCGCTTCCGTCATCTTCAAGAATTGCGAGGTCAAGGCGGTCTACGACAACGGCGAGCCGACGACGACGAAGTTCTACCGCGACTACTTGAAGACGATCAAGGCGAAGCACATCCCCTACAAGACGCTCGTCGACGGCGATGTGCTCGATTTCGGCGGCGGCGTGACGTTCCGCGTCCTCAGCCCGACGGCTCAGATGGTGAAGGAGGGCGGCAAGAAGAACGGCAAGCCGAACCTCAACATCAACTCGATCGTCGGCAGGCTCGAATACGGCGACTTCACGATGCTCTTCACGGGCGATGCAGAGAAGGAAACGGAGAACTCCGTGCTTTCGCGCCACAGCGCCTCCGAGATCAAGAGCCTCGTCCTGAAGTCGCCGCACCACGGCAGCAAGACGTCCTCGACGGCGACCTTCCTGAAGGCGGCAGCGCCCGAAGTGGTGGCGATTTCCTGCGGTGCAGGCAACGATTATGGGCATCCGCACAAGGAAATCTTGGAAAGATACAAGAAGTTCAACATCAAGGTATATCGCACCGACGAGGAAGGCACGATCGTCGTGACCTCGGACGGCAAGACGTACAGCGTGAAGGAGGAGAAGTGAATGACGTTCGCCGTCATCGATCGCTTCGAGGGGGACAAGGCGGTTCTCCTCGTCGGCGAGGAAGAGAAGAAGGTCGTCTTTCCTGCGGACGAATTGCCGGCAGGGCTTTCGGAAGGCGATTACATCCGTTGGGAGATTTCCTTTGACGAAGAGCGCACGAAGATGGCGCGCGAAGAAGCGGAAGATCTCCTGCGAAGCCTCAAGGATTGAGAGGTACGCAGAAAGGCAGGCGGCGAGGAGCGTCAAGGCAGGCGCTCCGCCGCAGAGTTTGACGCTCTTATGCGTTTCTTGATAGGAGTGGTTTTTTTGTTCAACCGTTTTTTTTGGGGCGTCGGCCTTCTCTTGCTGATGCTGACGCTTTTCGTCCCCGAGGCATTCGCCGCAAGGGCGCTTGAGATCAACGATCTTCAGCATGAAATGGTCGATGTGGACGGGCGCAGCGTGCTGCGCATCGAGATCGGCCTGAACCGCGCGGACGCTTCCTATACCGTGCAGAAGGATCCTGCGAAGCCGAAGCATCTGATCGTGACCGTGCAGGATGCGAAACTCCGCTCCGGGCGCACGGACGCCACCCTCGACGGCAGCCTCGGCCGCTTCATGACGCTGCGTGCAGAGGGACAGCGCCATGTAAAAGTCATGGTCGCCTTCGCATCGGAGGTGGAAGACCAGAATTATGCCGTCTACATGCTGCCCGCCGACCGCAACGCGAAGAAGCCGGATCGTCTCGTCATCGACGTGATGACGCCGGTCGCCGCACCTGCGCCCGCTTTCGTCGCACCAGGCGGGATCGAGGGCGTCGCCGGGCATACGATCGTCCTCGATCCTGGGCACGGCGGCAGCGATTCCGGGGCGGTCGGCTCGAACGGCGCGAGAGAAAAGGACGTGGCGCTGGAAGTGGCGCAGAAGGTGCGAAGACTCACGGAAGGCGCAGGCGCTCACGTCACGATGACGCGCACGACGGATCGCGACGTCTACGGTCCCGAACGCTTCGGCGGGCGAAGAGCTGCAGGCGCGCGTCAACGTCGCCGAGCGCACGCCGGGAGCGGAGCTGTTCTTGAGCATCCACTGCAACTCCTTCTCCAGCCCGACGGCGAACGGCACTGAGACGTATGCCTACTATGGTTCTGCAGCAGGCGGCAGATTGGCGTATCTCCTGCAGAGCGAACTTTTTAGAGGCGGGCGGTCTCCAAGATCGTGGTGCGAAGGAAGCGAACTTCTACGTGCTCAAACATTCGAGCATGCCGGCGGCTCTTGTCGAGCTTGCCTTCATCTCGAACGAGCGTGAAGAGGCGCTGCTGACCTCGCAGGACTTCCAGGACAAGATGGCATTCGCCATAGCGCGTGGACTCAGTCGCTTCTTCGGCGGCAGATGAATGCAGGAACTTAGCGAAAGAAAGGCGGTTTTTTCAGAATGAACATCATGAAATCCATGCTCGCGCTCTTCATGCTTCTGGCGCTTCTCCTTGTCGCGGGCTGTGATGCAGATGACAAGTCGAAGAGCGGCGGCGCTCCGGCCGCAGACAAGCCGGCGGCTGCGGACACGAAGGATGCGGGAACGAAGAAGGACGCGCCCAAGAAGGCGGAGAAGATCAGCATCAAGGTCTATTATCCCGACGACAACGGCATGAAGCTCGTCGCCGAGACACGCACGGTCGAGACGACGCAGGACGGCAAGTACAAGGCGGCACTGGAATCGCTGCTTTCCGGCACGAAGGCGAAGGGCATGGTCAACATCATCCCCAAGAAGGCGAAACTCAAGAGCGTCAAGGTCAAGAACGGAATCGCGACCGTCGATTTCAGCGAAGATCTCGTCAAGAATTTCGCGGGCGGCTCGACCGGAGAGGAGATGCTCGCCGGCTCCATCGTCAATACCTTGACCGAGTTCCCCGAGGTGAAATCCGTGCAGATCATCATCGAGGGCAAGGAAGTCGACTCCCTCGCCGGACACCTTGACACATCGAAACCGCTCAAACGCATGACGGAACTTCTGTAAGGAAACGGCGTCTGCTTGCACATATCTCGCGAATGCCGTCTGCTTGAAGAAAGATGCTTATGATGATCTTGAAAAAGGCTGCCACACATAATTTATGTGTGACAGCCCCTTTTTCATTTCTACCGTAGACTTATCTCGCGCCGCGTTTTTCGCGCAGGTAAGCATCCATTGCCTCCGCCACATGCTTGGCATCGTTGACGACTTGGACAACGTTGCACGACCGAGGACGACATCGCCGCCCGAGAAGATGCCGGGGCGGGTGGTGGCGCCGGTTTCATCGACCTCGACCAAGCCTTTTTCGTTCGTCTCGACGCCCGTGGTCGTGCGCACGATCTTGTCTTTCGGATCTTGGCTGACGGCGATGATGGTACTGTCGGCAGGACATAAAACGGGATCTCCTTCGCCCGTCAGTTTGCCTTCTTCGTCGAAGTGACGGTCACGCATCAGGCGCTTCCTTCGTGATGGCTTCAACGCCCTTGCAAAACTCGAATTCCACGCCGTCCGCCTGCGCGTACTCGAATTCACGCACGCTGGCGGCGACCTTGTTGCCGCGCGAATAGACCGTGACGTAGCGGCATCCCTTGCGGATCGCGGTGCGCGCGACGTCCATGGCGGAGTTGCCCGAGCCGATGACGGCGATGCGGTCGCCAAGAGCGAAGGAATCCGGATTTTGCAGATAATCGACGGCGAAGTGGCAATTGCCGAGACTCTCTCCTTTGACGCCGAGGCTGCGCGGACGCCAGACGCCGGAACCGATGAAGATGGCGTCGTGCCCATCGGCAAACAGCGTATCGAGCGTCAGAAGGTCGCCGATCGTGCGGTTGGGACGGATACAGATGCCGAATTCACGCAGTTTTTTCGCATAGCGGTCGAGGATGTTCAGCGGCAGACGGAAGTCGGGGATGCCGTAGCGCATCATGCCGCCGATCTTGTCCATGCGCTCGAAAATCGTCACGTCGTAGCCCTTCTGCGCGAGCTTGATAGCGACGGTGATGCCGGCAGGTCCCGAACCGATGACGGCGACGGTCTGCCCCGTCGAAGGCGCACGCTCGAGGACGATGCGGTCGAAGTAGGTGTCGGAGATATAGTGCTCGATGCTGGAGATCTGGATGGCGGATCCTTTGCGCAGTTGGATGCAGTTGCCCTCGCACTGCTTTTCATGGTCGCAGACGAGCGAGCAAATGATGCTCAGAGGATTGTTCTCGAAGAGCATTGCGCCCGCATCGTTGATGCTGCCTTCGAGAAAGAGACGAACCATTTCTGGGACGTTCGTCTGCACAGGGCATCCCTTGATGCGGCACAGGGGCTTTTTGCATTGGAGGCAGCGTCGCGCCTCGTCAATGACATGGATTGCCATGAAGATCACCTATCCTTTGCTGGTGGAAGATACGTTTCACAGCTCATTATACCCTGAGGTTTGGATTTTGTCTGTTGCGTTTATCACATTTTTCTTAGAAAAAAATAAAATCTTACCCATTCGCTGTATGCGCAGCGTACTGCCTTGTGTCCGCCGTCTCGTTGGAGAGGCCGAGCTGCTGCAGAAGAGCGAGATCCTCGGCGATCGTCGTGCCGGAAGTCGTGAGCATGTTGCCCGTGATGGACGCCGACGCGCCGTAGAGGAAGGCGGGGCGCCCATTTTCCTCGATGAGCTTGCGCCCCGCGCCGAGCCGGATGTTTGCCATCGGATTGATGAAGCGGAAGAAGGCGATGGTGCGCAGGATTTCGTCGCTTGTCAGCGGGATCCCCTGCCTTCGAGCGGCGTGCCGGGAATCGCCATGAGGGAGTTGATGGGGATGGACTCGATGCCGAGTTCGGCGAGGCTCACCGCCATGTCGAGCCGGTCTTCCCACGTTTCGCCCATGCCGATGATGCCGCCGGAACAGACGGACAGCCCTTCTTCCTGTGCGAGATGAATCGTGCGGATGCGGTCGTCGTAGGTGTGCGAGGTACAGATCTGGGGGAAGAAGCGGCGCGAAGTCTCGATGTTGTGATGGTAGCTCGTGACGCCGGCAGCGCGGAGGGCGCGGAACTGTTCGCGCTTCAGGATGCCGTGCGAGGCGCAGAGGTCAATCGTGAGCTTTTCGCGCATGGCGCGGTAGCAGTCGAGGGCGGCATCGAACTCCTTGCCGCTGAGCGCCCTGCCCGAGGTCACGATGGAGAAGCGGTTGACGCCGGCTTCCTCGTTGGCGCGCGCATTGGCGATGATCTCCTCTGGCGCGAGAAACGGATATTCCTCGACGCCTGTCTTGTGGTGTGCGGATTGGGCGCAGTACTTGCAGTCCTCGCTGCAATGACCGCTGCGCGCGTTGATGATCGTGCAGAGGTCGATGTGCTTGCCGCAGAAATGCTGCTGCAGCTCGTGCGCACCTTCCTCCGTGGGCTTCGAGCGGCGCTTCGAGGAAGAGGGAGAGATCGTCTTCGCGCTTTATGCGGCGGCCGCAGAGGATTTCCTGCGTGAGTTTTTTGACGGTGCTTTCAGTTGTCATGGCGGTTGCCTCGTTTCTTTCAAGATTTGTCATCGCTTTCCATTATATTTCAGGCGCCGCGCATAGTCAACCTGCACAAGTCTTTTGGTTTACCTTTTGGCCTGCCGAAGGTTTCCGCCGCTTCGCGCTCTTGCTTCCTCGCGTGGCGCAAGGTATAATGAAAAGACTACGGGAAGCGTCCGGCATAGTTGCCCCGCGCTTCCTGAACATACGAGAGAGGAGTCTTTCTTTGCAAAAAGTTTTGGAGGAGAAGATTGTCTTCGCCGATCATCGCGAGGCAACGGCGCTTCTCGGCGAGCGTGATGAGTATCTGCAGGGTGCTCATGGACAATTTCGACTGCCGCTTCATCAGCCGCGGCGAAGAACTGACGATCGACGGCGAGGAGGCGGTCGTGAAGGCAGCGGCGAAAGTCGTGCGCGAACTGCAGTACCTGCATCGGCAGGGAACGATCCTCACGATGCACGAGGTGCGCTACAGCGTGGGACTCATCAAGCGCGGCAAGGGCGAGGCGCTGCACAGTCTCTTCAGCGACACGATCCTCGTGACGAGCCGTGGTCGCCATGTGCGTCCGAAGACGCTCGGCCAGCGCATCTACCTCGACGCCATCCGCAAGAATTCCATCACGTTTGGTATGGGATTCTGCGGGCACGGGCAAGACGTATCTCGCCGTCGTCATGGCGGTGGCGTCCCTGCGTGCGAGGGCGGTGGAGAAGATCGTGCTCACGCGCCCCGCCGTAGAGGCAGGGGAGAGGCTGGGCTTCTTGCCCGGCGATCTGCAGGAGAAGGTCGATCCGTATCTGCGTCCGCTCTACGACGCCTTGCACGACATCTTGGGTTTTGACACGTATCAAAAGCTCCTCGCCAAGGGCGTCATCGAGATCGCGCCGCTCGCCCTACATGCGCGGGCGCACGTTGGAGGACGCCTTCGTGATTCTCGACGAGGCGCAGAACACGACGCCGAGCCAGATGAAGATGTTCCTGACGCGCTTGGGCTTTGGCTCGCGCATGGTCGTGACGGGCGATCTGAGCCGAGTCGATTTGCCGCGCGGCGTCTTCTCGGGGCTCTTCGAGGGCGAGCCGCATCCTGCGCGGTGTGCATGGCGTGGGCGTCGTCGAGCTGGAAGCGCTCGACGTCATCCGGCACGATGTCGTCGCGCGCATCGTCGAGGCGTATGACCGCGAGGAAAGGCGGCGCAGGAAGACGAAGGAAACTTCTGTGGCGAAGGCGGGAGAGAAGAAGGCTTCGCATGGGGAAGAGACTTTTCGAGAAGAGAAAGGGGAGGCGGACGCATGAACATCCTGCTCAGTCACGAGGGTGGACGGTCTGCCGATCGATGAGGGCTCTTGCGGCGGAGATTCGCCGCGCCGTGGAAAAAGGTCGGCGAGCTTTATGATGCAGCGGATGCCGAGGTCAGCATCACCTTGACGGACGACGCGCATATCCATGCGCTCAATCGTGAATACCGTGCGGTCGATCGCCCGACGGACGTGATTTCCTTCGCACTCAACGAGAGCGAGGGAGCCGGAAATCGCGGGCGATCCCTGCCATCGATGTCTTGGGCGACATCGTCCTTTCCGTGGAGCGCGCCAAAGCGCAGGCCGCAGAGTACGGACACAGCCTGCGCCGCGAGATCGTCTTCCTCACGGTGCATGGCATGCTGCATCTCCTTGGCTACGACCATGTAGAAGAGGCGGAGAGGCAGGAGATGGAGGAAGAGCAGCGTCATGTGATGGCGGCTCTCGGCGTCTTGCGCGAGGAAGAGGACGACGCCGGGAAGGGGACAGAAAAAGGGGAGAGCGATGGAAAAGGCAAGGCATAAATCGGGCTTCATCGCCGTCGTCGGGCGGCCGAACGTCGGCAAGTCGACGCTCATCAACAGCCTCATCGGGCAGAAGATCGCCATCATGAGCGACAAGCCGCAGACGACGCGCACGCGCATCCTCTGCATACTGACAGAGCCGGACGCGCAGATCGTCTTTCTCGACACGCCGGGCATCCACAAGCCGCGCCACAAGCTCGGCGAATACATGGTGCACGCGGCGGAGAACACCTTGAAGGAGGTCGACGCCGTCTTCTTCGTCGTCGACGCGACGGAGAAGATGGGGCCGGGCGAGCGCTATATTCTGGAGCGTCTGCAGGCGGCGAAGTGCCCGTGCATCCTCGTCGTCAACAAGCTCGACCTCATCGACAAGCCCGCCGTGTTGCCGATCCTCGAAAGCTACATGAAGGCCTATCCGTTCACGGGCGCCGTGCCCATATCGGCGAAGGAAGAGGTGAACCTCGCGGCGCTCCTGACGGAAGCCAAGAAGTACCTGCCGGAAGGGCCGGCCTACTACCCCGAAGATATGGTGACGGATCAGCCCGAGCGCTTGATCGTGGCGGAACTCGTGCGCGAGAAGGCGCTTCTTGCGACGCGAGACGAGATCCCCCATGCGATCGCCGTCGATCTCGACGAGATGAAAGAGCGCCCCAAGGGCGATTTCTATATTCGTGCGACGATCTATGTGGAGCGTGAGTCGCAGAAAGGCATCGTCATCGGCGCGAAGGGCGCTCTTCTGCGCGAGATCGGCGCACAGGCGAGGAAGGACATCGAAATGCTCCTCGGCGCGAAGGTTTTTCTCGACCTCTGGGTCAAGGTGAAGAAGGATTGGCGGAACCGTGAGGGCGTTCTGCACAACTTCGGCTTTGAATAAGGCGACAGGAAAGGAACGGGCGGCAAGATGAACAAGGTATCGAAGCGCTTTATCAACGGCTTGATTCTTCTCGTGCCGCTGGCCATCACGGTGTTCGTCGTGATGGAGGTGCTGAACTTCACGGAGATCGTGCTCGGCAAGCATTTTCCCGTCTACTATCCGGGCATGGGCATCGTGACCGTGCTGCTCGCCATCTATCTCGTGGGCTGGCTTTCTTCGTACTGGTTCATGAAGCGCATGATTTCCTACGGCGAATGGGTGCTCGGCAAGATCCCCGTCGTGAAGTTCATCTACAACAGTGTCAAGCATCTTTCCACCGCCGTCTTCGAGGTCGAACAACATGTTCGACCACGTCGTGCTCGTGCCGTTCCATCAATCGCGGGCACTCGGCTTCGTCATGGCAGAGGTGCCGGCGGTGCTCAGGGAGAAGCTCGGCGACGACTACGTCTGCGTCTTCGTGCCGTGGAGTCTCAATATGACCTCGGGCACGAATCTCTTCGTCAAGAAAAGCGACGTCATCTATCTCGACATCAGCAACGAGTCGGCGCTGCAGTACATGCTGACGGCGGGCGCCGTCATGCCGCAGCGGCAGACGGCGGCGAAGGAAGAGGGCGCGGGCTCGATGACGCGGCTGGCGGATGAGGTCGTGGCGGCCTCGAAGTCGCAGGATGCGCCTGCGGGGGCAGAGAGCGAGGAGGAAGCGCATGGCACGCCGCAGCGCTGAAGCGCTCGTGCTCTCTGCACGGAACTGGGGCGAGGCGGATAAGATGGTGTCGCTTCTGACGCGCGAGTGCGGGCGCATAGAGGCGGCGGCATTCGGCTGCCGCCGCCCGAAGAGCGCCCTCGCGGCGGGCATGCAGGTGTTCAGCCACCTCGATGTGGAACTCACGGAAGGCGGCAGGGGTCTGGACGGTGCGCCAGTGCTCGCTCAAGGGACGCTATCGCCGACTCTCCGAAGACCTCTCGGCCATGGCCTACGGCTCTTTCGTGGCGGAACTGGCGCTTGAGCTTTTCCCCGAGCATGAGCCGGATCCCGATGCCTTCGACCGCCTGCTGCAGATCTTTCACGCCTTCGAGGAGCGAAATCCGCGCCTCGTGGCGCTGGCGGCAGCGTACCAGCTACTTGCTCTCGCAGGGCTCGCGCTCCACATGGAGAGCTGCGTCCACTGCGGTGCGCCCTTCGCTGAGCCGATGTCCGTCGATATCGGCGAGGGCGGCGTGCTCTGCGCGGATTGCCGCAAGGAGGATATGCCGCTCTTTTCCGCTGATTTGAAGACGTTCATCGAGAAGCTGACCGCGCTTGATTGGCAGGCGTTTCTCTCGCCGCAGAAGGAGGCGAGTATGCGCCCTCCGGCATCCCTTTCCGTCAAGAAGCAGGAACTTTTTGCGGCGGAAAGCCTGCTGCTCGCCTATCTGCGCGCGCTTTTCGGCAGACCGCTGCGTTCGCTCGCCTTCATCGCACAGCTCGAAGGCGTTTGAAGCGCTTCATGCGCACTTTTGGGTGAGTGCAGGGGACGTAACTTTCTGGCTAAAGTGCGTGATCGGTGACATAAGTGCAGATATAGAAGAGGAGATGAGGACAATGTGCAATCTGAGTACAGGCATTTATGAGCGCGGCATGGAACGCGGCATGGAACGCGGGCGTGAGGAAGGAAAGGTTGATATTGTTCTGGAAATGCTGCGAAATAAGCTGCCGCTCGAAATGATCGCAAGCATGTCGAAGTTTTCCTTGGAAAAAGTGAAAGAACTTGGCAAGATGCACAGCTTGCTTTAAGTGTGTGGAATGTAAAAAGTATCGCATGTGATCGAACCTGTATACATGCGACGCTTTAGCAAGGGGAAATATGCTCTTGCGAGAGTGACCATGAGGCTTAATCTTTAGGGGCGAAAGCCCCTCTTTTTTGTTTCATTTTGAGCGGTTTTATGTGTTTGCTACAAGCGTTGTCTTTCACACGAGCCTCTTGCTGCGGAAGATTCCGATGTATCGGCGGAAAAGGAGGGCGACATCAAGAAAAGTGGAAGAAGTCCTCGCCATCGACGGCTGGGACAGGGAAAAGGGCGAATATATCACGCACCGGCTCGATGAGCCGGAAGAGGAGCAAGAAAAATGAGGAAGGCGGCTGGATGTAATATCAAAAAGACGGCGAGGATGCTATACTATAGGCAGGAAGAGGTCGTAGGCGCATGATTGCCTGCCGGAGAAAGGAACGTCGCCATGAAATACATGTCGGGGCTTCATGCACTTAACATTCCCTGCCGCTTGGAAACGAGCGGCGATTGGCATACGCCTTCTTTGTCATGGGAAGACATTCCCTTATGGGATACGGCGAAATCGCCGTTTGGCACGGAAGGAATCGAGCAGCATCAAAGCCTTATGGGAAAAACAGGGGTTTTCTACATTGCGAACCACATCCGAGCCTGCCTTGATATGCTCTTGGCAGGAGACTTCTCCAATTTACAAGGCATGTGCCGCGATTATATCTGCACGGATATTTATGACGCAGATATTTTTGCCGCTGTTTGGAAACTGCGCGAGACAGCGCACTGGACAGACATCGACCGATTCATGGAAAAGGAGTATCGAATGAAGTGGGTTCTTTTCAGAGAGGAGCAAGAAGCGAATGAATAGTGCGCAAATGCGTCATATAGAAATCATGCGCAATTTCTTGACGGAACTCAACAAGGAAATCGATACGTTCATCTTGAAAGGCGAGACGAGTCTCCTTCTTGCTTATGGTCTGAACCGTTTTTCTGAGGATATTGATTTAGATGGAGGAGAACAGCGTCTCAAGGGATTTGTCGAGAGTTATTCCCAAAAGCACGGATTTTCTCTCCGTATCGCCAAGGATACGCCGACCGTCGAGCGATTCATGCTGGCACATGATTCATCCGCACAGAAACCATTAAAAATCGAAATCTCATATCGCAGCCGCAGCATTCCGGCCAATACGCATCATCGCGTAAGCGGAATAGAAGTCTACACAATCGACCGAATTTGCCAGTTGAAAACAGGCGCGTACCAAAGGCGGGACAAGATCCGCGATCTCTACGACATCTGCTTCATTTGCGATCGATACTTTGCGGACTTGTCGGAGTCTACAAAGGAACAGCTGAAGGACGCTTTGACCTATAAAGGCTTCGACTATTTCGATTATGTCACTTCCACGCAGGACGATGCCCTGATCGATAAAGACGCATTGGCAGGACTCTATCGGAAGATGTTCGAGAAACTGGATCTGCTTTATTCCAAGGAAGAGGCAGAATCTCTTCTGACAAAGGAAAGCGCTGCTGAAAAAGAAGACGACGAGCAGGGAAGAATGGAGTCGCTGAACCCGACAAACAACCTGTTCGCCCTCCCGATCTCCCATCGATCTCGATGAGCGCGTCAAGATCGTGGATATATCTGCAGCGATGCCGAAGAAAGGCATGAGCCATCGAGAAATCAAAGATTTTCTTAGCGAATTGACACGAAAGCAACGGCTTTCTGTTGCAGAAGATAATCTGGCGGCCATTCGCGTTTTGGAAAACGATATAGGGCATTTAACGTATTCGAGCAAAAAAGGCCTCGATCGAGAGAGTCATCAGATTCGTAACAGCGCACTGCTTTCGCTTGAAGAGTTGACCAAAAACGCTATTCTGATAGAAAGTATCCCCAACCACAAGAAGGATAAAAAACCAAATGTTCGCACGTATCATAGATTTTATGTGCCCGTGCGCATAGGAACGGAACTAAAGACAATCCGAATCGTTGCGGAGGAACGGGTGTGTCATCACCTTGATGCCAACAGATGTAAACGTCTATGATGTGATTCTTGAAGATGTACATACATACAAATAAAGAAGGAAGCGCTGCCACCTCAACAGGGATTTCACCTGCTGGGAGGCCAGACAACGCTTCCTCTGATACCATTACTATACGCGAAATGCTCGCCGGTGTCAAGGATGCCGACGGAGAACCTTGCTGTCAGCGAGCGTGGCATGGTGCAGCGAAAAAAATTGCCGCATTCTCCCTCGATTACGTCGGCACGGGCAGCGGAGGTTCCGCTCATGCACACGGGAAGAAGCGCCTCTTGGAAATCAATGCGCTCATCGAGAACGCGCCAAGCGGAGAAGCACTTTGTCGCACGCACGGCGTTCGAAAGGCGCGAGGAGAAGCTGGACAAGGAAGAGAAGAAGGACGAACGCAAAGAAGCCGTGCAAAGGTACGCAGAAGACTACGAAGAAGCCGCCATGGTGCGATGAAGAGCCAACAAAAAGAAGAGCCTCAAATGGCTCAGAACCCACGCGAACGAGTTTCGCGCGTCATCCGAAAGCCATTGACGCTCTTTGTACGTTCATTGTATCAAAAGATATCTGGAGAGTAAAGACGGAAGAAGACTTCGTGCAAATGAAACATACTGCCGATGAAAGGAAGGAAGGCAGAATGAAGCGCCCGAAACGTGACGTCTATATGGAAACGACGAAGACTTTGCTGCACGCTTTTTGATCGATACGCTCCAGAACGGCAAATACGACGATGGCCGTGTGGATGCCGACCTCCTCAAGGAAGAAATCTACGATTTCATCGGCAAGACGATTCAAGAAAACAGCCCCACAGCGTGATCTTGCAGGATGCGGGCTACGACCGCACCGTAGCTGCCTTCAGCCGCAAGGAAGCGAGAGAAGCCTTCGAGGAGCATCAAAAGAGAACCGCCGGAAGGTCTGCCGAGCAAGAAAAAAATCGCGTCCCAAAGCGCAGCTCCCGAGGAAAGGGAAGAAGACGCAGGACGCGGCAGATAAAGAAAAAGCTGCCCGTTTCTCTCGATCCGCCGGAGTGCAATTCTCCCTGGGGAAAGAAACGAGCTGCCTCATAAGCAAAGTATAAAGACACAAGCGGCTTTTGTCAATATCGACCAATAAAAAAGCTGCTGTTTTCAGCTCCCGCCGGGATCCAATTCCCCCTGGCAGCCGAAAACAGCAAACCTCTTAATGCAAAGTATAAAGATGAAAAGGGATTTTGTCAATATCGATATAATAAAAAGCTGCCGTTTTCATCCCCCGCCGGAGTCCAATTCCCCATGGCAGATGAAAACAGCAGACCTCTTAATGCAAAGTATAAGGACAGAAAGGGATTTTGTCAATGGAACATTCGAGCATATCAAAAGCATCCAAGAAGTGCAATCGGAAAGGGGCGATTCCCCTGACGGAGGCAATTCTTAGATGCTTTGAGGAAAGAGGCGTTCCTGTCTATCCCAGCCCCCGGATAACGCTATCCGCAACTGAGAGGAACGCTCCTTTATAGGGCTACGATAGCAAAGTTTATAGGAAAAGTCAACGAGGAAGGCATAAAGAAAAAGCTGCTCTGTTTCTCACATCCGCCAGAGTCCAATTCTCCATGGAAGAGCAAACGAACAGCTTCCTTAGCTATAAGATAGCCGAAGAAGAGGAGTTTGTCAACACGAAAAAGCACCGATCAAGCCAAGCGCACTACCTCCGCGCGAGGTGTGGGGCTTGTGCTCGTCGATGCTTTAACTACGTCGCATTATAAATCTAAAAGGAACATCCGTCAAGACGGAAATGCAGCTAAGTGAATTCTCTAAGGAGGAAGCCAAAATGACCGCAGAAAATCAAGCACGCAAAGAAGCCGTTTCCGACTACGCAGATTCCTACCGCGAGGAGCTGGCCGATGTATGCGCCGCCTCAGAGGAGAGCTTCACGCCTGCGCAGAATGGGAAGCTGAAAGAGAGTGCCGAGCGGCTCTACAAGGAGATGCGCGAGTTTGAGCAAAGCGAAGGCACTTGCGGTCCCGATCAGGACGCATGGGACAGTTTCGCCGTGCTGCACGAGCGAAACGTCCGCAACATCCTTGCCGTTAAAGAAATCAGTGAAGCGACGGGCAGGGAGAGCAAGGCGAGCGAGGAAGCCGCAGGAGAGGCCGTCCGGAGTATCGAGGAGAGCATCGTGTTCATAAGTCGAAGCGGCTATGCCGTCAATTTTTTCGATGTAGACGCATGGGAAAAGACGGCGGAGATTGCGAAAGATCGACTCTCCAAAGGCGAAAAGGTTTACATCGAAGGCCGTCTCGACAATGACATCTACGAGCAGTCAGGACAAAAGCGCAGCCGCACGAAAATTATCGCCGAGTACATCGAGTATTCCGCGACCGCCTATGAGGACGATGAGCAGGAAGCCGCAAAATCGCAGAGAGAAGAGACACCGATCGCCATCGACGGTCATGCGTCACTTCGCAATATTTGAAGAGACGCAGGAAGCACCGTCCTCCTTGCCGATAGTTCTCTCCATGGATGAATTTCGCGGCAACGTCGGCGCGAAATATCAAGTCGTCTTCAACGATCTGGAGCATCGCAGCTGCTGCGCTATCCTAAAAGACCGCACAACAGAAACCGCATAAATTTTTAAAAAAATTTCACCATAACTCTTGACAAAGAGCCCGGAGGGAAGAACTCGACGAGGCAATCGAGCACCAGAAGACCATGCAGAACGCGAAAATCCTCATCGCCGATCCCTTTGACAAGGCTTCAGCAGCCCTCACCGGCTACGAGCCGCCAAAACCGCAGGGATACATGCCGTTCAAATGATGCTGCTGTTTTGTTGTTCGTTGTCTGTGGTATAATAAGAAAAAGAGAACTACGCGAAGAAAGGAGCGGCAAAATGGAGCAGCGAATCAGATACAATCCGAAGGATTACGTCGACTATCTGGAAGAAAGCATGACGCTTTTTCGCTGAAGCGATGCAGGCGGGAGACATATTCCTCATGGAACACGCATGGCGGCGCATGTACAACGACACGAAACAGGCGATGAAGGAAGGAATGCTGTCTCCCAAAGACCGTGATGATATGCTTTTCTATTATGACGATTTGATTCCGAATGCTTGATATTCTATATAGAATGGCATACGAATCACTAGGACGGCTCGGCGAAACGAGGGATTCATCATGGAAGCAGTCTATAAGTACAATCCGCAAGATTACGAAGAACTTCTTCGCGACTATATGGAAGAGTTTTATCGAGCTTATGAAGAAAAGAATGACGTTCAAATGATTGTTGCCATGCACCATCCTCATTCCGAAACGAAATACGCCATGAAGGAAGGCGATATTTCGTCGGGCACACGGGAGGAAATGCTGACATATTTCGGAGGGTTGATCGATGGTTGATCTGACACATGTGAAGTGGCGTCCGAATCGTTATGGTGGATCTGAAAAAAAGAGGACACTTCTTTTTGACGGAAAAATCTATATGGTTAAATTTCCCGAATCGCCACGTTCTAAGAAAACTTCTGTCAGCTACATAGGCAATCAGTTTTCGGAGCATATCAGCTGCCAAATATTTCAAGCTTTGCAGATTCCGGCACAAAATACATTCTTGGCAAAATATTGTGAGCCTGTGACTGGAAAAGAAAAAATCGTCGTTGCTTGTGAAGATTTTTGCCAGGACGGCAGTCGTCTTTTAGAGTTCAGTAAGATTGGGCATCATGATACAGGAAGCGACAAAAGATATACGACAACGATTGAAGATGTTTACGAAATTATCGAGCGCTTTGATTTTCCAGTAAATAAATTCGCTATAAAAACACATTTTTGGAATATGTTTGTCGTTGATGCCTTGCTTGGCAATCCAGATCGCCATCTGGATAACTGGGGACTCTTGGAAGATTCAGCAGGTAGAATAGAGCCTGCGCCTGTATATGACTGTGGCTCATCGTTATCTCCATTATCATCGGACGAGCGAAAGGATTTACTGCTTAAAGATGAAAATTTAATGAAGATGGAAGAGTATAACTTGTGTTCTGTCTATCGTCATCAAGGAAAGCGAATCTTCTACCATGAAATTTTGAAAACGCCTCCGGCTGACCTGCATCGGTCAATTTTGGAGATCGTCCCAAGAATCAAGCTCGCGGCACCGCGCATTGACGCGCTGATTGATGCGACGGAGGGAATGACCGACATTTCCAAAACCTACATGAAGAAATCCCTCGCCATGCGCCTGAATCAGATGCTGCTTCCTGCATTGAAGAAGGCGCAGGAGCGGCAGGCTAGCGAGGATGGGGAAAGCCGCGGCTTCAGCCGTTGACACAAATGGCGGGAGCGGAAAGGAACAGTCCGATGAGCAGCATATACACCTACAACGACTATCTGCGCGATCTCTTGAAGGATGCGCCCTGCATCCTCGCCTACGATACGGCTGCGGATTATCTGGGGCTATGGAGCGGCAGTATGAATCCGCTTACGGCGAAGATTTATGTCTGCAAGCCTCTGTATATCGAGGGAACGACGGAATATCCGCTTCCTTCCTTTGAAGCTGTGGAACATGAGAATCGCCTCGGGCTTCTTTGCACGACGGTCAATCAGACCATCAACGATCTCCTGCGTGCTGACGGCGATAATCAGGTCATACAGGAAAGTTTGGCCACGGTTTATTATACGAATGGAGAATCCTTTGACTCTCTTCGCATTGATGACGATCTTTTGCTTGCCTTTGAGCATTATAAGGATTGGGCAATTGAATATTATGACGAGGGAAAGTGATCCTGCTGTTTTGTCGCTCGTTGTCTGCGGTATAATAAGGGAAAAGAACTACGCGAAGGAAGGAGCGGCAAGATGGAAGCAGTCTATAAGTACAATCCGAAAGATTACGAAGAACTTCTTCGCGATTATATGGAAGAGTTTTATCGAGCGCATGAGGAAAAGAATGATATAGGAATGATTGTCGCGATGCACCATCTTTATTCTGAAACAAAAATACGCCATGAAGGAAGGCGATATTTCAGCAGGTACACGGGAGGAAATGCTGATATATTTCGGAGGGTTGATCGATGGTTGATTTGACGCATGTGAAATGGCTGCCGAATCGCTTCGGAGGTTCGGAGAGCAAGTGGACGATGCTGTACGACGACAAGCTCTATATGGTGAAGTTTCCCGATCCCAATCGAGCGCCGAAACAAACATCGCTGCCCTACATCAACAATCATTTCTCGGAATATGTCGGCTGCCATATCTTTCAAATGCTGGGGATTCCGGCACAAAATACGTTCTTGGGGCGTGCCACTCCGCCGAACAGCGAAAAAGAAAAAAAGCTTGTCGTGGCGTGCGAGGTCTTTTCCCCGAGCAGCGAAGGTATTCTCATCGAGTTCAGCAAGTTCTTTTTGCATGAGACGGACAGCCAAAAGCGGAACAAGACTACGATCGATGATGTCATGTATATCATCGACACCGATGTGACGATCAAGAACAAGCTGAGTATGAGGAAATTTTTCTGGGAAATGTTTGTGGTGGATGCTTTTATTGGCAATACGGATCGCCATTTGGATAATTGGGGCGTGACAGCGTCGCTCGATGGGAAAATATCTCCTGCGCCTGTATATGATTGCGGTTCAGCACTTTCGCCACTGGAATCCGATCAGCAAAAAAAGAGACTTTTGGAAGATCCTGCAAGCTTCAAAAAATGTCGAGTACAATATATGTTCTGTCTATCGCCATCATGGAAAGCGAATCTTCTACCATGAAATCTTGAAAACGCCTCCTGATAACCTGCATCGATCGATTTTGGAGATCGTTCCAAGAATCAAGTTCGCCGCGCCTCGCATCGACGCGCTGATTGACGCTACGGAAGGAATGACCGACATTTCCAAAGCCTACATGAAGAAATCTCTCGCCATGCGCCTGAATCAGATGCTGCTTCCAGCATTAAAGAGAGCGCAGGAGCGGCAGGCTCGCGAGGATGGGGAAAGCCGCGGCTTCAGCCGCTGAAACGACCGACAGGAGAAGAAAGGAGCCAGCCGATGAGCCGCATATACACCTACAACGACTACCTGCGCGATCTCCTGAAGGATGCGCCCTGCATCCTCGCCTACGATACGGCTGCGGATTATCTGGGGCTTTCCAATGGGAGCAGCTTTCATGAAGCTGCCCATATCTATGTGCAGTCACCCTTGCACATAGATGGAACAAGAGAGCATATCATACCTTCTTTTGATACGGTGGAACATGAAATGCGCAACGGACTTCTCTGTACGACCGTCAATCAAACGATCAACGATCTCCTTCGTACTGACGGCGACAACCAAGTCATACAGGAAAGTTTGGCCGACGTATATTTTTCCAACGGCGAATCCTTTGATTCCTTGCATATCGAGAAAGAACTTCTTCCTCGTTTTGAAAAGTACAAGGTCTGGGCGATTGAATATTACGATGAGGCATGAAGTGTAAAAGGGAAGATAGCAGAAAGGGGCAGCTTGCAGGCTGCCTTTTTCTTTATCCGACGTGGCAGAAGGAGCATGACGCGCTGCAGAAGCATCTGACGCACGCGGAGTACACTTCTGCGCGTGCAACCGTACTCGATGCCGTTCGAGCGCCTCGCTGACCGCACGGCATGCGAGGTCTTTGAGATAGCTGCGGATTCACTCTTCCCGCGATATGTTGTCCTTCGCACCCTTTATTATTTCTAAGATTTCTGTTACAATGGTTTCCATAAGAGACCTTCCTTGTTTTGTGTTTGCCTCGATAGCATACGATATAGGGTACAGGTATCTTCGCCTCTTTGCAACCCCCACTGAGAAATATTTTACACTAAGGCCGTAAGGCGTGGGCGTTTACACTAAGAAGACTTCGTGCGAATGAAATTTACCCGTAACTCTTGACACATACCATTTGGGTACGATATATTCCTTTTCCGCCTCAATCGTTGTATAATAGAATGCGGCAAGAGAATTCAATCGAAGAAAGGGAGAGAGTCTTATGTATACGCTTTCCAGCATGGAGTTTCATGGCATCAAGCCGCAGATCGACGAGGAGGCCTTCGTCGCGCCGCAGGTGTTCTTGTCGGGCGATGTGCGCGTCGCGAAGTATGCGAGCCTTTGGCCGGGCGTCGTTGCGCGCGGCGATGTGAACTACATCTCTGTCGGCGAGTGCTCGAATGTGCAGGATCTCGTCTGCCTTCATGTGGCGGATGACGCCCCGTGCATCATCGGCGACTATGTGACGATCGGGCACAGCGCCGTCGTGCATGGCGCGGAGATCGGCAACCATGTCCTCATCGGCATGAACGCGACGGTGCTGACGGGCGCGAAGGTCGGCGAAGGCTCGATCATCGCTGCGGGCGCGCTCGTGCGCGAGAACGAGGTCATTCCGCCGAACTCCCTCGTCGTCGGTATGCCGGGCAAGGTCGTGCGCACGATCGACCGCATCAAGACGATCCATGCGCAGGCGATCAAGTACAAATGCGAGTGGGCGATCGAGTACGGCGTCTATCCCGAGATCGGCGGCGAGAAGTATCACGGCGAAAAGATCATTTGATGCTTTCTGCTTTACAGCTTTGCACCTTGTGATATAATAAAAGGCACAGCCTTCGTTGTGGCTGTGCCTTTTATTGTGCTCTCATCATGCAAGGGCGGCGCGAGTGTCTGCAAAAACGGACGCTTGTGCATGTACTTTTTCAGGAGGTTTGATTCATGGCGCGAGAAACGCTGAAGAGCCGCTTCGGCTTCATTCTCCTCAGTGCCGGCTGCGCGATCGGCATCGGCAATGTCTGGAAGTTTCCTTATCTCGTCGGACAGAACGGGGGCGGCGCCTTCGTTTTGCTCTACCTGTTCTTCCTCATCGTGCTCGGCATCCCCGTCATGACGATGGAGTTCTCCCTCGGACGCGCGGCAAGGCGCAGTCCCGTGCGCATGTACCAGCGGCTCACGCCCGAAAAGTGGAGCTGGCATTGGCACGGCTATGCGTGCTGGTTCGGCTGCATCGTGCTCATGATGTTCTATACGACCGTCGCGGGATGGATGCTGCTCTATTTCTACCAGACGGCATGCGGCGCGTTTGCAGGGCTGCCCACGAAGGAGATCGGCGCTGCTTTCGGCGCGATGCTTGCCGATCCTCTGCTGCAGGTCGTGCCGATGGTGATCGTCGTCATCAGCGGCTTCCTCATCTGCTCGCATGGTTTGCAGTCGGGTTTGGAGCGCGTGACGAAGGGCATGATGGTGCTCCTGCTCGTCATCATGGTCGTGCTCGCTGTGAACAGCCTGTTCCTCGAAGGTGCGGAGGAAGGGATTTCCTTCTACCTGCGTCCGGACATCATGAAGATGGAAGAGATCGGCTTCGCGAACGTCATCGTCGCGGCGATGAATCAGGCGTTTTTCACGCTGAGCCTCGGCATCGGAGCCATGGCGATCTTCGGCAGCTACATTCCGAAGGATCACGCGCTTCTCGGCGAATCGGTCAATGTCGCCATCCTTGATACGCTCGTTGCCATCACATCGGGACTCATCATCATCCCCGCGTGTTTTGCTTATGGCGTCGAGCCGGACAGCGGCCCTAGCCTTATCTTCATCACGCTGCCGAACATCTTCAACCACATGGCGGGCGGCATCTTCTGGGGGAGTCTCTTCTTCCTCTTCATGACCTTTGCCGCCTTTTCGACCGTGCTCGCCGTCTTTGAAAACATCATGGCGTGCACGATGGACTTGACGGGATGGAGCCGAAAGAAGGCGGGATTCGTGAACTGCGTGGCGATCCTCGTGCTTTCTCTGCCCTGCGCCTTGGGATTCAACTTGCTGGCGGGCGTTCATCCGATGGGCGGCGAGAGCAGCTTCCTCGATCTTGAGGATTTCATCGTGAGCAACATCCTCCTGCCGGGCGGCTCGCTCATCTTCGTTCTCTACTCGATGCACCGTTTCGGCTGGGGCTGGAAGAAGTTCTATGCCGAGGCGAACACGGGAAATGGCATGAAGCTCCCCCACTGGGCACGCGGCTACTTCGCCTACGTGCTGCCGCTCATCGTCGGCGCGGTCTTCGTGCTGGGACTGATGTGAGCTTGCCGTAGTTTACCATGAAGCCCCAAGAGGTCAAGCCGAAGGCGCAGACCGATTGGCTAGGCTTCCGTAAGGGCGTGAGGACATATGTACAGCGTGCCTCTCTGATGATGCCATCGCCGGAAACGGCCACAAAAGCAACTATGTCGCTTCACGTGACGGCTGAACATATGTCCTCAAAGTTTACCATGAGAACCTTTGTGCTAAGGCTGGAAAAAGCGCAAAAATCCCCCATTGCTCTGTTTGACTGAAATTTTATGTGGATGCCGCCGAGAATGTGGCTGTTTCAGGCTGCCAACCCAGTTTTTTCAGCTTCGTTAGATAACTGTTGATCTTTCTCTCCTTGTTGAATTTGTTGTAATAGTCGGCTCCCAGATCGATGAAGGGCTCTCCCAGCTTCAATATGTGGTAAATGGCTATCAGCATGGTATGCGCTACAGCTACTGTGGCACGTTTTGCTCCCCGTCGTACGACGAGCCTGTCATATTGTGCGGACAAGAAGGAGTCCTTCTTCTTGATGGCTGCCTTGGCGCATTGTATCAGCGTAGTCTTCAGTGTGGCGTTCCCTTTGGTAGTCCTGCCGCTTTGCCGCTTTCCGGCACTTTCGTTGTTCCACGGAGACAGACCCGCCCAGCTGGACAGATGTTTCTCCGTTGCAAAGCGACTCATATCCAAACCTGTTTCCGCCAAAAATGGTTTCCGCGCTCTGCCTCCCTATGCCCGGTATCTCGTCCAGCTTTTTCTATCGCGTCTTCATAGCCGCTGCTGTACTGCTTGACGAGCTTATCCATCTGACCGATGCGCTTCGTCATGTCGTCGATATGATCTACGACTTGCAGGATCAGTTGTTTCTGCAAAGGCGTGAGAAAGCCGTCCAGCGCTTGCATGACATCTTCCACCTTGTGCCTCAATGCTCCGTGAAGGCTTTCTTCCACTTCATCCTTCTGCAGCGGCGCATCCTTCTTGAGCAGCTTCTGCAAGAGGCTGCGCGAGCTTTTGCCGTTGATGTTGGAAACTACGCTGGACAGCTTGATATTTCCTCCTTCCAGCATCTTCTGCAGACGGTTGAGTTCACGTGCACGCTCGGCAATCAAGCTCTTTCTGTACCTGGAAACTTCCCGCAACTCGCGTTGCTCCCGTTTCGGAATATAGCTCGCGCTCAACAGCCCGTGCTGCAGCAAGTCCGCGATCCATTCGGCATCCTTCACATCGGTCTTCCTTCCGGGGAACATTCTTCATGTTCCTGGCGTTGACGATCATGACGCCTAGATGAGAGGTCTCGAAAAGATTGTAGACGGGTTTCCAGTAGGAACCCGTGCTTTCCATGGCGGCCATCTGGCACTTTTCATCCCAAAGCCATTTGGCGAGTGCGCGGATTTCTTTGCTTGTCGTGCCAAATGTTCGTATTTCCTGCTTCTTGCCACATCTGAGGGCAGGGCGACGATCGAGCGTTTGTGCACATCAATCCCACAACAGCGTTCGTACGTGACATCCATGAGGATTCCCTCCCTTTGTACGACGTGGCCTCCTCGATGATGGCTCATTTTACCATACGTCCTTTTGAGCGTAGCTCTGAACAAAGCGTGGTGCGAAAAAAAGGGAGACCAGATCAGTTTACACAGCGAGATCGAATCTCAAAAAAATTATTCGACCTTCAACGTCTGCTCTTATTATACCATAGATGGCGGTTCTCGTTCATTGTGGTGCCGTAAGGCGTGGGCGTTTACGCAAAAGGAAAGAACCCGATGTCTGCGGACGTCGGGTTCTTTCCTTTATTCGCTCGCTTCGGCTTTTGGGCGGCGCAGCGTGTAGATGAGGCGGAAGGAGAGAGAGGATGATGGCGATGACGGTCGCGAGCGACATGCCTTTGAGCGTCACCGTGCCGAGCGTGAGGCTTGCCGTCGAGACGCCTATGCCCATGACGATGGAGGTCAGGAGGAGATTCGCGGGCTTGCCGTAATCCACCCTGAGCCCGACGAGGATGCGGATGCCCGAGGCGGCGATGACGCCGAAGAGAAGCAGGGAGACGCCGCCCATGACGGGCGTCGGGATGCTCTGGATGAGAGCCGCGAGCTTGCCGAGGCACGACAGCGCGATGGCGAAGACAGCGGCGCCGCCGATGACCCATGTCGAGTAGACCTTCGTGATGGCGAGGACGCCGATGTTCTCGCCGTAGGTCGTGTTCGGCGTCGAGCCGAAGAAGCCCGAGAAGATCGTCGATATGCCGTTGCCGAGCAGCGAGCGGTCGAGTCCCGGATCTTTCGTGAGGTCGCGCCCGACGATGTTGTTCGTCACGATGAGGGTGGCCGATGTGCTCGACGATGACGACGATGGAGGCGGGCAGGGATGATGAGGATGGCGCCGAGATCGAACTTTGGCGTGTAGATGGTCGGGATGGCGAACCGGGGGCGCTCTCGACGGCGGCGAGGTCGACGATGCCCGCAGCATACGCGATGACATAGCCGGAGACGACGCCGATGAGGATGGGGGATGATCGCGAGGAAGCCGCGGAACGCCATGGAGGCGAAGACGGTGACGGCGAGCGTCGCGATGGAGACGAAGACGACGGTCGCATCCGTATCTGCGTCGGTCAGCCCCGCCATCTTCGCTGCCGTCGGCATGAGTTCGAGGCCGATGACGGCGACGATCGCGCCCATCGACGCGGGCGGGAAGATCACGTCGATCCAGCTCGTGCCGATGGCATGGATGACGAAGCTCACGAGGCAGAAGACGACGCCGACGACGATGAAGCCGCCGAGCGCCGCTTCGTAGTTGTAGTCGGCGAGCACGAGGAAGACGGGCGAGAGGAAGGCGAAGCTTGAGCCGAGATAGGCGGGAATCTTGCCCTTGCAGAGAACCAGATAGAAAAGAGTGCCGATGCCGTTGAAGAGAAGCACGGTCGCCGGATTGATCTGGAAGAGGATCGGCACGAGCACCGTGGAGCCGAACATCGCGAAGAGATGCTGCAAGGAAAGGGGAATCGTCTGGAGGAGCGGCAGACGCTCCTGCGTGTCAATGGTTCTTTGTTCCATGAGAATGCTCCTTTGGAAGATATTTATATCCAAGAAGAATTTAGCACAGAATGAGCGTCTTGTCCAATGGTTCTCGACGGAAGGCTCTTTTTCTTGGAGCGGTGCGAAGGGGCTTCTTGGCAGGAAAGTACGGAATCGGAAGCGAATAGAAAAAGACGGACAGAAGATAGATGTGGAGGAGTGGTGAAATGCGCATGAAGGAGATGGGGCGACGGCTTTTCCAGATGGTGCAGGACGGGTATCGGCGCTTTCGTGCCGCGATGGTTTTCGACGCGGTGCTGTTCGTTTGCGTGGGCTTGCTTACATATCATAAGATGTATGTCATACACGGCCGGTATACGGAGGAGATCGGCTGCGCGGCGGCAGCGGCAGCGATCGCCTGCATCTTCGCTGCTGCCCTGCGGCTCTTCCTGGAGCGGCGCGAAAAGGAGCGGCATGCCTTCGAGGCGCTGCTGACGGCTGCCGTGTTCGTGTTTTTCTTCGTGCTCGTGCAGGGACATGATTGGCGAGATCCCTATATCCTGCTCAAGACGGCAGGGCCTGCACTCGCCTTTGCTTCTGTCGGCCTTTACTGCCTTGCGCCGCAGAAGGAAGGCGAGGAGCCTGCACTGGCTGTGCTTCTGGCAATATCCAAGGCGTGCCTTGTCGGCCTCCTTCTGGTCGTGTCGCTCAATATATGCCTGCTGGCGTTCGATTCGCTGCTCTTTTCTTTGGAAGGCAGCCTGCAAGCGACGCTGCATTTCCTCCTTGCAGAGTTTTCCTTTCTGCTTGTCGGGGTGCAGGTCTTTCTCGCGAGCCTGCCGGAGCGGGGGAAAGATGTGGAGACGCCCGCGCTCTTTCGCGCTATCCTCCTGCGCCTCCTATGGCCCGTCTATCTGATTTTGCTCGCCATTCTCTATCTCTATGTGGCGAAGATCGTCTATGTCTGGACGATGCCCGTCGGCATGATGAACTGGTTCGCCTCGCTGGCGCTTCTCGCCTTCAGCATATTCTTCTTCTGCTTTGCGAAGGATGTGCGCTGTTCGCTGCTGCAGCGCTTCTTGCGCTGGGGACTTCTGCTCTTTCTGCCGATCCTTGCGGTGCAGGCTGTCGCCGTTTGGCAGCGGGTCGCGCCATACGGCCTCACGCCGCTTCGCTATACGTCGATCCTCTGCACGCTTTCGGCGTCTTCTTGCTCGTGCTTGCCTTCCGCCGCTGCTCGCCGCGCCTGGCGTTCCTCGTCTTGGCGTTCATGATCGCCGCACTCACGCTGACGCCGCTCAACATCGTCGATCTGCCGCTTCGCACGCAGGAAGCGCGTCTTTGGCGCGTGCTTGAGGAAAACGACATGCTGCAGGGCGGCGAGGTCGTGGAAAATCCCGCGCTTTCATCGAGGAATCGCGAAAGGCTTCTGAGCGCTTCGGAGTATCTGATCGATCAGGAAAAGACGTCGTTTCTCGAAACGCCGGGTATGCGCGAGATGCTTGCGAAACTGCAGGCTGAGCGGGCAGACGGAGTCGCCAAAAACGCGGAGGGGTGGTTCAAGTTCAAGGCGGAAGATCCTTCCCGCATACCTGTGGCGGGTTGGAAGAGCGCCTATCCGCTGCAGGGGAGCCTATGTGGAAGACGGCTTGCTCGTCGTGAGCACGGGAGATGGAACGAAGGAAAAAATCGATGTTTCTTCCTATCTTGCGGAACTTCTTGCTTACGCGCGCAAAGAGGACGTGAGAGGAACGAAGACCTTCACGCGGGAGCTTGCGATCGACATAGATGAAAACACCTCTCTTTGGCTGCAGGAGATCGACCTGTCCGTTCGCATGAAGAAGGACAGGGAAGATATAACGGCGCATATCGACGGATTTCTTCTGAAGCGATAAAACTTTTTCCTGTCTGTCATCCATGACAGGACGGCAATCGTCCGCTGTATGATACAATGAACGAAGAAGATCCGGCGTTCAAGTGGATTTGACGCACGGATCGGCGTTCAATCTTTCACCCGCTCTGGCCCGCCTGCCGCCCATGAGATCGCCGCCCAGCTGAGCAACCCAACCCTGTGATCCACTGAGCACAGCGAGCATCTTTCTGGATTGACAATGTTCGTCGTAGTGCATATCATGATACGATGAGAGATTCAATGCGATAGGGATGACTCATGGGAAAGACTGCCATGCAGAATGAAGCGAAAGACAATACAGCTGGAGGTGAATCATGCCGCAGGAAATCGACAGAAAACGAAAAGCGTCCAGTCCATACAGCGCGGTCATGACACGAGAGCAGTTCTTGTTTCACGAAACGCGAATCACGGCGAAATTGCTGGATGAAGGACTTGAGAAGGATGAAATCATAAAGAAGATTTTTTTCTGAAAATCTTTTTCAATATCCCACGGAAAAAAATCTGTTCGCCGGATGGTTCTTGCTTGCCTGCAGCGCTTGGAGGCTTTGTCCGACCAGACCTTGATCGCTTCCATCGCTGCTGAATCCAGTGATGTGGCAAAGCAGATCTGTCTTTATGCCATGATGCGTCAATATCGCTTGGTATGGGATTTCATGCTCACGGTCATCGGCGAGAAATATCGTAAGCTGGATGTTTCCTTCAGCAAGATGGATTTGCATGGTTTTTTCCTGCGGCTGCAGGAGCAGGATGATTGGGTGGCTGCATGGAGCGATCAGACGATTGCAAAACTCAGGCAAGTGCTCACGAAAATCCTAGTGGAAAACGGGTATCTGGACAGCATCAAAGCGGAGAGATTGAATCCCGTGCTGCTCAGCCCGATTTTGGAACGTGCGATACGAAAGTCCGGGCAGGAAATAGCCCTGCCGGCTTTCAACTGTCTGGAATAGGAGAATACGCGGATGAGCAAACTGAACGAGCGCCTTGACGCCCTTCGGAAGCTGGTGCAGAGTCAAGACTTTCTCAACGGAAAAGGGCTGTCCAACGAGGTCAATATTCGCATTTTTTGCTATCATCCCAAGGATGAAATGGCTGTCCGGCATTTTACGGAAAAATTGACGGAGGGTGTTGGCACGGGCTGCCGCATCATAGAATACAACCTTTACCAAGTGTTTCTTGCCATTTGCGAGGATAAGCGCATCGCGGACAAAATCCCCGATTTGGAAAATAAAAAGGGACATACATTCGTCTTGGGACACCTGGCGCGTATAGCAAACAATCTCGCCTTTATCGAAAAAATGAAGGCGGAGTCTCATAACGTCGGCGATGTCATTCTCATCACGGGCGTGGGGGAGGCGTTTCCCTTTATCCGTATCCATGCGCTTTTGGATGCCATGCAGTCGCATTTTTCCGATGTGCCAGTCTTGGTCATGTACCCGGGGACATTTGACGGCCGCTATGTAAGATTGTTCGACAAACTGACGCCCAATCCGTATTATCGAGCCTTTAATGTAGTGTAGGAGATGTGCCTTATGATGATAAAAAATATGTTCGCCGAGGACATTGACCGCAAAATCAATGGCGTAGTCAAGGTTGAGCAGGATGAAAGCGCCATTCTCGTGCAGGAGCTGGAGGAATATGTCATCACGAAGGAACTGAAAAAGCACTTTATCGCGTTTTTCAATAATTACGGCGAGTCCTTTGAAGAAAATATCTCCGATATCGGCGTGTGGATTTCCGGCTTCTTTGGCAGCGGCAAATCCCACTTTTTGAAAAATGCTCGCCTATCTCCCGGAGAACAAAGAAGTGCAGGGCGTAAAGACCGTGGAGCGTTTCCGCAAGAAATTTGAGGACGACGCCGCTGCGTTCATGCCGATGGACAAGGTCACCCGTGGAGAAACGCACACCATTCTCTTCAACATTGACGTGCAAAGTTCCGGACCAAAGGACGAAACAGCTGTTCTTCGTGTATTTGCCAAGATGTTTTATCACTATCTGGGCTTTTACGGCGAAGATTTGAAGGTCGCCAAATTGGAGCAATTTATCGAAAAAAACAAGGCAAGACGGTCGAGTTCCGTCGGGTATTTGAGGAAAAAGAACGGCGCATCGTGGCTGTCCTCCCGTGATTCCTTTGCGTTCTTTGAGGACGATGTGGTCAGCGCTCTGACGCAAGTCCTCGGCATGAGCGAAAGTGCCGCCGAAAACTGGTTTAACGGCACACATACCGTGGACATCTCCATTGCCAAGCTGGTATCCGAGATCAAGGAATATGCGGATGCCAAGCCTCAGGATTTTCGACTGCTCTTTATGATTGACGAAGTGGGGCAGTATGTTGGCGATGACAGAAGTTTGCTTCTCAATCTTCAGTCGCTGGTGGAAACGATCGGAGCTGAGTGCAAAGGAAAAGTTTGGGTAGTCTGCACTGGGCAGGAAGCCATCGACGAGGTCATCAAGACGCGGGAAAACGAGTTTTCCCGTATTCAGGCGCGATTCAAGACGCGACTCTCCCTCTCCTCAGCCTCGGCGGACGAGGTGATCCAAAAAGCGTATCTTGAAGAAAAACGCCGGACGCCCAAGAGGAGCTGGAATCTCTCTATGCGCAAAACGACTCCGTGCTGAAAAACCTCTTCAGCTTCACGGAGTCGGTGAAAGATATTCGCGGCTACAACGGCGCCGCCGAATTTTCCCGGAATTTCCCTTTCGTGCCCTATCAGTTCATCCTCATGCAGAAGGTCTTTGCCGAAATCCGCAAGCACGGCAATTCCGGCAAACATCTCTCCGGCGGCGAACGCTCCATGCTCTCGGGCTTTCAGGAGGCGGCGCAAAAAATCGAAGACAAGAACGAGTATGCCCTTGCGCCTTTCCATCTCTTCTATGACACGGTGCATACCTTCCTGGACAGTTCCATTCGCCGGGTCATCGAGCGGGCGGAACGGGCAGCCGAGGCAGGACATGGTCTGGAAATGCGGGATGTGGCTGTGCTGAAACTCCTCTACCTCGTGCGCTATGTGGACGATGTGAAAGCGACCCTCGACAATCTTGTGATCCTCATGGCGGATAAGATCAGCCTCGATAAAATCACCATGCGGGAGCGGGTGGGCGCGTCCCTTGAGCGCCTCCTCACACAAAACTACATCGGTCGCGCAGGGGAAATCTATAGCTTCCTCACCGACGAGGAGCAGGATATTCAGCGCGACATTTACCGCAATACCGTCGTGGATACCGCCGCCGTCGTGTCCAAAATCGGCAGCATGATTTTTGGCGATATTTATACAGCCAAGAAATATCGCTATGGCGACAAATATGATTTTCCCCTTGACGGGATGGTGGACACGACCGCCGTGGGCACAGCGACGGGCGGCATGAAACTCAAAATCCTCACGGTAGCCGCAGACGCTGTCGAAAAAACAGACCTGCGTCTTACCGCCGAATCCGTCGGGCAGGCCTTGGTCGTTCTCGCCGACACACCCTACTATCCGTCTCTTGAAAACGCCATGAAGGTGCAAAAGTACGTCATGCAGAAAAATATGACGCAGCTTCCTTCGTCGGTGCGGGCCATCATCCGAAGCCATCAGGAAGAGGCGCGAAAGTACGAGTTGGAAGCAAAAAGAGAACTTGTCAAAGCCATAGAAACGGCGGAGTTTTATGTGGACGGAGAACATCTGCGGCTGAAAGGCGGCGATGCCAAGGGGATGATCGATCAGGCGCTGGAGTATCTCGTCGACCATGTCTACAGCGACCTTTCTTTGATTCGTAAAAATGCGGACAGCGAGGCGGATATTTCCTCCATCCTGCTCGGTGCGGAGCAGACCCTCTTTGGCACGGAAGCGAACAGCGAAGCTGCTGTCAAGGTGGAGGAGTATCTGGAGATACAGCACGCCAAAAAACTGCGCACATCGATGCAGGACATCCAGAGCCGCTATAAGGGGATTCCCTACGGCTGGAGGGAACTGGACATCGCCTGCGTAGTGGCGCAGCTCATTCACGCGCAGAAGGTCACCGTGAAATATGGCGGCAGTACCATCCAGCCAAATGACCCGAAACTCCCGCAGATGCTTCATAAAAAGAGTGAGATCGGCAGCACCATCGTCTCCAAGCGCCAGACGGTATCTCTCGCCAAAATCCGCGAAGTCCGAGAGTTCCTGCGCGATTACTTCGATGAAATGGACGTGCCCGAGGACGAGGATGGCCTGATCCGCCACATCGCAGTCCGCTTCGAGGGGGAAAAGGCGCGATATGAAAACCTCCTCGTCCTCTATGCGGGGCGCAAATACCCCGACAAACTCCTGGTTTCTTCGGCGGTAGATGCCATGAAGGAGCTTCTCTCGCACGTCAAGGACAATATGGCGCTCATTGACTACGTAATCAAAAAAAGCAGGACGCAATCTGCGATCTGAAAGAAAAGGTGCAGAATGTCGAATCCTTCTTCAGCAATCAGAAGGCGCTTTTTGACGAGGCGGTGAAGTACGAGACGGAATTGCGCGTTGATCTTGAGCACATCGAAAAAGATGCCGAGGTAAAAAAGGCGCTGGACACCATCCGTCTCATCACATGGATTCCGGATGGAAGCGGTTTCAACTATGCGCGTCTGCCGGAGCTGAATGCTCTGATGACGGCAGTACATGCCAAGCATGACGCCATGCTCGCGCACAAGCGGCAGGAACTTTTCAAGATCGTTGAGGACTGTCTGGAAGAAATCCGCGCCAAAGCCAAGGACGAGAGCAAGGCGAGGGACATCCTTCAACAAGAAGAGGGCTATTTCGCTCGCAAGAAAGAGTATATCGCTGGCATCCAGGTGCTGACCCTCATGGACGGGCAAATGCCCAATATTTGGCTGCGCAAGGACGAGGCTATCTCTCGCATCGAGAACCTCTGCGACGAGGAGGTCAAGCAGGAAGAAGAACAGAAACCACCGGTTGCAGCAAGCAAAAAAGCCGAAGAAAATCATCAAATCGGTCTATCGTCAGTCGATGTTCCCCAAGCGCACGATCGAAACGGAGGCGGACATTGACGAATATGTGGAACATATCCGACGGCGCATGAAAACCATGCTGAAGGACTGCGACGGCATCCGGCTGGATTGAGGAAGCACGGATGATCAGCGATTTCTAAGGCAGGGAACAGGGGAGAGTGCGATGAACAAGAATGCGATAAAGAAATATGCGGTATGGGCAAGGCGCGAGCTGATCGACCGTGTATCGAGGAAGGCGATGCGCTATGGCATTGCCCCTGAAATCCCTGCTGACCCCGAAGCGGGCAGCGTTGACGGTCGCCTTCTCTCCGCTGCCGAGAAGAAAGAGCGGCGTGCGCTCATCGAGAAAGTGGCGGCGCACGGCTACGAGCAGACGATGGAAGAAGCCGCCTACACTTGGTTCAACCGCTTCGCCGCGCTGCGCTTCATGGAGGTCAACGGCTATCTGCCCTCGCATGTGCGGGTATTCACCAACGATGCCGGAGAGTTCAAGCCGCAGATTCTCGCCGAGGCGATTCATCTCGACTTGCCGGGGCTGGACAAGGAGAAAGTCTATGCCTTGAAGGAAGCCAATGACGAGGAGGCGCTCTTTCGCTATCTTATCATCGTGCAGTGCAATGCCCTGAACGAGATCCTGCCGGGAATGTTTCAGCGACTGGAGGATTTCACGGAATTGCTGCTGCCCGACAATCTGCTCCGCGAGGGCAGCGTGATTGAACGGCTTGTCAAGCAGGGCGATGCGGGAAGCATCTTGGAAGAGGACTGGCACGATCAGGTGCAGATCATCGGCTGGCTGTACCAATACTACAACACTGAGCCGAAGGACAAGGTTTTTGCCGATCTCAAGAAAAATATCAAGGTGACGAAGGAAAAAATCCCTGACGCCACGCAGCTTTTCACTCCCGACTGGATCGTGCGCTACATGGTGGAAAAATTCTCTAGGCCGCTTGTGGCTCGAAGGACATCCGAACGAGAGCCTGCAAGGCGAATGGAAATACTATCTGCCCGAAGCCGAGCAGGAAGAGTCTGTGCAGAAACAGCTTGCCGAGATGCGCAAAGAATCTGCCAAGCTCAAGCCGGAGGACATTCGCTGCATCGACCCCTGCATGGGAAGCGGCCATATCCTCTGCTACATGTTTGACGTGTTGGTGAAGATTTACGAGGACTACGGCTATACGGCTCGTGAAGCCGCAGCATCCATCGTGCAAAACAATCTCTATGGACTCGACATCGACGACCGTGCGGCGCAGCTTGCCTATTTTGCCGTGATGATGAAGGCGCGGCAGTATGACCGTCGCTTTTTCAGCCGTGGGATTCAGCCGAATGTGATGGCGATAGAGGAGAGCAACGGACTTGCGACTTGGGCGGAAACGGCAGGGGACAGCCTCGTTGCCGGGCAGCTTACCTTCGAGGACGATTTCATCCGCATGGCAGATGTGCTCATCGAAACATTCCAAGACGTCAAGGAATACGGCTCCCTGCTGACGGTGCAGCCGGATCGCTATGACGCACTCGCAGAGTTCATCGAAAAAGTCAAGCAGCAGGCAGGAAATCTCCTCTTTCGGGCGTGGATCGACGAAGTCGATCAAAGGATTCTGCCGCTGATTCAACAGGCAAAGTGGCTCTCGGCGAAGTATGACGTCGTGGTGACGAATCCGCCGTATATGGGCGCAAGCAATATGTCAGCGAAGTTGTCGGCATTTGTGAAGAAGAATTATCCTGATACGAAGAGTGATTTGTTTGCTTGTTTTATCGAAAAGTGTGGAGAACTTGTTAAAAATAGCGGTTACTATGCGATGATAACGCAACACGCTTGGATGTTTTTGTCAAGTTTTGAAAAGTTGCGGCAGAAAATGCTCAAGAAAAATATCGTCAATATGGCACATCTTGGAGCCAGAGCTTTTGAGGAAATTGGTGGTGAAGTGGTGCAGACCACTAGCCTTGTTTTAGCAAATTGTTCCAATAACGGCTATAACGGGGTTTACGCTCAGCTGATTGAACCGACTACGCAACAAGGTAAAGAAGATATGTTTTTGCGTGGGGAAAATAGGTTTGTTGCCACGCAGGAAAACTTTGGCAAGATCCCGGGCAGCCCAGTGGCGTATTGGGCAAGTGATATGATATTGGCTACCTTTGAGAACGGAATACTTGTTGACAATATTTCAGATGTTAAAATTGGCATGGGAACTGGTAAGAATGATATTTTCGTTCGAAAATGGTGGGAGATAAATCATTCAGCAATAGATTTTTCATTAAAAAATATAGCACAGTTAGAGGATAGTCACGGCAAATACTTTCCCTATAATAAAGGTGGAGAATATAGGCTCTGGTATGGAAATTTGCAAGAGGTTCTATGGTTCGATGAAGCTGGTCGGAATGCGATGAATTCCATGTCGGGACATCGAGAAAATGGCGGACATGATTTTTATTTTAGGGATGGCATCACTTGGACATTTATTAGTTCTTCCAATTTCGGGGTAAGATATTTACCTCATGGTGCATTATTTGATGTTGCGGGGTCTACACTATTTACAGATGATAAAAACATAAAAATTTATTTTTGGGTTTTTTTGTCTTCTGTTGTTTGTAACAAAATTTTAAGTTTTTGAACCCGACACTCAATTATCAGGCAGGGGAATATTAAAAGTCTACCGATAATTAGGGACAGGATTGACATTGTGGACAAGCATACTGACGATTGCGTGAAAATATCGCAGCAAGACTGGGATGCCTTTGAAACCTCATGGGACTTTGCCTGTCACCCCATCGTGCAAAAAGCCCTAAGCCGCCCCCATGGAGGTGGGGAGGATGCAATCTTTATCGAATATATGTACCGCTTCGTGGCGCAGGATTTTTGAGGAACGCTTCACCAAGTTGAAAAGCCAACGAGGAAGAACTCAACCGTATCTTTATCGACATCTATGGACTCGCGGATGAACTCACGCCCGAGGTCGAGGACAGGGATGTGACAGTGTCCCGTATCTTCGACACCAAGGAGGAGATCCCGCATCCATGAAGGGAAGCAATTACGCCCTCACCAAAGCCGATGTTGTGAAATCCCTCATCTCCTACGCCGTCGGCTGCATGTTTGGCCGCTACTCCCTCGATACGCCGGGGCTTGTCTATGCCGGGGGCGAATGGGATGACAGCAAGTATACGACGTTCCTGCCGGATGAGGATGCCATCCTCCCGATATGTGACGATGAATATTTCGACGATGATATTGTCGGTCGGTTCGTGGAGTTTATCGAGGCCGTTTTCGGCAAGGAAACTTTGGAAGAGAATCTGCAATTCATCGCCGATGCCCTTGGCGGCAGGGGCAGTTCGCGAGAGGTCATTCGAAGCTACTTTCTCACGGGCTTCTATGCCGATCACGTCAAGACGTATCAAAAACGCCCGATCTATTGGCTCTTTGACAGCGGGAAGAAAAACGGCTTCAAGTGCCTCGTCTATATGCACCGCTATTGCCCGGATACCATCGCCCGCATCCGCACGGACTATGTCCACGAGCAGCAATCGCGCTACCGCACCGCCATCGAGAGTTTGGAACAGGCGCGGGATAACGCCGCCACTGCAGGGGACAAGGTGAAAGCCGGAAAGAAACTGGCGGCTGTGGAAGCCCAAGCCAAGGAACTCCTGGAATACGAGGAAAAAATCCACCACCTCGCCGACCAGATGATCGCCATCGACTTGGACGACGGCGTGAAGCACAACCACGCGATTTTTTTCAGGATGTATTGGCGAAGATCAAGTGAGGAGGGATTTTTCATGACGCAATCAGGCATAAATTCCATGCTTACTTTGGAGTATATGCAGACCGCCAAAGAGAACAAGTATTTTGACAGGAAATCTGCCAGAATCAGACCTTCCGATCTTGCACCGATTATCTCTGCATTTGCCAATGCAGACGGTGGAACGATTGTTCTCGGCATCAGCGATAAAACGCATACCGTGGAAGGTATAAATTTCATCGGCGAAGACCATTTGAACGAATTGATAACGGCGCCGAAAAACTGCTGCAAGCCTATGCCGAAATTTGAATATGAACTGCTTGACGTTGAAAATGCGAAGGGACAGGCAGACCGTCTTTTGTTGCTCCATATCAAAAAGAGTGTCGATTACATCGTTCGCACCAGTAATGACAGCACTTATCTGAGGATAGGCGACAAAAACCAAGGAGATGAAGGGCGAGGATTTAATCAACTTGGAATATGCCAAAAGTACCCGGAACTATGAGGATGAAATCAACCGAGATGCTACGCTGGAAGACTTGGATGAGGAACTCTTGAGAGAATACCGGCATCGCCTAGAGGCCGATGATTCCACCAACCATCATGTGCTGAAGGCAAGAGGCTTTATAAAGACGGTGGATGATCGCGAATTTTTAACCCATGCAGCAGTGCTTCTTTTTGCCAAGAACATCGCTCAGTTTTATCCGAATTGCCGTATCCGCTTCCTACGGTACGAAGGAACTACCGCTATGTCCGGCACTAAAATCAACATCAGCCGCGATAAAAGCATCGAGCTTCCCTTGCTTCGTATTGTGGATGCCGCTAAGACATTCCTTGCGACCCAACTCCGAGAATTCACCATGCTCGACGTGAAAAGCGGAAAATTCCGCATTGTGCCGGAGTACCCAGAGTTTGCTTGGCTGGAGGGGATTGTCAACGCCGTCACGCACCGTGAGTATGCCATGAGTGGGAATTTTATCAAGGTCAGTATGTATGATGACCGATTGGAAATCGAAAGCCCGGGCAAGCTCCCCAATATTGTTACTTTGGCAAACATCAGGGAAACGCGCTACTCGCGCAATCCTCGGATTTCCCGTGTCATGACAGAGTTCGGCTGGGTACGGGAAGTGAATGAAGGCGTCAAGCGCATCTACGAGGATATGGCAGAACTTTTCTTGGACGACCCGGTGTACAGTGAGCCTGGCGAGTCTCTCCGTCTGCTTTTGAAGAATAATATCGTCATGCGGAGGATGCGTCAGGAACTGTATGCCTTGAACAATGTAGGCATTTCGAGATGGAATCAACTGGATGCTACGGAACAGGCTATTATGGCCTATATCCTGAATCGGGGGGCTGCCAGCAGGGCGCAGTTATCTGCTTATATAGGGAAATCCGACAATACGATCAGGACTCGCCTAAAAACTCTGATGACCAAGGGACTCTTAAAGGCCAATGGCAATACCTATGATCCCAATCGTACTTATGAGGCGGGGCCGCTATTGACGGAATAGAGAATTTGCGAGGTTAGAAAGGCGTTTTGCGAGGTTTAGGGGGAATTTTGCGAGGTTCCAGCCCCAGCAATGCCTTTTCCACCCGCAAAACCTTGATTTCAAGCCACTTGAGCCGCTCGTAGAGCTGGGCGTGTTTTTGCGAGGTTCAAAAGCGATTTTGCGAGGTTCCCTGACAGCACTCCGCATAGACATGGAAAAGAATCACGACAAATACCGATGAGTGAGGAATGACATGGACACAGAGCAGATTATCGCCGACCTAAACCGCCGCTTTGCCGAGCCTTTGCCGGAGTTTTATCCACGGCGTATCATCGTCTGGCATGACGAGGAGAAGGAGTTTGTCGATAAGATCGACGAGATCCGATTGGATAACGCCAAGGTTGCCGTCCTTACGGGGACGAACTATTTTGCCGTGAAAAAACTTCTCGCCGTGGACGATACGGACAGCAACTATCTTCTCTATTCCCCCTTCGTCTACGAGACGCCGGAGGATAATTGGCTTCTGGACATCGAGCTGTACAGCGAGGAGTTCCGCGCTGACCTCATTTCCATGTGGCTGAGCGAGATGGGACTGCCGCAGACGCCGAGCATCAGAAGCGCCATCAAGCCCTATCGCAAGTTTATGAACGCCAAGGAACGCCGCAAGAAAATAACGGCGCAGACGAATCTTCCCACGACTGCCGGAGGATTGCACCTCTCGATCATGGCGGCCTTGGCGGGGATCAAGGACGCAAAGCCCGCCGGAATTATCAAGGCGGTTCTGAAGGGCGGACTGGATCAGTCATCCAATCGTCTGTGGCAGAATCTTGAAGGCTACCATGTTGCCGATGTGTTTTGGCGCATGGTTGCCCAGGGGACGGGGTATGATGAGGAAGATCCCACCCTTGGGGCATTGTCTGTCCATCTCATGGTCACCGCTGCTTCCCGCACCATCCGGCAGGAGCTTTTGATCGGGCTTGAGCGATATGTTTCCGAGCCACATCAGGCGAATTGCTATGCTCTTGTTTCGGATTGGCTTCGCACAGAGGAGGATGATGCTCTCTGCGAGATTGCAGAGTATGTGGAATCCGAGGTGGATCTTCAGGCGCGCTTTATGAAACTGACCGTGGATGATTTAGCCGATACGGAGATGTTCCCCTGCGTGAACGAGATCATTCTTGTGAAACTCATGCGGGATGTTGAGAAAAATATCGTCGATCCGGCGAACATCAGGCGGATGGTGGAAAAAGCGACGGACTTGCGCTTGGTTCGGCAAGGTCAGGAATTTTTATGACGGACTTCATCAAGTCGCCCAGATGCAGGAATTCTACAAGCTCCACGCCGATGGCTTTCATACGGTAGACCCCCGAGCAATTTGGACGGAATACACAGAGAGTTATTATCGTTTCGATGCCTATTACCGTGCCTTCCATAAAAGCTATGATGCTAGTCTCAAAGCCTATCCTGTGGGCCTGTCGGATTTGTTCGCCAGTGTGAAGGATTTTGTCGAGGGGATGTATATCAACTGGTTCTTGGAAGAGATGGGCGAGAATTGGTCGAATGCTGTCGCCGATCCGCTGCGAGAGCACGGCAGGATATTCGATGTGCCGCAGCAGACGGACTTCTATCGTGACAAGGTGCGGTCATCGGATGCAAGGGTGTATGTCATCATCTCTGATGCCATGCGCTATGAGGTCGCTGCCGAACTTGCCGAAGCGCTTCGCAGGGAGACGCAAAGCAAGGTGGAGTTGAGCGCTATGCAGGGGGTGTTCCCTACGGTCACGAAGTTCGGCATGGCGGCGCTTCTGCCGCACGAGAAGCTGTCGGCAGAGATCCGGGCTGGAAGGGTTTCGGTGCTGGCGGACGGTGAATCTACCGAAGCGCCCATGCGGGACAAGGTGCTGAAGTCTGCCAATCCCAAGAGCGTCGCTCTGAAATACAGAGATGTCATCGGCATGAAGCGGGCGGAACGGGGAGCCTTGGTGAAGGGGATGGATGTGGTGTACATCTACCACGATGCCATTGACGAGGCGGGGCATACGGGATCGTCCATCTTCGGGGCATGTGAGATGGCGATCGAGGAGATCAAGAATATGGTGCGGGTCATCACTGGCGAATTCGGCGGGGTGCATATCCTCATCACGGCTGACCATGGCTTCCTCTATACGGATCGTCCGCTCCAAGAAGACGAGAAAGTGGACAGATCTACAGCGAGCGATCAGGATGTAGAGATCGCTCGCCGCTATGCCATCCTGAAGAAAGGCGCGGCTCCCGACTATCTGCTGCCGGTGAGGTTTTTAGGCGGCGAGACGGAATACGAGGCCTTCGCGCCCCGCGGCAGCAGCCGCATCAAGATGAAAGGCGGCGGCTTGAATTTCGTGCATGGCGGCGCGAGTCTGCAAGAAATGGTCGTGCCGCTCATCGATTACCGTTTTCTGCGCAATGACTCCAAGGAGTACAAGAAGAACAAGAGCCGATACGATACCGTTCCTGTGACGGTGAGCCTGCTTTCCTCCAGCCGCAAGATCAGCAACATGGCGTTCTCGCTGAACTTCTACCAGAAGGAGGCGGTGGCGGCAAACTTCTGTGCGACTGTCTATCTGCTGTATTTTACGGACAGCGACGGTAAGACGATCAGCGACGTCCCGCGCATCCTGGCGGACAAAACGGAGGAAAACGCCGAGGGGCGTATCTTCCGCGTGAATTTCAACCTAAAACCCCTCAAGTACAGCAATGACGAAACGTATTATCTCGTCATCGCCGATAGCGACGGACTGCCGATATGTCGGGAAGAATTTTTGATCGATATCGCCTTGCCTATGGATGAGTTTGACTTCTTTGGCTGAGCGGATCGAGACGCCGGGTGCAGAGGGAAGACTCCGGCGAGGTGGATGCACCTAGGATGGCGCATCGGCCTGCTTCCTTGGCGCGGTTGCTTTTTTTCGCCTGTTCGCTATAATGGGGGTAGATATCCGACGCGAGCAGAGTCGCGCAGGTGCGGCAAATCGATGGATGTTTTTGGATATTGTGGACAGTTGCAATAGATTGCACAGGGGAGGCGCACGCATGGCGATTTTGCCGAAGCTCAATACGATGGAGTTTGACAAGGAGATACCGTTCGAGGTCTCGGCGCCGTTCGAGCCGATGGGGGATCAGCCGCGTGCGATTCGGGACTTGGCGGCGGGCATCGAGAACGGGCAGGAGGCGCAGGTGCTTCTCGGCGCTACGGGCACGGGAAAGACGTACACGATCGCCAAGACGATCGAGCGCGTGCAGAAGCCGACCTTGGTCATCGCGCACAACAAGACGCTGGCGGCGCAGCTCGCGAGCGAGTTCAAGGCGTTCTTCCCGAAGAATTACGTCGGCTACTTCGTCAGCTATTATGACTACTACCAGCCCGAGGCGTACATTCCTTCGACCGATACGTATATCGAGAAGGATGCGTCGATCAACGACGAGATCGACGAGCTGCGCCATTCGGCGACGTGCTCGCTCTTTGAGCGGCGCGACTGCATCATCGTCGCGAGCGTCTCGTGCATCTACGGCCTCGGCTCGCCGGAGAGCTACCATGAGATGGTCTTGTCGCTGCACAAGGGGCAGACGGTCGCGCGCGAGGATATCTTGCGCAAGCTCGTCGCCATTCAGTACGAGCGCAACGACATCGCCTTCGAGCGCGGCCGCTTCCGCGTGCGCGGCGACGTCATCGAGGTCTTTCCGGCGGGGTGGAACAACCGCGCCGTGCGCATCGAGCTTTTCGGCGACGAGGTCGATCGCATCATCGAGTTCGATGTCCTGACGGGCGAGGTCTATGGCGAGCGCACGCATTCGATGGTCTTCCCTGCTTCGCATTATGTGACGAAGAAGGAGGATATGGAGATCGCCATGGCGGCGATTGACGAGGAGAAGATCGCGCAGGTCGCCAAGTTCAAGGAGGAGGGCAAGCTCATCGAGGCGCAGCGCATCGAGCAGCGCACGAATTACGACCTTGAGATGATGCAGGAGATGGGCTATTGCTCGGGCATCGAGAATTATTCGCGCCATCTGACGCACCGTCCGGCGGGCGCGGCGCCCTATACGCTTCTCGACTATTTCCCCGACGATTTCCTCATCGTCATGGACGAGAGCCATGTGACACTGCCGCAGCTCAAGGCGATGCTCAATGGCGATCGATCGCGCAAGATCTCGCTCGTGGAAAATGGCTTTCGGCTGCCGTCCGCTTTCGACAACCGCCCGCTGTCTTTCGAGGAGTTCGAGCAGCGCATCAATCAGATCGTCTATATTTCGGCGACGCCGGCGAAGTACGAGCTGGAAAAGGCGCAGCAGGTCGTTGAGCAGATCATCCGCCCGACGGGTCTGCTCGATCCCCTCGTCGAGGTGCGGCCTTTGGCGGGGCAGATGGACGATCTCCTGTCCGAGATTCGCATACGCGCACAAAAGGACGAGCGCGTGCTTGTGACGACGCTGACGAAGAAGATGGCGGAAAACCTCACGGACTACCTGAAGGAGATGCAGGTGCGCGTGCGCTACCTGCATTCGGACATCGCGACCTTCGAGCGCGCCGAGATCATCCACGATCTGCGTGCGGGCAAGTTCGATGTGCTCGTCGGCATCAATCTGCTGCGCGAGGGACTGGATATGCCCGAGGTGTCGCTCGTGGCGATTCTCGACGCCGACAAGGAGGGCTTCCTGCGCTCCGATACGTCGCTGATCCAGACGATCGGGCGTGCGGCGCGAAATGCGGACGGCAGGGTCATCCTCTATGCCGACCGCATCACGGACTCGATGAAGCGGGCGATGGACGAGACGGAGCGCCGCCGCACGGTGCAGCAGGCGTACAACGAGGAGCACGGCGTCACGCCGAAGACGATCGTCAAGCCCGTCGTGCCGCTGATCGAGACGACGCTCGTCGCCGAGAGCCGCGCTTCCTACGGCGAGGATTCCGACGGCAAGAAAAAGAAGAAGCTGACGAAGAAGCAGAAGGAGTCTCTGATCCGCACATTGCTCGCGCAGATGCAGACGGCTTCAAGGGCGTTGGAGTTCGAACGCGCCGCAGAACTGCGCGACATGATCATCGAGCTGGAAGGCTCGCTGCCGGGAAAGAAGAAAAAGGGCGCGTGAGGAAATTGTTGTTCGGAATGCACTGTGTTATACTAAGAGCATGGAAACGTACATAGATGGTCGTCGGATTGAATGGGACGAGCGAAAGAATCAACAGAATAAGAAGAAGCATCCTATTGATTTTCGTGCCGCTGGTTTGGTATTTAGTGATGAAAATCGTTTGGAGTTTTATGATGAAGAGCATAGCGTTGAGGAAGTCGTTATATTACGATTGGCGTAGTTGATGAAGTGCTGTTTGTTGTTTTTACAGAACGTGATGCAGGAAATACGATTCGATTGATTTCGGCAAGGGTGACCACGGCGCGAGAAAGGAGACTATATTATGGCGATGCATAGCATGATCGTATATCCAGGGCAGCGACCTTCCCAAGAAGTGTTGGAAGAGATACGTGCCGCTGCAAAGAAGTCGATAACTTTTGATGAAGATTGCCCGGAGCTGACGGATGAACAGTTGCAGAAATTTGCTGTATTAGCGAAGCAGTAGAGAGAGGCGAGGAAAAAGCCGATTCTTTCCATGCGCGTTTCTTCTGAAACCTTGGATAAGGCAAAGAAATTGGGCAAAGATTATACTGATGTTTTGGGTCGTTTGCTTGATTTAGCCATTAATGATCCGAAGATGGTGAAGCGCTGTCTCTAATCTTTGCATAATCGGAACGAAGCACATAACTGGAGGTGACGCTTTTGGAGAAACTACTGTGTGAGATGCACGCTTGGATGGCGGCCTACATGCGTTCCTTCTATACGGAGGACGAGGAGGTGCAGCAGGCGATCCGCCTGAAGGAGGTGCATACGGGAATCGTGACCTCGATCGCCGTGGAGCTTGCCAAACATCTGCGGCTCTCTGCGCATGATGTGCATTTGGCGGAAATCATGGGGCTTTTCCACGATGTGGGGCGCTTTCGCCAATTCACGCTTTACCGCACGTTCAACGACGCCGTATCGGAGGATCATGCGGCGCTCGGACTCAAGGTGCTTGACGAGCTGCCGTTCCTTGCGCGTCTCGCGCCGGCGGACGAGGCGCTCGTGCGCTTTGCCATCTGGAACCACAACAAGAAGGTCATCGCGCCGACCGAGGATGCGAGGGAGCTTTTCTTCGCGCGGCTCTTGCGCGATGCCGACAAGCTCGATATCTTCCGCGTGCTTCGGCCGTTCCTGGCGCCGCCCGACGGTTCTGGCGTCAGCCCCGATTTTCTTGAGAAGTTCATCGCGGGCGAGCAGGTCGACTACACGCAGATCCGCACGATGGACGACCGCAAGCTCGTGCGTCTCATGTGGGTCTACGACGTAAATTTCAGCTGGACGCTGCGGCGCATCCGGGAACGCGGCTATATCGAGGACATCATCGCGCATCTGCCTGAGAATCCGCGCATGGCTCTCGGCATAGAGCGCCTGCTCGCTCATGTGGAAGAAAAGTGCGCCGAGGAGGACGCGACGCCTGCGGAGGTTCTGCATCCCTAGGGCAGTGCAGGCGTCTCGAAGGAGGCGCGGCGCTGCCCGGGGATGGGGCGAACATCCTGTGCGGACGCTTTTTGAATGTTTTTTTCAGGAAATTTTAGCGAGCAGAAGGATTTTTTTCGCCCTGCGCCTCGAATAAAGAGGCGTTAAATTTTTATTTCCGTGGACGCGGATAATTCAGGGACACGGATAAAATGAAGTCTTCCGCTGCAGATAGACGGCGGGGGCGCAGATCGAACGCGCCCAGAAGGAGCAGCAGACATGGCAGAAACGGTATCATCGAATTTCATCTACAACATCATCGACGAGGACAGGAAGAGCGGCAAGCATCCCGAGGGCGTGCATACGCGCTTTCCGCCCGAACCGAACGGCTATCTCCACATCGGTCATGCGAAGTCGATCTGCTTGAACTTCGGCACGGCGGAAAAGTATGCGGGGCTTTGCAACCTGCGTTTTGACGACACGAATCCGACGAAGGAGGACACGGAGTACGTCGACTCGATTCAGGAGGACATCCGGTGGCTGGGATTCTCTTGGGGCGATCGCCGCTACTATGCGTCGGACTACTTTGAGAAGCTTTACGAGTATGCACGGGCCCTGATCGAGAAGGGGCTGGCCTACGTTGACGACCTGACGGCGGAGGAGATCCGCGCCTATCGCGGCACGCTGACGGAGCCGGGCAAGGAGAGCCCTTGCCGCAGCCGCAGCGTCGAGGAGAATCTTGATATCTTCGCGCGCATGAAGGCGGGAGAGTTCCCCGACGGCAGCCACGTCCTGCGCGCCAAGATTGACATGGCGTCGCCGAACATCACGATGCGCGATCCCGTCATCTACCGCATCGCGCACGCCGTGCATCACCGCACGGGCGATGCCTGGTGCATCTATCCGATGTACGATTTCGCGCATCCTTTGTCGGACGCCATCGAGAAGATCACGCATTCCTTGTGCACGTTGGAGTTCGAGGATCACCGACCCTTCTACGACTGGCTCTTGGAAGCCTTGGGCTTCGACAAGAACACGCGCCCGCGGCAGATCGAGTTCGCGCGTCTCAATGTCACGAACATGATCACGAGCAAGCGCAAGCTGCGCCAACTCGTCGAGGAAGGCCACGTGCGCGGCTGGGACGATCCCGGGATGCCGACGATCTCCGGTCTCAGGCGCCGCGGCTATACGCCGGCGGCGATCCGCGATTTCTGCGAGCGCATCGGCGTCGCGAAGTCGAACAGCACGGTCGATGTGGCGATGCTTGAGCATTGCGTGAGAGAAGATCTCAACGATCATGCTGACCGCGTCATGGCGGTTCTGCGTCCGTTGAAGGTCGTGCTGACGAACTACCCCGAGGGCAAGACGGAGGAGATGTTGGCGGAGAACCATCCGACGCGCGGCGGCAAGCGATATGTGCCCTTCTCGCGCGAGCTTTATATCGAGCGCGAGGATTTCATGGAGGATCCGCCGAAGAAGTTCTTCCGTCTGCGTCCGGGCGGCGAGGTGCGCCTGAAGCACGCCTACATCATCAAGTGCGAGGAAGTCGTCAAGAACGCGGCGGGCGAGATCACGGAGCTTCGCTGCACCTACGATCCCGAGTCGAAATCGGGCGGCGCAGCGGCGAACCGCAAGGTCAAGGGCACGCTGCACTGGGTTGCGGCGCATGAAGCCCTCGATGCTGAGGTGCGCCTTTATGAGCATCTCTTGAAGGCGGACGGCGAGGAGGCGGCGGACTTTGTCGCGTCCTTGAATCCGCAGTCGCTGGAGGTCATCCAGGGAGCGAAAGTCGAGCCGAGCCTTGCGCGCACGGCGGAAGGCACGCATTACCAGTTCCTGCGCACGGGCTATTTCGTCGTGGACAAGGACACGCAGCCGCAGCGGCTCGTGTTCAACCGCGTCGTCGGCCTCAAGGATTCGTGGGGAAAGGTCAAGGGATAACGATGGGCAAGATACCGAAAGGACTTTCCGACAAGGCGATGATCGAGGGATTCGAGGAAGAGGCTACGCTGGAAGACTGCTTCTTGGCGCACGAAGTGCGCGAAGAGGACAAGCGCCGCCGCGCCCTGCGCGAGAGGGAGGACGATCTTTCACGCGCGGCCCTGATGCCCGAACTCCTCGACCGACTGGGCAAGGAGCTTCTGCAGCTGAAGCTCGACCTCTTTGCCCAAGGCGTCAAGAACTATCGCATAGACATCAAGCGCATGGGCACGACGATCGTGCTTGCGCCGAAAGAAACGAAAGGGAGGTGAGGCGGCTTCTTTGCGGGCGGGCTCCACGAGAAAGGCATTTTGAGGTTTATCATCAGAGGAAGCACGGACGAAACCGATGCGCTCCCCAAAAAAAATCTATGAAGAAAGAAGTGTAACCAGTGGAAACAAGCACAATTGTTGCTATCGTGATCTTCGTCGCGGCATACGCGCTGATCATTTCAGAAAAGATTCACCGCACCATCATTGGTATTTGCGGTGCCATGCTGATGATCCTTCTCGGGATCATCAATCAGGAGACTGCGATTCATCACATTGACTTCAACACGCTCGGCCTTCTCATGGGCATGATGGTCATCGTGAACATCACGAGCGAGACAGGGGCTCTTCAACTACCTCGCCATTTGGGCGGCGAAGAAGGTCGAGGCGAAGCCGATCTCCCTGCTCGTCGCCCTCTCGGTTCTCACCGCCGTCTGCTCGGCTCTTCTCGACAACGTGACGACGGTTCTTCTGACGGTGCCGATCACGTTCAGCATCACGAAGCAGCTCAACGTCGATGTCAAGCCGTTCCTCATCGCGCGAGATCCTTGCGTCGAACATCGGCGGCACGGCGACCTTGATCGGCGATCCGCCGAACATCATGATCGGCAGTGCCGTCGGCCTGCAGTTCATGGATTTCATCACGAACCTCACGGCGATCTGTATCCTGATCTTCATCGTGACGATCGCTCTTTTGATCGTGATTTACGGCAAGAAGCTCCACACGACGGACGAGCTGCGCGAGAAGGTCATGCAGCTCGATGAGAAGAGCCAGATCGTCGAGCCGCGCCTCTTGAAGAAGTGCCTGTTCGCGCTCGCTGTCACGATCAGCCTCTTCGTGCTGCACGGCCAACTCCACCTCGACACGGCGACTGCCGCCATGACGGGCGCAGGGCTCTTGCTGCTCATCAGCTTCCCGCAGAAGGAAGCGATGATCGCGAAGGTCTTGTCGAAGGTCGAATGGCTCGCCATCTTCTTCTTCGCCGGTCTCTTCATCCTCGTCGGCGCACTCGTCGAGACGGGCGTCATCAAGATGCTCGCGGAAGAGGCGATCAAGATCACGAACGGCGACCTCACGGCGACGTCGATGCTCATTCTCTGGATGAGCGCCTACGCTTCGGCATTCATCGACAACATCCCGTTTGTTGCGACGCTTATCCCGCTGATTCAGGATATGGGGCAGATGGGCATGACGAACCTCGACCCCGTATGGTGGTCGCTCGCCTTGGGCGCCTGCCTCGGCGGCAACGGCACCTTGATCGGCGCTTCGGCGAACGTCGTCGTCGCTTCGATGGCGGCGCAGCGCGGCAAGCCGATCTCCTTCATCAGCTTCATGAAGATCGCTCTGCCGATGATGACGCTCTCGATCGCGATTTCAAGCATCTACATCTGGCTCAGATATTTGTAAGTCGTAATTTTTTGGGGCGCACGGGGAGACCCGCACGCCCCTGTTTCTCGTAGGGGGACGTTGTTGTATGGAGAGATATGCTCCGCAGGAGATCGAAAAGAAATGGCAGGAAAAGTGGAAGGAAGGCGAGGTCTACAAGACGGAGATTGACCGCACGCAGCCCGAATACTATGTGCTTGAGATGTTCCCGTATCCGTCGGGCAATCTGCACATGGGACATGTGCGCAACTACTCGATCGGCGACGTCATCGCGCGGTTCAAAAAGATGCAGGGCTGCAACGTGCTGCACCCGATGGGCTTCGACGCCTTCGGCATGCCGGCGGAGAACGCCGCGATCAAGCACGGCGTGAAGCCCGCCGACTGGACGTATGCCAACATCGAGAACATGAAGCGCCAGCAGATGAGCATGGGGCTTTCCTACGATTGGAGCCGCGAGGTTGTGACCTGTCGTCCTGAGTACTATCGCTGGACGCAGTGGCTCTTCGAGCTGTTCTACAAGAGAGGGCTTGCCTACAAGAAGGAGGCGTCGGTCAACTGGTGCGATGCTTGCGGCACGGTGCTCGCGAACGAGCAGGTCGTCGACGGCAAGTGCTGGCGCTGCGATTCCGAGGTGCACAAGAAGGATCTCTCGCAGTGGTTCTTGAAGATCACGGACTACGCGGACGAGCTTCTGGCCGACCTCGACAAGCTCAAGGGCTGGCCGGAGCGCGTCAAGACGATGCAGGAGAACTGGATCGGCCGCTCCGAGGGCTTGGAGTTCGACATCGAGGTGCCTGCGCTCGGCGAGAAGATCGCCGTCTATACGACGCGCGCGGACACGGCGTATGGCGTGACCTTCGTGGCGCTCGCGGCGGAGCATCCGCTGCTGGAGAAGATTTTGGCGGGCAATCCGAAGGCGGAGGAGCTTCGCGCTTTCGCCGACAAGGTCAAGGCGCAGTCGGAGCTTGAACGCACGTCGGGCGAGTCGGAGAAGGAGGGCGTGTTCACCGGACTTTACGCCGTGAATCCCTTCAACGGCAAGAAGGTCGAGCTTTGGCTTACGAATTACGTCCTCGCCGAGTACGGCACGGGCGCGGTCATGGGCGTGCCGTCGGAGGATCAGCGCGATTGGATGTTCGCGAAGAAGTACGACCTGCCGATCATCGTCACCTTGCGTCCGAAAGATCGCGAGCTGAAGCTTGAGGATATGACGGAGGCCTATACGGACAAGGACGGCGTCCTCGTGAATTCGGGCGAGTTCGACGGCATGGAGATGCACGAGGCGCTTGCGGCGATCGTCGAGAAGGCGGTCAAGGAGGGCTTCGGCAGGCGCAAGGTCAACTATCGCCTGCGCGATTGGCTGATTTCGCGTCAGCGCTATTGGGGAGCGCCGATCCCCGTCATCTATTGCGACAAGTGCGGCGAGCAGCTTGTGCCTGAGGAAGATCTTCCCGTCAAGCTGCCCGAGCATGTGAACTTCGAGCAGGGAGCCGTCTCGCCGTTGGCCGAGAGCGAGGCGTTCGTGCATTGCACATGCCCGAAATGCGGCGGTCCTGCAAGGCGCGAGACGGATACGATGGACACCTTTATCTGCTCATCGTGGTACTACATGCGCTACACCGATCCGCACAACACGCACAAGCCGTTTGCGGCGGACAAGGTGAACTACTGGGCGCCCGTCGATCAGTACATCGGCGGCATCGAACATGCGATTTTGCATCTTCTCTATTCGCGCTTCTTCACGAAGGTGCTGCGCGATGAGAAGCTCTTGGACTTCGACGAGCCGTTCCAAAATCTCTTGACGCAGGGCATGGTCATCAAGGACGGCGCGAAGATGTCGAAGTCGAAGGGCAACGTCGTCTCGCCCGAGGAGATCATCCAGAAATACGGCGCCGACACGGCACGTCTCTTCATCCTCTTCGCCGCGCCCGTCGAGCGCGACCTTGAGTGGAGCGACCAGGGGCGTAGAGGGGGCGTTCCGCTTCTTGAACCGCGTCTGGCGCATCATCGCCCATTTCGAGGAAGCGATCCAAGAGGGAGTGGACGACTACGACCGTTCGACGCTGACGGCGGAGGAGAAGGCTCTGCGCCGCACGCTCCATCAGACGATCAAGAAGGTCACGGAAGATGTCGGCGAGCGTTTCATGTTCAATACGGCGATCAGCGCCGTCATGGAGCTTGTCAATGCCTTCTACGCCTTCCAGGACAAGACCGTGCATCCGGGTCTCGTGCGCGAGCTGTCATTCGCGCTCGTGAAGATGCTGGCGCCGTTCGCGCCGCACATCGCGGAGGAACTTTGGAGCTGCATGGCGGGCAAGGGCAGCGTGCACGATGCGAGGTGGCCGAAATACGACAGCGCGGCCATCGTCGAGGACGAGGTCGAGATCGTCCTGCAGATCAACGGCAAGGTGCGCGACAAGCTGACGGTGCCTGCTGCGATGAAGCCGCAGGAGATGGAGAAGGCGGCGCTCGCGCAGCCGAAGGTTCAGGAGCTGACGGCGGGCAAGACGATCGTCAAGGTCATCTGCGTGCCGAAAAAGGCTCGTCAATATCGTTGTGAAGTGAGAACAAAAAGGAAAAACGGAGGGCGGCGCTCTCCGGAGGCCTGCGGACAGGAGTCGGCGTCATGCGCGACTCCTTTTCGCGCTTTCCTCTATGAAATGGTGGGATCATGAAAGCACTTTTTGAGCAAATGATGCGCGACGGCTCGGTTCGGAAGATCGTCGAGGCGTTCTCGCGCCAAGGAGGCAAGAGCCCTCGTCTACGGTCTCAGCGGCTCGCAGAAGCATGCGCTTTTCGCTGTCGCCTGCGCGGCGGCAGAAAAGTCCGTGGTCATCGTCACGCACAGCCGCGAGGCAATCGATGCGTGGCGCACCGACCTCGCATCCCTTCTGCCGGAGCGCGAGGTCCGGAACTGCCCGAGGTCGACATGATGACGGTGGAAGCGACAGCGAAGGGCATGGAGCGCATGGCGCTGCGCATGGGCGTCTTGGGCAGGCTTCTCAGGAAGGAGCCTGTCCTCGTGCTCGCCCATGCTGCCGCCGCCGTGCAGAAGGGCGTTTCGCGCCAAGATTTCGAGCGCATGAGCCTGCGCCTGGAGGTCGGCGCGACACTTTCGCGCGAGACGCTCTTGTCGCGTCTCGTCGAGCTGGGCTACGAAGCTGAGGGCGAGGTCGAGGGACTTGGCCAGTTCAGTGCGCGCGGCGGCATCGTCGACCTCCATCCACTCAATGCGCCGCTGCCGCTTCGCGTGGAGTTCTTTGACGATGAGATCGACTCTTTGCGCGAGTTCGATCCCGTGACGCGGCGCTCCGTGCGCAATGTGCCTTCAGCAGTCGTGCTGCCCGTCTCGTCCATCGAGGACGGGAGCGCCACTGTCCTCTCCTATTTGGCGGGCGAGGGCGCCGTCATTTTCGACGAGCCTTTGCGCACGCGGGAAAGCGTGCAGAAGCTCGTCAAGGAGACGCCCGAACTCAAGTCGCGACTCTTCTCTTGGGAGGAGCTCGTGGCTGACGCCGAGGGGAATGCGACCTTTTTCGCGGCTCTCATGCTGCAGAAGATTCACGGTGCGGAGCCTGACAGCCTCGTGAGCCTTGCCGTGCAGGCAGTCGCCCCCTTCCAGCGGCAGATGGATCTGCTGAAGAACGAGACGCGCAGCTGGCTTGCCAACAAACAGAACGTCCTTCTCCTCGTCGGCGATGCGGAGAAGGCTGCCTCCCTGCGCGAGCTTTTCGCGAAGTCCCGCATCCCGTCCGCCGTGGTGAAGGATGGAGAGCCTTTGAACGGCGCCTATCTGAACATCCAGGTCGGCACGCTCGCGAACGGTTTCGAGCTGCCCGAGGCGCGTCTCGTCGTCGTTGCTGAGAAGGATATCTTCGGCCGGCAGAAGAAGAAGCTCGCGCAGAAGGCGCCGAAGGAAGAGCGCATCGCACATTTTCGCGAGATCAACGTCGGCGATTATGTCGTCCATGTGAACCATGGCGTCGGCAAGTATCTCGGCGTCGAAACGCTCGACGTGGGGGGCATCAAGAAGGATTATCTGCACATCAAGTACGGCGGCGACGACAAGCTCTTCGTGCCGACCGACCAAGTGGGGCTGCTGCAGAAATACATCGGCTCGGAAGGCGATGTGCCGCGCCTGCACCGCATGGGCGGCACGGAGTGGGTCAAGGCGAAGGCGCGTGCACGCGCCTCGGTGGAGGACATCGCCGACGAGCTCATCGCACTCTATGCGAAGCGACGCACGGCGCAGGGGTTTGCCTTTTCTCCCGATACGCCGTGGCAGAGGGAGTTCGAGGACGCCTTTCCCTACGAGGAGACGCCCGACCAGCGCCGCGCGATCGAGGAGATCAAGGCGGATATGGAGAAGCCCGAGCCGATGGATCGCCTGCTCTGCGGCGATGTCGGCTTCGGCAAGACGGAAGTGGCGATCCGCGCCGCTTACAAGGCGGTCATGGACAAGAAGCAGGTCGCTGTGCTCGTGCCGACGACCGTGCTTGCGCAGCAGCACTACCAGACGTTTTCCGCACGCTTCGCTGACTTCGGCGTGAACATCGACGTCATCTGTCGCTTCCGTTCGGCGAAGGAGCAGAAGGCGACGATCGAGCGGCTGAAAGAGAGCCGCGTCGACGTGCTCATCGGCACGCACGCCATCCTGAACCAGAAGCGCGTGCAGTTTTTTGACCTTGGGCTGTTGATCGTCGATGAAGAGCAGCGTTTCGGCGTCAAGCAGAAGGAGAAGATCAAGAAGCTCGCGGCGGGCGTCGACGTCCTGACCTTGTCGGCGACGCCGATTCCGAGGACGCTCCACATGTCGCTCGTCGGTGCGCGCGACATGAGCATCATCGAGACGCCGCCGGCCGAGCGATTCCCCGTGCAGAGCTACGTCGTCGAGGACAGCGAGGTCGTGCTGAAGAACGCGATTCGCCGCGAGCTTCGGCGCGGCGGGCAAGTTTACTTCGTCTACAACCGCGTCGAGAGCATCGACCTCATGCGCCGGCGGCTCGAAGACCTCGTGCCCGAGGCGCGCATACAGACGGGGCACGGGCAGATGGCGGAGGAACTGTTGGAGCGCGTCATGGTCGACTTCTACGAGGGGCGCTATGACATCCTGCTCGCGACGAGCATTGTGGAGAACGGACTTGACGTGGCGAACGCGAACACGATCATCGTCTACAACGCCGACCAGTTCGGCCTGTCGCAGCTCTACCAGATGCGTGGCCGCGTTGGCAGATCCAACCACATGGCCTTCGCCTACTTCGTCTATCAGGCGGACAAGGTCTTGTCCGAGATGGCGGAGAAGCGTCTGCAGGCGATGAAGGAGTTCGCCGAGCTGGGCGCGGGCTTTAAGATCGCCATGCGCGACCTTGAGATTCGCGGTGCGGGCAACCTGCTGGGGGCGGAGCAGCATGGCCACATCGCGAGCGTGGGCTTCGAGATGTACTCGAAGCTGCTCGACGAGGCGATTCAGGAGAGGCGCACGGGAAAGCCGGTGGAAGAGAAGGTCGAGCCTGTCGTCGATATCGAGGCGGAAGCCTATCTCGACGGTGCGTACATCGGCGACCCGATGCACAAGATCGAGATATATCAGCGCATTGCGGCGATCCGCAAGAATGCGCAGATCCAAGACCTCCTCGACGAGCTCATCGACCGCTTCGGCGAGCCGACGCCCGTCGTGATGCGCCTCTTGGAAGTCGCACGCATACGCAACTATGCGCGCGACCTCGGCATACGCTCCATCATGGAAAAGCCGCTCTTCCCGAAATCTCCTTCGTGGAAAAAGCCCTCGTTCGATCCCGATGGGCTGTTGAAACTGCTCGGGCTCTTCGGCAGGAACGTCAAGATGCTGCCGCCGCCGCAGCAGATGCTGCGCATACGCCTCGCCGCGCAGTACAAGAAGAACATCACGAACTTCATCACGCGCGTGATGATGCTCTTGGCGGGCGAGCACGGAGCGCTTGCCCGACGGGACGGCGCGGCGAAGAAGACGCAGAAAAAAGGGGAAAGGAGGCGTGCGTAGATGAAAGAGCCAGGAAGCATTACCGTCGTGGGACTCGGCCCCGGCCGCTCGGGACTCATCACGCTCGAAAGCATGGAAGCGATGAGGAACGCGAAAAGCCTCCTCCTGCGCACGGAAGTGCATCCGTCTGCAGGAGATCTCAGGAGGTGCGGCATTCCCTTTACAAGTTACGACGCCTGGTATGAAAAGGCGGCAAGCTTCGAGGAGCTTTACCATGCGATCGCGGAAGATCTCGCAGCGCGGGCGCGTGCAGGCGAGGCGATCGTCTACGCCGTGCCGGGCAGTCCGTTCGTGGCGGAACGAACGGTGATCTTCCTGCGCGAGTTGTGCGCGAAGGAGGGAGTGAAGCTTGCCATCTTGCCCGGCATGAGCTTCGTCGAAACGCTCTACGGAAGTCTCGGCATCGATCCTGTCGATGGACTCATGATCCTCGATGCGTCGGATGCCGCGAATCTGCCGGCGCAGTTTTCGACAGGCGTGCTCTTCACGCAAGTCTATAGCCGGGAAATCGCTTCCGATCTGAAGCTGGCTCTGATGGAGCGCATGAGCGACGAGACGCAGGTCGTATATCTGCACAACATCGCCCTGCCCGACGAATCGGTGCGGCCGATGCCGCTTTATGAAATCGATCGCCAGCTCGATGTCGATCATCTGACGAGCCTCTTCCTCCCCGCCTGCAGATGCCGAAATGATTAAAAAAGCCCACGAAAGGCGATTTTTCAAGTTTTTTTATACTTTTTTCTCTGGGAAAAGAGGATTCTCGGGAAGTACAGCGAATAAAGGTAGCGTAACAAATTCAAAAAGGAGGCTACAAACGTGAACAAAACGGAATTAGTGGCTAATGTAGCGGAAAAAGCAGGTCTGACGAAGAAGGATGCCGAGAAGGCACTGGGCGCAGTCATTGAGAGCATTGAGGAAGCTCTTGTCGAGGGTGACAAGATCCAGCTCATCGGCTTCGGCACGTTCGAGGTCAAGGATCGTGCTGCCCGTACCGGTCGCAATCCGCAGACGGGCAAGGAGATCAAGATCGCCGCTTCGAGAAATCCTGTCTTCAAGGCGGGCAAGGCATTGAAGGACGCCGTCAACAACAAGTGAGCGCGATGCTTCTTTTGGGGCTGGGTTTTTACCCAGCCTTTTTTTGTGAGTTTTTGTTGGGAGGTGCATGAATGGAGCGCGTTGTTCTCCTTACGGGCGGCACGTCGGGCATCGGTCTTGCTGCGGCGCGCCTTTTTTTGCAAGAGGGCTGCACGGTCGCCTTGGCCGGGCGCACAGCCGAGCGCGGCGCGGCAGCGCTCGCCGCGCTCGGTGAGCTGGCGTCGGATGGGCGCGCCGCCTTTTTTGCCGCCGACCTCCGCTGCGCCAAGGAAGCGAAGCGGCTCGTAGAGGCGGTGTGCACACGCTTTTCGCGTCTCGATGTGCTTGTGAATTCGGCGGGCGTCTATCTGGAACGCGCGCTGGAGGATCTGACCGAGGAGGAGTTCGAGGACGTCATGGATACGAACGTCAAAGGCACGTTCTTCACGACGCAGGCGGCGCTCGCGCCCTTGAAGGCGAGCCGCGGCAGCATCGTCAACCTTTCGTCTGACGCAGGGCTTCACGGCAACTTCCTGTGCACGGCGTACTGCGCTTCGAAGGGCGCCGTGACGCTCTTCACGAAGGCGCTGGCCCTGGAGCTGGCGCCTTTCGGGGTGCGCGTGAACTGCGTGTGTCCCGGCGATGTTGCGACCCCGATGACGGAGGCGCAGATCCGCTCGGCCGGCGATGCGGATGAGGCTCTGCGGCAGATGGCGGGCGTCTATCCGCTCGGCAGGATTGCGACGCCGGAAGAAGCCGCCGCCGTTATTTTTTTTCTTGCCTCCGAGGCGGCGTCCTTCGTGACGGGTGCGGCATGGAGCGTGGACGGCGGTCTCACGGCTTGATGAGGAAGCTATGAGAGAACGTATGTTTCGTTGTATCTGCTCCTTGCATGTGCTAAAATAGAGGTCATGGCAGAGAAGAATTGTTTGATTATTTTATTTTCGGTGTTGAGGAAGGGCGTTCATGGCGGCTCGCAGCTATCTTATCGTAACGGCGTCGATCGGCTCAGGCCACGCCAAGGCGGCGGCGGCGCTGGCGGCGGCGATCTCGCGTGAAGAGCCCGAGGCGCACGTGGTGGTCGTTGACTTCACGAAGCGCGACACAGCGTGGATCACGTGGTGCATGAAGGTGATCTACTTGAAAATGCTGGATTTCGTGCCGAACCTCTATCAGCTCCTCTACCGCTTCACGGGTCATAGGACGGGTGCGTCCCCCGTGCAGAAGCTCATCGCTTCCCTGACGAAGCGCAACATGCGTCGCCTTGTGCGCCGCCATGCAGCGGATGTCGTCGTGTGCACGCATCCGTTTCCCGAAGGGGCGGCGTCGTGTCTCAAGGAGAGCGGCGAGGAGGAGTTCTTTTTCGCTACGACGCTCACGGACTACAGCGTGCACCGCATGTGGTTCTATCCGGACGTCGATGCTTTCTTCGTCGCGACGGAGAGGATGCGGCGCAGCCTCGTCAAGGAGGGCTGCGCGGCGTCGGCGGTTCATGCGACGGGCATACCGATCGCGCCGCTCTCTCCTTCGGATTTCGATCGTGCGACGATCTTGGAACGACTGGGATTGACGGTGGATTTGCCGACGGTTCTCCTCATGGGCGGCGGTCTCGGGCTGGGCGATGTGGCGCATTCTTTGGAAAAAGCTGGAGGATGTCGCAGAGAAACTGCAGCTCCTTGTCGTCGCCGGCAAGAACGAGCGCCTTCTTTCCTGGGTAAGGGAGCATGCTGCGCATTCGCATCATGCGGTTCGCGCTTGGGGCTATACGGATGAAGTGCCCGCTCTCATGGCGGCTGCGGATCTTCTCATATCGAAGCCCGGCGCCCTGACGATCAGCGAGGCGTGGGCGATGGGCGTGCCGCTGATCCTGCATGAGCCGATTCCTGGGCCTGAGCTTGAAAACGCGATGATCGCGAGCGAGCGCGGCACGGCAGTCTGGCTCGGCAAGGGCGAGAATCTGGCGGCTCTCGTCACGGGACTCTTGGGGGATGAGCGGCGACTCGCTTCGATGCGCGAGGCGGCTCTTCTGGCAGGCCGCCCGAAGGCGGCGCAGGAAATCGCGCACTTTCTGTGCATGGCAGGGGCGAGGCATGGCGGATGAATCGAGTGTTTATCATTTCTGTCGAGGGTGGTTTTTGTGGCAGTATCGAAATTGGAAAAAGGACGCGAACGGCGCGTTTCTCTGTCCGCAGTGCGGCAGACCACTTCGCACGGTCGAGGGCGGCACGGTCAGGATCCGGGGCGGCAAGGCGGATCTTGAGAGCGTGAAGCCGCGTCACGAGTGCGATGCCTGCGGTGTTTTTCTACCGCGAGCTTTTTGAACTCGGGCTACTACGATGTCTTCGAGATGCCGAAGCTCAAGGCGGTCGGCGATCTTGTGCCGACGATCCTGCGCGCGGACGCACAGGGTCATGCGCCCTGTCCGCGCTGCGGCGGTCAGCTCGACCTTGTCGAGTGGACGCCTGTCCGAGTCGTGAATGGCAAGGCGGATATGGAGAACGTTTCTTCGCACTTTCGCTGTGCGAGCTGCGACTCCATATTCCGGCGCATAGCGACGACAGAATACTTCCAGTGGTCGGAGAATTGAGTCTTTCATAGCGATGCTGTGCGGCTGGATCGTACAGCGCGTCGGTGGCAAAAGGTCGTGATGAGATGGCAGCGGAAAACAAGCGCAGAGGCAAGGGGCATCGGCTCGACTGGTTCGTCGTCGTCGTCATTTGCGTACTCGGCTATTTCTCTTACACGATGATCGACCAGCAGATCCACTTGAACGAGCTTGACCGCGATTGCAGAGCCGCGCAGCAGCGCTTGGAAACGGCGCAGCAGGAGAATGCAGAGCTCAAGCAGCTCAAGGAGAAGCTCGACGATCCCGTATATATCGAGAAGACAGCGCGCGAAGAACTCGGCATGACGCACGAAGGCGAGCTGCCGTACATCGCGAAGAAATGAAGCGACCTGTCGGATGAGTCGAAACTGGCTCATCCGACAGGTCGCTTCATTTTTCTTGTTTCGTGCGGGGATTTCCTTGACAGCGCAAAAGGCGCAAGAGTATAATAAGAAAGCACACCTAGCGCGGGAGAAGACGCTGGGAGGGTGGGGGCTGACAGAGCCAATGATTCCCACAGTATGATTAAGGAGGAAATAATTTGTCCATTGAAGTAGGCAGTATTGTTGAAGGTGTTGTGACGGGCATCACGAATTTTGGGGCGTTCGTCGAGCTGCCGGAGGGAAAGGTCGGTCTTGTCCATATCTCTGAGGTTGCTGATGAGTATGTGCGGGACGTCCATGATTTCCTCAAGGAGAAGGACAAGGTGAAGGTCAAGGTCTTGACGATCGACGATCGCGGCAAGATCGGGCTTTCCATCAAGCAACTGCAGGAAAAGAAGCCGCTGGAGAAGAAGGTCGGAGAAGCTCCGCGCCGTCCTATGCCGCCGCGCCGAAGTGCGGGCGGAGACTTCAAGCGACAGGGTCGCTTCGGTCCGGGCAGTGCCTCCTTTGAAGACAAATTGTCGCGTTTCCTCAAGGACAGCGATGAACGATTGACGGACTTGCGCCGCAAGACGGATTCCAAGCGCGGCGGTCGCGGTTCGCGCAGGGATTGACCTTTACAACATGAGAAAAGCACTCTTCCGAAGAGTGCTTTTCCTGTTTCTGGTCTTGAAGGGCGGCGGAGGTTTCGTTCTTGCAGTGGTGTGCGGATGAGCGGGGGAGCTTCATGCTGAAGAAGGTCATGGATTTTTGCGAGGAGCACGGACTTCTTGCGCACGGTTCTTCCATCGTCGTCGCCGTCTCGGGCGGCGTGGACTCGATGGCGCTGCTCGATCTGCTGCTGCATTTGCAGGAGCGGCTGGCTCTTTCCGTGCATGTCGCGCACTTCGAGCACGGCATCCGCGGTGCGGCGTCGTGCGAGGATGCGCAGCATGTCGCCGCGTTCTGCCGTGCGCGTGGCGTCGCCTGCACGATCGAGGCGGCAGATGTGCCGCGCTATGCAAGGGAGCGGAAGCTTTCTCTGGAGACGGCGGCGCGTGAGCTGCGCTATGCCTTCCTGCGCCGCGTGAAAGCATCTGTCGGTGCAGAGGCGATCGCTGTCGCGCATCATGCGGACGATCAGGCGGAGACGGTGCTGCTGCATCTTCTGCGCGGCGCGAGCCCTGCACGGTCTCGTGGGCATGAAGCCGCGCACGGGCGACATCGTGCGTCCCCTGCTCGGCTGCAGGAAGGCGGAACTTGCCGGGTACTGCGCAGCGCTGGGCGTCGAGGTGCGCCATGATGCGACGAACGATGTGCCAGAGGCGCGGCGCAACTTCCTGCGCCTTGAGATCATGCCGCGCCTCGCCGCGCAGGTCAACGCGGCGGTGGGCGCCTCCCTCGTGCGCCTCGCCGAAGCCGCGCGCGCGGACGACGCGCTGCTCGACGCGCTGGCGCACGAAGCGTTCTCGCGCGTCCGTCTCGCGGAAGAGATGCCCGAAAGCGCGGTGAAGGCGGGGCGGCTTTCGATCTCGCGCACGGCGTTTCGCGCCGAGCCGCTCGCCTTGCAGCGGCGCATCGTGCGGCTTGCCGCGCACATGTTCGTCGGCGAGGCGCACGATTGGGGCTGGCGTCATGTCGAGCAGGTGCGCCGCATGATGACGGAAAAAGCAGGGAGGCCTGTCCCGGGATCTCCCCGGCAGCGTGCAGTTCTCCTCGATGGGGATCGGGGCGTCTTTTGCGTCTCTTCTCGCCGTTGTTCTCATGAGAAAAGTGGCGAAAAGGGAGCGGGCGGCGCCCTCCTGCACGGCAGCGCCCGACGCACAGGAGAGTGAAGCGGCGCCTGTCGTGCCGCTTCGCGTGCCGGGCGTGACACACTTGCCAGCGCTCGGCGTCTCCCTTGTCGCGAGTTTTGTTCAGACGCGCTCTTTGACGGATGGGCGCACGGAGATCTACGCCTCTGCCGACGCCCTCGCGAATGCCGTCTGCCGCACGCGCCGCCCGGGAGACTTTGTGCGCTTTTTCGCAGGGGACGAAGAAGCTCAAGGCGTTCTTCATCGACGAGCATGTTCCGCGCAGCGAGCGCGATCGCGTGCCGCTTGTCGCTTGTGATGGGGGATCGTCTGGGCGGTCGGCGTGCGGCGGTTTTCGCCCGCGATGGTGGAGGAGGGCGAGCCGATCGTGCGGCTTTGTCGCAGTTTTTGAAGAAGGAGCATACGATCATGCACAACGATTTGGAGAAGATTCTTTTCGATGAGGCGCAGCTTGCCGAGATGGTGGCGCGGCTCGGACGTGAGATCACGCGCGACTACGCAGGAGAGGAGGTCTATGCCGTCGGCATCCTGAAAGGCGCCGTGATCTTTTACGCCGATCTCGTGCGCGCCATTGACCTGCCTGTGACGCTCGATTTCATGCAGCTTTCCAGCTATGGCGGCGGCACGAGCTCGACGGGCGACGTGCAGATCCTCCTCGATCTCGCGAGAAGCGTCGCGGGGCGCAATATTTTGCTCATCGAGGACATCGTGGACTCGGGGCTTTCCATGCACTACTTGATGGAGAACTTTCGCCACAGGAAGGCGAAGAGCGTGAAGCTCTGTTCGCTCTTGAGCAAAGCCTTCGAGGCGCAAGGTCGATGTGCAGGTCGACTACTGCGGCGCTGAGGTGCCCGACGCCTTCCTTGTCGGCTATGGACTCGACTACGATCAAAAGTACAGGAATCTTCCGTACCTCGGCATTTTGAAGCCTGAAATCTATGGGAGCTGAGGCCGACGGAATCTCCTGCATAATATCGAGCGAAAGGATTTGTCTAACACCTGTTTTGATGCTATAATGAAACGCTGTAGAGGTTTTTGTGTTTCGACGGAAGAAGGCGCCTTCGCGCCTTCGGACGAAACGTTTGCATGGGATTTTGAAGAAATGCCGCGCTTTTTCGGCGTTTCCTTGAAGCATTGTATGGGAACAGGAGGATGACCGATTGAATAAACTTTTTTTCGCAGCGTGGTGTTCTATCTGCTGATCATCTTGATCGCCATCTCCGCGATTGATTATTTTCAGACGCGCGAGGTGTCGACGAACGAGGTCAATTATTCGGATTTCCTGGAGCAGGTTCAGAAGGGCGAGGTCGCCAAGGTCACGCTTGAGCACAACATCGTCAAGGGAACGCTCACGGACGGCACGGAATTTCTGACGATCACGCCGGATGCACCGAACCGGGGATACGAATTTCCTCAAGACCCTGCAGGAGAAGAACGTCGAGATCAAGGCGGAGCGTCCGCCCGAAACGCCGTGGTGGTCGACGATGTTCTCGTCGATCCTGCCGATTCTCCTGCTGATCGGCGTCTGGTTCTTCATCATGCAGCAGACGCAGGGCGGCGGCGGCCGCGTCATGTCGTTCGGCAAGAGCCGCGCGCGCATGACGGCGAGCGACAAGATGAAGGTCACGTTTGCGGACGTGGCGGGCGCTGATGAAGCGAAGCAGGAGCTGGAAGAGGTCGTCGAGTTCCTCAAGCATCCGAAGAAGTTCAACGACCTCGGCGCACGCATCCCGAAGGGCGTGCTGCTCTATGGTCTCCGGGCACGGGCAAGACGCTTCTCGCACGTGCTGTCGCGGGCGAGGCGGGCGTGCCGTTCTTCACGATCAGCGGTTCCGACTTCGTCGAGATGTTCGTCGGCGTCGGCGCCTCGCGCGTGCGCGACCTCTTCGATCAGGCGAAGAAGAATGCGCCGTGCATCGTCTTCATCGACGAGATCGACGCCGTAGGCCGCCAGCGCGGCGCGGGCGTCGGCGGCGGCCATGACGAGCGCGAGCAGACGCTCAACCAGCTTCTCGTCGAGATGGACGGCTTCGCCGCCAACGAAGGCATCATCATCATGGCGGCGACGAACCGTCCCGACATCCTCGACCCTGCGCTTCTGCGTCCCGGCCGCTTCGACCGTCAGATCGTCGTGGACAAGCCCGATGTGCGCGGCAGGCTCGCGATCTTGAAGGTTCATTCGAAGGGCAAACCCTTGACGGGAGACGTCGATCTCGACATTCTCGCAAGGCGCACGCCGGGTTTCACGGGAGCAGACTTGTCGAACCTCGTGAACGAGGCGGCTCTTCTGACGGCGCGGCGCGACAAGAAGCGCATCGGCATGAATGAGCTGGAAGAGTCTATCGAGCGCGTCATGGCAGGGCCGGAACGCCGTTCGAAGGTCATGACGGACAAGGAGAAGGAGCTGACCGCGTACCACGAAGGCGGTCACACGCTCGTCGGCATGCTCCTGCCGAACGCCGATCCCGTGCACAAGGTCACGATCATCCCGCGCGGCAGAGCCGGCGGCTACACGCTGATGCTGCCGAAGGAAGACCGCTCCTATGCGACGCGCTCGGAGCTCATGGACAAGCTCAAGGTCGCGATGGGCGGCCGCGTCGCTGAGGAGGTCGTCTTGAAGGAAATCTCGACGGGCGCCTCGCAAGACATCCAGCATGCCTCGCGCATCGTGCGCAGCATGATCACGCAGTACGGCATGAGCGACGTCCTAGGGCCCATCTCGTATGGCGAAAGCGCGGAGCATCAGGTGTTCTTGGGGCGCGACCTCAATCATCAGAGGAATTATTCGGAAGAGGTCGCGAGCGAGATCGACAAGGAGGTTCGCCGCTACATCGACGAGGCGTATGAGGCGTGCCGCAAGATCATCATCGACAATCGCGACAAGCTCGACCTCATCGCCCAGGCGCTGATGGAGCGCGAGACGCTCGAAGCGTCGGAGCTTGAAGAGCTTGTCGAGACGGGGAAGATCACGGACAAGGACAAGAAGGACGAGGATCAAAAAGACGAGCCGGACGATCGAGACGGCGTGATTCTTGAGCCGCTGCACCGCCCTGTGGACGTCGAGAACAGCAAGGCGTCGGAAGAGGAAGCAGAGGACGAGGTGGGAGTGAAGGAGGTCGCGCCCAAGCTCAATGTGACGCGGCATGACGGATAGGGAAAGTCGGGAAGATGCCCGCGCATTGTAAGGAAAAGGGCTGTTTCTCTGAAACAGCCTCTTTTCGTCAGGAGGGATGATTTTGCGCTCCAAGATTTTAGAGCTTTTGCGCAAGGCGGGCGAAGAGTACCTTTCGGGGGAGGAGATCGCCAAGCGGCTGGGCGTCTCGCGCACTGCCGTTTGGAAGCACATCAAGGAGCTTCGCGACGCAGGCTATGGCATCAAGAGCCGGTCGAGAAGCGGCTACACGTTGGAGAAGGCGCCCGACTGCCTCTTGCCCGGGGAGATCAAGAACGGCCTGAAGACGCGCTTCATCGGCAAGGACATCGTCTTTTTCGAAGAGGTCGATTCGACGAATCATGTGGCCAAGCAGCTCGCTCGCGAGGGCGCTGCGTCGGGGACCGTCGTCGTGGCGGAGGCACAGGGCAAGGGGCGCGGACGATTGGAGAGACCGTTCTTTTCGCCGGCGGGCAAGGGTATCTGGTTCTCGGTGATCCTGCGCCCGCACATTCTGCCGCAGGAAGCGCCGAAATGCACGCTTCTTGCCGCCGTCGCCGTGGCGATGGCGATGAAGCGTTTCGGGCTTCGAGCCGAGATCAAGTGGCCGAACGACATCCTGCATGAGGGGAAGAAGCTCACGGGCATCTTGACGGAGATGAGCGCCGAGCTTGACCGCATCAACTACATCGTCATCGGCACGGGCATCAACGTCAATATCGAGGAAGAGGAGTTCCCCGAGGATCTGCGCGACAAGGCGACGTCGCTCTCCGTCATGAAGGGGGAGAAGCTGCCGCGCGTCGCCTTCTTCCAGGCGGTGCTCGAAGCGCTTGACGAGCTTTGCACGATTCTGGACAAGGAGGGATTTTCCCCCATCGTCGCGCGTTGGCGCGAGTATGCCGTGACGCTCGGACAGGAAGTCCATGTCATCGGCGTCGCGGGGAAGGACGGCTTCGATGGCAGAGCCGTCGACATCGACGACGAGGGGGCGCTGCTTGTCGAGACGGAGGACGGCGTGCGCCGCGTGCTCGCGGGCGATGTGTCGATCCGCCCGAAGAAGGCGAAGATGTGAGCTTTTTCTGGGAAGCGAGGATGGAGAATGTTACTTGTTTTTGACATAGGAAACAGCAATATCGTGATGGGCACCTACGAGGGGAAGAAGCTCCTGCGCCATTGGCGCATCTCGACGGACAGGCAGAAGACGGGCGATGAATACGGCATGCTCATCAACAGCCTTTTCGCCTATCAGAACATCCGCATGGAGCAGGTGGAGGCGATCATCATATCGTCCGTCGTGCCGCCTTTGATGGTGCCGATGATCAAGATGTGCGAGCGATATTTCCACATCCACCCGCTCGTCGTGGGGCCGGGCATCAAGACGGGCTTCCGCATTTCCTATGAGAATCCGCGCGAGATCGGCGCCGACCGCATCGTCAATGTCGCGGGAGCGTTCGAGCAGTACGGCGGCTTTCGATCGTTATCGACATCGGCACGGCGACGACCTTCGACGTCGTCGCGCCGAACGGCGACTTTCAGGGCGGCGTCATCGCGCCGGGGCTTTCGAGCTCCGCCGACGCACTCTTCCAGCGCGCTGCGAAGCTGCCGCGCATCGAGCTCGTGACGCCGAAACACATCATCAGCCGCAACACGGTCAGCGGCATGCAGGCGGGCATCATCTACGGCTATGTCGGACAGATCGACGAGATCGTGCGCCGCATGAAGAAGGAGATGGGCTACGACGAGATCAGGGTCATCGCGACGGGCGGCTATGCGCGCATGATTTCGCGCGAGTCGAAGACGATCGACAAGATCGACCACTTCTTGACGCTCACGGGGCTGCGCGTACTGTACGAGAGGAATTGCCCATGAGGCTGGGAAGGCTCGATTTCCCCGTGCCCGTTTTTCTCGCGCCGATGGCGGGCGTGACGGACATGGCATATCGAATCCTCGTTCACGAGCTCGGCTGTCCGCTCGTCTACACGGAGATGGTCAGCACGAACGGCATCAACTATCGCAACGAGCGGACGCTCAAGATGCTGAAGACGGATCCGCGCGAACGCCCTCTGGCCATGCAGCTCTTCGGCAGCGAGCCGGAGGCTGTGGCGCGCGCCGCCGCCTACGTCGAGAGTCTCGGCGTTGCCGACGTCATCGACTTCAACATGGGCTGTCCCGCGCCGAAGATCGTCAAGAACGGCGAAGGATCGGCTCTCCTCCTCGATCCCGCGCGCGCCGAGCGCATCTTGCGGGCGCTGAGGCGTGCCGTCAAGCTTCCGGTGACCGTGAAGATCCGGAAGGGCTGGGATGCGGCGCACGTCAATGCCGTGGAGATCGCAGCGCGAGCCGAAGCGGCGGGCGTCGACGCCATCGCCGTGCACGGCAGGACGCGCGAGCAGTTCTACAGCGGTCAGGCGGACTGGGAGATCATACGCGCCGTGAAGGAGCGCGTCGCCATTCCCGTCATCGCGAACGGCGACGTGCGAAGCGTCGTCGATCTCGTGCGCATCTTCGAGGCGACGGACGCCGACGGCGTGATGGTCGGCAGAGCGGCGCAGGGAAATCCGTGGCTCTTTCGCGAAATGGCGGGGTTCTTGCGCACGGGCGAGATCGCTGCACCGCCGACGACCGAGGAACGGCGCACGCTCATCCTGCGTCACCTCGATATGCTGCTGGAGACGAAAGGCGCTTACGTCGGCCCGCGCGAGATGCGCAAACATGCGACCTGGTACACGCGCGGCATGAAGAACGGCGCACGTCTCCGCGAGCTTTTCAACCGGGCAAAGACGCGGGAAGATTTCGCCGCGATTTTGGAAGATTTGGTGTAGGGCGGCACAGGCCGCTCTGCAGGGAAGATAGGTGATACGATGGCAGAAGCAAAGAAGGACAAGAAGAAGGAGCTGCCTTGGAGCACGTACTCCGAGGTCGAGAAGCAGGCGTTGGAGACGCTTTCCAAGGGCTACATCGAGTTCTTGACGAAGTGCAAGACGGAGCGCGAGAGCGTGCGGGAAATCATCCGCCAGGCGGAAGCGGCAGGCTACGAAGATCTCGAAAAGATCGTGCGCGAGGGCAGGGCGCTCGCGCCGGGCGCGAAGGTCTACCAAGCTTATATGAAGAAGGCGGTCGCGCTCTTTCACGTCGGCACGGAGCCTTTGGAAAACGGCTTGGCGATTCTCGGCGCACACATCGACACGTGCCGCCTCGACGTCAAGCAGAACCCGCTCTACGAGGACGGCGGCCTCGGCTACCTCGACACGCATTACTACGGCGGCATCAAGAAGTACCAGTGGGTCACGCTTCCCTTGGCGCTGCATGGCGTCGTCGTCAAGAAAGACGGCACGGCGCTCGACATCGTCATCGGCGAGGAGGCATCCGACCCGACGTTCTGCGTGACCGATCTCCTCGTGCATCTGTCGCAGGAACAGCTCAAGAAGTCGGCGGACAAGGTCGTCGAGGGCGAAAAGCTCGATGTGCTCGTCGGCACGCTGCCCCTCTTCGGCGAGGAGAAGGAAGCCGTGCAGAAGAACATCCTGCATCTGCTGCGGGAAAAGTACGGCATCGAGGAGGAAGACTTCCTGTCGGCGGAGCTTTCCTTCGTGCCTGCAGGCGCGGCGCGAGAGATGGGCTTCGACCGCAGCATGATCCTCGGCTACGGGCAGGACGACCGCGTGTGCTCCTACACGTCGCTCGCCGCCATGCTTGAGTCGAAGGCGCCGAAGCGCACGGCGTGCCGCCTGCTCGTCGACAAGGAAGAGATCGGCAGCGTCGGCGCGACGGGCATGCGCTCGCACTTCTTCGAGAACATGCTCGCCGAGCTCATGAACGCGCTCGGGCAATACTCGGAGCTTTCCGTGCGCCGCGCACTCGCATCCTCGAAGATGCTCTCGTCCGACGTTTCTTCGGGCTACGATGCGCTCTACGCCGAAGCATTCGACAAGCGCAATGTCGCCCATCTCGGGCGCGGCATGGTGTTCAACAAGTTCACGGGCTCGCGCGGCAAGTCCGGCTCGAACGACGCGAACGCCGAATACCTCGGCGAACTTCGCGCCATGCTCGATAAGCACGGCGTGCGCTACCAGTCCGCCGAGCTGGGCAAGGTCGACCTCGGCGGCGGCGGCACGATCGCCTACATCATGGCGCTCTACGGCATGCAGGTCATCGACAGCGGCGTCGCCGTGCTCTCCATGCACGCGCCGTGGGAGGTCACGAGCAAGGTCGACATCTATGAGGTGAAGAAGGGATATGCCGCATTTCTGGCGGAGGCGTGAAGGGGATGTATGAAGCTCTCTTCCGTCGCTTCATCGAGGATCATGACAAGACGTCTCTCGCGAAGGTGCGCTTCGCCTACGGGAATCTGAGCGGGCGCGTCGGCATCACGGTCAACGTCATCTTGTGCGCCGTCAAGTTCATGCTCGGAATCCTGAGCGGCTCTGTGTCCGTCGTCGCTGACGCCGTGCACAATCTTGCCGATGCGGCGGCGTCCGTGGCGACGCTCCTCGGCTTCCGCTTAGCCGCGAAGCCCGCGGATGTCGAGCATCCTTTCGGTCATGGCAGGATCGAATACGTGGCGGGATTCTGCATTGCAGGACTGATCCTCCTGATCGGTTTCAAGCTCATGGAAGCTTCTGTCGAGAAGATCCTCGCGCCCGAGCCGCCCGAGGTCAGCGTTTCGATGCTCGTGATCCTCACGGCGTCCATCGCCCTGCAGCTCTGGCTCGGACGGTTCAACAAGACGATTGGCGAACGCATCGATTCGGCGGCGATCCGCGCGGCGGCAGCGGACAGCCTGAACGACTGCGTCGCGACCGTCGTCGTCGTCGCCAGCCTCGCGTTCCATTATGCGACGGGAATCGACATCGACGGCTGGGCGGGCGTCCTCGTCGCGCTCTTCATTCTGCACAGCGGCTGGGAGGCAGCGCGCGACACGCTGCAGCCGCTCCTCGGGCAGCCGCCCGAACCCGCGCTCGTCGAGGGAATCGAGAAGACGGTACTCAAGCACCGCGCGATCACGGGCGTGCATGACATCATCATTCACGACTACGGCCCCGGCCGCACGTTCGCTTCCGTGCACGCCGAGGTGCCCGCTTCGATGGACTTCCTCGAAGCGCATGAGATCATCGACGGCATCGAGGAACTTCTGCGCAGAAAGTATCATATCATCGTGACCGTCCACATGGATCCCGTCGTCACGGACGATCCCGCCGTCGAGCGCGCCCGCGCCAAAGTGGAAGCCATCATGCGCGAGAACCACCTGGGGGAAGCCATTCATGACTTCCGCATGACGACGGCGAAGGGCGGCGGCAAGAAACTCATCTTCGATGTCGAAGTCGCGCCCGACTGCAAGATGACGGACGCGGACGTGCGCTTCTTCCTCACGCGGGCGATCGAGGAGAAAGAGCCCGTCTACCATCCCGTGATCCGCATCGACCGCTTCTTCTGCTGAATGTCGAGGAAAGGCGCAGGATGTTCCCAACATGGACATTTGCGCGTGCAGCACATGGGCGATTCCTTAAAATTTAGGCATGTTCGCCAGAAAAGCAGGAGTTTAAACCTTGATGAAGAATAAAGACGTTGGCTATAGTGTCGATCTTACATTTAGGAGGCAGAAAAACATGAAAAAAATCCTTGCCACGGCTCTTTTCGCGTGTTCGCTCTTTTTGGCGACGCCGCAGGTGCAGGCATATTCTGAACTGGATCTGCTCGAAGGCAACTGGTATGACGACAACGGCAAACTTTTTGCCATCGTGCGCGACGGCAAGCTCAACACGTTCCGCATGGACATGATCACGATGGCGGGCAGCCCCGGCAACTTCGCCGCTGCCGTGCAGGTGCAGGAGCCGAACGGCTTCCGCAACGTGCCGGTGGAATACTCGAATGCAGCGGCAACCGACAAGGAAAAAGAACAACCCGTTCTTCCGCCCGGCGGTGCGCATGAACGGCGTCGAGGTTCACAAGGAATGGTTCAAGGTTCCTGCCGCCGCGTATGACTATCTCGATGGACATTGGTACGATGCCGACAACAACCTCGTCGCCTTCTTCCGCAACGGCACGTTCAACACGTACCCGATGACCTTCCTGAGCTTCTACGGCGTCGGCGATCACTTCGACAGCATCTTCCAGGTCAACGACCACGGCACGGAAAAAGTATTTCGCGCTGTCCCTGCATCCGACGACCGCCGGCATGAGGATCTCGATCCGCAGACTCGGCGTCGATGACTGGTCGTATGCCTCTCTGCATCAGTGAAAACTATGATGAAATGAAAAACTTACGATGATTAGCCACAAACAGCTCTGCAGAAACATTCCTGCAGAGCTGTTTGTGTGCAGGATAAGATTTTTGAAATAGCTTGTCTCGAACAGTCCATCGTCTGCCATGATTTATGATATAATAGTATGGTTGTGTTGAGGAGAACTCGGCGATGATTTTGGGAATGCCACAAGAGAAATTGCTCCTCGAAACGATCGTGAAGATATCGAAGGTCTCTCTTGAAAAAGTTTAGGATTCAGACAGGATGTACAGTCTGTTCTGAAAGAAGCTGATGATGGGTCATATGCCCTCTGCATCCGTGAGATTTATGAAACTAATCGAAGACAACCGCTTGGTTGAGACCGAGCGGTTGTCTTTTCATTTACATATCGTTGAAAATGTTCGATATGGAGAAGCATGTACCCAGTTATGGATAAATGTCTTGCGGGGGGGGACAATTGTGATATTATGTATTAGTATAGAAGTTGAAATGATTAGTCACTTTTTAAGAAAAATGGTGATTAAGAGGATTGGTATAGGCATAATCTCTGTGGAAAAAGGATGCTGATATGCGAATGCTCATGAATTAATTGATCCATTTGGATCGCCTTTGCGTCGATTCTTTCATCAATAAATTAGCAGGTTGCATAAAAACATGGAGAATACATCCTTGTGTCGATTATAAATTAAAGGAGGAAGAAATTTGGGGGTCGGAAATAGGATACCTGAATCGAAGTTAATGCCGCCTGATACCTATGAATCTAAAGTTGAGAAATCAAAAAAGCAAGAAACGGGTATAAATTTCGTGCCTGAAGAGCCAAGATATGACTTATGCGATATTATATTACCGCAAAATGTAAGGGACGATATTTTGGATGTCGCTGATTATGCGCACAATAGTAGGATTGTTTTTGAGCAATGGGGACTGAGTAAAACACATAAGTATTCAAAACGTATGGGCATCAATTTGTATGGACCGCCTGGGACAGGCAAGACAATGGCAGCTCATGCAATCGCAAAACATCTGGGCAGAAAGATTCTAGCAGTTAATTATGCCGACATAGAGTCTAAATATGTAGGGGAAACCCCGAAAAATATACGCAAGGCGTTTGAAGTTGCAAAAGAAACCAAAAGCATTTTGTTCTTTGATGAAGCGGATGCTATTCTTAGCAGACGTGTTACCAATATGAGCAATGCGACGGATGTCAGTGTCAATCAAACACGTTCTGTAATGCTTATGATATTGAATTATCATGAGGATTTTATCATTTTTGCAACGAATTTTATAGAGAATTTTGATCCTGCTTTTATGCGAAGGATTGCGAAGCATGTGAAGTTCAGTCTGCCGAATGAAGAATGCCGTCGTACCTTATGGCGAATGTATATTCCGGAGGAAATGCCAAATAATATTGATATTGATTCGTTAGCGAGAAAGTTTGAAGGTTTATCAGGGAGTGATATTTCAACCGCTGTGTTAATGGCAGCATTTAAAGCCGTGCGAAGTGGAGCAAGGTTTGTAGAGCAAAGTTGTATTGAGAATGTCACGTCTGGGATACTGGCAAGCAAGGCGGATAATGCCACAAGAACAGGGGTTACGACGAAGCGCATCGTTTCGGAAGAATATGCCAAAAGTCAAATGCAGGGGAAGCATTGAAAGGAACGTGTTGTATCATGATACCATTGTTGATTGGGTTGGGTGTTTTGATTGGTGGAGCGCTCATTGTTGCTAATTGGGATGAAATCGTAGATTGGCTTCATGATTTTGTTCCCAAGCTGAAAGCTGCATGGGAAAAAGTTCGTGATAGTATTCCTCACGGGGCACGTATCTTTGGTGATCTTGTTGTTGAGGGCGCAGAACGCTTGATGAAGATTTCTCACAGACTTTATTATAAGAAAAATGAGCAGTGGATTGAAGAAACTACCACTAGAAAAATACCAGAGAGTGAAGTTCCGCCCTTCATTCGGAACAAAGGGATAAAAAAAGAAACGGATATTACAGAAGAAATGGAAGAAGAACTTGGTTTAGAGATTTGAGGAGGGTGAATTTCATGATGACACCAGGCGACGAGAGGAATAACAATTACTTAACTAATGCGATTGACGATCTGAAAAATATCTGGAATACGATGATAGATCTTTTCACTAAGATGGACTTGGATGAAATGGTTCATCTTTATTCAAAGAAAATTGATACGGAAATTTTGAAAACAATCAAAGAAACAGGTTGGGCTTATCGAGGTGGTCAACTCACTGTCACATACGTTACAAATCAGACGTTTTCGCTTAAAATTGCTTTGTATTATCAAGACGAAAAAGACGAATGGATGCAGGTTCAGGCAGTAACACCGCGAGATATAAAATATTTGAAAGACGATGCTGTAAAAGAGCTATTTGAAAAAAAGAAAATATCATACGATATTGATGCTCCGACTCTAGAAAAAAGCAAAGAACAGGACGCTCCGCTACGATAGAAAGGAAAGTTATGTTTCATTGTACACAATGCGGCGAGTGCTGCAAACAGGTGGGAATGACTATATGGGGAAAAAGGATGGCGCGCCCTAATGGCATATGCAAATGGTTTGATGATTCAACAAATCTTTGCACAATTTATGAGCATCGCCCATTGATGTGCAATGTTGATGTCTTTTATGAAGAAAATTATGCTATGGTTATGTCGCGAGAAGAATTCTATGCATTAAATAAAGCAGAATGTTTGAAATTACAATCTGTGCACAACAAATGACAGACGAAAGGAGAGACAATATTTCATGGGAAGCATAGCGCTAGGGATTGGAGCACTTATTGCGGGACTTATTGCGATAATCGTTGCAATAATTGTTGTTTATTTGCTTGTAAAAGTGGCGAAAAGTGTCTTAACATTGATTGCGGGTCTACTCTTGAGCGTGCTCGCCCTTCCCTTTGTTTTGATACGACATTTCCCTATATTATCGGCTTTATTAATCGGAGTAATCATATATACAGAATATACAATCATTCCGAGTATAGTTTATGCGATTATCGTGCTTGTGCGCATTCAGTCATATAAGTGTGCGAGATGCAATGAGATTGCGATGAATCGAACTCGATATGGACCCCGGGAATATTGTGAATCATGCTTAGTCGAAATTCATGCACAGGAGGATGCGGACGAAGCAGCAGGAAAAACGGTAGCAAGGTATATTTCAGAGCCGCCTCCTGGTGTAAAAATTAAGACGTGATAGCTTTTTGGGGCTTCCCTCTACAGTACTTTCCAAAAGGCAAAAAGAAAACCGCACGCCATGCCGGCCGTGCGGTTTCTTTTCTTATCCTTCGATGATGCTGTCCAGGGCAAGCTCGATCATGTCGTTGAAAGAGCGTTCGCGCTCTTCGGGCGTCGCGCGCGGCTCGTCGCAGGTGATGTGGTCGCTGACGGTGAAGATGCCGAGCGCCTGCACGCCGAACTTCGCTGCAAGAAGGTAGAGCGCCGCCGTTTCCATCTCGGCGGCGAGCACGCCGTAGCTGAGGAGCTTGGAGAAGTCGATCTCGTCGTCGTAGAAGCGATCCTGTGACAGCACGTTGCCGACGTGCACGGAAAGATTCTTTTCGCGCGCATGACGCACGGCGTTTTCGAGGAGCGAGAAGTCAGCGAGCGGCGCGAAGTTGACGGACGAGCTGAAGATGTTTTTTTCGGCATGGAAGAGTCTGTCGTCGTCCCCTGCGCGATGACGACGTCGCGGATATGGAGGCTCTTGGCGAGAGCGCCGCAGCTGCCGACGCGGATGAGCTTCTTCACGCCGTAGACGTCGATGAGTTCATGCACATAGATGGAGATGGACGGCATGCCCATGCCCGTGCCCTGTACGGAAACAGGCGTGCCCTTGTAGCTTCCCGTATAGCCGAGCACGTTGCGCACATGCGAATATTCCTTGGCGTCCGTGAGGAAGTTCTCGGCGATGTACTTCGCCCGCAGGGGATCGCCGGGCAGCAGGATACGTTCGGCGACGTCGCCGGCTTCAGCGGAATTGTGTGGTGTTGGCATGATGGATTCCTCCTGGATTTTTTTCTCATAAGGATATTATAAGGGTTTGCAGGATTTTTTGCAAAGATCGAAAGAGAGAGCGTCCCGGCTTTTCGCCGTGAATCGTTCTCTGTTGGAGCGGGAGAGTTTTTGAAAAGTTTTCGGAAAAGTTTTCAAAGAATATAACTCTTGGCTTTTTCGTCATTTTGGGGTATCATTAGGTAGAGAAAGAGGATATGGAATGTTGAAGAAAGCTGGCAGGAAAGTGCGCCTTCATCCTGTTTGGGATGAAGGTTTTTTTACTGTTGGACTTCACGAATCCGCAGGGATCGTCGCTGCACGATGGGTGCGCGGCTTCCTTCTGCGCCGTTCGCTGCTTTCCTGCATGGGGCTTTTTCAATAGGAGGGAAAATCTTGCTGTACAAGAAGGTAGACACGACGTTGAATTTTGTCGAGCGGGAGAAGGAGGTCGAAGAGTTCTGGAAGTCCTGCGACATCGCGCAGAAGGCGATCGATCAGCGCGCGGGAAAGGAGACCTTCACTTTTTACGACGGACCGCCGACGGCGAACGGCAAGCCGCATATCGGTCATGTGCTGACTCGTGTCATCAAGGATATGCTGCCGCGTTACCAGTCGATGAAGGGCAAGCGCGTCCTCAGGAAAGCGGGCTGGGACACGCACGGCCTGCCAGTGGAGTTGGAGGTGGAGAAAGCCCTCGGCCTCGACGGCAAGGATCAGATCGAGAAGTACGGCATGGAGCCGTTCATCAAGAAGTGCCGCGAATCTGTCTGGAAGTACAAGGGCATGTGGGAGGAGTTCTCCGATGTCGTCGGCTTCTGAGCTGATATGGAGCATCCTTACATCACTTACGAGAACGATTTCATCGAGTCGGAGTGGTGGGCGCTCAAGGAGATCTGGAACCGCGGTCTTCTTTACAAGGGGCACAAGGTCGTGCCGTACTGCCCGCGCTGCGGCACGCCGCTTTCTTCGCACGAGGTCGCGCAGGGCTACAAGGAGGTCAAGGAACGCTCCGCCATGGTCAAGTTCAAGGCCAAGGGGGAGGACGCCTATTTCCTCGCTTGGACGACGACGCCGTGGACGTTGCCGTCGAACCTCGGTCTCTGCGTCAATCCCGACGTGACGTATGTGAAGATTCGCGTCGGCGATACTGTCTACTATCTGGCGGAAGCGCTCGTCGATGCGGTGTTCGACGGCGTAGACGGCGAGCGCGAGGTTCTCGTGCGCATGACGGGAAAGGAGCTTGAGTATCGCGACTACGAGCCGCTCTACCCGTATGCTGAGGGAAAGATCAAGAAGAAGGCGTTCTTCGTCATCTGCGATGACTACGTCACGACGTCTGACGGCACGGGCATCGTTCATACGGCGCCGGCGTTTGGTGAGGACGACAACCGCGTGTGCCGCAAGTACGATATGCCCTTCGTGCAGTTCGTCGATGCGAAGGGAGAAATGACGGCGGACACGGATTGGCCGGGCGTCTTCGTCAGGACGCCGATCCGCTGATCTTGAAGGATCTGAAGGCGAAGGGACTGCTCTTCAAGGCGCCCGTCTTCGAGCATAGCTATCCGCATTGCTGGCGCTGCGACACGCCGCTTGTCTACTACGCGCGCGAGTCGTGGTTCATCAAGATGACAGCGGTGCGCGATGAGCTGATCGCGAACAACAACACGGTCAACTGGATTCCCGAGAGCATCGGCAAGGGGCGCTTTGGCGACTGGCTGGAGCATGTGCAGGGATTGGGGCATCAGCCGCAACCGTTATTGGGGCACGCCGCTCAACATCTGGGAGTGCAGCTGCGGACATCAGCATTCGATCGGCTCGATCGAAGAGCTCAAGTCTCTGTCGGAAAACTGCCCGGAAGCGTTGGAGCTGCACCGGCCCTACGTCGATGGCGTGACGATCCGCTGCGCGGAATGCGGCGGGGAGATGCACCGCGTGCCCGAGGTCATCGACTGCTGGTTCGATTCGGGCGCGATGCCTTTTGCCCAGTGGCACTATCCGTTCGAGAACAAGGAGATTTTCGAGCGCCGCTTCCCGGCGGACTTCATCTCGGAGGCGGTCGATCAGACGCGCGGCTGGTTCTACTCGCTCATCGCCATCTCGACGCTGCTCTTCCACAAGGCGCCGTACAAGAACGTCATCGTCCTCGGTCATGTGCAGGACGAGAACGGCCGCAAGATGTCGAAGTCGAAGGGCAATGCCGTCGATCCGATGGAGGCGCTCAGAAAGCACGGCGCGGATGCGATCCGCTGGTACTTCTACGAGAACAGTGCGCCCTGGCTGCCGAACCGCTACCACGACGGCGCTGTGCAGGAAGGGCAGCGCAAGTTCATGGGAACGCTGTGGAACACCTACGCTTTCTATGTGCTCTACGCCAACATCGACAATTTCAATCCCCTCGATCACGCGCTCGACTACGAAAGGCTTTCCGTCATGGACAAGTGGATCTTGTCGCGTCTCAACACGATGGTCAAGGCTGTGGACGGAAATCTTGAGAACTACAAGGTCACGGAAGCGGCGAAGGCTTTGCAGAGCTTCGTCGATGAGCTGAGCAACTGGTATGTGCGCCGCAGCCGCGAGCGCTTCTGGGCGAAGGGCGAGGAAGAGGACAAGATCAACGCCTACATGACGCTTTACACGGCGCTCGTGACGACGGCGAAGGCCGCTGCGCCGATGATTCCTTTCATGACGGAGGCCATCTATCAGAACATCGTGCGCGGCATCGACCCAAAGGCGCCCGAAAGCGTCCACCTGTGCGATTTCCCTGCTGTTCACGAAGAGTGGATCGACCCGGCGCTCGAAGACAACATGGAGATCGTCCTGGAGATCGTCGTCTTGGGCCGTGCGGCGCGCAATGCGGCGAACATCAAGAACCGCCAGCCTATCGGCAGGGATGTTCGTCAAGGCGGCGCATACGCTCGACGACTTTTTCCGTGAGATCGTCGAGAGCGAGCTCAACGTCAAGGAAGTCGTCTTCAAGGACGACATGGAAGAGTTCTTGAGCTACAGCTTCAAGCCGCAGTTCAAGGTCTTGGGTAGAAGGTCGGCAAGAGGATCGGCGAGGTCAAGGCGGCTCTTGCCAAGGTCAACGGACACAAGGCGAAGGATGAGCTTGACCGGACGGGCAAGCTGACGCTCGCGCTGCCTTCTGGAGAGATTGTTCTGGCAGCCGAGGACGTCGAGGGTGACGATGGCGCAGACGGAAGGCTTCGTCACAGAGCGCTACGGCGCGGTCACGATCGCCTTGGAGACGACGCTGAGTCCTGCGCTCATCGAGGAGGGCTTCGTGCGCGAGATCATCAGCAAGGTGCAGACGATGCGCAAGGAGAACGGCTTCGAGGTCACGGATCACATCAAGATCACGGCGAGCGGCAGCGAGAAGGTTACGTCCTCATGGCGAAGAACGAGGACTACATCAAGCGCATCACGCTTGCCGATGCAGTCGCTTATGAGAAAGACGCGGACGGCAAGGGTGGAACATCAACGGCGAAAAGCTGACGCTCAAGGTCGAATGACGCGAAGGAGGCGTGCTTGTGAAAGCGAAAGCCATCGATATGGTGCGAAGTCCGTACAGGAGCTTGCAGTCGGCCGGCTTGGCGCGCACCGAAGACGAAAGGGGACGTTTGCCGTGAAGGAAGATGTTTGCAAGGCGGCGGGAATCGACTACGCAAAAGGATTGGAGCGCTTCATGGGCAATGAGGCGCTGTATCTTGAGTTCATGTCGAAGTTTCTCTACGACAGCTCGTTCCAGGAATTCTGGGCGGGCATAGAGATGGGCGATCTTTCCATGGCAGAGAAGTCCATCGACACGTTGAGGGGAACGGCGGCGAACCTCAGCATGGTCAGCTTGTCGGCACTGGCGGAGGCCATCGGGAAAGAGCTTCGCGCGGGCAAGAGCATGGAGGAGATCCAGCCGCTGATCTACGAGGTGCGTGAAGTTCACCAGAAAATATGCGATGCGATCAGAAAGAATTTTTCTGCATGATAAAGGATTTCCGACTTTTATAGAGAATTAAGCATGAAGGAAGGATTCGGATGGATTCCGAACCGATTCATGTACGGAAGAAACGCGATTCGATACATGCCGTTTCCCAAAGGAGGAATTTGCTTTGAAAGCCGTATCCATCGAGGATCTGCATCCTGGAATGACCTTGGCGCGCACCATCGTCAACGACAATATGATCGTCGTGCTCTCGGAAAACACCGTTCTGACGAAGGCTCATATCACGCGCTTGGGCTTTTTGAATATACCCGCCGTCTATGTCAAGGACGACTTTGAGCTTACGACGACGCCTGTCGTCGGCGAACCTCTGACGCGCAGCCATGCCTTCATCGCCGAATACAAGGAAGTCGTCTCCGAGGTGCAGGACATCTTCGGCTCTGTCGCCACGGGCAGCGAGGTGCCGGTCGAGCGCACGACGGCGATGGTGCAGAGGGATCTTGCTCCCATGTCGAAGCAGAGCGGCGCGATCGACTATCTCTACGAACTGAATCATCTCGCGAGCGACGTCTACAACCATTCGCTTCGCGTTTCCATCCTCGCGGGCGTCATCGCCAAGTGGATGCGCATCCCGCAGAAGAAGACGCACGACATCATCATGGCGGGCTTCATGCACGACATCGGCAAGACGAAGTTCAGCGAGCGCCTGCTGGAAAAGAATGTCCAGACGCTCAAGGGCGAAGACCTCGAAATGTATCGCAACCACGCACGCGACGGTTTCAATATCCTCAGCGCCAACAAGGACGTCTCCGAGGGTGTGCGCCTCGCCGCGCTGCAGCATCACGAGCGCATGGACGGCTCGGGCTTCCCGTCGGGGCTCACGGGCAAGGACATCCATGAGTATGCGCGCATCATCGCCGTTGCGGACATCTATGACAATATCACGACGGAGCGCGAGGGCTATGTGAAGCAGACGCCGTTCAGCGCCATCGCGCAGATTTCCGAGGATATGTTCAGCAAGCTCGATCCCGCTGTCTGCATGCCGTTCCTCAACAACATCAAGCATGTATTCCTCGGCTCGACCGTCACATTGAGCAATGGTCTCCAAGGCATCCTCGTCGGCTATCCCGAGGATTTTGCGGCGAATCCGCTCATCCGCATCACGCAGGATCAGGTCGTCGATTTGAACGAGCACAAGAATATCAAGATCATCGAATACAATCCGAAATAAGGACGAAGATTCAAAAAGGGAGCTGCCCGGCTTTGGGGCAGCTCCCTTTTCTGTTTGCGTGTTCTGCGTCAGGCGTCTTCTTTGACGTTCTGTCGGAGCGTCTCCTGCTGGTCGTGGTAGATGTCGGCGATGACGAGTTTCACGATGACGATGAAGGGCACGGCAAGGAACATGCCGGCAGGCCCCAAGATCTCGCCGCCGAAGATGACGCCCAGGATGATGGCGACGGGGTGGAGGTTCAAGGATTTGCCGATGAGCGTCGGATAGACGAAGTTGTGGTTGAGCTGCGTGAGCACGGTGTAGAAGAGGACGGTCTGCAGGACGAGGCCGCGCGATTCGGTGGCGGTCAGAAAGACGCCGAACGCCGAGGCGGCGGTCGGGCCGAGCACGGGGATGAATTCGCCCAGCCCCGAAAGGAAGGCGAAGACGGAGGCATAGGGGAGTCCCGTGAGCTCGAAGTAGAGGAAGACCACTGTGCCCGTGATGGCGCACATGACAATCTGGCTGAATATGTAGACGCGCAGCGCGCGCAGGATGTCGTTGAACAGGTTGAGCACGCGCCGCCTTGCAGTTTGCGGGAAGAGTCCTGCAATCCAGTTCTTTATGCTCTTCCCGTCCTTCAGGAGGTAGAAGGTTACGAAGATGATGATGACGAACGCCATGAATTTCCCGAAAAGTTCCAAGAGGAAAGAGAGTGAGGATTTCAGGAGGTCGGCGCCCAAACTGCGCAAATTGGCGAGAAGGTCGCTGAGTTCTGCGCGCAGGAAGTCGGATTCGGAAACGAACGGGATGTTCTGCAGGCTCAATGTGATGTTCGGCAGGTCGGCGACGAAGCTGCGGAAGGTGGGGAGGAAGGAGAGCGAGAGGAGTACGAGCAGCCCCATGAGGAGTGCGATGAAGGCGATGATGACGAGTCCCGCCGCAAGGGTGCGCGGCATCTTCCTGCGCTGCAGGAAGTCGACGGGAGGCTGCAGGAGAAGCTGCAAGAGGAGCGAGAGGAAGATGATGAAGGCGAGGTCGGGAAAGAACCAGAAAGTGGAGAGCATGAGCGTGAAGGCGATCGCCAGGATGATGGATGTGCGGTACGTTGTCAAATGCATGGTGCAGGCTCCTTTCTTCTTCTTTTTATTATTATAGAAGATGCGGGAAATTCCTGCACGAAGAGATGCGGCGGAAACTTTTCCTTGCGGTTCTTCGGAAGGGGAAAGTTTCATAGGCCTTTAGGGGGGCTTTGGAGGATAATTCTTGACATGACCTAAGAAAGAGCATACAATAGGAAAGTATAGTTTTTAGCCACATACTGCATATCATATAAGGAAGAGTCGAAGAGGGTCTTGGCGAATCCTGAATAATTTAGGAGGTGTTAGCTATCGTTGAAATAGTTTTGGCGGTCATCCTTTCTTTGATCGCCGGCGTGGGCGGCGGTTATCTGCTGCGCAAAAGAGCTGCGGAGGCGCAGATCGGCTCGGCTGAGGAAGAGGCAAAGCGGATCGTCGCCGAGGCGGAGGCCAAGGGCGAGTCCAGGAAGAAAGAGGCTCTGCTTGAGGCGAAGGAGGATATTCATCGACTCCGCCAGGAGCTCGATCGCGATACAAAGGATCGCCGCAGCGAGCTGCAGAGACAGGAACGCCGCATCGTGCAGAAGGAAGAGAATCTCGACCGCAAGCTTGATTCCTTGGAAAAGAAGGAAGAAGTCCTCTTGAGCAAGGAGGCGAAGATCGACCGCACGCGCGCGTCCATCAATGAGCTTCGCGACAAGCAGAAGGAAGAGCTTGAGCGTATTTCCAGCCTGACGGCGGAGGAAGCGCGCACAATGCTCTTGACTGAGGCGGAAGAAGAGCTCAAGCACGAGAAGGCTTTGATGATCAAGGATTACGAACAACAGGCGAAGGATGAGGGCGGACAAGCGCGCGCGCGACATCGTTTCGCTCGCCATCCAGCGCTGCGCTGCCGACCAAGTGGCAGAGACGACCGTCTCCGTCGTATCGCTTCCCAACGACGAGATGAAGGGGCGCATCATCGGCCGCGAAGGGCGCAACATCCGCACGCTTGAGACGTTGACGGGCATCGACTTCATCATCGACGACACGCCCGAGGCGGTCATCCTTTCGGGTTTTCGACCCGGTGCGGCGCGAAGTGGCTCGCATCGCATTGGAAAAAGCTCGTGACGGACGGACGCATCCATCCGGCGCGCATTGAGGAGATGGTCGAGAAGGCGAAGCGCGAAGTCGATCAGCGCATCAAGGAAGCCGGCGAGCAGGCGACGTTCGAGACGGGCGTGCACGGCCTTCATCCCGAGCTTGTAAAACTCTTGGGACGTTTGCGCTATCGCACGAGCTACGGGCAGAACGTGCTCAACCATTCGATCGAGGTCGCGCACCTTGCGAGCGTCATGGCGTCCGAGATCGGCGCCGATGTGATGCTGGCGAAGCGCAGCGGTCTCCTGCACGATGTGGGCAAGGCGGTCGACCATGAGATCGAGGGATCGCATGTGACGATCGGCGCCGATCTCGCGAAGAAGTACCGCGAACACAAGGACGTGATCAACGCCATCAGCGCGCATCACGGCGATGTCGAGCCGACGACGGTCGAGGCGGTGCTCGTCGCGGCGGCGGATGCCGTCTCGGCGGCAAGGCCGGGTGCGCGCCGCGAGAGCCTTGAGGCGTATTTGAAGCGCCTGACGCGCCTTGAGGAGATCGCCGAGTCGTTCGATGGCGTTGACAGCTGCTTCGCCATTCAGGCGGGACGCGAGGTGCGCGTGATGGTCAAGCCCGAAAGGGTCGATGATACGGCCTCGATCGCGCTCGCGCACGACATCGTGAAAAAGATCGAATCGGAGCTGGAATATCCAGGACAGATCAAGGCGACGATCATTCGCGAAACGCGCGTTGTTGATTACGCCAAATAGTTGTATAATAGGGGTGTTGGGAGGATGCTTCTCAGCACCCTTGATTTATACGGCGCGGGCTGCGCCGTGAGCATTTTGGCTGCGATTAGGGAAACGAGGTGTTTGCTTTGGGCAGGTTCATGGGAAGCGCGAAAAAGCCGAACAAGGATGGAATCAACTTATTGGTGTCCATCCTCGTCTGTTATCCGGAGATCGGCATGGTGAGCTACGAGCCGGAAAGAGAGGCGCTGTACTTCTCTTTCACCTTGAAGAAAAGTGCCCCCGGGCAGGAGTTCGAGGATACGGCGGCGTTTCTTGAGGAAAGCATCCTCACGTACCACGATCTCGAAGGAATAGTTCCGGGAGAGATCGACTTTTCCCTTGAGGGGCAGGGGAATACGGCCTTCTTCCGCGTGCTGCGAGATGTCCGCACGCTTTCGCGCGGTGAGATCGCCCTCTTGGCAGACCTCATGTATGAGCGCTTCGGCGACACGCTTGTTTCCGATCAAACGCGCGACGGCTATGAGGGAGGACAACTTCATGCGCGAGGAGGCGATCGACCACATCATCGGCAGCCTGAAGGGAAGCCGCATGGATGCCCGCATGATCGGCATCCGCGAGGAAGGCCGCGTCATGGTGTTCAACAAGTGAAAGCAATCGAAGATGAAGCAAGACAGCAAGCGGCAGGGGACTGCCGCTTGCTGTCTTGCGAGAAGGCGCGTGAGTACGAGAACGTGTCCACAAGATTTGCGTCCGGAAGGAAGTTTTTGGGCGCACGAGAGGTGGTTATGTTTTGAGAGTCATGCTGGTTGGAGATGTTTGCGGCAGGGCGGGCAGGGAGGCGTTCAGCCGCTTCACGCCGAGCCTCCGCAGGGAGAAGTCCGTGGATGTCGTCATCGTGAACGGTGAAAATTCTGCGGGAGGCAAGGGATTTACGCGCAAGTCGCTCGATGCGCTCTACCATGGAGGCGCCGATGTCGTGACGTCGGGCAATCATGTCTGGGACAAGAAGGACGTTTTGGATTTTATTGACGATGAGCCTTTTCTCATCCGTCCCGCCAATTACCCAGACGGGGCGCCGGGAAAAGGCTATTGTATTTATCCGCATCGGGCGAAGAATATCGCTGTCATCAATATGTCGGGCCGCGTGTTCATGCCGGATATGGACTGCCCGTTCCAGAAGATCGAAGGCATCCTGCGCGAGATCCGCGAGGAGGCTGATGTCATCTTCCTTGATTTCCATGCGGAGGCCACATCGGAAAAGTCCGCGATGGGCTGGTACCTCGACGGGCGCGTCAATGCCGTCGTTGGCACGCATACGCATGTGCAGACGGCGGATGAGCGTCTTTTGCCGGGCGGCACGGCCTACATCACGGATCTCGGCATGACGGGTCCTTGGGACTCTGTGCTCGGGGTGCGTGTCGACCGCGTGCTGGAGAAATTCACGACGTGTCGTCCCGTGCGCTTCGAAGTGGCGGAGGGGCCCGTCGTTTACAGTGCGGTGATCGTCGAGGTGGACGACGCGACGAATCGGACGCTTTCCATCGAGCGCATCATGAAAAAAAGGTTAAGGAAGCGCTGATGAATGAAGCAGCCGGGATTTCTACAGATGCGCTGGAGCTTTCCAGGAGACAGGCCGCGGGCGCAGCTGTGCTGCATTGCGGATTTGCCGACGACGAGAGGACGGTGCGGATGCGTGAAGATGAGCGATGAGCGACGGAATTTATCCATGTTTCCTTGGCAGCAGGATTTTTCTTTTTTGTATAGAATACAAGGAGAGATAAACATCCAAGGTTTTCTTTGTAATGAATGAAAAATCTGAATCGGCAGAAAGACGCCGCAGATTTAGAAGGGAAGGCAAGCATGGAAGTCTTGAAGGTTTCAGCGAGGTCGAATCCGAATGCCGTCGCAGGCGCTTTGGCCGGCGTCATTCGGGAATCGGGCGCCGCTGAGATGCAGGCGGTTGGAGCAGGTGCACTGAATCAGGCTGTCAAGGCGATCGCCATCGCGCGCGGCTTCGTCGCGCCGCACGGCGTCGATCTCGTCTGCGTTCCCGCCTTTGCCGATATCGAGATCGACGGCGAGGGGCGCACGGCGATCAAGCTCATCGTTGAGCCGCGTTGAGGAAGTCCATGGGTTCGGCAAGGGAGTGAGGTTTCAGTGTCCAGCGATCTGCATACGCATACGTCATATTCCGACGGAAAGATGACGCCCGAGGAACTTGTGGCGGCAGCGAAGGAGGCGAGGCTTCGCTACATCGCGATCACGGATCACGACACCGTGGACGGTGTCACACATCTGTATGAGGAGGGGCTTCTGCCCGCGAAGGGCATCGGCATCATACCCGGCATCGAGTTCAGCGCGCATCATGAGAAGCGTGAGGATCCATATCTTGGGATACAATATCGACATCTACCGGCACGACCTTCTCGAACGCTTGAACGATGTCGGGGAGGCGCGTTGGAGTCGCTTCTCTGAGATGGTGAGGAAGCTGCAGGAGCTCGGCTATGGCATTACGGAAATGGATGTGCTGAAGATCGCGGGCACGAGCAAGTCCATCAGCCGTTCGCACATCGGACGCGCGCTCGTGCTCAAGGGCTTCTTCGCCAGCGTGCGCGAGGCGTTCGATGCGGTGCTCGCCAAAGGCCGCCCCGCCTATGTTTCGCACTACCGTTTGGAACCGGAGGAGATCATCGCGCTCATCAAGGGAGCGGGCGGCACGCCTGTGCTTGCCCACCCGAAGCTCGTCGGCGACGATGCGCTCGTGGAGCATGTGCTCGACCTCGGCATGGAGGGCATCGAGGCGTTTTATCCGCAGCACGACACGGTCGATACGCAGCGCTACGTCGACATGGCGGAGCGCCGCCACTTGCTCGTGACGGGCGGCTCGGACTTTCATGGCTTTGCTTCGCGCTATCCGCAGGAACTCGGCATCTTCACGGTGGAGGATTCGTTTGCGGAGAAGCTCTACAAGCCGAGGATGAATCTTTGACTTGCGGCAATAGGAGAGAAGGATATGGACGTCATAGCATTCGTAGGTCCGAGCGGCACGGGCAAGAGCCATCGCGCCTTGCTTGTGGCGCATCAGCATCAGGCGGACGCCATCATCGACGATGGCATATTGATCAAGGACGGCAAGATCGTCGCAGGCTCTTCCGCCAAGATGGAGAAGAGCAAGATCATGGCGGTGCGCCGCGCCATCTTCACGCTTCCGGGACACGCGGACGAGGTGCGCCGCGCCATCGCTGAGTGCAGGCCGCACCGCATCCTCATTCTCGGAACTTCCGAGAACATGGTCTACAAGATCGCGCGCATACTCGGCCTGCCGACGATCGAGCAGATCATCCACATCGAGGACATCGCGACCCAGCGCGAGATGCAGAAGGCGCGTGACAGTCGCTTGAAGCAGGGCAAGCACATCATACCTGTGCCGACGATCGAGCTGAAGCCGCATGCCTCGGGCTTCCTCATCGATCCCATCCAGTCCTTCTTCCGCCGCAACCGCACGCGGCGTCGCAAGCTCGGCGAGAAGTCCATCGTGCGCCCGGTGTTCAGCTATTACGGCAAACTCATCATCGACGATATGGCGATCCGCGAGATGGTCGTGCGCATCGTGCACGAGAAGGAATACATCTCGAAGGTCGACTCGGTGCGCGTGCGCCACGTCTGGAAGGGCGACGAGGATCGCGGCCTGGAGATTTCCTGTTCGGTCGTGCTCACCTACGGTAGCCACATTCCGACGCTCATCAAGGAGACGCAGCAGCGCGTGCGCACGAAGGTCGAGTACATGTCGGGACTCTTCGTGCGCGAGGTCGATATCATGGTGCAGGCGCTTTATATCGAGGCGTAAGCTGTACGCACGACATTCGCTTTGTGGACGTCGTGTGCCGCCATCTCATCGAAAAAAGGCGCTTTCTCTTACTCGTCAAGGGGAAGCGCCTTTTTCCATGCTTTTGCGAGATCGTCGAAGCACCAGCGCGCGTTGGCGGCGCTCGTCGAGGGCAGTGCATGAAAGGTGAGATCGTCGCGTTTCAGGAGCGGCTTGTTGGCACGGCGAAAAGTATCGGCCGATTTGCCGCCGTTCAGGCAGAAGGTGGAGAGCCGCGGATAATGCACGAGGAGTGCAGTGAAGTCGTTGGGCTTTGCCGCGCGAATCGCGGAATCGAGGCTGCCTTCGCGCTCGCACGAGGCGATGGAGTCCCAAAAGGGCGATCCGGTGGCGGAGCAGCATCTGAAGCCGCGCCGCATAGTCCTGCGGCGGTTCGCCGCCTTCCAGGAGGTACGCCATGAGCCGCCAGAAACGGTTCTGCGGGTAGGCGTAGTATTGCTGCGCCTTGAGCGATGCCGCGCCCGGCATCGAGCCGAGGATGATGTGCGTGCAGCTCTCGTCTATGCTCGGCGGAAAGCCGACGCAGGTGAAGGGAGAAGCGGGCATGAGCAGGACTCCTTCGTAGTGGAATTTGACGAATCCGCCTTTGCGTCGTATAATAAGCGTAGAAAGGGTGCCGCCGGTAACGGTCAGCCCGAGACAGCTTTCAAGGATTGAGAATCCCCGCCTAACTTTTGTCGGAGCAGGCGGGGATTCTTACGCTTTTAACGCTACGATGCAAATCGTAACGAGAAACACCAACGATAAAAAATCGTACAGGGTCATAAGCAACGCCCCCTTTCGAGGGACAAGAATCGACCGCCACCGTTGCAGCAGCACCGTCTATATTATAGCACACGTCCGCTTTTCATGGGAAGATTCTTGAAAAGGAGGCGCTTTAAGGGATCCTCTGATTCTCTCGTTCTATAGGAGACGAAGCGAGGGGCTGCCCTTCGTCGTTCTTTTCAAAGTGCATTGACAAGCAATGCTTTTTGCGGTAGCATAAACCCTAGATTGAGTCTGTTTATAATTTCATAAGTTGCAGCGGAGAAAATCTCCGCTGTGGAGCAGGTACCCGCAAGGGTCTAAGAGAAAATCCGGTTATGCCGGAGCGGTCCCGCCACTGTGAGGGGAGCGAAGCTGCAAGGATGTCACTGGGGCATTGCCCTGGGAAGGCGCAGCCGAGCGATGAACCGAGCCAGGAGAACTGCCTGCTTGACAATCACCGTTTGACCTGCGAGCGATGGGAAGGGGATTCTTCTTTGCATCCGTGCGTCTTTGCGCCGCTGCATAAGGGAGCTTTTTCTCTTCGAGGGAGGAAGGCTCTTTTTATGGCTGGATTTTTCCGCAGGAAGTTGGATTTCATCGCGATCGAAGTCTCGTCGCAGGGGCGGCGGGAGGAGGAAACACTTTGAAGAAAAGCTTCTTTTCGATAGCCATGGTCGTCATCTGTCTGCTGCTGACGGCCTGCAGCGTGGCGAACGAGCAGAAAGAAGGCGGCGCAGACAGCTATACGGTCACGGACAGCCAGGGAACGGTCGTCACCATGCCGAAGAGGCCGCATCGCATCGTCACGCTCTCGATGAGCACGGACGAGGTCATGCTCGGCCTCGTGCCGCCTGAGGATATGGCGGCGGTCAACAGCCTCCTCGACGATCCCGTAAGCTCGAATGTTGTGGATCTTGCGAAGAAGGTGGAAAAGCGCGTGGGAAATCCGTCGGTTGAAGAGCTCGTCGCGCTCCGTCCCGATCTCGTCATCGTGCCCGATTGGGGCGACCTCGCCATCGTGCCGTCGCTTCGTGAAGCGGGACTCACGGTCGTCGTCTGCAAGGGCGCCAAGAACCTTGCCGAGATCAAAGAGACGATCACGCTTCTCGCGCAGGCGGCAGGCGTGCCCGAGCGCGGGGAGAAGCTCCTCGCGATGATGGATGTGCATCTCAAAGGCATCGAGAAGAAGGTCGCAGCCATCCCTGAGAGCGAACGCAAGACCGTCGTCCTGATCTCCTGATGTCGGGTTATGGCGGTATCGGCTCCAGCTTTGACGACGCCTGCCGCTATGCCGGCGTGAAGAACGGCAGGTCGGCGCTCGGCATCCGTGACGGGCAGGTCATGACGAAGGAACAGCTCATCGAAATCGACCCCGACATCCTCTTCGTGCCGACGTATAACGATCATGGAAAATTCGATGTCGACAAGTTCCGCAAGGAATATTTCGACGATCCGTCCTTGCAGACGGTCAAGGCGATCCGTGAGCATCGCCTCGAAGAGCCGACGGAAGCCTATATCTACAACTGCTCGCAGGACTTCGTGCTCGGCGTGCAGGAAATCGCCTATCGCGCATACGGAGACGCCTTCGCCCAAGGGAGCGAAGAGCATCTCTCGGCGGTGGAATAGAAGATGTTTCATGTAACGCTAGGAGGATTTTTTATGGAAGCAATTCTAACGGGCATAGAGTTTTTTCACAAGGGCGGCGCCATCATGTATGTGCTGCTCCTCTGCTCGATCTTCGTCGTGACGATCGGCATCGAGCGCACGATGTACTTTTCGCGCATGGACACAGGGCGCGCCTTTGCGCGGGAGTTTTATCAGTGCATGGCGAACGATGATTTTGCAGGCGCGAGAAAGCTTGCTGAAGATCATCGCGGCGCGCTTGCCAACATCCTTTTTGGGGCGATGAAGCTCGTGAAGACGGATTCGTCCCGCGTCTCTTCCTATATGGAGATTCAGTCGGGCATCGCGCTGTCGAAGCTCAGGAAGCGTCTCTACTATCTGAGCGTCATCGTGACGATGGCGCCTCTTCTGGGGCTTCTCGGCACGATCAGCGGCATGATCTCGGCGTTTTCCGTGTTCAACCTTGAGTCGGGACAGGCGACAGCGATCACGGGCGGCGTCGGCGAGGCTCTGATCGCGACCGCCATGGGGCTTTGTGTCGCCATCATCGCGCTTTCTGTCCATGCGTATTTCACGCAGCGCATCGAGAGTATCGTGACGGACATGGAGCAGTGCTTCTCGCTTGTCGAAGGAGCGAAGGACGCGCTTTCCTCGGGTGAGGGGGCGGCGAGATGAGGCTCAGGGACAGGAAGGGCTTCGAGAGGCCAGAAATCATCATCATCCCGATGATCGACATCATGTTCTTCCTGCTCGTCTTCTTCATGCTCAGCACGCTCTACATGGTGAACATCAAGACCGTCGACGTCAACATGCCGAAGGCGGCGAACGTGGAAACGCAGATGCATGTGACGTATGTGGTCACGATGAAGAAAGACGGCAGCCTTTTTCTTGAGGATCAGCCGATCGCGGAAAAGACGCTTCTTGAGCGTGCCAAGGCGGAAAGCGCGAGGAACGGCAAGTTTTTCGCTCGTCCTGCGCGCCGATCAGGATGTCGACTATGGCATGGTCTACGGGCTCCTCGACAAGTTCAAGGGCGCGGGCATCACGCGCTTCGGTCTTGCCGGTGAAAGTGCAGGGGGCAAGTGACGCATGGAGAATACGAGAGATAAATACAAAGCGCTATTCGCGTCTCTCGGTGTGCATCTCATTCTCTTCTTCCTCGCGGCAGCTTTCGGTCTCTTTTCCATGGCGGCGATGAAGCAGGCGAACGACCCTGTCGAAGTCGTCATCTATGACGAGGCGCAGGACGAAGGCAGCGAGGGCGGCGGTTCGCCGCCGCAGGTCGAGGCGACCCCTGCTGTCGACGAGGTCGTGATCCCCGACAAGACCTTGCCGCCGCTCGAAGAGAAGCCTCCCGAATCGCAGGAGAAGGAGAGCCGGAAGCGCGAAGCGCAAGCAGGAAAACCCCTGGGACAGGGGGACGAAGGAAAGGGCGTCGACGTGGGAGTCGGCGATGCCACAGGGCGCGGCACCAGTGGGAACGGCAAGGACGTGAGCAAGGAAGAGCCGCCGCCACCGCCGCCGCCACCGCCACCCCCGCCCCCGCCTCCCCGCCGGAGCGCATCGAGGCGAGTCTTCGCTCGGAGGCGAGTCCTGAGTACCCGCCCGATCTGGTCGAAGACGACGTTGAGGGCAGCGTCAGGATCAAGATCTTCGTCGCGCCCGACGGCTCGATCGAGGATGTCGAGATTCTCTCGTCTTCGGGCTACGCCGCGATGGATCGTGCGGCGGTGGAGGCGGGCTATCGCTTCACGTTCAATCCCGGCGGCGCGCCCGCCTCTTGGACGAAGACATTCAGCTTCCGTTTGATTTGAGAAAGAAGGCTATATTTTGCAAAGCAAGAAAAAAAGAAGTGGCTGACGCTCGCCGTCGCCGCTTTGTGGACTACATCGGCCGTTCCAGCATTGGCGGCAGAGGAAGAACCCGCTGCGGCTGCGGCTGCATCAGATGAGCATACGCTCGAAGACACCGTTGTGACGGCGACGCGGCGCGAGAAGCGCGACCTCGACGTACCGGCGGCGACCATGGTCATCACAGGCGAGACCATCAAGGAGAGCGGCGCCTCTGATGCGTCGGATGCGCTCGCCAAGGTCAATGGCTTTACCTATAAATCCTTCGGCCCTTCCGGCGCCTCGATGGGAACGATGAACAACGAGCTCAACGTGCGCGGCTTCAAGAGCGGCACGCTCGTGCTCCTGAATGGCAATCCCATTTCGTGGCGTGGCAAGTACAATCTCGATCAGATCCCTGCGGACAGCATCGAACGCATCGAGGTCGTCAAAGGCTCCGGCTCGGTTCTCTACGGCAGTGAGGCGATGAGCGGCATCGTGAACATCATCACGAAGAAGGGCGCGAGCAATGCGGCGCACGTTGGCTTCGCAACTTCGGGCAGCGTCAATACGGCGTGAGCGTAGGGAGACGAGCGCTTCGATGTCTACTACAATTACGGCCTTTCGCTGTTTACTGTGGGTAACGCTTGAAAAGCGCGTTTCATTCCGATAGAATTATATCCATGGAAGATAGACACAGAAAGGCGGTTTTTATTCATGGATACAGGAAGCTTGTTCGCCGTTGCTTTGAACCTCCCGCGCCCTTGGTGCATATCTCAAGTGGAATTCAAGCCCACAGAAGATGGATCCATGGAACTGCATATCCATATCGCCTTCCAACGCGGAGGGAAGTTTCCCTGCCCGCAAGACCATTGCGACAAAAAGCTTTCCTGCTTACGACACAAAAGCCGAGAACTTGGCGTCATCTCAACTTCTTCCAGTATAAAACCTATATCCATGCCGATCTCCCTCGCATACAATGCGAAAAACATGGCGTGAAGACCGTACAGGTGCCTTGGGCACGCGAGGGATCCGGCTTCACGCTTCTCTTTGAGAGCTGGATCATAGAGCTTGCCAAGCATCTGCCCGTAGCCGTCATTGCTCGCATGGTCGCAGAGCATGACACGAGACTATGGAGGTTCATCCATCATTATGTGGACAAGGCTCGCGCGTTGGAGGACTATTCCGAAGTCACCGCCATCGGCATGGATGAAACCAGCAAGAAGGGGCATAATCTACATCACGGTCGTCGCCGACCTTTCCCAGCGCAAAGTCATCTTCGTGACGGATGGCAAGGATTCTACAACTGTCCGGCGGTTCGCTGCCGACTTTGAAAGCCCACCGAGGCAATACGGAAAGAGTCGATCTCATCACCTGCGATATGTCGCTCGGTTTCCTGCAAGGGGATTCAGGAATCCTTCGAGAACAGCCAGATATCATCGACAAGTTCCATGTAATCAAACATGCCAACGAAGCCGTGGACAAGGTTCGCAAGATGGAAGCCAAGGAGAATGTCTTGCTGAAGAACTCCAAGTACCTTTTGGTTGAAGAATGATGCCAATCTGACGGAAAAAAACAACGAGAAAAAGGAAACGCTCCAGAAGAAGCATTTAAAGACAGCGCGTGCCTGTGCCATGCGCATCGAATTGCAGGAAATCTACGAGCAGTCCGTCCATCGAGACGAGGCGGAGCAGCGTTTGAAAAAAAGCTCTGCAGCTGGATGATGCACGCAAGACTGGAACCCATGAAGAAGTTTTTGTGGCACGATCCGCAATCATTGGGACGAGATCCTGCACTATTTCGAGCACCCCTATACGAATGCCATTCTGGAAGGGGTGAACAGCATCATACAAAAACATCAAGCGTCGCGCCCGAGGGTTCAGAAATGATGAATATTTCAAGACCATGATCTATCTGGGATGCGGCAAGCTGAATCTCAACATCCAAATCCCATAATTTGTCCATTGGTAAAAGACTGTACGAACATAAAGAACATTCGTTCCTTTCACTTACCCATATCAAACAGCGAAGAGCCACAATTACGACAAGTGGGGGCACATGAACGGACTCGCCGAGACGGACGTCATATCTACGAGATTCAAAGGTTCGACGCGCACCGACCTGCGCGATGTAGAGAAGACGAGCGCGGGACTGACGTACCATATCAATCCGCAGCTGGATTTCCTGTTCGGCTACTATAAGACGGAGGCGACATACCTGCGCTTCGTTGATCGCGTGGATCAGACATCGTCGGGCGTGCGTCTCGGCGATCCGTTCCATGCGCGCACCTATACGACGGAGCAGTACGTCAGCCAGCTCAATTACCACGATCGCGCTTGGAGAGGCAGCCTTTATTTCAATACGGGGACGGTGGGAGCGAGCGGCCCGACGAACATCTCGCGCACGGGCGCAAAAACGCCCGGCGACCGATACGATACGCGCGAGCGCAATACGACGTATGGCGTGGATCTGCAGCGCACATGGAGAATCGACCCGAAGGCGACTGCCGTGCTCGGGTTCAGCTTGGAGCATGAAGCCTACGATGCGCTGCCTGCTCGCTCGACGGCGAATCCTGCGAGCTACATGCGCAACAACTGGGGCGTGTTCGGCCAGTGGGAGCAGAAGTTCACGGATCGTGACACTGGAATCTTCGGCGTTCGGGAGACGTGGACGACGGCGGCCATGCGCGATGAGAACTATCATAACTTCAGCGCATCAGGGCAGTGGCTGCACAAGCTCGACCACGAGAACAGTCTCTATCTTTCCGTCAGCCAATCCTTCATCATGCCGAAATTCGCGCAGATGTACGGTGCGAGCAGCCGCCTCGTCCCGGCGCCGGACTTGAAGCCGCAGACGGGAATCACCTACGAGCTTGGCTGGAAGGCGAAACACGCAGGGCATACGTGGAAGGCGGCGCTCTTCCACATGGACGTCAAGGACAACATCACGGCGACTTGGAAGCCTCTGCAGGGCGAGTATCAATACAAGAATGAGGATTTTCGCAACACGGGACTGGAACTTTCGTGCGAAACGCAAGGGAAGCACGGCTTTTCGTGGAACTGGGGCGTTACATGGCAGAATCCCGAGACGAAGGGCGGCAAGGGCGCGGACTGGGAGCGCACCTTCGGCAAGCTGCAGCTTACGGGCGGCGTGCTTTACAAGAAGGGCAAGTGGAGCTCGTCGCTTACGGGCGCTTACCTTGCAGGCCGCGTGCAGTCGCCTTCGAGCGAGCCGTCCTATGCGTGCAAGCCGTACTTCCTCACGAGCTGGAGCACAGCGTACCACCCCGATGAAAGAAGCGAGATCCGTCTGACCGTAGAAAACGTGCTTGACCGTGCGGATGTGACTTCGCATACGGGCGCGAACTACCGCGTTGCGCCGACGAACTATATGCTGAGCTGCAACTATACGTTTTGAAAGGTCGTCGGCAAGATGATGATGCCGAATCCGGCCGCGGTTCCTTGATGCTTCGGATGAAGGAGGATGGCGATGCAGGAGCTTTTGAACATCTCGGATCATGCCTGCGATACGGCGGGGCTCTTCGATGGCGATTCGTCGCGCTTGACAGGGATCTTGCAGCGGTTCGGGCTTTCGGGCGTCGAGCTGATGATCACGGGCTATGGCGATCCCGCCTTCTTTCCGACGGATAAGATCTGCGGCGTGCATTTGCGGTTCTGGCCGAATTGGCTCGACTTCTGGCTGGGAAACGAAGAAGAGCTGCAAAAAGAGTTCGGCAGCAAGGAACAGATCGCCGCCATCTTCGGCGAAGACCGTGCAGCGTGGCTCGCGCTTTGGCGCGAGAACATGCGTGCCGCAGTGCACGTCGGTGCGCGTTACGTCGTCTTTCATGTGGCGAATGCGCGCACTTGGGAGATGAAGCGGCGTCACTTCGCTTACGGCTCGGCGCAGGTCATCGACGCTGCGGCGGAAGTGGCGAACGCCGTCGCGGATGTCCTGCCGGCGGACTGCCTGCTTCTCTATGAGAATCTCTGGTGGCTGGGTTGACGCTGACCGAGCCGGAGCTTGCCGCACGTCTCTTGGAGAGGACGCATCATGAGCGCACGGGCTTCGTGCTCGATACAGGCCATATGATGAACACGGACACGAGCCTGGCGGATGAGGCGGAAGCCGTCGCCTATATCCTGCGAAACGTGGAAAGGCTCGGTGGCCTGCGCGAGAAGATCTTCGCCATGCACCTGCATCGATCGCTTTCCGGCGCCTTCGTGCAGAAGGTCATGGCGGAGACGCAAAGGCGAGAAGATGCGTCCCCTGAGCTTCGAGGAGGGCTATGGCTACGTCTCGAAAGTAGACCGCCACGAGCCGTTTCAGACAGAGGCGGTGCGTCGCCTGGTGCAAACCGTCGCTCCCGAGTTCCTCGTGCATGAGTTCTTGATCTCTTCCTTGGTGGAGTGGCAGCAGAAGGTGCAGCGACAGAGGATGAGTCTTTGGGGAGGTGAGCCGCAGGCATAAAAGCGTGGATGTGTCTGAGAGTTTCTGAGTGTATCAAGAAAAGGAGTGTATTTTCATGAAGTTGAAGAAAATTGCTGCAAGTCTCCTGCTGGGCGCGACGCTCGCTGCCGGCAGCGCCGTCTGCGGCGCGGAAGGTCTCGATTGGATCACGCCGCAGGATATGTCTCTGGGCGGCGTGGAGCCGGGCATGTCGCTCAGCTATGTGGAGAGCATCTACGGACCGATGAAAGAGGTGCAGTCGCGTCATGTCGCGCATCTCTTCGGCTACGGCGACACGGTGAAGATCGTTCCCTCGGCGGACGGCACGAGCGTAAAGTCCGTCCTTATCAAGGCCGACAATGGCTGGGCGACGCCCGCCGGCGTGACCGTCGGCATGGACGCCTCGATCCTGCAGGAGCTCTACGGAACGGGCGCAGTCGATCCGACGAAGCACAAGGCACGCCGTATGCCCGGCTACGACTATTACACGTATTGGCAGGCAGGCAACCCGCTCCACTATCTGACCTTCGGCGTGAAGGACGGCAAGATCGCCTTCATCAAGGTGGGCTTGATGCAGCGATAAGCCATGGAAATCCGTGTAGAAGAGCTGGAGAAATCGCTTGATGGCCGAAAAATCATCGAGCGCATCAATCTTGCGGTAAAAGACAAGGAAACCGTGGGCGTCATCGGGCCGAACGGCAGCGGCAAGAGCACGCTCTTGAAGTGCATCTACCGTGTGCTGGAGCCGGAGCTTGGCAAGATCTTCTTGGACGGCGACGAGCTCAGGGATCTCTCGGTGCGCGAATCGGCGATGCGTCAAGCCGTGCTCGCGCAGCATCACAGCACGGGATTCGATTTTACGGTGCTCGAAGTCGTGCTCATGGGCAGAAGCCCCTACAAGGGCATATTGGAGCGCTACAATGAAGAGGACTTCGCGCTCGCGCAAAAGTATCTCGCCTTCACGGGCATGGAGAAGTTCGCCAAGAACTCTTTTGCGACGCTCTCGGGCGGCGAGCAGCAGCGCGTGATGCTTGCGCGCGCGCTCACGCAGTCGACGCCGTGCCTCATCCTCGATGAGCCGACGAATCATCTGGACATTCGCTACCAGCTGCAGGTCATGGAGAATGTGCGGCAGATGAACCTCACGGTCATCGCCGCCATCCATGACCTCAATATCGCCGCCGCCTACTGCGACCGCCTGATCGCCATGCGGCGCGGCCATATCATTCGGGAGGGGACGCCGAGGGAACTTTTTGACGGAAGAGTTCATCTACGAGCTTTACGAGGTTCATGCGCGCGTCGTAGAGCTTGACGATGGCACGGTCGTGATCTCGTATCGTCTGTAGGGGGAATCGTAAAGGGAGGAATCCATCATGATGGAGAAGGAATGGCTGCTGAACAACCCGCATCTGAAGGCGGAGACGATGAGTCCGATCGAGGCGCGCATCCCTGCGGCTCGATCGGAGGTGCATGAGGGGCTTTCGCGTGCGAAAGGCATCCTCGGGGAAGAAGGATACAGGAAGCATCTTGCGCCGCTGCAGAACATTGCCAAGAGCGGCACGACGCTCCTCGTCACGGTGCGCACCGCACGCGAGCGCACGATGCTCCTGAAGGAGTGCTTGGCCGCCCTGAAGGAAGCCTTCGAGGTGAATGTCGTCAAGGTGGTAGCTGTCTGAAGTACAGGGAAAGGAATCAGATTCGAGATGTACAAAAGAATTAAGAAGAACAAGGGAAAGTTTCTGGCAGTGGCGCTTTCGTGCATGACGCTCAGCGTGCCGCAGGCATTGGCAGCGGAAAGTACGGGGGGGGGTATCTCTGAGGCTGAGGAAAATGTGAATGCGCCGATCGATTCGCAAGAGGCGGCATCGGCGAAGGATTACGACCTCGGTGGCACAGTCATCTTGGCGGAGCGTCGCAAAATCAAGAATCCCTATACGACGGGCGGCGATGTCGATGTCATCACACGCAGAGACATCGAAAAACACAATTATTCAACAATACAAGATGCTCTGAAGAATATCCCTGGCGTGCGTATTTCTACACCAGGATATCGAGGCGGTGAATACGGTTATGAATCGTTCAATACGGAGTTTACCATCAATGGCGAGGGCAGTATCGTTGTTCTTGTAGACGGCAGCCGCATCGATAATGATGCGAGCGCTTTTGCAGGAAACAAATCGCGCGTCAATCTTAGCACGTTGCCTGGCATCGACAATGTAGAGCAGATCGAAGTCATCAAGGGCAGTGGCGCCGCCATCTACGGCGCGGATGCCGCGGGTGGCGTCATCTCTATCACGACGCGCCGTGGCACGGCAAAGCCGCGCACGACCTTGAATCTTTCTACAGGATCGTGGAATCATCACCGCTATGCGCTTACGCATACGGGTGCGGAAGATGATGGTACGATCAAGTATGCCCTTTCTGTCAGCCGCGAAATGAGCGGTGACACTAAATATAAGGATGTTTATACAGGGAAGACGGAGAGTTTCAATAATACGCATTACAAGAGCGACAACGCTGCTTTCAATCTCAGAAAAGATTTTGATGCGACACACAGTTTGTCACTGAATTATTACTATGCCAACGAAAGAGCGCATTATCCGATCACGGCTCCGGATTATCGCTATATGGAATCCTTCTACAATGGTACGATGGCATCCGTCAATTTGGCGGATCATCACTATATCGGATTGAACAGCAGAATTCCCGGCTATCGCAACATCTTCCTCTATGATGCATGGCTGGGTTCGCATGATGAGACGCTGACGAACAATGTATCGCTCAGGTATGTCTTTGATAAGACAGATGAAGGAGCGGAAAGCTTCGTGCGCGTGTTCCGCAACTACACACGCTACAATATGGCGGACTATGCTGGGATATGGGATGTTCCTTACCCCTATATTTCGGAGTTCTGGGAAAATGCGAAGGCGAATCCCGGACGCCACAGGGACGTCGAACAATCGACGGGCGCATCCGTGCAGTTGGCAAAGCATATCGATCAACACAGCGTGACGGGCGGCATCGATTATCGAAAGAGCGAATACGAGGGATGGAATTCGCGAGGACGGAGCGATACGAGCCGCACGCTCTGGGATCTTTATCTGCAGGACAAGATGCGTCTCAGCGATAAGTTCGTTCTTTCGCCAGGGCTTGTTTATACGCATTACGGAAGCGGAAAATACAAGAAAACGAATTTTTCTTCTGCAAAAGGATTGACCTTCTCCCTTTATGGCAGTTATGATTTTGACAAGCAGTCCAATGCGTATTTTTCTGCCGCACAGATTTTCAAGCCTGTGACGGGGCTGGATCGCTCGCGTGAGTTTGCTGGCGACATCTTGCAGGATGAAAAAGGTTGGAGCTATACGTTGGGCGCTAGCCGCCGTTTTACGGAACGTGATACAGCAGAAATCAACTATGGCGTCACGGATATGAGCAATGCCATCGGGCGCTACAGCATCCATGATGGCTCGGGTTGGACGCGCTACTCGGTCAATGCCAAGCGCAAAAAGCAGGCGTTGAACTTGGCGTATACGCATCGCTTTGACAAAGCGTGGTCGCTGGGGGTATCCTACAGCTGGGTCAACGAAGCGTTTTCGACGAAAAATGTACGCCGCAATCCAGATGGGACGAATCCTGATGATTTCATCAATGCCTATCGTCCACGCAACATTTATCGTACACATTTGATGTACGATCGGGATCGTTGGTTTGCCGATCTTTCCTACACCGTTTATTCAGGAAACGATACGAGATTCTTCTCAGATTCGCATTTCGATCTGATCGATCTCTCCGTGAATTATCGGGTGACTGCAGATTGGCAGTTGTATCTGAACGTCTACAATATCTTGAATACAGCATATGAGACTCGGGCGTTGGCAGTCTATGGCCCTGGTGCTTTGCCTGAAGCAGGCCGCAGCTTTATGCTCGGCGCGAAGTATGCTTTTTGATGGGAGATAGCCTGATGAGAATATGCGGTTTCTTGGGAGCGGTCCTCCTCGTCTGCCTCATTTCCTCTGGCTGCCTCTTCGGTGGCGAGGCGCCTCCTTCCATTCAGGAAGGAGGCGTTTCTGTCGTGAATTACGATTCGGCAGGCAATGAGATCACAGAGGTGTTTGCGAATCCGCCGAAGCGCGTTGTTGCCGTTTGGCAGAACGACGTGGAAACCATCATCGCACTGGGAGCGGGAGATGCTCTCCTCGCCGCTGTCGGTGTGCCGTATGCTGAATGCTTGCTGCCGGAATACCGTGAGGCCTATGAAAGAATCCCTTTGCGTCAGATGGTGATGCCGAGTGTGGAAGAAATACTGATAATGGAACCTGATCTCATCATAGGATGGTATTCTACATTTTCTGATCGCGTGACGAAATCAACTGCATTCTGGCATGAACGCGGAATCCATACCTATATGCCTGTCTCCTCCATGGGAAGGAAGGGCGGCAGCACCATAGAAGATGAATGTGCCTATGTCCGCGACCTTGGGCGAATCTTTGACCGAGAGGAGCGTGCAGAAGAACTTGTGCTGCGGATGCAGGAGGAGATTCGCTATGTGCAGGAAATACGCGCGGGAAGGAGCGGCCGCGTGCGCTCATCATCGAACGAATGGGCAATCAATTCATGAGTTATGGTGAGCATACACTGGCTGCTGATATATTGCGTCATGTGAATGGCACTCCGCTCTCGTATGAACGGTATATCGGCTTCGAGCAGGTCGTTGATGCAAATCCGGAGGTGGTCTTCCTCATCGTGAGCGAGGATCGTTACAAAGAGGCGGAAGCGATAAAAAAGGAATTCATGGATGATCCCGCTTTTCAAGATGTTCGAGCCGTGCAGGATGATCGGGTCTATGTCTTGCCGCTCTACATGGTCTATGCGAGTGCGACACGCACATATGACGGTATTCATGCCATGGCGCAAGGGTTGCATCCGATGCTTTATGAGGGGGTAGAGAAGTGAACAAGGAATGGAAGGGACGGACGTTGTTTTTTTTCCTGCTCGTCGTGCTCGTCGCGGAGCTTTTCCTGTGCCTTGGCATCGGTTCGGTGCATCTGGGTTACGATGCGATTTATGCGGTCGTCAAGGAGGGGCTTTTCGGCCCCGTTCCCGTGACGGCACCCAAGCAGGGCCCTGTGCATGATATCGTTTGGATGCTGCGTATGCCGCGTCTTTTGCTTGCGGCATGCACTGGTGCAGGGCTTGCGGCGTGCGGAGTTGTTATGCAGGCAATCGTCAGGAATCCGCTGGCTGATCCATATATCCTCGGTGTTTCGTCGGGCGCATCTTTTGGGGGCGGCGGCGGCGATTCTTTGGGGAATTGGCACATGGCTCGGCACGAATTTCGTCGGTATTGCGGCTTTTTGTGGCGCTTTCGGTGTTTCGCTGCTCGTGCTTGTCGTGGCGAATATCCGCGGCACGGCAGACCCCGTGCGGCTTTTGCTCGCGGGTATGGCTCTTTCTACGGCGTGTTCGGCGATTTCGAGCTTCATTATCTATTTCGCCAACGATAAGAGCGGCGTCCAGTCTGTGATTTTTTGGCTCATGGGCAGTTTTGCGGGTGCACGCTGGGAGATGATGGCGGCGATCGCGCTCGTGACGCTTCTTGGCGCGATGTTTTTCTGGACGCAGAGTTCCATTCTCGACCTCATGCTTCTCGGCGATGCTGAGGCGGTGACGCTTGGCAGGAATCTCAGGCGATACCGCGAAGTATATCTTGTGCTCAGTTCGCTCGTCATCGGATTTCTCGTTTATGCGGCAGGCATGATTGGCTTCGTTGGCCTCATTGTGCCGCACGCCGTGCGCTTCTTTACAGGAGCAGGACATCGTGCGCTCCTGCCTTTGGCGAGCGTCACTGGCTCCATTCTCGTGGTCGGTGCTGACGCACTCGCACGCAGTCTGATTCCGCGTACCGAGATCCCCGTCGGATTGATTATTGCTCTGATCGGTGCGCCGGTCTTTGTCTATCTGATTGTCAAGCGCAATTACAGTTTCGGCAGCAGAGAATAAGGTATGAAAGTTTGAAAATGATTCGGGCAGTTGCGTTGATACGGTGCGCGTCTGCTCGAATTTTTTATGTGCGATTATGGTGGAATTTTCATCGGTTGAGGAAATGACGTTCATCGTGTAGAATAGGGAGTGGCTTATAAATCAGAGGAAAAGAGGATGTATTGTGAAAAAGATCATTTTGACAGGTGACCGTCCGACGGGGCGGCTTCATCTCGGGCATTACGTCGGCTCGCTCAAGCACCGCGTCGAGCTGCAGGACTCGGGCGAGTACGATGAGATATATATCATGATCGCCGATGCGCAGGCGCTGACCGACAACATGGAAATCCCGAGAAGATTCGCCAGAACATCATCGAGGTCGCGCTCGACTACATGGCGTGCGGGCTTGACCCGGAGAAGACGGTGATGTTCGTGCAGTCCGAGGTGCCGCAGCTCTTCGAGATGACTGCCTACTACATGAATCTCGTGACGGTTTCGCGCCTGCAGCGCAATCCGACGGTCAAGGCGGAGATTCAGATGCGCAACTTTGAGACGAGCATCCCCGTGGGCTTCTTCACTTATCCGATCAGCCAGGCGGCGGACATCACGGCGTTCCAGGCGACGACCGTCCCCGTAGGCGAGGATCAGGAGCCGATGCTTGAGCAGACGCGCGAGATCGTGCGCAAGTTCAACGAGGTCTACGGTGAGACGCTCGTCGAGCCGCAGAGTCTGCTCGCCTCAAAGAAGGCAGCGATGCGCCTTCCCGGCACGGACGGCAAGGCGAAGATGTCGAAGTCCCTCGGCAACGGCATCTACATCTCCGACTCGGCGACGGAGGTGAAGAAGAAGGTCATGTCGATGTATACCGATCCCGACCATATCCGCGTCGAAGACCCCGGCAAGATCGAGGGCAACACGGTGTTCACCTATCTCGACGTCTTCTCACGCCCCGAACATTTCGAGAAGTTCCTGCCCGAGTATGAGAGCCTCGATGCCTTGAAGGCGCACTACAGCCGCGGTGGCCTCGGCGACGTCAAGGTCAAGAAGTTCCTCATCGCGGTATTGGAAGATGAGCTGGCGCCGATCCGCGCACGCCGCAAGGAGCTGGAAAAAGACATCCGCGCTGTCTACGCCGTGCTCGCCGAAGGCAGCGAGAAAGCGCACAAAAAAGCCGCCGCAACGCTCGAAGCGATGAAGGCGGCGATGAAGATCGATTATTTCCAAGACGAGGAATTGATCGCTGAGCAGGTAAAGCGGTTTACAAGCGAGGCGTAGGGGAGAGAAGTTTTGTCATGCGGCGGTTTGATAATTCACGATGACGATTTCCGTCATGTTATGGCGGACGTCTTGCGCAATGCGGAAAAGCTGCTGCATGACTTCAGTCGAGTAATAAGTTTCGCCGCATTGCTCGCAGATTTGTGAAGGAACATTGCGAATTACGATGACGCAGTTTTCAAGATCGACCGTGAAAGTGGAGAAACCATCTTTTGTCTTTCCCTTGCAAAAAGTACAGTTTTTCATGTGAAGCCGTCCTCCTTTTTCCGTATGGTGAATGTTTCATCCCATGAAGCTTGTGTTGGCTCGTAAGCGGTGATGATATAGAGTTGGTCGTTGCCGATGCTGCAAACAACATGTAAAGGGCGATTGTTTATGCAGGCATAAATCAGACAACTGGGGAATGGATAATCCTTGGGATATTGCTCGATGATACTGCCGTTGAGCAGTGTATCGATAACCTCGTTTGGAGAAATCCATCGTTTGATTAAGCGCTTGCCTGCATGATCCGTCCAATATATGGAATCTTTTTGGCAAAGACGCCGAAGTTCTTCCATCTTTATTTCGCCCATGTACGGTTCTTCCTGTCTAAGTTAATATGTGCTTTCTTTCAGTATAGCACCTTTCTGTTTAATATAGAAGAGCGGTTATTGAAGATGCGTCCGAAGTGCTAGGAGGAAATTTTTCCTTGCACAGTGACGACATATATGCTATCCTATAGAGCATAACTTCAGATTGCAAATGCGTTGCAGAGGAATAGTAGGCGTCGTGGAATGGATAGAGAGCCGCTGGTTGGTGGAAAGCGGAGAGGAAGCGCCGTCGAACTCGCCTTGAAGCAGCCCGCTGAAACAGGCATGGAGTAGGCGGAGCCGGTGCCTGACCGTTAGAGCAGGAGGATATGATGGTATCCGTTGAAGTGCGCGCTGCGGCGCGAAATTGAGTGGTAACACGTAAGCATTGCCTTTCGTCTCTTTGGGGATGAAAGGCTTTTTCTATGAAGAGGCATGTAGGAGGCGTTATTTATGAAAAATTTCACAAAGTACGAGAAGCAGTATTTTTCTGCCGCCTGAGATAGATTTGAGCTGGCTCAAGAAGGAGCATCCGACGAAGGCGCCGACGTGGTGCAGCGTCGATCTGCGCGACGGCAATCAGGCGCTGATCATCCCGATGAGTTTGGAGGAGAAGCTGGAATTTTACAAGATGCTCGTGAAGATCGGCTTCAAGGAGATCGAGGTGGGATTTCCTGCAGCATCCGATACGGAGTTCGCGTTCCTGCGCCGCCTCGTAGAGGACGATCTGATCCCTGACGACGTGACGGTGCAGGTTTTGACGCAGGCGCGTGAGCATATCATCAAGAAGACGTTCGAGGCGCTCGACGGCGTGAAGAACGCCATCGTCCACGTCTACAATTCGACGTCGAGTGCCGCAGCGCGAGCAGGTGTTTCACAAGTCAAAAGAAGAGGTCAAGGAGATTGCCGTCGAGGGAGCGAACCTCCTCGCCGAGCTTACGGCGAAGGCAGGCGCCGACTACCGCTTCGAGTATTCGCCCGAGAGCTTCACGGGCACGGAGCCGGAGTATGCGCTTGAAGTTTGCAATGCCGTGCTCGACGTCTGGCAGCCGAAAGCGGATCGGCCTGCGATCATCAACATCCCCGTGACCGTGCAGCTCTCCATGCCGCACGTCTACGGTATGCAGGTCGCCTATATTTCGCAGAACCTCAAGTACCGCGACGCCGTCAGGCTGTCGCTTCATCCGCACAACGACCGCGGCTGCGGCGTGGCGGATTCGGAGCTAGCCTTCTGGCGGGCGCGGAGCGCATCGAGGGAACGCTCTTCGGCAACGGTGAGCGCACGGGCAATGCGGACATCGTGACGCTTGCCATGAACCTTTTCGCGCTCGGCGTCGATCCCGAGCTGGACTTTTCCAATATGCCTGCGCTTGTCGAGCTTTACGAGCGCGTGACGCGCATGAGCGTCCACGCGCGTCAGCCGTATGCGGGCGAGCTCGTCTTCGCAGCCTTCTCCGGATCGCATCAGGATGCGATCGCCAAGGGCATGAAATGGCGCGAGGAGAAGCAGCCGAAGTTCTGGAACGTGCCGTATCTCTACATCGATCCGAAGGATGTGGGACGCGAGTACGACGGCGATGTCATCCGCATCAACAGCCAGTCGGGCAAGGGCGGCGTCGGCTATCTCCTGGAGCAGAAGTTCGGCCTCGATCTGCCGAAGAAGATGCGCGAAGATCTCAGCTACTTCGTCAAGGGCGTTTCCGACCGCGGGCACAGGGAGCTTCTGCCTGAAGAGGTGTATGAGCTGTTCCAGAAGGAGTATGTCAATGTCGATGCGCCCGTGCATCTCGTCGACTTCCTGCTGCGCAAGGCGCCGGACGGCGTGCGTGCGGGCGAGGTGCACATGGAGGTCGATGGCAAGCCCGTGACGTACCGGGCGCGCGGCAATGGCCGTCTCGATGCCATCAGCAATGCCTTGCAGGAGAATCTCGACATCTCGTACAAGGATCTGACCTACAGCGAGCATGCGCTGGAAATCGGCTCGACCTCGCGCGCCATGGCGTACATCGGCATCACGGCGGAGAACGGCAAGGTCACTTGGGGCGCGGGGCTTGATACGGATATCATCACGGCGTCGGCGATGGCGCTCGTCAGCGCCATCAATCGCATGAAAGCGGGCAAATGAGGGACGCTGGCGACGATCGTCCTCACGAGTCTTTTGACGACGCTTTTGCTGGCAGCGCTTTTGGTGGGCGCGGCCGTCTATGTCGTCGGCGGCTACTTCGTAGACCTCGCCTTGCTGCGCGGCGGCGGCGGCGATCCGATGTCGCCGCCCGTCATCGCGTCGAGTCTTTCCGATCCGAATGTCAACTTGCCGGAGAAGCCGAAAGCCGACAGCGAGTCTTGGACGCTTCGTTCCTTCGACGGGCTGCGTCTTGCGGCGACGCATTTCTCGCCCGCAGTTCCGAGCCACCGTTGGGTCGTGCTGCTGCACGGCTACGGACGCAGCCAGGCGGACACCTGGGACTATGCCGAAGCGTACATCGAGCACGGCTATCACGTCCTGACGCCTGATTCACGCGCCTCGGGCAAGAGTGAAGGACGCTATGTGACGATGGGGACATTGGAAAGCCGCGACGTCTCCTCGTGGGTTTCGCGCATCGCCGAGGTCGATCCGGCGTCGCGCGTCGTGCTGCACGGCGTTTCCATGGGCGGAACGACGGCGCTCCTCGTGGCAGGCCGAAGCGATGCGCCGCCGAATCTTGTCGCCGTCATCGAGGATTCGGGCTATACGAGCGCCGAGGATATGTTCGTGCGCAAGATGGAGGGGTTCAACCTGCCCGCAGGGATCATCATGCGCGGCGTGGACTACATGAGCCGCGAGAAGACGGGCGTCGCTCTTTCCGAAGCGTCGGCGATCGACGCCGTGCGTCATACGAAGACGCCGACGCTCTTCATCCACGGCACATCTGACCTGCTCGTTCCCTACAGCATGATGAAGGAGCTTGCCGCAGCCTCGACGGCGCCGCAGAAGGAGGAGCTGACCATCGGGGGCGCATGGCACGCGGCGGCGAAGGCGAAGGATCCTGAGCGGTATTTTTGGGCATGTCTTCCCTTCGCCGATCGCTGGACGAATTGATGCCGTGCGGCAGCGCCGGAAAATTTCCGGGCGTTTGATGTTTTTGTTTGCGCGGCGTTTGCCGCAGGAAGGAATGAGCGTATGCGGGCAGTCGTGACGAGGGTCAAGGAAGCGTCCGTTTCCATTGACGGTGCAGTGACAGGCGAGATCGGGCGGGGCTTCCTCGTCCTCTTGGGCGTAAAGGCCGGACGATGGGGAGGAGGAGGCGAAGCTCCTCGCGCAGAAGATCTGCCGCACGCGCGTCTTTTTCCGATGCGGCGGGCAAGATGAACCTCGCGCTCGAAGAGGTCGGCGGCGCGCTCCTCGTCGTCTCGCAGTTCACGCTCTATGCCGATTTGTCGAGCCGCCGGCCGGGCTTTTTCCAAGGCGGCGAAGCCCGAGGTCGCCGAGCCTCTCTACGAGAGTTTCATGGCGCATTGCCGCGAGCTGGGCTTCGCCGTCGAGCACGGCAGCTTCGGCGCAGATATGCAGGTCGCATCGGTCAACGACGGACCTGTGACGCTGCTTTTCGATACGGAGTGAACAGGCAAGGAAGGATATGCGCGAAGAAAGCCCGCCTCGTCCGGCAAAGACAGGTGGGTTTTTCCTATGCGTGCAGAACGGTGGGAGGGAGAATGTCAGCGAAAGATGGCAGCTGGATCACAGGCCAGACCGCCAAGCGAAGGCCGCCTTCGAGCGGCGCCGTATCGTTCGTATCGCACGAAGCCGTTTTTGATGGTCTTTTCTATGGTGAAAAAGAGGATTTTCGCCGATATTATGCTATAATACAAGAAGATGCAAACTTTGGATAACAGGGGGACGATTCCTTGAAGAAAAACGTTGGAGGATGCCGTTGTCGTTTTGAACCACGCCATATTGCCCGATGTCTGGCAGATGGAGCTTCTTTCGCCGAAGATTGCGGCGGGAGCCGAGCTCGGGCAGTTCGTCATGGTGAAGAAGCCGAAGAGCGCACATCTCTTGCGCCGCCCGTTCGGCGTGGCGGACATCGACGATGAGAAGGGGACGATCACGCTCTTTTACCGCATCTTGGGGAAGGGGACGGCGGAGCTTTCCACATTGCGGCCGGGCGAGACGCTGAGCGTCGAGGGCGCATTGGGCACGGGCTTCACGCTCACGGAGGAGTCGGCGCTGCTCGTCGGCGGCGGTCTGGGACTTGCGCCGCTCCTCCTGCTTGCACGCCGTCTGCGCAAAAAGCCCGTCGTCATCATCGGTGCGCGTTCGGAGCCGGAGACGTTTTGGACGCGCTTCTTCTCGCCACATGCGAAGGCGGTCTACATCGCGACGGATGACGGCTCAAGCGGTTTCCATGGATATCCGCTGCACCTCATGCCGCTCGTCCTCTGCGAGAACGAGGTTCATGCCGTCAAGGTGTGCGGCCCCGATCCGATGATGGACGGCATTGCGCGGCTCGCGCGAAGCGCAGGGCTTCCGTGCGAGGTTTCGCTGGAAAAGCGCATGGCGTGCGGCTTCGGCGTCTGTCTTGGCTGCACGTTCGAGGGAACGACGGGCGAAAGGCGCAAGACTTGCACCGAAGGGCGGGTTTTTGCGGCGGAGGAGGTTTTTGAATGAACAAGGAAAGGCTCGCCGTCGAGATCGCGGGCATCCGCATGGCGACTCCGATCATGGGAGCGTCGGGCGCGTTCGGTTTCGGCTTGGAGTATGAAGACTTCCTCGATCTCGCGGATGTCGGCGCCGTAGTCTCGAAGGGCATCACGCCGAACCCGCGCCCGGGCAACGGCGGTGTGCGCATCGCGGAGACGCCCGCCGGTATGCTCAATTCCATCGGCTTGGAGAATCCGGGCATCGAGGCGTTCTGCCGGGACATCCCTGCCCGAAGCGGCAAAGCTGCCGACGGCGTTCATCGTCAACATCAGCGCGAGCACGCCGGAAGAATACGGCGATCTGGCGGAGAGGCTCGATGTCGATGGCGTCGACGGCGTCGAGGTCAACATTTCGTGCCCGAACGTCAAGGTGGGCGGCATCGTTTTTCGGCACCGACCCCGAACAGGCGGCGAATGTGACGCGGGAGGTCAGAAAACGCACGAAGAAACCCGTCATCGTCAAGCTCTCGCCGAACGTCACCGACATCACGCAGATGGCGCGCGCCGTCGAGGAGGCGGGCGCCGACGCCGTATCGCTCATCAATACCTTGACGGGCATGGCGATCGACGTCGAAAGACGCCAGCCCATCCTCGGCAACATCACGGGCGGCCTGTCCGGCCCTGCCGTCAAAGCCCATCGCCCTGCGCATGGTCTATCAGGCGGCACATGCCGTCTCGATTCCTGTCATCGGCATGGGCGGCATACAGACGGGCGAGGACGTGGCAGCGTTTATGCTCGCCGGTGCGAGCGCCGTCGAGATCGGAGCGGAAAACTTCGCGAACCCGTGCGCCGTCGTCGAGGCTGCCGAGGAGCTGGATGCGTATCTGGAGCGTCAGGGCATCGACTTTGCACGGGACTTGACGGGAGCGTTGGAATTTTGATGGCAGAGAAAAGGCGGTGGCTCCGCGCCGCGTTCCTTTTCGCCTTGCTGATCCTTCTTGTCGCGTGCGTTGGCTGCGGCAGGCGGAGCGCGGTCTACCGCGAGCCGGAGCATCATGCCGAGTTCGTCGAGGGCGCGAGCTTTTCCGAGAATCCGGCGAAGTTCAAGGGCAAGGAAGTGCAGTTCGTCGCGCGTGTCGTCGACCTCGACGGCGCGGCGATCCAGGCGGAGATGCACGAGGGGGGGCCGCGCCTCTTGCTCGAAGGCAAGGGCGTAAGCGCCGCCGAGCCGCGTCCTGTGCGCGGCGACTATGTGCGCCTCTTCGGCAAGGTGGAAGAAGCCGACCGCGCGGGCTATGCTGCTGTCCTCGATGTCTACAAGGTGACAGTGCCGCGCTGGAGCGAGCTCATGCGCACGTCGAGGAGCCTTCGCAGCGAGGACGGCCACGTCGAGATCCAGATTCTCTCGGCGGTGGCGAAGAGGAACTCCCTGGAAGTCAAAGAAGGAAACATCGCTCTGATGCCCGAGAGCGCGGCGTCGAGGATCAGCGACATCGCCTTCATCGGCATGACGATGAAGATTCGCGGCGAAATCGACGACGGCGGCGAGGGCGACTTCGACTATCTTGAGCGCAATGGGCAGCGGATGCGCTCGGGCTTCACGCTCGATCTGGACGGCGACGGCACGGCGCTCTTCAAGACGGAAGCGCTTTCCGTGCCGATGGAGTACAAGGACGCCTTGAAGGCGGTCGGCGCGTCCGGCGATGGCAGCGTCATGCTGCCCGACGGCAAGACGTACCGCCTGCGATACCGCTGAGAGAAGAAATCCCGCACGACGTCGTGCGGGAGGGATGCCGGGGAAATCATCGTTTTTCAGAAAGGGAACAAAGCATGGACGAAGAAACACGCGAGGAGCTTCTCGAAGAATATGCACGCCTGATCGTGCGCATGGGAGTCCGCCTGCAGGAAGATCAGCCGCTCGTCATCAACGCGCCGCTCGCGTGTGCCGCCTTCGCGCGCCGCGTCGCAAGCGCGGCATACGATGCAGGAGCGCACGATGTGACCGTCGCATGGAACGACGAAGCGCTCGCGCGTCTGCGCTACGACAAGGCGAAGAAGAGCGTCTTCAAAGAATTCCCCGAGTGGCGCCGTCGGCTCTATCAGGACAGCGCAGAAGCGGGCGCGGCCTTCGTCACGATCCATGCTTCCGATCCCGAGATCTTCAGCGGCGTCGAGCCAGAGCGACTGACGCTCGCGCAGCAAGCGGCGGGCACGGCTCTCATGGAGTACCGCCAACGGCTGATGAGCAACAAGAATTCGTGGTGCGTCGTCTCGATTCCGACGGAAAGCTGGGCGAAGAAGGTGTTTCCTGCAAAAACGCCCGCCGCTGCCGTCGAGAAGCTCTGGCAGGCGATCTTCGAGGCTGTGCGCCTTGCGCCGGGCGAAGATGCGGCGGCGCGTTGGCAGGAGCACATCGACTTTCTGGCGCGCGCGGCGAAGTTCATGAACGATCATGCTTTCGTCCGACTGGAGTACAAGAACAGCTTGGGCACGGATCTCTCCATCGAGCTTCCCAAAGGCCATATCTGGATGGGCGGCGCGGAAAAGACGCAGGGGGGCGTGACCTTCGTCGCCAATATGCCGACGGAGGAAATCTACACGCTTCCCAAGCGTGACGGCGTCAACGGCACGGTCAAAGCGACGCGCCCGCTGAACGTCAACGGCAACATCGTCGACGGCTTCTCGCTGACCTTCGAGAGCGGCAAGGTCGTCGATTACAAGGCGGAGCGCGGCGCTGAAATCCTGCAGGAGCTTTTCGCGACCGATGAGGGCGCGAGCTTCCTGGTGAAGTCGCGCTCGTGCCCTACGATTCGCCGATCTCGAAGAGCGGCATCCTCTTCTTCAACACGCTCTTCGACGAGAACGCCGCGTGCCACCTTGCCTTCGGCAAGGCGTACCCGACGTGCATCGAGGGAGGCGAGGCGATGACCGCCGACGAGCTTCTGCAGCGCGGCGTCAACGACTCGCTCGTGCACGAGGACTTCATGATCGGCTCGAAAGACCTCGCGATCGACGGCATAGAGCCGGACGGTACGCGCGTCCCCGTGTTCCGCGAAGGGAACTTCGCTTTCGCTTGAAGACGTGCAGACTTCAAGTGCGTCGCATAGAAAAAAGCCCGGATTTTCCGGGCTTTTGTTCATCCTCTTTGGTGCGGACGAGAGGGTTCGAACCTCCATGCCTTGCGGCACTGGATCCTAAGTCCAGCGCGTCTGCCAGTTCCGCCACGTCCGCATCGTATGTTTGACGGTTCTTATTCTAGCATGACGGCAGAGGGCTGTCAAACGATGGAAGTGAACAAGGTCGCCTGACAAGCGACCATCCGTCCATCATCTTCTCATATAATGTGACTGTAGCCGATCGTTGTGAGATGAAGATGGAAAGGATGGTCAATATGAGCTGGTGGAAGAATTGCTTCTTGGTGGCAACGGGCGTCGTTGCCGGAGCGCTGCTCTATGAGCAAGTGATGAACGACGAGGATGACAAGCGGGATGTTGATGAGGATGACGACGAGGAAATCGAGCAGGACGACATAGAGATTCTCCTGTCGAAGGTGCGCTGCGAGGCGATGGTCGCCATGGCGAAGTGCAGGAGCTACGAAGAGCGCGAAGCCGTCTACGCCCAGGTGAAGGAGACTGTGCAGGAGATGCAGGATGCCTTGGCGGAGAAAGGAGAAGCGATGATCGAGCAGCTGAGGGCGGAAGCCGAGCGGCAGGGAAGGGAAGATGAGCCCGATGGCGTCGAGAGCATCAAGGAGGCCATGCAGCAGATCAAAGACTCCCCGGAAGATGCGTTGGAATCGCTGAAGCCCGCTGCGCCTGAGCCGCTTGCGTGAAGCTGCGCGCAAAAACGTCCGCTCCGTGGACGCTGAGCGCCGCCCTTGCAGCAGGCTGGCCGATCGGTCAGCACCCGCCGGGCTTGACCTCTCGGGTCATGGCAGAAGAATAGGACGCTGGAAGCGCGGTGCCTGGACAAAGCCCGCGTTTCTTTCTTTGGAATGGCAGGAGAAAGCTGAAATTCCTAGAATATTTCATACAAAGAAAAAGGCGCGTATGAGCGCATGTGGAATCTTCTTGGAGAAGGATGCAGTTCGCTTAAGGGGGAGGCTGAAATCATGCCGATGTTCAAGAAGTCGATGCTTGTCCTTTTTGGCTGTTGTCGCTCTCGCGGCGGGCGGGGCGTTCTATGCGGGGGGTTCGCGGGCAGGGAGGAAGCCGTCACGCTCGATGCGGGCGCGACATCTGCCCGAGAGGCGCAGGCGGAGCAGAGCGAGATCGTCGTCTATGTTGCGGGCGCGGTCAATCATCCGGGCATCGTGCGCCTCGCCGAAGGTGCGCGCGCGAAAGATGCCGTCGACGCCTGCGGCGGCTTCCTTCCTACGGCGGACACGAACGGCGTGAACCTCGCGCAGAAGCTCAGGGACGGCATGCAGGTCACCGTGCCGGAGCGCATGACTGCGGCGGCGCAGGACGCGGCGGCAGCGGATGGTGCGCAGACGAGGACGGCGAAGCCCCTGCCGGAAGGCATGGTGAACATCAACACGGCGGACATCAAGGAGCTTGACAAGCTTCCGGGCGTAGGGCCTGCGACGGCGAAACGCATCATCGAGTACCGCACGGAGAACGGCGATTTCCAGTCGCCCGAAGAGATCAAGCGCGTCAAGGGCATCGGCGATGCGAAGTATGAGAAGATGAAGGACAAGATCGTGCTGTAGGGACAGCGGTCGATTCTGTCGAGGATGCGAGGAAATGGAGGCAAGGGATTATGTTGCGGAAGAGGACGTTGAAGAAAATCGCGGCGATCGGTTTTTGTTTTTCGTGCATCGCTTCTGTATGTCTGGCGCGGCGGCCTGTGGAGTACAGCTATAATTTCGGCGCGATACCCATAAGCTGCTCGATCTATGCAGAACAAGCGGGGGTGGCCGGAATCCACGGCAATGATTCCGTGGGGAAGGTCATCTCCGTCTTGGGGCAGCCGCAGTTTCGCTCAGGCGGCGCTGCTCCTGTGTACACCTATGACGGCGTCAGCATAAAATTCGTTGATTGGGGCGGCGATGGAAGATACAAGGTGTGCAAAATTGAAACGAATCAGAAGGGGACGGTGAGCACCGCAGACGGTGTGTGCGTCGGCATGCCCGAATCGGTCCTGTCCGAGGTTTACGGCACGGCGGATGAAGTGAAGATAGAAAAACGCATGGCGCCGAAGCTTCCCGAGAAGGAAATGCAGGTCTACAGGCAGCGAGTAGAGGAAATGGTGACGGTGTACACCTACAATGTAAGTCCGGCGAGCAGTATGTCGTTCACGGTGAAAAAGGGGATCATCACGCGGATTGTGGTCGATGTGTCTGATTAGTCTCATGCCGGGACGACGACAAGGAAGCTGAGAGGCGAGGATTTGCCATGCGATACGGACAGCAGCAACTTGTTTTTCTCAACGGTCTTTTCCTCGTCCTTTTGCTCGGCATCTACGGCGAGGATTTGCTGCATGTCTCGCTTGGCGCTCTTGCCGTCGGCATGGCGGGGTTCTTCTTCTTGTCGCTTTTCCTTCTCGTGCGCGAGAGCAGCAGGACGTGGCTGGCGTTCTTGCTGCTCTTTCTTTTTCGGCGCGTGGCGCTTCGCTTGGGGAGAGGCGCTGCCCGCCGACGATGTTTCGCATTGGATCGGGCGTGAGACTTTCGTCGAGGGCGTGCTCGTCGAAGCGCCGCATGTGCGCGAGACGGCGCATGGGACGTTCGTGCGCTATACGGTGGAGGCGAAGCGCATGCGCCTCGCGGGTGGAGAGCAGGCGGCGTCGGGTGCGCTCTACGTCTCGGAGATGCGTGAAAATGCCGGCGAATTGCCCGAGATCGGTGCAGAGATCACGGCGTTCGGGACGCTCAAGGGCATCTACGGCTACGGCAATCCCGGGCGCATCGACGTGGAGCGTGCGGCGGCGGTCAAGGGCGTGCGCGCACGTCTTTCGGCGAAGAAGCCGGGAATCCGCTGGGAAGCGGGCGAGACGCATCCCGTGCTGCGATGGAGCGAACGGGTGCGTGCTGCCTATCGCTCTTCGATGGAGAGCGTGATGCCCAAGGAGGACGCGGCGGCGATCTTCGCCATGCTCTTCGGCGGCTACGAGGGCATAAAGCCCGAACTTGTCGAGGCGTTCACGGCGACGGGCATCGTGCATATCCTCTCGGTGTCTGGCTCGCATATCACGCTGTTGGCGGCGGTCATGGCATGGATCGGCGCACTCCTTCGTCTGCGTCCCGCCGTGACGGCTGTCTTCGTCGCCGTCGTCATCGTCTTCTACTGCGTGCTGGCGGGCTGCGTGCCGCCGGCCTTGCGAGCGGGTGCGATGGGACTGCTTGCCTTCTTCGCGCTGGCTTGGGAGCGCGAGAGCGATGCCCGTCGGCTTCTGGCGCTCGTCGGCATGGCACTGCTCTTCTTCGAGCCGCTTCTGGCTTTCGATGTCAGCTTCCAGCTGTCGTTCGCCGCGACGGCGGGGCTTCTCTACCTCGCGCCGCCCTTTGCCGAGCGCCTTTCGGCCTTGCGCTTTCTGCCGCGCTTCGTCGTGCTGAGCCTTGCCGTCACGCTCGGGGCGCAGCTCGCGACTCTGCCGCTTCTCGCATGGTACTTCCATCGCTTGTCGCTTTCTTCGCTCGCCGCCAACATCCTCGTCGTGCCCGTGGTGGAACTCATCATCGTCGTGGGACTTTTTGCGGGGCTTCTGTCCTTCGTGCTGCCGTTCCTGGCGAAGGCCGTGTTCTTCGCGGACAGCCTGCTCTTGGGGCTTGTCTACGAGTGCACGCGCCTTCTGGCGCATGTGCCGGGCGGCGAGGTGTATCTGCCGACGCTTTCTGTGCCGCTCGCGCTCGCCTACTTCGCTATGCTTGCTGTATTTGTGCAGTCTGAGGAGCGTCGAAAGATTGCTTTGGCATGGTGCAGCGGGCGGCGCAAGGCGATCTTCGCCGTGTTCTTGCTCTGCGTCTCTGCCGTGGCTTTCTGGCAGTTTTCGCGCCCGCAGGAGATGGCGGTGCATTTCATCGACGTGGGGCAGGGGCGACGCGGCTCTCGTCGTGACGCCGCACGGCAGAGCCTTGATGATCGACACGGGCGGCACGCGCGACGGCGGCTATGACATCGGCGCGCGCGTCGATGTGCCGTATCTTCTGCACTATGGCGTGCGAAGGCTCGACTATATCATCCTCACGCATGTGCACGAGGATCATGCGGGCGGCGCGGGCGGCATCCTGCGCCGTATGCCTGTCGGTATGGTATTGACGGCGCACGAGCCGCGCACGGAATATGCGCGTGTGTTGAGAGAACCGCTCGCTGCGCCCGAGATGCAGCATCTAGCGCCTGCGGAGGCGGGCGAGCACATCGACCTGGACGGCGTGGCGGTCGACATCCTCTATGCACCTCAGCTGGATGGCGGTGCAGCGGAGGGCGCGACGGGAAACGAATATTCGAACGTCATCCGCGTGCGCTACGGTGCGGCTTCGTTCCTCTTCACGGGCGATCTCGTGGCGGAGCAGGAGAAGGCTATGCTCGCGGAGGGGAAGAATCCTCAATGCACCGTCCTGAAGGTCGCGCACCACGGCTCGAAAACTTCGACGACGGAGGAGTTTCTTGCCGCCGCCGAGCCGCGCTTCGCCGTCATCAGCGTCGGCAGGGACAATAATTTCGGCCATCCTGCCCCGGAGGTCGTCGAGCGGCTGCAGAAAAAACGGCATAAAGATCTACCGCACCGACGAAGAGGGGGCGGTCGTATGCAGGACGGACGGGAAGACGCTGCGGATAGAGACGTTTCGCTGACATAGGCGCAATGGGGTTCATTTTGGCAAAGATTGCGTTTCACAATGGTAAGACACAGACGGACTGAGCTTCATGTTATCCATGATTTCTTGAGAAATATGCTATGGATATGATTTTTGCTTCAATGATATAATGGATGAAACATGAATTTTGTTTGCAGGCAGTTGTCATAGGGGGGGAGCGAGTGTATGCGCTATCTGTGGCTGGTTTTCGCAATCGCAGCCTTGGGCGGCGGCGCTTGGCTCGGCCATGAGGGGGAACTGTGGAAGGCCGGCGTGATGGTTTTTCTCGGCGGCGCTGCACTTTTTCAGGCGAGGGGACTGCGCGGCAGGAAACAGCGGCTGAAGCTCAAGAGGGCGCAGCTGCAGAAGCTGCCCGATGCGCGAGCGGAGCTTCTGGAAGCGAGCTTTGCCAAGGCGGTCGGCGACTACGATGCTCTGCAGGCTCTGCGCCGGGAGGTCAAAGATCGCGAGCTGACGCAGGAGCTCGTCGCCCTGCAGCAAGTCGCCGGAAATATGCTGCGCTATTTGGAGCGAAACCCGGAGCGCATCGCAGCGGCGGAGGATTTCATCGAGATTTATCAGGAGAAGGCGGCCGTCATGGTGCGCCAGTATGCCGACCTGGAGGAAACGCAGCTCGCTTCGGACGAGGTGGTGCAGGCGAAGGCGCGTGTCAAGGAGATGCTCTCTTCCCTGCGCACGACGTATGAGGAGGAGTTCAAGCGCGTCCTCAACTATCAGATCATGGATCTCAATGCCGAGATTGATGTGCTGCAGCAATCGATGCAGGGGAAGATGGAAGGGGGCGTGCGCCGCACCTGCTTTGCAGGAGCAGCCGTTCGTGCGTCGGGGCGTCGTGCGACCGATGAAGGAGACGGCTTCGGCGCCGGCCTTCCTGCAGAAGGTTTCCAACCTCGCGCGCGGCACGAGCGCCATACCAGAGGAGCTTTACTGGCAGGTCGTGCGCCGCAAGTTCAAGGCGGCGCTTCTCGGCATATTCCTCGGCGGCATCGGAGCGCACAAGTTCTTCCCGGGCAAGAGCTTTCAAGGCGTCGGCTACATCGTGTTCTTATGGACGGGGCTGCCGATCTTCGTCGGTTTCGTCGAGGGCGTGCGCTGGCTCTTCATGCCCGTGGATGATTTTTACTTCGATTATTATGATGAGGATTAAGGAGACGCTGATAAGATGAGGCCGCCCGGATGCGTGAAGATGGGTGGCTGAATTTATCCGTGATTCCGTACTAAGGAGAGAACCACATGGCGGAAATCAATCTGGAAGATCTCTTGGAAAAGCGTGTGCAGCAGGCGGAGGACAGCTCGCCGAATCTCGTGCCGGAGAAGGCGGTCGGGCGCATCGCGCAGACGGTCGAGGAGCTGACGCCTGCAGAGCGTGCCGAGGTGGATAAGATCAAGGAGGGGCTTGATCTCACGGATTCGGCGGCGATCATCGACTTCGGCACGACGGCGCAGAAGAATATCGCTGATTTCTCGGACAGCATTCTGAGCAATGTGCGCACGAAGGACAGCGGCTATGTCGGCGAGCTCCTGAGTGAGCTTCTGACGAATGTCAAGAGCTTCGAGCCGAAATCTTCGGAGGGAGGCTTCCTGAAGAAGCTGCCTCTCGTCGGATCTCTCGTCGGCAAGGCACAGACGGTGATGCAGGGATACGAGAAGGTGTCCGTGCAGGTCGAGAAGGTCAAGACGTCGCTTCAGAAGGCGAGGATGCTCATGATGAAGGATGTCTCGATGCTCGACAGTCTCTTCACGAAGAATCTCGAATATTTCAAGACGCTGGAGCTTTACATCCGCGCGGGTGAGGAGAAGCTGCAGGAGATGCGCGAGGTGACGCTGCCCAAGCTTCGCGCGCAGGCTGCCGCGTCGAGCGATCCGATGGCGGCGCAGGTCGTCAGCGATTTCGAGAGCGCCGTCGAGCGCTTCGAGAAGAAGGTGCACGACCTCAAGATCAGCAAGACGATCTCGATCCAGACGGCGCCGCAGATCCGCCTCATCCAGAACAACGACAAGGTGCTCATCGACCGCGTGCAGAGCGCGATCTACAATGCGATTCCGCTGTGGAAGAACCAGATGGTCATAGCGCTCGGGCTGACGAATCAACGCAAGGTTCTTTCGATGCAGCATTCCGTCAACGAGATGACGAACGATTTGCTGAAGAAGAATGCGGAAATGCTCAAGGTCGGCACGATCGAGACGGCGAAGGAGAACGAGCGCAGCATTGTGGACATCGAGACGGTGCGCAAGGTGAACGACGACCTCGTGACGACGATCGAGACGACGTTGAAGATTCAGCAGGAAGGCAGGGAGAAGCGCCGTGCGGCGGAGGCTGAGTTGGTCGCGCTTGAGGGGAGACTGAAAAAGGCCTTGGAGAGCACGCTCGACGGGCGAAACGGTTGACAGCGTTTCCTTCCATCTGCTATCATGAATCTTGCATGAAACCCGAGCGACCGGGACGATGGCACAGGCTGATCGACGCAGGGTTCGCAAGGTGGATGGACGTATATCCCGGAAGTTTGCCGAGAAAGAGGAGGAATCGCGGAGGAGTTCCGCGATTCCATGAAAAAGGAGATGAATCTTTCATGAAAGCAGCTCTTTTTATGGGCAGTGACTCGGACTGGCCGATCATGAAGCCGGCGGTGGAGTTATTGAAGGAGTTCGGCGTCGAGGTCGACGTCATCGTTGCGTCGGCGCATCGCACGCCCGCGAAGGTGCATGAGTACGCCGAAAGCGCGCGCGAAAACGGCGTCGGCGTCATCATTGCGGCGGCGGGCGCGGCGGCGCACCTGGCGGGCGTCATCGCCAGCTATACGACGCTTCCCGTCATCGGCGTGCCCGTCAATGCGACGCCCTTGAACGGCCTCGATGCGCTCTTGAGCACGGTGCAGATGCCGTCGGGCATCCCCGTCGCGACGATGGCGGTCAACGGCGCGAAGAATGCGGCGGTATTCGCCCTCGAAATCTTCGGCGCGAGAGACGCCGCTGTCGCCAAGCAGCTCGAAGCGTACCGCGAGAAGCTCCGGGAAGGCGTAGCGAAGAAGGCGGCTCGTGTCGCAGCCCAGGTCAACCAGTAAGACAACTACGGAGGACAAAAGATCATGAGCAAAAAGGTTCTGTACGAAGGCAAAGCGAAAATCATGTACGAGACGGAGAATCCCGACGAGCTGCTCGTCTATTACAAGGACGACGCGACGGCAGGCAACGGCGCGAAGAAAGGCACGATCGTCGACAAGGGCGTCATGAACAACAAGATCACGGCTTTTTTTCTTTGACCTCCTGAAGAAGAACGGCATCGGCCATCACTGCATCAGCATGCCGAGCGACCGAGAGATGATCGTCAAGAAGCTTGAGATCATTCCGCTCGAAGTCGTCGTGCGCAACATCGCGGCGGGCAGCCTCGCTGAGCGTCTCGGCCCGGAGGAAGGCACGAAGATGGCGATTCCCATCGTGGAGCTTTACTACAAGAGCGACGAGCTTGGCGACCCGATGATCAACCATTACCATGTCAAGGCGATGGATATGGCGACGGATGCGGAGATCGCCGAGATCGAGCGCCGGGCGCTGAAGGTCAACGAGATCATGATGGCGCATCTGAAGTCGAAGAAGATCACGCTCGTCGATTTCAAGCTGGAATTCGGCAGGGACAAGGACGGCACGATCGTTCTCGCCGACGAGATTTCGCCTGACAACTGCCGCTTCTGGGACAGCGACACGAACGAGAAACTCGACAAGGACAGGTTTCGCCGCGACCTCGGCAACGTGGAGGAGGCATACAAGGAGATTCTGCGCCGCCTGACCGGCGAGGAGAGATAAAGGGAAGCAGCCCGCCGCCATTCTTCGGGATGGCGGTGGGTTTGTGTATTTCTTTGCCGTTTTTTCTTTCACCGCGAAAGTCCAAGAAGTCAGGCGCGAAGGTGCAGACGGACTGGCTGAATTCATACTAAGGCCGGCGCGAAGCGTCCGGCTCGTCTGGAGGGGCAGAATGGAAACGAAACTTACCTATCGCGATGCGGGCGTCGATATCGACGCGGGAAATGAATCGGTCAAGCTCATCAAGGACAGCGTGCGCGCGACGTACCGCCCCGAAGTCCTCGGCGATCTCGGCGGCTTCGGCGGCCTCTTCGCACTGCAGGCGGCCAAGTACGAGGAGCCGGTGCTCGTCTCGGGTACGGACGGCGTGGGCACGAAGCTCCGCCTTGCCTTCATGCTCGACAAGCACGATACGGTGGGGCAGGACGCCGTCGCCATGTGTGTCAACGACATCCTCGTGCAGGGGGCGGAGCCGCTCTTCTTCCTCGACTACCTCGCGGTCGGCAGGCTCGTTCCCGAGAAGGTCGCCTCGCTTGTCAAGGGCGTTGCCGCCGCCTGCAAGGAGTCGGGCTGCGCGCTCATCGGCGGCGAGACGGCGGAGATGGCGGGTTTCTATGCCGATGGCGAGTATGACATCGCGGGCTTTGCCGTCGGCGTCGTGGAGAAAGCGAAGATCATCACGAGCGAGCGCGTAAGGGAAGGCGATGTGCTTCTCGGCCTGCCGTCCTCGGGCGTCCACTCGAACGGCTTCTCGCTCGTGCGCAAGATCTGCTTCGAGCACAAGGGATTCACGGGGACGGAGCGGTTTCCGGAGCTTCAAAAGACGCTCGGCGAGGAGCTGCTGACGCCGACGCGCCTCTATCCGCGCACCTGCCTGCCGCTCGTGGAAAAGTTCGATATACATGGGATGGTGCATATCACGGGCGGCGGCTTTTTACGAGAATATCCCGCGCGCTCTGCCCGAGGCGTTCGGCGCAGAGGTCGACGCCGCTGCCCGGCAGATGCCGCCGATCTTCCGCCTGCTGCAAGAGTGGGGCAATGTCGATTGGCATGAGATGTACCGCACGTTCAACATGGGTGTCGGCATGGTCATCATCGCCGCGCCCGCAGAAGCTGCAAAGATTCGGGAGCACCTTGAGGCGCAGGGGGAGGCGGTCTGCGAGATCGGTCGCGTCAGGAAGGGTGCGCACGACGTGACGATCAAAGGCGGGGTTTTCGATGCGTAAGGAAGTGCTTGGCATCTTGTGCTCGGGGCGCGGCACGAACCTCGATTCCATCATCAAGGCGCAGAGGGCGGGCGAGATTCGTGCCGAGATCGCCGTCGTCCTGACGGACAAGCCCGAGGCGAAGGCGCTGGAACGCGCGGCAGCGGCGGGCATCGCGCACTGCTGCATCGACCGCAGGTCGTGCGCGACGCGCGAGGAGTTCGAGCAAAAGCTCGTCGCCGCGCTCGAAGAGGCGGGCGTGACGCTCGTCGTGCTCGCAGGCTTCATGCGCATCTTGAGTCCGTATTTCGTGCGCAGGTTCTGCGGGCGCATCCTGAACATCCATCCGTCCCTCCTGCCGTCGTTTGGCGGGGCGCACGCCCATCGCGACGTGCTCGCTTACGGCGTCAAGGTCTCGGGCTGCACGATCCACTTCGTCGACGAGGGCATGGATTCGGGGCCGATCATCTTGCAGACGGCTGTGCCCGTGCTGGACGATGACACGGAAGATACGCTCGCCGCGCGCGTCCTGCAGGAGGAGCATATCCTCTACCCGCGCGCCATCGCGCTCTATGTGGACGGGCGGCTCAAGGTGGAAGGCCGCCATGTGACGATTTTTGGAATAAGCGATTTGTTTGTTGTAGACGAAAGGTGGAGACTGACCATGAAAATCAAGCGTGCTCTCATCAGTGTTTCGGACAAGACGGGCGTCGTCGAGTTCGCCCGCAAGCTGCATGAAGCCGGCGTCGAGATCGTTTCGACGGGCGGCACGATGAAGGCGATCCGCGACGCCGGCATCCCCGTGCTTTACGTCAGCGATGTCACGGGCTTTCCCGAGATCATGGACGGCAGGGTCAAGACGCTCAATCCTTACATCCACGGCGGCATCCTCGCTGTGCGCGACGATCCCAAGCATGTGCAGCAGATGAAGGAGCACAAGATCACGCCGATCGATCTCGTCGTCGTCAACCTCTATCCTTTCGACGCGACCGTGGCGAAACCAAACGTGACGCTTGCCGAGGCGATCGAGAACATCGACATCGGCGGCCCCGCCATGATCCGCGCTGCCGCGAAGAACTTCAAGTTCGTGGCCGTCGTGACGAATCCCTCGCACTACGACGAGGTGGCGGAGATGATTCGAAAGGACGGCTGCGTGCGCGGCATGAAGCGCATGGAACTCGCGCGTGAAGCGTTCCGTCATACGTCGGTCTACGACGAGCACATCGCCGCATATCTTTCGGAGCAGATTGAGAAATAGGAGCAACGAGATGAAGATTTTGGTCATCGGCAGCGGCGGACGCGAACATGCGCTCGCGTGGAAGCTCAAGGAGAGCAAGAGGACGGAAAAGCTCTACGCGATTCCGGGCAACCCCGGCATGGCGGCGATCGCTGAATGCGTGCCGCAGATCTCGCCGACGGACAACACGGCGGTCGTCGCTTTCGCCAAGGAAAAAGGCATCGATCTCGTCGTCGTCGGTCGGGAGGCGCCGCTTGCGGGCGGCATTGTTGACGATCTGGCGGCGGCGGGCGTCAGGGCGTTCGGCCCGACGAAGCTCGCGGCAGAAATCGAAGGATCGAAGGCGTTTTCCAAAGACCTCATGAAGAAGTACGGCATCCCGACGGCGAAGTACGAGGTGTTCTCCGATGCCGCTGCCGCACGCGCCTACGTCAAGGCGGAGGGCGCACCGATCGTCGTCAAGGCGGACGGACTTGCAGCGGGCAAGGGCGTCGTCGTCGCCATGACGGAGGCGGAAGCCTCGCTGCCATCGATGAGATCATGGAGGGAGAGGCGTTTGGCAAGGCGGGCAGCCGCGTCGTCATCGAGGAGTTCATGGCGGGCGAGGAAGTGTCGATCCTCGCCTTCACCGACGGCAAGACGATCCGCGCGATGATCCCGTCGCAAGATCACAAGCGCGCCTACGACGGCGACCAGGGGCCGAACACCGGCGGCATGGGGGCCTATGCGCCCGCGCCCGTCGCGCCGCCTGCGCTCGTCGCCGAGGTGCAGCGAACGGTCTTGGAGCCGACGATCCGCGCGATGGAGCAGGAAGGCCGCCTCTACAAGGGCTGCCTCTATGCAGGCTTGATGGTGACGGCGGAAGGCGCGAAGGTCGTCGAGTTCAACTGCCGCTTCGGCGATCCGGAGACGGAGGTCGTATTGCCGCTTCTCTTGGGCGATCTCGTCGAGATCATGCTGGCGTGCGTCGATGGCAGCCTCGCCGAGGTCGAGATCCCTTGGAGCAAGGGCGCGGCTGTGACCGTCGTCCTCGCGGCGGGCGGCTATCCGAAGGCATACGAAAAGGGAGCGGAGATCACGGGTCTTGCTGAGGCTGAGGCGGAAGGCTGCCTCGTCTTTCACGCAGGAACCGCGGCGAAGGACGGCGTCATCGTCACGGCGGGCGGCCGCGTGCTGAACATCGTCGCCGAGGCGGCGGACATCAAGTCGGCGGTCGAGAAGGCGTATCGCGGCGTCGACCGCGTGCATTTCAAAGACGCCTTCTGCCGCAGGGACATCGCGCATCGCGCATTGGAAAGGATGAAATGAGTCTTTATGAAGTTGAACCTCAGGGAAAAATGAAACGATCCATGGCTTCCGTCTGCTCAAGCAGCAGACGGTGCCGGAGATCGATGCGAAGGGCTATGCGTTCGTGCATGAAAAGAGCGGCGCACGCCTTTTCTTTTGGAAAACGACGACGACAACAAGGTATTTTCCATCAGCTTCCGCACGACGCCTGCCGACGATACGGGCGTAGCGCACATCGTCGAGCATTCGGTGCTCTGCGGATCGAGGAAGTACCCGCTCAAGGGAGCCGTTTGTCGAGCTTGTCAAAGGCTCTTTGAACACCTTCCTCAACGCCATGACCTTCCCCGACAAGACGATGTACCCCGTGGCGAGCCGCAACGACAAGGATTTCCAGAACCTCATGGACGTCTATCTCGATGCGGTGTTCTATCCTGTGATGAAGGAAACGCCCGAAATCTTCCAGCAGGAAGGCTGGCACTACGAGATCGAGAGTGCGGCGGAGCCGCTTCGCTACAGCGGAGTCGTCTACAACGAGATGAAGGGGGCGCTCTCTTCGCCCGACGACGTGCTCGAAAACAAGGTGATGCTTTCCCTCTATCCCGACACGACGTATGGCTTCGAGTCGGGCGGCGACCCCGACGCGATTCCGACGCTGACGTATGAAGGGTTCTGCGCCTTCCACAGCCGCTACTACCATCCGTCGAACAGCTATATCTATCTTTATGGCGCGTTGGACATCGAAGAGAAGCTCGCCTACCTCGACCGCGAATATCTCTCCTCGTTCGATCGCATCGAACCGCACTCCGAGATCGCCCTGCAGACGCCTTTCGGCGAAATGGTGCGCCAAGAAGCCGCGTACTCCATCAGCGAGGGCGAGAAGGAATCGGAAAAGACATTCCTGGCCCTGAGCTGGCTCGTGGGCGAGGCGGACGACGCCGAGGCGATGCTCGCGCTCGACATCCTGCAGCACGCGCTCCTGCAGACGGAAGCCGCGCCCTTGAAAAAGGCGCTGATGGATGCGAAGATCGGAAAAGACGTCAGCTCTTCCTTCGAGGATGCGCTGCGCCAGCCCTACATGAGTCTCATCGTCACGGGTTCGGAAGCCGAGCGCGCCGATGAGCTGTGCAGCCTGACGGAAAAGGAACTGCGCCGCCTCGTCGATGGCGGCATCGACAAGACGCTGCTCGAAGCCTCGATCAACCGCTTGGAGTTCAAGGTGCGCGAGGCAGACTTCGGCACGTCCCCCAAGGGGCTTGTCTACAACATCAAGATCATGAACAGCTGGCTCTACGATGCCGATCCGGCGCTCTACCTCTACTACGAGGAGCTTTTCCAAAGGATGCGCGAGGGTTTGAAAGGCCGCTATTTCGAAGAGGTGCTGGAAAAACGCCTGCTCAAGAACACGCACCGTTCGCTCGTCGTGCTCAAACCGAGCAAGACGCTCTCCGCCGAGCGCGACAAGGCGCTTGCCGAAGCGCTCGAAAAGAAGAAGCAGTCGTTCACGAGCGAGGAGATCGAAGGCATCGTCGAGATGAACAAGCGTCTCAAGGAGCGGCAGGAAAGCCCCGAGACGCCGGAAGCTCTGGCGACGATCCCGCTTCTTGCGCTTTCCGACATCCGCAGCGAGGTGGAGAAGCTGCCGCTCGTCGAGCGCGAGATCGAAGGCTGCAAGACACTCTTCAGCGACGTCTTCACGAACAAGATCGCCTATATCAACCTCTGGTTTGATGCGCAAGGCGTGCCGCAGGAGCATATCCCGTACCTCTACCTGCTCACGGGGCTTCTGGATGCGGTAGATACCGAGAGCCATACCTATGCCGAGCTGTCGAACATCTCGAACCTCCATACGGGAGGCATATCCTACGAGAATTCCGCCATCGCTCGAACTGGCGAGCCGGATTCCTGCCTGCCGCTGTTTCGCGTGCGTGCGCGTGCCTTCGTGCGCAAGCTGCCCGAGCTTTTCTCCTTCCTTGCTGAAGTTCTAACCGAGAGCAAGTTCACGGACAAGAAGCGCCTTGAGGAGCTTTGCGGACAGTGCCGCGCCGTCCTGGAGGCGCGCGTCATGAGCGCCTCGCAGCGCAGCATGGCAGCGCGCATTGCCTCCTATCTGTCGCCGGCGGGCGCTTACAATGAGCAGGCGATGCTCTCCTTCTATTCCTTCGTCGCCGACATCACCGACCACTTCGACGAGCGCTTCGAGGAGCTTTCCCGGACGCTGGCGAGCCTTCTGCCGCTCGTCTTCACGCAGGGCGGACTGACCATCGGCGTGACGCTTTCGGAGGACGAGTACGGCGCCTTCGCCGAAGAGGCGCAAAAGTTCTGCCGCCGGCTGCCGCAGGAGAAGGCGAAGCCGCAGCGCTACAGCTTCGATGTGCGTGCGAAGAACGAGGGGATTCTCTCGTCGAGCCGCGTGCAGTATGTGGGCAAGGCGGCGAACTTCCTGCGCCTCGGCTTTTCCTACACGGGCAGCATGGACGTCCTGGAGACGATCCTGCGCTACGACTACTTCTGGACAAAGATCCGCGTGCAGGGCGGCGCGTATGGCGCGTTCACGCAGATCAGCCGCGTCGGCACGCTCTTCTTCAGCTCGTACCGCGACCCGAACCTCAAGGAAACGCTCGACGTCTTCGACAAGACGGCGGACTACCTCGCGAGTTTCGATGTCTCCGACCGTGAGATGGTGAAGTTCATCATCGGCACGATCAGCACGCTCGACGTGCCGCTCACGCCGCAGCTCAAAGGCTCTGTCGCACAGGATCGCTTCTTCCGCCAGTTGACGGACGCTGACCGCCAGAAGACGCGCGACGAGATTCTGGCGACGCGCCAGGAGGAGATCCGCGCCTTGGCGGCCGTGGTCGACACCTGCATGAAGGAAAACATCCTCTGCGTTTTCGGCAACGAAGAGAAGCTGAAGGAAAAATGCAGGCCTTTTCGGCAGCCTTCTTCACGCTTTGGGCAGCTCTACCGATTGACTTTATCCCGCCTTCATGCCATAATGGGGAGAAACGCTGTATATGTCGGCGTTTCTCTTCCAATGAAACATCATCAAGGGGGACAGCGGAATGAAAGAACCAATCTTTACTGGTGCGGGCGTTGCCATCATCACTCCCTTTAACGAGGACGGGGTGAACTTCGAGGAGTTCGGCCGCATTATTGAAGATCAGATCGCGGGCGGCACAGACGCCATCGTCGTCACGGGAACGACGGGCGAGGCCGCGACGATGAGCGATGCGGAGCACAAGGAGGCCATCAAGTTCGTCGTCAAGACGGTCGATCGGCGCATTCCTGTCATCGCGGGCACGGGATCGAACGACACGGACTATGCGATCCAGCTCTCGCAGTATGCAGAGAAGGCGGGCGCGGATGGTCTTCTGCTCGTGACGCCGTACTACAACAAGTGTACGCAGGGCGGACTCGTCAAGCATTTCCGGAAGATTGCCGACAACGTCGGTATACCGAGCATCGTCTACAACGTGCCGTCGCGCACGGGCGTCAACATCCTGCCCGCGACGTATGCCAAGCTCGCCGAGCATCCGCGCATCAATGCGACGAAGGAAGCGAGCGGCAATCTGGCCGCTGTGGCGCGCATCCGCAAGGTGTGCGGCGACGCGCTCAATGTCTATTCGGGCAACGATGATGAGATCGTGCCGATCCTCTCCGTCGGCGGCAAGGGCGTCATCTCCGTGCTTTCCAACGTCGCACCGAAGGTGACGCACGACATGTGCCGCCTGTACTTTGAAGGCAAGGTCGAAGAAGCGGCGAAGCTCCAGATCGACTACATGGATCTGGTCGAGGCGCTTTTCTCCGAGGTGAATCCGATTCCCGTCAAGACGGCGATGCGCCTCATGGGATACGAGACGGGGCATCTGCGCATGCCGCTCTCCGAGCTTGAGCCGGAGCATTTGGAGCCTTTGAAGAAAGCGCTGCGCAGCCATGGGCTTTTGCAGTGATTCCCCGAATGATTGAGGAAAGGGAGTCTTGAGTTCAAGGAGGAAGATACAATGAAGAAAAATCGTCCAAGTCATGCTTTTCATCTGCCTGACCGTGTTCGGCATGCAGGTCGCTTTCGCCAACGCCGACAAGGTCACCATCCCGGAAGGCGCCGACATCGTCAGCGTCAAGCGGCTTGCGCTCGCGGCGCCGCTCTACACGCCGACGAAGGACGCCCCGACGAAGGAGGAGCTGCTCGCTTCGATGTACGATGCAAGCTCCGTGGCGAGATGCTATGTGCTTTCCTATGATATGGTCGCCGCCGACATTCAAAAGAGCGCGGGCATTGACATCACAGGCGCTCGACCGCCGTCAGGCGGCGAAGGTCTTCAAGGAGAACGTGGCTGCCGACGCCGATGCCTATGTCGTCGTGACGGTCGCGAACAACAGCTACATCGTATTTTTCTTCGATGTCTACCGTGCAGGCACGAACGAGCTTCTTTACACCTATCAGATCGTAGCGAACCGGAGCCAGAAAGCGGATGCGGAAACGTACAAGCTTCTGTCCGAGCAGTTCTACAAGAACTTCGAGCGTTCCGCCAACGAGCAGGCAAAAGGGAAGAAATAAAAGGAAAGGGGGCTGCGCATGAGTCGAGCGGACTTGTGCGGCAGCCCCTTCTTCATGGGAAAGCATGCAAAGGAAACCTTGTTTGACGAAATTCGGAGGAAAAGGAGGATCGGATGCGTTCAGTGAATCGTTTGCTGCGCTGCTTCTGGCTCGGCGTGGGCATGGCGGCGTTCGCCCTGGGCACGGCAGGCATCGTCCTGCCTCTCGTGCCGACGGTGCCGTTCTATCTGTTGGCGGCCTTCTGCTTTGCCAAGGGTTCGAAACGCCTTCATGCGTGGTTCGAATCCACCAAGCTGTATCAGAAATACGTCGTTCCGTTCAACCGCGGCGGCATGACATGGCAGGCGAAGCTCAAGACGATGGCGCTCGTGACGGCTGTCATGAGTGTCAGCGCGTGCTTCCTCGCGGACAACCGCATGGGCTTGATGATGCTCGGCGGCGCATGGCTCTTGCAGGGAGCGGCGATGGTGTTCTTCGTCAAGACGAGGAAGAGAGAAGCACCGACTGCCGGAGGCGCATTGACGAAATGAGGCCTTTCGCGCTGGCCGTCCGGTTCAGCGCGCGAAGTAGAGCGGCTTGATCTTGGCGGATTCCGCGACGGATTCCGTGATGCAGCCTGTGCGCACCATGGCGTCGAGCACGACGATCTGACGCTTCTTCGAGAGCATGAAGTCGACGTAGGGAGAGTAGGCGGAAGGCGCGTTGGGGATGCCCGCGAGCATGGACGTCTCGGGCAGGTCGAGCTCCTCGGGCTCCTTGCCGAAGTAGCCGACGGAAGCCTCGTGCACGCCGTAGAAGCCCGAGCCGAAGTAGATCGTGTTGAGGTAAAGCTCCAAGATCTCGTCCTTGGAATAGTGCGCTTCGAGATCGAGTGCGAGCAAGGCTTCTTCAAGCTTGCGATCCAGAGACTGCTCGTCGGACAAGAAGAGATTCTTGGCGAGCTGCTGCGTGATCGTGCTCGCGCCCTCCTCGATGCGCCCATACTGCAGGTTGACGAGCATGGCGCGTGCGATCGCTTCAGGGTCGAAGCCGTGGTGCGAGTAGAAGCGGCTGTCCTCGACGGCGACGACGGCTTCCAGAAGAGAGTCGGGGATCTTGTCGATCGTCACGTAATCTTCGCGCTGGCGCACGCGCTCTCGGACGGCGTCGCGCAGGAAGATGAGCCGCCGCGCCTCCTGCGCCTTTGGCAGGGAATCGAGGAGCGATGGCCGGAAGATCGCCGCGCTGCCCGTGACGAGGAAGGCGAGGCAGAAGACCGTGATGAGGAAGAGGGAAAAGCGCAAGAGCCGCTTGAGTTTCTTCATGATGGCAGAAGCGTCCTCCTTTTCGTAGTATGACGCCTTGAACCGATACAGCGCATCTGTGCATATCAGGGCGACTCATTTTATCCGTGGTTTCTGTATTCTTTATTATAGTGGATGCTGCCCTTTTTTGGAATACACATTTCATAAAACAGCGATCGTGCAAAGTTGTTTAAGAACAGAAAACAAAAGATATTGCATAATAATGCGATAAAATGTATAATTATAAACATCGTTCCTCAAGAGCGACGGAAAGGAAGGTCGGTCGGATGAGAGTGAGCATCATCGGGGCTACAGGCTACGCCGGGGCGGAGCTTCTGCGGCTTCTTTACGAGCACCCGCAGGCGGACATCGTTCATATCACATCGGAGAGTCATGCGGGGGAGAAGATTTTCGAGCATCTATCCGCATCTTCGCGGCATTTTGGACGAGACGCTCGAAAGCATGAAGGAGATCGAGCGCATCGGCAAGGACAGCGACTTCGTGTTCATCGCGCTGCCGCACGGGCACGCCATGGCGGCGGGCAAGGCGCTCGAAGGCGAAGGGACGCGCATCATCGATCTCGGTGCGGACTATCGCTTCTCGGATACGGCAGTCTACGAAGCGTGGTACGGCGTCCGCCATACGCACAAGGACGCGCCGCGCGTCTACGGGCTGGCGGAGCTCAATCGAGAGGCGATCCGCAGCGCAAAGATCATCGGCAACGCGGGCTGCTACACGACGGCGAGCATCCTTGCGCTCGCGCCGCTCGCCAAGAGCCACCTCATCGATATGGGGAGCATCATCGTCGATGCGAAGTCCGGCACATCAGGCGCGGGGCGCTCGGCGAAGCAGGCGAATCTCTTGTCCGAGCTTTACGACAGTTTCAAGGCCTACGGCGTCGCACAGCATCGCCATACGCCCGAGATCGAGCAGGCGATGACGGTGCTTTCGGGCGAGCCGTGCGTCCTGTCCTTCACGCCGCACCTCGTGCCCATGTCGCGCGGCATACTCGCGACCTGCTATGCGCGCCTGAAGGATGGCGTGGAGCAGGAGATGGTCGATGCGGCATACGGAAAGATGTACGGCAAGGAATACTTCGTGCGGCTTCTCGGCCGGGGCGGCTATCCGGCGACGAAGGCGGTGCGCGGCTCGAACTTCTGCGACATCGCCTGGCATATCGACGAGAGGACGCGGCGCGTCGTCGTCCTCTCCGCCATCGACAACCTGGTCAAGGGAGCGGCGGGCCAGGCCGTGCAGAACTTCAACATCGCCTGCGGCTTTGACGAGAAGCTCGGGCTTGACCATATCGCAGTTTATCCATGATGCAGGAGGTAATGCAAGATGTTTTCTGATGCAGCAGTAAAAGCGGGCGTGACATTTCCCCAAGGGTTCAAGGCGGCGGGCGTCAAAGCCGGCATAAAGAAGAGCGGCAACCTCGACGTCGCCGTGATCTATTCCGAGCAGGAAGCGGCTGTCGCGGGCGTCTTCACGCAGAATGCCGTGGCGGCGGCGCCCGTCTACGTTTCCAAGGAAGCGGTCGGGGACGGCAAGCGCGCGCCATCGTCGCCAATGCGGGCTGCGCGAATGCCCTGCACGGGCGAGCAGGGCATGAAGGACGCGAGGCGCACGACGGAGATTGCAGCCGAAGCGCTCGGCTGTGCGGCGGGTGACGTCCTCGTCGCCTCGACGGGCGTCATCGGCGTGAATCTGCCGATGGAGAAGCTGGAACAGGGCGTCAGGGACGCCGTGGCGGCTCTTTCCAAGGAAGGCAGCGTCGATGCGGGCAACGCCATCATCACGACGGACACATACTCCAAGGCGTGCGCGACGGAGGTCGAGATCGGCGGCAAGAAGGTGCGTTTCGGCGCGATCGCCAGGGATCGGGCATGATCCAGCCGAACATGGCGACGATGCTCTCCTTCATCACGACGGATGCGGCGATCGACAGCGCGCTGCTGCAGGAAGCCCTCTCGGAGATCACGGAAGTCACGTTCAACATGATCTCGGTCGACGGCGACATGAGCACGAACGATATGGTGACGGTGCTGGCGAACGGTGCGGCGGGCAATGCGAAGATCGAAGCGAAGAACGCGGATTACGAGATCTTTTATCAGACGCTCAAGGAAATCTGCACGGGGCTTTCCCAGCGCATTGCGGCGGACGGCGAGGGCGCGACGAAGTTCCTGACCGTGCATGTGACGGGTGCGGCGTCCTTCGATGCGGCGAAGCAGGTCGCGATGAGCGTCGCGAAGTCGCCGCTCGTCAAGACGGCGTTCTTCGGTGAAGATCCGAATTGGGGGCGCGTCATCTGCGCCGTCGGCTACGCGGGCGTGCCCATGAAGCCCGAGAAGACGGTCGTGAAGTTCGGCGGCATTCCCGTCTATGCGCACGGCACGGGCGCGGACTGCGACGCGGAAGCTTTGCGCAAGGTCATGGGGCAGCACGATATCGTCATCGGCGTCGAGATGGGCATGGGCAGCGCGGAAGCGACCGTCTGGACCTGCGACTTCTCCTATGAGTATGTGAAGATCAACGGCGAGTATCATACCTGAGGCGGTGGATCGATGTTTGCGGCAAACGACAAGGCGGCGATCCTCGTCGAGGCTCTGCCTTACATACAGGAATTCTACGGCAAGATCGTCGTCGTCAAGTACGGCGGCAACGCCATGATCAACGAAGAGCTCAAGGAAAAAGTCATGCAGGATGTGGCGCTGATGAAATACGTCGGCATACAGCCGGTGATCGTGCATGGCGGCGCCCGAGATCACGGGCTTTCTCGGCAAGGTCGGCAAGGAGACGGAGTTCATCAGCGGTCTGCGCGTGACCGATGCAGAGACGGTCGAGATCGCCGAGATGGTGCTCGACGGCAAGATCAATTCCGACATCGTGACGCTCCTCAACCGCCGCGGCGTCAGCGCCGTCGGGCTTTCGGGCAAGGATGCGAACCTCATCCGCGCCAAGAAGAAGCTGGCGACAGTCTACGAGGGCGAAGAGAGCAAGATGGTTGACATCGGCTATGTCGGGGAAGTCGAGGCGATCGACACGCGCCTTTTGCGCGACCTGATCGCGCACGACTACATCCCCGTCATCGCACCGATCGGCGTCGGCGCGGACGGCGAGAGCTACAACATCAATGCCGACTATGTGGCGGCGGAGATCGCGGGCGCGCTCGGTGCGGAAAAGCTCCTGCTCCTGACGGACGTCGAGGGCGTCTACAAGGATTATGAAGACAAATCATCCTTCATCTCGACGCTCACGGCAGCCGAGGCGCGCCGCTATATCGAGGACGGCACATTGACGGGCGGCATGATCCCGAAGGTGGAAGCGTGCCTTCGGGCGCTTGAGGCGGGAGCGGCGAAGACACACATCATCGACGGCCGGCTCAGCCACTCCATCATCTTGGAAATCTTCACCTCGGCGGGCATCGGCACGCAGGTGGAGAAGTGACGCGAGGGAAGGCGGGGAAGATATGAGAGAAACAGACGAAGCAATCTACGCGAAGGACGCGGCAGGCTATCTGCCCGTGTTCAACCGCTATAAGATCGTGCTCGACCATGGCGAGGGCGTCTACGTCTTCGACAACAACGGCAGGAAGTACATCGACTTTCTTGCGGGCATCGCCGTCAACGTGCTCGGCCACGCCTATGTGCCGCTCGTCAAGACGATCGCCGAGCAGGCGGGGCGCATGATCCACTGCTCGAACCTCTACTATACGCAGGCGCAGGCAGACGCAGCGGAAAGGCTCGTGCGCCTCTCGGGACTCGGCAAGGCGTTTTTCGCCAACTCGGGCGCGGAAGCGAACGAGGGCGCGATCAAGATCGCGCACAAGCACGCGCACGCGAAAGACCCGGAGAAGTCTCAGATCATCACGGCGTGGCACAGCTTCCACGGACGCACGCTCGCGACGCTGACGGCGACGGGGCAGCCGAAGTATCACGAAGGCTTCGGGCCTTTGCCTGCGGGCTTCGACTATGTGCATTACGGCGAGATCGAAGAGCTTGCGCGGATGATGAGCGCGAAGACGTGCGCCGTCATGCTCGAAACGATCCAGGGCGAGGGCGGCGTCCATGTGCCGACGGCGGAATACTTGAAGCGCGTGCGCGAGCTTTGCGACGAGCACGGTGCGCTCTTGATCTTCGATGAGATCCAGAGCGGCATGGGGCGCACGGGCAAGCTCTTCGCCTACGAGCATTTCGGCGTGAAGCCCGATATCGTGACGCTCGCCAAGGGGCTTGCCGGCGGCGTGCCCATCGGCGCCTTCGTCGTGACGGACGAAGTGGCGGGCGCGTTCCATGCGGGCGACCACGGCACGACCTTCGGCGGCAATCCTCTCGCATGTGCGGCGGCGAACGTCGTGCTCGACACCGTGCAGAAAGAGGGTATCTTGGGCCACGTCGACAAGGTCGGCGCGTATTTCCGTGAAAAGCTCGAAGGCTTCCGGAAGAAGCATCCGACGCTCATCAAGGAAGTGCGCGGCATGGGACTCCTGCTCGGCATGGAGCTGACCACGGAGGGGCGCGGCATCGTCGACGAATGCCCGGCGCAGGGCGCGATCATCAACTGCACGGCGGGGAACGTCCTGCGCTTCGTGCCGCCGCTGATCGTCAAGGAAGCGCACATCGACGAGCTTTGCGCGATTTTGGAGCCGATCTTGGCGAAGTACGCCAAGGATTGAAAGGGGCGCAAGATATGTTAAAGGGCAAGGATCTGCTTTCCATCCATGATTTATCCTGCGAGGAGGTCGAGACGATCCTCGATCTGGCCGGAGAGCTCAAGGCAATGCAGAAGGCAGGCATAGAGCACCGCATTCTCGCGGGCAAGACGCTCGGCATGATCTTCGAGAAATCTTCGACGCGGACGCGCGTCTCCTTCGAGACGGGCATGTTCCAGCTCGGCGGGCAGGCGCTCTTCCTCTCGAACCGCGACTTGCAGATCGGGCGCGGCGAGCCGATCAAGGACACGGCGCGCGTCTTGTCGCGCTACCTCGACGGCGTGATGATCCGCACCTTCGAGCATGAGAAGGTGGAGGAGTTCGCCAGATATGCCGACATCCCCGTCATCAACGCCCTGACCGATCTGCTGCATCCGTGCCGGGGCGCTGACCGACCTTCTGACGATCCGCGAGCGCAAGGGCAAGAACCTCGAAGGCTTGAAGATGGCGTATGTTGGCGACGGCAACAACATGACCCATTCCCTGATGTACGCGGCGGCGAAGATGGGCATGAACTTCGTCGCCGCGACGCCTGCAGACTACGCGCCCGATGAAGGGGTGACGCAGAGGGCGCAGGAAGATGCGAAGGAGACAGGCGCAAGCATCGCGCTCGTGACCGACCCATTTGCAGCGGCGAAGGACGCTGACATCCTCGTGACGGATACTTGGGCGAGCATGGGACAGGAGGCGGAGCACGAAGAGCGCAAGAAGATTTTTGCGCCGTACCAGATCAACGGCGACCTGCTCGCCGCCGCTGACAAACGCGCCATCGTCATGCATTGCCTGCCCGCCTATCGCGGTGAGGAGATCACGGACGACGTTATGGAAGCATTCTCCGACGTCATCTTCGACGAGGCGGAGAACCGCCTGCATACGCAGAAGGCGATCATGGCTCTTTTGATGGCGGACTGACTTCATCTTATCTGCAATCCCGGCAGGAAAATTTTATGAAAGCGCGTATTCTTAAGGAGACGCTGAATTTATCAGTGCTTCCTTGATATAAAATATTTTAAGGAGCTGTTTTTCATGGCAAAGGCAAAAGTGAAGAAAGTTGTACTCGCATATTCGGGCGGTCTTGACACCTCCGTCATCATTCCGTGGCTCAAGGAGAACTATGACGGCTGCGAGGTCATCGCAGCGTGCGTCGACATCGGGCAGGGCGACGAGGTCGCTCCCGTGCATGACAAGGCGCTGAAGTCCGGCGCGTCGAAGGCATACGTCGAAGACCTCACGCAGGAATTTCTCGAAGACTACGTCTGGCCGACGCTCAAGGCGCAGGCAGTCTACGAGGGCAAGTACCTTTTGGGCACGTCGTTTGCGCGTCCCCTGATCGCCAAGCGACTTGTGGAAATCGCGAAGCAAGAGGGCGCAGACGCCATCGCGCACGGCGCGACGGGCAAGGGCAACGATCAGGTGCGCTTCGAGCTGACGATCAAGGCGCTCGCGCCGAACCTCACGATCATCGCCCCGTGGCGCGAATGGGAACTCGGCGCGCGCACGGAGGAAATCGAGTACGCGAAGAAGCACGGCATTCCTGTTGCCGAGGAAAACAAGACGTACAGCATGGATCGCAACATCTGGCATCTTTCGCACGAAGGCTCCGACCTCGAAGATCCGTGGAACGAGCCGAAGAACGAGATGTTCCTGATCTCGAAAGCTCCCGAGGACGCGCCCGACAAGCCCGAGTATGTCACGGTCGACTTCGAGAAGGGCATTCCCGTCGCCGTCAACGGCGAGAAGCTCGGCGCGGTCGAACTTTTGACGAAACTCAACGAGATCGGCGCGAGAAACGGCATCGGCATCACGGATATATGCGAAAACCGCCTCGTCGGTATGAAGTCGCGCGGCGTCTACGAGAATCCTGGCGGCGCGATCCTCTACTACGCGCACCGCGAGCTTGAGTACCTGTGCCTTGACCGCGCGACGTACCACTACAAGGAAGGCGTCGCCATCCGCTTCGGCGAGCTCGTCTACGACGGCATGTGGTTCTGCCAGCTCAGGGAAGCGCTGCAGGCATTCGTCGACAGCACGCAAGAGAGCGTCACGGGCACGGTGCGCCTGAAGCTCTACAAGGGCAATATCATCAGCGCCGGCTCGAAGTCGCCGTATTCGCTCTACAGTCAGGAATTCGTGACCTTCGAGCGCGACGAGGTCTACGACCAGTCCGACGCGACGGGATTCATCAACCTCTTCGGCCTGCCCTTGAAGGTGCGTGCCCTCATGCAGGAAAAGGCAGGGAAGAAATGAGCGAACAGCTTTGGGGCGGTCGTTTCTCCAAGAGCACGGACGAGATGATCAACGATTTCCAGGCGTCGATTTCCTTCGATAAGCGCATGTACCGCGAGGACATCGCGGGCAGCATCGCGCACGCGAAGATGCTCGCCAAGTGCGGCATCATCGCGGAAACGGATAAAGATGCCATCATCTCCGGGCTTCGTGATATCCTGCAAAAAATCGAGCACGGTGACTTCGACTTTTCCATCGCGCTCGAAGACATCCATATGAACATCGAGAAGCGACTGACCGACGCGATCGGCGAGGCGGGCGGCAGGCTGCACGGCGCGCAGCCGCAACGACCGAGTCGCGCTCGACACGCACCTCTATGTGCGCGGCGAGACGCTCGCCGTGCTCGGCTGCATCGCCGACCTGCAGCGTGCGCTCGTCGAGACGGCGGAGCGCTATCCCGACGCGATCATGCCGGGGCTACACGCATCTGCAGCGCGCGCAGCCCATCCTCTTCGCGCACCACATGCTTGCTTACTTCTCCATGCTCGCGCGCGACTTCTCGCGCTTCTTGGGCGTCTACGAGCGCGCCGACATCATGCCGCTCGGCGCAGGCGCGCTTGCGGGCACGACGTTTCCCATCGACCGCGCGTTCGTGGCGGAGGAGCTTCACTTCGACGCCATCTACACGAACAGCCTCGATGCCGTCAGCGACCGCGACTACATCATGGAATTCCTCTCCGCCGCCTCCATCCTCATGGTGCACTTGTCGCGACTCTCTGAGGAAATCATCCTCTGGTGCTCGCGCGAGTTCTCCTTCATCGAGCTGGACGACGCGCACTGCACCGGCTCTTCCATGATGCCGCAGAAGAAGAACCCCGACGTCTCCGAGCTTGTGCGCGGCAAGACGGGACGCGTCATCGGCCACCTCATGGCGATGCTCACGATCGTCAAGGGGCTGCCGCTCGCCTACAACAAGGATCTGCAGGAAGACAAGGAAGGCGTGTTCGACGCCATCGATACCGTGAAGTTCAGCCTCGCCGTCTACACCGCGCTCCTTCGCGGCATGACGGTCAAGGAGGACGTCATGAAGCGCGCCGTCACGGAAGACTTCTCCAACGCCACCGACCTTGCCGACTACCTCGTGAAAAAAGGCATGCCGTTCAGAAAGGCGCACGCCGTCGCAGGACGCGCCGTGCATCTTTGCATCGAGCAGGGCAAATGGCTCGAAGACATGACGCTGGAAGAATTCCGCGCCCTGTCCGACCTCTTTGCAGAGGACATAAAAGAAGCCATCCGTCCCGAAACCTGCGTGAAAAACCGCAACTCCTTGGGCGGCACCTCGTACAGCCAGGTCGCCTGGCAGCTCGAAAAAGCGAAAGCGCTGCTTGATGAGGAAGGCAAGAAGCAGGAAGAGTTGAAGAAGAAAGAGATTCGGTTCGATTGATGTTTTAGCCCCTTGTTGGCTATGCTGTATCGAATCGTGCATCTCAACAGCAAAAAACGGAGTGTCGTTGACGGCACTCCGTTTTTTGTCGTTGAATTCTATCGAAAGTGCAGAACCTATCTGTGCTTTCGATATTTTTGATTTTTGCTGTTCGGTTTATCGGGAAGCGTGCGCTCGATTCGATTTTGCTCCAAAGCAGGGTGAAGATAATTTTTGCGGAAGGTTGGTCGGTGGGAAAGATGGAGTCGCTTCATCAGTTCCGCAGCGGAGAGCGTTTCGTTGCCGAGTGCGGAGAGAAGACGCTGAATCGCAGGTTTATCTTGGTCGCTATCTTGGTCGCCATCTTGGTCGCCATCTTGGTCGCCATCTTGGTCGCTGTCGCGACCGACAACGGTTAATTTGCCCAAGGCATCCCGAATGATTTCCAGCAGCAGTTCTACAAATCCTGCACTATCTGCCTGTGTGTCTGCTGCACCAAGCGCATCGTAGTATTCTTGTTGCCGAGCTTGAATCAATTCCTCAACGGGCAGCCAGAAAAAGAGTTCCTTCCATTGGGCGAGCAGGAGAGTGTGCCACATTCTGCCCATACGACCGTTTCCATCGGAAAAAGGGGTGGATGAATTCAAACTCGTAGTGGAAGATCGCGCTTTTCACCAATGGATGAAGTTCCGAATGCCGATACCATGCAAAGAGGTTGTGCATGTGCTCGGCTACAAATGCCGCCGGCGGAGCCATGTGTATGAGCGATTTCCCTTTGAATATGCCGACGCCTCCGGAGCGGAATCGGCCGCTTTCCGGCACCAGACCGTTCATCATTTGTGCATGTGCTTTCAATAGGTCGTGCACGGACAGCGGATCCAGATGCAACAGCATCTCGTATGCATCATAAGCGTTCTGCACTTCTCGGATCTCGTTTGGATTGCCAAGAATACGTTTGCCGTTCAGGATAGCCGTCACTTGTTCCAAGGAAAGAGAGTTATTTTCGATGGCAAGAGAAGAGTGTATCGTTCGGATCCTATTTTTACGCCTCAGATGCGGACTGATCGTGCCTTCTTGGAGGACAGTAATACGACCGACGTGTTCGCTGATTTCGGCAATCAGAGAGGTCATTTGATCCGTCATATGAAATGGTGGTTTGTAGTCGCTCATCGGATGCCTCCATGGATCACTCTGGAAAGACTTCTGCCGTATTAGCCGTATTATACCATGGAATTCCTGCTATATTAAGGCGTTTTTGGAAGGAGAATCGTCGTTCGGGGACGAATAGACAGGTAGACCGCATGGTGCGGGATTATCAGGAACGGCAGGAATGGGAGAGGTTCTGTCGTTCGATACAGGAAGAGGTGATTCAGATGGGCGAGCTGGCGCCTGTTCTGCCCAAGGGGCTTCTGGGGAGCATGGGGGAACGGGGAATTGCCGCCTGCACCTTTCGTGCAGGAGATCTCATCTGACACATTTCTCGGTGGCAGGAACCTGGCATGTTTCCGATTGGCAGAAGCTCGTTTCAGAAATGGCGGCAGGCATGCAGCTCGCTTTGCTGCGTGAGCCGACCAATTCATACGATGCGTTCGCCATACAGGTTGTCGATGGGCAGAAGCGCAAGTTGGGCTAGGGAGTGTATAATAGTTTGTGTAAAAGCCAAATTCGTTGATACGGTTCGAGCCCGCTCCGGGCATCCCATAGGAGGGTTTATTCCAACATGGCAAAACGCAAAATGATTCCCACTCCCGCAGACAATATCGCCAAGCAGATCATGGAAACCTACCAACCCCAAGACGCACAGGAAATCCAGGATGTCGTCAAACGTATCTTCGCGCCCATCTTCGAGGCGGCGCTCAAAGGGGAGATGCAAAACCATCTCGGCTATGCCGACCATGAACATACGGTGTCGGGAGGCAATGCCCGCAACGGCTACTCCGAAAAAACGCTCAAGACGACCTTGGGAGAAGTCCCCATCCACGTGCCCCGTGATCGCCAAGGCACATTCGAGCCGCAGATCGTCAAGAAGCACCAGCGTGATGTCTCTTCCATTGAAGGCAAGGTTCTCGCCCTGTACGGGCGCGGCATGAGCCAGCGCGACATCGCCGCCACTGTCGAGGACATCTATGGTTTCAAGATGTCGCATGAACAGATTTCCCATATCACGGACTGCATCATGGAGCAAGTGAAGGAATGGAGAAACCGTCCGTTGAAGCCATTCTATCCGTTCGTGTTCGTCGATTGCCTGTACGTCTCACTGCGCACGGAGCGCGGCATCCAACAAACGGCGGTGCACGTCGTCCTGGCTTACGATATGGATGGGCGCAAGGATGTGCTCGGGCTTTGGATCAACGAAGTCGAGAGCAAGCATGCATGGATGCAGGTTTTTGACGAACTCAAGTCGCGCGGCTTGGAAGCCATCGGCTTTCTCTCCATGGATGGCGTGACGGGTCTGGAAGACGGTGCGCGAGCGATCTTCCCACAGGTGGTCGTGCAGCGATGCATCGTACATCTGGTTCGCAACTCCATCCGGTATATTCCCCGCAAAGATTGGAGTCGTTTCACGAAGGATCTCAAAGCTATATACGGCGCGGTGAATGCTCGTCAGGCACGCGAGCGATTCGAACAGTTCCAGAAAGATTGGGCGAGCTATCCCGGGGCTGTCGCCGTATGGCAGAACAACTTCACGCATGTCGAGCAACTGTTTTCTTACGGCAGCGCCGTGCGCAAGGTCATGTATACGACGAACGCGATCGAGAGCGTGAACTCCAGCTTCCGCAAAGTCACGAAGAAGGGTTCTTTCCCGAACGAGGATGCTGTGTTCAAGCTGCTGTACTTACGGGTGCAGGAGCTTTACCAGAAATGGTCAGGGCGCAGGATACCAAACTGGGCGCTCGTTCGCAACCAACTGTTGATGGATGAGCGTATGGCGAAACTCATGGAACACTATGATACGACATACTGAAAAGTGATTTACACAAAACTCTTGACACACCCTTGGGCTATATGCCGCGCCGCATGAATCACATTCCGGCGCGTCTGCTTGATGCAGGAAAACTCCTTTATGTGAAGATCACGGATTTGAAATTGCAAGACATGGTGCTCGAAGTCGATTTGTTTATGCGAGAGTGAGCCTTATGGACAGAATGATGATGATTCATGAAGAATATGCACGATTGAAAGAGCAGCGCAAGGAGGCTCTGGAACGGCTGAGCAAGTGGATCTGCGTCTACGATGATATGATCTTGCAGAAGAAGCCGTATCTGGAAGCCTTGTACATCAAATGTTTCGGCGCATTGGAGCAGGCTTGCTATGCTGCCTATGTGCAGGAAGGCGCACTGCGCCGGAAGATCGATCTGGTTCGTGCGTATTTGAATCGCGACGCTGAACCCGATCTGGATGAGATCGAGGACGTGCTTCGCGCGGAATTCGAGAAATACGAAGACGAGCTGAAGAAATGGAAATGGAGCGTCAGAATGCGTTGGCGCTCGTTTCGTCCAGGACGTTGTCTGAGGAAGAATCGAAAAAGCTCAAGCAGCTGTATCGCTCGTTGGCAAAGAAGCTGCATCCGGACTTGAACCCGAAGCAGACGGAAAAGGTCAAGAACCAGTGGCAGAGGGCGATGGACGCTTATCGGATGGGAGACTTGGTGAAGCTTGAGATCCTGACGGAACTGGTCGAAGCGGACAGGCCGAGGGCGGCGGATGAGGCGGAAAAACCAGAAGAGGATGCGTTGGAATCTTTGCGGGCGCAGTTGAAGAAGACGAAGGAGCAGATCGCTTCCTGCTCGGCTGCGATAGAGCGCCCGGATGCGGAGGCGCCCTTCAAGTTTGCGCAGGTCTTGAACGATCCGGCCCAGATCACCGCGCGGCAGCGGGAGCTGCAGGAGCAGAAGGCGGTCTACGACAGCCGGATCAAGGAGCATGAAGGGGTTTTGGAGCTGCTTTTGCTCGAAAAGTCTAAAGTATGTTCATTGAGTGGCGCATGGGTTGACGGAGGTTTCTGCGGGCGGAAGCGATCCAGCGCGATGGTACGCCTTGTCGGCGTGCGACGAGGGAGAAGCAGGAAGAACAGGAAGAAGCGAACAAAAGGGTCTGCTGCACAAGACGATCTTGCCTTATGCAGCAGACCCTTGTCTGCGCTATGGAGAGCGGGGGGGTCAGGACGGTTTTCCGTCGAAATAGATCCTTCGCACGTCGTCGCGCAGATCTTCCAGGTTGCTCGGGCGGAAGCGGATGTTGTAGCCGATGAAGAGGGGGGAGGTGGCGAATCGCGGCATGACCTTGGCGCGCAGGATGCCGTGCTCCTGGTAGAAGAAGATGTTGTAGCTGTTGCAGCGTTTGTTGAAGTGGTTCATGAGGTAGTCGACGGCGATCTGGATGTCGTCGGCGACGGTGTCCAACGGCTCCGCCGTCTTGGGCACGATGTTGAATTCGCTGAAGCCGATGCGCGGACAGGTCGAGATGTTGAAGTCGACGCCGTTTTCCTCGTGGATGGTCAGGCCTTGGAATTCCATGGGATCGAAGGTCAGGTGCTCGGTGAGCGAGTGGAAGCCGACGATCTGCATGTGGGGGTGGCGCAGCGTGCCGCCCGACATGGGACCGAGTTCTTGAAGAAGATCACGGTCTCGTATTTTCCCGAGTCCTGCATCTTCTGCCAGTGGCGCACGCCGAAGCGTATGAGTCTGTGCATGTGTTCGGCGGAGTAGTCGGGCATGTCCGAATGGCAGATCTTGCTCTCGATGAGCACGAACTGATCGGCGCCTTCGATGACGTTGTACTTGTTCTTGAGCAGGATGAGGTCGCCGTCCGTGTCGATGATGCCCGAGAGGTTGTCGCGGTCGCAGAAGGGACAGGCGGCCGTCTGGTTGATGATGTTTTCGGGCTTTTTCCTGCCGATAGCCGTATTGAAACCGATGAGGTTGATTTCCATAAAGGTCACCTTCTCTTGCGTATTTTTCGGGCGTCCCATCCTGCTTTATATCAAAATCGACCTAGTATATTTGCAGCAGAAATGGTATAATTCCTACGTTAGTGCAGAAGATGCATCATTCCTCTTATTATATAGAAATTCGCGCACTTTTGCAAAGCGTGCTTCCCGTATTTTGTATTGAGCGGGAAGATCGAGCGGAGGAATCGGGCAGTTAGGCGGTGTTTCGTATCAGCAGTCAGAAATCTACAAGCAAGAGCAAGGCGGAGAGCTTCCTCAAGGGAACGCTGATCTTGACGGTGGCGAGCTTCGTCGTGAAAGTCATCGGCTCTTTGAACTGGATTTTCGTTTCGCGCATCCTGGGCGGCGAGGGCATCGGGCTTTATCAGATGGCTTTCCCGATCTATTTTTTTGCCATGAGCATCTCGCAGGCAGGCGTGCCTGTCGCCATATCGATTATCACGGCGGAGCGCGTCGCCTTGAAGGACGTCTTCGGGGCGCGCCGCGTCTTCCGCGTGTCCATGGCCTTGATGCTCTTCACGGGGCTTTTCTTTTCCCTTTTGACGTATTTCAGCGCGGATTGGCTCATCGAGTGGCAGTTCATCCGCGATCCGCGTGCCTATATGTCGGTCGTGGCGCTCGCGCCGACGATCTTCTTCGTGACGCTGCTTGCAAGCTCGCGCGGCTATCTGCAAGGGTGGCAGCGCATGACGCCGACGGCGGTCTCGCAGATCGTCGAGCAGATCTTCCGCGTGCTCACGATGGTGCTCTTCGCGAGTCTCCTGCTGCCCATGGGATTGGACTATGCGGCGGCGGGCGCGAGTCTCGGCGCATTTGCCGGAGCGATCGGCGGCCTTCTCGTGCTCGTCTATTTCCACTGGAAGCTCGACAAGGACATCGAGCGCGAGTATGGTCCTGATCTTGCGCCGCCCGCAGGGCAGGCGCCTGCGCCGCTCGGGATGATCGTCAGGCGCATCTTCTCCCTTGCGCTGCCCGTGTCGGCGGCGAGCATCATGCTGCCGATCGTGTCGAACCTCGATCTCCTCATCGTGCCGCAGCGGTTGGAGGTCGCGGGCTATACGGTGCCGCAGGCGACGGAGCTTTTCGGCTACCTCACGGGCATGGCGGTGCCGCTCGTCAACCTCGCGACGATCCTCACGGCGTCCTTGGCGGTGAGCATCGTGCCGGCCATTTCGGAGGCGCGCGCCTTGCAGGATACGAAGCGCGTTTACAGCCAGACGGCGGCTGCCGTGCGCATATCGAACTTCGTGTGCTTCCCTGCCTTCGTCGTCGTGCTCGTGCTCGCGACGCCGATCTCGACGCTCATCTACAACGCGCCGGGAGCGGGGCCTGCCGTGCTCGTCTCGTCGTTTTCCATCGTGCTTCTCGGCTTGCATCAGGTGTCGACGGCGGTCTTGCAGGGGCTTGGACATCCGAAGATCCCGATGATCAACATGATCCTCGCGGCTGTCGTCAAGGTCGTTCTCAACTGGGTCTTGACGGCGATCCCGTGGCTCGGCATCATGGGCGCGGCATGGGCGACGGCGGCGGACATGGGCGTAGCTGCCGTCATCAACCTCTACTTCATCTGGCGCTACATCGGCTATCGCATGGAGCTTCTGCAGCTCGTCAAGACGATGTTCGCCGCTGCCGTCATGGCGGGCGCTGTGCAGCTCTTCTACAGCTTTGTCATGGAGACGTTCGCCGTCAATGCCGCTGCCACCTTTGGCTCGGTGCTCGTCGGCGTCGTCGTCTACATCGCGGCGCTGATCCTTGTGCGCGGTCTGCTGGAGGAGGATATGGCGCGCATTCCGTACATCGGTTCTCTGGGCATTCGTTTTTTGCGCCGCATCGGCATCTTTCACAGCGTTGAGGGGGCGAAGGGATGAGGAAGTTTCTTCTGGTATACAATCCTGTTTCGGGCAATGCGTCGTTCAAACAGCGTCTCGACGAGATGATCTGGCGTTTCCAGAAGCTCGGCTGCATGCTCATCCTCTATCGCACGGAGCGCGGACTGAAGGATCTTGCACTCTATGTGAAGGAGTCCGGGGCGGAAGGGATGCTCGTCGCGGGCGGCGACGGCACGGTGCATGAAGTCGTCAACGTGGTCGTGCGCGAAAAGCTCGCGATTCCCCTGGCGATCATCGGCAGCGGCACGTCGAACGATTTTGCCACCTACCTCGGTCTTGCCGACGGGCTGGAAGCGTACATCGAGCGCATTCTTGCACATAAGACGATGCGCGTCGACCTCGGACGCATCGGCGAGGCGTACTTCATCAATGTGGCGAGCGCCGGCGTCATGACGAACATCGCGCACGAGGTCGACGTGCGTCTGAAGAACGCGCTGGGCAAGATGGCGTATTATCTGAAAGGGATCAGTGAACTGCCGAAGTTTCGCTCGGTGAAGTTTTCCATCGAGGCGGACGGCGAGAAGCGGGAGGAGGAAGGATTCCTCTTCGTCATCGCCAACAGCGGCGTCGTGGGCAGCTTCAACAATGTGGCGGCGCACGCGAGCATTGACGACGGCAAGCTCGATCTCCTGCTCGTGAAGAAGTGCAGCCTGCCGGAGCTCGTCGCGCTGACGGCGGAGATCGTCGCGGGCAGGGGGATTTCGGAGAAGAACGTGCTGTATCTGCAGGCGAGCGAGTTTCACATCGAGGCGGATGCGCCGCTTCTGAGCGATGTCGACGGCGAGCAGGGACTGCCGCTCCCCCATGCATGTCGAAGTCATGCCGCGCGCGATCGAGCTTTTCGTCTGAGCGCCCGATGCGTGTTTTTGAGAAAAAGTTCTTGACGCAGGCGGTTTTCTGTGATATGATTGGCAAGTAATTCAAGAAGAGGCCGCCGCTTCTCACCCTGCCGACATGGGTCGAGCGGGTTCTATATGCAGGTTTTGCAAATGTGAGGGTGGCGTCTGCCGCCCTTTTTGCTCGTTCACCGGGAGGTGTTTTTCCCATTAGCAGGGAATCTTTAAGAATCAACGAAGAAATCCGCATTCGCGAGGTGCGCGTCACGAGCGCGTCCGGCGAGCAGCTCGGCATCATGGCGACGCGCGACGCCTTGCGCATGGCGGAGGAGCAGCATCTCGATCTCGTCGAGGTCGCGCCGAAGGCAAAGCCTCCTGTCTGTCGCATCATGGATTTCGGCAAGTACCGTTACGAGCAGCAAAAGAGGGAGAAAGAAGCGAAGAAGAAGCAGAAGATCGTCACGATCAAGGAGGTCAAGCTGCGGCCGAACATCGAGCAGCATGATTTCAACGTGAAGCTCAAGAATGCGCTTCGCTTCCTTGAAGAAGGAAACAAGGTCAAGGTCACGATCATGTTCCGTGGCCGTGAATTGTCGCATCCCGAGCTGGGTCGGGAGGTCTTGGACAGGGTTTCCGAGCAGCTCAAGGAGCTCGTTGCCATCGAGCGCGATGCGAAGCTGGAGGGCAAGAACATGACGATGATTCTCGCCCCGAAGGCGCAGACTAAAGGAGGAAAATAAACATGCCAAAGGTAAAGACACGCAGAGCCGCCGCGAAGCGCTTTTCGATAACGGGTTCCGGTGAGTTCAAGAGGAACAAGGCGTTCAAGAGCCACATCCTGGAGAAGAAGACGAGGAAGCGCAAGCGCAACCTGCGCAAGGCTACGCTGGTTTCCGCAGCCGATCACAGGCGCGTGCGCGATATGCTGAACAAGTGAGATTCGAGCGAAGATAATGGAGGAATAAGATATGCCAAGAGTGAAATCGGCGTTACGGCGCATCGCCGCCACAAGAAGATTCTGAAGCTCGCGAAGGGCTATCGCGGCGCGAAGAGCAAGCAGTTCAAGAAGGCGAACGAGACGGTCATGAAGGCGCTCTACTATGCCCGCCGTGATCGCCGCGCGAAGAAGGGCGAGTTCCGCAAGCTCTGGATCGCCCGCATCAATGCGGCCGCACGCATGAACGGCATGTCCTACAGCCGCTTCATCAACGGCTTGACGAAGGCAGGCGTCGAGGTCAACCGCAAGATGTTCGCCGATCTCGCTGTGCATGATGAGAAGGCGTTCGCCCAGCTCGTCGCCATCGCGAAGGAGAACCAGTAAGATTCAGAAAGAGGAGCTGTCAAAGCTCCTCTTTTTCTTGTCCGGAAAGAGGAGCGGACGGGGCAGACGGATGGGCGGGATTTCATCGAGGGCTGAGGGCTGTAATTTCCAGGGAGGCATGATGGAAAAGATCGAGAGTGCGCAGAACAAGAAGATCAAATGGCTCGCGAGCTTGAAGAGCGCGAGGAGACGCAGGGCGGAAGGCGTCGTTGTCGCTGAGGGCGTGCGGCTCGTCGAGATGGCGGCGGAGGCGGGCTGGACGCTGCGCCTTTGCCTCGTCACGGAAGAAGCGGCGCGAGAAGAGCGCGTGCAGCGCATCCCGGAAAAGCTGGAGGCTCGTCGCTGTCCGCTCTTTGCGGTGGCGCCCGACGTCTACAGGAAGGCGAGCGACACCGAGGCGCCGCAGGGAATCCTCCTCGTGCTGGAAGCGCGTGCGGCGAGTCTCGAAGCCTTGACGGGGTGCGGCGAGCTGCTTGCCGTCGTGCTCGACGGCGTGCAGGATCCGGGCAATGCGGGGACGATCGTGCGCACGGCGGATGCTGCGGGCGCGGATGCCGTCATCTGTCTTTCGGACACGATCGATGTCTTTTCCGCGAAGGCGGTGCGCGCGAGCATGGGATCGGTCTTCCATGTGCCCATCGTCTCGCGGCGTGCCGCACGAGACGCTGCGAGAGTTTCTGCAGTCGGAGCGCGTGCGGCTTCTTGCCGGCGACCTTGACGAGACGGCGCAGCCTTATCCGGCGGCGGATTACGGCGGCAGGGTCGCGCTTGCCTTCGGCAACGAGGGGGGCGGCATATCGGACGCAGTCCGTCGGATGGCGCAAGAGAAAGTCTTCATCCCGATGTTCGGCCGAGCGGAATCGCTCAACGTGGCGACGGCTGCCGCCCTGCTGCTTTACGAGGCGGCAGGGCAGCGCCGGGGCTTTCGCGGTCATTGCCAATAGAGGTAGACGGCGAGCGTGCCCGCCTGCAGGCGGACGTGGAAGGCGGAGCTGCCTTCTGCCAGCTCGTTGCTCACGGCATACGGTTCTTCCGGACGCAGGGAGGCATTTTCGAGCGGCCATTCGACTCCCTCGATGGAAAGGCCGCGGCATCTCGCTGCCCGTGGCAAAGAGCGAGATCGCTTGGGGGCTTCTGCTTCGCGCGAAAGGAGAGACTTTCCCCGTCGTGCAGGAAGAAGCACGCCTCCTTGTCGTCCGCCAAGATCATCGGAAGGCCGCTGAAGGCGCAGGAAAAGAGCGTGCTCATGGCGTGATCGAAACGCCCTCCGAAAGCTCCCGTGAGAAGGAGGAAGGCGTCGGTGGAAGCCTCCTTGATCTTGGCAAGTGCGAGCTGCGTGTCGGTGAGGTCCTTCTGACGTTGAAGCGCTCGCAGGGCACGCCCTGGGCGAGCGCCCACGCCCAAGCGTCGGGCGCGGCGCTGTCGCCGTCGCCGAGCAGGAAGTCGGGCGTGCGGTTCATCGCCCGACAGAGGTCGAGACCATGATCGATCGCCCAGATCTTGCCGCGAGAGGCCTTCTGCAGCCAGTCGGCGGCAGGCGGGCGTCCTCCCGTGACCAGGGTGTAGATGTGCGCGGGCAGCGCATGGGAAAAGGCGATCGTGCCCTGCGGCAGGGAGAATTCATTGTCGCGCATGTTTTCCTCCTTCAGCTTCTTCTCGTAGGAAGGTTTTTCGTTTTTTTGTTTAATTATACAATATATAAGTTTTTCCTGCTGGAAATAAAACGATGAAAGGAGTCGGAAAAAGATGATCAAGTATACATATTATGGACATGCGTCTTTCCTGCTCGACGATGGCACGTCGAAGGTTTTGGCTGATCCGTTCCTTACGGGCAATCCGCTTGCTGCGATCAAGGCGTCGGAGGTGGAGTGCGACTACATCCCTGCTGACCCATGCGCACGGCGACCATCTCGGCGACGCGCCGGCCATTGCCAAGCGCACGGGCGCGATGATCCTGGGCGTCCCAGAAGTCCTCGACGTCTGTCTGCAGGCGGAGAGCGACATCAAGACGCACGGCATGAACATCGGCGGCTCGATCAAGCTGCCCTTCGGCAAGGTGCGCATGACGATAGCGCTGCACAGCTCGGGCGTCGCGGGCGGCATCGCCTGCGGCTACGTGATCCATATCGGCGACATCAACGTCTATTTTGCGGGCGATACGGCGCTCTTCAGCGACATGAAGCTCATCGGGCAGAAGCGACCCGCTCGACTATGCGGTTCTGCCGATCGGCGACAATTACACGATGGGTCTGGAAGATGCAGCTCTTGCCGCACAGTGGCTCAACACGCGGAACGTCATACCGGTTCACTACAACACCTGGCCTGTCATCGCGCAGGAGGCGAAGCGGTACAAGGAAGTGACGGAAGGCATGACGCGCGCTGCCGTGCATGTCATAGAGCCGGGCGGAACCTTGGAGCTTGCATGAAGAAGGCGCGGATCGTCGTCCTCACAGGGCCGACGGCGGTCGGCAAGACGTCGCTTTCCCTGGCTCTCGCCAAGCGGCTGGACGCGGAGATCGTCTCGGGCGATTCCATGCTCTTTTATCGCGGCTTCGACATCGGCGCGGCGAAGCCGACGAAAGAGGAGCGAAGCGTCGTGCCGCATCATTTCGTCGACGTTCTCGCGCCCGAGGCTTCGTTCAACGTCATGGATTTCCAGCGTCTCGCGCGCGAGACGATCGAACGCATCCGGGCGCGCGGCAAGCTGCCTCTCGTCGTCGGCGGCACGGGGCTTTACATCAAGTCGCTCTTGGAGGGCTATATCTTCAACGAGACTTCGAGCGACGACACGTACCGTGAAGAGCTGGAAGCGCTGGCGAAGGAGCGGGGCAAGGCGTTCGTTCATGGGCTTTTGCAGAAGGCCGACCCGGAGACGGCAGCACGCCTGCATGTCAACGATTTCCGCCGCGTCGTCCGCGCCTTGGAGGTTGCTTCCTCGGGGCGGGAGCGCATCTCCATGCGGCGTGAGTCAGAGCCGGGCGAGCTCTTCTATGATGCGTATGTCGCAGGTCTTCGGCGCGAGCGGCCGGAGTTGTACGGGCGCATCGAGGAGCGCGTCGACGCGATGGTGGCGGCGGGCTTCGCCGAAGAGGTGCAGTCGCTCCTGGCGCAGGGCGTGCGCGCGGATTGTCAGGCGATGAAGGGCATCGGCTACAAGGAAATGCTGGCGTATCTTGCAGGGAGCATGGAACTCCCGCACGCAGTGGCGGAGATCAAGAAAGCGACACGCCGCTTCGCGAAGCGCCAGATCACATGGTTTCGCAAGATGCCGTATGTGCATTGGTACGATGCTTCGCAGGAAGAGGCCGTGCTGCTCGAACGGATCGCACGGGATGTCGGGCGCTTCTTCGCCTGAGGTTCCGCAGGAGGCCGGGGGCGTTCAGGGAATTTCCCTAGAGAAATGGAGACGGAAAGAATGTCGTTTGCAGGGAATCAACAAGGAGGTCTTTCCATGCCGGTAAAACCGCTCAATTTGCAGGATAATTTTTTGAACCAGATCCGCAAGGAAAACAAGGCAGTCAGCATTCATCTGCTCAATGGCTTCCAGATGAAGGGATACGTCAGGGGCTTTGACAATTTCACCGTGATCTTGGAGGTGGCGGGCAAGCAGAACCTCATTTACAAGCACGCCATATCGACGATCGCCGCGACGAAACTCGCGCCGGCGCCGTTGACGGAAACGGAAAAATAAAAGAAAGCCTTCTCCTCGTGCGGAGAAGGCTTTCTGCATGATGGACAGCGATTTTGGGAGGAAGTATGTTGCGAAAACGCGGATTTGAAATCATCAAGGCCTATAAGGAGGCGGGAATTTCCCTGCCGAAGCGGAAGACGGCGGCGAGCGCGGGGTACGATCTCGCGGCGGCGGAAGACTGCATTCTGGCGCAAGGCAGGGTGACGCTCGTGCCGACGGGGCTCAAGGCGTACATGCAAGAGGACGAGTACCTCGGGCTGCACATTCGCTCGGGGATTTCCCTCAAGCACCAGCTGATGCTCGTCAATGCGCAAGGTATTGTCGATGCGGATTACTATGACAATGCGGAGAACGAGGGGCATATCATGGTCGCTGTCCTGAACCTCGGGGCGGCGGATTTCCCTGTGGAAAAGGGTATGCGCATTGCACAGGGCATCTTCTACAAGTATCTCGTCGCGGATGACGATGCAGCGGGGAGGGGGGCGATGCGCACGGGCGGCTTCGGCTCGACGGGCGGCGTCTGAGCGCGGCGCTCAGCGCTCCTCCTGGAGCAGTTTTGCCGCTTCGTCCGCCGACGGGGTGACATAGAGCGTCTTCTGGTGCGTGAAGATGACGAAGCCCGGACGCGAGCCGGAAGGCTTCTTCACATAGCGTCGATATGTGTAGTCGACGGGCACGTTCGAGGAATCCTGCGCCTTGCTGAAGTGGGCGGCGAGGATGGCGGCATGGTGCAGACTCTCTTCGCTCGGCTCTTCGCCTGAGAGACGCAGGATGACGTGCGAGCCGGGGATGTCCTTGGCGTGCAGCCAAAGGTCGTCGGGCGCCGCCGTGCGGAAGGTCAGGCGGTCGTTCTGGTAGTTGTTCTTGCCGACGAGGATGCTCTTGCCGTCCTCGGTCATGAATTGGAAAGGAGCGGAAGGCTTGTCCTGCCGCTTTTTTCTTGCCTTCCTTGAGGAAGCCGCCTCGATGAGCTCTTCTTTGATCTCCTCGATCTCAGAGAGCGTGGAGGAAGCGGCGAGGGAGGTTTCGACGCTGGCAAGGTAGCGGATGTTCTCGCTGCACAGCGCGATCTGCTCGTCGAGGAGCTTCTGTGCGCGTTTGAGCTTGTCATACTTGTGGTAGAACGCCTGCATGTTCTGGTTGAGCGTCAGCCGTTGATCGAGCTTCAGCGTGATTTTCTCGCCCGTCTCGCTGTAGATGTCATCGACCGTCAGCGAAGCGTCCTCATGATCTTGGAAGAGATGTGCATACGTCATCAGATTGTCGCCGCGGATCTTGTAGTCTTCGGCGTTTTCCGCCTGGCGGAGCTCTTCTTTCAGAATGTCGAGCTTGTTTTCAGCGCGGGAAAGCTCGGTCTTGACGAATTTCTTCAAGCGGTCTTTCTCGGGCGGCGTGTACGCTCCCGCAAGAAGCGTGGCCTTTTCGAGCATGGCGCTGATGGTGGGGAAGGAGAGCGTCGCGTGCTCCGGCGGCAGATAGTGCAGCGGGAAGGGCGCGGTCGCGAGCACCTTGTTGTTCCTGTCGATGATGAGGCAGGGCGCGGCTTCCTCTTCCGTGCAGGCGGCAGAAACTTCGGCGAGGGCTTGGATGAGAGCATCCTTGTCCTTTGCGTCCAGATCGGCGCAGAGCATCTTCTCGGGCAAGCCGGCAGAGAAGATGACCTCGCGCGCACTTGCAGGACCAAAGCCGAGACAGCTGTTCAACAACCCCTTGAAGAGCGTCACGGCAGGCTCTTGGATCAGGCGCTCGATGACAGCGGCGGGAGCTGTCGTGCGCAGGTCGAGCTTTTCCTGTGCGGGCGGCGGCGCGTATTCGCGTGCGGGCAGGATGAGGCGCGTGCGGCTGTTCGCGCTGCCGACCTTCCGGAGCGCGTCGATGATGCGCCCGTCCTGCACGAGGATGATGTTGCTGTGCTTGCCGATGAGCTCGACGACGAGCGTCTTCGTGACGATCTTGGCGCCCGCCGCCAGGGAGTCGAAGTCGAAGACGATGATGCGGTCGAGTGCGTGCTGGCGGATGTCGGCGATGCGGCTTCCTTCGAGCTGCTTGCGCAGAACCATGCAGAAGAGCGGGGGTTCGGCAGGATTCTCGGGCGGTCTCTGCGCGAGGAAGACGGCGCTCGCCTGCGGGCTTGCCGCGATGTGCAGCAGGTGGTTCCGGCCCGGCTGGCGTATGCTCAGGAAGACGGAAGCCTTGCTCGGCTGCGTGATCTTGTCTATGCGTCCGCCCGTGAGAGCGTCGCGCAGCTCTTGGACAAGCGGTTGTGTGGAAAAAGCCATCAAGGCTCATGATCGTCACCTGTTCTTTCGTAAAAAGATGTTTACTGAAGTATATCATTGGAGAATGGCGCGGTCAATGCAGCTGACCGGACCTGAGCGAGAAAGAGCAGCCGACGGCGTCCTTGCGGGTGACGTCGGCTGCTCTTCGTGTCGTCTCGTTTTCAGCTTATATGGAATTTGCTTACGGCCTTTTGCAGATCCTGCGCTATATTCGCAAGCGTCGAGCTTGAGGCGGCGATTTCCCTGCATGGAAGCTGCCTGCTCCCGGGAGACGGCGGAGACATTTTCCGCCTCGTCCTGCACGGAATCGGATACGGACTTGAGTCTCTGCACGGAGGTTTCCATGCGGACGTTCTGCGTGTGGATCTGCTGCGTGCTCGCCAAGATGCCCGAGACCTTGTCGGAAAGCTCCTTGACGACGGCGGCGATGCGCTCGAAACGTGCGCTTGCCTGATGCACCTGCTCGACGCCTTCCGTGACGCGGTCCTTCTGATCCTGCATGACCTTGAAGGTCTCCTCGATGCGCTTGGAGTTGTCCGTGATCAAGGAGGTGATTTCCTGCGCGGCATGTTCGGACTGCTCGGCGAGCTTGCGGACTTCTTCCGCCACGACGGTGAAGCCGCGTCCCTGCTCGCCGGCGCGTGCCGCTTCGATCGCGGCGTTCAGCGCCGGGAGGTTCGTCTGGCCGGCGATGTTGGTGATCATCTCGACGATTTCGGAGATGCGCTTGGAGCTTTCGTAGAGGGCAGTGACGGCATCCGCCACCCCTTGGCGCTCTTGTCGAGAACCTGCATTCCATCGACCGCGACGACCGTGCCTTGCTGTCCTTCGGTCGTGGCTTCTTCCACGCGCTCCACGGCATGAGAGACGTCGTCGACGCCCGCGTTGATCTGATCCATGGCCTTGGTGATGTCGCTGACGGCTTCCAGAGAATCGTTGACGACCGCGGTCTGCTCCTGCGTGTCGTCGGTGATCTTGACGATGGCGGCTGACGCCTGCTGTGCGCCTTGCGCCGACTGGTCGGCGGAAGCCGTCAGCTCTTCCGAGGAAGCGGCGAGCTGCTCCGCTGTCTGCGCTGTCTGGTGGATGAGCGCCTGAAGTCCCTCGGTCATCCGGCAGAAGCTGTTGTGCAGGCTGCCGATCTCGTCCTGTCGATCGGTAGGCGTGAGCTTCGTCGAGAGGTCTCCTGTCGCCACTTTGGCGGCGATGGTCTCAAGCGTTTCGATGGGGCTGGAGATGGACTTGGCGATGACGTAGAGGATGCCGCCCATGAGCGCCAAGGCGAAGAGGGCGCACGCGAGCATCGTCCATTTGAGCGTGGCGATGTTGGCGAAGACTTCCTGCTGCGGCACGAAGATGATGAGATTCCATCCCGTGTCGCCGACCGGCTGCACGGCGTAGAACATGTCGACGCCCTGGAAGCTTCCCTCGAAGAAAAGCGGCTCTTTGGAAAGGTATGTATTCGCCTTTTCGGCGCCTTCATCCTGAATCCTGTCTTCGAGCTTCATCTGGGCGTGGTAGATGAAGTGGCCGTCCGCATCGAGCAGGAACGCCGCTCCCGTTTCGCCCATGTGGATGGCGGCGACTTTTTTCTCGATGCTGTCGAAGCGGATGTCGGCGGCCACGACGCCGAGAAGCTCGCCGTTTTTGCGCATGGCCTTGCTCAGGGTCATGACCTTGATCTTCGTGAAGTTGTCCACGTAGACGCTGGAAAGCTGCACGCCGTCATGTGCCGCGGCGCTCCGGTACCATTCGCGCGTCGTCGCGTCGAATTCGGATTTCGGCACGACGCCTTCCTCGCTGTCAAGGAAGTCGCGGTCGGGGAAGCCGATGAAAAGCGTATTGACGCCTTCGCGCTTCATGAAATTCTTTCCGACGGGAGCAAAGGCTTCGTTGGACGGCATACCGGTAGACCAGGCCTCCGTCAGTCCTTCGAGGACGTTGCGCTGCGCATCGACGAGTTCGACGATTTGTTCGGCTTCGAGCTGGGCGCGCACCATCATCTCGCGCTGCGTGGCTTCCTTCAGCAGCGTGCTTGCGTTCCAGTAGCTGAACACGGACACCGCGAGGAAGACGAGGCAGAAGGGAATTCCACGCCGAGCAGGGAGCTTTACTCGTAACTTCATGTTCACACCTCTTTTGCTTATTTTTATATTGTTTTAATATACTTAGAATTGTACCATATTATTCCCTGTGAAACAAGATGTGCGTCCTATAAAATAAATTTTTTGCAATCATTTGGCAGACGGAAACGAAGGGAAAAGGCATGACGATCTTAAAGAGCAGCACGGAGGTCATTGCTGATGACCGCACAAAAAGGCAATGATTTCCAGTTCGCGCGGTTCATCGCTGCGGCATGTCAATGGCGTGGCCGCGTGTCGTGCGCCTTTGGGTTGGATGTCCTATAGCGAAAGAAAGGGACGGATGCCGCAAAAAGCTCTTCGCCTGACGCTTGGGAGAAAAAAAGAAAGCCTGCCAAGGAAAAAACTTGACAGGGTGAATTGTCTTGCGTATAATAGCCTAGTCAGGGGGATTCCCCCAAAGCGTGTCGATTTGGCAGGAGGCCATGGATGAAAGCGGGTGAGATGATGCTCGAACGGTTCTTTCATCTGGCTGATATGCTCGATCTGTACGGAATGCTGCTCACGGAAAAGCAGCGTCGCTGCCCGGAGCTTCATCTCTTCGACGATTTCTCCCTTGCGGAGATTGGCGAAGCGCTTGGCGTATCGAGGCAGGCGGCCTATGATATGGTTCATCGCTCGGAGCAAGCGTTGGAAGGCTACGAGGAGAAGCTCGGACTCTTGCGGCGGCTTGCCGAAGAGCATGAAGAGCTTGCGGCGATTGCCAAAGCGCTTGGCGATCTGCGGACGGAGGACAACAGCGCCGCCGTCGATGCGATCTTGCAGCGCATAGAAAAACTGCTCGGAACGCAACGGGAGGTACAGCATGATATTTGAAAGCCTGGCAGATCGCCTGCAGCAGACGTTCAAGAAGCTGCGCGGCCATGGCAAGCTGACGGAGGACGATGTCAACGAGGCGATGCGCGAAGTGCGCATGGCGCTTCTGGAAGCCGACGTCAACTTCAAGGTCGTCAGGGACTTCGTCAAGCGGGTGAAGGAACGCGCTGTCGGACAGGATGTGCTCGATACTTTGACGCCCGCACAGGTCGTCGTCAAGATCGTCGACGAAGAGCTGACAGAGCTTATGGGCGGCACGCAGAGCCGCCTGAACATCTCGTCCGTGCCGCCGACGGTCATCATGATGGCGGGGCTGCAGGGCGCTGGCAAGACGACCTCGGCGGGCAAGCTCGGCCTCTCCCTCAAAAAGCAGGGGAAGAAACCGCTGCTCGTCGCCGCCGACATCTATCGACCCGCCGCCGTCAAGCAGCTCGAAGTCCTCGGCGGACAGCTCGGCATTCCCGTCTTTTCCATGCCGCAGGGCACGGACGCCGTGACGATCGCCAAAAGCTCGATCGATCATGCGCGTTCGCACCTCAACGACGTCGTGATCATCGATACCGCAGGCCGTCTGCACATCGACGAGACCCTCATGCAGGAGCTCAAGGACATCAAGGCGAACGTCAAGCCGCACGAGATCCTTCTCGTCGTCGACGCCATGACAGGTCAGGACGCCGTGAACGTGGCGGAGAGCTTCAACGCGGGACTCGGCCTCGACGGCGTCGTGCTCACGAAGCTCGACGGCGATGCGAGGGGCGGCGCGGCGCTCTCGGTCAAGGCGGTCACGGGCTGCCCGATCAAGTTCGTCGGCATGGGCGAGAAGCTCGAAGCGCTTGAGCCGTTCCACCCCGACCGCATGGCGTCGCGCATCCTCGGCATGGGCGACGTGCTCTCCCTCATCGAAAAGGCGCAGTCCACCTTCGATGCGGAAGAAGCGAAGAAGATGGAGAAGAAGCTGCGCAAGGCGGACTTCACGCTCGACGATTTCCTCGCGCAGATGCAGAAGGTTCGAAAGCTCGGCTCGTTCGAGCAGATCCTCGGCATGATCCCGGGCATGGGCGGACTCAAGAAGCAGCTGCAGGGACAGGGACATCGATCTCAACGGCAAGGAAGTGCGCCGCATCGAGGCGATCATCAAGTCCATGACGCCGAAGGAGCGCGCCGACACCTCCATCATCAACGGCAGCCGCCGCAAGCGCATCGCGCTCGGCAGCGGCACGCGCGTGCAGGATGTGAACAAGCTTCTGAAGCAGTTCAACGAGATGAAGAAGATGATGAAGCAGGTCAAGAAGATGCAGGGGAGCAAGAAGGGGAAGGGCTTCCCGGGTCTAGGCGGCATGAAGCTGCCGTTCATGCCTTGACCGGCTTTCCGGGCTTTGCGCACGTCGTCCGCCTCGCGGCCGGGTGCGTGCCCTCGCTTGAAAGACGATAGGGCTTTTTGGCAGATATCCCCTTTGAAGGAGGTGAAAACATGGCAGTAAAGATTCGTTTGACCCGCATGGGTGCGAAGAAGAACCCGTTCTACCGCATCGTCGTGGCGGATTCTCGTTCGCCGCGCGATGGTCGCTTCATCGAGATCCTCGGACATTACGACTCCACGAAGGAGCCCGCCGTCATCCAGGTCGATGAGGACAAGGCCGTCGATTGGATGAGCAAGGGCGCACAGCCGACGGACACCGTCCGCTCCCTCTTCAGCAAGAAGGGCATCATGGCGAAGTTCGATGAGAAGAAGCGCTCGAAAAACTGATCGAGACGAGGCGACGGGGACGGCGCATCATGGCCGCTCCCGCAGCTTCTCTTGAGAAAAGGGGCATCAACATGAAGGAAGTCGTTGAAATCATCGCCAAAGCGTTGGTCGATCATCCCGAGGATGTCGTCGTCGACGAAAAGCAGGAAGACCGTATGACATTGATCGAGCTTCATGTCGCTTCGGATGATATGGGGAAGGTGATCGGCAAGCGGGGCCGGATTGCGAAAGCGATCCGCACGGTTGCCAAGGCCGCCGGTACCCGCGAGAATAAAAAAGTCAAGGTTGACATCAATTAGTGAACTACGCGGCAGCATTCCCTTCGGGGGTTCTTGCCGCTATTTCTTTATGGATCACGGGGGCGGCACTGCCGATCCGTGCTTCTGGTCGGGAGGAGAGAGAATATGGACAGCATTCAGGTGAAGGTTCCCTGCACGGTCAAGGCGAAACTGACGGAAAAGCTCAAGAAGCGCATCATTGACGAGCTGGAGGACAGCTTGCAGAAGGTCGATCTTGAGCTTCAGCAGATGGGAATCGAGGAGAAGCGCATCGTTTCCGAGGCGGCGCAGCAGGACATTCAGCGTGCGCAGGCAGTGCGTCAGCACTTCGCCGTCGAGCGCCAGAAGCGCATGGACTTCAAGGAGCAGGCGGAGGCGAGGCTTGAGGAGACGAAGAAGCTTGCGATCGGCGCCGAAATCGTGCAGGGTACGCTGGAGCGCACGGCGGAGCTTCGGATCGGCTCGAATATGCGCGAGCTGATGAACGTCGAGGTCCTCGTCGAGGACGACAAGATCGTTGCGATCCGTGGCTGACGGGCGCGTCGTCATCGGGAAGGCGGGGGCGCCGCACGGCCTCAAGGGCGAGCTGCGCGTGATCCCGCTGACGGATTTTCCCGAGCGCTTCGAGTCCCTGCGCGAAGTGTTCATCGGCGAGCGCGTCTTCTGCGTCGAGCGCGTCCACTACCACCGCCAGTTCGTGCTGCTGACGCTCGCTGAGTGCAGATCGCGCGAGGCAGCGGCAAAGCTGACGGGCGAGCTTCTGCGCGTCCCGCGCGAGGCGGCTGCGCCGCTTGAGGAGGGCGAGTTCTACACGTTCGACATCATCGGGCTGGCAGCTCTCGACATGACGGGGGAAAGGCTCGGGGAAGTCACGAACGTCCTCAAGACGGGCAGCAACGACGTCTATGTGGTCAGAAAGGACGACGGCGCGGAGCTTCTCGTGCCGGCGCTCAAGAAGGTCGTGCGCGAGATCGATGTGGCGGGGGGGGTTCTGCGCGTCGATCTGCAGGAAGAGTTGGATGACCGTGCGGATTGACGTCGTGACGCTCTTTCCCGCGATGTTCGAAGCCGTCTTCGGCGAGAGCATCATCAAGCGCGCGCGGGAGAAGGGGCTGCTCGATATACGCTTGACGCAGCTGCGGGACTTCGCCTTCGACAAGCACAGGCAGGTCGATGATTCTCCGTTCGGCGGCGGCAGCGGCATGGTCGCTGAAGCCGGAGCCGATGTTCCGCGCCGTGCGCTCGATCCTCGCGAACAGCACGGCGCACAGGCCGCGCATCGTGCTCCTCTGCCCCAGCGGTGCGACCTTCACGCAGGCGAAGGCGAAGGAGCTGGCAGCCGAGGAGCAGCTGATCTTCCTCTCCGGCCATTACGAGGGATTCGATGCGCGCATCCATGCGCATCTGGCAGACGAGACGGTTTCCATTGGAGATTTCGTGCTGACGGGCGGAGAGCTGCCCGCGATGGTCGTCATCGATGCTGTGGCGCGCATGATCCCGGGCGTCCTCGGATCGGAGGAGTCGGCGCCGACGGACTCCTTCTATGACGGACTCCTGGAGTTTCCGCAGTACACGAGGCCGCGCATGTTCGAGGGCATGGCTGTGCCCGCAGTGCTGCTGTCGGGCGACCATGCGAAGATTCGCGCCCGGCGGCGCAGGGAATCTTTGCGCACGACGCACGCGAGACGCCCCGAGCTTCTGCAGGGCGTGCGCCTGACAGCGGAGGAAGAACGCTTTTTGGCGGAGCTTGCAGCGCAGGACGAGAATTATGAGAAAGATTAGCCTGGTCTGAAGAAAGTTTTGACGGAACTTCCTTTCTTTGCTATAATGGTTTCCGTGAGAAAATCATATTTTCTGTGAGGTGGCGTCTATTGAGAAAAAAATGATGATTTTTTTCGTCCATTCTTTGTCTCTATGTCCTCTTGATGAGCACGACGGCGTTTGCCGGCGGCTTTCTCGTCAAGGAAGGCATGAGGGGCGACAGCGTGCTTGCCGTGCAGAAACTCTTGATTGCGCACGGCTATCTTGCCGACGGAGAAGCCGATGGCGTATGCGGCAAGAAGACGACGGCAGCCATCACGAAGTTCCAGCAGGAAAACGGCTTGGACGCTGACGGCATCTGCGGGCGCATGACGTACAAGGCGCTCTCGGGCGGCGAGGAACCTCCTGCTGTCGCTGCTCCTGTCGCTGAACAGCATTCCGAGCATCCCTGAACAGCCTGTGAGCCGGGGCGGCGGACGATCCCTGCTCGTTGCGGCGACGGCCTACAGCCGCTTCGATCCCGGTCTCTCCAATCATACGGCGAGCGGGACCTTGGTCAGGAAAGGCGTGATCGCTGTCGATCCTGCGGTCATCCCGATGGGCACGCGCGTCTTCATCCCGGGCTATGGCGAGGCGGTCGCCGAGGACATCGGCTCTGCGATTCGAGGCAACACGATCGACATCGCCTTCGATACGGCGGAAGAAGCGATTCAGTTTGGCCGCAAGACCATCGAGATCTTCATCATGGATTGAGATGCGGCTGGTATCTGCGGCAGCGGCTGCCGAAAGGCAGCGAGGGAAGCAGGCTTTCGGCGCGAAAGATTCGCGCCGAAAGCCTGTTTCGATTGGAGGCGGATATTTTGCGAAGGGCGGAAGTCTTTGTCAACATTCCCGTGAAAAGCATAGCGAAAGCGTACAGCTATGCCGTGCCCGACGCGCTGTCCTTCCCGGCGGCGGGGTGGCGCGTGCTCGTGCCCTTCGGCGGGCGGAGCGTCGAGGGATTCGTCGTCGCCGTCCATGAGGAGGCAGGCGGCCGGCGGGGATATGAATTGAAAGAGGTCATCGCCGCCGTCGATGAGGAGGCGTGGTTTACGCCCGAGATGATGGAGACGGCGCTCTGGATCGCGGACTTCTACCTTTGCTCGCCCGCCGAGGCGATGCGTCTCTTCATGCCGGGCAAGAGCGGCTTGAAGATCGAGACTGAGTATGAAGCGGAGACGGGCGCTTCGACCTCCTTGACGGGGGCGGCGCTGCAGGTCGTTCGCTGTCTGCACGAGAACGGCGTCATGCAGCTTTCGTCCCTGCGGAAGGCGCTTCCCGCGCTCGCCGCAGAGCTGCCGTCCCTGCTGGCGAAGCTCGTGCAGCAGAAGCAGGTGAAGAAGCTCTATCGGGCGAAGAAGCGCGACAAGGCGCGTTATGAACACGTCCTGTCGCTCGCGCGTCCGCTCGACGCTTCTGTGCTCGCGCGCTATCGAAGATGCCGCGCACAGAAGCGCTTGCTGGAACTTCTTGCCGCAGAGGGCGCGAAGACGGACGCCGCCCTGCGCGAGGCGGGTATTTCCTCCGCTGTCCTGCGGGCGGCGCTGCAGGCGGGCGATGTGAAGAGCGAGAGGCGGCGCGTCCTGCGCGACAGCTACGATGGCATGGCGGGGAGCCTTTGGCGGCGCGGCCTTGACTGCGGAGCAGCAGGCTGCGGTCGAAGCCGTGCGCCCGTATATCGAGCGGGGCGAACATCGCGGCTTCTTGCTGCAGGGCGTGACGGGCAGCGGCAAGACGCTGGTGTACATCGAGGCGGCAGCCCTCGTGCGCAAGGAAGGGCGCAAGGTCATCGTGCTCGTGCCGGAAATCGCCCTGACGAGCCAGATCGTCCTCGCGTTCAAAAAGGCGTTTCCCGAGGATATCGTCGTCATGCACAGCCAGCTCTCCCTCGCCGAGCGGAACGACGCGATCTTCCGCGTGCGGCGCGGCGAAGCGTGTATCGTCATCGGCGCACGGTCGGCGCTCTTCACGCCTATCGAGGAGGTGGGGCTGATCATCCTCGACGAGGAGCAGGACATGTCCTACAAGCAGGACGAAGCGCCGCGCTATCATGCGCGTCCCATCGCGGAGGCGATGGCGAAGCTCTTTGGCGCCGTGCTGCTCCTCGGCAGCGCGACGCCGTCGCTGGAGAGTGCGCATCGCGCACGCTGCGGCGAGCTCACGCTGCTTTCCATGCCCAAGCGCATCGGCGCGAGACCGCTGCCGCAGGTCGAGTGCGTCGACATGCGCGAGGAGCTGCACCGCGGCAATCGCAGCATCCTCTCCGCGCGGCTCAGGCAGCTCATCGAGGAGACGGTGGCGAAGAAGGAGCAGGTCATCCTCATGCTGAACCGCCGGGGCTTCTCGACCTTCGTCATGTGCCGCTCGTGCGGCGCCGTCGTCCGATGCCCCGCGTGCTCCCCTGCCGCTCGTCTACCACCGAAGCGGCAAGCTCCTGTGCCATCACTGCGACATCGGGCAGGATACGCCTCTCCTGTGCCCCGAATGTGCGAGTCCCTACATCAAATACTTCGGTTCGGGGACGGAGAAGCTGGAGATGGAGCTGAAGTCGCTCGTGCCAGCGGCGCGTGTCGTGCGCATGGATCGGGACACGACGGCGCGGAAGTTCGCCCATCAGGAAATTCTCGCGGCGTTCCGCGAGAAGAAGTATGACATCCTGCTCGGCACGCAGATGGTCGCCAAGGGGCACGACATCCCGGGCGTCACGGCTGTCGGCATCCTCAGCGCGGACGCGAGTCTCAACATGCCCGACTTCCGCGCGGCGGAACGCTGCTTCATGCTCATCACGCAGACGGCGGGACGCGCAGGAAGGGGCGAAGCCCCGGGGAAGGTCGTCGTGCAGGCCTACAGCCCGGAGCACTATGCCGTCCAGGCAGCGCTCAAGCAGGATTACGAGGCGTTCTATCGGCAGGAGGTCGCCATGCGCGAGCAGCTCTTCTATCCGCCGTTCAGCCGTCTCGTGAAGATCATCGTGCAGCACGAGAGGGAAGAGGCAGCGCGCCAGGAAGCGTGCCGCATACAGGAGAAGTTCCTCGTCGCCTTCGGCGGCCGGGAAGGCAGGCAGATCATCGGCCCTGCACCGGCGCTGATCGCCGAGCTGCGCGGCGTGCATCGCTTCGTGCTGCTGATCAAGACGGCGGATCTCGATGACGTCAGGGAATTCCTGCGCGGCGAAGGGCTGGCGACGAGGAACGACGTGCTCATCGACGTCGATCCGATCATGACGATGTGAGGAAAAAAATCTTGCAAAAGGTCGAAAGAACCTGTATACTGTATATCCAAGCTGGAAGCGTGCGAACGCCTTTTCCAGCTGGCGCTTCATGTGCAAGCCAACGGGGACGTAAAGGTTTCGACGGGGGTAGATGGCGCATGGGCAGCGAGCCGGGGGGTCACCATCCCGTCAGCAAGGTGAAACTTTTATTTAAACATAAAAGCAAACGAAGACTACGCTCTGGCGGCTTTAACGCCAGCCTCTTTCCGCTTGGCTCCCGCCTGAGCGGACAAGAGGACAAACGCGGGATACCTGAGAGCTGATTTCCGCAGGCTCGAAAGGGAAACTTTTGTGGAATCGGATGACAGAAGCCTGTCTGCGGGCGTCTTGATTCTTAAAGCAAAACACAGACTGCGCTCGGAGAAACCCATGAGACAATGCTTTCGGACAGGAGTTCGATTCTCCTCGTCTCCACCAGAAGAGGAGGCGTTGAACTTTGTTTCATGAGAAATGAGTTGGCGCTTGTTTATAGATTCGAGGACTGCTAATGCAGCCCTCGGTTTTTTTGTTTGCAAGCAAAGCGAGACTTCAAGAACAATGAGAGAGCGTGTGCCTCGCTTGCGCCTTCACGCTCCTCGCGCACGAAGAAGGAAGACAAAGCACAGGGAAAAAGCGGAGGTGTTCAAGGGTGTTTTTTTCATTTCGGATTTGATTCTTTACACAACGGTTGGGTCAAAATATCCGCTCATTTATGAGGGGAGTTGATACTTTGCATGTGTCCTTGATACAGAACGCTTTTTAACCATGAGATGAGTCGAACGGATGGCAGGCGAGTGATGAGATATACGCAGGATGCCTATGATGTGAACAGAGCCGTATACAAGACGGATAGCGAGCAGTTCGAATAAAAAAATAGTTTCTTTTGCATAAAACTTATACAAGAATTATTGAATGATTGTGGTTTTTACAAGTATAATCGTTGATATATGAGTCGAATTGAGGGGCTATATGACTGGTGTAGAAAAGCGCGTGTCAGTTTCCATTTCATTAACAGATGCCGAGAAGGAAGAATTGGCTACAGCTGCTAAGAATTACGGTTTGTCGTTATCAGCTTTTTGCGTCTTGCAGCAAAGGAGTACGTGACAAATCATGCCGTAAAAAGAAATTGATGAGGATAAGTGCGAATGGGTCAAGAAATAACAAGAAGTGTGTTGAGGTATTTTGACAGCGAAGGCAAAGCTCCGCTGCTTTTGCGAGGCGAAGCGAAAGAAGTGTTGACTGATATACCAGCCAATAGCATTGATGTTGTTATTACCTCACCGCCGTACTATATGAAACGTGAATATTTGGGTGGAGGAATAGGTCTCGAAGAAAGCTTTGAAGAGTACGTGAATAGTCTGATAGCAATCTGTAAAGAAGTTTATAGGGTTCTAAAGCCTATCGGGTCTTTTTGGTTGAACCTTGGAGACTCGTACCAAGATAAAAGATTGCTTTTGATTCCACAGCGCGTGGCAATTCGTCTTATGGACGAAGTCGGATTTGTTCTGAGAAATCAGGTTGTTTGGAATAAATTGAAGGGGGCGCCCGATAACGCCAACGACAAGTTGAGAACACTTTGGGAACCTGTGTTTTTCTTTACCAAAGAGCCAAAGGGTTATTTCTATGATGTAGATGCGGTGAGAAAGACACCGAGGAAGGCACTGAGCGTTAAGCATGGTGCCGTAGTCTCTGCTACTGGTGTTTCTGGTGTTAGATATAAGCGAAAGATTGAGCTGTCGACGGAATTAAGTGATTCCGAGAAGAAGGCGGCATTTATCGCTTTTGGAGGATATGCTTCATCAGGTCGAAATCGGCAATGTGCCAGATTTCCGCATGGTAATTCGTGGAGCAACTCGTTCAACTCATGGCGATTCAACCAAGTTATCTGGTAGAGCTAAAGAGTTGGCTGAGAAGGGCTTCTACTTTTTGAAGTATAGCAACAAGGGTGCCAAGATTTCAGATGTGTGGGATATCGTTCCTGAAGATTCACAAGGAAGAAAATTCCATTATGCGCCGTATCCAGAGGATTTGGTCAAGAATCCGATTGCACTTTGTTGCCCACCCGACGGCATCGTACTTGACCCATTTGTTGGCACCGGTACGACATGCAAGGTTGCCCAGGATATGGGTTACAAGTCGGTTGGAATCGATTTGTCCGTGGAATACTTGGAGATTGCAAGAAGGAGGTGTTCTGGTGAGCAAAGTCAATGAAATGTTCGGATTATATGTGAATGGACTTGAATTTCCTGATTTAGACGAAGTGCTTAGATGTCAAGAATGCCCGTTCAAGAACGGTGCCAAGTGCTATAAAACCCGTAAAAGCGACCCGGGCACAGCTATTGGCACGTGCAGTCTTTGTTTTGACAAAGTAAAACAGCCCATCCTGATTTGCCCTGAGCCATTGACACGAGATGGTAAGGTGTTTACGGATTGTCTTCAGTTTATTACAAACTCCATACCTGGAGCAGAGCTGTATCTAGTGCCAGAGATAAAGATGGGTGTGGGTCGTATTGACTATGTCCTGGCTGCTGTAAGGGATGGCAAACCCGTTGATTTTGTTGCAATAGAGTTACAGACTTTAGATACCACAGGTTCTATCTGGAATGAGCGTCAAGAACTTCTCAAGACACATGGCTATGATGTTGAGGATGGTGCCGCAAGGTCAAAAGGCGCGTCTCTGAACTGGAAGATGACTGCAAAGACGATTCTTGTTCAGCTATTACAGAAATCCCAGTTGTTTGCTCGCATGAATAGAAATCTTGTTCTGGTATGCCAGACGCCTCTATATCAATATATGCAGGACACCTTCAATTTTGAAGGCGTCAGAAACGCTGATTTACGCGATGTTCTTCACTTCCATATGTACGATTACAAACCTAACGCTGATGACGACGCAATGACTTTGACGCTTAATGCCATGAGGAGTGCAAGTTTAGAAATAGTGGAAAGCATAATGGGTCAAAATATTGCTACGGATAAGGCTTTGGAAGAAATCAACAGCGTAATCATGAATCGCTTGAAGCCTAAATATTTGTTCAGCCCTTTGGTATCATGCGCAGGGAATAAGTAATGGTTAAGTCAAACAGCGCCGCTGACATAAAGAAAGAGCCGCCTGCGGAGTTTTTCCGCAGGCGGCTCTTTTCAGTTGAGGCTTGACTTCGCTTCCATCATGCGGAAGAAGTCGGGGATCCCATCGGGCGATGGAAGTAGAAGCCCTGGATATAGTCGCAGCCCGCTTCGATGACGGTCTGAAGCTCCTGCTCCGTCTCCACGCCTTCGACGCAGACTTTCTTGCCGAACTTGTGGCAGGAGTAGACGATGCTCGATATGAAGTCGCTGCTGTTCTTCGAGTATGCCATCTCCTTCATCAGGCTTCGGTCGAGCTTCACGATGTCGGACGGGTGCTTCAAGAGCAGTTCCAACGAGGAGTAGCCCGTGCCGAAGTCGTCGAGGGCGAGACGGATGCCGAGCTCGCGGCACGTCTCGATGAAGGTCTGCAAGGTGGCGGGGCTTTCGTTGTAGTTCGTCTCCGTCAGCTCGGCGACGAGGTGCTTGCCCTCCATCTCGTGGCGATCGAGCGTCTCGCGCATGAAGGGCAGGAACTCGGGGTCAAGCACCTGATGGTAGCTGACGTTGAAGTTCAGGGAAAAATCGGGGTTCGTGCGGTGTATGCGCTTGGCGTGGATGACCGCCTGCTCGAAGACCCAGCGTCCGACGGCGCGGATCTGCTGGCTGCGTTCGAGGATGGGGATGAAGACGCCCGGCGAGATGTTCGTTCCCTCATGCGACCAGCGGCACAGAAGCTCGCCGCTGACGATGCCGAAGCCGTCGGCGGCGACCGTCGGCTGTATGACCGTGCGGAAGTTGGCGCAGCCGCGCTCGACATCCTCGTTGATGGCGAGAAGGAAGCGGCTGAGGTTCTTGCGTGTCTCGATATTCTGCGGGGAAAAGACGACGTAGGGTTCGTCCAGCGTTTCCTTCGCCAGATCCAAGAGGCTCAGCATGTTGGCGATGATCTCCGCAGTCGGCGTGTCGCTCGGAATGTCCTCCATGAGAGCGAGGGAAGAAGGCGCCTGCACGGCGAGTCCGTGGTTGGCATAGAGGTCGCGAACCGTCTGGCTGATGAAGTCGAGGATCGTCTTCGGATCTTCCGCGATGTCGGGCGGCAGGATGGCGAGGAAGCGCAGGCCGTCGAGCCGGTAGATCAGAAGGCTGTCGCGGAAGCGGTTCATCAGCCCCGCCGCAATGCCCTTGAGGAGCGCGTCGGAAAGGCTCCTGCCGTGCATTTCGTTGATCTCGCGGAAGTTGTTCAGGCGGAAGCCGATGAGGGAGAATGCGGAATGCGCCTTCTGCATCTCCTGCAGCTTGATTTCCGCGCCCTTCTCGCGCGCGAATCCCGTGGTGGGATCGATGACGAATTCCGTGGCGAGTCGCGTGACGCTGCCGGAGATGAACAGCGGCTTCTCGTGCGACGGATCCCACTTCAGGATGCCGCTGCAGCGAACCCAAAACTCGTTTCCGTGCGATCCGTCACACGGTAGCGCAGATCGTGGATGGTGCGCTTGTCATCGAGGAGGTTGGCGAGAGACGCACGGTAGGCTACGAGATCGTCGGGGTGGCGGATATGCTTTTCCCATTCGGCGAGGAGGTTCTTGATGATGTTGCTCTCGAAGCCGAAGGCGTCGCGCGCCTGATCGTTGATGTAGAAGAGGTTCGACTGCAAGTCGCCGAAGTAGACGTACTGGTCGGCAAGCTCGATCGAGTCGAGGAAGCTCGGGAAGTCGAAGAAGTTCTCCCGCAGGAAGGTGGAGAGAGCGCCCTTGTCCGCATCGGCGTCGATTTCGGCGGCGACGCCGCCCGCACTGCGCAGGATGTCCCTCATGCGGAAGATGCGCGCGACGAAGCGCCCGGCAAGATAGAGCGCCGCCGTGATGTCATGCGCGTCGTTCCAGTCGGGCACGTCGGAGACGATGAATCCCATCGGATCGCCGTTCTTGAAGAGTGGGACGGCAGCGAGGGACGGAAGGTCGAGCGAGGCGAAGCAGCGACTGGCGAGGGGATGCCGGGAAGCGAAAGCCTGCGTATCCCGGAAGAGGACGTGCCTGCCGTTCATCAGGCTGTCGTTCAGCAAGGCGAGGGTCTCGCGCACCAGTTCCTCCTCGGGACGCTGGTAGGGCTTTGTGTCCTCGGCACCCCATGTGTAGGCAGGAGTGTAGCGGCCATCTCTGTACTCGAAAAAGAGGATGCGGCGCAGAGAGAATATGCCGCCCATATACTCGAAGAGCGAGAGGATGCCTTCGTCGGATTCTTCCGTATCGACAATTTTTTTCAAGAACGCTGTGGAAATGCTGCGTTTCTCACAGAATTCGTCAAGCCACTCTGAAACGGAGTCCATGATTTCCTCCCAATACTTTAATAAAGTCTAATCCACGGCAACTATTATACATGATTTTTTTCCCTATTCGTCTATCCTAGCAGGAGAAAAAGTTTTTATTTTCTGAAATTCTTTTCGGGGGAATGTCGTTTTCCATCAAGGGTCGGCGAATATCGAGAGATGTTCTCATGGTTTTTCTAAGACATAAGACTTAGCGGCGCGATTCATCGGCCGATCGGCAAAGCGTCTGCAGAATCGTCTTGCGACGTTCCCCAAAACGGCTTTTGATACATCGCTTCAGCCTTGAGGAAGCTGCTTGGAAAACATGCAGGGAAAATTTTTCCATAAATCTTTCCTTGTTTGAATTTAAGGATTGACTAATGGAAGAAAAGCGGGTATCATGGGACTATAAATCTATGCTAAAGGACGTTTCGGGGGAATGACCTCGCTGGTGCTAGGAGGAGATCGATATGTTCGACGGGAAGGGATCGAAGAGCTGGAGAACGCTTTCTCTGGCAGTTGCGCTGTACGTTGGAGGAGGACAGCTGCCCTTCGGGCATGTGTTTGCGGCTGATGTGACGGGCGGGGATGTGGAGTATCATGCGGGCGACACGCTGCCCGCCGACCCGATCGCAGGCGGAGCGATTACGAATGTTGCTGATACTGGGAATGTGCATCATAATAAGCTGACCATCGATGGGATGAACATCTTTGGTCGTACCATGTACGGCGGGTACACGCAGTCCATGACAGGAGACTCGACGGGCAACGAGGTTATTCTGAGGAATATTCCGGCACCTGGTGGGCCAGGAGCTTTTGACGTATATGGCGGATGGTCGAAGAACGGGAAGGCGACGGGCAATACCATCACGCTGGAGGGGTCAGGCGGGTATAGCACGGGATATGGCATGTATTATTATGCCAGCCTACACGGTGGATACAGCGGCACGACGGGGGCAACGACAGCGGACAACACAGCGGGCAATACGCTGAAAGTGACGGCGAAGGCCAGTGGAGCCGGATCGGTCGAGAACTTCGAGAATTTAAAGTTTGTCCTTGGGGATAATGTTGCTTCCGGCGATACGATGCTCTATATACGGAACAGTATGCAGAACTTCGATTGGACGAAGATCACGGTAGACAATGCATCGACGTGGGGCGCTGGAAAGAATGGGACACAGCATGTGACCCTATACAAGGGGCCTGGGATTGCGCTGAGCAACTATGGTACATCCCCAGTCAACGGGACTTCGGGTGACTATGAGTACGGAATAACGACCAATACGACGACGCCGACAGTGGCGACAGTTGCGGCGACTGAGATATACTTTGACCGCAATAAGTTCAAGAATTCGCATGTGACGTATAACGATAAGACGCCACAGGCGGATGATGAGAAGAACGGGATCTATCATACGCTGCCTCCGACGCCGGGGGTATATTCCGGTGCAATCTATGCGGGCACATCGACGCTTGGGAATACGACAAAGGACAATGTGCTGACCATCGATGGAATGAACATCTTTGGTCGTACCATGTACGGCGGGTATACGCAGTCCGTGGCGGGAGATTCGACAGGCAACGAGGTCATTCTGAAGAATATTTCGCCGAGTATGACCGGTGCCTTCGACGTATATGGCGGATGGTCGAAGAACGGGAAGGCGACGGGCAATACCATCACGCTGGAGGGCTCAGGCGGGTATAGCACGGGATATGGCATGTACGGTTATGCCAACCTATACGGTGGATACAGCGGCAAGGCGGGGGCAACGACAGCGGACAACACAGCGGGCAATACGCTGAAGGTGACGGCGAAGGACAGCGGTGCCTATGGTATTTCCAACTTCGAGAAGATGAAGTTTGTCCTTGGAGATAATGTTGCTTCTGGCGATACGATGCTTTATGTTCGCAGCTTCGGGCAGAACTTTGATTGGACGAAGATCACGGTAGACAATGCATCGACATGGGGCGCCGGAAAGAATGGGACACAGCATGTAACCCTATACAAGGGGCCTGTGATTTCGCTGAACAACTATGGTACATCTTCGGTCAACGGGACTTCGGGTGACTATGAGTATGGAATAACGACCAATACGACGACGCCGACAGTGGCGACAGTTGCGGCGAGTGAGATCTACTTTGATCGGAACAAGTTCCAGAACTCGCATGTGACGTATAACGATAAGACGCCACAGGCAGATGATGAGAAAAATGGCATCTATCATACGCTGCCGTTGGCGACGGGGGTATATTCCGGCGCAATTTATGCGGGGACGTCAACGCTCGGCAACACGACAAAGGCCAATGTGCTGACCATCGATGGAATGAACATCTTTGGTCGTACCATGTACGGCGGGTACACGCAGTCCATGACAGGAGATTCGACAGGCAACGAGGTCATTCTGAAGAATATTTCGTCGAGTATGACCGGTGCCTTCTACGTATATGGCGGATGGTCGAAGAACGGGAAGGCGACGGGCAATACCATCACGCTGGAGGGCTCAGGCGGGTATAGCACGGGATATGGCATGTACGGTTATGCCAACCTATACGGTGGATACAGCGGCAAGGCGGGAGCAACGACAGCGGACAACACAGCGGGCAATACGTTGAAGGTGACGGCGAAGGACAGCGGTGCCTATGGTATTTTCAACTTCGAGAAGATGAAGTTTGTCCTTGGAGATAATGTTGCTTCCGGCGATACGATGCTTTATGTTCGCAGCTTCGGGCAGGACTTCGATTGGACGAAGATCACGGTAGACAATGCATCGATGTGGGGCGCCGGAAAGAATGGGACACAGCATGTAACCCTATACAAGGGGCCTGTGATTTCGCTGAACAACTATGGTACATCTTCGGTCAACGGGACTTCGGGTGACTATGAGTATGGAATAACGACCAATACGACGACGCCGACAGTGGCGACAGTTGCGGCGAGTGAGATCTACTTTGATCGGAACAAGTTCCAGAACTCGCATGTGACGTATAACGATAAGACGCCACAGGCAGATGATGAGAAAAATGGCATCTATCATACGCTGCCTCCGACACCAGGGGTATATTCTGGTGCGATCTATGCGGGGACATCAACGCTCGGCAACACGACAAAGGCCAATGTGCTGACCATCGATGGAATGAACATCTTTGGTCGTACCATGTACGGCGGGTACACGCAGTCCATGACAGGAGATTCGACAGGCAACGAGGTCATTCTGAAGAATATTTCGCCGAGTACGACTGGTGCCTTCTACGTATATGGCGGATGGTCGAAGAACGGGAAGGCGACGGGCAATACCATCACGCTGGAGGGCTCAGGCGGGTATAGCACGGGATATGGCATGTACGGTTATGCCAACCTATACGGTGGATACAGCGGCAAGGCGGGGGCAACGACAGCGGACAACACAGCGGGCAATACGCTGAAGGTGACGGCGAAGGACAGCGGTGCCTATGGTATTTCCAACTTCGAGAAGATGAAGTTTGTCCTTGGAGATAATGTTGCTTCTGGCGATACGATGCTTTATGTTCGCAGCTTCGGGCAGAACTTTGATTGGACGAAGATCACGGTAGACAATGCATCGACATGGGGCGCCGGAAAGAATGGGACACAGCATGTGACCTTATACAAGGGTCCTGGAATTGCGCTGAGCAACTATGGGACATCTTCGGTCAACGGGACTTCGGGTGACTATGAGTATGGGATAACGTCGAATGAGACGCTGACTGCCACGACGCCGACGGCAACGACAGTTGCGGCGAGTGAGATCTACTTTGATCGGAACAAGTTCCAGAACTCGCATGTGACGTATAACGATAAGACGCCACAGGCAGATGATGAGAAAAATGGCATCTATCATACGCTGCCTCCGACACCAGGGGTATATTCTGGTGCGATCTATGCGGGGACATCAACGCTCGGCAACACGACAAAGGCCAATGTGCTGACCATCGATGGAATGAACATCTTTGGTCGTACCATGTACGGCGGGTACACGCAGTCCATGACAGGAGATTCGACAGGCAACGAGGTCATTCTGAAGAATATTTCGCCGAGTACGACTGGTGCCTTCTACGTATATGGCGGATGGTCGAAGAACGGGAAGGCGACGGGCAATACCATCACGCTGGAGGGCTCAGGCGGGTATAGCACGGGATATGGCATGTACGGTTATGCCAACCTATACGGTGGATACAGCGGCAAGGCGGGGGCAACGACAGCGGACAACACAGCGGGCAATACGTTGAAGGTGACGGCGAAGGACAGCGGTGCCTATGGTATTTTCAACTTCGAGAAGATGAAGTTTGTCCTTGGAGATAATGTTGCTTCCGGCGATACGATGCTTTATGTTCGCAGCTTCGGGCAGGACTTCGATTGGACGAAGATCACGGTAGACAATGCATCGACGTGGGGCGCCGGAAAGAACGGGGCACAGCATGTAACCCTATACAAGGGTCCTGGGATTTACCTGAGCAACTATGGGACATCCCCGGTCAACGGGACTTCGGGTGATTATGAGTATGGAATAACGTCGAATACGACGACGCCGACAGTGGCGACGGTTGCGGCGACTGAGATATACTTTGACCGGAACAAATTCCGCAACTCAAAGATTACCTATACGACTGATGCTCCGGTTGCCGGTGAGAAGAATACGTTTCACACGCTCCCTGCAACGACAGCACCGTATTGGGGGGCGCTCATCGCAGGCGTATCCATTTTTGGCAACACACCGACGGGCAATGTACTGACTGTGAAAGGCTTTGCTGTCGATAACCGCAAGCTCTACGGCGGATATGCATCATCGGGGACAGGGGATGCAACAGGAAACGAGGTTGTCATCGATCATACGACATCGTCCAGCAACTATTCTAATGTTTATGGTGGCTTTTCTGAGAAGGGCAATGCCACAGGAAATACGGTGACGCTTGCAGGCGGCGATAACACGAATGGAACGACATGGAAAAACACATATATGCACCTTTATGGTGGAGATGGAAATCCTGCGGCGGGAAGTAAAGACTATAAGACGGGGAATGTACTGCAGGTTAAGGGAAAGGGAAACGATGCCTACACGATTAACAATTTCGAAAACATGAAGTTCGTCCTTGGTGCAGGAATCGGTTCTGGTGACATAATGCTGTCGGTTTACACGCATCAAGCTGCGCAGACATTTGACTGGAAGAGAGTCACGGTTGGCGGCATCTCAGACTGGGTGAATTCTCTTCCGGCAGGCACTAATGCACCAACACTTACTCTGTACAATGGCTTAGGTGCCCCACTTACGTTGACGAACTATGCGCCATCGCTGTTGGGGAACTCCGGTAACTACGAGTTCGGTACGTTTGCAAACGGCACGCTCGCATCGGGGACGATGACGAATGCAACACAGATCAAGCTCGCGGGCAATAAGTTCCAGAACGTGACGTCGCCTGTGGTGGATGCTGCGACATCGTCGGTGCACGGTGGCTATTCGTCCTATGGCAATACGACGAATACGAATGTGATCACGGTGAATTCCGGCGCGTATACAAATGTGCGTGCAGGCTATACGGATGCGGTCAAGGGCGGCTCGGACAAGAACGAGCTGACGTTTACAGGCACGGCGTCAGCGACGAATCTCTACGGCGGCTATACGACGGGCACGAGTGCCTCAGCCGCCGACCTCAAGACGGATGCAGCCGCAAAAGCCGACGCGAAGGACAACACCGTCAATATCAGCGGCGGCACGGTCAATGCAAACGGCAAGATTGCGGGCGGCTATATCGCGCAGAATACGACGCTTGCTACGCCTGCGGCGTCAGCAGGCAATGCCTCGGGCAACACCATCAACATCACGGGCGGCACGTTCGGCGGCAATACCGTCATTTACGGCGGCTACACCGAGGGCACGGGCAAGGCGACGGGCAACACTGTGAATCTCAAGGCGGACAGCCTTGCGATGGGCGGCGCGTTCCTCTATGGCGGCGGTTCGAGCGGCTCTGCGTCCGACGTCACGTCGGACAACACGCTGAACGTCGCAGGGAAAGATATCACCGTGCGGGGCGTGGCGAATTTCGCGAAGATGAATTTTGACGTTTCGAATCGCACGGCTGGCGACACGCTGCTCAAGGTCACGGGCGGCGCGACGGGCGGCCTTGACTGGGCGGGCGTCGAGGTCACGCCGAAGGACTTTGCCTTCACGCCGAAGACTTACGAGAAGCGTCTCTTTACCCTCATGGAGAATGCCGCCGGCATCAGCTTCATGCAGGGGACGACGAATACATACAATCCGATCGGCGCGAAGGAGCGCACGAACGGCGACTTTGAGTACGTCATCGACACGGACAACCACACGGTCAATGCCGCGAAGTACGTCTATGTGGACGGCTTCCAGTTCAAGAACAATCAGGCGGCGAAGTTCGAGACGGCGGACGGGACGAAGGATGCCGCATGGGCAGGACGCACCGCCGTCGGCAACAAGGTCGAAAAGAACACGCTCACCGTCACGGGTGGGTCTCTTAAGAATGCCTACGGCGGTCTCGTCGAGAATACCAAGCGCGACAAGACGACGGGACAGCCCCTGACGACAGGCGATGCCGACGGAAATACGCTCATCCTCAAGAAGGACGGGGCGAACCCTGTGCCGACGATTACGGGGACGGGCGCGGGCAATGCCTACGGCGCGGAGGTGCGGACGAAGGACGGAAACGCGACGAACAACAAAGCGATCCTCTCGGCAGGCTCTGTCGCGGGCAGCGTCTACGGCGGCGCGGTCACGGCGACGGGAGCGACGGGAAAGGCGACGGGCAACAGCGTCACCATCACGGGCGATGCGACGGTCGGCGGCGATGTCTACGGCGGCTTCGCGGCCGGCACGGGCGCGACCACGGGCAACACGGTGAACCTCGGCGACGGCACGGCGGCGGGCAAGATCACGCTCGCCGCCGGCACGGCGAGCGTCATGGGCACGGTCTACGGCGGCAGCGGGGCGACGTCCACGAACAACGTCCTGAACGTCAACGGCAATTCCACCGTGGGGAACATCCTGCACTTCGACAAGGTGAACTTCAACTACGACAGCAGCACGACGAACGCCGCCAACCCCATGCTGACGCTCTCGGGCGGCGCGGCGACGGACTTCGACTGGAAGAAGTTCGCCTACAATGGCAGTGCGCCGACGTCGGGACGCCTCGTCCTCATGCAGAACGCGGCGAACATCAACGTCGCGAACTATACGGGCGCGAAGGAGCTTGCGGGCGGCGGCGATACGAGCGAAGCGACAATCGACACGAACAACTCGTCGGCGACGGCGACGCAGATCATCCTCGGCGGCTACACATTCAAGGGCGCGACAGCGTCGCTGAATGCGGGCAGCGCGACGGAGGACGTCTGGGCGGGACGCTCCGTCATCGGCAATACGACGACGGGCAACACGCTCACCGTGAGCGGCGCGACCCACCGCGACGCCTATGGCGGCTGGACAGCGGGCACGGGCACGTCGAAGGCGGCGAAAAAAACAACAGCACGGACAACAAGGTGAACCTCGCGAGCGGCACGGTGCGCAACATCTACGGCGGCTTTTACGTCGAGCACGGGCGGCAGCGCCACGGGCAACAAGGTCAATATCTCGGGCGGCAGCATCGCCCCTGCGGCAGGCGTCGGCGGCACGGTCTACGGCGGCTTTGTTTCCCATGCCGGTGCGGGAGATGCGACGGGCAACACGGTCACGATCACGGGCGGCTCGATGAAGGACGTCTATGCAGGCTATACGGCCGGCACGGGCAAGACGACGGGCAACACGGTGAACCTCGGCGATGGCACAAACGCCATGGCGAGCGGCACGAGCATCACGGGGACGCTCGCGGGCGGCAACCAGACCACCGCGACGGACAACACGCTGAACGTCAACACGAACGCCGCCGTCGGCAATATCAAGAACTTCGCGAAGATCAGCTTCAAGCTCGACGGTGCCGTGAACGCTTCCGACGCGCTTCTCAAGCTCACCGACGGCAGCGCGACCACAGGCCTTGACTGGGCGGGCGTCGACGTGACCCCTGCGAACTACACCTTCACGCCGAAGACCTACGAGAAGCGTCTCTTCACCCTCATGGAGAATGCCGCCGGCATCAGCTTCATGAAGAACGGCGACAATACATATTCCCCGCTCGGCGCGAAGGAGCGCACGAGCGGCGGCAAATACGAGTATGTCATCGACACGGACAACCATAGCGTCAACGCGACGCGCTATGTCTACGTCGACGGCTACCAGTTCAAGGACAATACAGCGGCGGCGTATACGACAGCAGATGGCTCGCACACGGAGGCATGGGCGGGACGCACCGCCGTCGGCAACAAGGTCGAGGGCAACGCGCTCAAGGTCGAGGGCGGCACGCTGACGGCGGCAGCCTACGGCGGACTTGTCGAGAACAACAAGCTCACGGCGGGCGGACAGCCGCTTACCACGGGCGATGCCGAGAAGAACACGCTGACCGTCACGGGCGGCTCGGTGGCGGACGGCTACGGTGCAAAGGTCACGACGAAGGACGGCGCGGCGAAGACCAACACGGCTGAAATTTCGAGCGGCGCCGTTACAGGCAGCCTCTACGGCGGCGCGATCACGGCCGCCGGCGCGACGAAGGACGCGACGGGCAACAAGGTCAAGCTCACGGGCGGCGCTGTTACGGGCAGCGTCTACGGCGGCGCACTCACGGGCGCGGGCGCGACCGGCAATGCGACGGGCAATACGGTAACCCTCATGGGAGCGGCGACCGTCGGCGGCAATGTCTATGCGGGCTACACGCAGGGAACGGGCGCGACCACGGGCAACATCGTGAACCTCGGCGACAAGACGGGGACGTTCACCGGCTCTGTCACGGGCACGGTCGCGGGCGGCTCGAACGCGAACAACGTCACGGGCAACACGCTGAACATCAATACCAATGCGAACGTCGGGAACATCGAGAACTTCGAGAAGCTCGTCTTCGACCTCAACAGCACCGTCAACACGGCGAATGCCATGCTGAATCTGACGGGCGGCGCGGTGACGGGCAGTCTTGACTGGAGGAAGCTCGAAGTCAATACGGACAGCCTGACGGGCGCCGGCATCAAGACGTATGAGCCGTACCGGGTGAAGCTCATGGAGAACACATCCGGTATCAGCTTCCAGAAGGGCACGGACAACACCTATACGCTGGGCGGCGGGGCGAAATCCGCCGTGACGGAGAAGCTCGAATACGTCATCGATACGAATAACAGCCTCGGCACGGGTGCGACGAGCGTCAGCCTGGAAGGCTACCAGTTCAAGGGCAACACGGCAGCGGCATACGCGGCGGCGGACGGCACGCACGCCGAGGCATGGTCGGGGCGCACGAAGATCGGCAACAAGGTCGAGGGCAATACGCTCACCGTCTCGGGTGGCTCGCTGACGGCGGCGGCCTACGGCGGTCTTGTCGAGAACACGAAGCGCAATATCACGACGGGACAGCTCCTGACGACGGGCAGCGCGGCGGAGAACACGCTGAAGCTCGCGGGCGGCTCGATCAAGGACGGCTACGGTGCGGATGTGCGCACGAAGGAGGGGGGAGCCGAGAAAAACATCGTGACGGTCAGCGCCGGCACGGCGACAGGCAATGTCTACGGTGCAGCGCTCACCGCCGCGGGGGCGAAGGGCCAGGCGACGGGCAACACGGTCACCATCGCGGGCGGCGCCGTCACGGGCGACGTCCATGGTGCGGCGCTCACCCAGGCGGACGCGGCGGGCGAGGCGACGAAGAACATCGTCAACATCTCCGCAGGCACGGTCGGCGGCACGGTCTACGGCGCGAAGAACGCCGGCACAGGTGCAGCGACGGGGAGCACGATCACCATCACGGGCGGCACGCTCCACGATGTCTACGGCGGCCATGCGGCGTCGGGTGCGACGACGGGCAACACCGTCAACCTCGGCACGGCAGATACGCCCGCCGGTGCGGCAGGTACGCCTGTCGCGGCGGGAACGTCCATCGGCAATATTTACGGCGGCAATCAGGCGTCCGTCACGGGCAATGTGCTCAACGTCTATGACTCCGTGACGGCGGCGAATGTCGACAAGTTCGAGAAAGTGAACTTCAACGTCACCTCGAACGTCGCGGCAGGAGATACGCTGCTGACGCTCACGAACGGCGCCGCCTCGCATATCGACTGGAACAAGATGTCGCTGAACAATCTGAACGCTCTCGTCCCGAGCAATACGACGGGGCATCTTCTGACCCTCGTGAACAGCACGGGCAACGTGACCTTCGACAACTACGCGGGCACGGGCGCGATCGAGAGGAAGAAGGACGGCGACTACGAGTATGTCATCGATACGGACAGCCACAGCGGCACGGCGAAGAAGGTCGACGTGACGGGCTACCGCTTCCAGAACAATACGAATGCGACCTATGCGTCCGGCACAGATGCCGAAGTATGGGCTGGCCGCACGAAGGTCGGCAACACCGTCACGAAGAACAAGCTCACCGTCACGGGCGGCACGCCGACCGCCGTCTACGGCGGCATTGCGGAGAACTTCGAGCACGTCACGGGCGGCACGGAAAAAGCCGACGGGCGATGCGACGGAAAAACACGCTGATTCTGAAGACCGGTGCAAGCGTCACCAAGGCATACGGCGCAGATGTTCGCACGCTCAGCGGAAATGCGACGAAGAACAGTGTCACCCTCGCGGGCGGCGCCGTCACGGGAAGCCTCTACGGCGGTGCGCTCACCAAGGCGGGCGCGACGGGCAGCGCGACGGGCAACACGGTCACCATCACGGGCGGCACGGTCGGCGGCGATGTCTATGCGGGCTACACGAGCGGCACGGGCAAGACGACGGGCAACACTGTGAGCCTCGGCGACGGCACGAATGCGGTCGCCGCCGGCACGACTGTCACGGGCGTCATCTACGGCGGCAGCGCGGCGGATACGACGGGCAACGTGCTGAACGTCAACGCCAAGGGCGTCACGGCGGGCAGCGTCGCGAACTTCGCAAAGATCAAGTTCAAGATCGACAGCAACGTTGCCGACGGCGACGACGTCCTGACGCTCACGCAGAACACCACGCTTGCTCACAGCAGCATCGAGGAGCCGACCCCTGCGGTCATCTCCGGCTGGCTTGGAAACACGATGGAAAAGACGGCGCATCTGATCAAGATGAACGGCGGCACGCTGAACCTCACCGGCTATACGCCGGGCAGCGGCCGCCGCCGCGGGGGCGATGTCGAGTACGCCTACAAGACGGACAACGATGCCGTCTCGACGACGGGATCGCTCGACCTCTCCGCCTACAAGTGGCAGAATGCAGGCGTCGAGATTAACAGTAATGCTCATGCCGATGTCTTCGGCGGCAAGTCCACCCTCGGCACGACGGGCGAGACGCTCAACAACAAGCTCACGCTCAAGACGGGAGCGAGTGTCACGAACGCTGTCGCGGGCGACACGCAGACGGCGAACGGCACGGCGACGGGCAACACCGTCAAGGCAGAGGCCGGCACGGCGACGAATGCCGTCGGCGGCAAGACCCTCGCGGGCAAAGCCTCGGGCAACACGGCGGAAGCTGCGGGCGGCAATGTCACGAACCTCAAGGGCGCACAGAGCGTCAGTGGTCTCGTGCAGGAAAAACCATGCCAAGATCACGGCGGGAACGATCGGCACAGCCGTCGGCGCTGAAAGCGCGAACGGCGCTGCCACAGAAAAATGACGTCACTGTCACGGGCGGCACGGTCACCACGGCCACGGGCGGCGAAAGCACCCACGGCGAGGGCCAGCGGCAACACCGCCGTCATCAGCGGCGGCACGGTCACGAACGTCTATGGCGGCAAGGCGGGGACGCTCTCCAAGGGCAACAAGATCTTCCTCAAGGACTCGGCGACCGCCACGAACCTCACGGGTGGCGAGGGTGCGTCTTCCGAGGGCGACGACAGCGCCGTCGTCGAGGGCGGCACGGTCAGCACCGGCGGCATTGTCGTCGGCGGCAAGTCCACGGCGGGCAATGTGGTCAAAAGCCAACGTCCATCTCAAGGGCGGCACGGTGAACGGCACCGTCTACGGCGCCGACTCCGCCGCCGATGCGACGGGCAACGGCGTCGCCGTCACGGGCGGCACGGTCAACGCCGGTATCTACGGCGCGAAGGCCGCAGGAACTGCAGAGAGGAACTGGGCGCGTCTCGACACCGCTGTCACAGGCGATATCACGGGCGCACTCTCCACCGGAGGCAATGCCTCCAGTAACACCGTCGAGGTCAACGCGGATGTGACGGGCAGCATCGTCGGCGGCAACGCCGCAGCAGGCAATGCCTCCGGCAACAAGATCGTGCTGCAGCAAGTCACGGTCACGGGGAATGTCACGGGCGGCCTCGGCACGAGCACTGACAACAACCTGGTCAGCCTCAAGGGAACGAAGGTCTTGGGCGATGTCGTGGGCGGCGCCAACGGCGTCGGCAACACGCTCGCCGTCCATCCCGGAAAGTCCGAGATTCATGATTTCAACGGCATCCAGAACCTCCAGTTCTATCTGGCCGACGGCGTGACGTCTTCGACTCCGCCGCTCCTCCAACTCGGCGTCAACAACAAGGACATTCAAGGCATCAACGTTGGCGTCGGCGTGAGCGGACGAGCACCGAGCCTCAGGGTCGCGGATACCATCAGCCTCATGAAGCTGGCGCCGGGGGGCACGCTCACGACGGATGCGACCATCCCGAACCACATCGAGGGAATGCAGGGCGTATCGCTCCTCTACGGCTTCGACATCACGCGGCGCGGCACCGATGAACTTGTCGCCACCGTCACCAAGGCGGCGATCAGCGAGCAGACGAAGTCTTTTGTCGAGACGAGAGCCGCCGCCACGGACTTCATCAACCGCGGTGCCGACTTGCTTGCAGGCAGCGGCATGGCCTCTGCGAAGAAGGCGGCAGGCGGCGACAGGGAGGACGTCAGCTATGGCGACTACAACATCTGGGCAGCCATGTCGAACAGCAGCATGAAGGTGGAGACAGGCTCCTACGTCGACACCAAGGGCTGGAATCTCAGCGTCGGCTGGGCGAAGGAGAAGGCTCTGAAGGACGGCAGGTTCGTCGTCAGCCCCTTCGTCGAATACGGCAAGGGCAAGTATGACTCCTTCCTCGACGACGGCACGCACGGCAGCGGCTCGGTCAGCTATATCGGAGCAGGCGTTCTCGCCAGAATGGAAAAGAACAACGGACTCTGGGCTGAAGGCGTCCTTCATGGCGGCCGTGCCAAGAGTGACTATGCGGGCAGCATACAGCCGGGTCTTGCCACGAGCTACGACAGCTCCAACAATTACATCGCAGCAGAGTTGGGCTTGGGCAAGAAGATGGAACTCAAGAAAGGCCGTGCGCTCGATGTCTATCTGCGCTACTTCTGGTCGCGCCAGACGGGCACGGAGGCCACGCTCACCAGCGGCGAGACGTATGACTTCGGCGCGGTGGATTCGCATCGCCTGCGCACCGGCCTGCGCTACAGCCAGCGGATGAGCGCGGAGAACGAGCTTTACGCAGGACTTGCCTATGAATACGAGTTCAGCGGCAAGGCGACGGCAAGCTACGACGGCTACGGCGCACCCAGCCCGAGCCTCCGAGGCGGCAGTGCGCTCCTCGAACTTGGCTGGCGCTTCGCCCCGAAGGATTCGCGCGTCAGCTACGACGTGAACTTTGCCGGTTGGCAGGGGCAAGCGCCGGGGCGTCAGCGCCAGCGTCCATGCAAACTGGGCGTTCTGACGAACAGAATATGCGTCCGAGAGTCTGCTGCATGAATCTCAAGATTCGTGCGGCAGACTCTTCCTTGTTTTCCGATGCCTTCTTTTGTTTGACGCAATCTGCTGAAGACTTTATAATGAAGACAAAGATATGTGGAGCTTGGAGCGGACGGAAGCCCGATGAAATCAGAGGAGCACGGCATTCAGATTCCGTAGTCGGGAGGCGGCGTTCATGACGAAGGAAGAGCAGGATCGCAGGGAAGAGGACAGGCAGGCGTTCAATCCGATGAACGATGTCGCATTCAAATTCATATTCGGGAAGGAAGAACGCAAGCAGATCACCATAGATTTTCTCAATACGGTATTGGAAAGATCCCTCGGGCATGAAATCCAGGACATCGCATTTCGTCAGACGGAGATGCTTCCCGATGGCGACGAGGGGAAGCTGTCACGTCTGGACATCGCCTGTGAGCTTGACAGCGGCGAACTCGTAGACGTGGAGGTGCAGGTCGTCAACTATAACAATATGCAGCGGCGCACATTGTTCTACTGGGCGCGCCTGTACCTGCTTTCGCTGACGCGCGGCGAGGGGTACAGCCTTCTGCGCCCGGCGATCACGATCAACCTTCTGGCGTTTGAGCTTCTGCCGCAGGAAAATCCCGTCGCGATGTACAGCATCTACAACATTGAGAACGGGGATCGGCTGAACAGCGATATGGAGCTTCACTTTATCGAACTTCCGAAGTACATGAAAGCGCCGCGCAAAACGATTCGCGAATCATCGAAGATGGAACGATGGCTCGCATACTTTGCAAACCGTTTGACGGAAGAGGAGAAGGAGGAATTGGCGATGAGCGAACCAGCGATCAGGGATGCGATGGAAGCGGAGAAGATATTCATGAGCAGTCCGGACGAGTACCTCCGCTATGTCAACCGCCAGATGGCGCTCATGGATTACCGTTCGGGCTTGCAGGCTGCCGCACAGGAAGGATTCGATCAGGGAATCAAGCAAGGAATCAGTCAGGGAATCAGCCAAAGGAATCAGCCAAGGGAATCAGTCAGGGGCGTCAGATCGGCATCGCCCACATGGCGCTGAACATGCTCCGTGCAGGAACGCCGCTTGCGACAGTGGCACAGATGGCGGAACTGCCGGAGGCGGCCATTCGGGAGATGGCGGAGGAGCACGGCATTCAGGTTCCGTAGTCGGGAGGCGGCGTTCATGACGAAGGAAGAACGCAAACCGTTTGACGGAAGAGGAGAAGGAGGAATTGGCGATGAGCGAACCTGCGATCAGGGATGCGATGGAAGCGGAGAAGATATTCATGAGCAGTCCGGACGAGTACCTCCGCTATGTCAACCGCCAGATGGCGCTCATGGATTACCGTTCAGGCTTGCAGGCTGCCGCACAGGAAGGATTCGATCAGGGAATCAAGCAAGGAATCAGTCAGGGAATCAGCCAAGGGATCAGTCAGGGGCGTCAGATCGGCATCGCCCACATGGCGCTGAACATGCTCCGTGCAGGAACGCCGCTTGCGACAGTGGCACAGATGGCGGAACTGCCGGAGGCAGCCATTCGGGAGATGGCGGAGGAGCACGGCATTCAGGTTCCGTAGTCGGGAGGCGGCGTTCATGACGAAGGAAGAGCAGGATCGCAGGGAAGAGGACAGGCAGGCGTTCAATCCGATGAACGATGTCGCATTCAAATTCATATTCGGGAAGGAAGAACGCAAGCAGATCACCATAGATTTTCTCAATACGGTATTGGAAAGATCCCTCGGGCATGAAATCCAGGACATCGCATTTCGTCAGACGGAGATGCTTCCCGATGGCGACGAGGGGAAGCTGTCACGCCTGGACATCGCCTGCGAGCTTGACAGCGGCGAACTCGTAGACGTGGAGGTGCAGGTCGTCAATTATAACAATATGCAGCGGCGCACATTTGTTCTACTGGGCGCGCCTGTACCTGCTTTCGCTGACGCGCGGCGAGGGGTACAGCCTTCTGCGCCCGGCGATCACGATCAACCTTCTGGCGTTTGAGCTTCTGCCGCAGGAAAATCCCGTCGCGATGTACAGCATCTACAACATTGAGAACGGGGATCGGCTGAACAGCGATATGGAGCTTCACTTTATCGAACTTCCGAAGTACATGAAAGCGCCGCGCAAAAACGATTCGCGAATCATCGAAGATGGAACGATGGCTCGCATACTTTTGCAAACCGTCTGACGGAAGAGGAGAAGGAGGAATTGGCGATGAGCGAACCTGCGATCAGGGATGCGATGGAAGCGGAGAAGATATTCATGAGCAGTCCGGACGAGTACCTCCGCTATGTCAACCGCCAGATGGCGCTCATGGATTACCGTTCGGGCTTGCAGGCTGCCGCACAGGAAGGATTCGATCAGGGAATCAAGCAAGGAATCAGTCAGGGAATCAGCCAAGGAATCAGCCAAGGAATCAGTCAGGGGCGTCAGATCGGCATCGCCCACATGGCGCTGAACATGCTCCGTGCAGGAACGCCGCTTGCGACAGTGGCACAGATGGCGGAACTGCCGGAGGCGGCCATTCGGGAGATGGCGGAGGAGCACGGCATTCAGGTTCCGTAGTCGGGAGGCGGCGTTCATGACGAAGGAAGAGCAGGATCGCAGGGAAGAGGACAGGCAGGCGTTCAATCCGATGAACGATGTCGCATTCAAATTCATATTCGGGAAGGAAGAACGCAAGCAGATCACCATAGATTTTTCTCAATACGGTATTGGAAAGATCCCTCGGGCATGAAATCCAGGACATCGCATTTCGTCAGACGGAGATGCTTCCCGATGGCGACGAGGGGAAGCTGTCACGCCTGGACATCGCCTGCGAGCTTGACAGCGGCGAACTCGTAGACGTGGAGGTGCAGGTCGTCAATTATAACAATATGCAGCGGCGCACATTGTTCTACTGGGCGCGCCTGTACCTGCTTTCGCTGACGCGCGGCGAGGGGTACAGCCTTCTGCGCCCGGCGATCACGATCAACCTTCTGGCGTTTGAGCTTCTGCCGCAGGAAAATCCCGTCGCGATGTACAGCATCTACAACATTGAGAACGGGGATCGGCTGAACAGCGATATGGAGCTTCACTTTATCGAACTTCCGAAGTACATGAAAGCGCCGCGCAAAACGATTCGCGAATCATCGAAGATGGAACGATGGCTCGCATACTTTGCAAACCGTCTGACGGAAGAGGAGAAGGAGGAATTGGCGATGAGCGAACCTGCGATCAGGGATGCGATGGAAGCGGAGAAGATATTCATGAGCAGTCCGGACGAGTACCTCCGCTATGTCAACCGCCAGATGGCGCTCATGGATTACCGTTCGGGCTTGCAGGCTGCCGCACAGGAAGGATTCGATCAGGGGATCAGTCAGGGGCGTCAGATCGGCATCGCCCACATGGCGCTGAACATGCTCCGTGCAGGAACGCCGCTTGCGACAGTGGCACAGATGGCGGAACTGCCGGAGGCGGCCATTCGGGAGATGGCGGAGGAGCACGGCATTCAGATTCCGTAGTCAGGAGGCGGCGTTCATGACGAAGGAAGAACGCCGCCTTCCGACCGAAGAGGAGAAATTGACGATATGCAAAGCCGCTTGTGATGGGGCGGATTTTTGTGCGGCAGAGATGCGATAGAGAGTTGATGCTTGAAATAGGATTGGCAATATTCGCATCGTCTGCGCATTGGTCTGCGCTGCACCCAGTGAATGAGCGCGAAGAGCGAACTTTACGCAGGACTTGCTACGAGATGGGGGATTCTATGGCACGATTCTATCCCGCACTGGCGGGGGACTTTCATGGGAGCACGGGTGAGCGGCAGGTTTACCGTGCGCTTGAGATGCTCGGCGATGACTACACGGTGTTCCATTCGTACTGCTGGCTGGGCGATGGTGTTCGCACAGCTCCGCAGGGCGAGGCGGATTTCGTCGTGCTGCATCCTGACCACGGAATCCTCGCCATCGAGGTGAAGGCGGGCGGGATAGCTTACGAGAAAGGCACATGGTGGCAGACGAATCGCCGCACGGGCGAGCGCAAGGCGATCGATCCGTTCCAGCAGGCGGAAAAACAGCTGCCAGCGCATCCTTGCAGAGCTGCGCCGAAGGATGTCGCAGCATGTCCCTCTCGTGGGCAAGGCTGTTTGGTTCACCTCCGTGCATCTTTCAAAGGGCAAGCCGCTTCCTCTGGAAGCGCCGCGCGACATCATTCTCGATGCAGACGATTTGCGCGAACCGAAGGCGACCTTGGAGAAGATCTATAGTTATTGGCACGGACTGTTTCGGGTTTCTGAGCGGGCGCAGTCGCTGGCCACATTCAAGCATGTCGTTCAGATCCTGCAGCCTGTGTTTCGCATCGTGGAGACGCTTTCTTCCGCATCGCCAGCGATGGAGCAGTCGACGGCGCGGCTGACGAATGCGCAGTTCGCCCTTCTTGAATACCTGGTCGATCAGCGCACGGCGGCGATTCACGGTGCGGCGGGCACGGGCAAGAGCCTCTTGGCAGCGGAGAAGGCGCGCATGATCGCGCGCGAGGGGCAGAAGGTGCTCTATCTTTGCTTCAACGAGTTCCTCCTGCGGCGGCTGCGCTCCTGCCGCTGGGATGAAAAGATCACGATCCACAACGAGCGCACACTGGCGGAGGAATTGATGGCGGATCGCGATTTCCCGCTGACGACGGTGCTGCGCGAGTTTGAGGCGTTCTTCCGGGAGAAGTTTGACGATACGCTCTGGACATATCCGAACATCGTCGTTGATGAGGCGCAGGATTTCCCGAGCGCTTTGCTCGAACACCTTGCGCTTTTGGCGGAGCTGCACGACGGCGCGTTCTACCTCTTTTACGACCGCGGGCAGACGATCATCTCGCGCCACGCGAAGGAGAAGACCGTGCAGACGGCTTCGGAAGTGGATCGATGCGCACATGGACTGCCGCCTCGTCCTCTACCGCAACTGCCGCAACACAGCGGAAATCGGGCGGACGGTGCAGAGTTTCCTCGTGGGCAGGCACAAGAATTATCTCAATGCCATCCATGGGACAAAACCGCGTGCTGTCTTCGTACCCCATCGGAAAGCCATTCATGACGCCGCTGCCGATTTCGTGCGCCGTATGCGCAGCGAGGAAAGGCTGCCGCTCCAAGACATCGTGATCCTCACGGTCAGCACGCTGGAACGCAGCGCTTTTGCAGAAATGACGGAGCTGGCAGGGATTCCTCTCTCGCATCAGCCGGAAGAAGGGAAGCTGTGGTTCACGACGGTGCGCCGCTACAAGGTTTGGAAGCGAAGGCGGTGCTTCTCGTGGATGTGCATGTGTCGAGTCTCGTGAATCCGACCAGTCAGAGACTCATCTACGTTGGCAGCTCGCGCGCCGCCGCCTATCTGGAAACGATCTTCCTCGACGATGTTCCACTGGAGGAGTACCCTGCCTTGACGGAGCGGATGGGTGTTGAAGCTGCGTCGCCGCAAGGAATCGCGCATTGGCTCGGCATGGAGTACGGGAGGAAAGAGAAAAGGTCATGATGGAGAAAGCCATCGAGGAAAGAGTCTCGGTGGCTTTTTTTGTTGTGAGGGAGGGTACGCCAGATACGGCAATATTTTCGTTGAGAGCGTCCGATCAGACAAGGCGGAAACTGTCTAGGGGATCGAGGGAGGATTGTTGCAGTCGGTGCGGTTGCATTTTTTCGCTTGTTCGATATAATGGATAAGAACTATTTTAAGGAAGCGCTGATCCAAGGGAGCACGGATGCGTGAAGATGGGCTTTGAGAGGAACCCGTGATTCCTTGCGCGGGCAGCTTTGCGCAGAAGAAGTTTTTCAGACGGAAGGAAGAAGGAAGTTTTTTGCTGGGATTTCATCGAAGAGAGATCGATATGCTCGAAGGATCGCTTTGGGACAAGATCGTCGTCTTTGCCTTGCCCATCGCTTTGACGGGCATTTTGGAGCAGATGTTTAATTCGGCGGATATCGCGGTGCTCGGGCGCTTCGTCGGGACGGAGGCGATGGCGGCGGTGGGCAATAACGTGCCGATCGTCGGGCTGATCGTGATGTTCTTCCTCGGCCTTTCGCTCGGCGCCAATGTCGTCGTCGCGCAGTATATCGGCGCACGTCTGCTTAAGGAGGCGAGTCGTGCCGTCCATACGGCGCTCGTGCTTTCTCTCCTCGTGGGCATAGGCGTCATGGTGCTCGGTGAGCTTTTCGCCGCGCCGCTGCTCGATCTTCTCGATGTGCCGGACGCCGTCATGCCGATGGCGGAGCTGTATCTGCGCATATTCCTCCTCGGGCTGCCGTTCATGAGCCTCTACAATTTCGCTTCGGCGATCCTTAGGAGCCGCGGCGATACGAGTACGCCGTTCGTCGCGCTCTTGGCGGCGAGCGTCCTCAACTTTCTCCTGGATCTGGGCTTCGTGCTCGTCGCAGGCATGGGCGTCGACGGCGCAGCGTGGGGGACGGCGATTTCCTATCTTGTTGCGGCGTCGATGATCGTCCGTTCCCTGCGCAGGAAGGAGGGCGTCCTGCGCCTCGATTTCCGGCTCTTGCGCGTGTGCCGTCATCATATGAAACGCATCTTCGTCATCGGTATGCCGGCTGCTGTGCAGGGGATGGTCTTCTGCATCGCGAACCTTGTCATACAGGCGGCTCTGAACAGTCTGGGGGCGGAGGTCATGGCGGCATCGGCGGCGGCCTTCACCATCGAGATCAATGTCTATTGCGTGACTTCGGCCTTCCAGCAGGCATGCACGACTTTCGTCAGCCAGAACTACGGCGCGGGGAATCTGCAGCGCTGCCGAGAAGTCACGCGCTGGAGCCTGCGTCTGAGCATCTCTGCCATGCTCGTTCTCGGGACGGCCATACTCGTTTCCATGCGCCCGCTGCTGCGCATCTTCAACGGCGATCCTGCCGTCGTTGAGATCGGCGTCATACGCATTCTCTACGTCGTCGTGCCAGAGATATTCGCCGTGTTCATCGACATCTTCTCCGGCGCAATGCGCGGCTACGGCTATTCTCTGATGCCGGCTCTCGTCACGCTCTTCTGCATCTGCGGCGTGCGTCTTTCCTGGGTCTGGCTTGTCTTCCCGCATTATCCGACGTTTGAAACACTCATGGTCATCTATCCGATCAGCTGGGTGGTGACATCGATCTTCCTCTATTTCCTGTATCGGTTCTGTCTGAAACATCTGAAGGCCGTGCGATTGACATGAATCCGTTTTTAGAGGACATTTTTGAAAAAATACGCTATAATGGTATGCATATGAATATATCATATAGGAACGATATATAAGGACGCAGAAATTTATCCGGGTGGAGGACAGGATATGAAGATTTCTACGAGGGGACGATATGCGCTGCGGCTTATGATGGACATCGCCATGCATGGGAGGAATGAGCCGGTGCGCATCAAGGATATTGCGCGGAGGCAGGAGATTTCGGAAAAAGTATTTGGAGCAGATCGTCTCCGTGCTGAACAAGGCGGGCTTCGTCAAGAGCAGCCGCGGACCGCAGGGAGGCTATCGCCTGATGCGCATGCCGGAGGAATATACAGCGGGGAGCATCTTGTGTCTGATCGAGGGCAGTCTTGCGCCCGTTGCCTGCATGGATATGGAGAAGAACGACTGTCCACGGCATGAACGATGTGCGACGCTCTTTCTGTGGCAGAAGCTGCATGAAGCGATGAAGGAGGTCATCGAGAGCGTGTCTCTTGCCGATCTCGTTGCCTGGCAGAAGGAGCTTGATGCGAGAAGCCTCGCCGATCAGTCTGCGCCTTCGGCTTGACTTCTCGGGGCTTCATGGTAAACTTGTCGGACATATGTTCAGCCGTGAAGCAGTGCGGTATGGTTCGCTTTCGCCGCCGTTTTTAGCGACGGCATCGTCAAGGAGGCACGCTGTACATATGTCCGCCCGCCTTAATGAAAGTTACCCAATCAGTCTGCGCCCTTTGGGCTTGACTTGGACTTTCATAGTAAGCTACACGCACGAACGTCCACTTCGTGGACATGGTGCGCCGCCCTTACAGAAGCCTCGCCGATCAGTCTGCGCCTTCGGCTTGACTTCTCGGGGCTTCATGGTAAACTTAATAGAAGCATTATGATATTGTAGGCATGTAGGTGATGGGATGTTCATCCATTCGATGTTTCTCTTGGTAAAAAAGGATCTTGCCTTGTTGGAGGAGGAGCTTTTGCAGGCTGCTGTATCGCCTGTGGATCGTATCACGGAGATCGGCACGCATCTTGTGAAGTCCGGCGGCAAGAGGCTGCGCCCTGCGCTCTTCCTTCTGGCGGCGCGTTCTGGCAAGGATTTTGACGCGAAGAAGATGATGCCGCTCGCCGTGGCGCTTGAGCTCATCCATATGGCGTCGCTCGTTCATGACGATGTGCTCGACCATGCCGATACGCGGCGTGGCGCGGTGACGGCAAATGCCATGTGGGGCAACCAGCAGGCGATTCTTTCGGGCGACTATTTCTTTGCACGAGCGTTTTTGCTCATCGTGGAAAATGGCTTCAGCGAGCGCGTCACGGGACGTGTCGCGCAGCTCATCATGGATCTCAGCTCAGGCGAAATCATCCAGAACAAAGAGCTTTACCGCGCTTCGCGCGATGTCGAGGAGTATTATGAGCGCATTGCGAAGAAGACGGCGAACTTCCTCGCAATTTGCTGCGAGCTGGGCGCGATCGCGGCGAATCTGGGAGAGGAGGCGGAACGTGGGCTGTACGCCTACGGCAAATATGTCGGTATGGCGTTCCAGATCACGGACGACTTGCTCGACCTGACATCCGATGAGAAGAAGATCGGCAAGCCGGCGGGCAACGACATCCATGAGGGCATCGTGACGCTGCCTGTGATCCGCGCGCTTGAAGTCAGCTCCGACAAGGAGGAGCTGCTTTCCATCGTGACGAATCCCGAGATGACGCGCGACGATGTCGAGCGTGCTCTCGCCATCGTGCGCGCGTCCGATGGCATCGAATATGCGCGGAACAAGGTGCAGGAATTCCTCATGGAAGCGAAGGAAGCGCTGCCGCACACGCTGCCTGAGAAAGTGCGCGAGACGTTCTGCAGGGCGGCGGACTACATCGCCAAGCGTGAATCGTAGTCTCGCCTGAAGTATTCCAGGGGCTGCTGCGTGCAGTTCGTTAAGGGGGAACCGCTATGTTCAATTTGGGCTTTCCAGAGCTCATTCTCATCTTTGTCATCGCTCTCGTCGTCTTCGGCCCGGGCAAATTGCCCGAAATCGGCCGCGCTGTCGGCAAAGGCCTCAGTGAGTTCAAGAAAGCGACGAACAGCTTGATGTCCGATGTGAACAAGCCGATGGAGAATGCGACGCCGCAGCCGAGTGCGCCGCCTCAGACGCCGCCGCTGCAGACGATTGCCGAACCGCCGATGGGACAGCAGCCGATCGCGCCGGAAGCGGCAAAGCCTGCCGCTGCACAGAACGAGGCAGCGAAGCCGTCGAAAGCAGAGGGGAGGCAGGACGATGCTGAGCATCTATGAGATCGGAGCCATCATCTTCGTCGCGCTCCTCGTCTTCGGCCCGCGCAAGCTGCCCGAGATTGGCAAGGCGCTCGGCAGAAGCGTGAAGGAGTTCAAGGAGGGAAGGGAAGAGGGCGACAGGAACACCGTCGATGTCACGCCCGAGCCACCCGCCCCTGCGAAAAAAAGATGAGAAGAACGAAAAAAATGACATACGAGAAAAAATGAGCAGCCGCAGGGAACGGATGTGCCGAGAGCAGCCGGAGCAGTCGGAGCGCAAGGACGGCAGCATGTCCATCATCGCGCATCTCGAGGAGCTTAGGAAGAGGCTGATCTATTCGATTGCCGCCGTCGTCGTCGGCAGCGGCGCCGCCTATTTCTACATCGACGAGATCATGCACTGTTTGACGGCGCCTGCGGGGAAGCTTTACTACATGCAGCCGGCAGAGGCGTTCTTCACCTATCTGAAGATTGCGGTCTTTGGCGGCTTTTTGCTCGCTCTGCCCGTCATCTTTTACGAGATCTGGCGGTTCATTCTGCCTGCTTTGACCGTGCGCGAGAAAGGCTCTGCTCCTCATCGTGCCGCTTTCCGTCGTGCTCTTCGTCGTCGGCATCGCCTTTTTCCTTTGCCCTTGTGCTGCCGGCCGCCATCCGCTTCTTCATCGGCTTCGGCTCGGACAATTTGGAGCCGCTCTTTTCCTTGGGCAAGTACCTCGATTTTGTGCTGGCGTTCATCCTGCCTTTCGGCTTCATCTTCGAACTGCCGCTCGTCATCGTGATCCTCGCGAAACTCGGTTTCGTGGGGTCGGCCTTCCTTTGGAAGCAGCAGCGCATCGTGGTGTTTCTGTCTTTCGTCATCGGCGCTGTCATTTCCCCGACGCCCGATGTTTTTTCCCAGACGATGATCGCCGTGCCCATGATCCTCCTTTATGAGATCAGCTACGTCATCGTTCGTTTTATTTTGCGCAAATAAGGAGGAATACTGTTGGCTTTCAAGGATTTACGCGAGTTCATGGAAGAGTTGGAGTCGCGCGGGCTTTTTGCGCCGCATCAAGACGGAGGTCGATGCCGAGTTGGAGATCACGGAGATCACCGACCGCGTTTCCAAGATGGAGGGCGAGAAGAACGTCGCTCTGCTCTTCGAGAATGTCAAGGGCTACGACATGCCTGTGCTCATGAACGCTTTCGGCAGCATGGAGCGCATGTGCATCGCTCTGGGCGTCGAGAGCCTCGATGAGATTGCCGACGATCTGCGTGATTTCATGCGCCTGCCGAAGATCTCGCTCGCGAACAAGATGGATCTCGTCACGCTCATCCCGAAGATGCGCAAGGCAGTGAATTTCCCCAAGTATGTCAAGAAGGCGCCGTGCCAGGAGGTCGTGGAGATGGACAACCCATCGCTCGATGTCCTGCCGATCTTGAAGTGCTGGCCCGAGGGACGGCGGCTCTTCATCACGCTGCCGCTCATTTTTACGAAGAATCCCGAGACGGGCAAGCGCAATGTCGGCATGTACCGTCTGCAGAAGTACGACAAGAACACGACGGGCATGCATTGGCACATTCATAAGAATGGAGCGGAGAATTTCCGCGCAGCGAAGGAGCAGGGCAAGGATCGCATCGAGGTCGCCGTCGCCATCGGCACCGATCCCGTCCTGACGTATGCTGCGACGGCTCCCTTGCCGCGCGACATCGACGAGATGGTCTTCGCGGGCTTCCTGCGTCACAAATCGGTCGAGCTTGTCAAGTGCAAGACGGTCGACATCGAGGTGCCCGCGACGAGCGAGATCGTCTTGGAAGGCTATGTGCTCGAAAGCGAGCGCCGGCGCGAGTGCAGTTCGGCGATCACACGGGCTACTATTCGCTGGCGGATGACTACCCGGTGTTCCATATCACCCGCATCACGCACCGCAAAGACCCGATCTATCCAGCGACGATCGTCGGCAAGCCGCCGATGGAGGACTGCTTTCTTGCGAAGGCGACGGAGCGCATCTTTTTGCCTCTCTTGCAGCAAATGGTGCCGGAGATCGTCGACATCAATATGCCGCTCGAAGGCGTCTTCCACGACTGCTGCGTCGTGTCCATCAAGAAGACGTATCCTATGCAGGCGCGCCGCGTCATGCACGCGATCTGGGGCATGGGGCAGATGATGTTCTGCAAGATGATCATCGTAGTTGATGCCCATGTGAACGTGCAGGACATGAGGGAAGTCTGGTGGCGCGTGTTCAACAACATCGATGCGAAGTATGACCTTGAGATGGTCGAAGGGCCGCTGGACGTGCTCGATCACTCCTCGCCCATGGCGAAGTGGGGCACGAAGCTCGGCATCGACGCGACGAAATCCCGGCCGGAGGAAGGCCACACGCGCGAATGGCCTGACGAGATCGTCATGACGGACGAGATCAAGGCGCGTGTTGATGCGAAGTGGAGGGAGCTAGGACTTGGCTAAGATTGGTGCGCACATCAACAACATCGCGCTCCATCACATCGTCTTCGCCCTGCCGTTCGCCTACATGAGCGCTTTTTTGGCGGCGGGGGGGATGCCGCCCGTGATGGAGCTTGTCTGGATCACGGTCGCCATTGCGGGTGCGAGGAGTGCAGCGCTCGCCTTGGACAACCTCGCCGACTTGAAGTACGACAAGAAGCAGCCGCGTCTCGCCTCGCGCGCCATGGTGCGCGGCGATCTGAAGCCGCGCGAGGCGAAGATCTCCATCGCCGTCTATCTCGCCGTCTGTCTCTTGGCGGTGGCGCAGCTGCGTCCGATCTGTCTCCTGCTGCTGCCTGTCGCCGTCGTGCCGTTCCTGATCTACCCGTATACGAAGCGCTTCACGTTTCTTTTGCCACCTTGTCTTAGGGATTGCCATCGCCATGGCGCCGGCGGGCAGCTGGGTCGCTGTGACGGGCGAACTTCCTTTGCCCGCCGTCGTTCTCTGCATCGCCGTGGCGCTCTGGATCGGCGCGTTCGATGCCGTCTACGGTTCGCAGGACGAGGCGTTCGACCGCGCCGAGGGGCTTCACTCGCTGGCGACGCAGTTCACGGCGCGCGGCGCGCTCGTCATCTGCCGCTTCGTCCATGCCGTGAGCATCGCCTGCTTCTATGTGCTCGGCATGCTCTTGGAGCTGCATTGGCTCTACTACATCGGCGTCGGCGTCGCGGCGGGCACGCTCGTCTACCAGCACCGCATCGTAAGCGCCGATGACTACAGCCGTGTCACGCAGCGTTACTTCATGCGCAACGGCATCGTTTCCATCGCCATGCTGATCTTCACCGTGGCGAGCCTGTATGTTTGATTGGGGAGTGAATCATGACAGCACGATTGCTTGAAGGCAGGGTTTTTGCCCAAAAGATTAAGGAGGAAGCGCGAGAGGAAGCGCTGGCTCTTCGCCCTTCTTTGGGCAGAACGCCCGGCCTCGCCGTCGTCATCGTCGGCGAGGATCCCGCATCGGAGGTCTATGTGCGCAACAAGGAGCGCGCCTGTGAGGCGCTCGGCTTTTTTTCCGCACTCATTGCCTTGCCGGAGGAGACAACGAAGGAGGATCTTCTCGCTGAAATCGACCGACTCAATGCAAACAACCGCATCGACGGCATACTCGTGCAGCTTCCTTTGCCAGCGCATCTCGCGAAAAGCACGGCGGAGATCATCGAGCGCATCGACCCGCGAAAGGACGTCGATGGGTTCCATCCCGTGAATATCGGCAGGGCTCGTTGCGGGCGAGGGTTCGCTCGTGCCGTGCACGCCCGCCGGCTGCATGAAGATGCTCAAGCTCGCGAAAATTCCCGTCGCAGGCAAGCGCGCCTGTGTCATCGGCAGGGAGCAACATCGTGGGAAAGCCCATCAGCCAGCTGCTTCTCGCTGAAGATGCGACGGTCACGATCTGCCATTCGCGCACGGAAGATCTCGCCGCCATCGCGCGCGAGGCCGACATCCTCGTGGCGGCGGTCGGCAGGCCGCGCTTCGTGACGGCGGACATGGTGAAGCACGGTGCGACGGTCATCGATGTCGGCATCAATCGCGTCGCTGAGAAGAAGCTCGTCGGCGACGTGGATTTCGAGGCCGTGAAGGAGGTCGCGGGCGCCATCACGCCCGTGCTCGAGGCGTCGGCCTGCTGACCATCGCCATGCTCATGGCGAACACGGTGCAGGCGGCGAAGATGCGTGTGGAGCAAGAAGGGGTGGAAGGTCCATGAAATCCGATGTGGAAATCGCACAGGAAGCGAAGATGAGGCCGATCGAGGAAATCGCCGCGAAGATCGGCCTTGCGCCTGAGGAGTTGGAGCTTTACGGCAGATACAAGGCGAAGGTCGCGCTCGATGCGTGGCAGCGTGTCAAGGAAAGGCCGGACGGCAAGCTCATCCTCTGCACGGCGATCAATCCGACGCCGGCGGGCGAGGGCAAGACGACGACGAGCGTCGGATTGGCCGATGCACCTCGCGCCGCGGTCACAAGGCGGCGGCGGCGCTCAGGGAGCCGTCGATGGGTGCCGTGCTTCGGCATGAAGGGCGGCGCAGCGGGCGGCGGCTACGCGCAGGTCGTTCCCATGGAGGACATCAATCTGCATTTCACCGGGGATTTCCATGCCATCACGACGGCGCACAATCTCCTCGCCGCCCTCATCGACAACCACATCCAGCAAGGCAATGCGCTTGATCTCGATGTGCGTCGCATCCCATGGAAGCGCGTCCTCGACCTCAACGACCGCGCCTTGCGCCACGTCGTTGTCGGCATGGGCGGCAAGGCGCACGGCGTGCCGCGCGAGACGGGCTTCGACATCACGGTGGCGTCGGAGATGATGGCGATCCTCTGCCTCTCGCGTGATCTCATGGACATGAAGGAAAGGCTCGGCCGCATCGTCATCGGCTATTCACGGGATGGCAAGGCTCGCCGTGCTGACGAGCTGGGCGCGACGGGCGCGCTGACGCTTCTCTTCAAGGATGCCATCAAGCCCAATATCGTGCAGACGCTCGAAGGCACGCCCGTCTTCATCCACGGCGGGCCCTTTGCGAACATCGCGCACGGTTGCAACAGCATCATGGCGACGAAATTCGCCTTGAAGTTCGCTGATGTCGTCGTGACGGAAGCGGGCTTCGGCGCTGACCTCGGCGCGGAGAAGTTCCTCGACATCAAGTGCCGCTTTGCAGGAATCTCGCCCGATGCCGTGGTCATCGTTGCGACGGTGCGCGCACTCAAGATGCACGGCGGACTCGGCAAGACGGAACTGGCGAAGGTCGATATGGCGGCTCTCAAGAAGGGCATGGCGAACCTCGGCAAGCACATCGAGAACGTGCAGAAGTTCGGTCTCCCTGCAGTCGTCGCCGTCAATGTCTTCCCGACGGATACCGAAGAAGAGCTGGACTTCGTGTGCCGCGAGTGCGAATCGCTCGGCGCGGAAGCAGCGCTCTCCGAAGTCTGGGCAAAGGGTGGTCAAGGCGGCGAGGCGCTCGCCGCGAAGGTGGAGGCAGCGCTGGAGAAGAAGGCGGATTTCCACCAGCTCTATGATGAGAAGGAAACGATTCCCGAGAAGATCGGCAAGATCGCGCGGGAGATTTACGGCGCGGCAGGCGTCGACTTCACAAAGGAAGCGCAGCGGGAGCTGGAAGAGCTGGAAGCTCTGGGGTTCGACAAGATGCCCGTGTGCATGGCGAAGACGCAGTATTCGCTTTCTGACGACGCCGCGCTTCTCGGACGGCCCGAGGGCTTTCGCATCACAGTGCGCGAGCTTCGTCTCGCAGCGGGTGCGGGCTTCATCGTCGCCCTGACGGGCAGCATTCTCACGATGCCCGGTCTTCCCAAGCATCCGGCGGCGATGGATATGGACATCACGCAAGACGGCAGGATCACGGGATTGTTCTGAGGAAGCAAGGCGCTTGAAGCAAAGGGGAAGGTCATGCGAATGAAAACGATGGCTGAGCCGCAGATTCGTTGGACGGTGCGCGAGGAAAGAATTGCCCAGCTTCGGGATCTGGCGAAGCGTTACGATGTAGGGAAACAGACGATGGATGAGGCTGTGCGAGAAGCGTATCCTTTAGAGTTGAGCAGGGTGATTGATATGAACAAAGTGTCGCTTGAACTGGTGCCTCGTGACGAGGAGGTTCTGCGCGGAGAACTCGCGCAAGCGAAGAAGTATGAGGGAAAGATCGATCTCATCAACATCCCCGATCTTCTGCGCCTTCCCGTGCGCAGTTGGGAAGGCGCGGCGATTGCAGGAGAGACTTTCCCCGCTGTGCCGCACATCCGCGCCATGGACATCGACATCACGAAGCCGCTGCCCATGGCGGACTACCTGCGCGAACATGCGATCCGAGAAGTCCTCGTCATCGAGGGCGATGCGCCGCAGAATATGGCGCACACCGTCTATCCGACGGAGAGCATCGACGTCATACGGAAGTTCCGCGAGGAAATGCCTGAGATTCGAGTCTTTGCGGGCATCGACCAGTATCGCGGCAGCATGAGGCAGGGAAGATTACCGCATCCGCCGCAAGCTGCAGGCGGGAGCCGTCGGTTTCTTCACGCAGCCGTTCTTCGACCGACGTTTTTCTCGCGATGTACGCAGACATGCTCGAAGGGATCGAGGTCTATTGGGGTCTGTCGCCCGTGACGTCGCAGCGCTCGCAGAGCTACTGGGAGACGAAGAACCGGGTCGTGTTCCCGAAGGGAGTTCGCGCCGACGCTCGCTTGGAGCATCTTGTTCGCGCGCGAGGTCATCGAAGAAGTGCGGGCGCGGGATGAGCATGTCTACCTCATGCCGATCCGCACGGGGGCTGGAGGAGTATCTTGGCGGCATCTTTGGCGACTGATGCCAGACCGTGCAAGAGTGTCGATTCGTTGTTTTTTTCTTCATGCGATTGGGGGCATTGGAATGTACAAAAATCTTAAAGAAGCAGGAGTTGTCGCCCGGCATCCTTGAGTACGATATCGAGGCGCCCCGTGTGGCGAAGAAGGCTCTGCCGGGCAGTTCATCGTCCTGCGCGTCAACGAGGAAGGTGAGCGTGTACCGTTGACGATCGCCGATTTTTGACCGCGAGAAGGGGACGGTCACGATCCTCTTCGGTCGTCGGCGCGTCGAGCGAGATTCTCGCATCTCTTAAGGAGGGCGATGCCATCCTCGACTTCGTCGGCCTCTGGGGCAGCCGTCGGTTCTTTCCGACCACATGGGCACCGTTGTCTTCGTTGGCGGCGGCATCGGCGTCGCACCGGTCTATCCGATCGCGCGTGCGACGCACGAGCTTGGCAACAAGGTTATCTCGATTCTCGGCGCGAAGACGAAGGACATCCTCATTTTTGAAGATCGTATGCGCGCGATTTCCGACGAGGTTCTGATCACGACGGACGACGGCTCGTATGGCATCAAGGGTTTCGTCACGAATGCCATCGAAGAGCTGGTAAAACGCGGGGAAAAAGATCGACCAGATCACGGCGATCGGTCCCGGCGTCATGATGCGGAGCGTTGCCGAAGCCACGCGCCCACACGGCATCAAGACCATCGTGAGCCTCAATCCTATCATGGTCGACGGCACGGGCATGTGTGGCTGCTGTCGCGTGCAAGTGGGCGAGGAAACGAAGTTTGCCTGCGTCGACGGCCCTGAGTTCGACGGGCATCTCGTCGATTTTCGAGGCTTGATGGAGCGCGGCAGGATGTATCGCGCACAGGAGGCGCAGGCGAAAGATCACATCTGCAACATCGGTTTGGGGAGGGATTGACGTGGCGTTGGTGCTCGAAAAAAACACAAGATGCCGGAGCAGGATCCGAAAGTCCGTGCGCATAATTTCGATGAAGTGGCCTTGGGCTATGGCGAGGAGACGGCGATCGCCGAGGCGGAGCGCTGCCTCAACTGCAAGGTGCCGCAGTGCCGCAAGGGCTGTCCTGTGTCCGTGCGCATTCCCGAGTTCATCCAGAAGATCAAGGGGCGCGATTTCGCGGCGGCGATCGAGATCATCAAGGGCGACAATGCTTTGCCCGCTGTCTGCGGCCGCGTCTGTCCGCAGGAGAATCAGTGCGAGAAGTTCTGCGTCCTTGCCAAGCGCGGCGATCCTGTCGGCATCGGCCGGCTGGAGCGCTTCGCGGCAGATTGGCAGCTCGCGCAGGGTGAAGCGGTCGAGCCTGTCGAGTTCCGCCCCGACGCGCAGAAGGTCGCGATCATCGGTGCGGGGCCTGCAGGTCTTTCGTGCGCAGGAGACCTTGCAAAGAAGGGCTACCGCGTGACGATCTTCGAGGCGCTGCACGTCGCAGGCGGCGTGCTCTCCTACGGCATCCCTGAGTTCCGTCTGCCGAAGGACGGCGTCGTGCAGAAGGAAGTCGAAAACCTCAGGAAGCTCGGCGTGACGATCGAGCTGAATTCCGTCGTCGGCAGACTCTATACGATCGACGAACTCATGGAAGAAGAGGGGTTCGACGCCGTCTTCGTCGGCACGGGCGCGGGTCTGCCGCATTTCATGAACATCCCTGGCGAAGGGCTCAACGGCGTCTACTCGGCCAATGAATTCCTGACGCGCTGCAACCTCATGAAGGCGTACCGCTTCCCTGAGTTTGCGACGCCGATCCACGTCGGCAAGGGCGTCGCCGTCGTCGGCGGCGGCAACGTCGCCATGGACGCGGCGCGCACAGCTCTGCGTCTAGGCGCAGAGCACGTCTACATCGTCTACCGCCGCAGCGAGGAAGAGCTTCCCGCAAGACGCGAGGAAGTGCACCATGCGAAGGAAGAGGGCATAGACTTCCGCCTGCTGAACAATCCCGTCGAGGTCTTGGGGAACGAGGAAGGCTGGGTCAGGGCGATCCGCTGCATCAAGATGGAGCTTGGCGAGCCGGATGAGTCAGCCGCCGCCGTCCCGTTCCCGTCGAAGGCTCCGAGTTCGATCTGGAGGTCGATACGGTCATCATGTCGATCGGCACGGGTCCGAATCCCATCGTGGCGACGACGACGCCCGGCATGGATACGACGAAGCGCGGCAATATCGTCGCCGACGAGGAGACGGGCGCGACGACGAAGGAAGGCGTGTTCGCGGGCGGCGACATCGTGACGGGCGCGGCGACCGTCATCCCGGCGATGGGAGCGGGGAAGAAGGCGGCTGCCGCCATCGATGAATACCTGCAGAAGAAGAGGGACGCTTGAGGCGAAGGACTGCAGCGGCAGATGTGCGCCGAGGGGGCGCGGCAGGAGCCGGCGTCCGCGTGTATGGGGTGCGGCAGTGCCGCAGAAAGTGTTTTGCGAGGTGATCGCCATGATGAACTATATCGCGATTGATTTTGAGACGGCGACGGGCAGCATGAATTCCGCCTGCAGCGTGGCGACCGTGGAAGTGCGGGACGGGCAGCTCAGGAGAGCTGGACGACGCTGATCCAGCCGCCGAAGCTCGCCTTTGATGACTTCAACATCGGCATCCACGGCATAAGCCCCAAGGACGTGGAAGACGCGCCGACCTTCGCCGAAATCTGGCAGGGAACTGGAAGAGCATCTTGCCGGGAAGATCGTCGTCGCGCACAATGCTTCTTTCGACATGGGCGTTCTCAAGGCATCGCTCCTTGCCAATCACCTGCAGGCGCCGCTCTTCCGCACCTGCTGCACCGTGCGCATTTCGCGCAAGGTCTGGCCGGATCTCGTCGACCACAAGCTCAACACCGTCGGTGCACATCTCAACATCAATTTCCAGCATCACCGCGCTTTGGACGACGCGAGAACCTGCGCCGCCATTCCGCTTTTTGCAGGCGTGGCGACGGGAACCGATGATCTCGAAGAACTCGCGCAGAAGATCGGCGTGAAGATCGGCGACTTCGGCATCTGAGATCGGAGAGCAGGCAGGCGGCAGATCTGTCCCTTACGGACGGATCTGCCGCCTGCCTTGCGTTTTTTATGCAGCAAGCGGAGTTGCCGCCTGGTGCATAAACTCTCATCCGACCTATTGACAAAAAGCTTCTGGGGATGGTATCATTCTCTCTGTTGCAGCAGTTGCAGCATCTTGTGCCGAAGTGGCGGAATTGGCAGACGCACTTGACTCAAAAATCAAGCGTAGTTCCCTACGTGCCGGTTCGAGTCCGGCCTTCGGCACCATAGAAATTCAAGGCTTCCGAGCGTTTTGCCCGGAAGCCTTTTTCGTGTGCGCACACGCCGATCGACGAGAGGGACGATGAGGATGAGACCGGGCGCTGAAACTCAGCGGTACAAGCAGAATAGAAAAGACTCCCTGCGGGTTCGCTCCGGGAGTCTTTCGCGTCTCTGACGCTGTTTGGGTTTGCCATCCTGGCATAGAGTTTTGCCTGTCGGCATACAGACGTGATTCAACTTGGCTGGTCGGCCAGCGTCTTCGGGCTTAACTGACCGGATCTTTATCGTCGGGATTCCAATTCCTGTATGAAGTTGTCGGAAAGTTTATACCGATGAGCTTTACGTGTTTTGTTGGTCATGATTCGTTCAGCAGGATAGCTTTTGATATGTGTTCGGATTGTTTTTGCACTCTGTCCCACAGTGCTTGCAATCTCTTCCAGTGTTGCTCCATCATCCGAGAAGAAATATGCCTGCAGCAGAACGAAATGAATCTTCCCGTCCGTTTTGCTTTTTGATGACTGAAAGTAGTTGTCTTCAAGATGTCGCGCCAAGGTGTTGAGTCTTTTTTTCTTCGTTCTTGCAAAAATCTCATTGACGCGGGTGATGCTTTTCTGGATCAGCCAAAGAAATCCAGTGACAAACGGCGTCAGATCACCATAGTTCCCCTGATGGTTCGTATCTTCAAACAGCTTATAATATACGCGAAGCGATTTCTTGATGGTGATGGATAGGCGAATGGCAACCAGCGGGTGTAATATTTTTGCTAGATAATACGATGTGATGAATCGTGATGTGCGGCCGTTTCCGTCGTAGAACGGATGAATATAACCGAAAAGGTAGTGAAAAAGGGAAATGCGGATCAGTTCGGGAATGTGTGCATTTTGCAGGATTTCCAACGCAAGCTCCATGTTTCGGATGATCTTTTCTTCGGGAACGATGCCGCGATGTATGATTTTTGACCTTGAGCGCACCTCAACGGGTTCTTTGCGAAAAATATCGCCGTCGGGAAGATTCTTGGGATTATCTCTTCCGATTTCGTCTGCTAAAAATTCGTCATAAAAGGTGCGCAAGTCGCGACTGTTGCGGAAGGGGATCTCTTCTTGCTGCTGGAGTTTCAAGTATTTGTTGACTGTGCTCCAAAAGCGAGGTCGATTGGAGGCGTTGACCATGTCTTGTTCGTCCATAGCTGTCTTGATTTCTTTTCGAGTGCTCCGCACCCCTTCTATGTCATTGCTGGATTGAATCTCTTCAATGAGGCAGGATCTGCCGAAAGATTCAATGGCTATGGGAGGGAGTGTCGTTGTAATGGCAGTCAGTTTACGAAGTTCAAGCATGATGGAAGAAAGAATCTGTACGATGTTTTCCGTATAGTAGTAAAAGGCTCTAAATTCACGACGCGCATTTAGATGCTTGATCGGTATGTCGATGTGATGCGCCAAGCTGGAGTTGTATAAGTTGCGGTGAAGCTTTCGGCTTTCATCTTCATTTTGATGATATAGTTTTAATAAGGTGGGCGTGGACATGGATCATCACCTCATGTTGAAGAAAGGAAAAACGCTGTTTTTCTAGTCGGGAAATGAAGTGGGAAAAAAACGCTGTTTTTTCCTAGTCGGGAAATGAAGTGGGAAAAAAACGCTGTTTTTTTCCTAGTTGCATTTCATGAAGTTCCGTCCGCCGCTCTTGTCCGCTGCATTCATTTTGCGGTTTTTTTCATCTGCGCGTGTTCGTCGATGATCTTCTGCATGGCGTCCGCCTTCTTCTCGACATGCCGTTCATAGTACCGAGGCTCCGGCGACGAGGAGGACGGCAGCGATGCAGACGAGGACGAGACGTGTTGGGTCAGGGTTCTTGAGCACGGTGTCGTGCCCGATGATTGCCTCGATGGCAGTCGAAGGGAATTTGCCGACGAAAGAGGCGATGACGTAGTCCCTGATGCTGATGGCGCTCAAGGCGCCGAGCGCGTTCAAGAGTGCCGATGGGATGTAGGGCACCATGCGTGCGATGAGCATGACGGTGAAGCCGTTCTTGCCGCTGTAGGCATCCACTTTCTTGAGCACGGGGTGCTTGGCGATCAGCTGCTCCGCCGAGGAGCGGAAGAGGAAGCGCAGCAAGAGGAAGCTGATGGTGACGCCGATGGTTTCGGCGATGACCGAGAGAACGATGCCGGGCACGATGCCGAAGATCAGAGTATTGGCCGTGGAGAAGATGATGGCAGGCGGAAAGCCGATGGCGTTGACGAAGAGCACGAGCCAGAAGCTGAAGAACATCGCCCACGAGCCGAAGGAGCGTATGTAGTCGGCAGTCGCAAGGAGATCGCCGCTCTTCAAGACCTGCCAAAGTTCGGGGAAGAACGTCGGATTGGCAAGGTGGATGCCGTAGAGGAGGGCGCACGATAGAAAGAAGGCGATGATCTTTACGATGGTCATAGGATTTTTGAGCATGGAAATCCTCCTTGCAGCAGACAGGATGGCTTCATTATAGCAGAGATTCATTAGATTTGCACGCTGCAAACCATGGTCGTCGGATGAAGAATCCGTGGGAGAATCGCTTGTGTTTCCCATTTGAGTATGGTATCATGAATAGTATGGCAAAATGGGATTGAGTTGGGATTTTCGCTTTCATCCCGTAAAAATCATCGAAGAAGAAACATTTAGGAGGGTATTTCATACTATGAAAGTCACTGCAGAGAAGATGGACAACCACGAGGTCGTGCTGACAATAGAGGTAGAGTCGGAGGTCTTGAAAAAGGCGGAGTCGAAGGCTTGCAAGGATCTGGCAAACCGCGTGAGCATTCCGGGTTTCCGCAAGGGGAAAGGCGCCGCGCCACATCATCGAGCAGCGCGTGGGCAAGCAGGCGATTCTGGATACGGCGTTCGACGCCGTGGCGGACAAGGCGTTCGCCGATGCTTTGAAGGAGCAGGATCTGGAGCCCGTTTCGCGTCCTGACATCGAGGTAGTGACGCTGGAAGAGGGAAAGGATGTCGTGTTCAAGGCGCGCTTCACGGCAAAGCCTGAGGTCACGCTCGGCGAGTACAAGGGACTTCAGGTCGAGAAGAAAGTCGACGAGGTCACGGATGAGGACATCGAGAAGGAAATCGAGAGCATGCGTCGCCGCCGCAGCCAGATGATCGACGCTGCTGAAGGGGCAGAGGTCAAGGCGGGCAACCTTGTTACGCTGGACTTTAAGGGATTCGTTGACGGAGAGGCTTTCGAGGGCGGCGAGGGCAAGGACTATCCGCTCGAAATCGGTTCGAACCGCTTCATCCCGGGCTTCGAGGATCAGCTGATTGGAATGAAAGTCGGCGATGTGCGCGATGTGAACGTGACGTTCCCCGAGGAATATCATTCGAAGGATCTCGCCGGCAAGCCTGCGAAGTTCGAGTGCAAGATTCACAGCATCAAGGAACGCCAGCTGCCCGATCTCGATGACGAGTTTGCCAAGAAGGTCAGCAAGTTCCAGACGGTAGAGGAACTTCGTGCTGACATTCGCAAGAACTTGGAGAACGCAGCACAGCAGAAGGCGGACAACGACTACAAGGTCGCCGTCATCGAGAAGGCTGCGGAGAACATCACGGTCGACATTCCCGAGGTCATGATCGAGAACCGTGTGACGATGATGATTCAGGAAATGGCGATGCGCTTGGAGCAGCAGGGAATGAGACTTGAGCAGTACCTGCAGTATGCGGGAACGGATCTCAACCAGATCCGCGAGCAGTACAAGAAGACGGCTGCGGAGAATGTCAGGAATGAGCCTCATGCTTGAGGCTGTGGCGAAGGCCGAAGGCATCAAGGTCGAGGGCAAGGATCTCGACGATGAGGTCGCAGCGATGGCTCTGACTTACGGCGCGACGCCGGCGCAGGTCAGGAAAGTCGTCAAGGAGCAGGGACGCATCGGCGATCTCATCACGACGGTTCTGCGCAAGAAGACCTCGCAGTTCATCCCGGACAACGCGGCGAAGTGAGTGCGCGTTCGTCGAGGTCGGCATATTATGGAGTGATTTCATGAACAGCTACATGAACAGTTATGTTCCCATGGTGGTCGAGCGGTCGAATCGTGGGGAGCGTGCGTATGATATTTATTCGCGCCTCTTGAAAGACCGCATCGTCTTCGTCGGCGGGCCGATCGACGACAACGTTGCGAACGTTGTCGTCGCGCAGCTCCTCTTCCTTGAATCTGAAAGATCCCGACAAGGACATCCATCTTTATATCAACAGCCCCGGCGGCGTCGTGACGGCAGGTCTCGCCATCTACGACACCATGCAGTACATCCGTCCCGATGTATCGACGATCTGCATCGGGCAGGCGGCGAGCATGGGCTCCCTGCTTCTGACGGCAGGCGCGAAGGGCAAGCGCTATGCGCTCCCTCTGGCGCGCATCATGATTCATCAGCCTCTGGGCGGTGCACAGGGACAGTCGACGGACATCCAGATTCAGGCGAAGGAGATTTTTGCGCCTCAGGGGAAGTGGGCAATGACATCCTTGCCAAGCATACGGGACAGCCGCGTGAAAAACTCATCGCCGACACGGAGCGCGACAACTTCATGACGGCGCAGGAGGCGAAGGAATACGGCCTCATCGACGAGGTCATCACGCGCCCTGTCAAGATCGAGAAGCCCAAGGAGTAAGAGGTGGTATCATGTTGAAGTTTGGGGATGAGAAGGGTCAGCTCAAGTGCTCGTTCTGCGGCAAGTCGCAGGAACAAGTGAGAAAACTGGTGGCTGGCCCCGGCGTCTACATCTGCGATGAATGCATCGAGCTTTGCAACGAGATCATCGAGGAAGAGTTCAGTGAAGATATCGAGGTAGAGCTCAAGGATGTGCCGAAACCGAAGGAGATTCGCCAGATCCTCGACCAATACGTGATTGGGCAGGAAGAGGCGAAGAAGTCGCTTTCCGTCGCCGTCTACAACCACTACAAGCGAATCAACCGCACGCAGGGCAAGTCGGATGAGGTCGAGCTGCAGAAGTCCAACATCCTCATGATCGGCCCAACGGGCAGCGGCAAGACGCTGCTCGCCCAGACGCTCGCGAAGATTCTCAACGTGCCTTTCGCCATTGCCGATGCGACGTCCTTGACGGAAGCCGGCTACGTCGGCGAGGATGTGGAGAACATCCTGCTGAAGCTCATTCAGGCGGCGGACTACGATGTGGAGAAAGCGGAGAAGGGCATCATCTACATCGACGAGATCGACAAGATCGCGCGCAAGTCGGAGAATCCCTCCATCACGCGCGACGTTTCGGGCGAAGGCGTGCAGCAGGCACTCTTGAAGATTCTGGAGGGCACAGTGGCCTCCGTGCCGCCGCAGGGCGGGCGCAAGCATCCGCACCAGGAGCTCATCCAGATCGACACGACGAACATCCTGTTCCTGTGCGGCGGCGCCTTCGACGGCATCGAGAAGATCATCGAAGCGCGTCTCGGCAAGAAGAACATGGGGTTCGGTGCGGAGATCGAGTCGAAGGTGGAGCGCAATATCGGGGAAACATTGCGCCACATCCTGCCGGAAGACCTGCTGAAGAATGGCTTGATTCCAGAGTTCATCGGTCGACTGCCGATCGTCGTGACGCTCGATGCGCTCGGCGAGGAGACGCTCGTCCGCATCCTGACCGAGCCGAAGAACGCGCTCGTGAAGCAGTATCAGAAGCTCTTGGAGATGGACGGCGTGAAGCTGGACTTCGACGAGGCGGCGCTCCATCTCATCGCGAAGGAAGCCTTGAAGCGCAAGACGGGGGCGCGCGGCCTGCGTTCGATCATCGAGAGCATTATGCGCAACGTCATGTACGAGGTGCCGTCGGTCGAGGGGGCTTCGCACTGCCGCGTCACGAAGGAAGTCATCGCGGACAAGAAGGATCCCGTGCTGACGATCGATAAGGTGAAATCAAAGACGAAGAGCGCGGATAAGGAAGCATCAGCTTGAGCATCGAAAGGGGGCGCTGCGGCAAGCAGCGCCTTCTTTTTTATATGCAAGGAGGATTGTTTATGTCGGAAATACGTAAGCTGCCGCTCCTGCCTTTGCGTGGAATGATCGTGTTCCCATTCATGATCATCCATCTTGACGTCGGCAGGGGATCGCTCCGTGGCCGCGTTGGAGGAGGCGATGGTGCGTGACCGTCAGATCCTGCTCGTGGCGCAGAAGACTGCCGATGTCGATGAGCCGGAGGAAAAGGATCTCTACGATGTCGGCACGATCGCCGAGGTGCGCCAGCTCTTGAAGCTGCCGGGCGGCGCCCTGCGCGTGCTTGTCGAAGGACAGAAGCGCGCGGCGATCAAGGAGTATGAGGAGCTGGAAAGTTTCACCGAAGTGACGGTCGTCGAATATGGTGAGGTCGTGGAGGAATCCATGGAAATGGAGGCCTTGACGCGCGCTGTCGTGCACGAATTCGAGCAGTGGGTGAAGCTCAGCAAGAAGATTCCTGCCGAGACGCTTGTCTCCGTGGCGATTCTCGACGATGCAGGGCGCTTGGGCGACCTGATCGCAAGCCATCTGAGCCTCAAGATTGAGGATAGGCAAGCGCTTTTGGAAGAGATCAACATCAAGAACCGCATGGAGCTTCTCTACAAGATCTTGGCGCATGAGCTTGAAGTGCTGGAGATGGAGCGCAAGATCGGCATGCGCGTGCGCAAGCAGATGGAGAAGATCCAAAAGGACTATTATCTGCGTGAACAGATCAAGGCGATCCAGAAGGAGCTCGGCGACGAGGACGACAAGGCAGCGGATATCGAGGCGTACCGCAAGAGGATGGCTGAGGGCAGCTATCCTGAGGACGTGCAAAAGACGATCGAGAAAGAAATCCATCGCATGGAAGGGCAGGCGAACATGTCTGCTGAGATGGGCGTCATACGCACCTATATCGAAACATTGCTCGAACTGCCGTGGACGATCGCCTCGGAGGACAACGTCGACATCAAGGCGGCGGAAGCTGTATTGGACGACGATCACTACGGATTGAAGAAGGTCAAGGAGCGCATCTTGGAATATCTCGCCGTCCATCAGCTCACGAAGGAGCAGCATGCGCCCATTCTGTGCCTCGTCGGCCCGCCGGGCGTCGGCAAGACCTCCCTGGCAAGCTCCGTGGCACGCGCGACGGGCAGGAAGTTCGTGCGCGCTTCCTTGGGCGGCATTCGCGACGAGGCGGAGATCCGCGGACATCGCCGCACCTACGTCGGAGCTATGCCGGGGCGCATCATGGAAGGGCTGCGCAAAGCGGGCACGAAGAATCCCGTCTTCCTCCTCGACGAGGTGGACAAGATCGCCATGGACTATAAGGGCGACCCGTCGGCGGCGCTCCTCGAAGTGCTCGATCCCGCGCAGAACTCGACGTTCAGCGACCATTATGTCGAGCTGCCCTTCGATCTTTCCGAGATCCTTTGGATCGTTACGGCGAACAGCCTGGGAAGCATCCCTCGCGCCCTGCGCGACCGCATGGAGGTCATCACGCTGTCGAGCTACACGGAGCAGGAGAAGCTCGAGATCGCGAAGCGCTACCTCGTGGGAAGGCAGCGCACGGCGAACGGACTGAAGGCGCGCGACCTCCAACTCGGCGAAGGCGTCATCGAGAAGATGATCGTCGAGTACACGCGCGAATCGGGCGTGCGCGAATTGGAGCGCACGATCGGCCATGTGTGCCGCAAGGCGGCGCGGCTCATCGTCGAGGGCGAGAAGAAGGCCGTGCGTGTGACGAAGAAGAACCTCAAGGAATTCTTGGAACGGCCGAAGTTCCTGCGCAAGAAAGCAGAGAAGAAGCCCGAGGTCGGCGTGGCGACAGGCATGGCTCGGACGGAGGTCGGCGGCGACATCCCTGCCGACGGAGGTCACGGTGCTTGCGGGCAAGGGCAAGCTGATCCTGACGGGGCAGCTCGGCGACGTCATGCAGGGAGTCGGCGCGGGCGGGACTTTCCTATATCCGCAGTCGGCAGGATGCGTTCGGCCTGGCGGGCGATTTCTATGAGAAGAGCGACATCCATATCCATCTGCCCGAGGGCGCGATTCCGAAGGACGGCCCTTCCGCGGGCATCACGATGGCGACGGCGATGATCTCGGCTCTGACGGGACAGAAGGTCAGGAGCGACGTCGCCATGACGGGAGAGATCACGCTGCGCGGCCGCGTTCTCGCCATCGGCGGCTTGAAGGAGAAGGTTCTGGCAGCGTATAGAGAAGGCATGAAGCGCATCGTGCTGCCGAAGGAAAACGAGCGCGACATCGAGGACATACCGAAGGAAGTGCGCGAGCATCTGGCCTTCGTTCCTGTGGAAACGATGGACGAGGTTCTCGCGGAAGCTCTCGTCCCGAAAAAAGGGGGCGCGCATCCTGGATAAGGTCACGATTACGCAGGGCAAGTACATCGCCTCCGCCGTGAAGAAGGAGCAGTATCCCAAAGAGCGGCGCAAGGAAATCGTCTTCATCGGACGATCGAACGTCGGCAAGTCGTCGCTCATCAACTCGCTCGCGCGCACGAAGAATCTCGCGCGCGTCTCGGGGCAGCCCGGCAAGACGCAGACGATCAACTTCTACGAGCTGGGCGCGAAAATCGAGGGAGAAGAGGGCAGGCGCGACTTCCACCCGGGTCGATCTGCCGGGCTATGGCTATGCGCGAACGGCGAAGAAGAACCGAAAGATCTGGTCGCGCTTCATCGAGGCGTACCTTCTCCAAAGCGAGGACTTGCAGTTCGTGTGCCAGCTCATAGACATTCGCCATGCGCCCATGGCCTCCGACATCGAGATGTTTCAATGGCTCGTAGCGAAGGGACTGCCTGTGCTCGTCATCGCGACGAAGGCGGACAAGCTGAGCCGCAACGAGCAGAAGAAGAGCATCCAGGCCATGCGCAAGGCGCTCGGCGTCGATGACTTGGACATCCTGCCGTATTCCTCCGTAAAAAAATGAAGGTCGTTCAGAATTGCTTGACGTGATAGCGAATGTTCTGATAGAATGAACGAAAAGGGTGTATTGCCGGGGAAGCGCCGGACGTATCCGCGCCTACCCGAAGAAAACGGGGGAGAAACCATGTTGACAGCTTTTGACAAGAAGCTCCTCAATGTCTTGCAGGCCGGCTTGCCCATCAGCAGCCGGCCTTTTGCTGACTTGGCGCAGGACTTGGAGTCGGATGAGAAGACCGTTCTTGCGCGTTTGAAGGAACTCAAGGCGCACGGGTACCTGCGCCGGATCGGGCCGTTCTTCGACTCGGCGAAGATGGGCTACCGCGGCACGCTCGTGGCTCTTCGCGTTGCACCGGAAGCGATGGAGAGCGTGGCCAAGGCCGTGAATCGGCATGTGGGAGCTACGCACAACTATGAGCGCGAGGGAAGGTACAATCTTTGGTTCACGCTGCTCACGCCGAACGAGGAAATGCGGCGACGGATCCTCAGCGAGATCCGTGCTCTGCCCGGCGTCGAGGAGCTTTTTGAACCTCGCTTCGCACAAGAAGTACAAGGTCAATGTGCAGTTCAAGCTGAACTAGGAGGCGTGACGATGGAAAAGCTGGACGAAATCGACAGGAAGATCACGCGAGCCATGCAGGGGGACTTCCCGCTCGTGGAGGAGCCGTACAAGGAAATCGCCGCCCAAGTCGGCATCGAGGAGGAGGAGCTTCTGCGCCGCCTGCGCCGTCTGAAGGAAAACGGGCAGATCCGCAAGATGGGAGCCGTCCTCCAGCACCGTGCCGCAGGATACACATCGAACGTCCTCTGCGCATGGGTCGTGCCGCCTGAACGCATGGACGAGACGGCGCGATGTATGTGCGCGAATCCGGCGGTGTCGCACTGCTACGACCGCGATACGGCTGAAGATTGGCCGTACAACGTCTATACGATGATCCATGCGAAGAGCCGCGAAGAGTGCGAGGCGGTCGCCGCTGCGCTCGCGGCGGAGTGCGGCCTTGAAGAGCGCGTCATGCTCTATTCCGTCAAGGAGTGGAAGAAGACGAGCATGCGCTATTTCTGTGAAGAGGAAGAGGGGTCTGCATGATGGTGTCGGAAAAGATGAAGGAGTTGGGCACGAAGAAGTCGACGATCCGCGAGATCTTCGAATACGGCAGGGCGGAGGGCGAAGGAAGTGGGCGAGGAAAACATCTGCGACTTTAGCCTCGGCAATCCCAACGTTCCCGCGCCTGCGTTCATCAAAGAGGCTGTCCTCGACATCATGACCGAGATGGAGCCGCAGGCGATTCACGGCTATACCGTGGCGCCGGGCAATCTGGCTGTGCGCGAAACCCTTGCTGCAGATCTCAATGCGCGCTTTGGCACGCATTTCTCGGGGAAGAACCTCTTCATGACGGCGGGCGCGGCGGCGGCGATCACCGTTTGCTTCAAGGCGCTCGCCGAAGAGGGCGATGAGTTCATCGCGTTTGCGCCCTTTTTTCCCGAGTATCGCTGCTTTGTCGAGTCCGTCGGCGCAAAACTTCGCGTCGTGCCCGCCAAGACGGAGGATTTCCAGATTGGGTTCGCTGCTCTGGAAGAACGGCTGACGCCCAGGACGAAGGGCGTCATCGTCAACTCGCCGAACAATCCGAGCGGCGCCGTCTATTCCGAGGCGACAATTCGTGAGCTCGCAGCGCTCCTTCGTGAGAAGCAGGCGGAATACGGTCATCCCATCTTCCTTGTTTCTGACGAACCGTACCGCGAGATTGCCTACGGCTGCGAGGTTCCGTATATCACGAAGTTTTACGAAAACACGCTCGTCTGCTACTCTTACAGCAAATCCTTCTCGTTGGCAGGCGAGCGCATCGGCTACATCGTCGTGCCCGACGAGACGGCGGATTTTTCGAGCGTCTACGGCGCCATTGCGGGCGCGGCGCGCGTCCTCACGCATGTGAATGCGCCATCTTTGTGGCAGCTTGTCGTCGCACGCTGCGCGGGAAAGCCATCGGATATACGCGCTTACGAGAAAAACGGCACGATGCTCTACGAGGGGCTCATGCGCGCGGGCTTCTCCTGCGTCAAGCCGCAGGGCGCGTTCTACCTTTTTCCGCAGTCGTTGGAGGCGGACGACCATGCCTTCTGCGAGCGTGCCAGAAGTATGATCTTCTGCTTGTTCCCGGCAGCGACTTTGGCTGCCCCGGGCATTTCCGCGCCTCCTACTGCATCGCGGCACAGACGATCGAGCGCTCCCTGCCGCTTTTTGAAAAGCTGGCGAAGGAGTATGGCGTCTGAAAGATGTTGGCGCATGAACTTGTCTCTCCTCTTCGTCGCGGGTCTTGGCATCGAGGCTTTCATTGTAATTAAAGTTGTGTAAATACAGCGTTTTATGTATAATGTACCCATGATGCACTTTCAAGAACCATGGAGGGAAAGCGATGCGACGATATACATCCCTGCTCCTCGTGGCGTTCATGCTGGTTCTTTTGATCGCGACGATTTCGGACAATTTGGCAGGTCATGCGGACAGGACGCGGCGGGAACGACCGCTGCAGTCGATCACGGTCTATACGACTTTGCCGCCTGAACATGTAGGCATTCTCGCTGAAGGATATGAGAAGGCGAAGCGCGTGCAGGTGAATTTCGTGCCTGTAAGCTCGGCGGAAGTTCTGCAGAAGCTGCGCGAGGACACTGCCGCCGGCAAGGGCAGGGCGGATCTCGTGCTGGCCGACCGCACGACATTGGAGAAAGCGGCAGTGGAAGGGGCGCTGCAGCCGTATGTCTCGGAGAGCACGGATTCGATCGGCGCCTCGTTCAAGGATGCGTCGGCTGCGTGGACGGGCGTCTGGTATGATCCTGTCGTCTTCTGCGCCAATCGCGACTATGTGCGCACCGTGCCGCGCGTGCCGAATACGTGGACGGAACTTGCTTCGATGCAGGGGATGCGCGTGGGCCTTACGGATTTTCTCGCGGCCGATGCGTCGGCAAATCTCTTCTTCTCCATGATGTCGCAGTTTGGCGATACGGCGACGTATGATATCTTGCGCGGCATACAGCCCAAGGTCGTGCAGTACTCCAAGTATCTTTCGACGCCCGTGCGCATGGCAGGCATGGGCGAGGTCGATCTCTCCGTCGCCGTGCAGAGCGAGGTCATGCGCTATATCCATCAGGGCTATCCTCTGCAGATCATCTATCCCGAGGACGGCACGGCGTATACGCTGACGGGCGTAGGACTTGTCGAAGGCGCCAAGAACGAGAAGCAGGCGGAGGACTTCGTGGAGTGGCTTCTGAGTGATGAAGCGCAGCTCGCCTTGCAGAGCCGGGAGTTCTTCTTCGTTCCTCTCAATCCTGTGACGGTTGCCTACAAGTCTTTTCCAGGGAAGGACGTCGTACTCTTTTCCCGCACACAGGATTTCAGCCAGAGCCAGCGCCATGAGCTTTTGGATCGCTGGGTAAAGGAAGTGCGGCTGCAATAAATGGAGGGAGGAATCGGTGGATTCCTCCCCTTATGCTTGAGGAGGAAATTTTTGAAAGCAGGATTCATCAGCCTCGGTTGTGCCAAGAATCTCGTCGATACGGAAGTTATGCTCGGCATCTTGCAGGACAACGGCATAGAGCTTACGCCGGATCCCGCAGAGGCAGAAATCATCATCGTCAACACGTGCGCCTTCATCCAATCGGCGAAGGAAGAATCCATCACGACGGTGCTCAACATGGCTGAGTACAAGGAGACGGGATGCTGTCGATCGCTCATCATCGCGGGCTGTCTCGGGGAGCGCTATCATCAGGAGCTTTTGGACGATATGCCCGAAGCCGATGCCATCATCGGCACGGGATCGTGGAATCGCATCATGGAGGCGGTGCGTGAGACTCTTGCAGGCAACCGCGTCGTTTTGGCGGGAGAAAACGAAATCGTCTACGATGAGAAGACACCGCGCATCCTGACGACGCCCGTATATTCCGCCTATGTGAAGATTGCCGAGGGCTGCGATCATCACTGCGCCTTCTGTGCCATTCCGCTGATTCGCGGGCGTTTTCGCAGCCGGCCGATGGACGACATCGAGCGCGAGGTCGCGCGGCTGGCGGCAGCAGGCGCCCGGGAAATCATCCTCGTCGCGCAGGATTCGACGTATTACGGCAAGGACATCTACGGCGAGCCGTCCTTGGCGCGGCTTTTGAAAGAGCTTGTGAAGATCGAGGCGGTCGGATGGCTGCGCGTCTTGTACTGCTATCCGAAGAATTTCACGGACGAGCTCATCACGACGATCGCGCAGGAGCCGAAGATTTGCAAATACGTCGATTTGCCGCTGCAGCATGCGCACAACTCGATTTTGAAATCGATGCGCCGCCCGGATACGCAGGAGGAAGTCGTGATGCTTCTCGAGAAGATTCGTGCGCGCATACCGAACGTCGCGATTCGCTCGACCTTCATCGTGGGCTTCCCGGGCGAGACAGACGCGCAGTATCAGGAGCTGCGCCGCTTCCTCGTCGAGCAGCGCTTCGAGAAGGTTGGCATCTTCACCTACTCGCAGGAGGAGGACACGCCCGCTGCTTCCATGCCGCGCCAAGTGGCCGAGGATGTCATGCAGGAGCGCTATCATGATCTCATGAGCGTGCAGTGCAAGATCTCGGAGGAGCTCAATCAAGCCCTTGAGGGCAAGGAGCTGTCGGTGCTCGTCGAAGGCCGCGACGAAGAGCAGCCGAACCTCGCCTTCGGACGATCCTACCGCGAAGCGCCGGGCGTCGATGGACAGATCTTCGTCGAGGGTGATGCGAAGAGCCGCCCCGGCGACATCGTGCGCGTGCGCATCGTGCAGGGATTCACTTACGATGCGGTCGGCGAGCTCGTCGAGTGAGAGTGGACAGACTTGCACGATATGCAGAATCTTTGCTCGTGCGGCAAGAAGGGCGGGATGGCGTTGGCAGAATCCACAGGCATGGCTGAGGAGAGAGAATCTTTGGAGGTGCTCGTCGGACGTTTGCTTCATGAGAGCGGCCAGACGATCGCCTGTGCCGAGTCCTGCACGGGCGGGCTTCTGACGAGCCGTCTGACCGATGTTGCAGGCAGTTCCGCCTATGTCATGGGGGCGGTCGTTTCTTATACGAACGAAGTGAAGACTGCGCTTGTCGGCGTGCGGCAGGCGACGCTCAAGGCCTTCGGTGCGGTATCCGAGCAGACGGCACGGGAGATGGCGGAAGGCGTGCGCCGCAGGATTCCTGCAGACATCGGCGTCGGCATCACGGGGATTGCGGGGCCGGGCGGCGCGACGGCAGAGAAGCCCGTGGGGCTTGTCTATATCGCCGTCGCCGCCGAACACATGACGCACTGCGTGCGCCATGTGTTCGGCGGCTCGCGCACGGAAGTCAAGCGCCAGTCGACAGAGGCGGCTCTTGCCATGGCAAGGGATCTCCTCACAGGGAAGACCTGAATATATCAGCGATTTCAAGACTGTGCAGGCGGATGCCGCACCGTGCGGAATATATGAGGAGTCTTTCAGATAAGTTTCAGCCTTTGTCTGTGCTTCTTTAATCGTCTGTAAGGCAGTTCCATGGTTTTCGCTGTATGATGGAAGAAGCAGGAGGATGCTCTTCTGTCGATGGTTGGGAATCGAAGGGAAGGAGAATGTATGATGAAGTTGAGGAAGGTTTTTGGTGCAGCCTTCGCTTTTTTTGTGCGATGTTTGCTGCAGCGACGATGACGCCGCAGACGGTGGGCGCGGAGCCTTACACCTACACGAACAAGGAGGCAGGCTACAGCATCATGTGTCCGACGAAGCCCCTCGGCGTTCTGCCTGCCAGCGTTCTGAACGAAGATGCGAAGGGAAGTGTGCTCGTCTTTGCCAACGATGGCTACACGATCAACAAAGCGTGGATCATCATTCCGGATGGCTTCGCCAAGAACGATCTGCCTGACCTTTCGAAGCTCTCGCAGAAGGACGAGGAACTTCTCTTGGCACGCCTGAGGGAGAACAGCGCCTACGCCCTCGTCGACATCGTGCCGGTCACGGCAAAGACGAAGAGCGTCTTCGCCGTGACGGCGAAGGACATCATGGTCGACACGGATGGCGACGGCGAACCGGACACCGAAGCGACGGCGGACACGCAGATGGCGGTCGTCTTCCTGCGCTCGGAAAAGGGACGCGCCTTCAAGATCGAACTGATCGACAACCCGGAGATCACGGCGAAGAACGTCTCAGAATTCCGCGCGGGCATCTCGACGCTCAAAAGATCTGTGAGTCGTGGGGAAAATATTGACTTTTTGACTTTTGTATAGTATGATGATGCACGGGATGAACGACGCACAGCGTCGTTCATCGCCCGTGCATTTTTACTATGAAGCCCCAAGAGGTCAAATCGAAGGCGCAGACCGATTGGCTAGGCTTCTGTAAGGGCGACGCACAATGTCCATGAAGTGGACGCTTGTGCGTGTAGTTTATGTAAAGGAGAGTTTTTCATGGCAAAAGTACAGCATGAATTTCAGGCAGAAACAAAAACAGCTTCTCGACTTGATGATTCATTCCATCTATACGAATCACGAGATCTTTCTCAGGGAGCTTATTTCCAACGCATCGGACGCGCTCGACAAGCTGCATTTCGCGGCTCTGACGGACAGCTCCGTGCGCGAGGGGGACGACAGCGCGGAAATCTTCCTCGTGCCCGACGAGGCGTCGCATACGCTTTCCATCTCGGACAACGGCATCGGCATGACGGCGGAGGAAGTCGTCGAGAACATCGGCACGATCGCGAAGTCGGGCACGAAGGCGTTCTTGGAGCAGCTCAAGCGCACGAAGGACGAGAACGCGGCAGTCGACGAGAAGGAGCTGATCGGTCAGTTCGGCGTGGGCTTCTACTCCGCTTTCATGGTCGCCGAGAAGGTCACGATCCTCACGCGCAAGGCGGGCGACAAGCAGGGCATCCGCTGGGAATCGACGGGCGACGGCACCTACAGCATCGAAGAGTGCGACAAGGAGAAACACGGCACGACGATCGTCATCACGCTCGCGAAGGCCTACTATGGCGCGGAAGCAGAGGAAAACTTCCTTGACAAGTACAAGCTCGAAGGATTGGTGAAAAAAGTATTCGGACTATGTGCGCTACCCGATCAAGATGAGCTTCGAGATCGAGGAAACGCCGAAGGATGAGGAAGGCAAGCCCATCGAGGGCGCGGAAAAGACGAAGCGCACGGAGGTGCGCACGCTCAATTCCATGAAGCCGCTCTGGACGAAAAAAACAAGAGTGACATCAAGCCTGAGGGAATACAACGAGTTCTTGAAGAATCAATTTCACGAGTGGGAAGATCCGATGGAGATCTTTCACACGAAGGCAGAAGGTGCGGTCGAGTACACGGCGTTGCTCTTCATTCCGGCGCATGCGCCGTTCAACCTCTACCACACGGACTTCGAGCCAGGCGTGCAGCTTTACTCGCGCCATGTCTTCATCATGGACAAGTGCAAGGATCTTCTGCCCGACTATCTGCGTTTCATGAAGGGGCTCGTCGATTCGCCCGACCTCTCGCTCAATATCTCGCGCGAACTTCTGCAGCAGAGCCGCGAGCTCAAGACCATCGGCAGGAATCTGGAGAAGAATATCCTGAAGACCTTGGAGCGCACGCTGAAGAACGAGCGCGAGAAGTACGAGAAGTTCTGGGCGGAATTCGGCAAGTCGCTGAAGATCGGCATCTACAACAGCATCTACAGCGGCGAGAGCACGGCCGACAAGCTCAAGGACTTGCTGCTCTTCCTCAGCTCGAAGGAAGGCAAGCTCGCAACGCTCAAGGAATATGTCTCGCGTATGCCGGAGAGCCAGAAGGAAATCTACTATGCGACGGGCACGGACAAGGCGACGATCGAGAAGCTGCCGCAGATGGAGCTTCTGCGTGAGAAGGGCATCGAAGTCCTCTACCTGACCGACCCCGTGGACGAGTTTACGATCGAGACGCTGCGCGAGTACGAGGGCAAGAAGTTCCACTCGATCAGCCGAGGCGATCTCGACTTGGACGATGCCGAGTCGCAGGAAGCGAAGAAGGAGACGGAAGATATCCAGAAGAAGAACGACGATCTTCTGAAGGATGTCAAGGAGACCGGGCGACCGCGTGGCGGAAGTCAAGCTGACCTCGCGTCTCAAATCGAGCGCCGTCTGCCTCGTGGCAGATGCGATGGGTGAGAGCCTATCGATGGAGCATACGTTCTCTGAGATGGACAATCCGATGTTCAAGGCGCGCCGCATCCTTGAGATCAATCCGCATCATGAGATCTTCACGCGCCTGCAGGCATTGCACGAAGCGGGCAAGGATACGGAGGACTTCAAGGACTACTGCGACCTCCTCTACACGCAGGCTTTGATCATCGAAGGCATCCTGCCCGAGAACCCCGTGGACTTCGCGAACAAGCTCGCGAAGCTTATGGCGAAGTGAGGAAAGGGCACTGCAAACGACAGATACAGGCGGTGCAACGGAAGCCCCCGAGAATATTTCTCGGGGGTTTCTTGATTTCATAGACCGGAATGCTTTAAATCAATCAAAACGAAGCGATATTATTTAAGATATGTGGAGGAATTACGATTAAAAGATAAGTCATTAAGATACCGTGAAAGGTTTGTTGTTTTTAAGGAAAGGATGAATCCATATGCAGGTTTCCAAAGTTTCTGCTGGACTGAGTGCGCGAGGAACTGCTCCCGTTGCCCGTGGGGATGCAGCGAATGCAGCAGGCGGCAAGGAGGCGCATTCTGTCATCCATGATGCGGTTGAAGTATTCATCAGCAATAAGGCCCGTGCCATGAATCAGGAAGCAGACCGACAGGGAAAGATTCTTGAACGGGACACCGGGGCATCCGGCTCCAAATTGGAATTGCAGAATATGGATGAGAAAAAGGATTCTGTGCAGGATTCCAAAGCACGACTGGCAGAAATAGAAAAAGCAGCTGCAGGGACGACAGTCTTTCTGAAGACGACAAAGCGATTCTTGCAAAAAGAACGTGATCAATTAAAAAGATGAAGTGATCGCCCTATCGCCGGAAGATAAAAATCTCCATGATTTATGGTTTTGAAAAAAACCGGGGCAAAAAGCGCTCGAAGAGTCTATGGGAACGCTTCTTTCGAGAGATTCTGCATCAGACGCAACCGCGCTAAGAGAGATCGCGGAGATGGAAAAGAATTCGTCCGGTCTTGATGGCTGGCTGGCAGAAGCAAAACAGGAAGCGCGTGAATTGGCAGAGCGAGAGAATCGTTTGAATGCACAGGTGCGCGGTGAAGAAGCCGAGGATGCAGCGTCAAAAATGAAGTCGAAGGATACGCCGGAGACTGCGGTCGATGATGGTTCTGCCGAACGGGTGCTTTCGACGAAGAATTTTGAAATATTGAAACAGACTGCAGGAAGTGCGGAAAAAGATGATCTTTCGCCAGATGGGAGTTTATCCATCAAGAAGAATCTTGCGCTGAGAAATGAGAAGCCGCATTCCGTTTTGCAAACGATACGGAGTACGTTTTAATTTGATGGAAACAATGAAAAGAGAAGCCGATTCTTTTTATGCAGTATGATTATGATGAGCAAACTTCCAATGATATTTCCCTTGCTAGCAATACGATTCGCAATTTGATTAACAGAATGTGGAAATCCAGCACGGTGACGCATCCGACAGGAGACGAGTGGTCAGAGCATGGAATATACCAATATGGCAGACGGGTTATTATTCATGGGCCAATGGATGTAAGAAGTTGTATGACGGATTTGTTTAACGATATTTCTTTTAATAGTAAAGCGGAAGCCGAGGATTCTTATGCGACGATAAAAAGAGCATATCGAGTTTTATCGTCGTATATGTGAAATAGCAGATGGAGTTCTGCAGAAAAAGTTGTCGACATTCTTTATCTGCCTGATTCCGTGGACTTTGCGAACAAGCTTGCGAAGCTTATGGCGAAGTGAGGAAAAATGGTGTGATAAGTGACGGATGCGAGTGAAGCAGTCGCTTATATAAAAATGAAAATCCCCGAGAAGTCCAATTTTCTTGGGGATTTTTCTATGTGAAGAATCGAGTGAGCTGCACGTGCAACCGTTAGTTTTTTGGACATTGTATGCAGGTTGTTGCTGCAGCAATTCTTGGCGGAATGCGGCAAAATGTAGTATAATACAAATAAGGAAGTGAGGAAGATGTACCGCATCAAGCCGTGGGAAGACTTGACGATTCAAGATGATTACATGTTCAAACTCATCATGGGCGTCAAACGGATATGCCTGAACTTGCTGCAAGGAATTCTCCGTGTGGAAATCAAGGACATCCACTATCTGGAAACAGAAAAATCCATGGACGCACGCTACCAAGGCAAGGGCGTTCGCATGGATGTCTATGTGCGCGACGATGCTAATACAGTATACAACATCGAAATGCAGGTTCGTATGCTTGAAGGGGAAAGTCTTTTCAAGCGTACGCGCTACTACCAGTCGATGATTGATGCCGACCTCTTGGCGGCAGGTGCGGACTATGACGACTTGAACAAAACCGTTATCATTTTTATCTGTCCTTTCGATCCTTTCGGCAAGGGGCGGCACATCTACACTTTTCGCAATCTATGCGTGGAGGATAAGAAGCTTGAGCTTTCTGACGGAGCAATAAAAATTTTCTTAAATGCCAAGGGTACGCTGAACGATGTGGATGAAGGCGTCAAAGCGTTTCTCAATTATGTGAACGGTATCGTATGCGACAATCCCCTTGTAAAGGAAATTGACGAGGAGATTCGGCGAATCAAGAAAGAGAACGAAGAGAGGGTGAGTTACATGACTTTCGCGATGAAAATGATGGAGGAAAGGAAAGAGGGTTTCAGGGAAGGGGAACGTCAGGGTCTTGCCAAGGGCAAGGCTGAAGGAAAAGCTGAAGGAAAAGCTGAAGGAAAAGCTGAAGGCGTGGCTCTTTCCATTCGCAGCATGATGGAGAGGTTGAACTTCTCTATGGAAAAAGCGATGGATGTTCTGCAGATTCCGGCAGCGGAGCGTGCTAAATATGCGACGCTCGTCAAAGGGTGAGTTGTCCTCCAGTTTGCTGTGATGAAGTCTTGTCAAAGCACGAAATTTCCATTATAATAAGGCAGAGCTAGCAAAAACGAAAATGGGCGGCAGGTGACGCGGCGATAGCTCGTTATCTGCCGTTTCTTGTCGGTCAAGGGAAGGATGGGACGTTCGGGTTGGAAGGAAAGCTTAAACTATACGGGTTCAACAACCTGACGAAGTCTTTGAGCTTCAATATCTACGATATTTGTTACGCAAAATCGCAGCGCGAGCAGCAGGATTATATCAAATACATCGACTCGCAGTACAACTCGGAGCGTCTGACGAAGATCCTCATGCGCGTGACGGAGATGATTGGCGCCCATGTCCTGAGCATATCGAAGCAGGACTACGATCCGCAGGGCGCGAGCGTGACCTTCCTTATTTCCGAGGAGGATGCGGCGGGACACAAGAAGCCGTTGGCAAGCGATGAGATCGTCGCGCATCTCGACAAAAGCCATGTGACGGTGCATACGTACCCCGAGTTCCACCCTGAGACGAGCATCGCGACGTTCCGCGTCGACATCGACGTGGCGACGTGCGGCGAGATCACGCCTTTGAAGACGCTCGACTATCTGATCGGCAAGTTCGACTCGGACATCATCACGATGGATTATCGCGTGCGCGGCTTCACGCGCGATGTGACGGGAAAAGAAGCTTTTCATGGACGACAGGATGTCGTCGATCCGGAGTATATCAAGTCAGAGACCTTGGCGACGTATGACGCCATGGATATCAATGTCTATCAGGCGAATATCTTCCACACGCGCATGCTCATCAAGGAGATCGAACTGCAGAATTATCTCTTCAATACGGATATTTATGAGATACCGCCAAAGACGCGGCTCGCGATCAGCAACGGCCTGCGACGCGAAATGATCGAGATCTACAGCGGCAGCAATGTTTTTCTGAGCGGGGCGGTGTGCGTCTCGCTCGCATGGGAGGAAAGAAAAGGATTGGAAGCATTCGACTACCATACGCAGGACAGGGCGCCTGTTCTTGAAGCTCTGGAGCGCTTCAAGAACAGGCGCGTCGTGCCTTTTGACGTGCCAGGGCATAAGCGCGGGCGCGGCAACGAAGAGCTTGTGGATTTTCTCGGCGAAAGATGCCTTTCCGTAGACGTCAATTCGATGAAGATGCTCGACAATCTGTGCCACCCTGTGTCGGTCATACGCGAGGCCGAGCAGCTGGCGGCAGAAGCTTTCGGCGCAGCGCACGCATTCTTCATGGTCGGGGGCACGACGAGCTCGGTGCAGACGATGATCCTGACGGCGGCGAAGCGCGGCGAGAAGATCATCCTGCCGCGCAATGTGCATCGAAGCGTCATCAATGCGATGATCCTTTCCGGCGCCATACCCGTCTATGTGAACCCGCAGATGGATCAGCGCCTCGGCATCGCGCTTGGCATGAGGCTCGCCGATGTCGAGCGCGCGATCGAGGAAAATCCTGACGCGAAGGCAGTCTTCGTCAACAACCCGACATATTACGGCATATGCTCGAACATCCGCGCCATCGCCGATCTCGCTCATGCGCACGGCATGATGCTTCTTGCGGATGAGGCGCACGGCACGCATTTCTACTTTCATGATCGTCTGCCCGTCTCCGCTATGGCGGCGGGAGCGGACATGGCGGCGGCGAGCATGCACAAGTCGGGCGGCTCGCTGACGCAGAGCTCGCTGCTCTTGATCGGCGAGCGCGTGCACGAAGGGTATGTCCATCAGATCATCAACCTTACGCAGACGACGAGTGCGTCGTACCTTCTCATGGTGAGCCTCGACATCTCGCGGCGCAACCTGGCGATCCGCGGCAGAGAGACGTTCGACAAGGTCATCCGTCATGTCGAGTACGCGCGTGCCGAGATCAACGCCATCGGCGATTACTATGCCTATGCGCAGGGAGCTCGTTGACGGCGACGCCGTGTTCGATTTCGATGTCACGAAGCTCTCGGTGTTCACGCGCTCCTTGGGGCTTGCCGGCATCGAGGTCTATGATCTCCTGCGCGACGAGTACGACATTCAGACGGAGTTCGGCGACATGGCGAACCTCCTTGCCTACATCTCGATCGGCGACCGCCCCAAGGACATCGAGCGTCTCGTCTCGGCGCTCGCCGAGATCCGCCGCAACTACAAGAAGAGTCCCAAGAACATGCTCGAAGTGGAGTACATCAGCCCGCAGGTCGTCTGCGGCCCGCAGCGGGCCTTCTATGGCGAGAAGGAGGCGCTTCCCATCGCCGAGACGGCGGGGCGCGTCGCGGGCGAGTTCGTCATGTGCTATCCACCGGGCATCCCGATTCTTGCGCCGGGCGAGCTTGTGACGGCGGACATCCTCGCGTACATCCGCTACGCAAAGAAGAAGGGCTGCTCGCTTACGGGATCCCGGAGGACATGGAAATCCGGCGGCTCAACGTGATGAAGGAGGCGTAGGCAATGGATCTTTGGTTTACGGAGAAGCATACGAAAAACGCCGGCTTTTCCATCAAGGTGGACAGGCAGCTCTACTCGGGCAAGAGCGAGTTCCAGCGCATCGACATCTTCGAGTCGCCGGAGTTCGGACGATTTCTGACGATCGACGGCTACATGATGCTGACGGAGAAGGATGAGTTCATCTACCACGAGATGATCGTGCATGTGCCGATGTGCGTCAATCCGGACGCGAAGCGCATCCTCGTGATCGGCGGCGGCGATGGCGGCACCGTGCGGGAGCTTCTGCGCTATCCTGCGGTCGAGCGCATCGACCTCGTGGAGATCGACGAGCTTGTCGTCGAGGCATGCCGCGAGCATCTGCCGCAAACGGCTGCCTGCCTTTCGGATGAACGCATCCGCTTCTTCTTCGAGGACGGCCTGCGCTTCATCCGCCAGCCCGAAAACGAGTACGATCTGATCCTCGTCGATTCGACCGATCCGTTCGGTCCGGGCGAAGGGCTCTTTACGAAGGAGTTCTACGGCAACTGCTTCAAGGCCTTGAAAGAGGATGGCATCATGGTCAACCAGCATGAAAGCCCCTTTTACAAGGACGATGCCTACGCCATGCAGCGTGCGCACAAGCGCATCGTCGAATCGTTCCCCGTCAGCCGCGTCTATCAGGCGCACATCCCGACATATCCTTCTGGACATTGGCTCTTCGGCTTCGCGTCGAAAAAGCGTGCTCCCGTAGAGGGGGTCGACTGGCAGCGTTGGAAGCGGCTCGGCATCCGGACGCGCTACTACAATACGAAACTGCATGTCGGCGCCTTTGCCTTGCCGACGTATGTGGAGGAGATGCTGCGTGATGTTGAAAGATAATGTGGAAAATTTCCTGGGCTGCGACGCCTCGTATGAGGACGCGCGCATCGTTCTCTTCGGCGCTCCCTTCGACTCGACAACATCGTTTCGCCCAGGCGCGCGCTTCGCGAGCCGCACGATGCGCGCTGAATCGTATGGCCTGGAGACGTACAGCCCGTATCTCGACCTCGATCTGGGAGAGGCGCGTGTCTTTGACGGCGGCGACCTTGAGCTTTGTTTCGGCGATCCGGTGCGTGCCTTAGGGCAGATCGAGGACTTCGCGCGGAATCTGCTCGCGGATGGCAAGAAGCCCTTCATGATCGGCGGCGAGCATCTTGTGACGCTGCCCGTCGTGCGCACTCTCGCCGAACGTTACGAGGATCTCCACATCGTGCATTTCGATGCGCATACGGATCTGCGCGATGATTACTTGGGCGCGAAGCTGTCACATGCGACAGTCATGCGCCGCGCGTGGGACATCCTGGGCGATGGGCGGATCTATCAGTTCGGCATAAGAAGCGGCGAACGCGCGGAGTTCCTTTGGGCGAAGGAGCATACGCATCTGCAGCGCTTCGACTTCACGGGGCTAGAATGGAGTCTCGCCGATCTCATGGGCAAGCCCGTCTACCTGACGCTCGACCTCGACATCCTCGATCCGAGCGTCTTTCCCGGCACGGGCACGCCGGAGCCGGGCGGTGTGAGCTTCTTAGATCTTTTGCGCGCGCTTCGGAAGACGCTGCGGCTCGACCGCATCGTCGGCTGCGACATGGTCGAGCTTTCGCCGCATTATGACGCGAGCGGCGCGTCGACGGCGGTGGCGGCGAAGCTGCTCAGGGAAATGCTGCTCGCTTGGGACGAGGCAGCGATCCGCGGCGCGGATTTGGTCTGAGGGAGCGGCGAATATCGAGTGCTTGATGACAGGAGGAAACATCATGGGAAAGGCTTTGATCATCGGTGCGGGCGGCGTTGCGAGTGTTGCCGTGCACAAGTGCTGCCAGAACAGCGACGTGTTCGAGGAGATCTGCATCGCGAGCCGCACGAAGGCGAAGTGCGACGCGCTGAAGGAAAAGCTGGCGGGCGGCAAGACGAAGATCCGGACGGCGCAGGTGAACGCGGACGATGTGACGGAGCTCGTCGACTTGATCGAGCGGGAGAAGCCCGATGTCGTTTTGAACCTCGCGCTGCCCTATCAAGATCTCAAGATCATGGATGCGTGCCTTGCGACGAAGACGCATTACGTCGATACGGCAAACTATGAGCCGGAGGACACGGCGAAGTTCGAGTACAAGTGGCAGTGGGGCTACGACGATCGCTTCAAGGAAGCAGGCATCACGGCGCTGCTCGGCTCGGGCTTCGATCCCGGCGTCACGGGCGTCTTTTCCGCCTATGCCCTGAAGCATCATTTCGACGAGATCAACTATATCGATATACTCGACTGCAACGCGGGCGATCACGGCTACCCTTTCGCGACGAACTTCAACCCCGAGATCAACATCCGCGAGGTTTCGGCGAAGGGCAGCTATTGGGAGGACGGCAAGTGGGTCGAGACGGAGCCGATGGAGATCAAGCGCGTCTACAACTTCCCCGAGGTCGGCGAGAAGGACATGTATCTCCTGCATCACGAGGAGCTGGAGTCGCTTGCGCTCAACATTCCCGGCATCCGTCGCATCCGCTTCTTCATGACGTTCGGTGAAAGCTACCTGCGTCACCTCAAGTGCTTGGAGAACGTCGGCATGACTTCGATCGAGCCGATCGAGTTCGAGGGCCAAAAGATCATCCCGCTGCAGTTCCTCAAGGCGGTTCTTCCCGATCCCGCAAGCCTCGGCCCGCGCACGAAAGGCAAGACGAACATCGGCTGCATCTTCCGCGGCAAGAAAGATGGCAAGGACAAGACGTATTATGTCTACAACGTTTGCGACCACGAAGCGTGCTACAAAGAAGTCGGCTCGCAGGCCGTTTCCTACACGACGGGCGTGCCCGCGATGATCGGCGCGATGCTCGTGATGAACGGCACTTGGAAGGGGGCGGGCGTCTATAACATCGAGCAGTTCGACCCCGATCCGTTCATGGATGCGCTGAATCGCTGGGGTCTGCCGTGGCAGGAGACCTTCACGCCGGAGCTTGTCGATTGATGGGCGAGGGAGGGTTCGGAACGCACGAAAGATATGCGTCGCTGTTCTCTGCCGTGCCGACGCCGTCCTACGTTGTCATGGAAGATCTGCTGCGCAGGAATCTCTCTATCCTGTGCGACTTGCAGCAGGCAACGGGCGCACATGTCCTGCTGGCGCAGAAAGCGTTTTCCATGTTCCGCTTCTATCCGCTTGTCGCTGAATATCTTGCGGGCGCGGCGGCAAGCGGCCTCTATGAGGCGCGGCTCGCGCACGAGGAGATGCCTGGAAAGGAAAACCACGTCTTTTCGCCGGCGTTCAAGAGGGGGGACATGGAGGAGATCGTCAAGATCGCCGATCACATCGTGTTCAACTCTTTCGCCCAGTGGGAGAAGCATGGTGCGCTCGCCTTGGCGCATGGCTGCTCGTGCGGGCTTCGCATCAACCCCGAATATTCGACGCAGGAACATGCGATCTACGACCCGTGCTCTGCAGGATCACGTCTCGGCGTCAAGCGCCGCGATTTCCGCCCCGAAAAGCTGAAGGGGCTGAAGGGACTGCACTTCCACACGCTTTGCGAACAGGGCGCGGAACCGTTGGCTCAGACACTGGAAGTCGTCGAGGAGAAGTTCGGCGAATGGCTGCCCCGGATGGAATGGATCAACTTCGGCGGCGGTCATCACATCACGCGAAAGAGCTATGATATCGGCCTCCTGAAGCGGTGCGTTGAGAAGATGCAGAAAAAGTACGGCCTGGAAGTCTACATCGAGCCCGGCGAGGCGATCGCGCTCGACGCTGGATTCCTCGTCGCCGAGGTGTTGGAGATCGTTGAGAACGATACGCCCGTCGCCATCCTCGACACGTCGGCGGCGTGCCACATGCCCGACGTCATCGAGATGCCGTACCGCCCGCCCGTCTTGGGTGCGGGAGAAGCAGGGGAGAAGCCGTTCACCTGCACATTGGCGGGGCCGACGTGTCTCGCTGGCGACACGATCGGCACATACTCTTTCGACGCGCCGCTCGCCGTCGGCAGCCGCGTCATCTTCGGCGACATGGCGATCTACACGATGGTGAAGAACAACACCTTCAACGGTATGCCTCTTCCCTCGATCATTTCCGTCGATGCAGCAGGCGCACGGCAGGGTCGTGCGTCGCTTCGGCTACGAGGATTTCAAGATGCGGCTGTCCTGAGAGAGCCCCGTCTTCATCCGCCTAGTATTATGTATGGAAAAGGAAGCGCACCATGGAATATCTTCTCGTTTTTGGGGGCGGCGGCTTTGGCGCCCTTTGCCGCTGGCTGGCGACCTCGTTCTTCGCCATGCGATTCGGCGCGGCTTTCCCTTATGGCACGCTCTTCGTCAATGTGACGGGCAGCTTCCTCATGGGTCTCGTCATGGGACTCCTGCCGCTTTTGCCGCGCGGTGCGCTCTTGCCCGAAAATCTGCGCCTTCTGCTCGCCGTCGGTTTCCTCGGCGGCTTCACGACATTCTCTTCCTTCAGCATGGAGACGTTGGCCTTGCTGCAGGGTGCACATGCGCTTTCGGCGCTCCTGAACGTGCTGGCGAACGTCATCCTCGGCATGGCGGCAGCATGGGCGGGACTCTTGCTCGTGCGCACCGTCCTCTGATCTTTATGCGAGAAAAGAAGCGAAACGGCTGCCGCAAAATTTGCGGCAGCCGTTTTTTCTTGTCATGAAAGCTTTTGTATAGTATAGTTAGATTAAGGAATCGTTGCTTCATTCAGCACGGCCATCTTAGTGCAGCTATTCCGCCCTCTTTGCGTTGATAAACCTTCCGCATACTTGCTATGCGCCCAGTTTGTTCTCTTGCTAGGACGAAAGAGCTGCACCAATCGAACGGGCTTCATCTTATTGGCGCTTCCTTAACGGGAAAGAGAAGAAGAGGGATGTATATGGAAACGAGAGTGGATCGTTGGTACAGTGAACGCTTGCAGAAGGAAATGACTGTTCGGACGTATGGGGCAGGCGGCACGCCCGTGCTCGCCTTCCCGCCGCGAGAGAGGCTTTCTGATGCGTATGAAGCGGCGGGCGTAGTGGAAACGCTTGTGCGCTGGCTGGACGGGCGCATGATTCGGCTCGTGGCAGTCGATACGGTCGACGGCGAAAGCTGGTTCAGCGCGGACGACCGCGAGTGGCGCGCCAATCGGCAGGAGGCCTACTATGAGTATGTCGTGGAGGAGGTCATGCCCTTCATCCGCTCGCTGGATGAGGATGCGCGTCTGCCTATTTCGCTCGGCTGCGGCTTCGGCGGCACGCATGCGGCGATCCTCTTTCTTCGCCGGCCCGATCTCTTCACCGGCCTCATTTCTCTTGCCGGTTCCTACGACGCCAAGAGTTTTTTTGACGGCTGGCTGAACGTACAGCTCTACGACAGTTCGCCGCTCGACTTTTTGCCCAACATGGCGAACGAACATCCCTACATCGAGCTTTACAACGAGAGGAAGCTCGTCTTCTGCACGGGGCAGGGGCGAGGGGCTGGATGAGCCGCGCCGCACGGCGGATCTGCTGCGCTCCGTGCTGCAAGACAAGGGCGTGAATGCTCGGATCGACTTCTGGGGGACGGATGTCGCCTATGGCTGGGAATGGTGGAAGAAGCAGATCGTGTATTTCCTGCCCTATGTGCTTGAACGATGAAAGAGATTTTTCCTGCGGGGAGATGAAAAAGGAGCGAGCGGCGAAAAGGCTGCGTTTCTGAAAGGAAGAGAAGTGAAGAAATGGCGGACATCATAGCAGAAAATTTGCACGGCATCTTGGGCGACATCCTTGCCGATTACAAGACGGAACGCATCATCGACAAGATGGATGTGTTCTGTCGGCCCGACAAGAAGACGGTCATCGACATCCTCGGAAAACTTGTGCGCATCGTCTTCCCGGGCTACTTCAAGGATGAGCACTACCGCGTCTACAGCGTAGAGAACAACATGACGATGGTCATTGAGGATGCTGCGTACCTATTGAACAAACAGATCGCCATCGCCCTGCCGTGCAAATGTTCGAGAGCGCAGGCGGAAGGTGATTTTTCTGATCGCGCGCAAGAGATCACGCTCGCCTTTTTCCGTGCCATACCGAAGATTCGTGCCTATATCGAGCTGGACGTTCATGCGGCATTCGAGGGCGACCCTGCGGCATCGAGCGAGGCTGAGATCATCTATTCCTACCCCGGACTCTATGCGATCTGCGTGCATCGTCTGGCGCATGAGCTTCATGTGCTCAGCGTGCCCGTAATCCCGCGCATCATGTCTGAGCACGCGCACAGCTGCACGGGCGTCGACATCCATCCGGGTGCGACGATCGGCAGGAGCTTCTTCATCGACCATGCGACGGGCGTCGTCATCGGCGAGACGACGGAGATCGGCGAACATGTGAAAATCTATCAGGGAGTGACCTTGGGCGCATTGTCGACGAAGGGCGGGCGCTCGCTGAAGGACAAGAAGCGCCATCCGACGATCGAGGACCATGTGACGATCTATTCGGGCGCATCGATCCTCGGCGGCAAGACCGTCATCGGCAAGGGTGCGATCATCGGCGGCAACGCCTTCATCACGAAGTCCGTGGCGCCGGGAACGCAAATCAGCGTGAAAAACCAGGAGCTGCGTTACGACAAGTCGCGCGACGAATTGGAACAGGTCGATTTCGAAGGGGAGGCTCCGTGGTTCTATGTGATATGAAGAGCGGAGGGCGGCAGGATTGCCGCCTTTTTTGTTGTGTAAAACCCCTGTAGATTCAAAAAACAACAAATTTTTAAAAAATGTCTTGTACGGGGGGGCGAATGTGTTATATTTATAGACAAACAAGTGTGATTTAAATTTTTGCTCGATGATTAAATGGATGGAGAGAGGAGATTTTTTTATGGGATATCGAGATGATTTTTTTCGATAATAACAAAAAGTAATTATGGTTGGTATACTTGTGTCCGGTGCGGAAAGAAATTAAGGAAAGGCGATGCGGACATCGATCATATTCTGCCGCAAAATTATGGCGGTGGCGATGGGCTTGACAACTTACAGTGCCTTTGCCGACACTGCAATCGCTCGAAGCAGGACAGCCTGTCCGATACACCGTCGGATTACCTGCGCCATAATGCGGGACGGGCGAAAAAGAGCATGGAAGATTGGTTTCGTTGAATAAAATTTCCTGTTGCAGCCGATGATTCTATTATAGGGCGCGAGGGGGGAGAATATTGCGCATAATTTTTGCCATATTAAAGAATCCTTTCAGTATAGCTGTAGCTTGTATTATCATCGGATTCGTGATTCCACCTACTATTCCGATAGTGGGATCGATTGCCGCGCTTTGTTCTCTGATTATGTTTTTTAAGAAAAAGATGAATGAGGGCAAAGGGGAGTAATAAAGGATATGAAACGCGAATCGTAAAATATTTATGGTTCGCGTTTCATTTTTGCTGACATTTTGTATTTTTATGTTTTTCATAAAAACGGTTGACAAGGGTCGCACATAGTGCTACCATAATACATGAAGTTCATAAGACCATAAAAACTTCATATCGATTGGGTTAGGTGTCGCAAGACTTAATAGGGAATCCGGTCAATGCCGGAGCGGTCCCGCCACTGTAACAGCGAGCGAATCTGCATGATGTCACTGAGGAGTTTTCCTTGGGAAGGCGCGGAGGAGCGATGACCTGGAGCCAGGAGAACTGCCTAGCTGACAATCACCGTTTGACCTGCGAGTGATGGGGAAGGGGATTATTGCGCAACGCAATGAATCCCGGCTTTGGCCGGGTTTTCTTTTGTAGTGCCTCCCCTCCGAAACCCCTTCCCCTTCGCGGGCAAAGGGGATCAATTTCGGCGGAGAGTTTTCCCTGCGGCTTGGGCTACAGGGGAAAGCATTGCTCATATATTATTTCCGATCCAGTTCTCTTTTGCTGCTCTGCAGCAGCTCCGTGTGTGGAGACACGGAGCTTCCTTTTTCAAGACCGGTTTTTGCCTCGATGTCTTGACATCGGGCGCAAAGCCTGCCATAATTTTTGAGGAGCATCCTTTGATGGGTGTTTCCCCATGTGCTTATGTTCTGATTTTCAAAGGAGAGATATTGAATGAAGAAGAATTTCAAGAAAATGCTGGCCATGTCGCTCGCGTGCGGCGCTGTTTTCGCTTTGAGCGCACCCTCCGCCGACGCTTCCTACATGCTGAATCCCGAAGTCAAGGATGCGACGCCGGCTCTCCTTGAGGCGTCGGAAATCGGCGTCTTGAAGTACGACAATCCTAAGATGCAGAATCTCCCGAACAAGGACGCCATCCTCGTCATGAGCTTTGGCACGACCTTCAAGGATTCGCGCGAAAAGACGATCGAGGCGACGGTCAAGGCGATTCAGGCGGCTCATCCGAACGTGAAGGTTGAGCTGGCATTTACTTCGCATATCATCGTAGACCGCATCAAGGCGAAGGAAGGTCTCGATATTCCAACACCGGAGGCGGCGCTGCAGCAGCTCAAGAAGGACGGCTATACGCGCATTGCGCTGTGCTCGCTCGATGTCATTCCGGGCATGGAATATGCCTATGACAAGGCGATCTTCAACGAGTACAAGGGCAACTTCAAGAAGATGACGCTCGGCACGTCGCTCATCTACTGGCAGGGGCAGGAAGAGCAGCGCGATGACGTCGAATCTGCTCTGAAGGCGCTTTCGACGCAGTTCCCCGAGGTTGCTGACGATGAAGCCATCCTCGTCATGGCGCATGGCACGCCGCATCCGGCAAACGCTTATTATGCCGTGATTCAGGACGGCATCAACAAGATGCAGCTCAAGAATACGTACATCTATACGGTGGAAGGTTGGCCGAGCCTTGAGGACATCATCCCCGAGCTTAAGGCGAAGGGCATCAAGTCCGTCACGCTCATGCCGATGATGATGGTCGCTGGCGATCATGCAAACAACGATATGGCTGGTGACGAGCCGGATTCGCACAAGTCCATCCTCATGAAGGCGGGCTTCAAGGTCAACACGTACATTCATGGTCTTGGCGAGAACAAGGCGATTCGCAGCCTCTTCGTCGAGCGTGCGAACGAGTCGTGGGATATGCTCGAAGCCAAGTAAGAAGCCTGACACATCTCCTTTCAATAAAAGAACGCCGCTCGGCTTGCCGAGCGGCGTTCTTGCGTCAATTATGGAAACAGGAAATTATCGGTCTTGCGCGGCCGAGATTTGCGGGTTCCCCTAAATATGGAAGAAATTCATCATCCGCATCGCGAGCTTCTTCGGTTCGGCGTCCTTGTTGCGCAGCAGGTAGGCGAGGGAGCCGGCGAAAAAGAAGGAAGAGATGGGGACGAAGCGCCGTCCCTTCCTGAAGTTCGCCCAGACGAGGAGCTTTTGAAAAAGCATCTCAATGTCCGCGCGTGTGCCGCCGTATCTCTTCATGATGCGCCGTAGCCGCCAGTCCGTCGTGCAGTAGGCGTAGATCGCATCGATGAGCGCAGGATCGTCCAGGCGGTCGATGTATTCGTTGATGAGCGAGTTGACGAGCGTCGAGCGCTTGAGCGAGCGGCGCATCTGCAGGAGGAAGAGAATGGTGAGAAGGACGAGGGCTAAGAGGAGAAGGGTGTTTATCATAAGGATCCCTCCAATCGTATCCCTACTATATCATAAACCCCTGCTGAGATAAAGCGGCGTCTCTTTTCCAGGCATGATCCGATGTTATTTGTCAAAAAGTCAAAAATAATATTTGACTTTTTGACTTTTTGCGGTATAATAAGAACCAACAGGGCAGAAGGACGATGCCTTGGAATCTTAGTTTGAATGAAATCATCTTCAGTATAGAGGGGGAAGAAATCATGGGTGAAGAAAGATATACAGAGAAGGCTTTGGCGGCGATGCAGGCGGCGCAGCAGGCGGCTGCCATGCGCTATCAGCAGGAGATCACGTCGACGCATCTGCTCTATGCGCTCGTGCAAGAGCCGGAAGGGCTGCTTGAAACGATATTTGAGGAGTGCGGCACGGATTCGACGATGCTGCGCGCACGGCTGGAACAGGAGCTCAGCAAGATGCCGAGCGTCAGGGGACAGGATCGCTTGACGATGGGCATGGATATGGTGCGGGTCCTCGGCAGAGCGCAGGAGTATGCGAAGAGCATGAAGGATGACTACATCAGTACGGAGCACCTCCTGCTCGGTGTTGCAGCCGACGGCAGCAGTGACGTGCAGGAAATTTGCCGCCAGTTTGGCCTCACGAAGGGAAGCGTCATGGGGGCGGTAAAGAAGCACCGCAAACAGAACGTCACGAGCGGCAATCCTGAGGAGGGCTACAAGTCGCTGGAAAAGTACGGACGCGACCTCACGGACGCAGCGAAGAGGGGCAAGATCGATCCCGTGATCGGCCGCGATGAAGAGATTCGCCGCACGATCGAGATCTTGACGCGCCGCACGAAAAACAATCCTGTGCTCATCGGCGAGCCGGGCGTCGGCAAGACGGCGATCGTCGAGGGACTTGCGCGCCGCATCGTGGCGGGCGATGTGCCTGAGTCACTGAAGAACAAGACACTTTATTCGCTTGACATGGGATCGCTCGTGGCAGGTGCGAAGTTCCGCGGCGAGTTCGAGGAGCGTCTGAAGGCGGTTTTGAACGAGATCGCGAAATCGGATGGACAGATCCTCCTCTTCATCGACGAGGTGCACACGGTCGTCGGCGCGGGCGCAGCCGAAGGCGCGATGGACGCGGGCAATCTCTTGAAGCCGATGCTCGCGCGCGGCGAGCTGCGCTGCATCGGCGCGACGACCCTGAGCGAGTACCGCAAGTACATCGAGAAAGATGCGGCTCTTGAGCGCCGCTTCCAGCCCGTCATGGTCAGCGAGCCGACGGTCGAAGATACGATTTCCATCCTGCGCGGCATCAAGGAGCGCTACGAGGTGCATCACGGCGTGCGTATCCGCGACAACGCGCTCCTGGCGGCGGCGACGCTCTCCGACCGTTACATTTCGGACAGATTCCTGCCCGACAAGGCGATCGACCTCGTCGACGAGGCAGCGGCGAAGCTGCGCACGGAGATCGAGTCGATGCCGCAGCCGTTGGACGAGGCGCGCCGCAAGATCATGCAGCTTGAGATTGCCGAGCAGGCGTTGAAGAAGGAGACGGATGACGCTTCGAAGGAGAAGCTTGCGCATGTGACCGAAGAGAAGGAAGCGCTGCAGAAAAAGGAAAAGGAGCTTGAAGACAAGTGGGAGGCGGAGAAGCAGGCGATCCTGCGCGTGCGCGCCGTCAAGAAGGAGATCGACCAAGTCAAGAACGAGATGGAGAGCGCCGAGCGCGACTACGACTTGAGCCGCCTGTCCGAGCTTCGCTACGGCAAGCTGCCGACCTTGGAGAAGCAGCTCAAGGAAGAGGAAAACGCCACGGCGAAGAAGGCAGAGGACGATCATATGCTCAAGGAAGAGGTCAGCGAAGAGGACATCGCGGAAGTCGTGAGCCGCTGGACGGGCATTCCCGTCTCGAAGATGCTCACGGGCGAGCGCGAGAAGCTCCTGCGCCTTGAGGATGTGCTGCATGAGCGTGTCGTCGGCCAGGACGAGGCCGTGCGCGTCGTCAGCGAGGCAATCCTGCGGGCGCGTGCGGGCATCAAGGATCCGAACCGACCGATTGGCTCCTTCATTTTCTTGGGACCGACGGGCGTCGGCAAGACGGAGCTTGCCAAGACCTTGGCGGAGTCGCTGTTCGATGATGAGCGCAGCATGATTCGCATCGACATGTCCGAGTATATGGAGAAACATTCCGTGGCGAGACTCATCGGCGCTCCTCCGGGCTACGTCGGTTACGAGGAGGGCGGCCAGCTCACGGAAGCTGTGCGCCGCCGTCCCTACAGCGTCATCTTGCTCGACGAGATCGAAAAGGCGCATCGCGACGTCTTCAACGTGCTCCTGCAAATCCTGACGACGGCCGTCTGACGGACGGCAAGGGGCGCGTCGTGAACTTCAAGAACACCGTCATCATCATGACGAGCAACCTCGGCTCGCATGAGATCTTGAACAAGGACTTCGAGGAAGCGCAGACGGCAGTCAAGGAGCTTTTTGAAGGAGTATTTCCGTCCCGAGTTCTTGAACCGCGTCGATGATATCGTCGTCTTCAAGGGTCTCGCGCGCGAGCAGGTCAAGGCGATCGCCAAGCTGCTCTTGGAGAGCCTTTCCAAGCGTCTGTCGCATCAGGTGAACATCACGCTGACGTGGACGGACGACGCTCTGGAGCTTCTGGCGAACCAGGGATTTGAGCCGAACTTCGGTGCGCGTCCGCTGCGCCGCCTTATTTCTCACAAGGTGGAGACGGCGTTGTCGAAGGAGATCATCAAGGGAGAGGCGAAGGAAGGAGATGTCGTGGAGATCGGTGCAGCAGGCGGCGACTTCACGTTCAAGACGCTTTGAGAAAAAGCGAAAGGGCAGCGCAATGGGCGCTGCCCTGCAAATAAAAAAACAGGAGGCGAATGCCTCCCGTTTTTTTATTTGCAGGGCAGAAAAGAAATCGAAAAATTTTTTTCAAAAAAACAGTGGATGTTAGTCCCAGAAAATGATATAATAGGACAAACAAACTATTGAGGCGTTAAGAGGATGTATGCGTCATGCGAGCGAAAAGCCTGAAATAGCTTGAATTCGGGAAGGCATTTCATTGACGGGGATGTTCGTTATGCGTTCAAGACGGTCATTTTGTCGCGAGGAACGGCGTCGAATGAAAGAGGTAGCGTTTGGAGTGAAATCATGATATAATCAAATGCGACATTTGTAGGGATTTTTTCTGTGCGGAGGAAGCGGCTGGCGGAGGCTCCTGGGCAGACGGCGTGCGTTTCCAGGATGCATCCGACTGTTTCGCCATGGAAGGGTGCAAGATGATGTTGAAGAAGTGTTCCGTAGCTCGCCTGAAGGAAGGCATGGTTCTCGGGCAGGATGTATACAAGGATGACATGACGGTTCTTTTGGGCGAAGGCACGGTGCTCACGCCTCAGATGATCGAGGCTCTCGTGGATCGCGATATCTTTTCCGTGCATATCCAGGTGGAGGATGGGATGAAGGCGGATACAGAGGAAGAGATGTCGCTCGTCTGGAAGATTCCGTCTCGGCAGGGGACGCCTGAAGCTGCCGGGAAGGTCGTATTGGAAAAGTCTCCGGACGATGAGAGGGCACAGGAGCCTGTGCCTGAAGCGCCGAAGGCCGTGCCGGAAAAAGGAACGACTGCAGGACTATACCTATGTGCGGCAATACGACGAGGTTTTTGCGTCCTTGAAGGAGCTTTATGCCGACACGAGGGCGACTTCCCGTCTCGATGCGCCGGCTGTGCAGTCGCTGGCGCGAAAGTTCCTGCCGCTCTGCGAAAGCGTGAAGGCGGTCGTGCAGATTTATAATATGGACACGGAGGACGATCATCGGTTCCATCACAGCATGCACGTCGCCATTCTCGCAGGACTCATGGGACAGTTCCTCAAGCTGCGCGCGACGGAGAAGGAACGTCTGATCATGGCGGGCTTCCTTCTGGATATCGGCACGACCCGCATCGCTGAAGAATTCCTTGAGATCCAGGGATATTACAGCTCGGCGGATCGACGGCTCATGCAGAAGCATACGACCTTGGGGCAGGAGCTGCTCGCCCACTCTGCGCTCGCTGCGGACGAGCAGGTCGTCGGCGCTGTGCTGCAGCATCACGAGAGGAACGACGGATCGGGCTACCCGTCGGGACTGAAGAAGGAGCAGATCTGTGGCTTTGCCCGCATCCTGGCCATCGTGGACATATACGATGCGATGGCTTCCAACCGCACCTATAAGAGAAAGCGTTCGCCTTTCGATGTGTTCAAGATCCTTGCCGATGATATCCTGCATGGTCGCCTGGATACGGAGTATGGCGTTTGCTTCATCCGTCATATCGGCCAGGCCTTGAATGGCTGCTGGGTCAGGCTCAGCGACGGAGGCGTGGGCAAGATCGTCTATATCGACGAATCGCGCATCGATGGGTTGCCAGTCGTGCAAACCATGAGCGGGGAGTTCCTCGATCTCAACAAGAACAGCAGGATCAAGGTCGTATCTTTGATCACGAGCGATGAAGTGCAGGAGGCATGAGCTTTTTCTGTTGCCGCGTGGAATGTTTGCAGAGGATTGGCTGCATGAGATGGATTGGCTGGAATCTGGCTATGATTTGCAGGGGAGTGCAGGCGGATGTTGAAGAGGTATCCCATCGATAAGGTGAAAGAAGGCATGGTTCTCGGAAGCGCGGTATATGCTGAGGATATGTCCGTCCTTTTTGGGTGAGGGACGGTGCTCGATGAACAGCGGATCGAATATCTGGAGCAGAGGGGGATCGACTTCGTCCGCATCTTGATCCCTGATGCGGACGGGGCGACGGATGACGCCGAGGCGCTCCGCGTGAAGGCAGCACAGGAGCAGGCGGCGCTGGAGGTTCTTGCAGCTGCGGAAGCTTCGAAGAAGGAAGTGATGGCCAAGCTTGAGGTCGAGGCAAGCGAGAGGGCGGCGCAGACGAAGAAAAAGCTGAAAGTAGAGAACGTGAACGCTGTCATGTCGCCAGAAGCCGAGGGGGATGAGGCGGAAGCGGACGATCGGCCGACCTCGAAGACTGGCATTGTGCTGCGCGAGACGTCTGTGCTGGAAGCGGCGTACATCGAACAGTACGAAGCATGTTTCGAGGAGCTGCGGGATTTTTTTGGCGCGGTGCGCGCCAGCGGACGCATCGATATAGCGGAAGCGGAGGATCTTTCGCGCAAATTCGCGCCGCTGTCTTCGAGCACGAAGGCGGTGACGCATATCTACAACATGGAAACCGTCGGCGAGTACCAGCTGCACCATACGATGCGCGTCACGGTTCTCGCTGGTCTCATGGCGCAGTGGCTCAAAATGCCGGCGCAGGAGAGGCAGCGCTTGATCTTGGCGGCGTTTCTCATGGATATCGGCTACACATCGTTCGCGCCGAACTTCCTCAAGAAGATCGCACGCTACACACCGGAAGAGCGCCGACTCATGCAGAAGCATACGCGCTTGGGGTATGATATCGTTTCTCGGTCGGCGCTCCAGCTCGACAAGCAGGTGGCGGAGTCTGTGCTGCAGCACCATGAACGAAACGACGGCTCGGGCTATCCGCAGAAGATGAAGAAGGATGGAATTTGCAAGTTTGCGCGCATCCTCGCCATCTTGGATACTTACGATGCGATGGCATCGCGTCGCTATTATGCGAAAAAGACGCTCCCCTTTCGAAGTCTTTGCCGTCTTGTCGGATGAGTGCATTGCGGGACGTTTGGATGCAGAGTACGGCGTCGTGTTCATCCGCAATTTCGCCGGCACGCTCAGTGGCAACTGGGTCAAGTTGTCCAGTGGCGAGGTGGCGAAGATCGTCTACATCGACGGCTCGCGCATGGACGCTTTGCCGGTTGTGCAGACGATCGATGGGCAGTTCGTCGACCTCAATACGACGCTGACCATCAAGGTCGAATATCTTTTGTCCAGCCCCGAGGCAGACAAAAAGGAAGGCGCTGCAAAGAAAACGGCGGCAGGCGGCATGTAAATATGGTGATATGCTCTATTGAAGAGCGCTCCCGAACGGAAGGATGGTTCCGTTCGGGAGATTTTTTTGCAGGAACGTAAGGAAGCACGGATAAATTCAGCCACCCATCTTCACCCATCTTCACACATCTGCACTGTCCTCTCGTCGTCGGCAAATCCTCGACGTAGCACCGCTACGCCTGCGGTTTGTCTCTTTGCTGAGCCGTCCAAGAGACAAGTCCGAAGGACGCAGGCGATTGGGCAACGGCTCGTATGCGAAAACGTCCCAAGAATGCAAGTGCGAAGCACGCCGCATGATTGGTTGACGTTGACCGCTGCTGAGCCGTCCAAGAGACAAGTCCGAAGGACGCAGGCGATTGGGCAACGGCTCGTATGCGAAAACGTCCCAAGAAAGCAAGTGCGAAGCACGCCGCATGATTGGTTGACGTTGACCGCTGCTGAGGCGTCCAAGAGACAAGTCCGAAGGACGCAGGCGATTGGGCAACGGCTTGTATGCGAAAACGTCCCAAGAAAGCAAGTGCGAAGCACGCCGCATGATTGGTTGACGTTGACCGCTGCTGAGCCGTCCAAGAGACAAGTCCGAAGGACGCAGGCGATTGGGCAACGGCTCGTATGCGAAAACGTCCCAAGAATGCAAGTGCGAAGCACACCGCATGATTGGTTGACGTTGACCGCTGCTGAGCCGTCCAAGAGACAAGTCCGAAGGACGCAGGCGATTGGGCAACGGCTCGTATGCGAAAACGTCCCAAGAATGCAAGTGCGAAGCACACCGCATGATTGGTTGACGTTGACCGCTGCTGATACAGCGCATTTATGCAAATCTGGGCGACTTCATTTTATCAGTGATTCCATAAGGGAATATGTTCTTGAAAATAATTATCGATTTTGCTATGATGGGAGAAATGTTTTGCAGAAGAAAGGGGAGGTTCCCTTGGAAAAGAAGTGGAGGTTCAAGATCACGGACATCCTGCTCTTGCTCGCAAGCGGCGCGTTTCTTGTTGGCATGCGCACGTTTCTCGCGCCTTGTGCGCAGCAGGCGGATGGCAGGTGGATGGTGTGCCACTGGGCGGGCGAGGCGCTCACGGGTGTTGCTGCAGTGCTCTTTGTCATCTCGTTGCTGCACGCTTTGATTCCTCGCGCCCAAATCAAGATGGGGCTGGCTCTGGCGATGATTCCTGCAGCGGCATTGGCTTTCCTCCTGCCGGGAACAATGATCGATCTCTGCATGATGGAGACGATGCGCTGCCATACGGTGATGCAGCCTGCGGCGGGGCGATTTCTGTCGTGTTGATCTTGCTTGCCTGCACGGATGTTTATTGCTATCGGAAGGGGGATGACCGATGAGCTTCGCACGCTTTCTTGCCGTGCGGAGCTGCCGCAGAAATCCTTCGCGCACCGCCGCGCTGGGGCTGGTGGCGGCGCTGCTGGCCTTGGTGCTCTTCGGCGGTTCGCTCGTCGTCTTGAGTTTGCAGAACGGCTTGAACCGCTTTCAGGAGCGTCTGGGCGCGGACATTCTCGTCCTTCCCAAGGCGGCGCAGGCGGACGGCGGCCTGGAAGGCGTGCTCGTGCAGGGAAAGCCGCTTCAGTTCTACATGGAGGCCTCGCGCCTTGCAGAAATCGCGTCCCTGCCCGGCGTCGAACGCGCTGCGCCGCAGTTTTTCCTGACATCGGCAAATGCCGGCTGCTGCTCTGTAGCGGTGCAGCTGATCGGCTTTGATCCGGCGACGGACTTCACGATCCGGCCGTGGCTTCTGGAGAGCTATGCGGGCGACGTCGGCTATGGCGACATCCTCTGCGGCAGCGGCATCTCCGTGCCCGCAGACAGGCGGCTGAAGTTTTACAATGTGCCGTGCCGCGTCGTCGGCCGCCTGAGTCCGACGGGAACGGGCATGGATACGGCGGTCTACGCGAATATGGAGACGATCCGCGCCATGATGAAGAATGCGGCGGAGTTGGATTTCGCATCGTTTCAGGATGTCGATCCCGAGCGGGCGATTTCCGCCGTGCTCGTCAAGACCTCGCCCGACTTCAGCCCCGAAGCCGTGGCGCAGGCGATTTCCGTTGCCTATCCCGATCTCGCGGCGCGACCCGCGCACGGCATGGTTCGGAGCGTGGAGGCGGGACTGGGCGGCGTCACGGGGACGGTCGGCGTCCTGCTCTTCGTGGTCTGGCTTCTGTGCATCGGGCTTCTGGCGCTCGCCTTCCAGCTGGTGTCTCGCGGAGAGGCGCGGGGAGTTTGCCGTGCTCCTCATCAGCGGCGCAAGGAGAGGCGTGCTCGCGCGAATCGTCCTCGCCGAAGCCCTCATCGTTTCCTCTCTTGGCGCGGCGGGCGGCATCCTTGCGGGCGCTTTCGTTCTGCTGCCTTTTGCCGCACTCTTGAAGGACAGCTTTGCGCGCCCCTACCTTTTGCCCGACGCTTCGGGCATCGCTCTTTGGCGGCAGGGGACTTTTTGCGCCGCTGTTCTTTCCGCCGCGCTCGCGGCGCTTTTGGGCGGTGCGGCGCATGGATGTGACGCTGCGGGAGGATATGTGATGGAACTTCGAGCAGAAAAAAATCAGCCGGGGATTTCCTGCGGCCGAGTGCGCCGCAGGGATTCTTCATGGCGGTCGAGGAAACGGACTTCTCGCTGCGTGCGGGTGCCTTGATCGCCATCACGGGACGCTCGGGCAGCGGCAAGAGCACGCTTTTTGAAAAATGCTGGCAGGCCTCATGAAGCCGGGCACGGGACACGTGCTCCTGGATGATACGGATATCTACCGACTGGAAGAGGCGGAGCTTGCCCGGCTGCGCAATCGGCAGATCGGCCTCGCGCCGCAGACGCTCATGGTGCTCTCCAGCTTGACGGTGCGGGAGAATGTGCTGCTGCCGTGCTCGCTCTACGGCGAGGCGCAAGAGGCAGAGCCGCGCGTCGAGCAGCTCATGGAGCGGCTCGGCATCGCGCATCTCAGGTGCGCCGATCCGACGGAACTTTCGGGCGGCGAGCTGCGCCGTTTGACGCTGGCTCGCGCCTTGGTGCGCGACAGCGCCGTCCTGCTGCTCGACGAGCCGACGGGCGATCTCGACGACGAAAATACGCGCCTCGTCCTCACGCTGCTGCGCGAAGAGGCGGCGCGCGGCAAGGCAGTCCTTCTCGTGACGCATGAGCGCGAGGCGGCGGACTATGCTGACAGCCTCTATCGCATGGAGGCGGGCAGACTGGAATTGTTATCCGGAAATTTCATTTGTGTTGACGATTTAAATCGGGTATAATGGGGGTGTTTTGTTGGCTGTGTTTTTGCGTGGAATTGAGGCGGCGCGCTGAGAAATTTTTTTGCCTGCGCACCGCAGAGGAGGCAGTCGGTGTGGAGGAGTTCATTCGTGTCGAGCATCTTTCGCATGTGTTCCATGCGGGGGAAAAAGGACGTTCATCGAGCGCTTTCTGATGTCTCGCTCTCCATCGCTGAGGGCGAATTCCTCGCCATTCTCGGCACGAACGGATCGGGCAAGTCGACGCTGGCGCGTCATTTCAACGCGCTCCTTATGCCGACGGAGGGGAAATGCACGGTTGCGGGGTTGGATACGAGGGAGACGCAGGAGCTTTGGCGCATCCGGGAGCTTGTGAGCATGGTGTTTCAGAATCCTGACAATCAGATCATCGCTGCCGTCGTCGAGGATGACGTCGCTTTCGGGCCGGAAAAATCTCGGCATAGAACCGCAGGAGATCCGCGCGCGCGTGAGGGAAGCGCTTGCCGCCGTCGGCATGGAACGCTACCGCACGGCGGCGCCGCATCTCTTGTCGGGTGGACAGAAGCAGCGTGTGGCGATCGCAGGCGCTCTGGCGATGAAGACGCGCTGTCTCGTCCTTGATGAGCCTACGGCGATGCTCGACCCTCTCGGACGGAAGGAAGTCTTGGAGACGGTGCAGCGGCTTCATCGGGAGAAAGGCATCACCGTCATCTGCATCACGCATTTCATGGAAGAGGCGGCTGCCGCCGATCGCGTCATACTTATGGAAGAAGGGCACATCGCGGCAGAGGGGAGTCCGCGCGAGGTGTTTCAGGATGTCGGCGGCATGAAGGCGCGCGGCCTTGCCGTGCCGCTTGCCGTCGAACTGGCGACTCTCCTTCGCGAGGCGGGCGTTTCGCTGCCTGCAGATCTCTTGACGGATAAGGAATTGGTGAAGGCGCTTTGTCCATCGTGCTGAAAGATATCAATTACACATATATGCGCGGCACGCCGTTTGAGCGCAAGGCTCTCGCGGACGTCTCGCTGACGATTGAAGAGGGCAGCTTCACGGCTCTCGCCGGACATACGGGATCGGGGAAATCGACGCTCGTGCAGCACATCAACGGGCTTTTGCAGCCCGACAGCGGCACGGTGCTCGTCGATGGCGTGGACATCGGCAGGAAAGGTGCGGAGGCGAAGCGGGCGAGGCACAGCGTCGGCATGGTCTTCCAGTACCCGGAGCATCAGCTCTTCGAGGAAACCGTGGCGAAGGATGTCGCGTTCGGCCCTGAGCGTCTGGGGCTTTCTGCGCCGGAGGTCGAAGAGCGCGTGAGGATGGCGCTCGACTTCGTGGGGCTGCCTGTCGACCGCTTCGGTTCGCGCTCGCCGTTTGCACTTTCGGGCGGCGAGCGCCGCCGTGCGGCGATTGCCGGCGTCCCGGCGCTCGCGCCGCGCTACCTCGTGCTTGACGAGCCGACCGCAGGCCTTGATCCTCGTGCAAGCACCGCACTTCTGGCGCATCTCTGCGAACTGCACGAGAAGGCGGGCATGACCATCGTGCTCGTGTCGCACAATATGGACGACATCGCGCATCATGCTGACCATCTCATCGTCATGCACGCTGGGCGCACGACGCTTCAAGGTTCGCCGCGCGAAGTCTTCTTCGCCAAGGAGAAGCTGGCGGAGGCGGGGCTTCGTCCGCCGCATCTCGTCGAGCTTCTGGAAGAATTGCGGGAGAGGGGACTCGATCTCGATCCTGCCGCCTTCGATATAGCAGAGGGCGCAGCGCGCATCAAAGAAGCTCTGGGGAGGCGCGGATCATGCTGAAGGACATCACGCTCGGACAGTTCTTCCCCGGCGATTCGCTCCTGCACCGCCTCGACCCGCGCACGAAGATCATCCTGCTCTTCTTCTTTCTGGCAGCGATCTTCGTCTTTGACTCGCCGCTCTCTTATGCGGCCCTGACGGCTTTCACGTCGGCGATGATCGCCGTCAGCCGCGTGCCGCTTCGCCTGATGCTCAAATCCTTGAAGCCTCTTTCGTGGATCATCGCCTTCACGTTCGTCATCCATCTGGTGAGCACGCCGGGCGACGCCTTTTTTCATGTGTGGCTTTTTGATCTCACGTGGCAGGGAGCGGCGAAGGGGTTCTTCATCGCCTTGCGGCTGACGCTCCTGATCTTGCTCTCAGCGCTCTTGACCCTATACGACATCGCCTTTGGCCTTGACCGATGCCCTAGAGACGCTCGCGAGCCCTGCAAAGCGCGTCGGCGTGCCCGCGCATGAAATCGCCATGATGATGACGATCGCACTCCGCTTCGTCCCGACGCTTATCGAAGAGGCGGACAAGATCATGAAGGCGCAGCAGGCGCGCGGCGTGGATCTCACGGAGGGCAGCATCTTGGAGCGCGTCAAGGGGTTCGTTCCCGTGCTCGTGCCGCTCTTCATCTCGGCGTTTCGCCGCGCCGACGATCTTGCGCTGGCGATGGAGGCGCGCTGCTATCGCGGCGGCGTTGGACGCACGCAGATGAAGGAGCTTCGCATCAGCTCCATCGATTACGTTGCCTACGTCTTTGGCGCAGTCTTCATCGCAGCGCTCGCCGTCTTGAAATTCGGAGGATGGGCATGAAGCGTGAGCACAAGGAAATGATGAAGGCGCGTGCGCGCAACATCTGCTTGACCGTTTCTTACGATGGCACGGCGTACCATGGCTTCCAGCGCCAGAGTCCGCCGATCCGCGCCGTGCAGAACGTCTTGGAGGAAAAGCTCGCCCTCGTCTTCGGCGACGCCATCGAGCTTGCCGCTGCGGGCCGCACCGATGCGGGCGTCCATGCCATGGGGCAGGTCGTGAACTTCTTCACGGATGGGCGCATCCCGACGGAGCGCATCGTGCGCGCCATGAACAGCGTCCTGCCTTCCGATATCGTCGTGAAAGCGGCGCGGGAAGAAGGAGCCGCTTTTTCCGCGCGTCACAGTGCGAAGAGCAAGTCGTACATCTACCGCATACAGCAGGGGGAGACGCCGGATCCGTTCAGCGAGCGCTACGCTTGGTATGTCAACGTGCCGCTCGACCTTGCGGCGATGAACGCGGCATCGGCGCAGCTTCTGGGCGAGCACGACTTCTCCTCCTTCCGGGCAGCAGGCGGTGCGCCGATGCTGCCCGTGCGCACGATGTATCGCGCCGAGGGTAGGCGCGACGGTGCGGGGATCGAGTTCTTTTTCCACGCGAACGGTTTCCTCTACCACATGGTGCGCAACATCGTCGGCACGCTCGTCGATGTCGGCAGGGGGCGGCGCAGCGTGGAGGACTTTGCTGCCATCCTCGCGAGCTGCGACAGGAAGCGTGCCTCGGCGACAGCGCCCGCGCGCGGCCTGTTCTTGGAAAGCGTCATATATTAGCCTCCTGTGATCGATAAAGCGCTGCGCTTGGCGGCGCTTCTTTTCTCTCCAAGTGTGGAAGCTTGGGGAGTTTTTCTCTTTTGACAAGCCCGCGTTCGTGGTATAGAATCAAGGGGAACTTTTTGTGCTTTGATGCCTTTTGGCATTGTGACGTCTTGAGAGGAGCGGTGGGAAATTGCGGTTCGATCATGGGCTGGCGACGGTGTTCTTTCTTGTGCTCTTTCTGATCTTGCCGACAGCGGCAGAGGCTGGGGGAGGGTTGGAACCAGTGGATTTCACGGTCAAGGGCGCTGCGCTCGGCGATGGAGAGGAGAAGATGCTCGCGGCGTTCGGCAAGCCTGATTTTGATAAGGAGCGCATGGTTTGGGACATCCACATGCGCTATTACACGTTCCCTGGCGGCTATGAGGTCGGCGTTGCCGTCCGCACGGGGAAGATCATGGACATACGCATCAAGAGCAAGGAATATACGGCGCGCGCGGGCGTGCGCTACGGCGCTACCGCGTACAAGCTTCGCACGACGTTCGGTGAGAAGCAGCGCACGTTCCTTGACGGCGATGTCTGCTGCATCTACGAGAATCCGCAAGACAGAAGGCAGCGGCTGATCTTCGCCGTCGAGCCGACGGACGGCAGCCTCCTGTCTTGGCGCTTGACGAGCCTGCCGCTGACCGAGGAAGAAGCGGACGCCTTGACCGAGGCAGAGAGGAGCGATTGGGAGAACACGGATCTTCAGGCGCTTTCCCTGGGTGGCCGCGACATCGACACGAGTGCGCTTGGAAAGGATGAGACGCCTGCGCTTCGTTGGGAAGTTCGTAAGAAGGAGGCTTCTTGATGCTCCACATGCAGAACCTTCCTTTGAAAAAGCCGCGTCTTCCGCTATTTGGGCATCTTGCTCGGCTGTCTCATCAGCAGTTCGTCCATCAACCTCTTCGTCGTGCCGTCCCACCTTTTGTCGGGCGGCATCGCGGGAATCGCGATGATCTTCTACTACCTGTTCTCGCTTCCCATCGGCGTGCAGATGTTCCTCTACAACTTGCCGCTTCTTGCGGCGGCATACAAGACGCTCGGCCGCGACTATACGCTCGACATCGCTTTTGGCACGATCCTCTTCTCCTTCTGCGTCGATGCGACGCGCTTTTTGAATGCCTATGCCCCTGTGCCCGATACGATGCTCGCGGCGATTTTCGGCGGCGTCCTGAACGGCATCGGCTACGGCATCATCTTCCGCATGAACGGCAGCTCGGGAGGCTTCGACATCGTCGCCGCCATCGTGAAGAAGTATTACTCGTTCAACATGGGCAGCGTGATCTTCGCTTTCAACTGCGTCATCATGCTGCTGGCCGCAGCTCTCTTCGGCGTCATGCCGGCTCTTTACACGTTGATCTGCATGTTCATGAACTCCGCCGTGACGGACAAGGTCGTTGCGGGCTTCAACAGCCGCAAGGTCGTGCTCATCATCTCCGACCATGTGCAGCCGATTTCCGAGGCGATCATCTGCGAGGTTGGGCGCGGCGTGACGTTCCTGCATGGGCAGGGCGCGTTTACGCGCAAGGAGAAGAACGTGCTCTTCCTCGTGTGCTCGCTTACGCAGATCAGCAAGGTCAAGCTCATCGCGAATCTCATCGACCAGAATGCCTTCATGATCGTGCTTTCGGCGAACGAGGTCATGGGCAGGGGATTTACGATGCCCGGCATGCACTTGAAGGCGATGCTCCGTGAACGGAACAAGAGGATTTTTGACTTATCGACGATTGTCTGCTAGAATCATAAGATAGGTTATTTCGCAGTTGTTTCGGGGAAACGCTGCCTTTGCGGCGTTTCCTCTATCAGTTTGCACCGCGAGGCGGCTGCAGGGACAGGAGTGATACGAATTGCTCGGATTCATCAAGCGATTCTTGGGAGATAACAACGAGAAGGAAATCAAGCGCATGCGCGGCATTGTCGACGTCATCAACGGCCGCGAGAAGGCGCTCGAAAGCCTTAGCGACGATGCACTGGCGGGTCATACGGGCAAGTTCAAGGAGCGGTTGGCGAACGGTGAAAGCCTTGACGAGTTGCTGCCCGAAGCCTTCGCTGTCGTGCGCGAGGCGTCGAGGCGCGTTCTTGGCATGCGTCATTTCGATGTGCAGATGATCGGCGGCATCTGCCTGCATGAAGGCAAGATCGCAGAGATGCGCACGGGCGAAGGCAAGACGCTCGTCGCGACGCTGCCGGTCTATCTCAACGCGCTTGAGGGCAAGGGCGTGCACATGGTCACGGTCAATGACTACCTCGCACGGCGCGACAGCGAGTGGATGGGGCGTGTTTATCGCTTCCTCGGCCTATCCGTCGGCCTTATCGCGCATGATATGGATTTTCCTGAGCGAAAACTTGCTTATGCGTCCGACGTCACGTTCGGCACGAACAACGAGTTCGGCTTTGACTATCTGCGCGACAACATGGTCATCCATCCGCAGCAGATGGTGCAGCGCGATCTCCATTACGCCATCGTCGATGAGGTGGACTCGATTCTTGTTGATGAGGCGAGGACGCCTCTCATCATCTCGGGGCCTGGACAGAAGTCCACGGACATGTACGCGGTCATGGCGCGCGCCGTCGCCCAGCTCAAAGAGGGCGAGGACTACAAGGTTGACGAGAAGCAGAAGACTGTCGCGCCGGCAGATGAAGCCGTCTTGAAGGTGGAGCGCATCGTCGGCATAAAGAATCTTTACGCGCCCGAGAATCTGGAGCTTTCGCACTGCTTCACGGCGGCGCTGCGCGCCAAGGCGCTGATGAAGCGCGACCGCGATTATGTCGTGCGCGATGATGAGATCATCATCGTCGATGAGTTCACGGGACGACTCATGGTCGGACGACGTTACTCGGACGGACTGCACCAGGCGATCGAAGCGAAGGAAGGCGTGAAGATTCAGCGCGAGAGCCAGACGCTCGCCTCGATCACCTTTCAGAACTATTTCCGCATGTACGGAAAGCTCGGCGGCATGACGGGCACGGCGAAGACCGAAGAGGACGAGTTCCTCAAGATCTACAAGCTGCCCGTCGTCGTCGTGCCGACGAACCGCCCTGTGCAGCGCATCGACGAGCCGGACGCCATCTACAAGACGAAACGTGCGAAATATCGTGCCGTCGGACAGGCGGTCGAAGAGATTCACAAGACCGGACAGCCGATCCTCATCGGCACGACGTCCATCACGCAGTCGGAAGAGCTCAGCGCCATCTTGAAGAAGCACGGCGTGCCGCACAATGTGCTCAATGCAAAGTATCATGAGAAGGAAGCGGAGATCATCAAGGACGCGGGTCAAAAGGGCGCTGTGACGATCGCGACGAACATGGCAGGACGCGGCACGGACATCCAGCTCGGCGAAGGCGTGCAGGAGCTTGGCGGACTTTACATCCTCGGTACGGAGCGCCACGAGTCGCGGCGCATTGACAACCAGCTGCGCGGACGCGCCGGCCGACAGGGCGACCGCGGTCAGTCGAAGTTCTACTTGTCGCTGGAAGACGACCTGCTGCGCCTGTTTGCTGCGGACAACATCGCTTCCATCATGGATCGCCTCGGCATGGACGAGAACGACCCCATCGAGCATAAGCTGATCACGCGCTCGATCGAACGTGCGCAGAAGAAGGTCGAGGCCAGGAACTTCGACATTCGAAAGCATGTTCTTGAGTATGACGACGTCATGAACCAGCAGCGCGAGGTCATCTATACGGAGCGCCGCAAGATCCTGCGCGGCGAAGATCTCAAGGAGAACATCTTCTTCATGCTCGACAAGATCATCGAGAGTGAGATGGATCAATATGCGAACGCGAAGCTTTATCCCGAGGAGTGGACGCTGGACGGCCTGATCGAGGACGCGGAGAAGGTTTACGCGCCTGAGGGAAAGCTCAAGAAGGCGGAGCTGGAGGCGATGAGCCGCGACGAGCTCGAAGAGACGCTGAGGAAGACGGCGCACGAAGCGTATGCGGCGCGTGAGCAGCTCTTTGGCGAGGAGAACATGCGCGAGCTGGAGAAGGTTGTCATGCTGCGCGTCGTCGACAATCATTGGATGGAGCATCTCGATCGCATGGACATGCTGCGCGAGGGCATCAACCTGCGCGCCTACGGGCAGAGGAATCCGCTCGTCGAGTACAAGATCGAGGCGCTCGACATGTTCGAGGCAATGGAGGCTGCGATTCAAACGGACATCGCGAAGCTCATGTACCGCGTGAGCATTGTGACGCAGGAGCAGCAGCAGCTCCAAGACCGCCTGCAGACGGCGCGCGCCTCGCACGGTGAGGAGTCCAGTGCTGCCGAGACGAAGAAGAAGCCGCAGCGCAACAAGAGCGACATCGGGCGCAACGATCCGTGCCCGTGCGGCAGCGGCAAGAAGTATAAGAACTGTTGTGGCAGAAATCAATAGTGTGGGAAAAGGCAGGGCGAGCCGCAAGATAGCCTGCCTTTTTTTATAGTTGCTGGGAATATTTTTAATTAAAGGCTTAACAATTTGAAAAACCATTCGATAAAAAGGCAAAGGATTTGTTTCCTTTAGTATGTCGAGATTATTAGTGGTCTACTTGATTGGAATGGGAGGAGAGAATTATGGAGAGCGTTTCAATTAGGGCCTTTCGCTGTTTACTGTGGGTAACGCTTGAAAAGCGCGTTTCATTCCGATAGAATTATATCCATGGAAGATAGACACAGAAAGGCGGTTTTTATCCATGGATACAGGAAGCTTGTTCGCCGTTGCCTTGAACCTCCCGCGCCCTTGGTGCATATCTCAAGTGGAATTCAAGCCCACAGAAGATGGATCCATGGAACTGCATATTCATATCGCCTTCCAACGCGGAGGGAAGTTTCCCTGCCCGCAAGACCATTGCGACAAAAGCTTTCCTGCTTACGACACAACGCCGAGAACTTGGCGTCATCTCAACTTCTTCCAGTATAAAACCTATATCCATGCCGATCTCCCTCGCATACAATGCGAAAAAAACATGGCGTGAAGACCGTACAGGTGCCTTGGGCACGCGAGGGATCCGGCTTCACGCTTCTCTTTGAGAGCTGGATCATAGAGCTTGCCAAGCATCTGCCCGTAGCCGTCATTGCTCGCATGGTCGCAGAGCATGACACGAGACTATGGAGGTTCATCCATCATTATGTGGACAAGGCTCGCGCGTTGGAGGACTATTCCGAAGTCACCGCCATCGGCATGGATGAAACCAGCAAGAAGGGGCATAACTACATCACGGTCGTCGCCGACCTATCCCAGCGCAAAGTCATCTTCGTGACGGATGGCAAGGATTCTGCAACTGTCCGGCGGTTCGCTGCCGACTTTGAAGCACATCGAGGCAATACGAAAAGAGTCGATCTCATCACCTGCGATATGTCGCTCGGTTTCCGCAAGGGGATTCAGGAATCCTTCGAGAACAGCCGGACCATCATCGACAAGTTCCATGTAATCAAACATGCCAACGAAGCCGTGGACAAGGTTCGCAAGATGGAAGCCAAGGAGAATGCCTTGCTGAAGAACTCAAAGTACCTTTTGGTTGAAGAATGATGCCAATCTGACGGAAAAAAACAACGAGAAAAAAAGGAAACGCTCCAGAAGAAGCATTTAAAGACAGCGCGTGCCTGTGCCATGCGCATCGAATTGCAGGAAATCTACGAGCAGTCCGTCCATCGAGACGAGGCGGAGCAGCGTTTGAAAAAGCTCTGCAGCTGGATGATGCACGCAAGACTGGAACCCATGAAGAAGTTTTGTGGCACGATCCGCAATCATTGGGACGAGATCCTGCACTATTTCGAGCACCCCTATACGAATGCCATTCTGGAAGGGGTGAACAGCATTATACAAAACATCAAGCGTCGCGCCCGAGGGTTCAGAAATGATGAATATTTCAAGACCATGATCTATCTGGGATGCGGCAAGCTGAATCTCAACATCCAAATCCCATAATTTGTCCATTGGTAAAAGACTGTACGAACATAAAGAACATTTGTTCCTTTCTCCTACCCATATCAAACAGCGAGGAGCCTCAATTAGTAATGCGGCTCGTAATGCAGTAGATGCATCAACGCGAGCCAAGGAAGTATCAGTGACATCAGAAGTCGCATCAACGGTATCTGATGAAACATCGTCCGAGCCTGCGTATCAGATCAGTTTGTCTAGCGAAAGTTTAGTACTGAGTGCGAGTTCGAATGTAAATAATCAAGATGTATCGGCTACAATTAGAAATACGATAGGGTATATTTTTCAGGCTAGGGATATAGCAAAAGGATTACTGAATAATTACGATTATAACACCAGTAACGATAATGCTGTCGATGTGCATTATATAAGGAATAATGTAAACTAGGCTTGGGGTGGTGGGTATCCGACGAATACGCCAGATACATGGGCGGCTCATGCCAAGTATGAGTATGGCAGGCGTATTGTTATTGATGGTCCTGAGAATTTGCGAAATGCAATGACAGATGTGTTTAATGATTTGAGATTTGGTTCAAAAGATGAAGTTCGCGATGCGTATAGTACGCTTAACCATGCCTGTGTTATAATGGAACTGTATATGTGATGGGGGGCAATATGATGAAGATAGAGCGAAGCCCTTGGGTGCAGGGGCAGGGAAGCTACGGTTACAGCGCACGGCAGCCGCAGCAGGCGATGGAGCACGCAGCGGTGCATCTGGGGGTGGCGGCAGAGGTTCTGCTTAGCCCGGCGGCACGCGAGAAGAGCAGGGCGGCGCAAGAGCCGTCCAAACTGTTGGAGCGCAGCGGCGAAGCCACAGGTGCGCGGGCGGAGCTGGAGAAGCTGGACGACAGGAAAGAGACCGTACAGTCGATGAAAAATCGCTTGGGTGAAATAGAGAAGAGCCTTGCGGAGGAAAACCTTTCCGAGGACGACAAGCTCGCCATGAAAAAGGAGCAGGAGCAGCTGAAAAGCGAGGTCATCGCGCTTTCGCCCGAGGACAAGCTCTCGTCGCTTTACGAGCTTAAGCGGACGCTGGAAAAAGCGTGCGGCAGAGGCGGAGGGGTGGCGGTCGGCGAGACGCCGCGCTCCATGGATGCGTCCGATATGGAAGCGTTGCGCATGGTGGATGACTTGATAGGAGATGCCAAGGACGAGGTCAAGGCGGGAGTCAGTCAAGGAGAAGGAGCTGCGCCAGACAGCAGGCAAAGAAGAAGCGGAGCAGGATGTTGCGAAGATGAAGGAGCAGGCAAAGGACGAGACGAAGGCGGGAACAGCTCCGATACAGCAGCAAGACAGCGCGTCTGTCGTCTTCGCCTCGACGAAGGGCATTCTGCTGACCAAAGAGCAGGTCGCTGCTGCCACGCGGAAGGTACAGGCGAGAGCCGAAACGGTCGGCGCGAGCGTGGCCTCGCGATAGATACGGTTCGTTTGGCATGGTTGGCAGGTTTGCCGCCGCTTAGCCGCCCCCTTTGGGGGCGGTTTCTTTTTGACGTATGGTGGATAATCTGCTACAATTAGGCAAGGTATTGCTAAAAGACAAATATAAATACCCGCAGGGGCGGGGGCTTGCCCTTCCGGGCAGCTTTTTGAAGGATGTGACAAGATGCTCGAAGATTGGAAGCCGGAGATTTTGGCGATGCAAGCGAAGCTCAAGGAAATGGGGGATTCACTTTGACGTCGCCAGAAAGGAAGAAAAAATAGCCGAGCTGGAATACAAGATGGGTGAGCCGACCTTCTGGGACGACGCGGAGGAGGCGCAGAAGATCAATCAGGAGCTCGCCGCAATCAAGGGGAGCGTGGACAAGTACAAGGAGATTGTCGCCAAGACGGACGACGCGCAGGCTCTCCTTGAGATGGCGCTGGAAGAGGGCGACACGAGCTTGGAGCCCGAGGTGCAGGCGGAGTTCGAAGCCATCAAGACCGCCGTGCGCGAGCTGGAGCTGGAAGTTCTCCTCTCGCCTGTACGATGCGAACAACGCGATCTTGACGTTGCATGCGGGTGCGGGCGGCACGGAGGCGCAGGACTGGACGCAGATGCTCCTGCGCATGTACGGCAGGTGGGCGGAACGCCATGGCTTTTTCCGTTGTCACGGCGGATCTTCTGCCTGGTGACGAGGCGGGGGTGAAGAGTGCGACGCTCTTCATCAACGGGCACAACGCCTATGGCTATTTGAAGTCGGAGAAGGGCGTGCATCGTCTCGTGCGCATCTCGCCCTTCGATTCGAATGCACGCCGCCACACGTCGTTTTCTGCTTGCGACATCATGCCGGAAATCGACGATGCCGTAGAGGTCGCGATCAACATGGCGGATGTGCGCGTCGATACCTACCGCGCTTCGGGCGCGGGCGGTCAGCACATCAACAAGACATCGTCTGCCGTGCGCATGACGCACATGCCGACGGGCATTGTCGTGCAGTGCCAGAACGAGCGCTCGCAGCTGCAGAACCGCGAGCAGTGCCTGAAAGATGCTGCGCGCCAAGCTCTTTGAATTGGAGCAGGAGAAGAAGGAAGCCGAGATCCAGAAGCTGGAGGGCGACCAGCAGAAGATCGAGTGGGGCAGCCAAATCCGCTCCTACGTCTTCCAGCCCTACACGCTGGTCAAGGACATGCGCACGGGCATGGAAACGGGCAACGTGCAGGCGGTCATGGACGGCGACCTCGATCCCTTTATCGAAGCCTTCCTTGCTGCGAAGGCGAACCATGAAATTTGAGGAAGCTACGGATCGATCCGGCGTCCATCGGAAGGGATTTTTCTCAGCGCTTCCTTGAGGTGATATTTTGCGCAAGTTTTTGATTGTTTTTGCAGGCGTGTTGGCTCTTCTCCTCGTTTTTGGCGAGACTTTGCTGCCCGCATGGGCGCGCGCGACGGCAGAGACGATGCTTAAAGAACGCGGCGCGGAGAGCGCCGAGGTGACGCTTCAAAGCACGCCCGGCATACTGCTTCTCTTGGGTGAGATCGACACGCTGGCCGCCGATGCGAAGGGGGTTCGCATCGGTGAACTGCGCATGGATCGCGTGCAGCTTTCCGGGAGCGGCGTGCGCTTCTCGGCGAAGGAGCTTTTTCTCGATCATCGCGTCCACCTGCTTTCTGCCGAGGATTTGAAACTCACGGGGACCGTTTCCGAGAACGCTTTGCGCGATCTTCTGGCAAAGCGCATCGACAAGCTGGAAAACGTCAAGGTCACGATCGACGAGGACGGCGTGCACGCGACGGCAGAGGTGAAGATCTTCGGCCGTATGGCGGATGTCACGCTCGAAGGCAAGATCGTCGAGGATACGCAGGCACTCTACTTTCACATGACGCGGCTCGACATCAAGAACGCCTTGGTCGGCAAGGCGAAGCTCGGCGACATCTTTGGCGACATCTTGATCACGAAGCTCGATGCGCTGCCCTTGAAGACGCGAATCGAGAGCGTCGATCACAGGGCGGGCGCCATCGTCGTGCGCCTTGCTGCCGGGGGAAATGAGGAGTAAGATTCCATGAAGCAATTTCAATACAACAAGGTGCTCATCACCGTCATTTTCGTCGGACTCATCGCGGCGCTCCTCATCGACGTCGCACGCTGGCGAGAGGAGGAGGTCAACAAGCAGGTCGATCTCGCAATCGACTACGAGGATCTCGTGCAGCTCGCCGAGGTGGAGGGAAAGCCTGTGCCTGAAGTGCTGCAGGCAGCGAAGGAAGCGGGCATTACGTCGCTTGCCGTCTACGAGACGACCTTCAAGAAGCTCAATGCGAATGGCAAGGCGACGGCGCTTGCGGGGGCTGATCTCGTTGCAGGCTATCATGCGGGAAGCCTGACCGATCCCGCATGGCGCACGCTCATCGAGAATGGCACGATCAAGCCCTCGGATGTCTGCGTCGTTGGGCATGACGCGCGCACCTACAAGGAAGTCAGGGAAGACTTGCTGCGCCGCCTGGGCGCTGCGCGAGTGAATGCCGTCACGGTCAATGGGGAGGAGATTCTCGTCGTCAAGGCGAATTACGAAACCTTCCTCAAGATGGATCTCGGCATGCCGACGGATGAGATGCAGGCGGTCAATGACGCAGGGTTCTTCGTGCTCGCACGGCCGACGAATTATCAGAACTGCAAGCCCGAGGATGTCGATGCCGTATTCCGCCGCTTGGAGGACTTTCGCATTTCGGAGATCGTCTTCTCCGGCTCCCAGATGCTTGGTGCGCCGAAGGCTCTGCAGACGACGGTCGATCGCTTCAAGGAGCGCAACTTCGTCCTCGGACTCATCGAGGATACGACGCAGCTGCAGTTCTACAGCAGGACGGACTTTCTGAGATAGCCAAGGGCGTCGGCTATGATCATGTCGCGCGCCTCTATGCCATCCCCAAGGACGAGCAGCCGAAGCTCAAGATCGAGACGGCGGTCGAACGCTGGGCAAACACGGACATGGAGCGCAACATCCGCATCAACTTGCTGCGCATCTACGAAAAGCCGGCGCCGGGCATGACGCTTTTCGAGACGAACATGCACTACATCAAGGCGGCAGCGGAGGCCGTCAAGGCGCACGGATTCACTCTCGGCTCGGCGGGGGACGTTTGAAAGCTGGTATGCGCCCCGCCTCTTGCGCGCTGTGCTCATGCTCGGCGTCGCAGCGGCCGCCGTGCTCTATCTCTCGCTCATTACGCACCGTTTGAAGCCGAGGACGCTCTATGTACTCTTTGCCGTGCTGGCGTTCGTTTTCGCCGCGCCGATCCTCATGGGAAATGGCGCCAAGATGCGGATCCTTGCGGCGTTCTTGAGCGCGAATCTTTTCCCCGCGCTCGCCGTCATCTGGCAGCTCGACCGCATCCGCGGCATGGAGCCGGATGCGAAAGGCGCCGCTTTTGGCGTATCATCGGCACGGCTGCCGTCGCCCTTTTTCGTGACGGGCGCGCTCTCTTACGTCGGCGCGGCATATCTGTCCGGCGCGCTGGCCGATGTCGAATATTTCCTTGAGTTCAATATCTATCGCGGGATCAAGCTGACGTTTGTCTTGCCCATCGCGCTCGTCGCCGTCGCTTTCCTGACGCGCTACGACATCTTCGACGGCAGGATGGACGAGGGGCAGGGCGCACTGGCGCAGCTCCGTCAGATCCTCGACATGCCCGTGAAGGTCAAGTCTCCTCATATTCCTGCTTGTGGCTCTTGCAGGCGTCGTGTTCGTCGCACGTTCCGGACATACTTCGGGGATGCCCGTCTCGGGACTTGAACTCAAATTCCGGGCGTTTTTGGAACAGGCGTTTTACGCACGGCCGCGTTCGAAAGAACTTATGATCGGCCATCCGGCGTTCATGCTCGCTGTCCTCGCCTGGTGCCGCAAATGGCCGACTATGCTGCTCTTTGCGCTCGTGCTTGTTGCGACGATTGGCCAAGGATCGATGGTCGAGACCTTCGCGCACATGCGCACGCCCGTCTACATGTCCTTTGTGCGCGGCATCGGCGGCATTGTCCTCGGCTGCGGCATCGGCGCCTTCCTCATGGTGCTCGTGCATCTGGTGCAAATGTTATTATCTTCGGCAAAGGAGCGTTTCTCAAAGGGATGAGCAACATCGTAGTATCCGGATATTACGGCTCGAAGAATGCCGGCGACGAAGCTATGCTCGCTGCGATGATCGAGGTTCTATCCGAACTGGACCCGCAAACGAATATCACGGTGATTTCGGCAAATCCTCCGGATACGAAGCGCCGCCATGGCGTCGAGGCTGTCTCATGGCTCTCGCTTTCCGAGATATGGAAGGCGCTGCGCGCCGCCGACCTCCTGTATCGGGCGGCGGCAGCCTGCTGCAGAATGTCACGAGCCGCCGCAGTCTCTATTACTACATGGCGATCATCGTCCTCGCGTTTCTCGCGCGCAGACCCGTCATGCTGTATGCGCAGGGCATCGGTCCCATCGAGGGGTTCTGGGCGCGCACGATGATGCGGCTCGTCGGCAACGGCGTGCGCCTCATCACCGTGCGCGATCACGGATCCTTGGCGGAGCTTGCGGATATGGGCATCTGCCGGCCGAAGATCGTCGAGACGGCAGATCCCGTGCTTGCGATCAATCCCGTGTCGAAGGATGCGGGGTGGCAGGTGCTGCAGTGGAACGGGGTGACGGACGGCAAGCCGCTCGTTGGCATCTCTGTGCGCGAGTGGAAGGGATGGCAGCGCTACAAAGAAGCTTTCGCTGAGACGGCAGACCGGATCGCTGTCGAATTCGGGGCGGACATCGTCTTTCTGCCGATGCAGTACCCTGAAGATGTCAAGACAGCAGAGACGATCGCCTCGATGATGAAGCAGGAAGCCGTCATTCTTGACGGTGAGTTTTCGACGGCAGAGCTTCTTTCGCTCGTCGGCAATATGGATCTCTCCTCTCGATTCGCCTTCACGCCTTGATTTTTTTGCAGGCGTCATGGGCGTACCGCTCGTCGGCGTTTCGTATGATCCGAAAATCGACCGCTTCCTCGATTCCATCGGCGAAGCTCCCGCTGCGAAACTTGCGACCATCACGGCGGATGAGCTGATGGCGGAAGTGCGGCGCAAGTGGGAAGCGCGTGAAACGTTTCGCGAAAAGAATGCGGCGCTCTTGAAGGGCCTTCGGAAACTTTCGTTTCAAAACGCTGAACTTGCTGTGGAAATCCTGCGTGGACTGCAGCCGGAAAAAGGAAGCAGGCGGGAAAAAAATTATTAGAGGGATAACGCTGAGGACTGCTGCCCGGGCGTGTGCAGCAGTCCTTTTTGTTTGTTTCCGTGTGTGCTGCTTGTCGGAAAAATTTTTCATAAAATGCAGAAAAGAAAAAGGAATTTTCGCCTCGATATAGAAGTAGACAACAGAGAAATGAGGAAGCAACAGGTTGCTTGGAGGTGTTTTATATGGGCAGCATCAACAAGATTCTCGTGCCGGTCGATGGTTCTGTCAATGGCTGCAAGGCTGTGGATGAAGCGATCGCCTTTGCTGAGAAGTGCAATGCAAGTCTCGACTTCGTTTATGTGGCGAGCAACATCAACAAGGACATTCCGAGCCATCTCGTCTTCGACCGTATCTGGGAGAAGATTCCTGAGAATATGAAGGCGACTCGGCATGTCGAAACGGGCAACGTGCCGAAGGCTATTTTGAAGATTGCCGACTCGGAGAAGAGCGACATGATCATCATGGGCAGCCGCGGTCTTGGTCTCTTCAAGGGCGCTTTGATCGGCAGTGTCAGCCAGAAGGTTGTTGAGGAATCGAAGGTTCCCGTCATGGTGGTAAAGTAAGTGGCGGACAATATGCAGAAGGAAAAAGCAGCCTCTCGTCGAGGGGCTGCTTTTTGTCTTGCTTGTCTGTTCGCCCCATGATGCCGCATGGCGAAAACGACAGAATTTTTCCCAAGGGAGGAAAAAAAGATGGAATGTAGAAATAACATACTGAGGTGAGACTATGCAGCGTTTGCGGGGAAAAACAATCTTGATCACGGGAGCAACTTCTGGACTTGGCGAGGCGATGGCGCACCTTTTTGCAGAAGAGGGGGCAGACATCGTTGCTGTGGGGAGAAATCGCGAGCGGGGTGGGCGACTGGAAGAAGAGATTGCAGCACGTTTTTCCAGCCAGCCGTGCACAGTTCTTTCCGTGCGACTTGACGGATGTGGATGCAATCGCTGCCTTGCGAAAGGCGGTTGCAAAGAGCGGTTTTACAATCGATGTCTTGGTCAATAATGCGGGCGTTTTCCAGACATATCTGCTTGAGGAGATCACGACTGAGGCATACGATCATGTATTTCGAGTGAACGTGGGAGCGGCGATCTTCATGACGCAGGCGTTTATTGCAGAGGTTTGCAGACGGCGGGGAAACATCTTGAATGTCGCCTCGATCGGAGGGCTGCAGTCTCATATTGCGGGCAGCCGGCAGTATCTCTACGCATCGTCGAAGGCAGCGTTCATCGAGTTTTCGCAGCTTTGCGCAAAGAATTACGCCAAGGATATTCGTGTGAACTGCCTGTGTCCCGGTCCCGAACGACACGCCGATTTATGAGGACAAGAATTTTTTTCACGCATCCTGCCATCCATTCCGATGGGACGCATGGGGCAGCCGCTCGATGTGGCAAGGGCGGCATGCTTCCTCGTCTCGGACGAGGCGTCGTATATCACGGGGGCGGTGCTGACAGTCGATGGTGGCTCTTCCATCTAGTGATGAAAGGAAAACAGAGAGGATGACAGGATGATGGAACCCTTGAATATTCATTCGAACTTGTACGACTACCGCGTTTCCTTCGTGGATGATTTCCGCACGGCTTTGGAATCGCTGGAAGGCGAACTGGCTTACGTTTTGGATTGGAACGTCTACCGGCTCTATGAGCCGGCTTTTGCAGGGATAGAAAGGAAGCGGATCTTTTTTGTCGATCCCGTGGAAGAAAAGAAGAATATGTATACGGTGCTGAACCTCATCTCGTTCTTTCAGCAGCTCGGCGTGCGAAAGAATTGGCGCATCGTCTGCTTTGGTGGCGGCATCACGCAGGACTTGACGACGTTGGCGAGCAATCTTTTCCTGCGCAATGTCGATTGGTATTTCTTTCCGACGACGCTCCTCTCCATGTGTGATTCCTGCATTGGCGGAAAATGCGGCATCAATGCCGGGGCGTACAAGAATCAGCTCGGCGTCTTTTACCCGCCGAAGCAGATCTTCATCGACACGCATTTTATCGGCACTTTGTCCGAGGCGGACTATTTGAATGGGTGGGGCGAAATCTTGAAGTTCTCGCTGACGAGCGACACGGCTTTCTATCGCGAGCTGAAAGAGGAATCGTCCTACATTCCCTGCGAACGCATCGCCCACTATATCCACCGCGGCTTGTTGGAGAAGAAACAGATCATCGAAGCGGACGAGTTCGAATCCGACCTGCGCCGAGTGCTGAACTATGGTCATACCTTCGGACATGCACTGGAGGCGTACACGAAGCATGCGATCGCGCATGGAACGGCTGTCATCTGGGGCATTGATGTCGCGAACTACCTCGCGATTCGCGAAGGGTTGATCGAAGAGGCGCTGTATCTCGATGTCAAGGCGCTGATCAAGCGGGCATTCCTCAAGAAGGAGATCGTGATCGCCGACCCACGCGCGGTCTTTGACGCGGTTCGTACCGACAAGAAAGTGCGCGGCAACACGCTGTCTTTTGCCATGCTCGACCGGGAGAGCCATCTCATCGTGCATCCGATGGAATTGGACGAGAGACTCTATCGGATGTTCTGCGAATATTTGGAGACAACGCATGATTACTATCGCGCTTGATTGCGGAGCCAGCTTCTTGAAGGGAGCTGTCTTTGAAGCGGATGGGCATCTTCGCGAATTCCTGCTTGTTCCGGCCACGCCGAGCGCTCGGGGAGAAGATGCGAAAAGCGTTCTTTTGCCCTTGCAGGCAGAGGCGCTTTTGGATAAGGTGCGCAGCATGCTCAGGAAACTTTCGTCAGGGGAGAGAAGGGCGCGCCTCTGCATTGCGAATGAGATGCATGGCTTCTTGCTCACGGATGCAGAAGGCGTGCCGCAGATGGACTATCTTTCTTGGCAGCGCTCCTTAGGCGCCCTTCCCATCGAGGGTGGGACGGCCGTTTCCGTCTTGATGCAGAATTGTGCTGAGGCGATATGGCGCACGGGAATGCCGCTGCGTGGATCGCTGCCGAGTGCGAATCTCCTGCATCTTTTTCACAGAGGCATCCTTGCACGGATGACGGGGGACCTTTTCTTTTGTACGCTTGGTGACTATATCCTGCGCGCGCTTGCGGGAAAAGCCGCCCCGATTCATCCGACGAATGCTGCGGCGAGCGGGCTGTACGATTTGGAAAGCGGGGAGTGGAGCGCACCGCTGATCCAGACGGTGACCGGCGGGAGAGTGCGTTTCCCGGAAGTCGGAGAATCGTCCGTTTCGTTTTCTTTGGATGGTGTGGTGTACGAAGCTCTGCCTGCCGTTGGTGACCAGCAGGCGGCTCTTTTGCGGCGCGGGATTTTGCCGCGGGGGCAGCTTTCCTTCAATCTTGGCACGGGTGCGCAGGTCAGCGTCCTGACGGATGATTTTTTTCGCACGGCGAAGGTGTACAGGTTCGGCCATATTTCTTTGGCAGGTATATTCGCACCTTGCCGCATCTGCCGTCGGGTCGGGCGCTCAATGTCTATATCCGATTCTTGTTGGATGTTTTGTCGCGTTTTGGCATGGAGGCGGATGAAGAGCGTGTTTGGCGGGTTTTTTTGGAAGCGGCGGCGAGCGCGGAAGGTGCGTGCTTCGAAGTGGACTTGAGTTTCTTTGAAAATCCGTGTTCGAAGCGGTTGACGGGGCTGCTCGCTGGATTCGGGGAGCATGAATTTGATCTGGGGGGACTTGCGGCGAGCATTTTAAAGGCGATGGTGCGCAATTTCCTGTGGGCTGCAGAGCAGGTGCGGACGCCGGGGCAGCCTGTAGAAGAGCTTCTTTTCTCCGGCGGCGTGGCAAGGCGGATTGGGGGGATTCGGAAAGGAATTGCGGCAGCTTATCCTGCCGCGAGAGTCTGCGTAGCTGAGGATGAGACGCTTCACGGACTGTGGCAGTACGCAAGACATGGATTTTGATCTTTAGCTGAGGAGGCTGGATGATGAAAAAGAAAATCGCATTGTTGGACTGCACGCTGCGCGATGGCGCATATGTCAACGAGGCACGTTTTGGAACAAGCGCCATCAGGGGAATCATCAAGAAACTGCAGGAGGCTCGTGTGGACATCATCGAAGTTGGCTGGCTCAAGGATGCCGCCCACGAGGAGGGAAGCACATACTATCATCTGCCGCAGGATGCCGCACCTTACATGGTGGATCGTCAGGAAGGAACAGAATACGTCGCGATGATCGACTGGGATCGTTACGATGTGGACAAGCTTCCTCCCTGCGACGGCAAGTCCATCGACGCGGTGCGTGTCGTCTTCCCACATGGAAAACATCGTGAGGGCATCAAGGTGGCGGAGCGTGTGCGTGAAAAGGGATATCGCATCTTCCTGCAGGCGGCCAATACGCTCGCTTACAATGAGGGGGATCTGAAGGATCTCGCAGAGTGCATCAATGATTGCGGCCCTGTCGCGGTTTCCGTCGTGGACACATTCGGTGCAATGTTTGAGGAGGATCTCGAACGTATTGTTCGCACGCTCGACGCGGAGCTTGCCCCCGGCATTGCCTTGGGATTTCACTCGCATAACAATCAGCAGCTTTCCTTTGCGCTCACCATGCATTTCGTTGAGCTTCTTGCAAAAAGCGAGCGCGGCGCGATCGTTGACGCCAGTCTCTGCGGAATGGGGCGCGGTGCGGGCAATGCCACGACAGAACTTGTGGCGAGCTACTTGGATCGCAAACAGGATGGGAACTACGATATGGATGCGATTCTGGACGCTATTGACACCTACATGGAACCTATCCAGGAGACTTACACTTGGGGATATTCGACGCCCCGTTTCATTGCGGGAATGTATCAGTGCCACGTCAACAACATCGCATATCTGCAGCGCAACCATAGGACAAACGCGCGCGATATGCGCAATATCATCGCCTCCTTGTCGCAAGCGGAGCGGCGCAAGTATGACTACGATTTGTTGGAGCGCCGCTATTTGGAGAACCAGTCTCGTCTCATTGATGACGAGGCAGCAGTTCGCGCCCTGCGCAAGGAGTTTGCCGACCGCACAGTCCTACTGGTCGCGCCGGGACGCTCCTCCGTCGACAAGGCGGAGATTGTGCAGGCCTTTATCGCAGGAGAAAATCCCGTGGTGATCGGCGTCAATGCGATCTGCGGCAACTATGTATACGATTATCTGTTTTTCGTCAATAGTGCGCGCTATGATTATGCGCAAAATGCGTATGAAGCGGTTTTCGCCAAGTCGAAAAGAATCGTGCTCTCAAGCATCAAGACGGAAGGGGATAAAGGCGAGTTGGTCGTGAATTTCAATCGTGCCATCAAGCGCGGTTGGCCGCATTTCGACAATGCCGTAATCTCAGCGCTGCGGCTGCTCAACAGCATCGGGACAAAGAAAGTCGCAATCGCTGGTTTTGACGGATTCCGTCATGCGTATAACGAGAGCTATGCCGATCCGTCCCTGCCTACGCTCAATCCGGATAATCGTTGGGACGAGCTGAACATAGAGATCGCTTCGATGTTTGAAGATGTGCGCTCCAGCACGAAGGGCAGAATGGAGATTACGTTTGTGACGGAGAGTCTTTTCGATGCAGCCGGAAGGAGACCGATGTGACGATCGCAGAGGACATGGCATTCGCAGGGAGGCACGCTGTACAATGGCCATCTGGCTTGCATGAAATCGGCCGATCAGTCAGCACCTACGGCTTGACTTCCCGGGGTTTCATGCAAGGCGATGACGCAGAACGATCTTCACGGTAGAAAAACGGAACAACGGGAAAAGGGTTTGCTGCAAAGGGCGGTTTTCGCTCATCGCAGCAGACCCTTTCTTGCGGTGTGCTGCCGGAGACGCCCCGATATGCTGCATGATTCTCCCACTCTGTCGGCCGCCTAAAATATCCTATGGATATGATTTTGCTTCCATGCTATAATGACTTCATGAAGTCTTTGCGGCACAAATGTAAATAAGATGGAAAGCCAAGGGCTTATGAGGGGAACGTTATGTGGAAGAAGATTCTTGGCAAGTCTGCCGTGCGAGGGATGGAAGCGGTGTCTGCCGATATCGATCGCTCGCGCTTGCCACGCCATGTCGCTGTCGTCATGGACGGCAATGGACGCTGGGCGAAGGGGCAGGGCTTCTTGCGCACGGTCGGCCATCGTGCAGGCGTAGATACTTTGCATGACATCTTGGATACGGCGATTGACCTGAAGCTGGAAGTCCTGACGGTCTATGCGTTTTCGACGGAGAATTGGAAACGTCCGCATGAAGAGGTCGATTTTCTCATGCGGCTTTTTTCTGAGTACCTCGATCGGGAAGAGCGGGAGATGCATGAGAAGAATGTGCGCATCCGCTTCATCGGACGTGTCGATGCATTGACGCCCGAACTCATCCGCCGCATGCGTCATGCACAAGAGCTTATGAAGGACAACACGGGCGTGCAGTTCTGCGTCGCCGTCAATTACGGTGGGCAGGATGAGATCTGCCGCGCCGTGCAGGGCTTGGCGAAGAAGGTGCAGGCGGGGGAGATCTCGCCTGAGGACATCACTCCTGAAGCCTTTCAAGGGGCTCTTGACACGAAAGATCTTCCGCCCGTCGACCTCGTGATCCGCACGAGCGGCGACATGCGCTTGAGCAACTTCCTGCTCGGCAGGCGGCGTATGCGGAGTTCTGGTTCACGGAGACGAATTGGCCGGATTTCAAGCCCGAGTGCTTTTTGGAGGCGCTGCGCGATTATGCGAAGCGTGAGCGGCGCTTCGGCGGGATCAAAAGGGAAATAAGGGGTTCGCCCCGTTGAAGAGGTGCATGATTTGCTTACAAGGATTATCACGGGAATCGTCGGCATAGCTCTCGCCGCCTTTATCATCATGCAGGGCGGGTGGCTCTATGCCGTTTTTGCCATTCTGCTGTCTTTTGCAGCTTGGCATGAGTATGCGTCGGCGTTCGATCATCTGGGGAAGCCGTTGGCACGACTCGCCGGCTTCGTCGCTGTCTCGCTTTTTGGCACGGCCGCCCGGCTCTGGGGCAGTGCATGGTTCATTGCGATTGCGACTTTCGCCGTACTTTTGGTTTTTACCGAGGCTGTTTTCCGTCATCGAACATTTGCTGTCGATCAAGCGTGCTTTTTCCATCGCAGGCATCGTCTACGTCGGCTTTTGCTTCGCGCACCTTATCCTGCTGCGCTTCATGGCGCCGGATGTCGTCTTGGCGACGCCTGTTGGTGATATGACGCTTGGCTGTGCCTTTCTCTGGGTCATGTTTCTCGGCACATGGTCAAGCGATACGTTCGCTTACTTTGCGGGTTCGTTCTTCGGCAAGCACAAGATGTGCCCCGCAGTCAGCCCGAAGAAGACGGTGGAAGGATTCCTTGGCGGCCTCGTCGGTACGACGGCTGTCGTCGCGGCGCTCGGCTGCGCACTCGACTTTTCCGTGCCCTTGATGGCGCTGCTCGGCGTGCTTCTTGCAATCACGGCGACGGTCGGTGACCTCGCCGAGTCCATCATCAAGCGCTATACGGGCGTCAAGGATTCGGGACGGCTCATTCCCGGGCATGGCGGCGTCTTGGATCGCTTCGACAGCGTGATGTTCACCGCGCCGTTCGTTTATTATTTCATCCGTGTCTTTGGATTGGCAGGAGTTTGAGATATGAAGAATATTGCAGTTTTGGGTTCCACGGGCTCCATCGGCCGCCAGACGGTCGATGTGGCGCTCGCGCATCCAGATCTTTTTTTCTGTTTCTGTGCTTGCAGCGAATGCCAATGATGCGCTCTTGGAGGAGCAGATCGAGGCGCTCTCGCCTGATCTCGCCGTGCTTGCCGATGAGACGGCGGCGGCGAGACTCAGGGAGCGCTATCGCGGCAGGACGCGCATTGAAGGCGGGCGTGACGCTTTCATCGAAGCGGCGGCGCATCCGGCAGCGGATATCGTCGTCACGAGCATGATGGGATTCGCGGGGCTTGCGCCGACGATGAAGGCGCTCGCAGCGAAGAAGAACATCGCGCTTGCGAACAAGGAGACGCTCGTCGTCGCGGGAGAGCTCGTGATGGCGAAGGCGCGCGAGATGGGGGTGGCCATACTGCCCGTGGACAGCGAGCATTCGGCGCTCTTCCAATGCCTGCAAGGGGAAGAGGCGCGAAGTGTCGAGCGCATCATCCTCACGGCTTCAGGCGGCTGCATTCCGTGGCAAGTCGAAGGATGTCCTGGAAAAAGCGACGCTCAAGGAGTGCCTTGCGCATCCGACCTGGCAGATGGGACAGAAGATCACGATCGACTCCGCGACGCTCGTCAACAAGGGGCTTGAGGTCATCGAGGCGCATTGGCTCTACGATGTGCCTTACGATGCGATCGAGGTCGTCGTCCACCCGGAGAGCATCATTCACTCGATGGTTGGTTTTCAAGATGGCGCAGTCATGGCACAGATCGGTCCCGCCGACATGCGGTTGCCGATCCAGTATGCCCTGACATATCCTGCGCGTCAGCCGTCGAATTTTGAACGGTTGAATTTTTCCCGTCTGGCGCATCTCTCCTTTGAGAAGCCCGATACGGATACGTTCCGCGGACTTTCCCTCGCCTATGAAGCGGGACGCGCGGGGGCACGATGCCGTGCGTCATGAATGCGGCGAACGAGGTGGCTGTGGCGGCATTCCTTGCGGGAAGAATCCGCTTCCTCGACATCTATGCGATCATCGAGCGCACGATGGAAACGTGCGGCGTGCAGAAAGCGCCGACACTCGACGATCTTTTTGCCGCCGATGAAGAAGCGCGCCGCGTGACGCAGGACTTCTTGCAGGAAATAGGGGTTGAGATGGTCGTAACACTTTTTCGCTGCCGTTTTTGTCTTCGGCATCCTCGTCCTCGTGCATGAGCTTGGACACTTCGCAGCGGCGAAGCTTACGGATATGCGCGTCGATCGGTTTGCCATCGGCTTCGGTCCGCGCATTTTCAAGTACACGCGCGGCGAGACGGAATACTCTCTGCGTGCGCTTCCCTTGGGCGGCTTCAATGACATCGCAGGCATGGACGCTGCGAACAACGCAGCGGGCGAGCGCGGTTACTGTGCGAAGTCCATTCCCGCGCGCATGATCGTCATTCTTGCCGGCTCTTTCATGAATCTCATCCCTGCCGATCTTCCTTTTCTTCGGCATCTTCTTTTTGCAGGCGTCTCGACTCCTTCGCCCGAACCTGTACTTGGCACGGTGATGGCGGGACATCCTGCCGCCAACGCGGGACTTCTCGCGGGCGACCGCATCGTTTCCATCGAGGGCGCGCCCGTGACCTCGTGGCAGGATATCACGAGCCTCATCAAGGATGCCGACGGCAAGGTGCTGCATGTCGAGTATGAACGCGCGGGCGAGCGTCAGACGGTGAGCGTCATTCCTGTCTACAACGCGCAGGAGAAGCGATCCCTTATCGGTATCAGTTCGTCCGTTACGACACGTATGCCGGGATTCTTCGAAGCTGTCGAGCTTTCCGTCACGCGCACGGGCACGACGCTCATGATGATGCTTTCGATGCTCGGACAGATCTTTACGGGTGCGCAGCAGGCCGATCTCGCTGATCCTATCGGTGTCGCGCAGATTGCGGGCGAGGCTGCTCAGATCGGCATTGTACCGCTTCTGAGTCTCACGGCGCTTCTGAGTCTCAATCTTGCCATCATCAATTTGTTCCCGATTCCGGCGCTCGACGGTGGACATTTCCTGACGCTCGTTGTCGAGGCCGTGCGCGGCAAGCCGCTTTCGGCGAAGGCGATGCACTACGCACAGATGTTTGGCATATCGCTGCTCGTTCTCCTGATGCTTTATGCGACGAAGAACGATATCATGCGCATATTTGTGGGCGGCTGAGGCTTTTGCAACGAAAAGAGGGGTAGATTATGCAGAGAAAGATCACGCGGCAGATCCGCATCGGCTCCATCGCCATCGGCGGTGGAGCGCCCATCTCCGTGCAGTCCATGACGAACACGAAGACGCAGGACGCGGAAGCGACTGTGCGGCAGATCGAAGCGCTTGCGTCTGCGGGCTGCGACATCGTGCGCCTCGCTGTGCCCGACAAGGAAGCGGCTGCAAATATCGGCGCGATCAAGGCGCAGGTGAAGGTGCCGCTCGTCGCCGACATTCACTTTGATTATCGTCTGGCGCTCGTCGCCATCGAGCAGGGCATCGATGCTCTGCGGCTCAATCCCGGCAATATCGGAGGAGCGGAGAATGTGCGCCGCGTCGCTGAGGCGGCGAAGGCGCGCGGCATACCGATCCGCATCGGCGTCAATGCCGGATCTTTGGACAAGCGCCTTTTGGAAAAGTACGGAGGAGTTACGGCGGAGGCTCTCGTCGAATCCGCTTTGGAGCATGTTCGCTTGCTCGAAGAGCAGGATTTTTACGACATGAAGATCTCCCTCAAGGCGCATGACGTGCCCTTGACGCTTGCAGCGTACCGCCTGATGAGCGAGAGGTGCGACTATCCTCTGCATCTCGGCGTCACGGAGGCGGGAACCGTGCGTTCGGGCATCGTCAAATCTGCAGTCGGCATCGGAGCGCTTCTCGCCGAGGGCATCGGTGACACCTTGCGCGTCTCCTTGACGGGCGACCCCGTCGTCGAGGTGCGCGTTGCCCAGGAAATCCTGAAGTCTTTGGGACTCAGGGATTACGGTCCGACTTTGATTTCCTGTCCGACTTGCGGCAGGACAGCCATTGACCTGCCGCAAATCGCTGATCGCGTGGAAGAGAGACTCGCCGGCATCTCGCGCCCCATCCACGTCGCCGTTATGGGATGCGTCGTCAACGGCCCTGGCGAAGCGCGCAGCGCTGATGTCGGCATCGCGGGCGGCAAGGGCGTCGGACTCGTCTTCCGCAAGGGAGAAGTCGTGCGCCAGGTCAAGGAGGAAGATCTTGTCGAGGAACTGTTCCGCGAGATCGACAGCATTTTGGCAGAGGAGCAGGGGACATCGACCTGAGGGAGGAGTTTTTTTCATTGCTTACATCGAATTTATACGCGCCGACATTGCGCGAGGTGCCTTCCGACGCCGAGGTGACGAGTCATCGTCTCATGCTGCGCGCGGGAATGATCCGCAAGGCAGCGGGCGGCGTCTATACGTATTTGCCGCTTGCATGGCGCACGATCAGGAAGATCGAGCAGATCATCCGCGAGGAGATGGATGCGGCAGGCGGACAGGAGCTCTGCATGCCGATCATGCAGCCGGCGGAAATCTGGCAGGAGTCGGGACGCTGGAGCGTGTTCGGCTCGGAGATGTTCCGCTTGAAGGATTGTCATGGCCGCGAGTTCTGTCTCGGTCCGACGCATGAGGAAATGATCACGACGCTCGTGCGCGATGAAGTGCGCTCTTACAAGCAGCTGCCGCTGCTTCTATACCAGATGCAGAACAAGTATCGCGATGAGATCCGTCCGCGCTTCGGACTTATGCGCAGCCGCGAGTTCATCATGAAGGATCTCTACTCCTTCGACAAGGATGAGGAGGGGCTGACCTTTCCTACAAGAAGATGTATGATGCCTATACGAACGTCTTCACGCGCTGCGGCTTGAAATTCCGTCCTGTCGAGGCGGATGCGGGAGCGATCGGCGGCAATCATACGCATGAGTTCACGGTGATAGCTGCTGCCGGCGAGTCGGAAATGCCTGCTGCACGGCCTGCGACTATGCGGCGAACGTGGAAAAAGGCGGAACTTCTGCCGCTCGATGCACCAGAGGAAGAGGCGCGTTCTTTGGAGAAGGTCTCGACGCCCGACTGCAAGACCATCGAGCTTGTGGCTGAGTTCCTGCACATGCCGCTCGAAAAGACGATCAAGGCGGTCGCATTCCAGGATGAGGATGATGCGCTCGTGCTCGCATTCGTGCGCGGCGATCATGGGGTCAACGACGTGAAGCTGCAGAACGCTGTCGGAGCGTCCGAGCTGCGCATGGCGGACGAGGCGGCGATTCGTGCGGCAAAAGGCGTCGCGGGCTTCACGAGCCCCATCGGCATCAAGAAGGGAACGAAGGTCGTCGTCGACAGCACAGTCATGAACATGAAGAATGCCGTTGCGGGCGCGAACGAGGTCGATGTGCACTATACGGGCGTGAATCCCGTGCGCGACTTCACCGATGTCGTCGTCGCCGACATCCGCCGCATGGCGGCGGGCGACCCCTGCCCGCACTGCGGCGCGCCCGTTGAGATCACGCGCGGCATCGAGGCTGGACAGGTCTTCAAACTCGGCACGAAGTACAGCGATGCGCTCGGTGCGACCTTCCTCGATGAGAATGGCAAGGAGAAGGCGCTCTTCATGGGCTGCTACGGCATCGGCGTAGGCAGGGACGATGGCGGCGGCCATCGAGCAGCACAACGATGAACACGGCATCATCTGGCCGCGTGCCATTGCGCCATACGAAGTCGTTGTCGTTCCCGTCAACGCGAAGGCGGCGGAGCAGATGGCTCTTGCCGAAGAGCTCTATGAGATGCTGCGCGAGGCAGGCGTCGATGTCATCCTTGACGATCGCAAGGATCGCGCGGGCGTGAAGTTCAAGGACGCCGACCTCATTGGCTATCCGCTTCGCATCACGATCGGTCCGAAAGTCTTGGAAGAGGGCAAGATTGAGCTCAAGGTGCGACGCTCAGGTGAGAGCCTCGACTGCACGAAGACGGAGTGCCCGGCGAAAGTGCAGGCTCTTTTGAAAGAACTTTGAGTTTTGATACGGGAGATTGCTGAGAAAGTGAGGAAGCATCATGGAAGGGGAAAATACTCTGAAGAAGGATCACTACGTCATACGCTACTTTGAAGGCGGCGAAGAGCATTTGCAGCCGCTGGCGTTGGGCGATGAGATAGAAGTCCTTGTCAATGACGCATGGAAAAAGGTGAAGGTGGAGGCGAAGAACGGCGAGCCGGTTCTCGTCGGCGTCGGCTATGGCGACGGCATTGGCTGCCGGGCGCGTTTTGAAAAGAAGTAGCCGGAGGCGATGAGCATGGAGAAGATTGGCATAGTGTTTGCCGGGGAAACGGCAACAGCGCTTACCAGTTCGGCGCGTGGAAGGCATTGCGCAGCTACGAGTTGGAGTCTTCTGTGCGCGTTGTTTCGGGAACGTCCTTCGGCGCGTTGAATGCCGTGATGTTCGCGAGCGACGGTTACGAGAAGGCGGAAGCGATGTGGCAGAACGCCGCGAAGCTCAAGATTTCCAACGTGCCGATCACGAAGCTCAAGGAAATTTATGACATCCTTTTGACGAGCGGGCTTTCCGGCGTGTCGTTCGAGCAGTTCCTCGCGCTCTTCGGGCATGGTCTTTTTGCAGAAAAGAGTTTCTCCGAATTCTTGGATGAGCATATCGATCTTTCCAAGATGCGCGAGAGCATTGAGCATATCTTCATCGGCGCGACGCGGTTTCCGACGGTCGAGCCTGTCTACTATGATCTTCTGCGCTACCCGGAAAAGATGCGCAGGGTTCTCCTGACGGCGACGAACGCGCTGCCGATTCTCTACTCGCAGCTGCGCTTTTCCACCGGCGTCGTGCTCTGGGAGGGAAGCTTTCACTGATCTCTCGCCGCTTCTGCCCGTTTACGAGGCAGGCGCGCGCGTGATTTTTTTGTGCTGCATTTGTCGCAGAGGAGCACGGTGCAGCAGAATCTCTATCCCGATGCGAAGATTTATGAGCTTTTTTTCCGCGCCCAGATTTCTCCGATCGTCCGGTTGTGTCGACTTCACGCGCCTCTCGGTCGAAAAAGCGCATGAAGGAGGGGTACGGCGATATGGTTGAGCTGATCCAGAAGCTCGCGAAGGAAGGCGTCGTGAGCTGCCCGATCGGCGAAAAAGATCAAGGGGGTCAAGGCGCAGGAAAAGGATTTTCTGAAGCAGACGAAACGGGCGAAGAATCGAGAGGCTGAAGAAAAGCGCAGAGAAATCGTAAACCTTTTGACGGAAAAAGTGAAGAAGGAAGCGCTTCTTGGCTGATTTTTGGGAAGGTGGGGGGCTCATGCGATATAGGAAGGCGGCATGGCTTATGGCAGTCGTCTGGGCAGGACTTTCTCCGACGGTGCAGGCTGTTGATGCTGCGGGAACGGTGCTGGCGGGAGAGACGAGTCGGAAGCAGACGACGGGAACGGCCATGGATGAGGCGGCATGGGAAGCCGCTTTGGCTGCTGGTGCAGCAGTGAGCGCCGTGCATGGGACGGTGGCGCAGGAGCCGGCGGCGCAGCAGGCTCCTGCGCCGGCTTCATCGCATGAGGCGGAGGCCGCGCCTGCCGTGCATGTGGAATCGGCGCCGAAAGAGAGCGCCGCGCCGTCGGCAACAGGAAAGGTGCAGCCGCCTGCTGTGAAAGAGACGGCTTCTGCGGATGCCGGCGCTGCAGGCGGCGTCGTGCAGCAGAGGCAGCAGGAAAGCATGACCGCGCAGCCGACGCAGAAAGCAGCACCTGGGGCGCGCATGGAAAAGGCGGCGATTTCGCCGGAGGCTGCGCTGCGTGTACGGGAAATCATGCAGAAGTTCAGACTCTCGGGCGACCCGCGAAGCGGCGCCTACAGCTGGGGCTACACTTCGCCGACTTGGACGGCGGAAGCTGTCAGTCGTCCAGCGGCGGGCAGCAGCTACTTCCTGCTCGCCGGCTCGGAAAACCTGCGCTTCCAGTCGTTTGACTGCGATGAGGTGTGGTATTTCCACGAAGGCTGCGGCATGAAGCTGACCGTGCTTCTTGCCGACGGTGTTGTGCGCACCTTCGTGTTGGGCGTGAAAGGCGAGGCGATGCCGATGATCCTGATTCCCAAAAGGGCGGATCTTTGCCGCGGAGAATGCAGATCCTACAGGTTACAGCTTCATCAGCTGCGTGACGATTCCTGCTTTGGAGACGGCAGGGAATCCGCGTCTGGCAGCGCGAGGAACTCTTGACGAGATATCCGCAGGCACGGGAGACGATCGAGCGCTACACCGATGCACCGTGGGGGAGCGGTTCGCATGATGGAGACAGTGCAGACAGGAGGCGAGACGCATGGCTGAAATGGTACGCACCGAGACGTTGGAAGAAATTCGCGAAGGCTGCTATGAGAATGTCAAGCGGTATGCTGTATTGGGAGCGGCGAATGCCATCAATCCGATCCCGGGTCTCGACATCGGCGTTGACGCGGGACTTTGCCTGCGCATGATGGCGGATATGCGCGCACGCTTTGGGCTCTCCAAGGAAGCGGAACACGAGCTGCGCCATTACGACGTCCTTGTGCCGCTCGTGAAGAAGGTGTTCGACTTTGCGACGAAAGAAGGCGTGATGATTCTCCTGAAAAGCTTCGGCAAGCGCTATCTTGGCAGGTCGGCGGCGAAGTACGTTCCCCTCATCGGACAGGGGATTGCGGCGGCGGCTGGATATGGCATGATGCGCTGGTTTGCGCACCAGTATATTGAAGACTGCTATGCTCTTGCGCGACTGGCGAAAGACAACGAGATCACGATCGATGCAGAGGCGAAGGCGCTGCCGTAGCTGCGGCAAAGCTTGCATATGGAAAGACTCATGATGGGGTTCATTTCTCGATGGGAAAAGGAGCGCAGAGTGAACAAGGTGATCGTGAAAGTCACGGGTGAACAAAAGGATGCGTCGGGTGATGTCAGCCGCATAGAGATGACGGCGATGGGCGAGCACTATTTCCGCAACGGCAAGCATTATATCGTTTACGAAGATACTTCGCTTGTGGAAGGGGCGGCGGCCTCGACGATGCTCAAGGTGACGGCGGATTCTCTGACTCTTTCGCGCCGCGGCGCCGTGGAACAGGAACAACGATTCGCGCCCCAGCATGAAAGCCGCAGCCGCTATCGTACTCTTTCGGCGACCTCGACCTCTGCGTCGCGACGCAGAGACTCGACATCGTCTACGGAGCTGTTTCCGGACGCATCGACGTCGCCTACGACATGCACATCAACGGCGAATGGCAGTCGGCGAACGAGCTGCACATCGAGGTCGCGGCAGACGCCTCGGAGCTGCAGAAACTGAATTGAGCCATTGTTTTCAAGGGAAGATTAGGAGGATTTTTTTTGGATATCAAGGAACAGTTGATCGCAGCGATTCGGCAGGCGGCGGAGAAGGCGACTGTCGACGGCGTGTTTCCAGCAGGAGAACTTGCCGACATCTTGCTCGAAGTGCCGCCGGAAAAGAGGTTCGGCGATTTTGCCACGAATTTCGCCATGCAGTCGGCGCGTGTCTTCCGCATGAATCCACGCAAGATTGCTGAGGAGCTCATCGCGCGCATCGAAGGCGATTGGCTCGATCATGCGGAGATCGCAGGCCCAGGATTCATCAACTTCCACCTCAAGGGCAACGTGCTCTACGATATGCTTCGCTCCATCTACGAGGGGGGCGAGGCACATTTCAATCTGCCGTCAAAAGAGACAGAGCGCATTATGGTCGAGTATGTGAGCGCGAATCCGACAGGCCTCTTGCATGTTGGGCATGGGCGCGGCGCGGCAGTCGGCAGCGCCCTCGTCAACCTTCTGCGGGCGGCGGGCTATCCCGTTCGCAGCGAATACTACATCAATGATGCGGGACATCAGATCGACAACCTCGCTGCCTCGGTCAACGCGCGCTATTTGGAGCTTCTGGGCAAGGAGTCAGCCTTTCCTGAAGACGGCTATCATGGAGCGGACATCATTGATACGGCGAAACGCATCGTAGAGGCGGACGGCGAGAAATATCTTTCGTTGAGCGACGAGGAACGCTGCGCAGCCTTCAAGGAAATCGCACTGAAGGAAAAGTTGGAGCACTTGAAGAAGGATCTTGCCGATTTTCATGTGACATTCGACGAATGGTTCAGCGAGCGCACGCTTCATCCGGAAGCAGTGCGCGATGCCTGTCAAGCCCTCAAAGAAAAAGGCAAGGTCTACGAAAAGGACGGCGCTCTTTGGCTGCGCTCGACGGATTACGGTGACGACAAGGATCGCGTTGTCATACGCGACAACGGTGTGCCGACGTACCTCGCAGCGGACATCGCCTATCATCGGAACAAGCTGGCGCGCGGTTTCGGGCATCTTATCAACATCTGGGGTGCTGACCATCACGGCTATGTCTGCCGCGTCAAAGCGGCACTCGCTGCGCTCGGCTATGCGCCTGAGCAGTTGGAAGTGCTTCTTCTGCAGATGGTCAGCCTCTACCGAGGCGGAGAGCTGGTGAAGATGTCGAAGCGCACGGGTGAGAGTGTGACGCTCAGTGAACTGATCGAGGAGGTCGGCACGGATGCAGCGCGCTACTTCTTCCTCATGCGTTCCTTGGACAGCCAGCTCGATTTCGATCTCGATCTTGCCAAATCGCACTCCAACGAGAATCCCGTCTACTATATCCAGTATGCGCACGCGCGCATTGCGAGCATCTTCCGCCAGGCGGCGGAGGCGGGGATCGAGGTCGCTGAAGCGCCTGAATTCCCGCGACTTGTCGATGAGTCGGAAATCGTGCTGATCAAGAAGATCGAGGAATATACAGAAGAGATCGAACGTGCGGCAAGAGAACGCGCACCGCACCGCATCGCGCGCTTTGCCTACGATACGGCAGGTCTTTTCCACAGCTTTTACAACAAATGCCGCATCGTGGGCGTGGAGCCGGCGGTTTCCCAGGCGCGGCTGGCGCTCGTGAAGGTCACGGGAAATGTCCTGCGTCATGCGCTGGGGATTTGGGTATTTCGGCGCCGGAGAAGATGTGACGAGGAAGCAGGAGGTCAGGATTTTGGAAAACATGGATTATTCGAAGCGCTTGGAAACGGATGTGGCTCATGACATCTTGAGTGAAAAGAACGAAGCGATGTACTACAAGGATCTCGTCCTGGAGGTCATCGACAAGAAGCGCAAGCCTGTGCAGTCGCTTTCCCATGCGATTTCGGAGGTCTATACGCTGATCAACATGGACAGCCGCTTCCACTACGAGGGCGACGGAAAGTGGGGGCTGACGGAGTGGAATCCTCCGGAGGTGAAGCGCACGCATGCCTCGCGCGCCAGCGCTTCGCCTGCTTCCAAGACGTCGCGCCGCCGCGAGAAGCTCTTGGAGGGCATCCAGGAGGAATAAGGCTTTCATGGAGAGAGAAATAGGGCAGGAGGAAACATGGCAAAGTATATTTTCGTTACGGGCGGCGTCGTTTCGTCCCTCGGCAAGGGAATTACCGCTGCTTCTCTGGGGCGTCTTTTAAAGAATCGCGGCATCAAGGTCACGATCCAGAAGTTCGATCCGTATATCAACATTGATCCCGGTACGATGAGCCCGTACCAGCACGGCGAGGTATTCGTCACGGACGATGGTGCGGAAACGGATCTCGATCTTGGGCACTATGAACGCTTCATCGACATCAACCTCACGAAAAATTCCAATATCACGGCGGGCAAGGTTTACGACAATGTGCTGACGAAAGAGCGTCGTGGCGACTATCTCGGGAAGACGGTGCAGGTCATTCCGCACATCACGAACGAGATCAAGCAGCGCGTCTACGACGTGGCGACCGCTGACGGCGCCGACGTCGTCATCACGGAGATCGGCGGTACGGTCGGCGACATCGAAAGCTGCCGTTTCTGGAAGCGATCCGCCAGGTCAAGAAAGAGGTTGGCCGCTATGATGTGCTCTACATCCATGTGACGCTCGTGCCGTACATCTCAGCGGCGGGAGAACTCAAGACGAAGCCCACCCAGCACAGCGTCAAGGAGCTTCGTGGCATCGGAATCCAGCCGGATATCCTCGTCTGCCGTGCAGAGAAGGAGATTTCGAGCGAGATGAAGGAGAAGCTCGCCCTTTTCTGCGACGTGGACAAGAGTGCCGTCATCGAAAACCTCACGGCATCGACGATTTACGAGGTGCCGCTGATGATGGCGAAGGAAGGTCTCGACAAGATCGTGCTGGAAAAGCTTCATATGGACTATATCCCCGCGAATATGGAAGAGTGGGAGAAGATGGTCTTCAAGATCAAGCATCCTGCCAAAAAGGTCAAGATCGCTGTCGTCGGCAAGTATGTGGAGCTGCCCGACGCCTATATGTCGGTGACGGAGGCGCTGCATCATGCGGGCATTACGAACGATGTGGAAGTCAAGATCGCCCGGGTTAACTCGGAGGCGATCGAGGCGGCCGATACCGATCTCAGCGAGGTGTTTGCAGGCGTCAAGGGCATACTTGTGCCGGGAGGATTCGGCGACCGCGGCGTCGAGGGAAAGATTCGCGCCGTGCAGTATGCGCGGGAGAACGGCATTCCGTTCCTCGGCCTTTGTCTGGGCATGCAGTGTGCCGTCATCGAGTTCGCGCGTCACGTCTGCGGCATGACGGATGCCCACTCGACGGAGTTCAGTCACGAGACGAAACACCCGGTCATCGACCTCATGCTTTCGCAGAAGGATGTCGAGGACAAGGGCGGCACGATGCGCCTCGGCTCCTATCCGTGCAAGCTCAGAGAGGGTTCGAAGAGCTTCGCCGCTTACGGGGAGCAGGAAATCTGTGAACGTCATCGTCACCGCTATGAGTTCAACAACGATTTTCGTACCGAGCTTGAGCGCGCGGGACTTGCCATCGCGGGAACACTGCCCGATGACAGTCTCGTGGAGATCGTCGAGGTCAGAAACCATCCGTGGTTCGTCGGCTCGCAGTTTCATCCAGAGCTTAAGTCGCGCCCGAATCACCCGCACCCGTTATTCCGCGATTTCGTAAAGGCGGCTCTTGAAGTGAAATGAAAATCTTCTTGATGTTGATTTTGGCGGCGCTTTTCGGCAGCGCCGCTGTTTTTTCGGGGAATGGTGCAGCAGCGCCGGCACAAGGGATGCGGCCGGAGAGCGGCATCGTCGAGGGCTTCTACGGCAGGCCTTGGACAGAGGGCGAGCGGCGCATGATGCTGCACTTTCTGAGAGAGCAAGGCATGAACCTCTATGTCTACGCGCCGAAGGATGATCCGTATCACCGCGAGAAGTGGCGAGAACCATATCCGCTGGAAGAGATGCTCGCACTGAAGCGCTTGGCTGCTGAGGCGCGAGCTGTGGGCGTGGAGCTCGTTTTCGCCGTATCGCCGGGATTGGATCAACGCTTTTCCGGCTGGGCGGGCGAGGTGGATGAAAAGGTGCTGCTGCAGAAGCTGGAAGCTGTTCATGAAATGGGCATCGATCGCTTTGCCATATTTTTTGACGACATTGAGCACAAGGAAGGCGAGGCACAGGCGCTTTTCCTGAATCGGCTGAATAAGGAGCTGCTGGCGCGCAGCCTCACAGAAAAGCCGCTGATCGTTGTGCCGACGGAATACTTCCTGCAGGATATGAAGGACGGCAGCAGGACGAAGATGTACACGCGCGAATTTGCCGCGCACCTTGACTCTGAGATCGTCGTGTTGTTCACGGGGGAAAGCGTCGTGCCCGAAGGGATTCGCTCCGAGGATATGACGGAAGCCGAGCGTCTCTATGGGAGGAAGCTCGGCATATGGTGGAATTATCCCGTGACGGACTATTTGCCGGGAAAGCTGGCGCTTGGCCCGGTGCAGGGATTGGCAGCTGATGTGGCGGAACGCACGCCTGTATTCTTGATGAATCCGATGGAAAAGCCGTACTTGTCGCGCATCGCCTTGGCAACGGGTGCGGAATGGCTTTTTTCGCCGTCGACGTATGACGCGGAAGCGGCATGGCGCACCGCTATCCGCAAACAATATGGCGATTTGGCCGACGAGATGGAAGCGTTTGCGCTTCATTCGCGCCGCATGGAGAAAGATTGGGCGCATACGGGCGCACCCGACGCCCCCGTGCTGAAAGAGCAAATGGAAGTGTTTTGGCATAAGGTGGAAGGTGGAGAAGAGGTGGCTGCGGAGGAGGCAGAGCTGGCACGCGAATTTCGTCGCCTGAAGGATGCCGCTAAGCATCTGGAAGCGAGACTGCCCCAGGAAATCCTTGCCGAATGCCTGCCTCAGCTGCAGCTTCTCGCGCAATATGCGGAGGCGGGAGAAGCGTCGCTTGCCATGGTGAAAGCGCGGCGCGAAGGAAAGTTCGCTCAGGAAAAGGCGCTTTACCAGAGGATTGAAGGCGTCCCTACGCAGTGGCAGGAAAAAGGAAGAGCCGCGTCTATCCGAGCAGGTGCTCGCCGATTTCATTGCGAAGGCGAAGGCGTGGGAACGCAGAGGAATTTTGCAGATCGAAAAGAGGATGTAAGAAATGAAAAGACAGAAGAGGGTCTTGGCGATTCATGATATTTCGGGCGTAGGGAAATGCTCGCTGACGGTGGCGCTGCCAATCATATCGGCGGCGGGCGTCGAATGCTCGGTCCTGCCGACGGCAGTTCTGTCGACACATACGGGCGGCTTTACGGGATTCACCTATCGCGACTTGACCGAGGACATTTCACCGATAGTCGCGCATTGGCAAGCGCTGCATTTGAAGCTCGACGGTATCTACACGGGTTTTCTCGGTTCGTTCGAGCAGATCCGACTCGTCGGCGATGCGTTTTCCGCCTTGGCGGACAAGGATACACTGCTCGTCGTCGATCCCGTGATGGCGGATGGAGGCAAGCTTTATACGATTTTTGACGAGACTTTCCCGCCGGCGATGAAGAAGCTTTGCTCCAAGGCAGACGTCATTTTGCCCAACATGACGGAAGCGGCGTTCATGCTTGGCGAAGATTATGTGGAAGGCCCCTATACGCATGAATACGTGGAGAGTTTGCTGCATCGTCTGGCAAGGGAAATCCCTGTCAAGTATATCGTGCTGACGGGCGTCCACTTCGATGGGGAGGAGCTTGGCGCGGCGCTCTATGATGCGGCGGCGGACGATGTGAAGTACATCCTCGGCGCAAATATTCCGGGCAGCTACCATGGCACGGGCGATGTGTTCGGCAGCGCCTTTGTCGGCGCGGCGGTGAGCGGCAGATCCATGGCGGAGGCCGTGCGCATTGCTGTGGACTATACGGTCGAATGCATCGCGTGGACGAAGGAAGCGGGCACGGACATCCGCTACGGCGTCAACTTCGAGCGCTACCTCGGAGACTACAGCAGGAAACTGGGACTGTAAGAAGATGGCGCGTGCATAGAAGCAGAAGCGCGAAGGCAAAGGGTTGCAAGGGCAAGGCAACTGTGCTATAATGCCTTAGATGTTCAAACTAGGAATCATGGATGCTTGGGAATGCGCCGAATCGGCGTTGGATCTGTCCGTGCTTCCGTAATATTTCCGCAGCTACGACACCGAATTTCTCCGACGATACCGTGGCTGTTGGAGGAAGAAGAGTTCAAAACAGGAGGGCTTGTTCATGCTGACACAGGAAGCGAAGCAGAAAATCATCGAGGAAAATGCCGTTCATGAAGGGGATACGGGTTCGCCCGAGGTGCAGATTGCGCTTTTGACGGCGCGCATCGTCTACCTCACTGAACATTTGAAGGAGCACAAGAAGGATCATCATTCGAGACGCGGCCTTTTGAAGATGGTCGGTCATCGCAGGAGACTTCTGAGCTACCTCTACAACAGCGACATCGAGCGTTATCGTGCGATTATCGCGAAGTTGAATCTGAGGAAGTAAAAGGGAGAGAAAGCGGGGATTTCATCCCCGCTTTTTGTATATGGCAAGGATAATGCGTTTTTTTGTCGAATAGTGTATAGATGGATTGAAGATTGAAGAAAGCACGGATAATTTCAGAACAGCCGTTTTGATGTGTCTTTCCTGCCCGCTCTTTTCTGAGGAAAGCCCTGTGCAGCTCTGCTGTGCAACGGTTTTTCTCTTTGCTGGATTTCCGGGGAGGAAGACGCAGACTGATCGGGCGATCTCGTTTTCAGCCGTGCTCTCTAAAAAGATTTTAGGAGGAACTCAAATGCAGAGTTTTGAAATGCAGGTCGGAGGACGCCCGCTGATCATCGAGCAGGGAAAGATGGCGAAGCAGGCGAACGGCTCGGTTCTCGTCCGTTACGGCGATACGGTCGTGCTTGTCGCAGCTACTGCGTCAGCGGCGCCGCGCGAGGGTGTGGACTTTTTCCGCTGACTGTGGATTTTGAAGAGAAGATGTATGCTGCTGGCAAGATTCCCGGGGGCTTCATCAAACGTGAAGGCCGTCCGAGCGAGTCGGCGATCCTTTGCAGCCGACTCATCGACCGCCCGATCCGTCCACTGTTTCCCGAGGGCTTCCGGAACGACGTGCAGATCATCGCGACCGTGCTTTGCGTCGATCAGGACAATGCGCCGGAAATTGCCGGCATGATCGGCGCTTCGTGTGCGCTTTGCATTTCAGATATCCCCTTTGCGGGACTGATCGCAGGCGTTAAGGTCGGCCGCGTGGATGGAGAGTTCGTCATCAATCCGACGGAGGAGCAGCGCGCGGTTTCCGACTTGAATCTGACCGTGGCAGGGTCGCACGACGCCGTCATGATGGTCGAGGCGGGAGCGAATGAGCTTCCCGAAGAGGTCGTTTTGGAAGCTATCCTCTTCGGACACAAGGAGATCCAGCGCATTGTGGAGTTCCAACAGGAGATTGTCGCTGCCTGCGGCAAGGAAAAGCGCGAGGTGAAACTCTTCCTTGCACCCGAGGATTTGGATCTGGCGATTCGCGACTATGCTGCCGCGCGCCTCGACGAAGCCGTGCGTAATCCCGACAAGCTTGACCGCGATGAGCATATTGCCGCGATTGGGACGGAAGTGCTCGAGCATTTTCTCGCAGACTATCCGGAAAAATGCCAAGGAGATCGCTGCCGTCACGCACAAGATCGTCAAGGAGAGCGTGCGTCGCATGATCACGCACGAGAAGATTCGTCCGGATGGGCGTGCGCTCGATGAGGTGCGCCCCGTGAGCTGCGAGGTCGGTCTTCTGCCGCGCACGCATGGTTCGGGATTGTTCACGCGCGGGCAGACGCAGATCCTCACGGTCACGACGCTCGGCTCTGTCGGTGATGAACAGATCATCGATGGCTTGGGACCTGAACAGTCGAAGCACTACATCCATCAGTACAACTTCCCCGGCTACAGTGTCGGCGAGGCACGTCCTGCACGCGGTCCCGGCAGGCGCGAGATTGGCCATGGCGCCTTGGCGGAGCGCGCGCTTCTGCCCATGATTCCCTCGTTGGAGGAGTTCCCCATACCATACGCCTCGTGTCGGAGGTCTTGGAGTCGAATGGCTCAAGTTCCATGGGCAGCGTCTGCGGCAGCACGCTCTCCTTGATGAATGCCGGCGTTCCTATCAAGCGGCCTGTGTCGGGCGTCGCCATGGGGCTTGTCAAAGACGGCGACCAGTATACGATCTTGACGGACATCCAGGGCATGGAAGATGCGCTCGGCGATATGGACTTCAAGGTTGCCGGCACGGAAAAGGGCGTGACGGCGATTCAGATGGACATCAAGATTGCCGGCATCACGCGGGATATCCTGCTCGCGGCGCTCTCACAGGCGAAGCGCGGCCGCGCCTTTATCCTGGACAAGATGCTCGCTGTCATTGACAAGCCGGCAGACGACCTCTCGCCCTATGCGCCGCGCGTCACGGTCATGAAGATCCATGTGGACAAGATCCGCGAGGTCATCGGCTCGGGCGGCAAGACGATCAAGAAGATCATCGAAGAGACGGGGGCACAGATCGACATCCAAGAGGACGGCACGATCTTCATTGCGGCTGCGGATGGCGAGAGCGCAAAGAAGGCGCAGGCGATCATCGAGGACATTGTGCGCGATGTGGAAGTTGGCGCTGTTTATAAAGGCAGGGTCACGCGCATCATGAATTTCGGCGCTTTTTGTCGAGATCCTGCCGGGCAAGGAAGGTCTCTGCCATATTTCCCAGCTTGCACGCCATCGCGTCGCACAGGTTGAGGATGTCGTGCATGAGGGCGATGAGCTTGAGGTCAAGGTTCTTGAAATCGATAAGCAAGGGCGCGTGAATCTCTCGCACAAAGTTCTTCTCTAAGGAAACACGGATCCCGTGGTGCTGGATCGATCGGTGCTTTCCTGAATGCACAGAAAGACCCGCGCTGCTCGCCGCTGCGTGGGTCTTTCTGTGCAAGAGTTTTGAGAATCATTTCTTATTCTTGCGCAATGTACTTTTTGCACTTATTGTCTTTTTCTTTTATAAATGTATAATGGAGTAAGAAGTTGGGTTGGGAAAGCTTCGGAAAGGATGGATGTCGATGATAGGCGATCTTTTGCGTGCAGAACGCGAGAGGCAGGGATTATCGGTCAAGGATATAGAAAAAAAGCTACGAGCATACGTGCTTTATATATAGACGCAATCGAAAAGGGCGAGCACAAGACGTTGCCCGGCGATGCGTATGCCAAGGGGTTTGTCCGCATTATGCGCGATATCTCCAGCTTGATGCTGATGATATCGTGAATAAATTTAGTGAAGAGATCTGCCCACCGGAACCTTTGGCTGCAGCAGAATCTTCGGCGGTAGAAGAAGCAGGCAGCGGGCAGACTCAGGATAGAAAATCGGAAGAATATCGAGGGCCGAAGATAACAGCGCTCGAAAGTTATCCGATGGAGAAAAATTCCCATGGTGTTCGCAATGCCGTGTTCGTAGCAGTCGTTGTCTTTGTCGTCGCCTTTGCGGCGCTCCTCGTGTTCGACGGGGAAGAGGAGCCGCATGTGCAGAAAGCGCGTCCGAGTGCGCAGCAGACGACGCAGTCGGCGCAGTCGGCGCAGAAACAGACGGAGGCTGCTCCGAAGCCTGCAGCCGATGGCTTGGAGATGAAGCTGAGCTTCACCGATCGCTGTTGGACAAGGGTCGTCGTCGACGGCAAGACGGAGTTCGAGGGGACGGCGGAAAAAGGCAAGGTCTTGACGGTGAAAGGCAAGGACAAGGTTCATATCACGGCGGGCAACGCCGGGGCGCTCAGCTATTCCTTGAACGGCAAGGACATGGGAGCGATCGGGCAGAGGGGCGAAGTGGTGGAAAAAGACTTCACCAAAGATGCCGTGGCGCACTGACGTGTGGATGGAAGCATGAAGGGGTTTTTGCCTCAGAGCTTGGCGGATCTGCGGGAGCGAGGCTGGGACGAGCTTGATTTCATCTTCGTTTCCGGCGATGCCTATGTCGATCATCCCGGTTTTGGCGCGGCTGTCATCTGCCGCGTGTTGGAAGCGCATGGCTATCGCGTCGGCATCATCGCTCAGCCAGATTGGCGCAGCGCAAAAGATTTTTCGACGTTTAGGCAAGCCTCGGCTTGCCTTTCTTGTGTCGAGCGGCAACCTCGATTCTGTGCTCGCGCGCTTCACGGCGGCGAAGAAGGTGCGCCGTCAGGATGCCTATTCGCCTGGCGGGCGCATGAACTGCCGTCCCGAACGAGCCGTGAGCATCTACACGAAGCGCCTGCGCGAGGCCTGGGGCGCTGTTCCCGTCATCATCGGAGGAATTGAAGCGAGCTTGCGCCGCATGGCGCATTATGACTATTGGCGCGATGAGGTGCGCCCGTCCATCCTCGTGGAAAGCGGCGCTGATCTTCTCATCTATGGCATGGGAGAGAGGCAGGTCATCGAGGTTGCGGCAGAGCTTCATGCGGGCGTTGCGATCGAGAATGTGCAGGATGTGCGCGGCACATGCTATCGCGTGCCGAACCGCGACTATGTATGGGACTACTTGGAGCTTCCGCCGTATGAAGCGGTTGCGCGGGACAAGCGGCAGTTCGCCGAGGCCTTTCGCCTTGAATACCGGAACAGGATCCTTTGCGCGGGCGAAGACTCATCCAGCAAAATGAGGAGATCTGCGTCGTGCAGAATCCTCCGGCTCTTCCGCTGACGACGGAAGAGCTTGATGAAGTTTACGAGTTGCCGTATCGCTATACATGGCACCCCTCCTATGACACGGTGGGAGGCGTGCCCGCCATCGCTGAGGTCAAGTTCAGTCTCGTCAGCCAGAGAGGCTGCTTCGGCGGCTGTCATTTTTGTGCCATTGTGTCGCATCAGGGGCGCATCATCCAGCACAGGAGCAAGGCCTCCTTGCTGCGCGAGGCGAAGCGGCTGATTGATCTGCCGGACTTCAAGGGGCTACATCCATGATGTCGGCGGACCGACAGCGAACTTTTACGAGCCGTCGTGCGAGCAGCAGCTTGTGCGCGGGACGTGCCGCGGCAAGGCGTGCCTTGCGCCGCTTTGCAAGAACCTGCATGCCGACCATGGGGAATATCTCTCCATCCCGGAGAGCCTGCGCGCCCTGCCCGGCGTGAAGAAGGTGTTCATCCGTTCAGGCATCCGCTTTGACTATCTGCAGCAGGCGGATGATGCGTTTCTGGAGGAGTTGTGCCGTCATCATATCAGCGGACAGCTCCGCATCGCGCCCTGAGCATGTCTCGAACCGCGTCACGCGCTTGATGGGGAAGTCGGGCAAGTCCGTGTATCTGCGCTTCGTCAAGGCATTTGATGAAATGAACAGGAAACTTGGCAAGGAGCAGTATCTCGTGCCGTACTTCATGTCGAGCCATCCGGGAGCGCAGTTGGAGGACGCTGTCGAACTGGCGGAATTCATTCATGAACGCGGCTACCATCCCGAACAGGTGCAGGACTTTATCCCGACGCCCGGCACGCTTTCCACCTGCATGTACTATGCTGGAATCCATCCCTTGACGGGAGAGCGGGTTTATTCGGCGAAGACAGCCGAGGAGAAACGGATGCAGCGCGCACTTCTGCAATATTGGCTGCCGAAGAACGAGAGCATCGTGCGCAAGGCTCTGCATCTGGCAGGCAGGGACGATCTCATCGGCTATGGAAAGAAGTGTCTGCTGCGCCCGAAACGATGCGAAACGACAAGAAAGAAGAAGGGGATATAGATGCGTTGCCCATTTTGCAAAGAGGCGGACAGCCGCGTCATCGATTCGCGTGCTGCCGATGACGGCAATACCATTCGCCGCCGCAGGGAGTGCACGACCTGCGGCAAGCGGTTTACGACATACGAGACAGTGGAAAAGATACCGCTGATGGTCATAAAGACGGATGGAAGGCGCGTGGTCTTCGACCGCAACAAGCTTCTGAATGGACTGATTCGCTCGTGCGACAAGCGCGACATTCCGACGGAGCGCATCGTTGCCTTGGCGGATGAAATCGAGAAAGAGCTGCGCAACACGATGGATCGCGAGGTCTATACGCGGGACATCGGCGAGCTTGTGATGGAGAAGCTCAAAAACTTCGACGAGGTGGCCTACATCCGCTTCGCGTCGGTCTACCGGAAATTCGCTGATATCAGCGGTTTTCGCGAGGAGCTGGAAGCGTTGCTGCGGGAGAAGAACCCATCTTGAGCTGGAAGATCAAGCGGCGCATGCGCGAGCAGCTGGAACGCGAGCAGGGGTATTTCTCTTTTCCAGCAGGCACGCGGCAGAACTTTGCCTTGGTCTATCCCAATTCCTACTTCGTCGGCATGTCGAATCTGGGACTGCACATCATCTACGATTTGCTGAATCGGCGTGGTGACACGGCATGTGAACGATTCTTCCTGCCGTCGGAGGATGAGCAGCGTGAGTACGAGCACACGGGGACGCCGCTTCTGAGCTTGGAGAACCAGCTGCCGCTTTACCGCTTCCCCTTGATCGGCTTCGCCGTCTCCTTCGAGATGGACTATTTCAACCTGCTGCGTATCCTGCAGCTGGGCAAGGTCAAGTTGCTGGCCGAGGAACGCGGTGAGCATGATGCCATCGTCCTCGCGGGCGGTCCTTGCTCCACGTTCAATCCGGAGCCGTTGAGCCTCTTCGTCGATGCGTTCATCATCGGCGAGGGCGAAGCCGTCATGCCGCCTTTGATGGATGCGTATGCGTCCGCCGTGCAGGCGGGGCTGCCGCGCGCCGATGTGCTGCGTGCTCTGGCCGAGGTCGAGGGCGTCTATGTGCCTTCGCTCTATGAGCATTCCTACGATGCGGAGGGACGCTTGTGCGCCATTCGTCCTAAGAAGGATGCCCCGTCGCGCGTCGCGCGTCAATGGGTGCGCAATCTCGATGACTTCCCTGCGCACACCGTAGTCGTCACCGACGATACGGAATTTGATCTCTACCTCATCGAGACGGCGCGCGGCTGTGGCAGGCATTGCCGTTTCTGCATGGCGGGATACTGCTTTCGCCAGCCGCGCAACCGCTCTCTGTCCGTCTTGGAGAAGGAAGTCCGGGAAGCGAGGCGATACGGGAAAAGGATCGGCCTCATGGGCGCGGCCATTTCGGATTATCCCGAGATTGATGCACTGTGCCGCGACATCTTGAAAGAGGATCTCGGCATGTCCGTCGCTTCTTTTCGTGCCGACTCTGTGAGTGAGGAGCTTGTCGACTCCTTGGCAAAGAGCGGACTGCGGACGATTACGCTCGCGCCTGAAGCGGGAAGCGTGCGCATGAGGAAGGTCATCAACAAGGGCATCGAGGAAGAGCATCTGCTCCATACGGTCGATCTTGCGCTGCAGGCGGGCATCCGCCAGTTCAAGCTCTATATCATGATCGGCTTGCCCTACGAGGAGGAGGAAGACGTCGAGGCGATCTCTGCCATGGCCTTGCGCTTGGAAGCGCACATCCGAGAGAAGAAGGAACGCGCACAGATCACCTTGAGCATCAATCCCTTCATCCCCAAGCCCTGCACGCCGTTCCAATGGCTGCCGATGGCGGAGGAGAAATGGGTCAAGGCCTCTATGAAGACGATTCGCAAGAGCCTGGCTCCCTACAGGAACATCCGCATCATCGCCGAATCTCCCAAGAGCGCCTACGTGCAGGGCGTGCTCGCGCGCGGCGACCGGCGTGTTTCACGCGCCCTGCACCGCGCCTTCCTGGCTGGCGGCGCCAAATCATTCAAGCGCGCACTGCAGGAGGAGGGGCTTGCCTTTCAGGATTTCCTGCAGGCGACGCATCCAGAAGAGGCGCTTTTTCCGTGGGATGTGCTCGACATGGGATTTTCCAAGCAGTACCTCTACAGGGAACTGCAAAGGGCGGCGGCGCTGCAATATACGAAACCTTGCTTTTCGGGATGCACACGCTGCGGCGTTTGTGATACAATGGAGGAAGGACATGTTTCAGCTCAGACATAGCGGCGGGCTTTGGCGCGGCTCGTTCTCGCTCTTTCCCGATTCGGGACTTTCGCATGGCATCTCCACGCGCCTCGGCGGGTCATCGAAGTGGCCGTTCGCTTCCTGCAACATGGCGCTTCACGTGGGGGATCTTCCTGCGGATGTTTGGGGGAATCGCCGCCTTTTTGCCGAAGCCTTGCATCTCGATGCCGCACGCCTCGTCACGCCGCGCCAAGTGCATGGTGACGAGATCCATATCGTTGAGGCAGCGGATGCGGGCATGGGCGCGAGGCGCTATGATGAATCTGTCTTGGCCTGCGACGCCCTGGTGACCGATGTGCCGGATATACCGCTGATGCTCTGTTTTGCCGACTGTGTGCCGCTTCTTTTTTACGATCCCGTGCGGCGTGTCGTTGCTGCTTCCCATGCGGGTTGGAAGGGAACGGCAGCGAAAATCGGGAAAAAGACCGTGCTTCGGATGCAGGACGTGTTCGGCTCGCGCCCGCAGGATATCTTGGTGGGCATCGGTCCCGCCATTGGCGCGTGCTGTTTCGAGGTGGACGAGTCGGTGGCGGATGCGTTTCGCGCAGCCTTTCCCGAAGCGCCGCAGATTCTTTCGCGTTCGCCTGCCGGGAAGGCGACGGTCGATCTCTGGGCGGCCAATCGTCTGCAGCTCGAAGAAGCCGGAATTTTTTCGAAACATATCGACAGCGCTGACGTGTGCACGAGATGCAATGCGGAGCTGTTTTATTCCTATCGTGAAGCGCAGGGGACGACGGGCAGATTTGCCGCATGGATCGCACTGAGCTAGGTTGCAGGAGGTAAGCAAGTTGATCGAGGAGAATTTGCGTGAGGTCTTGCGCTCCATCGAGGAGAGCAGAGCGAGGAGAACGGTTGCCAATCCTGACGAACCCGTGCTCCTCGTGGCGGTGACGAAGAATCACGAGGTTGCCGAGATGCGCGAGGCGATTGATGGCGGCGTGACGGATATCGGCGAAAACCGCATCCAGGAAGCGCGCGAAAAGTTCGATACGCTGGAACGGGATGCTGTATGGCACCTCATCGGTCATTTGCAGAAGAACAAGGCGAAGTATGCTGTGCGCCTCTTCGACTTGATCCACTCCGTCGATACATTGGAGCTTGCCGCGGCCTTGGACAAGGAGGCAGAAAAGATCGGCAAGGTGCAGGATGTCTTGGTGCAGGTCAATCTTGCCAAGGAAGCTTCGAAGTCCGGCATTTATGAGGAAGATCTGCAGCCCATGCTGGAAGCCGTCGATGCTCTCCCTCATCTGCACCTTTGCGGATTGATGTGCATAGCGCCCAATTATGACGATGTCGAAGAGACGAGGCCGCTCTTTCGGCACATGTATGAAATTTTTCAAAGGATAAAGGGATTCCCTTGGAAAACGGCGAATATAATATATTTGTCAATGGGTATGACACATGATTATCGGATTGCTGTAGAGGAAGGCGCCAATATCGTTCGTGTCGGCACGGCCATTTTCGGGCCACGTCAATATTGAGGAGGGGAAAAGATGGGCTTCATTGATAAGGTGTGCGGAAAAAAATCGGCCTGATCGATCCGGAAGACATCAACGATAAGAGGGATTCGCGCGACGAAGACGACGATTTCGAGGAATCCGACGAGATGGAGCGAGGGGAGTCGCTTGCCTCCAATGTCGTGAACTTCCAAGCGGCAGCGTCGAATGCCGCGATGAACAACGTCGCCGCCTACAAGATGAAGGTCGTCGTCATCGAGCCTAAATCCTTTGACGATGCGCAGCAGGTGGCGAACTGCCTGCGCGATAAGCGGCCTGTCGTCATCAATTTTGAGAACACCGTCGATGAGGGATGCCAAGCGCATCACGGATTTCATCAGCGGCACGATCTATGCCTTGAACGGTGAGATCAAGAAGGTCAGCAACAACGTCTTTTTCTGTGCGCCGAGCAACGTCAACATTTCCTATTCGGAAGACAAGAAGTCGGTGTCGGCTGAAATGCCCTGGTTGAAGAAGTAAGGCGGTCGTGATGAAACTTGCTTTGATCGGCGGCGGCATGATGGCGGAGGCCTTCATTGCCGGCGTCCTGCGTGAGCGTGTGCTTCCAGCAGAGGATATCTTCGTCTCCGAGCACAAGACGGCGCGCGCTGAGGAGCTGCACAAGAAGTATGGTGTGCAGGCTTTTTTTGTCGTGCAGCCGATTTCCGGCTGATATGGATGTGGTGTTCCTAGCGGTCAAGCCGAATGCAGCGAGGGCGGCAATCGAGGAGCTGCAGGGAAGGCTGTCCTCCTCTGCCGTCCTCGTTTCCATTGTGGCAGGCTTGCCGCTTGCCAGATTGGAACAGCTGCTTCCTGGGCAGCCCGTCATCCGCGTCATGCCCAACACGCCGCTTGCGGCAGGGGCGGGCATGTCTGCTTATGCGCTCGGCTCTTCTGCAAGTGGGGTTCACGAGGAGAAGATCCGAACGATTCTTTCTGCAGCGGGAAAAGCCGTATGCCTTGAGGAATCCATGATGGACGCGGTCACGGGACTTTCCGGCAGCGGCTCGGCCTTTGCCTTCCTCGTCATCGACGCGCTCGCGGACGGCGGTGTGGCTGCGGGGCTGCCGCGCAAGGAGGCGCTGCTGTTGGCGGCGCAGACGCTCTTCGGCGCTGCCAAGATGGTGCTCGATACGGGCAGGCATCCCGCCGAGCTGCGCGACCAAGTCACGTCGCCAGCGGGGACGACGATCGCGGGGCTGCGCGTACTGGAACAGCGTGCCGTGCGCGGAGCTTTTCTTGATGCTGTCCTGAGTGCAGCGGAGAAATCGAAAGTTTTAGGGGAATGATGTATCATGTCGAATCGAGAAAAAATCCTGCGTTTCTATCGCGGTTCGGAAGGCGAGGATAAAGCAGTCCGATTGGTCGATGCTGCAGAGAAGGCGATGAAGAACCAGAAGTTCCGCCTGACGGATTTCCTCGATCCTTTCGGTCAGGAGATCGCCGAGGTCGTGGCGGCAAACTTCGATGGGCTGCAGGTTTCCTTCAACGGCGGCTATGCGGGGGCAGAACGGCAGCGCGCGATTTTCAAGCATGAGGAGTTCCGTGGCACGCCTTCGTGGGAGATTGCCGTCGTGCTGGCGGAGTGGAAGGATGTGTTCGTGCATATCGGTCATAGGGATGTGCTCGGCTCTCTCATGAGCCTGGGCATTGAGCGCGATATCGTAGGTGACATACAGCTGCAGCAGGGAGCTGCGAGAATCGTCGTGATGGAAAACATGGCGGAGTTTCTGTTGACGCATTGTATGCAGTTCGGGGCAGCGCGTGTCCGATGCACGTTGGACGAGCTGTCGTCCCTTGTGCCGAGGGAGGAGCGGTGCAAGGAGATTCGTGCGACGGTGGCTTCTTTGCGCGCCGACTCGATCGCCGGGGCGGGTTTCGGCATGTCCCGCAGCCGCGCTGCAGCAGACATCGCGGCGGAAAAGCTCAAGCTCAACTGGCAGTCCGTCAAGAATGCCTCGCAGTCTGTCAAGGAGGGCGATGTGCTCTCCATACGCGGCAGGGGACGCCTTGAAGTGAAAGAGATTTGCGGGCAGACGAAGAAGGGGCGGATCAGCGTGCTCCTGCATCGCTATTTGTGATTTAGAAAGGACTGAGGCGATTTTCGTGCCGATTTTTCTAAGTATCTGCATCGTTGTCCTGGATCAGGTCGTGAAGTTCCTTGTCGTTCACAAGATGTTTCCGGGCATGTCGCTTCCCATCATACAAGACGTCTTCCATATCACATCTCGTCCTGAATCTTGGCGCTGCCTTCGGCATTCTCGCCCATCAGCGCTCTTTTTTTATCGTCATGGGCATCGTCATCCTCATTCTCGTCGGCGTATTCTCGCCGTATATCCGCCGCCAGTGCGGCATCTTTCGCTGGGGAGTGGCGCTTTTGCTCGGCGGCGCCCTGGGCAATCTGATCGACCGTGTGCGCATCGGACATGTCATCGACTTCTTTGATTTCCGTATATGGCCTGTATTCAATATCGCGGATATCGCCATCGTCGTCGGTGTTGCGGCCATCATCTACGCTATCCTCTTCAAGATGCACCCGACGGAGGATGCCTGACATGAAGGAACGGCTGCTCGTCGATGAAGGGGCGCAGGGAACTCGTTTGGATGTCTTTCTGGCTCGTGAAAAAACTCGATTTTCTCGCTCTCATATCCAAAAGCTGATCGAAGGTGCTTCCGTCCTCGTCAATGGCAAAGCGACGAAGGCGAACTGCAAGTTGTCTGAAAGGGACGTCGTGGAGATAGAGATCCCCGAAGCACGGGAATCAGCGGTTTTGCCTGAGGCCATTCCCTTGGACATCCTCTATGAAGATCAGGACGTCATCGTGATCAACAAGGCGCGCGGCATGGTCGTCCATCCAGCGGCAGGCACATCCAGCGGCACGCTCGTTAATGCGCTCCTCCATCATTGTCATGATCTTTCCGGCATCAACGGCGTCATCCGCCCGGGCATTGTGCATCGCTTGGACAAGGATACGTCGGGCGTCATGGTGGCGGCAAAGAACGATGCGGCGCATGTCGATCTTGCCGAGCAGATTCGCTTGAAAACGGCACAGCGCATCTATCGGGCGATTGTCTGCGGTACGATCGCCGAGGAAAAGGGCGAGATCCGTGCGCCGATCGGACGCCATCCGGTCGATCGCAAGAAAATGGCGGTCGTGATGGAGGGCAAGGAGGCAACGACGTTCTTTCGTGTGGTGGAGCGTTTTTCTTCCCACACCCTTGTCGAATGTCGCTTGAAAACGGGGCGCACGCATCAGATCCGCGTGCATATGGCATATATCGGACATCCTCTGCTCGGCGATCCGAAATATGGGAAGCGTATGGCGTCGCTCATAGCGGGGCAGGCGCTTCATTCCTGCGAGCTTCTGTTCACGCATCCGCGCACGAAGGAACCCATGAGATTCGTGGCAGAAATGCCTGCGGATATGGAGGAGATTCTTCGTGCTTTGCGGCAGAGGAGATGAGATAGCGGCGACTCTCATAGAGCTATGAGATCGTAAAACATACATGAAGATGACAGGAAGTACGGGAAGGGAGCGGAACGATATGGCAGTCTTGGTCGATAAGACGGTTTTGATGGATAAAGATGCGATTCGCCGTGCGCTTACGCGCATTTCGCACGAGATCGTGGAGAGGAACCGGGGCACGCAGAGTCTCGTCCTCGTCGGCATACGAAGCCGCGGCATTCCTCTCGCGGAACGCATCGCGGCGGCGATCGAGAAGATCGAGGGAACGAAACCTGCCCTCGGCATTCTTGACATCACGCTGTACCGCGACGATCTTTCAACCTTGTCGTATCAGCCCATCGTGCGCGAGACGGAGATCCCTGTTGACATCACGGGAAAGACCATCGTGCTCGTCGACGATGTGCTCTACACAGGCCGGACGATTCGCGCCGCGCTCGACGCTCTGATCGACATGGGGCGTCCGAAGATCATCCAGCTTGCCGTCCTCATCGATCGCGGCCACAGGGAGCTGCCAATCCGTGCCGACTTCGTGGGCAAGAACGTGCCGACTTCCTCGAAGGAGGCGATCCGCGTCATGCTCGAAGAGCACGATGCGGAAGAACGGGTCGTGCTGGCCGAGTGCAGGGGAGGCATGAGCATTTATCCTCAGGAAGGAAAAGAGAGAAGAGACGCAGACGGAAGTGCTGCGGTCTCTTCTCTTTTTTGTCGTTCTATTTGCCGTACATACGTGCCAAGGGATTGTCCTTGAAGATGTTCCCCTGCTCGATGTAGCGGTGCACCATCTTTTTCCGACTTGTGGCGTGTCTGGCGCATGATGGTCAAGGCGTCGACATCATGCTGTGCAGCGCTTGTCGCAAAAGCCGCGCCGCAGGCTGTGGCCGGCGAAATCCTCTTCGCTGAGGCCGGCCTTCTTGATGTATTTTTTGACGATGAGCGCCACGGACTTGTCCGACAGCTGCGTATCGCGCAGCTCATGGTTGCGCTTGAAGGGGCGGAAGATCAGTCCCTTCTTTATGCCGCTGAGGAAAAGCCACGCGCGCAGCGCTCGAACGGCGCAGATTTCCTTGTCGGGTGCATAGGGAATGCCGATGTAGCTGCCTTTGCCGAGTTGGTCGCCCTTGGATTTGCCGATGAAGACGACCATGCCTTCGGCGGAAAAAGCTTATATCCTCGACGGAGAGGGCGACCAGCTCCGAACGGCGGAAGGCTCCAGCAAAGCCGAGGAGAAGAAGCGCCTTGTCGCGGATGGAAGTCTCATCGGTGCCGAAGCCGTCGGCGATCAGATAGAGCGTCTCCAGGAGGATCGGCGCCTTGCCGTGCTGGAATGTGCCCTTCTCCCGGCGAATGGCGGACATGGCGTTTCGCACAAGTCCCGAGTGAGCCGGGTTGTCGCGCTTGTAACCAGCGGCGATGTGGTTTTCCGAGATGGCGGTGACGCGGCGTGACACCGTGTTCGCCTTCGCATTGTCCGCCGTGTCGTTGATATAGTTGACGATGGTCTCCGCCTCTGCGGGCAGGGAAGCGACTTGGTGGTGCTCGCACCAGTCGGCAAAATCGTTCCAGTCGCTCGCATACGATTTGATCGTGTTGAATGCCTTGCTCTTCTGTAGCCGCCGCTTGCTCTTTGCGGAAAGCTTCTCGTTCTGCTCGACAACCTCGTTCCCGGCAAGCAGAAAAATCGTCGCGTACATCCATGAGTAAATCACCTCCTCGATTTAGCCGTACCATCATTATACAGGAATTCTGTTTTTCCAGATGAAAAAAAGCGGACGCTCTCTATGCTTCGAGAAACGTCCGCTTTCTTGCGGGAACACTGGTGAGGTCACGCCGGAAAGGCGGATTCTCAGGGTCGATTCTGCCGACCGGGTTTATTGCAGCGCTGTCTTCAATGTTTCCATGTTCTTTTTCATGGTGTCGATGTAGGCGTTGAGCGCCTGCTCGTTTGCTTCGCCCGTGACGATGGGATCCAAGGTGTAGATCTTCGCGCCCGTCTCGCGTGCGATGGTCTCAGCAGCGCTCGGTGAGTATTGCGGCTCCGTGAAGAGGACTTTCACGGGGAGCGCCTTGACCTGCTCGATGGTTTCCTGCAGTTCGGCCGGGGTCGGTTCGGTGCCGGGGTTCGCGCTCGACGACGCTGATGATGTTGAGGCCGAATTCCTTGGCGAAGTAAGGGAAGGCTTCGTGGAAGGTCACGATGTCCTTGTTCGGCACCGTGTCGAGCGCTGCGTGCATCTCGGTCTTGAGCGCTTCGAGTTTCTTGATGTAGGCTGCGGCGTTTTTCTCGTAGGCATCCGCGTGCTTGGGGTCGGCCGCCTTGAGCTGTTCGGCGATGTTTTTCACCTGCGCGATGGCGTCGGTGACGCTGAGCCAGACGTGCGGGTTCTCCTCGTCGCCGTCCTTGAGAAGGTCGATGCCCTTGGAGGCGTCGATGACTTTGAGGCTCTTCTGCTGCTTGATGACTTTGTCGAGGAAGCTTTCCATGCCAGCGCCGTTGATGACGAAGGCATCTGCCTTTTCGAGCGTCTTCATGTCCTCGGTCATGAGCTGGTAGTCGTGCAGGCAGCCTGTCTGAGGTTTCGTCATGTTGGTGACGGTCACGCCGTCGATGCCCTGCGTGATGTTGAGAGTGGCGATGTACATGGGGTAGAAAGATGTGACGATGTGGAACGAACCATCCTTGCCGCCTCCTGCCGTATTCGTGCCGCCGCATCCCGTGAGCAGTAGGCATAGGGGCGATGATCAGGCAGAAGAGCGTGTTTTTGAGTTTCAAAAGAAAGACCTCCTTTGAGCAACAAAAAAATCCTGCAATAGTAATTTTACTATTTAATAGAATAGCACAACGGGATATTTTTTGCAAGGGACGATGCTTTTTCTCAAGAATCTTCTTTCTGGCGGCATTCTTGGCAGATACCGTAGAATTCGAAGATGTGTCCTGTGATGAGGAAGCCTTTTTTCTCGGCCTCTTCGATATAGGATTCCTGCATGGGGCAAATGTCGATGCATTCTGTCTTGCCGCATTCCGTACAGACGAGATGATGGTGGTGATGCCCTGGCTTGCTGATTTCGTAGACATTGCCCGCTGCGCGGTGGATTTCATGAATGATGCCAAGGTTCGAGAGGAGTGCGAGGTTGCGATAGATCGTGTCGAGGGAGACATTGGCATGTTTTTTATGCACGGCGGCAAGCAGCTGCTGCGCCGTGGGGAAGGGCTCGCATTCCAAGAAAGCATCGAGGACAGCGCGTCGCTGCGGGGTCAGCTTGTAGCCCTTGGAGCGCAGCAGCGCCAGATGATTTTCTGTCATGATGGTCTCCTTTCGTCGAGAGGGACACGGTTTATTTCAAATCATACCACAGCTGGGAAGAAAGGGGTAGAGTGAAGTTTGCGGCCGATCGGTCAGCGCCTACGGCTTGACCTCTCGGGGTTTCATGGTAAACTTTCTGGACATATGTTCAGCCGTGAAGCAGCGTGGTATGGGGTGCTTTCGCCGTCGCTTCTGGCGATGACGTCATCAAGGAGGCACGCTGTACATATGTCCACACGCCTTACAGAAACCAAGCCGATCGGTCAGCGCCTACGGCTTGACCTCTCGGGGTTTCATGGTAGAATAAAGGATGTGTGGATTCGTTTTTATAAGGAGGAGTTTTTCATGTCGTTTCTTGATCTGGCGAAGAAGCGTTATTCGTGCCGCAAGCTTTCGGCGCAGGCCGTGGAGGGGAGAAGCTTCGTAAGATTTTGGAGGCGGGCAATCTCGCGCCGACTGCCCACAACAACCAGCCGCTTCATATCTGGCTTCTTGAGAGTGCCGAGGCGATGGAGAAACTCTCGCAGACGACATCGTGCATCTTCGGCGCGCCCGTCGCCTTCGTCGTGGGCGCCAAGCAGGATATTGCCTGGGTGCGTTCGTTTGACAAGAAGAACTTCGCCGAGGTCGATGCGAGCATTGCGGCGACGCATATGATGCTGGCGATCGAGGATTTGGGACTTGGCACGACATGGGTCGCAAATTTCGATGCGCCGAAACTCAAGGCGCTGTTTCCTGAGATGGCAGGATACGAACTCGTGGCGGTCTTTCCCGTCGGCTATCCGGAAGAAGGCGCCGCGCCTTCGCCGCGTCATGCCGAGCGCGTAGGCGTCGACGCGCTGGCTGATCGGCTTTGAGGGATTGCTTCTGCCCCGCTGCACGCATGTTGCGGCGGGGCTTTTCCGATGAAGCAGGTTGAAGAGAGAAGGATTTTGTCGGAGACGGGGAAAGCATGACATACGTTGAACGATTGCAGGACATCGTGCGCACATTGCGCTCCGAGCATGGCTGCCCATGGGATCGCAAGCAGACACATGAGAGCATCAAGCCGGGCTGTATAGAAGAGGCAGTCGAGGTGATCGGCGGCATCAACATCCTGAAGGAGACGGGCAAGGCAGACAACTTGCGTGAAGAGCTCGGCGATCTCTTGCTGCAGGTGATCTTTCACGCGCAGCTCGCAGAGGAAGAGGGGCTCTTCTCCTTGGAAGATGTGGCGAAGGCCGCCGCAGAGAAGATGGTGCGCCGTCACCCGCATGTCTTCGGAGAGCCAGTCAAGGACGACGCGGGAGAGCCGCTGACGGAATGGTCGGCGATCAAGGCGTGGGAGAAGCGTGGACGCGAATGGGAGGAGGCGTATCTTCCCGACGCATTCGAGGAGGCCGCGCTCCTTTTGAAGAAGGCGAAGGAGCGCAAGAATCTGCAATGAAATGCCCCTGGTGGAATTATTCCCCAGAATGACGCAGATGTGCTATAATAGACAGCGTATGACAACAGCGATTATATGGATGGTGAGAAGATGAAGGTCACGAAGAAGGATTTGGCGGATGTTGCCGTCTTGTCGCGCCTCTCGATCGCAGAGGAGGAGACGGACAAGCATCTTGGGCAGCTGAACGCCTTTTTGCAGTATGTCGAGAACCTTGACTGCGTCGATACCGCAGAGGTTCAGCCAACGACGTATGCTCTGCCGATGCAGAATGTCTTTCGCGCCGACGAAGTGAGGCCGTCGCTCCCGCGCGAGGCGGCGCTTTCCAATGCGCCTTTGGCGGAAGATGGTTATTTCAAGGTGCCGAAGATTCTGGAAGGTTGAGGAGGAAATCAGGTGAAACTTTACGACAAGGCGGCGCATGAGCTTCATGATCTGCTGCAGAAGAAAGAGATCTCCTCGACCGAGCTGACGAAGGATGTACTCGCACGCATGGACGAGGTCGAAGGCGAGATCGGGGCATATCTGACAGAGACGCGCGAGATGGCACTCGCACAGGCGGCGCGCACCGATGAGAAGATCGCGGGCGGCGGGACGCTCTCTTCTTTTTTGGAGGGCATTCCCGGCGCCGTTAAGGACAACATCTGCACGAAGGGGATCAAGACGACTTGCGCCTCCAAAATTCTGGAAAATTTCGTGCCGCCTTACAATGCGACGGTCATGGAGAAGCTTGCCGAGCAGAACCCTGTCATCTTGGGCAAGCTCAACATGGATGAGTTTGCCATGGGTGGCTCTACGGAGAACTCTGCCTATCAGAAGACGCACAACCCGTGGGATCTCGACTGTGTGCCGGGCGGCAGCTCGGGTGGCAGCGCGGCGGCGGTCGCGGCGGGCACGGCGATCTGGGCGCTTGGATCCGATACGGGCGGTTCGATCCGTCAGCCGGCATCGTTCTGCGGCGTCGTTGGCATGAAGCCGACGTATGGCCGCGTTTCGCGCTACGGGCTTGTTGCTTATGCGTCGTCGCTCGACCAGATCGGTCCCGTGACGCGCGATGTGACGGACTGCGCGCATGTCTTGAATGTCATCGCTGGACACGATGCGATGGATTCGACGGCGAGCATGGCCGCTGTGCCCGATTATTCGAAGGCACTGATCGAGGATGTGAAGGGGCTCAAGATCGGCTTGCCCAAGGAATATTTCGTCAAGGGCATGGACGCTGATGTGGAGAAGGCGGTTCGCAAGGCAATCGCAGACTTCGAGGTGATGGGCGCAGAGATCACGGAAGTCACGCTGCCGCATACGGAGTATGCGATTTCAACGTATTATCTCATCGCGCCGGCGGAAGCCGCGACGAACCTTGAGCGTTACGATGGCGTGAGCTATGGGACGCGCGTCGATGGCGCGGACATCGTAGAGATGATGACGAAAACGCGCAGCGAGAAGTTCGGCGAGGAAGTCAAACGCCGCATCATGATCGGCAACTACGCGCTTTCTGCAGGGTATTACGATGCGTATTACCTCAAGGCACTGAAGGTGCGCACGCTCGTGCAGAAGGATTTCATCGACGCTTTTGAAAAGGTCGACGTCATCATGGCCCCCGACGGCTCCGACGCCGGCATTCAAGATCGGCGAGATGACTTCTGACCCGCTGAAGATGTATCTGCAGGACATCTGCACGGTACCCTTGAACCTCGCGGGATTGCCGGGCATTTCCGTGCCGTGCGGCTACTCGGCGCAGGGCATGCCCATAGGCTTGCAGATTATCGGCAAGGCGCTGGCGGAGGAGACGATCCTGCGCGCTGCCTACACCTATGAACAAGCACATTCCTTCCATAAAGACATGGCGAAGATCGGAGGGGCGCAAGGATGAATTATGAAGCAGTCATCGGTCTTGAGATCCACAGCGAGCTCAAGACGAACACGAAGATTTTCTGCGGCTGCGCCACGAAGTTCGGCGCCGAGCAGAACACGCAGGTCTGCCCCGTGTGCTTAGGGCTTCCCGGCGTCCTGCCCGTGCTCAACAAGCGCGTCGTTGAGTTCGCCATCAAGGCGGGTTTGGCACTCAACTGCACGATCAACAAGTACAGCAAGTTTGACCGCAAGAACTACTACTATCCAGACTTGCCGAAGAACTTCCAGACATCGCAGTATGACTTGCCGATTGCCGAGCATGGCTACGTCGACATCGAGACGGAAAATGGCGCGAAACGCATCCGCATCCTGCGCATCCATATGGAAGAGGATGCAGGCAAGCTTGTTCACTCGGGCGCGACGATCACGGATTCTTTGACGTCGAACGTCGATTACAACCGCACGGGCGTTCCTCTCATCGAGATCGTTTCCGAGCCGGATATGTCGACGCCCGAAGAAGCCCGCGCCTACATGGAAAAAAATCAAGTCGATCCTCGAATACATCGACGTTTCCAACTGCCGCATGGAGGAAGGAAATCTGCGCGCCGACCTCAACATCTCGCTCCGTCCCACAGGAGAGAAGACGTTGGGAACGAAGGCGGAAATGAAGAACATCAACTCCTTCAAGGCGGTCGAGGACGCGCTTTCCTACGAGATTGAGCGGCAGGAAGAAATCCTCGAAGACGGCGGACACATCGTGCAGGAGACGCGCACATGGGATCCCGAGCGCGGCATTACGAAGTCCATGCGTTCGAAGGAAGAGGCGCATGACTACCGCTACATGCCGGAGCCTGACCTCGTGCCGATCGTGACTTCGGAAGAGGAAATTGAAGCGTATCGCAAGGCCTTGCCCGAGTTGCCGGATGCGCGTCGCGAGCGCTATATGGAGGCGTTCGGCCTGTCTGCTTACGATGCGGGAATCCTCACGGCATCGCGTGCTCTGGCCGAGTATTTCGAGGCGTGCTTGGCGGATGGCGCCGATGCGAAGGGCGCCGCGAATTGGATCATGGGCGATCTTGCGAAGAATCTCAACGCTGAAGGGAAGACGATTGAGCAGTCGCCCGTCGAGGCTTCGCGCCTCGCACAGATGCTCAAGCTCATAGAGAAAGGCACGATCTCCTCGAAGATCGCCAAGAAGGTTTTTGCCGAGATGTGGACATCGAGCGACGCGCCCGAAAAGATCGTCGAGGACAAGGGTCTCGTGCAGATCACGGACACGAAGGCAATCGAAGCGATTGTCGACGCCGTTATCGCTGCCAACCCGAAGCCCGTTGCCGACTACAAGAGCGGCAACAAGAAGGCTGTAGGCGCTCTTGTCGGCCAAGTCATGAAGCAGTCGAAGGGCAAGGCGAATCCTCAGCTGGTTAACCAGCTTCTCGCGGACAAGCTGAGCTGATATGATTTTGAAGGCAGCCGTTTTTGCGGCTGCCTTTTTTGCAGGGAAAAGACGGCTTTTCGCGAATAAGACAAGAAGCAACGTATGCTGTGATTTTCGCGATGGCAGAAAGGGGATCGCTATGCAATATAAAGCTGTGATTTTTCGACCTCGACGGCACACTCATCGACTCGTTGGAGGATTTGGCGGACAGCGTGAATCTCATGTTGGAGGGATATGGCTTTCCGACGCATGACGTAGAAGCGTACCGCTATTTCGTCGGCAATGGCTCGAAGAAGCTCATGGAGCGCACCCTGCCTGCGGAAAAAGGCGTCATCCGATGAGTTTGTCGAAGAAGCCCTCATGAAATACAAGGCGATCTACAAGGAGCGTCTTCTGGAAAAAGACACGCCCCTACAAGGGCGTGCGGGAACTTCTGACAGAATTGAAGAGACGCTGCATCCCGTTGGCTGTTTGCACAAACAAGCACAACGAGGCGGCGCTGACCATCGTGAAGATTCTCTTCGCCCCCGATGCCTTCGATGAGGTTCTTGGCGACCGCCCGGGCTTCCCGAAAAAGCCTGATCCGGCGACGCCTTTGGAAATCGCTGCGCGTCTCGGCGTAAAGCCCGAGGAAGTTGCCTATCTGGGCGATACTTCAGTCGATATGGAGACCGCCGTGCGCGCGGGATTCCTGCCCGTCGGCGTTCTCTGGGGATTCCGCCCCAAAAAGGAGCTTGTGGAGAGTGGCGCCAAGATATTGCTGGAAACGCCGTGGGAACTCTTGGAAAAAGTGGAGTTCTCCAAGAGCTGACTGTGGATGAAATCGAAGGAACGAGAAACGATGAAAAAAAGAAATCCCCGTGCAGCAGGGAAGAACATACGAGATTGCTGTCAAGACACTCGGAACAAGCGGCGAAGGCGTGGGGCGCGTGGCAGAATTCACGGTCTTTGTGCCGGGCGCCCTTCCGAAAGAGCGCGTGCTCGTCGCTGTCGACGAGGTAAAGAAAACGTATGCACGGGGAAGGATCGTGAAAATCTTGGAGGAGAGCCCTGAGCGCGTCGCGCCTCTCTGTCCGATTTACGATTCCTGCGGCGGCTGCCAGCTGCAGCATCTCTCCTATGAAGAGCAACTGCGACTGAAGCGGCAGCAGGTCGTCGATGCAGTGGAACGCATCGGCGGCCTGTCCGGCATCCAGTGCTTCCCGTCTTGGGTGCGAAGGAGCCGTGGTTTTATCGAAACAAGATGCAATTCCCCGTTGGTCGAAAGCAGGGGAAGATTGTCATCGGCTGCTTTGCCAAGGGTTCGCACGACATCATCGACACGCGGGACTGTCGGATTCAAAAGGAAGGAAATAATACCATCGTCAACGTCATGCGGGAGATCGTCGAGCGCCTGCACATTCCCGTCTATGACGAAGATCGTCACACGGGCATTCTGCGCCACGTCGTCGGACGTATCGGCGAAAACGGCGAAGCCATGGTCGTCCTCGTCACGGCGACGAAAGACTTGCCCAAGGCAAAGGAAATCACGCGCCTTTTGAAAGAGCGTGTGCCGAACCTCAAGAGCGTACAGCAGAATATCCAGACGTACCGAAACAATGTCATATTGGGACGCGAAACGAAACTCCTCTGGGGCAGGCCGACGATTCCCGACGGCATCGGCAGACTGCGCTTTTCCATTTCGGCGCGTTCGTTCTTTCAGGTCAATACCGAACAGGCGGCTGTGCTCTATGAAAAAGCTCTGGAATACGCCGGACTCAACGGAACGGAAACTGTCATCGACGCCTATTGCGGTACAGGAACGATCACGCTGTTCCTCGCGCAAAAAGCCCGTCGCGTCTACGGCATCGAGGTCGTCAAGCCCGCGATCGAAGATGCGAAGCAAAATGCGCGCGACAATTGCATAAAAAAATGCCGCCTTCCTCGTTGGCGATGCAGCAAAGCTCATGCCGCGCCTCTACCGCGAGGAGATCCTTCCCGACGTCATCGTCGTCGACCCGCCACGCGCCGGCTGTGCGGAATCTGTCTTGAAGACATTTGCTGCCATGCAGCCCTCCCGCATCGTCTATGTGTCGTGCAACCCGGCAACACTCGCAAGAGACATGGCCGTTTTGGAGACGCTGGGATACACCGCGAAGGAAATACAGCCCGTCGATATGTTCCCACAGACGGCTCATGTCGAGTGCGTGGTATTGATGTCAAGAGAGCAGAAGTAAACGTAGAGAAAAGGGCTTGAAATCAAGGGATTCCGAGAGAGTGACTGTGAATGGCAGCGTCGCCGGAGTCCCTTCTTTATGCCCTTTGCCAACAGTTGCCACTACTGGTTTTTCAGTATTTGTAACAAGAGAACTGCTTTTTGTCCTTGGCGTAACAAGAGAACTACTGTTTTTCGAGGGGGAGTGTATAATAGTTTGTGTAAACGCCCACGCCTTACGGCCTTAGTGTAAACGCCCACGCCTTACGGCACCACAATGAACGAGAACCGCCATCTATGGTATAATAAGAGCAGACGTTGAAGGTCGAATAATTTTTGAGATTCGATCTCGCTGTGTAAACTGATCTGGTCTCCTTTTTTCGCACCACGCTTTGTTCAGAGCTACGCTCAAAAGGACGTATGGTAAAATGAGCCATCATCGAGGAGGCCACGTCGTACAAAGGGAGGGAATCCTCATGGATGTCACGTACGAACGCTGTTGTGGGATTGATGTGCACAAACGCTCGATCGTCGCCTGCCTCAGATGTGGCAAGAAGCAGGAAATACGAACATTTGGCACGACAAGCAAAGAAATCCGCGCACTCGCCAAATGGCTTTTGGGATGAAAAAGTGCCAGATGGCCGCCATGGAAAGCACGGGTTCCTACTGAAACCCGTCTACAATCTTTTCGAGACCTCTCATCTAGGCGTCATGATCGTCAACGCCGGGAACATGAAGAATGTTCCCCGGAAGGAAGACCGATGTGAAGGATGCCGAATGGATCGCGGACTTGCTGCAGCACGGGCTGTTGAGCGCGAGCTATATTCCGAAACGGGAGCAACGCGAGTTGCGGGAAGTTTCGGTACAGAAAGAGCTTGATTGCCGAGCGTGCACGTGAACTCAACCGTCTGCAGAAGATGCTGGAAGGAGGAAATATCAAGCTGTCCAGCGTAGTTTCCAACATCAACGGCAAAAGCTCGCGCAGCCTCTTGCAGAAGCTGCTCAAGAAGGATGCGCCGCTGCAGAAGGATGAAGTGGAAGAAAGCCTTCACGGAGCATTGAGGCACAAGGTGGAAGATGTCATGCAAGCGCTGGACGGCTTTCTCACGCCTTTGCAGAAACAACTGATCCTGCAAGTCGTAGATCATATCGACGACATGACGAAGCGCATCGGTCAGATGGATAAGCTCGTCAAGCAGTACAGCAGCGGCTATGAAGACGCGATAGAAAAAGCTGGACGAGATACCGGGCATAGGGGAGGCAGAGCGCGGAAACCATTTTGGCGGAAACAGGTTTGGATATGAGTCGCTTTGCAACGGAGAAACATCTGTCCAGCTGGGCGGGTCTGTCTCGTGGAACAACGAAAGTGCCGGAAAGCGGCAAAGCGGCAGGACTACCAAAGGGAACGCCACACTGAAGACTACGCTGATACAATGCGCCAAGGCAGCCATCAAGAAGAAGGACTCCTTCTTGTCCGCACAATATGACAGGCTCGTCGTACGACGGGGAGCAAAACGTGCCACAGTAGCTGTAGCGCATACCATGCTGATAGCCATTTACCACATATTGAAGCTGGGAGAGCCCTTCATCGATCTGGGAGCCGACTATTACAACAAATTCAACAAGGAGAGAAAGATCAACAGTTATCTAACGAAGCTGAAAAAACTGGGTTGGCAGCCTGAAACAGCCACATTCTCGGCGGCATCCACATAAAATTTCAGTCAAACAGAGCAATGGGGGATTTTTGCGCTTTTTCCAGCCTTAGCACAAAGGTTCTCATGGTAAATTTCAGTCAAACAGAGCAATGGGGGATTTTTGCGCTTTTTCCAGCCTTAGCACAAAGGTTCTCATGGTAAATATTTCTCGGTGGGGGTTGCAAAAAGGCAAAGAGACCTGTACCCTATAGTGTATGCTATCGAGGCAAATACAAAAACAAGGAAGGTCTCTTATGGAAACCATTGTAACAGAAATCTTGGAAATAATAAAGGGTGCGAAGGACAGCATATCGCGGGAAGAGCGAATCCGCAGTTATCTCGAAGACCTCGCATGCCGTGCGGTCAGCGAGGCGCTCGAACGGATCGACAAAGAACTGGCGGGCAGATACGCTGATAAAGGCTGGCATGTGGAACGTCTGGACTGGCGCACCGTGCAGGCGAGCTACGGGACGCTCCGCATACGCCGCCGAAGGATGTGCAAAGAAGGAGAGGCAGGAATCTATCCCTTGGACAAGGAGCTGGGCATCCGCCCCTATAGGGAGATACACCGCCCACCGGAATACACCATCGCCCAGATTGCCGCCAAGACCGTCTACCGTGTCACGGCCGATGCCGTCAACCTGCTGACGCCGGTCACGATGAGCCACCAGCAAGTCGCCCGCGTAGTGAAGCAAGTGGGCGAAACCTACAGCGCATGGGAAGACCTGCAGGCGACGCCCGACCCAATGGAAGAAAAAGAACTGCGTCAACCGCAAGTTCTCTACATCGAGGGAGACGGCCTCATGCTGCACGGGCAGAAGAAGAAACAAAGGAACTGCATCGCTTCCAGATCGCCGAAGGCGTGCGAGAGAACGGCAACCGACGCGAACTTATAGGAACCCACTACATAGCAGACTTCAGCCATGAAAAAAAGCCAAGGACAGGATGCTGCACTATATAGGCAGCCATTATGACCTGACGCACACGTTGGTGCTGAGCAACAGTGACGGGGGAGCCGGCTACAGCATCGACGCATTCAAGGAGATCGTGGGGAAAGTCGGAAGGCACGAGCATTTCCGCGATTGGTATCACGTGCAGAGGAAGTGCAAGGAACGCCTCTCCTGGGCGAACAGAAAGCTGCGCCGGGAACTGCACAGAGCCTTGAAGAACCACGACCGAGAGCGTCTAGGCCTCGTACTGGACACCTTGGAATCCACAGCCCGGGACGAACACCAAGCCGAACAAGTGCGCCTTCTCCGAGGCTACATGACGCGGAACTGGTCATACCTTGCCTCGTTGGAGCAACGGGGACTGGGCGGATGCAGCAAGCTCCTGGGCACATGCGAGAGCAACCATCGGCTGTACAGCTACCGGATGAAGAAGCAAGGACGGCGATGGAGCGGAGACGGCGGCAAGGCGATGGCGAAGATCATCACGGGGCTGAAGAACGGCGACCTGCGCGAAGCCATGGTGGCCAAAGCGGAGCTGTTCAATCCGAAGTCTGGCAGGGATTTCCGCGGAGCTGTGAGGCAAGCGTTGAAGAAAAGCAAGGGCAACGCGCATGAAGGCGTGCGACATGGGAGGATCACGGTGAGCGCGCCGATGAGCAGTGCGATTGGACATTTGTCCAAATGCTTCGCTTAAAGAGGAAAAACAGGCATGCCGCGAAGGCAGATGCATCAAGGGTTGAAATTTCCCACCGAGAACATCTTGACACATACTTCTTGGCAAATAAAATAGCATGAACGACATCCATTTGGTATAATTTTAAGTGTCAACAAAAAACATCCAATGGAGGCTCATGCTGTGAACAGTATAACATAAAACCACCAAGAACAGGAACTGCTTTCCAGAAAATGAGGAGGAAAAACATGGAGCGCATGGAGATACGTGGACGCTGTGGCGTTGCGATTGCTTACGCAAAGGTGATCGAGGAGGCGGCGGTCGAGCAGATTCGTCGGATGTGCGACTATGAGTTTACGAAAGGGGCGAGCATCCGCATCATGCCCGATGTGCACTTTGGCAAGGGTTGCACGATCGGCACGACGATGACGGTACGGGACAAGGTTGTGCCAAACCTTGTCGGTGTGGATATCGGCTGCGGGATGTATACGGTTGACCTTGGCAGGGAGGAGATCGACCTCGCACGCTTTGATGAGGCAGCGCATTTTGTACCGTCAGGGCGCAATATTTGGGAGGGGCGTCAGGAGAAATTTGATCTCCTCGCGCTGCGCTGCTACCGTGCTCTCAAGGACACGAAACGCATCGCACGCAGTCTCGGGACGCTCGGTGGCGGCAACCACTTCATCGAGATCGACCGCAGCGCGGACGGGATGAACTACCTTGTCATTCATACGGGCAGCCGCAACCTCGGCAAGCAGGTCGCTGAATACTACCAGAACATTGCCATCGACCTCTCGCACGGGAAGGATGAGCTGTTCCGTGCAAAGAACGAGCTCATCTGTCGTTACAAGGCAGAGGGACGGCGCAGCGAACTGCAGGAGGCACTCAAGGAGCTGAATCGCGCATTCCGGGAAAAGGAGGCAGAGATTCCTGCCGATCTCGCATTCCTCTACGGCAGTTACCTTGAGGACTATCTGCACGACATCGAGATCTGCCAGAACTTCGCACGACGAAACCGCGAGGTCATCGCGCATGTCCTCCTCGAACGGACAAGCCTTACGGCAGGAGAGGCATTTCACACCATCCACAACTACATCGACACGGAAGAGCGGATTCTTCGTAAGGGTGCAATCGCGGCGCACGCGGGCGAGCGCGTCCTCATCCCCATCAATATGCGTGACGGCAGCATTCTTGCCGTCGGGCGCGGCGATCCGGACTGGAACTGGTCCGCACCGCACGGAGCGGGACGTCTCATGTCGCGCTCGGCGGCAAGGGAAAACCTCTCCATGGACGAGTTCCGTGCCACGATGGCAGGGGTCTATACCACCGCTGTCAATGAGAACACTCTGGACGAGGCGCCGATGGCATACAAGGCACTTTCGGATATCTTGGGCATCATCGAGGATTCCGTGGACGTGATCGAAGTGCTGAAACCGATCTATAACTTCAAAGCAGGATGAGATAGGGAGCGGTTCTGTTCTTTTGGGACAGGAGAATCGAATATGAGAAATCTTCCGTTCCCTGCACGGTGGAACATCCGTGCCTCATCGTTCATCGAGGATAAAAGAGGAGTTGCATTTTCTTCAAATAAATTGAAGATTTTTATCTCTTGAGATGTATGGATTTCAAGAAGCCATTGCCGATTTCGGTATGGGAAGCTTGATCATATTATCTGTACAAACAATTCGTTTTGGAGACGGAAGAACGAAGACGAATCGATTATTGTTGATACTAGCAGCATTCCTTAGAACGATGGTATTGATGCCGAGGATAGAATCATTGTTTTGAAGAATTATATCAAGGCAAAGAAGTTGCGGTAAAGCACCGAGCTGTTTTCTTATGCAATTTTTTGACTTTTCACTTACACAGTCGGCGCGGCTTGCTGACGAGATGGGCATTGTTTGTTGACCAGTGGGGGAAATCATCGCTGACGCGCAGTCTGCATGGCGGATCGCGCGATCGTGGGCAAGGCGCAGGATATTTCGGATCGGGCAGAAGTCAAGAGTCGAAGAGAGTTCAGGAGAAATTATCAGAAATTTTCTCTCAGGAAGAAGGAATCCACAAATTTATCTAGAATATTATAAAAAAATTAAAAATGATGAGCTGCAATGAAGGGATGCATTGCGTTTTTATGAGGAAATTGCATGACAGCCCTTTCTGTGCTTTGGAGTAGCGAAAATACCCGCCGCGCAAGAAAGGAGTTCGATCCGGGAACCTTTCTTGCTTGCAAAACATATTATACGAAGGAGGTAACAAAAATGAAGTTATTTCGTGCAGCAGCTTGTATCTTGATGGTCTTTCTCGTCGTTCCCATCGTTGGCTGCAAAGGCAGCGTTTCTAAAGTTTTTAACATTGTCAAGGAAGAACTGAAACAAGAAGCCGTGGAAGAGGGCGTAAAATACGCTGCTGGAGCTGTAGCTGGCGACAGCCAAGGAAAAATCTTCATCACCCGCGACTTCGGGGAAAAGTTCCGTGAAATCGAATCTTGGCAAGGCGGGAAGCGTGGCAGCCGCGGGCGGAGCGGTAGCAGCCCAATCCGTCAGCGAAAGTGATTTGACGCTAGGGGATGTGAGTATCGGTTACAGCAGGGACGATGTACGCTCCTTGATGGGGAAAGAGCTGGCGATTACCGATCCTGAAAACACGGGACATTTGCGCTATCAATATCCAGAAATGGAAGTTATTATCACTCGTGGCAAAGTCACGGGTTTTGTGTCCAATACAGCGGAAGTGGTGACGCCTCGAGGCATCCGGCAGGGAGATAGCTTGCAGAAAGTCCTGAATGCGTATGGAGAGCCATATGCACAGTCGGATTTTAACGGTTTGACTTTGTACGAATACAAGATGCGCTCCTTGGATTATAAAGAATGCCTCATGCGTTTTGCCGTGAAGAAGGGCAAGGTTGATTACATCAGTGCCAGAGTTTTAGAATGATGGACAAGGGGTGACCTTATGGAGAGGCAACGCGGTATATGAGGAAAACTGTTTCAGTATCTTTCGTTGGAACGGGATATCGAGGCGGAGCTGACCGCCAAAGGACGGCGACTACGATTGTGTAGAGCCGTTGGCCTAGACGCATTGGATAAACTTCCCGAGTGATCTGCAGCTATTGCTTTTCAGAAGCCCCTCTGCTATAATGGATGAAAATTGAATATTTAAGATCTTGGGAGTCTCGTAAGGGAGGCTGAGAGTGTGTGAAACAGACCAATATCATCTGATCAACTTCATGGTTGCGTAGAGAGTATCTTAAACAACATGTTTTTTGCACGCGCATATACCCCTTTCAAGATTCCAAACTGTCTTGAAAGGGGTTTTTATGTTGCAGTATGTTTCTTATGGCAGTTGTCGCGCCGGCGTACCAGGGTCGCATCTTGAAATTACAGGTGTCCGCTTCAACCTGGCGCCGATGTCCGAGGCGTTCATCGACATCATTCTGGGGGCGATCAAGAAAGTCGACCTCGCTCATGTATGGGCTGAGACCGATTCGACTTCGACCGTTTATCGGGGAGGAAGCGCGGAAGTGTTCGATGCACTGAAGGCATGTTTTGTGTTCTCCTATCGACCGCGCGTTCATACATCACTGGAAGCCACGATTTCGAAGGGATGCCCAGGGGATGTGGACAAAGATGTCGTCCTGTCCTTCGAAGGAAATCGCGTCAATGAAGCGGCAAGCCAAGGTGTGCATTTTCCTGTTCTTGGCAAATTTTCCGTTTATCCGATGGGAACGGGGGATTATATGAAGATCATTGCTGCGGTGGTCAATCGTGGCATGGAAGAAGGCGTTGTTACGGGAACGGGGCACTATGTGACATTCCTAGGCGGAGATGTGCACGATGTTTTCCGTTACATCGAAAGGGTTTTCCGTGTCTTGGATGAAGAAGTGAGCCACTTCGTCATTCAGTTGACATTGCTGTGCAATTTGCCGGAGGAGGAAGCGCAATGAACAAGAAGCCGTTACAACTGAAAGATTACTTGCTGATCAGTTTCATCTGTGTTTTGTTCGGAGTTTTCTATTTGTTCGCGGTTTATGCAGGCGGCATGTTTACGGGTGTTCTGGCGCCGTTCGGGCTGGGGATTCTGGGCTATGAGCCTTTTTATGGCATTTGGTTCATGGCGCCCGTCTTCACGCTGTATATCATCCGCAAGCCGGGCATAGGGATTCTCACGGAAATCATCGCGGCAGTGATCGAAGTGCTCCTGGGAAACATGTTCGGCGTGATTGTCTTGGTTAGCGGATTCATTCAGGGGTTGGGTGTGGAGCTTGCCTTCCTGCGCAGGAAATATGCGGATGTCACATATTCCACGACGATGCTGGGCGCTGTGCTGGCGACTGTCTTTTCCTTTGTCTGGACGGGTTTTCGCAGCAACTATCTGGCTCTTGATGGGCAGATCGTGGCGGCGATCTTTTGCATTCGCTTGTTGTCGGCGCTGTTCTTCACAGGGTATTTGAGCAAGCGGCTGTGTGATCAGCTTCTTTCGACTGGCGTGGTGAAAGCCCGTGGATAAGGGAGAGACGGTTCTTCTGCTGGAAAATGCCTGGTTGGAAATCGACGGAGCGCGCCTTTTCTCAGGAATTTCCATGGAAATCAGAGCCGGTGAGGTCGTGTTGCTGGCAGGGCGGAGCGGCAGCGGGAAGAGCAGTCTTATGCATGTCATCAATGGCTGTTATCCGAATGAAGATGCTGCAGTGGATTGCAGCCGTCTGGAGGTGGCAGGGCATGATATGCGAGGCAAGAGTCTCTTGGAGCGAACGGCTTATGTACGATCGATCTTTCAAAATGCGCGATTATCGTTTGCCATGACTACGCCTTATGAAGAAAATGATCTTCTGCTTGGAGAATTTCTGTTTTTCAGCCGATCAGATGGAAGAGAGGGCTGCGGAGCAGGCAGAGCGTTATGGTATAACTCCGCTTCTTCATCGAGAGTTTTCAGTCCTTTCGGGAGGAGAGCTGCAAAGAGTCGCCTTTGCTTGTGCGGATCTCGTGGATGCGCCTCTTTATCTGCTGGACGAGCCGTTCGCGAATATCGATGAAGCCGGCATTCCGTGCTTCATGGAGCAAATCAAGCGATGGGCTGGGCAGGGAAAGGCGATCTGCATCATCGATCATCGGTTGGAGTTTTGGAATCAGGCGGATCGATGGTATCTTCTGGATGAAGGCGGGAAGCTGCAAGAGGTTGAGCTGCCTTTGACGGATGCAGGGGTACGGAGCTTGACGGAGAATGGTTTGTTGGGAGAGATGCCTCCCCTTCTGGGGCATCCTTGTCGGGAAAGCGTAATGCGCCTGCAAGATGTTTCCATTTTTTGTCCCGATGGCACGCCGCTTGTTCGGAATGTCTCCTTCGATCTTCATGCTGGGGAGATGGTGGCGCTTGTCGGGCGGAGCGGCGCCGGAAAAACGAGCTTTTTCAAGGCGTTATTGAAGCAGTTTCCCTCGTGTGGCAGCATTGAGATCATGGGACAGTCGTTGGCGAAGATGAAGAAGCGTGAGCTGTACTCGTGGGTGGGTCTTGTTTTTCAAGACCCATCTTTGCAATTCATGGCGGCGAAGGTCATCGAGGAGCTGGCGTTGAGCTTTCCCGATTGTTCCGCATCTGCTTTGAACGAACTGCTGGATACATTTCATTTCGAGGCGATTCGGCATGTCTCGCCGTGGCTGATCAGTCAAGGGCAGCAGCGTCGATTGGCGTTTTTGATGATGATGGGTCTCGAAAAGCGGATTCTTTTTGTCGATGAGCCGACGTATGGGCAGGATTTTCAACATGCGCTTTCGATCATGACAGCGCTTGAGCATCTATGCCGGAAAGGGCTGGCGTGCATCTTCACGAGCCATGACCATCGTTTTGTCCGATCTTTTGCGCATCGCGTGCTGCGGATTCACGAGGGAAAGATGGAGGAGGTTCGCCATGCGTAATGCTCTGAGTCCCGGCGTGCTGTTGGTCGGTTCCGTCCTGTTGTCCATGGTCGTTCTCGTGAGGCATTCGTGGGAGCTGAACGTCGCCTTTGCGGCTTTTTTTCTTTCGTCCTCATCGCTTGCTGCCGAAGGAGAACCCGGCGGCGTATAGGAGCGTTGCTAGCGGGATTGTCAGGGTTGTCCGTCGTGTATTTTCTGACGGCATATTTCCATCCGAAGCAGAGCCCGGTCACGGGTTTGGCAGAGAATACGGCGTTTTTTTCATTGCGTTGGAATTGGACAGTCGTGTTTTTGCATTGGGTGCGATCGGAATCAGCCTTTGCACGTCGATCGAGAAGAATGCTTTTATAGCGAGTCTCATTCAGCAATTCCGGATTCCCGTTCCGATCGCCTACAGCATCTTGGTCGCCATCAACTTCCTCGGCCTCATCCGAAGTGAATATCAGCAAGCTGAACTCGCGCTGAGGATGCGAGGGGTTTCAGGGGCTGTCCGTGCACTCCAAAGCGTTGCTCACGATGATCATACGGCTCATTCGTCAATCCGAGTATACAGCAATCGCCATGGAGGCCAAAGGGTTTTCTGCACGGCGCGTGCAAAGGATCGTCCCGCGCATCACGAGGCTGGATGCGGCCTATATCGGTTTCGTATGCTGCTGCGTACTGGCCGCTCTGGTCGTCGGTCAGCGTGGGGGTTGATGCAGCGCCGCTTTTTACCGCTGCGCGAGGAGCGCAGTGCAGCCGCGCAGTACGTCGTCGTAGGTGACGGAGAAATTGCCCGTGTACCAAGGGTCGGCAACCTCGCGGTCGTCACCGGCAAAGGAAAGGAGGAGCGCGATCTTGCCAGCGGGATCGTTGTTCGAAAGGCGCATGAGGTCGCGCATGTTTTCCTTGTCCATGGCGACGATGCAGTCCCATTCTGCATAGTCTTCGCGCCGTATCTGCTTTGCAGATCGAGGTGTGAAGGGGATGCCCTTTTCTCGCAGGATCTGCTTCGTGCCAGGATGCATGTCGCTGCCGATCTCGTCTGTGCGGCACGCACGCGAGTCGATGATGAATTCTGTCTCGCGTCCTGCGCGGCGGACGAGCTCCTTCATCACGAACTCTGCCATCGTCGAGCGGCAGATGTTGCCGTGGCAGACGAATAGTATCTTTTGCATGGAAATTCTCCTTTCCGTCTTGTGGGGCGTTCGGGTGAACGCTCCCTCCTGCCGTATTCTTCATGGGGCGCATGGCCATGCGGCGCCTCTTCCGATCAGGAACTTTTCCTTGAGGAGCTGCAGCCCATGCGTGGAGCGGTATGCTCGCGGATTTCCTGCATGACGAGGCGCGGCTCTTCACAGCAGCCCATGGTCAGATTATACAACAATATGGAGGAAAGCGGAAAGACGCAGATTTTTTTGAAAAAAACTGTGTTTTTCAAAAAAATCTTAGTGTAAACGCCCACGCCTTACGGCACCACAATGAACGAGAACCGCCATCTATGGTATAATAAGAGCAGACGTTGAAGGTCGAATAATTTTTGAGATTCGATCTCGCTGTGTAAACTGATCTGGTCTCCTTTTTTCGCACCACGCTTTGTTCAGAGCTACGCTCAAAAGGACGTATGGTAAAATGAGCCATCATCGAGGAGGCCACGTCGTACAAAGGGAGGGAATCCTCATGGATGTCACGCATGAACGCTGTTGTGGGATTGATGTGCACAAACGCTCGATCGTCGCCTGCCCTCAGATGTGGCAAGAAGCAGGAAATACGAACATTTGGCACGACAAGCAAAGAAATCCGCGCACTCGCCAAATGGCTTTGGGATGAAAAGTGCCAGATGGCCGCCATGGAAAGCACGGGTTCCTACTGGAAACCCGTCTACAATCTTTTCGAGACCTCTCATCTAGGCGTCATGATCGTCAACGCCAGGAACATGAAGAATGTTCCTGGAAGGAAGACCGATGTGAAGGATGCCGAATGGATCGCGGACTTGCTGCAGCACGGGCTGTTGAGCGCGAGCTATATTCCGAAACGGGAGCAACGCGAGTTGCGGGAAGTTTCCAGGTACAGAAAGAGCTTGATTGCCGAGCGTGCACGTGAACTCAACCGTCTGCAGAAGATGCTGGAAGGAGGAAATATCAAGCTGTCCAGCGTAGTTTCCAACATCAACGGCAAAAGCTCGCGCAGCCTCTTGCAGAAGCTGCTCAAGAAGGATGCGCCGCTGCAGAAGGATGAAGTGGAAGAAAGCCTTCACGGAGCATTGAGGCACAAGGTGGAAGATGTCATGCAAGCGCTGGACGGCTTTCTCACGCCTTTGCAGAAACAACTGATCCTGCAAGTCGTAGATCATATCGACGACATGACGAAGCGCATCGGTCAGATGGATAAGCTCGTCAAGCAGTACAGCAGCGGCTATGAAGACGCGATAGAAAAAGCTGGACGAGATACCGGGCATAGGGAGGCAGAGCGCGGAAACCATTTTGGCGGAAACAGGTTTGGATATGAGTCGCTTTTGCAACGGAGAAACATCTGTCCAGCTGGGCGGGTCTGTCTCCGTGGAACAACGAAAGTGCCGGAAAGCGGCAAAGCGGCAGGACTACCAAAGGGAACGCCACACTGAAGACTACGCTGATACAATGCGCCAAGGCAGCCATCAAGAAGAAGGACTCTTCTTGTCCGCACAATATGACAGGCTCGTCGCACGACGGGGAGCAAAAACGTGCCACAGTAGCTGTAGCGCATACCATGCTGATAGCCATTTACCACATATTGAAGCTGGGAGAGCCCTTCATCGATCTGGGAGCCGACTATTACAACAAATTCAACAAGGAGAGAAAGATCAACAGTTATCTAACGAAGCTGAAAAAACTGGGTTGGCAGCCTGAAACAGCCACATTCTCGGCGGCATCCACATAAAAATTTCAGTCAAACAGAGCAATGGGGGATTTTTTTGCGCTTTTTTTTCCAGCCTTAGCACAAAGGTTCTCATGGTAAATATTTCTTGGTGGGGGTTGCAAAAAGGTAAAGAGACATGTACCCTATAGTGTATGCTGTCGAGGCAAATACAGACACCTTGGAATCCACAGCCCGGGACGAACACCAGGCCGAACAAGTGCGCCTTCTCCGAGGCTGCATGATGCGGAACTGGTCATACCTTGCCTCGTTGGAGCAACGGGGACTGGGCGGATGCAGCAAGCTCCTGGGCACATGCGAGAGCAACCATCGGCTGTACAGCTACCGGATGAAGAAGCAAGGGAGGCGATGGAGCGGAGACGGCGGCAAGGCGATGGTGAAGATCATCACGGGGCTGAAGAACGGCGACCTGCGCGAGGCCATGGTGGCCAAAGCGGAGCTGTTCAATCCGAAGTCCGGCAGGGATTTCCGCGGAGCTGTGAGGCAAGCGTTGAAGAAAAGCAAGGGCAGCGCGCATGAAGGCGTGCGACATGGAAGGATCACGGTGAGCGCACCGATGAGCAGTGCGATTGGACATTTGTCCAAATGCTTCGCTTAAAGAGGAAAAACAGGCATGCCGCGAAGGCAGACGCATCAAGGCGTGGAATTTCCCACCGAGAACATCTTGACACATATGTGTGCGACGAGGCAGTTCCTGCATTTGAGAAGAATGTTGCAGAGGCATATACGGCGAAGATCGACTATGCGCCGAGCCTTTATGTGGCGAATATTGCGGACGGTGCACACCGTCTGTAAGAGCGGAGCGAAAGGAGAACTCTCATGGCGATATTGGTATGCGGCGGCGCGGGTTATATCGGCTCTCATGCCGTGCATGCGCTCATCGAAAAGGGTGAGCAGGTTGTCGTTGTCGACAATCTGCAGACGGGGCATCGCGACGCACTGAACCCGAAGGCAAAAGTTTTACGAGGGCGATATCCGCGATGCTTCTGTCCTAGACAAGATTTTTTTACGGAAAAACAAGGTCGAGGCGGTCATTCACTTTGCGGCAAATTCTCTCGTCGGCGAGAGCATGGAAAAAGCCGCTGCTCTATTTTAACAACAATGTCTATGGGATGCAGGTGCTTCTTGAGGCGATGGTGCGTCATGGCGTCGACAAGATCGTATTCTCCTCGACGGCGGCGGTCTATGGCGAGCCGAAGCGCATGCCGATTCACGAGGACGATGAGACATGCCCGACGAACACCTACGGCGAAACGAAGCTCACGATGGAGAAGATGATGAAGTGGGTGAGCCGCGCCGACGGCGTGCGCTATGTATCGCTGCGCTACTTCAATGCAGCGGGGGCTCTGCCGGACGGCTCGATCGGCGAGGATCACGCGACGGAGACGCATCTCATTCCGCTGATCCTGCAAGTGCCGACGGGGAAGCGCGAGCATATCACGGTGTTTGGAGACGATTATCCGACGCCGGATGGGACCTGTCTGCGTGACTATATCCATGTTGTCGATCTCGCGGATGCCCATGTGCTTGCGCTCGAATACCTGCGGAAGGGCGGTGCGAGCGATATCTTCAACCTCGGCAACGGGCAGGGCTTCTCGGTCAAAGAGATGATCGCGGCGGCAGAAAAGGCGACGGGGTGCTCCATCAAGGTGGAGATTGGCGCACGGCGCGCGGGCGATCCAGCGCAGCTCATCGCGTCCAGTGAGAAGGCGCGTTCCGTGCTCGGCTGGAAACCGCGGTTCACGGATGTGGAGCAGGTCATTGGCACGGCGTGGCGCTGGCACGAACATCATCCTCATGGCTATGAGGACTAAGGGGCAGGAGGATTCATCATGCGTGATATGCAGCATGAAATCAGCCGCCTCCTGCACTTTTCCCGTCGGAAGAGGCTGATTGCGCTGGAGATGAAGTCTATGCCGCGAATCGTTTGCTCTACGTGCTCGATGTGGAGGAATGTGTTCCGGAGCAGGTGGATGAAGCACTTGGATAGGAGGCTGGGGGGTGCTGATGGCGATTTCCTGCTGCAGCGATCTTCATGGCGATGGGCGAGGTGAATGCCTGTCAGCGCATGGGGCGGTGCGTGCCGCAGGACATCGCGCCATCGATGAAATCGCGAAGCAATCCAATGTCGCCGTCTTGGCGGCATGTCCCTTTTTCTTGAAAAGATTCGTAAGCATACTTCTATCTTCTATGGTATAATCGTGCTAGGAAATCTCGAAAGGTCAAGCCGAGGACGCAGACCGATCGGCTGGTTCATGTAAGACACGAAGGAATGACTATAGCGTGAATCTTCGATGAGAGTATTGCTGCGGGATAGGATGAAATGACGGATTTTTGAATATTTGAATATTTTAGGAGGCGTGCATCATGAATCTCTTGCCCGAACTTGGATTTGAATGCCTGACAGAAAATGAAGATTTCTTTATGAATTGCCTTCTTCGCTACGTTATGGAAATGGCTCGGTGTTTCGCGGCTATTATGGTTCTTATATATGGAAGAACATCGGGTCGATCGAGATGAATTTCCACATCCTTCCAGGGGAGGACTCGTATCATTTGGCCGGTTTCACGAGCCATGTGAGCGGCGATCAGGTATGGCAGTTGGCTGTGGCAGACTCGCGCCAATGCTATGATGACGATGAATGTGAGAGCGTCCTTGAACATTGGGTCACATTTACGCATCCGCTGACACATGAGGGAAGTATACGTTTATATCTTGTCAATGCGGATGTTGTGCCAGACTTCTTTCCGAACGATGTCATTGCCGTGCAGGTGATTGCCATTGCACAGGAAGTCACGTACTATGCGGATGAAGATGCGTACAATCAATCGGAGCCGCTCGCGCAGCTTATGGGGAAGCCCGTGCATTTTGCGTCGAATAATGTTTTGAGCATTTTGGATATGAGCGTGGCCGTTGGCGCGATCAAAGATGTTTCTATGCGGTTTTGCACGGATGCAAAAGGGAAACCGAAAGAATTTTACTGCGTGACGATTGCCACATCGTATGGGACACTGGAAATCATGCATGCGAAAGAACGTGTTGCAGAAGGGGAGGAAGCGTTGATTCGGCCAGGCGGCTTCGTCAAGGCGAATTGTATGCTTCTTGGTGATGTCGCCATGGGGAAATATCAAAGAGGCGCGATTCATGACCAGGGAACACCTGACAAGGCTTTTCCGCAGCTGCATCGAGTGCAGGGATTTCACGCGCATTACCAATGTATTGGCTGAAGATTGCCGCTATCGTTCTCGTAAGTATGAAATCGTGGCACAGGGAAAAGCAGACGTTTTTGCGCACCTTTCGGGGATTGCCGCAAAGCAGAAAGAGCAAGAGATGGACTGCAGAGCATATCCCGCCGTGGTTTTTGCAATCGAAGGGAATGATGAAGGAGAGGAGGCCTCCTTCGAGTTCCCCATCGGCACGCACTGCATCGCGCTCTCCCAGAACGAGGAGGGGAATATAGACGCCGTTCTCTTCATCATGCTCAATGAGGATAATCAAATTTGCGAGATTCGCAATGCCGGTGAAAAAGAAGGAATTTACAAAGTGAAGATCAATCGGGGGGAAGATCCGGCAAGGAACGATGACTTTGCACCAGTCCGGTGCGCTCGCTCCGAACGTGAATGGCTGGAGGTCATTCAAGCCTGCTACGAGCAAGGGCATTTCGATGATATAGCATTTTACTACGGAATGTTGCCGGACTGTGTTTTGGAAAGCGAGACGCCGCCCGAGGTCGATGTTGATTTTCCGATCATAGGACGTGAACCCATATACACATATTTGTCTGGCAGAGTCACATACGATGAGCATACGACAGAATGCGAAATTCTGGATGGAAGTCGATGGGGACATGAATATGCGCTGAAAACAGACATTGATTCATCGGTACATATGACTGTGATTGATGTTGATGCAGAGGGAGCTATCGTAAAGATCAGTGAATATCAGCCGTGATGCTGGAGACAGCGTGAGATATGGCCATTGCTTTGCGAGGTGTCAAGTGAGGCCGTCAGGCACTTTCAAAACGTCGTTGGCGTTTCGTGCATCTGGAATTGTATGGGGAGAACACGCGCAGGTCATCCTAGTCATAGCACAGTATATGTACACCGTATCTGCTTTCTCATTGACGTACTCCAAGCAAATGGATACCATGTCCGCTTGATATTCGCTAAAGAAGTCTTCGAAGATTTTTGTCATGACCTACCTCCAATCTTCCTGCATTGGTCTCAGTTTGAACGATCCTGCTCTTATGGTGTATGATTTTAGGTTCCTTTATTGTTCATTTCTAACATCTTCAATCCATTCATCAAAAATATCTTCTGGCAATTTTGTTTCGGAGTCGCTCCATTTATTTTCATACGAATATTTTGCCGCTAAACGATTCTTTTTTACGTCATATATCAGTTTCATTTCTGTTGGCATATCTTTTCCGTATTGATCGCAAAGTTTTTTGATTTTCTTTATATCTCAAACTTCGCAGATGAATAATCTGCTGTAACCCTTGAAATATCTATCGCCTTGGCAAATAAAATAGCATGAGCAACATCCATTTGGTATAATCTTAAGTGTCAAACAAAAAACATCCAATGGAGGCTCATGCTATGAACAGTATAACACAAAACCACCAAGACGAGGAACTGCTTTCTAAGAAAATGCAGGTCTTTTTCCGTCGCTATCAAGTCAGTCGCATCCTCCGTGTGGCAAATGCGTACAAGCTTCGCGGCATCCCTGTCCTCAGCATCTTCCTGCTGGTTTTCCGCATGGTGTTCCAGCAACGTTCCGTCTACACGCAAATGCATCTCCAAAGCGCCGCCATGCCTTTCGGCAAGGATACGTTCTATCGCTTCATGAACTCTTGCCGAATCCACTGGCGCAGGTTCACGACCGAGCTTGCCGCCGCCATCATTCATGCCACGCTCGCTCCCCTGACTCAGGCGGATCGCATCAACGTGCTCATTCTCGACGATTCCATCTACCATCGCGCCCGCTCCAAGAAGGTGGAGCTTCTCGCCCGCCTCTACGACCACGCCAAGAAGGAGTTCTCCTATGGCTTTCGCATGCTCACGCTCTGCTGGTCGGATGGCAATACGCTTCTGCCTGTCAGCCATACGCTGCTCTCTACCGAGAATACGAAGAATCGCCTCCGTGAGGCGTCACGGAAAGTGGACGCTCGTTCCAATGGCGGCAAGCAGCGAAAACTTGCCCAGCAGAAGGCAACCGAGGTGATGCTTCAGCTCCTGCAGGAAGCGAAGGCTGCCGATATCCCAGCGCGCCACGTCCTGTTCGACACATGGTTCTGCTCCCCGGCATCGCTCCTGAAGATTCACGGTCTTGGCTACGATGTGGTCGCCATGGCAAAGAAGACGGAAAAGATACACTACCTCCATCAAGGATGCCTGCAGGATGTGAAGGCGATCTACAAGCAACACCGAAAGCGGCGTGGCCGCTCGAAGTATCTGCTGAGTGTGGAAGCCGCTGTCGTCAAGGGCGAAGAATCCCTCCCTGTGCGCCTTGTCTTTGTCCGCAATCGCAACCATCGGAAGGACTGGCTGGTATTGGTGACGACGGACATGAGCCTCACGGCGGAGGAAGTCATCCGCATTTACGGCAAGCGCTGGGGCATCGAGGTGTTCTTCAAGGTGTGCAAGAGTTTCCTGCGCTTAGAGAAGGATTGCCGCTCTCTTTCGTATGACGCGATGACAGCGCATGTCTCCATCGTGTTCACGCGGTACATGTTCCTGGCAGTGGAGCAGCGCGAGTGCAAAGATGCACGAAGTCTGGGAGAGCTGTTCTATCTATCCGTGGATGAGTTGCCGGATGTGTGCTTCGTGGAAGCCATGCGCCTCCTTTTGCTGCTGTTTGTTGAACGACTCCAAGAGAAGCCCATGCTGGATGAAGGGAAGATCCATGAACAGCTGCAAGGCTTCTTGAAAGAGCTTCCTGTACTGTTGTCGCAAAAACTACGAAAATGTGCATAAGGAGAGTGTTTTCATTGGCATAAAGTCAGTGTTTTCAAGGTATGTAGAATGTTTTTAATGTGCGAAGTTTGAGTTTATATCTTCAATGATGATGCCTGTTGCTCCATATTGTCTTTCGTCTGAAGTATCATATTTGAAGCTGCCCGCATGTTTTATATCATTGAGCTGATGTTTCTCCAAGAACTTTCCGGAGATGTTGAAGAAAAAGTCGCCTGCGATGGAGTGACCTTCTCTGGAGCAATAGATGTATACCGTATCTGCGCGATGGTCGACATATTCAAGGCATACCGAGACCATATCCGCTTGATATTCAGAAAAGTAATCTTCGAAGATTTTTCTCATTCTGCAAGTCCTTTCCATTCATGTCGGAGGGGATAGGCTGTGGTGATTTTCAAAGGCGGCAGAAAGGGGCGACATAAAGACAGAGCCAGATGCTATGGCTCTGTTCAGTATGATGGTTTGTTGCTTTATTGCCTCTCGTGTGCATCAATCCCGACGAATCTTGAGATGTTCATAAGAGAAATCTCCGTTTTGGGCGACCTTTGTCCAGCCAGACGTTCCGTCGCTTTTGCGAAGGCAATACCATGCCTCGATGGAAAGATTGCGCGATGTTAACTCGCCGATGTATTCTCCCCATGGATGCTGAGAAGCTTGATCGGAAAAATTCCTGATATCGTAACCGCCCAGCCACTAAGCTTCTTCTCCATTGTACAAGCCGATATATGTTCCCTCTCCCGTGTACATCAAAAGATAAACATAGAGATATTCAAATTCTGTGACATTATCTTTAGCGTCCAGTAAAATGTGGCGATGGAGCAATTTTTATATTGATAAAATCTTTTTTTTGAGCATTCGTGCACAACTCGTCAAAAAGACTAGGATCCTCTGTATCCATCTCTACATAAATGCTATCATTTATTTAGGCTCCTCGCTGTTTGATATGGGTAGGAGAAAGGAACAAATGTTCTTTATGTTCGTACAGTCTTTTACCAATGGACAAATTATGGGATTTGGATGTTGAGATTCAGCTTGCCGCATCCCAGATAGATCATGGTCTTGAAATATTCATCATTTCTGAACCCTCGGGCGCGACGCTTGATGTTTTGTATAATGCTGTTCACCCCTTCCAGAATGGCATTCGTATAGGGGTGCTCGAAAATAGTGCAGGATCTCGTCCCAATGATTGCGGATCGTTCCACAAAACTTCTTCATGAGTTCCAGTCTTGCGTGCATCATCCAGCTGCAGAGCTTTTTCAAACGCTGCTCCGCCTCGTCTCGATGGACGGACTGCTCGTAGATTTCCTGCAATTCAATGCGCATGGTACAGGCACGCGCTGTCTTTAAATGCTTCTTCTGGAGCGTTTCCTTTTTCTCTCGTTGTTTTTCCGTCAGATTGGCATCATTCTTCAACCAAAGGTACTTGGAGTTCTTCAGCAAGACATTCTCCTTGGCTTCCATCTTGCGAACCTTGTCCACGGCTTCGTTGGCATGTTTGATTACATGGAACTTGTCGATGATGGTCCGGCTGTTCTCAAAGGATTCCTGAATCCCCTTGCGGAAACCGAGCGACATATCGCAGGTGATGAGATCGACTCTTTCCGTATTGCCTCGATGTGCTTCAAAGTCGGCAGCGAACCGCTGGACAGTTGTAGAATCCTTGCCATCCGTCACGAAGATGACTTTGCGCTGGGATAGGTCGGCGACGACCGTGATGTAGTTATGCCCCTTCTTGCTGGTTTCATCCATGCCGATGGCGGTGACTTCGGAATAGTCCTCCAACGCGCGAGCCTTGTCCACATAATGATGGATGAACCTCCATAGTCTCGTGTCATGCTCTGCGACCATGCGAGCAATGACGGCTACGGGCAGATGCTTGGCAAGCTCTATGATCCAGCTCTCAAAGAGAAGCGTGAAGCCGGATCCCTCGCGTGCCCAAGGCACCTGTACGGTCTTCACGCCATGTTTTTCGCATTGTATGCGAGGGAGATCGGCATGGATATAGGTTTTATACTGGAAGAAGTTGAGATGACGCCAAGTTCTCGGCGTTGTGTCGTAAGCAGGAAAGCTTTTGTCGCAATGGTCTTGCGGGCAGGGAAACTTCCCTCCGCGTTGGAAGGCGATATGAATATGCAGTTCCATGGATCCATCTTCTGTGGGCTTGAATTCCACTTGAGATATGCACCAAGGGCGCGGGAGGTTCAAGGCAACGGCGAACAAGTTTCCTGTATCCATGGATAAAAACCGCCTTTCTGTGTCTATCTTCCATGGATATAATTCTATCGGAATGGAACGCGCTTTTCAAGCGTTACCCACAGTAAACAGCGAAAGGCTTATGAACTTTATCAACTCTTGGCTCGCCGAGCCATGGGAAGATAAGAGCAGTCGGCTGAAATCCGATGTGGTCATGGAAAAGGCTCTGCCGTATGAACGCGGGCAGATGCCGGAAGCGGCACAGCTCCTGACCTGCGGAATCGACGTGCAGCTTGACCATTTCTGGTATGCTGTGCGGGCTTGGGGCCCGCACTTGACGTCATGGCTTGTCGACTGGGGGCGTGTCGAGACGTGGGCGGATATTGAGACGGTCATCAATCGCAACTATGCGGACACAAACGGCGTCATCCGCAACGTCAATCTCGCCTGCATTGACTCGGGGTACAATACGGATGACGTGTATAACTTCTGCGCGCAGCACATGGATGTCTTGGTGCCGACAAAAGGATCCAGTTTGCCGCTGAAATCCCGCTATAACGTGACCATCCTCGACAAACGGGCGGCTGGATTCGGTCTGCGGCTCTATATCATGGATCCAAACCAAATGAAGAACTTCATTGCCTCGCGCATGATGATTGATGCAGGAGCGCACGGAAGTTGGAACGTCTACCGTGATATCGAGCGCGAGTATGCCGACCAGATTTGCGCTGAGCAGCGCGTCGAACAGCGCGACAAGAAGGGGCGCGTCTCCGTGGTGTGGGAGAAGATCAGCAGCCATGCGGCGAACCATCTGCTTGACTGCGAGACGAACAACACTCTTGCGGCGGAGATCATGGGCGTGCGCTATCTCATGGAGCAGGAAGAAGAGCCGCAAAAGGAAACGAACGAGGAGAAAGACGATTGGCTGGGTGCCGGAGAGAATTGGCTTTGAAAATAATGTTGACACGTAATAATCTACGTGTTATAATAAAGCAAAAGGGGGGAGATATGAAGAGTTATTCCTCAAGGGAAGTTCGAAAAATGCTTTTTGCGGATGGATGGAAAGAGGTCAACTGTGAAGGCGATCATCACCAATTCAAACACCCGACAAAAGCCGGGAAAAAGTGACACTCCGGCACCCGGTCAAGGATTTGAGCGTTCGCGATTTGAAGAGCATTGAAAAGCAATCAGGGCTTAAGTTTTAAGCCCTGCCCCTAGGGGGTATATATATAATATTTGATATTACTGTAAAAGGGGGTTAGTATGATTCCAATTTATTACCGTTATACTGCTATCTTTACTTATGAGCAGGATGGTATACACGTTGTGTTTCCAGATTTGCCGGGGTGTATTACTTTCGGCAAAGATGAGAATGAAGCCGTGCGCATGGCGAGGGAGGTGCTCGCCCTTCACCTTTATGGGATGGAACAAGATGGGGATGAGATTCCACAGCCTTCCCCGATGCGAGTGTTGGCAGAGCAGGAGGAGTTGCAGAGTAACGAGATTTTTATGCTCGTGGAAGTCTTTATGCCTGCGTTTCGTGAGAAGCAGAAAAGACGATTCGTAAAGAAAACATTGTCGATTCCATATTGGATGAATGCAGAGGCGGAGCGAATTGGGCTGAACTTTTCACAGACTTTGCAGAATGCGATTGAGGAAAAACTGTCGTTGATAAAGTGAAGGGGAGGGGGTTTTATGGAAAGATCGCCTGAAGAAAGGCACGAAATCCTTAAATACATCCTCGATGAATATGGTGACCGTAAAGGGACGCAAGCGGAAATCGCCACAAAAACTAACGAGAGATATGGAACCGCACTAACTCCGAAGGATGTTGGGAGCATTACACGGCAGGAGGGATATTATCATACCGTTTTGCGTGATACCCTAACTACGGTACTGATAAAACTGGACGATACAACTAGAAAGCATCTCGGCTAAAGATAGTCTACAAAAAGCACCTTGCGCTCGTGAGGTGCTTTTCTCTTTTAAACAAAAACTACGTCAAAAATAATATATAAAATAGCGTATAAATAACTTGTTGACAGATACGGAATAATAGCGTATAATATCTTCAGAAAGGAGGGGATGTCATGGATGTCCCAGCAAGTGAACTTGAACGACAGATTGTTCAACTTGAAGAAATTAAGGTTGTGATACGTTGTCAAAGAAGTCAGATGTTCCCACAGTATCCGTATCAGCGAAAAGCTGCTGGAAATACTAGCGTGTCGGAGTGGATTGAAACGCGAATCAAACCTTTGATAGGTTCATTTGAAGTTGATGTTATCAAAGGCGATGGGAACGCCCCACACGGCAGAACATTGTTAGATACCGTACGCGACAGCTATCACGATTGATGCAAAAAAGCAACTCCCAGCGTTTAGCGGTCGTCGGGAGTTGCTTGTGTTACAACCCCCGAAGGGATTGATAAGTCCATTCTATCATCTTTTCGGGCAAAAAGAAAGGGTGATACTTATGGAAAACCTAGTCCGGAAGATTGCAAGTTTAATTGTCGCATCGTTCTGCCAAACTTTGGTAGCCTATGCAGCCGCAGCATACATATCATTTGCAGTCTTATAGCCGAAGATTTTGCGCGGATAGTTGTTAACCCAATCTTCGATCCGTTTCAGCTCTCTCGGTTTCAGCGCGCTGAAATCCGTTCCTTTCGGCAAAAATCTGCGCAGAATACGGTTCCCGTTCTCGTTGCTCCCACGCTCCCAACTGCTGAAAGGATGCGCGTAGTACACTTCATCGCACTTTGCCGCCTTTTGAAGCCCTTTGCTATCCAAAAACTCTGAACCATTGTCTGCCGTAATGCTTTTAAACACTTGTGTGAAGTCCCCCTTCACGCGGCGATGGGCGCGCCGAACTGCCTGCAACACTTCCTTTTTGGGTTTTGTTTTTTTCACGAGCACATAGATGGATTTGCGTGTTTGACGTTCTACCAGCGTCAAGATGACAGGTTTGGTTCCTTGTCGCCCCACCACCAGATCAATCTCCCAATGCCCAAATTCTTTCCTTTGGTTCACCCGTTCCGGGCGCTCTTCTATACTTTTTTTCCAGCTCGATTGTTCAAAGCAACTTTTTCGCACTTTGCGCACGGCTTGTTTTTGTCCCTTTCTTTTTTTCTGCAGCAGGTCTTTGTTGCTAATTCCAAGGAACAAGTCTCGATCAATATAATTGTACAGGGTTTTGACGCAAATCCGGACGGCAAACGGCCATCCTTTTTGCTCTAGGGTCGCCTAATACAGCTGCAGGAGACCATTTCTCCTTCTTGATCTTGTGCTCAATATACTCCACCAATCGATGGTCGTTCCCGATCTTCAGATTCCGTCCTTTGCCGGCACTGTTTTTCTTCATGACGCCTTTGTGCCACATCCGCTAGGTAGACCCATTGTTTTTTTGAAGATCGCCATACGTCTTGATGTCCTTGCTCGCTGGTTTCAGCTGCTCTGTTAAACCCAATGCCCGCTCACGCTCAATGGTTCGCTTGGAGTACCCCATACGCTCGGCAATCTCCTGCGTTCTCATTCCGGCATTGAAATAAGCCTCAGATGATACCGATCTTTTTCCGTAAGTTGTTTCCATTTGCGCTTTGACGTGGTAGAATGAATCTGTTCCATTTTGGTTCCCTTCTTTCAGTTGCTTTTGGTGTTCAACTAAAGTTTAACTGAACGGATTCCAAAATGGAACTTTTTGCGTCAATTTATTTTACAACTTCCCCGCTCTTTGCGTAAGAGAGAGGAGGTTAAACCATGGCAGTAAACAAAGTTCCCGAAATGGTGACAGATGCAAAGGTCTACTGGGAAGGCACCAACACGATGATCGGCGTTGCCAACATCGACCTGCCGGAGCTGTCGTCCATGACGACGTCCATCACGGGCGTCGGGCTTGCAGGCGAGATCGACGCGCCAGTGAAGGGGCATTTCCAGTCGATGGAGCTGACGATCAACTGGCGCACGCCACACGTCACGGCGCTTCAAATGTCGGGCGGCAAGCCTGTCAATCTCGAAATCTGGGCGAACATCCAGAACATGGACGGCGGCAAGAACGAGTATGACGACGACTGCCTGCGCATCGTCGCGCGCGGCAGGGCGAAGTCCTACGCACCCGGTACGTTGGAGACGGGCAATACGACGGATAGCTCCAACACGATTGAAGTGCATTACTACAAGGTCGAGTACGAGGGCAAGACCATCGTCGAAATCGACAAGTACAACTACAAGGCGATCGTCAATGGCGTGGACTTCTTGGCGCAGGTCAGGAAGAACATCGGCATGAATTGAATGGAGGCATAAGAAATGGCAACGGAAGAAAAGAAAATGGACGAAACCTCGGCGGCAGAGAACACCGTGGAGGTCGTGAAGGCGGAAGCGGAAGTCGTCGATGAGAACAACATCGTGCATTTGTCGAAGCCCCTGCGCGGCAAAGACGAGCTGATCTTCGACTTTGCAAAAATCAAGGGAAGCACGCTCTTGAAGTGCGAGAAGAAGGCAAAAGAGGTGGACAACTCCATCGTTGTGCCGCAGCTCTCCATGGCGTTTCAAGCGCATGTCGCCGCAGCGGCGGTAGGCGTCAAGTACGATGAGATCATCAACCTGCCCGGCTTGGACTTCATGGCGGTCACCTTGAAGGTGTCGCGTTTTTTTAAGCGGTGCGGAGAGATAAGCCGACTCAGGCTTTCCGCGCTTCGCCTTGCCAAATACAGCAAATCGCCAGTCGGCTACTTCCTTGAGCTGCCGATTGGCGATTTCTATGAATGGGTAAAGGTCATGAACGAAGAGATGGAAAGAGAAATCGCAGCGCACAAACGCGCGGCGAAAAAGCACGGCTAAAGGCAAAGAAAAACCGCCCCGCAAAGGGGCGGCTAGAGAAGGCGCTTAGGGTCGAGCGACGGATAGGGCGGCAGGGAGTCAATAAGCTCCTGCGCTTTCTCTTTGAGCTCTTCAAGCTGCTTGCGCTCAACGTACAATCTGCCGATGTCGCAGCTGCCATAACGCGCATGATCGCAGTTTTCACAGTCGTGGTAGTGCGGGTGGCTTGTAACATTCCAATGGCAGGCTTTCCAAGGGTCGGGATCGCTCGCTGCAAAGGCACGTATCGACATGATGCTCACTCCTTCGGTTTCAATACCGCACGCAGTACATGGGGATATCCGACAATTCTTTTTCTTTATTATACCATAAGCGAGGTGAATTAGACAATGGCCGGAAGACTGAGTATGTGTCAAGATGTTCTCGGTGGGAAATTTCAACCCTTGATGCGTCTGCCTTCGCGGCAATGCCTGTTTTTCCTCTTTAAGCGAAGCATTTGGACAAATGTCCAATCGCACTGCTCATCGGCGCGCTCACCGTGATCCTCCCATGTCGCACGCCTTCATGCGCGTTGCCCTTGCTTTTCTTCAACGCTTGCCTCACAGCTCCGCGGAAATCCCTGCCAGACTTCGGATTGAACAGCTCCGCTTTGGCCACTCATGGCCTCGCGCAGGTCGCCGTTCTTCAGCCCCGTGATGATCTTCGCCATCGCCTTGCCGCCGTCTCCGCTCCATCGCCTCCCTTGCTTCTTCATCCGGTAGCTGTACAGCCGATGGTTGCTCTCGCATGTGCCCGGGGAGCTTGCTGCATCCGCCCAGTCCCCGTTGCTCCAACGAGGCAAGGTATGACCAGTTCCGCGTCATGTAGCCTCGGAGAAGGCGCACTTGTTCGGCTTGGTGTTCGTCCCGGGCTGTGGATTCCAAGGTGTCCAGTACGAGGCCTAGACGCTCTCGGTCGTGGTTCTTCAAGGCTCTGTGCAGTTCCCGGCGCAGCTTTCTGTTCGCCCAGGAGAGGCGTTCCTTGCACTTCCTCTGCACGTGATACCAATCGCGGAAATGCTCGTGCCTTCCGACTTTCCCCACGATCTCCTTGAATGCGTCGATGCTGTAGCCGGCTCCTCCGTCACTGTTGCTCAGCACCAACGTGTGCGTCAGGTCATAATGGCTGCCTATATGGTGCAGCATCCTGTCCTTGGCTTTTTCATGGCTGAAGTCTGCTGTGTAGTGGGTTCCTATAAGTTCGCGTCGGTTGCCGTTCTCTCGCACGCCTTCGGCGATCTGGAAGCGATGCAGTTCCTTTTGTTTCTTCTTCTGCCCGTGCAGCATGAGGCCGTCTCCCTCGATGTAGAGGACTTGCGGTTGACGCAGTTCTTTTTTCCATTGGGTCGGGCGTCGCCTGCAGGGTCTTCCCATGCGCTGTAGGGTTTCGCCCACTTGCTTCACTACGCGGGCGACTTTGCTGGTGGCTCATCGTGACCGGCGTCAGCAGGGTTGACGGCATCGGCCGTGACACGGTAGACGGTCTTGGCGGCAATCTGGGCGATGGTGTATTCCGGTGAGGCGGTGTATCTCCTATAGGGGCGGATGCCCAGCTCCTTGTCCAAGGGATAGATTCCTGCCTCTCCTTCTTTGCACATCCTTCGGCGGCGTATGCGGAGCGTCCCGTAGCTCGCCTGCACGGTGCGCCAGTCCAGACGTTCCACATGCCAGCCTTTATCAGCGTATCTGCCCGCCAGTTCTTTGTCGATCCGTTCGAGCGCCTCGCTGACCGCACGGCATGCGAGGTCTTCGAGATAACTGCGGATTCGCTCTTCCCGCGATATGCTGTCCTTCGCACCCTTTATTATTTCCAAGATTTCTGTTACAATGGTTTCCATAAGAGACCTTCCTTGTTTTGTATTTGCCTCGTTAGCATTGCACTTGTCAACAAAAACTGGACACAAAAATTTCAAAAATAGTCATGGAAACCTGAATGTCAGACAAACCTTATCAAAGTGTTAGACAACCGTTGAAGACCGAGATTTTTATGCTGATTTGAATGTCTACGGAATCTATTCACAATGACCGCTTATCAAGTGTCGGTTCTTCCGCGCTTGGGCGCGAACCGTTCCCGATATTGCTTTGGAGTAAGGTATCCAAGGGCGTATGCGGGACGCTCTTCGTTGAAGAATCGAATATATTCGGTGACCTGCCCAGGGACATCATCTGCAGATGTGATGTGCAAATCTGTAAACAACTCGGCCTTTACCCATCCGTTGATGGCTTCCATGGCGGCATTGTCCGTTGGCGTGCCAGCTCTGGACATGGATCTAGTGATGTTATACATGGGCAGGAGTTCGTTGTAGCTTTTGGAAGCGTATACAGAGCCTCGGTCACTATGAAGGACAAGCTCCTGATTCGGATATTGCTTCTTGAACTCGATGACGTCCTGCAAACCATTGAGATAGGTCATACGATCGCCGCGTTTGGACGAAAGCGAATGTGCTATCAGCTCATCATTCCATAAATCCATATACAACGTAAGCTCATAATAGGTTCCCTTCACATAAAAGGCAGTCATGTCACTCACCACGCATTCCATCGGACCGGCAATATTGATTCCTGCGAGCAACAGATTCGGGTACGTCTTGAACGAATCCCCTGGCTTCTTGTACTTGTAATGCTTGGAAACGCTCTTGATTCCAGCAATCTTGCAGCATTTATGTGCATAGGGATCGGAAAAGACGATTCCCTTGTCCAACTTGATCTTGGCATTCAACCAACGATAACCGTGAGAAGGAAAACGGGTATGGTATTGTTGAAATAACTCGATGCTCTGTGCAAGCCGCTTCTTCTGTTCCGATGGACTTTCAACGCTCTTCTTCCAATTGTAGAAACTGCTGCGTGGAATGCCCATCTTTTCGCAGAGCAACTGGATAGGGAACTCCCCGGAAAGCTCCACGATTACTTGGTACTCTTCTTGCCGATAGGAATGAACTTCTTTTCCGCACCAACTCCTTCCGCCAGATAGCCTTTTTTTAAGCGCGCTTCCGTAATCTTGGCCATTACAAGGGCATCGATCAGCTCTTCTTTCGTCATGGATTGGAGGTCTTCCAGTCCCGCGGGCGTCGGCTTGGATTTCATCTTGGCAAGACCGCAGTTGCTCTGCGTTCCTCTTTTCGGAGGGAGTCGGTTGGCATCTCGGTACTGCCTCATATAATTCCGCGCCGTTTCGTCGCTGATCTCATATTCTTCTGCTGCTTCATATCTTGTGAGTTCGCCGTCGTAAATCCGACGGCCTATGTCCAACCTTTGTTCTTTCGTGTACTTCATGAGGCAACCTCCTGTGCATCAGAGGGCTAATTTGTCCACCGCTTGTTATCCTGTGTACAGAATACTACAAACGGTGTCTGATTTATACCCCCTCTGTGTCCAGTTTTAGTTTACCACTTCACATACACTATAGGGTACAGGTCTCTTTGCCTCTTTGCAACCCCCACCGAGAAATATTTACCATGAGAACCTTTGTGCTAAGGCTGGAAAAAGCGCAAAAATCCCCCATTGCTCTGTTTGACTGAAATTTTATGTGGATGCCGCCGAGAATGTGGCTGTTTCAGGCTGCCAACCCAGTTTTTTCAGCTTCGTTAGATAACTGTTGATCTTTCTCTCCTTGTTGAATTTGTTGTAATAGTCGGCTCCCAGATCGATGAAGGGCTCTCCCAGCTTCAATATGTGGTAAATGGCTATCAGCATGGTATGCGCTACAGCTACTGTGGCACGTTTTGCTCCCCGTCGTACGACGAGCCTGTCATATTGTGCGGACAAGAAGGAGTCCTTCTTCTTGATGGCTGCCTTGGCGCATTGTATCAGCGTAGTCTTCAGTGTGGCGTTCCCTTTGGTAGTCCTGCCGCTTTGCCGCTTTCCGGCACTTTCGTTGTTCCCTGGAGACAGACCCGCCCAGCTGGACAGATGTTTCTCCGTTGCAAAGCGACTCATATCCAAACCTGTTTCCGCCAAAAATGGTTTCGCGCTCTGCCTCCCTATGCCCGGTATCTCGTCCAGCTTTTCTATCGCGTCTTCATAGCCGCTGCTGTACTGCTTGACGAGCTTATCCATCTGACCGATGCGCTTCGTCATGTCGTCGATATGATCTACGACTTGCAGGATCAGTTGTTTCTGCAAAGGCGTGAGAAAGCCGTCCAGCGCTTGCATGACATCTTCCACCTTGTGCCTCAATGCTCCGTGAAGGCTTTCTTCCACTTCATCCTTCTGCAGCGGCGCATCCTTCTTGAGCAGCTTCTGCAAGAGGCTGCGCGAGCTTTTTGCCGTTGATGTTGGAAACTACGCTGGACAGCTTGATATTTCCTCCTTCCAGCATCTTCTGCAGACGGTTGAGTTCACGTGCACGCTCGGCAATCAAGCTCTTTCTGTACCTGGAAACTTCCCGCAACTCGCGTTGCTCCCGTTTCGGAATATAGCTCGCGCTCAACAGCCCGTGCTGCAGCAAGTCCGCGATCCATTCGGCATCCTTCACATCGGTCTTCCTTCCGGGGAACATTCTTCATGTTCCCGGCGTTGACGATCATGACGCCCTAGATGAGAGGTCTCGAAAAAGATTGTAGACGGGGCTGTCGCATGAGTCGAATTTGACTTATGCACAGCCTCTCTTTTTATTGCGTGAATCAAATATTCATTTCGATGAAAAGACTCTCGAAAAAAATGCGCAGGAAAGAACGCTGTACCATGCCAGCTTTTTTCCTGCGTATTTTTATGCTGCAACGTCTACGGGGAAGAGATATTGCCCGCCGCATCCTCGTTGGATCTTTTGATGCAGTTTCCCGAAGTTATGTGCCATCGCCAGAAGCATCGTTTCCACAAGCACATTGGCATTGCCCCGACTGAGGAAGCGGCGAAAGCCCATGTCCGCCTTGATGTTGGCAAAAGCGCCTTCCGCTTGGATGCTTCGATTGACTCTCAGCCGTATTCCTTCATCCGATGTCAGTCGCGCCTTCGAGGCCGCTCGTTCCTCATGGAATGTTTTCGCCACTTCCAAGCTCTTCGTCCGCTCTTCTAACGGCAGTTTTGATCTGCTCCGTATGCACTCAGCTTTCCTTTCACAGCCGTTGCAATCTTCTGCCGTGTAGCAGGTCTTGACGCTCGTATAGCCGGTCTTGTTTCTCACCGTCTTCGTGCCCGTAACCTTGAGTTTCCTGCCGTTGGCACAGAGATAGGCGTCTTCGTCGCTGAGATAGGTCATGTTCTCCGAAACGCCCGATGTCATTCTTCAAGCGCGGGTCTTTGCTCGCTCGTAGTTGTTCGGCTTGATGTAGGGCCGCCTGCCCGTTAGCCTTGAGATAGACGTAGTTTTCTTCGCTTTCATATCCAGCGTCGGCAATGACCTTGGCATAGCGTTCCTTCACATGTGCATGGAAATCCTCTAGGAACGGGATGAGCGTTGCGGTGTCCGTCGGTTGCGGCCCCACCGTTGCCCATGTGATGAATTCTGCATCGACGCCGCATTGGATGTTGTAGGCTGGTTTCAGTTGTCCGTTCTTCATCGCATCTTCCTTCATTCGCATGAAGGTCGCATCGTGATCCGTCTTGGCAAAGCTGTTGCGCGTGCCCATGATGCGGAGCTTTTTCTGGTAGTCTTTCCAGCGAGCGATGAACTCGTCCAGTTTCTCCAACGCCTTTTGCAGCACGCTTTTTCGCCGTCCGCTCCCATGCACGAAGACGAGGCCTTGCTTTTTCTGCAGACGTTTCAGCTGCTTTCGCATTTTCTTGAGGTGGCGCAAGCGGAGATCCTTTCCATGTCGGACGGATATGGATAGCTGCTGTTCTGCTTGCTCGATGAAGACGAGCAGTTTTTCCAGCAGTTTCGCTTGATTTTTCAGGACGGTCTTCTTCCAGACGAACTTGTATTTGTTAGCGACAGACTCGATCTTGGTTCCGTCGATGAAGATGTGCTCAAGCGATATGACGCCGAGCGTTTGCAGGGAGGATGTCCATTTGCGCGAACAGTTCCTTGATGCAAGATGCCAGGTGTTTTGAGCGAAAGCGTGAGATGGTTGCGTGATCGGGCGCGGGTTTTCCCTCCAAAAGATAGAGGAAGTTCACGTCGCGCCGACAAGCCGTCTCGATTCTTCGGGAGCTGAAGAGATGGTTCATGCCGGAATAGATGAGAATGGCGAGCAGTTGCACGGGGACGCCAGCTTTTTGTCGATACGTCCATAGGTGCGATAGAGCGCGGTCAGATTCATCCCTCCGATACATTGGCGCAGCAGGCGAACTGGGGTCATTCTTGGGAATCTGCATTTTCAAAAATTCAGGGGCAGGCAGGGGTTGATAAGTTTCGCCCCATGCGGTATAATCTGGTTGTAAAATTGGTTTGTTTTGCATAAATCTATTTTACACCTGCCTCCGCCCTTTGCTAGGGTGGAGGCTTTTTCTATGCATGAAAAAGCTGTCGCACATGATTTATGTGCGACAGCCCCGTGCTTTCCATGGCGGCCATCTGGCACTTTTCATCCCAAAGCCACTTGGCGAGTGCGCGGATTTCTTTGCTTGTCGTGCCAAATGTTCGTATTTCCTGCTTCTTGCCACATCTGAGGCAGGCGACGATCGAGCGTTTGTGCACATCAATCCCACAACAGCGTTCGTACGTGACATCCATGAGGATTCCCTCCCTTTGTACGACGTGGCCTCCTCGATGATGGCTCATTTTACCATGAAACCCCGAGAAGTCAAGCCGAAGGCGCAGACTGATCGGCTAGGTTTCTGTAAGGGCGGCGCACAATGTCCACGAAGTGGACGTTTGTGCGTGTAGCTTACCATACGTCCTTTTGAGCGTAGCTCTGAACAAAGCGTGGTGCGAAAAAAGGAGGCCAGATCAGTTTACACAGCGAGATCGAATCTCAAAAATTATTCGACCTTCAACGTCTGCTCTTATTATACCATAGATGGCGGTTCTCGTTCATTGTGGTGCCGTAAGGCGTGGGCGTTTACACTAAGAATTGGACAGCATCGAGAAGTCCCTTGCCATCTGCGCGGGCTACGGCGTGAAAATCTGCATTGTCGCGCAGAGCATGGGACAGCTCAACAGGATCTACACCAAGGACAACGCCATTCCCGGCAACTGCCACGTCCAGATCTACTTCACACCGACCTTGGAGGACGGAGGCGGCACGGCCAAGACGCTTTCTGAAACGCTCGGCGAGAAGACGATCCACTCCTTCTCCCGCTCGACGACAGGCGAAGCCTTCAAGGGATCGACGTCGACCTCCAACATGGCGCGAAAACTCATGACGCCGGACGAAGTGCGGCGCATGGACGCGGAAAAAGAGCTTGTCTTCATCGCGGGCTTCCGTCCGATCTTCGGCGACAAAATCCGCTACTACAAAGAGAAGTTCTTTACGGACAAGATCACTGTGCCGCCTCTGATCTCCGATACGGCGACAGAAATCAAGAGCTATGCGAATCTCTTCCTCGTACATGCGGCGGAGCGCAAGAAGATCGAAGACAAACAGCTCGCCGTCGAGAAAGCGCGGCAAGAGCTGAAAAAGATGACAGGAAAGGAGACTGCACCCGATGAAGCAAAAACATTTGCAAGAAGGAGACGCTGCAACAGAAAAATCCGAAAGTCGTCTTGGACAAAAACCCCGTCTCAGCGAGGTCAGGCCGCTTCGCCCGCCAAAAGGTACGCAAGCGGTAGAAAGAGCGCGAGACGAACAGGCAAAGAAGGAAGGACAGGCAGAGCCGGCAGTACAAACAGAAGAAGCAGAGCCGCAAGACTTGCAGTCCATCCTCTACGCCGAAGTGGAAAAGATCCTGCGAGAAGAGCAGGAAGAAGAAAAGAAGCAACAGGAAAAATTACAGGAGAGTGCGTAACATGGCAGAATCCGATGAAATCGTAAAAAGAGCGACGGCTGCAAATCCTCGAAATGAGCTTAGGGCGAGACGTCATGCGCTACATGCACGACGACAACGTGACCGAGGTCATCGTCAATCCCGACGGCAAGCTCTGGATCGACACCTTCGACAAGGGCTTCCAGCACACGGGCATCACCATCGACGAAGACGAGGCGAAGCGCGTCATCTACGCTGTCGCCGACCTTTCGGGGCAGGTCATCGACCTCAAAAAAGACCCATCGCTGCAAGCGGACATCCCCGCCTCGCGGCTCTTCTCCAACTGCCGCTTTCAGGCCGAGCTTCCGAGCATCGTCGAAGCGCCGAGCTTCAATATCCGCAAGCATTCCAAAAATCGTTTTTCACGCTGGAGAACTACGTCAAGCAAGGCGCCATGACCGAGAAGCAACACGAGGTCATCTTAGATGCCATCCACAAGAAGAAGAACATCATCGCGGCCGGCGGCACGGCTTCCGGCAAGACGACGCTCCTCAATGCCATCCTCGCCGAGATCAGTCAGCTCGACGAACGTGTCATCACCATCGAGGACACGAAGGAGCTGAAGTGCACGGCAGAAAAACAAGGTCGCACTGACGACGACGGACACCGTGGATATGGAAAACCTCCTCAGAAAGACGCTGCGCTTATCGCCGAACCGCATCGTCGTCGGCGAGGTGCGCGGCAAGGAGGCGTTGATTCTCATGGATGCGTGGTCGACCGGCCACCGAGGCGGCTGCTCCACCGTGCACAGCGACAGCGCCGTAGATACGCTCTTCCGCTTGGAAGACCTCGTGAGCCGCGTGTCGCTCTCCACGCAGCAGGCGGGCATCGCACGCGCGATCGACGTGATCGTTTACATCGCGCGCCGTGCCACATCGAGAAAAGTGGAAGAAGTCCTCGCTATCGACGGCTGGGACAGAGAAAAAGGCGAATACATCACGCACCGCCTGGACGTGCCGGAAGAGCCGGAAGAAGCATAAGAACGGCTGCTTGATATAATGCTAAAAGGCAGGGAGGATGCTATAATATAGGCAGAAAGAGGACGACAGGCGCAAGATTGCCTGCCATGAGAAAGGAGCGCGTTATGGGAATCTACACATACAATCAACATCTGCGCGATCTGCTGAAGGATGCCCACTGTATCCTCGCTTATGATACAGCAGCAGAATATCTGGGGCTTTTCAACGGTTTGTCTACCATGAGGACGCACAGATTTATGTTTGCAGTCCTTTACATATTCCGGGTACACGCGAATATATGCTCCCTTCTTTTGATGCGGTAGAATACGAAAGCAAGGGAGGCTTGTTCTGCACGACGATCAACCAGACGATCAATGATTTGCTTCGTGCAGACGGAGACAATCAAATCATTCAAGAAAGCCTATCCAAGTATTATTATAAGAACGGTGAAAGTTTCGAAGGGCTTGTGATTCGTCCCGAACTCAGAGGACTCTTTGACCGCTATAAGGATTGGGCGCTTGACTATTACAGCGAGGCGATGGAATGACTGAAATCGAACTGACTTATCCCACGAGATAAAGCGGTTTTGTGGCATCGGAGCGCTTTCTGAAAAGAACTGCGGCATGAGATCCTCTGTCCGTCGGTATCAGCGACTCCATTCCTCTTGTTCATCGTCCTCTTTTTCTGCATCTGTTTCCTTTGCAGAAAGAGTTTTCGCCTCTTCCTCCGAATAGAGAAGATCCAGCTTTTCAAACATCTTCAAATAAAGTCCTGCCAATGTGTCCTTATCGATCAGTGCATCGTCCTGCGTGGAAGTGACATAATCAAAATAATCAAAGCCTTTATAGGTCAAAGCGTCCTTCAGCTGTTCCTTTGTAGACTCCGACAATTCCTCAAAGTATCGATCGCAAATGAAGCAGATGTCGTAGAGATCGCGAATCTTGTCCCGTCCTTGGTAAGCGCCTGTTTTCAACTGGCAAATTCGGTCGATCGTGTAAACTTCTATTCCATTCACGCGATGATGCGTATTCGCTGGAATGCTGCGGCTGCGATAGGAGATTTCGATTTTTTTAATGGTTTCTGTGCGGATGAATCATATGCCAGCATGAATCGCTCGACGGTTGGCGTATCCTTGGCGATACGGAAAGAAAATCCATGCTTTTGGGAATAACTCTCGATGAATCCCTTGAGACGCCGTTTCTCTCCATCCAAGTCAATATCCTCGGAAAAACGATCCAGTCCATAAGCAAGAAGAAGGCTCGTTCCGCCTTTCAAGATGAACGTATCGGTTTCCTTGTTGAGTTCTGTCAAGAAATTACGCATGATTTCTATATGACGCATTTGTGCGGTATTCATTCGCCTCTTGCTCCTTTCTGAAAAGAATCCACTTCATTCGATACTCCTTTTCCATGAATCGGTCGATGTCTGTCCAGTGTGCTGTCTCGCGCAGTTTCCAAACTGCGGCAAAAATATCTGCGTCATAAATATCCGTGCAGATATAATCGCGGCGCATGCCTTGTAAATTGGAGAAATCTCCTGCCAAGAGCAGATCAAGGCAGGCTCGGATGTGGTTCGCAATGTAGAAAATCCCTTTTTTGCCCATAAGGCTGTGATGCTGTTCGATCCCGTCCGTGCCAAACGGCGATTTCTCCGTATTCCATAAAGGAATGTTTTCCCATGACAAAGACAGCGTATGCCAATCGCCGCTCGTTTCCAAACGGCATGGAATGTTGAGCGCGTGAAGCCCCGATATGTATTTCATGACAACGCTCCTTTCCTTTGGCGGGCGATCCTGCACCTGTCCTGTCGCCTTGTTCTGTTCATATTATAGCATCTTCGTCGCCTTTTGGGCATTCCATTGGTACGGAAGCGGCATCGTCAGTTGCCTTCTATTACGCATCGGCTTGACGTGTAAGGCACGGAAAAGGCGAAGGAAGGCGCTGCATCCCTTGAAATACGGAGGTTTCTCGCCTATCGGCAACAGAAACGACTTAGTGTAAACGCCCACGCCTTACGGCACCACAATGAACGAGAACCGCCATCTATGGTATAATAAGAGCAGACGTTGAAGGTCGAATAATTTTTGAGATTCGATCTCGCTGTGTAAACTGATCTGGTCTCCTTTTTTCGCACCACGCTTTGTTCAGAGCTACGCTCAAAAGGACGTATGGTAAGCTACACGCACAAACGTCCACTTCGTGGACATTGTGCGCCGCCCTTTCAGAAACCTAGCCGATCAGTCTGCGCCTTCGGCTTGACTTCTCGGGATTTCATGGTAAAATGAGCCATCATCGAGGAGGCCACGTCGTACAAAGGGAGGGAATCCTCATGGATGTCACGTACGAACGCTGTTGTGGGATTGATGTGCACAAACGCTCGATCGTCGCCTGCCTCAGATGTGGCAAGAAGCAGGAAATACGAACATTTGGCACGACAAGCAAAGAAATCCGCGCACTCGCCAAGTGGCTTTGGGATGAAAAGTGCCAGATGGCCGCCATGGAAAGCACGGGTTCCTACTGGAAACCCGTCTACAATCTTTTCGAGACCTCTCATCTAGGCGTCATGATCGTCAACGCCAGGAACATGAAGAATGTTCCTGGAAGGAAGACCGATGTGAAGGATGCCGAATGGATCGCGGACTTGCTGCAGCACGGGCTGTTGAGCGCGAGCTATATTCCGAAACGGGAGCAACGCGAGTTGCGGGAACTTTCCAGGTACAGAAAGAGCTTGATTGCCGAGCGTGCACGTGAACTCAACCGTCTGCAGAAGATGCTGGAAGGAGGAAATATCAAGCTATCCAGCGTAGTTTCCAACATCAACGGCAAAAGCTCGCGCAGCCTCTTGCAGAAGATGCTCAAGAAGGATGCGCCGCTGCAGAAGGATGAAGTGGAAGAAAGCCTTCACGGAGCATTGAGGCACAAGGTGGAAGATGTCATGCAAGCGCTGGACGGCTTTCTCACGCCTTTGCAGAAACAACTGATCCTGCAAGTCGTAGATCATATCGACGACATGACGAAGCGCATCGGTCAGATGGATAAGCTCGTCAAGCAGTACAGCAGCGGCTATGAAGACGCGATAGAAAAAGCTGGATGAGATACCGGGCATAGGGAGGCAGAGCGCGGAAACCATTTTGGCGGAAACAGGTTTGGATATGAGTCGCTTTGCAACGGAGAAACATCTGTCCAGCTGGGCGGGTCTTTCTCCAGGGAACAACGAAAGTGTCGGAAAGCGGCAAAGCGGCAGGGACTACCAAAGGAACGCCACACTGAAGACTACGCTGACACAATGCGCCAAGGCAGCCATCAAGAAGAAGGACTCCTTCTTGTCCGCACAATATGACAGGCTCGTCGTACGACGGGGAGCAAAACGTGCCACAGTAGCTGTAGCGCATACCATGCTGATAGCCATTTACCACATATTGAAGCTGGGAGAGCCCTTCATCGATCTGGGAGCCGACTATTACAACAAATTCAACAAGGAGAGAAAGATCAACAGTTATCTAACGAAGCTGAAAAAACTGGGTTGGCAGCCTGAAACAGCCACATTCTCGGCGGCATCCACATAAAATTTCAATCAAACAGAGCAATGGGGGATTTTTGCGCTTTTTCCAGCCTTAGCACAAAGGTTCTCATGGTAACCTATATCCATGCCGATCTCCCTCGCATACAATGCGAAAAACATGGCGTGAAGACCGTACAGGTGCCTTGGGCACGCGAGGGATCCGGCTTCACGCTTCTCTTTGAGAGCTGGATCATAGAGCTTGCCAAGCATCTGCCCGTAGCCGTCATTGCTCGCATGGTCGCAGAGCATGACACGAGACTATGGAGGTTCATCCATCATTATGTGGACAAGGCTCGCGCGTTGGAGGACTATTCCGAAGTCACCGCCATCGGCATGGATGAAACCAGCAAGAAGGGGCATAACTACATCACGGTCGTCGCCGACCTATCCCAGCGCAAAGTCATCTTCGTGACGGATGGCAAGGATTCTACAACTGTCCGGCGGTTCGCTGCCGACTTTGAAGCACATGATGAATATTTCAAGACCATGATCTATCTGGGATGCGGCAAGCTGAATCTCAACATCCAAATCCCATAATTTGTCCATTGGTAAAAGACTGCACGAACATAAAGAACATTTGTTTCTTTTTCCTACCCATATCAAACAGCGAGGAGTCTTAAAGATATAGTAGAAAACATGACGGAAATCCGCTATACTGAAATTGCTCATATTTCAAGTATAAGGAGGAATCCGCCATGCCTTGTGTAGATTTTAACACATTCATTCAGAAACTTCCAGACAAGTGCAAGGATTTTTTTGACGAGGACTGTTGCCGTTTCACGCTGCCGAAAAAAATCCACACTTGCCCCGCGTGCGGATCGCAGCACGCCTGCGTCGATAAATATCGCGATCAAGCATTGAAAGGCATCGCCGATACAAAGCTGCTCTACATCTACCATGCTCGCCGTTATCGGTGCAGCGACTGCGGGAAAACCTTCGCCGAAGAAAATCCTTTCATCGATCGCTATCAGAGAATGCCGAAGAGCGTCATTCAGTCCATCGTCGAAGAACACGGCGAGCTTGTCACGGCATCCCACATTGCCCGCAGGCATAACGTATCGCCATCGACGGTCATGCGTCACTTCGCAAAATTTGAAGAGACGCAGGAAGCACCGTCCTCCTTGCCGGCAGTTCTCTCCATGGATGAATTTCGTGGCAACGTCGGCGCGAAATATCAAGTCGTCTTCAACGATCTGAGCATCGCAGCTGCTGCGCTATCCTAAAAGACCGCACAACAGAAAATCTTTACAAGACGCTTCTTGAATATCCGAAAGAAGAACGAGCAAAAGTTCTTCTCGTCAGCATAGACCTATGCGCCTTTTTCCATAAACTCATCGAGGAGTGTTTCCCCAACGCCGAAATCATCGCCGACAAATTCCATGCAGTACGTCTCGCCAATAACGCCCTTGACATCATCCGTAAGCAAGAGCAGGAGAAGATCGATCCAGCCAATAAGAAATGGTTCAAGAACTCAAGGCATGTTCTTCTGGGCAGAAAAAAAGAAGTTAAAAGAGAAGGACAAGGCAAAGCTTATAAAAATGCTGGGATTTTCTGTAAAACTTGCACACGCCCACGAACTGAAAGAAGAATACTTCGGGATCTTCGACAGCAAAAGTCGGCAGGAATACAAAAAAACTACAGGATTTTGCCGATAAAGTCGAAAAATACGATATAGATGAGTTTAAGCGAGTGCTGCCGACGGTCATGCAGGGCGCGGTGTGGCTGGTCAAGCTGGTGCTGATCAAGACTCTGCCGATGGAACAGGCGTAAGAAGAAGGGATGCCACACAAGTTGGATTCGACTTGTGCGGCATCCCTTTCTTTTTGTTGCTTGTCGATTGAGGTTTTTGCTTGTGGAAACCTTGTTTTTTGCTTATTATATAAGGGCTGGCCGTAAAAAATCTTGCCCACCGTTTTTGCCTTTGCCCACGCTTTGCCCGCGAAATGGTCAAAAACGGATTGAGACGGATTAAAACGGATGGTGAGCGACTTGCGAAATCTTTGCGGATAATATGCAAGAATCCAGTGAAATCAAGGCTTGAAAGGAATATGCATCATGACGGGAAATGACAGGAAAAAACGACTTGCCTATCATCCAGTGGTACCCGTGGCATATGAAGAAGGCGCGGGAGCTGGTGGAGGAAAATCTGAAGCTTGTCGATGTCGTCGTTGAGCTGCTTGACGCACGGATTCCAGCGGCGAGCGCGAATCCCATGCTGCGGGAGATCATCGGGGATAAGCCGCGCGTCGTGGCGCTCAACAAGAAGGATTTGGCCGACGAGAAGATGACGAAGCGATGGTTGGAGCATTTCCGCGACGAAAAGCTTCCGGCAGTGGCGCTTGATTCCGTGACGGGGAAGGGGATGCGGGAGCTTCTGTCGCTCATCGAGAAGGCAGCGAAGTATCGCACGGAGAAGCTGGTATCGAAGGGCGTTGCGGCGCGCAAGGCGCGTGTGATGGTTCTCGGCATACCGAACGTGGGCAAGTCCTCCTTGATCAATCGCTTGGCAGGAGCGGCGAAGGCGAAGACGGCGGATAAACCCGGCGTCACGCGCGCGAAGCAATGGATTCGCATCGGGGCGGATGTCGATCTCCCTCGATACGCCCGGGATTCTTTGGCCGAAGTTCGAAGATCCGGAGGTTGGGCTCAGGTTGGCGTTTACGGGTGCGGTCAATGACGAGATCTACGACATGGAGAATGTGGCGCACTTGCTTCTTGCGGCCTTGCGGCGCGACCATCCGGAACGCCTGCAGGAGCGTTTCAAATTTAAGGAAGAGCTGCCAGAGACGACAGAGGCGCTCATGGATGCCATCGGGCGAAAGCGCGGCTGCCTTCTGAAGGGTGGTCGCATCGATCTTGAGAAAGTGCAGCACATTCTTCTGTCCGAGTTCCGCATGGGGAAGTTCGGCAAGATCAGTTTGGATGAACCGCCGGCAGATATCCTGAATGAAGTCGTTGATGGTTAATGGATGGGAACGAAATGACGATAAAAGAGCTGGAGTGTCTCTATGCCGCTGGAGAATGGTCAGCAGAGCTGCAGGAGCAGTACCTGTCGGATTCTCGTGCAGGAGTGCAGAGACTGCTGCGTCGATGGGAGCGGGAAACGCAGGAGCGCGCCCGCGTCGAAGCGTTGTACCAGTACGAGTTTCTGGCGCGGGAGAAAGGATGCACGCTCGTGGCGGGCATCGATGAAGCCGGCCGCGGTCCTTTGGCAGGCCCTGTAGTGGTTGCGGCGGTCATCTTGCCCTTGGGGCTTTTCCTGTCGCATTTGAATGATTCGAAGAAGTTGTCGGCGGCTGTGCGCGAGGCGCTTTTTTCTTCCATCATGGAAAGTGCCGTCGCTGTGGAGATCGTGAGTATTTCAGAGAAGGTCATCGACGAGAAGAATATTTATCAAGCAACGAAGCAGGGGATGCACGAGGCCGTCGCGGCTTTGCGACCGCAGCCGCAGCACGTCCTGCTCGATGCCGTGCCGTTGAGGCTTCCCATGTCGTCTTCTGCCATCGTCCACGGGGATGCGAAGTCGGCGTCGATCGCGGCGGCTTCGATTGCAGCGAAAGTTACGAGGGATCGCTTGATGCTGAAATATGACGAGGAATATCCGCAGTATGGCTTCAAGAAGCACAAAGGATATGGGACGGCAGAGCATTTGGAGGCTTTGCGGAAGTATGGCTCTTGCCCCATCCATCGGAGATCGTTCGAACCGATTCGCTCGATGGCGGCAGAGCATTGATTTAGGAGTTCACGGAGGATTCGTTTCATGGCAATGGAAGCAAATGCCGCCAATGCTGCAGGGTCTTTGCAGCGGGTACAGCGGCCTCAGACGACGGGATCGACGGATGCCGTAACGCGGCGGGGAGAAGGTGCGTCATCCTCTCCCTTTGCAAAGGAGACCAATGTTTCCATCCGAAATTCCATTGCGGATTTGTCGGCTGTTCTCGGGAGGATTTCCGAGGGGCAGGAAGACTCGGTGGAAGTCTTGCCGGATCAGCTGCAGAAGGTGATCCGCAATGTCTTGGAAAGCTCTTTTTCCTTGAGCGCGACCTTGGAAGAGGGGTTGGGAAGCACGACGGAGAGCCAGCGATTTTCGTTGGAGCAGCTGGGCACGTTGTCGCGCATGCTCACGCAGTTGGGGGCATTGGCGGAAAAGGGCGTGCAGGTCAGTGATTTCAGCGATAGCGTGCAGACGCTGCTGCGCAACTTGAAGTCGCTTCTGACGGCGCAGGAAGGCGGAAACTCTCTGGAGCCGGCGCTGCTCAACAAACTGTCCTTCCAGCTGCTCGACGCCAAGGCGTTGGAGGATCTCACCGGCGGCTTTGCAGCAGGCATTGACGCTTCTGGCTCAGATGCAGCCGCAGCAGGGGGAGGGCGAGGCGAATTCCTTTGATTTCTTGAAGTCGCTCGTCCAATATTTCATGCCGCGCCCGGAAGAGGAGAGCTTGCCGCTGACTCTGCAGGGGCAGGCGGCGCCAGAAAGCGGCGCCGATGCCGGAAACGGCATGGGGCTGCCGGCGCACGAGGCAGGCGAGGAAAACGCGAAGGCGACTCCGCAGCAGGAGACGGCGGGTCAGATGCCGAAGGCGGCAGGAGAAAAAGTCGAACACCACACAGCAAGAAGCCTTGCAAGGAAATCTTTCGGAGAATACGTCTGAGGGCGAGTCGGCGCAGGGGAAGGGAGCTTTGCAGCAGCCTCAGCGGAACGGAACGGCAGCGCAGCAAGGCGGCAAGGGGGCAGAGGCGGAGCTTCTGCCGAATGCTGAAGATGGCGCTTCGGAAGCGGCGCAGCAAGAGAAAGCTTCGGGACGAGGAAATGTCGCTGAAGGCAAAGGTCAGGCGACCGCACCACAGGAACAGAGCGGAGCGCAGCAGCAAAAAGCAGCAGGGCAAGGGAATGTCGCCGAGGGCAGGGAGCAGACGAATGAGCAGATGATGCGCGGCGCACCGCAGGAAGGAAGATCGTCGGAAGCAGCAGCGCCGCGTCAGGATGCGCAGGGAACGAATCCGCAGCCGACGCGCCAGGAAGGATCCGCGCAGGAAAAGCCGCTCCAACAGGGACAGCATCCTGCCAACGCATCCGCAAACATGCAGGGAGAAGCAAAGTCTGCCGCGAGGCAGATGCCCGTGATGCAGAACACGCCGCAGCTCATGCAGACATTGAAGGAAGCGGCCTCGTTCATGTTGAAGAATATGCCGCTCACGGAGAAGGACGCCGCCTTGCTGCGCGATTTTGTCAACAGTGGGCAGAAGCTCTTGCCAGACAGGGACGCGAAGCAACTGCAGCTCCTTTTGCGCCTTAGTCAGAACAATGTTCCTGCGGCTGTCAATCAAGCTGCTCTGCAGAAGAATCTCGGCGACCTGCCGCGTCTTTGGGCGTTCATGCAGCTCTGCGATATGACGGCAGTGAAAGACATGAAGGAGAGGCAGCTGAAAAGGGCGGGCAGAGACATCGCGGAGTTTGCTTCTTCGATGAAGAGGACGATGGAGGGCGGCAGTCTCTTCCAGACGGACGGCAAGGGCAATACGCACCGATCGCTGAACTTCATGCTGCCACTCTATATGGGAGAGGAAGAGAAAAAGAGCTTTCCCGCTTATGCCAACGTCTACAACGAAGAGAAATATTCGCCTGAGGATGGGCGTATGCACAAAGAAACGTGGCTCAGACTCTGTGTGCTCACCGATCATATCGGCGCCGTGGAGCTTACCTGTCAGGTGTATGATGCGAAGTCGCTCAACATGCGCGTGCTCTTTTCCGAGCCGTCCGCTGTGGAGGAGTTCAAGTCGTACATCCCCGAATTCAAGGAAGCGTTTCGCACGATGACATTGGAACTTGCCGATTTAAAAGTTAGTGTAGCGGGTAGTAAAGAATGATGGACATGGACATGAACAGTGAAGATCGAGAGCTGTCTGCAGGAGAGCGCGAAAATATCGCCGAGCAGCGAGCTGTGGCGTTGCGGTATGATCCTGGAAAGCAGCAGGCTCCAAAGGTCGTGGCGAAGGGGCGCGGCTTTGTTGCAGAAAACATACTTGCAGCGGCGCAGAAGAATGCGATTCCCGTGTATCAAAACAAATCGCTCGTCAACATGCTGATGGCGTTGGAACTCGACCGTGAGATTCCGCCGGAGCTTTACCGCGTGGTGGCGGAGGTGCTTGCCTATGTCTATCGCATAGATAAGCGTCATCAGAAATCGGAGCCGCCGAGGTGACGACGAAGAGCTTCGGTGACCAAGGCGAAGAGGTGGCGGCGCAGTATTTGGAAAAGCACGGCTGCCGCATATTGGAGCGCCAATTTCGCACGAAGGTGGGCGAGATTGACATCATCGCCGAGGAAGACGGCGTGCTGCTTTTCGTTGAGGTCAAGACGCGCCGCCCGACGTGTTTCGGTGCACCTGCACAAGCCGTGGGATATGCGAAGCAGCAGCGCATTTTCCGCACGGCGTTCTTGTATTTGCAGAAGCGCGGTCTTGAGGAAAGAGCCTGCCGATTCGACATCATCGAGGTTCTCGTCACGGGTGGGTCTCAGACGGTGCGTCGCTATGAAAACGCTTTTGAATTTGGCGGTTTTTAGGGCATGCTTGGATGAGGTGACGTTTTTGCTGTAATCGATGGTTTTGATTGCTGAGAGAACGAAATGCGCTGAAAATCGTAAATCTTTCTGATCGTTCTCGGCACCTCATCGCAGGAGGAAGCGCGATGCATTTCCGAGAACGCTGCATAGGACGCAAGGAAGGGGTTCGCAAACGGCGAATCTTCCATCGACTACTCGCGCTTTCTCGACTACGACAAAAGGGAAGACGGAACTCTCGCCAGCAACGAGGGGCGGCCTAAGATCGTGCGGTTTATCTTCCAGCTTTTCTTTGCTGTATACAAAACAGCGGCCACTAGGACCGCTGTTTTGTATATCTGAATATGTCATTATAGAATATCGTCATCCACGTCTACTTTGCACGTAAGCACCATTCCCGTCACAGCGTCAATGCGCAGCTTATACTCCACCTTGTCGGCATGGCACTTCACCTTGTAGACAGGGTGGAAGGCCTGCGGCATGTTTGCATTCGATGCAGGAGCAGTTGCAGACTGCGCAGTAGCTCTCGTCATCGGTACATTTGCGGAATCTGCCGGTGCAGCATCGTTTGCCAGGATGCCTGTGGGGACGGCCTGAACTGCCTCTGGCGGGGTGCTTGATCCCGTCTGCGACATCGCGGTGTGCTTACCGTCACGGTCATGTTTGCCGTCCTTGTGTTTGCTGTGCTTGCTGTTTCGGTCGTCAGAATCTTTCAGTTCCAGTTGGACTGTATGGAAGGTCAGATCCGACTCGTTCTTGCCAAGTGCATCTGCCGCGATGGTTCGCACATGCGCCTCATCAATCAGGACAATGCCGCGTTGGGATGCCTGTGCTGTGATCATTTCTGAACGAGCCTGTTTCTCAGCGACTGAGCGAGCTTGTGCCTGCTGGTGATGGTAGTACGCGCCTCCTGCCGAAACGAGACTGACGAGCATGGCGAGTACTGCTGCCTTTTTGATGCGTGCGGGGGTGAATGCCTTCTTGGCTTGATTTTTGACATTTTGCATTTCCATGGTGATTTCCTCCTCTGCCTTTCGGCATATTATTGATGTGTTACTGCTGATGGGTACAGTGTATAGGAAAATCTTAAACAATGTGTAAACTACAAAATAACTTTTTTGAAATTCTTCCTATCACACAGATTTTTTTCTGCGTTTCGACTATAAAGACAGGGAGTATGCAACTACGGTATTCCAAAGAAAGCGAGGTTCTGCCATGCGCCTGTGCGATTTGTCACTAAAGGCAAAGCTCCTGGCAACAAATGCTCTCATGATGGCCATCCCGATCTGTGTGCTTGTTGTCATCGGTGCTGCATTGCTGGGGGGGCTGCGACATACGGGCACATTGCAGCAGCAAGCACTGGAACTCCTTTGGCCGGAGAAGGGGAGTGCGCTCTCTGTGCAATTCGCCCTGAGCTCATTACGCGCCGAGTCGGAGAAAAATAAGTTTAAGCTTCGTCATGTGGAAAGCGATATTCGTATCCTTGAACGTGCGGGTATTCGTCTTTTTGCAAGACAAAGAAAAACAATTTATCTGACACAGGATGCAGATGAGGAAGATATCCAGTATGTGGTCGCGGGTAAATGCGGAACAAAAGGTTCTGCACTCGTATGGGACAAGGAGGGGCTTTTTTTTCGCTACGAGGGGATGCGCAGCGATACAGTCATCATGGGGACAGGGATTATTCCCATGATGGGTGGCAGTGAAGATTTGATGATTCCCAATGACACGAGGGAGCTCATTCTAGACACCGCTCTCATTCTGCTCATTCTCATCACATCGGCGGGTATTTTGTCCCTCGGGCGCTATCTCGCACGTCTCATCTCGGCGCAGATCTTAACTCCTTTGGAGGAAATGCGTATAGCCGCGGCCGCCATCCAACGTGGAGACTTCGATCGCACACTGCCTCCAATGGGAAATGATGAGGTGGGCGCAACCTGCCGTGCATTTGACTCCATGCGGAGCGAGCTGAAGCGAGCCCGCGAGCGTGAACGACAGGAGGAACAGCGTCGCAGAGAACTCTTCATTGGGATCCTCCACGACGTTGCAACACCGCTGACTGCAATCAAGGGCTATGCAAGCGGTCTCTTGGACGGTATTGCCAGGACACCTGAAAAACGTCGCGCCTACGCCGAGCGTATCAGTCAGTCTGCTGTGACGATGGAGCGTCTGACCACGCGATTGCGCGAATTTTTACGTATCGAGATGGGGCAGCTGCCGCTCACATGGGAAACGGTCTGCGCGCGGAACGTCCTAGTGGAAGCTGTCAGGGAGTGCGCTCCCGATTTTGCTGAGCAAGGACTGCACATCTCCATGCAGGAAACCGATATAGAGGCGTATGTTCGTATCGATTGCGGAGAGTTTTCTCGCGTACTCAAAAACCTATGGGAAAACAGCGGGAAATATCGGCGTGGTGATACCGCAGATGTGCATATGTCACTCGCCGAAGAGGGAGTATTCCTCTGTATTCGCTGCGACGATGACGGTGTGGGCGTTGCCGCACAAGATTTACCAAAACTTTTTGACAGTTTTTATCGGACGAATACGGCGCGTACAAATGTCGCGGCAGGGAGCGGTCTTGGACTCGCAATTGTACGCCAGATTGTGACGGCATTCGGAGGCTGCGTGCGAGCAGAGGCATCGCCGCTTGGCGGTCTGCGCGTCATCATTTTGCTGCCCATTGTAAAACAGGGGGATATGGAATGAAGAAGATATTGCTTGTAGAGGATGACATGAATATTGCAGAGCTGGAACGCGACTATTTGGAAGCGGATGGCTTCGCTGTAGATATTTCATCCAATGGGGATGATGGGAAACGTCTCGCCTTGAGCGGCAACTACAGCCTTCTGCTGCTCGATGTTATGTTGCCTGGGGCAGACGGATTTGTCATATGTCGGGATGTACGCAAGACGCTCGACATTCCCATCCTTATGGTCTCGGCGCGTCTTGAGGACGTAGACAAGATTCGTGCGCTTGGACTCGGTGCGGATGACTACATTGTCAAACCGTTTAGTCCAAGTGAGCTTGCTGCACGTGTTAAGGCACATATTGCGCGCTATGAGCGCCTTAAGGGAGATGTTCAAACCATCCCGGCAGTGCTTCGCTTCGGCGAACTGGAAATCCAGCCACAAACGCACCGCGTCTTTGTTGGCGGCCGCGAGGCGCATCTTGCTGCACGAGAGTTTGATCTTCTGCTCTTTCTTGCACAACATCCGCAGATTGTTTTCAGCAAAGATGTGCTTTACGATCGTGTCTGGGGTCTGGATGCCATGGGCAATACCTCGACCGTTTCCGTCCACATGAATCGCTTACGTGAAAAGATCGAGCCAATCCCTGCAAAACCTCGTTGGCTGCAAACTGTTTGGGGAGCTGGTTATCGCTTTAACGGCGAATCGGCTGTGACGGATTCTGTGTAGGAATCGCAGTCATTCATTTTGCGAAAGCCCTATCTTTTCAATGTGTTGAAAATCAGAAATAATGCTTGACAAGGGGCGATGTTTTGACTAAAATACTTCTGTATGAGTCGTAGCAAGCGCATCCATTAGCCCCGGAGCGCCGGCGGGCCATCATCTATGAAAATAATGCATTGCAATAGGTTGAGGGAGGATTCGCATGAAGACGACATTTATGGCGAATGCAGCGAATATCGAGCGCAAGTGGTATGTTGTCGACGCTGCCGGCCAGACGGTAGGTCGATTGGCTGCGGAAGTTGCCAAGGTGCTTCGCGGCAAGAATAAGCCGACGTTCACGCCGCATGTTGACACGGGCGATTTCGTCATCGTGATCAACGCGGAGAAGGCGGTATTTACAGGCAAGAAACTCACGGACAAGATGTATTTCCGTCATTCCGGATATCCGGGTGGCACGACGTTCACGGCGGCGGGAAAGCTCATGGAAAAGGCTCCAGAGAAGGTCATTGAGAAAGCGGTGCGTGGCATGCTGCCGAAGAATCGTCTCGGCGCGCAGATGTATCGCAAGCTCAACGTCTATGCTGGTTCGGAACACCCCCATGCAGCGCAGAAGCCTGAAGAGCTCGCGCTCAACATCCGTTGATTTCTGGAAGGAGGAGCTTTAATCCATGGCATTAGTCAGCTATTACGGTACGGGTCGCAGGAAGACCTCGGTCGCTCGCGTTCGTTTGGTTCCTGGTGACGGCAAGGTCACGATCAATGGCCGCGATATGGAAGAGTATTTCGGTCTCAAGACGCTCGAACTCATCGTTCGTCAGCCGCTGAATCTCACCGATACGGTGGACAAGTATGATGTCATTGCCAACGTCAAAGGCGGCGGTGCTTCGGGTCAGGCAGGCGCGATTCGCCACGGCATCACGCGCGCTCTGATGGAGCTTGACGGCGAATTCCGTCCGGCATTGAAGAAGGCTGGCTTCGTCACGCGCGATCCTCGCGAGAAGGAGCGTCGCAAGTACGGTCTCAAGAAGGCTCGCAAGGCCTCTCAGTTCTCGAAGCGTTAAGCAGCAAGAGCCGAACAGAAAGTTACAAAAGCCCGCTATCCAAGAGATGGCGGGCTTTTTCAGTTATCTTGACGTGCTGAAAGTGCCCGCAAGATTGATGAAAACGGGCTTCTCGGTTTTGATATAGGCAGATGAAAGAAACAAAGGCCATGAACGAAGAGATGGACAGAGAAGTCGTTGCACGGAAGAAGAGGGCGGAAAAGCACGGGTAAAGGAAAGAAAAACCGCCGGCAAAGGGCGGTCAGGGAAGGCGTTTGGAGTGCTTTACTTGTCTTGATGCTTGTGTATCTCCTTACGGTTTGCAGATGACGCAGGGGCTTGTAGCCATCGGCGATCGCCTCGTTGCGTGAATCATAGTGCACGAAATGCGGTGCGTCGGGATGTTTGATCGTGCGGCAGTCGGCGAAGTGGAATTTGCCGGATTTCGTGTTGGCGAGATAGTCCGAGGCGAGGGCGGGCGTGGCGATGGAAAAACGCCACGGTCGCCATGATGGCGAGGGCGAGTTTCTTGAGCATGGGAAGACCTCCTGTCTTTATCGTATGAGAGTGAACGCGAATGCAAGAAGCAACAGCAGGAACAAGCCTCCGCAGCCGATGCGGCGTTCGGCGGACGAGGCCGGGGCGATGCTGTCGGCGCCTGGCGGCTGTCCTTGCGTCGCCGCCGCATGATTGGCGGGAGGCGGAAGCTGCTGAATCAAGGGCTGTCGGCACTTCGGGCAGGTGTCCCATTGCTTGCGCATGCGATGCCCGCAATAGGGGCATTCCGTCGTATTTTGCCCGACGGGTTTGTCGAGGCGCTTGGTGTAGGGACAGTCCTGTGCCAGGGATGCCTGCGGACACGGTCGTGCCGTTCTTGCCCATCGTGATATGTGCGCCGCGTGTGCCGACGGATATGCTGGAAAAGCCGTCCTTGCCGATGTTGACCTTGAGTCCCGGCAAGATATTGATGGATTTGCAAAATCTCCATCCCATGAAGTTAGCCTCCTTTGTATTAGTAGTTCTTATTATATATTAAGAAAGCAGAAAAAGAAATACACAATTTTTCGATAGGACAAAGTGTGATGGAAACCAGCTATGCGATATACATGTCATGAAGGACGGGACTGTATCGAGAGACAGAGTGCGATCGACGTACCGAGAAGCAGAGGAGGGCGGGGGCACAGTATGTCTGGCGCGGCTTTTTTGACAAGGCGCATCTCGTGCGATAGAATCAGGGCAGGAAACTTGTCGCGATGCTTTGCGGCAGCGCATAGAAGAACGTTCGGAGGAATACGATGAAGATCATTGCCGGCCTCGGAAATCCTGGGGCGGAGTATGCACGTACGAAGCACAATGTCGGATTTATGCTTGTCGACGCCTTGGCTGAAAGACTTGGTGTCGATGCTTGGCGTGAGAAGTTCAACGCGCTAGTGGCCGAAGGGCGCATCGGCGCGCAGAAGGTGCTGCTCGTCAAGCCTTTGACCTATATGAATGAGAGCGGACGCGCGGTAGGCCCTTTGCTCGATTGGTACAAGCTCGCGCCTGAGGATTTGATCGTCGCGCACGACGACATGGACATCGCCGCTGGCACGATCCGTCTGCGGCGCAAGGGAAGTGCGGGCGGTCACAACGGTATCAAGTCGCTTCTCGCGCACATCGGTTCGGAGGACTTCTCGCGTGTGCGCATTGGCATCGGGCGTCCTTTGCCCGGCTGGACGGTCGTCAAGCATGTGCTTGCGCCTTTTTCCACAGACGACGCGCCGAAGATTCAAGAGGCGATTTCCTATTTACTTCCCGCCGTCGAGTGCATCGTGACGGATGGCATCGACATGGCGATGAACCGCTACAACCCGCGCAGGAAGAAGGCGGCGAAGCAGGAAGCGCATGAGAGGGAAGACGCGAGGAAACGCAGCGCTGTACCGCAGGCTGAGAGGCAGGAGGGCGAAGCATGAAGTCGGAAATACGTGCGCTCTACGCCGATGAGGACGGGGCGATCTTCGATGCGCCGGGTATCGCGGGACTGGGGCGCTCGGGTGATACGCTCGTGCCGCTTGCGCCTGCCGACCTCATTCCTCTGCCCGAGTCGGCGGACTTGATGTTTCTGCCTGATCGCGCGGCGATGGGGCGGACGGCGGCGGGCGAGATGCTGCCTCTGGCGGGACGCGCCGTCGCAGCCATCCTGCCTGCGGGCTATACGCGGCTCTTTTTGCCTGCCTTTCAGCGAGAGGAAGGGGCTGAAAGGCTCGCTCTCTACGGCTACACAGCGGTCGTGTTCTACAAGGACGATCTCTATGCGGCGGCTCTCTATACGGATGAGAATACGAAGTGGGATCCCGTATACTACAACACGCGTGAGCTCAAGAAGCTCGTGCGTCGCGTCGAGAAGGATCTGCCGGGCAACCGCATCGTCGAACAGGTGGCGGGCTGCTCTTTGAAATGGCACTGCTGCACGGCGCAGAATCTCTTTTACCGTCGTTGGGAGGCGGGCATACCGACATCGCCTGTCTGCAACGCGAACTGCTTCGGCTGCATCTCCCAGCAGCCCGCCGAGTGCTGTCCTTCGCCGCAGAGCCGCATCGCGTTCCGCCCGACGCCCGAGGAAATTGCGCAGGTCGGCGTTTACCACCTTTCGACTGCGCCCGATGCCATCGTGAGCTTCGGGCAGGGGTGCGAGGGCGAGCCGTCGCTTGCGGCGGATGCGATCGCGGCGGCCGAGCGCCTGATTCGCGCCGAGACGAAGCGCGGGCAGATCAATATCAATACGAACGCCGGCTATACGGAAGGCATCCGAAAGATCGTGGATGCGGGTCTTGACTCCATGCGTGTGAGCATCATCAGCGCCATCGAGGAGAGCTATGCGGCCTACTACCGCAGCAATTACACGCTCGCTGATGTCAAGGAGTCGATTCGCTACGCGCTTTCGCACGGCGTATACGTGTCGCTCAACATGCTCTTCTTCCCGGGCTTCAACGACCGCGCCGAAGAACTCGAAGCGTGGCGCGGCTTCTTCCGCGAGCTGCCCGTCAATATGGTGCAGGTGCGCAACCTCAATGTTGACCCCGATGCCTTCCTCGAAATCATGCCCGAGGCGCAGGGCGAGGCGGTCGGCGCGAGGGAGTTTTTTTGGAACGGCTCAAGAAGGAGTTTCCAACGCTCGTCATTGGCAGTTTCAGTCACTATGTTGAATAGGGAATTTTTGTAAAGAGAATGATTACTATAGAATTTCTATGCTTGACATAGAAATAAATCAATGCTATTCTTTTTATAGGAATTTTTATATCGTTGGATCAGGTGTCGCAAGACTTAATAGGGAATTCGGTAGAAGCCGGAGCGATTCCCGCCACTGTAGCAGCGAGCAACCCTGCAATACGGAATCACTGATAAATTCAGCCACCCGTCTTCACACATCTGCGCCGTCCTCTCGTCGTCGACAAATCTCGACGTAGCACCGCTACGCCTCCGGTTTGTCTCCTCGATAGAACCGGCGCATCTGTGCAAATCCAGGCGACTTCATTTTATCAGTGCTTCCTAAGTCACTGAGGCGAATGCCTTGGGAAGGCGCAGGGGAGCGATGAGCTGGAGCCAGGAGAACTGCCTGATGGACAATCGCCATTTGACCTGCGAGTGATGGGAAGGGGATTAAGGAAGCGCCGTTTGGCGTTTCTTCGGCTGCACGAACATAATCCTCCCGGCGAAACTGCCGGGAATTTTTTTGCGCCGCCCTTATGCGCCTTTTCTGCCTTGCAGGAGGGGCGCTTTATTTTTGGAAAGGGTGATGTAGATGAAAGGCAAGAGACATCTGACGTGGGCGGTGCTCGCGGCAGTTGCGGGTATGAGTTTTGCGGGCGAGGCGTATGCGGCGGAAAATGCGGCGGCAGGAAAGGCGGCAGCGAAAACGACGCAGGTGCAGGAACAAAGTGCGGAAACTGCAGAAAGCGGTGGCCATGATTTGCCCGATACGCTCGTGACGGCGCAGCGCAGGCGGAAGAGCGATCTCGATACGCCCGCGACGACGACGATCATCACGGCGAAGGACATCGAAAAGGCAGGCTATCGCAACGTATTCGAGGCGATCGACCAGCAGATCGGCTCGACGAGCACGTCCTACGGCGAGGCAGGGCAGGATTTCGGCTTCAGCGCAGGACGCATCACACTGCGCGGCTATGACAGGGGCACGCTCGTCATGGTCAACGGCGTGCCAATGAATCTCAAGAATTATCCGAGTACGGAAAATATACCCGCCGCCATGGTCGAGCGCATCGAGATCGTCAAGGGCGCGGCATCGACGCTCTACGGCAGCGAGGCGATGGGAGGCGTCATCAACATCATTTTGAAGAAACCGAAGGCGGGTGAGGAAGCTGTCAAGGCGAGTGTGACGGCGGGGAACTACTTCAAGAAGGCAGAAGTATTTTTCCAAGGCGACCGCTTCATGCTCGATGTGAGCAGGGAGTGGTCGAAGGACATCCCCCATTCCAATGCGTTCGGACTGGATAAGGTTTCATGGATCGATTGGTGGGTTGGCAAGGGACAGAAGAATCGCTTGGGGGCAAGCGTTGCGCTCACGGATGAGCTGTCCTTGAACTACAACTATACGGAAGGCAATATTACGCGCGGCGGCATCAAGTACAAAAAGGCCGGAAATCATCTTGTGAAGACGGCGACAAAATATGACTATCGCTTCGAAGATTATCGGCATACGGCGAATCTCGTTTATCAGGGCAAGGAAAACGGCATCCATGCAGTCCTTGGCTATAACTATCGCAAGGTTGACGGCTATGATTATGTCAAGCATGCAAAGGTCGACTCCAATGCTGTGCTGGACGGCGAAATTTTCGATGTGCAGAAAACTTGGAAGATGGGAGCAGATTCCTTGATTCTTGGGTATTCTTATAAGCGCGAGGCCGTAGATCTCACTAAGGAAAAACAAAGCGCAACGCGCACGGGCAATGCACTTTACGCTTCCTACAGCAAGCAGTTCACGCCGCGTTTCAACTTCACGCTCGGTCTGCGCGGCGAGTGGATCAACGATCCCGAAAGATCAAAGCGTTTTTATGCCGCAGTTCCAGACAGACTACAAGCTTGACAAGGATACGGCATGGTACATCAACGTCGGCAAGGCGTTTCAGATGCCGACGGTGGATGATGTGTTCCGTTACAAGAATATGAATCCGCAAGGATTGAGGCCGGAAAACGGCTGGACGTATGAGACAGGCATCAAGCATCGCCATGGCAACGATACATGGAAAGCGGCTGTCTATCACATGGATATGAAAAACAAGCTCGGTTGGGCAAAGGATGCGAAAGGCGATTATTATGCAGTAAATAAAGGCGATTTCCGCAATACGGGATTTGAAGCTGAATATATGAAGCGCTTCAACGATACGTGGAGCGTCACTGTTGGCGCAGGCTATTCCAATCCCCAAGTGCAGGATCCCGCTGGCAAGAAGAGGGAATGGGTGCAGGATGCCGGTCGCATCGAAGGTCTTGTTCGTGTCGACTACAAGAAGGATAAATGGCAAGGCAATCTGAATCTCAAGTATCTCGGCGATCGTGAGTATTACAAGCCGTCGTCTGGAACAGCGCAGGATGTGCCCGACAAGCTGCAGCTCAATATGAATATCATCTATACGGCAGGGAAAGAACGATACCGTGACGCTCGGCGTCTACAACCTGTTGGATAGGGAAAACTACTCGAATCGCTACGGCAACCTTGATCTGCCGCTGAACTTCCGCTTGACCTATGCGCATACGTTCTGACATCGTGCGGCGCGGCGGTGCTCTGCTGCTTCTTTTTGCCGCGAGTTTCCTCCTCTGTGCCTGTGCGCGAGGAGGAACGGCGGCAGAAGAGAAGCGGGCGAGTTTTTTCGCGGCATCGATGATATGGGGACGGAGATCGTGCTGCACAAAAAGCCGCAGCGCATCGTGTCGCTCAATCTCGGCACGGATGAAATCCTGCTCGCGCTCGCGCCGCCCGAACAGATTGCGGCGCTTTCCTCCTATGTGGACGATGCGGGGCTTTCGTGCATGGCAGAGGCGGCGAAAGCCGTACCCGTCAAGCTGCACGACAAGAGTCCCGAGCGAGTGCTCGCACAGCATCCCGACCTTGTGCTCACGACGGACAGCGTGCCGAAGGAACTTGTGGCGAGTATGCGCGATCTGGGTCTGACGGTCTTTGTTTCCAAAACGCCCGGGAGCATAGATGCGGTTTTTCCGCGCATCGAGTCCATCGGCAAGGTGATCGGCAGGGAAGAGGAAGCGGCGGCCTTGACTGGAAGGCTGCATGAACGCTTGGCGGATGTGACGCGGCGCACGGAGGACGTTCCCGAAGACGAGAGGCCGATCGTCGTCGCCTTCGCCTTCAGCGGCGTCTTCGGGCGGCGCGACGACCTCTTCGACGATATGTGCCGCCATGCCGCGCTCAGAAACGGCGCAGCGATGGCGGGTCTCACGAAGGAAAACAGCATCTCCATGGAGCAGGTCGTCGCGCTCGACCCCGACGTGTTCCTGCTGCCGTCATGGAGCGCCGAGGGGGAAAAGACGGAAGAGTTTCGTGAGAAGCTGCGCAATGACCCGCTGTTCAAGCATGTAAAGGCGGTGCGTGAGAACCGCCTCTACTGCGTGCCCGATACGTATCGCTACAGCGCCTCGCAAAATGCCGTCGAAGCCGTCTATGTGCTGGCAAAGACCGTCTATCCCGAGCGTTTTGCCGATGAAGACGGCGCGAGTGCAGGAAATTGATGCTTGATGTGCAAGCGTGCCGGAAAGGGGCGAGCAATGGGGCTGAAGATGCTGGTGCTGAGCCTGACGGGGAGACTGCAACCTCGCTTGTCGCTATTGCTATGCAAGCGGTCAAGCGAGGCGCATGATGGCATGGGAAACGGCGCGGCGGGCTGTCGAGCTGGCTGCCTCTGGCGGAGAGCCGTTCCTCCTGCAGTTTTTCGGGCGGAGAGCCTTTGCTTGCATTGCCGCTCCTTGCGCGTATCGCCGCCTATGTGCGCGATTATCGCATCAAGGCGCGCATGGCTGTTCAGACGAACGGCACGCTGCTGACGGAAGAGGCGGTGAATATCCTATGCGATTCCAACATGGGCATCGGCGTGAGCCTCGATGGCAGGCCGGTAGTGCATGATCGCCAGCGAAAATATTCAGATGGCAGAGGTTCCGCCGCTGACGTGGCGGCGGGCATCGAGCGGCTTGAGCGGCGCGGCGTCGGCATCGGATTGACGTGCGTCGTGACAGAGGAGAATGTCCGCAGACTGACCGATGTCGTCGATATGGCCTATTACTTCGGCAACGTGCATCGCGTTGGTTTCGACCTCTTGCGTGCGCAGGGGCGCGGCACGAACGCCGCTTTGCCGCGAGAAAGCGATATGGCGGCGGCGATGCGCGAGGTTTTCGCTCGGCGCGAGGCGCTTTATCGCTTGACGGGACGCCGACTCGCCATATCGCAGGAGGAGCAGGCGAGAGACATCGCGGGGCGCGGCGGGAGCGACTTTTCCCACTGCTATGCGATGAACGGCGAAGGCGTCCACGTCGACGTCGATGGCGGCATCTACGCATGCTCCTCTTTCGTTGGCGATGAACGCTTCTTCCTAGGCGCTGTTATGCAGGGCGTGAATTTGCGTCGTCAGCAGGAAGTATCCGCCAAGATGCAGCGGAGCATGGATTTTTGCCGGCGATGCCCCGATTTTGCCGCCTGCGGAGGCGGCTGCTTCGCGCGCTGGCTGGGAATGGAACAAGAAGAGCCGTGCGCGGCGGAATGTGCATTGAAGAGGACTGCAGTATCGGCAGTTTTTCGGAAAGGAAGGGTACTGTGCGGAGTAAGGTCTTCATGCAATCGTCGCTCGTTGCCATCGTCGTTTTGCTGCTTTTTCTGACAACATCGTGCGGTGGTGAAAAGAATGTGGAGGAGCCGTCTGCGAATTCTCCAACATCGTATTCGGTGACGGACATCACGGGGCGCACGATACATTTCGACGCTCCGCCGCAGCGCATCGTCACTTTGTCAGCGACCTTGGATCAGATCGTTCTCAGCGTCGTGCCGCCTGAAAGGCTTGTCGCCGTTCATTCGAGCATGAAGGAGTCCGTCAATTCCAATATGGTGGAGCTCGCTTCGCAAATACCTGAGACGATACGTCAGCCGAGCGTAGAATACATCGTCTCCCTTCATCCCGATGTGGTTCTTGTTGCAGATTGGCAGTATATGGAACTTGCTGATCCGCTGCGCGATGCAGGACTCAAGGTCGTCATCGGCAGAGGCCCCGCATAATCTCGCAGAGGTCAAGGAACTCGTGCGCCTTGCGACGGAAACCATCGGAGAGAAGCGCAGAGGTGAGATCCTGCTGCAGAAGATGGATGAAAAGCTGGCGGAGATCAAGACGAAGGTCGACGCCATTCCACAGGAGAAGAGGAAGAGCGTCGTGTTCCTCTCGCTCATGCCCACGTACGGCGGCAAGGGGTCGAGCTTCGACGACGCCTGTCACTATGCGGGCGTCATCAACGGCGTTTCCGCCTACGGACTGCGCAACGGGCAGGAAGTGACGAAGGAGGTGATTCTATCGATCAATCCCGACATACTGTTTTTGCCCGATTATCCATGGAAGGGGCAGGCATGGCTCGATGAGTTCATTCGCAGCTATACGGAAGATCCGGCTCTTCAGACGCTCAAGGCGCTCAAAACTCACAGCCTTGTGAAGCCCCGCTCGTCCTTCCTCTACAACTGCTCGCAGGACTTTGTCTACGGCGTGCAGGAAATCGCCTACAGGGTTTATGGCGATGAATTTTATCTGCCTGATGATGCGCATATTTCGGCAGTCGATGAGTGAAGAAATCGTTGATTTTTAAAGGAGTTTTAAGAAAATGAAAAGAAAGTATTCTAATAGAAAATTGATTCATGCCGTTTTGACAGGAATTGCCTTTACATTTATGTCCGCCGGGGGGGGGACATGGGTTTGCCGCCCCGTCCGAGGAAACGGATAAGGCAATACAGGAACATGCGCTTGATGAAACCGTCGTCACGGCGACGCGCACGCCCGTCGAGGATCTGAAGGCGAATGCGAATGTCACGGTGATCACGGGCAAGGATATTGAGAAGCATCACTATACGGATCTTAAGCAGGCTCTGCGCGATGTTCCCGGCGTGATTGTCAATCAGTACGCACCAGCGGGATACAACAACAGCGACGCTATCTACATCAATGGCTCAAGTGACGTTGTAATCCTCGTCGACGGCGTCAGGCAGAATTATGCAGGGGGGGTCGGCGGCATCTCTGGCCGCAACGATGAAAGACCTCAGCGGCATTGAGCGCATCGAGGTGCTGCACGGTTCGGCTTCCACGCTTTACGGTTCGGATGCAAAGGGCGGCGTCATCAACATCATTACGAAGAAGGTCACGGGACAGAAGACGACGCTTGAGGCTGCCTACGGCAGTTTCGGCAAACAGCTTTACAGCGTGGCGCATGAGGGGACGGAAGACGGCTGGGATTGGCGCATGAAGTACCAGAAGGATAAGAGCGGCGACTTTAAGGACGGCAATGGCGAAACGACGCCTTCCGAACTCGATGCCGATTCCATCAATTTCCATCTGAGCAGGCAACTTGACAAGTCTTCGTACGTCGCCTTCAATCTGCACTCTTACCATGAGGATGATCGCTACCAGGCGCTCTATGAGAAGAAGCTGGGGCGGGCGCCGAAAAATGGCAACTATGAACATGTCGCCGGCAATGTGATTTGGAATTGGACGATCGATGATACGACGAAGAACCAGATGCTCCTAGCGCATAGCAAGTACGATTACAATGCAGGCGGCTATGGGCTTAAGGTTTGGAGCTGGAAGTTCAGCGATCAGTTCGACAAGAAGTTGGACGCGCACCTTCTGACAGCAGGGTTTGAATTCACGAAGGATGAGACAGACGGCACGCAGCTGACGAATCGAGATCTCCTGAACCGTTCCTTCTATCTGCAGGATCAATGGAGCATTGTGCCTGAACTCAAGCTTATTGCAGGTGTCCGCTACGACAGTAATTCCGCCTTTGGCAGCCACACGAGTCCGAGCGTCAGCCTCGGATACGACATCACGCCGCAGACTCACGCGTATGTTTCTTACAGCGAGTACTTTTTGACGCCGACGCCCAGCAATCTTTACAGCAGCAGGTACGGCAATCCGAATCTCAAGCCGGAGACGGGCGATACGAGAGAGATAGGTGTCACGCATGATTTCGGCTCGGGATTCAATCTCGCGGCGCACTACTTTAAGCGCAGTTCGGAGAATCGCATCGGTTACAGCCGCGTGACGAACAAGTACGCGAACGTTGGCGACGAGAAGGCGCATGGTTGGGACGTGCAGCTTGTAAAGCGCTTTGACTCGCATGTACGTGCACGCTTCGGCTATACGCATACGAATGTGGGCAAGACGGAGCAGCGTGCGGCAAATGTCGACGGCTACATTCCGAAGGGGCAGGTCGCGCTCGGTGTGGATTATAAGAATCGTCAATTCGACGCTTCCTTGCTGGCACGCGGCATGATTGACCGACCGGGACCGCAGACTGCTGATGTCCCGGGCAATTTCTTCCCGGAAGATTCCTACTGGGTTTTTGATCTCGCGTTGAATTACAAGGTCGCTGCACAGACGAAGGTATACATCAAGGTAAACAACCTTTTTGACAAGTTCTATGCCGAACATTCCAATGCACGAGGCAATTGGGGAGGAAATCCCAATGAATGGTGGAGCGCTCCGGGGCGCAGCTTCCTCGTGGGCGTGGAGCACAGCTTCTAAGATGCTGAAGAAGGAACATAATTCATGATGAAAAAGACGTATCCCTTTTCTGCCATCGTGGGGCAAGAAGAGATGAAGAAGGCGCTTTTGCTCAATATCGTCATGCCGTCCTTGGGCGGGGTGCTGATCAAGGGCGAGAAGGGGACGGCGAAGTCGACCGCCGTCCGCGCCGCCGCTGAGCTGCTGCCCGCCATGCGGGCGGTGGCGGGCTGTGCGTGCCGCTGTGACCCTGCGGCGCCAGAGTTTTTTTGCGACGATTGCCGCAGGAAGGCTGAAGCGGGCGCACGCATGAAGGAGGAGAGCGTTCCCATGCGCGTCGTGGAGCTTCCCGTCAGTGCGACGGAGGATCGCGTCGTGGGCACGCTCGATATAGAGGCGGCGATCCGGCATGGCAGGAAGGAGTTTGAGGCGGGCATCCTCGCGGAGGCGAACCGCAGCATTCTCTATGTCGATGAAATCAATTTGCTCGACGATCACATCGTCGACATCCTGCTCGATTCAGCGGCGATGGGCGTCAATACGGTGGAGCGCGAGGGCATTTCCTATGCGCATCCTGCACGTTTCGTGCTCGTGGGCACGATGAATCCCGAGGAGGGCGACATACGCCCGCAGCTGCTAGACCGCTTCGCCCTTTCGGTGACGGTGACGGGCGAGCGCGAGGCGAAGGATCGCATCGAGGTGGTGAAGAGGCGCATCGCTTATGAGCAGGATGCGGAGGGCTTTGCCGCGTCCTACAGGGAGCAGCAGGAGGCATTGCGCGAGCGAATCGAAAGGGCGCGCTCTCTCCTCAAAAGCGTCGCCGTGGCAGATGGAATGTTGGAAAAGGCGGCGCACATCTCGCTCGCGCTCGGCGTCGACGGGCATCGCGCCGACATCACGCTCATCAAGGCGGCGATGGCGAATGCCGCCTTCTCGGGGCGCACGGAGGTCGCAAAGGAAGATATGAAGGCTGTCAGCCGCCTCGTGCTCGCGCATCGCCTGCGCCGCCGCCCCTTCGAGGAGGGCGAGGTCGACTGGTCTGCTGTTGATGATGTACTGGCTTGAGGAGATGGGCATGGAATATCCGCGCTATCCGTTTACCGCTGTCGTCGGTCAGGAGCAGGCGAAGAGGGCGCTTCTTCTCGCTCTCGTGAATCCGCGCACGGGCGGCTTGCTCATTTCAGGCAACCGCGGCACGGCGAAGTCCGTCCTTGTGCGTGCGGCAGCGCCGTTCACGCCGACGGGGAGTCTCGTCGAACTGCCGCTCGGCGCGACGGACGACATGGTCTTCGGCAGTCTCGATGTGGATGCGGTGCTGCGGGACGGCGAGCGTCGTCTGCGCCATGGCCTCCTGCATCGTGCGGCGCATACGCTCATTTACATGGACGAGGTGAATCTCCTGCGCGAGGAGGTCTTGAAGTCTGTCTTAGAGAGCGCGTCGGCGGGGATGTTTTCCTTGGAGCGCGACGGCGTATCGGCGGTCGAGGAGATAAGCTGTCTGCCTGTCGGGACGATGGATCCCGCAGAAGGCGTGCTCTCGCCCGTGCTGCTCGACAGCTTCGGCATGTTCGCGGCGATGGATGATGTGGAAGAGACGGAGCAGCGTGCCGAGATCGCGCGGCGCGTTCTCGCCTTTGAACGTGCGCCAAAAGCTTTCTGTCGCGCGTATGCGCAGCAGGAAGCCGAGCTACAGCAGAAGGCGGCACGAGCGCGAGAGATGCTTTCTGCTGTGGAGGTTTCCCATGCCATCCTGCATCTCGCTGCTCAGTACGCCGCACGCGCCCTTTGTGTGGGAAATCGCGCTGAAATCTATCTCGTGGAAGCGGCACGCGCTTTGGCGGCGCTCGCCGGGCGCAGCTATGTGATGCCGCAGGACGTCGAGGAGGCTGCTCTCTTTGTGCTCGCGCATCGCATGAGCCGAAAAAAGGAACAGCGCGACGAGAGCAGCAGACGGCAGAGAGAGCCGCAGGAACTGCAAGCTGAGTCGCAGGAAGAGTCGGAAGATGAGGCGAATGATGCGGCGCAGGAGGCGCGTCCGGACGATGCTTTGACGAGAGATGCGACGGGCAGAGAATCGAAAGAGCAGGAAGCCGATACAGGAGAAGCGCAGGAAGAAGCGGCGCAGACCGACGAGGAGCGAACGTCGCCTGCGGATGGTGATTCGGGCGGCGAAGATAGAGATGAGACGCACTCCATAGAAGCGGTTATGGCGCGGCTTTCTCTCCTGCGTGAGACGGTGTGCGGGAGGAAGGGCAAGAGCGGCAGACGGACAATCGTGCAGCTTGACGTGCCGGCGGGACGTCCTTGGCGCACATCGCTGCCGCGCCGCGGACGGCGCATCGACCTCGCCTTTGCCGCTACGCTTCGCGCGGCGGCGCCCTATCAGCGCCAGCGGCATGGCGAGCAGGCCGTCGTCATACGCGCTGAGGATCTGCGCGTATGGATTCGGGCGCGTCGTGCTGCCGCGAACATCCTCTTTCTCGTCGATGCGAGCGGCTCCATGGGCGCGAAGGAGCGCATGAAGATGGTGAAGGGCGCGGTGCTCGCTCTCTTGCGCGAAGCGTACCAAAAGCGTGACCGCGTGGGACTGATCGCCTTTCGCCGCACGAGCGCCGAGACGCTCTTGCCGATGACACGGAGCATGGAGCTGGCGGAAAAGGAACTGCGTTCTTTGCCGACGGGCGGCAAGACGCCGCTCGCGGAAGGGCTTGCCGCTGCGCTCAAGATGATGGATGAGCTTGCTCGCAAGGAAGGCGCAGAAACGGTGCTCGTGCTCGTGACAGACGGCAGGACAAATGTTTCTGCGGCGGGGAAGGCGAAGGAGGAGGCGCTGCGCGCAGCGGAGGAGATCGCGCGAAGAGACGCGCACTGCATCGTGCTCGATACGGAGAAGAGCTTTCCGAAGGTGGGGCTGGCGCCTGAGATCGCGCAGCGCATGAATGCCGGCTACGCCACACTTGAGCGCCTTTGTGCCGAAGGCGTATTGGAGGTCGTGCGGCGTTTTCGCGATATGCAAGAGTGACGGTGCGTGATGGGGGGCAAGGGCAGATGGAATTGGCAAGACTGACGACGGGCGACATCGCTTATCGCTATGACAAGAGCATCGTTTTGGTTTTCAGCGGGCCGCGCAAGGTGCTGAGCACTTCGCTTTACAATGGCGGCTACCATGAGGATTTCGAGGCGGTGTTCAACCGCGATATGACGCAGGGATCGGGAATGCCCTGCGAGTCCTTTGCACCGACGTACGTCGAGAGCATGAAGATCGTGGCGGAGCGGCTTGGTCTTGCGCCGGAATTGACCTCGGGCATGGGTACGGCGGCGCACATGGAAAAATGCTTCCATCGTGTCGCGAAGCTACAAGGGAACTGACCGTGACGGCGATCGTAACGGGCGGCGTGGAAACGAACGGCGGGCGTGTCGGCGATCCTGCATCTTACTACAAGACGGCGGAGAAGAAATGCGGCACGATCAACATCATGCTCGTCATCGACGCCGATCTGCCGCCCGGCATTCTTGCGCGTGCTCTCGTGACCTGCACGGAGGCGAAGACGGCGGCGCTGCAAGAACTCATGGCGCCGAGCCGCTATTCCACAGGACTCGCCACGGGTTCGGGCACGGATCAGACAATCGTCGTCGCCAACAGCGAATCGCCGCTCTTCTTCGAGGGTGCGGGCAAACATTCCAAGCTCGGCGAGCTCATCGGTCTCGCCGTCATGGCGGCAGTCGAGGAAGCGCTCAAAAGGCAGTCGGGTCTTTACGCCCGCGCAGCAGCACGACCTGCTGCGCCGCCTGCGCCGCTTCGGCGTCACGGAAGAAGCGCTGTGGCAGCGATATAAGGAAGAGGCGGGCGCCGATGCCTTGATTAAGGCGCAATTCATCGCCGCCTTGGAAAAAATGACCGCTGTGCCGGCGCTCTTCCCCTTGGGCGTGCTCTTCATCCATCTCTATGATGAGCATCTTTGGGGACTGCTGGAAAAGGAGGAGACCTGGGAAGCAGCCGAAAAGCTGCTGAAAGAGATGGCGGCAGCGCTTCGTCTGAAGACGCAGGAGGGCATGCTCATGAAGGAAGACTATATGGAGTCCCTTGCGAGGTTTCTCGTGCGTGCCGTCGTCGAGCATGCGGCTCGGACAGTTTCGGAAGCCAAGGGATGCAGCTGATGCATGAACAGTGAACACGAGAGGTGCAGCAAAATGAAGATCGCAGTCTATACGAATATTCAGCGCGTCTTTGCGCTCGTCCATCGCGTGCAGGAAGCGTGCGTGTCGGCAGTTCCCTCGCTGGCGATGGCTGTCCGCCTGGCGGATAGCATGGATTCGTGGCGCGAGGCGCAGGAGAAGGCCGATGTCACCCTGTTCCTGTGGATGGGCACAGGGCTGGACAATCCCTTCCTGCAGCAGGCGTCGCGCACTTTGCAGAAGAGTTGTGCGCCGCATTTGATTCTCGTGGACAATGCCGAGCATGACAAGGTCAGCTATGGCTTCTCGGCAGAGGAAATCGCTCTCGCCTGGCAGTATTTCCGCTGCGACGGCGAGGAGAATATGAAAAACTTCCTGCTGTATCTTGCGCGGAAAATGGGGTTTTCCTGTGCGCCGGAACCGCCGCGCATACTGCCTTGGCACGGCATATACCACCCCGATTGGCACGGCGATTGTCAGGACATTGAGGGCTATCATGCCGCGCATTGCCGTGACGATCGGAGGACGATCGGCGTCATCTTCTATCGTTCGGAGTGGATCGCGGGGGACTTCACCTATCACACGGCCTTGATTCGTGCGATAGAGGCGCAGGGGCTCAATGCCGTCGCGGTCTTTTCCAATTCGTATCGCGACGAGCGCGTGGAGTCGCCGACGCTCTTTGACGCCATGAAGCGATACTTCTGCTGCGACGGGAAGACCGTCGTCGACGCCATCATCACGACGATGAAATTTTCCATCAAGGCGGGCGGCACGCGCATCGAAGACCCTCTATGCGCTCGGCGTGCCGCTTCTGAAGCGTACACGGTGCTTGCGCCCAAGGAAGAATGGGAAAGGTCGCCTGCGGGCCTCGACCCGATGGAGGTGTCCTTCAGCGTCTGTATGCCGGAGTTCGACGGCGTCCTTCATGCCGTGCCGATTGCGGCGAAGGTGCTCGATGAGACGGGAACGCCTCGCTATGCGCCGCTTGAGGAGCGCATGGAGCGTCTGGCGCGAAAGGCGAAGAAGTGGGCGAATCTGCGCCATAAGGCAAACGAGGAGAAGAAGATCGCCATCGTCTTTCACAACTATCCGCCGACGAATGCGAACATCGGCAGTGCGGCGGGGCTTGACTCGCCCGAGAGCGTGCGCCGCTTGCTCGCGAGGATGCGCGAGGCGGGCTATCGCGTCGATTTCGTGCCGGAGAGCAGCCAAGAGCTCATGGATATTCTTACGAATCACGCGACGAATGACCGCCGCTTCATGAGTGAAGAGCAGGTGACGAATGCCGACGGACAGCTTGCGGCGGCGCAGTATGAAAGATTCTTCAAGGAGCTGCCGCAAAAGGTCAAGGAACATCTGAGGAAGGATTGGGGCGAAGCGCCGGGCGAGGTGTTCAACTACGACGGCACGCTGCTCGTGCCCGGCACGCTCAACGGCAATATCTTTCTCACGGTGCAGCCGCCGCGCGGCTTCGGCGAGGATCCGGGCAAGCTGCTGCATTCACCCGACGCCGCGCCCACGCATCACTACATCGGCTTTTTATCACTGGCTGCGCGATCTGTGGCAGGCGGACGCCGTCGTCCACGTCGGCACGCACGGCTCCTTGGAGTGGCTGCCGGGCAAGAGCACGGCGCTCTCGAACGAATGCTATCCCGACGTCTCGCTCGGTGATCTGCCCGATGTATATCCCTACTGGATTACGATTGTCGGCGAGGGCATACAGGCAAAAAGGCGGGGCGCAGCGTGCCTCATCAGCCATCTTTCGCCGCCGATGCAGCTCGCGGGCGCTTTCGACGAGCTGCAGGAGCTTGAGCAGGCGCTCGACGAGTACGTTCATTTCCGTGCGGCGCAGCCCGACAATCTGGCAGCGGTACAGGAAATCGTGCGCGAGAAGGCGGCGCTTTGCCATTTCGAGGATTCCATCGAGGAAGGCGAGGACTTTGACGCCTATGTCGCGGCTCTGCACAATTATGTAACGGACATCAAAAACATGCAGATCCGCACGGGACTTCATATCCTCGGGCAAGTTCCAGAAGCTGAAAAACTCTTGGATCTCGTGCTCGCTCTCGTGCGCGTCGAGCATGGCGGCGAGCCGTCGCTCCTGCGCCTCATCGCCAAGGAAGAGGGCTACGATTACGAAGAGCTTTTGGAGCACAGCGAACGCATGACGGAGGACGGCATGACGTACGGCAAAAAAAGCTCGACGCGGTGGAAGACGTCATGCGTCTGCTTCTCGTGCGTCTCGCCGCGCGCGCCTACATGCCGCAGGCGGCGAGAGAAGCATTGGCTTTGGAACCGTTCGCCTCGTACAGTGCGGCGGGCAGGGAAGGACTTCTGGCGGCGCTCGGCGAAGTTACGGAGAAGATCGTGCCGCGCCTCCTGCGCACGGAGGAGGAGCTGACGGGCACGCTCCGCGCCCTTTCGGGCGGCTACATCGAGCCGGGACCGGCGGGAGCGCCGACGACGAACGGCGCAGACGTCCTGCCGACGGGACGCAACTTCTACGGACTCGATCCGCGCTGTCTGCCGACGCCCGCGGCATGGGAGTACGGCAAGGAACTGGGCGATGCGCTTGTCGAGCAGTACATCAGCGAGGAAGGACGCTACCCGGAGGCGGTCGGCATCGTCTTCTGGGCAGGTTCGAATATGCGCAGTCATGGACAGTGCATCGCCGAGCTGTTCTACCTCATGGGCGTGCGCCCCGTCTGGCAGAGACCGTCGCAGCGCGTCGTCGGGCTTGAGGTCATCCCTCTCGCCAAGCTCAAGCGGCCGCGCATCGACGTGACGGCGCGCATCAGCGGTCTCTTCCGCGATGCCGTGCCGAACGCCATCCGCTGGGTCGACGAAGCTGTGAAGCTTGCAGCAGCGCAGGATGAGAGCGCAGATGAAAATTTCGTGCGCAAGCACATCCTCGCGGACACGGCATGGCTCGAAGAGCAGGGCGAAGAGCATGCTCTCGCTTGGGAACGCGCCTCGTGCCGTATCTTCGGCGACCCGCCGGGCGCTTACGGCGCGGGCGTCGGCGACCTTTTGGAGTCGAAGGCATGGCAGACGCTCGATGATCTTGCGGCTGTCTACACGCGCTTTTCGGGCACGGCTTACGGTGCGGACGGCATGGCGCGCGGCTACGATCCCGAGCTTTTCCAGCGGCGCATGAAGGAGCTTGATGTCACGGTCAAGAACGAGGACACGCGCGAGACGCACATGTTCAGCTCGGACGATTACAACGCCTACCACGGCGGCATGATCGCCACCGTGCGTGCGCTCACGGGCAAGGCGCCGCGTTCCTACAGCGGCGATACAAGCGACCGTCAGCGCATCGTCGTGCGCACCGTCGCCGCAGAAGCCGAGCGGCTGTTCCGCGGCGAGGCGATGAATCCGAAATTCATCGAGGGCATGAAAGAGCATGGCTACAAGGGAGCGTCCGACCTTGCGAATTATCTCGCGCACAGCTATCAATGGGATGCGACGAGCGCCGTCATGGAGGATTGGATGTACGAAGGATATGCGCGCAAGTATGTGCTCGATGCGTCGATGCAGGAGTGGCTGCAGGAGGTCAACCCCTGGGCGCTGCACCGCATGGCGGAAACGCTCTTAGAAGCAGAGCAGCGCGGCTTGTGGAAAGCGCGTGAGGAGACGAAAGAGGAATTGCGCGAGCTGTTCCTCTCCATCGAGGGTGATTTGGAAGAAAGGGCGGAACAAATTGTATAAGGCAAAGAAGTATCCGCGATTTGCCGCAGTCGTCACATGCGCTGTGCTTCTTTTTGCGCTCTTTCTGACGGGCTGCATGGGCGAAAAGAGGAGGCGCCGAGCGCGTACCGTGTGACCGATGCGGAGGGAACTGTCGTCGAGATTCCGCATAAGCCCCGGCGCATCTTGACGATCAGCGCGGGCACGGACGAAATGATGCTCGGGCTTGTCGAGCCGGAGCGCATGGCGGCGGTCAACGATTCGCTCGCAGACGAAAAGCATACGAATGTGCCGTGGGTGCGCGAGAAAATTCCTACGGTCATCACGCGCAGTCCATCTGTCGAGCAGGTCGCCGCGCTTTCGCCCGACCTCATCATCGTCACGCCGTGGCTCTCGCGCGAAAACGCCGATGCCATGCGCGAGCTTGGCGTGCCTGTCGTCGTCTGCCGTGCAGCGGCGACGATGGAGGACATCCATGCCAACATCCGCCTCTTTGCAGCAGCCGTCGATGAGAAGGAGCGCGGTGAACGACTGATCGCGAAGATGGAGGAAAAACTCGCGGAGATCGAAGAGAAGATGAAGGATGTTCCCGAGGAAAAAGAAGCACAAGAGCATCGCGCTTATCTCCATCATGCCCAACTACGGCGGCGCCGGCTGTACCTTCGACGAGCTTTTGCAGCCATACGGCGTCGATCAACGCAAAGGCTGCCGCAGGCAACCGCATGGGGCAGGAGATGACGAAGGAGCAGCTCGTCGCGGCGAATCCCGACTACATCTTCCTTCCGAGTTACGAAGACGCAGAAACGCGTGAAGAGAATTACGGCAGGCAGTACATGGAAGATCCGTCTCTTCAGCAGATGACAGCCGTGCGGGAAAAGCAGATTGGCCATCCGTGGGCGCGTTACGTCTACAATCTTTCACAGAACATCGTCTTCGGCGTGCAGGAAACGGCATGGATTCTTTACGGTGACGCTTTTCGCCAATCGCGGCAGGAATTTCTCTCGGCGGTGGAGTAAAGATGTAAAGAAAGAGGGCTGCAAGCTTGAAGAAGATTGCGTTTTACGGCAAGGGCGGCATCGGCAAATCGACGACTGCCGCCAACGTATCGGCGGCGTTTTCGCGCGGGGGAAAGAAGGTCTGTCAGATCGGCTGCGACCCGAAGAACGATTCGACGCGGCTTCTCCTGGGGCGCATCGCGCCGCTCACTGTGCTCGATGCAGAGCGCAGCAAGAAGGGCGCGGCACTCTCTCTTGCAGAAATCGCGCATGAGGGATACGGCGGTGTGCGCTGCATTGAGGCGGGCTACCCGAACCGGGCGTCGGCTGTGCGGGGGCGCGGCATCATCGTGGCGCTCGAAAGGCTCAAGGCGCTCCATGCGTTTGATGATGTCGACGTCGCCATCTACGATGTGCTCGGCGACGTCGTCTGCGGTGGTTTCGCCGTGCCGATACGAGAGGGCTATGCCGAGGAAATCTACATCGTTTCCTCGGGGGAGCTCATGTCGCTCTACGCGGCGAACAACATCGCCAAGGGCGTGCGCCGCTTCGCTGCGCGAGGCGTCGTGAAGCTCGGCGGCATCATCGGCAACGGGCGTGATGTCGCACGCGAGAAGGAGCTTTTGGAAGCCTTTGCCGCACGCCTCGGCACAAAAGCTCATCGCCTACATCCCGCGCTCTGCCGCCGTACACGAGGCGGAGATCCATCGGCAGACGCTCATCGCCTATGCGCCGGAATCGGCGCAGGCGAAGGTTTACGAAGAACTTGCGGCGGCGATTGAGGGAAATAAAAACCTAGTCATCCCCAAGCCGATGGCATTTGAAGAGTTGGAAGATCTGGTGGAAAGCTATGGGAACTGAAGCGAAACGTGTGGTGATGCGCCGCACGAATTGCAGCTGCAGCATGCCGGGCGTCTGGCGTGCGCTTTCCTTCGTGCGCGGCGCTCTCGTCATCTTCCACAGCCCGCGTCCGTGCGCTCACATCGCCCACGGCATGGACGTGGGAAGTTTCCATCGCCTTCGTGCGGCGGGAACGAAGGTGCGCCTCTCGCCTGTGCCGCTTCTGACAAGTTCGTTGTCGGACGCAGAGGCGATTTTTGGCGGCGAGGGTCGTCTGCGCGAGTGCATACGCTTCGCCGCAGAAAAATATCAGCCGCAAGCGATATTTATCGCCAATTCCTGTGTGAGCGGCGTCATCGGCGACGATACGTGCGCCGTGGCTGAGGAGATGGAGCAAGAGCTTGGCCTGCCCGTCAGCGCCGTCTCGGCGCACGGCTTTCTTGACGGCGAGTATTATGCAGGTTACCTTGACGCTGCACGCGTGCTCGTCGATCGCTTCATGAAGCCGGCAGAGCGCCGTGCGGGAAGCGTCGTGCTGCTCGGCGACTGCGGCGGCATCCACGGCGAGTACGTGAAGGAATTGTGCCGCTTGCTCGGGTTTCTTTCCCTGCGCGTCGAGGGGCAGTTTCCGTCGTATCTCGCCCTGTCTGAGATGGATGTCGTGCCGGCAGCGGAGCTTCTCATCGTGCTCGGGCGGCGAAGCGACGAGAAGCAGGCGCTTCTCGTCGACTTGGCGCGGCACATTCATGAGCGTTTCGGCACGCCGTACCTTGCCGATGTCTATGCGGTCGGCTCGGAGGAAACGAAGGAGTGGCTGCGTGCAGTCGGCAGGCTTTGCGGCAGGGAAAGGGGAAGCGGAAGAAGCGATTTGCGCGGAAGAAGCGGCGTTTCAACGCGCCGTGGACGAGGTGCGTCCAACGCTCGCAGAAAGGCGCGTGACATTCGCCATCGGGCGCGACCTCGACTGGTTTCAGCCAAAGATTGTCATGCGCCTTCTGAAGAAGACGGACATCGAACTGGCGGGCGTCGTCCTCCTTGATTCGTTCCTGCCCGGGCGGCGCGAGGTCATGGAAGAAGAGGTCGCGCGTCTGACGGATGCGCCGATCGCCCATGAGGGGAAGCCGCGAGGCGGAGGCGCTTTTCAAAGCGGCGGATTTCGTCCTGACGACGCACGAGCTTACCGACGCAAGGCTGCGGCAGATCTTCCTCGCGCTCATGCCATCCGTCGGCTGGTCGATGGAAAAGAAGCTCCTGCGCGATATGGTTCATATCGTCTGTCGTCACGAAAGCCGGGGAGGTCTGATCTATGGCTGAGCAGGAAAGGCGTTTCGATGACGTCTGTGCTTGGACGGACAGCTGTGCGCTCGCGGGCGCGATGGCATTTTTGCCGCATGGCAAGACGCGGCCGTCATCGTCAACGACCCATGTGGTGCCATTACTTCGCGCTGCGTCACGTCGAGCATGGTGTAAGCGATGCCGTACGGCGCACAGGCTGCACGCAGCTTGACAACGACGCCATCGTCTTCGGCGCGGAGGATTATCTGCTGGAAGCCCTGCAGCCCTATATCGCTGAGCCGCCGCGCCTTTTGGCCATCGTCAGCAGCTGCGCCGCAGGACTGATCGGCGACGATGTAGCCGCCATCGCGCGGTCGGCGGGCATTGCAGCGCCCGTCGTCGCCGTCGACAGCAGCGGCCTTGCGGGCAGCTTCGCCGCAGGCTGGAGCAAGGCTGCATGTGCGGCAATCGAGGCGCTTCTGCCCGAGAAGAAGGCGGAGAAGCCGCATGGCGTGAACCTTCTCGGCATGACGGCGAGCTACTGCAACGGGGCGAACGACACGCGAGAACTCGTGCGCCTTTTGCATCTGGCGGGCTATGAGGTGAACGCCGTCCTCGGCTGCGGCGAGACGGCGGAGGAGCTGCAGCATCTGCCTGCCGCCGCGCTCAACATCGTCGTGCACAGGGAGCTGGGACTCGCTCTGGCAGAGATGCTCTCGGAGCGCAGCGGCACGCCGTTTGTCGCACCGCTGCCGCCTTACGGCAGGGCGGGCACGCGGCATTGGCTCGAAGAGATCGCTGGCGCTTTGCCCGCGCCGCGCGAAAAGGATGTGCAGGAGGAACTTTCGCGTGTGGAAAAGGAAGATTTCCTGCGCCTGAACGAAATAAAGAGCATGTGGGGCGAGCTTTGGTTCGACGAGGCGCTCGTGCGTGCGCCATCCTCCATGGCCTGGGGGTTGGCAAGAGCCTTGCGCACGGAGTGGGCGGATGTGCGCCGCCTCGCTGTGGCGGCGGAGGCAGAGGAAGCGGCAGATGCCACCGGGATCGCCGACGAGGTTTTTTCTGAGACGCATACGGCGGAGCTGGCGCAGTTCCTCACCTCCATGAAGAACGGGCTGCTGCTCGCGAGCAGCAACGAAGCGGCGCAGGTCGCGCCGCAGCACGCGCAGTTCCTGCCCGTCGCCAGTCCTGTGCTCGACCGCATTCATCTGACGGATGCGCCGTTCATGGGACTGCGCGGTTCGCGCTTCATCGAGGAACAGCTTTGGAACGGTCACATTCTGCGACGACAATGGATGTTATAGATGTTATAAAGGAAGCACGGATAAATAAAACCGTCCGAATGTGTGAAGACGGGACGGGCAACTGGATTTATCCGTGCTTTCCGAGCAAGGGAGCGGTGGATTTGCAGGAAATGATACGGGTCGCAGGACTCTATGCGGGTTATGAGCGGCAGGTGATCTTGGAGGACGTCTCGTTCGGTATCGAAGCAGGCGAGATGGTCGGGCTCATCGCACCGAACGGTGCGGGAAAGAGCACGCTCCTCAAGACGATGCGCGGCATCCTGCCGGCGCTTGCGGGCGAGGTCGCCCTCATGGGGCGCAAGATCGGCGATTTGCCGGTGAAGGAGTTTGCGAGGAACGCTGCCTATCTGCAGCAGCATTTGGAACTGACCTTCGACTATTCAGCGCGCGAGGTCGTGCTCTCGGGACGGTATCCATACCTTTCGTGGTGGAGTCAGGAGAAGGCGCATGATATCGCGATCGCCGAAGCGTGCATGGCATATACGGGCGTCACGGAGCTGGCGGAAAAGTCGCTCGGAGCCATGTCGGGCGGACAGCGCCAGCGCGTGCTGCTCGCCAAGGTGCTCGCGCAGCAGACGCCTGTGCTGTTCCTCGATGAGCCGGCGACAGGATTGGACATCATCTATCAGGAAGAAATCTTCCGCTTCTGCCGCGAGCTTTTGTGCGGCGGGCAAGACGGTCGTGCTCGTCGCGCACGAGCTGTCTCTTGCCGCACGCTTCTGCTCCCGGCTCTTGCTCATCGGGCGCGGCGCTCTTCTCGCCGACGGCCAGCCGCGTGAGGTGCTGACGGCGGAGCTTCTGACACGCGCTTACGGTGCGCCCATCAAGGTCGTGGAGAATCCCTGACGAAACATGCAGAAGTATTCACGGAAGCGGAGCGGGAGGTGGGCAGGAAATCGCATCTTTACAGGTCATCTTGGGAGAAGAGGAGGCGGCATCGTGAAAGATTACAAAAAGAGAAAAACGTTTCTTCTGTCTGTTCCTGCCGTGTCTCGTCCTCTTCGCCATCGTTCTCTCGATGAGTTCCGGGCAGTACGACATCTCGATGGAGTGCGTACTGGCGGCTTTTTCCCCATGCGTTGGGTCTGCCGTTTTTTTCTGATGTCGTCGTCACGCCTGAGCAGGAGGCGGTGCTCTGGCACATCCGTCTGCCGCGCACGCTCGTGGGGCTCATGGTGGGGGCGGGGCTGGGCATATCGGGAGCGGTGCTGCAGGGCATCTTCAGCAATCCGCTGGCTGACCCCCAGCATCATCGGCGTATCGAGCGGTGCTTCCGTCGGCGCCGTGCTGGCCATCGCTCTCGGCGTCTCTGCAGTCAGTGTCGTTTCTCTGCCGGCCTTCGCCTTTGGCGGCGCCATGCTTGCCGTGGGGCTTACGGTGTTTTCTTTCCATGCGCCGCGGGCGCATACCCGTCATGACGCTCTTGCTTTCGGGCGTCGTCGTCGGCATGTTCCTCGGTGCGTGCACGGCGGCGATCCTCACGCTCATGAACGAGCAGAAGATGCAGCAGTACCTTTTCTGGACGATCGGCGGTCTCGACTACCGTCGTTGGGATCACGTCCTTTTGGGCGCTGCGCCCATCGCTGGTGGTGCGTCCTTCATGCTGCTTCTCTCGCGTCACCTGAACCTCCTCGCGTTCGGCGAGGTCGAGGCGCGTGCCGCAGGAATGCCCGTGACGTTCTTTCGCCTGTTCTTTCTGGCGCTCGCTTCCCTGACGACGGCGGCGGGCGTCTGCATCAGCGGCAACATCGGCTTCGTGGGACTCGTCGTGCCGCATATGATGCGCCTTTTGATCGGCCCCGATCATCGCTGGCTGCTGCCCGCAAGTCTCCTGGCTGGCAGCATCTTTCTCGTCGTCTGCGACTCCCTGGGGCGCATACTGTTCACAGGGATGGAGATCCGCGTCGGCATCATGACGGCATTCATCGGCACGCCGTACTTCCTCTATCTCTTGCGCCGCCATATGAAGCTGACATCTTGAGTCGGCGGTGCGCGCCTTCGTCTTTGCACGAGCTTTCTAAAAGAGTTGAATTTTTCGAAAAAATACCGTATAATATAAAAAGCGACAGTGAGACGTGAATATTGATCGGAGGGAAATGTCATGATCCGCAGCATACCTTTCAATTTCCGAAACAATGCAGAGAAGACGCGCGACACGGTGGAGCGCGTGGTGGATTTCATCATGGAGCAGCCACTGAACCCCATCGGCAAGGTGACGGGGGCGCTCGCTTCTTTCCGTTGCGACATTCTTGACGTGGAGAGCTGCTATGAGATCGAAGCGGAGCTGCCGGGCGTTTCCAAGGAAGACATCTCCCTGACTTACGAGGATGACAAATATCTGACGATCGCTGTGGAGGTTCCCGAGCGCGAGAACAATTTGCGGTATCTTTTGCGCGAACGGCGCACGGGACGTTTCGAGCGCTCTTTCGCTGTCGACGGCATCCGGTGGGAGGAGTGCGTGGCTTCGATGGATAACGGCATCCTCAAGGTCGTTCTGCCGAAGCTTGGTGCAGAGGACGTTAAGAAGAACAGCATAGAGATTAAGTAGGCTTAAGTTTTTCGTGGGCTGCTGCCAGTGCGGCAGCTCGTTTTTTTCCAGAAAAACAGGATTATCCTTACCTGGTGTAGAAGTATAATGACGGAGTATGCTGTCTTGTCGTGAAGAGGCGGGGCAGGGCTTTTCTGTGGGCGGAACAAAAGGTGGGCGATGCATATGACACTCGCCGCGGGCAGGAGGTAAAACACATATGTTGGACGAACAGGATTGGGGAGCATTCAAGCGACAGCTCAAAGCAAAGACGGAAATCGACCTCGATCTCTACAAGGAGCCGCAGATGAAGCGGCGCATCGGCAGTCTTGTGACGCGCAAGGGCTATGACTCGTATACGAAGTATTTCGATATGGCGACGCAGGACAAGAAGGAGTTCGATGCCTTCATTGAATACCTGACGATCAACGTCTCGGAGTTCTTTCGCACGCCGGAAAAGTTCTCGAAGCTTGAGACGGACGTCATACCCGATTTGTTGACGCGCTCACCCAAGCTCAATATCTGGAGTGCGGGTTGCTCCATCGGCGCAGAGCCGTACTCTTTGGCGATGATCCTGAAAGAGATGACTCCGGGAAAGCAGCACCGCATACTGGCGACGGATCTCGACATCGAGATCATCGCCAAGGCAAAAGCGGGGAATCTACACGGACAATGAGCTTAAATGCGTCGAGGCTCCGCGCCTCAATAAGTACTTTTACGAAGGGAAGCGACGGCACGTTCGCTGTGCATGAGGATATCAAGAAGCTCATCGAGTTCAAGCGTCACAATCTCTTGAAGGATCCCTTCGAGACGGGATTCGACTTGATCCTCTGCCGCAACGTCGTCATCTATTTTACGGAGGAAGCGAAATTCGATCTCTATACGAATTTCTTCCACGCACTGAAGCCTGGCGGTATTCTTTTCGTTGGAGCGACGGAAGCGATCTTGAATTTCCGTAAGATCGGCTATACGAGCTTCCAGCCGTTCTTCTATCAGAAACCTCTGGCTTGAAGGGGGAAGAGTCCTTGAGGAAAGGGGGCGGGGCGGATGTTTGCAAATGAGAAGATCGAATGCATGAGTTGCGATGATTTGCGAGGCTTACAGCTCACGCGGCTGAAAAAGGCGGTCGCTTGGGCGAGCGAGAAGAGTGCGTTCTATCGAGAGAAGTTTGCGAATGTCTGCACTCCGCAGATCGAGAGCCTGGAAGACATAGAGAGGTTGCCGTTTACATCCTTGCCCGAAATCTTGGGCACATCGCCGTTCGACTTCCTCTCCCTGCCTTTGAGCGGCGTCTTGCGCATCAGTTGCCGCAGCCATACGGGCACTGTCGTCAAGATGTATACGAACGGCGATATCGCGCACAACGTCGACATGCTGACTCGCGCTTTCGCAGCGATGGGCATCCATCGCGCTTCCGTCGTCGGCATTCTCGGAGACATGTCGGACGGCTGTCTGCTCGATTTGCAGATGGCGGCGGAGGTGATCGGCGCGACGACTGTGCTGCTCGGTGAAGATATGCAGTCGGCGGTCGAGCTTGTGCGCCTGACGGGCATGGATACGCTCCTCGCAAGTCAGCCGCTCGTCATGCAGCTCATCGTGCACGCACAGATGAAGGACATCGAGCCGTCGACCTTGCCGTTGAAGACGGTTGTTTGTCTGAATGAAGCGGTCTCGAATCCAATGAAACGTCATATTTGCGATCGTCTGCAGACGGAGGTGCATGACCTCTACGCCTCAGCTGAAATCGGCACGGCGGGGATTTTCTTTCCGTGCGGCAAGGGGCAGGGGCATCATGTGCAGGAGGACTACTGCTATGTGGAGCTCATCGAGTTCAGCGGCGCGAAGGTGATCCGCGAGGCAGGACGCATGGGCGAGCTCGTCGTCACGATGCTCGCGGCAGAAGCGATGCCGCTTATACGCTACCGCACGGGACAAGCGGTCATGCGTCTCGATGAGCCATGCGAGTGCGGCCGCACGCTCGTGAGACTTGCGACGCCGTTCGGCTTGACACGTTGAGCCAGTCTGCAGGAAAAGAACAATGCCGCGGGCATCGTCGGGAGACATGCTGCGCGGCATTTTTGTTGGAACGCAGCATGGGAAAAGTGAGGGAGAGAAGGGTATGATCGAGTTTATTCTAGGGGCGGGCAGGCACAGGCAAGACGGATACCTGTCTTTCTGCCATGGCGGCGCACATGAAGAAGGAGCCTATGGGAAGCGCACTCGTGCTGCTCCTGCCCGAACATGCGACGTATCGTGCGGAGCGTCGCCTCGCCGCCATGATGGCTGGCGAGGGCGAGGGATTCGTGCGCAGCATAGTATTCGGCTTCAAGCGCTTTGCCCGGCATGTGCTGCAGGAGACAGGAGGCGCGGCGGCCAAGCGCATCACGAAGGTGGGGCGACGCCTTCTCCTGAAGCGCATCCTTGCCGAAGAGGCAGAGCATATGCAGGCGTTCGCGCGTGCGGCAAAGCAGCGCGGTTTTACGGAAACGCTGGAAGACGCCATGGAAGAGATGCGCAGCTACGGCATCGACCAGGATGCCTTGCTGAAGGCGAAGTCCGCACTCGGAGACGAATACTTGTGCCAGAAGCTCGACGATCTCGCTCTCATCTACAGCCGCTATCGTGACAAGATGGCGGGGCGCTACAACGATACGGGCGACATGCTCGATGCGCTCGCCGAGAAGATTCCCGGCGCACGTCTTCTAGAGGGTGCAGAGGTTTGGATTGATGGGTTTTCCTTTTTTAACCCGCAGGAAAGGAAGATCCTCAAGGCACTCTTCCAGAAAGTTGAAGTTGTGCATATCACGCTGGCTTTCGATCTGGAAAACGGAGCGAGGAACCAGAACGAGGGAAGTCTCTTTTACCGACAGGCACAGACCTTGCAGCAGCTGAAGCTCATGGCACAGGAACTGCAGATTCCTGTGCGCGTGCATGAGTTGAAGGAGAATCAACGCTTTCGCAGCAAAGGGCTGGCAGCAATCGAGCAGGGTGCATTTTCTTTCCCGCTCATGGTACAGCAGGAAGCGGCAGGCATCGCGCTCGTCGAGGCGGCTACGCGGCGCCTTGAGATGGAGGCGGCAGCCGCCGACATCGTGCGTCTGTGTCGTGAGAAGGGTCTGCGCTGGCGCGATATCGCCGTCTTGACGCGCGATGAGGCTGTTTATGGCGACATGCTCGCCTTGACGCTTGAGGACTGCGGTATCCCGTATTTTCGTGACAACAAGCGCGCAGGCGTTCATCATCCGTTGGCCGAGCTTCTCCGCTCCGCCTTCGAGGTGTTGCGCGGCTGGCGCTACGATGCCGTGTTTCGCGCATTGAAGACGGGGTTTTTCCCGCAGACGCGCGGCGAGACCGACCTTCTTGAAAACTATGTGCTGGAATTCGGGATTCGTGGTTCGCACTGGACGATGGACGAGGCTTGGCACTGGCAGCGCCGCCGCAGCTTGGAGGAAGAAGAGGAGGCTACGGAGAAAGGAAAGGCGCTTCTCGACAAGGTCGACCATTATCGCCGTGCTGCAGCAGAGCCGCTGCAGGGGTTCGCGCTGGCGGTGAAGGCGGCGGCGACGGTGCGCGGCTATGCCGAGGCTGCCTATCAGCTGCTTCTCGAACTCCAAGTGCCGCAGACGTTGGAACGATGGGCGGATGAGGCCGAGCGCGCGGGACGCCTCGCTGAAGCGCGTGAGCATCGGCAGATTTGGGACGATGTCATATCCCTCCTGGAGCAGATGGTGGAAACGAGCGGCGATGAGAAGATCAAGGTGCGCGAATTCGAAGATATCTTGGGCGATGGACTTGATGCCTTGCAGATTTCTTTGATTCCGCCGGGGCTGGACTATGTGACTGTTGCCGACTTCGAGCAGAACAGCATCGGAAACGCGCGCGCTGTCTACATCCTGGGCGCGAATGAGGGAATCATGCCGCGCCGCAGCCATGAGAAAGGGCTGCTTTCCGATGCTGACCGACTGCATCTGAAGGAGGCGGGGCTTGAGCTTCCGCAAGGCTCTGTCGAAGGCAGCTTCAACGAACGGTTTCTGCTCTACAAAGGCTTCACCGAAGCGCGTGACTACTCTGGATTTCCTATGCGCTTGCCGATACGGAAGGAAATGCTCTCTTGCCGTCTTCGGTGATCGGTCAGATCCGCGCCGTCCTGCCCGCCGTTTGCCTGCAAACCATCCCCTTGGAAAGTGCGCAGAGCCGCCTCTTTGCCGGCGGTCGTCAAGCAGTGACGGGGCTGGCAGCGGCGTTTCGCGTCTATCGTGAGAAAAAGACGATCGAGCCTTTCTGGCGCGACGTATACAACTGGGCGCTCGGAGATGAGAAGATGCGAGCTGTCTTGCAGAAAGTGAGGCAGGGTCTCTTTTCTCATGCTTCGGAAGACCTCTTGCCCAAAGAGGTGGCCATGGCGCTCTATGCAAAAAAGCGCCGTCTGCGCGGCAGCGTCACGCGCTTTGAGGCCTTCCGCGCCTGCCCCTTCCAGCATTTTGCGCATTATGGCCTGCGTTTGGCGGAGAGATCCGAACGCAGCTTCCGTATGCCCGATCTCGGCATCCTGCTGCATGCGGTCTTGCGCGAGTTTGGCGAGCGTTTGAAAAGCGAGGGCAAACGTTGGCGCGATGTGGACGAGGCGGAATGCAGCGAGATCTTGCGCGAAATCCTCGAAATGCTCGCTCCCCGACTGCAGAATGAAATACTCTTGAGCACGAAGCAATATCGAAATCTCCTTTCGCGCATCGAGGAGACGGCGAAAAAGACGCTCGTGCGTCTCATCGAACTTGATCGGGCGAGCGAATTCCGTCCGGTCGCCTTCGAGCGATCCTTCGGCGCCGGTGCAGGCAGCCTGCCACCCCTGACGTATGCCCTCGATGACGGCTGCCTGCTCGAGATCACGGGGCAGATCGACCGCATCGACATGGACGAGACAGGGTGCTACTTCCTCGTCATGGACTACAAGACGGGCACGGCGTACATCAATCTCATCGAGGTGTACTATGGGCTGCGGCTGCAGCTTCTGACCTACTTGCTCGTTGCCAAGAATCTTCTCGCGCACACGCAGGAAGAAGAGCTTCTGCCTGCGGCGATGCTCTATTGCTTCCTGAAAGATCCGCTCGTCACGACGCAGCACCGCATCGACGAGGCAGAAGCGAAGAAGCTTTGGCAGGGGAAGCTCAAGATGCCTGGCTGGGTGCTTGCGGATGCCGATGTCATACGTGCGCTTGACAGCACGTTCAGCTTCACGAAGGTCGCCTTGACGAAAGCGGGAGAAATCGACAAAAGACGGCTTGAATACGTCAAGTCAGAAAAGGAATTCGCCATTTTGCTTGACTACATCGCCTATATCCCGGCGGATACGGGGAAGCAGATCCTTTCGGGTGAGGTGCGTGCGCAGCCGTACCAGCTGAAGGGCAAGACGGCATGCAGCTATTGCCCGTACATCGCCGTCTGCGGCTTCGATCCGCTCGTGGAGGGGTTTTTCCTATCGGCGGCTGGAAGACCATGAGGAGGCGGAATTGATGGACAGCATGGAACTGAAAGGTAAGGAGGAGGTCGGATGAGTGCCGCACGCAAATGGTCCTCGGCACAGCTAAGGGCGATCGAGGAAAGGGGAAAGAATCTGCTCGTCGCGGCAGCTGCCGGATCGGGCAAGACATCGGTGCTCGTTGAGCGCATCATTCGCCGCATCCTGCAAGGGGAGACGGATGTCGACCGACTTCTCGTCGTCACCTTCACGAAAGCCGCTGCCGCCGAAATGCGCGAGCGCATCGAAGCGGCTCTCGCGCAGGAGATCGACAAGGGAGCGGCATCGCCGAGGCTTGAACGTCAGATGGCGCTCCTGTCCAATGCTTCGATCTCGACGCTCCATGCCTTCTGCCAGGAAGTCATCCGGCGCAACTTCGCCGCCATCGACCTAGATCCGAAGTTCCGTCTCGTAAACGATCAGGAAAAAATTCTTCTGCAGCAGGAAGTGCTCGAAGAAGTTTTCGAAAAAAAGTACGAAGAAGCGCAGGACGGCTTCCTTTCCTTTGTTGCCGACTACGGCACGGAGCGCGGCGACGAAGCTCTCTACGCCATGGTGCTGCGACTCTATGCTTTTTCCTGCAGTCAGCCGTTCCCCCTGCTCTGGCTTGACTCTCTCGCGGAACGCTTCGAGCTTTCCGACGACCGGCAGCTCCTGAAAACGTCATGGGCGAAGCCTGTGCTTGCAAAGGTTTCCTTCGTCTTGGAGGGAAGTCTGGCCACCCTCGAGCGTCTCATCGAAAAGTCGGCCTCGCTTGGCTATGAAACGTGCCACGCCGCTCTGGAAGCGGACGAGCAGATTCTGAAGGACTTGCTTGCAGCCTTGGCGGAAGGCGATTGGGAGAAACTGCGTCAGGCGTTTTCCTCCTATAGTCATGCACGAATGAGTTTTCCCAGGGGCATGGACGAAGACGAGAAGGAGGCGGCGAAGCGCCTCTTCACGCTGCCGCGCGACCGCCTGAAGCAGGATCTCAAGCGTCTCAAGGAAAAGTATTTTCATTCGACGGAAGCAGAGATCCTTGACGATCTGCGCGCTCTTTCGAGCGTGGCGCATGTCATCGTCGATCTCGTCAAGACTTTCGCTGCAGCCTTCCAAGCAGCGAAGAGGGAACGCGGCATCGTGGATTTCAACGACTTGGAGCATTTCGCGCTCGCTGTGCTGCGCGATGATGCTGCACCAGCAGGGGAGCTTCGCCCCTCGACACAGGCTCTCGCCCTGCGCGAAAAGTACGAGGAAGTCATGGTCGATGAGTATCAGGATACGAACGGCGTGCAGGAGGCGATCCTCTCGCTCATCGTGCGCGAGGACAATCTCTTCACGGTCGGCGATGTCAAGCAGAGCATCTATCGCTTCCGTCTTGCCGATCCGCAGCTCTTCCTCAAGAAGCATCGGGAGTATCCGACCTTGGGCAAAATGTACGCACGCATCGACCTATCGGAGAACTATCGCAGCCGCGCTGGCGTGCTTGCGGCGGTGAACTGGCTTTTCTCGCAGGTCGTGACGCCGGAGGCGATGGAGCTTCTATACGATGATGATGCAGCCCTGCACTTTGCGGCGCTTTATCCCGCAGATGTAGAGAATTGTCTTGCGGGGGCGACGGAACTCCACATCATCGACAGCGATGCGGCGCCGCCCGAGGAAGCGGAGACAATAGCCGCGCAGATTCCTGCAGCGACGGATGGAGATGCGGAGACATCGGAGGTCGGCGAGGAAGAAGAAGAACTCAAGGGCTTCGCTCTGGAGGCAGCGTTCATCGCGCAGCGCGTGCGCGCGCTGATGGAGAGCGGTGCGCTCGTTGCGGAGAAAGACGGCTATCGTCCGCTGCACTGGCGCGACATCGTGATTCTCTTGCGCGCGGCGCGCGGCAAGGCAGACATCCTCTTGGAGACGTTGCGAGATGCCGACATCCCCTCGTATGCGGAGCTGGATGCAGGCTATTTCCAAGCGACGGAGGTGCGCGTGCTCCTCCGTGCTCGCTGTCATCGACAACGCGCGGCAAGATGTGCCGCTTGCGGCAGTGCTTTGCTCGCCGATCGTCGGCATGACCGTCCGTGAGCTGGCCGAGCTTCGCCTTGCTGCCCTAGAAGACGATTTATTCGCTGCGCTCCTCGCCGTGAACGATCCTGTTGCAAAGTTTTCCGCTTCCTTGCGCGAGAAGGCCGATGCCTTTCTACGTCAGCTGGAAGATTGGCGCGACCTCGTGCGGCGCGTCAGCGTGCCCGAGCTCATCTGGCAGATTTATCGCGATACCGGCTACTACGATTATGTCGGCGCGATGAGGGGAGGACTTCTGCGGCAGGCGAATCTGCGCATGCTCGCCGACCGCGCGCGTGATTACGAGGAGACAAATTTCCGCGGACTCTTCCGCTTCCTGCGCTTTTTGGAGAAGATGCAGCAGATGGAAACAGACTTGTCCGCCGCGCGCACCCTCGGCGAAGGCGAGGATGTCGTGCGCATCATGACGGTTCACAAGAGCAAGGGGCTGGAATTTCCCGTCGTCATCGTCGCGGGGCTTGGTTCGAAATTCAACATGCGCGATGCGACGAAAGACCTTATCATGCACAGAGAGCTGGGGCTCGGCCTCTATCGCACGGAGCGCAAGAAGTCACTGCGCTATTCGACCTTTGCACGGGAGGCGGTCGCCGAGCGCATTTCTCAGGAGAGCAAGGCGGAGGAACTGCGCGTCCTCTATGTGGCCATGACACGTGCGAGGGAGAAGCTCATCTTGATCGGCTCAGCGAAAAAGCTCGCCGCGCGTGCAGAAGGCTGGTGCAGTTTCGTCACAGAAACGAAGCGTCAGCTGCCTGCCTATGCGGCGCTGGAGGCAGGCTCCTTCCTCGATTGGCTCGGCATGACCGTCGCGCGTCATGCCGACGGCGCCCCCCTTCGGCGGAAGGCGTCGCTTCCGGAAGAGTGCGTTGCGCCCGAAGGGATGGACGATTCGCACTGGCAGGTGGAAATCGTGCCGGCTTCTGCCGTCATGGGCGGCAAGAGCGCGATTCCCGAAGACGATGCGATGATCGAGAAGCTGCGCAAAGGCGAACTGCTGGAGGAAAGTGCGGAAAAAGGAGGCTGTGGTGAAAAGGCTCGCATGGCAGTATGCGTCATATGGCGTAGACGATGTGCCAGCGAAGCTCTCTGTCACGGAACTCAAGCGCCGCTTTTTCGTCGAGGATGCGGTCGATGCGAGTTCCTATCGATCATTTTCGGAGAAGCGAAACGGTTCAGCCCGTGTCATCTTCAAGCGCCCCAACTTCATGCAGGAGGAGGCGGGAGTGTCGGCGGCGGAGTACGGTACGATCATGCACGCAGTGCTGCAGCACATCGACCTTGCAGGCGACGTCAGCCGCCGAGGCGTAAAAGCGCAGCTTGCCGCGATGGTGGAAAAGGAGCTTCTGCTGCCTGAGGAGGCGAAGGAAGTGCGCCTTGACGCCATCGAATCCTTCTTGCACGCACCGCTTGCTGAAAGGATGAAGAAGTCGCGCAGACTCTGGCGCGAGCTGCCCTTCAGCCGCAGGATCGAGGCGCGCCGTTTCTATCCGGAAGCCGAAGCGGATGCACGCATCTTCGTCCAAGGGATCATTGACGTGCTCTTTGAAGATGAGAACGGCGCTCTCGTGCTTTTGGACTACAAGACAGACGAGAACACGCGCCCTGCGGTCGTGCGCAGCAAGTATCGCTTGCAGATCGAACTCTATACGGAAGCCATAGAAGCGCTTCTGAACCGCAAGGTGGATGAGCGCTGCCTCTATCTGCTGCGGGATGGCAGTGTCGTGCAGCTGTAAGGCAGAGGATGCAGCGGGAACGTGAAAGGCAGGACGCAAACAGCCCGACGAAATTTCGTTGGGCTGTTTGCGCCCTGACAGAGCGGCGGACTCTCTCCTCATGAGACGCGATGCAGCGCTCTTTTGCAGCCGAGCCACAGCAGCCCTGCCATGACGAAGAAGCTGACGCTGTAGGCGCTGTAGACGATATGCATGGAATGGATGCCGATCATATCCCAGCCCCAACACCACGCGACGCGGAAAAGGCAGTAGGAGGCGAGTGCGCTCATCATGGGATAGAAGGTGTCGCCCAAACCACGGATTGCACCGATATAGATTTGATTGATGCCGTAGAGCCAGTAGAAGGGGAATGTGTAATAGACGGCATCAAGCGCGTTTGCAGCGACGGCGGGATCATCGGTGAAAAAGCATGACGAGCGCTGAAGCAGACAGACCTGCGATGAACGCCATGCCCATTGCCCCGCCCGCCGCGAGACGAAGGCTTATGCGAAGCCCTGTACGTACACGCACGAGATCATGTGCGCCGAGGTTCTGTCCGATGAAGCTGGTGAGCGCGATGCCGAATGCAAAGAGTGGATAATAGAGGAAGCCCTCGATGCGTGCATAGATGGTCATGCCAGCCATTGCCGCATAGCCGAAGGAGTTGATGTACGTCTGGATGACGAGGGAGGAAAGGCTCATGAAGACAGCTTGGAGTCCGGCGGGAATGCTTGTGCTGAGAATGGGCAGGAGATGCCCCGAGGAGAAGAATGGGCGGCTGAGGCGCAGCTGCCATGCGCCGCGGAGATGGAAAAGTTTCCACAAGGTGAGCAGTGCTGCTGCACACTGCGCGATGACGGTCGCGGATGCTGCACCTGCAATACCGCAAGGGATGATGATGAGAAGCACGATGTCGAATGCTATGTTGAGCACGACGGCGATGGCGAGGTAGTGGAGAGCGCTCGTTGTATTGCCGAGCGCTCGCAGGATGGCGCTCGCTGTATTGTAGAGAAGTTGTGCGAGTATACCATAGAACGCAGTTCGCAGATAAAGGCTTGCTGTCGGGATGAGTTCGGCTGGCGTGGAGAGCGCCGCGAGCAGCTGTTCGGTCAGGACGATGCTCGCCGCTGTAAAAAGTGCGGCGAACAGTACGACGGTGATGAAAATGCCCCACACGAGCGCACTGAGACGAGCATAAGACTTTTCTCCGTAGAGGTGGGAGACGAGGACGCTGAGTCCGGTCGAGAAGCCGATGAAGAAATTGACGATGACGGAGAGAACGAGACTTGCCGTTCCCACGGCGGCAAGTGACTGTGCACCGAGTACCTGTCCGACGAGGGCCGTGTCCGCAATCGTGTAGAACTGCTGCAGGAGCTGCGAGAGAAGAATCGGCAGCATGAAAACGAGCAGCTGACGCGGAATCGCCCCGCGCGTAAAATCCTGCTGATCGGCGCTATGGAAGAGCAGGACGTGGAGGTGGTGCAGATTGTGATGCAGAAAGTCATACGTGAGCGGATTGTGTACGCCGTAAATCCGCTCGCGATGCCGCAAAGCACGAAATTTGCTGAGAATCTTATCCATAATGAGATGTTTTGTCCTCTGAACAGTTCCTATAAATTCAAAAAGTCGATAGAAGCTTGATCTTACAATGGTTATCGGCTTTTTGCATGGAATTGGAAAATGGAAAAATGAATTTTGACAGCTTTTTTGACAGCCTGACTCGTTTTTAGCGACCGTACTTTTCCCCGATCACGTCGATCATCTCCACAATCCCATCCTGTATCTGATCCGTGTTATGCACATATCTGTCCATCGTGAAGGAGGCGGAGGATGTCCGAGACGCACCCTGAATCTTCTTCGTACTGATTTCTTGCTCGGCGAGAAGTGTCGCGTGCGTGTGCCGGAACGAGTGAAAGCGTATATTGCGTGGAAGTTGGAGCTGTCGCTTGAGTTTGGAGAAGATATAAGTAATATTCTGTCTGCATTCCTTTGATTTTTCCAAGATGGCGTGATAGATTTCTGGGGTTACGATACCTAGAGGGGTAGGAGTGTTTTTCGGCTTGCGGATAAAGTACATCATAGGCGTAGATGAATCGCTTGACCTGCTCACCCGTGATTGGATTCTCAACGGTCACGCTTGATTGATTGCGTCCGTCTTTGCGTTTTGCTGGCATTTTATTTCACCGTCTTGTCATTCGATACAGCCCATGCATTATCCATGAACGACTGCTTGAGAGTGTGACAGGGACGCAGATAAGCGACAGGGGCGCACGGTCGCGAAAGGATGCGGACGACGACCTCGATGCGCTTAAAGAGCTGTGGGTCGGCGAAAACCTCGACCTCATCCGCTCGATTGACGATGAGACGATGCGCAGGATTCGCCAAGTCCTCGCGGCGCGAATTACGGGCAGCGTCAATCATGCGGGGCTGGCGAAAGACCTCATCGCCGAAATACAGGCGATCACGGAGAAGGGAAAGAGTCGCGCGGAGTTGATTGCCCGCGACCAGCTCGGCAAGCTGCACGGGCAAATCAATCGCAGGAAGCAGGAATCGCTCGGCATCGATGAATACGAATGGGAGACGTCGCATGATGAGCGCGTGCGTGATTCGCACAGGGCGCTGCAAGGCAAAGTGTTCTCGTGGAACAAGCCGCCGCCCGAAGGTCATCCGGGCTATCCCATTCGCTGCCGCTGCATTGCACTCCCTGTCATTGACTGGGACAGGCAGCTCGGCGAGCCGAAGAAGGGGAGCTATTTAGAGATACCGGAGAAAATAGATGGAGGTATTGGGCAATATGCCGTCAGTGGCACTACACCGGAAATGGAGGAGTTGTTTAGGCGATACCTCAATGATGAGAATGTGAAGATTGATATGGGGCGTAATAGAGTGGCTGGCTATGATTTCTTGGAGGGTAAGGTCATATTTAATCCGAAACATGAGCATATTAGGAAATACAATTTGCCAGAGCTGTTTACGCATGAACTCATGCATAAAATCGACGTGGAGGAGAGTATTGCTGTTCGTTTAGCAAAGCCTTTGGATGAGGCTATTCGAAAAGCAAGAGTCTATATTTTATCTCAAAAGGAAAAATATAATAAGATGCTGGAATCATCGCTTGGCATGGATATGAGCATCAGCGATTTGTTCGCAGCGATAACGGAAAAATGAGCTTTATGGAAGCTATTATCATTCTGATGAATATTGGCAGGGTGTCAGTACCATAGAACGCGAGGTTATTGCAAACATCATGACAATGCGATACACTAAAAATCAGAAGGGGTTGGAAATAGTCAAAAGCATCCCATCTTTAAGAGTACTTTTGAAGGAGTTGGAAGACGCATATGATATACCACATGGATGAAGAAACTCATGAGCTTATTGTAGCGGCTAAAAAGGAGTTTCCTGATGAGAGATGGGGTTTCTGTCCAGATGATTGGGAGTCCGAGGCAGTATTTCGTGCCGACTTGGAGCGCCGTTTGAATGAGCTGCGTGAGAAACAGGTTGAGAAGAACTGATTCGCATCGTATGAGTCAAAAAGCACTTTGCAAAAAATGCAAGGTGCTTTTCTTATGCCCAAAAACCATGAAAGGGGGTGATGCGATGCAGAGATTTGATACAACGACATTTCAGGCGACGAAGACCGATGAGGGATTTATCGTCGATACGCCCATCATCGGGCGGACGGGACTGCTCAGATATCAGAACGCCGATGGCTCGGAGCGGTGGGAGTACCGCCCGCCGGAGGAGGCGTTCAGCACGGCGAGCCTTGCGTCTATCCGAGGCAAGCCAATCACTGTCGGGCATAAGGCGATGGTGACGGCAGGCAATGTGCGGAGCGTGCAGCCTGTCGGCACGGTGCTCAATTCTGCAGATCAGCCATGCTCCATCGTGCTGATCGCATATTTGCTCGGCATAATGCGAATCCCTCCTGTCGTAGATGTTGTTCTACGACGGGAGGGATTTTGTTCATGGTGCATATTCTCGGGCATATTTCAAAATGGGTGTTCCTTTGCGAGCCTCTGCGTTCAGCACGAGTTTTTCCCGAGCCTCGGATGTACGGTGGGGCGCAAGCTGCGGATCCTTATGAGGCGCAGCGCTTCTTTGAAATCTACATCGTCACGCATGTCGCTTGTTTCGTAGACGCAGACAGGGTTGTTGATGCCGAGTTCGCTTGCCGGCATGTACACGTATTCGGCGTTTTCCGTGTCGCCGAAAATGATGCCGCTCTTGAGTTCGGATTCGACGAGTGATGCCATAGCCGCCTCCTTCAAAACATATTTTTGCGCCAGAGAATATACGAAGATGCTCCGGCGATGACGGCGGCAAGGACGGCGATGGAAAGGAAGGCTGTCGAATCGTCTGCCAAGGGGACAGGGACGTTCATGCCGAAGAAGCTTGATATGACGGTAGGAATCGCGAGGATGATCGTCATGGCAGCGAGAAACTTCATCACGAGGTTCTGGTTGTTCGAGATGATGGACGTGAAGGTGTCCGCCATGCGTGCGAGGATCTTGCTGTAAAGTTCGACCATTTCGCGCGCCTGCTTGTTTTTCGATGATGACATCCTCCGGGAGATCCTCGTCTTCTTCGTAGATCTTGATGATGGGCGTCAAGGCTTGGTTGGAGCGTAGACGCAGGAGCTTGTCGAGCACGGCGCCGTTGGAGCGCAACGCCGCGCTGAAGTAGGTCAGACCCTTCTGCAGCTCCAGAAGACGCAGGATGTCGCTGTTTTCCATCGAGCGGCGCAAGTTCAGCTCGATCTCGTCCGAGTGCTTGCTGATTTGCCTGAGGTAGCGAAGGTAGAAGGTTGCCGACTTGTAGAGAACCTGAAAGAGAAACCGCGTCTTCTTGAAGGTGCGGAAGAGCTTCGCGGTGTTCTCGTTGAATTCCGAGAGGACGGGCGTGTCCTCCAAGCAAACGGTGATGAAGTAGTCGTCAGTCAGGATGATGGCGAGCGGCAGTGTGTCGTAGCTGTCCCGGCCACGCATGACGGGGACGTTCGTCAGAACCATGACGGAGTTATCTTCGATGTCCGTATGGGAGCGTTCCTCATCGTCCAAGGCAGAACGCAGAAAGTCCGGCTCGACCTCCGTGAGATTGCTGACGACCTTGAGCTCGTAGGGCGTGGGGTCGATGATGTTGATCCACGCGCCCTTTTCAAGTGTCTCGAGGGTTAGGGACTGCAAGGGACTACTTTCCAAAGATTTGAAGATTTTGAGCATAGGCAGGGAGTCTCCTTTCATGGAAGCTCCCTGAAATCAAGCGTACAGCGACGTGAGAGGATGGAGGCTTCCGAAGTTTTTCATTTCATTCATCATGCGACTAGGGTGATCGCCGTCCATTTCCTCACCAGCTTTCCTTAATATGAACAGTAGTTATTCCCTTCCAAATATTACTCCATAGATGGGCTTTCGTCAACTGTTTCCATGCTCCTTCCTATCATTTGAGAGGGAAGTTGTAAAATAAATTGACGCAACAAGTTCCATTTTGGAATCCGTTCAGTTAAACTTTAGTTGAACACCAAAAGCAACTGAAAGAAGGGAACCAAAATGGAACAGATTCATTCTACCACGTCAAAGCGCAAATGGAAACAACTTACGGAAAAAGATCGGTATCATCTGAGGCTTATTTCAATGCCGGAATGAGAACGCAGGAGATTGCCGAGCGTATGGGGTACTCCAAGCGAACCATTGAGCGTGAGCGGGCATTGGGTTTAACAGAGCAGCTGAAACCAGCGAGCAAGGACATCAAGACGTATGGCGATCTTCAAAAACAATGGGTCTACCTAGCGGATGTGGCACAAAGGCGTCATGAAGAAAACAGTGCTAGCAAAGGACGGAATCTGAAGATCGGGAACGACCATCGATTGGTGGAGTATATTGAGCACAAGATCAAGAAGGAGAAATGGTCTCCTGCAGCTGTATTAGGCGACCTAGAGCAAAAAGGATGGCCGTTTGCCGTCCGGATTTGCGTCAAAACCCTGTACAATTATATTGATCGAGACTTGTTCCTTGGAATTAGCAACAAAAGACCTGCTGCAGAAAAAGAAAGGGAAAAACAAGCCGTGCGCAAAAGTGCGAAAAGTTGCTTTGAACAATCGAGCTGGAAAAAAAGTATAGAAGAGCGCCCGGAACGGGTGAACCAAAGGAAAGAATTTGGGCATTGGGAGATTGATCTGGTGGTGGGGCGACAAGGAACCAAACCTGTCATCTTGACGCTGGTAGAACGTCAAACACGCAAATCCATCTATGTGCTCGTGAAAAACAAAACCCAAAAAGGAAGTGTTGCAGGCAGTTCGGCGCGCCCATCGCCGCGTGAAGGGGGACTTCACACAAGTGTTTAAAAAGCATTACGGCAGACAATGGTTCAGAGTTTTTGGATAGCAAAGGGCTTCAAAAAGGCGGCAAAGTGCGATGAAGTGTACTACGCGCATCCTTTCAGCAGTTGGGGAGCGCGGGAGCAACGAGAACGGGAACCGTATTCTGCGCAGATTTTTGCCGAAAGGAACGGATTTCAGCGCGCTGAAACCGAGAGAGCTGAAACGGATCGAAGATTGGGTTAACAACTATCCGCGCAAAATCTTCGGCTATAAGACTGCAAATGATATGTATGCTGCGGCTGCATAGGCTACCAAAGTTTGGCAGAACGATGCGACAATTAAACTTGCAATCTTCCTTCCTATCATTTGAGAAACAATAATCCTTGAATCCCGAGAGAAAAAGCGTTAAAATACAAGAACGGGTTTGAGACTGAATCGTATATTGCGGCAGGTTTACCTGACCATTTTTCCTTCATAAAATGCAATACTAGATTATAGATTCCAGGCGGTGAGTTCATGAATTCTATATTTGATGTGGGGATAGACATCGGCTCGACGACGATCAAGCTCGTCGTCCTCGATCATGAGAAGAAAATCGTGTACAAAAATTATGCGCGCCATTTTTCCGAGATCGGTGCTTCCCTCTGTGAGAATCTGGCAAGTCTGAAGAAGGTCGTCGGCGGCGAAAAGTTTTCTTTTGCGTTGACTGGTTCGGCGGGCATGGGCGTCGCGCAGCACATCGGACTTCCTTTCGTGCAGGAGGTCATCGCGTGCGCCTCGGCGGTGAAGTCGCTGATTCCTGAAACGGATACGGTCGTCGAACTTGGCGGCGAGGATGCCAAGGTGACATACTTCGGCGATGCGCCAGAGCAGCGCATGAACGGCGTCTGTGCGGGAGGGACAGGTTCCTTCATCGATCACATGGCGTCGCTTCTTTCGACGGATGCAGCGGGGCTTGACAAGCTGGCGGCCCAGGGCAGGCAGATCTATACGATCGCTTCTCGCTGCGGCGTCTTTGCCAAGACGGACATCCAGGCGCTGATGAACGACGGAGCAGAAAAGGCGGATATTGCCCTTTCTGTTTTTCAGGCTGTCGTTAATCAGACGATCAGCAATCTTGCACAAGGCCGGCCAATCGCGGGCAAGGTAGCTTTTCTCGGCGGCCCGTTGCACTTTTTGCCCGTTCTCAGGCAGCGCTTTATTGATACGCTGCAGCTTGCGCCTGAAAATGTCGTTGATGCACCCGATGGCAATTACTTCGTCGCGCTTGGTGCGGCGCTGTCTGAGGAGACAGAAATTGTTGACATGGTGCGTTTGGAAGAGAGCATGGAAAAAGCGCGTGACGTGGCAGCGAAGGAGACGCGGCAGGCGGACTTCACGCTCTTTGCCAGTGCGGCGGATTATGCGGCTTTCAAGGAGCGCCATGATCGTGCGAAGGTGAGACGCGGCGATATCGCGTCGTATGCGGGGCCAGTCTACATCGGCATCGACGCGGGTTCGACGACGACGAAGCTTGCAGCAATCGGCGAAGGACGCGAGCTTCTTTATACATCGTATGGCAGCAACCACGGTTCGCCGCTCCATACGGTCATCCGAGAACTCAAGGAGCTTTACGCTGCGATGAGCAAAGAGGCCTATATTGCAGGCGCTTTCACGACGGGATACGGTGAGGCGATCGTCAAGGCGGCGATCCACGCGGACTCCGGGGAGGTCGAGACGTTCGCCCATCTGCGGGCGGCGCAGGAGTTCTGTCCGGAGGTCACGTTCGTCATGGATATCGGCGGACAGGATATGAAGTGCTTCTTCGTCAAGGAGGGAAATATCGGCAATATCACCCTCAACGAGGCGTGTTCTGCAGGCTGTGGTTCCTTTATCGAGAATTTTGCCCAAGGACTCAAAAATGACAGCGGGGGAGTTTGCCGCCATGGCGATGGAGTCGAAAGCTCCCGTCGATCTCGGCACGCGCTGCACGGTCTTTATGAATTCCAAGGTCAAGCAGGCACAGAAGGATGGTGCGGCTGTCAGCGACATATCAGCGGGCATCGCTTTTTCCGTCATAAAGAATGCGCTCTTCAAGGTCATGCAGCTGAAGGACAGCAAGGAGCTCGGAGAGCATATCGTCGTGCAGGGCGGCACATTCTGCAATGACGCCGTCCTGCGTTCAATGGAAAAGCTCATCGGGCGCGACGTCGTGCGGCCAGACATCTCCGGACTCATGGGCGCTTATGGTGCGGCGATCCTAGCACAGGAGGAAGGACTGGAACGCTCTTCGCTTCTTTCTGCGGATGCGCTGGAGGATTTTTCTGTATCGACGAGCTCTTACCGATGCAGGCACTGCGGCAACCAGTGCCTGATCACCATGCAGAAATTTGGTGACGGCGGTAAGTACTTCACGGGAAATCGCTGCGAACGCGGCATCGGCGGGACGAAAACGGAGGAGCGGGAAGCGGCGAACATCTACGACTACAAGTACAAACGCCTTTTCTCCTATTATGAGCCGTTGAGGGGCGACGCTGCACCGCGGGGAGCGATTGGACTGCCGCGCGGTCTCAATATGTATGAGGATTACCCGTTCTGGTTTACTTTCTTCACGCGGCTCGGCTATGAGGTCGTTTTGTCCGGCAAGTCATCGGCTGCGCTTTACTACAAGGGTATGGCGACGGTGCCGTCGGATTCGCTTTGCTATCCGGCGAAGCTCGTGCACGGGCACATCATGGATCTTGTGGAGAAGGGCGTCAAGAAGATTTTTTTACCCGTGCATTCCCTACAACGTCATCGACGAGCAGCATCCGAGCGACAACCACTATAATTGCCCTGTCGTCGCCTCGTATGCGGAAAATATTCGCGCGAACATGGACATTCTGCGCGAGAGGAATATTGATTTCTTGCAGCCGTTTTTTTGCCGCTTGACGAAAAAGAAGCGCATGGTCGATCGCCCTCGTTGAAGAACTTGGTGTGTCTGAGGGAATCTCCAAGTCAGAAATCGAGGAGGCGGTCTTTGCTGCCTATGCGGAACTTGAAAACTACAAGCAGGATGTGCGCGATTACGGCGAGGGCATCCTGCGCGAAATCGAGCGCACGAAGCAGCCTGCGATTATGCTTGTTGGGCGGCCGTACCACATTGATCCTGAAATCCATCATGGCATATCCGACATGATCGTTTTCCTACGGACTTGCCATCTTGTCGGAAGATGCGGTCTATCATCTGCCAGTCAAGAGCGCAGGGCTGAACATCGTCAATCAGTGGAGCTATCATGCGCGTCTTTATCATGCGGCCCATTTCGTTGCCGAGCATGAGAATTTGACGCTCATCCAGCTCAGTTCTTTCGGCTGCGGACTTGATGCCGTGACGACGGGGCAGGTCAAGTCGATTCTCGAAAGTCACGGTCGCATCTATACGATGATCAAGCTCGACGAGGTCAGCAATCTCGGTGCAGCGCGCATACGCTTGCGCTCTTTGATCGCGGCGCTGGCGCGCTGCCGCAGGGCGCCGTTCCAGCGGGTGGACACGAAGGAGCGTCCGCGCTTTACGGAGGAGTGCCGGCGCACGCATACGATTCTTGCGCCGCAGCTTGCGCCGATCCACTTCAGCTTCGTGCGTCCTGTGCTCGAAAAGCATGGCTACAAGGTGGTTGTGCCGCCCTTGCCCGACAAAGCGGCGATTGATCTCGGTCTGCGCTATGTGAACAACGACATGTGCTATCCCGCCATCGTCGTCATAGGTCAACTGCTCGCCGCACTAAAGTCGGGCGAGTACGATCCGGATCATACGTCGATCTTGCTGTTTCAGACGTGCGGGCCGTGCCGCGCAACGAACTACATGGCACTGATGCGCCAGGCTCTGCAGTATGCAGGCTATCCGCAAGTGCCCGTGTTCGCGTGCTGGGGGTTGGAGACAGATGCGTTCTCGCTCGATCGCAGCTGCTTCATTGACGCGATCAAGGCGTTTCTCTATGGTGATCTTCTGCAGAAGCTGCGCAATGCCACTTTGCCGTATGAGAAGGAAAGAGGCTCGGCAGAACGCCTCTATGATGTGTGGCACGAGAAGTGCATTGCCGAGCTTATGAACGGCAGTTACTTCAAGTACGTGGACAACATCAAGCGCATGGTGCAAGACTTCGATGCGCTTCCTCTCATCGAGGGCCTTTGGAAGCCGAAGGTCGGCATTGTCGGCGAGATCCTTGTCAAGTATCATCCCGTGGCGAACAACCACATCGAGAAGGTTCTGATTGAAGAAGGCGCGGAGGTCGTCATGCCGGACTTCGCGGATTTTTTCCTCTACATGGCGTATGATTCCATCGTCGAGCGGGAGCTTTTCTCGGGCAGTTTCAAGGACAAGATGTTTGCGCAGATGTTCATCAGCCTCGTCGAGTTCTTCCGCCGCCCCATGCGCAAGGCTCTGAAGAAGAGCCGCCGCTTCGAGCCGCCGTATAAGATCGGCGAGACGGCGCGCCTCGCGAAGAAGCATGTGTCGCTCGGCAACATGGCGGGCGAAGGCTGGTTCCTCACGGGCGAGATGGTCAAGCTCATCCATGAAGGCGTGCCGAACGTCGTCTGCCTGCAGCCCTTTGGCTGCCTGCCGAACCACATCACAGGGAAGGGCGTCATCCACAGTCTCAGAAACGATTACAGGGACGCGAACATCGTGGCGATTGACTGCGATTCTGGCTCTTCGGAGGTCAATCAGCTCAACCGCATCAAGCTGATGCTGGCTGTCGCCAAGGAACGCGGAGCGAGGCGGTCGCCCGCTTTCGGCGCACGACGGCGATGTGCGCTGAGTGTTGGGTGAATGGCATGGTTTTGCAAAAAAAATACAAGGCTGCGCTCGCGCTTTCCATCAGTGTCGTCGGCACGCTCGCTGTCCTGCCGATGGTAGGACAAGGATTCTTTTGGGATCTTTTTGAGGCGGCATTCCTCGCCTCGACGATTGGCGGACTTGCCGATTGGTTTGCGGTCACGGCAATTTTCCGAAAGCCCTTGGGCATATCCTACCGAACGGACATCCTGCGCAGAAACCGCGCACGAATCATGCAAGCTCTTGTCGACTACGCTGCCAACGATCTTCTGAGCGCGGCGAACATCATGGCTGTCGCGAGACGGATTGATATGGCAGAGATGTTTGTCGCCTACCTCGAAGCGAGAGGCGGACGCGAGAGGGATTAAGGAGGCCACTTTCACCGTGCTTTCGCGCGCTGCCGAGACGATGGATACGACGCATGTGGCTGAGCGCGTCTGGCCAGCGATCCGTGAAAGCTTCAAGAGTTTTCCTTTGGAGAAATTCCTGCTGCGTTTCTTCGATATGCTTGCCGAGGAAAAGAGTAGTGCGCGGATCCTGCATGTGATGCTTCGCGCCCTGCGTCGCACGCTGTATGACTCAAGGATGCAGGAAGTGTTTTTGGAAAACATCCGCGAGATGCGCGAAGAGTATGAAAGGCAGGCACCGCTTCGGACGACGGTCATCCGGGCGATGGGTTTGGATGATGAGCGCCTGTGCGAGCTTGCGGTGAACCACCTCGACGCCTATATCAACTCCATGCTCAAGGGGAAGGGGGATGGTTACGAACGTCTGGCATCGGCTTTTCGTGCGCTTTTGCAGTCTCTGGGAAACAATGATTCATTGAAACGAGCGATTGCGGCGTGGAAGGAGACATCTTTCGAACGAATCGATCTTGCGGAGCCGTTTGCCCTCTGGTTGGAGCGCAACGTCAGAGGGGGAACCTTTTTGGCGCGAACCGTTCTTCCTTCTTGTTGACGGCAAGATCGACGAGTTTGTTCAAAAGAAGAGTTTGCAGCGACGTGCCGACGCTATGTTCAAGAACCTTCTCGACGCGGAGTTGAAGGATCATCATGCATTCATCACGCAGATGGTGAAGACGCGCCCGGAGGATTTCTCTGATGATGAACTCATCGCCTTTGTAGAGAGCCGCGTCGACGATGATCTGCAGATGATCCGCATCAACGGCTCCGTCGTCGGAGCGGTGGCGGGCATGGCGCTCTTCCTCATCGCATACTTTGTAGAAAAGGCGGTGGGCTGATGTTTTGGCGTTCGTGGAACAAGGCGGACAGGACGCTCCTCTCGGCAGCTGTCATCTTCTTTTTGGCGCTCGCCACGGTGATTGCCTATCCGAAGAGCCTCTTGGCGCGTGGCTTTCTTTGCTTGCTCCGAGGCGGCGCTCGTCGGCGGTATTGCCGATTGGTTCGCTGTGACGGCGCTTTTCAAGAAACCACTCGGCTTCCCTTGGCACACAGCGCTTCTGCCGCGCCGACGCGAATCCTTTATCGAGGCTTCGGTCACCTTGGTTCAGAAGGAGTTCTTTTCACGCCGTAAGATTTTTCAAGCCTTGCAGCACATCGACCTCGCTGCTCGCCTGATCGATTACTTGCGCCGAGAGGCGGTGCAGGAAAAGGCTCGTGTCGCAGTTCCTGCACTATGTGCGCAGCTTCGCCATGCATATCGACCGCGAGCAGCAGGCAAAAAGCTTTTGCTGATGAGATGCGCAGTGAATTGAAGAAGACGCGCCCTGAGGAAATGTTTTCCTTGATCGGTCGTTGGATGCGTGATGACGAGCGCGATCATGTGCTCGTCGCACGGGCGGCGCAGTTTTTTTCGCGGAAAAGGTCGCGGATCCGGGGTTTTCCAAAAAAAGGTTGAAGAAGTGCTTTTCAGCTATGCGAAGGAAAAATGCCAAGAATGCATGGGACAGGCTCTTACTCGGCATAGGCCAGATGACCGATGTCGTGAATTTTGCCGATCTTGCACAACTCGTGCGCCATCAGGCATTGTATGTGCTGACAGAGTTGATGGAGAAGGATTCTGCGCTGCAGAAGGAGTTCCTTGCGCTTTGCTATGCGAAGGCGGAAGAGCTGTGCGCTGATCAAGATTTTTGCGACTTTTCCCTGGAGCTCCGCGACGCATTGCTCGCGGGACTGCCGCTCGAGGAGGCGATCGAGCGGAGCTTGGCGTTCGTGCAGAAGCACTTCTTCCTGATGCGGCGCACGCGCGGACTCGACGTGGTCTTGCCCATGCTGCGTGAGAACTTCTCTGCTGTTCTCGTCGAAGAGCTGCGGCGCACGCTCGTGCTCGTTGGCGAGGATGAGAAGATGCAGCGCGCAATCGACCGACTGCTCTATGACCTTGCGGCGCGCTCAGCGCTTGCCGGGCAGGATCTTGTCGCCGTCATCGTGCGCGACGTGCTCTCGCGCTTGACGGACGAGCAGCTCAACCATCTCGTCTACGACAAAGTCGAGCCGGACCTCTTATGGATTCGCATGAACGGGTCGATCGTCGGCGCGGGGATCGGGCTCATCATCTTCGTGTTGCTGCAGCTTGTCCATTGATGTGATTTTTCGAAATGTATGTTCGGCTTTTCTGTCGTGTAGAACGGTATGATGTTGGTCGAGTCTTTTGGTGTTTGAACGTCGGTGGTGATTTGCCTGAAAAATATCGAGGCTGGCCCCGCTTTGCATTTTGTTTCATTGGCGCAGATTATTTATGAGGTGATTTTGTGAAAAAGAGAATGAAGACGGCAGCCTTGGCTGCGATTCTGGCTGGCTCTGCCGCTTGGAGTGCCTGTTCTTTTGCTGAGGCTTCGGTCGTGGATGATGCGCTCGCGCGGACGCTGGGGACGTTCACGCCTGCAACGCCTGTCGAGTCGCAGAAGCAAAGGGAACAAAGACAGGTACAGGAAGCGCAGCCCGAGGAAGCGCATGTGCAGAAGCAAGAAGCCGCACGAGAAGAGCATCCTGAACAGAGGCCGCCCGTCGCTACCGACGCAAAGAAGCCGGCAGGGACGGAGTCTCCCTTGCAAAAGCCTGAGGCGGGCAAGGTGGTGCAGGATCTTCCGAGAGAGCAGGGGGAGGTCGCCCATCAATCCCCCGATTTCGCGGTCATCCAGAGGGGCGTTGCAAGCTACCAGAAGGGCGACCTCGATACCGCCTACCGGGAGTTCAGCAAGGCGATCGAGCTCAATGGCGAGAATCCGACGGCTTTTATCAATCGTGGCATCGTCCTGCGTGAGATGAAGCGATATGAGGATGCACAGCAGGATTTCCGCACGGCGCAATCTTTCGATGATAAGAATGCACTGATCGAATTTGAGATGGGGTTGACTTCGATCGCCCAAAACGACGGCAGTGCGGCGCTCGCGCACATGGATCGGGCCGTCGCCCTGCAGCCGAACGATCTGGGGACGCAGCTCTATCGCGCATCTTTGCTCTATCGTCTGAGGCAGTTCGACGATGCCATTGCAGGGTATACGCATGTGATCGAGAAAGGCGATGACGCTCTTAGGCTGCGCGCCTATATCGAGCGCGCCCTGGTGAAGGAGCAGAAGCAGGATATCGCTTCTGCTATCGACGATTATACGGCAGCGTTGGCGCTCGAAAAGGACAATGTTCCGGCATTGAGCCGTCGCGGTGCCTGCCTTGAACGTTTGGGAAAACATGAAGAGGCGATTGCGGACTTTACGCGCCTCTTGGAGATTGTGCCTGCCGAAAAGGCTTCGCTCGTTTATTTCAATCGTGCGGGGAGTTATCGTGCACTCGGTCAGATCGAGGAAGCCGTCGCTGATTACACGCGCGCTTTGGAGAAAACGTCGGATGTACTTCCCATCTATATTGAGCGGTCGATTTCCTATCGATTGATGAATCGAAATGAAGAGGCGCTTCTCGACATAGAGAGAGCGCTGGCGATCGAACCGAAGAACGCGGATCTCCTCAATCTGCGTGCGATCGAAAAGATTAAGCTCAGTGATGTTCATGGAGCGCTGGCTGACCTCGATGCTGCAATCTCCCTTGATTCGTCGAATGCGGCATTTTTTGGCAACCGTGCAGGCGTTTTGGAAAGCATGGGCGAAAAGGCGAAGGCGATTGACGACTATACGGCAGCGCTCCGCTTGGAGCCGAGAAACGCCAAGTTCTATTACCGCCGCGGCTATCTCTACTTCCTGTCGGGAAAGGCTGCGGAGTCCGAAAACGATTACAAGGCGGCGACTGCGCTTGAGCCAGGCTTGCCCGCGTATAAGTGATACGAAAAAGGCTGCCTTCCGGCAGCCTTTTTCGTATGCGGTTTTCAGAAATTCGTCTTGCGGTTGCTCCGTGCGAGCAGACGTATGACCTTCGCGCCCGTGTTATGGATGCGGCGGAGGGGTGCGACACGTGACTTGATCTTCGGCTTCATGTCCTTGACCTTGCCGAAATCGCCGCGCTTGAGGAAGGTCGTGCGGATCTTTTCCGGCTTGAAGAAGTTTCGCAGTCCCTTGAAGAGCGTTTCAGGTTCGGCATTGGCATCGCAGAGGAAGATGTCGCCTGCTGCATAGCGGATTTCCGTGTAGGGTGTGCAGGGCGAGGTGGCCTTCCTTGAGTGCGAGGAGCACGAGGAAATGACCTTTCTCAATCACTTGTGTGTCGACTTGCAGGATGTGGAGACCCGCTTCTTCGGTAAGGCGCCTGAGCGAGGCGACGGTCATCTCCATGTCCTGCAGTTTGTTTTCTTTGCAGTTGTATAAGTCGGCAGTGAGATGCCGCGCGATGATTTTCAAGGGGAATCGCTCCTTTGCAATAAAACATATGAGTCAGAAAGGGATGCTTCTTTCATTATAGGGGATTTATTTGACAATGTAAAGACAGAGGCGTATAATATTTCGCATTTGCAGGAATGGAAAATAGACAGCGGAGGGAAAATGATGGCAGGCGTATTGTTGGATCGAGAAGGCAAGGCATACCAAGGGGCTCGTCCCTTGCTTGTTCAAGGTGCGATGAAGGTGGAAACGAGCCATATCGTGGAGCAGCTCGATGACTTGGCGGAATATCGGCTCGGCGAGTGGTATTTCGCCTCAGGCATTTATCGGGGAGTGCCTCTTGCCGTTTCTCGCACGCAATGGGGGTTGGCGAATGCGGCGGCAACGACGGCGCTCGCCATGGAGTTTTTCCGTCCGGTCGCTGTCATCAATCAAGGAACGGCGGGGGCGCATGATCCTGCCTTGCAGAATTTTGATATCGTCATAGGCAAAGAGACGGTCAATATATCGGCATGGAAGTCGCATTTTCGTGCGCGAGGCGAGGGCGTTGACGAGGAGGCTCTCGACAAGCTTGGCGTATTCGCCTATGACAAGGAGGCGCGGCGTTTCACGCAGGAGGTTTGCCACAAGGCGGACGAAGGCCTCTTTTATGCGGCTGCCGCCCTCAAGGATCGTTACACGAAGGGGCGTGTGACGGAGGGAGTCATCGGCACGGCGGACAGTTGGAACTGCCAGGTCGATCGCGTGCTCTTCCTGCATGATTTCTACGGCACGGCTGTCGAAGAGATGGAAGGAGATGCTGTCGCACAGATATGCCAGACATACGACGTGCCGTTTCTTGCGATTCGCGTCGTTTCCAACACGGTCTTCGCAGGTGATGTCGATTGGGATCTGGCTGTCGGCGCTGCGCTGCAGGAGTATGTTCTCGCTGTAGCTGAAGAATATATGAATATGCGTTGAAGGTTTCCTTTTTTCCCTTTATCCTATATAATGGTAAGAACCGAGAAGTTTAGATGTTGATTCAGCGAGGTTGCCATGGCGAAGATTCCCTTTGCGCATTTGCACGTTCATACATGCTACAGCCTTCTTGATGGTGCGAGCCGCATCCCTGATCTCATCGCCCGCACGAAGGCGCTTGGCATGGATTCCGTAGCGATCACCGATCATGGGGCGATGTACGGCGTCATTGATTTTTATAAAGAAGCGAAGAAAGAGGGAATCCGTCCGATCATCGGCTGTGAGACGTACCTTGCACCGGCATCGCGGTTCGATCGCGCCGAAGTGCGCGGCACGCGCTATTATCACTTGATCCTGCTGGCTGAAAACGAAGAAGGATACCGGAGTCTTGTGAAGCTCGTTTCGCTTGCTCATACGGAGGGCATGTACTACAAACCACGTATCGACAAGGAGATCTTGCGCAAGTATCATAGGGGACTGATCTGCCTCAGTGCTTGTGTTGCGGGCGAGATCCCGCAGGCAATCCTGCGCGGCGAACGGGAACGAGCAGAAAAGCTCGTCGAGGAGTACATCGACATCTTCGGGAAGGATAATTTCTTCCTTGAAATACAAGACCATGGAATCGCTGAGGAGAGGACGGCCTTTGCAGGGGTCATAGAGCTGGCAGAGAAGTTCGGCGTTGGTCTAGTAGCGACGAATGATATCCACTATGTGCGCAAGGAGGATACGGCGGCGCACGACGTCCTGCTCGCGATACAGACGGGCAAAGGCATGAATGATCCGACGCGCATGCGCTATGCCGAAGGGGAGTTTTACATGCGCTCGCCCGAGGAGATGCAGGAACTTTTCAAAGAGCATCCTGAGGCGCTCGCCAATACGCAGAAGATCGCCGAGCGCTGCAAAGTTGACTTCGAGTTCGGCCACCTGCATCTGCCCCATTTCCCTCTGCCCGAGGGAATGACGGACGATGCTTATCTCAAACAGCTCTGCGAGGAGAATCTGCCTCTTCGCTATGAAGAGATCACGCCTGCCGTGCGCGAAAGGCTCTCCTATGAGCTTTCAATCATCCATCGCATGGGCTACGACAGCTATTTCCTCATCGTTTGGGACTTCATCAAATATGCACGAGGCGAGGGTATCGCCGTCGGCCCTGGCCGCGGTTCAGCGGCGGGCAGTATTGTCGCCTATCTTCTGGGCATCACGAACCTCGATCCCTTGAAGTATGAACTTCTTTTTGAGCGATTCCTGAACCCGGAACGTGTGACGATGCCTGATATCGATATCGATTTCTGCTACATCCGCCGCGAGGAGGTCATCGACTATGTGAAACGCCGCTATGGGGCTGATCACGTGGCGCAGATCATCACTTTCGGCACAATGGCGGCGAAGGGCGCGATCCGCGATGTCGGTCGCGCTCTCGAAATGACGTATGCGAGCGTCGATCGTGTGGCGAAGGCTGTGCCGTCGGAGCTCGGCATCACGCTCGATCGCGCACTGGCAGAATCGCAGGATTTTCGAAGCATCTATGAGGAGGGCGATGAGACAAAACGGCTCATCGACTTCGCGCGCGATCTCGAAGGACTGCCGCGTCATTCCTCGACCCATGCGGCAGGCGTTGTGATCGCACGCAACCCGCTGACCGAATATGTGCCCGTGCAGGTGTCAGACGGCACGCTTGTGACGGAGTACGACAAGGATCATGTGGAAGAGCTGGGGCTTTTTGAAGATGGATTTCCTCGGTCTTCGCACGCTCACGGTCATTGCCGATGCTTTGAAGCATATCAAGAAGAGCCGCGGAATGACGGTCGATATCGACAAGATTCCGCTCGAAGATGAGAAGACGGCCGAAATGCTCTGCCGTGGTGATACGGGAGCCGTATTCCAGATGGAATCGGCGGGTATGACGAACCTCGTCAAGGATCTGCAGCCGAAAAGCTTTCAAGACCTCATCCCGACGGTCGCGCTCTATCGTCCGGGACCTTTGGGCAGCGGCATGGTGACAGATTTCATCGCAGGCAGACATGGAAAGAAGAAGGTGACGTACCTGCATCCGCTGTTGGAACCGATCTTGAAGGAGACTTTCGGCGTCGTTCTCTATCAGGAGCAGGTCATGCAGGTCGTGCAGGTGCTCGCGAACTTCACGCTCGGACAGGCGGATATCCTGCGCCGCGCCATGGGGAAGAAGAAGCATGAAGTCCTGATGTCGCAGCGTGAGACCTACATGAAGGGCACGGAGGAAAATGGCATCGATCCTGCGCTGGCAGAGAAGATCTTCGATCTTCTGACGCACTTCGCCGACTATGGCTTCAACAAGTCGCACAGCGCGGCGTATGCGCTTGTGGCGTGGCAGACGGCGTACCTCAAGGCGCATTATCCGCAGGAGTTCATGGCAGCGATGCTCACGAGCATCATGGACACGAATGACAAGGTCGGCGTCTACATCGAGCTTTGCCGCCGCATGGGCATCAAGATTTTGCCGCCCGATGTCAACGCGAGCGAGGCGACTTTCAGCGTCGATGGTGCGGCCATTCGCTTCGGTCTTGCCGCCGTGCGAAACGTCGGTGAAGCGGCGATCAAGAGCCTTGCAGCAGTGCGTGAAGAGGGCGGAGCATTCACGTCGCTGTTGGATTTCTGCACGCGCGTTGACATGCGCACGGCGAACAAGCGCGTGTTGGAGAGTCTCATTAAATGCGGTGCATTCGATTCGCTCGGTGCGCGCCGGTCGCAGCTTCTGGCGGTCTTGGAGAGGGTCGTCGACGTGGCGGTGCAAAAACGTGCAGATGAGGCGAGCGGACAGATCGGTCTTTTTCGGTGAAGCGGCGATGCAGGAGACGGAAGAGGTTTCCCTGCCCGATGTTCCTGAGGTAGATGCTGTACAGCGGCTCGCGTGGGAGAAGGAGAACACGGGGTTCTTCATCACAGGGACATCCGCTCGACCGTCACGAAAAGAAGATCAAGAATCTCGTACCCATTCGCGACATCTTGGAAGGCAAGAAGAAGGAGCGTCAGCTCGTGCGCATCGGGGGTCTCGTCTCTTCGGCGAAACGCATTGCGACGAAGAAGGGTGACACGATGTGTTTCTTGGAGTTGGAGGATTACACGCATTCCATCGAAGTCGTGGTGTTTCCCGCAGTCTTTTATCCACACGTGAACATCCTCGTGCCCGATGCGGCTCTTGTCGTACAAGGGCGCGTGAACTTCACGGATGACGGCGTCAAGGTGATTGCAGACACGATCACGTCGATCGATGACTATCGGCAGGATTACTATATTACATTGCCTGAAGAGTGCGAGGGAGAGGAAGCGCTTGAAGCGCTTTACCGCATTTTTGCAGCGCACAGGGGCGAGCATGCCGTTTTTTTGAATCGGAAAGGGCGTTGGCAGAAGCTGGAGCCGCGCTATTGGCTTGATGCATCTCCCGTTGTCGTGTTGGAGATTGAAGCATTGCTCGGCAAAAACTCGGTGCTGCAGAGATAGCGGATGGAGGAGGAAGATTTCATGTGGACATCGATCTTTGTGGCTGCAACGAAGGGGCAGGCGGAAAAGATCTGTGAAAGACTTGAAGCGGAGGGCATCTTGACAGATCGAAAATCGATCGACGCTTCGCGCAAAGCGAACTTCGAGATCCGCGTACTTGCCTCAGAAGTGGAGGAGGCACGAGACATCGTTTGCAATATGCCGAATCTATGAGAGCGCCGTGTACAGCTCCGATCATGCCGAATATAAAATGACGGGTAAGGGTGAAATATGGAAGAACGATTGCAGAAAATCATCAGCCGTGCAGGCGTGGCGTCGCGCCGCAAGGCAGAGGAGATGATCGCGGCAGGGCGCGTGACGGTGGATGGCGTGACGGTGCGTGAGCCAGGAACGAAGGCGGACGTGGCAGTTGCGTGCATCGCAGTGGACGGCAAGCCGCTGCCTGAAGAGGAAGGCCGCGTATACTTCTTGCTGAATAAGCCTAAGGGCTATATCTCGACTGTTTCCGATGAGCGAGGCAGGCGCACGGTGATCGACCTTCTGCCTGTGAAGAAGGCGCATGTTTATCCTGTCGGAAGGCTCGACCAGAACACGGAGGGATTGCTCCTCCTGACGAATGACGGCACGTTGACGCAAGGGCTTCTCCATCCGCGCTTTCTCGTGCGCAAGACGTATCGCGCGAAGGTGGCGGGCGAACTTACGCCGAAAGCACTCAAGAAACTTCGGGGCGGTTTGGAGCTGGCAGATGGCATGACGGCGCCTGCAGAGGTGCGTGTCTATGGCACGACAGACCAAGGGCTCGTCGATGTCGAGATTACGCTGCATGAGGGCAGGAATCGGCAGGTGCGCCGCATGTTTGAGGCGGTCGGCTGCGATGTGCGTGCCTTTGAAGCGCACGCGCTTCGCACAGCTCACGCTTGACGGCCTCAAGCGCGGTGCATGCCGCCCTTTGACGAAAGCTGAGATTGCTTCCCTCTACAGTCTTGTGGAGGAGCGATGAGTATGCGGCGTGTCCTCGTCGTCGGTGCAGGCTACGGCAGGGTTCATGGCGGCGGCAAAGGCGGCGGAAGCGGGCGCCTCGGTGCGCCTTTTGGAAAAAGATGAAACAGCCCGGTCGGAAAATGATGATCACGGGAAAGGGACGGTGCAACATCACGAATGTTGCACCGATTGCTGATATCGTGCAGAATATTCCGAGAAACGGCACATTCCTCTACAGCGTCCTGCATGCTTTTGACAACGAAGCCGTGCGCACCTTCTTCCGCGACCTTGGTGTGGAGACGAAGGTGGAACGCGGAGGGCGCGTCTTTCCCGTCAGCGACCGCGCGGTGGATGCCGTTGATGCGCTTCTTGTCCGCCTCCATGAGCTCGGCGTGAAGATTGAGACGGAGGCGCAGGTTGCCGAGATCCTTGTGACAGAGGGGCGTGCAGTGGGAGTCGTGCTCGCGAGCGGTGCGAAGATCGACGCCGATGCCGTCGTGCTTGCCACAGGTGGTGCGTCGTATCCGGGCACGGGGTCGACGGGGGACGGATACGCGATGGCGCGTGCGCTGGGGCATACGGTCAGGGACATCTTGCCGTCGCTCGTGCCGCTTGTCACCGAAGAGGATTGGGTCAAGGATGCGCAGGGGTTGTCACTTCGCAATGTGCGCGTGACGCTCCTAAGCGACGGCAAGAAGATTGGCGAGGAATTCGGCGAGATGATGTTTACGCACTTCGGCGTGACGGGGCCGATCATTCTGTCCCTGAGCCGCAAGGCGGCGCAGGCGCTTGCGGCAGGGAAGTTCGTGGAGATCGTCCTCGACTTGAAGCCTGCCTTGACGCCCGAAATCTTTGCAGCACGGGTGCAGCGTGATTTTGACAAATATCGGAACAAGGTGCTGAAGAATGCCATGCGTGACCTCCTGCCGGGAAAACTCATCGCACCTGTGCTCGATGCGGCGTATCTGTCGCCGGAAAAACCTGTGCATGATTTGCTGCGCGTCGAGCGCACGAGGCTTGCCGGGACGATCAAGCATCTCGTGCTCACCGTCGAGAAGACGCGCCCTATTGCCGAAGCCATCGTGACAGCGGGCGGTGTCTCGACGAAGGAGATCGACCCCAAGACGATGGAATCGAAGCTCGTGTCGAGGGATTTATTTTGCCGGCGAGGTCGTCGACGTCGACGGTCTCACAGGCGGCTACAATCTGCAGGCGGCTTTCTCCATGGGGGCGGCGGCGGGACGCTGGAGCGCTGCTCCGGTGGAAGGTTTAGAAGAGGGAACGTCTGATTTTGAGGGGAAGATGCATGATGGCTGAAGGAAGAGAGATTCATCCAGCGAAGAGAGGCATGACGGGGAAGATCCGCGTGCCCGGGGACAAGTCCGTTTCGCACCGCAGCGTGATGTTCTCTGCCATAGCGAAGGGCGCGGTGCGCGTAAAGAACTTTCTGGAAGCGGCAGACTGCCTTTCGACAGCAGCGTGCATGAGGGCGCTTGGCGCAAGCGTCGAGCGCAGGGAGGACGACTCCTGCGCGTGACGGGAGTCGGTTTGCACGGTTTGAAAGAACCTGCGGCGATTCTCGATGCGGGAAATTCTGGCACGACGCTGCGCCTCCTCTTGGGAATTTTGGCGGCACAGCCGTTCTTTTCGGCGCTTGCGGGTGATGCCTCGCTTTCACGCCGTCCCATGGGGCGGGTTGTTGAGCCGCTTGTACGCATGGGGAGCGGCGATTCGAGGACGCGACGCGAATCGCTTCCTGCCGCTTGCCGTTCTGCCGCGCGAAGGGCGTCTTCGCGCGATGGACTACGAAAGTCCCGTCGCGAGCGCGCAGGTGAAGTCGGCAATCCTTCTCGCGGGTCTTTATGCAGATGGAAAGACTACCGTGGAAGAGCCTGCGCTTTCCCGCGATCATACGGAGCGTATGCTGGGCGCTTTTGGTGCAAGAATCCGACGGGAGGATGCGACAGTGACGATCGAACCTGTGGATGAACTGTTTTCACCTGAGGAGATCATCGTGCCGGGAGATATAAGTTCTGCCGCTTATTGGCTTGTTGCAGCATCACTCATCGAAGGGAGCGACATCTTGCTCGAAGACGTCGGCGTCAATCCGACACGAACGGGCATCCTCGACGTGCTTTCCGCCATGGGCGCGGACGTCACGCTTTCCAACGAGCGCGAGAGCGGCGGCGAAGCGCTTGCCGACATCCGCGTGCGAAGCGCCTCGCTTCGCGGCACATCCTTCGGCGGTGCTATCATCCCGCGGCTCATCGACGAGATACCGATTCTCGCCGTCGCGGCGCTCTTTGCCGCAGGCGATACCGTCATCTCGGGTGCGGCGGAGCTGCGTGTCAAGGAGACAGATCGCCTGCAGGCGGTGACGACGGAGCTGAACCGCCTCGTTCCGGGAGCTGTCGAAGCGACGCAGGACGGCATGATCATTCATGGCGGCAGAGCGCCTTCACCTGCCGTCTGCCGCACATACGACGATCACCGCATGGCGATGTCGCTCGCGGTCGCAGGCTTGGCAGGAGAAGGCGTGACGCTCGATGCACCCGCTTGTGTCAACATCTCATATCCATCCTTTTATCAGACTATGGACAGACTCGTGCAATAGGAGGAAGAACATGGCAAGAAAACTCGTGGTGGCAATCGATGGTCCAGCGGGCGCCGGCAAGAGCACGGTTGCCCAGCTGGCAGCGAAGGAACTTGGCTACACCTACATCGACACGGGGGCAATGTACCGTGCTGTCGCGTGGAAGGCGATCAAGGCGGGCAGACCCGTGACGGATGAACAGATCCTCGCCGCTGTGTCCGATATCGCGGTCCGCCTGCACTATGATGGAAAGGTGACGCAGGTGTTCGTCGATGACGAGGAAGTCACGGGCGAGATCCGCACGCCCGAGGTCAGCGCCGTTGTGTCGCAAGTGGCGCGTCTCGGTCCTGTGCGCGAGAAGATGGTCGAACAGCAGAGACACATGGCCGAAGCGGGCGGCGTGCTTATGGACGGCAGGGATATCGCCACACACGTCCTGCCAAGCGCCGATGTGAAGATCTTCCTCACTGCTTCCCCGGAGGAACGTGCGAAACGCCGTTGGAAGGAAATGAGGGAAAAGGGCTACGACATGACGCTTGAGGAACTTGAAGCGGACATCATGCGCCGCGACAAGGCGGACAGCGAACGTGAGATCTCGCCGCTCGTGCAGGCGGCGGATGCAGAGCTGCTCGATACGACGGGCATGGATATCGCCGCTGTCGTCCGCGCCATCGTAGAAAGGTGCGGCAGATGATTTACGGACTGTTGCGCATCATCTTTACATTGCTTTTTCACCGTTGTCTTCCGCGCTGAAATCGAAGGGCGTGAAAACATGCCGGAAGAGGATATGTGATCTTGGCGGCGAATCACGCGAGCAACTGGGATCCGCCGCTCTTGGCGACTTTTCTTGCGCGTCCCGTCAGCTATATGGCGAAACAGGAACTTTTCTTCAATACCGTCGCGGATTATGTTCTGCGAAGCTGCCATTCTTTTCCTGTGAAGCGCGGCGCAGCGGATCGCGGGGCGATCAAGGCGGCGCTCGCAGAGCTTAAGAACGGTCGTTGCCTCGGCGTTTTCCCGCAGGGGACGCGCAGCCGCCATGGGGAGAGGAAGAAGGCGGAGCCAGGGGTCGCCCTGCTTGCGGCAATGGCGAAGGCTCCTGTCGTTCCAGCTGCCATTATCGGCACCGATCGTGTTTTTCGCCAACGGCGCCTTTCTGCCGAAATTCCGTGTCATCTACGGCAAACCTTTGGTTTTTCAGGGGGAGAAGCAGGATAAGCAAGCATTGCAGGAGTTTTCTCAAAAAAATAATGGATGAAATTTACGCAATGATAAAAAATAGCATAAGTGGTTGATTTTATGCTATAATATGGTGTAGATTGCGGAAATAGAAGAAAGTCCATTTCTGTGATACATTGGATATTTGGTGGTAGATATATGGAAGTATTTCTGGCAGAATCCCTCGGTTTCTGCTACGGCGTGAAACGTGCAATCAAACTTGCGCGTGAGCAGGCTGCGCCCGACGGAACTTCCTGCACGCTCGGTCCCATCATCCACAATCCGCAGATGGTTTCGCGTCTTGCGGCGGAGGGCGTCGGCATGGTCGATGCTCTTCCCTATATGGAGAAGGGGACGGTCATCATACGTTCGCATGGGGTTGGCCCCCTCGTCTATGATGAAGCAAAAGAGCGCGGGCTTTCCCTCGTCGATGCGACATGTCCTCATGTGAAGAAGGCACAGTCCACGGCGCACGAACTTTTTCAAGAGGGCTATTCTGTCGTTATCGTAGGAGAGAAGCTTCATCCAGAGGTCAAGAGCATCTTCGAATGGGCGGGTGGTGACGCTGTCATCGTGGATTCCATCGAAGGGACCAAAGCTGTTGCGCCATGCACGCGCATGGGAATCGTTGCTCAAACGACGTTTTCCGGTGCGAAATTCAAGGAGATCGTGCTCCACCTACTGGACAAGTCGAACGATGTGCGCATTGTCCGAACGATCTGCACGGCGACGGATCAGCGCCAACAGGCGGCGATCAAGCTTGCGCAGCAAGTGGACATGATGCTCGTCATCGGCGGTAAAAAAACAGCGCGAACACAACGCGACTGGCGCAATTGTGCGCGGCGGAATGCCAAACCTATCATATTGAGACTGCGGCGGAGCTGCAGGACGAATGGTTTGATAAAAATCAAAAAAATTGGTATTACAGCTGGGGCATCGACTCCGGACTGGATTATCAAGGAGGTATATCAAAAGTGCAAGAACAAGACATGAAGAGTTTGCTTGAGGCTGAAGAGGAGTCCATGCAGGAGGTAAGGGAACATGATGTCGTAAAGGCTACGGTCGTCGCTGTCGACGATGGTCAGGCTTACGTCAACATCGCTGGCCTCAAGGCGGACATCCCCATCTCGAAGAGGGAGCTTGCCTCGCCAGAGCCGGATTCCGCGAAGGACGTTGTGAAAGTCGACGACGAGATCGAGGTCTTCGTCGTGAGCCTCGGCGGCGAGAATGGTGCGACGGTTTCCAAAGTTCGTGCTGACCGCATGGTTGCATGGAAGGAGATCGAGGCACTGAAAGAGGACGGACAGACGGTTCAGGCGCAGATTACGCAGGTCGTCAAGGGCGGTCTCGTTGCGTCTGTCAGCGGTCTGCGCGGCTTTATTCCTGCGTCGCAGATGGAGCTTCATTTCGTCAAGGATCTTTCCATCTACGTCGGCCAGACGGTGGAAGCTCTGCCGATCGAGATCGACATTCGCAAGCAGCGTCTCGTTCTTTCGCGTCGCAGCCTCTTGGAGGAGGAGCGCGAGAAGAAGCAGGAAGAAGTCTTCTCGACGCTTGAAGTAGGGCAGATCATTCGCGGCACGGTCAAGCGTCTCGTCGAGTATGGCGCATTCATCGACATCGGCGGCGTCGACGGTTTGGCGCATATCTCGGATCTCGCATGGCATCGCGTGAAGCAGCCGTCGGATGTTCTTTCTGTCGGCGATGAGGTCGATGTCTATGTGAAAAACTTCGATCCCGAGACGAAGCGCATCTCGCTCTCCGTTAAGGACACGATGCGCGATCCTTGGCTCGACAAGGCGGAGCGCTATGCAGAGGGCACGCACATCAAGGGCAAGATTATCAAGCTTACAGATTTCGGCGCTTTCATGGAAATCGAGCCAGGCTTTGACGGTCTGATTCCGATGGGCGAACTTGCCGATCGTCGCATTGCGCGCGCCGATGAGGCCGTGCAGCTTGGTGACATTGTGAAGGTCAAGATCCTGCACATCGATATGAAGCGCAAGCGCATCTCGCTCTCCATCACGAGGGCGCAGAGAGACGCTGAGGTTTCGGACGTTTCCTACTATAAGGATGAGCCTGTCACCCACGAAGAAGAGGGCGACGAGGGCTGAACGTCAAAGCAGAATAGGAAAACCGGGGAGTGATGAGTATTCATCACTCCCTTATTCATCAGAACGGGGCAGCGCCCTGAGAAAAACCAGAGGAAGAGCATGTTGTCAGGGGAAATCATATGCGTGATGCCAGGAAGTTTGGCGGAGGAGTTGGAACTTGCCGTCGGTGACAAGATCCTCGCCGTCAATGGACAAGAGTTGCGCGACATCATTGACTTGAGCTTTGCCTTCGCCGAGGAGGAGATTGAGCTTCTTGTCGAACATGCGGATGGCGAGCAGGAACTGCTTGCTTTTGACAAAGACTATGATGAGGAACTTGGCGTGGAGTTCGCTTCCGCCGTCTTTGACGGCATACGCTCGTGCGGCAATCGTTGCTGCTTCTGCTTCGTCGACCGGGTTCCGCCGGGCATGAGGAAAAGCCTGTCCGTCAAGGATGACGATTATCGCATGTCGTTCCTTTACGGCAACTTTGTTACGTTGACGAATATGCGCGAAAAGGATTTTCTGCGCATCGAACGATACCACCTCTCGCCGCTGTTCGTTTCCGTCCATGCGATGAATCCCGATTTGCGCGCTGCCATGCTCAATACGAGGAGGGCTGCAGAGATTGCGGCTCACCTCGATCGCTTGGAAGCGGCAGAGGTCGAGTATCACGCGCAGGTCGTGCTCTGTCCGGGACTCAACGACGGCAAGGAGCTCGACCGCACGGTGGAAGAGCTTCTGGCAAGATGGCCACATGCGCTTTCGCTCGCCATCGTGCCTGTCGGACTCACGCGGTTTCGCGAAGGCTGCTATCCGCTGAAGATGTTCGATCGCGAAGGCGCGATCGCCGTCATTCGCCGGTCGAAACTTGGCAGCGGCGTGCACGGGAGGGGATGGGCAGGAATTTTGTTTACTTGGGTGATGAATTTTACTTTCTTGCGGGGCTTCCCGTGCCGCCGGCGGAGGAGTACGATGGCTTCCCGCAGCTTGACAACGGTATCGGACTTGCGCGCACGTTCATCGAGGAGTGGAAGGAGACTTTGCAGAACCCTATCTGCGCCCAAGGGGTATGAGAAGTCGCTGCATCTTGCGATTCTTTCAGGCACGTCGGTTGCGCCGCTCTTTGAAGAGCTTGTGGCAGGCATTTCCGTTCCGGGACTCCGCGTCGATTGTCTCGGCGTGGAGAACGACTATTTCGGCAGGATGGTCAACGTCTCAGGGCTTCTGACGGGTACGGACATGCTTCGGGCGCTCAAGGAGGTTTCCGATGCGCCGCAAGGAGTGATCATGCCTGAATGCGCTCTGCGCACGGGCGAGAACATCCTGCTCGACGATATGACCTTGGAAGCATTTCGCCGTGCTGTGCCGCATCTGCGTGTCGAGACGGCACAGGGGGGAGGCGATCTCGTGCGCGCCTTGCTCGATTGGGAGCATTACCATGGTACGTCAGACGAGGAGGCATCATATATGTGGCAGAGCAACGCGGCGTACACGAAGCCGAGGAAAGAGGAAAAGGAGAGGATGGAATGAGCAAGCCGATCGTGGCGATCGTGGGACGTCCCAACGTGGGCAAGTCTACGCTTTTCAATAAATTGGGGCGAAAGCGCGTGTCCATTGTCGACGATTTGCCGGGCGTCACACGCGATCGCATCTATCTGGATGCCGAATGGCTCAATCGGGAATTCACGATGATCGATACAGGCGGCATTGAGCTCGACACGAGCGACATCATCCTGCGCTCCATGCGGCAGCAGGCACAGATCGCCATGGAGGAAGCGGATGTCATCCTCTTCCTCGTCGATGGACGCGCGGGTCTGACACTTGCCGACGAGGAAGTCGGCAAGATGCTGCGCACGACGAAAAAGCCTGTGCTTCTAGCAGTGAACAAGATCGACTCCCAGAAGCAAGAGGCGGATGTCTATGAGTTCTACAATCTCGGTCTGGGGGATCCCGTGCCGATCTCTGCGACGAACGCGATGAATCTCGGCGATCTTCTCGATGCACTCGTTGCCCTCTTTCCAGAGGGAGCGCAGGAGGAAAAGGAGTCGGACGAGATCAGCATCGCTGTCATCGGGCGTCCGAACGTGGGCAAGTCCTCGCTCGTCAATGCGCTTCTGGGCGAGGAGCGCGTCATTGTCAGCGATGTCGCGGGCACGACGCGCGATGCCATCGACACGCATTTCACGACGGAGGACACGAAGTTCATACTCATCGATACCGCTGGCATGCGCCGCAAGGGGAAGATCGATGCGCCCATCGAGCGCTACAGCGTCATGCGCGCGCTTCGCGCCGTCGACCGCGCCGATGTCGTGCTCGTCGTGCTCGATGCCACGGCAGGAATCACGGAGCAAGACAAGAAGATCGCAGGCTACGCCCACGAATCGGGCAAGGCGGTCGTCCTCATCGTGAACAAATGGGATATCTATGAAAACAAGGATGAAAAGTCAACGCTGCGCTTCACGGATGAGCTGCGTATAGAGCTCGGCTTTCTGCAATATGCACCTGTGCTCTATACTTCGGCACTTACGCACCAACGTGTCGCACGTGTCACTGACCTCGTCAAGTATGTGGCGGATCAAGCGTCGATGCGTGTCAAGACGAGCATCCTGAACGACCTCGTGCGCGATATGATCGCCGTGAATCCACCTCCCGCGCATAAGGGAAAACAACTCAAGATCCGTTACATCACACAGGCGGACATTCGTCCGCCGAAGTTCATCGTCTTTGTCAATGAGCCGGAACTGATGCACTTCTCGTACTTGCGTTACATTGAGAACAAGTTACGCGAAAGCTTCGGTTTTGAAGGAACGCCGCTGCGTCTCATCGTGCGTGGCAAGGAGGAGGAAGAATTATGACGCTGCTTTCCTGCATCATCGCCTATCTTCTAGGGTCGATACCGAATGGCCTGATCCTTTGCCGTGCTATCTGGCGGATCGACATTCGCGAATATGGCAGCCGCAATATTGGTGCGACGAATGTCTACCGCACGTTGGGCAAGGGGCCGGGTGCGCTCGTCTTCTTGCTTGATTTTCTCAAGGGATTCCTGGGGGTATATATTGCCATGTTGCTCGTCGATACGCCGCTCGCTATGGTTCTGTGCGGTATCGCCGCCATCCTTGGACACTCGGCGTCGATTTTTTTGGGCTTCAAGGGTGGCAAGGGCGTTGCTACGGGGCTCGGCGTCATAGCGATGCTCATGCCGGCGCTCACAGGTATCGTTTTTCTCATCTGGCTCGGCATCGTGTTCGTGACTCGCTACGTTTCACTTGGCTCCATCGTTGGTGCGGCGCTTGTGCCCGTGCTCGCGCTCTTTTTTTCCTACCCGATGGAATACACGCTCTTCGGGGTCTTCGCTGCCGTGCTCGTCATCGTGCGTCACCATGCGAATATCACGAGACTCATGAATGGCACGGAGAGCAAGATCAAAGCTGGGAAGCGTTGAAGAGAACTGCATAAGAGCTTTTTCGTAGACTGCACGCACAAATATCCACTCTGTGGACGTTTGTGCGTGTAATTTCTAAGAAAGAGCCGTTATTTTTCACCTTTTTGGGATTGACCTCTTGGACTTTCATGGTAATATGTCTATGGGGACTGTACAATAGTGTTGGACAATGGTATAATTCCAAGCATGGAATTATGGTGCAGGAGGAATTTTTATGCCAAGGGAACGCAAGGAGAACAACGAACAAAAATCGCAGAGCGGATTCTTTCTCGTGCAGGAGCAGATCTTGCCCGAGGCGATCAAGAAGACCATACGGGTGAAGGAGATGCTCAAGCGCGGTGATGTGCGCACGATCAACGAAGCGGTCGATAGCATGGGACTGAGCCGCAGCGCTTATTACAAGTACAAGGATTATGTATTTCCCTTCTATGAGGCGAGTCGGAACAAGATCATCTCGCTCACCCTTCTCTTGGAGCATAAGAAGGGCGTTCTTTCGAGCGTTCTCAACACCATTTCGGCGGACTCCGGCAGCGTGCTGACGATCAATCAGGGCATTCCTTTGCAGGGGGTGGCGAATGCGACAGTTTCTATCGAGACAGCGAACCTCTCGGTGGATCTCGAGGCGCTTCTGGACAAACTGCGCTTGGTGGATGGCGTAAAGCGCCTCGAAGTTCTTGGGCAGGCGTGATGAAAGGGGAAAAAGATGAAAGAAATCAAGATTGGCATGCTGGGCTTCGGAACCGTTGGTACGGGCGTCGTGCGCGTGCTTCGTGAGAATGAGCGCGAGATTACAGCGAAGGCGGGTGTGAAGCTCACGCTGAAGTCTGTGCTCGTGCGCGATGCAAAGAAGAAGCGTTCATATATGGAAGGACTGCACCTGACGGAAGATGTGAACGAAATCTTGAATGATGAGGAGATCGACATCGTCATCGAGCTTTTAGGCGGCATTCATCCAGCTCGCGAGTATATGCTGCATGCCATGGAAAAAGGGAAGAACGTCGTGACGGCGAACAAGGATGTCGTGGCGCAGTTCGGCAGGGATATGTTTGAGGCGATGGAAAAGCATGGCGTGGACTTCCACTTTGAAGCGAGCGTCGGCGGAGGCATTCCCATCGTCATGCCGCTGAAGCAGTGCCTGACGGCGAATCGTGTCACGGAAATCATGGGCATCATCAACGGTACGACGAACTACATGCTAACGCAGATGGCGGAAAATGGTTCAGACTACGACAGCGTTCTCAAGGAAGCCCAGGACAAGGGCTATGCTGAATCGAATCCGGCAGCGGATGTCGAGGGCCTTGATGCTGCCCGCAAGATTGCGATTCTTGCTTCTATAGCCTTTAACACTCGCGTTCGATTCGAGGATGTCTCAGTCGAGGGCATCACGAAGGTTACGCCGGAGGACATTGATTATGCCAAGGCGCTCGGCTATGTCGTGAAGCTTCTTGCGATTGGGCGCGATTCCAGCGAAGCGGGCGTCGACGTGCGCGTGCATCCCGTATTTCTGCCGAAGGCACATCCGCTCGCTTCTGTCAATGATGTCTACAATGCGATCTTTGTGCGCGGAAATGCCATTGGCGAAGCGATGTTTTATGGACGCGGGGCCGGGTCGCTGCCGACGGCTTCCGCCGTTGTCGCGGATGCCATAGACATCGCGCGCGATATGCAGCTTGACACCTTCGGACGGCTTCATTGCACGTGTTATGCGCACAAGTCGCTCTGCCCCGTGGAGGAGACGGAAGCTTCCTACTACGTGCGGCTCCTCGTCGATGATGAGCCGGGGGTTCTCGCGGCCATCGCGACGGCGTTTGGCAACCACAAGGTCAGCTTGAAATCCGTCATTCAGACGAGGCGCTATAAAGAGCGTGCGGAAATTGTTGCAGTCACGCATATCGTCAAACACAAGAAGATGCAGGAAGCGGCGGAAGACCTCAAGAATCTTTCTGTCGTCAGTGAGATTCGCAGCATCATCCGCGTGGAAAAATCCGCAGGGGATGTCGCATCATGCTGAACCGAATGATTCGTGTGCGCGTACCGGGCACAAGCGCAAATTGCGGGCCAGGTTTCGATGCCATAGGTGTCGCCTGCACGATTTATAACGATCTGGAGCTCACGTTGAAAGGGGAAGAGGGGATCGCTGTCGAGGTTGAGGGCGAAGGTGCGGACAACATTCCGTGCGACGAGAGGAACATCGTCCTACGCGCCATTCGCACGATTTTTGAAACGTGCGAATCTTGAAGACGAGGTAAAAGGCTTTTTGCATCCGCATGAAGAACCACATCCCCTTGTCGCGCGGACTTGGCAGCAGTGCGGCGGCGATTGTCGCAGGGGCTCAAGGCGGCGAATGCCTTGATCGGCAATCGTTTCTCGCGACGTGAGCTCCTGCAGATGGCGACGAGTATCGAAGGCCATCCTGACAACGTGGCGCCTGCTATTTTCGGTGGCTTCACGATCAGCGTTGTCACGCGCGGCAGGGTTGAGTGCTTTTCTTTGATGCCGCGCATGCCGTTGAAGCTTGTCGTCGCCGTGCCGGAGTTTCCTCTTTCAACGAGGCTTGCCCGAAGCGTCCCTGCCCGAGCAGGTGAACATGAAGGACGCCGTGTACAATGTGAGTCGCGCAGCGCTCTCGTCGCTGCGTTGACGAAAGGACAGCCGCGCTTTTTGCGCAACGCTTTCGCCGACGCGCTGCATCAACCGTACAGGGAGAAGCTCATCCCCGGCATGAAGGATGTCTTTCGTGCCGCGCGCAGATCAGGCGCCCTCGGCGCGAGTCTCAGCGGCGCGGGATCGTGCCTCATTGCTTATACGTTGGAGAATGAGGAGGCCGTGGGACAGGGCGATGGTCGAAGCCTTTGCCAAACATGAAGTCGAGGCGCGGGCGCTGCAGCTCTCTCTCGACGCGCATGGTGCAAGGGTGCTGAAACAACGTTGACCTCGGAAAAGAATAAGTGGGATGAGGGGTGAGGCATGGAGCAGGAGGATTTCATCAATCGCGTGGAGCAGGCTGGCGGTACGGTCTACCTTGTGGGTGGATGGGTGCGAGATCATCTAAGAGGTGTTAAACCGCAGGACAAGGATTTCGTCATCACGGGGATGGAAAGGGAAGCTTTCGTACAGCTTTTTCCCACGGCATCCCTTATCGGACATGCCTTTCCTGTCTATCTCGTGGAGATTGATGGCATACGCTCAGAAGTCGCTTTCGCGCGGCGCGAGAAGAAAACCGGCTGTGGGTATCATGGCTTTGCTGTCGACTTCGGAGCGGAAGTCACGATTGAAGAGGATCTGTTCCGCCGCGATACGCGCATCAACAGCATGGCGTATCGTTTGCCGGACATGCAGCTCATCGATCCTTATGGCGGTCGAGATGACATTGCACATCGTTTGATTTGCGCAACTTCGCATCATTTTTTTCGGAAGATCCTGTCCGGGCGCTGCGTGCGGCGCGGCAGGCGGCGGAATTGGGTTTTGCCATTGACGATAGGACGCGGGAGCTGATGGCAGATTGCGCGGTTGAACTTGCAGAAGAGTCGAAAGACCGCATCATGCACGAGCTTTCGCGCGCACTTGCTGCGCCGCAGCCATCGCTCTTTTTGAAGCGCTCGCACGGGCGGAACTCCTTCGGTCGGTATTTCCCGAAGTCTTTGCTTTGCAGGGGAAGACGCAGCCGCTGGAGCATCATCCTGAAGGGGATGCCTTCTGTCATACGATGCAGATTGTCGATGCTGTGGCACGAAAGACGCCATCGCTTGAAGCGCGTTTTGCCGCGCTCGTGCACGATATCGGCAAGGGGAAAACGTCCGAAGCGATACTGCCGCATCATTACGGTCACGAGAGGCGCGGCCTCGATGTGCTTGAAGCATGGAATGAACGCATGACACTGCCAAAAATCATGGCTCTTGGCAGCTCGTTTCGTCATCAAGGAGCACATGCGCGCGCCGTTCTTGAAAAAGACGGGAAAGATTGTCGATCTTTTGCTTGCAGTTGAAAAATCGGGACTTTCTTTTCCAGAGTTTCTCTGCATCATCTGTGCCGATCACGGTTCTTTGCCGCCCTATTTGGCGCGAGGAGAAGAGCTGTCGCGAAAGTTGCGTCAAGTGCACGGCAGCGAGGCGCCGCTTGGGCTTCATGGCGCGGCAGTGGGGTTGTGGCTGCGTGAAACAAGGGCACGGCTCTTGGGGAAGCTTCTTTCTATGTGAGGCGTGTATCGTGATTTGCGAAGCGTGCTTCATGAATGCTGATGATAGGGGCTTGCGTAAGGGCAGCATTTTTTTTGAAAGGGGAGCGGAGATTCTGCAAAAGTATGACCACGGAGGCAATGTTTATGAAGATTGTCCGACGGGAGAACCGTGGCTGGATTTTAGTGCGAATATCAATCCCCCGCCTTTCGCCTCTTGTGCGTGAGGCAATTCTTTCCCGTGTCGATGATATTGTCCACTACCCAGATCCCGAGGCGCGAGGATTGAAGGAGGCGCTTGCGTCTTTTTATCGCGTTCCACAGGAAGCCATCGTGCTCGGCAATGGCGCGGCGGAACTTTTTTATTGCTTTTTTTATACGGTGCGCCCTCGGCGGGTTCTTTTGCCGGTGCCGTCTTTCAGTGAGTATGAAAAAGCGGCGCGTGCTGCAGGAGCGGAGATCCGTTATTTGCCTTTATTGAAAAAGCAAGGCTTTGCTTTCGATTCGAAAGAAGCAGTGCGACAAATCGCACAGATAGACGCCATCGTGCTTTGCACACCGAATAATCCGACGGGCCGCCTGTTGGCACAAAAAGAATTGTGTGCCTTCCTTGACCAGCTGCAGGGACGTGGTGTGTGGGTCGTCGTGGATGAGTCTTTCTTGGACTTTCGCGAAGATCGCGAGGTATATACGATGCGTCATCTCACGAAAAGATACCCGTATCTCTTTGTTGTGCAGTCCATGACGAAGTTCTTTTGCCTTTGCCCGGGTTGCGATTAGGGTTTGGAATCGCTGAGCCGAAGCTTTGCCGTCGTTTGGAGGATGGCAAAGATGTCTGGAATGTGAATTTCCTCGCTCAAATGGCAGGTATTGCCGCTCTTTCTGACAAAGAATATCAAGAAGCGGCGCGTTCTTTTTGTTCGAAGTGAAAAGAAGTTCCTTGCCTCTGAGCTTGCCAAGTTTCCGTGCATCGAAGTTTTTGTGCCGTCCGTGAATTTTATTTTTTTCGATTACAGCAAGGGACTGATTTTTTTGCGAAGATTTCTTATATCGTTGCGTGAAAGAGGGATCCCTGCTGCGCGACTGCAGCAATTATTCGGGTTTAGATGGAGCGTATTTGCGTGCGGCCGTTCGTTCGCGCGTGGAAAAATGAACGGTTGCTTGAGGCAATGCAGGAAATTTGAGGAGTGTGACGCAGTATGACTATGACGAAGATTTATCTCGTGCGCCATGGATTGACGGAGTGGAATATCGGCGGACGTTTTCAAGGGCACTCTGATGTTGCGCTTGCTCAAGCAGGCGTAAAGCAGGCGGAATGTCTTGCCAAGCATTTTCCAGCAGAGAAGATTGACGTCGTTTACTCGAGTGACTTGCAGCGTGCAGCGGCGACAGCAGGTTTCATTGCCGAACGATTTGATTGCGAGCTGAAGGAAACAGAAAGACTGCGGGAAATGAATTTTGGCGAATGGGAAGGCCTTACTTTCGATCAAATCAGCGCCAAATGGCCGGAAGCTGGAAAACAGATTTTCCTTGCGCCGGATGAACTCAGGCCGCCCGGAGGAGAAACCTTTGAAGATGTGGAGAGAAGAGCTTCGAAGGAAGTAGAAAGGATAACTGCTACTCATGAGGGGGAGTGTGTTGTACTCGTGGCTCATGGGGCTTTTTTGCGCACGATTCTAGCTTATGCACTCCATATACCGCTGCGTTATGTTTGGCGCATCAAGCAGGGCAATACAGCTGTCAGCCTTCTCACGCATGACGGGCATCATTTCACGGTCGACTATATGAATAATATCGCGCATCTGGAATATCCTGCTCTAGATGGAAACTGATATTTGTACAAATCTCCTCGTTTCTTACATGAAAAATCGTGGCGTATGAAGTTCAACAAAATGGATTTTTCAAAAAAGTGTTGACAGTCCGTCCGCTTTCGTGTATCATACACTTTGCTGCTCGGGTGAGCAGCGGAAAAACGCTCGAAAAAAACTTCAAAAAAGGGCTTGACAATCCCTCGGGACTGAGGTAAGATAGTCAAGTCGCTTGCGAAGAGCGAGCGGCAAAGAAGCCGAGCGATCGGCGGTGTTCCTTGAAAACTAAACAATGCAGAAATGAATCATCGATATGATTCAAGCCAGATGTCCATCAAGAGAAATCTTGATGAAACATCGATTGTGAACTACAAAAAGCAATCGACAATTTCTTTATACGGTTCGAAAGAATCGTATCCAAAAGATAAAAAGAGCCAATCAACGGCTCTCTGCTAAAAAAAGTAATTTTCTCCACCACGACTGTCCTGCAGTCCGAAGCGGAGAAAAAAACGCAGAGATTTTTGTGCTAGGGCAAGGAATGGCGAAGCCGTGTCCCGCAGGCGTACTCGTGTACGTCGAGGACACACGGCGAAGCCATGACGCAGCATAGCGCAAAAAAAGATCAAGTTTTTTTCGGAGAGTTTGATCCTGGCTCAGGACGAACGCTGGCGGCGTGCTTAACACATGCAAGTCGAACGGGAACCTTTATTTCGGTAAAGGTGAGAGTGGCAAACGGGTGAGTAACACGTAGGGCAACCTGCCGACAGGATGGGGACAACATTCCGAAAGGAATGCTAATACCGAATGAAATCCGAGGAGGGCATCCTCCTCGGCTCAAAGATGGCCTCTTTACAATGCTATCGCCTGTCGATGGGCCTGCGTCTGATTAGCCAGTTGGTGAGGTAACGGCTCACCAAAGCGACGATCAGTAGCCGGTCTGAGAGGATGAACGGCCACATTGGGACTGAGACATGCACCCGAGACTCCTACGGGAGGCAGCAGTGGGGAATCTTCCACAATGGGCGAAAGCCTGATGGAGCAACGCCGCGTGAGTGAAGAAGGTCTTCGGATCGTAAAGCTCTGTTGCACGGGACGAAAACCGGGTTTGAAAACATTGAGCCTGGGTGACGGTACTGTGCGAGGAAGCCACGGCTAACTACGTGCCAGCAGCCGCGGTAATACGTAGGTGGCGAGCGTTGTCCGGAATTATTGGGCGTAAAGGGAGCGCAGGCGGGCATATCAGTCCATCTTAAAAGTGCGGGGCTCAACCCCGTGAGGGGATGGAAACTGTATGTCTTGAGTGCAGGAGAGGAAAGCGGAATTCCCAGTGTAGCGGTGAAATGCGTAGATATTGGGAGGAACACCAGTGGCGAAGGCGGCTTTCTGGACTGTAACTGACGCTGAGGCTCGAAAGCCAGGGGAGCGAACGGGATTAGATACCCCGGTAGTCCTGGCCGTAAACGATGAATGCTAGGTGTAGGAGGTATCGACCCCTCCTGTGCCGGAGTTAACGCAATAAGCATTCCGCCTGGGGAGTACGGTCGCAAGACTGAAACTCAAAGGAATTGACGGGGGCCCGCACAAGCGGTGGAGTATGTGGTTTAATTCGACGCAACGCGAAGAACCTTACCAGGGCTTGACATTGAGTGAAAGGGCTGGAGACAGCTCCCTCCCTTCGGGGACACGAAAACAGGTGGTGCATGGCTGTCGTCAGCTCGTGTCGTGAGATGTTGGGTTAAGTCCCGCAACGAGCGCAACCCCTGTCCTTTGTTGCCAGCGCGTCATGGCGGGAACTCAAAGGAGACTGCCGCGGAGAACGCGGAGGAAGGCGGGGATGACGTCAAGTCATCATGCCCCTTATGTCCTGGGCTACACACGTACTACAATGGGATGGACAGAGGGAAGCGAAGGCGCGAGCCGGAGCGGATCCCACAAACCATCTCCCAGTTCGGATTGCAGGCTGCAACCCGCCTGCATGAAGTCGGAATCGCTAGTAATCGTAGGTCAGCATACTGCGGTGAATACGTTCCCGGGCCTTGTACACACCGCCCGTCACACCACGGAAGTCATTCACGCCCAAAGCCGGCGGGTCAACCGCAAGGAGGCAGCCGTCTAAGGCGGGGGCGATGACTGGGGTGAAGTCGTAACAAGGTAGCCGTATCGGAAGGTGCGGCTGGATCACCTCCTTTCTAAGGTGCTGAGCTGTCGAAGAAGCAAGCCCGTAAGGGCGCAGCTGATTCGGAAACAGCTCGTACGCGAAAACGTCCCAAGAACGCGAGCCGAAAGGCGAAGCGCGATTGGCAGACGTTGACCGCGCGAGTCGTTGGAAGACAGCTTGATCTTAAGTCGAGGCATCTTGGTTCTGCATTGTCTAGTTTTGAGGGAACACAAATCTCTCAAACTTGACCTTCTCGTTGGATTATATCAGCGGCAAGGTCAGGCGTACCTTGAAAACTACACAGAAGACAAAATGAAAGAAAATCATCGAAGGCTGTAGAAATACAGCAAAGATTTTCCGAACATTTTAGGATCACAAACCAAACAAACCAAGCATCAATGAAAATGATGCCTTGAGGCGAAACACACGATGAAAATCGTGGAAAAGTCAAGCTACGAAAGGCATACGGTGGATGCCTTGGCGTCAGGAGTCGAAGAAGGACGCGATAAGCTGCGAAAAGCCGTGGGGAGCCGCAAATAGGCCTCGATCCACGGATGTCCGAATGGGGCAACCCAGTGCGAGTCATGTCGCACTGCCCGAAAGGGAGACAAACCCGGTGAACTGAAACATCTAAGTAGCCGGAGGAAAAGTAAACAATAGTGATTCCCCGAGTAGCGGCGAGCGAAAAGGGAAGAGCCCAAACCGAGAGCTTTCGGGCTTTCGGGGTTGAGGACCAGCAAAAAGGGAAAGCAGCCTAGTGGAACGGCATGGGAAGGCCGGGCGAAGAGAGTGAGACCCTCGTACACGAAAGGCTGAAGAACGGGCTGGGATCCAGAGTACCACGGGACACGAGGAACCCTGTGGGAAGCCGGGTGGACCACCATCCAAGGCAAAATACTACCTGACGACCGATAGAGGAAAGTACCGTGAGGGAAAGGCGAAAAGAACCGCGGGAGCGGAGTGAAATAGAACCTGAAACCGTATGTCCACAAGCAGTCGAAGCGCTTTATATGCGCGACGGCGTGCCTATTGAAGAATGAACCGGCGAGTTGTCCTGTCGAGCGAGGTTAAGCGGAAGACGCGGAGCCGAAGCGAAAGCGAGTCTTAAGAGGGCGCTTAGTTCGACGGGGCAGACCCGAAACCACAGTGATCTATGCATGGCCAGGCTGAAACTCAGGTAAAATTGAGCGGAGGGCCGAACCCGTGAGTGTTGAAAAACTTTGGGATGAGCTGTGCATAGGGGTGAAATGCCAATCGAACGTGGAGATAGCTGGTTCTCCCCGAAATAGCTTTAGGGCTAGCCTCGGGCGATGCATGCAGACGGTAGAGCACTGATCGGGCAAGGGGGCGTAAAGCCTACCGACCCCAGTCAAACTGCGAATGGCTGCATGGCAAGCCCGGGAGTCAGCGTGCGAGTGATAAGACCCGCACGCAAGAGGGAAACAGCCCAGACCGCCAGCCAAAGATCCCCAATGCTGTACTAAGTGGAAAAAGGATGTAGGAATTCGAAAACAACCGGGATGTTGGCTCAGAAGCAGCCACCATTTAAAGAGTGCGTAATAGCTCACTGGTCGAGAGTCCCTGCGCCGAAAAATGTCCGGGGCTCAGTACAGAACCGAAGCTGCGGCTGCACACGAAAGTGTGCGGGGTAGGGAGCGTACCATGCGCGGAGAAGCCGTACCGGAAGGAGCGGTGGAGCGCATGGCAGTGAGAATGCCGGTATGAGTAGCGAAAAGGCCAGCAAGAATCTGGCCCACCGAAAGCCTGAGGTTTCCTGGGCAACGCTCGTCGTCCCAGGGTCAGTCGGGACCTAAGCCGAGGCAGCAAGCATAGGCGATGGACAACTGGTGAATATTCCAGTACCGCAGGGAGTCGTTTGAGTGATGGAGTGACGCAGGAGGGAGCTTGGGCGCGCGAATGGAAGAGCGCGTCGAAGCCGGTAGGCTGCAAGGGAGGCAAATCCCCCTTGCAAAAGCCGAGACGTGACAGGGAGGCGAACCTTCGGGCGAGCCGAAGCCAAGCGGACCACACTGCCGAGAAAAGCTTCTAGCGAGACGAACTGCGCCCGTACCGAAACCGACACAGGCAGGCAGGGAGAGGATCCTAAGGTGCGCGGGAAAACCCTCGTTAAGGAACTCTGCAAATTGCATCCGTAACTTCGGGAAAAGGATGGCCGTTCCCGGTGAAGGCCCATGCGGTTGGAGCCGGGGGCGGCGACAGAAGAGAAGCCCAAGCGACTGTTTACCACAAACACAGGTGCCTGCAAAAGAGAAATCTGACGTATAGGTGCTGACGCCTGCCCGGTGCCGGAAGGTTAAGGGGAGAGGTCAGGGGAAACCCGAAGCCTTGAGCTGAAGCCCCGGTAAACGGCGGCCGTAACTATAACAGTCCTAAGGTAGCGAAATTCCTTGTCGGGTAAGTTCCGACCCGCACGAAAGGCGTAACGATTTGGGCACTGTCTCGACGAGGAGCCCGGTGAAATTGAAATACCTGTGAAGATGCAGGTTACCCGCGACTGGACAGAAAGACCCCATGGAGCTTTACTGCAGCTTGGCATTGATGCCCGGCGGATGATGTACAGGATAGGTGGGAGGCAGAGAAAGGCGGCCGCAAGGACGCCCGGAGCCGCTGTTGGGATACCACCCTTCCTCCGCTGGTCATCTAACCGGAGTAGTCACGACACTCGGGACAGTGCCAGGTGGGCAGTTTGACTGGGGCGGTCGCCTCCGAAAGAGCAACGGAGGCGTCCAAAGGTTCCCTCAGCGCGGACAGAAATCGCGCGAAGAGCATAAAGGCAAAAGGGAGCTTGACTGCGAGACCGACAAGTCGAGCAGGTACGAAAGTAGGGCTTAGTGATCCGGTGGAATGAGAGTGGAATTGCCATCGCTCAACGGATAAAAGCTACCCTGGGGATAACAGGCTAATCTCTCCCAAGAGTCCATATCGACGGGGAGGTTTGGCACCTCGATGTCGGCTCATCACATCCTGGGGCTGAAGCAGGTCCCAAGGGTTGGGCTGTTCGCCCATTAAAGTGGTACGTGAGCTGGGTTCAGAACGTCGTGAGACAGTTCGGTCCATATCCATCGCGGGCGGAAGAAACCTGAAGGGGGCTGCTCCTAGTACGAGAGGACCGGAGTGGACGGACCAACGGTGTACCAGTCATGGCGCCAGCCGTGCAGCTGGGTAGCTGCGTCCGGAAAGGATAAACGCTGAAAGCATCTAAGCGTGAAACCAGCCCTAAGATGAAGTTTCTCACGGAGCAGTCCGGTAAGGCACCTCAAAGACGATGAGGTTGATAGGCGGGGAGTGGAAGCGCCGCAAGGCGTGCAGCCGACCCGTACTAATATGCCGAGGGCTTGACTTATTACCTAAAATGTTCCATTGAGTCTTCTGTATAGTTTTGAGGGTATGCTGACCTGTCCAAGAGGCGAAGCCGATTGGGTAACAGGTCGTATGCGAAAACGTCCCAAGAATGCAAGCGCGAAGCGCGCCGCATGATTGGCTGACGTTGACCGCTGAAAACCTTCACATATCCAGTGGCGATAGCTGAGTGGATCCACCTGTTCCCATCCCGAACACAGTCGTTAAGCACTCATACGTCGAAAGTACTTGGTTGGAGACGACCTGGGAGGATAGAAAGCTGCTGGTTGATGGCGCACCCGAAAGGGTGCGTTTTTTATGTTTGCGCCGACATCTGGAGAATGCTTTTTCATATTGAAATATTTTTTCGTTGGCTTGTCATGATGAGAACTTTAGTATATAATGACTGCAGGTGAGATCAACAAACTTACAACTCTATACAGACGTCATAAGTGTCGCCGAGCTTTGCCGGCGAGCGATGAGAGGAAAATGGGTGAAAGACCCATGCTGTCCCGCAGCTGTAATCGGGGAATTTGTTTCCATGGGAAACGCTGAAATCGCTGTTTCTTATGGAAGCGCTGCCTTTATCAGTGCTTCCTATATGTCACTGAGAGAAATCTTGGGAAGACGGAAACAAACGATGATCCGAGAGCCAGAAAGCCTGCTTATGATAAGATTCATTGCTTGACTTACGAGAGATGAGGAGATGGATGCCAAGTGTGTTCCGTTGTCGGAATATGCCTTTGGTGTTTTATGCTTTGCGGGGGAAAACCGCATGTCTTGTCTTCAGTCGACGGGCATGCGGTTTTTTTATGGAAATGCCTGATACTTAGGCGCTTCCATATAGAGATCGGTTCATGGGAAGTATTTTCTGTGGCTCTGGTCGAGAAGGTCTTGTTCATATCATTTTAAGGAGATGAGGTATTGCATTGAAAGGAAAAGAATTGATGCGCCGCTTGTGTCAAATGCTCATTACGCTCCTGGGAGTGACTTTTTTGACATTTGGTCTGACGTATCTAGCCCCCGGAGATCCTGTAGAAATGATTCTGGAGACTGGCGATACGATGGTGTCGCAGGAAACTATCGAGAGAACGCGCCACGAATTAGGACTTGATCGTCCTTTCCATGAGCAGTATTTGCACTGGCTTTCTGGTCTGTTGCATGGAGATATGGGCAAGAGCTACTCGGCGAAGATGCCAGTTGCAGACAAGCTCGCACAGAATCTTTTCGGCACACTGCTTCTTGCAGGAACAGCAACCTTGATGATGCTGATCGTTTCTGTGCCGTGTGGAGTCGTTGCAGCTTTATATCGCAACCGTTGGCCAGACTATTTGATTCGCGGTGTGTCCTTTCTCGGCGTTTCCATGCCGAGCTTTTGGGTTGGATTGCTGCTGCTCTTTGTCTTCGGGTTGAAGTTGGGACTGTTCCCGATTTCGGGAGGTGAGGTCACCTTGGAAGGACTGATTCTTCCGTCTGCAACCCCTAGCGATTCTCTTGTCTTCCAAGTATACGCGTCAAGTGCGTACTGCCGTGCTCGAAGAGTTCAGTCAGGATTACGTCGTAGGCGCAAAGGCGCGCGGTTTGTCCACACAGCGTATTTTATGGCATCATGTGCTGCCTAATGCGTTCTTGCCGCTCATCACGCTCTTCGGTTTGGCTCTCGGCTGGCTTTTTGGGCGGTGTGGCTATCGTCGAAATCGTCTTTGGTTGGCCGGGCATAGGTCGCTTGGCGGTTCGTGCGATAGAGATGCGAGATTATCCTTTATTGGAGGGCTTCGTGCTTTTGACAGCCATCTTCTACATGGTGGTCAATTTCTTGGTGGATCTATCCTATGTATATCTTGATCCACGCCTAAAGAAGGGGGCGAAGCCATGAGCAAGGATGCAAAACTCCTGCGCTTTTATTCCATCCTGTCAGGATTGATCTTTCTTGGCGCACTTCTGGCACCCTTCGTTTTGACGCAGGATCCTTATGAGTCAATGATGCAACAGGCATTTCTGCCGCCTTCCGCCGAGCATTGGTTCGGAACGGATAAACTCGGGCGCGACCTCTTTACGCGCGTGATTTACGGCGCGCGCATATCGGTGTTCATGTCTTTGACGGTCGTCATCCTCATCGCCGGCATCGGCTCTGCCATCGGCGTCGTTGCCGGCTATGTCGGCGGCAAGGTGGATACGATCATCATGCGCCTTGCCGATATGTTCCTCGCCTTTCCGGGCATCGTGCTGGCGATCGCCATTGCGGGCATGATGGGCGGCAGCGTGGTCAATGCCATCCTCGCCCTTGTCGCCGTCGGTTGGACGAAGTATGCACGCCTGGCGCGCAGCATGACGCTGAAGGTGCGCCAGCAGGATTATATCGCGGCGGCTGTGACGAACGGCACGCGTCCCGTGCAGATGTTTTTCCGCCATATCGCGCCCAATATCCTTTCCATCATACTGGTGACGGCAGCCGTCGATATCGGGGCGATGATGATGGAGTTGGCAGGTCTTTCCTTCCTGGGATTCGGTGCGCAGCCGCCGACACCGGAATGGGGGCTCATGCTCAACGAAGGGCGGCAGGCATTGCAAACGGCTCCTTGGCTGATGCTGTTCCCCGGTATCGCCATCGTTTTGGTTGTTGCTGTGTTCAACTTATGGGGAGATGCATTGCGCGATTGGCTTGATCCAAATAAAGCCAGTTGACGGCTTCACGATGTTTTATGATTTAAGGAGGCTGAAAATTAATGAAAAAGTGGAAGAAATTGCTTTCTGTGGCTATGGCGGCGTGTTTGTCCGTAGCTGTATTCACAGGATGCGGCGGTAAAGAGGCTTCGAGCGATACCTTGCGTGTTGGTGTGACGAACTTTGCGGATTCTCTTGAACCGACAGAAAAATGCTTTCGGCTGGGTCGTTATGCGCTATGGTATGGGAGAGACGCTGACGAAGTTTGATGAGAAGATGAACATCCAGCCGTGGCTGGCAGAAAGCTGGAAAATCAGTGATGACAAGCTCACTTGGACGTTCAAGATTCGTGACGGCGTAAAGTTCTCGAACGGGAATCCACTGACGGCAGAGGCTGTAAAGGCATCTATAGAGCGTGCCTTTGCAAAAAACACGCGCGCTGCGACGTTCTTCAAGTACACGGAAATGAAGGCGGACGGGCAGAATCTTATCATCACGACGGATAAGCCGGCTCCGAGTATGCCTGGCTATCTGGCAGATCCGCTCTTCCTCATCGTCGATGTTTCGGCGGAAAAGGATCGCGATTTTGCCAAGCAGGGACCGATTTGCACGGGACCCTATGTCTGCGAATCCTTCGTTAAGGAAAAGGCCGTCATGAAGAAGAACCCCAACTACTGGGATGGCGAAGTGCCGTATGAAACGGTGGAAATCCCCTCCATTGACGATCCGAATACACGCGCTATGGCACTCCAGTCTGGTGAGGTGGACATGGCTGTGAACATCGCTCCTGGCGATGTCGCTTTGTTCAATGATACGAGTAAGTACCATGTTGACAAAATCGCTTCGTTGCGCACGGTACTCTCCCGCATTAACGAGAAAGGCATCCTCGGCGATCCGAAGGTTCGTGCTGCTTTCATCAGCATGTGTGACCGCAAATCATATAACGAAGTGATTTTGAAGGGAACCTTTATCGAAGGTAAGGCGCCTGTTCCGCCTTCTCTTGATTATGGTTTCGATCAGCTTTCTGACCCCAATCACTATGATATCGAGCGTGCGAAGACCTTACTCGATGAGGCAGGCTGGAAAGATACGGACGGCGATGGCATTCGCGACAAGGACGGCAAACCTCTGAGTGTCGACTTCATCGTCTACAACAGCCGTGCTGAGCTCCCGATTTATGCAGAAGCTGTGCAAGCGGATGGTAAGAAAATCGGCTTTGACATCAAGGTGAAGACGGTCGACTACAATCTGCTCGACAAGATTGGTATCAACGGTGAATATGATCTCCTGATTTCCAATATCATCACGGCAAATACAGGCGATCCCGAAATTTATCTCAACTGGTACTGGCGCACGAACAAGGATGGCGACAATCAGCAGAATGGTTCTGGCTACAGTAATCCTGTGTACGATGCAAAGTGCGCGGCTCTTGCTGTCGAATTTGATCCGGCGAAGCGCCGTCAGCTCATGATCGAGATGCAGCAGATCCTCTTGAACGATGCAGCTGCGCTCTTCCTCGGCTACCCCGAGACGAACATCATCAGCTCGACGAAGATCACGGGTGCGACGATGTATCCGTCCGACTACTATTGGATCACGAACAAGATTCGCCCGGCGAAGTAAGGAGAAAGGAAGAACGATATGCTTCTTGAGGTCAAGAACCTCCATATCCAATATGCCGGCATCGAGATGGTGCATGGCATAAGTTTTTCCCTCGATTCCGGCGAAGTATTGTCACTCGTGGGCGAGAGCGGCAGCGGCAAGACCAGCGTCATACGCGCAGTCTTGGGCTGCCTCCCCCACGAGGGGCGCGTGAATGAAGGCGAGATCATCTTTTCCGGCGTGAACATGCTGAAAAATACGCCGAAGATGTGGCGTGACATCAGTGGGCGCAACATCTCGATGATTTTCCAGGACAGCGGCAGCATGATGAATCCCATCCGCACGATCGGCAGCCAGTTTGTCGAGTACATCCTTGAGCACAGCTCGATGGATCCACAGAAGGCGGAAAAAGAGGCGAAGGAAATGCTGGGAAAGATGCAGCTCCCGAACCCCGATACCATCATGGAAAGCTTCCCGTTCGAGCTTTCAGGCGGCATGCGTCAGCGCGTCGGCGTCGCCATGGCGATGTTCTTTCGGCCGCAGCTCCTCTTGGCAGATGAGCCGACTTCGGCGCTCGATGTTACGACGCAGGCGCAGGTGGTCAAAAGAACTGATGAAGATTTGCCGCGAGGACGGCACGGCCATCATCCTCGTCACGCACAATCTCGGCGTTGCCACCTATATGTCGGACAAGATCATGGTCATGCAGAACGGGCACGTCGTGGAAGAGGGAACGTCTGAGGCAATCATCGAAAACCCGCAGGTGAACTACACGAAGGAACTCCTGCATTCCGTGCCGCAGATCGGGGGTATGTCGTATGCCAATTAAAAACGAAGAAGTCCTGCGCATCGAGCATATCACGAAGCGTTTCCCCACAGCTGACGGCCGTGCGCTCACGGCCTGCGATGATGTGAGTTTCTCCCTGTGCAAGGGGAAACTCTCGGCATCGTGGGCGAGAGCGGCTGCGGCAAGAGTACGCTGGTCAAGACGCTCATGCAGCTTCATAAGCCGACGGAGGGCAAGATTTTCTTTCAGAACAAGGAAATCACATCTCTTACGGGAGAAGAAGCGCGGCAGAATCGCCGCAACATCCAGATGGTCTTTCAAGACCCCGGTACGGCGTTCAATCCCAAGATGAAGATCAAGGACATCCTTGCCGAACCTTTGCGCAACTTCGGACTTTTGAAGACGAGTGCAGCGGAAAAGGCGAAGGAGCTATTGAACCTCGTCGAACTTCCCGCAGAATTTGCCGAGCGTTATCCCGGCAATATGAGCGGCGGGCAGAGGCAGCGCGTCGGCATCGCACGAGCACTGGCGCTTGAGCCGGAAATCCTCGTCTGCGATGAGGCGACGAGCGCACTCGATGTCTCCGTACAGGAAAAGGTCGTCGAACTTCTGGCGCGACTGCAGAAGGAGAAGGGCATCTCCATCCTCTTCATCTGCCATGACCTGGCGCTCGTCGCGCTGCTCACGCACCGCGTCGTCGTCATGTATCTAGGCAATGTCGTCGAAATCCTGCGCGCAAAGGATCTGCCCAAGGCGAAGCATCCCTATACGCAGGCCTTGATGAAGTCGGTCTTTCCGCTGCAGCCCAAGGGCAAGGCGGACGTTCAGCTTCTTCGCGGCGAGATTCCAAGTCCGCTCGATGTGCCCAAGGGCTGTCCTTTTCAGAATCGCTGTGACAAGTGCATGCCCGTCTGCAAGGAAAAGAAGCCTGCTCGCATGGAACTTTCCGAGGGACATATCGTAGCATGTCACCTTTTTGCAAAAGATCAAGAAGAGACAAAGGGCGCCTGAAACGAATCGTGCAGTTGACGATGATATTCCTAAAAAGAAAAAAAGATTTTTTTATTATCGTCTTGTTGCAAGGAAGGCTTTGTTGTATAATCAGCAACGGTAATTATGTGACGAGCTGGAAACAAAGGGGCTTGGGATGATTTATGACATTGACCTCTCACGATCGCAAGTATCTCGCAATCGCTATGCCTGCCGCCATGGAAGGCGTATTTATGAATCTCTTGGGCATGGCGGATCTCGTCATGGTTGGCGCCTTGGGCACGCTGTCCATTGCGGCAATCGGCGTCTTCGAGCAGCCGCGTATGGTGCTTCTGACCGTTGCGCGTTCCTTTGCCTCCGTGGTCGTGCTCTTGGTGGCACGTCATGTCGGGGCGGGAAGACGGCAAGAAGCGGGGAGGCTCTTCTGCATTCGGTGTTCATCACGATGCCGGTTCTTACTGTCATGCACGTTGCAGCCTTTCTCTTCGTAGACGATGTGCTTCTCCTCATGGGAGCAAAAGAGGAGTATTTCACTCTTGCGCACAGCTATGCAGCGATTGCCGTTGCGGCAGTCTTCTTTCTGTCCATGGCGACACTTCTGCAGGCAGTGCTCATCGGCTTCGGCAATACGGCACTCGTGCTTGCTGTCAATGTGACGAGCAATGTCATCAATGTCATAGGCAATGCATTCCTGATTTTCGGCCTCGGGCCGTTTCCGGCGCTTGGGGTCGAAGGCGCGGCGATTGCCACGCTCTTAGGCTCGTTCTTTGCTTTCCTTGCGACACTTGTCGCGCTTTTCCGCTTGGGCATTTTTTTCGTGGGATGCAGAAGATTTTTCCCAATCTGCCGTTTTTGCGGGAATTCGGCAGTCTCTTTGCCGGGATTTTCGGCGAGATGGGCTGCGAGCGCGTCGGCATGGTGCTTTATTCGCGCATGGCTGTGGAACTTGGCACGATTCCCTTCGCCGTACACAGCATCTGCATGAATTTCTGCGACCTTTACTATGGCTTTGCTCAAGGTATGGGAAAGGCGAGCATGGTGCTTGCCGGTCAGTCCTGCGGTGCGCGTCGCGTACATGGATGGCGTGCCTATTTGCGCGCTGGCATCAAGTGGGGCTTTGTCTTCTCCTTGCTTGCTGCTGTTCTGACAGCAGGATTCTCAACATCCATCATCGGTTTCTACGACCAGAATCCAGCAGTGGTCGTCATGGGTACGCCCATCATGCTCTTCGTAGCGGCAGTGAGCTTCCCCGAGGCTTTTGCGCTGATTTTCGCCGGCGTTCTGCGCGGCAGCGGCAAAACGGGGCAGGTGGCGATGTGTTACTTCGTCAGCGTGACCTTCTTGCGCCCGCTCTTCACGGCGTTCCTGCTCTACGTGCTCGGTCTTGGCATTTTGGGCGCATGGATTGCGCTCGCCTTTGACCAATGCTTGCGCGCGGTATCGTCAGCTTTTCTCGTGCGGCGCGTGCGTGTCGCAGAGTTGATGGAAAAAGGATGAAGCGTATGGAGAGGGGGGTTGCATGGCACAACGATCGATTCCCATATTAGTGCAGATAAAATTCGAGAGGCGATTTTCGACGCCTCTCGAATTTTTTGTTGAAAGCATATACACGCCATATTGCAGCTGCAATACTCGTTGTTGGCAACGTCTCGACGCAGCATCGTTATGCCAGTGATTTATTTCATTGCGTAGCCGTCCAAGAGGTGAGAGCGAAGGACGAGGAGCTTGGGCAACGGTTCGTATGCGAAAATATCTCATGAAAATAAGCGTGAAGTGCGTCACATGATTGGTCGATGTTGACCGCGATAGATACAGCGCGTCTGTGCAAATCTTGGCGACTTTATTTTATCAGCACTTCTTGTAGATTGAGTGTTTCTTCCTATTAGCATGAACTGAGATTTTTAATATAATCATTACCAGTAATATATAGTAATGAGAATCATATATTTTATCTAACAAGGAGGATTCCATGAAAAAAAGTCGTTTGAAACTCTTGGCGGCGACACTGGCGCTTGGCGCATCGCTCATCTTTGGTGGCTGCGGTGGCTCAGCTACGGTGGAACGTCCAAAGGACGAGATCGTCTATGCCAATTTCCGCGATACGCGCGACCTCAACCCACATCTGTTTGCTGGTGAGATGTACGCACAGAAACTCCTCTATGATACACTCATCACCATCAATCCTGACGGCACGTATGCACCTTCTCTTGCCACAAGTTGGGAGATCAGTCCAGATGGTCTGACATACACGTTCAAGATTCGCGAGGGCGTCAAGTTCACGGACGGCGAGATTTGTGATGCGAACGCGATTCTCGCGAACTTCAATGCGCTGAATGGTTTCATGGAACGCTATAAGTGGACATTCCTGCAGGTGCTCGATCATTTCGAGGTGCCCGACGACCATACGTTCGTCATCAAGCTCAAGGAGCCGCGCGGCGCCATGATGACGGAGCTGGGCGTTCTGCGTCCGTTTGCGATGTGTTCGCCGAAAGTCATGAAGAACGGTCTGACGAAAGATGGCGTCACGGACTATGTCGGTACGGGTTCTTACAAGCTTGTCGAACATGTGACGGATGAGTATGCTGTATTCGAGCGCAATGAGGATTATTGGGGTGAGAAACCGGCCATCCGCAAGATTACGGTCAAGGTCATTCCCGATAATCAGACGCGCCTGATGGCTTTGGAAAAGGGAGAAATCGATCTCATTTTCGGCAAGAACATGATCGATGGCGATGCGGTCAAGAAGTTCTCGAATAAGAAGGGCTTCAAAACGATGCTCTCAGAGCCCGCATCGACACGCGAACTCGTGCTCAATACGACGAACCCGATTCTGAACGACTTGGGCGTTCGTCGCGCACTCAACTACGCGACGAATCGCCAGGCGATTTCGGAGAATATCTTCTATGGCTATGAGCCTCCAGCGGAAACACTCTTTGCCAAGAATGTGCCGTATGCCAACATCAATGTCATGGAGTACAAGTATAATGCCGATACGGCAGGTCAGCTCTTGGAGCAAGCAGGCTGGACGAAGGGCGCGGACGGCATTCGAGAAAAAGAATGGACAGAAGCTCAGTCTCAATCTTCTCTATAATGCAGACTCGGTCACGGAAAAAACCATTTCGGAATATCTCCAGGCTGAGTATGCAAAGATTGGCGTCCAGTTAAACATCACAGGGCAAGAGGAGCAGTCTTATCGCGACAACATGAAGGCTGGTCACTTTGACATCATCTTCAACATCGTTTGGGGCATGCCATACGATCCGATGTCTTCTCTCGCAAGCATGACGGAACCCGTCTACGGCGATTACGCTGCTCAGCAGGGAATCCCGACGAAGGCGGAGATCGACCGCAATATCCTCATGGCGAACAAAGATACCACGGATGCGGCTCGTCAGGAGCACTACAGCTACGTTCTGAGCCAGTTTGCAGAGCAGGCCGCCTATATTCCCATCACATACGAGGTCAACAAAGCCATCTATCGTGAAGGTCTTGAGGGCATCCAGTTCACATCTTCGCAGTATGAGGTTCCTTTCTGGCTCATGAGTTGGAAGTAAGCCTTTCTTGAATCAGGAGGACTGTCGCAGAAAATGTGGCAGTCCTTTCCTACGTTCCGTGAATGGTAGAATGCAAGGTAGGATAATTTTTTTCATAGTGTTGATAATAAGTGGTGTGATTTATGAAACAATATATCATTCGGCGAATCTTGCTGACGATACCGCTTCTCTTTGCGATTTCGTTTGTCTGCTTCGCCCTCATCAGTCTCATCCCCTCTGATCCTGCGGAAGTGGCGCTGCGCGTTCGCCAGATTCCTGCCATCAGCGATGAGATGATTGCAGAGACGCGAGCCGAGCTTGGTCTTGACAAGCCGTATTTCGTTCGCTATTTCACACGGGTGTGGAACGTCCTCCATGGAGATTTCGGCTTCAGTTATGTCAATCCCCTGAGGAATGTTGCTGACGAATTGTTGCGCTGTCTGCCAGCGACGTTGGAACTTGCAGGGGCATCGCTCGTCCTTGTCATCCTCATCTCGTTGCCGGTTGGCTTCCTCTGCGCGGTTTACAAGAATACTTGGCTCGATAAGATCGTCCGTCTTTTTGTCTTTATGACGACGGCGATGCCTGCGTACTGGATTGGCCTTTTGCTCATGTGGCTCGTTGCCATCGAGATGAACCGTTTGCCGACGAGCGGCAACAAAGGGTTTGATTCGCTGATTCTGCCAGCTTTTACCGTGGCACTGACGTATATATCGACGTATATTCGTCTGATTCGCAACAATATGTTGGATAATATGAAGCAGGATTATGTGAAATATGCGCGGGTACGCGGCATCCGTCAGCGTGTGATTCTGGTCAGGCATATCCTGCGCAATTCGCTGCATACATGCTTTGTTGCTATCGGCATGAGCATTCCGCAGCTCATTGCGGGCACAATTGTCGTCGAAAATGTTTTTGCGTGGCCAGGGCTCGGCACGCTCTGCATCAAGTCGATTTTCAACCGCGACTACCCCGTGATTCAGATGTATGTCCTTTTCATAGGGCGTGCTGTTTGTCGTGTTCAATCTGATTTTTTTGATATCCTGCAGACGCTTGCCGATCCGCGTGTCAGAGAGGGGGAGTAACATGCTCGAAAGATTTTTGCATAACCGCACGGCGATGGGAACGACGATCTTCCTCGGCATCATCGTGCTTCTTGGCATTCTCTCTCCATGGATCAGCCCGCACGATCCGTATGCGAACAACATTGCGAATAAATTCGCCAGCTTCAGTTGGGAGTATCCGCTTGGAACGGATCAGCTCGGCCGCTGCATCCTCTCCCGCATGTTGGATGGCATTCGTCCGACACTCGGTCTTGCAGCGCTTACAATGCTCGGAACGATTGGTTTGGGTGCTTTTATGGGGCTTTGTGCTGGCTATTTTCGTGGTTGGGTGGATGAAATCATCATGCGCATCGTCGATGTCATGCTCTCCTTTCCGAGTCAGATCATGGTCTTTGCCATTGTGGCGCTTTTGGGTGTTGATGTGCGAAATATCATTCTGGCGCAAGTATTCATTAAATGGGCATGGTATGCACGCATGATTCGCACAGGTGTCATCCAGCATCGCGACAAGAACTTCATATCGTTCAGTCGCGTCGTTGGCACGAGCAACACCTTTATCCTCACTCGCCATCTCCTGCCTTCGATTGCGGCAGATCTCGCTGTTCTCGCGAGTCTCGACATCGGCTGGGCAATCATCAACATCTCGACAATGCCTTTCCTCGGTCTCGGCGTGCAGACTCCAATCCCTGAATGGGGTGCTATGCTCAATGAGGCGAAGAATGTCCTGACGACGAATCCCGTTCAGATGCTTGCACCTGGCATAGCTATTGTCGCTGTCGTCACGGCGTTCAACCTTCTCGGCGACGCCATCCGCGACATACTCGATCCGAGGGAGTGTATAATAGTTTGTGTAAACGCCCACGCCTTACGGCACCACAATGAACGAGAACCGCCATCTATGGTATAATAAGAGCAGACGTTGAAGGTCGAATAATTTTTGAGATTCGATCTCGCTGTGTAAACTGATCTGGTCTCCTTTTTTCGCACCACGCTTTGTTCAGAGCTACGCTCAAAAGGACGTATGGTAAAATGAGCCATCATCGAGGAGGCCACGTCGTACAAAGGGAGGGAATCCTCATGGATGTCACGCATGAACGCTGTTGTGGGATTGATGTGCACAAACGCTCGATCGTCGCCTGCCTCAGATGTGGCAAGAAGCAGGAAATACGAACATTTGGCACGACAAGCAAAGAAATCCGCGCACTCGCCAAATGGCTTTGGGATGAAAAGTGCCAGATGGCCGCCATGGAAAGCACGGGTTCCTACTGGAAACCCGTCTACAATCTTTTCGAGACCTCTCATCTAGGCGTCATGATCGTCAACGCCAGGAACATGAAGAATGTTCCTGGAAGGAAGACCGATGTGAAGGATGCCGAATGGATCGCGGACTTGCTGCAGCACGGGCTGTTGAGCGCGAGCTATATTCCGAAAACGGGAGCAACGCGAGTTGCGGGAAGTTTCGGTACAGAAAGAGCTTGATTGCCGAGCGTGCACGTGAACTCAACCGTCTGCAGAAGATGCTGGAAGGAGGAAATATCAAGCTGTCCAGCGTAGTTTCCAACATCAACGGCAAAAGCTCGCGCAGCCTCTTGCAGAAGCTGCTCAAGAAGGATGCGCCGCTGCAGAAGGATGAAGTGGAAGAAAGCCTTCACGGAGCATTGAGGCACAAGGTGGAAGATGTCATGCAAGCGCTGGACGGCTTTCTCACGCCTTTGCAGAAACAACTGATCCCTGCAAGTCGTAGATCATATCGACGACATGACGAAGCGCATCGGTCAGATGGATAAGCTCGTCAAGCAGTACAGCAGCGGCTATGAAGACGCGATAGAAAAAGCTGGACGAGATACCGGGCATAGGGGAGGCAGAGCGCGGAAACCATTTTTGGCGGAAACAGGTTTGGATATGAGTCGCTTTGCAACGGAGAAACATCTGTCCAGCTGGGCGGGTCTGTCTCCGTGGAACAACGAAAGTGCCGGAAAGCGGCAAAGCGGCAGGACTACCAAAGGGAACGCCACACTGAAGACTACGCTGATACAATGCGCCAAGGCAGCCATCAAGAAGAAGGACTCCTTCTTGTCCGCACAATATGACAGGCTCGTCGCATGACGGGGAGCAAAAACGTGCCACAGTAGCTGTAGCGCATACCATGCTGATAGCCATTTACCACATATTGAAGCTGGGAGAGCCCTTCATCGATCTGGGAGCCGACTATTACAACAAATTCAACAAGGAGAGAAAGATCAACAGTTATCTAACGAAGCTGAAAAAACTGGGTTGGCAGCCTGAAACAGCCACATTCTCGGCGGCATCCACATAAAAATTTCAGTCAAACAGAGCAATGGGGGATTTTTGCGCTTTTTCCAGCCTTAGCACAAAAGGTTCTCATGGTAAAAGCCAAATTCGTTGATACGGTTCGAGCCCGCTCCGGGCATCCCATAGGAGGGTTTATTCCAACATGGCAAAACGCAAAATGATCCCCACTCCCGCAGACAATATCGCCAAGCAGATCATGGAAACCTACCAACCCCAAGACGCACAGGAAATCCAGGATGTCGTCAAACGTATCTTCGCGCCCATCTTCGAGGCGGCGCTCAAAGGGGAGATGCAAAACCATCTCGGCTATGCCGACCATGAACATACGGTGTCGGGAGGCAATGCCCGCAACGGCTACTCCGAAAAAACGCTCAAGACGACCTTGGGAGAAGTCCCCATCCACGTGCCCCGTGATCGCCAAGGCACATTCGAGCCGCAGATCGTCAAGAAGCACCAGCGTGATGTCTCTTCCATTGAAGGCAAGGTTCTCGCCCTGTACGGGCGCGGCATGAGCCAGCGCGACATCGCCGCCACTGTCGAGGACATCTATGGTTTCAAGATGTCGCATGAACAGATTTCCCATATCACGGACTGCATCATGGAGCAAGTGAAGGAATGGAGAAACCGTCCGTTGAAACCATTCTATCCGTTCGTGTTCGTCGATTGCCTGTACGTCTCGCTGCGCACGGAACGCGGCATCCAACAAACGGCGGTGCACGTCGTCCTGGCTTACGATATGGATGGGTGCAAGGATGTGCTCGGGCTTTGGATCAACGAAGTCGAGAGCAAGCATGCATGGATGCAGATTTTTGACGAACTCAAGTCGCGCGGCTTGAAGCCATCGGCTTTCTCTCCATGGATGGCGTGACGGGTCTGGAAGACGGTGCGCGAGCGATCTTCCCACAGGTGGTCGTGCAGCGATGCATCGTACATCTGGTTCGCAACTCCATCCGGTATATTCCCCGCAAAGATTGGAGTCGTTTCACGAAGGATCTCAAAGCTATATACGGCGCGGTGAATGCTCGTCAGGCACGCGAGCGATTCGAACAGTTCCAGAAAGATTGGGCGAGCTATCCCGGGGCTGTCGCCGTATGGCAGAACAACTTCACGCATGTCGAGCAACTGTTTTCTTACGGCAGCGCCGTGCGCAAGGTCATGTATACGACGAACGCGATCGAGGCGTGAACTCCAGCTTCCGCAAAGTCACGAAGAAGGGTTCTTTCCCGAACGAGGATGCTGTGTTCAAGCTGCTGTACTTACGGGTGCAGGAGCTTTACCAGAAATGGTCAGGGCGCAGGATACCAAACTGGGCGCTCGTTCGCAACCAACTGTTGATGGATGAGCGTATGGCGAAACTCATGGAACACTATGATACGACATACTGAAAAGTGATTTACACAAAACTCTTGACACACCCCGATCCGAAGGAGGTGCGTGCATGAGCGAAGATCGGAAAAATATCATCGAGGTCAAGCACATCAAAGCGGTTGTGCGCGAGGAGGGAAAGGAGACGACCTTGCTCCATGACAGCAGCTTCGTTGTCCACGAAGGTGAATGCCTTGGCATCCTAGGTGAGTCGGGCAGCGGTAAGAGTCTCACGATGCAGGCATTTATGGGGCTTCTCGACGAGCACTTCACGATCACGGGCGAGGTGCTTTTCGAAGGAAAAGATTTGTTGAAAGAGTCGGGGGAAAGCCTGCGTCGTCTGCGCGGCTCAAAGCTTGCCATGGTCATGCAGAATCCGATGACTTCCTTCGATCCGCTCTTGCGCATAGAGGAGCAGGTCGTCGAAACCTTCGTCGAGCATACGGATTGGTCGCGTTCAGAGATCGTCAAACGCACGCTGACTCTATTTGATAAGCTGCAGATTCGAGACCCAGCGGAAGCACTGAAAAAATATCCACACCAGCTCTCTGGCGGCATGCTCCAACGCATCATGATTGGTATTGCCCTTCTGCTTGAGCCGCGTCTTTTGATTGCGGATGAACCGACGACGGCGCTCGATGCTCTAACACAGTTCGAGGTTTTGAAGGAGTTCCGCAAGGTGAAGGATGGTGGCACCGCGATGGTCTTTATCACACATGACCTTGGCGTGGCGAGCTATATCGCAGATCGCATTGTCGTCATGAACAAGGGACGCATCGTCGATACGGGGACGTTCCATGAGATTGTAAACAAGGCGAAAGACCAATATACACGACTCCTGATTGAGAAGAAAACAGCAGTCATGCGTCGTTATGAGGCGATTATGAAGGGCGGTGCAGCGAGTGCTTGAAATGAACGATATCGTGGTCAGCTTTAAGAAAGAGGTGCAGAAGAAGATTTTCGGGACGGAGAGAAAAATCGTGCTGCACGGTATCAGCCTCACCGTTCGAAAGGGAGAGAGTCTCGGAATCCTCGGCGAGTCGGGAAGCGGTAAGTCGACGACTGGGCGCGTACTCGCAGGACTCCTGAAGCCGGATTCAGGAATGGTCAGGATTGAAGGAAATGACGTTTATGCGGACCGCAGGGGTCGCGAGCATCTGCAAAATTGCCTTTCGATCGTTTTTCAAGACTATACAACGAGTGCGAATCCGCGCTTCACCATTCAGCAGGTAATCGCCGAGGGTATCGCTGTCGGTGAGCGAAAGACAAGAGAGAAAGTTCGATATGCAGACGAGACGGTGCGGCTGTTGGAGCTCGTCGGTCTTGATGGCAGCTTTGCCTGGAGGTTTCCTCACGAACTTTCGGGTGGACAGCTGCAGCGTGTTTGCATCGCACGGGCGATTGCTTGCAAGAGTAAACTTATCCTCTTCGACGAGGCGGTTTCCTCCCTTGATGCACACACGCAGGTACAGATTATGGATCTCCTGCTTGAGCTCAAGGAGAAGCTAGGTCTGACCTATATCTTCATCACGCACGACCTGACCTCGATCACTTACTTCTGCAGCCGTGTTATTTTTCTCAAGGATGGCATCGTCGTAGCGGATTCGTCTGTCAAAGATCTGGCGAAACTCGACGTTCCCTATGCGAAGGAATTACTTGGCGCGGTGCTCGATTTCAATGCGCGATGTGTGTAGGAAGGTGCCCATAAAAAGATGATGCAAGTCTACCATGCAGCAATGATCTGCATGGTAGATTTTTGTATATTCGAAGAAAAAGTCGTGCGTGTTCTAAATATATCTCAACGAAATTTTTAATCTTGGCATTTAGCTTGCAGCTTCTGGAAATCAATGATATAATAAAAATAGTATTTTCGCGGGGTAAAGTATTAAAGAAACTGCGTTTTGACAAAAAGGATGGGATGGGTATGATTAATGAAAAAGCTGCGCAATGAGTTGATCGATAAACTTGATGGCGGCAATCTTGCTCCTGCGCAATCCAGAGGAAAGCTATGCTTTTTTCGAGGATATCTGCACAGTTGCTGAGCTCAAAGCAATGGCGCAACGACTCGAAGTGGCGTCCATGCTGCGCCGGGGGAATACATACGATGCGATCGTGGAACGGACACGAGCCAGCACAGCGACCATTAGTCGCGTGAAGCGCTGCTTGGTTTATGGTGCTGACGGCTATGAAATCGTCTTGGAACGAATGCGGCAGAAAAAAACAATGAAGGAAATGGGCAAGAGGTGGATGAAGATGCTGGAGAATGAATGGATTTTTTTGGCATCCCTTACGGTACGAGGGATCTTATGCCGCAGGAGGCGCAGGAAAAGCGCCGAGTAGAAGCAGCCCTCAGCGACCTTTTTTTCGCCATTGGGGGTTACGATGAAGTCGTAACTCCTGTGATCGAGTATCTGGACACGTTGACGATAGGAAACGGACGCTGCCCGAACCGCAAATGTTTAAGCTTCTTGCCAAGGACAATCGGACGCTGGCGTTGCGCCACGAGATGACGACACCCATCGCACGGCTTGTGGCAAGCCGCATGAAGGAAGAGGCATTGCCTTTGAAGCTCTCCTATATCAGCAATGTTTTCCGATCAGAGCAGGCGCAGGCGGGACGGCAGTGTGAGTTCAATCAGGGCGGCGTCGAGCTCGTTGGCACGAACGCTGTCGCTGCCGATGCCGAAATCATTGCTTTGGCAATTGAGGGGATCAAGGCGGCGGGTTTGGCGGATTTCCAAGTTTGCCTCGGGCAGGTTGATTTCATCAATGGCATGATGCGGCAGCTTCATTTCACAAAAATCGCAACAGGAGCGTGTCACACATGCCTTGGAACATCATGACCTTGTGCATCTTGCTGCGATCGTAGAGGAAACAGATCTTCCGGCTGCGGCAAAGGAGGGAATGAAAAAGATTCCCATATTGCACGGGAGGGAAGACATCCTGCAGGAAGCTTACAGCATCGCATTGAACGAGCAGGGGCGAAGAGCGCTCGATAATCTTTCGGAAATCTATCGGCTTTTGCAGGAATATGGTGTTGCCGAATACGTCTGTTTCGATCTCGGCGTGATTCGCAACTTGAATTATTATACGGGCATGGTTTTTGAGGCGTATGCCCCCGGCATGGGCTATCCTATATGCGGCGGCGGGCGCTACGACCAACTGCTCGCGGGTTTTGGAAATGCTTGTCCTGCCACGGGCTTCGCGCTCGGCATCGAGCGTTTGCTTTTAGCGAAAGAACGTCAGAACAGCGAGCGAGTCTTGCCGCAAAAAGACTGCTATATCGCTTATGCGCATGACAAGCTGCCTGAAGCATTGCAAGAGGCAAGGAAATTGCGGGATCAAGGGAAAGTGTGCGAGATGGCGTTTCAAGCGCAGACGCAGCAGAAGGCCGACGAGTATAGGAAAATCAAGGGCTATAAAGAGCTGATCTACATTTCATGAAACGGAGGGTTCTGCAATTCTTTCATGCGCTCACCGCGCATTTATGCGAAAGCGACCACGTCTTTGTTCGTCGCTATCTCCGCGATGGGGAATGTGCGCTGTTCTATGCGATGGATGTCATCGATCAGCGTCATGCTCTCCATACGGCTTATACAGCTTTGGAACTGGCGCGTGGGGAAAATGATATAGACGAAACGTTTCTCGTCCGCATCGCGCTGCTGCATGATGTCGGGCGAGTGAAAGGCGATCTCGGCCTATGGGGAAAGGTTGCCGTCGTCCTCTTGGATCATTGTCTGCCGCATTTCCCGCCGTGCTGCGGCTCTTTCACGAGAGAGCATCTTCGGTTTTTGGCGTCACGCGCTCTACGTCTATTATCATCATGCTGAGATCGGCAGCGAGAAATTACGGCTCTTGGGGTGCGTAAAAGAAGCCTTTGCCGTGCGTCTGCACCACAGTCCGCCCGAGTCTTCTGAGCCAGCAGAGCTGTGTTTGCTGCGGAGAGCGGACAGCATGAATTAGTGATTCGAGGTGTAAGGAATGGATATAAGCAGAAAGGAATACTTGACGATTGCTTTTTCCGAAGGGAAAGCTTTTCGGGCTTTCAAGGAACTTTTTTTCCCGTGTCGGCTATACGGCGGAGGGGCTTGAAGAGAAATCGCGCAAGCTTATCATTTCCAACGAGGAAAAGAAGATTCGCTTCATTGTTGCAAAAACGGCGGATGTTCCGACGTATGTCGAATACGGTGCGGCGGATATCGGCATCATAGGGAAGGATGTTCTTGCCGAAGCAGAAAAGGATGTCTATGAGGTTCTCGATCTTGGCTTCGGCAAGTGCCACCTGATGATGGCGGTGGACAAGACGAAAAAGCGAGGAAAACTCGCGGATTATGCACATACGCGCGTGGCCACGAAGTTTCCTCATATAGCCGAGCAGTTTTTTACGAAGAAAGGGAATGCAGATGGAGTACATCAAGCTGAACGGCTCCATCGAGCTTTACCTGTTGGTAGGGCTTTCCGAGAGCATCGTGGACATCGTGGAAACAGGCACGACGCTGAAGGAGAACAATCTTGAAGAGATCGCGCACATCATGGACGCGACAGCACGACTCATCGTCAACCGTGTGAGCTACAAGCTGAAGTTTGAGCGAATCTACCGCTTGATCGAAGATTTGCGCAGTGTGTTGGAAAGCGGAGGGGCCAAATCATGAGGATCATAGCAGCAAGAGAACTCGGCAAGGGCGAAGTGCGAAAACTTTTGACGAAGCCTCCATTCGATGAAGTGCAGTTGAATCCGAAGATCCGCGAAGCAAACAAGGCGATTTTCGGTGCGGATCTTACGGCGGCAGAAGTCGTTCGGCGCATCGTCGAAGACGTGCGGCGTTCGGGTGATGAAGCCGTCATCAAGTACGCGAAGCTCATCGACGGAACAGATTTTTTTCTCCTGAAGATTTCCAAGTGTCGGAGGAAGAATCTGCTGAGGCGGCAAGGGCCGCTGATCCAGCGATTGTTGCGTCGCTGGAGAGGGCGGCACACAATGTTCGTAGGTATCACGAAGAGCAGAAGGCAAATTCGTGGCTGACGTATCGCGAGAAAGGATCGATTCTTGGTCAGTCGCTCATACCGCTTGACCGAGCAGGCATCTATGTGCCGGGCGGAACGGCAGCGTATCCCTCGTCCGTTCTCATGAATGCCGTGCCGGCCGCTGTCGCGGGGGTAGGCGAGATCATCATGATGGTGCCGGCGAAAAATGGCAAGATCAATCCCTATGTGCTTCTTGCAGCGAAGATCGCAGGTGTGTCGAAGATTTACAAGATCGGCGGAGCACAGGCGATTGCTGCTATGGCCTACGGCACGGAAACGATTCCGCGCGTCGACAAGATTACAGGGCCGGGGAATATCTTCGTCACATTGGCGAAGAAGGCTGTCTATGGTCATTGCGATATCGACATGCTGGCAGGTCCGAGCGAGATCCTCATCGTTGCCGATGAGACGGCAGAGCCCTGCCTATACGGCAGCGGATATGTTGAGTCAGGCGGAGCACGATACTCTGGCATCGAGCATACTCATCACGACGAGCGAGAGGCTGGCACATGAGGTTGATGTTTTGGTGCAGGAGCAGCTCAAGGGGCTGCCACGGGAAGATATCGCCAGAGCCTCTATTGAAAACAACGGACTCATCGTCATCGCAGAGGACATCATGGAAGCGTTGGAATACGCGAACATTTCCGCGCCAGAGCATCTGGAACTCCTGACAAAGCAGCCGTTCGATCTGCTGCCCTATGTGCGCCACGCAGGGGCTGTATTTCTTGGCGCGTATTCGCCGGAACCCCCGGGCGATTATTTCGCGGGATTCAAATCATGTATTGCCGACGGGTGGAACGGCGAGGTTCTACTCCGTGCTCAATGTCGAAACCTTCATGAAGCGCACGAGCATCATCTCTTATACGAAGGATGCTCTGCAAGATGTGGAGACGGACATCATACGCCTTGCGGAAGCGGAGGGGCTTCATGCTCATGCCAACGCCATCCGCTTGCGCAGCCAGGGGGGGCAGGATTGATATGCGCCAAGCCGAGGTCAAAAGGAAGACAAATGAAACGGAAATCGCGCTCCGCATAGAGCTTGATGGTACGGGAAAATGCTCGATCGATACGGGAATCGGCTTCTTTGACCATATGATGACGCTTTTTGCCGTGCATGGTCTCTTCGATTTGGAGGTTCATTGCCGTGGCGACATCGAAGTGGACGGACATCATTCTGTCGAGGATATCGGCATTGCTCTGGGACAGGCATTCCGCGATGCTCTGGGGGACAAGGCCGGCATCACGCGCTATGGCTCTTTCTATCTGCCGATGGATGAAGCGCTCGCCTTCGTGGCGCTCGATCTCAGTGGCAGAGCATATCTCGTCTATGACGGAGGAGAGATGACGCCTCTGGTCGGCAGTTACGATACGGAACTTACGGAGGAATTTCTGCGCGCATTTGCCTTCAACGCCGGCATCACGCTTCATGCCAAGGTGCTTTACGGGAAAAATACGCATCATAAGGTCGAAGCGATTTTCAAGGCTCTCGCTCACGCTTTGCGCATTGCTGTTGACAAAGATCCACGCATAGAAGGTGTGCCGTCAAGCAAGGGTGTTTTGTAGGAGGGATTGCATGATCGCGGTTATTGATTATGGCGTGGGAAATCTCTTCAGTGTGGAAAAGGCGCTCACCTATGTTGGGGCAGAGGTAGAGGTCACGCACGATGCGAAAAAGATCGCGCAGGCAGACAGACTCGTTCTGCCAGGTGTGGGTGCTTTTGGTGACTGCATGAGGCGTCTGGAGTCGACGGGACTGATTCCTGTCATATTGCGTGAAATCGAAGCGGGGAAGCCGCTGCTTGGTATCTGCGTCGGATTGCAGATACTTTTCGAGGGAAGCGATGAATCGCCAGGTGTTGCAGGACTCGGCATCTTTTCAGGCAGGGTGCGCCGCATCGAAGCGCCGCAGCTCAAGATCCCGCACATGGGATGGAATTCTTTGGAATTCGGGGTGGCGAACGGGAATATCGACATCTTCCAGGATGTCCCTACTGGCGCTTACGTCTATTTCGTCCATAGCTACCATGCGATGCCGGTGGATTTACGGATCATTGCAGCGAAAACGACGTATGGGGAAAGCGTCACGGCGGCGGTGGCGAAGGGAAACGTCCATGCCGTCCAGTTTCATCCCGAGAAATCGGGTACGATCGGCAGCACGATTTTGAAAAACTTTGTGGAAGGATAGGAGGAGGAAAGCATGCTCATCATCCCGGCGATCGATATAAAAAATGGAAAATGTGTGCGGCTGTTCAAGGGCGATTTTGCCCAAGAGACCGTTTTTTCCGACCGCCCCGAAGAAATGGCGCTCAAATGGCAAAACGCTGGTGCGCGCTTTCTTCATCTCGTTGATCTGGATGGTGCTTTGGCGAAAAAGCCGATGAACCTTGATACGGTAGAGCGCATTTTGCACACCGTCGACATTCCTGTGGAATTGGGCGGCGGAATTCGTTCATTGGAAAATATCGAAGATGTGCTCGCTCTCGGTGTGGATCGTGTGATTCTCGGTTCCGTGGCGGTGCAGGAACCTGCTCTCGTAAAGAAGCTTGCCGAAAGTATGAGAACCGTATCGTCCTTGGCATTGATGCCAAGGACGGCATCGTCGCTGTCGATGGTTGGGGGGTCTCCGGCGATGTGGAAGCGGGAGACTTGGCGAAGCGCATGGTCGAAGCAGGCGCTCGCACCATCATTTATACCGATATCTCACGCGATGGAACTTTGGCGGGCGTGAATGTGGAAGCGACGGTAACTCTCGCAAAAGAGAGCGGCGCCTTGGTGATCGCTTCGGGCGGCGTAAATTCCCTTGAGGACATCCGTCGTTTGAAAGCTGTGGAAGCCGAAGGGGTTTGTGGTGTGATCGTTGGCAAATCCATCTACACGGATGCGCTGGATTTGCAAGATGCCATTGAAATTGCTGACGGGGAGGGGTAAAATGTATACGAAGCGCATCATTCCCCTGCCTCGATGTAAGAAACGGGCGCGTCGTCAAAGGAACGAATTTCGTCGGTCTGCGCGATGCGGGCGATCCCGTCGAGCTTGCTGCGCGTTATGATCGCGAAGGTGCTGATGAGTTGGTGTTTCTCGATATAACGGCGTCGCACGAGGAGCGTTCGACCATCGTCGAAGTGGCAAAAAGCCTGTGCCTCGCAGATGTTCATTCCTTTTACTGTGGGCGGCGGCATACGCACGTCTGAGGACATTCGCAAACTCTTGAAGTCTGGTGCAGACAAGGTGTCGTTCAATACGGCGGCTGTAAAAGATCCCGAGATTCTGCGCCGTGGCGCGAAAAAGTTCGGCAGTCAGTGCATCGTCTTGGCGATCGATGCGCGAAAGAGCAGTGAAGGCCGGTGGGAAGTCTACATCAACGGCGGCAGGACTCCGACGGGGATGGACTGCCTTGACTGGGCGAAAAGGGGCGTTTCCCTTGGCGCAGGGGAGATCCTCTTGACGAGCATGGATGCTGATGGCACGAAGGATGGTTACGACATCCCCCTGACTCGTGCTGTCGCGGAAAGCGTCCCTGTGCCTGTCATCGCCTCTGGAGGAGCGGGAGAACTTTCTCATTTTTACGATGTGCTGACGGAAGGGAAGGCAGATGCCGTCCTCGCCGCCTCGGTTTTCCATTATGGCGAGTTCACCATAAGGGAAGTGAAGGAGTATCTGAAGAATCGTGGAGTGGAGGTCAGATTATGAATGCTTCTATTGATATTTCCATGATACATTTTGACGAAAAAGGCCTTGTTCCCGCCATCGTGCAGGAAGAAAACGGTGAAGTTCTGATGCTCGCCTACATGAACGAGGAATCGCTGAAAAAGACCTTGGAAACCGGCTTCACCTGGTTTTACAGCCGTTCGCGCAAGAAGCTTTGGCGAAAGGGCGAGACCTCGGGCAACGTGCAGCAGGTCAAGGAAGTTTCCTACGATTGCGATGGTGACACGCTCCTTGTGCGCGTCCATCAAACGGGCGTTGCGTGCCATACGGGGACATATTCGTGCTTCAGCGGACGCAGATTGGGCAAGGATGAGAAGGGGGTCGCTATCATTCCTGACAAGCCGCAGACTTCATTGGCGGAGGTGCTCAATGCCGTCTATCATGTCATTCAGGAGCGACGTGTCCATCCGGTCGAAGGATCTTACACGAATTATCTCTTCGACAAGGGACAGGACAAGATCTTGAAAAAGGTGGGAGAAGAAGCCGCGGAGACCATCATCGCCTCCAAGAACATGGCAAAGAGCGATATCCTTTACGAGATGGGCGATCTTTGGTATCATTGCCTCGTGCTGCTGGCTTTCCACAACATCGTGCCCGATGAATTGTTTGTCGAGCTCATGAACCGTCGGAGCGGCGGCAGCTATCACCAATTCACGGGCAAGGACGGCGTGCGCCCCGATGTGTGAGATGAGCGGCGTCCTCCGCCTGCCGGAGCCGGATTTTCTGCCGGACAAGGAAATCAACTTCCTTGAACTGATCGAGCTTCGTGCAAGCCGCAGGCAGTATACGGCAGAAGCCTTGACGGTACAGGAGCTTTCTTATCTGCTTTGGTGTACACAGGGCGTCAAGATGGTTTGTGAAGATGGTCGAACGCTGCGCAACGTACCATCAGCTGCGGCGCTTCATCCGTTGCAGACGCTGCTTTGTCTGCAAAATGTGGAAGATGTGCCTGCAGGCGTCTATCGATTCTTGCCCGTGGAACATGCATTGAAGCGTTTGACGCTTTCCAAAGGTGCATCCGAAGACGTGCTTGCCGCTTTCGAACAGCAGGAGATGGTTCGTCAAAGTGCAGTGCTTTTTCTCTGGGAAGCAGATATTCTGCGTGGCATTCGCACCTATGGGCGTAAGGTCTATGCGTATGTTTATATCGATGCTGGTCATATCGGACAAAAATCTGTATTTGACGGCACAGGCTTTGGGGAATCGGCGCTTGCGCTCTCGGATGCTTTGATGAATCGGCGCTGCATCGAGCGCTCATGCTCGATGGCGAGGAAAGAAAGATCGTGCATGCAGTCTGTGTCGGCAGGGACATAGTTCCAACGCCCCCGAGAGGGCTTGCTTTCCGTGCGTATCGTAGGCTATAATGGAAACCATGATATATCATTTGGAAACGGGAGGCTTCTTTTTCGATGAAAAATACGAAACCGATTTATACGATAGGGCATCGCAATCCAGATACGGATTCCATCTGCTCTGCCATCGGCTATGCGCATCTGAAGCAGGCGATGGGAGAGAATGTCGTGCCGGCGCGTGCAGGAAAGGTCAATGAGGAAACAAAGTTTGCGCTGAATCATTTCCGCGTGGAACAGCCGCTTCTCATCACCGATCTCTATCCGCGTGTGAAAGACATCACGCTTGACTGCAAAACTGTCGTCAAGGAGACGGACAGTTTGCGCCATCTCGGCGAGATCATGCGTGAAAATGACTTGAAGTCGGTTCCCGTCGTCGATAAGGAGGAGCGTCTTGTCGGCATCGTGACCGTCAGCGATCTCGCGCAGCGCTATTTCAAGGAACTCAGTATGCAGAATCTTGCTGATGCGGGAGTCTCCTTCCGTGATGTGATCCGCATCATTGATGGCGAGGTCATCGTCCATGGCGATGAAGGCGGCAAGATTCGCGGCAACGTGCGCATCGCTGCAGGCAGTATCCAAATGATTCAGGATGTCATCAAAGAGCATGATGTCGTCCTGATTGGCGACCGCAGGGATGAGACCTTGATCGATTGCTTGAAACAAGGCATCGACTGCATGATCGTTACGGGCAACGGTCGGGTGTCGGCGGGCGTCATAGAAGAAGCGGAAGCACGTCACATGCTCATCATCAACACCCCTTATGATACCTACACGTGTGCGCGTCTCATCAATCAGTGCGTCCCCGTCAAGCGCATCATGCAGGGGGAGATTGTCGCTTTCAAGCCGCTTGATCTTCTGAGCGACATCAAGGGGACGATGGAACAGTACAGTTACCGCAATTATCCTGTCGTGGAAAACGGCAAACTCGTCGGCCTTGTGAGCAAGGATATGCTCATGGTGCCGGAGCGTGAGCGCGTCATCTTGGTTGACCACAATGAGCGCGGCCAAGCAGTCGAGGGCATCGAGGAAGCGAAAATTCTTGAGATCATCGACCATCACCGCCTTGGGGGAATCCAGACGAGCGAACCGATCTTTACGCGCCAGGAGCCTGTGGGCTGCACGGCGACGATCGTGGCGAACATGCACTGGCACAGGGATGTAGATATTCCGCCGTCGATCGCAGGATTGCTCCTTTCGGCGATTCTTTCTGACACGGTGCTTTTCAAGTCGCCGACCTGCACGCCCTACGATAAGAAGACAGCGGAGCGTCTGGCGGAAATCGCCGATGTTGACCTTATGGAGTATGGCATGGCGATGCTCAAGGCAGGTTCGGGTATTGGCAATATGTCGCCGCTTGAGATTACGAAGAATGACATGAAGGAATTCCAGATCGGTGAGTACCGCGTCATCGTCAGCCAGATTTCCGTCATGGACACGAAAGAAGTCATGGAAATCGAGGCGGATATCGTCAAGAGTATGGCGGATGTCTGCAAGAAAGAGGGTTACGACATGAGCCTCGTCATGGTCACGGACATCATCGCTGAGGGAACGTACTTGCTCTATACAGGTTCCCCCCAAAACCCTGATCGGCGAGGCGTTTCACAAGGATGCCAGCGGTACACACATCTACCTTCCTGGCGTCATGTCGCGCAAAAAGCAGATCATTCCGCCTCTTTCGGAAGCCGTCAAGTTGATAAAGAAACAGTGAAAGCTGTAAAGGGAGGAAAGGCTGTTGCAGTACGCCTGCGGCAGCCTTTTCACATTCGGCTCGAACCAGCGCAGGATGATCGGATACACTCAGACGGCGGCCTTCACGAGATGGATTGCAGCGTGCAGGGGATGCGATACGAATGTTTGTGGAAGGAAACTGTGCGGCAGTTTGTTCGTGCGTCCTCATATGCTTCTTGGATTTGAAAGGTTGATACAGTGGATATTTTTTTCAAGGTTTGAATCCCATGCAGCAGGAAGCTGTCGCGCATATCGACGGTCCCTTGCTCATCATGGCAGGCGCAGGATCGGGCAAGACGAAGGTGCTCACATGCCGCATCGCCAATCTCTTGGCGCATGGTGTGCCTCCCTATAGCATATTGGCAATCACGTTCACGAACAAGGCGGCTGCCGAGATGCGCGAGCGCGTCGATCGCATGATCGGCGGCTTGGGAAAAGATGTTTGGCTCAGTACTTTCCATTCCTTTTGTGCGCGTTTCTTGCGACGCGAAATCGAGTCGGGCGGAGTCTATCGGAAGAATTTCGTCATCTACGATGCATCGGATTCCAAGACCGTCATCAAGGCGTGTTTGAAGGAATTGAATCTTGACGACAAGCAGTTTGCACCGTCAAAGGTGCAGAATGCTATTTCCAATGCGAAGAATCTCATGCTCGGACCGCGCGCCTATGCGCGACAAGCAGACACCTTCCACCAGAAGAAGATGGCGGAACTTTTCAGTCTTTACGAGAAGAAGCTGCGCGAGAACAATGCTTTGGATTTTGACGATCTTCTTTTGCTTTCCGTTGAGCTTCTGGAAAATGATGCTGAACTTCGTCAAAAATATCAGCATCGTTTCCGCTACATTCTCGTCGATGAATATCAAGATACGAACGGTGCGCAGTACAGACTTACCACGCTTTTGGCAGATGGGCATCACAATATCTGCGTCGTTGGCGATGCGGACCAGTCCATTTATGGCTGGCGTGGTGCGGATATCAGCAATATCTTGAATTTCGAAAAGGATTTCCCCGAGGCAAAGACGATCAAGCTGGAGCAAAACTATCGCTCTACAAAGAACATCCTCGCGGCGGCCAACGCCGTCATCAAAAACAACGAGAACCGTAAACCGAAGAAGCTTTGGACAGAAAATGCCACGGGAGAGAAGCTCTCTCTTTATCAAGCAGACGATGAGCGTGACGAGGCGAGGTTCGTCGTCGATACTGTGCAGAAGCATAAGACGCTGTTTTCCGTCAATTATGGCGAGGTCGCCGTGCTTTACCGCACGAATGCGCAGTCGCGCGTTCTCGAAGAAGCTATGATGGCGGCTGGACTCCCCTATACGATGGTCGGCGGTTTGAAATTCTATGACCGAATGGAAATCAAAGATATCATCGCATATCTTCACGTCCTTTACAATCCATTTGATGCCGTGAGCCTCCTGCGTATCATCAACGTGCCCAAGCGCGGCATCGGTGCCGCGACAATCGCCAAGCTCACGGAGTATGCCGCCATGCACGAAGAATCCCTCTTTGATGTCTTGTCTAGTCCCGATGTGTTTGAAGTTCTTGGTTTCAAGACGCGCACAAAGAATCAGCTCGAAGCTTTCGCGGCACTTCTTTTCGAGCTCATGGGGAAGATCGGTGCAATGTCGCTCTCTGCGTTTATGGAAATCCTGCTGGAAGACACTGGCTATATCAAGGATTTGAAAGTCAAGAGACACCCGAAGCGCAGACGCGCATCGAGAATCTGCACGAATTTGTTGGTGTGGCGCGTGAGTTTGAAAAGACAGAGGCAGAGCCGTCTTTGGAAAACTTTCTGAATCATGTCGCGTTGATCTCCGATGTGGATACGGCGAGCATGGAAGACGATCGTGTGACGCTCATGACGCTTCATTCGGCAAAAGGATTGGAATTTCCTGTCGTATTCCTCGTGGGTATGGAGGAAGGGATTTTCCCTCACGCGCGCACATTGCTTGAACCGAGCGAGATCGAGGAGGAACGCCGTACTTGCTATGTCGGTATCACGCGCGCCGAGCGCAAACTCTATCTGAGCTATGCCCGGTATCGCACGCTTTATGGCAAGGGGAACGTCTATCCACCATCGAGGTTTCTCGCGGAGATTCCAGATACGTATCTAGAAAAAGTGCAGCCCTTTGGTCAAGGTGCATTTTCCCGGCCTCTTCGCATGGGAAAAGCGCAATCTGCTTTCGAAATATTGCAAAGCATGCGAAAGCCGACAGCATCCTCTGCTACAACATCGTCTGATCGCGCGCAGCTTGCAGTTTCGCCTCCAGCCTCCGCTGTGCTTCGTCCGGATATGGATGTGGCATGGCGTGCAGGTGACAAAGCGCGCCATGGAAAATGGGGCATCGGTACGGTGGTTTCAGTGAAGGGAGAAGGGGAGGAAGTCGAACTGAAGATCGCGTTTCCGAACATCGGCATCAAGGGGCTTATGCAAAAGTATGCCCCCATAGAGAAAGTATGAGGATCTTATGGACATCAAGGAAGTCAAGCGAGAACTCGCCCAGCTGCGGCGCACGATACGGCATCACAATGTCCGTTACTACAACGACGACAATCCAGAGATCAGCGATTATGAATACGATCAGCTCATGCTGCGTCTCAAAGCGTTGGAAATGGAATATCCAGAGCTCGTCACGGAAAATTCACCGACGCAGAAGGTTGGCGGTACGGCAAAGCGCACAGCGGGCACATTCTTGCGTCACGATGTGCCGATGCTTTCCCTGCAGGACGTGTTCTCGCGCGAAGAGATCGAGGCATTCGTGCGTGATATGCAAGAGCGTGTGGACTGTCCGGAATTCGTCGTCGAGGAAAAAATCGACGGCCTTTCGCTTGCCTTGCGCTACGAAGACGGTGTGCTGACCCATGCCGTCACGCGGGGCGACGGTCTCGTGCAAGGCGAGGATGTCACGGAAAATGCCAAGGTCATCGAAGACGTTGTGCACAAGCTCAAGGAATCGCTGCCTTACTTCGAGGTTCGAGGCGAAGTCTATATGACGAAGAAAGCATTCGAGGCGGTCAATGAACGAAGGCAACTTCTGGGACTGAAGCTCTTCGCCAACCCACGGAACTGCGCGGCAGGCACGCTGCGCCAACTCAACAGCCGTATCACGAAGGAAAGGCGTCTTTCTCTCTTCGTGTTCAATCTGCAGACGGTACGCGGCAGAACTTTTCAAACGCATGTCGAAGCCTACGACTTCATGAAGCAGCAGGGAATCAAGGTCATCCATGCCTACCATGTATGCCGCACAACTGAGGAAGTCTGGGACGCTATCGAAGAGATCGGCAGTTCGCGCGGCAATTTGCCCTATGATATCGACGGCGCTGTAGTCAAGCTCAACAATTTCCAGCAAAGAGAGGTTCTCGGCGCCACTTCCAAAGCGCCGCGCTGGGCGATTGCCTACAAATATCCGCCTGAGGAAAAGGAAAGCGTTGTGCGCAGCATCACGCTTTCCGTCGGCAGGACGGGGCGGATCACACCGACGGCGACGTTTGATCCCATCCGTCTTTGCGGCACGACGGTCGAACGCGCGACACTGCACAACCAAGATTTCATCGATGACTTGGACGTGCGCGTGGGAGATACCGTCGTCGTTTATAAATCGGGAGAAATCATACCGAAAATCAAGTCAGTTGTAGGGGAAAAAAACGCCCATCGGGGACTGTGCCGTTCAAAATTGGCAACCTTTGCCCTGTTTGCGGCGCGAAGGCCGAGCGAGAGGCAGATTCGGCGGATGTCAAGTGCATCAACCAAGCATGTCCGGCTCAGGTAGAAAGCCATATCCTACATTTCGTTGGACGCGATGCCATGGACATCAAGGGCTTGGGCGAGAAAAATATTGCTGCCTTGATTGAAAAAGGATATCTTCATACGATTGCTGACATCTTCCGATTGAAAGACCATCGCGAAGAGTTGATTGCCCAAGGCGTCGTAGGCAAGGAGAAGAATACGGACAAGCTGCTCTTGGCGATCGAAGAGTCAAAGAAGAAAGAACCGCACTGCCTCCTGACGGGCCTCGGCATTCCCCGGAATCGGCAAAGCGGCAGCAGTCGCCCTCATGCAGCGATTCAAGACACTGGAGGCCTTGGCAATGGCTTCCAAGGAATCGATTCTTGCGGTGCGCGATATGGGCGAGACAAGCGCAGCGACCATTCGAGCGTATTTCCAAAACGAAGGCAATGCACAGATTTTTCGCGAGCTGCAACAGCTCGATGTTGTGACGGCAGCACAAGAGCGTGAGATGAAAGGCAATCAATTGGAAAACATGATCATCGTCGTCACGGGTACGTTGGAAAAGTTCTCTCGGAGGGAGATCAGCGAATGGATCGAGCAGCATGGTGGTCGTGTGGCCAGTTCCGTTTCCAAGAAGACAGATTACCTCGTCGCGGGAGAGAATGCCGGGAGCAAACTGCAGAAAGCCATGCAGCTGGGTGTCAGGATTCTGTCGGAAGAAGAGTTTTTACAGATGATCGGCCATAGCTGATCGCAGTTTTCGGAAATACTGGAAGAGTCATGGAATCTGCACGTACAGCGTCCGTTTCGTGGACATAGTGCATTTCCTTACCTGAAAACAGCCAATCGTTTGCGTGTTAACGCCTTTGGCTTGACCTCTTGGGGTTTCATGATAAACTTTCAGGACATATGCTCAGCCATCACGCGAAGCGGCATGGTTGTTTTTGTGGCCGTTTCCTGCGACGGCATCATCAGCGAGGAATGCTGTACATATGTCCTCACGCCTTACAGAAACCTAACCAATCGGTCTGCGCCCTTTGGGCTTGACCTCTTGGGGTTTCATGGCAAATATGATATAATTGTTTGTTAGTATGAGATCAAGCGGATGGGTTCGGGGCGGAATTTATTCGTGCTTGATTTAATCTCTGATGGAGGTAGGTTCTTTTGAAATACATGACAGGAAACGAATTGCGTGAAGCGTATTTGCAATTCTTTGAGGAAAAAAAAGGTCACTTGCGTTTGCCGAGCGCCTCGCTCATCCCTGCAAATGATCCGACGCTCTTGATGATTGGGGCGGGCATGGCTCCTTTTAAACCTTTCTTTACGGGGAAGATGAAGCCGCCGCGCGCTCGCATCACGACAAGCCAGCGCTGTGTGCGCACGGGAGACATTGAAAACGTGGGACGCACGGCGCGCCACCAGACCTATTTTGAAATGCTTGGGAACTTCTCTTTCGGTGATTATTTCAAAAAAGAAGCGATTCCGTGGGCTTGGGAATTTCTGACGGACGTTCTGGATCTGCCGAAGGAAAAGCTTTTGGGTGACAGTATATCCGAAGGACGATGAAGCTGCCGCCATCTGGCGCGAACAGCCCGGTTTTCCGCAAGATCATATCGTCAAACTGGAAGACAATTTTTGGGAGATTGGCTACGCTCCATGCGATCCTGATTCGGAAATCTACATCGATCTTGGCGAGGAGCGCGGCTGCGGGAGTCCCGACTGTGCTGTCGGCTGCGATTGTGACCGGTATCTGGAAATCTGGAACCTCGTATTCACGCAGTTCGATCGCACGGAAGATGGGCAGTACAATCCGCTGGAGCATAAGAACATCGATACTGGATGCGGTCTGGAGCGCTTGGCCTCCGTATTGCAGAATAAAAAAACGAATTTCGAGACGGATCTGCTCTTTCCCATCATCGAATATGCTTCGCAGGTTTCGGGCATCGCTTACGGCGAAGACGCAGAAAAGGACGTGTCTCTCAAGGTCATTGCCGATCATGCACGCAGCATGGCAATCATGATCATGGATGGCATCTTGCCGTCGAACGAGGGGCGAGGCTATGTGCTGCGCCGCATCTTGCGTCGTGCCGTGCGTCATGGACGCATCCTCGGCATCCACGATAAATTCTTGGAAGGGGCGATGGATGCTGTCGCCGAAATCTACAAAGGTGCGGCAGATTTTGAAGAACTTGCCGAAAAAAAAGAGTACATCAAGAAGGTCATCAGTATAGAGGAAGATCGCTTTGCAGCGACTCTCGCGCAGGGAATGGAACTCTTGAATGGTCATATCGAAGATTTGAAGCGCGAGGGGAAGAATGTCCTCGCAGGCGAAATCGGTTTCAAACTCTATGATACATACGGCTTCCCTTGGGAGGTCACCGATGAGATTCTTCATGAAAACGGCATGGAACTTGATAAGGATTCTTTTGAGAAGGCGATGGCGAAGCAGCGTGAGCGCGCTCGTGCCGCACGCCAAGAAATCAGCGTGTGGCTGTGCCAGATCTTTCCGGTCTCGATACGTCGCATCTTTGTGTCGATGAGAATACAAAGGAGTCGACAGTTGTCGCTATCTGGAAGGATGGTGTTCTTGTCGATGAACTTTCGGACGGCGAAGAAGCGGGCATCATCCTGCAGGCAACGCCCTTTTACGCGGAGGGCGGCGGACAGGTTGGCGATGCCGGATTGTTGGAGACGGAGCTTGGCCGCGTGCAGATTTCTAACGCCAAGAAGCTGCCAGACGGCACCGTCTATCATATCGGTTACGTTGAGGAAGGCATGCTGAAGGTTGGCGACAAGGTCGTCGTCAAGATAGATCTTGCGAAGAAGATGTCATCGGCGCGCAATCATACGGCAACGCACCTCCTGCAGGCCGCGTTGAAGCATGTGGTCGGTGATCAGGTCAATCAGGCGGGTTCCTTGGTCATGCCGGAACGTCTACGCTTTGACTTCTCCAACTTCGAACCAGTGACGCCGCTGCAGCTGCAGGAGGTTGAGCGACTGGTCAACGAGCAGATCCTCATGGCAAAGCCTGTAAAAATTGCTGAGATGGAGATCGAAAAGGCGAAGGAACTTGGCGCTATGGCACTTTTTGGCGAGAAGTATGGTGATGTCGTGCGTGTCGTTTCCGTGCCGGGATTCAGCATAGAGCTTTGCGGTGGTTCGCATGTGAAGAATATTGGCGAAATCGGCATGTTCAAGATCGTCAGTGAAGCTGGCATCGCTTCAGGTGTCCGCCGCATCGAGGCTTTGACGGGTAAGGCGGCTATCGACTATATGAACGAGAAGTCCGAGCTGCTCAGTGCTGCTGCTGGTGCATTCAAATGCCGCGATGACGAGATTCTTTCCCATATCGAGAGTGTTTTGACGGAAAACAAGAAGCTCAAGCAGGAAATCGCTTCCTTTACGAAGGAACGTGCCATGGGTGATGTGGATGCACTTCTTGCGCAGAAGAAGCAGATCGCAGATTTTTCACTTGCAGCGGGAATTGTTGCAGCGGACAATATCGACGATCTGCGAAAAATTGCCGATATGCTGCTCGATCGTTTGGGAAATGGCATCGTCGTGCTCGCCGCTGCACACGAAGGAAAGGTCAGTCTTGTTGCAAAGGCAAGCGATGAAGCTGTGGCGAAGGGGGCTCATGCGGGCAATATTGTCAAGGCGGCAGCAAAGGTTGTTGGCGGCGGTGGCGGTGGACGCAAGGAGATGGCGCAAGCGGGCGGCAAGGAGCCTGCCAAGATGCCTGCGGCGTTGCAGGAAGCCGAAAAGGTCCTCGTTGAGCAGCTTGCGTAAGGATTGTTTGCGGCAGGCGTAAGGAATATATGCTGCGTTTATGGCATATCGATCAATGCCGGTGTATGAGGGAAGCCCTTTTGAAACGAGATGATTTCCGTGGAAGTTGATATCACGAAAAAGGCAGTCAGGTTTTTGCAGGTCGGATTGCTCAGCTTATTGATTCTTGCAGCTTTTGCCATTGGAGGTATCTGGCTCTACCAGCGCTCGCACAATCTGGTGACGTTAGAGGATGTGCAGGTGAAAAGTGCGCTTGTTCCTGTAAAGGCGAAGGCAGATGGCACGATATCCGAAATCTTGGTCGCAGACGGCGCGCATGTGGAGGCGGGAGATGTCATCGCTCATATCAAGCTCGATGTCAGCGATGAAGATATCGCACAGCTGCAGCAAAACGTTGACTTGGCGAAAACGAGTCTGGAGAATCTCAAAAAGGGCATCACCTTCGCGCAGCCTGCAGCGAACGAGGCAGCCAGTGCTTCTCCTGATGCGGAGGCGGCTCGCAAGCACATGGAACGCATGAACGAGCTATATGCGCTAGGCGCCGTCAGTGCGGTAAAGCGTGATGAAGCTGAAGCCGCCTATCAGTCTGCTGTCGCTGCAAGTCAAGCGCATGCCTCATCGACAAATTACCGAACCGTTGTGCGACCTGCTTCAGCAGAGCAGATCAAGCAGGCGGAACTCTTCTTGAAGCAAGCGGAAATTGCTTTGGCGAAGGCGCAGCAGGAAAGGTCGGGGACGGATATCGTCGCCCCCGTTGCCGGTACGCTCTACCTTGCAGAGGATAGTGCTGCCGAAGGCAGGGTCGGTGCGGGGCAAACCTTTGCCAACATCGGCAATGCTGAAGATTTGTGGCTGGAAACTGTCTTGGACGCGAGCTGGAAAACCAAGGTGCGATTGGGGCAGTTTGCTTCCTACCGCTTGGGCGAACGCGATGTGCAGGGCACGGTGCAGGATATAGAAGAGCTCGGAATCGAGGGGGAACAGTCGCCGGCAAAGATTCAGGTGCGCATCTCTCTTCCCAGGGAAGCGTCTGAAGGAATACAGCCAGGAACGAAAGTGTGCGTGCGATTGTCGCCTTGATGGATGAATGGAGAAGAGGGATGTTTTGCGGATATTGTTGACGAATGATGACGGCATAGAAGCTGCGGGGATCGAGGCTCTCGTGCGTGTGCTTTCGCCGCACCATACGGTCGTTGTGGCTGCTCCTGCATTTGAACAAAGCGGCATGTCCCACGCGATCACGGTCAAGCGGTGCATCCGTCTTGACCGCTTCCGCCCGTTGGAAGAACGATACGGCGTGGCAGCGTATCGCATCGAGGGCACACCTGCGGACTGTGTGAAACTTTACCTCGAGGCAATTTCTTCCGATATATATCCGGAGTATGTGATTTCCGGCATCAATCACGGAGCGAACTTAGGAACGGACGTGCTTTATTCTGGTACGGCCAATGCGGCGATGGAGGCGTACTTGCACGGAATCACAGCGACTGCCGTATCCATTGATATGGAGTCTGAAATCTCTTATGATACGGCGGCCAAGCTCATGAGCGAAAATCTTTTCACGCTCTTTTTATGAAGAGGGGAAAGCGAATTTCTACAATGTGAATTTTCCCAAGAAGTTCATTGATGGTGAGCCGCAATTCATCTTTACGCAGCTTGGTCGTCGCGATTACATCAACGCTTTTCAAAAGATGGAAGGTGAGGATGGGAAGGAATGTTACTTCCTTGGCGGAGAGATTCTCGACGAGGGAAACAGTGAAGCGACGGACATCGTTGCCACCGGTCGTGGATACATCTCCGTCACGCCTCTACAGACAGATCTTACGGATTATCTTTACTTGGAGAAGCTTCTGCGCTGAGAGCGCTGTTTTGCAGAAAATGATTTTTAGGAGGAACAACACAGATGGAATCAATGATCAAAGACATCAAGCTTGCACCGTCCGGACATGAAAAGATCAACTGGGTTAAGAATTTCATGCCTGTCATGGAGGCCGTCAACAAGGAATTCTCTGTGACGAAGCCTTTTGCTGGAAAGAAGATCGTCATCACGCTTCACCTTGAAGCAAAGACGGCATATCTGGCTCTTATCATGAAAAATGCTGGAGCGGAAGTCGCCATCACGGGCAGCAATCCGCTGTCCACGCAGGATGATATCGCAGCAGCGCTTGTCGAGGATGGACTCCATGTCTTCGCCACACACGGTTGCAGTGACGAGGAATATGAAGAATACATCAACAAGGCACTCGACCTCAAGCCCGATATCATCATTGACGACGGCGGCGATCTCGTAAACATCCTGCACACGAAGCGCCGTGAGCTTCTGCCGAACATTCTTGGCGGATCTGAAGAAACGACGACAGGCGTGCATCGCCTGCATTCGCTCGCTCGTGCGGGAAAGCTTGAATTTCCAATGATTGCGGCGAACGATGCCTACTGCAAGTATTTGTTTGATAATCGCTATGGTACGGGACAGTCGACTTGGGATGGCATCATGCGCACAACGAATCTCGTCATTGCCGGCAAGACTGTTGTCATCGCTGGATATGGTTGGTGCGGCAAAGGCGGCGCCATGCGCGCGCAAGGTCTCGGTGCGAACGTTGTCATCACGGAGGTTGATCCCATAAAGGCGATTGAGGCCGTGTTCGATGGCTTCCGCGTCATGCCCATGGATGAAGCAGCGCGTATCGGCGACATCTTCCTGACCCTGACGGGTGACAAAGATGTCATCCGCAAGCATCATTACGAAGTCATGAAAGATGGCGCCATGATGGCGAACTCTGGGCATTTCGATGTCGAAATCAATATCCCTGAGCTCGAAGAAATCTCCGTGTCGCGCCGTACAGTACGTGAGAACATCGAAGAATTCAAACAGAAGGATGGTCGGAAGCTGTACCTTCTCGCTGAAGGTCGTCTCGTGAATCTCGCAGCAGGTGATGGACATCCGGCGGAAATCATGGATCTTTCCTTCGGCGTGCAGTTCTTTTCGGCGCTTCATATCTTGAATCATCATGCAGAGCTTGAAAAGAAGGTTTATCTTATGCCTGATGAAATCAATACGAAGATTGCTGAGCTTAAACTCAAGGCTTCGGGTGTCGCCATCGATCATTTGACGGACGAACAGAAGGCGTATCTCGGACTCGCTTAAAAGAGGTGCAGGATATGAAGGTTCTGATTTCCACGCGCATATCCTTCGAGCGGATGGTTCTGTACAAGAAGGAAGCATTGCAATCGAGGGCAGCAAGATTGCAGCAATCGGTGATATTCCTGCTTCGTGGCAGCCAGAGCGAACGATCGACGCGAAGGATAAGTTCGCCGTCCCGGGCTTTGTCAATGCTCATACACATGCTTCTATGACGCTTCTCAGAAGCTATGCTGACGACATGAAGCTCATGGACTGGCTGCAGCAGAAAAAATTTGGCCGATCGAGGCAAAGATGAAGAATGAGGATGTTTACTGGGGTGCAATGCTTGCCGCAATGGAGATGATTCAAAGCGGCACGACGACTTTTTGCTGATATGTACAGACCGGATATGGAAAAGGTAGCCGAAGTCGTCGAAAAGTCCGGCCTGCGTGCTGTGCTCTCACGTGGCTTGATCGGCGTAGCTCCTGATGCTGCGGAAAAACTCGAGGAGAATGTGACGCTTTTCAAGAATTGGCATGAAAAAGCTGACGGGCGCATCACCGTGATGTTCAGACCGCACGCGCTCTATACATGCCCGCCTGATTATCTGCGCAAGGTAGCGGAAACAGCGAAGTCATTGGGAGCGGAAATCCACATCCACATGTCAGAGACGAAAGGGGAAGTGGAAGATTGCCTGAAGCAGTACGGCAAGCGTCCCTTCGCGCACGTCGCTGCCACGGTACTCTTTGACAATGGCACATTAGCTGCGCATTGCGTGCACCTTGACGATGAAGATATCGACATCATCAAGAGATACGGCATTCGTGTCGCACATAATCCTGGCAGCAATATGAAACTGGCGAGCGGAATCGCTCCCGTGCCTAGACTTTTGTCGGAAGGCGTCTGCGTCGCGCTTGGCACGGACGGTGCATCGAGCAACAACAACCTCGATATGCTCGAAGAGATCAATCTTGCTGCTACGCTGCATAAAGTGGCAAATTATGACCCTGAAGCTGTACCGGCAGGGGAAGCGTTGCGCATGGGGACGATGTATGGAGCAAAGGCTGTCGGTCTGTCTAGTGTTGGAGTCTTGAAAGAAGGCTGCAAAGCCGACCTCGTTCTTTTTGACATGAACAGCCCTGCGTGGACGCCACGTCACGATCCTGTATCGTTGCTTGTCTATTCCGCTAATGCCTCTTCGGCTGATACTGTCATCGTCGATGGTCGCATCCTTATGGAGAAGCGCGAGCTTCTGACCCTCGATGAAGAGCGCATCATGTTTGAAACGAAGCGTCGTGTGAAGCATCTTCTTGCACATTGATTCATCTGCAGGAGACTTTCTCTGCAGGAAAGTTGCTTTTTGTTCTTGCAGCAGCCCCTCGTGGGCTGCTGCGATTTTAGATAGGTGATGTCGTTTTGAAAAAGAGAGTTTCCAATAACGGCAGAGGAAACAGCAAGAGAAAAGCTCGCACAAAAAATAAAAAAGCGCCGATGGCAGCGGATGCACCGAAGGGCAGACGCTATGAGATCATCGGGCTTCTGCTTCTTGCTGTGGGACTCATATCCATCGGCGGACTACTTGATTGGAATGTCGGCTTCATTGGTCTTTACTTTGCTAAATTTCTTCGTTATCTTTTCGGTTTGGGCGCTTGGGTTGCCTCCGGCGTCATCTTGCTCATCGGTGCGCAGTATGTGACGAGGCATCGGGGAATTGTTTATTCCACGCATTTTTTTGGCCTCGTAGGACTTTTCATCTCTCTTCTTGCCATTCTTCACCATTTTCTCGTGCCGATCGGGGCGGAGATTTTGCCTGAATATCTGCCGGGAGCAGGCGGCCTTCTTGGTGGAGGGTTGCTCTTCCTCATCCGCAAATTTTTCGGTGCGACGGGATCCATCATCCTTTTGTGTACAGGTATGGTCGTCGCCGTGCTGCTTTCTACGACATGGTCCCTCGCTGTAGGAATGTTGCGCACAAAGCGACAAGCGAGCGCGGGAATCGTCAAAGCGAAGGATACATTTGCTGTCGCCCAACAGAAGGTGACGCAGGCAGAAAATATTTTTGAAGAACGTGTACGCGAAAAGTTCAAAAGTTCTTTTTACAATCAGGACAAGGATGAATCCTTCGACCAAGTGTTTGCGTCGGGAAATGGAAATGCCGCACTTGGTGAAGAGATGCAGACGCAGACTTTTCCCGATTTTGCCGTACAAGAAGCGTCTGTCGTGGCGCGAACGCAGGAGGAAGCGGAGTTCCTTGCAGCTCTTGAACCTGTTGTTGTAAACGAAGAATCGACAGCTTCTGGTGTCATCGAAACGCATACGATGGAAGAATCGATGCCGGAAAACGAGGCGGAGGAAGTGCGGCCGACTTTTTCCATTGAATATGCTTCCGATGAGGCAGAGGATGTGTCGGCGATCGTTGCAGAACCACCGCCGGAAATTCCTGATGACTTTGATGTCGTTCCCTTGCCGGCAGATGTGCCCATGGCGACGGAGGTTCAGGATAAGCGTCTTGCTATGATGCAGTCGACAGCTTCCACACAGGCGATGATGGCGACCTTGCCGCAAGAGAGGCCGCAAGAGGCTGTCACACTGCAGACAGAGATGCCGTCTCAGGAAAATTCGACCATATCGCCGTCGCCTCCCCCTGCATCGCAAGCAGATGCGCGGGGCGAAGCTGGGGTTCAGCCGATGGAGCGCCCGTATCAACTGCCCAAAGTGGAAGAAATACTCACCGCAGAGTCGAAAAAAAGAAGAATATCGAGTTGGAGCAGGAAATTGCTGAAAACGCACAAACTTTGTCACAAACCTTGGAAAACTTCAAGGTCAAAGCAAAGATCATCAATGCGTGTCATGACTGCCGTCACGCGCTATGAGCTTGAACCAGCGCCGGGCGTCAAGGTCAGCAAGATCACAAGTCTCTCCGACGATCTGGCGTTGAGTCTCGCGGCCTTCTCTGTGCGCATAGAACCGATCCCAGGCAAGGCGGCCATCGGCATTGAAGTGCCAAACAAAGAGCTGGAAGGGATTCGTCTGCGCGAAGTCTTGGAAAAGCCTGCCTTCGCAGCTGCGAAATCCAAGCTTACCGTTGGCCCTAGGGGTCGACATCGGTGGACAGGGCATCTTTGCCGATTTAGCCAAGATGCCGCATCTTCTCGTTGCCGGCGCCACTGGGTCAGGTAAGTCCGTCTGCATCAATACGCTCATCACGAGCGTTCTATTCAAGGCGAAGCCGGATGAAGTGAAATTTATCCTCATCGATCCCAAGATGGTAGAGCTTTCCAACTATAATGGTATACCGCATCTGATGGTTCCCGTCGTTACAGATGCAAAAAAAGCAGCTTCCGTCTTGAACTGGTCAGTGCAGGAGATGGAAAAACGCTATGCCAAGTTTGCTGATACGGGTGTGCGCGATATGGAGCGCTTCAATGCGGCAAAAACCTGAAGAAAAAGATGCCTGCCATCGTCATCATCATCGATGAGCTTGCCGATCTCATGATGGTTGCGCCTCACGATGTGGAAGACGCTATCTCGTCGCCTCGCGCAGAAGGCGCGCGCGGCGGGTATACATCTCGTACTCGCGACGCAGCGTCCGTCCGTCGATGTCATCACTGGCATCATCAAGGCAAACATTCCTTCGCGTATATCGTTTGCTGTTTCCTCCCAGATCGATTCGCGCACAATCCTGGATATGAGCGGTGCAGAAAAACTCTTGGGCAAGGGCGACATGCTCTTTTATCCCGTTGGTTCGGCGAAGCCGCAGCGCGTACAGGGCGCTTTCGTCAGTGATGAAGAGGTTGAAAGGCTTCTTGATTTCATCCGCAGTCAGGGGCAGCAGATGGAGGAAAACCAAGAGATCATCGAGTATACGGAGAATGCTGCCATGGAGAGCGAAGAAGGCAAAAAAGATATGGCAGAGGACAAAATGGATGAACTTCTCGGTGAAGCGATTGAACTCGTCATGAACTCAGGGCAGGCATCGACATCGAGCATACAGAGACGTTTCCGCATTGGCTACACACGCGCCGCTCGCCTGATCGATACGATGGAGGAGATGAAGATCATCGGCCCGAGTCTTGGCAGCAAGCCGCGCGAAATCCTTGTGTCTTCGGAAGAAGCTGAGGCAGCTTTGAGGAAGATCAGCTAGCAGGTTTCTGCACTAGAAAAAGCCCCATGATCGCTCTGCACAGTCATGGGGCTTTTTCTTATTTTCGCAGCAGATCAAGGCGTCGGTTGATGATCTCTGCCATGAGCATCTTGCCGCGAATATCAGGGTGAAGACCGTCTACGGACAGTTCCGGAGCCATGGCCGTATGATTTGTGTCATAAAAAGTAAGGCTCCAGATCGATGTGATACTTCTGATTGCGTATGTAGGAATTGACCTGTGCGAGTTTTTGTCTCCACATGGGATCGGTTTCTGTATGGAAAGCATTGCGGATGTTTTTTGGATTGATGGGCATGAGCGTGAGGAAGATCGGTCGGATGTCGTTTGCCCTCGCATTTCTTTTTGATGGCATCGAGATCGGCGATGATCTGATCGGCGCTGATCTCTTCGGCGCGCAGACTGTTCGATCCCGTGAGTATCAGGAGATTGTAGGGATGGAAGTAGAGGACATCCTTTTCAAAGCGGAGCATTGATGTATGCGCCGTATCGCCGCTGCGTCCGATGTTGATTGCAGGAAAATCGAGATAGGTTGTGAAGCTGTATTCAAGATCGATAGGGGAAAACGACAAGGCTCCGCCGCCGTGCGTGATGCTGTCGCCAAAAGCGGCAGCGAAAATACGGCTGTTCTTTTCTTTGACGGTAAAATTCTCTAAATCTGAATATGTGCCGATCGTATTGCCGTTTTCGTCAATTGCGCGTACACGCCAGTAATATTCTCCAGCATAAGGACGTGGATATTCATCGTAACAACTGAAGACTCCTTCGACTTTCTGCGCCCATTGACGATTTTTAGCAGGCATGGTATTGTTTTCTTCCTCTGTGAGCAGCGGATTGACCATGAGCTCTACCTCGTACTTTTCACATCCATTCAACGGAATCCACTGGTACACGGGATAGATGGGTTCTGCCGCGTTCGGCATCTGATCAAAGTTGTTGATCAAGGGTCTGGTCGGCAATGGCTCCTTTGCATCGATATAAATCGGTTCCGCATCGGAGAATTCGCCGATTGTTTCATGATGAAAGCCGAGGGCGCGCACACGCCAGTACAAGGTGCTTGTTTCGCCGATTACGAAAGGGGTGAGATCGACTTGGTAGCCATTGGTAAAAATCTGCCTTGTGCTGTAGAGATGATTCTTGCGCGACAATACCGTGCCGCCTTCGTCATCTGGTTCATCCGAGAGAATTTCCAATTCATAGCAAACGGCACCTGGAATCGTGTGCCAGACGAGGAATGGTTTACGGCTTGCGGGATGGCTTTTCGTGTACTTGAATATGGAACGTGGTCGTAACGGTTCTTTGAAATTTGGATTTTCCACGACGTTGGAAGGAGGTGTGAGCTGTCCGAACATGCCGAATGCCGTGATTCGGTAATACATGGGGATCGGTTTCGCTGGCATATCGTAGGAGGCCTTGAACGTGAAATCAGATGCAAAGGCATGGTACTCCGGCTCACCTTCGACAAGCCCTGTCGTCTTGGAAAGTGCCTCGATGCGATAAAAGCATGGATAAGGCAGCCTTTTTCCCATGAAATCACAATGCGGTCGCCCCTGTTCTCAAAAATCGGATTGAAGGGTATGCCGCGCAACCCGAGCACGTCTGTTTTTTCCGTCAGAAATATGCAGAGGAACGTAAAGAACAAGATGACGAGGGTAAATAAAAGAAATTTTTTTCATAAACAGCACCATAAAAAGGAAATAGAGGTTATAATGATAACTAACTCATCAGTTTACCATGAAACCCCGAGAAGTCAAGCCCGAAGGGCGCAGACTGATCGGCTAGGTTTCTGTAAGGGCGGCGCACAATGTCCACGAAGTGGACGTTTGTGCGTGTAGCTACCATGAAACCCCGAGAAGTCAAGCCCGAAGGGCGCAGACTGATCGGCTAGGTTTCTGTAAGGGCGGCGCACTTTTGTCCACGAAGTGGACGTTTGTGTATGCAAAATATCATGTTTTTCGCGTACTGACAAACAAATGGGAAGGAAGTTGGAGATACAGGGAGGAACATCATGGAAAAGAAGGGACTTGTCCTTGTTCATACGGGCGATGGAAAAAGGTAAGACAACTGCGGCAATTGGCCTTGCCGTTCGCGCGTGGGGGGATGGTTTTCGCATATTGATCTTGCAGTTTATCAAGGGCAGTTGGAAATACGGCGAACTTGCCGCTTTGAAAGCTCTTGGCGAAGTTGATGGACGCATGGAAATCCGCCCTTTGGGCATAGGATTTACAAAAAATGCCTCTTTGGAGGAAATGGAACTGCATAGAAAGAAGGCACAGGAAGCATTACAGGAAGCATCTGCCGAAATGATGAGCGGGCAATGGGATATGATCATTCTCGATGAAATCAATTATGCCGTGAAGTTTGGCTTGCTCGAGGAGCAAGAGGTCCTAGGGATTTTATCGGAAAAGCCTAAAAACCTCCATGTCGTATTGACTGGGCGGGATGCATTGCCCGCTATCATCAATCGCGCTGACCTTGTGACGGAAATGAGACTCATAAAGCACCCATTTCAACAGGGCATTCATGCACAGAGAGGGATTGAGTTCTAAGGTTGATAAACTTCTTGAAGGAAACAGCAAATTGCGATAAAATCTAGAGTATGTTTTATAATAGGTTTTTTTGTGTTCCAGATAATAGTTAGGCGGGATGATGATGAGAAGTGATGTTGTAAAAAAAGGCGCGACGCGCTGTGCGCACCGATCCTTATTTCATGCCATGGGCTATGGACCAGAGGATTTGCGAAAGCCACTGATCGGCATTTGCAACTCATTTAATGAGGTGATCCCTGGTCATATCCATTTGCGTGAAATCGCGGAAGCAGCGAAGCTTGGTGTAGCCGCCGCTGGCGGCACACCGTTGGAGTTTCCGGCGATTGGAGTCTGTGACGGCATCGCCATGGGGCATACGGGCATGAAGTATTCGCTTGCCAGTCGCGAACTTATCGCTGACTCCATCGAGTCTGTGGCAATGGCTTCGGGATTTGACGGGCTTGTGCTCATTCCGAATTGTGACAAAGTCGTGCCTGGAATGTTGATGGCGGCGGCTCGTCTGAACATCCCGGCGATTGTCGTCAGTGGCGACTGATGCTTGCGGCAGCTTCCATGGACAGGATGTCAGTGTCAGCCAGTCTTTCGAGGCTGCGGGCAAGTTTGCTGCGGGACTCATCGACGAGAGCGTCATGGAAGAGCTCGAAGAGCAGGCATGTCCTAGCTGCGGTTCCTGTGCTGGACTTTTTACGGCCAATACGATGAACAGTTTGACGGAAGTTCTCGGCATGGGGTTGCCGGGCAACGGTACGATTCCTGCGGCTTATACGGGGGCACGAAGACTTCTGGCTAAACGTGCGGGCGCTGTTATCATGGAGCTTATCAAGAATGATGTGAAGCCGCGCGATATTATGACGCGCGAGGCTTTTGAAAATGCTATTACAGTGGATATGGGCGTAGGCGGTTCGTCGAATACGGTTCTGCATTTGACCGCTATTGCCCATGAGGCAGGTATAGAACTTCCTGCGCCGCTGTTCGATGAAATCAGCCGACGCACGCCATATCTGACGAAACTCAGCCCCGCGGGAAAGCATCATATGCAGGATCTTAACGAAGCTGGAGGCTTGTCCGCCGTTATGAAGGAGCTTTCGCGCAAGAATCTCATTCATCTCGATGCCTTGACTGTCACGGGCTTCGTGGGTGACCGCATCAAGGATGCGAAAATTGTGCGTCCTGATGTCATACGCACGGTCGATGATCCGTACCGCAAGCAAGGCGGGCTGGCAATCCTGCAGGGCAATCTGGCTCCGGATTACGCGGTTGTCAAGGCTTCGGCTGTGGCAGAAGACATGCTCGTTTATAAAGGGAACGGCGCGTTGCTTCTCTTCCGAAGAAGCTGGCGTCAATGCAATCATGGCGGGCGAAATTCATGATGGGGATGTCGTTGTCATCCGCTATGAAGGTCCCAAGGGCGGCCCTGGAATGCAGGAAATGCTGAATCCGACGGCGGTCATCACGGGCATGGGACTCAAGGTCGCGCTCATCACTGATGGCCGTTTCAGCGGTGCAAGCCAAGGTGCCTGTATCGGTCACATCTCACCGGAGGCTATGGCGGGTGATTCAATCGCGTTGATCGAAGACGGAGACATCATTTCGATCGATATTCCCAATCGTTCACTGCGTTTGGAGGTCAGTGACGAAGTACTTGCGCGTCGCAGGGCGGCATGGAAGCAGCCAGAACCGAAGATCAAAACGGGATATCTCTCCCGGTACGCGAAGCTCACGACATCGGCCAGCACAGGAGCTGTTCTGCAATAGATTGGGAGATAGATTTTTGCATATTGTTTTGATTGAGCCGGAAATTCCTGGCAACACGGGGAATATTGCGCGGCTCTGTGCTGTCAGCGGCATCGAGCTTCACCTGGTCAAGCCTTTTGGGATTTTCGGTTGAGAGCAAATACTTGAAGCGCGCTGGACTCGACTATTGGCATTTGGTAAAGGTTCATTACCACGAAAATTTTTCGGAGGTTTTACATCTTTTCGCAGGCAAACGGTTCTATTATTGTTCCAAAAAGGCGCCGCGCTCTTATGATGTCGTGGAGTACACAGAGGATGATTTCCTCGTTTTTGGCAAGGAGTCTGCGGGAATTCCGGAAAAGTTGCTGGAAGAGCATTGGGATGCTTGCATACGCATTCCCATGCGTCCTGGCGCGCGCTCCTTGAATCTTTCGAGTGCTGCTGCCATCGTGGCTTATGAAGCTATGCGGCAGATCGGCTTTCCGGATTGGATTCTTCTGGGCATTGGCATGAAGGATGAACAAAAAGGAGTGTTCGTTTATCGTTGCAGGAAGAACAGGATTTTGAGATGGAGCTGAATGGATTTGCAAAACCAAGCAGATATTTATTGATGAGATTCGCAGTCGAATAAAGCCGGAACACTTCCTCTTGGATGAACCGATGAAGAAGCACACAACGTTTCGAATCGGCGGTCCTGCGGACTACCTGATCTTTCCAAACTCCATGGAGGATGTGGCATTTGTTTTTCGATGCTTGAGGAAATTTGACGTTCCTTTCGTGATACTTGGCAATGGTTCCAACGTGCTCGTCTTGGACAAAGGGATACGCGGAGCTGTCGTCAAGTTTAATTCTCCGATTTCCTCTATTCGAAAGAACGGCAGCATTCTTACGGTGGGGGCGGGAGCGCTTCTATGTGATGTATCGAGATTCGCAGCCGAAAGAAGCCTTACGGGCATGGAGTTTGCTTGCGGCATACCAGGCAGCATCGGCGGAGCTGTATTCATGAATGCTGGAGCTTACGATGGCGAAATGAAGAATATTGTTTCTGCGGTTCGCGCGATTTCTCCCGAGGGGAGATCATGCGATTCTCGGCGAATGAACTGGATTTCGGCTACCGCCACAGCATCTTTCAAAAGAATAACTGCGCGATTTGTGAGGTTGATTTGGCGCTCACGCCAGGCGATGCAAAAGAAATTGAGGAGAAGATCGCAGGGTTTACCGAACGGCGGGAAAGCAAGCAACCATTGAACTGCCGAGTGCCGGAAGTACCTTCAAGCGGCCAGAAGGATACTATGCAGGAACTTTGATTGAGCAGACGGGACTCAAGGGCTTCGCCGTCGGAGGGGCACAGGTTTCCGATAAACATGCAGGCTTCGTTGTGAACAAGGGTGATGCCACCGCAAAAGATGTGCTCGATCTTATCGGACAAGTTCAAGAACGTGTCTTTGAAAAACATCGCGTCAAGCTGTTTCCCGAGGTTCGCATCCCGGGAGAAGCATAAGGTCAGGGGCTCTCTGGGGCAGCGGTCGTCGTTCGCAAGGATTTCATTGTTTACATTTTCTTCGTTTGATGATACAATGAAAAAAAGTAAATCTAAGTTGTTTGTATGAAGAGTGGGCGTTTGCCCACTCTTTACTCTTATGCACAAGAGCTCGTTTAACAAAACGGGCTGCAATACGCGCAGCAAAAGAGGAGGGCTTTTGTGACAAAACATATAGAAGAGGCTGTCGAGAAAATCGTGCAGGATATTGTGCGAGGTTCTGAATTGGAAGTCGTCGACGTCGAATACGTCAAAGAGCGCGATTGGTATTTGCGCGTCTACTTGGATAAAGAAGGCGGTATTGAAATCGACGATTGTCAAAGAGTCAGTGAGGAACTTGAAAATTTTCTTGACGAAAAAGATTTGCTGACAGAGGCGTACATTCTCGAAGTGTCTTCGCCAGGACTCGATCGCACCCTGAAAAAGGCACGTGACTTTGAACGCGAGCTGGGAAAAAGCGGTAGAAGTGACATTTTATGCACCTGTTGACGGCAAGAAGGAATGGGTTGGAACGCTCACGGGGTATGACCGAGAAAAGAACGTCATCGTCCTGGATGGAGAAAAAGAATTACATTTGGAAAAAGTGGCATTGGTGCGCTTGCACATAGATTTTTAAGCATAGGGAGGAAGAGCTTTGGCTAGCAGGAAAGAAAAGGTTAAGAAGCAGGATAATGATGGAGACTTTTTGGAGGCAGTGCATGCTCTAGGAAAAGAAAAAAAGGACTGGAAGCGGAAGTGCTTTTTCAGCGCGATCGAAGCGGCTTTGAGTTCTGCTTACATGAAAGATTTCAAGACTGCCGAGCAGGTGCGCGTCACTTTGGATCGCATGACGGGAAAGTACCATGTTTATGCAATGAAAACGGTGGTTGAAGAAGTCGAAGATGATGTTCGGCAGATTTCTCTCGGCGAAGCGCGCGCAATCAATCCAAACTATGAGCTTGATGACAAGATCGAACTTGAAGTGACGCCAGCCACTTTCGGGCGCATCGCCGCGCAGACGGCGAAACAGGTCGTCGTGCAGCACATTCGTGAAGCGGAGCGTGGCATTGTATACGAAGAGTTTTCCAATCGCGACGGGGATATCATCACAGGTCTCGTGCAGCGCGTAGAAGCAAAGAATGTATTCATCGACCTTGGAAAAACGGAAGCCGTTCTCACGTCGACGGAGCAGATTCCCGGGGAAGAATATCACCATGGTGATCGCATCAAGGCGTATATCATAGAAGTCTGTAAGACGGTCAAGGGACCGCGTGTGCTTGTATCGAGGACGCATCCGGGGCTTTTTGAAGCGACTTTTTGAACTGGAAGTTCCCGAGATTCAGGAAGGTGTCGTAGAAATAAAGTCCGTGGCGCGGGAACCCGGCATGCGTTCGAAAAATCGCTGTTTATTCCAAGGATGAAAATGTCGATCCCGTTGGTTCCAGCGTTGGTCATAAAGGGATGCGCGTCCGAGCGATTGTGGATGAGCTGCGCAATGAAAAAAATTGACATTGTCAAATGGAATCCTGAACCTGCAAAATTCATCGCAAACGCTCTGAGTCCTGCCAAGGTCATTTCCGTGGCAATCAACGAGGAAGCAAAAGAGTCTCGTGTCGTAGTGCTCGGCTACTAACTTTCCCTTGCCATCGGCAAGGAGGGGCAAATGTTCGTTTGGCAGCCAAGCTGACAGGGTGGAAGATAGACATAAAGAATGAAGAGCAGGCAGCGGCAGAGGCTCTTGATGAATCCATGAGCGTCATCGAGGTGACGGGCGAGGAGGCCTTTACCGCAGAGGGTGATTGATATGAAGGGTCAGAAAAAGCCCGGAGCGCATGTGCTTGGGATGTCGAACGACGCATCTGAAAAAAAGGATATGATTCGTGTCGTCCGAAGTCCGGACAATGTGTATTCTGTGGATATGACAGGCAAAAGCCCTGGACGGGGAGCGTATATTTGCCGCAACGAAGAATGTTTTCGCCGTGCAGAAAAAGAACATGGCTTCGAACGAGCTTTCAAGAGTAAGATGGAAGCCGCTATATATGAGGCGTTGCGAAAAGAGATTTTCAAAAATGAGGCGGCGCCTGAAAAAAGCTGAGATCAGCGGGGGTGGATCGATGTCGAAGTATAGAGTTTATGAATTGGCAAAAGAGTTCCAGACGGAAAGCAAGGTTGTCCTTGATATTTTGGCGCGCAATAAATTCCGCGTGGCAAATCATATGAGCAGCGTCGGTGAAGACGAACGCGCAGCAGTCGCGCGAGCATTCGCTCCAAAGAAAGAGTCATCGGTAGCAGCAGCCAACTCAGCCTCTTCGGTGGAGGTTGCAAAGAGACCTCAGCAAAATAGGCCGAGGCAGCAAGGTCATGGACAGACGCCGAAAGAGGCGAATGACCGTAGACAGACACGCGGTATAGGTAATGGTGCGGCTTCAGTAGCGGCGAATCGTCAGCGCCAGGGAGGCGCCCCTCAGCAGAGACGCGGGCAAGGTGCATCTGCTTCGACCAGTGCCAACGCAGCAAGGCGACCGTCGCCAGACAAGCGTGGTGCGAATACCAGTCAACGCAATGGTGGCAATGCGCAGAGTGGCAATCGCAACCGCAGCGCAAATACGGGGAATGCCAATAATGCCGGCAATTGGAACAATCGCGGCAATGCCAATAATCGAAGCAAATTTGGTAACAAGAACAGTCGCGGCCGTAGCAATCAGCGACAAAAGCAGCAAGCACCCAAGGTGGAAATCGCACATCCGACGCATATCAAGGTTGGTGAGAGCATTGCCGTCAAGGATCTCGCGAGCAAGATGAGCTATACGGCGACGGAAGTCATCAAGAAGCTCATGCGCTTATGGGCATTATGGCGACAATCAATCAAGAAATTGACTATGAAACAGCGGCGCTCGTTGCTATTGAGTTTGGCGTCACTTGCGAAGAATTGCCGCCTGAAACAGATCCTACGGAGATTCCTGAGATCGAGGATGATCCCAAGTCGCTTGTTGTTCGTCCGCCTGTCGTGACCGTCATGGGGCATGTCGACCATGGCAAGACGTCGCTCCTCGACGCAATTCGGAAAACATCCGTTTCAACGCATGAGGCTGGCGGCATCACGCAGCACATAGGGAGCCTATCAGGTCATGTGCCGTGGGAAGAAGATCGTCTTCCTTGACACGCCCGGGCATGAGGCTTTCACCGCTATGCGTGCGCGCGGTGCGCAAGTGACGGATATCGCTATTCTTGTCGTCGCGGCAGACGACGGAGTAATGCCGCAGACGGTCGAGGCCATCAACCATGCAAAGTCGGCAGGTGTGCCCATCATCGTCGCCATCAACAAGATCGACAAGCCTGGGGCGAATCCTGAACATGTGAAGCAGGAGTTGTCGGAGCACGAGCTCATTCCTGAGGATTGGGGAGGCGATACCATCATGGTGCCCGTCTCTGCAAAACAGAAGCAAGGCATGAACGATCTTCTCGAAATGGTTCTTCTCGTCGCAGAGGTCAAGGAGCTCAAGGCGAATCCGAATCGCGATGCGCGCGGCGTCATCATCGAAGCGCAGCTCGACAAGGGGCGCGGTCCTGTCGCGACGGTTCTCGTGCAGAACGGTACGCTGCGCATTGGCGACTCCATTATCGCGGGCACGACCTTCGGCAAGGTGCGCGCAATGATCAACGATCGCGGGGAAAACGTGAAGAAAGCAGGTCCGTCCGTTCCTGTAGAGGTACTTGGTCTTTCGGATGTGCCTGAAGCCGGCGACGTACTTGCAGCTCTTGAGGAAAAACTTGCGCGTTCCATTGCGAGCAAGCGCATCGAAAAGAAGCGCACGGAACTCATTCGCAATAAGAAAGTTTCCTTTAGATGATCTCTTCCAGCAGATTCAGGAAGGCAACATCAAAGATCTCAATATCGTTATCAAGGCTGATGTGCAAGGTTCTGTAGAAGCCTTGGCAAGCTCCTTGCTTTCGCTCAACAAGAATGATGAGGTGCGCGTCAATATCGTTCATTCCGGTGTCGGCGCTGTTAATGAATCCGATGTCATGCTCGCCGCCGCTTCCAATGCACTCATCATCGCATTCAATGTGCGTCCGGACGCCAATGCCCGTCGGGTGGCGGATGCTGAGAGCATCGACATTCGCACATATCGCGTGATTTATGATGCGCTGAATGATGTTAAGGATGCTATGTCTGGTATGCTGGCGCCGAAGTACAGGGAAGTCGTGCAGGGCAAGGTGGAGATCCGTCAGGTCATGAAGTTCTCCAAGGCTCTCGTTGCAGGCTCTTATGTCCTCGAAGGAAAGATCACGAACTCTTCCAAGATCCGTATTCTTCGTGATAACATCGTAGCGTTTGACGGAGAGCTTGATTCTCTGCGCCGCTTCAAAGATGATGTGAAAGAAGTCGCTGCTGGTTATGAGTGCGGTATCACGATCAAGGATTATCGTGATTTCCAGGAAGGCGATATCATCGAGGCGTATACGATGGAAGAGATTGAAACATCGATTACGGAAGCGAACAAGGAAGCTGCTAAGAGGCGTGACCAGCAGGAGCAGGTGAAGAAGGATATGCCGCCTGAAGACGATGCTTGAAGGATGTGAGAGGAATTGAGCCAGCTTCGCATAGAAAAAGGTGCAGGAACTGATGAAGCAGGAGATCAGTCAAATTATCCTGCAGGAACTGAAAGATCCGCGCATCGGTTTTGTCACCGTGACGAAAGTGGAAATGACGGGAGATTTGCGGGAAGCAAAAATCTTTGTGAGCATCATGGGAAAAGACGAGGCCTTGAAGGATACGCTGCGGGGACTCCAAAGTTCTTTGGGCTTTATCCGGCGTGAGATCGGACGACGCATACGACTGCGCTTTTACGCCGGAAATTTCCTTTGCGCTTGACAATTCTCTGGCGTACAGTTCACATATTCAAGAGCTTCTTATGGGGTTGAACAAGAACGACAAGACGGAAGAGTGAGAACCATGCGGATTTCATTGAAAGAAGCCGGCACTTTGCTCCAAGAGGCACAGAACATCGTCATAACGGCGCATGTCAATCCCGATGGAGATGCTATCGGCTCGTCCTTGGGCGTCATGCATTATCTGCACGACCTTGGAAAAAGGGTGCGCGTCATCATCGATGACGACATCCTGAGCAATTTTTCCTTTCTCAATGCCTGCGATATCATCGAAAAACCTAGGATCGCCGAAAACGGTGAAAAAGAGTCGATTGATTTATTGCTTGTCCTTGATACAAATATTGAGCGTGTGGGCAAGGTGGCGGATGCGTTCTTGCCGGCGCAAATTCTTAATATTGACCACCATGTCACGAACGACCTCTCCTGCCCGGCGGTTTATCTCGATCCTGACAGTGCAGCAACGGCGGAGATTATCTATCAGTTGCTGCGAGAAATGAACGCAGAAATAACGAAAGATATCGCTATGGCAGTCTATACGGGATTGGCGACGGATACGGGCTTCTTCCGCTTTCCCAATACGACGCCCTTCACCATGCGTGCGGCAGCTGACCTTTTGGAGCGCGGTGCAGAACCAGGCATCATCTCGGAAGCGGTTGAGGCGAAGCCTTTTGCGCGTGTAGTCGGCATGGCAAAGGCTGTCGAAGCCACGGAACTCTTTTTTGATGGGAGAATCGCAGGAATTTTTCTCGACCAGCACTCTACGGAAGCCCTCGATTCTACGGAGGGACTGATCGATGCCTTGCGCGTTATAGAAGGCACAGATGTTTCCCTCCTTTTGAAATGGAAAGAGGAAAAATGTTTTTCCGCGTCAGTATGCGATCCAAGAAAACGAATGTCAGCAAGGTGGCTATTTCTTTTTCTGGCGGTGGCCATGAGCGGGCTGCGGGCTGTACGCTCAAAATGAGTTTCTCTGAAGCAAAGAGGACGATTCTTGAAGCGCTTGAGAAAGCGATGGAAAAGTAATGGCTGCGGGCTTTCTCAATGTATTGAAGCCGCCGGGGATGTCTTCGCATGATGTTGTGGGGCAGATTCGCAAGATCTTTCATACGAAGCGCGTGGGACATGCGGGCACATTGGATCCTGGAGCCGCAGGCGTTCTGCCTGTCGCCCTTGGCAACGCTGCACGACTGGTGGAGTATATGTCCTCTGCTGACAAATCCTATCGTTTGGAGTTGTTGCTCGGTTTTTCCACCGATACGGGTGATGACAGCGGCAAGATTATCGAGCGCAAGGTTGACTTCCCATTACCGCAGCGCGAGGCATTGCGTACATCTTTGCAAGCCTTCATCGGCGCCATCATGCAGCGTCCGCCCCCTCTATTCGGCGATCAAAGTACAGGGGAAGCGTGCATATCAACTCGCACGCGAGAACCGTGTTGTAGCGCTGCCGTTGCGGCAAGTGATGATTCATGATTTGCGTCTTGTTGCATTCCATGATTCGCGGATCCTCTTAGATCTCGACTGCTCGAAGGGGACGTATGTGCGTAGCTTTTGCCGTGATTTTGGAGAGCGCATAAAGATTCCCGCCACGATGGGATTCTTGCTGCGTACGCGCGTTGGTAGTTTCTGCCTGCACGATTCCTTTTCCCTAGAGGAGATCGCATGTCTAGGTGAAAAGGCGATTCTTCCTTTTGAAACGGCAGTCTCCCACTTGCCGCTCTTCGAGATGCCTGAGCATCGTATCGGATCCTTCCTTAACGGGCTGTCCACAGGCAGCCTAGATTCTAGGAACTGCAGACGATATTCTGCGTATCTATGGCAGGGGATTTTTCCTTGGCATTGGCCGCTATGAAGCAGCTAGGCGTGAGCTTTATCCAGTCAAGGTGTTTCGAGAGATGTCGGATTAAACGCATTTTTGATTACAGGGAGTTCGATCCATGCTGCGATTTTCAAAAAATCAAACATCTGGCTGATTCTTACAAGGGAATCGTCATGGCGTTGGGAACGTTCGATGGTGTCCATATTGGACACCAAAGCATATTGCAAAGAGCGAGGGAGCTTGCGGCCAACATCAATGGCGTCAGTATGGCGTTTACGTTTCAGGAGCATCCTCTTTCCGTCATTTTTCCCGACCGTGCGCCCAAGATGATCCGTAACACAGCTTCCAAGGAAGCGATCATTGAACGGCTCGGCGTGGACATCCTCATGAATGTCCCTTTCACGAAGAATTTTGCAGCTATCTCAGCGACGGGGTTTCTCAAGCTGCTGCAGGAAAATTTTTCCCCTGCCTATGTTGTTGTAGGTGCGAACTATACATTTGGTTTTCAAGGGTCGGGAGATTCTGTGTTCTTGCAGCAGATGGGAGAAGAGTTTGGTTTTGTATCACGCATTGGGACATCTGTTCTGCGGGACGGAAAGATGGTGAGCAGCACAAGGATTCGCGCGCTGATTGCTGAAGGACAGCTTGATCTTGTCAATCAATATTTGAAGTGGCCTCTCGATTATACGGGCATTGTCACTTGTGGCGAACAGCGTGGACGCAAGATTGGTTTTCCGACGGCCAATATTTCCTTGGATGATTCTTATGCGCTTTTTGCCGAACGGCGTCTATGCTGTTCGCGTGCATTTCGACGACATTGTTCATCCAGCATCGCCAACATTGGCTCCAATCCTACTTTCGATGGGGTGGAGCGTCGGTTGGAAGTTCATCTCATGAAGTTCGATGGCAACCTTTATGGAAAGGAGGTTCGCGTGGACTTTCTTGGGCGACTTCGCAACGAGGAAAAGTTTTCTGGTGTGGATGCGCTGGTGGCACAGATTCATCGCGACATTGAGCAGGCGCAGCATTTTTGGGATATGCCCGTTTATTTGGGAGGTGTGCCATATGTCGAAAAATAAGGTTGATATTTTAGGCGTGCATGTGGATTCCTTGACGATGGGCGAGGCAGTCAAAGAGATTCAAGCATTTATCGAAGGAAAAAAGACCGTTCTCGTCGCTACAGCGAATGCAGAGATGATCATGCGGGCAACGTATGATCATGAACTCAAAACCATCTTGAATGAGGCTGCTCTCGTTGTTCCCGATGGAGCCGGCACGGTTTGGGCGGCGCACCATCTTGGACATCTCATGCCTGAGCGTGTGGCAGGCTACGATCTTGCCCAAGAACTCATGCGTGAAGCCCCTCGAAGAGGCGATCGACTCTTTTTCTTCGGAGCGGCTCCAGGCGTCGCGGAAAAGGCGAAGAAAAAGGCGGAAAAACTCTATCCAGGTATAGAGATCGTCGGGATTCGCAACGGATTTTTCTCAGCAAAAGATGAGCCTGAAATTCTACATGAGATTCAAGAAGCTGCCCCTGATATCTTGCTCGTGGCCTTAGGTGTTCCGAAACAGGAAAAGTGGCTTGCAGCGCATTTGAACGAGCTTTCTGTTCCTGTATCCATGGGGGTCGGTGGAACTTTTGACGTCATGGCGGGCATCATGAAGCGTGCACCGCGTTGGATGCAGAAAGCAAAGCTTGAGTGGCTTTTTCCGCGGAGCCTTGCAGCCCAAAAAAGGGCAGGACGTCTCATGGCATTGCCGCGCTTCGTATTCAAGGTCATGGCGTACAAAAAGAGTAGACAAAGAAAAGGCACTCGTCTATAATTAGGAAAAGAAGTTTTGTGATAGACTGAATCTGCAGAGACAATATACATCTGCAGATTCTTGTGTTGCAAAAATGCGTCTTTAGGTTTGACATGGAGGTAATGCCTGTGGTGATATTTCCAGTTGTTCGCGAGGGATATGTCTTCATCCTCGCAGCACTCGTTCTCGGACGATTCTTGGATTGGCAGTGCATCCGTATCTTGCAGTCCCTTTTGTCGTGCTTGCGTTTTATTTTGCCTACTTTTTCGCAATCCGAAGAGGACGATTCCCGCAGATCCGCTTGCAATCGTTTCACCGGCAGATGGCACGGTACAAGAAGTCGTTTCGCTTGAGGACGACGATTTTTTGAAACAGCGCTGCAAGAAAGTCGTCATCTTCCTTTCCGTATTCGATGTTCATGTGAACCGCAGTCCTATCGAAGGTGAAATCAAGATTCAGAAATATGTTTGCGGACGATTCAAACCTGCCTACAAAGATTCGGTGGGATTCGAAAACGAACGCCATATGATCGGCATTGAGAATCCGCGCTTGCGCGTAACAGTCACACAGATTGCGGGCATCCTGGCACGGCGCATCGTTTCTTGGGTCACATTGGACGATGTACTGGAAAAAGGGGAGCTGTATGGTCTGATTCGCTTTGGCTCTTGCACGGAGCTCGTTGTGCCTGCGGAAGTCGAAATCTTTGTGAAGAAGGGCGACAAAGTCGTCGGCGGAGAAACAGTGATCGGGAGGCTCAGTGAGATATGTACAAAAGCTTGATTCCCAATATATTGACATCAGCCAATCTCGTGCTTGGATTTTGCTCGATTCTCTCCACATATAACGCTAACTATACATGGAGCACCCTTTTTATCTTGCTCGCACTCGTTGCAGATGGTCTGGATGGAAGAGCTGCGCGATTCTTTGGGGTAAGCAGTGAAATAGGCAAGGAGATGGACTCCCTCTGCGATCTCGTTTCCTTTGGTGTCGCGCCAGCTTTTCTTGCATATTCTTACTGTCTTAAAGATTACGATTATTTCGGCTGGGCAGTTGCCATTGTTTTTGCCCTCTGCGGTGCTTGGCGATTGGCTCGCTTCAATGTGAACGTTACCGTTGTGCATGGTTTCTTTATGGGACTTGCTATTCCAGCAGGAGGATGTCTCATCGCAACGGCCATTTGGTTTTTCCGCTCCATCGGCATGGGAACCGCTGTTCTTGAGCCAGCGTTTCCTCTCGTGATGATCGTCATCTCGTACCTGATGATCAGTGGGGTGCATTATCCAGATTTCAAGGGAAAGGGCGAGAAGGTCTTCCTTGCCTCAAAGATTTTCGCGGTGCTGCTTTTCGCTGCCATTCTCTTCCTCGGGCGCGAGGCAATCTTGAGTGCTGTGCTCTTTGCCGTTTTCAGCACATACTCTGTCTTCGGTCTTTTTCAATTTCAGCTTATCGCTGCTTTTTTTCGGAAATAGGGCATTGTTTGTCACGAAATAAAGGGGAAAGACTTTTATGAATTATGCGTTTGACATCGTGATGGTTCCTTTGCAGATCATCATATTATTGTTCACCTTTGTATTATTTCTTCATCGGCTTTTTGCGGCATGTGCGCAGGAAAGAAAACAAGATTCTTACCCCCGAAAAAGACCTTCGCCGTCATTATTGCTGCGCACAACGAAAGTGCTGTCATAGGGCAGCTGCTGCAGAACCTGCAGGCGTTGGAATACCCCACGACGCTCTACGATGTCTTCGTCATTGCTGACAACTGCAGCGACAATACGGCAGAAATCGCGCGCGGCTACGGATGCATTGTCTGTGAGAGGACGCATCCGACGAAGAAGAGCAAGGGGTTCGCCATGGAGTGGATGTTTGAGCGCCTTTTCCAGATGGAAAAGAAGTATGATGCTGTCGTCGTCTTTGATGCGGACAACCTTGTGCATCCACGGTTTCTTTTGGAAATGAACAACCGCCTTTGCAAGGGTGATCGTATCATCCAAGGCTATCTCGATGCAAAAAATCCCTACGATACCTGGGTGGCAGGTACGTTCGCCATCGCTTTCTGGGTTATCGACCATATCAGTCATTTGGCAAAAACAAATATCGGACTTTCTGCGGTGCTCGGCGGTACGGGTATGTGCATCACGACCGATGTCCTCGAGCGTTATGGTTGGCGTGCCACTTGTTTGACAGAGGATATGGAATTCACAATGAAGTCCTTGGCTGAAGGCATCAAAACCACATGGGCGCATGATGCCATTGTGTACGATGAGAAACCGCTGACCTTCATGCAATCGTGGCGACAGCGCAAGCGTTGGGCACAAGGACAGTTCGATGTGGCGCATCGTTACATTCCTAAGATGCTGAAAGAAGGCATTCGGCGTCGTGATATTCGTATCCTTGATGGCTGTCTTTATCTTTTGCAGCCACATTTCTTGATGGTTTCCACCTTCTTCATCATCATCAGCTATGTTCAGTCAGCATTTCCACCGTTCTATACGAACATCTACAACATTATCCCTTCACAGCTCATGACAGCGATTATGCTTGGTCAGTACATCCTGCCCATGATCATCCTGCTCAAGATCCAAGTCAAATGGAAAGCTTGGTTTTATATGTTGCTGTATCCCGTATTCATCTATTCATGGGTGCCCATCATCTTTCTTGGATTCATCTACAGGAATGACCATGAATGGAGCCATACGCAACATACACGTGCCATGAGCTATGATGATATCATAGGCAACGTCAAGAACACGACGATGGGGCGTGACGTATCCGATCAATAAGCATCAACAGGCTGTCGCAATCTTTGCGGCAGCCTGTTTGACAAAAGGGGAGAATCTTATGTTTGAAATCAAGGTTGAAGCAGAATTCGAAGCAGCGCACCGTATCGTCAATTATCCAGGAAAGTGCGATCGCTTGCATGGACACAACTGGAGTGTCGAATTGAAAATTTCAGGCAGCATTTTAGATGATTTGGGCATGCTCGTTGATTTCAAGAAGGCAAAAGCAGCGCTCGAAGAGGTGATTGATCCGCTGGATCATCGTTTCTTGAATGAACTGAAACCATTCTCTACGATGAATCCGACAGCAGAGAACATCGCCCGATATATTTATGAGGAACTCAAAGGAAACGAAATGTTTAGCAATGCGTCGTTTCATCTTGCTTCCGTCTGTGTTTGGGAATCATCACGCGCTTGTGTGACATATACTGAGGACTGAATAAAATGGAAGAGAACATCCTTGAGATATTTTCCTCTGTTCAGGAGAGGGGAAGTACATCGGTGCTAGGGCAAGTATTTTTTTGCGCTTTGCAGGTTGTAATATCAAATGCAGTTTTTGTGACACTGTATTTCAGCCTGCGTCTTTCTGCCGATTCGAAGGCAGTCCGGGGACTGGAAAATATGAAGAATTGCCCAATCCATTGTCCGTCAGGGATGTAGCAGAACGAGTTCGCTCATTCTTAACGCCTGTGCATCATCATTCCATCAGTCTGACCGGCGGAGAGCCGCTCCTCCACACATCCTTCATCCGTGCTCTTGCTACCGAAATCCATGCACCGTTTTTCCTTGAAACGAACGGCACATTACATGAAGCGATGGAACAACTTCTCGATGTGATTTCCTATGTCAGTATGGATATAAAACTCCCCAACATCACGGGCAAGGCACTTTGGGATGAACACCGACGCTTCTTATTCCTGCTGCGTGATCACGATGCTTATGTCAAGATTGTCATAGCAGAAAACACGGACGAAGAGGAATTCCTGGAGGCTGTGCATCTCGTCAAGCAGATGACGCCGCATATGCTCCTTGTACTGCAACCCGTAACGCCGTTCGGCGGTGTGTCCGCGCCGACAGCAAAAAGACTTCTGCAGTTGCAGGCGCAAGCCTCTAGATATCTAGCAGATGTGCGCGTTATCCCACAGGCTCATCGCATGATGGGGCTCCTATAAGAATGTACTGTTTTCGCCTGCGCCGATTATTCCTGAGGTGCGGGCTTTTTCTTATACGACCGGTATGTTTCCAACATTTCCTCTCGAGTCTGTTCGCGAGGCCACAACTCTCCAACCGCATTTTCTCGCATCGCGGCGGCTAGATGATGATAAATCTGTGAGTTTTTTTCTTCTCCCACTGGGAAATCATTTTCTTCACATCTTGACGTATCGTTGTTCCATCGAGGGGACATGGCGAAGGAATTGGATCGAAACCGTGCATGACGATCGCTTCGCGGATTTCCGCCTCGCGAAAATAGACGAGCGGTCGGATGACCGTGATGTCGGAGCGGTCGAGGTATGTTTTAGGCGTAAATGTATGAATTTGTCCTGAATACAACAATCCCATGAGCAAAGTTTCTACAGCATCATCGTTGTGGTGCGCATAGGCAACCTTGTTGCAGCCATGCTCTCGTGCATAGCGATTAATTGAGCCGCGTCGAAAGAAAGCACAGGTGAAACAAGGGCTTTTTTCTGGAGTGTTTTTCTATAGCGCCGGCTATGTCCACAGAAATGGATTCAAATGGGATGGAAAGATCCTCGCAAAAAAGAGGCGATACGTTCGACCGGAAAAATCTTTTCGTGAACTGCGGATCGATTGTCAAGGCGCAAAGGGAAAAAGTCTTTCTTCATGCGTTTTCGCAGGATGGCAAGTGCGTAGGCAAGGAATATGCTGTCCTTGCCGCCGGAGATGCCAATCAAGATGCGGTCACCGTCGTCGATTAACTGAAACTCAATGACGGCACGCATCAGCTTGCTGAAATAAAGTTGTGGGATGTTGTTCACGGATATAGCTCCAATCTTTTTATAACGAGGCCTGAGTCGCCCTTGTTGTTTCCTTCATCTGCTGGAATTAAAAAGACCCGGCAGGTACATTGAGGTTTGCCGTGAAACTATCCCTCTGCCACTGCCGAATCTTATATAAGCAGTATAGCAGAATAGGCAGACGAATACAATGTTCTGCAAAGATCACAGCGCAGGAGGAGGCTATCAAACAGATCAGCCGAATCAAGTCAAGCCTGCAACGGATTTTGTATGTGTCAAGATGTTCTCGGTGGGAAATTTCAACCCTTGATGCGTCTGCCTTCGCGGCATGCCTGTTTTTTTCCTCTTTAAGCGAAGCATTTGGACAAATGTCCAATCGCACTGCTCATCGGCGCGCTCACCGTGATCCTCCCATGTCGCACGCCTTCATGCGCGTTGCCCTTGCTTTTCTTCAACGCTTGCCTCACAGCTCCGCGGAAATCCCTGCCAGACTTCGGATTGAACAGCTCCGCTTTGGCCACCATGGCCTCGCGCAGGTCGCCGTTCTTCAGCCCCGTGATGATCTTCGCCATCGCCTTGCCGCCGTCTCCGCTCCATCGCCTCCCTTGCTTCTTCATCCGGTAGCTGTACAGCCGATGGTTGCTCTCGCATGTGCCCAGGAGCTTGCTGCATCCGCCCAGTCCCCGTTGCTCCAACGAGGCAAGGTATGACCAGTTCCGCGTCATGTAGCCTCGGAGAAGGCGCACTTGTTCGGCTTGGTGTTCGTCCCGGGCTGTGGATTCCAAGGTGTCCAGTACGAGGCCTCAGACGCTCTCGGTCGTGGTTCTTCAAGGCTCTGTGCAGTTCCCGGCGCAGCTTTCTGTTCGCCCGTGAGAGGCGTTCCTTGCACTTCCTCTGCACGTGATACCAATCGCGGAAATGCTCGTGCCTTCCGACTTTCCCCACGATCTCCTTGAATGCGTCGATGCTGTAGCCGGCTCCTCCGTCACTGTTGCTCAGCACCAACGTGTGCGTCAGGTCATAATGGCTGCCTATATAGTGCAGCATCCTGTCCTGGCTTTTTCATGGCTGAAGTCTGCTATGTAGTGGGTTCCTATAAGTTCGCGTCGGTTGCCGTTCTTCGCACGCCTTCGGCGATCTGGAAGCGATGCAGTTCCTTTTTGTTTCTTCTTCTGCCCGTGCAGCATGAGGCCGTCTCCCTCGATGTAGAGGACTTGCGGTTGACGCAGTTCTTTTTTCCATTGGGTCGGGCGTCGCCTGCAGGTCTTCCCATGCGCTGTAGGTTTCGCCCACTTGCTTCACTACGCGGGCGACTTGCTGAGTGGCTCATCGTGACCGGCGTCAGCAGGTTGACGGCATCGGCCGTGACACGGTAGACGGTCTTGGCGGCAATCTGGGCGATGGTGTATTCCGTGAGGCGGTGTATCTCCCTATAGGGGCGGATGCCCAGCCCTTGTCCAAGGGATAGATTCCCTGCCTCTCCTTCTTTGCACATCCTTCGGCGGCGTATGCGGAGCGTCCCGTAGCTCGCCTGCACGGTGCGCCAGTCCAGACGTTCCACATGCCAGCCTTTATCAGCGTATCTGCCCGCCAGTTCTTTGTCGATCCGTTCGAGCGCCTCGCTGACCGCACGGCATGCGAGGTCTTCGAGATAACTGCGGATTCGCTCTTCCCGCGATATGCTGTCCTTCGCACCCTTTTATTATTTCCAAGATTTCTGTTACAATGGTTTCCATAAGAGACCTTCCTTGTTTTGTATTTGCCTCGTTAGCATACACTATAGGGTACAGGTCTCTTTGCCTTTTTGCAACCCCCACCGAGAAATATTTACCATGAGAACCTTTGTGCTAAGGCTGGAAAAAAAGCGCAAAAATCCCCCATTGCTCTGTTTGACTGAAATTTTATGTGGATGCCGCCGAGAATGTGGCTGTTTCAGGCTGCCAACCCAGTTTTTTTCAGCTTCGTTAGATAACTGTTGATCTTTTCTCCTTGTTGAATTTGTTGTAATAGTCGGCTCCCAGATCGATGAAGGGCTCTCCCAGCTTCAATATGTGGTAAATGGCTATCAGCATGGTATGCGCTACAGCTACTGTGGCACGTTTTGCTCCCCGTCGCACGACGAGCCTGTCATATTGTGCGGACAAGAAGGAGTCCTTCTTCTTGATGGCTGCCTTGGCGCATTGTATCAGCGTAGTCTTCAGTGTGGCGTTCCCTTTCGGTAGTCCTGCCGCTTTTGCCGCTTTCCGGCACTTTCGTTGTTCCTCGGAGACAGACCCGCCCAGCTGGACAGATGTTTCTCCGTTGCAAAAGCGACTCATATCCAAACCTGTTTCCGCCAAAATGGTTTCCGCGCTCTGCCTCCCCTATGCCCGGTATCTCGTCCAGCTTTTTCTATCGCGTCTTCATAGCCGCTGCTGTACTGCTTGACGAGCTTATCCATCTGACCGATGCGCTTCGTCATGTCGTCGATATGATCTACGACTTGCAGGATCAGTTGTTTCTGCAAAGGCGTGAGAAAGCCGTCCAGCGCTTGCATGACATCTTCCACCTTGTGCCTCAATGCTCCGTGAAGGCTTTCTTCCACTTCATCCTTCTGCAGCGGCGCATCCTTCTTGAGCAGCTTCTGCAAGAGGCTGCGCGAGCTTTTGCCGTTGATGTTGGAAACTACGCTGGACAGCTTGATATTTCCTCCTTCCAGCATCTTCTGCAGACGGTTGAGTTCACGCACGCTCGGCAATCAAGCTCTTTCTGTACCGAAACTTCCCGCAACTCGCGTTGCTCCCTGTTTCGGAATATAGCTCGCGCTCAACAGCCCGTGCTGCAGCAAGTCCGCGATCCATTCGGCATCCTTCACATCGAGTCTTCCTTCCGTGAACATTCTTCATGTTCCCCGGCGTTGACGATCATGACGCCTAGATGAGAGGTCTCGAAAAGATTGTAGACGGGTTTCCAGTAGAACCCGTGCTTTCCATGGCGGCCATCTGGCACTTTTTCATCCCAAAGCCATTTGGCGAGTGCGCGGATTTCTTTGCTTGTCGTGCCAAATGTTCGTATTTCCTGCTTCTTGCCACATCTGAGGCAGGCGACGATCGAGCGTTTGTGCACATCAATCCCACAACAGCGTTCGTACGTGACATCCATGAGGATTCCCTCCCTTTGTACGACGTGGCCTCCTCGATGATGGCTCATTTTACCATACGTCCTTTTGAGCGTAGCTCTGAACAAAAGCGTGGTGCGAAAAAAAGGAGACCAGATCAGTTTACACAGCGAGATCGAATCTCAAAAATTATTCGACCTTCAACGTCTGCTCTTATTATACCATAGATGGCGGTTCTCGTTCATTGTGGTGCCGTAAGGCGTGGGCGTTTACACTAAGACGGATTTTCGCGATCGATTTTGCCGTCATTGATTTTAAGAACGACATAGATTTTAAGAACGACATAATGGATATAAAGAACCCGTACCGATAAAAAGTACATCTGACAAGAGGGTTTATACAAAGATATATGTTTAGCTTATAAGTTCCGATAAGTATAAATCATACGGAATGTCTAGTAAAAATCAATGGTTTACAACGGATTTGCCGCCATTTTGCCGCCGCTCGTAAAAATGGCGGCAAAATAACAAAAGGAAAAGACGTCATGCAAAGCGCAAAAGTGACGTCTTTTTTTATTACAAGACTTGATCAAGTAGGCTTCTTGTTTTCTGCTTGCGTGCATCGAGCACATGGGAATAAGTCTGCGCCGTCGTGTTGATGGAGCCGTGACCTAGACGTTTGGAAACAAGTTCCAAGTCCTCGCCCGCCTCAAGCAGAAGGGTGGCATGCGTGTGGCGCATGGAGTGAAAGGTGTAGCCCGCGCCGAAGGTTTCGCCGCACCACTGGTTGAAATATCGTAGTGCGTCGGGGGTAAGCATCCGCCCCTGTTTGGTGTGACAGATGAAAGCGTCAGCAGCCTTTGGTTTTTGCAGACGCGCGACAGCTTGTCGGGCTTTCTCCGCCTTGAGAATCTTGTGGAGCTTCTCGCCGTAGGGGATCGTCCTACGGCTGTGCGAGGTCTTGGGAACGTCTTGAAGTTCTACGCCGCCCGCAACAATGACCGTTTTCTGAATGAAAATCTCTCGTGTGTCAAAGTCAACGTCTTGCCACGTAAGGGCACAGCATTCGCCGAGTCGGGCACCCGTATGATATGAGATGGCGAGAGGGAGGAAGAACTGATGCCCGGGCGGGAATTGCCGGAAGATGGCGGCAAGCTGTTCGGCGGTGAAGGTTTTAATCTCTTTGGGCGGCGCAGTGTATTTGGGGATTTTGATATTTTGCGCGGGATTCTTTGGCAAGTACTCGCAAAAGTCGCTGGCATAGATAAAGGCTTTTTTTGAGCACGGCGCAAATGCTCGATACGGTGGAGCGGGCGAGACCGTTCTGCTTGGCGTCATTCAGGAGCTGTTGGAGCATCTGCGGCCGGATAGAGCGAAGCTTGCGATCGCCGATGGCAGGACGAATGTGATTCTCAAAGATGGAACGATAGGAGCGGACAGTATTCTTGTGTGTGTTGATACTCACATCCTCGGAAAGCCACTCCAAGAAAAACTCCGCGACCGTCTTCTTCGTCGGCTCGACGTAGCCGCCGTTGACTTCGAGCGAGACAAGAGCACGAGCATAGGCTGCCTCGGCTCTTGTCGTGTAGCGCCACCGGGGACTTCCTTGCGCTTTCGGGTTTCACCGTCGCCGATCTCGATGGTGTAATACCATTTAGAGCCTCGCTTTCGGATGTAGGCCATGGGGATTCCTCCTTTCCTGCAAATTCGCAAGCGCTTGCGGATTTGATTATAATTCCTCTTCTTCGAGTTCTTCTATGGGAGATGGCGCTGTTTGGGAGTAACATTCTACAAAAACTGGATGAGGATTCGCGCCAGTGTAATTCATAGAGGATTTTTATCGGGGAAGGACAATATAGGGAATTGTCGTTTTCGAGGATGTGACATGTTTGGGAGTTGTAAAGGTTCACGTTACTCCTGCTTTACTTTTTGAGAAAAAATACACATTTACTTGACTTTAAAAGTAAAGTATAATGTTATAAAATGGAGAAAAGTCAAGCGGAATTAGGGGAATGGTGATGTTTGAATCACGGAACGAAAATATTGCCGAAAAGAATCTATCAAGACAACATTCCGGATATCGTAAGGCATATGATTGCCAATGGGATTCAGACGGCTTGCCAGGTCAGCCGCAATATATTAACCGATGCCTCTGCTATGGGAATACCAAGATCCAAGGCGTTTAATACAGCGTGCAACCTGACATTTCTCATCAACAGCACGATGACGAAAGCCATTGATGAAAACAACTTGGCAAGGCTGACCTACGATGAGCAGCGTACCGGGCACGGGCGCCCGATTGTTCATTATATGAGCGGCAAAGTCGTTTTTCATATCAAGAAGGAGCGCAGCGCGGAAAAATTGCCGCACGGTGCGAAGTATCGTAGGGAAGAAACCAAGAAGAATGAGCAGATATTGCTTCTTGACGAGCCTCAGGAAGAGGTACGGGCAAATATGGTCGTCACATTCAATCACAAGAATTTTCAAGTGCAATATATTCAGATCGGCATGATTGATCCGGAATATCAGACGTGGCTTGGGCGATGGCCATTGTTGTCCTACATTCAACCCGAAAATGTTGAAAGGATGAGGAAAGAATATGGAGAGCCGTTGGAAGAGCAGGCAAGGGAACTGATTCGGAAGAACTTCCAGCTTGAGATGAGGCGTTGACTATGGAAACGTGTACATTGCAACCCAAGCGGATTAAGGAAGGGCGGCTGTTCCGTGCATTGACGCAAGAAAGCCTTGCGGAATCCATCGGCGTATCCAAGCAGGCGGTATCGCAATATGAGACGGGCGTCCTGACGCCGACATTCGAGACCATGATGCAGATTGCCGAGATATTGGATTTTCCCCTGACGTATTTTTCCAAGCCGTATCGGAACGAGCTTTTAGCTCCAGTGTTTTTCCGGAAGCGGAAAACATCGACAAAGAAGCTGATGACGCTTTTTCAAACATACATTGAATGGATGGCGGATATCTACAGCTACGTCGAGCAATACATCCATCTGCCCGAGATGAGACTGCTGACGTATGACAAGGTTGGCTACACACGCAGGGAAATATCCGATGCCGCGACGAGCCTCCGGCGGCATTGGGGGCTGGGGGATGGCCCGATCAGTAATCTCACATTGCTGTTGGAAAACAACGGCATACTTGTCTCGAAAGTAGGCTTTGGCGGCGAGCAAGGCGGATGCGTGCTCTGTATTCTTTACCACGCCGGGGACGGCGAGACGACCGATGATATTCTTGACATCCGGGACATCGGCGGTGCGATCGAGACGGGATCTTGCACATGAACTGGGACATCAAGTGCTGCATTCGTGGATGGACAAGGAACAGTTTCAAGAATACCAAGACTTGATCGAGACGGAAGCGGAGATGTTCGCCAGCTGCCTTCTCATGCCGGAACAGGCGATGCAGCGTGAAAGCTATGCGGCCAAGAATCTTGATGCGCTCTTGTTGATGAAGGCGCGATGGGGCGCATCTGCACAGTCCATCCTTTATCATTTGGCGGACAGTGGCTGTATGGAAGAGCGCACGGCAACGCGATTGAAGACTGCATTGTATCGGCGTGGCTGGCGAACACGGGAACCGGGAGACGATACGATTCCGCAGGAGCGGCCGGAACTCATCAAGGACGCAATGAAGGTAATGGTCGAGAATCACATAAAGACGGGAGCAGAAATCCTTGAAAACATAGCCATGCCGCCGGACGATGCAGCCGCTTTGTGTGGTGTGACGCCATCGTTTTTCCAGTCGATGAAAACAGCACGCCGGAATTTGCGCATCGTCAAATAAGAACCAAGCATCTCGGCTTCGATTTTCTCGTCCGTCAAGGGAGCGTGCGCTGCGGATTCATTTTGCGGCGAAGTATGCTATACTTGATGTGTTGCCGCCCCTAGACATGGCAATGGAAGGGGGGTGTCGATGTTGTTAACTACCTTTATCCTCTCTATCATGGCTGGCGTGATTGCCAATCGCATCAGCAAATGGCTCGATGAGAGAGCGCGCGACGGCGACGAGCCTAGGGATTAAGCCCACCTGCAATACGGGAATAGAAAAGCCCCCAAGCTGGCATCTTGGGGGCTTTTCGTAGTCGATTAGTTGTCAACTACCTTTGCCACCCATAGTATAGCATATTCGCCTGTTTGTATGCAAGTCATTCCTGCCGCCTACGGGCGGCTATTTTTCATGCCCTTTTCGCGTTTCCATCTTCGGATGCTGACCGCGCCTTTCTTTCGGCAAGCAGCTCGGCGCGGTAGTTGGCAAGCTCGGCTTCGATTTCCTCGTCCGTCAAGGGAGCGGTGCGCTGCTTTTCATCGGCGGTGTGCTGCTCTTCGGCAGCGGCGTCGCGTGCGCTACGGATTGCGTCGGCTACGCCTAGGACGTGCTCAATCATTGCCGTGCGCTCTTTCGGCGCAAGTTGGAAGAAGTAGCGCATGATGTTCAGCTATTCTTGTTTTTCTTGTTGAATCCAGCTCCTTTTGCAAGTTTCTTCTCATCCGATTTTACACGACGTTCCAGTTTTTTTATGTCTTCGGCGGGCGGCAATGTCTCTGGACGAATGCCACGCATTTTTAGCATACCGCGTACTGCTGTGTTGTTGTTGACGTGTTCTGTGGTGATTGCAGGTTCACCGTATAGATTTTTTTCGTCGGTGTTGTGGTTCGTCATCTCTGTGGCTAGATTTTTAGCGGCTATGGTTAGTGTAGGCAGGAAATCTGCCAATGGACGCCCTTTTTTGACTTCCAACTGTTCCTTCATAGCGGCGGTTGGTTTGCCGAAGAGTGCGGCATCGCCCGCTGAACGTATGCGCCCAAAACCTCTTTCATCAACGCCACGCTCATATATATTCTTAGACAGCAGGGTTTCCGATTTTGCCAGACGTTCTCGTACTTCCAAACGTCGCAACAGATTGATGCGATCTTCTATGAGTTCTTGCTTTCTCGTTTGAAGTGCGAAGTAACTTTGAGCGAAAAGCAATTTCATCCTTGCGTGGATCTCCATTTTGTGCAAGGAGATAGCAAGCATAGCGAGTGAGTTTGATGTCGGTGATTTCTCGACTGCTGCCTGAACCGAGAGCAACCATTTTCGTGACGTCACGAAAATGGTCTGGGACAGGAATGCTGGTGGTTTGACAAGACGTCTTGGCTCGATGTATCGCCGTTTCAAAGTTTTCCCAACGAGCATATCCGAGTGCGGGTTGAAGTTCTCTGGCAAACCAAAAATTCAATGTGCGATTCTTCGTCGATATGGGCAAGTTCGTCAAACTGGCTTTTTTTAGAGTTGCAATTTCTTGCTTGTCCATGTAGAACCTCCTTTTACGGATGACGGATGTTTTCTCTAATGGTTCGGAACTGTTGCGAAGACATTTTTCATGCCCTTCTCTCGTTTCCATCTTCGGATGCTGACTGCGCCTTTTCTTCGGCAAGCAGCTCGGCGCGGTAGTCAGCAAGCTCGGCTTCGATTCCCTCGTCCGTCAAGGGAGCGGTGCACTGCGGATTCATTTTTGCGGCGAAGTATGCTATACTTGATGCGTTGCCTCTTCATCCCGGGCACGGGAAGGAGGTGTATAGATCATGGAAAACGTTGTTGCACCGTTCCTTATCTCCGTCGCGGCAGGGGTAGTCTGCCACTACCTTTGCAGATGGCTTGACGAGAGAGTAAAAGGCAACAAGCCTGAGCGCTAAGCCCTGCTCGCAGTATGGGAATAGAAACGCCCCCCAAGTCGGTACCTTGGGGGGCGTTTCACGTATAGAACATGGAATTGTTGCACGATTCCTGCCACCCATAGTATAGCATATTTGGTTGTTTGTGTGCAAGTTCTTCTTCGCCGCCCTACGGGCGGCTATTTTTCATGCCCTTTTCGCGTTTCCGTCTTCGGATGCTGACCGCGCCTTTTTCTTCGGCAAGCAGCTCGGCGCGGTAGTTGGCAAGCTCGGCTTCGATTTCCTCGTCCGTCAAGGGGAGCGGTGCGCTGCTTTTCATCGGCGGCGCGTGGCGGTTCTTCGGCGGGCGGGGTTTCGGCGATCGCTTCGGCGACGGTCTGCACGTATTGACAGACCGATGCGCGCGCCGTTTCGTCGAGCTTGAAGTAGATGCGAAGAACTTGCTCCTCGATGAAGCTGAGCTGATGCTTTTGCTGGAGCGGCAGGAAAGGATCGCTGGCGGCGGATACGGCTTCACGTTCGCCTTCGCCCGTGCGCAGCCATGCTTCATTGATGCCGAACGTCTCGCAGATCAAGCGGATATTTTGCTCGATAACAACGTATTAGGCGTCCTTTTCAAACGACTGACGCCCGCTTTGTCCTAAACCGATTTTTAAGCCAGAATTCTGTCTGGCTCAAGTCCAAGTTCTTTTTCGTAAATGGTCTTAATTCGTCGATTGATGTTCATGTCGATCCCTCCCTTTGAATCTATAGATACAATTAAATCTACAAAAAGTGCAAGATGTATCTTGACTAATATGACTTTTACTGCTGTAATATAGGGAGAAAATAAACAGTGACAGTTAAAAGGGGGTGCAAAAAATGGAACTGCAAGATGTAGGCAAGCTGCTTGAGATGCTGCAGCGAGTCAGCCCCGAGAAGCAGGAGAAGATTCTGATTTTCGCGCAGGGCGTAGCGGCAGGGGTAAGCGCCGCGAACGCGGCGAGGGACGAGGACGAGAAGAAGCCCGCGTGATGGCGGGCGGTGAAAGGGGGTGAGATGGTGGATGACTACGGATTGAAGGATTTTATAAAGGAGTGTTATGACTACTGTTGCACGCACTCGTTCAAGGAGATTGCGACGACGGTATGGAGGGGCGGCTATTGGTACTATTCGACACATCCACTTGACTTGGCGGCGTTGGTAATATCTCTGATTGCTCTAGGTGTATCCAGTGCAGGGATTGTAATAGCGATATTATCGCCACAATGAGGGCAACAATGGAGATGATAATCGGCGCATACTTTGTTATACGCCATTCCACAAGTTTTCTGTGTTCTTTCTTTTTCTGCAATCGCCACTCCTCGAGGGCTTTTTGTCCAAGAGGTGTAATACAGATTTTTCCTGTGTAGACGTTGTCATCAGCACCATACTCGTTTTGAATGTGATTATAAATTCTTTGGAGATATGAGGTGTTGGGAATTGGAAAGGGGTAATCGTAGTCCATTTGAGACAGCGAATCGATTCGTAGCTTTACGGCGGTTTGTTCTGGGAAAGCTTCAGTAAGAGCAAGCTCGGTTATATTTGAAGAGCCGGCAACTTTTTCAAGAATCGCATAGTCGAAATCGGTCAGTTCATTCAGGGGAATCACAACGATCAACTCCTTTCAGGATGATTATATCACAAGCTATGGGCAGCAGTGAATATGCGCTGCCAAGGACGAGGATGAGAAGAAGCCCGCGTGATGGTGGGCGGGGAGAGGGGGTGATGAGATGAAAGAGATTTTGCGGGAAACAGAGTTTTCGCAGCGGCGTCTTGGTCTTTTGATTCAGATGAGTGCGAATTTGGCAGACAGAGCACTTATCGCCATGATCTCTAGGCAAGAAAAGCTCTGCGCGAAATACGCAGAGCTTTTCGGGAAGATTGACGAGACGATTGTTGCCGAAGCACAGTTTCTGGTAGATCGGTATGACGGGGTTACCGACATCACGGGAGAAGAAGCTAAATACCTAGTTGAGATTTGGCGAGGTCAGCACAAAGTGACGTGATTACGTCTAAAGACGCACTGCCGCCAATAGCGGATAGCTTCTGCTTCGCTTGTTCCCAGATTGTTGTACTGCGAACGGAATCCAGATACTCACATCCGGCGAAGGTCAGTCGCTGAATGATGAAGTAATCCGGATCACCATTACTGGAGATGTCGATAGCAGAGATAAATCCCGCATCAATCAACAGACGGATATGAAAACCAATGATTTGCGGATTGTCGAGATCATAAAAATCATGAATTTGGACGTCTGCTTCGGCATCCTCTATACGCAGTAATATGGCACGCAAGAGGTCGAGATCGCGTTTCATAAAAATCACCTCCTTTCCGTGTTCAGTATAGCACGGGGCGGGAGATGGGGAAAAGAGATTCTGCGTGCGGCGGCGCTCTCGTTCGCGCGAGGGATTGAAGTTGGGAGAGCCGCCAAGGATGAGGACGAGAAAAAGCCCGCGGAAGCGGGCGAAAGAGAGGGGTGATGAGATGGTGGATGAGTGCAAGCAAGAGGCGCAAGCAACAAAGAGCATTGGTGAGAAGCCTGTCATGAAGGTCACGATCGCGGGGCACACGGCAAAAGACGTGAAGCGGCTTGTTGATGAAGGACGAGGACGAGAAGAAGCCCGCGTGATGGCGGGATTGAGGGGGGTGAGAGTGTGACAGGTATCAAGGAATTGAAGGAACGTGCAAATGCGGGAGAGGAGATGACAGAAGCCGAATGGCGGCAGATGCTTCGTAAAGCGGAGAACGTGCATAGCTATGTATATGGGAAGTATATGAAGGCGGCGCGGAAAGAGCGGAAGCCCATCAGAGTTTTGTTGGAATGGGTGCGATATGGAAACTATCCGGCGTTCTTGGCAGGTGCGGTGATTGAAAGAATTGTTGCTGTAGTGATAGCGGCAGTTCTTTGAAAGGAAATAGGAAGCTATGGCAGCTGCTTGGCTAACCAATAGACAATCGAAGGGGCGATGATATATTTGATGAAGCTTTTTATGAAGCCTTTCCCCGCCTTTTTAGCAGTTTCTCCCGTCGGTTTTTGATTTTATCGATGGCACTAAATTCGATGAGCCATCTAGTATTATCTGTCACGTCGTAATCGTCGCGCAACGGAACGGGAACAAATTTGCCAATGATGGCATAGTACCAGATTTTCGCATTGCGGAGATTGTCCAATGCAAAATGGCGGATCCTGACAGGGAAACTGTTCAAGAAAGCCACATCCTTTCTGATGCTCATTCGACACCTTTGTGAACACATGGGGAATATGGCGATCAGACGCAAGCAGGATGTTGGCGCTTGCGTCTAGTCGAGGCGGGAGAAGCTGCTTTCTCCGCACGGTCAAGAGCTTCCTGTCTGGCAAGTTCTGCCTGATACCATCCTTCGAGAGCATCATATTCACGTTTGAGGTCGGAGTCTTTCAGGGCTTTTTCTTTGTATTCTGCCCAAGTTGTCATTTCAGGCACCTCCTCATGTAGTCGTTTCGGTACTGCTTTGCCCGTTGAATTTCGGTGGGCGGGGTTTTTCTGGGTTTTTCTTGATAAAGCCGTTCGTAAGGATAGCTGTATTTCTCACCACGAAGAAATAGAGAATCCGAGAAATGTCGTTTCCTATGCTGATACGCAATTCCATAATACCGTCGCCAAGGTTTTTTTAGAGTATGGAGGGCGGAGAAGGTGACCACGAGCTTCCAGAAGGTCGATCACTTGCATCGCTTTTGGCATGCATAGATTTATTTAGGCTTTTGCAAGAAATCGGCAACGGGTTCTGTACCATCTGCCATTTGGTAGAGTTCGACGTTCAATGGCATCGCTCCTATTGTGCCTTGACTATTCAGAAGAACAAACATAAACAAACATATCTAATTATCTATATTATAGCATGTCGCAAGCGAAAGGTGAAGGAGGTGAAATAATGTCAACGGAAAATGATGGGCTACTCATGGACGATGCTGATCGGCTGCTTTCGGTGGCGGAGGTGGCGGCGCGGATGCGGACGACGCAGCCGTTCGTCCGTGAGCTGATCACGCAGGGCTTCTTAGGGGCGATTGCTTTCGGGAAGAATCGTCGCGTGCCAAAGTCGGAGTTGACGCGGTTCTTCGCAGCATTTTTGGGAGAGGACTTGCAGGAGCTTGTCGCAGACAGTATCGCGAAGAGCCAGGAAGTAGTCTGAATTGACGCATATCATTCAAGCGAGGAGGTCACAAGTATGGGAATCTACAAGAGAATCATGAACTACCAAACGCCTATTTTCTACCCGTGGGCATGGGCGTTCATTCTCGGCGCGGCGCTCGGCGTCGGCTATGTCATCGGCGTCGCGCTGGAAATCCGCCGCTGCATGGTGGGCGGCTTGCTGTAGCGATGGAAGCGAATCTCAAAGCCGCGCTCTTGCAGGAGCGCGAACAGATGCGAAAGCGCAGGCATCGTCGCGAGTTTATGACCATCTACAGCGACAAGACATGCCCGATCTGCGGCAAGCGGCACATGTCGGGCATGATCTGCCGTCGCCATCGCGGGAGCATCTGCGAGAAGCACTGCGCCGCATGCGAATATCATGAATCTGTATTCGGGCACTGCACCTATCGCGAAACCAAACCAGCAGATATGCGTAAGTGGCTACTGGTCTACAGTCATGACGAGAAAGATGAACTGTGGCGGGGCATCTACCTGCGCGAGCTCATCCGCAGCACTCCCGTCGCCAGCGCGCCGGAGGAAGCGACAGAAGCAAAGCTGCCCGCCGCGCGGAACGCTGCCATGCAGGCGTGGGAAACCGTCCGAAAGCGCACCGAGCCGAAGTACATCATCATGGATGCACAAGACGAAAACGGCGATCGCGCCGTCGTCGATGCAGACACGGGCGAAGTGCAGACGTTCATCGTGAAGCACATAGAAACGCTCCATCTATGGGCGTGCATCCAGTATCTCGACATCGAGGCATAAGAAAAAGCCCATTCCTCTCGTCAGAAAAAAGGAATGGGCAGGTTTCTCGAGTGGAAAAACAACGTGGAAACCATGTAAATCGTACATGGACATTATACCATTTCCACTCAGAAAACACAAGAGTCGCAAGTTCAAAAACCGCGTTTCTACGCGGTTTCGGGCTTGTTTGCAGTATTATCTTTTCGGCGATAGACTGCACGACATACATATCTTATATGTTTGGTGGTGTTTATGGGCGGAATCCGAAAGAGAATAACGCACTGCGGCAGATACGGGAGAAGGTCAGATTTCATCCAAGCGGCATACTTCTCCCTACACGCCGCCACGAATGCCGAAAGGACGGCGAAGGAAATGTGAAGTGTCCACACCGCAGCAAAGGGCACTGAACAACAAGAACGCTGTGCGATACCTCGAAGCCATCACACATGCGAACTTTGGCAAGGACGATCTCCTGCTGGGACTCAGCTACTCGCCCGAACACCTGCCGAGAGATGAAGCCGAAGCGAAGAAGCAGTTCGGCAACTTCATCCGTCGATTGAACTACCAAAGAAAGAAGAAAAACCTGCCGCCCGCCAAGTGGATCGTCGTCACGGAGGTCGGCAAGAAAGGGCGGATTCACCATCACGTCATCATGGACGGTCAACTCGACCGCGATGAGGTGGAAGCCGTCTGGAGGCGGGGCTATGCCAACACGCGCCGACTGCAGTCGGATCACAAACAAGGGCTTCTGCCTGTCATTCGGTACATCGCCAAGACCTTCAAGGAGGACGGTCAGCCGAAGGGGCGGCGAAAGTGGGACTGCTCCAAGAAGAACCTCATCAAGCCGTGGGCGTCCATCAACGACGATCCGCGCATGATGAGCAAGAAAAGAATCCGGCTCATGAAAGACCTGCCCGAAGACTCAGAGCAGATGAAGCAGATCATCGAAGCAGACAATCCATGCTACGAACTGATCAGCGTCGAAAAAGAATTTCGCGAAGACACGGGGCAATGGTACTTCTTCTGCCGCATGAAACTATCTAAGAATGCAGCAGATACAGAAAAGCCGCCCGCCGCCGCGAGAAATACCCGGGAGGAAGCAAAATGCAAAAAGACTATACGACATGGGAATGCGAGAGCAAAGCCGCCGCCAGAAAATACCGAGCTGCCATGAGCAACGGGCGCGGGCATCTGCACGAGCAAATGATCCTCGCCGCCTGCCGTGCTTACCGCACGCGCGGCATAGCCAACATCATCAAGGTGCCGGAACCGTTCCGCGTCCTCAAGAAGAACCGCGTGCAAGGCACAGCGACCATCCGATTCACGGCGCACGCACAGCCAGACTTCATCGGCTGTGTCACGGGCGGAAAAATGATCGCCTTTGAAGCCAAGCACACCGACACCGACCGCTTGCACATGAAAGCCGTCACGCTGACGCAGGCACAGGCACTGCAGGACTTCCACCAGACGGGAGCCTTCTCGGCAGTCTGCGCGGGGATCGGCGACCAATACTTCATGATCCCATGGCCGGAGTTCGTCGGCATGAAGACCATCTTCGGGCATCAGTACATCACCGCCGACGACGTGCAGAAATGGCGCGTGAAATTCGACGGCGTAATTTGGTTCTTGGACTATGTGGAGCAAACGAACAAAGGCGACATCTTCTAGCCGTACAGAAAGGAGCAACATCATGCGAGTGCTCAACATCTGCAATCTCAAGGGCGGCGTAGGCAAGACTATCACGACCGTGAACCTTGCCTATGTGCTCGCCAAAGTCCATAAGAGCGCGTGCTTGTCATCGACAACGACAAGCAGGGCAACACAAGCAAATTTTTCGGCGTGCATAGCTACGAACATCCGAGCGTCGCCGAACTCATGCGAGGCGCAAGAGCCGTGAAAGAAGTCATCCGCCAGACCATCTTTGATGGGATCGACTGCATCCCGGCGAACATGACACTTCTTGCCGCAAACAAGGCTGTGCTCATGGACACCATGCACCCGCAGCAGACGCGGCTCAAGACCGCGATTGCGCCGCTCGCGGACACATACGACTACTGCATCATCGACAATGCCCCGGACGAGAACATGAGCGTCATCAATGCGCTCGCGGCGGGCAACGATGCCATCATCCCGGTCAAAGTCGACCAGTTCACCTTTGACGGCGTGGATGAAATGATCGAGTGCATCGCGCAGGTGCGCGAGAATTTCAACGGGCGGCTGACCTTTCGCGGCTGCGTCATCACAAGCTATCGCGGCAATGACGTCAACAAGCAGGGGCGAGCAGTATCTGAAAAAAACTGTGAAGCCTACCGACTCATGAAGACGCATATCAGCTGGACGGCAAAAAGTCGACGAATCCACCTTTGCCACTTTGCCCATCATGGAGCACAGTCCGCGCTGCTGGGCGGCGAGAGACTACAAGAACCTCGCCCGCGAATACCTTGCCATGGTCGGCGACTTACCCGACGAGAGCCGCGAAAGGCAGGGATAGCGATGGGGAAATTCGACATGATGGCGCTCATGAATACGGCATCGCAGTCCGAAGCCGCAAAAGCCGCGATACGAAATGAAAAACCCCTGCCGATCGAGGCGATCATCCCGAACCCTGCCAACCATTACAGCATGGATGGCATCGACGAGCTTGCCGATGCCATCCTGCTGGCGGGGCGGGTATTACAGAACATCGTCGTCAAAGCTGCCGACAAAGACGGGCACTACATGATCATCAGCGGACACCGCAGGCACCTCGCTTGCAAGCAGCTCGTCGCCCAAGGGCGCGACGAATTTGCCGACATCGCCGCCCTCGTCGAGAACGAAGCGGATGAAGACATGCGCGAACTCATGCTGATCTACACCAACAGCACGGCGCGCATGCTCACCGACGCGGAGAAAAATGCGGCAGGCACAGCGGGCGACGGATATCTTGAAGCAGATGAAAGCCGCTGGGAAATTCAGCGCCCGCGTCCGCGACACCGTAGCACGGATGCTGCATACGACATCGGGGCAACTCGCCCGCTATGCCGCCATCGCCAAGAATCTCACGAATCCAGACCTGCAGGAAGCCTTTGAACAAGGGAAAATCGGCGTAAGCGCCGCCTACGAGTCCTCGGGGCTGTCGACCGAAGGACAGCGGCAGATCGCCGACAAGCTCCAAGAAGAAGGCACCGTCAGCATCCAGGACGTGAGCGAAGTAAAAGTGCAGGAAAAGGCAGGAAACGCCGCCGAAACCAAGGCAAAGAAAAGGCCAGAGATTAAAGAAGAACAGGACGCGGGCGGGGCGGCATCAGAACCAATAGCCGAGCCGTCGCAAAAATCGCCGCCCGTCATCCAGCAGGAAGCCGAAGCCTATGCGATGCAAGCGGTATACGAAGACCTGAAGAATCTCAAAGCAAGGTATCAAGGTGCCGCCGCGAGAGCCGCCGCCATTTCGGACACCGAGCAGGCAGAAGCGAATCTTCAAGCCGCAGCCGCATACATCGAGACGTTTATGGAGATTGTAGCGCAGGATATGGCAGATATTGGACGCGAGGAGGGATAACATGAATAAGCGTGTCACAAAGATCAAAGTCAAGAAAGGCATCTACTATTTCGCATGGGAAGAATATCAAAGCTCGACGACGAACTGGGATGCGCATACGTTGACCTGCAAGGATAAACCGCGCGATGAGCTGCTGGCGGCGATGGTGGCGCTCGTGCCGCATGTGTTGGATATTTGCGAGTTCGACAAAGAAAATGCGAAAGATTTCATGGTCAGCGGCGTCACATGGTCGTATACGGACGACAATCAATATGTGACGCTCACGGCGCAGAAGAAGCTCGAATTCAGCCGAGCGCCCTTGCTCTTGAATACGCCTGTGCGCCCGGAGAATGCGGGTGAGAACGGGGATGTGGCATTCTGCATGAGCGGGGAGCTGATGGATGACCTTGAAAAGCTCCAAGAAGAGGCGTGGCGGTATATCATGGGCGATCGCGCACAGCAGGAACTTGCATTTGCAGACGCAGAGGAAGAATCGGAACCGCAGAACATCGGAGCGTGATGAGATGAAGAAAGCAGGAAATCGCCCGGATAGAAATATCTATGCCGCGTATCGCGGTGAAGAATACATCGGCGAAGGGACGCTTGACGAAATCGCGGCGCTCGCGGGCGTAAGCCGAAGAACCGCCCAATGGTGCAAGTGCCCGGTAGCGGTGCGGCGCATGGAAGCGCGTGAGAAGAAATGGCGCGAGGGCGGGCGGCGCATGACATCGCGCGACCGCTGTTGCTGGTGATGGTGGAGGAAGCAAAAGATGAAGCTGACGCTCGGTAGCCTGTTTGACGGCATCGGCGGTTGGCTTCTTGCGGCGCGTCATGCGGGCGTTACGCCGATCTGGGCAAGCGAGATCGAGCCGTTCCCGTGCTCGGTGACGGCGCAGCATTTCCCGAGGTCAAGCAGCTTGGTGACATCACGAAGATTGACGGGGCGGCGATACCACCCGTCGACATCGTATGCGCGGGCAGTCCGTGTCAGGACTTATCCGTTGCGGGCAAAAGGGAGGGATTAGAAGGTGCAAGAAGCGGCTTGTTTCGCCGAGCAGTTGACATTATTCGGCGAATGCGAATGTCTACGAGGGGGAGACAACCGCGATTCTTTATTTGGGAGAACGTCCCCGGGGCATTCTCAAGCAACAAAGGGGCTGATTTTCGAGCCGTGCTTGAAGAAATCGGACAGACCGAGATTCCAATGCCTGAAAACGGCAAATGGGCGAACGCGGGAATGGCAGAACTGCAAGAGTGTGAAATCGCATGGCGCGTCCTCGACGCTCAATATTGGGGAGTACCCCAACGTCGACGCAGAATCTTCCTTGTCGCGGATTTTGGAACCGCGACAAGATGTGCGGGAGAAATACTATTTGAGTCCGAAAGCGTGCGAAGGAATCCTGCGGCGTGCGAGAGAACGCGGAAAGGAATTGCCGCCAAATCTGAAAGAGGCACTCGAACGGCAGTCATCGGCGGCATGGTGGCGGCGGGCTTTATTGGAAAGGCTGCGCCGTCTGCTGGAAGCATCGGGTACGAGCAAGAACTATCGCCAACGCTGATGGCGGAGAAGCTGCAGCATGTCGCTATCTATAATATGACGCATGCGAATGAGGTCATGCGCTCGGTCAAAGAAGGCGTTATCCCTACGCTCAATGCACGGATGGGAACGGGCGGAAATCAAGTACCTGTAGTGCATAGCTACTGTATCGCAGGCAACACGATTGACCGTAAGATCGAGAACGGCGGCAACGGGAAGGGCATCCTCGCGGAAACTGGATACACGCTGAACACGGTCGACCGCCATGCCGTCGCAGAGATATACGGAGCAAAGTCGTTTTGCGAGTACGAGAGCGGGAAAGTAGCAACATTGCGGGCGGCGGGCGGCAATCAAGGCGGCGGCAGTGAAAATCTGGTGATGTGCGTCGGAAACGGGCAGATAAATCAATCTCATTTACAGGAAAAAGCAGGTGCGCTCAACTGTATGCACAATCAGCAGATTGTCCTCACCGAAACCACGGTGCGCCGACTCACGCCGACAGAGTGCGAGCGACTGCAAGGCTTGCCCGATGGTTATACGGCGGGCGGCAGCGATGCGGCGCGCTACAAGGCGATCGGCAACGGCATGGCACAGCCGTGCGCTGATTATGTGATACGGCGGATTGTTGATGAGATACAAGGAGGCAACGATGGATAAATACGAAGAATTTTTGCGGCGCAAGGAGATCATCGTACCAGCCGCAGGCATTGATGTTGCGAATATCTGCATAAATAGAAACTTGTTTGACTTTCAGCGCGACATCGTACTGTGGGCGCTTCGAAAGGGAAAAGCGGCGATATTTGCAGGGACGGGGCTCGGGAAAACGCTAATGCAGCTTGAATGGGCGAAGCATATCGGCGGTACCGTCTTGATTCTCGCGCCGCTTGCCGTGAGCAAGCAGACCATATTCGAGGGCGGCAAGTTCGGCATATCGGTCAACCATTGTCAATCGCAGGAAGATGTAGTCAAAGGCGGCATCAATATTACGAACTATGAGCGCATGGAGAGATTCGACTTCTCGAAATTTCGCGGAATCGTACTGGACGAATCCTCTATTCTGAAAGCACAAGCGGGGAAAATCCGAACGCAGCTCATTGAGTGCTGCCGACAGATTCCTTATCGACTTGCCTGCACAGCAACGCCAGCGCCGAACGATCTCATGGAACTGTGCAACCATAGCGAATTTTTGGGCGTGATGTCGTCAAGCGAGATGCTCGCCACGTTCTTCGTCCATGATGGCGGCGATACAAGCAAATGGCGACTAAAACGCCATGCCGTGCGGGATTTTTGGCAGTGGGTGGCGAGTTGGAGCGTTATGCTCACCAATCCATCAGACATTGGATATGATGGAGCGCGATACAACCTCCCGCCGCTTAATATATTGCAACACACTGTACACACGGAGCGCCCGCCGGAATCCCTCTTTGCAGTGGAGGCACTTACGTTAAAGGAGCGTCAGCAAGCAAGAAGGGACAGTGTGCAAGATCGGGCGCAAAAATGCGCCGAAATCGTGAACAACGACACCAACCAATGGCTGATATGGTGCAATCTCAACAGCGAAGCTGAAGCATTGAAGAAACTCATCCCAGGGGCCGTCGAGATCGGCGGAAGTGACTCGCCGGAAATCAAGGAGCGGGCAGCGGTGGATTTTGCCGCAGGGAATATTCGAGTCCTCATCAGCAAGCCGCTCATTTTCGGCATGGGACTCAATTTTCAGCGTTGTCACAAGATGGCGTTCGTTGGACTTTCGGATAGCTTTGAGCAATACTATCAATCAATGCGTCGTTGTTGGAGATTCGGGCAGGAAAATACCGTCGAAGTTCGGATTATCACAGCGGACACGGAAGGAGCAGTCGTCGAGAACATCGAGAGAAAAGAGCGGCAGTTTCATGAGATGCTGCGCGGCATGATCGCGGTGACGCAAAACATCACGAAGGATAATATTCGAGCGACGGCACGAGAAACAAAAAAGTACAATCCACAGAAAATCATGACATTGCCCGAATGGCTTAAAATCGTCAGCAGCATAAGGAGGGAACAAAATGACCAACATTAAGGTATTAGATCAAGACCACGGAAAGATGTGGTACATTTACCATGGAGACTGTGTAGATGTAGCAAGAGGCATCCCGGAGAGCAGCGTGGACTTCATCATCTTCTCGCCGCCCTTTGAAAGCCTGTATACCCTACAGCAACAGCGATCGCGATATGGGGGAATTGCCGCAGCAGTTTGGAATTTGCTCGTCATTTCCGCTTCTTGGCGAAGGAGCTTTACAGAATACTCACGCCGGGGCGGTGCATGAGCGTCCACTGCATGGACTTGCCGCTCAGCAAACAGCGCGATGGCGTGATCGGGCTGCGCGACTTCTCGGGAGCGCTTGTGCGCATATTCGAGCGGGCGGGATTTGTCATGCACACGCCGCGAGTAACTATCCGCAGGATCCAGTGACCGCCATGCAGCGCACGAAAGCGATCGGGCTTTTGTGGAAACAAGTCAAGAAAGATTCCTGCCTGTCGCGCATGGGGAGTTCCCGACTACCTCATGACGTTTCGCAAACCCGGAACCAATCCGAAGCCCGTACATCACACGGCAGAAGAATTTCCCGTCAAACAATGGCAGCAGTGGGCGGAGTGTGTTTGGCACGACATCAATCCATCGAACACGCTCCAAAAAAAGACAGCGCCAGAGATAACGAAGATGAGCGCCATATTGCACCGCTTCAACTGCAAGTCATTGAGCGCGCGATCACGATGTGGACGAATCCAGAGGACATCGTATTCACGCCGTTCATGGGCATTGGTTCAGAAGCCTATCAGGCAATAAAAATGGGGCGGCGTGCTATCGGAATTGAACTGAAAGATTCCTACTATGCGCAGAGCGTGAAAAAAATTTGCGGCGGGCGGAAGATCAGCAGTTTTCTGAGCAATCGTTATTTGCATGAGATGGAAAGGAGCAGTCGCATGAAGAGATACTACATTTCGCACCCGTTCACGGGATGCGAGGGAAAGAACCGCGAGGACGCCGAACGAATCCGGGCGGCGCTAAAGAAGAAATATCCCGACATTTGCTTTATCAATCCCTTGGGGATGTTCGGCGGCAGAGAGACGGACTACTACATAGCCCTTGCCGACGCGATGGAACTCTTGTCGTGCTGCGAAGTAATGATTCTCTGCTCCGGATGGGATCATTCCATTGGCTGCCGAGCGGAAAAGGCATTTGCCATCCAGCAGGGCATCGAGATTCACTATCTGAATGAATACATCGAAGAAAAAGCAATGAAGGCGGCGGATGAAAGAAAGGACGGATGAAATGGAAGCAGGCTTGAAGGATGATGAATTTCGCGGGTTGGTCAATTTTGGGCGACGCAGCAGCAGAATCGTAATGATTGTGACCGTATACGAACACCCGAAGGACATCCCAGACAGCTATGTAGCGCGGGCGCATATTTTGGCACATGGAGTAAAGGCACCGTATGCGTCGCCAGCAATCTACATCGCCCGCGATACGCTCGATGCTGTGCGGGCAGCTATCCCGGCGGACATGCTCAGGATATGCCGTCAGCCGACGGACGATCCAACCATCGTTGAATCGTATATGTGACATCTGCATTGTCCGATTCGGACACAAATGAAGAGGATGCTAGAACAGGAGGCATCAGCGTGACAGACGGCGACTGCATCAAGGAGACGAAGCGCATACTGGGACAGTACAACAAGATGAAAGTCGCCGTGCAGAATCTCGCGGAAGAAATCGAGGCACGCACTGCCGCCCTGCAAGGCGAGTCCGTCGCCATCGCCCGCTATGGGGATGAGCCGACGGGCGGCACGGCGGAGCTGACGGCGACGGAGGCGGCAGCGGCGAGACGAATGAGGGCGGCGGCAGACATCGAGGAGATGCAAGAGCGCAAGCAGGACATGGAGCGGACGCTGCGGGCGGTGGATCGTGCGCTGTCTTGCCTCTCGGCTAATGATGAGCGTCTCGTGCGCGGGCGGTACATCGACGGGTATGATTGGCAGCGAGCCGGGCATGACGTCGGATATACGGAGAAGTGGGCGAAGGAGCGCGGCAGGAAGGCTTTCAGAGATATGGCGATGATGTTGTTCGGCACATGTGAAAAAGCCTTTACAGACGCGTTTGATCTTCTGAATAAAGAAGCCCGCAAGCCAAGAAATATCAAGGCTTGCGGGCGAAAAAAGATTTGATTTACAATCAAAAACACTTGACATATTAACCGAAAAAGGTTATAATAAGAACATGAAAGGGGGGATGAAATGGAGGTTGAAAAAGGCGACATCGAATGGTTCGTGACAACTCTTCTGGTACTCATCCAGATATGGATAACGTACCGAGAGAAAGAACCGAACCCGATGAAGCCAAAAAAGAAGCCGCCCAACCGCAAGAAGCCTAGGAAGCGCAAGCGGTAAGGGGCGGGGAAGGCAGGGGCGAAAGCCCTTTGTCTTCTTTAATTATATCATACGAAGGGAAGGACGACAAATGAAACTTACGCGAAGGAAATTGCTCGATGGAGCTTTTGCCTGCACGGTGGCGGCGTTCATCATATTGCTTGATTGGGATTGGGAAAATATGAAGTCCTTTATTTCCGGAGGTGTTGTTGGGGTATGGCTGACCATGAGATTCTACTGAAGTTTACGGACATCATGACGACGCAAGAGGCTGCGGAACGCTGGAAGAAAAGCGCGGTGTCCGTCAAGCATCTCTGCACGGGGATTCAAGGTCGAGCGCCAAGGCTGACGGAAGAGGAGTGCCGCAAGTCGGGTGGCGTATGGCTGGTTACACGCGCCGGAATGGAACGACTGTACGGCAAAGAAATCGACTTGTGAAAAGATTGTGGATAACTTTATCGCCGTTGGAACGGTGCTTTTTACGGGTCATTTACTTCCAACATTCGAGGGAAATCCATGATAAAATGATACTATTGAAAACTGTACACATGAGGGCGACGCACTTGCGTCGTCCTTTTTGTATGGCAGGAAAGGAGGCGCGTCATGCTCACGAGGATATGCCCATCATGCGGGAGGCTGGTGCAGCAGGGCGAGGCTTGCCCGTGCCAAGCGAAGCGTCATAAGGAGTACGACAGGGAACGGCGGGACAAAGACCGGGCGAAGTTCTACCACTCGCGCGAGTGGCGGGCAGTCGCCGCTGCTGTCCGTGCACGCGCGGGCTATGCCGACGAGCTGGCGAAGGCGGGCGGGCGGCTTGTGCCGGGTTCTGTCGTGCATCATATCCATCCTGTTGGCGAGCGTCCTGACCTCAGGCTTTCGCTGGGGAATCTGATTTATGTTTCCGCACGCACGCACAAGGCGATTCATGACGCATACGACAAGAGTCCGCAAGCGAAAAAGGAGATGCAGTCGCGCCTTCTTGCGGCATTGGCGGGAAATGTTGAAGGCGGGGGGAGGGTCAAAAAAGTTTGAGGCGGCCGATATAAGACCGCGATCGGCCTCAACTTCGGAAAAAATGCCAGAAATGAAAAATTTTTGACATTTGCGGGCGATGTACACGAGAGGAGGACATGAAAGGAGGTGAGGCGATGGGCGGCAGGCCGCGCAAGATTGTCGGCATATCGACGGGAAAAATCGGCAAAGAGAAGAGAATCAATCGGAAAATACAGGAAGAGAAGCTGAGGCTCGACCGCGACCAGCTCGAAGCGGGAGCGCCGCCGTGGCTTTCGCCGCTCGCCCAAGAAGAATATATGCGCGTCGTCCAAGAGGCGGGCAAAATTCGCCTCCTTGACAATCTCGACCTCGCCGTATTGGCGATTTATGCGGACAACTATGACCGCTATGTACAGGCGAGCAGCGCTTTGAAGGAAAACGGGCTGACCGTCGAGGGCAAGAAGGGAAATGCCGTCGCCCTACATCAAGATTGCGGGCGAGGCGGCGACGCAGATTCAAAGGTGTTCGACGAAGCTCGGCCTCGCGGCGACCGACCGCTTGAAGCTCATCGTGCCGACGGAGGAAGAGAAGTCGGTCAACAAGTTCCTTCGCTTCTTGAACAAAGGTCGATGATGGGGGTGACGGAATGAAGGATCGAACGACGGAATATGCAAAGCTCATCGTCAGTGGCAAGAAGATTTGCGGGCGGGCGGAATACCAAGCCTGCAAGCGTCATTTGAACGATATGGAGGACAAGGCTTTTCCCTACATCTTCGACGCGAAGGAGGCGGAGTTTCATATCGAGCTTGCCAACCGCATGACGATTGGCGAAGGCACGGCGGCGACGCCACTCAAAACGCGCGGCTTCCAGAACTTCATCCTCGGCAGTCTTTTTGGCTGGCGCAAGAAGCGGACGAAGCTGCGCCGCTTTCGCGAGGCGTACATCCAGATGGCGCGGCAAAACGGCAAATCCTTCCTCGCGGGTGAGCTGTGCAACGACTTCGCGACGTTTTCGGGCTATCAGTATGGCCGTATATTCTGCACGGCGACGAAGCAAGACCAGGCAAACATCGTCTGGAAGGAAATCGAGAAGTTCATCCGCTCGGATCCCGATCTCGACGAGATGTATAAAATACGCGAGTACGATCACAAGATACGCTCTCTTGTGACGAACACGACAATCGAAGCCATCGGCAGAGATACAAAGTCTGCAGATGGCTTTCGCTCTATCCTGGCCGTCGTCGACGAGTACCACGCCCATCCGACGAACCAGATGTACAAGCTCATGCAGGACGGTCAAATTCGCGTGGACAACGCGATGACGCTCGCCATTACGACGGCGGGCTTTGACCTCAACGGCGCTTGCTACAAGCACTATCAGTTCTGCAAGCGCGTCCTTTCGGGCAATGTGCAGAAGGATTCGCTCTTCATCTTCATCGCGGAGATGGACGAGGATGATGATATATGGGAGCCTCGGAACTGGGCAAAGGCGAACCCGCTGAACCTCTGGAACGAGGACGACACGCTCAACGACGAGATGATCGCCCGCATGGCGGAAAAGGCGGTCGAGGCGAAGGAAAAGCAGGACGAGGAGTTGGCAAACTTCCAGACGAAGACGCTCAACTGCTGGGTTGAGTACACGGGCGGCGCTTTTCTCAATCTTGAAGCGTGGCGCATGTGCGGCACGGACGATACGCTCGCCGCGATGCAGGGGCGTGAGTGCTATTTGGGCATCGACCTGTCGAGCGGCGGCGACCTCACGAGCATCGCGCTCATCTTCCCGGACGAGGAGGATGAAGTCTATGTTTGGTCGCACAGCTACATGCCGGAGCGGCGGCTGGCGGAGCATATCCGCACGGACGACGCGCCCTATGGCGTATGGAAGGACGCGGGACTCTTGACGCTCACGAGCGGCATGTACGGCGTCAAGACGGATTACCGTCATATCGTCGCCGACCTCAAGCGGATCATCGAGGCGTATGAGCTTGACGTCGCAGGCTGCGGCTACGACAACCATAATGCGAACACGTTCCTTGCCGACTTGGAGAACATCCTGTCGTGCGACCTGACAGAGGTCAAGCAGCGGCGCGCTCTCTGAACGAGGCGACGCAGGATTTCAGGCTTTCCGTCGAGGCGGGGAAGGTGCGATACGACAGACAGAATGCGCTCCTCACATGGAGCATGGTCAACGCGGTCATCTCGGCGCCGAATTCCTTCGGCGAGATCAAGATTGACAAGATGACACAAACGCGGCGCATAGATCCGTGCGACGCTGTCATTGATGCCTGGGCGGTGTGGCTCTTGACACGCAATACTCGCAAAGTTGACGCACAGGCAGCGCTCGACGCATGGCTTGAAATCACGGCGGATGCAGAAAGGGGTGATGATGATTGAAATGGTTGAACAGTATCAAGGGATTTTTCAAAAATGCGGCAGATGTGCGCTTTTCTCTTTCGGAGGCGAATGACTTCTTCTTCGGCGGCGGCACAGTCGCCGAAGGCGCGGATATATCGGAAATCACCTACTTTACATGCCTCAAAACCTTGGGAGAATCTTTGGGGAAAATGCCCGTCTATCTGATGGACAGCGACAAGAACCGCGTCATGCAGCACGAGACGACGCGCGTTCTCTCCGTCGAGCCGAACGGCATCATGACGCCGCTGCAATTCTTCACGACACTTGAACGCTATCGCAATCACTGCGGAAACGCCTACGCGATGATCGAGCGTGAGAGGTCGCATCTTCGCGCCCTGCACATCCTTGATCCGCGTCTCGTGCAAGTGTGGCTGAACAACACGGGAAGCTATACGGAGCGGCGCTACTTCTACCGCTACAGCGATCCAAGGACGGGCAAGGAGCATTGGATCGCGCCTGAGGACATGCTGCATGTCCGCGCCTGGCTGACGGACGATACGGGACTTGTCGGAAAGTCCGTGCGGCAGATACTCGCTGAAAACATGGCGGGCAACAAGGCCTCGCAGAAGTTCCTGACGGAGCTTTATCGCAAGGGGCTGACGGCAAATGCCGTTGTAAAGTATGCGAGCGACTTGAACAAGGAAGGTCAGGATTTGCTTCTGCGGCGCATCGAGGCACAGGCGCGACAGGATTCGCGCCGCTTGATTAGTCTGCCGATTGGCACGGACATTGAAACGCTGGACTTGAAGCTGACGGACGCGCAGTTTTACGAACTCAAGCGATACTCCGCGCTGCAAGTCGCCGCCGCCTTCGGCGTCAATCCCGACCATCTGAACGACTACACGAAGTCGAGCTACAACAACAGCGCCATGCAGAACCTGCAATTCTACGTCAACACGCTTCTTTACAACGTCTCGCTCTATGAGCAGGAGATGAACCGAAAGCTCTTGACGGAGGAGGAGCAGGAAGCGGGGCTGGGATTCAAGTTCAACGTCTGGGTGATTCTGCGCGGCGATCCGTCCGAGCAGGCGGACATCCTGCAGAAGATGGTGCAGTCGGCGATCTACAGTCCGAACGAGGCGCGTGCCAAGCTCGACAGTCCGCCGTGCGAGGGTGGCGACATCCACATGGTCAACGGCTCCTATGTGAAGCTCGAAGACATCGGGAAAGCCTACACGATGAAAGGGGGTGAACGAGATGGCAATAGAGATACGGAATGAGACGAGTGACGGCGCGGAACTTTACCTGTCGGGCAACATCATCGACGACGATGCGGGCGGCTTGATGGAAGAGTGGTGCGCGAATACGGCGGGCTATCAGTGGCCGGACAAGATCAAAAGTCAGCTCGAAAGCCTCAAGGGCAAGGCGCTGACCATCTACATCAATTCGGACGGCGGCAGCGTGCCCGCTGGCGTGGCGATGGCGAACATGATCGCGCGTCACGACGCTCCGACGACGGCCATTGTCGACGGCTGGTGCTGCTCGATCGCGACGCAGGTCTTCTTCGCGGCAGACAGAAGGCGGATTCCCGCAAATGCCTACCTGATGATTCACAAGCCCGCCGTCTATGCGGGAGGGGACGCTGACGAGCTGCGAAAGACGGCGGACGTGCTCGACACGATTCAGCGCGGACTTGAAGAGACGTACTTGAAGGCGGCGCGGGCGGGCGTGACGGCGGAGACGCTGCACCAGATGGTCAATGCGGAGACGTGGCTGACGGGCAAGGAGGCGGCAGAGTTCTTCACGGTGGAACTTCTGGAAGCGTCGCAAATGGCGGCATGTGCGGGCAAGGCGAAGTTCATGCAGCATATCCCCGAAGGCGTGCGCCGCGCGGCAGAGGAGAAGCCGCCGCAAGAGAAGCCTGCCGCCGAAGCGGCAGAGGAGCGCTGCCAAAAAGCAGCAAAAGAGGAAAAACGCTGCCAAAAAGCAGCGCAGGAAATGCGGCAGAGGGCACAGATCGCCCTTGCCCCGGCGAAAGGAGCTATGATATGAAAAAAAGTCGGATGAACTCAAAAAGACGGTGGACGTACTGCGCCGCGAGGTGGAGAACCTGCAGCAGGAGGAAAACGTCGAGGCGGCGGCGGAGCGTGCCAAGGAGCTGACGAACGCCGTCCATCAGTACGAAGCGGCGTTGGCAATGGAGCGGGCGGCTCTGACGGACTTCGCTCACACGGCATCGCCGGTCGAGAAGAACAAAGTCAGCGATGCGGTGATGCGAAACCGCGTGTTCAATAAGCTGGTGCTGGGCAGGACGCTCACGGAGGAGGAGCGCGGCTATGCCAATCAGATTGGCCGCGACTACGTCAATCAAATCGGCTCTCCCGGGCAGGTCGAAGGCACGCCTGCCAAGGGCGGCTATCTCGTGCCCGAAGAGCAGATGCGCCAGATTCGCGAGTACAGGAAGGCGTATACGGCGCTCAAGGACTTCGCGCATGTCCAGCACGCCAACAGCATCTCGGGCAAGATGCCGACGCTCGGCGATGAGACGGGCAAGCTCACGGCGTTCGAGGAACTGAACAGCATCAAGCAGTCGGATTTCGACTTCGGGCAGCTCAAGTACGAGATCAAGGACTATGGCGACATCATTCCCGTCTCGAACCAGCTCCTTGACGACGCCGACGTGAACCTCACGGCGATCATCGGCCAGCGTTTCGCACGCAAGGCGGTCAACACCGAAAACGACGAGATTCTGAAGCTTTTGAAGAAGCTCACGCCGACGGCGGTGACGGATGCCAAGGGATTCATGAAAATCTTGAACGTCAGCCTCGACCCGTCCTACTATGCGAACGCGCGAATCCTCACGAACCAGGACGGCTTCCAGTGGCTTTCCGAGCTGGAGGATGCACAGAAGCGTCCGCTCCTCGTGCCGGATGTCGCAGCACCCGACACCTACCGCTTCCGTGGTAAGCCGATTGTCGTCGTCTCGAACGGCACGCTTCCGACGGAAACGAAGAAGGTGCCGTTCTACGTCGGCAGCATCGCCGACTATGTGGCGTTCTTCGAGCGTGCGGGCGTGGAAATCGCCGTGTCGACGGACTTCCTCTTCGACAAGTACGCGACGGCCTTGCGCTGCGTGGAGCGCTTCGGCGTCGTCGCCGACGATACGGATGCCGTGAAGCTGGCGCAAGTCACGCTGGCCTAAGGGAGGCGGGACGTCATGGCGATCACGCTCGATGAGGTCAAGACGTACCTGCGCATTGACCTTGACATTGAGGACGCTTTCCTGCGCCAGTGCATGAAGGCGGCAGATGCGTACCTCGCCCATGCGGTGGACAACTTTGAGGAGCGCTGCAAAATCGAGGACTTCGGGGCGACAGCGGACATCGTGCGCTTCGCGCTCATCAGCGAGATGTATACGCACAGGGACTGCCGGGGCGATAATCGGCAGTCCTTTCCGTATCATATCCGCTCGATGATCCTGCAGCTGCAGAATTATACAGGAGGTGAACCGCCGTGATTAACGTAGACAAGATGAATCGCCGCGTGACGCTCCTGCGGCCTGAAAGCCCTTTGGATGAAATCAACGGCTGCGATACGACGTACATCGCGACGCGCGAGGTCTGGGCGGAATTCCTAAAAGCCCGGCTTCGTCAGCCGTGCCCTCTTCGGCGATGCGGCGGCGGTCGAGGTCACGCAGGGAATACGTCTTCGTCCCGTGGAAATCGTCAAAGGCTGGCGCGTCAAAGAGGGGATGCGCGTGTTCCATGTGGAGCATATCGACGATACGACGCCCGGTGAGCTGATCTTGACGACAAGCGAGGTGCAGCTGTAATGGCAAGAGCGAAGGGATTCTACATCAAGAGCGATTTGACGGATGCAATTAAAAAAAGCTGTGGGCGATGTCAGCAAATATGATGGGGAAACACAGCGACGTTTGAAAGGCGTCATACGCAAGGGAACGCAAGACCTTCTTCGAGCATCGAAAAGGAAAGCGAGGGTGGGATCAACAGGAAATCTTGTAAAGGGAATCGAGATGGAGTACGACGAGAAGTACAATCGCGGCTTCGTGAAATCTACGGCAAATCACTCGTTCCTTTTGGAGCATGGCGTCAATCCGTCCTTTGCTTTCCCAAAGAATAAGAAGGTGCTGAAATTCAAGGGAGTATTCGCGCGATATGCGTTTATCCCTGCCCGCAAGCCAAGACCTTTTATGAAGCCCGCGCTCGACGAGGTAGAGCCGAAGATCATTAAGGCGCTCAAGGAGGCGGTGGAGCCGTGAGGAAGAAGCGACTGCCCTTGCAGGCATTGCAGAAAGCTGTGCGCGACCTTTTGACGGCATGTCAGACGACGCCGATTCATGAGCATGTAGACGACAAGGCGAAACTGCCGTTCATCGTCTTCGGCGAAATCAGCGTATCGCCTGATGGTGCCAAGGACGTGGCGCTCTGCACGGCGACAATGGAGCTGGAAATCTACAGTGGCGCGAACAGCCGCACGGAGATCAACGGTATTTTAGACGACGTGGCTACAGTGCTCACGGCGGCGCGGCTCGATATGCAGGCGGCTGGATTTGCTGTCTGCGATCAAGAAATTGCGGAGGTTCGCACGAACCAACGGGAAATCAGAGGCTACAGTGCGACGCTGCGCCTCGAAGTACAGATACAAGATATGGAGGGATAAGAAATGCCAATCAAAGCGGAAAACCTGCCGGTCAACCCCCGAACATTTCGACGGCGACGGTGGGCAAGGACTACCTGCTCCTGATTAATACGGGCACGTTCGCTTCGCCGACGTGGACGGTCGTCGGCGGGCAGAGAAACAGTAAGTTGACGGAGAAAGCGGATTCTATCGACGTCTCGGACAAGGCGACGGATGGATGGAGTTCTAAGCTCGCGGGCATGAAGTCGTGGAGCATCGACCTTTCGGGGCTTGTCATGCTCAACGATGCGGGTGTGGAAGCGCTCGAAGTCGCGTTTCGCGCGGGCAAGACGGTCGACGTCAAGCTGCAGTACCCGGACAAGAGCTATCAGCGCGGTTGGGCGGCAGTTACGGAGTTCAGCAAGGACGTACCGCATGACGGCGCCGCCACCCTTTCGGGCACGCTTGACGGCAACGGCCCGATCAGCGAGGTCACGAAAGCGAGTGGCGCGGGCGGCGCACAGGGTTCGCCCTGACAGCGACAGGTGAGATGGAGAGGGCCATATTCACAGGCGTTTGTGAATGGCCCTCGTCTTTGACGGAAGGAGAATCACCGAATGAAGAAACAAACGGCATTTAAAATGGCGGATGGCAGACAGGTCATGCTTTGCCTGACGATTCGTGGCATGATGGCTTTGGAACAGGAAATTGGCAGGTCGCTCTTTTCTGTTGTTGAGGAAATGTCGCGTGGTAGTCTGCGATGGATGGATTTGCGGTACACCATCGCCGCTTTACGTTGGGCGCTCCCGAGACTTCAAGAGGAAGACGCTGTGATTCAGCTCATTGAAGAGCATTGTGCAGCGGGCGGCACAATCGACGACATCAATCAGGCGCTTATTGAGACAATGCTTGCGACGGGGGTTTTTCACGCGCGGAAAAACGACGAGACTGCAGCGGAGGATGTGACGGCCAAAAAGAAGTAGAAGTCGCCTCCATGGCGGCATGGGTGGAAAGCGACGGAGCCCGTTGCCTACGGTATCCTCGGCATCACGCCTGAAGTATATGAATCCTTGCAAGTGCGGGAATTTTTATCTGATGCTGGAAAGCCGCGAGGCAGAGGAGAAGCGTCAAGATTGGAAGCGCGCCTATTTTTGTCTCTTGCCTCGTCAGCGTGCAGTGCACAAAGCTGGTATCGGCGATCGACATCCTCGCGCCGCTCTACCCTGAAGAGCGCGAGAAGGAAGCAAAGCGACGAGAAGAGCAGCGCAGGGCAGATGAGGAATATTTGAAGCGGGAATTTGGACTGAGTGAGGCGGTGGAATAATGGCAAAAGAGCATCAGCGAGCTGAAAAATCAAGATTGGCGCGGATTCATCTGAACTGAAGAAAGAACTGAACGAGACACAGCGCGCCATGCAGACGGCGCTCAATACCAAGCCGATGGAATCCGCTACCGCCGCTCTCGCCGGTGTATCGAAGGAAACGAGCAATCTCATCGGCAAGTTCCAGAGCATGGCGACTACCGCTGCCGGAGCTTTTGGGCTTGCAAGTATCATCGATGGTGCGGTGCAGGCGGGAGACAATATTTACAAGTTGTCCAATCGCTTGAATGTGACGACGGCAGAAGCGGGCAAGCTCTCGCGTATCCTGAAGCTCACGGGCGGTGATGTTGATTCCTTCAGCTCCGCCGTCATGCGCCTCGACAAATCGCTTTTTTCTGACAGTGAGGCGGGTGAAAAGGCGCGTCGCACGCTCGACCTTTTCGGTGTGAGCCTGACGGACGCGAACGGAAAGATTCTGCCGCTCAACGAGCAGTTGGAAAGTCTCGCCAAGGGATACAAACTCGCAAAAGATGCGGGCGTGCAGCAGGAATTCCTTATGACGACGCTCGGCACGAAGGGGCTTGCACTCGCACAGACGCTTGAACAGTATACGGAAGCAGCTGAGACGGCGTCGCGTGTCAAAGGCATCGGTCTCGACGCGAAGGAAATGCATGAACTGGCGCTCAACATGAAAGTCATGCAGATGGAGTCGCAGCAGGTGCAGCTCGCCTTCACGTCGGCACTCGCTCCTGTGGCAGAGAGCGTCTTTCCCGTCATTATTGAGGGCTTGACGAACTCGGCGACATGGCTTGCCGCGAATAAGCAGGAAGTGCGTGATGTCACGGCGGCGGTCGTCAAGTTTGTCGCTGCCTACAAGGGAATCCAGTTTGCAAGCGGTGCATTGAGCACGGTTCGCGCCTTCTGGTTGCAATCGCAGCAGGCGGCGATGGTAGCGGCGGCAACGCAGACAGCGACACAGACGGAAATCACTGCTGCACATGAGCGTGAGATTGCGAAGCGCATCGCTGCCGTAGAGCGCGAATCCCAAAGGCAGCAGAACGCTGTCGTGAAGGCGGCGATGAAAGCGAATCTGTCGGCAGAAGAAACGACGGCACGCATTGTCGAAGAATGCACGAAGATCGAGATCAAGACTGCTGCGACTGCCGAACGGATTGCCGCAGGCATGAGGGCGGCTTTCGCCGCACAGGCGCAGGCGGCTACGGTGGCGGCGGAGGAAACGACGGTCGCCTTGAACGGCACTGCTCTTGCAGCCGAACGAGCGGGCGCGAGCATGACAGCAGCTCATGCAGGCGCGGCACAGTCGGGACAGATCGCGGTAGGCGCGGAGCGTGAACTTGCCCTGGCAACGACAGCGACGGGCAATGCCGCTGTCATAGCGGGCGAAAAGAATGTGGCGGCGAAGACACAGGCGGCGATTGCTACGGCAGGAGTGACGACGGCAACGAATACGCTGACCGTGGCCACAACGGCCACGGGGAACGCAGCAGTCACGACAGGGACGAAGACCGTTGGCGCGATGGCGACAGCAACGACGGCGGTTGGCTCTCTGACGCGCGCTGTATGGACACTGATGGGCGGCTGGCTCGGCGTCGCGGCGGCGACAGGCTACGCGATTTACAAGCTCAGCGAGTACGGGCGGGCGCAAGAGGCGGAGCGGAAAAATCGTACCTATGATATTGATGGCAAGCGATACGTAGAGGAAAATGGTGAGTTTTATAGATATGCGCATACCGCCTCCAGTGTAGAAAAGGAATATACGAACACCTATGGTGCGGATGCCGACAATAAGGAATTAGTGACGGACGCTGCAATAAAAGAGAAATTGAATGATGCGTGGTGGGAGCGCCATAAAGACGATGAGGATTATCAAGCGCAGTTGAAAGCGGAAGCAGAGGCTCAGGAAGCTGAAGAGAAGAATAAGGCGGAAATGGAGCGTTTGCAAAAAGAGATGATGGAAGCCCTGTCTGCAGGTGCAGAAAAATCCGGACGGGCTCCGAAAGAGAAAGCCGCGCCTGCGCCGACGAACTATGATGTAGAGTACCCAATAGGCAGACTGGCAGCGGACATCGCCGCAGGTCATCCGCAAGGCGAACAGTGGATGGGGAACATCACGAATAATCCCGCGATCCAGTGTGACAGCTACACGGCGAACGTATATGCCGAAGCGGGCATCGACAGCATCGGCGGTCAGAGTACCGAGGGCATCATCAATGACGATGCGTTCCGTGCGGCGGGCGCGTACCATACGGCGGGCGGTGGCTACGAGCCGGAAGCGGGCGACCTCGTGGACTTTGCGGGGCATGTCGGCATCTACATGGGCAATGGCATGGTCAACAGCAGGCAATCTTCGGGCGGCGTGCAGACCATCTCTATGGACGAAGCGGAGAGCTGCTTCGGCGCGGTGCAGGGCTATGGCTCTCTTGCCGAGGCGACGGGTGGGCGCACGGTGACGGAAAGGCGGAGCGGCACGCGCGAGGAAGCCGAAGCCGCAAGGCAGGCGCAGGAGGCAGCGAGGAAGTTGGAGCAGGGCAGAAAGGATGCCCTGAACCTTGCTGAAACAATGGCAAAGGGAATCAGTGGCTTTGAAGATACTGCCTATATGCAGAATGTTGAACAGATTAAGCAGGACGTACAGCAGAAACGGCAGCAGATCAACAAGATTCGCGCGTCAGGTGTATCCCAAGAGACAGTTGATAACCTGAACAAGCAGCTCGACGAGTACGCGGAAGCTCTGGGGCGGCAAGCATCGGAAAAACAGCGAGCGGCATTGGCGCAGGTAGCCGACGAGGCGAAGAGCATGAATGCCGAAGTCCTGCACGACTATGAGGCTCTTGCGCAGGCGGAGTATTCGACCACTGTGCGAAAAACTCGCTGATGAGCGTAAGGAAAAAGAAAAAGAAGTCATGCGCGACAAGGATGACTGGCAGTCTAAGGCGGCGGTGTCGGAATGGTACTACGCCAAGCTCTCCAAGGCCGAAGAAAAGCGACGCCAAGACTTGAAGAAAGCGCATGAGCAATATATCGAATACCTGCAAACGGAAGGCAAGGTCGCCGAACTCATCGCCCATCTCGGGAGTGCTGAAGGCAAGACGGAAACCGAAGGCACGCTCAACATGGAGGGGCAGGAAAAACTTGCAAGCACCTACGTCAAGATATGGAAGGCAGCGCACGGCGGCATGGCGGGCTACATCGCTGATACTGCTGAGAACATCTACGGTACGCTGTCGGATTCCATGGCGGATTTTATCCGAGGGGCAAAGTCGGCGCAGGAAGTCTTGAAGGACTTCGGCAACAGTGTCCTCTCCATGATTGCGAAAATCGCCGCACAGCGTTTGGCGGCAAGATGGGTGGACAATATCCTCGGAGCATTCAGCGGCGGGCGATCGGTGGGGGCAGGTGTCGCGTCTTTCGGCAGTATGTCGTCCATCGGATACAGAAGCCCCATGGCAGATTTTCACCTCGCGGGTGGCGCACCGAGATTGAAGATGTTCGCAAAGGGCGGTATCGTTACCGCGCCGACGCTCGCCATGATCGGCGAAGCAGGGAGAGCATGAAGCTGTCATACCGCTCAATGAGCGCAATTTGAGCGCCATCGGTGGCGGCGGGCAGGGAAAAAGCGCCGACCGTTGTCGTCAACATCACGAACAAGACGGATGGCAAAGTCAAGATGGAGAATAAGAGCTTCGACGCTTCCTTGAATCGCATGGTCTTAGATATTGTCGCTGACGGCGCCAATCGAAACGTCGGCGGCTTCGGAACGAACCTAAAAACCGCATTGGGAGGGGTCTAAGTGGCAACTATGCTCAAATTCCCCGACATCGGGCGGCCGAAATTGCCGACAGCATCGAATGGAGGCAGCTCGCACCTCGTGAGTGTGCAGGGATAGCACGATCACAACGACAAGCGACGCGAACTACAAGCACACGCGCCCACGTACGACGCGCATGATACGGACGTATACCTTCACATGGAACGCCGTCTCCGAAGAGAATATGAAGAAGCTGCTCGATTTTTACCGCAAGGTTGGTACGTTCCAGTCTTTCTCTTTTACCGACTGGGATATGAACGAGACGCATACGGCACGCTTCGCGGAAACGCTGTCGTACCAATACAGCTATCCCGGCTATCGCTTTACGCTGAAATTCGAAGAGGTGTGACGCATGAATCACTTTTCAAAAATCGCGACACTTGAAAAGAATAAGCTCTCGACGGACGCGCCCTTTTTGATTCTCGTGCAGGTCAATCATGCGGCGCTCGTGACTCCCATCTACCTTGTTCGTAATACGGAAGATACCGTTTGGCGTGACAAGACGTGGACGGCATTTCCCATGGAGCTGGACAACTATGAGGAGGACGGAAAGACACTGCCCGCGCTGAACTTGAAAATCAGCTCAGGCGGTGGACTCTTGACGACGTACCTGCAAAAGTACGATGGGCTTGTCGATGCCAAGGTCAGCATATTTGTCGTGAATGCCAAGCTGTTGGACGTGGCGGAGCCCGAAATCGAACTCGATTTCGTCGTTAATTCTGCGAACTATGACGAGCAGTGGATTTCCTTTACACTGGGCGCGTCGTCGGAAATTGCCGATCGCTTCCCCATGTGGCGTTATCTTACGGATTTCTGCCCGTTCGTCTGCGGGGACATCCGCTGCGGCTATTTGGGGGCGAAGCAGTGCCGGAATAATCTGGAATCCTGTCTCATACCGGAGCGTTTCGGTGGTGAGCCGGGCATACAGGAAGGAAGATGATCGCATGAAATACGAGGATTTGATTGGCACGCCGTTCATCGACGGCGGGCGCGACAAGGGAGTTGGCCTTGACTGCTGGGGTTTGGCGCGTGAGATGTTCCACAGGCAGGGCATCGATGTGCCGGACTATCGCATCAGTGCCATGCGCACCGCTGAGATTGCGCGCGAAATGACCGCAGAAGAGATGGATTGGGAACGCTTGAACGCGCCGGAAGAAGGCTGCCTCGTCCTTCTGCGACTGAGCCCGGAAGTATGGGCAAACCATGTAGGCATTTGCCTTGGCGACGGGAAGTTTATCCATGCGTACAGTGCGACGGGGAATCTGCATTGACCGTCTGGCACGCTGGCGCTCACGGATCGTCGGATTCTATAAGCCGAAAGGGGCAGGACAATGATTCAGATTGTGATTGTAGAGAACCCATTCGAGATGAAGAAGGAAGTCCGCTCTGCCTGCTACAATCAGGGAAACATCTGCGCTTATGTGGACGTTGCGGCGAGGGATGTATTCTTGAATGGTGCGATCGTTGAAGACGTCGAGCATACGTATCCGCAGGACGGTTCTCAGCTCATCGTCATGCCGCATATTGAGGGCGGTGCCTTGAAAAGTATCTTGGGATTCGTCGCCATGATCGCGTTGTCTCTCTACGCGGGCAGTATCGCGGGCGGCCTCTGGAAAGGGGCGCTCGGAAGCGCATTTGCGAGCGGAACGGTTGGCGCAACACTGGCATCGGGAGCGGTCATGTTCCTTGGCGGAAAAATCATCAACTCAATCTTTCCGCAGCAGATGCCGAAGATGAGCTGGATGAACGAGCAGGAAACCAGTCGCTCGTATGGTTGGGACATCCCTACGCCGACGACGATCGCAGGGCAGATTGTCGGTGAAACTTATGGCGAATGCTTGCCTGCTGCGCAGCTGCTGGAAGCGCACGTTGAAACGGTCGGGGACAAGCAATATCTGAACCTGCTCTATTGCGGCGGCTATGGCCCTGTCGATTCCATCAATAGCATCCGTATCGACCACACGGATATCAGTGTGTTCAACGGCGTGGAAATGGAGACCCGCTTCGGCACGAACGATCAGAAGCCTATTTCTTTCTTCAAGAATACGCCGCTCGATCAGTCCGTGGGTGTGGAGCTCGTGCAGGGAACATCTGTTGTGAGGACGAGTAACAGCAAGCGCGCGTCTGCCCTTGAGGTCACGTTGGAATGGCCGGGAGGACTGTATCACATCAATGATTCCGGCGGTTACGATAATGCGACGGTCAAATTTATCCTTGAGTATCGCAAGGGAAAAGAGGATTCGTGGCACAACTTCAACCCAAAAAGCAGCGCAGGCTACGCCTACAGCGTGACCATGGCAACGAGTGAGGGCGTGCGCAGGACGTTCTCCGTCGAAGGATTGGAGCCTGGGCAGTATGACGTACAAGTAACACTGACAGATCGCCCGACAACGACACGATATCAGACACTCACGCAATGGACGATCATGACATCCTACGCGGATGGTGTATACAGCCGCCCAAACAAGGTTCTCGTCGCGCTTCGGATTCTTGCGACAAACCAGCTTTCCAGCGGCATCCCGTCGGTCAACTGGAGGCAGAAGAGGAATACCGTCTATGTGTGGGACCCCACCAAGAAAACCTATATCGAAAAGGCGGCGGACAATCCTATATGGGCGGCGTATGACATTCTCCATCACTGTCGCAGACTCAAGAACATCCACACGGATAAATACGAGTTTATTGCGGACGGTGTGGCGAAAGAATCGTTGGCCGCTTATTGGGATGAGTGGGAATCTGCGGCAGCATACGCCGATGAAGAAATTCTCAACCAAGACGGCAAGAAAGAGCCACGTTTCCGCTTTGACGCCATATTCGATACAACGCAGAAGCGTATGAGCGCTGCGCAAAAAGCAGCGAATATCGGACACGCCGTCATTATTCCGCACGGCAGGAATTATGGCATCGTCGTTGACCGACCAGGGGGCATGACGCAGATTTTCGGTGAGGGGCGGACGACTGTCTCGACCGTCAAGGGGACGTTTTCCTCGAAGGAGGACAGGGCGAGGGCCATCGAGGTCACATACAACGACGTCGAAAATGACTTCAAAAACTCGGTCATGACGATCCGCTCGCCGAATTACAACAAGGACAACACTTGGACAGACAATACGGCTCCGCTCTCGCTCTTCGGCGTGAAGCGTCGTTCACAGGCGTACCGCGAGGCAATTACGGCGCTGGCGACAAACGAGCGGCAGGTGCAGACCGTCACGCTCTCAGCGGACATCGATGCGATTGTTGCCGAATACGGTGACATTGTGGGATTCAACCATGCTGTTAGCCGCATTGGCATAGCCTCGGGGCGCATCGTCGCAGCGACAAGCTCAACAGTTACGCTCGATCGTGATGTGGATATCAGTGCAGCGAGGACGTATGAGATTTACATCCAAACAGCGTCGGATCAACTCATCAGGCGGAAGGTCGCAGCGCGTGATTACAAGGGCGATACGCTGCTCTTGGAGACCCCGTTTGATGACGGTAATATTCCAGAGCTGCATGATAACTACGCATTTGGCGAGACGAATAAAGCAGTCAAGCCATTTCGCATCGTTTCCGCCGCAAGAAACGGCGATATGCTCGTCGACTTGACGCTTGCAGAATACGATGAAGCCATGTATGCGACGGAACTCGACTACGCAAAATACCCGATGGTCGACTATACGGATAACTCGACGACGGCGGCGGTGCTTGCCGTAGTTGCGACCGAAAAGAGTTATGAGGTCGGCGATGCCGTTGTGGTGGATATCCTCGTCGAGTGGACGATGCGCAGATCCGGCAGAAAGCCGGATGGCTACATGGTGGAGCTTTCTGGACGAAGTGGCGACTACAGCAATCAGGCGCGGACGGAAAAGATGAGCTGCACATTTCACAACGTCAAGCCCGGCGAGACGTATGATATCGCTGTGAAATGCGTATTTGGTGAAATCACGATCGGCAGTGCGACGACCGTGATCAAGGTCAGTGCCAGTACGAAAATGCCGACAGTAAAGCCCGATAAGCCGCAAAAGCTGAATATCGTCATAGCGCGACACTCGGTCAAGGCGTTTTGGAATGAAGTAACCAATACCTACATCGCTTGTTATGAACTGCGAACGAACACTGCCGCAGGCACACCAGACGGACTGATCTTTCAGACGAAGGACGTACAGGCGACACTAGAACTGAACGAGCGGAAAGGCACGATCTACCTGTTCGCGAAGAACCGCATCGGGCAGTACAGCGATCCAGCAGAAATCGCCTATGAAAAGCCTGCGCCGCCCGCGCCGAAGTGGGTGAACGCTGTAGCCAGGATAGGTGAAATCGCCATCACAACAGAATCCATACCGAGCGACTGCCTCGGTGTCGTAGTGAGGGCGAAAGGAGCGAAAACAGAGGAAAAAGTCATCAAGTCGGAATCGCCGGATATACTGATTGCGGCGGAAGCGGACATCTACGCCGTAAGGGTTACTTTTTATGATCAATTCGGCGAGGGTGCGGAAGCCTTTGCACCGCGCGAAGTGGCAGTCAAGGATAAGATTGACAAGGACGCTATCGAGAACTTGACCGTCACACAAAATGACCTCGACACGGCACTCAAAAAGCAGTTGTCGGACATGCAGACAACCGCGAACGCTGCCAACACAGCGGCGGGGGATGCCGCAAATGCAGCAGGTGCAGCACAGACGATGGCGAGCAATGCCGTTGCACGGGTGCAGCAAGCGCAGGACAGCATCTCGTCGATTGTTGCGCGTCTTTCTGGCAATCCGCAAAGCTCAGGTTACAGTGCCATCACGCAGCTCTACAACGGATTGCAGCTCAAAGTCAATCAGGGCGATGTTGCCTCTGCGATCAACGTAGCGCCTCAGGGCGTGCGTATCGACGGTAGGCTCTGCACGTCACGGGAGAGACGCAGTTCGATGGCAACGTTATTGCCAATCACATGCTGCAAGCGATGGCAGTGACTGCGGATAAGCTCAATGTTGGCAGTCTGTCAGCGATCTCCGCAAACATCGGATTGCTGAGAACGCGTGCAAGCGGTGAGCGTGTCGAAATGGAGAATAACCAGATACGTGTGTACGATGCGAATAATCGCCTGCGTGTGCGAATGGGGGTGTGGTGAAATGAGTATGGGACTTCAGATATTTGGAGCGAATGGGGAGCTGCTGCTAGATGTGTCGGATCGACTTTGTAGATATTTGGGGGAATTTATGATAGGACCGAATGCTGGGAGCTTTAATATCCAAGTAGGAAAAGGAAGACGGATATGGTTCTATGTTAACAAAAAAATACACGCTATTATGAGGGTAGCGAGCCGATAGGAGTTACTTTATCAGGAAATACTATCATGTGGGAAAAGCAAGAATATGATTTCTTTAGCGTTGTATACGGTGATTGCTGAAAGCTAGGAGACATTTATGTTTGAAATTATCGATGACAGCGGCGGAACACTTCTTAACGAGAATACAACACAGTATTCTTTCTTGACTAAGCATAAATTCCAAAAAGTAGAGGAATATTATAATGATATTTGGGATCGGGAACCGAAAGTCGTAATCGTACAAAATGTATACGGTGGAGCAAGGTTTCCTAAAGGGGAGTTCCATGAAAAAGAGATTGTAGTTTTTCTGAAAAAATCAAACCATAAGGATTTATATGCAATTCATTGCAGCATACCTGGTGTTTTGATTAATGGGGAAAATGATTATGAATCAGTAAGATTCAAGGTACTTATTCCAAAAGGAATAACAGATTTTGATTTTGTGGTGAAATCCTTAACGGTGTTCCAGTTTACGCTACAGATTGTTACTGCCGAAAATTTAGGGATTCAAATATTTGATGGTAGTGGCAGGATCAAGTTTTGTTCTAGTACAGCAACCATGCGCATTTTGGATCAGGAGATGATCTACAAGGTGGGTGTGACAACTCCAAAGCCGAGAGAACATTATCAATATGATAAGGATATTGCTGTAGTGTGCTTCCGTGGTGAGGCAGAAATGTATCAACTATATATTGAAGATGATGGTGAACCTACAGGATTTCAACCTTTTGGAATGTTGTTTTATATAAATTTTCCTGCCAAAGGTAGAATTAATATTAGGGGCATTGGATATGGAGATGAAGACATGCCTGGTTCAGAATATGTGATTTGGTATGGAAAGATGCAAACTTCTATAGCGTATATGCTCGTGGATGTTACGGGATTATAAAGGAGACCAAAAAATGCAGAAAAAGTATGTTGTCAATGGGAAGATTACTTACAAGCAGGGCGAAGGAGCTATCACGAACTTCACGTTCACGAACACGGAGACGGGCGAGATGTTCAATTTGGCAACCACTGACGAGTCTGAGGCAGGTGAAATCACCTATGGCGATCATGTTGTCATCGAGGTGCGAAAGGATGTCGCACTTACTCAGGAGAACGGCAGAAATCCGACGCTGTAAAGGAGGTGAGGGGAAATGACGAAATGGACATACATAATCCCATACGCATACCTCGTTCATGCGGGCTCGTAGGTAATCAGAAAGGGGACGCATCGGGCAGATGTCGCTGAATATCTCGCGAAACGTGCGGCAAAGTGAAAGGAACGAAATGCAAGGGGAAATGACGGCGCAAATTTTGCTGACGCTCGTATCGGTAGGCGCATCGACGATATGCGCCTACCTGCTCTACGCGCTGCAAGCAAGGGACAAGCGCAGGGCAGAGGAAGCGAAGGAACGCGAGCGGTCAGAAATGGCGCGGGAAGAAGCGCGTGAGAAGGAACGGCGCGAACGGGCCTCTAAGCAGGAGCGCGAGTACGGGGCACTCCGAAAGGGCGTGCTCGCTGTGCTAAGGGATCGCATCGTGCAGTCCGCGATCCACTTCCACGTGCAGGGCTGCGCCAATGCAGCGCAGAAGGACAACATCAGCAAGATGTACGAGGCGTACCACGAACTCGGCGGGAACGGCACGGCGACGCACGCACTGAAGGAAGTGCTCGACCTGCCGTTTGAAAAGGAAGGAAGGTGAGCGGATTGCAAGGCGTGCTGAACGCCGAGACCATCGTGAGCATCGGGCTGGTCATTGCCCTCTTGCTTGCGATCTGCAACGGCACGAACGAACTTAGCATGAGCATCGCGTCCGGGCTGATCGGCTACATCGGGCGCGGGAAACTCGCAGAGACAAGAAAGGAAGGATCGAAATGAACGTATTCCTGAACCCCGGCCATGCGCCGGACGGGAACCCGGATCCCGGCGCGGTGAACGCCGAAACAGGGGCTGCGGGAGTGCGACGTGGCAAAGGCCGTCGCAGACCCTGCAGAAGGCTACCTAAAGGCGGCAGGCGTCACGGTCGTCGGCAACTTGCAGGACGACAGCCTTGCCGCTGTCACGGACGCGGCGAACGAGAGCGGCGCGGACGTGTTTGTCAGCATCCATTGCAACGCCGCAAGCCCCGCCGCGCAGGGGACAGAAGTCTGCATCTACCCCGGATCGGCGGAGGGCGAAAAGCTCGGCGGCTGCATCCTCGCACAGATCACCGATGCACTCGGCACGGCAAACCGCGGGCTAAAGGTGCGGACACCCGGCGTGAACGGGCTCTACGTGCTGAACCATACGGACATGCCCGCCGTCCTCGTCGAGCTTGCCTTTATCAGCAACGAGGAGGATGCGGAGCTGCTGAGCGGCAGGCAGGACGGCTTCGCCCGTGCCATCGCGCGAGGCGTGACGGACTACGAGCAGATGCTGTGAGGCGACGGGCGAAAAAAAGGATGCACGAGAGCCGCCCGAGCAAACGGAGTGGCACAACCTCGTGCGGCTGGGAAATGGATGCGCATGCAGAAGGAGAGCTGCTGCGGGCGCATCGGTATGGGCGATGCATTGTCGTCGCATGGGACGAGCGCAGAGGAGCGACGGTCTGCCCAAGGGCAGTCATGGCGCTCTGGTATGCGTTTGTATTTGATATGTCGTTTAGCGATTAAAGGAGGACATCATTATGAGCAAGTGGACGGACATCAGGGACAACATTGTGCGTGAGCTGCATATTGACAATGTGACGGAGGAGATCAAGCAGCGCGTGTCGGCGAGCATCGTGAGCGAGGTGCTGCCGCCGATCGAGGATGCGGTCAATAAGTTCGCCGCAACGATCCAGGCGCAGGCCAAAAGAGGAGCGCGGCTGGTGCTACTGGCGCGATGCCATTGTGCTGCCGACGGTCATGCAGGGCGCGGTGTGGCTGGTCAAGATGGTGCTGACCAAGACGCTCGCGCCGACGGAACAGGCGTAAAAAGATAATGCTTGATACAGCCCTGGGGCTTCGGCTTCGGGGCTGTATTTTTTGTGCGCAAAAGGTGGGCTATCGCTCTCTATTTGATGGTGCGGATTAGGATAACGAAATGTTGCCCAACAAAAGGGTGGAAACACCCCGGCAGGTGGAATCACCAGCAAAGATGGAGGGTTCTTCTAAGGGAGTGACTGAAATGATAGAAATTGTTGTACATTACGGCGCATGTAACGAGGGATGGAACGAATCCTTCCATTCTATTGAGAAAGCCGTGGAGTTTGCGAGAGATGTGGCACCGGAGCATGAGTGGTGCTGGATCGATTTTCACGGTGGGTTTGAGGGGCTGCTTCGGCTGCCCGGGTATCATCTTTGTGAGGCAAGCAAGACGGGCGGGAAATGGTATATCGGCGAGGCGCCGGCAACAGAAGTCGACGCGAAGGCTTTCCTTGAAGAATATATAGCCATTGGACAGGCTAGGGAAAAGCGAGTACGTGAGGTGATTGAGGAGGCGAAAAAGGATCTCCCGAATACTGGGGATCCTTTGTACGACGCTTTTTTCAATCTTCCGGAAATCGACATCCCTTTGACGGAAGACGAAGCTCGGATGCAGGGAAAAATCCGCGCGCTTTGCAAAAGAAATGGAAGCAAATAAATGAAGATAAGCCCTGATAGCTCACTACAAGCTATCAGGGCTTATCTTATTTTGCCGCCATTTTGCCGCCGCAAGTCTAAAAACAAGCATAAATAACCATAAACAAGCATGAACATAAAAATCGAAGAATGTACCGATAATGCCGCGTCGTTACTTGTGTTATAATACAAACATAGACAAAGATATACAAAATTACCATAAGTTCCGATAAGTATAAATTATCGGAAGTAGATAAATGCTTGCAGAATCTTGACATTTATCAATGAAGTGTTTCTCAAGTTCGCTTCATGATCCATGGTGAAAATACAGCGCATCTGTTATAATGAAAGAAGTGAACTGATTTTCTGTATTTTGGTTACAGGTGATTGAAATGAAAAGGCGTCATACTTCTGCCGAGTGGCAGCAAACAATTTTCTCCTATATCAAAGAGTTTCTAGTCAAAAAAGGCTATCCGCCATCTGTGCGTGAAATCGGTGATGCTGTGGGTTTGAAATCTAGTTCCACGGTTCACAGCTATCTCGCAAAAATGGAAGAGGCCGGTATGATCAAGCGGGATCCGGCAAAGCCCAGAGCTATCGATATTCTTGAAGACAAGCCTTGGGAGCGCAATGTTTCTGTTCCCTTGGTCGGTGTTGTAACCGCCGGCCTCCCCATCTTGGCGGAAGAAAATATTGAAGATGTATTCTCTGTTCCACAAGGACTCCTCGGTACGCGCAGCAAGGTATTTGTTTTTGCGCGTGAAGGGATGCAGCATGATCAATGCGGGGATTTATGATGGCGATTTCGTTTTTTTGTCAAGCAGCAGGAAACGGCAGACAACAATGATATCGTCGTCGCTCTGGTCGACGATGGCAGCGCCACTGTCAAACGCTTTTTTTCAAAGAAAAAGATTGCATACGACTGCAGCCGGAAAATGATGAGATGGAGCCGTTTTATGAAACGAATGTCAGGATTCTTGGAAAAAGTAATCGGTGCATATCGTCGCTTTTTAAAAAAATGCCATGCAGGAAGCTTTTCTGCATGGCATTTTTCTATTCTGTCACGAATGAGCAAGGAGAAGATTGGAAGGTCATAGTGTCCTCTTCCCCGCCAGAGCGACACACAGGTGGATGTTTTGCGGATGTTTTATAGACGTTTTACAGTTGGGACGCGGAGAGTTTTTCGATTTCTTCAGCAGCACCCGGGATACCGAACATGATTTGTTCAAAGGTCAATCCACCTTGCAAATAGACGTTGTAAGGCGGCCTGAGAGGATCATCTGCGCTGAATTCGATGGATGCTCCCTGCACGAATGTTCCTGCTGCCATGACGATCTGATCTGCATAACTCGGCATATCCCATGGCTCTGGTTTTACGAAAGAGTCGACAGGCGAATATTTCTGAATCCCTCCACAAAAGGCCACAAGTTTTTCTGCAGAGCCAAGTTCAATCGCCTGAATGATATCGCCCCTCTTTTCGCTTGTTTTTGGGTAGGTTGCATACCCAAGTTTCTCAAAGAGACTAGCAGCAAACAATGCTCCTTTGATTGCCTGCGATACTACATGAGGTGCGAGAAAAAGTCCTTGAAAAAACAGACGATTGTTGACGAGCGAAGCACCGAGCTCTGCCCCCATGCACGGTGCTGTCAAGCGATAGGAGGCAAGATCTACGAGATCTTCTCTGCCGATGACATATCCGCCCGTCGGTGCGAGCCCCCCTCCCGGATTTTTGATCAGGGAGCCTGCCATGATGTCAGCGCCTGCCTGCGTCGGTTCGAAAGTTTCCACGAATTCGCCGTAACAGTTGTCAATGAAGCAGATACAGTCAGGCTTGAGGCGATGAACCTCGCTGCAGAGTTCTCGAATATCTTCAATGAGCAGTGTAGGGCGCTTGCTGTAACCGCGTGAGCGTTGGATCAAGACCATCTTGGTTGTTTCATCAAGAGTTTCAGATATTTTTTCTATATCTACGCGCCCATTTTTCAGTGGAAGTTCATCGTAAAGAATACCATATTCTTTCAAAGACCCAGGACTTGGTATTGTATAGCCGATGACTGTTTGCATTGTATCATAAGGAGCACCTGCCAGCGACACAAGTTTATCTCCAGGACGTAAGAGGCCGAATAGAACTGTAGCCAGAGCATGCGTGCCAGAAACAAATTGTGTGCGCACCAAAGCTTTCTCTGCTCCGAAGACCTTGGCGTAAAGCTCTTCCAATTTGTTTCTGCCAACGTCATCATAGGCGTATCCAGATGTTATGTTGAAATGTATATCCGATACTCTGCATTCACGCATTGCATCCAAAACTTTCTGTGTGTTCTCTTCGCTAATCTGTTCGATTGCTCGGAAAGAAGAGGCCGATTCGTCTAAGATCTGCTCTTTCAATGCAAGAAGTTTTTTTGAAAACGACATAAAATCAACCCCTTTTATTGTCTTTGCTTCATAGATTTCTGTCGAATATCCTGCAGTCGTGAAACGAGATGATGTTTCAACTTGATAGCAAGTTCCGCGAGATCATGTGAGTCGAAAAGATAATTGATTTCTGGGATACCGTGCACTCTGGCCTCACCAAAAAATTCATCACGAAAAATATTGTAATAGATGACGAAGTTGCTGGCAATGGAAAAATCGGAGTAATCCAAGATGATATAGGAACCATTTGTGATTTTCAGCGGTTTTTCAGGAGAAATGAAGAGTTCGAAACCTTCCAGTTCGACAGGAAGACTCTTCCCATAATCCCATTCCATGATTTTTTTCTTGCGCATGATACTGCTGACTGTTGTCGGCTCGAATGTGGTCAATTCCACGAGCAGTTTTTTCAAGTGTTCAGTCAGCCGCTTTTCAAAAATCTCGATATCGGGGGCGATAAATTCGATACGGCAGAAGTTGGTCAAACCGACCTGTACGCTTAGCTTGTATTCCTTTGTTTCTTCATGATAATATGCTGTCGCTGCGCGATGCATGGACGTGTTTTCATAGGAAAAATAGCGCGTATATATCCTCCTCGACACGCATGTCCTTTCGAAATGAAAAGCCCTCCAGGATTGGAGAAAGTTGCTGACAATATGTCCAATCACAAATATCCTTTTCAACCCGTTGAATAGTTTCGTCTTTCAAAGCTGTCTCCTAAATATACATACGAGAAGAAGACAGGAGGCATCATCGCCGCTCCTGTCTTCCATGATCGCCGTTATTTTCCTGTTCTGCCACGTTTTGTCAGCGGCATTCCTTTTTTGCAGAGTGGGCATTCTTCTGGTGCATAAGTTTCGACATCCATGTGCAGGAGCGCCGAGCATGGCACCTCATCAAAGCTCACCTTGCCGTTGCTGCGATCCACGAGCATGGCTACAGCCACAGGAATTCCGCCAAACTCGCGCACCACATCGATGACTTCTTTGATGGACCCGCCAGTTGTGACGATATCTTCGACGATCAGGACGCGCTCCCCTTTTTCCAGCGAAAAACCGCGTCGAAATGTCATTTTTCCATTCTCGCGTTCGGTAAAGATGGCTCTTGTACCGAGCGCCTTTCCTGTTTCGTGCGCGAGAAGGATTCCGCCCGTCACAGGCCCTACAACAGTATCGATGTTCTCGTCCTTGAACTTCTCAGCCATCGCCTTGCACAGGATTTCTGTATACTCAGGATGCTGCAATACGTTGAATTTTTCCACATAATGCGGACTGTGCAGTCCCGAGGTCAGGAGGAAGTGTCCGTGCATGATGGCGTTGGTTTTTGTCAGCAGGTCTCGAACCTCGACTTCCGTCATGACTTCACGCCCTCCATTTCCTTCAAAATACTTTCTGCAGCGTTTTTCGGATTGAACGCTGAGCGGATGGGGCGTCCGACAACGAGATGAGTGGCTCCGCTGCCCAAGGCGATTGCTGGCGTCGTGATACGGCTTTGATCGTTGATGGCGGTACCAGCAGGACGAACGCCAGGCGTGACAATCAAAAAGTCATGTCCACATGCTTGGCGAATGGTTTCGGCCTCCATCGGTGAAGACACGACACCGTCAAGTCCTGCTTCCTGCACGATTTTCGCCAAATGGACGGCTTGGTCGTCTAGATCCATATCCGGCCACATCCTGCTCCAATCTTTCAGGCTGATGCTGCTCAGGATCGTTACAGCAACGAGCTTCGGCCGTTTGATGCCAAGCTTTTCTGACTCATCCTTGACTGCATCGAGTGCTTTCTGCATCATGACAAGACCGCCCGTAGCATGGACGTTGATCATGTCAACATCCAGTCGTGTCAACACACGCAGAGAATTGGCGACGGTATTGGGAATGTCGTGGAGTTTTAGGTCGAGAAACACCTTCTTCTGCTTGTCCTTGAGGTATTCGATCACCTCATGTCCCATGCTGTAAAAAAGTTCCATACCAACTTTGTAGAATCCTACACTGTCGCCCAGTGTTTCGACAAGGTTGTGAACCTCATCCATGGAATGAACATCCAAAGCTACGATCAACCGCTCATCTGTCATTTTCCATCCCCCCTATTCCTCTCATTGTACTATAAAACTGTGTTGTCGACAAGCTAACTTACGCGAGATCGTCACCACCACCGACATAATCTTGCAATGCCAATGCATAGACAAGGCGACGCTGCTGCATGAAGGAAAGAACGCGAAGCACTTCCCATGCCGTATCTAAAGAGGTAAGGCAAACGATGCCGTGCTCTACAGTAGCACGGCGGATTTTGAAGCCATCGCGTGCCGATCCCTTGCCTTGCGTCAGCGTATTGACTACCATTTGAATCTGACCCGTCTTAATCATCTGGATGATGTCCGTGCTGCGCTCATGCACCTTTCCTACAATGTCCGAGTCAATTCCAACGGATTGTATGGCTCGTGCGGTTCCCTCTGTTGCAGCAATCTGAAAGCCGAGTTCATAGAAAGCCTTTGCCAGTTGCTTCAGCTCTTCCTTGTCCTTGTCCGCTACAGTGAAGAGGATGCGGCCGTTCTTCGGCATGTTCATGCCAGCGCCTGCGATTGCCTTGTAAAGCGCCCGTGAATAGTGATAGTCGATACCCATGACCTCGCCCGTAGATTTCATTTCAGGGCCCAAGGAGATGTCTACATCCTGCATCTTGGCAAAGGAAAAGACGGGAGCTTTGACGGCGACATAGGGTCTCGGGGGGACAAGTCCTGAGAAATGGCCCATTTCTTCCAATGTTTGCCCCATTGCCACTCGTGTCGCAAGATTGACCATCTTGACATCTGTGACCTTGCTTAAAAAAGGAACGGTGCGGCTGGAACGCGGATTTACCTCAATGACGAAGACTTCATCATTGACTACGACGTATTGGATATTGAGCAGTCCTTTGACATGAAGGTTCAAAGCGAGCCGCTTCGTATAGTCGATGATGGTGTAAAGCACGCGTGCGGGAAGTGTCTGCGGCGGGTAGACGGCGATGCTGTCACCCGAGTGAACGCCAGCACGCTCGATATGCTCCATGATGCCAGGAATGACGACTGTCACGCCATCGCATATACCGTCAACCTCGACCTCCGTCCCTTGCATATAGCGGTCGACGAGTACAGGATGATCAGGCGTGACCTTGACCGCACGATTCAAGTAGTCGCGCAGTTCCTCCTCCTTATAAACGATTTCCATGGCTCTGCCGCCAAGCACGTAAGATGGACGCACCATGACCGGATAGCCGATGGAGGCGGCGCCTTCGACTGCAGCTTCTACATCGGTGACGCTGAGACCTTTGGGGCAAGGAATGTTCGTTTGGCGCAGCACTTCCTCGAAGCGCTCACGATCTTCTGCACGATCGATATCGTCCACGGAAGTGCCGAAGATATGTACGCCAGCTTTTTGCAGTGAAGCGGCCAGATTGATGGCAGTCTGCCCGCCAAATTGAACGATAACACCTTCGGGCTGTTCTTTGTCAACGATATTCAAGACATCTTCCACTGTCAAAGGCTCAAAAATACAGACGGTCGGATATGTCGAAGTCCGTGCTGACCGTCTCCGGATTATTGTTGATGATGATGGCTTCATAGCCCATTTCACGCAGCGCCCAAACGGAGTGAACCGAGCAGTAGTCAAATTCAACCCCTTGCCCGATACGGATCGGGCCAGAGCCGAGCACGATGATTTTCCTTTTCGTCGTCTCCGTCTGCACCTCGTCTTCCTGTGCATGGAAGGTCGAGTAATAATACGGCGTCATCGCTTCGAATTCTGCTGCACATGTATCGACCATCTTATAGCAAGGCAGAATCTTCAGTGCTTTGCGCATCGTGCGGATTTCATCCATCGTCTTGTTGGAAAGCTCCGCAATGGATGCGTCAGAAAGCCCAACCTTTTTCGCTTCCAAGAGATGTTTGGGCGTGATCTCTTCCTGCATAAGTCTGATCTCTACATCGGTGATGCGCTTGATCTTGCGCAGGAACCATCGGTCGATTTTTCGTGATATCATATACCTCGTCCACATCGGCTAGGCCTCTGCGGAATGTCTCGGCTATCGTGAAGATGCGCTCATCGTTGATCTTCTCCAGTGATTTTTTGAGCTTCTCGTCGCTCCAATCGTCCATCTCTGGCATGTGCAGTCGTTTCACGCCGATTTCCAGTGAGCGAACCGCCTTCAAGATGGCGCCTTCGAAATTGCGGTCGATGGCCATGACCTCGCCCGTCGCTTTCATCTGCGTGCCGAGCGTGTGATCAGCAAAGATAAATTTGTCGAACGGCCAACGTGGAAATTTGACGACGCAGTAGTCGATCGATGGTTCGAAGCAGGCCTTTGTCTTCTGCGTTACGGCATTCGTGATTTCATCAAGCGAATAGCCGATGGCGATCTTGGCGGAGACCTTAGCAATCGGATATCCCGTTGCTTTTGAGGCTAAGGCAGAGGAGCGACTGACACGTGGATTGACCTCGATGACATAGTAACGATCGCTGTTGGGATCGAGTGCATACTGCGCGTTGCAGCCTCCTTCGATGTTTAGCTCACGGATGATGCGTAACGACGCACTGCGCAGCATCTGATAGTCGTGATCAGAAAGCGTCTGCGATGGTGCGACTACGATGCTGTCACCCGTATGGACACCGACGGGGTCGAAATTTTCCATGTTGCAGACCGTGATGCAGTTGTCGTTGCCATCGCGCATGACTTCGTACTCGATTTCCTTCCAGCCTGCGACACTGCGCTCGATGAGTACCTGACCGATCATGCTGTATTTGAGCCCTTGATGACCGTCTCGATAAGTTCCTCTTCGTTTTTCGGCGATGCCGCCGCCCGTGCCGCCCATCGTGCAGGGCAGGGACGCACGATCAGCGGATACCCTATCTCATTGGCGAACCCGACAGCCGACTCCACATCGTCGACGATCGTGCTCTCTGGGATGGGTTCTCCGAGTTTCTGCATCGTCTCCTTGAAAAGCTCACGATCTTCTGCCTTCTTGATAGCTTCGAGGCTAGTCCCCAGAAGCTCGACATGATATTTTTCCAGAATTCCTTTTTCTGAGAGATTGACAGCAAGATTCAAGCCCGCTTGTCCACCGAGTGTGGCCAAAAGACCGTCGGGCTGCTCTTTTGCGATGATTTCTTCAAGGAAATCTACAGTCAGAGGCTCGATATAGACGCGGTCGGCGATATGCGTATCCGTCATGATCGTTGCGGGATTGCTGTTGACGAGAACGACTTCGAGGCCTTCCTCCTTCAAGGAGCGGCAAGCCTGGGAGCCTGCGTAGTCAAATTCTGCCGCCTGCCCTATGATGATTGGACCAGAGCCGATGACCATGACCTTTTTCAAATAATCTTTTTTCGGCATGGTTATTTTTCCTCCTTGAGAAGTGTGCGGAACTGCTCGAACAAGTAGCGGTTGTCCGCTGGTCCTGGGGATGCCTCGGGATGGTACTGCACCGTGAATATAGGAAGCTCTGTATGGCGCAAACCTTCTATGGTATTGTCGTTTACGGCGCGGTGCGTAACTTCGAGCGGCAAATTCTTCAAAGAATCTTCATCCACAGCGAAGCCGTGGTTCTGCGATGAAATGTGCACGCGGTTCATCGCTAGATTCTTGACTGGTTGATTGGAGCCACGATGACCGAATTTCAGCTTATATGTATCAGCGCCCATGGCGAGTGCGAAAAAGCTGATGGCCAAGGCAAATGCCAAAGATGGGCTTTTTCCCGATGAGTTTCCTGAGCTCATGGATGATGTCGGGAACATCTTTGGGATTGCCTGGCTCGTTGGACAGAAAAATACCGTCGGGATTCATTGTGAGAATCTCTTCTGCCGACGTATGTGCGGGAACGACTGTGAGCGCAAAGCCGAATTCGTGCAAGGAGCGCAGGATGTTTTGCTTGATGCCGAAATCCATGACGACCACTCGAGGTGCTTCAGCCTTGTCGGCATCCATGACATACGTTTCTTTCGTCGTTACCGTCGCTACGACATCTTTTGGGATTGTCTGTGCAAGAAGCCTGTCGATTTCCTCTTTTGCGGTGTTTTCCGGCACGATGATTCCCTTCATCGCGCCAGCAGAGCGAATATGACGTGTTACGGCGCGCGTATCGACACCATGGAGACAAGGAACGCCTTGCTCACGAAGGAACTCTGTGAGATTTCCTTCCAACTGCCAATTGCTGCCGACATCACAAATTTCAGCGATGACGAAACCATTGACAAACGCCTTGCGTGATTCCATGAAACTTTTCGCCACACCATAGTTGCCGACCAAGGGATATGTCAAGGTCACAATCTGACTGCAGTACGATGGATCGGTCAAAACCTCTTGATAGCCTGTCATGCCCGTATTGAATACGACTTCGCCGAATGCTTTCGTTTCATCCAACAATTCGCCGGAAAAAGCACTGCCATCCTCTAAGATCAGATTCCCCTTCATTCGACATTCTCCTTTTCCGAGGCAAAGACTTTTCCATCTTGCATCACAATACGTCCATCCACTACAGTCATCACGGCCTTTCCCTTCAATCGATGTCCGACGTAGGGGCGAATGTGTGCCGCGCGTATAGAATTCGTCGCTAGCCACGATCCATTCTTTATCGAGATCGATGACCGTGATGTCTGCTGGCATCCCTGCCTCCAAGCTTCCCGCATTCAGGTGAAATAATGCAGCAGGCGCTGAAGTCATTTTGGCGATGAGTTCGGCCAATCCCATCTTGCCCTTGTGGTAAAGCTCCGTCAAGAGAAGTCCCAGTGTCGTTTCAAGACCAGGAAAGCCGCTTGGTGCATACATGTATTCTCGGTCTTTTTCCTCCTCGGCATGAGGGGAGTGATCGGAAACAATGATGTCGATCGTGCCGTCTTTGAGTGCTTCAAGCATAGCTTCGATATCCTTTTTTTCCACGCAGAGGAGGATTGACCTTGGTGGAAGAATCCAGCGGATTGACGCAGGCATCCGTCAAGATGAGGTGATGCGGCGTAACTTCCGCCGTTACCTTGACGCCGCGTCTTTTTTTCCTTCACGCACAAGCTCGGCGGAACGTGCCGAACTGATATGTGCGACATGCACAGGCGAATCGACGTATTCGGCGAGCAGGATGTCGCGCGCTACGGCGATGTCTTCTGCTACAGTCGGACGCCCCTTCATGCCGAGCATGGCGCTTCGATGGCTCTCGTTCATGATGCCTTCTTCAACAAGAGAAGGATCTTCATCATGGTCAATGATGATTTTGTCAAAATTTTTTTAGATAATCCATCCCATTCAGCATGACCTTGGAGGATTTCACATAATGTCCGTCATCGGAGAATGCTACAGCGCCAGCAAGGCTCATATCGCCTACTTCTGCAAGTTCTTCTCCGTTTTGGCCCTTCGTCAGCGCACCGATGATCTCGATGTGAACGATGCCGACTTCTTTCGCGCGTGCCTGCAAGCTGCGCACCAAAAGCGGCGGTATCGACGACAGGCCTTGTGTTCGGCATGGTGGCGACTGTTGTGAAGCCGCCTGCAGCAGCTGCCTTCGAACCAGAAAGAAAGTCTTCTTTTGCTTCCTGCCCTGGCTCGCGCAGATGTGTATGCATATCGATGAGACCTGGAACGAGAATCTTGCCACGAACATCGATGATTTCTGCTTCCTCACAGATGATATTCTTGGCGACCTTTTGAACGATGCCGTCTTCGACGAGGATGTCCAGTTCTCCATCCAAGTCATTCTTTGGATCTATGACGCGGCCGCCCTTAAATATCTGCTTCATTCTGCCTTCCTCCCATCAATGTCAGAGCCAAGAGTGCCATACGGACAGCAACACCGTTCTGTACCTGTTCCTGTATAGCGGAATTGCTGCTGTAGGCTATGCGCGGTGAAATCTCCAGTCCCTTGTTCATTGGACCTGGATGCAGGACGAGCACATTTTCCTTCGCAAGCTTCAATCGCTCTTCATTCAAGCCGAAAATACGTGCATATTCACGCATGGAGGGAAAAAGCCCCGCCTTTTGCCTTTCGAGCTGTATGCGCAGTACATTGATGACATCGGCGTCACGGACAGCGTCTTCCACACAATCGTGCACGAAAATCCCAGGCTCTTTCTCAAGAAAACGCGGCAGCAATGTCCTCGGCCCAGCCAGGTGAACCTCCATACCCATTTTCCGCATCCCCCACAGGTCTGAACGCGCCACTCGGCTGTGCGAGATATCGCCGATGATGGCAACTTTCAGTCCCTGCAAGGTCTTCTTATACTGCAAGATCGTGAACAAATCCAACAGTCCTTGTGATGGATGTGCATGAGCGCCATCGCCTGCATTGATGATCACAGGTGAAACTACCTTCGTTGCATAGGCCGCTGCACCTTCAGCCTTGTGGCGCATGACGATGGCGTCGACTCCCATCGCTTCAACCGTCAGCAGAGTATCGCGCAGACTTTCTCCTTTGACGATGCTGCTCGTTCCAGCCGTGATGTTGACGACATCGGCACCGAGATACTTTCCAGCCAGTTCGAAGGAAGAGCGCGTCCTTGTACTCGGTTCATAAAACAGCGTGACGATTGATTTTCCTCGCAATGTCGGAAGTTTCTTGATATCCCTGTGGATCACATTCTTCATGCCCTTGGCCGAATCAAGAACAAGCTGGATTTCTTCTGGCGAAAGATCTTTCCAGACCCAAAAATGTTTTTGCCACGTAAAGGAAACAGGATTTTTGTTCAAGCGAATCACTCCCTAAATGCTCGTACAACGAAAAAGCTTTCTTATGCAAGGCATAAGAAAGCTTTTCTGCATGGCAACAATGCGGCTCTGCAGGCCTGCATCTTTCCAGCTCCCTTTATCAGCCTCACAGGACCAATTTCAAAGGACATCTCTATGTACTCTATCTGACACGAATCTTATCACATGTCTTCTGTGCTGTCAATGAAAACCAATCAAAGATTGAATATCGCAAAAAGCTTCTTCATATAGTTCCAACCCTTTTGTACAGTGCGAATGACGACCTCCATCTGCTGTGGATTTTTGCACAACATATTGCAAGAGACGACGTCTTTGTTGGCGATAGGTGGAGTCGAGCGTGCGCAGGAAGTCCTCCATCTCTTTTTCCACAGAGACTTCCGGCAAGTGAGACTCATGGATCTCATGATTGCGTCCTGTCATGAGGACGCAATCGCCAAAAAACGGAATGTACGTCTTGAGCTTGAATCGCTTTCTAATCTGCTCGGCAAGTGATTCCGAGGCTGATGGCTCCCCGTGAACGATGAATACGCGCGCAGGATTCGGTTCCTGTATTGGCGAGATCCAATCGAGAATCTGATTCATATCGGCGTGAGCAGAAAACCCCTCGAGCATCTGGATGTTGGCCTTGACCGCGATTTCCTCTCCCATGACTTTGACACGCTTCACACCGTCGATCAAGCGGCGGCTGAGACTTCCTTCCGCTTGATAGCCAACAAAGAGGATCGTCGACTCTGGACGCCAGAGATTATGCTTGAGATGATGAAGGATGCGCCCGGCATCCGCCATGCCGCTTGCCGAAATGATGACAGCGGAACTTGCCTGAGAGTTCAATGCCCTTGATTCTTCTGCCGTTTCGCAAATGCGCAGATGCGGCATTTGCGGCAATCCGCCGCCATGCTTCTCAAAAAGCTCAATGGTCGTTTCATCGAATTCTTGCATATTCTCCATGAATACGCGCGTCGCAGCAATGGCCATAGGGCTGTCAAGGATGATGGGCACATCCTCCATGCGCCCTTCCTTCCAGAGTTTGTAGAAGTAATACAGCAAGGTTTGCGTGCGCCCGACGGCAAAGGCAGGAATGATGAGATTGCCCCCGCGCTCCATCGTATCCTGCACGGCTTCTAAAAGCGCTGTTTCCTTATCATAGAATTGGTGCAGACGATCGCCATATGTCGATTCCATCAACAGATAATCTGCTCCTTCGATGATTGTGGGATCTTTGATGATGGGCTGGTCAGGTTGTCCCAGATCTCCGGAGAATACGAGCTTTATCTTTTCACCGTCCTCTTCTACATACATTTCTACGATGGCAGAACCGATGATATGTCCAGCATCGCGAAAGCGCACTTCGATATTGCTCTCCACACGAAACAGCTCATTGTAGGATTTTGGTACGAAGTGTTTCAACGAGGCCTCTGCATCCTCCATCGCATAGAGCGGTGGGATCAAAGTATCGCCGCTTCGTTGAATCTTGCGGTTCAACACATCGGAATCATGTTCCTGAATATGCGCTGAATCCGGCAGCATGATATGTGCCAGCTCGCAAGTCACCTTGGTTGCATATACAGGCCCCTTGAAGCCCTCTTTATAAAGTTTCGGCACAAGGCCGCAATGGTCGATATGTGCATGTGTCAAACGACACAGTCAAGCTCTGCCGGATTGAAGCAAAACTCCTTATAGTTCAATTCGCGTATACGGCGTCCACCCTGGAACATGCCGCAGTCCACCAAGACTTTCCGCTCTGCGCTTTCTAATAAGTAACAAGAGCCTGTAACTGTGTGGGCGGCACCCAAAAAGGTCAGCTTCACTTTGCTTCACTCCTCTGTTTCATTCTCTGAAAGCCCCTGCCAGCAGCGATACTCCTTTGATATAAGCCCGAAAGGCGCAAGCAGTCTGGCAGCCACTTGCTGCAGCATCTCTTCTAGGGTTCTTGGATGGTTGTAGAACACCATCATGGGCGGTACGATATGAACGGTCGGAAGGAGCGACAACTCATGCATATTGCGCAAATGTATGGCACTCAATGGCGATTCGCGAACGGCGAGAACAAGCGGACGCTTCTCCTTGAGCATCACATCAGCAGCTCTCAAAAGAAGATTGTCGGCATATCCACTGCATATGCCGGCAAGCGTTTTCATCGAGCAAGGCACGATGAGCATGCCAGTTGCATGATACGAACCGCTGGCAGGACCTGCACCGATTTCATCAATCCCAAAAGTTTCATCAGCCAATCCAGCAGCCTCTGACGCTTTCATATCCGATTCATGTTGAAGTGTAAGTTTTTGCACTGCGAGTCATCAGCAAGATGGAAGAAAATCCTTCTGCCCTGCGAATGAGTTTCAGGCATTCGATCAGGAGCGGCAAGCCGCTAGCCCCCGTGGCGCCAACAATGATTTTTTTCTTTTCCATAGGCAGTTTTCCTCATTGCAGTATGGATATAGATCTGCTGCATTTTTGCTGTTTCATAACGACCTTCTGGCAAGATATCCATGCAGTTTTTCAAGAATACGAATCTGTGTGTAGATATTCCCTCTCGACGATTTGGCCGTTGGTACTGTAAATGCGATATACCGATGGCTTCCTATAAGATCCGACCGTTTCAATAGAGATATTCTTTCCTTGCAAATCCGCCTGCGTGCCAAGCACTTGCACCGTAACCTTCCTGCCATCCGCACTTGCCAGAATGTAGACATTATGAGGCAAGGGATTCATGAATTGGAAAATCGATCAAATCATCGGCTACTGTGGCATCAAGGCACGGCGGACAATAGGATGACTGCATGAAGTGTGAAAAAAACGTTCCGTCGGGTTAAGCCCTGCCAAGAGAATCGCATTATAAAGCGTGGAGCTGACTTGACAGACGCCGCCGCCGATGCCGAGAACCGATTTTTCCATTGACAAGGACGGCGGCATTTTTATAGCCAGCATTTGCCGTGCGCGTCCCTACGATGCTATTGAATGAAAAGGTTGCTCCACTACGAATCAAGACACCGTTAAGTTGTTGTGTCGCCAAGGCTATGTTGTCCCCTCGAGCACCATGGCGGTAATAGGTCGTGTAGCTTCCCAGAACAGCATTGACATGGGCGATATCTTCCGTGCGGACAAAGGGGGGATTTTCTGCTATGGGAAGCTCGATGCTTGCGGCCTGCATTTCTTTCAGCGGCTGATCCAGAATCTTCAATGATGCAGCTATATCAAGTTTTTTCCCGGATCTTCCTGGAATGTGGCGAACCGAACCGTTGGCACCGATCTCACATGTCGCATTGACGGGTTGTACGAGAAGCGATTCCGCTATTTTTTCCAGTTTTGCCTGCAAGAGAGATTCATCATAACTTGCCGTGAATGGAATGTTGCATCCATTTGCGGCATTCCGAATCTGCACTACGACTTGCTGTACGAAGGAGCCTTTGCGTCCGGCATTGTACGCTTCCTCTGCCGCCGCGGCAGCTGCAGGCTGTAGCGCCACTTCTTGTGGTTGTACTTTCCATACTGCTCCGTTGCTTCGCAAAGAGATGGTCTGTCCAGCAAGTTTTTTCTTCCCCAGTTGAATGAAGTACTGCTCTGCTTCCTCTTGTGTCATGCCAAAGAGAGAATGTCCTTCGTTTTGTACGCCGTATAGAATACGTCCGCGGCAAGAAGACTGGTATGCAAACACACCACTCGCCAACAATGTAAACAAGACAAGCAAGGATACTGCAAGGATGAAATTCAGTTTAGGAAATCTCATCGTTCGTTGTCGCTCCTTTAAATACCCTCAAATATGATCATAAATACACTCTACTATCTTCGGGATCGATTCGATTATTCCTGCCACGAAATCGAGACGATGATGATAAATTTCGCACATTATCTTGACCGGCTTTTTATGCTCGCGTCCGACAAGCATGGATAAGATTTGCGTCAATGTGCTATAATAAGCATATCGTTTTTTGAGGTTCAGTAAAGGATGTGCCATCTCTTGGATAATCCGGATTTACCACTATTCATAGTCTTGATCGCGCTCCTCGTATCGGCAAGCGGTTTTTTTGCGTTGATGGAAACCGCGCTCACCGAAAGTCACAAAAGTCGTCTGGAAAAACTTGCAGATGACGGCGATGCAGCTGCTGTTGCTGCTTTGAGGATTCTTGAAGCACCAGAGAACATTCTTCCTGTCGTGCAAATTGGCATTACTTTCACGAGTATACTCCTTGGCATCGTCATCGGCAGTGCCGTTGCACCGTTCTTGGCAGAAGTGTTTCATTTCTTGCCCTATTCCCATACTCTGGCACTCATCTTGAGCACTGTTGCCATCGCTTATTTCAGCCTTCTGCTGGGAGAGTTCCTGCCAAAAAAAATCGTCTGGCAGAATCCAGAGAAGTATTTACGGCGCTTTCATCTTTGGCTGTATATTCTTGAACGTCTCATGCACCCTGCCGTATCCTTCCTCTCATCTTCAGCAAATTTTTTTCTGCTTCTTTTTGGGTTCAATCCACATGTGAAAGAGGCTGTGACAGAAGATGAGGTCAAGGACCTTATCGAGCAGGGGACAGAAGACGGCACGTTCGAAAAAGCAGAACAGACAATGGTCGACAATATTTTCCACATGAGCGACCAGACAGCCTATGCTTTGATGACGCCGCGCACACAGATGTTCTGGATCGATCTCGAAGACTCCTTAGAGCATAATCTGCAGCTCATCAAAGAAAAACCTGATACAGTTATTCCAGTAGGACGCAATAGTTTAGATGAATTTTGTGGCATCCTCTATGCAAAAGATCTTCTTGATGCCTGCTTGGATAAAAAAAGTCTTGAACTATCAACTTTCATTCGTCAGCCCATGTTCGTGCCGCGCTCCATGGAAACATTTCGTGTTCTGGAAAAATTCCGCGAAACAGGAGTACATGAAGCCGTTGTGTTGGATGAATACGGCGGTGTCATCGGTTTTCTTACTTTGACGGACATCATGAGCGAAATCGTTGGTGAATCATTCAATTCGGATGAACTGGACGTTCCGCAGATGATTCCACGCGGCAAAGATGCTTGGTATATGGATGGATTGTTCTCCATCGATGATTTCAAGGAAAAAAATTTGATATCGATACTCCTTTACCTGACGAAGATAAGGCGCATTTCCAAACCATGGGAGGTTTCCTGACCTCGTATTTCGGTTACATCCCCAAAGAGGCAGAGTTTTGTCAATGGAATAATTTTACTTTTGAAATTGTTGATATGGATCGCGCTCGCATTGACAAAATTCTTGTAACGCATCGAGCAAGACCAGAGAAAAAACAACGAGACAAAAAAAGGATTCTTTATAAAAGAATCCTTCATCAGAAAAAAAGCGATGTCGTTTCAAATGACATCGCTTTTTTTCTGTATGATAAAATGCAAACGCTGCCAGTCAGTGACGTGGCATCTTACGAACGATTTGAATCGCCTTGGCGATTTCTTGAATGATGAAGGCCTTATCCACTGGATCCATCGCTGCTATTCTGGCAAACAGATCGCCCTTATGCGTAGAAACATACTTTGGTGGAAGATGATTAAGCGCAAGCGCCATGATGTCCTCTTTGCACTTCTCGCAGGTACAGCAATCGGGACACATGCGCAAAAACATCATCGATGTTCTGCTTGACGAATTCTTCCATGGTGTTCTTGATCGGCATATTCCACACATCCCCAATACGCTAAATATCCTCTAATCAAATTATACACCAAGTAAAAGCACATTGTCACTCTTTATAGATGTTTTTTCGACTTTCAGGACGGATGCTCTGGAGAAATACCAACTAAAGGCTTATTTATGCTGCCAACGACAGATCCTCATCTCGATAAAATCGAGAAAAGAAAAAAGCGACAATCCGAGGAGGCTGAGAACAATGATCCCTGCATACATCTCTAAATAATTGACACGAAGCCATGCGTCCATGATGAAGTATCCCAAACCATATTGTGCACCAAATGTCTCCGTAAAAAATAATACAGAAATCGCCGTTGCCATGGCAACGCGCACCGCAGTAATAAATTTGGGTAAAGATGCTGGACAAAGAACATGCCTGAAAACAGAAAAAGGTGATGCCCCCAAGGAAAGAAGCGGAACGTATGTCTCCTGAGGAATCGAACGCACAGCATCGCGCACGGCGATGACGACCTGGAAAACAATGATGAGGAAGATCATCAAAACCTTTGACATCTCCCCCACACCGACGAGCAACATGAGGATAGGCAGCATGGCGATCTTCGGTACAGGATAAAGCAGATAGACGAAGGGAGAAAAAATGCGATCGACTCTTACGAGATGACCCATAAAAATGCCGACGGGATACCCTATGCCGACGGCAAGAAGAAGTCCGAGCGTGATCCTGCCCAAGCTGTACAGTGCATGAACAGCAATCGATGAAAAGAAAGATCTGCTGCAATCGTTCCAGAACTTTCCATGGCGCAGGTACGATCGGCAAGTTCAAAAAAACGAAGAAATGAGCCACCACAAGAAAAAAGTGCGACGGCGGCACCAAGGCAGCCGAAAAAATTATGTTTCATGCCTGGCGCCAATCCTTCCTGATTCGTTCGCGCAAATAACGGCTCATACTGAAAAATTCCGTCTTGCTGCGGCTGTCGATGCAGCCGAAAAGAGGATTGTCCAACACTTCAGCAATCCGTCCGGGCGCATTGGCAAATATGACGATCTTCTGGCCAAGGTACAGCGCTTCTTCCACATAATGAGTGACCAAAATTGTGGTCACATGCTGTTCCTGCCAAAGAGAAAGAAAGACTTCCTGCATTTCCTCGCGCGTGATGGCATCCAGTGCGGAAAACGGTTCATCCATCAAAAAGCACATCGGGGCGAAGCAGGAAAGCGCGCGCAAGTCCTACGCGCTGCTGTTGTCCGCCAGACAGTTCGAGGGGTATCGCTCACTGAATGCAGAAATACCCAAATGCTGCATCATAGACACGACTTCTTCTGTCTGCACTGTTTCATGGCGTATCTTTTTGCCGAGTTCGATATTTTTCACGCACAGTTTTTCCATGGCAAGAGTCCGTAATTTTGCGGCATGAAGCCGATGCGCTGCTGAGGTAGGGCAGATGGGTTTTCCGTCGATCGTTGCTGTTCCATCATAATCGTGCAAGATGCCCGCAATAATCTTCAAGAGTGTCGACTTGCCGCACCCAGAGGGACCTATGACGGAGCACACGCCCCCCGTCTGCACACGCATATTGATGTCATCCAGCACCCGCACACATCGTCCATCGACGACATAGGTGTAGGATAGGTGCTGCAAATCAATCATGGCTGCAGCATATTGAGCACAAGATCGGCATATTCATAGGAATCCTTGATAAGCCCCTTGTTCTTGAGCCAAGCAATGCAGTCTGCAACATCCTGCTCTTTCGGCAGACTGGCTTCGTGATAAACGGGCAGGACGAGAGATTCCTTTGCTGCTGGTGGAAAACCGCTTTTTTCCACTACGAGATCGATATACTCGTTGCGATCCGTATTGTTGAGATATGAAACCGCCTTGTTGTACGCGCGGTATAGTGCCTTGATTTCTTTTTGCTTGTCCTTCGTGCTTTCCCCTGTGAACAGTATGACTCCGGGATTGATGCCGAGTTCGTCGGAACCCGTGATGAAGCGGCAACCATTGTAAACGGCAATGCTTGCCATCGGCTCAGGCAGCGTTGCTGCAGACAATTTTCCGCTTTGCAGAAGTTCAAGGCGTGTTGGTATCTGTGGAATGACGACCTTTTTTATATCGTCGCCAGACATTCCGTTGTGTTCAAGAATGTTATCTGTCACATATTCGATGATCGTATTACGTGAAACTGCTACCTCCGTGCCAGCAAGCTCTTTGACGGTTGGTGTTTTTGTTCCGAGCGCTGCAATAAGTTTGTAACTGCCATCCGTCATGGACGTGACCTTGACATCGAAGCCACCATCTCTAGCAAAGGCAACGGCAAGCAAATCGGAAACAGCGCCGTCAAGATTACCGCTTTGCAAAGCAGAATCTCGATCCATGGCACTTTTGAAGGGCTCAAGTTTCACCGTTAAGCCCTCCGCTGCAAAGTATCCTTTTTTTCTTGCGCTATGATAAAGGGAACGGAATCCGTATCAGGCATCAGGCCAATCCTCAAAGGATCAAGTTCCTGCTTGCTTTCTCCGCTGCATCCAGATGCGAGAAAAAGAATCGGCAAAAACAATAAGGCAAAAAGCTTCTTCACGTTCATACTCCTCTCCCGTTTCGCAAAAGTTATTCAGCGAAGGCTATTGCGCAGCAAATCAACGCCCTCGTTCAAATGTTGGAGGATATTGTTGATTGTGCCTTCGTTTTTTTCGCATAGGTATCTTCTGCAGCCGTTTTTCAGTCGATCCGCTTGCCTCTTCATTTCATTGACGTTATCGATCTGGTTGTCCACTTCGTCGAGGATGGCTTGCGCCTCTTTGATGGATTGCTGCACCGAAGCGATGTCCAGATTTGCTTGCTGGATTTCAGCAGCATTTTTTTCTCATTTGCCTCCTTGCGCTCTTTTTTTCCTTGCCAGTGACCTTGTCCATCCAACTGTCTACAGTTGAACCATGGCTCTTTTTCCTGCGCAATACGCTCCGTGCGTCCTGCAGCACGCTGGACTTTTCGTTCAAGCTCCATCTCTCGTTCTTCCAGTGCTCGTTTCTGCTCAGCTATGCTCGTGCGCTGTTTTTTAGAGAATCCTCACGTGCAGCAAGCTCTTGTTGTCGTGTTTCGATTTGTTGTGCTTCCTTGCGGTTGTCCTTAAGTGCTCGTTCATGATCGCGGAACATGCCAGACAGCCAAAAGCCGCAAAAAAGAGCTAAGGCAAAACAGACAACAATAGTCAGAATCCAACGCCCCTTTTTTTCGCCATCTGCTCCCAACACGTGCAGGATTCTCTATCCGCTTCGTAGTTTCCGTCGAGAGTGGTGAAAGCTCACGCACCGTTCCCTTTTTCGGAAAAGCAGGGGAAGCGTCCGATGGCAAGGGTGGCAATTCTTGTGTATTGTCAAAATTCCTGTCGGTTGCTGTTTTCTTTTCATATCGCGAAAGGACGTTTGTCCGATCAAGATCATTATGATTCATTCCGAGTTTTTGTCCTTTTCCACCATATAAGCATGTTCCTTGTACATGGTTTTGCATAGACGTCCGAGTGTCCAATGCAGATTAAACGGTGTTGTCACGGCCTTAAAGTTTATATGCGCAATGCCGGCATCCTGTAAAGCCTGGAGCACTTGATCGAGACGTTTGCCTTTGATTTTATGAAAGATTGCCGTCTCATGAGAAAAACTGAAAACTTCCTCTGCTGCTGTGCTCTGAGAGAATCCCTTCAATGCAAGGAGAAAACCTATGCGCTGATTCCAATCCTCCCGTTTCAAAATTCTGGTTTGAATGCCCGATTTACGCAGGATGTCTTGGATGGCAGATGCGATTTCATCAGAGAATTGATAAAGCAGAACTTTTTCCTCTTGTTTTTTTCATAACCCGTTCCTCATCAATCGTTCAAACCACGCATCAAGAGATATGTTACAAGCTGTTCCATCTCGACATTTTCATGCCGTTTTCTTTTTTTGCAGTTTATCGAAAAGAGACTTGGGCAGACGTACTTGCAAAAACATTCTTCCCGGCAACAGAAGGCTGCGAGAAAGTATCCTTATCCACGTTCTCGTGATTTTTCTTCGCCTGTTTCTTTTGCTGCTTTTTTTCGGCTTTGCTTCCTGCTTTTTGCTTATCCTTTTCTTCCACCGCTTCTCGCTCCTGCGGTTTCACTTTTTTTCTTTTTTTGCAGGAGGATAACAATAGAACTCGTCATACGCATTGCGCAGAGATTGGCTTGCTTGCTCCGTTCCCACACCGATGATATGGCACGGTGGGTCGCTCTCGCGCAGCATTTGCGCAATCGTTACGAAATCTGAATCTGTCGTCACGATGAGAAAGCGGCGTACACCCTCATCACGCAGAATCTTTGCCATATCGAACAAAGCGTAATCCAAGGAGTTTTTTTGCCGTCAATTTTTTTCGATCGATCTGACGAAAAGTAAAGCCCTTGCGCACCATCAATCGATTCCAACGCTTCTGTTCAGGATGCTTTTCCCAGTCAGAAACGACGATCATACGGCATGGAAAAAACTTCCTTGCTTTGCCCAAAGTAAAATCAAGCATTTCAAAAGGGGCATTTTTCTATATCGTAAAGAACAGCCACCGTCTCTGTACTTGAATCAAATGTCATCAAGAATAAAAACCTCGCAATTTCATAAGATAAACGCTCAACGAAGCTCCATAAAGGAGTTTCAGTTCCCAAATCCTATCTATTCTAACATATCTTCGCATGAATTTCCATGAAATCTTGTCGGGCGAAGAAACGTAAATTCCTGGCATAAATTCCTAGGGTAAATTTCCAAAGTAGACCCTCTATAACAACTGGTTACAGAGATTTACTCCAAGAAGAATTTACGGCTGAATTTACGAAGGGAAGAAACGCTTCGTCATTCGATTCGTCATGTTTGCTCATTATACTGAGGTAAAATCTTGTTAAGTTTTACGCCAAGGAACGCAGCTAGGATAACTTTCAGTACATCGCCTGGAATAAACGGGAACACTGCCATGATGAGCGCCTGCCAAAGATTAATGTCCATCAAAAGCATCATGGAAATTAATCCACCGATATATGTGATCGGTATACCGACAAAAACGGCTATAAGCGTGAAGCGTTTGAACGAATTGCCTGCGCCCTTCAAAGAGCTAACGACTGGATAAGCGATCATGAAGGCGATGATGAAGCCTCCCGTAGATCCTAGAAGTCTTCCCTAGGGCCTGCCGTGCCGCCGACAAAGACGGGCAAGCCGATACATCCGAGAAGCGTGTATGCAAAAAGTACGATAAAAGTTTCTCGCGACTTTAGAATGAATGCCGTGAGATTCATTGCAAGAGTTAAAGCTGTAATCATCGCTGCAGTGAATGGCAATGGTATGGAAATATATGCTGCAATACAACAAAGCGCCACGCAAAGCGCCATCTTCGTCATCATCTGCACAGAACCAACACGGTTTTGTTTCATGCTTTTTCAACTCCGCTTCCTTTTTCAATTCCAATCATCAGAAAAAAATCGTCTCCATCTTGCTTTAATGCGCTTTTGTAGAAATTCGTTCCTTTTTAAAGACGATGGATGAAGACTTCCGTCAACCTTTGCTGAGTTTTTGGTTGACGAAGGAGGCATAAAAAGAGCCGCCAGTCTCGGCGGCTTTTTATCGTAGTTTCATTGCACTTCCGGCACGCTTTCCTGCGACTCGTTTTTCGTTTGATCTTGCATCGCTTGTGGAACACCAGTCGGTTGTCCCGACATATGACGTGCAAGTGCTGCGGCTTCGGTTTCCAGTGTCTTGGCTTGTTTCAATTTCGCCTGTGCGTCTCGAATTGTCGCCGCCTTCTTGTCATCCATCCATGCCGCATAGCCAAGTGCATAGGCAATGCGCATGTCGCAGCTGCGCAGACGAAGATGATGCAGCGTATCCGCCATGGGTGGCACCGTGAGTGCAGAAAGCTCGTCTTTACGCTGCGTCCAGTCTGTCACCACTTTCTCCGTCATGATGGTCTTCAACGCCTTGCGTGTTTCATCATTGCCGAGAGAACCGCTTTGCAGGGTGCTGCTAAATTCCTGCTCGATCGCCTGCAGTGATTTCGCATGAGAATCCATGATTGCCTGTGATTTGGTAAGATAATCCGCTAGAATCTCATCGTGTGCTTTAGCAATCAGTGCGATGAAATCGTGAAGATTTTGTATCTCTGTCACACGCCAAATGCCGTCTGCTCCTTGTGTAAGTTTCATCTCAAAAATAAATTCTTCACCAATATCTGACTGATAAACGCGCACGCCAGCACGAGCCGTTCCCATCGCACGATCCGTTGCAACGTAATCGATATTGCGGAACTGGATGGCCTTCAATCCGATTCGCGTAAGCACCATATCGAGACTCATCGGATCTTGTGTCTCCGATGATATCGTACGGCTTTTCCACTCCCCCTTCTCGATGTAGTACTGCACTTCCGTGCGAAGCGTCAATGCCAAAGGTGCCTTGAACATCTGCACAAAGCTGCTCATAGCCGCTTTGGCATCGCCAGACATAGGAGGCTCCGTATCAATCATAGCTTGAATCAAAGTCTCCGTAGAGTTTTCCAGCAAGGTATCCACATCCACATATTTCTCGAAAGTCTGCCAATCATGCTTTTCGAAGGACGTTTGAATTTTTCCCAACCCATATTCTGGTGTTTTCGTATAATAGAAAAAATACCATGCACCACAGCCGCATATTGCTGAAATCAGCAAGAATACCGCAAAAAACAAACGAATCTTCTGCGGCTTAGAAAGCATCGCCATATATTCTCCCTCCCCTTGTTGCCATTTGATGAATCTTTCTCCTTATTATGCAACAAGAACGACATTTTCGCAAGAAAAACTCGTGAAATATCAAACGCACATCGTTCATCCTCTCGATTCGATCGTTGCACCGCCCGAGAGACGGTCTCCTGAATAAAAAGACAACGGACTGACCGGCGTAACGGCTCGTTGGTCTTCATCGAAAGAAATCTTGACAGTTTCGGCGGGCAAAGGCAGGACACTTGCCTGCACCTCACGGCTGCCATAACGTATTTTAGCACGAACAGAGATTTCTCGGATCGGTTTTTCCATCAGCCAATTCACATCTTTAGCTATGAGAGATGACGCATAAAGTGCTTCGTCTTTCCCCACGACAACGCGATTGTTGATCTTGTCCAACGCGATGACATAGAGTGGATGTGCAGCTGCAATGCCAAGTCCCTTTCGTTGTCCGATCGTATAGAAAGGCAGCCCTCGGTGCTGCCCAAGAACATTTCCTTGCTCATCAACGATATCGCCTGCGTAAAAACTGTGCGGTCTATGCTGTGACAGATATGCCCTGTAGTTATCTTCTGGCACAAAGCATATTTCCTGGCTTTCTGGTTTATCAGCTACGGGAAGAGCGAGTTTTTGAGCAATCGTTCGCGTTTCCTCTTTCCTATAATTTCCTAGCGGAAAGAGGACGTGCGGCAGAATTTCGCGAGGAAGACGGTAAAGGACATACGATTGATCCTTTTTCATCGCGGCCTTTTTCAAGGTAAAAGATCCATCTGCTTCTTTTTGTTATACGAACATAATGCCCCGTAGCAAGAAAGTCTGCTCCCTTTTCTTGTGCAAAAGAAAGGAGCTCTCCAAATTTCAAGAAGCGATTGCAAACTACACAAGGATTCGGTGTGCGAGCTGCTAGATATTCTGCAAAAAAATAATCAATGACCTTCTCAGAAAAGAGAGGACGAAAATCTGCAGTCACATGTTCTATGCCAAGAAAATCTGCCATGTGTTTCGCGTCTGTCACAGCACTGGAAATACCGTTTTCTTCACGGCTGTCATCGGAAAGCAGCATGGTTATGCCGAACACATCATACCCCTGCTCTTTCAAAAGAGCCGCACAAAGCGAGCTATCGACGCCTCCGCTCATCGCTACTGCAACCTTTTTTTTCATCTTGCATCTCCTATTATGGGCATAATGCTCCGCCTTATGGAAACCTAGCCGCTTGGTCAGCGCCTTCGGCTTGACCTCTCAGGGTTTCATGATAAACTGAAGGAAGAAACTTTGGGAGGGTTGCTTCCATGAATACGATCGGCATCATTGCAGAGTACAATCCGTTTCATAATGGTCATATCTATCAACTCAAATGCATACGCAGACAATATCCGAAAGCTCGCATCCTAGCGCTTATGAGCGGCAGCTTCACACAGCGGGGTTGTCCTGCCGTTCTCGACAAATGGCAACGTGCAGAGCATGCCATTCTTGGAGGTGTAGATCTCGTGCTTGAACTGCCCACAGCTTTTGCTGTGCGAAGTGCGCAGGATTTTGCACGCGGAGGTGTATCCCTGCTCGCACGTCTCGGCATTGCCGATGGGCTTGCCTTCGGTGCAGAAAGCAGTCTATCCTTGCTCCATCGTGTTGCAGTCTTGATGGATACGAAGGAGGTTCAGGAAAACCTCCATTCCTCCATCCGCAATGGAATGTCCTATGCTGCTGCAATGAGTCGTGCGATTGCAGCTGTTAGCGGCGTAGAAGAGATTGCTCAAGAAACCGAACAACATCCTTGCCCTCGAGTACCTGCGAACCTTGTACCACGGTAATTCTGGGATCAAAGCATTGATTCTGAAAAAGGATGGGGGCGGATCATCACGACGCGGAACTTCATGAAAAACTATGCCAGTGCCAGTGCTGTTCGTCAGGAAATCTATTCTTCTCTGCCTGACAGAAAAAATCTTGCCAAGGTTCTACCTGCAAGCACCTTGAGTTCCTTGTTTGAAGCTCGAAGCGAAGGTCGACTGCCCGACATCTCGTTGCTCTTGCGCCCTCTTCTCGTTCAACTGGAGTGTTGCAATGCGGAGGAATTGAAGGCGTTCTACGGCATCAACGAAGGCTTGGAAAACCGGATAATGCGGGCTGCTTTCCATTGCCGCACACTGGATGAGCTGATCGTTGAATGCTGCAGCTGTCGTTACCCCAAAAGCCGTATCCAACGTGTTCTCATCCACTGCCTGCTGCGCCTTCATAGAGAGAGGGTTCATATGTTTGACCAGGCAGGCCCGCTCTACGCACGCATACTTGCGTTCAATCGCACGGGCAAAGGTTTGCTGCATGAAATCAAGAAGAACAGCGCGCTTCCCCTTGTGAGCAAGACGAGTCACTTTTTGAAAGACGCTGCATTAAAACGTTTGCCAAAAGAGCGCACATTGCTAGAGAATATGCTCGCGCTTGATATTCGTGCCACTGAGCTGCGGCGTCTTTGTTTGCCGGCGCTTTCCGCACATGGTGAAGATCTCCGCAAGTCTCCCGTTTTCATTTCTGCAACTCCGTAACCGCGCCATATTCAACTTCCGACAGCACGATCAGAGATTCAATCATCCTCCTGCGATTCCATTTGACGATGTAGAAAATCTTTGCCAAATACTTTGAGCGTGTAGTAGAAGCCGATGAAGAAAAGGAATGTACTCGGCGATGAGCCGCCAACAGACGGCGAGGATGCCGACGGTGCCTGCGGGCACCGAATCGGCGAAAAGCAGCACAAAGCCGCCTTCTGCGATGCCTGAACCTCCCGGTGTCGGCGTGAAGTAGAGCAGCATGTTGAGGAAGATCATACGTCCCATGACTGTGTACCAATCGGCAGTTGTCACGCCGAGTCCCAGGAGGAGGCATGGAACGATGGCATAGATGAACATGAGGCTCAGGCCGGACTCAAAGAAGATGCGCACCATGCTCTTGGGTGATGAGGCGAGGAGATGGACGCCTGTTTTGAGGTCGCGGTAGAACGCGAGAAGCTTCTTGCTGCGTTTTGTGCTCAGACGCTTTGTCAAACGCAAAACGAAATAATCCAGGGTATTTGCACGAAATGCTATGACAATTAACGCGATGACGACGAAGGTGATGACCGAGATGAGCATGAGTGTACGATTGTCTATACCAGGCAAGATTCCTGCATCATGTAGGAAAATGAACGGCATGCAGCAAATGAGGAAGAGGATGGAAACCAAGGTACGGACGATGACGAGCACTGTGGCCTTTCCAGCAGGTACTCCGGCACGGCGCAGAAACATGAGCTGTGCCACAGCGCCTCCCGTCGCGCCTGGGGTCAAGAGGGCTAGAAAGTAGTTGCCAAAGACGACTTGCACCGCTTGTCCTAACGTGATATGCTCGCCCGAAATCTTTACAAGATGCATGAGGCGCGTGCCGTCAAGCGTCAGTCCTAAGCTCACGCAAAGGAGTGCAAGAGCGATGGACCACGGTTGGAACGATGTGAGATTTTTCAATGTATGGATGTCGACCGTTGAGTAAATAACGGCTCCCGAGATGATGAAAAACGAGCAGCAGTGGAACGACGAAACGCTTACAAAACATCTTCATTCGGCACCTCCTTGCGACGATTTCGAGGCAGCTGTTTCAATCTGTTCGTTCTTTGTGTATCGTCAAGGCTTCGTCATGTACGTATTCTTCATGGCTCGCATAGGCACTGTGGTTGTGTATGGATTCGAAATTTTTCACAGGCGAGAGAAAACCAGAAGAGTCCGGGAAGAGGTCTCAAAGCGAGCACGAGATCACGCAGGATGTCTTCAACGAATTTCGGCCGCTCGTATGCTTTTTCCGTCACATACTTCTCATCTTCGCGTTTCAACAGAGGATAAATTGGGCACGATGCCTGCTCCTCTATCAATGTGGAAAGCTCTTCGATGAAGATGCACGGGACGGACGGCTTGAGATTCGACGACGGCTTGCAGAAGACTTCTCTGATTGTGCGCACCATAGCGGGAAATCGCCTTGCTGCACGGACAGAGGGATGTCGCGGGAACGGTCACGCCAAGGCGGAAAGCCATGGGGGTTCCCGCACTTTTTTTCTCCTTCGAAGAAGCAATCCAGATCAAGCACAGATTTCCTGCCGCTTTCAGGCGCTTTTTTTCGACGAAATATTTGAAGGAGAGGCGCAGTTTCGCCGTTTTTGCTTCCAGATGGTGAAGCGCGTCTTGCAGCATAGCTTCCATTTCTTCTTCCGCCACTGGGTTTATCGCACCATTGCTGCAAAAATCTCCAAAAAGCGGCTCATGTGCGTGCCCTTGTATTCTTTAGGTAAAGAAACCGTGAAGCGGATGCATGCCACGACCTGTTGGAAGTCCCTGCTTTCGTCTTGATGAGAAACGGTAGATGGGCGTCCTTGATGCCGACGTGCTGTATGTCTATTCCTCGCAGATCTGTACTTTTCTGTATATCCTTCATTATCTTTCTGGTGCCCTTCATCATCTTTCATACTCGATGGGGTCTTTCCTGCCTGCGGCAGCAAAGCCTTGCAGGCGCAGTTTGCAACTGTCGCAGATGCCGCACGCTCTTTCGCCGCCGTTGTAGCAGCTGTGCGTAAGCTCCAAGGGTACCGCTAGGGCGTACCGCTAGGGCGGACGATCTCTGCTTTTGATAAGTTCTGCAGGGGCGTTACGATTTCAATGCGCTTTCCCGTGCAGGTCGCTTCCGTTGAGTAATCCGCTACAGCTTGAAAGTGCTGGATGAATTCTGGGCGGCAATCGGGATAGCCTGAATAGTCGACATTGTTGACGCCGATGTAGACGTAGCGTGCGCCGATCGTTTCAGCGTAACCGAGAGCATAACTCAAAAAAATCAGATTCCGCGCAGGCACATATGTCACGGGAACGGAGGCGCGTGAAACAGTTCCTTCCGGTACGGCGATCTTGTTGTCTGTCAACGCTGAGCCCCCGATAGCATCCATGTTCGTTTCGATGATCAGATGCTTCTCTACCTTGTAAAAAGCTGCAATCTTTTTTGCGCCCTCTAGCTCGATGCTGTGCCGTTGGTGATAATTGAAGCTGATGGGATAAGGCTCTCTTCCCTGCTCCTTTGCAACAGCCATGCAGGGTTGTCGAATCGAGTCCGCCCGAAAGCAGCACTACTGCCTTTTCCATTCGTATCCCTTCCTTAACCGCGAATCTTCCGAATAGCGTTTTCTATATTGTTTGCACCATAGATGGCAGAGCCAGCGACGAGAATATCCGCCCCTGCTTCTCTTACGAGCGAAGCCGTTTCCTCATTGATGCCGCCATCGACCTCGATCTTGAGGGAAAAGTCATTTTCTTCTATGGTATGTCGCAGGAGTGCGATCTTTTCCAGCATGGACGGAATGAATTTCTGTCCACCAAAGCCGGGGTTGACTGTCATGATGAGAACCATGTCGATATCTCCCAGGAGTTCTTCAAGCATGACGAGTGGCGTTGCTGGATTGAGTGCAATGCCAGCCTTGCAGCCGAGCGTCTTGATTTCCTGCACGAGGCGATGCGCATGACGCACCGCCTCAATATGGAATGTGATAATGTCTGCTCCTGCTTCGGCAAAGGCGACGAGCTGTGTTTCAGGATGCTCTATCATCAGGGTGTACATCAAAGACAGCGTTTGAGCATGGACGAAGCGATTTTTACCACGGGCGAACCCAGCGTGATGTTCGGAACAAATGTGCCGTCCATGACGTCGATATGGACGTACTCTGCTCCCGCATCTTCGATTCGCCGCACCTCATTGGCAAGATGCGCGAAATCTGCGGAAAGAATCGATGGCGCTACTTTTTATCATCGGTATCCCTTCTTTCTCTTTGCACTCTGTTCGAACATTTCTAAATAAGAAGCATAGCGAAACTTTTCGATTCTTCCCGTCTGTACGGCTTCCTTGACAGCGCAATCCGGCTCGTGGCTGTGCGTACAGGGTTGAAATCGGCACGCGCTCAAAAAAGGTTGAAATTCGGGGAAAAATCCAGCAAGTGCACTAGGCTCGATTCCAGCAAGTTCTGTGGCGCTGAAACCGGGTGTATCGACAAGGAAGCCTCCAGCGAAAGGCAGAAGCTGCGCCGTTCGTGTCGTGTGTCTGCCGCGCTTGATCTTCTCGCTGACAGCGCCTGTTGAAAGGGCGATTCCAGGAGAAAGACAGTTCAAGAGAGAAGATTTCCCCACACCAGATGACCCAGCAAAAACGCTTGTCCGACCTTTGACGAAAGCTTGCAGCCCTGCCACACCTTTACCTGTAACCGTGGAGATGAGGTGAACCAGATAGCCGATTTCGCGATAGCGTGCGGCAAGTGCAAAGATTTCCTTTTCTTCCCCGTTCAATAAATCCATCTTGTTGATGCAGAGAACGATGTGCTCGATCTTTGACCATTCGGCAAGGACGAGGAAACGGTCGATGAGGACGGGATTGATGTTCGGCTCACGCGCCGCAAAAAAACGAGGACGACCTGATCGATGTTCGCCACCGTCGGACGTCGCAGCAGGTTTTTACGCGCGCTGCGATGCTCGATGATGCCTGTGCCGTCTTCTAGGAGTTCAAGCTCCACTTCGTCTCCTGGCACGACAGCAATGCGTGCCTTTTTCAATCGTCCGCGCAGCTTTGCCTCTACAATGCCTTGTGGTGTTTCTACATAGAAAAAAACTGTTCTGCGCTCTGAGCACTTTTCCTTGCAACAAACTGTCCTCCTCATCATCTCTCTAGCGATTTGTCTTGCCGCCAGCAGCATCCTTGCTCGGCGCCTTATTGTCTGCATTGTCATCCGATGTACGAGACTTTGTATTCGAAGCCTTTTTTTCTGTCTCGACCGCAAGCACGAGATCAACCGTTGCGCCCTCCTCTACTTCACTGCCTGCTGCTGGACTTTGACGCACGACTGTGCCGGCCGCTTGCGAACTCTCTTCTTTCGTGACGGAACCTAGATGAAGTCCGCGATTCTTGATCGCTTCCTTGGCAGCTGACTCCGCACCGCCGACAACGCTAGGGAACAGCGACCTTACGCGGACGCTCTCCCTTGCTGATCACAAGGTCGACGACCTGCCCCTTGCTGATCTTCGTTCCAGCACGAGGATCTTGCCCGATGACAGTCCCCACTGGCTGCGATGAGAATTCTTCCGTTACGACGCCGAGCTTCAAGCCTACATCAATAAGTTTGCTCTCTGCCACCGATTTTTGCATTCCCTTAAGCTCAGGCATACTGACTTCCTCACCACCCTTGCTCACATAAATGGTCACAAGGCGTTCTTCCTTGACCTTCGATCCTCCCTCAGGGATCCTGCTTGACGACTTGTCCTGTCGGTATATTGGAATCGTACATCTCAGCTATATCCACGCGCAGTTTCCTGTCCTCGAGCTTCTGTTTGGCAACAGCCAATGTTTGCCCCGTTACATCGGGAACAACGACTTCTGCACCGCTCCAGAATTTTCCATAGGAAAGAAACGCACCAGCAAAAAAGCCGAAAAATAATACAAGAAAGAGAACGAAAAGGAATATCTTTGAGCGATAGGCTTTCTTGGGTTTCCTGTCTTCTCCAGTGTTTTGAGGATGGGGAGATGGCTGATCTTCCAGCGTCGGTCTTGCCAAAAGCGACGGATCGACTTCGGCTTCTCGCACGCGCGGCAATACCTGCGTCGCATAAGGATCGAGCATGGGTGACGCGGACACTCCGAGCATTGCTTCATCCTGTGCGATTTGTCGCACGACGGTTTCGCTGTCGGGGCGTTGATTCGGATCTTTCGCCATCAATTCGGTAACGAGGGCTTCGACGAATGGCGGAATCGACGGGTCGATTACACAAATGGAAAGAGGCTCTTCCTGTAGATGCTTTAAAGCGATGCCGACGGGCGTTTCGCCGGTAAAAGGGAGTTCTCCCGTGAGCATTTCATAGAGAACGACGCCGAGAGAATAGATATCCGACTTGGGCGTAATCGAAGCACCTTTGGCCTGTTCCGGTGAAAAATAGTGCACGGAGCCGACGATGTTGCCTGTATACGTCGATGTGACTGAACTCACGGCACAGGCGATGCCGAAGTCGGCGACCTTGATACGACCGTCTTCCATCACGAGGATGTTGTGCGGTTTGATATCGCAATGGACAAGCCCGTTCTTGTGGGCGTGGCACAAGGCTTCGGCAATCTGACGCGCGATGGTGAGTGCCGTGGCAACGGGCAGGCGACCGCCTGCATCAAGCTCTTCCCTCAAGGTCTGACCAGAAACGTATTCCATGACGATGTAATGAGAATTCTCTTCCTGCCCGACATCATAGATATTGACGATGTTGGGATGCGACATTTTTGCCGCTCCCTTTGCTTCGCTTTGGAAGCGCACCACAAATTCCGCATCGCTTGCGAATTGGGCGTGAAGCACTTTGACCGCCACTATACGATCTAAGAGTTTGTCATGTGCTTTTATATACATCTGCCATGCCGCCGCTTCCAACGAGCTCCAGAAGTTCATAGCGATTGGCTAAAGTGCGCTGTTCCATGGCATTGCCTCCTAATCATCCTGCAACTTTTCTATCAGCTTCCTTGCGATTGGCGCAGCTTCCGTACCGCCTCCACCGCTGTTTTCAACAAGGACAGCGAATGCCACCTTGCGGCCCTTTGTTTCTGCCGAACCGATGAACCACGCATGATCCTCGCCTGGATTTTCCGCTGTGCCCGTCTTGCCTGCTACATGTACGCCTCGAATGGCCGCCGCCGTGCCTGTACCTTCTTGCACAACTTCCTCCATGAAGCCGCGAATCAAGGAGGCGCGAGTCGATGTCGTAGCCTCAAACCACTTTTCACTTCGATGTTGTTCTAGTGTAATGCCGCTTGGCGTCACGACGCGATCTATCATATAAGGCTTCATGACGATGCCGTCATTTGCAAATGCTGCAGCGAGCAGCGCCATATGAAGTGGCGTGACGAGAAGTGTGCTCTGCCCTATGCCAACTTGTGCCGTATCTCCTTGACCGATTTCTTCGAAGTCTGGAAGATGCGCGGCCGCTTCTTGCAAATCACCTTGTGCTGATTCCTCGAAGCCGAAGCGTCGGAAGGCCTTCGCTAACTTTTTGCCGCCCAGACGCAATGCGAGTGTGCCGAATGTCGTATTGCAAGATTCGATCAGGGCGTGTTCTATATCGAGTCTGCCATGCACTGCACCGTGACTTTCATGGATGATCGAGTCCCCCACTTCGAGTTTTCCCGTGCAGTCGAAAATCTCCTTGGTGTCTGTAACGCCGTTCTCAAGAGCTGCATCGAGAATCAAAGGTTTGATGGTCGACCCTGGCGGATAAAGACCTTGCAGTGCACGATTGAGGAGAGGGCTATCCTCATCCTGGCGCAAACTGTTCCATCGTGCTTGAATATCGGAAGGATCGAACGAAGGGCGCGATGCGAGCACGAGGATCGCACCGCTTGCCGCATCGAGCATGACGACAGCCCCGCGCCTTTCCCCCAGAGCCTCGTATGCTGTTTTCTGCAATGCGGCGTCGATTGTAAGATGAACATCGTCGCCATGCGCAGAAGAGAAAAGCTGCGCGATGGGACCCAATCGTCCCAAGAGACGACTGTGTCCGGAAAGTTCAGGACCCTTATAAGCCTCGACGCCTGTGCTGCCGATCGTGTCATCAAGATAACCCGTGACCGGCGCCATGATTCTTCCGTAAGGATAGCGCCTTTCTCCTGCAGCTGGACTGAGTGCGAGGGCTTCGCCATTGCAATCGAGGATGCTGCCGCGTAGGATGCTGTTCTCAGCGATTGCTGCACGGCGATTCATCGGATGCTCGGCAAGCCAATCCGCTTTCCAAACTTGCAAATAAACGATATAAAGAGCCAAGCAGGAAAACGACAAAAGGAGAACGATGGCTGTGTGAAGAATATACTTCATGTTATTTCGCTCCATCATGTCGATTCTCCTTTCTGGAAAGTACGGTTAAAATGCCGAGCAGCATGAAGCTGGCAATCATGGAGCTGCCGCCATAACTGACAAAAGGAAGAGTGATGCCCGTCAGCGGCAAGAATTTTGTCACTCCTGCGATGATGATGAAGGTTTGCAGGAAGAAAACTACAGCGATGCCAGCCGCAAACAACATATGTTTTTCCTCCTGGCACGCGAGTGCGATGCGTATGCTGCGGTAAAAAAACAGGGCAAAGATGAGCATGATTCCCATGGCGCCGAGCAGACCCAACTCCTCCGCGATGGCAGCGAAAATGAAATCCGTATGCACCTCAGGAATCAGATTGGGATGGCCATGAGAGAAGCCTGTGCCCCAGATGCCGCCCGAACCGAGCGCAAAAAGCGACTGCACGACTTGGTAAGCGCTGCCCGAGGGATCAGTCCAAGGATCGAGCCAGATATTGAAGCGCACGCGCACATGCGAAAAGAGGAAATAACTGAGTACGGCAGCACCCGAAAAAAAGGCAAGAGCAAGAACTACATAAGACTTTCGCCCTGTAGCCATATACGTCATGGAGACAGCTATGCCGAAAAAGAGCAAGGCTGATCCGAGATCACGCTGAACGACAAACATCAAGATGGCAATGCCCCAGATCAGGAGGAGCGGAGCAATGAAACGCAGCACGGGAAGTTTCAGCCAAAGAAGCTTGTGCCTCGGCAGACAAAGAACCTCCCGATGCTCTGTAAGGTAAGCTGCCAGAAACATGATGATGACGATCTTGCCGAACTCCGAGGGCTGCACAGCGAAAGGTCCGAAAACGATCCAGTTGCGGCTTCCACCGATCTCCGTGCCGAAAAAGAGCGCCGAGCAAAGCAACAGCAGACAAAAAGATACCCGGGAGATACGGATAGGAAAGGAATCGAAGAAGCTTTTTCTCCAAGAAAAATGATGACCAGATAGACGATGATACCGAGAAGCAACCACCGCATCTGCGTCAAAAAGAGAGCGGGTTTTAGACGGCCGATCATGATGATGCCGAGGCTTGCAAGCAGCATTGCCACAGGAAAAAGTGTCGAATCCATTTTAGGATAACGCTTGTCCAAAAGGAATTGCACGAAGAATGCGCCGCTGACGATGGCAGCAACCCACGGCAGAAAGACGCTATCCGCTGTCAGATGATGCCCGAGAAGGAGCGTTCCCATACCCAGCAGCAGGATGCCGAGAGGGAGCAGGAGCAGATGGAATCTACTTTTCATCGCATTCCACAACGATGGCTGTAATATTGTCGAGTCCGCCTGCCAGAAGTGCCAGATTGACGAGATGCTGTGCCTTGTCTGAGGACTCTCCCTGCAGAGTCTCGCAAATGGCGGTCTCTCCCACCATGTTTGTCAAACCATCTGAGCAGAGCAGAAAAATGTCGCCTGCCTTGATTGTGGATGTTCCTGTATCGACGATGAGGTTTTTCCGCTACGCCTACTGCGCGTGTCAACAGATTTTTTTTCGGATGCTGCCGTGCCTCTTCCTCCGTAATGGTTCCTTGTTCAACGAGATCTTGTACGAAAGAATGGTCACGTGTGAGCAGCTTGAGCGCGCCCGCTCGCAAGAGATAGAGCCGACTGTCTCCTACGTGCGCCCAATACGCTGTGGTTTCGGTATGCTGCAAGGCGACGACCGTCGTTCCCATGCCCTTTCGAGCTTCATTCGATGCCGCCGCATGCAAGATCTTGCTGTTCGCTGCCTGTATGGCACGAAGCAAGACCGTTTCGCCATGTTCATGCACTGCATCGGAAAACATCCCACGGAACGCATCGACGAGCATAGCGCTTGCCACCTCACCTGCGGCATAGCCGCCCATGCCGTCCGCCACGACATATAGATCGGGCGGTATAAAGGCGCACGAATCCTCGTTGATCTCTCGCACCTTTCCTCTGTCTGTCGCTGCAAAGACTTTCAAAAAAATCACCTCTCAAACTTCAGTGTAGCAAATCCGATGCGTATGAGATCCCCTGGTTTCAAATAGGCCTTTCCCTGTAAGATCGCATCATTCAGATATGTATGGTTCATGCTGCCCATATCTTCAATGACATATTGATTGTTCACAAGGTACACGGCAGCGTGACGATGCGATACGAAGGAATCAGGAATGCGGATGTCATTATCAGCGCTTCGCCCGATCGTTATCCCTTGTGTAAAGGCAAAGCGCTTGCCAGCAAGCGCTTCATCGCCCGCTTCCACCACACTGAGCACAGCTTCGTCAGGCAGTATCTCGCGCGGCTTGATTTCCTGCTGTAGATTCTTGGCGTCTTTCAGCATCGCCTGTGCAAGACGTGCGATAAAGCGAAATAACAGCAGCAGTATGCCGTATTGAAAAGATACGCTCAAAATGCGCAGGAAAAAATCTGAACCAGGCAATCATATCACCTCATAACGCAAGATGGAATTTCCGATATGAATTTCATCGCCATGTTGCAGGCAAGCCTCAAGGACAGGAGATCCGTTGAGAAGAGTGCCGTTCGTGCTGTTTTCATCCTGAAGGAAATGACGGTGGCGTTCATAGCGGATGGAAGCATGAACACGCGAAGCATTGGGATCAGTCAATATGAAGTCGCTGCGTTCACGTCTGCCAAGAAAGATTTTTTTCTCACCGAAAGCAAGGTAGGATTCGAGATCGGCACCCTTCACAACCGTGAGCGAGGCGATTTTGTACTCCGTCGGCAGATTAAGTGGTGGTTGAAAGGAAGGTCGCTGCAAGACAATCGTGTGCTGTTCCTTCACCGCTTGCGCCACCCGCTGCACCATATCAGAGAAAGTTCCTTTGATGCGGCATACGCCAAGAGAAAGCGTGGCATCTTTCTGAATGGTGATGGCAAGTTTTCCGTCCATAAAGGCATCAAGCAGGATGACCTTTTTTTCTGCTAAGATATGAAGATCATCGAGGAAGCGTTGGGACGAAAGATGGTGACAGTCTTCCTCGTTCATGAAGATTGTATAAGCATTGGGCAGAACCCATTCCTTCGAGCCTTTCTTATCGCGTCTTTTTTTCCATTCGCGATCTCCTTTTCAAGTTTTTTCTCTACCTCGATAGGCTCAAGGGCGCTGCCGAATTTTTTTATTGAAGAATCCTTCGATATGATTTTCCAAAAATGTTTCCCATCTGGTAAAAGCCATGGAATCCCTCACAATCTATTGCAATGCTTAAGGATGAACTGGTCCGGTCCTCTTTGATTTTCGGATATATGACGGTTGCGCAGCTGTCCGCAGGCTGCTTGTATGTCGCTGCCCATCTCGCGGCGCACCGTAGCCGTTATGTGATGATGCGTGAGTATGCGACAGAAAGAGGCCGTGCTTTCCGCTGAAGGACGTTCGAAGCCACGCTCCTTCACGGGGTTGATGGGAATGAGGTTGACGCTTGCAAGCTGTCCTTTGAGAAGTTCCGCCAAGTCCTTAGCTTCGCGCTCGCTATCATTCACATCGCGGATCAGGATGTATTCGTATGTGATGCGCCGTCCCGTTTTTTTCGGCGTAACTCTTTCCAGCTGCGACGACATCCGCCAATGGGTACTTGCGATTGATGGGCATGAGTTTGGAGCGCAGTTCCTCACGCGGCGCATGGAGCGAGATGGAGAGCGTGATTGGCATGCCCTCGCTGGCAAGCCTGTTCATGGCAGGAACGATGCCGGAAGTGGACAGCGTGATGTTGCGATAGCTCATATTCATCACATATTCTTCATGCAACAGGCGAAGGAAATGCACGACATTCGCATAGTTCATCAAGGGTTCTCCCGAGCCCATCAAAACCATGGTGTCGATCTTTTCGTCCTCCTTCTCCAACAATTCCTCGATGAAGAGAACTTCGGCGAGCATCTCTCCCGGTGTCAGGTCACGTGCCAGCCCATGCAAGGTCGAGGCGCAGAAGGAGCAGCCCATACTACAACCAACCTGCGTCGATATGCATATGCTGTTGCCGTAAGGCTGGCGCATGAGTACGGCTTCCACTGCCGCACCGTCGGAAAAAGCGAGCAGGAACTTGCTCGTCCTGCCATCAGTGGCATCGAGTCTCGTGCGCAAGGAAGGAACGTCGATTCTGTACTTCATTGAAAGCTCCGCACGCAAAGTCTTAGGAAGGTTCGTCATGTCCGAAAAATGCTTGGCATATTTCTTGTAGAGCCATTCCGTCACCTGTTTGGCGCGATATTTTTCCAATGGCAGAGCAGCGAATTCCTCCTGCATCGTTTCAAGCGTCATGCCAAAAATATTCTTCATGTGCTCACCTTCTCCGCATACGGGCGATGAAGAAGCCGTCTGTACCGTCGCGCTGCGGATACAGCTGCAGCATCTTCTCCGTGCGTTTCTTCAATGGCAGCAGTTCTCCGACATTCTCCAAAGTGAAATCTTCGTTTTGCGAGAGAAACTCTTCGACGACGTCTTCATTCTCTGCTCGCTCGATCGTGCATGTGCTGTAGACGAGGATTCCGTTAGGGTTTCACGGCTTTTTCCAGCGGATTGGGTATCTCCCTTTGCAGGCGAGCGAGAACGACAAGATCTTCCGGCGTTCTGCGCCAGCGAGCATCAGGTTTTCGCCTGAGGGACGCCGAGTCCGGAACACGGTGCATCGACGAGCACGCGATCCGCTTGACGAGAAAAGCGTGCTCCCGTCTCACGCGCGTCGAGAAGCAGCGGTTCGACCGATTTTATGCCGAGCCGCGCACAGTTTTCTTCAATGCGGCGCATCTTGTGCTCGTGTACGTCGAGTGCAACGATGCGTCCTCGGTCTTTCATGTGCGCAGCGATATGCGTTGTCTTGCCGCCCGGCGCACTGCAAACATCGAGTACGAATTCTCCAGTCTCGGGCGCGAGAACATGCACGACGAGCATCGAGCTCTCGTCCTGCACTTGAAAAAAACCTTGTTCCAAGGAGGGTGAAAGATCGAGAGAGCCGTGAGAATGACACAAGATTCCTTCGGGTGTCCAGCAGGAAGGCTCGACTGTCATGCCTTCTTCCCGCAATCTCTCCATAAGCGCATCTCGCGTGATCTTCAGCGTGTTTGTGCGCAAAGAAAGGGCTGCCTGAGCGTTGTCGAATTCGCAGAGCATTTTTGCTTCCTTATAGCCGAATTGTTCAATCCAACGACGAACCAGCCACATGGGATGCTGCAGCGACAGAGCGAGATTCTCTGTCTCGTGTGCCTTGTCCGTTGGAAAGGCAGCCCTTTCTGGCTCACGCGCCGCCGTTCGTAGGGACGGCGTTGACAAACTTCACCGTGCCCGCGTGGCTGTGACGCTTCGTCATCTCGACTGCCGTGTTGCAAGCAGCAGATGCGGGAACGCGCTCAAGGAAGAACAGCTGGTAGATGCCCAAGCGCAAAATATCCCGCACCACGGGCGGGATTTTGGAAAGCGGACGGTTCACATAGTGCCGCAGCATCCAATCGAGCGTATCGCCCGCCTTTACCGCGCCGTAGACGAGTTCCGTCGCAAAGCGACGATCCACATCAGAAAGTTTCGCGATGCGCAAAGACTGCGCCAATGCCACATTGGCATAGGCACCTTTTTCATTCACTGCATGAAGCGCCTTGAGCGCCGTCTCTCGCGCCTTGTCCATGGCTCCTCCTTCTCATCCTAGTGCTCTTTCGATCTCCCAGCGTATCTTTTCTCTTCTCCTCGGCCTCGTCTTTGATCAGGAACTTCTCGATTTCCTCGCGCACCTTTTCGATATCGACGTGCGTATTGAAACAGGGGCCGTTCGGGCGGATGTTCAGCACACCGACTGCTGGAAGCGGATAGACATCTTGTATGCCGCTCGTCAAATCACGTTCACAGGCGATCGCCATCACTGCCTTCGGGCGGATATTCTTGACCGTCTGACGTGCGAGCGTGCCGCCTGTCACGATGAAGAAATGGAATCCCATCTCATCGGCGAGATTCACGAGGGCGCCGACGTCGCAGCCGCCACAGCGCTTGCAGTTGTGCGGGTCGCGCGTGATTTTTGTGCGGACATGTAGCAAGCTGCAGACAATGTGGCGTCACGACGAGAGTTCATTCGCGTGCACTTTGATGCCGCGGTGATGGATGATTTGGTTGCTGACCTCGATGAAAGAACGTTCAATGCGCCGTCGATTGAAGCCGAACACTTTGCCAATCATGATGGCAACAGGAAACAGCAGATTGATCAATGTGTACGATTGCTTCTGAAAAAAATATGAAGAAACGGCAGACCGAGGATTGCTCCGACCATGCTCAAGATTCCGAAGCCTGTGAGGGAAAAACGACGCTCGCAAAAAGATGCCGAGCACGAGGGGAGATAGGCGTTGATTTCGAGCAGTCCAAGGTAGCTCACGCGCCAGACAGCATAGACAAGAAAGGTCATGCAAAGAAAACTGAGAGACAGGAGCGCCATGAAGAGCCTTTTATGCGGACGTTCAAGTCACGGTATCACAGCTGTCAAAACAACCCCCTCCTTTCTGGCATGTTGATTTTATGGAGATTGTGCACCGAGCCTGCATGAAATCATCGTCATGCATCGAAACGTGCAGGCAGATGAAGTCCATGACCGCGAACATAGTCGCTTGCCTTCATCTTTTTTTTGTTCGGTGCCTGCAGCTCCAAGATTTCCAGCATTCCTTTGCCCGTACCGACGAGAAGGCCCTGCGGTGTCACAGAAACAATTTCGCCGGGGTTTGCCGTTCCTTCGGCTGGACGAGTGCGCCAGATTTTGAACTTCTGTCCGTTCAAAATGCTGTACGCTCCTGGCCATGAATTCAGTCCGCGCACGAGATCATGAATCTCCCGCGCGTTTTTTTGCCAGTCGATGCATCCCGTCTCTTTACTGAGAAGCGGTGCATAGGGTGGAATGCGTTTCATCCTGCGGTATGCGTTCGAGCGTCCCTGCAGCAAGGGACAAGATCGTTTTTTCCAAGACATCTGCGCCGAGCTGCATCATCGCATCGTGCAGTTCGGCAGTCGTCATCGTCTGTGAGATTGGCAGTTTTTCCTGCAAGAGCATATCGCCCGTATCGAGACCTTCATCCATGAACATCGTCGTGATTCCCGTTTCTGTTTCACCGCGCACGATCGCCCACTGCATCGGCGCCGCACCGCGATAGCGCGGCAGGAGCGATGCATGGACATTGACGCAGCCCAAAGGAGGAAGAGAGAGGATGTCTTTCGACAAGATCTGCCCGAAAGCGACAACGACGATGAGATCGGGAGCCAGTTCCTGCAAGATGTTGACAAAATCCGGCCTCTTCACGCGCTCCGGTTGGTAGACTTCGATGCCATGCGCCTCGGCAAATATCTTTACAGGCGGCGGAAGAAGCTTCTGCCCTCGACCCTTCGGTTTATCTGGCTGCGTCACGACGCCGATGACATTGGAAATATCCAAAAAGCCGCGCCAAGCACGGCACAGCAAAATCGGGAGTCCCCATAAAGATCACACGAAAACGTTTCATGATGTCTGTTCCTCTTCCTTACGCAGACTTGTTGCTACATCGATGAAGAGCACGCCTTCGAGATGGTCGAGTTCGTGCTGGATGCAACGCGCCAAAAGCCCTTTCGCCGTGATGTGCTTGCGCTTGCCGCGTCGGTCGAGAAATTCCACTTTGACCTTTGACGCGCGCTCGACCTCGCCGAAAATTCCCGGCACGCTCAAGCAGCCTTCGGAATCCGTTTCGCTTCCTTCACGGAAAGTGATCTTAGGATTGACAAGCTCGATGAGTCCATCGCCTATATCGATGACGACCATGCGCACAGCCTCGCCCACTTGTGGCGCAGCGATGCCGATGCCGTTTGCCTCATACATCGTTTCTGCCATATTGTCAAGCAAGTCTTTCAGTTTTGCATCGACACGTTCCACGGGAGCGCAGATTTCCTTCAATACGGGCGCTCCTGCCTTCTTTATCTCCAACAACGACATGGCTCATTTCCTCCAACTGCTATTATTCTGAAAACATCAGCTGTCCCAGCTCACGACAGGCCGAGTCCGTAGATGCGGTTTGCGGCAGAGAAAAAGACTTTCTCCCACGCCTCTTCAGGAACGATTTCTTTCATGAATCGGATATAATCCTCAAGATTTTGCCAAAGGGCTAATCCGTGCCGAACATGATGCGCTCATAGCTGTCGAGGTATTCCAACCAATCCGTCAACATGCGCATATAACCGTGCTTCTTCTTATGGAATCGCTTAACGTCAAGGATTCTTCCCTCCAACAGCCCCGAGAAATCCACCGCAATATTGGGATTTTTCTCCACGACGCCTACGGCGTCGGAAAGCCATGGATTGCCGAAATGGCACATGACAAATTGAACGCGCGGCCAGCGCACAGCGGCTTCATCGAGTACGAACGGATGACTGTATTTCAACAGTCCATCAGCTGACGCCGTAAGCCCCGTATGGATGGCAACGGGCTTGTCGTACTTTTCCGCCAGTGCGTAGAACGGCGCGAGCGTTTTCTCGTAAATGTAAAAATGTTTGTATCCTGGATAAAGCTTGATGCCGACGCATTGCCTGCGCTTGAGATTTTCCTCGACGAGCGCGACCTGCTTCTCCATCGGACGTTCTTCGCCCAAGGTATCGAGGCCGATGCAATAGCTTAGAAAAATCTGGATAGTTATGCTCTGTTGGTTCCAAGCTCTTGTTTCCCATGATGACGCCATGCACGATGCCAAGGCGTCGATATTCCTGCGCCAAATGCTGTGCGGTATTCTCATGCCCCGCTGCAAGGGCGATTTCATCAAAGTAATCTTCCTTGCAAAAATGCAGATGCGCATCAATTATTTTCATAAGCGGCTTCCTTTCACACTGTGAGAACTGTCCGTCTTGCTGACAGCTCCCCCTATCATAGCACAAGAAGCGCGAGAAGAAAAGAAACGGAAGTTGAGCGGCTGGATAAATCAATGAATCCATTGATTCCTATACATCTAGCACGCCGTAACGGACGGGACTGTATTTTCCTCCTGCCGTTTTTGAAAAGCCCAAACGAGCAAATTCCAGACTGCGACTGTTCTCCTTCAAGACGACGCGCTTTCGCGCCACACGACACGCCTCGGCGATAGCGGCATGGGAAACAGGTGCGGGTTCCGCCAACAAGCGCAGCGGAGCGAGTTGCACGCTGTCTTTCAATGGATGACGAAACATTGGGTCGAAATACACAACATCGTAGAAATCATCGGGAAGATTTCGTAAAAAATCCTCATAATCTGCGTGTTTTGCCTCAACCCTGCGCATAGCGGAGTGCAATTCGTAATTTCCTGCTGAGAAGTGCGCAAGTCCATGGCGTACAATCTCATAGATCAGCGAGCTTTTCTCAAGTGCCGTCACATTGCCGCGCTCCCCCACGATAAAGCTTGCGGTAATGGAGTCGGCTCCAAGGCCGAGCGTGCAGTCAAGCACGCTGTCCCCTGCCTTGATTCCCATAGCTTCCACCATGTGATCTGTCTGCCCACGTCCCAGTTCTCTGATGCGGACGTGGGCCTGTTGGGGTGGAAGAACAACTCGCCATCAGGCGTTTCCAAGCGCAGACCACCCTTCTTCACCACGAGCAGGAAGGATGCGCCATATTGTGTCCGAATATTCTCGTAAGATGCATGCTTGCGTCTTACGCATGGGATGCCAAGGCGCTTTGCGACCTGGTCGGCGAGCAGGCAGTCGGCTGGACGACTCTTGTAGCCCGTCGTAGCGATCACGAAGTTTTTTCCCTCCATCATGCACCTCACGTCCGCTTGAACATCTTCGCCAGTTCTTCGCTGCTGAATTTCAAAATGGTAGGGCGTCCATGCGGGCAGGTATAGGGGCGAGCCGTCTGTGAAAGCTCTTCCAAGACGATCTGCATCTGTCGGAAATTCAGCTCGTCTCCCGCCTTGATGGCGGCGCGGCACGCCATTGTGGCGAGACAGGCATGGCGAATCTCCTGCGCCGTCGTCTCATGCATATCGTAAAGCCTGGCAAGAATCTCGCGAACCATATCCTCCGCTTCCGATACAGGGATATCTGAAGGAACTTCCTTCAATCGGAAATCTCTTTCTCCGCATGCTTCCATATCAAACCCCAGATGCCGAAACAAGTCTTGATTTTCCGAAACAAGCGACGCTTCTCTCGCATCGAACGACAAAATCGGATGAACGAGAAGCTGCTGTGATGGGATGCGTTCCGCCATGGCGGAAAATTTGTCGTAGAGGATGCGTTCATGTGCCGCATGTTGATCGACGATGTAGAGCGCATTCTTGCCTTTGGCAATGATATAGCAAAGATCGACCTGTCCGATCGGTGCGATGTTTTCCTGAGAAATACCCGTTTCCGACAACTCCGGAAGCGGTCTGGCTGTTGCTGCACCTTGTTCTGCATATGCCGAAGCCTGCGCCTCGCGCACGAACGTGTCTTTTGCAGCAGAGGCATCATGATATGCCGCACTTTCACCCTTGAGGACGTTCTGTGCTTCGATAAAACTCATTGTCGGGGGCGCGGATACCGTCGAGGAACGATTTTCCATCTCCGTGATACCGAAAGGCATCTGCACGGAATCGTTTCCTGCGCAGTGACCGTCTCTTGGTGATTGACTGGACGCGATGAATTGCATCGGCTCCATCGTATAGCGGCGCTCAACATTCTGCACGGAAGCAGCTACATTCTCCAGAGTCTGTCCGACAGGACGTATAGCGTCGATCACTGCCTTGTAGACGGCCTTGAATATGCGTCCCTCGTCCTCGAACTTCATCTCGCTCTTCTGCGGATGCACATTGACGTCGATGGAACACTGTGGTACAGCGATGTTCAGAACGACCATGGGGAAGCCCGCTTTCGGCAAAAGCGAGTGGTAGGCATTGTCGATCGCCTTGGCAATCGCCTTGTTCGATATGATGCGGCCGTTTACAATGAAGGTTTGCCAAGCACGGCTGCTTTTGAGCATCGAAGGCTTCGTGATATAACCCGTGATCTTTACATCTTCATCTTCAAAAGCGAGAGCTAAAAGGGCATTAGCGACCTGTGAACCGTAAACGCTGCGAATGGTATCAAAGAGTGCACCGTTTCCTGGAGTCATCATTGTCGCCTTGTTGTTGCTGATGAGGCGAAATGCTATGTCAGGGCGGGAAAGCGCCAACTTCGTGATGAAGTCGCTGATGCGCCCTCCTTCCGTATGGTTGGTCTTGAGAAATTTCTTGCGTGCGGGAGTATTGAAGAAAAAGATCTTCGACCTGGATCGTCGTTCCCAAACTGCAGCCTGTTTCGCCGATGTCATGTGTGATGCCACCAATGACGATCACGTCCGTGCCAAGTTCGTCACCTTTTTTTCGCGTGCGCATACGGAAGCGGGAAACGGCGGCTATCGTTGGTAATGCCTCACCGCGAAATCCGAGAGTTCCCAGAGAATAGAGGTCGCTTACCTCCTTGATCTTGCTCGTCGCATGGCGTTCGATGGCAAGCTTCGCATCCTCCATGCTCATGCCGGAACCGTTGTCCGTCACACGCATGAGGCTCGTGCCGCCCGCCATGATTTCCACTTCAATCTTCGTAGCCCCCGCATCGATGGAATTTTTCCACGAGTTCCTTGACGACGGAGGCGGGGCGTTCCACGACTTCACCCGCTGCAATTTTATTGATCGTATTGTCGTCGAGTACATGAATCCGGTTCATCGTTTCCCCTCCTCCCCTTTCACCTGCTGCTGTAAACGATAGAGTTCATTCAAGGCTTCCAACGGCGTCATCGCCATGACATCAAAGGACAGGATCGCCTCACGCAAGGATGGAGCGAAGAGCGATCCCATCAAGGAGGCCTCTTCTTGTAGTGCTGTTTCTTTCGATGATTTCGGTAGGGCAACAGTTCCTGTACATTGTTCGATTTCGTCGAGGATTTCCTGCGCCCTTTGCGTTACATTCTTCGGAAGCCCCGCCAAACGTGCTACATGGATGCCGTAGGACTTGTCCGCGCTGCCTCGGATGATGCGGCGCAGAAAGGCAACCTTCGTGCCGTGTTCTTTGACCGCGATACAATAATTCTTTACAAGCGCATCTTCCATATCCGTCAATTCATGATAATGCGTGGCAAACAACGTTTTGGCATGAATCCTGCTGCGCATGTGTTCGACAACTGCGCGTGCGATGCTCATGCCGTCAAACGTGCTCGTTCCCCTGCCGATCTCGTCTAAAAATCACAAGACTGTCTTTCGTGGCGTATTTCAATATCTGTGCCACTTCGTTCATCTCGACCATGAAGGTGCTTTGCCCGCTGACGAGATCATCGCTGGCTCCGATGCGCGTGAAGATACGGTCGACAGGGGAAAATGTCATCTCTTTCGCGGGTACGAAACTGCCGCTTTGTGCCATGAGCGTTAGCAAAGCGACTTGGCGCATGTAGGTTGACTTTCCTGCCATGTTCGGACCCGTGATGAGCATGATTTCACAATTGCTATGGTTCAGTTCGGTATCATTTGGCACAAAAAGATCATTTGTAAGAATGCGCTCCACCAACGGATGCCTGCCATCTCGTATGGAAATCGCTCCATTTCCTGCAAGATTTGGGCGCACATAGTTATATCTGTTTGCCGCTTCGGCAAGGCTCGTGAGCACATCCAAGATGGCAATGTGCTTCGCCGTCTGCTGGATGCGGCTCAGATCTTTTTTGATGATTTCACGGATTTCTGTGAAAAGACGGTACTCGATCTGGATGATTTTTTTCCTGTGCACCTAAAATCTTCGTTTCAAACTCCTTGAGTTCTTCTGTGATGTAGCGTTCGGCATTGGCCAGTGTCTGTTTCCTTATATAACGTTCGGGCACGAGATCTGCGCCGCTTCGGCGCACTTCGATGTAGTAGCCAAAAACTTTGTTGTAGCCAATTTTGAGCGTCTTGATGCCTGTGAGCTCTTTTTCACGTTCCTCCATCTGTTGGAGCATCTTCTTGCTGTCATGCGAGATATAGCGGTATTCGTCAAGTTCCTCATCATAGCCTGCCTTGATGATGCCACCTTCTCTGAGGGAGATTCCTGGCTCTTCCACGATCGCGTGTTCCAACAATGATACGAGTTCGTCAAAAAGCTCGATTCCGCCTTCAGACTCACGCAAAAGCGGCGATACGACTGCGGAAATTTTCATTTTCAATGGCGGCAAAGCATGGAGCGAAAGCTTCAGCGCAACGAGGTCTCGTGCATTTGCCGTCCCCACTTCGATGCGTGTCAGGAGGCGTTCGAAATCAAAGATTTCCTTGCAATGCGCCTGCACATCTTCGCGCAGAGAAAAATCTGCAGCAAACTCTGCTACGCCGTCCAAGCGTCGTTCAATCTTCTCGGAAGAGAGCAGCGGATATTCCAGCCATTTGCGTAAAAGGCGGCTGCCCATCGCCGTTTTCGTGAAATCAAGGACATCAAGCAAGGTGCCCTTTTTTGCTGCCATCGCGCAGATTGCGAATGATTTCCAAATTGCGCAACGTATAGGTGTCGAGGATGAGGTTCGTGCTTGTATCAAGATATGTCAAGCGGTTGATGTGCGAAAGATCCGTCTTGACCGTTTCGTGCAGATAGTCGAGAAGGACGGCAACCGCCTTTTGGGCAAACTCATGCCTTGGTAAAGAATCCTTATCAAAATGTTGCGTCAAGCGCAGCTTTCCGTTGGAAGAAGGTTCCTTGCATTGTGTCAAGGCGCACTTCGGCATTCGAAGCACAAGGAATTCGTCAAGCTCTTTCCTGAAGGATATCTCGCCCATCAAAAATAAGTTCGGGCATCATCAAGCGATAAAGTTCATCGAAGAGCATCTGCTGAGCCGCTTTCCCTTTGTAGATGCCGTAGAAACACTCGCCAGTCGATACATCGGCAGCGGTAAGCACAAGCCGTTCTTCGTCTTCACAAATCAGTGCTATATAATTGTTCTGCGCGTCATGCAGTGAGGATTCCGTGAGAACCGTGCCAGGTGTGATGATCTTTATGACCTCGCGCTTCGTAAGGCCTTTCGCTTTCGGGTCGCCGATTTGCTCGGCAATGGCAACCTTGTAACCCTTGTTGATGAGCTTTGTGATGTAGCTTTCGGCCGCGTGGTATGGAACGCCGCACATCGGCGTTTTCTCCTTGTTGCCGCTGCGGCTTGTCAGCGTCAGTCCTAGTTCGCGAGAAACGAGTCTGGCATCATCGAAGAACATCTCATAAAAGTCGCCAAGACGAAAGAACAATATCTCGTCAGGATGCTGGTTCTTCGTTTCCAAATACTGCTGCATCATCGGTGTGAGTTCCATAAACCCTCCTAAAGAGAAGAGGGCAGCCTACGCCGCCCCCACCCTACTGCAATTCACCTTTGAGCACCCATGTCTGTGGCTGCGTGATGCGCACGTGCACAAGGTCGCCCTCAGTTTCATGACCTTTTTTTTTTTGCCACAGGACGATCTTGTTCGTCCCCGTCCTTCCCGTCCATACATCCTCATCCGTGCGGCTCGGTCCTTCTGCGAGGACTTCCTGGATCGTGCCTAGAAGTGCCGCGTTTTTCTCGAAACTGATTTCGTTCTGCACATCCATGAGACGGTGCAAACGCTCTTTCTTGACGGCATCCTCCACCTGTTCGGTCATCGTCGCAGCTGGCGTACCCGAACGCTTCGAATAGAGGAACGTATATGCTGCATCGTAGCGGATCTCTCGCAAAAAGTCGAGCAGTTCCGCAAAATCGTCTTCCGTTTCTCCTGGAAAACCGACGATGAGATCCGTAGTAAGACTTGCTGTAGGTACAGATTCGCGAATCTGTGCAACGAGAGCACGATAAGCGTCTTTTCGATAGACGCGGTTCATTGCCTTCAAGATCCTATCGGAACCATGCTGCACAGGCAAATGGAAATGGGGGCAGATATGCCTGCCCTGCTGGACTGCAGAGATAACAGCAAGGCTGAGGTCTTTAGGATGCGAGGTCATGTAGCGTACGCGCTCGATTCCTTTGACTGCATCAACCATCAATAAAGCTCGGCAAAGTCTGCACGTTTGTGATCTTTGCCGTAGGAGTTGACATTCTGCCCCAAGAGTGTGATTTCTTTGAATCCCTGTGCCGCCGCTTCCTCCACTTCGCGCACTATATCTTCAGGCTGACGGCTGTGCTCACGGCCACGCACATAAGGAACGATGCAGTAGGTACAAAAATTATTGCAGCCATACATGATAGGCACCCAAGCGGAAAGACGTCCCGCACGTTCGATTGGCACATTCTCGGGCAATGGTGCATCACTCAAGATTACATCGACGATATGGCCGCGCCTTTTTGATTCGAGTTCCTGCACAGTTGCTTTGAGTTCATGCACCTTGTTCGTGCCAAGAACAAAGTCGATGTGCGGTGCACGACGGATCAAGGCATCTCCTTCCTTCTGTGCCATACAACCCGTGAGCCCAAAGATAAGCGTAGGCTTCGCACGCTTTATGTGCTTGACCTCGCCGATCTTTCCATAAACCTTGTCTTCCGCCGTTTTCCGCACACAGCACGTATTTAGAAGAATGAGATCGGCATCTGCCATATCCTCTGTACGCTCATAGCCAAGCGCTGCAAGCTGGCCTTCCATTCTTTCTGCATCGGAAATGTTCATCTGGCAGCCATAAATGCCGATAAACGCTCTCTTCTTCTGCAAGATACCATTCACCATGAAAAATCGTCGTGCTCCTTACATGAACTGAAACCTAGACTTCATTATATAGTATTTCCCTGCAAATGTCATATTATTTTTTCACAAGATGTTGATATTTTGGAAATGGTAAACATCTTCGCTTTGCGCATTTCGTATGGCTACATGAAAAGTTCCATCTGGTCGCTCGCATCCAGATCGGCAAGACAACCGTGCGCCTGCAGTGCCTCGATGCATGTCTTCGATATGCCTGTGCGTTTCTTGATGTCCTCGATCGATGTGAATAGCCCATCCTTTCGCGCCTCAACGATACTGCGAGCAGCAGAAATGCCGACGCCGCCCAAGGAAGCGAGCGGGGGCAGAAGCGACTTTTCATGAAGGACGAAGCGTTCCGCTTCAGAGGCGTAAATATCGACGTGCTCCATGGAAAAGCCGCGAAGATACATCTCCCAAGCAAGCTGCAGGACGATGATTGTCGCTTTTTCCTTGATGTCTGGCACTTCTTTCGCTTCTAATGTATCGAGCTGTTTCTTCACATGATCCTTGCCGCGCGCTACGACGTCGGCATCAAATTCAGCGGCACGAATGGAGAAGTATGCTGCGTAGAAGGCAAGCGGATAATGCACCTTGCAGTAAGCGATGCGCCAAGCCATCATGACGTAAGCGGTCGCATGAGCGCGCGGGAACATGTACTTGATCTTCTGGCATGCCTCGATGTACCACTCGGGAATGCCGCCTTCGCGCAGGATTTTTACTGTTTCTTCTTTGATGCCCTTTCCTTTTCTGACCGATTCCATCGTTTGGAAGGAGAGAAGCGGATCGATACCGTTGTGAATCAAGTACATCATGATGTCATCGCGCGCCGATATGGCTTCGCGCAGAGTACATTGACCGTTGCGGATGAGATCTTGAGCGTTGCCGAGCCAAACGTCCGTGCCATGAGAAAAAGCCAGAAATTCGCACGAGATCGCTGAAACATGAAGGATGCGTATCGTCGATCATCTGGCGTGTGAATCCCGTGCGAAATTCTGGGATGCCGAAGGTTCCCGAGTTCGCACCAAGCTCCTGGGATCGAGTCCCAGAGCCTTCGTCGAAGAGAAGATGCTCAAGGTTGCAGGATCATCGAACGGTATCGTCTTGGGATCGCGATGCGTGAGATCTTCGAGCATTTTAATGACGGTTGGGTCATCGTGCCCGAGGATATCGAGTTTGACGAGACGGCTGCTGATTGAATGGTAATCGAAATGTGTCGTAATCGTCGTCGTATTCTTGTCGTCGGCTGGTCGTTGTATCGGTGTGAAAAAGTGCACATCCATATTGCGCGGCACAACCATGATGCCAGCGGGATGCTGCCCTGTCGTGCGCTTGACTCCCCATGCAGCCGGCAGCAAGATTCGCGATATAGGCATTATGCTTCTTGATGCCCTTTTCTTCAAAAAACTTCTTCACATAGCCGAAAGCCGTCTTGTCCGCAACTGTAGCGATCGTGCCTGCGCGATAGACATTGTCCTTGCCAAAAAGTTCTTCCGTATACTTGTGTGCCACTGGCTGATAGTCGCCTGAGAAATTCAAATCGATATCAGGAACCTTGTCGCCGTCAAAAACCAAGGAAAAACAGCGAAGGGGATGTCATGTCCATCTTTCAATAAATCCGTGCCGCAGACAGGACATTTCCTGCTTGGCAGATCGTAGCCGCAGCCGACAGAGCCATCTTCGACGAATTCGCTGAATTTGCAGTGCGGACAACGCCAATGCGGCGGCAGAGGATTGACCTCCGTGATGTCGGTCATCGTCGCTACGAAGGAAGAACCGACCGAGCCGCGGGAGCCGACGAGGTAGCCATCGTCGTTCGATTTCTTGACGAGACGTTGTGAGATGAGATAAAGCACGGAGAAACCATGCCCGATGATCGGTGTAAGCTCCTGCTTCAAGCGATCTTCGACGACTTTCGGCAGATTATCTCCATAGAGGGCACGTGCCTTACGGTACGACATATCGCGAATCTCATCTGCTGCTCCTGGAATCATCGGTGAATAAAGTTCGTCAGGAATGGGTTTGATTTTCTCGATCATATCGCTGATTTTACGTGGATTCGTTACAACTGCTTCATACGCAGCCTCTTCCCCCAAATAGGAGAACTCGGCAAGCATCTCCTCCGTCGTACGTAAAAAGAGCGGGGGCTGCAGTTCTGCATCCTCGAACCCTTTTCCCTTCATGAGAATAGCACGATAAATAGCATCTTCAGGATTGAGGAAATGAACATCGCATGTCGCTACGAGCATTTTCCCGAGTCTTTGAGCCAGTTCCGCTACTTTGAGATTGATGCGTCTCAGATCCTCATCATCCTTGATATGCGGAAACTTATCGCTGCGCACGAGAAATTCATTGTTGCCGATCGGTTGAATTTCCAAATAGTCATAGAAACGCGCGATTTCCAGCAGCTCTTCCTCTGACTTCTGCGCAACGATGGCGCGGATGAGCTCGCCTGCTTCACAAGCAGAACCAATGATAATGTCCTCGCGATACTCTTCGATGATATGCTTGGGAAGGCGTGGTTGACGATGCAGATATTTCAGGTGCGAAAGCGAAACCATCTGATAGAGGTTTCGCAGGCCGTTCGAGTTCTTCGCAAGAAAGATGATATGGTTTGCGTGCTTCTGCTCAAAGTCTTCTTCGACGAGATATCCTTCCATGCCGTAAATAATCTTGATGTCAAGTTTGGATGCAGCCTTCGCCGCATCAGGAAATGCCTGCACAACACCGTGATCGGTGATGGCGATGGCAGGCCAGCCCCAAGAAGCCGCTGTCTTGATTAGCGTTTCCGCTGAAACCACGGCATCCATGTTGCTCATCCGCGTATGTGCATGAAGCTCGACCCGCTTGACTTCGGCCTTGTCTTCGCGTTTTTGCTTTTCGATTTTTTGCATAGAATCCACAAAGAGCATGAATTCGTTTTTGGAATGTGTCGAAACGAATCGTTCCCCTGACCCGTACGAGCATGCCTTCCTTCACAGAAGAGAGTGCCTTCTCGTAGGCCTCCTGTTCTTTTTCCTTGAAGAATTTCTTGCAACTGATACCATTCGTAGTGTCGGCAAGATCGAAGAGCAGGAGCTTCGTGTTTGTCTTGAACTCTCTTGAACTGACGCGCCCGATCGTGCCTGTCAAAACGATATTTTTTTCATCTCGCCATCGGTATCATCGATGGAAATTGCTTCCCCGTGAAGTTCTTGCCAAAGATCAAGCTCGAGTCATGCCTCGTAGCTCGTGGTGCGTGCAAAGAAGCGGAGGAAGTCACAGCAGCCTTTTTCGGCTGTTGTGTTGGTGGAGCTGCAGCGGACATGTCTTTTTTTTGCCGCAGATTTTCTTGATAGATACGATCTTGGAAAATATCAAGATCCTCTTCAAGAATGCAGGATTCCTCGTCGATGGCCTTGCAAGAAACAGTGCAGCGAATGGACAGCATCTTTTCGATAGATTTCTGCAAGAGGTTTGCTACATCATGCGCGCGCAGAATCTCACCCGAAAGCTCGCCTTTCACCTCCAGCAGCAGATTGCTTCCATCGAAGATGCGCTTCGCATTCTTAAGCAGATGGAGTACCGTGGGATTGCCATTAGCAGCAACAAGGCAAAGCTCTTTCCATGTGCGTTCGATTGAGGCCTCGATATCCAAAACATCTTGGTAAAAAACAAGATGCTCAATCTGCACGCGCTTCTTGATGTATGCCCCCACATGATCAAGGAGGCTCGTGCGTATGAACTCTTGTGTCTGAAGCAAGATTTCCCAAGAGTTTCCCATCAAGGAAACCTCCACATGCTTGATGACAGCGGAAAAAAAGGCCTGTTGCTCCGCTTGTGTAAGCTCGATGCCTTGTGTAAGTTCTCGCAGAATATTTCTTTTTTCTGGAACAATGCATAGCTTCTTCTGCATCATATACCCTCTTGTTTTTCTTTATCGTCGTAAAGCTCCAGATACTTCTTACGATTCTTCAGGACACTAGCCACATAGGCGCGTGTTTCTTCGTAAGGTATGGCGGAAACCTCGTTGAAATTCATATCCCAATGTCTTTCTTCCATCCAATCGTGCACGTTTCCGCGTCCAGCATTATATGCTGCCAGAGCCAGAACATCGTTGCCTTCGAATTCTTCTTCCAAGGAAGCGATGTACCAAGTGCCATATTCTATGTTCTTTTGCGGCTCACGCAGCTCGCTCAATTCATACTCCTTGTCGTCGAGCTGTTCGGAAATCCACATTGCCGTTTCCGGCATCAACTGCATCAGACCGATAGCACCGCGATGCGATTTTGCCTCATTGCGGAATTTGCTCTCTGATAGAATCATTCCTGCCACGAGAGAGCTGTCCACCTTGTACTTTGCGGCATAATGCTCGACAACAGAGCGATAGGGATAAGGATAGAGATACTGGCGCTGCATGGATTCTGACTGCATGATGAAAAAAAAGGAAAATGCCATGCACAGTATGAGTATGCCAAGGGAAAAAGCCGCGAAGCGGCGATTCGTCTCTTGCCGTTTCTGCTTGATGCGTCTATGAAAATCATGCTCCAGTTTGTCCTGCAACATAGCACCTCCCCGCTGCGGCACTGAGCCTACTGCAAACTCTTCCAAGCTTTTATTACCTGTGCGAGCGTTTCTTTCCAAGTGCCGTCATTTTCAATTATGCAGTCCGCGCGTTCTTTCTTTTCTTCCAGTGAAAGCTGCGCGTCTATCCTGGCCATTGCTTCTTCCTGCGTATAGCCATTGCGCTTCATCAAGCGAGCGAGCTGGGTATCTTTCGATACATGAACGAGCCAGATCAAATCTACCATGCGATTCCATCCTGCCTCAAAAAGCAACGGTACATCAAGAAAGATGATTTTCACGCCTTTTCTCTCAAGAGTGGCGATCTTCTTTCTTACACTGGCAGCGATCAATGGATGGGTAGTCCCATCGATCCAGCGTCTTTCCTCTGGATCAGAAAACACACGCTTCGCGATCTTTTTCACGACACAGACAATGATTTTTCATCCAAGATGCCTTCACCGAAATGTTTCCGATAAATTTCCCAAAGAGGTTTGTGCGGTTTTGCCAACGCATGCGCAATCTTATCCGTATCTATGACATGAGCACCGAGTTCCATGAGCTGGCGGCTGACCGTGCTCTTGCCGCTCGCTATGCCTCCCGTCAATCCGATCAATTTCGACTTGCCCTCACGCAGCGGCTGACAATGTGGACAGAAGCGCGTACCGCGCTCGCCCACACGGATCTTCTCGATTTCTTTGCCGCAGACAAGGCAAAGTTCACCTTCACGATGGTAGACGCACAATTTTTGCTGATGGAAGCCCTCCTTGCCTTCGCCATCGATATAGTCGCGAAAGGTCGTGCCGCCGTCTTCGATTCCTTCAGCAATGACCTTGTTGATCGCCTGATGCAGACGAAAAAAACCTCATCAAGATTCAGCGTATTTGCTCTTCGCAAAGGATGGATGCCTGCAAGAAACAAAGCTTCATCGACATAGATGTTGCCAAGGCCGGCCACTTTTTCCTGATCGAGCAAGACACTTTTGATGAACTGTCGGCTTGACTTCAAGGCATCACGCAAATATCGCGCATGGAATTCTCTCGTCAGCGGTTCCGGCCCCATGCGCAAGAGAGCAGGAAAATCTTTCTGCTCCTGTGGACGCAGCAAGCGGATTTCTCCAAATGTCCGAACATCCTCGAAAAGAAGATATGCACCATCGTCGAGCTCAAAAAGAATGCGCACATGCCGACTCAGAGGAGCACACGGTTCGCGTCGATAGAGGCGACCCGTCATGCGAAGGTGAAGAAGGAGTGTATCACCGCTCGCCAAGCGAAGCATCAGATATTTGCCGCGCCGATCCAAGCGAAGGATTTTCTGCCCGCGCACACGGGAGCAGAACTCCGCGACATCTGGAAATTTGATCGTCTTGTGCAGGAGAACATTGACATCTGCAATCTTGCGCCCTGTTATATGTTTCACCAGAGAACGCCGTATGGTTTCGACTTCGGGAAGTTCCGGCATTCTTCTCATCCCCTTACTTCGCTGCGGCCCAATTTTTGCCCGTATGGATATCGATGAAAAGTGGTACGGAAAGCTGCACAACATTTTCCATGGCATGGCGCACAAGCTCTGCAACCTGAGCTTCCTCTTCCTTCACGGTCTCAAGAACTAGTTCGTCGTGCACCTGTAGGAGGATGCGGCTTTTGAGACTGTGCTCATTGAGCGCATGATACGTCTTGATCATTGCCAGTTTTATGATGTCAGCCGCCGACCCTTGGATTGGTGTATTCATCGCCATGCGTTCTGCCAAGGTTCTTTGATTGTAGTTCGAGCTTTTGATAGCGGGAAGATCGCGCCGTCTGCCAAAAATCGTTGTGACGAAGCCGTCGTCATGCGCTTTTTCTACGATTTTTATCAAGGAAATTTTTTTGACGCCGCTGCACTTTTCAAAATAACTTGCAATGTAGTCGGCAGCTTCCTGTCTTGAGATATGAAGATCTTTGGAAAGACCGTAGTCACTGATGCCGTAGACGATGCCAAAGTTCACGGCCTTCGCCTTGCGGCGCAAGTCTGCTGTGACCTGTTCCATCAGGCACATCGAAGACTTCGGATGCTGTACGTGCATGAATATCCTGTCCATGCAGGAAGGCTTCCAAGAAATTCTTGTCTTGTGAAAGATGCGCCAATATACGTAGTTCGATCTGTGAGTAGTCGGCGGACATCAAGGCGTCATAGCCATCACTCGGTTCGAAAAGAGCTCGAATCTGCCGTCCCTCTTCCGTGCGCACGGGGATGTTCTGCAAGTTTGGTTCTGAGCTGCTTAAGCGCCCCGTTGCCGTGACCGTCTGATTGAAACGTGTATGGATGCGCTGCGTGCGTGGGAAATCAATTCCTCCATGCTGTCAAGATACGTCGACTGAAGCTTCATCCAAAAAGCGATACGAGAGGATTTTCTCAAGAATCGGATGTGCGAAGCGCATGGCCTCAAGCACCTCGGCATTCGTGGAATATCCTGTCTTCGTCTTCTTCGTTCCCATGGGCGGCTGTAATTCGAGACGCTCGAAAAGAACGGAAGACAGCTGCTTGGGTGAATTGATATTGAACTCGCCCCTCGCCAGATCGTAGATTTCAGCCGTCAAAGCATTGATGTGTGCAGAAATTTCTCGGGATTTTTTTCATGGAGAGCAGTTCGGTTGATATAGATGCCTGCCTTTTCCATTGCAGCAAGCACTTCCACGAGCGGCAACTCCATCGTTTCATACAACGAAAGGAGCCGCTGCCTTTCCAAACTTTTTTTCAGCACAGGATAAAGCTTTTCCAGCAACATTGCGTGCCAGACCGTTTCTTCAGTCCCTTCCTTTGTCGCTTCCGAAGCGGTCATGGAAGGAAGATATCTGCTTGCAAGACTTGACAGATCGTACTGCGCGGTGCCAGGATTCAACAGGTATGCGGTGAGAGAAACATCGAAGCAGGCAGATGAGAAATTTATGCCGCAATGGAGAAAAAGGCTTGTAGTCATGAACGACCTTTTGGAGCGTTTCGTTTTTCAAATAAAGGAGAAAAAAAGGGAAGATCTGCCTCTTCGGCGAGCAGGATCTCGCCTCCGGCACATAAAGCAAAATGCGCTGCTTTCACGTCGGGCACCTTCCTGGAAAAGGAAGCGGCGATCGAAAAGAAGCCTTGCGCGTTCGCTTTTTCCACAAAAGATTTTTTTGCGGCTTCATCCTTCATCGTCTGCACGACAAGTTGCGGTGCCTCTTGTTTCTGTGCCATGTCCGTCCCGCTAAAGGCAGAGAAAGATACCACCAAAGATTTCATATCGTATCGTTGGAAAAAAGCTCGTAACTCATCGCCCTTGGTATGCAGCACATATGTGTCTGGCGCAAACTCCAAGGTCATATCGCAGCGAATCGTGGCCAAATCCTTGGACAAGAATGCGCGTTCCTTGTTTTCCAAGAGATTTTCTTTGAGTTTCTTGCCCGTGATCCCTGCCGTGTGCTCATAAACTCCTTCCAAAGATCCATAGTCTATGAGAAGTTTCTTGGCTGTCTTCGGACCGATGCCAGGAACGCCTGGAATGTTGTCGGAAGCATCTCCCATCAGTCCCTTCATATCAACGAGGAGCTTCGGAGGGAAACCGTACTCTTCCAAAAAACGCTTTTCATCATAGAGTAAAAGATCCGTCATGCCCTTGCGTGTAAAAAGAATGCGGATATTTTTCTGCACGAGCTGCAAGGCGTCGCGGTCGCCCGTTACGACGAGGACGTCCACCCCCGCTTGCGCCGCTTTTATTGAAAGAGTCCCCAATATATCGTCAGCTTCGTATCCTTGCTCTTCAATCAGAGGTACACCCAGTGCAGCAAGAAACTCATGCAGCAGGGGAATCTGGCTTGAAAGCTCCGGCGGCGTAGGCTTGCGCGTCCCTTTGTATTGTGCAAACATTTCATTGCGAAAAGTTTGCTTCCCTTTGTCAAAGGCGACAGCAAGGTAGTCGGGTGTATATTCCTGCAGCAGCTTTTGCAGCATGGAGGCAAAGCCATAAACCGCATTTGTGTATGAGCCGTTCGTCGCCTGCAAGAGGGGAAGCGCGTAAAAGGCACGATATAAAAGGCTGCTGCCATCGACAAGGATAAATCGTTTGCTCATCAATGCTCACCTCATTGCAAATCAAACGAAAAAATCGCGACGTTCACATATTCATGTGCAGATTTTTGTTCATTGTGCAGTGAACCTTATTTTTTTGCAGAATTCGCTGCTCCTGTTTGTCCTTCACGATAGATTCTCGTCGTCCTTGCAGCGACGGGATGGCGATCCTGTGGCTTGATGCTTTCGGATGTCTCCTTGCTGCTTTTCGCCTGACTTTCTTCGACGGTCATCGTTGTCGACTTTTTCTCCGCTGTCGTTCTTCATCTCCGACAATTCTTCCGTTGTCGGCGCGGCAGAAAACTTTTCCATCGAGGTCAGCTCGTAAGCGCCTCGCTTGCTCAAACCGCCCTGCAAGCGGAAGAGCACGCCAGCATCCTCCGCATTGAAAAAGAGCGCCCCTTTCTTCTCATAGCCGATTGCCTTGCCATACTTCGTTCCCAAGGTGGCAGATTTTGCGTCCCAAGTCACGAGCACCTTGAGCTGTTCGGCAATTTTATCCGCCGGAAGATACACGATGTCGTCCTTGATCAGAGCTTTGTCGTTCATGGATTTTCCATTGACGGACAAGTTGTACACCCTTTGCGACGTATGTTGGCTGTCCATCCGAAAGCTCGATTTTCCTCGCTATATTATCGTCGGATTCAAACTTTTCCACACCGTAGCCCGAAAGCCACTTCGCCACCGTTTCAACATCAAGCGGCTGATAGCCGTAGCCGTCAGGGTAAATGTAATAAACAATCGTATTATCCTTGATCTTGTCGATGACAATGCGTTGGTACATGATCTCCACGGGAGTACCGACGCTCACATAATCATAGACTTCTTCAACGTCAGCTTCTTTCATGCGAATGCAGCCGTTGGAAACATAGCTGCCGATGGATTCGGGATGATTCGTACCATGGATGCCGTAGTTGCCCCAGACCTGCATCCAGCGATAACCCAGAGGATTGCTCTCACCCGAAGGAATCGTATTTCCGGAATCTCCAGGATCGACCCATGTAGGATTCTCCTCCTTTGTCAAAACGGAAAAATAACCAACAGGTGTTGGCGTAGAGATTTTTCCCAATCCCACAGGATAAAGGCGCATCTTTTCGTTATTTTTGTAAACGCCCAAAGAGCGTGCAGCTACATTGATGATGATCTTGTAAGGATCTTCCGTTTTTTCAGGTGTGGCAGTTTTCGTCTTCGGAATCTTCTTTTCCTCATGCACTGCACTCTCTGAAGTGATGTCCTTGACCCATGCACCGTAGGAGGCTCCATGCTCCTTTTCTGTCGCTTCCCCCCATCCAGATACGCCGCCCAAAAAAGACAGACAGACAAAAAAAGCTGTGATTTGTTTGAACATCATTGCATCGTCCTCTTCCTCAAAAGTATTTCTATAAAGGTGTTTCCATTATAGCACAACCTTTGCAAGTTTACCATGAACCCCCAAGAGATCAAGCCGAAGTGCGGACCGATCAGTCAGGCCCGAAGAGCGAAGAAATATAATTTTTCTTGTTTTGTAAGAAATGGTACCGCTTTTTTCTTCTGCAAATGGTGTAGTATGTAGTATAATAATACTGTACATTTTTTACGGAGGTATGATGTATGAGTGCATTTTTAGGACCGATCCATTTCCGCATGTATCAAAAGATCCAATCACAAGAACGCTTGACGAAGGCGATGGCCGATCTCGCCGTCAAAAAAAACTGGTTGGATGAAGATGCAGCGGCAGCTTATGTGAAAGAGGATTCACGACCGCTCGAAACAATCATAGATTTATCAAATATTCATGGCTGGCTGCTGGGCGCGATCGAGGATGCAGAATCTCGCTATGCCGCTCTTGTAACGAAACTTTTGACACAGGATGCAGACCGCTTGGAGGATCTGAAGAAAGCAGCGTTCGCCTTCGGGGCGGAACACGCTGTGGAGGAATCGCGTCCGAGCATCTTGTTCAACGCTATGGATTTTCTTAAACTCGATGGCATGCCCTGCGACGGAGCCTGCATCGTGACGGATTCTTCCGACGAGGATTTCACGTGGGAACTGCGCCTCGATGTGCATCGTGCTTTCTGGAAGGAAGTCCGTGGACTGCCCGCCCATTATTACACATTACGCAGTGAGGTATTTGCAGGCTTTCTATCTAAATCGGATAAATGCATCACGACGAAAGATGGACGTGTCTATCATTTCGCTGCGAAGTGAATCGACTCTTCCCCGTACTGTTTCGGATAATACTTCGATTGTTTGTATGTTGGTGTGAAGAATCGATCCGCTTTATGCTTCATTTCGGGAAGTTGTAAAATAAATTGACGCAAAAAGTTCCATTTTGGAATCCGTTCAGTTAAACTTTAGTTGAACACCAAAAAGCAACTGAAAGAAGGGAACCAAAATGGAACAGATTCATTCTACCACGTCAAAGCGCAAATGGAAACAACTTACGGAAAAAGATCGGTATCATCTGAGGCTTATTTCAATGCCGGAATGAGAACGCAGGAGATTGCCGAGCGTATGGGGTACTCCAAGCGAACCATTGAGCGTGAGCGGGCATTGGGGTTAACAGAGCAGCTGAAACCAGCGAGCAAGGACATCAAGATGTATGGCGATCTTCAAAAACAATGGGTCTACCTAGCGGATGTGGCACAAAGGCGTCATGAAGAAAACAGTGCCGGCAAAGGACGGAATCTGAAGATCGGGAACGACCATCGATTGGTGGAGCATATTGAGCACAAGATCAAGAAGGAGAAATGGTCTCCTGCAGCTGTATTAGGCGACCTAGAGCAAAAAGGATGGCCGTTTGCCGTCCGGATTTGCGTCAAAACCCTGTACAATTATATTGATCGAGACTTGTTCCTTGGAATTAGCAACAAAGACCTGCTGCAGAAAAAAGAAAGGGACAAAACAAGCCGTGCGCAAAGTGCGAAAAAGTTGCTTTGAACAATCGAGCTGGAAAAAAAGTATAGAAGAGCGCCCGGAACGGGTGAACCAAAGGAAAGAATTTGGGCATTGGGAGATTGATCTGGTGGTGGGGCGACAAGGAACCAAACCTGTCATCTTGACGCTGGTAGAACGTCAAACACGCAAATCCATCTATGTGCTCGTGAAAAACAAAACCCAAAAGGAAGTGTTGCAGGCAGTTCGGCGCGCCCATCGCCGCGTGAAGGGGGACTTCACACAAGTGTTTAAAAGCATTACGGCAGACAATGGTTCAGAGTTTTTGGATAGCAAAGGGCTTCAAAAGGCGGCAAAGTGTGATGAAGTGTACTACGCGCATCCTTTCAGCAGTTGGGAGCGCGGGAGCAACGAGAACGGGAACCGTATTCTGCGCAGATTTTTGCCGAAAGGAACGGATTTCAGCGCGCTGAAACCGAGAGAGCTGAAACGGATCGAAGATTGGGTTAACAACTATCCGCGCAAAATCTTCGGCTATAAGACTGCAAATGATATGTATGCTGCGGCTGCATAGGCTACCAAAGTTTGGCAGAACGATGCGACAATTAAACTTGCAATCTTCCTTTATGCTTCATTTCATCCGCTTTCCTTTACAATCAATCAAAATGATGTATAATATATGATATAATTATAGAAAGAGGTGACTTATTTTGACAGAGCAGGAACTGGAGAAGCTGGTCGAGGCGAAGTTTGCCGAGGCTGACAAGAATTTTGAGGATCGTCCGAAGAAATTCTTCATCACACAGAACAGCCGCGGCGTCGTCGATGGCGGTGAGCTCTACAACAAGGTTTACACCGATGTGCTGCGCGTTTCACAGCAGGCTTGTACGGCGATCTTGAAGGAAGCGCTCAAGAAATAAGCCGTATAAAAAATCCCCATGCTCCTCGCATGGGGATTTTTTATTGCCTGAGGCGATCACTTCTTCTCTTCCTTCTTGGCTGCAGTCGAGCGCACGGAAAGCTCTCGCAGCTGTTTGGCATCAACTTCGGAAGGCGCCTGCGACATTACGTCTGAAGCGCTCTGCGTCTTGGGGAAGGCGATGACATCGCGAATCGAGCGGCGTTTCGCCATGAGCATGACAAGACGGTCGAGACCGAAGGCGATGCCGCCATGCGGCGGTGTGCCATATTCGAAAGCGTCCATCATGAATCCGAACTTCTGTCGTGCCTCTTCTTCCGTGAGGGCCGATCGCCTTGAAGACTTTTTTTCCCTGCAAGTCTCCCTGATAGATGCGCAGACTTCCGCCGCCAATCTCGATGCCGTTCAATACCATGTCGTAGGCGTTTGCCTTGACCTTGCCGGGATCTGAAAGCAGGGTGATCGACATCCTCGCGGCGTGGTGCTGTGAATGGATGATGCATAGCTTTCCAGCGTTTCTCGTCCTCGTTATATTCAAACATGGGGAAATCCGTGACCCAGAGGAATTTCAGCATATCGGCATCAATAAGGTTTCTGCGGCGTGCCATCTCAAGTCGCAGTTCCCCGAGCGCCTGTGCGACGACGAGAGGCTTGTCCGCGATGACGAGCAGGAGATCCCCCGTCTTGGCATGGCAGGCTTCCTTGATCTTCTCGAAGACATCATCGGCATAGAATTTCTTGAAGGGAGACTTTACGCCTTCTTCCGTATACTGGATCCATGCGAGCCCCTTCGCGCCGTAGCCCTGCACATACTGCACGAGACCATCGAGTTCGCGACGTGGGATATTCGCATAATCCTCAACGTTGATGACCTTGACTTGTCCGCCATTCTCGAGAACCGAGGCAAAGACCTTGAAGTCCGAACCCTGAACGTACTCCGAGATGTCCATGAGCTCCATGCCGAAGCGAAGATCAGGCTTGTCCGAGCCAAAACGTTCCATCGCTTCATCCCACTTCATGCGCAGGAAGGGAGTTTCCAACTTTACGCCGAGCGTTTTGTCGAACAGCTCCGCTATAAGTCCTTCCATCAGTTCCAAGATATCGTTTTCATCCAGGAAGGAGGTTTCTATATCGAGCTGCGTAAACTCCGGCTGACGGTCAGCACGCAGGTCTTCGTCGCGGAAGCAGCGCACGATCTGGAAGTATTTCTCGAAACCTGCAACCATAAGAATCTGCTTAAAAATTTGAGGCGACTGCGGCAAGGCGTAGAACTTGCCAGGGATTCAGTCGGCTCGGCACGAGGAAATCGCGTGCCCCCTCCGGCGTGCTCTTGCAGAGCATCGGCGTTTCAATTTCGATGAATTCATGGCGATCGAGGAAGTCGCGCATGATCTTCGTCACACGATGACGCAGCATGATGTTCGACTGCATCTCGGGGCGACGCAGATCGAGATAGCGATACTTGAGACGTAGCGTCTCATCGACATCGATATTGTCCTGAATGTAGAAAGGAGGCGTCTTTGCTGTGTTCAAGATGCGAAGCTCCTCGCAGACGACCTCGATCTTTCCTGTTTCGATATGCGGGTTGACCGTGTCCTCCGAACGTGCGCGCACCTTTCCCCGCACGCCGATGACGAACTCATTGCGAAGGGTTTCCGCTTTGTGGAACGCTTCCTTGCCCATCGCCGCCTCATCGTAAACGACCTGTATGAACCCCGAACGGTCACGCATATCGACGAAGATCAAACCGCCGTGATCCCTTCTTCTTGAAACCCAACCGGCGAGAACGACCTCCGCACCAACATCGCTTTCACGCAGTTCGCCGCAATGGCGCGTCCTTTTCATGCCTTCCAATGTTTCCATCAATTCTTCACCTCAACACATAATGCAGAAACCAAGTCCTTCGAAGCAACCTTCTTCTGCTCACTCGTCTTCATATCCTTCAAGGCAACACAGGCTTCCTTGACCTCGTCTTCTCCCAGAATAGCCACGAAGCGAGCGTTTTTCTTGTTCGCCTGCTTCATCTGCGCCTTCATGCTGCGCCCTGCAAAGTCCATGGAAGCAGAAATCTTTGCCATGCGCAGCTCTTGCATGAGCTTGAAGGCGGGAATCTTCGCCACATCGCCCAAGGCGACGATGAAGATGTCGACCGATTCGTGCACTTTTGGCAAGAGACCCTGTTTTTCCAACGCGAGCAGGACGCGCTCAAGACCTACAGCAAAACCGATGCCGGGCGTCGAAGGACCGCCGACCTCCTCGACGAGTCCATCATAGCGGCCGCCGCCCGCTACGGCACTCTGCGCACCCAGCGGCATGTATTTCACCTCGAAGGCCGTCTTTGTGTAGTAGTCAAGACCGCGCACGAGATTCGCGTCAAGCTCGAAGGTCACACCCGTTGCTGCAAGATACGCTTGCACCTCGTCGAAATGCATACGGCACTCATCGCAAAGACAGTCCGTGATGCGCGGCGCACTTTTGGCCAGCTCGTGGCATTGCGCATTCTTGCAGTCAAGAAGACGCAATGGATTGCGCTCAAAACGCGATTGACAGTCCTCGCAAAGTTCAGCGAGATGCGGGCGGAAAAATTCTTGTAATTTCTCGCGATAGACGGGACGGCATTTAGGGCAGCCCACAGAATTGAGATGCAGGCGCAATTCCTGCAAGCCAAGTGCGCGCAAGAACTCGACGGCAAGCAAGACGATCTCGGCATCGACGGAAGGGTTTTCTTCCCCCAATGCCTCTACTCCGAATTGGTGAAATTCACGGTAGCGTCCCGCCTGTGGCCGATCGTAACGAAACATCGAGCCGATGTAGAAGAGCTTCACGAGGGCATCAGAGGCATAAAGCTTGTTCTGCAGATAGGAACGAACGACCGATGCTGTATTTTCTGGGCGCAATGTGAGACTGCGCCCGCCGCGATCGGTGAACGTATACATTTCCTTTTCCACGACATCGGTCGTTTCTCCGATGCCGCGCAAAAAAAGTTCCGTATGCTCGAAGATCGGTGTACGAATCTCATGATAGCCATAGCGTGCACAAATATTGCGGATCACATCTTCTACATACGTCCATTGTGCGACCGTCTCGGGCAAAATATCCTTTGTGCCACGCGGTCCGTTGATCAACACGTTTCCTCTTCCTCCTCGTTTCCATAAGCTTCCAACAAAAGAGCCGAGCGTTTCGCGATGTAAGCATCGATATCGCGCACATACGTATGAAAGTCCTTGGCGTTGAACGAAGCTTTCAGTCTCTTCGTGCGGAAATTCATAATTTTGCTCGTCGCAGCGCAGCCGATGCCCAAGATGGTCTGATGCTCGTCCATGATCTGCATGTTGTACATGCTCTCAGCGCCACAGTGTGCACAACCGACGTTTTCAAGCTGTCCGCTCATATATCCCTGGCGATAGAGATAATACGGCAGAAAGCCCGCCTTCTGCACGTGTTTCATCGCTGTCTGAAACATGGCCTGTACCTCGGCATCATCGGGCAATTCGTATTCTTCCAAGTGCATTTTGAGCTTCGAGCCGCGCTTCAAGGCAAGCGAGTGGAGCGTCACATCGTCGGGAGAGAGCGATAGAACTTTGCTCATCGTATCAGCGACATCTGTACACGTTTCCCCTGGCAAGCCGAGAATCACATCCATATTGATGGAAAAATCGCCTGTTTCGCGCAGCAGGCGAAACATCTGAACGATGTCTTCCGGCGTATGTGCCCTGCCGATGCGTTCCAAGGTGCGCTGCTGCATCGTTTGTGGATTCACGCTGACGCGACTCACACGATGCCTCTTCATTGAAAGAGCTTTTTCGCGCGTCATCGTATCGGGGCGTCCCGCTTCGACCGTGAATTCCACCGTATGCTCTCCATAGAACGCTTCATCCACAAGGGAGAGCATTCGTTCGAAATCTGCATTGCTGAGACTCGTGGGAGTGCCTCCGCCGATATAGATGCTCTGTACCTTTAAGCGGTGTCGTTCTACTTCTGCTTTCGCTGCATTCAGATCTTTGTCCCAGGCGAAGAAGAACGCTGCAAGCTGCTCTTCCTTCGGCAGGACGTAGGCGGGAAACGAACAGTAGAGACAACGTGAACGGCAGAAAGGTATACCGACGTAAACACTGATTGTCCGTTCATCTGAGGTCTGCAGGAACGGACGCTGACGAAAGGCCATATCCGTCATATACGAGGCCTTTTCCAAGGAGACTTCATAATCATTTAACAGGCGTGAGACGATTTCCTCACGAGAGAGTCCCTCTTCAATGAAACGATGCACGATCTTTGTTGGACGGACACCGTGCAAAATCCCCGGGATGCCGCTGGCATAGCAAAATGCATACGAAAAAGACGGTAGAGGTTGAGCTTGACGAGACGATGAACAGCCGCCATCGCTTTTTCGTCGCGCCTTGCGACGCCCTTTATCGAAAAGCACCGATCCTCCCCCGTCTCCGCCACGGCAAAAAGTTCCGTATGAACCGCAGGAACAGGCTTCATGGTGATTTCATGCTGAACGGAGAGCACGTCGATGTCCGCTTTTTCTGCGGCTGTTTCTTCGGCATTGTCCAGCACTCGGATTTTGAAGAGTTCCAAAAGCTCACGCACGAGCTTCACGATGACCTCTTCCTTGCGATCGAGCAAGAAACGTCGAACAATCAATGCTTGCGGCACTCCTTGCAGTAACCAAACAGTTTGACTTGGTGATCCTCGATCTGGAAGTCGCATTCATCAGCAACCTTCTTTTCAAGGTTTTCCAGGAGATCCTCAGAAAACTCTATAACCTTGTTGCAGTTCAGGCAAATCAGATGATGGTGTTGATGTTCGCCGGGATCCAGATCCGAAATCTCGTAGCGGCTGCAGCCATCGCCAAATTCCATCTTCTGAAGCAGACCCAAGTCAACAAGCAGTTCCAAGCTGCGGTAGACGGTGGCCAAGCCGATCTCCGAATGGTTGGAGCGCAGGATTCCATGAACATCTTCCGCACTGATATGTTGGCCAGGACGATCCATGAAAACCTGTAGAACGATCTGCCGCTGTGGCGTCATCTTATGCTGGCGTTCCTGCAGCCTTTTCCTGAGATCGTCCATCGTTATTTTAGCCATAAGCATACTCCTTTGAGATTCGTATCACGCAAGACGTGCATACATTGAAAGTATCTGCTAATTCAAAGTCTTTACGACTTATTGTAGCAAAAAGCGCCAAAGAATACAAACATCTTTTCCTGGATAAAATTACATGAATCCGAAGCCGTTGATGTAAGGATTGCATCTCTTTTCATGACCAATCGTTGTCTCAGGTCCATGTCCGCAGTATACCCTTGTTTCATCGGGCAGAACGAGGGAGCTTTTTCACGCACGGATTTCAGGAGAGCCTGTGCAGAAGAACTCGGAAAAATCCGTCCTGCCAACGGATTCAGCAAAGAGTGTGTCGCCGCTGAAAACACGATCTTCCATGCGGTAACATACGCCGCCTGGGGAATGCCCAGGCGTATGGAGAACGGTGAACTTCATGGAGCCGATTTCTAAAACTTCGCCCCCGTGGAGAAGGATGTCGGCTGGACGTGTCACGATCGGCGCTCCCATAAAGGCAGATAGATTCTTGTGTGCATCGAGCAGCATGGGGGCATCTGCTTCGTGAATGTAGAGTTTTGCTCCCGTTTTTTTCACGTAAAAAAATCAATGGCTCCGATGTGATCGCCATGAGCATGCGTATTGAGAATCGCTTTGAGCGTAAGACCCGACTCTTCCAAGCAGTGCCACACCGTTTCTTCGCTGCCGCCTGGATCGATCGCCACTGCCTCGCGTTCTCCCTCGTTGTGCAAGATGTAGCAATTGACGCCAAGGGTGCCTACCACCAGCGTCTTCATATTTAGGCTCATAGTTCATCATCCTTTGCTGAGGCGCCCAAGGAGCGCGACACGCTGTAGACATCCTTCATGCGGCGGATCTTCGTCGTGATCTGCGCCACCTGCTGCGAGTTCCGCACATCGAGCCCCATGTCGACAATCGATGTCTTGTTCGTCTTGTTCACCTTTGCCGAGAGCGAACTGATGTTGACCTTCATTTCGGCTGGCAGAGCGAAGAGTTCGGCAAGGAGTCCCGTTTTGTCATTGCAGACGATCTCGATCTGCACCGTATACACCTTGTCGAGTCCGACATCCCAGTTCACTTCGATGACACGCGAGAAGTCCATGTCGTTCAAGAGGTTCGGGCAGTCCGAGCGGTGTACGGAAACGCCACGTCCGCGCGTGATGTATCCCGTGATGGGATCACCTGGAATGGGGTTGCAGCAGCGCGCAAGGCGCACGAGGAATCCGCCCTCCCCTTCCACGAGGATGCCGTGGCTAGTCTTCTTCTTGTGGTTTTTCAGCGGCTGCTTCAGTTCGCTGAGCATTTTGGGAAATATCGGGCGGCGTTGACTTCTGCAGATCCTGCTTGTGCATCTCGATGAGCTTTCCAAGGATTCCGTTGAGCGTTATGCCGCCATAGCCGATGGATGCCAAGAGATCGTTCACCTGCGGGATGTTGAGCTTTTTTGCCAGAAGTTCAAGCCGCTCGGGCTTCAGAACTTCTTTCGGAATATAGCCGAGGTGCTTTGCCTCTTTCTCCATCATGTCCATGCCGCGCGCGATGTTTTCTTCCTTGCGCTGCTTCTTGAACCACGAGCGTATCTTTGTGCGCGTTTCCGACGACGCGACGATGTTGAGCCAATCGCGGCTCGGTCCCATTGTTCGACTTGTTCGTGATGATGGAAACAATGTCGCCATTTTTTTCAGCTTGTACTCCAACGGCACGATCTTGCCGTTGATCTTGGCGCCTACGCAGTGATGGCCGACCTCCGTGTGGATGCGGTACGCAAAGTCTATCGGAATCGATCCCTTAGGCAGGTCGACGACATCACCCTTGGGCGTAAAGACAAAGACCTCGTCGGAAAAGACGTCAACCTTCAGCGCTTCGAAGTATTCGCGCGGATCGTCAAGCTCATGCTGCAAGCTCACCATCTGGCGCAGCCACGACATCTTCTGATCGTACTCGTGCGTCGCTCCGACGCTCTTGCCTGCTTCTTTATATTTCCAATGCGCCGCAACGCCATATTCGGAAACCTTGTGCATAGCGAAAGTGCGGATCTGTATTTCCAGAGGATATCCTCGGCAGATCACGGTTGTATGCAGGGATTGATAGCCGTTCGATTTCGGCATGGCGATGTAGTCTTTGAAACGTCCGGGAAGAGGCTTCCACATCGCATGAATGATGCCGAGCACACCGTAGCAGTCTTTGACGGAATTGACGAGCACGCGCAAAGCGGACAAGTCGTAAATCTCGCTGATGTCTTTCTGGTCGCGCTTCATCTTCTTGTAAATGCTGTAGAAATGCTTGGCGCGACCCTGGATTTCTGCCGTCATATGCGCTTCTTCGATTTTTTTCTACGATCTGCTCGTGCGCTTCTTCGATGAAGGCCTGTCTCTCCTGACGTTTCTGCTTGACGCTCTCAACGAGATCGTAGTATGCTTTGGGATCCAGATAGCGAAGGCACAAGTCCTCAAGTTCCCACCTAATGTTCGATATGCCGAGACGGTTCGCAAGCGGCGCATAGATTTCGATGGTCTCGCGTGCAATGCGTTTTTGCTTGTCCTCACGAACATATTTGAGGGTGCGCATGTTATGCAGGCGATCAGCAAGCTTTATCATGATGACGCGGATATCCTTCGCCATGGCGAGGAACATCTTTCGGTAACTTTCAAGCTGCTGCTCTTCTTTGGATTTGTACTGTATCCTGCCGAGCTTCGTCACGCCATCAATGAGCATGGCGACCTCGTCACCAAAAAGCTCGCGCATTTCCTTCAGCGTATGCGTTGTGTCTTCCACAACGTCGTGCAAGATAGCGGCACTGATCGTGATGTCGTCGATCTGCAACTCGGTGAGTATCTTGGCGACGGCAAGTGGATGGATGATGTAGTCTTCGCCCGAAATGCGTTTCTGCCCACTGTGTGCAGCATTCGCAAGCTCATACGCTCTTTGGATGAGGTCTGTATCCGCATTTGGCTGATAGCCCTTCACCGTTTCCAAGATGGTGTCTATACTTACGGGATTCGTCTCATTCATTCCGTTTCACCCGACTTTCCTCGGCATTCTCAGCAGACATCCGTGGCTGCCCTTCCCATCTCATGTTATACATTATACACCATCATGCAAGGTTTTTTATAAAAAACATCATTCTTCATTGAAAAGGAGTCTTACAGTGGATTCCCTTCACGGAATATGCGTGATTTCTGCAAATCAAGCTTTTCTTTGGGCACGGAAAACTCGAATTTTCCGTCTGTTTTGATGAGGGATGCCGAGTTCCTCGAAAATCTGCAGTGCCTTTTGAAACGTGAAAATTCCCATGGCGGGAAAATGATGCAGATACTGCTCGAAAAGCTCCTCCACATTGAACGATAGTTCTTTCCGTGCCCTTTGGCGTGAGAGCAGGAAGCGATAAACCGAGGCCAAAGCTTCACGGTCGGGATGCTTCTTTTGCAGCGCGCGCAGGACGGAAATCTTCGAGCATGAGCTGCAACGAGCGCTTTTCCCTCCATACATGGTATTCGGGAAAATATGCAATGTCGATGCGCTCGCGATTGATGAAGGAGGCCTCTTCCCCCTGCCCCAAGCAAGGACATCGATGCTTGTATCTACGCCATCAAGCTCGAACTTCAGGTGTTGTCCCTCTTTGCCGATTTGTCTGGCATAGCTGCCGCGAACATCGTGGCACGAGAAAAAAGCGGTTTGGGATTTCCCATGCCGTAAGGTTCCAAAAGCTTGATCTCCGTCATCAGGCGTTCCGTTATCCGCTCGGGCGCAAGCTCCAGCTCGATATCGAGAATCGGAATGAAATCTTTTTCCACAAGCACCTTTTTCGCATAGGCTTCCAGAGCCTTACGGAAGGGGGCGATGTTTTCCGAGCGAAGGGAAAGTCCTGCCGCTTGCGCGTGCCCGCCGAAGCTGAGCAGATGCTCCTTGCAGGAAGAGAGTGCTTCAAACATGTGAAAACCGCGGATGCTGCGGCAAGATCCTTTGCCGACACCATCTTCTTCCGCTATGATGACCGTTGGACGATAGTAGCGCTCCACAATGCGCGAAGCCACGATGCCGATAACGCCGGGATGCCATCCTTCCGCGTGCAGTACGAGTACATGCGTTTTTTTTACATCGATCGCTTCGATCTGCTTTTCCGCTGCCTGTAGGATTTCTTGTTCCACCGCCTGGCGTTCTCGATTTGCAGCATCTAGCTCTTCAGCAATCATCTGCGCCTCTTCCACCTGTTCCGTCAAAAGCAGCTCGACACCGCGCAGCGCGGAGGCCAGGCGGCCCGCCGCATTGAGCCTGGGGGCAAGGACGAAACCGATGTGACCAGCAGTAATTTCTTTTTCCTTGAGATCTGTCACCGAAAGAAGCGCCTGTATACCTGGGCGTGTAGACTTTTTCAGAACGCGCAGTCCCTGCTGTACAATCTTTCGATTCTCCCCTACGAGCGGTACGACATCAGCGACTGTGCCCAAAGCGACGATATCGAGGGTCGCCGGCAAAGGATCTGCCGCGCAATCTTTGCCAAAGCGCTTGACAAAGCTTGAACGCCACGCCCACGCCGGCGATATCCTTATCCGGATAAGGGCAGTCTGCGCGATGCGGATTTATAACGGCGAACGCTGATGGGAGCTTCTTTCCTGGCAGATGATGATCCGTGATGATGATGTCGACTCGTTCCCTTGCTTCTGCCACCTCGTTAACGGCGGATATGCCGCAATCGACCGTAATGATCAGCGCCGTGCCCTTTGCAATGATTTCATCGAGCGTTTCCTTGTGCAGACCGTAACCGTCATTCTGGCGATCGGGAATGAAGCAGCCTGCATCGGCTCCGAGCTGACGAAGGTTGCGGCAAAGGATCGATGTTGCCGTGATGCCGTCAACATCGTAATCGCCATAAACGACGATGCGCTCCTTCGCCTGAATCGCCTGCTCGATACGTGAGACAGCTGCCTCCATATCCTGCAGAAGAAACGGATCGTGAAACAGTTGTTTCTCTGGATGAAGGAATTCTCGAGCGGCTGCTTCTGAATCGATGCCGCGATGTAGAAGGAGTGCTGCCGTAAAAGGCGTCGTGCCGATGCGCTGGGAAAATTCCACGGCTCTCGCTGACGCATCGGGCAAAAGTGACCATTCTTTTTCCATTGTACCCTCCTTCAAACATGCCGCTGGATCGAGCAAAAGGGGCTGTTGCACAGGTATGATCAGACCTATGCACAGCCCTTTGTATGTTCCGCGTTCAATAAACGCAGAGCATGAATCAATTTTCCTTTTCTAAAACTGGACGATTCGCTCTGCGGCGTTTCTCCGAGAAATTGCGTAATACGACCCAGATGGGGCTTGCAATAAAGATGGAGGAATAGCAGCCAGCAAAGAATCCGACGAGAAGCGCGAAAGAGAAATCCTTCGTCGTATCACCGCCAAACCAATAAAGCGCGAACGTCGTGAAAAGCACAGTGCAGACCGTGTAGATAGAGCGCGTCAGAGTCTGGTAGATACTTGTATTGACGAGCTCGTTGATGTCGCCGCCGCGTCGGAAGTGAAGCTTTTAGATTCTCACGGATGCGATCGAAGATGACGATCGTATCGTTGATGGAGTAACCGACGATCGTCAAGAGCGCCGCAACGAACGAAGAATCAATCGGTCTCTGTGTCAAGGAGAATACGCTCAGGACGATGAGGATGTCATGCACCAATGCCAGGATGGAAGAAATACCGAACTTGAATTCAAAGCGGTAGGAAACGTAGAGCACGATCATGAGCCAAGAGAGCGCGAGCGCCCAGAGAGCGTTCATGATGAGCTCCGATCCCATTGTCGCGCCGACTTTCTCTTCGCGCAGCACGTCGTAGTCGCCCAAATCTTTCTTCAGCGATGCCATGACTGCCTTGCGCTCATCTTCTTCAAGGTCGACGCTTCGCACCATGACGGTAGGCGCCGCCTCGGCATTCGCAGCATCGCCCGAGAACTGGATCGTGCTGTTGTCAAGGCCGTACTCGCGCAAAAACGTTGCGCACATCTGCCAAAGTCACTTCTTTTTGGAAGCGCAATTCGATGATCGTGCCGCCCGTGAAGTCGATGCCCAGATTGAACCCCTGCGTACACATGCTGAAAATGCCAGGCAAGATGACGCATAGGGAAATGAGGAACCATATTTTCGTGTGCTTTACAATATCGAACTTATGCATCTTTTTTCACCTCGTTTCCCACGGATAATCCCGTCGCTCCGTAGACCGCAGGATTCTTGCAGATGTTCGAGGCAATGAGGAGCTTCAGCATGTACTGCGTGAGCGTAATTGCCGTCAACATGCTGAGCACGACGCCTAGCCCAAGTGTGATGGCAAAGCCCTTGATCGTGCCTGTGCCGAAAAAGAAGAGCACGAGCGCCGCGATGATCGTCGTGATGTTCGAGTCGAAGATCGTCGTGAAGGCACGCTTGAAGCCTGCTTCCATTGAAAGGCGAAGTGTCTTGCCCAAGCGGTACTCTTCTTTGAAGTGCTCGAAGATCAGAACATTTGCATCGACCGCCATGCCGATGGACAAGATGATGCCCGCAACACCCGGCAGCGTCAAGGTAGCATCGAGCATCTTCAAAATGAAGAGCAGGAGGATGACGTAAGCCATGAGACTGAGGTCGGCAACAAGGCCGGAAAGACGATAGAAAAGAACCATGAACACAAGCACGGCGGAAATGCCGATGACGAAGGCAAATTCGCTTTTGTCCTTCGAGTCCTGACCGAGCGTCGGGCCAACCGTGCGCGTCTCGATGATGTTGACTTTGACAGGCAGGGCGCCGCTTCTCAGAAGCATGGCGATGCGATGCGCTTCTTCTTGGCTCTCCTGTCCAGTGATCTCAGCTCTGCCGCCCGTGATCGGTTCGCGCACATTTGGATTCGTCAAAACCTCGCCGTCAAGCAAGATGGCGATGCGGCGTCCGACATTCTTTGTCGTCAAATCGGCGAACTTCTTTGCACCCTCGTCGGAGAACTCAAGATTGACCACATATTGATTCTGCTGGTTGCGTGCATCCTGAGCATTCTTCAAGTCCGTTCCCGTCATGACGGTGTTGCCATCTTCGTCCTTGAATTCGAGCATGGCCGTCTTGCCGATTGTCTTGATCGCAGCATCCGGATCCTTGATGCCCGGCAATTCGATGATGATCCGGCGCTCACCCTGCCGTTGGATCAACGGCTCGGTGAGTCCAAGCTCGTTGACGCGCTTCTCCATGATCTTCACGACACGCTGCATCGCATCATCATTGACCTGTGCTTCCGGCGTATCGACAGCTTCGAGCACGACATGCGTGCCGCCCTGCAAGTCAAGACCTTGGCGTATGGAATTTGCCAACGGCGAGACAAAAGCGAAAAAATGCCGACGATGACCGCAATGACCGCGATGAGCTTTAATAAAGCGTCCTGTCTCAACTCTTTCCATCTCCTCTGAAAATTTCTCCCTGCGCTGTGCAGAAGCGTACAGGCAGCCTCAGGCGCCCCTTTCATGCAGAAACGCAATGACTTTTTCCAATACCTGCGCAGCTGAAAATTCATCTGTCTGCAGATATAGATCGGCATGTTCTCTCGCATCTTTCAAGCGCTCGTGCTGCACGCACAGACGCTCTTCCGTCCACGAGACGCGGCGACGCTTCTTGATTGCAGGAAGCGTTGCGTCGATCATCACGAGAATGTCGGGATGATGCTTGTTCCAAAAAGCGCGGATGCATGAATGTTCCTGCGCCACATTGTATGCATCGAAACCTGCATCCTTCAGTCCCTGAACGAGAGTCGTCTTGCCTGAGGCGCAGACGCCGACAACAGCGATTCGCATGGCATCCTCCTAGAACGGGTACGAAGCAGAGAGCTGCTCTACCTTGGGTCCATCGAAAGAAGTTTCTGAGATGCCCATCACGACGACCGTCATGTCATCCCCCGCCTTCTCCTTGTCCAAGGAAAGAGCATACTCCAAGATACTCCCCGCAATGAAGTCGCAATCCTCAGGTGGGTTGTCCTCGACGATGGCGACGATCTTCTTGATGTCCATCACCGCACCGTCATATTTCTTTCCTGCATGGGCGATGCCGTCCGTAAAAGATACGACGATCATGCCTGGGGCAAACGGAAGCTCATAGACCAACGGCTTCATGTGGCGATTGACGCCGATTGGTGCAACATCATCGTCATAAATCGTCAGATATTCGTCTGTCTTGACGATGGTCGGACAGTTGGAATTGCGGCTGATGACGATCGTTTCCGACTCCAGATCTGCACTCAGAAGCGTCAGCGTACAAGAAACCTTCTTGTCCTTCATCGCATAGAGGTAGTCATGCACGGCGCGTGCGACAGCGCCATCGCGTGCGCCGTCAGCGATGAGCGAGGCCGCCTTGTTCACGACCCAGCTGCTCGTATGATGTGCAGCGAGCCCGCTTCCCTGTCCATCAGCGATGATGGCAGACAGTCCGCCGTAAGGGCGCTCGATGATGTCAAAGCTGTCGCCGCAATGCTGCATCGCGTACTTGTTGACCTTCGCCATGCCCACGTTTATTTTCATCAATGCTTCTCACCTGCAAACTATACGTTCCTTTTCTGTAACAATCCACTGCATCTTGACATCGTGCGCTTCTACGGGGATATCCTCCATGAGCTGGCAGGAAAATGCCACGGCGATGCGCTGTGCCTGCGGCGCTTTCTCGCTCAAAAAGCGATCGTAGAATCCAGCGCCAAGACCGAGCCGTGCTCCCGTGCGTGAAAATGCCGCGCCTGGCACGAGTACGCAGTCAAAGCTCTTGGGATCGACGATCTCGCGCCGATCTTCACGCACGGTCGGGATGTCAAACGCTCCCGGCGCAAGGTCGGAAAGCGCACGCACGCGCACCGCCTCCATGACGCCCTTGCCGACGATAAGCGGCAAGGCAACACGCTTTCCCTCGGCCAGTGCCTTTTCTATGAGGCTGTAGAGCTGCACCTCATCCGACATCGCGGCGAAGGCAAAGAACGTCTTCGCTTTGCGGCAGGCATCAAGTTCCTTCAGTCTCTCTTCTATAGCTTCACTGAAAGCTCGATTTGCCTGTGCAGAAAGACTGCGACGGCACGCCAGAGCTTCCCGGCGCAGCAGCTTCTTCCGCTGCCAAACATCTTCATGCACCATTCATCAAGCCTTCTCCGTTGTCTCTTCATTCGTGACATTCGCGTGGATGGAGGCCCGAGACACTTCGATTTCCACATGCTCTGCAATCTTCATCTTGACCATCGTGTCGTGCACTTCGGTCAGCGTACCATAAATGCCGCCAATCGTCACGACACGGTTGCCGCGCCTGAGCCCATCGAGCATCTCCTTGCGACGCTTCTGCTCCTTGCGCTGCGGCTTGATGATAAGGAAGTAGATGACAAGCACCATGAAGATCAACGGTCCATATGTAGAAAGGGCATTCATCATATTGGCGTCCATGGTATTCCCCCTAGTCAGAAAATCTTATATCATGCATAGTTTATCTGTTTCGACGCTTTTCGCCGTTTCCCTTTAACACAGAGAAAAATTCCTCACCTCTTGTAGTTTTGCAAGAATTTCGCACGAAACTCCCTGAATCGATCCGCGAGAATCGCTTCTCGCATCTCGCGCATGAACGCCTGCAAGAAGTGAAGATTGTGCAGCGTCAAGAGACGCAGGCCGAAGATTTCCTCGGCGCGCACGAGGTGGCGGATGTAAGCGCGTGTATAGCCATTGCGGCAGGCATAGCAGCCGCATCCCTCTTCGAGGACGGAGAAATCATGCGTATAGACGGCATTCTTCATCACGAGTTTACCTTCATGCATCATTGCCATGCCGTTTCGTGCCACGCGCGTTGGAAATACGCAGTCGAACATATCGATGCCGTGCATGACGCCTTCCAAGAGGTAGTCGGGCGTGCCGACGCCCATCAAAGTAACGCGGCTTGTTCTCAGGCAAGAGATGCACGGTGTGTCCGAGCATTTCGTACATGAGTTCCTTGGGTTCGCCAACGCTCAGACCACCGACCGCATAGCCGGGAAAAATCGAGTTCTACGAGGTCGGCCGCACTCTTTTCGCGCAGATCTTTGTACATGCCTCCCTGCACGATGCCGAAGAGTCCTTGATGTTCGCTCGTCATCGCCCCTTTGCAGCGCTCTGCCCAACGGGTCGTGCGCTCCGTCGAGGCTTTTGCATAGTCGTGATCGGCAGGATAAGGTACACACTCATCGAAGGCCATGACGATGTCCGAGCCGAGCGCCATTTGCACTTCCATGGAAATCTCAGGCGAAAGAAATTTCTTCGAACCATCGATGTGTGAACGGAAGGTCACGCCGTCCTCGCTGATCTTTCGAAGCTCTCCCAGACTGAACACCTGAAAGCCGCCGCTGTCTGTCAAAATCGCTCCGTCCCAATGCATGAAGCGGTGCAATCCTCCTGCCTCCCGCACGAGTTCCATGCCTGGGCGCAGAAACAGATGGTAGGTGTTGGAAAGAATCACTCCTGCACCGAGATCCTTGAGCTCGTCGGGAGAAACACCTTTGACGGACGCCTGCGTGCCCACGGGCATGAAGATCGGCGTGGGAAAGCTCCCATGCGGCGTGTGCAAGATGCCGGCGCGTGCCCCTGTCGCAGCATCCTTTTTTATCAATTCATACGTGATGGCTGTCAAAGAGCGCCCTCCTCTTTTGCACCGCGTTCGGCGCGGCACGTCAAAAACATTGCGTCGCCAAAGGAAAAGAAACGATACCTCTCGCGCACCGCTTCTTCGTAAGCGCGCAGCATGAATTCCCGCCCCGCGAAGGCACTGATGAGCATGAGCAGTGTCGACTTTGGCAGATGGAAATTCGTCACAAGCGCATCGACAAGCTTGAAACGATAGCCTGGATAGATGAAGATGTCCGTCCAGCCGCTTTTTTTGGTGCAAGAACGCCCTGCGGCTCAGCTGCAGCCTCCAATGTGCGGATCGATGTCGTGCCGACGGCGACGACGCGGCATCCAGCCTCCTTCGTGCGGCGGATCAAATCTGCCGTTTCCTCAGGAATTCGATAGTACTCGCTGTGCATCTTGTGGTCTTCGATCTTTTCCACATTTACTGGGCGAAACGTGCCGAGTCCGACATGCAGGGTGACGAACCCAATGTTGATTCCCTTCGCCTTGAGTTCGGCAAGCTGTTCTTTCGTAAAGTGCAGCCCTGCTGTTGGAGCCGCCGCCGAGCCTTCTTCGCGACTGTAGACGGTCTGGTAACGTTCCCTGTCTTCGAGCCGTTCATGGATGTAGGGCGGAAGCGGCGTCTCCCCCAAACGATCGAGGATTTCTTCGAATATGCCCTCGTAGTGAAACTTTACGATGCGTCCACCGAAATCTGTATGTGCCGTGACTTCGGCACTGAGCTCTTCAGAAAAGCGAATGGTCTGTCCGATCTGCGCCTTCTTGCCAGGGCGCACCAAGGTTTCCCACGAGTCCTTGTCGATGCGGCGCAGCAAGAACACCTCGATATGAGCGCCCGTCGGCTCGCGCCTTCCATGCAGGCGCGCTGGAAGAACGCGCGTGTCGTTGAGGATCAAAGCGTCGCCTGGCGCAAGAAATGTGGACAGATCGTAGAAATGGCGATGCTCGATGCTCTCTAGCGCAGGATCGAGCACCATGAGCCGCGATGCATTGCGCGGTTCGATGGGGGTCTGCGCTATGAGTTCTTCTGGTAATTCATAATCAAATCTTTGAGCAGCATTCTTTTCTCTTCTCCTCACAGCAAGCTGCGCGCGCAATGTCCGCTTTACGGATATTGTGCCATTCTCTCATGAAGCCGTTCTCTGGTTTCATGGCAGGGTTTCCAACTTCGTCCCTGGGTAATAATGTGCTAGGATGGCATCGTATTTCATGCGACCTGCAAGCCTCTGGGCGCCATGCTGTGACAAACCCAGTCCGTGGCCGCTGCCGAAGCCCGAAATCACGACATGACCTTTTTCGCATCTCACTTCGAAAAGCGTGCTCTTCAGGCCGAATATAGAGCGCATCTCGCTGCCTGTCAGGTTCAAGGTTTTCTTCGAACCTTGAATTTCCAAATGGGAAACGCGACCCGACGACGTGCGGTAGGCATCGCCCTTGCCGATGGCGAGTGGTGAAAGTTCGATTTTCTTCAGATTCCCCACATCCTTTCCTGCCGCGGTGAGCTTCTTGAGAAAATCAGCTTCTAAAAAGTCACCTGCCAAGGGCTTGTCCCCTGCACATCCTCCTTGACCGGCACGAGATACGGCACGCCATCGCCCCATAGCTCATCACGGCTCTCCGTCATGCCGCCTGAATCGCTGTGGAACAACGTCTCTGCGACATCTCCAGCATAGGTGAGAACTTGCCCTGCCGTCGCCGAAACTGCCGTGCGCGTCGCGGACGTTTCTGCATCGACGCCGCCATAGACCTGACAGTGCATCGTCGTGCAGACATCGTATCCGCTCGAACGATGGCGTTCTCTGCTGCGAAAGGCATAGGTGCGCGCAGCCACCGCCTGCGCCTTCAAAGCCTCCAGAGGCCAAGAGGCAGGCATCTCCTCAGCGAGAACGCCATTTATATACTCATCGATGGATAAATGCTCGATGACGTCGAAAGGTGCCGTCATGCACGCGCAAGAGAAGACTGCCGCGGTAATGCTTGCTGCCGAGTTGGAAGATTCCATCGGAACGCTGTGGCGCAAGACGGAAGGACGTGCCGGGAATCAGTTTGCCGTCGAGAAGGATTCCGCCCGAGCCCCCTTCCAGTTTGATGGCGCCATCCGGAACGATCGTCACCAACACCTTGCCGTTCTTGTCATCGATAAGGGAAAATCCCATATCAGATGAAACGAGCAGGCTCTTCTGTCCTAGGAGGATACCCACGCGGATTTCCTGAGAAGACGATCGCATTCGTGCAATCTTCGCTGCTTGCCCCGCTGCCTCCTTATGTGCCTTCCCCGCACCGTGGAAGTCGATCGCACGTCCTGCCAAGGCAACATGAGAAAAGTAAAAAAAGAATAAGCCGCACAGCAGGAGAACAGCACTGCCGTGCCGCGTGCCGCTCCGTCTTCTTGCCAAAGTCATTGCTCCTTTCGCTTCAATGAGATATAGTATATCACAGAGAAGCACGCCGCGCCACATGTACCGTCTGCATGTATGTGTCAAGATGTTCTCGGTGGGAAATTTCAACCCTTGATGCGTCTGCCTTCGCGGCATGCCTGTTTTTCCTCTTTAAGCGAAGCATTTGGACAAATGTCCAATCGCACTGCTCATCGGCGCGCTCACCGTGATCCTCCCATGTCGCACGCCTTCATGCGCGTTGCCCTTGCTTTTCTTCAACGCTTGCCTCACAGCTCCGCGGAAATCCCTGCCAGACTTCGGATTGAACAGCTCCGCTTTGGCCACCATGGCCTCGCGCAGGTCGCCGTTCTTCAGCCCCGTGATGATCTTCGCCATCGCCTTGCCGCCGTCTCCGCTCCATCGCCTCCCTTGCTTCTTCATCCGGTAGCTGTACAGCCGATGGTTGCTCTCGCATGTGCCCAGGAGCTTGCTGCATCCGCCCAGTCCCCGTTGCTCCAACGAGGCAAGGTATGACCAGTTCCGCGTCATGTAGCCTCGGAGAAGGCGCACTTGTTCGGCTTGGTGTTCGTCCCGGGCTGTGGATTCCAAGGTGTCCAGTACGAGGCCTAGACGCTCTCGGTCGTGGTTCTTCAAGGCTCTGTGCAGTTCCCGGCGCAGCTTTCTGTTCGCCCGAGAGGCGTTCCTTGCACTTCCTCTGCACGTGATACCAATCGCGGAAATGCTCGTGCCTTCCGACTTTCCCCACGATCTCCTTGAATGCGTCGATGCTGTAGCCGGCTCCTCCGTCACTGTTGCTCCAGCACCAACGTGTGCGTCAGGGTCATAATGGCTGCCTATATAGTGCAGCATCCTGTCCTTGGCTTTTTTTCATGGCTGAAGTCTGCTATGTAGTGGGTTCCTATAAGTTCGCGTCGGTTGCCGTTCTCTCGCACGCCTTCGGCGATCTGGAAGCGATGCAGTTCCTTTTGTTTCTTCTTCTGCCCGTGCAGCATGAGGCCGTCTCCCTCGATGTAGAGGACTTGCGGTTGACGCAGTTCTTTTTCCATTGGGTCGGGCGTCGCCTGCAGGTCTTCCCATGCGCTGTAGGTTTCGCCCACTTGCTTCACTACGCGGGCGACTTGCTGGTGGCTCATCGTGACCGGCGTCAGCAGGTTGACGGCATCGGCCGTGACACGGTAGACGGTCTTGGCGGCAATCTGGGCGATGGTGTATTCCGGTAGGCGGTGTATCTCCCTATAGGGGCGGATGCCCAGCTCCTTGTCCAAGGGATAGATTCCTGCCTCTCCTTCTTTGCACATCCTTCGGCGGCGTATGCGGAGCGTCCCGTAGCTCGCCTGCACGGTGCGCCAGTCCAGACGTTCCACATGCCAGCCTTTATCAGCGTATCTGCCCGCCAGTTCTTTGTCGATCCGTTCGAGCGCCTCGCTGACCGCACGGCATGCGAGGTCTTCGAGATAACTGCGGATTCGCTCTTCCCGCGATATGCTGTCCTTCGCACCCTTTATTATTTCCAAGATTTCTGTTACAATGGTTTCCATAAGAGACCTTCCTTGTTTTGTATTTGCCTCGTTAGCATACACTATAGGGTACAGGTCTCTTTGCCTTTTTGCAACCCCCACCGAGAAATATTTACCATGAGAACCTTTGTGCTAAGGCTGGAAAAAGCGCAAAAATCCCCCATTGCTCTGTTTGACTGAAATTTTATGTGGATGCCGCCGAGAATGTGGCTGTTTCAGGCTGCCAACCCAGTTTTTTCAGCTTCGTTAGATAACTGTTGATCTTTCTCTCCTTGTTGAATTTGTTGTAATAGTCGGCTCCCAGATCGATGAAGGGCTCTCCCAGCTTCAATATGTGGTAAATGGCTATCAGCATGGTATGCGCTACAGCTACTGTGGCACGTTTTGCTCCCCGTCGTACGACGAGCCTGTCATATTGTGCGGACAAGAAGGAGTCCTTCTTCTTGATGGCTGCCTTGGCGCATTGTATCAGCGTAGTCTTCAGTGTGGCGTTCCCTTTGGTAGTCCTGCCGCTTTGCCGCTTTCCGGCACTTTTCGTTGTTCCACGGAGACAGACCCGCCCAGCTGGACAGATGTTTCTCCGTTGCAAAGCGACTCATATCCAAACCTGTTTCCGCCAAAAATGGTTTCCGCGCTCTGCCTCCCTATGCCCGGTATCTCGTCCAGCTTTTTCTATCGCGTCTTCATAGCCGCTGCTGTACTGCTTGACGAGCTTATCCATCTGACCGATGCGCTTCGTCATGTCGTCGATATGATCTACGACTTGCAGGATCAGTTGTTTCTGCAAAGGCGTGAGAAAGCCGTCCAGCGCTTGCATGACATCTTCCACCTTGTGCCTCAATGCTCCGTGAAGGCTTTCTTCCACTTCATCCTTCTGCAGCGGCGCATCCTTCTTGAGCAGCTTCTGCAAGAGGCTGCGCGAGCTTTTTGCCGTTGATGTTGGAAACTACGCTGGACAGCTTGATATTTCCTCCTTCCAGCATCTTCTGCAGACGGTTGAGTTCACGTGCACGCTCGGCAATCAAGCTCTTTCTGTACCGAAACTTCCCGCAACTCGCGTTGCTCCCGTTTCGGAATATAGCTCGCGCTCAACAGCCCGTGCTGCAGCAAGTCCGCGATCCATTCGGCATCCTTCACATCGGTCTTCCTTCCGGGAACATTCTTCATGTTCCCGGCGTTGACGATCATGACGCCTAGATGAGAGGTCTCGAAAAAGATTGTAGACGGGTTTCAGTAGGAACCCGTGCTTTCCATGGCGGCCATCTGGCACTTTTTCATCCCAAAAGCCATTTGGCGAGTGCGCGGATTTCTTTGCTTGTCGTGCCAAATGTTCGTATTTCCTGCTTCTTGCCACATCTGAGGGCAGGCGACGATCGAGCGTTTGTGCACATCAATCCCACAACAGCGTTCGTGCGTGACATCCATGAGGATTCCCTCCCTTTGTACGACGTGGCCTCCTCGATGATGGCTCATTTTACCATACGTCCTTTTGAGCGTAGCTCTGAACAAAAGCGTGGTGCGAAAAAAAGGAGACCAGATCAGTTTACACAGCGAGATCGAATCTCAAAAATTATTCGACCTTCAACGTCTGCTCTTATTATACCATAGATGGCGGTTCTCGTTCATTGTGGTGCCGTAAGGCGTGGGCGTTTACACTAGCGTCTGCATCAAAAGAAAAACTGCCGCATATTTCGGCGGCAGTTTTCTTTGATGCACGGATGAAACGGCTCCGTCAGAACGGTGCTGGATCCATGCGTGCTTTCTTGCTTCACGGCTCGATGATCTTGATTCGTCCTGCATCCGAAGGGTTTTCATCGCCCTCGCCAATGATACCGCTTTGCACTTTGATGCAAGAAGCAACAGCACTGATATCTGAGAACGATGTGCCATGCGGGAGAAGTTCAGAATATGAACGCGCCTCCCCTATGGTGAGAGGAGGCAGGTTCGTATGAAACCGATCAGCTGATGCCGACGACCTCGTAGCCTGCATCGACGATTGTCGCCGACAGAGCCTTGTCTGAAACATCGGCATTCAAGGTGACGATGGCATTCTTATTCTCCAAACTGACATCGGCCTTTTTCCACGCCGTTCATACCTTCCAACGCTTTTTGTCACATGGGCGACGCAGTGATCGCACATCATGCCTTCGATGGAAATCGTCTTTTTCATTGTACTTTCCTCCATTTTTCCTTCTGTTTCTTTTTGCCAAGCGTTTCTCTCAAGCTCTCCCGATTTCGTCTGTAAAAGAAAAATCGGGCAGCTCATGAACAACCTTCCGAGCATCCTTTCTATCGTCATAAACATCCAAAAGATTCAGCCGCAGGGCGTTCATCACGACGCAAAAACTTGAAAGACTCATCGCCGCTGCTCCGAACATCGGATTCAGGACGATGCCGAACACAGGAAGCCAAAGCCCCGCGGCGAGCGGGATGCCGATGATGTTGTAAAAAAATGCCCAGAACAGGTTCTCCTTGATGTTGCGGATGACCTGCCGTGAAAGGCGGATGGCAGCGACGACATCCTTGAGTGACGATTTCATGAGGACAACATCGGCGGCATCCATGGCGATGTCGGCTCCTGCGCCGATGGCTATGCCGACATCAGCGCGCGTCAGAGCCGGAGCATCGTTGATGCCGTCGCCCACCATGATCGTCCTGCCGCTCTCCTGCAATCGTCGCACGACATCTTCCTTGCCGTCGGGCAGGACATCGGCGACGATGGCGGAAAGTCCGAGTTTCGCGCCGACGGCATCCGCTGTGCGGCGATTATCGCCTGTGAGCATGACGGGCTGCACGCCCATGCGCAGAAGCTCTTCGATCGCCTCTCGGCTGTCCTCCTTCAAAGCATCCGCTACGGCGATGATGCCGAGCAGACTGTCCGCCACAGCGAAGAAGAGCGGCGTCTTTCCTTCAGAGGCAAACTTTTCCGCTGCGATCTTCAGATCCGCCGTCAAGAGTCCCCGCTCTTTCATCAAGGTCATACTGCCACCAAACATCGTTTTGCGCACACCGGAAAATTCTATTTCTCCTTGAATGCCATGCCCTGGCAACGCTTGGAAATCATGCACATTGCTGAGGGATAGTCCACGCTCTTTTGCCTCGCGCTTGATGGCGGCAGCAAGTGGATGTTCGCTTTTTGCCTCTAAGGCTGCAGCCGAGAGAAGGAGCGTTTCCTCCTCGATGCCTGCTGCGGGCATGATATCGGTCACGCGCGGTCTGCCTTCCGTGATCGTTCCCGTCTTGTCGAGTACGACGAAGTCCGCCTTGCCCGTCATTTCCAGAGCTGCCGCCGTCTTGAAGAGGATGCCGTTCTTTGCTCCCTTGCCGCTGCCAACCATGATGGCTACTGGCGTTGCGAGTCCCAAGGCGCACGGGCAGCTGATGACGAGTACGCTGACAGCGCGGGCAAGTGCGAAACTCGTTCCTTCACCCAGCAGAAGCCAAAGGAGGCCTGTGGCGAGGGATATGGCGATAACGACGGGGACGAAGACGCCGGACACCTTGTCGGCGAGCTTCGATATTTCCGCTTTGGAAGCGGCTGCGTTCTGAACCATCTCGATGATTTGCTGCAGCGTCGTATCCTCACCGACACGGTGCGCCTCGCAGGTCAATGCGCCGTTTTGGTTGATCGTGGCGGCGCTCACGAGACTGCCGGGACTCTTGTCGACAGGAAGGCTTTCGCCCGTCAGAGCCGCTTCATTGACCGCGCTCTCGCCTTCAAGTACCTTGCCGTCGACAGGGAAGCTCTCGCCTGGCAGCACTAGGAAAACGTCACCGACGGCAACTTCTGACGCTGCGATGACGACTTCCTTGCCATCCCTTATGAGGCGTGCCGTCTTGGGCGCGGATCCATGAGCCCCTTGATGGCATTTGTCGTCTTGCCCTTGCTCCGGCTTTCCAAGAACTTCCCTACCGTGATCAGCGTCAAGATCATCGCAGATGTTTCAAAGTAGAAGTCCATGCCTCCTGCCGCAACGCGCTGCCAATCTCCAGTGCGCGCAGCGAGCAGGCATGGAGAAGAGATTGCCCGTGCTGTAAACGAAGCCTGCTGCGCTGCCCAATGCGACGAGCGTATCCATGTTCACGCCGCCTGAAAAAAATGTTGCGAAAAACCGTTGACAAAGAATTTTTTTGATTGACGATCATGACGGCGACGGCAAGCAGAAGTTCATAAAGGCCAACGATGAGAGCATTGTCTTCCATTGCCTGCGGTATGGGAAGCGCGAGGAGCATATGCCCCATCGAAACATAGAGCAACGGCACGAGGAATGCGATAGATACCAAGAAGCGGCGCAGGATCTTCAAGCTCTCATGGTCTTCGAGGGATTCACGTTCTTTTTCTGCACGCTTCGCATCCCTTGCGCCTCTGGCGGCAGCAATGCTCGCGCCATAACCCGCGCGCTCGACGGCGGCGCAGATCGCTTCGGATGTCAATGGCGCATCGTAGCTCACGAGCATCGAATTTGTCAGCAGATTTACGGACACCTCCCGCACGCCTGCCAAGTGCCGCACCGCTTTATCGACACGTGCACTGCATGCCGCACACGACATGCCCGTGATTTGATATTTTTCGTTTTCCGTCATAAGAAAAGCACCTCCTTGTTCCCTATGACTATTTGAAATAGGATATACGCCGAAACAGCATTTTGTCAAGAATAATTTTTCAAATATGTGCAATTCTCTTCCTCCTTTTTTTATCAAAAAAATTTATTGAATTTTTTTGATAATCCTTTCTCAAAAAAAGAGGATTTCGGCTCTTCATGTCAAAGTAAAGAATTTGAAGGAGGTCGGTTCTTTTCGCTTTCCTTCCCAAAGAATTAAGAAAAAAGATTTGAGGTGCTTTGCCTTCATGATCGACCTTGATAGGCTCACGACGGAGCAACGCAATGCAGCGACGCTTCACATCGACGAGCTTCCCGTTCCCGACATGCTGCGCACCATCCATGAAGAGGACAAGAAGGTCTTCGAAGCTGTTGAAAGCGCCCTGCCCATGATTGCTCGGGCGGTGGAAACCATTGCGGTTCGTCTAAAGAAAGGCGGCCGCCTTTTTTATCTAGGCGCCGGCACATCGGGCAGACTCGGCATTCTCGACGCCGTCGAATGTCCGCCGACCTTCGGCACAGATCCGACGCTTGTGCAAGGCATCATCGCGGGCGGCTCTCAGGCCATCTTCCTTGCACAGGAAGGCGCAGAGGATTCCCTTATGCTCGCGCAGGAGGATCTGCAGAAACGAGGGTTTTGCGCCTCGGATGTTCTTTGCGGCATCGCGGCCTCAGGACGCACACCGTATGTCATCGGCGGTTTGGATTACGCACGGTCGCTCGGTGCGGCGACCATAGCTATTGCCTGTACACCGGATTCCCCTATCGCCGCGATTGCCGATGTTGCAATCACGGCGATCACAGGCTCCGAAGTCATCACGGGATCGACACGCCTCAAGGCGGGCACGGCACAAAAGATCATTCTGAACATGCTCTCTACGGGTACGATGATTTGCCTCGGCAAAGTCTATGGCAATCTCATGGTCGATGTCAAAAGTTCCAATGCCAAGCTTGAGGAACGAGCGCGGCGCATCGTCATGGAGGCGACGGGAAGAAGCCGCATGGAAGCGCAAGAAGCGCTGGAAAAAGCTTCAGGCAACGCCAAGACCGCCATCTTCATGCTTCTTGCCAATCTCTCCGTCGAGAAGGCACAGGCACAGCTTGCTGCCGCCGACGGCTACATCAGGCGTGCTCTCAGGGAGGGATCTTCATGAAATCCGAAGCACTTGCGGCAGAGATCCTCCGCCTTGTCGGCTCCAGCGCGAACGTCTGCAAAGCAGGAAACTGCATGACGCGCCTGCGCCTTGAATTGAAACAGCAATCGCCTGATCTCCCGCAAAAGCTCAAAGCCATAGACGGCATATTGGGTACGCACATGAGCGGAGCGGAATTGCAGATCATCTTGGTACTCGGACGCGCCGCTTCCGTGACGAAGCATTTCAAGGCATTGATCGAAGAAGAAAATGCAAACCTCGCGGAAGTTCCGCGACGGGCGCACACCGCTGCCGATGGAGACGCTCTTGCTAGCCCATCCCTGCGTGAAGCGGCGCAAAACTCCACCATCGGCGATGGCAAGGCTCTGCATGAGACCATACGCAGGAAGAATGCGACGCCGGTAAAGCTTTTCTTGAAGCGCATCGCCAACATCTTCATTCCGTTGATTCCAGCTTTTATTGCCTGCGGTATCATCACGGGCCTTTTGAATATCGCACTCAAAGCTTTTCCTGCGTTTGCCGCAACGCCTCAGGCCGGACTCCTCGCCCTCATGGGTAATGCCGTCTTCTTTGGCATGAACATCCTCGTTGGCGTCAATGCCGCGAAGGAATTCGGCGGCTCGCCCATGCTCGGCGGCACGCTCGCCGTAATTCTCTCACACCCGGGGCTTGCCGCCATTTCCTTAGATGGCGTCCCGTTCGTGCCGGGGCGCGGCGGCATCATCGCCGTCCTCCTTGTCACGGCGCTTGCAGCATGGCTGGAAAAGAAGCTCCATCAGTGCGTTCCCGAAATGCTCGATCTTTTCCTCACACCGCTTCTCGTCCTTCTCATCGCTGGTTTTGCGGCGCTCTTCATCCTTCAGCCTTTGGGCGGTATCATCTCCGAGTGGGTCGGACAGGCTGCGACATCTGCCATCGACAAGGGCGGTGCCTTGACAGGATTCTTGCTTGGCGCTGCTTGGCTGCCAATGGTCATGCTTGGTGTACATCAGGCTTTGACGCCCATTCACGCAGAGCTGCTCTCGCGCTATGGCGTGACCGTTCTGTTGCCCGTGCTAGCCATGGCAGGCGCGGGTCAGGTCGGTGCCGCGCTCTGCGTCTATTGCAGGACAAAGAACGCTTTTCTCAAGAAAACCGTGGTGACAGCTCTTCCTGTCGGCATCCTCGGTATCGGCGAGCCATTGATCTATGGCGTCACACTGCCCCTCGGTCGTCCATTCCTCGGCGCTTGCATCGGTGGCGCTTGCGGCGGCGCTGTGCAGGCCGCCTTCATGGTCGGCGCAGCTGCCATGGGCATATCGGGGTTGCCGCTTGCTGCTGTCACCGACAACATTCCCATCTATCTCGGCGGTCTTCTGACCGCTTATGCCGCCGGCTTTTTTGCGACTTGGCTGCTCGGTTTCCAAGATCCCGAAGAAGCTCCAAATAAATGAAAGGAGGCATTGCCATGCAGACAGGAATCTCCATTTATCCCGGCCTTGACAACACCCCGAAAGAAAACATCTCTCTTATCAAGTCTGCCGCCAAGCTTGGCGTCACGCGCATATTCACCTCCTTGCATATCCCTGAGACAGATCAACGCGCCCTCAAGGAAGAATTCAGCGCCATCGTACAGATCGCTCGCGAAAACGATATGGAGATCATCTCCGACATCTCTCCCGCAACGCTCCATCTTCTTGGCATGCGCCACTTCTCCCTCTCGGCGTTCCAGTTCATGGGCATCCATACACTGCGCATCGATTACGGTTACGGTGTCGCCCACATTGCCGAACTCAGTCGCAACACACAGAACATGCGCATCCAGATCAATGCTTCTACCGTCACGGGAAAATTTCTCACAGGACTCCTGCAGGAGAATGCAAACTTCGACAACATCGATGCACTGCACAATTTCTATCCGCGTGAAGGAACGGGGCTTGCCGAGGCGACACTCGTGCGCAAGACGGCGATGCTGCACAAAGCGGGAATCTCTGTCGGTGCCTTCGTGCCGTGTCAGTTCCGCCGTCGCTCGCCACTTCGCCGCGGCCTGCCGACGCTCGAAATGCATCGTGACTTCCCGCTTTCTCTCGCGGCACGTCACCTCGCCGCCATCGGCATGGATTCAATCTTCATCGGTGACTCTCTCCCATCCCGAGAAGAGATCGAGACACTTACTGCTGTAGAGGAGAACTGCGTGACCATGCGCGCTGAGCTTTCTCTGCGTGAACCCGTGCAGGAAGATCTCTTGACGCACGTCTTTACCGCAAGGCTTGACGAGGCGCGTGATGCCGTGCGTGCGCAGGAGAGCCGCGCTCTGCTCAAGGAGATGGGACGAGACATTGAGCCGCAGAACCAGAAAATGCGCCCCTACGGCGCTGTCACGCTGGATAATAAAGACTACGGCAGATACATGGGTGAGCTGCAGATCATCAAGCACCCCTCAGCCTGCCGATGCCCGTGTCAACGTCGCTGCCTTCATCCCCGAAGAGGAACAGTTTCTCATCAACTACATCATCCCGGGCAAGAAATTTTCTTTTTCATCTTGAAGAATGAGCACTGTGACCATACCTTGACACAAAAATCTTGAATCAAAAAAACTTCCGCCAAAGTCTCACGGCTTTCTTGCGGAAGTTTCTTATTTAGTGTGCCGTCATCCATGAAATCGAGCGCAGATGGATCGATTCGTGCTCCTTCACTCAGCTGTTTGAGCAGCTTTCATCATTTGTTTGTCTTGCATTTGCTGTTCCAACCTTCTTGCCTTTTGCCTGCTTCTTCCTTTCTTTGCGTAGCGCCTTGCTGTAGCGCTCTTCTTCACTAAAGATGCATCCGCAGTACGGCTGTCGGTAAAGACCCAACTCGCGGCTGATGTCGATGCCCTCCTGCCAGCCCGGACGGAAGTCTTCGTAATAAAACTCGATATTGTATTTGCGCGCGAAGAACTCCGCCGTCTCACGCATGAGATCATGCTGTTGATGGATACTGTAAAAAAGAGTGCTCGTAAAGGCCTCGAAACCATTTTCACTCGCAAAGAGTGCAGCTTCTCCCAAGCGCCATGTATAGCACATGCGGCAACGTCCATTGGGGATACGTTCGGAGGGAAGTGCTCGCTGCAAAAAATCGCGCAGCATGTAGTTTTCATCTGTCCGTATTTCGAGATCGATCTTCGCGGCGAATTCTTTCGCCGTCTTCAAACGCATATCCCACTCCTTGTATGGATGGATATTGGGGTTGAAGAAGTAGCCGACAGGCTCGATGCCGTCCTGTCGAAGCTTCTTGACAGGATAGCATGAACATGATTCGCAGCACATATGGAGCAACAGTTTCAAATTCATCTCCCCCCTTCCGCATAAGGAACACCAAGATGTTCGTAGGCAAGGCGCGTGACAACACGGCCACGCGGCGTGCGGTTGATGAAACCGAGCTGCAAAAGGTACGGCTCATATACGTCTTCGATCGTGTCACTCTCCTCGCTGATAGCAGCTGCCAAGGGTTTCGAGGCCGACAGGGATCGCCAGCAAACTTTTGAATCATCGTCAAGAGCATGCGGCGATCCGTGTGATCGAGACCGATACGGTCGACCTCTAGCCGGTCGAGTGCAGCATCGGCGATTTCTGCAGTGATCGTCGACGCACCTTCGACCTGCGCGAAGTCGCGCACACGCTTCAGCAAACGGTTCGCGACACGCGGCGTGCCGCGCGAACGGTTCGCGAGTTTTTCTGCACCGCGCTTTTCGATGGAAATCTTCAAGATTTCCGCAGCGCGTTCAATGATGAGCATGAGTTCCTGCGGCTCGTAATATTCCAAGCGCGAAATCACGCCGAAGCGATCGCGCAGAGGAGCCGCGAGAGCTCCCGCCTTCGTTGTAGCACCGACCAAGGTGAACGGTGCGATATCGAGGCGGATGGAGCGCGCGCTCGGCCCCTTGCCGATGATGATGTCAAGCGCGAAATCCTCCATCGCCGAATACAGCACTTCTTCGACGCTGCGAGAAAGGCGGTGAATCTCATCAATGAAGAGTACGTCACGTTCGCCGAGGTTCGTCAAAAGAGCGGCGAGATCGCCTGAACGCTCGATGGCAGGTCCGGATGTGATGCGGAAATTTACGCCAAGCTCATTGGCGATTATGCCCGCGAGCGTCGTCTTTCCAAGACCCGGAGGTCCGTAGAGCAGCACGTGGTCGAGAGCTTCGCCGCGATTCAAGGCTGCCTGCACGAAGACTTTCAGATTTTCCTTCGCCTTTTTCTGTCCGATATACTCGGCGAGCCTTCTTGGCCGCAGACTGTATTGCCACGTGTCTGTCGCCTGCTCATCCAGTGCGATGATGCGCCCTTCCATTTCTTCCATGCCGCACCTCCTTCCTCAGCGACGCTGCGCAAATTCCTTCAATGCAAAGCGTATGAGTGACTCGGCATCCTTGCAATCCTTGGCACGTCGTAGGACAGGCGTGAACTCCGCCTGCGTGTACCCGAGAGAGAGAGCGGCGCCCGCTTCAGAAAGCATCTTGTCTTCGCCGGGATCTTCGATCAGGGTTTCTTCAATGAGTTCTTCATGCTCATCCATGAATCCTTCATCTTGTCCTTGAGTTCCAAGATGATGCGTTCCGCCGACTTCTTGCCAATGCCGGGCGCTTTCGTCAGGATGTCCGCCTTCTTGTTCCTTACAGCAAGACAAAGATTCTCTGGCGTGATGTTCGACAAGATGCCGAGCGCCGCCTTGGGACCGATGCCTGTGACGGAGATGAGCATTTGGAATAGCTCATGTTCCTCCTCTGAGGAGAAGCCATAGAGCGTCATGGCGTCCTCTCGCACGGCGAGATGTGTGAAGAGCGTCACATCTTCGCCCATGTGCAGACATCTGTGCGTCGTACCAGAAACGAATACGCGGTAGCCGACACCGGCGACGTCAAGAAAGCAAAAATCAAGGGAAAGGCGCACGACCTTCCCCCGCAGGAAACCAATCATAAGAAATCTCCTAAAATCATGGCCTACAATCGATTGCGCCAAGCGGCACTCGCCATACAGTGCGTCGTGCAGATGGCGACGGCCAGTGCGTCTGCCACATCGTCAGGCTTCGGCGGCTTAGCGAGGTGCAGAAGCTTCGAGACCATGTAGATGACCTGCTCCTTCGTCGCCTTGCCATAGCCTGTCACTGCCTGTTTGACTTGGAGAGGCGTATGTTCGACGATCTCCAAACCGTTTTTTGCAGCTGCAAGAAGGACAACGCCGCGTGCCTGTCCGACCGGAATCGCTGTCGTGACATTGCGATTGAAGAAAAGCTGCTCGATGCCCATGACATCGGGTTTGTACTCTTTGATTAAGGCATCAAGTCCATCGTAAAGCTTCAGGAGTCTGTCTTCCATGCGTGCCTTGGGGCTTGTCGTCAGGGCACCATAAGCGTGTGGTATGAGGCGGCTTCCCTCAGACGCGACAAAGCCGAAGCCGCAGATCGCCGTGCCGGGATCAATGCCCAACGCCAGCATGGAAGCTCCGCTGCAGTCGGCACAGGGCACATCGCCCTATGCAATCACGCCTCATCAAACTCATAGTTGCTGTAGACGTTCTGCACATCATCATTTTCTTCGAGCGCATCGATGAGGCTCTGCATCTTCTCCGCATCCTTGCCTTCGAGCTTGACTGTCGTATCAGGCACCATCGTGATCTCTGCCGATGCCGTTTCGATGCCCTTCGCCCCAAGCGCTGCTTCGATAGCCTCGTAATCGGCAGGGATCGGCAGTGATCTCAAAAACATCGTCCTCTGCTTTGAGATCTTCGGCGCCTGCTTCGAGCACAATGCTCATGAGTTCATCCTCGTCCTCGAAAGTTTCCTTCTCAACGATGAACACAGCCTTCTGCTTGAACATCCAGCCGACGCATCCCGTTTCGCCAAGGTTGCCACCATATTTCGAAAAAATATGACGCACGTCAGCAGCGCTGCGATTGCGGTTGTCCGTTAAAATGTCAAGCATGATGGCAGAACCTGCCGGACCGTAGCCTTCGTAGGTCAGCTCCTCATAATTGCTTCCCTCAGCAGCGCCTAGTCCCTTCTGTATGGCGCGCTGGATGTTGTCCTGGGGATGTTGTTCGCCTTTGCCTTGGAAAGCGCAAGTTTCAAACGCATGTTTCCCGTCGGATCGCCGCCTCCCATGCGGACGGCGATGGTGATCTCCCTGCCGATCTTTGTCGTGATTTTGCCGCGAATCGCATCATTTGCGCCCTTTTTCTCTTGATGTTCGCCCATTTGGAATGTCCTGACATGAAATCTTGCAACTCCTTATTGAAACCTTATATTCCTGCGATCAATCTTTCCGAAGACGATAATGCTTTTTCTTGCCTTTCTTGACGAGTGCCGTGCCATCTGAAAAATCCTGCTCCTGCAAACAATAGTCGGCATCCTTCACCTTCGCGTCGTTGAGCGTGACTCCACCCTGTGCGATGAGCCGCCTGCCCTCACTCTTCGAAGCGAAAACGTCGTGCTTGGCCAAAAAAATCGACGAGCTTCGTTCCCATTTCCTCGGCGGACAGCGTGAAGGTTGGAATGTCCGCTGCGGCCGTTCCTCCTCCGAACATCGCCTCAGCTCCTGCCCTTGCCTCTTTCGCAGCCTCTTCTCCGTGCACGAGCTTCGTTACCTCGTAGGCGAGCACCTTCTTCGCTTCGTTGATTGCCGCATCTTTGAGTGCGCCCAAGCGGCGCACTTCGTCCATCGGCAGAAATGTCAAGAGCGCGAGACATTTTTCGACATCGGCATCATCGATATTACGCCAGTATTGGTAGAAATCATATGGCGGAGTCTTCTCGGCATCCAGCCACAGTGCGCCGCCTGCCGTCTTCCCCATCTTCTGCCCGTCGCTCTTCGTGAGCAGCGTGAAGGTCAGGCCGTAGGCGGATTTTGCCTCCTTGCGGCGGATGAGCTCGACGCCCGCGATGATGTTCGACCACTGATCGTCGCCGCCCATCTGCAGCTTGCAGCCGCAGCGATGGACGAGTTCCATGAAATCATACGCCTGCATGATCATGTAATTGAATTCGAGGAAGGTCAGTCCCTTTTCCCAGCGCGACCTGTAGGCTTCAGCAGCCAACATCCGGTTCACGGTGAAATGCGCCCCGACCTCGCGCAAAAGATCGATGTAATTGAGCTTTCGCAACCATTCGCCGTTATTGACCATCAACGCCTTGTCGTCAGAAAAAGTCTATGAATCGTGCGATCTGCTCCTTGAAACAGTTGCAGTTGTGCTCGATGTCCTCGTCCGTGAGCATCTTGCGCATGTCCGTGCGTCCAGATGGGTCGCCGACCGTTCCCGTGCCGCCACCTACGAGGCAGACGGGACGATGTCCGGCACGCTGCATGTGCGACATCGCCATGAGACCAAGGAAGTGTCCGACATGCAGACTGTCCGCCGTTGGATCGAAACCGATGTAGAAGGTTACGCGCTCTTTGCCGAGGAGCTCTCGCACGCCTTCTTCATCCGTGCATTGAGCGATGAAGCCGCGCTCTTTCAAAACATCAAAAACATTTGCCAATGAACTCTTCCCTTCTCTTCGCGTCTTTCAAAAAGCACGTCAATCCCTGCCCTTGGAAACACCGCCGCCAGGTTCAGGGCCACCGCCGACCTCGGAAGCGCCTCCTGCTCCCGACGCAGCGGATGGAGCAGAGGGAGATTGCTGTACGCCATCTCCCATGGTTCTTCCTCCCGCATCTGGGTTCGGCACATCTCTCGCATCTTTAGTGCTTCTGCCGTCTTTGGTTTCCTTTGTGTTCTTGTCCTTCTTTTCGGCAGATTTTTCATCTTTTGCAGATTTTTCATCCTTGATCTCGCTGATACTGCCTGGAGTATATGAAACACCGTCGAAGTTTTTTGCGGGCGTGCCCGCGAGAGCCTTCTGCATGAACACCTTCCACATCTCGGCTGGTGCCATGCCACCCGACATCATGCCCATCGAGGTGTTGTCGTCGTTGCCAATCCAAACGCCTGCCACGAGGTCAGGCGTGTAGCCGACGAACCACGCATCGTGATAATTGTCCGTCGTACCCGTCTTGCCGGCAGCAGGACGACCAATGTTCGCGCGTGTGCCTGTGCCATGCTGCACGACATCCTGCAGCATGCTCGTCAGAGCCGCCGCACTGCTCTCCTTGATGACGCTCTTCTGCTTGAGCTCGGCTTGCTCAAGAACTTTGCCGTTGCGGTCGAGGATTTTGACGATGGCGATGGGTTCGACGTGTATACCCTTGTTGGCAAATGTCCCGTAAGCACTCGTCATCTCCAAAGGCGTCACACCTTTCGTGAGTCCGCCAAGTGCTGTCGAGAAGTTTTTGTCGTTGCGCTCGCCATCGAGGACAAGGGTAGTTATGCCCATTTCCTGTGCGTAGTAGATTGGCTTGTCTATGCCAAGCTTCTGGGCGATCTTCACCGTCGGCACGTTGAGCGAGTAACGAGCCACTGTGCGCAGCGTCACCTTGCCGCTGTAGTTGCCGCTGTAATTTTTCGGCGACCAACCGCCGATCTTGATCGGACTGTCCTCGATGATGGTGTCGGGCGAATAATTCGCTTCAAGAGCTGCTGCAAAGACGAAGGGTTTGAACGCCGATCCTGGTTGACGTTCCGCCATTGTCGCGCGATTGAACTGATCTGTGCCGCGACCGCCGACCATCGCCTTGATATATCCCGTGTGCGGATCGATAGCAACGAGCGCCATCTGCGGCTGCTGCACGCCATTGCCATCCGTGCGCTGTACAGCCACCGTGTGTGCAGCCTCTTCCGCCGCCTTCTGCATCGTCATGTCGATCGTTGTGTAGATCTTCAGGCCTTCCTTGTAAATGGCATCGGCACCGTAGCGGTCGATGACCTTCTGCGTAATATAATCGATGAAGTAGGCGCCCGTCGATTCTTTCGCTTGTACCTTGCTGACGAGCTTCGGTTTTTCTTCAGCCGCCTTGCTCGCGGTCGCATGGTTGATGTAACCGTATTTCTCCATCTGGTCGAGCACGACGCTCTTGCGTTCTTGCGCTGCGTTAAAGTTGTTCGACGGTGAATAGTAGTTGGGGCTTTTGGGTATGCCTGCGAGCATCGCGCATTCGCTGAGGTCGAGATCCTCGACGTTTTTGCCAAAGTACGTTTTCGCTGCCGCCTGCACGCCATATGCTCCCTGCCCGAAATATATCTGGTTCAGGTAAAGCTCTAAGATTTCATGCTTCGTGTATTGGCGTTCAATCTGCAGGGCGAGGAAGATCTCCTGTACCTTGCGTTTCATCGTCCGATCCTGTGTCAGATAGGCGTTTTTCGCGAGCTGCTGCGTGATCGTCGAACCGCCCTCGGAAATCGCCCTGCCGGTGAGATTGGAATAGGCGGCGCGCAAGATGCCGCGCGGATCAACCCCCATATGCTCGTAAAAGCGGTTGTCCTCAACTGCAACGAAAGCATTCTGCAGATTCTGCGGAATTTGCGCGAGTTTGACCGGCTCGCGGTTTTCCGCCGCATGGACATTGGCGATCTCGTTGCCATTGATGTCATAGATATGGGAAGATGCCGGCGGACGGATGTCTTCGACAAGATTGTCCTTTGTGTTCATGCTCGCGGTCAAAAAGCCACAGCCAATGCCAATGATCATGACGAAAACAATGATGAAGAAACCCACGAGAGCGCGCAGGACATTGCTGGCGCGTCTTCTTTTTTTCGGCGGCGGCTTCGAAGCCGCCTTCGGCGCTAGGCGCCTTCGAAGCTCCTGCCGCGAAGCACGTGTCGCATCGGTACGTTTTTCCATGAAGAAGCTCCTCCTACTCGATCCTATTCAATGATACGCCTTTCATTATACTGCAACGAAAGTGACAGGGCAAGACAAACCTATTGCATCTCATTGCAGGGTCGACGAGCGTCGCGCCCGTGCCGCCTTCGCTCATATCAGCAAAAAATTGTAGCGAGCAACGCTTTTATGATGTTTCAAATAGTCATGGACACCTTTTTCGGAGCGCCCCTGTGCCCTTGCCATGGATGATGAGCACCTGCCCAAGTCCGCCGATGACGGCATCGTCAAGGAACTTGCCGATCACCTGTTCCGCTTCGTCGACCATGAGTCCGCGCACATCGATTTCACGATGCAGGTTCGCCGTCTTCTGCAAAAAGTGTGCCCGCTCCCCTGCCACGTTTCTTGCCGCCTGTGGCGAGGCTCTTTTCCAGCCCTCTCGACGAAGCGACAGTCGCCCGCCTTAACATACGTCTTGAGACTGCCGAGCTGCACCTCGATGTTCGCGCCTTGGATCTTGAGCACCGTCGCCTTCTGGTCGAGTTTCCGCACATAGACGATGTCGCCAACGGCAAGCTTCTTCATGTCGATCTTCTCTTTGTACGCCTTGCCGGGAATCAGCCCCTGTTCTTGAACGCTCCGCCGCTTCCTGCAGCTTCTCGCGTGCCTCCTGCATGGCACGTCGGCGGCTCTCTATGCCGAGGTCGTCAAACTGTGCCTTGAGGCTCTTGATGATTTCTTCCGCCTCTTGCCGCGTGCGCCGCACGAGTGCCGCGCTCTCTTGGCGCGCCTTCTTGAGCATCTGCTCCTTCTTTTCCTGGATCTCGGCCTTCAGCGCAAGCGTCTTTTCCTCAAGCTTCGTCACACGCTGCTGCCTTTCCAAGATGTCCGCATTCCTTTGTTCGTACATGAGTTTTTCGCTTTCGAGCTGGTTCACGACTTTCTCGAACTGCGCGTGATCGGCCTTGATGAATTGTTGCGCGCGCAGGATCGCCGCTTCGGAAAGACCGAGACGGCGGCTGATGGCAAAGGCATTGCTCGCGCCAGGCATCCCCGTCAACAAGCGATATGTCGGACGCAGCGTCTCGACATCGAACTCCACGCAGGCATTCTCGATGCCCTCGCGCGTAAAGGCGAACGTCTTCAGCTCCGAATAATGTGTCGTCACGATTGTCGACGTGCCGCGCGCCAAGAACTGTTCGAGAATCGCCATGGCAAGCGCCGCCCCTTCCTCGGGATCGGTTCCCGCACCGATTTCGTCGATCAGCAGGAGATCTGCCCTCTCAGCGCGCTCCAAAAGCTTGACCATGTGCGACATGTGCGCCGAAAATGTGCTGAGGCTCTGCTCGATGCTCTGTTCATCGCCGATGACCGTGTAGATGCTCGGATAGACAGAGATTTCCGAGCCTGCTGCCGCAGGGATATAGCAGCCTGACTGCACCATGAGCGCAAAGAGGCCAAGCGTCTTCAGGCTGACCGTCTTGCCGCCCGTATTCGATCCCGTGACGAGGAGCATGTGATAGGGATTTTTCCGAGTGCAAGGTCGATGGGAACGACCTTCGATGCTTCGATCAGCGGATGGCGTGCGGCGACGAGCTTTGTCCTGCCCTCGCGGTTGAGTGCGGGCTTCGTCGCCTGCATTGCCGCCGCGAGCTTCGCGCGCGCGAAGATGAAGTCCAGATCGGCGAGGATAGTGCAATTCTCCTTGAGGATGCTGCTGTTTTCACCGACTGCCTGTGACAACAAACGCAGGATGCGCTGCATCTCATTCTTCTCCGCAAGCGCGAGCTGCTTCAAATCATTGTTGAGATCGACGAGAGCCAAAGGTTCGATGAAGAGCGTCGCGCCGCTCGCCGACTGGTCATGGACGATGCCAGGGAAGCTCTGGCGGTACTCCTGCTTGATCGGTATGACGTTGCGCTCGCCGCGCTGCGTGATGATGGCATCCTGAAAAAACTTCTGGTATTCCGTGCGGTGCAGGATGGCCTCCATTTGCTCCTTCGCCCTACGGTTTCCCGATCGCAGCTCCCGACGTATGCGCGAAAGCTCGACACTTGCATCGTCAAGCATGTTGCCGTGCATGTCTATACTGTTTTCGAGCCGCCGCTCCAACTGCCCAAGGATCTCGATGCCTCGCGCCTGTTCCTTGACGATTGGCACATCAAGCTCCATTTCCTTGAAGAAATGCTTGACGGCGCGCATGGCGTGCATCGTGCTCAGAAGATCGGTGAAGTCGCCGAGATCGAGCACGGCGCCGCGTCCGGCTTTTGCCAAGGACTCGCGGATATCGAAGATGCCGCCCAACGGAGGTGAGGAGAACGCTGAAAGGCGCACCGCCTCCTCCGTTTCGTGCAGAAGCTCCGCTACCTCGTCAAAATCACTCGAAGGAAGAATGGCGCGCGCCTTTCCTTGCCGAGGATGGAACCCGCCCTCGCTTCGAGCATCGCGCGAATCTTGTCGTACTCAAGCGTATCGAGTGTTTCTTTTTCCATGAATGATCTTCATCTCCTACTGCACGCCGCGGAAATAGTGGCCGCGTGTCACATCCTTGCCTTCAAGTTCCTTCAGATGTTCTTCCTGCTCCTTGATGAGTTTGCCCGAGAAGCGGCTCCACTCCTTGTAGAGGCGCACGCGCTTGCCAAGTTCCGCCGCTTCCATGAAACGCCCATCGATGCGCAGAAACGAGATGCTCCGCGGCGCAAACTCCATTGCATGAAGCAGCATGGAAAGGCGCTTGCTGTTGAGGACATGCATGTGGCAGGCCTGATCGAAGACAAGGGGGAATTTCATGCCTTTCCTGTCGAGAAGCGCATATCGCTTCTTTCCCTTACAGCACGGCATCGAGCATGTTCCCGATGCCGCATTGCCAAGGAAGCTGCCTAAAGCGCAATATTCGGAGACCATGAGCTCGATATTTCCCTCGACGATGCACTCGACGGGAAACGGTGCACGCACGGCAAGCGCGCCCGCTTGCTCCAAAGAAAGTTCGGGAGAGAGCACCGCGCGGCGGATGCCGAGTTCTTCAAGCGCAGCAAGCGTCCAATCGTTGGTGACGGGAAAGGACGCATCCGCATGGATGTGCAGTCCTGCCTCACGCGCGACAAAAAATGTGCCGAAGTTGTGAACGCTTACGGCATCTGGCGAGAGGTGCGCGAAGCCTTCGACGAGCTTTTTTTGCGTCGCCATGTCGCGGCGCAGCACGAGCCGCGGCGTATTGAACACGATGGCGCGCCCCGCGCCGTGCACGAGCCGCGCCGCTTCCTCATAGTCGCGCAGAGAGATTGCACGATGATGATAGGAATCACCGCCGAAGAGGATCTCGTCCGCTCCAGCTTGCAGCGCTTCACGCACGCCGGCGAGCGTATCCGTCGCTGCTACGATACGCGCTTCACTCTTGGATTTTACGCGGGCGGACGCTTTTGCATAGCGAAATGCCGGCAGCGCGGCGCGCCGGCCGTGCGCCATGCGCTTTTCCTGCAGAAGCGCGAATGCTCGACGCCGAGCCTCGTTGATCTCGCTGATGGGAACCATCACGTCCGACTCAATATCGAAGGAGATTTCTCCCAAGGAGAAGATCGTCGTTCCGATGCGCCGCAGCTGCTTTTTCCACGACCGTTTCGTCCAAAGGACGTTTCTTCGCGCACTCAGCAACGAATTCCGTCGTCGCCTCCGCCGCATGGCCGTCTTTGTCGCGCAAGGAGATGGATAAAGGCTCGCCGAGGCGCACGCGCACATGCGCCGTCACAGGGATCCGCCGCACGGGAGCACCCGCGCGAAAGAAGCCGCGTGCCTTTTCCATGAGATGCGCATCGAAGACCTTGAATACACGGTCATGCGGCTTTACGGGCGCATCGAGGGAAAGCGTGACTTCCGCTCCCCGTTGCTGCAGGACAGGCTCGTCCTTTCTCGTCGCGCAGATCCGTCACTGTCGTCGTCGCCCTGCCGCCGACCTTGACCCAGAAGTCCAGCTGATCGCCCTCTGCCAGATCTCCCGAGAGCTTCAGTTTCACACGTCCTGCCGCCCTATCGCTTTCAAGGACACGTCCGACGAGCAGTCCGCGGTTGTTCGGACGCAGGTCGCTCATCATCATGCGTCCTGGACGGTCTTTCAGGTAAGCCGTCGTGAAATCGCGGTTGAAAAATCTGCGCCAACGCTTTTTTTCGTCATTTGCAGCGTTCGACGGAGTTTTTTTCCCGCCTCGATGGCGTCGATGGCGCGGCGGTAGGCGTCGACGACGATGGCGACGTACTCAGGACGCTTCATGCGCCCCTCGATCTTCAACGAGGCGATGCCGCTTTGAAGAAGTTCGGGCAGAAGCTCGATGGTCTTCAGATCCTTGGGCGAGAGAAGAAACGTCCCCGCATCCTTTCCGAGGACATCCATCCCTGTTTCATCGACAAGTGTGTATGGCAGGCGGCACGGTTGTGCGCAGCGACCGCGATTGCCACTCCTGCCGCCGATCATGCTGCTCATCAGACACTGCCCCGAATAGCAGACGCACAGCGCTCCATGCACGAAGGTCTCGATTTCCACACGGCTGTGCGCCGTGATATGCCGGATGTCTTCAAGGGAAAGCTCGCGTGCGAGCACGACGCGCTCGAAGCCCATCTCCTCCAGAAGAAGAACGCCTTCGAGATTGTGCGTCGTCATCTGCGTGCTCGCATGCAGTGGCAGGTCGGGTGCCGCCTGGCGAGCGAGTCGATAAGCGCCGAGATCTTGCACGAGCGCAGCGTCTGCTCCTGCCTCATACAGGAAGCGCAGGTAGCGCGCAAGCGCCTCCATTTCTTCATCGCGCACGATGGTATTGACCGTCACATGCACGCGCACGTCACGACTGTGCGCAAAGCTGATGGCCTCTTCCAGCCCTTTCTCATCGAAGTTGTCCGCATAGGCGCGCGCACCGAACATATTGCCTGCCAGATAAACAGCATCAGCACCGCTTTCCACAGCGGCCGTCAACGCTTCTTTGCTTCCCGCCGGCGCCAACAATTCAATCACTTTTTTCCTCCAAAGGTAAGGCTTCGCCGATTTTTCTCGGCATTTTCCACATTTTCTGCCGTCGAAGACCCTGACGACTCTCCTGCCGTATTTTTCCAGCGATGCTTCTGCTTGAACCGATGCCGCTTCGTCAGCGGCAATCAGTTCAAGCTGCACATCGCCTTCTTCCGCCACTTCTTCCAAGGCAGGGAGGGCGGGCAGGTCGCTGAGCGCGTTGAGGCCGAAGCATTTGAGAAACACATCTGTCGTTCCATAGAGAATCGGGCGCCCGATCACGGGCTTTCTGCCGACCTCTTCGACGAGTTCCATTTCCAAGAGCTTCTGCAGAGCGCGTTCGATGCGCACGCCTCGTATGTGCTCGATCTCCTGCTTTGTGATCGGCTGCTTGAACGCGATGATGGATAGCGTTTCTAATGCTGGCGTCGACAGCTTCCTGTCCTGTACCTCCGTGAGCTTCTGCACATAAGCGTGGCATTCGGGGCGCGTGACAAGCTGAAAGCCACCCGCCACGCGATGCAGCATGAGCCCGCTCTTGCGCTCTTCCAAAGTCTCTTGGTAGAGCGCAAGCAGTTCGGCGAGACTCTCCTCGTCGAGCTGCAAGATTTCTTCCAGCTGCGCTGCCGTCACAGGCTCTCCGCGCGCAAAAAGCAGCGCCTCCAAGGGCGCCTGCATTTCTTCCATAAACATCAGCGATCACTCGTCCTTAGGGCAAACAAGAATATCTCCGAAAAGATCTCCCTGTCGGATCACGACGGAACGGAGCTTGATCAGCTCCAAAAGGGCAAGAAAAGAGACGATGAGCTCCGTGCGGGTGCCCGAAGGGAACGTAGCGGCAAAAAGGCGTTTCTCCGCCTCCTCGATCAAGAGCGAGAAGAATGTCTTCCATCTTTCCTTGTATGCTGTAGGCGTCGGGCGCGACGAGAGCCTGCGGTATCGTGATTTCTTCGCGCACATCCATGGCGATGCGGAACGCATCGATGAGGAGAGCGACGGACATATTCTCAGGCGGCAGACGACGCACGGGAAGCGCCAGAGGTTTTCGCGCAAACACCCGTTCCTGCAGTGCAGCAAGAACGTCAAGCTCCACACTGACACGACGAAAGCGACGATATTCCAAGATGCGCTCCACGAGCTCTTTTCTCGGATCGTCCTCTTCCTCCGCTTCTTCTGTCTTCGGGGGCTTCGGCAACATCATGCGCGATTTGATCTGCAGAAGCGTCGCCGCCATGACAATAAACTCGCTCGCGACCTCGATGTCGAATTCCTGCATCTGCCCGAGATAATCCATATACTGTTCAGTCAATACAGCCATCGGAATGTCGTAGATGTCGATCTTGTTCTTCTCGATGAGGTGCATGAGAAGATCCATCGGTCCCTCGAACGCCTTGAGTCTTACCGTATACTTATCCATGAATCAGATGAGCAGACCGACGATTGCAGCGAGCGCGGAATAGATCGTCCAAAGAGACGGCGCCCAAGATGCGCGAGAAGGGGCCGATCATGATGAGCAAGATAAGGATGATGAACGTGTAGCGCTCCAAGCGCATGAGCTCATACGCCCAGCGCCCCGGCAGCAATGCCATGAGCACGCGCGAGCCGTCCAAGGGCGGCAGAGGAATCATGTTGAATACGGCAAAATTGACATTGATCAGAGCGAGGAGCTGCATGACCGTAAAAAACCCTTGCGACACGGGCAGGCCGAGACGCGCATAAACAGCAAAAAAAATCATGGCAAGAAGCGCTACGACGAGATTGGACGCCGGACCTGCCAGAGCCACGAGGATCTCGCCCCTGCGCATGTCGCGGAAATTGCGCGGATTGATCATCACGGGCTTCGCCCAGCCGAAATGCACAAAGGAACAGCGTCAGAAGCCCGATGGGGTCGATGTGCGCTTTTGGATTGAGCGTGAGCCTCCCCATCAGACGTGGCGTCATGTCGCCCATGGCGACCGCGACTCGTGCATGGGAATACTCATGCACGACCATTGCGATCAAGATGCCCGGAATACCCGCGATGAACCACATCAAATCCGTACCAAACATATGCTGCCTCCCATCACTTCTTCGCGTCGCTGAACGCCGTCATGAGGATTGCCGTCACGGACTTCGCATCGAAGATCTCGCCGCTTCTGACGCGCTGCACAGCCTCTTCCAGCGACATCTTGACAACGTGGATGAATTCATCGTCGTCGGTATGCTGCCTGCCCGCCTGCAAACCATGCGCGGCATAGATATGGATGTACTCATTCGAAAAACCAACCGTCGTGCCGATCGTCGTGAGCTTTTCATAGTGCTCCGCCGTATAGCCCGTTTCTTCCGAAAGCTCCCGCACGGCGCAGGAAAGCGGACCCTCTGTCGGAGAATCGAGCTTCCCCGCCGGTATCTCAAGCGTGACGCAGTCGACGGGATAGCGGTACTGGCGCACGAGCAGCACTGCGCCGTCCTCGAACACAGGCAGGACGGCAGCAGCGCGAGGATGCTTGACCCATTCGCGCACGGACTCCTTGCCGTTTGGCAGCATCACCGTATCGCGCTTGACGTGGAGCAGGACGCCGTCGTAGATGTTTTCACTCTTGAGCTTTTTTTCCAACAGATCTTCGTACATAGCTTCCCCTTATTTCAAGAAATTACGGCTGATCTCAGCGCGTTTAATTCTAGCATTATCCACCATTTCCCGCGCATTGTCAAGCGCGGCTGCCGTGATGTCGCTGCCCGATGCCATGCGAGCAATCTCATGGATGCGCTCGCTCTCGAGAGGAGCTGCACCTCCGTCAGCGTGCGTCCCTCCTGCGTTTCCTTGTGGATGTATGGGTGTTCGTCCGCCATGCAGGCGATCTGCGGCAAGTGCGTGATGCAGAGCACCTGCCGGTGCAGCGCGACCATGGCGATGCGTTCGGCGACCATGCGCGCCGTCTTGCCGCCGATCCCCGTGTCGATCTCATCGAAGACCATGCTCGGCGGCGAATCGTCGTTCGCTGCCGACACCGCTTTGACGGCGAGCGCCACGCGCGAAAGCTCGCCGCCCGAAGCGACATCCTGTAGTGGCTGCTCCTTCTCTCCCGCATTCGCCGAAAAGAGCATGATGATGTCGTCCGCTCCCGACGCGCTGTAGTCGGCAGCACGAAGCGCGACGGAAAAAGTTTGCCTTCTCCATGCCGAGTTCCTTGACCTGTTCGCCGATGCGTATGGAAAGCACCTTGGCAGCGGCCGTGCGCAGCTTCGTGAGACGCTGCGCCTCCTCTTTCAAAGTGTCCCTGGACTTCTTGAGCATCGTTTTCAACTCTTCCAGATCGGTGTCGTAGTTCTCGATGTTCTGCAATTCATCCTTGACCTTGGCCAGATGGGCGAGCACGTCCGTCGCTGTAGCACCGTACTTGCGACACAATTTGTCGATGACGCTCATGCGGTTTTCCAAGGAGTCGAGTCGATGCGGATCGAATTCCATATCGGAGCCGTAGTCGCGAATCTCATACGACGCCTCCTGCAGGTCGCAGCAGGCATTTTCCACCATCTTGCAGGCATTGTCAAGCTCATTGCCGAAACGCGAAAGCGATTCGAGATTTTTCTTGACCTTGCTCAAGGCTGCAAGAACATTCAGCGATTTGCCTCCCATATCGCCGTTCAAGAGCGCGTAAGACTCCTCGACGAAGCCGGAAATCTTCTCGGCATTCGAGAGCTTGCGGATCTCCGCCTCGATGCGCTCATCTTCGCCCTCTTTCAAATCTGCCTCCTCGATTTCTTTTTCCTGCCAATGCAGGAGGTCGAGACGCTCCGTCGTGCTCTTCGCTTCCTCCTCCTTCTCCTTGAGTCGTTTTTGCAGTCATTCCATGCGGCAAAGCTCTGTTGGTAGATATTTCGCTGATTTTCGATGGCGGCATCCGAGCTGTCGAGGAGCAGAAGCTGATTCTCCGGACGCAGCAGCGCGAGATTGTCGTGCTGTCCATGGATGTTCTACGAGGTGTGCGCCTAGTTCCTTCAGGAGTGAAAGCGTCACGCGGCAGCCGTTCAAGAGTACGGAATTCTTCCCCTTGTGCGAGACTTGGCGCGTGATGATGAGTTCATCGTCCTCGAGAGGAATCGCCTGCTCTTCAAGAATCGCCTTTAATGCAGCCTGCTCTTCCAAGCCGAAGACCGCTTCGACGCGCAGCCATTCGCAGCCGTTTCGTATGGCGGTTGCCGCTAAGCGCTTACCCAGCACCGCACCCAGGGCATCGATAAGAATGGACTTGCCCGCGCCCGTTTCGCCCGTCAAGATATTGAGCCCTGCGCCGAATTCGATCTTCACATGCTCCAACAGGGCAAAATTCCAAACCGTCAATGTCTTTAACATGATGTTCCTCTCACTCAGCGAAGAAATTCTTCATGCGCCGCACGACAGAGGGCGCCGCTTCTTTGGGCTTGACGACGACGAGTATGCTGTCGTCACCCGCCACCGTGCCGACGATCTCCTGCCACGGTGTATGATCCAAGATGGAGGCGATGGCATTGGCGGCGCCGGGCAGCGTCTTGACGACGATGATGTTTTTCGCTGTAATCCAACGAAATGACGGAATCACAAAAAGACGTGCCATGCGCTCCTTGGAAAAGGGTGCGCCCTTCTCCTCGGGAAAGGCATAGAGGTAGCGGCCGTCTGCTGCCGGCACCTTGACGAGCCTCAAGGTCTTGATGTCCCGCGACACGGTCGCCTGCGTCACATCGATATGACGTGCGCGCAGTGCCGCCGCCAGCTCTTCCTGTGTCTCGATCGCAGTGCTCTCGATGATTTCACGAATGATTGCGTGGCGCTTGATCTTCATGACATTCCTCCCTTTTTCGCAAAAGCGCGGCTTCCCTTCCAGAACGTTCTTCAAGAAATGCCCAAAAGCTTTTCCTTCATCGTTCGATAATAGTCCTTGTCGCCGAACTTCACGATGCGTGCAGGATGTTTCGCCTTGCGCACGATCACCTCATCCTCATCGGCAATCTGGTACGACTTCTGCCCGTCGAAGGTCACGAAAATTTCGGGATGTCCCGCCTTGATACGCATACGAACGGAATCATTTTCAGAAATCACCATCGAGCGGATATCGAAAGTGTGCGGGCAGATCGGCGTGAGAACGAGCGCCTTGACGAGCGGGTTCACGATGGGACCGCCTGCTGAAAGGGAATACGCCGTCGATCCTGTCGCTGTCGAGATGATTAGGCCGTCCGCTTTGTAGTTTGCGATGCATGTATCATTGATCGAAAGATCGAAGCGCAACATGCGTGCGAGGCCGCCTTTCGTCACGACGATGTCGTTGACCGCACTGCCTTTGTAACTCTTCTTGCCGGCATGGACGACGTAGCCAGAGAGCATGAGTCTTTTTTCGATGCGATACTCTTTGTCAAGGATCTTCTGCAGCTTCGTTTCGATCTCATCGAGTTCGATATCGACGAGGAAGCCGACTGTGCCGAAGTTGATGCCACAAACGGGGACGGCCTGCTCGTAGGTGCGGCGGCAGACATTCAAGAGCGTACCGTCTCCGCCGATGCTCAGAGCCATGTCGATGGAGCACTGGCTAATGTTTCGGACTCCATGCTCCTCATGTCCCAAAAGCGCAGCCTCCTTCGCAGGAATCAGCACGCACACTTCTTTTGTCTCAAAGAAAGCAAGCACGCGATCAAGAATCGCACGGATATTTGCTTTCGTCACATTGGGAAAAACTGCTATGGTAAACATCAAATCCCTGCCTACTTGTCCAATTCCGTATGCGCCTCTCTCACGACAGCAAGAATCTCGTCTTCGAAAACTTCCGAAGATGCGGTGTTTTCTTCACTTGCACACACGAGGTGCATAAGGTATTCGATATTGCCCTCCGGTCCCTTGACAGGGAATAGGAGAGCGCTTTTACGCGGAACCTGGCTTTTTGCGCAGCTTGGAAGACGTTTCGGATCACGTCTTCGTGCACGCGCGGCTCCCGCACGACGCCCTTCTTGCCGACATTTTCGCGCCCTGCTTCGAACTGCGGCTTGATCAATGCTGCGACCTCGCCTCGCCCTTTGAGCAAATTGCGCACGGCAGGAAGAACCTTGGCAAGCGAGATGAACGCGACATCGATGGATGCGAAGTCGACTGGTTCATCAAGCATGGCGGGAGTTACATGCCGGATGTTGGTGCGCTCCATGTTTGTCACACGCTCGTCCATACGCAGTTTCCAGGCGAGCTGCCCGTAGCCGACGTCAATCGCGTAGACCTTCGCTGCACCATTCTGCAAAGCGCAATCCGTAAAACCGCCCGTTGAGGCGCCGACATCCGCCATCGTCTTTCCAACGAGTGAAATGGAGAAGATCTGAAGAGCCTTTTCGAGTTTCAAGCCGCCGCGGCTCACATAAGGCAGTTCTTCACCTAAGAGGCGGATTTCTGCATCCGGCTTCACGCCTGTGCCCGCTTTTTCCACCTTCCTGCCATTGACGAGAATTTTGCCCTCCATGATCATTGTGCGCGCACGTTCGCGGCTTGCTACAAGACCACGCTCGACGAGCAGCAAGTCAAGACGCTCCTTCGCCATCGCGCCCTTCTCCCTTCCAGATCGCCAAAATGCGCTCTGCCATCTGCTCAGGCAGAAGCCCCGCGATTTCCAGAAGCTCCTGCGGCTTTCCCTGCTCGATGAAGTCATCGGCGATACCGAAGCGCACGACGGGAACGGAAAACCCAGCATCCGATAAATCTTCGAGCACAGCCGAGCCAAAGCCCCCAGCAAGAGCATTCTCTTCCATCGTCACCAGCATCTTCTTCTCGTGTGCCATGCGGTGAAGCAGTGCCGTGTCTAAAGGCTTCACGGTGCGCATGTTGACAACAGCGGTGGAAAGTCCGCCTTCTTCTAAGAGCTTCGCCGTCTTCATCGCGGCATCAACCATGCTGCCGATTGCCAGGAGTACGACCTCGCCCTGCTCTACCAAGACTTCTGCTGCAAGGTTTTCCAACGGAGCGAACGGCTCTTCAAGCGTCACGCCGAGTCCTTCACCGCGAGGATAGCGCAGTGCCACGGGGCCCTCCATGGAAAGAGCCGTCTTGAGCATACGTCCAAGCTCGTTCTCATCCTTAGGTGCAAGCACCTTCATATTCGGCACATGGCGCAGATAAGAACAGTCGAACACACCGTGATGCGTAGCACCGTCCTCGCCAACGAAGCCCGCGCGATCGAGAGCTAACACGACATGGAGATTCTGCAGACAGATGTCGTGCACAATCTGATCGTAGGCGCGTTGGGCAAATGTCGAATAGAGCGCTAGCACGGGCTTCCTGCCTGCTGCTGCCAGCCCTGCAGCAAACGTCGCTGCATGCTGCTCGGCGATGCCCACGTCGAAAAAACGAGAGGGATACTTTTCGCCGAAAGCGCGCAGTCCCGTGCCGTCCGGCATGGCTGCCGTGATAGCGACGACATCCGCATCCTCCGCAGCAGCTTCCAACAAGGCTTTACCGAAAACGCTTGTATACGTCGGCCGTGCATCCGTCTTCTGCAACGTCGTACCATCGAGGACATCGAACTTGCCGATGCCATGGAATTTGTCCGGCGCCTTCTCTGCCGGCGCATAGCCCTTGCCCTTGCATGTCTCCACATGGATCAGCAAAGGACCATTGAGATGCTTCGCCTGCTCGAATACGTCAAGCAAGAGGGCGATGTTGTGTCCATCCAATGGGCCGATGTATTGAAAGCCCATGTCGGTAAAAATGCTGCCAGGCACGAGCACGGAACGCACGCCGTCCTTGATTTGTTCCGCCGTGCGGCATACACGTTCGCCGATGTGCGGGATACTTTTTGAGGAAGCTCTTGATGTCCTGTTTTGCGCGATGATAGCCGTGAGCGACGCGAAAGCGTGACAGATACTCCGACATCGCGCCGACATTCGGCGCGATAGACATTCCGTTGTCGTTCAAAATGACGGTGATGTCCTTGCCCAAAGTCCCTGCGTTATTCAGTCCCTCGAATGCCTCGCCACCGGTCAATGCACCGTCGCCGATGACTGCGGCAACACGGTACTGTTCGCCTGCAATGTCACGCGCCGTCGCCATGCCCAAGGCAGCCGAGATCGATGTGCTCGAATGTCCCGTGCCGAAGGAATCGTAAACGGATTCTTCACGCTTAGGAAAACCTGTGATGCCGCCCTTTTGGCGCAGCCCAGAGAACGCTTCACGCCTTCCCGTCAAGATCTTGTGCGCGTACGATTGATGTCCGACATCCCAGATGATTTTGTCCTGCGGACAGTCGAACGCCCTGTGCAGGGCGAGAGTGAGTTCCACCGTACCGAGGCTGGGTGCAAGATGTCCGCCCGTTCTGGAAACTGTATCGATGATGCAGCGGCGCAATTCCACTGCCAGTTGAGAAAGCTCATCGAGCGTGCAGTTTTTCAGCTCACATGGGGAGTCGATGCGATCCAACAGTCCCATATCCATCTGCCTCATTTCTCACGTCTCAACAGGAACAGTGCCAATTCCCGCAGGAAAGCGGCGCGCTCGTCAAAGATGCGAAGTGCCTCCACTGCCTCGGATACAGCGGCCTCGGCCAATTTTTGCGCTTCTTCCAAGGATGTCAGCGTCACATACGTCGCCTTCTCGTTGCGCGCATCACTGCCCACGGGCTTGCCAATCGCCGCTTCGTCGCCTATGACGTCGAGGATGTCGTCCGTAATCTGGAAAGCCAGCCCAAATCGCTCGGCATAAAGCGTCAGCGCAGCAAGCTCCGCCTCGTTCGCGCCCGCCAAGATGGCTCCCGAGCGTATAGCAGCGCAGAACAATGCGCCTGTCTTTCCCATGTGAATCTTGCGCAAAGCTGCCATATCGAGATGTCTGCCCTCACCTTCGAGGTCGAGGACCTGTCCGCCGACCATGCCGTAAGGCCCTGCCGCACGGCTCATTTCAGAAACGACGGCGACGAGCGTCTCAGGAGTTGCGCCTTGTTGGCGCAACATAACCTCGAAAGCGAGCGTCAACAGGGCATCTCCCGCAAGCACCGCGATTCCATCGCCAAAAACCCTGTGATTCGTCGGCTTTCCTCGTCGATAATCGTCGTTGTCCATTGCCGGCAGATCATCGTGAATTAAAGAATAGGTATGTATCATCTCGATCGCACAGCCCGTCGTCAAGAAATTTGAGCCGTCCTTGCCAACGGCGTCAGCTGCTGCCATCAAGAGTACAGGACGCAGGCGTTTGCCGCCCGCCATGAGGCTATACTCCATCGAATTCTCCAGAGTCTCATCATACGCGGGCACCTTCTTCAATTCGAGGAGGAGTCCCTCTTCCACTAAGTCGGCACGCCGTTTCCATTCTGCCTTAAAATCCACGCGCATCCCCCTCAATTTCCAAGCGCAATTCCTCGACCTTGCCGTCGTTTTCCTTGAGAACGACATCCATCGCCTTTTTCCGCACGGTCAAGCGAGGCCATGCAGACCTTAGACAATTCCACGCCCTTCGCATAATTTTTCCATGAGCTTCTCCAAGCTCAGATCGCCGCTTTCCATTGCCTGCACGAGCTCTTCGAGCTCCGCGAGCGCTTGCTCAAAGGACGGCGTCTTCTTCCTCGGCATCATGAACCTCCTTCTCGCAAGTCGCCAACGACGGCATCAAAGTGCCGTCCGCAAGGCGGACAAGAACCTTATCTCCTGCAGCAAGCTCCTTGACACTGCGTACCGCTACGCCCGATTTTTCTACGACACTGTATCCGCGCCCTATGACGTGCAGCGGACTGAGCATTTCAAGCTTTTCTGCCGCAATTTGGAAGGCGTGCTGCTTTTCCAAAAGGATGTGGCGAATGCTCTGCTCAAGCGCTTCCACTGCCACGTCCAGTCTCTGCCCGGGTTCTGCCAAAAGCGTCTGCGGCGATCGCTTCAAAAAGAAGCCGCTCAACCGCATCACACGTTCACGCTCGTAGGCGAGGCGGCTTCTCAGCACCTTTTGGAGACGCGCCTCGCACTCGGCAACGCGGCGGTTGAGGACAGCCGCCTCAGGCACGGCAATCTCTGCTGCCTGCGACGGTGTCGCTGCACGCACATCGCTCACATAGTCAGCAAGCGTTGTGTCCGTCTCATGGCCCACAGCGGAAATGACGGGAATCACGGAATCATGAATCGCGCGCACGACAAGCTCTTCGTTGAATGCCCAGAGGTCTTCCATCGATCCGCCGCCTCGGCCGACGATCAAAAGATCAACAGGATACTTTTTATTGAAGAAGCGAATGGCAGCGGCGATTTCCGCCGCCGCCCCCTCCCCCTGGACAAGCGTTGGGCAAAGTGCCAAGCGGATTTTTGGGTCACGCCGTTTGGAAACACGATAGATGTCGCGCAGCACTGCACCTGAAAGGGATGTCACGATGCCGATCGTGCTCGGAAAAAGGCGGCAGAGGCTTCTATGCTCCGCACGGAAAAGCCCCTCAGCAGCAAGGCGCGTTTTCATCTGCTCGAAAGCGACACTAAGCTCCCCCGCCCCCACAGGCAGCAGACGCTCCGCATAGAGCTGATATGTGCCGTCGCGCTCGTAGACGGAAACCTCGCCCGTAGCGACAACCTTCATGCCGTTTTCCGGCTGGAAGCGCAGAAGCCGTGCGCGGCTCTTGAACATCACGCCCTTCAAGGACGCCGTCTCGTCCTTCAATGTAAAATAGCAATGACCCGAAGCGTACATCTTGTAATTGGACAATTCGCCCTCGACGGAAACATTGCGCAGCATGCCTTCCGTTTGGAACATGCTCTTGATGTACTGCGTGAGCGCCGATACACTGTGAACCGCCAAACTGCTGCCTCCTTTCAGAAGAGCGTGATATGGAAATGGGCTGTCGCGCAAACGGCAACAGCCCGAGGATTATCTTGCCAATCCGCCCAAGATTCCGTTGACGTAGCGGCTGGAATCATCCGTGCCAAATTTCTTCGCCAATTCGACCGCCTCGTTGATGGCGATGCCGACATCAATCTTTTCCGTCCGGTACTTCATCTCATAGAGTGCGATGCGGACGATGTTGCGGTCGACCCCTGTCATGCGATCGATCTTCCAATCGCGCGTGGACGCAGCGATTTCCTCATCAATGGCGGCGAGATTCTCCCGCGTACCACGCACGAGAGATGCCGCATAGCGGTAGTCTCTTTTCGTCTCCAAAGGCATTTCCGCGACTGCAGCATCGAGCGCCCAAGTCTGCCAAGACTCTTCAGAGGCTGTCTCCGGCGGCGGATTGAGCTCTAGTTGGAACAACGTCTGAAGCGCGGCCTCGCGCGCCTGTCTGCGACTCATAAAACAAAACCTTTCCCTTTCCGACTGCCCGAAATCCGAAATCCCATGCCATTCTGCGTCGCATTGCTTTCACTTAAAACGGTGATTCCTGTACCTGTAAGGAAACACGTCCTTGAGGAAATCTTCCACATCGCGAAAGTTGATGCCGTGATCGATGCGTATGCCGACGGCAAGGCCGATAAAGGCGCAGAAAAGCACGAAAAGCGTCTGCCAGAAGCCGAAGAGAAGGACAGCTGTGCCGAGGAAGAGACCGACGAGCACACCGAGGAGCTTGCCGCGATGCGGCGCGAGCAGTGGTGCATGCGCCGCAAAAAAATCTTTGAACGTGCAGCGCTTTTCCTCATTCATCTTTTCCGCCTCCTGTCAAACAACGCGCTTCTTCTTCGTCAAAGGCGCGTTAGAAATGTCTTCGACGGCAATGTCCAGAGAAAAATCCTCTATGCCGACCGTGTCCTGCATATAGCGACGTACTTGAGCGCGAATGTCGTCGGAAACAACGGCAGCATTCGCCTCCCGACCGATGACGATAGCAAGACGGATCTTAAGCTGCGGTTTTCCTTTCGCGGGCTTTTTGATCGCCGAAACCCTCGTCTTGAGACTTCTGACGCCCGAAATCACGCTTGCCGTCTGCTCCACGAGATTGTGCACGGCGTTCAGCGAAACGCCCACTTCTCCCACCTTGCCATGCAAAACGAGAAGCTCGCCACCTTCACGTTCTGACTGCCCGCTCGAAAAACTGCAGCCGATGAGATGTATGCTCAACAGGAACATGGCACTGCCGCCTGCGACCATCGGCCATTGCTGCGCTCCCATCAAATAGCGGTACTCATTGAGCAGCAATGGTTCGGGGATGATCTGTAGGGCAAGAGCTGCGATGCCCAGCGAAAGACAAGCGACGAAGAGCGCGTAAAGGAGCAAGAGAAAGCGGTTGATGATCCCCATAAGCTCTCATCTCCTCTTCAGTGGACGCGAATTTCCTCTTCCTCGGTTTCCTCAGCAAAGCCCACGCCCTGCACATGGACGTTGACCTCGACGACGGTCAGTCCCGTCATGTTCTCAATCGCCTTCTTGACATTTTCCTGTACGGCGATGGCCACATCGGGGACGCGCACACCATATTTCACGATCATGTAGAGATCGACTGCCGTCTCCTTCTCGCCGACCTCAACCTTCACGCCTTTTGTGAGACTCTTCTTGCCCAACATTTCGGCAATGCCGCCGGCGATGCCGCCGCTCATGCCCGCGACGCCTTCGATTTCTGTTGCGGCAAGTCCCGCGATGATACTCACGACTTCATCGGCGATGCGAATCGAACCGATAGATCCCTTCTTGCTCACGATGCTTTCCTCTGCCATGAAAAAATCCTCCTTACAAAACACATTAACTGCCGCCTTGCGGTGGTCAGTGCAAAAACACGGTTCAAGCGCGCTCGATATAGTTGCCCGTGCGCGTGTCGATGCGCAGGACATCACCCTCGTTAATGAAGAGCGGCACGCGCACGACGTAGCCTGTTTCGACCGTCGCCATCTTCGTGGCGCCCGTCGCCGTATTCCCCTTGACGCTCGGCTCGCATTCCGTGACTTTGAGGTTGACGGAGGTCGGCAGAGAGATGCCAATGATGCGATCCTTGAACATCTGCAGATTGACTTCCATATTTTCCTGTAGATAGTTCAGCGCATCGCCAAGCTGATCTTTGCTGAGTTCCGTCTGCTCGTAATTCTCCGTATCCATGAACGTATACATGCCGTCAGCTTCATAGAGGAACTGCATCTTGCGCGTATCGAGACGAGCTGCGGGCATCTTTTTCGTTCGCTGAACGTACGCTCGATGACGGCTCCCGTCTCAACGTTCTTGATCTTCGTGCGCACGAACGCCGCACCCTTGCCTGGCTTCACATGCTGGAACTCGACGACCTGCCAAACGCCGCCGTCAATCTCGATCGTGAGACCTGTGCGAAAATCTGTGCTTGAAACCATTTGTAGCCCTCCATTACTTATCCTTGCCCTATTTCAACCAGGTGCTTTGCCGCCTTTGTCAGCGACACACCGCCACGCTTTTCCAAGAGCACCGTATCCTCGATGCGCAGTCCGCCCCAGCCTGGCAAATAGACGCCCGGCTCGACCGTGATGACCATGCCTTCTTCCAGATGTTCCGCCCGGCTCTTCGGGGAAAGGCGCGGCTCTTCGTGAATTTCCAATCCGACGCTGTGGCCGAGGCCGTGACCGAAATTCTCTCCATAGCCTGCTTCCGTAAGATAGTCGCGCACAACCTTGTCGACTGCCTTGCCGGAGATCCCTACGGAGAGGCTCTTCACGCCGAGAAGCTGCGCTTCCAACACCGTGCGGTAAAGCTCTCGTTGTTTTTCGGATGCCTCGCCCAAGACGACGGTGCGCGTGATGTCGGAATGATATCCTTGATAAACAGCACCATAGTCCATTGTAACAAATTCGCCGGCAACAAGCAACTTTTCTGATGCAGTTCCATGCGGCAGACTGCCGCGCACGCCCGACGCGACGATCGTCGTGAAGGCAGGGCGTTCTGATCCATGTTCGCGCATGAACGATTCCAGATGCACGGCGACATCCCTTTCCGAGATGCTCGGCCGCAAAAACTGCAGCACATCAGCGAAAGCGCGGTCGCTGATCTCAACGGCTTTCCTCAAGCAAGCGATCTCCTCGTCATCCTTAATCTCACGCAGCGGATCGAGGACGAGGCTGACGAGATCTTCCCCTCGTCGCGCGGGGAGAAGCGCGCGAAAAGCCTGAAACGCATCGAAAGCGACATCCTTGCCCTCGAAGCCAAGCGAACGGCAATGAAGGCTTTGCACGGAATCCGCTGCTTGCTGCCAAAGTCCATTTTTCTGCTCGACGATTTCAAAAGACGTCTCCTCTGCTGCCTGTTCCACATAACGGAAATCCGTGAGCAGAAGCTCGCGTTCCGCCGTGATGAGAAGCAACGAATCGTCACCTGTGAAGCCGCTGAAGTAGCGCAGATTGACGAGCTTGCTCACGATCATCGCTTCGACGCCCTTCTCCTTCATGAAGCCGCGCAGACGTTCGATGCGCTTTCCTATGCTCATCGCACAGCCTCCTTCATTGCACCGAGCTTCATCAAGGCGATTTCAAGCGCACCAAGATAGCTCTCTGCGCCAAAGCCTGCGACCTGCCCCATGACGACGGGCGCGATCACTGAGGTATGACGAAACTTTTCGCGCCTGTGGATATTCGACAGATGGATTTCGATGACGGGGACGGAGACGGCGGCGATCGCATCGCGCAAAGCGATGCTGTAGTGCGTGAAGGCGGCGGCATTCAACAGGATGAATTCCGTGCTTCCTTCCGCGTTCTGCACAGCGTCGACGAGTGCTCCTTCATGATTCGACTGGAAGAACTCGATCTCCACACCGGCCTCTGCCGCACGCTTTCGCAAGCGTTCATGGATGTCTGTCAACGTCATGTCGCCGTAGATTTCCGGCTCACGCTTTCCTAAAAGATTGAGATTCGGCTCGTTCAATACCAAGATTTTTGACAAATCTTCTCCCCCCGTCGCTCCATGTCTTTTGAATGGACTCTGTCATATCCAGCGCCACTATCCATGTCCTGGAAGTCTATCCGTGATTTCCTAATAGCGGATCGCAAACTCCCGCTCATCCGATGACGGTTCCTGTGCCTGTGTCTCTAGCCGCTCACGCGGATGTAGCCGTTGCCCTGCCAGATCTTGTTCCACAGCGCCTCGACCGCCTTGGCAGCGCCCTGCACCTCCATCGTCACGGAGCCATCCTCCATGTTGCGCACCCAACCGCAAAGACCAAGCTCTGCAGCATTCTGCTGCACGAAGAAACGAAAGCCGACTCCCTGCACGCGCCCCTCGGCTCTGGCGAAGAACCGCACGATTTCTTTTTTTCCATCAATGATTATCCTTCCTCTCTGCGACGACGCAAGATGGCATACTCTTCCACCGGTTTTTCCATGAAGAGCCGCACAATCTGCTGTGCATGAGCCGCTACTGAAAGAGGCTCGCCCGCCTCGTTTCGCATGTCTTTCAAGCGCTGACGAAACGTCTCTCGCGCGGGCTGGAACACTTCGACCTCCTGCCCAATTTTCATGTTGTTGCGCTGCTCGACCGTCGCCGTGTGCGTCTCATCATCGTAGTGGCGCACAAGACCTATGAAGTCCGCCGTCTGTTCATAAGAAGCGCTCGCATAGATCTGGTCGCTCCCATCGGGCACATGGTCGAAGAAACCACTCGTGTAGATGCGGTGCGAAACCTTCTGCAGCTCATCAATCCACGCATCGCGCAGATGAAATGTGTGCTGCCTGTCGCAGGCGGCATCAATCGCCTCGCGATAGACTTTCGTGACGCTCGCCGTATAATGGACGCTTTTTCATGCGCCCCTCGATCTTCAGGCTGTCGAGTCCCATGGCGCAAAAGCTCAGGCAAAAAAAGGCAGCAGGCAAAGATCCTGGAATTCATGATATAGGTGCCACGCTCATCCTCTTCGATGGAGAAGATCTCGCCTGGGCGACTTTCCTCCACAAGTCCATAGCGCCAGCGGCATGCCTGTGCACATGCGCCTCGGTTTGCATCGCGTCCCGTGAGGTAGCTGCTCAAGAGGCAGCGCCCCGAGTAAGATATGCACATTGCACCGTGTACGAACATCTCCAGCTCGATCGTGGACCGTGCACGGATCTCGGCGATCTCAGCGCAGGAAAGTTCACGCGCGAGCACGACACGCTCCGCGCCAAGCTTCTGCCAAGCATTGACCGCCGCCCAATTCGTATTGTTCGCCTGTGTGCTGATATGAAGCGGCAGCCTGGGTGCAAGTTCACGCACAAGCGAAAAGACACCAAGATCAGAGACGAGCAGACCGTCGACGTGAATTTCATTGAGGAAGGCAAGATGTGCAGGCAGCTTCTCCAAATCCGCGTTATGCGGGAAGATATTGAGCGTCACATAAACCTTCTTGGCGCGTGCGTGGGCGAAGCGCACGCCCTCTTCCATCTCCGCCTCGCTGAAATTGCCGCCGAAGGCACGCAGCCCGAAACTCTTGCCGCCCAAATACACAGCATCCGCGCCATAAACGAGCGCCATCTTGAGCTTCTCCAGATTGCCCGCCGGAGCCAGAAGCTCCGGTTTATTCACTTGTCCATTGCCCGTGCGGCAGGGACGGCGCAGCTCTTCCCAGCAAGCTCATCTAGCGCACCTTTTGTACGATGGCATCGTGCTCTTCGTATGTATGCGAATAATAGTTGCGTCCATTTCTGTCCGCGACGAAGTAGAGGTAGTCTGTCTTAGCCGGCCAAAGCACGGCTTCAATGGATGCCGTGCCGGGATTAGCTACAGGGCTGGGAGGCAATCCCCTGTGCTGGTAGGTGTTGTACTGCGAATCCATCTCCGTGTCCTTGAATGTCACATCCTCCTTCGGTGCATCGAGCAGGTATTGCAGCGTCGCATCCGACTGCAGCGGCATGCCGATGGCGAGACGCTTCAAAAATACTTGCGCGATGACCGCACGATCTTCCTCATAGCGCGCTTCTTTCTCCACGAGCGAAGCAAGGATGACGAGCTCATAAATGCTCAGGTTTTCCTCCTTCGCACGCTCGCGCATCTTGCGCGTGAGCCGCTGATCGAAATCGCGCGACATCATGGAAAGGATGTCTTCAACCGTGATATCGCCATCCACCTCGTATGTATCAGGAAAGAGGAATCCCTCAGCATAATAACGAGCTTCGTCATTCTTCTTGATATAATCGTAAGGGGCATAATGCTTCGCCGCCTTCAAGAAGGCCTCCTTCTTCACGATGCCCTTCTCGTCCAAGCGCTTGGCGATGTCTTCGACAGTGAAGCCCTCAGGAATCGTGAAGCGCACCTGCACGGTCTTCCCTTCGGTCAGAACCTGCAGCACGTCGCGCGCCTCCATGTTCGTATGAAGGGCATACGTTCCAGCCTTGAAGGAGCCGTCAGCGCCATTCATCTTCGCCGCCAGCCAGAACTTGAAACGGCTCTGTATGATGCCGCGTTTCTCCAACATCTCCGCCACACTGTCGGCACTCATGCCCGAACGAACCGTGACGTAGACATCCGTCTGCTCCTGGAGAGCGGGCGCTGCCGGCGAAAGGGCATAAGAAAGAATCCCGAACAGCACGAAGAAAAAGAGCACAGGAGGCAGCACATACTTCTTCATATACCCTGCCCAATCTTCAGGCGGGAAACGGCGCAGTTCATCGAAGGAAAGGCTCTTCATCCAAGCAAGAAACATCTCCTGCACCCACACTGCGCCCACGAGGATCAGCGCTAAAATTTTTCCGAGATACTCCATCCCCTTGTTGAGCAGACCTTTCCCCGCATCTCCCTTCTCAGACGGTGCAGACAGCGACCCTTGGAACGCTCCAACCATGGCGCAAGAAAAAATCCGGCAGCCGCAAAAACATCCCCTTCCATTCCATTTGCAATTCCATTATACGCAATACGTGCGAAAATTACAACCAGCATAGAAAAAGCCGTATGTGTCAAGATGTTCTCGGTGGGAAATTTCAACCCTTGATGCGTCTGCCTTCGCGGCATGCCTGTTTTTCCTCTTTAAGCGAAGCATTTGGACAAATGTCCAATCGCACTGCTCATCGGCGCGCTCACCGTGATCCTCCCATGTCGCACGCCTTCATGCGCGTTGCCCTTGCTTTTCTTCAACGCTTGCCTCACAGCTCCGCGGAAATCCCTGCCAGACTTCGGATTGAACAGCTCCGCTTTGGCCACCATGGCCTCGCGCAGGTCGCCGTTCTTCAGCCCCGTGATGATCTTCACCATCGCCCTGCCGCCGTCTCCGCTCCATCGCCGCCCTTGCTTCTTCATCCGGTAGCTGTACAGCCGATGGTTGCTCTCGCATGTGCCCAGGAGCTTGCTGCATCCGCCCAGTCCCCGTTGCTCCAACGAGGCAAGGTATGACCAGTTCCGCGTCATGTAGCCTCGGAGAAGGCGCACTTGTTCGGCTTGGTGTTCGTCCCGGGCTGTGGATTCCAAGGTGTCCAGTACGAGGCCTAGACGCTCTCGGTCGTGGTTCTTCAAGGCTCTGTGCAGTTCCCGGCGCAGCTTTCTGTTCGCCCAGGAGAGGCGTTCCTTGCACTTCCTCTGCACGTGATACCAATCGCGGAAATGCTCGTGCCTTCCGACTTTCCCCACGATCTCCTTGAATGCGTCGATGCTGTAGCCGGCTCCCCCGTCACTGTTGCTCAGCACCAACGTGTGCGTCAGGTCATAATGGCTGCCTATATGGTGCAGCATCCTGTCCTGGCTTTTTCATGGCTGAAGTCTGCTATGTAGTGGGTTCCTATAAGTTCGCGTCGGTTGCCGTTCTCTCGCACGCCTTCGGCGATCTGGAAGCGATGCAGTTCCTTTTGTTTCTTCTTCTGCCCGTGCAGCATGAGGGCCGTCTCCCTCGATGTAGAGGACTTGCGGTTGACGCAGTTCTTTTTTTCTTCCATTGGGTCGGGCGTCGCCTGCAGGTCTTCCCATGCGCTGTAGGTTTCGCCCACTTGCTTCACTACGCGGGCGACTTGCTGGTGGCTCATCGTGACCGGCGTCAGCAGGTTGACGGCATCGGCCGTGACACGGTAGACGGTCTTGGCGGCAATCTGGGCGATGGTGTATTCCGGGTGGGCGGTGTATCTCCTATAGGGTCGGATGCCCAGCTCCTTGTCCAAGGGATAGATTCCTGCCTCTCCTTCTTTGCACATCCTTCGGCGGCGTATGCGGAGCGTCCCGTAGCTCGCCCTGCACGGTGCGCCAGTCCAGACGTTCCACATGCCAGCCTTTATCAGCGTATCTGCCCGCCAGTTCTTTGTCGATCCGTTCGAGCGCCTCGCTGACCGCACGGCATGCGAGGTCTTCGAGATAACTGCGGATTCGCTCTTCCCGCGATATGCTGTCCTTCGCACCCTTTTATTATTTCCAAGATTTCTGTTACAATGGTTTCCATAGGAGACCTTCCTTGTTTTGTATTTGCCTCGATAGCATACACTATAGGGTACAGGTCTCTTTGCCTTTTTTTGCAACCCCCACCGAGAAATATTTTACCATGAGAACCTTTGTGCTAAGGCTGGAAAAAAAGCGCAAAAATCCCCCATTGCTCTGTTTGACTGAAATTTACCATGAGAACCTTTGTGCTAAGGCTGGAAAAAAAGCGCAAAAAAATCCCCCATTGCTCTGTTTGACTGAAATTTTTATGTGGATGCCGCCGAGAATGTGGCTGTTTCAGGCTGCCAACCCAGTTTTTTTCAGCTTCGTTAGATAACTGTTGATCTTTCTCTCCTTGTTGAATTTGTTGTAATAGTCGGCTCCCAGATCGATGAAGGGCTCTCCCAGCTTCAATATGTGGTAAATGGCTATCAGCATGGTATGCGCTACAGCTACTGTGGCACGTTTTGCTCCCCGTCGTACGACGAGCCTGTCATATTGTGCGGACAAGAAGGAGTCCTTCTTCTTGATGGCTGCCTTGGCGCATTGTATCAGCGTAGTCTTCAGTGTGGCGTTCCCTTTGGTAGTCCTGCCGCTTTGCCGCTTTCCGGCACTTTCGTTGTTCCACGGAGACAGACCCGCCCAGCTGGACAGATGTTTCTCCGTTGCAAAGCGACTCATATCCAAACCTGTTTCCGCCAAAATGGTTTCCGCGCTCTGCCTCCCTATGCCCGGTATCTCGTCCAGCTTTTTCTATCGCGTCTTCATAGCCGCTGCTGTACTGCTTGACGAGCTTATCCATCTGACCGATGCGCTTCGTCATGTCGTCGATATGATCTACGACTTGCAGGATCAGTTGTTTCTGCAAAGGCGTGAGAAAGCCGTCCAGCGCTTGCATGACATCTTCCACCCTTGTGCCTCAATGCTCCGTGAAGGCTTTCTTCCACTTCATCCTTCTGCAGCGGCGCATCCTTCTTGAGCAGCTTCTGCAAGAGGCTGCGCGAGCTTTTGCCGTTGATGTTGGAAACTACGCTGGACAGCTTGATATTTCCTCCTTCCAGCATCTTCTGCAGACGGTTGAGTTCACGTGCACGCTCGGCAATCAAGCTCTTTCTGTACCGAAACTTCCCGCAACTCGCGTTGCTCCCGTTTCGGAATATAGCTCGCGCTCAACAGCCCGTGCTGCAGCAAGTCCGCGATCCATTCGGCATCCTTCACATCGGTCTTCCTTCCGGGAACATTCTTCATGTTCCCCGGCGTTGACGATCATGACGCCTAGATGAGAGGTCTCGAAAAGATTGTAGACGGGTTTCCAGTAGGAACCCGTGCTTTCCATGGCGGCCATCTGGCACTTTTTCATCCCAAAAGCCATTTGGCGAGTGCGCGGATTTCTTTGCTTGTCGTGCCAAATGTTCGTATTTCCTGCTTCTTGCCACATCTGAGGCAGGCGACGATCGAGCGTTTGTGCACATCAATCCCACAACAGCGTTCGTACGTGACATCCATGAGGATTCCCTCCCTTTGTACGACGTGGCCTCCTCGATGATGGCTCATTTTACCATACGTCCTTTTGAGCGTAGCTCTGAACAAAGCGTGGTGCGAAAAAAGGAGACCAGATCAGTTTACACAGCGAGATCGAATCTCAAAAATTATTCGACCTTCAACGTCTGCTCTTATTATACCATAGATGGCGGTTCTCGTTCATTGTGGTGCCGTAAGGCGTGGGCGTTTACACTAAGGAAAAAGCCGACGCTCATGGGCGTCGGCTCTTCCCTTCGTCCGTCAATCGTCCTCTTCCTCGTCCATCAGGGGCGTCATAAGCACGCTGCACGGCATCGAACTCCTCATCCGTCGGCTCGATGTACTCCTCTTCGCCGCTCTCGCCCATGACAATCTTGGCGATGAGGACATCTTCATCGTGCTCGCCGCAGCCGCATCCGCAGCTGTGGGCATGCTCCTCTTCCTCGTCCTCATCGTGAATGCCGATGAGGAGAGCAAATTTATCCTCGCCCACGGGAATGATCATTTCTTCACGGTAGTAGTAGCTATTCCCATCTTCATCCATCATTTCGATGATGACATCCTCGTCCTCTTCCAAAACTTCTTTTTCCTTGTCTGACATACTGTCCCCTCATTTCTCTTCAGAGAATGCGTCCATGCGCATCCCGATATTATCCAAATATCCTTGCAGAATGAACACCGCTGCCATTTTGTCGATGACCTTTCGCCTCTTGGCACGACTTACGTCAGCAGCGATCAACGAGCGCTCCGCCGCCACTGTTGAAAGGCGTTCATCCCAAAAGACAACCTGGCTTCCTTTAATCTTCTTTTGTAGCCTTTCCGCAAAATCACGTACGATGTCACAGCGCTCGCCCTGCGTACCGTTCATATTCTTCGGCAAGCCGATGACGAAAGTGTCCGTCTCGTAAAGTCCCATGAGCTCCTTGAGACGTGAAAAATCCTTGTCCCACGACTTGCGGCATATCGTTTCTACACCTTGCGCCGTGATGCCGAGCGCATCGCTTGCGGCGACGCCGATGGTACGGTCGCCGACATCAAGCGCAAGAAATCGCTTCATCACGCCTTCTTCTCCCGATGTGCCTCGATATAGAAGTGAACGAGCTCTTCCAAGAGTTCGTCGCGCCCAAGCTTGCGCACATTGCTGCGCGCCTCTTTGTAGCTTGTCACATAGGCAGGATCGCCGGAAAGAAGATAACCGACAAGCTGGTTGATCGGATTATAGCCCTTTTCTTCCATCGCTTCACAAACATCGTGAATGATCACTTCTGCCTTGTTCTCATCCGCACCGAAGCGGAACATCATTGTTTCATCGCTGACCATCTCTTGTTTCCCCTCCCATCGAACATATGCGCATCCGCACTTTCAGTCAATCATCGCATGCTCAATCATGTACTCGGCAATCTGCAGCGCATTGAGCGCCGCGCCCTTGCGGATCTGGTCGCCGCAGACCCAAAGATTCAGGCCATGCTCCACCGATTCGTCGCGGCGGATGCGTCCGACTTCGACATCATCCTTGCCCGAAGTGAAGAGCGGCATAGGATAGGCCTGCTCATCCGGATTGTCATTCAATGCCGTGCCGGGGAAGGCGCTGATTGCTTTGCGTGCAGCCTCGACGCTGACATCTTCCTCGAACTCAACATTGACCGACTCCGCATGGCTGCGATAGACAGGCACGCGGATCGTCGTAGCCGTCACGCGCAGATTAGGCTCGGAAAAGATTTTGCGCGTCTCATCGATCATCTTCATTTCCTCTTTCGTGTAGAGATTCTCCTTGAAAATGTCGATCTGAGGAATCAAGTTGAAGGCGATCTGGTAGTGCTTCTTGAGTGACGCACCCGGCAGGATTTCCGCCTTCACGGGCTTCTTCGCGACGATGGCCTCGACCTGCTCTTCCAACTCCGCCATCGCCTCCTTGCCGCCGCCCGAGACAGCTTGGTAGGTCGAGACGACGATGCGCTTGATAGGCGCGAGGTCGCGAAGCGGCTTCAATGCCATGACCATGATGATCGTCGAGCAGTTCGGGTTCGCAATGATGCCCTTATGTCCATTGAGCGCTTCAGGATTGACTTCGGGCACAACGAGCGGCACGGCAGGATCCATGCGGAACGTGCTCGAGTTGTCGATGACGATGGCTCCCGCCTTCACCGCTGCGGGAGCGAAGGTCTTGCTCGCGCCGCCGCCTGCAAAGAGCGCGATGTCGATGCCCTCGAAGGAGTCCTCGCGCGTCTCCTCGACCACGTATTCCTTCCCCATGAAGGCGATCTTCTTGCCCGCTGAGCGCGAGGACGCAAGCAGCCTGAGCTCCGCAAAGGGAAAAATTCCTCTCTTCGATGAGGTTCAGGAACTCCTGTCCCACAGCGCCCGTTGCGCCCATGATTGCCACGTTATATTTCTTCATGTTGCCATCTCCTGTCATCATTTTCTGCTGTCTTTCATCAATCGAGCAGCTTTTCCAAGCCCACGACGACTCCTGTAAGATCCCTGACCTTCTTGCACGCGAGCACGACGCCCGGCATGAACGACTCCCGATTGATGGAGTCATGACGAATGGTCAAGGTCTGTCCCAGCCCACCGAAAATGACTTCTTGGTGCGCGACGAAACCTGGCAGACGCACGCTGTGAATATGGATGCCGTCGACTTTGGCGCCGCGCGCGCCAGGGAGCTTTTCCTTTTCCTCCGGATGCCCTTGCTGCGCAGACGCACGCACTTCCTTGATCATTTCCGCTGTCTGCAATGCCGTGCCGGAGGGCGCGTCGAGCTTGTTGTCATGATGCAGTTCGATGATCTCGACATGAGGGCATGTACTTCGCCGCCTGACGGCTCGCGAGCATCATGAGCACGGCGCCGATCGCGAAGTTCGGTGCGAGGAAGACAGGCGTATTCTTCTCCAAGGAAAGAGCTTCGAGCTGCGCCCTTTCGTCTGCCGTCATGCCCGTCGTGCCGATGACAGGCGCAACGCCATTCTTCACGGCGAGCATAGCATTGGAAAACACGGCATCGGGGCGCGTGAAATCCACCATGACATCAGGGCGGCTATCTAAAAGCGCCTTCTCGAGATCTGTCCCCACCATCACGCCACATTTGCCGCAGCCCGCAGCCTCTCCCGCATCCACACCGCCACGAACATCGACGGCAGCAACGAGGGAAAGATCCGCATCGTCCTGCACTGCCTTGACCACAGCTTGTCCCATGCGTCCGCAAGCTCCGCTGACCAACACCTTTACCAAGATATGCGCCCCCTTCAAGCGAGTCTTGCAAAGAACCCCTGCAAAACCAATGTGCATCTATTGTATATGAAGCAGATGGAAAAAAAGTCAATGGATTTTTCGATGAGCGGCATGCAACACGATGCTCATGATGAAAAAAATCCTTGAGAAGTTTTTCAACCACGCTTCACATATAAAAGAATTTCTTTTCCCTATTGCATTTCTTAAATCCTCGTAGTATAATACCTATTGTTGTCGGGATGTGGCTCAGCTTGGTAGAGCGCATCGTTCGGGACGATGAGGTCGCAGGTTCGAATCCTGTCATCCCGACCATCTTTATTAACGAATATGTTGCCTGTTTTACGGCAAAGAGCGGTGTCGTTCCATGATTCGATGGAGCGGCGCTGCTTTTTATTCGAAGAATTGACGACACGATGAAGGTCATCAAAACAAATGCCGCTGCATACGTTTGCAAAAACGCATGCAACGGCATCAAACAGAACAGTTCACTCCGTTCACTGCAGCGCAAAAATTACGCAGGAACCGCGTCCTTTCACCCTTTCGGCTCTTCCTCCAAGAGTGCCAAGAGTTCGTCGTAGTCCTTCTTCAACTTATGATATTCATCGGCAATCTGCAAGGCAGCAAGCACTCCGATCTTTATGCCAGAGAAACTGCGGGTCTTTTTGGCGATGTCACGCATGTTTTCGTCCACGAATCTGGCAAGCTGACGCACATAATCCGCAGATTCATCGCTCCTGAGCGGATACGTTTCACCGAAGATCTCAACGACTACCTTCTTTTTTTCCATCGTTTCACCCGCTGCCTTCTCAAGCGCGAAGCTCCGCGCCGCATTCTTCTTGGAGAGCCGTCAGAATCTTCGCTACGGCTTCATCGGCTTCTTCGTCCTTCAACGTCTTGTCCGACGACTGGAAGTCGACGCTGAACGCCATGCTTTTCTTGCCAGCGGCAACCTGTTCGCCCATATAGACATCGAAAAGATGCAGCCCCTTGAAAAACTTACCCGCGCTCTTTTCGATGATGCGCACAATTTTCGTCGCCTCCGTCGCTTCATCGACAAAGCAGCGCGAGGTCGCGCGAAATCGCCGGGAAGCGCGGCAGAGGCGCATAGTGGAAGTTCTTCGTGCGATATTTCAGCAAGGTCTTGACATCCATCTCGAAAATGTAGATTTTCTTCTGAATGTCGAGTGCCTGCAGTACGGAAGGATGAACCTCGCCGAGCACGGCGATGACGTCCCTGCCCTTCTTGAAGAACGCCGTCTTCCCGGGATGCAACGCAAAATGCTCGCCGCCTTCCACCGTGTAGTTGACGATGGAAAGATGCGTGAGGAGTTCTTCCACGATGCCCTTGACATCGTAGAAATCGACGATTTCATTGCCCTGATTCCAACCAACAGGATAGCGCCTGCCCGAAATCAGGCCGCGACCTTCATGACTTCTTCCGGCTGCTCTACCACGGGGAGTCCCTTCGGAAGGAAGATCGGCGCAACCTCGAAAAGGCGCAGATCCTCGTTCTTGCGGGAGAAGTTGCGCTGCGCATTTTCCAAGAGGCTCGAAAGAAGCGTCGTGCGCACGAGCGGGTACTCGTCCGTCAACGGATTCATGATCGGCACGGCACGGCGCAAAGGGCTGTCCTGCGGCACTTGCATCTTGTCGAACATGCTCGGATGCGTGAAGCTGAAGGAGACCGTCTCCGTCATGCCGAGTCCCATGAGGGCATTCTTCATCTTTCCGATGAAGTCAAGCTGATCGCTCTGGCATCCCTGTACGGCTTCGCCGCACGGGCGTGTCGCCGCGATGTTGTCATAGCCATGGATGCGAGCGATTTCTTCCGAGATATCCTCCATCAAGGTCACATCACGGCGCCATGACGGCACTCGCGCGATGCAGGAACCGCCTTCTTCACGCACGTTGAAACCAAGCTTTTTCGAGAATGTCCTTCATCTCTTCGCTTGCAATCTCCGTGCCTAGACGCGCATTGACTGCCTGTGCCGTGAACGCGATCTCCACAGGCTCTTTGGGCGCAGGATAAACATCGACGACGCCGGAGACGACTTTACATGCCCCCATCTCCTGCAGAAGCTGCGCTGCGCGGTCGAGTGCACGCACCGTGTGATCGATGTCGACGCCGCGCTCAAAGCGCCCCGACGCCTCGGAGCGAAGACCGAGTGCCCGGCTCGTGCGGCGGATGCTTGCGCCGTTGAAGGCGGCGGCTTCCAAGACGACGGTCTTCGTCACGTCGGTGACTTCCGACTCCAAACCACCCATGATGCCGGCAAGTCCCGCAGCTTTTTCCGCATCGGCAATGACAAGTTCCGTTCCCTTCGCCCGACGTGAGGAGTCATCGAGCGTGTGAAGCTCCTCTCCTTCCGCTGCAAGGCGCGCCGTGAGTTTTTTCCCTGCGATTTGATCCCAATCGTAGGCATGCATGGGCTGACCAAGTTCAAGCATGACGAAATTCGTGACATCGACGACGTTGTTGATGGCGCGGATGCCCGCATCTTCGAGACGTTTCACCATCCATGCAGGGGAGGGTGCGATCTTGACGTCTTTCAATACACGCGCGGAGAATCGGCTGCAAAGCTCGGGCGCTGCGATATCGATCTCGATAAGGTCGGAGGCTTTCTCGGCTGCGTCCTCCTGCACGTGGATCTCAGGGAACTTCGCTTCGCTTCCCGTGAGGACGGCAGCTTCGCGCACGAGACCCACGACGCTGAAGCAGTCTGCGCGGTTTGCCGTAAGCTCGAACTCGAGGACGACGCCATCGAGTCCCAACACCTCGCTCGCCGAAAGCCCTACGGGCGTATCGGGAGGCAGGATGTAGATGCCCTGTTTCTGCTCTTTCGTCAGCTGCGATTCATCGAGCTTCAGCTCTGACGCAGAGCACAGCATGCCATTCGAGACGATGCCACGAAGCTTTCCCTTCGAGATTTTTCAAGCCGTTGGGCAGATGCGCACCGACGAGCGCGACCGGAACGATGTCACCTTCCTTCACGTTGTCGGCGCCCGTCTGAATCGTAATACGTTCTTTTTTTCCCCGACATTCATCTGGCAGACGAGCAAATGATCGGAATCGGGATTGGGCACGAGTTTTTCAATGCGCCCTGTGACGACCTTTTCCAACCCCGCATCTGCACGCACGACGTTTTCTACGGGCACCCCCGCCATCGTGTATTTGTCGGCCAATTCTTCCGCCGTCTCTTTGAAATCTATATAGTCGTGAAGCCATTCGATCGATACCTGCATAAGCTTTTTCCCTCCCTGTCAGAACTGATGCAAGAAGCGCACATCGTTGTCATAGAAGAGCCGCAGATCATCGATGCCGTAAGAGAGCATGGCGATGCGCTCGACCCCCATGCCAAAGGCGAAGCCCGTGACCTTCCCGGGATCGTAGCCGCTCATCCTGAGGACGTTCGGATGCACCATGCCCGCACCGAGGATTTCCAGCCAGCCCGTACCTTTGCAAACACGGCAACCCTCTCCATGGCACATGACGCATGAGATGTCGACCTCCGTGCTCGGCTCGGTGAAGGGGAAGAAGCTCGGCCGGAAACGCACGCCAACCTTTTTATCGAAGATCTGGCGCAGGAAATCCTCCAGCGTGCCTTTGAGGTCGGAGAAGCGGATGCCCCTGTCGACGACGAGACCCTCGACTTGCGTGAACATCGGCGAGTGCGTCGCATCATAATCGTCACGGCGATAGACCCTGCCGGGCGCGATCATGCGAATCGGCGTGTTCGGCTCATGTGCCTGCATCGTTCGCGCCTGCACGGGCGAGGTATGCGTGCGCATGAGAATGTCTTCCGTGATGTAAAAGGAATCCTGCATGTCGCGCGCCGGATGATCCTTCGGCAGGTTCAGTGCCTCGAAGTTGTAGTGATCACGCTCGATTTCCGGACCCTCTTCGATGCTGTAGCCCATCGCCATGAAAATGCTTTTGATGCGCTCCATCGTGATCGTCAAAGGATGCAGATGTCCCAGAGGCTCGCGCCGTCCAGGGAGCGTCACGTCAATCTTCTCGCTTGCAAGCCTCGCAGAGAGCGCCTCTTCAGCGAGCGACGCACGCTTCTTCTCCAACGCTCCTTCGATGGCAGCACGCGCCTCGTTGACGATCTGCCCGAGACGCGGCCTCTCTTCGGGACTGAGCTTTCCCATGCCGCGCTGGATCATCGTAAGCTCGCCTTTTTTGCCGAACACCTTGACGCGAATGTCGTTGAGCTCTGAAAGCGTCACGTCCGCAGATTCGATGGCCTTGACGGCGTCCTCGCGAATCTTCGCTATCTTGCCTTCCATAAATGACCTCCCAAATCACAAAAACGGCAAAGCAGAAAAGAAACCTTCGCCCCTTGGCAGGGGGGGGTCTGCCGCCGTCCCATAGCGCCTCGGGGCTGCGCCCAGCCGTCCGTCGTTGCTGCAATACTGTCTAAAAGTATATTACACTCGCAAAGAAAAGGCAAATCTTTTGCTGAAATTCGCCAGAAAGGCTGGAAATATGGTATACTATACGCTAAACGGAAAAATCAAGGAATCATGGATGAATGAGATCCGTCAGACCGGTGCAAACCAAATGCACGGAAATGGTGATGGAACCACCCGTATTTCCTTGCAAGCAAAGGAGCATGAATAACATATGCTGTTAACCCGTAATTGCGTGGAGCTTCTCGCACCAGCCGGCACTTGGGATGCCCTCGTCGCCGCCGTCGAAGCAGGTGCAGATGCCGTCTATCTCGGTGGCAAGCACTTCAACATGCGCATGCACCACGGCGATACGAATTTCGACAACGCCATGCTGAAAAAGGCCATCGCCTTCACTCATGAGCACGGCGTCAAACTCTACATCACGTTGAACAATCTCATCAGCGAGGAGGAGCTGCCTGCCCTGCGCGAATATCTGCTCTATCTGCAGGAAATACGCCCCGACGCGATCCTCGTGCAGGACTTCGCCGTGCTCGAACTGAAAAAAGAACTGGGGCTCGACATCCCCTTTCATACCTCGGTCATGATGAACACGCACAACGAGGCGGCAATCGAAAAGCTCAAGGAGTACGGCATCACGCGCATCGTCGTCGGTCGCGAGATGACGCTCTCTGAGCTGAGTCTCTTCAAGGAGCGCACAGGGCTTGAAGTCGAATACTTCATGCACGGCGACATGTGCATGTCCGAGAGCGGCCAGTGCATTCATTCGGGCGTCCTCTTCGGCCAGAGCGGCAATCGAGGCCGCTGTTTGAAGCCCTGTCGCTGGGCATACGAGCTCATCGATGAGGAAACGGGGGAAATCCTGGACGCCGAGAGCGAAGGTCCGTACAAGCTCGCCCTGAAAGATATGTGCATGTACCGCAACATTCCCGAGCTCATCCAGGCGGGTGTCCACTCCTTCAAAATCGAAGGGCGCATGCGTCCGGCAGAGTTCATCCGTCGCATCGTGCGCACCTATCGCAAGGCGATCGACAGCTACATCGCCGACCCTTTCGGCTACCGCGTTGACGAGGCCGGCTGGCAGGAACTCTTCGACAACCGTGCGCGGGACTTCACGACGACCTTCGCCTTGGGTCCGACGACGGCGCGCGACATCGGCTTCGATGGCGCACGCGAACCACGCTTCTTCAGCGAGGCTGTGAAAGAGCCGGGCTTCCAAGACGACATCTTGAAAGAGGAATCGCCCATCGCACGCGAGAACGCGCCGCATCGCCGCCTGTCCGTGCGCGTCGGCAACATGGAGGGGGCACGCGCCGCCATCGCAAACGGCGCCGATGCCGTCTACGTCGGCGGCGAGGCATTCCGGCCGCAGAGACCCTGGCGGCTCGCAGACATCGAAGCCATCATCGAAACCGCTCGGCAAGCGGGAGCGAAGGTCTTTGTCAACACGCCGCGCACGACAATGCGCCGCGAATGCGGAGAGCTCGAACAGTTCTTCGCAGCGCTTGAGCGAATACAGCCTGCCGGCGTCCTCGTCAGCAACCTCGGCTCTTTGCGCCTTGCTCAGACGCTCACGAAACTGCCCGTGCAAGCCGACCTTTCCTTCAATATCTTCAACCACCTCGCCGCGAAATTCCTCAAGGAAAACGGTCTTTCCATGGGCGCGTCGTCCTCGAACTCTCCTTCGAGCAGCTCAAGAGTCTCGTCGAATCCTCGGAACTTCCCATCGAGACCGTCGTACACGGCTCTTACGAGTCCATGATCCTCGATCACAATCTGCCCGAAATGTCCTTGGGTGGCTACGACCCCTTGAAGAATCCGGAATTTCTCGATCGCCGCTATGCGCTGCGCGACAGGGCGGGCGAGGTGCATTCCATCCGCATCGACCAATTCGGGCGCAATCACCTCTACTTTGCAAAAAGATCTTTTGCCTTTATCCGTACCTTGAGAAGTTCAACGGCCTCGCTTCTTACCGCATCGAAGCGCAGGATTACACGCCTGAACTCGTCGCACTCCTCACAAAGACATACCGTGCGGCGCTCGATGCACTCTCACGTGGAGAGCGCGCCTTTGACGATGCAGCACTCGCCGCGCTTGCTGAAAAAAGTCCGCGTGCTTTCGGCATCGGCATCTATCGTTTCCGCGAATCGAAAGACTCCATCTAGGAGGGAATGATTTGAAAGAATACATTGGCGCTGAAGCCATCCTCGAAAAAAAGAAGAAGTATATCATGCCCCTGCCTCGGTCACTTCTACCGCGAGCCACGCCAGATCGTGCGCGGCTCCATGCAGTATCTCTTTGACAGCGAGGGCAGGAAGTATCTCGACTGTTTCGCTGGAGTCTCCGTCATCAACTGTGGTCACTGCAACCCCGAGATCACGGAAAAGGTCATCGCACAGGTTGAAACATTGCAGCACGTCTGCAACATTTACTTGACGGAAAACTTCGTGAATCTCGCAGAAAAACTCGCCGAAATAACCCGAGGGGATCTTCAGAAGAGCTTCTTTTGCTCCACGGGTACGGAAGCGACCGAAGGGGCAGCGCTTCTCGCAACCATTCACACGGGCAGCAGCGAATTCATCGCCCTTCGAAACGGTCTGCACGGACGCACGAAACTTACAATGAGCCTCACAGGCATCGGCATGTGGCGCACCGACCCAAATCCCGTCGGCGGCATCCAATTCGCACCGAACCCCTACTGCTACCGCTGTCCGCTTGGCAAGACTCATCCCGAATGTGATCTTGCCTGCGCCGATGAGGTGGAGACAATCATCAAGATGGCGACGAGCGGCAAGCCTGCCGCCTTCATCGCCGAGAGCATACAAGGCAATGCAGGCATCATCGTACCGCCCGCCGGCTACTTCAAACGTATCAAGGAAATCATTTCCTCTTACGGTGGCCTATTCATCGCCGACGAGGTGCAGACAGGCTTTTGCACGCACGGGAAAGATGTTCGCCATCGAACATGCGGACATTGTGCCTGACATCATGTGTGTCGCCAAGGCGCTCGGCAACGGGCAGCCCATCTCCGCCTTCATTGCGAGCGCCAAGGTTGCCGACAGCTACACGAAACCCGGCGCTTCCACGCTTGGCGGCAACCCGTTTCCAGTACGGCAGGCCTCGCCGTCCTTGACTACATCGAAAAACATCGCCTCCTTAAAAACGCTACGATGCGCGGCGAGCAGCTGCGCAAAGGACTCGCCGAGATCCAGAAACGCCACCCGATCATCGGCGACATTCGCGGCCTCGGTCTCATGACAGGAGCCGAATTCGTCCATCCCGATCAAAGCCCTGCCCCAGAAGAGCTCGACATGGTGCTTGAAGAGCTCAAGGATCGCGGCTTCATCGTCGGCAAGAACGGCGTCGCCAGAAATGTCATGGCCTTCCAACCGCCGCTCATCATCACGGAAGAAAATATCAACGATGTGCTCAATGCACTTGAACAGGTTCTGCTGAAATTCGCTCTGTAGAGGATCATTCGCAGAATAAGACGGAAGAGCCCGCGCGTTTGCAGCACGCGGGCTCTTCCATCTTGCTGAACCAAAAAATCTTGTCCACTTGAAGAAAGAGCAGCTCTCGGTGACAGAACAGCAATGCCCCCGATCGGACGATCCGATCGAGGGCATCTTCTCTTTCGCTTTCCTGCGGCTCATTCTTCTTCCAAGCGCATCAGCATGAAGCAGTAATCGGAGAGGCGGTTGAGGAAGACGCGATCCTCTTCATGAAGATCGGCTTCTTTCGCCAATGCGCAGAAACGCCGCTCCGCGCGGCGCACAGCCGTGCGTGCGAGATCGAGCATCGCGCCCGCCTGTGTCGCGCCGGGAATGAGGAAATGATCGAGCTTCGGCAGTCTTGCGTCGATGTCGTCGATCTCCTTTTTCGAGCAGCTCCGAATCCTCGCGCTTGATCATCGGCTCTTCGCCGAGACTAGCGATATCCGCCATAAGGAGAGGCAGCTTCTTGAGCAGCACGAACACCTTCTCTCGCACGGCGTCCTTCGTCGCGAAAGCACGCGCCATGGCGAGCGCCGAGCCGGCCTCGTCGATCGAGCCGTATGTCTCGACGCGCAAGGCATCCTTTTCGACGCGCTCTCCTGTGTACAGACTCGTCTGTCCCTTGTCCCCCGTTTTCGTATAAACGCCCATCTCTTTCACCTCAATGCAGTCAGACATTCAACATGCGGCCAGAATATACCTTGTTACCATGAAGCCCCAATCGGTCAAGCCGAAGGCGCAGACCGATTGGCTAGGCTTCTGTAAGGGCGTGAGGACATATGTACAGCGTGCCTCTCTGATGATGCCATCGCAGGAAACGACCACAAAAGCAACTATGTCGCTTCACGTGACGGCTGAACATATGTCCTTAAAGTTTACCAAATCAGTCAAGAATCTCGATCGCACTGAAGAAGATGGCGATCTCGCGTGCCGCGCTCTCAGGACTGTCAGAAGCATGGACAGCGTTCTTGCCGACGCTTTCGGCATAGAGCTTGCGAACCGTTCCCTCAGCAGCTTCCGCAGGATTCGTCTTGCCATTGATCTCGCGCACGCGCGCGATGGCATCGTCTCCTGCAAGCACCATGGCGACGAGCGGCGCCGACGTCATGAAATCTTCAAGCTCCGCATAGTAGGGACGCCCGATATGCTCGGCATAATGCTTCTGCGCCACGCGCGGCGTCATCTGCATGAGTTTCATCGCAAGAATCTTCAGTCCCGCCTTCTCGTAGATGGCGAGGATGTCACCAGTATGCTGCTTTTCAAAAGCGTCCGGCTTGATGAGTACCAACGTTTTTTCCTGCATCGTCATATCTCCTTTTAGAAATTCAAGAAATCGCTGCACGATCATTGCTTCTTCAGATGTTCCCGCGCTTCGCGTTCCTCACGATAGACGCGAGCCAACTTGCAGTAATTCATCGCTGAGGCGCGAACTGCCTCGACCTCGTCTTCGCGAAGCTCACGGATGATGCGCGAAGGATTACCGTAGACCAAGGAATCGTGCGGAATCTTCTTGTGCTGGGTCAAAAGCGTCGCCGCGCCGATGATCGTATTCTCTCCGATCTCGGTATAGCCGAGCAAGACGGAACCCATGCCGATCAAACAGTTGTCACCGATCTTGCTGCAGTGGATCAGCGTGTTATGCCCAATCGTCACATAATCGCCGATGATCGTCGGCGTATCGCCCATGACATGAACTGTGGCATTGTCCTGGATATTGGTGTATTTGCCGATGACGATGGGCTGCAGGTCGCCGCGAATGACCGCATTGAACCATACGTTCGCCCCTTCCATGATCGTCACATCACCGATGATCGTGGCATTCGGCGCGATAAGCGCCGTCGGATCGATCTTCGGCTGTTTTGATTTATAGGGCAGGATGACTGCCATGCAAACCCCTCCCTCTTGCGAATCCCCTTATCTGACAGAACTATTATAAAAAATTTCTCCCCGCTTGTAAAGGATGGCCGACAGAAACAGAACGCTCGTCTGTCCCAGGAAAAACACCCTCGCCTGCTGACGCAGCTTCTCCGCCTTCCCACACATCTGCTCAAGAAAGGTTCATGCCTCTCGCATCAACAAGGGAACGGAAGGAACGAAGGGAACAGCAGAAAGGAAAGCAGCACGAGCGCTTCCACCAGAGTAGTGATTGCGCCGTATACATCCCCGGTCAGTCCGCCAAGATGGCGCGCGGCATATCGCGCAAAAAAAGACGGCGAAAAGGAGCGCGATAGAGAAGGCCGCTGTCATGGAAATCAGCCAAGCAGAAAGCGCTCCCGTACCCATGACGAAAGCTGTTCCAGAGAACTCGGCAACCACGCCGGGCAGAAGCAAGAGCAGAAGCGTGTAACAAAAGGCGGCGCAGAGCACAGATTTCGTGCCGCCATCTTTGAAAGCCTTGCCCATGCCTGCAGGACGCGCATAGGGAAACGCGGCAATGGCGACGACCATCATCAAACGTGAGACGATGGGCATGACGAACAGGGCGGGGAAAAGCCAAGGGCTCTGCAAAAGGTCGAGCAAGACCGACCAGTTGAAGAGAACCAGCAGGACGAAGGCGAATACGCCGTTTGCTCCGACACGGCTGTCCTTCATGATTTCCAACATGCGCTCGCGTGAGCGTCCCGAAAAGAGTCCGTCCATCGTGTCCATGAAGCCATCGCAGTGAAGCCCGCCGGTCAAGAGGATCGGCAGCATCAGCAAGGTCGCAGCGACGACATGAGGCGGCACAAAAACACCGTGCTCCGGCAAAAGGCGCAAAAGGAGCGCGGCAAAGGCGGCGTAAATGATGCCCAGCACCAAACCGATCAACGGGAAATAACGCACGCTGTCGGCAAAATCTTTTTCGCACCAATCTTTCTGCTCCACGATCGAAATGCGCGTGAGAAATTGCAGTCCGATGAAGAATGCACGCAAAAGAGCACCTCCGTTCTCCCTGTTGTTGCTCGCTCCAAAGAAATCACTCATGAAGGCAGTAGGCAGTCGCGCGCCTGCACGCAGATGCACCGTTCCCGCCTTGGGCAGAAAGCTGCGCTGCGCGGCGAACTCCATGGCAGCAGGGATTCTCTAAAAAAAGATCGCTCGCTGCTGCCAAAGAAGGAATCCGCCGTAAGCAATCAGCAAGAAAAGAACCGTGACAGTATACATGAGACGCACGGTCTTCTGTATATCATCGGCTTCGATATCTCGCGTCGCCTCTCCCATGTAGGCGCGAAAATGCGGTTCGCCGAAATAGTAGTTCTTGCCGCCCAAACGTATGCCGAGCGCACCGGCAACGGGCGCTTCGGCATGTCCGCCGTTCGGACTCGGATGTTTTGCCGCATCGCGGCGCAATATGCGCCAAGCCCTGCGTCCATCGAAATGCAGCAAGAATGCGGCAAGAACGAAGAGTGCGCCCGTCACGCGCGCAGGGATATAATTGAGCACATCGTCGAGACGCGCCGCCACCCTGCCGAAATACAGATATTTCGCATTCTTGTAGCCGAGCATGGAATCCATCGTGTTCGCTGCGCGATACAACACGGCGAGCGGCAGGCCGCCGACCAGATAGAAAAAGAGTGGCGAGATGATGCCGTCGACTGTATTTTTCCGCCACGGTTTCAATCGCCGCGCGCGACGCCTCCGGGGCACTGAGCTTTTCCGTATCACGGCCGACGATCCAGCCGACCTTCCTGCGCGCTTCGGAAAGCTCTCCATCCTTGAGCAAGTTCCGTATCTCCATGCCCGCCACAGCCAGACTTTTGGGTGAGATCATAAAGGCGAGCAGCAAGGCTTCGAGCGCCATCCCCAGATGTTCCAAGGGAATGAGTTCGATGAGGCGCAAAACGCACCATGCTGCTTCATAGCAAACGACGAGCACGATGAGGACGAGCACGCCGCCAGCAAGCAGTTTCTTCTCGTTCGTATCTTCGGGACGATAAAAGCAATGATCCAGCCAAGCGACGAGATTTCCGATCAAGACGACAGGATGGAAGCGAGAGCGCGGATCGCCAAGAATGCAGTCGATGAAGAACGCGAGAACAGTTGTCAGCATCCGTTCCGTTCCCCCATGATCTCTTCAAGCTTTTCCATGTCGAGATGTTCGCGCACGATCGCAGCGAGACGGTCGTAGCTCTCTTCCTTCTCTCGGTAGCGATTGCGCATCACGGCGAGCGGAGAAAGTCCTTTCTTTTCCCGCAAGGCGTTGAGAAGCGCGCGGCGCAGGCCGTCGTGATCGAAGAATCCATGGATGTATGTGCCGAAGACGGTGCCTTCTTCGTTCACCGTTCCCTCTACAGCGTCACAGGCTTCGCAGCGCCGCTCTTCGATGCGAAGGGGTGCTTGTCGCTTTCGCGCAGAAATTCAGTCGCACCCATATGGATTTCATAACCTTTAACGCCCTCTGCAAAAATTTGCTTGCCAAGAAAAGGAAGGTTCTTGACCGAAGCGATGACCTGCGAAGTCAGCTTTCCTTCATGAAACGTCGTCCGCAAACCGAGAAGTCCCAGTCCGGGCGTGCTGTCAAAAGCAGATTCCGTATGCAGCGGGTCGAGAATCGTTTCACCAAGCATCTGGTACCCGCCGCAGATGCCGATGACGGCGGCGCCATTCGCGTGTGCTTCGCGAATCTTCGCAGCGATACCGGACGCTTCCAGCCAGCGCATGTCTTCCGACGTGTTCTTGCTGCCGGCAAGAGGATCAGATTGGGTGTGCCGAAAGATGCCGCGTCATGCACATAGCGAAGCGCCACGTCCGGCTCACTCTCCAAGCTGTCAAAAATCCGTGAAATTGGAAATCTTCGGCGTGCGGATAACGACGAGTTCCAGTTCCCTGTCCTGCACCGTTTCCAACTTGTCCTCCAAGGACACAGAATCCTCGTCATCGATACCCATCGCCTCGATATGCGGAATGACGCCGAGCACGGGCTTGCCCGTCTTTTTCTCCAAGAATTCGACGGCGGGCGCAAAGAGCGAGATATCACCGCGAAACTTGTTGACAACAAGTCCCTTGACGAGCGCCCGCTCCTCCTCCTCCAAAAGTTCCAGCGTGCCGACGAGCGAGGCGAGCGCACCGCCGCGATCAACGTCGGCGATGAGAAGCACAGGGGCGTTCAGATACTTCGCCACGCGCATGTTGACGATGTCATTCGCCTTGAGATTGACCTCGGCGGGGCTTCCTGCACCCTCGATGACAACGGTCTCATATTCTGCATCGAGGCGTGCCAGAGCCTCTTTGACTGCCGAAAATGCCTTGAGCGAATAGCCTTGATGATACTCCTTCGCTGTCATGTTGCCGACGGGCTTTCCCATGAGGACGACCTGCGAGCAGGAATTTCCCGTCGGTTTCAGCAGCACGGGGTTCATGTCGACAAACGGCTCAAGACCCGCCGCTTCTGCTTGAGCGACCTGAGCGCGCCCCATCTCCAAACCGTCCTTCGTGACGTAGGAATTGAGCGCCATGTTCTGTGCCTTGAAGGGGACGACACGCCGCCCCTCCTGCAGAAAGATGCGACAGAGCGCCGTCGTCAGGATGCTCTTGCCCACATGCGAGCTCGTCCCCATCATCATGATGTAGTTCGCCAAAAGCCATTCCTCCCATGAAACAACGAATAATCCATCAGGCCGAGCCATCAACCTGCCACGGCACAGCAAGTTTCTTGAAATCAACGGCGATACCGCAGGAAACGACATAGACCTCATCAGCTTCCCGCGCCATCCGTTGATTGGCAATGCCCGTGATGTCGCGATATTCACGCGCGAGATGGTTATCGGGCACGATGCCCGCGCCCACCTCGTTCGTCACGAAAAGCGTCGTTCCCCTCTGCTTTTTCGCCGCTTCGAGCAAGAGACCGACCTTGTCGCGTATGAGCGCATAGTTTGCCGCAGAGTCGTCGATGTTTTCCAGCGCACAAAACAAATTGCTGATATAAAGCGTCAGACAATCAAAAAGAATCATGTCATGCTCTTTCCCGGCCTCCTCGATGGAAAGGTGGGCGTTCTCGGGCGCTTCCCAAGTATGCCATTCCTTGGGGCGACGCTCACGGTGCAGCTTGACGCGAAACGCCATCTCTTCATCATAGACGCCTGCTGTCGCAATGTATGCAACACGTTTTCCGAAACGCGCGGCATACTGCTCGGCGAAACGGCTCTTGCCGCTCCGTGCGCCCCCCGTGACAAGGACGACCTTACCCATGACATGCCCTCCTTTCTCGCTGTGTGCGACAAACGGCGACGAAGGATTCTGCCGCCTCTGGGCAGCCAGCAAAATGCAGGTGCAGATATGAGCCAAGCAATGTCCCGTTTGCATATCCTGCCGCATAGCGTGCGCCGTTCCTCATGCGCGTGAAAATGAAGGCGCGCTGTGCGCTCTCTTCCGACGCCGTCTCCGTCGAGAAGTGAAACTCATGGCCGCGCAGTTTCCTGCCCTTGGGACCAAGAACTGCATCGGTACAAAGCTCCGCCTCGACGTAGCCTACCATCTGCAATCTGCGGTTCATCTGCACGGCAGAAGGAATCAATCCCACCATCTCGTATGATCTTCCATCGAAGGCCACGAGCTTTTCCATCAAATACATGTAGCCGCCGCACTCGGCATAGATCGGCACGCCCGCTTCGCCCGCTTCGCGCAGAGAGCCACGCATCGACACGTTCGCCATCAGTTCTTCAGCGAACATCTCGGGGAAAGCCGCCTCCCAGAAGAATCCCATCCACCTCGGGCAGAACAGCATCCTTCAGCGGACTGAAAAAGAGGATTTCCGCCCCAAACGATTCCAATACCTCCAGGCTTTCTGGATAGTAGAAGGAAAACGCCTCATCGCGTGCAACGGCGAGCCGCACCTTCGGTGCCACCCGCCTCGCGCCAAAGCGAGGTTTTTCGGACAAGGCGAGCGGCGGGGCGGCAGCAGCAAGTTCTCTGATGGCCGCAAGATCGACGGACTGCGCCGCCTTCTCCCCCATCTTCTTCACGACGCCGCTCTCTTCATTCTCTTCCACCGGCAGAAGTCCCAGATGTCGCTCCGGCATCTTGAGCGAATCATCGCGGCGCATGGCGCCCAAGACGGGCATGTCGATCTTCGCCATCGCCTCTCGGATCATCGTCTCATGCGTATCCGAGCCCAAACGATTCAAGAGCACACCTGCGAGCTTGACCTCAAGATCATAACAGCGAAAGCCGAGCGCTATGGCTGCCGCCGAATCCCCCATAGATTTCGCATCAACGACGAGCAGCACGGGCGCATCAAGCAGCTTGGCAATCTCCGCCGTGGAACTCACGCCCTTCCTGCCACCATCATAAAGACCCATGACGCCTTCGATCAAAGCGAGATCCGCATCCTTGGCCGTGCGTGCGAAGATCTCCTTGAGGCGCTTCGGCGACATGAGCCAAGTATCAAGATTATGCGCTGGAAGCCCGCTCGCGAGCGCATGATAGCCAGGATCTATATAGTCAGGGCCGACCTTGTAGGACTGAACACGCAGACCCTGCGCACGAAACGCAGCGAGGATGCCCGTCACGAGCGTCGTCTTGCCCGAACCGCTCTGCGTCGCGGCGATGACAAGACGCGGAATCCGTTGCTCCATAGCGATTTCTCCTCAGCGTGTGTTGTCGATGAGATACATGACGGCATTGATGACGGACGCGGCGATCGGGCTGCCGCCCTTCGTTCCCTCCACCGTGATGTACGGAACTTTGTCATTCTTTGCCAAGAGTTCTTTGGAGTCTGCCGCTCCGACGAAGCCGACGGGGATGCCGACAACGACTGCTGGGCGTATGCCGTCTTCCTCCACCATGCGCAGTACCTCGAAAAAGCGCCGTCGGCGCATTGCCGATGGCGATGATCGCACCATCAAGCGACTTGCCGAAGGAGCGCATGGCCGCCATCGAGCGCGTGATGCCCTGCTCCTTTGCCTCAGCGGCGATCTTCTCATCTGCCACGAGACAATGCACCTCGCCGCCGAACGAGGCAAGCTTCTTCTTGTTGATTCCCGTGCGTACCATCTCGACATCGGTGTAAACGTGCGCCCCCTTCTTGAGCGCCTGCTGCATCGACTCGATCGCCTGCGGATGCACGCGGATGACCTTCGCATAATCGACATCACCCGACGCATGAATCATGCGCGAGTACACTTTGACTTCTGCTTCGGAAAGATTGAGATCCGACAGATACGGCGCGATGATTTCCATGCTCCGATTCTCGATCTCCATTGGCTGTTTGATAAAGTCCATGCGATAACCTCAACTCTCTTCTGAATGAATAAACAAACCATGCGCGCAGAGATCCACCTTGCGGATCTCTGCGTCATGAATCCGAGCCGACTGCGCCTTGCCAGCTTGCTTCTCGGACTTTCCTGATGAACCTCAGAACATCTTCAAAGGTCTGTGCCATATGCTCGTAAGCGATGCGCGGCCGTTCGATGACGACGAGCGGCAAACCGAGCTTCATCGCGGCCGCGAACTTCGTATCGGCGCCACCGACCATGCCGCCGTCCTTCGTGACGATGACATCCGCCTCGTACTTCTTGTAAAGTTCTTCATTGAGCAGTTCAGAGAACGGCCCCTGCATAGCGACGATATGGCTCGGACGGAAACCGAGCGCCACGCACTCCGCGACAACCTCGGGATCGGGCAGGACACGTGCTGTAAGCACGCAATCCTGCAAGGCGGGCGCTTCCTTGAATGCCTTCAGATTGTGGCTGCCCGTCGTGAGGAAGATGTTCTTTCCCAAGGAAGCAGCCGCCTTCGCTGCTTCCTCATAATTCGCGACATAGTGCGCCTTCGCATAATCGAGCGGTGCACTCTGCCTTTCGTAGCGGATGTGGGGAACGCCGCATGCACGGCAAGCGCGCATGGCATTTTCCGAAATATTCACCGCATAGGGATGGCTCGCGTCAACGAAGACGGAAACATCATGCCCACGGCAATGAGGCTGCAAGGGCTGCTTCATCCAAGGGACGGTCATTGATCGAGATGCCCGGATAGCGCGAAAGAAGCTCTTCGCCGTAGCGGCTGACGACCGACGCCGTGACCTTCTGTCCATTTTCCAACAGGAAGCCTGCCAACTCCCTGCCATCCTGCGTGCCGGCTGCCACAAAGATCATACTTCATAACCCCGCGGCGTGATCATGTAGCCTTCCTTTACATAGGTGCGGCTGTTGCCGATGATGACGAGAGAGAACATATCGATTTTCTCGCGCGTGAACTCCTGCAGAGTCGAAAGCGTCTTGCTCTCGGCCTCGCGCGCCGCATGATTCACGATGCCGACGGGCGTATCGGGCGCGCGGTGGCGCAAGAAGCTCTCGCGAATCTCCTCGATATTCTGCACGCGCTTCTTGCTCTTGGGATTGTATAACGCGACGACGAAATCAGCTTCAGCTGCAGCCTTCGCGCGTTTTTTGATAAGTTCCCACGGTGTCAGAAGATCGCTGAGGCTGATGACAGCGAAATCGTGCATGAGCGGCGCACCCAGGATGGATGCCGCCGCATTCACTGCCGAGATGCCAGCAATGACGCCGCCGAATTCAGGACGATCGCCCGCTTCACGCTGCAAGAGAAGCTCCAGAACGAGTCCTGCCATGCCATAAATGCCGGAATCGCCGCTTGAGACGACGACGGTGTCCCTGCCCTTTGCCGCCGTTTCCACCGCCATGCGGCAGCGATCGATTTCCTGCATCATGCCCGTGCCGATGACCTCGCGCTCACCGATCAGCTCGTCGATGAGCTTGATGTACGTCGTGTAGCCGGCGACGACTGCCGCTTCCTCAATCGCCCGCTTTGCGCGCGGCGTCATATCTTCCAAACTGCCAGGGCCGATGCCCACTACTGTTATTTTTCCCATGTCAACGCTACCGTCACTTTCTCGAATCTTGTCTTGGCAAGGGCGAGCCGTCCTGCTGAAACGCTCGCAAGCGCCGCAGCTTCCGCGACATTGCCGATACCGATGTTCTTCTTGACAAAAGGGAGACTCCGAAAGCCCATAGGCCTCAATCGTCTCCTGCATCTTCCCATTGGGATGGAAGCGAATTTCCCGCTTGATTTCTGCCGCCAAAGCAAGAAGTCCGCTCTCGTCCGCCTTCGCCGCCGTGCTCGCGATAAGCGAGACGTCCGCCAAGCTCCGCCCAATCTTCATGAGCGCCGCTTCCAATGCCGCACGAATCTCCACTGCCGCGGTGCCGCGCCTGCAGCCTATGCCCGCGACGAGTCGACGCGGCACGAGGCAGAGGAGGTCATCTCGCCGCACGCATTCATCCGCTGTAATGAAGGCGGTCAAACCATCTCCCAATGGCAAAACCTCCTGCACCGAAACAGCCGTCAACCCCATGTCGGCCAAACGCTTCTCGTAGAAGCCCGCACGCGCGAGCTTCGCGTCGATCAGATAGCGAATCGCCTCATCTGCAAGCACAGCGCGGTTGAAGCGCTTGATCTGCTCCTTCGGGCAAGGGCGCAAAGCGAGACGAGAAGCAACAACATCTACAGCCAGCTTTTTCTGGACATCCGTCGCCGTCGTGATGACGGGATCTGCGCCAAGTGATGCCGCCAATTCGCGCGTCAACTCATTCGCGCCGCCGATATGACCGGACAGCAGACTGATGACGTGATGAGCCTCTTCGTCGAGCACGAGAACGGCGGGATCTTCGAGTTTGCTCTGCAAAGAGCCTGCGATCATGCGAACGGCAATGCCCGAAGCCATGATGAAGATCAAGGCGTCGTACTGGCAGAAGGCCGTCTCAACCTGCGGTGCAAGACGCTCGTAGACATGCACATCTTCAAACGTCCCCTGACCTGCCTTGGCGAAGATGTCGACACTCGCGTCAAGAGCTGTCCGAACGCGAAGCGCTGTGCGCGTGCCGCGCGGCGTCGCGGTGAATACGGCGCACCTCATTTGCTCGCTTCGCGGAACATATGGCTGAATTCCGGCGCGTACAGGCGCGATAGCTCATAGTCCGCTCCGAGGCAGCGGCTGACAACGATCATCGCCGTGCGATCGATGCCCTGACCGGCGATTTCCGCTACGATCGTCTCCAAGGTAGCGCGCACGATCTTCTGTTCGGGCCACGAAGCCCGCTGCACGATGGCAATCGGCGTATCGGGCGCATACCCCCCCGCGATAAGCTCTTCCACAACTTCGGAAAGCATCGTGATGCTGAGGAATATGCACATCGTCGCTTGATGTGCAGCGAGCGAGCGCAGCTTTTCCCGCTCAGGCACAGGGGTGCGCCCTTCGTTGCGCGTGATGATCACCGTCTGCGAGATTCCCGGCAGCGTGTATTCCTGCTTTAAGGCTGCTGCTGTCGCAAGGAAAGAGCTCACGCCCGGCACGACCTCGAAGTCGATGCTCTTCTTCTTGAGTGCATCCATTTGTTCTTGAATCGCACCGTAGATACTCGGATCGCCCGTATGGAGGCGCACAACCATGAGGCCTTTCGCCGTGGCCTTTTCTATCGTTTCAATGACCTCGGGGAGTGTCATTGAAGCAGAGTCATGGATCTCGCCCCTTCCTTGGCGAGTTTCAGCAGAGCTGGATTGACGAGCGAACCCGCGTAGATGATGACATCCGCTCTTTGAAGAAGCTTCTGCCCCTTGACTGTGATGAGCTCGGGGTCGCCTGCCCCCGCGCCAACAATGTACACCCTGCATATTCTTCCTCCTGTTACACATCTGCCTTGCGGCAGGAAATGATGTAGACGGGGTTGATTGCCTCCGCCATATCGTAGGTCGATTTTTCTTCAGTCGGTTGACTTGCACTTGGACGGTATCGTAGATATAGTCGTTCCTCTTGCGCATGTAGGCAAGCGTGGCCGCGAGCGTCTGCACGGTGATGCAATTGATGACGATGAACCCGCCCGGCTTCAGTCGCTCGTCAAGAACATCAAGAATCTCTTCCAAACGGCTTCCCGTGCCGCCGATGATTGCCGCATCCAGACGCTTTGGCAGCTGATCCAAGCCTGCCGGTGCCTCGCTCTCGATGATCGTAAGATTTTCAACGCCAAACTTCACTGCATTCCGGCGAATGAGAGATGCCGCTTCCTTCTTGCGCTCCACAGCGTAGACGTGCCCTTCTTTTTGCCAGCAGCGCCGCTTCAATGGAAAGCGATCCCGTGCCTGCACCGATGTCGCAAACGACGTCCGTGCTCTCGATCTTCGCCCCGGCGAGCGTCAAGATGCGAATCTCCTTCTTCGTCATCGGCGCCTTGCCACGAATAAATGCCTCATCTTCAATTCCTAAAAAATGCTTCATGCCTTCACCACCAAGATTCCATGGGAGATTTCCGGCGCTGCAGACGCTTCACCAAGTGTCGTATGAATGATTTGTTCATCCTCGTAAGAAAGACGCGAGCAGATATGGAGCTCTGCAGAGGGCGGCCAGTCCAGCTCCATGAGCCGCAGCGGAATCGTGCGGGAATTGTTCGTGCGATCGGTCAAGAGACCGAGCAGCGCACCCTCCCTGTAGGAAATCTCCTCAGGCTGCGGCACACGTCCATGAAAGGAAGCCAGCCGCGCCTCATGCCAAGGCAGGGCAAGTCGCGCGAACGCCATCTGCAATGAGCTGATGCCCGGTATGACGACGAGCATCTGCGGCAAAAACTCGCGCCGCAAAGCATCGAGCAGCGAATAATATCCGGGGTCGCCCGACACCATGACGACGACATGCGTCTTCTGCAGCTTCTCCTTGATAAACGCGAGCACCGCGGCAATGTCGCCGCGAATCGTCATCGTCTCCTGTCCATGCCGCGCAAAATCTGCCAAGGCACGGCTGCCGCCGACGAGCACTTGTGCGCCCTCGACAGCGGCGCGTGCGGCAGGCAGAATGAAGTCCGGATTGCCGGGTCCTATGCCCGCCACTATGATCCTATGTTCCAATGAAAATCCCTGCCGATCTCTTTCGCTGTTTCATCCATGCCCAAAAGCTCCCCTTTGAGCGTCGTCATCGCCGTGCCAACGCGAAGATCCTGAAATACATACCGCTCGGCGCGTGCCGAAGCGCGCGCACAAAGGATGTCGTAGACACGCTGCAAGCCGCATTCAGAAAGAATCGGCAAAGCTTCTTCCGTCGTTGTCGCCGCAAGGATGCGACGCACTGATTCCTGCGGCAGCCCTTCCGCCGCCGCATAGGCGGCTAGAGATTCAATCTTCCATCGGCGATGCGGTTGTGCGTATAGAAAACGCCAGCCGCAACCTTCGAAAGCTTGCCGATGTGTCCGAAGAGCAGCACACGCTTGAGCTTGCGCTCCGCTGCGCGCTCCAACATGAATCCGATGAAGTTGCTCGTCTGCACGACGGCCTCACGCGGCAACCCAAAACGTACCGCCGCATTCTCTCCCATCTTGCCTGGAACGAAGATCTGCGTATCGAACCCCGCCGCAAGAGCCACATCCATCAGCGGCACGAGCGCATTCTTGAACCCTTCCTCGGACATCGGACGCAAGACGCCTGTCGTGCCGATGACAGAAATGCCGCCGACGATGCCGAGAACCGGATTCAATGTGCGCTTTGCAAGCTCCTCGCCCGCGGGGATGGATATGGTGACATCCGCACTGCCGTCCGTGCCGAGAACCTCCTCGACGACATTTTGGATCAGTTGACGCGGTCCCGGATTGATGGACGGCTCACCCGGCGGCACGGAGAGCCCCGGCTTCGTGACCGTGCCGATGCCACGCCCCGCATGAAAGCGGACGCCAGTCCCGTTGGGGCGCACGATGACCTCCGTGAAGACAGAAACGCCGTTCGTAATATCCGGATCGTCTCCCGAAAAACTTCACGACCTCGGCACACGCCCCCGATGACGTTTCAACAACCTCCTTGATGGGTATGTGAAGCGGCGTGCCATCAAGCGCCTCGATCATCACGCTTTCGCAATGCTTTCCTGAAAGGAGCAAGAGCGCCGCCTTCGTCCCCGCAGCCGCACAAGCCCCCGTCGTGTAGCCGCTTCTCATCTCCTTCACCATCACAGTCACTCCCTCATACCACAACGCTTTTTATTGTACCATGAAAGTCCGAGAGGTCAAGCCCGAAGGGCGCTGTCCGATCAGTCCCTCCCCCTCAAAAAATCTAAGCTCCGGCGCACAAGAAGTGCCGCCGGAGCTCAGATGCTTTTTCCTATTGCAATATTCCCAGCTCGTGCAACCGTTTGAAATCGATCGTTGTCTTGCGGTGAGGATGACGAGCGAGATACTGCTGTCTCTCTGGTTCCGCTGGATGAAAGCTTCCCAAAGGTACAGCTTTTGCATAGCAATGACGTGTCAGCTTCTTGTTGTGATTCGGATCATTGACCGTCACATTCGCTTCAGTTGCAGCAGGAGGCCTGCCGCGATTCATGATGAAATTCATGTGGTATTCGACGAGAGGCGCATCTTCCGCATCGACATAATAGACGCCGCTCTGGTACATCGGCGCTTTGCCGCACCCTGACCATCCTTTTCATAAGGGTTCACAACGGCGAAAAAGGATATCAGAAGCTGCGATATATCCGTCTTCTTGGGATTGTAAGCAATCTCCAAGCCCATGACAGCCTTCACCCAGCCGCTTTTTACTGCATCATACGACGGCGTCTCACTCTGTGCATCGATATAGCCGGTGCGCGTCGCAACGACGCCGGGCACATGGTCAAAAACCGCCTGCAGCTCATAGAAGCTGCCGCCAGAGACATACAGCCGTTTCGTATACAAGGATCATCCCTCCTCATGGGGATGCAGGAGATCGACATGGCGATCCGAAGCACGATGGATATCGAAGATATGGATGAGCTCCGCCACTCCCTGCGAAGGCGACACTGTTCCTTTGAGAACAGCGTCGCGTACCTCAGGCATACGCCCGAGAATCACAGGGTCGTCAAAGAACAGGTTGTGCAGATGCTCGTCGATCATGCTGTTCATCCAGTCAAGCAGCTGCCCCTCGCGGCGCGTTTTGAAAGCGCCGTTCTCCTTCGTCGTCTTCTCGAAGATGCGTATGACATCCCAAAGCTCCTTAAGCCCCGTCTTTTCCAAGGCGGAAACGAGATAAGCATGCGTCTGCCAACCGCGCGTCGCGGGGCGGATGTACTCGATCATGCGCTCGTACTCACCGCGCGCGACCTGCGCTTTCGTGCGGTTGTCACCGTCCGCCTTGTTGATGACGATGGCATCGGCAAGCTCCATGATGCCTTTCTTGATCCCTTGAAGCTCATCTCCCGCACCCGTCAGGACGACGAGGAGGAAGAAGTCGACCATTGAGCGCACCGTTGTCTCCGATTGTCCGACACCGACGGTCTCGATGAGAATAACATCATATCCCGCAGCCTCACAAAGAAGCATCGTCTCGCGACTCTTCCTCGCGACGCCGCCCAAAGGTGCCGCCGGCAGGGCGATGGGCGGATGAACGCCTCTTCTCTTCGAGAAAGCGTGCCCATGCGCGTCTTGTCGCCAAGGATGGAACCCTTCGTTACCGAGCTTGTCGGATCGACCGTCAGGACAGCGACGCGATGCCCCATATCGCAGAGCATATTGCCGAACGCCTCGATCATCGTGCTCTTGCCGGCTCCAGGAACGCCCGTGATGCCGATGCGCAGAGCCTTGCCCGTGCGCGGCAGCAGCTCCTGCAACACGCGCTGCGCCTTTGGAAAGTGGCGCGGGCTATTGCTTTCGATGAGCGTTATGGCGCGGGAGAGGATCATGCGATCCCTCCTGCAACCCCCTTCACATAATCTTCCACATCAAGAATCATGCGGTTTTTCCGAAATCCTGTTTTCCCTAGATCCGGATTAATGTTGCCCACCGTCAAATCCTTGATGCCGTCGATGCCGCTCATGACGCTCGTGGCAAAATTCTTGTCCGCGTTTTCCGGAACCCAGTCCGGTTTCGTGTTCGTGTATTTTGCCATGGTCGTTACCCCGCAGCCATTTCTTCCTTTGCACGTCCGATCAAGAGTTTCAAAAGCTTGATGCCCGCTTCGGGAATATTCGTCCCTGGGGCAAAGATGGCGACCGCGCCGTTCTTATACAGATGGTCGTAATCCTGCACGGGGATGACGCCGCCGATGCAGACCATGATGTCCTCGCGCCCGAGCTTCTTGAGCTCTTCCACGAGAGCCGGCAGAAGCGTGTTGTGACCGGCAGCCAATGAGCTGAAGCCGACCATGTGGACATCGTTGTCGACAGCATCCTGCGCCGTCTCGTCCGGCGTCTGGAACAGAGGTCCGACGTCGACGTCCCAGCCCATGTCAGCGAAGGAGGAGGCAATGACCTTCTGGCCGCGGTCGTGACCATCCTGCCCCATCTTCGCGACGAAGATACGCGGGCGACGACCCGTGAGCTTCTCGAAATCATCGGCAAGTGCACGTGCCTTGTCGAGCTCCGTCTTGTCCGTGAATTCCGAGGAATAGACGCCCGAAATCGTATGGATGACGGCCTGATAGCGACCTGAAACCTTCTCCACGGCATCCGAAATCTCGCCGAGCGAGCAGCGCACGCGCGCCGCCTCGACCGCACATTCCAAAAGGTTGCCGTTGTCGCGCGTCTCGGCTGCCTTCGTGATGGCTTCAAGGCGGCGCGCACGTCGTCCCTCGTTGCGGTTTGCGCGCAGCTTTTCGAGACGTTCGACCTGCGCCTGTCGCACAGCGGTGTTGTCGATGGCCAGGATTTCCAGCGGATCTTCCTTCTCCAAGCGATACTTGTTCAAGCCGACGATCGTCTCGTTGCCCGAATCGATCCTCGCCTGGCGACGCGCTGCAGCCTCTTCGATACGCATCTTCGGCAAACCCGTAGGAATCGCCTTCGCCATGCCGCCGAGGGACTCGACTTCCTGGATATGCGCCCACGAACGGCGGATGATCTCGTTCGTGAGGGCTTCGACGTAGTAAGAGCCGCCCCAAGGATCGATGATCTTGCAGACACTCGTCTCGTCCTGGATATAGAGCTGCGTATTGCGCGCAATGCGAGCTGAGAAGTCCGTCGGCAGAGCGATGGCCTCGTCGAGCGCGTTCGTGTGCAGCGACTGCGTGTGGCCGAGAGCCGCGCCCATGGCCTCCATCGCCGTGCGTGCGATGTTGTTGAACGGATCCTGCGCCGTGAGCGACCAGCCCGAAGTCTGCGAATGCGTGCGAAGCGCCATGGACTTGGGATTCTCCGCGCCGAACGACTTGACGATCTTCGCCCAGAGGACGCGCGCTGCGCGCATCTTGGCAATTTCCATGAAGTAGTTCTTGCCAATCGCCCAGAAGAACGACAGGCGCTTTGCAAAAGCATCGATTGGAAGCCCTGCCTTGATGCCCGTGCGGATGTACTCAAGACCATCGGCGAGCGTGTAGCCGAGCTCGATGTCCGCCGTCGCTCCCGCTTCTTGCATGTGGTAGCCCGAGATGGAGATGCTGTTGAACTTCGGCATGTACTTCGTCGTGTACTCGAAGATATCGCCGATGATGCGCATCGACATATCCGGCGGATAGATGTACGTGTTGCGCACCATGAATTCCTTCAGAATATCGTTCTGGATCGTACCCGCCATGATCTTCTTGTCGACGCCCTGCTCGACGCCTGACTGGATGAAGAACGCGAGAATCGGCAGAACGGCACCGTTCATCGTCATGGAAACGGACATCTGATCGAGCGGAATGCCCGAAAAAAGAATGTTCATGTCGAGCATCGAGCAAACCGAGACGCCCGCCTTGCCGACATCGCCGATCACGCGCGGATTATCAGCGTCGTAGCCACGATGCGTCGGCAGATCGAAGGCGATGGAAAGTCCCTTCTGACCAGCCGCGAGGTTTCTGCGATAGAAAGCGTTCGACTCTTCCGCCGTCGAGAATCCTGCGTACTGGCGCACCGTCCAAGGACGGAAGACGTACATCGTCGAATACGGTCCCCGGAGGCACGGCGGTATGCCGCTCGCAAACTCCAAGTGGTTCATGTGGTCATATTCGTCGTGATTGTAGAACGGCTTGATGGGAATCTTCTCCATCGTGCTCTCGATCAGCGAGTCATAACTCATGCCCGTGGAAGCCTCAAGGCGCTTGCGCCAATCCGCATCCTGATGGGCGGGCGCACCCTCAAGGTTGATTTTCGTAAAATCAGGGTTCTGTGCCATCACTGAATCATTCCTTTCTTCTTCTGCAGGAACTGCAGCGTCTTGTAGCAGTTGGCACGCACGGAAATGAAGTCATCTACGCCCGCTTCGCGGTAAATCGGCTCCAGATCCTTCGGCGCGGCGCCTGCGAGGAAAATCGTCGCTTCAGGCAATGCCGCGCGCAATTTCGGCGCAAGCTCGGGCACGATCTCTGGATACGTCGGATCGGTCGAGCAGATGACGACAGCATCTGCGCCGGATTCCTTCGCAGCAGTCGCCGCCTCATCCGTCGTCTGGAATCCATCGTTCAGGAGCACTTGGAAGGCCCCGACCTGCAGGAAGCTCGTAGAGAAATCGGCGCGCGCCTTGTGCTGCGGAATGGGTCCCATGTTCGCGAGGAAGATCTTCACGTTGTCACCGTCATGGCTTGCGGAATACTCCTCTGTGATGCGGCGCAGCGCCTCATAGCGTTCGCTCCAGCGATGCGCTTCAATGGCGGTGATCTTTTCGGGTGTCGCGTCCGTCTGCAGAGCCTCGCGAAGCTCGGCGATCGTCGCGCCTGCTTTCGCGGCCTTGACCGCAGCCTCCGCCTTCTCCCCCTGCCCGCGCTCTTCAGCGCTGCGAGGCAATCCCTCTTGAACGCCTCATCCACATCGGCAAGGTAGGCTTCGACATCCTTCTTGCGCTTCTCCAGAAGTTCTGCCGTATCCTCCGTACGCGGGTCGAGAAGCTGTTCCGTCATATTCGGATACATGTTGTTGCCAACGATGCGATCCCTGCGCAATTCGAGGCTCTTGAAGCGTTCCGCAAGCGTCTTGCCCACTTCCTCCTGCACATAGCCCGTTTCGAGCGCCTTGACGATGCCGCCCTTGCCCTCGATCGACTGGAACTCCGCCCAGATCTTTTCCTGGATTTCCTTCGTCAGCGTTTCCACTGCCCACGATCCTCCCGCAGGATCGATCGGCTGCATCAGGCCGAACTCCTCCTGCAGCATGACCTGCACGTTGCGCGCAATGCGGCGCGAGAACTCATCGCCCTTACGAATCGGCTCATCGAACGGAGCGTTCTCGAAGGAGTCAAGCCCGCCGACGACGCCGGAGAAGATCTCCGTCGTATTGCGCAGCATGTTGACGTAAGGATCGTAAACCGTCTTGAAAAAGAGCGCCGGGCGTGCGTGGACATGGATGCGCTGCGCATCCTCGCCACCGCCGAACGCCTTGACGATCTGCGCCCAGATTGGGCGTACCGCGCGGAGCTTGGCGATCTGCAGGAAGAAGTTCGCCCCCATCGAGAAGCCGAACATCATCTGGTTCGCTGCCTCGTCCACCGTAAGACCACGCTCTATGAGTGCGCGCAGATAAGCAACGCCGACAGCAAGCGTCGAAGCAACCTCCTGCACGTCATTGGCGCCGCCACGCGAAACAGCATCGCTTCGCACCATGATCGTCCGAAGCTTCGGCGCATACTGCTTCGTCCAAAGCGCCGCTTCCGCCATCTCATCGTAAAGCTGCGGCAGGGCAGCATAGTTCTCGCCACGCTGAATCAGTTCGCCCAAGGGATCCGCTCCCACGAAGCCGCTGAGCTTCGCCAGCTCGCCGCCGTCGGACTTGACGGACGCCGCAACGAGGGAAAGCATCGGCAGGGACGAAGCTCCCGCATAGATGTAAAGAGGATGCTGGTCGAGTTTCAAGCCATTGAGCGTCGTGTGCATATCCTCAACTGTCGTAATGCTGCATCCCTCATCGCCGATTTTTTCGGCATCCTTGGCATCCTTGTTGAGGAGCGTCGCCGAGTCCAGTCGGATGTTGTAAATGGTCGACCCTTATCCACCTCACGGCGCAAAAAGTTCGTTGTTCTCCTCGGGCAGCGTCTCATCGCACGACTGCGCGATTCCCCAAGGCTGCTCGATGTAGCCGTTCGGGCGCGCACCGCGCAGGAAATTGTCCATGCCCGGAAAGTCCGTTCTCGGCAAAATCTCATCCGTCATCTTGTGCGTGTACATCGGCTCGAATGTAATGCCCTCGTACGTCTTCGTGAACATCTTCTTCTCGAAGGGCGCCCCCTTCAAGAGTTCGACGCATGCCTCTTTCCATTCATCATACGTCGGCGGCTCGAATTCATCGAGCGGCACATCGGGGAAACTCGTTTGCTGTTCGGCCTTCTTCAAGATGGCCTGCAGGTCAAGATTCTCGTCCTGGCCTTTTGTTTCATTGCTCATACTTCCACAGCCTCCCTTGAAATAATACGGAATACAACAAAAACCGCCCTGCAGCGGAGGGCGGTTTCTGCATCTTGCTTAACGGGCTTTTCCGAAAAAGGTTTCTGCATGTCGTTCACGCAGAATATCTTTCTCCAATAAAAAATCCGGTGCAATCTGCGCCGGAGAACCCGCCATAAACGGCAAAATCCCCTACCTATCGCTCGCAGGTACTGGCGCAAAAAACGCCAACGGTGATGTCAAAACAGGCAGTTCTCCTGGCTCAGATTCATCATACCTTCATGCCTTCCCAGAGATTTCTCCAGTGGCCTTTTATGAAGGACTCCTCTTACAGTGGCGGGACCGCTCCGGCTTCTACCGAATTCCCTATTAAGTCTTGCGACACCTGTTTCCAACAATATGTTGTTTTCATCTTTATATTAACTCTATTTATTGGGGATTGTCAATACTTGCAAAGTCTTTTACAATAAAAAATGTCATTTGCTTTCCCGTTGCCTTTTCAATTTCTTGCTGATACACTCTCAGAATATATGAGCGGCATAGTCCAGTTCCCGTAAAGGAGGAATCCCATGATCAAGGTTCATGGCGCAGTCATCATCGAGCAGGGTGTGACTTTCGCCATCGTCGTCGTCAAGCCTCATGTCACGCAATACACAGCGCGCGCTGTAGCGTTCCGCAGCGAGATCGCGCCCTTCTTCCGCAACATGCCCATCATCCTGATGTCGCAGGACAGAGACGGCAACCCGCGCTACTATGGCAGGAAAGATATCGTCGATTTTTTGAAAACGGTGAAGATCGAGCAAATTCCCTGGAAAACATATCACATTTATTGAGCAAAAATCCAGCAAGGATACGACCCCTCATCTGCACATGAAAGAAGCGCCAGCAAACGCGCTTCTTTCATGTGCGGCAAGTCATCAGATCATGTTCTTTACATAAGCGTCATAGAGCGCTTTGAGCTCTTCGATCTTATCGTACATCTCCACCTGCAGGCTCGAAGCTGCAGCGTAGTCGCCTTCGTTGAGCGCCTTGATGAGGAGCGTGAAGAGCGATTTCTCGTCGATGCTGTCTTTCGCGAGATACGAGCGGATGCCGTTGATCTTGTTCCAGTTGTAGGAATCCTGATCCGTCACGAAGGTCGCCTGCACTTCCTTCGCCTTGCGCACGATGTCGCGATTTTCTGGGATGATGCGGCTGATGAGCTCCGTCTTCCAGCGCAGAAGAGCGCCTGCCTTGAACGCTTCGATAATCTGCGGACGCATGGCTCCGCCCACCGTGATGGCAGCGACCTTCTCTGGATAGTTCTCGAAACCCTGCATATTTTTCCCATACCGTCGCCGGCGGTGCGCCGAAAAAGACGATTTCTTTCCCTTTCGGTATAATCTTCGAATACGTCAATCTCACTCCGATAGGCGCGATCCTTCTCAAGATAGAATCCTTCCGCTCCCGCCTCCTTGGAAAGTTCCGCCAGAAGCTCCTGCGTCGAATGATGGATCGCCATCTTCACGCCATCGAGCACGGCGGAATAAACGGCAGCCAAGACGAGGTATATATTGGAGTACGGATTGCAGGCACGCAGCTCGAAGCGCGTAGCATAGGGATTTGCCAGATCGCGAATCAAGCCTGCGAGAATCGTGCGGTTGCGCGAAGGTATCTCCGGCGTGCTGCCGAGCGACGTGACGATGCAGACGGGTGCTTCAAACCCGGGCTTCAGACGGTTGAGGGAATCATTCGTCGCCGACACGAAAGGGTTGATGACCTCATAATTCTTCAGGAGCCCCATGATCGCACCATAACCAACGGCACTCAGATAATCCTTCCTCATATCCTGCGGCGTGAAAAGGTTGTGCACCTTCCCGTCCTCCATGACAGCGGCGATGCAGAAATGCGTATGCTCGCCGTTGCCTGCAAGACCGATCATCGGCTTCGCCTTGAAGTTCACCTCAAGACCATTCTCGCGAAAGACTTCACGCACCATCGTGCGCACGATCAACTCGTTGTCCGCCGCCTGCAAGGCATCAGCGAAGCGCCAATCGACTTCGATCTGCTCGCAGACATGCGTCATCTTGCCGGACTCATCAATCTGCGCCTTGAGTCCGCCGACCTCCTTGTGCCCCATCTCCACCTGCAGGCCATAGCGGTCGAGCAGCATGACAGCCTGCTCCAAGGCGGTGCGCACAGCGCCGTGCGTGCGCTGCCAATACTGTTCCTGCATGACACGGGAGGCCGAAAGCTCCTCGACATTCGTCTCTTCGAGCGGCGTCTTGACCCAGAACTCCAATTCCGTCGCCGAAGTGAACTGGAAGTCGACAATCTTCGAACCATCGATATGCTCAAGACCGGAAACATGCGGATGCTCCTTGAACATCTGCATGAGTTCCTTTTTCAGATAAACCAGCGTATCCTTCAAGATGGCGCGCGAATCGACGCGCTTGCCGTCGTGGATGAGGAAGGACGGGATGCGCAAGGTGCCGATCGGCTTGCCCGTCTCCTCATCGAAATGCTCCAGATTGTAGTCGATGAACCAATTCGCCTCGGGATCGATCGGCATGTCGACCTTCGCGTTGTTCAAGACGGCGATGCCCGTCAAGACGACGGACGAACCGTCCGTCTGCACAGCCGTTCCATTGTAGAAATCATCCATGTCCTTGAGAAAGATGCGCATCGGTATCTTCTCGTCAGTATCATTTCCTGCAAGATCGATGCCGACGAGAGAAACAAACTTAATTTCAGGATGCGCCTGCAAAAGGCGAACAATTTCTTTTTTTCTCGGAATTTGCCGGAATCACATACAACAAATCTTCCATTTCAACCATCCTTTTTCCTCGCACGGGCAACTTCTTCGCGCCGCAAGAGCAGGGGCACAAAAACCGCACAGCAAGCATTCCCGCGCAGAGACGGAATGCAATGCTATACGGCGACGTTGCCAAAATATCCTCTTATGGCGTTATCATACCATGTCTTTTTCCTCCTGTCCAGCAAAATCCTGTCAAAAGCAGGAACTTTCTCAGGCGACGTGGTATAATCGCTAAAGGATATGATCGCGACGGAGGAGGCTTTCCCTTTCCCATGACAGAAAAAACAACGTGGCAGACAAGCAGAATAAGGATCTTCGGCATCGTGCAAGGCGTCGGCTTCCGTCCCTTCGTCAGCCGCACGGCAGATACCCTAGGAATCACTGGCAATGTCTGCAACAAGGGATCCTACGTCGAGGTTCGCGCCCAAGGCACGAAACAATCCCTGCAAGAGTTCATAAGAACAATCGAGGAAGAGCCGCCTGAGCGCGCTGTCATCTTGAAAATCCTGCAGGATTCCGTGGAGGAAACCTCATCGTTTCCCGATTTCCAGATCATCGAAAGCGCCCATGAGAGCGGCGATGTCTTCGTATCCCCGGACATCGCCATCTGCCCGAAGTGCCGGGCAGAGCTTTTCGACAAAACCGATCGCCGTTATCTCCATCCCTTCATCAACTGCACATCCTGCGGTCTCGCCTCACGATCCTCGACGCTATGCCCTACGACCGCGAACGCACGAGCATGGGGGCTTTTCCTATGTGCGACGAATGTCGCTTCGAGTACACGCACACCGAAACGCGCCGTTACGATGCGCAGCCCGTCTGCTGCAACAATTGCGGCCCTCGTGTCTTTCTTCTGGATGGTGACGAGCGAGATCATGCCGCGATTACCAGCGCACGGCGCGTGCTGCAGGCGGGCGGCATCGTCGCTGTCAAGGGCATCGGCGGCTTCCATCTCGCCTGCGATGCAAAAAACGAAGGCGCCGTTCGGAAACTGCGCGAACGCAAGCACCGGCCACAGAAGCCTTTCGCCGTCATGATGCGCGATCTCGACGCCGTGCGGCGCGAGTGCCGCATCAACAGCGCGAAAGAAGCACACTTGGACAACCATCAAAAGCCCATCCTGCTGCTGCCCAAGAGTGGCTGCGGCGAGATCGCCGCATGCGTCGCACCGGATCTGCCGTCCCTCGGTGTCATGCTGCCCTACACACCACTGCACATCCTGCTCTTTTCTCTGCCCGACGGCTTGGAGGACTTCACGGACTGCCTCGTCATGACGAGCGGCAACCCTACGGGCGCGCCAATCTGCCGCACGGACGAGGATGCGGTTGAGGCGCTTTCCTCCATCGCCGACCTCATCCTCTCCCACGACCGCGAGATCCGCCTGCGTGCCGATGATACCGTCATGGACTTCTTCGACGGCGCACCTTATATGATCCGACGCAGTCGCGGTTACGCGCCGCTCCCCCTGATGGTTTCCGCCGAGTTTCAAGGTTCTGTGCTGGGCATCGGCGGCGAACTCAAGAACACCTTCTGCCTGGCCAAGAACACGCTCTTCTACCCCTCTCCCTATCTCGGCGACATGAGTGATCTGCGCACCCTTCAAGCCTTGCGCCAAGCCCTGCCGCGAATGGAACGGCTCCTCGCCATCTCTCCCGCCGCCGTCGCCGCCGATCTGCACCCGCGCTATGAAACAAGACGCTTTGCAGAAACGCTCGGCCTGCCCGTCTTCAAAGTGCAGCACCATCACGCGCATATACTCTCCGTCATGGCGAGAGAACGATTACCTCGATCCCGTGATCGGCGTAAGCTTCGATGGCACAGGATATGGCACGGATGAGACCATCTGGGGCGGAGAGATCATGCTAGCAACGACGCGCGATTTTTTACGTCTCGGCTCCATCGCCCCCTTCTTCCATGTGGGAGGCGACCTTGCTTCGCGTGAAGGCTGGCGGCTCGCCGTCTCCTTGCTCCATTCCGTCTGCGGCACAAAAGATGCCGTCTCCCTCAGTCAGAAGCTCGGCCTTGCCGCCGAAAAAGAAACCTCCTCCATCCTTTTCCAACGGGAGCATGGCTTGAACACGATGGTTTCGACGAGCGCGGGACGTCTCTTCGATGCCGTCAGCGCCATGCTCGGCATCCGTCGCTTCTCCACCTACGAGGGCGAAGCTGCCGTATACCTGCAATCTGCAGCGGAAGCTGCCGAAAAGGACGGAAAAGCTTTCCAGGCAGATGCCCTGCTCTCCGACTGGAAAGCGTCCGGTGCGATCGAAAAGGCAAAAGCAGGAAACGATCCCCTCGCCCCTCTGGACGGACGCTTCCTGCTCTCCTCGAACAATCTGTTCCGCCATCTGCTGCAGCATCGTCTGCAAAAAGAACCGAGCGACCTCCTGTCCCTTGCCTTTCATCAAGGGCTTGCCGCTGCCATCGGCGCCGCCTGCAGGAAAGCACGGGAGATCACGGGCTGCGGCACAGCGGCATTGACAGGCGGCGTCTTCCAAAACACCCTGCTCCTGCGGCTGACGCAAAAGACGCTGGAAAACGACGGTTTCCGCATCCTGCGCCACAGTCTCATTCCGCCGAATGACGGCGGTCTCGCCGTCGGACAGGCACTCTTCGCCATGCAGCGTCTGCAGGGGCGAGGATGGCAACGATAACTAGAAAGGAGCTTTCCATGGGACTCAACGACACACCTTCAAGCGAGCGTCTGCACATCGGCTTTTTCGGCCGCCGCAATGCCGGAAAATCCAGCCTCGTCAATGCCATCACAGGGCAGGAGGTAGCCGTCGTATCCTCCGAGCTGGGCGACGACCGATCCCGTGACAAAAAGCGATGGAACTTCTTCCCCTAGGCCCGTTCTCTTGATCGACACCCCGAGGCTTCGACGATACAGGCGCCTTGGGCGAGCTTCGAGTCAAGAGGACGCGCCGCATACTGAACAAGACGGACATCGCCGTCCTCGTCCTCGACGCTGCAGAAGGCATGACCGCTGTCGACAAAGAGCTTTTGCATATCTTCCAAGAAAAAGAGATCCCCCATCTCATCGTCTGCAACAAATGCGACGGCGAACGAATTCCTTCCTCTGTCGAAGCCGAAAACATCCTCCATGTCAGCGCCCAAAAAAAAGTCGGCATAAACGAGCTGAAGGAACGCTTGAGCCGCATCATGCCACAAGAAAAATCACGCCCCTTTGTGCGTGATCTGATCGCGCCGCACTCTCTCGTCCTGCTCATCACACCCATGGACAAGGCAGCGCCCAAAGGCCGCCTCATTCTGCCTCAGCAACAGGCGATTCGCGACATCTTGGAAGTGAAGGCGCTTTCCCTCGTCTGTCAAGAAACGGAGATCTCCGCAGCGCTTGACAGTCTGACGAAAGCCGCCCGACCTCGTCATCTGCGACAGTCAGATCTTCGAGAAAGCCGCCGCCGCCATACCTGAATCCATACCTTTGACCTCGTTTTCCATCCTTATGGCGCGCTGCAAAGGTTTTCTCGCCGATGCGGTGGACGGGATCGCTGCACTCTGCCGCCTTGCGGACGGCGATGCCGTGCTCATCTCCGAAGGCTGCACACACCACCGCCAATGCAACGACATCGGCACGGTCAAGATTCCGCATTGGCTCACAGAACATACAAAGAAAAAAACTGCACTTTGAAACCTCAAGCGGTCAAACCTTTCCCGAAGATCTGCAAAAGTACCGCCTCATCGTTCATTGCGGCGGCTGCATGCTCAACCCGCGTGAAATGCTTTATCGCATGAAATGCGCCAAGGATCAGGGCGTTCCCGCATGACGAACTACGGCACACTGATCGCGCAGCTGCACGGCATTTTGCCGCGCAGCTTGAAAAATCTTCCCGCATCTAGCCGCAAAGCTGGAAGAGTCGGGAAACAGGAGCTAAACAAAGATCCGCACAATGCCGAAAGCAACGGGCACTGTGCGGATCTTCATCTGACAAGAACACATTCAAAGAGGAATACGACGAAACAGCAAGCGGCGGAAACCTGAAAAAGACTCGCGCCAAACCACGCGAGCGCCATGCCGGCCAGAAGGGCTGCAGCGCCTGCTGCCGGCACCTGCGTAGCCTCGACGATGGCAGGAAAAGTCATGACGGCCAAGGTCACATAAGGTACATAATAAAGAAACGAGCGCAGGAATCTGTTTTTGATCGGGCGGCGCAGAAGTGTCAGAGGCAAGAGCCGGATGGCGAACGTCACGATGGTCATGACGAGGATGTAGAGGACGACATCATGCTTCATGAATCCTCCTCCTCCGCCACCTCGCGCAAGGGAAAACGCCAAGCTGCAGCACCTGATATGAGCAGTGTCAAGATGATCGTCCGCGAAGAGCCGGAGAGCTCTGAAACGAGCGGAAGGTTCGCCGCCAGAAAACTCATGGCGAAGCTTATGAACACTAGGCCGAGCACAATCTTGTTCTCTTTTCCCGGCGGGATGATGATGGCGATGAACATTCCGTAAAGCGCCACGCTCAAAGCGCTCAAAAGCGACGGCAGCAAGACATCGCCCGCCACGATGCCAAGCGATGTCCCCAAAGCCCAAACGGGAACGGCAAGCGCCATCGCACCGTAATTGTAAGCGGGCTGCAGGAAACCTTGTCGCGAAATCGAAATGCCGAAGATTTCATCCGTAACGCCGAAGCCTACACCGAGGCGATGATAAAACGGCGTTGCAGGAGAAAACTTCTGACTGAGCACGCAGCTCATGAGCATGTAGCGCGCATTCGCCACGAGCGTGATCGCCGCCATTTCCCAATACGGCGCATCCGCCGCAATGACAGTAAAGGCCGCATACTCTCCAGCGGAGGCAAGATTGAAGAAGCTCGCGATGAATCCCTGCAAAGCATCAAGTCCCGCATTGTGCGCTGTAATGCCGAGCGTGAAGCTCACGACGAGGTAGCCGAGAGCGATCGGCGTGCCATCGCGCATACCTTCGCGAAAAAGCTGCCGCGTTGTTTTTCCGCCGTCTGGCGCCCGCGTCATTTCGCAGCCACTTTACCCATGAACTTCTCGCGATTGACGAGAACGCGCTCATGGATCCCCTCGCCGATCTCGCCTGCATCATCAAACGCCTTGACCGCAAAGGTGAGCCGGCGTCCGTCAAAACTCTTGACCTCCGCTTCAGCGCGCACATCGCGCCCCAAAGCCGTCGCCGCCTTATGACGAATGTTGAGCGAAATGCCCACCGAAGTCCAATCTTCTGGCACAAGATCGTCGACGAGTTCCGCCGCCGCCTGCTCCATCAAAGCGGTCATCGAAGGCGTGGCGAATACGGGCAAAGAGCCGCTCTTCATCGCAATGGCAGTGTTCTCCTCCGTCACTTTCGATACCGCCTCGCGCTTCATGCCCACTGCGATCTTCGTTTCCACCATGATAAATTCCCCCTATAAAACTTCTTCAAACATCCCGAAAGACCCTACAGAAGGGTCACAAGGCATACAGCATCTTCGCACGTTCGATATAGTGCGGATCATCGCTGCTGCTCAACCACGCAATCGTCCCCCTTCGGCCCTCCTCCCGCAAAGCATCAAGCTCCTGCAGGCGGCGTTCAAGCTCGCGCGCCGTACCTGCTGCGCCATCAAAAATCTGCACGCTCTGCCCAGCGACCGCCTGAATCGCATCGCGCACGAAAGGAAAAATGTGTGCAGCCAAGAACAACGCAGTCGACAGGCACGTTCGATACACTGGAGAAACGTTCTTCCAAATACCTCATCAAAGCGTCTGAATGAATCTCGCCGCGCTCGACGAACTCCACGATCTCGGGACACGGCAGCTTGACGATTTCTCCCGCCTCCTTGAATCGCTCCATGAGGGCGCGCAAATTTCTTCTGCCTGAGCGTCGCATGCGTCGCCATGACGACGACGCGCGGCCTTTTGCCGCTCAAAATCGCCGGTTTCAGCGCTGGCTCCATGCCAATGATCGGCATGCCCCTGTACCTGCGACGCAAAGGCGCACAAGCAGCGCTCGTTGCCGTATTGCAGGCAAGGACGACAGCTTTGACGCCAGCGGCCGCCATGCGGTCGACCTGCGCCGTGGTCAGGGCGCGGATCTCTCGTTCCGACCGCTCACCGTAAGGCGCATGGGCAGCGTCGCCAAAGTAAATGAAATCTTCCGCCGGCAACAGGGAAACAAGCTCACGCAGCACACTGACGCCGCCGAGACCTGAATCAAAAAAACACCGATGGGCTGCTCCCTTTTTCACGTTCTCCGATGCCCTCTTTCCATACATCAAAAGCTATCCCTTACATATTCTAATGACTTTGCCGCAAAAAATCAACCGCCACATTTTTTCAGGAGCGTCGTCGCCCCTTCCCTTCGCTTTGTCGGCCGCCTTTCCTTTACAAGCGAAAAGAAAGCATATATAGTAAATGAGTACGACATTCCATCAACAATACATCCTACAGGAGGTTTCCTCATGGCAAAGCAACATCTCGCCGCCATCGAATATATCCGCGGCATCTCTATGCTCGGCGTCATTGGCATCCATGTCGGTTCGCAATATTTGATGAATCCCGCGTCCAATGCACATCTCACGGCGCTCTTCGAAATCGCCACGCGATTCAGCGTGCCCATATTCTTTTTCATCTCCGCCTTCGGCATCTTCTACAATATGGATCTCGACAAGCCTTTCAGCTATCGCCGCTTCCTCGAAAAAGCGCTCACGCGCTGTCGTCATACCTTATCTCGTCTGGTCTCTCTTCTACCTCCTGCACGACGGCTGGCTTTACAACGTCGGCTTTCCAGCGCCCCTCTCCCTCGCTTCCCTGCTCTTTTTCGGCAATGCGAAGTACCAACTTTACTTCCTCGTCCTCCTCATCTGGTTCTACCTCCTTATGCCGTTGTGGATTCCGCTTGTGAAACGCATCGACGGCAAGGGGCTCTTCCTCCTCTTCGCACTGCAAGTCGCTTTCGACTATTTCTCAAGCTTCAACGTCCCTTTCAACACGATGGTCTACAGCATGGAAAATTCCGTGCTCAAGAGCTTCCTGCTTTATCGCCTCAACTACTGGGTGCTGCATTACGTCTTCATCTTCATCATCGGCGGCTATCTCGCTGTGCATTTCAAGGAATTTCAGTCGTTCATGCGCGATCATCAGAAAATCATCTATCTCTTCTTCGCCGCCTCCCTCGCTGGTCTGCTCGGCTACTACTATGATCTGCTCGCCTTTCGCGGCTACACGCAGATGGATGCCATCAACACTGCGCATCAGCTTTGCCCGCTCGGCATCGTCTACACCCTCGGTGCATCCATCTTCTTCTTCACGTTCTTCACCGAGCAGCACTATCCGCAAAGCCTCAACCGTCTGTTTTCACTTCTCGGCAGGCACTCCTATTTCGCCTATCTCGTCCATCCTTTCTTCATCGGCTACATGATGCTCGCATTGGAAAGGCACGGCGTCATTCTGACGGCGCAGAAGGCGCTCGCCTTCTACCTCGTGACCGTCATTCTTTCCCTTGCAGCGGCTGCCATCGTCCGCTCAGCGGGGGAACGATTTCCTCTGCTGAACATGCTCACCATCGGCGTTGCCGCAGCAAAAAAGAAATAAGCGCAGAAAAAACTCGCCAAGCATCAATGCTCAGCGAGTTTTTTTCAATGCGGCGGAAAGGATATCGACCAACGGTTCCACGGTAGGAAGATCGAGGCTTTCTTTGGGGCTGTGGATATCGTGCGTCGTCACGCCGACGGAAACAAATTTCATCTGCGGATTCTTGCGATAAAACCAGCCGCACTCCAATCCCGCATGAATCGTTTCCACCTTCATCGGCTTTCCCATGCGTCGCTCAAAAGCCTCCGCGATCACTTCAGCCAGCGGATTAGCCTTGTCCTCGTCCCAGCTTGGTGCAATCGTTCCGATATGAAGAGAGAACCCTGTAAGTTCCGCCAAATCCTTCGCCATGCAGCAAAAACTCGAAAAAGCTTTCCTTCCACACTTGAACGCGGGTAGAAATCGATATCGATCTCCGCGCCTTCCATGTGCACGACGCCGAGATTCGCCGACGTCTCCACCATGCCGGGCGTGAGGGCAGACATCTGATAAATGCCGGTGTGGAAAAGGCGCAGGATGCGCAGGAGATTCGCTGCATCATCAGCCGCGATGACTTGCTGGACAGGCAGAGCTTTCGCGAGAGAAAGAGAAAGCGACGGTTCCGTCACGCTGTACGTCCGACGAAATTTCGCCTCCTCTCCCTGCAGCGCCTCGCGCAGTTTCTCTTCCGACGCCTCCGTCACGATGACGGCTGCGGCCTCCGACGCAATCGCATTTTTCGCCTTGCCGCCCGCAAGCGAGGCAAGCGCGAAGCTAATGCCGGCTTCCTGCAAGCCTGCCAACGTCAGCGACAGAAGGCGCAGGGCATTGGCTCTTCCCGTGCCGATTTCCTCGCCCGAGTGTCCGCCTTGAAGTCCTCCGACAGCAACTTGCCACGCACTCTTTCCCGGCGCAGCAACGAGCTTCATCGTGCGCGAAAATGTCAAATCGACGCCGCCGGCGCTGCCGACACAAAGCTCATCGAGATTCTCTGAGTCGCAATTGATCAGATACTGCGCGTCCTGCAAATATTTTTCCTCCAAATGAATGGCGCCCGTCATGCCGCGTTCTTCATCAACCGTGAAGATCGCTCGCACAGGGCCGTGCTCCGTCACATGGCGCAAGATGTGGAGGATGATGGCAACGCCGATACCATCGTCCGCCCCGAGGCTCGTCCCCTTGGCGCGCAGCATATCCCCCTCTTCCAGCAGTTCGATGGCATCCTGCAGCGGATCATACGAAACACCAGGAGCGGCAACACAGACCATATCCATGTGCCCCTGCAAAATGACGCGCGGAGCATTCTCCCTGCCGGGCGTCGCGGCAAGATCGGCGATAATATTTCCTCGTTCGTCCTGCACGACCTCGAGTCCCATTTCCTGCAAATGTGCCAGCAAATAGTCGCTGACCGCCTTTTCATGCCCGGAAGGACGTGGAATGGCTGCCAGTGCGCGAAATTCCCTCATAACACTTTCCAAAACAGTGCTCTTTTCCATAAGGCTCTCCTTCTTTTCATAAAAAAAGCGGGGGCAATCAAGCCTGACTGCCCCGCTACCAAGAAACACATACGCCCTCTGCATACGCAAGGAGGCAATGTTCCCAAACTCTCCTATTCAATCCTGCAAGGGAATCGGCTCCGCCTCATAGACGTTGACGCCGTCCGGTGCATACAACACCATCGCGCTAGAAACACGCTTGACCTCGCCGTTCATGATGTAGCAAACACCATTGATGAAGTCGCATATACGGCGCTGTTCCTCAAGCTCAACGCGCTCATAATTCACGAGTACAGCCCTGCCCGCCTTCAGATCATCAGCAACTTCCGGCACTTGATCGAAGCTGCGCGGCACATAGATCTTCACATTGAGTGAAGGAATCTGCGTCGTATGAACGGTCAGCTTAGGACGGTCATGCTGGCTTGTCACATGTGTGCGCGGTACATACGGCGATGACACATGTGATATCCGGCGAGTTCCCGCTGCCGAAGGATACATCGGCGGTTCTGCCGATGCATAGGGAATCGATGCACCGTTGGAAACCTTCCGCTCCTCATAGGCCTCCACACCCGTCGTGCGCGTTTCTTCCTCTTCCTGCTCCTCTTTTTCTCGCAGGCTCTGACCTGACGACTTCTTCCTCCTCCACGGGCATGAGGAAGTCCGTCACCTTTTTCAAAAAGTCCACCGTATTCCGCCTCCAGCGTAAAATTCCATGATAGCGACGACATAAACCGAACAAACGATTGGAAAAACTCTTAATGAATTCATGCTTATATCTTCGCTCTTTTTTTCGGAAATCCTCTATAAAAAATTAAGCCTCTGGAAAAAAGTTTTCCCGATGGACGTACAAGATGACCGGTGTCCATCGAAAAGTCCTGCTTCTAGCTTCACTTCCGTGCATTCTTGTTCGCACGTCCGCGAGCCGTGCGGTCAAGAATCGCCTTGCGCAAACGGATGTTTTTCCGGCGTGACCTCGACGAGCTCATCCTCGTTGATGTACTCCAAGGCTTGTTCAAGGCTCAAGATGCGCGGCGGTACAAGGCGAATCGCCTCATCGGAAGAAGACGTGCGCATGTTGGAAACATTCTTCTTCTTGCACGGATTGATGTCGATGTCGAGTTCGCGCGAGTTTTCGCCGACGATCATACCCTCGTAGACTTGCTGCCCCGGCGAGATGAACATCGTGCCCCGATCCTGCAAGGTGTAGATTCCGTAGCCCGTCGTCTCTCCCTGCTCGAATGCCACGAGCGATCCTCGCGTGCGGCCGGGGATGTCGCCCTTGAAAGGAACGTAGCCGCAGAACACATGGTTCATGATGCCGTTGCCCTTCGTATTCGTCAGCAGCTCTGAGCGAAAGCCGATGAGACCACGCGCAGGAATGACAAACTCCATGCGCATGTAGCCCGAAACCTCCGTCATGTTGGAAAGCTCCGCCTTCCGCGTGCCCAAGGATTCCATGACCGCGCCCATATACTCACGGGGGTACTCGATCGTCAGATTCTCCATCGGCTCGCATCGCTGGTCGTTGATCGTCTTGTAGACGACCTCCGGCTTGCCGACCTGAAGCTCATAACCTTCGCGGCGCATCGTCTCGATGAGGATGGAGAGGTGAAGCTCGCCGCGCCCGGACACCTTGAACACATCGGCAGAATCCGTCTCTTCGACACGCAGACTGACATTCGTTTCCACCTCTTTGAAAAAGGCGGTCGCGCAGATGGCGCGAGGTCACGAACTGGCCTTCCCTGCCCGCAAAAGGACTCGTATTGACACCGAAAGTCATGGAGAGCGTCGGCTCGTCGATGTTGATCGTCGGCAGTGCTTCGGGATTCTCCGCGTCCGCCACCGTATAGCCGATGCTGACATCACCGAGTCCTGTGAGCGCGACGATGTCGCCCATAGAGGCCTCCGGTACCTCGACGCGCTTCAGCCCCTGATAGACGAAGATCTTGCCGATCCGCGCCTTCGATTCATGGTCGCCGCTCAGGAGAGCAACGCTCTGGTTCGCCTTTACGCCGCCGCGGATAATCCTGCCGACAGCGACCTTGCCGACATATTCATCGGCCTCGAGCGTCGTGACCATCATCTGCAGAGCGCCGTCCGCATCGCCTGAAGGAGCTGGTATCTCCTTGACGATGGTTTCCAGAAGGGGAACGAGGTTGTCGCTCTCGTCCTCCATGTTGTACTTTGCGATACCCTCGCGCGCCGTTGCATAGATGCACGGGAAATCCAGCTGCTCATCGTCTGCGTCAAGCTCCATGAAGAGTTCGAGCACTTCGTCGTAGACGTCGTCGACACGCTGGTCTGGACGATCAATCTTGTTGATGACGACGATCGGCTGAGTTTCTGCTCAAGCGCCTTGCGCAGGACATATTTCGTTTGCGGCATCGGCCTCGAAGGCGTCAACAAGCAGAAGTACGCCGTCCACCATGTTGAGCACACGCTGCACCTCGCCGCCGAAATCCGCATGGCTCGGCGTATCAACGATATTGATCTTCACATCATTGTAGAGGATGGAGGTATTCTTGGAAAGAATCGTAATACCGCGCTCGCGTTCCAAATCTCCCGAATCCATGACACGTTCCGCCACCTGCTCATTCGAGCGGAAAATATGACTCTGCCGCAGCATGGCGTCAACCAGCGTCGTCTTCCCATGGTCGACGTGGGCGATGATTGCGATATTCCTCAACTTTTCATTTACACTCATTTTCGTCCGATATCCTCCTAAATATGTCTTACCGATAGCAGTACAATTCTATTATAGTTGCCCTGCAATGTCAAATCATTTTCCTTGGCGAAATAACGTTCGCTTCTTGTATCTCAGTCCCTCACGCTTCGTCCAGATCGAAGAGGGCACGCGAGAACTCCTGGGCATTGAACGGCCTCAAATCATCGACGCCTTCACCGACGCCGACCCATTTCACGGGCATGGAAAGCTCCGCTTTCAGTCCGATGATGACGCCGCCCTTCGCCGTGCCATCGAGCTTCGTCAAAACGATACCTGTGATCGCCGCCGTTTTCTGAAAGAGATCCGCTTGGCTGATCGCATTCTGCCCTGTCGTCGCGTCGAGAACAAGCAGCGTTTCATGCGGCGCTTCCGCAATCTCACGCTGAACCACGCGATTGATCTTCTTGAGCTCTTCCATGAGGTTCGACTTCGTGTGCAGCCGCCCTGCCGTATCGATGATCAAGACATCGATATTGCGCGCCCTCCCCGCCTTCACCGCATCAAAGGCGACAGCGGCGGGATCGGAGCCTTCTTCGTGGCGGATGACGGGTACGCCTGTGCGGTCTCCCCAGATCTGCAGCTGGTCGATGGCAGCAGCGCGAAAGGTATCGGCAGCAGCGAGCATGACGGATTTTCCCTGCTCCTTGTAGTAAGCGGCAAGCTTGCCTATCGTCGTCGTCTTGCCGACGCCGTTCACTCCGATGACGAGGAGCACCGTAGGCCCTGCAGCAGCAATGCGCGTTTCGTCCGAACCCGTCGAAAGGATTTCAGAAATCTTCTCGGCGAGAAAAAGGCTTCAAATCTTCCGGCGTATTGATCTCCTTCTTCTTGATACCCTTTCGCACGTCTGCCATGAGCTTTTCTGTCGTCTTGACGCCAACGTCGGACATGATCAAAGCCTCTTCCAGATCATCAAGCAGATCGTCATCAATATCAGCATAGCCGATGATCAGTTTCTCAATCTTGTTCGTGAGGGTCTCGCGCGTCTTGGCAAGCCCTTTTTTCAATCGGTCAAAGAATCCCATAGTACCTCCTATAGATCAGTGCGCCTCTTCAGATCGCTTCGTCGAGACGCACGGAAAGAACGCGCGATACGCCCGCATCCTCGATGGTGATGCCGTACATGAAATCCGCGGCTTCCATCGTTCCCTTTCGGTGCGTGACAACGATGAACTGCGTGTTTTCGGCGAATTCGCCGAGGAATTTGCCAAAGCGCGAAACATTCGCCTCATCGAGCGGCGCATCAATCTCATCGAGCACAGAAAAGGGCGCGGGGCGGTAACGCAAAAAGGAAAAGAGCAGCGCGATGACGGTCAAGGCGCGCTCGCCGCCCGATAGGACGGAAAGGTTTTGCCGTTTCTTGGCAGGGAGCTGCACTTCGATTTCCACGCCTGCATGGAGCACATCCTTCTCATCGGTCAAAAACAGCTCCGCCTTGCCGCCACCGAAAAGGCGCACGAAAATATCCGCAAAATAGCCGCGAATATCTTGAAACGCCGCCTTGAACTGGCGCGTCATCGTCACATCCATCTCATGGATCATCGCCATGAGGTTTTCGCGGGCAGCCTCTAAATCTGCCGCCTGCCTGCCCATGAATTCATAGCGTTCCAGAAGCTCTTCATGCTCGTGTATAGCATTGGGATTGACTGGGCCGAGGTCTGCCAGCGCCTGAGAAATATCCTGCATCTTTTTCTTGAGTTCTGCAGGCGTCAGGTCAAGCGCTTCTTCCGCCGCCGTCTCCCATGTATGCCCATGCTGCTCCAACAGCTCCGTCTGAACCTGCTCGAGCTTCACATGCACCTCGGCAGCGGCGAGTTCCATTTGGTGCAGCTTGCCTTGCAGCTGTGAAAGGCGCTGCCCGGCAGCTTTCGCTGCTCTGTCGTTTTCTTGATTTTCTGCATGACGTTCGAGTTTTTCTTGGTAGTGCCTATCGTAGATGGCCTTCCCCTCGCCATGCTTTTTCTGCCAATCGGCAAGGCGTGCGGCGATTTCTTCACGTCTCGTCCCGCCTCTGCCTGCCTCATCATCCAGCGCGTCTTCTTCCTTGCGCGTTTCTTCTGCCTGCGCCTTCGCGCGCTCCTCTTCCTTCTCTTTCAAAAGCGCCTGCTCACGCGCACGGATCTTCTCTTGTCCCAGAACCGCGCACTTGAGTTCTCTCTCGTTGATGTATTTGCTGAGGTCGTCAACGTCCTGCTCAAGGTCGTCAAGCTCCTCTTCACTTTCCTTCACTTCGCGCTCCATTCGCTCGTACAAGCGGCGTGCGAGATTCGCCTGCTGCACGGCGTCATTCTTCTTCTCCTGTGCCTTGGCGAAGGTCAGCTCAGCCTCTTCGGCAAGCTTCTTGAGCGCCTTCTGCTCCTCTTCCTTCTCTCGCAGCGCCTCCTTGATGCGTTCATCCCTGACGCGCAGCTCCGCAAAGAGCACAGCCTGCTGCTGCAGTGAACGGTCAACCGCTGCCAGATTTTTTTGGCAATCTCTTCCGCTGTCTTTTTCGTCCAAAAACGTGCGCATGAGAAAGCGTGGCAAGCTTTCTTTCTCCGTCCGCTACGCTCTTTTCCAAGCGCTCGATCTCGCCGCCGCGATTGAGGAAGCTTGTTTCCTGACCCTGTCTGCCGCCACCCGAAAGAGAACCGCCGAGATTCAGCAGTTCGCCATCGAGTGTCACGATGCGCAGCCGCCAGCCCATCTTCTTCTCGATGGCAAGACCGTGGTCTAGCGTATCGACGACAAGCGTCCGCGCCAAAAGGAAGTCCACGACCTTCTTGAACTTCCCCTCTGCACCGACCAGCTCGTTCGCAAAGCCGACGGCGCCCTCTTCCTTCTTCGCTGACTCATCCTGCGAACGACGCACGACGAGAGTCGAAAGAGGCAGAAATGTCACCCGTCCCAGACGAGCGCGCTTCAAGAAAGCAATGGCAGCCTTCGCCGTATCCGTATCCTCCGTCACGATGTTCTGCAGACTGCTGCCCAAGGCGACCTCAACGGCGCGGATGTACTCCTGCGGCACGGAAATCAGCTCGGCGACAGCTCCTGCAACACCTTTCTGCCACGGCTCCTTCGCCTGCAGCACAGCTTTCGGCGCCCGCGCGAAACCTTCGTAGGATGCCTGCATGTTGCGCAGGAACTTGAGCTTGTTCTCATCGTTGCGCAGATCTTCTCTCGCTCGGTTCTCTGCAAGAATCGTCGTGCGGAGCTTCTCTTCCGCCTGCTCCTTCTTCCGCACCTTCCGCGTTCGTTCTTCCTGCAGCGCCCCGTGCTCTTCTTCCAGCAGGCGAAGCTCTTCGCTGACTTTCCTCGCTTCAGCCGCCAAGGCGTCGACCGCTGCCGTCGCTCTCTCCCATTCATCTGCACGCTCTGTGCCGCTCGTCGAATACCTCTCCAACTCATGCTCGATGAGCAGAAGTTCGTTTTTCTCGCGAGCATATCGTGCTGCGCCACATCCTTCTTGTCTGCCAGCGCACGATACTTCTCCTTGGCTTCACGCAGCTTCTCGCCCATCGATTTGAGCGACGTGCGATCCTTCGCTATGGCAGCGTCAAGCGCCTGATGTTTCCCAAGAAGCTCTTCTTCAACAGAGAAGAGGCGCTGCTTCTCCGTCGCTGCTTCCCTGGCGACGCTCTCCAGATTCGTGCGCTGCTGGAGAAGCCGAGCCTTCAGGGCATCGTGCTGGTGCGCACGCTCTTCAAGGATGGCGATCTCGCTATTCGCCTGCTCGATTTGCGTCCGGAGCGCGTTGTTCTTCTCCGCCTGCTGCTGCATCTTCTCTTCCAAAAGCAAGATTGCGCGATCAAGCTCCTCCTTCTTGACCTCCGTCAAGCGCACCTGCGTCTCTGCAGCGAGGGTTTCGTCACGCATCGCTTCGATCTTGCCTGCGCTCTCTTCGCGCTCCTTCTTCAGCTGTCCCTCGCGCTGGAAAAGTTCCGTCAAGGCGCAGCGCTTGTAAACCGCCTGCATCTCATCATGGCGGCGCGTTTTCTCGGCGCTTTCAGCAAGCGGCTTGATCTGCACCTCGATCTCCTGCATGATATCGCTGACGCGCACGAGATTCCCCTGCATGTCCTCAAGCTTGCGCATCGATTCACGCTTACGGTTGCGGTACTTCGTGATTCCCGCAGTTTCTTCGAAATAAAGTCTGCGCTCCTCAGGCTTGCTGTTCAAAATCTCGTCGATGCGATTCTGCCCGATGACGCTCATGCCATCGCGCCCAAGCCCCGTATCGGCGAAAAGATTGTTGATGTCCTTCAAACGGCAGCGCGCCTTGTTGATGAAAAACTCGCTTTCGCCTGAACGGAAAAGGCGGCGCGTCACGACGACCTCGCGGTAATCTACGGGCATGTCTCCTTCGTTTTCAAAGAAGAGCGATGCCTCGGCAACGCCCAATGCGCGCCGTGTCGCACTGCCCGTAAAGATGATGTCCTCCGCCTTCGAACCGCGCAGCGTGCGCACATTCTGCTCGCCGAGCACCCAGCGCACGGCATCCGTGACGTTGCTCTTGCCGCTGCCGTTCGGCTGACAATCGCCGTGATGCCCGGATGGAACTCAATTTCGATTTTATCGGCAAACGATTTGAAGCCGTAGGCTTCGAGGCGTTTCAACTGCAAAACTCTTTCACCAGCCTATATTTCCTGCAGCCCGCAGGCTGTATTCTGAATCGCCTCACTGGCGAAAACGCTCCTTGAACTCGTCCGTCGTCGTATACGCCTCCATGAAGGAAAACAACCTTGCGGCCCGTTTCGCTCAAACGCTTCTGCGGACTCCAGAAGAGATTGACCTGCACCTCCATCTCAGGCACGAGCGGACGACGCGCGAAGATCGTCTCGCTGCGCGTCACGAACTCCGGCAGGATGGATATGCCGAGGTTGTTCGCAACGAGCTGCTTGATCGTCTTGAGCTGCGTGGTGCAGAGCAGGATATCCGGCGTAAAGCCGTTTTCCACGCAATGGCGATAGACCGTATCGTATTGATACGTGTTCGGCTGCTGCATGATGAACTTCTCACGCCGAAGATCTGCGACAGCCACATGCTCGTGCACGGTCAGAGGGTGATCGAGCGGCAGGCAAAGCTCCATCCTGTCCTTGAAAATCGCCATCTCATTGCGATGCGTCTTGACAGCAGGAGCAAGTACGACGCCGAATTCGAGAAGTCCCTCTTCCACCTTCGCCCGGACCTCGACGGAATCGACGTATTCGCAGACCTCGAGATTGATATCGGGATGCGCTGCCGTAAACTTCGTAAAGAAGTCAGGAAAAAGATACGCTTCGAGCATCGGCGGCAGGCCGAGGTGAATCGTCCTTCTCGCATCGGGACGAAAGCGCAGCATATCCTGCTCCGCCCGTTCCACGGCCTGCATGATTTCCTCTGCATGAAGCAGGAATGCTCTGCCTTCAAGCGTCAAAGACACGCGCTTCTGCCTGCGATCGACAAGAGTTAAGCCGATCTCCGCCTCCGGGATTTGATCGCCTTCGTGACAGACGGCTGGGAAACGTGGAGAGCCTCCGCCGTGCGCGTAAAATTTTCCAAATGGGCAAGCGTGCAAAAATATTCTAATTGCCGAATTTCCAAACTATTACCTCCCCCAGTTCTCATCAGCCATTATACCATAACTGTTGGGAATATCACAGAGGAAATTCAACGCGACGCCGTCAAGATCACAACGCCGACCTCATCGAACGAGCGAAACGGGAGACAGCACCTGCGCGCCCTGACGGTTCGTGAAAATGTCGGCGCGCACGCCGAAAAACCTCGGCAAGCATGGCGACGTTCAGCACATCGCGCGGAGCGCCCTGTGCTGAAAAACGCGCTTGTCCTTGATGATTGCGATCTCGTCTGCATACTGCAGAGCATGGTTGATGTCATGAAGCACCATGATGACGGTCATCGCATGTTCTCGATTGAGACGCTTGATGATCTCCATGACCTCGAGCTGATGAGCGATGTCCAGATACGTCGTCGGCTCGTCGAGCAGCAGGCACTCAGGCTGACGCGCCAATGCCATGGCGATCCATGCGCGCTGGCGCTCTCCGCCCGACAACGACATGACCTGACGGGTGCGCATCGCTTCCAGCCGCGTCTCCGCGAGCGCCCAAGCGACAGCCTCCCTGTCCTCCTTCGAGCGTCCGATTGTGCGCCAGCTGCGATATGGATAGCGCCCATAATCGACGAGCGCCTCCACCGTGAGGTCGGGTGGAGCAGCAAGCCCCTGCGGCAGGATGGCAAGCCGTTTCGCCAACGACTTCCGGGAAATGGCATGAATATCTTTTCCATCAAAAAGCACTTCGCCCTTGTATTGAGGATTCAAGGCGGCTAACACGCGCAGAAGCGTCGATTTTCCCGCACCATTCGGACCGATGATCGCCGTGCGCTTTCCAGCAGGAAACTCGACATCCAGATCATGCAAAAATCGTTTTTGCCCGAAAGCGCCACCGATAAATGACGAACCGTCAAAGACATCAGAGTTCCCTCCTCAGCAAGAACAAGAAGAACGGCGCACCGAGAACGGCCATGAGGATTCCGACGGGAAGCTCGACAGGCGCGAATGCCGTACGCGCGAATGTATCGCTTAGGGTTACGACGGCCGCCCCCAGAAATGCGGACGCAGGCAACAGGAGGCGATAATCCGAGCCGACCAAGAGCCGCGCCGCATGAGGCACGATGAGCCCGACGAAGCCCAGAAGCCCGACGACGGCGACGGCACTCGCCGCCAGAAGCGCCGCGATCGCTGTGAGCAAGAGGCGCGTGAGCTCGACGCGAAGACCGAGACTTCGTGCAATCTCATCGCCCAAGAGCAAAATATTGAGCTGACGAGAAAAAGGCGAACGCGAGCACAATCCCCAGAATCGTGTACGGGAAGATCATATCGACCTGCGGCCAACTGCGCGCCGACAGACCGCCAACCATCCACATCAATGCACCGTGCACGCGGTCACTGTAAAAAATCATCAGGGCGGAAATACCCGCACCGAGGAAAGCCGAGACGGCGACGCCCGCCAAGATGATGCGGATCGGGCGGATGCCGTTCTTCCATGCGAGCAGGTAGATCGCGACAGCCGCCGCCATGGCGCCGAGAAACGCCGCGGGCGTCACGAAGCTCTCATGCCCGGGGAAGACGAGCATGACGAAGATGCCGGCAAGCCCCTGCCCCCGAAGAAATGCCGATGATGTGCGGATCGGCAAGCGGATTCTTCATGATGGCCTGCAGGATGGCGCCCGAAAGCGAGAGATGGATGCCCACGAGCGCCGCCACGATCGTGCGCGGCAGTCGGATGTTCATCAGAATCTGCGCATGCACGCCTGCCGAGCCCGAGATGAGCGTCTGCTGGATTTCCTCGGCAGGAATCTCGACCGATCCCTTCATGATGCTCAGGAGGAAGCCGATGACGCCAAAAGCGGCGAACATCACCACGATGGACATTCGCCGCTTGAAAGAACTGAAGTTTTTCCATGTTCCCCGCACCATTCATGGGAACACCTCGGGATAGATGAGCTTCGCCATCAATTCAAAAGCTTCGGGATAGTGCAGTCCCGGGCTCAGGAGAAAGAGATCCTGCGGCAGGTAATAGAGCTTTCCCTGTTTTATGGCAGGGATACTCTGCCACGCAGGGCTTTCCGCTATCGTCTTTTCCATGTTTTTCTTGATCTCATCCATCTTGCCCATGCTTGTGACGAAGATGATGTCCGGATTCTGCTCGACGAGCGTCTCCATGCTGTAGGGTGCCGCATCAGGATTCTTCTCCATGGGCGTCATGCCGCTCGCCACATTCTCCCAGCCGAGCATCTTGGCGATGGATCCGGCGATACTGCCGTCGAGCTGCACGCTCAGTCCTTGCGACGTACTGTGCAGGATAGCGACACGCTTCTTATCCTTCGGCACACGCGCAAGAACGCTTTGGATTTTTTTCATCCATTTCCTTGACGAGCGCTTCGCCCTTCTCCTTTTTCGCCCGTAACCTGCGCGAAAAATCTTGACCTCGCGCTTCACATCCTCATAGCTCTTCATGTCGATGACGAGGGACGGAATCTTGTTTGCCTCCAGCGTCGAGACAAACTTTTCGTTCATGCCCTTGTTGATGATGACGAGATCAGGCTGGCAGGCAAGCACCTTTTCCACATCGATCTGGTAGACTTCGCCAACGCTTGCCTTGTCCTTCGCGAAGTCAGGCATCTTCGTCTTGGAGTCGGGGCGGCCGACGACATCCCCGCCCACGGCATGAAGAGGTTCGAGGAAGGATGCCGACAGCACGACGATGCGCTCGGGCTTCTTTGAAAGCGTGACCTCGCGCCCCATATCGTCCTGAATCACAGCAAAGCACGCACCCTGCTCCGACTTCACTGCCTCCTTAGCTCCGCAGCCTGCAAGAAGCACCGCCGTCACGAGGAAAAGCGAAAAGAAGAACACTCTGAAGAAATTTCCACACATGATCTTCGCCCCTTTCAAAGATCGCGACGTGTCAATATCGTCGAAAGGTAATTGACTTTCCTGTTCTTCTGCGCCTCGATATCGTCGATGCGCTCTTCATCGGGCAGGCCGCAGCGGCTCACCATCACCGCCCCCTTCGCCATCTCGTTTTCACCAAGCATCTGAGCAATTTCCGGGAAATTCTTGTACACCTTCATCAAGACGGCATTATCCGTCACGGGAAGAATCTTGGCAATCTTTTTCAGGCGAAGCCGTCGCAGGAATGATGGACAAAAATATCGTTGCCCTCAACGATCGGATAGCCGAGCTTACTGGCGATGGCGCAAAAACGCCGGCACGCCGGGGAATCGTCTCAATCGTCACCGCCTCATGCTCAAGCAGACGATAGACGTAGATATATGTGCTGTAAAACATCGGATCGCCCAAGGTCAGAAACGCCACATTCTTTCCAGCCTCCAAGAGGGCAAGAATCTCCGCCTTGTTCGCCTCCCAGGCCTCCGTGGATTCAGCGAAATTTGCGACCATCGGAAAGACTTGGTAGACAATCTCAATGTCCTTCTTTAAATGAGGACGTGCAATGGACAGAGCGACGCTGCCCTCCTTCTTCTCCGTCTTGGGCGCAATGAGCACATCCGCCTTCTCCATCGCACGAATCGCCTTGACCGTCAAAAGTTCTGGATCGCCCGGTCCCACGCCAATGCCGAAAAATGTTCCTTTCATACTGTACCTCCTATCGCTTTCACAAAAAGAACCGCCCGAGCGGGCACGCTTGCACCAGCTTCGAGCAGGTTGCATATCAGCCTCTGAGGGCGCTTATCCCACCCGCCATTATATACATTCCTCCAAGATATGTAAAGCATATCTATGATCGTGTACAGAGAGCTCGCAGCCCTCTCCGCACAAGGAGGCATCCAGGTTTTTCTTGAGCACAGCGTGCAGCACATAGTATAATGGCGGAAGAAAAGCAATGTATCCCGTATGGAAAGGAGCATGATGATGAAGGTCAATGCAAACTTAGCACAAGATGTCTTCAAGGACGCAGGGGAAAGCGTCATTTTCCTTATGCTTTCGCTGAAACGCGAGGACAAGGCGAAGGAGCGCGAAATCATCGCCGACATGGCGGACCGCATAGAAGCGATCCAGCGTTCGATGAACATCCGCGTCGCACCAGAGACAGTGAAGCTCACCTTCGGATTCAGCAATCGTGCGTGGGAATACCTCTTCCCAAGTGCGGGAAAGCCAAAGGAACTCGAAGATTTCAAGGGAGTCAACGGACAGAACCATCAAGCGCCGGCAACGCCTGCCGATCTCTTCCTGCACGTTCGCGCAGGAGAAGCATCAACGACTTATCTTGTCGTTGACCAAATCATGGGATTCCTGCGTCCTGTCGTGGATGTTGTGGATGAAACACATGGCTTCCATTACCGCGAAGGTAGAGCGATCATCGACTTCATCGACGGTACGGAGAACCCTGTAGGCGAAGAAGCAAAGGAGTGGGCGATCATTGGCGAAGAAGATCCCGACTTCATCAATGGTTCGTATGCATTTGCACAGAAATACGTCCATGATCTGGATGCATGGCGCGCACTGCCGACCGAGGTGCAGGAAAAGTACATCGGTCGCAGAAAGTACAGCGACCGGAGCTTCCCGACGAAGAGAAAGATCCGCGTGCGCACAACGTCATCTCACAGGATAACCGAGATGATGAGGAGCATAAAATCGTGCGAATGAACGTGGTTTATGCGAATCCTGGCGAGGGCATACGCGGCACATATTTCATCGGTTACGCACGCCATTGGGATGTGACGCGCAAGATGGTCCTCAACATGTTCACGCAAGACGATCGTCTGCTGGAGTACTCAACGGCGCTGAAGGGGCAGCTCTTCTTCATCCCCTCGAAAGAACTCATGGAACGCATTGCTGAGGGCGAGCTGTTTTTAAGCACGAACCTTCGCTAGATAACAAGACATTCGCAAAGTCGACTGCCGTCAAGGCCTCAAACGAGCCTTGACGGCAGTTGCTTTTATTTCGTAACTCATGTGCAATACACAGGAACAACAGCAAGGATCCTGCTGTTGGGTTCTTTGCCATGAATCGCCTCGCCGATCATGCAAAAAAACGCTTTTCCCTCACCCTGCTCTTGCGGCAAGTCGATCCAACGCTGCACGCACGTTGTCCGCAAGACATCTTTTCCATCGCTCAGGAATCGCTGAATATCCATAAATCGCTCCGGCAAGGCCACCTGCAATCGCGCCGATGGTATCAGCATCACCACCGAGGTTGACTGCCTGCACAATGGCCTCTTCAAAATTCTCCGTCTGGGCAATCGCCTTCAAGGCGCAGGAGAAACTTCCCACAACCCAGCCCGTAGGCGGCAGTTCCTCAAGACTCTCAGCAAGACGCCGAACCGCCTGCACAGTGGCCTCTGGATCGTCCAGCGCATCTGCAACCAGTTCCACATACAATTTGCAGTACTTGTCGCTGCTGTCGTTTCGGTGTGTCATCGCGCCGATGGCGACCGCTTTTTCTGCCGCTTCTTCTCTCGTATAACAGAGGGCGGGATAGATCGTGCGCATGAGTGCGCCGTTTCCCGCATTCTGACCGTCGCTCCACGCAGCAACAGCTTCGCCTGCACGCTGCCATGCCTCAGCTTCTCCCACGCCATCCGCGACAAGACGTTTCGCCGTCTGAATAGCCATACGGCAGGTATTTCCTATATCCTTCGGGCGGCTGTCATACCACGCGATAAAGCGCTGACCAATCGCTGGAATCGGATCGTCTGGATTCTCAGCAATTCCTTCCGCGACGGCAAGCGTCATTTGTGTATCATCCGTAACTTCCCCTGGTACGACCGAGAGCCAGCCGCCGCCGACCATCTCACGGACAGGAGCGCCGTATTTCGCAAAAATTTCCTTTGCGTCCATGAATTCAAGAGGAGCGCCAAGAGCATCACCGACAGCAACGCCATAAAGCGCACCGCGAATGCGATCGCTCCTATCCCCATTCCAGTTCATCATAGATGCTCCCTTCTCCGAGCGTTCACGCCTTGTCCATGCGAGAAAGATCTTTCTCGCGCCATCTATTTGAACTCTACAAATTCATTGAGTCTTGCGCCACCCTTGATCATCGGTTCAACGAAACTCTTGGCAAGCTTCAGCACGATGACACGCGGCGCATCAGCTTGCGTGGCGCGGCTGAAAGCCTGAATGAACTCTTCACGGGTGCTCACGGCTTCAGCCTCGATACCGAAGCTCTTCGCGTAGGCGACAAAATCCATCGAGTGCCCAAGCTCGCAGGCGATATAGCGCTCCTTGTACATGACTTTCTGCAGCTGGCGGATCATGCCTAGAGCAGCGTTGTCCATGACAAGGGAAATCACGGGCAGCTTGAGCCTGGCGATCGTGTAGAGCTCGTTGCCCGTCATGCGCATGCCTCCGTCGCCTGCGATGTGGATGACACGGCGGCTCTTGCCGTAGGCGACCTGCGCTCCCATGGCAGCGGGAAGGCCGAACCCCATCGCGCCGAGACCTCCCGAGGTCAGCCACGATCTCGGTTCTTCGACGCGCAGATGAAGCGCTGCCCACATCTGATGCTGCCCGACATCCGTCGCAAACGAATACGGCTTGCCCGCCGTCCTGAGCGCGACGTGATGCAGCGCCCACGGCACGGTCAGTTTGTCGACTTCATAATCGTAGGCAAATTCCTCTCCCCAGCGACGAATGTTCTTGAGCCATTCTTCGGTGCAAGAAAGCGGTTCCGGCTTCATCAAAAGGCGCAGGATCGTCTTCATGTCGCCTGCAAGCCCGATGGAGCTTGCAATATTCTTGTCGATTTCCGCAGGGTCGATGTCGATGTGAATAAACTTCGTGCCCTTCATGTACTTGACGACGTTGCCCGTCTGCCGGTCACCGAAACGGCTGCCGAGAGCGATGATGACATCCGACTCAGCGATGGCGTTGTTCGCGACCTTGCGGCCGTGCATACCGGCGAAGCCGACGCACAAGGGGTGCGAACAGGGGATGGCGCCAAGCCCCATCAAGGTCTGCACGACGGGAATGCCGTAGCGCTCGGCAAGCGTCGTGAGCTCCTTCGACGCACCCGCGTAGATGACGCCGCCGCCTGCAATGATGACGGGCTTCTTGGCGCGGCGAATCGTCTCCGCCGCTTCCGCCGCACAGATGAGGAAATCCGCATCGGGCTTTCCGGGCTTCTTCTCCTCATATATGCAGCTCTCGTACTTCACGTCTGCAAAGAAGAGGTCGCGAGGAATATCGACGAGCACTGGGCTCGGTCTGCCGCTGCGCGCGATGTCGAACGCCTCGCGCAAGGTCGGGATGAGCTTTGCCGCTTCCTTGACCTTGAAATTGTGCTTTGTCACGGGCATCGTGATGCCGAGGATGTCCGTTTCCTGAAAAGCATCGCGCCCCAAAAGCCCCGTATCGACCTGTCCCGTGATTGCCACCATGGGTATGGAGTCCATGAACGCTGTGGCGATGCCCGTCACGAGGTTCGTCGCCCCTGGCCCCGAGGTAGCGAGACAGACGCCGACCTTGCCCGTTGCGCGCGCATAGCCGTCAGCGGCATGGGCTGCACACTGCTCATGCGAAGTGACGATCTGACGGATATTTTTCATCGTAGAGCGCATCGTAAAGCGGCAAATTCATGCCGCCCGGATAGCCGAAGATCGTGTCGACGCCCTGCTCTTTCAGACATTCGACAACCGCTTTTGCGCCTTTCATGCAAAGCCTCCCCCTCCTAAATATGCGAAAGCACCGCTTCTGTCATTTGCTCGGTATCCGCCTTCTTGAAGCCGCCCTTCCAAAGATCTGCCGTGCGCCAGCCGTCGGCAAGCGCTGCGTCAACAGCCCGCTCGATCGCCTGCGCCGCCGCTTCTTCAGCGAGCGCATAGCGCAAAAGCATCGCGGTCGATAAAATCGTGCCGACAGGATTGGCGATGCCCTTTCCTGCAATGTCAGGAGCAGAGCCATGAATCGGCTCGAAGAGGCTCGTCTTCTCTCCGATGCTCGCCGACGGCATCATGCCGATGGAACCGCCGACGACCGCCGCTTCATCTGATAAAATGTCGCCGAAAAGATTGCCCGTGACGATGACGTCGAACTGCGTCGGACGCACAGCAAGCTGCATGGCACAGTTGTCGACATAGAGATTCGTGAGCGCGACGTCTGCGTAACCCTTTGCCACCTTTGCCACCGTGCGCCGCCAGAGGCGCGAAGTCGCAAGCACGTTCGCCTTGTCGACGCTCGTGACATGACTGCGGCGAAGCCTCGCCGTCTCGAACGCGAGTTTTGCGATGCGCTCGACCTCGGGGACGGAATAATTTTCGAGATCCCACGCCCTCTCGTGGCCGTTCTTGATCTCCGACTCGCACTTATCCCCGAAGTAGATGCCGCCGATCAGCTCGCGCACGATGACGAGATCTGCCCCCTTGACAAGCTCGGGCTTCAGCGGTGAATATTCGACGAGCGAATCCGCGACCTTCACCGGACGCAGATTCGCGTAGAGTCCCAGCCCCTTTCTGAGTCCGAGAATCGCCTTCTCCGGCCGCAGAGCTGGCTCGACATCGTCCCATTTGTCACCGCCGACAGCACCGAAGAGCACGCCGTCCGCCGCCTGTGCTGCGGCAAGCGTCGCCTCGGGAAGCGGCGTGCCGCATTGATCGTAAGCTGTGCCGCCTGCCTCATGCTCCTCATAGGAAAGATCCAACTGAAAGCTCTGCGCCGTCTTCTTCAAAACGGCAACGGCTGCATCCGTGATCTCCCTGCCGATTCCGTCGCCGTGAATCACCACGATCTTTTTTCCCATCAAAGCGCCCCCTTTTCCCTTGATGTAGTTGATCAGGCCGCCTGCCTCAGCAATTTTCTGTACAAAACCCGGCAAAGGATGCGCTTGGAAAACATCGCCCGTCGTGAGATTCTCGATCCTGCCCGTCTCCGTGTCGACGCGCAGCTCATCATCGGCGTGAATCTTTTCCACGTCGTCACCGATTTCCAAGAGCGGCAGACCGATGTTGATACCGTTGCGGTAGAAAATGCGCGCAAAGTCCGCTGCGATGATCACAGGGATGCCCGATGCCTTGATAGCGACGGGCGCGTGCTCGCGCGAAGAACCACAGCCGAAGTTTTTGCCGCCGACCATGATGTCGCCTTCCTGCACATTTTTCGCGAAACTTTCATCAATGTCGACCATGCAGTGTTCCGCAAGTTCCTTCGGATCGAAGCTGTTCAGATAGCGTGCGGGAATGATGACATCGGTATCGATATTGTCACCGTAACGCCAGACTTTTCCTTGCAAACTCATCTCACTCTACCTCCCCCGGCTCGGCAATCCTGCCAAGAACGGCGCTTGCAGCTGCCACATGCGATCCTGCCAGATAAAACCCTCACTGTCCACATGCCCCATACGGCCGCGGAAATTGCGGTTCGTCGTCGAAACGCAGCGCTCGCCCGCCGTCAAGATTCCCATGTAGCCGCCAAGACAGGACCGCACGTCGGAGCGGCGACGGCGCAGCCCGCGTCGATGAACACATCGATATAGCCGAGGTGCATTGCCTCCTGATAGACCGCCTGACTGCCGGGAATCACGATACAGCGCACATCGGGATGCACCTCGCGCCCCTTGAGGATGCCTGCGGAAATTTCAAGATCCTCCAAGCGACCGTTCGTACAGGAGCCGATGACCACCTGATCGATCTTGATCGGCTCAGCGATGTCCATGACCCGCTTCGTGTTGCCCGGCAAATGCGGGAAGGCGACGACGGGACGCAGCTCGGAGAGATCGATCTCGACGGTGCGGCAATACTTCGCGTCTTCATCAGATGCCACAGGTTCGTACTCTCCTTTGACGCGCCCATCGACATACTTCTTTGTTTCTTCATCAAAGGGAAAGATGCCGTTCTTCGCGCCCGCTTCAATCGCCATGTTGGCAATCGTCAGTCGATCCGTCATCGTCAGGGGCGGCAACGCCCTCGCCCGTGAATTCCAACGACTTGTAGAGCGCACCATCGACGCCGATCATGCCGATGAGCGTCAAGATCACATCCTTGCCGTTGACGTCGGAAGGCTTCTTGCCCGTGAGATGCACTTCGATCGTCTCGGGAACCTTGAACCAAGCCGTTCCCGTCGCCATGCCAACGGCGAGATCGGTCGTACCGACGCCCGTAGAAAAGCCGTTCAAGGCGCCATACGTGCAGGTATGCGAATCTGCGCCGATCGTCAGCATCCCCGGGCCAACAAGGCCGAATTCAGGCAAAATGACATGCTCGATGCCCACGCGGCCGATCTCGAAGTAGTTTTTGATCTTGTGCTTGCGTGCGAAATCGCGCACGATTTTTGCCAAGTCCGGCAGCCTTGATATCCTTCGCTGGCTGGAAGTGATCGGGCACGAGCGCGATCTTCTCGTTGTCGAACACAGGACGGCCGATGCGTTCAAACTCCTTGATCGACGGCGGCGCCGTGATGTCGTTCGCAAGCACCATGTCGAGCTGACAGGGTGATCAGCTGTCCGGGCTCGACATGCGAAAGTCCTGCATGACGCGCGAGAATCTTCTCCGTCATATTCATTCCCATGAAATTTCCTCCTGGATAGTCGAAAGAAAACGGCTTACACCTCATTATATCATAAAGGAGTGTAAGCCGTTCCAAGATTCAACGTTTGTTGTTGCTCAAATCAGAACTTCAGCTCTTTCTTGTCACGAAGCCAAGGCATCATGCTGCGGAGCTCTGCACCGACCTTCTCAATCGGATGTTCCTGATGAAGACGACGCTGTGCAAGGAAGTTCGCGCGACCGGCAGCGCGATTCTCCAACAGCCAATTACGGGCAAACGTGCCGTCCTGAATCTCCTTCAGAACCTTCTTCATTTCCTTCTTCGTTTCTTCCGTGATGATGCGCGGTCCGATCATGTAGTCGCCATACTCAGCCGTGTCGGAGCAGGACTGACGCATCTTCGTCATGCCGCCCTCATAGCAGAGGTCAACGATGAGCTTCATCTCATGGAAGCACTCAAAATATGCCATCTCGGGCGGATAGCCCGCCTCAACAAGAACTTCAAACCCCGTCTGCATGAGCTGGCATACGCCGCCCATGAGCACGCACTGCTCACCAAAAAGATCCTCTTCCGTCTCATCGCGAAACGTCGTCTGCAGGACGCCGGAGCGCGTTGCGCCAAGTCCACGCGCATAAGCAAGTGCAATGTCAAAGCACTTGCCCGTCTCATCCTTCTCAACAGCAAAGACCGCCGGAACGCCCGACCCTTCCTCGAAGGTGCGGCGAACGAGATGACCAGGACCTTTCGGTGCAACCATGAAAACGTCAATGCCCGCTGGAGGAACAATCTGCTTGAAGTGGATATTGAAGCCATGTGCGAAGGCGAGAGCACTGCCCGGCTTGAGATTGGGACCAACTTCTTCCTTGTAGACGTCCGCCTGCTTCTCGTCCGGAATCAGGATCATCGTGATGTCTGCCTGCTTGACCGCCTCAGCGACCGGCAGAACCTTGAGGTCATGCGCCTCGGCAGCAGCCTTGGACTTCGAACCCTCGTAAAGACCGACGACGACATTGACGCCGCTTTCCTTGAGGTTCAGTGCATGTGCATGTCCCTGGCTGCCGTAGCCGATGATGGCAACGGTCTTGCCCTTCATAACCTCCCAGTTCACGTCCTGATCATAATAAGTTTTTTTGCCATAGTACTCTCTCTCCTCACAATTTTGATAAATCGTACGCTCTCCACGCTCCAGGGCGATCAGCCCCGTGCGAATCGTTTCCAAGATGCCATACGGAGAAAGAAGCTGCAAAAATGCCGTGACCTTCTCATCGTCCCCGGTAATCTCGAAAATCAAGGTCGTAGGGCTGCACATCGACGACATGCGCACGGAAAAAGCTCCGCCATTTTGAGCACGTCGAGACGATTCGCATCGTCCGCCTTCACCTTGATGAGCGTCATGCCGCGAAAGACCGAAGCTGTCGAAAGGAGCGCCTGCACCTCGACGACGTCCGGCAGCTTCTCAAGCTGCTTCATCATCTGGTCAATCAACTCCTCGTCGCCGTGCACGACAACGGTGATCCTCGAAAAATCCGCCGTCTCCGTCACACCGACCGACAGGCTGTCGATATTGAACTCCCGCCGCGAAAACATGCTTGCAACACGGACAAGGACGCCGGATTGATTCCGCACGAGTATGGAAAGCACATGTCGCATCTGAAATCCCCCCAACACTTGCTCCGATCGCAAACTACACGCACAAACGTCCACTTTGTGGACATTGTGCGCCGCCCTTACATGAAAGAGCCAATCTGTCTGCGCCCTTCGGGCTTGACCTCTTGGACTTTCATTGTAAACTACACGCACAAACGTCCACTCTGTGGACAAAAGTGCGCCGCCTTTACATAAAACCAATCCACCACCCCACACCATCGGTGCAGACCCTCATGGTTTCGTTGTAAACATGTATACATTATGGCAACATCGTCTCTGTTTGTCAACAGATTTTTTCTTACTTTTCTCTGTGTTCCTTCGCCTCTTCGATGAGCTCGCGTGCCGTCTTTTCAGGGACTTCTTCGTAGTGCGAGAAGCGCAGCGTATAGGATCCGCGTCCTTGCGTCAAAGAGCGCAGTTCCGTCGCGTACTTGTGAAGTGCAGCCAACGGAACCTGAGCGCGCACCTCGCTCGTATCTTTGCTGATCATCTCCATGCCGAGGATGCGCGCACGCTTCGCGTTGAGCTGTCCCATGACGTCGCCCATGTAGTATTCGGGCGCCTGAACGGTCATCTCATAAATCGGCTCAAGGAGAACAGGCGCGGCCTCCATGATGCCCTTTCGAAGAGCGATCGCTGTCGCCGTCTTGAATGCGACCTCCGATGAATCGACCGTATGATACGAACCGTCGTAAAGGTTGACCTTGACGTCGACGACCGGATAGCCTGCGAGAATGCCGGCGGCAAGTGTTTCCGCGGTTCCCTTTTCCACAGCCGGCACATATTGGCGCGGCACGCTGCCGCCAAAGATGTTCTCCGTGAACTCGTTTCCCGTGCCCGCGTCACGCGGCGAGATTTCAAGCATGACGTGACCGTACTGACCGTGGCCGCCGCTTTGCTTCTTATGCTTTCCTTCCGCCTTCACGCTCTTTCGAATCGTTTCACGATAGGCGATGCGCGGCTCAGCAAAGATCGCTTCGATGCCGAACTTGCGCTTCATTCTCTCCTGCAAAACCTCGATGTGAACCTCCCCAATGCCACAGATCAAGGTTTCTTTCGTCTCTGCATTCTTTTTCGAGCCTGAGGCTCGGATCTTCCTCGCACTCCTTGGCAAGTGCCGCAAAGACCTTGTCTTCCTCGCCCTTCTTCTTCACGTAGACAGCTTGGGAAAGCATGGGCACGGGGAATTCGATCACATCGTAAGAGAGCGGCGCTTCCTTTGCCACAAGCGTGTCTGACGTGCTCGTATTTTGCAGCTTCGCCGCGACGACGATATCTCCGCCATGCGCCTTGGCAACGGCGATCTGCTTCTTCCCCTGCATCGTATAGAGCGTGCTCACGCGCTCCATCTGTCCACGTGTGATGTTCCAATACGAAGCGTCGCCCTTCATCTCGCCGGAGAAAATACGGATGAAGCTCAATCGTCCGACGAACGGATCGACGATCGTCTTGAACACCTGCGCAGAGAACGCATCGGAAGGCGCGCGTTCCGCCAACTCCTCGCCATCAGGCAATGTGCCGACGACCGTGCGGTCCGTCGGAGCCGGCAGATATTCGACCATATCGTTCAAGAGAGCGTGCATACCGACATTCAAAGAGGCCGAGCCACAGAGCACGGGAAAGATCTTGCCAATCTTGATACCCTCGATCAGAGCTTCCGCCACTTCACGCTCATCAAGCTCTTCGCCTTCGATGTACTTTTCGAGAAGCGCATTGTTGATTTCAGCGACGCCCTCGATCAGCGTCTGACGCGCCTCTTCGACCTCGCCCTTCATATATTCGGGGAATCTCATCGAGCGCCACGCAGTTGTTCTTGTCACGCTCCTTGATGCGGACTGTCACGGCCGGGAGATCGACGACGCCACGGAAAGCCGCTTCCTTGCCGACAGGCAGCTGGATCGGCACGACGCCCGCACCGAAACGCAGGCGAAGCTCATGAACGACGTTTTGGAAATCGGCATGCTCGCGGTCGATCTTGTTCACGAAGAAGGCGCGTGGCAGATCCATCGCCTCCGCATAACGCCAGACCTTTTCTGTTTCGACCTCGATGCCCGAAACAGCCGATATGACGATAAGAGCGCTGTCTGCTGCCTGCAGAGCGCTCTTCACCTCTCCCACGAAATCAGGATAGCCCGGCGTGTCAAGGATATTGAGCTTATGATCGAGGCCATTCGCAGGCGAGCAGCGAAGTCTGTATGCTGAGCTCGCGCCGCGTTTCTTCCGGCTCGTAGTCCGAAACCATGGTTCCGTCGGCGATGCTGCCGCGCCTCTTGATCGCCCCCGTATTGAAAAAGGCAGTCTTCCGCGATGCTCGTCTTGCCCGACTTGCCGTGCCCAACAAGGGCTATGTTGCGGATATTCGTGCTTGCATACTCTTTCATTTGATCAACTCCTCGTTATGATATGTTTTCTTTATTCTCTGAAAAACTTGATATATCCTGCTTTTTCCCGCGAGATTATTTTTAGTGAAATCCTTCCCCGCTGCGAAGGCAAACGACCATCTTTCTTTCCAAAAACATAAAAAGTCCCCGATCGTCATATCCGATCGGGGACTTTTTATGGGAAACACTGATTCAGAACGAAGAACTGACTCAGGAAATCCCTTTTAAGCCGATGTACCGAGACTCAGGCGCCGATGTTTTCTTCTTCCGCCGCCTTTTTCAGACGTCTCCGCCGTTTCCTCGACGGACTCTTCTACCTCAAGCGCCGGCTCTTCTTTCAGCATATCCTCCTGTTCGGCTGCCTTCTCCTCGCCATCGCCTTCGGGATGTTCCGGCGCAGGAGGGTTCGGATCCACGACCGCGATGTTGCGGTAGCGTCCCATGCCTGTGCCTGCCGGAATGAGCTTGCCGATGATGACGTTTTCCTTCAGGCCAATCAGCGGATCGACCTTGCCTTTGATGGCGGCATCGGTCAGAACGCGCGTCGTTTCTCGGAAAGATGCTGCGGAAAGGAAGGAGTCTGTCGCCAAGGACGCCTTCGTAATGCCGAGGAGAATCGGTTTCGCGACAGCAGGTTCGCCGTCTGCTTCGATAGCGATGGCATTCGCCGCTTCAAAGGAGTTGATGTCGACGTATTCACCGGGCAAGAAGCTCGTCGTTCCCGCCTCTTCGATCTTCACCTTATGAAGCATCTGGCGCACCATGACTTCGATATGCTTGTCGTTGATCTCAACACCCTGCGACTTATAAACTTTCTGCACCTCGTAAACGAGGTAGCGCTGCGTGTCGCGCAGACCACAGACGCGCAAGATATCGTGCGGGTTGATCGAGCCTTCTGTCAGGCGGTCACCGGGCATGAGGTGATCCCCGTCATGCGCGACAAGGCGTGCGCCGTAGGGAATTGCATATTCACGCGATTCACCTGTTTCAGGCACGATCAGCAGCTTCCGCATACCCTTGCCCGTGTCCGTGATCTCAACCGTACCTTCGATCTCAGCAATGATCGCATGATGCTTGGGCTTTCTCGCTTCGAACAGTTCCTCGACGCGCGGCAGACCCTGTGTGATATCCTCGCCCGCGACGCCTCCCGTATGGAACGTGCGCATCGTCAGCTGCGTGCCAGGCTCGCCGATGGACTGCGCGGCGATCGTGCCGACGGCTTCGCCGACCTCGACTTCCGTCTGGTTCGCAAGATCGCGCCCGTAGCATTTGACGCAGACGCCGAACTGCGATTTGCAGGTCAGGACGCTGCGGATGGACACTTTGTCACGCACAGCGGCGATCCTCTTGGCAAGCGTCTCGTCAATCGCATCGTTGAGCGAAGCGACCTTCTCGCCCGTCGTCGGATCGATGATATCCTCAGCAAGGACACGACCCGTGATGCGATCTTCCAGCGATTCGATGGTGCCTTTGCCCTCCTTGATGGCCTCGACCTCAATGCCGCGGATGTTGTTGTTGCGCACCTTGAGTTCCTTGGCATCGCTCGCAAGAATCGCTTCGATCTGCTCTTCGGTCAAGGCAGTCGATGCTGGAACGATCTCCACGCCCGCGCTGTCCATGACAGCGCAGCGCGTCTCCTTGCCAAGCATTTCGTGAACCATGGCATGTTTGATTTCCGCACGACGCGCTCCATCCGGCTCGCCGAGAGCGATTTTCTCCGAAACCATCGCACTGCTGATGACGGCTTCCGAGGTCAGAGACGAGCCGCGCAAGACGATCTCATGCACATTTTCCTCAGCCAAAAGTTCCAAGTCGCCTTCCGTCAGCACAGTATCCTGCGGCAGAAGCAACTCACCCGTTTCGGGGTTCACGACATCCGCTGCCGTCAGGCGGCCGACGAGCTGCTCGTCAAGAATCTCGATGGCGTCCGCCGCTGACTCGGCAAGACGTGCGCGCTCGCGCAGCAGGTTGATGCTCTCCACATCGCAGTCGTCCTCGCGAACGATGACATCCTGCGCGACATCGACGAGGCGGCGTGTGAGATAGCCCGAATCCGCCGTGCGCAGAGCCGTATCCGCAAGACCTTTTCTTGCACCATGCGAGGAGATGAAGTAATCGGAAACGGTCAGCCCCTCGCGGAAGTTCGCCGTGATCGGCAAGTCGATGATCTTGCCCGACGGATCGGCCATGAGGCCGCGCATGCCGGCAAGCTGGCGCATCTGCTGCTCGTTGCCGCGTGCGCCCGAATCTGCCATCATGAAGATTGGGTTGAACGCATCCATGTTGTCCATCATGGCTTTCGTCACATTGTCCGTCGCCTTCGTCCAAAGGTCGATGACCTTGTTGTAGCGCTCCTCGTCCGTGATGAGGCCGCGGCTGAACTGACGCTCGATGCCGTTGACCTGTTTCTTCGTCGCGTCGAGGATTTCCTGCTTCTTCTGCGGCACGATGATATCGGAAATCGCGACCGTCATGCCGGCAAGACACGCATAGTGATAGCCGAGGTTCTTGACGTCGTCGATGACGGCTGCTGTGCGTGCAGCGCCGAAGTGGTCAAAGCAGTTTGCCACGAGTTTGCCGAGCTGCTTCTTGTCCATGCGGATGCCGAGACTCCACTGTCCCGTTTCCTCATCCTTATGATAATAGCGAAGCTCCGGCGGCAAGATCTCGTTGAAGATCATGCGTCCGAGCGATGTCTTGACAAGACCGTATCCCTCGATGCGCACTTTGGATTTCCGCCTGCAGTGCCAACTCTTGGTGCTGATACATCAAGAGCGCTTCTTCGATGCCTGTGACGAGTTTGCCCTCGCCCAAGGCGCCAGGGCGCAGAATCGTCAGATAGTAGGCGCCAAGCACCATGTCCTGCGTAGGCACGATGATCGGCCTGCCATCCTTCGGCGCGAGGATGTGGTTCGCAGCGAGCATGAGGATGCGTGCCTCCGCCTGCGCTTCCGCAGACAGCGGCAGATGAATCGCCATCTGGTCGCCGTCAAAGTCCGCATTGTACGCTGTGCAGGCGAGCGGATGAAGCTTCAGTGCGCGTCCTTCCGTCAAAACAGGCTCAAACGCCTGGATGCCGAGACGATGCAGCGTCGGGGCGCGGTTCAAGAGAACGGGGTGCTCCTTGATGACTTCTTCGAGCATATCCCAGACTTCAGGGCGCGCGCGTTCGACCATGTGCTTGGCGCTCTTGATGTTCTGTGCGAGAGCGGAACTTACGAGCCTCTTCATGACGAAAGGTTTGAAGAGTTCGAGCGCCATTTCCTTCGGCAAACCACACTGATGAAGCTTGAGCTCAGGACCGACGACGATGACGGAGCGTCCCGAATAGTCCACGCGCTTACCGAGAAGATTCTGGCGGAAGCGTCCCTGTTTTCCTTTGAGCATGTCGGAAAGCGACTTCAGCGGGCGGTTGCCCGGTCCCGTGACAGGACGGCCGCGGCGGCCGTTGTCAATCAGAGCGTCAACAGCCTCCTGCAGCATGCGTTTTTCGTTGCGGACGATGATATCCGGAGCACCGAGATCCAAGAGACGCTTCAAACGATTGTTGCGGTTGATGACGCGGCGATAAAGATCGTTCAGATCGCTCGTCGCAAAACGTCCGCCGTCGAGTTGAACCATGGGGCGCAGCTCGGGCGGAATGACCGGGACAACGTCGAGAACCATCCAGAAGGCTGGTTGCCGGATTTGCGGAACGCCTCTACGACTTCCAAGCGGCGAATCGCACGAATCTTGCGCTGTCCGCTGACTTCGCGCAAGTCCTTTCTCAGTTCCTCGTTCATCTTATCGAGATCGAGTTCCACGAGAAGTTCCTTCACAGCTTCAGCTCCCATGCCAACGCGGAAGGCGCTGCCATACTTGGCACGGTTGTCGCGGTATTCACTCTCCGTCAGGAGCTGCTTCTTGATGAGCGGCGTATCACCTGGATCGAGCACGATATAGGAAGCGAAGTAGAGCACTTTTTCCAACGCTCGCGGCGAAATGTCCAAGATGAGCCCCATTCGGCTGGGGATTCCCTTAAAGTACCAGATATGTGAAACGGGAGCGGCGAGCTCGATGTGTCCCATGCGCTCGCGGCGCACCTTGGCGCGCGTCACCTCGACGCCGCAGCGGTCGCAGACCACGCCCTTGTAGCGAATCCTCTTGTACTTGCCGCAATGGCATTCCCAATCATGCGTCGGTCCAAAGATGCGTTCGCAGAAGAGTCCGTCTCGCTCTGGTTTCAGCGTGCGATAATTGATCGTCTCCGGTTTTTTGACCTCACCATAGGACCACTCGCGGATCTTGTCCGGCGAAGCCAAACCGATGCGCATCGAGTCAAATTCGTTTACATCCAACAACGAGGGTTCACTCCCTTCTACTTATCCGAGAAATCATCGTCGCCCATCACGTCATCCGCGATGTCGTCCATCTCCCCCATGGTTTCAAAACTGCCCAGATCAGCGATGATGTCATCGCCATCCGACTCCTCGGAGGAATCTTCCTCGGCGTCTTCGTCCGCTTCAGCGTCCGCAGGCGGCTGTTCCTTTTCCTTCTGCGCGGCAACACCCTCAACATCAAGATCAAGCTCGCGCGCCGTCGCGTTTATATCGTCATCGTCATCGTGGATGACGATTTCCTGTGCATCCTCCGTGAGTACCTTGATGTCAAGACCGATGCTCTGCAGTTCCTTGATGAGCACCTTAAAGGATTCAGGTACTCCAGGCTCCGGGATATTCTCGCCCTTGACGATGGCCTCGTAAGTCTTGACGCGCCCAACAACGTCGTCAGACTTCACCGTGAGGATTTCCTGCAAGGTGTAAGCTGCACCGTAAGCTTCGAGCGCCCAGACCTCCATCTCACCGAAGCGCTGGCCGCCGAATTGCGCCTTTCCGCCCAGCGGCTGCTGCGTGACGAGTGAATACGGTCCCGTCGAACGCGCATGAATTTTGTCATCGACGAGATGATGGAGCTTGAGCATGTAAACACAGCCGACCGTCACGCGATTCTCGAACGGCTCTCCCGTTCGTCCGTCGTAGAGGATTGTCTTGCCATCCTCGGGCAGTCCTGCAGCGCGGATTGTACCGAACACCTCGGCATCCCCTGCACCGTCGAAAACAGGAGTCGCGATGTGGACGCCCGCAACATCGGGTTTCGGTATGCCATGCTTCTCGACATCGTAGCCGATCGAGCGCAGACGTTCACCTACCGTCGGGTCGCCCGCCTTGATCTGCATGCCAAGGGCGCGCACCGCCATGCCCAGATGCGTTTCCAAAATCTGCCCAATGTTCATGCGCGAAGGTACGCCCAGGGGGTTGAGCACGATGTCGACCGGCGTTCCATCCGGCAGGAACGGCATATCCTCCTGACGCATGATGCGCGAGACGACGCCCTTGTTGCCGTGGCGGCCGGACATTTTATCGCCGACCGAGATCTTGCGCTTCTGTGCGATGTAGACACGCACGAGATGATTGACGCCCGGAGGCAGCTCGTCATTGTTCTCCCGGCTGAACGCCTTGACGTCGACGATCTTGCCCGCCTCTCCATGCGGCACGCGCAGCGACGTGTCGCGCACCTCGCGCGCCTTCTCGCCGAAGATAGCGCGCAAAAGGCGCTCCTCCGCCGTCAGTTCTGTCTCGCCCTTAGGCGTGACCTTGCCGACGAGAATATCGCCCGGCAGTACATCGGCACCGATGGAAATGATGCCGTTTTTCATCGAGATCTTTCAATGCGTCGCCCGAAACATTCGGAATGTCGCGCGTGATCTCTTCCGATCCAAGCTTCGTATCGCGTGCGTCGCACTCGTACTCTTCGATGTGGATGGATGTGTAGAGGTCGCGTTTCACGAGATTTTCCGAAAGGAGTATGGCATCCTCGTAGTTGTAGCCCTCCCACGGCATATAGGCAACGATGATGTTGTAACCGAGCGCGAGTTCGCCGTGATCTGTAGCGGGACCGTCGGCAATCGGCTGCTTCTCGAAGACCTCTTCGCCCTTCCTGACGATCGGCACCTGATTGATGCACGTGCCCTGGTTCGAGCGTTGATACTTCTGGAGTTTGTAAAGATCAAGGTCGCCCTCATGCGTGCGCACCTGAATCTGATCCGCCGTGACTTTCTCAACGACGCCCGCGCGCCTTGCCAAGATCATGACGCCCGAATCGCATGCTGCCTTATACTCCATGCCCGTGCCAACCAGAGGCGCCTGTGTGCGCAAAAGAGGCACGGCCTGACGCTGCATGTTCGCTCCCATCAGGGCGCGGTTCGCATCATCATTTTCCAAGAACGGGATCATCGCCGTGGCGATGGAAACGACCTGCTTCGGCGAGACGTCCATATAGTCGACGCGGTCGCGCGCGACGAGAACCGTCTCCTCGTTGTAACGTGCCGTGACGCGCTCGTTGACGAACCAGCCGTCCTCGTCGAGTGGCTCGTTTGCCTGTGCGATGACGATCTTGTTCTCCTCATCAGCTGTCAGATAGCGCACATCGTCCGTCACGCGATGCGCCGTCTTGTCCACCTTGCGGTACGGCGTTTCCATGAATCCGAATTGGTTGACGCGCGCATAGTTCGAGAGCGAACCGATGAGACCGATGTTCGGACCTTCCGGCGTCTCGATCGGGCACATGCGTCCGTAGTGGGAATTGTGAACGTCGCGCACTTCGAAACCTGCGCGCTCGCGCGAGAGACCGCCGGGGCCGAGTGCCGAGAGACGGCGCTTATGCGTAAGCTCTGACAGAGGATTGTGCTGATCCATGAACTGGGAGAGCTGGGACGAACCAAAGAATTCCTTGATCGCCGCGACGACAGGTCGGATGTTGATGAGCGCCTGCGGCGTGATGACATCGACATCCTGAATCGTCATGCGTTCCTTGACGACGCGCTCCATACGCGAAAGGCCGATACGGAACTGGTTCTGCAGCAGCTCGCCGACGGAACGCACGCGGCGATTGCCGAGATGGTCGATGTCATCTGTCGTGCCGACACCGTCCATAAGATTCAGCAGATAATTGATGGATGCCATGACATCGTTGCAGGTAATCGTGCGGTGATTATATGGAAGCGTGCGCGAGCAGAGCACCTTCATGCTCTTTCCGTCGCCTGTCTGCGTGCGCACGAAAAAGACGGCAGGCTTGTCCTCACCGAAAAGGGCATCTTCCTGCTCCGCCGTGATATTTTCAAGCATCGATTCATCGACAACGACATCGGCCGGGACAACGACCTCGCCCGTTTCCATGTCCACAATGGGCTGCGCGAGCACTTTGCCGAGGATGCGGCGCTTCCAGCCAAGTTTCTTGGTCAGTTTGTAACGGCCGACCATCGCAAGATCGTAACGTTTGGGATCGAAGAAAAAGACTGTCGAGGAGCTGCTGCGCGTTGTCGACCGTCGGCGGTTCGCCAGGACGCAGGCGCTTGTAAATCTCAACGAGAGCTTCTTCCTTGGAGCTGGCTCCGTCACGCTCCAAAGTGGCCTGTATGCGTTCATCATAACTGAACAGCTCAGCGATCGCACTGTTGGAACTGCAGCCGAGCGCACGCACGAGAATGGTCACGGGAAGCTTTCTCGTGCGATCGATACGCACGGAAATGACATCGTTCGCATCCGTTTCCAATTCGATCCAAGCGCCGCGGTTCGGAATGATCGTCGCGTTGTAAAGCTTTTTGCCCGTGGTGTCGATCGTCTCGCCGTAGTAGGCACCCGGCGAACGCACGAGCTGGCTGACGATGACGCGCTCCGCACCGTTGATGATGAAGGTTCCTGTATCGGTCATGAGCGGGAAATCGCCCATGAAAACTTCCTGTTCCTTGATTTCTCCCGTTTCGCGGTTGATCAGACGCACATTGACGCGCAAGGGCGCCGCCAGTGTAACATCCCGTTCCTTGCACTCATCGAGTTCATATTTCGGCTCACCGAGCGAAAAATCCTCAAAGGACAGAACAAGATTTCCAGTAAAATCTTGAATCGGTGAAATATCCTGGAAAATCTCCTGCAGGCCCTCCTTCAAGAACCATTCGTAGGAGTTTCTCTGAATATCCAAAAGATGCGGCATATCCATGACTTCCTTGATCCTCGCATAGGTATACCTGTTTCTCTTGCCCACCGGCACAGGACTAAACATTAAATCCCTCACCCCTTAGCCAAAAAAATCGGTTCCCATAGAAGCACTGGCCGAATCACCAGCGCCTCCCTAACTAAAACACGCAAAAAAGACAACGAAGACAAAGAAACCAAAAAAAGACAAGGCATAAAACTGTCGCTCGATACCTTGTCCGACATCTCCCATCTTGCTCGCCATCATTCACGCTTATTCAGTTCTTATGCGCCAACACGATATGTCAAACGCCCAAATGCGCATAGTTGGAATAACATACACGCTGTAATAAACGATTTTAGCACTGAATCACGCTATATTCAATGGGTCTTTCTTCCTTTACGGGGAACACTCGGCAAATTTTCTTCGTCTCATTCGCAGTAAGCGACATCATTCTCCTCGCACCACTCACGCGCAAGCACCAGAAGTCTCATCGAAAGATATTCCCGCCAAACCTTTTCCAACGAAAGACTCCGCACGGTATGAAAAAAGCGCCGGCGCGCAGCGGAAGCGCACAAAGCTCCCTCCAAAGCAAGGCGAGTCTCCGCAGGCGCTTTTTCTGCAAACCCCTGCATGATGGAGCGAATCTCCATATCGTAGAGATTAGGCAGCGGCACATAGCGCTGCCAATCCTCCTCGATGGCAAGAACGCTCTCCATGTGCGCCTCCTCACGCTGCGCCGCTTTATCCAGCGAAGCAGCCACGTCCTCCTCGATCATGAGAATGCGTCCCTCGCGCGTATCAACGTAACCCTGCAAAATGTCCGTTTTTTCAAGCGCTGCAGAAAGCTCCTGCAAAGAGATTTCCAAAGAATTCCCTCCTTGTCATACAAGATCATACATCTTCCCCGTGCGGTCGAGGATAGCGTCACGGCGTTCCTTGCTCGCGGCAAAGTAATGATGCACGGCCTCTCGATCCCCCGCCTCAATAGCATCGATGACCGTGCCAAGAATCGCCTGTAGGTCGCGCAGGTGACTCGTGATCGCTTCGCTGTTCGTCATGCAGATATCCGCCCACATATCGGCATTGGAGGATGCGATGCGCGTCGTGTCCTTGAATCCGCCTCCCGCAAGTTTCAGGCACGATCCCATGTCGCTCGCACTCTGGTTGAGGAGCGTCACGAGAGCCGCCGCCGTCACATGCGGCACATGGCTGATGATCGAGGCGCAGCGATCGTGTTTCTGTATGTCGAGACGCAGGAAATTCGCCTCCGTATGGCGGAGAATCGCCATCAATCTCTCGTGCGCCTCGGGCGGCGCTCCCGTATCTTCAACGATGACATACGCCTTGTGCACGAAGAGGTCGGCAGAAGCCGCCTCGACGCCGCTCTTCTCGCGCCCCGTCATCGGATGCCCCGCGATGTAGTGGATGCCTGCAGGCAGGATATCCTTGATATGCTGCCACAAATATGCCTTCGTGCTTCCTGCATCCGTCAGAATGGCGCCTTCTTTGAGATGCGGCAAGATTTTTTTAAGCATCGGCACCATCTGCAGCACGGGCGTCGCCAAGAAGATGATGTCAGCATCTTCGACGACCGCCTTCACATCGGCGGACGCCATGTCGACGGCGCCGCGTTCCAAAGCAAGATCCATGGATTTCTGCGTGCGGCAAAGTCCCGTGATGAAGATATCATCGCCGAGCTTTTCCTTCAGGCAGAGCCCCAAGGATCCGCCGATAAGACCGACGCCGATGATTGCAAGCTTCGTCTTCATGCCTCACGCCCCATGAAGCGCGCGATGTTTCGCACCTCATCCATTGTCTTTTGGAAATTCTCCGGCGTCAGAGACTGATCTCCGTCGGAAAGAGCAACCTCCGGATGCGGATGAACCTCAATGATGAGCCCGTCGGCGCCGGCTGCGATCGCCGCGCGCGCCATCGCCGGCACCATCTGCCAGCGACCCGTGCCATGACTCGGGTCGACGATGACAGGCAGATGCGAGAGCTCCTTGATGGCGGCGACGGCGCTCAGGTCAAGCGTGTTGCGCGTATATGTCTCATAAGTTCGTATGCCGCGTTCACAGAGGGCGACATTGTCATTACCTCCAGCCATGATATACTCCGCCGCGTTGAGCCACTCGCTGATGGTCGCGGAAAGGCCGCGCTTCAAAAGCACGGGCGTATGCACCTTGCCGACCTCTTTCAAGAGCTGGAAGTTCTGCATGTTGCGCGCACCAATCTGAATCATGTCGGCGTACTTCGTAATGATCCCGACATCGTTGATGTTCACGATCTCCGTCACGACCTTGAGTCCCGTCTGATCGGCTGCTTCGCGGAGCATTTTGAGCCCATCTTCCGCCAACCCTTGGAAATCATAAGGCGATGTGCGCGGTTTGAAAGCGCCGCCACGCAGGAACTGGGCGCCGTACTTCTTCACGCACTCGGCCGCTTCCATGAGCTGCTCCATGCTCTCGACAGCGCACGGTCCCGCCATGACCGTCAAGTGTCCGGCGCCAATCTTCACGCCGCCGACATCGACGATGGTGTCATCTGGCTTGAACTCTCGGCTGACAAGCTTGTACTTCTCGGTAATGCGCACCGTTTTCTCCACCCCGTCGAGAGAATTCATCTGCAAGCCCGCAATGATCTTCTTGTCACCGATCACACCAACAATCGTGCGGTCGTCGCCCGTCGAAAGATGATACTTGAGTCCAGCCTGCGTGATTTTTTTCTCGACCTTCTCAAGATTTTTCCTTTGTTGACGCTCAGCCCCATTACAATGATCATGACACAACCTCCTGCAAAATCAACAATCCGTCCTGTCCGCAAACTCCCGCACCATGGCGATTTCGTCGCAGTTCGGAAACTTGGGACAGTCTATGCATTCCTTCCAGACCTTCTGCGGCAGCGCGTCCTTGGAAACGATATGAAAGCCGAGCGTCTTGAAGAACCCCGGCTTGTACGTCAAGGTGAAGAACTGACGCACGCCGAGGGCGCTTCCTCCGCCATGAGTCGGCGCACGATCTCCGAGCCGATGCCGCAGCGCGCAAACTCGGGAGCGACCGCCATCGTGCGAATCTCCGCCATGCGATCCCACATCATGTGCAGGCCACCGACGCCGACGACTCTGCCCGCATCATCCTCGGCAACGATCATGTCGCGCAGCGTTTCGTAGAGTGTATTGCGCGAACGCGCGAGCATAGCTCCGTCCGCCGCATAATCGTTCACGAGATGGAAGATGTCCTCTACATCCGCGAACACGGCCTTTCTGTACTTCAAAGTGCTTCCCCCATTCGCGGCGCCGCTTTCACGGCGAGCCCTTCCGCACGTCCATTCATCGTTAACAGGCACAGAATCGGCTACTCACAGCTCGGGCAGACGTCAGAAAGCGGACATTCGCTGCAAAGCGGACGATTCGCCTTGCACTTGCGCCTGCCGTGATAAATGAGCCAGTGATGAGCCGCGCTCCACTTCTCGCGCGGAATGTTCTTCATCAAGCCTTTCTCCACAGCCAGCGGCGTCTCACCCACAGCGAGCTTCAATCGGTTGGCAACGCGGAACACATGCGTATCGACGGCGATGGCAGGACGCCCGAAGGCAACGCTCGTGACGACGTTCGCCGTCTTTCTGCCGACGCCCGGCAGTTTCAGAAGAACATCATAATCTGCCGGAACCTCGCCGCCAAACTCTTCGACAAGCGTGCGGCACGTCGCCATGATATTCTTCGCCTTATTGCGAAAAAGTCCGCAGTCCTTGATCTCCTCTTCCAGCCCCGAAAGCCCCAAAGCCAAGATCGCTTCTGGCGTCGCCGCCTTCTTAAAGAGTCGCTCCGTCGTGATGTTCACACGCTTGTCTGTGCACTGTGCCGACAAGATGACGGCGATCAGGAGTTCGAAAGGGTTGCCAAATTTCAGCTCCGGCTTCGCTCCGCGATACGTTTCTTCAAGAATTTCCAGCTGCTTTTCACGTATCTTCTTCGTTACCCGCATCGAAACCTCAATTCGTCAGACTGCGCACGGGTGCCGGAATACGTCCGCCGCGCGCCACGAAGGCTTCCGAGCTGAAAGCGTCCCTGACGGACATGATCGGGCAGCGACCCAGAAGACCACCCCACTCCACCTCATCGCCGACTTTCTTGCCAGGCACGGGAATGATGCGCACTGCCGTCGTCTTGTTGTTGACCATGCCAATTGCCGCCTCGTCCGCAATCACCCCGGAGATCGTCGCCGCCGTCGTATCGCCGGCAACCGCGATCATGTCGAGTCCAACGGAACAAACGCACGTCATTGCCTCAAGCTTCTCAAGGGAAAGGCTGCCGCGCGCCACAGCATCAATCATTCCTGCATCCTCGCTGACGGGAATGAACGCACCCGAAAGACCACCCACATGCGATGAAGCCATGAGACCACCCTTCTTGACCGCATCGTTCAAGAGGGGCCAGCGCAGCCGTCGTGCCTGGCGCACCGCAACTTTCAAGCCCCATCTCCTCCAAGATGTGTGCGACGCTGTCGCCGACCGCCGAAGTCGGCGCAAGAGAGAGATCGATGATGCCGAAGGGAACGCCGAGCCGTTTCGCCGCTTCGCGCGCCACGAGCTGGCCGACGCGCGTGATCTTGAATGCCGTGCGTTTGATCATCTCCGCCACCTCAGAGAAATCCGCGCCCTTGATGTCCTCCAAGGCACGCTTCACAACGCCCGGTCCGCTGACGCCGACACTCACGACCTTGTCTGCTTCGGAAACGCCGTGGAAGGCTCCTGCCATGAAGGGGTTGTCCCCAGGCGCGTTGCAGAATATGACAAGTTTGGCACAACCGATGGCTGCCTGGTCGCGCGTCAGCTCTGCCGTGCGCTTGATGACCTCGCCCATCTCTCGCACACAGTCCATGTTGATGCCCGCCTTCGTCGACCCAGGTTGACGGAAGAGCAGACGAGATCCGTCGAGGCAAGCGCCTGCGGAATGGAGGAAATGAGCACCTGATCGCCGCGTGTATAGCCTTTTTTTCAACGAGTGCGGAAAAACCGCCGATAAAATTGATGCCGATTTCTTTCGCCGCACGGTCGAGAGCCTCCGCTACAGGTACGAAGGAATCCGTCTTGCAGGCATCCGCCGCAATGGCGACCGGCGTGACGGAGACGCGCTTGTTGATGATGGGGATTCCATACTCCGCTTCGATGTCCTTGCCTGTCTGCACGAGGAATTCCGCCGACTTCGTGACCTTGTCGTAGACATTGCGGCAAAACTGCTCGATGTTCGGATGCGCACAGTCACGAAGCGATATGCCCATTGTGATCGTGCGCACATCGAGCTTGTTCTCCGTAATCATGCGGTTTGTTTCTAATATATCGTCAATGGTAATCACAGAAAAACCTCCCCAAAACGGCAGTCTGCTCAAATCTTGTGCATTGCATTGAAAATATCCTCATGCTGCGTTTTGATCTCGACGCCGAGCGCTTCGCCCTTCTCCTGCAGGAGCTGCCGCACGACCGCGAGCTCGATCTTGCTGCCTGCCATATCGGCAATCATGACCATGTTGAAAAAACCGTCCATGATGTTTTGATTGATGCTCAGAATGTTGACGTCATTCTCCGCCAAGAGCGTACTGACCGCCGCGATGATGCCGACACTGTCCTTGCCGACGATCGTGACCACGATTTTCATATGCAATCCCTCATTCTTTCTGGCAGTCCATCATGTACCGCCGCCATCGTTATATTTTGAGATTCTATATTTTTTTCATTATATCAGTCGAATGCGGAAAATCCAAGAGGGGCGCGTCTCCCAAATTGTTTTTTGCCTCGGTTTCCGCTATAATGGAAGGAGTCTTTCATCCAGACTGCACGCACAACGTTCGCTTATCGGGCATGGTGCACCGCCCCTGCACGAAGAGCCGGCCGGTCTCACCCTTCGGTCTTAGCCCAATCTTTCAAGGCAAACGCGGAAAATGCAGCCTTATCATCTGCAAGGAGGTCATTCCCTTTGAAGGAACTCAGCTTTTTCAACGACCATTTCTATGCGCCAGGCGAGGCGCAAGTCGATATCGAAGACCGCGGCTATCAATTCGGCGACGGCATCTACGAAGTCACGCATGTCTACAATGGCAAGCTCTTCGCCTTCGACCGCCATCTCGCACGCTTCCGCCGCTCCATGCGCGAAATGCACATCCCCATCACCTATATGGACGAAGAACTCGCCGCCATTCATAATGACCTCATAGAAAAGAGCGGCATCAAGAACGGCGCGATCTACTTCCAGGTCACACGCGGCACTGCGAAGCGCGCCTTCCCCTTCCCCGGCCGTGCCACGCCGAACCTCTCGATGACGATCCGCGAGAGCACGCCGAACCGTGAGCAGCAGGAACGCGGCATCTCGCTCGCACTCGCTGAAGACATCCGCTGGCTGCGCTGCGACATCAAGTCCCTGAATCTCCTTGGCGCTGTCTTTGCCAAGGAGAAGGCGAAGGCGGAAGGCTGCGAGGAAGCCCTTCTCTATCGCAAAGACACGGGGCTCGTCACCGAGGGCGCAAGCAGCACATTCTTCCTCGTCAAGGACGGCGTCGTCTGGACGCATCCGCTCGATCATCTCGTCCTGCCCGGCATCACGCGCGCCGTCATCGTTGAAGAATGCGCCAAAGAACTCGGCCTGACCATCATAGAAAAGACTTTCACGCCGGAGTTCGCCCAGAACGCGGACGAGGCATTCGAAGCAAGCACGAGCCTCGAAGTCACCCCCGTCATAAAGATCGGCGGCAAGAAGATCGCCTCGGGAACACCTGGCGAAATCACGAAGAAGATCATGGCTTCCTTCCAAGGCTTGATAAAAAAGTCTTGTTTCGATTGAACCAGAGGGCGAGAACGGCTGCATGCACGCCGTTCTCGCCCCTGCTTTTTGCAGAATCTTTCGTGTATTGGAAAAAACCTGCAAAAATCACAATTTTTCATTGACAATATCTGAAATAGTACCTATACTTGTAGTGAAGCAAATACATCATGTTTATGGTAGTATAACCCGAAGGAGTGTGTTTTTTTATGGCAAAAAAGGTAAAAATCACAGAAACAGTACTTCGCGACGGGCATCAGTCCCTGTGTGCGACGCGCATGCATTACTCCCAAATGGAGCCTATGCTTGCAGCGCTCGACAAGATCGGCTACAACTCTCTTGAAGCCTGGGGCGGTGCGACCTTTGATACGTGCCTTCGCTTCCTCGACGAAGATCCGTGGGAGAGACTCGACAAGCTCAAGGCTCGTCTCAAGACTCCGATCCAGATGCTGCTTCGTGGTCAGAACCTGCTCGGCTACAACCACTATTCGGACGATGTCGTCAAGAAGTTCGTCGAAAAGGCTTCCGAGCATGGCATGGGCGTATTCCGCATCTTCGACGCGCTGAATGACGTGCGCAACCTCAAGACGGCGATCAATGCTGCTCTCGGCTGCAAGGAAAAGCCACATGTACAGGGCTGCCTCGTCTATACGCTCAGCCCCTATCATACGAACGAAGTCTTCGTCGATCTTTCCAAGAAATTGCAGGAGATGGGCTGCCACTCCGTCTGCATCAAGGACATGTCTGGCCTCCTGAAGCCGTATGTCGCAGAAGACCTCGTGAAGAAGCTCAAGGCTGCGCTCGACATCCCCATTCAGCTCCACACGCACTACACGTCCGGCTTCGGCAGCATGACGTACCTCAAGGCGGTTGAGGCAGGCGTCGACGTCATCGACTGTGCGCTCTCGCCGTTCGCCCTCGACACATCCCAGCCCTGCACGGAGACGATGGTTGCCACCTTTGAAGGCACGCCGTATGACACGGGTCTCGACCGTCAGGCCATGACGCCAATCGCGAAGCACTTCCTAAAGGTCAAGCAGGATCTCATCAAGGAGTTCAACCTCAAAGGTTACTTCGATGTCAACCCGAACGTCATCGACTTCCAGATTCCGGGCGGCATGCTCTCGAACCTTGCGAACCAGCTCAAGGAACAGGGCATGGAAGACAAGTTCCAGGATCTGCTCGACGAGATGCCGCGCGTGCGCGCCGATGTCGGCTATCCGCCGCTCGTCACGCCGTCCAGCCAGATCGTCGGCACGATGGCGACATTCAACGTCATGACGGGCGAGCGCTACAAGATCGTTCCGAAGGAATTCAAAGACCTCGCACGCGGCAAGTTCGGCAAGCCGCCGGTGGAAGTCAGCCACGAGTACCTCACGAAGACGCTCGGCATCCCCGAGAGCGAGATCATCACGGACATCGTTGCCGAGGATGCAAAGGCTCCGAAGCTTGCTGACTTCGAGAAGGAAATGAAGGCAAAGGGCTTCCTCAACCCAACGGAAGAGGATATCCTCTCCTACGCCCTCTTCCCGCAGGTCGCAGAAGAGTTCTTCAAGAAGCACTATGCACCGATGAACGCTTACGATATGTCCAAGAAGGGCTGAGCAAAGCCATCGATCAGCTCCCTGGAGAGGGACAAACAAAAAGCCACGCGAAAGCGTGGCTTTTTGTTTGTCCTTGACCCTTCTTCTATTTGAAGAAAATCGACTTGCCGATGAACTCCCGCAAGAGCGAATTGTTCGGAATATCGTATTCTTCCGTGATGTCCGAAAAGCAGCGGCAGAAATCCAAGAGACGGTTCGCCTTCGTGTACTCAGGCACATCGCGCGGCACCATCTCCAGAAGCGGCACGGCGTAGCGCTTCAAGACAGCAAGCTCGTAAATCAGCGCCGAATTGAACATCGCATCTGCATCCTCCTGGAAGGGAAAGATGTTCTTCTCCTCCCCTGCCCGTACATCGGGCCACTGACGCAAGGTCTTCAAGGCATAGGCGCCGCGGAACTGATAGTCGCGCACCATGCGGCGCAGAAGTCGGGCATCCGTCGTCGGTATGCGGTTGTGCGCATCAATATTGAGCTGAGTCAAGGCGCTGATATAAATCTTGTATTTCTTGCTGCGTGGCACAGCAGCGGTAAGAGCCTCGTTGAGACCATGTATTCCCTCGACGATCAAGGGAGCCGTCGGCGCGACGGACAGATGTTCCGTGCCCTCCTCGCGCTTTCCCGTGACAAAGTTGTAGTGCGGCAGGATGACTTCCTCGCCGTTCAGCAAACGCACGAGATGATCATTGAACAACTCGACATCGAGCGCACCGATATTTTCAAAATCATACGCCCCTCCGTCGTGCGCGGCGTATCCTCCCAGTTGCGAAAATAATCATCCAGCGAGATGGAAACCGGCTCAATGCCGTTGACACGAAGCTGGATGCGCAGGCGTTGAGCAAAAGATGTCTTCCCCGAAGAAGATGGCCCTGCGATCAAGATGAGACGCAGCTTCTCGATGTTCGATCCAATGTAATCGGCAATCTCGGCAATCTTCTTTTCATGAAGAGCCTCGGACACATGGATGATATCGGCAATCCCGCCGCGGCGAATATAACGATTGAGATCGGGCACATAATCGCAGCGCAGGATGTTCGCCCAGCGCTCCGCTTCCATAAGGATGCTGCCGAACTTCGGCTGAGCGCGGAAGGCAGGAACGATCTCAGGATCACTCGCCTCCGGCGTGCGCAGCAATACACCGCCGGGCATTGCATCGAGAGCGAACTTGTTCAGGACACCCGTCGTCGACACCATCGGCTCGAAGAGATAGTCATAAAACTCGCCGCAGTAATAAATGCTTGCCGTCTCCGCCTCAAGGGACATAACGAGATTCGCCTTTTCAATCTGCTCCGATTTCTTAAAAAGCTGCACGACTTCATCCCGCTGCAGACGCTTCTTGACAATCGGAAGATTCTTAACAACAATCTCGCGCATTCGCTGCTCGATCTCACGCACCATGTTCTCCGTCATGCCCGGGTGCGACTGTATCGCGCAGTAAAGCCCTTTGTGCGCCGCAAACTGCACGACGACCTCCGCTGCCGGGTAAAGTTCCCGCACAGCCATGATGAGCAAGAAAACGACAGAGCGCTGATAGATGCGCTGCCCGAACTCGCTCTGCGTATCAACACACTCGATCACATGAAAATCCCCGACCGGCGACTGCAGATCGCGCAGCACATTGTCCACGCGCGCCGCTACGATGAGCGGATCCCCCTCCTGCTGCACCTCCTGCACAAGCTCCAGCAGCATTGTTTCGGCGGGAATCTCCCGCCCTTTCCCTTTCTCCCAGCGCATACTTCCGCCTCCCATTCCATACATGGATACACCGACAGCAAAAAAATAAAAGAAACGGCTGAAAAGCACGCCATCCGCGTCCATTTCCAGCCATCACCCGCCAAGCTGCACGCGCAGGCATCCGAACCTTGGACATCGCGCGCCGCCACCAAAAGCAGAAAACTATCCCCTAAAAAATCCAAAGAACGATCTGATACGCCAACGCTCCCATGACAGCCGTACAAGGAATCGTCAGAACCCATGCTGCCAGCATCTGTTGTGCAACTCCCCAACGCACGGCGCGGATACGCTTCGCCGTGCCGACGCCCATGATGGAGCCAGAAACAACGTGCGTCGTACTGACGGGCAGATGCAGAAGCGTTGCCGAAAAAAATGACGATGGAGGAATTGAGATCAGCAGCAAAGCCACTGATCGGCTCAAGCTTGAAAATCTTTCCGCCAATCGTGCGGATAATGCGCCAGCCGCCGAGCGCAGTACCGCATGCCATCGCCGCCGCACACAGAAACTTCACATATTCCGGCACTTCGAAGGTAGAGATATAGCCGCCCGAAAGCAACGCCAACGTGATGATGCCCATCGACTTCTGCGCATCATTCGAACCATGCGAAAAAGCCATAGTTGCTGCAGAAAGAATCTGCATCTTCTTGAAACGTCCATTGAGCGCCGAGGGCGCGAAGCGGCCGAACAGCATGAAAAGCAGCGTCATTACAATAAAACCAGAAAAAATCGCCAAGAGCGGCGAAGCGATAAGCGACAGAACGATCTTGCCAATGCCCGTGAAATTCAATCCTGTGCTTCCCGTAGAAACGAGCACGGCACCGATGATGCCGCCGACAAGCGCATGAGAAGAGCTGCTCGGCATAGCCACATACCAAGTGAAGAGATTCCAGATAATCGAACCGATGAGAGCCGCGATGATGATGTGTTCATCGACCATCTCCGCACTTGCAACGATATCGCCGCCGATTGTCTTGGCGACGCCTGTGCTGTAAATTGCACCAACGAAGTTCAAAACAGCCGCCATAACGATGGCGTATGCAGGTTTTATGGCGCGTGTCGAAACAGATGTAGCAATGGCATTCGCCGTATCGTGGAAACCATTGATGAAGTCGAACAACAAGGCGAGCACGATGACCGTCAAGATGAGAAACTGCAGCTCATGCATACTTCATCACCACGCCGCGCACCATGTCCGCGATATTCTCGCAATGGTCGAGCGTGTCCTCCAGATACTCCAAAAGATCCTTCCATTTGATAAGCTCGATCGGATCCTTGACATTCTCGAAAAGATTGGCAACCTCGTTGCGATAGACACGGTCACCTTCGCTCTCCAAGCTGCTGATGCGATGCGTGCACTTCAGGATCTCATTCTGATTCTTCTTCACATGCTTCAAGAGTTTGAACGCCTTCATCATCTCCTCCGTACATTCGATGAGGAGCTTCGTAAGAGCGATCGCGCTGTCCCGAACACCGTCGATATGATACATGACAACACGCTGCAGCGTGCCTTGCAAAAATCAACGCCGTCGTCAAGACCATTGGCGAGCGCGTAGATATCCTCACGATCGATCGGCGTGATGAATGTCTGGTTGAGCTTGTCAATGATCCTGTCATTGACGGCATCGGCCTCATGCTCAAGATCGATAATCTCGCGCATCTTCGCCTCCGCCTTGCTGTAGTCCTGCATGACTTCATCCATCATCACAGCGCATTTATGGAAATACTGGGCACTTTCGAGGAACAAGTCGAAAAACTCCGAGTCCTTGTTCTTGAAATTAAACATTTGCTTCCTCCCAGAAAACAAAAATCAGCTACTCTTTCGCTACCACTATATCACTATTTTAGAGATAGGGCAATATTTCATTTCTTTTTCTCTCTCGGCGCGGGCAGCTCCTCATACATCGCACGCACCAACTCGCTCAAAAAGTCTTTATCATCCAAGCGATCCACCAGCAGCATTTCCTTTGCCCCCTCATAAGGCAGTTCATACACTGCATCCGGCATATGCACAACAGCTGCCTTGACCGGCTTCACAAGGAATCGATCATCGTAAATTCCTCCGAAGATCTTTTTCTTATAATATAGGATATACTCGCTCATCATAGCACGATAGGAAATATCTTCCAAACTGGATAGCTGTTCCAATACGAACTCCAGATACTCTTTCGTCGATGCCATAAACCTTCCTCCATCAACATGACTTCCTCATCACTCCACATTCAGCCCCACATCGTCCCTGAGCTGTATAGCTTCTCCCACATGCTTCGCCTCGATCGTCGCCGCCCCGTCAAGGTCGGCAATCGTGCGTGCGACCTTGATGATGCGATCATACGAGCGTGCTGATAAATTCATGACTTGGAATGCCTGCGCCAAAAGCTTCTGCGCCTCAGTCTCAAGATGGCACGTCTTTTTCAAAATCGCATGGCTCATCTGCGCGTTGCAGAAAATGCCCCATTCACGCAACCGCTCCATCTGAATCTCTCGCGCAGCCAGGACGCGCTCCCGAATCACAGCCGAAGATTCCGCCTTCGCCACAGATGTCATATCCTCGTACTTGACGCGCGGCACATGGACGTGGATATCGATGCGATCGAGCAGCGGCCCTGAAATCTTCCGCGTATAGCGCTTGATCTCATTCGGCGTGCAGTCGCAGCTCTTCTCCTTGTCACCAAAATAGCCGCACGGACAAGGATTCATTGCCACGACCAAAATGATACAAGAGGGAAATGTCAGCGTCGCATTGACGCGCGCCACAGTCACAGCGCCGTCCTCCAACGGCTGGCGCAGAACTTCCAGCGTCGACTTGCCGAACTCCGGCAGCTCGTCGAGAAACAGCACGCCGTGATGCGAGAGCGTCACCTCGCCCGGACGCGGGATGCTGCCGCCGCCGATCATCGCCACCGTCGACGTCGTATGATGCGGACTGCGGAACGGTCGCGTCTCCACGAGACCGCTGCCGTCCTTCAAGAGCCCCGCGATGCTGTAGATCTTCGTCACCTCAAGCGCCTCCTGTCGCGTCATCGGCGGCAGAATCGACGGCAGGCGCCGCGCGAGCATCGTCTTGCCCGAGCCTGGAACGCCGACCATCAGAAGATTGTGCCCGCCTGCCGCCGCGATCTCCAAAGCACGCTTGGCGAAGAACTGCCCCTGCACATCGGCAAAGTCATCCGAAGGCACTTCTGTATCACACGCCGCAGCAGGTGTCGCCTCCAATGGACGCAGTTCCGTTTTGCTCAAGAGAAAATCGTACAGCTCGCGCAAGTTTTTCGGCGCATACACGCGGATGCCGTCGACGAGCAATGCCTCACTGCCGTTGCCCGGCGCAACGAAGATTTCCTTGAAACCATGCTCCTTCGCCCCGACCGTCATGGAGAGCACGCCGCGCACACTCCGCAGTTCCCCTCCAAAGAAAAGCTCCGCTGCAAACAAGGCGTGCTCAATGCGCTCTGTCGGAATCAGCCCATACGCCGCCAAAAGCCCGACGGCAATCGGCGAGATCCAGCCCCGAGCTGTCCTTTTCGTATGTCCGCAGGCGCAAGATTGATCGTCACCCGCGCAGGCTTGAGCTTCACGCCCGTATTCTTGATCGCCGTGCGCACACGCTCACGCGACTCCTTCACCGCCGTATCAAGAAGCCCGACAATGTCGAACGCAGGAAATCCATAAGAAACATCGACCTCGACATCGATGATCCTCCCATCGACCCCGAACGTCACCGCACCATACGATTTAGCAAAACACAAAGCTGCACCTCTTTTTGATTGGAATGGTGTTTCTTTTGTTTACTATTTTTCTCCATTGATGAGATTTAATCCTGCTTTTGATGGAAGTTTAGTGTGAAACGCCAAGATAGCACGCCCGAAGGGATGCAGGTCGATCAGTTAGTTTTAGGTTATCCCTTCACTTTGTTCATCGTTAAGCAAGTATCACTGCAACGCTTTTTCCTGTGCAGATTATCTGATACTTTCTTTTCGAACACCGACGTATCGGGAAGCCCCACCAGTTCAAAACTTGGCAACCCCAGTGACACATCCACCTCAACATCGAACATTCGTCCGTCTATCCCTAAGGTCGTCGCACCATAGGTCTTTGCAAACAACGGCCTTCCCTCCCACGGTTCAAATATAAGAAAATTTTAACACAAGAAAGGGGAAGATGGCTAATGATTCTTTGCAAAAGAAAAGAGATTCCAAACGCTAGGTGGGGCGAATGGAATCTGTGTTGATCTTGCATTCTTCACGCCCATTGTTTATGTTGAGAGTCTTTCAATTAAAAAGAAATACACATCCTTAAGCCAAAGATGGTATAGCATATTGGATGTGCATTGTTTTGTTCAGGAATTATATTTTTGAGTGGCATTATCGCCGATCGGGCATCGGGTAATCTCTCTATTTCTTGTACCCAGTCCACTGCTCATATTTATTGGCGCAGTGGTAACCTGCCTGGGTTTCTTGGGTGTGTCAAGAGTTTTGTGTAAATCACTTTTCAGTATGTCGTATCATAGTGTTCCATGAGTTTCGCCATACGCTCATCCATCAACAGTTGGTTGCGAACGAGCGCCCAGTTTGGTATCCTGCGCCCTGACCATTTTCTGGTAAAGCTCCTGCACCCGTAAGTACAGCAGCTTGAACACAGCATCCTCGTTCGGGAAAGAACCCTTCTTCGTGACTTTGCGGAAGCTGGAGTTCACGCCTCGATCGCGTTCGTCGTATACATGACCTTGCGCACGGCGCTGCCGTAAGAAAACAGCTGCTCGACATGCGTGAAGTTGTTCTGCCATACGGCGACAGCCCCGGGATAGCCCGCCCAATCCTTCTGGAACTGTTCGAATCGCTCGCGTGCCTGACGGGCATTCACCGCGCCGTATATAGCTTTGAGATCCTTCGTGAAACGACTCCAATCTTTGCGGGGAATATACCGGATGGAGTTGCGAACCAGATGTACGATGCATCGCTGCACGACCACCTGTGGGAAGATTGCTCGTGCACCGTCTTCCAGACCCGTCACGCCGTCCATGGAGAGAAAGCCGATGGCTTCCAAGCCGCGCGACTTGAGTTCGTCAAAAACCTGCATCCATGCATGCTTGCTCTCGACTTCGTTGATCCAAAGTCCGAGTACATCCTTGCGCCCATCCACATCGTAAGCCAGGACGACGTGCACCGCCGTTTGTTGGATGCCGCGCTCCGTGCGCAGTGAGACGTACAGGCAATCGACGAACACGAACGGATAGAATGGCTTCAACGGACGGTTTCTCCATTCCTTCACTTGCTCCATGATGCAGTCCGTGATATGGGAAATCTGTTCATGCGACATCTTGAAACCATAGATGTCCTCGACAGTGGCGGCGATGTCGCGCTGGCTCATGCCGCGCCCGTACAGGGCGAGAACCTTGCCTTCAATGGAAGAGACATCACGCTGGTGCTTCTTGACGATCTGCGGCTCGAATGTGCCTTGGCGATCACGGGGCACGTGGATGGGGACTTCTCCCAAGGTCGTCTTGAGCGTTTTTTCGGAGTAGCCGTTGCGGGTATTGCCTTCCGACACCGTATGTTCATGGTCGGCATAGCCGAGATGGTTTTGCATCTCCCCCTTTGAGCGCCGCCTCGAAGATGGGCGCGAAGATACGTTTGACGACATCCTGGATTTCCTGTGCGTCTTGGGGCTGGTAGGTTTCCATGATCTGCTTGGCGATATTGTCTGCGGGAGTGGGAATCATTTTGCGTTTTGCCATGTTGGAATAAACCCTCCTATGGGATGCCCGGAGCGGGCTCGAACCGTATCAACGAATTTAGCTTTTACACAAACTATTATACACTCCCGCCTACGTCCAAGAGCCTAAAGAAACAGCTTTCCGAGAAAAAGGAAGATTTTCTCGGAAAGCTGTATTTGTGGTGTAAACACATACAAATTCGGAGACTCCAGCGGTAGCACAGAACACACGCGCTCAGCCGCGATGACGCAGCGGCATCCGTATACGCAGCGGAATCTGCTGTACAATGCTGATGGCGATTGCGATGGCAAACGCAGACAAAAAGCAGCTTCGCGTATAGGTATAGGCAAGAGCGTCGGATCCCGTCATCAAAAAGTAAACCGCCCGATAAAAGCTGAGTCCGGGCATCAGCGGGAAAAAATGCTTGTGGAGAGGAAGATCGTTATCGGACATCGCTGCCAAACAGAAAAGAACTTTGAACAGGCCGCGACAAAAAGTCCGGATACAAAGATCGCCAGTACATCCGAGTGGAATTGTTGAGCAAGCAGCAGATACAAAAACCAAGAGACAGCACCAAGCGTGCCAAGCGTCAGGAAGTATCGTTTGGAGGCATAAAAGAGGTAAGAGAACGCTACAGTTCCAAGTCCCGCCGCTGCAGTTCGGACAAGCATGACGGAAAGGGAGTCGATACTGCCGGAAAAAGCAACGGTCATCTGTTCGGCAAAGGGGAGCAGCTCCGTTGCAAGGGCAACGCCGACCGCGGTCGATATGCATGTCAGCAGTGCTGACATGAGGAGTGTCAGACCTGTCGCGTAATTGTTCTGTGCAAACTCGCGCACGGAATTGACGAACGTCGCTCCCGGGACAAGCAACATCAATGCCCCGAGTATAATCAGCCCGCGATGATGCCCGAAACCGCAGAAGTAGAAAACGTTCGCAGATACGGCGACGACCGCGCTTCCGAGAATCGTCAACAGAACATTCGTGCGAATGTATCGCCTGCCCCAACGCAGCGCCAAGCCCATGACAAGCCCTGCAATCGCAGCGGCAAGGGCGTCCTCTGTCGGACTCCCGATCGCATAGGAAAAAGCATCCTGCACCAAAGAAATACGCCAAGAGAACAGAACCAAACGGAAGATCCGGCATGGTGCGTATCTCCTTCAGTCGCTGTGCAACATCCTGCGAGGATTGTTCCTTCTGCTGCTCTATATTGCGGGAGAGCGCATTGACCGCTTCGATTTTTCCTAGGTGGATATTTGTTTCCGGAACGCTCGTCGCCTTTGCCTCATGGATGCCGTGCCTGTTCGTACCAGAAGCGATGATGCCGCGATTGACGACGTACGCGCTAAAGTCCGTCATCTGCAGTGCTGCCGCCATGTGCCGCATCGTTTCCTCCACGCGGTAGATCTCGGCACCGCCCTCCATCAAAATCGTGCCGGTCTCGATGATGACATCTAGGTCGTTTTGCGCGACATCCGTTTCCCTTTTGGTCATTTTGGCTCGTTTCCCTTCATGGGCAGCTCTTTTTTCACAAATGAGTCGGTATCCACAGGGCTTTGGATGATTTCCTTCGCGTAGTCTTTGATATCCTGTTGCAGTGCGTCCGTATCGGCGATGGATTTTTCGCCGAGGCGGTCAAACAGTTTTTGATCTTTGGCGGTAAATTCCTGCGTCTCATCATGCTTTTTCAAATGCAGGCGGATCATTTTCCGACGCAGAAACATCTCATCGACGATATCTCTGTGATTCCTGAGCCATGCGAGTAGAAGAACCAGCAGCAAAAGGAGGCCCATATAGCCAAGAATCGGATACATATGGCCGACCAGTGCGCGAAATCCGCCAAAGCTGCAGGCATAGCCGGCTGCAACGATACCGATCATCCAGAGCCGCATCTTCCGTGTATCACTGCCCGCAAAACGGCGTGCGGTTGCGTAGAAAAGGCTGAATGCCGTATTGAAAATCAGGGCAAAGATGATAAATGCATAGATCACGGACAGCACGGGATGGATGTCGTGTACAATCATCAACATCGGGATTTCAACGTCCTTGACCTTGTCGATATGGGCAAAAAGTGTGGCTGCTGCACAAGAAATGACGAATCCGATCATTGTCCCCCCAAGGAGACCTCCCTTTTCGGCGATGCCGATGCGCACGACTGAACCGCCCAGCACAAATGCCATGGATACGCCGGTCAATGCGCAGAGGGCAAAGTAGTTGATGACGGACAGCCACAGGGCGGGCATGGCGGGCGTAATGGTTTTCGCGGCGACATCCAGCGCGGTGAAGTCATAGCTGCCTCCAATGAAGGTGTACAGCGTAATGCCGAAAAATCATCGCAACGATGACCGGGGTGAACACCCCCAGCACCTGTGTGATTTTCTCAAAGTTCAAGAAAGACACTGCCACAATCAGGACGGAGCAGAAAAGCGCCCCCGCCCGGAAGGAACAGAAAACTGCTGGTGCAAATTCGCCCCTGCTCCTGCGACCATAACGAAGCCCATCACAAAATTGGATAGGATCAGCGTCCCGTCAATAACGCGGTTGACAAGCGGTGTTGTAATTTTTTCCAGTACCTCTTGATGACTGTTTGCCTGATAGTAGGAGCCTAGGGTGACCATGATTCTGCCAAATAAAATATTTAACATCCCAAGCGCCAGTGCGCCCAGAATACCGATACTGCCAAAACTCAGAAAATACTGCAGCAGATCCTGTCCGGAAGACAGCCCTGCCCCAACGATCACGCCCACATAGGCAAGACCGATACGCATAGATTCTCTTTTCATAAAAACCACCTCAGATTGAATGATACGGAACAAAAGATTGTATCCATGAAAATGTGACTGTGAAATGTCATTGTATAACGTATTGCAGAAAAGCGCAATGCAACCGGGAGATAGGGTATGTGTCAAGATGTTCTCGGTGGGAAATTTCAACCCTTGATGCGTCTGCCTTCGCGGCATGCCTGTTTTTCCTCTTTAAGCGAAGCATTTGGACAAATGTCCAATCGCACTGCTCATCGGCGCGCTCACCGTGATCCTCCCATGTCGCACGCCTTCATGCGCGTTGCCCTTGCTTTTCTTCAACGCTTGCCTCACAGCTCCGCGGAAATCCCTGCCAGACTTCGGATTGAACAGCTCCGCTTTTGGCCACCATGGCTTCGCGCAGGTCGCCGTTCTTCAGCCCCGTGATGATCTTCACCATCGCCCTGCCGCCGTCTCCGCTCCATCGCCGCCCTTGCTTCTTCATCCGGTAGCTGTACAGCCGATGGTTGCTCTCGCATGTGCCCGGAGCTTGCTGCATCCGCCCAGTCCCCGTTGCTCCAACGAGGCAAGGTATGACCAGTTCCGCGTCATGTAGCCTCGGAGAAGGCGCACTTGTTCGGCTTGGTGTTCGTCCCGGGCTGTGGATTCCAAGGTGTCCAGTACGAGGCCCTAGACGCTCTCGGTCGTGGTTCTTCAAGGCTCTGTGCAGTTCCCGGCGCAGCTTTCTGTTCGCCCGGAGAGGCGTTCCTTGCACTTCCTCTGCACGTGATACCAATCGCGGAAATGCTCATGCCTTCCGACTTTCCCCACGATCTCCTTGAATGCGTCGATGCTGTAGCCGGCTCCCCGTCACTGTTGCTCAGCACCAACGTGTGCGTCAGGTCATAATGGCTGCCTATAGTGCAGCATCCTGTCCTTAGCTTTTTTTCATGGCTGAAGTCTGCTATGTAGTGGGTTCCTATAAGTTCGCGTCGGTTGCCGTTCTCTCGCACGCCTTCGGCGATCTGGAAGCGATGCAGTTCCTTTTGTTTCTTCTTCTGCCCGTGCAGCATGAGGCCGTCTCCCTCGATGTAGAGGACTTGCGGTTGACGCAGTTCTTTTTCTTCCATTGGGTCGGGCGTCGCCTGCAGGTCTTCCCATGCGCTGTAGGTTTCGCCCACTTGCTTCACTACGCGGGCGACTTGCTGGTGGCTCATCGTGACCGGTGTCAGCAGGTTGACGGCATCGGCCGTGACACGGTAGACGGTCTTGGCGGCAATCTGGGCGATGGTGTATTCCAGGTAGGCGGTGTATCTCCTATAGGGGCGGATGCCCAGCTCCTTGTCCAAGGGATAGATTCCTGCCTCTCCTTCTTTGCACATCCTTCGGCGGCGTATGCGGAGCGTCCCATAGCTCGCCTGCACGGTGCGCCAGTCCAGACGTTCCACATGCCAGCCTTTATCAGCGTATCTGCCCGCCAGTTCTTTGTCGATCCGTTCGAGCGCCTCGCTGACCGCACGGCATGCGAGGTCTTCGAGATAACTGCGGATTCGCTCTTCCCGCGATATGCTGTCCTTCGCACCCTTTATTATTTCCAAGATTTCTGTTACAATGGTTTCCATAAGAGACCTTCCTTGTTTTGTATTTGCCTCGTTAGCATACACTATAGGGTACAGGTCTCTTTGCCTTTTTGCAACCCCCACCGAGAAATATTTTACACTAAGGGAGATAGGAACGTAAGAAAAGGAAGCATTAGGCAAGCCGCTGTGTTCTATGCTACAATGTCTTATCAGGGTGTGTCAAAAGTTTTGTGTAAACCATTTTTCAGTATGTCGTATCATAGTGTTCCATGAGTTTCGCCATACGCTCATCCATCAACGGTTGGTTGCGAACGAGCGCCCAGTTTGGTATCCTGCGCCCTGACCATTTCTGGTAAAGCTCCTGCACCCGTAAGTACAGCAGCTTGAACACAGCATCCTCGTTCGGGAAAGAACCCTTCTTCGTGACTTTGCGGAAGCTGGAGTTCACGCTCTCGATTGCGTTCGTCGTATACATGACCTTGCGCACGGCGCTGCCGTAAGAAAACAGCTGCTCGACATGCGTGAAGTTGTTCTGCCATACGGCGACAGCCCCGGGATAGCCCGCCCAATCCTTCTGGAACTGTTCGAATCGCTCGCGTGCCTGACGAGCATTCACCGCGCCATATATCGCTTTGAGATCCTTCGTGAAACGACTCCAATCTTTGCGGGGAATATACCGGATGGAGTTGCGAACCAGATGTACGATGCATCGCTGCACGACCACCTGTGGGAAGATTGCTCGTGCACCGTCTTCCAGCCCCGTCACGCCGTCCATGGAGAGAAAGCCGATGGCTTCCAAGCCGCGCGACTTGAGTTCGTCAAAAACCTGCATCCATGCATGCTTGCTCTCGACTTCGTTGATCCAAAGCCCGAGTATATCCTTGCGCCCATCCATATCGTAAGCCAGGACGACGTGCACCGCCGTTTGTTGAATGCCGCGCTCCGTGCGCAGCGAGACGTACAGGCAATCGACGAACACGAACGGATAGAATGGCTTCAACGGACGGTTTCTCCATTCCTTCACTTGCTCCATGATGCAGTCCGTGATATGGGAAATCTGTTCATGCGACATCTTGAAACCATAGATGTCCTCGACAGTGTCGGCGATGTCGCGCTGGCTCATGCCGCGCCCGTACAGGGTGAGAACCTTGCCTTCAATGGAAGAGACATCACGCTGGTGCTTCTTGACGATCTGCGGCTCGAATGTACCTTGGCGATCACGGGGCACGTGGATGGGGACTTCTCCCAAGGTCGTCTTGAGCGTTTTTTTCGGAGTAGCCGTTGCGGGCATTGCCTCCCGACACCGTATGTTCATGGTCGGCATAGCCGAGATGGTTTTTGCATCTCCCCTTTGAGCGCCGCCTCGAAGATGGGCGCGAAGATACGTTTGACGACATCCTGGATTTCCTGTGCGTCTTGGGGTTGGTAGGTTTCCATAATCTGCTTGGCGATATTGTCTGCGGGAGTGGGAATCATTTTGCGTTTTGCCATGTTGGAATAAACCCTCCTATGGGATGCCCAGAGCGGGCTCGAACCGTATCAACGAATTTGGCTTTTTACCATGAGAACCTTTGTGCTAAGGCTGGAAAAAAAGCGCAAAAATCCCCATTGCTCTGTTTGACTGAAATTTTATGTGGATGCCGCCGAGAATGTGGCTGTTTCAGGCTGCCAACCCAGTTTTTTTCAGCTTCGTTAGATAACTGTTGATCTTTCTCTCCTTGTTGAATTTGTTGTAATAGTCGGCTCCCAGATCGATGAAGGGCTCTCCCAGCTTCAATATGTGGTAAATGGCTATCAGCATGGTATGCGCTACAGCTACTGTGGCACGTTTTGCTCCCCGTCGTACGACGAGCCTGTCATATTGTGCGGACAAGAAGGAGTCCTTCTTCTTGATGGCTGCCTTGGCGCATTGTATCAGCGTAGTCTTCAGTGTGGCGTTCCCTTTGGTAGTCCTGCCGCTTTGCCGCTTTCCGGCACTTTCGTTGTTCCACGGAGACAGACCCGCCCAGCTGGACAGATGTTTCTCCGTTGCAAAGCGACTCATATCCAAACCTGTTTCCGCCAAAATGGTTTCCGCGCTCTGCCTCCCTATGCCCGGTATCTCGTCCAGCTTTTTCTATCGCGTCTTCATAGCCGCTGCTGTACTGCTTGACGAGCTTATCCATCTGACCGATGCGCTTCGTCATGTCGTCGATATGATCTACGACTTGCAGGATCAGTTGTTTCTGCAAAGGCGTGAGAAAGCCGTCCAGCGCTTGCATGACATCTTCCACCCTTGTGCCTCAATGCTCCGTGAAGGCTTTCTTCCACTTCATCCTTCTGCAGCGGCGCATCCTTCTTGAGCAGCTTCTGCAAGAGGCTGCGCGAGCTTTTGCCGTTGATGTTGGAAACTACGCTGGACAGCTTGATATTTCCTCCTTCCAGCATCTTCTGCAGACGGTTGAGTTCACGTGCACGCTCGGCAATCAAGCTCTTTCTGTACCTGGAAACTTCCCGCAACTCGCGTTGCTCCCGTTTCGAACATAGCTCGCGCTCAACAGCCCGTGCTGCAGCAAGTCCGCGATCCATTCGGCATCCTTCACATCGGTCTTCCTTCCAGGAACATTCTTCATGTTCCTGGCGTTGACGATCATGACGCCTAGATGAGAGGTCTCGAAAAGATTGTAGACGGGTTTCCAGTAGGAACCCGTGCTTTCCATGGCGGCCATCTGGCACTTTTTCATCCCAAAAGCCATTTGGCGAGTGCGCGGATTTCTTTGCTTGTCGTGCCAAATGTTCGTATTTCCTGCTTCTTGCCACATCTGAGGCAGGCGACGATCGAGCGTTTGTGCACATCAATCCCACAACAGCGTTCGCATGCGTGACATCCATGAGGATTCCCTCCTTTGTACGACGTGGCCTCCTCGATGATGGCTCATTTTACCATACGTCCTTTTGAGCGTAGCTCTGAACAAAGCGTGGTGCGAAAAAAGGAGACCAGATCAGTTTACACAGCGAGATCGAATCTCAAAAATTATTCGACCTTCAACGTCTGCTCTTATTATACCATAGATGGCGGTTCTCGTTCATTGTGGTGCCGTAAGGCGTGGGCGTTTACACAAACTATTATACACTCCCTTTCATCTTGGCAAGACCGCAGCTGCTCTGCGTTCCTCTTTTCGGAGGGAGTCGGTTGGCATCTCGGTACTGCCTCATATAATTCCGCGCCGTTTCGTCGCTGATCTCATATTCTTCCGCTGCTTCATATCTTGTGAGTTCGCCGTCGTAAATCCGACGGCCTATGTCCAACCTTTGTGCTTTCGTGTACTTCATGTGGCAACCTCCTGTGCATCAGAGGGCTAATTTGTCCACCGCTTGTTATCCTGTGTACAGAATACTACAAACGGTGTCTGATTTATACCCCCTCTGTGTCCAGTTTTAGTTTACCACTTCAAGGGAACTTGGATGTCGGACAACTCTGAACGTCGATCTGGCAATTTTGCACATCAACGGGTACAATATTGACCATTGCACCCACAGACTTGAACTTCACACTCGTATTCTTGATTAAAGAATTTTCATACACAAGAACCTCGGACTGCCTATTCTCAGTCCGAGGTTCTTGATTCTAAAATATTCTTAGCCAATCTTCGCCGCAAGCACGTCTGCCTCGCGTACCGATGTCACCATGCCGAGATACGTCAATCCATAGAGATCAGCAAAACGGCGCATTGTATATTCGCCCGCCTCCAGCATCCACTTCTCAGGTGCTGCACCTTGGAAAAGGAAGGCAATCTGCCCGTGAAGACTCCCCGCCTCGACAGGACCGTAGAATCGATCCAGCAGATTGCGCACAGCGCCACAGATATTGTGCCAATAAAGCGGCGAACCGATGACGATAAAATCCGCCGCCCGCACTTTTTCAAGCACCTCAGAGAATTGATCGCCTGGCAGATCCTGTCCATAAACATTGATCCGATAGTCCGTAAGATTCAGCGTCTCATAGGTGTGCCCTTGCAGAAATCTCGCTGCAAGAGCTGCCGTATTTCCGTCTCTGTTCGGACTGCCGTTGATAAACAGTATATTCATACCGTTGCCTCCTCATTTTATCTTTGTGCTATCCAAATCTGCGGCACGGTTCAGCCATCCTTCGGCAGCAGTGCCCTCACCAAGCCCGAAGCCATGCGGCAGACCTTCAAACACTTCGATCTCTGCCGCCTGTCCGTTTCTGCGGATCGCCTGTGTACGCCGCTGCATCGTCTGCCATGAGGCAATGCCATCGGCCGTCCCGACACAGCTGTATGTCGGCGGCTCTGTACCATAGACCTCCGACAAGTCCGTATACTGCATAATGACGGCGGCAGGACGCGGATATGAACGCTGTCCAAACGCCTCCGTTCCATGCGAACCTACCCACGCTGCCATACGCGCTCCCGCCGAGCCGCCCCAGAGGGAGTAACCACGCATGTCAACGCCCAGTTCTGCCGCATGTTCGTGGAGAAAGGCAACCGCACGTGAAAGATCTTCGCACGCCGTCTGCGCACGCGGTCGATAGATCAGTGCAAAGGCGTTCACTCCGCGCTCAGAGAGGACGAGCGCATGTGGAAAACTGTCCTGCATCGCCCCCACATAGGCAAATCCGCCGCCCGCACTCACGACGGCGACAGGCGCTCCCGTTCGCCCACGAAAGAAAAACAGCCCTGTATCACGCTTCGCGGGGTCGCGCCGCATCTCCTCCTCTGTGTAGATCGGATAGAAAATCCGATGCCCCGCCGCTGCGTCTGCCGCAAGCCGATTCACAACTGCCACGGTTCGCGCAGGCGAGATGTGAGAATACCATGTCAGGCGCAGACTGCCGAGCGTATCGCCATCCATGTACCCGCTCTGTACGGGAAAGAGCAGCCGACCGTACGGTGCAAACAGGAGTGCCCTTGCCACATCCTCCACGCGGGACTCTGCTGAAAACACGCTCATCTCCTCCTCTGCATCGGTGCCGGTCTGTATGTTTTCTGCCTCCCGCGCAAAGGATAAACAGCTGCCGAAGCACAGCATAGCCGCCGCTGCTGCGATGATGCCGCAGACGAAAAGCCGCATACCGTCACCACTACGTTCCCTCATTTCTATTCTTCGCTATGCCTCAATCGTGAATCCTGCGCTCGTGCAGCCATTTCACAAACGCAGGGTCGTCGTGGTTGACGATCTCGCTGTGCCCGAGGTCGAGCTTTGCGATCTCTGCCATCTCCGCCTCGTTCAGCGCAAAGTCCCAGATATCGAGATTTACCGCGATGCGCTCAGCACGCACGGACTTCGGCAGGATCGACACGCCGCGCTGCGTATTCCAGCGGAGTGCCACCTGCGCCGCCGTCTTTCCGTACTTCTCCCCGATCTTCGTCAGTACGGGATGCGTAAAGATGCCGTGTTTGCCCTCGGCGAGCGGTCCCCATGCCTGCGGCACGACACCGTACTCCTTCATCGTCGCGAGTGCCGCCTCCTGCTGAAAGAACGGATGCAGCTCCACCTGATTCACCATTGGCTTTATCTCCACCGTCTCACAGAAGTTCGCAAGCACGGCAGGATAGAAGTTCGACACGCCGATCGCCCGAATCTTCCCCGCGCGGTGCAGCTCCTCGAGCCGCCGCCACGCGCCGAAGAAATCCCCCATCGGCTGATGAATGAGGTAGAGATCGAGATAGTCCAACCCGAGTTTTTGCAGGGAACGCTCAAACGCCGTACCCGCCGCCTCATAGGAGATATCCTGCACCCAGAGCTTCGTTGTGATGAACAGTTCCTCACGCGGCACACCCGACTTTGCAATCGCCGCACCCACCGCCTCCTCGTTCTGATATGCTGCCGCCGTGTCGATCAGGCGGTAGCCCTGCCGAATCGCCTCGATGGTCACGCGCTCACACTCTGCAAGGTCGGGAATCTGGAACACGCCGAAGCCCTCAAGCGGCATCATTACGCCATTATTGAGTTTTTACATTTTCCACTGCCATTTTGAAATCCTCCTTAATATCCTTGTTTCGACATCCATTCATAGAGCGCTGATCGTGCATCATCGGGCGAGTTCTGTGCGATGTGTCCTGCGAGAGCAAAGCCGTCTTTTACCTCTGTCTTCGTCGTATCGGCGATCGTGCGATCCGTGCCGGAGAGTCCGCTTCCTTCGTGTGTGCAGAACGGCAGGATGGTTTTGCCCGCGAAATTCTCCCCATCGAGGAAGGTGTAGACAGGCATCGGCATGTCGCTCCACCAGATGGGATAACCGAGGAAGACGACATCGTACTTGCTGAGATCTGGCAGTTCGCCGACGATTTCAGGACGGGCGTGTTCTTCCTTTTCTTGCTTGGCGGCTTCCGTTGCGGGACGGTATTCCTTCGGATACGGCTTGACGGTCTTGATTTCAAAGATGTCACCGTGCGTGCGTTCGGCGATCATCTCTGCAAGAATCTTTGTGTTTCCCTTCTCGATGTAGCCGACACCGCCTGTGTTTTCGTCAGCGCGAGAGAAGTATGCGACAAGGACGCGCTGATCGCTTCGTGCAGATGATGTCGTCTGTGGTTCTTTCTGTGCAGAAGTATCTGCGCCCGTTTGCGCATTGCCTCCGCCGCACGCTGTCAGCAGCAGCATCATCGTCGCCATCAGGATCGTCAATAGGGTTCTCATGTCATGACCTCCATTTCATTCGATTCCCATATGTTTACTTTGCCAAATCTATTGCGCAGGTGCGAGCAGTTTCAATAATTCTGCATCGTGGTGATGTACGAGCTTCGTATCAGCGTCAAACATCATGGTTGCGCCTCCTTGCAGTGTATAGGCATCCCAATTCGGCATGCCGGGCGCTTCGGGTTTTCCCGTGCGGGCGAAATTAATCCAAGCGCGGCTCATCTGCGCTTCGAGTTTCTTTGCCTCCGCGCTTGTGCCGATGCTTTTCTCCGCGCGGTCAATGTTGTGAAATACAAAGGGAATCTCTGCCGTGTGGTAGGACATATAGACTCCGCCCATCATCGGCGAATCCCACGCGAAGAGATAGGCGTAGACAGGTGCGCCGCCCTGCATTGCCTTGTGATCCATGATCTCTTTGATCGGCAGGCGGATCATCGTGTCGACGTAGAGTGCATCTGCACGTTTCTTCTGCGGATAGGCGCGCAGGAATGCCGCCGCGATTTTCTCCGCCTTATCGCCGTATGCGTCCCTCAGACGGCGGTCAACTTCCTCTGTGCTCCAAGGTATTCTTGTTGTCGGACTGTGCTCTCTCCATTTGCATGATGTCGGAGAAATTCGTCCACTCCGTCCGATTCGAACCAATGAGCAGTGGGATGTCCTTCCCTGCGGCGGCAAAGCCGTCTGCCGTCACAGGATTCGTCGGCATGAAGTCGCCGTCAATCACCGGCTCCCAGCTCATGCCATAGCCTGTTCCGAGTGCCTGTGGAACCTTGAATTCCTCCCCTGCTTGTTTGAGTGCCTCATTCGATGCTGTCGTGAGATGCTCATAGGGAATGGTCTGAATCTCCTCAATGCGTTCTGCCGTAATGCCGAGTTTTTCCAGCGTCAGCTCCGTCACACGCGCTGCCGCTTCTTTTGGCATGAATACCGGTCCCATGGTCGGAGCCGCACCGCTTTCGACGATGCCCTTGTGGAACAGCCCCTTTGCATATGGGGTTGTCATCAGTGCGAGTACTTTTGCACCGCCGCCCGACTCACCAAAGATCGTGACGTTTGCAGGATCACCGCCGAATTGTGCGATGTTGTCCCGCACCCAGCGCAGTGCGTCAACGAGGTCATAGATACCGACATTGTCCGCATTGCGGTATTTCTCCCCATAGGCGGAGAGGTCGAAATGTCCGAGCACATTCAGACGATGATTAACGGAAACAACGACAACGTCGCCCTCACGGCTGAGATTGGCACCGTCATAGGCGGGAATCTCAGCAGACGAACCTGCGGAGAACCCGCCGCCATGCAGCCAGACCATGACGGGGCGTTTCTTGCCGTCCGCGATGCCGGGTGTCCAGATGTTGAGATTCTGGCAGTTGTTGTCCATCGGGAACTCACGCGCGGGGTCTTCCCATGTCGTATTCAGAAAACCGCCCTTTTCCTGCGGCGCAATCGCTCCGTAGTCAAACGCGAGACGTACCCCCTGCCACGGCGTTACGCGCTCGGCGCGGACGAAACGCTCCTTTGCCTCGGCATAGGGAACGCCGTGATAGGTGTAGATGCCCTTGCGCACATAGCCCTGCACCAGACCGCTCTCGGTCGATGCCACAGCAATGCCGGGTCCCGCAAGGAAATCGCCCTGCTCCATGCGAACCGTATTTGCCTTCATTCCATCTGCGGCAAATACCTGCCCCTCGGAAAAGGGCATGCACATGAGCAGACCGAGCGAAAGCAGCGACAGGAACGTCTTTTTGTTCGTGCTGTTTTCATTCGTTATTCTCCTTTTTACGGAATCATTCGGGTACGATTGCCTCATATTCCGCCGTAGGGAAATCGTACCATGTAACATCGTGATTATCCTGCGGACTGATCGCGATGTGGGCGAATTTGCTTGTGGAGATGCACCGTGCCAATGAACGACATTGGGCGGACAGAAAACCACATCCCCCGGATGCAGAACCTCCAACGCACCGCCCTTGATCTGATGATAGCCGATGCCGTCGGTCGCAATGAGCACCTGCCCCGTTTTGTGACTGTGCCAGCGGTTGTACGTTCCTGCAGGAAAGGCAACATAGACCCACTCGGGCGAATTTGCGGCATTCGGCGTACCCAGAATCTTTCTGAGGTATACCGCAGAGTTGAAATTGGGCGTTGTCAGCTCCGTCATCCCAGTGCCAAACAAAAAAACTCGCTGTCATTGTTCTGCATTGCGCTTGGGGCGGCGGCGTTCTCATTCGCCTCCTCGTACTGCTCCTCGGTGAGCGCGCTGGTATGTGCCGCGTGTCCTTCGGGCGCTTTCCATGTGCTGTCATAGATGACGAACTGCTGGAACGCGGCATTCTTTGCCGTGCCGTGGAAATGCGGCACTCCTGCGGGAATATTCACCACATCCCCGGGACGAATCAGAACCGCCTCTTGCCCCACTCCTGATAAAGTCCCGTCCCTGCGATGCCGATGACGGTCATCGCCCCGTGCACGTGCCAGCCGCTGTAACTGCCGGCTTCAAAGGAAATCACATTCGTCTGCGGAAGGTTGTATGTCTCATCGGTGGCAATGAGGTCATTTCTGTGTACCGTCCCATGAAAGCGATCCGATATATCTGTGCCGAGGGGAAGCGGCATTGCCCATGCGGAGCCGACAGTGAGGGCGAGCGACATAGTCGCCGCCGCGATAAAGCTCTTGCCCTTTTTCATTGACATCATCTCATTTCATCAAAGATTCTTTTGCGTAGAACATCTGGAGCTGCGCCATCGCCTGATCCACGTACTCAGGCACCCAGTAGGTACGGATGTGGCTCGCGCCCGGAATCAGGAAAAGCTCTTTGTTTTCCGTGCCGGTCGCCTTGGCAAAGGCATCCTTCGTCATATAGAGGGTGTCCGCCTTCTCGCCTGCAATCATCAGGAGGGGCTGATTGATCAGCTCCATACGATCCTCCACATCAAACGCCATGAGCTTCATAAAGGATTCGGTGGTGTAGATTCCCGTAGCGTTCGGATGACGGTGGGAGAGGCCGTAGTATTCGATGCCGTCGCGATAGAGCGTGTTTTCGGGAAGCTCCGCCATCTTGGCGCGGAGCTGTTCATCGGTGGCGTTCGGCGGGAGGAATCCCTCATAGACAATTTCCCCTGCGAGCTCCTTCTCCCGTGCATCCGCTGCCTTTTGCAGGCGTGTCTGGATGCCCTTGATGTCCGCATCCTGGAAACCGTTGCGGCGCACCCTGCCGGAGTTGAACATCGACAGCGCGGCAACCGCCTTGATGCGCTTGTCGGTCTGTGCCGCAGCGAGTGTATAGCCGCCTCCGCCGCAGATGCCGAGCGCACCGATGCGGGTCTTGTCCACCTTCGGCAGCTGCGAGAGATAGTCCACCATGCCGCTGATATCCTCGATGCGGTTCGAGGGATAGTCCCTCAGTCTCGGCGTGCCGCCGCTCGCGCCCTGATAGCGTGCATCGCAGGCAAGGGCGATGTATCCAAGCTCCGCCAGTCGCTGTGCATACAGCCCTGCCACCTGCTCCTTGCTCGCGCCGTTGGGATGCGCCACGGTCACGGCAGCATATTTCTTGTCGCTCGTTTCATCGTAGTCTGCGGGAAGGTAGAGATTCGCGGCAACCTCGATGCCCTCCACTTCGTACGTTACGGGGCGGATGTTCACCTTGCCCGTGACATTCTCCGTCAGTGCGCCCTGATAGACGAGCCCGAACGGATTCTCGTTCGGACGCTTGCTCTCGCTCGCCGAGGCACCGCCGCCCCCAAATGCAAAGAGTCCGAGAGACATCAAAAAGTGCTGATTTCATGATTGATTTTTTCATTGGTAAAACTTCCTTTCCCAAATCCCCAAATGATTATTACTTTTTATCCAAGCCCTTCTCGTGCATCCATCGCTCCATCTCCGCCGCGACCTCTGCGTTGTTGAGGTCGGACATGAGGAAGTGCGTGTTTCCTTTGATGCCAACATCGGGCAGAACGATGATCTCCGCATCGCCGCCATGTGTCCGCACGACCTCCGCCCAGCGGCTTGCGAGGTTCAGCCGCGTGCGCCAGTTGTCGAGCCCCCAGATTTCGTGCGGCTTATCGCCCGTCGATCTTGTCGCCGAAATAGACGACCATCGGCGTTTTCAGAAGAGCCTCGAACTCCTCCGCCGTCACCTCCATTCCGCGCGCGGGGGAACGGGCTTGTTGTCTCCTCAACCACAGGCACCTCGCCCGGCGGGAACGGGAACGTACCCGGTTCGAGAGCGATCACGCCCTTCACTTTGGGACTGCGAATCGCCGCGAGCCACCCCGGACCGCCGCCCGCCGAGTGCGTGATGAGGACATTATCGCCCGTACGGTCAATGACCGCATCCATCGCCTTTGCGACAACCTCCACATCGAATTTTCCCGTGTCGGGTGTCATCTGATGGAAGAACTGCCGTAGCGACTCTCGTCGCGCGGGAACGCCATGCCATCGAAGATCATCGGGTACTGCCCGATGCGGAAGTTGTTGAACCAAAGCTGATCCTGTGGCTGCGCCTTGAGCTCTGCCGGCACGGTCGACTGTCCTGCACGCCCGCGGCGCGGCTCGTCGACGATATAGGTCGTCCAGCCTTTTGCAAGGAAGATGTTCTGGAAGCCGTCGCGCCCGTCCGGTGTTGTTTCCCATGTTTTTCCCCTGACTGCCCGTAGCCGTGCAGGAAGACTAGGGCGTTCTTTTTCGCGTGCAGAGGTTTTTTTGCCAGAAAAACATAGGCAGCATCGCCGTGCAGGGTCTCACCGTCAAAGTTCGTTGGTTCGCTGTCCTTGTATACGCCGGGCGCGGTGATCTTCACGCCGCCCGCCATGAAGCTGCCCTGATCCTCGATTGTCACGGGACGGCTCAGTGCCTCGACACTCCCCATAAATAGACTCAACGAAAGTGCTGCCGTCAAAGCATACTGTGTTCGCATGATATCATCCTCCTAAAACAGATCTCCTCGGAGAGGACTTGCCCTGCCCTGCCATCCGTAGTACAATGCTATTATAACAGGCGGTAGCAGCTACCGCGCAAGCCCTTTTTGAAATTTTTTGGAGGAAAATCATGTATACAATGAAGGGCGCCTGTGAAGCGACAGGAATGAGCTATGAGACCCTGAAATTCTACTGCAATCAGGGCCTTCTGCCAAACGTCAAGCGTGACGCACACAATCACCGTGTTTTCGACAATCACGATATTGGATGGCTGAAAAGCCTTACCTGCCTCAGAAACTGCGGCATGAGTCTCGCCGAAATGAAGGAATACCTCGCACTCTGCCTCGGCGGCGTCCCCACCATCCCAGAGCGCAAAGAAATCCTTGCAGGCAAGCGTGCGGAACTCGTCGATCGGCTCACTGCTGTCCAAGCATCCATCGACTACATCGACTGGAAGCAAGGATTCTATGACGATGTGCTCTCAGGGCGCACGCCCCTACATCAGCAATCTCCTCCCGAATGAATCGGATGCAGAGTCCGCAGAAGAGAGCTCTGCACATGAGTGATTCTATAAGAAAATGACTGCTGCACAAGGTACATTTCCTTATGCAGCAGTCATTTTTATGTGATGATACATTTCCTAGAGAATTGTCATTTGCTGTCATACATCATCCGTATTCTCTTTTTCCGTCAAGCACGTCTCTAACTGTCTTATCAAGATTGGTAATTCTTCAAAAACGACTTCCGCTATAATATTCCAGTTTGTTCCATCATAATCATGCACAAGACGATGCCGCAAGCCTGCAATCATCGCCCATGGAATCTCACTATGTTTCACTTTATACTCCGGGGTCAAGTTATGGCTATGCTCCCCCATATTATATAGCGGCGTTGTGACAAGCCACTGCAACGGCAGCTGTGCCATCAGTGCTTCTTTTTCAATGCTATTTTTTAGGATATATTCCTGCAGGCGAGCGGCATAGTCATATATCTTTTGAACTCTTTGTCGATCGGAATACTTCATGCCACCAAAACCTTTTCTTTCATAATTGTTTTGTAGAAATTACTGTCCGGGTTGACTTCACCTATCTCAAAAACATCTACTTTTTTCTTTAACGTTTCTCGCAAATCCTCTGCCAGAGCAAAAATCATTGTTCGCTTAAACTTTTCTCCACCGTAAACCAAAAAATCCAAATCACTATTTTCGTCTGCTTCACCTCTCGCATATGAGCCAAACAAATAAATTTCTTTCACACGGTATTTATCAGCAAGTGGTTTTACCTTCGCAACGATATGTTCCATTGTAAATACAGGCTTCTGCATCATAATCCCTCCTGTTCACTCATATCATTATATCACATAACCGCGCAGCTCTTCCCCTTTTCCTCTGATTTCCATACGATGCTGGCAAGAACCACGGTCAGGGACACTCTTTCTTCATGCTGAAAAGTTAGGCTGCATTTCGTCTATCATTACATTGTATCGTTATTGACGTTACTTCGTTCATTGCCACGACCAAAATGATACGAGAGGGAAATGTCAATGTCGCATTGACACGTGCCACCGTCACAGCGCCGTCCTCCAACGGCTGGCGCAGGACTTCCAGCGTCGACTTGCCGAGCTCCGGCAGCTCGTCGAGAAACAGCACGCCATGATGCGAGAGCGTCACCTCGCCTGGACGCGGGATGCTGCCGCCGCCGATCATCGCCACCGTCGACGTCGTATGATGAGGACTGCGAAAGGGCCGCGTCTCGACGAGGCCGCTGCCATCCTTCAAGAGTCCCGCGATGCTGTAGATCTCGTCACTTCAAGCGCTTCCTGCCGTGTCATCGGCGGCAGAATCGACGGCAAACGGCGCGCGAGCATCGTCTTGCCCGAGCTGGGCACGCCGACCATCAACAGGTTATGCCCTCCCGCTGCCGCGATCTCCAAAGCACGCTTGGCGAAGAACTGCCCCTGCACATCGGCAAAGTCATCCGAAGGCACTTCTGTATCGCTTGATGCGCTGGGTTTCACCTCCAATGGAAGCAGTTCCGCCTTGCCCAAGAGAAAATCGTACAGCTCGCGCAAGTTTTTCGGCGCATACACGCGGATGCCGTCGACGAGCAATGCCTCACTGCCGTTGCCCGGCGCAACGAAGATTTCCTTGAAACCATGCTCCTTCGCCCCGACCGTCATGGAGAGCACGCCGCGCACACTCCGCAGTTCCCCCTCCAAAGAAAGCTCCGCTGCAAACAAGGCGTGCTCAATGCGCTCTGTCGGAATCAGCCCATACGCCGCCAAAAGCCCGACGGCAATCGGCAGATCCAGCCCCGAGCTGTCCTTTCGTATGTCCGCAGGCGCAAGATTGATCGTCACCCGCGCAGGCTTGAGCTTCACGCCCGTATTCTTGATCGCCGTGCGCACACGCTCACGCGACTCCTTCACCGCCGTATCAAGAAGCCCGACAATGTCGAACGCAGGAAATCCATAAGAAACATCGACCTCGACATCGATGATCCTCCCATCGACCCCGAACGTCACCGCACCATACGATTTAGCAAACACAAAGCTGCACCTCTTTTTGATTGGAATGGTGTTTCTTTTGTTTACTATTTTTCTCCATTGATGAGATTTAATCCTGCTTTTGATGGAAAATTGCGGCGGATACCAAAATCCCACTTCTGTATTCTGCACTTCGACCGAGCAATATGGTTAAGCGAGATGGACTGTCACCCGCTCCTTCGACTCCTTCACTGACGTATCGGGAAGCCCGACCAGTTCAAAACCCGGCAGCCCGGTGACACATCCACCTCCACGTCGATAATCCGTCCGTCAATCCCGAGGGTCGTCGCACCATAGGTCTTTGCAAACAACGGCTTTCCCTCCTACGTTTCAAATATAAGAAAACTATAGCACAGGATAGGGGAAGATGACTAATGATTCTTTTAGCAAAAGAAAAAGAGATTCCAAACGCTGGATATGGCGAATAGAATCTCTTTTGTGTGTTATAAACTTGGGAGCTTATCTGGAAAAAGATGGACTTCTTCTCTATGAAGAGCCTCAATGAAAAACGCACAGAATTACACGATCTGAATGATTATGTAGTCTCATGTTTTTTCACGATATGTGAACTCCGTCCTCAGATACAGTTCCTTCTTTGTTTTCATTTGTCGCCGAGACTTCAGGAAGGAAGTGCACCTCTACACGGTTCTTTGCCTTGTCCGAAATCCATTCGGTCAAGCGAGCACGCGATGCTTCGTCCATATCCGATTGCAGATATATGAACGCAATTTGCGTTTCACTCAGAGCAGCCGATTTATCCCCAGTCCCGGCGGGTGCGTGTACACTCCCGACAGCGATGCGGGAGATTTGCGGAAATACAATACGCGCCTCTCGATTCCAGTCCAATATGTAAGTCCCCTGCTTCTCACTTTCCTCGCGGGCAGACTTGAGTGCGGTCACGGTCTGCTGCTCCTGCATAGAGGGAATGGCACTTTTTTCAACCTCGCTGAGTCTTTGATCGATCATCGCCTCCATCTTTTCTCTCTCTTCCACCGTTTCCGCAGAAAACACCTCCAACCGGAACGGTCTAAGATGTGCCTTTTCATGCAGTTTCTCTGTCAATACCGTCAAATCATCCTCCGATATTCCGGCAATCGTAAATACTGTCAGCATTTTCTTCTCGTTATCCAAAGTATAGGAGATTGCCAGACGAGGTGGTGCTTTGAAATTCTCCTCGATATAAATCTTCGCCTGCTCGTTCTCCAGATTTTCCTGCACGCTTTGATACGCAAAGAAACAGCTGGGCAGCGTGACAAGCACTGCAAAGGCCATCAGGTAGCGTTTCTGTCTTGAAAATTCTACGGAGTTGCGCTCTATCTTGGAGGGAATGTCAATGATTTTCAGGACGATGAATGCCGTCAGACAGATAAAGAAGCTGTTGATAAAGAACAGGTAGAGTGCACCCACGGTGTACGCCATAACGCCCGTAGCAATGCCATATCCTGCGGTGCAGGAGGAGGCATCAGAGCTGTTGCAATCGCAACACCGGGGATGACATTCCCGCCCTCTTTGCGTGTTACGCCGATGATTCCCTGCCAAGCCGCCAAAGACAGCAATCAAAACGTCCCAGATGGTCGGCGATGTCCGTGCAAACAGTTCCGACGAAGGGGCATCGATCGGTGTGAGGGAAAAATAAAGCGTCGATGTGGCAACCGAAATGATCACTTGGGCGAGCAGACTTCCTGCACTGGAACGAATGTATGTGCTGTCATAACGGGCAAGCCCATAGCCAATTCCAAGGATCGACCCCATCAGCGGAGAGATCAGCATCGCGCCGATGATGACCGCCGTGCTGTTCATATTGAGCCCGATGGAGGCGATAAAGATCGCCAGCATCAGGACACTGAGATTCGTCCCCCGAAATCGCACTCCGGCGTTGATCCGCTTCGCAATTTCCTGTGTCGAGGCAATGTCGTCATGCAAGTCAAAAAAATCTTTTAGTTTCTCCCAAATCAAACAAACAGCTCCTTCAGTCTATATATTAGGATGTTCGTTATTTATAGAAATAATACCACACTCTTACGAACATCGTCAATTCCTTCACCGACGTATCGGGAAGCCTCACCAGTTCAAAGCCCAGCAGCCCCGGCGATACATCCACCTCAACGTCGATCATCCGTCCATCAATCCCGAGGATCGTCGCACCATAGGTCTTTGCAAACAACGGCCTTCCCTCCTACGTTTCAAATATAAGAAAACTATAACACAGGATAGGAGAAGATGGCTAATGATTCTTTGCAAAAGAAAAGAGATTCCAGACGTCCAGGTAGAGCGAATGGAATCTCTGTGGTGAGAAATCTTACTAAAATACTGATGATAAAGTTCAGCCTTGCTATTTGAACGCTCTACTACTCTCACTGGAGAATTTTCCACAGAAAATCAAGCGATTAAAATAATAGCTATTTTTCGATGGGAAAGTAGTCTGCTGGAACGGGGGCAAGGATGCCAACGAAAATGAAGTCCTCTGCGCCCGTGTTCTTCATGCCGTGGCACATCCCCTTTGCCGAGACAATGACATCCCCCTTTTTCGATAGGGGCGTTCCACGCCGATTGCGGGATAGAAAACGCCCTTGCCTTGAATGCAGATCCAGATATCGTCCGCTTTGGCGTGTCCGTGCGGTTTGATCATTTGTCCCGGCTTTTAGCACCCAAACAACCCCACTCGTCGACTCCGTTGCATAGATCGGTGTGCGCGTCGCGACATCGCCCGCCTTTGCCACTTCGGCGAGACGATAGCGGCGTGTCTCGAAATCGTTTGTAATCGCCTTGCTCATCACGTTTTCTCCTCTCATACAATTATTGGTTGAAATATTCTCTGTTACTCAAACTTCGCAGATAAATAATCCGCTGTAAGCCTTGAAAAAAATCAATCTTTCCATACAATAAAAATAGCATGAGCGACATCCATTTGGTATAATTTAAGTACGCCACAAAAAAACATCCAATGGAGGCTCATGCCATGAATAGTATAGCACAAACCAACCAGTCTGAGAAACAGCTTTCCGAGAAAAATGCAATATTTTCTTCGACGTTACCACGTCAGTCGCATTCTTCGTTCTGCAAACGCCTACAAACTCCGCGGCTTCCCTGTTCTAAGCATCTTTATCGTCGCCTTTTTCCACCGTCTTCACACAGCGTTCCTTCTTCATGCAGATCCACCTGCAACCCGGCGTTATTTCCTTTGCCAGGACACGTTCTACCGCTTCATGAATTCCTGCCATATCCACTGGCGCAGATTTACAACAACCCTCGCCGCCACCATCATCCAATCGACCATCGCTCCCTTGACAAGTGCGGATCGAGTCAACGTCCTCATCCTCGATGACTCCGTCTATCATCGCGCCCGCTCCAAGAAGGTCGAGCTTCTGGCTCGTCTTTACGACCATGCCAAAAAGGAATTCTCCTACGGTTTTCGTATGCTCACACTCTGCTGGTCGGATGGAAACACACTCCTGCCAGTCAACCATACACTTCTTTTCCACCGAGAATCCAAAAGAACCGTCTTAGGGCATCCTCCAGGAACGTAGATGCCCGCACCAATGGCGCAAAACAACGGAAACTGGCACAAAGGAAAGCAACCGAGGTCATGCTGCGGCTCTTGCAGGAAGCAAAGGAGGCGGCGATTCCTGCGCGTCACGTCTTGTTCGATACGTGGTTCTGCTCTCCAGCCTCTTTTTGTCCATCCATGCACTTGGCTACGAGGTCGTTGCGATGGCAAAGAAAAACGGAAAAAGATCCATTACCTCCATGAAGGCGTGATGCAGGGATGTGAAAGCAATCTACCGGAAGCACAAGAAACGGCGCGGACGCTCGAAGTATCTGTTGTCGGTAGAAGCTGCTGTACGCAAGAGGGAACGAATCGCTCCCCGTACGTCTCGTTTTCGTCCGCAACCGTAACAATCGAAAGGACTGGCTTGTGCTGGTGACAACGGATATGCGCCTTACGGAGGAAGAAGTGATTCGTATCTACGGGAAGCGTTGGGGGATCGAGGTGTTCTTCAAGGTGTGCAAGAGCTATCTGCGCTTGGAGAAGGACTGCCGTGCAGTCTCGTACGATGCCATGACAGCGCATGTGTCCATTGTGTTCACACGGTACATGTTTCTGGCAGTGGAGCAACGCGAATCCAAAGATGAACGAAGCTTGGGAGAGCTGTTCTATCTGCTGATGGATGAACTTCCAGATATATGCTTGGCAGAAGCGGTACGGCTTCTTGTGTCGCTCTTTGCCGAACGATTGCAAGAGCGGACGATGCTCGATGAACAGACGGTACAGGCACAGTTGGAAGGTTTCTTATCCGAGTTGCCGTCGCTGTTGTCAAAAAAACTGCGAAAATGTGCATAACGAATCTGTTTTTTTAGCTACAATGCCGTATTTTTCAAGCCTTGACGAGTGTTTTTGATGTGCGAAGTTTGAGTCTGTTATTTATAGTTCGCCATATACCGTGTATTTCCTCTCATATCTGCACATAAAAGCGGCTCGTCCAGCCAAACGAGCCGCGAGGGGCAAAGAACAATAAGAAGGTGTGTGCTGGCAAGAATGCTTACTTCATATCCACGCGATGATACTCGGTATTGCATGGATTACCCAGCGCAAAGAACAGACTGGATGTTCTCCTTCTCGAACCACACGTCGATGCCGAGGGATTTTAAGTGCCGCACGGTTTCCAAGAGGTCTACCGTGTTTTTGGCAAATCTTGAAATGCTCTTGCAGAGAACGATGTCTCGGCTATGCCGACCATGAACATACGGTGTCGGAAGGCAATACCCGCAACGGCTACTCCGAAAAAACGCTCAAGACGACCTTGGGAGAAGTCCCCATCCACGTGCCCCGTGATCGCCAAGGCACATTCGAGCCGCAGATCGTCAAGAAGCACCAGCGTGATGTCTCTTCCATTGAAGGCAAGGTTCTCGCCCTGTACGGACGCGGCATGAGCCAGCGCGACATCGCCGCCACCGTCGAGGACATCTATGGTTTCAAGATGTCGCATGAACAGATTTCCCATATCACGGACTGCATCATGGAGCAAGTGAAGGAATGGAGAAACCGTCCGTTGAAGCCATTCTATCCGTTCGTGTTCGTCGATTGCCTGTACGTCTCACTGCGCACGGAGCGCGGCATCCAACAAACGGCGGTGCACGTCGTCCTGGCTTACGATATGGATGGGCGCAAGGATATACTCGGGCTTTGGATCAACGAAGTCGAGAGCAAGCATGCATGGATGCAGGTTTTTGACGAACTCAAGTCGCGCGGCTTGGAAGCCATCGGCTTTCTCTCCATGGATGGCGTGACGGGTCTGGAAGACGGTGCACGAGCAATCTTCCCACAGGTGGTCGTGCAGCGATGCATCGTACATCTGGTTCGCAACTCCATCCGGTATATTCCCCGCAAAGATTGGAGTCGTTTCACGAAGGGTCTCAAAGCTATATACGGCGCGGTGAATGCTCGTCAGGCACGCGAGCGATTCGAACAGTTCCAGAAGGATTGGGCGGGCTATCCCGGGGCTGTCGCCGTATGGCAGAACAACTTCACGCATGTCGAGCAGCTGTTTTCTTACGGCAGCGCCGTGCGCAAGGTCATGTATACGACGAACGCAATCGAGAGCGTGAACTCCAGCTTCCGCAAAGTCACGAAGAAGGGTTCTTTCCCGAACGAGGATGCTGTGTTCAAGCTGCTGTACTTACGGGTGCAGGAGCTTTACCAGAAATGGTCAGGGCGCAGGATACCAAACTGGGCGCTCGTTCGCAACCAACTGCTGATGGATGAGCGTATGGCGAAACTCATGGAACACTATGATACGACATGCTGAAAAGTGATTTACACAAAACTCTTGACACACCCGTCCGCCGCAGAGATATGCGCGAAAGATAGGTTTTGAAACTCGTCTACCGAGTACATCATCTCATCATATAGTCCAAATCCCATCATCGAGGCTGCTGCGAATTTCACAGGAAGGGGATAGTTCATCGGCTGCAATCCTGTCACAATGGTACGGAGACCATTCTTCTCGGGGTCATGATTCGCCAGCAGAAAGATTAGCGCGATGTCTTTGCTCTGGATGGTAATATCGTGCGGCAAATCCTTCATGTCAGGAATCAGCCCGAGCGCGCATTTTTGACGAAAGACCTTGGCATAGTCGTCACAGATGGCGAGGAGATCAGCCGTCTGCCGAAAATGTTCAGAGTCTTTTAGATGCTTCATAAGACCTGCCGTACCGGACAATGCCCCGTCACCATACTTCATCTCAATGAAAGCCAGCTTCGGCGCATGGAGGTTTTTGCGCACAGCACCGATTGACGGCCAGTGCACGGCAACCATGTCAAAACGCGCATCCTTGTAGACAAACTCTGTGTCGACGATATAGTAGTCCGTCGCATGAGAAATCTTCCCGTGGCGATTGTTATCGCGCTCAACAATTTGCTGAACCTCACGCTCGTACTTCGGGTGCTGTGCAAACCAACGATCCATCGCCTGTTTATAGTACGGTGCCTTTTCGATCGCCTCCGCAATGGACGGCTGTTCCGAGAGATTTTGTCCATGACTGCAATAGTTCGTGTCAAAATGCAGCACATACTGCGTTCCATCCCACTCGATGCGCAACATACTGCCGCCACGGTAGTAAATGCTGGCAGAACGTGCCCCCCCGCATTTCGAACTCCAGCGTTGTGTCCTGAAGCACAAGATTCAGCAGTCCGTGCAGACATCCATTTGAATCCTTCAAATCGCGAAACATTTCCGATTCAAGCGCTCTCATTTCAGTCGTTCTTTTCTTCTCATAACAGTATCAGCAAAGATAGCGTTTCAGTTGATCACTTTTATGCATGCGAGAAATCAGCTCCCGCACGGTCAACAGCTCCACATCGAACCGAACACCGCGATCCTCCATCATCCCGATCAAGTCGCTCAGACGCGAACGAAATGCCTCGAACTCCTCGTGCAGTTCCTGCTCTGCCGTTGCATAGAGATCATACTGCGCAGGATCGTCAACGAACGAAGGATTTCTGATGGTCCATACACAGAGACAGAGTTTGACCTTCTCTGTAAGAGGAAGCTCCCCCGTGTAAAACAGGGCATTATAGATCGCATAGACATGCTTAAAGAGCTGTGCCGTATCCAGATGTTTTGCCCGTGGAGCATAGCCCTTTTCCCCCGCATTTGTATAAAACAGATCTCGCGTCATCTTTAGTCCAACAAACAAGTCCCAATCAGGATATTTCTTCTCACTGCTGAAATATGATGCCGGCAGCGGGTCATGCGAATTCGACAGCCACTCTGTCATCTTCATCTCAAAGAGCAGCAATTCGTCTCTGCGGGAGAGGCAGGCATCGAGATGGGCTTTCGCAGTCGGATTGAGTGCAGTCAGCTGCTTCTCGTACGTGACCGTATATGCGCGGTATGTTTCACCGTCGTACAGATACGCAGGACGATTGCCAAACAGATTGTACGTCATTGCCGCAGAAGAGTGAAGTGCACGCATATCCTTGTCAAGTTCACGTCCCGCACCCGCTTGGTAGGAACGCTGCACGCGGTCATACATGGGTTCGACAAGATTGTCGTTAAGTTCCTTAAGGTAATACGGGGATCCCTCGCAGAACCGATCCGCTTTCCCTGGATTGAGATTCAGCCACCTCTGCTTAATCGCCTCATATACCTTTGTCTTACTTACACCGCGCGCCATCATGCACACTCCCTCTCTACAATGAATCCACTCCAGTTATCCGCATACTGCAGAAGGAGCGTCAGCTTTTCCTCCCGCGCTGCAACACTCCGATTGTCCTCGACATATTGCCCATCATGGTAGACGATCGCCTGTACCTCCTCCTCTGTCAGTGGGAATCTGCTCGCCACGAGATAAAGTCCGCGAATCGGAACACTCAGATAGAGGAGGTCGCGGTTGAACCGATACGGACTGCGCGATGCTCGCTCACCAGATGCCGGTTCACTGCGCAGATACTGGGGTACGCCAGGCATTCCCGCCTTGCCGAGATCGTGGAGGAGTGCGACAATGACACAGCTCTCGTCGCTGATCTCAGGGGCGAGAGCTGCCTTGATCCGCAGCAGATGTTCTGCGACATTCACGCTGTGTTCAAGCAGGCCTCGCTCCCGACAGAGATGGTAGCGCGTCGAAGCAGGTGCCGTCAGATATGCCGTCTCCTGCTCAATATATTTCATCAATCTACGAAACTCCTCTCTGCGCCGCACGACTTTTGCCTTGAGAACTTCGTAACGCTCCATGAGTTCCATATCCTTCATTCCTCCTCGTCAAAATTGACCATTGTCGCCTGAGCCTCACTCCGCTCACGATTCCGCACTCCTGCACAGAATGCAAGTGCCTCGTGCACCTGCGCAGTCTGTTCAGGATGCTCATCATAGATAAAAAGCGGCGCATCTGCAAGCACATGAGGAATCTCCACCTCATCCATGAATACGATCACGAGACTCTTATCCTCCGCATAGGCTTCGTGATAAAAGTTTAGCAAAATCTCACGCTCGTCTGCGTCCATTGCGTGTGGCTGCACAAAAAGGCCAATCGCCGAAAATGCAAGCAGGTCGCTGAACTCCTCTGCTTCATACAGATGATAGCCAAAGTCTGTCACAAATGTCCTGCGTACCCATTCCGTTTCCTCCGGGGTCAGTCCGTAGGTGTAGATGTTGTTCCAAAGATTCATACGTCCTCCTCATATACGCTCGACATCTGCTGCACCGCTTCCTTTATTGCCATGCGCAGGCTCTGCGGTTCTAGAATCTCAACATACAGACCATACTGCAGTGCCCAGTACTTCATCGCCGTCTCATTGCATGAGAGCGTGACAATCATCTGATCGTTTTCTTCCTTCATGATGCGGAAGTCTTTGCCAAACCAGTCCACGAGTGCATCCATCATGGAGCTGTTTGTCCGCAGCTTCACGGTGACGCTCTCGCCGCCGAACATATAGATATGCTCTGCCATGTGGCGTGGGAGACTGAATCCACGGGCGAACTCTCGCACAGCACTCTTCGGCTTTGCCGCATCGGACAGCATCTCAATCGCCGTGATGCGATCAACACGATAGTGCGAAACGTTGTCGTGGGCATCGTGATTCCCAATGAGATAGTACCATCCGTTGTGCGCGGCAAGCTGGTAGGGATTCACAGTATAGGGCTCACTCCGTTTCGGATGGAGTTTGAAGTCCGTCCCATAGGTGTTGTAGGTGAACCGCACCTTGCGTTTCTCCTCGATGGCATCGTTGAGTACGTCGAGGGCGATCATTACCTGCTTGTTATCGGCGTGCGAAAGCTCAGGAAGATTAGAAATGTGTGCTACTTTCGCATGAAAGTAGCGATTGCCGAATGATCTCAACTTTTCAACGAGTCGCCTTGCCTGCGCCGTCGATAGAGTTCGCGAGAACAGCACGCTGTCAATCAGCATGCGCAGCTCGGCATTATCGAAGTCCCGTTCCACAAGCCAACATCCGCCATGCGTCGCAATGTCGTACCCCATGTCCTGCAATGACTGTATGTTGCTGCGCACCGAGCGACGATCACAGGTAATCCCGTACTGTAACTGCAGTAGACGTATGATCTCGCCCTGCATCAGCCGATGCTCTGCATCCGAGTGCTCCTGCAGTACCTTCAGAATCAGCAGGTTCAGCATTTTTCTTATTCGCACCGTACATCACTATGCCACCCCTTCATCTTGCTACACAGAAAGTATAGCACAGATGATGTACATTTTTGCATATTTCTCCAAGTGTACATAAATAAATGGAGAATTTATTCCTCAAGCGCAATCTCAATCCCACCCTTGAAAACAACGACTACCGCACCATTCTCCTTAATCACAATGTAATCAAGCAATCCACTCCATAACTCCTCATCAAACACAACCTGCTCCCCGTTGATACCACATATCACTTAAATCTTGGCCTCCAAGGTGTTTCTCTTGGAGAGTGTATAATAGTTTGTATAAAAGCCAAATTCGTTGATACGGTTCGAGCCCGCTCCGGGCATCCCATAGGAGGGTTTATTCCAACATGGCAAAACGCAAAATGATTCCCACTCTCGCAGACAATATCGCCAAGCAGATCATGGAAACCTACCAACCCCAAGACGCACAGGAAATCCAGGATGTCGTCAAACGCATCTTCGCGCCCATCTTCGAGGCGACGCTCAAAAGGGAGATGCAAAACCATCTCGGCTATGCCGACCATGAACATACGGTGTCGGGAGCAAGCATGCATGGATGCAGGTTTTTGACGAACTCAAGTCGCGCGGCTTGGAAGCCATCGGCTTTCTCTCCATGGATGGCGTAACGGGTCTGGAAGACGGTGCACGAGCAATCTTCCCACAGGTGGTCGTGCAGCGATGCATCGTACATCTGGTTCGCAACTCCATCCGGTATATTCCCCGCAAAGATTGGAGTCGTTTCACGAAGGGTCTCAAAGCTATATACGGCGCGGTGAATGCTCGTCAGGCACGCGAGCGATTCGAACAGTTCCAGAAGGATTGGGCGGGCTATCCGAGGGCTGTCGCCGTATGGCAGAACAACTTCACGCATGTCGAGCAACTGTGTTCTTACGGCAGCGCCGTGCGCAAGGTCATGTATACGACGAACGCAATCGAGAGCGTGAACTCCAGCTTCCGCAAAGTCACGAAGAAGAGTTCTTTCCCGAACGAGGACGAGGATGCTGTGTTCAAGCTGCTGTACTTACGGGTGCAGGAGCTTTACCAGAAATGGTCAGGGCGCAGGATACCAAACTGGGCGCTCGTTCGCAACCAACTGTTGATGGATGAGCGTATGGCGAAACTCATGGAACACTATGATACGACATACTGAAAAAAATGATTTGGGAAGTTGTAAAATAAATTGACGCAAAAAGTTCCATTTTGGAATCCGTTCAGTTAAACTTTAGTTGAACACCAAAAAGCAACTGAAAGAAGGGAACCAAAATGGAACAGATTCATTCTACCACGTCAAAGCGCAAATGGAAACAACTTACGGAAAAAGATCGGTATCATCTGGAGGCTTATTTCAATGCCGGAATGAGAACGCAGGAGATTGCCGAGCGTATGGGGTACTCCAAGCGAACCATTGAGCGTGAGCGGGCATTGGGTTTAACAGAGCAGCTGAAACCAGCGAGCAAGGACATCAAGACGTATGGCGATCTTCAAAAAACAATGGGTCTACCTAGCGGATGTGGCACAAAGGCGTCATGAAGAAAAACAGTGCCAGTGGGAAGTTGTAAAAATAAATTGACGCAAAAACTCTTGACACACCCTACAACATCGTTGCTTCTGTATTCGCTGAAGGAGTAATTTCCAATGGGTTGTCTGAAACCATAACGGAAGCATCATATTTGCGGTTATGTGCTTAGCCAGATTCAAATACTTTCGTCCGTGCCCATAAACCATACCGCCGCTGCCAGCAGTGGATGCATGCACCCTAGGAGAAGGACATATATGAAAAAGATGACATCAACCAAAAAAACATATTGAGAAACATAGAAACACTCGACGAGATCGCCGTGCCGCTCCTGCGCTGGTTCCACAGCGAAAAGCGCAGCTTGCCGTGGCGCGAGAGCCCCACGCCATATCGCGTGTGGGTTTCCGAAATCATGCTGCAGCAGACGCGCGTCGAAGCGGTCAAGCCGTACTTCGAGCGCTTTGTCGCCGCGCTGCCCGACGTGCACTCTCTCGCTCAAGCCGATGAGGACATGCTGATGAAGCTCTGGGAAGGCCTCGGCTACTACAGCCGTGCGCGCCATCTGCAAGATGCCGCGCGAATCGTCTGCAGCGATCATGGCGGCGAGCTGCCCGCGCGCTTCGACGATCTGCTTGCGCTGCACGGCATCGGTCGCTACACGGCAGGCGCCATCGCCTCCATCGCCTTCGGCGAGCATCGCCCCGCCGTCGACGGCAACGTGCTGCGCGTCATCATGCGCCTCCTCGCCTCGCCCGCCGACATCTTGAAAGACAGCACGAAACGTGCCGTCGAAGACGCTCTGCTCGTTCGTCTGCCCAAAAAAATGTCGGCGACTTCAACCAAGCCTTGATGGAACTGGGCGCCCTCATCTGTCTGCCACGCGGCGCAGCGCACTGTTCCGCCTGCCCGCTGCAAAGGTTCTGTCTCGCAAAAGCAGCCAGCCTCCAAGGCGATCTGCCCAAAAAAACACCGCCCAAAAGGCGGCGCACGGAAAAACTCACGATTTTTCTGTTGGCGAAAGGCGGAAGGATCGCCCTCGAAAAACGCCCTGCGCAAGGACTTCTCGCGGGACTATGGGGCTTTCCCTCCATGCAAGGCCATCTTGAAAAGCAGCAGGCAGAACAAGCACTACAAGCCATCGGACTTGTCCCTGCAAAGTTTCACGCGCTCCCTGCCGCACAGCATATCTTCTCCCATATCACATGGCAGATGGTCGCCTGGCGCGTCGAGCTGGCAGAGACTCCGACCGAAATCGAATCTGCTTCTTCGAAATCTGCACCTGCTTCAAGCGAAAGTACCGAGACGAATGCACAACCTACCCCCTTGCTGCTCCGCGAAGCCTCCGCACCCTACGACATGCAAACAAAAACGCCGGCTCTCCACTGGGCGACAACGCAGGAGATCATCGACACCTACAGCGTGCCCTCCGCCTACCGCAGCTATCTCCCCTATATCCGCAGCACAGCTGGAGAGTCGTCCTGAGCGTCTTGCGCAAGTTATTTCCTCGTCGGGCAAAAATCTACGACCATCTGCAACTCCATTCCCTCAGTAATTTTTTTTTACAGCAGTTCATTCAGCTTTCTGCACAGTTCCGCTTCATTCTGTACGAAATGATCCGCCACAGAAATGACACTTGCCGTCGGAGGATGCGTCAATCCCGAAGCGATGGCGATATCTGCGATGCGCATCGCTTCGACATCGTTGTTGCCGTCACCGATGAATACGACGCGATGCCCCTCGGCACGATATCTTTCGACAACCTTTTCCTTCTTGATGATGGTCGTGACCTTCACCACTTTATTGTTCTCCTCTTCTCCCTCAGAACAATAGGCTTCACAATCAATTCGTGCAATGAGCTTCGCGACCCAGCACGAAAGATTCCCCGTAGCAATGGCACAGTGCGCACGATATTTCTGGATAAACTCCACGATGGACTCATGAAGTTCCACATCCTCCAAAAGCGCATCGATTTCATCGATCGGCAGCTTTCCCAAGATCGAGACGCGCTGGATGAACGATTCAACGAAAGGGACATGTCCCATGACGGTTTGCTTCGTAAGTTCTTCAACCTCTTCTTCTATCGAAAAATATTTGGCGATGACAGGAAGCGTCTCTTCCTTCGTAATCGTTCCGTCGAGGTCGAAAATAAACTTCGTCATGATTCAATCTCCGCCCCCTTTCCTATACCTTCCATGTTAATCCATCGCGCTTGGAAAATCAAGAGCACGTAGGTCCGATAAGTTTACAAATGTACTTCTTTATGGTATAATAAGCCTATATGTCAATCGCAGAAGAAAAGACTGCAGGAGGGGTTTCGGCATGTTTGACGAGAACGACAAAAGTCAATGCCTATGTGAAGCAGAAAAAAACATCGGCATGAAGATCGATTATAACGATAAGGCGCGTCGCGTACTCAAAACAAACGCACCGCAAGGGAAATCCCCCGCAGACGACGCACAGGCCGAAGAGCTGGACGGTGCGAGCCGCGCCATGCGCCGCATCATCCAACAGAAGCTCTTGAACGGCGACGAGCTCATGGCAGACGAGATGCGCTTCTTGAAGCGCTCCGACACAGGACTCTACACCAAGGCGCGCACGGCACAGGACGCGCGTGAAGCGCTCGTGCAGAAGCTCGAAGCTGCAACATCCAAAGAAGAGGCGAGCGAAGCCTTCCTCTTGGCAAGCGGCCTCGTGAACGAAGCGGGAAGCGCCGCACGGCAAAAGGATGCGGCGGCGAAGAATCCTGCTCCACCGTCTCGCGCCGGGACATCCGCGTCAGCAAGCTCCGCCGCGCGCGATGCATTCGGTGCGCCGAAGCCGCGCACACGTTGGAAGCTCGACACATCGAGCGCATCATCCGCCTCCTCTGCGAAAGGAGCGGCGACGAAGACCGCCGCAAAGACGCAAGCAGCAGCCCCCCAGCCCACCAACGAAAAGCGCACGGGCAGCGCTCCGCCGCCCAAGACAAGCACCGCCTTCGTGCAGCAGCCCGAGGACACGACGGGCATCGAGTTCATCATGGCGCGCGCCCTGCAAGCAGCATGGGCGAAATTCACGCAAACGGCGAAGTACCGCGATCTCACGAGCACGACGGAACGCTCCGTCGAAAACCTCGATCCAGCGAGCATGACCGTGGCCACGCGCTTCTTCAGCGCTTCACGCGCCTATCGCAATCTGCCGAAGCCCCGCAAGGGCGCACCAATGCAGTCCTTCGACAGCGAGACTTGATGTCTTGCTGTCCCTATAGGAAAACGCCCCACAACGGGGCGTTTTTTCATTTTTCAACCGCAGAGCGAAATCACGACATGCTCCAGCAATTCCGCCCCTCCCCGTCCTGTCTTGAGCAGATAATCGGCATCGATGAGCGCGAGCATCGCCTGTTTCAGCAGAGGCTCGGGGAACTTCGTGCTCGCACGGCCAATTTTTTCCGCGATGAAGGGATTGAGCTTCATCGCGGGCCCCAAGGCCTTGCCGCGCACACCCTGCGTCATGAGCAATTTGGCCTGCCATAGCTGGCGCACATGACGCACCATGAGGGCGAGCAGGACGGGCGCATACACACCGTTTGCCATCTGGCGGCGCAGGAGGGTCAGTGCCTTCTTCAGATCCTTTTCACTCACGGCGTCCATCATCGCAAAGGACGACACTTCGGGCAGTCCGGAAAACACCTCGGCAAGCTCCTTTTTGCCGATGCGCTTCTCCTCCGTATAGAGAGCGAGTTTCTCAAACTCCTTGTCGAGATGCGCGAGCGAGACTTCGTGCATCATGGAGACAGCCCCCATGAAGTATTCATGCGCTTCACGGTCGAACACCTTATGGATCTCGGCGAGCTTTCCCGCGAGCCAGTCTCCGATTTCCCACGGACGCACGGCATCCGCGTCGAGGACTGCGCCCACTGTCTCGACCGTCTTGTACGCCTTGCGTCTCTTGTCCGCCTTGCCTGAACAAACGAAGATCACATGAGCATAGTCGGGCATATCGGCGAGGAGATGCAGCAGGCGCTCCTCCTTCTTGTCTCTGCCACCTTTCTTCTTGCCCTTCGCCGCTTTTTCCTCCGCTTCCTCACCGTCCGCCGCACCGCTCTTCCTCTCACGAAACAAAGGGCTTTCCTGCACGAGCACGACATGCTTCGGCACGAAAAAAGGCACTGTTTCCAAGAGAGCGATGAGCGCATCGCCATCCAAGTCGCCGGGCGCTTCTTCAAGGGCGTCACGCATTCCCTCGCCCGCCGGGAAAAGACGCTCCAAGATCGCCGCCTTCGCTTTCTCGATATAGTGATGCTCTTCGCCCGCCAGCAAGTAAACGTGCTTCGGCGACTCCTTGCGAAGCGCTGCCATGAACGTCCCGTACTTCAATATCTCACCCCCGGCCGCAAAAACGGAAGCTATGGCGCTTTGCCATAGCTTCCTCCCGCTCTTTATGCGCGTTCCTTCTCCTCTTACATCACGTTCTGCGGCTTGCCCGCAAGGTATGCCTGCACGTTTTTGAAGGCGATGACGGCGCGTTTTTCCATCGCTTCTTGCGTCGCGAAGCCAACGTGCGGCGCAAGGATGACGTTCGGTGCATGAAGCAGCGGATGATCGCCTGCAATCGGCGGTTCACCCTCGAAGACATCGATGCCCGCGCCGGCGATGCGGCCTTCCTTGAGTGCGTCCGCCAGAGCCTGGCTGTCGACCACAGGACCGCGCGCCGTGTTGATGAGGATCGCCGTCTTCTTCATCTTGGCGATCTCCGCCGCGCCGATCAACCCCTTTGTCTCCGCCATCAGCGGCACATGAAGCGAGATGATGTCCGAGATCTCCATAAGTTCATCGAGGCTCACGCTCTTCGCTCCGTCGATCTGCGTTTGGCTGCGATTGTAATAGTACACATCGCAGCCAAACGCCTGCGCGAGCGCGATCGTCCGTCTGCCGATGGCGCCCGCACCGACGACGCCGAACTTCTTGCCCGAAAGCTCGATGCCCAGAAGTCCCGCGCGCGTCTTGCCCGTGCGCACTGCCTCGTCCGCAGGAAGCATTCTGCGGTAGAGACCGAGAGCCAAGCCGATGACGAGTTCGCTGACTGCCTCGTTGGCGTAGCCCGAGCAGTTGGAAACGACGATGCCATGCGCCTTGCAGTAGTCCATCGCCACATGATCGACACCCGTGAAGGCCACGCTCAGGAACTTAGCCTCCGGAAGTTCTTGCAGGACGTTTTCCTTGAACGGCATGTTCGCAAGCATGACGAGCTGGGCGTCCTTGGCACGTGCCGCTTTTTCCGCGTCGTCTTTCGGCGGCGTATTGCAGTAGACCATCTCCAGATCGGCAGGCAGATACTCCTTCTTCAGCGCCTCTGCCTGCGCCTCCGAGATTCCCAACGGTTCCGTGATTACAAGTTTCATGCAGATCCTCCCTTTCTTGCGGAAGCACGGATGCGCTCAGCCCTGCCATCCCGGTACGCTTCACTCCATCAGCGCTTCCTGCAGCAACAAGAATGTTTGGATGCTTCATCTTGCCCGCATCCGATATTGCTTTTCTATTATATCATATCGTTTCATCGAATTCATCCTATTATCTGCACGAGTTTTGCAAGAATCCCCAACTGCCCCTGCTTTTCTTTTGCCGGGAAAAATGCTATAGTCAAAGGACAATACGAAAGACAAGGAGCAATACCATGAATCCATCGAAAAAAGGCATCCTGCTCGTGACGCTCGGTGCGCTCCTCTGGGGCGGCTCCGGCGTCGCCGCGCAGTTCCTGCTGCAGCAGAGGGGCTTCTCCACCGAATGGCTCGTCATGATGCGCATGGTGCTCGCCGGGCTGCTCTTGCTGCTGCTCGATGCGTCGAAAAATCGAGGCGACATCTTCTCGCTGTGGCGGAACCACCTTGCGGCAAAGCAGCTTCTCTTCTTCAGCATATTCGGTATGCTCGGCGTGCAGTACACGTACTTTTCTTCCATACATCACGGCAATGCAGCAGCATCGAGCGTATTGCAGTACCTGATGCCGATCATCGTCGTCCTCTGGCTCGCCCTGAAGAGCCGCAGCCTTCCTTCGCTTCATGAAACCTGCTGCGTGCTGCTCGCCTTCGTCGGCACCTTCCTCATCGTGACTCACGGCAGTCTTGCGACTCTCGCCATCCCGCCCATCGCTCTTTTCTGGGGCGTCGCTTCCGCCTTTTGTGCCGCCATCTATACGATCCAGCCGAAATGGCTCTTGGAAAACTTCCGCTCGCCTCTCGTCATCGGCTGGGCGATGCTCCTCGGCGGCCTCTTGCTCACACCCTTCAGCGCACCATGGCGCTTCGTCGGCGTATTGGATGGCGCTGCGGTCGCGGTGTTCATTTACGTCGTTCTTTTCGGCACGGTCATCGCCTTCTGGTCGTATCTGGAAAGTCTCAAATACATCAGGCCGAGCGTCGTCGGCATCATGAGCTCCATCGAGCCTTTGTCCGCGATCATCCTCTCCACGCTGCTCCTCGCCATCCCCTTCGGTCTCTGCGAATCTATCGGCGTATTCTTGATCTTGGCCTCGGTCGCGCTGCTCAACAGACGTTGACAGAATTTTTTTCACCCATGAAGTTTTTTTCGGAAATTTCTTTCTGCGCTATGCAATTCAAGCAAAAATCATGGTAAGATAGAGAGGTCAATGTACGACGATTTCAAGGAGGAGAACTCTATGGGCAACATCGACACAACCTGCGTAAACGCGATTCGCGTGCTTTCGGCGGACGCCGTGCAGAAGGCGAACTCCGGCCATCCCGGCCTGCCGCTCGGTGCGGCGCCGATCGCCTACGAGCTTTGGGCGCACCACATGAAGCACAACGGCAAAAATCCCCGATGGGCGAACCGCGACCGCTTCATCCTCTCCGCCGGACACGGATCCGCCATGCTTTATTCCTTGCTGCATCTCTTCGGCTACGGCCTGACGCTCGATGATCTCAGGACTTCCGCCGGGACGGCTCCTTGACTCCCGGTCACCCCGAATACCGCTACACGAAGGGCGTCGAAGCCACGACGGGGCCCCTGGGTGCAGGCATGGGCATGGCCGTCGGCATGGCAATCGCGGAAGCACACCTCGCTGCCACCTTCAACAAGCCGGAGTTCCCCATCGTCGATCACTACACCTTCGTCCTCGGCGGCGACGGCTGCATGATGGAGGGCATTTCCTCCGAGGCCTTCTCACTTGCGGGAACACTTGCACTCGACAAGCTCATCGTACTCTACGACAGCAATAACATTTCCATCGAAGGCGACACCGACCTCGCCTTCACTGAAGATGTTGAAAAGCGCATGGCGGCATTCGGCTTCCAGACGCTCACGGTCGAGGACGGCACTGACCTTGAGGCCATCGGCAAAGCCATCGAGGCGGCAAAAGCGGACAAGGAGCATCCGTCGTTCATCACGATCAAGACGCAGATCGGCTTCGGCTGCCCCGCCAAAGAGGGCAAGGCAAGCGCCCACGGCGAACCGCTCGGCACAGAAAACCTGCGCGCGCTCAAAGAAAACCTCGGTTGGGAAAAAACCGTCCGAAAGTTTCTGCGTCCCTGCCGCAGTCTACGAACATTGTGCAAAGATCACCGAAGACGGTGCGGCGCTCGAAGCGAAGTGGAACGAGCTCTTCGCAGCATATTGCGCAAAAATATCCCGAAGAAAAAGTCCGTTGGGATGCCTTCCATTCAGCCGTCGACGCCGGGGCGCTTCTCGAAAGCAAGGACTTCTGGGCGCATGACGACAAGCCCGCCGCCACACGCGCCCTGTCGGGAAAGATGATCCAACGCCTCAGGAAATCGTGCCGCAGCTCATCGGCGGCAGCGCCGACCTCGGCCTTCGAACAAGACGACGATGGAAGGCGCGGGCGATTTCAGCCGCACGGAGCGCACGGGACGCAACCTTCACTTCGGCGTGCGCGAGCTCGCCATGTCGGCGATCGCCAACGGCCTCGCGCTGCACGGCGGCATCATGCCGTACATCGCGACCTTCTTCGTGTTCAGCGACTATATGAAACCCATGCTGCGCCTTGCCGCCCTCATGGGACTGCCCGTCATCTATGTGCTCACGCACGACAGCATCGGCGTCGGCGAGGACGGTCGACACACGAGCCGATCGAGCAGCTCGCCATGCTGCGCTCGACGCCGAACGTCAACGTCTTCCGTCCCGCCGATGCGATGGAGACGGCTGCCGCTTGGTACAGCGCAGTGACCAGCAAGGATGCGCCGACCATCCTCGCTCTCACGCGCCAAAACCTGCCACAGCTCGCAGGAAGCTCCAAGGACGCCCTGAAGGGCGGCTACATCATTTCTGAGGCCAAGGGCACGCCGCAGGGCATCCTCATCGCCACGGGCTCTGAAGTTTCCCTTGCCGTCGAGGCACAGGAGGAGCTGGCAAAAGACGGCATCGACGTGCGCGTCGTATCCATGCCGTCCGTCGACGTCTTCGAGCAGCAGCCTGCCGAGTACAAGGAAAGCGTGCTGCCAAAAGCTGTCCGCGCGCGAGTCGCCATCGAAGCAGCATCCGGCTTCGGCTGGGAGCGCTACACGGGACTCGACGGCGCGACCGTCACGATGCAGGGTTTCGGCGCCTCCGCTCCAGCCGATCTCCTCTTCCGGAAGTTCGGCTTCACGAAGGAAAACGTCGTGACGACGATGAAAAAAATCTTGGGAAGATGACATGAAAAAAGAGCCGTCCCCCACGAGGGGAGCGGCTCTTTTCCTTTCCCTGCAAAATCACTTGCCGACGAAATCCCATGCCTTCTTGACCTTCGCTGCCAGCCCTTCGATCTTCTTCGTAGCCACGCCGCAGACGGCGATGCGCACACCGCGCTTCAGAGGCACGGCGAATACGAGGTCGTCGTGCAGCGCGTCCGCCACAGCCTGCGGATCCTCGGACGGCACAGCGAGGAAGAATCCCGCCTTGTACGGCAGCGCCTTGAGACCACATTCCTGCGCTTCCTTCATGAAAAGCGCGCCACGCGAACGCACGGTCTGATAGAGCGCGTCGCGCTCCTTCTCGTACTGCGCGAGAAGCGATGCATCCTGCTGGATCGCTGCCAGAAGCGCCATGGCGCCGCGGTTGATGTTCGACCACGTCGCACGATTCGAAAACTTGTTGACCTCCATGAATTCTTCGATGACGGCGCGGCTTGACGACAGGCCGACGATGGCGCCCGTGCGCTGTCCGTAGAACGTATACCCCTTGGACATGCTGAAGGCGAACATGACGAAGATATTTTCCGGGAGATTCGCGAACTTCTTCATGAAGGCTCGCGTCTCGTCTTTCGTGCCGCTGTACTCGATGTAGGCGATATCGACGAGGATGCTCAGCCGCTTCCCCTTCTTCGCATGGGCCTCGACAATCGCAAGAACCGCATCCCAATCCTCATTGGAAAGCGTATATCCCGTCGGATTGTGCGCAGGCGTATTGAGGATGATGAGCAGCGAATCCTGCTTTTCGAGAAGTTCCGCCGTCTTCGCCGCAAAAAGCATCCGCATTGAAGGAAAGGGCTTCATCAAAAAGCTGGAACGTCGCCAAACGGCGCCCGATATTCTGGCAAAGCGCATTGTAAGGCCCCCAGAACCAATCGGAAGTGAGTACGGCGTCGCCGATCTCGGAGTAGTTCTCAATCGCATGGTGCACGGCGCCCGTGCCACCCGCCGTCGCAACAGCCTCGACGTAGCCTGCCGGGCGATGGCTGCCGAAAACGATGTCCTTCACGCTGTCGAGATACGCGGGCAGACCCGCGACCGGCGCATAGGCGATGATCTCAGGAATCGGCAGCTCGCGCAGCACCTTCTCGACCGTCGGCAGGCAGGCGAGTTTCTCGTCCTCGCCGAAAATCGCGCCCAACGTAGCGTTCGTGACCTTCTCCGCTCCATGCTCCTTCGCCGCTGCCGTCGCTGCGCCGCTCGCAGCAAAGATCACGTCGTGCAGAACTTTGTTTTCCGTATGCGATGCTGTCATCTTCGTACTCATTTTATGATGAAACCTCCTAATTGCTCTGGCCCTGTCTATGCAATGGCAATCCCGCAAGTCAGTCACGCGGGAAGAACTCATCGTGAATCGCATTCGCCGCTTCCTTGAGCTTGTCCTTCGCAATGAGACAGGAAATGCTGATCTCCGACGTGCTGATGATGTCGATGTTGATGTTCGCCTTATGAAGTGCGCCGAACATGCGCGCAGCTATGCCCGGATTGCCGAGCATGCCGACGCCGACGATGGAAACCTTCGCCACGTTCTCCTCGACGAGGACCGACACGGCATTGAGCTTCTGCTTGACATTCTCGACGATCTCGTGCGCTGTTTCGAGGTCATCCACGGCGACGGTGAAAACCATGTCCGTCACGTTGCGCTCGATGTTCCTCACGCTCTGCACGATCATGTCCACGCTCACATTGGCCTCAGCGAGTGCAGAAAAAAGAGAGTGCGCGACGCCCGGCTGATTCGGCACGCCCATGATGGCGAGTTTCGCCACCTTGTCATCATGCGCCAGACCCCTGATTTCAAAATCCTTCTCTTCCATTGTATAAGCCTCCCTGATCATCGTGCCATTCTTCTCGGTAAACGTCGAGCGCACATGGATGGGAATGCCGAAGTGCTTGCCCATTTCCACGGAACGCGGCTGCATGACGCCTGCGCCAAGACGCGCCATCTCCAGCATCTCGTCGTAAGTGATCTCCTGCATTTTGCGCGCACCTGCAACGAGGCGCGGGTCAGCGGAATATATGCCGTCCACGTCGGTGAAAATCTCGCAGCTGTCCGCCTTCAGGGCGCCCGCAAGAGCCACGGCCGACGTGTCCGAGCCTCCGCGCCCGAGCGTCACAGGGTCACCCAGAGCGTCGGCTCCCTGGAAACCTGCGACAACGACAATGCTGCCGTCGTCGAGCGCTTCCCTGACGCGCTTCGGCTCTATGCCGACAATGCGTCCCTTCGTATGCACGGAATTCGTCTCCATGCCTACCATCGCGCCCGTCAACGACACCGCCTTGTGACCCATGGAGCAGAACGCCATCGCCAAAAAGCGCGATGGAAACCTGTTCTCCCGTCGTCAACAACATGTCCATCTCACGCGCATAATGATACGGATTTTGGTCTATGCCGCGCGCCAGCTCGATGAGATCATCCGTCGTGTCCCCCATGGCGGAGACGACGACGACGACCTGATCGTCCGGCTGCATCCCATCGAGGACACGCTGCGCCACCGCTTTGATTTTCTCCGTAGTGGCAACCGAACTGCCGCCAAATTTCTTCACGATCAGAGCCATAACTTCCTCCTACATTGCCCACAGCCAAAAATCGTGCGAGCAAAAAAGTCCTTTGAGAGTGGTCATTCGTTACAAAATTCCCAAAAACACGACTGACCGCCTTATATTATACAAGAATTTCATGTCCACGTCTATAAGAAACAAAAAAATACAGAGCAGGCACATGGACAGCGATTCTCCTTCGTGCTATAGTACGAAAAAGGACGTGATTGCATGGGAGAAACGCGACGAACTGTGCCGGAAGGCATCGACGCCATAAGTCTTCGTGAATTTCTGCAAAAAGAATGCGGTTTTTCCACTACGCTCTGGAAAAAAAGCTGCGGCGCTCGGGCTCGTTCTCCCTGAACGGACAGCCCACCAATGCCGCGCGCGCCCGTGTCAAGAGCGGCGACGAACTTTGCTGGCAGCTGGAAGAAGAGAGTCGCCTCGCGCCCGAGGACATCCCTCTCGACATCCGTTACGAGGACGACGTTCTCCTCATCGTCAACAAGCCTGCGGGCATGCTCGTTCATCCGACAGGCGGCAAGCACAGCCAGACCCTCGCCAACGCCGTGCTCTTCCACTACGAAACGTGCGGCGAAAAATACGCCTTCCATCCCGTGCACCGCCTCGACCGACAAACGAGCGGCCTCTTGCTCATCGCCAAGGAGCCGCACATGCAGCACCTGCTCTCCGCGCACGGCACGATGGGCATGGAGCGCATCTACCTCGCCGCGATCGAGGGGGCGCTGCCTGAGCCTTGCGGCACAATCGATCTTCCCATCGCACGTCGCCCCGGCAGCATCATCGAACGCATGGTCTCCCCCTCCGGCCAAGCCGCCGTCACGCACTACGCGACACTCTTCGCGGCGGACGGCCGTTCCCTTCTCGCGCTGCGACTTTTCACCGGGCGCACGCATCAGATTCGCGTCCACCTCGCGCACCTTGGCTTCCCGCTTCTCGGCGACGATCTTTACGGCGCCAGGACGGAGCACATCCGCCGTCAAGCGCTGCACGCCCACCGGCTGCACCTTCGCCACCCGCTCGACGGCAAGACGCTCACCATCGAAGCGCCCCTTCCACCGGACATGGCCGCCCTTTTCCCCAAGCTTCCTACAAATTTTCTCTTTTCACAAAAGGTTCATGACGCTCTCATTAAATTATGATATAATGGTCTTGTCAATGAATATCATCTATTTCTAGGAGGTTGAGATTATGCCACTCATCGGAACAAAAGAAATGTTCAAGAAAGCCCACGAAGGCGGCTACGCCATCGGTGCTTTCAACGTCAACAACATGGAGATTGTCCAGGGCATCACCGAAGCGGCGGCTGCGCTGAAGTCCCCCATCATCCTGCAGGCTTCCGCTGGTGCAAGAAAGTATGCGAAACCTGCCTACCTCAAGCACCTCGTGCAGGCAGCGCTCGAATGCGAGGATCTGCCCATCGCCCTGCATCTCGACCATGGTCCGGACTTCGAGACCTGCAAATCCTGCATTGACGACGGCTTCACCTCCGTCATGATCGACGGCTCGCACCTGAGCTTCAAAGAGAACATCGAGCTCACGAAGCGCGTCGTCGAGTATGCTCATGCAAAAGGCGTCGTCGTCGAAGGCGAGCTCGGCCAGCTCGCGGGCATCGAGGACGACGTGAAGGTCGCCGCTGAAGACGCGCACTACACGCGCCCGGAAGAGGTCGAAGAATTCGTCACGAGCACGGGCGTCGACTCTCTCGCCATCGCCATCGGCACGAGCCACGGCGCTTTCAAGTTCAAGCCTGAGCAGTGCACGAGGAACGCACAGGGCGTGCTCGTGCCGCCTGAGCTGCGCTTCGATATCCTCGCCGAGATCGAGAAGCGCCTGCCGGGCTTCCCCATCGTGCTGCACGGCGCTTCGTCCGTCATTCCCAAGTATGTCAAAATCATCAACGAGAACGGCGGCAACCTCGCCGACGCCATCGGCATCCCTGAAGATCAGCTCAGAAAGGCCGCGAAGTCGGCAGTCTGCAAGATCAACATCGACTCCGACCTGCGTCTCGCCATGACAGCGGGCATCCGTGAACATTTCAAGCAGCATCCCGAGCACTTCGATCCGCGTCAATACATCGCGCCGGGTCGCGACTACATCCGCGAGCTCGTCGAGCACAAGATCAAGAAGTCCTCGGTTCTGACGGCAAAGCCGCAGAAGTCATGGCTCTTCTGAAGTAAACTTTCAGGAAAAACGTCCTTGCAACGTGAAAAGGCAAGACAGCACACCCATGCTGCCTTGCCTTTTCCTTTGCTCCTAGTGTAAACGCCCACGCCTTACGGCACCACAATGAACGAGAACCGCCATCTATGGTATAATAAGAGCAGACGTTGAAGGTCGAATAATTTTTGAGATTCGATCTCGCTGTGTAAACTGATCTGGTCTCCTTTTTTCGCACCACGCTTTGTTCAGAGCTACGCTCAAAAGGACGTATGGTAAAATGAGCCATCATCGAGGAGGCCACGTCGTACAAAGGGAGGGAATCCTCATGGATGTCACGCATCGAACGCTGTTGTGGGATTGATGTGCACAAACGCTCGATCGTCGCCTGCCTCAGATGTGGCAAGAAGCAGGAAATACGAACATTTGGCACGACAAGCAAAGAAATCCGCGCACTCGCCAAATGGCTTTGGGATGAAAAGTGCCAGATGGCCGCCATGGAAAGCACGGGTTCCTACTGGAAACCCGTCTACAATCTTTTCGAGACCTCTCATCTAGGCGTCATGATCGTCAACGCCGGGGAACATGAAGAATGTTCCCGGAAGGAAGACCGATGTGAAGGATGCCGAATGGATCGCGGACTTGCTGCAGCACGGGCTGTTGAGCGCGAGCTATATTCCGAAACGGGAGCAACGCGAGTTGCGGGAAGTTTCCAGGTACAGAAAGAGCTTGATTGCCGAGCGTGCACGTGAACTCAACCGTCTGCAGAAGATGCTGGAAGGAGGAAATATCAAGCTGTCCAGCGTAGTTTCCAACATCAACGGCAAAAAGCTCGCGCAGCCTCTTGCAGAAGCTGCTCAAGAAGGATGCGCCGCTGCAGAAGGATGAAGTGAAGAAAGCCTTCACGGAGCATTGAGGCACAAGGTGGAAGATGTCATGCAAGCGCTGGACGGCTTTCTCACGCCTTTGCAGAAACAACTGATCCTGCAAGTCGTAGATCATATCGACGACATGACGAAGCGCATCGGTCAGATGGATAAGCTCGTCAAGCAGTACAGCAGCGGCTATGAAGACGCGATAGAAAAAGCTGGACGAGATACCGGGCATAGGGAGGCAGAGCGCGGAAACCATTTTGGCGGAAACAGGTTTGGATATGAGTCGCTTTGCAACGGAGAAACATCTGTCCAGCTGGGCGGGTCTGTCTCCGTGGAACAACGAAAGTGCCGGAAAGCGGCAAAGCGGCAGGACTACCAAAGGGAACGCCACACTGAAGACTACGCTGATACAATGCGCCAAGGCAGCCATCAAGAAGAAGGACTCCTTCTTGTCCGCACAATATGACAGGCTCGTCGCATGACGGGGAGCAAAACGTGCCACAGTAGCTGTAGCGCATACCATGCTGATAGCCATTTACCACATATTGAAGCTGGGAGAGCCCTTCATCGATCTGGGGAGCCGACTATTACAACAAATTCAACAAGGAGAGAAAGATCAACAGTTATCTAACGAAGCTGAAAAAAACTGGGTTGGCAGCCTGAAACAGCCACATTCTCGGCGGCATCCACATAAAAATTTCAGTCAAACAGAGCAATGGGGGATTTTTGCGCTTTTTTTCCAGCCTTAGCACAAAGGTTCTCATGGTAAATTTCAGTCAAACAGAGCAATGGGGGATTTTTGCGCTTTTTTTCCAGCCTTAGCACAAAGGTTCTCATGGTAAATATTTCTCGGTGGGGGTTGCAAAAAGGCAAAGAGACCTGTACCCTATAGTGTATGCTAACGAGGCAAATACAAAACAAGGAAGGTCTCTTATGGAAACCATTGTAACAGAAATCTTGGAAATAATAAAGGGTGCGAAGGACAGCATATCGCGGGAAGAGCGAATCCGCAGTTATCTCGAAGACCTCGCATGCCGTGCGGTCAGCGAGGCGCTCGAACGGATCGACAAAAGAACTGGCGGGCAGATACGCTGATAAAGGCTGGCATGTGGAACGTCTGGACTGGCGCACCGTGCAGGGCGAGCTACGGGACGCTCCGCATACGCCGCCGAAGGATGTGCAAAGAAGGAGAGGCAGGAATCTATCCCTTGGACAAGGAGCTGGGCATCCGCCCCTATAGGGAGATACACCGCCTCACCGGAATACACCATCGCCCAGATTGCCGCCAAGACCGTCTACCGTGTCACGGCCGATGCCGTCAACCTGCTGACGCCGGTCACGATGAGCCACCAGCAAGTCGCCCGCGTAGTGAAGCAAGTGGGCGAAACCTACAGCGCATGGGAAGACCTGCAGGCGACGCCCGACCCAATGGAAAAAGAACTGCGTCAACCGCAAGTCCTCTACATCGAGGGAGACGGCCTCATGCTGCACGGGCAGAAGAAGAAACAAAAGGAACTGCATCGCTTCCAGATCGCCGAAGGCGTGCGAGAGAACGGCAACCGACGCGAACTTATAGGAACCCACTACATAGCAGACTTCAGCCATGAAAAAAGCCAAGGACAGGATGCTGCACATATAGGCAGCCATTATGACCTGACGCACACGTTGGTGCTGAGCAACAGTGACGGAGGAGCCGGCTACAGCATCGACGCATTCAAGGAGATCGTGGGGAAAGTCGGAAGGCACGAGCATTTCCGCGATTGGTATCACGTGCAGAGGAAGTGCAAGGAACGCCTCTCCCGGGCGAACAGAAAGCTGCGCCGGGAACTGCACAGAGCCTTGAAGAACCACGACCGAGAGCGTCTAGGGCCTCGTACTGGACACCTTGGAATCCACAGCCCGGGACGAACACCAAGCCGAACAAGTGCGCCTTCTCCGAGGCTACATGACGCGGAACTGGTCATACCTTGCCTCGTTGGAGCAACGGGGACTGGGCGGATGCAGCAAGCTCCTGGGCACATGCGAGAGCAACCATCGGCTGTACAGCTACCGGATGAAGAAGCAAGGGAGGCGATGGAGCGGAGACGGCGGCAAGGCGATGGCGAAGATCATCACGGGGCTGAAGAACGGCGACCTGCGCGAGGCCATGGTGGCCAAAGCGGAGCTGTTCAATCCGAAGTCTGGCAGGGATTTCCGCGGAGCTGTGAGGCAAGCGTTGAAGAAAAGCAAGGGCAACGCGCATGAAGGCGTGCGACATGGGAGGATCACGGTGAGCGCGCCGATGAGCAGTGCGATTGGACATTTGTCCAAATGCTTCGCTTAAAGAGGAAAAACAGGCATGCCGCGAAGGCAGACGCATCAAGGGTTGAAATTTCCCACCGAGAACATCTTGACACATACCCTTTGCTCCTTCCGTCTTGACAGAGGAAAACCCCTGCTATATGATAGGATATCGGAAGCCTTCGTTTTCTATTTCTTTTTCGGCTTTCGACGAACTCTACAACATAAGGACGTGTTCCCCATGCATATCGCAAAGAAAAAAATTCTTGCCGTCATCTTTACCCTCTTCGCTCTGTTTCTTGCAGCGGCCTACTTATGTTCGACCAGCTTCCAAGGCGGCGTTCCCGTCCTCAACTACCATCAGATCAATGACCGTGACCACAACGCACTGACGTTGAGCACGGCTGAATTCGACGCACAGATGAACTACCTTGCCTCAAACGGTTATCACGCCATCACGACGAAAGAACTTGCCGATCACCTCGAAAACGGTGCGGCCTTGCCGGAAAAACCCATTCTCCTGACCTTCGACGACGGCTATATTGACAACTACGAAAACGCCTACCCCATCCTGCAGAAATATGGACTCAAAGGCTCGATCTTCATCATCACGGACTATCTCAACGTCTATCCGAACTACCTCACATGGGAAATCGCTCAGGAAATGCAAAACTCCGGCATCATCGACATTGAATGTCACACGATGACCCACGTCCCGCTCAGCGAGCTCGACTCCGCAGAAGATTTGCAGCACGAGGCTGTCGATTCAAAGCAAGCGATCGAAACGCACCTGCAAAAAGAGGTCACATCCATCGCCTACCCTTGCGGCGCTTACAATGACGAAGTGCAGCGCATCGTGCAGGAGGCAGGATACCGCACGGCGTTCACCGTCAACTATGGGCTCGACTACCCCGGCGATGATCGTTACGCACTCAATCGCATACCGATCTTCGGCTCTGGCTCTCACTCCTTCCTGCGGTTCAAGTTGCGCCTCATCTTCACGCCATTCTTTTCCCGACTGCAGAGCATGCGCACCGCTCTTCTGCATGACGGACGCGACACCTGTGCGCGCCTGATCCCTGTACCATGACTTCTCGTCGCAAAAAACGCCCCCTCCACGGGGGCGTTGACAGTTCAACGGAGGCAAACCATGCACCAATACTTGTTCTTCATCGGTGATTTCCCCGTGCGCGCCTACGGCCTGATCTTGAGCCTCAGCATCATCTTGGCGACGGGCGTCGCCTACTTCCTTGCCAAGCAGGACGGACGCTACCACAGTCACATCGTCGACATGGGCATCTACTGCGGCATTGCAGGACTCCTCGGCGCACGGCTCTGGGATGTCTTCTTCTTCGATTGGGACTACTACCAGAACCATCTGACGGAACTCCTGAACGTCTGGCAAGGCGGCATGGCAATCCAAGGCGGCGTGCTGCTCGGCGCCATCGTCGGCATTATCTACACGCGCCGCCATGCGATCGACACTTGGGCGCTCGCGGACATCGTGGCGCCCGCCATCATCCTGGGGCAGGCAATCGGCCGCTCGGCGAACCTACTGAACGGCGACGCCTTCGGTGCGCCTACGGGATCATCGTTCGGCATCCTCTATCCCGAAACGACACTCGCCTTCCACACGTATGGCAATCAGCCACTCTGGCCTGCGGAAATCTGGGAATGCCAACTCGACATCGTCATCTTCGCGCTGCTCCTCATTTTCCGCTCCACGAACCATGCAAAGGGGCAGGCATTCGCCCTCTACGTCATGCTCTACTCCACCGTGCGCTTTTTTCTCGAATACTTGCGCGGCGACTACAACGAGCTTGTGCTCGGCCTGTTCAAGTCCGCGCAGATGACGAGCCTCGTCGCCTTCACCATCGCCCTCCTCTTCTTCCTCTGGCTCGGACTCAGAAAACACGCACTGGATCTGCCGAAAAAGAAAAAAATCGCAGGCGAACCACACGAACATGAGCAGACAAACATAGGGAAAAAAAGGAGATGCCGCTATGCAAAAGGTGAACCATACGCTTCACATCGGCTGCCACCTGTCGTCCGCCGGCGGTTTCCTCGCCATGGGCAAGGCCGCAGTGAAGCTTGACGCCGATGTATTCGCCTTCTTCACGCGCAACCCGCGCGGCGGCAGGGCGAAGCCGCTCGATTTGGACGACGTGCGCGCCTTCTCTTCCTACCGCGAAGAGCACGGCATCGGCACGCTCGTCGCCCACGCTCCCTATACGATGAATGCCTGCGCTGCCAAAGAAGGCCTGCGCGCCTTCGCGCGAGAGGCGATGGCAGACGACCTCGCGCGCTTGGAAAACATCCCGAACACGCTCTACAACTTCCATCCCGGCAGTCACGTGCAGCAAGGTGCAGAAAAAGGCATCGAATTGATCGCCGACCTTCTGAACGAAGTGCTGTCTCCTTCACAAAAGACGTTGGTTCTCTTGGAAACCATGGCGGGCAAAGGCACGGAAATCGGACGCAGCTTCGAAGAGCTCGCCGCCATCATCGACCGCGTGAACTGCAAGGAAAAGCTCGGCGTCTGCCTCGATACCTGCCACATCTGGGATGCCGGCTACGACATCGTCGATGACCTCGACGGCGTCCTTGACGAGTTCGACCGCGTGATCGGGCTGTCCCACCTCCACGCCATCCACCTCAACGACAGTCTCAACGTGCGCGCCGCCCGCAAAGACCGCCATGCGCGCATCGGCGAAGGGGAACTCGGACTCCAGGCTCTGACGCGCGTCATCCGCCATCCAAAGCTCCGTCATCTGCCCTTCATTTTGGAAACGCCGAACGACGACGCCGGCTATGCAAGGGAGATCGCCATGCTCCGAGAGCGAGCGGAATAGCTCCGCGCACAAATCCCACTTCTTTTGATATTCCTTCAATCCACGAACGCCGAGAAGATCGAGGCACGCAGCCTTGCACGAAGAAACGAGAAGATTGCCGCAGAATGGATGCCCTCCTCCATTCTGCGGCAATCTTTTTTCAGAGTCTTATACATATCCGTGCATAGGAACCTGCCTACGACTCTGCATGCAGCGTTTCATTCTGGCTTCCCATACGATAGCCTCGAAGGTCGAGCGTCACATAGGTGAAGCCTGCCATGCGCACGGCCTCTTCCAACTCTTCTCGGTGCTGCCAGAAGAGCTCGAACTCAACAGGCTCGATCTCGATGCGCGCGAGCCTGCCATGATGGCGGACACGGAGCTGGCGGATATGGCGGCGCAGCGCTGTCTCGGCAGCTTCCACAGCAGACAGCCGCTCCTTCGTCAGCTCAACGCCGTACTCGATGCGTGAAGCAAGACAGGCAGCGCTGGGCTTCGACCACACAGGGATGCCCCACCCTCTCGCCGCCTCGCGTATGTCGCGCTTCGTCCATTGCGCTTCCTTCAAAGGTGAGGGCGACGAAGGGCGCAAGCTCTTCAATCGCTCGGAGCCACGGGCGATAGTCGAGTGCATCATCGACATTCGTACCGTCGAGAACGTGCCGGTATCCCCGCTCCTTCGCCCAAGCCACCAAGAGTTCGAAACGCCGTTTCTTGCAATAGTAGCAACGGCGTTCATCGTTCCGTGCAACATCAGGCGAAGCGAGATCAGCGGCAGGAAGAAGCGTCAGCGCGACGCCAGCGAGAGAAGCGCAGCGCTTCGCATCCTCCATTTCCTCATGCGCAAGAAGCTCGGATGTGGCAGTGACAGCAGCGACGTTCGCCGCGCCGAGCGCACGCTGGGCTGCCATGAGAAGCACCGCACTGTCTACGCCGCCCGACAAGGCGACAACGACAGAGCCGTAGGTGCGAAGGCGTGCGAAGAGCCTCTCTTCTTTTTCTTTGTCCATCACTCGCCAAGCCGCTCACGCAGATCGTCGAGCGCCTCCTGGCGCACGCGCTTCAAGGGGATGCCTTCGCGCACGGCGATTTCACGGCAGTCGTCGTACTCAGGCGAGAGCGAGACGATCTTGCCGCCGTAGGCGCTGACCTTGCAGCGCACCTTGCCATGCGGCGTATCGACAAGCGCCGTATGCCGCGTGGCCTCGATCCGCTCATCGACGTGCAGCACGCGCATGCCGATGCTCGTCGTCTCAGAAAAGATTGCAAAGATACACTGCTCCTTGTTGTCCTCTGCGACCAGAACGGAAAGCATCTGCGCGGGGCGGTTCTTCTTCATGCCGATCGGCGTCGTCCAGACATCGAGGGCGCCGAGTGCGAAAAGACGTTCGCTCACATAGCCGAAGAGCTGCGCATCCATATCGTCGATATTCGTCTCGATGAGCGAGAGATCGCGCTTGCCGTTCCCCTTGTACTCTCCGATGTAGATCCGCACGACATTCGGCAGATCGAGTTCCCATGTGCCTGCCCCATAAGCAATGCACTCTGTCAGAAGGTCTGCGGGCACATGGCCGGAGAATTCTGCGAGCGCAGCGAGAACAGCAGCTCCCGTCGGCGTCGTCAGCTCCTTCGCCGCGCCTTGATGGTACGTCGGGAAAAAGGCGCAGAAGTTCCGCTGTCGCAGGCGCAGGCACCATCATGAGACCATGCTGCGTATCTACCGTGCCGCTTCCCGTATTTACGCTTGATGCAAAGACTTTCTCGATTTCCAAATAATCGAGGGCAGATCGCCACACCCACGATGTCGACGATGGAATCGACCGCGCCGACCTCGTGGAAATGCACCTCCTCGGGCACCATGCCGTGCACCTTTCCTTCCGCTCGTGCGAGCGCACGGAAGATCTTGAGGCTCGTCGCCTTGACCTCTGCGGAAAGAGACGAACGCTCCGGGATGTCGCGCACATCACGCATCGTGCGATGGGGATGCCCCCATCATGCACATGGTCGTGGTCGTGTTCGTTCCCTTCGCCCAAAAGCTCGACATCGACATAGGTTGCGGCGATGCCGTTTTTCTTTACGGCGCTGACCTTCAGGCGAAACTCATCCGCCATCGGCAGACGGCGAAGCTCTGACTCCAACACCTCCACGGGCATGCCCGCTGCAAGGAACGCACCGAGCAGCATGTTGCCGCTGAGACCTGAAAAACAATCCAAATATATGGCTCTCATCATTTCACCTCTTCATTGATGCGGCTCGCCATCGCGCCCGCCCCGAAGCCATTGTCGATGTTCACGACGGCGACGCCCGTCGCGCACGAATTGAGCATGGAAAGAAGCGCTGTCAAGCCATGGAACGACGCACCGTAGCCCACGCTCGTCGGCACGGCGATGACAGGGCGCGCAACGAGGCCGCCGACGACGCTCGCCAGAGCGCCTTCCATGCCCGCGACGACGATGACGACGTTCGCCGCAAGAAGTTCTTCCTTATGCGCAAGCAGACGGTGGATGCCAGCGACACCGACATCGTAGAGTGTCTTGACGTCATTTCCCATGAGCCGCGCCGTCAGCGCCGCCTCCTCAGCAACAGGTATGTCGCTCGTACCTGCCGTGACAACGAGGATACGGTGCGCCGCGTCCTCAACCGGCGGCTTGCGTTCGACGCAGAGAATGCGCGAAACCTCGTCATAGCGCACCTCGGGCAAAGCGGCGAGCACCGTCAGAGCCTTTTCGCGATCGACGCGCGTCGCCATGACGTTGCCCTCGCTCTCAGCGAGCAATATTTTCAGAATCTCTATGATCTGCTCCGCCGTCTTGCCTGCACCGTAGATGACCTCGGCGAATCCTTGACGCCTCTCGCGCCCCGTATCGACGGCGGCAAAACCCAACTCCTTTTGATCCACACTCGTTCACCTCCAGCGCGGCGGTTTCAAACGAAACCGCCGTCCAACTCGATCAAGAAGCCTCACACCATGCACAGACAAAAGGCGCTGCCTTGCACAGCGCCTTTTGTTCGCCCGTTCAGCCCCTCGGCCCGTGGTTCAGATCATCCTTCGCCTGCTGCACGACCTGCAGCGCGTTGCCGAGGTTTCCAATCAAATGGTCGAAGACCTGGTTCGCATATTGATCGGCATCATCTCGAAGCTGCTTCGCATTCGCCATGGTTTTTTTCCATGATCTCGCGCTCCTGCTCCTTCGTCTGCTGCATGATCGCCTTGGCCTTTTCCTCCGCCTGCATGACGATCTCATTCTTGTCGACGAGCTCCGCCGCATACTTCTTCGCCTTTTCAATGAGAGCCGCCGCTTCGTCGTTCGCGCGGTCGAGGATGTCCTGGCGCTCCTGCATGACCTTCTCCGCCTTCTGCAGCTCCAAAGGAAGCTCACGGCGCAGTTCGTCGACGAGGTGGATGAGATCCGTCTCGTCGATGAGGGCTCTTGTTCATCAGCGGCATGCGTCTCGATTCGACAACGAGATTTTTCTATGGAATCCAAAAATATTTTTTTACAGCCATATTCTTGCCCGCCTTCTTTTCCAAAATTTTATATGTATATCATGACTTCATATAATGACAAAATCAACGGAATAATCTATGCTCTTTCAATGATTCGTATCTGCAAAACGTCTATGGATAGCTAATTCTACACACTCGGGCACAAGTCCTGTCACACGCCCATGAAAATTTGCAATTTCCCGCACGCCGGAGGAGCTGACAAAAGAGTAGCGCGGGTCAGTGAGCAGGAACACCGTCTCAATGTCCGGTGCGATGTACTTGAGCATCTGCTCCTGCTTCTGCTCGTACTCATAGTCCGTGACAGAGCGCAGACCGCGCACAATGACAGTCGCACCTACGCGGCGCATGTATTCAGGCAAAAGCCCCTCGAATGCACCAACACGCAGGTTCGGGATGTGATGCGTCGCTTCTTCAAGAAGCTCCAGCCTCTCCTCCACCGTGAAGAGCGGCGTCTTTCGGATATTGTGAAAAACACCCACGATAAGCTCGTCAAACATGCGGCTGGCACGCTCGAAAATATCGACATGACCGTTCGTCACAGGGTCAAAGCTCCCCGAACATACCGCCTTGATCATCGGGATTCTCCTCCTCGTTGTCTGCCGTCAAAAAAAAACCGCTCGCACAGCCTCCGCCAAACAGCATCGTGCGCGACCCGCACAGAAGCCCAGTCGCTCGGCCTGCGCCTACGGCTTGACTTCCTGAACGTTCTTGGAAAAAAATCGCAGCCGTGTCGTCCTGCCATAGGTCTCCTCGCGCACACAATGAAGATTCTCAAGCGTCGGAAGCTCCTCTTCCTCTGTGCCGTGTTCCACGATCATGCAGCCGTCGGGAGAGAGCAATCCTTCTCTATCCACGGAGGAAAGCGCCTTCTCCCAAAGCCCTCGCCGATACGGCGGATCGCAGAAAATCAAGTCAAAGGAACGCTCCAGCGTTCCGAGGCGGCGCAAGACGCGCAAAGCGTCTCCACGCACGATCTCTGCACGATCGAAAAGCCGTGCTTTGACGGCGTTCTCCTCGATCAAGGACGCCGTCCGTTCATCGACGAAAAGCGCCGACGATGCGCCGCGACTCAATGCCTCAAGGCCGAGCGCTCCCGTTCCGGCGAAGAGGTCGAGCACATGCGCCTCTTCGACGCGCCGTCCGAGGATATTGAAGAGCGATTCCTTGATGCGGTCAGCCGTGGGTCGCGTCGTCTCGCCCTTGGGCGTCTTCAGACGGCAGCCTCGCGCCGTGCCCGTGATGATGCGCATGATTTCACCTCAAAGCTAAGAATAGCCTTCCATATTTTATCACATTTTCTTCGTTTCGTGAACCGCACTATGCTATAATAATCGGAGAAAGAATGATTTTTAAGGGAATCCCCGATGAAACTTCCCCTTTTGCCAGACTCGATAACGCAAAGGAAGAAGAAACGATTCCCAAGGAGGGACTTCCTTGAAAAAACGTTTGCTGTACCTGCTCATCGTAATGGTCTCTCTGATCTTGTCTTACCACGCTTTCCTGCATCCCTCTTACGGCGGCATCCCGCTTTCCGCCTCGCTTGAGAAAACAGGACGCATCACGTTCGTGCCGCTCGACGGCAGACCGCCGTGCCGCCAGTTCGTGCTCGATGCCGCCGACATCGCAGGCACGAAGATCGACGTCCTGCCTTACGAACTGCAGGACTACTATACGATGCCAGGGGAAAAGGAAAAAGCGCGCGAATGGCTGCAAGAAAATCTCGCCAAGAGCGACGCCGCCATCATCTCCATCGACCAACTGCTCTACGGCGGCTTGCTTGCAGCTCGCGAAGCCGCCAGATCACCTGCCGAAATCGAGGTATTCACCGCCTATCTGCGCAAGCTGCATGCCGCACATCCACAAGTGCCGCTTTACGCTTTTTCCATCCTGCCGCGCATGATTCCGCCCGCCAGCATTGACGACTACTATGACAACAAATATCTCCTCGCCTACTCGCGTCTCGCCGACCGCTACGCACTGAGCGGCGATCCTGCCGATGCAGCAAAAATGCAGGAGCTCGAAACAAAGATCCGCCCCGAAAGCCTTGCACAGTACCTCGCGCTTTTCGAACAAAACGAAAGTCTCATGCGCGCCCTCATCGAGCTTGTCAAAGAAGGCACATTGGAACGCCTCCTCATCGGACAGGACGACGGCGAGACATACAGCATTCCCAACATCGAGAAGCGCCGACTGCAAACTCTCCTTGCCGAAGAACAACTTCCAGCGGAAAAAGCCGTCATCGTTCACGGCGCCGACGAACTCGCACTGACGCTCCTTGCCGCCATATCTGTCAAAACGAGCAGCCATCATCCGCAAATCTTCCTCGACTGGAACGATGACGATACAGCCGAAGAAATCCTGCCCTTCATGGCGGTTTCCCTGCGGGAAACAGCCATGGAAAAAGTCGCCGTTGTCGGCGGCGAATGTACGGCATCCGCCGCGAGTGCCGACTTCGTGCTGTTCATCAGCGCAGGTTCGGAAGAAAATCTCTCCTCTCGCCGAAAAAGCGCCGAACGCATCGAAAAGTATCTTGCAGCAGGCGTCCCTGTCGCACTCGTCGACCTCAGCCGCCATTTCGCTGCCGAGGAAACGCTGCTGCCGCTCCTCATCGAGCGCGGCGCCCCGATCGAAGGGCTGCGCGCCTACGCGGGCTGGAACACGGCAAGCAACTCCGTCGGCACAGCGCTCGCGCATGCTGTCCTCTTTTCCGCCGCGCACGAAAAAGCCGCGACGAGGAATGATGTGCTTGCACTTCACGCCGCGAACCTCAAGCTGCTCAACAATCGCTTCCTGGAGGACTACTTCTATCTCAAAGACGTCATCACGCTCGTGAACACGGGACTCAAGAAAAACGGCACGAAGAACGTCTACGACCTCGACCTTGAACGCGACTACCTTGCAGCGACCGCCATGCTGCGAAAGGCGATGGACGACCGCCTGCAGACCTTCAAGAGCGCCAAGGCATGCCGTCGCCCCATCCATGTTCGCCTGCCCGACGGAGAAAGCGCCGATCTCTCCGTCTACGACCTCAAGCCGACATGAGTTTCCCGCCGCGCACCTTCGAAATCTATCTGGAAACGACCCCCTTCATCGCCGTGCAGTAATCGCAAAAAGCCGGCGATCATGAAGACAGATGAAAATCATCCGACGCAAAAAGCCGCCGAATCAAATCGGCGGCTTACACTTTCCCATGGCGGAGTGGAGAGGATTCGAACCTCCGCTGCAGTTGCCCACACTAACGATTTAGCAAACCGTCCTCTTCAGCCTCTTGAGTACCACTCCGTATGCACTATGAAGTTCTCGCAAGCTTTGAATCAACAGACCGCAGACTCGCGACATAAGATATGATACCAGACACGATCCATCTTGTCAACAAGATTTTATTCTGGATTCCATGAAGTCATGCCAAGATGACGGCAACGGCGCAGGTCGATCGACGGATCCTTCCGCCTGTGGAGCAAGGTTTAGAAAGGAAGCTGAACCTTGTTTGCGCGATTTTCGCAGCAGGATGCAATCTTCGTTCACACTTACGCATTGCGTTCCAAGACAAATACTTCGCCTTCCTTTTCCACACGCCCTGTCATCCTTCCTCCCATAGAGAGGTGATTTCTCATCAACTCAAGCATCGCTTGAGGATCTTCATAGTCACTGAGCGGTTCACCAAGAATGATATAATCATAGGTACGGCCACGCAGCGTCTCAGCAAATGCGCACTGCGGCTGACAGAAGACCTCTTCATCGCAAACCGTTTGAAGATCCTGCCAATATCTTGCATCCTGAACCAGCGCAGAAAGCCTCACTTGATCGAATCCCACACCCCGAAGCCCATTCTTGAAATGCAGCAGATCAGCGCCGCAGCGAATATCGATTCCAAGAATACGATGCTCCTCGCGCATAGGAACAAAGCTAAGGCATCGATCTCGAAGCGCTGCATCCAAGCGCGTATCCGTCCAGGATCGATTCCAAAAATATTTGCGCTGGAAGATCTCACGTCCCGCTTGCATGTCTGATTGAGACTCTTCACCCGTCATCGTGCTTCCTTCTGCATGATAAACAAACGTATCACGACAAATCATCAAACGGTAACCCAGTCGACGATAGGTAAAGGATAAATCATCGTCAGAAAAATTATAATAAAAAGCATAATCAAACTCATACCACTTGCGCAAAGAAGCACGAAACAAAGATGTCGTAGGAATAACGCGCAGGCACTCTTCCCATTTCCTAGGATTGCTGATATTATAGGCTGCCGCCGCTTCCTGCATTTCTTCATAGTTGGAAAACGACAAACTTACCTGTTGATGATTGCTTGTATAATTTGCAACGGGAACAACCAAGCCGATGCGCGGATCAGATTCCATGCAGGTGACGAGATTTTTGAGCCAATTCTTCGTGACAATGACATCACTCGGAACGGCCGCAACATACCTCCCGCGAATGAAGTCACCACCCGCTGCATTTTTCGATGCAATGTAGCCAGCCAAAGCTCCGCGATTTTCTGTCACATGAAAAATCCGCTTCTTCTCATACGGAATACTGCGAAAAAGTCTAGCGTTCCGTCCGTCGAGCCATTATCGATAAGAATCAGCTCATAGTCTACATTCTGCGTATATTGAAGAATCGCATGGATTGCGGTCTTCGTCTGATCTTCCAGATGATTATACGCTTGGAAATATATCGTCACGAGCGGTGGATTCTTTCCCACACAGAAATTTGCTGCAATTTCACGCCGAGCGAAAGCATCTTTCTTTCGAATCTCAGAATATTCGCCTTCCGGCCGGACCTCGACGACTTCTCCATAACGAAATCCCATAACACTTCCTCCGTATCCATCCCTTTGATCGCGCAATCGCCTGGAAGAGCAGCTGCTACATGATCTCCCTGCGCCTGCGCTTCCACCCCGGCAGAAGCCTGCCCGTGCTCCACGGCTCCATGACCTCACGATCGCGATAAGACCGTGCGCCCCAGTGCACGGGAATCTTCTTGCCGAGCAATGTTTCCAAGCGCACGGCGATTTCCTTGAGCGAAAGCGCCACGCCTGCGCTCACGGCATACTCGCCGCAGATGTCCTCTCTGTCCTCTGCCAGATATTCTGCTGCAAGTCGAAAAGCGTCAGCAACATCATCGACGTGGACGAGGTCGAGCTTCTGGTCGCCGGGCGAAAGAGCGAGTTCTTCCCCTGTTTCCGCCGCCTCCTGCAGGAGTGCGAGAATCTTGCGCCGCGTATCACCCTCGCCGTAGGTGTCAAAAAGCTTCAAGCCGACAGCATGAAGCCCCGCCGTTTCTTCATAGTAACGCAGCATCACTTCGAAGGCTTCCTTTGTTGCCGCGTAGAGATTGACCGGCGAATAGCGCGCACCTTGATAATGCTGCCAGCTCGTGCCCGCAAAGACGAAGCGGCACACATTGTTCTTCGCCATCGCTTCCAAAAGCTCTGTGCCGAAGAGGATATTGCTCGCGACGAGAGCCGGAATGTCCTCGCTCTCATGCTTTGCGAGATAGAGCGAGGCAAGGTGGCAGACGACCGTCGGCTTCGCCTCGCTCACGATGTCCGTGAGCGTGCCGCCCTCGTACACATGGAAATCGACACCTTCTCGCAGCGCAAGAGGAAGCGCCATCAAGTCCGACGACGGGCGCACAATCGCAGCAACCGCCCAGCCCGCTTCCATCATGCGACGCGCGAGATGCCTGCCGATGAATCCCGTGATGCCCGTTAAAAGCATGCGTTTCTTCATGGCGTTTCTCCTCTCGTCCGCAACGCAAGTTCATGCGCCCAACCGCAAAGCATCGCATCCTCAGGGAAAAGACGCGCGAAGTGACGCACGGAGCTCTTGCTCTCTCCCAGGAGAATTTCCGGCAATTCCTGTGGCAAACTGCCGGAAGAAAAAGCATCGCGAAGATCTGGAGGCAAAAAGTTCAGAAACACCTCATGCGGATTTTTTCCCATGCCCGTGAAATCACACACAGACTTATCCGCTTCCATGACCTCATCATAAACAGCACTCAGACGCGCCGCCGTCCTCTCGACAGAGAAATTCTCCTCAATATAGCGCCGCGCGTTTCGTCCAAGCCGTGCACGCTCTTCTGGATGTGCGTAGAGATAGCGTACTGCCCGTTCATATTCCTCGGGTGTGCGCACGAGCAGCCCCGTTTCGCCATGGTGCACGATGTGCTTTCCGCACATTGATCGAGCGCGACGACAGCGAGTCCCGCCTTCATCGCCTCAAGCAGCACATTTTCTGTCGTGCCGAAATGCTGCAAATTGAGCAGATAGACGAACACGTCCATGCGGCGCAATTCTGCCGTTACATCATCGACATAGCCCGCGAACGAAAGCTGCTCGGCAATTCCAAATGGCTCCGCATCGCGCCGAATCTGCGCCTCGTTCTCAGCGTCACCAACCAGACGGAAGCGGGCGCCAGGAATATCCTTGACGCGCGCACAAAAACGACAAAACTCCGGATGCAGCTTCGCATAGGAAAGCGTGCCAACATAGCCGATGACAAAGCCATCATGCTTCTCATGACACAGCGCCTCCGACGAGAAGTATCCAACACTGTTGATCATCGCGGCATGTTCCTTCGTCCAAGCGCACGTCGCCGCATCCCAGAAGGGATTCTCATACGAATACGCCGACGTGAAGACGAAGCGCTGCGGCACGCGCAAGAAGGCCGGCGGCAGCCATGGATAGAACGTGCCCGAAACATGCGCCCAAAGAACAAGGCGCACGGGCATGGGCAAAAGCTCAACAAAAACGCGCCATGCGCGGGTGATGCCACCACTCAAGCTGCACGAGATCCGCGCGCGCCATCGCCTCTCGGATTTTTGCCGCATCCTTCTCGACACGCGCGGCGATGCCTGCCTCTGCCAATGGATCGAAGAAATTGCGCTTCTCCGGCTCTTCAAGCAACAAAAGCTCATGGCGATCTTTTCCCTCTGCAGCAAAAACCGTAAGAATCCCTCGAAAAGCACTTTCCCGACGCCTCCGCCCATATGCGTCGTGATATGAAGTATCTCGCGCATGTCATCCCCCTCGCACATCGAAACACAAAGCTATCAAAAAGGACTTGAAAAATCTTCCAGCGCACCGAATCCCTGATCGCGCTCCGACAAAATCGGCGAAGAAATTCCCCATTCGATGCCCGCCGTATCCCAGCGTATACCTTCATCGAAATCGGGCGCATAGACGCTCGTCACCTTGTACATCATGACCGCCTCATCACTCAAGGTCAAGAGCCATGCGCCATGCCGCGCGGGATATAGAGCATCTCACCCGAATCGCCCGCAAGCACGAAGCACTGATGTGCGCCGTATGTCGCAGACGCACGGCGCAGATCGAGTACGACGTCGAGCACCTTGCCCCGCATGCACCAGACGAGCTTCTCGTGGTCGGCGGGCGGCAGCTGGAAGTGCAAACCGCGCAGTACATTCTTTTTGGAAACCGAGAAGTATTCCTCACGAAACTCCGTCGTCAATCCCAACTCTCGGAAAGCTCCTTCATGGAATACCTTTGTAAAAGATCCGCGCGCATCCTCCCTCACCTTCGCTTGCAAGACATAGCAGCCCGCCAGCCGCGTTTCTCGACAAATAAAGTTTCCCGTCCCCTCCGTCATGTCCAATCCTCCTCGAAAAAAGCTCGCTCGAAACTGCACGGACGAAGCTCCAAAACCTCCTCGACCGATACGCCCATGCGTCGCTCGAAATCCTCCTTGATGGCAAAGAGAGCCGCCCAGCGCGAGGGGACGTTCGCCGCATCCAGTCCGTAGCGCCGGATGATATCGACGAGGCGCTTCTCCAAAACGACGATGCCCGAAGCGTCGCCCAAGACATCGGCAAGCTGGATCAGACGATCATAATCCGTATAGGTGATGCTCGAAAGATACTCGCCCAAAAAGGCGATGTCCTCCTCCGTGCTATCCCAGACGCCCGTGACCGAACGCACCTCCTGCACGGGAAAGGAATGCGTGAGGCAGATCCGCGCCGCTTCTTCATAGCCTTCTGCCAGAAGGTAGCGCCAGCCGTAGAAGATGTGGTTGATCTTCATCTCGCCGAAGCGCCGTCCGATATCGTGCAAAAATCCGTAGGCGCACGCAAGATCGCCGTCCATCGCCGGCACACGCGCCGCAATCTTCCCTGCTGCCAGTCCGACATAGTACGAGTGGCGAATCCACGGCTTCGACGCACGCCTATGCGCCTCACGCAGATATTCTCGAGCGATTGCCGCCGTCAACTTCCGCTGCCCCGTCATCGCGCATAAAGCGCAGTCTCGGCACTCGTCGCGCTGTGTTGACGCAGGAGGAAGCAGTAGGCTGCGGAAAGAAAACCGTTCGTCCGCTCTTCTTTCATTACCTCTTCACCTTATCAATTTGTGCATAGATAACCGTTTCAAAACCATAAATCCGAATGATGTCGCAACATGAATCTATATTCTGGTACCAAGTCTCTGATAAGGAAGGGAATCTTCCACAGATCATCCGCCTTATGATATACACAGATAGCAAGCTTAGGTTTATATCGACAGATAAGATTCCTTGCCCCCTGCAGGGAACGCATTTCCGCACCTTCGACATCCATTTTGATGAATGTCACTGGCGATTCGATAACATCATCCAACGCTACAGCTCTGATCCTCTTGCCACTCTCTGCAACGGTAGAACTTGCAGCCTCCCCATCAGAAAAGCAAAGCGCTGCTTCACTATCCCACGTTGCATAAGGATAACAATGAACGCGCATATCCTCACGATATTTTTCTTCAAGCACCGAGAAGTTCTTTGTATCTGGCTCAAAAGCATAAACCGCTCGGAATTCATTTCGCGTCATCTCACCTATGGCCGCTACCGTATCTCCATCAAAAGCACCCGCATCAATAAAGGACTCATCTTTTCCTATCTGCCAAACATCATCTGGAAAATATTGGTTCTTTTCATGAATATCGCTATAATCTAAGCTTTGTATGGCTCTTTTGTCTATAAGTTTTCTGAGGACTTCTTTCGATTGACAATCCTCCAACATTTCGTTCAATATATGAACCTGAGACAATCCTTCAGAATCGAGCGGAGGATGGAACTTATACATGGGATCGCGATGGACATGAAAGACGTCATAAACGTAGTGAAATCCCGACTTGCGAAGCCAGTCCGCGATCTCCCGTACATGAATGCAAGTGATGCAGAACATCGTTCGATCTCTATCCATCTCCTCCAGTATATCAGGTGCATACAGGGGAATATCAAACAATCTCCCACCATCTGCATGTACACCCTTATCAATGATTCCCTCTATACGGAAATTACATTTCAGGAAATCTATGCTATGATTAAGGATGTTTCCCGCACCCCATAGATATAACTTCCGTGCCGTTGATTCAGCCTGCATCTCGTGCAAGTTCTCCTGCAATTTCGACTCCATGTCTCTCCTCTTCTACATGCATATGTCAGATAAAGTTTCGTACCCGTTCCAGTATTTTTCTGCCTCCCCGTCGAGCACATCCTCCTCGAACATCGCATAGCGATACTGTCTGCACTTCGCACATGTTGCATACGCAGCCTTCCTGCCGCGAAGCTGTGCTTCGAGAAAGGCGCGCAGGCGCTAGCCCTGCCAGATTGCACGCACCGATTCTTTAGAAACATCACCTAATATTTCTGCCGTTTCCATGGCACAGCACGGCGCCATCATTCCGTCGGGATTGAGCTGCATCATGTAGAAGGGCTGCGGGCAGACCTCTGCTCTGCGCACGGCAGCGCCGTTCTGCGTCAGATCCGCAAGCGCATGACCTGCGATCTTTTCGTAATCAATCTGCTCGACGGCAGGAATCAGATGCTCGACTGCGATGAAGTCGGCGATATCGCCGAAGATGCGCAGAAACTCCGCCTCCTCACCATCGCCGAGCGCACAGTCCATGATCTTCACATAGATCTTCGTATCGCCGCGATGTGCATAGAGCCAGCCGATATTCTCCACGAGATCTTGAAAGACACCCGCACGCTTCGTATAGGCATACGCCTCGTCCGAAAGCCCCTGCAAGGAGATGCGGATGCGGCCGAGTCCCGCCTCGACGAGCGCAACGGACAGCTCGTGCGTCAAGCGCAGACCGTTTGTCACGATGTCGAGGGATTCGGCGACGGCCGCCTTCTTTGCACACGCGACCATCTCGGCAATTTGAGGATGCAGGAGCGGCTCTCCCGTACCTGCAAAGCGCAGCATCTTCAAGGGATGCGGAAACTCCTTGAGATCGGCAATGAACTTTCGATACAACTCCATGTCAAGCACCGTCTTGGCGGCGATGAAGCCGCGCTTTTCGGGCGGTACGGAGTGAATGCAGTAAACGCATGCAAGATTGCACGCATAGACGGGAAACACCTGGATGGAAAATGGTGTGTCAAGCGGCAGACGGTCGGCGAGTCGCTGTCTCTTGCCGCCCGGCGTCTGTCCGTCGATGCGCTGCGCCTTCATCGCCATGTCTCCAAGCGAGCGAGGATCTCGTCTGCTGCATCGTCCAAGATATCCTCGGGATGCGCGACATCGTTCGGTGCACAGCAGTGCGCACAACGTTTGTTCTCCTCGCGCCTGCCCGTCAGCTGCAGCTGCCAGAACTCGCGCAGCTTTTCCCCATGCCACATATCCGAGATACGCGCTTCATGCACATTTCCCAAGGACGATCGGCTTGTAGATCGTATCGCACGGCTCGACATCGCCGTTCGGAAACACGCCGAGCATATAGAAGGCGAGCGGACAGACTTTGCGGATGCCCTCCGTCTTGCCGCCATAGCGGTCATACTCGACCTCCATGCCCTGCGTCAACTCCACGCCGTCATAGGCGGGCAGCATGCGCTCGATATACATGCGATCCGTCATATCGGAGAAGAGTGCATAGAATTTCTCGTCCTCGCCCTCTTCGAGCGCGACATCCATGACCTTCAAGAAGAGCTTCGTCTTGCCGCGATGTGCATAGAAATAGCGGAGATTCTCCAACAGTTCCTCGAAGTTCACGTGCGCCTTGCAGATCGTCTCGTACTTCTCCGAAGAAAGTCCCCTGAAGCGACACGCGCAGAGTATCAAGCCCCGCCTCGATGAGCGCATCGGCGAGCGCTGGACGCAGCATGGAGGCGTTCGAGATGATTTCAATGCGCTCGGCGACACCCTTTTCCCGCGCCATGCGCACCATATCGGCGATGTGGGGATTGAGGAGCGGCTCGCCCTGTCCCGTGAGCGACAGGAGTTTGAGCTTTTGCGGAAACTCGGCAAGCTGCTCGATTGTCTTTTTCATACGTTTCCATCGTCATATGCTCGGGCTGGAAGTCATACTGCCGCTTCATCTCGGCATGACCAAGCGAATGCCCGCAATAAGCGCACTTGAAGTTGCAGTACGTCGTCGGAAAGACGAAAGCACTGTAGGGTGTTGCGAGCGGCACGACTTCGGCGAGCTTCACGCGCTCCGTCCCATAGATCGGGTTTAATTTCAGACGCCATATCCTTCCTCCTCAGGAAAAGAGAGGCAAGAGTCTTTCTGCATCCGCATCGAGATCTTCCGCCGGATTGTTGATGCAGAAGAAGCATGTGCAACCACGGCACTCGGGTATCTCGTCCTTGCGCTTTTGCAGCATCCTGCGCAAAAGTGATCTACGCCTCGGTCCATTCCAGATTTCCACGAGCGGCTGCTCCTTCGCATTGCCCATCGACAGCCCCTTGCCCAAACCGGGCACGGGACAGGGGAACGTGTGCCCCTCGCAGCCGATTTGCAGGAAGTAAAAGGACTGTGCACAGACTTTACGTTCAACTTCAACGTCTTCACCATAAAAATTCTTCGAGCCATCGACGACATCCTTGAGCTCTTCCATCTGCTGCTGCATGACGACGAGATGCTCGATGAAGATTCGATCCGCCATCGGACTGAACAGTTCAAGGAACGTCTTCTTTTCTTCCTCCGTCGGCACGGTTGCATCGATCGCCTTGATGTAGATCGCCGTATTCTTCTTGTGGGCAAAAAGATAGCGCAGGTTCTCCAAATACGTCTCGAAGTCGATGCGCACGCCGCAGGTTTTTTTCGTAGCCTGCGGCATCAAGACCCTGCACGGAGATATTGATGTTCGTGATACCTGCTGCAACGAGTGCATCGCTCTTTTCCGGCGTGAGAAGAAGTCCGTTCGTGATGACCTCGACGCGCCCTGCGATGTCAGCATCGACGATCTTCTTGACGAAGGTCGGCAGCAAAGGATTCGTCAGCGGCTCGCCCAAGCCGGAGAAGACGATGCGTTTGATGCCGCCTTCAGGAAACTCCTTGAGATCGCGCACGATCTTGTCAAAAATATGCCCTCGTCCATATGCATCATGCGATGCCCGAGCTTTTTGAAACTCGCCGCCTCATCATCGCGCGTCGAGTGGATGCAGTAAAAGCATTTGAAGTTGCAGTATTTCGTCTGCTCGATATATACGGTGAAAGGCTGCGCGAGCGGAATGATGTCCGCAAGTTTCTTTCTATTCGTGTCATAATAAGGTTTGATTTCTGCCATATTCATTCTCCATCTGCAAAAGCATAGACCACGGTTTCCAATCCCATGTATTGATAATTGCGCAAGTAGAAGCGATATCCACTGTAGAATTCACGCAGCAAGAGCGGTATGCGCCAGATATGCGACATGTCGTGATAGACGCAGATCGCCAGCTGCGGATGATGCATGCGGATGAGATTTTCCGCGCCGCGCAGCGCATCGATCTCCATGCCCTCGATGTCCATCTTGATGAACGTCGGCATCTCGCCTGCAAGCATCGTATCGAGCGAAACGCATTGGATGACATTTTCTCCCGCCGCCTCTCTCTTCACGGCAGACTTCCCCTCTTCCGCCGTACCGAAGCGGATCTGCTGCGTCACGTTCGATACGCCGCACGGCACGATGGTCGCACGCGGGATGGAAAGTTCCTCTGCCGACGCATAGATGCGTGCGCCAAGTTCCTGCTGCGGCTCAAAAGCAAGGTAGTCGTGAATCTTCCTGCCCGCTGCCGAGAGCGCACGCAACGTATCGCCATCGAAGGCGCCGCAGTCCACGAAGAAGCGCATGTCCACATCTTCCGGCACATTATGCGCCGCATATTGCAGTCGCAGAGGCAAAGGCGCAGGAAAGATGGAGAAATCGCCGCAAAGATACGCCTCAATATGCGTCATGTAGTATTCGCGCTCTCCCTGCGTCTGCCATAGTTCATATGCGGCGAGGATCTCAGCTTCATCGCGGGCAAAATCACGCTCGATGTCGTAATCGCCGATAAAGATGTTGCGGCAAAACGCAGTGCTTCTGAAACTGCGCCAATCAAGCTCATGCAGGGCGAAGACCTGAGGAAAGCCCGCCAGCGTCAGTGAATCACGCAGTACAGGCTCATCCTCCAGAGAGAAGAGCGCCGCCAAGATGACGATGCTTCTCTCCTTCGGGACATCTGCCGTCTCCTCCAAGGTCAAGGCATCAATTCCCTGCACCCGCAAGTCTGCTGCACGGCGGTCGATCATCCCCTTGACCGGTATGCCAGACGCTTCCAAAGACATCCTGAGCTTCTTGCCGAGATTTCCCGCACCATAGAGAAAAAAATATCCGCGCCTGCAAAGGAGGAAACATCGACGGCGCGACTCTGCCATTTCTGCAGCATGCCGCTCCGCAAATCAGAAAATCTCATGAAAGCTCCTCCTCACGCATGGCGCTCCAACACGAAAACTTCGCCATCCGTTTCCACACGTCCCGCTCAATCTGCCATCGACAGAAAGATGGTCGCGCATAAGTTCGAGCATCGCCTGCGGATCTTCATAACTGTATAACGGCTCGCCGAGAATGATGTAATCGTAGACATTTCCCTGCAGCGCTGCAGCAAGATCGCGCAACGGCAAACAAAAACACTGCGCCATCGCAAATCGTCTGCAAGTCCACCCAATACTTCGAGTCCTGCACAAAGGCGGAAAGCGTTACGTTCTCTATGCTCAGTGCCCGGAATCTATTCTTGAAATGCAGTAAATCGGCGCCGCAATGCGCATCTATGCCAAGAATATGATACGCATTCCGTCTCGGAACAACATCCAGGCACTTATCGCGAAGATCTAGGTCGAAACGCGTATCGTCCCAAGGATCTATGCCAAAATATTTGCGCCGAAAGACTTCTCGTCCAGACTGTAGGTCGAATTCAAAATCCTCTTTCGTCATCGCAGTTCCCGTGCGTGATAGACGAACGTATCGCCGCAGAGCATCAAGCGATAGCCAAGACGGCGATACATGAAGGAAAATGTCATCATCGGAAAAATTATAATAAAAAGCATGATCCGCCTCGTACATTTTGCGTACGGACGAGCGAACCAACGATGCCGTAGGAATGACGCGCAGCCGCTCTTCCCATTTTCTTGGATCGCTGACATTGTGAGCAGCAGCAGCCTCCTGCATTTCCCCATATGTGGAAAAACCGCAAATCTGATTGCTGACCATAACTTGCATAACTGGCAACAGGAACGACCATGCCGATCCGCGGATCAGACTCCATGCAGGCAACAAGATTCTTGAGCCAATTCTTCGTCACAAGAACATCGCTCGGAAGAGCCGCAAAGTATTTGCCGCGGATAAATTCATTTCCTGCTGCCCCCTTTGCTGCAAGATAGCCGAACAAAGCGCCACGGTTTTTCCTTTCACATGGAAAATGCGCTTTTCGCGGATGCGGAATGCTGCGAAAAAAATCAAGTGTCCCATCTGTCGAGCCGTTGTCAACGAGAAGAAGTTCATGATCAACATCCTGCGTATATTGCAGGGATGGAATGAATCGCCATCTTTGTCTGATCTTCGAGATGATTGTACGCTTGAAATATACCGTTACAAGCGGAGGTGCATCGCCGACACAGAGATTCGCCGCCACCTCGCGTCGGACGAAAGGATCCGACTGACGAACTTCAGCGCCTACTTCCCCTACATCGATCTCAATGACTTCGCCGTAGTTCATGCTCATGTTCCTCCATATCCATCGGATTGACGGTAGCTTCTTCAAATCCAAACTTCCTTTATATCGGAATTTTAACCGTGTTGCATAAGGTCCAGCAGAGATCCATCCAACTCTATCCGCGCGTAATCTGAGATTTCTTCTTTTCTTTGAGACAACATCATACAAAAATCGTTTCTTCGTATCAGATACGTTATTATAGCACATTCCCATTTTCTGTTCAAAATCAAAAAACCTCATTTCAAAGAAATGAGGTCGATGGAGCAATGGCAGGGGCAGTAAGACTTGAACTCACAACCTACGGTTTTGGAGACCGTTGCTCTACCAGTTGAGCTATACCCCTATAAAAATGGGGCGACTGGTGGGGCTCGAACCCACGAATGCTGGAGCCACAATCCAGTGTGTTAACCACTTCACCACAGCCGCCATAGGTATGCCACCGCATTCGCGGTGGCACATTTGAACCAGCAGCTTTCTATCCTCCCAAGTCGTCTCCAACCAAGTACTTTCGACGTATGAGTGCTTAACGACTGTGTTCGGGATGGGAACAGGTGGATCCACTCAGCTATCGCCACTGGATTTCTTCTGAGGTCAACTCGCGTGAGCGTGCCCTCAAAACTATACAGAAGACAAATGGAACATTTTAGAGTGATGGCGAAACTTCACGTGCTCTCCACTTTCGTCTGCCTTGCGGCAGCCTGCGGCGGTCAACGTCAGCCAATCATGCGGCGCGCTTCGCGCTTGGTTCTTGGGACGTTTTCGCACGCGGGGCGTTCGCGGATTCGCTTTGCGAATCCGACGCCCCTGCGAGTCAAGCCCTCGGCATATTAGTACGGGTCGGCTGCACGCCTTGCGGCGCTTCCACTCCCCGCCCTATCAACCTCATCGTCTTTGAGGTGCCTTACCGGATTGCTCCGTGAGAAACTTCATCTTAGGGCTGGTTTCACGCTTAGATGCTTTCAGCGTTTATCCTTTCCGGACGCAGCTACCCAGCTGCACGGCTGGCGCCATGACTGGTACACCGTTGATCTGTCCACTCCGATCCTCTCGTACTAGGAGCAGCCCCCTTCAGGTTTCTTCCGCCCGCGATGGATATGGACTCGAACTGTCTCACGACGTTCTGAACCCAGCTCACGTACCACTTTAATGGGCGAACAGCCCAACCCTTGGGAATCTGCTTCAGCCCCGGGATGTGATGAGCCGACATCGAGGTGCCAAACCTCCCCGTCGATATGGACTCTTGGGAGAGATTAGCCTGTTATCCCTGTGGTAGCTTTTTATCCGTTGAGCGATGGCAATTCCACTCTCATTCCACCGGATCACTAAGCCCTCACTTTTTCGTACCTGCTCGACTTGTCGGTCTCGCAGTCAAGCTCCCTTCTGCCTTTATGCTCTTCGCGCGATTTCTGTCCGCGCTGAGGGAACCTTTGGACGCCTCCGTTGCTCTTTTTCGGAGGCGACCGCCCCAGTCAAACTGCCCACCGGCACTGTCCCGAGTGTCGTAACTACTCCGGTTAGATGACCAGCGAGATGAAGGGTGGTATCCCAACAGCGGCTCCGGGCGTCCTTGCGGCCGCCTTTCTAGCCTCCCACCTATCCTGTACATCATTCGCCGGGCATCAATGCCAAGCTGCAGTAAAGCTCCATGGGGTCTTTTCTGTCCAGTCGCGGGTAACCTGCATCTTCACAGGTATTTCAATTTCACCGGGCCCTCGTCGAGACAGTGCCCAAATCGTTACGCCTTTCGTGCGGGTCGGAACTTACCCGACAAGGAATTTCGCTACCTTAGGACCGTTATAGTTACGGCCGCCGTTTACTGGGGCTTCAGCTCAAGGCTTCGGATTGCTCCTGACCTCTCCCCTTAACCTTCCAGCACCGGGCAGGCGTCAGCACCTATACGTCAGATTTCTCTTTTGCAGGCACCTGTGTTTGTGGTAAACAGTCGCTTGGGCTTCTCTTCTGTCGCTTACCCCGGCTCCAACCGCAGGGGGTCTTCACCAGTTCCGGCCATCCTTTTCCCGAAGTTACGGATGCAATTTGCAGAGTTCCTTAACGAGGGTTTTCCCGCGCACCTTAGGATCCTCTCCCTGCCTGCCTGTGTCGGTTTCGGTACGGGCGCAGTTCGTCTCGCTAGAAGCTTTTCTCGGCAGTGTGGTCCGCTTGGCTTCGGCTCACCCATAGGTTTGCCTCCCTGTCACGTCTCGGCTTTTACAAGGGGGATTTGCCTCCCTTGCAGCCTCACCGGCTTCGACGCGCTCTTCCATTCGCGCGCCCAAGCTCCCTCCTGCGTCACTCCATCACTCAAACGACTCCCTGCGGTACTGGAATATTCACCAGTTGTCCATCGCCTATGCTTGCTGCCTCGGCTTAGGTCCCGACTGACCCTGGGACGACGAGCGTTGCCCAGGAAACCTCAGGCTTTCGGTGGGCCAGATTCTTGCTGGCCTTTTCGCTACTCATACCGGCATTCTCACTGCCATGCGCTCCACCGCTCCTTCCGGTACGGCTTCGCCGCGCATGGTACGCTCCCCTACCCCGCACACTTTCGTGTGCAGCCGCAGCTTCGGTTCTGTACTTGAGCCCCGGACATTTTCGGCGCAGGGACTCTCGACCAGTGAGCTATTACGCACTCTTTAAATGGTGGCTGCTTCTGAGCCAACATCCTGGTTGTTTTCGAATTCCTACATCCTTTTCCACTTAGTACAGCATTGGGACTTTGGCTGGCGGTCTGGGCTGTTTCCTCTTGCGTACGGGTCTTATCACTCGCACGCTGACTCCCGGGCTTGCCATGCAGCCATTCGCAGTTTGACTGGGGTCGGTAGGCTTTACGCCCCCTTGCCCGATCAGTGCTCTACCGTCTGCATGCATCGCCCGAGGCTAGCCCTAAAGCTATTTCGGGGAGAACCAGCTATCTCCACGTTCGATTGGCATTTCACCCCTATGCACAGCTCATCCCAAAGTTTTTCAACACTCACGGGTTCGGCCCTCCGCTCAATTTTACCTGAGTTTCAGCCCCGCCATGCATAGATCACTGTGGTTTTCGGGTCTGCCCCGTCGAACTAAGCGCCCTCTTAAGACTCGCTTTCGCTTCGGCTCCGCGTCTTCCGCTTAACCTCGCTCGACAGGACAACTCGCCGGTTCATTCTTCAATAGGCACGCCGTCGCGCATATAAAGCGCTTCGACTGCTTGTGGACATACGGTTTCAGGTTCTGTTTCACTCTGCTCCCGCGGTTCTTTTTCGCCTTTCCCTCACGGTACTTTCCTCTATCGGTCGTCAGGTAGTATTTTTGCCTTGGATGGTATTCACCCGGCTTCCCACAGGGTTCCTCGTGTCCCGTGGTACTCTGGATCCCAGCCCGTTCTTCAGCCTTTCGTGTACGAGGGTCTCACTCTTCGCCCGGCCTTCCCATGCCGTTCCACTAGGCTGCTTTCCCTTTTTGCTGGTCCTCAACCCCGAAAGCCCGAAAGCTTTCGGTTTGGGCTCTTCCCTTTTCGCTCGCCGCTACTCGGGGAATCTCACGCGCTCCACTCATGAACATGCTGGCGCATCTGCTTGTCTGTGCTCTCTTCCGCTTCGTTGTCATCGCTCGACATAGTCACCGCTATGACTCGCTCTTCCGCCTCGCTGAAGAAACCACATCCTGCGCATCTGCATCCAGCCCATTCATGAGCGGAACGCTGTTGATTACTTTTCCTCCGGCTACTTAGATGTTTCAGTTCACCGGGTTTGTCTCCCTTTCGGGTAGTGCGACATGACTCGCACTGGGTTGCCCCATTCGGACATCCGTGGATCGAGGCCTATTTGCGGCTCCCCACGGCTTTTCGCAGCTTATCGCGTCCTTCTTCGACTCCTGACGCCAAGGCATCCACCGTATGCCTTTCGTAGCTTTGACTTTTCCACGATTTTCATCGTGTGTTTTCGCCTCAAGGCATCATTTTCATTGATGCTTGGTGGTTTGTGATCCTAAAATGTTCGGAAAAATCTTTGCTGCATTTCTGCAGCCTTCGATGATTTTCTTTCATTTTGTCTTCTGTGTAGTTTTCAAGGTACACTCGACCTTGCCGCTGATGCAACTCAACGTGAAGGTCAAGCTTGAGAGATTTGTGTTCCCTCAAAACTAGACAATGCAGAAAGGCTTATGCCAGCCCTATGCCTCGACTTAGGTTGAGAATGAAGTTCGACTTTCGCTTCGCGAAATCGAACTAAGCGATTCACTCACGTTTGCGCGTCGCTTGCGCTCCTTCAAACGCGGTTCTCTGCTTACCTTAGAAAGGAGGGTGATCCAGCCGCACCTTCCGATACGGCTACCTTGTTACGACTTCACCCCAGTCATCGCCCCCGCCTTAGACGGCTGCCTCCTTGCGGTTGGCCCACCGGCTTTGGGCGTGAATGACTTCCGTGGTGTGACGGGCGGTGTGTACAAGGCCCGGGAACGTATTCACCGCAGTATGCTGACCTGCGATTACTAGCGATTCCGACTTCATGCAGGCGGGTTGCAGCCTGCAATCCGAACTGGGGGATGGTTTGTGGGGATCTGCCTGGCTCGCGCCTTCGCTTCCCTCTGTCCATCCCATTGTAGTACGTGTAGCCCAGACATAAGGGGCATGATGACTTGACGTCATCCCCGCCTTCCTCCGCGTTCTCCGCGGCAGTCTCCTTGAGTTCCCGCCATGACGCGCTGGCAACAAAGGACAGGGGTTGCGCTCGTTGCGGGACTTAACCCAACATCTCACGACACGAGCTGACGACAGCCATGCACCACCTGTTTTCGTGTCCCCGAAGGGAGGGGGCTGTCTCCAGCCCTTTCACTCAATGTCAAGCCCTGGTAAGGTTCTTCGCGTTGCGTCGAATTAAACCACATACTCCACCGCTTGTGCGCACCCGTCAATTCCTTTTGAGTTTCAGTCTTGCGACCGTACTCCCCAGGCGGAATGCTTATTGCGTTAACTCCGGCACAGGAGGGGTCGATACCTCCTACACCTAGCATTCATCGTTTACGGCCAGGACTACCGGGGTATCTAATCCCGTTCGCTCCCCTGGCTTTCGAGCCTCAGCGTCAGTTACAGTCCAGAAAGCCGCCTTCGCCACTGGTGTTCCTCCCAATATCTACGCATTTCACCGCTACACTGGGAATTCCGCTTTCCTCTCCTGCACTCAAGACATACAGTTTCCATCCCCTCACGGGGTTGAGCCCCGCACTTTTAAGATGGACTGATATGCCCGCCTGCGCTCCCTTTACGCCCAATAATTCCGGACAACGCTCGCCACCTACGTATTACCGCGGCTGCTGGCACGTAGTTAGCCGTGGCTTCCTCGCACAGTACCGTCACCCAGGCTCAATGTTTTCAAACCCGGTTTTCGTCCTGTGCAACAGAGCTTTACGATCCGAAGACCTTCTTCACTCACGCGGCGTTGCTCCATCAGGCTTTCGCCCATTGTGGAAGATTCCCCACTGCTGCCTCCCGTAGGAGTCTGGGCCGTGTCTCAGTCCCAATGTGGCCGTTCATCCTCTCAGACCGGCTACTGATCGTCGCTTTGGTGAGCCGTTACCTCACCAACTGGCTAATCAGACGCAGGCCCATCGACAGGCGATAGCATTGTAAAGAGGCCATCTTTGAGCCGAGGTGGATGCCCTCCTCGGATTTCATTCGGTATTAGCATTCCTTTCGGAATGTTGTCCCCATCCTGTCGGCAGGTTGCCTACGTGTTACTCACCCGTTTGCCACTCTCACCTTTACCGAAATAAAGGTTCCCGTTCGACTTGCATGTGTTAAGCACGCCGCCAGCGTTCGTCCTGAGCCAGGATCAAACTCTCCGAAAAAACTTGATCTTTTTGCGCTATGCTGCGTCATGGCTTCGCCGTGTGTCCTCGACGTACACGAGTACGTCTGCGGGACGCGGCTTCGCCATTCCTTGCCTAGCACAAAAATCTCTGCGTTTTTCTCCGCTTCGGACTGCAGGACAGTCGTGGTGGAGAAAATTACTTTTTTTAGCAGAGAGCCGTTGATTGGCTCTTTTTATCTTTGGATACGATTCTTTCGAACCGTATAAAGAAATTGTCGATTGCTTTTGTAGTTCACAATCGATGTTTCATCAAGATTTCTCTTGATGGACATCTGGCTTGAATCATATCGATGATTCATTTCTGCATTGTTTAGTTTTCAAGGAACACCGCCGATCGCTCGGCTTCTTTTGCCGCTCTTGCGAGCCGACCTTCTCAGTATACTCGTTTCAGTGAATCTTGTCAAGCACCGTTTTTTTACGTCCGCCAGGACTTACTATGCCGTTCTTCTCCGAATCTTTCACTTGCTGTCCGCTCTCTTTACGACTTGCCCCATTTTACATGAAATCGCCCCATCTGTCAACATCTTTTTTTCTTTTTATTTTGTCCCCGAGACTAGAATACGAAAGAGGCCGCTTGTCGCAGCCCTCTTTCGTATTCTAGTCGGAAAAATCAACCAGAGCCGATCGGCCTCTTTCCCACAAAGGCATTACGCAAGATGCTCAATGCACCGTGCAGTCTCCAACCTCATTCCGATTTAACCTCTATCACCGTCACAGGCGCGACGCTGCGCTTCCTTGCGTACAACAAGTAGTACAGGCCGGCGCAAAGGAGCGCTACAGCACCGCATGATGCGTAGATTCCTTCAAAGCCGATGCTGGATTTGAACGCGCCGAGCGCATAGGGTGCGACGCCGAGTCCGAGATCGAGAGCGATGAAGTACGTCGACACAGCAACACCGATGCGATACTCGGTGACGAGCTTGACACAGATCGCCTGCCCGTTCGACATGAACGTACCATAGCCGAGACCGACGAACACTCCGGCAAGAAGAAGCGTCCAGCTCGCTGTTGTAACGCTCAGAAGCAAAAGGCCGATAGCAAGACAGGCATACGTCGGATACATAACGAAGTCTTCGCCCTTGCGGTCAAACATGACGCCCGCAACAGGACGCGCCAGCGTGATCGTCAAAGCATAAACAAGGAAGAAGACCGTTCCCGCACCGATCAGACCAAGTTCCTGCGCATACGTAGCAAGGAAACTCAAGACGCTCGAATAGCTGATGCCCATGAGAAATGCCACGATGGAAATCGACGTGACCTTCGGCTCCAGAAAATTGCTGATGCTGAACCTCTTGAGCTCCGCCTTCTTCTCCTCGGAGAGTTCTATCTCAGGCACCTTGAGGACAACGACGGCAACGAGGCAGACAACGAGCATAGCAACGCAGAAATCAATGATATAGTTGAACGTCATCGTATGTTGCATGAGCATGCCAAGGAACGGTCCGATCGCCGCGGCAAGACTCATACTCAAAGCATAGTAATTGATTCCTTCGCCGCGGCGTGTCGTCGGGATGATGCTCGATACAATCGTGCTCGTCGCCGTCGATGTGATTCCGTAGCCAATGCCGTTCAGACAGCGCACAACGTAGAGCACGGCGAGGGAATCTACGAAGAAGTACAAGAGCGTCGTCACGAGATAAAAAATGATGCCGCCATAAAGCATGACCTTCCTGCCATAAAGCTCGATGGAACGACCGGCCGCCATGCGTGCAAAGCAATGTGCCGAGAATGAAAAATGCCGAGGCAAGGCCAGCTTCACTCATCGACGCATTGAGTGACTGAATCGCCTCAGATGCGATGATGACCATGAGCATGTAATAGATGATATAGATCAAGAAGTTCACCAACGTGTCCAGGATGAACTCCTTCGTCCACAGCTTCTCTTGTTTCACGTTCAACAGCAACCTTTCTTTGTTGTAAGCGCCGCAGCGCTTTTAAAAAACGAACTGCCCTGATTATAAGCATCGTCTTATCTTTTGTGTAGCGCATAAAAAGATGGGAGTCATCGTCAAAAGCGATAACTCCCAGAACGCTATCTTCCCTTCAATTTCTCAGGATGCACTGCCTCCCCAGCCTGACTTCTTGGCTTCTCCCTATAAATCTGTCGAACATGTTCAACGTAAGTGCGAATATATTGCAGGCGCGGGTTGTCCCTCTTATAAACGAGCACGGCATCAAGCGCCAGGGCAGGCGCAAGAGAAGAGAAGCCGTCCGTGATGCCTAGCGCTTCGACGAAGCGCCGCGGCAAGAGCACCCCCGCCGCATTTTCCCGACAAAAATGTACCATCGCATACGGCGTCGAGAGACGTGCCACCACCACGGGCTTCTCCTCACCGAAGTAACGTTCATACACGCGATTCATCGACGATCGCACAGGATAGAACACATGCGGCTGCTGCGCCACCCAAGAGCGTGCAGCATCGCCTTCAACGCGCGCAAGGCAGGGGCGCGTAGAAAACAATGTCGTCATCGGAAAAATGCACACATTCCCAACCGTTGAATCCCTTGTCGTCCAAGCGATAGAGCGATGCGACATCGATGCGGTCTTCCAAAAGTCCGCACCGGATCTCATCTTCCTCCATCTCAAAAACATTGAGGCAAATCTTCTCATTCTGCTTTTGAAAGTATGATACATGGCGATTCATGTGGACATCTCCCAGAGAGCGCAATACGGCAACATCAAGCTCGACAGGCGTGCGTTTCGCGCTTTCCTGCACCTCCGCTACAGCCTCGCGCAGCTGCGCAACGCAGATCTGCGCCTTGTCCAAAAAAACCGTGCCAGCCTCCGTCAAGTCACTGCCGCGCGTCGAGCGGCGGATCAATGTGACGCCGATCGCTTCTTCAAGCTTCTTCATCTGCACGCTGAACGCTGACTGCGTGATGTTGGCCTCCTGCGCGGCAAGCGAAAAATTCTTGATCCTGCCATAAATGATGAAACATTCCAGCTGATGTATGGTCGGCAGTTCATTCATGCCGCACCCTCCCCACTCCAAAGGGAGAACCCTCTCCCAAAACTAAAACTCCCTAAAAACAAAAAGCGGCCTCCCTGCCTAAGCAGAAAGCCGCTTAAAATCCTTATGGTGGAGACGAGGGGGATCGAACCCCTGACCTCTTGCATGCCATGCAAGCGCTCTCCCAGCTGAGCTACGCCCCCGTGGACAAGTTACTTTGCTAGTATACAGCACGGAAGGGAAAAGCGCAAGCCTTTTTTGCAAAAAATCTCACGCGCCGTGATAACTCTTTCGATAACTGCCATCCGAGGATGTGCTGCCACCACGCACGGTTTTCCAAATACCAGGCGATCGTGCGCTCGATTCCTTCCTCAAACTTCATTTCGGGCAGCCAGCCAAGCTCCGCATGAATCTTCGTCGGATCAATCGCGTAGCGACGGTCATGCCCCTTTCTGTCCTCGACATACGAGATGAGGCTCTCGGGTTTCTTCAGCGCATGCAGGATGGCTTTGACGACATCGATATTGGCACGCTCGTTGTGACCGCCGATGTTGTAGACTTCTCCCGCACGTCCCTTGTGCAGCACGAGATCGATGGCTCGGCAATGATCCTCGACGTAGAGCCAATCGCGCACATTGGCGCCGTCGCCGTACACGGGAAGCTGCTCGTCGGCAAGCGCCTTGACGATCATCAGCGGGATGAGCTTTTCCGGAAAGTGGTAGGACCGTAATTGTTCGAGCAGCGCGAGATCGTCACAGGCAATCCAAAGGTACGGCTGTAAGCGAGCACGAGAAGGTCAGCGGAAGCCTTCGACGACGAATACGGGCTGGAGGTATGCAGAGGCGTCTGTTCGGTGAAGAGAAGATCTGGACGGTCGAGCGGCAGATCACCGTAAACCCTCGTCGGTCGACACCTGATGGTAGCGCGAAATGCCATATTCGCGGCAGGCGTCCATGAGGACGCTCGTGCCGATGATGTTCGTCTGAAGGAAGAGCTCCGGCGTTTCGATGGAGCGATCGACATGACTTTCCGCCGCGAAATTGATGACCACATCGGGCTTCTCCTTGCGGAAGATCGCGTAAATGGCCTCGCGGTCGCAGATGCTGCAGCGAGAAAAGTGAAAGCGCGGATCATCCGCAACATCGAGCAGGGACTCATAGTCGCCCGCATACGTCAGCGCATCAACGCAGAGGATTTGCGCCTCCGGATGCGTTTTCATCATGTAATGGACGAAGTTGCTGCCGATAAAACCGGCACCGCCGGTCACAAGATACTTCAAGGTTATTCCTCCCCGTAGACGAAATTCAGCTCGGCTTCTCTCTCGGAAAGCGTCGGAGCCGCTTCATCCTTCGCCGAAAGAACCGTCGGCGCAAGCTCCCAGTCAATGCCAATGGCGGGATCGCTCCAGAGGATATTGCCGTCGCACTCGGGCGCATAGTAGTTGTCCGCCTTGTACTGCACCTCGACGTCATCCGTCAGCGTGATGAATCCATGCGCGAAACCGCGCGGAATCATCAACTGCCGCTTGTTCTTCGCCGAGAGGCGCACGGCAACCCACTTCGCATATTGCGGCGAGCCCTTTTCGGATATCGACGGCGACATCGAGGATCTCACCGCGCGTGCAGCGCAGGAGCTTCGCCTGCGCCATGGGATTTTTCTGGTAGTGAAGACCTCGCAGCGTTCCCTTTTTCTGCTGAAAAGGACTGGTTGTCCTGCACAAAGTCGTAAGGGAGACCTGCTTCTTCCATCTTTTTCTTCGACCAACTCTCCATGAACCAGCCGCGCGCATCGCCAAATACCGCCGGCTCCAATATGAAGACGCCTTTGAGGTGCGTTTCTGTCACATTCATCTTCCATCCCTAGCCCTTCACCAACTGTTCCAAATACTTTCCATAATCGTTCTTCATCAAGGGCTGCGCAAGGCGCAGAAGCTGCTCCTCGTCGATATGACCCATGCGGTAGGCGATTTCCTCGATGCAGGCGATCTTCAGTCCCTGGCGATCCTGAATCGTTTCAACGAACGTCGCCGCCTGCAGAAGCGACTCATGCGTGCCCGTATCGAGCCATGCGAAGCCGCGCCGCATCTTCTCCACCTGGAGGTCGCCGCGCTCCAGATACGCGCGGTTCACATCCGTGATTTCCAGCTCGCCGCGCGCCGACGGCCTGACCGCCTTCGCTATATCTACGACATCATTGTCATAGAAGTAAAGTCCCGTCACTGCATAATTCGAGCGCGGCGCCTCCGGCTTCTCCTCCAAACTTACGGCACGGCCTGTTTTATCAAACTCCACGACGCCATAGCGCTTCGGGTCGCGCACATAGTAAGCAAAAACCGTCGCGCCCGATTCGCGCGCTGTCGCACGCTGCAAGAGACGAGCGAGATTCGCGCCGTAAAAGATGTTGTCGCCCAAAACAAGCGCACAGCCATCGCTGCCGATAAAGCTCTCGCCGATGATGAACGCTTGTGCGAGTCCGTCAGGACTCGGCTGCACGGCATAAGAGATGCGAATGCCCCACTGACTGCCGTCACCAAGCATCGCGGCAAACATCGGACTATCCTGCGGCGTCGTGATGACGAGGATATCCTCGATCCCCGCAAGCATCAACGTGCTCAACGGATAATAGATCATCGGCTTGTCAAAGATCGGCATGAGCTGTTTCGACACGACCTTGGTCAATGGATAGAGGCGCGTGCCCGAGCCACCTGCCAGAACGATCCCTTTCTTCAGCATAAAAACACCTCGCAAGCCATGCGCACTCCAGATCTCTCAGTGCTCAACCCTTCTGCCAAATCATTCCCATGAAATCGCTGTGACGCTTCCTGACTTCCCGCGCCACAACACCGACGATCGTATTGACGAGATCCGCCGAATAATTTTTCGGTGTCATCGGAATGCAAGCATCCAGGATGACAGACGTATCGGGCGCCAAGTAATACTTGAACAGCTTGTTCCCGTTGTTGAGCCGCATGATGAAATTCGTCACCTCGTAGGCATTGTCATCGTTCAGCGCCTTCGGTGCTAGATTCGCGCGCACGATCACATAGATCGTATCATCGAAAATGACCCCGAGCGGCACATACTGCCCCTGCACCTCGACAGTCGAGCGAAAGATCACGCTCTCATGCTCATCGCCGAGCTCCTCACGCTCAAAGCTGTCAATCTTATGACGCTGCAAATAGCGCTTGAACTTCTCCGCTGCTTCTACCATGAAACTTCCTCCGTAAATGCGAAATCAACATTGTTTTGATATTCTCCAAAAGCACAGAAAACTCCTGCTGAAATTCCTTTCTTTCTCCTGATTCCTTCCATATCCACCCGTACCGCGCGCGCCATGGCGCTTCAAAAATGGCTCGTATGCGCTCTCCTCAAACCTCGGTGATCTTCGTGAACAATTCCTTGTACTCAAGCCGCAGAATTTCAGCGACTTCCTTTCGCATCGCAGGACTTTCCATCGTTTCGAGCGCCGCTCGACGCGCCTTGAGCAGGATATCGACATCGCGCAGCGCGTCTGCCATCTTGAGATCGGGCAGGCCATGCTGCATCGCGCCGAAGAACTGGCCGGGACCTCTGAGCTTCAGATCCTCCTCGGCAAGAACGAAGCCATCCCTGACACTTTCCATGAGCGAGAGGCGCTTCTTCGCCGTCTCCGTGCGCGCTGCCGAGATGAGGATGCAATAAGAACGGTGCACTCCCCTGCCCACACGCCCGCGCAGCTGATGGAGCTGCGCAAGGCCAAAGCGTTCGGCATTCTCAACGACCAAAACGCTTGCGTTCGGCACATCGACGCCGACCTCGATGACCGTCGTCGTCACGAGGACGTCGATCCTGCCTGCATGAAAATCCGCCATGACGGCTTCCTTCTCTTTGCCCGCCAGCTTTCCATGCACGAGGCCGCAGCGCACCTCTCGAAGCATTCCTGTACGCAGCTCCTCATAAACTTCCTCGGCCGACGGCAGATCGAGCGTATCGCTCTGCTCAACGAGCGGACAGACGACATACGCCTGTCTTCCCTTGGCAACTTCCTGCCGCACGAAGCGATAGATGAGGTCGCGCCTCGCCGGCGCGCGCAGGAAGGTCTCGACGGGGACACGTCCCGGCGGCAGGTGCTCGATGCGCGAAACATCGAGATCGCCGTAAACTGTCAAGGTCATCGTGCGCGGAATTGGCGTTGCCGTCATCACGAGCATATCGGGCGTAAGCTGCGCGCGTTTTTCAAGCGCCGCGCGCTGCTCGACACCGAAGCGGTGCTGCTCATCCGTCACGACGAGACCGAGGGCAGCGAAGGTGACGGTCTCTTGAATCAAAGCGTGCGTGCCGATCACGATGTCGACTTCGTGCGCCTCGATCGCCGCATACGCCGCCTCGCGCTCCTTCTTCGCCAGCCGCCCCGTCAAGAGCAGGAGGCGAACAGGCAACTCTTTGAGCAAGTCGCTGAACTTGTCAAAGTGCTGACGCGCCAAAATCTCCGTCGGCACCATGAAAGCACCCTGGAAGCCATTTTCCACCGTCTTGATGAGCGCCAAGAGGGCGAGAGCCGTCTTGCCCGAGCCGACGTCGCCCTGCACGAGGCGACGCATCGGCACGGCAAGTTCCATATCCTGCCGAATGTCGCACCATGCCTTCGCTTGGTCTTCCGTCAGTCGGAACGGCAGAGTCTCATGTACTGCGCGCGACAAACGACTCTCGCCGAGATGGCGCACACCCTTCTTCTTTTCGCGGCTCTCGCGACGCAAGAGCAGAAGTCCGCACTGGATGAGGTAAAGCTCCTCAAAGATCAGCCTTTCACGCGCAAGATGCAATGCCTCAGACGATTCGGGAAAATGCACCTCGCGATATGCCTCCTCGCGCGCGACGAGATGATAGCGCTGGCAGATGCTCCCGGGAAGGATCTCCGCGATCTCGTCGATTCCCTGAAAAAGCGTCGTGAGAAGCGTGCGGAAAAACTTCTGATTCAAGCTGCTCGTAGCCGCGTAAACGGGTAGAAGCCCCAGAGTCACATCTTCATCTTTTTCGAGCACGGAAAAATCCTTGACCTGACTCATCTGCTTCTTGCCCTGCCCGCCGAAGGCATAGTCAATCTTGCCGACAGCGAAGAGCCGCATTCCCGTCCTGAGTTTTCCCTTAAGAAAACTTTTGATTGAAGAACGTGACTTGCAGAAAGCCCGTGCCGTCGTCGATATCAACGCTCAAAACATGGAGGCTGCGTCCCGTGCGCCGCTCGGCTATGCGGCGTATGACTCCCACCACCGCCTGCTGCTCGCCGACTGCAGCTGCAGCGAGCGGCGTCAAGATGCGTCTGTCCTCGTAAGTGCGCGGATAGTAAGTCAACAGGTCGTAGACCGTGAAGAGTCCGAGTCTGTTCAATGATTCGTATTTCTTTTTTCCGACGCCCTTGAGTTCCAGCAAGCTCGTCTGCAGCTCCATGGATTGCCCCCTCTCCCAAAGAAAAATCATGCCCACATGGCCTCATCATGCACTGCACCTGCACAAGGCGAAAAAGAACCCGCCTCCGCATCGAATCGCAGACGGGTTCTTTCTTTATCAGGATGCCTTCAAGCGCCCTTACTGGTCGCAATGTATCGCTGGCAGAGTCTCATCCGCTGCGAACGATGCGCCGCCAAGCATCTTAGAGCTTCGGGCCGGCGGCGACGAGTGCGCGGCCTTCCTCATCCATTTCATACTTCTTGAAATTCTTGATGAAACGGCCGGCAAGATCCTGCGCCTTCTTATCCCACTCATTCGGATCGGCATAAGTGTCACGCGGATCGAGAATCTTTGGGTCGACGCCCTCCAGTTTCGTCGGAATGTCAAATTCGAAGTACTTGAGCTTCTTCGTCGGCGCATTGTTGATCGAGCCGTCCAAGATTGCATCGATGATGCCGCGCGTATCCTTGATGGAAATGCGCTTGCCCGTGCCGTTCCAGCCCGTGTTCACGAGATATGCCTTGGCGTCGCTCTGGCGCACCCTCTTGACGAGTTCCTGTGCGTACTTCGTCGGCGGCAGTTCGAGGAACGCCTGCCCGAAAGCACGCCGAGAAGGTCGGCGTCGGCTCCGTGATGCCGCGCTCCGTGCCCGCGAGCTTCGCCGTGAAGCCCGAGAGGAAGTAATACTCCATCTGCTCCGGCGTCAGGATGGCGACGGGCGGCAGTACGCCGAAGGCATCGGCAGAAAGGAAGATGACTTCCTTGGCGGGGGGAGCAGCAGAAATCGGGCGCACGATGTTCTCGATGTGCTGTATCGGATAAGAGACGCGCGTGTTCTCCGTCACAGATTTATCGTTAAAATCAACCTTGCCGTTTTCATCGACCGTGACATTTTCCAGAAGCGCGTCGCGCTTGATCGCGTTGTAGATGTCCGGCTCAGAATCCTTGTCGAGCTTGATGACCTTCGCATAGCAGCCGCCCTCGAAATTGAAGACGCCGTTGTCGTCCCAGCCATGCTCATCATCGCCGATCAAAAGACGCTTCGGGTCGGTCGAGAGCGTCGTCTTGCCCGTGCCCGAGAGACCGAAGAAGATCGCCGTATTCTTGCCTTCGAGATCCGTATTGGCCGAGCAGTGCATCGAAGCAATGCCCTTCAGCGGCAAGTAGTAGTTCATCATCGAGAACATGCCCTTCTTCATCTCGCCGCCGTACCATGTGTTGATGATAATCTGTTCGCGGCTCGTGATGTTGAAGGCAATCGCCGTCTCCGAGTGAAGCCCGAGCTCCTTGTAGTTTTCCACCTTCGCCTTGGACGCATTGTAGACGATGAAATCCGGCTTGAAGTTTTCCAATTCCTCTTTCGAGGGCAGGATGAACATGTTGCTGACGAAATGCGCCTGCCATGCGACCTCAACGATGAAGCGCACCGACATGCGCGTATCCTTGTTCGCGCCACAGAAGGCATCGACAACGAAGAGACGCTTGTTGGAAAGCTCTTTCTTCGCGATCTTCTTGAGCTCGTCCCATGTCGCTTCGCTCGTCGGATGGTTATCGTTCGGGTAGTCTTCCGATGTCCACCAGATCGTGTCCACGGAGTTGTCGTCCACGACAATGAACTTGTCCTTCGGCGAACGCCCCGTGAAGACGCCCGTCATGACGTTCACCGCATCAAACTCCGTGAGCTTTCCCTTTTCAAAGCCCGTGAGGTCAGACTTCATTTCTTCTTCAAAAAGCTGTTCATAGGACGGATTATGGACGATTTCTGTCGCCCCTGTAATCCCGTACTGTGCCAAATCAAGTTTTGCCATGTTCCTCTACCTCTTTCATAAAATATTGATTCAAGATATGGTTTCAAACATGTTACGCTTATCTCTTTCTCGATTTTTCAAAGAAATCCTGCTTTTTTTAATTTTTTTTGCGTAAAACCAAGCCGATCGGTCGTTGCCTTCGATTCGACCTCCCAGGATTTCACGCAAGGACGGCGCACTATGTCCACGTCGTGGACGTTTGTGCGTGTAATTTGTGCGCCCTCCGAGAGGTCACTGCGTCGCAAAGTCTTCCGCTGCCGTGCGCATCTCCGCCTTTTCGCACACCGCCCGATGCAGAATTTCTGCCGTCTTCAACGATGCCAGCCCCTGCGGGATCGGACTCTCATTCAAAGAAGCAAGCTTGTCAAGCTGCGCAAACTCATCGAGTCCGGCGCGCTCCTCTCCCAGTGCCTCCAGGACGCTTTCGTTGAACTTGTACGGGCTTGCCGTCGAAACGACGACGAGCGGCCTGGAACTCCCCGTCGCCTCTTTATACTTCTGAGCCACACGGTAGGCCACGGCGGAATGCGTATCGAGCACATAACGCTCTTTTTCAAAAACTTCGCGGATCGTTTTCTTCGTCGCCGCGTCATCGACCCAGCCTGCCCAGAACGTCTCCTTGAGCTTTTGCAGCACGTCATCGCCGACCTCATACCTGCCCTTTTCGCCCAGCTGCTGCATCCAAACCTTGACCTTCGCTGCATCCTTCGTTTCATGGCAGAGCAGCCGTTCGAGATTGCTCGATATCAGGATGTCCATGGACGGCGATATCGTCTTATGGAAGTCGCGCTGTCTGTCGTAAACGCCCGTCTGCAGGAAATCGGTCAGCACGTTGTTGCTGTTCGACGCGCAGATGAGCTTCGCCACGGGAAGTCCCATGCGCTTGGCATAGTAGCCGGCGAGAATGTCGCCGAAATTCCCCGTCGGCACACAAAAAGTCGATCGCCTCGCCCGCACGGATCGTCCCATTGGACAGGGAGGTCGGCATAAGCGCTGAAATAATAGACGATCTGCGGCACAAGCCGTCCCCAATTGATCGAATTGGCCGAAGACAGCTTGACGTTCTCGGCAGCAAGCCTCTCGCCAAAATCCTTGTCGCTGAAGATCGCCTTGACGCCGTTCTGCGCATCGTCAAAATTTCCTTTGACCGCGACGACGCAGACATTCCTTCCCTTCTGCGTACACATCTGCAGGTTCTGGATCTTCGACACGCCGCCCGTCGGATAGAATACGAGGATCTTGATCTGCTCGACATCGGCGAAGCCTTCGAGAGCCGCTTTTCCCGTGTCGCCCGACGTGGCGACGAGGATCAAGATCTCAGCGCTCTCTCCCGTCTTCCGAAGCGCCGTCTGCAAAAGCTGCGGCAAAAGCTGCAGCGCCATGTCCTTGAACGCGCTCGTCGGCCCATGCCAAAGCTCCAGCACGGGGAATTCCTTGAGCATGTGAACAGGCGCGATGCGCACGTCGTCGAACTTCCCGCTGCCATAGGCGCGCGAAATGCAGCCTGCAAGCTCCTCTTGTGTGTAATCTGTAAGGAAAAGTCCCAAGATGCGCGCTGCGCGCTCCTCGTAGGAAAGGCGCGTCATCTCTTCGATGAAGTCCATTCCGACCGCAGGCATTTCCTCGGGCACAAAAAGTCCGCCGTCCACTGCCAGTCCTTGGATGATCGCCTCTGCTGACGCGATGCCTGAGGCTCCGCCTCTTGTGCTTCTGTATTTCAATTCCTTCACTCCATTTCTTTCTCTCACAACCGATCGTTTCGCTGCCATCAACGCGCCAGAGCCGCCACCGTCGCATGAACGGCACGCTCCAAGTCGGCGGGCGCGAGCAGAATCTGCTCACCGCGCTTGCCCGCGCTGACGGCAATCTGTTCCCATTCCCGTGCCGAAGCGTCGAGGAAGACGGGATACTCCTTCTTTGCGCCGAGCGGCGAGCAGCCGCCACGCTGATATCCCGTGAGCGCAAGCACCTCCTTGAGATGCACCATTTCCGCCTTCTTGCTCGCTGCCGCCAGCGCGAGTGCCTTGAGATCGAGCTCCGCCGCGCCTGGAATGCACGCCATGACGACTCCCCTCTTATCCGTGCGGCAGACGAGCGTCTTGAACACCCGCTCCACTGGCATGTCGAGCATTTTTGCCGCATGGACAGCGCTCAAATCATCCAAGTCGACAGGGAAACGCCCTCATCTCGTAAGGAATCGACAGGCTGTCAAGAATGCGTGCCGCATTCGTCTTCTTCGTTCCCTTCATATCATTCACCATTTCTGCATCCGCAATCTGGAACACATATATGCCTCGGATGCAGATTTCATTATACCATAGGTTGACGGGAACTCCTATGCTTGCAAAAGGTCGGAGCAAGAAATTTATCCGCAGCAGAAAACGTCTTGCCTACGTAGACGCCATTCAGTACAATAGAAACAGATGCTTCCCTTGACTACCGAACTAGAAAGAGGTGCTTCCCTTGCTGAAAATTGCGTCTGCACAGATGGAAATACAGCCTGGACGGCCAGACATCAATACCGAGAACATGCTGCGCCTGATCGAAGAGGCCAAGGCGGCTCATGCGGACGTCGTCATCTTCCCCGAGATGGCGATTCCCGGCTATCTGCTCGGCGACACCTGGGAGCAGGACTCCTTCCTGCGCGACACAGAAGCGTGCGCCGCCGACATCATCGCCGCCTCTGACGGCATCGCCGTCATCTTCGGCAGCGTCGCCGTCGATTGGACGAAGAAGAACAACGACGGCAGACCGCGCAAGTACAACGCCTGCTTCATCGCCAGCGAAGGAAGGTTGCAGCATCCCGAGGCAATGCCCTATCCCTTCGTCATCAAGACACTCATGCCGAACTATCGCGAGTTCGACGACACGCGCCATTTCTTCAGCCTGCAAAAACTCGCACACGAACTGGGCACGACGCCCGGAGCTTGATCTCCCCGTTTCGCTGAAAATCCGCGGCAATCGCTGGAAGATCGGCTGCCTCTTGTGCGAAGACGGGTGGAGCGACAATTACGAAACAGCACCAATGAAGCTCCTCGAAGAATACGAAGACATCGATTTCTACGTCAACATCTCTTCCTCGCCCCTACACACTGGGCAAAAACGAGAAACGTCACCGTCTCTTTTTCCGCAGCGGCAAAGGCGGCGGGAGCGCCGCTCTTCTATGTCAACAACGTCGGCTTGCAGAACAACGGCAAGACCGTCTACACATTCGATGGAGCGAGCGCCGTCTACAGTTCCGAGGGCAGGTGCGTCGCCGCCGCCCCCGCCTACAAAGAAGGACTGCACTATATCGACGTCGCCGAGATCCCTTCGCGCCCTGTCGTAAAGCGCGAGAAAACATCCGAAATTGCCGAGATCTACGCGGCGCTCTCCTACGGCGTCAAGAAATTTCTCCAAAGCATCCGCATGGAGAAAGTCGTCGTCGGCGCCTCCGGCGGCATCGACTCCGCTGTGGCCGCCGCGCTCTACACGAAGGTTCTCGGTGCGGAAAACGTCCTGCTCGTCAACATGCCGAGCCGCTTCAACTCGCAGACAACAAAAGATCTCGCCCACGCGCTCGCCAAGAATCTCGGCTGCTATTATGCCGTCTTCCCCATAGAGGAGTCCGTGCAGCGCACCATGGAGCAGATAGCCAAGACTCCCATCGAACTTCTCAAAACCGGCGAAAGGAAAGAGCTTGCCGTCTCCCCCTTCCTCGCCGAAAACATCCAAGCGCGCGACCGCAGCTCGCGTGTCCTCGCCGCCCTAGCCGCAGCCTTCGGCGGAGGCTTTTCGTCTAACGCCAACAAGGCGGAGACAACGGTCGGCTACTCGACGCTGTATGGCGACCAAGCCGGCTTCCTCGCCGCCCCTAGCCGATCTCTGGAAACATCAAGTCTACGACCTCGCACGTTACATGAACGAGCACATCTTCCAGCGCGAAGTCGTGCCGTCAGCGACGATCGACATCGTGCCGAGCGCAGAGCTGTCCGACGCACAGAATGTCGATGAAGGAAAGGGCGACCCCCTGCTCTATCCCTACCATGACTATCTCTTCCGTGCCCTCGTCGAGCGTTGGGAAAAAGCAACTCCCGAAGATATCCTCGATTGGTACGTCAAAGGAACACTGGAACAGCAGATTGGCTGTGAAAAAGGTCTTGTGAAGAAACACTTCCACTCGGCCAAGGAGTTCATCGCCGACCTTGAGCGATGGTGGAATCTCTTCTCCGGTCTCGCCGTCGCCAAGCGCATCCAAGCCCCCCCGATCCTCGCCGTCAGCCGCCGTGCCTATGGCTTCGACCACCGAGAGGCACAAAACGGCGCCTACTATACCCGGGCGTATCGCAAGATGAAAGAACAGCTTGCGCTTCCTCGCACTTTGTGATAAAATACCTTTGTTGTTTATGGCGCAAAGTTTTCTGCGCCGCAAAGGAGGTGTACCCATGGCAAGTGTTTGCGAAATCTGTGCAAAAGGTGAAATGTCCGGCATGAATGTCAGCCATTCGCATCTGAAGACGAAGCGCAAGTGGAAGCCGAATATCCAACGTGTACGCGCGATTGTAAACGGCGAGACGAAGCACGTCAACGTCTGCACGCGCTGCCTGCGCTCCGGCAAGGTCGAGCGCGCCATCTGATTCCTGCATGAGAATCCGAACTGATATATCATAAAACAAGCCGCTGAATCAAAAGATTCAACGGCTTGTTTTATTTTCCTGCGGATGAGACACGGATCCATGCAGACGCCCAGATCACGCATCTGCCACTCTCTCACCGTCGACAAACGCCAGGCTCATCGCACTGCACCTGCCCGCAGCATCCTCCTGGATCGATACAGCCATCTATGCGACGCCAAGGAGCTGCATGGAGTCATCGTTTCCTCAATATGAAAAATTATGACCTTCTGAAGCAACGCAGTCGATCTCGATCAATGCATCCTTCGGCAGTCTCGCCACCTCGACGCAAACACGCGCGGGCGGGCAAGATGTAAAATACTTTGCGTACACCGTATTCATCGCCGCAAAATCCTCGATATTTTTCAAATAAACCGTCGTCTTGACAACATCCTCAAGGGCACAGTCATCCGCTTCGAGAACGGCTTTGAGATTTTCCAGCACACGCTCCGTCTGCTCGGCAATGCCGCCCGCGACCAGCTCCCCCGTGCGAGGGTCGAGCGGGATCTGTCCTGACGCGAAGATGAATCCGCCCGACGTGCGGATTCCCTGCGAATACGGACCGATTGCCTTCGGTGCGTTGTCTGTGACGATTTTCTTTTTCATGATGCAAGGCTCCCTTCGTTCTCCTCCTGCCAGATGCTGCCCGGCCTCTTACCCCTCTACTTGAAGGTCGGGGCGAAGCGCGATGGCGCCGCCCAGATAGATGTGTCGGATTTCGCTCTGCGGCTTGTTCGTATCGACGAGCAGCAGCACCCGTATGCAGCGCGGCAAGGCATTCTCTACATCCGGCTCAAGCGTATCAAAAAGCGGCACAGCATCGAACCCCTTCAAGAATCTTGCTCCCGCCGCCGGAAACGCCGACTTGAGATCGGGCGTTGCCGAAAAAATCGCTGCGCCAATGTCCACAGGATTGATCTTGTTCGTGCGGCACATCCCCATGACCATGAGTTTCACCGCTTGAAATATATCTTCTTTCGTATCCTTCTCTACTGTGATCGCACCCCTGATTCCACGCATGGGAATCCCTCCTATCCTTCTCTAAATCCCTAAATCCTTCAATGCCCGCGCAGTATGCTCCACAAGAGGCGAGCCGAAAGCACGATTGCCGCCAGATATCCCAAAACGCCCAGGAAGGGAATCTCCATGATCTTCGGCGTCATCTGCGTCGTGCAGATCGTGCTGGAACCGAGGAGCAGCGCCGCACTTAAAAGCGCAATGATCAGTTTGTTGATCATCTTGTTGAGGCGTGCAAGCGGCTCGTCAGCACCCGTCAACTCAAGATTGACCTTTGTCTGCCCGCTCAGCGTCATCTTCAGAATATCCGAAATCTGCTCGGGCAGCTGCAGCGATTTCCGCATGAGGATATATCCTTCGCGCTTCGCCTTGGCAACTTCATCACGCCAGTTGAAACCTTTCGCGAAGCTCAATTCCATACTGCGCGCCAAGATCTCGACGAAACTGACCTCAGGGCAAACGAGACGCATGACGCCCTCGATCGTCATGACGCCGCGGCAGAACATGCTGATGCCCGGCGCGATTGCGATGTGATGCGTGCGCAGCACATTCATGATCTGACGCGAGAGAGTATGCCCATCTTCAGCGAACGGAAATCCAGATCGCCGTACTGCGCGATGAGCACATCGATGTCCTGATAGAGCTTCGCATGGTCGATGCGCTCCTGCGGCACGCCGAGCGAGAGAACCGCCGCCTTCATCTCGAAAACGTCATGCTGCGCCAAGGCAAAGATCGCCTTGCGGATCGCTGCGCGATCCTTGTTCGAGAGTCTTCCCATCATGCCGAGGTCGAGCCAGACGATCTTGCCACCGCGCACCCAAATATTTCCTGGATGCGGATCGGCATGAAAATAGCCGTCCTCGACGATCTGCTTGACGTAATTTTCCCCGAGCCGTTCACCGATGCGCCGAATGTCGATGCCCGCCGCCCTCAGTCCCGCCACATCATCGACCTGTATGCCGTCGATGTACTCCATGACAAGCACATGCTGCGTCGTCAGATGACGGTAGACCTTCGGGCAGCTGACGAAAAGGGCGTCCTGGTTCGCATGGCGGAACTCCTCGATGTGATTCGCCTCCATGACGAAATCCATCTCCTGCTTGGCAATCGCCCAGAGTTCGTCGAGCACCATGCTGAAATCAACAACATCCTGCGCAGGTCCCTAGGATCTTCAAGATTCCCGCTGCACGCTTCAAAAGCACAATATCCTTGCTCATGACGTCGTGGACGCCCGGGCGCTGCACCTTGACGACAACTTTCTCACCATCAAGAAGCACGGCGCGATGCACCTGCGCAATCGAGGCGGATCCCAGAGACGCCTCATCGATCGAGCGGAAGATGCGCGTCCACCGCTGTTGATACTCCTGCTCTATGACCTTCTCGATAACGGAGAACGGCAGAGGGTTTGCCTCTGTCTGCAGTTTCATGAGTTCGTCGCAATATTCCTGCGGCAGAAAAATCCGGACGCATGCTCGCAGATCTGCCCGAGCTTCACGAACGTCGAGTGAGATCTTCCAGAATCAGGCGCAGCTTCTCCGGCGTTATGCCATGCACGATATCGTGCGCGCGCAAGACCTCGACCATCTCGCGCAAGCGCGTCGCCGAACCGCGATCCTCCTTGCGCCACACTTCCCGAAAAAGCCTTTGCGAGCATCGTCGTATCCCCCTCAGAGAAAAGCGCCGCACGGACAGCGTTCCAACGACCAACCCTGCCTCAGCTCTTCTTGCCGTACTTTTCTTCCAGCTGCTGGCGCACCGTTTCGTTTTCGAGGAATTCATCGTAAGTCGTCACGCGGTCAACGACTCCTTCGGGTGTAATGTCGATGATGCGGTTCGCGATCGTCTGGATGAACTCGTGATCGTGCGAAACGAAAAGCTCCGTGCCCGAAAACGCGATCAGGCCATCGTTCAGAGCCGTGATGGACTCCAGATCGAGATGGTTCGTCAGCTCGTCCAGAGAAGCACGTTCGCACCCGAAAGCATCATGCGCGAAAGCATGCAGCGCACGCGCTCGCCGCCCGAGAGCACCTTCGCCTTCTTCTGGCTCTCCTCTCCCGAAAAGAGCATGCGCCCTAGAAAGCCGCGCACGAACGACTCGTCCGGATCGCGCGAATACTGGCGCAGCCAGTCGACAAGGTTCAGATCGATGTCATCGAAGAAAACATTATTGTCCTTCGGCAGATACGCCTGCGTCGTCGTCACGCCCCATTTGAACGTGCCCGAATCCGCCTCCATGTTTCCCATGAGGATTTCGAAGAGCGCCGTCTTGCCCACGGAGTTTGGGCCGACGAAGGCGACCTTGTCCCCCTTCTTGAGCGTGAAGCTCACGTTGTTCAGCACCTTCTCGCCGTCGATCGTCTTCGTCAGGCCGCTGACCTGCAGCAGCTGATCGCCCGCCTCGCGGTCCGGCGTGAAGGCAATGTACGGATAGCGGCGCGAAGACGGCTTGATGTCATCAAGCGTGATCTTTTCGAGCAGCTTCTTGCGCGAGGTCGCCTGCTTCGACTTCGAGGCATTGGCGCTGAAGCGCTGGATGAACGTCTGCAGCTCCTTGATCTTCTCTTCCTTCTTCTTGTTCTGGTCCTTCGCCATCTGCAGGGCAAGCTGACTCGACTTAAGCCAGAAATCATAATTTCCCGCATAGACCTGGATGGCTCCGAAATCCACATCAGCGATGTAGGTGCAGACCTGATTCAGGAAGTGGCGGTCATGCGAAACGACGATGACCGTATTCGGAAAAATCGTCGAGGAAGGCTTCGAGCCAGTTGATCGACTCAATGTCGAGATGGTTTGTCGGCTCGTCAAGGAGCAGGGACATCAGGGCTGCCGAAAAGCGCCTGCGCCAGGAGAACGCGCACCTTCTCCTTGTCCGTGAGATCCGCCATCTTCTTGTGGTGCTTCGAGGGCTCGATGCCGAGACCGTTTAAGAGACGCTCCGCCTCTGGCTCCGCATCCCAGCCGTTCATGTCGGCGAACTCTGCCTCAAGCTCCGACGCCCGCATGCCGTCGGCCTCGGAAAAATCTTCCTTCTGGTAGAGCGCGTCCTTCTCATCCATGATGGCCACAAGACGTTCGTGCCCGAGCATGACCGTGCGCAGCACCTCCACCTCGTCGAAAGCGTAATGATCCTGCTTGAGCACGGCAAGGCGCTCGCCCGGCGTGATGTCGACCGACCCTTTCGACGGCTCGATATCGCCCGCAAGGACGCGCAGGAACGTCGACTTTCCCGCACCGTTCGCACCGATGACGCCGTAGCAATTCCCTGGCGTGAACTTGATGTTCACATCCTTGAACAAAACGCGCTTGCCAAACTGCAACGTCAGTCCGCTTGTACTAATCATAAAATCCGATCCTCAACCTTCTCCATACTGTTTTTCCTTCGCTTGTCGCCCCTTATCCGCACGAATCGCTCACTGGCGCAGGATGTCGCGGAAAAGCTGCATGATGCTCTGCCCATAGGAATGACCTGGCACAGCCCAGCGGCCATTGAGATCCGCCCACGTGCCAAGGGTGCGCGCACCGTATGCCGAACGCACGAGGTCATAGCGCGGGTCAACGACGGGCAGAACGGGACGGCGCGTCGAAGCGTAGGCTAGAAGGTGCTGAATATGCGCACGCACGCCAAGCTCCGAGGATGCAAAATACGCACCCTTGACCGTTGCGCTCGTCGTGCCGAGTCCGCAATAATTGTTCTGGTCGGGCGTGACCGTGCCACCGTAGCGGAAGAACCCCGTCTCCTTCAATGCCTGCGCGAACGCCACATCAGGACGCACTCCCTCGCGCGCGCCTTCCCGATAGTAATACGAGACAAGCGCTTCGGGCGAAACGGAAATGTTCGGATGCGGATTGTTCATCAGCAGATAGTCCACGCACTGCTTCTCTGTGGCCATCGCCGCGCCCAAGATAGCGTCCGCCGTGCGCAGCGCTCGTCACGGGAACATTCACCGGCCACTTCTCCGGAAGCGCGGGCGCCGGCGGGTTTTAATATGTCCTTGATGCGCTCGGAAAGCGGCTGCTGCGCGTGCACTGCCCGAACCGAAACCTCCTGCGTCCTGCCCTGCTCGATGCCTTGATGCATTTCCACTTTCGTTTCCACCTGCGGATCATGCAGGCGCTTGGCGTCTGCCGCCGATGGAAGCGAAAAAAAGCAAATGTCCCTGAGCACGAGCGCTGTCAAAACTGCCTTACCCTGAAAAAGACCTCTTGAAACTCAATGCAATTCCTCCTAGAAATCACGGCGTATAGCAAACAAAAATAAAGTGAAAAAGAAACCTGCGAAAAGGAACAAGACTGGATGAATCTTCTTCCCCCGTCCCGAAAAAGACCTCTAAAAAAACATAGAGAATCAATCCCGCCCCCAAGCCTGCAGCAAGATTGCAAGACAAAGGCGTCACGAGAAGCACCGCGAAGAAAGCGACATGCTCCGACACCTCACGCCAATCAAACCGCAGCCCCTTGAGGAGCCGGCAGCCGAAGAAGATGGGGAGCGGTGCGAGAACTGCAGAAAAATCCAGCGCAGCCGCCGCCACAGGCTCCATAAAGAGAACCAGGAGCAGCAAAGCTGCCGCCGCACACGCAGCAAGAGACGTATGCGCGCCAACGGCGCGCGCCGCCTCGACTCCTTCGCCAAGGAGAAGGGTACTGCTCAAGGAGCGCCGCTGCGGCATTTCCTGCGGCAAGCACGAAAAAAACGTGCGCTTTTCCGAAGAAGCGTGCGCCTCCCCTCTCGCCGAGCGCTGCGAACGTTCCGAACGCATCGAAGAAAAGAAAGAGCCACAGCGACAGAATGACTCCGGAAATCTCCCAAAGATGCGCAAAATCGAGCGAGAAGACAGTTCGATCAAGTCCCTCGGGCAAGAGGAACGGCGCCTCTGGCCAAGCAAGGAATCCCTCGACGAGCGCCATCGACACCGCCGCAAGAACGCCCCAGAACGCCGCTGCGCGAACACCCATCGCCCAAAGCGCGAGCGACGCAGCAACCCCCGTGAGCGCGACGAACACCGCCGGCTCGGAAGGAGAGCCGAGCATGGTCAGCGCGAGCGGCGAGCCGACGACGAGCTTCCCCATCTGCAGACCCGCAAAAACGACGAGCAGTCCCACGCCGCCGCGCGTTGCCTGCACGATCGCCTCCGGCACTGCCGCCTGAAAAATGCGGCGAAGCGGCGTGAAAAAGCGTCAGAAGGAAGAGCACCGCTGCGGCAAAGCAAGCGGCAAGAGCCTCCTGCCATGCAATGCCCAGAGGATAAATGACGCCGTAAACGAGGCCCAGATATGGACGCCAATCGCAGGCGCCGCCACAAGCGGCTGATGCGCCAAAAGCCCCAGAGCAAGAGTCATCAGAATCGCGACGAGAAGGGTCGCCGCATAAGCACCGACAAACGGCATGCCCGCCTTTGCCCAAAGCGCCGGCACGACGGCAAACGAAGCGAAGCGAAAGCACCGTCAGCACACCGCCCAAGATCTCCCGCCGCCACAAGACGCGCTCCTCCTTCCATGAAGGAATAGAAAAAAATCTCAGCTCGTCCTCCCTTCTCAAAAAAATAATCCGCTCCTATTGTACCACAAGACAGCCAACGCTTTCAATCCTAAGCAGGAGTTTTTAGCGCGAACCCCCGAGAAGTCAAATCGAAGACGCAGACCGATCGGCCAGGCTTCCATAAGGCGCGAGGACATATTTGCAGCAGATTTCCGTGCAACACAAAAGCTCGAACCACTTCCGGGAAGCAGTTCGAGCCTGATTCATATTTCCGAGACTGCCGTCGCCAGCGATGACACCCCGGGCAAATTGACATTGGTTGCGGGAAGAGGACTTGAACCTCTGACCTTCGGGTTATGAGCCCGACGAGCTACCAACTGCTCCATCCCGCGATGAAAAGAGAAATGGTGGGCAGGGATGGATTCGAACCATCGTAATCCGAAGATGACAGATTTACAGTCTGTTCCCTTTAACCACTCGGGCACCTACCCATATATCAAGACAGCTTCCGCTGCAGCTTGCGTTGGTTGCGGGAAGAGGACTTGAACCTCTGACCTTCGGGTTATGAGCCCGACGAGCTACCAACTGCTCCATCCCGCGATATCCTGTCGCACTGTAAACCAACAGCTGACGATTACTGATTATACTATAGGAATCGTACTTTGTAAAGGGCGCAAAAGAAAAAAGTCGCCGAAACGCACGGTGCCGGCGACTTTTTTATCAAAACTTCATCCGATTCATTCAAAAAGATAAGCATACCTCTCCTTGAACTCATCCTTCTCCATATGATAGGCGTTGGCAAGACCCGGATCGTCGAGATCTTCCTTTTCCATGCGCATCATGAAACCTCGCGCGATCTTGTAGTGAACGGACTCGATGTTGACCTTGCGCACCTTCGTCTTTCCCGTCTCCGGGTCGCGAATCTCATCGAAGAAGAGCGGCTTCGCCTGGTTGTCCTGCAGCGTGATGAGCGCACCCGTCTCGCCGCGCATGAGGAACTGCACAGCCTCGTAGCCCAAGGAGCGCGCGTAATCGATGTCGTAGGCGATCGGCGCCGCACAGCGCAGCTCGTAGCCGATCTCCTTATCCACGATGGCGATCTTGATGCCGATCTTCTTCACCTCGGCAAGCACTGCCTGCTTCAAGATCTCACCGAAGTCCAGCTCTGCATAGCGGATATGCCCGTGCTCGTCGAGCACAAGATTGCCAAGCTTCTGGAAGTCTTCCTGCGCAATCTTCTCGATGATGCCTTCAGCGATGACGGCGACGCCATAGTTGTGCCCCGTCAGATACCGCTTGACGATAGAGCCTGTGATGATGTCGACGACCTGCTGCAAGGGGATGGAGTCTGCAGCAAACTCCTCGGGAATGATCGTCAGAGCCGCGCCCGCCGAACGCCCCATGCCGAGCGCCAGATGTCCCGCCGTGCGTCCCATGGCGATCGTGAAGTACCAGCGATTGTTGCTCGTGCGCGCATCCTCCATGAGGTTCTCGATCTCTTCCGTGCCAAAGGCACGCGCCGTCTCGAAACCGAAAGTCGGAATCCCCTCGGGCAGCGGCAGGGTCGTTGTCGATGGTCTTGGGCACATGGACGACGTTGATCGTCCTTCCGATCTGGCGCGCGTAGTTCGACACCGCCATGGCGCTGTATGCCGTATCGTCGCCGCCGATGGTCACGACATGCGTGACGCCCAGTTCCGTCAATGTGTCGACAACCGTGCGCAGGTCGGATTCCTTCTTCGTCGGATTGTAGCGCGACATCTGCAGGATGCAGCCACCCGTCAGATGGATGCGATTCACGCGCTCCATGTCGAGGCGCACGTACTTCTTCTCCCCGCGAGCAAGACGAGAAAAAGCCATCGTAGATGCCGAGCACATCCCAGCCCTGGCGGTCAGCCTCTATGGTCACGGCGGAAATGACGCTGTTGATTCCCGGCGCAGGTCCACCGCCACAGATAATGGCGATGACATTCTTGATTCCGATCATGAAAAAATCCCCCTCTTACATTTGGCACATGAACCATATCGAATACACTTCTTTAATTCTGTCAAAAAGGCGATTTTCCTGCCGGCACGCGCGGGAAAAGAAAGTTCCCACGCAAAGAGCGGCGGCCTCGTCCGCCGCCGCTCTTCATCATGTCCGCATCGATTCAGCGTTTGCCCAGATGCGAGCGCCTGCCTGCATTCGTCTTTGCGCCTGCCTTGGAACGAGCTGCCGGGCGTCCCGCGCGTTTCTTCGCCATGCGGCGTGCGCGCTGCGCCTCCTTGCCGCGCTTGGGAGGCGGCGCAGCGTGGCTGGATGTGCGCGGGCTCGCCGCCTCCTCCGGCTTCGACGAAACCGCCTGCACCTTCTTGCCCGTCTTTTTCACGCCAAGCCTTTCCGACTTCTGTTTGGCGAGACGCGCCTTGATGCCCGCCTCGATGCGGCGCAGCTGGTCGTACTGGTGCGCGTTGACGAAGGTGACCGCAAGCCCCTTCGCGCCCGCGCGTCCCGTCCTGCCGATGCGGTGAATGTACCACTCGGTATTCTGCGGCAGATCGTAGTTGAAAACGTGCGTGACGCCCTCGATGTCGAGCCCTCGCGCCGCGATGTCGGTGACGACGAGGATCTGCAGCTTCGCCTCGCGGAAGCGGCGCATGACGAGATTGCGCTGCGTCTGCGTGAGGGTCGCCGTGCAGCTCGTCGACAAGGTAACCGCGCCGCGAAAGCTCCAGCGTCACATGCGCGACCTTCTGCTTCGTGTGGCAGAATACCATGGCGAGGTACGGCTGATACTTGTTCAAAAGCTCGCAGAGCTTATCGATCTTCGTTTCCTCGCGCGTATCGACGATGACCTGCTCGATATTGCCGAGCGTCACGCGCTCGGGCTGCACCGTGATCTCACGCGGCTCCTTCATGTAGCGTCGCGTCAGTGCGCGTATGCGTTCGGGCATCGTCGCAGAAAAAAGCATGAGCTGGTGGTCGCCCGCCAAGGCTTCGAGCATCGTTTCCACATCCTCGACAAAGCCGAGACGCATGAGCTCGTCCGCCTCATCCAAGACGACCTTGTTGACCTGCGAAAGCTCGACCGAATGGCGGCGCAGATGGTCGAGAAGCCTGCCCGGCGTCGCGATGATAAGCTGCGGCTTCTGCCTGAGCTTATCCTTCTGGCGCTCGATGTCCTGCCCGCCATAGATGAGCGCCGTGCGTATGCCTGCCGCATCGGCAAGCATCTTGGCGACGCGCGCCGTCTGCATGGCAAGCTCGCGCGTCGGACTGACGACGAGGCCTGCGCGACCGCAGCGTTGCCCTTGATGCGCTCTACGATCGGCAGCAGGAAAGCGAGGGTCTTGCCCGTTCCCGTCTGCGCCTGCACGATGGCGTCACGTCCTGAGCGCACGGCGGGAATCGCCTGCTCCTGCACGGGCGTCGCCTCGCGTATGCCCCGGCGCACGAGGGCGTCGACCAGCACCTGCGGGCAGCGAAGTTCTGAAAAAAATTCAACTGGAAAGTACCTCCGTTCCCGTCTCCGTGATCAATATCGTCTTCTCCCACTGCGCAGAAAGAGAGCCGTCCTTCGTGCGCACTGTCCAGCCATCCTTCTTGTCGACCGTCACCCTGTACTTGCCCGCGTTGATCATCGGTTCGACCGTCAGCACCATGCCCGGCACGAGCAGCATGCCCGTGTCCACCCTCACCCTACATGCGGCACGAAGGGTTCCTCATGGAAATCCTTGCCCACGCCGTGACCGCCGAGCTGCGTCACGACAGAGCAGCCGTTGGCGCGTGCGTGCGCATCGCACGCTGCTCCGACATCACCGAGGAAGTGCCACGGCCTCGCCGCCTCTATGCCGAGATTCATGCACTCTTTCGCCACCTCGACGAGATGCGCAGCTTCCGGCGTCGTCCTGCCGCCGACGATATACATGCGCGACGCATCAGCATAGTAGCCGTCGAGGATCGTCGTGATGTCAACGTTCACGATATCGCCTTCCTTCAAGATCGTCTTTTTCGACGGTATGCCATGGCAGACGACGTCGTTGATCGAAATGCAGACACTCTTGGGAAAGCCTTCGTAGTTCAGGCACGCGGGAATTCCCCCGTGACCGGTGATATAGTCGTGCGCCGCCTTGTCAAGCGTCGCCGTGTCAATGCCCGGCTGCACCATCTCAGCCATGAGGTCGAGCGCCCCATCATTAACGACGCCGCTCTTCTTGATTCCCTCGATGTCCGCTTCATTCTTGATGATGCTGTGCGGCGGACGCACCTGTCCGCGATAAATGTCGAACTTCATCGAGCGCAGGCGCTCATCGAAATCCATATGGCATTTCTTGTACTTCTTGCCGCTGCCGCACCAGCACAAATCGTTTCTCGTCATTTCATTGCTCCTCGTTCGCGCAACTTCGACCGTCACGCAAAAACAAATCCGCGCACCGAGATTCTTCTCAAGTGCGCTCCTTAGAAAATTCTTTTCTATTATAGCACATTCTCCCACGCACTGCGAATCATTTTCTTTAAGGAAGATAAATGCCGCAATCCCCTCTCGCGAGGGAAATGCGGCATCGATTGCAACAAAAGTTCTTTCAAGCAGAAAGATGCGTCAGAGCGCGCGGACTCATGTCGTTGCGACGGAGATATCCAGCTCGACGATGCGCCCACCGGATCCATGTCCACTGCGAGATAGCCATCGCTGCTGATCTTGATCTGGAAATCCTCGCCGATAGAAAGCGACGGCGTGGAAATGTCGACTTCGGGCCAAGCCCCGCGATATGCGTTGCCGTGTTCGCCGTCAGCATGTTGCTGAGTTCGGAAATGGCGCTCTGCGCCATCTCATCGAAGTTTTTCTACAGGCATGCCCATCATCATCGTAGAGGCGATGAACTTCGCCGTATCTTCCGTCATGTTGTAGACGACGTTGCCGCGAATCTGCTTCGTAAAGCCGACGATGACGGAAACGCCGAGACTCACCGCATTCTTCTGCTTGACTGTGACCTTGGCACGCTTTGGCTCAGGAAAGCCGATCTGCGGCATGACGGCGGTGAAAGCGTCAATAAAAGGGTTGACAAGTTTTGCATCCATCGTTCTTTATTCCCCCTCCGCAAATCCAAGATTCAGGCAGATATCTCCGATCTCCGTCTTAGCGACAACTTCAAACGAAGTGAGCTTCGGATTGGCGATGCGGATATTTGCTCCGCTGATCGTCCCCGGCGGAGTCAGACGCATTTCCTTGTCACGGAAAATGTCATTGACTTTCGATACACCACGGCCGACGATGATGTTCGCCGACTCTTCGATCGAGTCGTGAATCTCGTCCTCCTCGATGTCGTCGTGCTCGTCCATCGCCAACATGCGAAGCGCAAAACGACGCATGGTATCCACATCCATATGGACGACGGCGCGCCCCGTGGGCGAACCGGTCAAACCGATGATGACCGCGATCCCCTTGATCGTCAAGTAAGGACTTTCATCGACGGAAACCTCGATCTTGCTCTCCATGCCAAGCAGGCTGAACAAGCTGCGCTGAAGCGCCTGCCCAAGGTTGCCACATAGGAATCGCGCAGCATGGCGACGGCATTGCCCTTTTTCTGGCAAAGGATGATCAGCATGTCAACGATCTCATTGGGCTTCACCGGCTTTTGCAAGAAGGCGTGTATTCCAACCTCGCGCCCTTGCGTCATGAGGCTCGCATCCTTCATCGCACTGATCATGACGATCGTGGCCTCGGGATCGAAAGCGAGGATGCGTCGGCTCGTTTCAATGCCATTGGCATCGGGAAGGTTCATGTCCATCGTCACGGCAGCCGGGCGCGTCTCCTTATACTTCTCGACGGCTTCGGCAGCGTTGCTCGCTATGGCGCAGACATCGAAGCCCGCCTTCGTGAGAATGCCCTCCAGCATTGCCTGGCTGACGCGCGAGTCATCGACAATCATGATCTTGACTTTATTCACTAAACTCACCTTATTCTTTCCGCCCAATAAGATTTCTTCATCTTAGCAAAAAGGAAAAACCCTTTATATTATCCTATCGTTCAAAGCCGCTCAAAGATTAAGCGCTTTCTCCTCCCACTTCCATGCGCGAGAGTATGACGCGGGCGACATGGATGCCGCTCGCTCCCGCCTGCGAAAGGCCGCGCGTAACGCCGGCGCCGTCGCCGACGGCAAAAACATTCTTGAGCCGCGTTTCCAGTTCATTGGAAAGCACGATGCGCGAGCTGTAGAACTTGACCTCGACGCCGTAGAGCAGCGTGTCGTCATTCGTCATGCCCGGCGCAACGGCATTGAGTGCCTGCACCATCTCCAAGATGTTGTCAAGATGACGCTTGGGCAAGATCAGCGACAAGTCGCCCGGCGTCGCATGAAGCGTCGGCTCCATGAAGCTGTGGCTCATGCGATGCGCGTTCGTGCGCCTCCCCTTGATGAGGTCGCCGTAGCGCTGCATGATGATGCCACCGCCAAGCATGTTCGAAAAGGAGGCGATGCTCTTTCCATACTTATGCGGTTCATTGAATGGCTCGGTGAAGTGATTCGATACCAAGAGCGCAAAGTTCGTGTTGCGGCTCTGCATCTTCGGGTCGCTGTAGGAATGCCCGTTGACCGTCATGATGCCGCCCGTATTCTCCATGACGACATGGCCGTGCGGATTCATGCAGAAGGTACGCACGGAATCGCCATAGCGTTTCGTGCGATAGACGAGCTTCGCCTCGTAGACTTCAGATGTAATGTGATCGAAAATCTCGTCGGGCACCTCGACGCGCACGCCGACATCGACCTGGTTGTTCTTCTGCTCGACGCGCAGCCGCCGACATTCCTCGGAAAACCATTCGGCGCCCGAGCGCCCCGGCGCGACAACGAGATATTCTGCCGTCACCCTTTCGCCGCTCTCCAACTCCAAAACGTTTTCCCCTTCGCCGTCGGAAAGGATGTGCCTGACCGGCTCATGGAAACGAAACTCGACGCGCCCCTTCATGTACTCATACGTTTTTTCGAGCATCCTCAAGTTATTTTCCGTACCAAGATGGCGCACGCTCGCTTCCAAGAGGTGCAGGTCATGCTCCAAGGCGAGCTTGCCGATCTTGCTCCCCTTCGTACTGAACACCTTCGCCGGCGCACCGTGACGCATGTTGATTTCATCGACGTACTCGATGAGATTCATGACCTCGGAGGAGCTGATGTACTCGCCGAGCCAACCGCCAAACTGCGTCGTGAAATTGTATTTGCCGTCGGAAAGGCGCCTGCGCCACCGAAGCCGCGCATGATGCTGCAAGGCTTGCAGCCGATGCAGCTCTTGACCTTGCCAGCCGAGATCGGACAGCAGCGATGGTGTATGTCGTTGCCGCTTTCAAGGACGACGATGGAGAGGCCAGGCTTCTTCTCCGCCAGCTCGTAGGCTGCGAAGATGCCCGCCGGGCCTGCCCCCACAATGGCGACATCGTATTTCTTCAATTCGACGCCTCCCATCTTCTCTTAATGAAACACGCTCTTCTACGATTTGTATTATATAGGAAGAACTTCCTTTATGCAAGGGATTCGTTGCATAAAAGACACGTTTTCATTATAATAAGGAGGTATATTCATTGGCTTGGAGGGATTTCATCTTGACAAACAACATGGCGATCATCATCGCATTCATCATCTATCTCGGCCTCATGATGCTCATCGGCATTTACTACTATCGGCGCACACGTTCCATGGCAGACTATATCCTCGGCAACCGCAAGCTCGGCGCACGGGTCACGTCCATGAGCGCCGAAGCTTCCGACATGAGCGGTTGGATGCTCATGGGGCTGCCCGGCTTCGCCTACATCGCGGGACTCAACGCGGGCTGGATCGCCTTGGGACTCGCCCTCGGCACCTACGCCAACTGGAAGTTCGTCGCCGCGCGCCTTCGAAAATACACGGAACTTGCCAACAACTCGCTGACGCTGCCTGATTTCCTGCAGAACCGCTACGAGGACAAGTCAAACCTCCTGCGCATCATCCCCGCCGTTTTCATCCTGATCTTTTTCATCATCTACACATCGTCAGGCTTCGTCGCGGGCGGCAAGCTCTTCGAGACGATCTTCGCCCTGCCCCTACACCTACGCGCTCTTCCTCGGCGCTTTCGTCGTCGTCTTCTACACGCTCACAGGCGGCTTCCTCGCCGTCTGCTGGACAGACTTCATACAAGGCGTCATGATGTTCTTCGCCATCCTGCTCGTTCCCGCAGCAGCCATCCACCTGCTCGGCAGCTCATCCGTGACGCTAACGGCCTCCATACGATGGAACCGTCGTTCTTCAACCCCTTCCAAAAACCCGACAACTCGACGCTCGGCTTCATCGAGTTCATCTCGCTCATGGGTTGGGGACTCGGCTACTTCGGGCAACCGCACATCCTCGTGCGCTTCATGGCGATCCGCTCCTCTGCCGAGCTGGGACGCGCCATGCACATCGCCATGACGTGGGTCGCCATCTCGCTCGCCGCCGCCGTCCTCGTCGGCATGGTCGGTCACGTCTATCTCACCGATCCTCTCTTCGGCACGGCGACAGAAACCGTCTTCCTCGTGATGACGAACTCGATCTTCAACCCTTTCGTCGCGGGCCTCATCCTCTCCGCCGTCCTCGCCGCCATCATGAGCACGGCGTCGGCGCAGCTCCTCGTTGCGGCTTCCGCCTTCGCGCAAGATTTCTACCGCTCTCTGCTGCACAAGACTGCAAGCCAGAAAGAACTCGTCTGGGTCAGCCGCCTCTCCGTCCTCGCGATCGCCTCGCTTTCCCTGGCGCTCGCCATGAATCCCGAGAGCCTCATCCTCGACATGGTCGCCTATGCATGGGCAGGCTTCGGCGCCGCCTTCGGCCCCGCGCTGCTCGCCTCCCTCTTCTGGCGGCGCACCACGAGAAACGGCATCCTCGCGGGCATCATCACGGGCGGCGTCACCGTCCTCGTATGGAAGCAGTTCGCTCTCTTCGGTCTCTACGAGATCATCCCGGGCTTCATCTTCGCCCTCTGCGCCATCTACATCGTGAGCCGCTTGGACAAAGAGCCGGCAAAGAGCATCACGGACACATTTGACGCCGTGGGGAAGAGCGAGATATAAAAAGCGCTGAACGTCTTTTGCAAAATTGATTACACCCACCATGACACATACAACTGCCGACATTCCTTTGCAAAAGAGTCAGTTTTCCTGTATACTAAGGCTGAACGAAGCGAGAGAGGCGGGACTAAGACGCTGACGACGACAACGATTTGATGCCGGCAATCCAAGATGAGGACGGCAAATAACGCCCCAGAAAAAGACCTGTCACCGGAAGCCGAGAAGCGGCTTTCAGTGACAGGTCTTTTTTCCGTGTTAATGCTTCGCCATATAGCGTGCGATGGCGGTGCGGACAGCGGCGCGGGCGGCGGGCGGTGCCGTCGGGACGGCAGCATTGCCCTTGCCCTTGCTTTTTTTCCTTTTTCTTTCGCAGCGTCGGCCTCTTCTTCCGGCTGCGCCTTTTCGGGCGGCAGCAGCAGGAGTCCCTCCTTCATCTGCTCAATTTCTTCGAGCTTCTCCTGCTCTTCCTTCATCTCCTGCACGGCTTCATCTGAAGCCTCCTGGCGTCCGACCTCGCCGAACTTCAGCAGCTTCCATTCCAACCATTCCGCCAAATCCTGCACATGCTTAAGCCATATATCAAGTTTCGAGACGCTGGCATCCAGCTCGTCAAATTCTCTCTGCAGCTTGTCCCTGATCCCCAGAGGATCCGCGACACGCTCGCCTTTCATGGCAGCGATTGCTTTTTCAAAATCTTTTTTGAGCCGTTCATTCCACTCATCCGCACTGGCATTAAACCAGTCAAAGTCCTCGTCCTCATCCTTCGGCAGAGGCGCGCGCAGACGGTCGCTTTCGATCTCCTCGCGCGCCGCGGCGGCCTTCTTTTCCAGCTCCTTCTTCAAATCGTAAATCATCGAGATCTGATCATCGTACGAAGTCGCGACAATATGCGACAGGAGCTTTTCCTTCTCCTCTTTCAGCGCCTTCTTTTCATCATCCGTCAGCGTATCGTCCTTGAGCAGTTCCTTGATCGCAACGACGCGCTCCTTTTCCGCCTTGACGCCCTGCCGCGTTTTATCGACATCGGCGATCCTGTCGCGCGCTGTCAGGGGCTCAAAATCCTTTTCGTCTCGCAGGATCTCCTTCGCGTCCTTTTCCGTCAGCTGCAGGATGCGCGCTTTCCTGCTGATCAGCACCTCAGCGGCCGCGCCAAGCTGCGTCTTCTCCTTCTGCCTGCCCTTCAGAGCCATGGCGGCGGAAGGTGCCTGTACGAAAGAAGCACTCGTCTCACGTCCGCCCAAGGCGCTCCCTATCCTCATACTCATTTTCTCATCCCTTCCGTGTACTGAGAAAACCGCTCCATTCGAAATCTTTCGCTATCCGTCTCTATTTCATCGGAATTTTCTTGTTGGTTCTTAAATATTGAGATAAAGCCTCAAACATGGTAAGATAGAGTCAATGGCGAAGGGAGTGAATCCTATGGCTCAAGCAGTTATAAATTTTTCTATGGACGAATCTTTGAAAACTCAGATGGAGCAAACATGTCAGGCAATGGGTCTGACGATGGCATCCGCCTTCACGATGTTCGCTGCAAAAAGTCACACGGGAGCAGCGTATTCCTTTTGAAGTATCCGTCGATCCCTTTTACAGCGAAGCAAATATGGAGCGACTGAAAAAGTCCATCGCTCAGATGGAAGCGACCGGCGGCACAGTTCATGAGGTCAATTTCGATGATTAAGGCATTTACAGATGCAGCGTGGGAAGATTTTGAGTATTGGCTAAAGCAGGATAAGAAAACCTTCAAGCGCATCCAGCAGCTCCTCAGAGATATTGACCGAAACGGCTATGAGGGAATCGGCAAACCAGAACGATTGAGCGGCGACTTAGCTCCTTATTGGAGCAGGCGTATAGATCACGCGAATCGTCTTGTCTATCGTATCGAAAACGGCACCATAAAAATCGTACAATGCGGCTCTCATTACAGAGATAAATGACCGACATGCAGCAAATAAGCCGAACGCGATCGCGTTCGGCTTATTGCTACTCAGCTACTCCCCATCCTTTTCCTTCTCTCGCGCTTCGATCATCTCGCGTCTTTGGGGCAAACTGATAGAGAATCCTTTCGCGTGAAAATCCTCTGCCGCGCACTTCGGATGCGTTGGCTATGATGAGGAAGGCGTTCTTGTCGCAGCAGTCGCAAATCGCCTTGACGCGCGCGAGCTGCGTGAGAGAGACGACGACGAAGGCCACGTCCTTCTTCTCCTGCAGGAATCCTCCCTGCCTTCCGGGTGGGTGACGCCTCGATGCAGGCTCTCCATGATGGCGTCGCCGATCTTCTCGCTTTCCTCCGAGATGATGAAGATGGCTTTCTCGCGATTGAAGCCTGCCGCCCAACGATTCGTGAGTTCCGCAGTCGCGTAGATGCAGACGAGCGTGAAGAGCGCCGTCTCCAGATCGAAGAGAGCAGCGGAAGCCGCAATGACGAGCATGTTGAGCAGGAAGACGCCCGTGCCGACATCGATCGACCAATATTTCTTCAAGATGGCGCCGAGCACATCGACGCCGCCCGTATTCGAACCGAAGCGGAAGATGATCCCATAGCCAATGCCCGAGACGACCCCGCCGAAAATGGCGTTGAGCATCGTGTCCTGCACGGGATGCAGCGCTGAAAGCGCACTGAACGCATCGATGGCGAGAGAAAACAGCACCGTGCCCAGAATCGTATCGACAGCGTAGCGCTTTCCCACGAAGCGATGGGCAAGGTAGAGGATCGGCAGATTGTAGATGAGGAGCTGCACGCCGATGGGCCAGCCGACGAAGTAATGCAGGAGGATGGCGATACCGCCCAACCCGCTCGTCAGAAGGTTCGCCGGCAGGATGAAGAGGTTGATGCCTATGCTGCATACGATGCAGCCGAAAAGAATCACGAAATAACGGCGTACTTCATGAAAGATTTCCCGTTTCTTCAACATCATGCTCCTCCTCTTTTCCGAGACTGGCCTTTTTCCCGCACATCGTTCTCCCGCGCCATGCGCTCGATGTCCTTCGGCTTGTCACGCGCGATGAGGTAAAGCGGACGACGCTTGACTTCCTCGAAGATACGTCCGATGTATTCGCCCAAGATGCCGAGCGCGACGAGCTGCAGGCCGCCGAAGAGCAGCACGCATGCCGTGATCGTCGCCCAGCCGGGCACGGCGCTTCCCTCGATGAACTTGATGTAAAGCACATGGAGGAGCAAGATCACGCTCAGGACGCCGCAGGTGAAGCCTGCATACAATCCCAGGCGCAGCGGCGCTGTCGAATACGCGAGGATGCCGTCGAGCGCGAAAATGCAGCATCTTCCGCGGGGAGAATTTCGAGACGCCCGCGAAACGCTTGGGTGCCACGAAACGGATCTGCGCCTGACGATAGCCCATGGCGCCGATCATGCCGCGGATGAAGCGCGCTCGCTCGCGATAGTGGCGGAATTCCAGCACGACCTTGCGGTCCATGAGCCGAAAATCCGAGCCGCCCTCCTGGATGTGGACGCGCGAGATCTTGTTGAGCGCCTTGTAGTACCAATACGATGTCGCTTTCTTCAAGAAGCCGACACCCTCCGTCGTCTCGCGAATCGTCTGCACGACGTCAAAACCCTCTTCCCACTTGGCAAGAAGCGTCGGAATCAAGGAGGGCGGATGCTGCATATCGCCGTCCATCATGATGACCGCCGCGCCGTCTGCGTGGTCAAGCCCGCAAGTCAGGGCGAGCTGATGTCCGAAATTGCGCGAGAGGAAGATGGGCTGCACGCGCGCATCTTCTTCCTCCAAGCGACGCAGGATCTCACGGCTCCGATCACGAGATCCGTCGTCGACGAAGATCAGCTCGAAATCGTACTTCGTCTTCTCCATGACCGCAGAGACCGCTTGATAGAAATGTTCGAGATTGTCCTCCTCATTGAATACGGGGACAACGATAGAAACAAGCTTCACTCTTCCTTCTCCTTCTCCTACTTGAGCACGACTTCGAAGGTAATCGCACCCTCCCTGTAATGGACATTGAGTCGTCCCTTGAGATAGCTGACGGTTTCAGCAGCAATCGTCAGGCCGATGCCGTAACCAGCCTTCTCGCTGTTGTGCGAAGCATCCTCGCGATAGAAGCGTTCGAAGAAGCGCGAGTAATCGACGCCTTCTCCCGCCGCATAGGGATTCGTCACGGAAAAGACCATGCCGCGCCCGCGTCTGCCGCTTTGCAGTCCGATGCGCACGACGCCGCCATCGTCCGCATATTTCACGGCATTGTCGACGAGGACGCTCATCAGCGTGTAGATGATCTGCTGGTCGGCAAGCACACGGACGCCATCGGCGATTTCTGCCACAAGCCTTTTCCCCTGCTCGTTCGCCGGAAGCTCGAAGGAGGCCGCGATCTCGTGCGCCGTTTCCGAGCAGTTGACTTCGATCGGATGAAAATGATCGGCAACGCGCTCTTCGAGCTTCGCGAGCGCCACCATGTCGCTCACCAACCCCGAGAGGCGCTTGACCTGCTTCAAGATTGTCTCCGTCCACTGATTCTTTCCCATCGTGATCTCAAGAACTTCCGTGTTCGCTGAGATGATGGCGATCGGTGTCTTGAGTTCGTGGCTCGCGTTCGTGACAAATTGGCGCTGGCTCTTCAGATTGCGCACGAAGGGAGCGGTCAGACATCGCGAGAAGAAGGCGACGAACGCGATGTAGAGCAGGATGCAGAAGAGGCCGACTAGGACAGAGAAGCGCACGCCGTTCCAGACGATCTGCATCTCGCGCGTACAGTCCATAACGACGACGAAGACCCTGCCGCCATCGAGCCGTGTAACGAGATAGGCGTAGTAGGCGCCATCTTCTTCGTAGCTGCCGCGCAAGTTCGACTCTTCAGCAAGAACGGCTGCCCTGATCGCAGCGTCTTCACGGCTGACGGCTGCAATATGGCTCGTGTCCAACGCTTCGACCACCCCATCCGCAGCAATTCTTGCCCAGTAGTAGCGTGTCTGGAACGCAAACTCCGGCGTGTAGTCGAAGCCTGCATCGACGATGCGCTTGTCGGGCAGCTTGCCGTCGTGGCGTGCGATGTAGGAGAGCACCGCCTCGATGCGGCTTCCCTCATCGTAGAAGCTTGCAAGGTTCAGGGCGGCAAGCACGACGAAGACGATGAGGATGACGGCGGCTGTGCCAAGCGCGATGAACTTGCGCCGCAGCCGCGAGATCATTTCCATCTAGTTCACCTCGCAGATCATGTAGCTTCCTCCCTGATCTCCAAGAATCGCGAGGTCGCCGTGGATCGCCTTGAGCTTCTGGCGCAGATAGGAGATGTAGACCCAAACGATGTCCGTGCCTTCTTCTGCGCCCTGCCATATACGCTCGTAAATCTCCGACGTCGTGACACGCTTTCCCGCATTCGCCATCAAGAGCTGCATGAGCTGCGTTTCCTTGCTCGCCAGGCGCACAGCGCTCCTCGCCGCAAGCTCTTGTTTCTCGACATCGAGCTTGACTGAGCCGAGCGAAAGCTCTGCGGGCGCATACGTTTCAGCACGGCGCGTCAAGGAGCGCAGGCGTGCGAGCAGTTCCCCCATCGCAAACGGCTTGGGCAGATAGTCGTCCGCTCCGGCATCAAGGCCTTCTATGCGATCCTCGACTTCCGCCTTCGCCGTCAGGAGCAGGACGGGCGTCATATCACCCGCCGCCCGCAGTTCCTTCAAGGCTGTCACGCCATCCATCAAGGGCATCATTACATCGAAAACCATGCAGGCATACGCGCCCTTCTGTGCGAGATCCAGAGCCGCCTTGCCGTCGTGCACAGCATCGACCTCGTATCCCGAATGTTCCAAGACCGCGACGAGCGCTGCCGCCATATCCTTTTCATCTTCCGCCAGCAGAAGCTTCATGCCATCACATCCCCCATCACATCGGACTCTCGAATCAAGTTGCGGATCGTCTGCATCGAAAGGTCGCACGAGGCAAGCTCATCGGCGCAGCGCTTGAGTTCCGCCGCCAAAAGCTTGCGGTTCTTGACCGCATGTTTGTACATCATCTCGTGCTCCAGACTCGCCCAGGAATCCATGGCCAGCGTGCGAAGCTGTAATTCCACGAAGAAATGGCCGGGCTTCTTCCCATCCACATCCTCGAACGGCGTTTCGAGCGAAAGAATCATATGGTAGCTGCGATAGCCGTTCGGCTTCACGTCGCGGATATAGTCTTTTTCCTCGAAAACCGTCACGCCCGAAAATGCCTTGAGAGCGCGCACGACAACGTATACGTCGTCGATGAAGCGGCAGACGACACGGATGCCGATGGCGTCATGGACTTGCCGCAGGGCAGACTGCGGCGTTGGGGGCAAACCCTTGCGCAGGCACTTCTCCCTCATGCTCTCATCCGACTTGACACGGCAGATCAGATGCTCGTAGGGCGCTGAGCCCGTGCTCTTCCTGACCTCTGCGCTGACCGCCTCGATGCGTGCACGAAATGCGGCAAGAATCTCCGGAAGCGCCGTCTCCTGTTTTCCATAGATACTTTCCATCACACATATTCCTTCCTGCCCTGAAACTCCTGTCGGACCTCAGAGCCGAGCGGGGCACGACATCACCTGCAAGCGTTTTCTGCAGTGCCTACTTCTTCACAAGACGCAAGTGGCGTTCGGCCTTTTTCTTCGCCACATCGCGCTCCAAGGCTTCCCGGAGCTTGCTGCGGTTCGACGCACCCGTGCCGTGCTGCCCGATGTTCAAGAGAATGCCGACGCTCGCCATGCTGATCATCAACGACGTGCCGCCGTAACTGATGAAGGGCAGCGGCACGCCGATGACGGGCAGAAGGCCGCCGACCATCAGCAGGTTGATCACCGCCTGCCCGCTGATGAGGAGCAGGATGCCTGTCGCAAGAAACTGCCCGTAGGCGTCGGCGGCAGCGTTCGCGATGCGCGCGCCGTAGACGGTGAATGCCGAATAGAGCACGAGCACGAGAATGACGCCCAAGAATCCCGTCTCCTGGCTGAAGATGGCGAAGGCAAAATCCGTATGCGCCTCGGGCAGATAGCTGTACTTGCTCACGCCCATGCCCAATCCCATGCCAGTGAGACCACCCGAGCCAATGGCGGACAGAGACTGCACGGTTTGATAGCCGATGCCCTGCGAATCTGCCCACGGATCGAGCAGCACCTTGAGGCGCGCCAAGCGGTACGGCTGCAGGACGGACAATGCTGCGCCCGCCGCCGCAAAGACGGCGAAGGTGCTCATGACCTTCACCTTTTCAAGACCGGCGATGCACATGAGCATGAACGGCACGAAGATGACGATGAACATCGTGCCGCCATCAGGCTCAAGCTCGATCAACAGCCCCATGAAGAGGACGATGATGTACTGCGGGTTGAAAAAGAGCAGCTCGATGGGCTTGTCGTTTCGCACGCGATACGCCGCATAAGCGGAAATCAGCATAAGGGAAACGAGCTTCGCGATCTCCGCCGGCTGGATCTGGAGTCCCGCTGTACCGAGCCAACGCTTCGACCCGTTGACCTCCGTGCCGACGAGAAGGACGGCGATGAGCGCGAGAATCGTGATGGCGACGACGGGAACGATCCATACGCGCCAACGGTGGTAATTCACGCGACAGCCAAGAATGAAGCAGAAGAAGCCGGCCGCCAGGTTGAACATCTGGCGCTGCAGAAAGAAATACGGCGTGCCGAACGTCGTTTCCGCCAAAATGAAACTTGAACTGAACACATTGATGCTGCCAAAAACGAGGAGCACGATAAAGATGGCGAGCACCGCCTCCATATCGCTGACCCAGAAGCTTTTCTTGCCCTTCTCTTCTGCAGCTTCCTGCCTTTCCATAAGCCCCTCCTTCACGCGAACGTGACCTCGCAGCGGTTGATTTTTCTCACCCTTGCCGCTGAACTTTCTTTCGTACTCCGTCATCACGTTGTCAGGACGCGCCTCAGCGTGCAGATCATAGCAGATATCATCGAGCAAGAGCCCCATTTCGCGAAACTCCTCCAGCGAAAAAAATCAAAGAGCGCACGATTGTCCGTCTTGAGCACCAGCTTGCCGCCGGGCGCAAGGAGCTCTTTGTAGCACATGAGAAAGCTTCGATGCGTCAGGCGGCGCTTCGCATGACGCGCTTTGGGGCCATGGATCGCAGAAATTCACGAAGAAACGCGAAACCTCCGCTGGCGCAAAAATGTGTTCAAGCTGTGCAATGTCAAAGACGAGCAGGCGCACGTTTCCAAGCGCCATCTCGCGCACCTTCTTCGCTGCGGCGATGAGGACATCCTGCTGCTTCTCAATGCCGATGAAGTTCACCTCGGGAAACCGCTCCGCCATCTGGCTGATGAAATCGCCCTTGCCTGTGCCAAGTTCGACGAAGAGCGGCGCCTCACGACCGAAGATCTCCCGCCATCGCCCTCTCTCCTCCTCGCCTGCCGGACGATCCTTGGGATATACAAAGTCGTCGTATGCGTGAATGGCCTCATCCACCCACGGCTTCCTGCGCAGTCGCAAAGAACTTCCCCCTTATGTCTTCTCCAACTGAAACTTCTTCAAATAGCGATACAGCGTGACGCGGCTGACATCAAGAAGATTCGCCAAGCGGCTGACGTTGCCTCCCGCCGACTTCCATGCGCGCAAATATCTCTCGATCCTTCTTCCAATTATCATCGGGTTTCACATCACCCATGAGATTGATGTCCGTCGGTGCAATCACCATGTCTGCGGTGTGAAAAAAAGCATGTTCCAAGACGCTTTGCAGCTGCTTGATATTGCACGGCCAATCGTATTGCTCCAAAAAGCTCGATCGTTTCAGGCAGGAGGTTCTTCCTTTCCATGCGATGCTGTTCGGCAAGCTCGCAGATGATTTGCTCGGCGAGCAGCGGTATATCCTCGCGCCGGTTGCGCAGCGCCGGCATTCGTATGACACTGCGCGAAACGAGGTCATAGAGACTGCGCTCAAAGAAACCGCGCTCGGTCAAACGCTTGAGGTCGCCGTCACAGTCAGCGATGATGCGCACGTCGATAGGACGCACGACCGTCTCGCCGAGGCGATGCGCCTTGCCCTCGCGCAGCGCAGCGGCGAGAGCAGCGGCCGTCGTCTTCGGCAATTTCTCGATTTCGTCGAGGAAGAGCGTGCCGCCAAAGGCAAGCTCCAACTTGCCGGGTCGGCTGACATCGGGAGAAATCGCCGCACCGAAAAGCTCTCCGGCCAAAAGTTCCGGCTGCACATCACCGCAGCGAAAGGAAACCAACGGCCCTGCCGCGCGTGCCGATGCTTGATGTATTCCATGTGCCAAGCGCTGCTTGCCCGTGCCGACCTCTCCCTGCAAAAGCACATGGTTCTTGCCCCGCGCCACGCGCAAGGCCTTGTCGCACAATGCCTGGAACGTCTGCCCCGTGCCAGCCATCGTGGCGAGACTATACTTCGCCGTATAGCCCGCCGTATGGGTCACGAGCATCCGAAGATCCTCGATGGGCATGGAAACGGTCACGACCCCCGCAACACCCTGCGTGGTGGGACTTTCGAGCGGCACGACGGTCGTGACGTCCTCATAGGTCTTCGCCGCCGTGATCCAGGTGACCTCCTTGTTGTAGCAGGGTGTTCCGCTGAATCCTTGATAAATGGGCGTGTGTCGATAGTTCAGGACGATGTCGTTGAGATTCAGGAGACGGCTCGTCACCTTGTCGCGCGCACCGATGCGCGACAGGCGTTCCATCCCCAAGCGATTCGCGTAGGCGACTTCGCCGCTCGGCAGAATATGATAAACAGCAAAGGGCGCGGCGTCAAGGATCGCCTCCTGCGCCTGCAATCTGAAATCACGTTCCAAGGCAGCAGCCAGCGAACGTGATATGAGCAGAAGCTGCGCGATGACCGCATCCTGCGGAACAGCCGCAGGCTCTTCGACGACGATGTTCACGAGATAGCGCAGTGCGCCGCCGACGATGACGGGCGCCGTGCAGGCGTCGCTCCCATGACTTTCCTCGCGCCATATTTCCGGTCCGAAAAGCCAGAACGGCGTGCGCTTCTCCTTCGCTATGCTGATGCTCGAAGCACCGATCTCCTCCATGCCAAGACGCGAACCCTCGACCTTGCCATGCGGCAGTCGCATGAAGGGCAAGGAACAACTCTTCAAAACGAGGGCATCGGCATCGAGCAGCAGGAGACTCAAACCGTATCTCGCAAAAAACTCCTGCACGTCCTCCGTCAGCTGCAAAAGGCAATCAATTGCCTGCGCGTGCCTTTCCTGCAGCGCACGAAACTCTTCCGCAGAAAGCGCATGCCTGGGTTCCGTCCCCGTCTGTGGCACGCCGATCCGCTCGCTCTCCTGCCACGCTTCAGCCACCCAAGGATGTACATTGACATCAATCTTCCCTTCATCTCGAAACTTGCGGTAATAAGCTTCAAGCTTGCCCTGCTGCGCTGCTCCCGTATCATAGTTTCCTCCCGTACAGTCCAAATGCACGATATGAATGAACAATCTTAGATCTCCTTATATTATACCGTTTCATTGTACTACGAAATGTTAAGGGCGACAAGCACATTGCCAACTTCTCTTATCCTATGTATAATAGGAAGCACTGATAAATCGAGCGCCGCCATCCTGCACCAAACCGACGGTGCAGCTGGGCGGCTTGGCTCCTGCAAGGCGTGAAAACATATCTACAGCACGCTGTCTTGATGATGCTTTCGCAGAGAACGGGCGCAGAAGCAGACGATGCCACTCCGCGTGGCAGCTGAAGATAGGTCTTGAAATTATCAGCAATTCCAACAGAAAAGATATTGCAACGAAAACAATACACCACAAAGAAAGCAGGGATCCAACATGGCGAAACAACTGAAGAAAATACGCAGACATTTGAAACCGCAAGTGACACTCAAGGGGGCAGAGAACCGTCCCAAGAAAAAAAGGGCAAGGACACTTTCCTCCTGATCATGCTCGCGCTCACGATCTTCATCGCAATCATCGGCTGGCAGGAAATGACGTGGCTGAACCGCTCGATGTACGGTTCCCTCGCCCTCTCCCTCCTGCTCATTTACGGGTACAAGCAAGGAAACTTCGGTGAAAAGGAAAAACTTTGGATGACGCGAGCAAGCATGTTCTTCATCATCGTTTCCTTTGCACTCTTCGTCGCCATCTGTTATTTCCAATACTTTGCCTGAAAGCGCGCTTCCTCAAAAGAACCCACCAGATCCGCTCGGACGTGGTGGGTTCTTCGCTTTCCTGATTCCTTAATCCTTGAGGATGCGCCATGCACCGCTGCGATTCGTTCCTGTACGTTCGATGACGCCCGCCTTGTGCAGCGCCGTCGTCATGCGCTTGACCGTGGCGATCGATATGCCAAGCGCCTCCTTCAAGGCTTTCTGCGTGACCTTGGGATTCTCGCGAATCATGCCGAGAAGCTTTTCCTCCAGCGACCCTTCTGCCGCCCCTTCCGAAACTTTTTCCGCTGGTTCTTCCGCAGCGAAAGAAAGCTCCTGCTGCGCCGCGTTCGCCTTCTCTTCGCACGGTTCGGCAGGCTCTTCCTCAAGGGAGGGCGCATCTGCCTTGAGGTCTGCAAGGGATTCGATCTCCAACTTCAATTCGGGCGCAAGATCAAGATCCAGCTCATGCTCGGAATCGACTTCCATCGCTTCGTCATGTTCTGCCTCCTGCTTTTCTTCCTCCGCAGGTTCGGCTTCCGCGACGTCCTCCGGCAAAGGAGCTCCATCGATCGGCAGGCCTTTCTCTGTTGCCCCAGTCGTCTCAGCCGGCACGACCTCCTCAACGGATGTCGCTTCTTCCACCGTCTTGGCTTCTTCCGGCAACTCAGCATTCTCGGCTGAATCCGCTTTTTCCGCTGCTTCCTCTTTCAGCTCGGTTGTCTCCGCAAGCGCAGTCGCCTCAGTCGGCACAGCTTCCTCCGCCGATGCGATTTCCTCGATCGGCTCGGCTGTCTTAGCAGGCGCAGCGTCTTCTGGCAGGCCGTCCTCGACAGAGGCGACCGCCTCCTCCGGCACGGCTTCTTCCGTCGACACTGCCTCCTCTGCCGGCACAGCTTCTTCCGTCGGCGCTTCCTCCTCTACTGGCACGGCTTCTTCCGTCGGCGCTTCCTCCTCTACTGGCACGGCTTCTTCCGTCGGCACTGCCTCCTCTACTGACGCGGCTTCCTCCGTCGGCACAATTTCCTCGATCGGCGCAGCTGTCTCCACAGGCGCAGCTTCTTCCGTCGGAATTGCTTCCTCGACCGGCGCGATCTCCTCGACCGGCGCGATCTCCTCGACAGATGCCGCTTCCTCGATCGACATAGCTTCCTCAGTCAGCGCGGCATCTTCCACCGGCACAGTTTCCTCGGCCGGCGCAATCTCTTCCCGCTTGGCTTCTTCCACTGTCATAGCCTCACCCGCCAGTCCGCTTTCTTCGACTGGCGCGGCTTCTCCGTCCATCCGCTTGTTTCCACAGATCCGGCTTCGTCGATCGACTCAGGTTCCTCAGCCGGCATCGCTGTCTCAAGCAGCGCGGCTTCCTCCGCTGGTTCAGAAGTTCCCGCTAATCCATCTTCTTCGACGGACACGGTTTCCTCTGCAGCAACGATCTCCGGCTGCACATCTTCCTCCGCACGGCAGTAGAGATTGATGCGCACGGAATCGCCGAGCGTGATGACGGCAGGCTCAGGCAGATGCGCCTGCTTCGCTGCACGATAAAGCTCGGGCAAAATGCTCTGAAATCCCGACATCATGCCCATGTAGCAAAATGCCGCTGCAATGGCGCGGTTTCGTATCTTGGCAAATCCCGTCTTGAGCTTCCAAATCGTCATGTCCTCTTCCAGCAGCCCTGGCACAGTGATCTCCAAGCGATCCTCGTAAAGCACGAGAGAAATTCGCCCTGGCGCCGCATAATTCCTCTGGCAGACGGCGCGCGCAATCAAACGGCGCACAAGATCCTGCGGCAGATCCGACAAGCCGCGCGCCTTGACTCCGCGTGAGGCAAGACGCTCCTGCACATAGCTCGCCGCACCGTCCACCTGCTCCATCAAAGAGCCGAAAAACTCCTCGCCGCCGACGAAATCCAGGCGCGTCGAGCCAAGATACTCGGCGCACTGGACGAAACCTTCGGGAAAAAGCTCGTCCGCCGTACCCGCAAGAAGGTGCCAGCCGTGCGTCGCGCGGCACTCGCCTTCCTCCTCGCGCAGCAGTTTCCATGACAAGAGCTCTTCCTTCTGCAGACGCACGACATCCTCGCCATCGGTACGACGCTTCTTGGCCTCGCTGTACATCATGCGGCAGAATTCCTCAATCTCCACCTCATCGACCAACGTCTGTGCCGCCAGCTGATCGGCACTGCTGTTCGTGCCCGAAAGGAGCAGCTCCTGCACTTGATACGGCTCTGCCAGGCGCGTCGCGCCGCCGACACGCACATAAGTGCCGTCCATCATGCCCGCTTCCTTGAGGAAATAGGGCTTTTCCATGCCAGGAAAGATTTCCACGACAACGACTTGACGGCCATCCTGCAGTTCCACGCCGACACGAGGGAAAATGCGCGGTTCACAGCTTTCAAAAATTTGCCGTGTGACCTCGTCAATGTAAGGAATGATTTCCAATTCTGTCGAAAAGCCCCTGCCGCCCTCGCCGTAGAAAATGATGCGCCCGCCCCGTCCGTTCGCAAAAGCCACAGCAGTATTCAAAAAAGATCCGCTCTCCGCCACGATCTGCTCTACGAAATCGCCGCGAACTCCCATCATTTCTTCCTGCACATCCAGCACCTCTCTGCCATCCATTTTTCTATGCCATAGTATAACAGCTTTTGCAAGGAAAGTCCAAGATTCAGCACACAAGCATTATGCGCAACGATTCCTGCCCTTTCCCCCGCTCAATTCTCTATGCCTCGCCGTGCCGCCACACCCCTCGCATAATAATGGCGCACTTCCTTCATCTCCGTGATGAGGTCGGCACGCTGGAGGAGCCGGGAGGGCGCATTCCTTCCCGTCAGGACAAGCTCACGTTCAGGCGGCACATCATCGAGCAGAGATTCGACCTCCTCTCGCGAAACAAGATCGAAAAACAGGGCGACGTTGATCTCATCGAGGATCACGACATCCCAAGCATCCGAGCGCGCGGCTTCAGCTGCCTTGCCGAACCCCTGCTGCATCAGACGACGATAGTCGGCCGGCGGTTTTCCCCCGGGAAACACGACGACGTCCTCGCCCCAAGCTTTTCGCTCCTCTTCCGTCAGCATCCCTTCCTTCGCGATGAAGAACGGCTTGCCCGTCGTATGAAGCGCAAGCTGCGGCGAAAATCCCTGCAAAATCTTCTGCTCGCTGTAGGCGAGACTCTTCATGAACTGCATCATATAGACGCGAAACCCTGCCCCCAGGGCGCGTATGGCAAGGCCGATCGCCGCCGTCGTCTTGCCCTTGCCCGCTCCCGTATAAACCTCGATCATCGGTTGTCCACCTTGTCCATGCCGTAGAGATCGTGCGCGGCGAACCTCTTTTCCGCGAGCGCCTCATACTTCGTGCCAGGCTTGCCATAATTCGTGTACGGGTCGATGGAGATGCCGCCGCGCGGCAGGAACTTGCCCCATACTTCGATGTAGCGCGGCTCCATGAGCTGCACGAGATCCTTCAGTATGATGTTCACGACATCCTCATGAAAATCGCCGTGGTTGCGGAAACTGAAGAGGTAGAGCTTCAAGGACTTGCTCTCGACCATACGCCTTTCAGGGACGTAGGAAATCGTGATCGTCGCAAAATCCGGCTGTCCCGTAATCGGACAGAGACTCGTGAACTCAGGGCAATTGAACTTGACCCAATAATCCTTGTCAGGATGCTTATTCTCAAAGGTTTCCAAAAGATGCGGTGCGTAGTCCTCCGCATACTGCGTATGCTTCTCGCCGAGATGCGTGATGCCTTCCATCTCATCATTCGTGCGTGCCATCGCTGCTCCTTTCTGCCATTTTCAACGCGATAAAAACTTTTCCTCGAATCCTTCCTGCGTTTCCGGTCTGCCGAAGAGATACCCCTGGATGGAGTCGACCTTGCAGATCTTCGTCAAAAGCTCGTACTCTTCTTCCGTCTCCACGCCCTCGATGCAGACCTTCATGCCCACGCTGTGACACAACTCCACCGTGTACTCGATGATGCGGCGATCGAAGTTCGAGGAAAGAATCTGCTTGACGAACGCCCGGTCGATCTTCACGATATCGCACGAGAGGTTCTTGAACATCGCCAAGGATGAGCAGCCCGTGCCGAAATCGTCCATGGCGATCTTGAGACCATAGTCGCGCAAAGAAGCGAACTGTCGGTTGATGAAGTTCCAGTCTGAGATGACCGTGTGCTCCGTCAGTTCCAAAACGATGCTTTGCGGGGACACGCCATAGCGCTCAACACATTCCTTGACGGCATCCTTGAAGGACGGATCACGCAGCTGCACATAGGAAAGGTTGATGCTCATGCGAAAATCGGGGACGATTTCCTGCCATTTGCGGCAGATCCCCACTGCCGTATCTGCGATCCACTTGCCGACAGGTATCATCAGATGCGTCTCTTCCAAAAGCGGGATGAACTCCATCGGCGCGACCATGCGCCCTTTGGAATTCTGCCAGCGCAGCAAAGCCTCCGCACCTATGATGCGCTGATGGTCTGCTCCCACCTGCGGCTGAAAGCACAGGCTGAAGCCCCGGCATCCATCCTCCACGCTCTTTTGTATGTCTTCACGCGCCGTCAAGGAGCGCAGCCAGCGGTTGTACAACTCCTTCGAAAAGAAGATGTTTGTTCTTGCCGCTTTCTTTCGCCAAGGTCAGCGCCGCCTCGGCATACTTGTGCAGCACGAGATAATCCTTGCCGAACTGCGGGAAGAAAACCGTACCGCCCGACACCGTGCAGAAGTACTTGTGGTCATTGATCCGTTGGGGTTCCAGGAGCGCCGTCTGTATGCTCCGGTACAACATCTCGACATCCGCTTCGTCTGCTCCCGGATAGACGAGGCCGAACTCGTCGCCGTCAAGCTTGTAGAGTCGAAAGTCCGTCGAGAGGATCTTCTTGATACGATGCGCGACCTCGCGCAGGACTTGGTCGCCGAAGGCGCGGTTGTACGCTTCGTTAACGATCTTGAAATTGTCTATGCCGAGGATCAAGAACGCGCCGCCCCTGCCCGTTTCGCGCGCTTCATCAAGCGCCGCCTTCATTCGCTGCTCCAACTGGTACTTGTTCAAAAGGCCTGTGACGGCGTCCGCATGAGTACGCTGCCCCATGAGGCGAAAGATTCCCGCATAAAGCGTCCCCTTCTCCTCGTGATCGAGCGCGGCTGCGCAGCGGCACTCGATCCATTCGTAATCGCCCTTGCGCGTCTTGGCGCGAAACTCGACGCAACCTTCCTTCGTGCGCCCCTGCAGCACATCGTCAAAGGTTTTCGTGACGCTCGCGCGCTCCGTCGGATGCATGATCGCCTGCCAGGCTTGACGGAATGCGGGAAAATCCATCGTCTCGGCAGGTATGCCGAAATCCCGCACGATGTTCGGCGACGCCATCGCCACCTTGTTCTGCAGATCCACTACATAAAGATAGCCGGACGTCGTCCTCTTCAGCACATCGAAATAAATCTTCAGCCGCTTCAGCAAAGGGCTCAAGGCAGCTCTGGATGCTCGGCGCATTGGTGACCTCCTGTTGTCGGGCATTGCCCGATGACTTTCTCCGTATATCATAGCTGACGCATTTCTTAAATGCAAGACTTGACAATGCTTTTCACCGCAAACTTTCCAAACAAAGGCAAAGCCCTCGACGCAAAAGACGTCGAAGGCTTTGTTTTTCGTCAGCCCAAGCTGCTCGCTTCCGCCTTTCCGCGCTTTTGCTGCAGAAAAAGCACAAAGGCCAAGAGCAGGAATCCCACGATATCGGTGACAAGCCCCGGCTGGATCATCAAGAGGCCGCCCACGAACAGCATGACACGCTCAAAGCCATTCAACGGCTTCACCAAGCAGCCGATCATCGCACCGCTCAGACCGATCATGCCGATGACCGAGGTCACGAGCACGGTGATCAGCCCCATGGGCGTCGCGTCGATCATCAAAATGACGGGCGAGAGCACGAAGATATACGGGATGATGAAGGCGGCAATCGCCAGCTTCGATGCGTTGATTCCTGTCTTCAACGGATTTCCTCCGCTGATGGCGGAGCCTGCAAAGGCCGCGAGAGCGACAGGAGGCGTCACATCGGCGATGATGCCGAAGTAGAAGACGAACATGTGCGCTGCCAGTACGGGCACGCCCATCTGCACGAGCGCAGGAGCAGCGATCGTCGAAGTGATCACGTAGTTCGCCGTCGTCGGCACGCCCATGCCGAGGATGATCGATGTGATCATCGTGAAAAAAACATCGTCGGCAGCAACATTCCGCCCGAAAGGTCGAGGAGGGCTGACGCAAGCTTCAAGCCTACGCCCGTCTTCGTCACGACGCCGATGATGATGCCCGCCGAAGCGCAGGCCACGAGGACGCCGAGGACGTTCCGCGCACCGTTTTCCAAGCCGCGCACGATCTCGACAGGGCTTCATGCGCGTCGATTTTCTGAGGGATGAAGCGGCGATGGCGAGCACGATCGCCCAAAGCGCGGCGCGCATCGGCGTAAAACCCGAAACGAGCAGATAGATGATGACCACGAGCGGGATCGCGAGATGTCCGCGCTCCTTCAGGATCGCCCAGGGCTTCGGCAGCTCTTCTCGGGGCACACCCTTGAGGTTGCTGCGGCATGCCTCGAAATGGACGCCGAGCCAGATGCCCAGGAAGTAGAGAATCGCCGGAATCGTCGCCGCCTTGACGACGTCGAAATACGGCACGCCGACGAATTCCGCCATGAGGAACGCCGCCGCTCCCATGACGGGCGGCATGAGCTGTCCGCCCGTCGATGCCGCCGCCTCGACCGCTCCCGCAAAGTTGCGCTCGTAACCGAGCTTCTTCATCATGGGAATCGTGAAGGCGCCCGTGCCGGCGACGTTGGCGACCGAGCTGCCCGAAACCGTGCCCATGAGTCCGCTCGAAAGCACCGCGACCTTCGCCGGGCCGCCGCGTGCCCAACCTGCCACGGCATTCGCGAGATCGATGAAGAACTTGCCCAGCCCCGTCGATTCAAGGTAAGCGCCGAAGAGGATGAAGAGGAAGATGAAGGTCGAGGACACGCCGAGCGGGATGCCGAACACGCCCTCCGTCGTGAAGAAGAGGTGAGCGACGAGCTGGTCGATGTTCAGCCCACGGTGCGCGAGCACTCCGGGAAGATACGGATCTGCAAACGCATAGGCGAGGAAGAATAGGACGACGCAGACCATCGGCATGCCGACGACGCGCCGAGTCGCCTCGATGACGAGCACGATGCCGATGATCCCGACGACGAGATCTGTCGTGCTGACCGTGCCCGCGCGCGTCACGAGGCTGCGATAGGCGAAGATGATGTAGGCGGGAGCGCCGGCGCCCAAAATGGCGAGGACGACATCGACGAAATGCACCTTTTCACGCGACCAGACCTGTCGCATGGGAAAGAGCAGGTAGACGAGCGTCAGGCCAAACCCCAGATGAACGGCGCGCTGCAGCTGTGCATCGAGCACGCCGAAGAGAGCCGTATAAATTTGAAAGAGGGAGAACGCGATGGCCAGAGCCATCACGACCTTCGCCATAAAGCCCTTGTGCTCGATGACGTCGGATTCCTTGTCGTATTTTTTTCAGAACTTCTTTTGCAAGCTCCTCATGCTTTTTTTGTCCAGCATGATGAACATCATTCCTTTCCTGCCGCATCCGCGGCTCACAGCGATTTTTCCCAAGAGTTTCTTCATGCCCCAGCGCCAAGGGGCGACGACCAAGAGATCGACGCGGCTGCCTGGCGGCAGCTTCTCAAAGAGCTTTTCCTCCGTGCCGTCCAATACGAGCGTCAATTCCGTCCCCACGCCCGTGCGTAAAGAAAGACTGGGGAAGCGCCGCTCCATGTCGTCCATGACGAAGAACTCCCTTCCGTGCGGAACTCGCCCTCGCTCGCAAGAAACGGCAGACCCTACGCCGAACGATTGATAGCGCGTCGCATCGAGCACAAAGCCCGAAAGTTCGTCATTCACGCGAAGATCTTCTTCCACGGGCGTCTTCTGCACCGAATGGATGAAACGAATCACCACCGGCATCCCTGCGCGCGCTCGTTCTGCATAAAGCAGCGCCCCCTGCTCGCTTTCCACGACGAGCAAGGGGCGCGCCAAGAAATCCACAAGCGCTGCAAGCACGAGAGCCGCGAGGAATATTCTCACGCCCAGCCGATTCTTCATTTATTCCTTGTAGTAGCGCTCTGCGCCAGCATTGAGCTCGATGGACATGCCGTTCTTCGCATTTTCCTTCGTGATATGCTTTGCTGCCGAATGAGCCGCCTGCAGCTTTTCGAGGTTGTCGAAGAGCGCCTTCGTGATGTCGTAGCCGAGCTTCTCGTCCACCTTGTCCGTCGCAACGAGCATCGCCATGACGGAAATTCCCGGCACCTCTTCATCGAAGCCCGCATACGTTCCAGCCGGAATCACAGTCTTCGTGTAGAACGGATACTTCGCGATCAAGGCATCCGCCTTGTCCGCCTCGATCGGCAGCAGACGCACCTTGTTCTGCGAGGTGATGTCCTGCACGGCCGCCGTCGGGAATCCCGCCGTGACGAACGCTGCATCGACGTTGCCGTCCTTCAGGGCGCTCGCCGCTTCCCCGAAGGAAAGGAACTGCTCATCGATATCGTCGTAAGTGATGCCATACGCCTCAAGAATCTGGCGCGCATTGGCTTCCGCACCGCTGCCCGCCGCCCCGACAGCGACACGCTTGCCCTTGAGATCGGCGATGCTCTTGATCCCCGTCGACTCAAGCGTGACGATCTGGCACGTCTCGGGATAGAGCGCTGCGATGCCGCGCAGGTTCTCCACCTTCTTGTCCTTGAACATCTCCGTGCCGTTCACGGCGTAATAGGTGATGTCGTTCTGCACGATGGCGAGATCGACCGAACCGTCCTTCAGCATGTTGATGTTCGCGACCGTCGCACCCGTGGACTGCGCACTCGCGTTCATGCCCGGAATTGCCTTGTTCAGGATTTCCGCCATCGCGCCGCCGATCGGATAATAGGTGCCCGCCGTTCCGCCCGTGGCGATATTGATGAACTTATTGCTGCTCGAACCGCCGCAGCCGGCAAAAAGAGCCATGGAAAGAACCAGGAGCGCTGTCGCTGAGAGGATTCTCCCAAGTTTACCGAAATTCATAGTCGATACCTCCTACAATATAACCTTATCATATACTACGTATACTATTATAACATATCTTTCATGTCGATGCAAACGCTCCAGACAGATTCCGCCTCCGAACGTCTGCACCGGACGATCCATCCTGCCTGCACAGGCGCACAGGCCAGAGGATTCATGCCACCGATACTCCTGCAATCTCCCGCACGACGATGCCCGCAAGAATCAGCCCGACGACGGACGGCACGAAGGAGATGCTCCCCGGCGGCTGCTTGGCAAAGGACTCTCCTTCCGACGCGGGGCGTTCTTCCTGCGGCACGAAGAGCGGCTTTCGTGGCTTTTCCTTCGAGTAGACGACCTGCAGGGCGGCGACGCCGCGCGCCTTGAGCTCACGGCGCATGACACGCGCCAGCGGGCATACGCTCGTCTCGTAGATGTCAGCGACCTCGAACTTCGTCGGGTCGAGCTTGTTGCCGGCTCCCATGCTGCTCACGATGGGAATGCCGCGCTTCTGCGCTTCCAGCACGAGTCCGATCTTGCCCGCGACGGTGTCGATGGCGTCGACGATATAGTCGAAAGAGCCGTGAAAAAAAAGACCTGCCCGCTCGGGCAGGAAGAAATCCTCGATCGCCTCGACCTCGGCCGCTGGCTGGATGTCCTCAATGCGTTCTTTCATGACCGCCGCCTTGCTGCGCCCGAGCGTGCTTTGAAGCGCCGCGAGCTGACGATTGAGATTCGAGGCAGCGACTACATCGTTGTCGACGAGCACGAGGCGTCCGACGCCCGCACGCGCGAGCGCTTCCGCTGCAAACGAACCGACGCCGCCGATGCCGAAGACGGCGACTCGCGCCGCCCTGAGCCGCGCGAGTCCAGTCTCACCGATGAGCATCGCCGTGCGGCAGAAACGCTCCTCCATCAGAACACTCCTTTCCCTTCATGCACAGCGCCCTCACTTCTTCGGATGGAACGGGTCGAATCTCGGCAGGGAAAAGTCGCTGCGCGAGGAGAAGGCTGGAACCTTCTCCGTCGATTGTCTCATGAAGGAGGGTGGCTCAAGCGAGGAGATGCTCTCCGCCTTGAGCTTGCTCTCCGGTGCTTCCATTCGTTGCACCTTCATGGAGGCTCCGTCGACGAAATCCGTCGCGATGATCGTCGCGCGGATCGTCTGTCCCATGCCGGGATCAATCACTGTGCCGAGAATGATGTTCACGTCCGGATGCGTATTCTCGCGAATGTAGTTCGTCGCCTCGCCCACATCATCGAGCGTCATATGCTCACTGCCGCTGAGATTCAAGATCACGCCGCGCGCTCCCGTCAGGGATTTCTCGACGAGCGGGCTTTCCACCGCCTTCTGCACGGCTTCGATCGCGCTCTTCTGGCTCTCGCCGATGCCGAGGAGCGCGTCGCCGCTCTGGCTCTGGCGGAAGGTAGATGTGAGGTCAGCGAAATCCACATTGATCTCGCCCGTGGTCAAGATCAGTTCCGCAATGCAGTTGATCGCCTGCCGCAAGACATCATCCGCTGCCTTGAAGGCATCGACGAGAGACATATGCCTGTTCTCGGGCAGCTTCATGAGATTGTCGTTATGCACGACGATCAGTGCGTCGAGATTGCCCTGCATCTTCGCGATTCCTTCATTGGCAATGCGCTTCTTGCGCGCGCCCTCGAAGGAAAAAGGCACGGTCACGACACCGACCGTCAATATGCCCATGTCCTTGGCGAGCCTCGCAACGACAGGCGCTGCGCCCGTGCCCGCGCCGCCGCCCATGCTCGCCGTGACGAAGACGAGATCGGCGCCGCGCATCGCGTCCTTGATCTTGTCTGCATCGCCCTTCGCCGCCGCCTCGCCGATATCCGCCACGCCGCCTGTGCCAAGACCCTTCGTCAACTCACGTCCGATGGCGATCGCCCGGATGCCAACCTCGTCCATATGCGCAATCTGCTTCGCATCCGTATTGACCGCGATCAATTCCACATCGAGTTCGTTTCCATCGGCGATGCGCGCGATGACGCTGTTGCCGCCGCCGCCCACGCCGATGATCTTTATCGTGACTACCGCTTTCTTGATCTTCTCACTTTCCATCATGGAAGCGGTTCCCCCTCTCTACGCCTTGCGGCTCCATCCCTTGCCGTCAACTATCCACTTGCTTTTATTCGCCATTTTCTTCATCATTCCTGCAAACAGAAGAAAAAGCTTATTTTGCCGGAGAATGTTTCTCTCCTTGGACGCTTGCAAGCTGTGCCAGAAGCATGCCGACGAGCATCAAGGCGCAGCCCGAGATCTCGACGGCGCTCATCGACTCGCCGAGGAAAACCGCGCCCGCGATCGCACCGAACACGGATTCCAGGCTCATGATGACGGCGGCCAAGGCGGGATCGGCGTACTGCTGTCCGATGATCTGCAGCGTGAAGGCGACGCCCGAGCTCATGACGCCCGCATAGAGAATCGCCGCCGCCGCCCCCTCAAGACCGGCGGCGGTCGGCTGCTCGAAGAACGCGGCGAGCACGAGGCTCGCCAAAGCACAGACAAAAAAGCTGCGCCAAGGAAAGCTCCACGACATCGACGAAGGCCGCGAAACGCCCGACGCAAAGAATGTGCATCGTCCAGAAGAGCGAGCTTGCCACCATGATCGCATCGCCGCACGAGAGTGAAGCCCCGCCCTTCATCGAGAGACAATAGAGGCCGAAGAGCGCCAAGAACGCGCCGCCCCAATGAAGCGGGCGGATGCGGCCGCCGAAAAACACAGCGGCAAGCGGCACGAACACGAGATAGAGGCATGTGATGAACGCCGTCTTTCCCACCGTCGTATACTGCATGCCCACCTGCTGCGACGTCGTCCCCAGAAAAAGGATTGCTCCCACGAGCGCCCCTGCCTTGAAACCCGACCGATATGTGCCCGCCGCCTTCGCCGCACGCCTCTTGGGCGTGAAGAAGAGCCACAGAAGAAAGACGACGGGGATGGCGACGACATAGCGTGCCGCGCCGTATGTAAAAGGACCGACGCCCTCCATGCCGACGGACTGGGCGACGAACGTCGTGCCCCAGATCAAGGCGGCGGCGAAAAGCGCCAAGCTGCCGCGCAGACGCACGGACTTCACCCCCGCTTCCTCATCTCACCCAAGCATTGAACTTCTCGATGAGTTTCACGGGCTTGTACGACTCCTTTGCCTGACGAAGGCCTTCGATGCCCATATCCTCCTCGCGGTTGATGTACGTCATGCTCACCTACCTCGTGCTCGACGAACGCCTGATTGATGGCGGGATAAGCGCCGCGCACCTCGGGATCCGCTTTTTCCACATGGATGACCGCCGTGTCGTCGTTGAGCTGCTCGCCGAAGGTGAAGGCGACGACGCGCTGTCCGATGAGGATCGCTCCGCCCTTGAGCCGGAAATCCTTGAAGTTGTTCAGAACCTCGATGATCGCCTGACGTTCAAGCGCGATGAACGGATCGTCGGGAACTTCGTGCGCACGCTGCTTGTACCAACCGTTGATCGTCAGCTTGCACTGCGTGACGATTTCATCCGTGATCGACTGATACTCGGCCTCAGGATAATTCTTGCGAAAGCTGTTCAAATGGTTCTTCTTCGAATGAAACTTGCGTCCTGCCAGCTTCATCAGATCCTCGGCGAGATACACATAATCGAAATTCTTGCGATCCGCCTCGACGGCGAAGTCCGCACCCTCGTAATTTTCCAGGAGATCGGCAAAGGAACGCTCGATGCCGGAAAAGCGCACGGGCTTGCCCTGCGCCTTGAAATAATCGATGAAACATCCGACAGCAGCGGGAAGCTTCTCCTGTAGTCCGAAGGGCTGCATGGCGAACTCGCTTCCCTCCCACTCAGCCTTCATGTAAAGCACATCGTCTTCCTTTGCCCACATGATCTTGTACGGCTCATGCCACATGTAGAAATTCGTGAAGTTGAAATGCGAGTTTTCATAGTATCGCGCCCGAAAAAAACAGTCGAGCAGCGGCTTGTCCTCTTTTTGTAAAATCTTGAAATCTATGATGCTCATTCCTCTCTCTCATACAGAAAGATTCCGTCATGGCGATGATGCATGCGGCTCTCGTGCAAAATCCCGCCGCAACGCCTCATGAACCAACATCTTCCTCCCCCGTCGTTCTATCATTATATCAACTATGTCAAGCAATTAACAATCCATCCTATTTTAGTCGGAATTGTTAATTGCTTTTTAATTGCACTCGTCCATTTCCTTTAATCTTGCCATGCTATACTCTCCGTATCGAGCAGGAATCCAGCAGCCAGCTCGATGCCAGCGGCAACGGCGGCTCTTTCCACACTTCTGCGCCTCCCTGCTGCTTGAAAAATCTAATTCTTTTCTCTATCCCAAAAAGAAGGGCTTGCCTCGCGGCTTGCCCTTCTTTTTTTGTCTGTTTTTCGATGACCTCAGTCGTTCCCTTGCTGCTCCGGACTGCTCTTGACGATCCCCGCCGGCACGGCCGCCTTGCGCTTCTTGCGCGCCTTGTGCTCTTCATAGCGTCGCTTTCCTTCCTCGAAAGCGACGCGCGCTTCCTCAGTATCAAGCGTCAAGGGCGGCACGGCCTTCGGGCGCGCGTTGCGATCAAGCGCCACCATCGTGAAGTAGGCGGACAGTCCGAGCTGCGGCTCGCTGCCGTCATCGAGATCCTCGACGATGACATTGACGGCGACCTCCATCGAGCTGTGCCCGACGTAGACGACATCCGCTGTCACGACGACGAGATCGCCGATGCGAATCGGCAGATGGAATTCCAACTCATCGACGCGCGCCGTCACGACGTTCGAGCGCGCATAGCGCCGCGCCGCCGCATAAGCCGCCGAATCCATAAGCTTCATGATCTCGCCGCCGTGGACGTTGCCGTTGGGATTCGCCTGGTTCGGCATCATGACTTCACTGATGACAATGCGACTTTCCTGGATACTGCAATGCTTCATAAATTTCCTCCTGGCAAAACTGCCGCATAAGCAAAACAACTCATGCGGCAGTTCCATCTCCCTTATGCTCTTTATTTCGACACCATCTCAGCGGAAGAAGCGTACACCTGCATCGAAGAGGCCTTGCTCCTTGTTGCCCGGCACGTTCTTCGAAATGTTTTCACCTACGCGCTCGGAGTGTCCCATCTTGCCGAGGATGCGTCCGTTGGGGCTCGTGATCGCCTCAATTGCCTCAGTGGAGCCATTCGGATTGAACGGCGATTCCATCGTCGGCTCTCCCGCATCGTCGACGTACTGCGCCGCGATCTGCCCGCGTATACGCATTTTCGCGATGACTTCCTTGTCAGCGACGAAACGCCCCTCGCCATGAGAAACAGGGATCGTATGGATGTCGCCAACCGAGACATTGTTGAACCACGGCGAGAGGTTCGACATGATGCGCGTCTGCACCATGCACGAGACGTGTCTGCCGATCGTGTTATGCGTGAGCGTCGGCGCCTCCCAATCGAGCGGCATGATCTTGCCGTAAGGCAGAAGACCGAGCTTGACGAGCGCCTGGAAGCCGTTGCAGATACCGAGGATCAAGCCTTCGCGCTTCTGGAGAAGCTCCATGATCGCCTCGGCGATACGCGGATTGCGAAGCGTCGCCGCAATGAACTTGCCTGAACCGTCCGGCTCGTCGCCGCCCGAGAAACCTCCGGGCAGCATGAGGATCTGCGCCTTGTTGAGTCCGTCGGTGATCGCCTGCACCGTTTCCTCGACCGACTGCGGCGTGAGATTCCGGACGATGAGCGTATCGACTTCGCCGCCCGCCTTCTCAAAGGCGCGCTGCGTTTCGTACTCACAGTTGATGCCGGGGAACACGGGCATGAAGATGCGCGGCTTGGCGTAACGATCGGTGGCGCGCTGACGCACGCCGCGGCGAAACGGCGCAGCAGCCGACGTCGTCCTGCCCTTGCTCTTCGCCGTCGCCGGGAAGATGCCGTCGAGCGCCGTCATGTAAGGTTCACGAAGCTCGTCGAGCGTCTGCACCATGCCGTTGCAGACAATGCTCGCGACCGTCGTCGTGCGTCCGAGAAGCGTCCACTTGACGCCCGCGAGCGCATCCGTCACATTGACCGCCTCGCTCATCTCCAAGAGGATCGTGCCGTAGGCAGGTCGGAAGAGATCTTCGAACTTGATGGCGCCAGGCGCCGCCTTGAAACCAAGCTCGTTGCCCAAGCACATCTTCGTCAAGGCTGCTGCAATGCCCCCCCTGCCGACGCTTGCTGCCGAGAAGACGCGGCGGCTCTGCATCAGGGCATGCACGCGCTCATAGTTGCGGCGCAAGTTGGCGAACACGGGCAAATCGTTCGCGTCGATCGGCACCTCGATGGCATAGACCTTGCTGTTCGCGTACTTGAATTCGGAGGAAATGGCTTCGCTCGCCTTCATGACATTCACAGCGAAGGCGACAACCGTCGGCGGCACATGCAGCTGCTCGAACGTGCCTGACATCGAATCCTTGCCGCCGATGGCAGGAACGCGAAGCTCGTGCTGCGCCCACAACGCGCCCGGGGAGGGCGGCAAACGGCATGCCCCACTTCTCCGGATCTTTGCCGAGGCTTTCGAAGTATTCCTGCAGCGAAAGGCGCACGGTCGCTGCATCTGCGCCGAGCGCCACCATCTTCGTGACTGCCTCGACGATGGCGTAAAGCGCACCGTGGAACGGGCTCCATTCCGTCAGATACGGATCGAAGCCGAAGGTCATCGCCGTCGCTGTGTCCGTCTCCCCTTTCTTCACGGGGATCTTCGCGACCATGCCCTGCTGCGGCGACAGCTGATTCTTGCCGCCGAACGGCATCAAGACCGTGCCCGCGCCGACCGTCGAATCGAAGCGCTCGGAAAGCCCCTTCTGACTCGCGACGTTGATGTCGGCGAGATTCGCCAGCCAAAGCCGCCGTAAGATTGCTCTGGTTCTTGACGACAGCGGGCGGAAGCTGGCGCAGATAATTCGACTCCACATCAGGCGACTGAAGATGCACGCGCACATGCTGCTTGACGCCGTTCGTGTCGAGGAAAGCGCGCGCGATGCTGACGATCTTCTGTCCGCGCCAGACCATTTCGAGTCTGCCCGTTTCCGTGACCTTGGCAATCGGCGTCGCCTCCAAGTTCTCGCGGTCGGCGAACGTCATGAGGACAGGCAGCGCTTCGGGGCGCATGACGACCGCCATGCGCTCCTGCGACTCAGAGATCGCAAGTTCCGTGCCGTCAAGCCCCTCGTACTTCTTCTTTATGGCGTCGAGGTCGATCGCCAGGGACGGCGCAAGCTCTCCGACGGCGACAGACACGCCGCCCGCGCCGAAGTCGTTGCAGCGCTTGATGAAGCGGCTGACTTCGGGATGGCGGAAGAGACGCTGGATCTTGCGCTCCGTCGGCGCGTTGCCCTTCTGCACCTCGGCTCCCGCTGTCTTCAAGGGAGTCTTCCGTATGCACCTTCGATGACCCTGTCGCTCCGCCGCAGCCATCGCGCCCCGTCCTGCCGCCGACCAGGACGACGACATCGCCCGGCTCAGGCGTCTGGCGCACGACATCCGCCTGCGGCACGGCGCCGATGACGGCGCCGATCTCCATGCGCTTCGCCATGTAACCTTCATGATAGAACTCATGCACCTGACCGGTCGCAAGGCCGATCTGATTGCCATAGGAGCTGAATCCTGCCGCCGCCCCCTGCGTGATCTTCTTCTGCGGCAATTTGCCGGGAAGTGTGTCGGCGATCTTGCCGCGCGGGTCGGCAGAACCCGTCACGCGCATCGCCTGGTAGACATAGGCCCGTCCCGAAAGCGGATCGCGGATCGCGCCGCCAAGGCACGTCGCCGCGCCGCCGAAAGGCTCGATCTCTGTCGGATGGTTGTGCGTCTCGTTCTTGAACATCACGAGCCACTTTTCTTCCTTTTCGCCGATCATCACAGGCACGACGATACTGCACGCATTGACCTCGTCGGAAGCATCGAGATCCTCCAACAATCCCTGTTGACGCAGCGCCTTCATGCCGATGCAGGCGAGATCCATCAAGGAAACGTCGCTCTTCTTGGCCGCATAGACTTTCTCGCGATCGAGCGTGTAGAGCTTCAGTGCCTGCGCGAGCATCGGCGCATACTTGCCGTTGCCGAAATCCACCTTGTCGATGACCGTCGTGAATGTTGTATGACGGCAATGGTCAGACCAATACGTGTCGATGACGCGAAGCTCCGTGATCGTCGGGTCGCGTTTTTCCATCGTCGCGAAATACTTCTGGCAGAGCTGCAGATCTTCAAGACTCATGGCAAAGCCCCGCTCTTTCAGCAAACCTGCCAACGACGCCGCATCCATGCGGCCGAATCCTGCAAGCGTCTCAATATCAGCAGGCTCTTCGATCTTCTCCGCAAGTGTCGCCGGCTTTTTCAGCGCGGCCTCACGGCTTTCGACCCGATTGATGCAGTACGCTTTGATCTGCGCAAAGAGCGCGGGCGAGATCGTACCGACGATCGCATAGACGACCGCCGTCCGGATCGTCGGACGCTCCTTCTGCGTCACGAGCTGTACGCACTGCGCCGCCGAGTCTGCGCGCTGGTCATACTGTCCCGGCAGATATTCGACGGCAAACGTCTTCGACTCTGGGAAGTCGGGCAGCGTCTCCTCGTAAACCGTATCGACAGGAGGCTCGACAAAGACGATGTCGCGAACCTCCTTATACTCTTCGTCCGAAAGCCCCTCGATGTCGTAGCGGATGAAGATGCGCACCGCCTTGAGCTCCGTAGTCAGACGAAACGTCTCCGTCAGATCAGCGCAAAGCTGCTGCGCCGGAACGTCGAAATATCCCTGCCGTTTCTCCACAAAAAGTCTTCTTACACTCATGCCCACAAACCATCCTCTCCAGCGGTGTTCCTCATGATCTCTTCCACTGCCCTCACTGCTTCATCAATTCCAGATCGATCTTCACAACGACCTTCGTCACCTCTGCCGGGTATTCGTCGAGCACTGAAACGCCCGGACGATGCACATCCTCCGGATAGAGCACGGCATAGCTCCCAGCCTTGAGCAGGATATTGCTTTCCGGAATCAAAGCGCGGTAGAAGATGACGTCCTTCGTCTCGTCGTAAGATCCCATCTCCAAAAGATCGGGGCTCATCGGGCACCAGCCAAGAAACTCTTCGCCCTCTGCGACATACTGAATATCCACGAACTTTCGATGCGCTTCCGGCACGCATTCCGCCTGCGGGCGCGTCGTATAGCGCGAGAGCAGGGCGAAGATCTTGTCGCCGTCGATCTCGTGGCGTCCTTCCGGCATATTGCGAAAGTCTTGGGCGCGCAAAAAGGCAAGCGCCTTCGTCAGTGCTGCCGAATAGCCCTTCTGCTCGTCCTTCGAGACTCCGATGATGCCCGTCATCATAAGCAAACCCCCTTCGCTCTTGAAAAAGCGATTGATTTTCCCATTTACTCTATGCTATTATCCTTTATAGCGTTTCCTTTATATTATATGATGAAAGCCCGAACTCCGCAAGTATGCGAATGCGGGCCAAGAAGGAGAAATGATCATGCGCGAACTCTTGGAACTTTTGGAGCACGATGCCCGCCGCCCCGTCGGCGAAATCGCCGCCGTGCTCAAGAAAAGCGAGTACGAAGTGGAAAAAGACATCAAGGGGCTGGAGCAGGACAAGATCATCCTGAGCTACAACACCCTCATCAACTGGCAGAAATTCGGCGATGACACCGTCACGGCGATCATCGAGGTCAATCTCACACCCGAACGCGAGGTCGGATTCGATGCCATCGCCGAACGCATCTACCGTTTCGAGGAGGTGCGCACCGTCTATCTCATGAGCGGCAGCTTCGACCTCCTCGTCATCATCGAAGGCAAATCCCTGCAGGACGTCGCCAACTTCGTCGCGACGCGCCTCTCCACGATCGAAGGCGTCACGCAGACGAGAAGCCATTTCATGCTCAAGGCCTACAAGAAGGACGGCACGATCATCGACGACAAGGAGAAGGATCGCCGGTTGGTGGTGTCGCCATGACGAACTGGAATGAACGCATCTCGCCCGCCGTCCATGCCGTGCCGCCCTCGGGCATACGAAAATACTTCGACATCGCCGCCGAGATGGAGGATGTCGTCTCCTTGGGCGTCGGCGAGCCGGACTTCATCACCCCGTGGTCCATCCGCGAAAGCTGCGTCCACGGCCTTGAGCAGGGATACACCTCCTACACGGCAAACCGCGGCATGATGGAGCTGCGCGAAGAGATCGCCGCGCACTACGCGCACAACTACGGCGTTTCCTACGAACCGACGAAAGAAATCCTCATCACCGTCGGCGTCAGCGAAGCCTTGGACATCGCCATGCGCGCCATCCTCTCCCGGCGACGAAGTCTTGATTCCCGAGCCTTGCTACGTCTCCCTATCAAGCCTGCGTGACATTCGCCGGCGGTAAACCCGTGCCTGTCGCAGCGAAGCTCGAAAACGACTTCCGCATCACGCCTGAAGAGCTTGAGCCGCATGTCACAGCACAGACGAAAGCACTCTTGATCGGCTACCCGAACAACCCGACGGGCGCTGTCATGACGAAGGACGATCTGTCGAAAATCGCCGCCTTTGCCGAGAAGCATGACCTCATCGTCATCTCCGACGAAATCTATGGCGATCTCACCTACGGCGATCTGGGACACAGCTTTCTCCGCACTGCCCGGCATGAGGGACCGCACGATCCTCCTCAACGGCTTCTCCAAAGCCTACGCCATGACGGGCTGGCGCATCGGCTACGCGCTCGGCAACCCCGACTTCATCGCCGCCATGACGAAGATCCACCAGTATACGATGCTCTGCGCCCCCATCACGGCACAGGTCGCCGCCGTCGAAGCACTGCGCCACGGCGAAAAAGTACATGAAGAAGATGGTCGCCGAATACGACCGCCGGCGCCGTCTCATCTACGACGGCTTCTTGAAGCTCGGACTCTCCTGCTTCGAACCGAAAGGCGCTTTCTACATCTTCCCGAACATCACGTCGAGCGGCTACACAGACGAAGAGTTTGCCGAGAACCTGCTCATCAAGGAGCACGTCGCTCTCGTTCCCGGCAGCGCCTTCGGCGAAAGCGGCAAAGGGCACATCCGCTGTTCCTATGCCACTTCCATCGACAAGATCTCCGAAGCGCTCGCAAGAATCGGCAACTTCCTCAAGAATCATCGGAAATAAGGAAAGCAAAAAGCCCCGCTTGCGCACACTCTCTTTCGAGAAGTGCTCAAGCGGGGCTTTTCCCGTCATCTCGCAAAACCATCAAAAACCCTCCACCATCATGCCGCCCGTCTCGCGGCCCGCCGCCGCACGCCTTCCTGCAGCGGAAATCTCCACTTCATAAGCGTCCGACTCCGTACCGCGAAGCGGTTTCCTCCCCTCCGCTGCTTCCTTTCGACGCTCACGCCGCACAGTCTCCTCGAAAAAGGCGACCGGCGCAAGCGGCTTCACACGATGCAGCCGTTCCACATGAACCTCCATCGTGAAAAACCTCCTTTCGTGAAAAAAAGCCTTGAACGAAGGTTCTGAATCCTCTTTCTACTTTCATTATAGTCTCTGCCGCACGTTTTGTTAAGTGTTTTTTTCCTATGACGCCATCTTTTTCTTCCCCTGCACAAAAAAACCGCCGCACGATTCATGTGCGACGGTCTTTCCATGCTTTCCTAGTTTTTTTCCCGGCGAGTACGACGCGACTCAAGATGACCACCACGAGCGCGAAGACGGCAAGGCCGAGCATCTCCGCCGTATCGGCAAAAATCCGCGCCGACGACGACGAGCGGGTTCTCACTGCCGCCGCTCGAAACGGAGACGGCGATGAGCCCTGCGAGGACTACGCCGACGATGGATTCGCCGACGATGAGGCCCGAGGCGAAGAGCGTGCCGCGGCGGCGCGCCGCTTTTCCCTCTTCTTCCCCACGGCCTTTCAACGCTTTGTCAAGCAAATAGCCGAGGACAGCGCCGATGACGAGCGGCGTCTGAATGCTCGGCGGCAAGTAGATGCCCATGCCGACAGCCAGAGGCGGCAGCATGAGGTTTCTCGTCGTGCGGCGAAGGATGATGTCGATGAGCACGATGACGACGCCGAGTCCGAGACCGATGTAGATATACTCCCATGCGAGGTTGTTCGAGAAAATACCCTCGGCGATCGTCTTCATGAGCACCGCCTGAGGAGCTGCGAGCGCCTGCGCGGGATCCATGCCCTCACGCGGCAAAGCGCCGACAAAGCCGTAGGCTTCATAGAGAAGGTTCAAGACAGGCGCGATGACGAGCGCACCGACGACGCAGCCAAGAAGAAGCGCGACCTGCTGGCGCCACGGCGTCGCGCCGACGAGCCAGCCCGTCTTGAGATCCTGCATGTTGTCGTTCGAAATGCAGGCGATGGCGAGGATGATCGATGTCGTGAAGATCGCCGTCGCCGTCGCAAACTTCTCGCCGCCCGGCAAGTCGAAGATGCCGAACGAGGAGCAAAGCGCATACATCACGAGCGAGGCGACGATGATGCCGAGGATGCCGATGCCCGAGATCGGGCTTGACGATGTGCCGACAAGACCTGCCATATAGGCACAGGCAGCGGCGACGAAGAAGCCCATGAAGACGGCGATGCCGACGCCGACGAGCGAGAAGGCGATCACCTGCCCCTGCGGCAGCCCCTCCGGACTGACGAAAGCGTAGAATACAGCAAGCAGACCGACGACCGTCAGCAGGAACACGAAGCCGATGCTCTTCATCGACATGTCGATATCCATGCGATGCCTGTCCTTGACCGTCTCAGGGCATGCGCATGGCGGCAAGCGACTCCTTCATGCCGTCGATGACGGGACGCGCGAGCGTGATGAGCGTCCAGATGGCGGCGACGCCCATGGCGCCCGCGCCGATGAGACGCACGCGCTCTTGGTAGACTGCGGCGGCGAACTTCTGCATCGTCACACCATCCGGCGGCGTTCCCGTAATCGTGTAGAAAGGCACGAAGCCCGCCCACGCGATGAGGGATGCCAACGAGCATGGCGAGACCGCTCGCGATGCCGATGAGGTAGCCCGCACCGACGAGCGCCGACGAGTAGCCGATCGGAAACTGCGTCATGCCGCGCCCGAGCGGAATCCAGACAGAAAGTGCGCCCGAGAGTACCGGAAGCCGCTCGTGCAGAGCGCGATGATGCCGGCGACGAAACTGCCCGACAAGATCTCCTTGAGTCCCGTGCCTTCGTTCTTTGCGCCCTCGCCATGCTTGTTGACCTTCAGGATTTCTGCCGCCGCAACGCCCTCGGGATAGGCGAGATCGCTGTGAACCACCATGGCACGGCGCAGAGGAATCGTGAAAAGCACTCCCAGACAGCCGCCGCACGCAGCGACCAAGAGCGTCTGCATGAACTCGAAGCCATGCCAATAACCGATCATGAGCATGCCCGGTATGATGAAGATGATTGCCGACAGGGTACCGGCGGCCGAGGCCTGCGTCTGCACCATATTGTTTTCCAAAATGTTGGAATCCTTCGCCATCTTGAGGACAGCCATGGAAATGACAGCCGCCGGTATGGCCGATGAGAAGGTCAGGCCAACCTTCAGCCCCAGATAGACGTTCGATGCCGTAAAGATCACGGTCAATACGGCGCCCAGGAGCATGCCGCGCACGGTAAGCTCGGGCAGTCGCAGCTCATGCTGCATAAACTCGTTGTGTTCATTTTTCATAGTATCGCTCCCCATAATGATTTGCGCCCCATGAAGCAGGCAGATACATGCCTGTCTATTATAGCACATATTTATAGAACATATAGCAAGATTTATATGAGAATTGCAAAAACAAGGCAGCTTGTCCCATTTCCCTCTCATATAAAAACGCTGCGCCATATTGACACAGCGTCTTTATATAGCATCCATCCGCATCCTATCCTGCAGACTCCATTACGGCTCATTTATCTCCATAAGGAAAATCTGTGCCATAGCATCAGTTCCCTTCTCCTTGGTCACATCACATTTGCACCTACATCCGCAAGCTTGCCCTTCATGACGTCGATCGCCTTCAAGAGCTGGACGTCCTGCGCTCCCTCTGTCTGCGGTTCGACACGGATATCTGGCTCGATGCCCGTGCCGTCGATGCTTCTGCCCGAAGGAGTGTAATACTTGGCGATCGTGAGCTTCAGCGCGTCATCATCGTAGAGCGGCAGAATGACCTGCACCGAGCCTTTGCCATACGACGTCTTCCCGACGAGCGTCGCCGCCCCTGTATCCTGCAGCGCGCCCGCCAAGATCTCGCTTGCCGAAGCGCTGTTGCCGTCGATGAGCACGACGAGCGGATATTTCTCTTCAGAGAGCGCCGAGTCATATTCTTCTCGCGTGCCATCCCGCTGCACGACGGAGACGATGGGTCCCTTCGGCACGAGCATGTTGGCGATCTCCACGCAGCTCGTCACAAGCCCGCCGGGATTCTCGCGCAGATCGATGATCATGCCCTTGACGCCGTCTTTCTCCAGCGCACGGTAGGCTTCCTTGAACTCGTCTGCCGTATGCTCAGAGAAGGACGCGATGCGGATGTAGCCGATGCCGTCCGTATCGGGCAGCATCTGCCCTGCGACCGTATGCACCGGATCGTCGCACGCTGCACGACATAGTCTCTGTCTTCTTCGCCAGCACGGCGGATCTTCAGCGTCACCTCGCTGCCGACTTCGCCACGAATATGCAGCACGACATTCTCCGGCTCGATCTCATTCGTCGGCGTTCCGTCGACAGCGATGATCTCATCGCCCGTCTTGATGCCGGCCGCCTCGCTCGGCGTCCCTCCATCACGGAAAATGACCGTGATCTTATTGTCCTTGAAGCCCATGACGATGCCGACGCCGCCGAAGCTGCCCTCCGTATGCGAGCGCATGAGCTCGTACATCTGGGAATCGAGGTAGATGGAATGCGGATCGTCGAGGGTTTTGACCATGCCCGAGATGGCGCCGTCGATGAGCTTCGTATAATCTACATCGCGCACATACTGCGTCTCGATAAAGCGCAGAGCGCCAAAGAAGCGCAGGACATCCTTCACCTTCTGATCGTTGAATCCCATCAGGGCATAGAAGCCGAAAATCGTCGCATTGAACGTCACGACAGCCGTCGCGACGACGAGCAGGAAAAATCGTTTTCTTTTTTTCAAAATATCCTCCACCTTGTGCAGGGCAATTCATCATGAAGACCCGATGGGCACATTCCCCAAGGAAGCACGGAATTCATTCGCGCTTCCTCAGAGATATCCCATGGGGTTCACCGGCTCGCCGTCGACACGCACTTCGAAATGGCAGTGCGATCCTGTGGAATTGCCCGTCGACCCGCATTCGGCAATCGCCTGTCCCTGCGAGACGCTCTGACCCTCGCTCACGAGGAGCGCTTGATTGTGTCCATAGAGCGTCGATATGCCGCCGCCGTGATCGATGATGACGGCATAGCCATAGCCCGAGATCCAGCCCGCATAGGAAACAATTCCTGCACCTGCCGCATGAATCGTCTCGCCATAATCGCCGCCGATGTCGATGCCGGAATGGAAGCGGCTCGCGCCTGTGATCGGATGGACGCGCCAGCCGAAAGGCGACGTGATCGGCCCCGAGATCGGCCAGTTGAACGTTCCGCCGCCCGAAAGAGCAGGCGACGCCGGCTGATAGCGGCTGTTTCGGATCATCTGCTCGACTTCCTTGGAGGCCGCGAGATTCTCGTTGATAATACGTTCCTGTGTCGCGCGGTCATTCTCCATCTTGTCGATGATCGCCTGTTTCGCCGCCTGTTTCTTCTCCGCCTCTTTCTTTCGGTCGGAAGCAGCCGAGACGAGCTTCTCTTTCGCTGCCTTGTCCTTTTCCAGTTCCTTCTGCGACGTTTCAATCGCGGTCTTCTCTGCGAACACGACCTGCACGAGATCGTAGTCCTGCTGGATGACGCGCTTCAGAAGATCCATGCGCGTGAAGAAATCCTTGGAAATCTTTCGCCCCGAAAAGGACGTCGAGATAATTGATCTGTCCATTGATATAGATATCGCGCACACGCTTGGCGAGCTGGCTGCGCTTCGCCGAGAAATCCTTGTTCAAGACCTTGAGCTTGTCCTCGTTCGCGTCGATGCGTTCCTCGGTCGCGTCAAGCTCCTTGCGCACATCCTTGTACGCCTTCGTCGCTTCGTCCGCCGCCTCGTCAATGACGCGCTTTTCCTCGGAGAGACCTTCGATCTCGGACTCGATCTCGTTCTTTTTCTGCTGCGCCTTCTCCGCCTTTTCGATGTGCGCGTCGCGCTGTTCTTCCAGAGTCTCTGCATGAACAATCGGCGAAAGCGACATGAGATATACGGCGGAAAGAAGCGCAGCCGCTGTTCTCTTTCCCGCATTCTTGCCTTTGGAAATAGAAGTCATGGAAAAGCCCCCTAGACCTTCAGGAACCGTTTCAAGGAAATCGTGCTGCCGAGCGCGCCGATGCCCATGCCGCTGACAACCATCACGACGCCGATGAAGTTGACAAAAGGATACTGCGGAATCAAAGGAAGGAACGCCAGCGTGCTGTAGACCTTCGCCGTGATCAGGCCATAGATGCTGCGAAGCGCGATGGCGGCGAGAACGCCGCCGAAAAAACCGAGCACGACGCCCTCCAGGAGGAATGGCCAGCGAATGAACCAGTCCGTCGCGCCGACATACTTCATGATGGCGATCTCTTTGCGTCGCGCAAAGACGGTCAAGCGTATCGTGTTCGAAATGATGAAAAGCGTCGCGCCCGCCAAAAGCAGCATGAGCGTGAAGCCGAAGATGCGCACGAGCCGCGTCATGTCGAAGAGATGCTCAACGACGTCCTGTCCATACTTCACGGATTCGACGCCGCCGAACTTCTCGATCGCCTTCGCCGCCGTCTCCACCATCGTCGGCTGCTTGACCGTGACCTCGAAGGCATTGGGCAGCGGATTCTTGTCATCCAGTGCATCGAGCAGATACTTCTGGTCTCCAAGCCTCTCCCTGAGGCGCACAATGGCATCCTCGCGGCTCACATATCGCACGCTCTCGATCCCCTGCATCTTCTTCAAATCTTCTTCGAGATCATCGATTTCCGAGCCTTTGAGCTTGTCGTCCAGATAAACGTTGATCTGCACCTGCGATTCGAGCATCGAAGCCATGCGGTTCATGTTGAGCACGATGATGAGGAACATGCCGAGCACGAAGAGCGATACGGCGACCGTGCTGATGGAAGCGAACGACATCCAATTGTTGCGCTTGATCGATATGCAGACCTCGCGGACGAAATATTCCGTCGTCCTAAGCTTCATAGCCGTATCCTCCTCTCGCCTCATCGCGCACGATGCGCCCGCCTTCGATCGCGATGACACGCTTCTTCATCGTATCCACGATATTTTTTTGTCGTGCGTCGCCATGACGATCGTCGCTCCCGCATCGTTGATGCGGCGAAAGATATCCATGATCTCCCACGAAGTTTCCGGGTCGAGGTTGCCTGTCGGCTCGTCGGCAACGATGAGCGCAGGATCGTTGACGATGGCGCGCGCGATCGCCACGCGCTGCTGCTCGCCGCCCGAAAGCTGCGAGGGGAAGTTCTTCCACTTCTCGCGCAAGCCTACGATGTCGAGGACGGCATTCACACTGCGCTGCATGAGGCGACGCGGCGCCTCGATGACCTCCATGGCGAAGGCGACGTTCTCGTAAACCGTCTTGTCGGGCAGAAGCCGATAATCCTGGAAGATCACGCCCAGACCGCGCCGCATGTACGGCACATCCTTCGAGCGAAGCTTCATCATGTCGTGCCCGTTGACGCGCAGCTTGCCGCTTGTCGGCAGGATCTCCCGAAGCAGCATACGGACGAACGTCGACTTGCCCGCGCCGCTCGCCCCTACGAGAAAAACGAAATCCCCCTTCTCAATCTTGACATTCACATGGTCGAGAGCCACCGTGCCATTGTCATAAACCTTGGAAACGTCCTTCATATAAATCATTGCAATGAATTCCCCCATATCAGACGCCGATTTTCGGCATTCGTCTCTATTATAACACACTTCTCCCAATTCCATCCTTTAATTATATCACAGAAAGCAACCCTCTCAAGGAAATCCGATGAATCCGGCGCCGCCATCTTGACGCATCGTCCTCACTCCCGTAGAAGCAAAGGGTCAGAACCACCTTGCAGGCGTTCTTTTTGTTTCCTTGAAAGGAGACATTCGCCGTGGATTCCATCCCTGTTTTTCTTATAATAGATAATAAATATTCATTGCGAACCCGTACCATTTTTTTGTTATAATGTATACAGAATTTTTTTGGGCGGCTTCATCCGCCTCTGCGCATAAAGGAGGATTTTTCATGCACAAGATGTTGAACCAACTTCTTTCCGACCTCGTCGTCGAATACCACAAGCTCCAGCACTACCATTGGTATGTCAAAGGCTCGGATTTCTTCCCCGTCCATGCACAGCTCGAAAACTATTATGACAGCGTGCGCGACGACATCGACGCCGTAGCCGAGAGCCTGCTGCAGATCAACCACGAGCCGCTGTCGTCCCTCAAGGACTTCCTTGCGACCGCGAAGATCGAAGAAGCGAAGCCGGGATTCGTCTCTTCGGACGAAATCCTCGCCGACGTCGAGAAGGACTTCGCCTATCTCTACGAACAGATGCGCACCCTCAAGAAAGCAGCCGACGAAGCCAACCGCTACGTCACCTCCATGCTCATGGACGACTTCATCAAGAAGTACGCCAAGATGCTGTGGATGCTGCGTCAAGCGCACATGAAGTAAACAAGAAACCCCGCTTGCTCACCAAGAAAGCGCGCGGGGTTTTCCTGTTCGTCCGACAAAAGAGCACCCTGAAGGCGCGTGACGCGCTCAGGGTGCTCTCTTTTTCACTCTTTTCAGGTCTTGAACTTCGCAGCTGCTGCATTGAGTTCCTGCGCCATATCGGAGAGACCGCGCGAACTTGCGGCGATCTCTTCCATGCCGGCTGCCTGTTCTTCCGTCGCAGCGGACACGTTCTGCGCCTCCGCCGTGACCTTCGATGCGGAAGCATGAATCCTCCCTGTCGCCTCGTCGATTTTTGAAGCCCTGCGGCTCAAGTCTTCCATATTCGCCTTGATCGTTTCCGAATTTTCCAGTACACGCTGGATCATTGTGCGGATTTCCGAGAATCCCTTGCCCGTCGCCGTGACATTTTCGCGGCCTCGTTCAGCTTCTTCACGTCCAGTCTCCATCGCCTGCACTGCCTGCGTCGTTTCCTGTTGGATGGTGCGAATCAGGTCTTCGATCTGCTGCGAGGGCATTCTGGGACTCCTCGGCGAGCTTGCGCACCTCTTCAGCGACGACAGCGAAACCGCGTCCATGCTCGCCAGCACGCGCCGCTTCAATGGCGGCGTTCAAGGCAAGAAGGTTCGTCTGCCCCGAGATGCTCGATATGACCTCGACAATGTTGCCGATCTCCTTCGAACGTTCACCAAGCTTTGCAACGACATTCGAAGAGGAAATGACCGTATCGGCAATGGTATTCATCTGATCGACCGTAGAAAGCACGAGCTTGTTTCCCTCGTCTGCACGCTGCGACGTATGTTCGATATCCGAGGCAACCATCTCGATCGTCTGTGTCGTGTTCGCAAGACCGCGCGTGAACGCCTCAACCTGACTCTTTGCCTCCGCAACAGAATCAAGCTGTTCCTGCGCCGCGCCAGCAACCTCCGTGATCGAGTGCGCAACGTTCTGCGTAGCCTGTGCCGACTGCTCCGATGTGCTCGTCAATGCACCGGAAGAATCCGATACCGTATTCGCTGTCGCCTGGATCTTCTTCGTCATCGAGCGCACATTGTCAAGCATCTTGTTGCTCTCCTGCGCCATCTGCCCGAATTCGTCCGTGGAATCCAACGCCACCTTCAGCGTGAAGTCACCCGCAGCGATCCTCTTCAGGGCATCGAGCAGCACCGTGACCGAACTGTTGATCGTGTGCAAGAGGAAATAGCCGCAAACGACGGCAAGGGCGAGAACGATGATCGTCACAGCAATCGTCGTCATGAACACGCCCGAATATGTCTCATCGGCAGATTCGATCGTCTCCTCCGCACCTTTCATGCAGCTATCCTCATCAGCGGCCACGAGTTCTTGGAAATTCTGGTAGCTGGCCGCCCAGTCGGAATCAATGAGAGCCAGTCCTTCGGCTCGCTTTCCCGCTGCAAAGAGCTGTCCGACTTCCTCCCCAAGCCTCAAGCACTCCTGCCAGGCTGCATACTCTTTGTCAAAAACCTCCTGATCCTTCGCTCGCTCCTCATCGCTGTCATACTCTGTAGCGTCCAGCGTTTTCTTGTATGTGGCGAAGGTGTCTTCCACTTTTTTCTTGCTCGCATCAAGCTGCGCACTGACCTTCGCCTGATCTTCCGGATCTGTTTCCATGACCTTGCGCAAGGCATTGATGCGCGTCTCGCTCACGGCATCGGAAAGTCTCGACGCCATGCTCAGTCCCTTCGTCCAGTCCATAAGATCCGCTGTCGATTGGTTCAGCTTGCTGCCTGAATGATTCGCATAAATACCGAACCCCAGGAACATCACGATCAAGACCGCGAAGCTTAAAATGATCTTCTTCCCTACCGTCAACTTCCTCATCCTCCCATGCGTTGCATACGCGCAGTTCGATTGGCGAGGGAACACCCCGCTGCCTCTGCCTGCACTCTCCCCCATTGCGGCAGCATCAACAATAGTTGACAATGACCATCAAAAGAAGAGACCCTGCTCTCAGGAAACGGCTTTCGCCAATATCCTCCCCATCTTCTTCGATAATAGCACACCAATCTTCCTATCGCAAGAGACCGACCCCCTAAAAATCCTATTTTATGGAAAAATTGTATTTATATTCCACGACTTCCTGCTCGACTATCTCAAAGCGATGCCCAAGCGCGGGAATCAAAAGAAAAGGGAAGGGACACATGAACCTTGACTCATGCGTCCCTTCCCTTTTCTTGTTTCCTTACGCCTGCACGATCTTGCTGAAGTCGGCGACTTCGCGCAGGAGGCAGTCGATGCTCTTCAAGAGACTGAGGCGATTCCGGCGCACATCGGCGTCTTCCGCCATGACCATGACGGCATCGAAGAAGGCATTGATCGGCTCGGCGAGATCCTTAAAGTCGTCGATAATGCCGACGTAGTCGTGCGCCTCGACGAGGCTCTCAGCTGCGCTCTTGGCGGAAGCATAAGCCTTCATCAGCTCTTTCTCCTCTTCCGTCTCAAAGAGCGCCTCATCGATGCGCGCTTCTCCCTCCGCTTTCGCCGCAAGATTCGCCACGCGCACGAACGCCTGCACAGCTGCCGCCATATCGGGGGCGGCAAGCTGCGCTCTGACCGCCTCTGCCGCAAGCATCACGCGGCGCACATCGTCGATGTCGCCAAGCACGGCATCGGCGATGTCATAGCGTATGCCGGCTTCAGCGAGCACGTTCTTGAGACGCAGGCGCATGAAGTCCGCGACATCCGCCTGCATCTTCTCGCGCACAGCCGCGTCCCGGATCGCCAGAAGATCCATCGTCCAGTTGACAAGCTCCCGCAGGGAAACGGTGACTCCCGCCTCGATGATGCTGTGCACCATGCCGAGCGCCTGACGGCGCAGCGCGAAGGGATCCTGCGATCCCGTCGGGATCAGCCCGCGGCTGAAGGTCGCAACGATATTGTCCATCTTGTCCGCAAGGCTGACGACGAGACCCGCGCACGTCTTCGGCAGCGCATCGCCCGCAAAGCGCGGCATGTAATGCTCATCAATCGCGAGGGCGACATCCTCGCTCTCGCCGTCAAGACGCGCATATTCCTTGCCCATGACGCCCTGCAGCTCCGTGAACTCCGTGACCATCCCCGTCACGAGATCCGCCTTGGAAAGACGCGCCGCACGCTCGGCCGCCTTCTTCTCTGCCTCACTCGCGCCGATGGCGCCGGCGATCTTGGCCGCCAGCTTCTCAAGGCGCAGAGACTTCTCGTAGACCGTGCCAAGTCCTTCTTGGAAGACGACCGTCTTGAGCTTTTCCATATGTTCTTCGAGGCTCTTCTTCCGATCCTCGTCGAAGAAGAACTGCGCATCGGCAAGACGGGCGCGCAGCACGCGCTCATTGCCGTGCTGCACCGTCGCAAGATACTCTGCGCCGCCGTTTCGCACCGTGAGGAAGAGCGGCATAAGCCTTCCATCTGCTGCCTTCACGGGGAAGTATCGCTGATGGTCGCGCATCGGCGTTATGACGGCGTCGGGCGGCAAGGCGAGATATTTTTCTTCGAAACTGCCCGAAAGCGCCGTCGGATACTCGACGAGATACAGCACCTCTTCGAGAAGGTTCGGCGTGATCTCCGCAATTCCGCCATGCGCCTTCGCCTCTTTGACCAGTCCTTCCTCGATTTCAGTCTTGCGCCGTGCAGGATCGACGATGACGAACGCCTTCTCGCACGCCTCTTCGTAATGCGCCGCGTCTTGAATCGTAAAATCGCCCGTGCTGAGGAAGCGATGACCGCGCGACGTGTTGGAGCTCTTGACACGCGCAAGCTCGAAGGGCACGACCTGCTCGCCGTAGAGCGCGACGAGCCAGCGCAGAGGACGGATGAAGCGGAAATCAAGATCGCCCCAACGCATGCTGTTCGGAAGCGACAGCCCCACAATCAATCTCGGGCAGCATCTTTTCCAGCACCTTTTCCGTCCGTTCGCCCGTCTCCTGCACGAGCGCGTAGACGTAGCCGTCTTTCGTCACGAGCGCTTCCGCCTGAACTCCCTGCCCGCGTGCGAAGCCTTGCGCCGCCTTCGTAGGCTTTCCGTCTGCATCGAACGCCACCCTGCACGGACGGACCGCGCTTTTCCTCTGCGACATCCTCCTGCTTCTCGGCCAATCCCTCGACAATAAGCGCAAGACGGCGCGGCGTGCCGAGCGTGCGCACAGCCCCATGCGCGAGTCGCAGCTCCTTGAGCGCCTTCTTCGCGTTCTCGCCAAGCTCCCTGAGCATTCCCGGCATCGCATGTGCCGGAATCTCTTCCGTGCCGATTTCCAACAACAAATCCTTGCTCATGCTTCTGCCCCTCTTCAGCATCGGATAGCCCAACTCTTCTCGCTGCTTCAAATAGCACTGGGCGCAAAGCCGCGCAAGCCTTCTCACGCGGCCGATGAACGCCGTGCGCTCCGACACGCTGATCGCGCCGCGCGCGTCGAGCAAATTGAAGGCATGAGAACACTTCAAAAACGTAGTCGTATGCAGGGTGGACACGGCCGAGTTCGATTACGCGCACAGCTTCCTTCTCGTACTTGTCAAAAAAGCTCGAAGAGCAATGCCTCATCCGACAAGTCGAAGGAGTACGCCGACTGCTCGACCTCGTTCTGATGGAAGACATCGCCGTAAGTGCAGTCCTTCGTCCACTGGATGTCAAAGACGTTCTCGACGCCTTGGATGTACATGGCAAGACGCTCCAAGCCATAGGTGATCTCTGCAGAAACAGGCTTGACGTCCACGCTGCCAACCTGCTGGAAGTAGGTGAACTGCGTGATCTCCATGCCGTCGAGCCAAACTTCCCAGCCAAGCCCCCAGTGCGCCCAAGGTCGGCGACTCCCAGTTGTCCTCGACGAAGCGGATGTCGTGCTGCTTGGGATCGATGCCGAGACTTTCAAGACTTTCCAGATAAAGCTCCTGGATGTTGTCGGGAGACGGCTTCATGATGACCTGGAACTGATGGTGCTGGTAAAGACGATTCGGGTTGTCGCCGTATCTTCCGTCCGCCGGACGGCGCGAAGGCTCGACGTAGGCGACATTCCACGGCTCGGGACCCAGAACGCGCAGGAAGGTCGACGGGTTCATCGTGCCCGCTCCCTTCTCCACATCATACGGCTGCGCCAAGATGCAGCCCTGCTCGCTCCAGAACTTCTGCAAAGCGAGGATGATCTCCTGAAACTTCAAGTCAAACAACTCCTTATCTCGCGAAACGGACAAAAAGTCCCGTCCCGCAACAAAATGTCACAGGGACGAGACGTATCCCGCGGTTCCACCCTGATTGGCGGCCTCTTCGGCAAAAACGCACCGAGAAAAACGCCCACCTTGAATTTATCAAACTGCTGCTCCAAAGCGCCCGTCGCTCCCAAGAACCGCGCAGTCTTGCGCCATCCTGACGGTCTTGCACCATCACCGTCCTGCTGTACAGGAGCTCCCTCTTCTTCATCGCATCTTCAGTTTAGCAAATAGCATGGCTGCTTGTCAATGGCAGGAATGAACGTCCGCCAAAAACAAAGGAGCCGCCGCACAAAAGTGCGGCAGCCCTCTCGCTTTACAGCTGTACCCGCCCGCCTTGCCACGAATCCCCGTGAAGTCTTGCCGAAAGCGCGGATCGCCCGGCAGGCTTCAGGCAAGGGCGGCACACGATGACCACGGCGTGACCGCTCGTGCGTGCAGGTTACTTGCCGGCGAGCTTCTTGTAGCCTTCGATCCCGGCCTTTGCATCCTTCTCCGTCTTCTCGAAGAGCGCTGCGGCTGCTTTCGGGGAAGCTGCGCTGCAAGGAGGCATAGCGGACTTCGCCCTGCAGGAATTCCTGGAACTTGCTGAAATCCGGCTCCTTGGAATCGAGCGTGAACGGATTCTTGTCCGTATCGACAAGCATCGGGTTGAAACGGTAGTTCGCCCAATAGCCGCAGGCATTGGCGCGCTTGCCCTCTTCCCCGGCTGCAGCCCATGCCGATGCGGATGCCATGGTTGATGCACGGCGCATAGGCGATGATGAGCGAAGGATCATGGTATGCCTCGGCTTCCTTTGATCGCCTTCAAGACCGGTTGTGGTCGGCGCCCATGTTGACCTGTGCGACGTAGACGTAGCCATAGGACATCGCCATCATGCCGAGATCCTTCTTCTTCGTCTTCTTGCCCGTCGCGGCAAACTCTGCAATCGCAGCCGCCGGCGTGGACTTCGAAGCCTGGCCGCCCGTGTTGGAGTAGACCTCCGTATCGAACACGAAGATGTTGACGTCCTCGCCCGAAGCGAGCACATGATCGACGCCGCCGTAGCCGATATCGTATGCCCAGCCGTCGCCGCCGAAGATCCACTGCGAACGCTTCACGAAGTAGTCGCGCGCATCGTAGATCTTGTTCAAGAGCTCGTCCGCGCCCTTCTCCTTCTCCAGAAGCTCCGTCAGCTTGTCAGCGCGCTCGCGCGTGCCTTCGCCCTCGGCCATGTTGTCCTTCCAATCCTTCAAGGCAGCCCGGAGACTCTCGCTGCCTTGCCGGCGGCGAGGGGCTTCATCGACCTCGGCCGCAATGCGGTCGCGAATCGCGCGCACGCCGAGGAACATGCCGAGACCGAACTCTGCGTTGTCCTCGAAGAGGGAGTTCGCCCAAGCCGGGCCATAGCCCTTCTCGTTCTTCGTGTACGGCATCGCCGGTGCGCTGCCGCCCCAGATCGACGAGCAGCCCGTAGCATTCGAGATCATCATGCGATCGCCGAAGAGCTGCGTGAGGAGCTTCGCGTAAGGCGTTTCGCCACAGCCTGCGCATGCGCCCGAGAATTCGAGCAGCGGCTTCGAACTGCGAGCCGATGACCGTATCCTTCTTCATCGGATTCTTCTTCGGGGCGACCTTCGTCGCGTCGACGCCATAGTCGAAGTAGACCTGCGCCGCCTTGAGATCGTCATCCAGCGGCTTCATGTCGAGAGCCTTCGCTGGGCAGACCTGTGCGCAGTTGCCGCAGCCGAGGCAGTCCATCGTGGAGACAGCGATCGTGAAGTTGTAGTCCTTGATCTGCTTGAGCTGCTTGGAGGGGAATCCTGCAGGAGCTGCATCCTTTTCGGCGTCCGTCGTGAGCACGGGACGGATCGTCGCATGCGGGCAGACATAGGAGCACTGATTGCAGCCAATGCACTTTTCAGTGTTCCACACGGGAACATTGATCGCCGTACCGCGCTTTTCGTAAGCTGCGCCGCCGACGGGGAACGTGCCGTCGACCATTTCCTCAGTGAACTGCGAAACCTTGAGGCGGTCGCCTTCCTGGCGGTTCATGACGTTCTGGACGTCCGTGATGAATGCCGGAATCTCATGCGCCGCTTCCTTCTCGTCCTCGGCATTCGCCCAGTCCGCCGGAACATTGACGCGGTGCAGAGCCTCGATGCCCTTGTCGATGGCGCCATTGTTCATGTCGACGATCTTCTGCCCCTTCTTGCCGTAAGACGTGACGACAGCATCCTTGAGGTACTTGACAGCCGTCTCGATCGGAATGATGTTCGCGAGCTTGAAGAATGCGGACTGCATGACCATGTTGAAACGGCCGCCGAGTCCGAGCTCCTTGGCGATCTCCACAGCGTTGACCGTGTAGAACTCGATGTCGTTCTTCGCAATGTAACGCTTCATGTAAGCAGGCAGATGCTTCGAGAGATCTTCCTCGTTCCAGACCGTGTTGAGGAGGAACTTGCCGCCGCGCTTGAGTCCTGCAAGAAGGTCGTACTTCGTCACATACGACTGCTGCGAACAGGAAATGAAATTCGCGTTGTGGATGAGGTACGGGGAATTGATCGGAGACTTGCCGAAGCGCAGATGCGACATCGTGATGCCGCCCGACTTCTTCGAATCGTAAGCGAAATACGCCTGCGCATACATGTCGGTCTTGTCGCCGATGATCTTGATGGCGCTCTTGTTCGCGCCGACCGTGCCGTCCGAGCCGAGACCCCAGAACTTGCAGGCCGTCGTGCCTTCCGGCGTGAGGTCGACATCCTCGGGGTATTCAGCGAGCGACGTATGCGTCACATCGTCGTCAATGGCGATCGTGAAGCCGTGCTTCGGATCGTCCTTCTTGAGTTCCTCGTAGACCGCGAGGACGTGGTCGGGCGTCGTATCCTTGCCGCCGAGACCATAGCGGCCGCCGACGACGACAGGATTCATATCGGTGTTGTAGAATGCCGCCTTGACATCGAGATAGAGCGGCTCACCGATGGCGCCCGGCTCCTTCGTGCGGTCGAGGACAGCGACCTTCTTGACCGTCTTCGGCAGAACCTTGAAGAAATGCTCCAAGGAGAACGGACGATAGAGATGGACGGAAAGCATACCGACTTTCTCGCCCTTGGAATTGAGGTAATCCACGGCTTCGCCGACCGTCTGACAGATGGAGCCCATCGCTATGATGACACGTTCGGCATCCGCCGCACCGTGATAATCAAAGAGGTGATGCTCGCGTCCCGTGATCTTCGCGAGATCGGCCATGGCTTCCTCGACGAGCGCGGGCAGCGCTTCGTAGTACTTGTTGGCGGCTTCCTGCGACTGGAAGTAGATGTCCGGATTCTGCGCCGTGCCGCGGATGACCGGGTGATTCGGGTTCAGCGCACGCGCACGGAACTCATTCAGGGCATCCCAGTCGAGGAGTTTCGCAAGATCGTCAAAGTCGATGACCTCGATCTTCTGAATCTCATGCGCGACGTGCGGAAGCCATCGAAGAAATTGATGAACGGCACGCGCCCCTTGATGGCGACGAGATGCGCGACAGCAGCGAGATCCATGACCTCCTGCACGCTCGCCTCACACAGCATCGCGCAGCCTGTCTGGCGCGCTGCCATGACATCGCGCTGATCGCCGAAAATATTCAGGGAGGAAGTCGCCAGAGCACGGGCGCTCACATGGAAGACACCGGGAAGAAGCTCGCCGGCAATCTTGTAGAGGTTCGGGATCATCAGCAGGAAGCCCTGCGAGGCCGTGTACGTCGTCGTCAATGCACCTGCCTGAAGCGAGCCGTGTACAGCGCCTGCAGCGCCTGCCTCGGACTGCATCTCGATGACGCGCACCTTCTGACCGAAGATGTTCTTCGTGCCCTTCGCTGCCAGAGCGTCGACATGCTCCGCCATCGGCGATGACGGCGTGATCGGGTAGATGGCGGCAACATCGGTGAATGCATAGGAAATATATCCTGCCGCTGTGTTGCCGTCCATGGTCTTCATTTTTTTGCTCATGTTTTGAATTGCTCCCCTCTTTGGAAAAAAGATGCAAAACACATAAATGTGGGTAATACCCGCTACGTTTTATTATACACCGAACCATGTCTGTTGTAAATAAACAGCATGAGGAACAATTCTGGAAAATAGCAGAAGTTTCGATTTGTTGACCTCGCGCCCGCCTCCCGATATAATATAAACCATTGCTATAGGAATCACGAATCCAGGCAGCTGCCATCTTTGGTTCATTGTCAGTTCCTATATACAGCAACACCGCCAAGAATGCTAGGAGTTGAATCGTTTGCACAAACTTCGCCGCCTGCGGCGTCTCCTGCCCCTGCTCATCGTCCCTCTGAGCCTTTGGACGACCAGCATAGAGAGCGACGAGGCCCTCTACGCCAATACGCCGCTTCGTGTCATGACGGAAACCTCCCCCTTGCACCCCTTGTCCTTGTCCCCGATCCTCACCTGGGAAAAAAACATCAACGCCACGCACTACGAAATCGAATTCTTCCGCGAGCCGCCCAGCGACTGCTATCCAGACGCACCATCCAAGGACGCCGTCTGGCGCTCTGCGGAAATCTATGCGAACAGCTACAATCCGCCGCTCTTCCTCTTCGCTGCCGACCTCCTGGGAAGGGCTCCCCTCTACTGGCGTGTGCGCGGCCTCAACCTCGACGGCACGCCTGTATCGCTTTTCAGTGCACCCGCAGCGCTCTACACGAGCGCCGCTGTCGCTCCGCTCGTGATGACCGTGCCGCTTCCCATCGCTTCTTCCGAGATCACCGCACCGCTCCTCTATCCCGTCTACCATTGGGTGCGCCCCTACAGTGCGTATGCCTTCGAGGTCGCGCTCTACGATGAAGATCCTGCGAAAAATCCCAACGCTCTGCCCCTCGACACGATGACGACGAGGTTTTCCGAAATCTACGACCAAAACCCTCGTATCGGACGAGGATTCTTCTACTGGCGCGTGCGTTCGCTTGACGAAGCGGGCAAGCCGTCAAGCGACTGGTCTCCCATGATGAAATTCCGCAATGACCCCGAGGAACACTGGGAAATCGCCGTCTTCGGCGACAGCATCAGTCACGGCGGCGGACACATCTCCTACGGCCCCGCCGACCACGAATTCAGCTGGCTCTCCTATCTAGACTTTCCTGCCATCAACCTCTCGATGAGCGGCGACACGAGCGAGACGATGCTTGACCGCTTCGAGGCGGACGTCCCTGCCCTTCCAGCCGCGCTACCTGCTCATCATGAACGGCACGAACAGTCTGCGCGCAGGCATCAGCGCGGCGCAAGTCATCGCCGACCTCGAAGAACTCAAGGCGCGCTGCCTCGCAAACGGCATCCGCCCCATCTTCCTCACATTGCCGCCGATCAACCCCGAAAACATCGAACGCGCCTTCGATGAACCGACAGTAGAAGACTGGCAGACGCAGTTCGCCCTCGTCAACACCTTCCTGCGTGCCGAAGTCCACATCGACGTAGCTGCGGCCTTCGCCTTCTCCCCTTCTGCCAACGGAACTCGGGCTCGATGGGCTGCATGAAGACGTGCTGGGAAAACAGCTTATCGCCCAAGCGATTAACAAAGATTGGCAAGAAGCCAAACGGCGGGCCGATCAGCTGCCGCTGCAATAAGATTTCTTGTCACTGATAATATATTGTAGATAATATATTGTATTTATCCCTCTTCCGATATACAATATGAGTTGCAGATTCAAAACAAACGGACACGCTCCATCCAAGCAGAAAGGCGGTCATATTCATGCAGGCAATCGAAATCAAGAAAGGCATCTACTGGGTCGGCGCCATCGACTGGTCGATGCGCAGCTTCCACGGCTACGAGACGGGGCGCGGCTCAAGCTATAACGCCTACCTCATCCTCGACGAAAAAATCACGCTGATCGACACGGTGAAAGCGCCGTTCCGCGATGAGCTCGTCGCACGCATCTCCTCCGTCATCGACCCCGCCAAGATCGACATCATCATCTCGAACCACGTCGAGCCGGATCATTCGGGCTCCATCCCGGCAATGATGGAGCTTTGCCCAAAAGCGGAAATCTACACGAGCGACCCCAACGGTTTCAAGGGGCTGACCGCCCATTACGGCAGTCTTTCCTATCACGGCGTCAAGGCGGGCGACACGCTGAGCCTCGGCCAACGCACGCTAAAGTTCGTGCCGACGCCCATGCTCCACTGGCCGGACAGCATGGTCACCTACTGCCCCGAAGAAAAAATCCTCTTCTCGAACGATGCCTTCGGCCAACACCTCGCCGCCTCCAGCCTCTTTGACGATGAAGTGGACTTCGCCATCCTCATGGAAGAAGCGAAAAAGTACTATGCCAACATCCTCATGCTTTACGGGCGCCAAGCGCAGACGGCGCTGAAGGCTCTTGCCGGCATCGACATCGAAATGATCGCCACGGGGCATGGCCGCCTCTGGCGCTCCCACATTCCCGACATCCTCGCCGCTTACCAGAAGTGGAGCACAGGCGAGCTGGAAGAAAAGGCCGTCGTCGTCTTCGACTCCATGTGGCACTCGACGGAAACGATGGCGCGCACCATCGCCGAAGCTTTCGCCGAAAAGGGCATCCCCACACAGTACTACGACATCAAGAAGACGCATATGTCCGATATCATCGTCGACATCCTCACGAGCCGCTACCTCGCCGTCGGCTCACCGACCATCAACAACCAGATGATGCCGACCATCGCGGGCTTCCTCTGCTACCTCAAGGGACTTGCACCGAAAGGCCGCGACGCCTTCGCCTTCGGCTCCTACGGCTGGGGCGGTCAGAGCATCAAGCTCGTCGAGGACGAACTAAAAAGCCGCCGGCTGCAACATCTGCCTCGACATGATCCGCATCGCGAACGTGCCGAGCAAGGAGCAGCTCGACGAGATCCGCGAGAAGGTCAAGGGGATTGAAACGAAGTAAGGATAAAAGCACACCGTTGGGAAAGCTCATGCACGACTTCCGCTGCACGCGGTCTGAGGACATGTATTACGATGTGCCGGCAGATCGAGTGAGATACCTCAAAGAAACAGAGGAAGGGGCGAGAACGATGAGCAAGCGATGGAAAGTCTCGTGAGAGATCTTGCAAACGACCTTGCCAAGGATCTTGCGAAAGAAGCTGAGAAACGTGGCATGGAACGTGGCATGGAACGTGGTCGCGAAGAGGGAAAGACCGACTTGGTTGTAGAGATGCTGCGGAACAAACTGCCCTCCTTGGAGACGATCGCACGCATATCGAAGTTCCCCTGCACGAGTGCAGGAACTCGGCAGAGCGCACAGCTTTCTATAGTGAAAAACAAAGAGGCCGTCGCACACGAATCTGTGCGACGGCCTCTTTGTTATGTGCATTATTATACCATCTCGCGCAAAAGCCGCTACAATTCTTTGGTGTCTGCACCATAGCAACTGCACAAAAAAGGGGCGGAGTCGAAACTCCTGCCCCGTAAAGAACAACATGGATTTTCCAGGCTCTCCCACCTCTACCGACCGAGCATCGCGAGCATCGTGCCGGCGGCTACGGCGGTGCCGATGACGCCGGCGACGTTCGGCCCCATGGCGTGCATCAAGAGGAAGTTTCCGGGCTTTGCCTTCGCGCCGACGACCTGGCTGACGCGCGCCGCCATCGGTACGGCGGAGACGCCGGCGGAGCCGATGAGCGGATTGACCTTATGGCCGGAGAAGACGTACATGATCTTGCCGAAGATGACGCCTCCCGCCGTGCCGCCGATAAAGGCGATGAGGCCGAGCATGATGATGAGCAGCGTGTCGCGCGTAAGGAAGTGCTCTGCCGACATCGTCATGCCGGTGCCTGTGGCGAGGAAGATCGTGATGATGTTGCACAGAGAGTTCTGCGCCGTGTCCGAGAGGCGATCGGTGACGCCCGACTCGCGGAAGAGGTTGCCGAGCATGAGCATACCGAGAAGCGAAGCTATGGACGGCAGGAGCAGGCTAATGAAGATGGTCGAGACGAGCGGGAAGATAACCTTCTCGAACTTCGTGACCTCGCGCAGCTGCTCCATGACGACCTCGCGCTCCCGCTTTGTCGTGAAGAGCTTCATGATGGGCGGCTGGATGAGCGGCACGAGCGACATGTAGGAGTACGCTGCGACCGCGATCGCCCCCAAGAGGTTCGGCGCCAGCTTCGACGCCAGATAGATGGACGTCGGTCCGTCAGCGCCGCCGATGATGCCAATGGCGGCGGCCTCTTCCACCGAGAAGCCGAAGACCATGGCAAGGCCGAGCGCAACGAATACGCCGATCTGCGCTGCTGCACCAAGAAGCAGCGTATTGGGGTTGGCGATCAGAGTGCCGAAATCCGTCATGGCGCCGATGCCAAGGAAGATCAGTGGCGGAAAGATCTCATAGGTGATGCCGAAATTGATCGCCTTCATGACGTTCATCTCTTCACCGAAAAAGCCCGTCTCCGGAAAGTTCGCCAAGATGCAGCCGAAAGCGATGGGGCCCAGGAGCAGCGGCTCGAACTCCTTGGCAAACGCCAGGTAGAGAAGCACGAGGCCGACAAGGATCATGATGCCGTTGCCCAGCGTGAAGTGTGAAAATCCCGATCCTGCCCAGACAGCCTGCAGGGATACGATAAAAGCATTGAGGAATTCCATTGTTCTGCCTCCTTTGCATCCGAAATCCTAGCGCAGGGTGCGGCCGGAATTTTTCCAACCGTCGCGCGCCAACGGACGAATCGTGCGGATCGCCCCGCCGGAAAAGCCGCAAAGCGTGACGGCTGCCGTGATCGCCGCGACCACCTCCGCCGAAAGGCCTTCGGGCTCCGGTGCGGCAACAGGGGCTGGAGCAGGAGATGCGGCGGGCGTCGGCGCCTCCTTCTTGCGCGTCGGATCGAAGGCATGGATCAGACGGATCAAGAAGCTCAGTGAAATCAAGACGATGAAGACGACGGTCATGTTGATCAGCATGATGATCCAGGGGTTCGTTGTTACTGGCTGTGACATACACTCACCTCATTTTCATAGATGGAAATGCTGCGTCCTGCGAGGAAGTGTCCCCTTTCCTCTCTTCCATTATAGATGAATTTTCGAAAAATCAAAATACATTATGCGAATAAGGAAGATAGCCTTTGGTTATCTTCCGAGAAGTCTCTTCACTTTTTCCACATAAATGTGGCGAAAGGCGGCTCTTTCGCCCAATGTCCGCTGATCGAGCCGCACGGAAAATCCCGCGCTTTCAAGGCGGCTCTTCCACGAATCACGCTCCTCTCCCGCCAAGTCGTGCGCGACATGACGTCCTCCCGCCAAAAGGAGCGGCGCCAGCAATACGCGCTTTTTCCCGCTCCTTTCCAATCGTTCCAGCACCATGGCGAAATTCGGTACATCCGTCTCTTCCAGTACGCCGATGTGCACGGGCACTCGTTCTTCATCCGCACATCGCTGCAGGAGTGTATAGACGGGGTTGTGTCTGTGCGGCGAACCGTGCCCCAAAAGGACGGTCTCCTCGCCGTCCTGCGGCATGACATCCGGAACGATCGCTGCTAGGCCACGCGCGATATCGTCGTCTTTCCCGCCGCCCTCGCAGAAGAACACCGGCTCGCCGACCCTGCACACGGAAAAGCGCGATAGAAAAGGCTCCGCCTCCCTGACAATCTTGTTCTCGTACTCCTCGCCCGGCGTCAGATGCGTCGGCTGCACATAGACTTCGCGCACCCCCTCGCGGTGAAGCTCTTCCAGCCGCTCCGCCAAGGACAGCATTTCGATGCCCTGTTCCTGCAAGCGGCGGCGGATGAAAGCGGACGTATAGGCTTCCGTCACCGTAAAATTCGGAAAGGCCGCCTTGATCTCGCGGACGATCGGTGCAAGGCTCTTTTTCCCGCGCCTCAGGCGCACTCACACCGAAACTCACAAGCACGAGGACAGGGCGCATCAGCCCTGCTCCTCTTTGATGACATCAGCGATGCGGTGGCAGATCGCTTCGAGCTGCGCCTGGTCCGAACCTTCTGCCATCACGCGGATCAAAGGCTCCGTGCCCGATGGACGCACGAGGACACGGCCATCGCTTTCAAGCTCCTCTTCACCCTTGGCGATGGCTGCGGCGATCGCTTCATTCTCTTCCCAACCTTCCTTCGAGGCTACGACGACATTGACGAGAAGCTGCGGATAGCTCGTCATCAAGCCGGACAGTTCCGATGCCTTCCGCCCCGTGTGCTTCAGCGCCACGAGCACCTGCAGGGCAGTGATGAGTCCATCACCCGTCGTGCTGAAGTCAGAGAATATGATGTGGCCCGACTGCTCGCCGCCGAGACGATAGCCATGCTCACGCATATTTTCGAGCACATAGCGGTCGCCGACCTGCGTGATCTCCGCGCGGCCGCCCGCCTTCTCGATCGCCTTGTGGAAGCCGATGTTCGCCATGACCGTCGTCACGACAGTATTCCCCGTGAGCGTACCTTTTTCCATCATGTCCTTGGCGCACATGACGAGGATGTGGTCGCCGTCGATGATCTCGCCCTTCTCATCCACGCACAAGCAGCGGTCGGCATCGCCGTCATGCGCGATGCCGATGTCTGCGCCGTCCGCCAGCACCGTTCGCTGCAGATCCCCGAGATGCGTCGAGCCGCAGTCCTGATTGATATTGATGCCGTCGGGGTCGGCATGGATCACATGCACGTCGGCGTCCAGTCGGCGCAGGACGCGCGGCATGCAGTCGTATGCCGCTCCATTCGCACAGTCGAGCACGACCTTCAGGCCATCGAGCTGCACGCCCGCCGTACTCTGCACGAAATCGATGTACTCGCGTATATACTCCTTGCGGCGCTTGATCCTTCCGATGTTCTCGCGCGTCGCGCGCGGCAGCTTTTTCCCCCGCTTCCATGCGGCGCACGAGACTCTCGATCTCATCCTCCACGGCATCGGGCAATTTGTAACCGTCGCCGCCGAAGAACTTGATGCCGTTGTCGTAGAACGGATTGTGCGAGGCTGAGATGACGATGCCTGCAGCAGCCTTGTGCGTCCTTGCCAGATAGGCGATGGCGGGCGTCGGGCATACGCCGACGATCTCGACGCGGCCGCCGGCAGAGCAGATGCCCGTCGCCAGGGCAGACTCGAAAAGGTTTCCCGAGATGCGCGTGTCACGCCCGATGATGATCAAGGGACTCTCCCGCACTTTCTCACCAAAAATAAAGCGCCGCCGCCCAACCGAGACGATACGCGAGCTCGGGGCAAAGCGCCACGTTTGCTTCACCGCGGACGCCATCTGTACCAAAAAGTCTTGCCATGAAATTCTCTCCTCTTCTTTCGCTGCAATGCAGACGATATCATTTTTCAAAATCCCTTTTGCCGCATGAAGGCGAGCGCCGCCTTCATGCCGTCGACAGCGGCGCTCATGATGCCGCCTGCGTAGCCCGCGCCCTCGCCGATGGGATAAACCCCCGCAAGTCCGTGCGCCAAGAAGCTATCCTTCCCGCGCACGATGCGGCACGGCGCGGAAGAGCGCGTCTCGACGCCCGTCAGCGGCACATCGGGCGCCGAAAATCCCGCCATGCGCTGATCGAAAGCGCGGAGCGCATCCTCCAGCGTCGCCGTGACGAACTGCGGCAGACACTCATGCAGATCGACGGGGCGCACCCCCGGCGAGTAGGTAGGCTGCACGAGGAAGTCGCGCGCGCCCTTCTTGTGCGCGAGAAAATCGCCGACCGACTGCACGGGCGCACGATAATCCGCGCCCGCGAGCTCGAAGGCACGGCTCTCACATACCCTTTGAAATTCCATCCCGGCGAGCACCCCGCCGCCGAAATCCTTCAGCCGACCTGCACGAGAAGGGCGGCGTTCGCCACGCCGGAATCGCGCTTGTAGAGACTCATGCCATTCGTCGCGACACGCGAAAGCTCGGATGCCGCCGCGACGACCCTGCCCGCCCGGGCACATGCAGAAAGAATACGCTCCCCTGCCACGCGCCTTGTCCTGATATGTCAGGGTTGTAGTCGGCTGCAGGAAGCCGCACATTCCCCGCGTCCTCCCCATACTGGACGCGATCGATGAAGCTTTGCGGATGCTCGATTCTGACGCCCACGGCGAACGCCTTCGCCTCCAGGAAAAGTCCGCGCGAAAGAAGCATCTCATACGTATCACGCGCCGAGTGGCCGATGGCGAAAAAAACGCCGCCTCCGTCTCCACGCGCTCCTCAGCGTTGACGATGAGCGCACGAACAGCGCCATCTTTCAGCTCGATGTCCGTTACCTGCGCGGCAAAGCGAATCTCGCCGCCGAGCCGCCGGATTTCCTCGCGAATGTTCTTGACGATGCCACGCAAAAGATCCGTGCCGACATGCGGCTTTTGCAGGCAGCGGATCTCCTCCGGCGCACCTGCGGCGATGAGGGCGTCAGTCACCATGCGCATCAACGGATCGCCAATGCGCGTGGTCAGCTTTCCGTCAGAAAACGTCCCCGCGCCGCCCTCGCCGAACTGCACGTTGGAGCGCACATCGAGCACGCCCGTCCGCCAGAATCGCTCGACCGCTTCATGCCGTACATCGACATCATAACCGCGCTCCAGAACGAGCGGCGAAAAGCCTGCACGCGCAAGCGTCAGCGCGGCAAACATGCCTGCAGGCCCAAACCCCACGACGACGGGCCTCGACTCCCCGCGCACAGACGATGAAACGCGCACAAATGCAAGCTTCGTCTCTTCTTCGGCAAGCGAGATCCGACCGTCTCGCCGCAATCGTGCCAAAAGCTTTTTCTCATTGCCTCTGCAAGAAACATCAAGCGTATAGACAAAGGCGATCGGTGCGCCGCGATAGCGCCGCGCATCGATCGCTTTTTCGCACGACTGTCAGCGAGAGAACGTCCTGCGGCAAGACGCCCAACCGTTCGGCTGCAAGCACCGCAAGTGGACGCTCATCGCTCAGGGGAACGGCATAGTTTCTGATACGGATCATGATGCCGCCCCTGCTTCTTTTTCTTTCTCCTGTGATTTCGGCTTGAGCTCGACCGTGACCGTGACCTCACGATTGGAAATCGCGACGCCTTCGGGTATCGCCAGATGCACGACCTTCTTGCCGCTGCCCTTCATGTCCGAAATCGTAATTTTTCTCCGTATCGATGCTCGCCAGCTTGGTGATGAGGGCAGCGTCCCCCGCGATCTCGATTTTCGTCGGCTCGACCTGCACATCGCCCAAGGTGAATCCTTCGGGCGGGACTCCATCGAGAACAGGGCGGATCGCGACGACTTTGCGCGAGAGTCCGCGCGCAAGCTGCACGGAAACCTCCACGAAGCGAGAGAGCAGATCCACATCTTCGACCGCCTTGCCATCGCTGTTGATCGGCGTCAATGGCACCTGCGTGATGAAATCCTCGCGATTTCCCGAGAGACCGACGTAGCCAATGATGCGATCGACCTCAGAAACGCGCGACTCAGGTACCTCAATGACAGCGCTCGTCGCCGCTTGCGAGATCTTGGCAACGGTGTAGCCCGCAGCTGCCGACCCCGTGACGATGAGATCGACGCGAACCGAGCGCCGCACGATCTTGTCCAAGGTGACCGAAACGTTCTCGGGCTGCGTATCGACAAGCTCGAATCCCTGCGGCAAAACCACCTTCACCTTAACCCTTTGCTCGCCAGAATCAAGTCCTGCAAGATCGGCATATGCCTTGAAGGATTCCGGCTCCGCCGAAACAAAGAAGGAGCGTGCACCGCGCACCTTGATCTTCACGCTCTTCTCTTCCTGCGTGATCTTGTAGCCCCTCAGGGGCATTGAGCAGATTGACCGCGACGGTGAAGCTGCCCTCGATCTGCGGATTCTGCTCATTCATGACGAAGAGCCAAAGAACCACCGCAACGACGAGGGCAATGAGCTTTGCCGGAAGGTTTCGCTGGAAAAGCATGCGCAAGTGTGTCATCATTTCCCCTTCCTCCAATTCAAAACCATATCCTTGAACCCTGCCGTCTTGGGCGTAAAGATGGGGCGAAGATACGTTTTCAAATGCTCTGAACTCAACCGGCGCACGAGTCGTCGTTCTCCGCCACGGAAACCGTTCCGGTTTCCTCGCTGACGACGACGATGAGTGCATCGCACTGCTCCGAAAGTCCGATAGCCGCGCGATGGCGCGTGCCCAGCTCCGTGCTCAGCGTGCGATTCTCCGTCAAAGGCAGGAGGCAGCCCGCCGCGATCAGACGCTTGCCGCGTATGACGGCAGCGCCGTCATGCAGGGGGTGTTCGGGATGAAGACGTTCGCGAGGAAGTCCGCCGTGATGAGGGCCATCGATCTGGACTCCCGTAGCACTGATATCGTTGAGTCCCATTTCACGTTCAAAGACGAGCAAAGCGCCGATCTTGCGCGAAGACAGGAGCATCACCGCCTTGTCCAGCTCATTGACAAGCGAACGTGCCTCATTGTCATCGAGAAAGAGGGACTTGCCAAAAAAACTTCCCTGTCCCAAATGCTCAAGCGTGCGGCGAAGTTCCGGCTGGAACACGATGGGAAGGGCGACGAAAAGCAGCGTCAGCGTCTGCTGCAAGAGCCAATAGATGACGTGCAGCGACAGCCAGTTGCAGACGAGCGCAAGCCCCAGGAGCACGAGCAGCCCCTTCACCAAGGTGATGGCTCGCGTATCCTGCAGCATCATATAGAGTTTGTAAAGAATCAATGCCACGATCAGAATGTCGAGAACGTCCAGCAGACCGATCGTCGATAAAATTCCTTGAAACTGGATGGGCATATGGAAAGGCATAGATAAAACTCCCAGGAAGGCACTCCATTATGTTGACGCTATCATTATAAAAAAACTTATTCTTCCCGCGTGCAGCTAAATCCTTTTCTTGAAAAGAATTTGCCCAAAGGACCTAGATCATCCTTTCAAATCAATGTACGCAAGGCACGAGGCAGATTTTCCAGAATATCTGAAGCAATGAGCCCGTATCCTTTCTCCTTGGCTGCCAGATCGCCGGCAAGACCGTGGACGTAAACACCCACGAGAGGTGCGAGTCCCGCTGTCGCCTGCTTCATGAATCCGGCGATGGTTCCTGCGAGCACATCTCCCACACCGGCCGTCGCCATGCCTGCGTTGCCTTTCGATGAGGGAACGCTTGTCCATCCGGGTAGATGACCATCGTGCATTCGCTCTTCACGACGAAGACAGCATGATGTTCGTGCGCCGCCTTGCGCACCGTTTCGAGGAGCGAGGAGCGCAGATCCTGACCTTGAGATCCAAGAGGTGCGCCAGCTCGCCGAGATGCGGCGTCAGAACCGGCACAAAAGCGAAATCCTTGAACGCCTCCGCCTTGCCGCCAAAGGCATGGATGGCATCGGCGTCCAAGATCAGCGGCTTCTTGACGGCAGCGCAGAAATCCTGCACAAACTTCTGTGTTTCCTGCGCCCTGCCAAGACCAGGCCCTATGAGCACCGCATCGAAGTCTTCGGCGAGCGCCAATGACTCTTTGAGCGCCGCGAGGTCGATCGCCCCGTCGCTCGTTTCGGGAAGCGCCTTCGTCATGACCTCGGTCAGCTTGCCCGCCATCATCTGCTGCAGGCTCTTCGGCAAGGCGAGCACGGCGATGCCTGCGCCGCTTCGAAGAACGGCAAGGGATGCAAGCGCCGCCGCGCCCGTCATGCCGCGCGAGCCGGCGATGACGAGGATGCGACCGCACGCTCCCTTGTGCACATCGAGCGGACGCGGCAGCAGGATGGGCGCTACCGTCGGCTCATCGAGATAGGTCTGGCAGATCGAATCGTCTTCGAGCAAAGCCTTCGGTATGCCGATGTCATCGACGAGCAATTTTCCTGTCGCCATCTCGCCGGGGCATATCATATGTCCGAATTTCGGCAAGCCGAAAGTCACCGTCAGATCGGCATGGATCGCCTCCGTCACGGCTCTTCCCGTATCCGCCTCGATGCCTGTCGGGATATCGACTGCGACAACAGACTTGCCATGGCTGTTGACCATGCGCACGACACGCGCCGCCGGCTCGCGCAGCTCGCCCTGAAAGCCCGTCCCCATGATGCCGTCGACGACGCCATCGACGAAGCGCAGCGTCACCTGCAGCTTATCCCAGTCGCGCTCCGTTTCAAGCACTTGCACAACAAGCCCCATCTTGATGACGATATCGCGATTGAGCGCCGCACTCTTCGTCAGATGCGCCGGGCTGCCCACGAGGAAGATGCTGATCTGCGCACCGCGATTCATCAGATGGCGCGCTGCGACGAACGCATCGCCGCCGTTATTGCCGCTTCCCGCGAGCACGCAGATACGCTTGCCCGCGACGCCTCCCAAATGTTCTTCAAAGGCAGAGGCAACCTCGCGCCCCGCATTTTTCCATCAGCAGGATCTCGGGCACGCCATACTCCTCGATAGCCTCTTGTCAATCTTCTTCATCTCATCCGCCAAAGCGATCTTCATGCTGCTCCCCCTCCAGAACACATTGTGCAACGGCATATTCCTTTGGCGTGACTCAAGGGAAAGGTGTATGCGCCGCACGCCCTCTCCTTCGCGAGCGCCGAAAAAACCAAACAGATGAACCTCGGGGGCGCCGAGTGCGTCGGGCACGATCTCGACATCCGGGGAGAGCGCCATGGCGAAGCCCCATGCCGAAGGCCTTCAGCACGGCTTCCTTCCCCGCCCAACGCGCTGCATACGATGCTGCGCGTCCCGTGCCGCGCCCATCACAGTAGGAGCGCTCTCTGCAGGTGAAGGCACGCGCAAGGAACGCTTCACGTCCGATCGCTTTTTTCACCCGTCCGATCTCTACGATGTCCGTGCCGAGCCCCAAGACCATTGCTCCACCTCCTGCAGCAAAAATCCCTGCCCCATGATCGAGCTCGGAACAACCCCCGCCAATCCATAAAGAAAGCCAGCTTTACAGAAACAGATAAAGCCGGCTTTTTCTCCACTATTCTACTGTTCCGGTCGCGCAGGCACAGGTTCTTGCGGCTGTTCCACATTGCCGGGCGCCGTTGGGCGCATCGGCAGGACGACAGGATTCGTTCCGCCGCCACCAAGGTTCGGCGAAACGTCAGGCAGTTCCGGCCGTGCCGTCAGCGCTTCTGTCGACGAGCTGTCGGGATTGAACTGGTACGTTCTGGCGATCAGAACCTCGACACGTCGGTTCTGCGACCTTCCCTCGTCCGTCTTGTTGTCTGCGATCGGACGGTATTCGCTGTAGCCGATCGAGCTGAAACGCGCAGGATTCAAGGACGTGTTGCTCGCGAAGAGGAACTTCATGAAGTTCAGTGCGCGTTGCGAGCTGAGTTCCCAGTTCGACGGATAGCGCGCCGTGGCGATCGGCATATTGTCCGTATGTCCCGAGATGACAACGCGCTCGGGTATCTTCGCCAGAAGTCCCGCGACGACAGGGCCGATTTTCTGCGCCTCGCCGACAAGCTCCGCAGAACCTGAAGGGAACAGCGCCTTTTCCTTGATGCGGATCATCAGTCCGTCATCGGTCATCGTCGTGTTGAGCTCGCCTTGCAGCCCGCTCTGCTTGATGTAATTGTCAAGCTCCTTCTGCACCTCTTCAAGAGCCTTCGCCTCCTGTATGTAGGCACTGTTTCCCTTGTCTTCCGTCGCCATCCTCTCAGCATGGCGGCTCTCGCTCGGTCCCATCTGGTTGAAGAACGACGGGCCGCCCGTGTTGAAGGCTGCCGTGAACGCTTCCGCCATCTGCGCCATCTTGGCCGAGTCCGTGGCAGACATGGCATAGAGGGCGATGAAGGTGGCAAGGAGAAGCGTCATGAGGTCGGAATAAGGCAGCAGCCAGGCCTCGCCCGCTTCTTCTTCATGCGGTGCATGCCGCTTCTTTCTCGCCATGCCTTACGCCTCCTTCTTCAACGATTCGCGTTCCGACTGCGGGATGAACACCATGAGCTTCGCTTCGATCGCTGTCGGCGAATCGCCCGCCTGCAGGGACAGGATGCCCTCGACGATCATGCGCTTCTGACCGATCTCGGAGTCGGACATGATCTTGAGCTTGTTCGCCCAGGGAAGCCAGAGAACGTATGCCGTGTAGATACCGAGGATCGTAGCGACGAACGCAGCCGCGATGGCGTGACCGACGACGTTGACGTCCGACAGGTTGCTCAGAGCCGCGATCAGACCGATAACGGCGCCGAGAACGCCGAGCGTAGGCGCATACGTGCCCGCCTGCATGAGCATCAAGCGTCCCAAGGTATGACGCTCCTGCATGACGGAGATCTCTGCGTCGAGCACGTCGCCGACGAAATCCGGGTGCATGCCGTCGATGACCATGCTCAGCCCCGTCTTGAAGAACGGATCGGAGATGTCCTCGACGCGGCTTTCCAGCGCCAGGATGCCTTCGCGGCGCGCGATCTGCGAAAGCTCGATGAAGAGCTGCAGAAGCTCGCCCTTCTGGTGCGAAGGCGGCGCCTGGAACGTCATCTTGATCAGTTTCGGCAACATCTTCATCTCGTCCATGCGGAAAGCCGTGAACAAACAGGCAAATGTGCCGAGAATGATGATCATGAATGCCGCCGGGTTGTTCAAGGAACTGATTGGCGCACCCTTCAGAACCATGCCGCCGAAGATGGCGAAAAGTCCTGACAACAGACCGATTAGCGTTGATTTTTCCAAAAAAATCCCCCTCTTCCCTAATGCCAGAGACGCGATGCGTCTCCTGCAACGCCGTCTGTCCATCCGCATCCAGCACACGCAAACGATGCAAATGATTTTTGCGGCGTCTTCATCCCTGCCTGCGGCCGACTCGGTCGACCCGATCGAGCATCCCAGATGCCCTCCATCTCGCACAAAGCCCGCCCGGCTCGCCACTGCAGGTCACGGAGCCGAAACTTTGTGTCAGAAGCGCAGATTACAATTCATTGCCTAATATATATCGAAATAAATGCTAAAAAAATTCATGGTTCTCTAAGGACTTTGCCCCTATTTTTCCTTAAATTTCCGTCCCTATGAACACAAGTCTATACATTACAGTTTACCATGAAAGTCCAAGAAGTCAAGACCGAAGGGCGCAGTCTGATCAGCTCTTTCCTGCAGGGGCGGTTCACAATGTTCCACAAAGCGATATTTGTGCGTATAGCACGGCGCGAAAAGCCAAGACGTCCAGCACGAAGGACGCAAGCCGATCGGCGGCCTTTCGATCGAAGAAGCAGGCACGAAATTTCGCAGGGGCTGCTTCACCACATAGCCAGCGCAAAAAAACGCTTCAAATTAAATGCACTCCTTTTTAATTTCAAAAATAAATTTTTTTCTTATTGTATCATAGATGATTTTGAAGTATGATATAGTCACTGAAAATAATTCATCTTTATGGACGACAGGGATTGGATGGCGATCAACCATGGAACTAAGACAACTTGAGTACTTTCAAATGGCGAGCCGCCTAAAGAACATCACGCGCGCCGCCGAAAGACTCCGTGTATCACAGCCGAACATCACCGTCGCGATCAAGAAGCTTGAAGCGGAGCTCGGCATCCAGCTCTTTGACCGCAGCCAGAAGCAGCTTTCTCTAACGCCAGAAGGCGCCGTATTCTTGACCCGCATCGAGCTTGCCCTGCGCAACATCCGGGATGCCGTGCTTGAAGTCAACGATTACAAACAGCTGCAGAAGGGCACGATCAAGATCGGCATTCCATCGATGATCGGCGCCTACCTTTTCCCCAAGATTTTTTCCAGCTTTCAAAAAAAATATTCGCACCTCGACGTCTATCTTTACGAAGAGGGATCGATGCGCATCCGTGAGCAGCTGGAGCGCGATGAACTCGACTTCGGCATCGTCATCCTCTCCAATGCGGCCGCAAGCCTTCAGACGCTGCCCATGGCGAAGAGCCAGATCGTCGCCTGTCTGCCCAAGCAGCACCCCTCACAAAAAAAGAAATCCGTCTGCCTGCACGACATCGAAGATGCAAACCTCATCATGCTCAAGGACGGTTCCTTCCTGCGAAAGCTCCTGCTCGACACCTTCAAGCAAGAGAGCATCACGCCCAACATCGTGCTCGAATCAAACCAAATCGAGACCATCAAGGGGCTGATCGCCAGCGGCGCGGGCATCGCCTTCCTCCTCGACTTCATCGTCGAAGAGACGCCCGGGATCGTCACCCTTCCCTTCGACAAGCCCGTCTTCGTCGATGTCGGACTTGCCTGGAAAAAAGATCGCTACGTTTCCAAAGCCGCGCAGGCGTTCATCGATTTCTGTCAGAATACGTTGAAAAAAGAAAAATAACAGCATCATCCAACGACCGCCTGGAAGAGGCGGTCGTTTTTCTAACGGGGCATCGATCATCTTTCAGGACTTATGTTCAGCCGCCGCGCAAAGAGGAATAGCCACTTCCTCTTCCGCCCACGGGGCAGCGTCATCGCAGCATCACGCTCTAGATACATCCTCGCGCCTTGATGAAAGTTTAGCAATCCCCTAGGATAATTCAGCGAAAATATGGTACAATGACAAGCGGCACTTTTTTTCGGACAGATGTCCGCACGCCTTTCACGAACCACCAGGAGGAATCACCATGGCTTACATCAATGAAAACTATCTGAAGCTCGCCGGCAGCTATCTTTTTTCGCGAAATCGCGCATCGCGTCGCCGAATACAAGGAGAAGCATCCCGCTGCCGACGTCATCTCGCTCGGCATCGGCGACGTGACGCAGCCCTTGCCAAAAGGCTTCCATCACTGCCATGCACAAAGCCGTCGACGAGATGGCAGAAGCCGCGACGTTCCGCGGCTATGGCTCGAGCAGGGGATATGGCTTCCTCATCGAGAAGATCATAGAAAACAACTTCCCGGATCTCGGCATCGAGCCCGATGAGGTGTTCATCTCCGACGGCGCCAAAAGCGACTGCGGCAATATCCAGGAGATCTTCAGCGAAGAGGCGAAGATCGCCATCACCGATCCCGTCTATCCCGTCTATCTCGACACGAACGTCATGGCGGGACGCACGGGCAAACTGCAGGAAAACGGCCACTTCGCGGGCGTCGTCTACCTGCCCTGCACAGCGGAAAACGGCTTCATGCCCGAACTTCCCAAGGAGCACGTCGACATCATCTATCTGTGCTCGCCCAACAACCCGACGGGCATGGCCATGACGCGCGACGCCCTCTCCCGCTGGGTCGCCTACGCACGCGAGAACGAGTCCGTCATCCTCTTCGACGCCGCCTATCAGGCTTTCATCACCGAAGACGGCCTGCCGCGCTCCATCTTCGAGATCGAGGGCGCCAAGGACGTCGCCATCGAGTTCCGCTCCTTTTCCAAGACAGCTGGCTTCACAGGCACACGCTGCGGCTACATCGTGCTCCCCAAAAGCGTGCAGGGAAGGAGTGCCGACGGTGCGAAGAAGAGCCTCAATCCGCTCTGGAACCGCCGCCACACGACGAAGTACAACGGCACATCCTACATCATCCAGCGCGGCGCAGAAGCCATCTTCACGCCCGAGGGAAAGCGCGAGACGGTTGCGGTCATCGCCTACTATCTGGAAAACGCGCACATCATCCGCGAGGGACTCGAATCCATCGGCATCACAGCCTACGGCGGCGTAAACGCCCCCTACATCTGGCTCAAGACGCCGCAGGGGCTGTCCTCCGGGACTTCTTCGACAAACTCCTTGCCGAAGCGAACATCGTCGGCACGCCGGGCGCAGGGATTCGGTCCGTGCGGCGAAGGCTATTTCCGCCTCACGTCCTTCGGCGACCGCGCGAACACGGAACGCGCGGTCGCACGCCTCAGGAAAAGCTGAAATTCTGATCGGGAGGAGATCCTCATGCTCAAACCTCGCTTGCAGGAACTCTGCGTCTGCCGTCCCATCCTGGACGATGCACACATCAGGGATTTCCTGGAATTTCTGGAAAACCCCGAAGACGTCTCACGCGCCTACGCCTTCGCAGCAGGACTGATCGAAAAGGCGGAATCGCTCGGCCTTGCAGGAAATATCCTGCGCGCTTATTTCCTCCATGTGCTCGCCCGCACGGAAAACACCTTCGCCCGCACGCTGGAACAGACGGCGGGAAGCGCCGGCAAAAGCCTCCGCCGCGCCTTTGTGCGCGACATGGAACTCCTCTCCGACATCTTCCATGAGCCGCCGAGCGCCATGCTGCCGTTCGACCTCCTCGACGACTACGAGCCAACGAAGAGGCGCACGAGCGAAACGCTCTCCTTCCTCCACGAACGCATGGAGCAGGCCACGTCCGCCGAAGACGCCGCCAATGCCCTCCTCGCCTTCTATCAGCGCTACGGCTGCGGCGAGATCTCAAGCTATAAGGCGTTCTCATGGAACGAGAAGGAGCATCGCCTCCAAGGCGTCAAACACTTCGAAGCGCTCCCCCTTGCCGACGTCATCGGCTACGACCGCCAGAAGAAGCAGCTGACGGACAATACGGAAGCCTTCCTCGAAGGTCGTCCTGCCAACAACGTCCTTTTGATCGGCGCGCGCGGCACGGGCAAGTCCTCCTCCGTCAAGGCTCTCGCCCATGAATACTACGGCAAGGGCCTTCGGCTCGTGCAGCTCGCGAAGTCGCAGCTCGGCGAACTGCCGCGCATTCTCGCAGCGCTTCGCCGATTTCCCTCCAAGCGCTTCATCCTCTTCCTCGACGACCTCTCGTTCGAGGAATTTGAGACGGAGTACAAGTATCTGAAATCCGCCATCGAGGGAGGCGTCGAAGCCCGTCCCAAGAACGTGCTCATCTGCGCGACCTCCAATCGCCGCCATCTCATCAAGGAGAGCTGGCGCGACCGCGACCAGGCACAGGACGAGCTGTATCGGCAGGACAGCATGAATGAAACGATCTCGCTTTCCGACCGTTTCGGCCTCATCATCACCTTCCTCGCGCCCGACCAGGAGCAGTATCTCGCCATCATCGCCCACGGCCTCGAAAAAGAAGGCATCCGCCTCCCCGCCGAAGAGCTTCGCGTCCTCGCGCACCGCTGGGACCTTGAACATTCGGGACGCAGCGGCCGCACGGCACAGCAGTTCGTCGCGCACTATCTGGGGAATCACTGATCCGCCGGATGCCTTCTTCCCTGCATCTGCACATCCTCGGAAAAATGCCGCACGAAAAATCCCCTCGATGCCCGAAAAGAGCATCGAGGGGATTTTTCATAGAAGACCTGCGCAGCTATGCTGCTTTCTCGCTGTCCTGCTTCCTTCTACCTGCGGCCATAGGTGCAGTAACCATCCTCATCGCAATAGACGCCGTTCGAAGCGTCGTCCCTGCCGGATCTGCGGTCATACTCCCTATCGCAGTAGGCGTCGCGCCGATCGTCGTTCCAACAACCCCTGCGGCCATAGGTGCAGTAACCATCCTCGTAGCCATAGCAATAGACATCGCTCGAAGCGTCGTCCCTGCCGGATCTGCGATCATACTCCCTATCGCAGTAGGCGTCGCGCCGGTCATCGTTCCAACAACCCCTGCCGCCGCAGCTGTAGCTGTAGCTGTAGCGCTGCACGCCCGTTGCCTCAGCCGCCGGCGATGCCGCAGCTGCAAAAACAGAAAGCGCCGTTGTCGCAAGCACAGTCAAAAGAGCTGCGCAAAACATCTTCTTCATAGGAAAACTCCCCTCTTTTTCAAAGACCTGCAGCCTTCTTCAAAGGCGTCCGCCTTGTCCGTCTTCTCCCAAGGCAAGTCAGCATCGGTGCGGCCGAAGTGACCGTAAGCTGCCGTCTGCTCGTAGATCGGACGACGCAGATCAAGGTTGCTGATGATCGACGCCGGACGCAGATCGAAGTTCTCATGCACGAGCTTCTCGATCAGAGCCTCGTCCACCTTGTTCGTGCCGAACGTGTCGACCATGATCGAAACGGGGCGAGCGACGCCGATCGCATAGGCGAGCTGGATCTCGCAGCGGTCGGCGAGGCCTGCCGCGACGACGTTCTTCGCCACATAGCGCGCAGCGTAGGCTGCGGAGCGGTCGACCTTCGTGGGATCCTTGCCCGAGAAGGCGCCGCCGCCGTGACGCGCCATGCCGCCGTAAGTGTCGACGATGATCTTGCGGCTCGTGAGTCCCGAGTCTCCCTGCGGTCGCCGATGACGAACTTGCCTGTCGGATTCACGAAATACTTCGTATCCGCCGTCAGAAGCTCTGCCGGGACGATGACCTTGATGACCTTCTCGATCATGTCCTTGCGGATCGTTTCCAAATCGATTTCCGGATCATGTTGCGTAGAAATGACGATGGTATCGACGGCGACGGGCTTCCCATCCTCGTAACGCACGGTCACCTGCGTCTTGCCGTCGGGGCGCAGATAGCCGAGTTCACCGCTCTTTCTGACCTCTGCGAGGCGGCGCGCCAGACGATGCGCGAGAGCGATCGGCAGCGGCATGAGTTCCGGCGTCTCGTTCGCCGCATAGCCGAACATCATGCCCTGGTCGCCCGCACCGATGGAATCGGCAACATCGGATTCGCCCTCCTTCGCCTCAAGCGCCTTGTCGACGCCGAGTGCGATGTCGGCAGACTGCTCATCGAGCGACACGAGAATGCCGCACGTCGCTGCGTCGAAGCCGTACTTCGCGCGCGTATAGCCGATCTTCTCCACCGTCCGGCGGATGATGTGCGGGATGTCAATGTAGCACGAGGTAGAGATCTCGCCGACGACGTGAACCTGTCCCGTCGTCACCAATGTCTCGCAAGCCACGCGCCCCATCGGATCCTTCGCAAGAATCGCATCGAGAATGGCATCAGAAATCTGATCGGCCATCTTGTCGGGATGACCTTCCGTCACTGACTCCGAGGTGAACAGCATCGTTTTGCTCATAATATGCTCCATTCCGCCGCTGTCGCCTGCGGCAAAAACATGACAAGCCAGGGCGCGACACTCCCTGCTCGACGACCTGCAGAAACTGCTGACTCATCCGGCATCGTCTTCGAATCAGGACCTTGCAGCAGACTTCTCTCGATAAAATCGTGCGCGAGAAGGCAGCGCAGGATTGCAAGCCCCTTCGCACCACACACCATTCATCAAAAAAGACTCCCTTCCTACAAAAAGAGAGTCTTTCCTTCGCTCCCATCTCATAGGCAGAACCTACAGGAATTGGCACCTTTTTGACATCCGTCAACGGTTGCCGCAGCTTCACAGGGCCAGTCCCTCCACTGCTCTTGATGAGTGATATTCGATTCAGCCTTATTATACGGAAAAGAATCTCGATTGTCAACTACTTTTGTAGGGATTCAATAGCGTCAAGGATGGTTTTTGCCACCTTCTGCTTGCTCAGCAGAGGAAGTTCCTTGATGGAACCGTCGCGCCCGATGATCTTCACGAGATTCGTCTCCGTGTTGAAGCCTGCATCGGGGCATGTCACATCGTTTGCCACGATGAGATCGAGATTCTTCTTCTTGAGCTTCTCCTGTGCATAAGCGAGGAGATTCTGCGTCTCCGCTGCGAAGCCCACGAGGATCTGCGTCTCGCGCTTCCGTGCGCCAAGCTCCATGAGGATGTCAGGATTTTTCTCCAAGACGAGCGTAAGTTCCGCGTCGTTCTTCTTGATCTTCTGCTTCGCCCTTTCCTTCGGACGGTAGTCGGCAACCGCAGCCGCCTTGATGACGACAGCAGCGTCCGCCGCTTCCTGCAGGACGGCTTCACGCATGGCGAGCGCCGATTCCGTATGCAGGACGCGGATGCCCGGAGGATCGGCGAGAGCGACGGTCCCGCCCGCGACGAGCACGACTTCAGCGCCGCGCTGCGCCGCTTCCTGTGCAACGGCATAGCCCATCTTGCCGCTCGACCGGTTGCCGATGAAGCGCACAGGATCGATCGCCTCCAGCGTGCCGCCCGCTGTCACGAGCACCTTCTTGCCGGCAAGCGTCTTGCCGCGCGCCTGCGTCTCCTCCATCTCGCGCACGATGTCCGCCGGCTCAGGCAGGCGGCCGACGCCCGAGCCGCCGCACGCCAGATGACCCGTCGCAGGCTCGATCTTGTGCCAGCCGCGCGCTTGAAGCTTCGCCATATTTTCCTGCGTCACAGGATTTTCATACATCGCGCTGTTCATCGCCGGCGCGAAGAAGATCGGCGCCTTGACCGCCAGCAAGGTTGTCGTCAGCATGTCGTCAGCGATGCCTGCCGCCGCCTTGGCGATGATGTTCGCCGTGGCAGGCGCGATGAGACAGACATCCGCCATGCGTGCGAGAGCGATGTGTTCGACATTCCACTGGGCAGGCTCCTCCCACATGTCGAGCGAAACGGGCTGCCCCGTGATCTCGCGGAAGGTCAGGGGCGTGACGAAGCGTGCGGCTTCCCTCGTCATGACGACGTGAACCTCCGCTCCCTTCTTTCGCAGACGGCTTGCGATTTCCACCGCCTTGTAGGCGGCAATGCCTCCCGTGACGCCGAGAAGGATCTTCTTTCCCTCAAGAACCATTATTTCAGGCCGCCTTTGCTGCGTCGATAGAGGATGTCTCCTGCGGAAATCTCTTCCAGAGCGATCGTCACATCTTTCGTCGAGGCAGCCGCAACCTTCGGCTCATCGCCGCTCAGCAGCTGACGCGCACGCTTCGCTGCCAAGACGACGAGCGTGTAGCGGCTGTCGACCACCTCCAAAAAGTTTGTTGATCGAAGGATCTGCCATGCTCATACCTGATCGTCCCTTCCTTTCTCTATTTCATCAAACAGTTCCCCGTTTCGCGTGACAAGACATCTTTCCGCGCGGAGAACGGACTCGATGGCGCAAACCGCGCGCTCGACTTCGTCGTTCGTGACGACGTACTTGTAGCGCCGCCCCTCCTCGATCTCGCCGATCGCTGCGTCGAGACGCTTCTTCAAGATCTCCTCCGTCTCCGTGTCGCGTCCGCGAATGCGCCTTTCCAGCTCGGCAAGCGACGGCGGCAGGATGAAGATATACACGCCCTCGGGGAATTTCTCACGCACCTTCATTGCGCCCTGCGTGTCGATTTCGAGGAGGATGTCTTCGCCGGCTGCCAGCTTTTCCTCCACCTTTTTCAAAGGTGTGCCGTAATAATTGTCATAGACCTTTGCCCATTCGAGCAAGCCGTCCTTTTCGATCATCTCCTCGAAGGCCTCAACCGAAAGAAAATGATAATTCACGCCGTCGACTTCGCCTGCACGCGGCTTCCTCGTCGTGGCGGAAACAGAATAGGCAAGCGACGTCCTTTCCAAAAGCGCCTGGCAGATCGTCCCTTTCCGGCGCCTGACGGCCCAGAAACAACGACTAAAAGTCCTTTCCTCATTTTCCGTCCTCTCTTCCTTTCGTTTCCGGCTCATCGGATTCAAGAACGCGGTGCGCCACTGTCTCCGGCTGGACAGCGGAAAGAATCACATGATCGCTGTCCATGACGACGACGGCGCGCGTGCGTCTGCCGTAGGTGGCATCGATGAGCCTGCCTCTGTCACGCGCCTCCTGAATGATGCGCTTGATCGGCGCCGACTCGGGACTGACGATCGCTACGACGCGGCTCGCCGAAACGATGTTGCCAAAGCCGATATTGATGAGCTTGATGTCCATGCTGCCCTCGCTTCACTCGATGTTCTGCACCTGCTCGCGCATTTTTCTCGACCTCGCTCTTGACCTCCACGACGATCTTCGCCGCCTGCGTGAAATTCGCCTTGGCGCCGATCGTATTCGTCTCGCGATTGATCTCCGGATCAGAAAGTCGAGCTTCCTGCCGATGGGCTCCGCCTCCTCCTCGATCGTCTCGCGGAACTGGGCGATGTGGCTCTTGAGGCGCACGACTTCCTCGTTGTAGCTGATGCGGTCAGCATAGAGGACGGTTTCCTGCAGAATGCGCATTTCATCGATGCCCTGTCCCTTGAGCATTTCGCCGAGGACGTTCTTCAAATGCGTGCGGTAGCGCTCGACGATCTCAGGCTCGAAGACAGAAAGCCTTTCGACCGCTTCAGCGAGAAAGTCGAGGCGTGGTTCGAAGTCGCGGCGCGTATGCTCGCCTTCCCTTCGGCGCATGGCAGCGAACTGCTCCAAGGCGCGTTCCAAGGCAGAAAAAGACGATCTCGCGGCTGTCCATGACATCGCGGCTCTCCTCGCGCACGCGCAAGACATCGGGATACAAGGCGATCTTGCACACATCCGCGGGCGGCGTCAAATGCAGGAAGTCGCCAAGCTCGTAAAGAGCTGTCTGATAGGCGCGTGCCAGACTCTTGTCAACGGCGATCGTCGCTTCCTTTTCGCGCTTGTCATGGAAGATGATGTTCACATCGACCTTGCCGCGCGCACAGAACTTCTTGATCGTCTGGCGCATATCATTTTCAAAAACATTGAGCGCACGCGGCATCGAAAACGATATGTCCAGATAGCGCTGATTGACCGCCTTCACTTCCACATGAACCTTGTAATCCTCATTCTCCTGGCCCGCTGCGCCAAACCCCGTCATGCTCTTCAATGCCAACAGCCCCCATTCATACCCTTGGGAGAAGCGCCAATCCGGCAGTGCTTCCTTCATCCATCTTATTCTACAATGAAATCCCGACTCCGACAAGCCCAAAGGATGCAGTCGAGCGTATTCTTCAGGGCATCGTGCAGCGAAATCCCCTCTTCGCCCAGTCGCTTACACCGCCGTGCGGTCGACGGGGACGGTGTGCAGCTGCAGGTCGGGATTGTTGTCCTCGATCCAGCCGAGCGCCCACTCGTTGCTCACAAGCAGTACGGGAGCGCCCCAGCGGTCGCGCACGAACATGCCGCGGTCAGCGCCGCGCAGAGTCGCCGGCGTGATCTCTCGCCCGCCGGCAAACGTCAGCCAACGCGCGACCTCATAGGGCTGCATCTGCAGCACGATATCGACGTTGTACTCGTTCTTCAAACGGTATTCGAGCACCTCGAACTGCAAGGTGCCAACCGTGCCGACAATGTAGGCGTCGGTTCCCGCCCCCTCCTGCACGAAGAGCTGGATCGCGCCCTCCTGCGTGAGCTGCTCGATGCCTTTGACAAACTGCTTGCGCTTCATCGTGTCCCTTGCAGAAACGCGCGCGAATTTTTCGGGCGGGAACACGGGAAAATCCTCATACTTGAACTTGTGCGAGGCGTCCGTCAACGTGTCGCCGATCGAAAAGATGCCGGGGTCGAAAAGTCCCACGATATCGCCGGGAAACGCTTCGTCGATGATCTGGCGATCCTGCGCGAGGAACTGCTGCGGCTGCGCAAGCTTGATGCTCTTGCCGCTCTTCTCATGCCAGACGCTCATGTTGCGCTCGAATGCTCCCGAGACGATGCGGATGAAGGCGAGCCGGTCGCGGTGCGCGGGATTCATGTTCGCCTGAATCTTGAACACGAAGGCAGAAAAGCGCTCGTCGCTCGGCTCGATGACGCCGTCGGAAGAAGCGCGCGGCGCAGGCGCAGGCGCCAGACGCAGGTACTCTTCCAGAAAATTCTTGACGCCGAAGTTCGTCATGGCAGAGCCGAAAAAAACGTCGGCGTCAATTCACCGCGGTCGACCTTCTCACGATCGAACTCCTCGCCCGCCGCATCGAGCAGCTCGATGTCGTCCGCAAAGCGTCCGGCGCTCTTCTTCCGTGAGCTGCGCCATGAACGCTTCATCATCCAGCGAGCCGCGCACGGAAACGCGCTCCGTCTGCCCGTGGCTCGCGTCGGCGGCGAAAAGCTCGACTTCGCGTTTCGCGCGGTCGTAGACGCCCTTGTAGCTGCCGTCCGTGCCGACCGGCCAATTCATCGGATAGGAGCGGATGCCCGGGACATCTTCCAGCTCATCCATGATATCGAGCGGCGCCTTGCCGAAGCGGTCGAGCTTGTTGACGAACGTGAAGATCGGTATGTGCCGCTCGCGGCAGACCTTGAAAAGCTTCTTCGTCTGCGCCTCGACGCCCTTCGCCACGTCGAGAATCATGACGGCGCTGTCGACCGCCATCAGCGTGCGATATGTATCCTCACTGAAATCCTGATGCCCAGGCGTGTCGAGAATGTTGATGCGGCAGCCCTCGTAGTCAAACTGCAGCACGCTCGACGTGACGGAGATGCCGCGCTGCTTCTCGATCTCCATCCAATCGGACACAGCGTGGCGCTCCGTCTTGCGCGACTTGATCGAGCCGGCAAGGTGGATGGCGCCGCCGTAGAGCAGCAGTTTCTCCGTCAGCGTCGTCTTGCCCGCGTCCGGGTGCGAAATGATGGCGAACGTGCGCCTCTTCTCTATTTCCTTCTTCAATTCTTCCTGCGACAAAATAGCTCCTCCCACCGCTTCTTTCTCGAAAAAAAGACTGCCGCAGAATCTCTGCAACAGTCTTTACCCTATCGTTTTGGAGGCGACACCCAGAATCGAACTGGGGAATGAGGGTTTTGCAGACCCCTGCCTTACCGCTTGGCTATGTCGCCGTATGGAGCGGAAAAACGAGGCTCGAACTCGCGACCCCCACCTTGGCAAGGTGGTGCTCTACCACTGAGCTACTTCCGCATAAGTGGCGACCCGAAGGGGACTTGAACCCCTGACCTCCGCCGTGACAGGGCGGCATTCTAACCAACTAAACTACCGGGTCATCCATCGTTGCCTGCAAGGTCGGCAACAAGTAGTATTATACAGAGCGGCAGAAGACTTGTCAAGGAATTTATTTGGTTGTCCGGCTCCGGGGAAGAGCGCAAGTTTGATTGCCGCATCGCTTCGCCAAACTTTGGGTTCTTGTGCAGCTGCAGCATTTACGGCGGAAACACGCCTTATGCGCAAAAAGTCGCTTTTTGAATCTGCATCCCTCTCCATCCTGTTTCAGAATGCCCAACTGACCTGTGCATTCCCCGTCATGCCGCGTCGCGTTCCCTGCCAGCCAGCCATGCGAACGTGATAGGATAGGCGGCTGTCCGGCGGAATGAAGCGATAGCCCAGCTCGACCATCGTGCTGCCGCCGCGCAGGGCGGGACTATCGGTGGCAAGCCCCTGGACGTATGCTGCCCCCTCGCCGTCGAACTCGTACTCGTAGGCAAGCCCCGCATAGATCTCCCCGGCCGCATCCTCGCGGCGCAAGAAGGTGAAGCCGACCCTCATACGATGCGACGCAACCGCATCGAAATCGTAGGTTTCGCCCGTATTGAGCTGTGCACTGACGCCATCCTGCCGTGAATAGAAGTATCGCAGGTAGGTGTTCAGCGTTTCGCCCGTATGGAGCAGCCGCGTTTTTCCGATGCCGATATGCGCCGCATAGTAGGCGTTTTTGCTGTCGTAGGTCGAAACCGTCCCCGAGGAGATGCTGCCGCCGTAGTCGCTTTGCACCCTGCCGCCGTGGAGCGCCGCCTCCGCCCAGCATCCGTCCGGCCGCTCGATGCGTCCCATGAGACCCGCGCCAAGATAGCTGATCTTGCCGCTGCCGTGCGTGCCGTCGTCGAGATAGGTGTGATACGTGCCTCGCCCGTACTCCACAAATGGGGTAAAAGATCGTCTTGCTTTCCTTGATCTTTCCTTCCTTCGCCCAGCCAAGGCTGAGGTTGTAGCCCATCGTCGTAACGTAGGAACCTGTATCGACGCGCATCGTGCCCTGACTCATCGCCGCCCAGAGCTGATAGCCGCGCTTTTCGTCCTCCTCCATCGCACCGCCTGCTTTTGATGCCGAGGAAATCCCCGACGCCGCCAGAAGGTCGGCTCCGCGATTGATGAAGTCCGTCGCCCCACAGCGCGGCTCGACAAAGGACTTGCTGCCTCTGTTGAGCGTCGCACGCAGCACCCGCGCCACCAGTTCATTCGTCCCCTCGCGCATGAGTTCGAAGTCGTAGAGGATGGAGACGCCCTGCATGCCCGTGACGATATTCGCCTGCGTCGACCCGGCAATGGTGAGCGTGCCGCCCGGCGCGAGCTTCATGAGATGGATCGTATCGCTGTCCCTGAGCCGCCGCGCGTGCCCCGCGATGCCAAAACCGACGTCGAGTGTCGCGACGTTCTTCGCAGCGACGCCGAGCTGCAGCATCGGCGGCATCGACCCGTCAACATTCTCATCCAGATAGAATTGCAGTCTCTGAATACCCGAAAAGTCGTGAATGCGATTCGTCGGACGCGCCGCACTGTAGTGGAGAGCGAGCGTGTTGTCCGTGCTGCCTGCCGTGCCGCCGATCACGTCGCCCGTGACCGCCGCCCCCTGCAGGTGGATCTTGTTGTCCGTCGTCACCGTGCCGCTGCCGCCCGTGACATCTCCCGTGATGGAGGCATTCGTGATATATACCGTATTGTGCGAGGCAGAGCCGCCCGTCGAGCTGCCGCCCGTGACGCTGCCCGCATTGACCGCGACGCGCACCGTGTTGCTGTCCGCATCGCCGCTGAGCGCACGGCCGCCCGTCACATTGCCCGCGAGCGTGCCGCCCGTGATCTCCACGGTATTCTCGCCCGCATCGCCCGTGCCGCCCGTAAAGCCGCCGAAGACATCTCCTGTGATCGCGCCGCCCGAAATGCTGACACTGCTCTTTGCAGCCTTGCCCGACGCACCCGCATCGAGAACGGCACTGCCGTAGATATTGCCCGTCACCGTGCCGCCTGAGATGCCGACGCCGTTCTCCTCCGCGTTCTTCGTCGCAGCGACAGCCGTGAGCGCAGCGCCGTAGACATTGCCCGTCACCGTGCCGCCCGAGATCGCTGCCGTATTCTTCTTTGCCGCGCCGTCCTTCACCATGACCTTGGCGCCGTAGATATCGCCCGTAATGGCAGGCGGCAGAGCAGACGGATTCGCTGCATCTTTTGCAATGACAAGCGCATTGCTCTCGGCATCGCCCGTCGTGAGCGGATTGCCCGCCGCATCGTACAGATGATTCTCGACATAGCCGCCATAGGCATGGGTAAGAGACCCACCCGTGACGGTGAGCTTGTTCTGCTCGACCTTGTTGCCGACGCCCGTGCGCCCCGCCCATGCGGCAGGGGTTCGTCCCGTCCGTCGCCTGATAGACGGCAGACAGGTTGTTGCGGAAGCGGAAGCCGTTCACATAGACATCCTGCGTTGCCGTCACGCCGTGGCTGTCCGTATCGGTGACATACTCGAAGTCGCCGCTCGTGCGCCGCTTTTCCTTGATGGGCGTGTACGTATCGACGCCGTTCTTCATGAAGCTGATGCCGCTCGTGTTGTGCATGAGCGTGACCAGCCGCTCTTTATAGGAGCTCGGCGTAAATGACGAGGGAAATGTGACATCCACCTTCGCCCAGTCGAGCCCGCCCGTCTGCACGCCGTCCGTCAGGGAGAGGAGCGGATTTGCCGCATAGACATTCTTCGCGAGGTTGAAGCTCAGCGTTTCAAACTTCTTGATGTTCTTGACGCTGACCGGGGTATTGACCACGAGCTTGTTGCCCGTATCGGCCGCCTGGTTGCCGCCGTAGAGATAGCCCGCGATATTCGTCCCTGTAGGGAAGGGCATTCGTCCCATCGCCGATGGTGACGGTATTGCCCGTCGTCTGACCGGTGCCATTCGTATAGCCGCCGTAGACGTCTTTCATCGTGCCGCCCGTGATGGTGACCGCATTGCCCGTGGCATTTCCCGCACCGGTATGCGAAATAAACCCGCCGTAGACGTTTCCGCCGACGCCGGATGCATCCGCCGCAACCGTGCCGCCCGAGACCTTGACCACATTGGCTGTTGCGCTGCCGCCCGTGCTCGCGGTGAACCCGCCGTAGACGTTGCGCACCGTGGCATTCTGCAGATCCACCGCGTTGCCCGTGCTGTCCTTCGTCGGCGTCTTGAGCGTGCCCGTGCCCGCCGTCCAGCCGCCGTAGGCATCGCGATGGGTCGTGCCGTTCTTGAGGGTGAGTTTGTTCGCCGTCGTCGCGTTGCCGATGATGGAGCGCCCCGCCCAGATGTCTTCGCTGCTGCTGCCCGTACTTGCGGCAGGCGTATCATCCACCCCGTGGTAGGTATAGCCGCTGACGACGATCGCCGTCGAGGTCGCCGTGTGGTTTAGCGTATCGATGGCGACTTCGCTCGTCGTGCTCGTGCTCGTGATCTCCCGCGCCCCCGTGTAGTTCGCCACGCTGATATTCGCGGCGTTCTGCATGAGCGTGAGCTTCCCGCCCGACGGGATGCCGCCCGTATAGCCGAAGGTACTCCAATCCAGGGCGGTTGCCGTGCCGTCCGTGATCTTCAGCATGGGGCTCGCCGTATTCGTCGTCGCACTCGCATAGTGGAAATTCACTGCGGCAAAGTTCTTGATGTTGCCGACCGTGGCATTGCCGTTGACATTGAGGACGTTGCCCGTCGTCGCCGTGCCGCTGCCGCCGTAGATCGTGCCCGCCACCGTCGCCGCCCCTGCAGTCGTGGTGAGTTTCCCCGCCTCCGTGCCGTCGCCGAGGTTCACCGTGTTGCCCGTCGTCGCCCCCGTGCCCGTCGTATAGCCGCCATAGACATCGCCGCCGACCGTCGCCGCGCCCGTGATGGTGATCGTGTTGCCCGTCGCCGCGCCCTGTCGCGCCCGTCGCCGTCAGCGCGCCGCCGTAGAGACTGCCCGCGACATGCCCCGCCGAGAAGTCCACCTTGTTGTTCGTCGCGCTGCCCGCCTTCGTCTTGACGAGCGCACCGTAGGCGCTGCCCGTGACGGCAGGCGCCGCAGCAGACGGATTCGCCGCATCCTTTGCAAGGACGAGCGTATTATTGTCGGCGTCGCCCGTCGTGAGCGGGTTGCCCGATGCGTCGCGCTTGTTGTTCACGACGAAGCCGCCGTAGGCATTCGTAACAGACCCACCCGTTACGGTGAGTTTGTTTCCCTCGACCTTGTTGCCCGTCGCGGTGCGCCCTGCCCATGCGGCGTCGTGTGTCCCCTCCGCCGACGTATAGGTCGCGGCAGTATTGTCCTTGAACTGAAACCCATCGGCATAGACATAGCGCGTCGCATGACCCGTGTGGTTGTCCGTGTCGATGACGAACTCGTAGTTGCCAAACGTGCGCTCCTTCGCCCCGATGGTCGCATAGGTGTCCGTCGTCCCCTTCATGAAGCTGATGCCGTCCTCATTGTCCATGAGGGTAAAGAGACGCTTGTCGTAGGACTTCGGCGTAAAGCTGTAGGGTTGACTGTACGACCTCCACGCCCGCCCAGTCGATCTTGTTCGTCGCACCGCCCGTGATCTTGAGCAGGGTGTCGCCGACCGCCTTGTTCGCAAGGTCGAAATTCGCCTTGCCGAAGTTTTTCCACGCCGCGCACGGTGATATTCTTCCCCTTGACGTTCAGCGTGTTGTCCGTCATGACATCGCTCGCAGCAGCGCCATAGCCGCCGTGCAGAAATACGCCGCCCATCGCGAGATCGTTTGCTCCGAGCGTGATCGTATTCCCCGTCGCCGCGCCCGTGCCGCCGGTATTGCCGCCGTAGATGTCCATGCCTGTGCCGAACGTGCCGCCCGTGATCGTGACGGTGTTGCCTGTCGCCTTGCTCGCCGTCACGGCACCCGCCGCATCTCGTCCCGCCGTGCCGCCGCCATGGATCGCGACGCCGTTGCCGAACGTACCGTCCGAGATCGTGACCTCGTTATCCGTCGCGTGCCCCGAGCCTTCGGTATAGCCGCCGTAGATTGCCGTATTGTTCCCGATCGTGCCGCCTGTGATCGTGACCTTGTTCGTCTTCGCGTCGCCCGCCGATACGGGATGCGTCTGGTGCAGCGTATACTTTGCGATATAGCCGCCCGCGATCTTGCCGTTCGCGCCGATCGTGCCGCCCGAGAGGTTGAGCTTGTTGCCCTCCGCCTCGGCGTTCGCGCCCGTATTCACCGCGACCGGATGCGTCTCGTCCACGGTCGTGCTCGCGAGGAGGTTCTTCCCCTCCGTCCAGCCACCGTATGCCTCACCGACCGTGCCGCCCGTGATCGTGAGCGTATTGTTCTTCGTGCTGCCGTTCTTCGCAATCGTATAGCCCGCGCGCGCCGCCGTATGCGTGCCCGCCGTGATGGTGAGCTTGTTGTTCTCCGTCGTATTGCCGTAGATGGAGACGCCCGCATACGAGCCCCTTCGGGGAGGACTCGTGAAGCTGCGGCGTGTGCGCCGTCAGCGTCTCCGTTGCATTCTTATAGCGAAGCCCCAGCAGGCGGAACTGTGATGCCGCGCAGATTTCCGTAGGGTTCTGGATGCCCGCGCCATTGGTATAGGAGGTCGCCGTCTTGCCGTACTCGTAGTCTCCATTGTTATAGAGAAGCGTCGGCGCATAGCCCCAGACCGTCATTGCCGAAGGAAAATAGAGATAGAGGACAGGGCGCTTTTTCCCCAGCGCGATCTGATGGTCGAACCACGACTGATAGTTCTTGACGACGATCTGATCCCAATCGAAACTCTGCATCGTGTTATCTTTTACGTAGAGCATGTAGTCCGCCACCAGATGGGCGTTCGACCAGATGCTGTCCGCCGCCTTCAGGTTGTTGTTGAGGACGAACTCCATCGTCTTAAAGCCGTAGATGCCCGCGACGCGGTTGTTCTTCGACGTGATCTGCAGCACATTGTTGCCGCTCCGATTCGCAGGATTGTTGCCGCCGTATATATTGACGTTGCCGAGCGCCTGTGCATTGTGCAGCACAACGCGGTTCCCGTGCGCCGTACCGCCGCCCGCCGTATAGCCGGCGTAGACCGTCCCGCTGTACGTCAGTCCGGTATACGCATAGGGGTTTGGTTGGGTGGCCCCTGTGTCGACCACATCCCTAATGATGACGGTGTTGCCGTCCGCGTTTCCATTTCGCGTATAGCCTCCGTAGAGGAGCGGCTTGTAGCCAGGCCAGGTCGGATTCGTCGCGTTCGGAATCAGCGCAGGAAAAGAATACCTGCCGTCGATCGTCAGCGTGTTGTTGTTCGCATTTCCCGTGCCAAGCGTCCTGCCCGCATAGACATTCAGGATGCCCGACATCGTCGATGCCGAGGTCGCCTGAATCGTCAGGCTGTTGCCGGTGACATCCCCGACATTTCCCGCAGGGGCGTCGCCGGCCGCCACGGCAAGATGCGTCGGCTCTCCCGCCGGCGTATTGGTCGGATCTGAACTCGTCACGGCAGGATGCGAGGCATCGACCGTGACGTTTTGTCCCGTCACAGGCGCGGCATACACCGGCAAAGCAGAAGGGAGCGTATATCCTCCAGACAACAAAAAAATCGACACATAGTGCGCCAAATGTCGTTTTGTCTTACATCCCCAAAGCAGAACGCTCTCTCCTTCCATAGGAATCACAAATAATGAAAACCGTTCATCAAAATTTGCCAATTCATCTACTCTAAAGATATACTATTCTCTTTCCTCTGTCAAGCAGATTCCCTCGCGATTTGGCAGAACGGAAAAACGGAAAAAAATCCGCTCACATCTTCACCACCGGGCTCCGCCTGTGCCGACGCCGCCGTACACGATGACAGGGGCGGTGCACTTATCCGCAGCTGCCTCGGACAGCTTCAGGGAGAAGCCATACGGCGAGTCCTTCACATACATATTCACGAAGACAGCGTCCTCTTTGAACTTACGATATGCCCTGCGCTCGATATCGGCACTGTAGACGACCGCTTCTCCTGCCGGAATCGAAGACGTCGTCAGCGCCTGCGTGAAGCTCATGCCGTCCGACCAACGCCACACTTCCCGTCCCTTCCGATCCGTCAGCGTGAAATCATACATCTGTCCATCCTTGTGGGAAAACACCATGTCATGTGCAGAGCGGTTTGTCAAGCGCATCTCCAGATGGAGCTTCCCGCTCTTCTCCCGTGCCAAGATCTCCCAGCGAGATCGTCCGTCGCAAACGCCGCATAGCCGTCTTCCGGCGCATTTGCCGCTTCCATCGCTCCTCCCACGGGAATCGCTATGCCAAATCCCACACCGGCAGATGCTGTTCCCGACGTGAAGCAGCAAAGAAGAGCCGTTGTCAGCAGAAATCGTTTCACCTGTTGTCTCGTTTTCATCTTGTCCTCCTTGAAGAATCCCAAATCGATCCGGCAACTCCTAAAAAAACCGCCCGCCAAGATCGGCGGGCGGTTTTCCTATGCGGCAAGAATCGCATCTCAGTTGTTGAAGATGTTCCTCAGAGCCTGCTTGTTGACGTCACGGTTGAGCTGTGCGAGGTGCTTTCGTGAGCTTGATCTCCTTCGGGCATGCCTTTTCACAGTTCTGGCTATTGCCGCAGCTCGTGATGCCGCCCTTGCCCATGAGGGCTTCCAGGCGCTTCGGAGCGTCGAACTTCCCGAACGGATGGAGGTTGAAGAGCAGCGTCTGCACCGTCGGCGAGGGACCGATGAAGTCGGACTGCGGTCCGACGTTCGGGCAGGCTTCAAGCAGCAGCCGCACGTCATGCAGTGCGAGATCTCATACGTCGTCTCCGCCGTGTAGGGGTTCTGCAGCGGCGCATCGGGGTTGTCCCACGAGCCGTCGATCTCGATCCAGCCATGGATGCGCTTCAGGCTCTCGAACATGACGGAACGGTCGATGAGGAGGTCGCGGATGACGGGGAAGGTGCGCGCCGGAGCGAGCGTGATCGGCTGCTCAAGCTCGTCGATGAGCGAGCAGCAGGCCTGACGCGCCTTGCCGTTGATGACCATCATGCAGGCGCCGCAGACCTTCTCCGAGCAGTTGCACTCCCAGTTGACGGGAGCGACCGTCTTGCCGTCGACCGTCACGGGGTTCTTCTGGATTTCCATGAGAGCCGCGACGACGTTGAGGCCGGGGCGATAATCGACATCGAATTCCTGCTTGTAGGGGCTGGAATCGGGGCCATCCTGACGCTCTATGATGAATCTTACTTTCTTCTGATCTGCCATTTGCTATCTCCTCCTCTTACTCTTTCTTCGCCACCGCGTAGTTGCGCGCACGCGGCTTGATGAGCGAATGATCGAACTCGTCGTAGCTGACGATCGGCTCTTCCGTCTTCGGGTCGTAGTCGACGATGGAGATGCGCATGAAGTTCTTGTCATCACGCGGCATGAAGACGAGCTCGTCGCCGTCCATCATGCGCTTGCCGTTCGCGTCGAGGGCGATCTTGGCATGAGCGCCACGGCTCTCGTCGCGGCAGCGAGCCGCCTTCGTGATGCACATCGCGTAGAGGATCATGTTGCGCAGCTGGCGCACGAACATGGCTTCCTGGTTCGCCCAATGGCTGCGATCCGTCAAGCCGATGTTGTCCCAACGCTTGAGAATTTCCTTGAGTTCCACGAGGCACTGGTCGAGGCCGTTGTTGTCGCGCTCGATGGAAACATACTTGTACATGAGATCGCCGAGCTCGTGGTGGAGCTTGTGCGCATTCTCGGGACCGTCCATCTTGAGGATGCCTTCGAACTGGTCGACGACTTCCTGACGCGCCTTGTCCAGCTCCGCCTGCGTGAGGGCGTCGCCGAGCTCGCCGGCCTTCGCCATGCGCATGGCCTCAGGGATCCCGAGACCGTGCCGGAGTAAGCGGCGGAAAGGAGCGAGTTCGCGCCGAGGCGGTTCGCGCCGTGATACTGATAGTCGCACTCGCCCGAGGCCATGAGACCCTTGATGTTCGTGTGATGCAGGCGATCGACCCAGATGCCGCCCATCGAATAGTGGACGGACGGGAAGATCTCCATCGGCACCTTGCGCGGATCCTTGCCGACGAAGTCCATGTAGATTTCGAGGATGCCGCCGAGCTTGCGCTCCAGATAGTGCGGATCGATATGCGAAAGATCGAGGTAGACGCGGTTCTCCCCGTCGATGCCCAGCCCCATGTGCACGCAGACCTTGAAGATGGCGCGCGACGCGACGTCACGCGGCACGAGATTGCCGTATGCCGGATACATGTCTTCGAGGAAATACCAAGGCTTGCCATCCTTGTAGACCCAGACGCGCCCGCCTTCGCCGCGGCACGCCTCGCTCATCAGGCGGTTCTTGTCGGAACCCGGAATCGCCGTCGGATGAATCTGGATGAACTCCGGGTTGCCGATGTGTGCGCCCTGCTGGTAGACAGCGGAAACAGCCGAGCCGTTGCAGATCGTCGAAGCCGTGCAGCGTCCGAACACCTGGCCGGGGCCGCCCGTCGCGAGGATGACGACGTCGGCGGGGAACGCCTTGATCTCCATCGAGTTCATGTTCTGCGCGACGATGCCGCGGCAGATGCCGTCCTTGTTCTTGATGATGCGGATGAATTCCCAGAACTCATACTTCTTGACGCCGCCCTTGACTTCCCAGCGGCGAACCTGCTCATCGAGCGCGTAGAGAAGCTGCTGTCCCGTCGTCGAGCCAGCGAAACAGGTGCGCTTGTTCTTCTGTCCACCGAAGTTGCGGAGGTCGAGATTGCCTTCGGGCGTGCGCGTGAAGGGGACGCCCATGCGGTCGAACATCTTGATGAGTTTCGGAGCTGCCTCGACCATGCCCTTGACCGCGACCTGGTCCGCGAGGAAATCGCCGCCGTAGACCGTATCATCGAAGTGCTCGTAAACGCTGTCATGCTCGCCCTTCGAGTCCATGCAGGCATTGATACCGCCCTGTGCGCACAGCGAATGGGAGCGCTTGACCGGGCAGTAGGAAAACAGGTCGACTTCGCCGCCGAGCTCACAGACCTTGATGGCCGCCATGAGACCCGAGAGACCGCCGCCTACAATAATGATTTTCTTCTTTTCAGCCATGTAGGTTCTCTCCTTATCTATACTTCACAAACAATCGATCAATGCATGGGGACGAAATAGCTCACCATGAACGCAATCGTCACGATGCTCAGCGCCGCGCAGAGCATCATGGAGAGGAGTCCCGCCACCTTCTGCGCGCGAGGTCCCTTGACGACGCCCCACGTCATGAGGAAGGTCGCGATGCCGTTCGTGAAATGGAAGATTGCCGCGAGCATACCGATGAGGTAGAGGACGAAAACGATGGGGCTGCTCGTGACGTAGCTCTGAATCAGCTCGTAGGTGATCGGCGTGCCGAGAACGCCCTTGACATAGAAGCGCAGGTAGCCGACGTGCCAGACGAGGAAGACGAGCAGGAACCATGCCGTCCAGCGCTGGAAAGCGAAGTTCCAGTTGTTCAGGTAGCCATAGTTCGTCGGGTTGTTCTTCGCCTGCATGCAGATGTAGATGCCGTAGATCGCATGGAAGAGGAACGGGATGGCGACGGCGCCGACTTCGAGACCGAGGAAGATCGGCTTCGGAATGAGCTCCATCATCGCGAGCTTGCCATTCAGGGCTTCAGCGCCGCCCAGAGCCGAAGCATTGGTGAGGATGTGCTCCATGAGGAATCCTCCGAGTGCCAGCAAACCGACCAGAGAATGCAGGCGGCGGGCGTAAAAAGTTGTGTTAATCATTCTATACCTCCTATGAATTCTTTGCGCCCCGCGTCAAGCGGGGAGCGGATGATCGAAAGCGCCGAGGGGCGACGCTTCCTGTAGGAATCACCGATACATTCAGCCTCGTCATCTTGGCGCGTCTTTTCCGCCCTCTCCGCGTCGGCAAATCCTCCACAGAGCACCACTCTGCGTCCGGTTTGCCTCCTTGATAGAACGAAAAATCCGCACCAATCTGACGGGCTTCATTTTATCAGTGCTTCCTATAACTTACGATACGGCGCCTGGCCGATCTCGTAGAAGTTATTTCCCTCGCAGTCGATGCCGACGATCGCCGGGAAGTCAACGACCGTAAGCCGCGCTACAGCTTCCGGGCCGAGTTCTGGATAGGCGAGCACTTCGTACTTCTTGACGGACTTGGCGATCAGGGCCGCCGCGCCACCGACGGCGACGAAGTACGTCACGCCGTTCTTCTTCATCGACTCGATGACCTTCGGGTCGCGCGATCCCTTGCCGATCATGCCCGTGATGCCCTGTTCAAGCATCGTCGGCGTGTAGGCGTCCATGCGGCCGGCAGTCGTCGGGCCGCACGAGCCGATCGGATCGCCCGGCTTTGCCGGCGTAGGGTCCGAGGTAGTAGACGATCTCGTTCTTCCAGTCCACGGGGAGCTTCTCGCCGCGCGCCAGAGCCTCGCACATGACCTTGTGCGCCGCATCGCGCGCGCTGATGATCGTGCCCGTGATGAGCACGCTGTCGCCCGCCTTGAGTTTCCCTGGACTGCTCCACGGTGAACGGTGTTTCGATACGAATCTTTTTCAGCCATTTTTCTTATCCTCCCATCCCGAGCAATTAAAGGACGCGATCCTTGTGACGCATCGCATGACAGCAGATCGTGACGGCAACGGGCAGTCCTGCGATATGCGTCAGATCCCCACTCGACGTTGACGGCGAGCGCCGACACGGTTCCGCCGAGCTGCGGCTCAATGCCCGTCTTGTTGATCATCTCCAGAAAGCTCGCCTTCGAGCTTCGCATACTCGGGCATGGGATTGCGCTCATTGATCGAGCGGACGAGAGCCTTCTTCGAGTAGTACGCCGCACGGTCCATCGTGCCGCCGATGCCGACGCCGACGACCATCGGCGGACAGGGGATTGCAGCTTGCGTGCAGGATGATGTCGAGCACGGCCTTCTTGACGCCTTCGACGCCGTCCGCCGGAACGAGCATCTTGATGCCCGACTTGTTCTCGCTGCCGAAGCCCTTGGGGCCGACCGTGATCTTGAGCTTGTCGCCCGGCACGATGCTCGTGTAGATGACGGCAGGCGTGTTGTTCTGCGTGTTCTTGCGATTGAACAGCGGCTCAGCGACGACGGATTTCCTCAGGTACCCTTCCGTGTATCCCTTGGCGACGCCGGCATTGACCGCCTCTTCGAGGTCGCCGCCCGCGATGTGCAGATCCCGGCCGATCTCCGGAAGACGATCGTCATGCCGGTATCCTGACAGATGGGGCGATCCTCAGCCTTGGCGATCTCCGCGTTGCGGATGATCTGGTCGAGGACGTCGCGTCCTACTGGAGACTCCTCCGCCTCGCGTCCGCGCTTCAACGCTTCGTAGACATCGTTCGGCAGATAGTAGGCAGCTTCTTTGCACATCTCGGCAACCGCTTCCGTAATCTGTTTCGCTTCGATTGTACGCAAGATAAACCCTCCCATAAGAAATTATAATACTCACATAGCTTCATCATATCATATTTTCATCGCACATTCAACACCGAAACCCTTGAGTTTCTTGAGTTTCTGAGGGTAAAAAAGTGAACTGCATTCGCTTTTCCCCATGCACTTTTTCACCCTTTTCCTAAGCGAACAAGCTCGACCTTCGGCGGCTTTTTCCCGCCTCCAGTTCGGCAATCATGAAAGAAGGACGACCCTCGTCGCGCGGACGCGCCACACTGCCGGGATTGAGGACGCGGACTTCTCCCTCGACATCCTGCGCCACATGCGTATGTCCGTAAACGGCGATGTCCGCCTGCTCCTCTCTCGCCGCCTGGACGAGCATCTCCAAGGTGGAACGCACGCCGTAGATGTGTCCGTGCGTGAGGAAGATGCGATGCCCCGCCGCCTCGACGACGATCTCGTCGGGCGTCTTGCCGTCCGGCCAGTCCGTATTGCCCGCGACATTTTCCACACGCGCCGCCGAGACGAGTGCGAGGTACGCCGCATCGGGGAGCGCAGTCTCCCGCATGGAGCCAGAGATCGACCTTGCCCGCGCGCTCCACGGCGCGGTCGATCGCGCGGCGGTCGCCGTGGCTGTCGCTCATAATGCCAATCTTCATGTGAGACGCTCCTTCATCTGCGCCGCCATGAGGCGAAGCGCCGCGCCGCGATGGCTGACCGCCTGCTTCTCCTGCAAGGTCAGCTCCGCCAACGTCTTGCCGCTCGCGAGGTAGAAGTACGGGTCATAGCCGAAACCGCCCGCACCGCGAGGGCTTTGACGCACGCGCCCGACGCACGATCCCTCGGAGACGAGCTCCTTGCCGTCCGCGTCGCAAAGAACGAGCACGCAGCGGAAGGCCGCTGCCGATTCGACTGCCCCTTCTTTTGAAGCTCCGCCACAAGCTTCTCGTTGTTCGCCGCATCGTCGTGCCTTCCCGAGTAGCGCGCCGAACGGACGCCGGGCGCACCGTCCAAGACCTCGACCTCAAGTCCCGAATCGTCGGCAAGGCACGCGCATCCCGTCTTCTCCGCATAAAAAGCGAGCCTTGAGCCGCGCGTTGCCCAAGAAAGTGTCCGCGTCTTCGACCGCCTCGGGCAGATCGCCGAAATCTCTGAGCGTCAGAAGCTCCACGGGGAGCTTCTGAAATGCTGCGAGAATCTCTTTGACCTTCCCTTCGTTCTTCGTAGCGACTACGATCTTCTTCATCCGATCCTCCCCACTTTCCAGACGAGCTCGCCGCCGAGCGCGTCCTTTCTCTTGCAATCAATTCGTCAATGCCTTTTTCCGCGAGCGCGAGCAGCGCCGTCATCTCCCTGCGCGAGAAAGGCCTCCCCTCGCCCGTGCCCCTGCACCTCGACGAAGTCGTAGGCGCCCGTCATCACGACGTTCATATCGACGAGCGCCTCGCTGTCCTCCCTCATAGCAGAGATCCAAGATCGGCTCGCCGTCCTTGGCGAGGCCGACGCTCACCGCCGCGAGGAAGTCCTTGACGGGGAACGCCCTGCCCTTTTCATAAAAGGTCGCGCACGCTTCGACGAGCGCGAGAAAGGCGCCCGTCACCGCCGCCGTGCGCGTGCCGCCGTCCGCCTCGATGACGTCGCAGTCCAAGGCGATCGTGCGCTCACCGAGCGCAGCGAGATCGACGACGGAGCGCAGCGAGCGGCCGATCAGGCGTTGGATCTCCTGCGTGCGCCCGGACTGGCGTCCTCGGCAAGCCTCGCGCGGCGTGCGCGTCGAGGTCGCGCTCGGCAAGAGCGCATATTCTGCCTTGATCCAGCCCGTGCCCGTGCCGCGCAGGAAGTACGGCACGCGGCTTTCGACAGACGCCGCGCAGATGACGCGCGTATGGCCCATCTCGATGAGCACGGAGGCGGCCGGCCCTTTCTGGAAGCGGCGCGTGATCTTCAAAGGGCGCAGTGCGTCAGCAGCGCGTCCGCGTAATCTCTGCACAGCGCATCTTCCCCTCCTTCTTTTCTCCACGGGAAAGGGCAGGGCGTCAAGCCCTGCCCTGCCGCAGTCTCAGCCTTCCTGATACTGTCGGAAGTTCTTGATGATGCAGATCGGCGTCTTCTGCGATGCATTGCCGAACGGATTGTCGATGAGAAGCTTCGCGACGAGATCTCCCTGCGTGCCGTCCGTCACGCCGACGATGCGCGAACGCTTGAGATCGTTGACGTCGGCGATGACCGCGCCGAAGCAGCCAAGCCGCTCCCTGAGGCGCGAGACGACGTCGGCGGGGTCGTGCGGCCAGTAGACGATATGCTTTGTCGAACGGCGGCATCGTGCCCGTCACATCATCGATGAGCGCCGTCTGCTCGCCGCCCCATTCATAAAACAGTCCGCTCTTTCCGACGAGTTTGCCGAGGAAGCCCGCGAAGAGCGCCGCCGCGACACGCCACTTGCCTTCGACGTTCATCAGGGACTGCATGCCGTGCGGACTCGCGAGACTGCCGTAGTCCGGTATGAAGCGGCAGCAGAACTGCGCGACGCGCGAAATCTTCAAATCCTCGGGACGCACGATACGTCCCTGCGTGATGGCGACGACGCTCTCCGCCACGGAGATCACGTCGTCCGCACCGATCTTGCCGCGCGTATACTTCTCCACGCAGTCGATGATGTCGTCCTTGTCCGTCAAGATGCGCGTGGGGACGGGCAGGATTTCCAGTTTTCCCTTCATTCTTCGCCCCTCCTCAATCGTCTGCAAGCGTCACGCCGACAAGCGACGCGACTTCCTGCGCACGCACCGGGATCGTCACCTTCGAATACTTCCAAGGATGCCTTCCCGTTTCCTGATAGATGAGCTCCGCCGGAAAATCGACCATGTGCGCGACGGCCTCTTCGAGAGTCCTCCCGCCCCTCGCGGTGAGCGTCACATACGCCTTGACGAAGATGCTCTCCGCGTGCTCGATCAGCACCGCTTCGAAATAATCGTCCTCGCGCGGCGCCCCCTCGCGTTCGGCTTTGCCGCGCACCTCCAGACCGTCGTACTGTTCATAGGGAAGAAGCGGACGCACGAAGGCGTCCATGATCGTGCCGACCTGCTTGCCGACATTGGCGAACTCCATCTTCGTGACGAGCGTCACGCTTCGTTCATCCCGCGCTGCGACGGCGAAAGGCGTGCGCTCCGTGAGCTTCACGACGATCTCCTCCGTGCCGGAATGGACGAGATAAAGCTTTGCCGCAGCGACACAGAAAAAGAAGCGCGGCAAGGACAACACCAACTGCTATATACAAATTCCAGGACCTCCCAAAACTTCCTGCCGAGCGCCAAGGATTTCCCGCGTCTCGGACGCCTCATCCATCCAGAAGCGCAGCATGAAGCTTTTCATAAAACTCTTCGGGCAATTTACAGATGCGCCCCGTCTCCTTGCTCGTGAAGACGTTCTGCGTGTGGCCGAGGACGAGCAGCTCGCCGTCCGCCCTGCGCCGCACTTCGTAGTCGAACGCCATCTTGACCTTTGTCAGCGCCGTCGGGCGCGTGACGATGGCGAGTTCATCGTCGAACTTGCCCGGCGCGACGAATTTCGCGCTGACGTCGGTCAGCGGAAAGACGTAGCCCGCTTCCATCAGGTCTCCGAGCGTGATGCCGAGCGCGCGCAGGAACTCGACCCTGCCGATCTCAAACCAACGGATATAATTCGCGTGATGAACGACGCCCATGGCGTCGGTATCGTAGAAGTTTACGCGATGATATGCCTTCACTTTCATGCACGTTCCCCCGCCTCAGCGAAACAGGTGGCTGACGGAGCGATGCTCCTGAATGCTGACGAGCACATCGCCGATGGCGTCCGCCATCGTCAGCACGACGATCTTGTCCGACTTCTTGTCGCCCAAAGGAATCGTGTCCGTGACGATCAGCTGTTTGAGCGCCGAGGCATTGATGCGCTCGATAGCAGGATCGGTCAGGATCGCATGGGAGCAGACAGCGTAGATTTCCTTCGCGCCGAGCCTCTCGATGGCTTTGGCACCTTCGCAAAGGGATCCCGCCGTATCGACGATGTCATCGACGAGGATCGCCGTCTTGCCCTCGACGTCGCCAATGAGATTCATGACCTCCGCCACGCCCGGCTCCGGGCGGCGCTTCTCGATGATGGCGATCGGTGCGTGCAGGCGGTCGGCAATCTTGCGCGTGCGCGTGACGCCGCCGAGATCGGGCGAGACGACGACGATATTTTCGAGACGGCGCTCCTCAAGATACGCTGCGAGGACGGGCGCGGCGCCGAGATGATCGACGGGGATGTCGAAGAATCCCTGAATCTGTCCCGCATGAAGGTCGACCGTCACGACGCGCGAGACGCCCGCCGTCTCCATGAGGTTCGCGACGAGCTTCGCCGAGATCGGCTCGCGCCCGCGCGTCTTGCGATCTTGGCGCGCATAGGCATAATACGGCACGACGGCGGTTATGCTATGCGCGGACGCCCTCTTACAGGCATCCGTCATGATGAGGAGCTCCATGAGATTGTCATTGACCGGCTGCGAGGTCGGCTGGACAATGAAGATGTCCTTGCCGCGAATGCTCTCGCTGATCATCACCTGCGTCTCTCCATTGTTGAAATGGCCGACGTATGCATCGCAGAGCGGCACGCCGACGTGCGCCGCGATTTTTTTCGCCAGTTCGGGATTGGCGTTGCCTGTCATGATGCATAGGTTGTCAAGATTCGTCATTTTTCTGGTATCCTCCATTTTTTGCAAAAGATGCCTCTTTTTCGAGCTTCGAGAAGCGACGCTCCCCTATCCGCCGCAGCCTGCGGCCTTTTCCCAACGGTCACCTGCGCTTGTCCGCCCACCCGGTGATGTTCTTCTGATGGGCGCGCGCGATGGCGAGATCGCCTTCCGGGATGTCCTTCGTGATCGTCGATCCTGCACCGACATAGGCGTTGTCGCCGACACGGACGGGCGCAACGAGATTCGAGTTGCAGCCGACGAAGGCGCCGTCACCGACCGTCGTGCGGAACTTCTTCTTTCCGTCGTAGTTGACCGTGATCGTGCCGCAGCCCATGTTGACCCCCGCGCCGATGTCGGAATCACCGATGTACGAGAGATGCGGCAGCTTCGTTCCTTCGCCGACCATCGAGTTCTTGACCTCGACGAAGTTGCCGATCTTGACGCCTGCAGCGAGCTTCGTATCCGGACGGATATGGACGTAAGGCCCGAGCGTCACGCCGTCGGCGATCTCGCATTCGTGTGCATAGCAGAAATGCGCCGTGACATGTGCGCCGATCTTCACGTTCTGGAAGCGAGAGTTCGGTCCGATCTCGCAGCCCTCGCCGATGACCGTCCTGCCCTCCAGCCATGTTCCCGGATAGATGACGGTGTCGCGGCCGACGACGACATCGACATCGACGTAGGTCGTCTCGGGATCCATGAGCGTCACGCCTTCCGCCATGAGCGCTTCGTTCTTGCGGCGGCGCAGGATCTTCTCCGAAGCGGCGAGCTGCGCGCGCGAATTGACGCCGAGCGTTTCCTCATAGGAATCGGCTGCGACAGCGAAGATCTTTTCCCCCTTCTGCTTGAGGATCTCCAGCACGTCCGGCAGGTAGTACTCCCCTTGCGCGTTGTCGTTTCCGACCTCGTGCAGGGCGGCGAAAAGGTCGGGCGCCGAGAAGCAATAGATGCCCGAGTTGATTTCCCGCACATCCAGCTCCTCTTTTGTCGCATCCTTGTGCTCGACGATCTTCGCGACCGTGCCGTCCGCCGCGCGGATGACCCTTCCGTAGCCCGTCGCATCGGGCATGACCGCTGTCAGCACGGTCGCCTTCGCCCCGGCGGCCGCGTGTTCTTCCACGAATTTCTTGAGGAGAGTCCCCGTCAAGAGGGGCGTGTCGCCGCAGAGCACGAGCACCGTGCCCTTTTCCCCGCGCAGGAGAGATTCCGTCTGCAGGACGGCATGACCCGTGCCAAGCTGCTCGGCCTGCGTGACGAATTCCGCTTCGCCCGCAAGCGCTTCTTCGACCGCTGCGCCGCCGAAGCCCACGACGACGATGCTGCGCCCGGCGCCCGCCTCCTTCGCGGCATCGAGCACGTGGGCGAGCATCGCCTGCCGCCCTGCCTTGTGCAGAACCTTCGGCAGGAGGACTTCATGCGCGTCCCCTTGCCCGCCGCCAATATGATCGTTGTCAGATCTGCCATTCGTTCAACCTCCATTGCTCAGAGAACCGTCTCCTCCGCCGTTTCGATGAAACCGCGCCACTTTCCACTCGTCCGATCCGATCAAGTGGTGCAGCGCTTCGTCTGCTCCATGCTCAGGAGCAGCGTGCGCTCCGCCTTCTCCATGTGGGCTTCCGCCGCTTGTTTCGCACCCGGCACATCGCCCTGGGCGATGGCGTCGACGATCTCCCGATGCTCTTCGAGCGTTTCCTTGAGTCTTCCCGGAAACGACATCGAGGCGGAACGAAAGCGCGTGAGCTGCTCGCGCAGGTTCGAGATGATGCCGACGAGGCGCGTATTGCGGCTCGCCTGATAGAGGAGGTCATGAAAGCGCATGTCCGTCTCCACGATCTTCTCCATGTCGCCCGTCTCGATGTGTCCGCCGATGGCGACGAGAAGGCGCTGCAGGCTTTCGAGCTCGTTTTCCGTAATGCGCTCCGCCGCCAGTCCGCAGGCAAGGGAATCGAGCGCCGTGCGGATCTCGAAGACATCGTTGACGTCACGGATGGAGAGACTCGCGACGTAGGTGCCGCGGCGCGGCATCATCACGACGTAGCCTTCAAGCTCCAGCTTGCGGATCGCCTCGCGCACGGGCGTGCGGCTGACGCCGAGCTCTTCGGCGAGCTGGATTTCCATGAGCCTCTGTCCCGGCGCGAGCGTGCCGCTCTTGATCGCGTCGCGCAGAGCCTCGGCAACCACTTCGCGCAGAGGCTGGTAGCTGTCGAGACGAATCGGCGCGAGCTTGATTTCCTGTTCCATCGTTCCCTCCTACGCACAGACCGGCGCGTCAAAAAGCCTGCGCCCCCTGCGTTTCCGTGCAGAAGACCGCCGCAGCCGTCTCTTCGTGCAGCTTTGCCGCCAGGCTTCGCGCCTCCTCCTCGCTCTTCATCAGCGCGAAGACCGTCGGCCCTGAGCCGGACATCATGGCGGCGAGCGCACCTTCCTGCATCATCCGTTCCTTCAAGCTGCGTATCTCCATGTGCTCTTTTATGGTAACACTTTCGAGCACGTTGCACAACTCTTTGCAAATCAGGGAACGATTTCCTGCCTCGATGGCCGACAGCATCTTCTTCGTCTCGGGATGGCGCACCTCCTGCTGCCCGTCGTAACGTCCGTAGACCCATGCGGTCGACACATCGACGGGCGGCTTGGCGAGCACGACGAAAAAATCGCGGCACGTCCGCCAGGCGGCGCAGCACCTCGCCGCGTCCCGTCGCCAGCTGCGTGCCGCCCGCAAGGCAGAACGGCACATCGGAGCCAAGCTCGGCCGCCAGCACGGAAAGCTCCGCTTCATCCAGTCCCTGGGCGAAGAGTTCGTTCATGCCGCGAAGCACAGCGGCGGCGTCCGCAGAGCCGCCCGCGAGTCCCGCCGCCATCGGAATCTTTTTTTTCAAGCGGATCGCTGCGCCGCCTGCAGGAGAAAATCGCCGCAGGAAAAGCGCCGCCGCACGCCATGCGAGGTTGCTCTCGTCGGCGGCAAGCGGTGCGCCCTCGACTTCCAGGGAGATGCCCTGCGCCGCCTTCTCCAGCTGCACCTCATCCGCCAGGGCGACGGACTGCATGACCATCTCCACCTCGTGGTAGCCGTCGGGGCGTTTTCCCAAAACATCGAGCGTCAGATTGATCTTCGCCCGCGCCAAAAGCTTCAGCAAGTGAAATGCACTGTCCTTTCCATAGAAACTACGAAGACGACCTCCGCTGCACGGCTTCCATGCCTCTATTTCGCGGGAGCGCCTGAAAAAGGCCTCCCACTTCACGAAGCCGCGACATCGGAAAGCTTCCTCTTTTCATCGCCCTAGATTTTATCAATTTTTCCCCTTTACAGCAAGCCTTAGAAAAAAATTTTGGTAGGAATTGACCAACAAAAGGGCGAATCAAACAAAAAGAAATCATAACTTCGCGGAAAGAAGGAAAAATCCTATGGACGAAAAAAATCATCAGCACAGGAGGAAAAAAGAGCGTCTCAAGAAGAACCTTCGCTCTTCCTTCCTCATCGTCTTGCCCCCTGACGCTCCCGGCGTTCGCCTTTTTCCCCGTGGCTCCTTGCCGCCGGCGCCTTCGGCGTCGACCCTAGGTCGCTCTCGCCCGACGATATGCCTCTCCTCTTCGCCGGCGTCGAGCTCGTCCTCGCACTCGCCATGCTTCTCGTGTGCAGACCCATCGTCGGGCGCGGCATCCGCCTGCTCTTCAAGGCGCCGTCCGCCGACTCGCTCGTCGCTGTCAGCGCCATCTCCGCCATCGCGGCGAGCCTGCTCATCATGGTGAAGATGGCGCTGACAGGGAGAAGCGCTGTTCCATCAGCTTCTCTTCACGCCACTCGGCATACTGCTGACCTTCATACTCGGCGGCAAATATCTCGAAGTGCGCCTCGCCGTGCGGGCGATGACGGTCGTCGAGGAAGAGGGCGTCGTGCCCCCCGGCGCCGAGGAAATGATGGCTGCGCGTGAAGAGGAACGCAAGAAGCGCGAAGAAGAAGCACGGCGGCAAAAGGAATCCGAGGCGCGCTACCGCGAACTCGAAGCGCTGCGCGCCGAAGAGCGTCGCCTCGCCGAAAGAGAAGAGCGGCGCGCACGCGGCGAGACGCTGCCCGATGAAGACGAGGAAGGAGCCGCCGACGAGCCTGCACGGGAGGAGGCGGAAAAAGAGCCGGACACTCCGCCGCTTCTCGCCGTCACGGACGCCTCCGCGCTGCGCTTCCTCGCCTTCGGACTCCTGCTCGCCATCGCCGACGCCGTATTCTGGCAGACGGCCGGACTTTCCCTCTCGATACGGCGATCTTCTTCTTCTGCGTCCTCTTCTTCGCATGTCCCGCCGCACTCTTCTTCACCACGCCATTCATTCTGCCTGCAGCGTTGAAAAAATGCCGGGCGCAGAAGATACGCGCGACGAATGTCGGCGTTTTCGACACGCTCAAGCACGTCAGCGCCATCGCTCTGACGAAGAGCGGGGGCATCACCGAGGGAAGGCCTTTTCTCGCAACCATCGTCGGCGAAGGACTTTCCGACAGTGCGATCTTGGGACTGGCAGCGAGCGCCGAGAACGGCGTCTCCCATCCCGCTCGCGCACGTCCTCGTCGCCAACGCCGTCAGCCGAGGCGCACGGCTTGCGCGCGTTTCCGCCACGAGCAGCATCCCGGGGCGCGGCGTCGAGGCGCTGATCAACGGCAGGCCCGTGCGCCTCGGCAAGCGCGAATGGCTCGAAGATGAAGGCGTCGAGGTCAGCAACTCCCTCACCGTGCAGGGTGACCAATTCGCCGCGCGCGGCAAGATCGTCATTTACCTCGCCACGGGCAAGAGCGCCAAGGGGATCATCGTGTTCTCCGACGAAGCGCGAAGCGACATGCCGCGCACGATCCGCCTCTTGGAATCGCTGGGCGTCCAGACCGTCATGATGACGGGCGACTGCCGCAGCACGGCGAAGCGCGTGGCAAAGGACGCGGGAATCTCCGTCTACCGCTCCGACCTGACCCCCGCCGACAAGGCAAAGGAGGTGCAGATGCTCCGAGCGCACGGGCACTGCGTCGCCATGCTCGCCGCCAAGAAGGAAGACGAGGCGGCCGCCGGGAGAGCTGACGTCGTGCTCGCCATGCAGGACGGCGAGATCACGCCCGACATCCCTCATCGCCTCGGGCGACGCCTCGCACATCCCCAGCTCATCAACCTTTCGCGGCGGACGGTCAAGGCGGTGCGCCTCGCGCTCGCCTCGCCTTCCTTCGCCGCCGTGCTCGCGGCTGTCCTGCTGCATGCCTCGCTCTTCTTCCTCGGCGACCTGCGCTTCCTGCCGCTTCTCTCCATCCTCTCGATGCTCTGCGGCATCATCGCCGCAGCGCTCGCGCCGGGATTTCTTCGGAGTTTCCACTTCGCACCGCACACACTCGACTACTGAACAGCAGCGACCCTGGAAAATATTTGGAAACTTTCTTATCTTGCACGCTGATTTCAACGATAAATTTATGCCTTGTTTTTTTGTTGCCCCTTGTTTTATAATGGGCATATAAAAAAATAATTATTTTCTGAAAGGAAGGGGTATCATTCTATGAGTACGGCTGTCCCTATCTCAATGGCAGTTTGCCATCACCTCGACGTATCATTTTCTCTTCGTCCCGCTGACGCTGGGGCTGACATTCTTCCTGGCGCTTCTCGAAACCTGTCATGTCCGCACGAAGGACGCGCAGTGGAAGAAGGAAAGCCGCAAGCTGCTGCATTTCTTCGGCACGGTCTTCCTCATCAACTTCGCCATGGGCGTCGTCACGGGCATCGTGCAGGAGTTCCACTTCGGCATGAACTGGTCGGAGTACGCGCGCTTCATGGGCGACATCTTCGGCGCACCGCTCGCTTTGGAGGCGCTTACCGCCTTCTTCCTTGAGTCGACGTTTCTCGGCATCTGGATCTTCGGCTGGGACAAGCTCTCGCCGAAACTCCACTGTCTGACGATGTGGCTCGTCGCGATCGGCGGCAACCTCTCGGCGCTCTGGATCATCGTCGCCAACTCCTTCATGCAGCATCCCGTGGGCTACGCCATCGAAGGCGGCCGTGCCGTCATGACGGACTTCGGCGCACTCGTTTCGAACCATTACGTCATCGGCGAGATCACGCATACGTTCTTCGCGGGCATGTCGACGGCAGGCGTCCTGCTCACAGCCATCTCCGCCTACAAGATTCTGCAGGGAGGCCCTGCCGCCGACCTCTTCCAGAAAGCCATCAAGGGCATCCTCGCCTTCACGCTCATCGGCCTTCTTGGCGTCGCGGGCGCCGGCCACATGCACGCCCAGTATCTGAAGGAAGTCCAGCCCATGAAGCTCTCCGCCATGGAGGCTCTGTGGGAGACGGAAGATCCCGCGCCGTTCGCCGCCTTCGCCATCATCAACGAGGACAAGATGCAGAACGACTTCGAGATCACGATTCCCGCGATGTTCTCCTTCATGGTCTACAACAAGCCTGCCGGCGAGATCAAGGGCATCCGCGACCTGCAGGAAGAAGCCGTCCAAATGTACGGCTCGGACAACTACGTGCCGAACGTCACGGCGCTCTTCTGGGCGTTCCGCATCATGGTCGGCGCGGGCGGCCTCATGATTCTCATCACGGGCGCAGCGCTCCTCCTCGCGATGCGCGGCAAACTCGCAGACAAGCGCTGCATGCTCAAGGTACTGCTCTACAGTCTGCCGCTCCCCTTCATCGCCAACTCCGTCGGCTGGTTCGTCACCGAATCCGGCCGTCAGCCTTGGATCGTCGTCGGTCTTCAGAAGACGGTCGACGCCGTCTCCCCGAATCTCACCACGACAGACATCTGGCTGACCATCGTCGGCTTCACGCTCATCTATCTCGTGCTCATCGTCTTCGCCCTCGGCGTTGCGATCCGCTTTCATCAAGACCAGTCCTTCGCCGGAAAGGAGTGCAGCATAATGGATTTGAACATCTTATGGTTTGTCCTGATCGTCGTGCTCTTCACGGGCTTCTTCTTCCTTGAGGGCTTCGACTACGGCGTCGGCATGCTGCTGCCCTTCGTCGGCAAGACGGACGAGGAGCGCCGCATCGCGCTGCGCACGATCCTCCCGGTATGGGACGGCAACGAAGTCTGGATGATCACGGCGGGCGGCGCGAGCTTCGCGGCTTTCCCGCATCTCTACGCGACGATGTTCAGCACGTTCTACCTCGCGCTCTTCTTGATGCTCGTCGCGCTCATCCTGCGCGGCGTCGCTTTCGAACTGCGCGGCCACAAGGATTCCGCTGCCTGGCGCCGCGGTTGGGACAAGTGCATCGTCTTCGGCAGCGTCGTGCCCGCGTTCCTCTGGGGCGTCGCCGTGACGGACCTCATCGCAGGCCTTCCCATCGACGCGAACATGACCTACACAAGCGGCTTCTTCGGCCTGCTCTCGCCCTACTCCATCGTCGGCGGCCTCGCCTTCGTCTTCGTCTTCGCCTTCCACGGCGCGGCTTTCCTGACGATGCGTCTCGCCGACCGTCATCTGATCATGCGCGTGCAGGACATCGCGAAAAAGGCCGGAGCGCTCGCTGTCGTCTTCTTCGTCCTGTGCATGGGACTCACCTATGTCTATACGGATCTCTATGCGAATCCTTTCGCTGCCGGTGCGCTCATCCTTGCGGCCGTGGTCTTCCTCGCCGCCTATGCGAACGTGATCAAGAAGGCCTCCACCGCCGGCTTCGTCTGCAGCGGCCTCGCTGTCGCACTGACGGTCGTCGCCTTCTTCCTCGGGCTGTTCCCGCGTCTCATGGTGTCGAGCCTTTCGCCCGAGTACAGCCTGACGATCTACAACGCTTCCTCGACGCCCTACACGCTGACGATCATGACGTATGCCGCCGCCTGCCTCGTGCCCGTCGTGCTGGCCTACCAGATCTGGACGTACTACGTCTTCCGCAAGCGCGTGACGGCTTCCGACGCCAACAACCACGGCTATTGAGAGTATATGAAGAACAGCCTGCTTTTCCGCACACTCAAGAAAAAAAAGCATATCGTCCTCTGCCGCGCCTTGCTCGAAGCGCTCTCCGGCTCTTTCGTCATCGTCGCGGCATGGGAAACGGCTTCCATCGTCAACGGGGTCTTCCTCAAGGGCGCGGAACTGCACGAAACAGCATCAGATTTTCTGGTGCTGTTTTTTTGTGCCTCTGGGCGTAGCGCTGCTGCGCCTGCCGAAAAGCCATCTGGAAGACCGCCTCTCCGAGAGCGCACGCCTCTTCTGCCGCAAGGCGCTGCATCGTGCGCTCCTCGCCGAGGGGCGCGACGCGCACAGCGTCCTGACCTTGACCCTCGAACGTGTCGACGCGCTCGAACCGTGGTTCCACACCGTCGTTCCTACGACCATATCGCTTGTCGTGATCGTTCCCTTCATCCTCATCGTCAGCGCTATCTTCGATCCTCTCTCGGCGCTGCTCTTCCTCGTGACGCTTCCCATCGCTCCCGTCCTCCTCATGCTCATAGGCAAAGCGACGCGCCGTGCCAGCGAGCGCCAATGGACAAAGATGGAGGCGCTGACGACGGGCTTCGGCGAAATGATCCGCGCGGCGATGACCTTGAAGATCTTCCGCCGCGCCGATGCCGAAGGCGTGCATCTCAAAAAGAGCAGCCGCGCCTTTTTCCGAAGCTTCTCTCGCTGTCCTGCGGCTCGCCTTCGTCTCCGCCTTCGCGCTCGAACTCATCACGACGCTCTCCATCGCGCTCATCGCCGTTTCCATCGGACTGCGCCTCATCGACGGAAAGGTCGATTTTCCTTCAGCCTTCTTCGTGCTCATCCTCGCGCCCCTCTTCTACCAGCCGCTTCGAGAAGGCGGCATCGCCTTCCACGCCGCCATGGACGCACACACGGCGGCGGCGGCGCTCGAACCTTGGCTCGATGCACCGGAAGAGCCAGCGGGCGACAGGCACGAGAAGCTCCTCGTGCCGCCGCGCCTCCTCGCCGAAAAGATCTCCTACCGCTATCCGCTGACGCAGGAAGCTGTCCTCGACCATCTCGACCTCGACTTTCGCGCAGGGGAAGAAGACCGCGATCATCGGTGCAAGCGGCGCGGGCAAGACGACCTTGCTGCGCCTTCTCGCCGGCCTCCACGCCCCCACCGACGGAAAGATCTTCCTGAAAGACGGCGCGGGCGAAGGCGAAGCCTACGACCTCGCATACCTCTCTCCCGCCTCGCGCTGCGCGCTCATCACCTATGTGCCGCAGGAGACGCATGTCTTCGACGCGACGCTCGCCGAAAACATCGGCCTTTGGCAAGAGGACGCGACGGAAGAACGCCTGCGCGCTGCACTCGAACAAGCGGCGCTCGGCAGCTTCCTCGCCGGGCTTCCCGCGGGGCTTGCCACGCCGCTCGGCGCAGGCGGTCATCCGCTTTCTGCCGGGGAGCGGCGCCGCCTTGGACTTGCGCGCGCTTTCTTCCAGGCGCGTCCGCTCGTCATCCTCGACGAGATCACGGCGGGACTCGATGCTAAAACGGAAAGATCCGTCCTCGACGCACTCGATGCGTTCTCGCATCGCCGCACCTTGATCCTCGCCTCGCACCGCCCCGCCCTCATCGCCTGGGCGGATCACATCATCGACCTAGGAGGTGACGCCAAATGACGGAGATCCTGCGCCTTTTGCGCTGGCTTCCCCGCGAAGGGACTGCCCGCACTCCTCGCTGCGTTCTTCGCCGCGCTCTCAAGCATCGCGCTCATCGGCGCCGCCTCGTGGATCATCGCGAGCGCGGCGCTCGCGCCGCCCCTTTCGGCGCTGACGCTCGGCATCACCTGCGTGCGCGCCTGCGGCATATCGCGCGCCGTCTTCCGCTACTTCGAACGCCTCCTTTCCCATCGTCTCGCCTTCGCCTGCTACGAGGATCTGCAGCATCTGACCTATCGCCAGGCCGTGGAAAAGCTGCCCCTCAAGGAAGGCGCAATGCGTGAGGGCGAGTTCCTGCACGACCTCCTGTCTGGGCTGCAAGACTCTGCGCGACTTCTACCTGCGCACGGTGCCGCCGCCGCTCCTCGCAGGACTCATCACGCTCCTCGCCTGTGCCGCCCTCCTGCCTCTCTCGCCTCTCGGCGCCTCCCTCGTCGCCTTCCTCTATCTGCTGCACATCGCCTTGCCGCACCTCGTCCTGAAGGAAGAACACCTGCGCACCGAAAGCGCCGTCTATCGAGGCACGCTCCTCAACCTCGTCGACGGACGCACGGAGCTGCACCTCGGCGGTGCGATCCCCCACGCCCGCCAGATGCTCGACGATGCCGCACGAACCTTTCAGGCGAAACAGTCGAAGAAGCGCGGTCGGAGAGAGACGCTCTTCACATGCCTCGACGTCCTGCGCGTCGCTCTCTGGGTCTCGCTGCTGATCCTTCTGCTGCCCCACGTCAAAAGCGGGCGCGGTCAGCGGCATAGAGTACGCCGTCTGGGCGCTCGCCTTGAAGCCGCCCTCGCCGAATATCGTCCCCTGCCCGCCGCCATCCTCGGTGCAGCAGCCGCCAAGCAGGCGGCTGCAGTCATCCTGCCCGAAGAAAAAGCAGCGGCGCTGCAAGAAGCGCCGACAGGAACGGCGTCCGCACACCGGACCGCCAGTGACCGTGTCCCTCTCTTGGAAGTGCGTGACCTCTGCTTCGCCTATCCGCAGTGTCCGCCCATCTTGAAAAATCTTTCGCTGCGCATAAAGCGCGGCGAGCACACGGCGATCATCGGCGAAAGCGGCGCCGGAAAGACAACGCTCGCGTGCCTCCTGCTGCGTCTTTGGGACATCGACAACGGCACGATCCTCTACGGCGGCACGGCGCACACGAGTCTCACGGCGGATGAGGCGCGCTCCTTCTTCGGCGCTGCGCTGCAAGGCAGCTGTCTCTTCAGCACATCGGTGCGCGACAATTTCCAGCGCCTGCACGATGGTCTCAGCGAAGGCGCCATATGGCAGGCGCTCGAAACCGCGCAGCTTGCCGACATCGTGCGCGCTCTGCCGCACGGTCTCGACGAGCCGCTCGGCGAAAACGCCTCGCGCCTTTCGGGCGGACAGCGGAGCCGGCTCTTGACTGCGCTCGCGCTCGCTTCCGACGCGCCCCTGCTGCTGCTCGACGAGCCGACCGCAGGACTCGACGCCGCACGCGGCGCGAAGCTCATCGCCGCCGTGCTCGAAGACCTCGACAAAAAAGAAGGCACGCTCATCGTCATCACGCACGACCTGCCGCTCCTCGACCGCATGAAACAGGTTATTTCGCTCTGAAGAGTACGGATAATCAACTTGCGCACCAACAAGAGAGTATGCTATACTAAGGGTGGCAAACGTGGATAACGTCAAGGCACACGAAAGCCCCCCAAGCGCCATCTTGGGGGGCTTTCTAGTCTCATTGTGCAAAAGGCAGATAATGTCCACTGTATAAATACACAAAGGCAGAAAAAACTTGCATATTTTCTAGCTTTATACTATACTGTCAAAGTACTTTACAATTATTAAAGGAGGAATTTCTTTGTTCAGTTCCATCGGCAGAAAGTATCAGGAAACTGCCTTGATCAAGCTCATCGCCATCGGACTCGTCCTCGGCATCATCGTCGCCGTCACCTTGCCGCAGGTCGTTCCTGCGATCTCCATCCTCGGCGACCTCTTCGTAAAAGGCGCTCAAGGGCGTCGCTCCTGTTCTCGTCTTCGTACTCGTCATGAATGCCATGGCACAGAAGAACGCGGACGCCAGCGCTTCCATGCGCCCCATCGTGCGCCTCTACATCATCAGCACCTTCCTCGCCTCGATGGTCGCCGTCAGCTACTCGTTTCCTGTTCCCGACGACGCTCCATCTCGCGGTCGCCTCGTCTGAGGTATCGCCGCCGAGCGGCATCGTCGAAGTTCTGCACAACCTCATCCTGAGCGTCGTCGACAATCCGCTGCACGCCATCGTGACGGCAAACTACATCGGCATCCTCGCCTGGGCCGTGCTCGCGGGCGTCGCGCTCCACTCGGCAAGCGACTCGACGAAGGAGACGATCGCTGATCTCGCCAAGGCCGTGACGAAGATCGTGCAGTGGGTCATCCGCTTCGCTCCCTTCGGCATCTTCGGGCTTGTCGCCAACGCCATCGGCGAGAGCGGCATCGAAGCGCTCATCGGCTACGCGCAGCTCCTTGCCGTCCTCCTGGCGGCGTTCTTCTCGGTCGCGCTCATCATGAACCCGCTCATCGTCTTCCTGCACATCCGCCGCAACCCCTTCCCGCTCGTCTGGACGACGCTCAGGGAAAGCGGCATCTACGCCTTCTTCACGCGCAGCTCTGCGGCGAACATCCCCGTGAACCTCTCCTTGTGCAAACGTCTCGGCCTTTCGGAAGACACGTACTCTCTGTCCATCCCCCTCGGTGCGACGATCAACATGAGCGGCGCCGCCATCACGATCGCCGTCCTCTCGCTCGCTGCGGCCAATACCCTCGGCATCGAAGTCGACATGCCGACGGCGCTGCTCCTGTGCGTCATCTCGACCATCGGCGCCTGCGGCGCCTCGGGCGTCGCGGGCGGCTCGCTGCTCCTCATTCCCGTCGCCTGTTCGAGCTTCGGCATCCACAACGACATCGCCATGCAGGGTCGTCGGCGTCGGCTTCATCATCGGCGTCCTACAGGACTCGTGCGAAACAGCCCTGAACAGCTCCAGCGACGTCCTCTTCACCGCCACGGCGGAATTCGCCGAGCGAGCCAAGGAAGGCACCCTCGACTCCGCCGATCTCGTGCCGCATCACGAAAGCTGAGCGGCATACGATCAAAAAAGCCCATCGCAAGATGGGTTTTTTTATGCACATAATTATGTTATCATATAGGGAAGGAGCGTGTGTGACAATGACCCCGAAAGAAGCAGAAAATCTCATCATGCGAGATGGCTGGCGCTTAGAAAATATCCAAGGATCGCATCATCAATATACGCATCCTTGCAAGCCTGGAAAAGTAACTATCCCTTTTCATACAAAAACCAAAGGATCTGACGAAGCGAACCCTTCATTCCATCCTGCGACAAGCTGGATTGAAATGAGAGAAAACGAGGTGCTTTCATGCTCACAATCTATCCGGCAATTTTCTATCAGCAAAAAAATGGCAGCTATTCTGTCATCTTTCCCGACCTGCATCACCTTGCCACCGAGGGAAAAAACATGGAAGAAGCCATGTCCATGGCTGTTGACTGCCTGGCGGGATATATTCACACGGCGCGAAAAAGACGGCTCTGCCATTCCTGCGCCCACACCAATGGATAAGCTTGATTCCCCACATTGAAGATGAACCTGACGAAGACTATTCTGAGGAGATCTCCCGCTTCATCACACTCGTCTCCGTCAATGTCGAAGAATACGCCCATCTGCATTTCAACAAATCTATAAAGAAAAACCATCTCGATTCCACATGGATGAACGATTTGGCCGTCGCCAACAACATCAACTTCTCCCAAACCTTGCAAAACGGCTTGCGTCAAGAATTGGGTCTGACCTCATAAGCTACAGGAACAAATAAAGAAGACTGCTGCATGAAGCTGTATTCGCTTCATGCAGCAGTCTTCTTTATTTCATTATCGTTCCACACGAATGTCCTTGATGCCGTAATACTGGCAGAGACCGTCCTTCGTCACGCCGTTGTCAAAGTCGACGAAGAAGACGTGGCGCAGAGCGCGATTCTTCAGCGCGATGGGTTTCATATAGGCGATCTCCTCGCCATTTTCTGCCGCCTGTTTGACGATGGCGAGGCGCACGTCGTTCTCCTGCTGCATCGCCGCCGTGATGAAGAACGCAGCGGTCATCGTGAAGATGCCGATGGCTGCAGATCCGCCAGGAGCGTCTTCTTCGCGCGATTCCACAGGCAGTCGCGGACGACAGGATCGCGCAGCACGGCACAGGCGCCGATAAGAATCATGGCGACGGAGCTGAAAGTCGCCCGCGCCGGAAATGTCGGCGCGGCAATCATGACGAAGTTGTTGAAAGAGCGCCAGCGCGATGAGGAACGCCGCATACCGTGCTGCTGGAAAAAGCATGGAGCGCACTGCGCCACGGAACCGTTCGAGCACTGGCAAGCATTTCATGCGAGAAGCCCAAAGCACGCTTCAAGAGACTGTAGAAGAAGAAGATCGCGAGCCAATAAATCGCCATCTCCTCGAATCCCGCCATGACATTGGCAAAAGTGCTCGACGGTGCGCGGCTTATCAAGCCCCAGCGGTGCGAGCACATGGGCGACGAGGAAATCGCGCAGCGCAGCGGCAAAGAAACTGCCGTTGAAATAAGAAACGACGAGCAGAACAATGACGGCAAGGCAAAAGCATCCTGCCCCAGCCAAAAGCTTGCCTGGAAAGGTTCCGGCTTCTCACCGCCAGCCCTTGCATCCTCCGCAAGATGCAGTCGATAGATCCGTCCCGCAGCGATCAGCAGCAAGATGACGGGCAGGAGATAAAGCACCATCTCGCCGTTGCCCGCAAATTGGTTGCCGATGTGGACGAGAATTCCCTTGCCGCTTCCCTGCGCGTCGTAGCGCACGAAATTTCCCGGCGCTGCGACGAGCAGCACGAGTCCTGCGAGTGCGCCGAAAGCCCCTGCCGGCATCCAGAGAGGAAGCTTTCCCTTCCTCTTCACCCACCACGAAAGCCCCGCCGTCAGCACGAAGACCGTCACGGCAAGGTTTTCCACCGACCAGCCTGCAAGAACGCCGAGCGCGAAACATCGGCAGAAGCAGCCAATTCCGCGGACGCGCCTGCCCTTCTTCCATCGCCTTCAGATGAAGATTGTACGGCACGAGAAAGAGCGCCGCGAACACAGCCGACCAAAGATAAACCGTCGAACCACTCTTCCACACAGCGACTTCGCCAAAATGAGGAAAAGAAAGCCACGCAAGAATCCCCAAAACAGCGAGGATTCCCGGCTCCCTGCCAAAAATGCCAATCGCGCCGTGCATGGATCACAAGCAGCACGAGGAGTGAAAAGAAACATCAAACGCATTGGCGAAATCGAAGATTCCCTTTCCCAGCCCAAAAGAAACAGATCGAGGCAGAATACCGTCACCATGCGTCCGCCATGAAAGAGATAATGACGCCAGAGAGATTCCATCACACCGGAGAAAGAGCCGACATGCTCGCCCGTCAGCCAGATCATCGAATAGTCATAATCGTCGCGATGCAGAGGCATCAGATGATTAAGACCATACATCAGCAGGAAAATGACAGCCATCACGAGCGCCGTTCGCCAGAAGTCACTCCGTTTCATCCAACTGCCCCCTTTTCTCAACTGAACGCACGATTCGCCTTTCCGGAGAATCTTCCGGCGCATACAAAACATCCTTGCCATCCGCTTCTGCAACGAGATAGATCGGGCGCTGCTTGCTCTCCATGAAGACGCGCCCCAGATACTCGCCTAGGATGCCGAGGGAAAGAAGCTGCACGCCGCCCAAAAAGAGCATCACCGTCATCAATGTCGGATAGCCGGCCACAGGATCGCCATACAGCAGCGCGTTGATCAGCACGATGAACATATACGATATAGCGAGAAGCGAGACGGCCAATCCCAAAAAGGTCGTCAGGCGCAACGGCGCTGTCGTAAACGATGTCAGCCCTTCCACTGCGAGATTGTAGAGTGCGAAAGTAACTCCACGTCGTCTTCCCTGCCGCCCGCGGCTGCACGTGAAAGGGAAGTTCTTTCTTGCGAAAGCCGATCCAGGTGAAGAGCCCTTTCGTAAATCGCTGATTTTCGCGCACAAGGCGCAATGCCGCAACGCAGCGGCGATCCAGAAGACGGAAAATCGCCTACGTTGCGCTGTATCGTGCAGCGGCTGACCATCTGAAGAACGCGATAAAAAAGATTCGCCATCATGCGCTTGAAGATGGTCTCATCCCTTCGATCCGTGCGCTTCATGCACACATCATCGTACCCCTTGCGCCACCAGGAAATCATCTCAGGGATGAGCTCCGGCGGATGCTGAAGATCTGCATCCATGAGGGATGACAGCATCCCCATCGGCGGCATCGAGACCGGCGAGCATTGCCGACTCCTTGCCGAAATTGCGGGAAAGACTTCTATAATGAACATTCGAATCCTCTGTGGAAAGCTCACGCAAAATCTGCAAGGTGGCATCCGTGCTTCCATCGTCCACGAAGAGGCAGGAGACGGAGCAATCCTGCAGCTCCCGCAGCACATCTCGACAGCTTCGCATAAAATTGCCGCAAAACCTCTTGCTCATTGTAGCAGGGAACAACGATCACAATCTTGTCCATGAATCCCTGTCATCCCCTCGCCAATGCCTGAAAGTTCACGACCTCAACGCCCTCTTCTGCCGCCAGCTTCGCGACCTTCGGCGAAAGGATCGCGGAAAGCTCCGCCTCGAAGTCATGTTGCCAGCCACAGTCGCGCACGAGCTCTTCATTCGCCGTGCCTGGATGCATCATGATCTCGGTCGTTCCCTCCCGGAGACTCTTGAGCGTCGCGAGCAGCTCCGCCTCATCGACGGCTTCCCCTGCGACGATGCCCGCGAAATGATCGGGCACGAGAAGTCCCGCCTTCCTCGCCAGACTCGCGGCGTTCTTCGCGAGGAGCGCGAGTCCGACACGACCTACGAACTGCCCGATACCGCCGAAATTCCCCGCAAAAGCGGCGCAAACGGCGCACGAAGCGCGAGGATCCCCGCCTTGCGGCAAAGGCCGATGACGACCTCCGCAATGCCCGGCAGGACGTGCATGTGTTGATGGCTGTCGGCATGATCGACCGTCAGCCTTGCGGCCTCGAACTTCTGAAGCTGCGCGGCAAGCTCCGCCTGCACCTCCCCGAGATGCACGCCGCCTTTCGCGTAATGCTTGGAAAACGCAGCGTAGCTCGGCAAAAACCGCCCCGTCTCATCGACGAGTGACGGGATCTCTTCCGGCGGCAAGAGGGGAACGCCGTCGACCAAGGTGAAATGTATGCTAAGCCCGAGATGCGGCATACGGCGCACGCGCGCCGCCGCATCCTCGAAAAGCCGCCCCGCCCTGCCATCAGCGTCGCCGAGCGCAGGACGCCTTCCGCCGCCCCCTTCTCCACCGCCTCATTGATGCGCACATGGCGGCCAAAAATCATCCGCATTTACGATTATCCGCTTCAAGATTTTCTCACATCCGTTTCGCACAGGATAAATTTTTTTTCATTATACCGCAAAAAGAAGATGTTTGGCAAATGGCAGGGAATCGCGAACGAAGGTCGAATAATAGCAGTGTATGGCAAGTTCAAGGGAGGAATCATCCGTGACGAAAGAAGATTTTGCTGCACTCGTCGAACTCGTGCTCACGAGCAAGAGACAGCCACCTGACGTGCTTTTTGCAGGCGGCTTTGACGACTGGCATGCGCGTGCGCGGCTCGGACATTTCCTTGCCATGCAAGAAATCGGCAGAAGCAAGGAAGCGCGCGAGCTTTTCGTCTCCGTTCTCGCTGAGGAAGTCGACGAAGGAAACAGCGAGGACATCGAGGAAAAAGCTTTCGCCCTGCAGCGACTCAGCGAAATCGAACATGCGGCAAAAGAGCACGAAGCGGCGCTCGAACACGTGAATCTTGCCATCGAGCTTGTCGAAAACACGGACTATCTCTACAAATTCATCCTGCGCGGCGAGCTTTGGGCGGCGCGCTGGAACATCCTGCACGACATGGGGCGCGCCGCCGAGGCTGAAGCTGAATGCGACGAGCGCATCGCCGCCTACGAGGATGTCCCTGTCAAGCACAACAGCTATCTCTACTACGGCTATCGCTTCAAGGCGCAGCTCGCTGCCGAGCGCGGCATCGTCCTCGTCGCGAAAGGATTACATGCACATGGCGCTCTCCGAAATGGAGATTCCTGCAGAATATGAAGAAGCACTGGAAAAGGCGTTCTCCGCCACGCATGAGAACGCCTCTTGGATATTGAACGAGATCGACCGCGCGACGCCGCGCCCCGAACTTCTTCCTTGGGATATCTGAAATCTGCCGCTTTCATTCCGCGCTTTCTGAACGATCCTGCAGCGAAGAGCCGCGCTTTTCGACGCCGCTCTTGGAAGAATCGCTTCATGATTGCCCTGCACTCGTCCTCCAGACGCCTGCACGCATCTCCAGCTGATGGTTGAGCGCGGGATGGCCGACGATGTTGAAAAGCGATTCGCAGGCTCCGGCCTTCGCGTCCGTCGCGCCGTAAACAACGCGGTCGACGCGGCTCATGACGAGCGCCCCCGCGCACATCGGGCAAGGCTCGATCGTGACGTAGAGCGTCAGCCCCGACAAGCGCCACCGGCCGAGCTTTTTCGCCGCTTCCCGCAGAGCGATGATCTCGGCATGCGCCGTGCCGTCGCGCCACGTTTCGCGCATGTTGTGCGCGCGTGCGACGATGACGCCCGCTGGGATCGACAAGCACGGCGCCGATGGGAACCTCGCCCGCATCGAAGGCAGTCTGCGCCTCCTTGAGCGCTTCCTTCATGAAGCCCGCGTCATCCAGCATGAATGCGGCTCACAAGACGCGGCAGATCGAGCATCTGTCTGCTCCTATAGAAAAGCGACTGCGTAGCGCGCGTCACATCGAGACGATACGCTTCCTCGATCGCCGCCTCCTCGTTTTTCTCCCGGCTTTTCTTGTTCTTCTCCATCGCCGACGCAAGCATGCGCTTTGAAGTTCTCCTTCTTGCTGCCGCCCTCGCCGTCATTCGGCTCGCGGCGGTGCACGTCATAAACGGCGCCCTTCATGCGCGCAACCTTTTCAATCTTGTCAATCATGGCGGACACCTCCTAAATAGAAAAAAAGAAGATACCAAGGGAAAATAATTTTTCCTTTGTTGCTATTATATCGTTGAAATCGTCGCTCACCTTAATCAACGACCCATATTTCTAGGCATTTTTGTCTCATTAGATTTCTCCAAGAAAGGATCATCTCATGGCAACTCTTCAACAACAAAACATGACGCCGGACGATATGAACCAGCTGACCTGCCGTTTCCTCGCTGCCGTCTCCCTCGTCGTCTTCCTTCTCTGGCTTGCCGGTCTCTTGTTTCTTGAACCGAATCCCTACGGTCTCTACATCTTCGCAGGTCTGGCGCTCGCCGTCGTCATGCTCGTCGCAGGCAACGGCGCGCGCGAGCGCAGGCAGCAGCGAAGAAAAAGCTCGGCCGATGTCGAGTTCCTCAAGGAGCTTCCGCGCCCTTCCAACTCTTCACGAATGTGAGCATCGGCGTGCGCACGGTTCTCGACGCCGTCGTCGTCGGAGCGAACGGCATCTTCATCGTCGACGTCAAGACGCGCTCCGGCAAGATCGAAGCGACAGCCGGCAGCGACTGGATCCGCCACAAGGTCGGCAGCAAGGGAACGCCGTATCGCGTGCCGATGAAGAACCCCCTGCAGCAGATGAATCGCGACATCCGCGAACTGCAGTCGTACCTCGCCTCCTGCGGCATCCGCCCGTGGATCGACGGCAGCGTCTACTTCACGCGCGCGGAATTTGAAGAGCAGATCGATGGCTGCTACACAGCGAGCGAAGACGTATTGGATCATATCAAGAACTTCCCCGACGACCATCCGCTGTCCGAAGAGGAGCAGAAAACCGTTGCCGAGGCTCTTGCCGCACGTCAATAACAAGAAAAAGGAGCCGAAAGGCTCCTTTTTTCTTGCTCAGATTCCCTTGACGCTTTCCGGCAGATGGAATTTCATCACATCGCCGCCGCCCGCCGGCTGGATCGTCAGCACAGCCGGATGCTCGTCCTCGTCCAGCTCGAAGACGAGGCTCGCTGTCGCTGCTGCATTCGGAGGAATGTCGATGGCGTTGAACACAGGCGTCTGCCGCGCCGCAAGCGCAGCCATGCCATCCTTCGATACACTGTGGCGATCTGCATCGCTGTCCATGAGCGCAATGCCTTGCGGCACGATGCTCACGGGCTTCTTGTCGGTGTTCCCGATCGACGCCTTGAGGATGAGGAACGGCCCTGACGACTTGGCGCCGTCGAGCTCTTCGACGCGCTTTGCTTCCACGATCATGACCTGCAGGGGATAAGGACTTTTCCCTTCCTTCTTTTCTTTCTCCTTATCCTTGTTCTTTTCCGCTTCCTCCTTCGCCTTTTCCTGCGCTTCCTTCACATCCTTGGCATCGACGGCCACCGCTTCGCCGCCCGAAGCAGCCGTCCCTTCCTGCGCCTTGCCCTGAGAAGCGCTCTTCGCCGCTTCCTGGCCTCCGCCTGCGCCGAGACTCGCGCTGCCGCCTGCAAAGAAGAACCAGTAACCGCCCACGCAAAGAACGACAGCCGCCAACGTAATGGCAGCGAATCTCCCTGCCAGTCCCTTCATACATCCACTCCCCTTTTCTTTCATTCTCACATCCTTATATCGTCAGAAAAGGAATTTTTTTCCAAAGAAAAAGCTCCCGCAAGATGCAGGAGCTTTCTTGACTTATGGAACCCGCTTACTTTAAGGCATCGCCGAGCTTCGAGTTCGTCTCGCGAGCAGCGGCGACGCTCTCCGCGAACTTCGCCTTCTCCTCAGCGGAGAACTGAACCTCGATGATCTTCTCGCAGCCGCCCTTGCCGAGGATGACGGGAACGCCGATCGCGAGATCCTTCTCGCCGTATTCGCCGTCCAAGCCGACGCAGCACGGGATGAGCTTCTTCGCATCGAGAGCGATCGCCTCGACCATCATGGCAGCTGCAGCGCCCGGAGCCATCCATGCGGACGTGCCGAGGAGCTTCGTGAGCGTCGCGCCGCCGACCTTCGTCTTCTCGACGACGTCCGTCAGAGCTTCCTTCGAGAGGAGCTGCGTCACGGGAACGCCGCGCAGCGTAGCGTGGCTGACGAGCGGCACCATCGTCTTGTCGCTGTGTCCGCCCAGAACCATGCCGTCGATATCCGTCGGGGTCGCAGGATAGCCTGCTTCCGTCAGGGCAACGGACAGATAGTAGCGGAAACGGCTGCTGTCGAGCATACCGCCCTGACCGAGGATGCGGTTGCGCGGCAGTCCGGAATCCTTCAGGGACAGATACGTCATGGCGTCCATCGGGTTGGAGATGATGATGAAGTACGCTTCGGGGGAGAACTTCAAAGCCTGGTCGACAACGCTCTTGACGATCTTTCGCGTTGACGCCGATCAGATCTTCGCGGCTCATGCCCGGCTTGCGCGGCATGCCGGACGTGATGACGACGACCTCGGAACCCGCCGTCGGGGCATAACCGTTCGGATCGCCCGGCAGAGCCGTGACGCCCTTCACCGTCGTGTCAAAGTTCAGCATGTGAGCCGTCTGCATGATGTCGATGGCCTTGCCTTCAGGCACGCCTTCCTTGATGTCAACGAGGACGACCTCGCTGCAGAACGCCTTCGTCGCAAGGACGTTCGCAACGGTAGCTCCGACATTGCCTGCACCAACAACTGTTACTTTCATGTAAAATCTGCCTCCTTTGAAATTCGGCGAGACATCCCCTAGACTTGCCGGGACGCATCTCCATTGCTTGGATTGACAAATGAGAACCCAAGTTCATCACCTTCGATTATACCAAAAAATTTACAGAAAGAATCAATTTGTTTCATGCAAATTTTGATGAAATCATTAACCTCATTTATCAAAATACCCGCTGGTTATGCTTGTTCTTCAAACATATCCTTGCCGACGCCACACAACGGGCAGACGAAATCCTCCGGCAGATCTGCGAAAGGAACGCCCGGCGCGAGATCATAATCGGGATCGCCCTGCGCCTCATCGTACACCCAGCCACAAACCGTGCAAGTCCAAATCTTCATAAGAAATTCCTCCTTGTTCAACAAACGACGCAAACTATTCGGGGGGCTGCCCCCCGTCGTGAGGAGAAGCAGTCCTCGCTGCGTCTCCTCGCGACTTATGCCTTTATGATACTATGACTCTCGGGCCAAGGCAAGCACTTAAAAAATCATATTTTGAAATTCTTGAGATCCGCCGTGAACGATACGGCGATCTTCTGGAAGTCCTGAACCTTCCCGATCATATCCTGCAGCTTCTCGTGATGATCGCCCACCGTCTCGTTGACGGATTTCGCTGCGGCGGAGTTTTTCTCCGAAAGCCCTGCGACGTTCTTCACCTGGCCGATCGCGTCGTTCATGCGTCCCATCTCTTCATTGAGGCGCACGATGATGCCGCCGATGCTTGACGACACCTTGCGAATGTTCGCGACGAAGGCGTTGTTTCCCTCGACGACCTGCACGAGCTCGCTGCTCTCCTTGCCGAGAGCGTGGTACTCGGCATCGATCTTCGCGACGACGTCGTTGATGATGCGCGTGATGTTGCGCACGTCCGAGGTGATCGTGTTCGCCTGATCGCGCGATTCGGCAGCAAGCTTGCCGATTTCCTGAGCGACGACGGCGAATCCCCTGCCCTGCTCGCCGGCGCGCGCGGCCTCGACCGAGGCATTCAAGGCGAGCAAATTCGTCTGCGAAGCGATTTCCGTCACCATGTTGGCAATGGAGATGATCTTTTCCGTCTCCTGCTTCAAGGAGTCCGCCGCATCGCGCACCGCGGCGAAATTTTCCATGCTCTTGCCCAGAGCATCGCTCGAATCCCGCACGCCATCGAAGCCGCGCGCTACATTGTCCACGGCCTCCACGAGGCTTCGATTGTTTGTCTCCTGCGAGGAAACGACCTGCTGCAGCGCCTCGACATTCTGGTTCAGCACATTGGCTACCGTCCCTGTCGAAGCGGCGCTTTCCGTCGTCGCCTCCGCCACATTTTCGACGACTTCGGCGATCTGGGCGGAAGCGTGGCTCATGTTGCTCGCGATTTCATTGAATTTGCCGCCGTAGGCGATGAGCTCATCGCCCATGCCTCGGAAGCCCGTGAAGTCCGCGCGCACAGATTTCTTGTAGGCGTCGAGCAAAGCGCCTATCTCCTCGAATTCATCGCGCGAGGAGAGCACGAGATCCGCCGAGAAACGACGCTCGGCTATCGAGGCAAGCTCGCGGCGCAGCAGGCGGAGCGGCGCAAGCAGCAAGAAGGCGCCGACGCCGCTCGCAGCCCCCATGAGGAAGGGGAAGGACGAAGATCGCAGGCGAGAAGCCGAAGAGCCAGAAAAAGCACGCTGAGCACGAGCGCCGACGCGAAAGAAAAGAGCGCGAACTTCGCCGGCAAGGAGCGCGTCAAGACGCCCAGCAGGCAGTTGAGCGCGAAGCTCCTTTTCTCCAAGATGCGCTCCTTGAAGTAGAGGTGCAGGCGCACGACGCCGTTTCCTTCCTCGATGACCTTGACCTCGACCGGCTCCTTGAAGTAGTCGATCGCTCCCTTCAAGAGTCCGCGGAAGTAGGGAATGAGACTGCGCTTCGATTTGTAGAGAAGCTCCGCCTCGTGCTCGGAAAGCGGCGTCATCTTCAAGAGGGGGGGATGCGCCCCCGGAATCTTCTTGACGATCTCCACATGCACATTGTAGATCGACGCCAGGAACGTATAGATGTTCTTTCCTTCGAAAAAGGATGGGTAGGCAGAGGCAAAGGTCAGAACGTTGTCGCGCCCCAGCTCGTACCAGACCTTGTCCGACATCTGTCCCGTATGATGTGCAAGCGCATCGACAAACGTGCGGATCTCGCTGTCCGCGACGTCCTCCAAAGGCGTGAACATGCGGCCTTCCGGCCACCCCGCCGCCCGGCAAGCCTCGTCAACGGCCGACTTGTCCCAAAGCTTCTGCGCCGTGTCCATCCACGTCGCCACGACAGTTCCTTTCATACCATGCTCCTCTTTCCATCATTCCGCGTGCGGTATTCCCTTTCCCCGTGCGCCCTTCTTGTGCTATACTGTCAGCAAATGAACTGGGGAGGGTTTTTATGTCTGCATTCTTCAAGGCGGTGCGTCGTCACTTCTTTACGCGCGAATTTCTGCTCTTTCTCGCCGTCGGCTGTCTCAACACCTTCAACGGCAGTCTGCTCGCCAGCATTTTCGAACTTTTCTTCGCCACGAATCTCGCCTTCAACATCGGCTACATCCTGGCGAATCTCATCGCCTATGCGCTGAACAGCCGCTTGATCTTCCACGAGCCGCTCTCCTGCGACAAATGCGTGAAGTTCGCGGTTTCCACATTCCGAACTACCTGATCCAGAATGTCATCGTTTTCCTCTTCTACAATCAGCTCGGTTTCCCAAGCCTCGCGGCGTTCATCATCGCCGCCGTCCTCGGCGTGCCCGTCACCTTTCTCGCCGTGAAGATCTTCGCCTTCGGCAGGAGGTAACACCGTCTTCTTCCGTGCGTTCGCTCATCGCTCTGCGTACCAGCGAAAGATCGCCTGCGTGCCGCAGTCGTCCATGCCGCGTGCCGAAAGCTCGTCGTAGAGTTTCTTGGCAAGCTTCAGCCCCGGGAGATCGAGTCCCAGCTCCTCTGCCGATTCGAGGGCGATGCGCATGTCCTTGAGGAAGTGCTTGATGAAGAAACCCGGCGACCAATCGCCCGCGATCATCTTCGGCGCAAGATTCGTCATTGACCACGAGCCTGCCGCGCCGCTTGCGATCGTCTGCTGCACAGCCTCGGCGCTGAGTCCGCTTTTTTTTGCATACGCCATGGCCTCGGCGACGCCGAGCATGTTCGAGGCGATGGCGATCTGATTGCTCATCTTCACGAACTGCCCGCTGCCCGCCGCGCCGAAGTAGCGCACGTTCTTGCCCATGGCGGCGAAGATGTCCGTGCATTTCTCGAACGCTTCTTCTTCTCCGCCAACCATGATGGCGAGCGTACCGTCCCGCGCACCGATGTCGCCACCCGAGACGGGCGCATCGAGAGCTGCGATTCCCCTCTCCTTCGCGGCGGCAAAAATCTTCTTGGCAAGCGCAGGACTCGACGTCGTCATATCGATGAGGATGCCGCCTTCCTTCGCGGCGAGAACACCCTTTGCTCCGAGATAGATCTCCTCGACATCTTTCGGGTAGCCGACGATGGAGATGACGACATCCGCTCCCTGTGCCAATTCCTTCGGCGAAGCCGCCCAAGACGCGCCTTCCTTCATAAGCGTCTCGGCCTTTTTCTTCGTGCGCGTGTAGATGCTGACGGGGTAGCCTGCCTTCATGAGGTTTTTCGCCATGCCGCTTCCCATGACGCCCGTGCCGATGAAGCCGATTCTTTCCTTTGTCATGTCCTCGTGCCTCCCTTGGATGCTCCTTTTCCTGTCTTCCTCTATGGCGGTTCCCCTGCCGGCTGCCGCAAACAGCAGGCAGCGAAAGATTTCCTCTCAGCGGCGAAAATACGGATTCCGCCCGCGCAGCGCCTTGGGTCGCCCGAGGATCTCGGCGAGCACGACTGCCTGCATCATGGCGGCGGGCGCAAGATCGACGGGCTTTGCGCCATGTGCCGCCTCCGCCTTCGCAGGGGGCGGCTCGCGCCGGCGCTTTTCCGCCGGACGCGGCGCAGCAGGAGCAGATACAGCAGCCGACGGCGTTCCGACGGACGTGTCCGCCCCCTGCCATGTACGTTCTTTCCTCTGCGCCGCCCGCTCGGCGAGGAGCAGCTCCAGCATCTCCCCATCTCCCGCATCTTCCGCACGTCCTCCGGACGCTCCCTCCGAGCCGCGGCTTCTCATGCGCTTCCTGCATCGACGCGCGGCGAGCAGCAGGAGCTTCGTCCGCTTCCCGCTGCCCTCCTCCCCGCTTCTTGCTCAAGAGGCTTTTCACGAGGAGGAATATGACGAAGAGGATGATGCCTGTCACGCTCATGCCGCTTCTCCTTTCTCTGCCGTCTTACTTCGCCCCGTGCGGCGACGATGCGCCCTTCGCGCCCACCTCGCCGATCGCTGTGCGCATATCGGTATCCGCCTGCACGTTGCGCAGGTTGTAGTAGTCCATGACGCCGAGGTTGCCGCTCTTCAAGGCTTCCGCCATCGCATGCGGCACTTCTGCCTGCGCCTCGACGACCTTGGCTTCCATCTCCTGCGTATACGCCTTCATCTCCTGCTCCTTGGCGACCGCCATGGCGCGGCGCTCCTCCGCCTTCGCCTGCGCGATGCGCTTGTCGGCTTCCGCCTGGTCCGTCTGAAGCTCGGCGCCGATGTTGCGTCCGACGTCGACGTCGGCGATGTCGATCGAGAGGATCTCGAAGGCCGTCCCCGCATCGAGCCCCTTGCCGAGCACGGTCTTCGATATGACGTCGGGGTTCGCCAGCACCTCGCCGTGACTCGCCGACGAGCCGACCGTCGTGACGATGCCCTCGCCGACGCGCGCGATGATCGTCGGCTCGCCCGCACCGCCGACGAGGCGGTCGATGTTAGCGCGCACGGTCACGCGCGCCTTGATCTTCAGCTCGATGCCGTTCATGGCAACGGCAGAGACGATCGGCGTCTCGATGACCTTGGGGTTGACGCTCATCTGCACGGCATCGAGCACGTCGCGTCCCGCAAGATCGATCGCGGCGGAGCGCTCGAACGGCAAGGGAATCTGGGCACGGTGCGCGGCGATCAAGGCATCAACGACCTTGTCGACGTTGCCGCCCGCGAGATAATGCGCTTCGAGCTGGTTGACCTGCACGCTAAGCCCCGCCTTGTTCGCCTTGATGAGCGGCATGACGATCTTGCCGGGCGGCACGCGGCGCATCCGCATGCCGACGAGCGTGATGATGTTCACGGGAACGTTTGCCGCGATCGCCGAAATCCAAAGCCCGATGGGCACGAAGTGCAGAAAAGTCATGAGGACGACGACGGCGATGACGAAGAGAAAAGCCACTGCTATGATACCTTCCATGAAGAATCCTCCATTCAACTCTTTTCACTGACACGGCGCACGACGATGCGGCTGCCATGCACCTCCGTTACACAGACACGCTCGCCCTTCTCGATGTAGGCGCCCTCGGAAACGACGTCGACGGGCACACCGTCGACGAGGATCGAGCCTGCGGGACGCACATCGGTCAGGACGACGGCTTCGCGCCCGACGAGCTCCGTGCGCTCCTCGGCGCTGACATAGCCCTTCGCACTCGTCGAAGCGTCATGCAGCACGACCCGCTTCCAAAGGCGGCTCTCCGGCAGGAAGCGCGCGACGAGGGCGAAGAAGAGAAGCGCCAGCGCTCCCGCAGCAAAAAGAGCGTAGAGCGCGTTGACGTCCCCGCCGAGGGCGAGGACGACGCTGTAGAGCATGGCCGCTACGCCGAGAGCGCCGAGGACGCCCGTAGCGGGGAGAACCGCTTCCACCACGATCAGAAGGACGCCGAGGAGAAAGACAGCCACCTCGTAAAGGCTCACGAGTCCCTTCATGTACTGGCTGCTGAAAAACACGCCCGCCGCTATGAGCCCGAGCAGAACGCCGAATCCCGTGCCGCCCGTCTTGATCTCCATGAGAACGGCAAGAAAGATCACGGCGACGAGAAGCACCTGCAGAAAAGGCAAACCGACGAGTTCCATACGAACACATCCTTCCCTACGAATCTCATCGTACTTTTCCTTATAGTATTCCATAAAGAAAAAGCAAAAAAACCTGCCGAAAGATCGTTAAAATTGCGGGAAAGAACACGCGGGAGGATTTTCTTGGGAAAGAATCATTTGCCTTTCCGCCGTCCAAGGGCATATAATGGCAAAAAGACTTTTCCGACAAAAAAATCGTTCGAGGAGGTGCGTCCTTATTCCGTGGAAATTTCTACAGCACAGCTTGCACTCATGCTCGCAACCATCGCACTCGTCCTCGCGAGCGGTCTCTATGCCGCCCGCTCCATCCACTCGGCGGAAGCCTTCAGCCTCAATGGGCGCAGTGCGGGTGCGCCGCTCGTCGCGGGCACGATCGCCGGCACCTGCGTCGGCGGCGGCGCGACCGTCGGCACGGCGCAGCTCGCCTACTCGCTCGGACTTTCCGCGTGGTGGTTTCACGCTCGGCACAGGGAATCGCCCTCATCGTCATGGGGCTTTTCTATGCGAGACCCTTGCGACGCACCTCGCTCGAAACGATTCCCCGAGTTCCTCGGCATCCGCTACGGCAAGAGCGCGAGCATCTTTTCGAGCCTCGTCTCCTCCGTCGGCATCTTCTTCAGCGCCGTTGCAAGCACGCTGCCGGGGCTTCATCTCATCGCCGCGATCTTCGGCGTCGGCTACGGCACGGCGGCATTCGCCCTCATCGCCCTCGTCGCCTGCTACGTCTTCTTCGGCGGCATGAAGAGCGCCGGCGTCGGCGGCATCCTGAAGATGATCGTCCCATGGCTGAGCCTTTGCCTCGCAGGCGTCGCCGCCTGGCACGGACTTCCCGCGCTCGCAGCGGACGCGCCGCTCGCGTCCGGCACATGGAGTCTCGGACATGCCGGCGCCCAGAGCATCGCCGCTGGGACTCCTCTCGCTCATCGTCGGCGTCGTCTCCACGCAGTCCCTACATCCGAGCCATCTTCTCCGCCGCCAACCCGCGCACGGCAACCATCGGTGCGTTCACCGCCGCGCTCATCGTCATCCCCGTCGGGCTGCCATGCTCGATCATCGGCATCTACATGCACGCGGCCGCGCCCGACATCGCGCCCATCCTCGCACTGCCCGCCTATCTTTTTACGCACGCGGGAACGCTCATCGGCAGCATCGCCATGGGCGGCATCGTGCTTTCCCTCATCGGCAGCATCGGCGGGCTCTCGCTCGGCATCGGCACAATGCTCTCGCACGACGTATTCGCGCCGCTCCTCGCCGTGAAGAGCGAAAGACGGCTTCTCCTCCTGCACCGTCTCATGGTGCTTTTCGTCATGAGTCTGGCCGCCCTCTTCGCCCTTTCCTGCATCGACAGCGAGGTGCTCGTCTGGAACTACCTGTCGATGGCGCTTCGCGGCGGCGGCATCTTCCTGCCGCTGACAGCGGCCATCTTCTGGCCGGGACGGCTTTCCGCCCGCTGGGCCGTCGCTTCCATGCTGCTGTCGACAGCGGCCGCCACAGCGGCGGTCGCCATCGAGAGCAGCATCCATCCGCTCTTCATCGGGCTGTTCGTCAGCGCCCTGCTCATCTTGCCGGGAATCCGCAAGAACAAAGAACTCAACAGGGAGGAACATCTTATGACGAATCCATCCATGCGCGGAGCAGCCCGAGAGCTGCTCGACTTCATCCACAGCTCCGCCTCACCCTTCCACGTCGTCGCCGAGAGCGCCAAGCGCCTCCGCCGTGCGGGCTTCCGGGAGCTGCGGCTCGACGACTCGTGGCATCTCGCTGCCGGCGGGCGCTACTTCCTCAGCATCTACGGCTCTGCGCTCTTCGCCTTCGCCGTCGGGAAAGAAGCGCCCGTGGAAAGCGGCGCACCGCTGCGCATGGCGGCGGCGCACACGGATTTCCCCGGCTTTCGTCTGAAGCCAGCAGCCGGCATGACGTGCGACGGCTACGGCACGCTCAACATCGAGACATACGGCGGACTCATCCTGCGCACATGGCTCGACCGCCCGCTCTCGCTTGCGGGAAAGGTCGTGCTGCGCGGCCAAGACGCTTTCCAGCCCGAAGTGCGTCTCATCGACTTTCAAAAACCTCTCCTGACAATCCCCAGCCTCGCCATCCACATGGACAGGGACGTCAACAAGAGCGGCGCACTGAACGCGCAGGAAGACATGCTGCCGCTCGCTTCCCTCCTCGAAGGAAACGAGGAGGAAGGAGACTTCTTCCTCGCCTGGCTCGCCGCCGCCTGCGGCACAGAGAAAGAAGCGATCCTCTCCTACGATCTCGGCGTCTACCCGCATGAAGCGGGCTGCCTCCTGGGTCTCTCCGATGAATTCATCTCCTCGCCCCGGCTCGACAACCTCACCTCCGTCCTCGCCTGCCTCAAGGGAATCGAGGGCGCAGAGCCTGCCCGAGGGCTGCGCCTGATCGCGCTCTTCGACAACGAGGAGGTCGGGAGCGGCACGAAGCAAGGCGCCGGCTCCGCCGTGCTCCCTGCGGTGCTGCGGCGCATCCAGCAAGAGTTTTCGGACGAGGGCGACGCGCTTGACCGGGCGCTCGCCCAAGGCTTCCTGCTCTCCGTAGATGTGGCGCACGCCGTCCATCCGGCGCACGCGGCGAAGAGCGATCCTGCCATCCGCCCCAAGCTCGGCGCGGGCGTGGTCTTGAAGCAGGCGGCCTCGCAGAGCTACGCAGGCGATGCCGAAGCCATAGCCATCGTGCGGGCGCTGGCGGAAGAGCACGCGATCCCTTGGCAGAGGTTCGTAAACCGTGCGGACAGCCGCGGCGGCTCGACGCTCGGCGCCATCGCTTCCGCGCTCCTGCCCGTGCGCACGATGGATGTCGGCGCACCGATCCTCGCCATGCACGCGGCACGAGAAACGATGGGCGCCGCCGACCGGGGAATCCTTGGAAAAAAACTCCTCAAGGCATTCCTCGCATGAAACGAAGAAAGACTCCCCTGTGAGCCGGACAGCTCGCAGGGGAGTCTTTTTTTCGCGTTCAAATGCCAAGCCCGCGCTCCAAATACTTTCGCTGCAGGAGGAAGATGCATCGCACGAGCTGATTCTGTCGTCTCTTCTCAAGATGCACGGCAAAATGCGCACCGATCTGGAAGATAGGCGTCGCGAGCGCCGTGCGGTCAATCGAGCGCATGACGACAGCCTTCGTCTTTAGCTCGCCGATCGCGGGCAGATCGGGGATCGTGATCTCTATCTCCATGCCCTGTTCGAGCGGCTCCGTCCAGACGAAGGATGCACCGCTGCCGCTGAGATCGACGAGCGTCGTTTCCTTCGGCATGTTCATGCCGCCGTAGAGATTCGGCAGAACCAGATCCATGGGAAAGGGCGCCGGCACGCGCACGAAATCGCGCTTTTGCTGGCGCTCGACCACCGTGGGAAACTCCATGTACCAAAGATGATGGGGCAGCGGACTGCTCGCATGAAATATGGAGGAAAATCGATAGGTGCACCCTACGCTCGGCACGGAACACTGAAAGGGCGCGTTCGCCTTGGGAGCATGGGTGAACTCTTCATTCGTCATCTGCATCTCGACGATGAGGCGATCCGCCGTCATCTCCCGAATATTTCCCGTGTACCCCTTCTGGCCTCCCATCTGCAAAAAGTAGACTTTATCTCCTTCGTGGAGCACTTCCCCGGGAAGAAAAATACTCTATCTTAACCTTCTCTGTCGTCATATATCCACTACCTTCTGCAAGATCACTTCGTCAACGAGACTTCCATCGGGCAGGAAGCACGAAAAGCGCAGGCGCTCCGCCGATGCCTCCAAGGTCATATAGTTTCCGCGTTCGGGCTGCGCGAGCATCTTCTTGTCGAAGCGGGCATTCTGCGGCACATCGTAGTAACAATTGCCGCAGTTGCCCGTGTCGATATAGAAGTACCCCGTTTCGCTCGGCGAAAAATCCACGATGTGGCCGAGCCGCCGATACGTATGCTGGTGCGCCGTCAAGACGACGTCGGGGCGCAGCTCATCGAAGAGCGGCATCAACGCGCGCCCCGTCGCGCTGATATCTCCTGTCCGCGGATCGCTCACATCGGGATAATCGTACTCGATGATGTCCTTGTGCATCAGGACGATCTTCCACTTCTTGCGGCTCGCCGCCATGTCGCGGCGCAGCCACGCCATCTGCTCCGCCAAGAGACCCGGGCGCAGCGAGTCCACTTCCTCCCACTGCGTATTGAGCATGACGAAGTGGCACGTATCCCATAATCGAAGGAGTAATACCAGCCGGGAAAGCGCAGACTGCCGTTTCCGGGCACAGGAAAGTAGCCGAGCCATCCCGTGGGAAGGCGGCACTGCCAATGCAGATCATACGCCTCGTGATTCCCCATCAGGGGAGCGCACGCCATGCGGCTGATGATCCCCGCTGCGCCCTCGAACCATTGTCTCCACTGATCGGCGGCTTCCCCATTGTCGACGAGATCGCCCATCATGATGAAGAACTCCGCATCCCTATGCTTCGCCGCCGCGCTTTCAGCAGCCTTCTTCCATGTGCGGTAGCCATCTGAGCATTGCGAATCGGGGAAAATCAGCACCTTGAACGCGCCATCGCCCGCCGTGCGCAAAGGAAACCAAGGAGAGGCCGTATCGCCTGTGCGAAGGCGATACTCATAGAAACCGTCCGGTCTCATCCCCGTCAGGAACGCCTCGTGCGAAAAACAGGCGTTCGCCGCCATCCTCCAGAATCTTTTCCCGCGCAGCGAAGGAAGAAAAGATCTTCCGCGCCTACAGGCCGCAGATCGACGACGGCCTGATCCTCGCTCACCGCCGACTCCCAAGCGATCATGCGCGAGGTTCTGCTGTCCTCGGCAACGATCTGGCGGACGAAGAATGCGTCCAGCCCTTCGCTGGCCAGGGCCTTGCGCCACTGCCCGGGGAAGAGGCTGCCCAAGCCCAAAGAGAGAAGCGTCCTCGACGTCATCTTCAAAAAGCTGCGGCGCGAAAGCGCCGGCCAAGCAGCGGACAACATGACGACCCCTCCTTGCCGATGATCCCTTCCATCATCCTTCAAGCATCAGTCCCTCGGCAAAGCGCCTCATACGCCTCGCCTGCCCGCGCCGCGAAAAATCTTGCGCACGGCAGCATTTTTCCCCGATGCCGCGAAGCATCGTCTGCACCATGAATCCCTCTCGCTGCAGGATGGATTTGTGCGAATCCGGCTCATCGCCCGCCATATCGTTCATCGCGTGATCGCCCGCCACGAGCATCAGAGGGGCGAGCGTGACCTTCTTCACGCCCATCGCCTTGAGCTTCGGCAGGATATCGGCGAGGAACGGCCGTCCTTCGACCGTATAGATGAAGACGCGCGAAGCCCCCAGCTCTTCCAAGCGTTCCTGCATGACGGCATAATAGGCATTCGCCGGATGCGGCGTGCCATGCGCCATGAGGAGCACGGCTTCATCCGCCGCACATGCGGGCAGTTCCGCCGTGACAGCAGCCATGACTTCGGCAACATCGTCGCGCTTTTCCTCCTGCCCCTGCCAATACAGGAGAGGCGTGCCGAGCGTCATACGGTGAAACCAAGACCTGCACGCATCGAAGACCTCTCTCTTGTAAGAGTACTCGATTCCTGGAATGATGTCAAGAGAAGCGAGTGCAATGCGCGTATATCCCTCTTCCTTGAGCTTTCGCAGCGCCTCTTCAGGAGTCGGATAAGAGATCCCCTCGTTCTCCTCGACGCGCTCGATGACGATGTGCGAGGTGAAGGCGAGCCTGACCTCGACATGCGGATATGTGCGCCGCACCTCTTCCACCACGGCATCGATCGTCTTCTTGCGCGTCTGCCTGAAGGTCGTGCCGAAGCTCAAGACGAGGATGGCGTCACGCTCCTCGTCGCCGGCAAGGGACGGCTCCTCCGCCACGAGGAGGCCGAGACTCGCCGCTCGACGCAAAGCCTCTCCTGCCGTCCGAATCCCTTCATGGAGTGTGTATCTTATATGTGCCACAAATCTTCCCTCTTTCTTCCATCGCGCTTCTTTCTGTAAAAAAATCTCCTGCCGAACCCTATTCCTGACAAATCCTTGACAAAGCACACGGCGTCCTTTATAATCTTCTTGTTGCGCGATGCAATGCATCGACACGCTCGGGGCATGGCTCAGCTTGGTAGAGCACCTGGCTTGGGACCAGGGGGTCGCAGGTTCGAATCCTGCTGCTCCGACCAGCGCGTCAGTAGCTCAGTCGGATAGAGCAACGGCCTTCTAAGCCGTGGGTCGGGGGTTCGAATCCCTCCTGTCGCACCATGAATATCACGGGGCTTGGCATCTTCTTGCCAAGCCCCGTCTTTCATTTATCCGCCTGCAAGTCTTCTTCTTTCGCCTCCTGGATGCGCTTCTCCATGTGGCGCACGAGCTCGACAGCGCCGACTCCAAGCCCCAGACGCTGGGAGATCTCCTCTACGCTCAGTCCCCGGCGCAGGAAAGCGCGGATCTGTTCCTGCTGGCGGCTCAGAACTGCATCGGACGGAGAAGCTTCCACCAACTCCTCGTCCTCGTTCTCGTCTTCCTCTTCTTCTGCCGGTGCGGTCGGATCCTCGCTTTCGTCGGTGTCCTCAGGCTCGTCTGCCTCATCCGTCAGCTCGCCATCGTCGGACTCGTCGGCATCCTCGTCCTGCTCCTCGCTCTCTTCGTATTCGTCTTCCGTCTCCGCCTCGTCGTCTTCTTCCTCGTACTCGTACTCGTATGCTTCATCGTCTTCTGCGTCATCGTCCTCGGCCTCGGCGTCATCGGGCGCGTTCACGGAAGAGATCACGGGCGTCGTCGCTTCTTTATGAAGAGGGACTTCCTGGCGCGAATTTTCCTGCATCATCGCAGCATCATGCACACCGCCTGCCGCTGCGCGCAAATCCATCTCTTCCGGAGGAAGCTGCAGATCGATCGAGGAACCAACGGCTCCCCCCTGCATGTGTTCCATAAGTGCCGCTTTGAAAACTCGAAGCTGATTCTGCGTCGCGGACAGCGGGCGCTGCTGCCGCTGCAAATCCAGCCGCCGCGGCGGAACGAACGGGCTGTACAGTTTGCTGCACCGCCTCCCACGCATGAGCGCGATGCGTCGCGGCGGGAGGAGGCGTCTGTGCAGCGGGCGGTGCAGCAGCAAACTCCATCTGCCGCGGCAGAGCGCCAAGCTGTGCGCCATAGACCTTCTCCCACTGAGCCAAGGCGGCAAGCCGCTCGTCAAGAGCCGCCTTCTGCGCATTCGCCTCCGCCAAAAGGCGCTCCAATCGCTCAACATGGATCTGCATCCTGCCGATGACGGCATCGCCCGAGCGCTCGATCTCATAGCGCAGACGACTGGCGGAAACTTCGACCGACTCTTTTTCCTTAGCCTTTCCCTTGCTTAAAAAATGTCGCATGATGAGGACGAGCGCCGCCCCCAAGACGATCAATGCACCCAAGATTTCCGTGATCACTTCTCGCAGCTCTCCTTACCTTTCGGGAAGCACTCCCTCTTCGATTTCTCCGTATGGAAGCGCTGATAAATTCATCCCCTGGCTGCACTGTATCCATGCAAATCCAAGTGACTTTATTTTATCAGCGCTTCCTTAGAAATAGGGCTGTCACATGAGTCGACTCCGACTTATGACAGCCCCGCCTTATTCCTAGCTCCTACATGGATATGTCAATATTGCGTCCGCGAAACACATCGACAGCAAACCTTTCCGTTGGCGCCTCATCCTCCGACTGCTCGGAATGTCTGCCGCTGCCGCCGGATCCTCGTCGACCGCGTCCCTGCTTCCTGCGGCGATCGGGATCGTCCTTGACACGTTCTTCTTCCGCTTGATCCTTTTTTCTGACCTGCGTCTGCTTCAGCGCTGTCTCCTGCTTATCACGCACAGCCTGGAAGTCCTGCTGCAAAGCCGACTGCTGATTCATATTGTGCTGCACCTGCGTCGCTTCGGAGGTGCGCGGTACGATTGCCTGCAAACTCATCGGGGTTACATCCATGCATCCCACCATCCTTTCCAAGCGCAATCAAAGGAAATCCGCTATGAGCCGTTCAAGGAATCAATAAGCGCCGGTTCGAATCTGGTCGCCTTCAACACTCAGCGTGCAGCGTTTTTCCTCAGAATGGACATTCTTGATGACGTTGTTGATCTTGAGCTTCACGCCCGGATAAATCGTATCCGCAGCCCGGACGCGGCCGCGCTTCATGCTCTGGATCTTCTCTTCCAGCCCATCCATCTCTTCCAAAAAGGCGTTCCAACTGACCTTCAAGCTGGAAGCGACCCTTGCCGAGTTTTGCAACCATCTCCTGCCGTTCCGGCGGCAGCTTGCTGATGTCGACTTTGCCGAGCGTCGCAAGCGTCTTCTTGATCTCGTCGAGCTTCTTCTTCGTGTCGCCATATTCCTGGCAGGCCGCTTTGTACTGGCGCTGCACCATCGGATTGACGCCGACCTCAAGCTTCGTCGCGACATTCGCCGGATTGCCGATCTGCGTCGCTTCGATTTCCTCGCCGGCAAACGTCGAGCCGCCCATGATCTGTCCGCGCTTGCCAAGCACCGTGACCTTCTTTCCCGCGCGTACCTGCGAGTTCAAAACGACATCGGCGATCGTAACATTTCTGCCCGCCTCGATTTCAGCATTTTCCGCAAAAACGCCATCAGAGTTTCCCGCGCCTTGACGAAGCCGCGGTTCATGCCCTGGATGCCGCCCTTTGATGAGGATGTTGTTCCCCTCCACCTCGGCGCCGGAGACGATGCCTCCAACCTCGATGTCGCCCGTAGCCTTGACGACGAATCCCGCCTGCACACTGCCCTGGACGGAAACCGCTCCGGTAAAGTCGATATTTCCCGTACCGACGCCCACGTCGTCCTTGATGACGAGGCGCGGGTCGACGCCGATGACCTTTCCCGTATCCACGATCTGTCCGTCGATATCCGCATAGAGGAAATTTTCATCGCGAATCGAAGAATTCTTGCCCGCCTTGAAGACAAGCGGGACGTCCCTTTCTTCTGGTTGACCTTGACGCCGAGCACGTTCATGCCCGGCTCCCCGTCCGTCTGCAGAATCCTCTCGGCAAGGAGCTCCCCTGTTTCACGAGCACGAAGAGGTTCATATCCTTGTAGTCCACGCGGTCATACTCATCTGCCTTGGGACGTCCCTTGACCCCGAGATCGTAATTTTTCTTCAGATAGGCGTCCTCGCCATGCTGCGGCTCTTTGCCAAGCGCCGCCTCGAAATCCTTCCCATCCTTCGCCCCCTGCTCGATCGCCGCCTCGTCGATACCGAAGACGACGCCCTTGTCCTGAAGCGCCTTCTTGATCATCTCCGCCGTCGGATGCGTGTTGGATTCCGTATGGTCGAAACCGACCGTCGCCACCATCTTGTCCGAACTGATGTGAATATTGATCTTGCTGTAGATCGGACGCTCACCATCAGCCCTTTCGTGTTCGCTCATTCTCTCTCTGCCTCCTTCTCGCCTCATTCCATGAGACTTGCCTTCCATCTCGCCAAAAAGCCCCTGAGCCGAAAAAAACGGCTTTCGTATGGAGCTGGGAAATCCGCGCCTCCGAAAGATGCAAAAATGAGACTGATTTCCTTCAAGGTGAGTTCTTCATAATAATAAAGAGAAACGACCGTGCGCTCTTTCTCCGGAAGCTGATCGATAGCTTGAGCCAGAGTGTCGCGCAGTTCGTTCTTCTCCGCATTCTCCTCGGGATTGATCGTCTGCGAGGACGGTGACTCCGTGCGAACATACTCTTCGAGAGGGATGACCGTCGCGATGTTCGTCTGCGAAACGAGATCGTGCAGCTCCTTCTTCGATATTTTCAGTTCGGCAGCAAGCTCATCGTCCGTCGCTGCACGCCCCAACCGACCTTCAAGATCCGTCACGGCCTGCTCATAGCGCCGAATCTTCTGCCTTTTCGATACGGGTATCCAATCCATCGTGCGCAAATAATCGAGCATAGCGCCGCGGATGCGCACGCCGCCATACGTCTCGAACTTGTTGCCGCGTTCGATATCGTAGCGTTCGATGGCATCAAGCAAACCAAAAAAGCCGCTCGAAACGAGATCATCACGATCGACATGCGCGGGCAGACCAACGACGACACGTCCCGCAATGATATTAACGAGCGGCAAATACTTTTCGACAATCTTGTCACGAATTTCCGGCGAGCGGTTTTCTCGGTAAAGCGCCCAGAGATCTTGAATTTCTGTGGAGGGGGATTCTGCTTTTTTCATCAATCAGCCGCCTCCTCATCTAGTCAATCTCCTCGGGGAACCGCTGCGGCAGGCTCTCCAGCAGCTTCCACTCCCGCATCCTGTCCTTGGCTCTCTGCTTGCGCTTCTGCCGCTTCCCCATCTGTTTCGTCCTCGGGCAACTCTTCCGCCTCACCCGTATCATTCGCCGCTTCGGGCGCTTTTCCCTCTTTCCTCGTTGGAATTTTCGCCTCATCCGCTTGTGCGAAAAAGAGCTGGAAACTGTTTTTCTAAAAGGAATGCGACGAGGAAGACAAGGGCAGCTACAACCAGAAACACCGGGAGACTTCTTCCTGCTGTGGTGGAAAAACCGAGCGCCGGCCGAAAGGGCGCTCAGAAGCGCAAGAAAGGCTGCAATGACACCTGTGACAAGTGCTGTTCCTATCTTAAACAAAATCCATCCCCCGTTAAATGATCTTTTCCCCGCGATCAATCGTCTTGACCTTATACTCACCCGTAGTCAGGTCAACCTGCACCGTGCGGCCGTATGTGCCGCCCGTATCCTCGGCAACGATGCGTATGCCTTCCTTGGCGAGCGCCTTCTTCGCAGCCTCTGCGTTTCTCAGACCCACGCGCATGACATCCGAGGCGTTGGCGAACGAGAAACATCTGTGCGCCGCCCGCGATCTTCGCGACGAGACGGTTCTTCGCAGCGCCGAGCTTCAAAACCTCGCCGAGCATCAAGGGCACGCCCGTATCAGCGAACTTCGCGTGATTCTCGTGCGCTCTCGCCTGCGTGCTGTCCGGCAGCATGATGTGCACGAGGCCGCCGACCTTTGTCTGCGGATCGTAGAGGGATATGCCGATGCAAGACCCGAGACCGTAGCTGATGATCTGCTGCGGAGCCTTGCCGACCTTGTAATCCGCAATTCCTACACGTAACATATCAGCCATATCATCCAACCCCCACTGCAGAAAGAATCATTTCCATGGAGCCTGGATCCGGGACAAGGAAGAAATGTCCGCGCAGTTCATCATCCTCAGCAAGGAATTCCGTCTCGATGACCATGGCATGGTCGCCCATCTGACCGAGCTGCACGAGCACGACGTTCAAAATCGCGCCCTGCCATATCCATGGCCAGAGCGGGGATGGACGGAATCAAGGAGAGATTCGTGAAACTGTAGAGCGCGTTGAGGTAGGCGCCAGCCAAGATGTTTCCTATTTCCATCAAGGCGGATTCCGCCATCATGTCGAGGTGCGTCGTCTCCCCCGATTCCTTGCCCATGAGGGCATCGACGAGGTAGAAGGCGCTGTCTTTCGGCATGAGGAACAAAATGTTGCTCGGCGCTTTGCCATAGACACGCAGAAAAACGCCGACGACGATCGTCTCTGGATCACCGACGAGGTCAGGAACCTCGTCGAGAGGGAACGACCGATACCTTCGGCACATTCATATCAATCCGGCGATTGATGAGCTGCGACAAAAGCTGTCGCAGAGTTTCCTGCACCGACATTTCCTATTTCCCGCAGCACATCAAGCTGTACTGGGAGAGATCGATAATATCTTCCGTCATAGCTGCACCTCTAGCATACTGGCATGACTCGATAGGAGTCTTCCTCGCCTAACCGTGAGGGAAGGCGAGACCTTCCCCTTCTCATTTCATATCTTCCGGCAAATCGACGATCTCGTCGAGGTTCAGCATGATGATCAGGCGCGCATCAATATTGCCGATGCTGCTGACGAAACGATTGCTCGTGCTGTCGCTGACATCCTTTGCTGGATTGATGTCACGCCCGGAAATGGTCAGCACCTCGGTCACGGCATCGACGATCATGCCGATGAAGAACTCGCCGATCTTCATGATGACGATGCGCGTGGCATCCGTATAAGGGCGCATCCTCAAGCCCGATGCGGCGCTTGAGGTCGATGACGGGCAGAACGCTGCCGCGCAGGTTGATAACGCCCTTGATGTAGTCGGGGGCGAACGGCACGCGCGTAATATCCGTCAAGACCTTGATTTCCTGCACATTCAGGATATTGACGCCATACTCTTCCTTCAGAAGCTTGAATGCGGCCACCTGAACATCTTCCATGATTGCCTTCTTTTCCTTAGCCATGTCTGATCCTCCCCCTTACTGCTGCACGACCGTGCTGACGTCCAAAATCAAGGCGACACGGCCATCTCCGAGCACAGTGGCTCCAGAGAAGATCTTGAGTCCGGAAAGGAGTTTTCCGAGCGTCTTGATGACGATTTCCTGCTGACCGATGAGATTGTCCACGACGATGCCCGCCTTGCGCTCGCCGACGTAGACAACGACGACAAAGATGTCATCGTTGTCTTCCTCCGTCGTGCGCGGCACCTGGAGCGCCAGGCTGAGGTTGATGATCGGGATGATCTGCCCGCGCAGCACGATGACTTCCTGGTTCTGCACCGTCTTGATGTCATCCGGATGGATGTTGATCGTGCTGTCAATCGAGCCAAGAGGAATCGCATACATCTCCTCTTGAACCTTGACGAGGAGCGCCTGGATGATGGCAAGCGTCAACGGGAGCTTGATCTTGAAGACGGAGCCTTCGTCGATCTTCGTTTCGACATCGACATGACCGCCCAGCGACTCGATCTTGCTGCGCACGACGTCCATGCCGACGCCGCGGCCGGAGATGTCCGTGATGTGCTCCGCCGTAGAGAATCCCGGCGCGAAGATGATGCGCACAGCATCCGCATCGGACATCACATCAACTTCATCCTGCGTGTAGAGACCCTTCTCCACAGCCTTCGCACGGATCTTCTCCGCATCGATGCCCGCGCCATCGTCCGTGACCATGATGACGACGTTGTTTCCCTCATGGCGCGCGATGAGTCCAACCTCACCCGTGCGGGGCTTGCCCTTCTTCTCGCGGTCGTCAGGATGCTCGACGCCGTGGTCGAGGGAGTTTCTCAAAAGGTGCATCAAGGGATCGCCGATCTCGTCAATGACCGTGCGATCGAGCTCGGTCTCCTCGCCCACGACCGTGAGGTTGATGTCCTTGTTGAGTTCCTTCGCGATGTCGCGAACCATGCGCGGGAAGCGGTTGAACACCCGGCTCACAGGAACCATGCGCACCTTCATGACCACGTTCTGCAGATCCGTCGTCACGCGATCCATCTGCTCCAAAGTTTCCGTCAGCTCCGGCATGCGGTGCGTCGTGCCGATCTGTTCGAGACGCACCTTGTTGATGACCAGCTCGCCGACGAGGTTCATGAGATTGTCGAGCTTCTCGATATCGACGCGCACGGACTGGCTCGCATGGTGCTTTTTCTCCGCGGCGGCTGCCGGCTTCGCCGGAGCTTTCGCAGCGGGCTTCGCGGCAGGTTTCGCCGCCGGCTTTGCAGCGGGCGCAGGTGCGGCGGCTGCTGCCGGCGCAGGTGCGGGAGCTGCTGCCGCAGGAGCAGGCGCGGCTGCTGCAAGGTTGTCAGGATCGACGGCTTCGATCTTCACTTCTTCCAGCTCGGAGACAGGCGCAAGCGCCTCGGACACCGCCTGCGCATCTGAAGTCGTGACAAGCACGAGGTCGAACTCATGCTCGAACTTCTCTGCCTCAAGGTCTTCTGCCGGAGGAACCGACTTGATGACGTCGCCGATCTCATCCAGCGCATTCATGACCATGTATGTGCGCGCTGCCTTCAAAAGGCAGGTATCGGCAAGGCGGATGTGAATGTGGAAGACGTCCATGCCGCCCTGTTTCGCCGCCTTCATCGCATCTTTGTCATCCTCTGTGTAGTCAATCGAAGATGCCGAAGCAGCCTCTGCACTCGCTGCAGCGGGGGACGCAGCAGCCTCCGCTGCCGGAGCCTCGTCCGCCGGCTGCGGTTCTCCTTTGGAAATGGAAGAAAGCTTCTTCACGAGATCAGAAACATCAACGAGATCCTCCGGGTCGCCGTTGCCGACGTTCTCGATCATCTCCTGCAAGGAGTCAAGGCACTTGAAGACCGTCTCGATGATATCTTCCGTCACTTTGAGCTGATTATTGCGGATGAGATCGAGAACGTCCTCCATCTCGTGCGTGAGCTCAGCGATCTTGTTGAAGCCCATCGTCGCCGACATGCCCTTCAGCGTATGCGCATTACGAAAAAAATCTCGTTGACGACGGACACCTCGTTCGGGTCATTTTTCGAGGCTCAGCAGACCATCGTTCAAGGACTGCAGATGTTCGCGCGACTCGTCCAAAAACATGTCCATATACTGATTTGTTTCCATTTCAAATCCCCCTGTTTGTCTTCTGCTCCCCCCGGGCGATGCTGTTCATTGCAGCCCTTCCCAGAAACCTAGCAGCCTGTCAGTTTGCTCCGCATCCTTCGCCAAGAGCCTTGGTGCCAGCCAAGCAGCACGCGAATCGCGAATCCCTTCCATTACATTCTTTAGTTATTCTTCGCCGTCACCGTCAAAAATCCTGCTTCGATATGTGACTGGGACTGTCCGGATGCAGGGTGAGTTGGCGACGGAGCTCACTAAAGACAAAATGAACGATTTTATTCATCGTCCCCCGATCGATTTCAAGAAAGTGCGCCCCGACCCGCCAACCTCGATCACTCGGCTCAAGCGGCTCACAGCGCACGACGCGGGTCATGACAGACAACGTGCCGATGTTCGGGAAGTTCGTGAACACGAGAGACGCACGGCTGTTGACCTTGACATAGCGCGGCACAGTGAAGGAAACGCCGCTGCCGCTGACGTCCGTGGTATAGAGCTTCATCAGATCGCTCTCGCGGCCTTCCGTATCGATGATTCTCGCCTGGATCGGCAGGCGCACCGCCGCGCGCACGAAACTGCGGTTCTGGTGGCGTTCGACGACCTTGGGCTTCGTAATCATCCAGACAGGAATCGTGTCATTGCGCTTCCCCTTGAACTCGGAAAAAAATCGGTAGCGACACTTGTCCCCTACGGCAAGGCCGTAGAGCTGCTCTCCTTCCGCCGGTATGATAGGACGCCGCTTCTCGTCCACAGGCATCGCGACGATCAATCGATCCGAAGTCATATCCTCTATGCGGCTCGTATATTTTATATCGTCATCTTCAAGGTAAAACTCAACCCTCTGCCCGATTTTCAAAACTGTTTCCGCCTTTATCAAATCGCTGGCCATCGAAGGGACACCTCCTCATCATCGAGTGAAATCAAGAAAATATTGCAGGAACGACTTCCACCCCTTTTTTACAAGAACCTTTTCCTCCATAAAGGATCGCACGGGCAAGCGCCCTGATGCACTTTGCGGCAAGAGAATCCGGGTACGCCTCCAAGATGGGCTTTCTGCCGACGTACTGCTCGGATCATGCTGCGATCCTCATAAATCGCGCCAAGGGAGCTGACCTCCATGTGCAGAAACCGCTCCGCTGTCTTCTTGAGTTTTTCCGCCACTTCCAAACATTCCGCCTCGTCGTAGACACGATTGACGACGAGACGCATATTTCGGCTTTTGCCGCATACATGCTGTACGCCTTCATGACGGCATAAGCATCGGTCAGGGGCTGTAGGCTCAGGGCGTCGTCACAAGAAGCACCTCGTCCGCCGCCAGGATAAAAATCGAGGACGTTCCTGCCGATGCCTGCGCCCTGTATCAATAAGGATGATGTCCGCCATTTCCCCACAGCCTGTGAGTTTTTCTTCGAGTACGGTGCGCTCGTCGGGAGTGAACTCCCCCGCCTGCTCCATGCCCGAGCCGCCGGAGATATAGCGAAGGCCGTAAGGCCCATTCAAGATGACATCATCGAGCGTAACTCCTTCATCCAAAAGATGAAGAAGATTATATTTCGAGGACGTTCCCAGAAGGACATCGACATTCGCCATGCCGAGATCGGCGTCAATGACGAGCACCTTTTTTCCTTCCGCAAGGAACGCGAGTGCGAGATTCACGGTCAGATTCGATTTGCCGACGCCGCCCTTGCCGCTCGTGATGGCGATGATTCGCGCACTCTCCTTCGGCACAGGACGCGCCGTGCTTGACACCGCTTCTTCGGCAACGGCTGCGGCAGGCTCGGCTGCTGCGGCAGGCTCGGCTGCGGCAGAGTCCTTTTTATTTTCTACGAGCTTTCGGAGGCTCGCTGCCTGATCCTGCATACGTCTACCTCAAAAAAAGTTCCGCAAGTTTTTCAGCCTGGGCCGGCACAATGTCGTCCGGAACACTCTGCCCATTCGTCAGATAGGAGAGCCGCATCGCTTTCTTGCGCAAGATGTTCAAGATGATGCCTAGGCTCTTCGTCTCATCCGTCTTTGGTGAAGATCACCTTGTCGGGTTTGCAGACGGAGAACTTGTCAACAATGTCCTTCGCGTCTTCATTCTTCGTTGTGGCGCTCAGGACGAGGTACTTCTCGATGTTCTGGTTGACAGCAAGAAAAAATCCTTGAGCTCTGCCATCTGGCGGCGATTGTGTTGACTTCTCCCCGCCGTATCGATGAGAATGAGCTGCTTCTGACGGAATTTCTGTATAGCCTCTTTGAGTTCGTCAGGTGTATATACAATGGCGATGGGAAGCCCGAGAATATCCGCATACGTCTTGAGCTGCTCGACCGCCGAGATACGATAGGTATCCGCCGTGATAAACGCCGTGCTGACCCCCTTCTCCAAGACACACTGCGCGGCGATCTTCGCAAGCGTTGTCGTCTTGCCGACGCCCGTCGGTCCAAGAAGCGCTGCGATCTTCCTCTTGCGCGCCTTGAGTTCAAGGCCATCCGCCATCTGCACGTTGTCCGAAAGGTACTTCGTCAAGCCTTCAAGCGCAAGCGGCGTATCCCTGTCTGCCAGAACAGTTTCGGCAGGGCAGCTGCAGCACAACATCGTCGACGATGTCCGAATCGACTTCCTGCTGCTTCAGAGCCTGCTGCAAGGACATCTCGTCCTCAGGCGTCTTTTCTTTGCCGACGACCTGGACGAGCATCGCCTTCATCTGTGCCAGCTCATTCTGGAGGGCTTCGATGGTCTCGCGCTGCTTTTTCTTCATCGGCTTTCGCAGCCGATGCGTCGCCATCTTGCCGATCTTCTTCCTGCGGCGGGGCGTCTGCCTTCTCTGCCCCCGCTTCATTCTTCGCGAAGGAGCAGCCGCCGAGGAAGTCTCTGCTTCTTCCTCCGTCTTCTTCTCTTTCACCGTTCGCGGCTTCTTGAGCTTCCGGGTAGCGGTTTCTTGCGCCGCACCTTTCGTGCAGGCGGCTCAGCGGGAGGATCCTCTGCCGACGGCACGAGCGGCTGAAAGGGATCCGCATGTCCCTCTTCCGAAGGAAAGGAAGGAACAAATGGTTCTTGTGGCGATGCCTGAGCCTGAGCCTGGCGAGACGCCGCCTCGCGCGCTTGTCTCTCGGCCTCGGCGACCGCCGCCTCCGTCCCCGCCGTCTTGTATCGTCTCGCCGCACTCTGCGAAAGATGCGGCTGCTGCGGCAGTTGTGGCTGCGGCTGCGGCATCGGCGGCTGCTGCGGCAGTCGGCTGCTGACGGCTGCTGCGGCGGCTGCTGCGGCAGCGGCTGTGACTGCTGCTGCTGCAGTAGCTGCGGCTGCGGCTGCGGCAGCGCAGTCAAAGGCGGCTCTCCCTGCGCTGCCTGCGCATCTGCCGCTGCAGCGGCAGCAGGCGCAGGGACTGCCCCCGCGTGTCCCTGCGGCAACGGCACAGAACTTTTCACCGGCTTCCCTTCCCCCGCCTCCTCAGCCTGCAGCTCGGCGAGCGTCGGCAGACGCTCGGCTCGCTTCTTGGGCGGGCGTCGCGGCGTCTCGTCGAGAGCCGCCGTCACCTCGAAAGATCTCTTTTGCGCCATAGCCAAGGATGCCGCCCTTCTTTATTTTTTTCGTATGCAGGATCACCGCGTCGTCGCCAAGCTCGTCCTTCACCTGAGCCATGGCGTCCTTCATCGTGGCAGCCTGGAACACCTTGATGCGCAATTAAATTTCTCACCGTCCCAAGAATCTGAAGTTCGACCGTCTGCTCAATCTCCGCATGGGAGAGAACGACAAGTCCCTGCACCGAGCGCTCGACAAGCTGTCGGAAGTAGGTGCGCACAGCGGGACTCGTGAGCACGATCGGCTCGTATCCCATGTTCGTGAGCTTCGGCAGTTCCGCGTTGAGTGACGCCAGGAGCCTCTGCATCGTGTCGGGATCGAGGCTCACATAAGAGCCGTGTTCCGTGCGCTGCACCGCGCCCGCGATATGGTTTTCCAATCCCGGGTCGAGCGTGATGCACGGCAGCACATTGTTCTGCACATACTGCTGAGAAATCTGGCGAGCCAGCGCGTGACGCACATACTCGGTGAGAATGTCCGTATCCTTCGTCGCTCGTCCGTAGTCGGAAAGCACTTCGAGGATCGTCTCCATGTCGCGTATGGACACGCGCTCTGCCAAGAGATTCGCCAAGACCTTCTGCACCTCGCCGACAGCGAGGATCTCGGGCACGACCTCGTCGACGAGCGCCGAATTCGTCTTCTTCAAGTTGTCGAGGAGGTTCTGCACTTCCTGGCGGCCAATGATCTCTGCCGCGTGCATCTTGATGACTTCCGTCAGATGCGTCGCGAGAACAGACACGGCGTCGACGACCGTATATCCGTTGAGCTCCGCCTGTTCGCGCTGATCCTCCGAAATCCACAGCGCCGGCAGACCGAAGGCCGGTTCCGTCGTCTCGATGCCCGGCACCTCTTCGAACACCGTGCCCGAGTTCATCGCGAGGTAATGGTCGAGCATGAGCTCGCCGCGCGCCGTCTCGATACCCTTGAGCTTGATGATGTAGCTGTTCGGCTTGATCTGTATGTTGTCGCGTATGCGAATCGTCGGTACGACGAGGCCAAGCTCCAACGCGCACTGACGCCGGATCATGACGATGCGCTCCAAGAGATCGCCGCCCTGACCTGTATCGACGAGCGGGATCAGGCTGTAGCCGATTTCCAGTTCCATCGGGTCGACCTGCAGCAGGTTGACGATGTTCTCGGGCTTCGTGGCGTCCGCCTTCGCCTTTTCCGCCTTCTTCTGCTCCGGCAGTTCCTCGACCACTTTCTCCGAGCCCTTGAGGCGGCGCGCGACAATAAAGCACAAGATGGAAAGAACCGCCAACGGCAGTCCCGGCATTCCCGGAACGATGGCAAGGAACATCAGCACGCCGCTGACGATATAGAAGATGCGGCTGCGGTTGAAGAGCTGCATCGCCACGTCGAGACCGAGATTTCCCTTTGAAGATGCGGAGCGCGTGACGAGAATGCCCGTCGCCGTTGAGATCATGAGAGCTGGAATCTGGCTGACAAGACCCTCGCCGACGGTCAGGAGCGTATAGCTCTGCAGCGCCTGCAATGCCGACATGTTGCGCGTCAACATGCCAATGACGAAACCGCCCGTGATATTGATGATGATGATGACGATCGCGGCGATGGCATCGCCCTTGACGAACTTCGAGGCACCATCCATCGCGCCGTAAAAGTCGGCTTCCTGCTGGATCTTCAAGCGCCGCTTGCTTGCCTCCGCATCCGTGATGGCGCCCTGGTTCAAGTCGGCATCGATCGCCATCTGCTTGCCCGGCATCGCGTCGAGCGTGAAGCGCGCCGACACTTCCGCGACACGTTCCGCGCCCTTCGTGATAACAATGAACTGGATGATGACGAGGATGACGAAGATGATGAAGCCGACAAGCGCGTTGCCGCCGACAACGAAGTTGCCGAACGCCATGATGACGTCGCCCGCATAGCCGTTCAGGAGGATCAGTCTCGTCGCCGATATATTGAGCGCCAACCGGAAGAGCGTCGTTACGAGAAGAAGCGATGGGAACACGGAAAAATCAAGAGCTTCCACATTGTAGATTGTCACCATGACGATGACGAGCGCAAGCGTGATGTTCACGCAAATCAATAAATCAAGAAGAGCCGTAGGCAACGGGATGATCATCATGATGACGATCGTGACGATTGCCACAGCTATGAAGATGTCGCTGTATTTTGTTATGAAGCCATTGGAAAGCGTCGGGTTTTCTGTCGCCATGCTGTTTCTGCTCCTCTATCCCACAAGGAAACTTCTCATCAAGCAAATTTCTTCTTTTTCAACCGATATACATAAGCCAGTACCTCAGCGACCGCCTGGTAAAGCTCGGGAGGCACGACGCCTCCGACATCCACCGCCGCGTAAAGCGCCCGCGCCAAAGGTTTATTTTCCACGATCGTCACGCGGTGTTCGCGTGCGATATCCTTAATCTTCTGCGCGACAAGATCCTGTCCCTTGGCAACAACCTCCGGCGCCTTCATGCCGGCCTTGTACTTCAAAGCCACGGCGTAGTGCGTCGGGTTTGTCACGATGACGTCGGCTTCCGGAACTTCCTTCATCATGCGGCTCATCGCCATCTGATGCTGTTTCTGGCGAATCTTGCCCTTGATCTGCGGATCGCCTTCCGTCTGTTTGAACTCTTCCTTGATGTCCTGTTTGCTCATCTTGAGATCCTGCGTCGTCTGCCACTTCTGATAAGCGAAGTCCACGACCGCCATCACAAAGTAGACAATGATGATTTGAAACACGAGAGAGAAGATGATTTCTCCCATACGCGCCATGCTGCTTCTAAGATCGAGATAAATGAACTCCGGCATGTGCATGATCTCTCCTGATAAATAAATGTAGAGAAATGCACCAATGATAGCAATTTTTAAAAGAGACTTGAACAGCTCCATAAGGGAGCGCTTCGAAAATATGCGCCCAAATCCCGTAATGGGATTGAGCTTGTCAAGTTTGAAGGAAAGCGGTTCGGTCGTGAACATGAAGCCCACTTGATAAAAGTTGATGGCAAGCCCCATGATCATGATAGCCATCATCACCGGAAACGCAGTCTTTGCCAAGACGATCATGGCGTCAATGATCAGACGCATGACGGTTTCTGCATCAATCGTCTGATTCATGTGTCCGTAGATGTGAACCGTGTACGTCTCGATTTCTGCAAGGATGGTGCTGCCAAGCGCTCGCATTACGAAGAACCCCGCCAACAGCACGAAAGCGCCGCTGAGCTCCTGACTCCTCGCCACCTGTCCTTTCTGGCGCGCATCATTGCGCCGCTTTGCCGTAGGCTCTTCCGTCTTCTCTCCCGCAAAGAGCTGGAGGTCAAAGACGAAGTCCAGCGATTCTCTATTGTATTGCATGGAGGGCAGTGGTAATCTGCGCATACGTTTCATTGAACAACACATCCAAGAACAAGACGTAGAACGGCATGAGGATCGACAGGACGAACATGCCGATGATGATTTGAAGCGGCAAGCCGACAACGAAGATATTGAGCTGCGGCATCGTGCGCGCCAAAATGCCAAGACCGACGTTCGTCAGAAGAATAGCAAACGTCACAGGCATCGCCAGCTTCATGCCCGTCACGAAGACGCCATTGACCAGATTGACGATAAAGCCCGCAAGCGTCGGAGCCGGAGACACAGTCAGAAGCGGCACATACTGGAAACTCTCAAAAAGCGCCGCAATGAGCATGTGATGACCATTGACAACAAGAAAGACGATGATCGCCAAATTATAAAGAAAACTTCCGATGAGCGGAATTTGCTGACCGGAAGTCGGGTCCATCACATTGACCATCGCGAATCCAACCTGCATATCCATGACCTTGCCAGCGAAATGAATAGCCGAAAAAGTCACATATGCCACAAAGCCGATCAGCCAGCCGACAAAAAGTTCCCCTGCCACTGCCGCCGCATAAAGGAAGACATTGTCCGGCGCCGTCACAGGGCCGTAGCTGTCCACAAGAGGAAACAGCACGAAGGAAAACGCGACAGCAACCCCCACACGAATGCGGGCAGGGATATTCAAACTGCCAAAAAAAGGCGCGATGACGAAAAGTCCTGTAACGCGCGTCAGAAGCAACAGGTAGACCGCCGCATGTCCCTGGAGCAGGGTGTAGAAATCCACGGCACATCTCTCCTCGCTATCCGATATAGAGCGGCAAGTTCACGAAAAATATTCGTGAAATACTCCACGAGGATGCTGAGCATCCAGCATCAAAAGATCAAGATGGCGACAAACACCGCGATGATCTTTGGAATGAAGGCAAGCGTGGCCTCCTGAATGGAAGTGGTCGCCTGGAATACGCTGACAAGAAGACCGACGGCAAGACCAAGGCCAAGCATCGGTGCGGAAACCAAGAGCACAATCCACAGGGCATTCTGCCCTATCTGTATGACAAGATCGCCGGACATCCGCGCCCCTCCTATTTGAAGCTCACAATGAGCGACTTGATCAGAAGATGCCAGCCATCGACCATGACGAACAGAAGGATCTTGAACGGCAGTGAAATCATGACCGGCGGCAGCATCATCATACCCATCGACATCAAGGTGCTTGCCACGATCATATCGATAACAATGAAGGGGATGTAGATCATGAAACCGATCTGAAACGCCGTTTTCAACTCGCTGATGACGAACGCCGGAATCAGTGTCGCTGTAGAGACGTCCGCCTGTGACTGCGGCCGCTCGGCATCCGACAGATTGACAAAAAGTGCCAGATCCGACTCGCGCGTCTGACGGAACATGAACTCGCGCAACGGCTCCAACGTGTTGTCGATCGCCTGTTCCTGCGTGATCTGTCCCGCAAGGTACGGCTGTATGCCATGCTGGTTCGCTTCGCTCCAATACGGCTGCATGATGTAGAACGTCAAAAAGAGCGAAAGAGCGAGTACCACCTGGTTCGGCGGCACGTTCTGCGTCGACATGGCATTCCTGAGGAAACCGATGACGACGACAATGCGCACGAACGAGGTCGTCATGACCAAAATTGACGGCACGAGAGAGGATCGTCAGAAGAGCGAGAATCTGCAGAGAGGTCGCAACATCTTGCGGATTCGTCGCTTCACCGACGTTGACGCTGAGGTTCGGAACCAGAGGCGCCGCAAATGCTTCCTGCGCAATGAGCAGACAGGAAAAGAAAAGAAGGCTTCCCAGCAAGATCTGCCGCTTCTCTATCAATGCTTCACAACCCCTCTACTTCCGAAACGCATCATTCTTGAACATCGACGGAATCCGCTTCACAAGCTGATCGAGCGAACCAAATTGGCGCTCGAATCCTCCTGCTTGGGAAAACATCGCCGGCGATTCTTCCGCGCTCTTCTTCAAAAGCTGCCCGGCTTCTTCCGCATCTTCAATCTCGCCCAAAAGCGTAATCGAATGTTCCGTCACGCCAAGCAGCAAGATCCGACCTGCCAACTCGACGACGCAAGCCGAACGACCCGGTCCCAGCGGCAGATGCTCAAGCACGCGACCACCGCTCCCCGTCATCGAGCGGCCGAAACGACCGCCCAAGAACTTCGAGACATAATACGCAAGCCCCGCCACGAAAAGAAATACGACGACAAGGCTCGCGACGTAGGCGATGGTCGACCACCACGAGACCCCTGGCGTGCCATTCGGCGCTGGATCCTGATTTTCATAGCCTGCAAGATACCCCCGCCGTCTGCAGCCGGGGCCGACGGACGGGAGAATCATCGCGCAGCAAAAAAACCAAGAGGAGACAAATGGCCGCATCCCTTTTGCTCAACATCAGCCAAGCGCTTTGCGCACAGCCTCAAGGACGCGATCCGCCTGGAACGGCTTGACAATGAAATCGCGTGCACCCGCCTGAATCGCCTCGATGACCATCGCCTGCTGTCCCATGGCGCTGCACATGACAACCTTCGCGTTCGGATCAACCTTTTTGATTTCCTTGACCGCGCTGATGCCATCCATCTCGGGCATCGTGATATCCATCGTCACGAGGTCAGGCTTGAGCTCCTGGTACTTTTCCAAAGCCTTCATGCCATTTTCCGCTTCGCCGACAATCTCATAGCCATTCTTGGACAAGATGTCCTTGACCATCATTCGCATGAACGCCGCATCATCCACCACTAAAACTCTGCTTGCCATAAAATATCTCTCCTCATCTGAATCATATACCTGTCTTCCACGCGCAGATGCGCATCACGCACACCTGCGCTGAACTGCACCGAAGATTTCATGCACCTTCCAGTGCAGTCTGCAATGTGAAACCACATCATATACCCTATTGTATATGAATCGCTCGAAAATGTCCAGCCAACGCAACAGTTATTGCAGCTGCTGCGCTCTTTCTGCCGGGCTCACGATGTCGGTGATGCGCACGCCGAAGTTCTCATCAATGACGACGACTTCGCCCTTCGCCAGGAACTTGCCGTTGACCATGATGTCAACCGGCTCACCTGCGAGCTTATCCAGCTCGACGATGGAGCCATTCGTAAGTTCCAGAATATCCTTGATCGTCTTTTTCGTGCGACCGAGCTCCACAGTTACCTGAAGCGGCACATCAAGAATCAAGCCGATATTTGCATCATTCACCTGCACAGGCGCCGTCGAAAGCGGTGCAAACATCGCAGGCTGCACGGGCACATTGGATGCCACATGCGGTGTCGGCGGCGCACCGTAGGCCGGAGCTGCACCTGTCATAGGTGCTGCCGGCGGCGGAGCCGCTGCTGCCGGTGCTGGTGCTGCTGGAGCGGGTGCCGGTGCTGGCATTGGCTCTTCCTCCTCTGCTTGGTTGTTCAATAGATACCCCACCATTTCCTGGGCTACTGGAATCGGCAGAATCTGCATGATCTCACTATCAATCAGACCATCGACCTCCATGCGGAAGGAAATCTTCGCAATGGGATCGTCTACCGAAACAATTTCCGTAACCTTGTCCTCCGAGCCGAGATCGATCATGTTGACCTTCGGCGGGGAGATGTCAATCTTCTTGTTGAACATCGTCGACAACGAGGTGGCGACGGAACCCATCATCTGGTTCATCGACTCGCCGACGGCGCTCATGTGAATCTCATTGAGATCCTTCGTCGGGTTCGTGCCGTCGCCGCCCATCATGAGGTCGGCAATGATCGAGGCGTCCTGCGCCTGGATCGCGAGCACATTGTTTCCGTCAATGCCGACGGTATAGCCGACCTCGACGATGAGGTAAGGCATCGGATACTGGTCCTTGATCGAACTCAGCGTGGACACCGATACCGTCGGCGTCGTGATCGAGACCTTGTGTCCCAAGAGCACTGAGAGTGTCGTTGCCGCACTCCCCATGGAAATATTGCCTATTTCCCCGAGCGCGTCGCGCTCCACATCCGTCAAGCATCCCCTTCTTGAGATGGAGATCCTGCTGCGGGCGCTGGGTCGTCCGCCGGGGCATCGGTTGCTGCTGAACTATCGCCGCCGCCGTTTAATAACGCATCAATTTCCTCTTGCGAAATTAAATCATCACTCATCCGTATCTTCATCTCCTTCAAAGGTTATCTGCGTGATCTGGACTGCCGACCGCTTGCCCTGTGTACCTGGCCGACAAAGGAACTTGGGCTTCTGTCCGACGAGGATCTTCAGCTCGTCCTTGGCCTTGGTATCGAGCTGCAGCACATCGCCAAAGCCCAGTGTCAGGAACTCGCGGATCGTCATGTCGATGGTGCCGAGTTCCACGATCAAAGGAATCGGCGACTTGTGAATCTTCCTTTCAAGTGCGCGTATCTTTTCCCGGGATTGTTGTCCTTCGCGACGGATGCCGCCACCCAGAACGACGTTGAGAGTTTCGACATGACCGGCTCCAAGACAAGATACGGGATACACAGGGTCATGAAGCCCTCGACCTCGCCGATCTTCACCTGCACGGTGACGATGATGACCATGTCGCTCGGCGGCACGATCTGCACAAATCCCGGATTCGCCTCGATCGCTTCGAGTATCGGATTGATTTCGACCACATTCGACCAAGACTCTTTGAGATACTCGCTCGCCTTCGCAATGAACTTGCGCATGACCGCTTCCTCAATCTCCGTGAGGATGCGCGGCTTCAGCGAATTCTCGCCCAAGCCTCCGAACACGCGGTCGATGTAGGCAAACGCAATGCCTGTATTGACCTCCATGATGATGTTGCCCTTCAATGGCGGCAACGCCATGACGCCGATGACACTCGGGTTGCTCAAAGACTGCAGGAACTCCTGGTAGGTGAGCTGCTCCACCGAAACGACTTCCACATTGACCATCGTCCGCAAATGGGTAGATAGGTGAGTGTTCAAGAGACGCGCAAAGTTCTCATAGAGCATGTTCAGCGTGCGGATCTGATCCTTCGAGAACTTGTCCGGCCGCTTGAAGTCGTATGTCTTGACCTTTCTCTCCTCTTCTTCCGCCTGCACTTCTTCAGCGGAAACCTCACCGGTCGACAGCGCCGAGAGAAGTTTATCTATCTCGTTTTGTGACAAGACATCTTCTGCCAATCTTCCTCCTCCTTTCTCCCTTGCTCAGATAGCTCCATCACTGCATGAGGAAGCTCGTAATATATACCTCATACACCGATCCCTCGCCCAAAGCCTTGTTCAGACTGTCGCGGAGGGTTGTTTTCAACTCATCCTGCTTTCCTGCATCAAGCTCCTCAACCTTCAGGGAGCGCAGCGTCTGGAGCGTCACATCCATGACCTTCGTCTCGGCCGGAGCCAAGAGCTTGCCGTCAGCGATATTATCCTTCTTGCCGGGATTCATTTCCAAGACGATGCTCGTCTTTAAAAAACGCCCCGCCTTGAGTCCGCCGACGTTGACAAGGATGCCGTCCTTGGGATCGCCCAGCTTGATGAAGACACCCGGGTCGTGGCTCAGCCTCGAAGGGCCGCCGACATCTCCGGCATTGCTCGCCATCATATGCTGCGTGATGAAAAAGGAAATACCAACTGCAGCCGCCAAAGCCACGACGACGATGACAACGATCAGGATGATCGGGGATTTTCTGCTCGGCTCCGGAGCAATGGCCTGCACTTCTTTTTCTTCCGCCATGAAATTTCCTCCTCCTAACTCTTCTCTCTATCATCAATCATCCGAGGGAATCCCCGGAATCACAAACCATGCATGGCGCGGCGGTACTCCATGACGCGCCGCACGATCTCTTCCATCGGTTCTTCCACGATGAGTTTCTTTCCGTTCGTGAGGGTGACGACCGTATCAGGCGTCTCCTCCACTGTCTCTATTATTTCGGCGTTGAGGACGAATTCCCCTTTTTGTGCGCCTCCGACTTGAATTTTTGTCAGCTTGATCATTCGCCCACCCTTTCGCCCGGGAATAAGTGCGGGACAGGCGAGAGGCGATGCCCCTCGCACTGCCTTTTAACAGCTCAGGCTGCAGGAATCACCTGCCGCCGCAGCTTAGCTGTCATCAGCGCTTCATGTTGATGACGGTTTCCAACATCTCATCGCCGACCGTGATGATCTTCGAGTTGGACTGGAATCCTCTCTGCGTCACGACCATGTCGGCGAACTCATTGGCGATGTCGACGTTCGACATCTCAGCGCCGACGGCGTCAGCGTCAGGCCGAGCGCATTGACCGACTTGATGTTCGCCGTGCCCGAGTTGTTCGACTCGGTGTAGAGGTTCGCGCCCGCCTTCGTGAGACCCGGCGCATTGTCGAACTGTGCGACGGCGATCTGTGCCAAAGAGCGCTTCTCGCCGTTCGTGTATGTGCCCGTGAGGATGCCGCTCTGGTCAGTGTTGATCTCTTTCAGCGTACCTGCGGCATGGCCGTCGTAGTCCGCCTTGATCGTGTCGCTGCCGCTGTACTGCGTGAGGCTCGTGAGGTCGACCGTCGCCGTCATCGAAGCGAGAGGAGTCGGCGTTCCCGACGAACCCGCACCATTTGTCAGGGCGAGCGTCGGCGATCCCGAGCCGTTGATGTACTTGCCGTCGTAATTGAACTCCAGCGTCTGCGTGCCCATGGTGACCGTCGTCCAAGAGCCGTCGTCCTCCTTGATCGAGCACGTGCCCACAGGATCAAGCGTGCCGCCCGAGTCGACGCCGGGGCTCACGGACACTTCCCACTTGTCGTAGCCGAGAGGAAGCGCACCGCTCGGCACCTTCGTGAAGAGGAACGGCACCTTGTGCAGGTTGCCCAAACTGTCGTAGACATTGGCGATCGTCGTGATCGGCAGGCTGTTGCCCGTCTTGTATTCATAGCTGCTCTTCGCCGTAACCGTCTGGGTCGTGCCGTCAGAAAGCTTCAGCCTCAGCGACTTGATCGTCGTACCGTCGATCGTGGCAGGGCTCGCGGCATTGGCTCCCGATTGGTCGGTCATGGAAACGATCGTCGGCACCGACGAGTTCATGTTGCCCTTGTAGCTGACAGTCGTCGTCGCCTTGGCGCCCATGCTGCGCATCGTATCCTTGATCTTGATGCCCGTCGGCGTGTCCATCGTCTTGATGCTGCCGTTGTCATCGGCATTCCAGCCGACGACGTGATAGCCAGAACCCGGCACGACATAGTTGTAGTTCGCGTCGAAGGAGAAATTGCCGGCGCGCGTGTAGTACTTGTCCTTGCCGTCCTGATCAGGCGACAGGACGAAAAGTCCGTTGCCCGAGAGCGCAAGGTCGGTATTCTTGCCCGTCGCCTGCGGCGAAGCATCGCCGAAGAGCAAGTCGATGCTCGCGACGCCGACGCCGAGACCGATCTGCTTGGGGTTCGTGCCGCCGATGGTTGCCGTCGGGGCGGACGCGCCTGCCGATGTCTGGTAGAGCGTGTCGGCGAACGTCACGCGGCTCGACTTGAAGCCGATCGTGTTGACATTCGCGATGTTGTTGCCGATGACGTCCATGCGCGTCTGGTGGCTCTTGAGCCCTGATACGCCGGAGAAAAGAGAACGCATCATAATGTATCAATCTCCTTTATTGGTGCAGCCAGGAAGGCAAGATCCACTCTCGCCTTCCGCCGGCCCGCTTCTGTCAGTCGGCGGGCCAAAGCCTCCCGAAGATATGCTCAAAGAATTGCTGCACTGTCGATGTTCGTAAAAATATTGTCCTTGGCGCTCATGCCGTCCATGGCAGTGATGACCGTCCTGTTCTTGATGCTCACGACGAGCGCGACATCGTTCATATAGATCAAGGATTCCCTTGCCCCCTTCGATGCCATCTTCGAGACAGCGTCGTCAAGCTTGGAAAGCTCTTCATCGCTGAGGTCGATGCCGCGCGCTTTCATGCGTTCTGACGCATGAGCCGAAAAGCTGACCTCGGACTTGGCTCTCTTGAGCTCTGCAGCAAAGGACGGGACATTCTTCTGCTGTGCCGGCTGCTGCTTTGCAGCTGGCATCTGCGGCAGGAGCGGCTGGGACGAAAGGTAGATTCTTGCGTCAGCCATGTTCTCCTCCGTGCCTCACGGTTGCGACGAGGCTCTTCCGGTTTCCGGCTTGTTGGCGATGCCATCAAGCTCCGAAACCTCGACGTCGTGCGCCAGACCCTTCGAATCCTGGGCGACGATGACTGTCTTGCCGTTCGATACCTTGATTCCCTTGACTTCGCCGATATACGACTGCGAACTCGTCTGCGGATTCCCTTCCTCGTCCACCGTCTTTATCACATGCGTCCACTGGATACTCTTGCCAATCATGCTGCTCAAAGAGCCGACGAGCACGGAACTGTCGATGTTCGACACGAGCTTCGATACGTCTTCGAAGCCCTTGACCATCTGCGTCATCTGTTCGAGAGACGAGAACTGGGCGAGCTGGGCGATGTACTGCGTGTTGTCGTCCGGGCTCAAGGGATCCTGATGGCGCAGCTGCGTCACGAGAAGCTGCAGGAAGGCGTCCTTGCCGAGCGAATCATTCTTCCTCGGCGCCTTCGCCTGCGACGCTTCATACTTGGCGCGGTCATACGTCACGCCTTCGACCGTGATGGTATTGAGATTTGTTCCATCCATAGGCCATTTTCCTTTCTTCCTCTTGTTCGAAAACATCAAATGCGGTAGTCAACGCCATCCTGTGCGAGCACGCCCTGCTGAGCGTCCGCTCCGAGAGCCTGCTGCTCTTCCTCAAAGGAAGCGAGCGCCTGCTGGGCATCGCGCCCCTGACGGCTTCCCTGGCCGCCTTGTGCGTAGTAGGCATTTGCATCCTGCTGCCCGTTCATCAGCGAACTGTCGCTGAGTCCCGCATAGACGCCGACGTTGTCAACTTTGAGTCCCTGCGCCTGCAGTTCCTGCTTGAGCTGAATCATCGAAGTTTCAATGATCGTGCGCACGGCAGCGTTGTCCGTATGGAACGCGGCATTGACCGCGCCATTTGCGGCAACGGAAACCTTGAGCGTCAGTTCTCCAAGATGTTCAGGCTTCAGGCGGATGACCATCTCCGTCTGTTCAGGCATGCGAAGAAGTCTCGCCTGCTCAACAATCTGGCGCGCCACCTCATAATCCTTCTGTGCGGCCGTCGGTGCTGTCGGCTGCGCTTCAGCAGCTTCATGCAGCGCCGTCTGGAACGTCACGCCGGGATTTGCCTGCGGCACATGGTTCGCTTCATGAACGCCCTGCTGTGTCTGTGCAGCCTCGGTGAAAACCTGCATGGCAGAACCCGCCTTCGGTTTCGCCGCACCTTCATCCAAAGGCTGCGCCGAAGTCAGCGAAGAGAACAAGCTGTTCACCGCCGGCTTTTGACTCTGCGGTTCCTGCTGTTCACCGAACAATCCTGCAAAACCCTCGCGCGGATCATCCTGTGTCAGCCCCTGCTCGTTCATCGCCGTGCCGGACGCCTGCGGAGAAAGAACCTTCACATCGACAGTCGCAGCAGAAAGCGGCGTCGCCGTCTTGTCAAGCGGCATCGGCTCTGCGTTCTGACGCAGACCATCCTTCAGGCTGGCCGCGGCAGGAACTGCCGGCTGCTGTGCCAAAGCGCGCAGAAGCGCGTCAGGCAAAAACGTTTCATTCTCGACCTCGACGTTCGCCATCAGATTCATGTCCGTCTGCAAAGAGCCGTTCACCACTTCTGATGCGAGAGCGCCTGCATCTGGCTGCGGCAGCTGCTCCGCTGCTGCGAGCAGCGCAGACTGCGATGCCTGCGGCAAAGTCCTGCCCGAAAGAGCCTGAAGCAGATCCTGCGCAGACTTTTCACTGCGCACCAGCAGAGCTGCGAGATTGTCCACGCCGGCAGGATTTCCCTGCGGCTGCACGGACGGTTTCGCTGCGCTGTCGCCGGCCTTGTGCGAAGAAACCAGCGGCGCTTCCTGCACGGGAAGTTCGTTCACCTCCTGCGCTGTGGCTTCGTCCGTCGGGCTTGTCATCAAGACAGGCTCGTCCGTCTCCTGCGCGAGCACGGCAGGGATTTCCAACGAGACCACCGGCATCTGTCCGGCGTCGTTCTTTGCAGAAACCTGCACCGGTGCGCTTTCCTCAACGGTCTGCACGCCCTGTACAGCTTCTGCCGGCGACTCTCCATCGGCGGCATCCGCGGGCTTCGCCTGCGTCTGCCCTGAAGCGGCAAGCGATGCGGCCAAGGGATCCTTCGCCACAGCCTCCGCCATATCGGCAACGTCCTGCTTCGCAGTTTTTAGCTTCGCAAGAGCCTTGTCAAAGGAAGGATTCTTCGCTCCACGCTCCGCGGTCGCCCCCGTTTGGGACGTGGGACGCACAGCCTCAGCGGCATTTGTTGTCTTTGCCGCCGCGTTCGGCGCGGGCGCGATGTTCATGATATTCGTCTGTACACTGTTCATTTTTTCACCTCCTTTCAAGGGAATCCTATAGTATCAGGCAGAGCCTGCTACTTGTCATCTTCATTGCGCCGCCTCTTCCGTCTGCTGCTCCTCGTTCGCTCCGTTCTGCCCCCCCTGGCTCTGCCGATCCAGAGGCGAGATGACCTTCTTCGGCACGCCCGTGTACATGAGCTTCGTCAGACGCGCCGACTGCTCAGCTTCCATCGCGGCGAGCGTCTTTGCCGCCTGCGACTCATCCATCTTCTGCAAGATGGCGACGGAGAGATCGTCGTCGAGATCCTTCATGACCTCGGCCGCCTGCTGCGGCTTCATCTCGTTGTAAACGCGCGCGAGCTTCGAAACGCGCTTCTTCTCCTGCGCCTCGCGCTCCTTCATCTGCTTTTCGATTTCTTCCTTCGTCAGCACCTTGGGCTTCGATGTCCCCTTGTCCTTGTCCTTGTTCGGATTCGGCTTGCTGTCCGTCAGCACTTCTTTCGTTTTGCCTGTCGCTTCTTCCTGCGGCGCTTCTTCCGTCTCTGGCGCAGGCTTTACGAAAAACTCCCCGATAATGGGCATATCGTATAATTTCAGTTTTTCATTCATCGTGCCCGCATCGAAGATCTGCAGATACACGCCGAGCAAGAACCCTCCCACGACAAGCACGAGCAGCAGCACTGCAGCGAGTGCGAACTTGACTATTTTCTTCATATCGGGCTTCGGCTCCTTTCGGGATCTGCGGGTCGTCTGTCAAAGAAAAGCCGCTCTCCACTCCCAGCATCTCTTTATTGATAGAGGTCGAGAACCTTGTTCACGTAATTCTGCGTCTCTGCGTAGGGCGGCACTCCTTTGTAATCCTTGACTGCCTGCGGGCCTGCATTGTAAGCCGCAACCGCCTTTTTCACATCGCCGCCGAAAGTATCGAGCATCTGCTTTCAGATAGTGCGCGCCGCCCTCGATGTTCTGTTTTTCGTCGTAAGGGTTGACGCCGAGCGCGGCCGCCGTATCGGGCATGAGCTGCATGACTCCGACGGCTCCCGCTTCGGAAACCTCGTTCTGGTTGCCGCTTGACTCCGCCTGCGCCACAGCAGCGACGAGACGTGAATCCAGACCGTATTTGGCGGCCGCTTCCTGGATGAAGCGCGTCGTTTCGTTCGATGCGCCGGAAAGTTCCACAGTCGTTCCCGTAGTTGCCGTCTGCGTTGGTTTCTCCTGCGCCTGCACAGCTTCCGCCTTTGTTGCCGCGCCTGCAGCGGCCGTCTTTGCCGGCGCGGCGCTTTCCTTCTTCTTGAGCTCGGCGTTCAGTGTCTGCTGAAAATTAGCTGCCGCTCCCGGCACAGATCCCTCGATGCCGAACCTTCTCTGGATCTCCGATATTCTCGTTTGAATCGCTTCAACAGCCGAAATTTCCATCGTGTCCATTCTCCTTGTGTCACACGTTCATACCGCGCATATAAAGCTGCAGGCCAATCTCGTCGAGCAATTTCTGCTCTTCCAGAAGAGCCTCTTCCTTATACTGCTGAAGGCGTTTCGCCTTGAGCTGCTCGATGCTCTTGAGCTTGTTCATGTGCTGCAGAAGCACCTTGAGCCTCTTCTGCCGCTCCGCACGGCTGCGGAGGATCTGATCCTGCTGGCTTTCGATCTGCTCTCTCTTCCATTCGAAGAAACTGTTGAACGTCAGAAGACGCCCCAGAGAGATCGTATGTCCGTCCGTCAGTCGGTCGTAATCTTGTCTGCCCTGCTGCATCTCCTGCAAAAGCTCGCCGAGCTTTTCCTTGTCCGCCTCAAGCCTCCTCGACGCCTCCGCAAATTTAACCTCAGCATCTTCCTTTTTCGAGCGTGTGACCTTCAGCAGAGTCTCCAGTTTGAAACGAAACCTCTTCATCGGGCGCACTCCTCATCATATCGCTTCCAGCATCTTTTCCGTCTCTTCATAGGAACTTTGTTCAAAGACGCCTTGACACAGGAAGTTGTTGATCGCATCAATCTTCGCGACTGCCGTATCAATCTTCTGGCTCGACCCCTTGACGTAGGCGCCGATGTGGATGAGATCCTCGGCCTCCTTGTAGACCGCCATCAAGGCGCGCAGGTTCTGCGCCGCTTTCAGATGTGCATCATCGACGACCTCGTTCATGACGCGCGAGACACTGGCAAGCACGTCAATGGCGGGGAAGTGATTCTGTGCCGCAATAGCTCGTGACAGAACGATATGACCATCCAAGATGCTTCGCACAGCATCGGCAATCGGCTCGTTCATGTCATCGCCATCGACGAGCACGGTGTAGATGCCCGTGATCGACCCTCTCGCGTTCGTGCCCGCCCGTTCCAACAGGCGAGGCAGCAAGGCGAAGACTGACGGCGTGTAGCCGCGCGTCGCCGGCGGCTCGCCGATCGTCAGTCCGACCTCGCGCTGTGCCATGGCGAAGCGCGTGACCGAGTCCATCATGAGCACGACGCGCTTGCCTCGGTCGCGGAAATACTCGGCGATCGCCGTCGCCGTCATCGCGCCCTTGATACGCACGAGAGCCGGCTTGTCCGAAGTCGCGACAACGACGACGGAACGCTTCAGCCCCTCCTCGCCGAGGTCGCGCTCGATGAATTCCTTGACCTCGCGCCCGCGCTCGCCTACGAGCGCGATGACGCTGATGTCCGCCTCCGTGTTGCGTGCGATCATCGACAGGAGCGTCGACTTGCCGACGCCCGACCCCGCCATGATGCCGATGCGCTGTCCGTCGCCGAGCGTGATCAGCCCGTCGATGGCGCGCACGCCGACGTAAAGGGAATCCTGTATGCGCGGACGTTCCAGCGGCGAAGGCGGATCCGCGTGCAGAGGATACTCCTTCTTGCAGAGGAGCGGCCCCTTGCCGTCAATCGGTTCGCCGAGGCCGTCGAGGACGCGCCCCAGAGTTCCGGCCCACCTGCACCTGCAAGGTCTTCTGCGCGGAAACGACTTCGCACCCAGGACCTATGCCGCGCATCTCGCCGATGGGCATCAAGAGCACATGGCCGTCACGGAAGCCGACGACTTCCGCTGGAATCGGCTCGACCTGCGGAAAGCGCGACTTCACATAGCAGAGTTCTCCCATGCTCACGTTCGGCCTGCAGACTCGATGACGAGCCCGATGACCTGCACGATCTTGCCGCTCATCTTGATCGACTCGCACGCGCTCGTGGCATCGATGAACTTGCGCACATTGATGCGCAGATGCCCATCTCCTGTCAAGACCGCATCGCCGCCGTCGTCAAAGACATCCTGCGGCGCCTCGTCCTCCCACAGCGGGTCTTCCCAGTTAGGATCCATCGCAGGTTCCTGCAAGTTAATCATAGACACACATCCCGTATCGCTTTCTTCACAAGTTCGATCTGCGTCGCAAGGCGCGCGTCGACATTGCCGTTCGGCGTCTCAAGCACGCAGTCGCCGGGGCTGCAGGCTCGCATCCGACTGGATGAGGAGAACTGCCTGCCCTTCCAGCATGTGCTGGAATTCCGCCTGCGCCATGAGCACGAATTCGTAGGCGTCAGGTGCGACGTGGACAGTGACTTCCGCCCCGGTCGCGCACCTTCATCAAAGCCTTGCGCACAAGGGGCAGGATGATCTGCGGCGCATCGATGAAATGCTGCGGCAGAATCTGCTCGACGGCGCTCATCGCAATGCTCGTGATGTCGTCCTCCGCCATCTGCAGGTAGACCTTGCGCGCTTCGAGCGCCGCGCTCATCAAGGAATTCGCCTTCTCGTTGGCAGCCGCGAGGATGTCTTCGCAGTCTTCGGCGGCCTTCTTCATGCCGTCCTTGTGGCCTTCCTTGAACCCTTCTTCCCTGCCGGCTTCGCGCGCCTCCTCCTTGATCTCTTCAGCGAGGTTGCGCGCATCCATCTCGCTGCGCTTGCTCGCATACTCAGCATCCTGCACCATCACCGCGCATTTATCGCGCGTCTCTTCCAGCAAATTCTCCGCCTTGGATTCCTTTTCCTTGACGTATTCCAGGCGCTCCGCAAGCGACTCCTCGGTGACTCCCTCAAGTTCCTTGGGCAACACTTTGGGCTTCGGCGGCGGGGGCGGCGGTTCTATAAGGTGAGCGCCTTCCTCCCACAACGTGGTTCGGATTATCCTAGACAATCATCTCGTCACCCTTTCCACGTGCGACAACGATCTCGCCCTTGTCTTCCAAGCTGCGGATGACATTGACGACCTTCTGCTGCGCTTCTTCGACATCGCGGATCTTGACGGGGCCCATGAACTCGATTTCTTCGCGCAGCATATCTGCGGCACGCTTCGACATATTCTTGTAGACCTTGTCGGCAACCTCTTTCGGCGTAGCCTTGAGAGCGAGCGAAAGATCCTTCGTGTCGACTTCGCGCAGAACCATCTGCAGGGAGCGATCGTCGAGCATGACGATGTCCTCGAAGACGAACATGAGGCGCTTGATCTCTTCCGTAAGCTCGGGATTGTCGACCTCGAGTGTTTCCGTGATCGTCTTTTCCGTCGTGCGGTCGACGCGATTCAAGATCTCGACGACAGCCTTCACGCCGCCCGCCGAGGTGAAAGTCCTGCGTGACGAGCGAAGACAATTTGCGCTCCAAGACCTTCTCCACCTCTCGTATGATATCCGGCGACGTGCGATCCATCGTCGCGATGCGTTTCGTGACCTCCGCCTGCTTGTCGGGCGGCAAGGACCCCATGAGGATCGCCGCCTGATCGGGATCGAGATACGCCATGATCAAAGCGATGGTCTGCGGATGCTCGTTCTGAATGAAGTTCATCAGCTGGCTCGGATCCGTCTTGTGCAGGAAGTCGAAAGGACGTGCCTGCAGGCTTGCCGTCAAACGGTTGAGGATGAGCTTCGCCTTCTCTGCACCGAGCGCCTTCTCCAGGATATTCTGCGCATACTCAAGACCGCCAGCCGACAGATAGCTCTTCGCCATGAGCATTTGGTAGAACTCGGTGATGACCGCCTTTTTCTGGTCGGGCGGCACCTTCTTCTGGTTCGCGATCTGAAGCGTTACAGACTCGATCTCTTCCTCGTTCATGTGTTGGAAGAGAAGCGCCGAACTCTCGGCGCCGAGCGCGATGAAGAGAACAGCCGCCTTCTGGCGCCCCGTAAGGGGCTGATTCTTTTGTTCAGCCATAATCAATCATCCCCCGCAAGCCACTGCTTGATAAGCATAGCCGCATCTTCCGGCGAATGCATGATCATTTCCTCGATCGCCTGCATCTCGGTCAGCTGGCGCTGCTCTTCTTCCGTAAGCTCTTCTTCCGTGACCTCGCCCGCTTCGATCTGCGCGGCGCGCTCTTCGGCAAGACGCTGTCTCTCGAGTTCTTCCTGACGGCGCTGCTCTTCGATAGCCTCCTGCTCCAAGCGCTTCTTGCGGCGATACATCAAGATGCTGCCGACAATCAGCGCGATGACAAGCAGGAAAGCTGCAAGCTGCAGGTAGAACTCGCGGTCGAGTCTGTCGCGCTCCGCCTGCTCGTCGGCAAGTTTCTTGTCGCGCGCCTCGGTGCTGAACGGCAGAGGCTCGACGGATACCGTGTCGCCGCGATCCGGATTGATTCCGGCAGCGGATCGCACGGAGCGCAGGATACCTCCTGCTGCGCCTGCGTCACATCGTCATTGACGAGGACGGCGACCGTCAGGCGACGAATGGAGCCAGGCGAGGCGACGACTTTGCGTTTTTCCTCATTGACCTCATAATTCGTCGTATTCTCCTTGCGTTCATACTCAGCCTGCGAGTTGTTGTTCTGCTCGACATATCCCGGCACATTGGACTGCGTCCCGGCATGGTCGCCCGGCTGTGTCGACGTGCCGGCATAACTCTCGCTCATCGTTTGCTGACTGCGCACGATGCCCGACTCATCGACAACCGGCGTATAAGTCTGCGAATCCGTCGTCTTTTGGTCGAAATCAAGCTCAACGCTGATGCGCACGAACGATTTGCCCTCGCCGAGAGAAGCATCGAGGAGACTCTGGACGTTCTTCTGCAGATTGTCCTGAACCTTCTTCGTCATCTCCATCTGCGTCAAGGTCTTCTGTCCGACGCCGTCATCGTTGTTCTCGTCGGGATCGTTCAAGATCTTGCCCGACTCGTCGACGATCGTGATATTTTCCGGCGTCAGCGCCTGCACGCTATGCGCGACGAGATTCACGATGCCCTTGATTTCCTTCTTGGACAGCTGTGTATTCGCCTTGAGCTTCAGCATGATGGAAGCCGTCGCCGGCTTTTTCATTTTTTTCTTGTAAAGACTGTCCTCGGGCAGGGACGATGTGCACGCGCGCCTTTTTCCACCGAATCGATCTGTTCGATCGTGCGCGTGAGCTCTCCCTGCAGTGCCTGCAAGTAGTTGACCTTGTTCTGGAACTCCGTCACGCCGAGCTTGCTGTCGTCAAAGAGTTCAAAGCCCTTGTTGCCCCTGGGCAGCCCTTCGGCAGCCAAGTCAAGCCGTGTGCTGTCGACAGCTTTCGCCGGGACGAGGATCGTCGTCCCCTGCCCGCTCTCCTGTATCTCGTAATCGACCTTGTTCTCCTTGAGCTTCGCCGCGACTTCACCGGCGTCCTTCGCCTCCATATTCGTGAACAAGGGCACCATGTCCGGCTTGCCGCCATAGATGATGCTGCCGGCAACAATGGCAATGAATACGAGGGCTGCGGCGCCGATGATCATGTATCGCTGCCGCTTGCTGTAATTATTCCAGAGCTCCAGGTAGCGCTCTTTCCACTCTGCCATTTTCTCAATCCCTTCGCCTCAATGTGCTTGCCGAAGCCCGCTTGTCTTCGACCGGTCATCCCCCTGTCAAGAATCAGACCTGCATGCGCATAATTTCCTGATACGCCTCGATCGCGCGATTCCGCACCTGCATCGTGAGCTGCGTGGCAATCCCCGCCTTCTCACTCGCAATGACGACCTCGGACACGTCGGTGATGCGCCCTGCCGCAAGCTCCATATTGAGTCGATCGGACTCCTTGATCAAACCGTTGACCTCGCCAAGGGAATCCGAAAGAAACTCACTGAATGGCTTCTCCTCCCTCTGCACAGTCTCTCCCAGATGACTTTCGCCAGTCATTTGCACCGGCATCATTTGCAGTGCTTCCACCTGCATGTTCTTTCCACCTCGATCCATAATCACTGACTGCATTCCTGCTTTATACACCATGCACTCTTCGCCGCGAAACCTCGGCGGCCAAGCCTGAAAGGCTCAGGCGCCCAGAAATCTCTCAAACAGGCTGCACATGATGTCCGTCTGTACGTGCAGTTTACTTGCCGATATTCAGCGCGCTCTGCGCCATGCCTTTCGCGGCGTTGATCGCGGTCACGTTCGCCTCGTAGGCGCGCGAAGCCGTAATCATATCGACCATTTCCTGCACGATGTTGACATTCGGACGCTCGACGTAGCCATCTGCATTCGCATCGGGATGCCCAGGATCGTAGACCAGCGGCCCCTGAGAGCGATCCTCCGCAATCTTCGTGGCGCGCACGCCGTTTCCTGCTTGATTGTCGATTTTCTGTCGCAGAAGGAAAGCAAAATCATCCTTGTCCCTCTCGCGCGGCTGGAAAACGACATAACGTCTGTGATACGGACCTCCCTCCACCGAGCGCGTCGTATTTGCGTTCGCGATGTTGTTCGAGATCACATCCATGCGCAGGCGTTCCGCTGTAAGGCCTGAAGCAGAAGCGTCGATTCCTCCAAACATACCCATCTTTCTACTCTCCTTGTCTTGCATCCCTACGAAATCTACATCATGATTTCAGATCATTGCCCCGTTATGACGTTCCTCAGGCGGGAGAACTTTCGCTCCGACCTGACGCGCCAAGGCATTGAAGTAGAGACTATTCTTAGCTAAAGATGCCATCTCGACATCGATATCCACATTGTTCTGGTCATAACGCATGGACGAAGACTGGTCGAGCTCGATCTTCGCCACGGCTCTGCCCCGGAACCCGAAGGGCATATGACGGTCATGTGTGCGAACAACCTTGAGTCTGTCTGTGGCGTCGAGATCAAGTTCCTTTGCAAGAAGATCCTCGAAAACGACATCGCTCTTCTTGAAATATGGCGTGTTGACATTGGCGATATTGTGGCTGATGACCTCTTGGCGGAGGTTTGCCGCCTCCATGCCGCGCTGCATGACGTCAAGCGCCTTGCTGCCTACGATTTGTTCCAGCATTGCGGTTTTCCACATCCTTTCCCCTTAACCTCTTTATCTTTCGACAGAATGAGATAAAATCCTCTTATCCTGCCCCTCTTTTTTATTCTTTTTTCCAAAACAAAGAAAGAAGGATCCGCTATAGGCCAGCCCAAAGCGCAAGCCCTCGCCAAAACCACCGTGAAGAGCCGGAGCAGTGCTTCTTCCATCTCTCTGCCATGGCGTGTGCAAGGTCCACGAGGCAAGCATCCATGCGTGCAATTCACCCGTAAAAACTAACAAATTTATCCATTACAATTCCACACTCTCTATTCTACCACAAAATCGAAAAGTATTCACTTCATTTCTCAGTTTTTTTTAACGACCGTAAAATAGTCCTACAAGAGACGAGAAAAAAGGGGCAGAAATATGTCTGTGCATACCTCTGCCCCCAATCCATCAGTTTTCCACCCGCTGAAGTTCTTCGAGCAAGTAAGGATTGAGCACCTTGATGTGCGTCCCCTTCATGCCGAGAGATTTCGACTGGATGAGCCCCGCCGACTCGAACTTGCGCAGTGCATTGACGATGACGGAGCGCGTGATTTTCGCCCGATCCGCGATCTTCGAGGCCACGAGCAAACCTTCCGATCCCTCAAGCTCGTTGAAGATGCTCTTCGCCGCCTTGACTTCCGAGAAGGACAGCGTTGCCAAGGCGATCTGCACGGTCGCCTTCTTGCGCGCCTCGATCTCGATCTGCTGCGTGCGGTCGCGCAGCATCTCCATGCCGACGACCGTCGCGCCGTACTCGGCAAGAATCAGGTCGGCTTCCGTGAAATCCTGGTCATACTTCGCGATGATCAAGGTGCCGATGCGGTCGCCCACGCCGTAGATCGGAACGATCGTCGTCTTCTTTCCTTCGAATCGACAGTCCGTATCTTCTGTGAAGGCGCAGATTCCCGTCTTCGATTTCAAATTCGGCGAGGTCTCGTCCATCTTCAGCAGCCAGCTCACATATCGCTTGGGAAAGTTCCCTTGCTCCACAACATGGGCCAACATCAGGTCACACTCGAAATCATCAATGAAGGCATGACCGAAGATCTTGCCCGCCTTGTTCACAATATAAACATTTGCGTTGATCACCGCGCTCAAGACGCGCGATATGCTGTCGTACTCAACGCTTTCCGCACGCTGCAGCAGACGGTTGATCTTCCTCGTTTTTTCCAGTAATGTCGCCATGCAAATTCCATTCCTTTCCCCACGGCAATGCAATTTCCAAATTCAGGCGTTTGCCCGCCCCTTATTTTAACACATTTTTTTCTAAATAATCAAAGATGATGGAAAGAAATGATGGATTTTTTTCTTATATTTTCTCACAAAACAGGATCACGTCTTCAACTTCCTGTCAGTCCGGCGACTGCCTCGCGAAACACCTTGCCCAAAGAATCATGGATCACGAGCGTTGCTTTCCTGTCTGCCTGTGTCGCTGTCTTGTTGATGAGCACGAGGCGGTCGCCGTTAAAATAGCGCAGGAGGCCTGCCGCTGGATAAACGATCAGCGACGTCCCGCCGACGATGAGCATGTCTGCCGCCGAAATCGCGCGCACGGCGGCGTCGAGCACGTCCATATCGAGGCTTTCTTCGTAAAGCACGACGTCGGGTTTCACCGTCGCGCCGCATCTCGTGCAATGCGGCACACCTTCGCTCGCCTGCATGAACTTTGCATCGTAAAGCGCGTGACAGCCCATGCAATAGTTGCGGCGAACCGAGCCATGCAGTTCCAGGACGTGCGACGATCCCGCCTCCTGATGCAGTCCGTCGATATTCTGCGTGATGACGGCCTTGAGCTTCCCCATGCGTTCCAAGTCGACGAGCGCCTTGTGGCAGTCGTTGGGCTTCGCCTCCATATAGATGAGCCGTTTGCGGTAGAAGTCGAAGAACTCCTCGGGGCAGCGCTCAAAAAACGTATGCGAGACGAGCTCTTCGGGCGAAACATGCGCGGACAATCGCCGGCTGTAGAGCCCCGTGGCGCTGCGAAAGTCGGGAATGCCCGATTCCGTGGAAACTCCGGCGCCGCCGAAGAACACGATATTGCCGCTTTCCTTCAATAGATTATGGAACATGCCGATCTTTTCGTCTTCCATCGTCTTTCCCTCCTTTTCTGCAGCCATCCTCAGCCGTGCCGCTCGTTCTCCGAAGGTTTCCGAACCTCTCCCGGCTCAAACCTCGTCGGCGATCTCGCGGTAGATCGTCTCCAGATCCCTCATGTAGCCCTTTGCATCCATCAAGGGGATGCTTCCATTCGCGCGCGCAGATCGCGGTGCAGGCGGCGCAGGATGTCGGGCGAAGCCGCAAGTTCCAGCGCTTTTCGCACATACTCCATCTCGCCGCGTGCCACAAGCTGCGAAAGTCCCGCGTTTTCCGGGATGCTCGTCGAAAAGCGCTCCCCATGCGTACCTCCCGCCTTCGTGATGACGGGAACCCCCATATAGAGCGCCTCGCACGTCGTGAGGCCACCCGTATAAGGCGACGTGTCGAACGCGATGTCGATGTCTCGATACTGCTCCAGGTAGTCGGGACTGTAAGGGCGCAGCTCGATCTGCGCAAGCGGTATGCCGAAGCGGCGCAGACGATCCTCCACGATCTTGCGCCCCGCCGGTATGCTGCAGATCTTGCTCTTGATGACGAGCCGCGCACCCTTCATGCGTTCGAGCACGCCGCGCCACAAGGCGAGCATATCATCCGACACCTTGGCAAAATTGTTGAAGCTGCCGAACGTGATGCAGCCATTCTTCACGAAAGGTGCGTCCCCCGCGCCCTTCGGCATCTTGCGCAGCACGGGCGCATAGCAGAGATGACTGCGCGGCATGCGCAGCACATTCTCCGTGAAGCCGCGCGCGCCCATGTCCCACGGCGAGCAATAGACATCCGAGAGGAAGTAGTCGACCGCCCGAAGTCCCGTCGTCGCCATGTAGCCGATCGCCGTCATCTGCACGGGCGCGGGACGATAGGCGAGCACGGGCAAGCCGGTCCCCTGCGTGTGCCCAGCCAGGTCAACGAGGATGTCGATGCCGTCCTTGGCGATGAGGCGCGCCGTATCCTTCGGCGAAAGGCGCGAGACGTCCTTCCAGCGCACGCGCTCGCGGCGAAAGAGCGAAGTCACGCGATCGCGCTTGCCCCGCGCATAGCAGGTGACCTCGAAAGAGTCCGCATCGAAATCGCGCACGAGCGGCATCATGAAGTATGCAGCCGCATGAAGGCGAAAAATCCGGAGAGATGTAGCCGATGCGCAGCTTGCGGCTGAAGGTGCGCTCGCTCTTCTTTCCCGAGGCAGGCGCAGTCGCTTGACACGGATGGCGCCTGCTCCGGAGCTTTTCAGCGGCAATGTCGAGGGACGGGCGTTGTCGCCAAAAAAAGCGGCGGCTCTCGCCTCGCGCCTTTCCTGCACGCGCTTCGTCTCTTCCAATTCCCTCTTGAACGCCTCGTATTCCCTTTCCTCTTCCATGCGCCTCTCATGTGCGCGCGCCTCCCAGGCCCAGAGGCGCATCGGTTCCTCGTCCTGCGGTTTGGAGAGCGGCTTCTGCGCAACGTGAGAAAGCGGCTCGGCAGGCTTCTTCGCCTGCTGCGCCACGAGCGCTGTGCCGCGCCGCTCGCGCTCGGCCTCCGCTGCCGCTGCTGCCATCGCCTCGCTGACGGAAAGCGGCGCCCTTCGCGATGGGACGGACGCATCCGATGCGCTCTCCCTATACGGATGATAGAGCTTGACCTCCTCGAAGAATCTTCCGTAGCCGCGATGGAGGCGCAGCGATTCTGCCAGCGTCCTCGCGCGGTAATTCGAACAGAAGAGCGCCTTGCTGTAGCACGATGCCGCTTCGTCTCCCTTTGCACATGTCGCTCGCCGCGAACAAGGTGTTCATGGAAAGCTCCGGCTCTGCCGCGAGAAGCCGGGCGTCCGAGAGCCATGCGAGCGCCTTGAAACGCACGTAGCGCATGGACTCCGTCCAAAGCGACTCACCCACCGCTTCCGTCGCCTGCACGATGGCAAGAAGCTCCCCGATCTCCTCTTCCAGCGCAAAGTCTGCGGCAAAGAACGCTGCGCGCACGAGACGTGCGCGCAGGTTCCCCTTCTCGCTGCCTTCAGCTTGCGCCAGGTACTCAGCCGCCTTCTCGCGCTCGTCCATATAAAAGGACGCCTCCGCCATGATGGCATAGGCGTCTGCGTCTTCAGACGCGAGCTGCAGGATCTCCTTCGCCGAAGCGCGCATGCCGCGAAAGTCGCCTTGGTTCGCGAATCGGTTGGCGATCCCTATCCAATTCTCTTTATCGTCCATAAAACACACGCTCCAACCAATGCAGTCTATACCTCGGGGCATAGCTCATCGCCGTACTCCCTGAGAAAGATCTTCTGATAATCCTTGTAGCTCTTGGCCAAAGGCTTTTCCACGGGACAATGGATGCACCAAAACCCATCTTCCTGGTTCGGCACGACCGTCCGAAACCCCCGGCGGGCGAATTCCCTGCACGCTGACGTATCGTAGAGATGCCAGCCGGTGAAGAGATCCTCGCGCCAGGGAACATCGTACTGCGTCGCAAGAAAGAGACCGTCCGCCGCCTCGACGTCGATGCAGAGGCCGTCGGGCTCCTTCATATGCGTGTCGACGATGCTCTCCGCCTCGCACGCATGAAGCACGCGCCCATAGCAGCGAAGGCCGTCCCACCACACGCCGCTCGCCGGGAGCGAACGGCAGCCGATGACGCCGATGACGCCGATGCTCTCATCTGCGAAGATATTCAACATCGCCTGCGGAAAATCCTTTTTGACGAGCAGCGTGTCCTGATGCAGATAGACCTTGTAGCGAGCTTTCGACCTCGCCATGCCCTCGTTGTACCCTGCTGCCATCGACGAAGCGCCGCGCACGGCGATGTATTCCGCACGAAAGCCTTCGGGCAGGCGCAAGCAGCGCAGATAGAGCAGGCATTCGTCATACCAGGCCTCATCGTTGACGCAGGTGATGAAGGCGATCGCCCGTTCATCGCTCATCCATCGCCCCTCCTTTCTGCCCTATCGCTGCGAACTGTCTGAGCGCCTCTTGCACCGCCTCGCCCGAAAGCTTCCGCTGCGCCGCCCCGGCGAGCTCCTGCGCCAAAGGCGGCGCCGCCGTCTGCAGGAGAAGCCGCAGGAGCTCTGCCTGATGCACGATGGTCTGCGCGGCAAAATCCAGCAGATATTCGGGGAAGATTCCCTCCTCGAAGTAGAGACGCCAAAGCGCTGCCGCATTTTCTTCCGGCGCAATGCCGTATTCCAAACGGCGCAGGAGCGTCACGAGGCGACGCCGTACCGCAGGCGTGAAGCACTCCTTCAAGGGCGCCACCTCGTCCGATGTGCGCCGTGCGCGGCAAAGCCAGAACTTCGCCTCCAAATCGCGCCCGGGATTCTCGAATCCCGCCGCCTCCCATCGTTCGACCATCCCTTCCGGCCCTTCTTGCCATACAGGGAGGAAGGAAACTTCCTTGTAGAAGGAAGCTGCGAGAAGCGTTTCCATCTCGGGCAGAGCGAAGAAGCGACGCACGACCGCGCAGAAGTGCCCGTCGCGCAAATCTTCAAGCACGCTCCAATGGCGCACGTTCGAAAAGCTCGTCAACAGATAGCCCGTCGGCCGCAGGAAAAGTCCGAAGCCCGCAGCGATGTCCTGCGGATTGCCTGCCGTCTCCAGGCAGCGGTCGGCGATGATGAAGTCGAAGCTCTCGCGCGCAAACGGCAGGGGCGTCTCGCGGTAATCAAGAAAAGTCCATGCGACATCCAACCCCCGCAGCTCCGGCGCTTCGGCGCGATCGGCTTCCGCCGCCACGGCGAAGAGCACGGCCGCTGGAAGCATCTCGCGCAGCTTCGGCAAGTAGGCGAGGCTTTCCACGACGAGCACGGAAATCGCCGCGCGCGACGGCGCGAGAAAGCGCAGCAGACCGCCGTCATGATCCAGGAGATCTTCTCGCTCTTCCCCCGGCATCCCCATCAATGCATCTTGCGCGCGATCTCGCGCGCATTCTTCTTGAGTTCATTCGGCGTATGACCCTTGAGCCTCCAAAGGCGCGTCGTCGCGTGCAGCTCGATGACGCGCTCCGTCATCTCCTCTTCTTCCGCTTCGCCGGAGAGCTTCCCCAACGTCTGCAAGAAAGCGGCGACGTCCTTCATGCTGCCGCCATTCTGAAACAGCAGGAGGATCTTCCCGACAGCTTCCGCCGCCTGCAGAACCTCCAGCGAGAGCTTCGCCATGAAGAACTGCGCGAGCTTCTTGTAAGCGAGCGTGGCTTCGATATAACCCTCTTCCCCCGCATCGTAAACCTTGCCGTAGGAAAGCTCGGCAAAGGGCAGGCTTTCCTTCTCCCGCTGCTCCTGCTCCAGCCGTGAAGCGCTCAAAAAGCGTCCGGCAGCACATGCCGCGTTCCGTACCGACGACGTCCTTGCGCCAGCAGGAGCCGTTGAGCATGACGCCCATGAAGGCAGAAAAGTCCAAGCGCTCGTTCTCTTCCAGATAAGAATTGACCATGGCGAAAAGCTTGTCGTAGTCAAGAAAGCCATAGTAGAAGAGAAGCCCCGTCGCGAGTCGCATAATCTCCGTATTGAGGCGCACGGCATCCGCATAGGCGGCGGAATCGAGCTTCTTGAAAACCGCCGCGATTTCTGCCGGCATGTACCAGAAGAGCTTTCCCGCATCCGCGCCGACAGCCATGATGGCGATTCCGCACAGGTAGTCGATGCGCTCATCGTCCTCGCGGAAGTCGTCCGCAAGGCCGCCCTTTTCCTCTATGTGGCGAAAGGCCTGATACTGCTCATCGAACGCGGACGGCAGCCACCGCTCGGCAAACTGCACGGCCGCAGGGACGAGGGCGTCGATGAGCGCCGGCATCGTCAGGCCTTCCGTCCCCTCAAGGCAGAGGTTGTACGCCAGATCATCAAGCTCTTCGCGCGAAAGGCAGCCCAACGCCTCCTTCAGCGTGCGGCTTTCCGGCAGAGCACGGCGATAGAGCCGCTCCCTGCGCTCCTTCCCCCTTTCCAGAATCCCATCCATTCCTGCCATCTTCTCCATGAAGCCACCCTTTCTCCTGCACAATTTCCCGGTCGGTCCCTGCCGATCCATCCAATCTCAGCGAAAATATTCGACGATGCCCGCCGCGATTCCCTGCGCGGCATTTTCCACGCCCTCATTCGAATTCATCATCTGCTCCTCGCGCGGGTTCGAGATGAACGCTGTCTCAAGAAGCATCGCAGGCATCGCCGTATGGCGGCAGACGTAGAATTCGCAAGGCTTCGTGCCGCGGTCGAGCGTGCCGATGCGGCGCAGGACATTGCGCTTGACGGCATCGGCAAGCCGTGTACTGTTCGCCGATCCCTTTTCATAATAGTATCCTGTCGTGCCATGCACCTCGGGAGCGGAGAAGGCGTCGAGATGTATGCTGATGAAGATGTCTGCGGCATTGCGATTCGCGATGTCGCAGCGCGCCTGCAGCTCCTCCACATCCGTCGCCTTTTCCTTTTTCGGCGAAACTTCCGTATCCGTCGTGCGCGTCATGATGACCTCGGCGCCCCTGCTCTTCCAACAGCACCTTGAGTCTTCGCCCAATGCGGAGCGCGATGCTTTTTCCGTCACGCCCGCTCGATCCGATCGCGCCCGTGTCGCTGCCGCCATGCCCGGGGTCGATGACGATGCGCTTGCCGGCGATGCCGGGCTCTGCGCTGCTCGGGCTTTTCGTCCGCGTCGGCAGGGACGATGCACCATCTTTGGAGGACTCATCCGCCGAACCCGCAGAGCCGTCCGCCTCGCCGGACGTTCCCGCACCATGACCGAAGTCGATGTTCGAACCGCCGGAGGAGGAGCTGCCTGCAGAAGAAGATGCGCCCGAAGACGAAGTCTCCCCCGCACCACCCGACAGATTGCCGAAGTCCATGACCACGCGATACGGCACAGCGCCGCCCTCCAAGGCAAACACATCGTAATTGCTGCGATCTTTGTACGTCTCCGTTTCTACGACGATGCGCACCGTGCTCGCGTCGAACTGCCCCAAGCGCACCCTCGTCGCAAAGCGGCTCTTGATTTCCTGGTTTTTCACCGCGTTCGGCGAAAGACGCGCCCCCGAGAGATCGACGACGACGCGGCCGGGCGAAGAGAGCGTCATCGCGCGATAGTCGACTTCGCCGTCCGCATCGACGACGATGCGCACCTTCGTCTTGTCCGCATGGATGCGCACATCCTTGATTTGGGCGAGCGGAGCCGCCTCTGCCGTCGAAAAGGAAGCAACGCCACCGCCGAAAGCGCCGACGAAAAAAACGAGAAGAAACAGCCAACGAAATGACACGTTCATGCGAACCCCTCCTGTCAGGCTTCAAAGCATGTTGCGCAAGAACGCCTGCGTGCGTTCTTCCTGCGGATCCTGGAAAAGAGCTGCGGGGTCTCCCTGCTCCACGATCATGCCGTCCGCCATGAACACCACCTGCTGCGACACCTCACGCGCAAAAGCCATCTCGTGCGTCACGACGACCATCGTCATGTGCTCCGCCGCCAGCTCGCGCATCGTCTTCAAGACCTCGCCCGTAAGCTCCGGGTCGAGCGCCGATGTCGGCTCATCGAACAGCATGATCTCCGGCCGCATGGCGAGGGCGCGCGCGATAGCGACGCGCTGCTGCTGTCCGCCGGAAAGGCGTGCGGGATAGGCGTCGCGCTTTTCGAAGAGCCCAACCTTCCGCAGCAGTTCCTCCGCTATCGGCACGATCTCTTCGCGCTTCATGCCCTTGACCTCGATCGGCGCTTCCAGAAGGTTCTCCAGCACCGTCATGTGCGGGAAAAAGATTGAACTGCTGGAATACCATGCCCATCTTCAAGAGGAGTGTGCGGCACTTTCCGCTCGAAGCATACGCCGTATGCCCCGCCTCATCCTCTGCGGCGAGAAAGTCGCCGTCGATCTCGATCGAGCCCTTGTCGACCTCCTCCAGGCGGTTGATGCAGCGGAGCAAGGTCGACTTGCCCGAACCCGAAGGCCCGATGATGGAAAGCGTCTCCCCGCGTTTCGCCACGAGGTCAATGCCGCAGAGCACCTCGTTCGCGCCGAAGCTCTTATGTATGCCGTGCATACGGATCGCCGGCTCATTCATCGTACTTGCCATAGTACGCCTCCAATTTCTTGAATCCCCAGGTCAGGACGAACGTCATCGCGAGATAGAAGACCGCCGCCACGAAGAAGGGGCGTCATGTCGAACTCGCGCTGCACGATCGTGCGCGCCACGCGCAGAAGATCGTTCATCGCCAAGATGTAGATGAGCGACGTGTCCTTGACGAGATTGATCGTCTCGTTGCTCACAGGCGGCAGGACATGGCGGATCATCTGCGGCACGATGATGCGCCGCATCGTCTGCGTGTACGTCATGCCAAGCGACTTCGCCGCCTCGTACTGCCCACGCCCGATCGACTGGATGCCCGCACGGAAGATCTCTGCAAAGTACGCCGCATAGTTCAGCGTGAAGGCGAGGAGCGCCGCCGCGATGTCGGGCAGGCGTATGCCGATCATTGGCAGGGCGAAATAGACGAAGAGAAGCTGGAGCATCAGCGGCGTGCCGCGCATGATCCAGATGTAGAATTCCATCAGATGACGCAAAGGGCCGAGCTTCGAGATGCGGCAAAGCGCGACGAGAAGCCCCAAGGGCAGCGACAAGAGAAGCGTCACGCTGAAGATCTCCAACGTGATCTCTGCGCCTTCGAGCATCAAGAGGGCCGTCCCCACGATTTTTTCCATAGATTTCTCTCCTCATTTTCAAGCGGCCGCATTCCTGCGCCGCTTTGACGATTGCCCCTCTATCTTATCACAAATTTTCCCTTTCGCCCATATTTTTAGGAGAAAATAGATATGCAGCATGGGAAAACGCACGAAGCGTCAGCCGTCCGCATGGGCTGTCGCAAGTATGCCCATGCTCACATTCCATGGCCAAGACATATCATCTGCGGACATATCCCAAGCCGTCGGCACAGCAATCGTCCCGCCTCTTCTTCTCTGATGGATAAAATATTTTTACAAAAGCAACATTTTCTTTTGACCTATATGCGCATAATATGTATAATATAAATAGGAGGAGGGAACACGATGAGATTCAAGGAACTTGAACGGATCATCAAAAAGGACGGTTGGTATTTCGACAGCTCCAATGGCTCGCACATGCACTACAAGCATCCAGAGAAGAAGGGAAAGATCACGATACCGAATCACCCCGGCGACCTCGACCCAAAAACCGTTAAATCTGTCTTGCGGATGACAGGCTTGCAATAACAGCCCGTTTCCGAAAGGAGGCTTCTATATGAACCCTGGTATATCCCGCCGTATTTTATCCCTGCGAAGTGAATCCCGGCTTTACCGTCGTCGTCCCCGACCTGCCCGGCTGCATAAGCGAGGGGCAGTTCTCTCCGACGCCATTGCCATGGGCGAGGATGCCGCCTCGGGATGGATTCTCGGCGAGCTTGAGGATGGCAACGAAGTGCCGCCCGCAAGCAATATCACGGACATTCATCCCGACCCCGAGATCGGAGAAGGCTTCGTCAGCCTTCTCTCGCTCGACATGGATGCCTACGCCGCCAAGTACGGCAGCAAATCCGTACGCAAAAATCTCACGATTCCCGCATGGCTCAACACCTTCGCCGAAGCCGAGCAGCTCAACATCTCCAAAGTCCTGCAGGGATGCGCTCACTGACCTGTATGAGAAGAAAACCGCCATCTGAGTGCGGCGAGGAGGGATGTCGCACATAAATCAAACGCTCGGCGTCATATCGGTCAACTCAGCAACAGCCCCTTTCTATTCCAAAAGAAGCCGCCCCGCAGGACGGCTTCTTTTTATAGGAAGTGCAGCAGCATCTTCCAACACTATCACATATAATCGACCGGCGTCTTCTTCCTTCTCTGCTTGAGCATGCCGAGCTTCGCCGAGAACCATTCGACGATGACGAAGAACACGGGGATCAGGAACACGCCGAGAATCGTCGCAAACAACATGCCGCCGACGACGGCGACGCCCATGCCGTTTCTCGCGGAAGCGCCAGCCCCCGTCGCAATGGCGAGCGGCAGGCAGCCGATGATGAACGCAAAGCTCGTCATGAGGATCGGGCGCAGGCGCAGACCCGCTGCCTCGATCGCCGCCTTGACCGGCTCCATGCCTCGGTCGACGCGCACCTTCGCGAACTCGACGATGAGGATCGCGTTCTTCGCGGCCAGACCGATGATCATGATGATGCCGATCTGCATGTAGATGCTGTCCTGCAGTCCCGAATTCATGTGGTGGAACAGGATCATGCCGCCCATGCCGAGCACATACTCGGAAAGAAGCGCCCCGAGGATGCCCGTCGGCACCGTCAGGAGGACGGCGAACGGCACGCTCCAACTCTCATAGAGAGCCGCAAGGCACAGGAAGACGAAGACGAGGCACAAGGCGAGCACGCGCAGCGTCGAGCTGCCCGCCGTCTTCTCTTCGCGGCTCTGACCCGACCACTCGATGTTGAAGCCTGCAGGCGCAACCTCGGCGACGACTTCTTCCGCCGCCCGCATCGCGTCGCCCGAGCTGTAGCCCGAAGCGGCGTTGCCCTGGATCTGCACGGCGCGTGCCGAGTTGAAGCGCGAGATGATCGGTGCGCCCGTGCCGCGCTTCGGCTTCAGGAGCGTATCGAGCGGCACCATCGTGCCCGCATTCGACCGCACGAAGATGAAGCGCGCTGCCTCGACTTCCGAACGATACGGCATATCCGCCTGCATCATGACCTTGTAGCTGCGGCCGAACTGGTTGAAATCGTTGACCTGGTAGCCGCCGAAGTTGACCTGCAGCGCCGTGAACACGTCGCTCATCTGCACGCCGAGCTGCTTGACCTTCTCGCGGTCGATCTCGAAGTCGTAAACGGGCGAATTGATGCTGTACGTCGTCCGCACGCCCTGCAATTCAGGACGCTGGTTCATCGCCCTGCACGATCTGCTTCGTGATCGTGTCCAGCTCCCTCGTCCGTATGACCCGACATATCCTGCAGCTGCATCGTCCAGCCGCCGACCATGCCGAGGCCGGGCAGCGCCGGCATGTTGAACGCGATGACCTGCGCCTCAGGCGCGACTTTTGCGCCGATGCCGAACGTCTTGCCGATGAGCATGTTGATGTTCGTTTCTATCGTCGTGCGCTCGTCCCACGACTTCAGGCCGACGAAGATCGCGCCCGCGCTCGACTTCGAGCCGAAGGACAGGATGTCGAAGCCGTTGATGCCCATGACCATGTCGACGCCCGGGAGTTCCTGCAGGGAGGCGATCATCTTGTCCATGCTTTCCTGCGTGACGTTGCTCGACGTGCCGGGCGGCAGGCTCACGGAAACGACGTAGAAGCCCTGATCTTCATCGGGCACGAAAGTAGACGGCATGTTCTTGTAGATGATCGCCGTAAGGGCGCAGACGAGCACCATGAAGAGAATGGCGAAGCGCGACTTGCGGATCATCTTGGCGACGATGCCCAAGTAGCCGCTCTTCGTCTTGTCGAACCAAGTGTTGAACCCCTGGAAGAAGCGGTCGAGGACGCCCGTCCCCGCCTCCTTCCCCTTCGCGTGAGACTTCAGGATCAAAGCGCAAAGAGCAGGCGTCAAGGACAGGGCGACAAAGGCCGAGATCGCCATGGAAATGGCGATCGTCAGGGCGAACTGCTTGTAGAGGACGCCCATCATGCCGCCCAAGAAGGCGACGGGCACGAAGACGGCGGCGAGCACGAAGGCGATCGCCACGACCGACCCCTGCACCTCGTCCATCGCCCGCTCCGTCGCGTCGACGACGCTCAGCCCCTCCTCCATGTGGTGCTCGACGTTCTCGATGACGACGATGGCGTCATCGACGACGAGACCGATGGCGAGCACCATGGCGAAGAGCGTCAGCGTGTTGATGCTGAACCCGAGCGCCAAAAAGGCGATGAACGTGCCGATCAAAGAAACCGGCACCGCCAGAAGAGGTATGATCGTCGCGCGCCAGCTCTGCAGAAAGAGGAAGATGACGAGCACGACGAGGAGAAGCGCTTCGACGAAGGTGTGGACGACCTCCGTGATGGACGCGCGGATGTAGTTCGTGCTGTCCACGATCGTCTCGCAGCGCAGCTCCGGCGGAAAGTCCGGCTGCGCCTCTTCGATGACCTTCTTTACGGCGGCGATCGTCTGCATCGCATTGGCGTCGCTCGTGAGCTGGATGCCCATGGCGAGCGCCGGGTGTCCGTTCGCCTTGGCGATGATGTTGTTCGACTTCGCGCCCGTTTCGACGCGCGCGACATCCTTGAGGCGCACGAAGCTGCCGCCCTCGGCGGCGCGCACGATGATGTCGCCGAACTGCTCGGGCGTCACGAGACGGCCATCGACCTTGCCCGTCGCCTGCTTCTCCTGCATCTCGGGCACGGGCATCGCGCCGATCGTACCCGCCGGCGCCTGCATGTTCTGCTCCTGATCGCAGCTGCGACATCGGAAACCGTCAGGCCGAGTTCCGCGAGCTTGTCGGGGTTGAGCCAGACGCGCATCGAATAATCCGCGCCGAAGATCTGGACATCGCCGACGCCCTTGACACGCTTGATCTTGTCGAGGAGATAGATCGTCGCATAGTTCTTGAGGAACGTGCGGTCGTACATGTCGCTGTCCGAATACATGGCGACCATCATCGCCATGTCGTTCGATGCCTTCTTCGTCGTGACGCCGACCGTCTTGACGTCGTCAGGCAGGCTCGCCGTCGCCACGGCGACGTTGTTCTGCACCTTGACCGCGGCCATGTCGCCGTCCGCTCCGACCTCGAACGTAACCGTCAGGGCATAGCGCCCCGAGTCGTCCGAGTTGGAGCTCATGTAGTCCATGCCCTGCGTGCCGTTGACCTGCTCCTCGATGATCTGCGCGACCGTCTGATTGACGACGCTCGCGCTCGCCCCCGTATACGCCGTGCCAACGGTGATCGTCGGCGGCGAGATCTGCGGATACTGTGCGACCGGCAGCTGAAGCCCCGCGATGACGCCGCAAATGACGATCAGGAGCGCGATGACGATGGCAAAAAATCGGCCGATGGATAAAAAAACTTGGACAAGTTCATTCCCTCCTATGCCTATTTGCCCAAAGTGCTGACGTCAGGATCGAACTCCTTCATATCGTTTTCGAGCGAGAATCCCATGTCGGCTGCCGTGACCTCCGTCGGCGAAAGCTCGACGCCCTCCTGCAAGTTCGTCAAACCCTCGACGACGACCATGTCATTCGCCGAAATGCCGTCCTTGATGATGTAGAAGCTGCCCACCTTGTCGCCGAGCGTCACGTTGCGCGCCTTGGACTTGCCGTCCTCGACGACCATCACGAAGGACTTGTCGAGGAGCTGCTGCACGGCGCGCTCCGGCACGAGGATGGCGTTCGGCACCGTCTGTCCCGTGATCTTCACACGCGCGAACATGCCGGGCAGCAAAAAGGCCGCTCGGGTTGTCGAAGAGCGCCTTGATCTTCAGCGTTCCCGTATTGTCCTTCAAGGCGCGATCCGTCTCGACGATCCTTCCGTCGATCGGATATGACGTGCCGTCCGAGAGCTTCAGCGAGACGCGCGCCGACGGAGATCCTTCGCCGCGCATGGCGGCGCCCATGAACTTCAGGTAATCCGTCTCGCTGATGCTGAACGTCGCGTAGACGGGATCGTTCGTGCCGATCGTCACGAGCGTCGTGTTTCCCGCCGTGACGAACGTGCCGACGGCGACATCGTCGACGGCGAGCTGCCCCGTCATCGGCGCATAGATCGTCGTATCGGCGAGATCCTGCTGTGCGCGGCGCAAGAGCGCTGCATTCGCCTCGGCCGCCGACTCGTAGGCGCTGACGTTTTGCACGCTGCGTCGCCACCGTCTGCTCGGGAATCGCCGCCGCCGCGTAGAGAGCCCTCATAGCGCGAGAGATCGACGCGCGCATTGCTCAAGGTCGCCTCCGTCTGCGCGAGAGCCGCCTGCGCCTGCCAGACGGCAGACTCGTACTGGCGCGAATCGATGCGGTAGAGCGCCTGCCCCGCCGTGACGAACTCGCCGCCCTTCACATACTTCTCGACAACGGCGCCCGAGACCTTCGACTGCACCTTGACCTCGTCCTTGCCGGTGATCTGACCGGCATACTCGCTCGTGATCGGCGCGTCCTGCTGCATGGCCTTCATGACCTTGACCTGCGCCGCTCCCTTCTGCATGCCCTGCTGTCCCCCGCAGCCGCTCAAGAGCAAGGACAAGGCGAGGGCAGATGATGCCAGAAGCATGGAAAGACCGCCCATTTTTCTGTAAGGAAAACAAGATTCCTCTTCCCCTTCTTCCCCTCGCCAGCTTTTTCGGCGGCTGCGGGGCGGTTGATACGATAGCTTTCGACAGGGCGAAACTGCCCTTGTACCTTCCGATTTTTATATGAACGAAATGGAAAAGTCAAGGAAACCCGATGGAAAGTATGTGTCAAGATGTTCTCGGTGGGAAATTTCAACCCTTGATGCGTCTGCCTTCGCGGCATGCCTGTTTTTTTCCTCTTTTAAGCGAAGCATTTGGACAAATGTCCAATCGCACTGCTCATCGGCGCGCTCACCGTGATCCTCCCATGTCGCACGCCTTCATGCGCGTTGCCCTTGCTTTTCTTCAACGCTTGCCTCACAGCTCCGCGGAAATCCCTGCCAGACTTCGGATTGAACAGCTCCGCTTTGGCCACTCATGGCTTCGCGCAGGTCGCCGTTCTTCAGCCCCGTGATGATCTTCACCATCGCCCTGCCGCCGTCTCCGCTCCATCGCCGCCCTTGCTTCTTCATCCGGTAGCTGTACAGCCGATGGTTGCTCTCGCATGTGCCCAGGAGCTTGCTGCATCCGCCCAGTCCCCGTTGCTCCAACGAGGCAAGGTATGACCAGTTCCGCGTCATGTAGCCTCGGAGAAGGCGCACTTGTTCGGCTTGGTGTTCGTCCCGGGCTGTGGATTCCAAGGTGTCCAGTACGAGGCCTAGACGCTCTCGGTCGTGGTTCTTCAAGGCTCTGTGCAGTTCCCGGCGCAGCTTTCTGTTCGCCCAGGAGAGGCGTTCCTTGCACTTCCTCTGCACGTGATACCAATCGCGGAAATGCTCATGCCTTCCGACTTTCCCCACGATCTCCTTGAATGCGTCGATGCTGTAGCCGGCTCCCCCGTCACTGTTGCTCAGCACCAACGTGTGCGTCAGGTCATAATGGCTGCCTATATAGTGCAGCATCCTGTCCTTGGCTTTTTCATGGCTGAAGTCTGCTATGTAGTGGGTTCCTATAAGTTCGCGTCGGTTGCCGTTCTCTCGCACGCCTTCGGCGATCTGGAAGCGATGCAGTTCCTTTTGTTTCTTCTTCTGCCCGTGCAGCATGAGGGCCGTCTCCCTCGATGTAGAGGACTTGCGGTTGACGCAGTTCTTTTTCTTCCATTGGGTCGGGCGTCGCCTGCAGGTCTTCCCATGCGCTGTAGGTTTCGCCCACTTGCTTCACTACGCGGGCGACTTGCTGATGGCTCATCGTGACCGGTGTCAGCAGGTTGACGGCATCGGCCGTGACACGGTAGACGGTCTTGGCGGCAATCTGGGCGATGGTGTATTCCAGGTAGGCGGTGTATCTCCTATAGGGGCGGATGCCCAGCTCCTTGTCCAAGGGATAGATTCCTGCCTCTCCTTCTTTGCACATCCTTCGGCGGCGTATGCGGAGCGTCCCATAGCTCGCCTGCACGGTGCGCCAGTCCAGACGTTCCACATGCCAGCCTTTATCAGCGTATCTGCCCGCCAGTTCTTTGTCGATCCGTTCGAGCGCCTCGCTGACCGCACGGCATGCGAGGTCTTCGAGATAACTGCGGATTCGCTCTTCCCGCGATATGCTGTCCTTCGCACCCTTTATTATTTCCAAGATTTCTGTTACAATGGTTTCCATAAGAGACCTTCCTTGTTTTTGTATTTGCCTCGTTAGCATACACTATAGGGTACAGGTCTCTTTGCCTTTTTGCAACCCCCCACCGAGAAATATTTTTTACACTAAGCGATGGAAAGAACGACGTTCAGCCGATCCGGCTCTCCGTCCCTGCCAAGAGGCAGAGCCAGCGAAAAAGAAAGGCAGGACGTGCCATGAACCGGCTGCCGCCCTGCTGCTTCCCAAGCCTTATTCTTCCTTGACTTTCCGCTCTTCCATCATCTTCTGCAGACGCTGCATGTCCTCCATCGTCGGCATTCCCCGGATGCCGACCTCCCCGGCGAATTCCTTGAGCACCTTCAAGGAAGGCATGCCGCCCTTCGCCATCTTCTGCATGCGCTGCATCATCTCGATCGAGGGCACGCCGTTCATGCCGACGCCGTGCATCTTTTCCTTCGCTTCGCCATGCTTCTTGTCCTGCGCTGCTATGCTCTCAACGCTCATCTCGTTCTCGCCCGTCAGCAGGTATTGGATGCACTCGACCGTCGTCTGCGCGATGTTGACCTCCCAGAACTTGCCCGCGACCGTCAGCTCGTACTGCACGCCGTTGAACGTGGCGAGTCCGCGCTCTGCCCAAAGTTCATAGAGCCAGCGCAGATCTGCAAGGCGCTCGTCCATCGCCGCGAGGCGCGAGACATCCATCCAGCCCTGCTCCAACATGCTGACGGCGCAGTTGGAAAACGGCTGGATCTCCGACTGCTTCACAAGTCCCATGATGGGCTTCTGACCGCCCGCCACGAGCATGGCATACGGCTGCAGCACGCGGTGCAGCATGACGGCGTAGCCTTCGAGGAAGCCTCCCGCACTGCTGCCGAAGGGGAACATCGGCACGCCCCTCTTCGCCAGCGCGTTGTAGAGACTGCGCTCGCGATTGCTGCACGACCAGTGGCACATGCTGAGCTGACGCCAGCCGCGCTTCTTCATATAGTCGTGCGCGAAGGCATACATCTTCGCCTGCTCCTTCGTCGTCGCCGCAGGATCGAGCTTTCCTTCAGCGATGCGCTTGTTGAGGTCGCTGCCCTCGAAGACATTGAGCTGGTAGAAATCCGCACCGTCGATGCCCGAAGCGATGAGATCGTCGAGATCTTGCTGCCAGACATCCATCGACTGACCGGGCAGGCCGTAGATGAGATCGAGCACGACCGAGCACTGTTCGTAAGACTTCAGGCGCTTGAGCCTTTCGAGGACTTCTTCCCTCGTCTCGATCCTTCCCTGCGACTGGCGCACCTTCGTATCGAAGGACTGCACGCCGAGCGAGATGCGGTTGACGCCATTCGCCAGCCACGCTTCGATCTTCTCGGGCACGAGGTCATGGATGCGGCCTTCGAGCGTAAGCTCGTAGTCGTTCGCCAGGGGAAGGACGCGGCAGAGCGTCGAGAGGACGCGCGCGGCGTTTTCCGCCGACAGCGACGTCGGCGTTCCGCCGCCGATGAAAACAGCGTGTATGAGGCCGCCCCGGAGGCGCGGCGCGTCCGCGGACGCCTCGATCTCCTCGATCAGGGCTTCCACATAATCGTCCTCCGCCGACTGCTGCGCAGCGTTCTGGAAGAAGCCGCAGTAGAGGCACTTCGTCTTGCAGAACGGGATGTGGACGTATGCCGCCTGCACCTCGCCCTTCTTCGCGGGCGTGTTCATGATGCGCATCCACGTCGCCTGCACCTCGGCGGGCGGCACGACCTCGCCGCGCACGCCCGCATGAACGACGCGCTTCCTCGGGAAGCCTTCCGTCAGCGGATCGCCCGCCGCTCTGCCGAACTGCAGTTCGCGCGCTTCCTCGGTATCGGCAGCGAACATATCTTTCAATTTATAAGCCATTCTTCACCTCATGAAATCTTTGCCATCGTCTCCTCGGCGAACTTCTTCGCCGCAGCCGCGTCCCGCCTCGTCAGGATGCGTCGCCGCCTGGGCATGGAGCGCGTCGCGCTCGGGCGACTGCCCATGGACATGCCCCTTCGGGAACTGCTTGTACATCATCTCGATGACCTTGGGATCGACAGCGCCCTGGCAGATAAATCTGGCGATCGGCATCTTCCCTTCGGGCAGGAGCGCCGCGGCCTTATCGAGACTCTCTGCGGCATGAGGCGACTTCGGATTCGCACCGAGCGTCGCGAAGAGCGCCACATGCTTGTTCGTCAGACGGGGCAGAAGTTCCGCCGTCGCCTTGTCCGCCGTGCCACGATCGACCCAGAAGCCGATGAACACGCAGTCATAGTCCGCAAGATCGGCAGGAACCTCCTTGATGGAGACGGCCTCGGTCCCGGCGGGCAGACCGCTCGCGATCGCCTCGCCGACCTTCTTCGTGTTTCCCGTGAGGGATGAATATACAACAAGGGTACGCATAGAAAATTCTCCTTTTTCTGAATCAAATTCATGAATATTTATCGTCTCATATTCATATTATACCATATAATTCAGCAAGGGGAAGGGGCGGGAAGAAAAAAACATGCACATTCATCTCCCCGCTTCCTTGCGGACGACAGCAACAGGCTTCGCCGCCGCTGAACATATATTCGAGGCGTCAGCTCAAAAAGAAATTCACGGGCGTATTCACCGTGTAGACCTTCCCTGTCGGATTCGGGAAGCTGCCGACAGCGCGTCCCGCAGCGAGCGCCGCGTCGTCAAGGATGTCGCTGCCCGAAGAGCTGCGGAGCGAGACGCTGACGATGCTGCCGCTCGTGTCGATCACGCACGTGATCATTGCCGATCCCTCCAAGTGCCGCTATACATATCTTCTAATTCACATAAAAAAGAGGCTGTGCACAGATCCGAAAAGATCTGTGCACAGCCTCTTTTTGTGCGGGGAATCTATGAGACTCTCAAATTTTCTTCATCTTGCGCAGCGCTTCACGCGCTGCCTCCTGCTCGGCTTCCTTCTTGTTGCGCCCCTTGCCCGTGCCATAGACGGCATCGTTGATGCGCACGGCGAACTCGAACGTCTTGTCGTGATCGGGACCTGTTTCTGTCAGAAGCTCGTAGGCGATCTTGCTGTCGACATGCTTTTGCACGACTTCCTGCAAGGTCGTTTTGTAGTCCTTCATGTTCTCGCCGCTGTCGATGGTCAGGAGCTCATCGTGCAGCTGTTTCAGGATGTATTCATACGCCGTCTGCCAGCCGCGGTCGAGATAGATTGCGCCGATGACGGCTTCGAAGGCATCGGCGAGCATCGACGGCCGATGACCGCCGCCCATCGACGCTTCACCGTGACCGAGCAGCAGGTACTCACCGAGCCGCAGTTCCGCCGCGCGTCTCGAAAGCGTCGCCTCGCGCACGATGGAAGCGCGCGCCTTCGTCAGCTCGCCTTCGGGACGCTTGGGGAAGCGCTCGAAGAGGTAGGTGCTCGTCGCCAATTCCAGAACCGCATCTCCCAAGAATTCCAAGCGTTCATTGTGAACGACGCCCTTGCTCTTCGACTCGTTTGCGTAGGAGGTATGCGTAAGCGCTTCATGCAGCAGCACGATGTCTTGAAACTCGATGCCGAGATGGTCGGAAAGCTCCGTCAGGGCTTCCCGGCGCGTCTTTGATAAAACCTCCGCCGCCTTTTTTTCATGACTGGAACTTCTTCAGAACGAGGGCAGGCGTTGTGTCCGCCGAAGCCGAAGGAGTTGGAAATCGCTGCGCGCACCTTTTTCTCCTTCGCCTTGTTCGGCACATAGTCAAGATCGAGCCCCTCATCCGGCTCTTCATAGTTGATCGTCGGCGGCAGGATGTCGTTCTCCACGGCGAGCGCCGTCGCAATGCATTCAACGCCGCCGGCAGCGCCGAGGAGATGACCCGTCATGGACTTGATGGAACTGACGGAGAGATCGCTGGCTGCCGCGCCGAACGTCGTCTTGATCGCCTCGGTCTCCCCCTTGTCGTTCATATGCGTCGACGTGCCGTGCGCATTCACATAGTCGATGTCGGCAGGCGCAAGACCCGCATCCTCGATGGCGCGCGTCATGCACTTCGCCTGATATTGGCCATGCGGCGCCGGACTCGTGACATGGTAGGCGTCAGCGTTCGCGCCGTAGCCGACAAGCTCGGCGTAGATGTGCGCACCGCGCTTCACGGCATGATCCAGGCTCTCCAGAACGATGAGGCCTGCGCCCTCGCCCATGACGAAGCCGCTGCGGTTCTTGTCGAACGGACGCGAAGCGTGCGCGGGATCGTCGTTGTGGTCGGTGCAAAGAGCCTTCATCGCGCAGAAGCCCGCGACAGCGGCTTCCGATATGCTCGCTTCCGTGCCGCCGGCAATGGCGACGTCCGCCTTGCCGATCTCGATGGCGCGAAACGCATGTCCGATGCAGTCCGTGCCTGTCGCACAGGCCGTCACGATGCACGCCGACGGTCCGTGCAGACCGTAGGTGATGGCGACCTGTCCCGCTGCCATGTTCGCGATCATCATCGGGATGAAGAACGGGCTGATCTTCGACGGTCCCTTGGAAAAGAGCTTCTCGTACTGCGAATGCATCGTCTCAATGCCGCCGATGCCCGCGCCGATGAACGTGCCGATGCGCTCCCTGTCCTCTTTTTCGAGGTCGAGCTTCGCATCCTCGATGGCGAGCTTTGCCGCCGCGACAGCGAACTGCGTATAGCGATCCATACGCTTCGCTTCCTTCTTGTCGATATACTCGCTGGGATCGAAGTCCTTGACCTCGCCCGCGATCTGCGCGTTGCATTCCGATGCGTCGAAATGCGTGATCTTGTCGATGCCGTTCTTTCCTGCAAGGAGCGCTTTCCAAAAGGCCTCCCTGCCAATGCCGATCGGTGTGATCGCGCCCAAACCTGTTATGACTACACGATTGCTCAAGCTATGACACCTCACTCTGTCTTTCCATGAACCTATTTCCTCTGTCCCGCCGGATTTCTTAGCCGATGGCCGCGACTTCGGCGGTCAGGCGGCGGAAGATCTCCTTGACCGGGAGGATCTCCTTGATGCGGGAGATGTACTCGCCCGTGAAGACGAGCCCCGTTTCCACATCGCCCTGCTCGGCGCGGATGAGCGCACGAATGATGCAGAAGTTGTGCGCACATTCCTTGAGACAGTTGTCGCATTGCTTGGGCGGCACATTGCCCTTCATGATGCGCTCTGCAAAGGGATTTCTGACGGCGCGTCCCGGCAGCCCCACGGGGCTGTGGATGAGAACGACGTCCTCTGGCTGCGCCTTCAAGTAGAATTCCTTCAGGGGCGGGAGCCGCATTCGACTCCTCGCTCACCGCGAAGCGCGAGCCCATCTGCACGCCGTTGGCGCCCATCTTTATGAGATCGACAATGTCACGGCCTGTGAGAACGCCGCCCGCCGCCACGACGGGGATGTCCACAGCCTTGCGGATGTCGGGGATCAGCTCGCGCACGGACGTATCCGTGCCCAGATGACCGCCGGCCTCCTTGCCTTCGACGACGATGGCCGAGGCGCCAAGACGCTGCGAAATTTTTGCAAGTTTAACAGAGGAGACGATAGGCACGATCGGCGTCCCCGATTCCTTGCCCAGCCCGAACACGTCGCGCGAAAAGCCTGCGCCTGCCACGACGAGGTCGATGCCCTCACTGATTGCCGTCTTTACAACCCGAGCGAATTCTCGCGCCGCCACCATGATGTTGATGCCGATGACGCCCTTCGTCAAAGAGCGCGCCAAGCGAATCTCATAGCGCAGTTCTTCATCGCTCAGACCCGAAGCGGCGATGAGGCCGATGCCTCCCGGACTGGCCACAGCGGCCGCCAGCTTTGCCGTCGATAGGCGAATCGCCATGCCACCTTGGATGATGGGGATCTTTGCTATCTTTTCGCCAATTTTCAGCTCTGGAAGCTTCAACTCCACTCCTCCAATCGCGGGAAGTCCTGACCTAGCGGCCTTCCCTGGATATTTCTTTCCCTTGCGGAAGCTCCGATAAATTCAGCCACCCATCTTCGCACATCTGCACTGTCCTCTCGTCGTCGACAAATCCTCGATAGAACCAGCGCCTCTGTGCCAATCCGGGCGACCTCATTTTATCATCGCTTCCTTGAGAAAATCCCGTGAAGAAACTTCACGGGACTCTCTTCAAGAAAGGCAAGACGAACACAGGGATTTATTTTCCTTCGTCTTCTTTGTGCTGGTCAATGTAAGTTACGACATCCTGAACGGTCTTGATCTTTTCCGCTGCCTCGTCCGGAATTTCGATTCCGAACTCTTCCTCGAATGCCATGATGAGCTCAACGATGTCCAGGGAATCCGCTCCCAGATCGTCAATAAAAGTGGAATCGATGGAAACCTCGTCGGCCTCAACACCAAGCTGCTCCACAACGATATCCTTCACTTTATCAAAAGTCGCCACTACAATTCACCTCCCTCCGGTGCCTCTTTTCGGGATTCAATGATGTATCATGCTTCCCTCTATATTTATATCACATGACCATGCCGCCGTCTACATTGACGACCTGTCCCGTGATATAGGACGCTTGATCCGATGCCAGGAAAAGAACGGCGTTCGCCACGTCCTCCGGCTCGCCCATCTTTCCAAGCGGAATGTCAGCGAGAGCCTTTTTCCTTGACGGTTTCCGGCAAGTCCGCAGTCATGTCCGTGCCGATGAAGCCCGGAGCAACGACGTTGACCGTGATGCCGCGCGAGGCGAGTTCCTTCGCCACGGACTTGGAAAAGCCGATGACGCCCGCCTTTGCCGCCGCATAATTCGCCTGCCCTGCATTGCCCACGAGACCGATGACGGACGCCATGTTGACGATGCGTCCCGCACGCTTCTTCATCATGAGCTTGGAGACTGCTTTCGTACAATAGAACACGCCCTTGAGGTTCGTATCCAGAACCTTCGCGAAGTCTTCATCCTTCATGCGCATGAGCAAGGTATCGCGCGTGATGCCCGCGTTGTTCACGAGGATATCGATCGTGCCGAACTCTTTCGCCACAGCGGCGACCATCGCCTCGACAGCCGCGCTGTCCGCAACGTCCGCCTGGCAGAGGATCGCCGTACCACCCGCCGCCTCGACAGCAGCCTTGACTTCTTCGGCGGCCTTGACGTTGCCCGCATAGTTGATGGCGACACGCGCGCCCGCCGCTGCAAGGGCGAGGGCGACAGCGCGTCCGATGCCGCGCGATGCGCCCGTCACGAGCGCCGTCTTGCCGTCTAAAAGCATATTAACGAACCTCCTTGAAATAGTCAAGCGTTTTTTGCAAAGTTTCCAGATTTTCGACGTTCATGCTCGTGAGCTTGCGGTCGATGCGCTTGTTGAAGCCGCAGAGCGTTTTGCCCGGACCCGCCTCGACGAAGACGTCCGCGCCGGCATTCTTCATCGTCTCGACGCAGTCCTCCCACTTCACGGGGCTTGCCGCCTGCTTGACGAGGCTTTCCTTGATGTCTGCCGCCTTCGTGAGGATCTCGGCCGAGACATTGGCGACGACGGGAATCTTCGCGTCACGGATCTCGACCTTGTCCAGCTCAACGGCGAGCTTTTCCGCCGCCGGCTGCATCAGCGTGCTGTGGAACGGCGCACTGACGGGCAGGATCACGCTCTTCTTCGCCCCTGCTTCCCCCAGAAGCGCCGCTGCCTTCTCGACGCCCGCCATCGTGCCCGCGATGACGATCTGCCCCGGGCAGTTGAAGTTGACTGCCTGCACAGCGCCGACCTCTTGCGACACCTGCGCACAGACCTCGACGATCTTCTCGCGATCGAGCCCCATGACGGCCGCCATGCCGCCCTCACCGACCGGCACAGCCTCCTGCATGAAGGAGCCGCGCTTATGGACGAGGAGGACGGCGTCGGCGAAGTCGAGCACGCCGGCGGCGACGAGAGCTGAATACTCCCCGAGGCTGTGACCGCCCGTGATCTCAGGCTCGATGCCGTGTTCCTTGAGGATCTCGCTTGCGATCACGCTGACCGTGAGAATCGCCGGCTGCGTATTCGCCGTGAGGCGCAAATCTTCTTCAGGCTCATGGAAGCACATGTCCATGATGGAGTAGCCGAGCGCCTCGTCCGCTTCGCGGAACAGCCTCTTCGCCACGTCATACTGCTCATGGAAATCCTTGCCCATGCCGACCTGCTGGGCGCCCTGTCCGGGGAATACGAATGCGAGCTTGTTCATCAAACCGACCTCTCTTTCCTCTGGCATGAATACCGCTGTTCTATTTGCAGCGTGCCTGTACGCCGTTCACGGCGTCAGACAGCCCCCACGATGTTATGGATGATGTCTGCGACGGGCAGGGATGTCGTCGAGCATACCTGAAATCTGTCCGATCATCACGGAACCGTTCTCGATGTCGCCCTTGTGCGTGGCAAGGTTGAGCTTGCCTGCGCCGAGCTTGTCAAGCTCTTCCGTCGAAGCGCCGTTCTTCTCCATCTCTTCGAACTCGCGCGTGAGCTTGTTCGCCAAGACGCGCACAGGATGACCCGTCGAACGCCCCGTGACGACCGTCGAACGGTCACGCGCCTTTAAGACGAACTTCTTGTAGTTCTCGTGCGCGATACACTCTTTCGACAGCACGAAGCGCGTGCCCATCTGCACGCCCCGGGCGCCGAGGGCGAACGCCGCCGCCATGCCGCGCGCATCGCCGATGCCGCCCGCCGCAATGACAGGCACATCGACAGCGTCGACGACCTGCGGCACGAGCGCCATCGTCGTGATTTCGCCGACGTGACCGCCCGACTCCGTCCCTTCGGCGATGAGCGCATCGACGCCCGTCCGAACGAGGCGCTTGGCAAGGGCGACGGAAGCGACAACAGGGATGACCTTGCTGCCGATCTCCTTGAGCGCCGGTATGTACTCACCGGGATTGCCCGCGCCCGTCGTGATGACAGGCACGCGCTCGTCGACGACGACCTGCATGACTTCCTTGACGAAGGGAGACATGAGCATGATGTTGACGCCGAACGGCTTTTCCGTCCAGCCCTTGCATTTTTGAATCTCCGCGCGCAGGACATCCGGCGGCATGTGGCCTGCGCCGATGATGCCAAGTCCCCCGGCGTTCGAGACGGCAGAGGCAAGCTCCGCCGTGCCGATCCAAGCCATGCCCCCCTGGAAGATTGGATACTTTATCCGCAACATCTGACAAATACGATTTTCTTCAAACATCCTTCATCCTCCTATTACCCATCTCATGATCGGACGACTTCTGCAGCAGACTCCCCTTCGTCCGCCGTCGGGATTTTCGGTCCTTCAGCCAAAGCCGCCTCGCGTGCCAGATTCTCCTTGATATGCGCAAGGACGTCGCTTTCCACATAGTCTTTGGCGACACGTATGGCGCTCGCGATGGACTTCGCGTTGGACGAACCATGCGCGATGAGACAGCAGCCGCGCACGCCGAGGAGCGGCGCTCCTCCGTATTCCGACACGTCGATCGTCTTGCCGAGCTTCTTCAGCGCCGGCACCAAGAGAAACGCGCCGACCTTCGCGAGAATGCCGCCGTTTTTTTCACCGCGTCCTTGGCGAGGCGCACGAGCGTCTTCGCAAGCCCCTCCGCAAATTTTAGCACAACATTGCCAACAAATCCATCACAAACGACGACATCAAAATTCCCCTTGGGAATGTCGCGGCCTTCTGCATTGCCGCAAAAGTTCACCGTCGTCATGGCCTTCAGGAGCGGATACGTCGCCTGTGCCTGCTCATTGCCCTTCGTCTCCTCCTCGCCGATGTTCAAGAGCCCGACACGCGGCTTCTCTATGCCGAAGACATGCTCGGCATAGAGAGCGCCCATGATGGCGCCTTGCACAAGATGCTTGGGCTTGCTGTCAACATTGGCTCCCGAATCGAGGAGAAGCGTCACGCCCTTGGGCGTCGGCATCGGCGTCGCGATCGTTGGGCGATCGGCGCCTGCAATGCGGCCGAGGATGAACTGCGCCGCCGCCACCGCGCCGCCCGTCGAGCCGGCAGAAAGCACGGCGTCGCACGAACCGTTCTTGACGAGGCGCGTTGCGACGACGACGGAAGAGTCCTTCTTCCTGCGCACGGCAGTCGCAGGATGTTCTCCCATCTCGATGACCTCGCTCGCATGAAGCACAGAAATGCCCAGATCCTGCCAGCCTTCTTCCTTGGCCAGAACCTGCATGATCTTCTTCTCATCACCGACGAGAACGATTTCGCAGCCATACTGCTTCGCAGCCCGAACCGCGCCGAAGACGATCTCCTTCGGCGCGTAATCCCCGCCCATGGCATCCACCGCAATCTTCACGAACGATCTTTCCTCCTCATGCACTCGCTTTATATTAACACACTTTCGCTGTTTTTGCGATAATTCCTTTTCTTAAACAAAATAAAAGAATGAGCAGGACATAATCGCTTATATCCTGCTCACCCAAAAATTCTCAATCTTCCGCAACAACGACCTCTCTGCCATCGTAGTAGCCACACTCGGGGCAAACGCGATGGGGCATCTTCGGCTCATGACATTGCGGGCACGAAACGAAACCAGGAGCCGTGAGCTTCCAATTTGCACGGCGCGAATCACGGCGAGCCTTCGACATCTTGCGCTTAGGTACTGCCATTCGGGAAACACCTCCTTAATATGTGCATCGAATCCTCTCACTTCTTCAAAAGCTGCTCCAATGCTGCAAGCCTCGGGTCGAGCGACCTGCGGTCACAGCCGCATTCGCCTTCGTTGAGGTTTGCGCCGCATTTCGGGCACAGCCCGAGACAATCCGGCCGACAAACATTATGGATCGGCTGGGCAGCAAGAAGCGTATCCCGAATCAGCGGCGAAATATCCACCTTGTCGTCAAGGACGGCAAGACCGCTTTCGTCGTCCGTTCGTCGGACTTCTTCATCAAACGCGCAGCTCTCCTTGGAGGAGAAATGCTCCAAGCATCGATCGCAGACCGCCTCTTTCTCGAAGCGCACGACGCCGCGAAGCCGGTAAAGATCACCCGTGTGGAGAAGCTCGCCTTCGACCTTGACAGGCCCTTTTATGCGGCAATTCTCCGGCACAGCGTCAAGCTCCGCCGCAGTCGTCTCAAACGAAAAAGAAACGCCCCTGCCCATCGCGGCGTTTGCATCAGCAAGACAAACCATCATCATTCTGCATCGACCTCAACGTATTATAGCAAGGCGAAATTTATTTGTCAAGAAAAAGGGCTGCTGCAAAAGACGGCACGTCTTTTGCAGCAGCTCCCCTATATGCGTCCTGCAGTTTGAATCCTTGCAGTTTGATGTCTTACAGCTTGAAGCCTTCCACCTCGCTCTGCAGAGCCGTCGCGACATCCGCCGAGCTTTCGCTGGCCGTCGCGATGTCGCCGAGCGCGTGCCTCTGCGCCTCCACGGATGCGCTTCCCTCTTCGCTCGTCGCCGCATTCTCCTCGGCAAGCGACGAGAGGTTCTGCACGACGCCCGAAATCGATGCGTGCTTCTCCCCCATCGTCTTGGCGGATGCGTTCAGGCGCTGGACGACCGTCCCCGCCTCCTCCACGGCCTCCGAGATGCGCGTGAAGCATTCCTCCGTATTCGCCAGGCCTTCGTGGGACTCCGAAGCAAGCTGGGTCGACACGCGCATCGTGTCCACCGCCTGCTGGCTCTTTTCCTTCAGCTCCTTGATGATGGCGCGGATGTCCTCCGTGAAGTTCGAGCTCTGCTCCGCCAGCTTGCGGATCTCCTCGGCGACGACCGCGAAGCCGCGCCCCGCATCGCCCGCACGCGCCGCCTCGATGGCGGCGTTGAGCGCCAGAAGGTTCGTCTGGTCGGCGATGCTCTGGATCATGTCGCTCGATTCCTCGATCTTGTCCGCGCCCCGGTTCGTCTCCTCGACGACCTTGGCGACTGGTCCGTCGCCTTGAACATGTCCTCGGAGTGCACGATCAAGTCGGACAGGATCTTCGTCCCCTCTTCCTTGCGCTCGTTGATCTTCTGCGTCGCCTGGTTGAGGACTTCGACGATGCGCGCGTTTTCTTCCTCCAGCTGCAGCACTTCTGCGAGATGTTCCGAAGCCTTCTGCGTATCCTGCGCCTGGCTCGTCGCTCCTTCCGCGATGTTTTGGATCGCCTGGGAAACGTCGCGCGATGCGTTCGACGTCGACTGCGCCGTCGCGGTCAGCTCCTCGCTCGTCGCCGCCACGGACTGCGACGACGTGGAGATCTTGCCGATCGTGCTGCGCAGGCTCTTTGCAAGCGCCGCAAGATCCTGCGACATGCTGCCGATTTCGTCTTCCCGGCTGACGTACTGGCGTGTACGCACATTGGCCGTATTGTCCGCGCGCAGATCCAGGCGGGCAAAATTCTGCACCACGCCCTGCAGATCCTGCATTGGCGAGGAAAGTCGCCTGCTGATGAAGGCGACGAGCCCCAGCGCCAGCAGGATGACGCCGACCACGGCGATGGCGATGAGGATGTAGATCATGTGGCTCGCCACGGCGGTGAACGTGTCATACGATGTCGCAACGCACATCCCCCACTGCGCGGGAACGCCATCAAAGGAAATCGGCGCGTACACATAGAGCGTATCCTTGCCTGACGAAGGAGACGTCTTGCGCTGCGAGAAGGGATCGTCAGACGAGCTCTTCGCGACATCTTCCGCCTTGAGTCCCGACACTTCGAAGATGTTCTTCATGACGAAGGATTCATCAAGTCCATGAGCGACCATGCTGCCCGACTGGGAGAAGAGAATGTAGAAGTCATCCGCCGAGCTGATCCCCTGCAAGTCCTTCTGGAAGCCGCCCATATTGATGTCGAAGAGCAGCGTCCCGAGGAACTTCCCATCCAGCATGATGGGACGGGAGATCGCCGCCGCCATCATCGTCTTGCCTTCGGACGACTGGAAGGTGTAAGGATCGGTCAGCATCATCTTGTGCGACTTCTCCACTTCCGTGTACCAGGCTGCAGTTTCGTAGCCGTTGAGCGGGATCACCTTGTCGCCCATCGCATACGGGATGAGGCGGCCGGATGCATCCGAGTAGGGCGTATTCGCCATTTCCGCGTCCTTGCCGTCGAACGCCCCCGGCGCAAAGCACGCGCCCGCGCCCAAGAGATCGGGATCGGCAGCCACCGCGTCGCGCAGCACCTGCACGACGGCCTCGCGGCTTCGCGCCTCCGGCGGCGCCGCCTTCAAGATCTGCTGCACCCGCAGCTCCGCAAGCGCCGATGCTTCATACGCTCTTGCATAGCGCGTCTGGACGTGTGCCGAGATCTTCCCCAACTCATTGTACTTTTCCGCCTTCGCGCGAGTCTCCAAGGTATCGTAGGTCATATAACCGACGATCCCCAAGACGATCGCCATCACCACGATGATGCTGCCCACCACGATGCAGTTGATCTGAAATCCGATCCCCCGTCCCACTGTGCGCTGCTGCGCCCCCCATTTCGTTCGGCACGATATATACCCCTCTTTCTAAAAAACCTTTCCGAAAAACAACTGCGCTGAGGACAGACGCGCATCGACCTGCCCCCACCTTCCCCAATAGACACATGCCATACGCTTCGCATGGCACACCTGTCCTATTATCGTCAGTATAACACAAAGGAAGCGATTGGAAAAGGGGGAAAGTGTCAACAAAAAATTAAGGAAGCACGGATAAATCCCGCGCCTCCTTGAGCGTTCATTCTTCCTCGATTTCGCGGCTCGTCAACAGGAACTCGACCCGGATATCCGTGCGCAGGTTGAGATCCATAAACTCACCTTCCATGGTCTGCACGACGGGGAGGGAGGTCAGACGCGATTCGTCGATGTAGATGATCTTCCCCGCCTCGCCGTTCGAGAGCCTGACCCAGTTGCCGTTCAGCGAATGACAGACGCGGCGGATGAAGCGAAAGCCGAAGTCTGTATCGAGGCGGCCATTCATAATGTCGTCCGACAAGATGTTGAACACATCAAACGGAGAGCGCTTCTTCGCATAGGAGCGATCCGAGGCCATCGCATCGTACATGTCCATGAGCGCCAGGATGCGCGCGAATTCGCCGATCTGCGCTTTCTGCAAGGCAGCGGGGTAGCCTGAGCCATCGTTCCGCTCGTGATGCTGCAAAACGGCCTCGGCGATCTCCTTGTCCGCGCCCAGATCCCCTGCCATGATGAAGGCATGGCCATGCTTTTTGGATGCTCCTGCATGATCTTGCGCTCATCCGGCGTCAGCACGCCCTCCTTGTCGAGCATCGCCTGCTCGATGCGCAGATTGCCGATGTCGATGAGAAAGCCCGCTGTAATGAGACGCAGCTGATCCTTGCGCGACATCTTGAGCCATTTGCCCATGAGTCCCGCCAAAATAGCCACATGGAGCCCATGATGAATGACGTACTCACCATTGACCGCCATGTTATGGATATGTGCAACCGCCTTCGCGCCAGCGCAAAGAGGCAGGATGTTCTGCGCGAGGATCTCCGCCGACCCCTTGTCAACAGCTTCCTGCGCCCTCGTCACTTCGAAAAGAGCCTTGAGTTCGATGAAGCAGTCGCCGTACTCCCTGACATACCCGGCGTCCAAGATCGGCTCCTTCACGGGAATCGCTTTGATCCCTGCATACTGCGGCTTTTGCGGAACGGGCGGCTCCCCTTCACCATCACCTTCCCGAATCTCCACAGAGACGATGTTCCGATCAGACAAGGAGGCGATCATCTGCTGATTGAGCACCGTGCCCTCTCCCAGGAGGACCGACATATCTTCCTTATAGACTGTCTGCCCTACGACCATGCCTTCCTTAAGCTGATCCACTGTATACTTCTTCAGCATTCGCCAGCACCCCTTCGCTTGAAAACATCATCCTTATTTTATATTCCTAATATATCATATATCCTTTTTTTAATGCTACAAGAAAAACTGCGCGATTCGAAATTCCTCTGCAGCTGCCCGCCTCCATCCGCAGTTCCCTTCGAAAAAGCACAGCACGAAAAACGATGAGAATATTTCGGGCAGCGTGACACGCTTCACTTGTCTCCTGCTGCAGAGCGCAGAAAAAGACGCCCCATAGGCGCGAAAAGCAGCGCATGGGGCGTCCTTCTGTCTGTTAAATTTATGTCTTTCGTATCTTTCGGCAAAGCCCGGGCAAGTCACCGAGACCTCGCCCGCCGCCACGCACTCATGCGTCCTCCGCTCGAAAAACGATCGACCGAGCGCCCATACGGCCGAAAAACCTTCCGTTTGCTCGGCCATATTGCAGCGCTCCCGTGCCGCTTTACAGCTTGAAGCCTTCCACCTCATGCTGCAGAGCCGTCGCGACATCCGCCAGACCTTCGCTGGCCGTCGCGATGTCGCTGAGCGCGTTCCTCTGCGCCTCCACGGATGCGCTTCCCTCTTCGCTCGTCGCCGCATTCTCCTCGGCAAGCGACGAGAGGTTCTGCACGACGCCCGAAATCGATGCGTGCTTCTCCCCCATCGTCTTGGCGGATGCGTTCAGGCGCTGGACGACCGTCCCCGCCTCCTCCACGGCCTCCGAGATGCGCGTGAAGCATTCCTCCGTATTCGCCAAGCCTTCGTGGGACTCCGAAGCAAGCTGGGTCGACACGCGCATCGTGTCCACCGCCTGCTGGCTCTTTTCCTTCAGCTCCTTGATGATGGCGCGGATGTCCTCCGTGAAGTTCGAGCTCTGCTCCGCCAGCTTGCGGATCTCCTCGGCGACGACCGCGAAGCCGCGCCCCGCATCGCCCGCACGCGCCGCCTCGATGGCGGCGTTGAGCGCCAGAAGGTTCGTCTGGTCGGCGATGCTCTGGATCATGTCGCTCGATTCCTCGATCTTGTCCGCGCCCCGGTTCGTCTCCTCGACGACCTTGGCGACCTGGTCCGTCGCCTTGAACATGTCCTCGGAGTGCACGATCAGGTCGGACAGGATCTTCGTCCCCTCTTCCTTGCGCTCGTTGATCTTCTGCGTCGCCTGGTTGAGGACTTCGACGATGCGCGCGTTTTCTTCCTCCAGCTGCAGCACTTCTGCGAGATGTTCCGAAGCCTTCTGCGTATCCTGCGCACGGCTCGTCGCTCCTTCCGCGATGTTTTTGGATCGCACGGGAAACGTCGCGCGATGCGTTCGACGTCGACTGCGCCGTCGCGGTCAGCTCCTCGCTCGTCGCCGCCACGGACTGCGACGACGTGGAGATCTTGCCGATCGTGCCGCGCAGGCTCTTTGCAAGCTCCACGAGATCCTTCGTCATGCTGCCGATTTCGTCTTCCCGACCGGCATACTGACGCGCCCGCACATTGGCCGTATTGTCCGCGCGCAGATCCAGGCGGGCAAAATTCTGCACCACGCCCTGCAGATCCTGCATTGGCGAGGAAAGTCGCCTGCTGATGAAGGCGACGAGCCCCAGCGCCAGCAGGATGACGCCGACCACGGCGACAGCGATGAGGATGTAGACCATGTGGCTCGCCACGGCGGTGAACGAGTCATACGACGTCGCAACGCACATCCCCCACTGCGCGGGAACGCCATCAAAGGAAATCGGCGCGTACACATAGAGCGTATCCTTGCCCGATGAAGGAGACGTCTTGCGCTGCGCGAAAGGATCGTCAGACGAGCTCTTCGCGACATCTTCTGCCTTGAGTCCCGACACTTCGAAAATGTTCTTCATGACGAAGGATTCATCAAGTCCATGAGCGACCATGCTGCCCGACTGGGAGAAGAGAATGTAGAAGTCATCCGCCGAGCTGATTCCCTGCAAGTCCTTCTGGAAGCCAGCCATATCGATGTCCAAGAGCACCGTCCCGAGGAACTTCCCGTCCACGACGATAGGATAGGACAGCGCCGCTGCCATATAGTCCTTGCCATCAGCCGTCCGGAATTTATACGGGTCGGTCAGCACCGGCTTGTGCGACTTCTCCGCTTCCGTATACCAATTCGCCGTCTCATAGCCGACCAGCGGTTCCACGCGGTCAGGCCACACGAAGGGAATGAGGCGTCCCGTCGCATCCGAATAGGGCGTATTCGCCATTTCTGCATCTTTGCCGTCGAAAGCATTCGGTGCGAAACACACCCCTGCTCCCAAGATTCCCGGCGTCGCCTCCACCGTATCGCGCAGCACCTGCACGACCGCCTCCCGGCTTCGCGCTTCCGGCTGCGCCTTCAAGATATCCCGAATGCGCACCTCGGTAAGCGCGGAGGCTTGATATGCCCTTTCATAGCGCATCTGAACAGCTGCGGAGAGTCTGCCAAGCTCATTGAACTTTTCCGCCTTCGCCCGCTCCTCCAACGTTTCATAAGTCATATAACCGACAATTCCTAAAACGATCGTCATCACGACGATGATGCTGCCCACCACGATGCAGTTGATCTGAAATCCGATCCCCCGCCCCATCGTGCGCTGCTGGTTTTTCATTTCCTTCAGCACGGCTTATCCTTCTTTCTCAAAGTGCTCTGGAAAACAACTGCGCTTCCGGGCAGATGCCATCGCCCTGCCCCGCGCATTCCCCGCCAGGTGCGCGCCACGTTCTCCGCACGGCACGCACACTCTGGTATTGCCAGTATAGCACAAAGGAAAAAAAGTTGGGAAAGAGGAAATCTGTCAATAAAAAAATTAAGAAATCATTCCCCCTGACTCACGGCGCTTCAGCCAGAACTCATCCGAAATCCCTGTACGCAAGCCAAATTCCACGAAATCGCCCGCCCTGCCCCGCGCGACGAAAAGGGCGCGAAGCACGCGAGGAAAGATCATCACCCCACGCGCATCCATCCACTCGCACGCTTTAACATTCCGGTCGCCATAGACAAAAAGACGCTTCACGGGCGCAGACAGCGCGTGGAGCGTCTTTTTGTCGGTTGACTCTATTTCTTTTCATGCCCTTCGGCAAAGTCCGAGCATTTGCCCAAGACTTCTCCCGTCGCCACATACTCGTATGTCGGCATCTCGAAGAGAATCGGCTTCAGCTTGCGGTAGTCGATCTTTCCTTCATCGTTCAAGATGCTCTCTTCTGCGAAGGTACTCTCGATCTTCAGGATGAAATTGTCGAAGGTTCCCGTTTCATAATTGTCCTCGACGCTGCATTCCATCGTCAGGGGCGACGCCGAAAGCAGCGGTGCGCCCGTCTTTCCCTGCGTGAAGTCAAAGGCGGCGGATTTGTCCGTCCTCTTGCCGCTGACCTTGCCGATATACGTCGCACCCGGCAGGATCTCTTCCGTCACGATGTTCACCGAAAGCACTTTGTTCTCACGGATGCCCTTGTTCGTATGATGCGCCTTGACGGCGCTCAGCAGGATGCGGTCATGCCCGATGATGCCCACATGACCGACGAGCATCCAGTTCGCCCTGCCCTCGACCATCGCGCCGACGACGACGAGCGGCGTCGGATAAAGTCCCAGTACGGCGCCGATGTCTTTCTTCATGAGATCAGCCTCCTATTCCATTCGCCATGCCTTCATAACCGTTCAATCGCTGTGCTCATGCGCGGCCGCACGAAGGTATTCGAGCCTGACTGCGTGCCTGCCCGCGGTGCGGTGCTGGATTTTGCTCAGCGGCATATAGTATTCGTCCGTGTCTTTTTCATAGCGGCACACGACGGTATGCTGCGGCTCTACCGTTATCTCGCCGGTGCGGCTGTCCCACACGACGGCAAAGGAGAGGAAGGCGAAGTCCTCGTAGTCCTCTCCCTCGCTCGTGATGCAGGCCGAGCTTACATCCGCCACCGATTTCACATGGGATCCGGAATCCCAGATGATGAAATTCGGATCGCCGTCGTAGCTGTAGATGCCGGGAGCTACATCCCCTCCGGGCACGTCCGCATGAGCTGCCGGCACGGAGATGAATGCCGCAAGGCAAAACGCAAATACAGCAGCAAGAACTTTCCCGCCAAGATTCATACAAATCCCACCTTTTCCCCGAAAAAAACCTTACAAGATAAACTGACTCAAGTCGCGATCGCGAGCGATGTCCTTGAGCTTCTTGTCAACGTAGGCGGCGTCGACGCGGACTTCCTTTTCTTCCAACTCGGGAGCCTCGAAGGAAAGATCCTCCAAGAGTTTCTCCAAGATCGTATGCAGGCGGCGCGCGCCGATGTTCTCGGTCTGGGCATTGACGTCGCAGGCCAGCTGCGCGAGACGATCGATGGCGTCGTCCGCGAATTCAAGCGAGACGCCCTCGGTCGCGAGAAGCGCCTTGTACTGCTTCAAGAGAGCATTCTTCGGCTCGGTCAGGATGCGTTGAAATCTTCCTTCTGCAGCGACTTCAGCTCGACGCGGATCGGGAAGCGGCCCTGCAGCTCGGGGATGAGGTCGGACGGCTTCGCCGTATGGAACGCGCCCGCCGCGATGAAGAGGACGTGATCGGTCCTGACCGGACCGTACTTCGTCATGACGGTCGAGCCTTCGACGATGGGCAGGGATGTCGCGCTGCACACCTTCGCGCGAGACGTCGGGGCCCTGAACCCTGCCCCTTGACGGCGACCTTGTCGATCTCATCGAGGAATACGATGCCGCTCTTTTCTGCCACGCGGATGGCGGCTTCCTTGACCTCCTCCATGTCAACGAGCTTCGCGGCCTCTTCCTGCTGGAAGAGCCTGCGCGCCTCCGCCACGGAGACCTTGCGCTTCTTCTGCTTCTTCGGCATGAGGTTCGCCATCATGTCCTGCAGATTGTCGCCCATGCTCTCAAGGCTGGAGCCTGCGAACATGCCGGCCATCGGCTTGCCCGAATCCTCGACCTCGATCTCGACAACCTCTTTTTCCAGCTCGCCCTTCGCCAGACGCTTCCTGACCCACTCGCGGCCTGCCGCATACTTCGGCTCCTTGCCTTCCTCTGCCGTCTCCTCGTCGTCTGCGCCGCCGAAGAGTTTTCCCAGAGGGTTCTGCGACTTCTTCGGCTGCGGCACGAACACGTCGAGAATGCGCTCCTCGGCAAGCTCAGCGGCGCGTTCCTGCACTTTCTCCATGCGCTCCTGGCGCACCATGCGCACGGCTGTCTCCGCGAGGTCGCGCACAATGGACTCGACATCGCGCCCCACATAGCCGACCTCCGTGAACTTCGTCGCCTCGACCTTGATGAACGGCGCCTTGACGAGTCTCGCCAGACGACGCGCGATCTCGGTCTTGCCGACGCCCGTCGAGCCGATCATCAGGATATTCTTCGGTATGACGTCGTCCTGCATCGCGGCGTCAAGCCGACGGCTGCGCCAACGATTGCGAAGCGCGATGGCGACAGCGCGCTTCGCTTCCTTCTGTCCGACGATATAGCGGTCAAGCTCCTCAACGATCTGGCGCGGCGTCTGCTCGTTCAGCAAGCTTTCCTCCCATTCGACCTTTTCCTGCAAATCAATCCAACTCCTCTACCTTGATATTGTGATTCGTGAATACGCATATATCGGCGGCGAGCGTCAAGGCTTCCTTGGCGATTTCCGCCGCTTCCAGCTCCGTGTGCTTGACGAGGGCGCGCGCCGCTGCAAGGGCGTAGAAGCCTCCCGAGCCGATCGCCGCGACGTCGCCGTCCGGCTCGATGACCTCGCCGCCGCCCGAGATCATCAGAAGCGTCTCATTGTCTGCGACGAGAAGAAGCGCTTCGAGCTTTCGGAGCACGCGGTCCGTGCGCCACTCCTTGGCAAGCTCGACCGAGGCGCGCATCAGATTGCCGTTGAACTCTTCAAGTTTCGCCTCGAACTTCTCGAAGAGCGTGAAGGCGTCGGCGACCGAGCCGGCGAAGCCCGCGACGACCTTGCCGTGGTAAAGGCGGCGCACCTTGCGCGCCGTCGATTTCATGATGGCGCTCTGTCCGAACGTGACCTGACCGTCGCCCGCAATCGCCGTCTTTCCCTTCTGGCGCACGGCGACGATGGTCGTCGCGTGAAATGTCTGTTCCATAGCTTGTCCTCCTACTCCATCTCGCCGCGAAAATCTTCAAGCGCGCAAAGCGCACGCTCGGCGAGCATTTCCTTCTTGCGCTTCTTGTCGCGGATGCGTCCTTCCAAGGGCGGCAGCAGCCCGAAGTTGACGTTCATCGGCTGGAAGTGACGCGAATCCGCCTCCGTGATGTAGGCAGCGAGTGCGCCGTGGCACGTCTCGCGCGGAAACACGAGCGGCCTCTTCCCTTTTTGCGAGCCGCGCGGCATTGATTCCTGCGACAAGACCCGAGGCCGCTGACTCGACGTAGCCCTCAACGCCCGTCATCTGTCCGGCGAAGAGAAGTTCCGCCTCCTTCTTGAGCTGATACGTCGGCGCGAGAAGGCGCGGCGAATCGATGTATGTGTTGCGGTGCATGACGCCGTAGCGCATGAACTCCGCATTTTCCAATCCCGGGATCATGCAGAAGACGCGCCGCTGCTCGCCCCATTTCAAATGCGTCTGAAAGCCCACGATGTTGTAGAGCGTGCCCGCGGCATTGTCCCGGCGAAGTTGCACGACGGCATGCGGGCGCACGCCCGTCTTCGGGTCTTCGAGGCCGACGGGCTTCAAAGGGACGAAGAGCAGCGTGCTTTCCCCGCGCGAAGCCATGACCTCGACGGGCATGCAGCCCTCGAAGAACACGGGCTTTTCAAAGCTGTGCAGCTCCGCTGTTTCCGCCGTCGTCAGCGCCTGCCAAAAGGCGCGGTACTCCTCTTCTGTCATCGGGCAGTTGATGTAGGCAGGCTCGCCCTTGCCGTAGCGCGAAGCGCGGTAGGCCTTCGTCATGTCGATGGATTCGAGCGTCACGATGGGAGCCGCCGCATCATAGAAGTAGAAGGAGGCGTCGCCCATCATCTCGCGCAGGCGGTCGGCAAGCGCCCCGTCCGTCAAGGGTCCCGTCGCCAAGATGGTCACGGCCTCCGCCTCGCGGGGAATCTCCTCGACGCGCTCGCGCACGACCTCGACGCGCGGGTGCGCCGTGAGCTTCTCAGTGATAAAGCGCGAGAATCCCTCACGATCGACGGCGAGCGCACCGCCCGCCGGCACGCGAGTCGCGTCCGCTGCTGCCATGACGAGAGAGCCGAGACGGCGCATCTCCTCCTTGAGGACGCCGACGGCGTTCTCAAGACCCGCGCCGCGCAGAGAATTGCTGCAGACGAGCTCAGCGAAATCCGCCGTCTTGTGCGCGGGACTTGAGGCGGCAGGGCGCATCTCATAGAGCGTGACCTGAGCGCCGCTCTCGGCAGCCTGCCAGGCGGCCTCGCTGCCGGAGAGTCCCGCGCCCGCGATGATGACCTTCTTCACTTCGACGCCTCCGCTTCCGCTGCTTTTTCCGCTGCCGCTGCGGCCTCCTTCGCCTTCTTCGCTTCCGGGCGCGCGCGGCTTTTTTCGATCTCCTTGTTGATCGGATGGTCGACGCGCGTCTTGCACGCCTCGTTGCTGCAATAGGGCAGAACCCTGCCGTTCTTGTAGCGATGACGCAGCATGAAGGCGCCGCATTCCGGGCACTTCTCGAGGAGCGGCTGATCCCGGGTCACATAATCACATGCGGGATAATTCTCGCAGCCGTAGAACGCCTGTCCGCGCCTCGATCGCCGCTCGACGATCCTGCCGCCGCACTTGGGGCACGGAACGCCCGTATCCTTCAAGAGCGGCTTCGTATTGCGGCACTCGGGGAAGCCCGGACATGCGAGGAACTTGCCGTAACGCCCCTGCTTGACGACCATGTTCCTGCCGCACTTCTCGCAGATGACGTCGGAAACCTCGTCCGGAATCTCGACCTCGCCGATCGCCTCGTCCGCTTCGGCGAGAGTTTTCTCGAACGGCTCATAAAACGTGCGCAGAAGATCGTTCTTGTCCACCTTGCCCTCGGCGATCTCGTCCAGCTCGTTTTCCAGCCCGGACGTGAACCGCACGTCCACGATGTCCTTGAAATATTCTTCGAGCATGTCGTTGACGAGGAAGCCGAGATCGGTCGGTTGGAACTGCTTGTCCTGGCGCACGACGTAGCCGCGCGCCAAGATCGTCTCGATGATCGGCGCGTAGGTGCTCGGGCGGCCGATGTCCTTTTCTTCAAGCGTCTTGACGAGCGAGGCCTCGTTGTAGCGCGGCGGCGGCTCCGTGAAATGCTGCTCGGGCAGAAGGCGCACGAGGGAAAGCGGCTCGCCTGCGGTCAGCTCCGGCAAGAGCACGTCCTTCTCCTTCTTGCTGTCGGCGTAGACGGCCAAAAAGCCCGGGAACTTCAGCGTCGACCCCGACGCGCGCGCGATGTAGCGCTCGCCCGCTGCCACGCTGATGCTCACCGTGTCGAAGACGGCAGGCGTCATCTGGCTCGCGACGAAGCGCTGCCAGATCAACGTGTAGAGTCGCAGCTGGTCGCGCGTCAGATATTTCTCCAAAAGGTCGGGCGCATTCTCGACGCTCGTCGGCCGAATCGCCTCGTGCGCATCCTGCGCCTTCTTGCCCGCCGCGTAGACATGGGGCTTCTCGGGCAGGTAGTCCGCACCGAACGACGCGCCAACATAGTCGCGCACTTCGGAAAGCGCCACCTCGGAAAGGCGCGTCGAATCCGTGCGCATGTAGGTGATCAAGCCGACCGGGCCGCGTCTGCCAAGCTCGACGCCCTCGTAGAGCTGCTGGGCGATCATCATCGTGCGGCGCGACGTGAAGCCGAGCTTCCTCGACGCATCCTGCTGCATGCTGCTCGTCGTAAAGGGCGCGACGGGATTGCGCCTGCGCTCACGCTTCTTGACCTCCTTGACCGAAAGACTCCGGCGTGAAAAATCCTCGACGAGGGCGTCCGTCTCCTCCTTGGAATGGAGCGCGAGCTTCTTGCCGTCGACGGCAGCGAGCTCTGCGGAAAACTGTGCGCCGCGTTCCTTCTTGAGCTTCATGCCGACCGTCCAATATTCCTCGGGCACGAATGCCCGAATCTCCTTCTCGCGATCACAGATGAGCTTGACCGTCACCGACTGCACGCGGCCGGCGGAAAGCCCCTTCTTGATCTTGCGCCAGAGGAGCAGGGCTGAGCTTGTAGCCGACGATGCGGTCGAGCATGCGGCGCGCCTGCTGTGCGTCCACGCGGTCGATGTTGATCGGGTACGGCTCCTTGACCGCCGCCTGTATGGCGGGTTTCGTGATCTCATTGAAGACGATGCGGCAGTTCTCGTTCGGATCGATTCCCAAGATATAGGCGAGATGCCAGGCGATCGCCTCGCCCTCGCGGTCGGGATCGGAGGCGAGATAGATCTTGCCCGCGTGCTTTGCATCCTTCTTCAGCGCCTTGATCAGATCGCCCTTGCCCCGGATGTTGATATACTTCGGCGCGAAGTCATGCTCGACATCGATGCCGAACTGGCTCTTGGGCAGGTCGCGCAGATGTCCCATCGACGCACGCACCATGTATTTCTTGCCGAGGTACTTCTCGATCGTCTTCGCCTTCGCGGGCGACTCGACAACGACCAAGGTCTTCGGCGCTTCCTTCTTCGTCGTTTTCGCGGCGCTCTTCTTCGCTGTCTTTTTCTTCGCCGCCGAAGCCGCGCTCTTCTTCGCTTGCACCTGGGCGGCAGATGTTTTCACCGCTGCTTTCGTCGCAGCCGCTCCCACCGTCCGTCCTTGCGCCTCCGGCTCCTTTTCCTGCGGCGTCTTTCTCTGCGCTGTCGGCAAGATCGCCCCTCCTCAACATACTCATATACTCAAACACTCTTCCCCTTGGCGCTGCGGATGTATGTGCGCATGGGCGTCTCCTCGACGAGTCCCTTGACGCGAAGCCCGAGGAGGAGGAAGGCGACATTCGCCGCCCTCCCCTGCAGACGGCAGATCAGCTCGTCCAAGGAAAGCGCCTCCTCGCGAGAAAGAAGCGCGTAGACGGCAGCCTCCTCTTCCGTCAGCTTCTCCGGCGGTGCGCCTCCCGGCTGAACGCCGCCCTCGTACTCAGCGGCTACATCTGCAGCCGAAGTGACAAGCCTGGCTCCTTGCTGGATCAAGCGGTGGCAGCCGCGGCTCGTCTCCGAGTAGATGCTGCCGGGCACGGCGAAGACGTCGCGCCCCTCGCTCAGGGCGAACTCCGCCGTGATCAAAGAGCCGCTCCGCTCCGCCGCCTCGACGACGACCGTGCCGTGCGCGACGCCGCTGATGATGCGGTTCCTCGCGGGAAAGAACGCCGCAAAAGGCGCCGTCCCTGGCGCATATTCAGAAATGACCGCACCCTTTTCGGCGATCTCTGACAGAAGGCGTGCATTCTCACGCGGATAGGCAACATCGACGCCGCAGCCAAGCACGGCGACGGTCGCTCCCGCCTTCAGCGCACCTCGGTGCGAAGCCGTGTCGATGCCGCGCGCCGCGCCGCTCACGACGACAAAACCGCGCTCGGCAAGGCCGAGCGCGATGTCCTCCGCCGCCCCCTTGCCGTAGGCGCTCGCATGGCGTGCGCCGACCATGGCAATGGCGGTACGCTGGAAACATGCGAGCGAGCCACGGCAGAAAAGCGTCTGCGGCGGATCGTAGATCTCCTTCAAGAGCGCAGGATACGCCTCGTCCGTCGGAATGAACAGCGAGATGCCGCCTCTCTCGCACGATGCCGCAATCTTCTCGGGCAAGTCCTTGTTCTTGCACAAAAACCATGCAGGGCGGCGGCGCGTTCCGCAGAAAGACCCGCCGCCCTGAGCGCACCTTCATCCGCCCGCCAAGCCTCGCACGCCGTCCCCAACGTGCGCACGAGACTCGCGGCGATGCGGCTTCCCACATGCGGTGCACGGCAAAGAGCCGCCAAGCAGAACCTCTCCACAGCGTCCCCCTCCGTTCACGCCCTCGCGCCAGAGCGCTGCCTTACGCCTTGCGCGTGACCTCTACCTCTACGCAGTCCAAGGGACCGTGGATGAGCACGGCGTGCTTGCGGATGCGCGTCGTTACCTCGACGATCTGCGGGAACTTCTTCAAGATGCGGTCGCCCGTCTTTGCCGCCAGCGTCATCAAGAGGTTCACCTTCGTCTCCTCCACCGTGTCCTCGATCAGCGGATAGACCGTCGCCGCGTCAATGGCGCCGTCCTCGATCCTGTCCGTATCGCAGGCCTTGTCGTCGCGCGTCACCATCTCCACATCGACGCTGAGCTTCGCTCCCTGCTCCTTCTCGTATTCATAAACGCCTTGGAAGCCATAAAACACCATGTTCATCATTCTGATCTTTGCCATGGAAATCCACTCCTTTTCTCTCGTTCCTAAATCCCCAAAAGCGCAAGGATGTCACGCGCCGGGACGTCCAGCCCCACGGCTGACGCACGAGCACGTCGGCGGCCGCACGGTATTGCGCGAGCGTCGCGAAAAGCAGCACGTCCGTGCGCTCCTCGCTGAGGTCGACTGCATGGCGCGATACGGCGGCATCCGCCCCCTTCGAGAGAAACGTCTGCTTGACGACGTTCGCCGCCTTCGTCGGCAGGTCATGCACGCGGATCACGCAGAAGACAGCCTTGTCGCGCATGATCGCAACGCCTGCCTCGGTGCAGCCGATCGCGAGCATCGCCTCCTCCGCCGCTTCTCTGCCCCAGGGCTCCATACGCTCAAGCGCAAAACCTTTTCGCTCCATGAACTCCCCCCCCCTTGCGTTTCAATTTCTCTCATTGTATCATAAAGAGGAAGGAAACGATACGAAAAATTTGCAAAGCAACGACAAACGAGGTGAAATCCATGAGCGACATCTTCCTGCTCTTCCTCATCTTCCTCATGCTCGCCTATACATTCTGGGACGAGCTTTCACGCGATAGTCATGCAGGACGGGTCGGCGGCGCACAACGAAGAGCGCCGCCGACCCGTCCTGCCTTTCCGCGAGGATTCGAATGCGATACATTCAAATATTCTTCAAATGGTGAAAAAGCAGCCCGCGCACTTCGATCGCCGCCGGCTGCTTTTTCATCACCGCACCTTGCCTCTCATTCCTGCACACATACGTCTTGCTGCATCACCGCCTGCAGCTGCAGCAAATATTCCATCGTGCAGCCCGTCCGCTTGGAGATTTCCGGCAGCGGCACGTTCGCGCGCAGAAGAGGGAAAATCTGCAGCATCATCTGCTGCGTTTCCGCCTTTCCTTCAAGTTTTCCTTCAAGTTTTCCTTCGAGTTTTCCTTCACGAAATCCTTCTTTGCGTTCTTCCATCATTTTCATGGCGAAAGTCATATAACTCACCCTCTCCTGTTCTTTACCATGAAGCCCCAAGAGGTCAAGCCGAAGGCGCAGACCGATTGGCTAGGCTTCCGTAAGGGCGTGAGGACATATGTACAGCGTGCCTCTCTGATGATGCCATCGCCGGAAACGGCCACAAAAGCAACTATGTCGCTTCACGTGACGGCTGAACATATGTCCTCAAAGTTTACTCTTGACTTTTTGTATCTCCTGCTCAATCTCCTGAACCAAGCTATTGTCCGAGACTACCCCATCGACATATTGCAGAAATGCTATGATCTCGGAATCCACATCGCCGATCACGCCTTTCGTGTTGAGGAAAATCTTTGTCGCGCCATCCTTCAACCTCAAATCTTTATTTTCCAAGCAAAGATTCTCAAACGTATAAACTACACGTTCTGGAAATACGTATCATCGACCTCATATGTCTTGACTTCTCTCACGCCAATACTATACTCTGCTAATTTCGAGATGAATTCTTCGCCATCAATGAGATCGATCTGCTGCTTGCCTGGGCTGAGTGCCTCGGCTTTCGCCGCCTGCGAAAATGTTCCCGTCGTGATGAATACGCCTTTCTCGATATCCGTTGTGAGGGAACCACGAAAATCACGAATTTCCGGTGCACCGACACTTCCTGCATACCTTTTGCATTGAAAAGCCACATTGAAACTCAAAATGCCGTTGATTTTAAGCTTGCCTGTGCCATCGATACCACCATCTCCGGATTTCTTTGTTACCTTCACATTTGAAAAGCCACACTCTCGCAGGAGCCGTTGAGAGAGACGCTCAAAACCATACGGATCCATATGCAATAAGACTGCAGAAAGATGGTCACGCCACGAAAGTTCTGCAGAAATTTCTGTGATATCTCCTTGCTCCTGTAATTGCATCTGCTCTGCCTTTTCTCGGAGTCTTTTATCTGCAAATCTTTTCTTCGGCTTTTTTGCATTTTTATCAAGGCTATGTACATAGCGAACAATTTCATCTGGATGGATAACGACCGTTTCTGGATGATTTTGGTATGCGGAAGCAATAGTCCAAACACCGCGTGAGCTATTTGTGATATAGCCGCGCTTCTTGAGGTAAGAACGCGTCCAACTCATGCGATATGAAAGTTCAGTCGTGCTTCCGTTTGTCCCATGCGGCATATCTATAGCCTCATTGGAGAGTCCCATCTTGTTGATAACGGCATCTTCAATTTCCTCAATGGTTCCCGATCCACCAAGCTCAATGAGTGCCTGCCATGTAGGCTGCATGTACTCTTGATACTTGGGTACTTCTATTTTTGACATCTGATTTCCTCCGTCCACATCCTTAGGCCAGCAAGTCCTCCATCTGGCAATGAAGCGCCTTGGATAGTCTGTACACCGTAGCCGAAGCCGTCTTGTTGATATCTCTTTGCCCCTGCTCAAAAAGCTGGATTTGCCGCAGCGGCACTCCGGCCTCGGCTGCCAGCTCTGCCTGGGAAAGTCCGGCATTTCCCCGGTACTCCCGCAGCCGTGTATGCGGATGAGCCGCTTTCCGCTGCCGATTCAGCTGTTCCGCGAACTTCATGACATCCATTTCATGATAGACAGGATACATCGCAATCATTTGATCCAGAGAAACGGTCTGCAGGATTTCCATGAAAGAGAGATCTTCCAGCCATTGATAGAATGCCAATGCCCATCCTGCCCAATACTCCGGCGATTTATCCAAGTACATCGCATCGGGAACGTCAGGATATGAAATCCCGGCGTCATCCAAAATCTCTCTGACCAGCTCCGGTCCATTCACCCCCGCCACATAACGAGGATTGCCTTGAGCAAACTGCTTGGCGCTTTTCGAAACGGCCAAAGCTTTTCCAAAAACATCCGGTTCTATAGATAAGGACATCACTGCAAAGTCGACGGCATGCCCCAAAATATTCTGGGCTCCGGATAAATATATTTCATCGTAAGCGCGGATCCCCATTTGAAATCCCTTCTCTCATGATATCCAACATATAAAGCTCTTCCATTCCTTCTGCTGCAGATTTCTTCCTTCGATACTCCCGACGTGCATCCCTGTCCCGAATCGCCTTTTTCTCATACCATTTTCCGGCTTCTGCAACTTCCGCATCCACGAAACGGATGTGTTGATAAGATTTTTCGCTTTTCAACACGATCTGTTCTCCGAGCTTTCCCAATCGCATAGCTTCCGAAAGCTTCCGCAACGATACCGCGCCCATTATAAAATCCTGCGCAAAGCTGAAATAGGAATCATCCGCACGGTAGCCAATAATGACATCGTATGGCTCGGGATCGATAAAGAAATGTTCCTGCAGGTAATCTTTGGCCTCTTCTGCGATGCTGCCATTCTGCCAATAACTTCTGTAACGGGCAAGAAGCGCCAGCCAATTCAAAATGTTGCATGGCGGCAAATTAAGGTTCAGTACCGAGAGGCCCTCCATATCCAATTCATAACAATTCGCATAACCGTCCGTATTCTTTGCGCAAGCCCATTCCTTGGCCAGTTCCTTGCTTTCCGTAGTATAAAAGCCATAGCCATAGTCGTTGCTCCTTTTTCCTCCATGAAAAACGGGACGCTCGACAACATGTTCTGAACCATGGTAAACAAGCATAAACCGCCCCCCCTTCTTCACTATTAGTATATCGCTACAGGGATATATCGGTCAAGTTTCCCAAGGAATCTTTGTGCCAAGGCCGAAAAAACGCAAAAACGAGCCGCTCAAAACAGCGATTTGCATGGATACGGCAAATCGCGGTTTCTTATCCACCCTCTGCCTCAGGACAATCCTTGCAGGAAATTCCGCATGAGCTTTTCGCCGTCGGGCGTCAGGATGGATTCGGGATGGAATTGGATGCCCTCGATGGCGTACTCCTTGTGGCGCACGCCCATGATCGTGCCGTCTTCCAGTTCGGCGGTGACGGCGAGGCAAGCGGGCAAAGATTCTCGCTCGATGATGAGCGAATGGTAGCGGCCGACTTCCAAGTTCTCGGGCAGCCCCGCGTAAAGCCCCTGTCCATCGTGGCGGATGGGCGACGGCTTGCCGTGCACGATCTCCTTGGCACGCACGATGCGGCCGCCGAAGACTTCGCCGATCGCCTGATGACCGAGGCAGATGCCGAGGAGCGGCACCTTGCCCTTCGCCGCTTCGATCAGCGCTTCAAGATTGCCCGCGTCCTTCGGCAGTCCAGGACCCGGCGAGAGGATCACGGCCTCGTATCCCGCCGCCAGCACATCCTCGGGCGCTGCGGCATCGTTTCGCACGACCTCGACCTCTGCGCCGAGGGATGCGAGAAGTTGGTAGATATTATAGGTAAATGAATCGTAGTTGTCAAAAAGCAACAACATCGTTTTCCACCTCCTCGACGACTTCGAAGAGCGCCCGCGCCTTCTGCAAAATTTCCCGATACTCGCTTTCGGGCACGGAATCGGCCACGATTCCCGCGCCCGCTGGATCACGGCAGTTTCATCGCTTTCAATGCGCATCGTGCGCAAGGTAATGCACATGTCCATATTGCCGCAGAAGTCCATATAGCCGACCGTGCCAGCGTAGGTGCCGCGCTTTGCCGGCTCCAGCTCGCGGATGATCTCCATGGCGCGGAGCTTCGGCGCACCGCTGACCGTGCCGGCGGGAAATGCCGCCGCTAGGACGTCCAGAGGGCGGCAGCCCTTCTTGAGCCGTCCGACGACCTCGGAAACCATGTGGAGAACATGGCTGAACTTCTCGATCTCCTCGAACTTCGTCACGCGCACGCTGCCCGCCTCGCTGATGCGTCCGATGTCGTTGCGCGCGAGGTCGACGAGCATCGCGTGCTCGGCGCACTCCTTGCCGTCCGCCTTGAGCTCGGCGGCGAGCGCTGCGTCCTCCTCGTCGTTCCTGCCGCGCCGGCGCGTGCCCGCGATCGGGTAGGTGAACACCTTGTCGCCCGCCACCTTCAGGAGCATCTCGGGCGAAGCGCCGACGAGCTTGACGCTGCCGAAGTTCAGATAGAACATGTAGGGGGATGGATTGACTGGCGCAGTCGGCGATAGAAGTGGAAGCACGGCTTCGTGATCTTCTCGCGGAACTGCCGCGACGGCACGACTTGGAAGATGTCGCCGGTGAAGATATGCTCCTTCGCCTTTTCGACCGCGGCAATGAAATCTCCCGAATCATTTTCATACTTCGCGAAAAAGTCGAGCGGCGTCCCTCGCTTCGCAGCCATTCTGGCGGCAGGCACGATAGGCGCACGCAGCTTTTCGGCGATTTCCTCCATCTTCCTCGCCGCCTCCTCGTACACAGCAGTCGCCGTTTCCGGCGCAACCCGCGCAAGATAGATGAGTCTCGCCGTATTCTTCAGGGCATCGAAGACCACCAGCTGGCGGCAGACCATGAACTGCCCCAGAAGCTCATCTTCATCGAGCGACATCGTGCGCACGCGGTCGAAGGTCGCGGCGATCTCGTAGTTCAGATAGCCGACCATGCCGCCGTTCGCCAGCGGCAGTTCCTCATCCTTCACCGCGGGGCAAAAACCTTCCATATAGTTCTTGAGCGTCTCCTGCGGCGTGCCGTCGAGGCATTTCATCAAATCGTTTTCACGGATCATCAGCCGGCTCTTGAAGACCTGCAGACGGATGAACGGCTCGGCGCCAATGAACGAATATCGTCCGAACTGCTGATGCGTCGTATCGACGGATTCGAGGATGAAGCCTTCCGCTTCGCCCACGAGCTTGCAGTAGACGGAGACCGGCGTATCGAGATCCATGGAAACTTCCGCCGTGACGGCAATGTTGTTCGTCGTCTTCGCCAATTCTTCGAAGTGCGCCAACGATGGCTGCAATTTCATCATCTTCCTGCCCCCCTCAAGCATGGTACGCCGCATCGAGGGCCTCGCGCATCGCCGCGATCAAGTCCATCGCCTCGTCCCGCCTGTCCGCGAGCAGCTGCTTGACGACGGCGCTGCCCACGATGACGGCATCGGCCTCCGCCGCCGCTTCGACAGCCGCCTCGGGCGAGCCGATGCCAAACCCGACCGCCAACGGCGTCTTCGTATAGGCACGCGCACCCTTGACGACCTTGCCGATCTGGCTGTAGTCGACCTTCTTGACGCCCGTGACGCCGTTGTTCGAGACGCAGTAGATGAATCCTGCGGCGCTCGCGCACGTCTCCTTCATGCGCTCGGACGTCGTGCCCGGCGTGATGAACTCCATCAAGGGGAAGTCGTGCGCCGCGCAGATCTCGCGCATTTCGCCCGATTCCTCGTGCGGCACATCGGGGATGATGACGCCGTCCATGCCCGCCGACTTGAAGTCCTCGACGAAGCGAGGGAAAACCGTAGCGCAGCATGTTGTTGACGTAGCCCATGCCGACGAGCGGCAGCGCGGAGAAACGGCGAATCTCCTGCACGATTTCGCGCACTTTCGCAAGCGTCATGCCGCCCTGCAAAGCAGCGACAGAAGCCATCTGGATGACGGGACCATCCGCCATCGGGTCAGAAAACGGCAAGCCCAGCTCCACGACGTCGGCGCCCGCCTCTTCTGCGCGGCGCACCGTCTCGATCGTGCCTTCCACGTCGGGCATTCCCGCCGTCAGATAGATGATGAGCCCTTTCCGACCCTTTTCTTTCAACTCATTCAATACATGATCCAAACGTGCGCTCATTCGCTTTCCCTCCCCAATGCTTTTGCCACCATCTGCACATCCTTGTCGCCGCGCCCTGAAAGGCAGACGACGACGACCTCGTCCTCCGCCGTCTTGGGCATCAGCTTCTCAAGGTACGCGAGCGTATGAGAGCTTTCCATGGCGGGCACGATGCCCTCCAGGCGACAAAGCCGCTGAAAAGCTGCAAGCGCCTCTCTGTCCGTGACCGAGACGTACTCTGCGATGCCCTGATCCTTGAAGTAGGAATGCTCGGGCCCGACGCCCGGATAGTCCAGCCCTGCCGAAATGGAATACGCCTCGACGACTTGCCCGTCCGCGTCCTGCAAGAGATAACTGTACGCACCGTGCAGGACACCCGGCTCGCCGGCGCCGCTCAAGGTACGCGCATTGTCGACAGGAGCCTCGCCGCGCCCGCCGGCCTCGACGCCGTACTTCTTGACGGAGGCCTCGTCCTTGAAATCATAGAACGTGCCGATGGCGTTGCTGCCGCCGCCGACGCAGGCGACGAGCGCATCGGGCAGGCATCCGCACGCCGTCTTGAGCTGTGTGCGGATCTCCTCGCCGATCACCTTCTGGAAGTCGCGCACCATGCTCGGGTACGGATGCGGCTCGACTGCCGAGCCGATGATGTAGTAGGTGTCCGTGATGTTCGTCGCCCAGTAGCGTATCGCCTCGCTCGTCGCGTCCTTGAGCGTGCCCGTGCCGCTCGCGACGGGAATGACCTTCGCCCCCAGAAGCTCCATGCGGAAGACGTTGAGGCTCTGGCGCCTGACGTCCTCCTCGCCCATGAACACATGGCACTCCATGCCGAAAAGCGCCGCGACCGTCGCCGAGGCGACGCCGTGCTGTCCTGCGCCCGTCTCAGCGACAATGCGCTTCTTGCCCATGCGCTTTGCGAGCAGCGCCTGGCCGAGCGCATTGTTGATCTTGTGTGCGCCCGTATGCAGGAGATCCTCGCGCTTGAGGAAGATGCGCGCCTTGCCGTAATGCTCCGTAAGCCTCTCGGCGAAGTACAATCGCGTCGGACGGCCTGCGTACTCTTGCAGATAGCGGCGGTACTCCGCCTGGAACGCTTCATCCTCCTTGCAGCTCGCATAAGCGGCTTCCAATTCCTGCAGCGCCGGCATGACGATCTCCGGCACATACTGTCCGCCGTATGCACCGAACCTCCCCTTCTTCTCCATGCAGATCCCTCGAATTTCTTCTATAGCAAAACAACATCGGTTTCTTGTTTCTCGCCCTTCTCAGGCGCTCTCCTTTGCGAGTGCGCCCGGCGCTGCCAAGCGCCGCGTCATCTCCGCAACATCATCGGCACGCACGAGTCCCTCGCCCACGAGGATGCCGCCGCAGCCTGCCTCCTGCAGCCGGCGCGCATCCTCGACGCTGAAGATGCCGCTCTCGCCGATGACCATACGCTTCTCGTCCACCAGCGGCAAAAGTTCCAACGTATTCTCGATCGAGGTCGTGAACGTCTGCAGATTGCGGTTGTTTATGCCGATGAACTCGGCAGGCGTCGCCAAGGCGGCCTCCATGTCCGCCTCATCATGCACCTCGACGAGAGCGTCAAGACCCATCTCCCACGCACGGAACACATACTCCTGCAACTGGGCAGGGCGAGAGGATGCGCGCGATCAGGAGAACGGCGTCCGCGCCGAGCGTCTGCGCTTCGACAATCTGGTACTCGTCGATGATGAAATCCTTGCGCAGAAGAGGCAGATCGACGAGCGAGCGCACGCGCACCAAGTCTTCGTTCGCACCGAGGAAATGCGGGTCGGTATGAACCGACAGCATCGAAGCGCCGTTCGCCGCATAGATGCGGGCAAGCTCCTCCACGCTATGCGTGCAGCAGAGCCTTCCTTTGGCGGGCGACTGCAGCTTGCACTCGGCAATGAGATTCCAGTCGCACGCATGAAAGCGCTTCGCCATTGAAAATCCTCCCGAGCGCTCCTTCGCCCGCTCCTTTAGCTCGGCAAACGGCAGCCGCCGCTTCGCCTCCGCCACCAAGTCCCGCTTCTTTTTCCACGATTTCAGCCAAGATATCACGCATCAGAAAGCCTCCGTTCTCTGCGGCATACGGGCGATCCCGCCCCCTCGGATCCGCGCCCCTTTGCCGCTGCCATAAATTCTCGTATCTTCTCGATGGACTTCTGCCTCTCGATTTCGAGGCTGCCCGAAACATCAACGCCATACGGACGGAAAAAGCTCGTCCGCCTCCTGCACATTGCCGCTTGCAACGCCGCCCGCGACCAGCAGGGGCTTTTCGAGACGCGCCGTCTCCGCCGCCGCCTCGCGCCAGCGAAAGCGCTCGCCCGTGCCGCCGACGGTTTCCTTGGAAAAGCTGTCGAGCAGGACGATCTCTGCCGGGTAAGCGTTCGCCTTCTCCACCGAGAAATCGTCACCCCAGCGAAACGCCTTGATGACCGGCCGGCGAACCGCGCGCGCATATTCGGGCGGTTCGTGCCCGTGAAGCTGCACGAGGTCGAGACCGCAGAACTCCGCGATGACGTTGACCTCATCGACTGCTGCATCGACGAACACGCCGACCGTCTTGGCACGATGCACATGCCTCGTCAGGTCGCGCACCGCTTCCGGCAAAACGTGGCGAGGACTCTTCCCGTAAAAGACAAAGCCCAAAAAGTCCGCCCCCGCTTCCTCTGCCGCAAACACCGCCTCTTCTGTGCGCAAACCGCAAATCTTGACCTTCATGCCACTCACTCCTTCACTTGCTTCTTCAAAAATCGCCCCTCGCAGGAACGTGATTCCTGCAAGGGGCGAAACATTTCGCGGTGCCACCCTTTTCAAGCCAAGTTCAGAAAACAAAAAAAGCCACTTCGCCGCCTCGGGACGAAATGGATTCGCTGCCACCCTGAAATTGACTTCTCGTTTCAGGCACAGGAAAAAAACCGATGCCCTAGCCCTCTAACGGAGGCAGCCGTTCCAGCCTACTCGGCGCAGCCTTTCGGTGGACTCTCACAGGACCATTCACCATGCACTTCCCGCCGATCATCACACCTCCCCGAAGGGTCATCGGCTCGCTGAAGGAAAGCTCTCAAGGCTACTATTTCCCGCTCTGCGATTTACATATAAGCTACACGATTCGAAAAATCGATGTTGCCATTATAAAACAGGCCGACATGATCTGTCAAGCACTTATCCCATGTTTTTTTCTATGAAACTCCAGAAGACAAACAGAAGGCGCCGCATGATTGGTCGACGTTGACCGCTGCTGAGCCGTCCAAGAGCCAAGTCCGAAGGACGCCGGCGATTGGGCAACGGCTCGTATGCGAAAAACGTCCCAAGAATGCAAGCGCGAAGCGCGCCGCATGATTGGCTGACGTTGACCGCTGCTGAGCCGTCCAAGAGCCAAGTCCGAAGGATGCCGGCGATTGGGCAACGGCTCGTATGCGAAAACGTCCCAAGAATGCAAGCGCGAAGCGCGCCGCATGATTGGCTGACGTTGACCGCTGCTGAGCCGTCCAAAAGCCAAGTCCGAAGGACGCAGGCGATTGGGCAACGGCTCGTATGCGAAAACGTCCCAAGAATGCAAAAATACTGCTAGGATTCTTGGCGTCTTTGTTCTATAATCATAGCATAGCAGCAACTTTGATACAAACATAAGGAAGAGGTCCTCCTTATGGCAACGAAAGATCCTGGAAAATACAAATATCTGATGGCATTCGGGCATTTCTGCTCGGACATCAACCAGGGCGCGCTCGCCGCCGTCCTGCCTTTCTTGATCGCCGTCTATCATTACGACTATGCCACAGCGGCGACGCTCGTGCTGCTGTCGAACCTCATCGGCTCCGTCGTGCAGCCGCTCTTCGGGCAGCTCGCCGATCGGCAGAACCGCCCCTGGCTGATCGCCGTCGGCCTCCTCCTCGCAGGCGGCGGCATGGCGCTCACAGGGCTCACCGCCAATTTTTACGGGCTTTGCGCGGCGGTCATGATCAGCGGCACGGGCGTAGCCATGTTTCATCCGCAGGCGGCACAGCTCGTGCATCGCGCCTCCGACGACGGCAATCGCGCAAAGAACATCAGCATCTTCTCCTTCGGCGGCAACCTCGGCTTCTCGCTCGGTCCCCTCGTCATGACCGCCGCCGTCAATCTCTTCGGCCTTGCTGGCACGCTCGTCTTTCTCATGCCCGAGCTCGTCGTCTGTCTGCTCTTCAATCACCACATCCGGGGACTCTACGCGCTGGGAGAAGTGCCGAAAAAACCGCTCTGCCGCGAAGCAGGCGCAGGGTGTCGACCAATGGAACTCCTTCTTGCGTCTGACCGTCATCGTTTTCATACGTTCCATCATCTTCTTCGGCTTCAATACGTTCCTCGCGCTCTATTGGATTCAGGAACTTGGACAGACGGAGACGGCGGGCAACACGGCACTCAGCATCTACTACGCCATCAGCGCCGTCAGCACGCTTATCGGCGGCCGCCTCGCCGATCTCTGCGGCTACCGCCGCATCATCCGCATCGGCTTCCTGCTTCTCCTGCCGAGCATCCTCCTCTTCACACAGGCGAAATCCCTCATCCTCGCTTCCCTGCTGCTCCTGCCCATCGGCTTCGCGCTGAGCCTCGTCTACAGCCCCATCGTCGTGCTCGGACAGCAATACCTTCCGAACCGCGTCGGCCTCGCCTCCGGCGTGACGCTTTAGCCTCGCCGTCAGTATCGGCGGTCTCTTCACTCCCATCCTCGGCAAGATTGCCGACGCCTCAGACCTCTCCACCGTCCTCATGACCGTCGGCGGCATCACTGTCATCCCCTGCATCGTCTCCTTCTTCCTGCCCGCCGTAAAGCGCGATAAAAAAACGCAGCAATCCCCTCCAAAAATTGATTTCGCCATACGAAAGGAAAACCTCCCCATGCAGTACACAGCACAGTACGCTTCGCCGTTCGGTTCCATCACGCTCGCCAGTGACGGCACATCGCTCGTCGGGCTTTGGTTCGACGGGCAGAAGTATTTCGCCGCCACGCTTGACGACGAGCACGAGCAGAAAAGCCTCCCCGTATTCGAGGGAGGCTCGTCGCTGGCTCGATATTTACTTCAGCGGCAAAGCGCCGGACTTCTTGCCGCCGCTCGCACCGAAAGCCACGCCGTTCCGCAAAACGGTCTGGGACGTCCTTCTCTCGATTCCCTACGGGCAAACGATGACCTACGGCGAAATCGCCAAAACGATCGCCCGCGAGCAGTCCGCTCACGCCGTCGGCGGCGCTGTCGCGCACAACCCGCTCTCCATCATCATCCCGTGCCACCGCGTCGTCGGCACGAACGGCAGCCTCACGGGTTATGCCGGCGGCATCGACAAAAAGGTGCAGCTCTTGACGCTCGAAGGCGTAGACATGACGCGGCTCTTTGCACCTTGATCCTCATGCAGCACAGCGCCGGCGCCGAGCACGAAGTTCCATCATCATGCAGTATGCGCGTGCATGACGACGGCTGTAAATTTTTCCGCAAACTTCGGAATCCACTCGAAAATCAACAGCATCCAAGGAGCGTGAAATCATGAACTTGAAGGAAGCCTTTCAGGCACAGAACAAACTCAACGATTTGATGGATTATATCACCCGCTATCTGTCCGATGAGGACAACGTGATGACTGTCACGGAAAAACACCTTCGCAGCAAGGCATTAAAGGGACAGGCGGACGAAAGCATAGATGTGAGCTGCAAGGCTGAAGAAGGCTTTGACGTGGGACGGCTTCTCGGTATCTGGGAGGAACTCATGGCGGAGAGAGAACGTCTCGGCGCGGCCATCAGCAAGGCCAAGGCGGGCATGGACTTCAACCTCGATGGCGCAGTCGACGGAAACAAGAGCCGTCGGGCATTCCTCTCCATGCTCCAAGAACTTGCCAACCGAAAAAGCACGCATGAACTGGAAAAGGGCGAAGGACGCGGCTATGTTTTTCAACAACGAAGGCAACCAGACGCCTTACTTCTACGACATCGACCGCATCATGATCATAGACTACGACCGCAACAAGGTGCGCGCCATGGTGAAGGAGCTGCAGCGCAAGTCGGATGAAGTGTCCATCCAAATCGACGAGGCTCTGCTGCAGACGCATGTGAACTACACGCCGAGATTCGATCTTGCCGGCACGAACAAGTTCCTCCCGGAAGAGATGATGACGAAATGATCTGCAGGCGGCTGGGGCGCGAGGCCGGCTTCGCGCCGCAGCCGTTTGCGCAGGGACAGACAGCGGGGGACTTCGGTTCAGGTGTGGATGAACTATGAGCCCACACAAAAAAACATCTACTCTTCTCTTGCGGAAAGAGCATCCTTCAAATCCCCGGCGTCAATACGCAGCATCCGTCGTGCTATCGTTATTCGTCCTTCGAAATGTCGCCATTTCCTGCCGACGCCAATTCACGGCTACGCTTCGCCCATGTGAAACTGCTCCCCTACGGGGAGCAAAAGAATAACGATCAGGCCAACCGCCCCTGCCTCGGCATCGGCGGGAGGAAATAGAAGAAACTTCGGTGGCTGTCTCTGCGCAAACGGCTGAACTGCTGCTGTTTGCAAGATACATCGACAAACTCCTGCAACAAGAAAACAGCAGAGTTTTTCCTGATGATAAGCTCTGCGTGAATCTCCTTATTGTGCCATGTGCCGCTCAGGCGCTCCAGATACGATGGACGGTCTCCTCTAGCTCCGCCGCCGCGCAGCTAGAGGAGCATCATGCGTGCGCCTAAGACGAGCAAGGAAAACTGTTTCATCACGCACCGCCAAAAGAGGAAAAGCATCCATGCAGAAGCTTCGCTTCATGAATGGATGCTTTTTTTCGAACATTCACGTGGGATGTTGCATCTTTTCTCAATTCAGTGAAGCAGCAGGCACGGATGCCGCCGCTATCCTCATTTTTCAATCTTCCTTCGGCAAGATCGTGTAGCTTTCCGGCGCCATGACGTCCCCGGCGACGACGGTCAGATCGAGTGCAAGCTCAACGGCAAGGTGTGCGAGCGGCTCGGCAGCTTCGATTGCGCGCGCGATGCGGCTCGCGACTTCGATCTCGTAGAAACCGGCGTGCGCCTTGCTTTCCAGGCGTCGGATGTCGCGGCAGATCTTGATGGCGATGGTCTCGGGCGATTCGATCCTTCCCCTGCCATGGCAATAAGGGCACGGGCTGTAGATGATGCTTTCGAGGTTCTGGCGCGACTTCTTGCGCGTGATCTCGATGAGGCCGAGCGCCGTGATGTCGACGACGTTGGTCTTCGTGCGGTCGAGGCGCACGCGGTCGCGCAGGAAGGAGAGGAGCCGTTCCTTCTGCTCGTCGGTGTCCATGTCGATGAAGTCGACGAGGATGATGCCGCCGATGTCTCGGAGGCGGATCTGCTTCAAGATTTCCGCCGCTGCTTCGAGATTCGTGCGGTAGACGGTGTCGCCGAGGTTCGCATTGCCGACGTAACGTCCCGTGTTCACGTCGATGGCGGTCAGCGCTTCCGTCTTGTCGATGACGATGGAGCCACCCGAGGGCAGCATGACCTCGCGCTCGCCGAGACGCTCGATCTCCTCCTCGATGGCATAGCGGCGGAAGAGCGGCTCGCGCTCTTCGTAGAGATGAACCCTTTCCTTCAGTTCGGGCGATATGGAATCGACGAGCTCCGCTACACGACGGTAGGCGTCGGCATCGTCGATGTAGAGGGCGTCGATCTCTTCCGTGAAGGAGTCGCGCACGAGGCGCACGATGAGGTCGGCGTCGCGGTAGAGAAGCGCGGGAGCCTTCGCCATCTTGTTCTTCGCCTGCAAGGTCTGCCAGAGACGCACGAGGCGATCGACGTCCTCCCGGAAGCTTTCTTCGGTCTGCCCGTGCGCCGCCGTGCGGATGATCAGCCCCATGCCCTCGGGACAGATGTGCGCAGCGATTTCCTTCAGCCGCGCACGTTCAGCCTCGCCCTCGATGCGGCGTGAAATACCGATATAGTCGGCCGTGGGCATGAGGACGACGTTCCTCCCCGGGATCGAGAGGTGCATCGTCGCGCGCGGCCCCTTCGTGCCGATGGCGTCCTTCGTGATCTGCACGGGAAGCTTCTGGCCGATGTGTATGCGCGCAGCGGGCATCGTCCCCTTCGCGCCCTCGTGCGGCACGCCGTCGCCGATGTAGAGGAAGGCGTTCTTCTCCCAGCCGATGTCGATGAAAGCCGCCTGCATGCCCGGCAGGACGTTCTGCACCTGTCCTTTGTAGATATTGCCGACGAGGTGCGACTGCGATTCGCGCTCAACCTCGACGGCCAAGAGTTCGTCGTTCGCCACGATCGCCATGCGCGTTTCCTCGGGCGCACAGTTTACAAGAATGGTTTTCATTACATCAACTCCATCATCCGGGAATCCGCTTCCCTCTCAAGGAGTCACGGATGAGTCCAGCACTTTCCTTGGCGCATCTTCTTTGCCCTGCCATTGTCAGCAAATCCTCCGTCCAGCGCTGCCATAGGTTCGGTTTGTTTTCTTGGCAGGACGGAAAATCAGCACAGATCGGACGGACTTCCCTTTATCCGTGTTTCCTCAAGTCTCGATCAGGGCGAAGAGGTCTCTGCCGCCCGACAGGAGCGCCGTGCGGTGAATCTTCGCCTCCCTCGGCTCTGCGTTCAGACCGAAGTCACGCGCCAGAAGCTCGACCGCCTCGCCGGGCTTCAAGCTGCCTGACGGCGTGACGGCGATGGCGAGGGCGAGACTCAGCTCCCCGCCTGCCTTCTCGACGCAGATCTCCTTCAGATACGCCTTCGCGTCGACCTCGCGCGTCTTTTTCGGCAGGACGCGGCGATAGACGGCCTCCGGCGCGGCGAAGAAGGCTTTGGCGGTGCGCTCTGCCTCCTCCTGCGTTCCTGCATAGGGCAGGCGCACGCGGTACTCGGCGCGGTCGACCGCCGCCATCAGCGACTTCGTCTTGCCCTCGAAAGGAACGATGCGCAGGAGACGCACACCTGCCGGCAAGGCGGCGGCAAGCTTGTCCCACGCTTCAGGCTGGGACAGGGGGCGCAAAGCTCCACATCCATGACCTCCGCCTCGCTCGTCGTGCCCACGGCGAGCGCTGAGGCGAAGGAGAACTTCATGTGCGGATTGAAGCCCTCCGAATAGGCGACGGGCAACTTGGCACGGCGGATCGCCCGCTCGATGAGAGCGGCGTAGTCGAGATGGGAGATGAAGCGGATCTCCTCCCCCTTGGTCAGAAGCGCGCGCAGCTTCATCCTTCCTCCCTCCAATCGACAACTTCGCAGGCAAGCGTCGGACAGACGCCGCAGCCCGTACACGTTTCGCGGCGACAGTCGTGCGTGAGCGCCGCTTCCTGTGCGCGCTGCCACTCGTGCCGCAAAAAGTCCTGCGATACCCACGGGCTTGTGTGCGCCCAAGGAAGAGCTTCGTCCAAGCCGCGCGTGCGCCGGCTGTAGAACGTCGGCTCGATGCCGCAGCTCTGAAAGGCTTCTTGCCAAACCTCGTCCTTGAACTGATCTGTCCAGCCGTCGAACTTCGCGCCGTTCCTCCACGCCGTCTCGATGACGGGCGCGAGCCTGCGGTCGCCGCGCGAGAGCACGCCTTCGAGGACGCTCGCGCGCGCATCGTGATAGTGGAACGATATGGCACGGTCGCGTATGCTGTCTTTCAAGAGCTGCTGCCTGCGCTCGAACTCCTCCTGCGGCACCTGCGCGAACCATTGGAACGGCGTGTACGCCTTGGGCACGAAGCACGAAACGGACACCGTGACCTTGACGCCGCGCTTCCCCTTGACCTCCTTGTAGCAATCGACGACCTTCTGCGCGAGATTCGCGATGCCGACGATATCCTCGTCGCATTCCGTCGGCAGTCCCATCATGAAGTAGAGCTTGACCGCCTTCCATCCCTGTTCGAACGCCGTGCGCACGGAGTGGAGGAGATCCTCTTCCGTCACATTCTTGTTGATGACGTCCCTGAGGCGCTGCGTTCCCGCCTCGGGCGCAAACGTCAGGCCGCTCTTCCTGACCTGCTGCAGCCGCTCGGCGATGTCGACGGAGAAGCTGTCGATGCGCAAAGAAGGCAGGGAAAAGCTCACGCGCTCGCCTTGCGTCACTGACAGAAGGCTGTCGACGAGCGGCGCAAGGCACGAATAGTCGGCGGACGAAAGCGAGGTCAGGGACATCTCGTTGTAGCCCGTCGAGTCAAAGAGGGCGCGCGCCAGCCGCTTGAGCGTCTCAGGTCTTCGCTCGCGCACAGGACGGTACGCCATGCCCGCCTGACAGAAGCGGCAGCCTCGCGTGCAGCCGCGGAAGAGTTCCAACATGAGGCGGTCGTGCACAATGCCGAGGTACGGCACGACGGGTTTCTCCAAAAAGGGAGCCGCATCGAGATCCTTGACGACGCGCCGAAAGACCGCGGGCGGCGCCGCTTCGTCGAGGACGGAAAGTCCCACGAACATGCCCTCCGCGTCGTATGCGGGCGCGTAAAAGGACGGCACATAGACGCCCGGGATTCCGGCCGCACGGCGCAGGAAACCGCGCCTGCCGCCCGGACGTCCTTCTTTCTTCCATGCGATCAAGGCGTCGCAAATATCGACGACGACCTCCTCGCCATCGCCGAGCACAAAGAAATCGAAGAAGTCGGCGATCGGTTCCGTGTTGTAGACGCAGGGCCCGCCGCCGATGACGAAGGGATGCTCCTCGGTGCGTTCCGCCGCGTGAAGCGGCAGCCCTGCGAGATCGAGCATGTTGAGCGTGTTCGTGATCAAAAGCTCGTATTGCAGTGAAAAGCCGAGGATATCGAAGGACGAAACCTCCCGGAAGGTTTCGAGCGAGAAGAGCGGCAGCCAGCGGCGGCGCATCTCCTCTTCCATGTCGATCCACGGCGCAAAAACACGTTCCGCCGCGACATCAGCGCGGCGGTTCAAAAATCTCATAGAGAATCTTCAGTCCGAGGTTCGACATGCCGACCTCATAGACGTCCGCCATCGCGAGCGCGATGCGGCAGGCGACATCCGCAGAAGCCTTCGGCTGCGCGTTCCATTCGCCGCCCGTGTAGCGTGCGGGCTTCTCTACAGCCTGAAGCATATCCTGTTCCAATCTGACCATAAATCCTCCTTGATGCCGCACGGATGAATCCGACGCAGGATTCATCCGTGCGCCTAAAACTACAAACTTCGCCTTTCTCATGTGGATGTTGAGCAAGATCGTGATCGCGAGAAGGTTCGTCGTCAACGAGCTGACGCCGTAGCTCGCGAGCGGCAGCGGGATGCCCGTGACGGGCATGATTCCCGTCGTCATGCCGACGTTGACGAGAACGTGGAAGGCGAGCATCGAGGTGATGCCGACGGCGAGAAGCTGGCCGAAGGTGTCGCTCGCCTCCTGCGCGATTTTCACGCCGCGCCAGAGCACGACGAGGTAGAGCGCGAGAAGAATCGCTGCGCCGACAAAGCCAAGCTCTTCGCCAACGACAGCGAAAAATGAAGTCCGTGTGATTTTCGGGCAGGGAAGTTCAGCTGGCTCTGCGTGCCGCCGAAAAGTCCCTTGCCAAAGATGAGTCCCGAGCCGATGGCGATCTTCGACTGGATGATGTGATACCCAGAACCCAACGGATCGACGCTCGGGTCAAGAAAGACCTTGAGCCGCATCTTCTGATAGTCCTTCAAGAAGAGCCAGAGGAGAGGCGACATCGCCACGCCCGCCGCAAAGAACGCCGTCAGTATGCGAAGGTTCACGCCCGCGACAAAGAGCATGCCGAGGAGGATCGCGATGAACACGAGCGAGGTGCCCAGATCGGGCTGCTTCAGGACGAGGAAGAACGGCAGCGCGACATAGGCGACGACAGGCAGGATGTCGTTGAGCGTGTTGAGCTTGCCCACGCGGTCTTCCAGCACGGCGGCGAGCGCGATGATCATGATGATCTTCGAGAACTCCGAAGGCTGCAGCGTAATTGGTCGAGCTGGATCCATCGCTGTGCGCCGAGCGCCGTCTGACCGATGAGCATGACGAGGAGCAGCATGACTGCGTTGAAGATATAGAGGTTCTTGCCGTAGCTTTGCAACGCCTTGTAGTCAAAGTTCATGAGGAATATAGCGAAGAGGACGTTCAAGATGACGAAAGCGCCCTGCTTCTGCACGAACCAGTAATGGTCGCCGCCTGCGGTGTTGATGTGCGTGGCGCTGCCGATGATGATCAGGCTCATGACGATGATGGCGGCTGTCGCGCCGATCAAGGTGAAATCCATGCGCTTGAGCCAACGTTTGTTCATTTTTCGCGCCTCCTAGCGCCCGCCGCTCACCTTGGCCTTCATCCTGCTCACGGGAATGTTCGCGATGAGCGCGACGGAATCCTGATCGTTAGCGAGCGAGATCTCCATGTCCTTCTGATTGATCTCCACATAATTGGAAATGACGTGGATGATGTCTGTCTTGATCTTGTCCATGACTTCGGGCGAGACGCTCAGGCGATCGTGGATCAGGACGACCTTCAGCCGATCATGGGCAATCTCGCGCGACGACTTTCCCTGTTTGCCGAAAATCTTGAGCAAAGCTTCAATCATCGCGTTTCCCCCTTCCGAGAATCATTTTCTTGAGACGCTGCAAAAAGCTCTCGTTCGGCTCCTCAAGGAACGGCACATCCTCGCCCATAATGCGCGAGACGACGTTGGCATACGCCTTTCCGGCGAGAGAAGACGCATTGTCAATGACGGGTTCGCCGCGGTTCGCCGAATCGATGACCTTTTCGTCGTCGGGCACCTGGCCGATGCACGGCAGGGAGAGAATGTCGTTGATCGCCTCCATGTCGAGCATCGTGCCATCCTTGACCATCTGCGAGCGTATGCGGTTGACGACGAGCTTGATTTCCTTGTCGTCGTTCTGCAGCCTGCCGATGATCTTGTCCGCATCGCGCACGGCAGCGATTTCCGGCATCGTGACGACGATCGCCCAATCCGCTGCAACAACCGCTGTCTGAAAGCCCTGCTCGATGCCCTGCCGGGCAATCGATGAGAATATAGTCGAACTCCGGCTTCATCTCAGCGACAAGCTCCTTCATCTGCTCAGGCTCGATCGCCGACTTGTCCGCCACCTGCGACGTCGGCATCAAGAAGAGCGTCTCATACTTCTTGTGACGCACGAGCGCCCGATTATACGTCGTGCGCTTCTGTATGACGTCGACGAGCGTGTAGACGATGCGACGCTCCAATCCCAGGAGCAAGTCGAGATTCCTTAATCCCGTATCGGTGTCGATGAGCGCGACCTTCTTGCCGCGCTTCGCGAGTCCCACGCCAATATTCGCCGTGGTCGTCGTCTTGCCGACCCCGCCTTTTCCCGAGGTGATAACGATAACTTCTGCCATCGACTGACTCCTACCTTTCTATCGGTTCAACAACGATCCGTCCATCCTGCACGCTCGCCCGTTCGGCAAGCTCAGGCTTCTCATACTGCTCGGGCGACTGGGCGATGACGTCCGCGATGCGAATCTGCACGGGCATCAAGCGGTCGGCGATGATGATGGCGCTCCTGTCGCCATAAGCTCCCGCATGAACAATGCCGCGGCAGGTGCCGCGTATGTCGATGCTGCCGCCGGCAATGACCTGCGCGCCGGGATTCACATTGCCGAGGACGAGCACCGATCCTTGGCTCTGCACCTCCTGGCCGCCGCGGAGCGTGCGGTTCACGACGAGCATCTGCACAACCTTCTTGTCCGCGTCCGGCTCCGCCTTTGCCTCAGCAGGCTTCGTCTCTTTCTCGGCGAGGGCGACGCCCAGTCTGCGGGCGGCTGCCGTCCCGCGCAGAGCGTCCGACAGATTTTTCTTCGCGCCCGCCTCTTCCTTCCTTTCGCGGAAGTACAGACCATGCTGCAGGAAGAGTTTCTTGAGGGCGAGGCTCTCTTTCGCCGTGAACGTCCCCGTGCGCCACTCGATGACCGTGCCGCGTCGGAAGAACAAGGCGCTCGTTTCCAGCTTCCTGCGAATCTCTCGCTCGACAGCGGAAAACTCGGGCTTTCCCACGAGCACGAGCAGAAGCCCCGTCTTCAGCCCTTTGAACAATACGCTTTCTTTCTCCATGATTTCCTCGCTTTTGCGTGCGCATGCGGCATCTGCCGCACAAAAGATCCAAGAAACAACCGTTGCGCATGGCACGCCGTCATTTCTCCTTGCTGCAATACACTCTATTATATCAAGATTTCTGTCGCGCCGCCACCTCTTGACGAACGGCTTTGACTTCGGGCGTATCGAGGTTGAACGCCGCGTCGAGGATCTTCTTGCCGATCGGCACGGCGGACAGCGAGCCGAAGCCTCCTTGCTCCACGATGACAGCGACGACGATCGTCGGGTTGTTGAAAGATCCCGTAAGCGACGAACCAACCGTGATCGCGTCCCTGCGAATTCTCCGCCGTTCCCGTCTTGCCCGCGATGTCGATGGGATACTTTGCACCGAATGCCGCCGCCGCTGTACCATACTTCGTGACGTCCCTGAGTCCTTGCTGGACGAGCGAGATGACCTCGGGGCGCACGTCGAGCACGCCGATGCGCTTGGGCTTTATCGTCTCGATCGTCTTGCCCTCGGGGCTTACGATCTTCTGCACGAGGTGCGGCTGATAGCGGTCGCCGTTCGCCGCGATCGCCCCCATGATCGTCGCCGCCTGCAGGGGAGTCACGAGGTCAAAGCCCTGGCCGATCGCCGCGTCGAACGTCTCGGAGAGATACCAGTCGTCCTTGTAGACCTTCTTCTTGTACTCGCGGCTCGGCACGAGTCCCTCAGACTCGTAAGGCAGGGTCTATGCCCGTTTTGGAGCCGATGCCGAACATGCGCGCATATTCGCCGAGGCGGTCGACGCCGAGGCGGTTTCCCATCTCGTAGAAGTAGACGTTGTCGGAATGGGCGAGCGCACGGATGAAGTTGATCAGGCGAGAGCTTCCCCGCCCGCATTTCCCTTTGGGGATGATCCAATGGCGTCCCGAGTCGTAGATGATCTCGTTCGGCGAGACAACATTCTCCTGCAGGGCGGCTACGCCCGTGACGATCTTGAAGGTCGATCCCGGCGGATATTCGCCCGTGATCGCCTTGTTGTCCATCGGATGATAGGGGTTGTCGTTGATGAGCTTCCAGTCCTTCGTCGATATGCCGTTGACGAAGAGATTCGGATCGAACGACGGGCGGCTCACGAGCGCGAGCACCTCGCCCGTCTGCGGATTCATGACGACGGCAGCCGCTGCATTGGCGCCGATGGCGGAAAGCTGCTGGTCGATGGCGCGCTCGGCGGCAACCTGAATCACCGCGTCGATCGTCAACACGAGATCGTTGCCCGCAATCGGTTCTTTCGTGCCGAGGTTGTCCACGGGCTTGCCCGCGACATCGACCTCGACCTGCCTTCCGCCGTCCGTGCCGCGCACCGTCTGGTCATAGACGCGCTCCAGGCCGAACTTGCCGATGATGTCGCCGGACTTGTAGCCTTCCTCCTTGCGCTTTTCCAGCTCCTCGTTGCTGATCTCGCTCACATAGCCAAAGACATGCGCTCCCCACGTCTTGTAGACGTAGTCGCGGATCGGCTGTGCCTCGATCATGACGCTCGGATACTTGTCGCGCTGCTCCTCGACGATCGTGTAGATCTCCGGCTGACATCCTGCTTGATTCGTATGGGGTCGAACCCTACATGCGCATCGATCTTCTTGTGGATCTCTTCCTTCGGCACCTGGAGAAGCACGGACAAACGCTCAATGACTTCCTCGGGAATCGTCCCGCTCAGAGGCAGGATCGACACGGTGAAGCTTGGCCGGTTCATGACGAGCGGCGCACCGTTGCGGTCGAAGAAGTTGCCGCGCGGCGCGATGCTCGGAATGATGCGGATGCGGTTGCCGTCCGCAAGACTCGCGTAGTAGTCGCCGTCGTAAATCTGGAGATAGACGAGCCGCAGGAGGAGCACGGCGATGACGGCAACGATGACGCCTCCGAGCACACGCAAGCGCCCTGCATACTCGTTTTCATTTTTCTTCCAAAGGTATATCTCCCCATTCAGACAAGAAGGCACCTCGCAAGGTGCCTTGATCCTTTTCTCGATAAGCGCCGCCTGCGGCCGTGTGCCTTTTGCAGGCTACTTTCTCTTTCCCATCCAGTCCTTCATGCAGCTCGTCGCACGATAGACGGGATAGGCAAAGAGGACGTTGCAGCAGAGCGCCGGAAAGAGCGTCTTGACGATGTACAGCAGGCTGAAGCCGTAGCCAAGAAGCAGCATGAGGATGAGCACAAAGAAGTAATGCGCCGCTGTCGCCCACATCGTCGCCATCGCAGGCAGGAACACCGGATCCTTGAACACGTTGCGCGAGAAGGCGCCCGTGGCATAACCAATGAGCGTCAGGGCAAGCACGTCCATACCGAAGAACATGCCCGTGGCGAGATCCATCAAAAGGCCCGACATGAAGCCCATGAAGGCGCCGCGGCGCGCATTGTAAAGGAGGCTCCACGAGATGGTCAGAACCAGCATGAGGTTCACCGAGACGCCGTTCCATGAAAAGATCGGAAAAAGCGACGTCTGCAGGACGAAGAGCGCGAGCACGAACGCGATCCACCAAAAGATCTTGCGGTAGCTGATCATTGCCGCGCACCTGCCTCGCGCCGTTGCCCTGCCTGTGTCTGTGCGGCAGGCTGTGCGCCCTGCTGTTCCGACGGCTTCGCTGGCTTGGGCTGCGCCGGCGCTGCGGGCTGGGAGGCGGACGGCGCGGGCTGTGCAGCGCGCTTCGCCTGCTCTGCCGCCGCCTTCTGCGCAGCCGGATCCGTCTCCGTGCCCGGCGTCTGTGCGGGCGGCGTGATCGGCGCGGGCGGCGCTTCACGCGACGCCACGATGACAGCGACATCCTCCAAGCGCTGGAAATCGACGGCCGACTCCAACACCGCGTACTTCAGCAGCCCGCCCTCATCGTTCTTCAAGGCCCTGACCGTGCCGACGAGGATGCCTTTGGGGTAGACGCCGCCATATCCCGAAGTCACGACGACGTCGCCCTCAACGACATCAGCGGATTTCGGAATGTTCTTCATGCGCGGCATCATGGGGTTCGCGGGGTCACCCTCGACGATGCCCGCGACGCGCGATTCCTGCCGCTGCACGATCGTGCCGACGGCGGCGCGCGGGTCGAGGATCAGCCGCACCTTGGAAGAATACGGCGCCGCTTCGACGACGACGCCGACGAGCCCCTTTTCCGTCACGACAGGCATATTCTCGCGCACGCCGCTCGCCGTGCCGTGATCGATGACGATGACGCCCGACCACGTCGCATAGTCACGTCCAATGACGCGCGCCGCCACGAGATCGAACTGCGTCTTTTTCCTGCTTGTAGCCGAGAAGAGCCTTGAGCCGCGCATTCTCAGCAAGCGCCTCATTCGCTTCGAGGTTCTGCACGCGCAGCTCCTCCACCTCATTCTTCAACATACGGTTTTGGTCGTAGACATAATAGACTTCCCAAAACTCCGTGCCTAAAGAATGCACCTTGTCGCCCACCCAAGCCGTCACAGACTGAAAGGGACGCAGCAGCGTCGCTGCGGCGCGGCTCAGGAACGGGGACTGAAACCTGCCGGTTCCCGCAAAAAAGACCAGGCAGAGGACGCAGACGAGCGACACGAGAAGCAGCCAGACCTTGCGGTTCGGATCCTGGTCATCTCTGCGTATGCGGCTCATTGTCTCAACTTCTTGGAAATCATCACGACGCGCTTCAAGAGCTCGATGTTTTCAAGCGACTTGCCCGTTCCCTCGCCCACGCAGGAGAGCGGATCTTCCGCGATGAGAACGGGCATGCCCGTCTCGTGGCTCAGAAGCTTGTCGAGGTTCGTCAAGAGAGCGCCGCCTCCCGTCATCATGATGCCATGATCCATGACATCTGCCGCAAGCTCCGGCGGCGTCCTTTCGAGCGTGCCCTTGACAGCGTCGACGATCTTGTAGATCGGTTCATTCAGCGCCTCCCGGACCCTCGCTCGCACGAATCGAGAGCGTCTTCGGCAGACCGCTGACGAGGTCGCGGCCACGGATGTCCATGTCACGGTCAACATCAGCCGTCACGATGGCGGAGCCAACCGTGATCTTGATCTCTTCCGCCGTGCGCTCGCCGATCATGAGGTTGTACTGGCGCTTGATGTACTGCACGATGGAAGAGTCCATCTCGTCGCCGCCGATGCGGATCGAGCGGCTCGTGACGATGCCGCCGAGCGAGATGACGGCGATCTCCGTCGTGCCGCCGCCGATGTCGACGACCATGCTTCCCGTCGCTTCTTCGACGGGAAGCCCTGCGCCGATCGCCGCCGCCATCGGCTCCTCGATGAGGTACGCCTCGCGGGCTCCCGCCTGCTGTGCCGCGTCGATGACCGCGCGCTTTTTCCACCTCGGTCACGCCCGAAGGCACGCCGACGACGACGCGCGGACGCACGAAAGATTTCGTGTTCATCGACTTCGGATGAAATACTTGAGCATCGCCTGCGTCACGTCGAAGTCGGCGATGACCCCGTCCTTCATCGGTCGGATGGCGATGATGTTGCCCGGCGTCCTGCCGATCATGCGCTTCGCGTCCTCGCCGACGGCGAGAACTTCCCCGTTCTCACTCTTTATTGCCACGACAGAAGGCTCGCGCAGAACGATGCCCCTGCCTTTCACATGCACCAATGTATTCGCGGTTCCAAGGTCGATGCCCATATCGCGGGACAAGCCACCAAAAAGACTCCACATGTTGAAATAAAACTCCCTTCTCTTCGCACATGATATATGTCCTCACGCCTGCAGAAGACCAGTCGGCCGGTCAGCGCCCTTCGGGCTCGACCTCTCGGGGCTCCATGATGAACGTGCTGCCAATCATAGATATAATGGCGTATGAAGATACGAGTTCTATTGTATCATACCTTCTTCTTTTTAGGGAAATAAATTTATCATAACCTAAGATGATGTGGTCGATCACGGGGATGCCCATGACTTCTCCCGCCTCCGCCATGCGCCGCGTCAGGGCAAGATCCTCCGCGCTCGGCGTAGGATCCCCCGACGGATGATTATGCACGAGGATGACGGCCGCCGCCGCCTGCTCGATCGCCGCCTGGAAAACCTCCCGCGGATGGGCGATCGAGGACGTGAGCGTGCCCACGGAGATCGTCTTCAAGGCGAGGATATGGTTCTTCGCGTTCAGCAGCAGGACTGCGAAATGCTCCTTGCGCTCGAAGCGAAAGCGCGGCATGGCATAATCTGCGGCATCGGCCGGGCCATGAACGACCGTCCTCTGCTCGGCCGCCTTCAGCGCGAGACGTCGGCCGAGCTCGACGGCGGCGAGAATCGTCGCCGCCTTCGCCATTCCCACGCCCTTGATGGAGGAAAGTTCTTGCGCGCTCATCTGCGTGATGGCGGAAAGTCCGCGCTCTTTATAGAGCGCGAGCACCTTTTTCGGCGACATGCAGCACCGAATCGTCCTTGACGCCCGTGCGCAGGAGGACGGCAAGCAATTCCGTGTTGGAAAGGCTCGCCGCCCCCGCCGTCAGAAGTCGCTCGCGAGGCCGTTCCTCTGCGGGCAGGTCACGCACCAGAAGCGTCATAGAGATCGACCCCCGCTTTCCTGCCAGCTCTGCCGTGTCATGAAGCGGCAGCCCGACGACATTCGAGAACGAGCCTTCGATGCGCTCGACGAAGACGGCGGCACGTCCCTGCACCGCGTAGGCGCCCGCCTTGTCCAGCGGCTCTCCCGTCTTGACGTAGCGCGCGATCGCCTCTTCCGTAAGCGGCGCAAAGAAGACCTGCGTCCTGGCAACCGTCGAGAATTCCCGCCCCTCCTTCACCCAGGCGACGCCTGTCAGAACCTCGTGCGCACGACCGGAGAGCGCGGCGAGCATAGAACACGCCTCGCGCTCATCGGCAGGCTTGCCGAAGATGCGCCCATCGAGCGCGACGACGGTATCGGCGCCGAGCACGGGAAGCCCCGTATGCGCTGCCACGGCGCGCGCCTTGGCGAGCGCGTTGGCGAGGACGAGACCGCCCGCGTCCTCCGCCGCAAAAAGTTCCTCTGCCTCGCTCACTTCCACGCAAAAGGATGCGCCGATCTGCACGAGAAGATCGCGCCGGCGCGGCGAAGCCGATGCCAAGATGAACAAAGCCTTCCCCTCCTCAATAGCGGCGATAAAGAACGAGCGCGACGATGACGCCGACGAGGCTCATGATGTTCGGCGTAAAGGAGAAACCGAAGTTCACGCTGACGACGAAGAGATCGATCGCGACGGGCGCCAGGACGAAGGCTGGATGCTTGTCGGCCAGAAGCGGCGCCACGGCAGAAAGCGCATCGACGCCGCGCAAAAAATCGCCCAGAAGACCGCCGAGCACCGCGCCCACGAAGACGAACAAGGCGCACAGACCGAAACCGCGCCCCGAAGAAAAATTTCACAAAGAATCCCTCCAAACGAGGCGCCTTGAAAAAAACGAGCGATGAAGACCGCACGGCGCCCTCTATCATTGCCTTTGACCTTTTCGATTCCTGCGGAATAAATCCTGCTCGACTAAGGTCATTTCTTTCGCGCCCCTGTCACAAAGATTCCGGTCCCTGGGCGCTCGCCCCGCACAAAAGAAAAGCCTCCCCCGCGAACGGGGGAGGCAGGAAAGGCCGTCACATCAGATAGCGCAAATAAACGTAGACCGTCGACGTGATGATCGTCAAGATCATCAGCGGGAAGCCGACCATCATGAAGCGGACGAACGTCATGGGAACGCCCCTCTCCGCCGCCATGCCCGCGACGATGACGTTCGCGGACGCGCCGATGATCGTGCCGTTGCCGCCGAGGCAGGCGCCGAGCGCGAGGCTCCACCAGACTGGTTCGAGGTTCGAGACGCCCATCGTCCCCATGTCCCGGATCAGCGGGATCATCGTGGCGACAAACGGGATGTTGTCGAGGAACGCCGAGACGATCGCGCTCATCCACAGGACGAGCATCGACGTCTTCGTCACATCGCCGCCCGTGAGGTTGACGCCCTGCACCGCGAGATCGCGGATGACGCCCGTCTCCACGAGACCGCCGACGGCGATGAAGAGACCGATGAAGAAGAAGATCGTCGGCCACTCGACGCCGTGCATCGCGTGCTCGACGAACTCTTCCTTGCCGACCGGGAGGAGCAGCAGGAACGCGCCGGCGATGGCGATGAGCGAGGACTCAAGCCCCGTGATCGAATGGAGGAAGAACATCAAGATGACGAGTCCGAGCACGAACAGGCACTTCCTGAGAAGCGGGATGTCCTTGAGCTCGTCCCACTCGTTCTCCTGCATCACGAGAGACTTGAGCTCGGGCTTCGTCTTCAGCTTCTTGCGGTAGAGCAGGGACGAAGATCGCCGTGACGAGGATGAGGTTGAGGATCGAGATGAGCGCGAGGTTATCGATGAACGCCGCGAACGTCAGCTCCTTGACGGCGCTGCCGATCATGATGTTCGGCGGGTCGCCGATGAGGGTCGCCGTACCGCCGACATTCGACGCGATGACCTGCGCCGGGGAGGTACGGCATGACGTCGACATGGAGCTTCGTCGTGATGCTGAACGTGACCGGCACCATCAGGAGGACCGTCGTCACGTTGTCAAGGAACGCCGAGCAAACGGCCGTGATCAGCGAAAGATAGACCAAGAGATTCACGGGTTCGGCTTTCGCCATCTTCGCTGCCCAGACGGCGATGAAATTGAAGAGCCCCGTCTTGCTCGTGATGGCGACGATGATCATCATGCCGATCAAGAGTCCGAGCGTGTTGAAATCGATGTGGTGGATGGCTGTCTCCTGTGTCATGATGCCCGTGACGATCATGAGGAGCGCGCCGATCATCGCGATGATCGTGCGGTGGATCTTCTCCGAGACGATCACCGCATACATCGCGACGAAGACAATGCCAGCTATTACTTCCTGTTCCATAAAAACCTCCTTGAAAACTTCCGACTGTCCACGACAGGCAGTCGCTGCACCCTGCTGCCCGCCCTCCTCCGTCAAGCTGGAGAGGCAGAAAAGGACGGGCAGCCGACCGAAAAAATAGACGAAGCCCTTGGTTGAACAGACTCCGCCTAAAAATTTCGCTTATTCAATTCTTCTTCTGTCATTATAGCAGATTACCGTGCATTTGGGAAGAGTCGCTGTCTATTTATATTATTCTCTCTCACTTTCTCTTTGTATCAATCATTTTTTGCTTCCTCATCCGCCGCCTCACGGGCAGCACGAGAAAAAAGGGGCTGTCGCATGAGTCGAATTTGACTTATGCACAGCCTCTCTTTTTATTGCGTGAATCAAATATTCATTTCGATGAAAAGACTCTCGAAAAATGCGCAGGAAAGAACGCTGTACCATGCCAGCTTTTTTCCTGCGTATTTTTATGCTGCAACGTCTACGGGGAAGAGATATTGCCCGCCGCATCCTCGTTGGATCTTTTGATGCAGTTTCCCGAAGTTATGTGCCATCGCCAGAAGCATCGTTTCCACAAGCACATTGGCATTGCCCCGACTGAGGAAGCGGCGAAAGCCCATGTCCGCCTTGATGTTGGCAAAAGCGCCTTCCGCTTGGATGCTTCGATTGACTCTCAGCCGTATTCCTTCATCCGATGTCAGTCGCGCCTTCGAGGCCGCTCGTTCCTCATGGAATGTTTTTCGCCACTTCCAAGCTCTTCGTCCGCTCTTCTAACGGCAGTTTTGATCTGCTCCGTATGCACTCAGCTTTCCTTTCACAGCCGTTGCAATCTTCTGCCGTGTAGCAGGTCTTGACGCTCGTATAGCCGGTCTTGTTTCTCACCGTCTTCGTGCCCGTAACCTTGAGTTTCCTGCCGTTGGCACAGAGATAGGCGTCTTCGTCGCTGAGATAGGTCATGTTCTCGAAACGCCCGATGTCATTCTTCCAAGCGCGGGTCTTTGCTCGCTCGTAGTTGTTCGGCTTGATGTAGGCCGCCTGCCCGTTAGCCTTGAGATAGACGTAGTTTTCTTCGCTTTCATATCCAGCGTCGGCAATGACCTTGGCATAGCGTTCCTTCACATGTGCATGGAAATCCTCTAGGAACGGGATGAGCGTTGCGGTGTCCGTCGGTTGCGGCCCCACCGTTGCCCATGTGATGAATTCTGCATCGACGCCGCATTGGATGTTGTAGGCTGGTTTCAGTTGTCCGTTCTTCATCGCATCTTCCTTCATTCGCATGAAGGTCGCATCGTGATCCGTCTTGGCAAAGCTGTTGCGCGTGCCCATGATGCGGAGCTTTTTCTGGTAGTCTTTCCAGCGAGCGATGAACTCGTCCAGTTTCTCCAACGCCTTTTGCAGCACGCTTTTTCGCCGTCCGCTCCCATGCACGAAGACGAGGCCTTGCTTTTTCTGCAGACGTTTCAGCTGCTTTCGCATTTTCTTGAGGTGGCGCAAGCGGAGATCCTTTCCATGTCGGACGGATATGGATAGCTGCTGTTCTGCTTGCTCGATGAAGACGAGCAGTTTTTTTCCAGCAGTTTCGCTTGATTTTTTTCAGGACGGTCTTCTTCCAGACGAACTTGTATTTGTTAGCGACAGACTCGATCTTGGTTCCGTCGATGAAGATGTGCTCAAGCGATATGACGCCGAGCGTTTGCAGGAGGATGTCCATTTGCGCGAACAGTTCCTTGATGCAAGATGCCAGGTGTTTTGAGCGAAAGCGTGAGATGGTTGCGTGATCGGGCGCGGGTTTTCCCTCCAAAAGATAGAGGAAGTTCACGTCGCGCCGACAAGCCGTCTCGATTCTTCGGGAGCTGAAGAGATGGTTCATGCCGGAATAGATGAGAATGGCGAGCAGTTGCCTGGGGGACGCCAGCTTTTTGTCGATACGTCCATAGGTGCGATAGAGCGCGGTCAGATTCATCCCTCCGATACATTGGCGCAGCAGGCGAACTGGGTCATTCTTGGGAATCTGCATTTCAAAATTCAGGGGCAGGCAGGGTTGATAAGTTTCGCCCCATGCGGTATAATCTGGTTGTAAAATTAGTTTGTTTTGCATAAATCTATTTTACACCTGCCTCCGCCCTTTTGCTAGGGTGGAGGCTTTTTAGTGCATGAAAAAAGCTGTCGCACATGATTTATGTGCGACAGCCCCTTTTATTTCAGCTTCTCTCACACGTCTCATTCACGAGCAACTACGCGCGGAACTTGCGCTTGCGAGCCGCCTCGGACTTCTTCTTGCGCTTGACGCTCGGTTTCTCGTAATGTTCACGTTTCCTTACTTCTGCCAATGTGCCAGCCTTCTGGCAGGTACGCTTGAATCTGCGGAGAGCACTGTCGATCGTTTCGTTTTTTCCTACTTTGACCTCATTTGCCATTGTTCTTCCCCCCCTCCACTAGATTTGGGGCGCACGGGAAGGCAGGCAAAAAATTGCCAACGCTGCATCGTGCACTTTGATATTATACATGATTTCCCGTTTCGGTGTCAACCATCAACCAGGCGGCCATTGCATCGCGCGTCCGCCGAGGAGATGAAAATGCAGATGTCCGACGGTCTGCCCGCCTTCTGCTCCCGTATTCACGACGACGCGAAAGCCGTTTTCCGCAAGTCCCAGCTCCTTCGCGAGCTGCGGCACGACATCGACATGGATGTGCGCGACGAGCGCCTTGTCCTCTTCCGTCAGGCCGAGCAAGCTTCCTATATGCTTCTTCGGAATGATGAGCACATGCACGGGCGCCTGCGGCTCCAGATCCTTGAAGGCGATGACGGCATCATCCTCGTATACCGCCGCAGCGGGAATCTCCTTCGCCGCAATGCGGCAGAAAATGCAGTCTGCCATCTCTTCCACCTCCCATCCTGCAATCGTTTGATCCACACCCTTGTTATATGCTTCGACCTTCGCTGCAAAAACCCTGCCGCATGAGGAAAATATTGTGCATCTTCATGCGTCTCCCGAAGATTCAGCCGCTCCGCCGCTCTCCCCATACGCCGTCCTGGTGCAGGCGCACGAGATGCATCTCTTCGATCTCCCCCGTCACCACTGGTGCATCCGTATAGACGCGGATGTAGTTCTCCGTCAAGCCATCCGTGACGCCCTCGCGCTCCGTCTCAAAGAGGACGGGCATCTTCTTGCCGAGAAAAGAGGCGTGGAACGCCTCGCTCTTCTTCACGGCGAGAGCCTGCATGATGCGCACGCGCTCCTTCTTCTCCTCGTCCGGCACCTGCGCGGCGAATCCGGCCGCCGGCGTGCCCTGGCGCGGCGAATAGGGGAATACGTGCATGCGCGCGAAATTCATGCGCTCGACGAAAGCGACGCTCTCTGCGAAAAGCTCCTGCGTCTCGCCCGGAAAGCCCACGATGATGTCCGTCGAGATGGCAACGCCCGGCACGGCGCGCTCGACGCGCTCGAAGAGCGCGGCAAACTTCGCCGTGTCGTAGTGGCGGTTCATCGCGCGAAGGATTTCATCCGCCCCCGCCTGCAAGGGCAGGTGGAGATGACGCGCGAACCGCGCCTCATCCGCCAAGAGCGCGAGCAGCTCATCCGACAGTTCGATCGACTCCAAAGAGCCCAGGCGCAGCCGCTTGAGCCCCGGCAAAGACAGCACTTCGCGCACGGCGTCGACGAGCGTCACGTCGCCGAGATCGCGCCCGTAGCAGCCGAGGTGGATCCCCGTCAGGACGATCTCCTTGAAGCCCATCGCGATGAGCTTCGCCGCCTCGCGGCGCACGCTCGCCGAGGAGGCGCGAGCGCACGGGGCCGCGCGCGTAAGGAATGATGCAGAACGAGCAGAAGTTCTCGCACCCCTCCTCGATCTTCAAAAAGGCGCGCGTCCTCGCAGGAGCGCCGAAGAGCGGGATGTCCTCGAACTCTTCCGCGTGCATGATGTCGCCCGTGCCATCGAAGATGCCCGCCTCACGCGCCGCGCGCTCCACATGGTCGACGATCCCGGCGCGTTCCTTCGTGCCGAGCACGACGCGCACTCCCTCGATCGCGCGGATCTCCTCCGGCGACACCTGCGCGTAGCAGCCCGTCACAGCGATGACGGCTCTCTCGTTCAAGCGGCGTGCGCGTCGGATGAGCTGGCGCGACTTCTTCTCGCCGAGGCTCGTGACCGAGCATGTATTGATGACGTAGACGTCCGCCGTCTCGTCGAAGGGGACGATGGTGTAGCCCCTCTGGCGGAAAAAGTCCTCCATCGTCTCCGTTTCAAACTGATTGACCTTGCAGCCCAAGGTCGTCAATGCTGCTTTCGGCAAAACCCAGATCTCCTTTTTCATACTGCACGAGCGCGAGCGCGACGATCGCCGCCGTATCGACGCGCAGGATGCGCCGCCCGAGCGTCACAGGCGAAAAGCCGCGTTCCGTCGCGAGCTTCGCCTCCTCTGCATCAAAGCCTCCCTCCGGCCCCACGAGCATGAAGATGCGCCGCAGGGCAGAGCCGGCGAGCGCCGTGCGCAATTCCTTCCGCTTCTCCGCCTCGTAGAAAAAAAGGCGCAAGGCCTCCTCTGCCGTCCCCTGCCCTTCGATCGCCTCGCGAAAAGACGCGATCGGCTTCACCTCGGGGATGCGCGTGCGCCCGCACTGCTTCGCCGCTTCCGCCGCGATCTTCTGCCAGCGCTCCTTCCGTGCGCGCGCCTTCTTCTCGTCGTAGCGCACGACGACGTTTTGACTCAGCACAGGGCGAATGCAGGCAACGCCCAGCTCCGTCGCCTTCTGCACGATGAAGTCCATGCGGTCGCCCTTGGGCAGGCATTGGAAAAGCTCGATCTCAGCCAGGGATTCCTGCGCCTCCTCCAAACGGCGCAAAAGGCGCAGCTGCACCTTGCCGTCCGCAAAGCCCGCGACCTCGGCCTCCGCCGAGCCGCCCGCACCGTCAGCGACGAGAAGCTTCTCGCCAACCTTGGCGCGCATGACGCGCTGCAGATGATGCGCATCCGCGCCTGCGACCTCCATCAAAGGGGCGATGCCGCCTTCCAGAAAGACGCGCCTCATCGCTCTCCTCCTTTGACGACGACGGCAGCCCATCCCTTCTCCCGCTCGACCTTCTCGACAACGAAACCATGCAGCGCAGCGGCTTCCAAGACATCGTTCAGACGATCCTCGATGATGCCCGACAGGAGCATCCTGCCGCCTGCGGCAAGGCTTCCCCCCACCTCGCCGAAAAGGCGCACGATGATGTCGGCGATGATGTTCGCAATGATGAGATCCGCCTTGCCCCCGACGTTTCGCAAGAGGTCGCTGCGCCCCGTGCGCACCGCCTCCTGCACGCCGTTCTGACGCACGTTTTTCCTCGGCGACGCGCACGGCGACGGGATCGAAATCCACGGCCTCGACACGCGCTGCGCCGAGCTTCGCCGCGACGATGGAGAGCACGCCCGAACCTGTGCCGACGTCGAACACCGTCATGCCCGGCTCGACGAGTCCTTCGAGCGTCCGGATGCAAAGAGCCGTCGTCGCGTGCTGTCCCGTGCCGAAAGCCGCGCCCGGATCAAGCTCCACGACAATCTCGCCCGCCTCGGCTTCATGCTCCTCCCATGTCGGCTTGATGACCGTGCGTCGACCGACCTTCTCCGTATGGAAGAACGCCTTCCACGTCTCCGACCAATCCTCGTCGGCCACCGCCGTCCAAGAGACCGTTCCCGCGCCCTTGTCTATGCCATGAGCCGACAGCGCCTCAAGTCGCGCGGCGAGATCTTGCAGCTTTCCTTCAAGCTCCTCGTCCAGGGCCCAATACGCCTTGACCCGCACGACTTCCGTCTCTTCGCTCTCCTTGAGATCCGTGTAGTCCCAAAGCCCCGAACGAATGTATTCGTTGAGGAGCGCCGGATCCTCGATGACCACGCCTCCGGCGCCCAGCTCCTGCAAGAGTTCCGACACGAGATCCGTCGCCTCGTGCGACGTATCCACGCTCACTTCCGCCCACTGCAAAAAGCATCGCTCCTTTCTTTTCCCGGGGAACCGCTGATCGGTGGCTGATTCACCCGCGCTTCCCTAGAACATGATACAATAACGAAGCCCTCTGCGCAAGAAAAAGCCCCCGCCCGAAGGCGAGGGCGGCGCACAAGGTTCGCAAAACGGACATCTTCACGCGCATTCACAGTCCCAATGCCGCATCGCGCGTCTCGCTTCCCTTGTACGCGAGATAGAGGCAGGCTTCGATCGCTGGCAGATCTCCCGTGCTCGTGCTGCGCGATTCCAGCGACAACAGCCGTCCGTCGCTATCATAAAGCTCCTCTTCAAGCGTCAGGCGGAAACTGCCACGCTCTTCGCGCAGCAAGCTGCCCGAAAAAAATGATCGACGAGGACGTACTTGCAGCCGGCGGCGCGTGCGGCGGCAAAAAGCGATTCCTGCGTCCTGCCCTGCGAGGAAAAGACCGTCGGCGCATAACGCACATCGAGCGCATCGTGCACGGCGCGTTCGATGTACGGCGCATCCTGCGCCAGAGCTTCCGGCAGATCGAAGGAAGGAGCTGCGACATAGAGACCGCCCGCAAGCTCCTGCGCCCTGCCCTGGAAGAGCCCATGCACGGCTTCCGTCTCGGACGCATCATAATAACGACGCAAAGCCTCGTCCAAGTAGAGCGCCATCTCGTGATTGAAGCGTTCTTCCCGCGTCCGGGGGTTCCAGTCGACCCTTTCGCCGAACTGCACGAAACGTTTGGTCACGGACTGCAAGATGGCCGCGACAGGATCCGCCTTCATGACGATGCGCTTGAGGTGAATCTTCGTTTCATAGAGACGGGCGAACTTCTCATCGCCGACAGCGGGCGCACCGAACGTGACAACCTGCAGCTGATCTCGGGAAACGCCGAGATCGGACAGGCGCGCCGCCGTCAAGAGAGCCGCCGCGCCGCCGAGACTGTGCCCCGTCAGATACAGCACCTCCGACGGATTCTCCTTGAGCTCCTCTGCCAGCGATTCGCCCGCCGTCAAGCCGTCGAACTCCGGCATCGCCTCCGTGAAGAGCGCCGCCGTGACGAAATCGTTGAATCCCCTGTGGACGCGCGGCAGGGTCCTTGTCACCGATTTTTTTCCTGCGACGGCGGCGAACTCCGCGGGACTTGCGCCGCCAAAAGGAACGGCGGAAAGGCGCAAGTCAATCTCGATGTCCTTCCTGCGCTCCGTGCCGGGGAACGAGAGCACGACGAAGCGCCTGCCATCCGCCAGCGTCTTTCGCGCCAGATAGACGCGCCCCTGCGCCGCCCGCGTCGATGTGCTGCGGCTTTTCGGAAATCCCAATCCGTTTCCTTCAGCCAGCTGCGCACGAGAAGCCCGCCGTCGCCGGAATACGAGGCAGAAGAAACGAGCGCGGCAGCCAGATCGATCTCAGGCTCCTCCTCCGCCGAAACCGACTGCGGCAGAAGCGCAAGGAAAAAGAAAAACAGCGCCAGGCCCACCGCCAACATGCGCCGTTCGACAAAGCTACTCTGTTTCATCTCGCCCTCCTCCGGGCAACATCCGCTCTTTCGGGAAAGTGTATGACAAAAACAAGGAGGAAGCGATGGAAGTCGCATGAAGAACGACTTCCATCGCTTCCTCCCTTGCAAATCCTACGGCAAAAAGCATGGATTGAGCACTCACGATGCACCCTTTTTCCGCATGTCGCTTCAACCATGCCGCCGCATACGAGCAAGAAGGATCCTCCATGACTCTTCCGCCACGCCGCTCGATTTCCGCGACGGCTCTCGCGACGAGCTTGCCCGCAACGCCCTGCCCCTGCAACGAGGCGTCCACCTCCGTATGAAAAATATCATAGGCTCCCGGCGCCGCTTCCGAAAAATCTACGCGAGCGAGCACGGCGCCGTCCGCGCTCTCGGATACGATGCTGTTCCCTTCCGCCTGAAAAATCCATGTCTGCCTCCTTATGCAGAGCCGCGCCTCAGGGCAGAGACTTCGCCTCGGCGATCGGCCAGAACACGACCATCGCCTTGCCCTTGACGAGATCGTAAGGAACGAAGCCGACATCAGCGAAGCGGCTGTCCTCCGAATTGTTGCGGTTGTCGCCCATGACGAAGATATGTCCGGCGGGCACCGTCGACAGCGGGTAGTTCGTCAGCGTCTTTTCGAGAATATAATCCTCGTTCAAGAGCTGCTGATTCAGAAACACCTTGCCGTCCTTGATCTCGATCGTGTCGCCGGGCACAGCGATCACACGCTTGATGAAATCGCGGCTCGGATCGCGCGGATAGCGGAAGACGAGGATCTCGCCGCGTTCCGGATCCCTCATGCGGTAGATGAACTTGTTGACGACGAGGCGCTCACGCGACTGCAGTGTAGGCCGCATGGACGGTCCGTCCACAACGTAGAGCTCCACGATGAACTGGCGGATGATGAAAGCGAGCACGACGGCAACGACGATCGCCACGAGCCAATCCTTGACTTCCTCTCCCAACGAACTCATAGAATACCTCCCAAAAAGGGAAAGAGGGACTGCAAAGGGAAAATGCCTCGCCGGCATTCTCCTTGGGCAGTCCCCATGATGTGCTTCAGCGCCTCTCGCGGATACGAGCCGCCTTGCCCGTAAGGTTGCGCAGGTAATAGAGCTTCGCACGACGCACGATGCCGCGGCGCATGAGCTGAATCTTGTCCAAGCGCGGCGAATGTACCGGGAAAAGTACGCTCGACGCCGACGCCATAGGAAATGCGGCGCACGGTGAACGTCTCGCGCACGCCCGTTCCCGAGCGCGCGATGACGACGCCCTCGAACGCCTGGATGCGCTCGCGCGTTCCCTCGACGACCTTGACGTGCACGCGCACCGTATCGCCGGGAGCGAACTTGGGGATGTCCGAGCGCAGCTGCTCCTGCTCCAAAGCCTGAATGATGTTCATTGTTTTTCCTCCTTAATTTCAGACGTTCGTAAGAGAGTCCATCTCCCCCAGCGGACCGCCCATATGCCTTCCCATTCTATCACAAAGGGAAAGCCATTGCAACCGTCCGGCAGGAATTTTTCGAAGGCGGTCGGCGCTGCGCCGCCCATCCTCCTGCAGCGCCGCAACGCCGCCTCAAAGAACCTTCGAGAAGAAGTTCTTCGTCCTCTCCTCCTGCGGATGCTCGAACACTTCCTTCGGCTTGCCCTGCTCGATGATCCTTCCGTCATCGACGAAGAGGAGACGGTCGCCAACCTCGCGCGCAAAGCCCATCTCGTGCGTGACGATGACCATCGTCATGCCCTCGTTTGCCAGCGAGCGCATGACATCCAGAACCTCCTTGACCATCTCGGGGTCGAGTGCGCTCGTCGGCTCATCGAAGAGCATGAGGCGCGGCTTCATGGCGAGAGCGCGGGCGATGGCGACGCGCTGCTGCTGTCCGCCCGAAAGCTGCTCAGGATAGGCCTCCGCCTTGTCCGCAAGGTCGACCTTGGCCAGGAGCATGTGCGCCTCCTTTTCCGCTTCCTCGCGCGCGATTTTCCTGACCTTGCGCGGCGCAAGCGTGATGTTGTCCAAGACCGTCATGTGCGGAAAGAGGTTGAAGCGCTGGAACACCATGCCGACCTCGGCGCGAACGCGATTGATGTCGGCGGACGAAAGCTCCTTGCCATCGATGGAAATCTTTCCCTTGGACGGCACATCGAGGTAGTTGATGGAGCGCAGGAGCGTCGACTTGCCCGAACCGGACGGCTCGATGATGACGACGACCTCCTTGTCCGCGACCTCAAGGTCGATCCCTTTCAGGACGAGGTTGTCGCCGAACGCCTTGCAGAGGCCTTTAATGCTTATCATCGGTTCTGAACCTCCGTTCGAGATAGGCTACGAGCTGCGAAATGGAAAGCGTCATCACGAGATAGATGATGGCGACGCAAGGCCAGATCTCCAATGAGCCATAGGTGCGGGCGATGATGAGCTGGCCGCTGCGCGTCAGCTCCTCGAAGCCAATGACCGAGACGAGAGACGAGTCCTTCAGGAGCGCGATGAACTCGTTGCCGATCTGCGGTATGACGCGCTTGACCGCCTGCGGCAGGATGACATACCGCATCGTCTGCATCCACGTCATGCCCAAGGAGCGGCCGGCCTCCATCTGTCCCTTGTCGATCGACTGGATGCCCGAGCGGAAGATCTCGGCAACATAGGCGCCGCTGTTGATGCTGCAGGCCGTGATCGCCGCGAAGAACGGGTCGACGCGCTGTCCCGAAACAACGGGAAGCGCGAAGTAGATCAAAAAGATCTGCACCGGGAGCGGCGTACCGCGCAGAAAGTCGATGTACGCCATCGCCAGAATGCGCAGCGGCTTGACTTGCGAAATGCGCGCCACGCCGACGACGAGACCGATGACGACGCCGAGCGCGACGGAGATCGCCGTGATCTTTATGGTCACGAGCGCACCGATGAGCAGTATGGGGAACGAGCTCACCGCCAAGTCAAAATCAAAATTCATGCCTGCACCTCACGACTGCCCTCACTCGGCCTTCTGACCGAACCACTTCTTGTAAATCTCGTCGTACTTGCCGCTTTCCTTGAGTTTCTTCAGAGCCGCGTCGACCTTCTTCTGCAGCTCCTGGTTGTCCTTCGCCATGGCGATGCCGTAGTCCTCGGAGGTCAGAAGCTCATTGACGACGCGCACATCCTGCTCGCCGCTCTTGGCGATGTAGTAGTCGTTGACCGGACGATCGTTGACGACAGCCTGCACGCCGCCCGCCTTGAGTTCAAGGAAGGTGTCCGCCGAGCTGTTGAGCTCCTTGACCTGGATGTCGGGATTCTTCTTGACTTCCTTCGCGCTCGTCGTGCCGATCTGCACGGCGACCGTCTTGCCCGAGAGATCCTTGAAGCCGTTGATGTCCTTGTTGTCCTTCTTGACGACGATCGTCAGGCCGGACTGATAGTAAGGCTCCGAGAAGAGCACGTTCTTCTTGCGTTCATCGTTGATCGTCATGCCCGAGATCGCGATGTCGATGTTCTTCGACACGAGCGCCGGAATCAGGCCGTCGAAATTGATGTTCTGGATGTCCGCCGTCATGCCCATCTCTTCCGCCACCGCACGCGCGAGATCCATGTCGAATCCCTCATACTCCTTGCCGTCCGCGCTCTGGAACTCGAACGGCGCAAAGTCCGCATTCGTGCCGACGCGCAGCGTCTTCGACGCCGAGCCCGAATCCCCGGAGCCGCCGCAGCCCGCGACGACAAAGGAAGCCGCAGCCAAGAGACCCACAGCGCCGAGCAGCATTTTCTTCATCTTCATGAATTGATCCCCTCCATAAAACATATAAAATAGCATAAAGAAGAAGCCCGGGAGGCCCCGAGCCTTCTCGCGTCGCCTATCATTATAGCATAGATTGCACTGCCTGCAAACAACTTAAGCGAAAGTCTCTTCACTCCCGCGGCATGGCGAGGCGCAGTGCCTCCGCGAGCGTCGCCGCGCCGAAGAGCTCGACGCCTTGAATGCCTTTCAAGCGATCGGCATTCTTCTTCGGCAGGGATCGCAGCGCGAAAACCCAGTTTCGCGGCTTCCTTCAAGCGCACGTCGGCCTGGCTCACGGCGCGTACCTCGCCCGAGAGGCCGACTTCACCGAAGACGATCGCCTTCGGGCGCACGAGGCGGTTGGCGAACGAAGATGCCATGGCGACGCACAGCCCGAGGTCTGCGGCAGGCTCGTCGATCTTGATGCCGCCCGCGACCTTGACGTAGACGTCGCAGGCGCCGATCGGCAGCTTGACGCGCTTTTCCAGGACAGCGAGGAGAAGCTGTATGCGCTTGACGTCGACCGAATCCGCCGTGCGCCTCGGCGGCATGTAGGGGGTCTCGGCGACGAGCGACTGGATCTCGACGAGGAGCGGCCGCGTGCCCTCGACGGTCGGCACGACGACCGTGCCGCTGTCCGGCTCGCGGTCGGACAAGAAGAGCTTCGAAAGCGTCGGGGACGTCGAGGAGTCCCGTATCGCGCATCTCGAACAGGCCAAGCTCGTTCGTGCTGCCGAAGCGGTTCTTGACGGCGCGCAGCACACGGAACTGCGCATTGCGCTCGCCCTCGAAGTAGAGCACGGTGTCGACGATGTGCTCCAGACGCGCGGCCCCGCGAGTGTGCCGTCCTTCGTGACATGGCCGACGACAAAAGTGGCGACGCCATACGTCTTCGCAAGGCGCAGAAGCTCGACGCTGCACTCGCGCACCGGCTGACGCTGCCCGGTGCGCTCGTCACGTCGAGCCGGAAAATCGTCTGGATCGAGTCGATGACGAGAAGCGCAGGCCGCAGCGTTTCGACGTGCGAAGTGATGCGCTCAAGGTTCGTCTCGCTGACGACGAAGAGATCGTCGGCGACTGCTCCGAGGCGGTCGGCCCTCATGCGCACCTGGCGCGTGCTCTCCTCGCCCGTCACATAGAGCACGCGCTTTCCTCCCCGCGCGATCTCCGCCGCCACGCGAAGCGTGAGGCTCGACTTGCCGACGCCAGGATCGCCGACGATCAAGACCATCGAGCCGGGAATCACGCCGCCGCCCAATACGCGGTCGAGCTCGCCCGAGCCGGTCAGAAAGCGCGGCATGTCCTCCACGGCGACATCGCCGACAGCGACGGGACGCGCCCCGTCGGAAAGCCCGAGGCGCAGTCCGTCGCCCGCGCTCTCCGGCGCGGCGGCCTCCTCGACGAGCGTGTTCCAAGCGCCGCAGCCTGGGCACTTGCCCATCCACTTGGGCGCATCATAGCCGCACTCCTGACAAACGAAGACCGTCTTTTTCTTCTTAGCCAATTCACTCCGCCTTTCCCGACTTCGCCGTCAAAGAGCGCCGCAGGAAGCGAAGCAGCGAGCGCAAGAGCCAAAGCGGCGCCCAGGCCATATTGACGAGCATATTCCCCAAGGAGGCGACGCCTCCCTGGGCGAGCTTATTGCGCTGCGTCCGCATGGAGCGGCTTTCCCTTCTTCGCCTTCGCCGTTTCCTTCGGCTGCTTCTTGACGAAATCCAGGCGATCGCCGACCTTCTTGACGTAGATCGTATCGCCGCGGCCGAACTCGCCCTTTAAGAGCCGTTCGGCGACTTCGTCCTCGACGAGCTTGCGAATGGCGCGTTTCAGGGACGTGCGCCATACTTGAAGTCCGTGCCGCTTTCGACAAGCTTCGCCTTCGCCGCTGGGCTGACTTCGAGCGCCATGCCCTTCTCCGCGAGACGGCCTTCGACTTCACGCAGCATGATGTCGACGATCTTCAGCAGCTCTTCCTTGCCGAGCGGCCGGAAGACGAGCATCTCGTCGACGCGGTTCAAGAACTCGGGGCGGAAGACGCGCTTGACCTCCTCGAAGACGCGCGACTTGCCCTTTTCGTATGCGTCGCCGAGCGTCGGCAGCCCCGCCGTGAAGCCGAGCGCCGTCGATTGCTTGAGATAGTCCGCGCCTGCGTTCGACGTCATGATGATGACCGTGTTCTTGCAGTCGACCGTGCGGCCTTGCGCGTCCGTCAAGCGCCCGTCGTCGAGAACCTGCAGCAGCACATTGAAAAGATCGGGGTGCGCCTTTTCCACCTCGTCGAGCAGGATGATCGAATACGGATGACGGCGCACGGCTTCCGTGAGCTGGCCGCCCTCCTCGTAGCCCACATAGCCCGGCGGCGCGCCGACGAGCTTGGAGACCGTGTGCTTTTCCATGTACTCGGACATATCGAAGCGCACGATGGCCTCCTCCGAGCCGAAGAGGGATTCCGCCAGCGCGCGCGCAAGCTCCGTCTTGCCCACGCCCGTCGAACCGAGGAAGAGGAAGGAACCGATGGGACGCTTGGGGTCCTTGAGTCCCGCGCGTGCGCGGCGCACCGCCTTGGCAACCGCCGTCACAGCCTCCTCCTGCCCCACGACATGCGCCGTGAGAATCTGCTCAAGATGCAGCAGGCGCTCCGACTCCTTCGCGGCGATTTCCTTCACCGGGATGCCCGTCCAAAGGCCGACGGCATCGGCGATGTCATCGGCCGTGACCGTGACCTCCCTCATCTCGCGCGCCTGCCAGCGATCCCGAGCGGCAGCAAGCTCCTCCTTCAAGGCGCCCTCCTCGTCGCGCAAGGCCGCTGCGCGTTCGTAATCCTGCAGCTTGATCGCCGTGTCCTTCTCCATGCCGATCTTCTTCAACCGCTCCTCCGCCCTCTTGATGGATGTGGGCAGCACGACCGTCTTCATGCGCGCCTTCGACGCTGCCTCGTCCATGAGGTCGATCGCCTTGTCGGGCAGACAGCGGTCGGGGATGTAGCGGTGCGACAAACGCACGGCCGCCTTCAGAGCCTCGTCCCGGATCTTCGCATGGTGGAACGCTTCGTACTTCGGGCGCAGCCCATGGAGGATCTTCTCCGCTTCCGCCGTCGTCGGCTCCTCGATGAGGATGCTCTGGAAGCGACGCTCAAGCGCCGAATCCTTCTCGAAATACTTTTTGTATTCCTTCAAGGTCGTCGCGCCGATGATCTGCACCTCGCCGCGCGAAAGCGGCGGCTTCAGGATGTTCGCTGCATCGAGCGATCCTTCCGCCGCGCCCGCGCCAATGAGCGTGTGCATCTCGTCAATGAAGAGGATCACATTGCCGCTCTTCAAGACCTCATCGATGACGCCCTTCATCCGCTCCTCGAACTCGCCGCGATACTTTGCGCCCGCCACCAGACCCGCCATGGGAAGGGAAATGATGCGCTTCGTCTGCAAAAGACGCGGCACAGCGCCCGTGACGATGCGCATGGCCAGCCCTTCCGCCACCGCCGTCTTGCCGACGCCCGGCTCGCCGATGAGGATCGGGTTGTTCTTCGTGCGCCTCGAAAGGATCTGCACGACGCGCTCGATCTCCTTCTCCCTGCCGATGACGGGATCGAGCTTGCCGTCCTTCGCCATCCGGTTGATGTCCCTGCCGTACTTGTCCAAGAGCGGCGTGCCCGCGCCGGCTGCTCTCTGCATATCCTCCGAGCGGCGGCGTCTCTCGGGCTGGGGAGGTTCTGGGGCCTCGTGCGTGCCGCCGAGCATGTCGATGACCGTCGCACGCACGATGTCGAGATCGGCGCCGAGCGAGATCAGGACGCGCGCCGCCACGCCGTCATTCTCGCGGATCAAGCCCAGGAGGATATGCTCCGTGCCGATGTAACTGTGCCCGAAGGAGCGCGCCTCCTCGACGGCGAGCTCCATCACGCGCTTGGCGCGCTCCGTGTAATAAGATGCGCGCCGCTCCTCCAGCTCCCAATCGCTCATCATGCCCTCGACGCGCGTGCGCACATGGCCGAGATCGAGCCCCAGCGAGCGCAGGGCGCGCGCCGCCACGCCCTCGCCTTCATGCAGGAGCCCCAGAAGAATATGCTCCGTGCCGATGAAGTTCTGCTCCAACTCCTGCGCTTCGTACTGGGCGAATTCCAGCACCTTGAGCGCACGGTTCGTAAAGCGGTTCGTCATAAAAATTCCACCTTTATATGAAAGACGCGCCCTTGACGCGCTTTTCCCGCCGATCATCCGGCGGAGCAGGAAGATTCCCGCGATTCATGCCGTGTTTTCCAAAAGACGGCGAACGACCTCCGCCCTCTTCCTATCTATTTCATTCTTCGACATGTTCTCGTTTCCTGCCAGACCGCAAAGATAATTTGCCCGGCTCGCGATCAAAAGGTCGCCGAACATGCTCGCCGACGTCCCCTCAAGGATGCCGAGATCCGCACCGAGCCGCACGCGGCTCAGGAGAGCGAGCGTCTCGGCGTCGCCCAGGGCGCGCGCATAATGCAGCACGCCGTAGGCGCGCCAAACTTCATCTTCCAGGCGATCCTTGTCGTAGAGCAAAAGCGCCTTTCGCGCCCGTCGTTCCTGCTCCACGATCTCGCCGACCGAGATGCGCAGGTTGTCGCACAGCTCGCGCTCCGTCAGCCCTGTGGACAGCTTGTTCGCCACGGCGAACACATTGCCCGCCGACTCGCCCCCTCGCCGTACATGGCGCTCATCGAAAGCCCGATCTGCGGCGATATGTTGAGAATGTTGCCGATATTTTCCGTGTAGACAAGTCCCGGAAGATGGAGCATGACCGACGCGCGAAGCCCCGTGCCGAGGTCGGTCGGACAGCTCGTCAAGTAGCCGAGACTTTCGTCAAAGGCGAAATCGAGCTTCGCTTCAAGGAGGTCGTCGACGCACGACGCCCGCTCATACGGCGTCTTGAGGTCGAATCCAGCCGCCATCGTCTGGATGCGCAGATGGTTCTCCTCGTTGACGAGGATGCTCGTGCAGCGGTCATTGCTGATATAGACGCTGCGATGGACGGGATTCTTGAGCAGCACACGGCTGACGAGATGCTTTTTCCCACAGCACGTTCTGCTCGATCGCCGTGCTCTTCGCCAAATCGACGCAATCGAACGGCTCTTCCATCGCCGCCTCCACGTCCCCGAGCACGGCAGCTGTCCGCTCCGCCACCTCGGCGAGCTGGCTCAAGTCGGCGCGGTTGGGAAAGGGATCTCCCTGCAAATTGCGCGCGAGGCAGATGCGGCTCGCAAGGACGACGTCGCTGTCCTCCCCTCTGCCGCAAGCCGGGGCGAGATGAGAGCCTGCGAAAAGCTCGCGCTCCGCCATCACGCCTCGCCTCCTTCCGCCGCAGCCTGCACGTCTGCAGGAGCGTCGCCCGTCCCGCCGCCATGCGCCTCTGCCTTTTCCCGCGCAGCAAGCTGCACGGCAAGCGCACGAACCTCATCGCGCAGCTGCGCTGCCTCCTCGTACTCCTCCTTCGCCACGGCGCGTTCCTGTCTCATGCGCAGGCGCTCGATGCGCTGCTTGAGTTCGAGCGTGCCGCCCGCCCGCTTCGGTATCTTGCCGCGATGCTTTCCTGCGCCGTGGATGCGCAAGAGAAGCGGCGCCAGCTCCTCGCGGAACGTATCGTAGCAGACGCTGCAGCCAATCTTCCCCTCGCGCGCAAAGTCGCGGTAGCTCATGGAGCAGTTCGGGCAAATGAAGGACTCCGCCTCCTCTGCCGGCTGCTTCTCCTCCTCCTTCTCATCCGCCGAAGGAGCGGGCATACGCTGGATCACGCCCCGAAGGAAATCGTTGACCGAGTATTCCCCGCTGCTCATGCCCGCCATCGCCTTGCTGTAGCGTGTCGCACATTCGCGGCAAAGATTCATCTCCGTCGTGCCGTCGTTCTTCAGAACGATGAAATGCACGCGCGCCTCATTCTTCTTGCAGTCATCACAAAGCATGAACCCGCCTCCTCACGAAAAACTTTTCCAAGGTCATCAAGAGCGACCGGATGAACGCCAGACGTTCTTTCGGCTTGAGCTTCTGTACGCCATCGTCACCGACTGCATGACGAGCGCCGCCTCGCGTGTCGAGATGATCTCGTGCTGCACGAGGTAGCGCACCATCGACTGCACGATCTCGGGCTTCGAATCCTCCGTCAATTCCTCAAGCATTTCTCGGTAGACGATATTCTGCAGCGGCACCTGCACGATGCGGATGAAGCCGCCGAGGCCACGCCGCGACTCGACAGTGAACCCCTTCTCCTGCGTGAAGCGCGTGTTGAGCACATACGAAATCTGCGACGGCGCACACGAGATCTTGTCGGCGATCTCCGTGCGCCGAAGTTCCACCTTGCCATCCTGCTGCGCCGCCAACTGCCGCAGGATATATTCCTCAATCAAATCAGCGATATTGCTGCTCATAGTATCACCCTGCCTCAATACGGATAGAAAGAACTGCCGCCCCGCCTGCATTGCCGAGAGAAGCTGACGGGTATGCACGGCGGCAGACGGTATTTGACAATTTGATTTTTCTTCATTATATTTGTCTTTTTGACCTTTGTCAATGAAAAATCAAGTAAAGAGCACCACGCTCTCTCCACCCTCGTTCACCAGAAGCTGAGCGAACAGACCGCCCCATAGCTCCTCATCGAATGCCATCCTAATAATATTATCAAGACTAGTTGACAATATCCGATTTACATCCAATTTGAAACCACTTATCAGGCGGCACAAGCAATTCCTTCAAAATATCCTTCATCAAGCCCCATTCTTCATATTTGTTGCTCTCTTTCAATAATGAAAAGAATCTCTCATCATCATATATTTCTTTTAAAATTACTCAAACTTCGCAGATAAATAATCCGCTGTAAGCCTTGAAAAATCAATCTTTCCATACAATAAAATAGCATGAGCGACATCCATTTGGTATAATTTAAGTACGCCACAAAAACATCCAATGGAGGCTCATGCCATGAATAGTATAGCACAAACCAACCAGTCTGAGAAACAGCTTTCCGAGAAAAATGCAATATTTTCTTCGACGTTACCACGTCAGTCGCATTCTTCGTTCTGCAAACGCCTACAAACTCCGCGGCTTCCCTGTTCTAAGCATCTTTATCGTCGCCTTTTCCACCGTCTTCACACAGCGTTCCTTCTTCATGCAGATCCACCTGCAACCCGGCGTTATTTCCTTTGCCAAGGACACGTTCTACCGCTTCATGAATTCCTGCCATATCCACTGGCGCAGATTTACAACAACCCTCGCTGCCACCATCATCCAATCGACCATCGCTCCCTTGACAAGTGCGGATCGAGTCAACGTCCTCATCCTCGATGACTCCGTCTATCATCGCGCCCGCTCCAAGAAGGTCGAGCTTCTGGCTCGTCTTTACGACCATGCCAAAAAGGAATTCTCCTACGGTTTTCGTATGCTCACACTCTGCTGGTCGGATGGAAACACACTCCTGCCAGTCAACCATACACTTCTTTCCACCGAGAATCCAAAGAACCGTCTTAGGGCATCCTCCAGGAACGTAGATGCCCGCACCAATGGCGCAAAACAACGGAAACTGGCACAAAGGAAAGCAACCGAGGTCATGCTGCGGCTCTTGCAGGAAGCAAAGGAGGCGGCGATTCCTGCGCGTCACGTCTTGTTCGATACGTGGTTCTGCTCTCCAGCCTCTCTTTTGTCCATCCATGCACTTGGCTACGAGGTCGTTGCGATGGCAAAGAAAACGGAAAAGATCCATTACCTCCATGAAGGCGTGATGCAGGATGTGAAAGCAATCTACCGGAAGCACAAGAAACGGCGCGGACGCTCGAAGTATCTGTTGTCGGTAGAAGCTGCTGTACGCAAGGGGAACGAATCGCTCCCCGTAAGTCTCGTTTTCGTCCGCAACCGTAACAATCGAAAGGACTGGCTTGTGCTGGTGACAACGGATATGCGCCTTACGGAGGAAGAAGTGATTCGTATCTACGGGAAGCGTTGGGGGATCGAGGTGTTCTTCAAGGTGTGCAAGAGCTATCTGCGCTTGGAGAAGGACTGCCGTGCAGTCTCGTACGATGCCATGACAGCGCATGTGTCCATTGTGTTCACACGGTACATGTTTCTGGCAGTGGAGCAACGCGAATCCAAAGATGAACGAAGCTTGGGAGAGCTGTTCTATCTGCTGATGGATGAACTTCCAGATATATGCTTGGCAGAAGCGGTACGGCTTCTTGTGTCGCTCTTTGCCGAACGATTGCAAGAGCGGACGATGCTCGATGAACAGACGGTACAGGCACAGTTGGAAGGTTTCTTATCCGAGTTGCCGTCGCTGTTGTCAAAAAAACTGCGAAAATGTGCATAACGAATCTGTTTTTTTAGCTACAATGCCGTATTTTTCAAGCCTTGACGAGTGTTTTTGATGTGCGAAGTTTGAGTAAAATTATTTGATGATATTGATTGGGAAGTTTTTTTCGATTTTTGTTTAACGTAACATACAATGCAGTCATTTTTGCATTGCCAAGTTCTTCATTGATTTTGGCAGCAACTTTTTTTCACTTCAGCAATTTGCTGATCTCGTGCCAATTCTTTTTCATGCAGCGCAATTTTATCATGCCTGGAATCCCCGATATAGGAAAATGCTTCTGCGTCAGCCTCAATGCCTAACTTATCCGTCATGTGCCACAAAGTATATAGATATTTCTTGGTTGGAGTTGCTCCGGCATCGTCTGTATTCTCGACCTTTTTTTGCACAATCTCGTTAAGAAAAAAATTCAAAAAAGAACTTACACCAGCATCTACAACTTGTTGCATTCGCTCAAACTGAGTATTTTTGTAACTTTCCACCGTTGTCTTTAACTCAACGAGGAACAAGGTATGCGTATTCTCAGCATAAGCCAAATAGTCCACTTTCGCATTTAAATTTTGGTTTTTTATATTCAATGGAATTTCTTTTGCAAGCAGTTTTACAGAACCGCAGGGATATGCAAGACCCAATGCTACGATCTCTTCAAGATATTTAGATAGCAGCATATCAAGAATAACCTCTGCCTTAATGCCTTGCGTCCGATAATCGCTGACCGTCCACTCCTTCACCATCTCATAAAACGCTTGATACTTGTCCACTTCAAATTCCCCCTCACCTAATCCCAATCCTATCGCCGTCATCCGGCAAAATAACCATCTCTTTGTACTTGTCCTCAATGGGGAGCGACTTGAAGCCCGCCGCATTTTCCGTATGTAGAGGCACAATATATTTCCTCGGAGCAACATCCTCAATAAACTTCGCCAAGGCAGCCTTATCCGCATGACCTGCCGAATGGATATATTTAACAGACGAACCAAATCGCTTGACAAAAGTTGCCAACCCCTCATCGTAAGCTGGATGTTTTGGGCTCAAATATCCTTGCCACATGGAATAAATCAAGTGCGGTTTATAATCTCTCATGTAATGGCTGTATCTGTCGTATAAGGAATAGGCATCTTCATTTTTTCGATTAAGCAAAGAGCCCAAGAGCACTATCCCCTCCTTGGGGCGATCTCGCTTCAACTCGTCTATTCCTTTGATTGGCGGAAGACCGTAAAGCCCAGTATATTTCCCTGCCATATCGGAGAAAACTTTGAGCATTTCAATGATGTAAGGATTGCCATAAACGGGGATTTTATTCGCCCTCGCTGCATTACAAAAAGAGGTTAAACTGTCAAAGTTTGTAGATGAACAAATGACAAAAATTTGTCGATGGTCACGCATGAAGTTCGTGGCCTCTTTTTTTACATCCCATTCAGTGAGAAGATGCTCAGCATCTGTGGAACGCGTCATCATCGTCCCCTCGGTGAGCAGCACATCCACTTGCTTTCCATAATTCTCATGGATAAGTCGAGGAATAATGTCAAGACTTTTTGCCATATAGCCAGTGCTACGGAAATCGCCGCTGTGAAGAACGGTATGGTTCGTTATCCTGCTTTCAAAGAGAAACATATTGGCGATATGCCGAATGATCAACTCAAACTTCGCAGATAAATAATCCGCTGTAAGCCTTGAAAAATCAATCTTTCCATACAATAAAATAGCATGAGCGACATCCATTTGGTATAATTTAAGTACGCCACAAAAACATCCAATGGAGGCTCATGCCATGAATAGTATAGCACAAACCAACCAGTCTGAGAAACAGCTTTCCGAGAAAATGCAATATTTTCTTCGACGTTACCACGTCAGTCGCATTCTTCGTTCTGCAAACGCCTACAAACTCCGCGGCTTCCCTGTTCTAAGCATCTTTATCGTCGCCTTTTCCACCGTCTTCACACAGCGTTCCTTCTTCATGCAGATCCACCTGCAACCCGGCGTTATTTCCTTTGCCAAGGACACGTTCTACCGCTTCATGAATTCCTGCCATATCCACTGGCGCAGATTTACAACAACCCTCGCCGCCACCATCATCCAATCGACCATCGCTCCCTTGACAAGTGCGGATCGAGTCAACGTCCTCATCCTCGATGACTCCGTCTATCATCGCGCCCGCTCCAAGAAGGTCGAGCTTCTGGCTCGTCTTTACGACCATGCCAAAAAGGAATTCTCCTACGGTTTTCGTATGCTCACACTCTGCTGGTCGGATGGAAACACACTCCTGCCAGTCAACCATACACTTCTTTCCACCGAGAATCCAAAGAACCGTCTTAGGGCATCCTCCAGGAACGTAGATGCCCGCACCAATGGCGCAAAACAACGGAAACTGGCACAAAGGAAAGCAACCGAGGTCATGCTGCGGCTCTTGCAGGAAGCAAAGGAGGCGGCGATTCCTGCGCGTCACGTCTTGTTCGATACGTGGTTCTGCTCTCCAGCCTCTTTTTGTCCATCCATGCACTTGGCTACGAGGTCGTTGCGATGGCAAAGAAAAACGGAAAAGATCCATTACCTCCATGAAGGCGTGATGCAGGGATGTGAAAGCAATCTACCGGAAGCACAAGAAACGGCGCGGACGCTCGAAGTATCTGTTGTCGGTAGAAGCTGCTGTACGCAAGGGGAACGAATCGCTCCCCTCGTAAGTCTCGTTTTTCGTCCGCAACCGTAACAATCGAAAGGACTGGCTTGTGCTGGTGACAACGGATATGCGCCTTACGGAGGAAGAAGTGATTCGTATCTACGGGAAGCGTTGGGGGATCGAGGTGTTCTTCAAGGTGTGCAAGAGCTATCTGCGCTTGGAGAAGGACTGCCGTGCAGTCTCGTACGATGCCATGACAGCGCATGTGTCCATTGTGTTCACACGGTACATGTTTCTGGCAGTGGAGCAACGCGAATCCAAAGATGAACGAAGCTTGGGAGAGCTGTTCTATCTGCTGATGGATGAACTTCCAGATATATGCTTGGCAGAAGCGGTACGGCTTCTTGTGTCGCTCTTTGCCGAACGATTGCAAGAGCGGACGATGCTCGATGAACAGACGGTACAGGCACAGTTGGAAGGTTTCTTATCCGAGTTGCCGTCGCTGTTGTCAAAAACTGCGAAAATGTGCATAACGAATCTGTTTTTTTAGCTACAATGCCGTATTTTTCAAGCCTTGACGAGTGTTTTTGATGTGCGAAGTTTGAGTGATCAACAAAAAAAGGAATGATGTTCATATCCCCAATGGTAAGGAGTTTCCCTGGAGTAAAGGTGCGAATACGCTCGTTGCCACTTGACAGCATTTCCTGCATGGCAATATTCCCGGTGTGTTTGTGCAACGTCCTCAAAAATCGTGAGCGTGGCAGAATCCATATAGATGGGAATATCGGTGGGAATTCTATCCATCAGTCCCACATGGTCGCCGTGGTAATGGGTAAAAAGCACACCGCTAAGGTGATGATCGGTATAGCGGCGACGATTGCAGAAAATCTTCTTGATGATATCCTCATCCCTCACCGAACCTTGACTGCCCGGAAGTTCGCTTCCGCAATCAACCAAAACAGCAGTACGCCCCATGCTAATCTCTGTAATACTGCCGCCGATTTGTTTTGCTCCACGATGAATTGTAATCAGCAGGGTATCATCGTCTGTAAAGTCTGCTGACTTTGCGGCATCTTTCAGCCAATCGTCTTTGCATGTGGAAAGATCCTTCATCGTCTCAATGTCCGTCATCACATTCTGCTCCTTGCTTAATTCCGTCTTCAAAGGATTTCCCATGTTGTGGTCAAGCGTTTTTGTAACATGAGTGTCCAATCAACTTATGCCGAATACCTCGCTTTGAATGGCGCATGATATCCGTACATATACCGGAGAATTCAGCTCCATTCAGTAAAACAAGGGCAGCCCGGCGAAGTCATTGCGGACTTCGCCGAGCTGCCCCTTCTTCATCTCTTGCAAACGGATCGCGAGCGTCGAACGCCGCTCTTCCTGTCAGAGCTCGATCTTTCCTGCATTCGCGAGCGTTTCCCGCGCTTCCTTGACGATTCCCTCAATGATCGTCTTGACCGGCTCGATCTTTTTGAGCGGCAGGAGGCTCTGACCCGCCTGCATCATGCCGTTCTCGACGTCGCCGTCGACGGCTGCGAGCTTGTTCGTTCCCGTCGCGCGCTTGATGAGCTCTTCCTTCGTCGCCTTGCCCGAGAACTCGAGCGCGACGAAATCCTCGGAGAACTTGTTCTTGATGCCGCGCACCGCGCCGCCGATCGACAGACCCGTGACGATCGTGTCCGTATCGACCGCTTCGAGGAGCTTCTCCTTCATCTTCGGATGCACATTGCACTCCTCGGCGACGAGGAAGCGCGTGCCCATCTGCACGCCGGCGGCTCCCATCAGGAGCGCTGCCGCCAGGCCGCGCCCGTCGGCGATGCCGCCCGCCATGACGACGGGGAGCCCGACCTCGGGGATGACCTGCGTCATCAGGGCCATCGTCGTCAAGACGCCGATGTGGCCGCCCGCCTCCATGCCCTCGACGACGATCGCATCGGCGCCCGCCGCCTCGATGCGCTTCGCGAGCTTCACGTTCGGCACGACGGGGACGGTCTTGACGCCCGCGCTCTTGAACTTCTCCAGGAACGGCACGGGGTTGCCTGCACCGAGCGTCACAAAAGCCGGCTTCTCGCGGCAGATGACCTCGACGATCTCATCCTTGTTCGGCGCCATGAGCATGACATTGACGCCGAAGGTCTTGTCGGTCAGCCCGCGCGCCTTCTTGATCTCCTGCTCCACCCACTCGGTCGAGCGTCCGCCCGCCGCAATGACGCCGGCGCCGCCCGCATTCGATACCGCCGCGACAAGTTCTGCGTCCGCGATCCATGCCATCGCGCCCTGAATGATCGGGTACTTGATTCCCAAGACTTCCGTGATGCTCTTTGCCATAATCGTTTCCTCCATTCAATATAGGAATCTCTGATAAAGAGATTCCGTTTCCCTCTGTTATTATATGTGGATTTCCCACATGCGTCAAACAAAAAAGCCTCCCCGAAGGAAGGCGCATGTTCAAATGGAGCTGATGATAGGGCTTGAACCTACGACCTGCTCATTACGAATGAGCTGCTCTACCAACTGAGCTACATCAGCATGTCCGCCGCAGTATCTGCGCGACTGACAAAATGTATTATACGTCTTTGACAGCTCGTTGTCAACACCTTTTTCCGATATTTTTTTGAAATCGTCGATCGCCATAGCGAAGCGAACAGCTTTCAAAAATCAGGCGGCAGAAGCATGGAGCGAGTTGTCTTCAAACAGCCCATGCGGCGTGCAGCATCTTCTTGACGAAGCAGACTCTCCATAGTACGATAGCGAAAGATCGATCCATCCCAACGAAGGAGAGCGCCATTGAACTGCAAAACTGCCGCCGAATTCCAGCTAAAAAAAGCTCGAATGCCTGAACTCCGAGCTTTTTCTAGCCGCGGCTGCTCCCCGCGCCGGCGCCTCGACCTTTCTGACACGGCTTCCGTCTGAACGTGCAGCCGATCTGTAAAAACCAACCGAAGGAGACATGACATGAGCAACGAGAAGAAGAAGCTTTCCTTCGCGTCCGACTACATGGAGGGCGCACATCCCGAGATCCTACGCCGCCTTTGGGAGACGAACATGGAGCAGACGGCGGGCTACGGGCTTGACGCCTATTCCGAATCCGCCCGCGAGAAGATTCGCGCCGCCTGCCAAGCGGACGACGCTGAAATCTTCTTCCTCATCGGCGGCACGCAGGCAAATGCCGTCGTCATCGACGCGCTGCTGTGCTCCTATCAAGGCGTCATCGCCGCCGAAACAGGACACATCAGCGTGCACGAGGCGGGCGCGATCGAGTTCGGCGGACACAAGGTGCTGACGCTCGCGCACCAGGCAGGGAAGATCACGGCAACACAGATCGAAAGCGCACTCGCCGCTTACCACGAGGATGCGAACCGCGAGCACATGGTCATGCCCGGCATGGTCTACCTCTCGCAGCCAACGGAGTACGGCGCACTCTACTCCCTCGCAGAGCTTGAAGCCATCAGCACCGTCTGCCGTGCGACGGGCATACCGCTCTACCTCGACGGCGCGCGCCTCGCCTACGCGCTCGCCTGCCCGGCAAATGACGTGACACTTGCCGACATCGCACGCCTCGCAGACGTCTTCTACATCGGCGGTACGAAATGCGGCGCACTCTTCGGCGAGGCCGTCGTCTTTCCGAAGAGAAACACCGTGCCGCACTTCTTCAGCATTGTCAAGCAACATGGCGCCCTGCTCGCCAAGAGCCGCATCGCAGGGGTGCAGTTCGATACGCTCTTCACGAACCAACTCTACGAAAAGGGCGGCGAAACAGCGCTCCTCGCCGCCGACCGCATCCGCAGCGCACTCAGGGAAAAGGACTATCCGCTCGCCTATGAGGCGCCGACGAACCAGATCTTCCTCGTGCTCGACGAGGCACAGAAGACGCGACTCTCCAAACAGATCGAGATGGGATTCTGGGAAAAACCTCGCCGACGGCAAGACCATCATGCGCATCGCCACGAGCTGGGCGACGCAGGATGAAGATGTCGACCGTCTCATCGCGCTGCTTTGAAAACTATGAAAGAGCCGTCGGAAACTCTCACCGAGAGTTTCCGACGGCTTTTCCCATTCCAGTTCACTTCCCCGCCGGCATCAGGATGATCTGCACGGGCAGATTCGACGCCCCCGGGGGCGAGAACTCGAAGCTCGGCTGAACGGAGCTGTGGTAGCTGCCGAGATCGGACAGCTCGGCTGCCACCTTCAGACGATCCTTGCCCGCGAGCCGCGCCGCTCGGTCGTCATCGCTGTCGGGCGGTATGGCGTCGCCGAAGAAGAGCCTGCCGCCGGGCGTCTCCAAGAGGCTTGCGCCGTGACCGTAGTCGACGCTCATCGCGCCCGCGTAGACGCCGCCCAAGGGTGTCAGATAATACTGTGTCGCCTCGCGTCCCGTCGTCGGAATCTGCAGGCGGTAAAGCACGCCGTAGTTTCCTACGTTCGTCACGAGGCTGCCGTCCGTCGCGTCGACGCCCGTGCGGAAGACGTCCTGGCGGTTGTCGCCAATGGGGATGTAGACGACGCCGTCCCGGTCAGGGGTTGTACGTCCGACCCTTGATCACGCGGTTCATGCCCTGGAAGGTGCCGCGCAGACGCTGCCCATCCTTCGGCAGCACATGCGCCTGTGCGATGAAGGCCACGGGATCGGCGTTCGCCGGATACATGAGCACGGAGACCTTGACGGGACCGTCGGCATGAAAATCATAGACGCCGTAGACGAGCTGCCCTGGCTCCAGAACCGTATGCTCCATCTCCGGCTCCAGGACACGCCTCGTACCGCGCTGCACATAGAGCAGCCGTTCGTTCCTCGACTGGAAGTAAGCGAGCTGCGTGCCCTTTCCCACCTCCAGATAGTCGCTGCTCGGACGGCTCGCACCGCCGCGCGTGACGCGCACGACAACGGAAGAGTCCCCGGCATTCTGCAGCACGACGGCGACCTTCTTGCGCGCGTTCGTATTGTTCAGATGATAGTAGAGGATGCGCGCATCTCCCGTGACGGTGTCTTCGTAAAGGATGCCGTCTTCCGTGACGTACTCGGGACTGTCGGAAAAGAGCAAGGTGCCGCCCGTATCCTCCGTATCGACGTCCCACTCGCGCATGGCACGCTGTGCCTCGTTGAAGCGCATGGCTCCCGGAATCCCCGTGCCGAAGTTCAGGCGCACGCTGTACGGCTCCGTCTCGTCTTTCGCGCCTCTTCTTCCCAGGAGGCGCGTGCCCTGCGGCTCATACACGGCACGCGCCTCCTCCGTCGCCGTGACGCGCGTCTTGGAGGCATCGTCCGCCCGGTAGCGCTGCGCTCCTGCCGGAGTCCCTGTCATTCCCCATCCTGCAAGCGTCGCAAAAAGACACGCCGCAAGCCTTGCCTTCCATCGTTTCATCGTATCGAAAACCCCTTTTCCCTCTAACCGCATATGAAAAATCCCTCAAAGAGACGCCGCTTTGGCGGGCGGCTCGAAAATCAACGTTCCAAGTGCTGATTGATGCCGAAGATGCTGAAAAGCTCCGCCTTCAGCAAGCGCAGGCGGAACTCCGCTAAGCCGAAGCGCGGGCGCGGAATGTTGAGCCGCTGCAGGAGCATCGGATCCGTCTGGAACGTATTGAATCCCGCATCGCCCGTGACAGCCGTCAAGTAGTTGCTCTCGCGCAGGAGCTCTGCGATTTCCGCATTGCAGCTGCCGTTCGGGTAAGAGAAGCTGAACACCGTCTTGATGCCGTTCCACTCCATGAGCAGCTTCGACAGCCGCACTTGATCCTCCTGCTCTGCGCGGGACAGCCCCACGAGCGGCACATGGTCGGCCGTATGGCAGCCGATCTCGATACCGCGCTGCTGCATGTCGCGCAGCTCATCCCACGTCAGATAACCCTTCGTGCCGATGAAGTTCGTGACCACGTAGACCTCGCCCTTCATGCCGCGCTCTTCGAGGAGCGGCAAAGCCACCGTATAATTATCCTCGTAGCCATCGTCGAAGGTGACGATCAAAGGCTTCTCAGGAAGCGTTCCCTTGCCCTTCGCCGCCTTGGAAAATTCCAGCATGGTGATCGTCTCGTAGCCTTCGGCCTGCAGATGGTCGAGCTGCGCGGCAAAATCCGCCGACGGCACGAAGTAGCGCTCCGACAAAGGATCCCCGTCGTCCACGCGGTCGGCAACGTGATGGTATTCGAGGACGAGCACGCCCTGCGCCGGATGCAGCCAGGCATAGGCGGCGAGCAGGAGGGCGGCGAGCAGGGCGATTCCCAACGTATACGAAATCATGCGTCTTGCCATTTCAAGCTCCCCCTTCCTGTCCGTCCGCCAATGCGACGAGCTTTCGCAGGCGGTGATTGACCCCCGATTTCCCTATGCCCAGAAGTTCCGCCAGCTCCGCGAGCGTCGCCATCGGGTGCTCTCTGCGCACCGCCGCCATCTCCCGGAGTCCCGCCGAAAGCCCTGCGACGGCGCCCTTCTCTTCGAGGAGGCGGATCGCCGCGAGCTGCCTGCCGGCGGCGTCAACGGACTTCTGCACGTTCGCCGTCTCGCAGTTCACGATGCGGTTGACCTGGTTCTTGACCTCTTTCAAGTTGCGCGCGACCTCGAACGCCTCCGCCGCCTTCTCCGCGCCAAGCAGGGAGAAGAAGTCGATGATGGCGTCGCTCTCCTTCAGGTAGACGACAAAACTCTCCTTGCGATCGGTAAGCCGCGCCGGGTAGTCCATCGCGCGAAGAAGCGACAGCAACAGCTCGGCGAAGGGGTAACTCTCGGTCACCAGCTCCAGATGATAGCCCGCATCGGGGCGACTGACGCTGCCGCCGCCCAAGAATGCGCCGCGAAGATACGCCTTGCGGCAACAGGCCTTTTTGAGAAGCGCACTGTCCGTGCCCATGTTGAACGCCGAGCCGTGCATGAGGCCGAGCCGCTCCATGAGGGCGGCGGCCTCGCGCGAAGGCAGGACATGCACGCGGTAGCTGTTGTTCTTCTTCAAGCGGCGCGAGCGGCTGACCGTAAGCTCCGTATGGACGCCGGCAGAGCCTTTCAGGAGCATCAAGGCCTTGCGCGCGACCGCAGCGTTTTCCGTCGTGAAGGCAAGCCCGACAGCGCGCTTCGCCCCGAGCGTCAGAACGGCGCCCATGCGCAGGAGCGCCGCAAGCTCCGCCGTGCGGCAGCAGGCCTTGCGCCCCAAGGGACGTGCGAGATCGTTCTTCACTTCAGCGGAAAACGATGGCTGCGCCATGCAACCCCCTCCTCACTTGCCGATGCCAGGATGCAGCTTGTACGCCATTTTCATCACGTTCTTCATGAGTTTTCCCGGATCGTGGTGTGCGAAGTCGTCGGAATTCACGAGATCGGCCTTGACGACGCCAATGCCGAGCGCGTTGACCGCGTCTTCATCGATCGTCACGGGATGGAGGCCTTCCTTCGCCAAAAGACGCGCCTTCTCGTGCGACAGCGGCGTCGCATTGACGAGCATGTAGTCGATCGCTCCCCTGCCCGCGTGATCCGGGATCGCCCGGGCATGCATGGAAGCCGTGTAGCCATCCGTCTCGCCCGGCTGCGTCAAGACGTTGCAGATGTAGATCTTCAGGGCACGGCTCTTTTTCAGAGCCTCCGCCACGCCGCTGACGAGGAGGTTCGGCATGATGCTCGTGTAGAGGCTGCCGGGACCCAAGATCACGACGTCCGCCTCGCGGATGGCTTCCAGAGCGGACGCCACAGGCTCGACATGCTCGGGAAAGAGCTTCACGCGCCGAATGTGCTTGTGCACCTCGGGGATGTGCGACTCGCCCTCGACGAGCGTGCCGTCCTCCATGACGGCGTCGAGCCGCACGTGCGCCGTCGACGCCGGAAGCACGCGCCCCTTGACGGCGAGAACCTTCGAAGACTGGTTCAGCGCCTCTTCCATGTCGCCCGTGACCTCCGCCATGGCAGCGATGAAGAGATTGCCGAAGCTGTGCCCCTTGAGCTCCGTGCCGCCTTGGAAGCGATACTGGAAGAGCTTCTCCATCAGGGGCTCCGTATCGGCAAGCGCGACGAGGCAGTTCCTCAGATCGCCCGGCGGAATGATTCCCAACTCTTCCCGGAGCCTGCCCGAAGAGCCGCCGTCGTCGGCGACCGTCACGACCGCCGTCACGTTGCTCGTCGCCTGCTTGATGCCGCGCAGCAGCACGGAAAGCCCGTGCCCGCCGCCGATGACCGTGACCTGCGGCGCTTGTCGAGGCGGCGCTTCTCGTAGATGATGTCGACGAGCTTCTCCGAGCTGTCGGGCAGGAGCACGCTGATGACGGAACGGATGACGTAGCGCGTCGCAAAGAGCATCAAGGCGAGTCCCAAGACGACGATGACGAGTCCGACGATCGTCGTGATCACGTAGTCGAAGCTGCCGCGCCAGAGATATACGGCACGGAAGATCGCTTCCTCGATGGCGTCGAGATATTTGTAGTTAAAGACAAGAGCCAAACCCAGGCTGACCATCATGACGCCCGCGCCGAAGACGAGCATCCAGCGCTTGAAATGCATGCCCGGATAAAGCCATTTCAATAAATGCATTCTTCTGATCGACCCTTTCCCTTAACGCGCACCGGCCTATTCCGGAAGCTCCGCAGGATGCTCGGCAGCCTCGTTCTTCATGAGGTCGCGATGCTCCAGCTCGACCTGGAAACCGCGCGCGGACAAGAAACGATAGATGTGACAGGCGATGTAGACGCTCCGGTGCATGCCGCCCGTGCAGCCGATGGCAACGACGAACTGCGGCTTTCCTTCCTTGATATACTGCGGCATGAGGAAATCGAGCAAAGAATCCAGCTTCTCCTCAAACTCCTGCGTCACCGGCCACTTGCCGATGTAGTCGGCGACCTCCTTGACGGCGCCGCTCTTTTTGCGCAGCTCTTCGATATAGAACGGATTCGGCAAGAAGCGCACATCGAACACCATGTCGGCGTCCAAGGGCATGCCGAACTTGAAGCCGAAAGACAGGATGTTGATGCTCATCTTGCGCCCCGCGTCGTTGCCGAAAAGACGCCAGATCTTTTCCTTGAGATCGACCTTCTTGAGCTGCGACGTGTCGATGATGTATGTCGCCCGATTGCGCACAGGCTCCAAGCGGCGGCGCTCCTTCTGGATGCCGTCGGAAATGCGCGCGTTCGCCGCCATGGGGTGACGGCGGCGCGTCTCCTTGTAGCGGCGGATGATCGCCTCGTCGGAGGCGTCCATGAAAATCATCTCGTAGGGAGTCCCTGTCTTGTCCATCTCATCGAGCACGTGCACGAAGGTGTCGAAGAATTCTCGTCCGCGCGTGTCCACGACGAGCACGACGCGACTCACATGCTCCGCCGAGTGGCGGCAAAGCTCAGCGAACTTCGGGATGAACACCGGCGGCAGATTGTCCACCACGAAATAGCCGAGATCTTCGAGGAAGCGGCACGCCTGCGTCTTGCCTCCACCGGAAAGTCCCGTCACGATGATGAAGTTGAAATCTCTTTCTCTCGTCATGTTGTCCACTCCTGCAAATTCCAAGTAAACGTCCCAGTCTCAGAGCACAAGCTCTTCAATCGCTCTTGCCACACCGTCCTCGTCACAACTCGGTGCGAGGTATGTCGCGAGCGCCTTCGCTTCCTCCTGACCGTTCGCCGTGACGACGCTCGTGCCCGCCAAGCGCAGCATGGAAAGATCGTTGTCCGAGTCGCCGCACGCCATGACCTCGGACGCTTCCACGCCCAGCGTGCGCATGATCACCTCGATGCCCGTCGCCTTCGATACGCCCGTCGGCACGAGGTCGAGCGTGTAGCCCTTCGACTGCTGCGGATCGACACGACCCGCGAAACGATCGCGGATGCGCGCGGCAATAGGCCCAACGCCGCCGTCGAGATCGCGGATGACAACCTGCGCGACGCCCTCGATGTACGGCGAAAAATCTTCGCCGACCTCATGCACCAAGAACCCCTGCACCGTGCGATAGGCGGTGAAATACTCGGGGCGAAAATCTTCCGCATAGATGTCGTCGCCGACGTACCATTGTGCATACCAGCCGTTCTCACGCGCAAAGATCAGAAGGTCCGCCACCGTTTCCGGCGAGAAGGGCTGCAGGAAAAGCGGCTCTGTCGCGTCGAGCGCCTGCACCAGGGCGCCGTTGCACGAAATGATCGGTGCATTCGCCTCGATGATCCTGCCGAAGTAGCTAGCCGAAAGCAGCATGCGCCCCGTCGCCAGCGTAACGGCGACGCCTTTTGCCATCGCCCGCCGAAGCACATCCCTGCTGTAATCGGACACCTTCTTTTCCGAAGTCAGGAGCGTTCCATCCAGATCCATAACGATCAGTCGAATTGCCATCCTCTATCCCTCATGCTTTCTTTCCCTCGCCCGCGAGCGCATAGATGCCGACAGCCCGCGCCACGCCGTCGGCCGCCTCGTTTTCCACGAGGAAGTCCGCCGCCGTCCTCGCTGCCCTCGTCCCCGTCGTCATGGCGACGCCGATGCCCGCTTCCCTGAGCATACCGCTGTCGTTGTCCGAGTCGCCAAGCGCCAGCACCTCCTGCATCGAGATGCCGTATCTGCCGCCGGGCGCTCGATGCTCGCCGCCTTCGACACGCCCACGGCCATCATGTCGACGTACTTCTCCTTCGAGCGCACGGCTTCGATCTTGCCCGCGAAGAGCCGCGAGAGTTCTGCCGCGCGCCCCGCCGTCTCCTCTGCACGATCGCTGATCGAAAGCAGCTTGTGGACGCGCGCCGCGAGCGCATAAAGGCCATCCCAGCCGACGGCCTCGCCCTTTACGCCCGCAGCTTCCTCGTAGGCACACGCGCGGTGGTCGCGCTGGACGAAGAGCAGTCGGTCATCCGAATAGACCTGCACATACCAGCCGCGCTCCTTCATATAGTCGAGAACCGCGCGCACCGCGTCGGGCGCGATGGGCGCGGAAAACAACTCCTCTCCCGCCGTCGTCTTGACGAGCGCACCGTTGCACGAGATGATCGGCGCGGTGACGCCGATCTCCTTCGCGTAAGGCAGCGCCGAAGCGTGCATGCGCCCCGTAGCAATCGCCACATGGACGCCTTCAGCCGCCGCCTCCGCAAGAGCCGCACGATTCGCCTCAGAGACGCGGTTCTTCGCGTCGAGCAGCGTGCCGTCCATATCCGTCACGATCATGCGGATCGCCATCAGAACCTCCCCTTCCCCCGTTCATGGAAAACGACTTTCCAAGCGCCTTCATCCTTCGTCCTTCCAAGCGCCGTCCAAGGCATCGGGTGCGGCGATATAGGCGAGATGTCCGCCGACGATCGTCGCTGCGATGTTCAGATCCTCATCAAAAATCGTGAGGTCGGCACGCTTCTCCTCCTCCAGAGACCCTGTCTCCGCATAGATGCCGAGTTCCTCGGCGGGAGTTCGCGTGACCATCTCGATGACGCGCTCCAGCGGCGCGCGTGTCGTCCTGGCAAAGTTCCTGACCGCCTCGTTCATCGCGAGCACGCTGCCCGCGAGCGTGCCGTCGGCAAGCTCCGCGCGCGCGCCCTTGACCGTGACCTTCTGGCCGCCCAGCTCGAAGGAGCCGCTGCCCATGCCGGCCGCACGCATTGAATCCGTCACGAGGACGATGTTCCTGCCATCCTTCGCATGGTAGAGGATGCGCTGCGCCGCAGGATCGACGTGGATGTTGTCGGCGATGATCTCGCAGTTGACCTTGGTATCGAGCGCTGCGCCGACGACGCCCGGACTGCGTTGATGCAGGCCGCTCATCGCGTTGAAGCAGTGCGTGATATGCGTGACGTCATGCTTCTCTATGACTTCGAGCGCCGTCTTGTAGTCGGCGCTCGAATGGCCGATGGAAACGAGGATGCCCGCCTCGCGGCAGCGATCAATGAACGCATACTTGCCGTCAAGCTCCTCGGGCGCCAGCGTCACAATGCGCACGACATCTTCAAAGGGTTCAATCCAGCCGTAGTCAGCGCGCACGATTCTCCTCCGCCTGCGCCCCTTGTACGCCTTGCTGATGAAGCGGCCCATGCATGCACGCCGAGGATGCGCGCTCCCTCGGGCGTCATGCGCATCGCACACTTCGCGCGCTCGAAAGCCTCACGCACGGCTTCCTCCCCGCGGTCATCGTCGTCGCCAGCCACGAGGCGACGCCCGTGCGCGCGAGGTAGCGGCCGATGGCGGGCAGCGCTTCGGGCGCCTCATCCATCACGTCCCAACCGCACGCGCCATGCACATGCACGTTGATGAACCCCGGCGAGACGAAGAGCCCGTGCGCATCGTGCACCTCGTCGATGCCTGCTTCCGCCTCCACTTCATCCATGTCGATGATCCGTTCGATGCGGTCTTCGTAGAGAACCGCCATATCGTCCATGATGCGGAAATCGCCCTCCATGTTCGGCAGCAAGAGCCGTCCGTTGATGATCGCCTTCATCTGACTTTTCCAGCCTCCCCCGTCAAGCCCGCATTTCGCGCCTTCGCCTCTGCATCCCTGCGGCGCTGCAAAAAGTGATAGAGCGCCCCTGATGAGTCCGGCATCGTTGCCCAACTCGGCGAAAGTGAGCCGTGTCGCCGAGCGGAAGGCGCGCGGCACCGCCTCTTCCAAATCCGCCGGGAGGCGCGGCGCAAGGTACTGCCGCTCATCCATCACGGCGCCGCCCAAGACGATGCACTCGGGATTGAGCATGTAGCAAATGTTCGAGATCCCCTCGACGAGCGGCGCGATGAGTCCCGCGATGGCGTTCACCGCATCGGCGTCGCCCGCGCGCGCCCAGGCGAACACCGTCTCGCCGTCGATCCCCTGCGCGGACAGGCCGTGCGCCTTCGCCGCACGCTGCACCATGCGGCGCACAGAAGCAAGATCGCCGAACCGGCCTTCCGTGAGCCCCATGCTGCCGACCTCGCCGGCACTGTAGTTTGCGCCGCGCCAAAGTCTGCCATTGAAGAGGATGCAGCCGCCGACGTCAGTGCCGACCGTCAAACAGACGAGCGAGCGCGAACCGCGTCCGGCGCCGAGCCAATACTCGCCAAGTCCCGCGCAGTTCACATCGTTCTCTACCGTGCACAAAAGCCCCGTCGCATCCTCGACAAGAGCCTTGAGGTTCATTCCCGTGTAATCCTTGATGCTGGGTCCTGCATAGACGATCTTGCCAGCGACAGGATCGACGATGCCGAGCGTCGAGATTGCAACGCCCGCCGCGCCTCGTCCGCGAAAAGCATCCACGATGGCAAGCACCTTCTCTGCAACGCCCTGCGCTCCCGCCGTCCTTCCTTCAGTCGGCACGGAGCCTCTTTCACGCAACCTGCCGTCTGCAGCAAGAGCATACTTGATCAATGTGCCGCCAATATCCAAGCAAATGAAATTTTCTTCCATGGACTCCCATCCTTAAAAGCATTGAATATGTTCCTAATCACTATAGCACAGGAGGAGCGTGTGCGCAATGGTAGTGACAAGGCACGTCTCATAAAAGTATAATAGGAGCAAGAAAACATTGGCCCTCGCCGCGACATCGTCACGTTGCGGGATACACGGAAGCGGCGCAGGCAAAGGAGCGATTCCCTATGAAAATCTTCCTCTATCTCGGCCTTCTCCTCATCATCTTCGGCGCTTTCGGCTTCGGCTACACCTACACGATCGACCACCGCACGGCAAAGAGCCTGTCCGCCTACTGCAAGATCGACTTCCGTGGGATCTTACGACGAGAATGGGCGCGTCGAAGGCGCGACCCTCACGATGTGGGATTACCGGTACAGCGGCGCAAAGCCAAAACCTCTCGTGACCATAAGCGCCGACGGCGACGCCTGGGACATCGACGCCATCGTCAAGCAGGAACCGCCAAGCTACGATCTCAAGGAATTCAACCCCGACACCTCGCTGAAGAACACGAATAAATTTTTTTCCTCAACGTCTCGCCCCAGCTCCTGCCTCTCCTCCGGAAGGCCGACGAAGTCCGCGTCAAGATCCGCTACGACAACGGCTACACCGTCGATCTGCCCCTGAATGAACCTGACCTCGCCTACTGGAAGGCGCAGCTCTACTGAGGAAGCGCCTCATTCAACCGCACATCCTGGACAGCCGCCCATCCAAAAAAGCCGCCCAGCCCGCTCAATAGCGGGCTGGGCGGCTTTTGCCGTTCACGCACGATTTTTCGCGTGCTCCTTGATGTACTTTTCCGCGCGCGTCAGTTCCTCGTTCGTATGAAGAAGCTGCGGCGTGTACTTGATGAGAATGGAACCCGTCGCTGTGTTCGTCTCCACCTCGCTCAGTTCCGGATAAGAGCGCAGATACGCCAGAAGCTCCTTCTCCACCTTGGCGCTGCCGATGAGCATCTTGCTGTGCAGCCGTATGCGCCCGGGGATATAGGAGGAAACCTCGACGGAGCGCAGGAAGAGGTCGAACTTGTTCGTCGGTATGCCCAACGCAGAAAAAATGCCCATCTTACGCCTGCTGCGCCTCGATCAGAGCCTCAAGCTCCGCTTTCTGCTGCAAAAGCTCTTCAAGCGGCGTCTGCGGCAATGCAGCGGACGCCTTCCTCGCCACACAGCGCTTCTGTACGCAGCGATAGCCGAGCGCCCCCACCACGATTCCCGCCGCAAGTCCTGCCCAGAAAATCGGTTTGCCAAATCCAAAATCACCCATGATATCCTACCTCCATACCTGCGGAAGCACGGATTCACGCCGCACTCCCTTGTCTTTTCTCTTCCTCAGAAAACACCGCCGTACAAAATCCACTCGTTCCACGCCACACTTCAGAAAGAGTGGCAAAAAGCAAAGCGGCACTTTCTGCATTTCGCTCATTATAAGCGGAGAATCCTCCCCTGTCAAGTCGCTCGAAGCCTTTAATTTCAAGGCTTCGAGCGATTTTCATCCTCAGTGTAAACTACACGCACAAACGTCCACTTCGTGGACATTGTGCGCCGCCCTTACCTAAAACCAGCCAATCGGTCTGCGCCTTCGGCTTGACCTCTTGGGGTTTTATGGTAAAAGGCGTCCTCCCTTCCGTTCCTGACAAACGCCTCATATTTCGCTCGGTCTTGCTGCAGGAGTTGCCGTACAGAAAGATCCGTGTCCATAGCGATACAGGCGATGCTCAAGAAGACCGCCCGCGCCATCGTAGACAAGCTTCAGCGTAAAGAACGGCGCATCCTGTGCCAAAAGCCGCAGGAAGATGCGGTCGCCTTCCCAAAGCTCCAAGTCTTCGATGCGCTCTTTCTCCACCCAGGCAAGCTCTCCCTCATTGCAGGGAATCGGCTCTCCCGTGAAGCGATCCGCCGTGAAGAGATGCATGTACTCGGTCACGCCGTCGCCCGAGACGAAGGTGACGAGCGCACGGAACTGCCAACGGACAAGCTGATAGCCCGTCTCCTCCTCGACCTCGCGCAGCAGACACTCCTCGGGCGACTCGTCCGACTCGAAATGTCCGCCGACGCCGATCCACTTGCCCCGGTTGACATCGTTCTCCTTGACCGTGCGGTGCAGCATCAGATACCTTCCCTCATGCTCGATGTAGCACAGCGTGCTCATTCTTTCCATTTCCTTTTTTCCTTCCGTTTCAAAAAGAACAGGGGGCAAGGAGCTTCTTTCCGCCCCTTGCCCCCTGCGCCACGCCTTTCATCTTGCAGCTTACAGCCGGAACTTCTGCACGCCCTGCTGCAGCTGCTCCGCCAGATGCGCGAGCGTCTGGCTTGCAGCGGCGATCTCCTCGGTCGAAGCCGCCTGTTCCTCCGATACGGCGGAGACGTCGGTCGCCTTCTGCTGCACCATGTGCGAGACCTCGTTGATCTCCTGCACGGCGCTCACCGTCTCGGCACAACTCTTCTGCACCGTTTCGCTGATCTTGACGACAGCTTCGATCTCGCTTTCGAGCTCTTCGACAAGCCCCATGATACGGCGGAATTGCTCGCCTGCATCCTGGACCTCCCGAACATTCTCGCGCACATCGTCCTGCTGGCGCTTCGTGAGCGAAAAAGACGTGCTCGATCTCCTCGGAATTCTTGCCGATGACCATGCCGATCTCCTGCGCCGCCTGCTCGCTCTGCTCGGCAAGCTTCCTGACCTCGTCGGCAACGACGGCGAAGCCCTTGCCCTGCTCGCCCGCACGAGCCGCCTCGATCGCCGCATTCAGCGCGAGGAGCTTCGTCTGGCCTGCGATGCTCGTGATAAGCTCGTTGATCTCGGCGATGTTCTTCGAACCTTCGTAAAGCTTCTCGACCGCCTCGCTCGTCTTCGTCGAACCATCGGCAAGTCCCTCGACGCCTCGGATCGCGCCCTTGAGTTTTGTCGCGCCTTCCTGCGTCGCCTCACCCGTCGAGGCGACTGCCTGCTGCGCCTTGTCGACAGCCGTCCGGATCGTCTTCATCTCATTGTTGACGTCCATGACCTTCTCGGTCGCATCCTGGACGATCGTGCTCTGACGCGCACTTTCCTCGGCGATGACGACGACGGCTTCCGCCGCCGACTGCGCCGCATCCGCCGACTGCGTGGAGCTCGCCGTCAGCTCCTCGCTCGACTCCGTCACATGGTCGGCGGCCTCCTTCGTCGTCTTGACCATCGTCTGCAGGCTCGTCATCATGTCGCGGCAGCTGTTCTGCAAGGCGCCGACCTCATCGGATCGACTGCTCTCGGGCAGATGCGTCGTGAGATCGCCGCCCGCAATCTTTTCCATCAGCGCGCAAAGGACGCCGATCGGCGTCGTCGCTGCATTGAGCAAGCCATAGGTGATGCCCAGAAGGATCACGAGAGCCGCGAGGCAGATCGCGAACACGAGCATTCCCATCTGCGTGACGGCGGCATTCGCCTCATCACGCGGCAGGGCGATGAGCATCGTCCAGCCCGTCTCCCCGACGGGAACGCCCGCATAGAACTTCTTGCCGCCCTGATAGTCGGCCTCGACCTGCTCGGGCTTGCCCGTCGTGAGCTTCGTCGCCAGCTCCTTGTAAGCGCCGCCGTCGATCGCATTGAAGCGATCCTCGATCGTATATTTCTGATGGTAGATATACTCCGTCTCCGGCCCCAAGATGACGAGCGCTCCCGTCTCGCCGATCTTGACGTTCCGCACAACATCCCCGACGGATTCGAGCGAAATGTTGATGGCAACGACAGCCTTGAGCTCTCCATTCTTCTCAACGGCGCGGCTGATCGTCAGAACGGGCTTGCCCGTGGACGCAGCCTTGTACGGCTTGGATATGATCGTCTTATGGGGCGCAGCGGCGGCTTCCTTTATACCACGGACGCACCCTCGGATCGTAACCCTCCGGGAACGATGCGCTCGTCGCCGTGCCGCCATCGGGTCTGCCGACGTAGGCGGAAAGGACGCCCGGACGCTCCGCCATGTGCGAGAGCGCCGCCTGCATCGCCTCACCCTCGGGCATTGCTTCCTGCCAGTTCACCGCTGCCGTCTCGACAGCGACGCGGTTCATCTCCACGATCTTGTCAATGGCCTGGGCATAATGCTCACCCATCTCGTACATGCCGCTCTGCTTCGACTCCGTCAGCGCCGAACTCGCCATCGTGCTGATGACGAATCCCACGATGAGGAAAACTACGATGAGAGGGACTCCGATGCCCAAGAGCATCTTCGGCTTCAGTTTCATAAAAACCTCCTTGTTTCTCCCAACTTCTTTTTTATTATAGAACAAAAATACCCTGCCCGTGGGAAGAAAGTTTTTTTCTATGAATTCAAACAAAACGAGGAAATTCCCCGACAGTTGATTCCAATATCAATTACATTGATATAAACTTCCATTAAACAAAAGATTTTCCGATATAAAAAAAGAAAACGCGAGCAATCACGCCATCACAAATAGACTTCATGGGTAATATCTAATAATATGAAAAGAACCTTTCTCCCACTCAGCTTCATCCTGCATACAAGCTGTGTGTACGAACATCCGCCTTCCAGGCATCGTGCTCCGCCCACGCAACGAAAAAGGCTGCGCACAAGTCGAACCAACCTATGCACAGCCTTCCACTTTTCTGTTACGACGACTTCACTTCCTGCCGACAAGCAGCTTGGAGGCGCTGCAGCACATGAAGCGCGCCTCTCCTTGACTCATGAACATGCCCTTGGCCGTGTCGAGAAGTTTGACCTCCTCGTAGCCCTCGTCCCTCAGCTTGGCGGCGAACGCTTCCATGTCACCGTACTTGCCGCGCTCCATGATGTCATGAATCGCGAATACGCCGCCTTTCTTCAAGACGCGCAAAGTTTCTTCGAGCATCGTCTGCCCCGAGACCTTCGGGATGTTGTGATAGACATAGTTGCTCGTCACCGCATCGAAACTCTCATCGGGGAAAAATCGAGCTTGAGGGCGTCGCCCGGGCGGAACTCCGTATTCGTCACGCCCTCAGCTGCTGCATTCTCCTCGCAGATCCGCTGGCTGAACGAGGCGTAGACGCCGCGCCAGAGATCGACGCCGAGCGCCTGGCACGCGGGATTTCCCTTCGCGCAGGCGATTGTCAGAGCGCCGCTGCCGCAGCCGACGTCGAGGATGCGTCCCGCCTGCAGGGAAGCTTGACAAATGCCGCCGTTCCCTCGACGATCTGCCGCGCCAGCTGCCGCTTGCCGTCGTAAGAAAACATGCGGTAGAGGGCGCAGAACCAGAACGTGAGGAGCGTCGAGGCGAAAGCGCTGCGAGCGCGAGGAAGGCGTCGAGGGCGAGCCACGCACCTTCATGCGACAGGAAGAGGAGCGCGAGCGCGAAGAACGCCCAGAAGAGGACGGCTGCCAAGAGCACCGCCGCAATCATGCGGCGCGGCAGCCAGTTCTTGTAGTTCGGCTTTCTGCCCGTGCTGTCTCTGGACGGTTTTCGGCATCCCCGCTTCAGGTACATCTGAATTCTCGCCAACATCCGCCATGCTAGACCATCTCCTCGGGATGGAAGACCTCGTCGAACTTTTCGGGCGCGAGGAAGCCGAGCGCGACGCAAGCCTCCTTGAGCGAAATATTTTCCTCAAACGCCTTGTGCGCCGTCTTCGCCGCCTTCTCGTAGCCGATGACGGGATTCAGCGCCGTCACGAGCATCAAGGAACGGTGCAGATTTTCGTGCATCTTGTCCTTGTTCGCCTTGATGCCCGATACGCAGCGCTCATCGAAGGAGCGCAGGGAATCCGCCAACAGGCGCACCGACTGCAGGAAGTTATAAATCGTCACCGGCATGTAGACGTTCAGCTCGAAATTGCCCTGCGACGCCGCGATGGCGACAGCCGTATCGTTCGCCATGACCTGCACCGCCACCATCGTCGCCGACTCGCACTGCGTCGGATTGACCTTGCCCGGCATGATCGAGCTTCCCGGCTCGTTCGACGGGATCGTGATTTCGCCGAGGCCGCAGCGCGGGCCGCTCGCGAGCCAGCGCACATCGTTGGCGATCTTCATGAGGTTCGTCGCCAGCCCCTTCAAGGCGCCATGCGCGAAGACCATCTCATCCTTCGCCGAGAGCGCGTGGAACTTGTTCGGCGCTGTACAAAAAAATCGAGTCCCGTGATGTCGCTGACGACGCGCGCGACCTCCTCAGCAAAAGCCCTTGGGCGCGTTGAGTCCCGTGCCGACCGCCGTCCCGCCCAAGGCAAGCTCCTTCAAGAACGGCAGCGTCGCCTCGATCTGTGCGCGCGAAGCCTTGAGCATGGCGAGCCAGCCGCTGATCTCCTGCGCGAAGGAAATGGGAACGGCATCCTGCAAATGCGTCCTGCCCGTCTTGACGATTCCTTCATTCTCCTTCATCAATCGCTCGAAGGTCGAGGCGAGCTTGTCGATCGACGGCAGGGAGCTTGTCCTCGATGGCAACGACGGCAGCAATGTGCATCGCCGTCGGGAACGTGTCGTTCGAGCTTTGCGACATATTGCAATGGTCGTTCGGATGCAGGATCTTCTCGCCCGCGATCTCGTTGCCGCGGTTCGCCAGCACCTCGTTGACGTTCATGTTTGACTGCGTGCCGCTGCCCGTCTGCCATACGGCGAGCGGGAAATGCCCGTCCAGCTCGCCCGCCGGGGATCTCGTCCGCCGCCTTCGCGATGGCATCGCGGCGCTTCTCGTCGAGCCTGCCGAGCGTCGCGTTGGCAAACGCCGCCGACTTCTTCAAGATGGCAAAGGCGCGGATGATCTCCTTCGGCATCTTCTCCGTGCCGATGGGGAAAATTCTCGAAAGCTCCTCTGCGTCTGCGCCCCCAATAGCGATCCTTCGGCACGCGAACCTCTCCGAGAGAATCATGCTCGATCTTGTACTCCATAAACGTCTCCTCCTTCATCTGCAAGCTGCACGCACAAACGTCCACTTCGTGGACAAAGGTGCGCCGCCCCTACAGAAGCCTAGCCAATCGATCTTCGTCTTCGACTTGACCTCTTGGGCTTCATGGTAACATCCCGCTGCAAGCGGAAAGAAAAGCGTCGGACAAATTCCGACGCTTTCAGTGTAACATATATGAGAATATTTTTCAATACCATTTTCCCTACGAAAATCGGCGGGATTACTGCATCGCAGCTTTCAGTTGCTGCAGATACTCCATGGTGCAGCCCGTTTTCTCCGAAATCTCCGCCAGCGGCATATTTTTGCGAAGGAGAGGAAATACCCGCAGAATCATCTGCTGCGCCTCAGCCATCCCTTTCTCCATCCCTTTCTCCATCCCTTTCTCCATGCCCTGCTGCATAGCTTCTTCCGCACGAATTTCCAATGCACGCTCTTGATCCCATACAAAATTCATCATATCAAATACCTCCTCTTTTTGCCTTTGTCTGAAATAATCCCCCAGATAATCGTTCTCCACACAATATCGGACAGCCAAACTTACAGCTTCTTCTAAACTTTTTCCATTTCTTACATAGCCGCGAAATTGAGCAACAAACACGCTGTATGCCTTCAAGGCTCGACATTTTTCAAAAATCAGCCGATGCGGCGCTTCATTGATATTGATAACCTCGGCAACAAGCTCGATATCACCTTCATTCCCGTCGAAAGCATCGGAAAGACGAAGCGACCACTGTGCAGGCATTTCCTTCTCCCATTATAGAATACATAAAACTTAGGTGCAGGCAGCAAGATGCGCGTTTGTCTGTAAATTGCATCCGCATCCACATAACGGCGATAAAGCTCTGCAATATACATGAGCAAGCGCAGAGGCATATTTTCATTGCACGTGCTCTGATGCTCCAACAAAACAATATGCTTTTCCTTGACAATAAAGCTCACATCGTTCCGTATGCCTGTGAAAAACGTCCAATCCAAAGTCGTAAGCTGTATATCATGCGGACTTATAGGGTCATTCAGCAATCCCGTATAGATTTCTGCCAAACGTTCCTCGTTGTTGAATATATCCCGAAATAAAGAATCCTTATAATTGCGGTTCACCGTCTTCACAAATGATTCCTCCCGCTTCAATTATACTATAAACAATTCGCACGAACAAGAAAAGCGCCGAGAATCTCTCGACGCTTTTCTTATATTCATCTATTTACTTTTTCCTGCCCCACACTGTGGCAGCTCGTACCGCAGCCTCCGCAGCCGCCGCTGCAGCCGCCGCCGCAGCAATCCTCCTTGCCCGCCTTCACATTGTGATAGACGTGGCGCAGGGCGAAGAAGAGCAGGACGGCGACAATCGCGCCGACAATGATGCTTGCCATGGCAAAGATCTCCTTTCAGGAGTCAGAGAAGCACGGACGGCTTTCGCCCATCGCTTCCCTAGCCGTTCATGCCGAAGGCGCAGGCTCCCCAGTAGACAAGAAGCGAGACGACCCAGGCGACGCCGAAGGTGTAGAGAGCGGCAAAGAGCATCCATCTCCACTTGCCCGTCTCCTTCTTGATCGTGCCGAGCGAAGTCATGCACGGCGTGTAGAGCTGCGAGAATACCATGAAGGCGAGCGCCGAGGCTGCCGTGAATGCCGTACCCATCGAGCCGGCGAACTGTGTCGCCGTCTCTGCTGCGTCCTCCGCCTCGGTCGAGACATCGCCGACGCCATAGAGGATACCGAGCGTCGAGACGACGGACTCCTTCGCCATGATGCCCGTGACGACGGCCGCGCCCGACTCCCAAGTCTCGAAGCCCTGTAGCGCGAAGAGATGGCTCATACCGCCGCCGATCGATGCGAGGAAGGACTCGCTCATCTCATCCGTAGCGCCGTCTGCATTGTAGTTCGACAGAAACCAGATGGCGACGCTCATCGCGAAGATGATCGTACCGGCTTTGATCAGGTAGCCCTTGCCCTTGTCCCAAGTTTCCAAGAGCACCGTTTTCATGTCCGGCATACGGTACGGCGGCAGTTCGAGGAGGAACGTCGATCCCTGATCCTTGAACGCCGTGACGCCTAAAACCTTCGCCATGATGATGGCGACGACGATGCCGACGATGTACATCGAGAAGACGACGTTCGCGGCATGTTCAGGGAAGAACATCGCAGCGAAGAGCGCCATGATCGGCAGCTTCGCCGAGCAAGTCAAAAAAAGGCGTGATGAGAATCGACGTGAGCCTGTCCTTCTCCGAATCAAGTGCACGCGCACCCATGATGGCCGGCACGCCGCAGCCAAAGCCGACAATCAGCGGCATGATGCCCTTGCCCGTGAGGCCGACGCGACGCATGATCGGATCCATGATGAAGGCGACGCGCGCCATGTAGCCCGTACCGTCGAGGAAGGACAGCATGAAGAACAAGGTGAAAATGAGCGGCACGAAGTTGATGACGTTGCCGACACCCGCGACGATACCGTCTGCAATCAAGGATTTCAGCCACTCGGCGACGCCCGCAGATTCCATCGCGTCATTGATCCAGTCGGTGAACGGTCCGCCGATCCAGTCGCCGACAGCGTCCGCGAGCGGTTGGCCGATCCACGTGAAGGCGATACAGAACATCAGGTAGAGGATGGCGAGGAGAATCGGCAGCGCCAAGACGCCGTTCGCGAGCACGCGGTCGATCTTCTCCGAAGTCGACAGCCCGACGTTTCCGACGACGACCGCCTTCTTCATGATCTTGTCGATGAGATCGTAGCGCAGCTCGATGAGCTTTTTCGTCCAGCTCTTCGGCGGAAAGGCCGCTCTTCTTGAGTTCCGTCGCCTTCGCCTTGTGCTCTTCGACCATCGCGCTCGGACGGTAGTTCGACATGACGGTCGTCGTGAAAATTTCGATGAGCTTCTCGATGCTCTTCTTGCTGCGGCCGACCGTCTGCACGACAGGCATGCCCAGAGCCTCTTCGAGCTTCTGGATGTTGATGCGGATGCCCTTTCTTTCCGCTTCGTCCTGCATGTTGAGGTCAATGAGAAGAGGGATACCCTCTTCGAGGAGCTGCACCGTGAGGAAGAGATTGCGCTCGATGTTCGACGAGTCAATGACATCGACGGCTAGGTCGGGCATCGTCGTCTTAAAGTAGTCAATGACGACCTGCTCCTCTGCCGAACGAGCATTGATGCTGTAGGTGCCGGGCAGGTCGACGACTGTGATCACGCGATCCTTGTAGTTGACGACGCCCATCTTCTTGTCAACAGTGACGCCCGGCCAGTTGCCGATCTTCTGGCGCATACCCGTCAATTCGTTGAATATGGTCGATTTTCCCGTGTTCGGGTTGCCCGTCAGGGCGACGCTCATGGTGCTCATCAGGCTCCCGCTCCTTCCTTGATTTCCGTCACTTCAATCTTCTCCGCATCAGCGCGGCGAAGCGCGAGATTGTACGAGCGAAGCCCGATCGCCATCGGATCGCCCATCGGTGCCGACGGCAGGACCTTGATGCGCGTGCCCGGAATCAGCCCCATCGTCATCAGGCGCTGCTTGAGCTCGAATCGCCCACCTTGTCGACACGAAGAGACATTCCTGTCTTTCCGTCTTTCAACGTCATACCTTTCTACCTCCATCTTGATAAATCTTAAAATGAGAACGACAATGAAACCGAATCCCGTTTATTGCCACGGCTAATGATACCTTATATCCTTCAGTGTGTCAAGCAGACGCGGCGCATTTTCCATTCTCTTTGTCGATTCATATATACTCTCACTTGCTCTTGCAAAAGAGCTGCCCGGCATCACATCCCCCTCCAGTCGCAAGCATCCCTGCCCCCGCAGCAGAGCCGGCTGCGCGAAAAGATCCGCAGAAGCGTCGGAGGCTTTTGCGGGTCTTTTCGTGATGGAAGCGAAACAAGCGTCAAGCGTACAGCCTACGCCGTATGCTCGGCGAGGACATTCTGCAGCGCCGCCATGCTCGCGGAGTGACAGAAAGCAATCTTCGCATTGCATTTCTTCGCCTCTTCCTGCGCGTGCATGGCAAGCTGATGCGACGCCGTGCTCGTAAAAAGGATGATGAGGTCAGGCGAGCCGATCTTCCTCTTGAGATCGCGGCACATTTTCGGGAAGACCTTCGCCTTGAACCCGCAGCTCCTGCACGCCTCCCGATAACGACACTCCATGCACTCGTTCCCCCCCCGAGAATCACCACACTGCTCATAATCACTCTCCCCTTCTTGACGAACATGAATATCAATCCCGCTTGATATGTTCATTATAGAAGAATTGAGAATCGTTGTCAAGTTTATTTTTCCCCATCTCTTTCAAAAGATCATGTGCCTGCTTCGAACCGGCACGCACAGTAATCTGTTTCAACAAAAAAGAAGGGAGGCCGCACATCCGATCGTGCGGTCTCCCTTTTTCTTTATCCATCTCAGCCGATGCGTTTCAGAGGCTTCTTTCCTGTCGAGAGGATGCGCGCGCTGTTCAAGACGACGGCGAGCGTCGCCGTGTTGTGGATGACAGCTGCCCACAGCGGGCTGATCATGCCGAGCGCCCCATGAGCATCGCTCCCGAGTTGACGAGGATCGTCGCGCGGAAGTTCTGATGAATCAGCCCCATCGTGCGCTTGCCGAGCTGCAGGGCTTCGACGAGGCCTTCAGGATCTTCCGAGCGGATCGTCACTGCCGACGACTCGGCAGCGATGTCCGTCTGACGGCCGCCGAGCGTCACGCCGACATCGGCGAAAGCCAAGGCGGGCGCGTCGTTGATGCCGTCGCCGACCATCATGACCCTGCCGCCACGCTCCTTGAGCTTCATGACGTAGTGCGCCTTGTCTTCGGGCAGCACCTCGGCATGATAGGAGTCGATGTCCATCTGACGCGCCACATGGTCGGCGACCTTTTCCGAATCGCCCGTGAGCATCACGATCTCATCGACGCCGCAACGACGCATCTGGTTCAGCGTCTTCTTCATCTTCGGGCGCACGGGATCAGTGATGCCGATGATGCCCAGAAGCGAGCCATTCCTCGCGATGTAGAGGAGGTTTTCTGTCGTATCCTCGACGACGAGATCGCCCGTGCCCTGCACGCCGCGCTCCTTCATGAACTTGGAGCTGCCGACGATCACATCGCCGCCCTTGAAGCCGGCGAAGTCGGGCACGACCGCCTGCATGCCGCGCGCGACGATCGTCTTCGACGAGCGGTGCTGCGGCACCTGCCAGTCATGATCCTTCACATACTTCTGGATGGCGACCGCCAGAGGATGCACGGAGTGCATTTCCGCCGACGCTGCCAGGAGGATCATCTCCTTCTCCTCCACGCCCTCAGCCGTCCGGATGGAAGAGATCTGCGGGATGCCGACCGTGATCGTTCCCGTCTTGTCGAGAACCACGGTGTCCGTCTCGGCGAGCGCTTCCATGTAGTTGCCGCCCTTGACGAGGATGCCCTTCTTCGCCGCCGCTGCGATGGAAGCGGAGATCGCCGTCGCCGTCGAAAGCTTCAAGCCGCACGAGAAGTCGATGAAGAGGAGGTTCAGCACCCGCTGCCAATCGCGCGTCGCGCCGTAGACGATCGCCGCGCCGAGGAAAGAGATCGGCACGAGCATGTTCGCCATATTATCGGCGAAACTCTGCACGGGCGCGCGTCTCGACTGCGCCTCTTCGACGAGATGGACGATGTGCGCGAGCGATGTGTCCTTGCCCGTCTTCTCAACCTCGATGACGAGCTCGCCGACCTCGATGACGGAACCCGCGTAGACCGGCGACTTCTTCCGCTTCATCGCGGGGTTCGACTCGCCCGTGATCGAAGCCTGGTTCACGGAAGCCTGTCCGCTGACGACGCGGCCATCGACACAGATCATCTCGCCCGCGTGCGCCGCGATGCGGTCGCCGACCTGCACGGATTCGACGGCGACCTTGCGCTCCACGCCGCCGTCGACGAGCCAGACAAAGCGCTGGTTCATGTTCAAAAGACCCGAGATCTGCTTCTTCGCGCGCTCTGCAGCGTAGGCCGTCAGCATTTCGGCGCCGTTCGACAGCGTGAGCAGCGTGAGGCTCGACTCGGGCTTTCCTGCGAGCACGGAGGCGATGACCGCCGTGCTCGTCAGCGTATCGGCGTTCGGTCGGCGATCCTTTCACCATGCCCACGATGCCATTCTTGAGAAAGTTGCGCGCAATCGCCAGCACGAGGAGGCTGCGGAAGATCTTCATGCCCTGCGAATGCCTCGGGCGCCAGCTTTTCGAGCGCCTTCATGCCCGCGAAGCTCACGAGCGAGAAGATCGCCTCGCGCCGATAGCCCGCCATGTCCAGCTCCGGATCATGCGTCGCGCACTCCTCCTCCATGCGCTTGACCAAGCGGCGCACGAGGGCGAGCGGCAGCGCGTCCTTGTACCAGACAGTCAGCGCCTTGTCGCCGACCGAGGCGGCGACGACGCCCTTCAAGCTGCGGACCTGGGCGCTCAGGAGAGCGCGCTTGTCCTGCGCGAGTTCCAGAGACAAGCGAATTGAGCACGTCCCATACGTCATAACATCTTCCATCCTTTCAAGATCGAGAACGCCCACCAAAGCATTTGCGGACCGGACGGCCGCTGCTCATAGAGCAGGACCTTGCGCATACCTCGCGCGATGAAACCGAGGGCGAAGACCGAAGGGAAATCGAGCCAGCCGCCGCTCTTCTCGCGCAGCCAGGAATTCGCCGCACCCACCGTGCGACGGAGGCTCGCGCCGACCTCGGCGAGCGGCTGCGCGACGCCTGCCGCAGGAAGCAAGGAAGAAAGCCCCTGCGGCAGGCTGAAGCCCGCCGTCCTCGGCTCCATGCCGAAAACGCGCTTGCCGAGATCCGTCATCAAACGGTCGATTGCCGTCTCCGTGCCCGTATAGCGGACGAGAAGGCTGCCCGTCACGCTCGACGTCTCGACGGAGTCGATGAAAGCGACGCGCACGAGGCTCTTTTCCAAAAGCTTCGCCAACTCCTCGTTGCCCTGCAGAGCCGAGGCATAGTAGCGTCTGCGGCCAGGCACGGCGCTCTTCAGCACGAAGGCCGGCTGCGCCGGCACAGGTGAATCGGCAGAGCCTGCCGTGCCCTGCTCCACGCCCCTGCGCCCTCTGCCTGCGCCTTGTCCGAACATGCCGTTCATCCCGCTTCCCATGCCCGTCGGCATCATGCCGAAGAGACCGCCCATGCCGGAACTCCTGCCCATGGCGCCCCGCCCCATGCCGGAGCCCGCGCCCATGTCCATGAAGCCCATGCCAGCGGCAGAACCGCTGGAAAGCATGCTGCCCAGCCCCCGCACGATGGCCGTGCCAAGCATCAAACCAGACATATAAGACATAAAGATTTAACTCCTCCCCTGTGCCGTCTGCACACATTCCTTGACATATTTCTCTATCTGTGAAAGCTCTTCATTCTCAGCGAAAAATTCCGGCTCATAGGTGATGAGCACGGATCCCGTAAGTGTATTGCACTCCACCGCGTCCACCTCCGCATAGTCAGCGAAGTACGTCAGGATCTGCTCCGCCAGCTGTTCGTTCTCCACGAGCGAACGGCTGTAGAGACGAATCCTGCCCGGCGTATAGGCGGCGGGGCGCATCGAGCCGATGAGAGCGCCGAGTTTTGTCGGCGGCAGCGGCAGCCTGCGCAGTCCCGCGCCGATCTTCTGCATCGCCTTCTGCTTGAGACAGACACCAACGGACGCCACCCCGAGGTCGTCTGCCAGCTTTTTCCGATACTGCCAGGCGTGAGCGAGCGAGAAGAGCGCCCATGCCGTGCCGCAGACAATATGCAGGCGCTTCGCCGGAGCAAAGAGGGTCGCGACCGTACCCGCAGCAGCTGCAGCAAGCGGCAGACCCAAGGAAACTTTCGTCATAGCGTCCTCCTTTGCAATTCGTTATCAACACTAAAACAGGAAAAGGGCTGCGCACGCAACATGCCATGAAGATACGAGCATTTGCCTGCAGCAGCCCCTCTGCTTTTTCTTACTGGTTCGCGCCGGCTTCCTGCGCAGCGATGAGATCCTCAAGCTCCTCCTTCTGGCGCTGGAGCTCGGCAAGCGGCACCTGCGCCGCAGGAGCGCCCTGCTGGATCGCCATCATCTGCTGCTCACGCTCCTGCATGAAGCGATAGCCGAAAACGCCCGCGACGGCGCCAACAGCAAGGCCAATCCAGAAATCGCTCTTGGAAAAAAATCGTACCCATGATATTTCATCCTCCTGAAATTAAAAAAATCAACTTGACGCACCGATCTCTCGGCACTTTCTCTGCGTCAATACTTCTTTTATCATAACAATTATCCTGCGATTTGTCAAGACTATTCAAGCAGCGCCCGTGATCGATCAAGACCTGAGAAAGCGCATCAGTTCCAGCTTGTTGGCTTTCGGGGGAAGCGTCGGACGGCCGAGGTCGGCGCGCGAGCCGATCGCGCAGCGCACTTCAAGGAAGCATGGCCTCGCCTCCCCCTCCATCCCTGCCAACGCAGCGGCAAGCTCCTCGCGGCTCTTTGCGCGATGCGCTCCGGTGTAGCCAAGCGCACGCGCGAGCGCCGGAAAGTCGATGGAGGAAGCCGCCGTCGGCATGCCGCCGACGCTCTCGTGCGCCTCGTTGTTCAAGACGACGTGGCAGAAGTTCGATGGCTTTGCAGCAGCGATGACGGCGGCCGCGCCCATGTGCATGAGGAAGGCGCCGTCGCCGTCGAGGCACCAGATGCGCCGTTTTGTCTCGCTGAGCGCGATGCCGAGCGCGACGGACGAGCTGTGCCCCCATCGAGCCGATCGTCAAGAAATCCCGCTCGTGCCCCTCGCCTCGCGCTTCCCGCAGTTCGAAAAGCTCACGGCTCGCCTTGCCCGTCGTCGAGACGAAGACATCGCGCTCGCCTGCCGCTTCGAGGATCGTGCGGACGGCTTCCTCACGGCGCAGGACATAGCCGTTTTCATAAGCGACTTTCCGATCGTGCACGAGCGCGCCCTTCCTGACGACAAAGGCGACCGAACGCCCCTGCTCCAACAGGGGACGGAAGCCCTCCATCGCCGCGCGCACCTCGTCTCCCGTCGTTTCCGGCGAGAGAACGAAATACTCGACCTGCATGAGATCGAGCAGCAAAAGCGTGACCTCGCCCTGATAGGCGTGCTGCGGCTCGTCCTTCACGCCCGGCTCGCCGCGCCAGCCGATGACGAAGATCAGCGGAATGCCGTATGCCTTCTCGTGCAGGAGCGAAGCGAGCGCATTGACGATATTGCCCTCGCCGCTGTTCTGCAGGTAGACGAGCGGCGTCCCCCCCGTCGCGAGATGGCGCCCCGCCGCGATGGCCGCCGCCGTTCCCTCGTTCGCCGCGACGATGTGCGGCGGACGTGAGCCGTAACGCTCCATCAGTGCGTCGCAAAGGGCGCGCAGCTGCGAGTCGGGCACGCCGACGAAAAAATCCGCGCCCGTGATGTTCAAAAACTCCGTCGCCTGCATGAAGTTCCCTCCTTCTGCCGCTCAGTCCTACGCTTTCGCCTCGCGCGAGAAGAATACGGTATAGACGAACGGCGCGTTCCAGTAACCCTCCAGCGTCAGAGAAGCGAAGGAAACGGCAAAACCGTGCTTTTTAGCGAACGCCTCGAAAAAAGCCTTGTCGTAAAAGAGCTTGTCCAAACCGCGATAATGCTCGTCGTAATCGGGATCGAGCTTCCTGCGGAAAGCGAAGAACTCCTCCTTCTTCGCCGCATCATGCACGTCGAGGATGACGATGTTGCCGCGCACCTTCTCCGCCATGCCTTCCAGAACCTTCTCCGCATACGCTTCGTCCGGGAAGTAGTGGAACACGCCGTCGGAAAAACGCCGCGTCGTACTTCTCTTCCATCGGCAGGGTCGCAGGGCCTCGCCGCGCACGATCTCGCAGAGCGCGTCTTCACGCAGGACGTCGCGCGAAATCGCCAGAAGCCCCTCCGAAAAGTCGATGCCGCCGACGCGGAAGCCGTCCTGCTGGAAGAGCCAGAGGTTCGCTCCCGCACCGCAGCCGACCTCGAATACGCTGCCGCCCTCGGGCAGCGCCAGCCCCTCCTTCGTCGCCTCATACTTTTCGAGGAAGGCTTCATACGGCACGCCCTCCTTGGTGATGTCGAAACCGTTGATGCGCTTCAGCTCCAAGAGCATCGCCCGCTTGTCCGTGCGATCGACATCCATGAGATGCGAGTTCCTCTTGTTCCATATTTCTTGCCAGTGACTCATTTTTTTCCCTCTTTCCTCTTTTTCGAGCGCTTCCTTCATGCAGCTCATGACAGCGGCGCCTCCATGCCGATCTCTGCGAACGCTTCTCTCAGCACGCAAAAAAACGCCTCGATGTCCTCCTCGTCGATTGCTCCGAGCGCACACAGGCGGAACGTGCCCTTTTCCTGCATCTTGCCCGGATAGATCGTAAAGCCGCGCCGATAGCAATAGTCGTGCACGCGGTCGAAATCCCAACGCGCATCGTCCGGGTAGAGCACGGAGACGACGAGACCCGACTGGATCTCGGGGCGGATCGCCTCGCGCAATCCGAGCGCCGAAAGCCCGCGATGAATCGCCTGCGCCACCCGCGCATGACGCGCCGCCTTCGCCGCCTCTCCTTCGGCGAAGTATTCGGCGAGCGCCTGCTTCGCCGCATAGATCGTCTGCACGGGCGGCGTGAACTGCATCTGCCCCGTCTTCTCGAAGTACGCATACTGCTGGTAGAGGTTGCAATAGTACGAACGCACGGGATATGCCTTCGATGCCTCGATGAGCGCGGTGCGCCCAATGATGAAGGAAAGCCCCGTCATCGCTTGGATGCCCTTCTGCGCCGACGCCATGCAGAAGTCGATATTCTCTTCCTCCATCGAGAAGGGCAGCATCGCATACGTCGAGGTTGTATCAACGACGAACGCGGCGCCGTGTGCATGTGCGAGCGCTCCGATCTCGCGGATGGGGTTCAGGACGCCCGTGCCCGTCTCATGATGCGTCGTGTAGACGAGCGCAATGTCCGGATCGTCCTCAAGAGCGCGTTCGACCGCCCGGAGGTCGGGCACATCCTCGGTCGAGGAGCGCAGATCGATATGCGCGAGCCCATAGGCGCGGCAGATGTCGACGGCGCGCGACGAATACGCGCCATTGTTGACGACGAGCGCCTTCTTCCCCGCCGGCAGAAGCGAGTTCAGGCACACGTCCATGTTGAGCGTGCCCGAGCCGCAGAAGAGCACGCACGAAAACTCCGCCGCATCGGCATGGACGATCTGCAGAAGCCCCGCCGCGACCTCGCGCATGACAGCGCCGAACTCTTCTTCGCGCGGGCATATATCGGGCACGATCTGCGCCATCTTCACCGTGTCCGTCGTCGTCGCGGGCCCCGGGTTCAAGAGGATCTTCCTCTCCATCAGCCATCGCCTCCATGAAAATCATAAAAAGAGTATAACACAAGACACGAAAAAGAGGAAGCGCTATCAAACGCTTCCCCCTGCCCTTCCCATGGCAGCTACTTTCCCGCTTCCATCCTTGCCTTGCGCTTCCTGCGCTTTTCCTGCATCGCGCATATGAAGGCGCGCGCTTCCTGCAAGTCCCCTTCATCGGGGTGGCCGGCAGCCCTCTGCCAGCGCGCCTGCGCCTTCTTTCCCGCGTGCGGGTCATCCTCTGCGGCAGCTTCCTTCTTGCGCTTTTCTACAATCTTCGGATTGAGCTTGCCCTGGCAGGAGAATGTGCCCAGGATATCGCAGCCGGCGCCGAGCGCATGGCCGGCGCGCGCAAACGCCGTGACGGCATGCTCGCTGCCCGGATCCGTGCCGTGCGTCTGAAAAAACACGACATCCTTGCCCTCGATCTTCGGCAGGAGCGCGAGCATCTTCGGATCGGGCGCGCCGCGCCGCAGCCAATAGCCGAGCGCCACGGCGTCATAGAGGGAAAGATCTGCGGGCGCTTCCTCCACGCGGCAGAGATCGGCGCCCACTTCCTCCGCCATCGCTTCGGCGACGAGCTTCGTATTCCCTGTCAGCGAGGAATAAATCACGCACCATTTTTCCATAAAAAAACAATCTCCTCTCGTCCTTCATGCTCATCCTTACTGCTCAAGCATAAAAAACAAGAGGAGACTGCGACATGTGTCAAGAAAGCTCTTTGCGTCTTATATGCTCTCGGAGAACCATCCCGCTGGCTTCCATCGGGGCAAAAGTGTGCAAAGCTTCCGCTTATCTGCCCCTTCTGGCAGAGAAGCAATCGCGGCAGTAGACCGGGCGGTCATCCTTCGGCTCGAACGGAACTTCCGTCTCCTTGCCACAGGCAGCGCATGTCACCTGGAACATCGTGCGCTCACCGCTGTCGCCATCGTGGCTGCGGCGTCTCTTGCCACGGCAGTCGCGACAGCGAACCGGATCATTCTCAAACCCCTTCTCCTTGTAGAATTCCTGTTCACCTGCCGTGAACGTGAACTCCTTGCCACAATCCTTGCAAACCAATGTCCTGTCCTGAAACTCCATGAAATATCTCCCTTGCTGGTAACTCGTGAAACCGTCCCCATGGACGCGTTTCGCGCCGACGGCCTGACTTCGTCAGCCCCGCGCTTGTTCCCCTATTTTAACAGATACAGATGAAAAGTGCAACTGAAATTATTTTGTTATTTTCTGGATAATTCCCTAGAAATCTGCTGGGGATCACGCTTCTTCCTACGCTTCGCATCCGCACGCAGTATGCTTTCCGCGAGCTCCTGCACGGAGAGACGCTTCTCCATGCTGTAGCGCCTCATGCGGCAAAACGCTTCGTCTTCCTTGAGCCCATGACGATCCATGAGCACGCCCTTGGCACGCTCGACCGCCTTGCGTCCGGCGAGCGCCGCCTTGAGTTCGCCGACCTCCGCTTCGAGGGCACGGCGCTCGGCGGCGCGTGCGCGCGCGATTTCGACGGCGGGGAAGAGCTGCGCCTCCTCGACGGGCTTCACGAGATAGCCGCTGACGTGCGCCGCCTCGGCGCGGCGCACGGTCGAAGCGTCGGAAAACGCCGTGAGGAGGAGCACCGTCGAAAGCCTTTCGCGCGTGATGATGTGCGCGGCGGCGATGCCGTCGATGTCGGGCATCTTCACATCGAGCAGCGCGATGTCGGGGCGCAGGTCGCGGCAAAGCCGGATGGCGTGCCTGCCATCCGCCGCCTCGCCGACAACCTCGTGCCCCATCTCCTCGATCATCTCGCGAAGATCCATGCGGATCAGAGGCTCGTCATCGGCGATGACGAAACGCACCTTCTCCTTCTGCGTCAAAGCTCTCCCTCCCACGGAATATCCACGATCACATGCGTTCCATGCGCTGCGGCGTCCTGCCGGCTCTCGATGCGCAGGATGCCGCCCAGCTCGCCCTCGACGATCGTGCGCATGATGGAGAAGCCGAGCCGCTTGCGCTCCTTCGGCGCGAAGCTCTCGTCCATGCCGCAGCCGTCGTCGTGAAAATCAAGGCGCACGAGGCCTGCCTGGCGGCTCGTCCGCAGACCGATTGCACCGCTCTTCCTGCCCTTGAAGCCATGCTCCAAGGCGTTTTGAAAGATCCCGTTCATGACGAGCGCAAGGTTTGCCGCGCGCGCCGCCGGCAGGGCGACCTCCTCGCCCTCGATCGTCTCGACGAGCGAGAATCCCTCGGCGAGAACCGTCCTGCGCACGAGCGCGAGCACATTCCTCGCCGTCGCCTGCACGGCAAAGCTCTCAGCGCCGTTCGCCGACAAGACCTCATGTGCGCCCGCGATCGCGAGGATGCGCGAGACGCTCTCCTTCAGCGCGGCTCTGACCTCGTCCGAGCCGCTCCTGCGCGCCTGCATGCGCAGGAGACTCGCAACGGTCTGCAGGCTGTTCTTCACGCGGTGATGGATCTCCTGGATGATCGCCGACTGCACGCGGATCTCGCGCTCCTTCTCGCGCAGCTCCGTCACATCCTCCACGAGGCGGATGCGGCGAACCTCGTCCCCTCCCTCGACGAGCTTCACCTCGCGCACGAGCAGCGTGCGGCCGCCCGCCTCGATCTCCTTCTCCGCAGGCTTGCCCGTGCGCACGCTCTCGCGCGTGACCTGCGCCGAGAGGCGGCGGTCGAAGAGCTGCACGCCGACGAGACCGGCGACGCCGAGCATACGGTAGAGGTGGAGCGCCGCCGCATTGGCGAAGACGATGCGGCGAAAGCGGTCGGCGACGAGGATCGCCGTGCCCGGCGCGAACGGCGGAAAGAAATCTTCCGCCAGAGGCTTCTTCGCCTGGCGGACGACATCCATCGCCGTTTCCAGCAAGTGATCGAGCGCCGTCGGCGCCAGTCCCTCGCCATCGAGCACGAGGGCGACGACGGCGAGCGGCTCCGCACCGTCCGCGACGGCGAAAGCGAACATCAGAAGGCTCTCGCCGAAGCCGACCTCGCGCTTCCCCGCTGCAGCCCCCCCAGGCAAAAAGCCGCCGCCACCAACGGCTCCTCCGCCGCAGCCACCGTGCTCGCCGCTTCCAGGAAGGTCGCCTCCTGCGAAAAAGCGGCGGTATGCGGCAGCAGGCTGGCGGCGACGACGAAGCATCCTTCGTCGAGCGCAGGCAGGTAGAGCGTCAGCTGCGCTCCGAGGATGTCGGCGCAGAAGGGAAGCGCGCGGCCGACGCGGCGCAGAAGCTCCGCCTGCACCGCCGTCAGCGGCGAGCGCTCGCGCGCCAGAGCCGCAAGCGCCCGCGCCGAAAACCCACCCTTCATGCCCCGCCCACATCGCGCAGCGAAAGTCCCGGCACTGCATTCAGATGGGCATCCGAGAAGCCGCCGGCAAGCGCCTGATAGTAGGCGCGGCAGCCGATCATCGCCGCGTTGTCCGTGCAGAGCTTCAACCCCGGATAGTGGAACTCGATGCCGTTTTCCTGCGCCGCTTGGCGAAGCCGCCCTTCGAGCGAGCTGTTCGCCGCGACGCCGCCCGCGAGAACGAGCGTCCAAAGCCCCGTCTCTCGCATCGCCGCCAGCGACTTTCGGACGAGCGTCTCGACGACCGCGCTCTGGAACGACGCCGCGACGTCAGCGGCCGAAACCGGCATTTTCTTGAGCTTCATCGAGTTCAGATAATTCAAGACGGCGGACTTCAATCCACTGAAACTAAACTCGTAATTCCCCTCTTCCTCCAAAGAGCGGGGAAGTCGATGGCAGACGGATCGCCCGACTTCGCGAGGCGGTCGATCTCGGGGCCGCCCGGGTACGGCAGCCCCAAGACCCGCGCCACCTTGTCGAAAGCCTCGCCCGCCGCATCGTCGCGCGTCTGCCCGAGCAAGGTGAAGCGGTTGTACCCCTCGACGTGGACGAGAGCCGTATGTCCGCCCGAAGCGACGAGCGCCACGAACGGCGGCGCCAGATCGGGCGAGCTGAGGAAGTTCGCGAAGATATGGCCTTCCAGATGGTTCACGCCGATGAGCGGCACGCCGAGCGAGAACGCCAGCCCCTTGGCGGCGGCGACGCCGACGAGCAGCGCACCGACAAGACCCGGCCCATAGGTGACGGCGACCTGTCCGATCTCCTCCTTTGCGACGCCCGCCGCACGAAGCGCCTCGTCGATGACGGGCACGATGTTCACGATATGGCAGCGCGAAGCGATCTCGGGCACGACGCCGCCATACTTCTGATGCACGGGAATCTGCGTCGCGATGATGTTCGACAAGACCTCGCGCCCACCGCGCAGCACGGCGGCGGACGTCTCGTCGCAGCTCGTCTCGATGGCGAGCGTCAAGATGTCCTCAGGCACGCGCCTCCTCCCTTCCCCGAAGACGCGCCGCATGAGGCAAGCGTCGCTTCGATATCCGTGTTCCAGAGGATCTCGGCATCCTCATCGTTGTCCGTATAGTAGTGCGGCCGCCTGCCGACGCTCCGAAAGCCGAACTTCTTGTAGAGGGCGAGCGCCGCCTCGTTCGACGGGCGCACCTCAAGCGTCATGCTGCGCACGCCGCGCCCACGGGCAATCTCCATGAGCGCAGCGAGGAGGGCCGCGCCCACGCCGCGCCCACGCGCCGCGGGCGCGACGGCGACGTTCGTGATGTGCCCCTCATCGCCGAGCAGCCAGACGCCGACGTAGCCGACGAGCTCTTCGCCGTCGAAGGCCAGAAGATAGTACGCCGCTTCCTGCGCCGCCTCCTCCCAGAAGGACTCGCGCGACCACGGCATGGAAAAGCACATGCGCTCCACCTTTTCGACCATCGCCGCGTCCGCAGGCGTCATCCTGCGGAACGTCAGCATGGCGCTTCCTCCTTCGCGGCGCCGTGACGCTTCTCCCAAAGCACCTCCGCCTCCGAGCGGCGGATGTAGAAAGGCTCCAACGTCATGGGATCGTCGCTCTCGCCCGCCAACAGCCGCTCCTGCCCGAGCCACGCGACGCATGATGCGCGCGCCGCCAGAAAGTGCGCGGGCGCAAGCGCGACATTTTCGGGCAGCTCGCCGAGACGCGCGCGGCGCTTCTTGACAAGCTCACCCGTCAAGACTACGGGCTTTCCTAAGGCAGCCGCCTCCGCGACCACCTCCGCGAGCGGCGCGACGCACACGGGGCGCACCTCGTGCAGAGCGCCCGCCTTCCATTCGTAAAGACCCGCGTAAGCGTTGCCCTTCTGTGCATCCATCAGCGCGAGCGTGCAGACGCCCGGCACGGGAAAGGCGAGTGCGAGCGCCGCCAAGGTCGGGACGCCGACGAGCGGGATTCCCAGTCCGTAAGCGATCGCCTTCGCCGTCGCCAGACCGATGCGAAGCCCCGTGAAGGAGCCGGGTCCGATGCTCACGGCGACGCCCGTGAGCATCGGGCGCTCGACGCCCGCAAAGGACAGCGCCCCTCGATATGCGAAAGGAGCGTCTCCGAATGTGTGCGGCCCGCCTCGACCGTCACCTCCGCCCGCAGCTTTCCCTCGCTCGCCACGGCAACGCTCGACACCGAGCTTGCCGTCTCAATCGCCAGAATCGACAACTTCCTTCATCTCCTCGAAAAAAATCCTTGAGCCTTTCACCCGCAAGGGAAAAAGCGCAGCCGGCGGCGATCCGGCGCAGCCTCTTCCCGCTCAATCAGCACGCGCACATGATCGTCGGGCATCTCCTCGGGAAACTTGTCAAACCACTCGACGACGACGACGCCCTCAGGATCGTCCGCATACTCATAGAAGCCGATGGCATCCAGCTCCTCGACACGCTCCAGGCGATAGACATCGAAATGCGTCAGGCGCATCCTTCCTTCATATACGTTCATCAAGTTGAACGTCGGACTGGTCACCTCGCTCGAAAAGCCCAAGCCACGCGCCAGCCCCTGCACGAAGAGCGTCTTTCCCGCGCCGAGATCGCCCGCCAGCGCGAAGACCGCCCCTCGCGGACAAATCGTCCCGATGCGCTCGCCAAGCGCCGCCGTTTCCTCCGGAGAAGATGTCCGCACAGTGAACATCGCTGCCACACCCTTCCTAAAAAGACGGCGCTTTTGGCAAAGGCTCGCACGAAGCCTCCCTGCAGCGCCCTCCATCGTTTCTTTGCCTATCATACCACAAGCCCGCCATTTTTGAAATTCCTCAGCGAAGATTCGCTGATATAGTTTATCAATAATAATTATCTGTTAGTATTTATTTTAAAAAAACTATGGAAAAACGGAGATATCTTGAGAAAATCTTCGATTATCAATCATATCTTGGATATTCAGCATTTTTTTGACCGTTTTTCTTTTTAGGGACGCTGCACCTATAATAAAGGCACAGCAGGCGACAAGCACACGCAGGGAAGACACCGCGTGATGAATCGCCGGCCACTGCCAAGAAAACAAGAGTCATCGACGATATTTAGGAGGAAATGCACAATGAAAAAGTTTGTTTGCACGGTTTGCGGTTATGTTCACGAAGGCGACCAGGCTCCGGCGGAGTGTCCGATCTGTCATGCGCCTGCTTCCAAGTTCAAGGAGCAGACGGGCGACATGCAGTTTGCGGACGAGCATCATGTCGGCGTTGCCAAGGGCGCGGATGAAAAAGGTCATCGAAGGCCTGCGCATGAACTTCACGGGCGAGTGCTCCGAGGTCGGCATGTACCTCGCGATGAGCCGCCAGGCGGATCGCGAAGGCTATCCCGAGATCGCCGAGGCCTTCAAGCGCTACGCTTTCGAAGAAGCCGAGCACGCAGCGAAATTCGCGGAGCTTCTCGGCGAGGTCCTGACCACGAGCACGAAGGAGAACCTCAAGATGCGTGTCGACGCCGAGCACGGCGCGTGCGCAGGCAAGAAGGAGCTGGCGACGCTCGCGAAGCAGCTGAACCTCGACGCCATCCACGACACCGTGCACGAGATGTGCAAGGACGAAGCGCGTCATGGCCGCGGCTTCAAGGGTCTCTTCGACCGCTACTTCGGCAGCAAGTAAGACTTTTCCCCTCGGGGCGGGGATCTTGAACCGTCCCTGAGAAACCTTCCCCATAAAACCTTCTCAAACCCATAACCACAGTTTCTTGGGGATTTCCCCGATCCCTCGACACTCCCGAAAAAAACGACCCTGTCCCCAAGGGTCGTTTTTTCTTTGCCGCAGCAAAACGTCTTTCACGCAAAAACCCCCGCACCTTTCGGCGCGGGGGTTTTTCAATTCCATGGTGGCGGCACAGAGATTTGAACTCCGGACACTGCGGGTATGAACCGCATGCTCTAGCCAACTGAGCTATGCCGCCGCTGGTGGGCAGGGATGGATTCGAACCATCGTAATCCGAAGATGACAGATTTACAGTCTGTTCCCTTTAACCACTCGGGCACCTACCCATGAACGCTCCTGCAAAACGAAGCATTGTCATTATAGCGGTTTTTCCAAGAGCTGTCAAGCGAAAAATCGGCACATACGCCGGACGGGCAAATCGAATAAATCGGAAGAACTTTGAGAAGAAACTGCCGTATTTTTATGACACGAAAAAATTTTTGTGCTAAAATGAGTTTGATAATCCTTTTCTCAAGGAAACATTCTGCATTGGGAGGCAATAACAATGAAAAGAAATTATTATCTGGTTCTTGGCTTGGCTGTCGGCATGATCATCTGCCTTGTGACGGGCACCTTCATGTATCTCCATGTCTTCACCGGCGGCCCCGCCAAGATCATCAACAAGAACATTCATATCTATGTCTCATATCTGCTGAGCATCGGCGTCATTTTTCACCTTGCCTGGAACTGGAAATGGCTTTCCCGCACGACAAAGGAAGTGTTCGGCAGGAAAGGTCACGAATAACCTCGGCGGATGCAAAGGAACCGGATGCGAAGCCCTGCGGCTTCGCATCCGGTTCCTTTTTATTCCTTATTTCGTTATCCTGTAAATCAGAAAGCCCAATTCACGCCTACGCTGCCCATGAAGCCTTCGCGCTTGCCCTGCCAGCCGCTGATGTTCACATCGTAGCTGACGCGGCTGTCTTTCGGCGCGAAGCGGTAGCCGAGTTCGAGCAGGACGCTCGATCCCTTGAGGGACGGACTGGGCGTCGCCATGCCCTGATAAGCGGCGCGCGCCTCCTTCGAACTCGTATTCCCGTGCGAGTCCCGCGTAGAACTTGCCCGTTCTGCCCATGTCGTGCATGTAGCGTGCGCCGAGGCGCAGGCGGTGCGAGTTGACCGCATCGAAGTCATACGTCTCGCCCGTCGAGAGCGTGGCGCTCGTGGCGTTCTGGTGCGAGAAGAAGTATTTGAGGTAGGCGTCGATCGCGTCGCCTTTCTTGAGCGCGATTTTCTTGCCCACGCCCAGATGGAGCGCATAGTAGGGGCTGGAAATATCGTAGCTCGTGACCGCGCCGGCGATGTCGCCCGTATAGTCGCTCTTGACGCGGCCAGCCCGCAGGCTGCCTTCCGTGAGGCGCCGCTCTTCATATCCTTCTTCGCGAGGACGCCGAGACCGAGGTAGTTGACCTTGCCATCGCCGCGCGTACCGTATGCGTCTTCCAAGTGGGAATCGTAGCTCGTCCTGCCGTATTCGACGAAGGGACCGAAGGTCAGCGTGCCGTCCTTCGCTTCCTGCTTGCGCGCAAAGCCCACATTCAGTGCATAGCCGTGCGTGTTGACGTAGGAGCCGGAATGGATGCGCATAGCGCCGCCGCCCTGGGCAGCCCAAATCGTGTATGCACCCGACTGCATGTTCGCCGCCGCCGCCGCTTTCGCGTCCGGCGCGATCCTTGCCGTATCCACCGGCGCGATGTATGTCCGCGTGTTGACGTTGGCAGCAGCCGCGTCGACAGCCGCCACGAGACCCGAGTCGGCAAGGAGGTTCAGGCCGCTTCCCAGCACGTCCATCGCCGCCGCTCTCGTTTCCACGAGGGATTTCGTCGCCTCGTTCATGCCGACGCTCTCGACCCTGGCGACCAGCTCGTCCGCGCCGTTCTTCTGCACGCTGAACTTGTAGGCGAGCGATACGCCCTGCCTTCCCATGATCTCGCTCTTGATCTTCTCGTCCGTCGTCAGCGAACCGCCTGCAGCGGTCTTCAGGAGGCGGAAAGCCTCATCCTTCTGCAGGTGCTTTGCCGCGCCCGAGATGTCGAGACTGACGCCGAGGCCACGGATGTCCTTGTTGTTGGTGACGTCGGTGAGCGTGAGCATCGGCGCCGTGGAGGGCGTCACGCTTTCCGGCAGGTAGAACCTGAGGTTCTGGATGCCCGTGAAGTCTTTTGATTTCCGTGCCGGCAGCGTGAATGGCGAGGACGTTGCCCCTGCCGTTCGCCGCCGTGCCGCCCGCGACCGTGCCGTCGAGCTTCGTGCCGAAGAGGTGGACGATGTTGTCATCGGTCACCGCGCCGGCGCCGCCGTAGACATCGGCATGGAGGTTGGTGGCGACGATGTTCACGCTGTTGCCCGAAGCTTCGCCATTGGCCGCATGGCCGCCGTAGATCTCTGCCGCATGGGTGTCCGCCAGAACGTCGACGATGTTCCTCGTGGCTTTTGCCCTCGGCTTTCGACAAAGCCGCCATAGGCTTTTGCCGACCGTGCCTCTGGCGAGGACGAGCCGGTTGTCCGTGACGACGCCTGCAGCGCTCCGACCGCCGTAGGCATTGCCGAGCGTGCCGCCCCTGACCTGCAGCTTGTTCCGCTGCACGGTATTGCCGATGATCGAGCGGCCGCCCCAAGCGTCGTGGTTGTTGCCCGTGTCATATACGGCGTCTTTGTTGTTCTGGAAGCGGAATCCCCTGACGACGACCTTTTCCGCCGTCGAGCCGGCGGGGGCGTTCTCCTTGGCGATCGTATACTCGTAGTCGCCGATCGTCTTCTCCTTCGCCTTGTCATACGTCGTGCCGAAATCCAGCGCCTGATCATTCGCCATGAGCGAGAAGAGTTCCTCGCGGACGGGGCTGGTGAGCGTTTGGAGGCGCTCTTCCGTCAGGTTCTTGACGTCAAGGCCGTGCCAGTCAAGCCCCACGGTTCTTGCCCCGCCGTTGAGCGTCAGGATCGTGTCTCCCGCCTGCGTCGCGCTCGTATCGAAGTGGAGCTTCTCGAAGTCCTTGATGTTGCCGGCCGTCCGCACGCCCTTGACGTCCAGTGTATTGTCCGTGACGTCCGTCGCGTTGCTGCCGCCGTAGATCGTGCCCGTGACCGTGCCGCCGTGGAACTCGACGGTGTTGCCCGTCGTCTTGCCCGTGCCTGCCGTATAGCCGCCATAGACCGTGCCGACCGTGCCGCCATGGAGCGCCACCGTGTTTTTTTCACAGCGTCGCCTGTGTTCGCAGCGTTCGTGATCGCGCCGCCGTAGACGTTCGTGACAGAGCCTGCGCCTGCGGCCGTGTTCGTGCCCTCGATCGTGACCTTGTTGTGCACGGAGCCGCCCGTCTCGCCTGCTGTCTGTCCGCCGTAGGCGGCCGCAAGAGCCGCTCCGGCCGCACCCGGCACGCCCGTCACCGTCAGTTCGTTGTCCTCGGTCGTGTGCCCGTAGGCGGAATAGCCGCCGAGCGCATCGCCCGCCGAAGTCGTCGTATAGGTCACGACGCCGTCCTTGAAGCGGTTGACATCGTAACGAACCTCCGCTGCCGTGCCCGTTCCCGAGTCCGTGTACAGGGCTGTTTCGTAGACGCCCGCATGATCGGCAAAGCGCTTGGCATAGTCGCTGAACTTCAGCGAGGGGTTTGCCGCCCGCATCGCGACGTAGGTGTTCTTTCCCTGGATCTTCGCAGCATTCTTTTCCGTCGTGATCTTCGACAGATCGGCGGCGACGTTGCCCCACTTCACCTGGACTGCGGTTCCGTCGGCGGAAACATGGCCGAAGCCGTCGGCATTCGTCAGCGTCAAGAGCGGCGCGTTCTTCGTCGTGTCATCGTGCAGCTGGAAGTTGAACTTCTCGATGTTGCGCACCTGCGCGATCGTCGCGCCGCTCTTCGCCTTGACGTTCAGCGTATTGCCCGCGATCTTTTCGCTGTCATTGGCAAAGACATTGCCGTTGTAGCTCGTGCCCCAAAGCTGTGCGTTGGAAAGGTCGGCGGTGAAGTTTCCTTTATCGTCGCCGAGGTTGATGACGTTCATCCTCGACAGGCTCGTCAAGACGCGCGAATCGCCGCCGACGACATACCCCGGGGTCGTCGCATTTACACGCGAGACCGTGCCGCCCGTGATCGTGACGGTATTGCCGGACATATTGCCCGCAGAAGCTGCTGTGCCGCCGCCGCCGATGACGCTCGTGACCGTGCCGCCCTCGATGCGCACCTCGTTCTTCTGCGCCGAGGCGTTCGCGCCCGACACCGCGCCGCCGATGACATTCGTGACCGTGCCGCCTTTGATGATGACATGGTTCGCACTCGCCGCGCCGTCCGCCTTCGCGGTAAAGCCGCCGTTGATGTTGGCGATCGAGCCGGCTCCCTGGCCTCCGGCTTTGTCCGTGCTCTCGACGATGACCCAGTTCTCCTTGAATCCGCCGCGCCGTTCGTCTTGCCGCCGTAAACGAAATTGAGGTTCGCCGCCGGGACGCCCGTCACCGTGATCTTGTTGTTGTAAGTCGTATGACCATCCCGATACGATGCGCCGCCCATGACTTCGTTTGCCGTCGCCGGGTTCGTGCCGTCATACGTCCACGCATTATCCCGGAAGATACTGTAGTTCATGATAACGGAAGTCGCTGTGTCCGTACCCGTATTCGTGCCGATGAAATACTCGGTATTCCCTGTGCTGTGGTCGCGCGTGGCATAGTTCTTGAAATGCAGCGCGTTCGGCGTCGCGCTCTTCAACAGCTCGACGCGGCGCACGCCGTGGATATTCTTGAGATAGTCGGCATCGATCGCCGAGCGGTCGACGCCGATCTTGCTCCAATCGACGCCCGCGCCCGCGAAATCTCCCGCGTCCTGGACGGTCAGCATCACGTCGTTATTCGCAAGCGTCTTATTCAGCTTGAAATCGTAACTTTCGAAGTTGTTGACGGACTTTACGGCGACATTCTTCCCGTAGACGCTGAGCGTATTGCCCGTGACATCCGTCTTGTTGCCGCCATAGATCGCGCTCGAAGAGAGCGCCGCACCTCTGAGATCGGTATGCTCCGCGTCGCCAAGGCTGACCGTGTTGCCCGTCGTCTTGCCTGTGCCAACGGCATAGCCGCCGTAAACATCGGGGGCAGTACCGGCATTCTCGAAGCGTCCGCCCGCGATGGTGACGCTGTTGTTCGTGACATTGCCCGTGCCGACGGCATAGCCGCCGTAGACAGAGCCTTCGATCTTGCCGCCTGCGATGGTGACGCTGTTGTGCGTGACATCCCCTGCGCCGCGTCCCCATGCTCGCACCGCCGAATGCACCGCCAGCGTTGTTGACTCCAGCAGATCCGACCTCACCGCCTGAGACGGTGACCGTATTATACGACACCTTGCCCGTGCCATTCGTCGCGCCGCCGATAACGAATTCCGCCCTGCCGCCCTCGATGACGGCATGATTGCCGTCGGCGGCACTGTCGCCGCCAACCACGGCGCCGCCATCCTCTGCAAAAGCTCCGTAAGCCAAGGCGACTGCGCCATCTTGTCGGATCGTGACCGTGTTGTTCTTCAGATCGCCCTTATGAACCGTCGTGCCAAGACCGCCGATCGCTCCCTGGCTGACAGAACCGCCCTCGATCGTCACCGTGTTCCCCGCGATCGCGGCCTTCTCCGTTGCGGCAGTGCCGCCGACCACCCGTCCAGTGATCTGCTGCGTGCGGTTTGCAAGGCTCACGGTGACATGGTTATCCGTCGAGTCGCCCGCGCCCGCCGCATAGCCGCCGTAGACGTTCGTCAAATGCCCTGCGGTTGGCAGCGCCGTGACCTTGAGCTTGTTGTTCGTCGTCGTATGCCCAAGGCTCGAATAGCCGCCGTAGAGGTTGTTGCCCGCAATCGCCTCGCCGTCATACGTCGCCTCGGCGTTTTGAAAGCGGTCGACATCGGCGCGGACATAGCTCAAAAGCTCAGAACCGCCCATGACTGGAGCGTGTGTGACATCGGCATACATGCGATACTCGAAATCGCCGCTCGATTCCTTACGCTCCATCTTTGCATCATGGTAGACCTTCAACGAGGATCCGGAGCTTCCCAAGAGCATCTGCACCGTATTCCTGCCATAGCGCGTCTTGTCGTCGTTCCACTTCTCCACGTTCAGCGTGATGTTCTTCCACTGAACCTGACTGTTGTTGCCGAACGCATGGCTCTCGGTCAGATTGAGCATCGTATTGGCATTGATCGCCGTCTCAGTTCTTCCAACGGTGACCCCTTTCGTCAGGTTGAAGTTGTACTTCTCGAAATTCGCTGCCGTCTTTGCCACGATGCCCGAAGCATTGACATTGAGCGTATTGCCCGTGACATCGTTCGTCTTATTGCCGCCGACAAGATTGACACTTGTCAGATTCGTTCCTGCCGCCATGGCATTTTCGCCATCGCCGAGGTTGATCGTGTTGCCTGTCGTCTTGCCCGATCCCTGCGTATAGCCGCCATGGATAAACGTATCGTTTCGCGTGAATTTTCCGCCTGAAACCGTAACCGTATTGCCCGTGACATCGGCGCTGCTTGAAGCATTGCGTATGATGCCGCCCATCGCCTCATCGCCGAAGGTTCCGCCTTTAAGCGTGACGGAGTTGCCCGTGACGGCGCCCTTGCCTGCCGTACCGCCGCCCTGCACGTCACCCTCCACAGTGCCGCCCGCGACGGTGACAGAGTTGCCCGTGACCGCCTTCGTTGCGGATGCACCGTTGAAGCCGCCATAGATGGGATCTTTCGACAGTCCGTTGTTGAAGACCACGTGGTTGCTCGTGACCGCGCCCGTGCCGCTGACGCCGCCGTAGATCATGCTCTGTTCGCTGCCATTGCTGACCTTGAGTCCATGAATGGTCAGCGTATTATTGCTGACGTCCTCTGCGGCATTCTTCTTGCCGCCGCCGGAGATCGTCCCCCACGTGCTGAACGGTCTGTCCGTCGGTCCGCCCTCTGTGCCGAGCGTGATCTTGTTGTCGTTCATCGAATGAGTCTTTTCCGTACCTTCAAGACCATTGATGTTGGTCGCCGTCTCCGCGTACACATGCTCCGCCGCATGTGCCGTCGACGCACCCCACATCATGCCGCCGTCCACCGTGGTCAGGCATCCCCCCCCAGTGGACAACGCGAGCGCTATCATGAACGCGAGCTTTCTCTGCGCTTTCCCCTTGCTACCCATAGATTGCAACTCCTCCCTGTGCATGTCCGGGGGAATCTCCCCGCCCCCAAACCTCGCGGCAAATCCTTGCCTTTTCTCAACTGCCCGAAAATTTCAGGCATTGAATACTACTATCAACCTATAAATCATACCATTCTCCTACCCTATTGTCCAGCAATTTTTCATGAAGTTCAAACGGAAGGATTCATTTCACACCCCTCGGTCATCGAGCCTGAAATTTCGCATTTTGCCTTGCCTGTCAGATAAAAACACGCTAAAATCTAAGAAAACACTCCAGCGACCTTCCGCAGGAAGGCCGCACACCCAAAGGAGGGATGGAAGATGCATCTGCCCGAACGGATCAACCGTCATCTGCACGAACTCAGCGATGCGGACAAGAGTGTCTGGCGCTTCATCGAGAGCCACAAGGAGACGGCATGCCGCGCCTCCATCCACGATCTCGCGCGTCTTTGCGCCGTTTCGAGTGCGTCCGTCGTGCGCTTCGCGCAGAAACTCGGCTTCGCAGGATTCGGCGAGATGAAGGCGATGCTCAAGATGGAACTGGAAGAGCGCACGAAGCCCGACCGCGACGTCCTCACGTCGTTGGGACGCTTCTACGACCAGTCGTGGCGCGAACTCATGGGGCGTGACTACAGCCGGGCGAGCCGCCTCATGCACGAGGCGCACCGCGTCTTTGCCTATGCTTCGGGCTATGTGCAGACGAACGTCATGCAGGAGCTCAAGCGCCTCTTCCTCTACGACAATGTCTTCATCTGCGAGATCGCCGGACGCGAGGAATTCTATTCCGTCTGTCAGACAGCGGGGCCGGACGACCTCTTCATCTTCATCTCGCTCTCCGGCGAGTCGGAGCGCGTCAAGGAGTTCGCCGAGCAGCTGAATCTCAAGGGCGTGCCGCTCCTCGCCATCACGCAGATGCAGCACAACACGCTCGCCAGCCGCTCGACGGAGAGTCTCTATGTCCTGCCCGCCGCCTTCGACCTGCCCGAGAGCGAGGATCGCCTGCCGTTCAAATCCATGCTCGCCTACTTCCTGCTGCTCGAAATCTGGTACGTCCACTATCGCCTCTACCGCAGCGAGCAGGAAGAAGCCCTTACGTAACAAGTTTCATCTTCTGTACCTCCTTGCAGCTTCTGTACATGTCTCCCGAATGGCGCAAAACGCTTGCTTTTTCAACGATTTTCCTTTATCGTAATAGACAAAGGTTTTCGATGATTCAGAGGAGGTAAGCTCATGTCACTCAGCAAGGATGTCTTCATGCAGAACATGCAGCGGTTCGGCGGCGCGATGTACACGCCCGTCATACTGTTCGCGTTCTTCGGCCTGACGGTGGCGGTTTCCATCGTCTGCAAGAACACGGGGCTTCTCGGCAGCATTGCCGCCGAAGGAACCCTTTGGTACGATTTTTGGTACATCGTCGAGCAGGGCGCGTGGACGGTGTTCGCGCAGATGCCGATTCTCTTCGCCATCGCCGTTCCCATCGGCTTCGCGAAAAAGGAGCCTGCACGCTGCGCCATGGAATCCTTCGTCATCTACATGCTCTTCAACTATTTCATCTCCGCCATCCTCACACTGCACGGCAGCGCGTTCGGCGTCGACTTCACGCAGCAAGCGGGTCCGGGCACGGGGCTTGCCATGATCGCGAATGTCAAGACGCTCGACATGGGCATGCTCGGCGCGATCTTCATCGCGTGCTGCACGGCATACCCTGCACAACCACTTCTACGACACGAACATCCCCGATTGGCTTGGCATTTTCAAAGGCCCTGCCTTCGTCGTCGCCATCGGCTTCGCCGTCATGATTCCGATGGCTCTCATCTTCTGCTGCGTCTGGCCGATGGTACAGCACGCGATCGAGCAGTTCCAGTTCTTCCTCAAGACGAGCGGCATCGTCGGCATCTGGGCGTACACGTTCTCGGAAAAGATCCTGCTGCCCGCCGGCCTCCATCACTTCATCTACCTGCCGTTCATCTACGGCCCCGCCATCGTCGACGGCGGCATCCAGGCCTACTGGCTCGGACATATCAACGACTTCATGACGAACGCGCAGTCCCTGCGCGACCTCTTCCCCGAGGGCGGCTTCGCCCTGCACGGCAGCGGCAAGGTCTTCGGCCTGCCGGGCGCGGCGCTCGCCATCTACGCCTGCGCCAAGCCCGAGAAGCGCAAGAAGACGGCGGCTCTCCTCATACCCGCGACGATCACGGCCATGCTCTGCGGCATCACGGAGCCGCTGGAATTCACCTTCCTCTTCGTCGCGCCTCTGCTCTATCTGCTGCACGCGATCCTCTCGGCGACGCTCTCGGCGACGCTCTACGCCATCGGGCTTTCGGGCAACTTCGGCGGCGGTCTCATCGACTGCTTCGTGCAGAACTGGATTCCTCTTTTCTCCTACCACTATGCGACCTACCTCACGCAGATCGGCGTCGGCCTGTGCTTCACCGCCATCTACTTCTTCGTCTTCCGCGCTGTCATCCGCTTCAAGGATTACAAGACGCCGGGCAGGACGGACGACGACGTCGAGGACAAGCTCTTCACGAAGGCGGACTACAAGGCGAAGCAGGCCGGCGCGGCTGGCGCCGCTGCAGGCGTCGCACCCGATATGAAGCTTGACGAGCGCGACGTGAAGGCGAAAGTCTTCCTCGAAGGACTCGGCGACCCCGCGAACATCAAGGACGTCACGAACTGCGCGACGCGCCTGCGCGTGACGGTCGCAGATCCCGACCTCGTGCAGCCAGTCGCCGTCTTCACGCGCGCGGGCGCACACGGCCTCGTCCGAAACGGACATGCGTTCCAGGTCATCGTCGGCCTTTCCGTGCCGCAGGTGCGCGAGCGCTTCGAGGCGCTTCTCACGGCGCCTGCGTCCGATGCGACGGAAGTCGCCGTCGGCACGGAAAAATCCCTCTCCTTCGCGGCGGTCGCTGACGGCAAAGTCATCGACATGAGCGAGGTCAAGGACGAAATGTTCTCGCAGAAGATGATGGGCGACGGCGTCGCTGTCGAGCCGACGGGAAATCTCGTCGTCGCGCCCGCCGACGCCGAGGTCACGATGGTCATGGAAGATTCGCTGCACGCCGTCGGCCTTCGCCTGGCAAACGGCGCGGAAATGCTCATCCACATCGGCGTCGACACGGTGAAGCTCGGCGGCAAGGGCTTCAAGCTTCTCGTCAAGGCGGGCGATCACGTCGCGCAGGGTGCGCCGCTCGTGGAGTTCGACCGCGCGACGATCAAGGAAGCGGGCTATCAGGACACCGTCATCATGGCGGTGACGAACTCGGGAGAATACCCGCTGATGAAAAAGCATACGGGCATGACGGCAGAAGCCGGCAAGACGGATGTCCTGACCTTCTGAAGCACGGCAAGTCTCGCATCCCCCTGCCCGCAGCAGGGGGATGAATGGAAAGGAAAAACGCATGAAAGCAACGCATTGGTGGCAGAACACCGCCGTCTACCAGATCTATCCCAAGAGCTTCAACGACACGCGCGGCAAGGGCACGGGCGACATCCGCGGCATCACGGAAAAAGCTCGACTACCTGAAGTCGCTCGGCGCGGGCGCACTGTGGCTCACGCCCGTCTATCCGTCCCCCATGATCGACAACGGCTACGACATCAGCGACTACTGCGGCATCCATCCCGACTTCGGCACGCTCGCCGACATGGAGGAGCTGATCGCCGAGGCGAAGAAGCGCGACATGCGCATCGTCATGGATCTCGTCTACAACCACAGCTCCGACCAGCATCCATGGTTCCCCGGGAATCGAAGAAGAGCCGCACGAACGCCAAGAGCGACTGGTACATCTGGCGCGCACCGAAAGAGGACGGCAGCGCACCGACGAACTGGCGCGGCATCTTCGGCGGCTCCGCCTGGACGTACTGCGAGGAGCGCGGCCAGTACTACCTGCACACCTTCGCCGAAGCGCAGCCCGACCTCAACTGGGAAAATCCCGAGGTGCGAGAAGCCCTCTTCGCCGCCGCGAACTTCTGGCTTCGAAAAGGCGTCGGCGGCTTCCGCATCGACGCCATCACCTACATCAAGAAGCCCGCTGTCTTCACCGACGGCGAGCCGGACGCACCCGACGGCATGGCGAGCATCCATGAGATGACGGCGAACACGCCGGGCATCCTCGACTTCCTGCACGAATTCCGCGCGCGCGTCTTCGACGGGCACGACATCTTCACCGTCGGCGAGGCGAACGGCGTCTCGCCCGAAGAGCTTCCCCTCTGGGTCGGCGAGAACGGCGTCTTCTCCATGCTCTTCGAGTTCAGCCACGTCCTCGTTCCCTACGAGGGCGGCGAATGCTGGCACAAGGCGCTTCCGTGGCCGCTCACGAAGCTCAAGGCGGCGCTCACGAAGAGCCAGCGCGCCACGGCGAAGGAAGGCTGGTTTCCCATCTACTTCGAGAACCACGACCGCGCACGCTCCGTCGACTACTTCTTCCCGAAGGGCGCGGACAAGAAGCTCGCGGCCAAGGCTCTCGCCGCCGTCCTCTTCACGCTGCGCGGCACGCCCTTCATCTACGAGGGCGAAGAGCTCGGCATGACGAACGTGGCCTGGGATTCCATCGACGCCTACGACGACATCTCCTCGCACGGCCAGTACGCACTCGCCTTGGAAGATGGCTTCTCCAAGGAGGAAGCGCTGGGCTTCGTCCACTTCAACAGCCGCGACAACGCACGCACGCCGATGCAGTGGACAAAAGAAAAGCACGCGGGCTTCACGACGGGTACGCCGTGGCTGCCCGTCAACGAGAACTACCGGGAGATCAACGCCGCTGCCGAGGAAGAGGACAAAGACTCCGTGCTCCACTTCTATCGCCATCTCGTCAGGCTGCGCGAGACGATGCCTGCTCTCTTGGACGGCGTATACGAGGAACTTCTTGCAGACGACGAGCAGATCTATGCATTCTCGCGCACCGAAGGAAGCTCCCGCATCAAGACGGCGGTCAATTTCAGCCTTGCGCCGGCGCCGCTTCCCGCCGGCTTCCTTCGCGGCAGGCGTCTCGCAGGAAACTATGACGACGCGCCGAAGGACGCGCTTCGCCCGTTGGAAGCCGTGATTTACGAGGAGGAAATACGATGAAAGTAGCTGCAAGCGATTACGATGGGACGCTCCTCAGGGGCGGCAAGATCGATGAAGAAACGCTGCTCGCCGTCAAAAAGTGGCGTGCAGCAGGCAACAAGTTCGGCGTCATCTCAGGGCGTGACTACGGCATGCTCGTGCCGCAGCTTCGCGCCTTCGGACTGGAATTCGACTACACGGTGTGCAACAACGGCGGCATCATCCGCGATGCGGCGGAAAACGTGCGCTTTCAGGCCGAGATCGAGCCGGCCGCACTCGCGGCGATCGCCGAGGAGCCTTTGGCCGCGAAGTCCTTCCACTTCGCCTTTTCGGCGGCGGACGTGACGTACCTGTGCCACCATTCGGAAGGCTCGTGGATCGAGCGCGAGGCGAAGGAATGGGACTTCCCCATCATCTACATCGAAGAGGCCGAGATCGGCTCGCTCACGAAGATCCAGCAATTCTCCATGGGCTTTCCGCAGCCCGCCGAGTCCGACGCCTGCGCCGCAGCGCTGAACAAGAAGCTCGGCGCGAAGATCCACGCCTACCCGAACGCCTGCAGCCTAGACATCACGCCCGCCGGCGTCGGCAAGGACCAAGGCATACGCACGCTGCTCTCCGTCATGGGCTGGGAAGGCGCAGACATCTTCGCCATCGGCGACGAAACGAACGACCTGCCGATGATCAAGGCCTTCGACGGCTATACACTGACGACAGCGCGAGAAGCGATCCAGAAGCAAGCAAAAGAAGCCTTCCCCAGCGTCGGCGCAATGCTGCAGACCTGTCTGTAAGGCAAGCCCGAAGGGCGCAGCCGCACAGCCAACAGGTCGCATGTGAAAACGTCCCGAGAACGCGAGCCGAAGGCGAAGCGCGATCGGCTGACGTTGACCACTGCAGACCTGTCTGTAAGGCAAGCCCGAAGGGCGCAGCCGCACAGTCAACAGGTCGCATGTGAAAACGTCCCGAGAACGCGAGCCGAAGGCGAAGCGCGATCGGCTGACGTTGACCACTGCAGACCTGTCTGTAAGGCAAGCCCGAAGGGCGCAGCCGCACAGTCAACAGGTCGCATGTGAAAACGTCCCGAGAACGCGAGCCGAAGGCGAAGCGCGATCGGCTGACGTTGACCACTGCAGACCTGTCTGTAAGGCAAGCCCGAAGGGCGCAGCCGCACAGTCAACAGGTCGCATGTGAAAAACGTCCCGAGAACGCGAGCCGAAGGCGAAGCGCGATCGGCTGACGTTGACCACTGCAGACCTGTCTGTAAGGCAAGCCCGAAGGGCGCAGCCGCACAGTCAACAGGTCGCATGTGAAAACGTCCCGAGAACGCGAGCCGAAGGCGAAGCGCGATCGGCTGACGTTGACCACCGGTTTCGCCCGACGGCGAAACCCTCATTTTAAAGGAGGAGCAGACATGACCATGGACAAGAAGAAATACGACGAAGCCTTGGCCGACTTCAGTATCAGCGACGAGGAACTGCAGCAAATCGCCGCTGATTTCGAAGCGGAGATGCAGGCGGGACTCTCGGGCAAGGACGCCACCCTGCGCATGCTGCGCTCCTACGCCGCCTTGCCGACGGGCAAGGAGATCGGCGACTTCCTCGCGCTCGACTTCGGCGGCACGAACGTGCGCGTCCTGCACATCCTCCTGCACGGCAACGGCAGGTACGAGGTCGTCAAGAAGACGGCGAAACCCCTGACTGAGCCGGGCGTCTACGACTATATATGCGCCGAAGCAACCGCCGAAGAGATGTTCGACTTCCTCGCCGAGCTCATCGACGAGACCATCGACAGCGTGCGCTCGACGACGTTCCTGCTCGGTCACACCTTCTCCTTCCCGTCGATGCAGACCGACCTCTATAACGCCGGGCTCATCACATGGACGAAGGAGTTCGCGACGCAGGGCGTCGAAGGCCAGGTCGTCAACGACCTGCTGAAGGAAGCCCTCGCGCGGCGCGGCGCACGGAACGTCATCCCCGTCGCCGTCATCAACGACACCGTCGCTACGCTCCTCGCCGCCGCCTACAAGAAGCCAAACGCCTACATCGGATCGATCTATGCCACGGGACAGAACACCTGCTACTTCGAAGAGTTCGCGGACGGCTCCGAGCCGCCCACGGTCATCAACATGGAGTCGGGCGGCTTCGGCAAGCTGCGTCCGACGAAGTACGACGAGCGCATCGACGAGACTTCCGAGAAGCCCGGCGCACAGCGCATGGAAAAAGATGGTCTCGGGACGCTACCTCGGCGAGATCTACGGGCACGCGCTCGCCGATATCCTGGGCAGGGACAAGCCGTTCTCCTTCACGAGCATCGACCTCTCCGCCATCGTCGCCGACGCCTACCTCGATCGCCACGAAGCCGCCGCCATCCTCGAAAAAAAGACAGGCGAGAAGTTCAACGCGCTTGAGCTGAACCTGCTGCAGAACCTCGCGGGCGTCATCATCGCGCGCTCCGCCCGCTTCGTCGCCGCGACCTTCGCGGGCATCGTGCGCCACCGCGCAAACGGCGCGGCGATCAAGGAGCAGCACATCGCCATCGACGGTTCCGTCTACGAGAAGATGCCCCTCGTCGCCGAAAACCTCAAGAAAGCTCTCGACGCCCTCCTCGGCGACGACGCAGCAAAGATCCACATCTTCCTCGAAAACACCGGCTCCGCCCTCGGCGCCGCCCTCGCTGCCGCCGTGTCGGCAGCACGCTGACGCCGCGTCGATGGAAGGGTGAGTTCCCTATAAGATACACGCACAAACGTCCACTCTGCAGACATTGTGCGCCGCCCTTACATAAAACATCCCGCGCATTTCAAAAGCGCGGGATGTTTTTTATAGGGAAGAATCATGCTATAATGTAGCAGGGAGGTGTTACCGTCTTGCCAACAAAAGCTATCTCACACGATCTTCATCAAAAATTTGAGTTTTACAGCTATGGGCACGCCCTTGCTATACTCAATCACTCCTTCTCTACAGAATGGGCGGAACTGCAGGATTGCCTCAGGAAACTGGAAATATCTGTTGATGATTTGAAGCAGCAGGGAGGCAACGAAACAAATAGGCTCCTCGCTGTTTGATATGGGTAGGAGAAAGGAACAAATGTTCTTTATGTTCGTACAGTCTTTTACCAATGGACAAATTATGGGATTTGGATGTTGAGATTCAGCTTGCCGCATCCCAGATAGATCATGGTCTTGAAATATTCATCATTTCTGAACCCTCGGGCGCGACGCTTGATGTTTTGTATGATGCTGTTCATCCCTTCCAGAATGGCGTTCGTATAGGGGTGCTCGAAATAGTGCAGGATCTCGTCCCAATGATTGCGGATCGTGCCACAAAACTTCTTCATGGGTTCCAGTCTTGCGTGCATCATCCAGCTGCAGAGCTTTTTCAAACGCTGCTCCGCCTCGTCTCGATGGACGGACTGCTCGTAGATTTCCTGCAATTCGATGCGCATGGCACAGGCACGCGCTGTCTTTAAATGCTTCTTCTGGAGCGTTTCCTTTTTCTCTCGTTGTTTTTCCGTCAGATTGGCATCATTCTTCAACCAAAGGTACTTGGAGTTCTTCAGCAAGGCATTCTCCTTGGCTTCCATCTTGCGAACCTTGTCCACGGCTTCGTTGGCATGTTTGATTACATGGAACTTGTCGATGATGATCGGCTGTTCTCGAAGGATTCCTGAATCCCCTTGCGGAAACCGAGCGACATATCGCAGGTGATGAGATCGACTCTTTCCGTATTGCCTCGATGTGCTTCAAAGTCGGCAGCGAACCGCCGGACAGTTGTAGAATCCTTGCCATCCGTCACGAAGATGACTTTGCGCTGGGATAGGTCGGCGACGACCGTGATGTAGTTATGCCCCTTCTTGCTGGTTTCATCCATGCCGATGGCGGTGACTTCGGAATAGTCCTCCAACGCGCGAGCCTTGTCCACATAATGATGGATGAACCTCCATAGTCTCGTGTCATGCTCTGCGACCATGCGAGCAATGACGGCTACGGGCAGATGCTTGGCAAGCTCTATGATCCAGCTCTCAAAGAGAAGCGTGAAACCTGATCCCTCGCGTGCCCAAGGCACCTGTACGGTCTTCACGCCATGTTTTTCGCATTGTATGCGAGGGAGATCGGCATGGATATAGGTTTTATACTGGAAGAAGTTGAGATGGCGCCAAGTTCTCGGCGTTGTGTCGTAAGCAGGAAAGCTTTTGCCGCAATGGTCTTGCGGGCAGGGAAACTTCCCTCCGCGTTGGAAGGCGATATGAATATGCAGTTCCATGGATCCATCTTCTGTGGGCTTGAATTCCACTTGAGATATGCACCAAGGGCGCGGGAGGTTCAAGGCAACGGCGAACAAGTTTCCTGTATCCATGGATAAAAACCGCCTTTCTGTGTCTGTCTTCCATGGATGTAATTCTATCGGAATGAAACGCGCTTTTCAAGCGTTACCCACAGTAAACAGCGAAAGACCAACAAATATTCCTAAAAAATTCGATGAAGTTCTCTATCCATACGGCTGGAGGGAAATACGTATAACCGGCGATCTTGTCGTAAACTACACGCACAAACGTCCACTTTGTGGACATTGTGCGCCGCCCTTACCAGAAACCTAACCAATCGGTCTGCGCCCTTTGGGCTTGACCTCTTGGGGTTTCATGGTAAAACTCTATCCGAGGCAAGCCGCACAGCGTGGTCGTTTTTCCTCCGAACCCTTTGATGAAAAAGATCATTGCCAACCATATTGACGGTCATAACATCGACTTTATCAAAGGCAAGGTTGCCTTCGACCTGGAATGGAACAGCAAGGATCAAACCTTTGATCGCGATCTTCTCGCTATGCGCACATATTTCGACTGCGGTTTGATTGACGTCGGCGTCATCGTGACACGCGCAGCAGAACTCAACGACATATTCCGCGAAATCAGCGATGAAAACGGTAAACCCTTGCTACGTAAATACGGCGCATCAACAACGTGGATGGGGAAACTTCTCCCTCGTCTCGATTCGCGCCGCAACGGAGGCTGCCCCATCCTTGCTGTCGGTATCAAAAAAGCCTGTGTGAAAGGATATACGAATGAATGATGTAGATTTCAAAAAAACTTTGGCGGATTTTTTTCTTCCTTTACGCAGGGGAAAAAATATCAGACCATCTATGCAGATCCGCCATGGCAATTTCAAAACCGCACGGGAAAAATGGCTCCGGAGCACAAGCGACTGCATCGCTATGCCACCATGAGTTTAGATGAAATCAAGCGCTTGCCCGTGCAGGATATCACCGATGAAAAAAGCTCATCTTTACCTATGGGTTCCGAATGCTCTCCTGCCCGATGGCCTTGCCGTCATGCAGGCATGGGGATTCACTTATAAGACCAATATCATCTGGGAGAAAAATTCGTCGTGACGGACAGCCGGACGGTCGCGGCGTCGGCTTTTACTTTCGTAATGTCACAGAAATCCTTCTCTTCGGCATCAAAGGGAAAAAAACAATCGAACCTTGGCGCCCGCCCGCTCACAAAGTCAACCTCCTTCGCACAAAAAGCGCGAACACTCGCGCAAGCCGGATGAGTTCGTTTCCTTGATCGAAAGCTGTTCCAGCGGTCCATACATCGAACTGTTTGCCCGCGGCGACCGTGAAGCTTGGGATATGTGGGGAAATCAGGCTTTTGCCGACTACGAGCCTGATTGGAAGACGTATGCAAATCATACGATAGCTGCCATCCGACCAAATACGAACATATCCAGGTCTGAAGTACAGAAACTATTTTCCTCATCGACATATTGACAAAGAAACAAGCGCTGCTGCATGGAACAAACACATTCCACGCAGCAGCGCCTTTTTTTCTGCACCTCTCAAAAACGGAAGTCCCTCATGCCGTCGCCAAGCTTCTTGAGATAGCGCGCCGCCTTCTCCTTGACGGCAGGGTTCGGGATCTCCTCCCATTGTGCGCGGATCACGCGCTCGCCCTTCTTCCGCGTCGTCTCTTTCGCGTAGTCCTCCAAGTATTCCTTCAGAGTCATCAGGGCGTTCGGCAGACAGCAGTTCTTGATCTCACCGCTCTTGCAGAGACTCATGAATCGGTCGCCCGTGCGGCCTGCGCGGTAGCACGCCGTGCAGAAGCTCGGCACATAGCCGAGGTTCAAGAGCCATTCGATCACTTCGTCCAGCGTGCGCGTGTCGTTGACGTCGAACTGCGCTGAATTTTCCTCGGGACTCTCCCTCTTCTCATAGCCGCCGACGCTCGTCGAGGATGCGCCCGAGATCTGCGATATGCCGAGATCGAGGACGCGCCTGCGGCTCTCCTCGGATTCCCTCGTCGAGACGATCATGCCCGTGTACGGCACGGCGATGCGAATGACGGCGACGATCTTCGCGAAGGTATCGTCGTCGATGGCGTTGGAAAACGAAGCGGGGTCGACATCGTCCGCCGGCCGGATGCGCGGCACGCTGATCGTGTGCGACCGACGCCGAAGCGTGCTTCCAAATGCTCGGCGTGCAGCAGCAGCCCGACGAAATCGTAGCGGTACATGTTCAGACCGAAGAGCACGCCGCAGCCCACATCGTCGATGCCCCCCTCCATCGCGCGGTCCATCGCCTCCGTATGCCAGGCATAGTCGTGCTTCGGTCCCGTCGGATGGAGCTTTTCATAGTTCTCCTTGTGATACGTCTCCTGGAAGAGGATGTACGTGCCGATGCCCGCTTCCTTGAGCTTTCGGTAGTCCTCGACCGTCGTCGCCGCGATGTTGACGTTCACGCGGCGGATCGCGCCGTTTTTGTGCTTGATGGAATAGATCGTCCGGATGCTTTCGAGCACATATTCGAGCGGATTATGCACGGGGTCTTCTCCCGTCTCCAGCGCGAGGCGCTTGTGCCCCATATTCTGCAGCGCGATGACCTCGCGGCGGATCTCGTCCTGCGTGAGCTTCCTGCGATGGATGTGCTTGTTCTTCGCATGGTAGGGACAGTAGACGCAGCCATTCACGCAATAGTTTGAAAGATAAAGCGGTGCGAAGAGCACGATGCGCTTGCCGTAAAGCTCCTCCTTGATCTCCTTGGCAAGCGAGAGCATACGCGCCACGAGGTCGGGCGCGTCCACGGCGAGCAGGAGCGCCGCCTCGCGGTGCGTCAAGCCCTTGCAGTCGCGCGCACGAGTGAGGAGCTTCTCCACGAGCGCGCGGTCATCTTTATTCTCTTCCGCCCAGGCGAGCGAGGCGAGGATTTCCTCATGGTTGATGAACTCCTCCGCCCGCACGGATTTCGGATCGTATCTTGTCATGCTTATCCCCCTCTGCAAGCTTCATGCGCTTCATCTCTCTGCACTGGCGTTTCTGCTAGGCCGATCCTGAAAATTTGCCATGTGGAGATTCCAGAACGGCTGCGTGTGCCTTCGCGCGATCTCCAAGAAGTACCTCGAAAGCTCCAGCGATGCGATGATGCGCGGCTCTTTCCCGCGCGTGCGAATCTGATAGGAAAACTGCGCCATATCCACCGTGCCGTCGGGCGCGGTCGGCGCTTCCGTCTCCAGGCGGAACTCATGCCCTTCTGTGCGTATGGCGAGCTTGTACGTCTGTCCGGGATAGATCGAATTCGAGATCACATACTCGCGCTTCTTGCCGCCGAAGACCTCGGGCAGGTTGCTGTCAAGCCAGGGTTCATCGGCAGAAAAGCCGCAGGTCTTCGCCATGATCTTGTAGAGGTCGAGCGAAGATGCGAGTTCTTCCACCTGTCCCAGCTGCGGCACGCCCGCGCCGCGCATCATCAGGGACGCGCCGACATGCGTATCGGCGAGCAGCCAATCATCATCGTAGACGCTGACGCCATGATCGGAATAAAGATGCACGACGTATTCCTCGGGTGCATAATTCTCCTCAAGATAATCGAAGAGGATTCCAAGCTCCCGATCGAACACGCGGACCTTCCAGCGGTTCGACTCGCGCATCATGGGAGATGGCCGGAGGAATACCGATGTCACGCCATCTTCAGCAATGAACGCTTCGGGCGGGAACTTCGGCTGCATGTTCCCTGGCAGAGCGATGTCGGAAGCACACGGGTGCGGATCGGCAAGATGGAGCAGCACGAAATTGTCCGCATCGCGAAAGGCATCGAGATGCGTCATCGTGCGCACGACGCCGACAGACGCCTGCTGCCTGACGCTGAGGTTCACGAGCAGGCGCTCGAAGCCGCGCGTCGCGCCGTTTACAACGCCTTCCCCTCCACCCATGAGGTTCACCGTGTAGTAGCCAAGCTCGCGCATCTTCTCCGAAATCGTCCGCTTCTCCTGCTCCAGGCGCATGAAGACGCTGCGCTCAAAGATCTGGGACTTGTGCAGATGAAGCCCCGTCTCGATGGAGGCAAGCGACGGATATGTGTACTCCGCTGCCGACCAGCAGTTTTCAAAGATGACGCCCTTGGAGAAGAAGCGCATGATGTTCGGTATGTTCTCATAGCCGTCGAGCCTCTGCGCCGGCCACGACAGACCGTCCGCCAGAATGTTCAGCACGAGCTTCCTGCGCTTCGGACTGTGCCCGAGCTTCACGGGACGCCCCATGAGGAACGGCTCGTTCGCGCTCAGGCGGCATGGCTTTTCCAGACGCACGAAAGACGTCTCCCCGGGAGCGAGCGTTATGCCAACCGTCTGTCCTCCTGCCCGCAGACAAACCATCTGCGGCTCGCCTTTTCCCATGAGCGGCACGATGCAGGGAAGAGACTCAGGAAGAAGCACTGCCTCTTCCTTTTCCGCTGCACGCAGGATATCGAACCAGAAGTCACTGAACCAGTAGAGAGGGTATTGCCCGATGCCTTCCCCTTTTCCAACAGAAAGAGGGCGATGGTCGCCGCAAGGCCGTGATTCCCTTCCTCGTTCAGGATTCCCGCACGATAAGGAAATCCCTGCGGCTCTTCCTCAAACGCATAGGGAAGTTTTTCCCCTAGGCGAAGCCCCTGGCCAAAGACAGCGTCTCCGTCTTTCTCCCTGAGCACTCCAACGAACGGAGCCGCATAGGGCGGCACGAAAACGGCGCGGATGATGTCCTTGCTTGCCTCCAGCTCTTCCCGCGTAAGCTCCGTCATCTTTTCCTCTCCCGTCCGCATGAGCAGGAAGCGATACTTGAGCGCCGCCTTCCTCTCGCCCAACGCCATGTGGCACATATAGAGCAATCGCCAGATCGCGCGGCTCATCCTGCGCCTGCGGCACGCATTCTCGGCAAGCGTCAGGGCATCGCGCCATTCGCCGCGGGAGGCGGCGAATGCGGCGAAGAAGAAGAATGTCTCCGCCTGCTCGGGAGCCTTTTCGTCGAGTTTCTGCAAGGCCTCTTGATAGCCCTGCCCGAAATCGCCGCGCTCCAGGGCGTCGCGCAGGATGCGCACACGCTCTTGCAGCTCGCGGCAAGCATCGAGGGCTCCTTCCTCCGTTCTGCCCTTCATCGCAAGTCCCCCTCTCCCAAGGCATTGAAGCCGTAGTCCAGAAGCGCGGCTGCCTCGGACGCTCTCGTGTTCTCGTCGCGCGAGTGCATGACGACGGCGATCAGCTCCGTGCCGCCGCGCATGGCGGACGCCGCGAGGCAGCCCCTCGCCGCCCGCGTCCAGCCCGTCTTGAGCCCCGTGCAGCCCGGATAGTCGTAGAGAAGCGCGTTCGTGTTCTCGCAGTAGGTTTTGTAGCCGACGGGCTGCAAATAGTAGATCGTGCTCGCCTTCGTGCCGACGATCTTGCGGAACTCGGGGTTTCGGAGACCGTAGGCGGCGATCAGGGCGATATCGTGCGCCGTCGAATAGTGGTTCGCATCGGGCATGCCGTTCGGGTTGACGAGAATGCGTATGGAAGGCGCCGATCGCGCGCGCCTTGGCGTTCATCATCGCCGCGAACTGCGACTCGGAGCCGCCGAGCGTCTCGGCGATGGCGAGCGCCGCGCCGTTGTCGGAGATCAGCATCATCTGGCGCGTGAGATCCTTGAGACGCGCCTGCTCGCCGGCGCGGACGCGCGTCGTCTCGACATCGGCGGCAAACGGCGTGATCGTCACGGCGAGATCGGACCTGCCGCTCTCGACCGAGAGGATGCACGTCATCATCTTCGTCATGCTCGCCGGGTACTCGCGCTTGTCGGCGTTCTTCTCGTACAGCACCTCGCCCGTCCTCGCGTCCATGAGGATCGCCGCGTCCGCCGTCATCGAGCGCACGCTCGCGGGCGGCGGCGCAAGGGAGCGCACAGCCGCAGGCGGAGGAGGTGCAGCAGCGGGAAACTGCTCCTGCACCTGCGCCTTCTCCGGCGCCCCGTGCGCCGCCGGGCGTGCGCCGAAGGCGATCGTGCGCCGCGCCGTGCCGCCGTGCTGCGACTCCGTGTGCACCTCGGTCTCTCCCACATCGTGCGCGCGCGTCCCGACCGCGACGGGCGCGTGCGCGGCAAGCGCAGGCGCAAATCCCGCGAAAGCATAGGAAAGCGCGAGCGCCAGTGCGCCCGCCCGCAGAAGCCGCCGCGCAGCCAAGCCGCCGCGCACGCCCCCCTGACCTTTCAAGAACTTCCCAATGTTCAGCAAAAGACCTTCCCCCTTACATCTCCTTGACCGGCACGGGGTCGCGCGACAGCGCGATGGCGCCCGTGCGCGCGATCTCGATGATGCCGTACTCCGACAGCACCTCGGACAAGGCGTCGATCTTGTCGCCCTCGCCCGTCAGCTCGATCACGACGTTCTCCTTGCTCACATCGACGATGCGCGCGCGGAAGATGTTGACGACGTTGATGATGTCGGCGCGCGTCTCCTTCGTCGCCCGCACCTTGATGAGCACCAACTCGCGCTTGATGGAATCCACCTCGCTGAGGGTTGACGATCTTGATCACGTCGATGAGCTTCGCGAGCTGCGTCGTGACCTGCGCCAGCTCGCGCTCGTTCTCGACGGACACGACGATGTTGATGCGCGTCACATCCGGCTCCTCCGTATAGCCTGCCGAGATGCTCTCGATGTTGAACGCGCGCCGGCTGATCAACCCCGAGATATGCGTGAGGACGCCCGGCTTGTTGTCGAGGAGCGCCGCGAGGAAAAAAATTTCTGCATCATATTGTATCCATCCCCCTTATTCGCTCTCCAAGACCATCTCATCGAGGCTCTTGCCGCCCGGCACCATCGGCAGGACGTCGACGTTGCCCGGCACGATGACGTCGATGAGCATCGGCCCCTCGCTCGTCAGCGCTGCGCCCAGGTCGTCTCTGAGCCTTGCCGGATCCTTGATGCGACAGGCCTTGACGCCCATCGCCTCGGCGAGCTTCACGAGGTCCGTGCTGCCCGGCAGGAGCGTCTGGGAATAGCGCTTGCCGTAGAACATGCGCTGCCATTGCGTGACCATGCCGAGCACGCGGTTGTGAACGACGATGATCTTCACGGCGACGTCGTTCGCCGCTGCCGTCGCGATCTCCTGACAGTTCATCATGATGCTGCCGTCTCCCGTGAAGAGGATGACCTGCTGGCCGGGACGCGCGACCTTCGCGCCGATGGCGGCGGGCAGGCCGTAGCCCATCGTGCCGAGGCCGCCCGACGTCAAAAAGCGGCGCGGCTCCTTCACGTCGCAATACTGCGCCGCCCACATCTGGTGCTGGCCGACGTCCGTCACGATGATCGCATCGTCAGCGGCAAGCTCGTTGACCATCTCGATCAACTGCTGCGGCATGATCAAGCCTTCCTGTTTCTTGTAGGAAAGCGGCTTCTCGTTGTTCATCTCGACCGTGCAGCGGCTCCACGGGGAGAAGCGCGCGCGCAGGTCGCCGTGCGCACGCAGCTTCTCCTTGAGGAGCGGCAGCGACCAGCGCAGATCGCCGAGCACGCGGCAGTCAGCGACAATGTTCTTGTCGATCTCGACGGGGTCGACCTCGAAGTGGACGATCTTCGCGCGCGGCGCGAAGCCCTCGACGCGGCTCGTCACGCGGTCATCGAAGCGCATGCCGACAGCGATGAGCAGATCGCACTCCTGGATCGCCATGTTCGCCGCGTATGTGCCGTGCATACCCGCCATGCCGAGGAAGTTCTCCCGCGCCTTCGGCACGCAGCCGATGCCCATGAGCGTCGTCGTCGCAGGGATGCCCGTAGCGTCCAAGATCTCGCGCACATCGCCCGCCGTGTCCGAAAGCGTCACGCCGCCGCCGAGGATCAGGAGCGGGCGTTTCGCCGAAGCGATCGCCTCAGCCGCCGCCTCGACCATTGCCGCATCGCCCGTGAAGTCCTCCGAATATCCCTTCAGATGCACGCCTGCGGGATAGGCGTAGTCGAGTTCCTGCGTGAAGACGTCCTTCGCGATGTCGACCGTGACCGGCCCCGGCCTTCCCGTGCGCGCGATGACGAACGCCTCCTTCAGCACCTGCGGCAGATCCTTCGCCGACTTCACGAGATAGTTGTGCTTCGTGATCGGCGTCGTGATGCCGCAGATATCCGCCTCCTGAAAGGAATCCTTGCCGATGTAGGGATTGCCGACCTGCCCCGTAATGCAGACGAGCGGAACCGAATCCATGTACGCCGTCGCGATGCCCGTCACGAGGTTCGTGCCGCCGGGAGCCGGACGTCGCGATCGCGACGCCGACCTCGCCCGTCGCGCGCGCATAGCCGTCCGCCGCATGTGCCGCGCCCTGCTCGTGGCGCACGAGGATATGGGGGAACTTCTCCTGGTAAATCGCATCGTAGAGGTCGAGCACCGCACCGCCCGGATAGCCGAAAACAACACGCACGCCTTCTTTGCGCAGGCTCTCCAAAACCGCCTGCGCTCCATTCATCTTCAAAGCAAACACCTCACGTATTCATACTTCCCTGCCGCCGAAAGCCAGCGTCCTCGGCGACGAAACGACCGATCTGCGAAAAGCTGTGCAGCGAGATCCGCGCGGCACTGCTCGGGCGTATCGCGGACATGCGCCTTGCCCGGATAAAGCGCGTACCTGCGGCGAAAATCCCCCTCCGTCACGTTCGGCATGACGACGTTCGCGCCCGAGCGCAGGGCGAGAACCCTCGCGCCGGACGCCAAGGTCTCCATCGCCGTCGTCGCGGGGATGTTCGCCTCGGGCAGGAGCAGCCGCAGGAGCGACACCATGCGCCGCGTCAGATGGATGTCGCCCGCCGCCTCCTCGCCGAGCGGCGTATCGCCGTTCGGAATGAAGGGGCCGATGCCCACCATGTCCGCGTCGATTTCCTGAAAGAACAGGATATCGCGCGCCAACGACTCGACCGACTGCCCGGGCAGCCCCACGAGAGAACCCGTGCCGACCTCGTAGCCGAGGCGGCGCAGGGAGGCGAGGCACATGCGCCGCGCCTCCCAGCTCATGTGCGGATCGAGACGCTCGTAGAGCGCCCTGTCCGTCGTCTCGATGCGAAGCAAAAAGCGGCTTGCCCCCGCTTCCTTGAACGCGCGGTACTCCTCTTCGCTGCGCTCGCCGATGGAAAGCGTGATGACAAGCCCCATAGCCCGTATTTCGCGCAGGACAGGCGCGAGCGCCGCAGCGCTCCAGAAGCCGTCCTCACCGCCTTGCAGCACGACCGTCCGATAGCCGTGTCCCTTCGCATTTCGCGCGAGGCGCACGATCTCCCCGGGAGGCAGACGGAAGCGCTCGATCTTCTCGTTCTCGCGCCGCAAGCCGCAGTAGAGACAGCTGCGCCGGCAGATGTTCGAGAACTCGATCAGCCCCCGAAGATGCACGCCGTCGCCCACATGCTTCTTCCGCACGCGGTCGGCGGCAGCGGCAAGAGGCTCTTCCGCAGCGGAAGATGACAAGAGCAGGGCGAGCTCCACCTCGTCCAGCCTATGCTCATTTTCCGCCTTCTCGATCAGCCTCTCGTGCATCGTCTCCTGGATCCTTCCTCTCTTCCTTCTCCGCCGCTGTCTCTTGTCGGTAGCGATCGCCGCGCTCGTGCTCTTCGAGCCGCCTGAGATCGTCCGGCGTCAGCGTCTTCTTCGTCTGCGCCGCGATCTCCGTGCGATGCCCGCGCTCATAAGCCAGGATCGCTTCGAGGAACTTCCGCTCCAGGCTCTTCTCCGGCAGCTCCTTGATGACCGTCACGCTCATCGGCGTCGCCGAGGAAAGAGTCGACCATGTGCTGTCGAGGTCGTCGGCGCGTTCCAGCGTCGAGATTCCCCGCCGCGAGATCGATGCGCAGATACTCCGCCTCGCCCACGAGATCGTCGTAGCCGGCGAGCGGCTCGCCGCGCCAGCGTCTCTTGGCGACGACATCGGCGATCGCCACGTCGTCATACGTCTGCAGCGTCGGCACGACGAGCACGCTCGGATCCAGCACGCCCTCGGCCGTCAGCCCATAGTGCATGACGCGCTTGTTGAAAAAATAGTTGGCCCTGGCCGAAGACTGCACCCATTCATAGACGTGCAGCGGCACATGCGGGGTCGCTTCCGCCGCTGCGGCGAGAAAAACGAAAGGCAGAACGGCTGACGCCAGCCATCGCTTCATCTTCATCTTTCCTTCCTTTCACTGCTTCTTCTGAGCCGCGCCCTGCGGCTAATCATCCGCCGCATGGTAAAGCCCATCCAGCTCATACGGCGTTTCCTGATACACATAATAGTTGAGCCAGTTCGCGAACAGGAGGTTCGCCACCGAGCGCCAGCGCACGATGGGCTTCCGCGTCGGATCGTCCGCCGGATAGTAGTTCTGCGGGATCTCGATCGGCAGCCCCGCCGCCACGTCGCGGTCGTACTCCTGCTTCAGGGAGAGAGGATCGTACTCCGCGTGACCCGTGATGAAGAACTGCCGCTTCTCCAGATTGGCGATCGCATAGACGCCTGCGCGTCCATCGCTCTCCGCGAGAATCGTCAGCTCCGGCACGCGCTCGATGTCTTCCTTCCTCATCTCCGTATGGCGCGAATGCGGCACGTAGAACTCATCGTCGAAGCCGCGAAAAAGCCGCTCGTGCTCGACGCACAGATGATGCTTGTAGACGCCGAAGACCTTCCGTCCCGTCGCCTGCTTGTCGATGCCGTAGTGGTAGTAAAGCCCCGCCTGTGCGCCCCAGCAGATGTGGAAGGACGAATAGCAGTGCTTCTTGCTCCACTCCATGATGTCGGCGACCTCGTCCCAATAAGCGACCTCCCGGAAAGGCATCTGCTCGACGGGCGCTCCCGTGATGAGGAAGCCGTCGTACTTCTTGTGGCGCACCTCGGCGAACGTGCCGTAGAACTCCGCGAGATAATCCTGTGACGTATGCTGCGGCACATACGACTCCGTATAGATGAAGTCGACCTCGACCTGCAACGGCGTGTTGCCCAGGAGCCGCAGGAGCTGCGTCTCCGTCACCGACTTGTTCGGCATGAGGTTCAAGATCAGGAGGCGCAGCGGGCGGATGTCCTGGCTGTAGGCGCGTTCCGCGTCCATGAAGAAGATGTTCTCGCTCTCCAAGACCTGCGCGGCCGGCAAGCTGTTCGGTATTTTGATCGGCACAAAGCCACCTCGCTTTCCCCGGCGGAAAACCGCCTCAATCGTGATTCAGTTTAGCATAGAACAGGGAAAGGTGTCAAATAAACACGTCCGATAAAGGCTGCAAATGGAAGGCTGCACAAGAACCCTTCCCAGATACGCTGCAAATGTATGCTTCGAATCATACATCAAACGCTTCCTTTGTTGCAAAAATCCTACCGCCATAGTATACTAAGCATTGTTTTCCTGCCCCCTGGGGCACATCGAAGAGCAAAGGAGCGCTATGCCATGATAAAAGAAGCCATTCAGAAGATCGTCAGCAAGCACGACCTCACGTATCAGGAAGCCTACTCCGTGATGAACGAGATCATGCGCGGCGAGACAAGCCCCACGGAAAACGCCGCCTACCTCGCCGCGCTCTCGACGAAGAGCGCCAAGGCGGAGACCACGGCGGAAATCGCCGGCTCTGCTGCCGCCATGCGCGAGCACGCTCTCGCCGTCGAGCATCCCGGCCTCGAAGCGCTCGAAATCGTCGGCACGGGCGGCGACCATGCAGGCAGCATCAACATCTCGACGACCGCCGCCTTCATCATCGCCGCCGCCGGCATCGCCGTCGCCAAGCACGGCAACCGCGCGGCATCGTCGAAGAGCGGCGCCGCCGACTGCCTCGAAGCGCTCGGCGTCAACATCAGCCTCGCACCCGAAAAATGCACGGAGCTTCTCCAAAAGATCGGCCTGTGCTTCATGTTCGCGCAGAAGTATCACGCCTCGATGAAATACGTCGGCGCCATCCGCCGGGAACTTGGCATCCGCACCGTCTTCAACATCCTCTACCCCTGACGAATCCCGCGCGTCCCGAGCGCATGATCCTCGGCGTCTACGACGAATACCTCGTCGAGCCGCTGACCCGCGTGCTCATCGACCTCGGCGTCCGGCGCGGCATGGTCATCTACGGGACGGACTGCCTCGACGAGATCTCCGTCAGCGCACCGACGAAAGTCTCCGAATTCAAGGACGGCTGGTACAGGACGTACACGATCGCTCCCGAGGACTTCGGCATCGAGCGCGCCGCCAAGACGTCCATCGTCGGCGGCACGGCAGAAGAGAACGCCGCTGTCACGCGCGCCATCCTCACGGGCGCCCAAGGCTGAAGACCGACATCGTGCTGCTGAACGCCGGCGCCGCCATCTACATCGGCGGCAAGGCCGACTCCATCCAAAGCGGCATAGAGAAGGCGCGCGCCCTCATCGAAAGCGGCGCGGCAGAAAAGGAAGCTGCAGGAGTTCATCGCTCAGTCGAACGCTTGAAGAAAAAGCCCCGCGCATGAGAAAAGCGCCCCGCATCTGCGGGGCGCTTTCATGTCTCCGGCGGGCGCGCAAATCATGCCGACGCCCTTGCCTTCTTCTTGATTTCCTCCTCTTCATCATCGTCGGTATGGCTGTAGCCCTTGCCGTTGTAGTAGCCTGCGCCGCTGCTCTGTCCCAGGGCGTTGGCAAGGCCGCGGTCAGCGGCGCTGTACGAGCCATCCGCGTTGGAAGCTGCGCTCTGCCTGCCGCTCGCGCCTGTGCGTGCGCCGCTCTGCGAAGAGCCGCTGCCCGCACCCATGCCCGTCGCTGCCGCGAGACCGCGGTCAACAGCGCTGCCGCCTGCGCTCGGCTGCGCGGCTGCGCCCGGCTGCGTGCCGGGGCGATAGCCGCTGCCTGCGCCCTGCTGTGCGCCTGCGCCTGCCAGACCGCCGGCGAGAGCGGCGCTGCCGCCCGCGCTCGGCTGCGCGGCTGCGCCCGGCTGCGTGCCGGGGCGATAGCTGCTGCCCGCGCCCTGCTGTGCGCCTGCGCCTGCCAGACCGCCGGCGAGAGCGGCGTTGCCGCCCGCGCTCGGCTGCGCGGCTGCGCCCGGCTGTGCGCCGGGGCGATAGCCGCTGCCCGCGCCCCTGCTGTACGACTGCGCCGGGGCTGTGCGCCCATGCCCGTCGTGCCGGTTGGCACGACAGACGCGCTGCCCGTGTTGACGCCCTGATCGCGGTAAGCGAGGGAAGCGTCCACATCGCGGCTTCTGTCGAAGGTGTTGTTCTCATCGTAACTTGCATGGATATAGGCGTCGCGATCCGGGCGGAACGTGCGATCCACGCCGTCCGTACCCACGGGGGCGACAGCGAGCGTGCCCGGAACCTCATCGAGGATGAAGTTCTTGTCGTAGATTCCGCGTGCCATTGCGCGGTTGGCGCCGCTCCCGTACCAGCCATGAATGTCATAGCGGCCGGGCGTCATGTAGTTCACCGCGCCAGCCGGAGCGTAGGAGAACGTTCCAGCGTTGAGGCCGTTGATTTCCCTCGTAATTTCCGGCGTCGTCGCGGCGCCCGGGTTCACGCCGTCTTCGATGCGGCCGGTGAAGTTTGCCTCCCCGCGGCCCGCCGTGACGAGCTTGGAGTCGGAAACGACCTTGAGATGACGGCGGTCGATCGTGCCCTTGCCCGTGACCACATTGCCGTAAACGGGCGCGGTGCCATCCGCATTCGCGAATTCGTAGTTGTTCATGACGGCGGCATTCGTGTCAAAGGTGTATTCCACCTTCTTGTTCTCGCCGGCGTCCTTGCTGTCATCATAGGCTGCCGTCGGATCCGACTTGGCGTAAGCTCCCTTCAGGGCAGCTTTGAGCGCGCTTTCGTCAGCTTCATTGACGATGTTCTTTTCTCCATCGCCGCGCTGCTTGAAGTCGAGCTTCTTCCATGCGTCCTGGACAGCCGCCGTGGCGTCGTAAGTCTTGCGGGCGTCTTTCACCGCGACGTCAACCTTGCGCTTCGTGATCTCGCCGGCATTCGTCTCGATGCTCGCCCGGTATACGCCGTCTGTGTCAGGCGATGCGCCGGCCGTCAGGTTCGCGCCTGCGAAAGTATAGTTTCCGGCCTGCCACTTGATGTCGTACTTGACGTTCTTGCCGGAGCCGGCATTCGCGTCGCTGTACTCGGCCTTCTCTACATCCCACGCCGCCGTATGGTTGATTCCATTGTATACGGCGTTCGGATCCGCCTGCTTGATATTGTCCGTGAGGAATTTGCCGTCCGCAATGGCGGCGTTGTCCTTCACGGCCTTCGTGCCGTCGTATTCCTTCGTGACGGCGTCATTTCTGAGACTGAGGTTGATCTCGCGCGGCGTGATCTTCGCCGCGTTCTTCTGCCTGTAGCCGTCCTTCGCCTCGGCGACGATGTAGTTGGCGCTTGCGTCCCCGCTCGTCGTGCCTTCGAGAGCGAAGTCCTTGTAGACGACATCCTTGTTGATGATGTTGAAGTTTTCATCGCGCTCGACATCCTTCGGGGCGTATTTGCCCGTCGCACCCGTCGGCGAAGCGAAGTGGCCTGCCACATCCGCGTTCGTCAGCTGGATCTTGCCCAGATCCGCCGCGATGACGCCCGTGTCTCCGGATGCCGCATCTTCCAAGCGGAATCTGCGCGTGAACACCGAGTTGTCGGCGCTGCTGCGGACGAAATCGTCGCCGTCGTAGATCTTGTCTTCGGGCGCCTTCGTGTCATCGACCACCACATGCACCATGCGCTTGCTGATGTCGCCTTTGCTTTCCATATCGGCGTCGAGCTTGTAGTTCGCCTTCTCGATTTCGGGATCCGCCGCCGTGCTCGTGAGAGCAAGCTTGTACTTGACCAGCTTGCCGTTCGCGGCAGCTTCGCCTTCTTCCTTCATGGCTGCCGGCTTGTCGGACGCCATGGCGTCTCTGGCGGTGACGCCGTCCTTGTCCAGGAACTGCGCACCCGTCGTGTCGACGGTGAAATCCACCCCTGCTGTCGGCGAGCATCTTTTCGACTTGTGCCTTCTTCTCTTCATCGACGACCTGTCTGCCGGAGGCGTCCGTCTTGTACTCGGTGAGGGCGATCGCGCCGCGAATCTTCGCCGCCGTCCACTCGGGCGACAAGTCTGCCGTGCCGTCGTACGTCTTGGTGATGTACGGCGCACTCTCCTTGTCCACCGTCAGCGTGCGGGGCGTGATCATCGCCGCCGTATGATCCGGCGTCTCGGAGCCTGCACCCTTCAGGCGAACCTCCGTGCCGTCGCCGAAGGCGGTGGCAAGAGCCGAGTAGTCGTAGTCGATATTCGTGTTCGGGGATTCTTCCAGAATCGTCTTGATGGACTTCAGGCGCCTGAGGGTGTAGACCATGTCCTTGTCCGTCGTATTGCCGTCGCTGTTCTTGACGTTCTTGTCGTCGTAATGCGGGCGGAGCGCGGCGGCGTCCGCCTTGTCCTCGCCGTACATCGTGTAGTCCAGCTCGACGGAACCTCCGGTGCTCAGATCGAGCATGAGTTTGAGCTTACTCTTGAAGTCGGCCGCATTGCTCGTGCCGTCCGTCTTCAGCTCGCCCATCGTCAAGCCGCCGATCTTGGCGTCCTTCGTGCCGTCGTATGTCTTGCTGAAGGACGACCCATTCCAGACCCTGCGCACATTGCCCGCCGTGACGGCAAGCGGCTCGATCTTGCCCTTGTTGTAGACTTCTCCATCCTGGACGAAGTAGTTCTTCGCCGCCGCGTTCCGAGTCTTCAGGTCGCTGAAGGCCGGCTGCAGGTTTCTGTACTGCACGTCGCGGTCGATGACCGTTCCGTCGGCGTCGCGGTTCACATGCTCATTCTGCGTGAAGACGCCGTTCTCGTTCTTCGTGCCGTAGTAGGCGCGCACGGCGCTGCTGTTGCTCGTCGTGTCGAAGGACGTCGCGTCAAACTGGACGTCCTCGCCGTTCTCCTGGCCGCTGAGGTAGAGATGATCCTTCGCCGTAGCGTCGAGGACCTTGGCGCTGGTATCATACGTCTTGTTCGCCTGCGGCGTGGTCTCGACCGTCAGCTTCTTGCGATAGATGTCGCCCTTGCCGAGCACGCGGTCCTTGTTGCCCGTGACCGCATCGACCGTGGCCAGTTCCGTGCCGTACCGATCGACGAACGTGTAGTTGTCGCTCGGGTTGTCCAGCGTCGCATCGCCCTTGAGGCGGACGGTGTAGGCGACATCCTTGACGATTTCGCGGCCGAGGTTGTCCCTGTCGCGGCTTCCGAGCGTGCGGTTCGCATCCTGTGCGTCCGCCGCACCTGCGGCGCTCTCCACATAATGCGCGTTGACGTTCGCCACGTCGAGCACTGCGCCGTCGCTTCCGACGAGACCCGTATCGTCCTTGAGCGTGCCGTCGTCGTTGCGCTCGGCCTTCTTCAGGACGAGCGTCTCCGCCAGGTCGGCGAAGACATTGGAATTCTCCGTGCCGTCGCCCTGGTAAGAGCCCTTCCTCACGGCATCCGTGCCGTCGTAGATCTTCTCCACGGGGTTGACCGTCAGGAGGACGTTGCGCTTCTTGATCTCGCCCAGAGCCTTGCCTGCGGCGTCCCGATCGTAGTCGCGCGTATAGTGGCGCGTCGTCGTGCCGTCCGCCTCGGTCTTCGACGTGACGCCGGTCAGATCCGCGAGGTCGAAGTTCTTGTCGTCCAGCGTGAAGCTGAAGGCGACGTCCTTCTCGACGCCCGCGTTCTTGCCGCTGCCGCTGCGTCCCGACACATCCTTGTAGACTGCGCCGTCGACGCCCTTCGTCATGACGACCTGCTTCGTCGCGCCGCCTTCCTCATATTCCACAACGACGGAGTTCACGAATCGAGCGGCGTCGCCCGTGACGTTCGCCGTGCCGTCATAGACCTTGGAAATCGGCGCACCGGTGAAGTTGACCTTGAGCTTGGCGTCGCCGTCGATCACGCGCTTCGTGATCCTGCCGCCGCCATGGAAGCTGTAATTGCCTGCCGCATCCGGCGTGAGGTCGTTGCCGTCGTAAGCAAGCGTATAGTTCGCGGCTCCCGTGCCCGAGAGCCTGATCCCCTTGTAGTCGACGCCCCTCTCGTTGACATTCGCATCGAGATATTCGCCGCTATAGCCTGCCGGGATGCCGATGCCGCTCGGCGCACCCGTGAGGCTGAGGATCGTCGCCAGACCCTTGACGTCCTTCGTGCCGTCATACTGCTTGTCGGCATACCCTGCATTGATCCTGAGCGCGGACTTGTCGATGACGTTCTGATACGTCGTGAGCGTCTGGACCATGCTCGTCGGACGAGCCGCGTCGTAGATGACGTAGTTGTCCTTGAACGCATGGCCGTTCCCATCGTCGCCGCCAATGGCGAGCGTGTACGTGACCTGCTTGTTCTTGCCGGCGTCGGAGTTCTGATAGGCCGCCGTGGTCTCGTTCGTGCCGTAGCCCCCGACGAGCCCCGTCGTCGCCGCTTCCGCTGCATTGCTGCTCTTGCCGAAGGTGACGTAGGCGTCTTTGTTCGTCGGCACTGCGCCGCCGATCAATACATCCGTCGTCCCGTCGTACTTCTTCGTGACGGGATCGTTGGTGACCCGGGCATAGACCTTGCGCTTTTCGATGTCGCCCGTCGCCTGCAGCGTCTTCGTGTTCGCGCCAAGAGCGTCGAAGGCATAGTTGCCCGCATCCACGCCCCCGAGCGTCGATGTGTAGATGATGTTGCGGGCGTTCTGCGAAGCGGCGCCGGGATTGATGGTCGCATTCGCATCGCTGTAGACGGCAGTCTTGCCGTAGGTGAGGCTGTCCCTCTCGAACGCGCCCGCGATCTTGAGGTTGTCCGCGTCCGCTGCCGTCGTGCCGTCGTAGACCTTGCGCAGGTTCGCCGGCTGGTCGAGCGTCGCCGTCAGAAGCTTCTTCGTGATGTCGCCCGTCGTGTAGCGGTCATACGTCTTGTCCCGCAGCATGTGGTTGCCGTCGGCGTCCGGCGTGTAGATCGCGTTGTCGAATTCGAGATTGTTCAGCATCTCGTCCGTGAACTTGACATTGAAGAGAACCTTCTTGCCTGTCCCCGCATCCTTCGCGCGGCTGCCGGCTCCGGCCTGGTACTCCGCCTTGTTCACCTTTCAATATCGTTGTTGAGGTCGAGGAGCTTCGATCCGTCCGCCTTCTTGATATAGACGTCGGAGATGTAGCTCTTCCATGTCGCGGCGTCGTCCGTGCCGCCGACCTTGGTGTTGGCGTCATACGTCTTCGTGATCGGGTTGAACGTGAAGACGAGGTTCTGGTTCGAGACCTTGAGCGGCGTGATCGCGCCCGTGCCTGTCATCGTGAAGTAGCCTGCTGCCGTATCGGCGGCAAGCGCGTTCCCATCGGCGTCGGTGAGATAGTAGTTGCCCGCGTCCGCGCCCGTGAGGGCGAGATGCGTGTATTTGACGTTGTCCTTCTTCGCGGCCTCCGTCGCCGTGACGTTCGGCGAGACATAGACGAGCTTGTACGGATCTGCAGCCGCCGTGGCAGGATAGGGATTGAGCGTCACGTCGTCCGGGTTTCCGGCCTCATTCGTCAGGCCGTTCGCCAGGAGCAGCCTGCCGTCGCCGTCCTCCACCGCCAGTCCTCCGTCGTAGCTCTTCGAGACAGGCGCGGAGGGATCTCGGCGCACGGCGAGCGCCGCCTTCTTGATGGTGTTCGTCGCCGTCGAGATGATGTAGCTGCCCGAGGTGCCGGGAGCGACGAGCGCACCCGTGCCGTCGTAGAACGCATAGTTCGGCGCGTTCGTCGGATCCATCTTCAGCGTGTATTCGACCGTCTTCGTGCCTTCTGCGGCAGTCTTGTTGAGATACTTCGCCGTCGAGACGTTCTTGCCATAGGTCGCACTGCCGATCGTGACGATGCCTGCATCCTGCATGACCGTGCCGTTCGCGAGCTTATTGCCGAGCGTCAGGAGCGAGTCGCCCGTGAGCACGGCGCCGTTCCCGTCGACGACGTCCGTCTTCGCGTTGTACGTCTTCGACACATTGCCGTTCGGGAGCGCGTAGACGGGACGCTTCGTGATCGTGCCGACGCCCTGCGTGCGCGCGATCGTGTTCGCCGTGCTGTCATACTTGTAGCCTGCAGCCTGTCCCGCCGCGCCGTTGAGGTCGGCGAAGCTGAAGTTCTTCAGGAGGCCGCTGTCGAGCTTGATCGTGTAGGTGACATCGCCCGTGCCCCGGTTCGCCGCCACATTCGGATCGGCATACGAAGCGCTGACCAAGGTGTAGCCGTTGCCTGCCGTGAAGATTTTCCTGGGAATCGTGCCGCCGAGGCCGACGGAGACATCGTTGATATAGCCGACCGCCTGTGCCGTATTGCCATTCTTCTTGACATCCTTCGTGGCGTCGTAGACCTTCGTGACGCCTGCGAAGGCGAAATTGAAATCGCCTGCGCTGACCTGGCGCTTCTTGATCTCGCCATCGCCTCTCTGGCTGTCGGCGATCGTGTAATTGCTGTTCGAGAGCGCATTCTTGATGCCCGAATACCGCACGAGACCCTTGTAGAGACCCGCGTCGCTCTGCTGCGCGCCCTGCGCGTCCGCATAGATTCCCTTGAGCGTCGTGCCCGCAGCCGTGTTGAGCGTCGGAGCATCCTGTGCAAGGATTGCCGCCGTCGTCGTCTTGTCCGTATCGCCGTTGAGCGGTGCGAGCGTGTAGCCCCAGGCAGGGTCTCGTCGTATCGAATTTGACGGCGGACGTGCCATCGTACTCCTTGACGGCGTCCTTGAACGTCACGCCGATCTCGCGCGGGTTGATGATCCCCTTGCCCGTGAGCGTCGTGATGGACGGGCCGCCCTGCGTCCCGACGAAGTAGTAGTCGTCCTTATAGGCGTCCGATACCTTCAGCGTATACGTCACGGTCTTGTTCGTGCCGACATTCCAGTCGTCGTATGCACCCGTGGACAAGTTGGAGCCGTTGCCCCCGACGAGATCCGGCATGTTGATGATTCCGCCGCCGCCAGTGGGCTGCCCCAGCTCATCGAGTACGTTCAAGGCACGGTTGTAGGTCTTCGTGACCGTCGGCTTGATGATGGTCGCCGAGATTTCCTTCGGCTTGATATAGCCGGCCTTCTTCGTGCGGGCGACGATGATGCCGTTGAATACATCGCCCGAAACCGTGTAGTCGCTGGCGCTGCCGCTGGCATCCTTGCCGACGCCGCTGAGGTCGTAGTTGCCCGTGCCGCCGCCCGAGAGCCTGATCTTGTAGGTGACATCCAGCTTGTCCTTGCCGGTGAGGAGCGTGCCCGCACGATCCGTATTGGCATGTTTGTCCGCATATTCCTTGCCCAGCGTGCTGTAGGAGTTGGGATCCGCCAGGAAGTTCACGACCGTGCCGTTTTCCAGCGTGATATTCAGGGTCGAGAGCGTTGCGCTCTGCGGCGCAGTCGTGTTCCCGTCGAAGGTCTTCGTCACATCGGCGAAGTCCATGGTGAATTTCTCGCTCGTCGGCTTGTACTGCTTGATCGTGCCCTTGCCGTCCGCCACCGCGCCGGCGATCGCGTAGTTGCCGTTGTCGAGCGTCGGCGTGAACGTGTACTTGACCGTGTACTTCTGCTGCGCGGGCGGCCTCGTGCCGTCCGGGCGGGCGTTGGCGTTCTTCGCCTCGGTCGTCTTCGTCGCGTCCGTATAGTAGGTGCCGACGACGTCGCCGTCCGCCCCGAGGGCGAGCTTCACCGTGTCGCCGGCGAGCGCGCCCGCCACCGTGTCATAGCCTGCATCCTTGAGCTGCTTGGCGTAAACCTTCGACGTCTGATCGTAGGCGCGCGTCACATCGCCGGGCGCGGCAAGCGTCAGCTGCTTCGGCGTAATCTTGCCCGTGCCCGTCATCTTGACAGAGCTGCCCGTCGTCTCCGAGCCGCCCGTCGGCGTGTAAGAAAGAACGTAGTTCGTCGCGGCATGAGCGCCCGTAAGGCCGATCGTGTACTCGACGTCCTTGCTGTTATCCTCCACTGCGCCCGTCAGGACGTTGCCCGTGCGATAGACTTCGTCATCCTGTTCCGTATGTCCGCTCTTCGTCTTGTAGACGGCAGCCGTCGCGGTGATTGCTGCGCCGTCGTCCGCCGCGCCGTCCTCCTTGACGAGCTTGTTCGCGTTCTCCGCCGCCGCACGATAGCCGAAGTTCGTGCCGAACTTCTTGTCCGCATCGAGGACATTCGCGCTCTTGTCGTACTCCTTGTCGATATCCGTCTTCTTCAAAAGGTCGACATAGACCGTGCGCGGCGTGATCTTGCCCGCGCCCTTGACCGTGTAATCGACGTTTTCCTTCAGCGTGTCGAATCCGCCGCCGGAAAGGCTCGCGATCTCGTAGTTGGCGAGGTCTTCTGCCGCCCCGTGCGCTTTGAGCGTATAGGAAAGGCCGACAGCGCCGTCCGGCGAGTTCGTGGCCTCGTAGACATCCTTCGTGCGGCTGCCATTCGCGTTGATGTAGTACGCCTTATGATCCGGCGCACTGATGGTAAACGAGATCTTGTTCTTGTCCGCCGCGACGACGTTCGTATCTGTGCCGGCGACTGCATCCGGAGCCACGACCTTCTTCGCCACGCCATTGACGACGACGTAGTCCGTGCCGTCGTAGACCTTGACCGCGCCCACGGTCAACGGTGAACGCCGTGTTGTCGATCCTGCGCTTGTTGATGTTGCCCGTGTGCCAGAGCGTGCCGCCTGCCGTCGTCGCCGCGCCGATGTAGCGCTCGTTCCCCTTGTTCTCTTCCTTCGTCATATCCGTCGGCTCGCCTGCAAGCGCGGCGCGATAGAGCTGATTGCCGGCAGCGTCGACGAGACGATAGTTGTTCGCCTTTCCGGTCGTGCCGTCGGCGAGCTTGATGTTCTTGTAGGCGATGTCGATGTTCGTGCCGGCGTTCTTGCGCGTCGTGGCGGAAGCGTCCTTGCCCGTCATGTAGTTCGCCGTGATATCGTCGTAGTTGAGCTTCAGATCTTCCGGTACCGTGCTCGTGCCGCCGCTCGGATCGGGGCGCGTGACCATGCCCGAGAGCAGCAGAACATCGTTCGTATCCTTCGGATTGACCGCGCTCTTGAGCGCCGACGTGCCATCATACGTCTTGTTGTAATCCTTCGTCGTGTCCGGCTTGACGACGACCGTCTTCTGGCGGATGTTGGCCGTCAGCCCGGAAGGAAGCGTCAAGGCGCCGGACGCTGCGTTGATATCCTCATAGTTGACGGCGTCGCTGCCCGTGAACTTCAGTATGCCGCCGACCGTCAGCGCCTTTTTATAGCCCGCATCTGCGTTGGCGGTGGTCGCGGTGAGGGTCGAGCCGCTCATGTCGATCGCTACATTGTCGCCCTCCACGAGCCCGTTCGTCGTGATGCCTGTCACAGCTTTTTTGAGCGCTGCGGCCATATCCGTCGTTCCGTCGTACTCGCGCTCCACCGGACGATCCGTGCCAAGTCCTGCCGTGACACTGCGCTTCTCGATTTCGATGTTCGCGCCCGTGATGTCGTAGCCATGCTGGCCGGCGTAGAGGACGGCGACCTTGCCCGCATTGCGGCGGCCATGGTCAGCGTCGAGCGTGATCTCCTTCGGGTCGGATGCCGCAGCAGGAGCGGTGTAGCCGATGATCTTGACGTCGGAAACGTGGCTGACCTCCGAGCCATCCGATTTCACGAGCTTGCGGAACGTGGCGTCATAGGTGCGCTTATCCAGACTCTTGCCGTTGTTCGCGACAGTCGTGTTCGCAATCTTCTCCGTATAGGTGTTGGCGGTATTGCCGCTGTGCGCGCCGCCCGCCTGATTGAACTCGGCATACGAATACTCCGCCTGCACCGTACCCTGCATGAAGGCGGTGAGAAGCGGCGTCGAATGTCCGGCGAAGACGCGCCACGTCTTGTTCGCGCCGCCCTCGTCGGAGATGTCCCATTTGTTGTACGAAGATGCCTGCTTGGCGTCTTCGTTGTTTGTGGCAGAACTCAAAGGAGTTGCTGTCACCTTGGACGCATTGACCAGCACGGCTTTGCCCGTCGATGTCGCATAGGAATCGTAAGCGCTGACTTGATTATCCGTAGGTCCCAGTTGTGTGCCTTTCGTCGTGTACGAATCCTTGATGAAGCCAGATCCGCCAAGCGCCCTGTAAATCGCGCGGGCTGTACTTGTTGCATCCCCCGTATCTCCCGTATTATAAACAGCATAGACTGCGCTTTGTCCCTGAATGAATCCTGCAATGCCTGCCGCCTGCGCTTCGACTGGCGCTGTATTGTAAGCATTGTCTAAACTGGCGGTCTTGGCCGCGCTGCCTTCCAGCCTGCCGACGATGCCGCCCGCCTCATGGTTGCCCGACTTGCCGATCTTCTTCGTGGCTGCGGGTGCATTGCCTGTCACTTCGTTGTAGACATTGAAGATATGCGTGCCCTCTCCCGCCTTGCCGACGACGGCGCCGCCATAGTCGACCGTGGAAAGGTTCGCATCGCGGATGCCGACGTTCGCGATCTCCGCGTCCTCGGTATTGCCGAAAAGGCCAGCATAGTCCGTGGCCGTGCCTGCCGCCACGGTCATGTTCTTGATCTCGTGGAACATGCCGTCGAACTTGCCCGTGAACGGCGCGGCATTCGTGCCGATCGACACATGCGTCGCATTGGCATAGTCGATGTCGTTTCGCAGCATATAGTTCTTGTCAAGGCCGCCCGAAGTCGTTATCGCGTCGAGATCCGTCTTGTTCGAAACAAGCTGATACATATTGGCCGCGGTGAGATTCTTGTACTTTCCTGTGCTGCCCGAGGTCGGATCAGCGCCCGCGACATAGCCCACATGCACATAGCCTCTGTGGGGGCGCACGGTCTGCGTGCTTCCAGCCTCTACCTTGAGCGCACTCTGGTCGGCGACGGCAGAGACATCCGGCGAATCGATCTTCGCATCGTTCAGGATGCGCACGCTCTTGCCCTCAAGGACGATCTTCGTCGCCTTGACCGAGCCGCTGCCGTCGACAAGGCTGACGATGTCTGCCTGCGCCAGGCCTGCCGAGCTTGCCGCGTCCGCATTGATCACACTGTCCTTGACACCGGGGCTCGACGGATTGCCGAGGTCGATCGCGCCGCTCGCGACCGATGCGCCGATGGCATCGGCGTCGAGCTTCCGCGTCGTCACATAGAGACTGCCGACATCGACGCTGGCGCCGTCGCCGACGATGACGCCTTGGGGATTCGCGACGTAGACGTTCTTGCCGCCCTGCATCGTGCCGTCGATGCGCGAGGTCACATTGCCCGTGACGATGTTGAGGTAGTTGTTCGTATTTGCACCGTTGTCAAACTTCACGGTCTCGCCGCTCTTGACGGAGAAATCCTTCCAGCCGATGACGTTGTTCGCCGTCGTGCTCGTGATGTTCGTCGTCGTGCCCGACGCTGTGATCGACGCGCTGCCCGCGCGCACGCCGTCATGGTGCGTGCCGCCGTCGTCATGGACAGGCGCACCGTGCGCCGTCGAGGCAATGCCGAGGAGACCTGCAAAGAGGCCGAGACTGACTCTGCAAGCCAAGGCGTCCTTCTTGCCTATTCCTCTCATCTCTCATCTTCCTTTCTATCGCAAGAGAAGCCACCACAAGATGTGGTGGCTTTTCTTTCCTTCTCGACCCTGCCGCAGCAGGGGCATAGGCGGCGGAAGCCACCTTGGACGGAATATTACTGCAGGAGGCTCAGGACGCCGCTCGACGACTGGTTCGCCTGTGCGAGCATCGCCTGCGCCGACTGCGTGAGGACGTTGCTCTTCGTGTAGTCCGTCATCGCCTTCGCCATGTCGGCGTCGCGAATCGTCGACTCGGCGTGCTGCGTGTTCTCGCTCGCCGTGATGATGTTCGCCGACGTGAATTCCAGGCGAGCCTGCGCCGCGCCGAGCACCGTCTGCTGGTCGAGGCACATGGCGATGGCGTTCTCGATGACGTTGACCGCCGCATTGGCGCGCGCGCGCGTCGTGATCTGGATCGCCTTCGAGTCGGAGCCCATCATGCCGAGCGCCTTCGCATGCATGTCGGTGAAGCCGACCTTGACCGCCTGGTTCGAGCGCGTGCCGATCTGGAAGTGCATGGCGTTGTCGGGCGTCGGATCCTGGGCGCGCACCGTCATCTGGAACTTGTCAAGCATGTTGTTCTGCGCTTTCTTGATGTTGCCGCGCGAATCCGTCAGGCAGAAGGTCACGCCGCCGATCTGCGCATTGACGCCGCCGTTCGCCGCGCGGATACATACGGCGTCCTTGCCGTCCGCCGTCTGCACGGGCAGACCGTACTGATCGACGCCGACATAGGAGAGGTCGGGACCAGCCGTGTACGCCTCGAGATCCTGTGTGCCCGGATTGGGCACGAAATTTCCTCCAGCCGTCGTGAAGCAGTCCGCCAAAGTATAGTTCCCCACCTTGAAAGTCTTCTCATACGTCTTGCCGTCCTTGACGTAGGATACGGTCATCCAGTCCGACGGCAATATGCCGAGCGTGTTGCCGTTCCTGTCCGCATATTCGGAAAGAGCCTTCGCCGTGGCGTTCGTCCCCTCCTCGAAGGCCCGGTTCGCCCACGTGGACTGTGTGCCGCCGTTATCCTGGAGCACCATATTGTTGTATGTGCCGCTCATCAGGATCTTGCCGTTGTACTGGATGTTCGCGTTGTCGTTGATCTGATCGACCATCGCATCCATTTCCTTCTGGATGATTGCGCGGTCTTCGTCCGTGTTCGTGTCGTTCGCCGCGTTGATGCACTTCTCCTTGAGCGTGCGCAGGATGTCAACGGTCGACGACACAGCGCCTTCAGCGACCTTCATCATGCTGTTGCCGTTCTGCGTGTTCTGGTTGTCCTGATCGAGCGCACGGATCTGCACGCGCATGCGCTCAGAGATCGACATGCCCGAAGGATCGTCCCCCGCGCTGTTGATCTTCATGCCGGAAGAGACTTGACCAAGGCTCTTCGCGCGGTCTTTCTCGTTCTTGTTCAGCGTGTTCAGCGTGTTCGTCGCCTGCATATTGTTCTTTACTACTAATGGCACAGCAAAAACCTCCCTGATCATATGACGTCCCAGCCAAAGAAGCACACTCCTCCCAGGCTGCAACTGTCTTCCCTGATATGCCCAAGAGGCTTCTTGCAGCCTCCCACTTACTTTACAGCAATTATATCGTCTCTTCCTCCCAATTTCTTAAGCAGGCGAAAGATTTTTCTCCAAAGCGCCGCCTCCGCTGCCCCGACAACGTCTCGCCGCGCCTCTGTTCTCACAGGAAAAAGCATCGGTGGAAGCTGCCGTCGACGCAGCCAGGACGAGCGAGCTATGCCCGCAGCAGACGTACCAGCTGCGAGGCGTGCTCCCACTGCCTCACTGCTCCAACAGCGCCTTGTACTTCGCCCGCTTTTCGAGCGGAATCAAGAGTGCGTTCATCGCCTCGTCTTCCGATAGCCTCATCGTCTGCATGATCGTCCGCAAGCTCTCCAAAAGCTTGTTCTCCGCACCGCGCTCCATGCCACGCTCCATGCCCTGTGCCATGCCGCGCTCCATGCCCTGCGCCATGCCACGCTCCATGCCACGCTCCATGCCCTGTGCCATGCCACGCTCCATGCCTTCCTGCCAGATTTCATCCATGATCTTGCACATTTTTCCCCGACCTCCCTCTTCTTCTTTGAAAAAGCTCGCCCGCTTCTTCAGTTCCTCATAGTGCATGTCCTCTGCGTCCTGGCAGAAGAAGTCGTGCATCAGCATGCCCAGGGGCGTCGCATCACGCACTTCGCCGTTGACGTAGCTGGGTCGAGGAAGCCATGTCCGCGCCAAACGCACCGGCTGCGAAGCGTGCCGCCGCCTCACTGCTCCAGCAAGGTCTTGTATTTCTGCCAACGATCCTGCGGAACGTCAAGCATCGCCATCGCATCCTCTGCCGACAGACGCATCTTCCTCATGATCGTCCGCAAGCTCTCCAGGCGATTGCGCTCCATGCCCTGCGCCATGCCACGCTCCATGCCCTGCGCCATGCCGCGCTCCATGCCCTGCGCCATGCCTTCCTGCCAGATTTCATCCATGATCTTGCACATTTTTCCCCGACCTCCCTCTTCTTCTTTGAAAAAGCTCGCCCGCTTCTTTAGTTCCTCATAGTGCATGTCCTCTGCGTCCTGGCAGAAGAAGTCGTGCATCAGCCTGCCCAAGGGCGTCGCATCACGCACTTCGCCGTTGACGTAGACGATATGCGACTGGTCGCCGAACAGTTCTCCTGTTTCCCTGATCGTCCGCTCGATATGGCAGATCGGCAGCCTCTTGCCCAGCACGTCTTTCTCCGTGATGAAAATCACATACGTTTCGGGCAGCTCCGTCACTTCCTCGCCTTTCTGCAATTCTCTCGCGTCCATCATGCTGCTGTTGAAGCGCGCTCTTTCGGGCGCCGCTCCACGGTCGTCCCGCTGTACTTCGATGTTCATGAGCCGCTTGCCCGCCCGCGCGAAGGCGTCGAAGCGCACGCCCCGGCCACGGAGGCTGCCCGCCGTCTTCTGCGTCGTGACGCGCTCGACGATGAGATCGGGCATTTCCAAGATCACGCGCAGGATGCACGCCATGCCTTCGATATACCCGTCCATGCACACGTTGAAGAACACGTCGTCCATCAGGCACAGTCGCCGGATCCGCTCCATGTCCCGCTCCCGTCGTTCCTCCCTTGCCCTATCCTCGTTCATCTGCTCTTTCTCCCTGTTTGTCCTCCGTATCGCTCCCGATGCCGTCATGCGAGATATATGTCCGCGCCAAACGCACCGGCTGCGAAGCGTGCCGCCGCCTCACTGCTCCAGCAAGGTCTTGTATTTCTGCCAACGATCCTGTGGAACATCAAGCATCGCCATCGCATCCTCTGCCGACAGACGCATCTTCCTCATGATCGTCCGCAAGCTCTCCAAGCGATCGCGCTCCATGCCCTGCGCCATGCCACGCTCCATGCCCTGCGCCATGCCGCGCTCCATGCCCTGCGCCATGCCGCGCTCCATGCCCTGCGCCATGCCGCGCTCCATGCCACGCTCCATGCCTTCCTGCCAGATTTCATCCATGATCTTGCACATTTTTCCCCGACCTCCCTCTTCTTCTTTGAAAAAGCTCGCCCGCTTCTTCAGTTCTTCATAGTGCATGTCCTCTGCGTCCTGGCAGAAGAAGTCGTGCATCAGCCTGCCCAAGGGCGTCGCATCACGCACTTCGCCGTTGACGTAGATGATGTGCGACCGATCGCCGAACAGTTCTCCTGTTTCCCTGATCGTCCGCTCGATATGGCAGATCGGCAGCCTCTTGCCCAGCACGTCTTTCTCCGTGATGAAAATCACATACGTTTCGGGCAGCTCCGTCACTTCCTCGCCTTTCTGCAATTCTCTCGCGTCCATCATGCTGCTGTTGAAGCGCGCTCTTTCGGGCGCCGCTCCACGGTCGTCCGCTGCACTTCGATGTTCATGAGCCGCTTGCCCGCCCGCGCGAAGGCGTCGAAGCGCACGCCCCGGCCACGAGGCTGCCCGCCGTCTTCTGCGTCGTGACGCGCTCGACGACGAGATCGGGCATTTCAAGATCACGCGCAGGATGCACGCCATGCCTTCGATATACCCGTCCATGCACACGTTGAAGAACACGTCGTCCATCAGGCACAGTCGCCTGATCCGCTCCATGTCCCGCTCCCGCCGCTCCTCCCTTGCCCTATGCTCGTTCATCTGCTCTTTCTCCCTGTTTGTCCTCCGTATCGCTCCCGATGCCTCACTGCTCCAACAGCGCCTTGTACTTCGCCCGCTTTTCGAGCGGAATCAAGAGCGCGTTCATCGCCTCGTCTTCCGATAGCTTCATCGTCTGCATGATCGTCCGCAAGCTCTCCAGACGATCGCGCTCCATGCCCTGCGCCATGCCACGCTCCATGCCCTGCGCCATGCCACGCTCCATGCCCTGCGCCATGCCTTCCTGCCAGATTTCATCCATGATCTTGCACATTTTTCCCCGACCTCCCTCTTCTTCTTTGAAAAAGCTCGCCCGCTTCTTTAGTTCCTCATAGTGCATGTCCTCTGCGTCCTGGCAGAAGAAGTCGTGCATCAGCCTGCCCAAGGGCGTCGCATCACGCACTTCGCCGTTGACGTAGATGATGTGCGACCGATCGCCGAACGGCTTGCCTGTTTCCTCGATCACACGATGGATATGGCAGATCGGCAGCCCTTCGCCCAGCACGTCTTTCTCCGTGATGAAGATCACATACGTTTCGGGCAGCTCCGTCACTTCCTCGCCTTTCTGCAATTCTCTCGCGTCCATCATGCTGCTGTTGAAGCGCGCTCTTTCGGGCGCCGCTCCACGGTCGTCCCGCTGCACTTCGATGTTCATGAGCCGCTTGCCCGCCCGCGCGAAGGCGTCGAAGCGCACGCCCCGGCCACGGAGGCTGCCCGCCGTCTTCTGCGTCGTGACGCGCTCGACGATGAGATCGGGCATTTCCAAGATCACGCGCAGGATGCACGCCATGCCTTCGATATACCCGTCCATGCACACGTTGAAGAACACGTCGTCCATCAGGCACAGTCGCCTGATCCGCTCCATGTCCCGCTCCCGTCGTTCCTCCCTTGCCCTATGCTCGTTCATCTGCTCTTTCTCCCTGTTTGTCCTCCGTATCGCTCCCGATGCCGTCATGCGAGATATATGTCCGCGCCAAACGCACCGGCTGCGAGGCGTGCCGCCGCCTCACTGCTCCAGCAAGGTCTTGTATTTCTGCCAACGATCCTGCGGAACATCAAGCATCGCCATCGCATCCTCTGCCGACAGACGCATCTTCCTCATGATCGTCCGCAAGCTCTCCAGACGATCGCGCTCCATGCCCTGCGCCATGCCACGCTCCATGCCTTCCTGCCAGATTTCATCCATGATCTTGCACATTTTTCCCCGACCTCCCTCTTCTTCTTTGAAAAAGCTCGCCCGCTTCTTTAGTTCCTCATAGTGCATGTCCTCTGCGTCCTGGCAGAAGAAGTCGTGCATCAGCCTGCCCAAGGGCGTCGCATCACGCACTTCGCCGTTGACGTAGATGATGTGCGACCGATCGCCGAACGGCTTGCCTGTTTCCTCGATCACACGATGGATATGGCAGATCGGCAGCCCTTCGCCCAGCACGTCTTTCTCCGTGATGAAGATCACATACGTTTCGGGCAGCTCCGTCACTTCCTCGCCTTTCTGCAATTCTCTCGCGTCCATCATGCTGCTGTTGAAGCGCGCTCTTTCGGGCGCCGCTCCACGGTCGTCCCGCTGCACTTCGATGTTCATGAGCCGCTTGCCCGCCCGCGCGAAGGCGTCGAAGCGCACGCCCCGGCCACGGAGGCTGCCCGCCGTCTTCTGCGTCGTGACGCGCTCGACGACGAGATCGGGCATTTCAAGATCACGCGCAGGATGCACGCCATGCCTTCGATATACCCGTCCATGCACACGTTGAAGAACACGTCGTCCATCAGGCACAGTCGCCTGATCCGCTCCATGTCCCGCTCCCGCCGTTCCTCCCTTGCCCTATGCTCGTTCATCTGCTCTTTCTCCCTGTTTGTCCTCCATATCGCTCCCGATGCCGTCATGCGAGATATATGCCCGCGCCAAACGCACCGGCTGCGAGGCGTGCCGCCGCCTCACTGCTCCAGCAAGGTCTTGTATTTCTGCCAACGATCCTGCGGAACATCAAGCATCGCCATCGCATCCTCTGCCGACAGACGCATCTTCCTCATGATCGTCCGCAAGCTCTCCAGACGATCGCGCTCCATGCCCTGCGCCATGCCACGCTCCATGCCTTCCTGCCAGATTTCATCCATGATCTTGCACATTTTTCCCCGACCTCCCTCTTCTTCTTTGAAAAAGCTCGCCCGCTTCTTCAGTTCTTCATAGTGCATGTCCTCTGCGTCCTGGCAGAAAAAGTCGTGCATCAGCCTGCCCAGGGGCGTCGCATCACGCACTTCGCCGTTGACGCAGCTGGGTCGAGGAAGCCATGTCCGCGCCAAACGCACCGGCTGCGAAGCGTGCCGCCGCCTCACTGCTCCAGCAAGGTCTTGTACTTCTGCCAACGATCCTGCGGAACGTCAAGCATCGCCATCGCATCCTCTGCCGACAGACGCATCTTCCTCATGATCGTCCGCAAGCTCTCCAGACGATCGCGCTCCATGCCCTGCGTCATGCCTTCCTGCCAGATTTCATCCATGATCTTGCACATTTTTCCCCGACCTCCCTCTTCTTCTTTGAAAAAGCTCGCCCGCTTCTTTAGTTCCTCATAGTGCATGTCCTCTGCGTCCTGGCAGAAGAAGTCGTGCATCAGCCTGCCCAGGGGCGTCGCATCACGCACTTCGCCGTTGACGTAGATGATGTGCGACCGATCGCCGAACGGCTTGCCTGTTTCCTCGATCACACGATGGATATGACAGATCGGCAGCCCTTCGCCCAGCACGTCTTTCTCCGTGATGAAGATCACATACGTTTCGGGCAGCTCCGTCACTTCCTCGCCTTTCTGCAATTCTCTCGCGTCCATCATGCTGCTGTTGAAGCGCGCTCTTTCGGGCGCCGCTCCACGGTCGTCCCGCTGCACTTCGATGTTCATGAGCCGCTTGCCCGCCCGCGCGAAGGCGTCGAAGCGCACGCCCCGGCCACGGAGGCTGCCCGCCGTCTTCTGCGTCGTGACGCGCTCGACGACGAGATCGGGCATTTCCAAGATCACGCGCAGGATGCACGCCATGCCTTCGATATACCCGTCCATGCACACGTTGAAGAACACGTCGTCCATCAGGCACAGTCGCCTGATCCGCTCCATGTCCCGCTCCCGTCGTTCCTCCCCTGCCCTATGCTCGTTCATCTGCTCTTTCTCCCTGTTTGTCCTCCGTATCGCTCCCGATGCCGTCATGCGAGATATATGTCCGCGCCAAACGCACCGGCTGCGAGGCGTGCCGCCGCCTCACTGCTCCAGCAAGGTCTTGTATTTCTGCCAACGATCCTGCGGAACATCAAGCATCGCCATCGCATCCTCTGCCGACAGACGCATCTTCCTCATGATCGTCCGCAAGCTCTCCAGACGATCGCGCTCCATGCCCTGCGCCATGCCGCGCTCCATGCCCTGCGCCATGCCTTCCTGCCAGATTTCATCCATGATCTTGCACATTTTTCCCCGGCCTCCCTCTTCTTCTTTGAAAAAGCTCGCCCGCTTCTTTAGTTCCTCATAGTGCATGTCCTCTGCGTCCTGGCAGAAGAAGTCGTGCATCAGCCTGCCCAAGGGCGTCGCATCACGCACTTCGCCGTTGACGTAGATGATGTGCGACCGATCGCCGAACAGTTCTCCTGTTTCCCTGATCGTCCGCTCGATATGGCAGATCGGCAGCCTCTTGCCCAGCACGTCTTTCTCCGTGATGAAAATCACATACGTTTCGGGCAGCTCCGTCACTTCCTCGCCTTTCTGCAATTCTCTCGCGTCCATCATGCTGCTGTTGAAGCGCGCTCTTTCGGGCGCCGCTCCACGGTCGTCCCGCTGCACTTCGATGTTCATGAGCCGCTTGCCCGCCCGCGCGAAGGCGTCGAAGCGCACGCCCCGGCCACGGAGGCTGCCCGCCGTCTTCTGCGTCGTGACGCGCTCGACGACGAGATCGGGCATTTCCAAGATCACGCGCAGGATGCACGCCATGCCTTCGATATACCCGTCCATGCACACGTTGAAGAACACGTCGTCCATCAGGCACAGTCGCCTGATCCGCTCCATGTCCCGCTCCCGCCGTTCCTCCCTTGCCCTATGCTCGTTCATCTGCTCTTTCTCCCTGTTTGTCCTCCGTATCGCTCCCGATGCCTCACTGCTCCAACAGCGCCTTGTACTTCGCCCGCTTTTCGAGCGGAATCAAGAGCGCGTTCATCGCCTCGTCTTCCGATAGCCTCATCGTCTGCATGATCGTCCGCAAGCTCTCCAGACGATTGCGCTCCATGCCCTGCGCCATGCCACGCTCCATGCCCTGCGCCATGCCGCGCTCCATGCCCTGCGCCATGCCACGCTCCATGCCCTGCGCCATGCCACGCTCCATGCCCTGTGCCATGCCACGCTCCATGCCTTCCTGCCAGATTTCATCCATGATCTTGCACATTTTTCCCCGACCTCCCTCTTCTTCTTTGAAAAAGCTCGCCCGCTTCTTTAGTTCCTCATAGTGCATGTCCTCTGCGTCCTGGCAGAAGAAGTCGTGCATCAGCCTGCCCAAGGGCGTCGCATCACGCACTTCGCCGTTGACGTAGATGATGTGCGACCGATCGCCGAACGGCTTGCCTGTTTCCTCGATCACACGATGGATATGGCAGATCGGCAGCCCTTCGCCCAGCACGTCTTTCTCCGTGATGAAAATCACATACGTTTCGGGCAGCTCCGTCACTTCCTCGCCTTTCTGCAATTCTCTCGCGTCCATCATGCTGCTGTTGAAGCGTGCTCTTTCGGGCGCCGCTCCACGGTCGTCCCGCTGCACTTCGATGTTCATGAGCCGCTTGCCCGCCCGCGCGAAGGCGTCGAAGCGCACGCCCCGGCCACGGAGGCTGCCCGCCGTCTTCTGCGTCGTGACGCGCTCGACGACGAGATCGGGCATTTCCAAGATCACGCGCAGGATGCACGCCATGCCTTCGATATACCCGTCCATGCACACGTTGAAGAACACGTCGTCCATCAGGCACAGTCGCCTGATCCGCTCCATGTCCCGCTCCCGCCGCTCCTCCCTTGCCCTATGCTCGTTCATCTGCTCTTTCTCCCTGTTTGTCCTCCGTATCGCTCCCGATGCCGTCATGCGAGATATATGCCCGCGCCAAACGCACCGGCTGCGAGGCGTGCCGCCGCCTCACTGCTCCAGCAAGGTCTTGTATTTCTGCCAACGATCCTGTGGAACATCAAGCATCGCCATCGCATCCTCTGCCGACAGACGCATCTTCCTCATGATCGTCCGCAAGCTCTCCAGACGATCGCGCTCCATGCCCTGCGCCATGCCACGCTCCATGCCCTGCGCCATGCCACGCTCCATGCCCTGCGCCATGCCGCGCTCCATGCCCTGCGCCATGCCACGCTCCATGCCTTCCTGCCAGATTTCATCCATGATCTTGCACATTTTTCCCCGACCTCCCTCTTCTTCTTTGAAAAAGCTCGCCCGCTTCTTTAGTTCCTCATAGTGCATGTCCTCTGCGTCCTGGCAGAAGAAGTCGTGCATCAGCCTGCCCAGGGGCGTCGCATCACGCACTTCGCCGTTGACGTAGATGATGTGCGACCGATCGCCGAACAGTTCTCCTGTTTCCCTGATCGTCCGCTCGATATGGCAGATCGGCAGCCTCTTGCCCAGCACGTCTTTCTCCGTGATGAAAATCACATACGTTTCGGGCAGCTCCGTCACTTCTTCGCCTTTCTGCAATTCTCTCGCGTCCATCATGCTGCTGTTGAAGCGCGCTCTTTCGGGCGCCGCTCCACGGTCGTCCCGCTGCACTTCGATGTTCATGAGCCGCTTGCCCGCCCGCGCGAAGGCGTCGAAGCGCACGCCCCGGCCACGGAGGCTGCCCGCCGTCTTCTGCGTCGTGACGCGCTCGACGACGAGATCGGGCATTTCCAAGATCACGCGCAGGATGCACGCCATGCCTTCGATATACCCGTCCATGCACACGTTGAAGAACACGTCGTCCATCAGGCACAGTCGCCTGATCCGCTCCATGTCCCGCTCCCGCCGCTCCTCCCTTGCCCTATGCTCGTTCATCTGCTCTTTCTCCCTGTTTGTCCTCCGTATCGCTCCCGATGCCTCACTGCTCCAACAGCGCCTTGTACTTCGCCCGCTTTTCGAGCGGAATCAAGAGCGCGTTCATCGCCTCGTCTTCCGATAGCCTCATCGTCTGCATGATCGTCCGCAAGCTCTCCAGACGATCGCGCTCCATGCCCTGCGCCATGCCACGCTCCATGCCCTGCGCCATGCCTTCCTGCCAGATTTCATCCATGATCTTGCACATTTTTCCCCGACCTCCCTCTTCTTCTTTGAAAAAGCTCGCCCGCTTCTTTAGTTCCTCATAGTGCATGTCCTCTGCGTCCTGGCAGAAGAAGTCGTGCATCAGCCTGCCCAAGGGCGTCGCATCACGCACTTCGCCGTTGACGTAGATGATGTGCGACCGATCGCCGAACAGTTCTCCTGTTTCCCTGATCGTCCGCTCGATATGGCAGATCGGCAGCCTCTTGCCCATCACGTCTTTCTCCGTGATGAAAATCACATGCGTTTCGGGCAGCTCCGTCACTTCCTCGCCTTTCTGCAATTCTCTCGCGTCCATCATGCTGCTGTTGAAGCGCGCTCTTTCGGGCGCCGCTCCACGGTCGTCCCGCTGCACTTCGATGTTCATGAGCCGCTTGCCCGCCCGCGCGAAGGCGTCGAAGCGCACGCCCCGGCCACGGAGGCTGCCCGCCGTCTTCTGCGTCGTGACGCGCTCGACGACGAGATCGGGCATTTCCAAGATCACGCGCAGGATGCACGCCATGCCTTCGATATACCCGTCCATGCACACGTTGAAGAACACGTCGTCCATCAGGCACAGTCGCCTGATCCGCTCCATGTCCCGCTCCCGTCGTTCCTCCCTTGCCCTATCCTCGTTCATCTGCTCTTTCTCCCTGTTTGCATATTCCTGCATCAAAAAAGGATTGACCGCCCCTTGATCAGAGGTCAGCGGTCAATCCTTTTAACCAAATGTCGTTTGGGGAGAGGCCGCCGTTACGGTGATCTCTTCTTTCCCCTATCATATCAAAACGGCGGAGGGCTTGCAAGCATTTTGCTGCTGCCCTCCGCCATTTTCCCAGCCATGAAACCCCGAGAAGTCAAGTCAGCGACTCAAGACCTAGCGCTTCAAACAAAGGGCGCAAGTCAGAAAAACGGACGTTGTGCGTACTGGTCACAACATGCCGATGCCGTGCGCTACGAAGTAAGCGGCTGCAGCGCCAGCGAGAGGAGCGACGACGGGAATCCAGCCGTAGGCGAAGTCACTGTCGCCCTTGCCCGCGATGGGCAGGGAGGAAGTGCGCGAGGCGAGGTCCCAAGTCGCGCGCCGGGTTCATCGCGTAGCCTGTGGGGTACGCCGAGACTCAAGCCTAGGGGCAACGATGAGGGATGCCGACGATGTACGGGTAGCTAGCCGGGCACGAAAGGCTCGTTAACCTTCGCGAAGATCGCCCAAATCATGAAGAGCAGGAAGAACGTTGCGATGAATTCGCAAAGGAAATTCTTCCACGAGCAGCGGATGGCAGGGAGCCGTGCAAAAGACGCCGCGCTTCGTAGCAGGATCTTGCGTCTTTTCCCAGTGGGGCAGATAGGGCGAGCCAAACGAGAGCGCCGCCCGCTGCGCCGCCGAGGATCTGGATGAGGGACGTCGCTACGAACTGATTGAAGTTGTAGACGCCGGCGAGCATCTTGCCCAAGGTGACGGCAGGATTGAGATCGCCCTGCGGCGCACCGAGCGAGATAGCCGTAAACACACCGAAGGTGACGGCGAAGCCCCAGCCGAACACTATGCAGATCCAGCCACCGCCCTTGCCTTTGGAGTCCTCCAGGGAGCAGGTGGCGCAAACGCCGCCGCCGAACACGATGAGCACCATCGTACCGAAAAATTCGCCAAGAAGATTGTCGTACATGGAACGTCCCTCCTATTCCTCGTCCGCAAGCCAGTTTTTCGCATGTTTCACAGCCTTGCGCCATCCCTTGTAGAGATCGTCCGCCGTCTGTCGGTCGAGCGAGGGTGCAAAAGCGCGTGTCGAGCTGCCAGCTTTTCTTGAGCTCCTCTTTCGACGCCCAGACGCCCGTGGCGAGACCCGCGAGGTAGGCAGCGCCGAGAGCCGTCGTCTCCGTAATCTGCGGGCGGTCGACAGGCACGCCCAGGAGATCGGCCTGGAACTGCATGAGGAGGTTGTTGGCAACGGCGCCGCCGTCGACCTTGAGGGCGGCGAGGCGGTTGCCCGAGTCAGCTTCCATCGCGCCGAGCACGTCGCGCGTCTGATAGGCGAGCGAATCGAGCGTGGCGCGGACGAGATGCGCCTTCTTCGTGCCGCGCGTGATGCCGATGATCATGCCGCGCGCGTTCATATCCCAGTACGGCGCACCGAGACCGACGAATGCGGGGACCATGTAGACGCCGCCCGCGTCAGGAACCTTCTTCGCGACCCATTCGGAGTCAGGTGCGGAGTCAACGAGGCGCAATCCGTCGCGCAGCCACTGGATTGCGGAGCCGCCGACAAAGATCGATCCTTCGAGCGCATATTCGACCTTGCCGTCCAGACCCCAGGCGATCGTCGTCACAAGACCGTTCTTCGACATGCAGATGTCCGTGCCCGTGTTCATGAGCAGGAAGCAGCCCGTGCCGTAGGTGTTCTTCGCCTCGCCCGGATTGAAGCAGTTCTGCCCAAAGAGTGCCGACTGCTGGTCGCCCGCCATGCCCGCTACGGGGATCGCTGCGCCAATGACCGAGGGGATGGTGTGACCGTAGACTTCGCTCGATGGACGCACCTCGGGCAGGAGGCTCTTCGGTACGGTCAGATACTTGAGCAGGGCTTCATCCCATTCGAGCGTCTTGATGTTGAACATCAGCGTGCGCGATGCGTTGGAGTAGTCCGTCTTGTGCACTTCGCCGCCCGTAAGTTTCCAAAGGAGCCAAGTGTCGATCGTGCCGAAGGCAAGCTCGCCCTTTTCGGCCTTTTCACGCGCACCCTTCACATGGTCGAGAATCCACTTGACCTTCGTGCCCGAAAAGTAGGCGTCGATGACGAGGCCCTGTCTTCTCCTGGAACTCCTTGACGAGCCCTTGGCGCTTCAGATCCTCGCAGATGTCTGCCGTCTGGCGCGACTGCCAAACGATGGCGTTGTAGATCGGCCGGCCCGTAGCCCTGTCCCAAACGACCGCCGTCTCGCGCTGATTCGTGATGCCGATGGCGGCGATGTCGCTGGCGACGAGCCCCGACTGCTCCAGAGCCTCGCGCATGACTTCATGCATGGAGCTCCAGATCTCTTCCGCATCGTGCTCGACCCAGCCCGGCTGCGGGAAATGCTGCGTGAACTCCTTCTGCGCCACGCCGATGATCTTGGAATCCACATCGAAGATGATGGCACGATTGCTCGTCGTGCCGGCATCAAGCGCCATGACGTATTTCTGTCCCATACTTCCACTCCTTTTCTTTGTTTCTCAAGACTTTTCTCCGTGCACAACATGCGATCGCTGTGCAGCCTCATTGGATGAAACTTATAGGGTGGTGCCTTCGCCTGCTTTTTAATAACCGCCTCCCTTCATCGCGGGAAATCCCGCTCGCGGCATGGCGCACCAAGCTGCAAGAGGTTCACTTGTATCCATACGCTTTCGCGAGGATTTCGATGGGATGGCACGTCGCCTTGCCCGATCCGTGGCGGATCTGCAGACGGCAGGTGCCGCAGTCGGAGGCGACCGTGTCCGCGCCGACCTCGGCGATGCGCTGGAAGACGTTTTCGCCGATCTTCATGGAGATATCGTACTTGTCGCCCTTGAAGCCATAGCTCCCCGACATGCCGCAGCAGCCTGCGGCGAGATTTTCGACGGCAATGCCGGGAATGCGCTGCAGGAAAGTGAAGGACGGCAGCCCGATGCCCTGCGCGCGCAGATGGCACGGCGCATGGTAGGAGAGTTTCTGCTGGACGGGCTGGAAGTCCACGGACAGCTCGCCACATTCTTCGAGGATGTCGAGGAATTCGAATGCGTCGTAGACGCCCGAAGACATCTCGCGCATTTCCGGATCTTCGAAGAGCTCGTGGTACTCGCTCTTGAGCATCAAGGAGCAGCTCGTGCAGCAGGCGACGACGGGAACGCCCTTCGCCTTCCACGCCAGGATGCGCTCGGCGTTCTTCTTCGCGTTGTCGTGCGCCTCATCGATGTAGCCCGAGGCGACCATCGGTGAACCACAGCAAATGAACGACTTATCCGTGATGACCTCGTAGCCGTTCTTCTGCATGACGTTGACGAAGGCGACGCCGATCGCCGGCTCATAGTCGTTGATGTAGCAGCCGGGGAAGAAGACGACCTTCTTTTCCGAAGGTTTCTGCTCCATCTTGGCGAAGAGACTGTAAAAAGAATTCGAGGCGAAGGCAGGCATGTCGCGCTCGCCCGCCATGCCGAGGCTGGAGAAGATGCCGAGCGCCTTGCCGACCTTCATGCCGATGTTGGCGCAGGTCGCGCCGAAGGGCAGGGAGCGCACGAGCTTCGCCATGCGCTCGCCGTGCGCAAGCATATCGTCCCTCTGCGAGTGCTTGTGCGTGCGATAGTATTCGCCGCGCTGCAGCATGTTGAGCGTTGCGACGCGCACGCCCGAAGGACAGGTGATCTCGCAGTTCTTGCAGTTCGAGCAATAGTCGAGGCTGCGCTCGACGTCATCCTGGGCGAACTTCATGCGGCTGTGCGCAGGTCCCGTGAGCTTCGGACCGGCAAAGGCGCGCGTCGCCTCCGTCACCGGGCAGTTCGCGACGCAGCAGGTACAGGCAATGCAGTGGTCGGCGGTGTCCGGCGTGCTTTCGTGCATCTCAAAAGGTTTTTTTCATAAATCTTCGCTCCTCTCACGCCATAGCCGCTTTGTAGGCGGACGCCAATGCCACGCCGTTGCCCGAATGTTCGCGGCAGAAATCGTAGCCGGCAAGCTCGCGGCCGATGACGTGGATGTTATCGAAGACGACGACGCCCCCTTCGTTGACGGGGCGAAGCATCTCGTCCGTGCGAATGCCGGCCTTCATGAAGGGCTGCGCGTCGAAAACGTCGTCAGCGGCCCACCTCTCCGGATCTTTCTCGCAAACGACAGGCAGATCAAAGATCGGCTCATAGACCTCGCCGGGATTGTCAGAGATGAGTCCGGCACTGTAAAAGCCGCCCGTGGCGAGGATGAACTTCTCCGCGCGATAATCTTTCTCGTGGACGCTCGTGACGCGGATGGAGCGGCAGCGCTTGCCGTCCGCCGAAAAAGCCCGTGACCTGCGCATTTTCAAAGAATTCGACGCCCATGCGACGCGCCGCCTTCATGAGCACATCGCGAAGGCGCAGGCCATTCGCTGAAGGCGGCATGGCGGTCGTCTCCAAGATCTTTCCCTTCATCGCCGCCTGCAGCTTCTTGCAGACCCGAGATCCTCGCACGCCAAGGATCTGTGGGAAGAGAAATACGCGGTTCGCGCCGTCCTCAGCGGCAAGCTGGCGAATGACGGCAGCCGTGCCGTCGTCTTCCAGCCAGCGCGCGGCATCGAGGATCGAGAGATCGCGCTCGCCGATGGAATCCGGGACGACTTCGATCGTGCGGATGCTCGCCGCTTCCTTTGACCGCATCGGCGAGGTTCTCTGCGATCATCTCCGGATAGCAGTCCTTGAGGCCCTTGACGCCGACGACGAGGATATCCTTGCCGGAAAAGTCCTGCGCCTGCATGGATGCGGGCACGAGGCAGGAGGGCTTCAAGGTGCCGACGGGCGTCACGACCGTCTGCTGTTCATGCACCGAGCCATAGTAGGAAAAACCCTTCCTCTTCCATGAGCTTGAGGAAGAAGTCCGCAGCCTCCTCGATGGACGTCTTGCCGATGGCATGATAAGGATGCTCTGCGGGAAGATCGTCGATCGCTGCCAGAGGATCCGTCACCCAGGCATGTGCCTCGTCGTAGCCAAGGATGTCAATGAGGCCGCTGTTCAAGGGGAAAGAACCCGAGCCGTAAAGAAAGACGCTCGTTTTTTTGCCGTTCTTGGCACAGGCGATGGCGGCCATGAGTCCTGCGAAGCCGCCGCCGATGATTGCTACGTCTCGTTGTTTCATGCTTTCTTGCCTCCATTGACATTAAAGGAAAGCTCGTAAAGAGCCCGCGTCATTTCCGTCTCGCGGATGTTGCGTCCCATGAGCACGGGGCGCACGCCCTTCCAGCGGCCCTGCAAGAAGCCCTTGAGCTGTCCGAGCGAATCCTTCGCACCCTCGCGGCTGCCGACGCGCCCGAAGATGCCGGCGGCTCGCAAGCTGCAGAAATTGCCCTGGCACGTCCCCATGCCGAGGCGCGTGCGGCGGCGAATGTCGTTGATGATGTGGCTGTCTGCGCTCTTGGCAATCTCCTCGATCTCAGCGAGCGTGATATTCTCGCACTCGCAGATGAGCGTGCGCGACTCCGGCTCCTCTTCGAGCCGCTTGGCGACACGTTCGAAGGCGTCAGGGCCGAGGCGCGTCGCCGCGAGGTTCGTGCCGAAGGACGGGAAGTATTTCGCCGCCTTCTTCTTCGCCTCTTCGCTGACCTCGGGCACGAGCGGCTCTTCCGCCGTGCGGCAGGGCGTCTTGACATTGAGCTTCTCGGCAATCTGGTCGCTGATGCGCTCCGCCATCAAGCGGTACGTCGTGAACTTGCCGCCGACGATCGTCATCATGCCCTTGAGGCCGTCCTTTTCGTGGTCGAGGATCACGAAGCCGCGCGATGCGCCGCGACCCGAGGCGCCCGGCTGCTTGTAGAGCGGACGCGAGCCGGCGAAGGCGCGCAGGATGCGGTAGTGGCGCAGATCCTCGAAGGTCTGCTCGCCGATCTTCATCAAGGCCTCGATCTCTTCATAGGAAGAGCTCGTGTCCTCGGGGTCGTCGATGCTCATCGACGTCGTGCCGAGGATCGTGATCGAGCCGTGCGGCACGAAGATGTCGCCGTCCGACGGCTTGTGCAGGCGGTTGACGACGTGGTTCGCAAGGCGCTGGTTGAAGGCAATCAGAGTCCCCTTGTCCGGCTGCACAGGGACGTTCAGCCCCGCAAGCTCGGCGACCTTCTCGCACCAGCCACCCGCCGCATTGACAAGGATGTCGCAGGCGATCGGATATTCCTCGCCAGAGAAGCGGTCGCGCACGCGCACACCTTTTAGCTCGCCGTTTTGCTGCTCGATGCCGACGACCTCTGCATACGTCTTGTAGCGGCCGCCGTAGCGCACGGCGGAAGCGACGTTCTGGCACGACATGCGGAAGCCGTCGATCGCTGCATCGGGCACGGCGTAGGCGGAGACGATATGACGCGACAGGCGCGGCTCCATGCGGAACGCTTCATCGAGCGTCAGAGGACGCGCTTCGATGCCGCTCGCCTTACAGCCTTCGACCCAGCTCGCCTCGAAGTCCGCATCGTCCGAATCGAGACGCACGAACATGCCGCCGATTGGCTCGACACACGACGTACCGATCTTTCGGAGAATCATGTTCTCCTCGATGCACTCCTTCGCGGCTTCCTGATCCTTGACAGCGTAGCGTCCACCGCTGTGCAGGAGGCCATGATAGCGCGAGCTTGCACCGTTGACGAGATCCTCCTTTTCGAGGAGCAGAACATCGATGCCGCGCATGGCAAGATCGCGCAGTATGCCGACACCCGTAGCTCCTCCTCCGATGACGACGACTGTTGCCTTCTCCATATCGTTCTCCTTTCCCTAATTCTGCCTAGGCGCCACGGAACGTCCTCATTCCATGACGCCCTGCGGAAAACATCTCTGTCAAGGAAACGAAATTTTTATATCCGCTTTGATGAGCAGTACGATTTTTCGTTTCCAAAAGACACAGAATCTCCTCTTCCTGTACCTCTTTATGATATCATAAATATTCAGATTTATCAACCTAAAATCACGAAAATTCTGCAGGAAAATCATGGCAGTCTCTTTCCTTCGAGCGGTCGTCCCGCACATATCCTCTGCCATGGCATATTGCCCATTTTGCTGCTGTCGTAGTATAATGGCAGGAAAGATCGAAGAAACTAGGGAAGAAATGCCAAGAACACCCCTGAATCGGGGGCGTTCTTGCGGAGGAACGGAGGGAGGGCGAAGCATGACGCGCGAGGATTACATCAGGTCCTTGATCAAGTCAAGCGGCTGCAACCTGAAGGAATTTGCGGCAAAGATCCACATGCCGTACACGACGCTGCTCTCCATCCTGAACGGCTCCATCGGCGGCGCGGCCATGGACAACGTACTGAAGATCTGCCGCGCGCTCGACATGACCGTCGAGGAGCTCGACAACGCCCTCGCCAAGCCTCTCCCCGCACACACGCCGGGAGAGGGCGGCATCGACCCGAATCTTCTCGCACTGATTCGCAAACTGCCAGCGGAAAAACAGCGCGCATTGAAGCTGCTGCTGACAGAAACGTGAAGAAAAATCGCCGATGACACGATGAAGGGGAATCCGTTGGAAAATTTAGATTGGTATGAGTTTGCTCTAGGATATCTTATGCAGGCGCACTACGATGTCGTGAAAGCAACTCTTACAATAAACATCGATGCGCCAAGAACGATTGACCACCCACGGCACCAAGAAGCAAAGTGTTTTCGAGGAAACTTTCGCCAACATCAATTTGATTTTCAAGGAAGTAAGATTTTTCAAAAACATTGTAGGCACCAATATGACATCGGATCCAAACGAAGATGCAGGAGATACAGAATACATCGTGTGCGCACCTGCATCAGAAAAGTTACTGGGAACATTGGGCTTTGAAGATTCAAGAATCCGAATGGATTATGGCGATGGTACGGATGCCAGCGTTTTTCGAAAGGAAGAACCATTGATGTATGCCAAACTTGCAACGGAAGAAGCGATTTTTTATGTAATCTTTGGTGAATTAAATGTAGTGGAGCTTTGACGAGTCAAGGGGTTTCTCGGCATATCAAGTCCAACATGGAACGAGGCTGAGGCGCAAACCCCGAACCGCCTTCGTCCTCCTTGTGTATAACCTTTCAGGGGATGGATTCCACTGCCACAGGAAATGATATGGTTTGTTTTTGATTCCAGACTTTGCTTCAATACCGTCAGAGAGCTGTACTGCGCATATGTCTCAATCGTTTGGAAGGCATAAAAAAACGCCGCGGATGCGGCGTGATTTGCGTGGCTGGGGTAGCTGGACTCGAACCAACGCATGCGGGATTCAGAATCCCGTGCCTTACCAACTTGGCGATACCCCATTGACAAGCGTTGCTGTCAACATTGACTATTATAGGAGAAAATACGTGCACTGTCAATCCCTTTTTTATAAAAATTTACGATTCGATGATTCTTTGGCTGACAGGAATATAAAAACAAGCTATAATATAACTGGAGGGAATGGCATAGAAAAGGGGGATTCTTCATGCAGACAATCGAGGATTTCTACCGTGAAGCGCTGAAAAAGGCCACAGGGCGAGAGGAGTTCGAGTACGATCCCGAGCAGCTCAATTGTCTTTTTCCATCCGACAGTGCATGAGCCGGTTTGGGGCGAGGAAAAGCTTTCGGACGAAGGGCAGAAGAAAGCGTTCACGAAGGATGCGCGTGCCGTCTTGGAAGACGTCCTTGCGGGCAAGCGGGCGGGGCGCAAGGCGTACATCCTGCTCGCACCGGCGTTCCTCGGACAGTATCACGATGTCAAGACGGGGCAGATCCGCAACGCTTTCCGCAAGATGGGGTTCGACGGTCTCGTCGAAGTCGCGCTCTTCGCCGACATCTTGACGCTCAAGGAAGCTTTGGAGTTCGACCGCAACATCCAGTCGGAGTCGGATTACATGCTCACGAGCTGCTGCTGTCCCATGTGGGTGGCGATGATCAAGAAGAGCTTTCGGCATCTCATGCCGCATGTGCCGCCGTCCGTCTCGCCGATGATCGCCGCTGGGCGCACGGTGAAGAAGCTCTATCCTGATGCCTTGACCGTGTTTTTAGGGCCGTGCATGGCGAAGAAGACGGAGGCGAAGGATCCTGACCTCGTCGGCGCCATCGACCATGTACTGACGTTCCAGGAGTGCAAGGACATCTTTGACCGCCTCGGCATTCATCCGCAGGATCAGTCGGACAAGAAGCGCGTCTACTCGTCGGAAGCGGGACGCATCTACGCCTACGCGGGCGGCGTATCACAGGCGGTGCAGATGACGCTCGACCGGCTGAGTCCCGAGCGTGCGATCAAGGTGCGCTCGCGCCACGCGAACGGCGTCGCCGAGTGCAAGCAGATGCTCAACGACCTCATGGAGGGAGAGGTCAAGGCGAACTTCTTCGAGGGCATGGGCTGCGCGGGCGGCTGCGTCGGCGGTCCAAAGAAGCTCATTCCGCAGGAAGAGGCAAAGGAGCATGTCAAGGCATACGGCAAGCGCTCACCGTACCGCACGCCGCTCGACAATCCTTACGTCCTGGAACTTCTGACGCGCCTCGGCTTTTACACGCTCGAAGGGCTGCTGTATGACGAGACGTTCTTCTCAAGGAAGCGATTTTCCTGAAGGAATGCACGCAGAAAGCGGCCGCTTCGCAAACGCCCGTGCCCCTCGTGGCTAACTTCTAAGGTTTCATAAAAAGACGGCGTCCGTGTCTGGTCGGCACAGGCGCCGTCTTTTTCACTGCCTGGAAGATTCCTCTCCCTGCAACTGTCGCACGACAAGCGACCGGCGCAGCTGCTTTCCCTGCTATACTGACATCAAGAGGTCAGGGAAGCAGGATGCGGGCAACCGCGCATCGGCAGGCGCCGCTGCCCCATCGAAGCGGCGTTTCCTCTGCTCCCCCCGCTGCTGCGGGATGACCATCGGACATGTTCGGACAGACAGAAGGAGAGGAAAAATCATGACGTATCGCAGAATCCTGGCCATCGGCGACATCCACGGTCATTTCGAAAAATTTCACTCTGCCTATGCGAAGATGCACTTCGAGCCGGCAGACGACCTCCTCGTGTTCCTCGGCGACTACATCGATCGCGGTCCTTCGGTGCGCCGCACGCTGGAATTCGTCATGAAGCTCGCCGTGGAGAAGAACGTCGTCCTTCTGCGCGGCAACCACGAGCAGATGATGCTCGACTATTTCTTCGGCGGCGCAACGGGCGAGTCCTGGCTGATGAACGGCGGCAAGGAAACGATGGCGGAACTTCTGGCACGGGAAAAGGAGTCGCCGGGCGCGGTCGCGCGCGTGCTCGCGTTCCTGCGGGGATTGCCGCTCTCGCACTCGATCGAGCAGGACGGGCAGCGCTACTCTTCGCCCATGCGGGCGTGCGCCCGGGCATTGCCCTCGAAAAGCAGAGGGCGGAGGATCTGCTCTGGATTCGTGAAGAATTCTATCGCCACTATGCCAGCGACGCCATCGTCGTCGCCGGCCATACGCCGACGCTCTTCCTCGATGCAAAAGCAAAGCCCCTCTTCATCAACAAGCGCATCATCCTCGTCGATACAGGCTCATACTTCCCCGACGGGCACATCTCCATCGTCGACGTTCTCTCACGCCGCTTCTGGCAGAACGCCGCATGAGAGACTTGCCAAACATATGTTCTATATGCTATACTGTTTTACGAACATATGTTTGGTTAGATGGGAGGAAGAAGGAATGAAACATTGGGACTTGCCCGAGGACTGGGAGCTTGAGGCGGCGCTGCCTGAGTACGTCGACGGGGAGGGAGACGTGACGCGGCTTTTTCCCCGGCAGGCGGCACGGAACGGCTCGTGCGCGTGCGTCTGCGCGCCGTGTTGGAGCGCCTGGCAAAGAAGCACTGCCGTTCCCTGCCACTGCTGCGCGCACGGGCGAAGGAACGCACGGCGCTCGCGCAGGCGGCGCCCTTGGCCATCGCGACGGAGCTGGTGCTCGTGCCCTTTCGCGTGCGCCGCCCGCTTTTCCGCGGCGATGCAGCCATGGGCGTCGTGAACGCCATGCACGCCCAGATCGCCCACACGGCGGAAGCGGCTGAGATCGAGCTTTCGTGCGGCAGGCGCATCCGAACGCTCTGGTGCGCCGCCACGCTCGCCGCGCATCTCCGCGCGGCGGACATCCTGCGCCGAGACCTTGAGGAAGAGGCGAAGGCCGCCGTGCTGCGCCGCCTCTTCTGGCAGAAGGCATGGAATCGCGCTTACGGGGAAGGAACTGGAAAGAAATGAACGAACGCGCGTAGAGCGCCGCAGCGAAACAAGCTGCGGCGCTCTTTGCTGTCTGCCCTCCCCCCTTCTTCCCACAGCTGCCGTCGAAGCAGGCCTCGCTCGACTTTTTGCGCCTTCCGGCTCTCTTCCGCTACAATAGCGGCAAGCGCTAATCTACAGAGGAACCGGTTCCTCGCCCAAGGGTGAGGAAAATGACAGTTCATGAAATGGTTTTGGAGTCGCAGAGAGGAAACGCGGAAGTCTTGGCGGAACTTTTGCGAGAAGTTCCAGGGGCTCTTCTTTCGTGCGGCGCGCCAGCGCCACCTGCGCACCGTCTTCGAAGATGCCTTGCAGACGGCGAGGGAGAGCTTCCTGCGCGCCGTGCGCGATTTCGACGCGACGCTCGGCGTGCCGTTCGAAGGCTTCGTCAAGCGCCGCATTTATGGCGATCTCCATACGTTCTTCCGGCGCGAACGCGCCTACTGGCAGCGCGAGGTACATCCAGGAGACGACGAGGACGGCCAGAGCTTCTGGGCGTCCGTGGAGGACGAGGCCGCCGGCGGCGCCCCTGCGCGATTCTTGCTGCAAGAGACGCTTGCCGCCGCGATGAATACGCTCTCCGCACGCGAAAAGGAGCTTCTCGCTCGTCTTTCTCGCAGGCTGGAGCCTCAAGCGACGCCGCAGCGAAGATCGGTCTCGGCGCCGCCTACGCCGCCGTGGTCAAGCGGCGCGCACTGCAGAAGCTGAAGAAGCTGCTGGCGTAAGAGACGCAAGAAAAGATATTCCTCATACGCCTTTTCCTTTCGCAGCAGACACAAAGCCCCCTTCCTATGGTATAATGTCGGTATGGCAGCAAACACGGAAGGGGGCTTTCTCATCGCGCAGGAGATACATCCTCGCACTTGATTCGGGCACGGTGAAAAAACCGCACGGCGATTTTTGACGAGCGGGCGAATCTCGTCGCCCTCGCGGCGAAGGAGTTGAACGTCTACCGCCCACAGCCCGGCTGGGTCGAGCAGGATGCGGACGAAATTTGGGCGGCACAACTTTGGACGGCAGAGCAGGCGATCCGGGAAGCCGGCATCAAGAAGTCGGAAATCGCGGCGATCGGCATCACGAACCAACGCGAGACGACCGTCCTCTGGAACCGCCATACGGGACGGCCGATCCATCATGCCGTCAGCTGGCAGTCGATGCAGTCGAAGGAGATCGTCGAACGCTTCCGCAAAAACGCCGATCTTTTTGAGGAGTTCCGCCAAAAACACGGCGATGGTTCTCTCGCCATATTTTTTTCCGTCAGCAAGATCTGCTGGCTCCTCGACAACGTGCCCGGTGCGCGTGCTTTGGCAGAACAAGGCGACCTCGCCTTCGGCACGATCGACAGCTGGCTCCTCTGGAAGCTCACAGGCGGCAAGGTTCATGCGACAGACGATTCGAATGCGTCGCGCACGATGCTCTACCACCTCGCGCACGGCGCGTGGGACGACACGCTGCTGCAGCAGACGCAGATTCCGCGCGCCCTTATGCCCGAGATTCATCCATCCTCCTATGAATACGGCGTGACCTCGCCCGCTGTATTCGGCACGGAGATCCCCATCAGCGGCATCCTCGGCAACCAGCAGGCCGACCTCTTCGGCCAGTGCTGCTTCCTGCCCGGCACGGCGAAGAACACCTACGGCGAAGGCTCCTTCTTCCTCCTGAACACGGGCAGCCGCTTCATGCAGTCGCACAACGGCCTCAACGCCACGGTCGCCTGGAAGCTCGACGGCAAGCTCACCTACGCGCTCGAAGGCAGCATCTTCGTCGCGGGCGTCGCGCTCGAATGGCTGCGCCGCGGCCTCAAGATCATCGACTCCCTCGACAAGACCGAGTGGATCGCCAAGCGCGTCACGGACACGGCGGGCGTCTACTTCGTTCCCGCCTTCCGCGGCCTTTCCGCGCCGTACTGGGACAGCGAGACGCGCGGCGTCATCATCGGGCTTTCGGAGGAAACGCACCGTGCGCACCTCGTGCGCGCAGCGCTCGCCGCCATGGCGTACCAAGGTGCGCGACGTCTACGAGGCGATCCGCCCGGATGCGCAGTTCCCCATCGAGGAGCTGCGCGTGTCGGGCGGCGCGAGCCGCAACAACCTGCTCATGCAGATGCAGGCGAACATCCTCGGAATTCCCGTGCGCCGCCCCGTCGAAAGCGAGACGACGGCGCTCGGCGCCGCCTACATGGCGGGACTCGCCGTGAAGCTCTGGCAGAGCACGGACGAGCTGGCCGCACTCTGGCACGAGGACGCCCTCTTCACTCCCCGGATCTCCGCCGACGAGCGCGAGCGCCTTTACGACGGCTGGCAGAACGCCGTCTCCCACGCCATGGGCTGGCATGGCTGAGCCTTCCCTTTTCTGCAAGACGAAAATATCCCCCGCGCTTTGGCGCGGGGGATATTTTTCTTCCATCAGATAATGCGAATGCTGACGGATCGTCAGATTGTAGGCGCTATGCCGAGCTGCATGGCGATAAGCATCGTGATGATGCAGATGACGTAGTATATCGCCCATGGCACGATATTCGTTCGGATCAGCTTGCCCTCGATGCCCTTGATCGTGATGACGCCGGTCGTGGCGGCAGCAGCAACGATGTTGTTGATGCAGATCATGTTGCCGATGGCGCCGCCTTGGTTCTGCAAGGCGAGGATGACCGTCGGCGGGATATTGAGGAGCTGCGCCGTCTGGAACTGCAGCGGGGAGAACATGATGTTCGACACCGTGTTCGAGCCGAACATGAAGGCGCCGACCGAGCCGATGAAGGTCGCGAAGTAGAAGTAGTTGCCGCCTGCAAGCTCTGCAACGCCCTTCGCCATCGTCAGGAGCATGGAGTCAAGGCCGAGGCCGTTGATGCTCGAATAGCGGTACATGTAGACGAGACCGAAGCCGAAGATCAGGGCGACGGTCGCACCATAGACCTGGTTTGCGGACTTCGAGAAGATTTCCTTGACCTGCGTGCCCGTGAGGCCGTAGAGAGGAATCGAGAGGAGAACGATGAGGATAAACGGCGCGATGCCCGGGTTGTTCAGGATGGCGAAGTTCCATGCCGCATCCGGGACACCGAGGATGCCCTTGACGGAGATGACGACGCTCTTGATGGGTCCTTGAGGCCGAGCTGCGGGATGCGCGTGAGGATCAGCCACAGGGAGACGAAGAGGTACGGAATCCAAGCCTTGAAGAGCGACATGTGCGGGATGTCTTCCGTCCTCTTGTCCTTCTTCTCGTCACTCTCAAAGCGCCAGATCGTCTTCGGCATGAGGAAGCCTGCCTTCGCGGCGCCGATGAGCACGAAGATCGTGATGGCGGCAGCGGTCAGCGACGTGATCTCCGAGCCGATGAACTTCGCAAGCAAGAGGAAGAAGATGTCAAAGACGACAGCGGCAAAGAGGCAGAACGGCAGGACGGGCAAAGCGTCCATAAAGGACTTGTTCTTACCGAACATGCGCGTGACGATGCCGACGACGACGAAGATGATGAGAAGCGCGCCGACGGCCATGCCGAGAGCCGAGATGAAGGAAAGACCCAACTTCCAAGTCTCGAAATCGGTGATGCCGATTGAAGGAAGCATCTCCTTGACGATGTCAGCCGCCGCGTTCGTCGGCGTGCCGGCAGCGCCGAACGGCACCGGCGTCGAGTTCAGGATGAGGCAGGAGATCGCAGCTGCCATCGGAGGAAAGCCCAAGCCGATGAGCAGAGGGGCAGCAATCGCCGCCGGCGTGCCGAAGCCCGCCGCACCCTCGATGAAGGCGCTGAACGCAAAGCCGACGATGACGAGCTGGATGCGCGCATCCTCCGTGATGCCGTTGAACATGCCCTGGATGCGGTGCATGGCGCCCGCCTTGTCCAGCATGTTCATCAGCAGGATCGCGCCGAAGATGATGATGAGCGTATCAATAGAGCCGAGGAAACCCGCCACAGAATACGCGGCGATGTCCAAAACCTTCATTTCCCAGGCAAAATAACCGATGACGACAATGACTGCCCAAGCGATCGGCAGAACCTTCTTCGCTGACATGTTGAACACAACGGTCAGCACGATGGTCAGCAGAATAGGTACTGCTGCGAGCAAAGCTAACATGAATTTCAACTCCTATCCAGTTTTCAAAGATTCGGGACAACTTGCGTCCCTAAGCTGTCGCAGTCAGTTTCGACGCTTCCCGCAGGCTGCCTGCGGGAAGCATCGAACGCTGCCAAACTGCGGTTTACATCAAGCTCATCTTCCCCTCGCCGCGATATTTTCCGCAAGGATATCGGCGACATGCTTGACCTTGATGTTCGGTGCCTGCTTGTCGAGACCGCCGCCGATCTGCATCATGCAGGCAGGGCACGCGACAGCGCAAACTTCCGCGCCCGTGTCCTTGATGTTGTTGACTTTCTTTTCGAGCAGCGGCATCGAGATCTCGACGTACTTCATGCCGAAGGCGCCCGCCATGCCGCAGCAGTGGTCGGCGTCCTTCATTTCGACGAAGTTGACGCCCGGCGTCGCTTCGAGAAGCGCGCGCGGCTCTTTGTAAATGCCGAGACCGCGGCGGATGTGGCAGGAATCGTGGTACGTGACCTTCTGCCCGCCGGCATTCGACGGCATCAAGCGGCCTTCCTTCTCGTAGAGCTCGGCGACGAGGCTCGTGAACTCGCGCACCTTGCTCGCGAAAGTCTTGACCTTGGAGAGCATCGCCGGATCACCCTCGAAGATTTCCACATACGTCTTTTCCAAGGTTTCCGTGCACGTCGGGCAAGCCGAGAAGATCACATCGGGGTTCAGCGCCAAGATCGCCTCGATGTTCTTCTTCGCGAGCTTCCTTCCCGTGTCACGGTCGCCCATGCCCATGGCAGGGCTTGCCGCAGCAGCTCTGCTCCTGCGGGAAGAAGACGGCGACGCCGGCATCCTGCAGCACGCGCACGGCGTTTTTCTGCCGAATCGGGGAAGACGAAGTCCATATTGCAGCCCGAGAAGAATACAGCCTTCATCTTCGGGTTCTGCGGATTCGCTTTCTCCAGATCTTTCGCGCGATCGCGGAACGGCTTGTCGGCAATGGCGGGCAGACTGCGGTTGTCCGTCATCTTCGCAAAGAAGAGCGGCAGATGGCGGATGAACTTGCCGCTCGTCATCGGCTTTTGCGCCTTCGCGCCAATGCGCAGAAGCGCATGGAAGACCTTGCGGTTCGTGAGGATGTTCTGGAACACCGTCTTTTCTGCGAACGGCATGCCGTTCTCCTTCACGTTCCTTGAGCGCAGCTCGTCGATGATGTCCGGGATGGGGATCTTGCCCGGGCAGATCTGCACGCACCCTGCGGCAGCCTATGCAGAGATCGCTGAACTTCGAGAAGTCCTTGAGGCCATTGTCCAGAAGACCCGTGAGAATCGCCCCGATACCGCCGGAGTAGATATGCCCGTAGACGTTGCCGCCGACGAGTGTCCAGATCGGACAGACGTTGAGGCAGGAAGCGCAGCGCACGCACTGATAGACTTCGTTGAGCTTCGGATCACGCGCAGCATCCAAACGGCCGTTGTCCAAGAGGATGACGTAGAGCTTGCGATCTTCCTCGACCCACTTGCCGTCCTTCTTGTAGATGACGGGCGTAGTACCCCGAGATGAACGTCTCGTAGCTCGTTGCCTTCTGGCACGTGCCGTTGCGCGGCAGGAGGCGCAGGATCTTCGCGATATCTTCGACCTTCGGGATGAGCTTTTTCGTAGCCGATGAGGACGACGTTGATGCGCGGCAATGTCGTCGCGATGCGCGCATTGCCTTCGTTCGTCACGAGACCGGTCGCGCCGTTCTCGGCGACGCCGAAGTTCGCGCCCGTGAAGCCGAGATCCGCCTGCAGGAACTCTTCGCGCAGCACCTGGCGCGCCGTCTGAACCATGAAGGGGATGTCGCTCGGGATATCCTTCTTCAGCTCTTTGGAGAAGAAGCTCGCGCACTGATCACGGTTCAAGTGGATGGCCGGCATGACCATGTGCGACGGGTGCTGTCCCGCAACGGAAAGCATCCATTCGCCCAAGTCCGTTTTCACGGATGTGAATGCCGTGCGCCCTCGATGTCTTCGTTGAGGCGGATTTCCTCGCTCGCCATGGACTTCGACTTAACGATGCGCTTGACGTTGTTCTCCTTGCAGATCTTGAGGAGGTAGTCCTTGACTGCCTGCCCGTCCTTCGCACGGTAGACCACGCCGCCGCGCTCGCGGACGGCTGCCTCGAACTGGTCGGCGAGCTGGTCGATATGCTGCACGGCCTCGTGCTTCATCGCGCGCAGATCCTCGCGCAGAGCCTCGATGTCGTGGCCTTCATACGACTTCAGGCGAGCGCCCGGATACTGCTCGGCGAATTTGCCAAGAGCGCCGCGAAGGATCGGATCTTCCAGCTTTTCGTTGATTTCCTTGCGCAGATCGCGTGCCATCAGCCCTCACTCCCTTCCATGTTCTCGATTGCAATGACGAAGAAGCGGCTCAGATCATGAACGCCGAGCGTCAGCACGCGCTCGATGTCCGCTGTACGCGACGGGCCAGTGATGAAGCCGACGTAGCCGCGCTTGTAGACGCGCGCGATGACCTTCAAGGCCGTCGTGAGGTTCTCCGTCATGTAGTTCGCGTTGACATAGACAGCATGTACCGGCGGCAGCATGCCCGTGACGCGCGCTTCATAAGAATAGGTGTCGACACAGACGCCGCCCGTCTCGCCAACGCCGAACTCGGCGACGGAAAGACCGAGATCTGCCGTGGGTGCGTTCTCCGCAATCTCGAACTTCTCCGTATAGATCGGCACTTCCGGCGAAGAAAGCTCCTCATAGATCTTCTTGATGCCTGCATTGTTGTCGCCGCACGTCGCAATGACCTTCTTGCAGTTGAACTCCTTGATCAGCTCTGCCGTCTTCGCCTTCGCCGCCGCGAGATCCTTCACGCGGAAGACTTCCGCCGCAGCAAGCTTGGCGTTTTTCTCAAAATCGTCCCAATATTTCGCATCGATGAGTTTCTCATCAAATGCTTCTTTGGGCCAATCCTGACAGATTTTCAGCATGGTCCATCCTCCTTGGATTAAGTTGTCATGAAAATAGATAATATATATTATTTCTTAAGAAATCCCCTTCTCTCGCGCTCGCCGCGCAAGGTCGTGCAGGGGCTACCCGCACGGAGCTTTTCGCAGCAAGGCGGGAAAAGGGGCCTTTCATAAGCTGGATTGTTCAGCGGGAAGCACGCTCGACGAGCGGCTTTCCCAGGGGATCAACGTTTCAGATTCAATGTCAGAAAAGCTTCGACGGGTTCAAGATGCCCTTCGGATCGAAGGCGTTCTTGATGCCGCGCATGAGGTCGATCTTCTCCGGCGCATAGTTTTCGCCCATATGGGACATCTTCGCGAAGCCGACGCCGTGCTCACCGGAAACGAGACCGTTGAGCTCTCGCGCCTTCCTGTACATGCGATCCATGGCCTCGTCGAGGTTCCTCTTCCATTCCTCGGGCGTCATGTCGTCGCGCAGGATGTAGATGTGGAGGTTGCCGTCGCCCGCATGGCCGAAGCTCTTGATGCGAATGCCCATGTCCTCGCGCACCTGATGCACGTATTCCACGAAGGTATTGACGCAGTCACGCGGCACAACGCAGTCGACCTCGTCCATCTCTGTCGTCGAACCCTTGATCGCTTCGAGGAACGCACCGCGCGTCTTCCAGATCGGCGTCTCGCGCTCTTCCGTATCCGCGATGAAGAGGTCGAGCGCCCCCCGGTCGAGGCAGATCTTCGCAACATCGTCGTAGTAGCCGGAGATCTCTTCCGTCGAGTTGCCGTCGAACTTCAAGAGCAGATAAGCGTCCGCCGTCTTGTCGGGGAACTTCATGCCCAAGAACTCCTCGGCGTCCATGATGACCTCGCGCTCCATGAACTCGACGGCCGTCGGAATGACCTTCGAGCGCATGATGACGGGCACCGTGTCTATCGCATGTTTCAAGGTCGGGAACGGCACGAGCAACGTGACCGTCTTCTTCGGCAGCGGGATGAGCTTCAGCGTCGCCTTCGTGACGATGCCGAGCGTGCCTTCCGAACCGATGATCATGTCCTTGATGTCGTAGCCCGTAGAATTCTTGACGACCTTGCCGCCGAGATTCATGATCGTGCCGTCTGCCATGACGACTTCCAGCGCGCGGATATAGTCGCGCGTGACGCCGTACTTGACGGCGCGCATGCCGCCGGCGTTCGTCGAGATGTTGCCGCCGATCGTCGCGGACTTTTCGCCCGGATCTGGCGGGTAGAAGAGCCCATGCGGCTCGACATACGCATAGATTTCCATGATGAGCACGCCCGGCTCGACCGTCAGCGTGAGGTTCTTGTCATCAAGCTCCAGGAAGTGGTTCATGAGCGTCGTGTCAATCATGACGCCCTTGTGCACAGCGACAGCTGCACCGACGAGCCCCGTGCCGGCGCCGCGCGGCGTCACGGGCAGGTGCTTGTCGTAGCAGTACTTCATGACCTTGGAAACTTCTTCCGTCGAGAGCACGCGCACGACGACATCGGGATAATGCGCCTCGGCGCTGAGCTCGTCATGGCTGTACTCTTCCTTGATCTCGTCCTTCCAAAGAAGACGGTCGCGGTCAACGATCTGGGCAAGAGCCTCGAAGTCTTTTTCGTCGAAAGTCTTGTAGGTATTCATGCTACAACGGCCTCCCCTTTCTTGATCTTCTCGATCAGCTGCGGAACGATCTCATAGATGTCCCCGACGATGGCATAGTTTGCCACATCGAAGATCGTAGCCTTCGGATCCGAATTGATGGCGATGATGTTTTCCGAGTTGTTCATGCCGGCGACGAACTGAATCGCACCCGATACGCCGCAGGTGATGATGAGCTTCGGACGAACCGTGCGGCCCGAAAGGCCGATCTGATGCTTGGCATCGAACCAGCCGCTCTCCATCATCGGGCGCGTGCAGGCGACCTGAGCCCCCAGATGCTCGGCAAGCTCCATGATCATGTCGAGGTCTTCCTTCTTCTTGACGCCGCGGCCTGCGACAACGAGCACTTCGGCGTTCTCGATGCTCTGCTCCTTCGGCTTGCGCGTCGTACCGTGCACCTCGACACGGTTCTTGAGCTTATCCTTGGCGACCGTGAACTCCTCGACATCGCCAGACAGCGAGTCGCTCCTTTCCGGCGCATTCATGATCTTGTAGCGCACCGTGCACATCTGCGGACGGTGGTTCGGCGTGTGGATCTCCGCCATGATGTTGCCGCCGAATGCCGGACGGATCTGGACGAGATCCGTGTTCTCCTGCATGTCGAGAATCGTGCAGTCCGCCGTGAGTCCCTGTCTTGAAACGCGCGGCGATGCGCGGGGCGAGCTGGCGACCGACCGAGGTCGCACCGACGAGGATCGCCGTCGGCTTCACCTTGTTGATGAACGCCTCGAAGGCCGATGTGTATGTCTCGATCTTGAAGTACTTGAGCTCGGGATCGTCACAGAAGAAGACCTTGTCCACGCCGTAATGACGAAGTTCGTCGACGCGGTCCTTGATGTCGCTGCCAATGAATACTGCATACACGGGATGGTTGATTTTTGCCGCGAGTTCCTTCGCCTTGCCGATCAGCTCGAACGTGACGGGATGGATCGCGCCTTCCTCATGCTCGACGTAGACGGCGATGCCCTTCCACTCGTCCTTGTTGATCGAAGGCTTCACTGCCTCCTCGACGAATTCCATGACGCCCGCAGGGCCCTTCTTCACGCACAGCTTGCAGAGCTTACAGGCCGCATTGACTTCAAGCTTGCCATCGTTGACTTCGAGCGCATTGAACGGGCAGACAGCAACGACCTCGTCCATGATCTGCTGGCTGGTAATTTTGTCTTGATGGACAACGAGTTTCCCCATTTGCATTTCCTCCAGTTCTTATTTTTCGACTCTCACAGGGCGCAGGGCGCGCCTTGTGGGCAGTATCAGGCTTTTTACGGAAGATTACGCGATGAACTTCTTCTTCTTCAACATGCCGACGATCTTGTCCGTGACCTCTTCCGCCGTGCCCGTCCAGGAGACCTGCTCCTTGTCGGACGTCGGGGGGAAGATGCGGCTGACCTGCGTCGGCGAGCCATTCAGGCCGTAGTGGTTCTTGTCCTTGTCCTCCATATCCTGGAGCGTAAACATCGGGATTTCCTTGTTTTCCGTCGCCTTCTTCTTGATGTACGAAGGAAGGCGCGGCTGCACGATGTCCTTCTGCACGGTGATGAGACAGGGGAACTGAACCTTCAGATGCTCGATATCCTGCGCCATCTCCATGTCGACCAGGAGGCCGCCGTCTTCAACCCCCTTGATCACCTTGACGTTGCAGACGCTCGGCAGATCGAGAGCTTCGGAAACCTCGGGCCCGACCTGCGCCGTATCGCCGTCCGTCGTCTGCAGGCCGCAGATGATCAGATCGAACTTGCCGAGCTTCTTTATGCCCTGAGAAAGCGTGTAGCTCGTTGCGAGAACATCCGCGCCGCCGAACGAGCGGTCGGAAATGATCGCGCCCTCGTCTGCGCCCATGGCAAACGCTTCATAGATGACAGCCTTTGCCTGCGGCGATCCCATCGTGATGACACTGACACGTCCGCCATACTTCTCCTTGAGAAGCAAGCCGCACTCGAGAGCAAACAGGTCATACGGGTTCATCTTGGAATCGGCGCCGTCGCGCTTCAAGACGCCCGTCACCGGATCGACTTCAACCTTGTTCGAACCCGGGACTTGTTTGATACATACGAGAATTTCCACAATTACCCCTCCATTTATGATAATGTCACTAAAAAGCCCTACGCCGTTTATGATACTATAAATCTACGCGATAAGCAATAAGGAATTTCCCAATTTTTTTCGAAAAGAATCTGTTTTCACTCATTTGCTCTTGCCCAAGGCACAAAAAAATAGGGCTAACCCAGCCTTGCGACTTATTGTATTCGATGGGGAGACAGAAATCCTGCTTCGAAAAAAATTATTTTCTTTTATCCCATCATAAATTTCATAAAAAGAAGACTGCTGCCCGTCGCACGCATGCAGCAGTCTTCTCCCACGCTACCATTTTTTTCCTTCCAGCCGAAAGAGGCGCGCTTGCCTTGCGCGTCGTAGATCTCGATCGGCGAGAGCGTCACCTTGCCGTCCTTCCTGCGGAACGTGTCGGCGCGCGCACGGTAACCGTCACCGAAGTCGATCTCAAGGTTGCCGAAACGCTGGTCGTGCCATGCGCTGTCGAAGGTGCCCGAAAGGCTCTCGAAGGGCACGATACAACGATACGTCCCCGCGCCCGAACGGAAGCTGCCGCTGTACACCGTTCGGCGCGTGCTGCCCGTCGAGTGAATGATGAGGTCGAGCGCCACCTTGCAGTCGAGCTGGGCGCTGGGGAAGCCCTCGGCCGCCTCCAACCCCTCGCCATGTCCGCAGAGATTCCAGTAGCATGTGTCGAGGTCGTAGTCGCCCCAGGCGCGCAGCTTGCCGCCGAAAACGTCCGCTGTGACATCGGTGAAATCGAGCTTCGCCTCCTTCATGCGCACCGCTCCCTCGACGTTTCGAAAGGCAATGCCCGGTATATGAAGCTCCTTCATGCGCACCGTGCCCGCCCCCTCCATCGTATCGAAGGGTCCCGTGAAGCGCACGGAAAGCGTCATCTTGTCGTGGATGTCCATCCCGAAGCCCAAGGAGCTCGGATCGACCTCACTGATGAGCATCGACAGATCGGCGACAGGGCGCTCCGCCTCTTTCATATCGATCGTGCCGTTGATCGTCATGCCGCTGCCCCGCATCGTGCCGCCAAGACCAACGACCGTCCCTCGGATGGCAACTTCTTCCGACGTGTTGATGTCGGCATGGATCTCCATGCCCTGCAGAAGATAGTGGCGGCGGCGATAAAACAGTTCGCCGCGGCAATTCGTGAAGTCGAGCTTCAGGCGCAGCTTCTTTCCCTCGCGGTTGAAATTCTGCAGACGCCTGCGCATCGCCTCCGCGCGCTTGGCGCGAGCCTCTTCTCCGAGCGCCTTGAGTTCGGCCTCCGTCATGTTCTCACGCCTTTTTCTTCCTTCCCGGGAGCGCTCCTTCTCCTCCCTGCTCTTTTTCTTTGAGTCTCGCTTCCTCCGCCGCATCGAGCTCCGGCGAATGACGCAGGAAGTCGAGCTGCATCTTGTCGTCCACGGCCATCGAAAGCACAGCGCCGTCCAGTGTCAGCTCCTGAATCGTCGTCGACTTCAAATTGCCCGTAACGACGTCGTAGGGACGCGCACGAAACCCGCCGCGCGGCACGAAGAGGATCGTATGCCCCTCGGGATCCTTCCACTCAAGCTTCTCGAAGCGCACCTCGCCGAGAAGATTCGCGTGCAGCTTTTCGACCGTCACCGTGCCGCGCAGCATCGTCTGATCCTCCATCGCGCGGTTGAAGATCAGGGCAGCGCTGCGGCTCAAGAAGAAAAGATCGGCAAAAACGATGATCGCGGCGAAAGAAAACGCCGCGATCATCCATCGAACTATCCTTTTTCCCATGCACCCTCGGGCGCAGCATCAGGCCAGAACCTTCTGCAAGTACGCCTTGATCTCCTCGCCATCCTCCATCTTCATGACATCGGCGAGGATCTCCTTCGCCTGCACGGAAGAGACGGCGCGCAGCTTCTCCTTGACACGCGGGATCGACGGCGCACTCATGCTCAGCTCCGTCAGCCCCATCGCCATCAGAAGCACGGCAGCGTAGGGATCGCTCGCCATCTCGCCGCACATGCCGCACCAGATGCCGTTCTCCTTCGCCGCGCGCGCCGTGCGCTCGACGAGACGCAGGACGGCGGGATTGAAGTGGTTGTACAGGTACGCGATGCTCGAATTGCCGCGATCGACCGCGAGCGTGTACTGCACGAGGTCGTTCGTGCCGATACTGAAGAAATCGACGTATTTCGCAAGTTCGGGCGTCATGATGGCAGCCGCCGGCGTCTCGACCATGATGCCGACCTGCACGTTCTCGGAGAACGCCTTGCCCTCGTGCGAAAGCTCCAGCTTCGCCTCCTCGACGAATTCCAGAACCTTCTTGAACTCCGCGACGTTGATGACCATCGGCGCCATGATCGCCGCCTTGCCGTAGACGCCCGCACGGAGGATCGCCTTGATCTGCGGCAGGAAGAGGTCGCGCCTCTGCAGGCTGATGCGCAGCGCACGGTAGCCGAGGAACGGATTGTCCTCGGGCGGGATATTGAGGTAAGGCAGCGGCTTGTCGCCGCCGATGTCCATCGTGCGGATCACGCAGATCTTGCCGCCGCACTTTTCGACGGCTTCCTTTGTACGCCTTGAACTGATCTTCTTCCGTCGGAATGTCCTGCTTGCCCATGAAGACGAACTCCGAGCGGAAGAGTCCGACGCCCTCCGCGCCATACGTCAGCGCCGCGTCGACGTCCATGTGATTGCCGATGTTGGCGCAAAGCTCGACGCGGACGCCGTCCGTCGTGACGGCCGGCAGAGGCGCAAGCTCGGCGTAGTAAGCCTTGCGCTCTTCCTGCTGCTTGATCTTCTCGCGATAGCCCGCCAAGGTCACCTCGTCGGGACGCACGAGGATGTCGCCGCGCTCGCCGTCGATGATGACGAGTGCGCCGTCAGGAATCTCCGCGAGCTTCGCCAATGCCGACGACCGTCGGAATCGCACGCGCCTTGGCGATGATGACGGCATGGCATGTCGTACTGCCCTGCCCCAAGATCACGCCCGCGATCTTGTCCGTCGGGATATTGGCGATAACGGACGGCTCGATCTCATGTCCGCAGAGAATCACGGGGTCGTCGCCGATCTCCGGCTCCTTGACGCCGAGGATGTACTTCGCGATGCGCTTGCCCACGTCGCGGATATCGGTGGCACGCTCGCGGAAATACGGATCGTCCATCTGCTCGAAGATCGCCGCCTGCTCCTTCGCCGTGTCGAGCACCGCCAGAGGAGCGCTCGCTCCTTCATCGATCTTCGTGTGCATCGTCTCTTCCATCATCGGGTCCTGGGCGAGCATACGATGCGCCTCAAGAATCGCTGCCTGCTCCGCCATTCCCTTCGACTGAAGCGTCTTGATGTTCCCCTGCAGCACAGCGACGACAGCCTTGATCGCATCCTTGACCTTCTGGTTCTCGATGTCCTTGTTGCCGGGCGCATAGCCTTTGAGATAGCCGTCGATATTCTGCCCCGCCATCATGATCCTGCCGATCGCGATGCCGGCGATGACGCCCTTGCCGCGCAAACTTTCTGCCATATATCTCTCCCCCATTCACGGATCATTCAAATCTTTCAATAATTATTCAGATATTTTTAATGCCCGCTTGTCAAAAAGGCTCCGGGGCACATACGAACATCTCCCCGGAGCCTTTTTCTTACTCCTCGCCGAACTTCGTTTCAATAAGTTCCTTGAGCGCTGCGACGGCATCCGCCTCATCGGGACCGTCCGCTTCGATCGTGATCTCCGTTCCCTTGGCAAGACTCGAGGCTCATGAGCATGAGGGATGCTCTTGGCGTCAGCCGTCTTGCCCTTCGCCTTGACCTGCACCTTGATTTGAACTTTGCAGCCGTCTGCACGAAAAACGGAAGCCGGACGCGCATGGATTCCCGTCTTGTTCTCGATCGTCAATGTTGCTTCTGTCATCTGAATCTCTCCTTACCAAAAGATAAAGCAGAACCCCATCCCCGGAGCAGCGTCATCTCCAAAAAGGTCATGCTCCGCGAATCTTACTTTTACCGTTATAGTATTCGCCATACATCTGCCATTCCCCTTTTATAAAAGAAAAATTTTATCGAAGGAATTTTCAAGAGAAAAGCTGACGGAAGCTGCACGCCTCCCTCCTCGATCGAGGAAGGAAGCCGCCGTGCACTCGCGAGGGAGCTGCGACGGCAAGAGGGCATTGCCGCGTGCGAAGATGGACGGCGGAGTGCATCCGCGCTTTCCGAAGCCTTTTGAAGCCTTTTGAAGCCTTTTTCAAAAAATGTGGCAGGAATTCAGGGAGGCGCGTCGAAATAGCTAATGTCGGGGGTTCTGCAAGCAGCCCCGCATTCCTGCAGAAGAACGACATGCAGGAAAAACTGATCGAAGCGAAGCGTGGTGATAGGTATTGACGTTTTTCCTGCTTGCTGCTGCCATCATGGCGGTGAGCATCCTCTGCTTCACCGAGCCGCCATCTTTTTGGCTGCCCCATCAAGTATAAGCCCTTGATCCTCTGTGCAGTCATGGCGTTTCTTGTGAACTTTGCGACGCTCAATATCTCACCTTTTCTAACGCCGACGCATTATGCTCTCATCCTCGCTTTCGTACTCACAGCGTCGCTGGGCGTCACGTTCTACAACACCCAACTGCTGAAAAAGAGCGCCGCGCAGCTTCGGCAAGCATACGCGGCAAACCTCCCCTAAGAAACGGCTGCCTCATCTGAAACGACAGATGAGCCGCCCGCGGATGAAGAGACGAAAACGCCTGTAAGCGAGCCGACGGCGAACGAAAAGACGGAAACGCCTTCAGCTTCCGAGACTCCTGCCGATGCGGAGGCCGATGAGCCGACGGCGGAAAAATGCTCCTGCCGACGCGGAGGCCGATGAGCCGACGGCGGAAAAATGCTCCCTGCCAACGTGGAGGCTGAAGAACCGGCGGCGGAAGAGACTCCTGCCGACGCAGAAGCTGAAGAGCCGGCGGAGGAACAGACTCCGGCCGACGCGGAGACCGATGAGCCGGCGGCGGAAAATGCTCCTGCCGACGCGGAGGCCGATGAGCCGGCGGCGGAAGAGACTCCTGCCGACGCAGAAGCTGAAGAGCCGGCGGCGGAAGAGGCTCCCCGCCGACGCGGAGGCCGATGAGCCGACGGCGGAAGAGGCTCCTGCCGACGCGGAGGCCGATGAGCCGGCGGCGGAAGAGACTCCTGCCGACGCGGAGGCTGAAGAGCCGGCGGCGGAAAAATGCTCCCTGCCGACGCGGAGGCTGAAGAGCCGGCGGCGGAAGAGACTCCCTGCCGACGCGGGAGGCCGATGAGCCGGCGGCGGAAAATGCTCCCTGCCGACGCGGGAGGCCGATGAGCCGACGGCGGAAGAGACTCCTGCCGACGCGGAGGCCGATGAGCCGGCGGCGGAAGAGACTCCCTGCCGACGCGGAGGCCGATGAGCCGGCGGCGGAAAAATGCTCCTGCCGACGCGGGAGGCCGATGAGCCGGCGGCGGAAGAGAATCCTGCCGACGCGGAGGCTGAAGAGCCGGCGGCGGAAGAGACTCCCTGCCGACGCGGAGGCTGAAGAGCCGGCGGCGGAAGAGACTCCCTGCCGACGCGGAGGCTGAAGAGCCGGCGGCGGAAGAGAATCCCTGCCGACGCAGAGGCCGAAGAGCCGGCGGCGGAAGAGAATCCTGCCGACGCGGAGGCCGATGAGCCGGCGGCGGAAGAGACTCCTGCCGACGCGGAGGCTGAAGAGCCGTCGGCGGAAGAGACTCCTGCCGACGCGGAGGCTGAAGAGCCGTCGGCGGAAGAGACTCCTGCCGACGCGGAGGCTGAAGAGCCGTCGGCGGAAGAGACTCCTTCCGATGCAGAAGCTGAAGAGCCGCTTGCCGACGACGAGGACGATGAGGATTTCGATCTCGAACCTGCGGTGCCGCCCAGCGAAGAGGAGCGAAAGCGTGCCAAGGAAGAGCTCAGGGAGCTTACCGAAGCCGTCGGCCGCCTCCACTCGATGGACGATTACCTCGACTACGCCGACCAAGAGGCGCGGGCACATCGCCCACGCCGCGCCGTCTTCGCTTACAAGCAGGCACTCAGCCTCTACTGGAACGATGGCTATGCGCCATTCATCGCCATCAACCTCAGCAACGTTTACAAGGAGATGGGCGACTATGAGGCTGCGAGCGATACGTACAAAGCGGCGCTCACGCTTCCGGCAGCACAAAAAAATGCGGCCATGCAGCAGGAGTTTTTCCGCAGCGCCGACTACCTGCGCACCGTTCATCATATTCTGGCAAGCCACGGGATTGCAGATACGCCCTTCGCACAGATTCCGCCCGAAATCTCCGCTGAGATCGAGCGCGCCGTGCAAGAGGCAGACGCTGCAAATCCGTCTTAGAGAAAGATAAACCGATCAAACACAGGGGGAAATAGCTATGAAGACAAGTGCAGAAATCTTAGGACTGCCCGTGATCAGCATCACCGAGGGCCGCGAGCTCGGCATGAGCAAGACCTTGCTCATCGACGCCAAGAACGGCGCCGTCGCCGCCATCACGATCGAGGATGACGACTGGTATCGCGGCGTCAAGCTCATCCCATTCGAAAGCGTCATCGCCGTCGGCGCCGACGCCATCACGATCACGAACAGCGAGAACATCCTGACGCTTGAGGACGCTGTCGACTTCGAGAACCTGCTCGACGAGAACGTCCGCATCATCGGCACGAAAGCGATCACGAAGGGCGGTACGATCCGGGGTTCCGTCAGCGAGATCTACATCGGCGACGACGGCAAGGTCGTGCAGTGCGAGATTTCCGATCCCAAGGGGAATTTCCTCGACAATATCTCTGCCGAGCAGATTTCCATCTTCGGCAAGCAGGTCACGGTCATCGACAGTGCCAGCGTAACGGCGCCTGCGACTCCTGCGGCGCCCGCACCGGAGATGCCCGCTCCCTCCTACGATGCCGCTCCGGCCGTGGAAGAGACGCCCGCTCCCGAGCCTGTCGCCGAACCCGCACCTGCTGAACCGTCGGCCGCGGAAGCCGCAGAGACGGAGCCGATGCCGACGGAATCCATGACGGATTCCATGAATGCGGCGCCAGCAGAACCAACGCCGGAACCTGCCGCTGAATCCGCTGAAGAACCCGCCGCGGAATCCTCCGAAGACGCCGCAGAAAAGGCAGCGGCCAAGGCGACCGAGGACAGGCATCGCCGCTTCCTGCTCAACAAGAAGGCCTCGCGCCGCATCACGACCGATACGGGCGTCGTCATCGTCGAAGCCGGCGGCGACATCACCGAAGAGGTTCTGCAGAAAGCGAAGCTCGCCAACAAAATCATCGAGCTTTCGATGAACGTGCAGTAAGAAGGCAAAGAAAATCCCCCGACACGGCAAAATGCCGCTTCGGGGGATTTCTAGTTTACCATGAAGCCCCAAGAGGTCAAGTCGTACGACCACATTCTTATAACGGCTATCGTACGCCATTCGAAGCGAGGTATTCGACATAAGTTGATTGGACACTCGTGTTACAACAACGCTTGACCACAACAGAAAGGGCGGCAGCACTTTTTGCTGTCGCCCCTTGATTACCCACCAGCAAAGACAGACGGGGCTGTCAACGGTGGGCGCAGTCCATTCACTCGCCGTTGACCAGCTCGGCTGGATTTGCTAAATCAATTTTTTCAAAAGTGTTTCTACTTCTTTTGATTTCAACACCTTTCCCATAGAAGCAACCTGCTCATTTACAACAAGAGCTGGCATACTCATTACTCCATACTGCATGATTTTTTCCATGGCTGTAACATATTCAACATCAATAGTAAGTCCCATTGAATGAACCGCTTCCTGAGTTGCTTCTAACAGTGCATGACAGCTTTTGCAACCAGAACCTAAAACCTTAATACAGCAAATTCCGTCCACTGTTTTTCCGCAACACTCTTTTTCCAGCTTGATTTCTGTTGCCTCGCTTGTCGAGCAGCCGGCATTACCAGCACACGCAGGCGTTTTTTCTTCTTTGTTTTTTCTGTTAAATAATGACATAATGAATACCTCCATTTATTTTTCGCTTTCAAAGCGTTTTTTCAAAACCTCGTAATGATTTCGATTGCTTTTATCCTCACCATTATCCGGGAACAAGCAATAAGGCAAACTATCCGTTGTACGGTGCTTTATGACGCAAGCACAACACCTCCCATGATTTTGGCACGATATTTTAGGACAAATACATTCTTTTACATTTTCGCAGTGTATTTTTCTGCCTCATTTCAAATTAGTATTGGCTGAATGGCGTTAAAGAGATAGCCAACCAGTATAATTCCGACCGTACAGATTGCGATAAAAATCCATAAAAGTTTAGGTTTTACAGCTTTACGAAGCATAATCATTGAAGGCAGGGACAAAGTGGTAACGCCCATCATAAAAGATAAAACAACGCCCAACAATGCTCCCTTTGCCAGTAGTGCTTCTGCAATCGGAATTGTTCCAAAAATATCTGCATACATGGGTACTCCGGCAATAGTTGCGATAATTACACCAAATGGGTTATTAGCTCCGAGTATCTTAACAATGATTTCTTCTGGTATCCAGTTATGAATAATAGCCCCGATACCTACACCGATCAAGACATAAGGTGCAACCTTTTTCGCAGTAGATACATCCTGTTCCCATGCAAAATGAAGTCTATCCTTAAAGTGCAATTCTTCCTGCGGAATATCAACGGATTTTCCATTTTTAATGTATTCCTCTACTTCATTTTCAAGGTGTAGTTTTTCGATTAAACTCCCTCCTGCAACAGCAATTATAAGTCCGAGCAGAACATACACGATTGCCACTTTCCAGCCAAATATGCTCATAAGGAGTACAAGAGAGCCGAGGTCTACCATAGGAGAAGAAATTAAAAAAGAAAACGTAACACCCAGCGGCAGCCCGGCACTGGTAAAACCGATAAATATTGGAATGGACGAACAAGAACAAAACGGCGTAACTGTTCCCAAAAGGGCAGCTATCATATTTGCCCCTATTCCTCGAAATCTCCCTAATATCTTTTTGGTTCTTTCCGGCGGGAAATAACTTTGAATATACGAAATTATCAAAATTAAGACGCCCAGCAATAGCATAATTTTTATGGTGTCGTAGATGAAAAACTGAACGCTTCCCCCTAACCGATTTTCAGTAGATAGACCACACGCTTCTAACAGATTGCCTATCAGTTGGTTTAGCCATTTCATACCGAGGATTTCATTCTGAAAGAAATCCCAAACACTTTTTAGTGCCTGCATATCCTAACCTCTCTTTCTTATAAATCAAAAATTTTCGATTTGATATTCCTAAAAAAAACCGTTGCCATATTGGAACGGCTTTTTAGGTGTTTGAACACTTATTACAACTCATATTTGTTTCGTCAATAGCAATCGTATCTTTCAATAAAGCCAGTACCTTTTTCACTGCCTTGCTTGCTGATTTGGTAATGTGTCCATTTACCGTCCTCACGACCTGTCACAATACCTGCTTCACATAGGATTTTTCATGTGATAGGAAAGCGAAGATTGAGGCATATTCACTTCATCGGTTAAAGTGCAAGTACACTTTTCTCCATTCTGCAAAAGTTCTAAAATGCGTAATCTACGCGCATCACTTAAAGCTTTAAAGATTTTTGCTCTTTCCTCATAAATAGTTGCCATGCTCTCACCTCAAATCCAAATTTCTTGATTTAAGTATATGCTTCAAATCGAAAAAAAGTCAATATGAAATTATAGTTTTTTTCTAAATTTTTAATAAACAGATACGGAATAATCGGGGCTGCTGTCTGCAAAATTCTTGTGTGTTACTTTTGCCGCACATGAGCATTATAGCACGGGATGTCACTATGGATTTTGTTTTTTTATTTAGCTGTTCAACTTCATTTTTACAATTAACCCTCAGATAAAAGCATCATTCTTAATAGAATATGAAAACCGAAGAATTTCGCACACCGGATATCTCTGGCAAATTTTCCCTCGGGTGAAGTTTTGAATAAGGCAACATGTCTCGAAGTGAGACACAGCAGGTTTTCATCTTATACGCAGGTCGTTCCTGCCCAACATTCAACCTCTTCCCTGCATCAACGGTACAGAGGAACCCCCTCTCCATAAATGTCGTTTTCATGTTTCCAGAATGTCGGAATTTTTAGCAACAAAAACCCGAGAGATTCCACACACTGAATGCAACCAGTGGCCTTCTCTCGGGCAAAATGTTGAGGAACAAGCGATCTTCTCTTATGCTCCTGTTGACCCTGCCAATCGTTCAACTTCTTCCTGGGGCAACTGTGTTGCTTCAGCAATCTGGGAAAGTGTGAGTTTCCCCAAAGCAATTAAAGCCGTCGCCGTTCGACGAGCCGATTCTATACGCCCCTCTTCCAATTTCTTCTCTCCGAATTTCTCCATCAATTCGCACATGGTATGTACCCCCTCTGCTTCTGCCTTAAAATAGTCGGCTCTTTCAGCCAGCTCCTTATAATTCATCTTGTTTGGATTCTCGCAGAAAAAATCCTGCATCAATCGCCCGAGCGGCGTATCATCACGATTCGCACCATTGACGTAGAGGATATGCGCCCCATCATCAAACGGTCGCTGAAGCTCCTCTATGATTCGATCCACATGGTAAAGCGGACAACCCGCTCCATAGATGTCGTTTTCTGTAATGAAGATCACCCATGTCTCTGGAAGTTCAGAGAACTCCGCTCCTTTTGCCAGTTCCCGCGAATCCATCATGCTGCTGTTGTAGCGTGCCCGACGCGGAGCGGCACCCTCGTTGGCACGCTGTACCTCGCAGTCATAGAGCTTTCCCTCGCTGTCCTCCGCCAAAACATCAAAACGCACGCCGCGACCATAGAGATTGTCCGCACTCTGCTGCGTAACGACATGCTTGACAACGAGATCCTCGCGGTCAAAGAAGATACGCAGCAGGAGCTGCATTCCCTCGACATAGTTGTCAAAACATACGTTGAAAAACGTATCGTCGATCAAGCGGAATTTTTGAATCAGCATATCATATTCCGCAGGAATGTCCTTCTTGCTTATCCTCACCGCGCCTATAGCCTCCTCACCTTATTCTACTATCATAGTATGCACTATGCCAAAGATTGTCAAGGCTGAAAAGAAACGTGCGCCGCCGGGCGCACATCCAAAAAGAGCCAGGCGAAGATGAAATCCATCTTCGCCCGGCTCTTCCTTTTTCACAGCCTATCATTCATCTAGCAGCGGCAGATACGCACCGTAGCCCTGCGCTTCCATCTCTTCTTTCGGCACGAAGCGCAGAGAAGCGCTGTTGATGCAGTAGCGGATGCCTCCCAACGCCTTGGGGCCGTCCTCAAAGACGTGCCCGAGGTGAGCGCCGCTCTTGGCTGCCGTGACCTCCGTTCGCACCATGCCGTGCGACGTATCCTCGTGCTCCGCGATGAGCGAGGCATCGATCGGACGTGAGAAAGCCGGCCAACCGCAGCCCGAATCATACTTGTGCGTCGAGACGAAGAGCGGCTCCCCCGTCGTCACATCGCAATAGATTCCCGCGCGAAACTCATGATCGTATTCATTCTGAAACGGCGCTTCCGTCGCCTTCTCCTGCGTCACCTTGTACTGCATCGCCGTCAGGCGCTCCTTGAGTTCCTCGTCCGACGGCCTCGCATAAGACTTCTCCTTCTGCCCTTCCTTCGCCGCTTCGCTCTTCCCGCGCATGTCGGACATCAAAGAAAGCGGGATATGGCAGTAGCCGTCCGGATGCTTTTCGAGATACTTCTGATGCTCCTCTTCCGCGCGGTAAAAGTTCACAATCGGCCCCGTCTCTATGGCGACAGGCTTTTTCAGCTTCTCCTCCAGGCGACGCAGCGAATCGCTGATCACAGCGACTTCCCCGTGCGCCCTGCCGCTCTTTGCCACATAGTAGATGCCCGAACGATACTGCTCGCCGACATCATTGCCTTGGCGGTTCTTCGCCGTCGGGTCGATGGACTCGTAAAACAGTTCCAACAGCTTTTCGAGCGGCAGAACCTTCGGATCGTAGACAACATGCACGGCTTCGGCATGGCCGCTGCCCGAGCATACCTCGCGATACGATGGACGCGCCGTGCGCCCGTTCGCGTAGCCGCTCTCCGCCGATATGACGCCGGGCGCAAGGCTCAGGTAACGCTCCGTGCCCCAGAAGCAGCCGCCCGCGAGGTAAATCTCCGCCTCGCCGTCTCGCGGCTCGTTCTTCTGCACGATTTCCGCAGGCATCTTGGCCATCGCTGCGGGCGCCGCCCCGCAGCCGCCCAGACAAAATGCAAGCCCCAAGGCGCAAATGATGCGTAAGGATGGAATTTTCATAGGTACCTCCCTCTAGGTCATGAAATGCACTTTCTTTTCTCCACTATACCACAGAAAACGACAGATATGATAATAAGAGAATAAAAACTATTTAAGAATAAGCCTGTTCTCTTGTGCTCTCCGTATCTTTCCTTGCATAAACAAGAAAAGGAGCGTATAATGGGGACGTGCTTTTTCAAAAAAACGCAGGCAAACACATGCGCGAAGGCAGGCAGCTGAATTTATCCGGGATTTCTTTATTATAGAGCGAGGCCGTCTTATGAACATCATCGATCGCTTGCGAAGGCTGTCGCCTTTCCGCATCATCATCTTGAGTTTCCTCGTCCTGATTCTCTGCGGCACAGGACTTCTGATGCTGCCTTGGGCGACGGCAAACGGAGAGGGCGCCTCCCTTGCGGACGCGCTCTTCACTGCCGTTTCCGCCAGCTGCGTGACAGGACTCACCGCCGTGGACACCGCTTCCTACTGGACGCTTTTCGGTCAGCTCGTCATCCTCGCCATGATTCAAGTCGGCGGCTTCGGCGTCATTACAATCGCGGTTTCTCTCGCCGCTCTTTCCGGACAGCGCATCGGGCTCATGCAGCGCAGCCTTTCCAAGGAAGCCGTTTCAGCGCCGCAGCTCGGCGGCATCGTGCCGCTCCTCTACTTCATTCTGCGCTTGACTTTCTTCATCGAATTTCTCGGCGCGCTCTTCCTCGTCCCTTCTTTTTGCCAAAAAGTCGGCCTCTTGCGCGGCATTTACTTCGCTGTCTTTCACTCCATCTCATCCTTCTGCAATGCGGGCTTCGACCTCTTCGGCAATTCCTTGATGGACTTCGCTGCCGACCCCGTCGTAAACATCACGGTCATACTCCTCATCATCGCCGGCGGCCTCGGCTTCACCACTTGGGCGGACATACGTCTGAACCGCAGAAATTTTCGCGCCTACAGCCTGCAAAGCAAGATCGCCCTCACGATGACGGCAGTCCTCATCCTTGTTCCTGCGCTTTTCTTCTTTTTCTTCGAGCTTGATCCCGGCGTTTCCACGGGCGAACACTTCCTGATCTCCCTCTTTCAATCCGTCACGACCCGCACGGCCGGCTACAATACGATCGACATCAAAGACTTCAGCGAGACGGGACGAGCCGCCCTCATCGTCCTGATGCTCATCGGCGGCTCTCCCGGCTCCACAGCGGGCGGCATCAAGACGACGACGGCTTTCACCTTGTTCGCCATCATGATCGCCACCTTTTCGGCTCAGGAGGAGCCGACCTGCTTCTCTCGCCGTCTTTCGCCCGAAACCCAGCGTCACGCCGTCACCATCCTCATGATGTATCTGCTGCTTTTTACCTCCGGCAGCGTGCTGCTCAACCTCATCGACGACATCCGCTTGATTGACAGCGCTTTTGAGACGGCTTCTGCACTGGGGACCGTCGGTCTTTCCATCGGCGTCACCGAGGATCTTAGCCCGCTTTCCAAATGCGTCATGATGCTTTTGATGTTCTTTGGACGCATCGGCGGCCTCACGGTCATCTTTGCGGCACACGCGCGCGGGCGGCAGGAATCCGGCCGCCGCCCAGAGGAACGAATCACCATCGGATAGGAGGAACATCATGAAATCCATCCTGCTCATCGGCCTCGGCCGCTTCGGCCGCTACATTGCCAAAAAGCTGCACGACATGCAGCATGACGTCCTCGCCGTCGACCACGACGAAGACCGTGTAAATCGCATACTGCCGCTCGTGACGAATGCGCTCATCGCCGACAGCACCAATGCAGACTTTCTGCAGTCTCTCGACATCCCCAGCTTCGATGTCTGCATCGTCGCCATCGGCGATGACTTTCAGAGCTCCCTCGAAACGACCTCGCTCCTCAAAGAGTTCGGCGCTCGCTATGTCGTGGCGCGCGCTTCGCGTGACACTCATGAGAAATTTCTGCTGCGAAACGGCGCGGACGAAACCGTCTACCCCGAGCGCCAGCTTGCCCTTTTGGACGGCCAACCGCTGCGGTTCCAACCACATCCTCGACTACTTCCCGCTCAGCGACGAATACGCCATCTATGAAGTGGCCGTGCCCGCAGCGTGGGAGGGAAAAAGCATCGGCGAGCTAGACGTCCGCCGCCGCCATCACTTGAACATCCTCGGCATAAAAGCAGCCGACCGCATCGACCTCAATATCTCCGCCCAAACCATCCTAGACGCCAATGCCGCCGTCCTTGTCGCAGGCAGACAGGAAGACGTCGATCGCGCACTTCGGAAAAAAATGATTGACTGTTCCGCACAGAAAAAAACCATGCCGAACATCACGCCCCGTTCCTTTGCCGCGCTTTTTAACGCTTGCATATTCGCGCTTCTTCTGCTAGAATATACACGTTGCCTGCGGTCGTAGCTCAGCTGGATAGAGCATCTGCCTCCTAAGCAGGGGGTCGCGCGTTCGAATCGCGCCGATCGCACCATGAAGATAAAAGCCTGCACCTCGTTCATGCGAGGGCAGGCTTCTTTGTCGTATATCCGATGACCCGTTGGCTCACACGAGCGCCGGCTTCCTTCTCGCCGCATCGAGAAGGTCGCGGCAGCGCGTGCCTTCCTCGGGAGAATAAGCGAGCGTAATGCGGCATGTGATGCCATACTTGCCGTATTCCACGTTTCGCGGGCGGAAGATCGCCTCGATGCTCTTCGCATTCAGCTCCAGGAGCTGCTTGTCCATCACATCGCGCACGAAGACGGAAAAGACGCCGCCGCCAAGGTGCGCGAGCACGTCGCCCGAGCGGAACTTTCCGCCGATAGAGTTGCAGAGCCGGACGAGCAGCGTTTCTGCACCGCGCCTTCCCAGGCGCTTTTCCAGCTCCTCGTATCGCTCCAGGCGCACGAGAACGAGCGCATTGACATCCTTCTTGCCGTCTCCCGCAAGGCAGCGATCCGCCTCCGCGATCAGGCCGCTCTCGTTGGCAACGCCCGTGACAGAGTCCAGCTCAGAGCGAAAGCGCACGCCTTCCTTCGCCTCATCGTGCAGACGCTCCGTGCGCCACATAGCGCCGCGCACAGCGCCCAAATGGCCGTATTCATCGTTTTCCCGCTCGATGACGAACTTGTACCACGAGTACTTGCCCGTCGGGGGATTCTTCATATCAAGCAGGAAGCTGTCGCGTTCCGTATTCTGTCCTGAAAAAAACGCGATCACTTGCTCCACGAAATCGGGATGGATCATATTGCGCCTCTCGCCGCTGAGCGTGCGGCGGAAGCCCTCGATCTCGCGCACCTGCACATTGCCGCGCGTCAAGCGAAAAGACATCGTGTCCGTCTTCAAGTCATAGTTGAACAGAATGACGCCAAGCTTCTGCATCAGGAGCTTGACGCATTGATTTTGATAGTGTGTTTCGGGAATATCCGCCTTATACTGCCACATGGACTATACCCCCTCTTGGCACTCCCTTACCAACCAAAGCAAGGCTTTCCGCAAAACATCTCCGCAGGTTTGACGAAGACCCACGTTACTTCTTATTTCGTCATTTTCCCCTCCTTTTATTAAATGATTTCCGCTTACATGACATGAAAAAGACTGCCCGCACATCCGTTGGACGCACGGGCAGTCTTCTTCTTCGTGCTATTCTTTTCCGAGCGCCGCATCGAGCGTATGCCACGAAAGCACGGCGCATTTGACACGCGCCGGCATACGCGACACGCCTTCGAGCGCGGCGGCTTCGTCAAGCTCCTCCAGCTCCTCTTCCGTAAGTTTTTTCCCCTTGATCATCGAGATGAAGAGGTCGGCTAGGTGACGCGCTTCTTCGACCGTCTTTCCCTTGACGAGGTCGATCATCATCGACGTCGAAGCCTGCGAGATGGCGCAGCCGACGCCCGTGAAAGCGGCGTCCTTGATCTTGCCGTCTTCCACGATCAGCTCCAGCGTGATCTCATCGCCGCACGAGGGATTGTGGCCGCGTTCCTTGAGCGTCGTCCCCGAAAGCTCGTGCTTGTTCTCGGTCGAGCGGCTGTGCTCAGCGATCAGCTCCGTATAGATGTCGGACAGGCTCATAAATGCATCACCTTCCTGACTTCCTTCAAGGCTTCGATCCAGCGGTCGACATCCGCCTTCGTGTTGTAGAGGTAGAAGCTCGCGCGGCAGGTGGCGTTCTGCCCGAGGTACCTCATCAGCGGTTGGGCGCAGTGATGACCGGCGCGCACGGCGACCCCGAAGGAGTCGAGGATCGTCGCGACATCGTGCGGATGGACGTCCTTGACGTTGAACGTGATGATGCCCGTCTTCAAGGCGGGATCGGCATCGCAGCCATAAAGCTCGACGAAGGGAATCTCACGCAGCTTCGGCAGCGCGTAGTTCACAAGACCCTGCTCAATGCGCCGCACTGTGTCGAAACCCGTCTTTTCGAGGTACTCGATGGCGGCCCGAAGCCCTGCCGCACCACCGACGTTCTGCGTGCCCGCTTCGAACTTCTGCGGCAATTCGGCAAACGTCGTCTCCTGTTCCGTAACGTACTCGATCATATCGCCGCCGCGCAGGAAAGGCGGCATGGCATCCAAGAGACCTGCCTTGCCGTAAAGCACGCCGATGCCCATGGGCGAAAGCAGCTTGTGGCCGGAAAACGCGAAGAAGTCGCAGTCCATATCCTGCACGTCGACTGCCATGTGCGCCGCGCTCTGCGAGCCGTCGACGAGGATGACCGCGCCGTTTTCGTGAGCGACGGCGGCGATCTCCTTGACCGGGTTGATGAGTCCCAGAACGTTCGATACTTCCGTGACGGCGACGATCTTCGTCTTCTTCGTGATCTTCTTCTTCGCTTCTTCGACAGAGAGCCTGCCGTCCTTTTCAAGATACATGTACTTCAGCGTCGCACCCTTCGCCTGGGCGACCATCTGCCACGGCACGAGATTCGAATGGTGCTCGGCGATGGACAGGACAATCTCATCGCCTGCCTCGACGTTCGTCAGGCCGTAGCTGTAAGCGACGAGGTTCAGCGCCTCCGTCGCGTTCTTCGTGAAGATGATCTCCTGCGGCAGACGCGCGTGGATGAAAGAGCGCGTCGCAGCGCGCGTATACTCGTAGATGTCCGTCGCCTTGACGGAGAGCGCATACGCCCCCCGATGCGGATTCGCGTTGCAGCCGCCGTAGTAGCCGCAAATCGCCTGAATGACCTCGTTCGGTTTCTGCGTCGTCGCACCGTTGTCGAGATAGACGAGCGGCTGATTGTTCATCTTGTGCGTGAGCAAGGGGAAGTCCTTGCGAATGTCTTCCTCATTGCGCATCTTCGATCCTCCCTTCGATGGAAGCGGCGACCTCTTCTTTCAGCGCTTCGTCCGACAGACGCGAAAGCACGGGGAAGAGGTCGGCTTCGACGACGAGCCGCCGCGCTTCGGCGAGATCGAGGCCGCGGCTCATGAGATAGAAGAGCTTCGCCTCGTCCATCTTGCCGATGCTTACGGCATGATGCCCGTCAACGTCGCCTTCGCCCGAGAGCATCAGGGGCACGGAGCGGTTGCGCACGCCGGGCGAGAGGAGGATGACGTCCTCGTTCTCGCGTCCGACCGAGCCTGCCGAGCCTGCGATGAAGTCGAGCGTGCCGCGAAAGACCTTCTGCGCCTCGTCCATCAACGCACCCTTGACGTACATGTTTGCATCCGTGTGCACGCCCCTTTGGCGCACGAGATAGTTGAAGTCGAACTTGCGGTTCTTGTCTGCGAAGTAGAAGGAAGCGATATCCGCTGCAGCATTCGCGCCTTGCAGCTCCACCGTGATCTTCGATACGAGCTCTTTCGCTCCGACCTCGATGATCGTGCAGGAGAAGGATCCGTCCTCTTCGACGTGAACCTCGATGTCGTCGGCATGGCTTTCCGTCTCGGGCACGAGCTGTACCTTGACGAGGGAAAGCGCCGCGCCCTTTTCGATATGCGCCTTGATCTCGGCGCGGCCTCCCGCGCGGTAGACGTACACGGCTTCTTTCTTCTCGCCTGCCTCCACATGAATATCAGATGTCTCGACGCCTGCAAGCCCTTCCGGAAGGACGGCGCCGTTGACGCCGAGCCAGCGCCATGTGCGCATGGGTATGGAGCTGAAAATTTCTTGATTCTGCATGTCTCTTCCTCCTTACCCCATCGTGCCTTCCAGCTCGATGTTGACGAGATTGTTCATCTCGACAGCGTACTCCAAAGGCAGCTCCTTCGCGATCGGCTCGACGAAGCCGCGCACGATCATCGCGCGCGCTTCGTCCTCGTCGATGCCCCGACTCGTCAGATAGTAGACGGCCTCATCGCTGATGCGGCCGATCTTCGCCTCATGACCGATGTCCGCCGCATCGCCCTCGATATCCATGGCCGGAAGCGTGTCGGAACGCGAGATGCTGTCGAGCATCAAGGATTCACAGTTGACCGAGCACTTGGCGAAAGGCGCATTCTTCGCAACCTTCACGCCGCTGCGGTAGATCGCCTTGCCGCCCGCCTTCGAGATCGAGCGTGTATTGATCGTCGCCGACGTGTGGGGCGCTGTATGGATGACGGTCGCGCCCGTGTCGAGCGTCTGTCCTTTCGAAGCGAAGGTCACGCCCGTGAACTCGCAGCGCGCTCTCTCGCCGTGCAGAATGCTGCACGGGTAGAGCATGGAGACGTGCGAGCCGAAGGAGCCGGAAACCCATTCGATCAGTCCGTCCTTCTCGACGAGCGCTCGCTTCGTATTGAGATTCATCATGTTGCGCGACCAGTTCTCGATCGTCGAATAGCGAAGGCGCGCGCCCTCCTTGACGAAGAGTTCGACGCAGCCCGCGTGGAGGTTCGTCACGTTGTACTTCGGCGCCGAGCAGCCCTCGATGAAGTGCAGGCTCGCCCCCTTCTCCACGATGATCAGCGTATGCTCGAACTGCCCCGCGCCCGGCGCATTGAGCCGGAAGTAGGACTGCAGGGGAATATCCACATGGACGCCTTCGGGCACGTAAACGAAAGAGCCGCCCGACCAGACGGCGCCGTGCAGCGCTGCAAACTTGTGATCTTTCGGCGGCACGAGCTTCATGAAGTACCGTTTGACGAGCTCTTCATGCTCGACGAGCGCCGTTTCCATATCGGTGTAGACGACGCCTTGCTTCACGAGGCTGTCCTGTATGCTATGGTAGACGACCTCCGAGTCGTACTGCGCACCGACGCCTGCGAGCGACGTCTTCTCCGCCTCGGGGATGCCCAGGCGATCGAACGTGTCCTTGATGTCCTCGGGGACTTCCTTCCAGTTGCCCGTCATCTTCGCATCAGGGCGCACATAGGTCACGATCTCGTCCATGTCAAGCTCCGAGAGATCCGGTCCCCACGAAGGCAGCGCCATCTTGTTGTATGTTTCCAAGGAATTCAAGCGAAAATCCAGCATCCATTCAGGATCGTGCTTCTGCTTCGCGATGTCGCGAATGATCTCCTCCGTCAGTCCTTGCTGAGCCTTGTAGACGGGAACATCATGATTCTTGATGTCGTAGAGGGTGCGCTCGATATCCTCCACGAAGGTCTTCTTCTTTGCCATCTCGCCCACCTCACTTTGCCGAAGTGTCGTCGAGGATGTGCGTGAAGCCGCGGCGGTTCACCTCGTCGATGAGCTCAGGGGCCACCCTCTTCGACGATCTTGCCGCCGATGATGACATGCACGCGGTCGACCTCAAGTTTTTCCGGGGATCTTCGAATTGTGCGTGATGATGAGACAGCTGTTGTCCGCCGTATGGTACTTCTCTATGCCCGAGGAGACGATCTGGACGGCATCGACGTCGAGACCCGAATCCGTCTCGTCGAGCAGCGCGAGCTTCGGCGCGAGCATCAAGAGCTGCAGGATCTCGTTGCGCTTCTTCTCACCGCCGGAAAAGCCGACATTCATGTAGCGCTCCGCATACGAAGGATCGATCTTGAGCTCTTCCATCGTCCTCTTGAGCTCCTTCTTGAAGGCCATGATCTTGACCTTCTCGCCCGTCACCGCCTGCTTCGCCGTCCGCAGCATGTTCTCGACCGTGATGCCTGGAATCTCCTCAGGCGTCTGGAACGAGAGGAAAAGCCCCGCACGCGCGCGCTCGAACGTCTTCTTCTCCAAGAGGCTCTCGCCCTCGAAGAAGATCTCGCCCGCCGTCACTTCGTATTTCGGGTGACCCATGATGACGTTCATGAGCGTCGACTTGCCGGAGCCGTTCGGCCCCAGATCACATGCACTTCGCCCTTGTTGATCGTCAGGTCGAGTCCCTTCAATATCTCTTTGCCCTCCACACCTGCGGAAAGCCCCTTGATGTCCAGCAATGCATCCGACATGATGATGCTCCTTTCTTTCAGCACGGAATTTTTCGGCAATTCGCCACCGCGCAACGAACCTATGCTTCATGCGTCCTTTGGAACTGTATTTTTCTTATGCCAATCGGCCTGCGCCTTCGGCTTGGCCTCTTGGGTTTTCATGGTAAACTACACGCACAAACGTCCACTTCGTGGACATTGTGCGCCGCCCTTTACATGAAAACTGCCAATCGGCCTGCGCCTTCGGCTTGGCCTCTTGGGTTTTCATGGTATTTTACTCGGGATTTGTAACTTTCATTTTAGGTGGTTTTCTTCTAATTGTCAATCCCATAAAGCAAAACTCTTTGTGGATAATAATTATCTAAAAAGACCGATGTATGCGCTTGGCATACATCGGTCAAAATGACTGCCTCTCATTCAAGCGTCATGATCTTGTGCTTCAGCACATAGATCAGCGCCTGCGTGCGGTCGTTGACGTTGAGCTTTCTGAAGATGTTCGTCAGATGGTTCTTCACCGTCTTCTCGCTGACGAAGAGCGCCTGTGCGATGTCTTGATTGCTGAAGCCCTTCGCGATGCAGGAAAGCACGTCCATCTCGCGCGACGTCAGGCGTTCGGAGCGGCTTTCGCGCCACATCGTGCGCGCCCTCTCGGCGATGTCCTCGTTTTCGGCTATACCGCCGAAGAGGCGTTCAGCGAGCGACGGATAAACGAATGCCTCGCCCTCGTTGACGACGTGGATCGCCTTGATGAGCATGGATGGCTCGACATCCTTCAGCAAGTAGCCGAGAACGCCGTTCTTCAAAAGCTCCAGCACATATTTGTCGCTGTCATGAATCGTCAGCACAATGATCTTGGTCTTGGATTTCGCCGCTTGAAGCTGACACGCCACCTCAAGACCGGAAAGTCCCGGCATGTTGAGGTCGAGGAGCAGCACGTCGGGCTGCAGGACGAGCGTCCGCGCCAGCGTCTCCTGTCCGTCCTCAGCTTCACCGACAACCTCCAAATCATCTTCAAAATTCAACACGCGCTTGACTCCCTGACGAAGCAGCGCATGGTCATCTGCGATCAAGATCTTGATTGCCATTACCAAACATCCTTTCCTTTCCGTTCTCGATTCGCCGGCCTTCGGCAAGAGGAGAAGTATCGCGCAAGATATGCGCGGTCAAAAATATCATGATTTCTGAATCAGTCTTCGTGTGCCGCACACTCTTAAAAAAAGCTCCCAGGACGGGAATATCGCCCAAGAACGGCACCTTTGCAAAAGTTCGCGATTCCTCACTGCCGATGAGTCCGCCAATGACCATGGTCTCGCCGTCTTTAAGGCGCACGGTCGTATCGGCCGAGCGCTCTTGGAACTTGTATGCCTTGAGATCATCGACGTAGACGGGCGAGCTGACCTCCGTATGGACAGTCGCCGTGATTTCATCGTTTTCATGGATGCGCGGCGTATACCGCAAGATGATTCCCGCTGGTTTATAGGTAATCGATGTCGTCACCGTCGAGTTCGTCGTCTGCGTCTCAGGCACGGGAACCGAGCCGCCGATGTTGATCACGGCCTCTCTTCCCTGCAGCGTCGTGATGTTCGGACGCGCCAAGACATTCGCCTTGCCATCCGTGACGAGCGCCGCGATCTTCGCCCGATAGTAGAATTCATAGGGCGCGCCTTCCGGCGTCCTGCCGAAGCGGATGACGCCTGGAACTTCGCCATCGATGCCCCTTCGACTCCCTTTCGCGCCGCTCTTTCCTGCGCCGTGCGGATCGACTGGGACAGGTGACCAGTCCCAGTCCACGCCGAGTGACTTTGCAGCTCCCTTTTCCGAGGGCAACGACACGCGCTTCCAGGGAAACCTGCTGCGTCGGCACATCAATAGGCGAGAGCGCCGCCTCAGCGCGCGCCTTTTCCTCTTCCGTCCCATAGAAAAAGCAGGGCGTTCGTTGCACGATCGATCAGCAGCCGTTCTCCCGTCCTGTAAAGAGTTTGTTCAGTTGTATCTTCTATCCCATTTTTCTTATTCTCGTCAATCGTGTAAATTCCTGCTTCGCCCAAAGATAATTTTACAGCGGCAAACGCTGTATGGAGATCCGCATAGCGGACGGGCAAAACATACATGCGATAGAAAGGCGCCGCCTCCTTCGCCGAACGCACGAGAAGGACTTTCCCCTCATGCTGCATGACCAGGCCTTTCGCCTTGGCGATGAGGTCGAGCGCATCTTCCGGCTCAACCTCCTTGAGGCTCAGGCTGATGCGCCCCTGCACGGAGTCGTCGAGGATGAGATTGATCCCCGCAACACGTGCGATGGAAGCCAACAGCGTCGACACGTCCGCATCAACGACCTCCATCGTCAAGGGAGCAGCTGCCGCCGGCGCGGTGGCGAACAAGAGAAAAAGAAAGGCTGAGCAAACAGCCTCGCAGCAGCAACCCCATAGCGATCCCCCCTGGAACGGCACGGCAAAGATTCCTTCCTATCGTCAGATTCCATGACACTTTTCTTCGCAGCATCCCTGCCGGCAGCTCCATGCGCACGCCATGGATTCAGCCGGGCAGCGACAATGTATATGACCTGCCGCCAACAATGACGACAGCGCTTTTTTCCGAAAGCGACTGCAGCAGAACGCCTTCCTTTTCCTCGCCTTCCGCGAGGAAAACGTCACGCCCGCTGACCGAGATCAGCAGCACGGTGCCTACACGGCTCGTCACCGTGCCGCGTACCTTGGGAACAGCAGCGCCGCCCGCTGCCCTGCCGTCATGCGTGTGGCCGGCCGTTGTTCCGGCAGTCTGGGCGCCTTTTTGTGATTCGGCGGCCCTGGCGGCTTTTTCATCCACATGTTTTTCTGCCGCATTCACTGCAGCATCACCGCGAACCGCTGCCATCGCCGCCAACGTCGCCTGTTCATCGCCATGAAGCAGCGAAAAGGGGTCGGCGAGCGCGTTGCCTTCCTGCGCTGCCTTCGCTCCCACCGCCTCCTCGCGCTGTGCTGTAGGGGACACCGTCCGCGTCGGCGGCGCAACGCTCTCCAGCTCCGGTTCCGTCTCGTCATCCAAGACCCAGAACCCCAGAGCGACCAGGAGCGCCGCGAGAAGAAGCGCACTGCGTACCTGCAGCCCCGCCTCCTCGCCGGTGCCGGCAAGTCTCTTCCGCAAGGCGGCAAACCAGCTTTCCGTCTGGCTTTCCTGCACACTTTCCCGCGCTTCCTCATAGAATTCCTTTTCATCCTTTTTCAATGTTCCCCCTCCTTTCTTTCCAGATTCCTTCCAGAAACAAAACAGCTCCGCTTCTTCCTTGCCAGAATCCGCAGAGCTGTTGTTCTCGCCTCTTGCGAGCAGAAATCATCGGTACCTTGCCGATTTTCCACTGTTTTTTGCAGCACGTTTCCTTCTATTTTTTCGTCCTATTTCTTCGTCGCCTTGAGCTCTTCGAGCTTCGGTCCCATGATGCGCTTGTACGATTCGACGCCGGGCTGGTTGAACGCATCGACATCGGCAAGCTCCCCTTCATAGGCAATGCTCAGCGCCAAAAAGATAGAGCAGTTCACCCAGATGATAGGCGTTGAGCTCGGGCAGCGAGAAGAGCGCATTGAACCGTTCGTTCGACGCGAGTGCATCAGCGTTCGACTGACGCGCGACCTCAAGCGCCTCGCCCATCGTCAAGCCGGAGATGTCCGCGAGCTTCTTGACCTCGGGGAACTCGTTCGGAATCACGAGATCGTCCGCCCACTTCTCCAAGCGAATGAACTGCACGACCTTGTTGCGCTTGCCTTCTTGATGCTGCTGCGTCTGCGCGTGCATGTCCGTCGTGCCGACGGCGACGACCGGCGTTCTGCCATAGCAGACCTCCTTGCCCTCGCGGTTGACTTCCTTGCCCAAGGATTCTGCCAAGAGCTGGATGTACCACTCGGAAACCGACTTCAGATAGTCTCCATACGGCATCATGACCTCGATGTCGCGCCCGTACTTCTCGGAGGCAACAAACTTCAACGCCGCATTGAGCATCGCCGGATTCTGCCACACATCGTCCGTCTGGCACGCCTCGTCCATCGCGCGTGCGCCGGCAAGGAACGACTTGATGTCGAAACCAATGCAGGCCGCAAGCGACAGCCCAACCTCCGAGAAGATCGAGAAGCGGCCGCCCACGCCGTCCGGCACGGCGAACGTCTGCCAGCCCTTCTCCTGGGCGAGCTTCTTGAGAAGCGTCGGCTTCTCTTCGTTCGGATCCGTCACGGCGACGACTTCGACCTCGATATTGGCATCCTCCTGCAACGCTTTGTAGACTACCGTGAAATTCGACATCGTGTCAAGCGTGCCGCCCGATTTCGAGATGACAAGGAGCATCACGCGAAGCGTACGCTTCTTGTGGCTCTTGGCGATCGCTGCCTGATTTTTGAGCGAGCGGATGAGGGTCGCCTGTCGCACGCGGATCGATGTTGTTGCCGCTGAAGTAGACCTTGGGGAAGCCGCCGCGCTCCGCCTCTGTCTTCTCATTCCAATAAGCGCCGCACTCGACATCGAAGAGCACCTTGTTGCCGAGGAAGGAGCCGCCAATGCCGAGCGAGACAACGGCATCCGTATGATTTTTGACGTGCGCGCCCAATTCGTCGAGACGCGCAAGCGATGCAGGCGAATTCAAGTGATCGTCGGCGATGTACGGCAGCTGCGAAAAGAGTACCTTTTCCGGCGTGCCGTCCTTCGACAGATGTGCGCGGATGACACCCGTCGAGCGCATGACCTTCATCGCTTCGTGCGCCTTCTTCAGGTCCTCCGCCATCGCCTCGATGTCGGCCTTCGTCACCTTTCCTTCGCCATAAAGATTATCGTAGTCAAAAAGGAATCCCGACTTCAACTTCAGTCCCATCCATCATCAACCCCCATATCAGCAACTGCTGTTGAGAAACAACCTCACACTAAACCTTAATGCTTACAGTATAGCACAAAGCCGCTCAAAGAACAATCCTATTGCGCTTCTTCCTCCACCTTTTTGCTGAAGCAGCAGGGTAGATCGTATGCACGAGATAAGCCATGAAACCGTCGCGAATCTCCGGACGCTTCAGCGCCTGCTCCACCGTCGCTTCCAGAAACCCCTCCTTGTCGCCGATGTCATAGCGTCGACCTTCGAAGCGATAGGCATAGACCTTCTCGCGGCGCGCCAGCTCACAGATGGCGTCCGTCAGCTGGATTTCCTCTCCCGCACCTGGCGCTGTATGCTCCAAGATCTCGAAGACCGCCGGCGTCAGAACATAGCGGCCTAGCACAGCGAGACGCGAGGCGCCTTATCGACCTCGGGTTTTTCCACGAGGTCGATCGCCTGCCAGACGTTCGGCTTCACCGCTTGCGGAGAAACGATGCCATAGCGCGAAACCTGATTTCGCGGCACCTGCTGGACGCCGAGCACGCTGCCGCCGCAATCCTTGTAGACGTCGATGAGCTGCGCGAGACACGGCACCTTCGCATCGACGAGGTCATCGCCCAAAAGCACGGCGAACGGCTCATCGCCGACGAACTGGCGCGCACAGAGCACGGCATGACCGAGTCCGCGCGCCTCCTTCTGACGGATGAAATGGATCTGGATGTCCGAGATCTCCTCGACCATCTTCAGCATATCATACTTGCCATGATCCTTGAGCTGCATCTCCAACTCCAGCGAGCGGTCGAAGTGATCCTCGATCGAGCGCTTGTTTCGTCCCGTGATGATCAGAAGCTCCTCGATGCCGGAAGCCATCGCCTCCTCGACGATGAACTGAATCGCCGGCTTGTCGACGATGGGCAGCATCTCCTTCGGCTGCGCCTTCGTCGCCGGCAGAAATCGCGTGCCGAGGCCTGCCGCGGGGATGATGGCTTTGCGGATCTTCTGGCGCTTCACATCTACCCCCGAATGACGGCGAGAAGCTCATCCGTCTTTTCCTTCATCAGCTTTTCGTCATGGCGCGTTTCCACGTTGAGGCGGATCACCGGCTCCGTGTTCGACATGCGCAGGTTGAAGCGCCAGTCGTCGAACTCAACCGAGAGTCCGTCCACCTTCGTGACCTTGCCCTTGGAGCCGTAAAGCTCCTCGACCTTCTTCATCACGGCATGTGCATCCGCAACCTTGCTGTTGACCTCACCCGAGATTGGATAGCGCGCCATGCGCTCCGCCATCAGCTCCGACAGGGGCTTTCCGGCAGCGCTCATGAGTTCAAGCACCAAGAGCCACGGAATCATGCCGCTGTCGCAATACGAGAAATCACGGAAATAGTGATGTGCGCTCATCTCGCCGCCGTAGACGGCATTGACCTCGCGCATCTTGTCCTTGATGAACGCATGTCCGCTCTTGCACATCACGGGCTCGCCGCCAAGCTCCTTGCAGATCTCGATCGTGTTCCAGATGAGGCGCGGATCGTAAATGATCCTCGCTCCCTTGTTCTTCTTGAGGAAGGCCTGCGCCAAGAAGCCGACCATGTAATATCCTTCGATGAAGCCGCCTTTCTCGTCGAAGAGGAAGCAGCGGTCGAAGTCGCCGTCCCAAGCAATGCCAACGGCTGCGCCAGACTCGCGCACGACCTTCGCCGTCGCTTCGCGATTCTCCGGCAGGATCGGATTCGGCACGCCATTCGGGAAGTTGCCGTCCGGCTCGTTGAACACCTTGACCATCTCAAACGGCAGGTGCTTCTCCAATGCGTTGATGATCGGTCCTGCTGCGCCGTTTCCCGTATTGACGACAATCTTGAAGGGCTTGAGCGCCTTGACGTCGACATAGGTGAGGATGTGCTTGACATACTCGTCGAGCACATCGACCTGCTCGATCTTTCCCAGCGGGCGGTCGAGCGGCTTGAAGTCACCTTCCATCACAGCCTTTTCGATGTCTTTGAGACCCGTGTCGCTCGAAATCGGACGCGACTCCTTGCGCACGAACTTCATGCCGTTGTACTCTTTCGGGTTGTGGCTCGCCGTGATCATGATGCCGCCATCGAGTCCGTAGTGCGCCGTCGCGAAATAGATCATCTCCGTGCCGCACTGCCCGATGTCCATGACGTCGGCGCCCGCCTCCGTCAGCCCCTTTGCGAGAGCGTCGCGAATCGAAGGACCCGAGAGCCGGATGTCATGACCGATCGCCACCTTCTTCGCGTGGAAGAGATCGACAAAGACGCGCCCGATGCGATAAGCCAGTTCCTCGTTGACCTCCTCCGGATAAATGCCACGGATGTCATAAGCGCCAAACCCCTTGTTGCTGATTTTCATGAGTGCCACCTCTTCTTACAAACCAAAAAATACGGCCTTATGGATTACTGAATATTATATTCTTTCGGGAAAAGACGCGAATTCCCTGCTATTCCTGCAAAAAAATTCAAAAAAAACTTATCCAAGCACGTCCGCTCCGCACTGCCGTCGACTAACATGCTGAAAAAGCATCCCCACATCCCACAAAAAAGGCATGGGCGAGAACCGCCCATGCCTTTTCGCTTTATCCTTGCACCTTGATGGCGTGCGCCTCGCGCTGCAGCTGCTCGTAGAGCGTCTTGGCGAGGCCGATGCCGCCGGCTTCCGACATCTTCTCCACCATGGCTGTATCGCGCATGGACTCCAGGATGTCGTCCGTATTGTCGTGTCCGAAGAGCGTGTCCTTCGGCACGGTCTGGCGCATCTGTCGGTACATGATGTCGAGGAACATCGCTTCGAAGCCCTTGCAGGCATCCATGAGCTTCTTGTTCGCCGCCGCTTCTTCTGCGCTCGTCGCCGCACTCTGCGCCTTCTTGGGATCGAGCGCCTTCTGCGCTTCCTTCAGCTGATCCGAGAACTGCACGCTGTCCGCGCGCTCCTTCGCCATCTCCATGGAGCTGTTCGCCGGCCCCTGGAGATGGAGCGCGTCCGCATGCAAAGCGTCAAAAATCTGCATGTCGTCTCACCTCTGTCAAATGATTTCCAGCTCCGCATGGAGCGCTCCCGAAGCCTTCATCGCCTGCAGGATGGAAATGATGTTCTGCGCCGTCGCGCCGACTGAGTTCAATGCGCCGACGACATCGCTGACGTTCGCCGTTGCCGGCAGGACGATGGAGCTTGCCTTCTGCTCCTTCGCATCGACCTTCGGGTTGTCCGCGATGACGGTCGTGCCGGGGCTGAACGGCGGCGGTTGATCGACGGTGAGATCCTTCGTGATGCTGATCGAGATGCCGCCCTGCGTGATGGCAACCTCGTCGACGGCGATGTTGCCGCCCATGACGATCGTGCCCGTGCGCTCATTGACGACGACCTTCGCGATGGTGTCCGGCGTCACGGGGAGGTCTTCAAGGCTTGCAACGAAGGCGACAACATTGCCGCGATAGTACGCGGGCACGGAGACGTCGATGCGCCCAGGGTTTGCCGCGCGCGCGATGGCGCCGTACTGCGCGTTGATCGACTGCGCGACGCGCGCCGCTGTCGTGAAGTCTGCCTTCCCCAAGGAGAGCGACAGCGTGCCGTTCGCGCCGATGTCATCGTCCTCGACACTGCGCTCCACGATGGCGCCGCCCGGCGTCGTGCCGACGGTCGGGAAGTTCTTCTGCTGCGAGCCGCCGCCCGAGCCGGAAGAAAATCCGCCCGTGGCCACAGGCCCCTGACCGACGGCGTAGACCGTGCCGTTCGCTGCGCGAAGCGGCGTCTGCAGCAGCGTGCCGCCCGCGAGACTCTTCGCGTCGCCCATCGAGGACACGGTAATGTCGATGTTGTCGCCTTCACGCACGAACGGCGGCAAGGTCGCCGTGACCATGACGGCCGCGACGTTCTTCGTCTTGAGATCCGCCTTGGAAATCGTCACGCCGTACTCGCGCAGCATATTCGCCACCGACTGCAGGGGTTTCAAGCGTCTTGTTCGAATCGCCCGTCCCGTTGAGACCGACGACGAGACCGTAGCCCATGAGCTGGTTCGAGCGCACGCCCTGCACCTTCGCGATATCCTTGATGCGCGTCGTCGCCGACTCGGCAAAAACCGTCGCACTCATCATGAGCACGAGAGAAAGCGCGGCAATGCACGCAAAAATCTTCTTCATAAAACTGCCTCCCCAAAGCCAAGGAAACCTGCGGCCGAGCCCTAGAACAGGATGTTGAATATCTGCGTGAGGATGCCTTGGCGCTGCTTCGCGTTCAGAGGGCCCTTTCCATCAAAGCGCACGGTGGCATCCGCCACCTTCGCCGACGGCACGGTATTGTCATACGCCACATCGTCGCGCCGCACGATGCCGCGCAGCGTGACCTTGTGCTCGTCCTTGTTCTGCCAGATGGAGCGCGTCCCCTCGACGACCATGTTGCCGTTCGGCTGCACCTCGACGACCGTCACCGTAATGCTGCCCGAGAAATTGCTCGTATCCTTGGCTGAGCCGTCCGCCTTCCAACTGTCCGAGCCGCCCGCCGTCGCCGCAGCGAGGAAGTTGAAGATGCCCGTGCCGGCATTGAGCGACGTCGAAGCCGACTTGCCGTTCTTGCGCGACTTCGTCTGCGTCGTCGTCGTCTTCTCGCTGATCAAGACCGTCAGCGTATCACCCACATTATGCGCCTTGCGGTCAGCAAAGACGCCATACGTCGTCCCCTCCGCTGCGTCCGCCCACAGGGACTGCGCGGAAGCTGCCGGCATGAGCAAACACGCGCCGCCGAAAACACCGGCGAGCACGCAAGACTGCCATTTCTTGCTCTTTTTCATAACGCCACCTTCTCAAGAACCAATCTCAACTGTAGAAGCATCCAGCACTGTCGCCAGCATGACCTTGCGCGAAGCTGCATTGCGCACACGAATCTTCTGTCCGGGACGTCCCCGGTTGAGGGCGATGCCAGAGACGCGCACCTCGATGCCATTGTAATGCGAGACGATCGTCACCATCGCTCCCGATTCCATCACGACCGGCTGGCGCAGGAATTCTTCGGAAAGCACCGCGCCTTCCGGAACGAGACGCGACACGACGTGTCCCAGTGCCTCTCCCTTGTCCTTCAAGCAACGACCGCGCACAAGCGAAACCTCGCGTTCCTCGAAGCGCAGGTCGGCTTCCGAAAGCTGCTGCTCGGGAAAGAGGTTGCGCGCTGCGACGAGAACCGTATCGTAAACGCGGATCGTGTAATAGCAGAGCGCTCTGCGATACGGCTTGCCGTCCACCAGCACCGAGATGTAAATCGGCGTGCGGCGGTTGTACAGAAGTCCCATCGGCGCTTCCACCGAGAACGAAACCTCGCCCGCCGGCAATTTCATGTCGCGCGGCGGCTTTTACGAGCGCCACCTCATGGCGCCGCGTCTCCCCTTGTCGCGCAGGAGCGCTGCGACCTTCTCATCCGCCATGCGCTCGAACTCAGCGGAACTGACCGTCTGAGAAAAAGCGCACCGCCTCCGCCTGGCCGGGCAATGCTAGGAAAAGGGCGACAAACACCAAGAAGAGTGCTGCCGCCGCCTTAGATTTCATTTCTTATCCCTTCATCAACGCTTGAGGGAATTCGCGATCTCAAGCATCGAATCCGATGTCGTGATCGCCTTGAGTTCGACTCGTAGGCACGCTGCGCCACGATCATATTGACCATTTCCTCGACGATCTGGATGTTCGACATCTCGACGACGCCCTGCGTCAACGTGCCGGCGCCCTCTTCGCCAGGATTGGAATCGATCGCATTGCCCGAAGCCTCCGTTTCCTGGAAGAGGTTCTTGCCGATCGCGAAGAGACCTGCCGGGTTCACGAAACGCGACAGCGTGATCTGCCCGACAGCCGTCACATTGCCGCCTGCCGGCGTGCACGAGACCTGTCCGTCGCCCGCGATGACGATGGTGTCGCTCGGCGCGTTGGCATCCAGCGTGATGCCGTCCGCCAAGGGATAGCCGTCCGTCGTCACAAGGCGGCGGTTCTGGTCGAGCTTGAACGAACTCGTCGCGCGTATAGGCGATCGTGCCGTCCGGCATCTCGATGCGGAAAAAAATCCTTCGCCCCGGATGGCGACATCGGTCGGATTGCCTGAGGACTGCAGATTGCCCTGCGTGAAGATACGCTGCGTCGCCGCCGTGCGCGTACCGAGGCCGATGGCGAGACCCGTCGGATACTGCGAGTCGGCGCCGCTCTGCGCTCCTGCGGCGCGCAGGTTCTGATAAACGAGATCCCGGACTTCGGCACGCACCTTCTTCGCGCCGAAGGTGTTGACGTTCGCGATATTGTGCGCGACGACATCCATGTTGTCCTGCTGCGCCTTCATGCCGGAGGCTGCGGACCAAAGTGCTCTCATCATAATGCAAAATCTCCCATCTGCGTTGAATTCAAAAAGTCTACAGATCCAGACTCAAGATCAGGTCGCCCTGCCGACCTCGTTGACCACCTTGTCCGTCATGGAATCCTGCGTCACCAATGCACGCGACCCCGCCTCATAGATGCGGTAGTTGTTGATGAGGCTGACCATCTCGCTCGCGATATTGACGTTGGAATTCTCAAGCATGCCCTGCTGGATGTCGCCCGTCGCTGCCTGCGGCGTCGCGCCCTCCTGCGGACGATAGAGATTGTCGCCCTGCTTCAATACAGCGCGGCGATCGTCGAACTGCACGAACTGCAAGGTGTCGATGCGCCTTGCGCCGTCCATGATCTCCCCCTTGGCGCCGATCGAGATGGTCGTGCTATTGGGCAGCATGATCGGGCGGTTCTGTGCGTTCAGCACAGCCTGTCCGCGCGCTGTCACGAGCGCTCCGTTCGCCTGGCGATAGAAGCTGCCGTCGCGCGTGTAACGCACGCCCTGCGGCGTCTGAATGGCGAAGTATCCTTCACCCGCCACCGCGAGATCGAGCATATTGCCCGTCGTCTTCATCGCCCCCTGCACATGATCGGTGGCGATCTCCGCCGTGCAGGCACCGAGCCCCAACTTGCCGACCCTCGGCGGCCCCTGCTCCAAGCGGAAGCCGCGGAATGACGTCACCTCATCATCCTGCGCATCGTTGATACGCTTCAACAGTATAGGCGCAAACTCCTCATTGATCGCTTCGTCCCTCTTGTAGCCGGACGAGGCGGCATTCGCGAGGTTGTTGGCAATCACATCCGTGCGGTTCGTCTCAGTGATCATGCCGGACGCCGCGACATACAAGCCACGCAGCATGGAAAAGCCTCCTTTATCATCATCCGTATGGTCAGATGCACTCGTATGAATTTCCCTATAAGCTTTGAGGATATTTCGCTGCCGCTTCCAGCGATGACCGCATCAAAAAGGCACGCCGTACATATATCCTCACGCCTTGCAGAAGCCTAGCCAATCGGTCTGCGCCCTTCGGGCTTGACCTCTTGGGGTTTCATGGGAAATCCTCCATAATCTTTATCGGCATTTTTCCTCAAATCATAAAGGGCGAAAGGTTTTATTTCGACAGGAACTTCACGCGCTCCGCCGTCATGCCGAGATAATCCAGAGCCTTTCCCGTACCGAAAGCCACGCAGGACAGCGGATCTTCCGCCAGGGCAGCGGCGATTCCCGTCTCTTGCCGCAGGAGTTCGTCGAGACCGTAGAGCAGCGCACCGCCGCCCGTCATGACAATGCCGCGATCCATGATATCCGCTGCAAGTTCCGGCGGCGTCTCCTCCAAAACCTTCTTCACGCACTGCACGATGCCCGTCACTGGAGTCTCAAGAGCCTCCGCCGTATTCTTCGACGTCACCGTGATCGTCTTCGGCAGCCCCGACATGAGATCGCGTCCGCGCACCTCCATCGAAGCGTCACGCGCCCCGTAGAAGGCCGCGCCGACATTGACCTTGATGTCCTCCGCCGTGCGCTCCCCGATCAGCATGTTGTACTCGCGCTTGATGTAGGCGATGATCGCCTCATCGAACGTGTCGCCCGCCAAGCGCAGGCTCGCACTGTTCACGATGCCGCCGAGGCTGATCACGGCGACATCCGTCGTACCGCCGCCGATATCGACGACCATCGAGCCGTTCGGTTCCTCGATGCTGAGTCCCGCGCCCAAGGCAGCTGCCAAAGGCTCCTCGATAAGCTGTGAGTAGCGCGCGCCCGCCTGCTCCGCCGCCTCCTGCACAGCACGCTGCTCGACGGTTGTGACGCCCGTGGGGATGCAGATCATGATGCGCGGCCGAAAAACGAAGCTCTTGCCCGTGACCTTCTCGATGAAGAAGCGGATCATGCGCTCCGTCATCTCATAGTCGGCGATGACGCCCGAGCGCAGCGGCCGGATCGCCGCAATATTGCCCGGCGTCCGCCCGATCATGCGGCGCGCCTCCTCGCCGATCGCCAAGATGCGTCCCGAGTCGCGATCCACGGCCACGACCGACGGCTCGCGCAGGACGATACCCTTGCCCTTGACGAAGACAAGCACATTCGCCGTTCCCAAATCAATTCCAATATCCATTGACATGCCAAACATATCTCAAACCCCTTCCGAGGCAGCTCCATCAAACAAAAAACACGCATACTCATCCACTTGGCGTGCACTTACATGAAGGCTCCGCCGTTCTTTGCGAAGCACACCGATACTATCATATAATATTTTTCACTGTCTGACAAGAGCCTCAAGGCAAGGGCTCGTCCATCGAGGCCTCATACTCCTCCAAATCGACGAGGAGCGTCGAAAGCGCTCTTCTCGCCACAAAGACAGGACAGGCCGGCGAGCAAACCTCGCACTTGCCGCAGCATGATTCCACAGCCTCGATTGCCTTCTTGACCTTTTCCGATTGCAGCATAGCACAGCTCCCTTCGGCAATAAAAAAGCCCAGCCTTCGCTGAGCTTTGAATCCAAATGGTGCGGTTGATGGGACTTGAACCCATACGTCTTGTGAACACTACCCCCTCAAGATAGCGCGTCTGCCAGTTCCGCCACAACCGCATGATGAGATATGAAGTTTAAAAAGAGGATATGGTGCGGTCGAGAGGACTTGAACCTCCACGATGTTGCCATCACTAGCGCCTGAAGCTAGCGCGTCTGCCATTCCGCCACGACCGCAGATCATTTTGTTTTGGCGATATGGAAATCAGATGGTGCCGAGGACCGGAATCGAACCGGTATGGTTGTCACCAACCGGGGATTTTTAAGTCCCCTGCGTCTGCCAGTTTCGCCACCCCGGCATACAAACGATAGCAAATGGAGCGGGTGATGGGAATCGAACCCACGTGATCAGCTTGGAAGGCTGGAGCTCTACCATTGAGCTACACCCGCATCTGAGCTAAGTGGAGCTGGCGAGAAGAATCGAACTCCCAACCTGCTGATTACAAGTCAGCTGCTCTACCTATTGAGCTACACCAGCAAAAGAAGTGGTGCCTCAGGACGGAATCGAACCGCCGACACGGGGATTTTCAGTCCCCTGCTCTGCCAACTGAGCTACCGAGGCATAAATGGCGACCCGAAGGGGACTTGAACCCCTGACCTCCGCCGTGACAGGGCGGCATTCTAACCAACTAAACTACCGGGCCACATGGTGGGCGATAACAGGATCGAACTGCTGACATCCTGCTTGTAAGGCAGGCGCTCTCCCAGCTGAGCTAATCGCCCGCGACAAGCCTGATCCCACAAGTGGGAAATATGAAACACCCGAAGGTGAAATCAACGAAATGGTGACCCACCGGGGACTCGAACCCCGAACCTGCTGATTAAGAGTCAGATGCTCTACCAATTGAGCTAGTGAGTCATGATATGTGGTCAAAGCCAGCAATCAGACAAGCCACGGTGGTGGCTCACCCGGGGTTCGAACCCGGGACAACCTGATTAAAAGTCAGGTGCTCTACCAACTGAGCTAGTGAACCATACTGGCTGGGGTAGCTGGACTCGAACCAACGATGCGGGAGTCAAAGTCCCGTGCCTTGACCAACTTGGCTATACCCCAATTACCCCAGGGGAAAAATGGCTCCTCGAGCAGGGATCGAACCTGCGACAACCTGATTAACAGTCAGGCGCTCTACCTACTGAGCTATCGAGGAATGAAACCAGCAGCTTTCTATCCTCCCAGGTCGTCTCCAACCAAGTACTTTCGACGTATGAGTGCTTAACGACTGTGTTCGGGATGGGAACAGGTGGATCCACTCAGCTATCGCCACTGGATTTCTTCTTGAGGTCAACTCGCGTGAGCGTGCCCTCAAAACTATACAGAAGACAAATGGAACATTTTAGTTGGCAAAACCTAGGTCAAGCCCTCGGCATATTAGTACGGGTCGGCTGCACGCCTTGCGGCGCTTCCACTCCCCGCCTATCAACCTCATCGTCTTTGAGGTGCCTTACCGGACTACTCCGTGAGAAACTTCATCTTAGGGCTGGTTTCACGCTTAGATGCTTTCAGCGTTTATCCTTTCCGGACGCAGCTACCCAGCTGCACGGCTGGCGCCATGACTGGTACACCGTTGGTCCGTCCACTCCGGTCCTCTCGTACTAGGAGCAGCCCCCTTCAGGTTTCTTCCGCCCGCGATGGATATGGACCGAACTGTCTCACGACGTTCTGAACCCAGCTCACGTACCACTTTAATGGGCGAACAGCCCAACCCTTGGGAATTCGCTTCAGCCCCGGGGATGTGATGAGCCGACATCGAGGTGCCAAACCTCCCCGTCGATATGGGACTCTTGGGAGAGATTAGCCTGTTATCCCCGTGGGTAGCTTTTTATCCGTTGAGCGATGGCAATTCCACTCTCATTCCACCGGATCACTAAGCCCTACTTTTCGTACCTGCTCGACTTGTCGGTCTCGCAGTCAAGCTCCCTTCTGCCTTTATGCTCTTCGCGCGATTTCTGTCCGCGCTGAGGGAACCTTTGGACGCCTCCGTTGCTCTTTCGGAGGCGACCGCCCCAGTCAAACTGCCCACCTGGCACTGTCCCGAGTGTCGTGACTACTCCGGTTAGATGACCAGCGGAGGAAGGGTGGTATCCCAACAGCGGCTCCGGGCGTCCTTGCGGCCGCCTTTCTCTGCCTCCCACCTATCCTGTACATCATCCGCCGGGCATCAATGCCAAGCTGCAGTAAAGCTCCATGGGGTCTTTCTGTCCAGTCGCGGGTAACCTGCATCTTCACAGGTATTTCAATTTCACCGGACCCCTCGTCGAGACAGTGCCCAAATCGTTACGCCTTTCGTGCGGGTCGGAACTTACCCGACAAGGAATTTTCGCTACCTTAGACTGTTATAGTTACGGCCGCCGTTTACTGGGGCTTCAGCTCAAGGCTTCGGGTTTCCCCTGACCTCTCCCCTTAACCTTCCAGCACCGGGCAGGCGTCAGCACCTATACGTCAGATTTCTCTTTTGCAGGCACCTGTGTTTGTGGTAAACAGTCGCTTGGGCTTCTCTTCTGTCGCCGCCCCCGGCTCCAACCGCATGAGCTCTTCACCGGGAACGGCCATCCTTTTCCCCGAAGTTACGGATGCAATTTGCAGAGTTCCTTAACGAGGGTTTTCCCGCGCACCCTTAGGATCCTCTCCCTGCCTGCCTGTGTCGGTTTCGGTACGGGCGCAGTTCGTCTCGCTAGAAGCTTTTCTCGGCAGTGTGGTCCGCTTGGCTTCGGCTCGCCCGAAGGTTCGCCTCCCTGTCACGTCTCGGCTTTTGCAAGGGGGATTTGCCTCCCTTGCAGCCTACCGGCTTCGACGCGCTCTTCCATTCGCGCGCCCAAGCTCCCTCCTGCGTCACTCCATCACTCGAACGACTCCCTGCGGTACTGGAATGTTTGCCAGTTGTCCATCGCCTATGCTTGCTGCCTCGGCTTAGGTCCCGACTGACCCTGGGACGACGAGCGTTGCCGAGGAAACCTCAGGCTTTCGGTGGGCCAGATTCTTGCTGGCCTTTTCGCTACTCATACCGGCATTCTCACTGCCATGCGCTCCACCGCTCCTTCCGGTACGGCTTCTCCGCGCATGGTACGCTCCCCTACCCCGCACACTTTCGTGTGCAGCCGCAGCTTCGGTTCTGTACTTGAGCCCCGGACATTTTCGGCGCAGGGACTCTCGACCAGTGAGCTATTACGCACTCTTTAAATGGTGGCTGCTTCTGAGCCAACATCCCGGTTGTTTTCGAATTCCTACATCCTTTTCCACTTAGTACAGCATTGGGGACCTTGGCTGGCGGTCTGGGCTGTTTCCCTCTTGCGTACGGGTCTTATCACTCGCACGCTGACTCCCGGGCTTGACATGCAGCCATTCGCAGTTTGACTGGGGTCGGTAGGCTTTACGCCCCCTTGCCCGATCAGTGCTCTACCGTCTGCATGCATCGCCCGAGGCTAGCCCTAAAAGCTATTTCTGGGGAGAACCAGCTATCTCCACGTTCGATTGGCATTTCACCCCTATGCACAGCTCATCCCAAAGTTTTTCAACACTCACGGGTTCGGCCCTCCGCTCAATTTTACCTGAGTTTCAGCCTGGCCATGCATAGATCACTGTGGTTTCGGGTCTGCCCCGTCGAACTAAGCGCCCTCTTAAGACTCGCTTTCGCTTCGGCTCCGCGTCTTCCGCTTAACCTCGCTCGACAGGACAACCTCGCCGGTTCATTCTTCAATAGGCACGCCGTCGCGCATATAAAGCGCTTCGACTGCTTGTGGACATACGGTTTCAGGTTCTATTTCACTCTGCTCCCGCGGTTCTTTTTCGCCTTTCCCTCACGGTACTTTCCTCTATCGGTCGTCAGGTAGTATTTTTGCCTTGGATGGTAGTCACCCGGCTTCCCACAGGGTTCCTCGTGTCCCGTGGTACTCTGGATCCCAGCCCGTTCTTCAGCCTTTCGTGTACGAGGGTCTCACTCTCTTCGCCCGGCCTTCCCATGCCGTTCCACTAGGCTGCTTTCCCTTTTTGCTGGTCCTCAACCCCGAAAGCCCGAAAGCTCTCGGTTTGGGCTCTTCCCTTTTCGCTCGCCGCTACTTAGGGAATCTCGTTTGATTACTTTTCCTCCGGCTACTTAGATGTTTCAGTTCACCGGGTTTGTCTCCCTTTCGGGCAGTGCGACATGACTCGCACTGGGTTGCCCCATTCGGATATCCGTGGATCGAGGCCTATTTGCGGCTCCCCACGGCTTTTCGCAGCTTATCGCGTCCTTCTTCGACTCCTGACGCCAAGGCATCCACCGTATGCCTTTCGTAGCTTGACTTTTCCACGATTTTCATCGTGTGTTTCGCCTCAAGGCATCATTTTCATTGATGCTTGGTTTGTGATCCTAAAATGTTCGGAAAATCTTTGCTGCATTTCTGCAGCCTTCGATGATTTTCTTTCATTTTGTCTTCTGTGTAGTTTTCAAGGTACATCCGCGATCACATTGACCGCAAAATGGTGGGCCTAAGTAGACTTGAACTACCGACCTCACGCTTATCAGGCGTGCGCTCTAACCAGCTGAGCTATAGACCCATATTTTATATGGTGGAGACGAGGAGAATCGAACTCCTGACCCCCTGCTTGCAAGGCAGGTGCTCTCCCAGCTGAGCTACGCCCCCATGAGGGTATTCCCTCAAAACTAGACAATGCAGAAAAGCTTATGCCAGCCCCATGCCTCGACTTAGGTTGAGAATGAAGTTCGACTTTCGCTTCGCGAAATCGAACTAAGCGATTCACTCACGTTTGCGCGTCGCTTACGCTCCTTCAAACGTGGTTCTCTGCTTACCTTAGAAAGGAGGTGATCCAGCCGCACCTTCCGATACGGCTACCTTGTTACGACTTCACCCCAGTCATCGCCCCCGCCTTAGACGGCTGCCTCCTTGCGGTTGGCCCACCGGCTTTGGGCGTGAATGACTTCCGTGGTGTGACGGGCGGTGTGTACAAGGCCCGGGAACGTATTCACCGCAGTATGCTGACCTGCGATTACTAGCGATTCCGACTTCATGCAGGCGGGTTGCAGCCTGCAATCCGAACTGGGGGATGGTTTGTGGGGTCCGCTCCGGCTCGCGCCTTCGCTTCCCTCTGTCCATCCCATTGTAGTACGTGTGTAGCCCAGACATAGGGGCATGATGACTTGACGTCATCCCCGCCTTCCTCCGCGTTCTCCGCGGCAGTCTCCTTTGAGTTCCCGCCATGACGCGCTGGCAACAAAGGACAGGGTTGCGCTCGTTGCGGGACTTAACCCAACATCTCACGACACGAGCTGACGACAGCCATGCACCACCTGTTTTCGTGTCCCCTGAAGGAGGGGGCTGTCTCCAGCCCTTTCACTCAATGTCAAGCCCTCGGTAAGGTTCTTCGCGTTGCGTCGAATTAAACCACATACTCCACCGCTTGTGCGCCCCGTCAATTCCTTTTTGAGTTTTCAGTCTTGCGACCGTACTCCCCTGTGCGGAATGCTTATTGCGTTAACTCCGGCACAGGAGGGGTCGATACCTCCCTACACCTAGCATTCATCGTTTACGGCCGTGACTACCGGGGTATCTAATCCCGTTCGCTCCCCTCGGCTTTCGAGCCTCAGCGTCAGTTACAGTCCAGAAAGCCGCCTTCGCCACTGGTGTTCCTCCCAATATCTACGCATTTCACCGCTACACTGGGAATTCCGCTTTCCTCTCCTGCACTCAAGACATACAGTTTCCATCCTCACGGGGTTGAGCCCCGCACTTTTAAGATGGACTGATATGCCCGCCTGCGCTCCCTTTACGCCCAATAATTCCGGACAACGCTCGCCACCTACGTATTACCGCGGCTGCTGGCACGTAGTTAGCCGTGGCTTCCTCGCACAGTACCGTCACCCGTGCTCAATGTTTTCAAACCCGGTTTTCGTCCCGTGCAACAGAGCTTTTACGATCCGAAGACCTTCTTCACTCACGCGGCGTTGCTCCATCAGGCTTTCGCCCATTGTGGAAGATTCCCCACTGCTGCCTCCCGTAGGAGTCTGGGCCGTGTCTCAGTCCCAATGTGGCCGTTCATCCTCTCAGACCGGCTACTGATCGTCGCTTTGGTGGCCGTTACCCCGCCAACTGGCTAATCAGACGCATACCCATCGACAGGCGATAGCATTGCAAAGAGGCCATCTTTTGAGCCGAGGTGGATGCCCTCCTCGGATTTCATTCGGTATTAGCATTCCTTTCGGAATGTTGTCCCCATCCTGTCGGCAGGTTGCCTACGTGTTACTCACCCTGTTTGCCACTCTCACCTTTACCGAAATAAAGGTTCCCGTTCGACTTGCATGTGTTAAGCACGCCGCCAGCGTTCGTCCTGAGCCGGGATCAAACTCTCCGAAAAAAACTTGGTCTTTTTGCGTTATGCTGCGTCATGGCTTTCGCCGTGTGTCCTCGACGTACACGAGTACGTCTGCGGGACGCGGCTTCGCCATTCCTTGCCTAGCACAAAAATCTCTGCGTTTTTCTCCGCTTCGGACTGCAGGACAGTCGCGGCAGAGAAAAATCACTTTGCAGTTTGCAGAGAGCCGTTGATTGGCTCTTTTTATCTTTGGATACGATTCTTTCGAACCGTATAAAGAAATTGTCGATTGCTTTTGTAGTTCACAATCGATGTTTCATCAAGATTTCTCTTGATGGACATCTGGCTTGAATCATATCGATGATTCATTTCTGCATTGTTTAGTTTTTCAAGGAACACCGCCGATCGCTCGGCTTCTTTGCCACTCTTGCGAATCAGCTTCGTTATTGTATCGCAGCTTTCCCCTTCTTGTCAAGCACTTTTTTCTGCTGCCCGTTCGCCAGAACGAGGTTTCCAGCCAGACCTTCCGTGCTCGACCATCCAGTCGTGCGCGTCGCCTTGCGGCGACCTTCACAATAATACAGGATTCCAACCTGCTTGTCAACACCTTTTTGATTTTCTTTTTTTCCCAAAATCTCGGTGTCAGAAATGGTGTCCTCGAGGGACTCGAACCCCCGACCCTTTGATTCGTAGTCAAATACTCTGATCCAACTGAGCTACCAGGACATACTGCAAATTCTTTCTTCCCACGAAGCATGGTGGGCCCACCAGGACTCGAACCTGGGACCGACCGGTTATGAGCCGGATGCTCTAACCAACTGAGCTATAGGCCTGACAAGGATTCCCTTTCCCATGGAAGAAATTCTCGCAACCTGCAAAAGCGTTGCGAGATTTTTAAAAGCAGATGGAGCGGAAAACGAGGCTCGAACTCGCGACCCCCACCTTGGCAAGGTGGTGCTCTACCACTGAGCTACTTCCGCACAATATGGAGCGGAAAACGAGGCTCGAACTCGCGACCCCCACCTTGGCAAGGTGGTGCTCTACCACTGAGCTACTTCCGCTTGATCCGTCCGCCGCACACCCGTGCGCTGACTGACAGAGTATATTTTAACGGCTCTTGCCTCGTTTGTCAACACCTTTTCTGATGTTTTTCGCATTCTCCCATTCACTGCGCATCAAAAAGCGGCAGCGCCTCCAAGAAGATCAAGTCTTTCCTCTCTGCCGCCTTGCCTTCCGCCAGCACGCAGGCCTCGCCGACGACCGTGCCGCCCGCCTTAGCCACAAGCTCCGTCAGTGCCTTCATGGATCCGCCCGTCGACACCACATCGTCGAGAAGCAGCACCTTCTTCCCTTTGATATGCGCCTTGTCCACGCCATCCAGGCAGAGTTTCTGCACGCCCTTCGTCGTAATCGAGCGATCTTCGACCCAGACAGCGTCCTCCATGTAAGCCTTGACGGACTTCCTGGCGACGACGTAGCGCTTCATGCCGAGACAGCGCGCAAGCTCCGCCGCCAGCGGGATGCCCTTCGTCTCCGCCGTCAGCAGGACTTCCATCTCCTGCGGCACTTTCTCTGCAAGCGCCCTCGCGCAGGCGTCCGTCAGCTCGACATCGCCGAGCATGATGAAGCCCGCGATCGCCAGCTTCTCCGTAACATTCAAGATCGGCAGCTCCCGTCGGACGCCTGCCACTTCCAAGGTATAAAACCGCTTCGCCATCGCCTCAGAACCTCCATCCTCGCCTTCTGTTTTCCTTATTATAATAGAATTTTCCCGCAAGTGCAAATCCTTTCATTGCCCAAGCGATTCTCCCTATGCTATAATGGTACATGACAAGAAGTCATATAAAAGGAGCGTGGAACAATGCAGTTGAAAATCCCCTACAGCAAAGGCAAGATGACGATCGATGTGCCGGACGAGAACTTCCTCGGCGTACTCGAATCCCACCCCGAGGGCAAAGAGCAACCGGGCACACAGTCGGAAATCGTCGAGCGCGCCCTCGACAATGCCATCGGCAGTCCCAAGCTCGAAGAGCTCGTCAAGGGCAAGAAGCGCATGGTCATCATCACGAGCGACCACACGCGCCCCGTGCCGAGCCGCGTGACGATGCCGATCCTCCTGCGCCGCATCCGCGAGGCGAACCCCGAGATCGACATCACGATCCTCATCGCAACAGGCTTCCATCGTGCGACGACACACGAGGAGCTCGTCGATCGCTTCGGCGAGGAGATTGTCAAGAACGAGAAGATCGTCATCCACGACTCGCAGGATGATGCGGGGATGGCCGACCTCGGTCTTCTGCCGTCGGGCGGCAAACTGCTCATCAACCGCACGGCGATCGATACCGACCTCCTCATCGCCGAGGGCTTCATCGAGTCGCACTTCTTCGCAGGCTTCTCGGGCGGCCGCAAGGCAATCCTGCCGGGCATCGCATCCGCCAAGACGGTCATGGCGAACCACTGCAGCAAGTTCATCAAGAGCGACAAGGCCCGCACGGGCATCCTCGATGGCAACCCCATCCACCGCGACATGCTCCACGCGGCGAAGGAAGCGAAGCTCGCCTTCATCCTGAACGTCGTCATCAATGCGGAGAAGGAAGTCATCGCCGCCTTTGCCGGCGACAGCCAGGAGGCGCACGTCACAGGCTGCGACTATGTGCGCACGCTCGCCGAAATCAAGCGCAATCCGTCCGACATCGTCGTATCGACGAACGGCGGCTACCCGCTCGACCAGAACATCTACCGTGCGGTCAAGGGCATGACGGCGGCCGAGGCCAACTGCAACGAGGGCGGCGTCATCATCATGGTCGCGGCCTGCAACGACGGCCATGGCGGCGAATCCTTCTACAAGACCTTGAAGGCCGCGAAAACGCCGCGCGAACTGCTCGACCAAATCGAGGCGACGCCGCAGGAAGACACGCTGCCCGACCAATGGGAGATGCAGATCCTCGCGCGCATCCTCGACCGCTTCACGGTCATCATGGTCACGGACCTCTGCGATCCGCAGATGATCCGCGACATGCACATGGAGCACGCGCTGACCTTCGACGAGGCCTTGAAGCGCGCCTTCGAGATCAAAGGCAAGGACGCGAAGGTCACCGTCATCCCCGACGGCGTCTCCGTCATCGTGCGCTGAATCCGGGCAATGAAAAAAGGCTGCTCACGCAGCCTTTTTTCATTGCCCGGATTCGTTTCCCCAAACCTCCGTCCGGACCGCTCCCATGCCGAGCGCCGTCTTGATGCCGACGCCGACGAACGGCGCGAAGGCGAAGAGCATCCCCAGGATGCGCCGCACCGCATCCGTGCCGAAGAAGCGCACGCGCATATCGCCCTGGAAGCCGCGGATCGTATGGGCTTCCACCGAGAACGGCGCAGAGCGAAGCGCGTACTGCGACAGGCAGCAGGCATCCGCCAGCTTCTCTGCCAAGGCCGGCTCCTCCAGGCGGATTCTTTCGGAAAAGCGATTCCAGCGCAAGAGGAGGCTCTGGCAGATCAGGAAGAAATCCGGCAACATCACATAGCGCCCCTCTCGCTTGAACGAGGTCGGCGCGAGGAAAGAGATCTCCGCCCCCTTCGGCGGCGCTTCCGGCAGGAAGAAGGCGTCGGCGATCTCGGAAAAATCACTCTGCTGCAGGAGGCGCAGCTCGCCCAGCCGCACGGCGCAGCCCTTCTGTCGCAGGAAGATCTCGCCCCCGCGGCGCAGAGCCGTCTCGATCGCCTCACCCGTCTCTTCCTCCACGATGCCGATGCGCCAGCGGGCAGCCCCCGCCGCCTTGTCCCAGAAGACGCCCTGACTGTACGGACGCATGTCCTGCTCGTGCAGTCTCGTCGCCAGATCCTTTGGGCAGCCGTTCCATCAGCGCCCCGTGCAGGATCGAGCCGAAGGAACTCACGGAGCGCGTGCCCTCAGGCAAGAAAAGCATCGTCTCGAAAAGACGCATCATCTCTCGACCTCCCGCATCCGGCAAAGCCCCAAGATCCACATATCGCGTCCCAGCTCCGCCATCTTCAACGTGCGCGGCGAAATCTTGCTGTCGAGAGACTTGTGCTTATGGTTCGAAAACGCATCATCCAGATACGCAGCGATCGTGCGCTGCGCCGCGCTCTCTCCTTCTTGTCCTGCCAATGCATGGATGAGCGTCTTCGCCAAGAATCCCGTGCCGCCGCCCAAAAGGCAGTCCGCCTCCGCCGCCTCCTCGAACAGCGGGGCATATTTCCTGCCCCAGACGCTTTCCTGGCGCCGCAGCCCGTCCCATACATAAGCGCGCGAAGCCTCGAAGATCTCCTCGCAAGAAGCGATCCCGACCGTCTCCAGCATGGAGAAGTCCGCCGTCAGGGAAACCGCAGCTTGCGCCCCGCCGGTATGCACTCGCGAAAGAGCGGAATCTCGCTCTCCATCCTGCCGTCCCTCTTCCGCTTCGTCGTGGCATCGAGCTTCTGCAAGATCACCGTGTCCTTCTCCGCCGCTGGGCAGACGGCATCGCTGATGCGCAATCCGCGCAAGGCACTCGTTACCGCGTCGCGCGCCTGCTGCTTTGGCAGCGAAAGCGCATGGAGCGCCTCCTGCTCGACCTTGCGGGAAACATCCGCCGCCAGCCTGCGCCAAGCGCCCTTCTTCCCGCGCGGGTTTCCCGACCGCAGGATTTCCTGCGCACCGCGCAGGAAATCCTGCCAGAATCCCCTGAAAGCGCTGCGGCTTTCTTCTTGATGATGGCGCAGAGGATTCCTGTGCGCAGCGCACCCTTGATGGCGCTGCCCGGAATGTACGGTGCGCCGTCCGCCAGCGTCGTCTGGCAGACGACGTCGTTGAGCTTCTCCTTCGCCTCGCCCTCCGCCGTCAGCTTCACCGCCTGCGCCTTGCGGATGGAAAAGAGCACGCAGCTCTCTTTCCTGCACGCCCTTCCTGAGCAGCCATTCCCAAAGATTCCTGCCGCGCGGCGACCGCTGTTCGAGAAACGCCGCGAACTCATCCATCAGTCCGCGCTTGTCCAAAAAAGAAATCCACTTCGACTCATCGAGGAAATACACCGTCTCCCCCTTGCGGTCGTACAGATACTCGAACGCACTCAGCTTTTCTCCCGAGCCGATATGCAGCGGGGAAATGCAGGAAAGCTCATATTCCTTGCAGACAAGGCCGCTCATCTTCATATCGTCACCCCCGCGTAAAGTCCCAGCCCATAGCGCCATACCGCGTGTCCGTCGCACGCGCCAAGGTCGGCGAGCGTGCCGGCTATGCGCTCGGAAAAGCACGAACCCGCATCAAGCAGATAGACGCTCGCCTTCTTCCGCGCCTCCCGCTGCGGCGCCGTGATGAAACCGCCGCTCCGCCGCAGTCGATACGCGCCCGTCTGCACGACGCCCAGCGACGCCTCGTCGGGCAGCACGGGCGAAAGCGCCATCTGCCACTGCGCCTCCTTCGCCTCCAGCATGGCATAAAGAGCCGCATCATCCGTATACACGCCCGCATCGTCAAGGAAGATGGCGTCCTCCGCCAAGCGGAACTTCCCATAGCCGCTGCTGCTTGCCGCCGATCCCGGAACGGCCGAGCCAGACAAGGAGATCCTGCACCCGGCACGCATCCTCCTCATCCGCTGCATAAAGGAGCAGATACAGCCCCGCGCCCACATGAAAAATCAAACTGACCCACATAGTACGGCAGCGGCTCCTCCCCACGGCAATTCACGCGCTGGCGCAAGGACGCCGCACCGAACTCCGCAGTCTCGACAAAAGGAGCACCGCACTTCGCCGCCTCGACATACGCCGCCATGCGACTCGCGCGGATATACCGCAGCCGCTTCTGCCTCTTCCGCTCAGCGGCCAGGCGGCAGGCATCGCCGTATCCTTCCTTCCCCGGCCGCTCGGCAGGCGTCAGTCCCAGCACGGGACGCGGCACGAAGAACTCCAGCTCCGCCGCCTCGCCCCTGCGCCATGGCAGGAGATCAGAAAAGAGGAGGCGCTGCCGTCGAACGCCTTCGACGAGTCTTTCCAGCTCCGCCTCTTCACCCGCCGCGGCAAGCTCGCTGCAAAGAGCCCCGAAAAGGACATCCGCCGGGCACTCCATGCCCACCTGCTCAAGCCTGCCGCCATATCCGGCCTGTCCGAAATGCACGGGCGTATCGAAAGCCAGGGGATAGATCACGTAGCTCACGCCGATCGTCCACCCTTCTCCAAAACCTCCTCGACACGGCGCAGCTCCGCCTCCTCGACCGCAGGCCTTCCCCCCAGCGAAAAACATTCCGCCGAAAAGCCGTGAAGCGACACGCGGCCATACCCGCGCGAACCATGCCCGCCGAGATAATCCATCTGCAGGAGCTGCAGCCCCGCCGCCAAAAGCTCCATGTCCGGCATCAACTCTTCCTGGCTCTCGATGTTGTAGACGAGACGGAAATCGAACTCCGTCCCCGCAGGCACGCGCTCGATCTGACGCGGATTCGCCCCCGCCGTCAGGCGGTCGATGGCGTTCTCCCACTTGATCTCGCCGATATACGTATCCAGCTCCATCGCACTGAACCGCGCGAAAGATTCCTCCGTCATGCGGATATCATAGAACTGCAGACGCGCCGGCCTGCCGCCCGCACTGCCCTTCGCCGCCGCGCCGAAGAGGCGGCAGATCTCCTCCGCATCATCCTCGATCTTGTTGAGAAAGTACCCTCAGCGAAACTCCTCGCCAACAGCGTGCGCACCTTCCCCTTCAGGGAGCTGCCCGGCAAGATCGGCTGCTTCGTCAGCGGATCGCGCAAAAAAGGACTGTCCACCGCCCCGATCGGCGCGAAATCCGACGAAGCCCCGATATGAAGCCCCGTCTCCACGCGGAGCAGCGCCCGCAGATCCAGCTTCCCCTTCAACGCTTTCTGATTCGTTTCCTGCTGCCCCATGTTCAGTCTCTCCCCCCGTGGAACTTATGATAAGCGACGAGCGCCTCCATGAAATGCGCGAACTCTTCGTACCGCTTCATATCCGTGCCGATCTGGTCAATGCGCTCCTTCAGCTTCGCCTTCTCGGCAAAAGCCCGGACGTTCCCCCGCGTATCCTTCGCGCTCTGATAAGCGAGCTTCACCTTCAGATACTTGACCTCCGCGGCAAGCCCCTCGCTCAAGACGGCGCCCGCACCGCTCCGTGCGCGGTGGACAGTGATCTTGTTCGTCAAAGCATTGACCGCCGCAAGAAACTTGCGGATCTGGCTCTTCGTCAGATTGATCCGCCCGTGGTCTCGCTCCTGCAGCGCCAAAATGACGGCCTCCGCCTCGCTCGCGATGTCCTTGACCGCCGTCTGCGGATTCTTTTGATTCAGCCATCTGTCCTCGCTCCCTTTTTCCCGTATACTGTAAATGATGAACTGCATCGCCGTGGAAAGCTCGCGCCTGTCCTCCGGCTCCTTGTACCACTCGTAGAACTGCCTGCGGATCTTCCGGTACGTCTCCTGCGAATCCGCCTTCGCTCCCGGATCGAGCCGCGCGAGCACATAGGCGAAACGCGCGAGCTGCACCGACCTCCCATCCGCCTCCAGCAAACCGAGCAGGCGGTACGCCGCACTCTTGCCCAAGCGCACGCGGGAGGGCGCCTTCGCATCATCGAAAGAGAAATGCTGCCGCAGGAACGCCAGCTTCGCGCCGCACACGCCGTCGATGAAATCATCCCAGCCATAGACCTGTGCGTGCACCTCGCCCTCGCTTACGCCGCGCTCCTCCGACGCCGTGCCGAAAAGCGCCACCGCATCCTTCCCCGGGCGATCCTTCGCCAGTGATTCCAGCACTCCCGCCGCACGCGCCATCTCCGCCACGGGGCACTTCTCCTTGAAGAAGCCAATCCCCGCCGAAAAATGAAGCCGCCCGCTCGTAAAGCGCCGGAACGCACGGCGCAGATCGACAGCAAGCTCGACGACATCGTCCCATGCGCCGAGCAGGAAGACATCATCGCCACCCGAATAAACGATGTGGAGATCGCGCTCCGCCTTCTTCTCCGTGCCGAAAAGAGAAAACTTCTTTATGTCTCTCTCGTTGACCCCGTTGACCTCGCCGCGGCAGAGCGCATTGATGTAGTGCTTGAAAAACAACGACAGCTGGCGCGACAAGACCGCCGTGCGCGTCAGCGTCGCATACTTTCCGGGAAATCCCGCGCGAAACGCCGCGCCGAGACTGTCCACATCGGCGCGCAGCACGCCCAGACGGCGGATGCCCGCGCTCTCCTGCGCACCGCCGCTCACAGCCGCGAGATCTGCGAACTCCATGATCCTGCCGTCCCGACGCGCCGTATGGTCGCCGAGCCAGAGATGCGTCGCCAGCCGCTCTCCCGTATACACCTTGTTCTTGATATAAAGACGCTCCGTCTCATAGGGGCAGGCTCTCGATGCTCGCCAAAGACTCCGCCGAAAGATACAGCTCGCGATCCAGTCCCGGCAAGGGCAGGGCATCGCCATGCATTTGCCGCGAAACGCAGAAGACGTCCTCCTTCAGGATGCGCTCGCCGAAAAGATAGAGATTCGCGCACATCGGACACGCATCCGCCCCCTCCTCGCCGCGATAAGCGACAAGCTCCATCGACGACGTGTGGCAAATGCTGCACTCGCGCGTCGCATCGAGCACCCGGTTGCACTCGCTCCCGGGGGCGAAGAGAGCGGCGAGCTGCGTCCGCGAATAACGCGACGCCTTCTCCTGCTCCAGCATCTCGCCCAAGCGCCGAAAGATCGCCTGCGTGCCGCCCCGCTCCCCATCCGCCTCCGACGGCTCTTCGCTCTGCGCCCAAAACGACTCGGCCGCGCAAGGCGTCCACGCCATCGCCAGATACAGGGTGCCGCCGAAATGGCGCATCATCCACGCATTGACCGCCTCATGATACCGCTCCAACACCCCCTGCACCGCTTTCGTATTCGGCAGCAAGAGATAGAAATGACCGCCGCCCGTGTAAAGAAGCGCACTGCGGCTCATCGAGCAGGCAGCGAGGATCTCGTCCACGACATTTTCCAGCAGAATCTCCAGATAGAACGATCGTCCGCGCAGACTCTTCAGCGCCCCCTTGGAAGGAATCGCATAAATGAACGGCTGGATCCCCGAAACATCCGCCGACACGAGCAGATACATCTCCTCCTTGCGCATCGCTCGCCCGCCCTCGCCCGTCGTATGCCGACGATAGTCCGTGATGCCATACGCCGCGAAATACTGGTACATCGAAGCGGCATACGCCGCCGTCAGACGCACATGATCGTAGAGGGAAATATCCGCCGCCTCGGCGCGCGCCGTGCTCGACGGCACATAGCTCAAGATGCCCTCCAGCACGCGCAGAAGCTCGTTGATCTGCATATCGCCCGGCGATCGGCGCAGGAAGTTCGCCTCCAGATGCTGATAAAGCTCCTGGTACTCGGCCACCGACGCCCGCATCCCGCCCTGCGCGTGCGGAAACTGCATCCGTCCGCCTTCCCCCGCAAGGCCGCGCAGGTAGAACGCCTCCTTCGCCCCCAGCTCCTCCGGACTGCCGAAAAGATTGAAAACACTTTCCAGGTTCGCCGTCGCTGAAAAACCGTCGCCGCCCTCCGCCAGCGTGCGGCGGTCGCTTGCCGCTGCAAGATTGTCCGCCTCGTACACGATATAGCTGATGTCGTCCACCGCCGCGCGAAGCCCTCGCAGATCATCTGCATGATGATGGCGCACCGCCCGCAGAAGGTCGGCGTCCCCCTCCGACAAGAACCGCGCGAGGAACTTCGCCCCCGCCTGCGAATGCGTCTCCTGCGCCGGATTGGCCCGCAAAACGAGCTTCCCTATATCATGCAGCAGCGCCGCCCGCTCCACGCGCTCGCACAAATCTTCCATAGCCTCATCCCCCTCTGTTCTCGAATCGCAGAATCACAGATTCATCTAAATATTCTGTTTCCATGACACGATTTCCTGCCTCCATCGAGAAAAATCGCCAACTCCGCCCGCCGCCTTCGCCCCCTCAGAAGATGATGACGTCCTCGACATGGCGATCCCCCACGCCCCACGAACGAACCGAAGTATGATCCGCCAGCAAATAGATGCGCAAAGAATCCGTGTCCAAATCAATCAAGCGGCTCGTCTCCTCGACAAGCCGCTCATATTTCTTCTTGCTCAGGAACGCCTCAAACGCCGACTTCTGCACACGGACGCCATAGCGCTCGACACACTTCACCATGCGGCTGCGGCGCTTGTTGTCCACGATATCATAGATCACCAGCACAATGTAGCGCCGCTCATCGACAGCGACGAACTCCATCTCCTCGTATTCCTGATCCATCTCCAGATCCGCCATGGCGCTCGCCTCACCGCAAGGAAACAGGCTCGTAGATCGCCTCGTTCTGCGCCATCAACGCCTGCGCGTACTGCCCTGCCTGAAAAGAAAGACTGTGGCGATACGAATGCTTGCCCGTCATATACTGATTGACCGTGCGGAGCTTCTTCTCATAAGCATGCAAGAAAATCGCACGCCCCTCGCGCGTGAGGAAGACGCCCTCGCCGCCATCGGACGGCGGCGCGAAATGCTCGAGTCGAACCTCATGATGCTGCACGAGGCAAGCACCATCGAATCGACGAGCACCGCACGCCACTCCTCCATGAGATCCGATGCCAACGCAGGATGACGGTTCTTCAACGCATGAAGGAAGCCGAAGTACGGATGCAGACCCTCGTTGCTCAAAGCCGTGTAGACGTCATACATCAAAAGCGTATAGCCAAGGCTCAGCATCGCATTGAAAGCGTCCAAGGGCGGTCGTCTGCTGCGGCGCGAAAAAGAAAACTCCGCAGGCACGAGACGCCCCAGAGCGCGGAAATATAGCTTCGCGATCACGCCTTCATAGCCCATGAGCTGCTCGCTCGTCTCGCACTGGAAGATATGCTTGCGCAAGGCGAGGATCTCCTCGATATCCGCACGAACCTGGGGAAGCTCCGCTCGACGATTGGAACGGCGCAAGAGCGTCAGCTGATTGTGCACCTTCGCCGCGACGACCTTCCTGCTCAGTGCGAGATAGAAAGACGACCCCTTGAGCAAGATCTGTTGCTCCTGGCGGAAGACATGCACATGGCGCGTCGATTCAAGGCGACCGAAAAACGCTCCCGTGCGCGACAGCCATGTGACGGGGATGCCCAAGCGCAGAAGCTCCACCATCGCCTGTGAAGAGACCTGCACGCGATCGATCAGAGTCAGCCCTTCCAAGACCTCCTCGGGAATCTCCATGATGCACTCACGGTTGCGACCGATAACGAAATTCCCCCCGCGCTTCTGAACATAAGCTCCCTCTTCCGTGATATAGACAAAACTCATGCTCACACCTCCAAGAACTACCGTCCCCTTTCGGGGTTCACGTTCTGAAATGCGGCAGCAAAAACCATTACGAATAATGACCTCGGCAAGCAATTACACGCAAGACGTCTTCAATTACATCATAAACAATACGATTCGTGTCATCAATGCGACGACTCCAATAGCCTGACAAAGAGCCGCGCAGAGGTTCTGGCTTGCCAATACCATGAAATGCATCCCTTTGCATATCTTTGACAAGTTCATTGATTCTCTTCAGTGTCTTTCGATCCTGCATCTGCCAATAGAGATAGTCTGCCCACGCACGTTCTTCCCACAGAACCTTCATGCATCTACCTCAATCAACGCGTGTTCCTGAAATTTCGCAGTTCCGTTTTTAACGTCAGTAACAATGCTCTCAAGATGAGCGATATTCGCAGAGGAATAGAACGGATCGACGGAAACCTCAAACGGGATCCGCCTTTCGCGACTCACCTTTTTAGCAAAGATCGTGAATGCGGTTGTCATATTCATTCCAAGATCGCGGCAGACAGCTTCCATATTCTGCTTTAATTCAGTGTCCATACGAATATTGACCAATGTTTGCGCCATATAGATCAACCCCTTTGCTGTCAGTTTAGCATAAGCAAAATACACTGTAAAGACAACACATAAACAACAGGCTGCGATTTCATCAATAAGAAATCATAGCCTGTTCCGCCCCTCCCGGGATTCGTGTTCTGAAATGCAGAGAAACTGTATATAAATGGTGGAAAATTATAGATGGCTTCCGTCCCCTTGCGGGGTTTGTGGTTTGAAATAAGGCACATCGCGTCGACCTCGACGCGGCGGGGGAATAGTTTCCGTCCCCTTGCGGGGTTTGTGGTTTGAAATGGGGCGGTGGACGGGCGTATATGCGCCGCACTTCGTCCAGTTTCCGTCCCCTTGCGGGGTTTGTGGTTTGAAATTTAAGATGGCAAAATATGATGTTGTTTGCAGCTGTGGAGTTTCCGTCCCCTTGCGGGGTTTGTGGTTTGAAATTTGATGGAAGGAGTCGAACACGCTGGTAAGATATTTGCGTTTCCGTCCCCTTGCGGGGTTTGTGGTTTGAAATAAAAGAGTGGCGATTATGTAGTCGGAGAAGTCGCCTAGTTTCCGTCCCCTGCGGGGTTTGTGGTTTGAAATCCTTGTTCTGGGAAGCCTGATTTCATGCGGCTTCGCGGTGCGGTTTGCGGCGCGGATTTGTTTTTTGCCCATTTTCTACGTCGCCTAGCTGGGAAAATGCCCTTCAAGCCTTGCCGTTGCTGGCGCGGCGGGGATTTCTCCTATAGTATAGCATAAAAGCGGCAGGCGCACAAGTCTTCGGCGGCTTTGTTCCAGATTTCCCTCGGCACGTCATGTCTCGCGCCAAGGACGTGCCTCCCGTCAGTCAAAGCAAAAACTGCCGCACGCGATGCGTGCGGCAGTTTCGATCACACAGCTCAGCCGACAATGACCGAGAAGCCCCCACCAATAGAGGGCGGAGGTTCAATCTCGCTCCATTCGTACAGATCAGCCGACGATGACCAGCGGATCGCCGGCCTTGACGCTCTGACCGGCGGCGACGTTGATCGCCTTGACCGTGCCGGCCTGCGTTGCAGCGATTTCGTTCTGCATCTTCATGGCTTCGAGAATCAAGAGGACATCGCCCGAGTTGACCTTCTGACCCTCGGAAACGAGGACGTTGACGATCTTGCCCGGCATCGGGGCGTTGACGGAAGCTTCGCCGGCGCCAGCGGAAACAGCTGCCTTGGCAGGAGCGGCAGGAGCAGCCGGAGCAGCGGCCTTCGGAGCGGCGGGAGCGGCAGCCTTAGGAGCCGGAGCCGCGCCTGCGACCTTCTCTTCCTCGACCTCGACTTCGTAGCTCGTGCCATTGACCTTGATGTTGAACTTTTTCATTGTAAATTCCTCCAAGTCTTCAATTTGTTTTCGCTTACGTTTTCAAGGAAGGCTGGATCTCCAGCGATTCCTCAATGGATGCTCTGGCGTCCTGCCATCGCCCATGCGTCGTTGCGCTTGATCTTGACGGCAACGACTTTATTGCCAACCATCATTTGGACGGCTGCAGCGATGACCGCAGCGACCTCAGGTTTGACGTCTTTTGCGTTTTGCATAAGTGAACCTCCCGATTACAACGGAATATTGCCGTGCTTCTTCGCCGGCTCGACTTCGCGCTTCGAGGCGAGAGCGTTCAATGCCGTGATGACATAGGGGCGCGTCTCCTTCGGCTCGATGACCATGTCGGCGTAGCCGCGTTCCGCCGCCTTGTACGGCGTAGCGAATTCCTCGACGTACTCCGCCGTCTTCTGATCCTTGTCGGGATCCTTGCGGAAGATGATGTTCGCAGCGCCCGCAGGACCCATGACGGCGATTTCAGCCGAAGGCCAAGCCATGACCTGGTCTGCACCAAGCTCGCGGCAGCACATGGCGATGTAGGAGCCGCCGTATGCCTTGCGCGTGATGACCGTGACCTTGGGAACCGTCGCCTCGCTGTAGGCGTAGAGCATCTTCGCGCCGTGGCGGATGATGCCCGTGTGCTCCTGACCGACGCCCGGCAGGAAGCCAGGAACATCGACGAGGTTGACGAGCGGGATGTTGAACGCATCGCAGAAGCGGATGAAGCGCGCGGACTTGTCGGAGGCGTTGACGTCGAGGCAGCCTGCCATGACGTTCGGCTGGTTCGCGATGATGCCGACGGAGCGTCCGTCGAAGCGCGCGAAACAGGTGATGATGTTCGTCGCGAAGTACTGATGCACTTCGTAGAACTCGCCGTTGTCGACGATGCTGCGGATGACGTCCTTCATGTCGTAAGGTGCGTTCGGGTTGTCCGGAACGACCGAGTTCAGGGACTCGTCCATGCGCGACGGGTCGTCGCCCGTCTCGACGATCGGCGCGTCGTCCATGTTGTTGCTCGGCAGGAAGGAGAGCAGGTAGCGGATCTGCTCGATGCAGTCTTCCTCGTTTTCCGCCGCGAAGTGCGCGACGCCCGAGACCGAGTTGTGCGTCATGGCGCCGCCCGAGCTTCCGCCGTGACTTCTTCCGCCGTGACAGACTTGATGACGGCAGGTCCCGTGATGAACATCTGGCTCGTGTTCTTGACCATGTAGATGAAGTCCGTGATCGCCGGGCTGTAGACAGCGCCGCCCGCGCACGGTCCCATGATGACGGAGATCTGCGGCACGACGCCCGAAGCCGCCGTGTTGCGATAGAAGATGCCCGCATAGCCCGAGAGCGCGTCCACGGCTTCCTGGATGCGTGCGCCGCCCGAGTCGTTGATGCCGATGCACGGAGCGCCCATCTTCATCGAGAGGTCCATGACCTTCCAGATCTTGTGCGCGTGCTTCTCGCCCAAGGAGCCGCCCTCGACCGTGAAGTCTTGCGCGAACGCATAGACAAGGCGGCCGTCGATCGTGCCGTAGCCCGTGATGACGCCCTCGCCCGGCAGATCCTTCTGATCCTGCCCGAAGTTCGTGCAGCGATGCTTCATGAACATGTCGAGCTCGACGAACGTGTTCTCGTCAAAGAGCTTCTCGATGCGCTCGCGAGCCGTCATCTTGCCCTGCGAATGCTGCTTGTCGATGCGCTTCTGTCCGCCGCCCTGTTGGATATGCTCCTTCTTGGCGTGCATGAGGGCGATCTTTTCCTGAACTGTAGCCATACTCTTCCTCCTCTATGTCGAATCCTTTTTGACCATGATTATATTCTACCACGAAACCCCGAGAGGTCAAGCCAAAGGCCTCGCTCCCGCCGCCTGGGTACGCACAGGCGCACGCTCAGGCAGAAAGGGTTCAGCGGTCTTCGTGCTCACAGATCTCGAGGAGGACGCCGTGCGTGGCTTTCGGATGGAGGAAGGCGATCTTCGCGCCGCCTGCACCGTAGCGAGGCTTCTCGTCGATCATCTTCACGCCTTTCGCCATGAGTCAGCGATCGCGTTCTCGATGTTGTCGACGCGAAGAGCGATGTGCTGGATGCCGCCGCGGCCGCCGTTCTTCTCGATGAACTTCGCGATCGGGCTGGTCGGGTCGGTCGCCGCGAGAAGCTCGATCTCCGAGCCATTCGGCGTCGGGTTGAAGCTCGTCTCGACCTTCTGTTCAGCGACGACTTCCTTGCCCGTGCAAGGAATGCCGATCTGCTCCGTCCAGAACTTGCCGACTTCGTCGAGATCGTTGACAGCGATGCCGATGTGGTCTACACCCAAAACTTTGAACATATGGATTACCTCCTAGAAGTAGAAAAAAATCTGCCGTCACTTGAGCATGTTCTTCGCGATGTCCTGCGTGACGGTGTAAGGATCTGTCCTGCCTGCCTTGATGTCGGCAACGAACGCATCGAGCCTGCCCGAATCAACGACCTTGCTCTTGACGTAGGAGCCGATATTGCTTTCAAGGATGTCGATCATCTCATCCTTCGTGCGCTTCGTGCGCCGCTCGGCGAGAATCCCTCTCTCCTCGATGTAGGCGCGGTGCTTGTCGACGGATGCGACAAGCTCCTTGACGCCGATTTGTTGATTTGCTATGACTTTGTCGATGGGCGGACGCCAGTCTTTCATCACGCCGTCCAAATCGAGCATCATGTTGATCTCGCGCACGAGTTTGTCCGCGCCGTCGAGATCCGCCTTGTTGATGGCGAACACGTCGCCGATCTCCGGGACGCCCGCCTTGATGGCACGGATGTCATCGCCCATGCCGGGGATCAATACGACCATCGTCGTATCAGCTGCCCGGACGATGTCGACCTCGGACTGGCCGACGCCGACGGTCTCGACAAAAATGATGTCCTTGCCAAAGGCGTCCATCGCCTTGACGGCGTCCGCCGTCTTGTGCGAGAGTCCGCCCAGACTGCCGCGCGTCCCCATGCTGCGGATGAACACGCCTTCGTCCATCGCCGGGGCTCGCCATGCGGATGCGGTCGCCGAGGATGGCGCCGCCCGAAAAAGGGGCTTGTCGGGTCGATGGCGATGACGCCTACGGTCTTGCCCTGCTTGCGGTATTCGTTCGCTAGCTTGTCCGTAAGCGTGCTCTTGCCGGCGCCCGGATACCCCGTGATGCCGAGCACATAGGCGTGACCCGTATGCGGGTAGAGCGTCTTCATGATGTCGATGGCATTCTCCGCCTCGTTCTCGATCGCCGTGATGGCTCTCGAAAGCGCGAGACGATTTCCCTGCAGGAGTTCCTTGGCTATATCCATGGAATGCACCACCTATGCCAGTGTTCCGGAAACTCTCGAAAAACACAGAATTGACCGTTGTTTCCCGAAATTTCGCGCATACTGCGGATAGAATCGGGGCTGGCGGCAGACATGCTGCTGCCAGCCCCGCAGCTCTATTGCTTCACTTCTTCACATGCTCATTGATGAAGCTGACGATGTCGCCCGTCGGCGTGCCCGGCGTGAAGACGGCGGCAATGCCCGCTTTCTTGAGGGCGGGGATGTCCGTCTCGGGAATGACGCCACCGCCGATGATCAGCGTGTCCTTCATGCCCTTGCCGCGCACGAGCTCGACAACCTTGGGGAAAAGATGCGGATGAGCGCCCGAGAGGATGCTCAGCGCGATGACATCGACGTCTTCCTGCAGAGCTGCTTCCGTGATCTGCTCCGGTGTCTGGCGAAGACCTGTGTAGATGACCTCGAATCCTGCATCGCGAAGAGCGCGCGCAACGACTTTCGCGCCGCGGTCATGACCGTCCAAGCCCGGCTTTGCTACCAATACCCTGATTTTTGCCATTTGAAATTACCTCCAAATCCAAGTATGAAAAGGAAAACTCTCTTCAGGCAGCCGCCCCAAAAAGGGGCGGCTTTCCTGAGAAGTCCTGTGTCTTACAGAGACGTATGAGCCTCGTATTCGCCGAAGACGCTGCGCATGACGCCGCAGATTTCGCCGAGCGTCGCATACGTCTTGACAGCCGTGAGAATGTGCGGCATGAGGTTTTCCTTCTCATCCTCGCACGCTTTCCTGAGGCCTCAAGCGCGGACTTGACAGCGTCGTTGTCGCGCTTCGCCTTGACCTCGGCGAGCTGCTTCTTCTGCTTCTCGCCGACAGAGGCGTCGACCTTCAGGAGATCCTTCGGCGGCTCCTCGTTTTCCTTCTGATACTTGTTGACGCCGACGATGACGCGAGCACCGGACTCGACATCCATCTGCCGAGCATAAGCGCTGTCCCGGATTTCCTTCTGGATGTAGCCCTTCTCGATGGCAGCGACAGCGCCGCCCATCTCGTCGATCTTCTTGATGTACTCCATCGCTTCCTTCTCGATCCGGTTCGTCATGGCCTCTACATAGTAGGAGCCTGCCAAGGGATCGATGACGTCGGCGAGGCCGCTCTCATGCGCAACGATGTGCTGCGTGTGCAGAGCGATGGAGACGGACTCTTCCGTCGGAAGCGCGAGCGCTTCGTCGCGGGAGTTCGTGTGGAGGGACTGCGTGCCGCCCATGACGGCTGCCGCCGTCTGCAGCGCGACGCGGACGATGTTGTTGTCCGGCTGCTGCGCGGTGAGCATGGAGCCTGCAGTCTGGGTATGGAAGCGGAGCTTCATGGACTTGTCCTTCTTCGCGCCGAAGCGGTCGCGCATGATCTTCGCCCAGATGCGGCGGGATGCACGATATTTCGCGACTTCTTCGAGCACGTTGTTGTGCGCGTTCCAGAAGAAGGAGAGACGACCCGCAAAATCGTCGACGTTGAGGCCTGCCTCGATGGCGGCATTGACGTAGGCGATGCCGTCGGAAATCGTAAACGCGATTTCCTGGGCAGCCGTGGAACCGGCTTCGCGGATATGATAGCCCGAGATGGAAATGGTGTTCCACTTCGGCACGTTCTTCGAGCAGTATGCGAAGATGTTGGTGATGAGGCGCATGGACGGGCGCGGCGGGAAGATATAGGTGCCGCGAGCCGCATACTCCTTGAGAATGTCATTCTGGATCGTGCCCGTGAGCTGGTCGGCGGGCACACCCTGCTTCTCTGCCACAGCGATGTACATCGCCAAGAGCACGGAAGCCGGGGCGTTGATCGTCATGGACGTCGAGACTTTGCCGAGATCGATCTGGTCGAAGAGCGTCTCCATGTCAGCGAGCGAATCAATCGCCACGCCGACCTTGCCGACCTCACCCTCGGAGATCGAGTCGTCGGAGTCGTAACCGATCTGCGTCGGCAGGTCGAAGGCGCACGAGAGACCCGACGCGCCCGTCGCGATCAACATGCGGTAGCGCTTGTTGGACTCTTCGGCTGTGGAGAAGCCGGCATACATGCGCATCGTCCAGAAGCGGCCGCGATACATCGTAGGCTGCACGCCGCGCGTATAGGGGAACTCGCCCGGAATGCCGAGATCCTCGACATAGTCCGCACCTTCAACGTCGAGCGGGGTGTAGAGACCCTGCTCAGGGACGTTCGGGCGCAGCGGGAATTTCGCGGTGGTCTTTTTCAGGTCAGCCTCGTACTTTTCCAACTCGGCCTGGATTTTCTCATTGCTCATATTGTTTTCCTCCTGTCAGGGAATCTCCGAAGGGGCGCACCCGCTCGTCCGCCGCGTGTCCTGCCGCAGAGGTCTGAGCGGTCTTTTGCCGCTTCCTGCTTCCCCAAATCATTTCCGATCCGTTCAAAAATGGTTCCGGCGCCTTACTTCATGGACTTCGTCTCGATGAACTTCTCATGGAAGGAAAGCGCTTCCTTGATGATGTGCGGCGTATGTGCATGCTTGGTGGCCTCTACGGCTCTGTTGTAATAGTCAAGCAGCACCGGCTTGTAGTCAGGGATGCACGCAGTTGTTGATGATCTCCAACGCGCGCTTCCTCGGTGCAAGGCCGCGAAGATCCGCGATGCCCTGCTCCGTGATGATGACGTCGACGTCGTGCTCCGTGTGGTCGATGTGCGAGCACATGGGAACGATCGACGAAATCGCGCCATTCTTCGCGATCGAGGGCGTGTAGAAGATCGTCAGGAAGGCGTTTCTCGCGAAGTCGCCCGAGCCGCCGATGCCGTTCATCATCTTCGTGCCGGTGACGTGCGTGGAGTTCACGTTGCCGTAGATATCGACTTCGAGAGCCGTGTTCATGGCGATGACGCCGAGACGATGGACGACTTCCGGGCTGTTGGAGATTTCCTGCGGACGCAGCAAGAGGTACTTCTTGTACTTCTCGACGTCCTTGTAGAAGCGCTCCATGCCTGCCGGCGAGGGCGAGAACGCCGTGCCCGAGGCGAAGTTCAGCTTGTTCGCGTCGATGAGGTCGAGCATGCCGTCTGGATGACCTCGGTGTAGACCGTGAGGTCTTCGAGGTCGGAGTCGACGAAGCCCGCCATGACGGCGTTCGCGACGTTGCCGACGCCCGACTGCAGCGGCAGCAGGTTCTTCGGCATGCGTCCCGCCTTGATCTCGGCGTTGAGGAATTCGAGCGTGAACTGCGACATCTTCTTCGAGTTCTCGTCGATCGGTGCAAGATCGCGCGTGTGATCCTTGATGTCGCACGGCACGATGAACTTGATCTTGTCCGGCGTGCAGGGGATGAACGGCGTGCCGACGCGGTCATCCGCCTGTACGATGGGAATCGGCAGACGGTTCGGCGGGTCAAGCGGCACGTAGACGTCGTGCATGCCCTCAAGCTCCAGCGGTTGCGTCGTGTTGACTTCGACGATGACGACATCGGCCTGCTGCACATAGGAGGCGGCGTTGCCGAGCGACGTCGAAGGAATGATGTTGCCCTCCTCCGTGATGGCGACGGCCTCGACGATGGCGACATCGAGCTTGCCGAGGTAGCCGACGCGCGCGAGCTGCGCGGACTCGCTCAGATGAAGGTCGAGATAGTCGACGGAGCCATCGTTGATCTCGCCCCTGAGAATGGCGTCCGTCTGGTACGGCAGACGCTTCCTTATGCCGTGGACGGCAGCAAGCGTGTCGTCAAGCTCCGGACCAGTCGAAGCGCCCGTCCAAAGGTCGATCTTGAAGGGCTCCTTCTTCATGCGCTCAGCCAGCGCAAGCGGAATCGCCTTCGGGTACGAAGAGGCCGTGAAGCCGCTCATGCCGATGCTCATGCCCGGCTTGATGTATGCCGCCACGTCCGCCGCACTCACGATCTTCGCTTGCAGGTCTTTGTTGCGTACGCGATCTGAGATGTCAATCATTCAATGCATCCTCCCTCACAAGGCCGTCCGGCCCGTGCAAATCATGCGCACAAGCATCCGCCTTGGCGATGCCGTGCGCCGACCCATGCGAAACCAGTCCGGCGGTCTCTGCCTTCAGGCCTGACCGTCCGAGGTTTCGCAGCAAACCAAGAAAACCGTCGTCCCTTTGCACCTCTTCGAAATGCGGGAAACCGGGTTTCCTGTGATGAACTGCCGCCGCAGAACCTTCGCCCGCGCTCCGTTTGCAGCTGATAGCTTCTCGCTATCAGCTGCAAGCTGGATAACTGAGGCTTATCGTACTACTATGCGACAATTATATCCTAAGCTAAAGAATACCACTTCATCGCGTTAGCGTCAAGTCAATTTTCGGACTCTTCGCCGCTATTTGAGGACGCTTCGCCGCCCTTCCTCGCCTTTTGACGCAGCTCGCGAAGCTTCTGTCGCTTCCTCGCCGCCAGCTCGTCCATGACGATGGCCTCGTCCTCCTCGTTGCCCGCAAATTCCGTGACGGCGGCGAGGGCTGCCAGAAAGCCACAGCAGCATGGACGACGGGATGTTGAACAGCACGTCGTCCGTGAGGCCGTTCAGCGCGATGGAGAAGAAGGCGAGGCTGATCGCGAGCATCAGTCCCTGGCGGAATCCCTCGCTGTCGTGTACCTTCGAGAAGAAGGCCAGCCCCATCGTGCCGAAGAAGAACCAAAGGAAGGAAATCGCGCCGACGATGCCGATTTCCGCCGCGTAGTTGAGGTACATGTTGTGCGCGTGGACGATGAGGACGGGCGCCCCTGCAAGTAGAAGTCGTATTCGGGGTAGACCATCCAGTAGGCGCCCCAGCCGATGCCGAAGAACGGGTGGTCGCCAATCATGGCGAGCGTGCTCTCCCAGAGCGCGAGGCGCATTTCCGTCGAGGTGTCGACGCGCGTGAAGACCGACGTCACGCGATCAAGGAGCGCGGCATCGACAAAGAACAGCCCGCCCGCGACGATGCAGACGCCAAGGAGCACGCGCCAGTCGCGGAACATGCCGTAGAGCGCGAAGATCAGGGCGATCACGAGGAACGCCATGCGCGCATACGTCATGGCAAGACATGCCGCCAGCAGGACGAGCGCCGCGCCGAGCGCGATGCGCCTCTTCTTGTCGCGCATCTTCACGAAGAAGGCGAAAACGAAGCACATGGCGACATCGAGATAGCCCGCGAGGATGTTGGGGTTCTCCCACGTCGAGAAGACGCGCTTTTTTTCAGCTCAGGGAAAGCGTCGCCGTCGACCCACTTCATCGTGCTCGTGTCGATGCCGAAGGCGAACTGGTAGAAGCCGTAGAGGACGACGAGCACGCACGAGAGGCCGAGCGCATAGACGATTTTCCGGATGTCCTGCGACGCCTGGACGTTTTGCCCGATCAAGAGGTATGTCAGCAGATAGACGCCGACCAGGTTGTAATAGTTGTAGAAGCTGAAGCCCCGGTCGGGGGAGACGAAGATGGAGGCCGCGCCGAGGAGCGCGAAGAGCGCGGCGGGCACATCGTAGGGCAGGCGGCGGAAGCGCCGGCATTCCTTGTCGACGACGAGACGCGCTATCCAGAAGATGACGCCGAGGAGGAGCGCCGCCGTCGCCAAGGGCGGCGAGAGCGCGATGAGGAAGGCTTCCAAGAGGATCGCATAGTAGATGCCGCCCGCCAAATACGCCGAGAGGCTGTCCTTATGCGTCATGGCTCGCCCCCCTCTCCAAGAGCAGGCGGCGCAGGCCGCCGATGAGGTACAGGGAGCCTGCCGCGCAGAGGATGCGTCCCTCGTCCGCCCAGGCGAGGGCGCGCGAGAGCGCATCCTGCACGTCGCGCACGGTTTCGACCTCCGTCGTGATCTCGCGCGCGACGCGCGCGAGATCTTCAGGATCGCCCGCGCGCGAAGATTCGGGCGCCGTGACGACGACGCGGTCGCCCGGGCGCACGAGCGTATCCAGCATCGCAGTATAGTCCTTGTCCGCGAGGATGCCCGGGAGCAGCACGCGCGCCTCATCGGGAAACGCGGCGTCCAGGCTCTCCCTGAGCGCCGCCGCACCTGCCGGATTGTGCGCACCGTCGACGACGACGGCCGTGCCTTCGAGCGCGAATCGTTCGAAGCGCCCCGGCCATGTGACGCTGCGGAGCGCAGCGGTGATGGTCTCCTCGGTGATGGAGGGGTTCGCCTTGACGAGAAGCTTCGCCGCCATGAAGGCGAGCGCGGCGTTCTGCCGCTGATAGATGCCGCCCAGGGAGAGTGCGCAGCGCACAGCGCGTATGCCCAGAAGCACGGAGCAGAAGTCCATCGTCGAAGGGCCCGCCTCGCGCTCTGCGGCGCGAACGGTGAAATCCTCGCCGAGCACGAAGAGATCCGCCCCCTCTTCCTCCGCCTTCCGGCGCAGGACATCGAGCGCCATGCCCTCCGCCCCCGTCACGACGGGAACGTCCTTCTTGATGATGCCCGCCTTGTGACTGGCGATGCCTTCGAGCGTGCCGCCGCAGCGGTCAGCATGTTCCAAGGCGACGTTCGTGATCACGGCGACTTCTGGCGTGATTACGTTCGTCGAATCCAGGAGACCGCCCAAGCCGACCTCGATGACGGCATAGTTCACCTGCTTTTCAGCGAAATGCCAAAACGCCGCCGCCGTCAGCACCTCGAACTCCGTCGGCTGTTCCTCTCCTTCGGCGAGCATCGTGTCCGCCGCCCGCCGGGCAGCGGACACCGCCGCCGCGAAGTCCTCCTCGCTCGCCTGCTCGCCGTCGATGACGAAGCGCTCCGTGTACGCTGTGAGATGCGGCGACGTATACAGCCCTGTCCGAAGGCCTGAGCGGCTGAGGATCGCCGCCGTCATGGCGCTGACGGACCCCTTGCCGTTCGTGCCCGTGACATGCACCGTGCCGTAGCGAGTTTCGGGATGGCCGAGCAGCTCGACGAGCCTTTCGATGCGCGAAAGACCGAGCTTCGAGCCAAAGACGTTGAGACTTTCCAGGTAAGAGAGGCTTTCTTTGTAGTTCATTTCCCCACCTTCCTCAAAACTTCGCCAGATCGGCGAGGCGCTCTTCGACCGCCTTCTTCTTTTCCTGCGCCGCCAGAAGCTTTTCGCGCTCCTTCTCGACGACGGCGGGCGGCGCCTTCTTGACGAAGCCCTCGTTTGCGAGCTTGCCGCCGAGACGCTTCTCCTCGCCGGTGAGGTTCGCCAATTCCTTTTCGAGACGCGCCTTCTCCTTCTCGACGTCGATGAGCCCCCTCAAGGGCAGATAGACCTCGACGCCCGCAGCGATCGCCGCCATGGCATTCTCGGGCTTTGCCGCGCCGTCTTCAAGGACGGTCAGAGGCTCCGCCTGCGCGAGCGCGGCCAGGTACGCCGCGTGCGCCGAAAAGACGGGCGCCAGCGACTTGTCGGCGAAGTACACGATGACCTCGCTCTTCTTGCCCGGCGCGGCGCCGACCTCGGCGCGCATGTTGCGGATGCGCACGATCACTTCCATGATGGTCGCCATCCGGCGCTCCGCCGCCTCGTCGACGAGGGCGGCGTCCGCCGCAGGCCACGGCGCCGTCATGATGCTCCGTCCCTCGTGCGGCACGCGCTGCCAGATCTCCTCCGTGAGGAACGGCATGAAGGGATGCAGGAGGCGCAGCGTGCGCTCCAGCACATAGGAAAGGACGTACTCTGCCGTCTTCTTCGAACGCTCGCCGCCTGCATCCTTTTCATAGAGCCGCCCTTTCGCCAGCTCGATGTACCAGTCGCAGAACTCGCTCCAGATGAACTCATAAATCATGCGCCCCGCTTCGCCCAGCTCGAACTTCTCCAAGTTCTGCGTCACGGCGTCGGCAGTCTTCTGGCAGCGCGACAAGATCCAGCGGTCGGCAAGCGTATAGTCCTCCGCCGTCGGGGTAAAGCTCTCATCGAAATCCTCCAAGTTCATCAGCATGAAGCGCGAGGCGTTCCAGAGCTTGTTCGCGAAATTCCGCGCCGATTCGACGCGCTCCCAGTAGAAGCGCATGTCGTTGCCCGGCGTGTTGCCCGTGATGAGCATGAAGCGCAGCGTGTCCGCGCCGTACTTATCGATGACCTCGACAGGATCGATGCCGTTGCCGAGCGACTTCGACATCTTGCGCCCCTCGCTGTCACGCACGAGGCCGTGGATGAAGACGTGGCGGAACGGGATGTCCTTGCCAAACTCCAAGCCCATCATGACCATGCGCGCGACCCAGAAGAAGATGATGTCGTAGCCCGTCACGAGCACGCTCGTCGGATAGAACTGCTTGAGCTCCGGCGTCTTTTCGGGCCAGCCCATCGTCTCGAACGGCCAGAGCCCCGAGCTGAACCAGGTGTCCAAGACGTCCTCGTCCTGATGAACGTGCGAACTGCCGCACTTCGGGCAAGTCTCGACATCCTCGCGCGAGACGATCGTCTCCTTGCAGTCCTCGCAATACCATGCAGGGGATGCGGTGCCCCCACCAAAAGCTGGCGCGAGATGCACCAGTCGCGGATGTTTTCGAGCCAGTTCACATAGATCTTCGTGAAGCGCTCGGGCACGAACTTGATTCTTCCAGTCTGCACCGCTTCGATCGCGGGCGCAGCCAGGCTCTCCATCTTCACGAACCACTGCTTGGAGACGAGCGGCTCGACCGTCGTATGGCAGCGCGAGCAGTGGCCGACGGCATGCTCATGCTCCTCCGTGGAGACGAGAACGCCCGCCTCTTCGAGATCTTTGACGAGCATCCTGCGGCACTCGTAGCGGTCGAGTCCCGCATACTTGCCGAGATGCGCCGACATCGTGCCGTCGTTCTCTATGACGCGCACCTGCGGCAAATCGTGGCGCAGCCCCATTTCGAAGTCGTTCGGATCATGCGCAGGCGTGACCTTGACCGCGCCCGTGCCGAAGGCGGGATCGACGTACTCGTCGGCAAAGATGGGAATCGGGCGGTTGACGATGGGCAAGATGACGTTCTTGCCCACGAGATCCTTGTAGCGTGCATCGTCGGGGTGCACGGCGACGCCCGTATCGCCGAACATCGTCTCCGGGCGCGTCGTCGCGATTTCCACGAAGCCCGAGCCGTCCTCAAGCGCATAGCGCAGATGCCAGAGGTGACCCGCTTCCGTCTCGTGCTCGACCTCGATGTCCGAGAGCGCCGTGTTGCACGACGGGCACCAGTTCGTGATGCGCGTCCCCTGATAGATCAGCCCCTTCTCGTAAAGGCTCACGAAAACTTCGCGCACGGCGCGCGAGCAGCCCTCGTCCATCGTGAAGCGCTCGCGCTCCCAGTCGCACGAAGCGCCGAGCGTCCGGAGCTGGTACATGATGCGGCTGCCGTACTCCTCCTTCCACTGCCAGACGCGCTCCACGAACTTCTCGCGCCCAAGCTCGTAGCGGTTCGTTCCCTCTGCGCGAAGCGCCGCCTCCACCTTCGCCTGCGTCGCGATGCCCGCATGGTCGCAGCCCGGCATCCAAAGAGTATTATAGCCCTGCATACGCCGCCAGCGGATCAGGATGTCCTGCAAGGTGTTGTCGAGCGCGTGCCCCATGTGGAGCTGCCCCGTCACATTGGGCGGCGGGATCACGATGGAAAACGCCTCCTTGCCCTCCTCCGGCTCGGCATGGAAGAGATGGTTCTCCTCCCAGAACTCGTACCACTTCTTCTCAAACGACTGCGGATCATAAACCTTGGGGATATTGTCCTTTTCCATGCTGAAACCTCCGTAGATCTTTTCGCTGCGAAAGACTCCTGCCGCCAAGCGCACCGCTCTCCGCAGGAATCCCGCAAAAAAATAAAGCCCTCCCGCCCGAAAGGACGGAAGAGCCTCTTCCGTGATACCACCCAACTTCCCGCAGGGAGGAACTCCGCCCCACGGCTCAAAGGCATAACGCCGCCGCCGCGCCCGCACCTACGCACAAAGCAGCGCAAAGCGCCGCACAGCTTCAGCACGAAAGCTCCGAAGCGACCTTCCGCTGCCCTGCGCAGGGATTCTCACCAGCCATCCCCTCTCTGAAGCACCCGCGGCAGCGTACTCCTCTTCCTCATCGCCTTTATCGACAAAAGGATACCATAAGAACGCGATTTTGGCAAGATGCGGCAAGTGCAAGGATGCGAGGAACTTCCCCCCTCACCCAAGCGGCTGCAAGCCCTTATATTCAATCTCTGCTGGATGCGAGCGGTACAAAATGCACTCTCCCTCGGTCGGCCTGATCGAAACCCCGGCGATATACCCCTTATGCGCCCCGATGCGCGTGTTGGAGAAATCGGCTATACTCATCGGTTTGTTGACGATAACCTGAACCCAGCACTTATTGCCACGCTTGTCTTCAAACCACAGCTGTGGCATCACATCAGGTGCATCCGTAAAGGAAAGGATCTTGTCCCCCTGCTGCCGCAAATCATCCATAACAATGGTTATCGCCCAATTCATCAGCTCCCATGCAGATATCCGATGCAGCGCATCATCGGCCTGCTTGGTAGGGACGATGCTCTCATGAGTTTTGGCATAGGGATTTTAAGTCCATTCTTTCCCGTACTTTTGACTTTATACACTTTGTCGTCCTTGGCATCAAAGGTTATGGCAAAGGTGCCCCCATACTGCCATACATCCAGCATCATGGGTTCCATCTCATTGCCTTGTTTGCAGGAAACTCTATCTGGCTCCCCATAAACACTTCGAACGTAATCTTTTGTGGCGCCAAAATAAATTCCACCGATAGCGATATCCTCTCGAGGAACGTCCTTCACTGGTGCAGCAAAACAAATTTGCACAAGCAAAAGGGCTATCGCAACAATCAAAGTCAAAATCTTATTCCTCATTTCACGCACTCCTTTTATTCAAGCACACACCTCAATCACTATATTCTAACTCACTATATTCTAACTTTTCGCAAAAAAATCCTGCATAAAACAAAAAGCCTTCGTATAAGAATTCCCCTCTGAAAACCAGCGTGACATACGTTGATCACCAAGGCATATGAAGCCGTTCCTTCTCGAAAAGGATTCTGACCGCCTTCATTCGATTTTTCTTTCAGAATGCAGAAGCCACCATGCTCGTGCGGCATGGTGGCTTTCAGCAAAATCATAAAGGATATCAACCGAACATTGCATTGAAAATCAAAAGCACAACGATGCCGGTCGCCCAAGCAATCGTACTGGCAACAGAGTAGAGGCGCAGCTGCTCCTTGCCTTCGGTGATGCCAATGGAACGATTGACAACCCAGAAGAAGCTGTCGTTGAAGTACGAATAGAAAAGCGATCCAACACACGCAGCAAGTGCTGCGAATACGGGATTCACCGATAGGTTCGCGACGATCGGCGCTGTAATCGATGCCGCCGTGATCATCGCCACAGTGCCGCTGCCTTGGATAAAGCGGATGAATGTCGCGATGAAGAACGGCAACAAGATGGCGGGGATGCTCGTCTGCAGCATGGCTTCAGCGATGACTGTGCCGACACCGCTGTCGCGGATCAACATGCCGAAAGCGCCACCGCCACCTGTGATGAGGATGATGATGCCCGCCGACTTGATGCCCGTTTCCATTTCCTCCAAGACGCGCTTCCTATCGAGGGCTACTCGTCAAACCGTAAATCGTCAGCAAAAGTCCGATGCCCACGGCAATGACCGGCGTCCCGAAAAACTGAATGATGTCAGCGACCTGCCCCTTCATGCCCACGGCAGCCGCCACCGTGCCCGCTAGAATCAAGAGAATCGGCACGACGATCGGCGCAAACGAGATGACCGCGGACGGCAGATGCGCGTCATCATAGATGCTGTTTCCGCTCCCTGAAGCGACGTACGACCTGTCACGCGTCCAGCCACCATCCGCAGTTGGAATCTGCCAGATCCGCTCGCCCGCCCACTTTGCAAAGAGCAAAGGACCGATGAGCATCGGCACAGCGAGTACGAGCCCCCAGAGAATCAAGGAGCCGACACTGACTTCGAAAATACCCGCAACCCCCACAGGGCACCGTGTCGGCGGTACCATCGTATGCGTGATGACGAGACCTGTGGCGAGTGCGACACCGATGGAAACGATCGACTTTCGCGTTTCCGTAGAAATCGCCTTTGCCAAAGGAGTCAAGATGACAAAACCAGAATCACAGAAAATCGGGATGGAAACCAAAAAACCCGTCAACGCCATGGCGATTTCTTCACGCCCTTTGCCGAAGAGTTTGAGAAAGCAAAGTGCCATGCGCTTCGCCGCTCCCGAGACTTCAAACAACTGCCCCATCATGACGCCGAAGCCGATGATGATGCCGATACTCCCCAGCGTTCCGCCAAATCCCTTCGTAATACTCGCAACAATCTGCTTAAACTCGATGCCACCGATCACACCGACGAGGACAGTTGCCAAAATCAACGCCAAGAACGTATGAATCTTGGTCTTCATGATCATAAAAATCAAGCAGACTATACCAATGCCAAGACCTATAAGGATTTGCGTTTCTGCAGCCATAAGGATTCATCTCCTTGTTCAAAAAACATTTTCTTCTGCTAATGAAACCTCAAGAAGTCACGCCGCAGTCACTGACCCATCGATTGATTTCATGCAAGGGCGGCGCACAATATCCACAAAGCGCACGTTCGAGCGTACACTTTGCGGAATCTTCTCCTCATCCTTCCTTGAAATGCGGGGCATATTTCGCTGCGAGACGGATGGCTTCCACCATGCTCACAGCACTCACGATTCCCTTGCCCGCAATGTCGAACGCCGTACCGTGATCAACTGACGTGCGCAGGAACGGCATGTCAAGCGTGACGGCAATCGTCCGTTCGAAATCATATGTCTTTGTCGCTATATGACCTTGGTCGTGATAGAGCGACAGCACCGCCTGATAGCGTCCCTGTAACGCCTGATGGAAGACGGAATCCGGTCCGATCGGACCTACGACATCATATCCTTCCTTCTGCGCCTCTTCCACCGCGGGAGCGATCTCCTTGACCTCTTCCCATCCGAAGAGTCCATGCTCACCCGAGTGCGGATTGAGTCCCGCGACCGCCATCTTGCCTTGGACGCCGAGCTGCTTCAATGCCTTCGTGCAGCGGCGGATATACTCAAGCACACGTTCCTTCGTAATGGCATCACAGGCATCTCGAAGCGACATATGGCGTGTGAGGAAGAATACGCGCATCTCGTCGACCTCGAACATCGTCAAAGGATCACGTGATCCGGACAAACCACCAAGAATTTCCGTATGTCCGATATAGTCAATCTTCGCTGCACGCAGCGACTCTTGTTGATCGGCGTCGTGGCTATCGCGTCGATCTTGTGCGCCATCGCAAGTCCCACGCATCTCTCAATGTAATCAAACGCCGCCTGTCCACACATCGCTTGAACTTCCCCCATCTTCAAGCACGTCATGTCGACATTCTTGAGATCGATGAGATTGATGACTCCCGTCTCATCAACGGCATCGACCGTGTCTTCGATTATCCGGATACTCATCTTCGCGCTGCAGACATCGACCGCCTGCTCCATCGCTCCTTTGTCTCCAACGACGACAACCTTCGCAGCATCCGTCACTTTCTTGTCAAGCAAGGACTTGACAACGATTTCTGCGCCGACTCCCGCAGGATCCCCATAGGCACTCCGATGAGCGGCTTTTCCCATCACATTCTTTTCCATACGCACAACACTCCTTTTGCAGCTTCAACCATCACCGGGCAATATCCTTGGCGATTTTATCCAAGCAAAGCCCAATCGCATCATTACCGCCAATCATTCCTCCCTTCGTCACAATGCGCAGCTTCGGCAGACGACCACCAAGGATGCGTCCATAGACAGCGAGCGGCAGTACCTCGTCGCGTACATCAATGCCGTCAGCCTCGAGCTGATTCAAAAGTGCGATCGTGATATCGCCACCTGAGCAATAAACGCCCTCGATCTTCCGACTCTTTTCCAAAACCTCGCTCGCCGCCTGCGCCAGAGTGTTGGAAAGGATGCATGACACCTCTTCCGATGTGATATCGAGTTCCTTCGCCGTCGCCTTGAGATCGAGCGATGCCTCATCGGAAAGGGGTGTCGTCGTCAACAAGAGGATATCTTCGCTGTCAACGGCGGCGCAGACCTTATCGACGACACGCCGAACCTCCATTTCTCTCCGCCCCCGCGCAAAGAATTCCTCCACATGCATGTCGGCGAAAAACACACGCCTTTTTTGCAGCAAATCAGCAATCTGTCGTTTCGTTGTCGCTGTCACGCTGCCGATGACGAGCAAGACCTTCTGCTCGCGTTTCTCCTTCACCCTGCATCTCGTAAACAATCTGCATGGTCAAAGGGCCCGGATCGACCGTCAGCACTCGGCAGCCGCTGGCGAGAACCGCTTTGGCAATCTTCTGCACATCCTCGTTGCGCACGGCGTCAAAGACGAGGATACGAGCCGCTTGCGCCGCCTCGCTGATGGCTGCCGCAAGGGAATCTATGCTCTGCGCCAAAGTCTTCAACGGAAAACAGTACACTCTGTGGCGCGTTTGCTGTTCAATAATGTCCACGACGTCATCCGATGCAACAGGCATCTTCGGGTCACGCCCGCATCAGACTCCGTCAGAAGCACACCGTTCACGAGCATCGTTCGGTTTTGCAACAATACGCCCAGAATCAGGATAAGAAGGAACGACGATCGCTGTGAAATCATCTCCCAAGGCAGCCAGTCCCCCGTCGATTTCTGCGCCAATATTGCCGCGCAGCGTCGAATCGATGCGTTTGTTAAAGAACTCACCACCTGTTTTCAGTTGCAAAAAAGCTTCCTTGACACGTTGAAACGCTTCTTCAGGAGGCAGTCCACGGCTCGCCGTCGAGTAGGCGAGCACATCAGCCTCATGCGCCGACGCGCTGTTCAAGCGAAAAAGACTACTGACACTAAGACCGAGCTTTTTGAGGAGTACACCAGAAGCATTCGCTCCCGTCAGATCATCAGCAACAATAACTCCTTTCATCACATCTCCCCCCTTTCCATCAAACCGCGATAACTCCACCGCGCGGCATCGCTCTCTTGATCTCCGTCTTAGTAAAGGGATAATCGGTAATGACGCAATCAAACTCGCTCATATGAGCCGCCTTATAGAGCTTTTTCTTGCGAAACTTCGAACGATCGACGACAAGAATCGAATTCGCACTCATCTCAAGAAGCCGGTGCTTGAATACGCACTTGCTCTCCGTCGGAACGACGAGAAAAAAGTCGTCCGTGACGGCAGACGTGCCAATGAAGGCGAGATCGATGCCATAGTGCGCAAGCTGCTCCATCGCCATGGCGCCCGCTACAGCGCCTGTTTCTGGAAGGATTGTGCCGCCCAAGAGGATAGTGCGTACCTTCGTCTGCGAATAAAGATGCACTCCGATATGCAAATCATTTGTCACTACCGTGATGTTAGCGGATGCCTCCATTTTCAAGAGCTCGGCAATTTCAAACGTTGTCGTGCCCGCATCGAGAAAAACCGTCATGCCTGCATGAATCTGCTGTAATGCTGCCTTCGCAATGCGCCGCTTGACCTCGATATCGCGCACCTTCTTTTTAGCGTACGATGTCTCCTCCACCAAATAGCCCGGCAGCATAGCGCCGCCGTGCGTGCGCACGAGCAATCCCTTCTCCTCAAGCTGCTTGAGATCACGCCCGATCGTCATCGCCGTGACACCAAGCGTTTTCACTAAGACGCTGCTCGCGACCGTTTCGTGCTGCTGCAAATAGTCGAGAATAAACTTCTTCCTGTCAATCGAAATCATAAATGCCCCTTGATGTTAACATTATTTATTTTCTGTTATCTTTCGTTATCCCTATTATAAAACTGTCGCTTTCTTCTGTCAATATCACAAAAAGACGCAAGAGGAAAATCGCGACGGCGTGTAGAATCAGCTACGAAGGATATGCGGGGAAGATCACCCTCCCCTGGGCACGGATGCTTGAGGAAGAGACTCAGAAGCAGCGAGGGATGCGATATGGCTACAGAACTACGGACGGAGCACGAGTTGGAATTCATTTTCTTCTGCATAGAGAATACGGCGAAAACGCTGGGCGTTCCTGGCGAACATCTTTACGACAAACTCAAGGAGAGCGGTCTCCTGCTCGATTATCTCGTTGCGAACTACGATGTGCTCCACACGCAGGGCAAGGAGTACATCGTAGCCGACCTGATCGACACGATGAAGGAAACGGGTGTATCCGTATGATGGTCTATCATGGCTCGCATCTCGTGGTCGAACATCCTGACGTTCTTCACTCGCGCCCTGCCGTCGATTTCGGGCGGGGCTTCTACACGACACCGCTTGCAGAACAGGCGGAGTCCTGGGCTAAAAGATTCCTGCGCCGCCACAAAGCGGCGGTTGTTTCAGCGTACCTTTTGGATGAAGCAGTATTCTTGGAAGAAGATTGCATGCGATTTGATTCGTATTCGGAAGCATGGCTCGACTTCGTTCTCGCTTGCCGGACGGAGAAAGACGATTCAGATCATGCTGTCATCCTGGGTGGCATTGCCAATGACCGCGTGTTCGACACGATAGAGCTATTCCTGCAAGGCTTGATTCAAAAGGGGGAAGCGATCCGCCGCCTGCGCTTCGAGCAGCCGAATCTCCAAATCGCGCTTCGAACACAGGAAGTCATTGACAGATATTTGCATTTTCAAGGGAGCAGATCGCTATGAAAGCAAATCCCATCTTGCTGCAGATGAAGTATGCGCGTGTCGTGGCGCGTTTTGCCGAACGCATGAAGCTTCCTCTGGCAGATGCGCTTGACTTTTTCTATCATTCGCAGACATATCTGCTCATGCGCGACGGCGTGGCGGACATGCACTGCATGAGCGACATCTACTTGGCAGAGGAGCTGGCCGAGGAGTACGGCGCCTCCCCTTCTTCCTCCTCCAAAGCCAGCAGCGCCTGCACGTAGAGCGCACATTCGAGGCGCTTCTTCTGGATTTCGCAGCCGACTTCGTAGGGCTTCCTGATGTCGCCGTGGAAGAGGTCGGCGTTGGCGTGACAGCCGCCGCTGCAGAAGAAGCGCGCCCAACAGTCGGCGCATTTCTCCTTGTTGAGGACATGCGACTCGCGAAAGTACGGCGGCCACGCTTCGTTCGTCACCCCCTCGTAGATGCTGCCGAGCTTGTATCGCTCCCTGCCGACGAACTGGTGGCACGGATAGAGATCGCCGTTTTCCGCAACGGCGAAGTACTCGTGGCCTGCACCGCAGCCCGAAAGGCGCTTGGCGACGCACGGGCCGTTCGACAGATCCATGTTAAAGTGGAAGAAGAAGAAGCCCCTGCCCGCACGGCGGCGCTCCAAATAGGCAGCGGCGAGGCGGTCATACTCCGCGCAAATGCGCGGCAGATCTTCTTCCTCCAGCGCGAGAGGGCTGTCCTTCAGCACGACAGGCTCGACCGAGAGGATGTCGAAGCCCGCATCGTGCATGGAGAGGACGTCCTTCGTGAAGTCGAGGTTGCGCTTCGTGTAGGTGCCGCGCAGATAGGTGTAGATGCCGCGATAGTCCCAATCGCCGCCCGCGCGGCTCGCCAGACAGCGCTTGAAGTTTTCCACGATCCGGTCGTATGTGCCATGCCCGCCGACATCGGGGCGCATGGCGTCGTTCGTCTCCTTGCGCCCGTCGAGCGAGAGCACGAGCGAGAAGTCGTTTTCGTTGAGCCACGCGATGTTCGCCTCGTTCAAGAGCATGCCGTTCGTCGTCAACGTGAGCTTGAATTCCTTGCCCGTCTCCTTCTCGCGCTTTCGCACATACTCGGTGACCGTCTTGATCGTCTTCATGTTCAGGAGCGGCTCGCCGCCGAAAAAGTCGATCTCGCAATGCCTGCGCGGCCCCGACCCCTCGATGAGGAAGTCCACGGCGCGGCAGCCCACCTCGGGCGTCATGACGGCGCGTTCCATGCCGTAGTTGCCGCCGTCGCCGAAGCAATACTTGCAGCGCAGATTGCAGTCCTGCGCGACCATCAGGCACAGCGACTTCACGAGCCCCTTCTCGGAAAAGGTCGGCGGCACGTCGATATCGGGGGCGAAAAGCTCGCCGCGCTCCATGAGCTCGTGCAGCTCCTCCAAGGCTTCTTCGAGTTCTGCCGCCGGATGCTTCGCGGCGAGCGCGTCCATGACCGCGCGGTCGTTCGTGCCGTCGAAGACGTCCAGGATGTCGCAGATCATCTCGTCGACGACATGGACGGCGCCGCTGTTGACGTCCAGCAGGATGAAGCTGTCCGCCTGCTTGAACTTGTGTATCTTCTCTTTCATATTTCCTCCGCTGTATGATGAAGCGTGAAGAAAAGACCTCTCCCTTACGGAAGAGGTCTTTTCTTCACGCCTGTTTCCTGCTCTCGCAGACCTGGTTGCCTACCGTGCAGGACGTCTTGCACGCCGACTGGCAAGATGCCTGGCATTCGCCGCAGCCGCCCGTCTTGAGCGTCTTCTGCATCGTCGGCTTGTTGACCGTCTTGATGTGCTTCATCTCATGACCTCCTTCTTCCTGTCTTTTTTATTCTACTATGAAAGTCCAAGAAGTCAAGCCCGAAGGGCGCTGACCGATCGGGGAACTTTCATCCAGGGCGTGGGGACATATGTGCAGCGTGCCTCCTTGATGCGGCTATCGCCAGAAACAGCGCTGACAGCAAGTCCTGCCGTTTCACGGCTGCACAGTTTCCCTGTTCTTCACGCGCTCCGGGCCGCCGTTCAGAGAGTCGTCTGCGCCTCCTGCTCCTGCAGGTGCCGCCAGACGCGCGTGAAAGCCCGCCGCCGCATCGAAGCGGCATTGCCAGCCCAGGGTGCGGAGCTTGTCGGCGGACGGGCAGTTCGCCCGGTTGAAGCTGTTCTCCAAGTACGCCGCATCGCGCGAACGCTCCTTCTTGATGACCTTGAGATCGAGCTCGGGGCGAATCTTCACCAAGGTCTGCGCCAGCTCGCTGATGCTCAAAAAATCCCTGTCGTTCGACACGTTGTACGCCTCGCCCGCCGCGCCCTCGAAGAGCACGAGGAAGAAGGCGGCGACCGCGTCGGCGACGTAGCAGAAGGGGCGTCGCGCGCTGCCGTCGCTGTGCATGACGATGTCCGCGCCATCCTTCACGCACTTCATGAAGGAGGCGAAGACACGCGGGTCTTCCTCGACGTCCATCGTCGGCGCGTAGGTGTGCGCGATGCGCACGATCTTCGCGGACACGCCGTGCTCAAGGAAGAAGAGACGGCACCACGTCTCGCCCATGCGCTTGCTGCCGCCGTAGCAGCTCTGCAGATCGAGAGGATCAGCAGAGCCGATGTCCGCCTCGTGAAGCTCCCGTGCCCCCTCGGCAACCCTGCCGTAGACGTCGCCGCTGCTGAAAAAGAGGAAGGCCGCGCCCTTTTCCTTCGCCAGCTGCAGGAGGTGATAGGTGCCGAGCACGTTCGGCGCGGCGACCTCTATGGGCATCGTCTTGTAATACTTGGGACTCGCCAGGCTCGCGGCATGGATGATGAAGTCCAGGCTTCCATCTTCCTGCCAGGGCTCGCAGAGGTCATGCTGCACGAACGAAAGATAAGTCTTTTGGGCATACGCGCCGAAGCGTGCGCGCGCTTTTCCTCGCTGCGCACATGGAGGAGCAGCCGCACGTCCATCGCATGATATTCGTTCAGATAGATGAGATAGAATGCGACGTAGGAGGCGAGCATTCCCGCCGCCCCCGTGATCAGCACGGTCTTTCCCTTGAGCTTCTGCCAATCCAACTCCCGCGCATGGATGTCTTCCATGTCCTCTTCGATGACGCTGCTATTCAGAAATGTTCTTCTCTCCATCGCCTTCCCCCCAGTAGTGGAGCTTTTCCACAGGAAAATCGTCAAATCCGCCGCTTACGCTGCCTCTCCCTCCTCGACATCGCGATGAATTCAGCGCATACGCTCCGTCGTCTCCATCTGTCCGCCGCACGCAAGAAAGCGTCCTGCTTCCTAGGCTTTTCGCCGCGCGATCAGCTCCAGCCAATTTCCCTCCGGGTCGCGGCAGAAGCAACAGAGATTGCCGTTTCCCATATCGTGCACGCGCGTCGCCAGCCTTCCGCCATGCGCGACGACCGCCGCGCACGTCGCTTCCATATCGCGCACACCGAAGGCGATGTGCAGTCCCGCCGCGATCGACTTCAGAGGCGCCTGCGCCTCTTTTTCAGGCACGGCAAGCTTCAGAAGCTCGACCATGTCGCCCGTGCCGCTCGCCTTGCCCTGCTCGGTGATGAGCTTCGTGATCTTGACCCTTGCGCCGGGCGTCCGGAAGAGGTCTTCGATCAGCGCGTCCGCCTGCTCGACATCTTCGCATATCGTGTGCATGTGGAAGACATCGCGATAAAACGACGTCATGCGCGTCAGATCCTTGACGTAAATGCCCGTATGACGCATGTTGATCATGTTTTTCCCCCGCTTCCTTCAGGCTCGACGAGCGGAATGTACATATTGGCCGCCAATTCTTCGCGCGGCAAGAAGGGCGTGAGATCCTCCGTGGGCGGGCTGGTCAGCCTCCCGTCGGGCAGGCGCTTCGTCGCCGACTTCGGCTCGAACTTCTGATCTTCCGTCACGAATACCTCGCAGAGAACGAATCCCGTCTCATCGAGCGCCTGCGCAATCTTTTCGTGCAGCTCACCATTCGAGGAAATCGCGAGGTAGGGCATCTCGAACGCCCGCGCGATTTTCTCGAACGATGGGAAGCCGAGGTCGCCGCTCTCAGCGCCTACGCCGATGAGCGCATTGCCGAAGACGTTCGTCTGCGTCTGGCGGATCTGATGGTAGCCGTTGTTGTTGATGACGAACACCTTGATGGGCAGGCAGTTCGTGACGATCGTCTGCAGTTCCTGCAAGTTCATCGTGATGCTGCCGTCGCCCTCGATGCAGACGACGCTGCCCTTGCTCGCGACGGCAGCGCCGACGGCAGCGGGCAGGCCGTAGCCCATCGACGAGATGGCGCAGTTCATGAGGAAGCGGCTGCCTTCCTTGATGAAGTACGACTGGCTGCCCACGACGCTCGCCGAGCCGTTCGTCGCGACGGTGATGCCGCCCGCTGGAAGCGCACGGCTCAAGGCGTCCATGAAGGCGTAGACGTTCACCCTGCCGCCGGCTTCCTTCTGCGCCAAGGTCACGACGGGATAGGCTTCCTTCCACTTGCGGCACTGCGCGAGCCATGCCTCGTTTTCCTTCGGCGGCTCTTCCTCTGCCGCCCGCAGGAGGGCCTGCATGAAGTCCGCTGCGTCGGCGCACACGGGATAATCAACGCGGATCGTCGGCTTCTTCAGCTCGGCGGGATCGATGTCGTTGACGACGGTGTGCGCCGCGCGCGCCCAGAGGCGCACGTCGTAGCCGACCTGGTAGATGCTCAGGCGGCTGCCGATGGAGAGCAGGAGGTCGCTGTTCTGCACGGCGAAATTGCCCGCACGGTCGCCCATCGTGCCGCCTCGGCCGCAGTAATGCGGGTTCTCGGTCGCGATGAGGTCGATGCTGTTCCAGCAGGTGACGACGGGCACAGAGAGGCGGCGCGCCAAGGGTTCGAGGAGCGAGGCCGCGCCCGCGAGGCGTATGCCGTTGCCCGCATAGAGCACGGGACGCGCGGCGCTCTTGAGCTTCTCCAGCACATGGCGTGCGGCTTGGGTGACATCCGTGCGACGCGCTTCCTCTTGCGTCGCCGCATCGAGACCGCCAAGCGCTTCCGTGTCGATGAAGCTGCCCTGCACATCGACGGGTATATCGAGCCAGCACGGGCCCGGCCTGCCGCTCTTCGCCACGCGATAGGCGTTTTTCGAGCGCTGCGGGAAGCTCCTGCGGCTCTTCGATCATCTCCGCATACTTCGTCATGTTGTCCAGTGCCGACACGATGTCGAACTCCTGCCCGCCCAGCGTGCGCAGCGGCAGACCGCTCCGGCGCACCGTCAGCGAGGACTTCATCTGCCCCGAGACGACGAGCAGCGGGATCGAGTCCTGATAAGCGCCCGCGACGCCGTTCAAGGCGTTGATCGCGCCTGGTCCGCTCGTCACGCAGAGCGCCGCCATGTCGCCGTGGACGCGCGCATACGCCTCCGCCGCCATCGCCGCCGCCTGCTCATGGTGGCAGTACGTCGACCGGAGCTTCGCGTGATGCCCGATCGAGTCGTTGAGATGCATGGCGCCGCCGCCCACGACCGTGAAGACATGCTCGATGCCCTTCTTCACGAGGAAATCCGCAACGTAGTCCGATGCCTTGACCTTCATGGAACACCTCCGTTTCTTCAGAGAGGCACCGCCGTCCACAGGCAGCGCTCCGCCTTCGGCACGCGGCATGCCCCGCGCCGCCCGCGAAGACCATCTTCTCCGCGCCCTCCGTATCACACTTGACGAAGTCGATACGGAGGACGCCCTGCTCTTTCACGAAATGATCGAGCGTATCGACAGGGCAGACGACTTCTTCCAAGTGTTCCCTGCGCTCGCCCCGCAGAAACCTCTGCCTCTGACGCACGCGCCATGCGTCATTCTTTCAATGTGTCTTTGAGCGCTTCCACCAGCTGTGTGTAGTACGGTTCCTGCCCATAGTATTCCTCGACGATTTCGAAGACTCCGTCGAGCGACAAGGAAAGATGTTCCTCTTTGATCCGCGCGCACCAAGGAAGGATTGAATGCTCCAGGACGTTCCTCTTTTCTGCCGCAAGCTGCTCTGCCGGGATCTTTGCCGACGAAGTCAGTATATCGAAGTAGTTCTTGATGAACACTTCGGCAAAGTTATAGCCGACCGGCTTGTGATCGCCGCCGCCTTCTTCAAAGAAGGCACCGCAGAACACAGCGAAATCCGGCCTTTGCTTCAGCATCTCCATCTGCAGATACACCTGCGGGATGTGCGTATCATCGTACTTGTGCGGCTCCGGAACGGCGTCATACAGCTCACGTCGCATGACGATGCAACTGATCCAGCACATGAAGTAGCTCGCCGCCTCGATGTATTTCAGGCAGCCTTTCTCCTGATACACGCGGCGCGAACGCTTTGTCTTCATTCCCCAGGAAGAAGAGCGCAGCGCCCCGATGACGGACGATGCCGCTGAGGAGCACGGGAAGTGCGCCATCGAGGAAGTAATCATCATCGCCCGCGACGAGCACGTATTCGCCCCTGCTCTCGCGCAGAGCTGCATGGAGGTTCTTCTCCGCGCCGATATTCACCTCGTTGCAGTGATAGCGAAGATTCTTGTACTTCTTCTGCATCCCTTCGACGAACGCCCGCGTATCGTCTGTCGAGGCGTTGTCCGAAACGAGGATCTCCGCCAGCGCATCGTTGCCTAGCTGCTCCAGCACGCAGGAAAGAGACCGCTTCAAGTATTTGCTGCGGTTGTATGTGATGAAAGCGATGGTGAGCAACGGCGGCGCCGTTTTCCGCTCTTCCAGCAGCTTTTCCAGCGTCGCGCCGTCTTCCGCGGGCAGCCACTTCCCCTCTTGCGGCGAGAAGACGGCAGCGACCTTGGCGGGGCTTCCCTCGACGATGCAGTAGGGGGGCACATCCTGCTGCACACGGCTTCCCGCGCGCACGATGCTGCCGCGTCCGATGCGCAGAGCGCCCTTGATCGTGACGTTCTCCTCGATCTGTACGCCGCGTTCGATCCGAATGCCCTGATCATCCGCGACGATCTCGCGGTCCCGCAGGAAAAAGCCCCAGATCCCTCTCATCATAGACATAGTCCTTGACCTGGACATTCTCCGCCAGGCTCACGCCGCTTTCCACTTCGATGCGCCGAATGGCCGTCAGCGCGCTGCCCGCACCGATCTCGCAGCGATCGCCGATGATGATGCGCGGCTTCCCGGCGAAATTCGCCGCAAAGAGGCGGCAAAGCGCCGTTTCGTGGATCTTCGTCCCGCTGCCGATCCTGATGCCTTCGGGACGGTCGAACGCCTTCCACGAGGGAACTTCGCTTCCTTCGCCGCACGCATAGAGCGTGTTCATTTCCTGCGGCTCCGCGCCATCAAGATACGGATGCCATCTCCCGAAAAACCTTTTCCTATCGGCTTCGCAAGCGTCGAAGGAAACGCCTTTCCTTCGATAAGCGCACCAAGGTTCCACCGGCGAAGATACGACGATGCGGGCGCCGGACTCCTCCATTGCGCGGCAGTGCGCCAACACAGCATAATACTGCTTTTCATAAGATTCATCCCACGAAAGATCCAGCTGCGTCGCAAAAAGCGACGGCAGCAGGAAGCGGACGTCTGCGGCTTCTCCCATCGAATCTCCGAAGCGCAGCTCGGAGAAGCCTTCCTCCGACGGCATGAGGACGACTCCTCGCTTGTAGGGCGAATCCATCACGCTGCCGCTCACGGGGAGCGAAGCGCTGCCAAGGAAGCCGATCATGCCGATGCTCTCGTCCCGGAAGATGGCCATCATTTCCCGAACCATCTGCGGATGGTCGAGGCACATCTCGTCGTTGATGTACAGCTTGTACTTGGCGTCCGTTGCCGCCAAGACTTCATTCGCCTGTTCCGCATACGGCCTGCCCGCATCGAGAGGGAAGGCCTCGACTTCGTATCCTTCCGGCCACATCATGGCGTTCAGGGATTCCAGGCAGCGCTTATACGATTCCTCCTGCGTTCTGCGAAGCAGCACGGCGATCTTCTTCTCTTTTTCCAGCAGGAAGACGGTGCGCCTGCGCCTCGTTCTTTCGCTGCAGAAAAGCACGAAGCTCCTCCGGCTTCATGCGCTTGTAGTCCGCAGGCACATGCCACTTTTCGTGGAACAAGGCGTCGTTCCGCAAATTCAGTGCACGAAGGCGCGCTTTCTTTTCGCTCGCTTCTTGCTTCGTGCAGCTTTGCAGGAAACTCGCATTGCCGAAATGATGGATGAACGTGTCGTGGCAAAGAAGGAGGTCGTAGCCCGCCTGCAGGATGCGCAGGGAGTAGTCATCGTCTTCGAAGTTGCCTGGACTGAACTGCTCGTCGAGCCAGCCGATCTTTTCAAGCACTTCCCGCTTGAAAAGATAGCAGAAGCCCACGAGCGTCGCTTTCTTCTCCCAGCGCACAGGATCGGACGCCTTGTTGTATTCCGCCGCAAAGAGCTGCATCTCCTCCGGTCGCCATAGGGGACTTGGATTTGCTGGTCGTTCGAGCAGGCATTCGTGACGCAGCCTGCGGCGCCGACCTGCGGGCTGCTGTAAAGGGCACAGCGCAGATTCTTCAGCCAATTCTTCGTGACAACCGTGTCACTGTTGAGAAGCAGCAATTCCGTCCCCGTCGCGATGGCAAGGCCTTGATTGCAGCCTTTCGGGAATCCTAGATTCTTCTCGTTGTAGATGCAGCGAAGATCGTTCTGCTCCTTGAGCCATGCGGCCGAGCCGTCCTTCGAGGCATTCTCGACGACGATGATCTCATACGTCCCCGCTTCCGTGTGCTCACGAATGCTCTCGATGCATAGCTGCAGAAGCTGCAAGGTGTTATAACTCAGGATGACGATGCTCGTCTTATATCGCATACTGCTCTCTCCTCGACAAGATCTCTTTCCGCTCCGTGCCGCAAGATGTCCGCCCCAACCTCACCAAAGCTTCCACGGGGCTCTGCCGCTCTGCCACAGCCTTTCGAGCAGAATCTTCTCGCGCAGCGTGTCCATGCACTGCCAGAAACCGCGGTGCAGGTAGCACTTGAGCTCGCTCCGCTTCGCCAGCTCCTCCAGCGGTCCTTGCTCGAACACAGTCGCATCCCCTTCGATGAAATCCAAGACGGCAGGATCGAGCACCATGTAGCCCGCGTTGATCGGCGCACTGTCCTCCATCGCCTTTTCGCGGAAAGCGTGCACGGAGTTGTCGAAGCCGATGTCCAGCACACCCTTCTGCTGCTTCTGCATGATCGCCGTCAAGGTCGCCATCTTGCCGTGCGCCTTGTGGAAGCGCACGAGCTCGCCTATGTCGACGTCCGCCACGCCGTCGCCGTAGGTCATCATGAAGGTCTCGCCCTCCAGGTACTTGCGGATGCGCCCGATGCGGCCGCCCGTCAAAGTTTCCAGTCCCGTATCGACGATCGTGACCTTCCACGGCTCCGTATGCTGGTTGTGCACGATCATGCGGTTCTCCTGCGTGAAGTCGAACGTGATGTCGGACGTATGCAGGAAGTAGTCGGCGAACCACTCCTTGATCATATGCTGCTTGTAGCCTGCGCAGATAATAAATTCGTTGAAGCCGAAATGGCTGTATCCCTTCATGATGTGCCAGAGGATCGGCATGCCGCCGATCTCCACCATGGGCTTCGGCCGCCTTTCCGACTCTTCCGTGATCCTTGTCCCCGGGCCGCCCGCCAAAAAGAACTGTCTTCAAACCCTCATCCTCCTTCTCAAAGGCTGCGTCGCCCCCCGCCTTGCGAACATCTTCACGACGGCAGCGCATAGGCGACCGTATCGACCGAAGTTTCCCCGTAGTGGCGCAGATAGATCTTGTACGAGGGATCCGCCGCCTTGAGCCAGAGGGGGATCTCCCAAAGATCCTCCGCCTTGTGGTATACGCAGACCGCCATCTTCGGGCGATGCTTTTCGATCGTCTGCCGTGCGCCTTCGAGCATCGCCATCTCCGACCCTTCGATATCCGCCGTGATGTACGTCACTTCGGGAAGCTCCAGCGAGTCCAGTCTGCAGACCTCGATCTTCTGTCCTTGCGCGCCCTCCTTCTGCAGTTCGCCGCCAGCATTCGCCCCTGGGAGAAATACGCCGGTCCATCGAAGTCTCCGACGGCCGCGCAGTGCGCCATCGTGTGCTCATAGCCTTTGCAGTTCTGCTGCAGGATGTGGAAATTGTCCGCATCCGGCTCGAAGCAGTGAAACATCTTCCACGAGGACAACTTCTCGCGGAAGAGCCGCAGACCATCGCCCAAGAAAGCGCCGCAGTCGATGATGACCTCCTCCTGCCCGAAAGGTATGAGATCCATTTCCAGATACTGCAGATGCTCGCTCTTCAGATCCGTGCAGTCATAGACGCGCGTCCTGCGCCGCTCCAAAAGCGCGTCGAAAATCCGCACGGACATTTCATCGGCCAAAATGGCGCGCGCTTCCTGCACTTTCGCACGCGCACTGTCCCACGGAACATCGCAGTGGATGCGGCACAGGGAAGTCCAGTCCACGCCCGTATACTCGCGCAGGTCATAGACGAACATCGTTTCAAACCCCAAGGATTCCAGATGTTTTTTCACCGTGACATAATAGACGTATGTCGTTATGACGAACACGGTATCCTCTGGCGAGAGGCATCGCTCATCTTCCCCATGCCGAATTCTCAGCCCCGCTGCGTCCTTTCCGCCTGCGGCGTCCACAGGCACATAGATCGGTATGCCGCAAAGCTCGCCCTCCGACAGACTCTCCTTGCTGTCGACGATCCCCTGCACAGGAAGGCTCTTCTTCAGATGCTGCAAAAAGGCGCGGCAGACATTGCCCGCCCCCCACATAAAAAGCGTTTTCATATCTTCTCCTATACGCAAACCACGGAAATCATCATCGCTTCTGCCTTTCATTTATCGTTGAAGCACTTTCCGCGCTTAAGGAAAATCTTGGCTTTCTTCATGCAACGACATTTTTTGCCAGCGAAGCAGGACTCCTCTTACTTCAGTATATCCTTCTTCCGTATGGAAACGACTTGCGCGTAGTACGGCTCATTCTCATATCGCTCACGCAGGATGTCAAAGAACCCTTCGATGGCAGAGAAGGTTCCTGCAGACCTCAAGAGTCGATCTCGTCTCAGCCGTCGAAACGTTGCCCGTCACCATATCTTTCTTATCTCGCAACATCCGCCGTCCGCAGAATCCTTCGGAGTTCTGCCACGACTTCTTCATAATACGGCTCCTCGCCATAATACTCGCGCACGATGTCGAAGATTCCATCCGAGGGAAAGGTCGCTGATGCCGCGCTTCGATCTTCTCGCATTCGAAATATATGAGCTCTTCCATCAGGCGTTTCTTTTCTTCCGACAAGACCGCCGGCGGAATCTCCCGCCGCTTCGAGAAGGTCGAAGTAATTCTTTATGAACACCTCGACGAGGTTGATGCCCGATGTCTTATGCTCACCCGACCCCAAGCGCATGAACGGCGCAGCAATGACGGCGAAATCCGGCTCCTGCTTCAATATCTCCATCTGCAGATATACCTGTGGAATGCACGTGGCATCATGCTTCTCCGGCTCCTCGATCTGCGCATACAGGTCTCTTCGCATGATGGTGCTCGTGATCCACGTCATGTGATAGCCGACCATGCGCACATAGTCCGCGATGCCGCTCCCCGTATATACCCGATGCGGCTCATGCGCCCTCTTCAGATGGAAGAGCGCCCGGCCTCTGTGCTGGAGGATCCTGCCGAGCACGGCAGGCAGCGAGCCATCGATGAAATAGTCATCGTCTCCCGCGACAAGCACATATTCACCTCGGGCGGCCTGCACAGCCCGATGGATGTTCGCTTCCGCGCCGACATTCTCCTCATTGCAGCGATAGTGCAGATTCTTGTACGCCGCCTGCCGCTCTTGGACGACGCTTCTCGTCTCATCTGTCGAAGCATTGTCCGAAACGAGGATTTCCACTAGGTCATCGTTGCCCAGCCGCTGCAGCACGCAATCCAAAGATCGCCTCAGGTATTTGCTGCGGTTGTACGTGATGATCGCGAACGTCAAGAGCGGCGCTGCCTTCTTCCGCTCCTCCATCAGACGCGCCAGCTCCTGCACATCAGCGACCGGCAGCCACGCCTTCTCCTGCAGTGAAAAGGCTCGGACGACGTGCGCGGGATTCCCTTCAGCGATGCAGTAAGCAGGAATGTCGCTCTGCACGACGCTTCCCGCCCGCACAAGACTGCCGTGGCCGATATGCACCGACCCCTTGACCAGGACATCTTCCTCGATGCGCACGCCGTGCTCAATGCAGATGCCGCCCCCCTCCGCTGAAATCATCTGCGCTTCGAGAGAAAGCCCGATCGCTGTCTCATCATAGAGATAATCCTTGATATGGACATTTTCCGCCACGGTCACGCCGTTTTCCAGCCGAATGCCGTGCATCGCCATGATCGTGCTGCCTGCGCCGATCGAGCAGCGATCCCCGAGGACGAGGCGCGGGCGACCCGCAAAATTCGGCACGACAAGGCCGCAGCTTGCCGTCCGATGCACATGTACGCCGCTTCCGACAGAGATGCCTTCGGGACGCAGGAAGTCTCTCCACGAAGGAATCTCCGCCCCCTCGCCGCACGCATACAGAGAAGCCTGTACTCCCTCCGGCTCCGCAGGGTTCAGATACGGGTGATACTTTGCAAGAAACTTCGCATGATCGGCTTCTTCGCCATCGAAAGAGACGTCCCGGGACTGATAGGCGCACCAAATATCCTGCGCCAGGGATGCCACGATCCTGCGCCCTGCGCCTTCAAACGCCGGGCACTGTGCCAGCACGGCGTAATACTGCGTTTCATAAACCTCATCCCAAGGAAGATCTGTCTGCGTTGCAAAGAACGACGGCAGGACGAAACGGACATCCGCCACCATCTCCTCCAAGGCTTCGTCGAAGCGCATCTCGGAAAGCGCCCTCGACGTCGGCACATAGACAGCGCCCCGCTTATAGTCTGAGCCAAGCACATTGGCATCCACAGGCAGCGACTGACTGCCGAGAACGCCGACCATGCCGATGCTTTCATCCGCGAAGACCTGCAGAAGCTCTGCCAGCAGGTCGGAATGCACGAGGCGCATGTCATCGTTGAGATAAATCTTGTACTTGGCATCAGAAAGCGTCAATGCCTTGTTCGCCTGCACGGCATACGGCTCTTTCGCCATCAGCGTGAAAAGCTCCGCCTCATATCCTCCAGGCAGGCGGAGCGCCTGCAGCGAGTCCAGGCAGGCTCTGTAGCGCGCTTCGTCCGACTTACGTACAAAGAATGCGAATCTCTTGCCCTTCTTCATGCGATGACATCTCCTTCTCCGCTGGCCAGTATGCGGCCGCTGTGACTTCCGCTTCCCGCAGCGTCCGCCGTCTGCAGGATCCTCCGGATCTCCGCCACGACTTCTTCATAATACGGCTCCTCGCCATAATACTCGCGCACGATGTCGAAGATCCCATCCAAGGAAAGGTCATGCTGATAGTGCACGATCTTCCACAAACAATCATAAATCAGCTCATCCATCAGGCGTTTCTTCTCATCAGACAGCAAGTAGGGCGGGATTTCGGGCGCTGTCTGCAAGAGATCGAGATAGTTCTTGATGAAGGTCTCTGCAAAATTGAAGCCCGAGGGAGTACGCTCCCCTGTCCCCTCCGTGAGAAACATGCCATAGAGTATGACAAACTCCGGATTTTTCCGCAGCACCTCCAACTGCAGATAAACCTGCGGCAAGCTCGTATAATCATACTTCTGCGGTTCCTCGATACCTGCGTACAGTTCCCGACGGAAAACGGCGCCGCCGATCCATGTCATACGATAGCCGACATAGGCAATATAAGGAACGATTCCCGCATCCTTATACACGCGGCGCGGCACATCTTCCTTCTGCAGATGGAAAAGCGCTGCCCCCCGGTACTTGCGGATGTTGTCAAGCAGGACGCGCAACGCGCCGTCCAAAAGGTAGTCGTCATCGCCGGCGACGAGGACGTACTCGCCGCGGCTCTGCCGGATCGCCTGATGGGTGTTCCCCCTCCGCGCCGATATTCTCCTCGTTGCAGTGATAGCGCAGGTTCTTGTACTGCTCCTGCTGCTTCTGCACGAGAGCCTTCGTGTCGTCCGTCGAGGCGTTGTCGCAGACGAGAACCTCGACGAGCGGATCGTTCCCGGCCTGCTGCAGCACGCTCTTGAGGGACTTCTTCAGGTATCGGCTGCGGTTGTAGGTGATGAAGGCATAGCTGAGAAGCGGTCCCGTCTTCCTGCGCTCTTCCAGCAAAGCAAGAAGCGCCGCTTCGTCGGGCGTGTCAAGCCACGTCCCCGTGCGCGGCGAGAACGCCTTGACGGCGCGCGCGGGATTCCCCTCGGCGATGCAGTAAGCCGGAAGGTCGCTCTTCACGACGCTTCCCGGCCGCACATGCGCTGCGCAGCCGATCTGCACCGCTCCTTCGATGACGACATTCGCGCCGATCTGCGCCGCACAGCCGATATGGATGCCGCGCTCCTCGCTCAGAAGCGTGCGGTCTTCGGCAGAGAGCCCGAGCTCTTCTTCCGCATAAGCATGATCCTTGATCTGAACGTTCACGCCCAGCGTCACGAGGTTTTCCAAAACGATGCGCCCGCTCGCGGTGAGCGTGGAATAGGCATCGATCGCGCAGTCATCGCCGATGACGATGCGCGGCTCGCCCGAAAAATCGTCCGCAAGCAGGCGGCACAGCGCCGTCCTATGGATCTTCGTGCGGCTGCCGACAGCGATTCCCTCGGGATGGGCGAAATCCTGCCACCCTTCGACGGATGAGCCTGAACCGCAGGCATAAAGGGCAAGCCGCGCCCTGCGCGGCGCATCGCCTGCCATATACGCATGACGCTCGGCGAAGAAGCGGCTGCGATCCTTTCAGCGGCGTCGAAGGAAATATTCCCCATCTGATAGGCGCACCAGATTTCGCGCGGCAGAGGCACGACCGTCCTCTTCCCTTGCTCTTCCATGGCGCGGCAGTGCGCGAGAACAGCATAATACTGCCCGTCGTACTCTTGCGCCCTGTGGAAGGTCGATCTGCGTCGCGAAGAAGGACGGGCAAAGGAGACGCGCATCCACCGTGAGCGCATGGTCATCTGCCTTGCCGTAGCGTATCTCCTCAAGGCCGCCCTCCATCGGCATGTGTACGCTGCCCGCAGATCGGGCGCTTCCGGATGTTGCCGCTCACGGGAAGCGAGAGGCTGCCCGGAAGCCGACCATGCCGATCTCTTCCGTCCGGAAGATTTCCAGCAGCTGTCCGACCGCCAGCGGCGAAGTCAGGCAGACCTCATCGTTGATGAAGATCTTGATCTTCGCCTCCGTGCGGGCAAGGACTTCATTGACTCGGATCGCATAGGGACGGTCGGCGGCAAGGGGGAAGATCTCCCATGCATACCCTGCCGGCAGTCTCGCGCTCTGCAAGGATTCTACGCAGAGCCTGAAGCGTGCCTCGTGCGTCCTGCGCACGAGGACGGCGATCTTCTGCACGGCAAGATCCGTCCCCGCTTCGCTCTCGCGCCGCTCCAGATAGGGCAGCAGCTCTTCCGGCGACATCGACCAGCAATCTCGCGGCACATGCCACTTTTCTTCAAACAGCTTCCCATTCCCTGTCCAGGAGCGCATTGTATCGCTTTGCCGCTTCGGCGTCGTCGCTTCCTGCAGAGAGGTCTTTCCGGAACGACGCACTGCCGAAGTGGTGGATGAACGTGTCCCGGCAAAGGAGCAGATCATAGCCTGCCTGCAGGATGCGCAGCGAATAGTCGTCGTCCTCATAATTGCCGGGACTGAAGCGCGTGTCGAGGAAGCCGATCTCCTCCAGCACCTCGCGCTTGAAAAGATAGCAGAAGCCGACGAGCGTCGTCCGCTTTTCCCAACGGGCGGGATCCGACTCGTTGTATGCGGCGGCGAAAGCCTGCATATCCTCAAGACTTCCGTAGGACACTGTGACCGCCTGATGATGCGGGCAGTGGTTCGCGACGCAGCTCACGGCGCCAACCTTCGGACTGCTGTAAAGAGCGCGGCGAAGATTCCTGAGCCAGTTCTTCGTGACGATGACATCGCTGTTCAAGAGCAGCAGTTCCGTGCCCGTCGCCACTTCCAACCCCTGATTGCAGCCCTTGGGGAAGCCCACGTTCTCCTCGTTGCAGATGCAGATGAGCCCCTTCTCTTCTTTCAGCCACTCGGCAGAACCATCCTTGGAGGCATTGTCGACGACGATGATCTCATACGTCCCCGCCTCCGTATGCTCGCGCACGCTCGCAATGCAGAGCTGCAGCAGCTCCAGCGTGTTGAAGCTCAAAATGATGATGCTCGTCTTATGGTTCATATTTCTCTCCCTGCTGTTCCATAGAAAGGCAGCGCACGATGTCCGTCCGCAGGACACTTGTACATACGATCTTCCTCATCATATCATAAAAACACGACAAAAAACAATCTTCTATTCTCCGCCACGCACCTTCCTGCGATAGCCGAGCCACAGCGCCAAGAGCCAGACAGGCAGGACGGCCACAGCGAACTGCATGTCGGGAATCTGCGTCATCAGGAGGTACATCATGACGAGGAACGCGAGGCAGATATAGTTGGCGACGGGAAAGAGCGGCGCACAGAATCGCGCCCTGCGGCCTTCCTGCTCATAGAGACGGCGGAACTTCAGATGCGTGATGATGATCGTGCCCCAGCTGATGATGACAGAGGCCATGGCGATCGAAAGAAACAGCATGAAGACTCGCCCTGGGAACAAGTAGTTCAGCAGCACCGCGAGGAGCGTCACGCCCGAGGAAATGAGGATGCCGACGACGGGCACACCCCGCTGCGACAGATTCTTGAGGCTCTTCGGCGCATCGCCGCCCACAGCCAGTCCGTAGAGCATGCGCGAATTGCTGTAGATTGCCGAATTGTAGACGGATATGGCAGCGGTCAGGACGACGAAATTCAGGATATGCGCGGCGGCAGGGATGCCGACGTTCGAGAAGATCTGCACGAAGGGGCTGGCCTCCATGCCGACCTCATCCCACGGCCAGAGCGCCATGAGCACCGCCATGGCGCCGACGTAGAAGATGAGGATGCGCCAGATGACCTGATTGATGGCGCGGGGAATCGAACGGCGGGTCGGCGGCTTCCCCGCCGTGATGCCGATGAGCTCGATGCCGCCGAAGGAAAACATGACGACGCTGATGGAGAGCATCATGCCCCACACGCCGTTGGGAAAGAAGCCGCCGTGCGCCCAAAGGCTGCTGAAATTCACCGGAAACGACCCAGGGCGTGAAAAGATGAGGTAAAGCCCCAAGGCGATCATCAAGACGATGGCGGCGACCTTGACGATCGCGAGCCAGAATTCCATCTCGCCATACGCCTTGACGGCGACGAGATTCAGCGCCGTGATGAAGGCGAGGACCACGAGCGCGGAGAGCCACTGCGGCAAATCGGGCAGCCAGTAGTTCATGTAGATGCCGATGACGGAAAGCTCCGCCATGCTGACGATGACGTAATTGAACCAGTAGTTCCAGCCCGAGAGGAAGCCCGGAAACGCGCCCCAATACTTCGCGGCGTAGTGGCTGAAGGAGCCGGACACCGGCTCTTCGACCGCCATCTCGCCGAGCATCCGCATGATGAGGAAGATGACGACGCCGCCCGTCAGATAGGCGAGCATGACGGAAGGCCCCGCGAGCTTGATCGTCGAGGCCGAGCCGTAGAAGAGCCCCGTGCCGATGGCGCCGCCGAGCGCGATCATCTGCAGGTGGCGATTCTTCAAGCCGCGCTGCATTTCTTTTTGATTTTTCATAATATGACATCACCTCGAAAAATTACTCCTACCATTATAGACCGCGCATCACGCCTTGTAAACTTTCAGGAAAATGCTATACTGAAGAAAAGGCATCAACGGAAAGCGAGGCACACATGACAGAAGAAATCCATCATGAAAACATCGACTACACGCTCTTCGAGAACATCAAGATGAAGATGCTCGGCATGATCAACAGCGCCGAAAGCCCCTACGACATCATCTACGAGATCGCCAAGGAGCTGGAAGCCGTCACGCACGAGGCGGGCTATGCCCACGAGGTGCGCCAGGGGCTGCGCTCCGTCTACGGTCTCGCCATGCACGACAAGAAGCTCCTCGCCGACGAGCTGGCTGACGTCGAGGAACGGTTGGCGCGCATCGAGAAGGCGCACGCCGAGGGCGATTTCACCGAGGAGGAGAAGACGCGCATCGAGTTCGCCATCGTGCTGCACAAGAAGAACATCGAGCGGCTCAAGGGTCTCATACAGCATGCCGAGGCCTTCCATGAAGAGCCGTACATCGATAAGATCTGACGGCGCAGAAAACCGCCGCGAAGGCGCATGGCGACATGACGACGAAAAACGAAAAGAGGACGGTCGCTTTCACAACCGTCCTCTTTTTCTATGTCGTTATTCCAAGACATACACCTTGACCCAACGGCGGCCGAATTCCATCGCCTCACCGTAGGATTCCATACACAGGTCGATGCGCTCGCCATTGATGGCGCCGCCCGTGTCCCCTGCGATGGCCACACCGTAGCCCGGGATGTAGAGGCGCGTTCCCAAAGGAATCACGTCCGTATCCACGGCTACGACGCCCCGCTCTGCGAGCATACCGGAAGCCGTGATGCCATTGCCGTCACCATCGGTCGGCAAGTACGCCGTCGCTTCCATATCGTACTCACGCACATAGCGCATAGCGCCGCGCGATGTTTCTACAGACTGGGCACGTCTCGCTGCTTCTTCTCTTTCCTTTTCTGCGACCAAATCGTGTATCTTAATGTTGAGATTCTTTTCAAGTCGTGTTGCCCCGTCAAGCTCCGCCGAAAAGCGGTCGCCGACGTATCCGTAGTCCCTGAGCACTTCGCCCACGTTGCTGCGGGTCGTATAAACCTTCTGCCTGTCGCCTTCGAATTCAATGACGACCGGCACGGCACGCTGCACAATAATTTTCTCTTCTTTTTCCGATTTCTTTAACTGAAACTCATCCTTGTGCCTAATCTCGACGCCTGCCTGATGCAAGATCAGCTCCGGGCTCGAGTATCTGGTGCTTACCTCCAAAGTCTTGCCGTCGACGTCGATGCTCACAGTGCGCATCGCGTCCGTAAAACCTGTCGTGAATACAACTCCGAGGATCAGCACCACGCAAAGTGCTAGTTTCCTTAAAGTCATTCAATCCCCCCTTAGAAATCCTAACGACAGGCATATTCTAGCACCTTTTTCCCCCCTTGTCAATATATGCTCCACTCATCTTGAATCAACCACCATATTTAGGGAACAAAGAAGCGGTGAATGCCCTTTTGTGACGGGCGTTCACCACTTCTTTGTTCCGTGCAAATCTTCATTCAAATTCCGTACAGATCGCGCGTATTTTGGCGCGTCGCCCGCGCAAAAACTTCGAGGCTCTCGCCGCGAAACTCCGCCGCCTTCTCCGCCACATGGAGCACATGGGCAGGCTCGTTGCGCTTGCCGCGAAACGGCATGGGCGAAAGGTAGGGAGAATCCGTCTCCACGAGAATCCGCTCCGCCGGCAGGCGCTGCACGATCTCGGGCAGTTTCGCGGCGTTCTTGTACGTCAAAGGGCCGTCGATGCCGAAGTACCAGTCACCCTTCAGAAGCTCCGCCGCCATCTCCCAGCTGCCCGAATAGCAGTGCAGCACGCCGCGCATCCCCCGCCCCTCCGTCTTGAGAAGCTTCAGCATGTCGCCGTGCGCCTCGCGGTCGTGGATGCAGACGGGCAGATCGAGCTGGCGCGCGAGGTCGAGCTGGCGCACGAAGATCGTGCGCTGCAGCGCGCGCTTCTCCTCGTCCTTCTCCCAGTAGTAGTCGAGGCCGATCTCGCCGATGGCGACGACCTTCTCCTGCGCTGCCCACGCGGCGAGCCGATCGTCGTCGGCAGACGTCATCGGCTGCGCTTCTTCCGGATGGATGCCGACCGCGGCGTAGACCGGCTCGAATCCTTCGGCGAGCGCGACGCTGCGCGCCGAGGAAGCGAGGTTGTCCCCCATCGTGATGATCTTCACGACGCCATTCGCGCGGGCACGCGCGATGACCTCTTCCCTGTCCGCATCAAACTTCTCGCCGTCAAGATGCGCATGCGTGTCGATCAGCTCCATCACTTCACCTTGCTCCCTGCGGGCGCAGCAGGCTCGACGAGCTGCAGCCCGCCCTCGCTCGCCGCGCAGAGCAGCATCCCATGCGAACGGATGCCGCGGATCTTGGCAGGCTTCAGGTTCGCGACGAGGACGACCTTCTTGCCGACGAGCTCCTCTGCCGCATAGAACTCGGCGATGCCGGAGACGACTTCGCGCTCCTCTTCACCGAGGCTCACCTTGAGGCGCATCAGCTTCGCCGTATCGGGCACGCGCTCGGCAGCGAGGATCTCAGCCACGCGCAGATCGACGCGGTTGAACTCGTCGATCGTGACGAGGCCATCGGCGGCTGCAGCGCCGTCCGCCTTGCCCCCCTTTTGCTTCTTCTGTGGCTCCTGGGACTTTGCGGCAGAGCCTTTCCTCCCCTGTGCTGCAGGTCTTTCCTCCTCTTCCAGTTCGATGCGCGGAAAGAGCTGCTCGGGGCTTCCTACGCACGTCCCGGCGGGGAAACCGCCCCATGTCCGCACGTCCGCGAGGCGCACGGCGGCGAAATTCTCGCCAAGACCGAGCTGGCGCCAGATCTTCTGGGCTGTCTCCGGCATGAAAGGCTCGATGAGGACGCTGATGCGGCGCAGGCTTTCGGCGAGGTTGCAGAGCGTGTTCGTCAGCTCTTGCTTCTTCGCTGCGTCCTTGGCGAGCGCCCACGGCATTGTTTCATCGATGTACTTGTTCGCGCGGCTGATGAACGCCCACGTCGTCTTGATGGCGTTCTGCAGCTTCATCTCCTCCATCTCACGCTCGTAGGCGGCGATCGTCGCCTCTGCATCGGCGAGGAAGGCGCGGTCGACCGCGCTCTCTCCCTGCGCCTTTTCCACGATGCCGTCCTGGAACTTGCCGATCATGTTCAGCGTGCGGTGCAGGAGGTTGCCGAGGTCGTTCGCGAGGTCGGCGTTGATGCGCGTGATCAGCGCGTCGCGCGAGAAATTGCCGTCCTGCCCGAGGTTGATCTCGCGCAGCAGGAAATAACGGATGGCGTCAGCGCCGAACTCGTCGATGAGCTTCACGGGATCGACGACGTTGCCCTTCGACTTCGACATCTTGTCGCCATCGACGATGAGCCAGCCGTGCCCGTAGACCATCTTGGGCAGAGGCAGGTCGAGCGCCATGAGGATGCACGGCCAGATGATCGAATGGAAGCGAACGATTTCTTTTCCGACGAGGTGGACGTCAGCAGGCCAATATTTTCTCAAACTTTTCAATATCGTCGAGGAAACCGATCGGCGTCAGATAGTTCGTCAAGGCGTCAAACCACACGTAGATGACATGGCTGGGCGCGATGGGCACGGGGATGCCCCAGTCGAACGATGTGCGAGAGATGCAGAGGTCTTCGAGTCCCTGCTTGATGAAGTTGATCATCTCATTGCGCCTCGATACGGGCTGAATGAAGTCGGGGTTCGCCTCGATGTATGCCAGCACGCGGTCCGCATAGCGCGACATCTTGAAGAAGTACGCATCCTCCTCGACCTCTGCCACGGCGCGGCCGCAGTCGGGGCACTTGCCGTCCACGAGCTGGCGCTCTGTCCAATAGCTCTCGCACGGCGTACAGTAGAGTCCCTTGTACTTGCCCTTGTAGATATCGCCCTTCTCATAGATGCGGTGGAAGATTTCCTGCACGACGCGCTCGTGCCGCTTCTCCGTCGTGCGGATGAAATCATCGTTCGAGATGTGGAGCTTCTGCCAAAGCCCCTGGAAGCCCGCAACGATCTTGTCGACATAGGCGATGGGCGTCACGCCCTCTTCTGCCGCCTTCTGCTGGATCTTCTGCCCATGCTCGTCGCTTCCCGTGAGAAAGAAGACGTCGTGACCGGTCAGACGCTTGAAGCGTGCGATCGTGTCGGCGATCGTCGTGCAGTACGCATGACCGATGTGCAGTTTCGCGCTCGGGTAGTAGATCGGCGTCGTTATGTAGAATGAGTTCCTTTTCATGAAAAATCCTCCTTGGCATCATGGTGCCGTTTCACACATGCTTTCCTTATTATAGAATAAATCCTTCCTCATGCGCAAGGGAAGCAGAGACAAAACCTTGCGGATTCCCATGCAGCAAAAAGCGTCTCCATCGGACGCGCGAGGAACGAAGTCCCTCCGCAGGAGATTTTCGTCTCCTCTTGAATTATTTCAGTTGCAACATTTTTGCAATAGTGATATACTGAAAAAAAACACTATACATACTCCATAAAGAACCTTTTCTCAAGGAATCACTCAGCCCTGCTCCTGCACGTTGGGTGAATATTTCCCCGCAGTTGGCTGACCCGCTTCCGAGGAGGAGATCGTTGTGAAGGCAACAGGAATCGTCAGAAAAGTCGACGAACTCGGCCGAGTCGTCATCCCCATCGAGCTGCGCCGCACGCTCGGCATCGCGGAACGCGACGCCCCGAAATCTACACCGATGAAGACCGCATCGTACTGCAAAAGTACGAACCGACCTGCTCATGCATCTTCTGCGGCAGTACGGACGACGTGACTTCCTTCAAGAGCCGCAACATCTGCAGGAAGTGCGTGAAAGAGCTGACGACGGAAGCGATGTGAGCGGCATACGCCGCATGAAGAAGCCCGCCCATCCCCTGAAAAAGGGTGTGGGCGGGCTTCACTCTTCCAACAGCGTCCGATACACGTCGCGGCGGCTCAAATGGAGGCGCTTCGCTGTCTCCCGCATGGCTTCCTTCTTCGGCATTCCCTCTTCCATGAGCCGCCGGACAAGCTCTTTCGGCGTTTCCTGCGGCGCACTTTCGCACGCCTCGCCCGTCGCCCCCGCGACGAGGAGGACAAATTCGCCGCGCGGCTCTTCCGCGCCATAGTGCGTCAAAAGATCGGCGAGCGTGCCGCGGCGAAACTCCTCGTAGCGTTTCGTCAGCTCGCGCGCGGCAACAGCCGGACGCGCCTCGCCAAAGGCTCCGGCCACGGCCTTGAGCGTCTCCCGCAAATGATGCGGCGCTTCGTAGAAGATGATCGTTTCCCGCCGCCCAGCAAGCTCCGCAAGAAGCTCTTCGCGCTTCGCTGACGTGCGCGGCAAAAAAAGCCGACGAAGGTGAAGCGGCGCGTATCAAGCCCCGAGCAGATGAGCGCCGAAAGCGCGGCATTCGCGCCGGGCAGAGGCGATACCCGGATGCCTGCGGCGATCGCGAGCGCGGCGAGGTGGCTGCCGGGATCGGCGATCCCCGGCAGTCCCGCGTCGCTGACGCAGATGAGATCGTTTCCTTCGAGCAGAAATTCCACGAGACGCGACCCTGCTCAAACTTGTTGTGCTCGTGGTAGCTGACGAGGCGCGTGTGGATGTCATAGCGCGCGAGGAGCTTGCGCGTGTGGCGCGTGTCTTCCGCCGCGATGAGCGGCGCTTCCTCGAAGAGCCTCCCGGCACGGAACGTCATATCCTCAAGGTTGCCGATGGGCGTCGCCGCCGGTACAGTGTTCCCTTCGCACGCGGCGCTCCCTCCTCGCACAGGTCGTCCTTCCTCTCTTTGACGCGCTCCATCTACGCCTTGTCCTCCTGCTCCACGGCGATGATGTCCTCCCACGCCGCCACAAGCGTCTTGTGCGAGTCGAGCAGGATCGTCGCCGTGCGCCGCTGCGCGTTGAGCGAGATGACCTTGCCCTCGCCTTCTGCCGATGCCACGCGGCCGCCCTGCTTCGGCGGCTTCGGGCGGCGCTTGGGGCAGCTCTTCTTGTATTCCGCGGACTCGTACTTGAGGCAGCACATGAGCCTGCCGCAGATGCCCGAAATCTTCGCGGGATTCAGCGAGAGATTCTGCTCCTTCGCCATGCGGATGGACACCGGCTCGAAGTCACCCAAGAACATCGAGCAGCAGAGCGGCCTGCCGCAGCACCCCATGCCGCCCATGAGCTTCGCCTCGTCACGCACACCGATTTGGCGCAGCTCGATGCGCGTGCGGAAAACGGCGGCGAGATCCTTGACGAGTTCGCGAAAGTCGATGCGTCCGTCTGCCGTGAAATAGAAGATGATCTTGTTCAGGTCGAACGTATACTCGACATCGACAAGCTTCATCGGCAGGCCGTGCAATCGAATCTTCTTCTCGCAGATCTTGAACGCTTCTTTTTCCTGCCGATGGTTTTCTTCGACCTTCTGCAGATCCTTCTCCGTCGCCTTGCGCTGCACCGTCTTCAAGGGCTGCGAGCCGGCTTCCTCTACCTCGCGCGGCCCCAAGACGACACGCCCGCATTCCATGCCGCGCACCGTTTCGACGATGACCTCGTCGCCGTGCGCAATCTCGTGCCGTCCAGGGCTGAAATAATAGATCTTGCCCGCTTTTTTTGAAGCGGACTCCCACAATCGTCTGCAACCCCCTGCCTCCTTCATCTATATCGAGCGCATCTTCTGCGCCTCCATCATCGTTCGCCTGCCCGCGCATCGCCGAGGCGCATCAACAGCCCTTCGAAGACAAGCCGGGCGTTCGCGTTGCTCCTCAAGCGCCGCAGCGCCTCGCGCACCTCGGCGAGCAAGGAGAAGACGCGCTCCTCGGAAAAGTCCTGCAGCGCACGAGCCAAGCCGACGCGCCTTTCCTCATGATAAAGCGCACCGCCCCCCGCATAGAGCACGAGCATGTCGCGCAGGAGTCTCGACAAGGCGAGCAGCCAGTCCTCGCCGCGCTCACGCGGCAATCTGCCCAGCTCCTCTGCTTTCTCCCAGAGGTGGAACATGTCGAGCGCCCGCAAAGAGAAGAGCGTCTGCGCCGCGTCCTCCACAAGCTGCAGCCCATCCTCCTCCAAGAGGAGCAGCGCGTGGCTGAGACTGCCGTCCGCCGCTGCGGCGAGCATCTTCGCCTGTCCTCCTTCCACGCCCTGCGCGAGGAGATGCCGCTCGATCACGGCAGGAGGAAGCGCACCGAGTGCAGGTCGCGCACGCGCGAGAGGATCGTCGGCAGGAGCGCCGCACGCTTTTCCGTCACGAGCAGAAAGAAGACTTCGCCCTGCGGCTCTTCCAGTGTCTTCAAGAGGCTGTTGGCCGCCGCCTCGTTCATCGCGTCGGCTTCATCCATGAGGACGACGAGGCGCCCCGACAAGAGCGGCTTTCGCGCGGCCTTCTTTTCGATCTCGCGCACAGCTTCGATGCGCAGGACGCGCGCGCCCTGCCACGGCTCTCGGGCGCCGCCTCGATGTAGTCGGGATGCGTTCCCGCGAGGAAGGCACGGCACGACGGACAGTCGCCGCAAGGCGCATCCGCCTTCTTGCACAGCAAGGCTGCGGCCACGAGGCGCGCGGCCTTCTTCTTGCCCACGCCTGCAACCCCTGAAAAGAGGAGCGCATGGGGCAGACGGCCTTCGCGCAGCATGGTCCGCAGCCTTTCGATGTTTCTCTCGTGCCCGAGGATGTCCTGCCAGCGGAGCGAATCCGCCATCACATGTAGAGGTCGACGAGCATCCCGCGAATGGCGTCGTGACTCGCCACGATGTCCAAAGCGTCCGTCTGTCCCATGCGGATCTTCTCCGCCAGCTCTTCGAGCTTGCGGTCGATCTTGCGCACCGTCGTGTAGACTTTCTGCCGCCCCATGCGGTCCCAGCCCGCCTGTACATGCAGCTGGTACATGCGTCCGACTGCCTCATCGACGAAATCCTTGACGAGGTCGCGATACGCTTTCAATTCATCGTAGGTCGGCGTGTTCGTAAGACGCGCCCCCTGCTCATCGATCTTCTTCAAGATCTCCTGCAGCTGACGATCGGAATACGCCGTGTGCTGATCGGCAAGCTCCGCTCCGAAGTCTGCGTCACTGCGCGAAGGTTCATGCACGGCAATGTCGCGTTCAAGAGTCTGCAGCGCAGACCGCTGCGAGCTCAAAGCATCTATCTTCATAAATTCACAAGCCACCTTCCGCCTGCACGTTTTGTATTCCTGAGGAATCGCGGATGGAACGAAGCCGCCCGGATGCGTGTCGATGGGCGGCCGGATTCATCAGTGCTTCCCTCAATTATATAGTTTTTTTCATTTTCGCGCAAGAAGGAGACTCCGGCGAGCACAGACGAATGCAGCGCTGCATTTTCTCCGCGCCTCCCTAGGACTCTTTGCGCAGGGATTTCCAGCGGTCGTGCAGCCAGAACCACTCTTCGGGATGCTCGCGGATATGCTGCTCCAAGACGCGGTTGACCGCCTGCTGGGCCGCGCGGATGTCCGCGCGCTTGTCCTTCGTGCGCGGCACCTCGATGGGTGCATGGAGGATGATCTTGTGCGTGCCGTCTTTCTTGCGCGTGATGTAGCCGGGTATGATGCCGATCCCCTGCCGAACGCGCCATCGTGGCTTACCCCGGCACGCAGTTCGTCGGCCTGCCGAGAAAATCGAGCACGATGCCGTCGTGCCGGTTCGTGTCCTGGTCGGCGAGAAGGCCGACGACCCACCCTTCCTTCATCATGCGAAACATCTCGCGCACATCGTTCTTGTAGATGATGTGCATGCCGACGAGACGGCGGTACTCGTTGATGAAACGATCCATTGCCGCATCCCGCTGGCGCATGGCGACGCCGATGATCGGAAAGCCCGCCTGCGACAGGGCGCCGCCCATGAGCTCCCAGTTTCCCGTGTGCCCCGTGGCGATGACTGCGCCCTTCCCCTGCGAAAGAACCTCCCGCAGATGCTCTGCTCCCTCGATCTCGACATAATCCGCCATGCGGCGCATGATGACGGGAAAAGCGCAGAACCTCGAAGAGCATGGGGCCGAAACGCACGGCGCTCTCCTTGGCGATCCGCTTCGATTCCTCCTCATCCGTCCCGAGGCACATGGCGACCTGCGAGACGGCAAGCTTCTTCCTGCGTGCAGGAAGGAACGGCCAGAGAGCGAGCGCCGGGGATGCGGCCGAAGGCGTCGCAGAAAACTTCCGGGCAGAAGGCAGGCGATAAAGCTCAGGAAGCGCACCAAGTGGTAAGTCATCCCTTCGCGTCCCTCTCTTCGAGCGCCCGTTCCAACTGCTTCACCTTCTTGACGAGTTCGGGCAGGCGCTTCATCGCCGCCTGCATACGCAGCCACTCCTGATGGCTCTGCACGGGGAAACCCGCGCAGAAAACGCCCTCGGGCATGTCGCTGATGATGCCGGAACGCGCGGCGTAGACGGAATTGCCGCCGATATGGATGTGCCCGACCGTGCCGACCTGCCCGCCAAAAGTGACGTTCGGTCCTGTCGTCGTCGAGCCGGAGATGCCCGTCTGTGCGACGATGAGATTTCCGAGTCAATCTTGCAGTTGTGTCCGACATGAACGAGGTTGTCGATCTTCGTGCCGCGGCCGATGACCGTCGAGCCGGTCGTCGCACGGTCGATGCCGACGTGCGACCCGATCTCGACGTCATCTTCGATGACGACATTGCCGACCTGCGGCACCTTCGTGTGCACGCCGTTCGCCGTCGTGAAGCCGAAGCCGTCGGAACCGATGACGGAATTCGCATGGAGCACGCAGCGCCTGCCGACGCGGCAGCGTTCGCGAACCGTCACGCTTGCGTAGAGGACGCTCTTCTCGCCGATCTGTGCATACTGTCCAACGTAGACATGCGGATAGAGAACCGCGTCCGCGCCGATCTTCGCATGTTCATCGACGACGGCAAAAGGCATGACCGAAGCACCCTCCGCCACCTCGGCGCCCTTCGCTACAAAAGCCAGAGGGCTCACGCCTGCCGGGATGTGCAGAGGCGGCGCGAAAAGCTCCAAGAGCTTGGCGAAAGCGGCGCGCGGCTCCTTCCACATAGATCGCGGGCAGCGGGAAGTCCTGCACATCCTCGGGCAGGAGGACGGCCGCAGCCCTCGACGATTTCGCTTCCTCGATATGCGGCGGCGCCGCAAAGGTGATCTCCGTATTGCCCGCCGCTTCGATGTTCGTCGCGCCCGTGATGACGATGCCCTCATCGCCTGCAAGGCGTCCATGCAAAAAGCGCGCAATTTCACCCAACGTCTTTTTCATTGTCCTTCCCTCACTGAAGCGCCTGGATCACGTCGTCGGTGATGTCCGTGCCACCAAGATAGACAAGTTTCTGCTCGTCGGGATTCATGAGAACGGCGTCCAACTTCTTCTTGCGCGAAATCTCGCCGACGGCCGTCTGCACCTTGACCGTCTTCTGCTGGTCATAGATGCTGCTCATCTGCTGCATCTTGCCCATCGCCTGCTGCTGCGTCTTCTGCAGCTCCTCGACCGGCGCCTTCTTCGCCTGCTTCTCCTTCAGCTCGTCCTCCGCCTGCTTCTGCACTTCTTCCATCTTCGTCTTCATTTCGGCGTCGATATTCATGATGGCCGGGCGCTTCCTTTTCGATGCGGGCCGGATCGACGTAGCCGATCTGTGCCTTGCCGCAGCCTGCGGCGAGCATCATGGCGGCGAAAAGGCCTGCGAGCATCGCCATGCGCTTCTTGTTCTGCTTCATGAGTTTCCACTTCTTTCTAAAAATATTTCCGGGCGTAAGCTCGGCAATCACTTCTTCGGTCAGATCGTGCGCGGCGGGCGCAGCGACGGGGAAGCGAAGCGAAGGCGCATCCATCTCAGTGTCTGCACGCTTCACGCTCTCGGCCTCATCCGTCTCCTTCGTGACGACGAGGGCGAGGCGATGCACGAGCGCGAGCTTCGCCACCTTGCTCTCGATGTCCTTGCGGATGTGCTCCCGGATGATGCGTATCTCCTCATCCTTCGCCGTGAGCGCCGTCTTCTTGCGGCGCAGGATCTCATCGAGCTCGATGCCCTGCATCGCCTGCATGAGCGCCTCGCTGTTGCGCCTTTCCGCCTCCGCCTTCAGGCGCGCGGCTTCCTCCTGCGCACTTTTCGCATCATGCTTGCCGCTCTTCGCATCGCGCGCGGCGAGCGAGGCGAGGTAGCTTCTCCTCGCCTCGTCGCGCGCGGCGAACAGCTCCTTCATGCGTTCACCGCGCTCCTTCCGCAAGGTCTCCAGCTCTTCGAGGAGAGCTTTCGCCTCATCGATCGTCAGTCCCATCGCCTCGCGGTTGTCGAGCTTCATCTCGAGGTTGACGATGCGAATCTGGTAGGAGTCTTCGATCGCTTTCTTTTCGGCGAGGAAAGCATCCTGCGTCTCCTCCTCCCATGCGGCGAGCGCCTTGCGCCGCTCGCGCTCCCGTTCGCCTGCCGCAAGGCGCTCCTGCTGCAGACTTTTCTGCTCCGCCGCCAGCCGAAATCGGCTCGTCGGCGAGCGCGGGAGGCTTCAGCGCCTGACGCGCGAAACTCAGGCGCCCGATATCGGCAGCGATCGCTGCGCGCTGCGTTTCAAGCTCTGCAAGCTGCGCATACGCTTCATGCGCTTTCTCCGCACGCGCCATGTCGACGATGCCGATCCCCCCTTCTTCCTGCACGATGGGCGCAGGAGGCGACGAGGGTGCAGGGCGAAAGAAAAAAAAGGCGGCGCCCAGGCACGCGAAGAGCGTGACGACAACGACGCCGCAAAGCGTCTGCCTGCGCCTCGTCCAAAAACCGCTTTTTTCTTCCATCTTTTCCTGCGCCATCAGCCCACCTCCACAAAAGCCAAAGAAGCACTGACAAATTCAGCGCTTCCTTAAAAAATACCGGGCAGGAAGCCCGCCCGGTATTTCATGCGCTCGCGCGCTCATATCCATATTTTTCTTATTTCAGTTTCTTCAGGACGTCATCCGTGATATCCTGACCGCCATAGACAACGACGTTCTTGTCGAGGACGACGGAGAGACCCTTGGCGTCAGCAACCTCTTTGACCACGACATCGATCTTCGCCTGGATGGCCGAGGTGAGAGCCTGTTCCTTCTGCTGCAGTTCCTGCTGTGCCTGCTGCATTGCCTTCGCCTTGTCCTCGTCGCTCATCTTCGCGGTATCCGCCTGGAAGCGCATCTCCGCTTCCTGGATCGCCTTCTGCATCTCGCTCGACGCTGAAGCGTAATCCGGATGGCTCTGCAGTACCTTGCGGTAGTCGACGACGCCGACGGACGAGGAGGCCGCGGAAGCCGTGCTCGTGCCGAGCTGCGAAAGCCCCATGGCGACGACCGAGCCGATGAACACGAGCGCAAGTGCCACACAGAAAATCTTGACCTGCGTCTTTTGAAGTTTTACCATTTCTTCAGTCTCCTTTTCTCTTGCGAAGAGCCTTTGCTAAAATAACTCTTCCTCATTACCCAACAACCAACATTATAGCAAACTCTTCGCGGGGATTCAAGCCCCACTGGACACAGAGCGCTTAAAAATCGCCAATCAGGCGCAGCCAGCCTTCAGAATGGTCACGCACGAGTTCCACGCGAAGGAAATCATGCAGCCGACAGCTGAGTCCCCAGCTCTCCCGTGCGGTCAGCGCGACGGTACTCCCAACGAAGCTCGACGCGCGGCGAAAAGCGTGTGCGCACCCCCGTCGTCCAAGCGTGAGCGCGCATATCATAGCGTGCGTTGGCAGAAAGTCCGGGGACGACGCGCCGCTCATAGCCGAGCGCCCAACCCCAGCCAAAGTCCTGCGGCAGCACATCTGCCTGCACGAAGAATTCATCCGCAGGCGACGTCATCGCTCCCGCATGTGCGCGAAAGCGCACGTCACCGATACCGGCAGAGTGTCTGCCGACGTCGCCCCACCCTTCGAGGCGCAGGCGATAGCGCGTCGTGTCGCTGCGGCTCATGATCGATGTCTGCTCACCCGCAGCGATCGTCGCCTTTGTCCTGAGTCCGAGCGCGCGAAACTCCCTCGACGCATCGAGCGTCTCCTCCATGCCCCGCGCGAACTCAGCCTCGTGCCGTGCCACGAAGGCGACGGGCACGCCGAGCATCTCATCCGCCTTCCGCTGCAAAGCGCTGCGCTTTTCCAACAAGGCGAAATTCGCGATCGTATCCGAGCGCATGGCAAGATCGATCGTGCGCACGACGGGCATTTTCGGATAGACAGTCAGCGCGACATGCGCCTTCTGCGCCGTCTCCACGTCGAAGTCGGCGCGGAACTCCGGCAGATGCACCGCCATATAGGCGTTCAGGCTCTCCTTCAGGACGCCGTTCGTCCAGTCCGCAGCGGCCGCCGGAAGCCCTTCGAGGCTCTGCCGGAAGACGGTCTCGACGCCCGCGAGATCGTCCCTCACCATCTTCTCGACCGCAGGCGAGACGCCCTCGACCGAAAGGGAGACTTCGACGTCCTCGACGCGATCCGCCCAAGGCACGAGCGCCACGCGCACGCACGATTCCTCGCCGGGCTCTATGGCGACGGAGGAAACGGAATAGCCGACGAGCACCTTGTCGAAGACCTCGCGGATCGTCGCCTCGTCCGCTTTCCTGCGCTCCTCATACGAAGCGAGCGGCTTCCCCTCGATCAGCTGCGCAGCGATGGCCGCGACGCTCTTTTCCATGCGCGCCTGGACGGCAGGTCGGCAAGGCGCCGTCATCCGTCGCAACCTCAGCCCGCACCGCCGCGATCGTGCCCGAAGCGAAGGCAGTGCCGCCGCCCGCCCCGAGGAGGACGAGCGCGAAAAAGCACGCCGAGCGCCCGCGCACAGAGCCTTCGCCCGAGCATCAGAAGGAGCCGCCAACGCTGAAGTGCACGCGCCCGCCGTCCGAACCGCGGCCATAGTCGAGACGCAGAGGACCGATCGGCGTCTCAAGCTGCAGCCCCAGGCCGACGCTGCCCTTGAAGGTATCGGGCCAACTGCCGCTGTTCCACGCATTGCCCCAATCGGTGAACACGGCGCCCTGCACCTTCTTCACGATGGGGAAGCGGTACTCAACCGTCGCGAGCAAAAGGCGCGTGCCGCGGAACTGATCGTCGCGATAGCCGCGCAAAGAGTCCTGCCCGCCGATCTTGTAGAGGTTCGATTCAGAAATCGAGCCGTGTCCGAAGCCGACCTGGCCGCGCACGGCGATGGTCTGCGCCCTGCCGACCTTGAAGAAGCGCTTGCCCTCCGCCGTGTACTTCTGGTAGACGAAGTCGCCGCCGAAGCCCGCGAACTCCGCCTCGACGCTCATGCGTCCGCCCGACGTCGGGTTGTAGATGTTGTCGCGCGTATCCGTCACGCGCTGCAGCGAGATGCTGCGCGTCGTGCCGAAGTTCGCATCGCGCCACCACTTCCACGCGGGCGTGCTGCGGTCGCCCAGATTGCCGTCGCTCTTATGCCTTTCGTAGGTATCCTTTCGGTTTCGCAGCGTGATGTAGTTCGTCGAATACTCGTTGACAGGGCGGCTCAATGTGACCTCGCCGCCCGAGTACTTGCGCATGTACTCTTCTTCCAAGTTGCCGTTTGTGTCATAGTCATCGTACTCGTAGGTACGGTTGTAGACGCGCAAAGAGAGCGCCGTCTCCTTGGCGTCGAGCCAAGGGTGGCGATAGGAGAAGACGAATCCGCGCGCATCCGTATCGTCGCCGCTCATCTCGTAGAGCAGGCTCACGGCGTCGCCCGTGCCGCGGAAGTTCGTATCGCCGACATTGACCATGCCGACGAGTCCGTCCGAGGAGCTGTAGCCCGCGCCGATGCCGAAAGTGCCCGTGCGTTTTTCTGCGACGTCCGCTTCGAGGATGACTGCGCCCGGCTCCTTGCCGGGATTGAGCTTCATGTTCACATCCTCGAAGAAGCCGAGGTTGTAGATGCGCTGCATACTGCGGCGCGCCTTCTTCACGTCGAAGGGCTCGCCGATCTTGAGGCGCATTTCGCGCAGGATCACGCGATCCTTCGTCTTCTTGTTGCCCTTGACGGCGAAGCCTTCCAGCTTTCCTTCGTTGATCTTGAGCGTGAGGTCGCCCGCAGAGTCGATGCTCATGTCCTCGATCTTGGCGAGGATGAAGCCGTCCGCCCTGTACTTTTCCTGCACGGCAGAAACATTCTTCTGCAGCTCGCGGCTGTTCATCACCTTGCCCTTTTCGAGCGTGATGAGCTTTTCGAGGTCTGCCGTCTGTTCCACCGTGTTCCCCTCGATCTTCACCGAATGGAGCACGGGGTTCTCCAGAACGTGATAGGTGAGAACGACGCCCTCGGGCACATGCTCCCACGACGGATAGAGGTCATAGAAGTAACCGGTATCGAAGATGGCCGCGCGGTCGCTCTGCGCCTTTTGTGCGCTGTAGACGTCGCCCGTGCGCTGCACGAGAGCCGCGCGCGCCGTCGCCATCGTGTCTTTTCCTGCACCGTCGATGACGATGTCGACGATGGTCTTGCCATCCGCCATCGTCGCTTCCTCGTCGAGCTTGCGCTCCTCGGGGCGCGAGGCTTCCCACTCTTCGACGCGCGCATCTTTCATCTGCGCCTTGGTGGCAGCCGCCTTGTTCGCATCGGTGGTCTGCGTCTCCACGCGCTGGATCTCCTCAGCGTCCGCAGCGGCGTTCTTCATCTCCTGCGCCGCCTGCACCGTGTCCACGACGGCTGCAGAGGCATCTGCTGAAAAACCGGCAAGGCCTGCAGCAAAGGCGACGGCACCGGCGAGGGCTCTCGTTCTCTTCATATCCAAGTTTCCAACCTCCCATATTCTTCGTTACCCTATCTATTCTACCATGAAACCCCGAGAGGTCAAGCCCGAAGGGCGAAGACCGATCGGCTAGGTTTCTGTAAGGGCGGCGCACAATGTCCACAAAGTGGACGTTTGTGCGTGTAGCTTACCATGAAACCCCGAGAGGTCAAGCCCGAAGTGCGTTGACCGATCGGCTAGGGAGCTCATTCGCGCAGCACGCGGCCCGCGGACAGCATGAGCTTCTGCATCTCCTCTGCCGGCGGCGCTGCAGGCTCCTTGGCTTCCTGCGCTCTTCGCCCCGCACGCTCTTCTCGTGCGGGCGGCGCTTCCTTCGTTTCCGTCGCCTCGCCTTCCGTCGGCCGTGCCAGCGCCGCCTCTTCCAAGACCGCGCCGGCGTCATGCACGGGCGCGCTCCGCGCCGGCTCCTCCAGCGGCACGGACGCTTCCGGCTCCGGAACAGGCGCGGGCGGCGCAGCGATCGTCGTCATCCGCACCGGCTCCGGATGTCCCGGCGGAAAGCTCCGCCACGGCTTCTGCCGCCCCCTTCTCGGGAGACGGCTCCCACGCGCGCCAAGCGAGGCCTGCGCCGGCCGCGAGAAGAAGGGCGAGCGCGGGTGCGAGAAACTGCACGAAACCGCTTCTTCCTCTGCGTCTCCCGCGCACGCTGCAGCTCCGCTTCGGCCAGCATCAGGCTCAATCCGCCCCTGACGTCTTCCTCCCGCTCCAGCGAGGATTCCGCACGTCCCAGCCAATCCTTCGCCGCCTTGACATGCGCGAAGAGTCTCTCTTTCCCCTACCATCGTCTTCCACCTTTCAAAAGCGCATGAAGCGCGAAAGCATGCCGCGCACGCGCCGCACGCCGCTCTTTTGCAGCCGATAGATGTGCGCCGCGCTGACATCGAGCACCTCGGCGATCTTTGCCACCGCCTCGCTTTTCAGATAGACGCCTTCCAAGACGAGCCGTTCTTTCTGCGGCAGACGCGCAAGCGCCCGATGAAGCTCCTCCGTCATCAGGCCGAGTTCCGTCTGCTCGGCAACGGAAAGCGCCGGATCGGGCAGGAGCTCCCATGGGCTCCTGCCGTCCGTGCGCGGCTCATCCATGCAGGCGATGTCGCGTCTGCCTTCCCTCTGCAGGAAGTTCAGCATCCTGCCGCGTATGCGGTGAACGGCGAAGAGGCTGAACGCCACGCCGCGCTGCCAGTCGAAGCTCTCCGCCGCCTCGATGAGGCCGACGGTTCCCTCCTGGATGATGTCCATGACGACGTCGCTCGTGCGCCAAGGAAGCGCCGTCTTGAAGACGAGCGGCTGGTATGATTCGATCAGACGCTGACGCGCCGCCCTCTCGCCGCGCTCCCTGAACGCCTGCCACAGGCGCCGCTCTTCTTCGGGCGCAAGGAGCTCGACCTTTTCCAGCTCGCGCAGATATTCTTCGAGTCTCATGACGCCCCTCCTCAGAACTTGATGCGCGCTTCGACGCCGACGACCGACTTCGCATCTTCATCACGATTCCAATAGATGCTCATGCGGTCATTGAAATCATAGCTCACGCCGAAGGCGCGCGTCTTGTTGCCAATGCCCTGCTTATAGCGCAGCATGACCCGGTCGTTGATGTACTTGCCGACCTCCAGCGTGTATCTCGATATCATGCGACATCTCGCCGGGCTTCATCGCGCCCGCGCCCGCCTCCGCCGTCGTCACATCCTCGCCCGCGATTCGGAACTCGTCCAAGCCGAGCGCATTCTTCACGTTCGCCTCGAAGTCGCCGAGGACCGTCATGGAAAGACCGAAGGTCAAAAGGGAAGTGAGCGCCTGGGAGCTCTTCAGATCCGGCGTCTGGAACGTCAACAGGCTCAAGATCTCCGTCTCGCTCATCTCAGGCATTGAGGTCAAGCGCGTCTCCATCGCGCCGATGCGTCCCTTTCGCGTGCAGGAAGATGCGCATCTTGCCGACGCGAGCCTCCGCCTCCAGCGTAAGGCTCGGCAGGAATGAGCCGACCCGGTTGAAGTACGCCTCGCCGTCGCGGATCGTGAAAGCGCGCCTTGTTGTAGGTGATCGTGCCGCGCTCGACCAAGATCGTGCCCGAAGGCTCGACCTGGCGCGTCGTTCCCCCGTAGCGGAAGGCGCCCGAAAGGCGCATATCGTAGAGCGCGGGGTCGTAGAAACGCACGCGCTCATCGAGCGTCACGCCGACATCCAAGATCATCTCGGGCAGCGTGCTCTCGGTATCGGGGAGACGGGATGGAAAGCGTCGCATGATGGATGCGGACGCCTCCCGTGAGCTTCGGCATCTTCCTGCCGTTCCTCTCCCCTTCTTCCAGATGGAATTCCGCCGTCAAAGGTCCGTCATAGAAACTGCTGACGACAGAAAGCTCGTCCGCCTGGAAATCGAGCATGTAATCGCAGAAACCGCCGTTCTTGATGGCCGTCTGCCCCTCGGACGCGGTACGTGCCCGCGCCCATCCTGCCCGTGCAGTCCTCCAGCGTGATGCTGCTGCCGAAGAAGCGCAGCCGCGCCTTCATCTCCGTCACAGGAGTCGCGACGTCCTTGAACTTCAAGGCGCCATCGGAAACGGTGACTTCGCCGGCGAACTGCGGCTTTTCGAGCGTGCCCGTCACGCGCACCTTGCCCTGCGTCGGGCCGAGCGCCCATTCGACGGCAGGCGAAAGGATCGGCAGGAGCGAGAGATCCGCATTGTCGAGCGAGACCGTGAGATCGATCTGCTCGGACGCCGCGAGGCGCTCGTCCACAGCCGCAGTCAGGCTCTTCACGGGGACTCTGCCCTTGGCGCTCGCACCGTAGCTATGCTCACCGAGCTTCTTCTTCACGAAAAGCTGCTCGATGGCGATGACGCCGTCCTTGACGTTCAAGAGTCCCTGTCATGTCGTCGAAGGTCGAGGCGCCGACGCCGCCGTTCTTCACTTCGATGGAGGCATTGGCCTTGGGATTCTCCAAGGTGCCGCCGAACTGCACGGCGAGATCGATCGTGCCGCGCACATCGGCGGAAGCGCCCGCCGCCTTCGCGACCATGCCGGCAGCGATGCCGTTCGCGGCGAACTGCGCATCCATCGCCTCGCCGTTCAGCGGGATCCTCCCCTTGGCAGCGAAGACGCCCTCGCCCTGTCTGCCGCGCAGCTCTTCGATCGTCACGACGTGATTGGAAAGCTTCACATCGAGAGCCATGTCGCGTATCGCATAGCCTGCCGCCTTGCCCTCGTTGACGACGGCGTCGAGATGCGCCTGGGGATTCTCCAAGGTGCCCGCGAGCCGGATCGTACCGTTTAACCGTCCTTCCAGAACATCGTTCTTGAGATTGCCGATGGCAAAGAGCGCATGCACATCGCCGCTTTTCCACCTGCAGTATGCCGTCAAGCGTCTGCGAGTCGAGATTCGTCGTGCATTTCATCGCGTAGACGCCGCCGTTCTGCTTGAAGCTGGTGTTCTCGATGCGCAGCACATTCTTGTCGTAGATGAGCTCGCCGTGCACCGAGTCGATCGTCTGTCCGTTGAGCTGCAGCGTCTTCGCGTCGAGCACGCCGACGAATTTCGGGATCTGGAGCGTGCCCGCGACATGGCCGGCAAAGGTGCCGTGGCCGCTGACCGGATAGGGCAGCTTGCTGCCGAAGCGGTCGAGGCTCACGTCGTGCACATCGGCATAGAGGTCGAGCGCGCCTTCCTGCGTGACCGTGCCGTTCAAATCGACGTCGACGAGCGGCGAGAAGATATGGAAGTCCTGCAGGCGCACGACGCCGTCCTCCAAAAAGTAGTCGCCGTCCATGCCCGAGAGGATATAGCCATTGTAGCTGCCGCGATAGAAGTGGATGTAGCCGACCGCCGACGGATTGTCGAGCGTGCCCGTCACGCGGATCGTGTTGTCCACGTTGCCCGTGATCGGCTGGTCGGGCGCGACGACGGCCGCGATGTCCTCCATGCGTGCGCCGATGGAATCGACGCGCAGGTCGATGCGTCTCTCGCCCGCAAGTCCGATGCTGCCCTCGGCGATCCACGTTTCCTTGCCGCCGCGCTCCGCCGAGAGGCGCTCGATGACGATACGGCGTCAGCGCTGCCATGCACAGCGCCCTTCAAGGTGTCGAAAGGCTGATGGAAGAGGCTGCCCGCCAGTCCCTCGAAGTCCGCTTCGATCTCAGGATTCGACGATGCGCCGCGCACGGAGCCTGCGATGTCGAGCGTGCCTTCGCCCTCTGCTGCGGGATGCGAACGCATCGACGAGCGAGAGCGGCAATGCCGTGCCGTAAAAGCGCAGGTCGAGCATCCCGCCGCCGCGCACATCGACATCGCCCTCGACGACGAGCGTGCCGCCCGCCGCAAACGAAGCGTTGAGATTGTCGAAATGAAGGACATCGCCCTGCTTGAAGAAGGAGGCGGAAACCTGCTCCGCCGCAACGCCGCCGAAGGAAGCGCCCTCGCCCGACAACGTCCCGTAAGCGAGAAGGGATTCGACATCCGTCCCCTTGCCGCTCAGCACGACGTCCGCGCCGTAGCTTCCCACGAGAGAAAGCCCTTCCGTCGAAAGGACGGAGGCGATCTGCTCGCCGGAAATCCCCTTCGCTTCGACGCTTGCGCTGTAGGAGCCATCCGCGGTGCGGAGCGCCCCGCGTCCCGCGGATGGCGCCGCCCAAAGAAGACGCCTCGCCGCTCGCCGTCAGGAGGCCGTCCTCGTAGTGCGCCTTCGCCTTCACTTTGGAAAGCGCCGTGCCATAGAGCGTCGCGGCCGGAGCCTCGCACTCACCGTCGATCTTCCAATCTGCCGGCGTGCCGTAGACGGAAGCGAGGATGCGCACAGAACCCTCAAAGGGACTCTGCGCCAAAATCTTCGACGGATCAAAGGCGGCGGACTCCACGACGAAGTTGAAGCGCGGCGCTTCCTCCTGCCAATCGACCTTGCCATGGGCGGACGCCTGCTGTCCTTCCGCCGAAGCGCGCAGAAAGATACGCGCTTCCTTGCCCGAGAAGATGACGAGTCCGTCCGGCGCCTCGACCTCCGTGCCGCAGACGAGCGCTTTCGCTCCCGAAAGGCGCACGTCGCCCGAAAGCGCGAGCTCATCCGCCCCGCGCACGAGCTTCAGCGCCGTCTCGTCAACGCGAAGAGCCTCAAGCTCGATCTCCTCGGGAAGCGTGCCTTCGGGCAGAAAGGCGATGTAGTCCATCGCGTCGATGTTCTCGCCCTTGATCTTCAGCTCCTGGCGCGCCGACGAAACCTCGCCTTCGACAGCGAGCGACGCGCTCTCGCACTTTCCCTCGGCCTCGACGGCGACAGCGGATGCCTGCGCAAAATCCAGCTCCGCCCGGATGTCCTGCAAAGCGACCTGCTTGCCCGAAACGGCGATGTCCGCCCTGCCCTCGCGCACGCTGACCTTGCCGCGAAAAATCACCTTCGCCCTCTTCTTCCTGCACGAGATCGGACGCATTCCAGCTGCCATCCTCGCGTTGGCGCAGGAAAAAGCGACGGCTCCTGCACCGTCACGCGGGAGACCGCGGCGGCGGGCGAAGAGAACGCCGCCGGGAGGCTCATCTCCACTTCGGCGTGGGCGGCGCGAAGGATGTCCTCGCCCGCCTTGTCCCGCACCGTGATGCCGTCGAGCGTGAGCGTATGCAGGGAATCGACGCGCACGGCGTCGATGATGACGGGAACGCCGAGCGCCTCGGACGCTCTTGCCGAAAGCGTCCTGCCCGCCTCTTCGACGTAAGCGCCGGTGCGCGCGATGTAGACCGCCGTGCCGCAGACGAGCGCAAAAAAGAAGAGCACGATGACGGCTGCAGCAAAAGCAATGCGCCTTTTCTTCATCGGCTCTTCCTCCTCATCTCTCTTCGATCGGCTGCGCGAGAGAAAAACGATCCTCTCGGCGCCTTATCTGGCTCCGGCGGCAGCCGTTTCGCTTGCCGCATCCTTCGGCGCAGTCGCCACGGGCGCCGTCTTGACGGGTACGTCCCGCTTCACAGGAACCGCAGCGTCCTCCCTCGCCGTGCGTCTCTGCCCGCTCTTTTCATCGAGCGCCTTCTGCTCGGCGGCCATCTTCTCTGCCGCCGCATCCGTATGGTAGAGCGCCGCCTGCGCCTCCTCCTTCGCTTCCTTGTAGGCCTTCATGTCCACCTTCTCCTGATAGGAAACGGCGTCGAGGTCGACGGGCAGCCCCATGGCGCGGTCGAGCGCCGCCTTGCTGATGTTGTAGCTGTAAAGCGCATCGTAGTAGTTCGTCTGCGCCGTGACGAGCTTCTCGTCGGCGTCCGTCACGTCGAGGTTCGTGCCGACGCCCGCCGAATAGCGCACCTGTGCGATCTTGAAGTCCTCGACGGCGCGCTCGACGGCGGCGCTCGTCGTCTTGATGTTCTTCTCTGCCGCCAAGAGGCTCAGATAGGCGGTATGCACGTCGAGCGCGATCTGCTCATGCGCACTCTCCGCCGCCTGCTGCAGCTTGTGCACGGCCGCGCGCTTCTCGTTCACCTGCGCCTGCGTGACGTTGTTGTCGAAAGCCGCCCAGTTCGCCTGTATGCCGATCGACCGGTGTCCGCCGAGTCCGTGTTCGAGGAGAAGAGGCTGTCGCCGCCGATCGTGCGCGCCGCCGCCGCGCTGACCTGCGGCAGGGACGCGCCGCGCGTCGCCTCCATGGCGGCGTTCGCCTGACGCACGGCGTAGTCCGCTGCGATGCCGTCCGCGCGGTGCGCGAGCGCATACTCCGTGCAGGCCTCCAGCGTCAGATCGTACTTCCTGTAAGAAAGCTCGTCCGCCAGCGAGAGCTTCGTGCCCAGCGGCAAGCCGATGAGCTTGTTCAGCTCGGCGATGGCGACGTCATAGTTGTTCGTCACGTTCACGAGGTTCTGCTCGGCGTTCGCGAGCGAAACCTGGGAGGCGAGCACATCGGAACGCGCGACCGTGCCGACGCTGTACTGCGCGTTCACGTTGTCGAGGTGGCTTTTCAGGTTGGCGACGGACATCTCGCCGACCTTGATGAGATTGCGGTACTCAAGCGCCTTGAAATACTGGCCGGTCGTCTGGTAGCGCACCGCCTGCTTCGTGCTCTCAAGCGCGAGGTCGGCATTGTTCACGCCGTAGCGCGCCGCCTCGATGCCGTGCTCGATCGTGCCGCCCGTGTAGAGCGGGAAGGCGAGCGAAGCGCTGCTCCGGTACGCATAGTCGTGGCCGTACATCTTGTACGCCTTGCCGCCGACGCGGTTGCCCTGCGTCGAGAGCGTGAGCTTCGACCGGCATTGCGGCGCGCTTCGTGGTACGCCCAGTCCGCCGCATCCACATCCGTCACCGCCGCCTTGATCGTCCGGTTGTTCTCAAGCGCGAGCTCCACGCTCTCGGCGAGGGCGAGCGAGCGTGTTTCCGCCGCCGCAGCCGGAGAGGCAAGGCTCAAGGAGAAGAGGCCGCCCGCGACGAGAGCCGCGAGCTTCTTGGAAAAAAAGGCTTGACTGCTTCACAATGATTCCTCCTAAAATGACTGGTGCAGACCGAAGTAGGCGGCACGCCGCTCGCTGCGGTTGAGATCTCTGAGCTGTCCCATCAGATACGTATCGTCGCGCAGGCGGTACAGCGCGGAAACGCGCAGGCGGAAATCGTCCGGATCGTAAGCGTCGGCAGAGAGACGCCAGCGCCTGCCGACCTCTGCGTCGATGCCGATGCCGGGATCGCCCGCGATCAATCCTGCGCGCGCGCCGAGGCTTCCCTTCGTGCGCCCGACCTCAAGGTTCAGTCCGTCCTCCCCGCCGATATCCTCGATACCGACGCGCAGGAAGCGGTCGGGCTTGCTTTCCTTGGAAATGTCGACGTTGAAATTCGTGATCCAGTCGCTTTCCTTGCCGCTGTAGAGAACCTCGACCGAAGGCTTCGCCTCGATGCTCCTGAAACCATCGAGCGTCTCGTTCGCCTTTTCCGTGACGGCGCGCGCCTGATGGATCGTCGCCTTGAGATCTTCGCGCACCGTCGGATCGCCCGTGACATCGTGCATCTCCTCAGCCACCAGGCGGATGTTCTCGCTCGCCTTGGCGACGTTCAGAAGCGTCAGACGAAGGTTGGCCGCTGTCGCGCCGTCGTCGGAGACGTCGGCCGCCATCTGGCGCACCGTCTCCGTCGTCGCGGAAAGATTCGCGAGAATCACGCGCATCTCCTGCATCATCGCGTGCATATTGCCCTCGTTCTGCAGTGCGACGCGCCCGAGCACGGCCGTCACATCGCGGATATGCGCGGTGACCTCGCGCACGTTCTCCGCCGAGCCCAGAACCGATTCCTTCATGCGCGGATTGCCCAGGATGTCGTTCAAGGAACCGAGGAGGCCATGCACATCGCGGATCGCCTCGTTCACATTGGCGAGCACGGAGTCGACGCTCGCCTCCTCCGTGGCGATGACGAAGTCGCCCTCCTTCAGATAATCCGTGCTCTTCGAGCCAGCGGGAGAAATGAGGACGAACTTGTCGCCGAGGACGCTGTTCGCTGCGAGGGAGATGCGCGCATCGCGCGGAATCTGTATTTCGGGATGGATGGAAAGCGTCACGCGGACGCCTGTGCCCTCCGGCTCTATGGCCTTGACCTTGCCCGCGAGGACGCCTGCATAGCGCACGTCAGCTTCCGGCGCGAGCCCTATGACCTGTTCGAAACCCACATATATCGTATAATTGCGGCTCGTCGAAAAAGAAAATCCCTGAAGCTGCAAAAGCACCGCCACCAAAAGCACGATGCCGAGCAGCGTGAACGCCCCCACCTTCGCTTCCGTCGTCATATTCTCGCCTCCTTTTCTTCCATCTCCACGGCGCGGAAAAACGCTCGCACGCGCGGATCTTCGAGCTTTCTGAACCTCTCGACCGTATCGAGCGCGATAAGTTCGCCGCGATCGAGCATGGCGATGCGGTCGGCGATCCGGCAGGCGCTCGCCATGTCGTGCGTCACGACGATGCTCGTCACGCAAAGCTTCCTCTGCGTCTCGATGATGAGGTCGTCGATCTTCGCCGACGTGATGGGGTCAAGCCCCGAACTGGGCTCATCGTAGAGGATGACGGCAGGGTCGATGGCAATGGCACGCGCCAGGCTCACGCGCTTCTTCATGCCGCCGGAAAGCTCTCCCGGCATCATGCGCTCGCTGCCCGCAAGACCTACGAGCTGCAGCTTCTCGCGCACGATGCGCTCGATTTCCGACTCCTTGAGCCGCCTGTGCTCGCGCAGTCGAAGGCGACGTTCTCGCCGACGGTCATGGAATCGAAGAGCGCCGAATACTGAAAGACCATGCCCATCTTGAGCCGCACCACATCCAGCTCGGCTTCCGACATCTGCGAAATCTCCGCATCGCCGATCCAGATCCTGCCCGAAGTCGGGCGGATCAGGCCGATGATGAGCCGCAGGAGCGTGCTCTTGCCCGAGCCCGAGCCGCCGATGACGGCGAGCGTCTCCCCGTCCTCGACGCAGAAGCTGACGCGATGCACCGCGTCATGGGAGGCAAACGTCTTCGTCACATCTTCCAGTCTGATCATATCTTCCCCCGGCAGCAGAAGTCAAGGAAACGCCGATTCAATACAGCAAGAACGAAAGGAACACATTCAAAAAGAAGATGCAGACGATCGCTGCGACGACGCTCCGCGTCGTCGCGCGCCCCACGCCCTCCGCCCCTCGGGTGCGTGAAGCCCGTACCATGCGCCGAGGACAGCGATGACGACGCCGAACACGGCAGCTTTTGACAAGGCCGCCCGCGACGTCATGCGGTACGACGAAGAGATCGATGGAACTCGTGAACGTGTACGAGGCGATGTCCGCATACTGCGTGGCGACGAACCAGCCGCCAAAGACGCCGATGACGTCGCCGAAGACCGTCAGAAGAGGCACCATGCACATGCACGCGATCATGCGCGGCACGACGAGGTAGCCGATGGGGCTGGTCGCCATGACGCGCAGCGCGTCGATCTGCTCCGTGACCTTCATCGTGCTGATCTCCGCCGTGATGGCGGAACCCACGCGCCCCGCGCAGACGACGCCGACGAGCACGGGGCCCAGCTCCCTGCCGATCGCGATGGCGACGACGCCGCCGATCGTCGACTGTGCGCCAAAGCGGATGAACTCATGCGCGATCTGCAGCGTCATGACCATGCCCGTGAAGAGCATCGTCAGCGCGACGATGGCGAGCGAATCGACGCCGAGATGCGACATCTGCGCGAATATGTGGCGCAGGCGCAAGGGCCGGCGCAGCTCTTTGACAGCAGCGGCGAGGAGCAAGATGACGGAGCCGACCCACTCGATCTTTTCGAGCACGAAAGAACCGACGTTCTCCAGCAGCCGCGTCATCATTTCTTGTCCTCTTCCTCGATCATCAACGAAGTGTGGATCACATTGTCTATGACATAGCCCGTCTCAACCTTTGTTTCGAGCGGATTGCCCTTCTTTTTTTCGCCTGCTGTCCCAAAAAGATCGACGCGCTTTCCCGGCTCTTTTGCTTCCCCTGCTGTGCGCTCTCTGCCTTCTTCAGCCGTTTCTTCGCCTCTTTCTTCGCCTCCGGCGAAAGGGGCAGGTTGGACGCGATGGCCGGCGCGACGATGATCTCGTTGTTCTTGCCGAGCTGCAGGAACTGCTTGACCTTGTCCGCCGTCGTCTGCGTCTTGTCCTCCTCGACGCTCGTGTCGATGCCGAGCGCGTTCTGCAGCAGAGCCGTCGTCACAGGGATGAAGCTGCCGCCGCGCACGTCGAGGCTCAGGACGCCCGGCGCCCGGCTCTCGGGCACATGGTAGGGGATCAGAGCTCTTCCTTCTCCTTGCGGAAGGGCTTGATCGTCGTGCGGAAATTCACCGTCTCGCCCGGCTTCACCGAAGGCTTCTCGGGCACGGCGGAAATCAGGGAGGCCGTCTTGCGGGCGCTTTCCATCTCGATGTCCACGTCGATCGAGGTCACGTCGGCCGCCTCATCCGTGTTCTGGCAGAGGAGAGAGACGACCTGCGCCAACTCGCCCACAGAAGCCTGCCCGACATCGGAACCCGTGTAGTACATGTTCGAACGCTCGATCCTGCCATCCTCGACCGCCGTCGTGCGGATCGTGAACTTGAGGTTCGCCGTCGCCTCGCCCACCGTGTCCGATGTCTTGCCCATCGCCGCATAGGCGATGCCCGGCACAAGGATCGGCAGGAAGTCCTCGTCATAGGCGATCTGCGCCGTAAACTTCTTGTCGTAGCCGAGCGACGTATCCTTCACGCGCACGCGCATCGGCACGCTCTCGGGGAAGGCGCCGATGATGCCGGAAACGCCTGCCTCCCGATCCTGATTGATGCGCCCGATGATGTTGCCGATGCTCGCGATCTTCATGCCTTCCGTCGGGCCGCTGATCGTGCCGATGACTTTGGCCTCCGTCATGAAGTAGTTCACATTGCCCTTGTGCAGGAAAGGGATGGCCGAAAGCGAGCACGCGCCTCTCATCGACCGCCGTCACCGTCCCCGTCGCGCCGACGGAAAAATCGCCATAGACGACAGCGACGCCGATGGCGCTGCCGGGCGAGAGAGACGCATCATAGACGACATGCGCACCGGGCGTCGGCGTGCCGAACGCGGGCATATCTCCGCCTTGAAACCAATGGAGGCAAGCTTCTCCTCCATGTAGGAAGAACCGCTGCTGCCAAAGCCCGCGAGATAAAGCGCCGATCTTGCTTCGGTCTCGTGCTTCTTCGCCGCAGGCTGCTCTGCTGCATCGGCAGCTTCCTTCGCTGCCTCGGCGGGCTTCTTCTCCGCGTCGGCTCTTCCCTGTCTCGGCAGGCTTCTTCCCGCGTCCGCGGGCTTTTTCTCTGCGTCCGCGGGCTTCTTCTCTGCGTCCGCGTGCTTCTTCTCTGCACTGGCGGGCTTCTTCCCGCGCCCGCGTGTTTCTTCGCTGCATCGGCGGGTTTCTTCTCGCATTCGCGTGTTTCTTCCCTGCATCGGCGGGCTTCTTCTCCGTTGCCGGATCCTTTGCCGCTGCCGATTCTCCCTTGCCGGATCCCTTGCCGTCCTGGGACTCCTTCACCTTTTCCGCATTCTTGTCCTTCGCCTTCTTCAGGGGCTTCTTTCCGTGATCCTGCGCCCTTTCCTCGGCAAGTTCCGGCAAGGCTTCCTTTTCCAGCTTGGCGCGGCTTTCCCCTTCTTGCTGCGGCTCGCCCTCGCCTGCCTTTTCCTCGCCCTCCGACGCGGCTTCCGCTTCCTTTTTCTTCTCGTCCTTCTTCAGATGAACCGCCTTGTAGTCGGGCATATCCCAGATCGGCAGCATCTCGTCGATCGGCGTGATGAAGAACGTATAGAGACTCATGCCCTTGATGCCCGCCGAAAGCGCGCCGACGAGCGAGCCGTCCACATAGACAGGACTGCCGCTCATGCCCTGCAGCGCGCCGCCCGTGCGCTCGACGACCGGTCCGGACGCCTTCGCCATGATGCGGTTCGTCGAGGAGCCTTCCTCGAAAGTGCCTACGATATCGACGTGGAACGGCAGGATCTCCCCCGTCTCATCGACCACGGTGTACGCCGTCCCCTCCATGCCCGGGTATACCTCGGAAAGCGGCAAGGTCGGCGGCAAGGAAGCCGCCGCTGCCATTCCCGTGGAAAGATACAGGGACAAGCCAAGGGCAAGCATCTTCTTTTTCAAATTAAGCAAGTATATCACCTCGTACAAGTGGGAGAGCTGCACACGCGGCATTCCTCCATCCTCTATTCGCCCTGCATCTTCACACGCGCGACGACGTCGCCTGCGGCAACGTCGTCGCCGACGGTCACGAGCACTTCGCCCACCGTGCAGCCACCTTCGGCACGCGCCGCCGCGACCTCGCCCGTCAGCGTCTGCACGCGCACGATCTCCGCGCCCTCCGTCAGCTCACTGCCCGGCTCTGCCGTCCATGTGACTTTTCCGGCAATGCTCGAATGCACATCCACTGCCGCCTCCGCCGTCAACGCATGAACGGCGAACATCATGACTCCCAAGAAAAGACAGACTGCGAATGCTTTTTTCATCTGCATCTCCTCCATTATAGCGGATTCTTCTATATGTGCCAATAGACTGGCGATTTTTCGGAAAGCCGCCTCAGCGCGGCAAGAGCACGAGCGCCGAGCCGACCGCACGTTCTTCCCCATCGGACGGGCTGTTTTCCAGCTCTCCTGCGACGACGAGCGCGCTCGATCCGCCGCCGTCGAAATTGATCGCCTGGACGGCGCCGAACTGCATCATGAACTCCGCCATCTCCTGCAGCGTGCAGCCAATGCTGTGCGACTGGCGGCCATCGACGACGGCGAGCAGATAGCGGCCGTCCGCCGTCACGCCGAACGCCGTGCGCGGCGCACGGCCGTGCGCGATGTCGGGCGGAAACTCCTCCTCCGCCGCCGTCACATAGACGGCGCCGTCCTTCACGAGCATGGGACCCGCGCCGATGACCGTCGGCAGATTCTCCCACGGCTCGCCGATCTCTTCCGTCACCCTCGCGGCGTCGCCGACCTTGACGGACGCAAAGTCCTCCTGAGCCTTGCCATGCACCGAGATGACAAGCCCGTCTTTCGGAATCGTGCTGTCCGCAGAGCAGATGGCGGCCACCCTGCCGCCCTTGACGACGTACTCCTGTCCGTACTCGTTCGTGCGCGTCGTCGGGCCGTAGTAACGGTTGTAGATCACGAGACTGTCCTCGCCGCGCTCCGCATCGACGCCGCCCACGGGAAGGCTCTGCCTGCCGAGCGTCACCGTGCCGCTGTAATCGATCGGCCCGAAAGACGCCCGGCCGTCGGCGGCGAACCCCACGGCGCTGCGACGGAAATAGGTCGTGCCGACGACCGTGCCGTCCATCTTCAGGAAGCCGAGGATATCGCCGCTCGGCGCGAAGTAGGACGCATTGATTGCTGCGGCGGCCTTCGTCATGTCCGCGATCGCGCTGACCGTGGCGCGTCCGGGCACCATGCCTTTCGCCAGGGCGGGCACGGCGCGATAGCGCCTGGGATCCGCCTCCAGAACCCAGCCGGTCAGACGGCCGCGAGCGTCGAGCCGCTTGAGCGTCGAAAGCTTCAAGCCGTGCGCAGGCTCTTCCTCGGAAACGGTCTCATACTCTCTCTGCACATCGACGAAGAGGCGTGCCGGATTTGCGAGTGTCTTGACTTCATAAGGCACCGGAGCCGCAAGATCCAGGACGATCTTGACGCCCTGCGGCACCGCCGAGACGCGGACGCGCTCAACCATGCTGCCCGAAATCTCGGGCTGTACGGCCTGGCTCTTCGCCCCCGCGAGGAAGAGGACGATCCTCTGCCCGTCGTTTTCCGTGCGAACCTCATAGGCGGGCAGCGTCGTCAGATCGAGCACGACGCGCTCACGCTCCTCGCTCGTGCCGAAGCGCACGCCCGTCAGCGTCTTCGCCGCCTGCTTCTCCTGCACCTGCGCCGGCCTCTGTGCCTGCACCTGCGGCGGCGCCGCAAAAACAGGCGCTGCCGTCCCCACGCAAAAGCCGCGCCAGAGCCATGCCCAGTGCCCGTTTCTTCATACGATCGCCGCCTCCTCGATTGTTCAACCAGTTGAAGATTATTATAACACGAAACCAAGGCGCACGGCGGAAAATCTTTGCTTGAAAATCCTTTAACAAACCCGCGCTCCCTGTGCAGCAAGCACATGCAAAGCAGGCGCCCTTCCGTCATCGGAAGGACGCCTGCCGTACTCTGCTGTTTTTCTTCGCGTTTTCAGTCACGCCTCTTGTTCATCCAATCAGGAATGACGAAGTCCTTGAAGACCGGCGCCTTCGGCATGGGCATGGCTGCGTCGGGCAGGGGCGCTGCGCCGGGCTTCGCAGCGGGCTTCGCGCCTTGCTGCGCGGCCGTCGCCGCGGTGCGCTGGATGCCGACCGTGTCGTTGTCGAAGCCCGTCGCGATGACGGTCACGCGCACGATGTCGCCGAGCGTCTCGTCGATGGCAGCGCCGAAGATGATGTTCGCATCGACGTTGACCGCCTCCTGGATCGTGGACGAAGCTTCGTTGACCTCGTACATGCTGAGGGTGTCTTTCGATCCCGTGATATTGAGGAGCACGCCGTGTGCACCTTCGATGCTCGTCTCAAGAAGCGGCGATTCGATCGCGAACTTGGCGGCGGCGACGGCGGCGTTCTCGCCCGTCGCCTCGCCGATGCCCATGAGCGCCGATCCCGCATTGCTCATGATGGACTTGACGTCGGCGAAGTCGAGGTTGATCAGTCCCGGCACGGCGATAAGGTCGGTGATGCCCTTGACGCCCCGGCGCAGGATGTCATCCGCGAGGCTGAAGGCGTCCGTGATCGACGTCTTCTTGTCGACGACCTGCAGCAGGCGGTCGTTCGGAATCGTGATGATCGTGTCGACGTGCTGCTGCAGCTTCGCGATGCCCGACTCCGCCTTCTTCTGGCGCATCCGTCCCTCGAACATGAAGGGGCGCGTGACGACTCCGACGGTCAATGCGCCGATCTCACGCGCACAGGCGGCGACGACAGGAGCGGCTCCCGTGCCCGTGCCGCCGCCCATGCCGGCGGTCACGAAAACCATGTCGGCGCCCTGCAGTGACTGCAGGATGTCGTCGCGGCTCTCTTCCGCCGCCTGCTCTCCGATCTCGGGACGCGCACCCGCGCCCAAGCCGCGCGTGAGCTTCTCGCCGATCTGGATGCGTTTCGGCGCCATCGCATGCAGGAGCGCCTGCGCATCCGTATTGACGGCGATGAACTCCACGCCCTGAAGCCCTGCCGCAATCATGCGGTTCACGGCGTTCCCGCCGCCGCCGCCCACGCCAATGACCTTGATCTTGGCGAACTTGTCCAACCCTGCATCATCCAATTCAAACACGATAGCAACCCCCAAAATATAGCATAGTCTGCCCTCATCCTTCAAGGGCGCACGGCAGTCATTCTCAAAAGTTTCCCTACCATTCTATCATTATTTTTAATCCATGCGCCATAAAAAAATTATGAAAAATGCTTGCTTTTTCCCCTTTTTCTCGTCTCAATGATGCTTTTTCGAAAAAAATGGCGGCGCAAGATCGCCAGATTCTGGAATACGCGCAGACCGAATGCCAAGAGCGCCACATAGTAGAGATCGATGCCAAGGCGATCGCCGATATAGACGAGGAAGGCCGCCATCAGGGCATTCATGAAAAAGCCCGAAATGAACACGGCATTGTCGAAATGGTTCTCTGAAGCCGCCCGCAGGCCGCCGAACACAGAGTCTAGAGAGGCGAGCAAGGCGACGGAGGAAAGCTTCGCGTAAGCGAGCGGCACGGTCAAGGGCGAGAGCATGCCGACGGCGACGCCGACGAAAAGTCCGAGAACGGGCAGGATCATCTTGACTCCTCCTTTTCATCCGAAAGCGCGTCAATGGCCTTCGCGTACTTGAACGATGCCGCGCCCTTGTATGCGGGCACCTCGACATTCTCTTCCTTCTTCACGTCGATCTGTATGCCCCAGACCTTCAAGCTGTCCTCGACGCCGCCGCGCATCTTGATCGACTTCTCCAGACTTTCGGGATCGCCGATGGCGTGGATCTTGTAGGGCGGCGCCGAGCGCACGTTGTTGACGGAAAGCGTCGGGCCCGCGCAGCGGATCTCCGACGTGCCCGTGAGTCTCTGCCCGTTGATGGACACGGCCTCGAGCGCCTGCGGCGCGCAGCTCGTTGATGACGCGCAGGAGATCGTCGTCGTGAATCAGGTAGAGATTCGGATTCTCGCCCGCCTTCGACGTCGCCTTGCTGTCGTCGAGCGTGACGATGACGCCCGGCCCTGCGAGCGCCGTGAAACCACCCTTCATGCGTTGGTAGTCGCTGCTCGTCCCCTGCGCCGCCACTTCCTTCGTATCTTTCAGCTCGTCCTGCAGGCGGTCGCGCTCCTTCTCCGTCTCCAACAGGCGCGTGGCCAGCTCCTCCACGCGCTGCTGCGACACGGACTGGCGCTGATCTTCCGTCGCGCGAAACTGGACGGCAAGCATGAAGCCGAGCACCATGCAGACAAAGGCGATCGACCACCGCCCCCTGCTTGAAATTGATCATAAAATGCCTCCCAAGATATCGGAATGAATCGGATGAATACGATGAAGCAACACGGCAGTCCCAGCGCAGAATCAAAAGTTCTTCTAGCGCCTTCTTCTACCGCTTGAACTTGATGAAGGGCGCCGTGTACTTGAAGTCGACGTATTCGACAGGACGCTGCTTGATTTCCTGGTCGAGGATGAAGCTGTCCGTCAGATGCGCTTTTTCTTCGAGACGGTCGAGCGCGCCCGTGCGGATCTGCACGCCGCCCGTCGTGTATGCCATGACGTCGCTCGGATTCTTGAGCGACACCTCGGAGATCCGGCTGTTCGTCTCCGGCTGCAAGGCGTAGAGATAGGTGAGCGCCGCCTTGAGGTTTTCGTCCGTCGTCTGATCGCCGATGTAGATATCCTTGAGCTTGATGCCCGTGACCATGGGAATCGCCATTTTCTTCAGCGTCTTGTAAGCGTCAATGACCGTGCCTTCGCGGTCGAGGTCGACGTAGCCGAAATCGCAGTCGACCGTGGCGACGGGGCGGCGCTCGACGACCTGGATCTCAAGGGTCGAGGGCAGGGAGCGGCGCACGGCGGCCTGCTCGACGCGAAGATCCTTCATCAGGAGCTGCGCCATCTCCGCCGTCTTCACCTCGAAGAGCGGCACACCGGGATAGACGCCGGCGACGCGGCAGATGTCCTCCTTGGGCATGTAATGGTTGCCCAGGACGCGCACGTCGCGCACGGAAAAGAGCGGCGAGTAGACGGCGACGGCGAGAAGGGCGCCGGAGACGACGAGGAAGAGAAAGCCCTTGAGGACGCGGCGCGGGCTGCGGCGTCGCACGATATATGTCTCTTCATACAGCGCGCCCGGCCCCGTGAATCCTGGATGGTCCTGTCTTCCTTCCGCCATGGCCGACGCCTCCTTTCCTGCTCTTCTTGTCTTTCCGCCTTACTCCCCGTACCCCGCCATGGCCAAAATCCTTTCGCAAAGCTCGGGGAACTCGATGCCCATGGCACGCCCTGCGTCAGGCACGAGCGACGTCTCCGTCATGCCCGGCATCGAGTTGATTTCAAGCACATAGGGCGTCATGTCTTCCGCAAGCATCATGTCAGCACGCGCCACGCCGCGGCAGCCACAGGCGCGAAAAGCCCGCACGGCGAGATCCTGCACATGCGCGGTCACATCGTCGGGTATCGGCGCGGGGATGATGTGCGCCGACGCCCCCTTCGTGTACTTCGTCGCGTAGTCGTAGCGCCCCGAAACAGTCGTGATCTCGATGATAGGGAAGGCTTCCACCCTCTGCGCGTCGCCCCAGACGGCGACGGTCAGTTCCCTGCCGCGGATGAACTCCTCGACGAGCAACGCCTCATCGTAGCGGAAGGCGTCCGCCAGCGCAGCGGCAAGCTCTTCCTCCTTCTCGACGATGGTGACGCCGATGCTCGATCCCTGCGACGAAGCCTTGATGACGACGGGCAGGGAGAACGCCTGGAGGATACGCGCGGGAAGCGCCGCATCCTGCTCGAAGCGGTGGAAGGTCTCCGCACGCGGCGTCGTCACTCCCGCCCCCAGGAAGACGCGCTTCGACATGACCTTGTCCATCGTAACGGCAGCGGCGAGCACGCCCGACCCCGTATAGGGGATGCCGAGCATGTCGAGCGTTCCCTGCAGCACGCCGTCCTCGCCGTACTTGCCGTGCAGCGCGTTGAAGACGATGGCGCAGCCGCTCGCCCGTATGGCCTCAGCGAAACGCGGCGGGTCGAGCTCCATGCCCTCGACCTCGTATCCTTTCGATTCGAGAGCGCTGACGATGGCGGCTCCCGTGCGGCGCGAAACCTCGGCCTCGCTCGACTACCCGCCCATGACGACGACGATCTTTCCCTGCTTCATGAACTTACTTCCCCTCCAAAAAGAGCGACCAATTCCTCGCCCGTCTTCCATATATCGCCCGCGCCCATCGTGAGCACGATGTCGCCGGGCTCTGCGATCGCACCGAGATGCAAGGCGACGTCCGCGCGCTCGGGAATGTACGCCGCTTCCCGCCCTGTGGCTTCCCGCACGGCGTCCAGGATCGTGCGCCCCGATATGCCTTCGATGGGCGCTTCTCCCGCCGCGTAGACATCCGTCAGGACGAGGACGTCCGCTTCGCCAAAAGCCGTGCCGAACTCCTTCGCCAGAAGCTTCGTCCGCGAGTAGCGGTGCGGCTGGAAGGCGCAGACGATGCGCCCCGGCTTCGTCTGGCGCGCCGCCAGGAGCGTCGTCGCCACCTCCGTCGGATGGTGCGCGTAGTCATCGACGACCCAGACGCCCTGCACGCGCCCCTTCGTCTGGAAGCGACGCTTCGCGCCGTGAAAGAGCGCAAGTCCCTCTGCCATCTGCTCGACGCTCAGGCCGATGGACAGCCCCGTGACAACGGTCGCGAGCGCGTCGAGCACGTTGTGCCTGCCGGGCAGATGGAGGCGCACGCGGCCGAGGTCTTCGCCGCCCCGCAGCACGGAGAAGTCGACGCCCGCGCCGTGCATCTCGATCTTGCCGGCGCGGTAGTCCGCCCTCATGGTCGATCGCGTAGGAGACGACCTTGACATCGAGCGTCTTCGCGATCTCGCGCACGTTCTCGTTGTCGAAGCACAGGACGGCGTGGCTGCCCCGGCTTGATGTTCCCCAAAAATTCGCGGAACGCCTTGCGGATGTTGTCGAGTGTGCCGTAGTGGTCGAGGTGGTCGTCCTCGATGTTCGTGACGACGGCGATGTGCGGCAGGAGCTTCAGGAACGATCCGTCGCTCTCGTCGGCTTCGGAGACGAGGTATTCGCCCTTGCCGAGCTTCGCATTGCCGCCCAGGACGTCAACCTCGCCACCGATGATGATGGTCGGCGAAATGCCCGCATGGTCGAGCGCGACGCCGAGCATCGAGGTCGTCGTCGTCTTGCCGTGCGCACCGGCGACGGCGATGCCCTTCGCCGCGTTGAGGAGCGCGGCGTTGATGTCGGAGCGATGGAAGCGGCGCAGGCCGAGGCGCGCCGCCTCGACGATCTCGGGGTTTTTCTTCCGGGATCGCCGTCGAGACGACGATGGCATCCGCCCCGCGGACGTTCTCTGCCCTGTGTCCCTGATGAATGTGGGCGCCAAGCCCCTTGAGCTGCTCGAGCAAAGGCGAGCTGCCGAGATCCGACCCCGTCACCTCATAGCCTTTTTCCAGCAAGATGCGCGCGAGTGCGCTCATGCCTGCCCCGCCGATCCCGACAAAATGAATCTTGTGGATGTCCTTCAGCACCGCTTTCCCCTCCTACAACCTCTCTATCTCCTTGCGATCTCCAGCACGAGATCGGCGATCTCATCCGCCGCCTCGGGACGGCCGAGCGCACGGCTCGCCTCCGCCATGCGCTGCAGCTTGCCGCTCTCCGACAGAAGCTCGCCGAGCAGAGCCGAAAGCGTCTTGTCCGTGAGATCGCGATCCAAGATCACGCGCGCCGCGCCCGCGCGCTCAAGTGCGCGCGCATTGTACTCCTGATGGTTCTCCGCCGCGTACGGATACGGCACGAGGATCGCGGGCACGCCGCGCGCCATCAGTTCGGCCAGTCCCGTCGCGCCCGCGCGAAAGACGGCGAGATCCGCCATCGCCATCGCCTCGGGCATATCGTAGAGATACGGCTCGACCCGGATGTGCGGCGAGGCGACGAGATCCACCTCCGCTTCCTTCAGGCGGCGCATCACATCCTCGTATTCGCCCTTGCCCGTGACGAGCAGGAACTGTACCGCGGGATAATCCTGCGCCGCTTTCAGCACGCCGACCATCGCGCGGTCGATGCTCCTCGCGCCGCGGCTGCCGCCCGAGACGAGCACCGTGCGCTTCTTCGGGTCGAAGCCGAACTTTTCGAACGCCTTCTCGCGGCTCGCCGTCATGACCTCGCGCCGGATGGGATTTCCCGTAAAGACCGCCTTCTTGCGCGGGAAGCGACACATAGCCTCTTCCGCGCCGACGGCGATCTTCGTCACGAACTTCGACAAGATCTTGTTCGTCACGCCGGGCACGACGTTCTGCTCCTGAATGAGCGTCGGCACATGCGCGAGACTCGCCGCCATGAGGATCGGCCCGCAGACGTAGCCGCCCGTGCCGATCGCGACGTCGGGACGGAAGCGGCGCACGATGGCCGCCGCCTCTGCAAGGCCGTGCATGGCGCGTCCGAGCCGCACGATGTTCGCGGGCGAGAAACTGCGCTCAAGCCCCTCGATATCGACGGTTTCAAAGGGGATGCCTTCCTTCGGTATGATGTCGGCCTCCGTGCCTTTCTGCGTGCCAACGTAGAGAAATTCCGCCGCGCTCTCCTTCTTGGCAAGAGCGCGCACGAGCGTCAGGCCGGATATATGTGGCCACCCGTGCCGCCGCCCGAAACGATGATCTTCATGCCCATTCCCCTTCGTCTTGCTTGAACCTCATGCCAGCTCGCCCGCGAGCCGCTTGAACACCTCGCCGCGCTCCTCGAAACCGTCGAACATGTCGAAGCTTGCGCACGCGGGCGACAAGAGCACGACGGCGGGCGGCTTCGCCAAACGGCGGGCGATGTATACCGCCGTCTTCATCGAGTAGGCGGCATCGTGGATGTGCTCGCCGGGAAAGCCCGCCGCGCGCGCGGCGTCAGCGAAGCGCACCGCAGCGTCGCCGACGAGGATCAGCTCCGTGCAGCGCTCCTTGACGAGGCGCATGAAGTCCGTCAGGTCGGTCATCTTGTCGTCGCCGCCCGCGATGAGGACGATGCCGTTCTCGAAGGATTCGAGCGCCTTGATCGCCGAGTCCGTGTTCGTCGCCTTGGAATCGTTGTACCAGGCGACGCCCTCGATGTCGAGGAAATGTTCGATGCGGTGCTCGACGCCCTTGAAAGCGCGCAGCACGCGGCGGATCGCCTCCGGCTCGACGCCCGCGAGATGCGCCATCGCCGCCGCTGCGAGCGCGTTCTCCACGTTGTGCGCCCCCTTGATGCCCAGTTCGTCCTGCGTCACGAGCGCAATTTCCTCGCCGCCCCGGCGCAGGACGAGCCTGCCTTCCAGCAGCACGGCGCCCTCTTCGAGCGCTTCTTTGCAGCTGAAGAAGAATACGGGGCAAGCGGCGCGCTCCTTCATCGAGCGCGTCCTCTCGTCGTCGTAGTTCAAGACGAGCCAGTCGCCCGCCGCCATCTCGCCAAAGAGCCGCTCCTTCATCGCCTGATAGACTTCCATCGAGCCGTGGCGCTTGATGTGGTCGGGCGTCACGTTCAATACGGCGGCTGCCTTCGGACGGAAATGCTCCGTCGCCTCCATCTGGTAGCTCGAAATCTCGGCGGCGACTGCACCGCCCTCTCCCGCCTCCAGCACGGCTTCCGAGAGCGGATAGCCGATGTTGCCGCCGACGCGCGTCTTCTCCTTGCCGAACCGCTCGGCAAGGAGAAGACCCAGGAGGGTCGTCGTCGTCGTCTTGCCGTTCGTCCCCGTCACCGCGAAGATTGGCGACCGCGCCGTGACGCCGCCAGCTCCACCTCGCTCGTGATGCGGATGCCGCGCCTCTTCGCCGCGCTGGCCAGCGGGATGGCGATGGGCACGGCAGGCGAGAGCAAGAGCAGGCTGCAGCCATCGAGAAGCGCCTCTTCCTGCGCACCGAAGACCAGCTCTATGCCGAGAGCGCGCAGCTTTGAAAAATCCTCCCCGATCGCGTCCTCGCTCTTCGCGTCGGAGAGCGTGACCTTCGCGCCGAGCCTCTTGAGGATCTTCGCCGCGGCAAAGCCGCTCACCCCCGCGCCGACGACGAGAACCTTTTTCCCCGGAAATCCGTATCGAGATGCAATCTTCTTCCCCTCGTTTCAAAACCTCTGTCCCGCTCTCCATGAAGCGGCTCTTTCGTCCGTCCAGTGTCGTTCATCCGCACGCCAGCGCTCCACCAAGCGCCGCGACAACCGCGCCGACAAACCAGAAGGTGTATACGACGCGCGTCTCCGTCCAGCCCTTGAGTTCGAAGTGGTGGTGAATCGGGCTCATGAGGAAGACACGCTTGCCCGTCGTCTTGAAGGAAATGACCTGGATGATGACGGAAAGCGCCTCGACGACGAAGACGAAGCCGATGACGGCGAGCAAGATCTCCGTATGCGTGAGGATGCCGAGCGCCGCGAGTGCGCCGCCGAGCGCCAGAGAGCCGGTATCGCCCATGAAGACGCGCGCCGGATGATGGTTGAAGCGCAAAAAGGCGCACGAAGCGCCCGCGACCGCCGCCGCGAAGACGGCGAGATCCGTCGCCCCTGAAGGCGAGCGCGACCGCCATGTAAGCTGCCGCCGCGACCGTGACCGTGCCCGCAGCCAACCCGTCGAGACCGTCCGTCAGGTTCACGGCGTTGCTCGTGCCGACAAGCACGAAGAGCACGAGCGGATAATAGAAAAGTCCGATGTCGAGTTCTTCACGAAGGACGGGCAGCCACACCGTCGTCGCAATGCCCAGCTCCTGCTGTGCGAAGAAGACGACGATGACGGCGATGACGATCTGCCCCAGGAGCTTCTGCCGCGCCTTGAGCCCGAGGTTGCGCTTCTTCACGACCTTGATGTAGTCGTCGAGGAAGCCGAGCGCGAAGTGCCCGAGCATGACGAAAAGCGCAAGCGCTACGGCCGCCGTAAGCGGCGCAGTGATGAGCGTCGCCAGCGTGATGGCGGCGATGATCATGACGCCGCCCATCGTCGGCGTGCCGCTCTTCGCCTGGTGGCTCTTCGGCCCTTCCTCGCGTATGCTCTGCCCGAACTTGAGCTTGTGCAGCTCGGGAATGACGAAAGGTCCTGCTGCGAGCACGAGGACGGCGGCGAGAAGCGCCGCTGCCGCAAGCACGAGCGCCGGGGTGTTCACATCCATCATCTGTCTTCCTCCAGCGCCTTCTTCAACAGCGGTATGATCTCATCCATCTTCATGCCGCGCGATCCCTTGAAGAGCACGGCATCGCCCGGCTGCAGCAGCTCCCGAAGCCTCTTCGCCGCTTGCTCGTGCGATTCCATGCGCTCGGCAAGCGGCACGCCGCCCGCCTTCGCGGCGCAGGCGGTGAAGCGGCTCTCCCTCGCCGCGCACGAGGACGGCGGCGAAACCGAGGCGCGCCGCCTCCGCGCCGACGCTCTCGTGTCCGCTCTTCGAGGCGCTGCCCAGCTCAAGCATGTCGCCCAGGACGGCGATTTTCCTGCCCGGGAACATCTCGGCAAGCGTCTTCAAGGACGCGCGGGCCGATGCGGGACTCGCATTGTAGGCATCGTTGACAAAGGTATAGGCATCGTACTTTTCGACGGCGAAGCGCATCTTCTGGGCGGGCGGCACGGCGAGTCCGCGGCGGATGTCGGCGAGCGACAAGCCAAGGACGCGGGCCGCAGCGATGGCGGCGAGCGCGTTTGATACGTTGTGCCTGCCGGGCATGGGCAAGAGCAGCGCATGGCGCTCCAAGCCGCCGTGCTCATTCCGAAACTCCAGCATGAAACGCATGCCGTCGTCCGTCTTGCCGACGGCGACAGCGCGCACGTCAGCGCCCCGGGAAAGGCCGAAGGTCACGACGCGGACGCCTGGGCGCACCTTCTCGCGCATGGCGAGGACACGCGCATCATCCGCATTCAGGATGACCGTGCCGCCCGCCTCCACGGCTTCGACAAGCTCCGCCTTCGCCTTGGCGATGTTCTCGATCGAGCCGAGAAGCTCCATGTGCACCTCGCCGACGTTCGTCACGATGGCGACGGTCGGCGCAGCCAGCGGCGCAAGCGCGGCGATCTGCCCGAGTCCCCTCATGCCGATCTCGACGACGGCCGCCTCGTGCGCGGCGCGCAGGCCGAGCAGCGTCAGCGGCAGGCCGACCTCGTTGTTGTAGTTCGCCGCCGTCTTCTGCACAAGGAGACGTGCGCCGAGCACGGCGGCGGTCAGATCCTTCGTCGTCGTCTTGCCGTTCGATCCCGTGATGGCGACGACGGGCACGGGAAACTTCCTGCGCCAAGAAGCGGCGATCTCCTGGTAGGCGCGCAGAGGATCCGACACCTTGAGCACGCAGCCCTCCTTCGGCAGCTTCGCCTCGGGCGTATCCGACGCCACGAGCACGCCCGCCGCGCCCTTCTCGACCGCCTGCACCGCGAAGTCCGCGCCATCGAACCGCTCGCCCCTGAGCGCGACGAAGAGCGAACCTGCCGAGATCTTGCGCGTGTCGAGCGCGATGTCGGAAAAGACGACGTCCGCCGCACCGCGCACGATGTCAGCGCCCGCCGCGCGCACGATGTCGGCGAGCGGGAATCTCATCTCATAGCTCTTCGTCCTCGCGGCGACGGCCTCCCGCGCGACCTCCTTGTCGTCGAAATGGATCGTCTCGTCCTTCAAGATCTGGTAGTCCTCATGCCCCTTGCCCGCGATGATGACGCTGTCCTGCTTCTCGGCAAGCAGGACGGCGCGACCGATCGCCTCGCGGCGGTCGGCGATCCTCTCATGTCGCTTGTCGCCGATCTTTTCGAGCACGCCGACCTCCACTTCAGTGAGGATGCGCTCGGGATCTTCCGAGCGCGGGTTGTCCGACGTCACGAGCACGACGTCGGAAAGCTTCGCCGCAATGCGCCCCATGATCGGGCGCTTCGTGCGGTCGCGGTCGCCGCCGCAGCCGAACACCGTGAGGATGCGTCCCGCCGTGATTTCGCGCGCTGTGCGAAGGATGTTCTCCGTGCCATCGGGCGTATGCGCATAATCGACGATGATGGAAAAATCCTGTCCCGCATCGACAAGCTCGAAGCGTCCGGGCACGCTCTTGAAAGCTTCGAGCGCCTTCTTGATCGTCTCGGGCGCCACCTTTTCCGCCAGCGCCGCACCGACGGCGCTCATGACGTTGTAGACGTTGAAAAGCCCCGTGACGCCGAGCGACAGCTCCATCTTGCCGAAATCGCCCGCCAGCGTCAGCTCCATGCCGCGTGCATGGACGCGGATGTCTGAGGCACGAAGGGCAGCCTCCGCCTTCACGGCATAGGTCAAATGCCTGCAGGCGGCGTGCGCGAGCATCGTCCCGCTCGCCGCGTCGTCGACGTTGACGACCGCCGTCTTGCCGTCTTTCGCGCCTTTCCGGCTCACAGGTCGAAAAGGCGCGCTTTCGCGCGCTTGTAGTTGTCGAGCGTCTTGATGGTAGTCGAGATGATCCTGCGTGAGGTTCGTGAACACCGCCGTATCGAACTCGATGCCCGCCACGCGGTTCTGGTCGAGCGCGTGCGACGAGACTTCCATGACGACGGCGTCCATGCCGCGCCGCGCCATATAGGCGAGCGTGCGCTCCAGGACGACGACGTCGGGCGTCGTGTTGTGAATGGGCAGGGACTCATCCTCGACGAGGATCTGGATCGTGCCGATGAGTCCGACCTTAGCGTCCCGCCGCGCGCAGGATCGCGCGCGTCATGTAGCTCGTCGTCGTCTTGCCGTTCGTGCCCGTGATGCCGATGATGCGCATCTTCTTCGACGGGTAGTCGTGAAGAACGGCACGATGCAATCGAGCGCGGAAGCGAGATGCGGCACGCGCAGGACGGCTTCGGCCCCTCCGGCAGCTCGATCGCGCGCTCCGTCAGGATCGCGCGCGCCCCTTCCTGACAGCCTGCTCGATGAAGGAATGTCCGTCGACGTGCAGTCCCTCGATGGCAACGAAAAGCGTCCCTTCCGTCACCTCGCGCGAATCGTGCACGATGTCCGCAATCTTCGCTGCAGCATTTCCCTTGATTTCAGCGCCCTCGACGAGCGCCGCCAACTCGGCAAGCGTCTTCATTGCCATCCCTCCAGAAAAATTTATCGAACCTATTCCCGCGTGCCCGTCGCAAAATATACCGTCTTCGGCGTGCTCATGCCGAGCTCTTCCGTCGCGATACGGCGCACGCGCTCGGGCGACTTCATCTGCGCGATCTCGATGCGCAGATGCTCGTTCTCCTTCTCAAGCGCTTCCGCCTGCTGCTGCACCTTCACGAGATCGTAGCCGCGGCTCGCCGTGATGCCGCTGCGGATCGTCACCGCCATCGCCATGACGCAGATCAGCGCGAGCAGCAAGAAGCAGCGGGAGCGCAGATGCGTGTTGAGCGTCGGCCGCCGCTTGGGCGCCGGCGCAGCTTTTCTCGATTCGCTGCGGCCGTGGCTGCAGCTCTTCCTCATAATACTCGAATTCCCTTTCCTGTCTTGCAAGCATCTGTCAATCCCTCCTCGATCGTGACCTCGCTGCCTCATGCAGCTCCTCTTCCTGCCGCGCGCGCCTTCATGCCGAAGGCGCCCCTCCCGGCAGCTTCTCGGCCGAGCGCAGCTTGGCGCTTTGGCGCGAGGATTCTCTCGGGCTTCCTCCGCGCTCGGCTTCTTCGCCTTGCCCAAGATCTTGATCTCGGGCGCATGACCGCAGGTGCAGACGGGAAGGCCGGGCGGGCATACGCAGCCGCGCGCCAACGCCTTGAACGCCGTCTTGACGATGCGATCCTCAAGCGAATGAAACGTGATGACGGCGATCCTGCCGCCCGGCGCGAGCGCATGAACCGCGCTCTCGATGGCGTTTCGCAGAATCTCAAGCTCCGCGTTCACCCTCGATGCGGATCGCTCGGAAGATGCGCTTCGCCGGATGTCCGCTCGCAGCGCGGCGCACGCCCTGGGCACAGCGCGGCAGATGACGTCGACGAGCTCGCCCGTCGTCTCGATGGTCTTTTCCTCGCGCGCCTCCACGATGAACGCAGCGATGCGCTTCGCCCAGCGCTCCTCGCCGTACTCCTTGAAGATGCGGCAAAGTTCCGCCTCCTCGTAGGCGTTGACGACCTCAAGGGCGGAAAGGCTGCGCGTGCGGTCCATGCGCATGTCGAGGGGCGCGTCCTGCATGTAGGAAAAGCCGCGCTCCGGCGTATCGATCTGGTGTGACGACACGCCGAGATCGAAGAGTACGCCGTCGACAGCGGTCACGCCGCAGTCTTCCAGCGCCGAGGCGAGCGCGCTGAAGTTCGAGCGGACGATATCGACGCGGCAGGAGGCATCCGCCAGCCGTTCCTTCGCTGTCCGGATCGCCGCCTCGTCCTGATCCAATCCGATGAGCCGTCCGCGGGGCGAAAGCATCCCAGCGATGCGCCGCGCGTGCCCGGCGCCGCCCAACGTGCAGTCGACATAGACGCCATCGGGTCTCACGGCGAGCGCCGCCAGCGCCTCTTCGGGCATCACGCTCGTATGATGAAAGTCCATGCACTCACCTCAAATCCCAAGATCCGTCAGCGTCTCCGCGATCTTCGTGACCATCGGATTCACTTCGTCGTTGTAGGAATCCCAAGCCGTGCGGCTCCAGATTTCAGCGCGCGTCATGACGCCGTTCAGGACGACGTCCTTCGTCAGGCCTGCATAGGTGCGCAGGTTTGCCGGCACGAGGAAGCGACCCTGCTTGTCCAGCTCAAGTCTCCGCGCCCCCGCGAAAAAGAAGCGGGCGAAGGCGCGCGCCTCGGGCTTCGACATGGGAAGTTCCCTGAGCTTTGCCGAAAGGCGCTCCCACTCTTCCTCGCCGTAGAGAAAGAGGCGGTTGTCCAGCCCTTCGTGATCACAAACGAGGCGCCAAGCTCCGGGCGAAATCCACGGGCAGGGATCACGCGCCCCTTCGCGTCGATCGTATGCATGTACTCGCCCATCAACATCTCGCTTGTCACCTCCCGCAAAAAGCTCCGCTTCACCAGTGCTCCCTATATTAAACCACATTTCCCCACTTTTCGCCACTTTTTATTGTCTAGTTTTAATTCTTCCTTCCCCGCCGTTTTCCTGCCGAATCCTTTTCATTTTTCTTCATGCCCCCAACCCGCGGGAAAAAAACAAAGAAAGCAGCCCCTCGCAAAACGCAAAGAACCGCTTTCCCGCAAATGTATTTTTTTGTTGTATTTTTTTGTGTTTTCGTCTCGAAATTCCCCTAGCGCTTCGTCCAGCCAAAGTTCTCGAAGATCGGCAGGTAGCGCACGCGCTTCTGAAACGAGCCTTCCGTATTCTCCGTGTGGAAGATCGGCACGCGGTCGATCGCGTAGAGGTTGCTCGCGCGGTCGGCGTTGCCGTAGCGCACGGTGAACGCCATCTTGTAGCCCGCTTCCTTCACGAGATTCGCGATGTGCAGATTGTATGCGCCCCCCGGATAGGCGAAGCATGTGACCGTCTTGCCGAGCTTCTCCTCGATCATGCGCTTCGAGGCGGAAAGCTCCTCCTTCACCTCGTCGTCCGTGAGTCCCGTGAGCGCACGGTGCGTCATCGTGTGACCCTCGATGGAGAAGCCGTCCTTCTCCATCTCGCGCAGCTGCTCCCAAGTCAGATAGCCCTTCTTCTTGCCCACCATCCCCGTGACGACGAGGATCGTCGCCTTGAAGCCATACTTCTTGAGAATGGGGTACGCCTTCTCGTAGTTGTCGACATAGCCGTCGTCAAAGGTGATCATCACAGGCTTCTCGGGCAGCGTGCCCGCTCCCGTCAACGCGCCGTAAAGCTCCTCCGGCGTGATCGACTGGAAGCCGTTCTTCTTGAGCCATGCCATCTGGCGATCGAAGTCCTTCGGCGCGACGGCGAGCGAATGATCCATGTTGTTGACCATGTGGTAGTTCAAGATGCGCACCTTCGCCCCCTGCTCCACCTCCTGCGCGATGCGCGCGTCGATGTCTCCCGTGCCCGCCGCCAGAAGCAGCGCAAAGGACAGCACGAAGAGCGGCAGAAACCGCCGCAAAAATTTTGTCATCTCTTTCCTCCCTCAGTCGCGAATCGCATTGGCAATCGTCGCCGCCTTGACGGCAGCCGCCTTTATGGCATCAGCATCCGCCCCCGTGACGTTGACATTCTTCGTGACCTTCGCCTCGTAGCTCTCGCCGCGCACAATGTCCGCGAGGTCGATGCCCGTCGCCGCCTTGACCGTCTGAAACGTCTTCGCCATGACGAGCGGCACATTATCCGCCATCGGCTCGACCGCAGAGGCGCTGCCGCCGCCGATGATGGATACATTGCCGATGCGCTCAAGCGGCTTTGCCACTTCCGAAGCGATCTGCGGCAGAATCTCAACGATCATCTGCGCCATAGCCGCCTTGCCATATTTCTTCAGCGCTTCCGCCTTGCGATCCATCGCAGCGGCTTCCGCCTCGCCTTTCGCCTGTATGGCGGCAGCTTCAGCCTCGCCCTGCGCCTTGATTCCTGCCGCTTCCTGCTCTGCCGCATAGCGCGAGGCCTCTGCCTCAGCCTTCTTCGCCTCCGCCTTACGCTGCGTTTCGTAGAGAGCGGCTTCCGCCTCACGCTGACGCTTGGCAAGATCGGCCGCCGCCTTCTGCTCGACGGCATACTTTTCTGCATCCGCCTGCTTCTGAATCTGCGCCGCCAGCTCCTGCTCACGCACGGACACCTGCTGCTTCTTCAGCTCCTGCTCACGCTCCGCCTTCGCAATCTGCGCGTTGACTGTAGCGGCCTGAACGGATTTCTGCTGCTCCTGCGCCTGAATTTCGTAGGCCGCATCCGCCTCCGCGCGCTTGATATCGGACGCCCGCTTAAGCTCGGCCTGTCGGATTGCAAGGTCGGTTTGCCGCTGGGCAATCTCAAGGTCCGCCTCGACCTGCGCATCGTTCGCTTCCTTCTGCGCCTGTGCCTTTGCCACGGCGACATCGCGCTCCGCCTCGGCGCGCGAGATAGCCGCGCGTTTCTTGATGCGCGCCGTGTTGTCCGCACCGAGGTCGACGATGAGACCATTGTTGTCCGTGACATTTTGAATGTTGCAGGAGATGATCTCGATGCCGAGCTTCTTCATATCCTGCGCCGCCTTGTTGACCACCTGATCAGAGAAGCTGTCGCGATCCGTATTGATGGCTTCCAGCGTCAACGTGCCGATGATCTCGCGCATGTTGCCCTCAAGGGAATCCTGCAGATCCTTCGCGATCTGTTCCCCCGTGAAGTTCAGGAAGTTCCGTGCTGCAAGCTGCACGCTCTCCTCGTCGCGTCCGACCATGACCTTGGCAACAGCATCGACATTCACATTGATGTAATCATTCGTAGGCACGGGCGTCTCCGTCTTGATGTCCACAGAAATCTGCCCGAGAAAAAGCTTGTCCATGCGCTCAAAGAAAGGAATGCGCGCTCCGCCCCGCCCGATGAGGATGCGCGGGCGCTTCTTGATGCCGGAAATAATGAGTGCCGTCGACGGCGAAGCCTTCACATAGCCGCCCACTAAAATCGCCAAGAGCACGACGACCAACACAACGGCGCCAACAATTCCTCCGATAAATAAGATTCCCATACACTTCGCGACGCATCGCACAGGCAAGGCGCCGCTTTCACCTCCTTGAAAGCAACACAAAAGGATACGGCGGGAAAGGACATCGTCCTCTCCCGCCCTTCTATTTTATTGTACCATGAACCTTCAAGAACTCAAGCCCCAAAAGATGCGGTAGGCGCATAGCACCGCAAAGCTCCCTTTCATGCACGTCGCGCGGATTGATTCCCGCATTGTTGACGATGGGACGAAGCCTTGGACAGGAGAGCGAGTATTCGACGTGCGGATACTTGCGCTGCAGGAAGCAGACGTGCAGCGCCGTCGCCAAAGCGTCGCGCCGAAAGTCGGCGAGTCCCAGAAGAGCCGAGAAGCCGACGCCCCTCATGCCGCCCAAGATGGCGCGTTCCTGCGCCTCGAAGCGATAGGGAAAGACGCGCTTTCGACCCGCAAGGTGAAGCTCCTCGTAGCGCACGGCGTCATACGTCTCCTGAAACACCGTCACATAGTCCGCGCCGCACTCGTGCAGGTAGCGATAGTCCGCCGTATTCACGGGGTAGATTTCGAGTCCGACATTGCGGAAAATGCCGCCGCGCCGTGCGGCACGCCCTCACCGATGTAGGCGATGTCGCTCATCGCAGGGCTCTCGCCCGTCAGCAGCAGGATCTCCTCGATGCCCGACGCCGCGATGATCTCCATCTCGCGCGCGATCTCCGCCTCTGTGAGCCTGCGGCGCACGATGTCGTTGTAGCGGTTGAAGCCACAGTAAATGCAGTAATTGTCGCAGTAATTCGCGATGTAAAGCGGCGTGAAGACGTAGACCGTGTTGCCGAAATGACGCCCCGTCTCTCGCTGCGCACGCCTCGCCATGAGCTCCAAAAAGGGCGCGGCGGCAGGAGAAAGGAGAGCTGCGAAGTCCTCGATGCTGCACCGCTCGTGCGCGAGAGCACGTTCGACGTCGGCGGCGCTATAGGCGGCAGGATCGTACTCTGCTGCCGCAGAAAGCACCTTTTCGCGCACATCGGAATCAATCCGCTCCATATCGCTCGCATACGCCATGACATCCGTGCGGCTCGACGGATCGTTTTCGAGCCGATGCTTCCTTTCAAGCGCCGCGCCGCTCAAGCGCGCCGAATCTATGAAGTAGCTTGCATCTTCTCTCATCTCGTCGCCTCTCCATCATGCAGAAAGCCCGTCAGCGGATCGGAAGCAGACGCGCCGCGCTCCAAGACGCGGCCAAGTCCCGCAAGATATGCCGCGCGCCCCGCCTCGATCGCCGACTTGAACGCCCCCGCCATCCGCGCCACGTCGCCCGCCGTCGCGATCGCCGTGTTCGCCATGACAGCGGCGGCGCCGAGCTCCATCGCCTCGCACGCTTCCGACGGCCTGCCGATGCCCGCATCGACGATGATCGGCACGTCGATCTCCTCGACGAGAATCTTGATGAACGCTTTCGCCTGCAATCCCTGATTCGAGCCGATGGGAGCGGCGAGCGGCATGACCGCCGCCGCTCCCGCCGCTTTTGGGGCACGCGCCGCATAGAGGTCGGGAAACATGTACGGCAGGACGGTAAAACCCTCGGCGGCAAGTAATTTCGTCGCGCGAACCGTCTCCTCGTTGTCCGGCAGAAGATACTTCGCATCGCGCATGATCTCCACCTTGATGAAGTCGCCGCAGCCAAGCTCGCGCGCCATGCGGGCGATGCGCACGGCTTCCTCTGCCGTGCGTGCGCCCGACGTGTTCGGCAGGAGCGTCACATGCGCGGGAATGTAGTCGAGGATGCTCTGTCCTTCGCGCGTATTCGTGCGCCGCACGGCGAGCGTCACCATCTCCGCGCCCGCATTCTCCACGGCGGCGCGGATGAGTTCGAGCGAATACTTGCCCGAGCCGAGGATGAAGCGCGAACGGAACATTTTGCCGCCAAGCTTCAACATGTCTTCCCCTTGCTTCTTTTCCATACGATTTCCCCCTTCGCCCTCCCTTTGGGAGAAGCCTTCCTATCATCGCCCGCGCGCCTTTGCAAAAAGGCGGCGTCCTCTGCCACATCGCCTCAGCCGCCGCCGACGAAACTCACGATCTCCACGACATCGCCCTGCCGCAAAGCCGCACCGATTCATACGTCGCCCGCGGCACGATCTCGCCGTTTTCTCTCGACGGCGATGCGTGCGGGCACATAGCCGGCTTCTCGCAGATAGTCCAAGAGCATCCTGCCGTCCGCCGCAGCGTCCTCGCCGTTGACCTTCACCATCTTCATCCCTCCCAAAAAGAAAACCGCACACGCCAAAGTGGTGTATGCGGTCAAAATCGCCCTCTATTCCCTACGTTGGCATGATCCAAATCAGGTTTCGGGTCGGAGCGAAAAGCCCCCTCTCAGCCCATTCGTGGACTCCCCTTTTGCAGTATTCATTATAGCGCAGTTGTGGAAAAATGCAAGGAAAATTCTCCCTAAGGCTAGGTTTTCCTCCCCAATAAACGAATAAATCAAGGGAAGGGGTCTAATCTTTTTTAATGAGTAGGGTCATCATGCAGATATCCAGATTTCTGATGTCGCCCGTCCTGCATCGCCGTGCCATTATAAAATCGCACAATGCAGAAAAGCCAGACGCAGTATGACAGCTCCTTTTCGCATCCTATAGATGCGCCGCGTTCCACGCAACATGACAGCAACTATTCTCAAGAATCGAAATATCCTCTAGCTATCGGCTAGGAAATATGATATAATTTAGCCAGTAGTAAGGTGTTTTTCGTATGCGGCTCTGCCGTATACTCGCCCTTACATGGAACCAATCAACCGGCTGACTTCTGTCGGCTTCTTGGGAGTTTCCCTGTAACAAAGGAGGTTTTTGTATGACCATAACGAAAGATATGGGCATCGGAGAGGTTGTCCAGAAATATCCCGCCACCGTTCCCGTATTCATGAGCGCCGGCATGGGCTGCATCGGCTGCGCCGCCTCACACTTCGAGAATATCGAGCAGGGTGCACTCGCGCACGGCATCGACATTGACGCTTTGATGAAGGGTCTGAACGAAGCTGTCGCTGCGGGCTGATTTGTACGAAAGGGGCTGTAACGAAATGAGGATTTTATCGCTATTTTGTTGCAGTCCTTGTTACACTAGATAGCATAAGGCTTCATAACTAATTTCGAAAATTTGTTATGAAGCCTTTTTTTCTATTTTAGGTGCACTTTAATAAGAGGTAGCTTTTTATAAAATTTTACCTCGGATTAGGCAGATATTTTTTCTTGAAATAGCCGAATCCCAAGACGCCCATCTATATTTCTATTATGTAGTTTTTTTATATTATACCCCATAGCTAATAGCAACATGTATTTACGTACATTTTTTGCCCCACGATGAAGCAAACGCCAGAAGCCATAATCTTGCTTTAGTATCCCAAATACACCTTCAACTTGAATTGATCTATTAATACGTAAACAGGTACCATACGGAGAACCAAATATTTCCATGTTTTTCTTAAGAAGTTCATTGTATCTAGTTGAAATATATATATGTTTGGGGTGCTTCGGAGGGTTGTCACCTTTATACTTCTGACAGTTCTTCCTAAACGGGCATCCGTCACAACAGGTAGCTGCATAGACTTTACTAGTACACACAAAACCAGATTTAGTTTTTTTCTTACGTTCGTATTGGAAGGTAAGTGGCTTCCCATTCGTGCAGATAAATGTATCCGTTTCTTGGCAATACTGCATATTCTCTGCTCTACTAATATCTTGTTTCCATTTTCGCGTTTTAGAACGCTCATGGGTAGCAGGCTTAATACAACTTATATAATTATTTCCCATGAGCCATGCGAAATTTTCCTCTCCATCATAACCTGCATCCGCCACAACATACCTAAATTTCTTTTTATGAAGAGCTTCCAACTCCTTCATAAATGGAATTAAGGTGTTTGTGTCATTTGGATTAGTAAATAATCCTATGCCAAGAAATACGTTGTACTGGGAGTTTTCGCTTGCCTTTACCGTTGACAGGTTGAAGATTTTGCTCTTTCATAAAAGTTTTAAGTCGGTCAACAAGCGATTCATCATCATAATTAGCCAAGTTTTCACCTAGTGCTTCACTTGCTTCTTGTTTACATAACTCTAATTTTTGAGGAAGTTTAGCTAAGGAATCACTGATAAATTCAGCCACCCATCTTCACACATCTGCGCTGCCCTCTCGTCGTCGACAAATCCTCGACGTAGCACCGCTACGCCTGTGGTTTGTCTCCTCGATAGATACAGCGCATCTGTGCAAATCTGGGCGACCTCATTTTATCAGCGCTTCCCTAAATATTTTTCTATAGATCCTCGCCAGACAAACGTGTAGCGATTGGCATTAGCCTCTAATTTTGTACCGTCGACAAAAACTTCATCAAACGTGATACTATCTAGTTCGGCGATCTTATCAATGATTTGACTAAATAAATCTTGTATGACCGGTAATGTTAGTCTGGCAAAGAAACGCTGAAATGCCATATGACTAGGAACAGCATACCCTTCCAGTAACCATTTATATTGCAGATTTACTTCACATTGTCGCTGTATTTGACGTGTTGAATAAATGCCTTCTGTCATAGCAAAGATATATAGTTTAAATAGAATTATCGGTGGAACAGCAGATTTTCTTCCTTTAGAAGAATACAATTGATGCAACATATTATAGTTTAGCCCTCCAGTATAGCATCAAGTAATCTCACCGGTTCATCGTCAGTAATCATCACTCCATAATCTAAAGGTAAAACCATTTGTCTTGGAGCACTTAACATGTTATAATCGATTGTAGTATAATGTTTTTTTATCATACTTTCATTATACTAGAAAAAGCACCTATTCGGGTGCTTTTTTTGTTAATTATTTAAAAAAATGAAGGTCAGGCATATGCCTAACCTCCATTTTTGCATAAGGCTATTCTGTTACAGCCCCTTGTTTATATAAATTTTATAAAGAAGTAATAAAAAGTTAAACCACCTAATATCACTCCCACTGCATTGGGAATGATGAGGATCCAGTCTTTTTAGGTTCTTTTTGTCCAACCATACATTACCCAAATTAAACAAGAAACTGATGCGAATAGTGGTTGGAATGGTTGAGCTTGTGCTCCTTGTAAGTTAGCGATAATTTGTGGAATATATGCAATAAAGACAAACACCCCAATAATAGCTCCAATAGATCCGACAAAGCGATTAATTTTTTGTTTAGCAGACATATAATACCTCCTATTATTTTATTTTCTCAAAAAGGAAAGATACTGTCAATAATTATGTGTAAACGCCCACGCCTTACGGCACCACAATGAACGAGAACCGCCATCTATGGTATAATAAGAGCAGACGTTGAAGGTCGAATAATTTTTGAGATTCGATCTCGCTGTGTAAACTGATCTGGTCTCCTTTTTTCGCACCACGCTTTGTTCAGAGCTACGCTCAAAAGGACGTATGGTAAAATGAGCCATCATCGAGGAGGCCACGTCGTACAAAGGGAGGGAATCCTCATGGATGTCACTGCACGAACGCTGTTGTGGGATTGATGTGCACAAACGCTCGATCGTCGCCTGCCTCAGATGTGGCAAGAAGCAGGAAATACGAACATTTGGCACGACAAGCAAAAGAAATCCGCGCACTCGCCAAATGGCTTTGGGATGAAAAAGTGCCAGATGGCCGCCATGGAAAAGCACGGGTTCCTACTGGAAACCCGTCTACAATCTTTTCGAGACCTCTCATCTAGGCGTCATGATCGTCAACGCCGGGGAACATGAAGAATGTTCTCGAAGGAAGACTCGATGTGAAGGATGCCGAATGGATCGCGGACTTGCTGCAGCACGGGCTGTTGAGCGCGAGCTATATTCCGAAACGGGAGCAACGCGAGTTGCGGGAAGTTTCGGTACAGAAAGAGCTTGATTGCCGAGCGTGCACGTGAACTCAACCGTCTGCAGAAGATGCTGGAAGGAGGAAATATCAAGCTGTCCAGCGTAGTTTCCAACATCAACGGCAAAAGCTCGCGCAGCCTCTTGCAGAAGCTGCTCAAGAAGGATGCGCCGCTGCAGAAGGATGAAGTGGAAGAAAGCCTTCACGGAGCATTGAGGCACAAGGGTGGAAGATGTCATGCAAGCGCTGGACGGCTTTCTCACGCCTTTTGCAGAAACAACTGATCCTGCAAGTCGTAGATCATATCGACGACATGACGAAGCGCATCGGTCAGATGGATAAGCTCGTCAAGCAGTACAGCAGCGGCTATGAAGACGCGATAGAAAAAGCTGGACGAGATACCGGGCATAGGGAGGCAGAGCGCGGAAACCATTTTGGCGGAAACAGGTTTGGATATGAGTCGCTTTGCAACGGAGAAACATCTGTCCAGCTGGGCGGGTCTGTCTCGGGGAACAACGAAAAGTGCCGGAAAGCGGCAAAGCGGCAGGACTACCAAAGGGAACGCCACACTGAAGACTACGCTGATACAATGCGCCAAGGCAGCCATCAAGAAGAAGGACTCCTTCTTGTCCGCACAATATGACAGGCTCGTCGTGCGACGGGGAGCAAAACGTGCCACAGTAGCTGTAGCGCATACCATGCTGATAGCCATTTACCACATATTGAAGCTGGGAGAGCCCTTCATCGATCTGGGAGCCGACTATTACAACAAATTCAACAAGGAGAGAAAGATCAACAGTTATCTAACGAAGCTGAAAAAACTGGGTTGGCAGCCTGAAACAGCCACATTCTCGGCGGCATCCACATAAAATTTCAGTCAAACAGAGCAATGGGGGATTTTTGCGCTTTTTCCAGCCTTAGCACAAAGGTTCTCATGGTAAACACTCAAGTAGAGTTACGAAGTTTTAATCAAATAAGCTTTCAAGTGTGTCAGAACATTGGCCAATTCCTTTATGGATTCGTTGACTTTGCTTAAAATTATAATCTTCAAACAAAGTAAATAAGTAACGTTCCAGAGCCTCCTCGTTAGGAATAAGAACCTTCTTGTTACAGCCCCTTTCTTGCGCTTTTAAGGAAGCACTGATAAATTCAGCTACCCATCTTCACACATCTACATTGTCCTGTCGTCGCCGACAAATCCTCGACGTAGCCACTTACGCCTGCGGTTTATCTCCTTGCTGAGCCGTCCAAGAGCCAAGTCCGAAGGACGCAGGCGATTGGGCAACGGCTCGTATGCGAAAACGTCCCAAGAATGCAAGCGCGAAGTGCGCCGCATGATTGGCTGACGTTGACCGCTATAGGAACAGCGTATCTGTGCAAATCTGGGCAACTTCATTTTATCAGCGTTTCCTTAAGTCCGAGGGGGATGCTCCTTAGTGTAAAATATTTCTCGGTGGGGGTTGCAAAAAGGCAAAGAGACCTGTACCCTATAGTGTATGCTAACGAGGCAAATACAAAAACAAGGAAGGTCTCTTATGGAAACCATTGTAACAGAAATCTTGGAAATAATAAAAGGGTGCGAAGGACAGCATATCGCGGGAAGAGCGAATCCGCAGTTATCTCGAAGACCTCGCATGCCGTGCGGTCAGCGAGGCGCTCGAACGGATCGACAAAGAACTGGCGGGCAGATACGCTGATAAAGGCTGGCATGTGGAACGTCTGGACTGGCGCACCGTGCAGGGCGAGCTATGGGACGCTCCGCATACGCCGCCGAAGGATGTGCAAAGAAGGAGAGGCAGGGAATCTATCCCTTGGACAAGGAGCTGGGCATCCGCCCCTATAGGGAGATACACCGCCTGCACGGAATACACCATCGCCCAGATTGCCGCCAAGACCGTCTACCGTGTCACGGCCGATGCCGTCAACCTGCTGACACCGGTCACGATGAGCCACCAGCAAGTCGCCCGCGTAGTGAAGCAAGTGGGCGAAACCTACAGCGCATGGGAAGACCTGCAGGGCGACGCCCGACCCAATGGAAGAAAAAGAACTGCGTCAACCGCAAGTCCTCTACATCGAGGAGACGGCCTCATGCTGCACGGGCAGAAGAAGAAACAAAAGGAACTGCATCGCTTCCAGATCGCCGAAGGCGTGCGAGAGAACGGCAACCGACGCGAACTTATAGGAACCCACTACATAGCAGACTTCAGCCATGAAAAAAGCCAAGGACAGGGATGCTGCACTATATAGGCAGCCATTATGACCTGACGCACACGTTGGTGCTGAGCAACAGTGACGGGGGAGCCGGCTACAGCATCGACGCATTCAAAGGAGATCGTGGGGAAAGTCGGAAGGCATGAGCATTTCCGCGATTGGTATCACGTGCAGAGGAAGTGCAAGGAACGCCTCTCCGGGCGAACAGAAAGCTGCGCCGGGAACTGCACAGAGCCTTGAAGAACCACGACCGAGAGCGTCTAGGGCCTCGTACTGGACACCTTGGAATCCACAGCCCGGGACGAACACCAAGCCGAACAAGTGCGCCTTCTCCGAGGCTACATGACGCGGAACTGGTCATACCTGCCTCGTTGGAGCAACGGGGACTGGGCGGATGCAGCAAGCTCCGGGCACATGCGAGAGCAACCATCGGCTGTACAGCTACCGGATGAAGAAGCAAGGGCGGCGATGGAGCGGAGACGGCGGCAGGGCGATGGTGAAGATCATCACGGGGCTGAAGAACGGCGACCTGCGCGAAGCCATGGTGGCCAAAGCGGAGCTGTTCAATCCGAAGTCTGGCAGGGATTTCCGCGGAGCTGTGAGGCAAGCGTTGAAGAAAAGCAAGGGCAACGCGCATGAAGGCGTGCGACATGGGAGGATCACGGTGAGCGCGCCGATGAGCAGTGCGATTGGACATTTGTCCAAATGCTTCGCTTAAAGAGGAAAAAAACAGGCATGCCGCGAAGGCAGACGCATCAAGGGTTGAAATTTCCCACCGAGAACATCTTGACACATACGGGATGCTCCAGAAAGTCGCCTTTCGGAACATCCTCCTCTTGATTCGTTTCTCAGTTGTCTGCCCAGATGGTCTTCATCGTATCGCCGAAGGTCTCATCGAGGTGCTGCAGGACGACGTCGAGGATCGTGCGCACGATGTCCGGCTCGAATCCCTCGTCGGAAGCGGGCAGGCAGGCGTCGAGGACGAGGCTGCCGTCTTCCACCGTATAGTACTTGAACACCTTGTAGCGGCTGTTCATCTCGTTGATGTATGCCGCGAGGTCGCTCTCGTTCTTCTCGTTGACGACCTTGCTGCCGACGATGACGCGCACAATACCGTAGATGGAGGCGTCAAAGATGACGATGACGGGCAGGAACTGTCCCTTGATCTCCATCGAGGAACGGTAGAGCACCGTGCCGTACTCGTCGCCGACTTCCTGCTTCTGGAACGCCTGGATGCCAAGCTCTTCGAGCATGGCGTCAAACTTCGCGGCCTTTTCGGACTTGACGGCCTCTGCTGCTTCCGCCGCCTTCGCTGCCTTCGCTGACTTCTTCGTGGCCTTTTCTTCTACTTCGAGGTTTTCTTCTTTTTCTGCCATGTGAAAATCTCCTTTTCTTTGCGGAAAAGCCGCTTTGCATCCAAGACGAAGCTGCTGCGGCAGTTCCTTTCTTTCTTCAGGGAAATCGCTTCCCCCATCGTCTAAACATCACCCGACGCCGCCCCCTCCAAGAAGCGGCGTGCGAGGATGATGGCGACAAAATCATCGACAGGCTCAGGCGGCACAAGCATGGAGACGGGCAGGAGCCTTCTCCAGCCGCACGGCGGACGCGCCTGCCAATACGCCCGCTTCGCCATGTCCGTCGTGCGGTACTCGTCGACGAGCACCACGCGCAGATCAGGCAGCATCTCTTCTATGCGCTCCTTTGCTTCCTTGCTCGTCGTGCCGTTGCCGAGCACAAGAACCCTGAACGCATACCTATCATACTTATCGTTGATTTCATGCACAAGGTTAAGCGTCTCGATCACTTTTTGAAAGAGCACCGTTCCGTGCGCATCCAGGGACGGCGAAGCCGCATTTCTCACGGCCGGGATCGACGGCGGCGAGCGTCCCGCCCGCCATCATTGAGACTCCCGCTCGATCTTGATGTCGAGCCGCAGCGGTCCGAGCGCATCGGTGTCGTCGTGCGCGTAAGCGGAGAGAACAATCGTGCCGGAAAGCGGCTCGATCTTCTCCACGATGTCGTAAATCTGCTGGGCGTCGATGACGCCGACGGTACCGCGGATGGGATCGGGCAGGATGCCATGCGCCGAAGCGGCGGCATTCACGCGCTTCAAGAAGTCCATGACGATCTCCTCCGACGCCTGCTTGCCTCCCCGGTTCTTGAGGATGTAGGATTGGGCGATGATGAACTCGCCCTTTCGATAGACGATGCTGTTCGGATGCAGGTCGAGGGCTGCGCGCACGGCTTCACCGCGCACGAGGTTGGAGGCCGCGACGATGCGCACGACCATATCGTGGGAAGCCTTGGCGATGCGCCCGACAGCATCGTCGACCTCGGGCGCATAGACCCAGATCTCGCCGTCGGGCAGATCCTTGCCGAGGTGCGCCGAGACGTTGCGGCTCGCGAGCTGCGCGAGCGCATTGATGTCGACGCGCACCTCGTTCTCGGGACGGTTGCCCTTGATGACCCCCGCCGCGATGACCTCGCCCGCGCGATAGACGATATCGCCCTCGCGGATGAGTTCGATGCCGCGCCTGAGCTCCTGCGTGCGCTTTTCCAGCGTCGCCTTGTCGTCGGCCAGCTGCGCATTGCTCGCCAGAAGCGTCTCGTTCGCCGCGTCGAGCGCGGTGTTTTCGGCGGTGAGCGATCGGTTCATCCCATCGAGCGCGGCGTTGTCACGCGCCAGCGCATCCTTCTGCTCAGCGAGCGCCCGGTTGCCCGCCGCGAGCCTTTCGGCTTCCTCCTCCATCGACCGGACGCTGTCCTTCAGCTCCGCAAGAGCCGCATCCGCCCGACTCTGCTCGGCGCGTGCCGCCGTCAGGTCCTCAGACGCCGACTTCAGCTTCTCTTCCGTCTGCTGCATCGAGCGGTTGAGCTTCTCCATGCCAAAGAGCGCCGTCCGTACATTTTCCGATGCCGCAGCGAGAATGAAGAACGTCAGCGTCGTGATCACGACGCCCGTGACGATGGTGACGATCGTCGACGTGTGGCGCGGCCTGAGGCCGAAGAGCGACAGACGCTTCTTGCCGATCTTCGTGCCCATGCGGTCGCCGATGACGGCGATGATGCCGCCCGTGATGACAAGCACGAGGATCAGGACGATTCCGTACATCGAACCATGCTCCTTTCTCTCCCCAGATCCTTCTCGTGGCATGGCGCGAAAGAGCGCCGCCTCCCTGTCAGCGCGCCGTCTGGCGCATCAGATAGGCGCCGACGAGAAGTCCAACGATATTCGGCAGCCACACGGCGTAGGCGGGATTCAAGGCGCCCGACTGGCCGAGCGCCCCCGCGAGCGTCATGAGGACGTAGTAACAGAAGAAGATCAGGAGGCTCAGGCCGATGCCGCGCGAAGAGCTGCTGCGGTTCGGCTGCATGCCGAGCGGCACGCCGATGATGGCGAAGACGAGGCTCGCCATGGGAATCGTAATGCGCTGGTAAAGCTCCGTCTCCAGCTTCCTCGTGTCGACGAACTGCGTGCGCATGATCTCGATCTGCTGGCGCAGCTCCCGCATCGTCAGCTCCTCGGGGCGCTTCTGCTCGCGCACGATGCGCCCAGGGCTCGCGTTGATAGGAAGCACCTGCTTGTCGAAGCGCATCGTGTGCTCCGACTTGCCGCCCGATATCTGATAAATGACGCCTTGGTACATCGTCCACTGCGTGCCCTCCCACTTCGCATAGGCGGCGTCCTGCACATAGCTCGTCTCGCCGTTTTCAAACGACTGCAGCGTCACGCCCTCAAGCGTCTCCGTCGAAGCGTCGTAGCGCCGCGCGTACATGAGCCGCTGCATCTCGCCGTCCTTGATCTCCTTGATGACGATGTGATCCTGCGACTTTGGCGCGGCGTTGCCTTTGATCTCGTAGGCGATGACGTTCTCATAGGCGTTGTTCGCGCGCGGCACGACGTGCTCCGTGAAGAGGATGGAGAAGATGCTGACGAGGACGCCGAGCGCGACGACAGGCGCAGCGATGCGGTAAAAGCTCACGCCGCACGATTTCATCGCCGTGATCTCGCTCGCGCTCGAAAGCCTGCCGATGGTCAGGAGAGCCGCGAGCAGCATCGACATGGGAAACGTGTAGATGGCGATGGCGGGCAGGCTGAAGATGAACATCTTGACGACGGAGCCGAACGATGCGCCGTACTCCGTGATGTACTGCGCAATGCGAAAGAGCGTGCCCGAGCCGACGAAGACAGCGGACGTGCCGCATATGCCGAAGAAGAAGGCGAGGCAGACCTCACGGAAGATGTACTTGTCCAAAAGTCGTATTTGCATAAAGGCGCTCCTATAACGTGAAGTTGTCGCCAAGGTAAAACTTGCGCGCGAGCTCGCTCGCCGCGATGGTCGCGCTGTCCCCTTCGAGGAGGATCTTGCCGTCGTTCAGGATATAGGCGCGGTCGACGATCTGCAATGTTTCGCGCACATTGTGGTCGGTGATCAGGATGCCGATGCCGCGCTGACGAAGGTAGGAGATGATTTCCTGTATGTCGGCGACGGCGATGGGGTCGACGCCGGCGAAAGGCTCGTCAAGCAGGATGAACTGCGGCTCGATGGCGAGGCAGCGCGCGATCTCGACGCGGCGGCGCTCGCCGCCCGACAGCTCCGTGCCGAGGCGGTCGCGCACATGGCTGACGTGGAACTCCGCGAGAAGCTGCTCCATCTTCGTCCGCTGTTCCGAACGAGGCAATCTCGTCATCTCAAGAATCGCGAGGAGGTTCTCCTCGACGGTCATCTTGCGGAAGATCGAGGCTTCCTGCGCGAGGTAGCCGATGCCAAGCCGCGCGCGCTCGTACATCGGCATCTCCGTGATGCGCACGTCGGAAACGAAGACGTCGCCCGCCGTCGGCTGCTCAAGCCCCGTGATCATGTAGAACGTCGTCGTCTTGCCCGCGCCGTTGGGACCCAGCAACCCGACGATCTCGCCCTTGTCGACGCGCAGGGAGACATGGTCGACGACGCTGCGCCGCTTGAATGTCTTGACCAAGTCCTTCGCTTCCAGATACAAAGTCCGTCACCTCTCTTCCTCCTCAAGCCGCAAGCCTCAAGTCCCTCTATTCTACAGCAAGAGTTCCCGTGTTGGCAAGGTAAACCGTCAGATGATGGCTCTTGAGCATGTTATTGCCCTGATACGCCCAGGCGTTGCCGTCGAGGACGCACTTCCCCCTTGCCATCCTCGGCCTTGGCGAAGTAGTCGACCGTATCGCCGCCGCCCTCGAAGCTGCGCGGCGGACTCACGACATGCACGCTGCCCTCGCCATGGTAGCGCTCTTCCGCGAGCCAGCCTTCCATGCGATTGGCAGAGAACGTGCCGTCCGCCGCCGTCACGGTGCCGCCGCTTGCGGCGAGCAGATAATTCGTCGACTGCGTGAATTCAGCGCGCGCGCCCGTGAAGGTCTTGTCCGCCTTCACGGCGTGAACGTTTCCTTCCGCGACGCAGCGATCCTGATCGAATACGGAAAGCTTTTCCGCTGTCAGGCGCAAGTCGTCCTTCGTGATTTCCGCTCCGCCCGTCGCGTGGATGGCGGCGGCAGATTCGAGCGTTACGGTCTGTGCCGTCAGGCGCATCGCATCGTGCACGGCAACGACGCCGCCCGTGATCTCGCCCTGCTGCGTCTTCGTGTTGTAGTTCGCCACGGCGCCCGTGATGGTCGTCGTGCCGCTCTTCAACGTGATGCCGCCCTCCGCCGTGATCTCGCCCGTCGCCATGTCGTAGCTCACGCTGTCGCCTTCCAAAGACGACGCCTCGTCCGCCGCCTGCAGCGTCCCTGCGTTCAAGATCGCAGCCAAGACGGCGGCTGCGAGCGCCGCCCGTCCTTTCATCTTCATCATTTCGCTCCACTCCCTTTTTCCACTCGCGCCTTCTTGCCGTCCTTGCCGCTCGCCGTGAACTTCTGGAAGCCGTCTGCGCTCTCGATGCGCTCCGCTGTCACGCGGAGTTTTTTCTCGTCCTGCGTCAACTCGGCGTCGCCGACAGCGGCGAGCGTCTCCTTCGCCGCCGTCCAGACGATTGCGCGGCTCGTCAGGCGTATGCCGTCCGACGTCTGGACGGTCACGCCGCCGTCGATCGCAAGATCCTTCGACGTCATGTCGATAATGGGCGTGCGGCGCCGTGATCTTCAGCTCGCGGCCGCCGTCCTCATAGAATACCCCCTCGATATTCTGCACCTCTGCCGTCTTGCCGTCGGCGTCCGCCTCGATCGAGTCCGCTGTCAACTTCCAGACGGTGCGCCCATCCTTTTCCAAGCTCAAGGTATTTCCTTCGTAGCGCAAGGTGCGCGAAGGCGTATCCATGGAAGGAACCTCGGGCACGGAGAGGATCGACCACGCGAAGGCGGCGATGAAAAGAGCCGCGGCAAGGGCGATCAGAAGCGTCTTCTTATGCTTCATTTTTCCCTCCCTGCAGCCTCGCACCGTGATGCTTCTCCTTCTTCATTTCGGGCGGCGTATTCCATCGCTTCTGGAACCACAGCCACTGTGTCGGATTCTCGCGGATGACCTCTTCCAAGAGGCGCGTCATGCGCACAGTCAGATCGTAGAGATCCTTTTCCACATCGCCCGTATCGACATACTCCATGCGTTCATAGACGCGAACCGTGTGCCTGCCGTCGGGGCGGCGCAGGATGAAGGCCGGCACGACGGGCGCATGAAACTTGCGCGAGAAGACGGCGGGGCCCAGGGGCGTCGCCGCCATCTGGCCGAGGAAGTCGATGAATGCGCCCCCGGGGCCTGCATCCTGGTCAGCGAGGAAGCCGAGGATCTTCCCCTTCTTCAAGGCGCGTCCCGCCGCCAGCAGTTCGCTCGTGCCGCGCGAGAAGATCTCCGCACCGATCGTCGCGCGCAGATCGTCGAGAACGCGCGAATACTCCGCATTCGGCTGTGTCTTGGCGATCGCCGTGACGGGCAGTCCCGAAAGCGAGAAGGCAGCGGACAGCCACTCCCATGTGCCGATGTGACCCGTGAGAACCACGACGCCGTGCCCCTCGGCAAGCGCATCCTTGAGACGCTCCAAATGCTCGATCTCGATGTACTCATGCAGATTCTTCTCGTTGAGATTCGGCATGTAGAGGATTTCCAACATATTTTTGCGCGAGGGTTCACGAAGGAGGCGCGCACGATCTTCCGCGCTTCCTCCTCCGAGATGGAAAGCCCCCGCATCATCTGGCGCACGGCAAGCTCGCGCTGCTTCTTGATGCATCGGTAGTAGAGCCTGCCGAGTCCCGCGCCGAAAAAGAGCAGCGCACCGTGCGGCAGGAAGCGCAGCGCACGGCTGAGCGCCATCAACGATTTGTAGAGCATGAACCTTCACCTGCTGTCTTCAGATATACGAAAGCTGAACGCACAGCCTCCGCTTCCGGGCGCTGTGCGCTGCCCCTGGCATGAAAGGGCGTCATTGCGAGACGTTCGTGACCTTCTCGGGCGCAGTGAAGCGCGCGACGACGTTCGCCCAGCGCCCCTGCGCCTTCAAGATGAATTCGATGATCTCGCGCACCGCCCCCCTGCCGCCTTCCTTTCCGGCGACGAGACAAGAAAGCGCGCGCACTTCGTCCACGGCGTCCGCAGGCGCGGCGGGAAAGCCGACCTGCTGCATGATGGCAAGGTCGATGAGATCGTCGCCGACATAGGCGACCTCCTCATCTTGAAGGCCATGACGCGCCTTGATATCGTCATAGGCGCTGCGCTTGTCGAGATGCCCGAGGTAGACATCCTCGATCTTCAGCTCCGCAGCTCGCTGAGAAACGATGGCGCTCGCGCGTCCCGTGATGATCGCCGTACCGAATCCCTCGTTCTGGCACTGACGGATCCCGAGGCCGTCACGCACGTTGAAAGGCTTCATGAATTCGCCTGACTCGCCCGTGTAGATGCCGCCATCCGTCAGGACACCGTCGACGTCAAAGATGATGAAGCGCACGCGGCGCGCACGCTCCGTCGCATCAGCAGAAAAAATCATTCAGACCAGCTTCCCCTTCACTACATCATAGATTGCCAGCACATCCTTCAAAAGTTCTTCGAGCTTGTCGAGGTAGAGACTGTTCGGACCGTCGCAAAGCGCCTCCTCAGGATTGTCGTGCACCTCCATGAAGAGCCCGTCGACGCCGGCGGCGACGGCGGCGCGCGCCAACGGCTCGACGAACTCGCGGTTGCCGCCCGACGACGTGCCCGCGCCGCCCGGCAGCTGCACGCTGTGCGTCGCATCGAAGATGACCGGCGCACCGAACGAGCGCATGATCGGGAAGCTGCGCATGTCGACGACGAGGTTGTTGTAGCCGAACGATGCGCCGCGCTCCGTCAAGAGGATGTCGGAGCAGCCGCCCTCGTGCAGCTTGTCAACGACGTTGCCCATGTCGCGCGGCGCGAGGAACTGCCCCTTCTTGACGTTGACGACGCAGCCCGATTTCGCCGCCGCATAGAGAAGATCGGTCTGGCGGCAGAGAAAGGCCGGGATCTGCAGCACATCGACGACCTTCGCCGCCGGCGCGATCTGCGACTCCTTGTGGATGTCGGTCACGACGGGCACATCGAGTTCGTCCTTGATCGCCCGGAGCATTTCCAGCCCCTTCTTGAGTCCGGGGCCGCGGAAGCTGTTGAAGGACGAGCGGTTCGCCTTGTCGAACGACGCCTTGAAGATGTAGGGGATGCCGAGCCTTGCCGTGATCTCCTTGATCGTGCGTCCGATCAGGAGGCAGCGATCCATCTCCTCAAGGACGCACGGCCCTGCGAGGAGCACGAGCGGGCTGCCCCCGCCGATCGTGAAATCTCTGACCTTCACCTTGTTCATCATCATATTACCGCCTTTCTCTCCGGGAAGCACGGACAAATTCAGCCGCCCAACTTCAGGCAGCCAAGCAGCTTTATTTTATCAGTCTTTCCTTAAAAACAGCTAAAGAGCAGCCACCGTCGCCGGGGGAGCTATGCCAACCCCTGCTCTCGATAGAGTCGGTTGACGAGCGCCAGATCCTCCGGCGTATCGACGCCGATGAAACGGCTGGCCGTTTCCAGCACGCGGATGCCGTAGCCATTTTCGAGCGCCCGAAGCTGCTCCAGAGACTCCGCCTTCTCCAAAGGCGTCGGCGCAAGACGTGCGTAGTGCAGCAGGAAGTCGCGCCGATAGGCGTAGATGCCGATGTGCTTGTACACGGGCGCAGCTGCCGCGCGCGGATAGGGGAGGAGCGAACGCGAGAAATAGAGCGCGTAGCCGAGCTTGTCCACGACGACCTTGACGTTGTTCGGATTCTTCTGCTCCTCCTCATCTTCCATGCGCGTCATGACGGTCGCCATCTGCAGGTTCTCGTCCGCCTCGAAAAGCGCGATGAGCTCGTCGATCACGGACGGTTCTATGAGCGGCTCGTCGCCCTGCACGTTGACGATGAGATCGACCGCCGCATGCGCCTGTGCGACCTCGGCGAGGCGGTGCGTGCCCGTCGGATGATCGGCGCGCGTGAGCATGGCTTCGCCGCCGTCCTTGCGCACAGCGTCATAGATGCGCTGATCGTCCGTCGCCACGATCACCCTCTCCGGCTTTTCGGCGCGTCTCGCACGCTCCCAAACGCGGCAGATCATCGGCTTGCCGCAGATGTCGGCGAGCGGCTTGCCCGGCAGGCGCGTCGACGCATAGCGCGCCGGAATCACGCAGAGTGTCCTCATCTCTCTTCTCCTCCCTTTCGCAAAGCAGCGATCTTTTCCTGCAGATCGGCAGAGAGCATGGCCTGAAACGGCTCCGCCCCCTCTTGGAACGTGACCTCGACACAGATGACGAACATGGGGATCGGCGCCTTCGCCTCAATGATCGTCAAAGGGATCTTCACGGCGTCCTTCTCCGTGAAGACGATGGCTTCCGCCCCCAAGGAGACTGCCTGATCCAAGACGTCCTGCAGCTCCTTCGTCGTGTATTCGTGGTGGTCGGGAAAACGCAGGCTCTCAGCGATCCTGGCGCCGATGTCGCAGAGCGTCTGCTCGAACGACATGGGGTTGCCGATGGCGGAGACCGCCATGACCCGCTTTCCCGCCAACGCCTTGATGTCGACGCCTTCGCCCGCGATGTCGCGATGCCAGTCCTTCAGCTCGACGAAGCGGCGCGGCCGATGGATGCTCTCCACAATCAGCGCCTTCTCGTTGTACTTCCTTATCGTGTTCTTGATGTGCTCGCGCGAGACGCCCACCGCCTGATCGACCTTCGTCAGGAGACAGACGCCGGCGCGCTCGATGTGGGAGACAGGCTCCCTGAGCGTGCCGCGCGGCAGCATGTAGCCGTTGCCGAAGACGTTGACCGCATCGATGAGCAGGATGTCCATGTCGCGCGCAAGCTGCCAGTGCTGGTAGCCATCGTCCAAGATCGCGACCTCGGCGCCGAAGTGCTCGATGGCGTACTGTCCGGTAAGCGCGCGCTCTGCACCGATGAGCACGGGCACCTCGGGCAGATGCTTGGCGAGCATGAAAGCCTCGTCCCCCGCTTCAGTCGCGTCCATGTAGAGCTTCTGCCCATCGGAAACGATGCCGACATCGCCGCGCCATTTCGCGCGGTAGCCGCGGTTCAAGATGACGACGCGGCGCCCCATGTCGCGGATCGTTGCGGCCAGGTACTGCGCCGTCGGCGTCTTTCCCGTGCCGCCGACCGTGATGTTGCCGAGGCTGATGACGTAGCAGCCGAGGCGCTTGCGCTTGAATATCCCCGTCTCGTAACCCCAGAGCTTCAAGTTCACGAGCTGGCGGTAGACGAGGGAGAAGCTGTGGAGAAGCCCCATGACGATGCGCAGCCCCAAGCCCTCGGCATGGCGGCGGCGCATGAGGTCGGTGACGTATGTGCGGAAGTTCTCGACACGTTCCGTCGTGCGCACCTTGCCCGCATTCTCTCCCTGCTCGAACTCCTCCAGGAACTCGCGCAGGATCTTTGCGGTCTTTCGTGACGCGCCCTTGTTCTCGCTCACGATGGCGAGTGTCTCGCGCTCCATGCGCCGCCTTTCCCCTTCGTCTTCAAAGAGGCGGGTGACGGCGCCGCAAAGTTCGGCCTCGTCGTGCACGGTGATGCAGGCATTGCGCTTCGTGAAAAGCACATGCGTGTCCTTGAAGTTGAACATGTTGTGCCCAACGATGATCGCCTTGCCGTGCGCCGCAGGCTCCAGGATGTTGTGCCCGCCGTGCGAGATGAGGCTGCCGCCGACGTAGATGACGTCGCCGATGCTGTACACCCTGCCGAGCTCGCCGATGGTGTCCAAGATCACGATGTCGTGATCCGCCCTAGGCTCTTCGAGAAGCTCCGTGCGGCGCGCGACGGAAAATCCCTTGTGCCTGCAGAGCGCCACGATCTCCGTCGTGCGCAGCAGCTCCCGCGGCGCGATGATGAGCTTCGCCTCGGGGAACTTCTTCCTGAGCGCGGCGAACGCCTCGAGGACAGGCGTCTCCTCGCCGCGATGCGTACTGCCCGCGAGGAAGATGCCGCCGTTCTTCACCAACCCCATCTCGGAGATGAGCTTCTTCTTCTCCGCGAGGCTCACGTCCGTATACGTCTGGTCAAACTTCGTGTTTCCCGTGACGGTCACAAGCTCGGGCGGCGCACCGAGCCGCATGATATATTCAGCGTCGATGGGCGACTGCATGGCAAACTTCCTGACCGTGCTGATCATGTCGTCGAGGACGCTGTGCAGATGCTTGTAGCGATTGACGCTCTTGTCGCTGATGCGCCCGTTGACCATCATGACGGGAATCTTGAGCTTCTTCGCGTTCTTCAGGAAGTTCGGCCAAAGCTCCGTTTCCACGGGCATGAAGACGCGCGGATGAATGCGGCGCAGGATGCTGCCGGCGCGCCAAGGCAAGTCGAGCGGAAAGTAGATGATGCTGTCTGCATCCTTGATGATGCGGTTCGCCATCTCGTAGCCCGACGTCGTGACGACGGAGACGAGGATCGGGCTCTTCGGAAATTCCTTGCGGAACTCGCGGATCAGCGGACTGGCGGCGACGATCTCGCCGACGGACGCCGCATGACCCAAATGCAGTTCTTCTTCGCCACCTTGTCGAGCGCGTGCTCAGGGAAAAAGCCAAGGCTCTGGCGCACGCGCTCGACGAAGCCGCGCTCGCGCATGGCGCGCACCAAGAACACGGGTATGATGAGGACGACGGCGAGAATCGCCGCGAGATTATACAGTAACCGCATATTTCCTCCCCTTTATATCGTTCACGTCCCCGCAGGCTGCAAGGCTTCTCTGCCTTTTTTCCCGCCTTCTCCCTCGCCCCGGAACTGTATGCTGTAGAGCGTGCTGTAGAGTCCGCCTTTCGCCAGCAGCTCCTCGTGCGTGCCCTGCTCGACGATGCAGCCGCCGTCGAGCACGCAGATGCAGTCGGCGCCGAAAATCGTCGAGAGGCGATGCGCGATGGCGAACGAAGTGCGTCCCACCATGAGTTTGTCGAGCGCCGCCTGCACGACCTTCTCGCTCTCTGTATCGAGCGCCGACGTCGCCTCATCAAGAATCAGGATGCGCGGATTCTTCAAGATGGCGCGCGCGATCGAAATGCGTTGGCGCTGCCCGCCCGAAAGGTTCAGGCCGCGCTCGCCGATCTTCGTCGCGTAGCCCTCGGGAAGCTGCAGGATGAACTCTTCGGCGTTCGCCGCCCGCGCGGCCTCCTCGACCTCCGCATCCGTCGCATCGAGCCTGCCGTAGCGGATGTTCTCGCGCACGCTGCTCGAAAAGAGCATCGTCTCCTGCGGCACGATGCCGATCTGCTCGCGCAGGGAGTCGAGCGTCACGTCGCGCACATCGTGGCCGTCGATCTCGATCGCCCCCTCGCTTACCTCGTAGAAGCGCGGGATGAGGTTCGCGATCGTCGACTTGCCCGCGCCCGAAGGGCCGACGAAGGCGATGAGCTGGCCGGGGCTCGCTTCCAAAGACACATGGGAAAGCGCCGGCACGCCCTCCTTGTAGGAAAAGGATACGTCCTTGACGGCGACGCGCCCTTCGATCTCGGGCAGGGGGACTGCGCCCTCCTTGTCGCGAATCGTCTCCTCCATGTCGAGAACCTCGAACACGCGGTCGGCCGCCGCCATCGCGCGCTGCACAACGCCGTAGATGCGGCTGATGCGCTTGACGGGGTTCGCGAGATTCACGGCATACGTCAGGAAGGCGACGAGAGCGCCCGCCGTCAGGTCGCCCTGCACGACCTCATAGCCGCCGATCCACAAGATGAAGGTGACGGTGATCGCGGCGAGAAATTCGACGGTCGGCGTCAAGAGGCTCGTGAGCTGCACGTTCTTCATCTCGGCCCGGAAATTCAGCTCGTTCTGCCTGTGGAAGCGCCCGATCTCGTAGCGCTCGCGCACGAAGGACTTGACGACGCGCACCGCCGCGATGTTCTCCTGCAGGAGCGAGTTGATGTCGGCGAGCCTTTCCTGGATGACGGTGCCCGACTTCTTGAGCTTCCTGCCGAAGATCTTCATCGCCTGTCCGACGAGAGGCACGGTGAACAGCGTGATCAGCGTGAGTTTCCAGTCGAGGTAGAACATGAGAACGATCGAGCCGATGAGGACGGAGGCCTCCGTCACGAACTCGATGAGCTTGTCGACGAGCGCGTTCTGCAGCGCCTGCACGTCGTTCGTCACATAGCTCATGACCGCGCCTGTCTGCTGGCGGTCGAAATAGGCGAGCGGCATGCGCTGGAACTTCTCGAAGAGCGCTTCGCGGATGTCGATGACGACGCGCTGCCCGACGAAGGAGACGAGATAGCTCTGCCCGTAGTAGAATATGCCGCGAAAGAAGAAGACGACGACGATGCCGACGGCGATGAGGTTCAGCATCGCCATGTCGCGATCCATGAGCACCTTGTCGATCATGTCCTTGATGATCCACGGCACATAGAGATTCGCCCCGGCCGCGAGCACGATGCACACGACGGCGACCCCCAGCTGCTTCATATAGGGGCGTATGTACTTCAGCAAACGGGCGTAGTTCTTCATGCTTCCCTCTCGTTCCCTTGACCGCCCGCCGCCGCGAGCACATGCGCTGCGACGCGCACGGCGGCTCCCGGCGGGCCGAGCTGCAGGACGGCAACCCGCAGCCGCGCCATGACAGAATCACGATGCGCTTCGCCCCGGTAGAGCTTCGCCGCCTCCTCAGCGATGCGCTCGGGCGTCACCGCATCCTGCAAAAGCTCCGGCTCTGCCTCTTCCCCGAGGATGATGTTCGGCAGGCTGAAGTGCTCGATCTTCACGAGCATCTTGCCGATAGCGTAGTTGAGCCGTCCCATGCGGTAGCAGACGACGGCGGGCAGGTTCATCAACGCCGCCTCCATGACGACCGTGCCCGAGGTCGCGATGGCGAAGTCGGCGATGCCCATGAGGTCGTAGGTGTGCTCCTGCGTGAGCTCGACGGGCGCTCCTTCCTTCTCAACATAGCGTTCAAGCTCCTGCCGCTCGATTCCGGGCGCGACGGGCAGGAAGAAGCGCGTCTCCGGACGCTGCTCCTTCAAGAGCTTCGCCGCCTTGAGCATGTCGGGCAGGAGGAGCGAGATTTCCTGTCTGCGGCTGCCGGGCAGGAGGAGCGCACAGCGCTCGCCGTCCGCCAGACCGAAGAAAAGCGCGCCGCCTCGGGCTCCATGTCGGCGCGCACAGCGTCGACGAGGGGATTGCCGAGGAAGGCGACGTTCGCTCCCGCTGAAACGTAGGGAATGATCTCGTGGTGGAAGATCGTGACGATCTCCTTGGCGATGGCCGCGCACTTCTTCGCGCGTCCCTTGCGCCAAGCCCACGCCGACGGCGGGATATAGGAAAAGACAGGGGATGCCGAGCGCCTTCGCCTTCGCCGCGAGCCGCCAGTTGAAGTCTGGGTAGTCGATGATCAGGAGGAGGTCGGGCTTTTCCTCGCGCATCGCTTTGACGAGCGTCTTTTCGAGCTGCAGGAGACGGCCGAGGCCGGGACGACCTCCCATACGCCCATGAGGCTGTAGTCGCGGCAGTCACGCACGAGGCGCACGCCCGCCTCCGCCATCTTGGCGCCGCCGAAGCCGAAGAGCTTCACCTCCGGCTCCATCTCAAGCATCTCCCGGGCGAGGCGCGCGCCGTGCAAATCGCCTGACGCTTCGCCCGCCGACATCATGATCTTCATCTTGCCCCTCCTCTTTATAAGCCGAAAAAGCGCGAGGATGCGGACTCCGCATCCACCGCGCAAATCGTCAAATCGCTGCGATCGCTATGCCGTTTTCTTCCGCAAGAGCCAAGACGCGCGCCCGGTCGACGACGAGCACCCTGCCCGCCTCGATGGCGAGGCCTTCGCGCCTGCGGCGATCATCGACTCGATGGTCGCCGTGCCGACAGCCGGCACATCGAAGCGCATGTCCTGCTGGGGCTTCGCCGCCTTGCCGACGACCGCGCCGCCGCCCGACAGCTCGCCGCCGCGCCGTATGCAGGCGTCCGTGCCCTCGATCGCTTCCAGCGCCATGACCGCCTTCCCTTTGACGACGGCCGTCTGGCCGATGTCGAGCCTGCCGATCTCCTTCGCCATGTCGAGCGCCATCTCCATGTCGGCGCGCTCTTCTGCCGTCGGCTCGCGCTTCGTCAGCGTGCCCGCCGCAGGCATCAGCGCCTTGAGGAGCGCCGTCTGGTCGAATGCCTGCAGCCCTTCCTTCGCCAGCTCCTGGACGAAGGCGAGCATGATCGTATCGTCCTTCTTGTCAGGCAGCGACATCAGGAGCTGCATCATGCGCATGTCGGGCTGCTCGTGGCTGCCGGCGAAGAGAAGCTCCTTCGTGACCTTGCCGAGAAGCGTCACCTTCGTCACGCCGCGCTCCTTGAGGTAGTCGATGATCGCGCCGAGCTGCGCGACGTTGATCGCCCGATGATCGGCCGCCACTTCTGCAAGCTCCGCATCCGTGTCCGGCAGGAGCGAGACGGCGCTGACCTCGATGCCGAGCGCCTTCGCCGCCTGTGCGCAAACGACAGGCAGACGTCCGACGCCGGCCAAAAAGACCGATTTTTCTCCAAAAGTTCCTCCTCCGATTCCTTGAACTCCTATTCGTTCTCGCGGCGCTCGCGGCAGATGCCGCGATCCACATTGCGCAAAAAGCGCAGGAAATGCTCGACCTCTTCAGACGTGTCGACCTCCTGCTCGATGACGGCGATCGCCTGCGCGAGGCTCAGCCCTGACCGAAAGAGGATCTTATAGGCTCGCTTGATGCTTCGCCGCGCCTCGACCGCGATGCCCGCGCGCGCGATGCCGACGCTGTTGAGTCCGACGACGCGCGCCGGATGCCCGTCGACGATCGTATAGGGCACGCAGTCCTGCACGACCTTCGACATGCCGCCGATCATGACATTCCTGCCGATCTTCACGAACTGATGAATGCCGCACATGCCGCCCAGAACCGCGCGGTCTTCGATGATGGCGTGGCCGGCGATCATCGCCGCATTCGACATGATGACGTGGTTGCCGACAACGCAGTTGTGGGCGACATGCGTGCACGCCATGAGGAGGCTGTCGCTCCCGATGCGCGTTTCCTCGCCCTCGCCCGTCGCGCGGTGGATGCTCGAATACTCGCGGATCGTCGTGCGGTCGCCGATGATCGTATAGCTTTTCTCGCCCTTGAACTTCAAGTCCTGCGGCTCCGCGCCGACCGAGGCGAACTGAAAGACATGACTGTCCTTGCCGATGCTCGTCCAGCTGTTGATGACGGCATGCGGCTCTATGCGCGTTCCCGCGCCGATGGAGACGTTTGCGGCAATGACGGCGTGCGCACCGACCTTGACATTCTCGCCAAGCGTCACATGATCTTCAATCACAGCATAAGGGCCGATCTCCACACCCTTTTTCCACATGCGCGCGAGGACTCACGACCGCCGTTTCGTGGATATATGCCACCACTTTGCTGTCTATCATTTTTCCCACCCCTTATTCCACTCGAAAAGAGCGCTGACAGGATTTCCAATGAATGTCTTCTTTATGAATAAAGCGCCATATTGTTATAATCCTGCAAATCCTGTCGATCTCTGCCTTTCATATTTCGGCAAAATCGGCAATTTTCGGGCTTGATAAAAGACTGGCACTCATTTTCTTGGCAAATCCGCCCCTTAAGAGAGACTTTCCGCTTTTTGCAAAGCGAAGGTGAAGTCCGCCTTGGCGACGAGCACGCCGTCAACGTAGCCGTCGGCATGAAGCTTGCCGAAGTCGCCGTGCACCTTCGTGATCTTCGCCTTCGTCACGAGCTGGTCGCCGGGCACGACGGGCTTCTTGAACTTCACGCCCTCCATGCCGCCGAAGAGCGCGAGCTTGCCGCGGTTCTCCTCGGGATAAAGCATCGTGATGCCGCCGACCTGCGCCATGGCCTCCAAGATCAGGACGCCGGGCATGATCGGCGCACCGGGGAAGTGTCCGCGGAAAAAGTCCTCCATCATCGTCACGCACTTGATCCCCGTTGCCGACTCAAAGGGCACAAGCTCGATGATGCGATCGACGAGGAGCATCGGCGGGCGATGCGGCAGGATCTTCTGAATCTCATTGATGTCCAAAATCATAGGGTTTCGCTCCTTCTTTCTTTCTGTCCTTACAGTCCCTGTCCATCGCTCTGCCTTTGCGCGGCGTAGAGCGCTTTCGCAAGCTGCGCATTCAGCGCGTGCCCCGATTTCACGGCGAGGATGTGTCCCCGCACGAAACCCGCGAGGCGGAGGTCGCCGATGAGGTCGAGGATCTTGTGGCGCACGAGCTCATCGGGAAAGCGCAGCTCGTTGAGCCATCGTTCGTCATTGTAAACGATGACGTTTTCCAGCGTGCCGCCAAGACCCAGCCCCGCCTTCTTCAGCGCCTCGACCTCTCCCTCATAGGCGATCGTGCGCGCAGGAGATATTTCCTTCTCATAAACGTCCTCGCTCAGCAGGCAATCGCGATACTGCGTACCGACGAGCGCATGTTCGTTGAGCGACGTGAAACTCACGCGCAGTCCCCCGTCCCAAGGAACAGCGACGAGGAAGCGCTCGCCGTCATCGATGCGGCAGACGCGGTCGATGACGATTTCCCGACGCTCCTTGCCCTGCTCCTTCTTTCCCGCCTCTTTCAAGAGAGAGAAAAAGACGAGCGAGGAGCCGTCCGCGACGGGCGGCTCCTCGGCGTCAAGCTCGACGAAGCAGTTGTCGATGCCGAACGCCGCCAGTGCGCTCATGAGATGCTCGACCGTAAAGACGCGCGCGCCGTCCGCTTCGAGCGTCGTCGCGCGCACCGTCGACGTCACATAGGGCGCCGCCGCCGGAATGTGCGGCTCGCCCGCGAGATCCTTTCGCACGAAGACAAGTCCCGTATCGACCGGCGCCGGCAGGAGCGAGAGATGCACGAGGACGCCGGAATGAAAGCCCCACGCCGTCATAATCAACGCGCCGGGCGATCGTCGTCTGCATTGGCAATAAAACTCCTCCTCGCTGAAAAATGCAATTATCCGTCTGAATGTCCTTTTATTTTATATATGAAAGTCCAAGAAGTCAAGCCCAACGGGCGCAGACCGATTGGCTTCTTTTATATGGTGCTTCCGCAAAGCGCCTTGCATTCTATCGTATTCATCATTGACGTACTGAAACGCCTACTTTATAATGAGCATAAACATAAAAGGAGGCTTCCCCATGACTGCCATCAACGCCACAACGACACGCAAGAATTTGTACCAGCTGATCGAAGATGTAAACGACAGCCGTATGCCGGTCACGATCACAAACGCACGCGGCAAGAATGCAGTCCTGCTTTCCGAAGATGACTGGCGCGCGATTGAAGAAACCCTGTATCTGAACGCCGTCGAGGATTTGTCGACGACGAGAGGACAGCGCAGATGCGTAAAGATGGGTAGCTGAATTTATCAGTGGTTCCTATACACCGTTCTGCCAAACACCGCAGGATATACGGAGCCTTCAGGCGCTACGTTGGACGGCATCGTCCTCGTCAAGCGCCTGTGGACACATTATGAATAGTGCGAAGAAAGCTCATATTTTCGCAGATTGCCGATGCGACGCAGCTTTCCCACGAAGAAGTCGAGCGACTGTCCGGGGCAGCGGCGCATGATGCACCCGCAGCCGTGCGGACATGAAGAAACAAGAATATAGCCGATCAGACAACCCCGACGCGCAGAGGTCAGCGTCGGGGCTTTTTGTCGTCCGGAAGGCTGCTTCGGAGTGCCGAAAAGAAGCGAAAAAATATATATGAATTTATTTCATTTTTTCCTTGACCCCCCAAAAATATATTATCATTATCACTGGACAGACCGCAAGCGAGGATGTTCCTGAGGGAACGTGGATACTCAGAAGCTCTCCCTCGATGGTCTGACTGCAGTCGATTTCCGTCTATTTCAAAGGAGGAGTTTCACATGAAGAAGTCTCTCACAGCCGCACTGACGACAGCGCTCGTCGTCGGCGCCGCCTCGACGACGTTCGCAGCGGCGAACCCGTTCAGCGATGTGCCTGCCGATCATTGGGCATACGACGCTGTCGCACAGCTCGCCGACGACGGCATCATCGAGGGCTACGGCGACGGCACTTACCGCGGCCAGAACGAGATCACGCGCTACGAGATGGCGCAGATGGTCGCCAAGGCGATGGCGAAGGAGGATCAGGCGAACGCCCAGCAGAAGGCGATGATCGACCGCCTCGCCGCTGAGTTCAGCGAGGAGCTCAACAACCTCGGCGTGCGCGTCGCCAATCTCGAAGACCGCATCGACAACGTCAAATGGACGGGCGAACTGCGCTATACCTACGAGCGCACGAGCGGAGATTACCTCGACAAGTATGAGGGCGGTACCAAGACGAATAACGAACTGCTCTTCCGCCTGGAGCCGGAAGCCACGGTCAACGATCACTGGAAGGTCAAGGCACGCCTCGATGCCGCCTGGAATCCTTCCACGGATTCGTCGGATGAGGATCACGACAGCAAGGTATCCCTCAAGCGCGCCTATGCCGAGGGCACCTACGGCACGACGATCATCGACGCCGGCAAGCTGCCCGTCTTCACGGAGCAGGGCGTCCTCATCGATGACGACCTCTCCGGCGCCGCCGTGACCTTCGGAGCAGGGCAGCCGTTCTCGGGCACGATCTTCGCCGGCCGCTACAACCTCGAACATTCCGCCTTGGGCGACGAAGTGAAGGAAGCAGGGATAGGGGCTTCACCGGCAGAACAAACGCGGATCTGCAGATGGTGAACCTCAACTGGAATCCTTCGGAGAAATTCCACGTCGGCGCGGACTATGTGCGCCTGAAGAACAAGGATTTCATGCATGGCGCAGCAGGTCTGGATGAAGTGTGCAACTTCTGGGGACTCGGCGTGACCTGGATGCCTGAGAGCACAGTCGCTCTGTCGGGCGGCTATTGGAAGAACACGAGTGACACACCCCCTGCCGGCATCGTGGGCGAGCATATGAAAGCGTACAATATCGAGCTCGCCTACAAGGGCGCCGAGCCGGAGAATCCGCGCACGTTCGGCCTCCATGTGGCATACCGCTACCTCGGCGGCGCCGCTGTCCTCGCCCCGACCTTCGACGGCGCGATGTGGAACACGAAGGGCTGGGAACTCGGCGGCGAGTACACCTTCGCCAAGAACATCGTCGGCACGCTCATCTTCTTCAAGGGCGACACGATCTACTCGGCAGAGCCGGAAGGCAAGACTGAGAACGACAAGCTCTTCGCCCGTCTCGAATACTTCTTCTAAGGCGACATACGGTCAGCGCCCCATACGGGCATGCTGGCAATAAAAATCCCTCCTGCTGCAGGACGTTGCAGCAGGAGGGATTTTTATTGCCGACATTTCGTACTCGTGCAGGGGTACGCCCGGCAGCGGCTGCTCGCCTCCCTGCTCTTTCAGCAGAGCTTCCCTTTTCAGCGCGCGTAGATCACCATGCCCCAGTCGCCGGGGATGCGCGCGGCGAGTCCTGCATCCGGGAGCTGTGCTTTCTCGCGTGCGCCGAGCCACTGTGCCTCGCTCTCGTAGTGACGGAAGGCGAGCTCGTAGTCGGGGCGCAGCGCCTTGAGGCGCGCGGCGATCTGCCAGAGATGCTCCGTGCGATGGCTCACGGCAATCGCGAGCAGCAGCTTGTCGCGCCGAATGACGCCCGCCGCGCCGTCGAGCGCCGCGAGCTCTGCGCCCTCGATGTTGAGCTTGATATAGCCGACGCGCGCGATTCCCTGTTCCTTTGCATAGGCATCGAGCGTCGTGAAGCGCGCGCTTTCGCCGCCGCCCGCGGAGGCGTGACTCGCGGCGCCTGCCACCAGATAGCGCATCTCGCAGGGGCTTCGACCAGAGGCCGCAGGGCACGGCGCGAAAACCATGGCGGTGCGCCGCTTCCTGCAAACGCGCGAAGTTCTGCGCCGCCATCTCGAAGGCGTGCACCCGTGCGCCGCGCGCGGCGAAGAGGCTCGCCGTGCCGCCGTCACAGGCGCCGCCGTCGAAGACGACCGCGCCCGCCGCCGGCAAAAAGCCGTCCAGCATATACATCGCCTCGTCGGCGAAGCGATAATGCGCGAGCCGCGCCGTAGCGTAGCCTAGGAGCGCCGCGCGAAAGGCACGACGCGAAGCTGCGCGGGCGGCCTGCCGACGACAGCCTGCAAGGTCACGAGGCACACGACGCGAAGCCCGGCGCTTTCCAACTGCTTCACGGCGCCGAGCGCTTCGCTTTCCTTCTCCCCCGCGTAGAAATAGGCGCAGCGCCGCCCCTGCCGCACGATTTTCGCCAGGGCGGCGAGATAATGGCACGCACAGAGGCGGCGCTGCATCTCATAGAAGCTCATGGCGCTTTTGTGCCGTGCATCGCCGGGCGCTTCATGCTTCGTCCTCCCCCTTCTCGTATGTATCCTCACGCAGGAGGTAGTCGCGGTACTGCGTGCCGACGAGCGCGTGCTCGCTGAGCGAGGTGAATCTCAAGCGCAATCCCTCGTCATAAGGGACGGCGACGAGGAAGCGCTCGCCGTCATCGATGCGGTAGACGCGATCGATGACGAGCTCACGACGCTCCTTCTCCTGCGAGACTCTTCCCGCCTGCTTCAACAGCGAGATCGCAGCACACAAAAACGACACCCGTATCGACCGGCGCCGGCAGGAGCGAGAGATGCACCAACCCGCCGGAATCAAGCCCCACGCTGTCATAACCGACGCGCTGGGCAATCGTCGTCTGCATTGGCAATAAAACTCCTCCTCGCTGAAAATGCTGACTTTCGTCTGAATGTATATCTTTTCGTTTTACATAAAAATCACAGCTTTAGCAAGTCTGTAAATCTGAAAGCGACCTATTGACATCTGAAACAAAAAGCCGTATAATGCAAAATAAGAGTACAAAACATTACTACGACCTTTAGCAATACTACAATTCAACAAAAATACCAACATACACAATATAGGGAGGCAGCGATGCCTCCTTTTTTATTGGTTCTATAATAAATGTTGTGGTTCTCCCCTTGCCGCGGGGAATTGCAAGATTTGCACTAAGCCCCTAGGCGTGGCGGTTTACACAGACTATTATACACTCCCCACCGTAAGGCTGCAATACGACAATTAAGACGTCAAGCGGTTGGCGTACGGGTTTCGCAACTTTGAAAACTGCAAGCGCAAGATTCTGTCTCTTTTGAATAATCCAGAGCGGATAAAGCAACGAACGAAGAGACAAAGAAGCGGTACGATGGCATAGAAATACCCCCGATCAGATACATCCAATCGAGGGCAACCACAACATTTGACAACGAGCTTTTTTACTTCTTTCTCAAGACATCACTGTCTCAAATTTGTCAAAATCTACATCTGCATCTTCAATGATTTTCGCCCATTCCTCATCGGGTCGAACAATCAGACGAGAGTTCATATATGCCCACTCCACCGGCAAGACAGTGATTGCCAGATAATAAGGATCCCTCTGCCCACCTTTCACCTTATCCAACACCAATGCCAAACGAACAGGTGCCCCAGGGAAATAGAGCGGAATCAAGAGTTGGATCTTACGCTCGTCTGTTTCCGTATTATGGTAATAAAATGGTAACGCCAGCTTGAAATTCCGCCTCAATTTCTTTTCGACCTTATCCATTGCGGCCTTCAACAAAGCATGAATCACTTCTGGCTCGGAATATCCTGCTTGTTGGAATCGCAATAGATTATCATCAATGATATGGTTCGTATTCATATCTATCCGCAAATTCCTATTGAAGATAACTTCATTAACATCATCAAAATAATCGGCCATTTCAGGAACCTCTGTAAAACGCTCCTTGAAAAAAACCTATCCGTATCTCGGTAAAAACCAATAAGATACCATGGCAGAAACCTTGGTTGCTCGCTTCGTGAAAATATTGCCATGATTTCTTGATCATATTGCGTCAAAAGCCCTGTATTGATACAAGAATACTTTCCATCAGGTGACACCATGATCTTTCCCTCTTCTTCTAGTCGATCATAGGTATAATGGAAATAGTTGCGCAAAATACGATAGGGATCTTTCCTTCAATATTTTTTTAAACGTCCATGGTTCTTCCTGCGCTAACCCTGCCAAATATTTTAATTTTTTTTATTATAGTCTTCCCTATTACCCAGAAAAAAACTTTTTTTCCTTTATCATTTGTACTCCTCCATTTCCAGTGAAAAAATCTTTTTTGCAAGCATCCTTCGATAACGACGCGAAGATGCATGGACGGCTTCCGTAAAACATCATGCAAGGTCGCGATGCACACGACACAAAGGTCGATTTTTCCAGCTTTACAGCGACGAGGTAATGGCACGCACAGAGGCGGCGCTGCATCTCATAGAAGCTCATGGCGCTTTTTGTGCCGTGCATCGCCGGGCGCTTCATGCTTCGTCCTCCCCTTCGGCAGAGCGAAATCTACGGGCAGAGCCTCAAGATCCGTCTCAAGACGGCGGCAGCGGACGCCGGCGGCAGCGAACATGCGCTTCGATGCGAGCGTGCTGTCAGATGCCGCGTACTTGTCCGAGAGGTAGACGACCTCCTTGATGCCGCATTGGATGATCGCCTTGCAGCACTCGTTGCACGGGAAGAGCGAGGTGTAGATACGGCAGCCCGCCAGCGACGTGCTCGCGTTCAGAATGGCGTTGAGCTCGGCATGCACGACGTAGGCGTACTTCTTCTCGCCGAACTCGCCCGTGCTTCCCGTGGGAATTCCGCATCGGAGCAGCCGTTGGGCATGCCGTTGTAGCCGACGCCGACGATGTGCTTGTCCCCGTTGACAATGCAGGCGCCGACCTGCGTGTGCGGATCCTTGCTGCGGTACTTGGAAAAGAGGGCGACGCCCATGAAATATTCGTCCCAAGAGATGATCACTTCTTCTCCTCCTCGCGCTCTTCCGCGGCTTGCCCAGCATCATCCGCATCGGCGACGTCATCCGCATCGGCTGCGTCATCGTCAGCGGCTGCGTCCGCCTCCTGCGTCCCTGCCGCTGCTTCGACCATCGGCAGAGCCGTGCCGAGAAGGACGCGCAGACCGTCGGCAGCGGCGCGCAGCTCGGCGATCTTCGCCTCTTCGCCGTCCTTGATGGCCAGAAGCTTCTGCGCATCCTCCGCCATCTGCTCGTGCAGCGCGCGCACCTCATCGAGCATCGGCTGCAGATCATCCCGACTGTTCCCGCATCGTTCCACGCGCCTTGCCGACTCCTCCAGCTGCATCGCCGTATCGGCGAGTGCGCGAAAGCGCCGCGCGGCTTTCCTCTGCACCCGCGCCGCCCGCCTCGATCGCCTCGGCGGCCTTGGCGACGTCGCCCGCAAGCGCCGTCAAAAGCTCCGCCGCGTTCGACGAGAGCTTTCCTGCATCCTCCGACAGACGGCGCACCTGATCGGCAACGGCGGCGAAGCGCCTGCCCGCCTCGCCCGCGCGCGCCGCCTCGACTGCCGCATTGAAGGCGAGGATATTCGTCTGGCTCGCAAGCTCTGCAACCTCGACGAGCGTCTCGCCGATCGCCGCCGCGCGCTTTCCCAGACCATTCGCCATCTCGTTCGCCGCTGCCAGCTCCTTCGCGAGCGCATCTGTGCGCTCCGCCGCCGCATCCGCCGCCGCGCGGTCTCGCCGAGGCGGCGGCACGTCTCCTCGGCTGCCCGCTGCGCTTCCTGCGTCTCGTCGCCATCCCCATCGACTTTTGCCGCAGAGAGCAGCGACGCCGCCTTCTCCGCCTGTTCCTTCCGGGCGCCGACCTGCGCGAGCGCCGACTCCATCGCCTGCGCCTGCGCCTCCGTGCCCGCGAGGAGCGTCGTGCAGAAGGCGCCCATGCGCGAGAGCGCCTCGGCGGGCACCGCCTCGAACGCCGCGCCCGCCAAGGGCGGCATCTGCTGCACCTCGACCGCTTCCGCCCGCGGCACATCCGAAACGTCGGGCACCTGCGCCGCCGTTTCCTCCCCCGCCTTCTTCAAGTGCAGAGCGATCCGCCCCGTGTAGGCAAGCAGCAGCCCCAATCCCGTGAGCACAAGCAAGAGCAGCGCAAGTCCCGCGAGCGCCAAAGAGTTCGTCAGCGTGCCGAGCGATCGTTCCTCGGAAGCCTCGGGCACGCCGACGAAGATCATGCCGACCGCCCTCGCCCTCTTCGTCGAAGAGCGTGCGGTACGAGCCGATGGGGCGCAGGCCACCGAGATCGGAGCGGCCAAGATACGGCGTGCAGCCCGTGAGCACGATCTTCGTGACAGCGGCGTCCGCCTTCTGTCCTGCGAGTCTCTTGCCGCCCACATCATACGTCGAGGACGCGACGGCATCGCCGACGAAGAGCGCAACCTCCGAGCCTGTGACCTCCTTCAAGTGATCGACGAAGCTGCCGTTGTCGTTGAGCAGCCTGCCGCCCTTGTAGATGCGGCCATCCTGCACGGCCCAATCGCCTGGATTCGTCGAATCGATGAGCAGGAGGATGCCGCGCATGTCGGCGTCGACCTTCTCCTTCCAGATCGTCGCATTCGACGTGCGCGCGCTGTCGTAGGCGTGATACCCGAGGCCGAGGAAGGCCGCGAGAAAAAAAGACCGCAAAAAGGACGACGCCGCGCCTCAGCCTCGCTGCGTCATCCTTGCTGAAAAAGAGTCGGGAAAGGGGAGCTGTCTTCTTGTTGTTTTCCTGCATATCAACGAACCACCATGACTGGGCAGTGAACGTGCTGCAGCACATACTGGCTGACGCTGCCCATCAAGAATCCTTCCCATCGGCCGAGACCGCGGCTGCCCATGACGATGAGATCATATCCTTCATCGTCCGCCGTCTCCACGATGACCTCGGCGGGCGAGCCGATCTCCACCATGCTGTTCACGCGGATGCCTTCAGGTATCTCGTGCAGGATCTTCGTCAGTTCCCTGTAGGCGCCCTCCTTGAGGGTCTGCGGGCACATAGTCGCCCATGCTCACGCGCTCGAAAGCAGCCTCCGCATTGAGATCGACAACCGCGAGCAGCATGAGCGCCGCGCCCTGCATACGTGCGATGTGCGCCGCCTGCGAAACAGCCTGCTGCGCCTGCTCCGAGCCGTCGTAGGGGACGAGGATGCGCTTGATCTCGCTGTCCTTGAAATCCATCATCTTGTTTTCCTCCCGGAATCTCCCAAACTCCCATGAATGGTTTTTACTTCGCCAACGAAGGGGGAAATTCCTCTTTTTCCATCGCGCCCCGTGCCGATTTCGTCTGCTCTTCATGAAAAAAAGATGCCGTCATCCATCGGAGGGATCCGCGACCTGAAACGCTGCCGCCTGCGTCCCGCCCAACGGCAAAAAAGCCCCTTCGGGCGCCACTCCCGGCGGGGCTTTGTCATAGATCGCCATCGAGCAGCTTGAGCAGGTGATCCTCGGGCAAGCGATGCGCGATCTCTTCCGCCAAGGCGTCGATGAATCCTTCGAAGTGGTTCGTGCGCACGGCGAGCCACTGGACGGCAGCGAGGAGGCTTCGCCGAAACCGCTCCTCCTGTCCCGCATCCCGGGCGCCGCGCGGGGCGGCTTTCGCTGTCTCTTTCGGCGCTGCTCCTTCGTCATCGAGCGCCTCGCCCGCAAGCAGCAGGAATTCCAACATCTTGTAGAGCACCACGAAGACTTCGTAATTCGCCAGGAGACTCGTGCCGCCCGTCAAAGGATAGCGGCCGAGCAGGAACTCGTTGAGGAGCCAGTGTTCCAGGACGCTTCCGTGCTTTGCAAGAATCCGCTCCGCATAGCGCCTGCGCCGCTGCAGGAAAGCGGCCACGTCCGTCCGCCCGTTCGCCGCATCGCCGAAGACCTCGCCGATCCGCCGCAAGAGCGCCGCCGTCTCAGGCAGGTCGTCCGCCGTCTTCTCCGCCAACGCCGGGAAGAGTCGCACGAAGAAGTCCATATACTGCGCCGCGCCGAAGGGGTTCGTCGAAAGAAGCGTCGCCGCCTCTTTCGCAGCGGCCTCGGCGATGGCAGCGACATCCTTCGCCAGCGCTTCCGCCGCGTCTTCCTCGACATACGATTCAGCGCGTGCCAAGAGCAGCCCGAGCGCCGCGAGGCGCGTGTCCAAGGAGAGGCTTCGTTCCGACAAAAGAGCCAGACCTGCGAGCTGCAGGCGCGGAAGGCGCCGGCCGACAGAGGCGCACCGAGCGGCGCACGATCGACGTAGGCGGGGCGCGGCGCGGCAAACTCCACCCACTCAAACGCCGGCGGCTCTTCGGCGAACAGGACTTCTTCTGCTGCCACGGGACAGCTCAGGCAGAGCGCGAGGTCGAGCGTATCGCCGATCTCGTGCATCTTGCGCGGGTACTCGGCGCAGACATCGGAAATCGCGCCGATGCCGAAGCGCCGCTGCAGGGAGCAAAGCCCATCCTCGCACAAAAAGACGCAGCGTCCGTTCTCGTGGCGCATGATCCAGCCGCCCGTCTCCTCGCTTTTTTCCAACCCGTTCTGCAGCTCCTGCAAGAGCTTAGGCCTCGCTTCATAACGCGCCAGAGTCTCCGCATCGAAGGCGACGCCCCACTTCGCACAGCAGCACAAAGAGCCGCACCGACTGCCATCGCAGACGAAGCGGCGCATGTAAACGGGCTGCAGGCACATGCGCTTCGCCTCTTCGGGCAAAGCGATGGAAAGATCGTCCTGCCTGTCTGAAGAGACCGTCTTCGCCGTGCGGCTTCCTGCGCCGTCGTCTCCCATCTTCACGCCCCTTCCTCCTCGAAATAAGCGGCGACCTGCGCCGCCATGATTTTCTCGACGTCCTCGCCCGCCTGCCATGCCTTCGCCCATGCGACGGTATGCACGACCGCCTCCTCGATGCACCAGCGCGGCCGCCAGCCAAGACGCGCCTTGATGCGCGAGGAATCGAGCTTCAGGAAGCCCGCCTCATGCGGTGCGCCGCCTTCCGCCTCAGCGCGCCACGATGCGCCCTCGCCCCAAGCGCGGCAGAAGAGCGCGGCAAGCTCGCCCGTCGTCACGCAGTCGGAGTCTTCTGGCTCGATGTTGTAGCTGCCGGAGAACGCCGCCTCGTGCCACTGCGCCCGCGCGATGCGAAGGTAGGCGGAAAGAGGCTCCAAGACGTGCTGGTACGGGCGCGTCGATGTAGGATTCCTGAGGACGACGGCGCGTCCTTCGCTCGCAGCGCGTATGCAGTCGGGCACGATGCGCTCGGGCGAGAAGTCGCCGCCGCCGATGACGTTGCCCGCGCGCGCTGTCGAAAGACGCACGCCGCCGTCCGGGAAGAAACTCTGGCGGTAGCTCGCCGTCACCAGCTCGGCGCAGCTCTTGCTGTTCGAATACGGGTCGAATCCCATCAGCCGCTCATCCTCGCGGTAGCCCCACTCCCATTCCTTGTTCTCGTAGACCTTGTCCGTCGTCACGTTGAGAAAGGAGCGCACGGCGTCGCTCTTTCGCACACACTCCAGGATGTTCGCTGTGCCCATGACGTTCACGGCATACGTCTCGACAGGCGCACGGTAGCTCTCGCGCACGAGGGGCTGCGCCGCAAGGTGCAGGACGATCTCGGGGCGCGCCTCCAGGAACGCGGCCTCAAGCGCTGCGAGATCGCGCACGTCGCCCTCGATCGAGTGCATCTCCTCCTTGAGCCTGAGCCGTGCAAAGAGACTCGCTCCCTCCGCCGTCGGCGAGGGGAGCGAGAAACCCGTGAGATGCGCTCCCGCATCCAAGAGAAGCTTCGCGAGCCAGATGCCCTTGAAGCCCGTATGCCCCGTGATGAAGACGCGCCTGCCACGATAAAAGGCAAGGTCGTCCTTCCGCGTCATTTTTTCCATACAGCGCTCCTCCTCAATCTTGAGCCAGTTCTTTGCCGCACTCGGCAAGAAAGACCTGCTGCGCCGCCTCCCATGCATCATCGAGCCACTTGCATCCCGTCTCATGGATGCACGGCGGCTTCTCGAAATGCGGAATCATGAGTCGCATACCGCGCCGCCGATGTTCCATCGCCGCCGACATGTCGTAGAAATGCCAGCCCGTAAAGACATCTTCGCGCCACGGCACGTCCGCCTGCGTCGCCAGAAACATGCCGTCGAGCGCTTCCACTTCGATGCCCTGCTCCGGTACGGGACGGTATTCCACACGCTCCATCAACTCGGGATAGCGAACTTGCCAGACCGTGCCATAGCATTCGCGCGCATTCCACCATACGCCGTCGACGGGCAGGCGACGGCAGCCCGCGAAGCCGACGACGCCGATCCCCGGATCTTTCCGGAAGATTTCCAGCAGACGCGCGACAATGTTCCTTTCCGTCAGCAGGACGTCCTGATGCAGATAGACCTTGCATCGCGCCGAGGAGGCGCGGCGCGCCGCCTCGTAGCCCGCCGCCATCGACGGCGCGCCGCGCACGGGCACAAGCTCCGCCGAAACGCCCTGCGGAATCTCGAGATGCCGCAGGTAGCGCACACATTCGGCGTACATCTCTTCATCGTTCACGCACGAAATGAAGGCGATCTTCTTCGTGTCGTTCATGCAAGCATCCCCTCCCTACGTAGAATTTCACGCATGAGGGCGGCATCCGCCGCCGTATTCGCGACAAATTCTTCGAGATAGCCGCCGTCGACGCCGCTCTCGGCAAGCAGACGACGCAAAGCCCCGACGGTCTCTGCCCCCTCGACGCCGTTCTCCAGGCGGTGCAGAAGACGTGCCAACCTGCTGCGCACCTCATCTGTGTACCGCGCCTTGAGATATGACACGCGCTTCGGGATGACCGTCCAGCGCGTCACCCACCACGACGTTTCCAACTGCCGCCGCTCATTTTCCGCTCCGAGAGCCTCGAGCTGCCGGATCGTCTCCGCGTCGCCCTCCTCCATGATCACAATTCCCTCGATTTCCTCATAATGCGCCGACTTTGCGAGGTTTTGAATCTCTGGAAAGGAAAAGAGGCGTCCACTTCCTTGCAGCAGGGGATTCCTGCCGCAACGCATCTCCCCCGCGAGCCACGAGCGGAAGACGCTCCAGTTCGTGGCATTGCGAAACGGCAGGAGCAGGGAGCCGCAGGGCACGAGGAACTCCTGCAGCCCTTCCAGAAAGCCTGCCGGTGCGGACAATTCCTCGATGCCGGGCGGCATTACGATCAGGGAGAAGCGACTGCGCCACGCTTCCGGGGAGCTCCTCCTGCCGGAAGCCGAATGAAAGACGACGTCGGCAAAATCCTGCCGGAAGCGTGCCTCCCATACCCCGTCCATGCCGAGGAGCAGCACCTCCCCCGGCATCCTGTCAGCAAAGAATCTCACCATTTCCGCATACGGTATCTCATCGAAAGGCATCGCCAACATCGTATCGCCTCCTCCTCGCTTCGGACTGCCTCTTCCCATGACACATCGATCCCTACAGAACGGGCGGCTCCTCCTCGTATCCTGCACCATCCTGCCGCACCTCTTCGCAGACGAAGAGCGGCGACTTCTTTCCTGCTGCCGCCTGCCGCAGCAAAATACGATACGCTTCGAGCACCGTCTGCGGTTCGATCGAGGCGATGCAGTGCGCTTCCCACATGCGCTTGCAGCCATAGGCGTCGCGCGGCTCCTCGGCGCATTCCGCCAAAGCCCGCGCAGGCTGCACGATGACGGAGGCCGTGCGGTAGGGGTAATGCTGCATGGGAATCGCCCTTTCATCAAGCGGCAGGTCGGCGCCGTAGCAGCAGATTTCCAGCACGGGCAGGCCGATGACCGCCGCCATGTGCAGGAGGCTCGTATCGTTGCCGAGGTAGAAAGAGCAGAGCGTCATGGCAGAGGCCGTCTCCCGGAAGTCGAGCGCACCTGCAAGCTGAAGCGCCAGCTTCGCGCCGAGCGCACGCGCGATCATCGCCGCTTCCTCCGCATCATCCCTGCCGCCCATGAGCAGGAAGAACGCCTGCGGCTCCTCCTGCAAAAGCAGCTGCAAGAATGCCGCGTAAGCCTCGGACGGCCAATGCTTGCGCCGCGTGCTGCCGCCCGAGCCGATGGCGAAAAAGCCTGCGTCCGACAAGAGGGACGCCGAGGTGCGCGAGCTTTTCGCGCACGCCCGCGACGTCCGCCTCCCTCAGCCAAAGCTCCAGCGAGCGATCCGCCACGGGGAGCGCGAGGAGCTGGTCAAGCACGTCGAAGCAGAGGTCGGCCATGTGCAAGGGGCGCGACGGCTCCGCCAAAGGGCGCGTCAGGAGCGCCGCGCAATCCTCGCGCGAAAGGCCGCCTTCCGCGAAATCGCCGGCATGGCCGATGCGCTCCTTCGCACCCGTCATGTAAGCGAGCAGATAGGCGCTCGCATAGTGTCCGAAGACGAGCGCAAGATCGAAGCGCTGCGCCAAAAGATGCTCCGCCGCATACTCGGCGTGCGCCGGAAAAAAAGCTCCGACACATGACGCAGCACGGGCAGATGCTCATTGCCGATCAAAAAGTCGATGTAGGGGCACTCTTCGGCGAGCTTGAAGCCGGGCGGAAAGATCACGAGCGTGATCGCCGCCTGCGGATAGAGGCGACGGATCCGCGCAGAGCGCCCGAAAAAGCAGATGAAGTCGCCGACGCCTGCATCCATGATGACGAGCAGCTGCGTCCTCTCACCGGCCTCGCGCGGCGCACGGTACCCCTCTGCCGCGAAGACAGGGCTCCATGACGCGCACGAAGTCCTGCACTGGAAACGGTTCGTTCGGCGAGAGGCGCTCGCCGAACGCATGAAAAAGCCGCAAGTATTTTCTCCATAAAGCCCCCTGCCTGCCGAAGATGCGAAACACTAGCCCTTGAGGGCGCTTTGCAAAACCTCCGCCATATAGTCGATCTGCGCCTCCGTCATGCCCGGATAGACGCCGAGCCAGAAGGTATCGTTCATGATGCGGTCGGTCGCCGAAAGCTCCCCGACGACGCGGTAGCCGCGCCCTTCCTTGCGTAGCAAGTCGAAGCATGGATGCTTGACGAGGTTGCCCGCGAACAGCATGCGCGTCTGTATGCCGTGCGCTTCCAGGGCGCGCACGATCGGCTCGCGCTTCACGCCGTCGCGGCAGGTCAGGAGGAAGCCGAACCAGCTCGGCTCGCTGTGCGGACACGGCTCGGGCAGGATGAGCCTGTCTTCTGCCCCCGCGAGCGCCGCCCTGAGCCGCGCGAAGTTCTGCCGACGCTTCTCAATGAAGGAAGGCAGCTTCTTGAGCTGTGCGCAGCCGACTGCCGCCTGCATGTCCGTGACCTTCAGATTGTAGCCGAAATGCGAGTAGACATACTTGTGGTCATACCCCTTCGGCAGTTCTCCGTACTGCCCGTCGAAGCGGTGGCCGCAGAAGCCGTCCTCGCCTGGCGGGCAGATGCAGTCGCGCCCCCAGTCGCGCAGCGAGCGTAGGATGCGAAAGAGCAAGGCGTCCTTCGTGTAGACGGCGCCGCCCTCGCCCATCGTCATGTGGTGCGGCGGATAGAAGCTCGATGTGCCGATGTCGCCGATCGTGCCCGTATAGCGCTGTTCGCCGCCGAATTCGTAGCGCGAGCCGAGCGCGTCGCAGTTGTCCTCGACGAGCCACAATCCATGCGTGTCGCAGAAATCCTTGACCGCCCGAAGATCGAACGGATTGCCGAGCGTGTGCGCGAGCATGACGGCGCGCGTTTTCGCGGACAGAGCCTCTTCGAGACGACGGACGTCGATATTGTACTGCGGGATCGTCACATCGACGAAGACGGGCACGGCGCCGTACTGGATGATGGGCGCGACCGTCGTAGGGAAGCCCGCCGCGACCGTGATGACCTCGTCGCCCGGACGCACGGCGCGTTCGCCGAGAAGAGGCGAGGTCAGCGCCATGAAGGCGAGAAGGTTCGCCGAAGAGCCGGAATTGACGGCGAGCGCATGGCGCGTGCCGAGGAAGGCGGCGAACTCCTTCTCGAATTTCTCGGCATAGCGGCCTGCCGTCAGCCAGAATTCCAGGGAGCTGTCAACGAGCGCCTCCACCTCCTCATGGTCATAGACGCGCCCCGCATAGGGGATGCGGCCGCCGCGCTTCCAAGGGGTCGGACGGTGGCATTCTTCGGCATACTCGCGCACGAGCGCGAGGATCTTGTCGTGAAGCTCCTGCTTCTTCGTTTCTCTTTCCATCACTTTCATCTCCCTCGCGCACGCAGCATCATCTCGATGAGATCCGCCTGCTCGAACATCTTCTTGCGCCGCATGCCGCTCTCGCGCTCCGCGCGCTCGCGTAGGAGCCTCGCCCATGCACGCGCGCCTTCGATCTGAGCTGCGGGCTCTGCGCCCGCCTGTCCCTCATGCTTGCGAAAGTAGCTGAGCGGATCGACGATGTAGAGGAGGTCGCCCTCCTCCAAGAGCCGCAGCCAGCACTCGACATCGGGCAGCACGGTTCGAGGCTCCCGCTGCAGGATCTCGCGCACGATTTCCTCCGCACGGCGCGGCAGCAGCACGGTCGTGTACTCGCCGATGAAGTTCGCCTGCTTGTCCAACAGCCCGTAGATCGCCAATTCGCCTGGAATGCGCGACGTCTCCGCGACGGGAGGAGGTCCGACAACAGGGTCGTCCAAGATGTTTCCTTCCGCATCGATGGCTCGGCGATACGACGTGACGAAGGCGATGCCATCCTCCATGCTCAGGGCATCCGCCATGCGCTCGATCTTCTCAGGCGCATAGAGATCGTCGTCGAAGAGATACGCGAAGTACTCGCCGCGCGCCCTGTCGAGCGCTGCACGCCAGTTCTGCAGCGCCGAAAGAGCCGGGTCATGCGTGTAATGTATGCGCCCATCCGCCGCATACGCCTTCATCAGCTCTTCCGTGCGGTCATCCTCGCTGTTGTCGCTGACGATAATCTCGATGTGGCGGTACGTCTGCGCAAGCGCGCTTTCGAGCGCGAGCTTGAAGAATTCCGGTCTCTCGTGCGTCGGCATGAGGATGCTCACGAGCGGCAGCGCCTCCGTCGCATACTCAGCGAGGAAGGCGCGTCTCCCCGCCTCGTCGGCAGGGAAGCTTTCGCCGAGAAACTCGACGAGCGGCTCTTCCTGCCCGAGCACCGCCGAACGCAGCCCGCGGCGACGGAACTCCAAGCACTGCGCCGCATCGAAGAATGCCGCCCCGTGGAAGAGATCCTCGCGCCATGGCAGATCGACCTGCGTCGCCATGAGGAAACCGTCGACGGCGAGCACATCCTCTACCTCGCCGAGCACACGTCCCGAGGACACTGTGCGCGCCTCCTCGGCGAGCCGCAGCGAACCGATGCGCCGCGTAGAGTGGAAAGCGATACCGTCAGGCGACAGGATCTTCGTGCCGGAGATGCCGACGAGCCCCAAATCGGCGCGCTTTTCAAAAAGGCGGACGATGCGCGCGAAGAGGCCTGGATCCAAGATGCGCACGCGCTCATCGATGTAAATCTTGTACTTCGCAGTACTCGCTTCCATCGCCTGTCCGTATGCCGCCGCCAGACCTGCCCTGCCCTCGACCTCGACGAGCTCCATCGTGAAGCCCGTCGGCTGCTCCATGAGGCGCAGCGACATCAAGAACTCCGAAGGCAGGGCTTCTCCTTGGCGCGCGACGATGACGGCGATCTTCTTGTCTGCCCGTTGTTCCTCCTGCTGCGTCTCCTGCTGTTCTTCCTCCAGCATCCGCGTGCCCTGTTCCTCCATCTCCGCGTCCCTCTTTTCCTTATTCATCCATGCACGCTCCATCCTCTCGTTCGGTATCAATAATCCTCTTCCCACTTCTCATGAAACGACGCCGTATGCTCTCGCGCAATGCGCAGGAACTCGGCGTGAAGAACCTCGTCGAACACCTCTTCATGCACTGCGTCGCGCGTATAGATATGGCTCGCGAAGCGGCTCATGTCCACCGTGCCGTCATGGTGCGTCGGACGCTTCGTTTCCAGGCGGAACTCATGTTCCGCCGTGCGTATGCTGAGTTTGTAGGTCTGTTCAGGATAGATGGAGTTGCTGATGCAATAACGCCTCCCCTCGCCACCCAAAGCGCGCGGCAAGACGCCGTCGAGCTGCCCCGGCGGCGCAGAAAGCCCACGGTCTTTTCCATGATCGGATAGATGTCGAGGCAGCTCGTGAGCTCCTCGACCAGCCCCAAGCGCGGCACCCCAGCGCCGCGCACCATGAGCGCCGCGCTTCCCTGCATCTCCGAAAAGTACCACGCATCTTTCGAATAGACGACGCTGCCGTGGTCGGAATAGGCGCAGACGATGTATTCATCGGACGCATAGTGCGCTTCAAGGTAATCGAAGAGCCTGCCCAGCTCTCGATCCATCGTTTCGATGCGGTGCGGATTGTCGTATAGATAGATGTCGTTATACGGCAGACTCACGGAAACTTCAGCCGCCTCGGAGAGCGGAACGCTCGTATGCTGCCACGAAATATGCGTCTGCGTCTTCAAAGTCAAGGGAGCGCTCGTCGCCGGCGTCGCGTGCGGATCGCTCACATGGAGGAATACATAGTTGTCACACTCCTCGAAAGCTTCCAAGTGGGCGATTGTGCGCGCGACGCCCTCGCACGTCGGCTGCGACAGATAAGGATTGACAACGAGACGGTCAAAACCGCGCGTCACGCCGTCGCAGATGCCGCGCCCGTCTCCCATCACGTTGACGCAGTAGTAGCCAAGAGCCTTCATCTGCTCGGAAAGCGTCTTGACCTCCTTTTCGATCCGAAACATCGGACAATCCCAAATGACCTGTGAGCGATGCGGCAGCATGCCCGTCTCGATTGTGCCGAGAGAGACAAAGGTGTATTCCGTCACGCAGTAGTTGTTGTTGAAGATGACGCCGTCGGAGAAGAAACGCATGAGATTCGGCATATGACAAAAGTCGCGCGCGCGCATCGCCTGCCACGAAAGACCGTCCAAGAGGAGATTCAAGACGAGCTTTCTGCGCCCCGGGACATGCCCTGTACGGATCGGCGCACCGACGACGAAAGGTTCTGCCGAGGAAATCTTCGTGCGCCCTTCAAGGCGCAGAAAGCGGAATTCCTCACGTCCGCCGCGAATTCCTCCCCCTCGCCTGCGCACTCTCCAATTCGAGCGTCTGCCCCTCGCACGTCGGTGCGGCTGGAAGGATGCACGCTTCTTCGATTTCGACGGCGCCTTCGATGCGGTGCGCCTTCATGACATCGAACACCATGCCGCAGTAGTCGTCGATCGTACGCGCTCCGCCGCGCTTCACGAGATCAAGCCGACTCGCCTGCGTATCGAAGAAGTCCCATTCATTGTAGGCGGCGCAATAGTATCGAGCGGACGATGCGTCGCCGTCCTCGCTCAAGAGGAACTGTCCAAGAGCAGGCTGAAAGAGTCGCGTCAGACTGCCGTCCGGGCACGCCGCGAAGTCGAAACGAAAAGGGGATGCCTGCACACTGAGCAGACCGCGAAAGAAGGCGTCCTGCAGGCGCGTATCGGAAAAGAGCGGCATCGGCGCATCAAGATCCATGTTCTGCTGGCAAAGCGCCTTGAAGAAGACCGCCTCCTCGTCAAGCCCGAGCGCGTTGCCGATCTCAAAGAGAAGCTGCCAGACCTTGTGGCTGAGTTTTCTTCGTGCATAAGCCTCGTGCGCGAGGCGGTGCGCTTCTTCCAGCTCACCGAGAGAGAAAGCGAGACGCGCCGCGAAGTAAAAGACGGCGGCCTTGTTCTTCGTCAACTTGTCATAGGCTTCAAGTCTCGTGCAGTATTCTTCCGTATAAGCAGCGCTGCGCACCGCCTCCCTCAGATAAAGAAGGAGCGCATCTTCTTCGTCTGTGCCCCAAGTCGTCATTTCCATCTCCTGCATCAGTCTCCCCTTCCTTCCGCCTTCATCTGCAAAAGGCTCATCCTCAGCTATGTCAAACATCGTCGATCAGGCGGATGATCTCCTTGAACGACATGAGATCCGCATCCGCTTCCAAGGCGCGATGATGCTTCAAAATGGACATCGCCGTGCGTTCCATCGCGGGAAAGGCGCTGCGCGTCAGCTGATTCGCGTAGATGACGATGTTCACGCCGTGCGCCGCAAGCTCCGCCTCCGTCACCGCGCTGTAGGAGGTCGGCACGGCGACGAGCGGCACGTGCGCGTGCTCCTTGCGGAAGGCATCCGAGAAGGCGAAGACCTCGTCCGGCGTCTTCCTGCGCGAGTGGATCATGATGCCATCTGCCCCCGCCGCTACGTAGGCAGAAGCACGCTCCAAGGCATCCGGCAGCCCTTTTTCCAAGATGAGGCTCTCGATGCGCGCGATGATCATGAAATCGTCCGTGCGCTGCGCCTCCTTGCCCGCGCGGATCTTCTCGGAAAAGTGCTCGATCGTGTCCTGCTGCTGCTCGACCTCCGTGCCGAAGAGCGAGTTCCTCTTCAGCCCGATCTTGTCCTCCAAGATTACCGCGGAGACGCCCATGCGCTCCAACGTATGCACATGGTAGACGAAGTGCTCGATGAGCCCGCCCGTATCGGCATCGAGGATGATCGGCTTCGTGGTCACGTCCATGACGTCATCGATCGTGCGGATGCGCGACGACATATCGACGAGTTCGATGTCAGGCTTGCCTTTCGCCGTCGAGTCGCAGAGGCTCGAAATCCAGAGCGCGTCGAACTGGTCGAGGCCGCCTTCGTGCTCAACGACGGTCTTTTTCCGCCAGAAGCCCCGTGAGTCCATCATGCACCTCGATCGTCTTGACGATGGGCACGATCTCCAAGAGACGGCGCAGGCGGCGGCGACGAAACTCGGGCATGACGAGCCGCTCCTTCATGCGCTCATCGCTCTTCTTGACGGCTGGATTCCATGTATAGGGGAATCTCGATGAGTTCGCCGCCCGTCTTCTTGAGATTCTTCAGCACATTCTCGCGGATCGACGACATGGGGGCGCCGCGCCAGTTGTCGCCGTGCACGACGAAATCGGGTTTCAACGAGGATATGACTGCGTCGTACATGATGGCATCCTGCACGATGACGCGATCGACCTCCGGCTCGGCTTCCAAGAGCGCGATGCGCTCTGCAAGCGAGACGACGGGAAAGCGATTGTAGCGCACCATCTCGCGGTCGGAGAGGACTCCTGCGACGACCGTGCCGCGTTTCTTCGCCTCGCGCAGGATATTCCGATGCCCCTCATGGATCACATCGGTACAAAAACAGGCGTAAACGATCTTTTCTTTCATGCTGTCCTATTCCTCCGATCAGCGCTTCCCCAAATTCCGGCGCAGCGCTTCCAGCTCCGCCAAGGTGTCGATCTCCTGCACGTCTTCTGCCGTGCAGGCTCGCACTATGCACAGTGAAGTCCCCGATGTCAGCAGAGAGCGCCGCCTCGTCCCAATAGCGTGCGTGCCCGCCCGGCATACGATAGAGCCGCTTGAGCGACTCCCGGAGCTTCCTGCCGTCCTCCCGCGTCCAATACGATATGCCGACCATCTTCCAGCAATCCTTGCCGCCGACCGCCATGCGGCGGATGATTCCGGCTTCGTCAGGAAAGAAGCACCAGTCGTCCGTCTCTTCGACGGGAATCGCCAGATAGTTCGTCTCTCTCTGCTCGCGGCAAAGGAGCGCGGGGTTCTGCAGGTAGAGATCGCCTTCGACGATCATGGCATTCTCGACGAGATCGTCCGCGGCGAGCAGCGAAGAGATGTTGTTCGCCTCGTTCCAGTGCGGGTTGTCGATGAAGCGAATCATCGGATACTGGTCCTTGAGCGCTTCGAGCTTCTCGCCCAAGTAGCCGCGCACGACGAAGATCTCGGGGTAGCCCGCCGCCACGATCGCCGTGAGCAGCGTGTCGATGATGCGTCGCCCGTCGACTTGCGCCATGGGTTTCGGCATCGTGTCGGTCAAGGGGCGCATCCTCTCGCCGCGCCCCGCCGCGAGGACGATGGCACGCTCTGCCATATACGGCGCTTTTCGCATGATCTCAACCTTCTTCCTGTCGAAAGCAGCCTTCATTCAGGAAGCTGCGAAAAAATCTCCTCGAACACCTTGCGCGCGCATGCAAAATCCTGCGCACGGCAAGCCTCCTCGCGTCGGAAGATGTCTTGCGCACGCTCTGCCAAGGACGCCCGCGCCTTTTGGAAAACTTCCGGCTCCAATTCCTCGCCGCACGAAAGGAGCAGCGCCGCCCACTCGGCCGGATGCCATGGCAATTCAGCCGCATCCTGCACCTCATGCGTGAGCAGAGGAATCTCAAAGACGCCGACACGGAAGTCTCCTCGCGTCTGAAAGAGCAGCACGAAAGCCGCCAACGGGAAAAAGTGTGCACGAAAGAACGCCGTTTCCAGCCAAGCGCAAGCGTCGAGCACACTGCGGCGCAGCAGCGCACCCGAAAGCCCCCCCTCGGGCGATGCCCCGGCAGAGAGCACGAATTTGCGATGCCACGCGCCTGCGGCGACGACGCAGTGCGGCTGCTTCATGCGAAAGACGAACTGCGGCAGGGGCATCATCCGCCGCTCCCCCAGCATCGGCGATCACGAAGTCAAGCTCGTCATCAAGTTCCAGCGTCGTCGCCATCTGCACGATCTTCTCGGGAAACAGCCGATCGCCGGGCAGCAGCCATTGGATGTATGTGCCATGCGCCGCACGCGAAAGCGCCGCGCCCCAGCCGCCGGACAGGGCGGGAACGACGACATGCGGCACGGAAAGCGCTACGAGAGCTTCACGCAGCCCAGATGCATCGCCGACGAAAATCGAGCGCGACAACCTCCATATACGGATAGGTCTGCGAAGCGACGCTTTCCAGCGCGCGCCGCCAAAGCGAAAGATCGCCAAGGTACGGCACGACGACGCTCACGAGCTTTCGGCGCACGAGCACGCGCTCCTCGGCAAAATCCTGCGCCAGCTGCTCGGAGAGACGCATCAGGCTCTGCAGCGGGGAGAATGCCGCGTCCTTCGTATAGCGAAGCTCGATCCGCCCCTGCGGCAAAACCAAGTTCTGCACCTTCTCGCTCTCCTCGGGAGAAAGCGAGACGGGCGGCTCTCCGCCCTCGAAAACCGTCTCGAAATGTTCCTTCCAGTAATAGCAGCGCGCCGTGTGCACGGAATACTTCGCCGCGTTGCCGATCCAGCCGTTCAGAACCTTGACCGCCGTATGCAGGGCGCCGCGCCATTGGAAGTGCGCGAAGTGCAGGAAACTGATGGGGAGCGCCGGCGCCGGCACGCGCTCCTCCCCTTCCATGCGGTAGAGGTAATGCGTTCCCTGTGCCAGCAAAGGATACAAGCGTGCAGCCTCGCGTCCGATGATCGCCTTCTGCACCGCCTCGTGCTGCTTCTTCCGACGCAAGGGACGCGCGAGCAGGAACTCGCCTGCATCTTCCTCCGGCGCTTCCAGCTCGTACATCCAATGCCACGCATAGAAGGTCACGTCCGTGCGCAAACGCAAGAGGACGGCGCGGCAAGGTTTCGCGGCATCCTCCGTGACGAGGAACTCGTCAGCGTCGACGGGCACGACGATGTCGGCACTGTGCTCGCCAAAGGCCCTGTGCATGAGCGCCGTCATGATCTCGTCGTGACGAAGCTCCGCCCCATCGTAGCGCTCGACGCGGACGGGCAGCCCCTCTTCCTGCAGCGAGCACAAGATGTCCCCCGTGCCGTCACTCGCCGCGTGATCTACCACGAGCATCTCATCCGCATACGTCAAGGTGTGACGCACGAAGCTCTCGACGATATCGGCACTGTCCGCGATCAGGGATACGGCGATGATCTTGTTCATGTACGCCCCTATCTCTTGATGAAAAATACAGCTTGAGAGCATCGTCGCCACCAGCTCCGTCGCCATGCCGGCCGCCGTGATTTCCTCAGCAAAAGGACCGTCCGTGCAAGGGATTCGGCTTGCCGCCACGCGCGCGATGCGTTCTGCCACCGTGTAGGCGTCGATCGGCGCGTCACCATGATCGGGAAACAGACGCGACTGAAACGATGTTTCCAGATCCTCAAGGATATAGACGCCGCCGCTCGGCAAGGAAGGAAAGAGCGCGAAGAGCGCCTTGATCTGATGGCTCCAGATATGCGAGGCATCGTCAACGATGACGTGCGGGCGAATCTCCTTGAGGCTTTCAAGCGTCTCCTCCCGCGAGAGATCGTCGATGCGGATCTCGATGCGCTCCTCCGCATGGGCGCGGCAGCTCTCGTCGATGTCCACGCCATAGATTTCCGCCTGCGGAAAATACCGCTTCCACATGCGCTCGCTGCCGCCCTTGAAGACGCCGAGCTCCAAGAGGCGCAGCGGCTTTTCCTTCCAGTCGCGCAGGAAGAACTCGTACTTCTGCAAATAGTTGTGGCGGTAGCGGCACTTGTCCGTAAGCTCTTCCACGCCGAGTCGTTCCAGCTCGTGAAACTCGCGGAAGAAGCCCGCCTGCAAACCTTTTCTCTCGCTGACGTGCCGCTTCAGGCGCAGGCTGTACGCCGTCGGGCGCAAGGGCCTTTCCTCGCTTCGCTTCTCAAGTCTTGCTGCAAGCAGGAAAGAAGGACTCATGCGCATGTGGGAAAGCAGGGCGAAGCCCGGAAAAAGGCTCGCGATGTCCTGCAAGTCATACGCCCACGAAGCTTCCAGAAAACGTTCGACATCGAGTGCCTCATCCGCAGCGTCCGGCGTCTGCACGAGGAGCAGCAGCTTGCCGCCGAGGCGGCAGCAAGCTGCCAGCGCTTCTGCGCTTCGGACGAAATGCGGCTCTTTCTCCAATCCTTCGAGCAAAACTACGATGTCGTACTTCTTTCCCCCCACATTTTCTTCCAACTGCGCCAAGGACGACGACACGCCGATATGCTCATTGAACAGCGGCGCGTAATCGACCTTGGCCTCTGCAGCAAAAAACGGCTGCTGCAGGACGCTGACCAGCGCCGATCCGAAGCAAGAGAGTCCGACGAGGAGGACATCCTTGCCGCACATTTCATCCGCCGTTAAAAAAACTTTTTCCGACCACAGCGCCTTCATCATCTTCGTATAACACTGCAAGCTCATGCTCGTCTCTCCCTTCTATTGCAGCCATGTCCGCCATGCTGCTTCGTAAAGTCCCTCGACCTCGTGCGCATAGCCCGCGCCGTCCATCAGGGGCGACGCCTCCATGCGTCTGCGCAGGCTCTCTTGCAGCGCGGACAGAAGTTCCGGCTCGCGGGCGAGCGCCACCGCCCGCTCCACATACGCAGCGGGCGTCGCTGCAGCAAGCTCCGAAAGGCCTACGGCAGACAAGAGGCTCAGGCCGAAGCGCGAGCCGAAGCGCCTGCCGCAGCGCGTGACGACGGGTGCGCCCATGTAGAGCGCGTCACATGTCGTGCCGCCGCCAGTGTACGGATATGTATCGAGCGCGATGTCAATGTCCATGTACTGCGCGAGGTAATCGCTCGTCGCCTGCCGGAACTCGACCGCGCCTTCGGCAAAGCCCGCGCGCGCCGCCATGCGGCGAAGGCGGCGCTCCTGCGCCTCGCTCTCCGCCGTATTCTTGAGAATGAGGTGCGCGCCGGGCACGCGCTCCAAGATCTCGCGCCAAAGAAGAAGCTGCTCGTGCGTGATCTTGTAAAAGTTGTTGAAACAGCCGAATACCGGGGTCGCACGGCGCGCGCGCTCTTTTTTCACATGGCGCACGGAAGACGGCGGCGTGTAGCAAAGCAGAGGATGCTCCTGCAGACGAAGCGGCGTTTCGAGGAAAAAGATCCTCGTTTTCCTCCGTCGCGGCAAGACGGTCGGCAAGCACATAGTCGATCGCGGGCAAGCCCGTCGTATCGAACCAGCCGATCGCCGTCATCTGCACGGGCGCCGGGCGATGCGCGGCAACAGCGAGCGTCCTGCCGCCCGCCGCATGACCCGAAAGATCGACGAGGATGTCGATTTCATCCGCATGGACGCAGGCCGCCGTCTCCTCCGCCGTCAAAGCCGACACATCGCGCCAAGCGTCCGCCAGAGAACGCATCTGCTCCGCCACGCTGCCGCCCGCACCGCGCGTATCGTAGCAATAGACATCGAAGCGTTCCCTCGTGCGGTGGGCAAGCAGCGGCAAGATGAAGAACGCATTGATCTGCATGGCGAAATCCGGCGACAGATAGCCGATGCGCAGTCTCGTGACGATGGTGCGCCAACTCGTGCGCATATTGCCCAACGCCTGCAAAGAGGCGCGCAAAGCCGCAGTGCTCACGAAAAAGCCGGGCATCTTCCACGCCCGGCAAATAGTGAAGCGCAAAGAGATAGTTGCTGTACGCCATTCTGTGCTCCTCGGGAAGAGCGCCGCCCGACGAACATGCCGCACGATACGCCTCGACAACCCCGCGCACATCGCCCGGGGCGGAACAGGCTGAAGCCATGGCAGCCGCCAGCTCGAAGGCGGCGCGGGGCGAAAGGGGACGCCGCGCCAAGCGCTTCATTTCCTCAAGGGCGAACCTTTCCCTGCCTTCGCCGAGAAGCGTCTGACAACGCGCCATCGTTTCGGCAAAGGAGCGCTCCTCAGCCACGAAGTGCAGCCAACAGCCCGAAGTCGGGCGCCGTCATCCTCGCGGCAAGCTCGGTCGCTGCATCGCGCTCGCCGAGGGCGGCGAGCGTATAGCCCAGGTTGCGCAAGGTCATGTCATCGTGCGCGTCAAGGGAGATCGCCTGCTTCAGAAGGCTCTTCGCCGCCGCAAACGATCCCGCGAGGAAGAAGCCTGCCGCGAACGAGTTCAACAGGCGCACCTTGTCCAAGAGCGCGACGTCCTTCTGCAAGATCTCCTGCGCCAGGCGAAGGGCTTCCGCCTCATCATTCGCAGGCTTTTGCTCCATGGGCTGCGCGGGCCGCACCTGCTGCAGCGGCTGCGCCTCGATGCGCTGCACCTGCTGCGCCAACGGCTGGAACGCCGTCGAAGAAACTTCCGGCGCCGCGCCCTTCAGCTGCAGGAAATGCGCGATGGCGGGATAGCCCGAGCGGATCTCCTCTTCCTCCGCCGTGCCGTAATAGCCGAGAACCTCTCGGATGTCCTCCCGGTCTTCCGCCGAAAGAGCCGCCGCATAGTTCTTGAGCACGAACTCGAAGATCGCCAATCCGTCCGCCGAGCGCCCCTCCAAAAGGCAGACGCGCGCGAGCAGGATCCTCGCCTCGACATGCTGCGGCGCGAGGCGCAGCGTGATTGTCCAGCCACTCCGTCGCGCGCTCGTAGTCGCCGCTCATGAAATAGCTGTACGCCGCATCGTAGAAGGCTTCGGCATCCTTGACGCCCTTCTCGATCATCGACGCGACCGTGCCGAGCGCCGCGCCGTATTCCTCGTTCTCCATCTGCGCAGCAAGCTTGCGCTTCAGTTCAGAAGCTCCCTGCTGCTCTTTTTCCTTCTTATTCCACTTTGACAAGATCTGTTCCTCCTAAATTCGCTGTGTCAACTGCATAACTACATTACACGTCTTTATATCGAAAAAGCACGAAGAAGGCTTAAGGAGGCGCCGATAAATTCAGCCCCGCCTCAGAAACTTGGAAGAATCGCCGACCAACGTGCCATCCATGGAGTCTCTTCTTCTCCCGCCTATTTTCGCTGCTCCAGCCATGCCTGCCAGATTTCCTCGTACATCGCCTCGACCTCGCGCACATAGCTTCTGCCGTCCATCACAGGGGATCGCTGCATCATGGGGCGCAGGTTCTTGTGCAACGCAGCGAGAAGCGCGCGGTCAGCGGCGAGCGCCGCAGCCTTTTCCGCATATTCTTCCGGACTCTTCGCCGCAAGCTCGCCGAGGCCGACGTTTTCGAGGAGCGACAGGCCGAAGCGCGTGCCGTGGCGCGTGCCGCAGAGCGAGACGACAGGCACGCCCATGTAGAGCGCCTCGCATGTCGTGCCGCCGCCCGTATACGGGAAGGTGTCGAGCGCGATGTCCATGTCCATGTACTCGTGAATGTAGTCGAGCGTCATGGGGCGCACCTCGATCTCTTCCGGGAGGTAGCCGAGGGAAAGCGCCCTCTTCTGCAGGCGTTCGGGATTCCACGCCTTGAGCAGCAGCGAAGAATCCGGCACGCGCCTCAAGAGCGTCAGCCAAAGGCGCAGCATCTCGTCGGAAATCTTCGCGGAGTTGTTGAAGCAGCCGAACACCGTCCGCCCGCGCGGCTGCCGCTCGACCGTGCTCTTGAAGATCTCCTCGAACGGCGTGTAGCAGAAATGCGAATGCGAAAGGCGCAGGAGCTTTTCGGAGAAATATTCGTCGCCGTGTCCTCTCGGGTCGAGGAAGACATCCGACAGATAATAGTCGACCGCCTTGAGTCCCGACGTGCTCATGTAGCCGATCCCCGTGATCTGCACGGGCGCCGGCCGGTAGCCGAGCGTCGCCAGGCCATGCCCGCCGTCCGTATGGCCGCTGAGATCGAAGAGGATATCGATCTCGTCGGCGGCGATCGCCTGCGCGCGTTCCTTCGCCACGGACAAGTCGATGTTGCGCCAGATGTTGCCGAAGGATTTCATCTGCTCGGCCGCCGCATCGTCGAAGCCGCCGAGATCGTAGCAGTAGACCTCGAAGCGGCTGCGGTCGGCGATGGCGAGGAGCTGCATCATGAAGCAGCTCATGACATGCTTCTTGAAGTTCGACGACAGGTAGCCGATGCGGATCTTCTCATGGCGGCGATGAAGCTCGCGCGCATGGCCGATCTCCTCTCCAGGCCGGAAAAGCTGGTTATAAACAAAGTGCTCCCCCGCCAGCTCTTCGTCGCTGACATGCGGCAGATAGTGGCAGACCATGAGATAGTCGCTGTAGAGCTTCCTCTGCTGCGCGAGGTATGGCGCGAGCGCGACTGCCTCGCGGTAAGCACCGGCGGCCTCTTCAATGCGGCCGACGAAGTGCAGGAAGTAGCCGTACCTGCCGCAGAGGAAACTCTTCTCGCCCGGGTCAAGCTCCGCTGCGCAATGTTTCAGCAGGTGTTCCGTGCGCTCGATTCCTTCCTCCCATCGCCCTTCGTTCTGCAGAACGGCCAGCTCTTCCGTAATTTTTGGGAAATCTTTCATCCTTTTCCCTGTGCCTCCTTCTTCTGCTCCACCGCCAGGCAGTAGAACCGCTCAATCTCTTCCATGTATCTCGCCGCCTGCATGACGGGCGAGGCGGCGAGACGCACCCTGAGCGTCCTGTGCAGTTCATCCAGCAGCGCCTCGTCGCGCGCGAGCGCCACCGCCTTTTCGATGTACGCCCTGCCGTCGGCGGCGGCAAGCTCCGCAAGGCCGATGTTCTTCAGGAGCGACAGTCCGAAGCGCGTGCCGCGTCGCCTGCCGAAGCGCGTGACGACAGGCACGCCCATGTAGAAACGCGTCGCACGTCGTGCCGCCGCCTGGGTACGGATAGCTGTCCAGCGCGATGTCGACCGCGAGGAAGCGTTCCATGTAATCGCTCGTCGCCGGCTCCAGATCGACACGCGCGACGTCAAGATGCGCCTTTCGCAGGCGGCGCAGCGCTTCGATCTTCATCTCGGGCGCGAAAAGCTCCTGACACTTGATGAGCAGACGACTTTTCGGCACGCGCTCCATGATCTCGCGCCAGCAGAAAAAGCATCTCGTCCGTGATCTTGTACCAGTGATGAAACGCGCCGAAGACGATATGTCCGCTCTTTCTGCACGGTGCGCTGAGAGGCGCCGGCACATCGCTCTTCGCCGTGTAGAGGAACTGGCTCGTCAGGCAAACAGGCTCTTCCACGAAGAAGGCGTCGTGCTTTCCCGGCGGATCGACGACGTCATCCGTGAGGAAGTAATCGACGGCGGACATCCCCGTCGTGTTGACGTAACCAAGCCCCGAGACCTGCACGGGCGCGGGGCGATAGGCGAGCACAGGCAATGCGCCGCCTGCGCTGTGCCCCGCGAGATCGACGAGGACGTCGATCTCGTCAGCGCGAATCCTTTCCGCAATCTCTGCACAGGAAAGTCCCCCGACTTCGCGCCAAACCGCCGCCTGCTCGCGCAGCGCTTGAGTGAAGCCGTCCTCCTCGTTGAGCGCATAGGCAAAGACCTCGAATCGTTCGCGGTCGCAGCGCACAAAAAGCCCGTAGATGAAGGAAAACATGACGTGCCGGCGAAAATCGGGCGACAGATAGCCGACGCGGATCTTTTTCCCGCGCCCTCAAGGTGCGCGGAGCAAGCGGCTCGATGCCTGCCAGGAGCTTCTCGAAGCCTCGATGCGCAGCGAAAAGCTCCTCCTGCCCGATCATCGTGTTGTGCAGGGCGAGCAGATGCGAGCTGTAGTCCGCTGCGCGCTCTCGAAGCTCGCCCGCCAGATCCGCCGCCTCGCGGTAGGTCGCTGCCGCCTCTTCAGCGCGTCCCAGCATGTAGGACGCATGGGCGCGGGCAAGCGTCAGGCGATGGCGGAAAGGGCGCGTCTCCTCGGTCGTCTCGGTCAGCGACATCGCTTCGGAAGAGCTCGCGAGAGCCGCCGCATGATCGCCCGCCAGCTTCTGCGCTTCGGCAAGAAGCTGCAGGACCTCGGGCCTTTCCGACTGCGCTCTTTCCAGCGCCCATTCCAGAGAGCAGCGCGCCCGCGCCGCCTCGTTCCGCTGCAGCCACATAAAGCCCATGCTCAAAAAGAGCCGCGCCGAAGCGGCGCCGAGCGCGACAAGCCGCGCACCGGCCGCGAGGAGGCGCCGAGCGTCGCGCGCGGCGCAGGCCTCGTCCGCCTCCTTCTGCAGCTGCGGCACAAGCGCCTTGCGCACCTCCCCCTCATCTTCGCCGAGTGCATGTGCCCAGATCGTTTCATACGCCTCTTCCAGATGCGTCATGTAGCGCGCGGCGTCCATGAGCGGCGAGGCCTCCATGCGCGCACGCAGCGTGCGGCGCAGGAAGGCGAGAGATTCCTGGTCGGCGGCGAGGGCGACCGCCTTTTCCACATATTCATCATCCGTATGCGCACAGCAGACGTCAGCAAGGCCGACGTTCGCCAAAAGGCTCGCGCCGAAGCGCGATCCGTGGCGCGTGCCGAAGCGCGTGACGACGGGCACGCCCATGTAGAGCGCGTCGCACGTCGTGCCGCCGCCCGGGTACGGATATGTGTCGAGCGCGATATCGACCTTGCCGTAGGCGGCAAGATACTCCGCCGTATGGCCTTCGGTCATGACGCGCTGCGTATCTATCCCCGCCGCAAACAAGCGGCGAAGCGCCTCCTCCCTGCCATCCGCCGTGTCGAAGACCGCCGTCTTGAGGAAGAGGCGCGAGTGCGGCACAGCGGCGAGGATCTTCGCCCAGAGGCGCATCATGCGATCCGTGACCTTCGCGAAATTGTTGAAGCTGCCGAAGGTGATGAACCCCTTTTCCCGCGCGGGAAGCGGCGCGACAAAAGAGCGCTCTCCCGCGCGGCTCGCACGGTAGCAGAGATGGCTTTCGGGCAGGCGCAGGAGCTTTTCCGCAAAGCGATCGTCGTTCTCTCCCGGAGGATCGATGTGCACGTCCGTGAGGAAGTAGTCGACTGCAGAAAGCCCCGTCGTGTCGAAGTAGCCGATGCCTGAAATCTGCACGGGCGCAGGACGAAGCGCGAGCACGGGCAGGGCGTTGTTCGCACTGTGCCCGGAAAGGTCGAAGAGGATATCGATCGCGTCCTCTTCGATCTTCGCGGCGATCTGCGCAGCGCTCATGCCGCCCACATAGCGCCAGATGTCAGCCGACGCGGCAAGCTCCGTCGCCATCGCGTTCTCGCCGGCAAGCGAATAGCCGCAGACCTCGAAGCGGTCGCGGTCGAAGTGCGTGAAGAAAGCGAAGCTGAAGAGCGCGACGATGTGGAAGGTGAAGTCGGGCGAGATGTAGCCGACGCGGATCTTCTCGCGCCGCCTGGCACGTCGGACGCGCGGCGGCGCGGGAAAGAGCGTGCCGTAGCGCCGCGCCGCATCGAGCATGAAACGCGGCTCGCGCTCGACGTAGTGCAGGGCGAAGAGGTAGTTGCTCCAGGACGCCGCCTTGTCCTCCGGCGTCTCAGCGGCAGCAAATGCCGCTTCCTCCGCCCGCAGCGATTCCTCGACATCGCCCGGGCTGCGGCAGATGCGTGCGCGAAGATTGTGCGCGAGCACCTGCTCGCTCCTCGAAAGCGTGCCGCTATCGAGTGCGCGCTGCGCATCTTCGAGCGCATCACGCCAACGGCCGAGCAGGAATACGGCGCGCGCGCGCAGAAGGAAGGCGAAGCCGTCCTCCTTTGCCGCAAGGAAGAGCTGCGCTGCACGCGCGGCGTTCTCCCCTCTGCGGCGTCGATGTAGAGCATCGCCGCCAGCCGCCAGATTTCCGGCGCCGCCCTGCCTGCGGCAAGGAGCGCGTCGGCGGCGGCAAGCGCCCGGCGAAAGTCCCCGGCGGCAAAAAAACGCTTGAGTGCGAGGGCGAGTCGTGCGCCGTCCTCGGGCGAAAGCACAGGCCTTGCCGCATCGCGGGCAGCGAGCGCAGACCGATAGCCGGATTCGAGCGCAGCCATATACGAAGCGCCGTCCAGCAAGGGCGACTTTTCCATCATGGAACGCAGATTCTTGTGCAGGGGCGGCGAGAGCTCCCGATCGTTGGCAAGAGCCGCCGCCTTTTTCACATAGCCTGCCACGTCCTCCGCCGCGAGGTCTTCCAAGCCGAGGTTCGCGAGAATGCTCCAGCCAAAGCGCGCACCGTGCGAATCCCCGCGAAGCGTGACGACGGGCACGCCCATATAGAGCGCATCGAACGTCGTGCCGCCGCCCGGATAGGGGAAGGTGTCGAGCGCGATGTCCACGTCATGATACGCATGGAGATATTCGCGCGTATCGGGGCGCAGCTCGACGCGGTCAGTGTCAATGCCCGCCGCACACAGTCGCTCGTGCGCGGCGCTTCGCCCCTCTTCGCTGGCGAAGGCGGCGGACTTCAGGAGCAGGCGCGAGCCGGGGACCGCCTCGATGATCTTTGCCCACGCCTGCAGCGCCTCGTCCGATGCCTTGGCAAAGGCGTTGAAGCTGCCAAAGGTCACGAAACCGTTCGCAAGGCACGGCGAAGCGCCAGGCCTTGGGGCGTCCGCTGCGGGCGTGCAGCAAAGGTGCGTCGCGGGCAGGACGAGCAGCTTTTCCGTGAAGAACGGCGCTTCCTTGATTCCCGCCGGCGCACCGTCGAGCCATACGTCGCCGATGGCGTAGTCGACCGCGAGAAGCCCCGTCGTCGCGAAGTAGCCGATGCCCGTCATCTGCACGGGCGCGGGACGGTAGGCGCGGGACGGGAAGCGCCGTGCCGCGCGTATGTCCGGCGAGATCCACGAGGATGTCCACGCCGTCCTCGTAGATGCGCCTCGCCGCCTCCTGCGGCGAGAGCGGCGAGATGTTCCGCCAGGCGTCAACGAGCTGCATGATGCGGCGGCTCTCCTCATCCTCGGGGCCGTTCTGGTAGCAGAAGACCTCGAAGTGCTCCGCATCATACTGCGTGAAAAGCGCCTCGGCAAAGCGCAGGACGACATGGCGGCGCAGATCGGGCGAGATGTAGCCGATGCGGATCTTGCGCCGCTTCTGCAGGGTGCGGTGGAGGAACGGCTGCACATCGCGAAAAAGCTCTCCGTAGGCGAGGTGTGCGCGGTACGCTTCTTCCTGCGGCACGCGCAAAAAGTGCAGCGCGAAGAGGACGTTGCTCCATGCCGCAGGGAGAAGGCCGGGCGAGGCGGCGGCCGCCGCTTTCTCGTAAGCGTCCGCCGCCTCCTTCGCCAGCCCGGGTGCGCGCCGTCTGTCCGAGCAGGTTGCAAACCTTCTCGGCGTAGACGGGCGCAAGCGTCTTCTCGCGCTCCAAAAAGAGCCGTGAGCGCCTCCCGCGCGGAGAGGAACTTCCCCTCGGCAAAGAGAATTCTCGCCCGGAGGAACGCGCCGTAGACCGACTGCGGTTCCTTTTGCAAGAGCGCCTCGACCAGGGGCGCCGCTCCCTCTGCATCGCCCGCCTCGATGTGGATGCTCGCAGCGGCGCCGAGCGCTTCCGCTTCCGCCGCCTTGTCCTTCGCCAGCTCGCGCACGGCGTCGAGCGCACCGTCAAAGTCCCGCACGGCGAGACGCGCACCGATCCTTTCGCGCAGCCTATCCTTTTCCTTCTCGCTTGCCATGCGTCCGCTCCTTCTTCTTCATCTTCTCCAAGATGCGCCGCACAGAGCGCATCGCCTCTTCATACTTCGGCCAATATTCCCCCGCCGCCTTGCGGTCGAAGCGGTCGCGCTCCGAAAGGTACTCGCCGTAGAGGAGTTCCAGCGGCTTTTCGTACTCCTCCTCCGTCTCGATGTATATGCGGCGCTCGTAATAGTGCTGGATGAGCCGGAGCCACTCCAAGCGGCTCAGGAGGATGACGGGCGCCTGCTGCCCTTCCTGCTCCTCATGGCGGCGATAGCAGCTCAAGGGCTTCTGGAAGAAGATGCAGTCGCCCTTCTCCAACAGTTCCAGCCACATCGCCACATCGGAAATCGCCTTGTAGCCGCGGCTCTCGGCGCGCCAATAGTGGTTCGCAAGATCCGCACGGCGGAAAAGGACGGCGGACGGCTCACCCAGGAAGTTGCGCCAACCGAGCAGCGTCTCCTTGCCGACGATGGCGCCCTCGAAGACGGAATACTCCGCCTCGCTCTCGGGCACACCCGCCGTATAGGGATTCGGCAGCAGCCTTCCCTCGCCGTCGATCAAGGCGCGCCTGGAGGTCGCCAAACGAGCTTCGGGGTTCTCGCGAAACGCCTGCATCATCTTCTCGATCTTGCCGTCGAGCAGGATGTCGTCGTCCATCAGCCATTGCAGGGTACTCGCCCTTCGCAAGCCGCTCGAACGGCGCGAAGTTCTCCTCCTTTGTCACGGCGTCCCTGTTCCTGTGGTATTGCAGCCTTGGATCGCCCAGATACCTTTCAATCAGAGTTTCCGTCGCATCGTCCGTGCTGTTGTCGCAGACGATGATCTCCAGATTCCCGTAAGTCTGGCGCAGAGCGCTTTCGAGCGCGAGCCCGAAGAGCTGCGGACGGTTGTACGTCGGAATCATGATGCTCACGAGCGGCAGCGCCTTCGTGCGCCAGCGCTCCTTGTAGGCGTCGGTGAGCAGGAGCGCGGCGCCGTCCGTCTCGGGCAGGACGCGCATCCGTCCCTTCGCCTCAGCGAGAAGGGCGGAATAGCTCCCCAGACGCGCAGAAAGCTCCACCGCTGCCGCATCCATGCGCCCTGCCGCCTGATAGAGCAGGGCTTCATCGCGTTTCTCGGGCGGCAAGAAGCGCGCATAGTAGAGCAGGACAGGCGTTGCCGCGCGCGCACGGAGAGCTTCCACGAGGAACGGCGCATCCTGCTCCTTGTCGTAGAGCGTATCGAGAAGAGCGATGATGTCCGCCGGTTCCTGTCCCGCCAGCGCATCGTAAAGCGCGAGGAACAATCCCTGGTCGTAAGGATATTCCTTGACGGCGCGCAGGAAATAGTCGAAGGCTTCCGTCGGCCGTTTCTTCATCGCCTCGATCTTGCCGAGCGAGGCACAGACGAAGGAAACATCTGCAAGGAATTGTCCGCGCGCAGCGAGGCGGGCGCTTTTTCCTTGCACTCCAGGGCGCGGCGGAACATCCGTTCCGCAAGCAGATAGTCGCGCTCTTCCCACGCGAGAAGCCCATGCTCCATCGGGAACTCCGCCAGGTCCGGATACTTCTCCATCGCCTCTTTTAGGATGGGCAGGACTTCTTCCCTCGGCCTCTTTTGGGCGAGCAGGGCGCGCACGAGTCCCCAGTATTCGGCGCCCTCGCGCCCCGGGTAGATGATCTTGCTCGCGATCGCCTTGCGTGCGTATTCCTCCGCCTTTGCGAAATCCCCCAAGCCAAAATGGCAGTCCATATAGTGCAGGGCATCGTCGAGAGACTCGCCCTCGGCCTCTTCCTTCTGACGCAGAAAGTCGAGGTTTCGCTCAAGCTTCTTGCGCACGAGGTGAAGCGAGTAGCCCGTATGGAAGATCACAAGCTCGGGCGTCGCGAACATCTCGTGCTCCGCCTTGCGCTTGTCGACGATGCGCTCATGAATCTTTCCCTCGTAGCGAAGGTCGGGACTGTTCTTGAAGATGCGCAGCTGGAAGATCGCGCCCGTGAAGCGATTTCCCTGATCCTTGTCGATGTTGATGAGGCGGCAGATCACGCCGACGATGGGCTTCTTGCTCTTTTCCACCTGCGCCAGCATCGGGCGCACCCGCTGGATCGTCTGCGGGCTGAAATACTCATCGGCATCGAGGAAGAGGATCCAGTCGCCCTGCGCCTTTTCCAGCGCGCAGTTCTTCGCAGCGGCGAAGTCGTTCTGCCACGCATGGTGGAATACGTGCGCGCCAGCGGCTTTCGCCATCTCGACCGTGCGGTCGGTCGAGCCAGTATCGACGACGATCATCTCGTCGGCGAGCTTCTTCATCGAAGCGAGCCACGTGCCGATATTCTCTTCTTCATTCTTTGCGATCACGCAGGCAGAAAGCTTCATGCTCCGACCTCCTTCATCCATGCTTCATAGGCGGCGATGTCCTTTTCTGCCGCTCCCATCTCCCGCGCACGGGAAAAGCTCTCTCGTGCGGAGGCGAAGTCGCCCAGCTGATAGAAGACGACGCCCACCTCGCGCCAGAAAGCGGCATCAGCGGCAGCGGAATCCGCTGGAATCGCCGCGAATAGCAGGAGCGCCGCCTGCCACTTCTCCGCCGCCAAGAGGACGTCTGCCGCCTCCCGCTTCTTCTCCGGCGCCACGTCGAGGAGGAGGCGCACATAGCGCAGCAAAGCCTCCGGCGCCAGCTTCTGCGCGAGAGCGGGCAAAAACGCCTGATACTGCTCGAAAAGCATCTCAGTCAGCGGCTCCTCTGCCGCATAGCAGCGCACGATCTCCTGCAGCTCGGGCAGGAGCGGCTTCATCTCCGCCGCAAGATCCGCCAACGAGTCTCCTGCGGCCGCCGTCTGCAGCAGCACGAGGAAAAGCTCCTGCATCGCGCCGACGGCTTCCTTCGCCGCCTCGCCCGCCAGCTTCTGCCAATCCTCCGCTCGCCACGCGGCAAGGCAGTCCGTCTCGGGCAGAACCACGTCGAAAAGCGACGCAAGTTCCGCCGTCGCATCAGTCGCGAGCTTCACCTCGCCCGCCTCGATCGCCCAGCGCACCAAGAAGCGCAGACTCTCGGCGTCATGCGCGAAGAACTCGCCGAGCGTCGCGCCGCAAGGCGCACCGACGAGCCTCTGCCAAGCCCAAAGCGTTTCCTCGCTGAAAGGGTTGAGGCGCAGGGAAGAGGCGAGCTTCCCGCGCCCGCCTCTCTCGCCGAGCGCCAGACGGATCTCTCCCAGTCGACGCCGGGGCGACGGGCGCCTCGGCGACGAAGCGCGATGCCTCGCACGAAGAGCCGCCCTCGCACGAAAAGAGATCGAGGGCGTGCTCGAACGAGACTGCGGCCTCCCTGAGCCGTCCCATCGAAGAAAAGAATCCTGCCCTTCTCTGCATAAAAAAATCGGGCAGTTTGGGAAAAAGATTCCACCGCCCTTTGCGCCAAGGCCAACGTATCCTCTGCCGTCATTCTGCATTCTCGCATCGCCTGCAGAGCCGTCCTGTACATATCGCTGTCGCTGCCGACGGCCGATGCAGGGGAATCAAGCGCCGAGAGCGCATAGTAGAGCGCTTTCTTCCAGTCGTGAAAGGCAGCATAGCAGTCCGCCAAATAGCGGTAGTGCGTGGGGTTTTCGCCGTTCTCCCGGATATCTTCCTGCAAGAGCGAGAAATTGCGCTCGATCTTCTTCATGACGCGCCCCGCAGAATAGCCGAGGTGGTTGACCAAGGAGACTCCTTCTTTCCATCTTGATCTCCAGTCGGTCGTCCTGCTTGCAAACGGTTTCGTGGATGCGCCCCGCAAACGCGATGTCATCCTGGCGTCGAAAAAGACGCATGGCTGGAAACCGTTGGATCTCCCTGAAGCGGTCATCCTCATCAAGATTCGCGATCGTCAGCATGACCGCCTCGATCCGAGGCTGCTCGACGGAAAGCGCCGCGAGGTACGGGCGCACCGCCTGCGGCACGGCGAAATACTCGTCGGCATCGAGAAAAGCGATCCACTCGCCCGTCGCATGGGAAAGCGCCTCGTTCTTCGCCGCCGCAAAGTCGTCGCGCCACGCATAGTCGTAGACATGTGCACCCGCCGCCTCGGCAAGCGCTTTCGTATCGTCCTTCGATCCCGTGTCGACGACGATGCGCTCATCGCTGTAGACAGCGGCATTTTCCAGCCAGCGCGGCATATCGCGCGCCTCATCGCGCACGATGACGCACGCGGAGATCTTCAGCGCTTTCCTTCTGCACGATTCTCTGCCAAACGGCGCAGCGCTCCTTCGCCACGGCCAGCATCGCATCGTCGAACTCCATCGCCTCGCCGTCCTCTTCATGCTCCGCATAAGCACGGAAAGCATCTTCCATCGCCGCGATTGCTTCGGCGAACTGCAGCTCCCGCGCAAGATGCTCGGCATACTCGGCATGAAACTCGGGCAGGCGCGGGAAGTCGCGCCGCGCCTTTTCCAGCACGCGGGTGCGCTCCTCGCCCTCGGGCAGGGTGTAGAGCATCATGCGGTAGCAGCGACTGGCGAAGAGCACGGGGCGCGAACGCCGGCAATATCGAGACGCGCATAGTGCATGGCCTGCGCCGTATCGCCGGCGCCCTCATAAGCCTCCGCCAGATAGCGATAAAGCTCCTGCGGTTTCTCCGTCTGCTCAAGCTCCCGCAAAAGAAGCCTCAGATTGCGCTCCGCCTTCTTTTCAGTACGGCTGGCTGTATAGCCTGTGTGGAGCAGCACGAGCGTCTTCTCCGGAACGAATCCCAAGCGGAGCTCTTCGCCCCTGCGCTCGATCTGCTCGTGAATCCGCCCGACGTAGCGGATTTCGGGGAGACGCCGGAAGGCACGAACCACATAGGTATGATCGAGGCATTTCGTCTCAGCCCCGTCGATGTCCAAGTTCAGGATCTTCACGGCAAGCGCGTCATGGTCCTCGCACCTCTCGATCACAGGGCGCAGGTTTTCCTGCGTTTCCTCAGAAAAGCGCTCATCCGCATCAAGGGAAGACGACCCAATCGCCCGTCGCATGGGAGAGAGCCTCGTTGCGCGCCGCAGCGAAATCATCACGCCATTCGCCGTGAAAAAGCCTGGCTCCGGGAAATGCCTGCACGATGCGGCACGTATCGTCCACAGAGCCTGTATCAAGGACGACGATTTCATCCACGCTTTTCGCAACGCTTGCCATCGATGCTTCTATATTTTCCGCTTCATTTCGCGTGATCCAGCACGCCGATATCCTCATCATCCACCTCGTTTTTTCAGCACAGCTTCATACGACTTCCACATTTCCCGCATAGGCTCAGGCAGCAGGGCGATCAGCTCCTTCGCCTGCGGCCTGCAGGCGGCAGCGGCGAAAAGCAGAACGCCCGCGCCCATCTGTACAGGCGCGGCCAGCTTCATCCCCCCGCCCTGCGGCAAGTGCGGCTTGCGCAGGGAAGAAAGCACGGTGGCGCTGTTTTCTTCAGCGAGGAGTCGCGCACGGATTCCAAGCGCCCGGCACTGCTCCATCAGAAGATCCTCGGCTTCCTCCGAGAGAACACCGGAAAAACAAGCGCTCTTCAAGAAATGCAGCATCGCCAGATCGCAGCGCCCCCTCATGCGGTAAATTTGCGCAAGGCGCTCATAGGCCACCCCCCCGCCCACGTAAAAATAAGGAAACAGCTCCTCCTTCGGGGAAGACTCAAAAAGAAGAGCCGCTTTCTCCAGATTTTCGACCGCCTGCTCCAGTTCTCCCATGCACGAAAGAACGATTCCCTTCTCCGCGTAAAATTCGGGCAGAAAAGGGAATTCCGCCTGTGCGCAATCCATGAACTCGCACATCAATTCCAAGGGAAGGTCAAGGCTCCTCATGCTTTCCAATGCGACATGATAAAGCCCCATGCGTGTTTCCTCCGGATACGTCTGCACTTCCAGCCCCCGGAAAGCAAATTCCAGACATTCCTTGTGCAGTCCCAGATAGTAGCAGCAATCGACAAGTCCGGAATAAAATCTCTCCGGATGGCCATTCTCTTCGATATCCTGCAGCATCAAGCGCAGATTTCGCTCGATTTTTGTCGCGATGATGGCGCCGCGATAGCCATCGTGATAGAGGCGAAGTCCCTCGGGATAAGAAATGCGCAGCCGGCCTCGGCTGCTGTATACATTTTCATGGATCTTCCCATGATAGCGCAGCCATGGCGCATTGCGGAAGATGCGCAGGCTCCTGTCGCGGGAAATCTCTCTTTCCTGATCGTCAAGATTCAGGCGCAGGAGCAGCATCGCATCCAGGTCCGGGCTGCAGCGTACTTCTTCTTCGATCGTATTTCGCAGGACTTGCGGCTCAACGAACCATTCATCTGCATCAAGAAAGATGATCCAGTCCCCCTGTGCTTCTTGAATCGCAAGATTTCGCGGAGCGGAGAAATCATCCTCCCAAGCAAAATCCAGCACGCGGGCTCCCAATCCTGCGGCAGCTTCCTTCGTCCTGTCCGTCGATCCCGTATCGACCACGATGATTTCATCCACGCTGTCCAACAGGCTTTGCAGCGAGCGGACGATATTCCTCTCTTCATTCTTCGTGATATAGCAGGCAGATATCTTCATAATGACCTCCCGATCTATTCATGCTTTGTTATCGTGATAACGCGCATAGAACTTAATCTGCCTCCCCCATCGTCCTCTGCAGGACAATCCAAGCAAAAAAGAACCTCCCCCAAAGGGGAGGTTCTTTTTTGCTTGGATTGTAATTCTGACGAAATTACTGGAGCAAGCTGAGGACGCCAGAGCTGGACTGGTTCGCCTGAGCGAGCATAGCCTGCGCAGCCTGCATGAGAACGTTGTTCTTCGTGTAGTTCGTCATCGCCTTTGCCATGTCGGCATCGCGGATGGTGGACTCGGAAGCCTGGACGTTCTCGCTCGCCGTCGTCAGGTTCTGGCTCGTGTAGTTCAAGCGGCTCTGGACAGCGCCGATCGTCGTCTGCTGGTCGAGAGCCTTGCTGATCGCGTTGTCAAGAACGTTGATGGCAGCGTTCGCCTTGTCGCGCGTGCTGATGTTCAGCGTAGCGCCGTCGGAACCCTGGAGGCCGAGAGCCTGAGCGCGCATATCCGTCATGCCGACGCGGATCGCCTGGTTGGCGCGCGTGCCGATCTGGAAGTTCATCGAGTTGTCCTGCGAGTTGTCCTGCGCACGAATCATCTCGGAGAAAGCATCGAGGACGGCGTTCGCGGACTTGTTGATGTTGCCCTGCGTATCCGTGATGCTGAACGTGATGCCGCCGAGCGACTTGCCGACGCCCGTGCCCGAAGCATAAATCGTGATGGCGCTCTCGCCGGAAGCCGTGTAGACCGTATCGCCAGCGACGTTCGTGCCGATGATGGAGGAAGCGCCGACAGCCGAGTTCGTGCCATTGACGCCAGTCGTGCTCACACCCGAGATCTTGCCGATGATGTTTGCGAACGTGCAGGTGCTGACCTTGAAGGACGTCGTCTCGGTCTTGCCCTGGTTGACGTAGGAAACCGTGATCGTATCCTGCGTGTGGATGTTCAGGTTGCGGCCCGTGCGGTCGAGCAGAGCCGTCAGCGCCGAACCGCCGTCCGTCGCCGTGCTCATCGACTGGTTCGTGAACGTCGTCGTCGTAGCCGTGACCTTCTGGTTGTGCGTGCCGTCGACGAGGTACTTGCCGTTGAACGTGATGTTCGCGTTGTCGTTGATCTGGTCGATGCTCTGGTTGAGCTCCTTCTGGATCGTCAGACGATCGTCGTCCGTGTTCGTGTCGTTCGCAGCGTTGATGACCTTCTCCTTGAGGGTCTTCAGGATGTCGACCGTGCTCGAAACAGCGCCTTCAGCAACCTTCATCATGCTGTTGCCGTTCTGCGTGTTCTGGTTGTCCTGGTCGAGCGAACGGATCTGGACGCGCATGCGCTCGGAAATCGCATAGCCCGAAGCGTCATCGACAGCGCCGTTGATCTTCATGCCGGACGAAACCTGCTTGAGGTTCGTTGCGAGCGCGCTCTGATTCTTGTTCAACGTGTTCAGCGTGTTGACCGCCATCATGTTGTTCTTAACTACCAATGCCATTTTTCTTTTCCTCCCTGGTTTTTACCATTTTCTCTTCTGTCGGGCATCCTTGTCCGACCTTCAAGCGACTTTCGTCGCCCCGCGCCTCTCGGCGCAAATAAGCAAAACAGGCGTTTCCGTCTTTGCTGCACGATGCCGCTAGCTAGCCCCATGCAGCGAACCGGCGGAGAACCGCCTGACTGCTGACCTTTTGGTGAGCGGCAAGCCTTCTTGCCTTTGCTCAATTAGTTTATCGGCGGGATGCTCTTTTTTCTTAAGCGTTTTTTGAAACTTTTTTCCCGTCGAGGCATTTTTCTTTTCACATCTCGCGATTGACGAGGTGTCCGCTGGGGTTGAAGCCCCTGACCTCGTAGTCGCGCACGGTCTCGTGCTGCGTGCGCGACTTGTTCAGCCAGACCTTCGTATTGTAGATGAGCTGCATCTCTATGGGTTTCAGCTGCTCCAGGAGCACGCGCCCCTCCTGCGTCACCTTGAATGCGTCGATGCTGCACGCTTCCATCCGTCGGAAGACGGCGGCTCTCTGCTCGTCGAGGTCGAGGAAGCGGTCGGTGTCGTCCTCCTTGAGAAACTTCAGCATCTCGCGCGAAAGTTCCAGATACAGACGCCAAAGCTCTTCCGGCGCCTGCGCCTCCAGCTCCATCACGCGCCCTCCCCGGGCGGCGTCGTGGAGATCTCGGGCATGGGCGGCACAGCCTCGGCTCCCTCGCCCATCTTCTCTGCACGCGCCTTCTTCATCGCCTGCGCCCAGGCATCGCGCAGCTCGCGGATGATGCCCGCAGCCTCGTCGATCTTGGCCGTGTCGCTGTCCAGGTTGCCCTCGCACGAGGCAGTCGTAGACGTAGTTGTACAGCGGCAGGAGCTGATGCGAAATCTCATAGTCGAAATCGAGCGTCACGCGAAATTCCGTGATGATCTTCTCCGCCTTGATGATCGAGTTGTTCGCCGACTCGTAGTCCTTCTTCTCCAGCGCCTCCTTGCCTTCCGACATGAAGCGCAGCGCACCGTTGTAGAGCATGAGCGTCAGGGCTTCGGGCGTCGCCGTCATGATCTGCTGCCTCTTATACGCTTCCGCTGCTGCGTTTACCATTCATCGTCCCCCCTGCTGCTCCCGTCACTTCCCACCGAACAGAGATGCGTACATGCTGTTCATGCGCTGCAGTGACTCTTCCATCGCATCGTATTTCTTGTAGAGCTGATCCTGGAAGTCGTCCAAGAGACTCTTGAAGTCCTTCATCTTCTTCTTCTGCTGGCGGATCAGGTTGCCAAGCGCACTCGAATCGTCCCAATCGGACTTCGTGCCCGCTTCCGCACGGATCTCCTTGAGGCTGTCCAGGGAGACCTTGGAGAGGCGCATCGAGATGCCGGACTTTTTGAAGTCGTCGTTGTCGTCCATCGAGCCGAACACGCGGTAGACGGCGTCAGGGTCTTCCGCCAGCGCCTTCTTGAGCTTGTCCTCGTTGAGCGTCAGATGTCCATAGTTGTTGCCGACCTGCGTCGTGATGCCGAGCGTCGAGGCCGAATTGTACTTCGAGTCGACTGCCGAAACCGGCGTCGATACGGCTTCCCTCATCTTGTTGATGAGCCTGCCGAGCTGCGTGTTGTGGTAGAGCAGTCCGCCCTTCGCCTTCTCGTTCCAGCGCTTGATCTGGTCTTCCGACATGGACTTTTCCTGCTCCTTCGTCAGCGGGTCATAGTCCTTGTCGTGCTGCGTGTTGTACTCTTTCTGCAGTTCATCGAGGGTCTTGTTGTAGCTCTCGACGAACTTCTTGACCTTGTCGACAACGGCATCGACGTTCTGCGAGACGGAGACCGTGACGGAGTCGCCCGCCTGCGTCTTGTTGAGGAAATTGTAGGTGACGCCGCCCGCGACGAGACGGTTCTCGTCGACGACGTAAACCCTGCCGTCGACCGTCACCTGCCCGGCCGTGCCGCCGAACTTCTGCTCGGTTCCCTGCACGAAGCCCGCGAGATTCGACAGGCTGTTCGTCGACTGGTCAAACTTCGCGAGATGCAGGTTGTTCATGAGCTGCGTCGAGCCCTTGTCCAGCGTCTCGATGCCGATGACATTGTCGGCGCCGCCCTTCTTGTTGTAGATGCTGAACGATCCTGTCGCCGCGTCGTAGCTCGCATTGAAGTTCGCCTTCTGCGCCACCGGCGCGAAGGCCGTTCGACGCGATCGAGGCGTTCTGTATGCTGCTCGCGAGATCGTTCAGGGTCTTCTTGTTGTCCCACGAGATCCTTTGAACGTGTACTCGATGCTGTAGACCTCGTCCGCCGCCGCAGCGTTCTTGTCCTTCAGCTTTCAGGCTGATCGCCGTGTCGCTCTCGTCGACGGTCGCATCCGTGCCGTCGGCATAGTAGACGTGGTAGAGCTTCGAGCCGCCGGGACTCGTGCCCGCAGCCTCGATGCGCTTGAAGGCGATGTCGGCAAGCTCGATCGACTTCGACTTGTCGGGCGGCGTCGGATTCGACGGATCCGGCACGTAGGAGCGCGTGATCGGCGCGTTCGATACGAAGTATGCGTTCGACGCGAGGCTCTGCACAGTGACCGTGTGGCTCATGACGGCCGCCGCGCCGTTCGCGTTGACCGTGACCGTCTTCTCGTCCGAACTGGACGCGCTCTTCGCCGCCATGTCGGACTGCTTCTTGTAGTTCGTCAGTTCGGAAAGGTTGTACGTGTTGACCTTGTTGTAGAGTTCGTTGAGCGCGGTCTTCTTGTACTCGTTCGTCATCTCGCGCTTATACATCTTGTCGTATTGGTTCTGCTTGCCCTTCATGCCCATCTTGACGAGCGATTCGACGTCAAGACCCGAGCCTGAGAGACCGTAAATTCCGTTTACACCCATGATATTTCCTCCTTATGCCGGCTGATCCAGGAACGTGCCCAGCCATTCGCGTGTCTTTTTCCATGCCCTTGATCATGTACTCGGGCGGCATCTCCTTGATGAGCTTGCCCGTCTTCTTCTCCAACATGCGCACGCTCATGACGTCGACATCCTTGTGATACTCGAAGGCGATGTTGCAGTTCATGCGGCTCATGATGCGGTTGATCTCCTTCATGAGATACGTCATCTGCGACTCGTCGACCGGCTTGTCCCTGCCGGCGAGCTCCTTGCGCTCCGCCTCCGCGGCTTCGCTCTTCGCTTTCGCCGTCTCGCTGATCTCCCGCGCCTGCATCTGCGTGCTCAGGTGTTCGTCCACCACAGCGGCGGGCGAATCTCGGGCAGCCGGGCTTCCTGCCGCGGGCGTGCTCACGTTCGGCGCCCCTGTCTGCCATCCGCTGCCTGCGGGTGCAGCAGGGGTCGAGACCGAGCCTCCCCCTACGGCAAGATCGGCCATCTGCATGACGGCCGCGGCGCCGAGCGCGTCCTGAATCTTGCTTATCATGATTTCTCCCTCCATAGATTTAATATATATGCAATCCCTTGTCTGCCAGCGCATCCTGCGCATGGAACCGCAGGGGCTTCCTGTCCCTGCAAGGATCTGCTTCCTATATGTTTCGCCGCCCGGCCCTTCACTCCGGCTGTGGCAGCGCCCCGCGAAGGTCGATGTTGGCGGGCGTCGCCGCCCGCTTGTTCTCGTCCTGTATGGCGTGGTAGATTTCGCCGCGGTAGATCTTGACCTCGCGCGGCGCTTCGATGGCGATGCGGACGTTGTCCCCCTGCACCTCCACGACATGAACGACGACATCGTCGCCGATCATGATCTGTTGGCGCGGCTTGCGCGTCAATACCAGCATTCAGTCCGCCCCCCGCCCGCTTTTCTTCCTTCTCGCTTCCTTCCGCCTTCTTCGCGAACAGCTTGTGCTTCGTGCAGTAGCTGCTCTTGTCGAGGACGACCTGACGCCCTTCGTTCGTTCGGCTGTTGATGACGATCGGCGCGAGAAGGTTCGCCGTCATCTCGCGGATGTCGCTTCCCGGAATCGTCAGGAGCGTGTAGAGCAGGAGATCCTCCTGGCTTTCAAGAGCGAGGCTCTTGAGCACATCGTCCTCGAGACGGAACTCGTAGTCGGGGAAGAAGATGAAGGGAATCGTCATCAGGAAGGCGAGGTCAGGCGTCGTCGCCGACTGCAGGAAAACATACGGGCTTTCCTCGTCGTAGGGAACGATGATGAACTCATGCTCGTCCTCGAAGGCGGGCAGACCCGCGGCAAAGCGGACGATCTTTCCCTCGTCTTCCTCGATTTCTCCAAAGCGTGTCGTCTTGATCTTTCTCATGCTCTTCTCCCTTATGCGTATGTATCATAACGGCCGATGGAAGTCCACATGTGGATGGAGCCTTCCACCTTCATGTTGTACTCGATGCTTCCAGGCTCATAATCGTAGGTGGCGAAAGGCTCCGAGCGTATGTCGATCGAGTGCTCGCCCACGTCGGGCGTGCCCTTGAGCTCCGCCGGATACACCGTGATCTTCGGACGCGGGATGGGCTTGAGCTCGATTTCCTTCTGCTCCTTGATCTCAGCCGTGATCTTGCTCTTCGCCTGCCGCTGGAAGAAATCCGCATTCGGCTTCGCCGCGCCGTCGATCGCCTGCCACGCCTCGCTTGAGCGGCGGCTCGTGCCCTGCTTGACCCCCGCGAGACCCGCGTTCTTGAAGTCCGCGCAGAGATCGGCGTCCTTGCGGAAAGCCGTATGCCTTGCGGCTCTCGTAGCTGTCGATGTCGATGCGCACCTGCGTCGCGCCGCGATTCGCGCTCGCCTCGCGCCGCGTGCCATGCATCTCGGGCTGCGTCATGCTCGTCTTGAGCGTAAAGGAGCGCGCCTGCCAGCCGAGCATGGGCAGCGTGTGCCGCACGTTGAGATACATCATATTCGAAAGCATCGCGCACATCCTCTCCTCTCATTGTCAAAAATCTGGTCAAAAACTTGCTTTCGCGCAAGGCGCGCGGAATATATGCAGCGTGACAGCTGAACCCACGCCCGAAAGCCTTACGACAGATAGTCCGTCAAGGTCGGCGGCAGAATGCGCGCGCCGACGGAAAGCGACATATTGTAGATCGCCGAGGCCTGCATCAGCTGGACGGCGAGCTTTCGCGACGTCCGTGCTGTTCGTGTCGGAGATATCCTGCTTGATGGAGACTTCGTAATCGTCGAGGATCTCCGCCACGCCCTTGTAAACATTGTGGCGTGCCGCGATGTGATCCTGCGAGATGACGATGTTGTTGTGCGACTCGTCCGCGAGCGTCACGCCGTCAGAGATCAGCCAGTTGACATCCGAGGCGTCGACCTTCGCCGCCACGGTCAGCATATCGTTGATCGCCGCCGTGCCCGACTGCGTGTTGCCTGAGTTTTCGTCATCGAAGATGTCCGTGCCGAAGATGTCGCCCGCCGTCGCGTTGACGGTGTCGGCGGTCGGCTCGACGGCGCCGTTCTTCTTGACCATGGAAATCTGCTTGAAGTCGCCCTGATATTTGACGACCTGCTGGTCGATGGTCTTGAGCGTGAGGTTGACCGTCTGTCCGTTGACCGTGACGCTCTGCGTCCAGCCCGTGCCCATGCCGAGCGCCTGCCGGCGGAGTCGTCGTCGCGTCCTTGATCTGCCCCGTGTTGAGAAAGTTATCCGAAACATTGAACGCGCCGCCCGTGGTTCCCACACGGTCTGCCGCCGGATCGACCGTCGTCTGCCCTGCCGCTACCTTCTTCTTGTAGCCGTCCTTCATGAAGTCGTAGGAGTAGATGTCTCCCGTCTTCGTATCGAGATAATACTCGTTCTCGTCATCGCCCCTGAGGGTGATCATCTGCTTCATGCGGCTCGAGACGTTCGTATCCGCGAAGAACTTCGACTGATGGTCGTCGAGCGTCTTCGGCACGCCGCGCGCGACCGTCTTCTCCGTGAGGAGGAACGGCTGCGTGAGGTCAGACTGCCCCGAGAAGATGTAACGGTCTCCCTGCTGCGAATTGCCCAGGGAGACGATCTCATGCAGCTTCGCCGTCATGTCCTTGGCGATCGCATCCATGTCCGTATCCTGATGCGGCGACTGCGCCGCCTGGATCGTCTTTTCCTTCAGCGTCTTGAAGATGTCCGCCATGCCCGAGACAGCGCCATCCGTGCGCTGCATCCAAGACTGGCCCGCGTCGACGTTCTTCTGGTACTGCTGGTTCTCGTTTTGCTCCGTGCTGTAGCGCATCCAGTTCGAGTAGCGCACAGGATCGTCCGACGGACGGTGCAGCGACTGACCGTCCGACTGCTCCATGAGCTTTGCTCGGTCTTCCGCCGCAGTGTTCAGCTGTTTCTGATAGCGCGAGACCATCTGCAAACTGCCAATCCTCATCTAGATCACCTTACCTTCCCACCAAGCCCGTATTGTTCACGAGCCGGTCGAGCATCTCGTCCATCGTCGTCAGGCAACGTGCGCTCGCACTGTAGCCTTGCTGGAACTTGATCATATTGGAAAGCTCCTCGTTCCAGTTGACGCCGGAAATCGACGTGCGCCATGCCTCGATCTGCGTCATGACGTCCTCCCCGGAACTTGACTTTCGTATCCATCGCATTCGCGTCGATGCCGAGCGCACTCGTCACCGAGTTGTAGTAGTTGTTGAGGGAAACCGTGCCGGTCGGGCGCGTCTCCGTCGGGCTGCCCGCCGTCGGGTTCTTGTAGATGGTCAGGCCTGTGTCCTTCTGCTCCATGTTGAAGATGTTCGTCAGAAGGACGGCGTTGCTGCCGTCCGCCGTGCCGTTCAAATCGCTCGTCGTATGGACGACGGTGCCCGCACCCGTGATATTCGGCGGGATCGTCGTATTGCTGTAGCTGATGTTCTGCACGTAGGAATTCTTCGCGTCGCTGTTGTCGCCGAAGCCGCGCGCCGCGACTTTCAGCTCGCCGTTCTGCGCGACGAGCTCGGCGCTGACCTTCATCGCCTTGATGATTTCCATGCCTTCGAGCTCTTCCGTGTCGCCCGCCGTCGTGGAAAGCGTCGTCGTATGCGTCGTCACGGGCGGCGTGCCCGTCGTCGTCGTCGTCGTGCCCGTCACCTTGGCGGCAAGAAGCGACTGACGCTCCTTGTCCCAGATGTAATACTTGTCCTGCACGCCGAAGAAGTTGAGGTTCGACGTCGTATCCTTGTCGATGCCGGCGCTACCGGTGCTGGTCGTTGAACTGCGTCATGAACGTCGCCGCGATGTTGGCGAGCTTGTCCATGTACTCCTTGTCCTCCTTGATGGAGTCGACGGCAGCCTGCAGCGTGCCGTTGCCCGGCACGAAGAGCGTGTTCGTATCCTTGAAAATCAAGGAATAGTCATTGACGCCGTAGCGCTTGTTCTCAACGGGGCCGTCCATCTTGATCTCCAGGCGGGAAACGCCGTTGACGATCGACGCGCCGCCGGAGACAATCTGGTACATGCCGTTGTCCGTCTCGTAGACATGCAGGCTCATGTAGCCCGAGAGACTGTCGACGAGAAGATCGCGCTTGTCCCTGAGGTCGTTCGCCATGGCGCCGTTCGCCTCGGCAAGCGAGATATTCCTGTTCAAGTCAACGATCTTGCGCGTGATCTCGTTGACGTTCTGAACCTGCGTATCCATCTCGCGATAGACGAGTTCGAGCTGCTTCTGCACGCTCTGCGCCGCCTCTTCGAGTCGGTCGGCGAACTGCTTGCCCGCCTCAACGACGGAAACACGCTTCGCCGGATCGCTCGCATAGACGCTGAGGTCGTTCCAAGCGCTGTAGAACTTGTGCATCTCGTTCTGCACGCCCTTGCTCTTGGAATCGTCGAAGACCACTTCAACCTTGTCATAATTCTTCTGACGGTATTTCGCATAGGATTCCGTCGCTTCTTCCTGCCAGTACTGCTTATCCGCGAAAAAAATCGCGGGCTCTCGTCAGCGACTCCGAATCGACGCCGGTGCCGACGAAAAGTCCGCCAAACAAGCCGCTGTGTTCGAGCGGTTTCGTGGCCGCAGGATTCACACGCTGGCGTGAATACCCTCCACGTTCGCGTTCGTGATATTGTGCCCGACCGTATCGAGTGAGAGCTGATTATTGTAGATGCCGCGCACCATCGTGTTCAATCCCGAAAATGTCGATCGCATTTCTTCACCCTTTTCCTTCGGAGGCGACGCCTCGCTCTGCGAATCCGTGCTTCCTCAATATATGTTCCTTCAGACGCTCGCATCAAACATCTTCGTGTCCGCTCCCGTCTGCTTCCTTCCCTTCTGCGTTTCCTTCGCCGGCTTGTACGTCGCCTCCGCAGGTGTCCCCGCCATCACATTGATGTTGAAGAGGATGAACTGCATGTGGCGGTCGAGCAGCGCGCCGTTCATGGCGACAGCCTCCTGCACCTCGCGCATGAGCGCGTCCGCTTCCTGCAGCAAACGCTTCGCGGCAGTCCGTTCCTCGGAAAGTGCCGTGCGCGAGAGCAGTTCCGTCATGTCGCGCGTCGCCGTGCCCTTGAGGAGCAGCGCCTGGCGCTTCTCGATATGCCGCAGCTCGACGAGCAATACTTCGATCGCCTTCGTCTCCTTGCTCATCGCCTCGCCGGAACCTTCGCAAAGACCCTGCCGCTGGCGGCTCACTGCAGCGAGGAGGCGGCGGCAGATGTCGATCTGCTGCTTGAGCAGCTTGATGATCTCTCCCATGGCCTCACGCCTTGAAGTCAAAGCGCTGCCGGCGCGTCACGCTTTCCTTGCCGCCCGCCCCATAGGACGCGCCCGCTGTCGTGCCGCCGATGCGGTTGAGGTTTGCCGTCACAGCCGCCAGCGCGCTTTCAGCAAGCAGCGCGTTGTTCTCGCTCAGTCGCCGGACGTCATTCATGCGCTGCTCAAGCTCCTCGGCAAGGCACTCCAGCCTTTCGGCGAGAGACCTGTCCGGGCAGAGCCGGCAGAGGTCGCGCAGCTTCATCGTCGGCTCTATGCTCGCCCTGCTCTCGGCGAGGGCGCGAAGAACCTCTTTGCGGCGCGTCTCAAGACGCTCGATCTCCGCCGCGAATCTTTCTTCTTCCTTCACGACGCGCTCGATCGCCTTGAGATCCATCGTCGCCAACGCCTTGTGCTTCGCCTCGCTGACCTTCACGAGCTCCGCGTAGCACGAAGAGAGCGCGCCCATGACATCCTTCATCTCACGCCACATAACCATCCTCCTCGTGACGACACGGCAGCCTCATCCGCTTTCAGATGCGCGGATCGATCATCCTCGCGGCTATATCGTGCGCCGCAACATGGTAATCGCCCGCGGCGATGCGCTCAGCATAGAGATCGACCTTGTCCTTCCGGACCTTATCGTTGTCCGCTTTCAAGCGGTTGAGAATCTCGCCGAACGTCCTGCCTTCCTCGGAAAGCACGACATCGTCCTTGCGCGGAGCTTTCGCTTGGCGGCTGTCCTGCACCTGCACGGCAGAAAAGGCTTCACTCGCCGCATAGACGTTGTAAAGAGCCTGCACGCGGCTCTGCACCTGTATGGACATCGCGTCTCACCACCTTTCTTTTCATGGACAGAGGGGCGTATCCTCACGCCTCCACCCGTCTTTCATGAGTAGTATCGGAAAAAATTTCTTTCAGCTTAAGTTCCCCTCCATGAGAAGTTTCTGCGAAAGGGCGGGACGAAAGCACCCCGCCTCCCTGCACGAAGGACACCTCGGCCTTCTTCAGCCGATGCGTTCCGTCCCCGCCTTGAAGTCGCGCATGCAGCCCGCGCAGTAGCGCCCGCGCGTGATGAGCGTGCCGCAGCTCTCGCACGGATAGCTGATCTCCCTGTCCGCCTGCAGGAAACGCGACTCGTGGATCATGCGCAGGATCTCCTTCGGCGGAGCCCCCGTGCCTTCGACGATCGCATCGAGCGTCGAGGCCTCCGGATGCGTGTTCACATAGCGAATGATGCTCTCTTCCTCTTCGCGCTGCTTCTCGAAGCAGTCCGTGCAGAGCTTCTGCTTCGGCTGTGCCAGAAAGAGCTTGCCGCACGACGGGCAGTTTTTCAGATTTCCGTTCATTTCGTTTCCTCTCCTCTCTTGCGCCGAGAGCCCGGGCGTCTGTCAGGAAATCTGCAGCCCCCCGGCAGTCCCGTGCGCAATCGTCTCATATTCATTCAGTCTATCGTTCAGAATGGCTTTCAGCCCTAAGCGAGTTTGCGATATTTTGCACAAAATCACGGAAGAATACATGGAAAAAGACCCTTCCCTCTCGGTCAAGCAGCACGACACAGCAGCAAAAACGCCCCCGCCCGCGTCACCGGGAGGGGCGTTTCGACGCCGCGCCTATTCAAATACCTGAAGGATGTTGAAGTTGCAGTCGCATGCCGCGGGGATGCGTCCGGCCTCCTTGACGATGCGGATGATGTGATCCTCCGTCAGCGCGCGCGGACTCTTCGCGCCCGCATCGTGCAGGATCGTCTCCTTGTGCACCGTGCCGTCGATGTCGTTCGCGCCGAAGCCGAGCGCGACCTGGGCGACGGGAACGGTCAGCATGACCCAGTACGCCTTGATGTTCGTGAAATTGTCGAGCATGAGCCGCGAAATCGCCATCGTGCGCAGATCGTCCCACATGGATGTCTGCCCGATGCCTCTCTCGGCGGCGAGCGCCGTGTTCTTCGGCAGGAACGGGAAGCAGATGAAGGTCTGAAAGCCCCCCGTCTCGTCCTGCAGCGAGCGCAGCGCCAGCAAGTGATCGACGCGCTCGGCGAGCGTTTCGATGTGCCCGTAGAGCATCGAGGCGTTCGACCGTATGCCCAGCTCGTGCGCCGTGCGCGCAGCAAGGAGCCACTCCTTCGCCGTCGCCTTGTTCGGACACAGCTCTTCTCGGATGTGCTCGGAGAGGATCTCCGCACCGCCGCCCGCGATCGCATCGAGACCCGCCACCTTGAGCCTTTGCAGCACCTCGCGCACGGAAAGCCCCGAGATCTTGGAGAAATGCGTGATCTCGACGCCCGTGAAGCCCTTGAGGTAGAGCTTGGGAAACCGCTCATGCAACGCGGCCAGGCGCACGAGGTAATCGTCGAAGCTCCATGCAGGATGCAGTCCCGAGACGACGTGCAGTCCCGCGAGGTGCGGATCCTTCATGGCATCCTCGACGACGGCGACGGCGTCGTCCGCCGTCATCGCATAAGCGCCCTTGTCCTCGGCATCGCGTCCGAAGGCGCAGAACTTGCAGTGCGCGCGGCAGATGTTCGTGAGATTCACATGGCAGTTCACATTGTAATAGACGAGGTCGCCGCATTTCTCGCGCCGCACATGGTCGGCGAGCGCACCGAGCCAGGCGACATCCTTGCAGTCAAAGAGGCGCAAGCCGTCCTCGCGCGTCAGGCGCTCGTTCGCCAGCACCTTCTTTTCGATATCTTCATAGCCCTTGGGAGCGAGCAAATCCGTCACTTCTTTCTTGAAATCATGTCATCATGGCAGCCCCGTAGCCGCGAAGAAGCCGCCGGGAAAAACCTTCCTCACGCATCGCCGCTCTCGATCAGGTCGACCTTGCCGGTCCGCGGGTGCAGCATGAGACCGTGGATCTTGAGATCCTTCGGCAGAAGCGGGTTGTCGCGCAGCTTCCCGACGACTTCCCGCACATTCTCCGCCGGATGACTGAAGCTGTCCGCCCAGTGCACAAGCTCCTCGCGCAGAGGCGCGATCGCCGCATCGTCGACGCCGCGCGCATGCATCGCCTCGATGAGGCTCTTCGCCGTCGTCTTCGCCATGCCGCATTCGTCGTGCCCGACGACGAAGATCTCCTCGATGCCCAACTCGTATGTCGCGACCATGAGGCTTCGCACAACGCCGTCGAAGCGCTGACGAGCGTGTTGCCGACCGTCTTGACGAACTTCGCATCGCCGCGCTTTAGCCCCAAGGCAGGCTCCAAAAGCTCTACAAGGCGCGTGTCCATGCAGGTGAACACGGCGATCTTCTTCTTCGGCAGCTTGCTCTCGTGCGCATCCTCTCCCGTGTAGTCAACGGGCGGGTTCTTGCAGTACGCCTCATTCGCCTGCAACATCTCTTCCAATCGTGTCATGGAATCCACCTTTCCAGGGAAGCACGGATAAATTCAGCGACTCCCCATCATTATTTTTCGTTCATCATTGTAGTGGAAAAAGCGCGATATTGCAAGAGATTTGACGGCAAGACGGAAGAAATCGCACGCCTTCCCGCTTTTTCCGAGGAAAAAGATGTGATATAATGGCGAAAGAGCTCCATCAAAAAAAGATTGCGAGGGATAAACATGAATGCAATAGAGATTACAAAAGAAAACTTCAAGAGCGAGGTCACGGACGCCAAGGGCGCCGTGCTGCTCGACTTCTGGGCGCCCCGGTGCGACTTTCGCCGCATGCTCGCGCCCATCCTCGATGAGGTGGCGGCGGCGCGCCCCGACCTCAAGGTCGGCAAAGTCAACATCGACGAGCAGCCCGAGCTCGCCGCCCAGTTCGGCGTGCAGTCGATTCCGACGCTCATCGCGTTCAAGGACGGGCAGAAGACAAAGGAATCCGTCGGCCTCGTGCCGCACGAGATGGTCGAACGCCTGCTCGACTGAGACGAGAGAAAGAGCCGCCATGGCTGCAAGGTCATGGCGGCTCTTTCTTATTTGAAAAACGAACTGCACGAGCAGCATGTAGAAGCCCGTGCCGCCTGCGATCGAGAGGAGGAACTGCCTGAGCCACAGATGCAGCGCAGCCGTCGCCGCCATCCCCAGAAGTTCGGGCAAGCCATACGGCGCCGCGAGCCACGCGACGTCCTTGAGGCAATAGACAACGAGCATCGCGAAAAATCGCGGCGGGCAAGGCGTCGCCCAGATAGCGCACATAGGGGCGGCGTTGGCTTCCCTGCCCGAAAAAGACGAGGAACGGCACGGCGCGCGTGAGGATCGTCGCCAACGCGCAAAGGGCGATCGTCACGGCTTCTTCAAAGCTCATCGAAACCCTCCCTTCCGCGCGATGGGCCGGCGCAGCAGCGTCAGAAAGAGCAGAATCAGCGCCATCGTCGGCAGCAAGAAGCCCTCGGCGCCGAAGAGCATGAGGGCTCACGCTCGCGGCAATGAAGCCGACAGCGGCGCTGATATGCTGCTTTTCATGCAGGAACTGCTCCAGGAAGATGACGACGAACATCGCTGTCATGACGAAGCCAAGACCTGCAGTATCGAAGGAGAGAAATCCTCCTGCGAGACCGCCGAGCGCCGCGCCTGCAACCCAGTAGACATGGTCGAGCAGCGTAACGAAGAAATAGAACCAGCCGCGATCCACACCCTCCGGCAGCTTCGTCGCATAGGCGATGGAAAACGTCTCATCGCAAAGCCCGTAGATGAGGTAAGCGCGCTTCCAGCCAAGCCCTTTGTACTTTTCGAGCATGGAAAGCCCATAGAAAAGATGCCGCGCCTGGATCATCAGCGCGATGAAAAACGTCTGCACAGGTGCGAAAGGCGCGAGAAGAAGCGTTCCTGCGACGAATTCCAGAGAACCGCCGAAGATGACGGCAGCCATGACCACGGGATACCAGAAAGAGAACCCGAGCACATGCATGTAGACGCCGTATGCCATGCCGAGGAACAGGAATCCCGCGAGAATCGGCACGGTGCGCGGGAACGCCGCGCGCAGCGCCCGCATTTCCCCCCCCGTTCACTTACGCGCCACGCTCGATGTTGCGAATCAAGGCGTTGATCGTTTCCATGCGCACTTCTGCCGCATCGCTGACCTTTTTCCGTGTCGCTGACCGACTGCGCCGACTGCGCGATGTGCGCGAGGCTCTCTTCGAGCGTCCGCTGCAGCGCCGTCACCTGCTCGTTGAACTGCGAATCAAAGGCGTGGATCTTTCCGCCCATCTCCTCGTTCGCCGCCATGATGGCGTCGATCTCCCGCACCTCGCGCAGAAGCTCCTTCACCGCATCGTCAGATGCCGTGAGATTCTCCTGCGTCGTGCCCGAGAGCTTGCCGACCTCCTGCGCGACGACGGCGAAGCCGCGCCCCGCCTCGCCCGCGCGCGCCGCCTCGATGGTCGCGTTCAGGGCGAGCAGGTTGATCTGCGAAGCGATGCCCGCGATCAAGCCGATGACCTCGTCGATGCGCTTCGTCCCCTTCGCCAGATTTTCCAGCGTAGGCGCTATTTCCTCGCCCTGGCGCACGATCTGCTCGAAGAGCTTCTTCTGATCAGCCGAACCGTCCGAAAGGTTCTTCAGCGCTCCTCGGATCGCGCGCACCTCCTCGGAGATGCGCGTGAAGGAGGCGATGATCTCGGGGATCTTCTGCTGGTAGTCATGGAACATGCCGACAAGATCGTCCTTGAGCCTTCCCACATGCGCCTGCCGGTCGATCGTGCGGCGGAAGAAGAAGGCGTCGCAGTCGGCGTATATGCTCGCGAAATTGTCGATGTAGTCATCGGGGAAGCTCACGCCGGACGGCACATGGTAGAAGAAGAGCGCCGTCAGCGTCTCGTTGACGTGCAGCCCCGCGATCTCGCCGAAGCTCGAAAAGCCCGCGACGGGCACATCGCGGAACTGGTCGATGCGCCCCGTCTCCGACGCATAGCAGAGGCGGCGCAGGATGCAATCGTTCAAGATGCCGCCGAGCGGCTCCGGCTTGCCGCGCTGGAAGTCCGCCAGACCCTTGGCAAGCGTCTCTGCGAGCGAGGTGCGCTTCATCAGGTGAAGCCTCTCGCCCGTCACGATGTCGCAGTAGAGATTCAGCCGGCCGCGCTCATGGTCGAGCGCACTGACCGAACGGATGAAGAAGTCGCCGTTGATCTCGGAGGCAAAGGTGTACTGCTGCATTGCCGCATCGAGGTCGGCGTCGCTCCTCGCCCCGACCGTGCGCTTCAGCGCCTCCAGCGCGGGCAGCGTCTCGCCCGACGACAACTCCAGCGTCTCGACGGAGCGCAGTGCCGTCGCCGCCTTGTCGATGATGAACGACGTGCCCGTGTCCTCCACCGCCTGCGTCTTGAAGATGCCGTAGCGATAGCCGCGCCTGAGGCGCACGAGCGTGATGACGGCATGACCTTCGAGGCTCTCCCTGCCGTCGTAAACGCAGGTGCGCCCATGCACGTCGGGAGCGCCCGAGCCGCCGATGTAGGGGCACGGGAACTTGCGCGAATCGTAGAGCGCCTGCATGAGGAAGGTTTCCGAGAGCGACGCCCCGTCGACGTAGATGAGCGCGAACGTGTGGTAGAGGCTGATGCGGAACGGCGGCTTCTTCCTCCATTCACGTCCGAGCGCCTGCAGACGCTCGTCGAGGCTCATATCGATGCGACCCGCCTTCAGATCCTCCGAGTGCAGCGGCACGCTCATCGTGAAGACGTCTTCGATCATGCGGCGCGAATAACCTTGCAGCAGCACGCGCGCGCGCCCGTCCGGAGCGTCTCGGTAGAGCGTCGTGCTGCCCTTCGGACGGCAGAGCTCGCCCGCATCCGTCACGAGCACGACGCGCACGTCCTTGCCAATCGCCTGGCGCACGGCGGCGCCGACATCCGCCAGATCGAGATCCGGCGAGACGAAGCCGAGGATGAGCGCCACGCCGTCGGGCAGGGAGGCGATGGGCGAAAGGCTCTCCCGCGAGATCTCGCTCCTGTGCAGGTAGCAGACGGCGATGTCGCCGCCCTGCAGCGCACCGTTCGCCGCCCTCGCCTTTGCCGCACGCTTCTCTACCTGCGGCAAAGGCTTCGCATCCACACGGTCGCGCAGCGAAGAACGCTCATCTCCGTCCTCTTTTTCTCTTCAAAAAAATCAAACAATCTTGACCCTCCTGACAAAAAGATTGCCGGACACATAGCGCGTCTGGCTGCTGTACACATCTTAACTATGATACCACAAAAAGCCATCCTCTGCCATGCGGCGAAAGACACGCCCACAGGGCAGAGGACGACCTCCATGTTCCTCAGAGGCGGCGCACGATGTCCAAAGACGGGCGCTGTGCGCGGCAAACGTCTCTCACGCGCCGTCCATCTTGGCGCGCAAGAACCTCAGAGCCGAAAGCCCCGCGACCGCGCCCTCATGCACGGCCTTCGCGACTTGCAAAAAGGCCGCCCGTCGCATCGCCCGCCGCGAAGGCGCCGGGCACGTTCGTCGCCATCTTCTCGTCCACCTTCAGGTAGGCGCCATCAAGCAGGATGCCGAGCTCTTGGCGATCGCCGTGCTGCCCGCCGTGCCGACGGCGACGAAGACGCCGCTGACGGGGAGGCTCGTGCCATCGGCGAAGGCGACGCGCTCGACGCTGCCTTCGCCCTCGACGGCAGCGAGCGCCCCCGTATGCACGAGGACTTCCGACGGCGCACGCGCGGGCGCGGCCTCGCCGTTCGTCAGAAGATGCACCTTCGCCGCGTGCGGCAAAAGCGCCGCCGCTTCCGCCAACGCATAGTCGCCCGCACCGAGGACGGCGACCTCCTTGCCGCGGTAGAAGAAGGCGTCGCAGATCGCGCAGTAGCTCACGCCGTGCCCTTCCAGCTCCCTGAGTCCTGAAAGCGGCGGCGCGAGGCGCGAAGCGCCCATGGCGAGCACGACCGCATCGGCCTCCAGCGTCCCCTGCACCAGCTCGGCGACGAAGCCATCCATCGTGTCCTTGAAGCGCAGGCCGACGAGCTCGCCATGGACAAACTCCACGCCGAGACGCTTCGCGCCCTCGACGCCCTGCGCGGCCAAATCCCTGCCCGTCAGCGGCTTGCCGAAGCCATAGTAGTTCTCGATCCGCTCCGCCTTTTCGAGCGCACCGACGCCGTTTGCGACCACCGTGACCGCCATCCCGCCACGCTTCGCATAGATCGCCGCCGAAATGCCCGCAGGCCCCTGTCCGATGACAAGAAGATGCTTCATGCCTGTATCTCCTTTCCGTCTTAAAAGAAGCGCGAGTAAGCTCAGCCGCCCATCCTCGCACATCAAGCAACTCCCTTTCAGCCGCGCTTCCACTGTTCTTCCGTTACTATACTACGTAAATTCTCCGTGCTTTGTCAATCACCACTTGCAATTCTGCCCCATTTCTTCTATAGTCATAACAGGCAATGTCAATGAGAGAGAAAGGATGTTGTTCATGGACAAGCAAACCCTCATCGAAAAAGTCAAGGAAATCGTCAATGCCCCGACCTGCTACGAAGGACTCCGAAAGCTCGGCGAAGACTGGCTCGCCGCCGTCGGCACGGACGCGGAAAAAGAAGCTCTCAGAAAAAGCTCATCGCCGCCCTCAAGGAAGACGTCTCCAGCATCGACGGAACCATCGCCTTCTTCCATTCCGACAAGGCAAGAAGCCTCTTCGGCGCGGAAGAAGCCGCAAACCTCGCCAAAAAAGCCGAAGATTTCAAAGCTGCCGGCAACACGATCTGCTTCTGCCCCGCCTGCCGGGCAGGCGAAGCCGTGCTCGAAAAATGCGGGCGTGCTGCTCAAGTAATGCACAGAATCAAGCAGACCGCCAAAGCCGGATGCAGGAAAAATTGCATCCGGCTTTTCCTGCATCGAGAAGCGCGAATGCTTGCCAATGGGACGGATTTTTTATAAAATATGAGGTAAGCGAAGCCTCGTTGCAAAGGAGCGGCACATGACGATTTTCAACACGCCGGAGCGACAAAAAAATCTATCGTGACATCATCAAGAAACTGCGTTTGATTGACGACGCTTTTTTCAACAGCTGTTTTGACGGCGACATCGCCTGTATGGAACTTTTGCTGCAAATCATCTTCGGCAATCCACAACTGCGCGTCAAAGAAGTATTGACGCAAAGATCTGTCCCCAACCTCTTCGGACGCGGTGTGCGCTTCGATGCAATTGCCACTGACGGTAAACGCATCTTCGATGTCGAAGTGCAGCGCGATGACGAGGGCGCAGATCCTAGACGAGCGCGCTACAATAGCTGCATGATGGACGCACGCGAGCTCGACAAGGGAAAAGACTTCAGCGAACTGCCCGAAACCTACGTCATCTTTATTACGGAACACGATGTATGGAAAGGCAATCGACCACTCTATCATGTGCAGAAGTCCTTCGCTGAAACAGGAGTCGCCTTCGACGACGGCGCACATATTATCTACGTCAATGCCGCATATCAAGACGACACGCCGCTCGGTCGCCTGATGCATGATTTCTTCTGCGAGAACCCCGACGACATGCATTACAGCGTCTTAGCAAATCGAGCGCGATTTTTTTCAAGGAAAAACGAAAGGGGAGCCTCCGCCATGTGCAAATTGATTGAAGACCTCGTCAAAAGTGACCTCGAACACATTCTCAAAGCCGAAGTAGCCGAAAGCCGAGGTTCGCGGCGAAGCCAGAGGCGAAGCTCGCGGCGAAGCCAGAGGCGAAGCTCGCGGCGAAGCCAGAGGCGAAGCCCGCGGCGAAGCCAGAGGCAAAGCACATGGCGAAGAAAGCGCCTTTCTCAGCAGCATCCGCAATCTGATGAAGAATGCGGGCGTATCGGCAGAGAAAGCCATGGATCTGCTCGGCATTGACGCCATGGCTCGCAGCAAGTATATGTCGTTGCTATGAAATGCACCCCCAGCAAGGAACCAATCATGATGAAAAATCGCGCGAACCGCAAAACCTCCCTCACTCCTCTCTTCCTCTGCCTGGCCATCTTCTGCGTCAGCCTGCTCCTCGCGGGCTGCCTTGCACGCTCTGACGAGGCCGCCTCGAAAGATTCCGCGGCGAGCCATACGCAAAAAAGCCTCTCGCCCGATGAAAAAGCGGCCGCCATCGTGCAGAAGATGAGCGACGCCGAGAAGGTCGGGCAGCTCCTCATGATCGGCATCCAGGGAACGGAGCTTGACGCAGACAGCCGCTTCATGCTTTCGGAATACCACATCGGCGGCGTCATCCTCTTCGACCGCAACATGAAGAGTCAAGAGCAGGTGCGTGCACTGAACGCCGCCCCTGCAGAAAAAAATGCCGCCGACGCAGGACTGCCGCTTTTTCTCGCCATCGACGAAGAGGGGCGGCGCCGTCGCTCGCATGAAAGAGGCGTTCCCGCCGCCGCCCGCCGCCACCCAGATCGGACGCACGGGCGACCCTCAGGCGGCATACCGCTATGCTGCCGACACGGCGCACGGACTCAAGGCGATGGGCTTCAACCTGAACTTCGCGCCCGTCGCCGACCTCGGAGCGGCCGACGGGCGCTCCTATGCCGACGATGCCGCCACCGTGACGAAGTTCGTCGCCGCCGCCCTCGAAGGTCACTCCGACGCAGGCCTCCTTGCGACGATCAAGCACTTCCCCGGTCTCGGACGCGGCGAGAGCGACACGCATGAGGACACAGTCACCGTGCACGCCGACCGCGCCACGCTCGAAGCGAGTGACCTCGTGCCGTTTCGCGAGATGATCGCCAAGAGGAACGCCGCGAAGAATGCGAAAGGGGCGAACGGCTGGTTCGTCATGGCGACGCACACGATGTACCCAGCGCTCGACGCCAAGAATCCTGCCAGCCTTTCGCCCGCCATCCTGCAGGGTCTTCTCCGCGAAGAGCTCGCCTACGACGGCGTCATCGTGACCGACGACCTTGAAATGGGCGCGATCTCGCGCCACTATGGCTTCGACCGCGCGGGCGTCGAAGCGATCCTGGCGGGCGCCGACCTCGTGCTCGTCTGCCACGACTACGCGCATGAAACGGCCGTCTACAACGGCCTCCTGAAAGCCGTGAAGAGCGGCGAGATCTCCAAAGACCGCCTCGATGCCTCCGTCCAGCGCATCGTCAAGGCAAAGATCGAATATCTCGAATAGGTGCTCGCAATCATAGCCGAGAAGATTGACAGCAACGTACAAAAAATCTATAATTACAAAAGAAGAGTGACTGGCGGGTGGTAGCGTCGGTTTCTCCTTCGGAAATTTTTAGTTTCATTGGAAAGAGGAGCCGCCGCAACCGCAGAGCGGTTCTTTTTTCTACTTAGAATCTAAGCAGATGAAAAGTGATGTCTACTGCAAGCGCAAGCGCTGCAATGAGAAGTGAGAGCTTTTCATAAAGCGTCACACACATCACCTCCTCGCATGGAGGAGAACCGACTGAAGCCAGTCACTACGGCGATTATAGCATAGGAATTGCCGCAAGGAAAGCGCAATCCTCCGCTATAACGAAAACTAGGTTCTGGGAATCTTATCGCAGCAATTTTGAAGGCCCGCCGTCATGGCAAGCTGATATAGCAAGCAGCCTCCTGTTTCGCCAAGCGAAGTGCAGGAGGCTGTTTGCGTTCATGCAGCGCCTTCGTAACTCTATCTACAGCCCCAAACACTCCTCGATCAAAACCAGTTCCATCGGGCGATAACTCATCTTCTTGTAGTGGATCGTCAGCGCGTTGCAGATGCGCTCGGGACTCGTGCAGTCATGGCACCTGTCGCCCTTCACCGCGCACGGCGTGCGCTTCTTCTTCCTCGCTGCATTTTGCGGCGCGGCGATGGCGTGGATGCGCTCGATTGCCGCCCCCACATCCTGACGAGCTTGTTCACGCCGCAGACGAAATACGTCTTCTCGTGACCGAAGAGCGATCCCGCGATGCGGTTGCCCGCGCCGTCCATATTGACGATCTGCCCCTCCTCCGTGATGGCGTTCGCCGAGAGCACGAAGACATCGGTCAGCAGCGCCTCCCGGCCCGCCGCTAGAAAAGCCTCCAAGCCGCCAGCCTGGGCGCACCTTGCGGGATCGATGACCTCGTTCTTCGCGCTGAGCCGCTCGTAGAGAGCGAGCGCACGCAGCGTCTCCGAGTCGCCGAAACCCACGCGCTTTCCTGCGATCTCCCGCGCAAGATAGTCCGCCGCTTCCTCCCTCGTCTGAAACAACGATACGTCGTAGCGATTGCGGCGAAACGCCGCGAGCGTCCTCTCGATGCGTTCTTTTTCCACGCTTTCTTCCCTCTGGTTCATGGCTTTCCTCCCCTTCCGTCAAACAACAAGCGGCAAGGCCGCCTTTCCTCCATGGCAAAAGCACAGCGCCGACCCTGCCGTTTCCTCCGAAGGAAGCCGGATCGATCCGGCGATTCCAAAGAAAATTTTCGGCAAAAACCGCCGCTTTCCTGCCTTAGTGTAAACGCCCACGCCTTACGGCACCACAATGAACGAGAACCGCCATCTATGGTATAATAAGAGCAGACGTTGAAGGTCGAATAATTTTTGAGATTCGATCTCGCTGTGTAAACTGATCTGGTCTCCTTTTTTTCGCACCACGCTTTGTTCAGAGCTACGCTCAAAAGGACGTATGGTAAAATGAGCCATCATCGAGGAGGCCACGTCGTACAAAGGGAGGGAATCCTCATGGATGTCACGCACGAACGCTGTTGTGGGATTGATGTGCACAAACGCTCGATCGTCGCCTGCCTCAGATGTGGCAAGAAGCAGGAAATACGAACATTTGGCACGACAAGCAAAGAAATCCGCGCACTCGCCAAATGGCTTTTGGGATGAAAAAGTGCCAGATGGCCGCTATGGAAAGCACGGGTTCCTACTGGAAACCCGTCTACAATCTTTTCGAGACCTCTCATCTAGGCGTCATGATCGTCAACGCCGGGAACATGAAGAATGTTCCCGGAAGGAAGACCGATGTGAAGGATGCCGAATGGATCGCGGACTTGCTGCAGCACGGGCTGTTGAGCGCGAGCTATATTCCGAAACGGGAGCAACGCGAGTTGCGGGAAGTTTCCGTGCACAGAAAGAGCTTGATTGCCGAGCGTGCACGTGAACTCAACCGTCTGCAGAAGATGCTGGAAGGAGGAAATATCAAGCTGTCCAGCGTAGTTTCCAACATCAACGGCAAAAGCTCGCGCAGCCTCTTGCAGAAGCTGCTCAAGAAGCGATGCGCCGCTGCAGAAGGATGAAGTGGAAGAAAGCCTTCACGGAGCATTGAGGCACAAGGTGGAAGATGTCATGCAAGCGCTGGACGGCTTTCTCACGCCTTTGCAGAAACAACTGATCCTGCAAGTCGTAGATCATATCGACGACATGACGAAGCGCATCGGTCAGATGGATAAGCTCGTCAAGCAGTACAGCAGCGGCTATGAAGACGCGATAGAAAAAGCTGGACGAGATACCGGGCATAGGGAGGCAGAGCGCGGAAACCATTTTGGCGGAAACAGGTTTGGATATGAGTCGCTTTGCAACGGAGAAACATCTGTCCAGCTGGGCGGGTCTGTCTCCGTGGAACAACGAAAGTGCCGGAAAGCGGCAAAGCGGCAGGACTACCAAAGGGAACGCCACACTGAAGACTACGCTGATACAATGCGCCAAGGCAGCCATCAAGAAGAAGGACTCCTTCTTGTCCGCACAATATGACAGGCTCGTCGCACGACGGGGAGCAAAACGTGCCACAGTAGCTGTAGCGCATACCATGCTGATAGCCATTTACCACATATTGAAGCTGGGAGAGCCCTTCATCGATCTGGGAGCCGACTATTACAACAAATTCAACAAGGAGAGAAAGATCAACAGTTATCTAACGAAGCTGAAAAAAACTGGGTTGGCAGCCTGAAACAGCCACATTCTCGGCGGCATCCACATAAAAATTTCAGTCAAACAGAGCAATGGGGGATTTTTGCGCTTTTTTTCCAGCCTTAGCACAAAGGTTCTCATGGTAAATATTTCTCGGTGGGGGTTGCAAAAAGGCAAAGAGACCTGTACCCTATAGTGTATGCTAACGAGGCAAATACAAAACAAGGAAGGTCTCTTATGGAAACCATTGTAACAGAAATCTTGGAAATAATAAAGGGTGCGAAGGACAGCATATCGCGGGAAGAGCGAATCCGCAGTTATCTCGAAGACCTCGCATGCCGTGCGGTCAGCGAGGCGCTCGAACGGATCGACAAAGAACTGGCGGGCAGATACGCTGATAAAGGCTGGCATGTGGAACGTCTGGACTGGCGCACCGTGCAGGCGAGCTACGGGACGCTCCGCATACGCCGCCGAAGGATGTGCAAAGAAGGAGAGGCAGGAATCTATCCCTTGGACAAGGAGCTGGGCATCCGCCCCTATAGGAGATACACCGCCTACCTGGAATACACCATCGCCCAGATTGCCGCCAAGACCGTCTACCGTGTCACGGCCGATGCCGTCAACCTGCTGACGCCGGTCACGATGAGCCACCAGCAAGTCGCCCGCGTAGTGAAACAAGTGGGCGAAACCTACAGCGCATGGGAAGACCTGCAGGCGACGCCCGACCCAATGGAAAAAAAGAACTGCGTCAACCGCAAGTCCTCTACATCGAGGGAGACGGCCTCATGCTGCACGGGCAGAAGAAGAAACAAAAGGAACTGCATCGCTTCCAGATCGCCGAAGGCGTGCGAGAGAACGGCAACCGACGCGAACTTATAGGAACCCACTACATAGCAGACTTCAGCCATGAAAAAGCCAAGGACAGGATGCTGCACTATAGGCAGCCATTATGACCTGACGCACACGTTGGTGCTGAGCAACAGTGACGGGGGAGCCGGCTACAGCATCGACGCATTCAAGGAGATCGTGGGGAAAGTCGGAAGGCACGAGCATTTCCGCGATTGGTATCACGTGCAGAGGAAGTGCAAGGAACGCCTCTCCCGGGCGAACAGAAAGCTGCGCCGGGAACTGCACAGAGCCTTGAAGAACCACGACCGAGAGCGTCTAGGGCCTCGTACTGGACACCTTGGAATCCACAGCCCGGGACGAACACCAAAGCCGAACAAGTGCGCCTTCTCCGAGGCTACATGACGCGGAACTGGTCATACCTTTGCCTCGTTGGAGCAACGGGGACTGGGCGGATGCAGCAAGCTCCCCGGGCACATGCGAGAGCAACCATCGGCTGTACAGCTACCGGATGAAGAAGCAAGGGAGGCGATGGAGCGGAGACGGCGGCAAGGCGATGGTGAAGATCATCACGGGGCTGAAGAACGGCGACCTGCGCGAAGCCATGGTGGCCAAAGCGGAGCTGTTCAATCCGAAGTCTGGCAGGGATTTCCGCGGAGCTGTGAGGCAAGCGTTGAAGAAAAGCAAGGGCAACGCGCATGAAGGCGTGCGACATGGGAGGATCACGGTGAGCGCGCCGATGAGCAGTGCGATTGGACATTTGTCCAAATGCTTCGCTTAAAGAGGAAAAAAACAGGCATGCCGCGAAGGCAGACGCATCAAGGGTTGAAATTTCCCACCGAGAACATCTTGACACATACGCTTTCCTGCCGCCCCTTGCCCTTCGGACAAAAAGGACGTAGAATAGGAATTGCATTCCTTTTCAAGGAAGCATGAATGAAACGGATTCCAGCCAACGAATTCCTACAGGAACACACCCCACGATCTACGAAAAAGAGGGAGAGCCATGAGCCTATACGATAATATCCGCCGCGTCACCCCCTACGTCCCCGGCGAGCAGCCGCAGGGAAACGTCATCAAGCTGAACACGAACGAATGTCCCTACGCGCCCTCGCCGCGCGTTGCCGCCGCGATCGCCGCCTGCGCCGCCGACCGCCTGCGCCTCTACCCGGAGCCTGACTGCCACACCTTGAAGGAAGCGCTTGCCGCGCATTACGGCGTCAAGCCGGGCGAAGTCTTCGTCGGCGTCGGCTCCGACGACGTGCTCGCGCTCGCCTTCCTTACGTTCTTCGCAGGGCGAAAGCCCATCCTTTTCCCCGACATCACCTATTCCTTCTACGATGTCTGGGCCAAACTTTACGCCATCCCTTACGAGACCGTGCCGCTCGGGGCGGACTTCACGCTCCGCCCCGAAGACTACGCACGCGCAAACGGCGGCATCGTCTTCGCAAACCCCAATGCGCCGACGGGACTCGCGCTGCCCATCGCAGGCGTTGAAGAGATCCTCGCGGCAAATCCCGATTCCGTCGTCATCGTCGACGAAGCCTACGTCGACTTCGGCGCAGAAACAGCGCTCGCGCTCCGCAAGGAGCACGAGAACCTCGTCGTCGTGCGCACGATGTCGAAGTCGCGCGCCCTCGCCGGCATGCGCATCGGCTATGCCTTCGCATCAAAGCGTCTCATCGACGCCATGGAGGACGTCAAGGCCTCGATCAACTCCTACACGATGACGACGCTCTCGCTCGCCGCCGGCAAGGCTGCCATCGAAGACGACGCATACTTTCGGAATACGATCGAAAAGATCATCCGGACGCGCGAAGAAACGAAGGCGGCTCTTCGCCGGCTCGGCTTCCTCGTCACGGATGCAAAGACGAACTTCCTCTTCGCCAAGAAGCCTGGCGTCTCAGCGCAAAAGCTTTTCGAAGAGCTGCGCGAGCGCGGCGTCTATGTACGCTACTTCAAGAAACCGCGCATCGACGAACATCTGCGCATCACCATCGGCACGGACGAGGAGATGAAACGCCTGCTCGAAGAACTCGAACGCCTCTGCTGAAAAAAAGCGCATACGGAAAGGATGATTCATCTTGCAAAAGAATACGAAAAGCACGACGAAGGAAAGCGCTGACGGCAAGAGCATCCTGGAGAGCCGCCACGCGAAAATGTTCGTGCTCATCGCCTGCCTGATGCTCGTCTGCATCGCAGGCTGGCGCATCGCCTGGAGCGAACTCCACATGGACGAAGCCAATGATCCAGCGGGCGTGCAGACGACGAGCGAGGAGAAGCAGGGATAAAGCGGCATCCCCTGCGAAGAAGACGCCGCCGAGCGGCAGCTATGTCGCCGTCAGCGACGACTTCAGCAACCTGCAGATCACCGACGCCCGGACGCCTGTCTACGACATCTACACGCTCGCTGAACGCCGCGAAAAGGGTCTTCCCACAGAGATGCCCGACCTCGTTCCCTACACGATGCCGAACATCGCCTATCTGACCTTCGACGACGGTCCCGACGCGAAGAACACGCCCGCCATCCTCGACATTCTGAAAGCGCGCGGCATACACGCCACCTTCTACGTCGTCGGCAGCATGGCAGAAAAAAACATCCGGACATCTTGAAGCGCATCTTCGCCGAGGTCACGCCATCGGCAACCACAGCTACAGCCACAACTACTCCATACTCTACCCGAACAAGGAAAACTTCCTCGAAGAGATCGTCCACACCGACCAGGTCATCTACAACATCCTCGGCGTGCGCCCGCTCATCGTGCGCGCCCCGGGCGGCGCTGCCAGCATGTTCAAGCCCGGCTACAACGCCATGCTCAAGGAAAACGGCTACGTGAACCACGATTGGAACGTCAGCAGCGAAGACGCGACGGGCAACAACGTCAGCGTGCAGAAGATCACGGGCTCCATCAGCTACACCTGCGCCAACCGCCCCAAGGATCGCGGCGCCATCGTCCTCATGCACAGCAAGGACGGCAAGGAAACGACGGTCGAGGCATTGCCCGCCATCATCGACATGCTCGAAGGCGCGGGCTTCTCGTTCGGCGTCATGACGCCGAGGACGGCGCAGCCGTGGTGAAGAAGCGAAAAAAAAGAGCGAGGCGCAGCAACGGGCGCGATGAGCTGCAAAAAGCCCTGGACCAGCGCCTCGCAGACGAACAGGCGCAAAAGGAAAAGCGTCATTCCCCCAGCCTGAAAAAGACGGCGCTCGTCGCATGTCTCCTCATCGTGGTGCAAACTGCGCTCTGCCTCGGCATCGCCGAATACTGGTGGCAGAAGGAATATCCGGGCAAGACTTCCCCCATCCTCGTCGCACTGCGCGAAGGAAGCCTCCATGTGCAGAAAGAACTCGCCTCGCATTGGCAGGCTCTGACGAGCGCCGTGCGCGCCAAGCAGAAAGGCGGCGAGGCGGAAGCCGCCGCGCACCACGCACCGAAGGAGCCGCCGCCCGCGCCGGCGCCGAAGATCGCCGAGCGCGGCAGCGACCAGGAGGAACTGCGCGCCAGTCTCGCCACCATCCTCGCCCAGAAGGGCCCCGACTGCGCGGTGTTCCTGCTGCGCCCGCGCAAAGAGCGCGAACCTCTGCTCTATCAATCGCGCGCCATGCAGCCAGCGAGCATGATCAAGCTCTTCGTCCTCGCCTACGCCATGCAGCAGGCAAAGGACGGGACACTTTCCCTTTCCGAGCCACTCTACATCAACGAGCCGAACATCGTCGGCGGCGCGGGGCAGCTCACCTGGCACGACACGGGCAAGCGGCTCACCATAGAGCAGTTCCTGGAGCGCATGATCACGGACAGCGACAACACCGCGACGAACATCCTCATCGACCGCCTCGGCATGGAAAAACATCGACGGCTACATCCGGCAAAAAGGCTACAACGACACGCGCCTGCAGCACAAGATGATGCTCTCCAACCGAGGGCTGCCGAACCTCTCCAGCGTCAAGGACATCGGCACGCTTCTTGCCCGCATCTACCGCGGCGAGTGCGTCGACAAAGAATACGACCGAAAGATGCTGCAGATCCTCGCACGCCAGAAGGACAAGGACTGTCTTCCCTCGGCGCTCCCCACGTTCCTCGTCGCCAACAAGACGGGAGAGATCACCGGCGTCTATGCCGACGGCGGCATCGCGCAAAGTGACGCAGGCGACATGATCCTCGTCGTCATGGACGACAACTGCCTCGACCGCCAAGAGACCATCGCGCTCTTCCAGCAAGTGGCCAGGAAAGCCGCCGCCTCGCTCTAGCCACGTCTTGTCGCATGAATGTCTCTATAGTATAATATAGGCAAGAGGTGACGACTTCATGCGGACGACGAAGCACAATTACAAAGACTCGCTTTTCCGCGATATTTTCAATAATGCAGAACGTCTTCCGGAACTCTGCGAAGCTCTCCTTGGGCTCAAGACCATGTCCAGCAGCATCGCGCTCGCCACAATCAATGAAACGCTCTTCACCGGCCTGAAGAATGATGTAAGCTTCATCGTTGAAAATCAGCATGTGCTCCTCGTAGAGCACCAAAGCACGGTCAATGCGAACATGCCTCTACGATTCTTCATGTACCTTGCGGAAATCTATCGACGCTATGTAGAGGAAGAAGCCATGTACAAGAAACGGCTGATACCTCTGCCCACACCAAAATTCTATGTGTTCTATAACGGCATCGAAGAGATGCCTGACACTTGGACATTGCGCCTGTCCGATGCCTTCGGCGGAAAAAAAGACGCTATGGAACTCGTGGTCGAAGTCCTCAACATCAACGACAAGCCAAATCGCCGAATTCTGGAAAAATGCCATGCACTCAAGGGCTACAGCGTATTCATTGCCCAAGTACGCGAACATATCAAGAACGGCGGTTCACTCGAAACAGCAGTAGGCGACGCTGTACGCTACTGTATCGCAAATGACTATTTGAAGGAATATTTTCGTCAAAAGCACAAAGAGGAGGTCTTCGATATGCTGAATTTCGCTTGGAATCAAGAGCTCGCCCTGAAAGTTCGAGCCGACGAAGCACGCGAGGAGGGTCTGTCGCAAGGCTTGGAGAACGGCTTGGTGCTTTCCATCCGCAGCATGATGGAGAAGCTGAATCTTTCCATGGAAAAAGCCATGGACGTGCTGCAGATTCCTGCAGCGGAACGCGCGAAGTATGCGGCGCTGATCAAAGGCTGACGGCAGAATCGGCTGCGCTTTCACGGTCATGGACGACAACTGCCTCGACCGCCAAGAGACGATTGCGCTCTTTCAGCAAGTGGCCAGGAAGGCCGCCGCCTCGCTCTGACACGGGGCGAACCTATACATTGCCACTCGTGCCATTTTCTGCTATACTGAAAGAGCAGAGATTTGCAAAGTGTTTTTCATCAAACTAGGAGGTTCTTACCATGGCAGAAGATACCGCTCCGCTCGTAACGAGCAACGAAGGACTCGGCTCCATCCGCGTCGCTGATGAAGTCGTCAGCGTCATTGCCGGACTCGCGACGATGGACGTCGACGGAGTCGCCGGCATGAGCGGCGGCCTGATCGGCGGCATCGCCGAAAATGCTCGGCCGCAAGAATTTCTCGAAGGGCGTCAAGGTCGAAGTCGGCGAGAAGGAAGCCGCTGTCGATATCTCCCTCGTCGTGACTTACGGCGTCGACATCCGTCATGTAGCGACCGAGGTGCAGAAGAACGTGCGCCGCGCCATCGAATCCATGACGGGACTCAAAGTCGTCGAAACGAACGTGCAGGTACAAGGCGTCGTCTTCCCCGAGGAAGAGCCGGAAGAGCCGGCCGCGCGCGTGCATTGAAGAAAGAAGCTCCATGAGACGGCACGTCTCATGGAGCTTCCCTTGTGAAAGAGACATTTTAGGGAACTTTAAGATTCAGCAAAGGGGGTTTTCATGCAGATTCAAAAACGCGACATCGCGCTCTCCATCGTCTTGACCATCTTCACCTGCGGTCTGTACAACCTCTATTGGATGTACAAGCTGACCAACGAGGTTCACGCGCTCTCGGACAAACCGCGCACCCCGGACGGCGGCACCGTCGTGCTTTACACGGTTCTGACCTGCTATACTTACTTCTACTACTGGCTTTACAAGATCGGCGGCGAACTCATCGATTTGCGCCGCAAAAACGGCCTCCCGCCCGATTCGGTCAGCAACAAGACGTACATGATCGTCACCGTCATCGTGTCCGTCCTCTATGTCGTCGTCACGATGCTCAACTACACCTTCCAGTTCCTCATATCCGCCACGGCAGACGCGGCACCCAGACATGCCCAGCTGCATGACGAAAAGCTTGCCTTCGGCATCATCGTGCTCATGGTCGTCGTCGGATTCATCATCGTCGCGATTGTCCATTCCGTCATTGCCGGCATCGTCCTCTGGTCAGTCTACAAGCGCAAGGATGACAGTCCGATACTCGTCTACATGCTCATGGCACTCCTGCGCACCCACGGCCTCACCATCGGCTTCCTGCAGCATTCACTCAACGATTTCCTGCAGCGGCGAGATTCCGGCGCTCTCCAACCGTCTCCTTCGAGCGAAGCGCCTGCCGCCGGGCGCATATCTCTGCAAAAGCCTCTCTCCGAAGAAGGCGCCGAGCAATCCGGCAATTCTTAGACATTTATGAAATTCACAAGAGGGTCGGCCAACGCCTCCCCTCGTAGCAGAAAGGAAAATTCTCATGACACAGAAAAGCATCCCTCTCGCCGTTATTCTCTCCCTCGTCACCTGCGGTCTTTACGGCATTTATTGGATTTACACGCTCACCGAGGATGCCCATGCGGCAGCGGGCGAACGCACGACGGCCTCGGGCGGCATGACCATCCTCTTCATCTTCATCAGCTGCGGCATCTACGGTCTCTATTGGCTTTACAAGATGGGTGAGACCATTGTCATGGCGAAGCAGAAACGCGGCATGGCGGCGGACTCGAACCTCCCCATCATCTATCTCGTCCTCGCTCTCTTCGGCTGCGCTATCGTCAGCTACGCCTTGATCCAGAGCTCCCTCAACCAGATCATCGAACACGATGGCGGCACAGTCCAGAACTTCTGAATCATGAACGACAAGAAACGAAAGGAGTCGTCCTCTTCCGGACGACTCCTTTTTACCGCCAAAAGCAAGGGCAGTGATCCGAAAAAGTGCCCCGCCCCACAGAACTCCGACAGAAAAGCGCGTGCCGAAACGGTCGCCAAACGCTACGCCCTGCTCCTCGCCGTCGGCGTCGCCTACCTCATCTTCTGCCGCACGACGGGACTCAGCCTGCCCTGCCCCTTCCATGCCGCGACGGGACTCGACTGCCCGGGCTGCGGCATCACGCGCTTGATGCTCGCGCTCTCCGAAGGCGACTTCGCTGCCGCGTTCCATGCGAATGAAGCCATATTCATCCCGGGGACCCTATCCTGTGCATCTTTCTCCTGCGCGACGATCTCCATTGGGTTCTGCACGGCGAAAGAAAAGAGCCGCCTCGCCCCTTCGTTTTCTTCCTCCTCATCGCCTTCGCAGCTTTTACGATCTGGCGCAATTTCCTGCGGTGACACTGCCCACCCCTGTGCAATCGTCGAGATTCCCTGCCTTCCGTGCTCGTCAAAAAGTAGGCGTCGCTGACGAGCACGCGGCGGATGCGGCAGCGCTTGAGGCCTTCCTGCGTCTTTTTCCCAGCAGCCGCTCGAGGAATGGATGACATACGTCTTGCCGTCGACCGAGCCGAGCGTGAGCATCACATGGCCGGGGCGAAAGAGGAGGCTCGCGGGCGGCACGGCGAGAAGCGCTTCGGTTCGCTCTGCGGGCGCGAGATCGTCGAGCGGCGTGAAAAAGATGCTAGGCGCGGCATCTTCCGTGCCGCGCCGACGCACCCCGAATGCCGCAGCCTTTCCCCGCGCACCGTGCGCCGCATTCTGTGCATCGCCCAGATGGGCGCTCGCCCGCAGAAACGCCTCTTCCTGCTCATCGGCGTCGCGCGGCAGCTCGATGCCGACCGTGCGATAGATGTCGGCGACGAACGAGGAGCAGTCGACGCTCTCATCCTGCCCGCCCCAGCCATAGACGTCGCCGAGACACGCGAAAGCCGCGCGGCGCAGATTGTTCGCCGTATAGGGCAAGCTGCCGCGATGGAGCGCAGCTTCCATGCCGCCCGCGTCCTCAGCAGCAAGGCTCGCGCTCTCGCTGTACGGAAGCGGCAAAAGCACTTCTTGGAGACTGCCGTCCGCCGCACGCTGCGGCAGACGCGCGAGATGCGCTCCGCCCTGCGCTGCGAGCGGAATGCGGCTGCCGAGTTGATAGACCTGCCCGCCCGCCTCCTCGGGCGCTTCGTAGCGATTTTGCGTCACGACGAGGAAATCTTCGGGCTTCACATAGGCGAGCCACGTCTCGCGCGTTGTCAAGGCGACCGCCTCCCTCGCCAGCCAGCCGCGATAATAGCGCATGGAAACGAAGAGGAACTTGCCGTCCGCGCTCTCGCTCCAAACGGCAAGTGGCTCAGCGGGATCGACGGCGGTCGCCTGCAAGATATCGTAATGCACATCGTCGGGCGCGTCGAGCCAAGTGTCCTCGGTCGGCAGGCAGCGCAGGTCGGCGCGGCGCACCGTCACGCCATAGCGCAGAGGATTGCGGAGCGGCAGCTTGTCCGCCGCGCAGTTTTCGACAGTCGCCTGATACGCCTCATCCGCAAGCGGCTCTGTCGGCGCGTACCAATCTTCACGCTCGGGCGCGGCCTCTTCCATCCAGCGCCGGAGCTGCCGCCTCGATACGGCACGCGGCAATTCCGCCAGAGAAACGAGACTCGGCTGATTCGCGTGCAGCTCCTCGTTGAGACGCGCCACGTCCTCTGCCGTGCCAAGGAGGCGGTCGCCTGCTGCATCGCACCAGAAGCTAACGTCATCATAGGGAGCGCCGAGCGCCACGCCATAGTCGGGCGATCCATCTTCCTCCGTCTGCGCCCGCACATCATCCGCCAGCTCCGCCTTCGATGCAGACTGGACGGAAACTGCCGCCGCATCTGTCACGGACAACACCGCCGCATCAGGCGTTCCCGCTTCCGCAGCAGCCAAATCCGCCCCGCCAAGAAACACGCCGACCGCAGCCAAAAAAAGCACGCAGCATGCTTTCCGATATTTCTCGAAACTTTCATTTTCGCACACATACCTCTCAACGCTCTAAAATCACAGCGCCCGCTGCCTTTTCCTCGCGAAAGGAACGCGCCGCCCCCCAAAGCTGGCGGAAGGAAAGCAGTACGGCGGCCGCATCTGCCGCTGGCACGGCGAGCCATGCGCCGTCAAGGCCGAAAAAGTGCGGCAGAAGCAGCAGGAACACCACGATGCCGACGAGATTGCGCACAAAGGACAGGATTGCCGACATCCTGCCGTCCGACAACGCCGTGAAAAAAAGGTCGAGGAGAAAAGGTTGAAACCGCAGAGCAAAAAGCTCCACGAAAAACAGCCCGAAGCCGCCGAGAGCCAGCGCATAGGCACCTCCTCCATCCGGCAGGAACAGCGTCATCAGCGGTACGGCAAATATATTTGCCGCCGCAAAGGACAGAATTCCGAAGAGAAAGATAATGCCAAGCGACAGCCGCAGAAGGCGCAGAAGCTCGGCATACCCCTTCGCGCCGAATTGGTAGGAAAAATACAGGTGCGACGCCATTGGCAAACCCCATGAGCAACGCCGTCAGGAGCATCTCCGCATAGAGTATGACACTGATCGCCGCGACGCCGTCCGCCCCTGCATAGGGAGAATGTCACGAGGTTGAAGAGGTATGTCGTGATGCCGACGGAAAGCTGCGTGACCATCTCGGAAGAGCCGTTGCAGAGCGCCTGGAAAAGCGGGCGCACGACGAAGGAAAACCGCGCGAAAGCGAGCGTGCGGCTGTAGCGCGAAAAGTAAACGAGTCCCAAGACCGCCGCGACGACATCCGACAGCCCCGTCGCAAGGCCCGCACCGAAGATGCCCATGCCGAAGTGCGCGAGAAACACATAGTCGAGCCCCGCATTGACAAGTCCCGCTGTCAACGATACGAGAAATCCCCTGCACGGGGCGGCCATCCGCGATATAAAAAGCGTTGAATATGATCATCAGAACGACAAAGGGCGCGAAGAACATATTCGCCGAGAGATACGCGCGGCAGTCGGCATAAAGCTCGGGCGAAGCGCCGAGAAGCGCCAAAATAGGCTCCATGAAAAGGAACACCGTGCCTGCGAACAATATGCCGAGCACTGCGCCGACAACGGCGAGCAGCGTGAAGCGGCCTCTCTCGCCAATGCCGCATCGCCCTCGCCCAGCGTCTTGGCAACGAGCGCCGAGCCGCCCGAAGAAAGCATGATGGAAAGCCCAAATACGAGATTCAGCGCGGGATAGACGATGTTCGACGCTGCGAGCGCGAGGCTTCCCGCATAACGTCCGATGAAGATGCCATCCGTCACCGTATAGATAGAAATGACGAGCATCATGCCGACGGCGGGCGCAGCGAAGCGCAAAAGTCCGCCGAGACTGAAATGCTTTGCCAATGTGTTCATGAAATTCTCCTTTTGCAGCTTGACCAGAAAGAGCCAATCAGCCATCGCCCTTCGGGCTTGACTTCTTGGACTTTCATTGTAAGCTTAACGCACAAACGTCCACTTCGTGGACATGGTGCGCACGCCCTTACATGAAAGAGCCAATCAGCCTGCGCCCTTCGGGCTTGACTTCTTGGACTTTCATTGTAATCTATATAGTAGGGGTGTTGTCAAGTTTTGGGCGAGAATGAAGCGCCTTAGCCCCCTGACCAAGTTCGCATGAAACAAGGCTGCACAAGGAAGCACGGCTTTTCTCCAGGCTTCCTCAAAAGGAGACGATTGCCATGTTCAGAGAAATGCGTCGCAAGAATCAACAGATGAGCGATGAAGAAGCCCGCGACATCCTCGCGGGGGCAACCTCGGGCGTGCTCGCGCTCGCGGGCGAAAACGGCTATCCCTACGCCGTGCCCATGAGCTTCTTCTTCGACGAGGAGGAGCGCCGCCTGCTCTTTCACACGGCGCGCGTCGGGCACAAGATGACGGCGATCGAGCGATGCGACAAGGCCTCGTTTTGCGTCATCGCCGAGGATGCGGTCGTGCCGAGCCGCTTCACGACATACTATCGCAGCGTCATCGTCTTCGGCAGGCTGCGCGTCCTCACGAGCGACGAAGAAAAAGCGGCGGACGGCGGAGCTTCTCGGCGAAGCCTACTATCCCGAGCATCCCGAAGCATGTGACGCAGAAATCAAGAAGTATTGGCCGGCCTTCAACATGGTCGAGCTGAAGATCGAGCACATGACCGGCAAGAAGGCGAAGGAGCTCGTGGAATAACCCACACGAAAGACAACATCGCGCCGTGCTGTCACAAGGTTGACATAGGCACGAATTCCGACAAGGGAGGAACTCCATGGCGAAAATGATGACAGAGGATGAAGTGCGCGACAAGGCGCGTGAAATCCTCGATTTCAAGGAACAAGACGGCATACGAGCAAACGTGGGACAGCTGACGACATTCAACCAGCTGGGATTTTCCGGCGTGGCAGACAAGCCCGACGGCTGGTATCTGCCCAAAAATCCCACGGACACGGCGCTAGTTCTGGAAACAAAGGCCTCCTACCTTGCCTTGAACAAAAAGCATGTGAGCGAGCTGCAAAAGAACGTCAAAATCCTTCGGGAAAAATATGAGCATGTCGTCGGCATCCTCTATAACGGCAACGAAACGCGCGTTTTTCAAAGGAGCGGAGGAGTACTTGGGCGAAGGCGCAAACACGCTGCAAAACGCCTCCTACTACACCGCCCTGTTCCAAGTGGAACACATCGACAAAGAACATATTTACGGACTCACGGCAAAAATCAACAACTGCCTGCATTCCGAATTCGGCATAAAGAATCTCTACCATCGCATGATCTTCACCGCCTGCGCTCTCGTGGCGAGACGCTATGGCGCCCTGATGGTCAAGGGGATGGGCTATTCCATGTTTACGAACGCCATTCAATCTTCCATCAACAAAGCTTTGATTCGTGAAAAAAAGCAAAACCAAAAACTCGAACTGCTCCTTGAAGTTTTTTCCGGAATTCGCATGAACCTCAATGTAAACAGCGAAGATGAAAAAGAACAGGATCACGTCAAGGAACTCATCGGGCAATTCATCGGCTGGGTTGCGGAAATTTCCGACTGCCTGAATTCCGATGCTTGGCGCGGCGAAGACGTCATGGGCATCTTCTTCAACGAATTCAACCGCTACAAGAAAAAGTCCGAAGCAGGACAGATATTTACGCCGGAACATATCACCGACTTCATGTACAGACTCCTCGAAGTGACAAAAGACGATCATGTGCTCGATGCGACATGCGGCTCTGGAGGCTTCCTTGTCAAGGCGATGGCGAACATGATCCAAGAAGCCGGCGGCCTCAAGACCAGCAAGGCGAAGATCATCAAACAGTCGCAGCTCTACGGCATAGAGTTTGACCGCGAAATCTACGCGCTCGCCTGTGCCAACATGCTGATCCACAAAGATGGAAAGACAAAACCTCGAACAAATGGACGCCCGCTCCGAAAGAGCGGGCGAATGGATACGCAAGCAGAAGATCACGAAAGTCCTGATGAATCCGCCATACGAAAACAAGTACGGCTGCATGAAAATCGTCGAGAATGTCCTGGACAATGTTCCCCCGCATACGCAATGCGCCTTCATCCTGCCGGACAAAAAACTGGAGAAGGCGTCCAAAGCCCAGATGAAGCGTCTGCTGGAGCACCATCGCCTGCGCAAAGTGATCAAACTGCCGGAAGACCTCTTCTTCAATATCGGCGTGACGACCAGCATCTTCATCTTTGAAGCCGGCGTCCCACAAGACGGCAAAGACATCTTTTCCTGCTATATGGAATCCGACGGTCTGGCCACCGTCAAGAATAAAGGAAGGCACGACGTCTACGGAAAAATGGGCAGCCATCGAAGCGCACTGGCTGGAAATCATAGAGAAACAAGCGGGTGACGACAGCTGTCAGTGGGTCAATCCCGCAGAACACCTCTCCTATCAAATGCCGCAAAAACCCTTCGAAATCTTCGAGGAGGATTTTCGCAAGACGGCCATGGATTACTTGATGTTCCAACAAGGCATAGACGCCAAAATGTTCGGGGAAAAGCTGTTGGAAACCGTGATGTATTCGAGCAAAGTGGATGCCGACGAAAACAACGTTTTGATCACCTTGCAGAAAGATGGTGCAGCGAATGGCGAAGATTGATACAAGCCAATGGCGGGAGTTTGCCATCGGCGACTTGTTCGATGTCATAAAAGGCACTCGACTGACAAAAGCAAACATGAAACTGGGCGAGATGCGTTTTATTGGCTCTTCTGCAATGAACAACGGGGTTACGGCAAGCATTTCCAACGCAGAAAGAATCCATCCAGCCAATACGTTGACCGTTTGTTACAATGGCAGCGTTGGTGAAACATTCTATCAAGATGAACCTTTCAGCGCTTCCGATGACGTCAATGTTCTATACCCAAAATTTCCCATGACAAAAACCGATCGGACTTTTTTTCTTGCTCCCTTGATCCGCTCCGTCGGAAAAAAGTACGCATTCGTCGACAAATGGAAGCAGGAATCCATGAAACTTGATACGATCAAGCTTCCCATGAAAAGTGACGGATTTCCCGACTGGAACTATATGGATTCCTTCATGCAGAATGTCATGAAGGAATCTAAGGCGAGCCTTAAAAATCTAAGGCGAGCCGAAGGCTGGAAAAATTTTTTCGATACAAGCCAATGGCGGGAGTTCGTCATCGGCGACTTGTTCCCGCGCATCGTCAAGCCGCCTGTCCTTCATTCGCGGCAAGTCATTGCCGACGAAACCGGCATTCCCTACGTCGTGCGCACGAAATTCGGCAACGGCGTCAAATACCGTGTGGAAGAGACTGCCGGCATGACGCCCAGCCCTGCCGGCGTCATTTCCTTCGGCGCGGAAAACGCCGCCTTCTTTTATCGGGACGAACCTTTTGTTTCCGGACGTGATATCTATTACATAGATACGAGGATTCTATCCAAAGCTGCATGTCATTTCCTGATCACCTGCCTTCAACCCGTTGCCAAGAAATATTCCTACAACAACGGCCTTTTCCCCGTCCTGCTGAAAAGGGAAAAAGTAAAACTCCCTTCCACGGAAAAACGACGTTCCGGATTGGACTGCATGGAAACGTTCATGCGGCAGATCACAGAAAGAGCAAAGGAAACTTTGCAAAACTTTTCAATAGGCTCCGCAGTCTTTTCCAACATCACAGTCCAAGAGAAAAAGACGAAACGTATCCCCGCTTCCCTTATATGAAGAGGTTCGTATCCGACTTTTCCGCTGCCGCCGGAGCTTACGCCCTCGATCAGCCCCTTCTTCACCTCTGCCCCCTCGGGGCGGCGCAGGGCGTTCATCCCCCAGCCCCCAGAAGGCAAAGAACATCGTGACCTTGCTGCCCATGGCGAGTGCGCCGTTCGCTATGACGAAGGCCGCGAGCACCTATTTGCCAAGAAGCATGACCAAACTTTTTCGCTTCATCAAAAACAGGCAATCGGTCTGCATCTTCAGCTTGCCCTCTTGGAATTTTATGTTGAATTATTCGTGCACATCATTGTTTTTTTCGTGCAAAAACAGTATAATATATATAAGGAGTTGATATTTATGTCCACGGCTACAACGAACATCAGCATACGCATGGATGCAGCACTAAAGGCGCAGGCCGACATCTTCTTCGCCGAGCTCGGCATGAACCTCTCGACCGCTTTTCAAATTTTTGTTCGCCAATCCCTGCGCGAAGGACGCATACCTTTTGACATCGCTTTGGAGAAGCCGAACAAAGAGACTATAGCTGCCTTGCTTGAAGCCGAACGAATCACGAATGACCCGAACGTAAAGGGCTACGATGACCTCGACGAACTTTTTGCGGACTTAAGAAGATGAAAAGCACCTATATTGTCAAAACAACGACACAATTTCGCAAGGATTACAAAGCAGCAGAAAAAAGCGGCAAAAATATGAAGCTCTTAGAAGACGTGATCACAAAGCTGGCTCTCGGCATTCCCTTGCCGGAAAAGAACCGCGACCACGCTCTCAGCGGCACATGGAGCAGTTACCGCGAATGTCATATCTCACCCGACTGGCTGCTGATCTATAAGCAACAAAACGATATACTGATCCTTACGCTTGCTCGCATAGGTACACACAGTAAACTTTTCGGCAGATGAACAACAAAAAGAGATGGCGGATGCCATCTCTTTTTGCTGTATTCACCGACCCTTGCCATGGTTCGCACCCTTATGCAAAGCAGCTATTCCCAAGGGATTTCGTCATGAGATATGGTTTCTCCACGATCGTATTCCTGCATGGCAAGGCGATGCACTTCTCTGTCATCTTCCGCAACAAACTCATCTGCGTCTTTCGGCAAGAATCTTCTCACGACTTCCAAGAGAATCGGCAATTCACGGTCGGGAATAAAAATCTATCATTTCCACGATCTGGGCTTTTATCGTCATAGCAGGAAACCTCCCTTGTAAACATCACCTCGTGGCGCGATTTTTTCGGCCTTTCGCTGTTTACTGTGGGTAACGCTTGAAAAGCGCGTTTCATTCCGATAGAATTATATCCATGGAAGATAGACACAGAAAGGCGGTTTTTATTCATGGATACAGGAAGCTTGTTCGCCGTTGCTTTGAACCTCCCGCGCCCTTGGTGCATATCTCAAGTGGAATTCAAGCCCACAGAAGATGGATCCATGGAACTGCATATCCATATCGCCTTCCAACGCGGAGGGAAGTTTCCCTGCCCGCAAGACCATTGCGACAAAAGCTTTCCTGCTTACGACACAAAGCCGAGAACTTGGCGTCATCTCAACTTCTTCCAGTATAAAACCTATATCCATGCCGATCTCCCTCGCATACAATGCGAAAAACATGGCGTGAAGACCGTACAGGTGCCTTGGGCACGCGAGGGATCCGGCTTCACGCTTCTCTTTGAGAGCTGGATCATAGAGCTTGCCAAGCATCTGCCCGTAGCCGTCATTGCTCGCATGGTCGCAGAGCATGACACGAGACTATGGAGGTTCATCCATCATTATGTGGACAAGGCTCGCGCGTTGGAGGACTATTCCGAAGTCACCGCCATCGGCATGGATGAAACCAGCAAGAAGGGGCATAACTACATCACGGTCGTCGCCGACCTTTCCCAGCGCAAAAGTCATCTTCGTGACGGATGGCAAGGATTCTACAACTGTCCGGCGGTTCGCTGCCGACTTTGAAGCCCACCGAGGCAATACGGAAAGAGTCGATCTCATCACCTGCGATATGTCGCTCGGTTTCCGCAAGGGGATTCAGGAATCCTTCGAGAACAGCCGGACCATCATCGACAAGTTCCATGTAATCAAACATGCCAACGAAGCCGTGGACAAGGTTCGCAAGATGGAAGCCAAGGAGAATGTCTTGCTGAAGAACTCCAAGTACCTTTGGTTGAAGAATGATGCCAATCTGACGGAAAAACAACGAGAGAAAAAGGAAACGCTCCAGAAGAAGCATTTAAAGACAGCGCGTGCCTGTGCCATGCGCATCGAATTGCAGGAAATCTACGAGCAGTCCGTCCATCGAGACGAGGCGGAGCAGCGTTTGAAAAAAAGCTCTGCAGCTGGATGATGCACGCAAGACTGGAACCCATGAAGAAGTTTTGTGGCACGATCCGCAATCATTGGGACGAGATCCTGCACTATTTCGAGCACCCCTATACGAATGCCATTCTGGAAGGGGTGAACAGCATCATACAAAACATCAAGCGTCGCGCCCGAGGGTTCAGAAATGATGAATATTTCAAGACCATGATCTATCTGGGATGCGGCAAGCTGAATCTCAACATCCAAATCCCATAATTTGTCCATTGGTAAAAGACTGTACGAACATAAAGAACATTCGTTCCTTTCACTTACCCATATCAAACAGCGAAGAGCCATTTTTTCAATCAAGATCGTTCCTTTCGCAGGATATGAGAATACGATCCTCCAGCCGCCAACACGCAGCCGATAAAGTTCACCGCTGCCTTTGAGTCGTTTCACGTCACCTTGCGGCAATCCCTCGATCGCCTCCTTCATGCGGTGTTTTGTCGGTCGATCCATCGCTTCAATGACTTTCACAGCCATTCTTGCATATCGTATTTCCATAAGGCATTTTCCTCTTCAGCAAACACAGCGGCGTCGCCCCTTGATGCAATGACCGCCGTCCTCTGTCAAATAAATTATAGCAAAAAGAGATGGCCTGCGCCATCTCTTTCGTTCCTTCCATTCACCGACCCTTGCCATGATCCTTCAAAGCGCGCTCGATGTCGCGCTTGGCGGCCTTTTCCGCGAGGTCGCGACGCTTGTCGTAATTGTGCTTGCCGCTCGCGAGCGCGAGTTCGAGCTTCGCCCTGCCCTTCGAGAAGTAGAGCTTCAGCGGCACGAGAGTGAAGCCCTTCTCGCGCGTCTTGGAGAAGAGCTTCACGATCTCCGCTTTGTGCATGAGGAGCTTCCTCTTTCGGAGAGGATCGTGGTTGAAGATGTTGCCCTGCTCGTAGGGGCTGATGTGCATGTTCTCCACGAAGATCTCGCCGTTCTTGATGGAAGCGAAGCTGTCCTTGAGATTCACGCGGCCCGCGCGCAGGGATTTGACCTCGGTGCCCTGCAGGACGAGCCCCGTCTCAAAGGTTTCGTGTATGAAATAATCGTGGCGTGCCTTGCGGTTTTCCGCGACGATCTTCATGCCGTCGTTTTTTTGCGTCCCATCGCTTCCCCCTGTTCCTTCTTCAAGATCGCCGCTTCCTGCGACGTCTTCGCCTCAATCGCTGTTCGCTGTCGCGCGCTGCGTCTTGTTGTGCGGGCGACGCTTCTTCTCGGGCGCGGATGCACTCTTCTTGCTCTTATTGCGCAGATCCTTCGGCGGCGGCATCCAGAACGCCTTGGGACGGCTGCTGCTCGACTCGTCGGCGAGAGCGCTCTGCCTCTCCAGCCGGAATCGTTCCGCCTTCTTCGCGCCGCGTCCTTCGTCCTGTGCCTTCCGGCTCTTCTGCGGCTTGCCGCGCTTCTTCCCGTGCGCCGCGCCGCGCTCGGCCTCCTTCGGCGCCGCCTTCTTTTCCTGGGCTCTGTCGGTCACATCAGCGATGATCTCCGCCGTGCGCTTTTCCCTCGCGCCTTTTCCGCCCTTGCCCTTTTTCGCATGTCCATTCTTTTTCGCTCCGCTGCCCTTCTTCGTCAGGGGCGCCTCGCTTCGCGCCGCCTTCCTCGGGCTTCTTCGCAGCGACGAAGACGCCGTTGTCTTCCAGGATGAAGTCGAGGTTGCGCTCGGCGATATTGGCACGCACGAGCACGACGCGCACAGGCTCGCCGAGGCGGTAGGAGACGTGCGTCGCGCCGCCGACGAGCGCGTAGAGGTCTTCGCGGTACTCGTAGTAGTCGTTGACCATGCTCGATACGTGCACGAGTCCTTCGACGCCGTTTTCCAACTCGCAGAAGATGCCGAACGCCGTGACGCCGCTGATGACGGCATCGAAAGCGTCGCCGACGAACTGCGCCATGTACTCGATCTTCTTCATGTCCTGCGTCTCGCGCTCCGCCTCGATGGCGATGCGCTCACGCGCCGAGGTGTGCTCAGCGATCTCGGGCAGGAGGCTCCTCAGGCGTTCCTGCCGCTCAGACGCGATCGTGCCCGTCGCAAACGTCTCGCGCAGCAGACGATGCACGATGAGGTCGGGATAGCGGCGGATCGGCGACGTGAAGTGCGTGTAGTGACGCGCAGCGAGTCCGTAGTGACCGAGCGGCGCGTCAGCATAACGCGCCTGCTGCATCGAGCGCAGCGAGACGGCGCTGACGATGCGCTCCTCGGGTCTTCCCTTGACCTTCTCCAAGACTTGCTGCACGTCCTTCGGCGCGACCTCGCCCGCCTCGTTCGGCACGAGGTGCAGCGAGAAGGTCGCCAGAAGGTTGTTGAGACGCTCGATCTTCTCGTCCGACGGCTGCTCGTGCACGCGGTAGAGGAACGGCTGCTCTTTCTTCTCCATATGTTCAGCGACAGTTTCGTTCGCCGCGAGCATGCACTGCTCGATCATCGACTCGGCGAGAGATCCCGTGCGCTTGACGAGAGCGACGGGCTTGCCGCTCTCGTCGAGCTTCACCTTGATTTCGGGCACGTCGAAGCCGATGGAGCCGCGCTCATGCCGCGCCTTCTTCATCGCATCGTGCACCTCGCGAAGAGGTGCAAGAAGCGGCAGGAGGTCGGCGTTCTCCGTCTTCGCCGCATCGGAATCCTCGGCGAAGATCTCGTTCACGAGCGTATACGTCAGGCGGCGATAGACGTGGATGACGGCGGGCAGGGATCTCGTAGCTCTTGACGAGTCCGTCCGCGCCGATCTCCATCTCGCACGCCATCGCGAGGCGATCTTCTCCCGCGTTCAGGCTGCATATACCGTTCGACAGCTTCTTCGGCAGCATGGGAATCACGCGATCGACGAGGTAGACGCTCGTGCCGCGTGCGCGCGCCTCGCGGTCGAGCGGCGAATTCTCGCGCACATACCAGCTGACGTCGGCGATGTAGACGCCGAGGAAGAAGCTGCCGTCCGCGCGACGCTCGGCGTAAACGCCGTCGTCCAAGTCCTTCGCATCCTCGCCGTCGATCGTCACGATGCGAAAACCGCGGCGATCGCGTCTGCCGTTGAACTCTTCGGGCGCGACGACATCTTCGATTGACGCCGCTTCCTCCGCCACATCGGCGGGAAACTCCTCCGAAAGCCCGTACTGGCTCATGACGGAGAGCACATCGACGCCGGGATCTCCCGCACGGCCGAGGATTTCCTCCACCTCGCCCTCGGCGTTCCTCCTGCCCGCCGGCCACTTCGTGATGCGCACGACGACCTTCATGCCCGCCTTCGCGCCATGCACGGCGCCCTTGGGGATGAAGATGTCCTGCCCGATCTTCTTGTCATCGGGCGTCACAAAGCCGAAGTGACGGCTCTCCTCGAACGTGCCGACAATCTGCTCGTTGGCTCGCTCGACGATGCGGATGATCTCGCCCTCGCGCGAGCGTCCGGCAATCTCCGACGGCGAAATCCTCGCGACGACGCGGTCGCCGTTCATCGCGCCGCCGAGGCTCACGCCCGGCACGAAGATGTCGCTGTCCGTCTCCTTCTCGCGCACCTCCGGGATGATGAAGCCGAAGCCCTTCGCCGACATGGAAAGCCTGCCGACGACGAGGTTCATGCGCTCGGGCACGCCGAAGCGTTCGTGGCGCGTCTTGATGACGGCTGCCGTCTTTTCCAGCTCTTCCAGAGCCGGCCAGAAGAGCGCAAGACCCTCTTCCGTGAGATTCATGGCGGCAGCGAGATCATCCGCCGTCAGCGGCTTGTACGCCGCCGTGCGCATGTAGTTCACGATGCTTTCTTTCAATTCATTCTGTTCCATTCATTTCTCCTACAAGCGCCATCTTCGCCGTCGCCTCTGCCAAGAGCGTGCCGTCAGCGAGCGACAGCTTCGCGCGCATGTTCACGAATCCCCTGCGGCGGCTCTCCTCCCAGCCCTCGATCAAAAGCTCCTCGCCGATGGGCGCCGGATTGCGGTAGCGCACGGCGAGACGCGCCGTCACCGCCCGCTCGCCCAGCCCGTTGTAGAGGTAGCCGCCCATCGCCTCATCGAGCAGCGTCGTGACGATGCCGCCGTGCACGATGCCGCTGTAGCCCTGATACTCGGGCGCCAGCGTCTTTCGCGCATGGAACTTGCCGTCCGTCAGCTGAAAGTCCAGATGAAGTCCGATGGGGTTCTTCGGACCACAGGCGAAGCAGTATTCCTCGCCTGCGCCGCTTCCTTCATGTTGCATAAATCGTTTCCTTCCCTATTTTCCCTATTTTCCTTCCAAAAAAAGCGGAGCGTGCGCCGAAAGAGCGTGCCCCGCTCGGCGTCGAGCATCACGAGATGACCCGAGCGCACGAGCCACAAGACTTCCTTGTGCGCCGCGCCCACATGGTCATAAATGTATCTGAGACTTCTCCGATGCGCCGTGTGGTCGTGCAGCGAGTGGACGAGCAGGATTGGCGCGCCGACGCGCGGCAGGAGCGCCTTGACGCGCTCGATGAAATCGACGAGTTCGTGGACGGCGACGAGCGGCATCTTGTCGTAGGTCACGTTGCAAAGCTCCGGCACATCGCGCAGATGACTGCGCATCTTCGGATGAAACTTGCCGACGCACTCGCAGCGCGGCGGCAGGTGCTTCATGCCGCGCCCCTCGTCGATGAAGACCGGCGCGGCGAGCGTCACGACCCTCTCGATGTTCTTCTCCGCAGCGAGCCGAAGCGCGAGAAGCGCCCCCATCGAATGTCCGATGACGGAGATGCGCGACGCCAATCCTCTGAGAAGCGCATAGCCGTCGAGCGCCGAATCGTACCAATTCTCTGCGTCCGTATGCGCCAGATCCTCAGGACTCGTGCCGTGCCCGGCAAGGCGCGGGCAAAGCACCGTGTGCCCCGCGCCCTGCAGCGCCTCCGCGAGAAGTCGCAGCTCCGTCGGCATGCCCGTGAAGCCGTGCAGGAGCAGCACGCCGTGCGAACCGCCCGGCAGGAGAAAAGACTCCGCCCCCTCGATGATCATCGCCGCACCCCCTTCCAAGAGCAGCGATGCAGCAAAGCCCCTGCACCGCGCCCGCATATAGAAAGAAACGCCCGGCCTTCTGCCGAGCGTCTGCCGCAAACAGCCGCCAAGAAAAGCGCAGACACCCCCCGCGCTACATGGCCGCCCTACATCGTCATCTTGGCAATCACGAGCGTGATCGTGCCGAAGAGCACCGCCAAGACGACCGTCACGCGCGCCAAGAGCGCGTCCAAGCCACGCGCCTTCGCGCTGAACACCGTATCGCCGCCGCCCCCATCGAAGCCGCCCATGCCCGCAGACTTAGGGCTCCCTGCCCCAAGACGGCAGCGATCAAGAGTATGGCAACGAGCGCATCAAGCACCATCAAAACCGTAAGCAAAAGTGAACCTCCTCCAGCCCGAAAGCCTCCCAATTCCTCTTTTTATTGTACCATGAAGCCCCGAGAAGTCAAGCTCATAGGCGCAGACGGATCGGCCAGCCTTCTGTAAGGGCGGCGCACAATGTCCACGAAGTGGACGTTTGTGCGTGTAGCTTACTATGAAAGTCCAAGAAGTCAAGCCCAAAGGGCGCAGACGGATTGGCGAACTTTCATTAAGGCGGGCGGACATATGTACAGCGTGCCTCCTTGATGACGCTATCGTCAAAAGCGGCAGTGAGAGCAAATCCTGCCGCACCGCTTCGCGGCTGAACATATGTCCGGCAAGTTTACCATGAAGCCCCGAGAAGTCAAGCCATAGGCGCAGACGGATCGGCGAGCTTCTGAGGGCGGCGCACAATGTCCACGAAGTGGACGTTTGTGCGTGTAGCTACCAGCCGCCCGATGCGCCGCCGCCGGAAGAGCCGCCGCCGTAGCCGCCGCGCGAGGAACTGCCACTGGAAGAGCCGCTGGAGGAGCCGCCGCCGTAATCGCCGCTCGAGGAGCCGCCGCCGGGGCCGAGCGCTTGGTTGAGGATGCCGAGAAGCCAGTTCAGGATGACGCCGAGCAGGATCATGCCAATGATGGCGAGGAAGAAGATGAAGACATTCATCAGGATGCTCGGTTCCTCTTCTTCAAGCGTCTCGCTCATATCAGCGCCCGGTGTGACTCCTGCAGCATGGTAGGCGTAGGCGGCGAGCTTCTGATAGGCATTGAGCACGCCCTCGAGTACTTCTCATCGCGAAAGTACGGCTTCATTTTGTCGAGGATCTCGCCCGCTCTGCCGTCCGTGATTTCGCCTTCAAGGCCGTAGCCGACTTCGATGCGGAACTTGCGATCGTCCTTGGCGATGAGCAGAAGGACTCCGTTGCTTTGCTTCGCGTCGCCGATGCCCCAGCTGCGGAAGAGTTCGTTTGCGTACGATTCGATGTCTGTGCCGTCCAAGGTGGTGACGGTCACGACGACGATTTCCGCCTTCGTCTTTTCGCGCAGCTCTTCGCCGATCTTCTCGATTTGTGCGTGATCCTCTGCTGAGACGATGCCTGCCGTGTCGACGATGTATTCGCGCTGCGAGGGTTTAGGAAGCACGGCGGCGTCGGCGGATGGGCCGGCAAGTGCGAGGAGGCTGACGATGATGAAAAGGAGGGCGCACAGCTGTTGGTGCGTGCGGGGTGTGTTCATTCGCTTCACATCCTTTCGTAATGCCTGGTGGGAGCAGGAAGAAAGAGAAAAATGGTATGAACGATATGCGATAATTTTTGCTTATTATAGCATACGGGAAAACGGTCGTATAGCAGACAGAGTTCTTAATGTAGCCATGGTTTGAAGTGAATTCCTTGCCAATATTCTGTTTTTCGACCCCAATAAAATCCTATCACATTTTAGTTGAAGAGAAGAATTTGATCGTGCCGATATCCTTGTGTTGACAAAACAGCCCGCCAAGACTTTGCGCCTTGGCGGGCTGTTTGCGATTCATGAAGGTCAGCGCGTGATCATGCGTCCGAGACGCGTGCCGAAGAGGTAGTTGAAGAACCATTTGAATGTGACGGAAACGTTGGCATGGAAGCCCGCCTTCGTCAGAAGGTGAATCCAAAGCCATGCCGACCATGCGAGGAAGCCCCTGCCGACGAGAGGGCCGGCGGACATGACGGCCTCGCTGTTGCCGATGATCGCCATGACGCCCTTGCTCTTGTAGTCGAGATGCTCAAGCGGCTCGCCCTTGAGTTTGTGCAGGATGTTGGCGGCGGCGACGTCGCCTTCGGCGAGCGCGACGGGCGCGAGCGTCGGCAGCGGGCGCTCGTCTTCGGGCGGCGTGAAGCTTGAGCAGTCGCCGGCGGCGTAGACGTTCTCGAAGCCTATGGCGTGCATCGTGTCATCGACGATGATGCGGCGGCCGCGGTCTTTTTGCACGTCAAGTCCGTCGAGGCAGTCGACGGGGCGCACGCCCGCCGCCCAGACGACGGTGCGCGTCTTGATTTCCTGCAGCGGCGCGTCCTTGGGGAGCGCTGAAGGGCTTGTAGCGAAGCGTTTCGCCGTCGTAGTCCGTGACCATCATCGAGCACTGCACGGCGACCTTTTTCTTTTCGAGCACGCGCACGGTCTCGTCGCGCAGTTTCTCCGGCATCATCATGAGGACGCCGGGGTCTGCGCCGATGAGATGGATTTCGACCTCGCTGAAGTCGATCGTATGGTACTCCTTTTGAAAGACGTCGTAGATGAGCTCTGAGAGGCCGCCCGAGCCTTCGACGCCGATGGGGCCCGCGCCGACGAAGACGAAGGTCAGAAGAGCCTTGCGCTTTGCCGCATCCGTTTCACGCGAGGCTTCTTCGAAGACCTTGAGGACGTGGCTGCGAATCTCGATGGAGTCGACGAGCGTCTTCAAGGGCAGGGAGTTTTCCTCGATGCTCTTCGAGCCGAAGAAGTTTGGCGTCGAGCCGAGCGCGATGATGAGGTGGTCGTAGCCGATATCACCCTGATCGGTGCGCACGGTCTGCGCCGCTGCGTCGATTCCCTCGATTTCGGCGAGCAGGAAGTTGACGTTCGAAGCGCTGCGGAAGAAGCCGCGGATCGGGTAGATGACCTCGTCCGCCGAGAGCATCGAGGTTGCCACCTGATAGAGCAGCGGCTGAAAGACCTGATAGTTGTTGTGGTCGATGATGAGTACGTCGACCGGCTCGTTCGCGAGCTTTCGCGCCGCGCGTATGCCTGCAATGCCGCCGCCCAAGATGACGACGCGTGGTTTCGCTGCCTTTTCCGTCATGATTCATACCGCCTTTCCAGAAAATCTTGTGGGGAATATTGTGAATCTCATGTATTCTTTATTATATACCGTTTTTATGAAAAATGTAACATATCAATAATTTATATTGATATAAATAACAGCGGGAAAGGCGTGAAGAAGCCCCCCAAGACTGTGGCTTGGGGGGCCGTCCTCAGGCATTCGACTGTTTGATGAACTCCTGCAGTTTCTTCTCCGCCGCGCCGCTTTCGATGAGCGCGCGGGCTTTTTCGACGCCTTCCTTGATGGAGTCGGCCTTGCCGCCGATGTAGATGGCGGCGCCGGCATTCAAAAGTACGATGTCGGTCTTCGCGCCTTGCGCTCCCGTGAGAATGGCACGCGTCACGGCGGCGTTTTCTTTCGCCATGCCGCCGACGATCGCCGTCTTCTCGGCACGCTCAAAACCAAAGTCTTCTGGAGCGATCGTGTACGTCTTGTACCAGCCGTCCTTGAACTCGGAGACCTTCGTCGGGGCGCTGATGGAGATCCTCATCGAGACAGTCCGTGCCGTAGATGACCATGCCGCGCTGAACGCCGAGGTCGATGAGCACGCGGGTCAGCGGCTCCAGCAGATATTCATCGTAGACGCCGAGGATCATGCGCTCGGGACGCGCGGGATTCGTCAAGGGACCGAGGATGTTGAATACGGTGCGGATGCCGAGTTCCTTGCGGATAGCACCGACGTATTTCATCGAAGTGTGATACTTCTGTGCGAACATGAAGCACAGGCCGATGCTCTTGAGAAGTTTTGTGCATGTTTCGGGCGCGAGGTCGATGTTGACGCCGAGGGCTTCGAGGCAGTCGGCAGCACCGCTTTTCGATGACGCCGCGCGGTTGCCGTGCTTGGCGACGGCGATGCCGGCGGCGGCGATGATGAAGGAGGCCGTCGTCGATATATTGATGCTGCCCGCATGATCGCCGCCCGTACCGACGATTTCAAGCACTTCGATGCCGGGATGCTCGACGGCGAGCGCATGCTCGCGCATGGCGGCGGCAGAGCCGGCGATTTCCGCTGTCGTCTCGGCTTTGGCGCTCTTCGTCGAGAGTGCGGCGAGGTAGGCGGCGTTCTCGGTCGGACTCGTCTTGCCGCTCATGATTTCGTTCATTACGCAGTAAGCTTCTTCATAGGTCAGATCGTGCTTGCTGACGATCTTTTGGATGGCTTCTTTTATCATGGCATAGCGCTCCTTTGCTGTCGGATATGTCCCTGCGATTTAGCACGGCAGGGTTGAATGTCATTTAGTATACTATGACGGTAGGTTTCTTGCAACAAAGGGCGATGCGTAACCCTTCGCTCCGAAAAATGGGAATAGAAAAGGGGCTGTCGCACATAAATCATGTGCGACAGCTTTTTCATGCACAAAAAGCCTCCACCCTAGCAAAAGGGCGGAGGCAGGTGTAAAAATAGATTTATGCAAAAACTAATTTTACAACCAGATTATACCGCATGGGGCGAAACTTATCAACCCTGCCTGCCCCTGAATTTTGAAATGCAGATTCCCAAGAATGACCCAGTTCGCCTGCTGCGCCAATGTATCGGAGGGATGAATCTGACCGCGCTCTATCGCACCTATGGACGTATCGACAAAAAGCTGGCGTCCCCGAGGCAACTGCTCGCCATTCTCATCTATTCCGGCATGAACCATCTCTTCAGCTCCCGAAGAATCGAGACGGCTTGTCGGCGCGACGTGAACTTCCTCTATCTTTTGGAGGGAAAACCCGCGCCCGATCACGCAACCATCTCACGCTTTCGCTCAAAACACCTGGCATCTTGCATCAAGGAACTGTTCGCGCAAATGGACATCCTCCTGCAAACGCTCGGCGTCATATCGCTTGAGCACATCTTCATCGACGGAACCAAGATCGAGTCTGTCGCCAACAAATACAAGTTCGTCTGGAAGAAGACCGTCCTGAAAAAAATCAAGCGAAACTGCTGGAAAAAAACTGCTCGTCTTCATCGAGCAAGCAGAACAGCAGCTATCCATATCCGTCCGACATGGAAAGGATCTCCGCTTGCGCCACCTCAAGAAAATGCGAAAGCAGCTGAAACGTCTGCAGAAAAAGCAAGGCCTCGTCTTCGTGCATGGGAGCGGACGGCGAAAAAGCGTGCTGCAAAAGGCGTTGGAGAAACTGGACGAGTTCATCGCTCGCTGGAAAGACTACCAGAAAAAGCTCCGCATCATGGGCACGCGCAACAGCTTTGCCAAGACGGATCACGATGCGACCTTCATGCGAATGAAGGAAGATGCGATGAAGAACGGACAACTGAAACCAGCCTACAACATCCAATGCGGCGTCGATGCAGAATTCATCACATGGGCAACGGCGGGGCCGCAACCGACGGACACCACAACGCTCATCCCGTTCCTAGAGGATTTCCATGCACATGTGAAGGAACGCTATGCCAAGGTCATTGCCGACGCTGGATATGAAAGCGAAGAAAACTACGTCTATCTCAAGGCTAACGGGCAAGCGGCCTACATCAAGCCGAACAACTACGAGCGAGCAAAGACCCGCGCTTGGAAGAATGACATCGGGCGTTTCGAGAACATGACCTATCTCAGCGACGAAGACGCCTATCTCTGTGCCAACGGCAGGAAACTCAAGGTTACGGGCACGAAGACGGTGAGAAACAAGACCGGCTATACGAGCGTCAAGACCTGCTACACGGCAGAAGATTGCAACGGCTGTGAAAGGAAAGCTGAGTGCATACGGAGCAGATCAAAACTGCCGTTAGAAGAGCGGACGAAGAGCTTGGAAGTGGCGAAAACATTCCATGAGGAACGAGCGGCCTCGAAGGCGCGACTGACATCGGATGAAGGAATACGGCTGAGAGTCAATCGAAGCATCCAAGCGGAAGGCGCTTTTGCCAACATCAAGGCGGACATGGGCTTTCGCCGCTTCCTCAGTCGGGGCAATGCCAATGTGCTTGTGGAAACGATGCTTCTGGCGATGGCACATAACTTCGGGAAACTGCATCAAAAAGATCCAACGAGGATGCGGCGGGCAATATCTCTTCCCAGTAGACGTTGCAGCATAAAAATACGCAGGAAAAAAGCTGGCATGGTACAGCGTTCTTTCCTGCGCATTTTTTCGAGAGTCTTTTCATCGAAATGAATATTTGATTCACGCAATAAAAGAGAGGCTGTGCATAAGTCAAATTCGACTCATGCGACAGCCCTTTTCTCCTTCATTTCAGCTTGAATTTCCCGACCTCGGACATCAGTTCCTCCGCCAGCTTGGCGAGGGCACGGCTTGCAGCGGCGATCTCTTCGACCGACGCGGACTGCTCTTCGGTCGAGGCGGAAATCGACTGCGTTTCATCCGCACTCTTTTCCGATACGCGCCGCACGGTCGCGACGCTCTCGCTCATGCTGTCGGTGCCCGCCGTCACTTCACGGATATTGTCGGCGATCCTCTTGATGCCTGCAGAAAGCGTCTCGATGGAGCGCAAGATCTCGCTGAACACGGCGTCCGCGTCCTCGACAGCCTGCTTGCCGTCCGCGACGCTCGTCGTGCTCGTGTCGCCCGCCTGCACGGCATTCTTCATGCCCGTCTCGATCTCGCGCACGAGGTCGGCGATCTGGCGGCTCGAATTTTTCTGATTCCTCGGCGAGCTTGCGCACTTCTTCGGCGACGACGGCGAAGCTTCGACCCGCCTCGCCGGCGCGCGCCGCCTCGATGGCGGCATTGAGCGCCAAAAAGATTCGTCTGTCCGGCGATGTTCGAAATCATCTCGACGATGTGAGAGATCTCCTGCGAATTCTTGGCGAGCGCTTCGATCGATGCGTGCACGACCGCAGTGCCGCGCTCGATCTCCGTCATGTGTCCGACGATCTTCTGCACCGAAGAGTGTCCGCGCTCGACGCAGTCAACGGTCGTCTGCGTCGTGCCGGCGATCTCGTCCGCCAGGTGCGCCGCCTGCGCCGTGCCGCCCGCGATCTTTTTCGCCGTCTCATCCGCGCGCGCCGTGTCTTCCGTCTGCTGCGCCGCGCCGTTGGCGATTTCCGTGACGGAGGTTGCCACGGAATTCGCCGCCTCCGCCGATCGATGCGCGGCCTCCGTCAGCTCCTCGGAAGAGCGTGCAAGGCTCTTGGCATTCTCCTGAATCTTCGTGAGCAGGACGCGCATCGTCTGCTTCATCTGGTTGAATCCCTGCGCGAGCTGTCCGATCTCATCGCCGGACTCCACGGGGATGTCCGCCCCCGAGAGGTTGCCGCCGTTGATGGTGCGGCACGCCTCGCTCAGGTGCACGAGCGGCGCTGCCGTGCGGCGGGCGAAGAGCACGATGGCGGCGCCGGCCAGCAGCATGGCAGCGATCATGACCGCTGCGAGACTCGCAAGCAGAGAGTCCGCCTGCGCGTTGATCTCCTCGACCGGCGCACAGACGACCGCCACCCAGGTGCGGTTCTGCAGCTGCATCGGCAGGAATTGCGCACGGATGTCCTTGCCCGCCGTGCTTCGATACTGCACCGTATGCTCCTCGCCGCTCGTCACCGTCTCTTTGAATCCCTGCACGAGGTTCGCGTCGAGGATTCTGCCCTCTCCCTGGTCTTCCTTGGAGAGGTCGAGCTTTCCCACATCCTCGGGACGATCGTGGCGCACGACGACGATGCCGGTCTCATCCGCGACGTAGGCATAGCCCGTCTCAAGGAACTTGACGGCGCCGACGATCTCCATCAAGGAGTCGAGCTTGATCGTGCCGTAGACGATGCCGGTCAGCTCCCCGCCGTCCAGCACGGGATAGGCCATCACGCAGATGAGCTTCCCCGTCGTGCCCGAGATGGAGGGCGCCGCAAAATACGGTTTCTTCGTCTCGCGCACCTTCTTGATATAGTCGCGCGAGGAGCGGTCCATATCCTGTCCCTGATCGCTGTATGCCTGCCCTTCCGGCGTCGAGAAGGCGACCATCGCAAAACTCTCCATCTGCGACTTCGTCGCCTGCAAGGCCGCCATGCGCTCCTCGCGCGTGCCGTGCAGGATGAGCGGGTTGCGCGACAGCCCGTCCAAGAGATCCGCCTTGCGCTCCACGTCGTTTGCCAGTTTCAAGACGGTATTCCGGCCGATGAGTTCCGCATTCTCTCCCGCATCCTCCAGCAGGAGGCCGCGCGCCGTGAAGTAACTGATGCCTGAAAGAGCCAGGAAGCTCCCGAGGAACAGCGGCAGCAGCACCACCAGGAATTTCGTCGCTATACGGTTGAATTGCATGAAGATCCTCTTTTCTTTCAAAAAACATTAGTCCCACAGAAAATCCCGCCAGATCTCTCCACCGACTGCTGGAAAGATGGCGGCTTTCATCGAGCGCGAAGTCTCGCGAAAAGCCCCGGCAGATCTCTCCACCGGGGCGCATCATCAAACGCTCGTATGTGCAGATGACGACGACCTTCGCAGCCGTCGAAAATCCGGCATATAACATACCGCTCGCTTCAGTATTTTCTTTCCTGAATCGCCATCGGGGCGATCTCCGCAGGATACACGCTGTCCTTGACGAAGACCGTGCGCTCGACCGGATCGCCGGCCACGACCTTCTTCGCCATCTCCATGAGGAGCGGTCCCTGCAGCGGATTGCCCTCGACCGTACAGTTGCTCTTGCCCTCGATCATCGCCTGGAAGATCGCGCGCGTGCCGTCGCACGAGACGATCACGATATCCTGGCCGGGCTTGAGGCCCGCCGCCTCGATCGCCTCGATCGCGCCGAGCGCCATGTCGTCGTTCTGGGCGAAGAGGATGTCGATCTTGTCCTTGTAAGTCTTGAGCATCTCCGTCATGACCTGCTTGCCGCCGTCCTTCTGGAACGTCGAATTCTGCGCGACGATGATCTCATAGCGATCCTTGTTCGGCGAAGCGACCATCTCATCGCGGAAGCCCATATCGCGGCGCTCGACGACGGAAGATCCCGTCGGGCCCTTGATTTCCGCGATGTTGAACTTCGTCCCGCCGTCGCGCGGCTTCTTGCCCTTTTCCTGCATGTAGCCGTCGAGCCAGCGGAACGCTTCGCGCCCCTCGCGCACAGAGTCCGTACCGATGCGCATGACGTAGAGACTGTCGTCGTTCGTCTGAAGGTCACGGTCGACGACGATCACGGGGATCTTCGCCGCCTTCGCTTCCTTCAGCACCTCGTCCCAGCCCGTCGCCACGATGGGCGAGAAGGCGATGATGTCGACCTTCTGCGCGATGAACGAGCGGATCGCCCGAATCTGGTTCTCCTGCTTGAGTTCCGCGTTGGAGAACTGCAGTTCGATGCCCGCATCCTCCGCCGCCTGCTTGATCGACGCCGTATGCGCCGCGCGCCATGTGGACTGTGCGCCGATCTGCGAGTAGCCCATCGTGATCTTGCGGTTCCCCGCGCTCGGCTCGGCGCTTCCGACCTTGCTCTTGTCCTGGGCCGCCCGCGCCGCAGCCTGCCGCTGCAATCGCAAACATCGCCGCGAGCAGCAAGGCAAAGATTTTTCTCATATCGCTCTCCCCTTCTTCCGCCTCCTTGGACCAGCCTGCGCCTTCGCTCCCGGCGTCTTCATCCTGCGCTGCAGACACGGCTGACCAAGACATGACTTAATGCTAACTTAAATTTAGCATTGAAGCCGCTTTTTGTCAATGCGTGCAATGGAATTTCAGTTGACTTATAGTCCTTCAGGCCTTAAAATTCAGCTATGAGCAATGTTTTTTCTTTGAAATGAAGGATGTGTTCCATGTTACTGCATGAAATCTTGCAAAACGGGCGCGGCGAGGACATCGCCGTCATCGACCGCGGTCGCCGCATCACCTACGACGATCTGCGCGAAGCCCTGCGCGCCTCGCGCGACCGCTTCTACGCCGCCGGGATCCGTGCGCACGACCACGTCGCGCTCTTTTCCCACAACCGCGTGGAGCTGCTCGTCGCCTACCTCGCACTGAACTCGCTCGGCGCCGTCGCTGTCCCGCTCAACTATCAGCTCAGCGTGCGTGAAGTCGCCTACATCATCAAGGACGCCGGCGCGCGCCACCTCGTGACGGAAAAGGAGCTGCCGCTCGAATCCCATCTCGGCCAGCAAGGCTATGGCGGCGAGCTCATGCAGCTGCCTCTCCTCGACGTCATGAAGCCGGCGAGCGCCATGCCGGCGCCGAAGCTCTCGAACGTCTTCTCGCCGGAAAACCCCTGCGTCATCATCTACACCTCGGGCACGACGGGCGCCCCAAGGGCGCCGTGCTCAGCCACGTGAACCAGCGCACCAACGCATACCAGGTCATGGAGCATCATTCCATCACGCAGAGCGACCGGGTGCTCTGCGTCCTGCCGATGTACCACTGCTTCGCTTGGACGTGCTCCGTCCTCGCGACGCTCGCCGCCGGCGGCACGATCGTCATCGTCAACGGCTTCATGCCCAAGGAGACGATCCGCGCCATCCGCGACGAGAAGGTCACCATCATGTATGCCGTGCCTTCCGTCTGCGCCATCCTCACGCGCCAGGCAGCGGCGGAAGACCTCAAGAGTCTCCGCCTGACAGGCATCGGCGGCACGGCGCTGCCGCAGGAGATCGCAAAAGCCTACCGCGAAAAATTCGGCCTGACGATCTACGAAGTCTACGGCCTCTCCGAGGCGTCGCCCGTCGTCACGATGGACTCGCCGCGCCACTACCGCCCCGGCTCCATCGGCGTTCCCCTGCGGGGGCTCGAAGTCATCATCGCCAACACGGACGGCAAGGAACTGCCGCGCGGCATGGCAGGCGAACTGCTCGTCAAGGGGCCTACCGTCATGAAGGGCTACTGGCATCAGACGGAGGCGACGGCGAGAGCGATCAAGAACGGCTGGCTGCACACGGGCGACATCGCGCGCATGGACGAGGACGGCTTCGTCTACATCGTCGACCGCATCAAAGATATGATCATCAGCATGGGCGAGAACGTCTATCCGCGCGAGATCGAGGAGCTCATCTATGCCTTCCCCGGCATCGAGGACGCTGCCGTCATCGCCATCCCCGACCCCCTGCGCGGACAGGCGGGCGGCTGCTACTACACCGTGAAGAAGGGCGAGGACGTCGACGTGCGCACCTTGAAGAAGTTCCTGCAGAAGAACCTCGCCGTCTACAAGGTGCCGCGCGAGTTCTGCCAGATTCCCGAAATGCCGCGCACCTCGACGGGCAAGATCGCCAAGCGCGAGATCGCGCGTCTCTACCGCAAGGACACATAAGGCCGCGCAAGGCGGCCGGGACAGGAAGGGCGGGTTCTCGCCCTTCTTCCTTTTTCCGAAGCCGTGCAGGCAAAAAAAAGAGCGCCGCAGGGCGCGGCGCAAATGACGGGATGAGGTCTTGACTGGACGCCCCCCCTCCACGGGTACCAAGAACGGCTTGATCCGCATCGTGTGCATCGTGCGCCCCCTGCAAGGAAGGCGCGGGCTGCTGAAAGCCATCGACTTGTACGAACGTACCGCACGCTGTGCAAGATCAGTTCCGATCCTCAGCTCCACCTGAGTATTGTCCCCAATGGCGGAGGGCGTCCTTCGGCATCCGCCCTGTCCCGTCATCGGAAGTTGGGCGAAGCCTCTTTCTGTCTTTAATTATACTCTAGGACAATGGTTCCGTCAATAGATAAAATAAAAAAATCTCCATCTTTTTTAAAAATAATAGGATATACACGAAACCCCTTGTCTTTCCTGCCTGTTTATGGAAAAATCCCCAAGAAAGAAGTGTGCTGTATGACGATGACGAACCGTGGCCGTGCGATCTTGATCGCTTTTCTAGGTATAATGTCGGCTATGGCACCGCTGGCGACCGACATGTACCTGCCTGCTCTGCCCGAGCTTTCAGCGGAGTTTTCCGCCTCGACCTCGGCGACGCAGCTGACCTTGACGATGACGCTGCTCGGCATGGCCATCGGGCAGATCTTCCTCGGCCCCTTGAGCGATATGTACGGGCGCAGGCGGCCGCTCTTCTTCGGCATGATTGCCTTCGCTCTCGTCTCCACGGGCTGCTTCTTCGCCGGCTCCATCGAGCCGTTCCTCGCGTTCCGCTTCCTGCAGGGATTCGCTGGGGCCAGCGGCATCGTCATCGCGCGCGCCATCGCCCGCGACGTCGCCGAGGGCGTCGAGCTCACGCGCTTCTTGTCCGTCCTCATGCTCGTGAACGGCCTTGCGCCGATTGTCTTCTATAGCCACATCAAGAACGGCTAGGATCGTCTTCGAAAGACCCGTGTCCGTGCCGCGAATCTGCCGTGCAGCCATGCGTCCACGGTCACGGCGAAGTCGCCCGAACATCATCCGGCTGCCCGGAATCCAATGGATTCATTCTCCCCTATATGGTATAATGAAAAAAACGCAAGGAGGTTCTTTCATGAAGCAAATCGTTTCCGCCCTCACGAAAACAGTTTTCTGCGCCGCTCTCTGCTGCGGCCTCTTCCTCGCAGCGGCCGGCCAGACCGCCCATGCGGCGCGCTATGACCTTGAAAAGGCCGACGTGTCCTACGAAAGCGACGGCAAGAGTTACACGCTGTCGCTCTACGACCCTGAGAGTTTCAGCCAGGTGCATCCGCGCGGCGAATACTGGATCGAAGATGAGTCGCAGTCGGCTTTGGGACGCATACTTCGACTACGACGAGACGAACGACGTTTTCACGATCTACAACAACGCAGGGCCGTATCAGCGCCTGACGTTCCTCGACTTCGACGAGATCCTGGCCGACGAGCTGGTCGATGGGCGCGTCAGTGACCGCACGCTCTACAAAAAGGGATCGGACGGCATATACAGCGCCTACGTCGCAGACATCGGCGGCACATGGACGCTCGACCGCTACATCACCGACGCGCTGGAAATCTTCGACGACGAAGGAGGCGATGCGATCGCAGCATCCCCCGTCCGCTACACGTCGAGCGTCGCGGGCGACGGCGCCCCGCGCGAATTCACGCTTCGAAAGACGCCGAAGGCCGCCTCCGCTCCCCGCGGCAAGCGCTACATGATCGCCAACGACTATGACGAAAACGAATGCGTCACCTTCTCCTACGATCCATCGACGGGGATCTTCGCCATGTACGATCAAGAGGACAGCGATGAGCCGTATGCCTATCGGAAGTTTTCTTCCGATTACAGCCGCATGGAAAAATCAGGGAACGAGCAGCCGGAACACCAGCGGCATATTCTACCGCAGCGCTTCCGGCGTCTACCGCAGCGATACGGTGGAGATCTACCGATACATCACGGACGGTCTGCTCCTCTTCCTGAAGGATGTCGAAAAATAAAAGCTTCTCCGATGCGCCCGACTCTCCTGCATGAGCGGGAGGGTCGGGCATATTCTCTCTTTCCGGCGCCGGACTGCCGCACACGACCGTGCGGCAGTCTTCTTTTTTCTATAAAAATCCCGCTGCCGGAAAATCTCTTCTCCTCCTTTCCGCAAGGCGGAAGGCTTCGATTCCGCTTGCATTTTCAGCCACCTGTGGGTATACTGAAAATGCGATAGTCTGTGTCAGTTTGGATTGAGGTGAAGGCTATGATTTACACCGTGACATTCAACCCATCGCTCGACTACATCCTGCGGCTCGACGCGCTCGAAAAGGGCGCGATCAACCGCGTGACGTACGAGCACATCCTGCCCGGCGGCAAGGGACTCAACGTCTCGATGGTCCTGAAGAACCTCGGCCACGCAAGCCGTGCGCTCGGCTTCGTGGCGGGCTTCACGGGAGAGGCGGTCGAGAAGCAGTTCGAAAGCTTCGGCTGCGAGGCGGATTTCGTGCATCTCGCCGAAGGATTCTCGCGCATCAACGTGAAGATCAAGGCGAAGGAGGAGACGGAGATCAACGGGCAGGGGCCCTTGATCACGGAAGCGGCGCAGAAGGAGCTTTTCCAAAAGCTGGAGAAGCTCCAGGAAGGCGACACGCTCGTGCTTGCCGGCAGCATACCGAACACGCTGCCTGACGACATCTACGAGCGCATCATGGAGCATCGGAAAGAGCGCGGCATACGCATCATCGTCGACGCGACGAAGGGGCTGCTCCTCAAGGTCTTGAAGTACGGGCCCTCGGCTCATCAAGCCGAACAACCACGAGCTTGGCGAGATGTTCGATACGGAACTCAAGACAGAAGAGGAACTGATTGCGCACGCAAAGAAGCTGCAAGAGATGGGCGCAAAGAACGTCCTGATCTCGATGGCGGGCGAAGGCGCACTCTTCCTGACGGAGACGGGCGAATCCTTCAAGAGCCCCGCGCCCAAGGGCACGCTCGTGAACTCCGTCGGTGCGGGCGACTCGATGGTCGCCGGCTTCCTCGCGGGCTTCGAGGAATCGGGCGGCTCCTGGGAACGCGCCTTTTTCATGGGCGTCGCGACAGGATCGGCTTCGGCGTTTTCCGAAAATCTCGCGACGCGCCCCGAAGTCGAGGCGCTGCTCAAAACCATCGGCTGAGCAGCAGAAGCAAGAAAGGAACGATCGATATGCGCATCACTGACTTATTGAAGAGCGAGAGCATCGCCCTCGGCACGCAGCCCAAGGACAAGAACGACGCCATCGCCATCTTGACGGACTCTCATGGAAAAGGGGCGGCAACCTCGCCGACCGCGCCCAGTACGAAAAGGACGTGCTCACGCGCGAGGCTTCGGGCACGACGGGACTCGGCGACGGCATCGCGACGCCGCACGCGAAGAGCGCGGGCGTCAAGGCGCCTGGACTCTCGGCGATGACGGTGCCGGCGGGCATGGACTTCGAGGCGATGGACGGCAACCCCTCGCGCCTCTTCTTCGAGATCGCCGCGCCCGCGACAGGAGCCGACGTGCATCTCGAAGTCTTGAGCAAGCTCGCGACGATGATCGTGGATCCCGATTTCGCGAAGCGCTGATCGCGGCGCAGTCGAAGGAAGAATTCTCTCGCTCATCGACGCGAAGGAGGACGGCACATTCGAAGCGAAGAAAGAGGCGGCGTCCGCGCAGGCTGACGCCGCGCCCAGCTCTGCGGCGGTCACGAAGAAGATCCTCGCCGTCACGGCCTGCCCGACAGGCATCGCGCACACCTTCATGGCGGCGGAGAGCCCGGAGCAGCACGCGAAGAAGCGCGGCATCCCCATCAAGGTGGAGACGAACGGCTCGGGCGGCGCGAAAAACATCCTGACGGCGGCGGAGATCGCCGAAGCCGCATGCATCATCGTCGCGGCGGACAAGAACGTGGAGATGGCGCGTTTTGACGGCAAGCCCGTCATTCAGACGAAGGTCGCGAACGGCATCAACAAGGCGGACGCGCTCTTGGACGAGGCGCTCTCCGGCACGGCGCCGATCTACCGTCATGCAGGCGGCGCGGCAGCGGCGGCGGAAAGCACGGCGGAGGACGAGAGCATCACGCGCCAGATATACAAGCATCTGATGAACGGCGTCTCGCACATGCTGCCGTTCGTCATCGGCGGCGGCATACTCATCGCCCTCGCCTTCCTCCTCGACACCTTCGACCCGGCCAATCCCGGCAACTTCGGCTCGAACCTGTGGTACGCCAAGACCTTCATGGACATCGGCGGCATCTCCTTCGGCTTCATGCTGCCCGTGCTCGCGGGCTTCATCTCCATGAGCATCGCCGACAGGCTTTCAGGCCTCGCCGTCGGCTTCGTGGGCGGCGCGCTCGCCGCTTCGAGCGGCGCGGGCTTTTTGGGCGCCCTCATCGCCGGCTTCGTCGCAGGCTACATCGTCAACGCGCTCAAGAAAGTCTTCGCCGATCTGCCGCACTCGCTCGAGGGCATCAAACCCGTGCTGCTCTATCCGCTCCTCGGCGTGTTCCTCATCGGCATCATCATGATCTTCGTGATCAACCCGCCCGTCGCCGGCATCAACAACTGGATGATCGAGACCTTGAAGGGCATGGACACGTCGAGCCGCATCTTCATCGGCCTCCTCATGGGCGGCATGATGGCGGTCGACATGGGCTACCCCGTGAACAAAGCGGCCTACGTCGTCGGCACGGGCATGCTCGCCTCGGGCGAGTACAGCATCATGGCGGCGGTCATGGCGGGCGGCATGGTGCCGCCGATCGCCATCGCGCTCGCGACGACGCTCTTCAAGAGCCGCTTCACCGAGCAGCAGAGGAAGTCGGGCATCGTCAACTACATCATGGGGCTTTCGTTCATCACGGAGGGCGCGATCCCGTTCGCAGCGGCCGATCCCCTGCGCGTGATCCCGTCCTGCGTCATCGGCTCGGCGACAGCCGGCGCCCTGTCGATGTTCTTCGACTGCACGCTTCGCGCACCGCATGGCGGCATCTTCGTCGTGCCGACGATCGGCAATCCGCTGCTCTATCTCGTCGCGATCTTCGCCGGCGCCGTCCTCAGCGCTCTCTGCCTCGGCGTCGTCAAGAAGAAAGTCTCCGAATGAACGCGCCGAGGAAAGGACGCGGCGCACTCTTTCTCGCGCTCGCGGGCAAGGTGCGCGTCGCGGCTTGCTCCCCCGACAGCACGATCCGCTTCGCCGACGCCTTCCTCGGCGTTGCGAACTGAGTCAGGAATCCTTTGGAAGGGATGGGAGACACATGCAGGATTCCCCCGTGCGCCTGCCGCACGATCACGGCCACCCAGCCGTGCTGCCGCACATGCCGGACACGGAAACGCTCGCCACGGTATCGGCGGCGATGAAGCAGCTCGGCGACGCGACGAGGCTGCACATCTTCTGGCTCCTGTGCCACTACGAGGAGTGCGTGATCAACATCGCCGCCTACATGCAGATGTCCAGCCCGGCGGTATCGCACCACCTGCGTCTCTTGAAGGCGAGCGGACTCATCACCTCGCGGCGCGAGGGCAAGGAGATGTACTATCGCGCAGCCGCGACGCCCCTCGCCGAAGAGCTTCATCACACGATTGAAAAAAGTCGGGCGCATCTCGTGCCCGCGATGAGGGAGGAACAGGCGCAAGGCACTGCCTTGCGCCTGTTTTCTATCACAGAAGACAAAGGAGAACGATATGTCATATACGAACTTCCAGATCGGGGAAAAGTTTCCGCTGCCCATCCGCCAGCAAGGCGAAGGCGGGCTTTTCCAAGCCGACGTAAACGGCGCGATGTTCATCCTGCAGCTCGCCAAGAGCGACATCATCGCCATCGAAGCCTTCCGCACGGGCGAGATGGAACTTGCAGCTCTGCGAGGAAGACGACATCCTCTTCCTGCTCTACCGGATCCCCGGCATATTCAAGGAGGGCTGGGGCGACGCGCCGCTTTCCTTCGGCAGCCTCGCCGCCGAGCAGCGGCCAGCGGAAAAGTCGCTCGCAGACGGCCGCCTGCACCTCTGCCTCGTCGATGCACGCCTCTCGATCCTGCTCGCCCAGAGGGAGGCGACGATGCCCGCCCCTTCGCTGCGCAGCTTCGCCGCCATGTGCGAGAGGCCGCCAAAACACCGCTTTCGCCCGCTTCCTTTGCCGCGCGCGTGCAGGCTGTCTGGCAGCGCATGAGCCCCGCCGCCATGCGGGAAAAAGCCGCCGCCGTCTGGGAAATCCCGCTTGCGCTCAAGGGCGCGCCGCTCCACTGAGGAGGTGCAGACGATGAAGCCGAAGATCTCCGTATTGACGACAGGCGGCACAATCGCGGGCGCAGCGGCAAGGAGCGAGATGATCACAGGCTACCGCGCGGGCGTTCTCGGGGCGGACACGATCTTTGCCGCCTGTCCCGCGCTTTCGGACGTCGCCGCCATCGACAGCGCGGAAGTCGCCGCCATCGACAGCAAGGACATGACGGAAGCGATCTGGCTGCGCCTCGCCGCACAGATTGAGGAAGCCTTCGCGTCAGGCGCAGCCGGCGTCGTCATCACGCACGGCACGGACACGCTCGAAGAGACGGCGTACTTCCTGCATCTCACGATGAAGACCGACAAGCCCATCGTCCTGACGGGCGCGATGCGCCCCGCGACGGCCCTCTCTGCCGACGGCCCCTTGAACCTCCTCGACGCCGTGCGCCTTGCCGCAAGCCCTGAAGCGCACGGGCAAGGCGTCCTCGCCGTGCTGAACGGCGAGATCCACAGCGCGCGCGACATCCAGAAGGTGCATACGACGGCGGTGCAGGCCTTCGCCTCGCCCGACGTCGGCGCACTCGGACGCATGGAGCAGGGCGCGCCGCGCTTTCGTCGCCGCGTGCTCACCCGCCACACGGCAAGGAGCGAGTTCCGCTTCGAAAGCGCAGCTGCCCTTCCCTATGTGCCGATCCTCTACGGCCATGCGGGCGCGGACAGCCGTCTGGCCGCCGCTGCCGTCGAAGGCGGCGCGGCCGGCATCGTCTATGCAGGCACGGGAGACGGCAGCATCCACGAAGCCGTCCGGAAACCTCTCCTCTCTGCCGCGGAAAAAGGCGTCGTCGTCGTGCGTGCGAGCCGCACAGGCGCGGGCGCAGTGCTCTCCGACGAGAGCGGCTGCCCGGAGGCGTACTTCATCGAGGCCGACACGCTGCCCCCCGCCAAGGCGCGCATTCTCCTTGCGCTCGCGCTCTCGGAGACGAAGGAGCGCGCGAAGATCCGGCGCATGTTCCACGAATACTAAGAAACGCCCGTGCGTCCGGCGCGATCCGACGGACTTCATCCCATCCGCGCTTCCTGCCCCCTCCCCTGACGCGCACGAAGAAGTCTCCTCCACCCACTGGAATAACTTCGCACAATGGAGTATAATAGAGAGAGTATATTCGGGATCGTGTGCCGTCTGAAGGGAGAGTTTCATGAAGGCCTATGAGTTTGAAATCGTTTTGCGCGGACAGTCGCCGAAAGTCTGGCGGCGCGTCCTGGTGCCCGCGGAGCTGACGTTCTCGCAGCTCGCGCTCGTCTTCAATCTTGCGATGGGCTGGGAGAAGGGCGCGGACTTCTCCTTCCTGCTGCCGCACAAGAAGATGGTCATCGCCGAGCTGCCGTCGGAGGAGCTGGCCAGCGAGCGCCTGCGGGAAGCTTCCTGCAGGCAGATTGCCTCATTGCTGGAACATGCAGGCGCCTTCCTCTACCTCTATGCAAACCGACGCGAGATGCGCCATGACGTGCTGCTGAAAAAAAATCGTTGATCCGTGGAGCGGCAGGGCGCCGCAGGTGCTCGAAGGGAGCGGCGCACGCACGACGAAGTCGGTGCTCGACGGCGCGGACGAGGCGGAGGACGCACCTCCCTTCGATCTGGTCGCCGTGAACGAGAAACTCGCCCTTTGGTGCCGTATCGACCGACGCCGTTACGAAAACCGCCGGCTGGCAGATATGTACCATGACATGGACGAGGGAAAATACGGCCTCCCCCGCCTACAGCCAAAGGAGACGGAGAGGCCCGGAGGATGCCGCCGTCCTGGAAGAGAGCGCGTCATTTTATACCGCGCTCTTGCACAAAGGTCTGCAGGAAGCGGCGGACGAAGAGCGCTTGCCGCCGACGCTTCACGCCATGTTCGCCGGCTTCCCCAAGGAAGAGCTCCTCTCGATCGCCGAGCAGAAGGGGCTGGATGTGCGCCACGGCATGAGGAAGGCGGATGTCATCGCTTGGCTGACGAAGACGATGCTCGATCCGCACATCATGGAGAACTATTTCCTCTGCCTGAGCGACGAGGAAGTCTCGTCCCTGCAGCAGCTCCTCATCAGCCCGGACGAATTCGAGGAAGAGCCTTCCCACAACTTCGAAGCGCTTTCGACAGGGGCCTATATCGCTGAGACGCCCGAATGCGACCTCGTCATCTCGCGCGACGTGGCCGAAGGATTCATCCCGCTCCTCGCGGACAAGGGCGCCGAGCTGGCCGAAAGGCGCCAGAAGCGCACATGGCTCATCGATACGGTCCTCACGGCGAACGTCCTCTACAGCGTGACGCCGATCGATATCCTGTGCCGCCTCTACAACCGTGGCGGCATCGGCACGATGAAGCCCGACGAGCTGAAAAAGGAAATGAAGAAGGTTCCGCCCGAGTTCATCGCAGGCTGCTGGCGGCGCGGCGACATCTTCATTTCCGATGGACTTGACGAGGAAGAGATCCAGGTCATCCTGGAGTCACAGGGAGACGGCGACTTCTACATCCCGGCTCCGGAGGAAATCCCGCTTTTCGCGCAAGGTCTCGCGCTCTCCGACCACGACGACCGGCAGGCGCTGGCGCGCTTCTTCCACGAGACGCTCGCCTATGACGAAGATGAGACGGTGGAGATCATCCGCCACATCCATTGGAGCTTCCTCGCGGGAGCGCCCGTCTCCTTCGTGCGCGACATGCTCAAGGATGACGGCTACTTCGCAGCCCTGACGAAGGAGCAGGACGTCGCGCTGCGCCGCCTGCTGAACCAGGTGCACGACAACACGCGCTCCGTCACGAACCGCGGCTTCACGCCGAACGAGATCAAGGCACAGCAGCAGGAAGCGCGCGCCAAGAAGGCGGCACGCAAGAAGGCGCCGCGCTCGAAAGTCGTTTTTTTGAAGGACAGGAACAAGGAGAAATCACATTGAGCAATCTGGACGTAGGTATCGTAGGTCTGCCGAACGTCGGCAAAAGCACGCTTTTCAACGCAATCACGAAGGCGGGCGCCGAGGCGGCGAATTATCCCTTCTGCACGATCGAGCCGAACGTCGGCGTCGTCGACGTCCCCGACGCGCGCCTCGACGTGCTGCACGAGATGTACCAGTCGAAGAAGACGACGCCCGCCTCCGTGCGCTTCGTCGACATCGCCGGCCTCGTCGCCGGCGCCTCGAAAGGCGAGGGGCTTGGAAACAAGTTCCTCGAACACATCCGCCGGTCGATGCCATCGCCCACGTTGTGCGCTGCTTCGAGGGATGCAAACATCACGCACGTCGCAGCGACGATCGATCCCGTGCGCGACATCGAAACGATCTTGACGGAACTGTGCCTCGCCGATCTCGAAGTCCTCGAAAAGCGCATCATGAAGCTCGCCAAGCTTGCCAAGAGCGGCAGCAAGGAGGCGAAGGCGGAGGACGAAGTGCTGCGCCGCATCAAGGCGGTACTGGAAGAGGGCAAGTCGGCGCACAGCCTCGATCTCACCGAAGAGGAGCTTTCCCTCATCAAGGAGATGAACTTCCTGACCCTGAAGCCGATGCTCTACGTCGCCAACGTCGCTGAGGACGAGGCGGCGAAAGACGGCGCCGGCAATCCGCACGTCGCCCGCGTGCGCGACTACGCGGCGAAGGAAGGCTCGAAGTCGTCGTCGTGTCGGCGCGCGTGGAATCGGAAATCGCCGAGCTTGACGCGGCGGACGCCAAAGCCTTCCTCGAAGAGCTGGGACTCGCGGAGAGCGGTCTCGACCGTCTCATCAAGGCGGCGTTCGAGCTTCTCGGACTCTTGACGTTCCTGACGGCAGGTCCCGACGAGTGCCGCGCATGGACGATCACCGCCGGCACGACGGCGCCCAAGGCGGCCGGCAAGATCCACTCCGACATCGAGCGCGGCTTCATCCGCGCGGAGATCGTCAACTACGACGACCTCGTCGCCGCCGGCAGCACCGCTGCGGCGCGAGAAAAAGGTCAGGTGCGCTTGGAGGGCAAGGACTATGTGATGCAGGACGGCGACGTGACGTATTTCAGGTTCAACGTATAAAGGAGGCGACCCCATGACGGCGCAGAGGCGGATTTTCACGGCGGTCTTGCTCACGTCCTTCATGCGGGACCGTTTCTCGGCAGCTGCATCAACATCGCCATTCCGGCGATCGCCACGGAATTCGACTGTCCTGCGACGGAACTTTCTCGGCTTGCAACCGCTTTCCTCCTCGGCGCCGTCGCCTTCCTCCCTGCCGTTCGGCCGCCTGTCGGACATCCTCGGCCGATGCCGCATCTACGGCATCGGCACGGCCGCCATGGCCGTCGTCTCCTTCGTCGCGGCGTTTTCCCCTTCCGTCTCCTTCCTCGTCGCCATGCGCGCTCTGCAGGGACTTTCCCTGGGACTCGTCTTTTCGAGCGGCATGGCGCTCCTCGTGGCGGCGCATCCGGCACAGGGACGCGGGCGCGCCATCGGCTACTCCGCCGCCGCCACCTACATCGGACTCTCCTTGGGGCCTGTGATCGGCGGCGTCATCACGCAGCACTTCGACTGGCGGCTCATCTTCTTCTTCGTGGCAGCGGTCATCCTCACGAGCAGCCTGCTCGTGCTCTCCATCAAGGAAGACTGGTACGGCCAGCGAGAAGGCGGCTTCGATCTGCTCGGCGCCCTCTTCTACACGGCGGCGAGCACGCTGACGCTCTACGGACTTTCCTCGCTCGCCCACGCGCCCTGGATGCGCTTCGTGATGCTCGCGGGACTCGTCTTCCTCGCTCTCTTCCTCTGGCAGGAGAGGAGGGCTGCGACGCCGCTCCTCCACCTCTCGCTCTTCAAGAACACAGTCTTCGCCATGAGCAACCTCGCCTCGTTCTTGAACTACAGCGCGACATACGCGATCAGCTTCCTGCTCTCGCTCTATCTGCAGCTCGTGCGCGGCCTCGACCCCTCGACAGCGGGACTCCTGCTCTTCCTGCAGCCCTTGACGATGGCGATCCTCTCGCCCATCGCCGGCTCTCTCTCCGACAAGTACGATCCGCGCCTCGTCGCGAGCTTCGGCATGGCGCTGACGACCGTGGGCGTCGCCGGCTATTCGCTGCTCGATGCAGATACATCCATGCCGCTCGTCGCAGCCAACTGCATACTCGTCGGCGTGGGCTTCGGCTTCTTCTCGCCGGCGAACAACAACGCCATCATGGGCGCCGTCTCCAAGTATCTCTACGGCGTGGCGTCCTCCATGGTCTCCGTCATGCGCCTCTCGGGCCAAGCCGTGAGCATGGCCGTCGTCACCGTCCTGCTCGCGCAGGCTGCGCTCCCCGCAGACATCGATCAGCCATCTCATCTCGCAGCGGCGATCCGGCTGATCTTCTCGTGCCTGGCCGTCTCCTGCGCCGCCGGCGTCATCGCGTCGCTCGCGCGCGGCAAGCGGAAGGCGCCCGAAGAAGAGTGAAGAAAGGAGTGCGCCATGCAGCTCTATGAAACAGGCGACATCGTGCGCATGAAGAAGGCTCACCCGTGCGGCAGCGACCTTTGGCGAATCCTGCGCACGGGCACGGACTTCGGCCTCAAATGCGAAGGCTGCGGCCGCTTCGTGCAGATCGGACGCGAAAAAAATTCCTGCGCCTCGTGCGCGAAATCAAGAAAAAAAGCAGACACACAACCGCACAACGAATGAAAGCCACAGAAAAAGGAGGCGACCCGGCATGGAAAAACGACAAAAAGACGCTGCGGATGTTCCTTCCGCCCCCATGCCCCCGGCTTCGGCGAAATCGAAGCAGCTGATCGCCATCGGCGCCTCGACGGGCGGCACGGAGGCCATCGCCACCATCTTGAAGGACCTCGCGCCGCCGCTCCCTCCCATCGTCATCGTGCAGCACATACCGCCCGTGTTCAGCAACCACTTCGCGCACAGGCTCAACGCCATATCGAAGCTCCACGTCAAAGAAGCCGAGGACGGCGAGGCGATCAAGGCATCGACCGCCTACGTCGCGCCCGGCGGTCAGCACATGAAGCTCGAACGCCGCTCGAGCCAGCTCGTCGTCGCCTGCGTGAAGAGCGATCCCGTGAACTGGGTGCGCCCGTCCGCCGACGTCCTCTTCTTCTCCGTCGCCGAGCTCGTCGGCAGCGCGGCGCTCGGCATCATCCTCACGGGCATGGGCGCGGACGGCGCGAAGGGACTCTTCGCGATGCGGCGCGCAGGCGCCATGACGCTCGGCCGGGACGAGGGCCTCGTGCGTCGTCTACGGCATGCCGCACGCCGCCTTCGAGCTGGGATCCGTCGAACGGCAGCTGCCGCTCGCGATGATGGCGAGCGCGATCACGCAGGCCGTGCACGGACGCCATCCATAAAGAAAAGCAAAAAAGGGGCTGTCGCACATAAATCATGTGCGACAGCTTTTTCATGCACAAAAAGCCTCCACCCTAGCAAAAGGGCGGAGGCAGGTGTAAAATAGATTTATGCAAAACAAACTAATTTTACAACCAGATTATACCGCATGGGGCGAAACTTATCAACCCTGCCTGCCCCTGAATTTTGAAATGCAGATTCCCAAGAATGACCCAGTTCGCCTGCTGCGCCAATGTATCGGAGGGATGAATCTGACCGCGCTCTATCGCACCTATGGACGTATCGACAAAAAAAGCTGGCGTCCCCCGTGCAACTGCTCGCCATTCTCATCTATTCCGGCATGAACCATCTCTTCAGCTCCCGAAGAATCGAGACGGCTTGTCGGCGCGACGTGAACTTCCTCTATCTTTTGGAGGGAAAAACCCGCGCCCGATCACGCAACCATCTCACGCTTTCGCTCAAAAACACCGGCATCTTGCATCAAGGAACTGTTCGCGCAAATGGACATCCTCCTGCAAACGCTCGGCGTCATATCGCTTGAGCACATCTTCATCGACGGAACCAAGATCGAGTCTGTCGCTAACAAATACAAGTTCGTCTGGAAGAAGACCGTCCTGAAAAAAATCAAGCGAAACTGCTGGAAAAAAACTGCTCGTCTTCATCGAGCAAGCAGAACAGCAGCTATCCATATCCGTCCGACATGGAAAGGATCTCCGCTTGCGCCACCTCAAGAAAAATGCGAAAGCAGCTGAAACGTCTGCAGAAAAAAAGCAAGGCCTCGTCTTCGTGCATGGGAGCGGACGGCGAAAAAGCGTGCTGCAAAAAGGCGTTGGAGAAACTGGACGAGTTCATCGCTCGCTGGAAAGACTACCAGAAAAAGCTCCGCATCATGGGCACGCGCAACAGCTTTGCCAAGACGGATCACGATGCGACCTTCATGCGAATGAAGGAAGATGCGATGAAGAACGGACAACTGAAACCAGCCTACAACATCCAATGCGGCGTCGATGCAGAATTCATCACATGGGCAACGGTGAGGGCTGCAACCGACGGACACCGCAACGCTCATCCCGTTCCTAGAGGATTTCCATGCACATGTGAAGGAACGCTATGCCAAGGTCATTGCCGACGCTGGATATGAAAGCGAAGAAAACTACGTCTATCTCAAGGCTAACGGGCAGGCGGCCTACATCAAGCCGAACAACTACGAGCGAGCAAAGACCCGCGCTTGGAAGAATGACATCGGGCGTTTCGAGAACATGACCTATCTCAGCGACGAAGACGCCTATCTCTGTGCCAACGGCAGGAAACTCAAGGTTACGGGCACGAAGACGGTGAGAAACAAGACCGGCTATACGAGCGTCAAGACCTGCTACACGGCAGAAGATTGCAACGGCTGTGAAAGGAAAGCTGAGTGCATACGGAGCAGATCAAAACTGCCGTTAGAAGAGCGGACGAAGAGCTTGGAAGTGGCGAAAACATTCCATGAGGAACGAGCGGCCTCGAAGGCGCGACTGACATCGGATGAAGGAATACGGCTGAGAGTCAATCGAAGCATCCAAGCGGAAGGCGCTTTTGCCAACATCAAGGCGGACATGGGCTTTCGCCGCTTCCTCAGTCGGGGCAATGCCAATGTGCTTGTGGAAACGATGCTTCTGGCGATGGCACATAACTTCGGGAAACTGCATCAAAAGATCCAACGAGGATGCGGCGGGCAATATCTCTTCCCCGTAGACGTTGCAGCATAAAAATACGCAGGAAAAAAGCTGGCATGGTACAGCGTTCTTTCCTGCGCATTTTTTTCGAGAGTCTTTTCATCGAAATGAATATTTGATTCACGCAATAAAAAGAGAGGCTGTGCATAAGTCAAATTCGACTCATGCGACAGCCCCTTTTTTTCGTCTTCAGTTTTCCGTGCGGCGGATGTCCGCGCCGAGTCCCACGAGCTTTTCCACGAGCTTGTCATAGCCGCGGTCGATGTGGTGGATGTAGCCGACCTGCGTCTCGCCTTCGGAGACGAGCCCCGCGAGTACCATGGCGGCGCCGGCGCGGAGATCGGTCGCCTTGACCTGGCAGCCTGTCAGATGCTCGACGCCCTCGACGACGGACGTGCGGCCGTCGATTTTGATCGACGCCCCCATGCGCTTGAGTTCATCGACGTGCATGAAGCGGTTCTCGAAGACCGTCTCCGTCACGAGTCCCGCGCCGTTGGCGACGGCGAGGAGCGCCATGAACTGCGCCTGCATGTCCGTCGGAAAGCCTGGATACGGCATCGTCTTGATATCGACCGCCTTCGGACGACGATCGCAGGTCACGCGGATGCCCTCGACCGCCTCATCGATCGTGACGCCCGCCTCTTTGAGCTTCGCGATGACGGGCTTCAGATGCTCGGAAATAGCGTTCTCGATATAGACGTCGCCCTGCGTCATGGCGGCGGCGACCATGTAGGTGCCCGCCTCGATGCGGTCGGGAATGATCGTGTAGTTGTGCCCCGTGAGCTTCTTCACGCCCTCGATCTTGATGACGTTCGTGCCCGCGCCGCGCACCTTCGCGCCCATGACGTTCAGGAAATTCGCGAGATCGACGATCTCCGGCTCCTGCGCAGGATTTTTCGAGCACGGTCTGCCCCTCTGCCATCGAAGCCGCCATGAGGATGTTCTCCGTCGCGCCGACGCTCGGAAAATCGAGGTAGATGCGCGCCCCCTTGAGTCCCTGCTCGGCGCGCGCCTCGATGTAGCCATGGCCGATCTCGATCTTCGCACCGAGAGCCTCGAAGCCCTTGAGATGCAGGTCGATGGGGCGCGTGCCGATGGCGCAGCCGCCCGGCAGCGAAATCTTCGCGTGTCCCAGACGCGCAAGCAAGGGACCCATGATGAGAAACGAGGCGCGCATCTTGCGCACGAGCTCGTAGGGCGCTTCCGTTCGCCCGATCTCGCGGCTGTCCACCGTCAGCGCATTCGCTTCCTTGTCGAATTCCGCATGAACGCCGAGCGACTGCAGCACCTCCGTGATCGTGTGCACATCATCGAGAGAAGGAACCTCCTCCAGACGGCTCGGGGCATCCTGCCCGAGAAGCGTCGCGGCGATGATGGGCAGCACGGCATTCTTCGCGCCGCTGATCTTCACGCGCCCTTGAAGACGACAGCCACCCTTTATAATCAACTTTTCCATGAAAGCTCTGTTTCCTCCCCCGCACCCTGCAAGTTCCTTCAATCAAATATATCTGACATAGCACTCTCTAGTTTACCATGAAACCCCGAGAAGTCAAGCCCGAAGGGCGCTGACTGATCGGCTAGGTTTCTGTAAGGCGGGTGGACATATGTACAGCGTGCCTCCTTGATGATGCCATCGCTGGAAGCGGCGAGGAAAGCAACTCCTGCTGCACCGCATCACGGCTGAACATATGTCCAACAAGTTTACCATGAAACCCCGAGAAGTCAAGCCCGAAGGGCGCTGACTGATCGGCTAGGTTTCTGTAAGGGCGCAAAAAACGTCCGCATGAGCAAGACGGCTGCGTGCATGCCGTCGCGCTCGTGCGGACGCTTCGAACGTCGCTCGGACGATATATCGCTATATGCCCAGAAGCGCATCGAGCTTCGCCTTGTCGAAGCTCACGACGAAATCCTTGCCATTGACGGTCGTCACCGGCACGATGAGGTCGCCCGAGATCGCCTCGCACTCCTTGCGCGCCGCTTCGTCCTCCTCGATATTGTGCTCTTCGTAATCGACGCCCTTCGACTTCAGATACTTCTTGACCTTGTCGCACCAAGGGCACTGCGTGATGGAATAAACCTTTACCATGCTATTTCCCTCCCAGGATATGCTCTTCTCTTCTTCAGCGGAAAAAGGGCCGCCGCATCCGGCAAGACGAACGTCTTGACACCTCCCGCCTTTCATGCTACCATGATACCATAGTTATCGACATATGTCGATAATAAATCCATAAAAATCATGAGGAGGCGAGACCATGCCGAGACCGACGCGGGGGCGAAGGATCTGCGTGCATCCCGCCTACGAACGCTTCACGCCCGCAGGCTTCCCCGGCGGCGAGTCCGTCGTGCTGCTCGTCGAAGAATACGAGTGCATCCGCAGCATCGACCACGACGGACTCAAGCAGGAAGAGTGCGCGAGGCGCATGGCGATCTCGCGCACGACGGTCGCCGAGATCTACGCCGCAGCGCGCAGGAAGATCGCCGAGAGCCTCGTGCACGGCAGACCGCTCGTCATCAAGGGCGGCTGCTACCAGCTCTGCGACATGTCCGCGCCCTGCGGCAAGTGCTGCCCGCGTGCAGAAGCGCAGCAGGACTATCGCTTTTCGCCCCCGAGAGAGAAAGGAACAGATACGATGAGAATCGCCATCCCCTATGAAACCGAGACCGGCACGGTCTACCAGCACTTCGGCCATGCGAAGGCCTTCAAGCTCTATGACGTCCGGGACGGCGCCGTCGAGAAGTCGGAAGAAATCAGCGCACAGGGCAGCGGCCACGGCGCACTCGCCGATCTCCTGAAGGAAAACCATGTCGACGCGCTCATCTGCGGCGGCATCGGCGCCGGTGCCATCGAAGCGCTCAAGAATGCCGCGATCCTCGTCTGCGCCGGCGTCAAGGGCGCCGCAGACGAGGCAGTCGCCCAGCACCTCGCGGGCACGCTCGACTACACGACACAAGCCAACTGCTCGCACCACGGCGCCGGCCACGCCGAGGGCGGTCACCGCTGTTCCCACGCACATGGCCACGGCGAAGACGCCCCGCGCTGCTCCCATGCCCATGCGCACAGCCACGGCCATGGCCGTGGCGGCGAGGGCGGCCACCGCTGCCCCCACGCGCACGGCGGAAGCGAGGAGCAGCAGAAATGACGCCTTGCGTCCCGCCACATTGTCCGTACAGAAAAAGCGTCGGCAGGCTTACGCTTGCCGGCGCTTTTTGGCGTGCAGACTCACATCTTCAGCGCTGCTCCTTGACCGCGGCAAACGCCTTTTCTGCTGCGGCGATTGTACGATCGATGTCTTCATCCGTGTGGGCAAGCGACAAGAAAAGCGATTCGAACTGCGAGGGAGCGAGGTATATGCCCTGCTCCAGCATGACGCGGAACCAAACCTTGAAGGCTTCCCGGTCGGCAGCGGCGGAGCTGTCGTAGTCCTTGACCTCGCCCTCGCTGAAGAAGAAACTGAACATCGAGCCTGCCCGGTGCGCACGGATCTTGACCCCCGCCTCTCGCGCGGCGGCCTCGATGCCCGGGACGAGCTTCTTCGTCTTCAGCGTGAGCGCCCGACTCGCATCGGCCTCGCCCGGCTCCGGCTCCTTCAAGATGAACTTCAGGGTTTCGATGCCCGCCGTCATGGCGAGCGGGTTGCCCGAAAGCGTGCCCGCCTGGTAGACGGGACCTGCGGGCGCGATCCGCTCCATGATGTCGCGCCTGCCGCCGTAGGCGGCGCACGGCAGGCCGCCGCCGATGATCTTGCCGAGGCAGGTGAGGTCGGGCGTGATGCCATAGGCTGCCTGTGCGCCGCCCAAGGAAGCGCGGAAACCGCACATGACTTCATCGAAGACGAGGAGTGCGCCGTGCTTCTCGGTCAGGGTGCGCAGGGTGTCGAGATAGCCGTTTTCGGGCAGGATGCAGCCCATGTTGCCCGCGATCGGCTCGACGATGATGCAGGCGATGTCCTCGCCGTATTCATCCATGACGCGCGTGATGGCGTCCGAGTCGTTGAAGGGCACGGTGATCGTGTCCTTCGCGACGCCCTCGGTCACGCCGGGACTCGAAGGCACGCCGAAGGTCGCAAGCCCGGAACCTGCGTCGACGAGCAGGCTGTCGCTGTGCCCGTGGTAGCAGCCGATGAACTTGACGATCTTCGCGCGCCCCGTGAAGCCGCGTGCAAGGCGCAGGGCGCTCATCGTCGCCTCCGTGCCCGAGTTGACCATGCGCACGAGCTGCATCGACGGATATGCCTTCTGCACGAGGCGCACGAGGTCGGATTCGAGCGTCGTCGGCGCACCGTAGCTCGTGCCGCGTGCGGCGGCGTCAGCCAGTGCGCTGACGACGGCGGGATGCGCGTGTCCGGCGACGAGCGGCTCACGACAGCACATAGTCAACGTACTCGTTGCCGTCGATGTCGAAGATGTGCGCGCCTTCACCGCGTGCGATAAAGGGCGGATTGCAGTCGACGTTTCTGTAAGAGCGCACGGGACTGTTGACGCCGCCCGGCATGAGGGTTTTTGCTTCATTGAAGGCAGCAAGGGATTTTTCGAGATTCATGTCTAAACACACCTCATTTGCTTTTGAATCCAAGATACGACGAAAAACCTAGCATATAAAGCGCTAAAAGAAGCGTTCCATTCGAGGTTTTTGCCGAAGTTCGCAATTCATCGAGCACGGAATCCTTCGGCAGAGAAATCTCCTCTGAATGGGCAAGCGCTTGCTCGATGCATTCTGGCAGAGCCATGCAGAGTTGGTAGAAGGCATCCGTCTCGCCCGTGACGAGTTCGTAGAATACGTCCATGCTGACGCGGCGAATCCTGCGATGTTTCTGCTTCGCTTTGTCGAGCGTGACTTCCCAAGTGATATTTTGGGATTTCTTCGCGATTGCTTCCACGAGCAAGCACGCGCAGTCATCATCGCGCAGAAGCTGTCCCTGCATTTTCATGTACGTTTTTGCGCTTGAAGCGGAGTTCATCGTATTGTGCTTGTTCTTCATTTCGACGTAGATGCGATGAACCGTTCCGCATTCGGGCAGAGTTTTCTCGCCATCCAAGATAACGTCCCATCCCGCCTGTGGAACGGTACAGCCTTCCATGTATTTGAAGATGTACTGATGGAAATAGCCGATGGCGTTGTTGTTCGCCTTGTCGCGCTGGCGGAAGATTTCGTTTTGAATCAGTTCTTCCCATGTGTAGCCGTAGACGGACTTGTCAAAGGCAAGTTTGATGGGATCAATGATGTTGCCGTTGAATCTCTTGAGATCAAAGGGAGTCAGCGCCTCGCCATAGTGGCGAATCGTTTCCCTGCACATGGTGCATAAGGTTCTGTTTTGTAATGAAGCGAAGTTCTTTCATGCAGCGCCTCCAAGCCTTTGGCGATTTCGTGTGTGATTTCATAAGCGAGATTCACGGGAACGGCATTGCCGACTTGCTTGTACTGGCTTGAAACCGTCCCGCAAAAAATCCAATCGTCGGGAAACGACTGGATGCGCGCGTTTTCCCGCACGTTCATAGGTCGCGCTTCGGCAGGATGGCATCGCTCGGTCTGCTTCTGCGCAGGAGAGGTCAGAACCGTCAGCGATGGCTCATCGTAGCTGAGACGTCGCAGAATTCCCGTGCGTCCGCCGCCCATGTTCCAACAGCTTTTCATGTAGGCTTTTGCGAGCTCCTCTGGAATGTCCCGCCAATATCCCCCTGGCGGCACAAGCCCGAACAACTTCTTCTTCTCCTCGGAATATTGCGTGCCGACGCTTGGCGGAACGTCCTGCAAGATTTCCCGCAAGACAGGCTTGTGCGCATGCTTTTTCGGAAACGAAACGGCAAGGCGCGGCAGAAGGTCACGCCGCACGCCAAGCGTGATCAGCCTCTCGCGCTTCTGCGCCACGCCGTAGTCCCATGCGTTCAGCACCTTCTTCTTGATTTCGTAGCCGCATTCGGCAAACACGTCCAAAAATCGTGCGATACGTCCGCCCTTTGTCATGCGTCAGAAGACCGCGGACGTTCTCGAAAAGGAACGTCTTTGGCTTCAGTTGTTTCAAAAAGAGCGCGTAGTGGTAGAAGAGCGTCCCTCGCGCGTCCTCCAAAGCCAAGCCGATTTCCGGCATAGGAAAAAGGACTGGCAGGGGGCGCCGCCCGACAAGAGGTCGAGTTCTCCTTCTTTCAAGTGGAATGTCTCCAAGAGGTCGAGCGAGGAAAGAGCGGCGATGTCCTCGTTGAGCACGTTCCACTGCGGGCGGTTTGCGCGAAGGGTCGCGGCGGCGTCTTTATCGATCTCCACCAAGGCGACGGGCGAGAATCCCGCCCGTTCAGCCCCGAGTGCAAGCCCGCCCGCGCCCGCAAAGAGTTCCGTGCTTTTTCTTGCCATCTGCGTATGCCGTCCTCCTGTCTGACAGTGTTCCCTTGATCACTTCCCCAGCCATTTCGCCGCATCGATCGCGTGGTAGGTGATGATGATGTCCGCTCCCGCGCGCTTCATGCCCGTGAGTGTTTCCAGCACGATGCGCTCCTCGTCGATCCAGCCGTTCGCCGCCGCCGCCTTGACCATCGCGTATTCGCCGCTGACATTGTAGACGGCCACGGGGCGGTCGATCGCCTCGCGCACGCGGCGCACGACGTCGAGGTAGGCGAGCGCGGGCTTGACCATGATGATGTCCGCTCCCTCGGCGAGGTCGAGCGCGACTTCCTTCATCGCCTCGCGCACATTGGCGGGATCCATCTGATAGGCACGGCGATCGCCGAAGGAGGGTGCGGAGTCTGCCGCGTCGCGGAAAGGGCCGTAGTAGCCGGAAGCGTACTTGACGGCATAGCTCATGATGGATACCTGGGAGAAGCCGTTCTCGTCCAGGGCTTCGCGCAGGGCGGCGATGCGCCCGTCCATCATGTCGGACGGCGCGACGATGTCGGCGCCGGCTTCCGCTTGGCTGACTGCCGTCCTCGCAAGGAGCGGCAGCGTCGCGTCGTTTTCGACCTCATGCCCCGAGAGCTTGCCGCAATGGCCGTGCGAAGTATATTGGCAGAGACAGACGTCGCCGACGACGATGAGCGCAGGCTCTGCCTTCTTGATGGCGGCGATTGCACGCTGCACGGGACTTGTCGCGTCCCAGGCCGACGAGCCAATCTCGTCCTTGTACTCGGGCAGGCCGAAGACCTCGACGGAGGGGATGCCGAGCGCAGAGAGTTCCTTCGCCTGCTCGACCGCGCGGTCGACGGAAAGGTGGAAGCAGCCCGGCATACTGGGGATTTCCTCCTTGATGTTCTCGCCGGGCACGACGAAGATAGGATAGACGAAATCCTTGACGGAAAGCTCCGTCTCGCGCACCATGGCGCGGATGTTCTCGCTCCTGCGCAGACGGCGCGGGCGCAGCGTTTGCTTCAACATGATGTCATCTCCCTGATGGTTTCGATGAGTCCTTCGATCGTATATTCCTCAGCGACTGTCGCGAGCTTTACGCCGAGCGCCTCGCACGTCTTCGCCGTGATGGGGCCGATAGCGACGCAGCGCGCGTGCCGCAGGGGTTCTGCGCTGCCGAGGATGGCGCAGAGGTTCTTCACCGTCGACGAGCTCGTGAAGGTCACGATATCGATCTCGCCGTCCGCGAGCTTTCGAGCGAGCGCCGCGCCGTCGGCTTCTGCCTGCCTTGTGCAGTAGGCGGCGACGACGTCGACCTCTGCGCCGAGCGCCTTGAGGGCTTTCAGGCAGCACCTCGCGCGCTTCTTCGGCGCGTGCGAGGAGGACGCGCGTGCCGCTTCGCACATCGCCCTTGAGCGCGTCGACGACGGCTTCCGCGCGGTATTCGGCGGGCACGCGGTCGGCGCGGATGCCGCAGGCGGCGAGACGTGCAGCCGTCGCGGGACCGATGGCTGCGACCTTGGCGCGGGCGAGAGCCCGCGCATCCCTGCCTGCGGCGTCAAGGGCGCGGAAGAAACGATCGACCCCGTTCGCGCTCGTGAAGATCAGCCAGTCGTAGTCAGCGAGCCTTCCGATGGCGGCGTCGAGCGCCGCGCCGCCGTCGGAAGGCTCCTCGATGCAGATCGCCGGCACTTCCAGGCACGCGGCGCCGAGCGCTTCAAGACCTTCGGTGAGCTTCGAGGCTTGAGCGCGCGCGCGCGTCACGAGCACGCGCTTGCCGAAGAGCGGGCGCGTGTCGGGCGCGTCGAACCAGCGCAGCTTCTCGCGACAGCGCACGACCTCGCCGACGAGGAAGATGGCGGGCGGCTTCAGCTGCGCCTTCGCCACATCGTCCGCGGCTCTCTCGACCGTCGTGATGAGCGTCTCCTGCTCGGGGCGCGTGCCCCAGCGGATGACGGCGGCGGGCGTATCGCCCGCACGGCCGTGACGCATGAGTTCGGCTGTGATTGCCGGCAGGTTGCCCACGCCCATGAGGAAGACGAGCGTGTCGACGCCCGTCGCCAGTTTCTGCCAGTCAAGACCTGACGCATCCTTCGTCGGGTCTTCGTGACCCGTGACGACGGCGAACGACACGGCGACGCCGCGATGCGTGACGGGGATGCCCGCATAGGCGGGCACGGCGATGGCGGACGTGACGCCCGGCACGATCTCGAACGGCAGGCCGTTCTCCGCCAGAAGAAGCGCTTCCTCGCCGCCGCGTCCGAAGACGAAGGGATCGCCGCCCTTGAGGCGCACGACGCACTTGCCCTCCTGCGCGAGGTTGACGAGGAGCTTCGATATGTCCTCCCTGCTTCATCGCGTGGTTGCCTGCGCTCTTGCCGACGTAGATGCGCTCGGTGCTCTCGGGCACGAGCGCGAGGATGCGGCTGTCCGCGAGATAGTCGTAGACGACTGCATCGGCCTTTTCCAGACATGCGCGCGCCTTGACCGTCAATAGCCCCGGATCTCCGGGGCCGGCTCCGACAAGATATACCATGGTTCCTCCTTGCCTCTTACTTCTGCAGCAGTCCCAATTCCTGCAAGATCCGTTCGCCGCCCATGTCGAGCAGATCTTCGGCGAGTGCGCGGCCGATCTTCTCAGCCTCTGCGGCGCTTCCCGCCCTCTTCTTGCGATAGAGACGTTCACCGTCGATGGAAGCGATGACCGCTTCGATCTCCAGCGCCGCCCCCGCAGCCTCGGCATAGACGCCGACCGGCACCTGGCAGCCGCCCTCGACACGCGCGAGGAAGGCGCGTTCCGCCCGCGTCGCCGTGCGCGTCGCCTCGTCATCGAGGAAGGCGATCTTCTCCAGCGCCGCCGCGTCGTCCGCACGTGCCTCGATGGCGAGCGCTCCCTGACCGACCGCGGGCAGGCAGATCTCGCGCGGCAGAATCTCCGTGATGCGATCGCCGAAGCCGAGCCGCCTGAGCCCTGCGACAGCGAGGATGATGGCATCGAAATCCTCTTCTGCAAGCTTCCGAAGGCGCGTGTTCACGTTGCCGCGCAGACTGACGATCTCCGTGTCAGGCCGCTCGGCGAGGAGCTGGGCGCGGCGGCGAAGGCTCGATGTGCCGACCTTCGCGCCCTGCGGCAGCGATGCAAGCTTTCGGTAGCGCGGACTCACGACAGCGTCGCCGGGATCGAAGCGCTCGGTGACAGCGGCGAGCACGAGTCCTGCGGGCAGCTCCGTCGGCATGTCCTTCAAGCTGTGCACGGCGATGTCGATCTCTCCTTCGAGCATCGCCTGCTCAAGCTCCTTCGTGAAAAGTCCCTTGCCGCCGATCTTCGCCAAGGGCGCGTCGAGCACACGGTCGCCCTTCGTCGTCATGCGCTTCTGTACGACATGAAGCTCCGGGCATCTCTCCCGGAGCTTCGCCTCTACATGGTCTGCCTGCCAAAGCGCGAGCTTACTGCTGCGCGTACCTATAACGATGGTGTCTTTCTTCACAAGTTCCCGTCTCCCCTATCGTATCGAGTTTGAAGAGGCTCCGCATCGCCTCGATGTAGAACGCTTCATCCGCCGTTCCCGCCGAAGCGTTGAGCTTCATCATCGGCGTGCGCAGAATCTTCCGCACGATCATGCGCGTCATGTGGTCGACGGCGCGCTGCTGCTCCTCGGACATCTCCGGCAGCTTCGTGCGCGCGCGCTGCATTTCGCGACATCGTATGCGCTCGCAGCGCTCGGAAAGGAGCGCCATCAGCGGGCGGCACGAGAGGTACTGGAAGCGCTTCTCGATGGAGACGATTTCCTCCTCGACAATGCGCGAAGCCTCGACAGCCTCCTGCCTGCGCTCCTCCATATGATCGTCGACGACGGCCTCCAAGGCGTCGATGTTGAAGAGCTTCACGCCCTTGATCTCTTCGACCTCGGGATCGACGTCGCGCGGCACGGCGATGTCGATGAAGACGAGCGGCCGCCCCTTCCTCTGCGTCATGAGGTGGCGCGTCTCCCAAGCCTTGACGACGTAGTGGGGCGCGCCCGTCGAAGTCACGACGACGTCGACCTCCTCGGCCTTCTCCATCGCGCGTTCGAAAGGTACGGCCTCGCCGCCGAAACGCGCGGCAAATTCCTCCGCCTTCTCCATGTGGCGGTTCGCGATGTAGAGCTTTCCCGCGCCGTGCGAGACGAGGTGCTCCGCCGTCAGCTCCGCCATCTTGCCCGCGCCGAAGATCAAGACGCTCGACTGGTTGAGCGTGCCGAAGATGTCCTTGGCAAGCTCGACCGCCGCGTAGCTGACCGAGACGGCGCTCCAAGCGATGCGCGTCTCCGTGCGCACGCGCTTTCCCGTCGCGATCGCACGATGGAACAGCGTGTTCAGCACCGTGCTCGTCGCGTGTCCTTCGAGCGCGAGCGCATACGCTTGCTTCACCTGTGAAAGGATCTGCCCTTCGCCGAGGACGAGCGAATCGAGGCTCGCCGCCACGCGGAACAGGTGGCGGATGCAGTCTTCGTCCTCGTGCGCATAAAGATACTCCTCGATCTCCTCGTCGTTGCCCGTGAGATCGAAGAAGAAGCGCCGCACGGCTTCGCCTGCATGTGCGTCGTCCGCCGTCACCGCATAGATCTCGCTGCGGTTGCACGTCGAGAGCACAACCGCCTCCAGGAGATCGGCATACTCCGCCAGATGCTGGAATCCCTTGCGGATGGCGTCCTTCGATATGGAAAACCGCTCGCGCACAGCCACGGGCGCCGTCTTATGATTCAGTCCCAAAACGATCAAGTGCATGGTTCAACTCTGCCTCCGCCTCATCCAATCTGCCGTCTTCAACAAGATCCAAAACATGCTCCGAAAGAGCCATGCGCCAGAAATCCTCGCGCCCTCGGCTTCCCTCGATGCGCCCTCTCGCCTCCCGGCGCAGGCGCGAAAGCCTTTCAAGCCAGTCGCCCCAACCCGCCCCCAAGTGCGCGGCAAGCCGCCTCTTCAGTGCGCGGGAAAGCGCAGGCGAGGCGCCGCCCGTCGACACCGTGACGAGCAGATCGCCGTCTCGAAGCGCCGCGGGCAGAAAGAAGTCGCAAAGCTCGGGCGACGTCGCATCGTTGACGAGCGCGCCCGCCTCCCGCGCCGCCTTGCCGAACGCGGCGTTCGCCGTGCGGTCGTCGGTCGCGCAGAAGACGAGGAGCGGACGAGGAAGCGCGGCAAAGACCGCTTCCGTCGCCGGCTGCTCCAGCCAGGCGATGCTCTTCTCTGCCGCAAGCTGCGCAAGCGGCGGCGAAAGCTCCGGCGCGACGACCGTCACAGCCGCCCTCGCCGCAAGAAGCCCGCGCACCTTGCGATGCGCCACCGCCCCGCCGCCCGCAACGAGCACAGCCCGTCCTGCGAGACACAACTGAATCGGATACATGTCCAAAACTTGAGATTCCTCCCAAATTGCGAATCTGGTTCACTTTTTTTCTTTTTCTTCTTCATTATATCGTAAAAGGCCTGAAAAGCCCTGCACGAAAGTTTTGCGAGGCTGGTGGGCGTTGGTTTTTAGCAAGGGGAAAGTGGTTAAAACAATTCCGAATGGCTGCCTATACGATAGAGCATCAAAACGAGTGCCCTTGTGCGACGGCTGACACATGCCCTAGAAACTTACAGGCGGAACTCCTCTTGCCGCATCATATCGAACAAAGAGATGCACGGTACCTGAAAATGGCGTGCGATGTCTGGAATCTTGGGATTCTTGGATTTAGTGGTTATGATGCCCGCGGATTGCTCGAAGGTCAGTATCGTATAGCCGTATGCCTTGGCGGCAGCAATCAGCCACGGATCGGCGATGTCAAATTGCGACCAAAGGCGCAGGGCAGCATCGTTATAACATTTGCTCTGCTGGATATATGTCAGAATCTCTGTATATACCATGGTGATTTGTCCGTCGTTTGTTGGCATGACGCATGAATCCGGCAAGTTTCGTACCCATTCTGCAAGGTCATCTGTACCTTTCAGCAGTTCAGCATGAACTTTATCTAAAATGGCAATCTTATCCAAGGCGATTTTCGGATGTAGCTACCGCCAAAACGATGGAGCAAAGTCAAAAGGATAATAAGCGCGCGCAGGCCGTATGAGACTGTTGGCGTCAATGAGACATTTTTCACCCAATTTACGCACCTCCCATCTTTGCTATTGCCGTCGTGTACGTTTTTCGATTCAGTCCTGTCAATCGATAGGCATCCGTATCCTGTGTAGTTCCGCGCAAGAGGCTTCGATGGAGTGCAATCAGAAAACGGCGATCCATATTCGAGAGTAATGTATTATAGAAATCTCCACCGGAGCGTTTCTTTTTTTCATTCATTTTCTGATACCGTGCTTTCTGCATGGACATCATACGAAGGTATTCATCTCGCGTAATTTTTCCAGCATCGTATACGCGCCGCAGTATTACGGCTTCACTGCAACGGAAATGGCGAGCAGCCGCTTCCATCATTTCCGCGAGAGGTAAGGATGGATTCCATATAGGCTGAAACTCTTCTTCCGGCACGAGGATTTCCGAGGCGACGGCGTTGCATTTTTGCTCAAGTAAATTTACCGTATGGCTCGACCATTCAGCGTGGTTGAACAAGCTGTTTTTTCCGAAGAAAATATGTGCAGTCTCATGCAGAAGCGAAAAAAGACGTCCGTTTGGCGCATCCGCCGTATTGATGAAGATGAGCGGCGCATGGGCGTCGACTAGCGTAAAGGCGCGAAATTCGTTGATATTGAGACACCTTCGCGTGTTGCAGCCTACCTTTCCGCCGCTAAAGACCAATATGCCGCATCGTGTCAGTTGATTTCTGAGTTTATTGAAATTCTCTTCTGCAGTTTTTCCTTCCTTGTACCAGTGGATATTGAGATGCAAATGACGGCGGATTTTTTGCACCGTTTGGTTTATGGAGTCATGAATATGGGCAATTCCAACAAATGGCAATGGATTCGTGCCATCCGATTGGAGTTCATCTCGCATCCAATCCTGAATCGCCGTCATCTGATCGAGGACATCTATAAGATTGCGGCTTGGCTTCTCTCTTTTAGCGCTTCCTACCGTGCGATATTCAACGAGAGGAACGTTTTCCTGTGGAGGCGTTTGCAGGAAAAAATAGCCGAATGGTATATGTGTTTTCCTGCTCATTTCTTCCAGTTGGTTCAGAGTGGGCGTCTTTTCGCCACTTTTCCAGGCATTGAGCCGTTCCATCACTTCGGATGCTGGTTGCTCTTCGTGGATATTTTGCAAAACCCAATCGATAATTGCCGAATGTACGGGAATCGTAATGCTTGCCATGGAAACCGCCTCCTCTCATTAGTTTTTCTTTATGGTATCACACTTTGTGAAGTATCGCCATAAGATATGTTCGGCAGACTCGATTTATTTCCACAACGAGGGAAAATGACGAAATCGAGCAGGAGAAAGACCATATGATATCACTTGAGCAAGAGACTGTGAAATTACTGGCCAAAGAGCATCTGCTCGATCAAGATCATTATCTCGTCAAAGTATCATCCCATTCGTGATCCCAAATATTTTCGCAATCGTGATTTTATCGGGAAGGATTGGAATCGCAAGTTCATTCGTGCCGTTCAGGCTGTGCTGAATGCTACAAAGGGCAAGATTGGACGGGGGAAATCCTTCTTTGAAGAAGCTTTCGGAAAGGATGAGAATGGCTACTTCGATATCCTCTGGATGCCTGAAACTTTCATAATCGAGAGGATGAAACATAAGGAAAACCTGACGCGCGAATGGCACGATGCGTTTCATGCGCTGACAGGAGAAGCGGAGGCGGAAGCGCGCATGATCATTGCCAGGAATGATTTTTCGGAAGCTGTCGTGGGAGCCGCAAAGCATGGCGAAGTGCGCGAGGTTCTGCAGTATTATATGCTGCCGAAGGTGCGATGAAACGATTGGCGAGTGTGTTGGATAAAAATAGAAACGTTTTATTGCTTATTTTTAATGGTTAGTTCATATTGAGAAAATACATTTTGTGCCAATATGTCCTTTTTTTGCAGATATGCAAGGGAGTTTCTTATATCTTCGGATGTAATTAGAAGTTGCACCATAAAAATACGCAGGAAAAAAAGCCGGCATGGCACAGCGTTCTTTCCTGTGCATTTTTTTCAAGAGTCTTTTTCATAGAGATGAATATTTGATTCATGCGATAAAAAGAGGCTGTGCATAGGTCGAATTCGACTCATGCAACAGCCCTTTTTTTTATCTGCGGCGGTTCATGGACAGTTCTTGCTATCTATCGAAAAACATACAACCATAATAAAAAAATTTAGCAGTAAGCTATATAAAATTTTTTTATCGATATATCTAAATTTTTTTATTGATTATTTTTAGATACAACTGATATAATGAGCGTGCAAGAGAGAATTCCGAAAAAACAGAATAGAAGCAAAAGCAAAGAACGGCCTTTTGGCCGCAGCCATTCAAAGACAATTTGGAGGGATTGCAATGGCAGAAATCACGCTTGGTTTTGCTCCGACGCGGCGCAGTATTTTCAGTGCGCCAGATGCCGTCAAGTACCGCGAACTTACGAGAAAGCGTTTGGAGGAACTCGGCATTTCTTTTTGTCGATATCGATGATATCAACGCAGAAGGACTGCTCTATGATGAAAAACGACAGGCTGAAAAATTGTCGAAAAGTTCAAACGAGAGAAGATTGACGGGCTTTTTCCCTGCCGCACTGCAACTTCGGCACGGAGTATGAGTGCGCACGGCTCGCGAAGGATATGGGCGTGCCCGTGCTGCTTTGGGGGCCGTTGGACGAGCGCCCCGACGAGAACGGCGTGCGGCTTCGCGACACGCAGTGCGGGCTGTTCGCGACGGGCAAGGTGCTTAGGCGTTTTCGCGTGTCCTTCACTTACATGACAAACTGTCGGCTCGAAGATCCCGTGTTTGAGCGCGGCGTGCGTGATTTCTCGCGATCTGCAATGTCGTCAAGACGTTCCGCCGCATCCGCATCCTGCAGATCGAGCGCGCCCTTCGATTTCTGGTCGACGATGTGCAACGAGGGCGAGCTTTTTGGAGCGTTTCAACGTGCAGCTCGCGCCGATTCCCATGCCCGAGATGATTGCCGAGGTGAAGCGTGCTCTGGCGGAGAAGACGGAGGTCTCCGAGACCATCGCCTACATCCGTGAGCGCATGATCGTCGACATTAAGGACGATGAGGTCGAGAAGGTCGCCGCGCTGAAGGTCGCAATGCGGCATCTGATCGACAAGTACCAGTGTAATGCAGGAGCGATTCAGTGTTGGAACGCGCTGCAGGACGAGCTGGGCATCATGCCGTGCGCGGCAAACGCACTCCTGAACGACGAGGGAGTTCCCGTTGTCTGTGAGACGGACATCCATGGCGCGATCACGGCGCTCATGGTGGAAGCCGCCGGCATGGGCGAGAGTCGCTCCTTCTTCGCCGATTGGACGATCCGCCATCCCGACATCGAGAACGGCGAGCTTCTGCAGCATTGCGGTCCGTGGCCCATCTCGCTCGCACGCGAGAAGGCGCATCTGACGTATCCTCTCGCCTTCGACTTCCCAGGCAGTCTGACAGCGGAGGCGCGCCACGGCGATCTCACGCTCTGTCGCTTCGATGGAGACAACGGCGAGTATTCGCTGCTTTTGGGACGCGCCAAGGGCGTTGAAGGGGCCGAAGGGAATGGGAACCTACCTTTGGGTTGAGGTGGAGAACATCAAGCGTCTAGAAGCGAAGATCGTCGAAGGTCCGTACATCCACCACTGTGTGGGCATTCATAAAGACGTCGTGCCCGTTCTTTACGAGGCATGCAAATATATCGGCGTAAAGCCTGATCTTTACGACCCGATCGAAGAAGAAGTCAAGGCGTATCTCAGGGGGGAATGACATGGATCTCAAGAAGAAAGCCATCGACATCCGCAAGGACGTCGTCAAGATGATCCATCATGCAGGAACAGGCCACATCGGCGGCGACCTCAGTGTGACGGACATCCTCGTGGCGCTTTACTACGACGCGATGAACGTCGCGCCCAACAAGCTCGACGATCCGGAACGCGACCGCTTCGTCATGAGCAAGGGGCACTCCGTCGAGGCACTCTACGCCGTGCTCGCTGATCGCGGCTTTTTCTCGAAGGAGGAGCTGGAAAGCTACTCCGCCTACGGTTCGAGGTTCATCGGCCATCCGAACAACAAGATTCCGGGCATTGAGATGAACACCGGCTCCTTGGGGCACGGCCTTTCCATTGGCGTGGGCATGGCGCTCGCCGCGCGCATGGATAATCGCAGCTACCACGTCTATGTCGTCTTGGGCGACGGCGAATGTGATGAGGGATCCGTCTGGGAGGCAGCGATGGCGGCAAGCCATTACAAGCTCGACGGCCTGACGGCGTTCGTCGACCGCAACCGTCTGCAGATTTCCGGCTCGACGGAAGAGGTCATGCACCAGGACAGCGCCGAGGAGCGTTGGGCGGCTTTCGGCTGGAACGTGCTCTCGATTCCAGGCAACGACATCGAGGCGATTCTCGCTGCTGTCGAGCTTGCCAAGCGCACGAAGGGAAAACCGACTGCCATCATCGCCAATACGACGAAGGGCGCGGGCGTTTCCTTCATTGAGAACAAGGCGGGCTGGCATCACAAGGTGCCGTCGGATGCGGAACTTGCCGAGGCGTTGAAGGAACTGGACGAAAGGAGGAGTCGGCTATGAGTGAGGCATGCAAGAAGGTCATCGCGGATTTCCTCATCGATGCCTCGAAAAAGGACAGAACATTGTCGTACTCTGCAGCGATTCGCGCGGTTCGGCCTCTCTCGGTCCCTATGCGGCAGAGCGCAAGGAACAGTTCATCGAGGTGGGCATCGCCGAGCAGAATCTCGTCGGCATCAGTGCAGGTCTTGCCGCTTGCGGCAAGCGTCCCTTCGCTGTGTCGCCCGCGTCGTTCTTGTCGACGCGCAGCATGGAGCAGGCGAAGGTCGATGTCGCCTATTCGCACACGAACGTCAAGCTCGTCGGCATCTCGGGAGGTGTGAGCTACGGTGCGCTCGGCATGACGCATCACTCGGCAAATGATGTCGCGACGATGGGGTCGATCCCGGGGCTGCGCGTCTATTTGCCGAGCGACCAATACCTGACGCGCGCCCTCATGAAGGAGCTGGTCGCCGATACCGATCCCGCCTACATCCGCATCGGCCGGAACGCCGTCGAGGATGTCTACGAAGGCGAGCTGACGGACTTCACGCTGGGCAAGGCCGTGACGGTGACGGACGGTATGGACTGCACGATCATCGCCTGCGGTGAACTTGTCGTTGAGGCGAAGAAGGCGGCAGCATCGCTTGCGGCGTCGGGCATCTTTGTGCGCGTGCTCGACATGTACAGCTTGAAGCCGCTCGACGAAGACGCCGTGCTCACTGCCGCAAAGGAAACGAAGGCCATCGTGACCGTAGAGGAGCATGCGCGTCAAGGCGGACTCGGATCGCTTGTCGCGCAGGTTCTCGCCGAGAAGCAGCCGACGCGGCTCAAGAGCCTCACGCTGCCCGATGCGCCCGTCGTCACGGGCAAGTCCGCCGACATCTTCCGTCACTATGGACTCGATGCGGCGGGCATCGAAAAAGCCGTGCGGGAGCTTATTTGAGATGGCGGACTTCATTCTCGCCGTCGATCAGAGCACGCAGGGAACGAAGCTGCTCTTGCTGCGTTTTGACGGTTCCATTGCCGCGCGGCTCGACCGCGCACACGCGCAGATCGTCGATGAGCGCGGCTGGGTCGAGCACGATCCAGAAGAAATTTGGCAAAACCTCAAGTCACTTGTCCGAGAAATGCTCGAAAAGGAGCATCTGACGGGCGAAGAAATCGCTGCCATCGGCATCAGCAACCAGCGCGAGACGGCGCTCGCTCGGCATCGCACGACGGGCGCTCCCGTAGGAAACGCCATCGTCTGGCAGTGCGCACGCGGCCGCGCTATATGCGAGCGGCTGGCAAAGGATCACGCCGCGCACATCCAACAGGTGACAGGCTTGCCGCTCTCGCCGTACTTCTCGGCAGCGAAGCTTGCGTGGCTTCTTGAAAACGTCGAGGAGGTGCGCGAGCTGGCCAAGAGCGGCGACCTCGCGCTCGGCACGATGGACAGCTACATCATCCATCGCCTGACGAATGGCGAAGTCTATGCGACGGACGCATCGAACGCCTCGCGCACGCAGCTCTTCGACATTGAAAAGCTCGTGTGGTCGTCAAAGATCAGTGCCCTCTTCGGCATAGCCGCACGTGCCTTGCCTGAGGTGCGTGCCTCGGACGCCCTCATTCGGCATGACGGACGTCGATGGGATTCTCAAGCGGAAGGTGCCGATCCACGCTTGTCTCGGCGACTCGCACGCCGCTCTCTTCGGACAGGGATGTCTCTCGCCTGGACAGGCGAAGGCGACCTACGGCACGGGTTCTTCCGTCATGATGCAGACGGGCGCACGCCTCGTGCGAAGCCAAAAGGGGCTTGCGACCTCTCTCGCGTGGCTCATGGAGGGCGAGGCGCGCTACGTCCTTGAAGGAAACATCCATTACACGGGCGCTGCTGTCACATGGCTGAAGGACAGTCTCGGACTCGTCGCGAGCGCCGCTGAGACGGAAGCGCTCGCGAGGCGCGCGAATCCTGCCGATGAGAGCGTCTTCGTGCCCGCCTTCACGGGACTCGGTGCGCCTTATTGGCAGAGCGAGGCGCGCGGCATCTTCACGGGCCTTTCGCGCACGACGGGCCGCGCCGAAATGGTGCGTGCTGTGCTCGATGCCATCGCCTTCCAGATTGTCGACATCGCATCTCTCATGCAGGAAGAATCAGGCGAGTCTCTGCCCGTGCTTCGCGTCGACGGCGGGCCGACGAAGAACGCCTGCCTCATGCAGATGCAAGCCGATCTCCTCGACTGCCCCGTGGAGGCGTCCGAAGCGGAAGAGCTTTCGGCGCTCGGCGCCGGCTTCGCTGCCGGAATCGCCGTCGGTTTTTATCATAAAGAAGAAATCTTCGCCCAAGTCAAACGCCGAGCCTTTTCCCCTGCGATGGAGACAGAAAGGCGCGGGAAGCTGCTTGCCAGCTGGAAAAAGGCCGTCGCGCAGGTGCTTTGGGCAGCAACGCACTAAAGGAAAGAAACTGAGAAGGATGCTCCCGCCAATCCATCGTCGAAAAGGCGCGGAGCACGAACAAACAAGAGGAGGAAAAAGCAATGCAAAAGCTCAAGAAGATCCTGCTCACCGTCGCCTCGTTGTGCCTCATGGCGGCGATGCTCGCCGGCTGCGGTGCACAGGGGCACGAAATCCGCTTCCAATGCCAAGTCGGGCGAGCCTTTGAAGGGCGGCGGCTCGAAGATCATCTACATCATCACGCCCTCGCACTCCAACCCGTTCTTCAAAACAGAAGCGGAAGCCGCTTCCGCCAAGGCGAAGGCGCTCGGTTACGAGGTCAAGACCGTGTCGCATGACGACGATGCAACGAAGCAGTCCGAACTCTTCGACAACGCGATCTCCGACAAGGCCGCCGCCATCATCTGCGACAATGCAGGCGCCGACGCTACGGTCGCCGCTGTGCAGAAGGCGCGTGATGCGGGCATTCCCACCTTCCTCATCGACCGCGAAATCAATTCGAGCGGCATCGCCATCAGCCAGATCGTCGCGAACAACTACCGGGGCGCGAAGGGCATCGCCGAGAAGTTCGTCGAGCAGATGGGCGAGAAGGGCGAGTATGCGGAACTCCTCGGCAAGGAATCCGACACGAACGCGGGCGTTCGCTCGGGCGCGTTCCATGAGGTCATCGACCAGTACCCCGACATGAAGATGGTCGCGCAGCAGACGGCGAACTGGGAACAGACGGAAGCGAACCAAAAGGTCGAGACGATCCTCCAGTCCAACCCGAACATCAAGGGCATCATCTGCGGCAATGACACGATGGCGATGGGCGCGATTGCCGCGATCAAGAATGCGGGACTTGCCGGCAAGATCGCCGTCATCGGCGTCGACGGCTCGGACGAGGCGGCCGCAGCGATTCGCGACGGCGCGATGACGGGCACGGCGCTCCAGCAGGCGGCGCTCATCTCCGAGATGGCGGTCGAGCAGGCGGACAAGTATCTCAAGAGCGGCTCGACGGGACTCGATGAGAAGCAGCTCGTCGACTGCGTCATCATTACGAAGGACAACGTCGCGAAGCTCAAGGCGTTCGTTTACAAGGAATAGCATCAGAAACAAGGGAGAGAAGCGCCCCGGGGCACGTGCCTTGGGGGCGCTTTTTGTCGGGAGGGAAAATGAGATGAAGAAACCATGGATCGTTGTGCTCGCTCTCATCGTCGCCGCCTTTTCCTTCGGCGGCTGCGTCAAAGTGGTCGAGATCGGTCACGAAGGCGAGCTTACGGGAGAGAAAACATTCAACGCCGCAGAGGATGTCGAAGCGATCTGGGCGAGCAAAGCGGTGCCTGAACTCAAGGAAAATGCCGTTGACTTGAAGACGCTGCTCGCTGAAGCAGGCGGCGATCTCAAGGCGCCGGCAGCCAAGTACGGCCGCTATTCGATGGGGGACAAGGGTGAACTCAGCTACATCGTCAAGGGCGAGGGTACGGTTACGGAGGTGAATCGTGAGAAGAAGGCGGGATTCATGACGCTGAAGCTTGCGGGCTACGACTAGCCCCATCGCCGTGCGACTGCAAATAGGCCCTGTTTACAAGGGTTCTGCCGCTCGTGACACTTTGAGCTTCATCAAGTACGAGGATTATAAGAATCAGGTCGACTGGGCGAAGGTGTCGCAGGCGATTCATGCGGCAGTCGACAAGGAAGTCATCGAAAAACTCGACATGCAGACGATTGTGGGCAAGAACATTTCTTTTTACGGGCTGCTTCAGCGTCGCGGGCGACAAGGAGATTCTCGTGACTCCCGTCGAGATTGAAGTGAAGTGAGGAGGGAGCGAGATGACAGCGGAAAAAAAGAGGCTATGGAGCGCATCCATACGGACGTTCCCGTCGTGCTTCATGCGGAAAAGGTTGACAAGATCTATCCGGGCACGAAGGCGCTCGACGGTGTTTCCTTCGACGTCTACAAGGGCAAGGTCAACGTGCTCATCGGCGAGAACGGTGCGGGAAAATCGACGCTGATGAAACTCATCGCGGGCATTGAGCAGCCGTCGGCAGGCGAGATGACGATGGGCGGCGAGAGCGTCCGCTTCCCTGATGTATCGGCGGCACGTGCGCACGGCATCGGCATCATTCACCAAGAGCTTTCCCTCTTTCCGAATCTCAGCGTGTACCAGAATATCTTCATGGCGCGAGAGATTACGAAGAGCAAGATCGGACTCGACAATGCAGCGCATGTGCGCCGCACGAAGGAAATCCTCGCGAAGCTTGAGCATCCCATCGACCCGCATGTGATCGTCGGCGACCTTCGCGTGGGACAGCAGCAAATGATCGAGATCGCACGCAATCTCGCTACAGGACGACCTCAAGATCCTCATCATGGACGAGCCGACTTCCTCGCTTTCGGCGCAGGAAGTGCAGGTTCTTTTCAAGATCATGCGCGAGCTGACGACGGAAGGCATCTCCATCGTCTACATCTCGCACCGCCTCGAAGAAATCATGCAAATCGGCGACTTCGTGACGATCCTTCGGGATGGCAAGCTCGTTGCGAGCGCCGCCGTCGCTGACATCGATGTGCCGTGGATCGTCAAGAAGATGGTCGGCACGAAGAAGTCGTATCCGAAGCGCAAGGAAGGGATTGACTGGCAGAAGCGCAAGGTTGTGCTCGAAGTCAAGGATCTCTCGCTGCCAAAGAAGGGTGGCGGCTGGCTTCTCGATCGCCTGAGCTTCGACCTCAAGGAAGGCGAGATTCTCGGCATCTACGGGCTCATGGGCGCAGGACGCACGGAAATCTTCGAGTGCATCATGGGGCTGCACCCTGAGCATACGGGCGAGATTCGGCTCGCAGGCGAGAAAATCGCGATTCGGAACGTTACGGAGCAGATCGCGCGCGGCTTCGCCATGGTGCCTGAAGACCGCCAGCGTGAAGGGCTTGTGCAGACGATGAACATCAAGAAGAACATCTCACTTTCAAGTCTCAAGAACTACGCCAAGGGCATCTTTCTCAGCGATAAAAAGGAGGATGCTGCCGTCGATGCCGAGATCAAGAACATCCATATCAAGGTCGTGGACAAGCGGCTGCCCATTCTCTCGCTCTCGGGCGGCAACCAGCAGAAGGTCGTCATCGGCAAGGGTCTCCTGACGAAGCCGAAGATTCTGCTGCTCGATGAGCCGAGCCGAGGCATCGATATCGGTGCGAAGACGGAGGTCTTCGAGATCATCAACCACTACGCCGACGAAGGGCTTTCCATCATCGTCATCTCCTCCGAACTGGAAGAGATCGAAGCGATTGCCGACCGCATCGTCGTACTGTCGAACGGCATCAAAACAGCACAATTCGTGCGTGAAGAAGTGACGCAGGACAAGCTCGTCCTCGCTTCCTACCAAGGACATGCTACGGGCAGAGCATCTTGATATCATGAAAGAAAAAGGTGGGAGAATCATGAGCCTCAATCGTATCAATAACAACAACTCCTTGGCGATGACGCTTCTCAAGGGACGCACGCTCATCGTGCTCGCCGTGCTCGTCGTCTTCTTCAGTCTTGCGACGCCGAACTTCCTCACGGCGAACACCATGCTGCTGCTCGCCAAGCACGTCGCACTCTACGGCATCCTTGCCATCGGCATGACCTACGTCATCATCACGGGCGGCATCGACCTCTCCGTTGGTGCTGTCGTTGGTCTCGCGGGCATGATCGCGGGCGGCATGATCCAGAACGGCGTCACGCTTCAGACCTTCGGCGTCACGCTCTATTTCGACGTGCCGCTTGTCGTCGCCATCACAGTTCTTGCGGGTGCGCTTATCGGTCTGCTGAACGGCACGATCATCACACGCTTCGGCGTCGCCCCCTTCATCGCCACGCTCGGCACGATGTACATCGCGCGCGGCTTCGCCATGCTCCACTCGGGCGGTGCGACGTATTCGAGCATCCTCGGCAAGGCAGCGCTCGGCAACACGGGATTCGACTTCTTCGGCAGCCGCATCGCGGGCGTTCCCGTCGGAGCGCTGATCCTCGCCGTCATCGCTGTCATCGCTGCCGCGCTCCTCATGAAGACGACGTTTGGCTGGCATATCTTCGCCATCGGCGGCAACAGCAAGGCGGCGAAACTCTCGGGTGTCAAAGTCAACAAGGTGACGATCCTTGTCTACGTATTTTCCGGCATCTGCGCCGCCATCGTTGGCATCATCACGGCTTCGCAGCTTGAAGCCTCGCATCCGGCTTCAGGCGAGACGTGGGAGATGAACGCCATCGCCGCCGCCGTCCTCGGTGGCACGAGCATGATGGGCGGCGTCGGCACGATCGGCGGCACGATCATCGGCGCTTTCGTCATCGGCGTCATATCCGACGGCATGGTCATGTGCGGCGTCTCCGAATTCTGGCAGATGATCATCAAGGGCCTCGTCATCATCCTCGCCGTCATCATCGACCAATTCCAGCGCAATATGGAAGCAAAGATGGCGTTGCAGGCGAGAAACGAGTCGAAGCAGGCTTGAGCGCACACCGCCCTGCAAAGCGATATTTTTCAAAAGATTTGCAGACGACGGCAATTCCTGATAAGATGATGAGAGGACTCAGGCAGGGCCGGAAAAGGCCACGGTTGCAGCGAGGGGGACATGTCATGAAAGGCAGCGGCAAGAAGATCAACATTAAGAAACTCAGCGAACTCTCAGGATTTTCTCCCGCTACCGTATCGAACGCTTTGAACAAGAAGCGTGGCGTCAACCCGGCGACAGCCGAACAGATCGTGCGCCTAGCACAGGAAAACGGCTACATCTCTCAAAGCAAGGTCAAGAGCATCCGCGTCGTAACATATCGCGACAGCGGAGAGGTCTTCTCTGATTCTCCATTCTTCTCCATCCTCTTGGAGAGCGTGGAAAACGAGAGTCGAAAGTGCGGCTACGAGACGTCCATCATCAATCTTTACCGCCGCCATGCCGACTATGAAGAGCGCATCAAGTCCATCCTCAACGACACGAGTTCAGGTGTGCTCCTAGTAGGAACCGAACTTACAGAGGAGACAGCACGCCCCTTCCAGGAAGCGTCATTGCCGCTCGTTCTGCTCGATGCCTGGCTGCCGCACCTCGCCTTCAATGCCGTGCTCATGGATAACGAGGGCGGCGCAGCGGCCGCAGTCGAACATCTCATCGCTCATGGACACTCGCGCATCGGCTACCTCTCGGGCGGTCTGCGCATCCAGAACTTTCAAGCGCGCGAACGCGGCTTTCGCCGCACGATGGAAGAGCACCGTCTTCCTGTCGAAGAGCGCTTCTTCCTTGAAGTGCCGCCTTCCATCCAAGGTGCGCACGAACGTCTTCTGCAGATTCTCAGTGAAAAGCGAGAGATGCCCACGGCCTTCTTCGCCGACAACGATATGATCGCCCTCGGCGCCATGCAGGCATTCCAAGCAAACGGCTGGCATCTGCCCGAAGACATTTCCATCGTCGGTTTCGACGACATCAGCTTCGGTGAAGTCTTTTCGCCAGGCCTGACGACCATCCGTGTACACAAGAAAGAGCTTGGCCGCCTTGCCGTCAAGAGACTCATCGAGCTCATAAAGAAACCGCAAACCGTAAAGACACGCATCGAAACCGTCAACGACCTCATCGTGCGGGGCAGCGTCACGGCTCCCAGCGATAGGTAGCATCGAAAAAGCTTTTACGACCCGCTCGGATGCTTTTGCGTTGTCATGCCGTGCGGCAAAAATCCCCCTTGGGGGAACATGAGGAGGAAATGCGCATGAAACTGGCAGTCATCGGTTCCAATATGGTAGACCTCACAGCTTACATCCATCACATGCCCGCGCCGGGAGACTCTGGAAGCGCCGGATTTCTCTATCAGCTGTGGCGGCAAGGGGCGCAAATCAAGCGGTTGCCGCCGCTCTCTGCGGTGCAGAAGCGATGATGGTATCGAAAGTCGGCAGCGACCTCTTCGCGGACAATACGATCGAGAATCTCAAGACGTTCGGCATTGATACGCGCTATGTCACGAAAGCGTCCGATGCGTCGAGCGGCATTGCGTCAATCTTCGTCGATGAGAGCGGCCAGAACAGGATCTTGATCGTCAAGGGAGCAAACGATTCGCTCGCACCGACGGACATCGATGCGGCAGAGACGGAGCTCAAGGCGTGTGCCATGATCATCCTTCAGCTCGAAGTGCCGCTTGCAACCGTTTACCATGCCATCGATTTTGGAAGAACGCACGGCGTTCCCGTGCTGCTCAATCCGGCGCCTGCGACGAAGGCGCTCGACATCACGAAGGTCTGCGCCTGCGACTTCTTCGTTCCGAACGAGACGGAACTTTCTATCCTCACAGGTCTGCCTATGGAAACGCTGGAAGACGTGGAAGAAGCGGCGAAAAGCCTCTTGGTGCGCGGTCTCAAGAACATCATCGTCACCCTTGGCGGGCGCGGCGCCTTGTGGATGACGCAGAAGGAAAAGCAGTACGTCGCGCCCTACAAGGTCACTGCCGTCGATACCACAGGCGCGGGCGACGCCTTCATCGGCTGCTTTGCGAGCGAGTATGCGAAAGGCGGCGACGTGCTCGCCGCCATGAAGAAAGCGAGCGCGTTTGCCGCCTTGAGCGTCACGCATAAAGGCACGCAGTTGTCGTATCCGACACAGGAAGAGCTGGCGATATTCCTGCAGAAAAAAGCTGCAGAATAAACGTGGGGGGAAGAATCATGTTGAAGGGAATACCAAAATGCATCAGCCCGGATCTCTTGAAGGCCCTTGCCGAAATGGGACACGGAGATCTCGTCGTCGTCGCCGATGACTTCTATCCGGCCGTGTCGATGGCGCGTGAGGGAATCACGATCAACGCCGACGGCATCGGCGCTGCTGAGATGATTGACGGCATCCTGCAGCTCATGCCGCTCGATACCGAGTACGAGAAGCATCCCGTGCTCATCATGGACGTGATGGAAGAGATGCGCGAAAAGATCGGCCGCCCCAAGGTTTGGGACGATTTCATCGCCGCCGTCGAGAAGCATGTGCCGCAGGGCAGGAAGAGCATCGGCTTCATCGATCGCTTCAGCTTCTACGACAAGGCGAAGACGGCCTTCGTGACGATTTCCACAGGCGAGCGTCAGCCTTACGGCTGCGTGATCCTGCAGAAGGGCGTCATGTAACCTGCACGGCAGGAAAATGCAGCAATGACAAAGGGGCTGCGCAGAGTCAAATCGACTCCGCGCAGCCCCTTCATCATTGTTCGATCATTTATACGATTGACCGATCAGCTGCACCTGTTGTGGCACTTCTTTCTCAGACCAACCCCTGGGCGATCATCGTGTCCGCCACATGGAGGAAGGCCGTGATGTTGGCGCCGGCGATGAGGTTGCCCTTCATGCCGTACTTCTCCGCGTTCTTCTTGGAATTCTGGTAGATGTTCTTCATGATGCCCTTGAGGCGATTGTCGACTTCCTCGAACGTCCAGTGCAGGCGCTCGGAGTTCTGGCTCATCTCCAGCGCGGAGACGGCGACGCCGCCGGCGTTTGCCGCCTTTGCAGGTCCGAAGAGCACGCCCTTTTCCAAGAGGTATTCCGTAGCGTCGAGCGTCGTCGGCATGTTCGCGCCTTCACCGACCGCCATGACGCCGTTTTGGACGAGCGCCTTCACGCCGTCGAGGTCGAGTTCGCTCTGCGTCGCGCACGGCAGGGCGATGTCGCACTTGACCGTCCAGACGCCCTTGCAGCCCTCGTGGTACTGGGCGTTCGGGCGCTTCTCGACATACTCCTTGATGCGGCCGCGGCGCACTTCCTTTGATCTCCTTGACGAGCGCGAGGTCGATGCCCTCGGGATCGTAGACGTAGCCGTTCGAATCGGAGCACGTCACAGCTTCGCGCCGAACTCGATCGCCTTCTCGATCGCATACGTCGCGACGTTGCCCGAGCCGGAGACGACGACCGTCTTGCCTTGGAGGCTCTTGCCGTTGTCTTCAAGCATCTCCTTCATGAAGTAGAGGAGACCATAGCCCGTGGCTTCCGTGCGCGCGAGGCTGCCGCCGTAGCCGAGCCCCTTGCCCGTCAGGACGGCGGAATCGAAGGAGTTGACGATGCGCTTGTACTGGCCGTAGAGGTAGCCGATCTCACGTCCGCCGACGCCGATGTCGCCCGCCGGCGTATCGACCATCGAGCCGATATGGCGGTAGAGCTCCGTCATGAAGCTCTGGCAGAAACGCATGACTTCGTTGTCGCTCTTGCCCTTCGGATCGAAATCCGAGCCGCCCTTGGCGCCGCCGATCGGCAGTCCCGTCAAGGAGTTCTTGAACGTCTGCTCGAAGGCAAGGAACTTCAAGATGGAGAGCGTCACGCTCGGATGGAAACGCAGACCGCCCTTGTAGGTGCCGACGGCGCTGTTCGCCTGCACGCGGTAGCCGCGGTTGACCTGCACCTCGCCCTTGTCGTTCTCCCACGGCACGCGGAACATCACGACGCGCTCCGGCTCGACCATGCGCTCCAGGATCTTGTGCTTTTTGTACTCGGGATGCTGCTCCAAGACCGGCACGATCGAGGTCAGGACTTCCTTGACCACGTTATGATATTCCTTCTCCTGCGGATCCTTCTTTTCGACATACGCAAGAATGTCCTCTACATACTGCTGCATTTCCGTCATGCGTGATTACCCCTTTGCTTTGAAACTCTATAAGAAAAATCTATCGTGTGCCGAAGCACTCATATATCATAGCGCAGATGGAGCAAAAAGTACACTGTTTTGCTAAGGTATTATGTATACATAGTTACAGTCGATTTGTGAAAATTTCGCAAGCGCAGGAATCAAAACGATAAAAACACGATGCAAAATTCCGCCTTGACACCACATACCCCTATGTGTATAATAAAGCTACCAATAGGGGTATGTGCAGAAGGAGGAAATCATGGATATGTTGAAAAAGATGCTGCAAGAGAGCGGCACGCTGAGGGACGGAATCCTTCTCGCGCTGTCGGCGGCTGCCTTGCTGGCGAGTTTTGCGGGGGCGGAGCCTTTCGGCTTCGATATGGCCTGGGTCGCCGTCCTCTTCTCGGGTGCACCGATCGTCTGCGGCGCTTTCTCGCACTCGTGCGCGAGCACGACATTCGCGCCGACTTGCTCGTGTCACTCGCACTCATCGCCTCGCTCGCCATCGGCGAGATCTTCGCGGCGGGCGAGATCGCCTTCATCATGCAGCTCGGCGCCTTTCTCGAAGAGTACACCGTGGGGCGCGCCCGCGCCGGCATCGAACGCCTCGTCGCGCTTGCGCCGCAGATGGCGTGGCGCGTCAGGGAGGGAAAAGCCGAGGAGGTGCGCGCGGACGAGGTGGCTGTCGGCGACCGTCTGCGCGTCCTTGCCGGCGAGAAGATTCCTGCGGACGGACGCATCGTGACGGGGCGCACGGCTGTCGATGAAGCCGTGCTCACGGGAGAGTCGATGCCCGTCGACAAGAATCCCGGCGACGAGGTCAAAAAGCGGCACGCTGAACCAGTTTGGAACGTTCGAGATGATCGCGGAGAAGGTCGGCGAAGATATGGCGCTCACGCGGCTCATCCGTCTCGTTCAGGAAGCGGATGCCGGCAAGGCAAAGATCGTTCGTCTCGCCGACCGCTGGGCGACATGGATCGTCGTCTTCGCCCTCGCCGCCTCGCTGCTCGCGCAGTACATCACGGGCGATGTGCTGCGCGCCGTGACCGTGCTCGTCGTCTTCTGCCCATGCGCCCTCGTGCTTGCGACGCCGACGGCGGTCATGGCGGCGATCGGCAACGCGGCGCGCCGCGGCTTCCTCGTCAAGGAAGGCGACGCCTTGGAGCGTCTTTCTTCCGTCACCGCCGTCGCCTTCGACAAGACGGGCACGCTGACGAACGGGACGCCGCGCGTGCAGACGATCACGCCGCTCGCCGACGGCTGGAGCGACGGGCGCGTGCTCGCCGCAGCCGCCGCCCTCGAAAGCCATTCGGAGCATCCGTTGGGCAAGGCGATCGTCGCCTGCCATGCAGAGAAAAGCGCGGCGGCGGGCATCGGCAGGGAACGATCCGACATGGATGAGCTTCTCGCTGCAGCATCGCCCACCGTCGACGTCCTGCCTGGCGAGGGAATCGTGGCGCGGTCGAAAGGCGCCGTCTGTCTCGCCGCCGGCAACGCGCGCCTTCTCCGCCGCCTCGGCATACGTCTTGCGGAGCGCGCCGAAGAAGCATCGCTTCGCTGTCTCGACGAGGGGGCAGCGATCGTCTACCTCGTCGAGGGGGATGCCGTCGTCGGGCTCATCGCCCTCGCCGATGCCGTGCGCACGGGCGCGAAACGCATGGTGCGCCGCCTGCAGGAGGAGGGGCTTCGTCCTGTACTTCTCACGGGCGACAACGAGCGTGCGGCCGCGGCGGTCGCGCAAAGCCTCGCCATCGAGGAAGTGCACGCCCACCTGCTGCCCGAGGACAAGCTCGCCGCCATCGAGAAGCTTGCAAAAGACGGCAGCCCGACGGCAATGATCGGTGACGGCATCAACGACGCCCCTGCCCTGAAGAGGGCTTTCGTAGGGATAGCCATGGGCAGATCGGGCGACGGCATCGCAGCGGAAGCAGCGGACATCGCCATCACGCAGGGAAGCGTCGAGGAACTCTCGCACCTCTTCGCGCTCTCGCGCCATCTGATGAAGACGATCCGCCGAAACATCGCCTTCTCTCTCGCGCTGAATTTCCTGGCCATCGCGCTCGCTGTCACGGGCGAGATCGGCCCCGTCCTCGGCGCTCTCATCCACAACACAGGCTCGATCCTCGTCATCATCAGCTCGGCGCTCCTGCTCCATTGGAAGAGCGGGAAAGACGAGGCGCCGCTCCCTTCCCCCTCGCCCGTGCAGGAAGAAAAAGGCTTGGCAAAGCGCTCGTTCTTCGCTACAATGAAGGAAAACTGCGCGGCGACAGATGCGCGTGTGCTGAAAGAGTGCTCCACGAAGGACAAGTCTCTCGGCGCTTCCTTCTGGTCGTTCCTCGCAAAACACTCTTGGGGGTAAGCATTATGGCATTTTCCTTTACCAAATGGCAGGGATGCGGCAACGACTTCGTGCTGGTGAACGGCTTTTCCGAACGGCTCGACGAAGAAGATCTCGCTGCGCTCGCGCAGAAGATCTGCGACCGGCACTACGGCATCGGCGCGGACGGACTGATCCTCGTGCTGCCATCGAAAGCGGCGGATTTCAGGATGCGCATCCTGAACGCGGACGGCAGCGAAGCGGAGATGTGCGGCAACGGCATTCGCTGCTTCGCGGGCGTCGTCCATGACGAAGGCTTGAGCGACAAGGAAGAATTCACCGTCGAGACGGGCGCGGGCATCCTCGTGCCGCGCCTGCAGCTTGCGGACGGCAAGCTCCAAGGCGTGCGCGTCGATATGGGCGAGCCGACCCTCGCGGGCGACCGCATCCCCGTCCTCGGCTTCGGTGCGGCGCATGTCGTCGAACAGCCCATCGAGGCGGGCGGCGAAACGCTCTCCATGACCTGCGTTTCCATGGGCAACCCGCATTGCGTGATCTTCGTCGAAGATGCAGAAGCGGTGCCGATCGAGAAGCTCGGCCCCCTGCTTGAGCGGCACGAGGCGTTTCCCAAGAAGACGAACGTGGAGTTCGCCGCCGTCCTGGATGCGTCCCACATCCGTATGCGCGTCTGGGAGCGCGGCGCCGCCGTGACGCTCGCCTGCGGCACCGGCTCCTGCGCGACCCTCGTTGCCGCCGCGCTCACGGGGCGCACAGAAAGAGCCGCCGAGGTGCAGCTCGACGGCGGCCGGCTGCAGATCGAATGGGCAGAGGACAACCACGTTTACATGACGGGGCCTGCCGAGAAAGTCTTTGCCGGAAGGCGTGAATGAATCGACGCAAAAAGAGGGGCTGTCGCACATAAATCATGTGCGACAGCTTTTTTCATGCACAAAAAAAGCCTCCACCCTAGCAAAAGGGCGGAGGCAGGTGTAAAAATAGATTTATGCAAAAAAACTAATTTTACAACCAGATTATACCGCATGGGGCGAAACTTATCAACCCTGCCTGCCCCTGAATTTTTGAAAATGCAGATTCCCAAGAATGACCCAGTTCGCCTGCTGCGCCAATGTATCGGAGGGATGAATCTGACCGCGCTCTATCGCACCTATGGACGTATCGACAAAAAAAGCTGGCGTCCCCCGTGCAACTGCTCGCCATTCTCATCTATTCCGGCATGAACCATCTCTTCAGCTCCCGAAGAATCGAGACGGCTTGTCGGCGCGACGTGAACTTCCTCTATCTTTTGGAGGGAAAAACCCGCGCCCGATCACGCAACCATCTCGCGCTTTCGCTCAAAACACCGGCATCTTGCATCAAGGAACTGTTCGCGCAAATGGACATCCTCCTGCAAACGCTCGGCGTCATATCGCTTGAGCACATCTTCATCGACGGAACCAAGATCGAGTCTGTCGCTAACAAATACAAGTTCGTCTGGAAGAAGACTGTCCTGAAAAAAATCAAGCGAAACTGCTGGAAAAAAACTGCTCGTCTTCATCGAGCAAGCAGAACAGCAGCTATCCATATCCGTCCGACATGGAAAGGATCTCGCTTGCGCCACCTCAAGAAAATGCGAAAGCAGCTGAAACGTCTGCAGAAAAAAAGCAAGGCCTCGTCTTCGTGCATGGGAGCGGACGGCGAAAAAGCGTGCTGCAAAAGGCGTTGGAGAAACTGGACGAGTTCATCGCTCGCTGGAAAGACTACCAGAAAAAGCTCCGCATCATGGGCACGCGCAACAGCTTTGCCAAGACGGATCACGATGCGACCTTCATGCGAATGAAGGAAGATGCGATGAAGAACGGACAACTGAAACCAGCCTACAACATCCAATGCGGCGTCGATGCAGAATTCATCACATGGGCAACGGCGGGGCCGCAACCGACGGACACCACAACGCTCATCCCGTTCCCCGGAGGATTTCCATGCACATGTGAAGGAACGCTATGCCAAGGTCATTGCCGACGCTGGATATGAAAGCGAAGAAAAACTACGTCTATCTCAAGGGCTAACGGGCAGGGCGGCCTACATCAAGCCGAACAACTACGAGCGAGCAAAGACCCGCGCTTGGAAGAATGACATCGGGCGTTTCGAGAACATGACCTATCTCAGCGACGAAGACGCCTATCTCTGTGCCAACGGCAGGAAACTCAAGGTTACGGGCACGAAGACGGTGAGAAACAAGACCGGCTATACGAGCGTCAAGACCTGCTACACGGCAGAAGATTGCAACGGCTGTGAAAGGAAAGCTGAGTGCATGCGGAGCAGATCAAAACTGCCGTTAGAAGAGCGGACGAAGAGCTTGGAAGTGGCGAAAACATTCCATGAGGAACGAGCGGCCTCGAAGGCGCGACTGATATCGGATGAAGGAATACGGCTGAGAGTCAATCGAAGCATCCAAGCGGAAGGCGCTTTTGCCAACATCAAGGCGGACATGGGCTTTCGCCGCTTCCTCAGCCGGGGCAATGCCAATGTGCTTGTGGAAACGATGCTTCTGGCGATGGCACATAACTTCGGGAAACTGCATCAAAAGATCCAACGAGGATGCGGCGGGCAACATCTCTTTCCAGTAGACGTTGCAGCATAAAAATACGCAGGAAAAAAGCTGGCATGGTACAGCGTTCTTTCCTGCGCATTTTTTTCGAGAGTCTTTTCATCGAAATGAATATTTGATTCACGCAATAAAAAGAGAGGCTGTGCATAAGTCAAATTCGACTCATGCGACAGCCCCTTTTTCTGATGCAGATGCCTTAGAGCCAGGCGTACTTCAAGATGAAGAGCACGGTCAGGATGTACATGAGCCATGTCACATCGCGGAACTTGCCCGCGGCGATATGCAAGATCGTGTAGGAAATGATGCCGAACGCGATGCCCTCCGCGATGGAATAGGCGAACGGCATGATGGCGATGCAGATGAAGGCGGGAATCGCCTCGATGATTTCCGACCAAGGGATCTTCACGACCTGCTGCATCATGAGGAAGCCCACGATGACGAGCGCCGGCGCCGTCGCAAAGCCCGGCACAGCCAAAAAGAGCGGCGAGAAGAAGAGCGCGACGAGGAAGAGAACCGCCGTCGTCACTGCCGTCAGCCCCGTGCGCCCGCCCTCGACGATTCCCGCCGAAGACTCGACGTAAGTCGAAATCGTCGATGTGCCGAGACAGGCGCCGATCGCCGTGCCGCAAGCGTCGGCGAGGAGCGCGCCCTTGACGCGCGGCAGCCTCCCCTTCTCGTCGAGCATGTCCGCGCGCGAGGCGCAGCCGATCAGCGTGCCGAGCGTATCGAAGAGGTCGACGAAGAGGAAGGCGAAGATGATGACGATGAAATCGAGCGAAAGGATCGCATGGAAGTCGAACTGCATGAGGGTCGGCGCGAGCGACACGGGCGGCGCGACGATGCCCGCCGGCATGAGGCTGAAATAACCGTGCGCGGGATCGGGAATGTAGACGCCGAGAATCTCCGGGGACGATGCCAAGGCCCCAAGTGGCGAAGATGCCGATGAGGATGTGCCCCTTGACGTTCTTCATGACGAGGACAGCCGTCAGGAGGATGCCGAAGAGCGCCAGGAGAACGGTGACGCCTTCCGAAGGGAAGGATCCTTCCGCCAACGCCTTGGGGAAGGAGAAGAGCGCGACGAGCTTCGACCCCTGCGACGACGACGTGCGCGTTCTGCAGGCCGATGAACGTGATAAAGAATCCGATGCCGACGGTGACAGCGCTCTTCAAGGTCATAGGAATCGCATTGAAAAGCGCCTCGCGCACGTTCGTCACGGAGAGCGCGATGAAGATCAGACCCTCGATGAGAACCGCCGTCAGCGCAAGCTGCCATGAGTACCCCATCTGCCCGACAACCGTGTAGGCGAAGAAAGCGTTGAGCCCCATCGCGGACGAGAGCGCAAACGGCAGGTTCGCGAACGACGCCATCAAGACGCACGCCAGCCCCGAAGCGAGAGCCGTCGCCGTGAACACGGCGCCCGTATCCATGCCGGTGGAGCCGAGAATCAACGGATTCACGGCGAGGATGTAGGCCATCGTCATGAACGTCGTGAGTCCCGCCAACACCTCGGTCTGGATCGTCGTGCCGTTTTCCTTCAAGTGAAACACGTTTTCCAACATTTTTTCCATGGAAGTATCTCCTTTTACTTCTGAAAAGTTGATGAACGACACTCCTATTTTAGCGGAAAGCACGGACAGTGGCAAGGTGAAAGGCAGGGACTTTCTTCGCATAAAGAGAGAGGGGGGGGAGGCTGCGTCCTTCGGGCTTGGCTCTCGGACAAGCCAGTAGCGGTCAACGTCGGCCAATCATGCGACGCGCTTCGCGCTTGCATTCTTGGGACGTTTTCGCATACGGCTTGTTTCCCGATCGCCTGCGTCCTTCGGACTTGGCTCTCGGACAAGCCAGTAAAGGGCTGAAGCGGTTGGCTTCAGCCCTGAATATCCTTGGTGACTCCTATGGGATTCGAACCCATGAACCCGCCGTGAGAGGGCGGTGTCTTAACCACTTGACGAAGGAGCCGTTGAACATGGATTATTATATTACATATTTTGCAGTTTGGCAATACTTTTTTTCAGGCGGTCGAGAGAATTTTTTTTGCCGAGCAGGAAGAGCACTTCCGTCACGCCGCCCGGCGTGACTTTCTGGCCGGAGACGGCGATGCGCAGCGGCCACATGATGGCGCCTTTCTTTTCGCCGCGCTTTTCCACGAAGGCGTCGAGCGCCTCGTTGATGGCGTCAGGCGTCCACGGCTCGATGGCTTCGAGCATGGGGAGCGTTTCGGGCAGCAGCTCGCGCGCCTTTTCTGGATTCGTCTTGTTGCGCTTGTTCGTATAGCAGTCGATGTCGTAGTCGGGCATTTCGACGAGGAAGCGGATCTGCTCCTCTATCTCGTTCAAGCGGCTGAGTCGCGGGCGCAGGACTTCGGCGATGTAGTCCCACTTCTCCGAAAGCTCCGTCGGCAGCTCGCCTGCAAAGGGACGCGCAAGCCTGGCGAAGGCAGCCGGCTCCATGGCCTTGAAGTATTCGCCGTTCATCCAGTCGAGCTTCTTGTAGTCGAAGATGGCGGGCGATTTGCAGATGCCGTCGAGGGAGAACGCTCCGATCAGCTCCTCCATCGTGAAGATCTCTCGGTTCGTGTCCTTCGGCGACCAGCCGAGGAGCGCGACGTAGTTCGTGACGGCTTCGGCGAGGTAGCCTTCATCGATGAGCTGCCCGAAGCTCGCGGCGCCATGCCGCTTCGAGAGCTTCGACACCGTGCCGTCCTCGCTCTTTCCCATGACGGGCGGCAGATGGATGAACTCGGGCAGCTGCCAGCCGAAAAACTCGTAGAGCAGCACATGCTTGGGCGTCGAAGTGATGTATTCATTGCCGCGGATGACGTGCGTGATCTCCATGAGGGTGATCGTCGACGACGTTCGCGAAATTGTACGTCGGCATGCCGTCGCTCTTCAAGAGGATCTGGTCTTCGAGCTCGCTGTTTTCAATCGTGATGCTGCCGAGGATCAGATCGCGGTACGTCGTCGAACCGACGAGAGGCATTTTTCTGGCGGATGACGTAGGGCGTGCCCGCCGCAAGATGCTTCTCGACCTCCTCGGGCGAGAGGTCGCGGCAGTGGCGGTCATAGCCGCCGAACTTGTCGCCCGCGGCTTCCTGCGCATGATCCTTCGCCGCGCAGAAGCAGCGGTAGGCGTGTCCTGAGGCGACGAGCTTCTCGGCATATTCCCTGTAGATCGCCTTGCGCTCGCTCTGCACATAGGGACCGAACGCGCCGCCCTTCTCGGGACTTTCATCGGCGACGATGTGCGCGGCGGCCAGGCTCTCGTTGATGACCTCGCGCGCGCCTTCGACGAAGCGCTCCTGATCCGTGTCCTCGATGCGCAGGATGAAGTCACCGCCCTGGGACTTCGCGAAAAGATAGCCGTAAAGCGCCGTGCGCAGGTTGCCGATGTGCATGTAGCCCGTGGGGCTGGGCGCGAAGCGCGTGCGTATATGGTTGGCCAAGATGATTCCTCCTAGTGCTCTGCTGTCTTTTTCCTCTAGTATATCAGCAATGGAGGCGATGTGCAAACGAGGGGTGAGAGAGTTCTAACTCGCATTTTCAAGGGGGCATGATATAATGAAGATACCATCATGGAGCGAAGGAGCGCCGAAAAATCTTCCGCGCACCTTCCTGGCAAAAGAAAAAGGAGCGATCAAGATGAACCATCTGACATTCTTCCTCTTCGCCCTCGCGGCGGGGCTCTTCCTCTTCTCGCCGCAGGCGGCTGCGGCGGCGGCGGCGCCGTCCGAGCCGCCCATCCTCATGGTCGATGGCACGGGCAGAGTGGAGACGGCGCCCGACTGCGCGACGATATCGATCGGCGTAGTCACGCAGGCAGCGGACGCGAAGACGGCGCAGGAGGGAAATGCGCGCAAGGCGTCGGCCGTGCAGAAAGCCCTCGTCGCCGCAGGCGTCCCCGAGGCGAACATCCAGACGCGCGACTACTACTTCCAGCCGCTTTACGAGCGTCAGGACAAAGCCACCAAAGACGAGATCACGGGCTACCAGGCGGAGAACACCGTGACGGTGCGCATCGACGACCTCGCAGACGTCAGCCGCATCATCGACCTCGCGCTCAAGAGCGGCGCGAACAGCATATCCTCGCTGAATTTCGGCGTGAAGAACGCGGAAAAAGCTGCGCAAGACGGCCTTGACCGCTGCAGTCAACGACGCGCGCAAGAAAAGCCGATGACCTTGCCGCCGCCTTGGGCAGGCGCGTCGTCGGACTGAAATCCGTTTCGAGAGCACCTACCCGTTCGCCGATCGTGCAGCAAGCACGAAGATGCTCGCCGCTTACGAGAATGCGCCTTCGACGCCGATCGCGCCGGGCACGTTGGAGATGAGCGCCGAAGTACACATCGAGTATTACCTGAGCGAGTGAAGGCAGGCCGAAGGACGGACGATCGTCATCCGCCTCGCCGCACCTAGAGATGACCGTGCATAATCCAGCGTACAAAAACAGGGGGCTATCGTCTCCCCTATTTTTTTGCGCCATCATCATCGGAAAATACGCCCAAGAGCCCCGGTCATTCTCACCATGTGTGGAAGAATCTTGAGACAACAGGAGAGTATACGTCCTAAAAATAAAAAACGCAAGATTTTTTCGCTTGAGAATCCTTCGTCTTTATGGTATACTGTCATGGCAAATAGAGACAAAGACCTAGCAGCATGGATAAAGATGCGCAAAAAACTCCAAGAATGTCATTTTCTTCCATGCCTCTATCCAGCAGCAGAAATAATCATTATTAAAAAACACAAGGAGAAAATGCCGACATGATAGCAGAACGCTCTTTCTTTCGAACGTATGGCGCGCGCGCAAGTCTCCTCGCCCCTGCCCTCCTCGGCCTTCTGCCAGGGACGGGATGCGCGGCTCAAGCCGTGCCGGACTGGGCCTATGAAGCTGTGGAGCAGCTTGAAGCAGCGGGCTACGTCGATCTTGCGGGCAAGACGCCGCAGGAGTATTCGCGAAAGGATCTCGTGGATCTCGTAGCGCGCGGCCTCCATGAAATCGACCGCGTGCAGCAGGGCACAGCCGCCGACGAGTACGGCAGGCTCGTGAGCCTCGCCATGCGCGACGAGGTGCGCGTCAAGCTGTACCGCGAGCAGGAGCGCCAGCTGAGGCGCTCGTTTGCCGACGCAGAAGCCGCGGCGAAACATGCGGAAGAGCGTCTCGCGCGCGAATCCCTGCGCGGCACGAACCGTTTGGAGATCATGAAGCCGCTGGCAGAGAGGGCGTCCGAAGCGCGTCAGCGACTGCAGTTCACAGCGCGCGACTACGCACTCACCAAGATGCGGCTCGAAAAGCGCGAGCTTGCGCTCGCCAACTTGAAAGAACGCAAGCGGGAGGTTCTCGCCCACCTGACCGGAGGAGAGAACCTGCAGCCGACGGGGACGGCCGCAGCCGCCCCCGTCTCTGCCGCGCCGGTGGCCGTTGCCGAGACTCCTGCGGACGCTTACGCCGAACCGCTCGTCGCACAGGACGCCATGGACGCCGCGACGCGCCTGCGCGCCCTTTTCATCGAAGATCTCGCGCGCATTGGCTACACGGATGAAGAGAACGGCGATCAGCAGCTCTATGCTCCCGTGCTCCTCCCGGAAAAAAATCCGAGCCCGGGCTCAAGATCGACGCCGAGGTGCGCGCCGACACCTCACGCTCGACGGGCGTCGAGAGGCTACCCAACCTCACGCGGCTGCGCCTCCGCGTCTACCCCGACTACGACATCGACGGCAACTGGCATGCCCCGGGCATGTTCGAGTACACGAAGTTCCTGAACGGCGGCAGCAACGACGGCAAGCTTCGTTTTGACCGCTACTATCTGACGGGCAAGATCGGCCCGGTGGAGACGGGGATCGGCATCTTCGGCACGGCCTTCGCCGAGGGCAATATCTACGACAGCAAGTTCAAGGGTGTGCGCCTCTCGATCGGCAGTCCCGTCCGCTACACGCTGTACCACGGCACGATCGACAAGGCGGATGACGTGACGGCGCTGCATGCCAGCTACGACACGCCTGCCTACGGCATAGACGCCGGCATGTATCGCTTCGACAAGATCAACGACGCGGCGCGCAACATCTACATGGGGAATTTCCGCATACCTTTGGACAAGTTCGACTTCGGCGCAATGCTGCTTCACGGCAGGGATCATGCGGCGGGCAACGGCACGGGATATGTGCTGACGCTCGCGACGAGCGGCTCCACCTGGCGGCCGGGATCGCTCGCCTACTGGTTCAAGTACTACCGTCAGCCGAGCGCGACCTACGTCAGCCATACGATGCACGGCATGGCAGACTACATGAGCTACGATTCGACGTCCATCGGCCCAAGGCGCGGCGGCTTCCAAGGCTGGGGCACCGGCCTCAGCTACACGGTGCAAAAAGACCTCATGTTCGCCCTTGAGTATTACGACATCCGCGATCTCGATACATCGAGGCGCTCGCGAACCGTTTGGGCGGCGCTCACGGGCTATTTCAGAAACTATGAGATTTGATTTGGATAAAGCACAAGAAAGAGGAGATTGAATCTATGTTGAATTCCTTGCGGGACGGCAAGACAAAGATCGCCGTCGTAGGTCTCGGCTATGTCGGCTTGCCGCTCGCCGTGGCGTTTTCGAAACATTTCAGCGTCATCGGCTACGACAGCGACGAGAAGAAGGTCGCGGACCTTCGCTGCGGCAAAGACCCGATGGGCGAACTTGCCGCGGCGAAGGACGCACATACAAACATCGACTTCACGGCCGATGCGGCGCGCCTGCGCACGGCGTCCTTCATCGTCATCGCCGTGCCGACCCCGATCAAGGGAGACAAGACGCCCGATCTCCATCCGCTGAAGAATGCGACGCGCGTCGTCGGAAAGAATCTGCAGCCGAGCAGCATCGTCGTCTACGAATCGACCGTCTATCCGGGCGTGACCGAGGACATCTGCTGCACCATCCCGGAAGAGGAGTCGGGCATGCATCGCGGCGAGTTCAAGATCGGCTATTCCCCGGAACGCATCAACCCCGGCGACAAGGTGCATCGACTGGAGAACATCGTCAAGATCGTCTCGGGCATGGATGAAGAGACGCTCGACACGATCGCCGCCGTCTACGGCACCGTCATCGAAACCCTGCACCGTGCGTCGTCCATCCGCGTGGCGGAAGCGGCGAAGGTCGCAGAGAACGCACAGCGCGACATCAACATCGCCTTCATGAACGAGCTGGCCATGGTCTTCCACCGCATGGACATCGACACCGCCTCCGTGGCAGCAGCGATGGACACGAAATGGAACGCCCTAGGCTTTCGCCCGGGACTTGTCGGCGGCCATTGCATCGGCGTCGATCCCTATTATTTCATCTACCAGGCGCAGAACCTCGGCTACCATTCGCCGCTCATCTCCACGGGACGGCGCATCAACGACGGCATGAGCGGCTTCGTCGCCCACGCCGTCGTGCGCGAGCTCGTGCGTGCGAAGATCGACCTCGCCCATGCGAACGTCCATCTTCTCGGCATGACGTTCAAGGAAAACTGCCCCGACGTGCGCAATTCACGCGCCGCCGAGGTCTACCGCATATTGCAGGAATACGACCTTTCGCTGCACGCCGTCGATCCCGAGGCCGACGCGGCGGAATTCCGTGCAGAATACGGCTTCGCCCTGGAGCCGTTCGCCGAAATCCGCGAGGCGGACTGCCTCGTATTTCTCGTGGCGCATGAGATGTTCACCCAGCTTTCCTGGGCCGATCTGCGCCGGATGTACCGCGCGGATGGGCCGCGCCTTCTCATCGACGTGAAGGGGATGTTCTCCCGCGAAGAGGCGGAGCGCGAAGGCTTCCGCTACTGGCGTCTCTGATCGTGGCGCCCTTGTCTATGATGAACGCTTTTGAAAAAGGGTGCGGGTCATGAGCTTGAGAAAAATGGGGCTTTTGGCGGTTCTCGGCATCCTGCTCTGCGCCGGCGTCCTCATGTTCTTCCGCGACCATGTGATCAGCACGACGGGTGCGCAGGACGAGATCACCGATCTCAGCAGCCTTTATGAAGCGCAGGAGGAAATTGCAGCGGCGAAGGAGCAGCTGCAAAAAGGCGCAGAGCCTGCAGAAATCTTGACGAAGGACGCCGGCTCGCACGTCGCCATCGTCATCGACGGACTGCCCGATCGCACCACGACGGCGCGCCTGCTCGACGTCCTCAAGAAGCATGGCGCAAGCGCCGTATTCTTCGTCGAAGGACAGAATGCGGCGAATCAGCCGGAGACAATCCAGCTCATACGCGAAGCCGGACAGGAGATCGGCAATTATACCTTCGTAGGGATCGCTGCGGCGCAGGGCTTGCCGCAGGATCGCCTGCTCGCCGAGATCTGCCGCACGCAGAAGGTCGTCGAGGTGCTCACCGCGACGAAGCCGCGTCTCTTCCGTGCGCCGCGAACCGCCTACAACGAGGAGCTTCTGCGCGCCCTGCATGCGGCGGGCATCGACTATGCCGTGAAAGAAACCGCGCATTACGCGCCGGGCCACCTCAAGGACGCAGCGGGAGCCATCGCCTATGCGGCGACGGTGTCTCCCGGAAGCATCATCGCGATCGACATCGCCAAGCCCGTCGAGGCCGCGGCGAAGGATGCTCCCGTCGAGGATCTGCGTCCCGCCGTGGACAAACAGCCGACCTTGGAGGACAAATCCGAGGAAGAACCGAAAAAGACTCCCGTCGATGCAGCCAGCGAGCTGGATTGGCTGCTGACGGCTTTGAAAAACACGGGCAAAAAGCCCGCCAGCATCTACGATTTCCGCAAGATCCGTTATGTACCCGCCGCCCCGGCGGCAACAGTGAAAGAAAGTCGGTGAAGTTATGGAGCAGCAGGAATACGCGCCCGCAGATGACGCCAGCAAAAGCACGGACGCCGCAGAGCGCGGCGCAAGCTTGAACCAGGCATCCGGCACCGCGCAGGCGGAAGACATCCTCTACACGATGAAAGGGGATCGCCGCCTGCTTTCGCATGTTCCGGACGCCGGCGGACACCGCAGCAACCGCAGCCGGCGCGGCGCATCCGCCGACATGGAATCCGAAGACTATACGCTCTACGAGCAGGATGCGAAAAAAACGGACAGCGCTACCTTGTCGATTATCCGGTGAAGATCGACAGCTCCGCGGGAACGCTTGCAGCGCGCGCCGTGGACATCTCGACGACGGGCATCCTCGTGCGCCTGGAGGGTGACGCGCATGCGGCGGAGCTTTCGGGCGACGTCAAGCTGACCTTCGAGATCACGGCCGGCACGATGCCCGAGGGCTACGAGATGAAGGTGAAGAAGCTGCCCGCTACCGTCATACGAGCCTTCGGGCAGGCGGAGGAAAAAGCTCTACGGCATCGAGTTCAAGAAGACCCTCGCTCAGTACGCCGCCGCGCGCAGGCAGGGCTACATGTTCGCTGCAGCGACCTTCTTCCTCGCCGTGATCACGCTCATCATCCTGCTCATGCGCGCCGAATCGGTCATCTATTTCAAGTTCAATCGCTGGCTCTATCTCTACAGCATCATCGCCGCGACCTTCTTGCTCACGCGCTATCTGTTCGCCATGTTCTACCGCCCCGTGCCCATCGATCCCGACTATACGCCGGGCGTGACGATCGTCGTACCATGCTTCGACGAGGAAGAGTGGATCCAGCGCACGATTCACAGCTGCATCAATCAGGACTATCCCGTGGACAAGCTCGAAGTGATCGTCGTCGACGACTGCTCGAACGACCGCTCCGCCGAGCGCGTGCAGCAAATGATCGCCGAACTCAAGGCGGCGGATACGAGCGACCACGCCTACCGCGTATCTGAGCGCATACGCTTCCTGCAGCAGCCGACGAACATGGGCAAGCGCGACGCCATGGCGCGCGGCGCGAAGGAAGCGAAGCACGATCTTCTCGTCTTCGTGGACTCGGACAGCTTCCTCGACCCCTTCGCCATCCGCAACATCGTGCAGCCCTTCAAGGACAAGGAGATGGGCGGCGTCTCAGGGCGCACCGATGTCGCGAACACCTACACGAACGCCTTGACGAAGATGCAGGCGGTGCGCTACTCCATCGCCTTCCGCGTCATGAAGGCGGCAGAAGGCTTCTTCGATGCGGCGACGTGCCTTTCCGGCCCCTTGTCGTGCTACCGCAAGGATCTCGTCCTCAAGTACATGGATGCGTGGCTCAACCAGCGTTTCCTCGGACAGAAGGCGACCTTCGGCGACGACCGCAGCATGACGAACTTCATCCTGCGCCACAACCGCACGACGTATCAGGATTCCGCCGTCTGCATGACGATCGTGCCGCGCTCCTACCAAGTCTTCCTGCGCCAGCAGATGCGTTGGAAGCGCTCGTGGCTGCGCGAGTCGCTGATCGCGAGCCGCTTCATGTGGAAGAAAGAGCCGTTCATGTCGCTCGGCTTCTACATGGGCGTCCTCGTGCCGATCGCCGCGCCCATCATCGTCCTCTACAATCTCTTCTATGTGCCGATCATGTACCGCGTCTATCCCACGAGCTTCCTCATCGGCATGCTCATGATGGCGCTCCTGATGAGCATGGCGCAGCTTCTCATACGGCGCAGCACGACGTGGCTCTACGCCATGTGGTTCTGCATATACTATGAAGCCGTGCTCCTCTGGCAGATGCCCGTCGCCTGGGTCACCTTCTGGAAGACGACCTGGGGCACGCGCATGACGCTCGCCGACATCGCCGAACGCAACAAGAAGAAACAGAAGGAGCAAGGAAAGAACGCCTCCTCGGACAAAAACAGGAGCGGAGGCGGCATGAAAAAGAAACGTGTACTCGTGCGCTTGAAACAAGGCTTGGAAAAGGCGCGGGAAGAGGCGCAGGCGCAAAAGCAGGCGCAGCAGGCGCAGCAGGCGGCGGAGACGACCGCGCCAAACGCACAGGCAGCGCCTTCTGCAGCGCAGGAAGCCCCCACGGATGTGCAGCCGGCGCCGCAAAAGACGAAGCGCCCCCCTCTCGGGAACGAGAATTTCACGCGCAGCAAGAATCGCCGCAAGAAGATGCGCGTCGTCCTGCAGTTCACGATCCTCGCCGTCTCGCTTTTCATGCTTCTGCAGCTTTTCTTCACGTTCAAGACCCTACGACGCTTCCGAAGCCGCAGCGACGAGCGAAGAGGACAAAGGCTTCATCGCTCTCTCCTACTTCGGCGTCGACCGTCATGGCGACACCTCTTCGCTCATCGGCAAGGAGGAGCTGCGCCGCCATCTCGCGGAGCTGAAGCGCCAAGGCTATGTGACCATTTCGCAGAAAGACATCCTCAACTATTACCAAAACGGAGCCCCCCTGCCGCCCCGCTCGCTCTTCCTCATGTTCGAAGACGGCAGGCGCGACACGGCGATCTTCGCGCAGGAAATCATGGAAGACTTGAACTTCAAGGCGACGATGATGACCTACCCGGAAAAATTCGTCAAGGAGGACACGAAGTTCCTTCACCCGAAGGATCTGCACGAGATGGAAGACTCGACGTTCTGGGAGATGGGAACGAACGGCTACCGGCTCGCCTACATCAACGTCTTCGACCGTTACGACGACTTTCTCGGCGAGCTGGACCTGCTGCGCTTCGATATGGTGCGCAGCTACCTCGGCCGCCGCTACAACCACTACCTGATGGATTACATCCGCGACAAGGACGGCATCCCCGTCGAGAGCGAACGTCAGATGGAGCGGCGCGTCACCTACGACTACACGCGCTTGCGCGAAGTGTACGAAAAAGAGCTCGGCTATGTGCCACAGGCACATGTGCTCATGCACGCGAACACGGGGCGCTTCGGCAACAACCCGCGCGTCAGCGCAGTCAACGAGCGCGAGATCCGCAGCACCTTCCCGATGAACTTCAATCGCGAGGGTTTCGTGCTCAACAAGCGCACCAGCAGTCTCTACGACCTCACGCGCATGCAGCCGCAGCCCTATTGGCCGATCAACCATCTTCTCATGCGCATCAACTACGATACGGACGGCAGCCTCGCCTACATCGATGGGCGAACCGAAGGCCGCCGCGCATGGGAGCTCAGGGAAGGCGCCCTCGAATGCCGCGACGAGACGCTGATCTTGACGACGCTGCCCGAAGGCAATGCGGCCGCACGTCTCGCCGAAACCGAAAAAGCTCAAGGATCTCCGTCTGGAAGTGGAGCTTGAAGGCAACGCCTTCGGCTCGCAGCAGATCTTCCTGCGCAGCTCCGGCGACCTTTCGGACGCGGTCGCCGTCACGCTCGTCAACGATCACCTCGTCGTGGAAGAAATCACGGGCGGCGCGAAAAAAAGAGCTTTACAAAGAAAAAGCTGCCCGTGATCCTCGGCGAGAAGATCCTTTCCGTCGAAGAGGCGCGAAGGGAAGCGAAGGTCGGCGAAAACGAAGCCTTCGCACGCTATGCGTCCTCCCCGCTGCGGCCAAGGAGTATCTGGGACGCGCGAATGAAGCGCGCGAGACATACGCCCCTGCCGTCGAGGATGGCGCCGCCCCTTACGAGGGACGCGAGAGCTTCCATCGCCGCAGCAAGTGCCAGCTGGTGATCCATCTCTCGGGCGATCGCCTGAGCGTGGAAGTCGACGGCCACATGGGGCCGGAGAACATCGCGCTGCACCGCTTGGAGCGGGGCGACGTCTTCATCGGCGCCTCCTGGCGCGGCGAAGCATGGAGCCAACGAAATCTCGCCGACGATGTTTACGACGGCGTGTTCAAGAAAGTGCGCATCCTGACCGAGACCGGGCAAGCGGACAGCGAGGAGCGTCTCCTTTACACGAGCGAGTATAAAGGATGGGACAAGGTGAAGTACAGAGCCGGAGAAATCTGGGACGCTGTCTTGCGCTGGTTCCTCGAAAATGTATGATGAAAAGAGGGCGCGGGGGCGAAAAGTCTGCGCGCCCTCTCTTTGCAGGGAACAGGAGGTATGTTCATGCGATGGTTGATGTTGGGGATGTTTCTTGCCGCCGGACTCTCCCTCGGGGGATGCGTCCAGGCAGAGCCTTTGAAGAGCGCCGAGCAGCACGCGCCCGTGGAGCTTTCTTCATGGCACGCCTACTGGGATGTCGCAGGCGGCGAGAGCGACTATCGCAAGATGCGCGAAAAGCTCGCGAAGGTTGCCATCTTCGCCGTCTGCTACGACGACAAGGACGAGCTTTTCATCCCGGAGGAAGTGAAGACCCTCGTGAACTCCTACCGCATCCGGAAGGTCGAACGCTACCTGACCTTCACGAATGACATCGTGGGAACGACGCGCATCGAAAAAGATCCGGAGCTTCTGCGCCGCCTCCTCACGACGGATGAGCAGATGGAAAAAGAAGCGAAGGCCATGGCCGACCTCGCCGAAAAATTCGGCATGGAGGGCGTGGAACTCGACTATGAGAACTTCCGCAAGGACGAAGAGATCCTGGATCGCTACGTCGTCTTCGCGAACAAACTCGCTGCGATCACGAAAGCGCGCGGCTTGAAACTCCGCATCGTGCTTGAGCCTTCGATGCCGTATGATGTGGGTCTTCCCGAGGGGCCGGAATACGTCGTGATGTTCTACAACCTGCACGGCAAGCACAGCGGCCCGGGCGCGAAGGCGGATCGCGCCTTCATCGAGAAAACCTTGAAGAAGATGGACGCCCTGCCCGGCAAGAAGGCCGCTGCCTTCGCGACGGGCGGCTGTCTGTGGCAGGGATTACGGCTTCTTCGGCTTGAAGAAGGGCGACATTCGCTTCCTCACGGAGGCAGAAGCCACAGCCCTGGCGAAGAAGCACGACAAGAAGCCGGAACGCGATGCCGAGAGCGCGGCGCTTCACTTCACGTTCTCGGCGGATGGACACGACGGGGAAGTCTGGTATGCGGACGAAGAGACGCTCAATGCGTGGATCACGCTCGCAGCGGAGAACGGCGTCGACGCCGTGAGCCTCTGGCGGCTCGGCGGCAACAACACCCTCCCCGATGTGCGGTGCGAATAGAGAAAGGAAGGGACGAGAACAGTCATGCGCAAGAGAAAAACGAGAACAGGACTAGGGAAAAAGAGCGCTCTGTGCGCCGTTGGTTTCCTGCTCGCTGCTCTTTGCAGCGGCACGGCAGCCGCAGCGGTCGCCGAGGGGCCGGCGGAGACGGCAGCAGCCCTCGAATCGTCGAGACTCGCGGCGCTCGCCGGACTTGAGGTCGCGAGACCGGAGGAGGAGCATCCAAAAGACGAGCTCCTTGACGATGCAAAAGAGGCGCCGTCCGCAAAGCAGCAGGACTGGCAGACAGCTGCAGGCGGCGCCTATGCCGCGCTGCGCCGGGAGAACCAAGGACGCATCGCCGAGAAGCAGCGCATCATGCGCACCACGAAACCCGCCGTCGTCTTCACGTTTGGCGGCCTGTCGAAGGAAGAGCCTCTGCGTGAAATCCTGGAGGAAATGAAGGCGCAGGGCATGCACGGCACCTTTTTTGTCACGGAGCGCGAACTCGCAAGAAACAAGAAGAACATCGAGCTCATCCGCGCTTACGGGCAGGAGCTGGGCATCGGAATTCACCCCGAGGAAGGCGCAGGCTTCGACGGCTACTGTGCGCAGATCGAGCGCGTCCGCGAAGGGCTTCGCGCCTATGGGCAGGAGACGAACGTCGTGCGCCAGATGTCGGGCGCGGACGAAAAGACGTTCGGCGAAGCGGTGTCGGCGATGGGCTGCGTCCTCATCGGACAAGGCTTCAACGCCGTGCAGTCGAGGCACAAGAATGCGCAGTCGGCGGAAGAGATCATGCCCGACCTCTTCGGCCGCTGGACGACCTCGTTCAATCGCGGCGAGATCATCTACCTGCGCACGGACTACTACGCGCGTCCCTCGCTCGCCGTCGAGCTTATGCGCCTGCTGAAAGCCAAGAAGCTCGACAACATCACCTACACGACGCACTCCCTGCCCGGAAAGGAACCGAGGGGTCGGTTGGCGCCGGGCTACACCATCGTCTCCGTCCTCGACGTCCTGAACGACAAAGACGCGCTTTTCACCTACCCCGTCGACCTCTCCTCCCTGCCCGAGGAAATCCGCCCGCGCGCGCGGGAAAAGAGGCTCAAGGGACACGAATTGACGCAGGAATTCTACAAGCGCTATATCGGCGCCCCCGAAGTGGGCAAGACGGACCGCATGTTGGGCTTTTCGCGCATCGAAATGCGCAGCGCCGACAAGACGGGCGTCGTCAAGACCGTCGCGGACAACACCATATTCCTCACCTTCGACGATTGGGGCAGCGACGATTCCATCAACCATCTGCTCGTCGTCCTCGACAAGCATCACGTGAACGGCACGTTCTTCATCATCACGAAGAACGTCCACAACAATCCCGGCCTCCTGCGTGCCATCGCGGCGGCAGGCAACGAGATCGGCAGCCATACGGATCTGCACACGCCGATGTGCGTGCCGGGCGAGAACGGCAAGAACAAAGCCGTCCTGAGCGAAGAAGCCTACGAGCGTGAGGTGTACACCTCCTACGAGAAGCTTGCGCTGACCGTGGGCGACATGACGCTGCCGTCCGGCCGCCACGCACTGACGCGCCTCCTGCGCCCGCCGACGCTCGCCATGAGCCGCTCGGGCGTCGCGGGCATCCTGAACAGCGGCTTTGACTACGTCGTCAACGGCAGCGGCAGCACAGGAGACTACAATGCCGTCTCGCTGGAATCGCTCGTCGGCATCCTGCACCGCCTGACGCATGAAGACGACGGCTCCGTGAAGCGCGGCGCCATCCTCATCATGCACATGAGCGCGACCGCCATGCGCACGGCGCCCGCCCTCGACATGCTGTTGACGGCGAACGAGCTCCCTGCCCGACGATCACCCGGGAAAAATTCAAGGTCGGTCTTCTGGGCGACTATCTGACGGGCGACTACGACCAGCGGATGAAGCAAGTCCCGCCCGTGGAGCAAAAAGACGATCCATCCGTTTTTGACAAAAAGACGCACAGCCATCTTGCCGGCTGTGCGTCTTTTTTGTCCGGTCGATGATTTTTTTCGAAGCGGCCGGACATGCGGTCGCCCGCCCGGCCTGTCAACAGTTCCCCTCATGCACATGGCGAAGATGCTTCCCGGCAACTGCGGCAAGGCGGCGGATCGTCTCGACGGGCGTCGCGGGAGCCTTTTCCTTCCATCGGGGAAGTAGCGGCTGATGTGAAGCGGCAGTTCGGGGTCGAGCGAGGAAAGCCAGCGCGCTTCCTCCATGTCGATCTCGCTGTCGTTCTGCCCCGGAAGGATGAGCGTCGTGACCTCGACGTGGCAGGAGGTGACGGCGCGGGCGATCGTATGCTTCACCGCAGCGAGATCGCCGCCGATCCTGCGGTAGAAGTCGCTCTGCCAGCCCTTGAGGTCGATGTTCATGGCATCGACATGCGGCAGGAGCGTCTCCAAAGGCGCGGGCGCTATCATGCCGTTCGTCACGAGGGCGACGAAAAGGCCGCGCTCATGCAGCAGCGGCGCCGTATCGAGGATGAACTCATAGCTCAGAAGCGGCTCGTTGTAGGTGAAGGCGACGCCGATATTGCCGTGCGGCCGCCGGCTGAGGTCAGAGGCGAGCGCGGCGAGCTCTTCGGGCGTGACGTCCTGCGTCTCGCTGCACTCGTCCGCCATGGAGATCGCATGGTTCTGGCAGAAGGGACAGGCGAGATTGCAGCCGAAACTGCCGACGGAGAGGATGAAGCTTCCGGGGTGGAAGTGACAGAGCGGCTTCTTCTCGATGGGATCGAGCGCGATGGAGGTGAGCCGGCCATAGTTCCTGCAGCGGATCTTGCCGCCCTCGTTCGCCCGTACGCGGCAAAGGCCGCGCCTGCCATCCGCGAGCCGGCAATGATGCGGACAGAGGGAGCAGACGACACATGCGTCTGCTCCCTCTGTCCTGCTGCACGATCCGCCGCGCTCAATGGTGGCGCTCCACTTCGAAGCGCCAGATGCGCACGTCGTCGTCCTCGGCGATGCCGCCCTTCTTGCGCGCGATCTTGAGCTGCTCTTCGACCGTGTCGACGCCTTCGAGATCGGGAAGAAGCAGCCCCTTCCTGCCGCGCGCTTCGACGATCACGCCGTAGCGCTTCACATCGAGCTCTTTCGCTGCATCACCGATCAACTCCGGCTCCGTGAGCACGTCCACGCTGTACACGATGTCGGGCAGCTCCTCCTCCTTGAGCGGCGAGAAGCGCGGATCGTTGATGGCGGCGGCGACAGCGTTGTAGAGGATCTCTTCGGCGATATCCTTCTGCGTCGGATGGAACGTGCCGATACAGCCTCTGAGTTCGCCGTCTTTCTTGAGCGATACGAAGACGCCCGCGCGTCCCTGCATCTCTTCGGGCAGATCTGCGGGAAGGGAGGCATACTGCCCGGTCACGACGAACTTCTCGACGCTCTCGCGCGCGATCTTCACATAGGCGTCTTCCGCCGCCTTGATGTCGTCGAGAGCGCGACGCTGGGCGATCTCGTAACGCATACCGAAGTTGCGCTTCAAGTCCTCGCGCTTGACGACGAAGGAAAGAAGCCCGTAGCCGACGCCGAAAGTCCCCTGATAGGAAAGCTTCTTGATCTTCAGCGCCTGGCAGTCGAGCGCGCCCGTCATGATCCAGAAGGAGCGCAAGCCGCACTCCGCCGCTTTCTTGGCAAGAGCCGGATCCATCTGCAAAAGCTTCAAGAACGTCCCTTCCTCAAGGTATTTCATGCACGCCTTGTCGAAGCGCGGCCCCTCAGGCGCAAAGCCATACGGGCCATCGGGCGTGAGCTTGTGCGAGAGGTCGCCGCTCGCGATGAAGACGGTCTTGCGGTCAAGCTCTTCGGCGGTGCGTGCGATGCACATGCCGAAGCGATAGTGATCGAGCGGCGTGAGCCCGGAAAGCCCGACGCGCACGACGCGGAAATCCCCCCCCTGCGCCTGTAGGAAGCGCAGCGGAACCATCGTGCCGTGATCGAGCGCCGCATTGCGCCCGCCCAAAGGACCCGCGTCGATTCCCGCCTCTCCTGCGACGGTGGCAAGCGTCTTGGCAAACGCCGTATCGTACTCGGCATGCACTTCGACCTCGGGTGCGCCGAACTGCGCAAAGCTTCCCGCGCCCTCGTCCCCCGGCGAGATGTGGAAATAGTCCGCGTACATGACGGCGTGCGGACTCGCGATGACGACCGTATCCGGCTCGAAGGAAGCCGCCTCCTTCATCGCCCGCTCATACGCATTGATCGTGAGCTGAATCTTGCGTTCCTCGCCCTTTCCGATTTCCGGCAAAATGACCGGCGGATGCGGCACGGCATAAGCAGCTAGAATTGCCATAAGAAGACCTCCTCGAAGTGCGATATCCATTACCTATGTATTCGATACGAGGAGAGAAAAGCCTTCTGTTTGCAGAAAATTTTCGCAAGGCAGGTCTCCTGCGGCGCAAAAAAGCAGCCGGCGCAATCACCTCGCCGGCAAATTTCATGAGTATGGAAGAGTATACCTTGTGTTCTGTCTAGCGCCATCAAGGAAAGCGCATCTTCTACCATGAAATCTTGAAAGCGCCTCCGGCTGACCTGCATCGGTCGATTTTGGCGATCGTCCCAAGAATCAAGCTCGCGGCACCGCGCATCGATGCACGGATGGATGCGACGGAGGGAATGACCGACATTTCCAAAACCTGCATGAAAAAATCCCTCGCCATGCGCCTGCAGACGTATTTCCACACGCCCTGCAGAATCCCGGTCGATCATCAAAAATCTTAGTGTAAAATATTTCTCGGTGGGGGTTGCAAAAAGGCAAAGAGACCTGTACCCTATAGTGTATGCTAACGAGGCAAATACAAAACAAGGAAGGTCTCTTATGGAAACCATTGTAACAGAAATCTTGGAAATAATAAAGGGTGCGAAGGACAGCATATCGCGGGAAGAGCGAATCCGCAGTTATCTCGAAGACCTCGCATGCCGTGCGGTCAGCGAGGCGCTCGAACGGATCGACAAAGAACTGGCGGGCAGATACGCTGATAAAGGCTGGCATGTGGAACGTCTGGACTGGCGCACCGTGCAGGCGAGCTACGGGACGCTCCGCATACGCCGCCGAAGGATGTGCAAAGAAGGAGAGGCAGGAATCTATCCCTTGGACAAGGAGCTGGGCATCCGCCCCTATAGGAGATACACCGCCTACCTGGAATACACCATCGCCCAGATTGCCGCCAAGACCGTCTACCGTGTCACGGCCGATGCCGTCAACCTGCTGACGCCGGTCACGATGAGCCACCAGCAAGTCGCCCGCGTAGTGAAGCAAGTGGGCGAAACCTACAGCGCATGGGAAGACCTGCAGGCGACGCCCGACCCAATGGAAAAAAAGAACTGCGTCAACCGCAAGTCCTCTACATCGAGGGAGACGGCCTCATGCTGCACGGGCAGAAGAAGAAACAAAAGGAACTGCATCGCTTCCAGATCGCCGAAGGCGTGCGAGAGAACGGCAACCGACGCGAACTTATAGGAACCCACTACATAGCAGACTTCAGCCATGAAAAAGCCAAGGACAGGATGCTGCACTATATAGGCAGCCATTATGACCTGACGCACACGTTGGTGCTGAGCAACAGTGACGGAGGAGCCGGCTACAGCATCGACGCATTCAAGGAGATCGTGGGGAAAAGTCGGAAGGCACGAGCATTTCCGCGATTGGTATCACGTGCAGAGGAAGTGCAAGGAACGCCTCTCCCGGGCGAACAGAAAGCTGCGCCGGGAACTGCACAGAGCCTTGAAGAACCACGACCGAGAGCGTCTAGGGCCTCGTACTGGACACCTTGGAATCCACAGCCCGGGACGAACACCAAAGCCGAACAAGTGCGCCTTCTCCGAGGCTACATGACGCGGAACTGGTCATACCTTGCCTCGTTGGAGCAACGGGGACTGGGCGGATGCAGCAAGCTCCTGGGCACATGCGAGAGCAACCATCGGCTGTACAGCTACCGGATGAAGAAGCAAGGGAGGCGATGGAGCGGAGACGGCGGCAAGGCGATGGCGAAGATCATCACGGGGCTGAAGAACGGCGACCTGCGCGAGGCCATGGTGGCCAAAGCGGAGCTGTTCAATCCGAAGTCTGGCAGGGATTTCCGCGGAGCTGTGAGGCAAGCGTTGAAGAAAAGCAAGGGCAACGCGCATGAAGGCGTGCGACATGGGAGGATCACGGTGAGCGCGCCGATGAGCAGTGCGATTGGACATTTGTCCAAATGCTTCGCTTAAAGAGGAAAAAAACAGGCATGCCGCGAAGGCAGACGCATCAAGGGTTGAAATTTCCCACCGAGAACATCTTGACACATACATCAAAAATCGCGTTCATTGACAGCATCCCGCTCCGTTGTTATAATGGCAGAGAATCGTTGCCGCCGCCGAGGCGGCTTTTTGCCCCGACCCAAAAGATGCGCGTGGACGCAGTTTCATGCAGGGGCGGCGCACAACGTGTGCGCAGGTCACTCCGCAGGAGGAATCTTCATGACAGAAAAAAACTCCCCGTAAGCCCCGAACGGCTTGAGGAAATCATCGAACAATATCCGACGCCCTTCCACATCTACGACGAGAAGGCCATCCGCGAAAACTTCCGCCGCTTCAAGCGCGCCTTCGCGTGGGCGCCGCGCTTCACCGAGCACTTCGCCGTCAAGGCGACGCCGAATCCGCGTCTCCTGCAGATCCTGCACGAAGAGGGCGCCGGCACGGACTGCAGCTCCATCGCCGAACTGCTCCTCTCCGAAGCCGCCGGCGTCAAGGGCGAGGAGATCATGCTGACCTCGAACGACACGCCCGCCGAAGAATTCCAAAAGGCGCGCGAACTCGGCGCGATCATCAACCTCGACGACATCAGCCACATCGACTACCCGGAAAAGCACGCGGGATTCCCCGCCTGCCTCTCCTTCCGCTACAACCCCGGTCCGCTCATCGAGGGCAACGACATCATCGGCAAGCCGACGGAAGCGAAATACGGCCTTACGCACCACCAGATCTTCGATGCCTACAAGATCGCACGCGAGAAGGGCGTCGAGCGCTTCGGCCTGCACACCATGGTCATATCGAGCGAGCTGAGGAATGAAGCCTTCCTCTTCACGGCGGAACTCATGTTCAACCTCGCCGTCGAAATCAAGAAGCGTCTCGGCATCTCGCTCGAATTCGTCAACCTCGGCGGCGGCTTCGGCATCCCCTACCGCCCGGAGGAAACCGCCATCGATGTCGAGCGCGTCGGCAGCGGCATCGAAACGCTCTACAAGAAGATCATCGAGCCTGCGGGGCTCACAGGCCTCGCCATCAAGGCGGAATCCGGCCGCTACATCACCGGCCTTACGCCCGGCTCGTCACGACGGCGCTGCACGAGAAGAAGACGTACAAGGACTACATCGGGCTTGACGCCTGCATGGCGAATCTCATGCGCCCCGCGCTCTACGGCGCCTATCACCACATCACCGTCGTCGGCAAGGAAGATGCCTTCTGCGACCACATCTACGACGTCACCGGCTCGCTCTGCGAAAACAACGACAAGTTCGCCATCGACCGCAAGCTGCCCAAGATCGAAATCGGCGACCGCATCGTCATCCACGACACCGGCGCCCACGGCCACGCCATGGGCTTCAACTACAACGGCAAGCTGAGAAGCGCGGAGCTGCTTCTGCGAGAAGACGGCAGCATAGAGCTCATCCGCCGTGCCGAAACCCCGGACGACTACTTCGCCACCCTCGACATCCCCGGCGGCCTGATGAAGCCCTCCGCTTGACAGGAACTTGCGAAAAATCTATAATGAAAAAAGAAGAGTGACTGGCGTTTGGTCGCGTCGGTCTCTCCCTTGAATTTTTAGTTCTTGAAAGAGGAGCCGCCGTAACCGCGCTGCGGTTCTTTTTTCTACTTGCATATCAAGCAGATGAAAAGTGATGTCGACTGCAAGCGCAAGCGCTGCAATCAGGAGTGACAGCTTTTCATAAAGTGTCACGCGCATCACCTCCTCGCATGGAGGAGAACCGACTGTCGCCAGTCACTGGGGCGATTATAGCATGTGACGCCACGCAGCGCAAGAAGAAGGGCGCCGTCCGCCGACGGCGTCCTTCTTCTTATATTCCCTGCAGCTCTTCATGCCCCGAACTGCTGCTTCCATGCGTCAAGACGCATACACAGCTGTTCGTCGAGCGTCTCCTTCTGCGCGGCGAGCGAGCGGTAGAATTGCACGCGCTCTTCATAATGCGCCGAAAGCAAGCGATTCTCCTTAACATAGTCATACGCGGCTGCTGCGATGCGGCGACGCAGCGATCGATCCTCAATGAGACGGGCGAGTTTTTCCCCGAATTCTTCCCCATTGTGAAAAATCATGCCTGTCCTGCCGTCCTCAACCGTATCGGCATAAACGACGGGCGAAGCGAGCGCGACGACGCCATTTCCCGCGCACTCCAAGAATTTGAGATCGGATTTCCTGCGATGGAACGGCGTATCGTCGAGCGGCAGGAGCGCGATGTCCGCCGTGCGAAGTTCCCTTTCGTAAACCTCGTAAGGAACGATGCCGTCCACATCGGCGCCCTCGACAATCAGATCCTTGGCATTCGTCGCGAGACGGGCGAAAAACGCCGCATCGGCAGCGACCTTGACGCGGATACTTCCCGCATATCGGCGCAGAACCTCGTTCAGCGCGGGAAGTATCTTTGCGGCGTCCGCACTGCGGTTCAATGCGCCAAAAAGATGGTCACGGGCGCATGATCGTCGTAGGTGCGCGGTTTGGGCAAACGCACAAGCTGATTTTTTTATGACGAATACATGCGGGTTGTACGGCCGCACATCCGCCGCCAAGGCCTCCGTCGAAACCTGCACCGCATGTGCTCCCGCAAAGAGCAGAGCCCGCTCCGCCTCGTCCATGCCAAAGACGCGCGGATCGTCGTCCCATTCCGCGACGAGCAGAGACCCGGCATCCAAAGAAAAGCGTGCCAGCTGTTCCCACGCTGCATTCCCCAGGCGAAGACGCTGGCACAGCAGCACGGAGATCTCCCCCTGCGGCGCAGCAGCCAGCTCGATGTTGGACTCCTGCCGCGCGAAAAAGCCCGGCAAAGTCCGGCAAAAAGCGTCGGGATCAAGGACGCGGCATTTCGCGCTCGTCCCTGCCGTCCCTGCCCCGTGATCGTGCACACGAGAAGACGCTCGGGCGGCGGCGCCGCATAGGCATATACGACAAAGAAGCGACTCCGAACCCATATATCGTCAAACTCCTCCGTCGCACAGCCAGCCAAGGCAGCCGCCGCAGATAAGATCTGCCGCATCTCTTCACCCGAAAAGAGAGCATCGTCCTCCTCATCTTCCACGGGAAGAACGCTCTTTACGAAAAGCCCCGCCTCCTTAAGTTGTTCCACGGCTTTTCCCGCCGTCCAAGAGGCAGGAGGAAGATCCATGCCTCGCCAAAGCGAAAGCACACGTCGAAAGTATGCAGGGTTCTCCGCAAAGAATACAACTGCCCCCCCGTAGGAAACATGCACGGCATGTTCTCTCAGCATTCTTTGGCTCTCCGAAGAGGACAAGAACCCGCTATGATATACGAGACAGTCGACCTCGTCGCCCTTCTCGAAGGAAACAGCAGCCGCATTCGCCGTTACCACTTCGTCGAGATGCGCCCTCGCCGCTTGGGCAAGCGCCGCATTCTTTTCCACGCCGATATAACGACAAAAAGGGGCAATCCTTTTGAAAGAACGCCCCATCTCGCCGCTGCCGCAGCCAAACTCCACAAGGCTCTTCGCCTTGGGCGGCAGATATATGGAAAGATCCATCACCTTTCCCTTTCCCTCACAACATCTTCGCCCGAAGCTCCTCTGCCGAGAACGGCGAGAGGTAGGCGGGGGCGATGTCAAGGACGGTCTTGCAGCCCGATGCGCCTTCCTGCGCCAGGCGGTATGCAGCCCTCGCGTAGGCCAGGAGGACGTTCGTCGTGAATTCAGGGTTCGAGTCGAGCTTCAGGCTGTATTCGACGACGTGATGATGCTCGCCGTCGAAGCCCGTCCTGCCCGTGCGGATGACGCAGCCGCCGTGTGCGAGGCCGCTGTGGTTTTCCTTCAGCTCGGTCTCCGTGATGAAATGCACGGTCGTGTCGTAGTCGGCGAAGTAGTTCGGCATCGTCTTGATCTCCTGCTCGACCTTCGCGGCGTCCGCGCCTTCCTCCAAGACGACGAAGCATTCGCGCGTGTGCTTGTCTCGCGTCGAAAGCTCGGGATCTTCTCCACGCCGCACGGCGGCGAGAGCCTTGAGGACGGGCAGGGTGTACTGCTTCGCATCCTTCACGCCCGCGACGCGGCGGATGGCATCGGAATGCCCCTGGCTTACGCCGCGCCCCCAGAAGGTGTAGTCCCTGCCGCTCGGCAGGACGGAATTCGCGTAGACGCGCGCCAGCGAGAACAGCCCCGGATCCCAGCCGACAGAAATGACGGCGACGCGGTTCGCCGCCTTCGCCGCTTCATCGACGGCGGCGAAATGCGCGGGAATCTTTGCGTGCGTATCGAAGCTGTCGACGACGTGGAAGAGCCCGGCATACTTCGGCGTCTGCGCAGGCAGGTCTTTCGCGCTGCCGCCGCAGAGGATCAGCACGTCGACCTTTCCCTGCCAGGCCTCGATTTCCTCGACGCTGACGACGGGCACGCCCGCCGTCCTTATCTTCACGTCTTTTTGGATTGCGCCGCGTAAAGACGGCGACCAGCTCCATGTCGCTGTTTTCCCGCACGGCACACTCCACGCCGCGCCCGAGATTTCCATAACCAAGAATGGCGATCTTCATTGTTTCCTCGTCCTTCCCCTTCCGACGATCAAGCGAGCACGCGCGCGAGGCGCACGATCTCGGGATCCAGTGTCTTGCGGTTCGTCACGGCGTCGTGCAGGTTGATGCTCACGACCTTGCCCATGTCGAAGCCGAAGACGATGTTGCTCGCGCCCGAAATCAGCGCGAGAGCCGCGCGCTCGCCGAGAAGCGATGCCTTCATGCGATCCTCGACGGTCGGGGCGCCGCCGCGCTGGATATAGCCCAGGACGGACACGCGCGTATCGATCTTCGTCGTATCGCCGATGAACTTGCCCATCTCGACGGCGGAGCCTGCGCCCTGCGCCACGACGATGATGCTGTACTTCTTGCCCGCCTCGTAAGCATCCATAATTTCCGTGCAAATCTCGTCGAGGTCGTACTTGACCTCGGGCACGAGCACATATTCCGCGCCGCCCGCTACGCCCGCCGTCATCGCAAGCCAGCCAGACTTTTTGCCCATGACCTCGATGAGGATGATGCGCCGGTGCGCCGACGCCGTGTCGCGCAGCTTGTTGATCGCCTCCAAGACCGTGTTCGCCGCCGTATCGGCGCCGATCGTGTAGTCCGTGCCCCAGACATCGTTCTCGATCGTCGCCGGCAGGCCGACGATCGGCATGCCGTAGCGCGAAAGATGCGACGCGCCCGTGAGGCTGCCGTCGCCGCCGATGACGACGAGACCTTCGATATCGTGCTCCCGGAGCTTCTCCATCGCCGTCTTGCGCCCTTCATCCGTATGGAACCTCTTGGAGCGCCCCGTGCCGAGGAACGTGCCGCCTCGCTGGATGAGGTCGCTGACGCTGCGCGTCGAAAGCTCCTTGATGTCTCCATCCAAAAGTCCCGTATAGCCGCCATAAATGCCGAAAATCCTCACGCCTTCGGATACCGCCGTGCGCACGACGGCGCGTGCCGCCGCATTCATGCCCGGGCTGTCGCCGCCGGAAGTCACAACACCAATCGTACTGATCATGTATCTCTCTCCTATCCTTTGTTCTTGCGCTTCAGTTGTTGACCATGCTCATGTGGAAGAGCCGCACGCCCTTCTGCCCCACGCCCTCCGCCTTCTCCATCAGGGTGCGGATGTCCGATCCCTCGTCCATCATCTGCGTGTTCGCCAGATCGACGAGCATCGGCAAGTTCGCGCCCGTGACGATGCCGTACCTCTCGTTGTTGATGACGATGCGGCAGGCAGCATTGTACGGCGTGCCGCCGAAGATGTCGATGAGGAAGAGGACGCCGCCCGACGTGTCGAGCTTGTCCAGAGCCGCCTCGTACTTCGCCGCGATGTCCGCCGCCCCTCTCCCGGCAGGAACGTGACCGCCGCCGTGTTCTGCATCTCGCCGAAAAATCATATCGACAGAAGACAGAAGCTCCTCGGATAATCTGCCATGTGTGCCAATGATGATTGCAAACATATCCATACTCTCCCAGCTGGGCTTCGCCCAAGTATCACATTCGGCGCTTATCGTTCTTATTATAGCAAATTTTTTTCCTATATGTCCCGAGAAAAAGGCTGCCCGCGCTTCATTTTAGCGCGGGCAGCCTTTTTCTGATAAATTTCTCTTCGTTCAGAGCACCTTGTCCATCGCCTGCTTCATGCGGCAGATCGCGGTTTCCAACTCTTCCTTCTCGATGTTCAGCGGCGGGTTGAAATAGAGGACATCGCCCAACGGACGCAGCAGGAGTCCGCAGCGCAAAGCTTCGCGGTAGATGGCGTAGCCGAGGCGGCGGCGCGGGTCGAACGGCCGCTTTGCCGCCTTGTCCTCGACGAGCTCCGCGGCATGGATCAAGCCGATGCGACGGATCTCGCCGACGTTCTTGTGCGCGCCGAAGACCTCGTCCATGCGCGCGCCCAGCCAGAGGGACGTCTCTTCCGCCCGCTCCAGGATGTTCTCCTCGTCGAGGATGTCGAGGACGGCGAGAGCCGCCGCGCAGCCGAGCGGATTGCCCGCGTAGGTGTGGCTGTGCATGAACGCCTTTCCCTCGCTCCAGTCTGCGTAAAAGGCATCGTAGATCTTCTCCTTGACGACGGTGATGGACATCGGCATGTAGCCGCCGGTCAGTCCTTTGAGAGGCACATGATGTCGGGCGTGATGTGAGCCCTTTCCGTTGCGAAGAGCCTGCCCGTCCTGCCGAAGCCCGTCGCGATCTCGTCAGCGATCAGGAGCACGTCATGCGCGTCGCAAAGGGCGCGAAGTTTCTGCAGATAAAGCTCAGGATAGATTCTCATGCCCGCGCTGCCTTGCAGAAGAGGCTCGACGATCATCGCCGCACATTCCTGCGCATGGGCGCTGAACGCCTCCTCCGCATGGCAGAAACATTCGCACGCGCACGTCTCGCGCGTCTTGGCGAACGGACATCGGTAGCAGTCGGGCGCTTCGATGTGGATGTTGTCCATCATCATCGGCTTGTACATCTCGGCGAAGAGATCCATCGAGCCGACGGAGAGCGCACCGATCGTCTCGCCATGGTAGCCTTCGGAAAGGCACATGAAGCGCGTCTTCTTCGTTCGTCCCGTCTGCTGGCAGTATTGAAACGCCATCTTGAGCGCTGCTTCGACGGCGGACGAACCGTTGTCGTTGAAATGGAACTTCGTCAGCCCGTCCGGCACGAGCAGGGCGAGGCGCTCCGCCAGCTCGATGGCCGGACGGTGCGAGAAGTTCGCGAAGATGACGTGCTCCAGCCGATCGAGCTGCGCCTTGATGCGCTCGTTGATCTTCTCGTTCGCATGACCGAGAAGATTCGCCCACCACGAGCTGACGATGTCGAGATACGCCTTGCCGTGCACGTCGTAGAGCCACACGCCCTTCGCCCGATCGATGATCATGGGCAAAAGCTCCTCGTAGTCCTTCATCTGGGCGCACGGATGCCAGATGCGGCGAAGATCGCGTTCTTCAATCGTTGGCATGGATATTTCCTCCTCTGTACCGCTTTTCTGCCGCCCGCTCAATCGTACAGCGCGGCGAGCGCGTCAGCGGCGAGCGGCAGACTTGCCGCATCACGCTCGACGCACGCGAGGACGGGCGCACCCGTCATTTCCTCAACCATCTTCTTGTTGTCCTCCTGCATGACGTCGCCCGCCTGCCAGTTGTTGAAGATGAAGCCCCGCAAAGGGATGGAGCGCATCTTCAGATGCTCGGCGGTCAGGACTGCGGCGTTGATCGTGCCGAGTCCCGCATCAGCGACGACGAGCGCGCAAAGGCCGAGGCGCACGACGAGGTCATCGAGCACGACGTGCTCCTTCTCATCCCAGCGCAGCGGGCAGATGATGCCGCCGCTCCCTTCGACCGTCAGATAGTCGAAGCGCTCCTTCGCCGCGCAAAAATCACGCTCGACCTTGCCGAAGTCGATCGGACGGTTTTCGATTCTCGCGGCGAGATGCGGCGATACGGCATCCCGATAGATGTAAGAAACGATTGCCTCGTCTTCTGCCAGAGCCGCCGTGCGTGCGACATGAAGCGCATCGCCGGGCAGGAGCGAGCCGTCCGCGCCCAGCTCGGCGCCCGACAGCGCCGCCTTGTAGTAGCCCGCACAAAGTCCCGCTTCCTTCAGGCGCTTGACGATCAGGCCCGTCACATACGTCTTGCCGATGTCCGTTCCCGTTCCCGTGATGAACAATGCTTTTCCCATGAAAAAGTTCTCCTTTGTCGCAAAATCCCGAGCAGACGGCGGCTCAGAGCCAAAGCCCCGCCTTGCGGCAGCGCACGCCAATGAAAGCGGCCGCGAGGCACAGCAGGAAATCCGGCACGACCTGCAGGATGCCGCAGTACCAGAGCGCGAGCCACAGCGTGATGGGCGCATCGACGATGTAGTTCGAGGCGATGTAGAAGTAGGAAATGCCAAGCAGATAGACGATCGCCATGCCCACGAGACATGCGCCGAGCACGCGCCTGAAGGTCGGCTCGCCCGCGCCCGCACGCGCGACCGCGCCCGTAAGATACGCCTGGCAGACGAAGCCGACGAGATAGCCGAACGTCGGCTGCAGGATGTAGCTCGGTCCGCCGCCCGAAGCAAAGACGGGGATGCCGACAAGACCCATGAGCACATAGACGCCGACCGCCACGGCGCCGAGACGTGCGCCGAGCAGCAGCCCTGCGAGCAGAGTGAAGAGGAACTGCAAGGTGTAGACATCCGTACCGACGGGGATGCGGATGAAGGCGCCGACCGCGACGAGCGCGATGAAGAGCGCGCAGAGAACCATCTCCCTCAGTTTCATAAAAATTTGAACCCTCCTCCGATATGGTTTCATAAATCTTTCTTATCATACGCCCCGGCGCATCTATTGTCAACCAGATATTTTCTTTAAGTTCACAATGGAGCCCCAAGAAGTCAATCCGCAGGCGCAGGCCGATCGGCGCAAACCGACAGCGTTGTCTGCAGAAAATCATGCAAAAAAAGCCGATGCGCGGGAACTCTCGTTCCGCGCATCGGCTTCTCTTTCCCTGCTTCTCGTTCAAAGCTTGAACTTCGCGACGCCCTCCTGCAGCTTCTGCGCCAGCTCGGCAAGCGTGTGGCTCGCCGCCGCGATTTCCTCGGCGGACGCCGCCTGCTCCTCGGCGACAGCCGAAACGTCCGTCGCCTTCTGCTGTACGACGCTCGACAGCCCACTGACCTGCTTCACTCGCTCGACCGTGCTCTTGCAGTCCTTTTCGAGCGCCCCCGTGATCTCCGTGACCTTGCCGACCTGGTCGATCAGGCTGCGGATCGACTCGGCGATGCTCGCGAATTTCTCGTCGGCGGCGCCGACTTCCTCCACGCTTTCCTTGACTTCCTGGTCCTGTGCCTTCATCAGCGTGAAGGTGTCCTCGATCTGCGCGGCGTTCTTGCCGATGACCGTGCTGATCTCCTGCGCCGCCTGCTCGCTCTGCTCGGCGAGCTTCCTGACCTCGTCGGCAACGACGGCGAAGCCTTTGCCCTGCTCGCCCGCGCGCGCCGCCTCGATCGCCGCGTTCAGCGCGAGGAGCTTCGTCTGCCCCGCGATGCTCGTGATCAGCTCGTTGATCTCCGCGATGCTCTTCGAGCCGTCGTAGAGTTTCTGCACGGCGTCGCCGACCTGGCGGGAGTTCGCCGCAAGGCTGTCGACGCCCGTGACCGCCTGCTTCAGCACCTCGCGCCCTCCGCGCGTCGCCTCCGACGTCGTCTCGGCGACCTCCGTAGAGGAAGCGACCGCCTGGGCGATCTCCTCCGCCTGCCTGCCCATGTTCTGCGCGACCTCGTTCGTCGCTTCCACGATGTCATGCTGCTGCGAAGCGCGCTCGGCGATGTCGACGACAGCCTCCGCCGCCGACTGCGACGCATGTGCCGTCTGGTTGGCGCTCGCCGTCAGTTCCTCGGACGCGGCGGACACCTGCTCGGCCGCATCCGACGTATCCTTGACCATCTTCCGGAGCGTCGTCATCATCTTGCTGCAGCTGTCCTGCAGGGAAGCCGATCTCATCGGCACGGTCGTTCGTGGGCAGCTTGTGCGTGAGGTCGCCGTTCGCGATCAGCCCGACTGCCGCCGAAAGGAACTCCAGCGGCGTGATCATCGACGTCAGGAAAGTAATAGGTGATGCGCACCCAAAAGAACGAGCGCAGCGAGGCAGATGCCCGAGATAGCATACGCATGTGCGTCGCTGCGGCAAACGCCTCCGCGTGCGGCACCTCGACGACGACGTGCCAGCCCGTCGAAGGGATCGGCACCGTCTGATAGAACTTCTTTACGCCATCGAACTCGTGCTCGAACATCGTCGCCTTGTCGGACAAGAGCCTCTCGGCAAGCTCTCTCTGCGATCCGCCGTCCATCTCGCTGAGCGGCGGATCGGAGAGCTTGAACTTCTTGTGGTAAATGAACTCGCCCTTGGGTCCTAAGACGCAGATCGAACCGTGCTCGCCGACCTTTACATTCTGCAGGGCTTCCGTCATATCGCTGACAGAGATATCGACGGCAAGGACGCCGGCGAGCGCACCGTCCTTGTAGATTGCCTGGCTGAACGTCACGACATTCTCATGCGTGTTGGGTTCTTCATAGACGTCCGAGATATGCAGCCCGTCGGAAGAACTCGCCTCCTTGTACCAAGGGCGCGTGCGCGGATCCCAGCCGGCAGGGAGGGGGATGCTCGCCACATAGCTGCCGTCGGGTCGTCCGAACGCTGCCGTGCGCACGCCGTGCCGCGCGGCGATATGGTCGATCGCCTGCGCGAGAGCCTCCTCCCCTGGCATGACTTCCGACCAGTTCATCACGATGGTCTGCATCATGGTGATCTCTTCGCGGAGATTGCCGTCGAGGCGCGTCGCATAATGGCTGCCGCGCTCCTCCATGGAGACATCCACGCCGTCGCGCAAAGCGGATCCCGCCATCATATAGATGATGATCCCCATGACGATGAACACGATGATCAACGGAATCCCGATGCCCATGAGCATCTTTTTGGGTTTCAGTTTCATTTCTTCCCGCCTCCTGCACGTTTCTGTGCTTTGTTCTCTTTTCGTGACAGCGGAAGAGGGAGCATTTTCCCATGCTCCCTTCCGCCTCGCCTCTATACGCTTTTATCGAAGTTTTTCCATCAGTCCCTATAACGGGCAAATAGTCTTATCTATATCACGCATTGGGCAATAAGTATTATAATCTAAATCTCGCAACACCATCCTGCAGCTTCTGCGCCAGTTCGGCGAGCGTATGGCTCGCCGCCGCGATTTCCTCGGCGGACGCCGCCTGCTCCTCGGCGACAGCCGAAACGTCCGTCGCCTTCTGCTGCACGCTCTGCGAAAGCTCGCTGACCTGCTGCACCTTCTCGACCGTGTTCTTGCAGTCCTTTTCGAGCGCCCCCGTGATCTCCGTGACCTTGCCGACCTGGTCGATCAGGCTGCGGATCGACTCGGCGATGCTCGCGAACTTCTCGTCGGCGGCGCCGACTTCCTCCACGCTTCCCTTGACTTCCTGATCCTGTGCCTTCATCAGCGTGAAGGTGTCCTCGATCTGCGTGGCGTTCTTGCCGATGACCGTGCTGATCTCCTGCGCCGCCTGCTCGCTCTGCTCGGCGAGCTTCCTGACCTCGTCGGCGACGACGGCGAAGCCCTTGCCCTGCTCGCCCGCGCGCGCCGCCTCGATCGCCGCGTTCAGCGCGAGGAGCTTCGTCTGCCCCGCGATGCTCGTGATCAGCTCGTTGATCTCCGCGATGCTCTTCGAGCCGTCGTAGAGTTTCTGCACGGCGTCGCCGACCTGGCGGGAGTTCGCCGCGAGGCTGTCGACGCCCGCGACCGCCTTCTTCAGCACCTCGCGGCCTTCGCGCGTGACCTCGGCCGTCTGCTCGGCGACCTCCGTCGACGTGCCGACCGCCGCGGCGATCTCCTCGGTCTGCCTGCCCATGTTCTGCGCGACCTCGTTCGTCACTTCCACGATGTCGTTCTGCTGCGAGGCGCGCTCGGCGATGTCGACGACGGCCTCCGCCGCCGACTGCGAGGCGTTCGCCGTCTGGTTCGCGCTCGCCGTCAGCTCCTGGGACGCGGCGGACACCTGCTCGGCCGCCTGCGACGTGTCCTCGACCATCTTCCGGAGAGAGTCGACCATCTCGCCCGAGCTCTTCTGCAGGACGCCGATCTCATCGACGCGGTCGCTCGCCGGCACCTTGTGCGTGAGGTCGCCCTTGGCGATGAAGCTCAGGGTCTCGGAAAGGAACTCGACCGGCGTGATCATCGACGTCAGGAAGTAGTAGACGATCGCGCCCAAGAGAGCCAAGGCTGCGAGGCAGATGACGACGATCGCATAGAGCATGTGCGTCGCTGCGGCAAACGCCTCCGACTCCGGCACCTCGATGACGACGTGCCAGCCCGTCGCGGGAATCGGCACCGTCTCGTAGAACTTGTGGACGCCATGGAACTCATATTCGAAACATCTTGGGCTTTTCCGACAAGAACTTTCTCGGCGAGCTCCTCTGTGACTTGCCGCCGTCCATCTCAGTGAGCGGCGGATCTGTCGACCGTAAACTTCTTGTGATAGATGAAACTCGCTCTTGGAGCCCGGGACGAAGATCGAGCCGTGCTCGCCGACCTTCACGTCCTTGAGCATGCCCGTCAAGATATCCAGCGTGATGTCCGCGCCGATGACGGCAAGAAGCTCGCCGTCCTTGCGCACCGCCTTGCTCACCGTCACGATGACCGCGCCGTCCGCCGCGTTCTTGTAGACTTCGGAGAAGACCACGCCGTCGGAGACAGCCGCCTTCTTGTACCAGTCGCGCGTGCGCGGATCCCAAGTCGGCGGATACTCTTGGCTCGTCGCACGCGAGCCGTCGGGACGTGCGACGAGGAAAGCCATAGATGCCGTTGCGGCGACCCAAGCTCATCGACTTCCGCCTGCAGCTGCTCGCCCTCCGGCATGCCTTCCGACCAACCGATGCTGAGAGCTTCCAAGAGTCCCGCATCCTCGCTGATATTGCCGTCGATCACCTCGGCGTAGCGGCTGGCGCGCTGCTCCATGCCGACTTCCGTCGCCTCCCTGAGTCCCGCGCTCGCCATCCTAGGTAGATGATGATGCCCATGATGATGAACACGATGAGCAGCGGGATGCCGATGCCCAGGAGCATCTTCGGTTTGAGTTTCATGATCCTTCCCCTCCGTACTGACTTTGGAAATTTCTTTCGCACATCTCTGCACGACAGAAAATGAGATGCGTACTTACGGGCATCTCATTTTCCCACATATCTCTATGCTTTTATCGTGATTTTTAGCATTTTCCCTAAGCGGAAGAATCATTTCGGGACTAAATGTCCATCGGTTCGATTTTCTCATCCTGCATGAACTTCGCCAGCTTCTTGACGCCGCGCATGACCTCGTAGTAACTCTCGGGGGTCAGCGACTGCGTGCCGTCCGAAAGCGCCTTCGCCGGGTTCGGGTGCATCTCCATGATCAGCCCGTCGGCGCCGGCAGCGATCGAGGCGAACGCCATGGGGCGCACGAAGCGCCACTTGCCCGTACCGTGGCTCGGATCGGCGATGATCGGCAGGTGCGACAGGTGCTTGATGGCGGCGACGGCGCTGAGATCGAGCGTGTTGCGCGTATACGTCTCGTAGGTGCGGATGCCGCGCTCGCAAAAGATCACGTTCGGGTTTCCCTCGTTCATGATGTACTCGGCGGCGTTGAGCCACTCGTCGATCGTCGCTGCGAGACCGCGCTTGAGCATGACGGGCTTCTGCCCGCGCCCGACTTCCTTCAGCAGTCGGAAGTTCTGCATGTTGCGCGCACCGATCTGCAAGACATCGGCGTACTCGGAAACGAGCGCGACGTTCTCGACCTCCGTGACCTCGGTGACGACCTTGAGCCCCGTCTTCTCGCGCGCCTCGGCGAGGAGCTTCAGCCCCTCCTCTTCGAGACCCTGGAAAGCATAGGGGCGACGTGCGCGGCTTGTACGCGCCGCCGCGCAGGAACTCCGCGCCGCCCTTCTTGACGATCTCGGCGGCCTCCATCAGCTGCTCGCGCGACTCGACGGCGCACGGCCCCGCCATGACGACGGGCGTGCCCGCGCCGATCTTGATGCCGCCGACGTCGATGACCGTCGACATCGGATGGAACTCGCGGCTCGCGAGCTTGTAGCTCTTCGAGATGGAGACGCTCTCTGCGACGCCCGCCATCGCATCGATCGCCAAGGAGCCCATGCGCCGCTTGTCGCCGATGACGCCGACGATCTTCTGCTGTGCGCCCTCCATGATCTTCGCCTCAAGACCCACGCCATGGATCGCCTGAATGACGTCCTTGATATTTTCCGCTGTCGCGTCCGGATTCATAATGATGACCATAAAGATGCTCCTTTCAGATTGGCAGCCGTCAGCACGGGAAACGTGCCGAGGGTGCGCAGCCAGATGCTCTTCTCGCGCACCGCTTCGACCGAAGCGGCGAGCGGCTCGGCGGCATCGGCCTCCAACTCGAAGAAAAAATGTGTAGGCGCCGAGCTCTGTGCGCGCGGGGCGCGACTCGATGCGCAGCATATTCACGCCGCGCACGGCGAACTCCTGCAAGACTTCGCACAAGCTGCCCGCACGCTTGCCGTCGATCTGCGAGATCACCAAGAGCTTCTCGGGCGCCGGCTCTCCGGCAAAGCGGAGCGCCGGCGCGTTTCTTCCCGCACGCTCGACGAGGAAGAAGCGCGTGCAGTTCGCCATCGTGTCCTGGATGTCCTGCGCCAAGGCATAAAGGCCGTACAGCTCGCCCGCGCGCGCCGTGCAGATGGCGGCGCAGCCATCTTCGGGACGGCTCTCGGCGACGAGACGCGCCGCCTCCGCCGTCGAGGAGACGGCGACGAGATCCGCTGTCGCATGGTGCGCCTTCAAATAGTCGCGGCACTGCGAGAGCGGCTGGGCGTGGGAGATGATGCGGCGCACCCGCTCTTTCGGGTACTTCATCATCAGTTCGTTGCGCACGCCCCAGATCAGTTCCAGCGTCACGGTGAGCGCGTCGCCTGCGCTCAAGGCGTCGAGCGTGATGTTGACCGAGCCTTCGAGCGAATTCTCCACCGGCACAAGCGCCCCGTCCGCCTGCCCTTCCTCCACGGCAAGAAGCGCCTGGAAGATGGTCGGATAGGCGCAAAGCTCGCGCGGCTCATCCAAAAGTCCGTTCAGATGGAGCGCCGCCGCCTCGCTGTGCGTGCCCAAGGGGCCGAGAAAGCCCAACGTGTCCATCGCTCGCCCCCTTTCTACGAAAAAGCCCCCCAAGCAAGAACGCCAAGGGGGCAGGCTGCTGAAACGCTTCTATCTTACCATAGAAACGCTTGGTTTGCAAGGTTACAATCGAAGGGGAGCTGCACGCACAAACGTCCTCTTCGTGGACAAAAGTGCGCCGCCCTTGCAGGAAAGAGCCGATCCGTCTGCGCCCTTCGGGGCTGACTTCCCGGCCTTTCACAGCAAGACGCCTGTTCAATCGCTGAAAAGCTCCGTCGAGAGATAGCGGTCGCCCGCATCGGGCAGAAGCGCGACGATCGTCTTGCCCTTCGCCTCGGGGCGGCGCGCGATCTCGACGGCGGCGGCGAGCGCAGCGCCCGACGAGATGCCGACCAGCGCGCCCTCCGTGCGTGCGAACTGCCTGCCGTAAAGGAAAGCGTCCTCGTTCGACACCGCAATGACTTCGTCATACACGTTTACATCGAGCGTATCGGGCACGAAGCCCGCGCCGATGCCCTGGATCTTGTGCGGGCCGGCCTTGCCCGCGCTCAGGACGGGCGAGTCGGCCGGCTCCAGTGCAACGACCTTCACCAGAGGATTCTTGCTCTTCAGGTACTCGCCAACGCCCGTCACCGTGCCGCCCGTACCGACGCCCGCGATGAAGTAGTCGACCTTGCCGCCGGTCGCCTCCCAGATCCTCAGCGTCTGTCGTCCTCTTGTGCGCCTCGGGATTGGCAGGATTCGTGAACTGCGACGGAATGTAGGCATTCGGCGTCTCCTTCGCGAGCTCTTCCGCCTTCTCAATCGCGCCCTTCATGCCCTTCGCGCCGTCCGTCAGGACGATCTGGGCGCCGTATGCCTTCAGGAGATTGCGCCGCTCGACGCTCATCGTCTCGGGCATTGTCAAGATCGCGCGGTAGCCGCGCGCCGCCGCGACACCTCGCTAGCCCGATGCCCGTGTTGCCGCTCGTCGGCCTCGATGATGACCGAGCCGCTCTTCAAGATGCCGCGTTTCTCCGCATCCTCGATCATCGCCTGCGCGATGCGATCCTTCACGCTGCCGGCGGGATTGAAATACTCCAGCTTCGCGAGAATCTCCGCCTCAACATTGTTCTTCGCGCGGAAGTTCCGCGCACGAAGGAGCGGCGTGCCGCCGATGAGATCTGCAACGCTTTCATATATCTTTGCCATGGTATGTCCTCCTCATGTTCAATCTCTTGATTTCATATCTGTTTGATATGTTATAGCATACACCCTTTTTCCTAGCATGTCAATAGGCATTCAAAAAAACTACGTCACGTCAAGAACTGCAAAAAGGTGCCGCCGCAAGGGAGAGACCTCGCCCCGCCACCTGCCCTTACAGAAACCTAGCCGATCAGTCTGCGCCTTCGGCTTGACTTCTCGGGGTTTCATGGTAAACTTGTCGGACATATGTTCAGCCGTGGCGCGGTGCGTTGTGGATCGCCTTCACCGCCGTTCCCTAGCGACGGCATCATCAAGGAAGCACGCTGTACATATGTCCACCCGCCCTTACAGAAACCTCAGCCGATCAGTCTGCGCCTTCGGCTTGACTTCTCGGGGTTTCATGGTAAACTACACGCACAAACGTCCACTTCGTGGACATTGTGCGCCGCCCTACAGAAACCTAGCCGATCAGTCTGCGCCTTCGGCTTGACTTCTCGGGGTTTCATGGTAAACTAAATGCATAGATAAGCTGTATGAAAAGAGGTATATCCCCATGAAAATTTCCGCCAAAGGGCGCTACGGGCTGGCCGCCATGGCGTTTCTCGCACGTTTCTGCCAGGCGAACAGTCCGACGACGATCCTCACCATTTCCGAGAACCTCGGCATATCCAAGATCTATCTGGAGCAGGTGTTCTCCCTTTTGAAGCACGCCCGCCTCGTGAACTCAAGCAAAGGCTCGCAGGGCGGCTACCAGCTCTCGCGTGCGCCGCAGGAGATCACGGCGTGGGACGTGCTCTCCGCCATCGAACTGCCGCTGACGGAAAGAACCGGCTCTGCGACAGGAGACGCGCAGGAAGATCTGGAAAAGGCGCTGACATCCTCCGTCTACGAGCCGCTCGACACGGCGATACGCACGACGCTCCAGAGCGTGAGCCTCCGCACCATTATCGAGGAAGAAGACCGACGAAAGTCCAAAGACAACATCATGTACTTCATCTGACGGAAGCCTCTTCCTTGCAAGGATTTTCATCTGTTCCAAATTTTCCCAGCCTCCTTGCCCAACATATATAGGCCTTTTGATTGCACTAGGAAAACCCCTTGCAATTTTCGTCCGATGCTGTATAATGGGCAATGGATTCGAGAGAACCACGATCGCTCTCTCGCTTTTGTTTCGAGGGAATCCTGCAGCATCGAGGATTCTCGGCACGGTTGCAATACCGCTGGAAGGATTTTCATGACGATCGACAATGTCACCGTCATCATCGAGAGCGGCGCTCTTTCTGCAAGAGAGGCAGAGCGCTACATCCGTAAAATCCAAAGGCACTCGAAAGGTCGCACGCTCAAACGTGTTTCATTCAGGCTGGCTGATGGATATTTGGATTTGCGCTATTCCTTCGAAGGACTCCCCTTCGAGCGCATCCGCCGCATCTCGCATGATGCGACAGGAGAACGCAAAGCTGTCTGACCATCGCGATCCGCATGAACGGCGGACATCGCGCATACGAAAAACCGCCGCCGGCAGACCCGGCAGCGGTTTTTTCATGTTCCAGAAAGGCGATGCAGGCGCTCAGCCGTTCATGCCGATTGAGCGCCCGCGCAGACCTTCTCAGAGAAGGGCGGTAAGCGCGGTGGTCAGACCGAAGACGATTCCTGGAGAGTTGGCAATGACGATCGGCCAATCGCGCTGCTGCTTGAAAAAGCCATACGTCACCCAGATCGTGCAGTTGATGAACGCGACAAGCGGCTGAATCCAATCGCCCGGATGGCCGGACAAGTTCCCAAGGATCTGCGGGATATAGGAGACATACATGCACACGGAAAGAATCGATCCGATCGTTCCGACGAGCTTCATCTTGTCCTGCGAGACCATTTTCTTCTTCATTGCTTCTACCTCGACTTTCATTTCCGGCAATCTTCCATAGCGGTCGACTTCTTCCAAGGAACAGAAGCGATCGCTTGCGGTTCATGTTAAAAGAAGCCCGCCAAATGTCAAGAGGCCATCGCGATTTTTTTCTCTGCGACGAAAGAGCCGGGGCAGCGGCACGATGGGCACGCTCCTCCCGGCTCTTTTTCCAAAGGCAGCAGCGTTCAGCCGAAAACGACCACATTCAGGTCGATCTCTTCGATCACCCCGTCGCCATCCACAACGAAGCTCATGCTCTTCGCTTCATCGAACCAATATGTATGCTTCAAGCTGTCGCCATACGACACATCTCCCTCGCCGTACATCTGCCGGACATCCTCGTAGGAGTCCCCGACGCGAAACCCGGACGGCGTATGAAACCACGGCGACCTGCATTCGACGAAGACCACGGGGAACTCACCCGACGGGCGCTCGTCGCTGCTCTGCGCCACAGCGCCGAACGTGACATTCCCGTACTTGCAGCGCACAATCCGGAGGGATCCGATCTCCTTCTCTTCCTTTTCGAAATCGCTGCCCAGGACATCCTCGGCTTTCTGCAGGCGCATGCCGCATCCGAACTCGACCCGGACGTCCATATTCCCCTGCGCGCGCGGATAGATCAGCGCCGCCTCGGAATCCGGCATCGCATGTGCGCTCGCGGCGCTGCCGAAGGCGACGCCGATGAGCAGCACGGCACTGCAGAAAAACATGCGGAACAGATTCTTCATTTCCTTCATCTCCTTCCTTTCACAAACGCTCCGAGCAACGTCGTCTCGCTCGTTTCCCTACCATTTTATTATACGGGAGGAATGTGTCTTTGTCACCTGTGCGCTGTGCGCCGCCGATTGAAGTCGATTCCTGCTATTTTGGTCGGGCAAGTTTTTCTGCTCGTCGAGGAGGCGTCCATCCAATTCGACAAGCTTGGCCTGGACATCAAACCCGCATTCGCCCGCATGGCAAAGTCCGTACAGCATACCCGATGTTAAACTTTCCCCTTTCGCCGTTCCCATAAGCAAGAATTTCCGCCGGACAAACGATCACGCAAAAGGGGCTATGCCATTCATGGCATAGCCCCTCGAACGTCATACTTCTTTTTCAGTCCGTATAATACACGCGAATCGAACCGCCCTTTACCGTTGAGTAAGGCGCTCCTTCCATCATAAAACGCTCCTTTTAGACAGATACATCTATCGTTGCACCTACATTCGGCACAATAGCGGGGGACGCTTCAGCCTGCATATCCCTGTGAATTTTATCAAGCGATATATGTCCGGCTGCAGAATCGCCATACTTGTCATACAAACGATGTATCTCATCAAAGTACGCTGCATCTAAATCCTTTGACCGATCGATTTCCGTTTGATTCCAAATCGCCGAATACGTCCCATAGTCGTATTCATACGAAAGCGTCTTGTTGCCATCGTGATCCCAAAACATACTGGATGCGGGCATCTTTCCGCCCGTCTTTGCCATGACCTCGTCATAGATCGCCTTTCGGTCTGGCGAGACGCTCGACACATAACCGCGATAAATCGCCCTAGATTCATCCTCATACATATCTCCCGTCGCAAAGCATTTGCGCGCGAGTTCCTTGATTTGGTCGATGTAATAATCATCTGGGTGCGTCGGCTCACGCTTCGTAACGATCTTATCCCAGTTCGGTTCGGAGAACGTAAGGTTTGACGGCGTATAGCGCAGGGAGAAATCGCCGTACTTCACGCCCTGCAGCTCGTAAGCCGAGAAATTCATCGTCTGCGGCTTGCCTATGGACAGCGAAGAGCCCGCCCTCTTATGCCCGCCGACCATCTTGTTGAGCAGCCCTTGGTACATATCGTACTTCGTTGTGATTTGCATGGGAATACCTCCGTGCAAAACTTGCAGAAAAACATCCTTATTTCGCTAAGTGTATCATATTTTTCAGGAAGCAGCAAGATATTCTTATGGTTTCCAAAGCGCAAACGCCGCAGAATCAAAACGAACGTCCTTCCACGAAGAATCTTCCCTTGACTATCGTTGTAACATCGCATATAATAGGAAGCGTTATTGTGCCTTGCACATATTCACAAGGAACACTGGGGGAAGGCCTCGTGCTTTCCAAGGGATGCGCTGCATCCGGCAGCTGCTCCCAAGATTTTTGGAGGGGGATTTTTTCATGATTTTCAGCAAGAAGAGCCTGCGGCTCGCCTGCGCTGTCCTCGGAGCTGCGCTCCTGGGCACTGCCTTTGCAGGCTGCGGCTCCAAGGAGTCGGGCGATACCATCAAGGTCGGCGCGAACTTCGAGCTTACGGGCAACGTCGCGAACTACGGCAGCGCCACGTTCGAGGGCCTGCAGCTCGCGATCGACGAGGCGAACGAGGCGGGCGGCGTGAACGGCAAGAAGATCGAGCTGGTTTCCGTTGACGACAAGTCGGAAGCAGCGGAATCGATCAATGCGGCGACGAAGCTCATCTCCGACGACAACGTCAAGGTCATCGTCAGACCTGCGACGACGGGTCTCGTGCTCGCCGAGACGCAGACGGCGACGGACGCGAAGGTGCCGATCATCGCACCGTGCGCGACAAGCCCCGAGGCAACGGTGGAGAACGGCAAGGTCAAGCCCTACGTCTTCCGCAGCTGCTTCATCGACCCGCAGCAGGGCGCAGTGATGGCAACCTTCGCCGCGCAGGAACTCAAGGCGAAGACGGCGGTCATCTACGTCGACAACAGCTCCGACTACTCGAAGAACCTCGGCAAGGTGTTCAAGGAGAAGTTCGAGGCGGCCGGCGGCAAGGTCGTCATGGAGGAAGCGTTCCTGCAAAAGGATCAGGATTTCAAGGCGACGCTCACGAAGCTCAAGACGGCGAACGCCGATGTCATGTTCGTCCCCGCTTACTACGAGGAGGTCGGCAAGATCGTCAAGCAGGCGCGCGAGATGGGCATCAGCTCTGCGATCCTCGGCACGGACGGCTGGGATGACGCCAAGGTCGTCGACATCGCCGGTGCGGACGCGCTGAACAACACTTTCTTCAGCACGCACTACTCGGAGAAGGACGCCGAAGTGCAGGGCTTCATCGAGGCCTACAAGAAGAAGTACAACCGTGCGCCGAACGTCTTCGCGGCTCTCGGCTACGACGCGGGCAAGATGCTCGTCGACGCCTTGAAGCGCGCGGGCAGCGACGATACGGAGAAGATCCGCGAGGCGCTCGAAGCGACGAAGGATCTCAAGGTCGGCACGGGAACCATCTCCATGGACACGAACCACAATCCGATCAAGACGGCGGTCATCCTTGAGATGAAGAACGGCGAAAAGGAACTCAAGGCAAAGATCACGCCGTAAGGGAACTGACCCGCTTCCAAGGATGAAGGAAAAGACCGCAGCAATGCGGTCTTTTTCCATCTTCCCATCCATACAGACATCAACGTTTCAAGAAAAGAAAGGAGCAATCATGGAGCTTTCAGAGCAGATCGCCCAGCAGTTTATCAACGGCGTGTCGCTTGGCAGCATCTACGCCTTGATCGCGCTCGGCTACACCATGGTCTACGGCATCATCAAGCTCATCAACTTCGCGCACGGCGACATCTACATGGTCGGCGCATACCTCGGCTTCTTCGCCGTGACGAACCTCGGACTTCCCATCGTGCCCGCGCTCATCCTCGCGATGGTCGTCACGGGCCTCTTGGGCATCGTCATCGAGAAGCTCGCGTACAAGCCGCTGCGCCATGCGCCGCGCATCTCGGCGCTGATCTCGGCGATCGGCGTCTCGCTCTTTTTGGAGTACGCGATGATGTACTTCGTGTCGCCGACGCCGCGCACCTTCCCGCCGCTCTTTCAAGATGTGGCCTTCAGCGTCGGCTCTCTCGTCATCAACGGGCAGCAGATGCTCATCTTGGGCATCACCTGCTTCCTCATGGTCGTCCTGACCTACATCGTGCAGTACACGAAGATCGGCAAGGCAATGCGCGCCGCGTCCTACGACACCGAGACGGCGCAGCTCATGGGCATCAATGCCGACCGCGTGATCTCCTTCACGTTCTGGATCGGCTCGTCGCTCGCGGCGGTCGCGGGCGTGCTCGTCGGCGTCTACTACAACTCGATCGACCCCCCTCATGGGCATCATGCCCGGCATCAAGGCGTTCGTCGCGGCGGTGCTCGGCGGCATCGGCATCCTGCCGGGCGCCGTCGCGGGCGGCCTCATCCTCGGCATCGTCGAGGCGTTCGTCTCGGGCTTCGTCTCCTCGACGTTCCGCGACGCGGCGGCCTTCGCCATCTTGATCTTGGTTCTCCTCTTCAAACCTGCGGGGCTTTTCGGCAAGAACACCCGCGAGAAAGTGTAGGTGCGCCATGAGTCTACGCAAGCAAGACCTCATCTTCTTCCTCTTCGGGCTCGTCCTCTTCGGCGTCCTGCAGGGGCTGATCTCTGGGCGCGTCATCGGCTCCTTCTGGCAGCTGAACCTCCTCTTCCTCGGCATCAACATCATCCTGACGGCGAGCCTCAACCTCATCAACGGCTATACGGGGGCAGTTCTCCTCGGTCACGCTGGCTTCATGGCGGTCGGCGCCTACGTCGCCGCCATCCTGACGACGAACTTCCACGTGCCGTTTCCCGTCGCGCTCCTCGCAGGTGCCATCGCTGCGGCTCTCCTCGGCGTCCTCATCGGCCTGCCGACGCTGCGCCTTCGCGGCGACTACCTCGCCATCGCGACCTTGGGCCTTGGCGAGATCATCCGCGTCGTGCTCATCAACATCGACTACGTCGGCGGCGCGGCGGGCTTCAAGGGCATCGCCCGCGACACCAACTTTGCTCGGGTCTTCTTCGCCGTCTTCTTCACGCTGTTCTTCATCAAGAACTTCGTGAACTCCACGCACGGCCGCGCCTGCATCGCGATCCGCGAGGACGAGATCGCCGCCGAGGCCATGGGCATCCCGACGACGCGCTACAAGGTCATAGCGTTCGCCATCGGCGCAGGATTCGCGGGGCTCGGCGGCGGACTGTTCGCGCACACGCTGACCTACCTGAATCCGACGTCGTTCACGTTCATGCAGTCGTTTTTTTCTTCCTCATCATGGTCGTCTTGGGCGGCATGGGCTCCCTGACCGGCTCCATCGTCGGCGCCTTCTTCGTCACGATCCTGCAGGCGGCGCTCGCAGACTGGCCGGAATTCCGCATGATCATCTTCGCGGTCGCCCTGATCCTCTTCATGCTCTACCGCCCCGGGGGAATCTTCGGCTATGTCGAGCTGACGGCGTTCGCCCCTTGAAGCGCATCTTCGGCAAAGGAGGTCAGGCGAATGGCTGAACTATTGAAAGCGGAAGGCCTCGCGCAAGTCTTCGGCGGCCTGCGCGCCGTCTCGAACTTCAACATGGTCATCGAGAAGGGCGAGTTGATCGGGCTGATCGGGCCAAACGGCGCCGGAAAGACGACGGCGTTCAACATGATCACGGGCGTCTACCGCCCGACCGAAGGCGAGCTTACCTTCAACGGCAAGAGCATCGTCGGCAAGAAGCCCAGCGAGATCACGGCGCGCGGCATCGCACGCACCTTCCAAAACATCCGCCTCTTCTCCGAACTCAGCGTCCTCGAAAACGTCAAGATCGCCTACCATACGCGCGCGAAGTACACGGTCGCGGAAGCTGTCCTGCGCCTTGGCAGGTATTTCAAGGAAGAGCGCGAAATAGAAGAGAAGGCGATGAAGCTGCTCGCCATCTTCCACCTCGAAAAGCAGGCGCATGAACTCGCGAAGAACCTGCCCTACGGCGCACAGCGGCGCCTCGAAATCGCGCGGGCGCTGGCCGCGAAGCCCAAGCTCCTCCTCCTGGACGAGCCGGCGGCGGGCATGAACCCGCAGGAGACGCAGGAACTCATGGAAATGATCCGCTGGATCAAGAAGGAATTCGGCCTGACGATCCTCCTGATCGAGCACGACATGAGCCTCGTCATGGGCATCTGCGAGCGCATCTACGTCCTCGAATACGGCGAAATCATCGCCGAGGGCACACCGAAAGAAATCAAGGAAAATCCCGAAGTCATTCGGGCCTATCTCGGCGGGGAGGCGTAAAGATGGCAGAAACTATGCTGAAAATCGACAACATCCACGTCTACTACGGCGCGATCCACGCGCTCAAAGGCGTGAGCCTCGAAGTCCGAAAAGGGCGAGATCGTCACGCTCATCGGCGCGAACGGCGCGGGAAAGTCCACGACGCTGCGCACGGTGTCCGGGCTGCTCGCGCCCAAGAGCGGCGCCATCACCTTCCTCGGCGAGAACATCGCCGGCACGCCCGCGCACGAGATCGTCAAGCACGGCATCTCGCAAGTGCCCGAAGGACGTCGCATCTTCGCCGAGATGAGCGTGCAGGAAAACCTTGAGCTGGGCGCTTTCACGCGCAAGGACAAGGCGGGCGTGGCGAAGGACTTCGATCTCGTCTACCGCCGCTTCCCGCGCCTTGAAGAGCGCCGCAAGCAGCAGGCGGGTACGCTCTCCGGCGGCGAGCAGCAGATGCTCGCAATGGGACGCGCCCTCATGAGCCGCCCGAAGCTCCTCCTCTTGGACGAGCCGTCGATGGGGCTTGCGCCGCTCCTCATCAAGGAGATCTTTTCCATCATCGAGGACATCAACCGCGAGGGCACGACCGTCCTCCTCGTCGAGCAGAACGCCAACATGGCGCTCTCCATTGCGCACCGCGCCTATGTGATGGAAACGGGCAGGATCACGCTCCAAGGCGCGGCAAAAGATCTCGCCGCAAGCGAGGATGTACGAAAAAGCCTATTTGGGCGGCTGATGAAGCAGACCTGCCCCGAACCGTGCTTCCCAGAGAAAGGATGCTGACAATGTTTGTTGCAAACCGCATGGCAAAGAACCCTTCACCGTCACGCCGGACACGAAGGTATCGGCTGCGAAGGACCTGATGAAGAAGCACCACTTCCGCCGCCTGCCCGTCGTCGATGACGACGGCAAGCTCGTCGGCTTCTTGAGCGACCGCGACATCATGCGCGTCTCGCCGTCGCCCGCAACGACGCTCTCGCGCTACGAAATCACCTCGCTCTTGGCGAAGATGTGCATCGGCGACATCATGCAGAAGGACGTCATCTCCGTCAAGGACGACGCGACCATCGAGGAAGCCGCGCTCATCATGTACAACCACAAAATCGGCGGCCTGCCCGTCGTGTCGAGCGTCGGCGCCGTCGTCGGCGTCATCACGGAAACCGACATCTTCAAGACCTTCGTCGACGTCATGGGGCTGACGCACGGCAAGACGCGCTTCACCATCGCCGACGTCGGCGACAAAGTCGGCGTCGTGCGCGACCTCGGCGGCATCATCGCCGACTGCGGCTGCAACATCGACAGCCTCGTCACCTGCCAGCAGGAAGACGGCAGCTACGAAATCGTCGTGCGCTTCGACACGACCGACAGCGAAGCCGTGAAGAAGAAGCTCGAAGAAAACGGCTTCCACGTCTCCCACGTCGTGAAGATCGGCTGCTGAGCCGTCCAAGAAGCAAGCCCACCGGGCGTAGCTGATTGGGCAACGGCTCGTATGCGAAAACGTCCCAAGAACGCGAGCCAACGGCGAAGCGCGATTGACGACGTTGACCGCTGCTGAGCCGTCCAAGAGCCAAGTCCGAAGGACGCAGGCGATTGGGCAACGGCTCGTATGCGAAAAACGTCCCAAGAACGCGAGCCAACGGCGAAGCGCGATTGGACGACGTTGACCGCTGCTGACTTAACTTCTACTCGAAAAATTTGACGAGTTTCCGACTGTATTGTATAATAAGCATGGAAAAGGTGCTGTCGGTAAGCTTTCAGGACATATGTTCAGCCGTCACGCAAAGCGGTTTATCATGCTTTTGTACCCGTTGTCTGCGAGGGTGTCATCGTAGCATCACGCTGTACATATGTCCTCACGCCCTTACAGAAGCCTAGCCAATCGGTCTGCGCCTTCGGCTTGACCTCTTGGGGCTTCATGGTAAACGGTCAGCCCCTAAACGTTAGTGGAAGAATACCCCGCCTAAGTTGGAGACTGCAGGTGGGGTATTCTTATTTTGCCTTTAGCGCAACGACGCAAATCGTCACGCAGAAAACGAACGACAAAAAATCGTACAGTTCCATAGGAGAAAGCTGCATTTTTTCTTGCCACAAAATAACTTTTAAGGCATAATAAAGAAGGGAGGCGCATCTATGTATCCACTATATTTTTTTACCGCGACAGGCACGGAACCTGCCCCGTTGAAGAATACCTGAACGCACTCTTTGCACGGAACGACAAGGACAGCCGTATCAAGCTGAAGAAGATTCAAGACTACATGAACATTTTACAACAGTATGGCATGTCAGCAGGCGAACCATATATGAAACACTTGGAAGGAAGTATATGGGAACTGCGCCCCTTGCGTGACCGTATACTTTTCGCGACGTGGTATAAAAACAGCTTCATATTGCTCCATCACTTTATGAAAAAAAGACTCAAAAGACTCCTCGCAGTGAAATAGAAAAAGCTCAACGTGAACTGAAAGACCTCATCGAAAGGAGCGATTTATCATGATGAACTCTGCTATTGCAGGCACTTGGGAAGAATGGGAAAAATCCCACTTTACCCCCGAAGAAATCGCCGAGAGCAATCTGCGCGTCGCCTTGATCGGCGAACTCATCAAGGCGAGGAATGAGCGCGGCGTCACCCAGAAGCAGCTCGAAGAGATGAGCGGCGTCAGCCAACCCGTCATCGCGCGCTTGGAACGCGGCACGACGAGTCCGAACATCTCGACCGTCATGAAGCTTCTCGCGCCCTTGGGCAAGAAACTTGCCATCGTTCCCTTGGAAAGCTAGAAAACACTGATACATTCGGTCGCCCATCTTCACACATCTGCGCTGCCCTAAAAAACCGCCCGCTGCAGAAACAAAAGCTCCTGCAGCGGGCGGTTTTTCTCTTATTTTCATTCCTGCCCCATCGCATCAAGCAGCCACTGCCGCAGTACGAGGACATGATTTTCCACGGCGTTCTTGTTGGCATAGACGAGCGTCACGGGGATTCCTGCAGCCAACCCCGGCACTTCGCGGCGAAGTCGGCGGCTTCGGGGCTTTTTCAACTCTTCGAGATATGCCTTTCCAAAGAGATCAAAGTTCATCTCGCCGCTGTGATAGAGCTTTCGCAGCTCAGGCGACGGCGTGACCTCCTTCGCCCATGCGCTCAGGGCGGCACGCTCCTTCTTCATGCCGCGCGGCCACAGGCGGTCGACGAGGACGCGCCTGCCATCCGTCGGCGCAGGTTCTTCGTATATGCGCTTCATTTGCAGTTCGTATGCCATGAAAAATTCCCCTTTCCGTAACGAAAGCGCCGCTGCCCGGTGCTTCGCAAAGTCCCGCAGACGCCTCCGATGCCTCCTGCACCGCTCCCCTTCCTGCAAAAAAGAGAGCCTCTCGGCTCTCTTTCCCTTACTCCGCAGTGAACGGCAGGAGTGCGATATTGCGCGCGCGCTTGATCGCGAGCGTCACCTGGCGCTGATGCTTCGCGCAGTTGCCCGAAATGCGGCGCGGCAGGATCTTGCCGCGCTCCGTGATGAAACGGCGCAGCTTCGCGACATCCTTGTAGTCGATGACATCCACCTTGTCCACGCAGAACGTGCAAACCTTGCGGCGCGAACGTCTGCCTCTGTCACGTCTGATCAAATCAATTCCCTCCCCTTGGTTAGAATGGGATTTCCTCATCGGGTATGGAAGGGCCGAAGGACTCCTGGCCGGCAGGCGGCTGGTGACTCGGTGCGCTGCCCTGCGTCGGTGCGCCCGGCGCTCCCGCGCCCTGCGGACGCGAGCCGGCGAACTCGATGTCGCTTGCGACGACTTCCGTCACATAGCGCTTCGAGCCATCCTGTGCGTCGTAGCTTCTCGCCTGCAGACGACCCTCGACGAGGATGCGGCTGCCTTTCGTCAGATAGTTGCCGCAGAATTCCGCGAGCTTCTCCCATGCGACGATGGAAATGAAGTCCGCCGACGGCTGCTGTCCATCGTTCGATTTCCCGAAGCGTCGGTTCACGGCGAGCGAGAACGACGCGACCGCCTTGCCGCTCTGCGTGTAGCGCACTTCGGGATCGCGGGCGAGATTTCCGGTCAAAAGCACCTTGTTCATGGCATTTCCTCTCCCTCAAGCTTACTCCGCTTCTTCAGCCTTCGGCTCTGCCGCAGCCTTCTCTCCGGCCGCGATGAGCTCTTCCGCGCGCACGATCATGTGCTTCAAAAGATCGTCGGTGATCTTCATGACGCGGTCGCATTCCTTCATGCAGGCAGGTTCAGCCGTGACATTGAGCAAGCAGTAGTAGCCGTCCGTGTAGTCCTTGATCTCATACGCCAGACGCTTCTTGCCCCAACGGTCTTCCTTGTCGATCGTGCCGCCGTTCGTCTGGATCAGCTTGACGAACTTCGCAATGACAGCGTTCGTCGCTTCCTCCTCCATCGGCTTCACGATAAAGATAACCTCGTATTTTCTCACAAAAACACCTCCTCTATGGTCTGTGGCTCCCTTCGGGAGCAGGGAAGGCTCAAACTAAAACATTCAGAACCAACTGTCCTGTGACTGAATGATTATATCACAAGAACAGTCGAGGAGCAAGGAGAAATTCCCATTTGACAAAGCATGACGCCTCCTCAATGACGAGCCTGTACACATACATGTCTGTAAAGACGTGCCAACACCAAACGCCACAAAAATTTGGATTCCGCCAACGGGCAATCCGATCATCGCGCATAATCATGGCAACATTCCGACGAAAGATTTGAATCGCCTACGCAAAGGCGTCGCTGCAAACAAAGAAAGCATTGTCTGTAGCCGGCGTCACTTTTTTTCGCTTGTGAGCTATCCCGAGGCTAAAGAAATCCCTCCCATCTTTCGATATATCCAATGAAACGAGGTATTCGCTCGTGCAGAATCCATTGCAGCCTTGCATTCCTGAAAGGAGTCGGCCATCATGCCAACGATATATTCCATGACACAGGCAAACTACAGTATGTACCGCTTCGCGCAAAGAGCGGCTTCTCGCTCTTCGGCGGAACGAACGCTGCCGGGCAGGGGACGGGTGCGCTGTTCGGCGCACAGTCTTCCCGCGCCTCCAAGGGACTCTCCTCCCTGCTGACCTCGCAGAACTTCGGCTCAAACGCCTACGCCTTGATGAACCTCAAGGAGAACACGCGCGCCGTCCTGAAATCCTACCACGAAGCCTCCGACGGCTTCTACAAGACGTTCGACGCAGCGATGAGCAGCCTTTCCAAAAGCTCCGCTGCACTCAAGAGCACGGACTTCAACGTCAAGGGCGCGACCGACGCCGACACGCAGAAAAACACGGAAGCCGCACTCAAGAACGTCAAAGACTTCGTTTCGAGCTACAATGACACGGTCAAGATGTTCGGCGACTACTCCGAAGTCTCGACCCGCGCTTCGGGCATGGAGAAGCTCTTCGGCGACGCCAAGTACAAGGCGGATACCCTGGGCCAGGTCGGCATCACGGTGAACTCGGCCTCGGGGACGCTCTCCGTCAACGACACCGCCCTCACGAAGGCGCTCAAGGAAGAGCCGAACCGCGTCGAGAACATCCTCGGCAAGAACGGTCTCGCAGGCGCAACGGAAAAGAAGGTCGACTTCGCCAAGACGCAGCGCGAAAAGATCTTCCCCTCGGCGCAGCAGATGCTCGGTCCCAACTATAGGCGCGCGCTCGCCTATACATCGGCAGGCTCCTTGACGAGCATGAATTCCTATGCCAACGTCGGGTCGCTGCTCTCGATGTTTTTCTGAATCGCCTCGGAGGCTTCCCGTGAACGAGCACCCGTTCCACCTGTCGTGCAAGGCGAAACACTTCGCTTTTGCTCCCGCCGCCTCCGATAACGTCCTCAGCGCATGGCGCTGTACATATTGAAACGCAGATAGCAAAGAGTCCGCCATGCAAAGCAAAAGGCTCGCCAGGAAGAACCGCCCTTCTTCCCAGCGAGCCTTTTCTTTGCATGAAGCCCCAAGAGGTCAAGCCCAAAAGGCGCAGACCGATTGGCTAGGCTTCTGCAAAGCGTGAGGACATATCAACGCGATACAGGCAAGGCCAGCAAGGTTAGAAAAAATTTTCCCATACTAGCAGGTACCCAAGTTCGTTGAAGTCCATAATAGACACATTCCACCACGATGGTCTTTTTCCCCCGCGGCTTTGCATGTTCCAAGCGATCGATCACCTCAGCCACAAACATCCCCAAGACCTCTTTCTTGGACGCTCCCGGAGGAATCCGCTTGCGTGCCTCCAAAAGTTCGTTGCGGGGGAACGGGTCAATCGTTTCGACAGTAATCTCCACCTGCGCCTTGGATCCTTCCTGACGCAGGGTTCTCGTTTGAATATCGACACGTCCCATGGCTTTCAGGGTTGCCTCGCTGAGCATTCGCGCCTGCCCGTCCGACAATCCTCCGCCAAATCCTCGCTTGTACATCTCCGCGAAAGACTTCGCCGCAATTCCATGAAGGTTCACTTCCTCCGTCCCCATGAGATCTCCCCAGCTCGCTTTTCTCACGCCCTCCCAATCTTGCCGGAGCCATGCGGCAGAAAGCCTCTTCATGCTTTCTGCCGGATCGCTCTCGATGAGGCTGCCGGTCGCAAAGTTAAAAAGATTCATGAGGAATTCACCCGGATTTTCCGGCACCCATACGCCTTTTTCGCTGTCGTATACGCAATTCACTTGGAAATGCCTCAGTTCACTCGGTTCAAGTTCTCTCAGCGCTTTTTCAAAACGCTTGATGAAATCCTCCCTTGTCTTTCTCTCCTTGAATCGAGTGTCGCCGCTTTTTATAACATCTCCAACGACCTCTCGCGCATCTATTTTCCTGCAATCAATCGCCTTAAAAGAAATTTCGACCGTCGCCCTGCCGTCCTCCTTCGACAAAAGCTTTCCCTGGGGTTCGCACTTCCCCGCAGCCGCGTAGAAGGTCTCCTCCAGGGAATGAATTAAATCTTCCGTGAACGATGCGCCACCGATGGCCGCAACCTCAAATGACCTTGCAAAATCCTCCCGTTTTTTACGCTGCAGCTTCTCTCTGTCGTAGCCAAATTTCTTCATCCCTGCCGCATCGTCATGCAAAAGAGCCCGCGACAGCTCTTCCATATCCCTTGCCGCCTCGTCCTGCGGCGCGAAGCCTGCAAGCATGAGCACGGCGAAGAGAAGCGTCATGCTCGCGGCGATGCGGCATACGGCGTTCTTCACTTCTGTTTTCTCCTTCCTATGAAATCAACGGGAGTTGGCGCCGCTGTACAAACCTCTGAAGAATTCCTTGAGGTTATACGGCTGCCAGACTTCCAGAAACGGATTTATAGGCACAATCCAATCGGCAAGCAGCTCCGCCCCATCGCACTTTCTCATGCGACGCCTACTTCAGGGGAGAGATCAGAAGCACATGGATGAACTTCGACGGCTCGACCGGCGCCCATACGCCCCAAAAACTGTAAAAGAAGCATTTCACCTGAAACGTCTTCGTGCCGCTCGACTGCTTCTGCTCCAGACGGCGCACCATCTCATCGACGAAAAACCTTTTTCGCCTCGTGCAAAGACGCACCGGGCGGCAGGAGTTTACGCACCGCGTCCCTTTCCTCCGGCGAGAACGGCTCGATCACGCTGACGCTCATCTCCACATCGGCCCAGCTGCCTTCCTTGTGCAGCGTCCTCGCATGAACCTCGGTATGTTGGATCGCCTGCATCAGCGCCTCTGCGAGACGATGCCTCTGCTCCTGCTTCAGCTCCTTGTATTCGCCCTTTGCCCACGTTTCCTGCAGGCCGTCCACGATCCTCTTGTGAAGCTTCTCCACGGCGGCAGCGCTGATTCCTATCTTTTCCAAATAGCTTGGATCCTGCCCGAGATACGCGCGGGCAAGACTCTCGATATCCTTTGCGGGGTCCCCCTTCGTGACCCCGCCCGAGGCCAGCTCCAACAGGTCGCCGATGAACACGGACGGCTCTGCGGGCATCCAGACGCCCTTTTCCTCGTCATAGACGCAGAGAACTTCCAGTCGTTTCTCATCGCTCGGTTCGAGTGCCGTGATTGCAGCGCTCATGCGGCTCACATAATCCTCCATCGTCTCCCGCCGCTTGAATTGAGAATCGCCGCTCCGTTTTGCTCCTTCCAGCACTTTCTCCATATCGATCTTCCCATGGTCGACCGCCATGAAGGAGATCTCCACCGTCGCCTTGCCTGCGTCAGCCTTCAACACCTTCGCACTCGGCTCACATTTCCCGGCCGCTTCGAAAACAGCATCCTCCAAACGCAGGATCAAGTCTTCCGGAAACGACCGCTTCGCCGCCTCAAACTCCCTCTGCAAGCACTTCGCTTCCGTCCGGCGAACCTCTTCCTTGTCAAAACCGAACTTGCCGAGTCCCTCCACATCCTCCTTGACGATCGCCCGCGACAGCTCTTCCATATCCCTTGCCGCCTCGTCCTGCGGCGCGAAGCCTGCAAGCATGAGCACGGCGAAGAGAAGCGTCATGCTCGCGGCGATGCGACATACGGCGTTCTTCATGCCAATTCCTCCAATCTGCAAAACAAGGCCGGAAAGCTTCGCTCGCCGGTCTTGTTCCCACGCAATCATTTCGCCATATCGCCCGCCGCGGCCTCAAGGATCTTCTCCGCCGTACCTGCCGGATCGTTCGGCATCCAGACGCTCTGGGCTGTGCTGTACGTGCATTCCACTTGGATCGTCTTCGTGCCTTTTGGCTTGAACTCGCCGATCGCCTTGACGAAATTCTTCGTGAAGGCGTCGACGAGCGCATCCGGAGAGGCATCTGCCCCGAGGGAAGCCGCCGTCTCGCCAGCGACCGCATCCGAATCAAGCGAGCTCACATCGAGCGTGTCGATCGTCAGCTCGACCGTCGCCTTGTCGCCCTCTACCTGCAGCGTCTTTGCCTTGGCATTGCACTTCTTCAGTGTATCGAAGCACGCATCGCCGATCTGCTGCGCTTGTTCTTTCGAGAAAAAGCCCGGCCGTGGAAGCGTTGAAGGCTACGACGAAGGCAGTCGTGAAGTTCTTGCGAATCTCGCCTTCCCGGAGCTTGAAGCGATCCATGTCGGTCTTGTTTTCCCTGCAGCACGGCTCTGGCGAATGATTCCATGCTGACTTCGGGCTTTTTCCTTCTGCCCGCAGCCTGCGGCGAGGAGGGTGATGAGGAGGACGCCGAGCAGCGCGGCAAAGGACTTTCCTACGGATCTTTTCATGTCTTTTCGTTCCCCTTTCCTGAAACACATAAAAACAGCGGGGAAAAAGCTGCTGCCTTCCCCCGCTCTCAAACAGAGATCACTTCATCTCTATCAGGGGCTTGCCCGTCATCTCGGGCGGGATCGCAAGTCCTGCGAGCGTCAGGAGCGTCGGCGCGACGTCGCAGAGAGCCCCGTCGTGCGCCGCCTTCACTCGTTCGGACACGCAGATGAACGGCACGGGGTTCGTCGTGTGCGCCGTGAACGGCTGTCCCGTCGCGTGATCGACCATGCGGTCGGCATTGCCGTGGTCAGCGATGATGCAGACCTCGCCGCCCATCTTCTGCGCCGCCTCGACGAACCTGCCGACGCAAGCGTCGACTGTCTCGACCGCCTTGACGGCGGCGTCCATGACGCCCGTGTGCCCGACCATGTCGCCGTTCGCATAGTTCAGGATGATGAAGTCGTACTTGCCCGACTCGATGGCGGCGACGACCTTGTCCGTGACTTCGATCGCGCTCATCTCAGGCTGCAGGTCATACGTCGCGACCTTCGGCGAAGGAACGAGGATGCGATCCTCGCCCTTGTACGGCTCTTCCACGCCGCCGTTGAAGAAGAAGGTGACGTGCGCGTACTTTTCCGTCTCGGCGATGCGGAGCTGCGTCATGCCATGCTGCTCGATGATCGAGCCGAGCGTGTTCTTGATGCTCTCGGGCGGATAGGCGACTTCGACGTTCATGCCTTCCTCGTACTGCGTCATCGTCGTGAACGCGAGGTCGAGTCCCTCGACGCGCTTGAAACCGTCGAACTTCTTGTCGGTGAAGGCGTGCGTGAGCTCTCTCGCGCGATCGGGACGGAAGTTGAAGAAGATGACGCCGTCGCCCTTCTTCATGCCCGCATAGCTGCCGATGACGGCGGGGATGACGAACTCATCCGTCACATCTTCCGCATACGAGGCCTCGATGGCCGCCTTCGCCGTCGCCCGCTTCACGCCCTCGCCCTTGGCGATGGCGTCATACGCCTTCTCGACGCGCTCCCAGCGCTTGTCGCGATCCATGGCGTAGTAGCGTCCCGAGATCGTCGCGATCTCGCCGACGCCGATCTCGCGGCACTTCTCTTCGAGTTCGGCAAGATAGCCTGCCGCGCTCGACGGCGGCACATCGCGTCCGTCGAGGAAGGCGTGCACATAGACCGTCTTGAGACCGTTGCGCTTCGCCATTTCCAACAGCCCGTAGAGGTGCTTTTCGTGACTGTGCACGCCGCCGGGCGAGACGAGGCCGAAGAGATGGAGCGCGCCGCCCGCGCTCTTGGCGCTGTTGATGGCATGGAGAAGCGCCTTGTTCTCGAAGAACGTGCCCTCGGCGATCGCCTTCGTGATGCGCGTGAGCTCCTGATAGATGATGCGCCCTGCGCCGATGTTTGTATGCCCGACTTCGGAGTTGCCCATCTGTCCGTCGGGCAGGCCGACGGATTCGCCCGACGCCCTGCAGCTTGGCATTCGGATACTTCGCCACAAGACCGTCCAGAACGGGCGTCTTTCCGACGGCGATGGCGTTCGTCGGATCTTTCGGATCGCCGATTCCCCAGCCGTCCATGATGATGAGCGCGACAGGCGCGTTTTTCAAAGTTGCCATAGATCTGCCCCTTTCCTATGGAGTCTGCAATGCCTATGAAGGGAAGGGCGGCGTTCCGCTCCTTCCCAAGGGAGCGGCGCTGCAGATGCAGCGCCGCCCAAATATCCTGTCGTCAGAACTTCACAATCTCGCTGAAATCCTTCGCCTTGAGCGACGCGCCGCCCACGAGAGCGCCATCGACGTTCGGCTTCTCCATGAGGCCGGCGATCGTGGAAGGCTTGACGCTGCCGCCGTACTGGATGCGGATGCCGTCCGCCGCCTCCTTGTTGAACACCTCGGCGACCGTCGCGCGGATGGCGGCGCAGACTTCCTCCGCCTGCTCGAACGTCGCCGTCTTGCCCGTGCCGATCGCCCAGATCGGCTCGTAGGCGATGACGAGATGCGCGACCTCTTCGGCGGAGAAGCCGTCGAGCGCCGCCTTGATCTGCTTCGTCACGAAGTCGATGTAGGTGTTCGCCTCGCGGATCTCCAGCGGCTCGCCGCAGCAGATGATCGGCGTGATGCCCGCAGCATACGCCGCCTTGGCGCGCTTGTTGACGCCCTCATCCGTCTCGCCGAAGTACTCGCGGCGCTCGGAATGGCCGAGCACGCAGTAATCTACGCCGATCTCCTTGAGCATGGCCGTCGAGATCTCTCCCGTATAGGCGCCGCTCTTCTCCCAATGCACGTTCTGCGCGCCGATGTGGATGTTCGATCCCTTGACCGCTTCTGCCACAGCAGCGAGCGCCGTAGCCGTCGGGCAAGCGACGACATCGACATCCTTTGCGTCCTTCACGAGCGGCATGAGCTCCTTGACGAGCGCCACGCCCTCGGCGATCGTGTTGTTCATCTTCCAGTTGCCTGCAATGATGGGTCTTCTTGCCATGAAATCGTCCTCCTCGATGATATGCGGGGCAGCCGCCAAAAAGACCGCCCCGCCCTGACTTCGATCCGTCGGAACGCCGCCTGTCCGGCAAGCGGGCGTTCCTGCTCCCTGAGCGGCGCCTGCCGTCCGGCCTGCGCTTCCGCTCAGTCTCCTGCGAGCCGCCTCAGTTCTCGGCGATCGCCGCGATGCCTGGCAGAACCTTTCCTTCAAGGAACTCCAACGTCGCGCCGCCGCCCGTGGAGATGTGCGAGATCTTGTCCGACAGCCCCGTCTTCTTCAATGCCGCGATGGAATCGCCGCCGCCGACGATGCTCGTCGCGCCCGCCTCCGTCGCGTCGGCGACAGCTTTTCGCGACCGCGAGCGTGCCCTTGGCGAACTCGTCGCATTCGAAGACGCCCATCAGTCGTTCCAGATGATCGTCTTCGCCCCTTCAGCGCCTCGACATAAGCCTCCGAAGTCTTCGGGCCGCTGTCGAGCGCCTGCCAGCCGTCCTCGACCTTGTCGACGTCGACGACCTTCGTCTTGCCTTCCGCAGCGAACTTCGCCTCGTCTGCGAGCGGGAACATGTTCGCGACGGCGACGTCGAGCGGCAGGATGACCTTGACGCCCTTCTCCTCCGCCTTCTTCAGCAGCTCTTTGGCAAGCTCCATCTTGTCCGGCTCGCAGAGCGAATCGCCAATCGCAAGCCCCTTGGCAGCGTCGAACGTATGCGCCATGCCGCCGCCGATGATGATCGTGTCGACCTTCTCAATCATGTTGCTGATGACGCCGATCTTGTCCGAGACCTTCGCGCCGCCGATGATGGCGACGAAAGGATGCGCCGGCGCTTCGAGCGTCTTGCCGATGTAGTTGATCTCCTTCTCCATGAGGAAGCCCGCGACCGTCTCAAGATCGGCGGCGATGCCGACATTCGAAGCATGGGCGCGATGCGCAACGCCGAAGGCGTCGTCGACAGCGATGTCCGCAAGAGACGCAAGCTGCTTCGCGAAGCCCGGATCGTTCTTCTTCTCTTCCTTGTGGTAGCGCAGGTTTTCGAGGAGCAGAACCTCGCCGGGCTGCAGGCCGGCAGCTGCCTTCTCCGCCTCGGGACCCACGCAGTCGGACGCCCACTTCACATCCTTCTTCAGGAGCTCCGACAAGTGCTTCACGAGATGCTTCGTCGAGAACTTGTCCTCCTTCGCCTCCGTCGGACGGCCGATGTGGCACGCGAGGATCAGGGCCGCGCCGTGATCCAAGAGGTAGTTGAGCGTCGGCAGCGTGCGCACCATGCGCGTGTCGTTCGTGATATTCATCTTGTCATCGAACGGCACGTTGTAGTCGACGCGCACGAAGACCTTCTTGCCCTTGACGTCGATATCCTTGATCGTCTTTTTGTTCATAAAACGGAATCCTCCCTTGAAAACTCCCGAAAATCACATCGAAAGCCGCGCAAGAGCCTGCGCAAAACGCCGCTCTTGCAAAACTCCCGCGACAACAAACAGAGGTCCGGCCCAAACGCGGCCGGGACCTCTTGATCTGCTCAGCTGAATCTCTTCAGAAAGGCGTGCTAGCCTCGCCCTTCCTTCGTTTCACCGACCGCTCTCAGGGATCACGGATAAAACGAAATCCGTCAGATCGGCACAAGAGCCGCACACCGACATCCGCTTCTCAGACATCGCGCAGCGCCCTTGCAGAAATCCGGTCAATCGCTCTGCAATCCCTTACTTCAGCTCAGCGAAATACTTGATGGTGCGAACCATCTGGCTCGTGTAGCTGTTCTCGTTGTCGTACCACGAAACAACCTGCACCTGCGTATTGCCGTCGCCGACGGGGCTGACCATCGTCTGCGTCGCGTCGAAGAGCGAGCCGTAGCGCATGCCGACGATGTCGCTCGATACGATCTCGTCTTCGTTGTAGCCGTAGGACTCCGTCGCTTCCTTCTTCATCTGCGCATTGATCTCATCCACCGTGACTTCGCCCTTGACGACAGCGAAGAGGAGCGTCGTCGAGCCCGTCGGGGTCGGGACGCGCTGCGCGGCGCCGATGAGCTTGCCCTTGAGCTCGGGGATGACGAGGCCGATCGCCTTCGCCGCGCCCGTCGAGTTCGGGACGATGTTGACGGCGGCGGCGCGGCTGCGGCGCAAATCGCCCTTGCGCTGCGGGCCGTCCAAGGTCATCTGGTCGCCCGTGTAGGCGTGGATCGTTGCCATGATGCCGCTCTGGATCGGAGCGAGGTCGTTGAGCCCTTTCGCCATCGGAGCGAGGCAGTTCGTCGTGCAAGACGCCGCCGAGATGACCTTGTCCTCAGGCTTCAGGATCTTGTGGTTGACGTTGAAGACGATCGTCGGCAGATCGTTGCCCGCAGGCGCCGAGATGACGACCTTCTTCGCGCCGGCGGCGAGATGCGCCGAAGCCTTCTCCTTCGACGTGTAGAAGCCCGTGCATTCGAGGACGACGTCGACGTCATGCTTGCCCCAAGGAATCTTCGAAGCGTCAGCTTCCTTGTAGATGTTGATCTTCTTGCCCTTGACCGTGATGAAATCCGAGCCGGCTTCCACCTGGTCGGCATATTCGTACTTGCCCTGCGTCGAATCGTACTTCAAGAGGTGCGCGAGCATCTTGGGGTCCGTGAGATCGTTGATTGCCACGACTTCATAGCCCTCTGCATCAAACATCTGACGAAACGCGAGGCGGCCGATACGTCCGAAACCATTGATCGCTACTTTTACTGCCATTTGTAAAATACCCCCTAGTCCTTCTCCCCCGGATCTTTCCGGCGGCGATACAGACGAAGCGGAAGCAAGAAGCATGCCTCTGCCTCGAAAACTTTCGGCAAGGAAGAATCCCCGCCAATCCTGCTTTAATCATACAATAATCGGGAGGAATTGTCAATAATATTCTACATTAGAACGGAAATCTCCCGCCGCAGCCAAAGCTGTGCGGCGGCACTCTCAAAATGCGCGGATTCATCTGGAAAATATCCGCGAACGCATTGAATGACAGGAAAATATTTGCTATAATATAGGGAGGAAAAACCTATTTCGAATGAAGTATCAGAAAGACCCGGCAGGGAAGCAGGGAGGAAAGAACGATGAGCATCTCTTCAGTATCCGTCAACCCCTACGGCGGCGCGACGTTCCAGAACATCAACCAGAACCTCGCGGAAGTAGGCCGCCAGAAAGCCGCCACAGGCTGGCACGCAGCAAAGGAAGTCTATAAGTCTTCGCCCTTCGGCAACGACACGAAGCTCGGCACGTCGAAGTTCCAGCAGTCGAACAAGGAAGCGGAACAGCTCGCCAACCGCTCGATCGCGCAGTCCGCGCGCGCGGCAAAAGAGATCTCACATGTCCTCGCCCTTCGGCAACGACACGAAGGTCGGCTCGTCGAAATTCCAGCAGTCGAACAGGAGGCCGTCGCTCTCGCCGACCGCTCGATCGCAACCTCTGCCCGCGCCGCCAAGGCGTACTACATGGGCTCGATACTGGGCAACGACACGAAGCTCGGCACGTCGAAGTTCCAGCAGTCGAACAAGGAGGCCGTGCAGCTCGCCAGCCGCTCCATCGCGAAGTCGGTGCGCGAGACGCGCGACGTCTACGATGGCTTCACCCTTCGGCAACGACACGAAGGTCGGCTCGTCCAAGTTCCAGAAATCGAACGAAGAGGCGGTGCAGCTCGCCAGCCGTTCCATCGCGAACTCGGCGCGCGAGGCGAAATCCGTCTACATGGCTTCGCCCTTCGGCAACGACACGAAGGTCGGCTCGTCCAAGTTCCAGAAGGCCAACGAGGAGGCGTTCGTCCTCGCGCAGCGCTCCGCTTCTCGCGCTTCACGCGCCGCGAACTCAGTCTCCAAGTCCTCGCCCTTCGGCAACGACACGAAGGTCGGCACGTCCGCCTTCCAGCAGGCGAACAAGCGCATCGTCCAGACGGCGCAGCAGCATACGCCGTCCGTCCTGCAGCAGGCGAAGGCCGCCTACATACGCCGGTGCAGAACGCCGCCGAAGCCGCCAAGAACCCCACGCGCAACACGAAGATCGATGTCGGCGCATGAAGCGCACCGACGAAAATACAGCAAAAAGCCTGCCGCACGATGCCGTGCGGCAGGCTTTTTTTGGAACATGCGACAAAGAAGCAGGAGGCCTCCCCATGAAAAATCATCTCGCAACATATCCCTGCGCGCCGCACGCCCAGACGATGCGGCGCAGCCCCTGGCGGGGCTTCTTGTGAAATGCTCTGCGGCGGCAAACCTCCTGCCGCAATCGTCGCCCTCGCGATGAAGCGCCGCGCACGACATGCGGCTTCGCCTTTTCGAAGGGACGGGACTGCCGACAGACGGCTCCTCGACCCTAGCTTCGGTCGCTCGCCAGCACCAGCACCTGCACGGAGGCGACGCCCGCCTGCCGCAGCACGGCGGCGCAGGAAAGGAGCGTTTCCCCCGTCGTCATGATGTCGTCGAGCAGCAGGATGCGCTTTCCCAGAAGCTCTCCCGCGCCGCCTTCCCCTGCCTCGCGCAGGAAGAACGCGCCGCGCATGTTCCGGCGGCGCTCTTTCTCGCCCAGGCCGTACTGCGGCAAAGTCGCGCGCCTTCGTTCGAGCGGCTTCTGCACGACGATGCCCTGTGCCTTGAGCCAGTCGGCGAAGATCAGCTCCACTTGGTTGAAGCCGCGCTCCTTCCGTCGCGCTTCATGAAGCGGCACGCAGACGGCGAGATCGATGGCAAGAAGCGCCTCCGGCAGCTTCGCCGCCGAAAGCGCCGCGCGGATATAGGGTATGGCGGCGCGTCTGCCGCGATACTTTAGGTCGCGGATGAGCGCCCCGAGAGCGCCGCCGTAGAAGCCGACCGCCCACGCATCGTCGATCGCGGCCAGCGCTTCTCTGGAAAGCGCCAGACGGTGCGGGCGCACCGTGCGCGAAAGGCACGGCGCACACCAACTGCCCGGCGTCTCGACGCTGCTGGCGCAGACGGGGCAGTGCGCGGAAAAGAGGAGCGATGCCGCCGCCTCGCGCAGGCCGGCGAGCCATGCGGGGCCTCTCAAGGAAGGAGCGGGCTTTCGCCGCCCGCGCCCGCAAGCCGCTCGGCGAGCAAGGTGTAGCGCCGCCGCGTCCTGTCGTTCGACACCGCCGTGAAGACCGCCGCTTTCGAGCCAAGCAGCACGACCTTTCGGCGCGCGCGCGTCACCGCCGTATAGAGGAGATTTCTCTGCAGCATGATGTGGTGCGCGGCGACGAGGGGCAGGACGATCACCGGGTACTCGCTTCCCCGGCTCTTGTGCACGCTCATGGCGTAGGCGAGCGTGAGCATCATCAGCTCGTTCGGCTCGTAGGAAGCCGTCAGCTCTTCGGAATAGCGCACACGGACGCCGTCTGCCGACACCTCGCGGATGAAGCCGATATCGCCGTTGAAGACGCCCTTCGTGTAGTCGTTCTTCGTCTGCATGACCTTGTCGCCGACGCGGAACGTGAGCGTGCTGCCCCGAAACTCCGCCTTTTCCGGCGCGGGAGGGTTGAGCGCCGCCTGCAGGAGGCGGTTCAGGTTGTCGACGCCGCACGGCGTGCGGTGCATGGGCGAGAGAACCTGCACGTCTTCCAGCGCGGAAAACCCTTCGCGCGGCAGATCGTCGCGGCAGAGCGCGACGATGCGCCGCGCCGCCTCTTCCTCGTCGGGAATTTCGAGGAACTCGAAGTCTCCTCCTGCGGTGAACTGCGGCATACGGCCTCGATTGATCGCATGTGCATTCAGGACGATCGTGCCCTCGCCGCTCTGCCGGAATACCTCCTTGAGACGCACGCTCGGCACGGCATTCGAGCGCAGGATGTCCTTGAGGACGGAGCCAGGGCCGACGGCAGGCAGCTGGTCGACGTCGCCGACGAGGATGATGCGCGCACCCTCGGGCACGGCTTCGAGGAAGTGCTCCATCAGCACGATGTCCATCATCGACACCTCGTCCAGGATGATGGCGTCGGCATCCAAAGGATCGTCCGCATCCTTCTCGAAGACGGGCGAGCCGTCGGCGGCGACGCCGCCCTGTGCGCCCAGCAGGCGATGCACCGTCTCCGCCTTGCGCCCCGTCGTCTCCGCGAGACGTTTCGCCGCGCGTCCCGTCGGTGCGCCGAGGAGCACGGAGAGTCCCTGGCTCTCAAGGACCGCGATCATGCCGCGAACGACCGTCGTCTTGCCCGTGCCGGGCCCTCCCGTCAGCACGAACACCGCATGGTCGAGCACGGCGGCGACCGCCTCGCGCTGCTCCTTGGCGAGCGTGATCGTCGCCTTCTTCTCCCAGTCGGCGACGATGGCCTCTGCCGCCCCGGCGGGCAGGACGGCAGCCTTCTCCTGCAGGAAGAAGAGAAATCTCCGCCGTGCGCCTTTCTGCGCGGTAGAGCCACGGCGGATAGATGAGCGTCTCCGCGCCGACCTCCTCGACGGCGAGCTTCTCCGCGGCCAGCTCTTCCTTCAAGACCTCGCGCACCTCTTGCGCCGCCGTGCCGAGGAGCTTCGCCGCACGCTCCGTCAGCGCAGCTGCGGGAATGCAGCAATGCCCCTGCTGCGCGACGGAAAAGAGCGCGTGGTCGATCCCCGCCTCGATGCGCTCCCTTGCTGCCCTCGGCGACGCCCGCACTCTTGGCGATCGCGTCCGCCGTCAAAAAGCCGATGCCCGCGACCTCACGCGCCAGCCGGTACGGGTGTTTCTCCATGACCTCGACGGCGAAGGAGCTGTAGCGCTCGAAGATGCGTGCGGCATACGCGCCCGACACGCCGTGCATTTCGAGCCACAGCATGATCTCGCGCAGCTCCTCCTTCTCCATGTAGGAGGCGTGGATCTTCTCTGCCGTCTTCTTGCCGATGCCCGCGACCTCCGTCAGGCGCGAGGGCTTCTTCTCGATGATCTCCAGCGTCTCCTTGCCGAACATCTGCACGAGACGATGCGCCATCGCCTCGCCCACGCCCGCGATCGCGCCCGATGCGAGAAAGCGCTCGATGCCGGCGAGGCTCGTCGGCGCAGAGACGCGGACGGTCGCCGCCTTGAACTGCTCGCCGAAGCGCGGGTGGCGCACCCACGCGCCCGAAAGCATCAGCTCCTGCCCCACGAGCGGCGCGGGCGCGTTCGCCGTCACCGTCACCAGGCCGCGCCGCCCCGCAGGGCGCAGGCGAAAGACCGAGAAGCCTCCCTCGGGCGCGGCGAAGATGACGTTCTCTGCCGTCCCTTCGAGCGTTTCCATGCTGCACCTCCTGCCGTCTCCGGCCTCCTCGTCTCGCCACAGCGCCTCAAGAAGAGGACTCCTGCTCGGCGAGCGCTTCCCAGCGTTCGTAGCGCTCGGCGATCTCCTCTTCCTTCGCCGCATAGCGCTCGGCAATCTCCGCGCTCTTTTGCGGATCGCCCTGCACCTCGGGCTGGTTCATCTCGAATTCCAGCCCCTTCAGCTCCGCCTCCGCCATGGCGATCTCCGCCTCGGCGCGCGCGAGCATCTCGGCACGCTTGGCGTCGGAAAGAGACGCGAGGCGTCGCTGCTCCTGCGCCTTTTTGGCGGCGGCTCCTTCCTCGTCCGCCCTTGCTGCGCCAGAAGCGATCCGCGCCTTCGCGGCGCCCTCTTCGCCCGCTGCGCCTTTCGCGTTCTTCGCCGCTTCCTTCTTCGGCGCGTCGCCCGCCGTCCCCTTGCCGTCCGTCCGCTCCTCGGCGGCCTCCTTTTCGGCAAGCTCCTTCCTCATGCGATAGTAACTGTAGTTGCCCCTCGTACTCGACGAGAGCGCCGTCCGCAAGCTCCGCCGTCGTATTCGCCACCTTGTCCAGGAAATAGCGGTCGTGCGAGACGACGATGAACGTGCCGGGAAACGCCATCAGGGCTTCCTCGACCGCTTCCCTTGCGGGGATGTCGAGATGGTTCGTCGGCTCATCGAGCACGAGGAAGTTCGCGCCCGTGAGCATGAGCTTCAAGAAAGCCAGACGCGCCTGCTCGCCACCCGACAGGTCGCCGATGCGGCGGAACACCTCGTCGCCATGGAAGAGGAAGGCGCCGAGATACTTGCGCGCCTCCTCCTCCGCGATACCGAACTCGTAGTTCAGCTCGCCGACCAGGGTGTTCTCCGGGTTGAGACCCTCGTGCTGCTGCGAGAAATAGCCGATCTTCACGCGGCTGCCGATCTTCACGCGCCCCGCCTGCGCCGTCAGCTCGCCCAGGAGCACGCGCAGGAGCGTCGTCTTGCCCGCGCCGTTCGGCCCGACGATGGCGATGCCGTCGCCCTTGCGCACGAGGAGCGACAGATGCGAGAACACCGCGCGCGCGCCAAAGGCGAAGGTCACATCCTCCAGCTCCGCCACGCGCTCGGCGCACTCGGCGGGCGGATGGAAAGCGAAGTAGCTGAAACTCGCCTTCTCCGCCGGCACGACGATGCGCTCCAAGCGGCGCAGCTGGCTCTCACGCCCGCGCGCCTGCTTCGCCTTGACTCCTGCGCGATAGCGGCGGATATACTCCTCCGTGCGCCGGATATGCTCCTGCTGCTTCTCATAGGCGGCGAGGAGCGACTTTCGCCGCTCGTCGTGCACCTTCTGGAAATACGTGTAATTGCCCGCATACGCCGTGACCGTTCCCCCTGCCAGATCGAGGATGTGCGTCGCCACGCGGTCGAGGAAGAAACGGTCGTGCGAGATGATGAGGACGCCTCCCGCATACTCTGCGAGGAAGCCTTTCCAACCACTCGATCATCTTGATGTCGAGATGGTTCGTCGGCTCGTCGAGAAAGAGGAAGTCCGGCTCGCGCAGAAGCGCCTTCGCCAGACAGATGCGCGTCCTCTGCCCGCCCGAAAAGTGACGCACGTCCTTCGAGAACTCCTCCTCCGTGAAGCCAAGTCCGAAGGCGACGCGGCGGATGCGGCTTTCGAACGAATAGCCGCCCAGATGCTCGAACTCGTCGACGACGCGCCCATAGAGCGCCAGCCGCTCCTCGTCGGCAGAAGCGGCGATCTCCTGTTCGAGAGCGCGCTTCTTCTCGCCAAGGTCGATGACGTCCTGGAACGCGCGGCGAAACTCCTCGTAGAGCGTGCCTTCGCCGAACGCCGCCTGCTGCTCGACATAGCCGATCGCCGCGCCGTCGTCGAGCTGCACCGTGCCCGCGTCCGCCTCCTCCTCGCCCGTGAGGCAGCGCATCAAGGTCGTCTTGCCCGCGCCGTTCGCGCCGACAAGACCCGCGCGCTCGCCACGGCGCACCTCGAACGTCACATCATGAAAAATCTCGTTCACGCCAAACGCCTTGGCAAGTCCGATTACCTTCAAATTGGAACTCCCTTTTCTAAGAACAGCGATGCTTCACCGCTTCACATAATCCCTGCCGATATTCACGAGCGCCTCGTTCTTCGCGCCGCCCTCCATGAGGATGCACGGGAACGGCATCCCGTAGAAGAGGTCGACGCTCCTCCCGCCCGCCGTGATCGTCGTCTCCCCGGCGGTCGCTGTGCCTGCCCGTCTCCACGCTTCGGATGACGAAGCCCTTCGCCTTCAAGATCGCGGCGACCTCCGCGCCCGCGCCCGTGATGCCGCTCGAATTGACGATCGTGACGGAAACCGCGCCGGGCGCAGGCGGCTTGGCAGGCTCCGCCTTCGCTTTCGCCGCGCTCTCGCCTGCCTCTTTCGCCTTCGCCGAAGCCGTCTCCGTCTCCTGTTGAGCGGCGTCGTCGAAGCGGAAGCCCTCGGGCATCTCCTCCTTGTACTTCGCGGCATAGCTGTCGGCACGCTCTTCCACATCGCCCGCGAACGGCACGCCCGCCGCGCGAGCCGCCATGCGGCGGATCTCCACGATGTCGGGAATCCAATAGCTGACCCCCTTGTACCAAGCGGGATTGCCCGGCGCCATCTCCACCGTCAGTCCCTGCTCCTGCACCTTCTTCATGAGCTGCAGGAAGCGCAGCATATCGCCCGCGCCGAGATCGGTCCGGACGCTTTTCGCGATCTCGCCCACGATCTCCGGGAGCTTCGAGAAAACCTCGGGCGACGTCGCCTTCTGCAAGACCGCGCGCACGAACCGCTGCTGGCGGCGGATGCGCCCGATATCGCCCTCCGTGTCGCGGTAGCGCACGTACTGGATCGCCTTCTCTCCCGTCATGTGCTGCATACCCGGGTAGATGTCGATGACCAGTCCGCCGTCATCATCCCAGGGATCCTCGTAGTACATGCGCTTCTCCACATCGATGTCGATGCCGTCCAACGCATCGATGATGCGCTCGAAGGCGCGAACGTCGATGAGGATATAATAGTCCATCGGCACATCGAGCAGCTGCTCGACCGTCTTCTTCGTCAAGGCATAGCCGCCGTAGGCGTATGCCGCATTGATCTTGTCGTAGCCGTTTCCCTCGATGGCGACGCGCGTATCGCGCGGTATGGACATGAGCGACGCCGTCTCCCTGTCGGGATCGACCGTCGCGACCATCAGCGTGTCGCTGCGTCCCACATCGTCCTTGCGTTCATCGATGCCCAGGATCATCACATGGATCTCCGAGCGCCCCGCGATCATGCCGTCCGCCGCCGTGCGGCGCACAAGACCGCCGCTGAAGAAATGCGCGGCCGCCGCCGTGAAAACGACGACGAGCAGGACGGCGGCAAGAATCACGACGCGCCGATAACTGCGCTTCTGCTGCAAATTCTTCCCTCTTTCCCGGCCGCGGGGAAGAGGACGCCGCCGTCTGCCCCGTGGCCATGCAATCTTTCTACATAACTATACAGCAGTATAGCAAAAAAAGCGTGCAGCCGCAATAAAAAGAAGCCGCTCTGCGCACACTTCCCGCCATTGACAAAGACGATCTTTTTGCTCTATCCTAGGGCACGAAAGACACCCTGATGAGATGAATTGTCATGCGACAGAAACAACGCGAGATCACCGACGAAGACGAGCTGCTCGAAATCATGCAGAAGTGCGACGTCTGCCGCCTCGCCTTCAACCACGAAGACGGCTATCCCTACATCCTGCCCGTCAACTTCGGCATCGGCAGGCGGGCGGGCAAGCTCTGCCTCTACCTCCACAGCGCCTTGGAAGGCGAGAAGGTCGCCGTCATGAAAAAGGACAGCCGCGTCTCCTTCGAGATGGATCGCGAGCATCGCCTGCAGTACTTTCCCGAGCAGGGCTACTGCACGATGTCCTATGAAAGCGTGATCGGCAGAGGGCGTATCCAGATCCTCGCCGACGAGGAAAAGGAAGCGGCGCTGGAAAGGCTCATGGCACACTACCATCCGGGAAAACACGCCTATTTCAACCCGGCCGCCGTACCGCGCACCCTCGTCTACGCGCTCACCGTCGAGGAAATGACGGGCAAACGCAAAAGCATTAAGAAATTCTCTCCCATTTCACAGATTTCCTGCATTGACAACGCAGCCATAACGGTGTTAATATGTGCATGTATTGTTTTGGAGAATGGAATCATATATGATATTTATGATTTATTCTCTGAAACATCAACGGCATGATCCGTTGACTTCTATCATGATGAAGAGGTGTTCATTTTGAAAAAAACAAAAATCCTTTCCGCGCTTATCGGCGCCGCCATGCTCACCACTGCCGTCCCCGCCGCCGCCCATGGCGTCTGGTTCGCGCCGCGTCTGGACCAGACCCAGCTCGTCCTCGGCGAAGGCTACAAGGACAATGCCTATGACCCGAAGGATGTCACGATGGTCATCGGCTTCGACAAAAACTATAAGAGGGTTCCTCTCGACATCATCGACGGCGGCAATCACATCACGATCAATCCGTCGGAAAATGTTTCCGCTGCTGTCGTCTATTTTGACTACGGCTATTGGTCGAAAGCGCCGGACGGCAAATACGTCAACAAGCCGATGAATCAGGTGCCCGGCTCGACCATAGGCACGCATGCCATCAAGTACAGCGTCAATTATCTGAAGGGCGTCAACAAAGTGGCTCCCCTGCCGGATCTGCCGTACCAGATCGTTCCCCTGAAGGATCCCACCAAGCTCAACGTCGGCGATTATCTGCCCATACAGGTGCTCCACAACGGCAAGCCGCTGCCGTATGCCGAAATCATTCCCGATGTCGTCAACCACCACACCGTGATGATGAAGACGGACAAAGACGGCAAGGCTAACGTTCTCGTCGCCAACGGCAGCATCAACGTCATCGGTCTCGAGCTCGCAGAGGACTATCCGCAGTCCGACGGCAAGGCGACGCGCGACAAGATCTTCAGCAGCTTGAGCTTCATGGTTTACCCGCCGGAAGAAGATTGATCCGCTGCAGACACTGTTCGCCGCACTTTTGCTGATCGGAGCTGCCTTTTGAAAAGCACACCTCCGCTCTGATGCGATGCACGGCATGAACGCAGGATTTCACGAACCGAAGCCCGTTCGTTCCCTTGAATATCGGCCATCCCCGCTTCACTCGAAGAGGGATTTCGGCCGCAGGGGAACGGGCGGGCTTTTTCGTCTGTCCGAAAAGGAGCCTTGGGCATCGCCGCCTGCCAGGCTGCAAAAGATGCTGCGGCTTCCTTTCCTTCCGGTCGATGAGTTCCGCTAAAAACGAAAAACATCAAGATATGGCTTAAAAAAACAGAAGTGCAACGACTATATATGGTTATTTTGCCGAAAATCGACGATTTCCTTGTTTGCCTAGCCGATACTTTTTATTTTATAATATGCGCTAGTGTTTTGATAAAAAATATACATCCCCTGCATTTAGGAGGCACGACTTTGGAAAAATGGTATGACACAGAAATCGGCAGGAACATCCTGCAGGCAAAATATTATCATGCGGGAGAGACGGAGCCGCACGAATTCATCGAGCGCGTGGCGGGCATCTTCTCGCCCGAGGTGCGCGAGAAGATGCGCACCCTACCTCGAAGACGGCGCACCTCGCCCGCGGGACGCACGCTCTACGCGGCGGGCGCGAAGGGCAAGTTCAAGAGCAGCCTGTCGAACTGCTACATCATGCCGTCGCCGACGGACGACATCGAGTCCATCTTCACGATCAACCAGCAGATCGCCAAGATCTTCTCCTACGGCGGCGGCATCGGCGTCAACATCAGCGGCCTGCGCCCCAAGGACAGCCGCGTGAACAACGTCGCACGAAGCTCGACGGGCGCCGTCTCCTTCCTCAAGATCTTCAACACGACGGGCGAAGTCATCAGCCAGAACGGCAGGCGCGGCGCGATGCTCGTCGCGCTCGACTCGGAGCATCCCGACATCTACGAGTTCCTGCACATGAAGCAAGAGAACGAGAAACTCGCCTCGATGAACCTCTCGATCCTCTTCTCTGACGCCTTCATGCAGGCCGTCGTCGACGACGCCGAATACGAGCTGACCTTCGACGTCGAGGCGACGGGCGAGAAGATCCGCAAGACGATCCGCGCCGCCGAATTCTTCGACGAATACTGTCAGACGCAGTGGGATTGGGGCGATCCCGGCGCCCTCTTCAAGGACAGGCTCAACGACTACACGCTGCTCTCGGGCTACGACGAATACAAGATCGAGGTCACGAACCCCTGCGGCGAGTTCGGCGGCAACGCCTACAACTCATGCAACCTCATGAGCCTCAACCTCTATTCCTTCATCGAGGACAAGTTCGGCGATGCGCCGCATCTCGCCGAAGAGGATTTCCGCGCCGCCGTCCGGACGGCGGTGCGCGCACTCGACGAAGTGCTCGACTACGGCTTCGACACGCAGCCTTTGGAAGAGAACCGCCAGTGCATCCGCGACTGGCGCAGCGTCGGCCTGGGGCTCTTCGGCGTCGCCGACGCCTTCGTCGCCATGAAGCTCGCCTACGGCAGCCGCGAGAGCTGCGACTTCATCCAAGGCGTGCTGCGCCTCATGTTCACGGAAGCCCTGCGCACCTCCGCCGCGCTCGCCGAAGAGAAGGGAACCTTCGGCAAGTTCGATTGGGAAAAGACGAAGAAATCGCCGCTCATCCAACGTCTCGCCGAGGAAGCGCCCGACGTCTGCGCTGCGATCGAGCAGCATGGCCTGCGAAACGGCACGCTGCTTTCCATCGCGCCGACGGGCACGATCTCGCTCCTCATGGGCGTCTTCTCGGGCGGCTGCGAGCCGCTCTACCAGATCAGCTACGAGCGCACGACGCACAAGATGGAGGAAAAAGCGGCTCCTTCCGCGTCTACGCGCACTCCGTCAGCGACCTGCTCGACTATCACAAGCTGCCGCACGACCTCACGAACGAGGAGATCAAGAAGCGCTTCCCGTGGATCATCGAGAGCCACGACGTCCCTTACCTGCACCGCGTCGAGCTGCAGGCCGCCATGCAGAAATACGTCGACAACTCCATCTCCTCGACGGTGAACTTGAAGCACGCGGCGACGCCCGCCGACATCAAGAACATCTACCTCGCGGCATGGAAGTCGCGCTGCAAGGGCATCACGGTCTTCCGCGACGGCTGCAGGCGCGGCAACATCCTCGGCGTCAAGGAAGCCGCCGAGCAGGAAATCGCCTACGACACCGTGCGCCCGCGCCGCCGCGACAACATCGCGCGGCTCGAAGGCGTGACGCTCCTTCGTCATACGTCGTGCGTTGACAAGATGTACATCACGGTCAACAAGACGGGCGACGGCGACGTCTTCGAGCTCTTCACGAACACCTCGGGCGGCTGCCAGTCGAACATCGCGACGATCACGCGCCTGACCTCCCTTGCCCTGCGCTCGGGCGTGCGCGTCAAGGACATCATCAAGCAGCTGACCGTCAGCCGCTGTTCCGCCTGCCAGGCCATGATCCGCAGCGGCCGCAAAGACATCTCTCTCGTGCGGCAGCGCCATCGGCACGGCACTCGCCGAGATCTACAACGAGTGCCAGAAAGACGATTCCGCGAAGTACAAGGACAAGAGCGACGACAAGGCGATCAACAAGGAATGCCCCGAATGCAAGCGCCACACCCTGCGCCCCGAAGGCAACTGCGTGACCTGCACCTACTGCGGCTGGTCGAAATGTGAATAAGAAAAGAGGACTGTTCTCCTTGGAACAGTCCTCTTTTCTTATCGCGCAAACCCTTACGCCTTCGGCTCGATCACGCCGTTCTGGTACGCGACGAGCAAGTTGTAGAGGTCGGTGATCTCCTCCTGGATGTCCTTGCCTTCGTCCGTGTCGCCGAGCGTCGTGAGCTTCGTCTGCAGTTCGACCGTCTCGGAGACGGATTCGATGTCCTTGTTCTCCTTCAGCGCCTGCCGCACGTCGGCGACCTGCTGGTGCATGAGGAGGCGGAAGCCGCGCGAATTGGAGATGAGCGTGAATCCCGAAATGCCCGTCTTCTTGTGGTATGCCTGGCAGAAGCCGCCGTCGATGATGATGGCCTTGCCGTGCGCCTTGACGGGCGTCTCGCCCTTCCTGACCTTCACGGGCACATGGCCGTTGATGATGTGCCCGCTCTCGGGCAGCCCGAATTCGACGAGGATGGAGCGGCAGAAGTCCTCGTCATCCAGCAGCTTGTAGTAGGGATCGGCCGGCTCCTTCCATGTGCTCTCGTCCTCCAGAAGGGAGCGCTCGAAGGTCTTGACCTCGCGCCCCGAGCATGGCGACGTCCTGCCGCACCACAGGAACCACATGAAGTCGAGATCCTCCTGCGCACGGAAGAGGTAGGCGCGGCGCGCGCGGCGGTCGGCGTAATCGAAGTAGGCGCGTCCCTTGTAAGCCTTGCCGTCGAAGATGACGTCGCGAAGCGAGCCGTCCTCGTTGACGGGAACGCAGCCGTGGTAAAGAAGGTTGCCGTTGCAGCACTTGTAGAGACTGCCCTTCTTGTAGAGGAAGTCGACGTGCTTCTGCAGCATCTCGCTCTCCGTGAAGTACGACTTGAGGTCGGCGATGATGCGTTCTTCCTCCTCCGAGAGCGCGTAGGGATCTTTGGGGTCGATCGTCGGGAAGTAGGCGCTCTCCAGCTCGTAGCGGCGATCGCCGAGCATGACGTAGGAGGAGTTGTAGTTGATCTTGTCGAGGAGACGGCGACTCTCCATCTCGAAGTCGGGATTCCTTGCGATGAGCTGGCCTTCGAGCTTCAGCATGATCATCGTGATCGCCTTCTCCGAGGCGCGGATGGCATTGGAATCGGGATAGATGCGCGTCGAAAAGAGCGATAGGGGACGCAGGCTGATGCCGTAGCCGCGCTCCAAGACGTCGGTGTTGTGGTAGCGCAGGCTGTTCCGCACGACGCCCGCGATGCAGACCTCGCTTCCCGCCGCCGCGCCCATCCACATGACGTCGTGGTTGCCCCACTCGACGTCGATGTCGTGATAGTCGAGGAGCATGTTGAGGATCGCGTCGGGACGGCTGCCGCGATCGAAGAAGTCGCCGACGATGTGCAGGCGGTCGACGGCGAGCCGCTTGACGAGCACGCAGAACGCCTCGATGAAGCCCGCGCCGCTGTCGATCTGCACGATCGTCGCGAGGAGGCGGCGATGGTACTGCGCCTGCGCCGTGTCCTCCTCGGGGCGCGTGTAAAGAAGCTCGACGATGACGGACTCATAGCGCTTGGGGATGAAGCCGCGCACCTTGCTCGCCGGATACTTGTAGCTCATGAGCTTCGACAGTTCCAGAAGCCGCGCGAGATTCTCCCGATACCGTGCGGGCGTGTCCTTGCGCTCGGCGTGCATGCGCTCGATTTTTCTCCTTCGGGTAGTAGATGAGCGTGCAGAACTCCCCCTTCTCCTCGTCTGTCATGCGGTTGGCGAAGACATACTCGACCTTTTCGCGGATGACCCCCGAGCAGTTGTTCAATATATGGAAAAACGATTCATACTCGCCATGCAGATCGCTCATGAAATGCTCGATGCCCTTGGGCAGGCCGAGCTGCGCCTGCAGGGAGATGAGCCTTTCGTAGACGGATTCAAGCGTCGGATACTTCTCAGCGAGCAGCCCCAGGAGCTTGTTCTTCTTCTGCGTGCCTTGTTCCATCGTGATCTCCTCCAATATGACCTCTTCTCCTATCCTGTAGAACTTCCCCGCCAAGGCGCCACTTTCCTTCTTGCTTTCGGCGGCGAAAGGATAAATTTATCGGATAAATGCCGCGCCTTGCCATAGGAACAAACGCCCAAAGGCATAGATGGCGAGAACGAGGATGAGCGCGACGATATACTCGCCGAAAGAGCCGACGCGAAAGAGACGCACGCCGACCTTCCTCGCCGGATGAAGGAGAGGCACCTTGCCCGCGAGCGCATCCTCGGCGATGTGCAAGAGCGCACCGACGGCGATGAAGCGCCCCACTCGGGCGAGGTCGGCGGCCTCTCCTGTCTCATCTCCCCAGACGCCCAGCGCCAGGAAGACGAGGACGTAGAGAAGCAGCCAATGCGACCAGCCGCGATGGGCGAGCCATCCCGCCCACGGCAGGCGCATTCCGCCGCCCTTGCCTTCGATCCAATCGGGCAGGACGGCTCCCGCCATGGCGCACACCGTCAGCACCGGCTCCCCCGTCATCGTGTAGACCGCCATGCCCGTGACGATCTCATGGCTGACCCATTTCATGCTCCCGCCTCCTGAAAACACCTGCAAAAATGCGACCTGAATCCGTTGACAAATATGCTATAATGGTATGGTCATGGGGGACACGGATCATGGGAATCCTGCGGCTGCAGCAAATCCGCAGCCGCGCGGCGTTCCGTTCCCCGACGCTTTCCCAAAGGAGAACTCACATGGACGACTACACTTGGCGGCTGCAGATGCGTGCCAGGAAGATCAGCTCATACAACCGCACGTTCACGATGCTCGTCATCGTGTTCTTCGCGCTCGCCATCGGCTCTGTACTCTGGTACTTCTTCATCCATGCGAGAAGCCCGGAATACGCGCTCAAGGAAATCCAGGCGGCGGTGGACGAGCACGATATGGATAAGTTCGAGCGCTACGTCAATGTCAGCCTGAGCATGGGCAGGGTCTACGACGATCTCACGCGCAGTCTCTTCGCTGCCGACACCGGCCTGACGAACGACCAGCGCACCGAAGCCGTACACTTCTACCAGCTCATCAAGCCGCAGGTCACGGCAGGAATGCGCACGGCGCTCGCCGGCCGCATCGAGTCGGACGAGTGGCAGAAGCCCGGCGGGCTTCTGCAGGGCAGACAGCTGCGCATCGACTTCGAGAACCTATTGGAGCGAAGCCTGCTCAAGAACATCACGATCGTCGGACTCGAATCCATCGACCGCGACGGCGCGACGGCGACCGCGCACATCAAGGCGAAGGACGAGCTGACAGGAACGGACCTCATGTTGCTCCTTGCCATGGAGCAGGCGGCCGACGGCCATTGGCAGGGTCGCCTATATCAAGAACTACCGCGACTGCCTCGACCGGCTCACGCCTCTCATCCGGAAAGACGTCGCCTCCTACTTGGAGGAGTCGGCGCCCATCGTCGAGCAGTACAACAAGCGCTTCGCCCAAGAGAAGCAGCGCTTCCATCAGCTGACCGACATGCCGTGGGACGGCACGGGACTTCTTTCAGACACGCAGAAGGCGGGGCTCAAGAAGCTCATCCGCACGGACATCGTCCCGACCTTGAAGGAGCGCCAGCAAAAACTCTCGGCGCTCTCCGTACCGCCCGGCGCGCGCTACCTGAGCCAGCTGCGCGCCGAATCGACCGAGCTTTCCATCACGGCTTGGGAGCACTTCCTGAAGGCGCTCGAAACGGACAACCTCGATGAATTCGATACGGCGGCAACCGTGCACAAAGAGGCGCTCGACGTCGAAATGCGCCCGGACGACGCCCCTGCATCGGACGGCCATATGCAGTCAGCCGCCCGAGATGCCATAACTGCACCGAAAACATGCGCCCCGAAGAAAACTTCGGGGCGCATGTCTTTTGGGTGCGCCGAGACGCCGGCATCCGACGCCCGCAGCAGCTAGACTTCCGTCAGGAGAAACGCGCCCTCGCCGCGCAGCATGTAGTCGCCGAAATCCGCTGGAATGAAGCACGAGTCGCCCTTCTCCAAGATTTCCTCGCCGCCCGACCACGAAAGTTCCATGATCCCGTCCAGCGCGACGAGCGACTGGAAGCTCTTGCGCCCTGCCTGCAGATGGCAGCGGCCGTGCAGCGCGAAGTGGCAGACGGAAAACAGCTCCGTGCGCACCACCAGCGTCAGATCGTACTCGGCGAAGATGGAGAACCTGTCGCCGCGATTCACAGAATACGACGGCGGCGCAAAAGAGAGCACGTCAAGCGCCTTGTCGATATGCAGGTCGCGCAGCTTGCCGTCCGCACCGCGCCGCGCATAGTCGTAGACGCGGTACGTCGTATCGGAATTCTGCTGAATCTCCGCGAGGAAGATGCCGCGCCCGATGGCGTGGAGCGTGCCCGCGGGGATCACGACGACGTCGCCCGGCTGCACCTTGACGCGCTGCGCGACGTCGAGGAGCGTATTCTCTTCGATGCAGCGACGGCATTTCTCCCGCGTGATCTTCTCCTTGAAGCCGTAAACGATTTCCGCTCCCGGCTCTGCATCGAGGATGTACCACGCCTCCATCTTGCCGTACTCGCCCTCGTGCTCAAAGGCATAGCTGTCATCCGGATGCACCTGCACCGACAGGTCGTCGTGCGCATCAATGAGCTTGATCAGGAGCGGGAAGTACGGATGGCGCGAGCCGTGCGAGCCGAGCGCGACATGCGCTCCCTCGCGCGCGATATACGCCTCCAGCGTCATTCCCGCGTCCTCGCCGTTCACGATGACGCTCTGATCCTCGCCGTGACACGCGAGCTCCCAGCTCTCCGCGACCTTGGCGAGAGCCGTCTCCTTGCCGTACTCCGTCTTGAGCCGCGTGCCGCCCCACATGTAGTCCTTGAGCGGCGCTCGAAGCTTCATCGGGTATATCATTCGATCCATCCTTTCTCCTGCGCTTGTATTCTTTCCGCGCCCATGTTACGATACATGCACGACATCCGATCCGTGCCGCCGCGCCCGCTCCCGACGCACGCAAATTCCAGCAAGAGAGGAATCCTCATGGACGAAAAAATCTTCCGCATTCTCTATGTGTTCACCGACCTCATCGCACCGCTGGCCGCAGGCTACATCGCCTACCAGCGCGGCCATATCTCCGACGCAGCGTGCAACGCGATCATCCGCTTCAACATCATCGTCATGGCGACGCTCCTCGCACTCTTGAGCTTCTGGGTCATGCCGCTGTCGCTGCATCTCCTCTGGCTGCCGCTCTTCAGTGCGCTCTTCATGCTCGTGCCCGGCGTCATCGCCGCGCTGACCTTCGCGCGCCGCCACCGGGATCCGCTTTCGCGCGGCGCCTACTACATGAGCGCCATGCTCACGAACATCGGCACGATCGCCGGCCTGTCCGCCTTCATCCTCTACGATGAGACGGGCTTCGCCTATGTGCAGATCGTCTCCTCGTTCCAAGTCGGCCTCCTGGTGCTCGTGTGCTTCCCCCTCGCCGCCATGTTCCACGAGCAGGGAACGGCGACGAAGCACCACCATCGCCTGACGATCCGCGAGCTGTTCCTCACGCCGAACCAGGTGCCCGTGCTCGGCCTCATCGCAGGGCTCGCGCTCAACGTCCTCGGCGTCGAGCGTCCCGCCGTGTTCGGCGCTGCCTTCCAATCGCTCGTGCACATCGGCGCATGGTCGGCGCTCTTCCCCGTCGGCTGTCTCGTCGACTTCTCCCGCGCGCGCCCTTACATCAAGGCGACCGCCGACCTCATCCCCCTGCGCTTCCTCCTCACGCCGCTGATCTTCTTCGGACTGTGCCGCCTTCTCTTCGACGACCCCGTGCTCATCGGCAGCGTGCTTCTCATCGCCGCCGCGCCGACGGCGATCAACGCGGTGCTGACGGCGCGGCTCTACAAGCTCAACGTCGATCTCACCGTCGCGAGCTTCCTCGTCACGACCGTCCTCTATCTCCTGATCTTCTACCCGCTCTTCTTCCTCTATGTGCATCGCGGCGGCACGTTCTAGGGGACCGCAGCCTGCGGCGGCCTCGTTTCTGCCTTTCAAAAATGGACGTGGATCACTCCACGTCCATATTCGCTTTCTGCTGGCGGCTGCGGCGATAGCGCAGGTAGAAACCAGCAGCGATGATGCAGCTGACGACGACGAAGGCGATGCTCACCTCATGGCCGACCTTGAGCATGATCTGCCAGCTCTCGCCGAGCGCCATGCCGACGGCGAGGATCAACGCTGTCCACGGCAGCGAGCCGAGGAACGTATAGGCGAGGAACTTCTTGAAATCCACATGCGCGAAGCCCGCCGGCAAAGAGATGAACGTGCGCACGACGGGAAGCATGCGGCTGAAGAACACCGCCTTGACGCCGTATTTGTCAAACCAGCGCTGCGCGATGTCGACATGCGACTTCTTCACGAAGAAATACTTGCCGTACTTGTCGACGAAGGAGCGTCCGCCATAGCGTCCGATGAGATAGGCGAAGATCGATCCCGCCATGCCGCCGATCATGCCGGCGATCATCGCTCCGACGAACCCCATGCGCTCGGCGAAGATCAGATAGCCCGCAAAGCCCAAGATCAGCTCGCTCGGAATCGGTATGCAGGCATTTTCGAGCGCCATCAGGACGGCGACCGCCACATAGCCCCAAGCATCAATGAACTCCAAAAACATCTGCGTGAATTGCTCCATACGCCCTGCCTTTCCTCAAGAGAAACAATCATACACCTTCATTATACACCATCGCCAACGGAATTTCCATAGCGATTCCCATGAATCTCCGCCAGATCCGGCCAAAGACGCCGACCGATCGGCTAGAGGTCTGCAACCTCCTGCCAGAAGCTTTGTCCCTTCGTCTGCAGCTCCACGCCGAAGATCTCGGCGATGGTCGCGCCGACGTCGGCGAAGCTCCTTCTCGTGGAGAGGTCGCGTCCCGCCCTGCACAGCGCTGCCATAGACCGGGAGCGGCACATATTCGCGCGTGTGGTCGGTGCCGGGCGCACCGGGATCGCAGCCGTGATCGGCCGTGATCATGAGCACGTCCGTCTCCTTCATCGCCGCGAGAAAAATCGCCGAGCCATGCGTCGAACTCCATGACGGCGCGCGCATATCCCGACACATCGCGGCGGTGTCCGTAAATCATGTCGAAGTCGACGAGGTTGACGAAGGCGAGCCCGGTAAAGTCCTCGCCCAAGAGCGACCTCGTCTTTTTCATGCCGTCATCGTTGTCCCTCGTTCGTGCCGAGGCTCTTCGTGAGGCCTTTCCCTGCAAAGATGTCATGGATCTTGCCGACGCCGATGGAGGAAAGCCCCGCCGCCTTCAAGGCGTCGAGCACGGTCGGCGGCGGTTCCAGCGAGAAGTCGTGCCGTCCCGCCGTGCGCTCGTAGTTTGATACTCGCCGATGAAGGGACGCGCGATGACCCTGCCGACGCCGTGCTTGCCGCACATGATGGCGCGCGCCCCTGCGGCACGCCTCGTAAAGCTCCTCGCGCGGCACGACGCCCTCGTGCGCCGCGAGCTGCAGCACGCTGTCCGCCGACGTGTAGACGATGAGCGCCCCCGTCTCGACATGCTCGCGTCCGTAGTCATGAATGACCTGCGTGCCCGAATACGGCTTGTTGCAGATCAGCTTCCTGCCGATGCTCGCCTCAAGCGCGGCGATGATCGCGGGCGGAAGCCTTCGGGATACGTCGGCATCGGGTGCTCGCCCACGATGCCCGCCAGCTCCCAATGCCCCGTCGTCGTGTCCTTGCCGCGCGAGCTTTCCTGCAGCCGCGCAAACGCGCCGCGCGGCGCAGTCACGCGAAGCGCATCTGCCTCCGCCGCGTCCTTGATGCCGTCGACGGAGAAGAGTCCGAGCGAGGCGAGGTGCGGCGCAGAAAAGCCTTCCGAACGCACGAGGCTCAGGAGCGTGTTGCACGCGCCGTCGCCGAAGTCCGCCGCATCGGGCGCAGCGCCGACGCCGAGACTGTCGAGCACGATGAGGAACACGCGCTTGATCTTTTTCAAAGCTCTTCGCCCCTTTCCTTGCGTGCGAAGTACTCGCGGTCGAGGATGCCGAGGATCACGAGGTTTTCATAGACGCCGTCCGTCAGGATCGTCTCGCGGATCAGCCCCTCGCGCACGAGGCCTTCCGACTCGTAGACATGCAGCGCGCGCGCGTTGTAGTCCTTGCAGTCGAGCCAGGCGCGGTGGAACTTGAGGTCGTCGAACGCCCACGACTTCAGAAGCTTGAGCGTTTCGTGCCCATAGCCCTCGCCCTTCTTGTCGAGGACGATGCGCGTCCACTCGATCTCCTTCGACGGATTGTTGAGCCCTGCGATCATCAGAAAGCCGACCGGATCCAAAGTGTCTATGCGCTCGATGACGAGATGAATCGCGCCCTCGGTATTGAGCGTCTGGCTATGCACCTCGCGCTCCCACGGAATGACGAATTTGCCGTTCGCGGGGCGAAATTCCGCCTCGAGGATGTAGTCGAGATCCTTTTCCTCCGCCTGCCGAAATTGCAGGCGCGGCCCTTTCTTCACAATGCCCTGCATACGATGCTCCTTTCTATCGTGTCAAAGCAGACTGTGCATGCGGCCAAGCTCCTGAATGCGCTCCACCGACATTTTCGACACCCGCGCGATGGTTTCCAGCGGCAGTTTCTCTTTCAGCATGCCGAGAATAAAGGCCGATTTTTCTTCCTCACGACCTTTCGCGCGGCCTTCCTCGCGGACAGCCTCTTCAAAATCTTTTTGATTCCACTCGAAATTGACCATGTCGATGACCTCGCTTTCGTGCTCTTGCAAAAACTCCTTCATGACGTCATGCTCCATGCAATATCGCATGGCTTCGCGAATCGCCCGCACGCGCTCCATGCCTCCTGCGATATTGGTTTTAATGCAATTTAGGAAAAAGCTGTAATCGTGAAGCGGCCGGCTCATGCGCAGCAACATCTTTTCACTTCCATAGGCAATGTTGTGGAAAGCGACCTTGAGTTCCAAATGGATGTCTCCTTCACCTTCCATATAGGCATCGGACAATCTCATTTGCTCCGTTTCCAACGTATCCTTGCTGCCTGTGTAGAACACATGGAACTCCGGCCTTGGCAAGGGAATCTGCTTGTTTTGATACAAGCTTTTGGCCGGAATATACTGGCGAAGCTGTTCGCAGAGATAGTAGAGGCAACGCAACGGCATATTCTGATTCAGCGTGCTCTGATGCTCCATAAATACCAAATGACGGCCTGCTAGCAGAAAGGATATATCATTTTTCATTTGTGACAGAAATGTTCCGTCGAGCGTCACAATTCTCACGCGCTCGACAGAGGCGTATCTCCTTCCATGAAGAGCCCCTGCGACATCTCTCAGACGGTCGACGTCATTCATATATGCGCGGAACACCGTGTCTTGATATTGTCGGCCTTTTGCCATGCGTGCGCTCCTTTCGCTACATTTCCTTTATTATACCACAAGAAGCCGCTTCTATCCGTCAAGCTCGCGCAAGATCTCGCCGAGCAGCCATTCGGCGAATACGCCTTCGCCTGTGTGCCGTCGGATGTGCGCGGCATCCTCCATCGCGAGCGTCTTGGCGGCGAAGGCGCGGTCGGCTGCGGCGAGGAGCGGCGCGTCAATCGCCGTGTCGCCCGCGGCGTAAACCTTGCGCGGCGAGAAGCGGCGGCAGAGCTCACGGAGCGCCGCCGCCTTCGTGAGCCTCTGCGGAAAGAAGTAGATCTTCCTGCCCGACGGCTCGACGCGAAGGCTCGTCTCTCTTCGGCATTCTTCCGCCATCGCCCGCGCATCTACGCCGTCGGCGCAATAAACGAAGAGATAAGCGTCATCGACGATGCGGCAGCGGATGAACGCGGGATCGCCCAGATAGAGCGCGTGACAGCGCACGATTTCCTCTCGTGCCGGGGCGATCAAAGCGTCATGCGCCTCGCGCCACGCCGCGTCGACCTCGCCGCCGTGCAGGGAGCATTGCGCCGTTCGTCGTCACGGCGTATTCGGGCGTGAGTCCCGCCGGCCACTCGATGCGCTTGTATTGCTCGATCGAGCGCGTCGTGACGGGGATCAGGCAGAGCCTCCTCACGACTTCGCGCAGACGCTCGACGGTGAGCGGCGTCATGAAGCCGTGCGCCCTGCCCTCGATATGCTCGACGCAAATATCGCCCTCGCGCTTGTGACTGCGCGAGTAGAGCAGCGTGTTGTCGAGGTCGGAAGCAAATACGATGTCTTTCATTTCAGTTGTCGGCCAGAGAGCGTATCAGCCCGCACGCGAGATAATTCTCCAGCGGGTACTCCACGACCTCGACGCCTTTCTCCTTTGCCAGTTGATAGAGATGACCAAGCCGCGCTTCGTCCGCGCAGCTATGCACCAGGAGCTTCCACGGCAGCCGGCGCAGGAGGACGCGCGTCGCCTCGCCGATGCCGGGTTTCACCAGATTGATGTCGGCGATGGCGAAGTCCGCCGCGATGCGCTCGGCCTCGGCCAGTCCCGTGCGCCTCGCCCTGCGCTCCTCCTGCACGGGCGGCGCTTCCTGCGGAAAATGCGCCTCCACCGTCTCGATGAAGTCATACGTCAGATCCTTTTCGCGCAGCTCCTCGTAGAACGCCGCGCCGTGGAAATCGTCCCTGTCGATGACGTCGCCGCGCAGGACCGTGCGGCTCAGAAGCCCCGACACCGTGGAGTTCAGGCACGAGCTGGCGATGAGGAAGTCTTCGTGCGTGCCGCACTTCTGCGCCACATAGGCGGGATCGGAGAGGACGGCCAGCCCCGCGCTCACGCCGCGAAACTCCGCCACATCCTTGGCCAGCTCGCCTGCGATCGCCCCCTTGCCCGTCCAGCCATCGACGAACTGCACATCCTCGCTTTGATGACGCGCGAGGATGTGCGCCATGGCGTTCTTGTCGATGCCCCTGCCGCGGATGATGGAGATCGTGTAGTGCGCGACGTCCGCGCCGAAACGCTTCTTGATGTAGTGCTTGAGCAGGATGCCGATGGGCGTTCCCGCGCGAGCGAGCGAGACGAGCGCGGCATCCGCGCCCTTTTCCGCAAAGATCCGCTCGGCGAGGATCGCCGTCGCGCGCGCCGTGATCTCGGCATAGCGCGAGAGCGCGTCGAAGTAAGCCTGCAGGTACTTCTCCGACGGCTCGTATTCGAGCGGCAGCATTTCCGAATAATGCTTGCCCGACTGGATGAGCTTCTCCCGCTCCGCCGTCGGCAGCGGCTCGATCTTTCCTGTGATGTCCTTCAAGAGGATCGTCACGTCGTCCTTGCGGTATGTGCTGAACATCGCCCGCTCCTTCCTCTCCGTCATGACTCGCGGCTCATCAGATAAAGCACGTCCTTGCAGCCTGCTTCGCGCAGGACGCGCAGGAGGCTTTCCAGCGCCTCGCGAGCCTCGTGCGCGGTGTCCGAGACGACGACGACGTGACGATAGGGGCGCAGGTTGTAGATATACGTCCGCCGCGCGTCGCCGTAGAAGCTTTTGACCTGCCGGCCCGCTGCGATCGGATAGCCCGACGCCTCCGAAATGCCGATGGGGCTTCGCGTCGTCGCGTGGAAGGCGACGCTCTCCCAGCCCTCGTCCTCCAAGACCTTGCCGATCAGAAGCCCCGGCAGCATACATTCCTCCGTGCCGAGCACGAGGATGGATTCGTCCTTCGCCCAGTCGATCTCTGCGGCGAAGGACTCTCCTGCCGCCCGCCAGAACGCCATGTAGTCGCCGATGGGAAGCCCCATGCGCGGCGTCGCCCGCCGCGAGAGCGCGACCGTGCGGCAGGAAGCGCCAGGAGAAAGAGCCTCCGTCCCTGCCGCTCCCTGCGTCGGGAAGGCCGCTGCCTGCGCCTCGTAGTCGCCTTGCGCAAGCCCCACGAGAAAGACGCACTCGACGCCCGCCGCGAAGAGACGCTCGCGCCTCTTCGCCGTCAGACGGTTGATGACCGAGGCTGCGATGATCTTCTTCCCGGCGAGGGCGGGAAGCTCCGCCTTCAGCTGATCGATGATGTTGAGAAGCGTCCTGCCCGTCGAAAGCTCGTCGTCGACGAAGACGACCGCCTCCGTCTCGGCGAGATGCGCTTCGAGCGCCGCCGCGGCGATCCGCTGCTCGGGTGCATGGCTGTGCTCTTCCATGAACTCGATCGCGTGTGCAGCGGCGGGAAGCGTCTCGCGCGTCGTCTGCACATAAAGGCACGAATCTGCCAGCGATTTCGCGACGACCGCGCCGATGGCGGTCGCCGTCTCCGCAAAGCCGATGACGAGCCCGGCGTGCGGCACAGCTTTCGCGACCTTCGCGCCGAGCGCCTGCATCATGTCGAGCGCCAAGCTTGGCGATACGGGCATGTGCTTTCCCTGCAGGGGGTTGACGAGGAGATAGCTTCGCTTCTCGTTGTTGTGCCGCCGCGCCACGCGCAGCACATCGTCCGCCGTATACTCCATGTGCGCCTCCTAGCCTTTGAGCCGCTTCGGCGTCTCAAGGTTCGCCACGCGGCAGATCTTGCTGCGGTCGGGCTGCTGCCACGGCCTCTCCTCGCCGATGAGCTGATGGAGGGCGATGTCGGGCACGTTGATGCCCGTCGCGAGGCACGAGAGCTGCAAGCCGCCCGACATGCGCGGGTTGATCTCCAGCAGGCAGTATTTCTCCCCGTCGCCCTTGAACTGGATGTTGATCGGCACCTCGATCTGCAAGATCTCCATCATGCGCCGGCACTTCTCCACGATCTCCTCGTCGAAGCGGATCTCCGAATAGCGGTGGTTCGTCTTGAAGCGCGGGATGATGATCGGCCTTGCGGCGTCGCGAGGCAGTCGACGCTGATCTCCTGTCCTTCGAGGTACGGCATGACCATGAACGGCACGGAAAAGTCGTAGCCTCGGACGATCGTGCGCATCATGTCCCAGGTGAGCTTCATGCCGGGCTTGCGCCGCACGCTGCCCGCTGCAAGCAGCGTGTCGTCGATGACGCGGAAAGTCTCCGCTCCCTCGTCCTTCGTCAGCTTGCAGCAGACTCGCGCACAGTGAGGGCGCAAGGTCTCGTAGGCGGCGAGAAACTCCTCGTAGGTGCCGGCGATGAGGTGCGCGGGCACCAGGGACTCGTCATGCGCCTCGAAGAAGGCGTATGTTGCCGCCTTGTCGTCCAGGAGCCGCATGATCCTGAAGTCCTTGCCGACGGCGAGCTTCGTTCCCGCTGCCAGGAATTCTTCGCGGTAGCGCGAGAGCAAGGTCAATCCCCGGCGCGGGAAGAATACATCGATCTTCTGCGCCTTGCAAAACTCCAGGCAATACTCCGCATACGCCTCGGAAACAGGAATCGGCGGCTCCGTGTGCCACTCGTCGGAAACGAGCCGATAGAGCGCGTCCGGATTCGCGCTCGACCCGACGAAGGTGAAGCGTCCGGGCGACCCGGCACGCATCAGCTCGATCAGATGGTACGCCGTGCTGAACCATTGGTTGAACCATATACGCATGAAGATCCCCCCTACCTCTTTCCCCGAGCGGCGCCGGCCGCCCCGTCTTCCTTGACGCCGTAGATCTCGGCCAGCGTCAGCACGCGCTTCGCCCACTTGGCATGGGTCTTGACCTCGTTCATGCGCGTGCCGTCCCAGCTCTTCTTCACGCCCGCCTTCTCGTCCTGCCAGTCACAGATCATCTTCGCATCCTCGAAATCCGCGCGCTCCGCCTTCAGGCTGTCGAAGATGAAGGGAAGCTGCGCCGGGTGGATCGCCGTCTTGCCGATGAAGCCGTTCAGGCGGTCAAGCTCCAGCTCCTTCTTCAGCCCCTGCGCCCACGCGCCCTCCGCCGCATCGCCGAAGTAGTTCCAGACCGGGCCGGATACGACGTAGTCACGCGCGAAGATGTTCAAGATGTCGACGAGGATGTCGCGTACAATGCCGACCGAGTAGATCGTATGCGCGATCGAGCGGCGCACGCCGTAGAGATTGCTGAAATCGTTGCCGCCGACGCGGACGTTGAGGACGCATTCCTCATGCTCGTCGAAGATCGACTTCAGCTCGCCCAGCACGGCCGCACGGCTCTTGATGTCAGCGATGGAGGGGCTTTCGAGGACGGGCATGATGTAGCGCCGCTTCGCCGCCCCCTCGTTCAGCGTGCGCATCAGCTCCATGTAGGCTTCGACGTTGCCGAGATTCACCTTCGGCAGCACGTAACCCGCCAGGACGTCGCCCGCCTCGCCCACGAAATCGAGGAAATGCTCCATGTGGTCGGCCGTGCGCACGCGCACGAAGAGCAGCGGCAATTCGCCCCCCTCGGCGCGGGCCTCCTTCAGCGCACGCAGATTCCCGCGCAAGGCTCGCTCGGCGTCCGCGACCGCAGCATCGTGGATCGCGTCTTCCAGGCAGAAGCAAATGGAGGTCAGATGCGCATGTTCCTGCCGGCGAATCTTCTCCACGATATTCTCCTGGTAGGCGGGCATGTAGAGAAGCCCGCCCACCTTGTACTGCAAGAGTTCCCTGTCTTCCATCCGCAACAAAACCTCCATCTTCTTCGGAATCACTCCACGCTCAGGCCATACGCCTCACAGAGTCTCGCCAGACCCGCCGCGAAGCCGGCGCCGACGAGCCGGAGCTTCCAGCGCCCCTGATAGCGGTAGACCTCGCAGACGTTCACCGTCTTCTCGCAGCGCAGCGCGTCGAGCGGGAAAGCGTACTTCGGCGCACCGTCTTCCCAGAGGATCACGCGCGGATCGCGCACATGCGAGAAGTCCTTTCCCGCGCCATCCTCGTAGACGGAGAGACAGACGGCGACGCGCTCGACCGAGGCGGCGAGCTTCGCGACCTCGATACGCGCGCCGATCTTCCCGGCCGACTTCTCCACGCGGATGCTGCCGTCATCGGCCGTCTCGTTGCCGAAGAAGACCAGATCCCCGTCGCCGCGCACGCGAGCGCCTTCGTGAAGCCGAAACACATAGGCGTCGATGTCGATGTCCGCCGCGCGTCCTGCATCCTCATAGAAGAATTCCAGCGTCTCGCTCCCCGAAAGCGTCAGCCGCTCGCCGCGCAGAAGCTGCGGCAGCGGCGGCAGCGGGCTTTTTCTCGCGCCTCTGTGGCTCGCCCGCCTGCGCCTCGCCCGCGACGTAAATGCGCCGCTCCTCGTGCGCCGAGCGCAGGACGAGCGCCCCGTAGACGACCGTGCCCTCGCGCATCTCAGGCAGCGTCAGTACGAAACCGCCGCTGCCCGCCGGCAAGATCGAAGGCGCAAGCCTCGCGCCTTCGATCTCTGCCGTCACGCGCGTCTCTTCCGCAGACGCGGCGGCGATGGCGAAGGAATTCTCGCACGCAGGCGCGAAGCGCCCGAGGTCGAGGAGCTTCGGCAGTGCCGTCGAAGAGACGGCTGCGCCGCCTCCGTTTCTTGCCTGTTCTCTTTCCATCCCATGCCTCTTCCTCGTCGATGCCTGCAGCTCACCGGAAAAACGGGAGGCGCACGGCCTCCCGTTTTCTCGGTGCTTGCTCAGACATTCACGCCGTAGGCGCGGCACAAGGCTTCCAGACCGCCCTGATAGCCGGCGCCGACCGCGTTGAACTTCCATTCGCCGCCCTTGCGGTAGATCTCGCAGACGACGAGCGCCGTCTCGACGGAGAACTCCTCCATCAGATCGAAGCGCAGGACTTCCGTCCCCTGCATATCCTGCGCGTTCGCCATGCGCGCGACACGCACATAAGCGTTCGACACCTGCCCGAAATTCTGCTTGCGCACCTGCGCCTCGTAGATCGTCACGGTGATGGCGATCTTGTCGACGTCGGGCGGCACCTTCGAGAAATCGATGATCAGAACCTCGTCGTCTCCTTCGCCCTCGCCCGTCAGATTGTCGCCCGTATGATGCACCGAGCCATCTTGGCTGTCGAGATTGCCGTAGAAAATGAAATCCTCGTCCTTTCGCACCTTGCCGTTCGCGCCGAGCATGAACGCCGAAGCATCGAGATCGAAGTCCGTGCCGCCGTCGTACTGGTTGACGTCCCAGCCGAGACCGACCAGCGCCATCGTCATGCCCTTGTCGAGACTCACGCGCTGCCCCTTGGAAAGATTCACCGCCATGTCATTTTCCTCCCTTTCTCACGATACCTTGGATCCACGATTCGAAGCCCTCAGGATTCCTCGTCTGGATCAGCACGGGACCCGGCCCGCGGAAGCGGCACACGAGGCATTCGCCTGACATGACGCTCGAAATCCAGCCGTTCGACGCCCTCTCGATCTTGTAGTTCATGTAATCAGGGCGGGGCGACGAGATGACCATTGTCCACGATGACCTCCTCGCCCGCTTCGAGATTCAGCACGTGAATGACGCCGTAGCTGCTCAAGAACGCGATCCCCGTCCCCGTGAGCTTCAAGAGGAAGAAGCCCTCCTTCGAGAAGAATCCCTGCATCAGGCTCTGCATCTTCGAATCGACTTGGATGCCCTCCTCCGCCGCGAGGAAGCCGCCCTTCTGCACGATCATGCCGTAAGAGCCGTCCGGGGCGACGTCCATGATGCCGCCGGGCAGCGGATGGCCGAAAAGCACCTTGCCCGCGCCGCGCGACGCGACGAGACGCTGCAGGAAGAAGCTCTCGCCCGTGAATACGCGCCGCACGATGCCGCCGAGCACGCCGCCCTCCATCTTGCCTTCGACGTCGACGGTCGCATCCATCGCGATCATCGCATCGGACTCCGCCTTGATCGCCTCGCCGTGACGCAGCGAGCACTCGACCACGGGGAAAGCCTCCGGGTATAAAATACGATATTCCATTCTGGCGCTCCTTTCGATGGGAAAGGGGCTGCGCCGAGACCCGAGCGGCCTTCGCGCAGCCCTCCTTCCGTTACGCCCTGTGGGCGGTGTTCCTCAAAAAGTGTGCCGTCAGACGTTCACGCCATACGCCTTGCCGAGCGCGCCGAGACCGCCGCTGTAGCCCGAGCCGATCGCGTTGAACTTCCACTCCGACCCCCGGCGGTAGAGCCTGCCGACGACGACCGCCGTCTCGATGGAGAAGTCCTCGCCGAGATCGAAGCGGATCAGCTCCTCGCCCGTCGCCTCGTTGACGACGCGAATGAAGGCGTTCGACACCGGCCGAAGTTCTGCTTGCGCTCGTCAGCCTCGTAGATCGTGACCGTGAAATCGATCTTGTCGATGGACGCCGGCACCTTCGAGAGATCGACCTTGATCTGCTCGTCGTCGCCCCTCGCCCTCGCCCGTCAGGTTGTCTCCTGTATGCTCGACGCCGCCCGAAGCGTGCTTGAGATTGCCATAAAATACGAAGTCGGCGTCGCTCGTGACCTTTTCGTTCGCGCCGAGAAGGAATGCCGAGGCGTCAAGGTCGAAATCGGAGCCGCCGTCGTACTTGTTCGTGTCCCAGCCGAGACCGATCAAGAGCTTCGAAAGTCCCGGATTGCCCTTCGTCAAATCAACCTTCTGTCCCTTTTTTTCAAACTGATTGCCATGAAGATTCCTCCTTCTTCTGCTCTGCGAAAGACGCCGCCTGACGCCGCGCCCTTCCCAACTCAAGGCACATCTGTGCCGCTTTCGGGAAAAGCCCAATGGCTTCCCCTATGTCAAGCCCGGAGGCCTGATGACGCACAAGCGGGAAGCGCCGCCAACCGGCGCGAGCGCGTCCCGTGCCGCAGCGTGCGGCTTCCTACTGATAGCGCTTCGCCAATCCTTGAAGACCCGTGTCCTTCGTTCCCTGCCCGATGGCATTGAACTTCCACTCGCCGTTATGGCGGTAGATCTCGCCGAAAATCATCGCCGTCATGCCCGCGTAGCTCTCCGAGAGGTTGTAGCGGCAGAACTCCGCCCCCGTCCTCTCATCGCAGATGCGGATGAAGGCATTCTGGATCATGCCGAAATCCTGCTTCCTCGATTCGCAATCGTAGATGTTGACGACGAAGACGAGCTTGTCGTAGGCTTCGGGCACGGCGGTCAGATCGACCTTGATCTGCTCGTCGTCGCCCTCGCCCTCGCCCGTCAAGTTGTCGCCCGTATGGACGATCGCGCCCGACGAATGCTTGAGGTTGCCGAAGTAGACGACGTCCTCACGCGCCTTCAAGTGGCCGCCACGGCAGACGATCACGCTCGCATCGCAGTCGATGTCGGGCGCAGAGCCGCCGAAGAACGAGCCGAACAGCCCTCCCGACTTCTTCTGCTCGACGGGATCCCAGCCAAGCCCGACGCGGATGCGCGAGAGCGCCTCGCCATCGGACTTCTTCAAGTTTACCTTCTGACCCTTTTGCAAATTCACGCTCATGCTTCTTCCTCCTCAAGTCTCCCGAACGACGGAACGGCGTTTTCCCAATACTTTCCTGCTTCTGCTGTCTCACACTTGCTCCTTAAGTCAATTCGCCCCGCCTGCGCCTTTTCCCTTCTCCCGGCTGAATTTTTTTCGGCAGGGGAGGCGAAGACCCCGCGTTTCGCGCGAAAGGAAGCGAAGGGCGCTCCTCCCGCCGGGACGCCGACGGCGAAAAGCCCCCGTCTTCGCCCGGAACGCCACATCCTCAGTCCTTGCTGCCGGGCTGCCAGCGCAGCCCCCAATGGTACGCCGCATCCAGGCTCTTGTGTCCGCTGAAGAAGCGCACGAGCTTTTCGACGCTGAACGTGTCGTTGATGTTTTCCAGCAGGGCGATCGCGCACATGGCCTTCGACGAGCCGTACTCGTCCATGCGCACGATGATGTCGGGGCTGCCCGGGCACTTGACGGTCACGATGCCGTCCGCCTGCTGCCAGTTGGCGACGCCCTCGTAGATGAAGGTGTAGACGAGGATGCGCTTGATCTTCGACGCCATCTTGCCGTTGACGCGCAGCGTCTCGCCCGCCGCGTTGCTGCCCGTGCGGTCGTCGCCGTCGAGCGCGATGTACGGCGGGTGCGAGAGACTGCCGAAATCGTTGCCCAGAGCCTGCACGCAGCCAATCTCGCCGTCCTTCATCTCGTAGAGGCAGCCGAGATCGAGGTCGATGCCGCCTTCGCCGCCCCCACCGCCGAAGATGGAAGCGAGGAATCCCTGCTTCTTCGCCTGCGGCTGCTGATGCCAGTTGAGGTTGATGGAGATCTCGCCGAGTCCGCCGCCGCCTTTGACGAGGCTGACCTTCTGCCCCTTCTTCAGCTCGACCTTCTTCGGCGCAGACGGCGCAGAAGGCGGCGCGGCAGGAGCAGGCGCGCCGCCCGGCCGGCCGAGATTCAGCGGCGAATGCGGCGGCGCGGCAGGCACAGGCGGCGCTGCCCCCTGACCCTCGCTGACCTCGATGCCGAAATTCCGGCAAAGCGCCTCCAGGCCGCCGCTGAAGCCTGCGCCGACGGCGCTGAACTTCCACTCGCCCTTGTAGCGATAAAGCTCGCCGACGACGATCGCCGTCTCCACGGAGAAATTCGTGCCGAGATCGTAGCGCAGCAGCTCCGCGCCTGAGACCGCATCGATCACACGGATGTACGCGCCCCGAACCTGCCCGAAATTCTGCCGCCTCGCGTCCGCGTCATAGATGGTCGCCGTGACGGCGATCTTCTCGATGGCGGCGGGAACGGCCGCGAGATCGACGCGCACCTGCTGCATGTCGCCGCCTGTGGGCGAGGCGCTGTGCTCGACCGCGCCCGACGCATGGCGGGGATTGCCGTAGAACACGAAGTCCGCGTCCCCTGCTGCCTTGCCGCCCGCGCCGAGCAGGAACGCCGCCGTGTCGAGGTCGATGCCCGCACCCGCCTGCCAGCCCATGGCGACGAGCACGCTCCGAAGTCCCGCGTTGTTCTTCGTCAAGTCCGCTTTCTGTCCCTTGCTGAGGCTCATGCCCATATAGATCCCTCCTGTTGTCATTCCTTGCCTGAAGAAAAGCCGAGCGAATCGATCCTGCCCAGAAAAAAACAGCGGCGCCGATGCTTCTCCATCGGCGCCGCCTTGCCGCCGGGAAAGGGCGCCGCCCGGCAGTCTCCTCCTTATTCCTTGCCCACAATCATCTTGCGCAGCAGGTCGACGGGGATGATCGTCGCCGCCATGACGAGGACGAAGACCCACTCCGCCGGCGTCAAGCCGTAGCAGCGGAGGATCACATCGCCGAGGTACGTCATGGCGACCTGCACGACGACGATGACCGCCATGACTTCCAAGAATCCCTTGTTCTGCGTGATATTGGCAAAAAGGTTCTTCTCATCCGTGCGCGCGTTGAATGCGTTGAACACCGCCATGAAGATGAAGAACGCGAAGTACCCGGTCATCAGGTAGCGATCCGCCGCGTCGGGGCGGAAGTAGCCGTGCGCGAAGCCGCTCAAGAGGAAGAGCATGCTGAGCGCGAAGCACCACAGAGCGCCCGTGCCAATCGCACTCGCCATGTACTTGCTGATGATATTCTCGTCGCGCTTCTTGGGCTTCTCGTCCATGTAGCGGCGCAGCGCCGGCTCCCCGCCGAAAGCGAGAGCCGCGAGCGTGTCCATGACGAGGTTGATCCAGAGGATCTGCGTGATGGACAGCGGATTCTCGATGCCAACGAGCGGCGCGACGAAAGAGATCAGGACGGCGCCAACGTTGATCGTCAGCTGGAAGATGATGAACTTCCTTATGCTGTTGTAAATCGTGCGGCCATAGAGGATGGCGCGGCCGAGCGACTTGAAGTTGTCGTCGAGGATGACGATGTCGCTCGCCTCCTTCGCGACCTCCGTGCCGCCGCCCATGGCGAAGCCGACGTCCGCCTTCTTCAAGGCAGGCGAATCGTTGACGCCGTCGCCCGTCATGCCGACGACGAGGTTCATCTCCTGCGCGAGACGCACGAGGCGGCTCTTGTCCGTCGGCAGCGCACGCGCCACGACGCGAAGGCGCGGCAGAATCGCCTTGACGGCATCATCGTCGAGCGCGGCAAGCTCGTCGCTCGTCATGGCGACATCGTCATCGCGCGAGAGAAGTCCCGCCTCCCTAGCGATCGCGCTCGCCGTGTCCCGGCGGTCGCCCGTGATCATGACGACCTGCACGCCCGCGCTTTGCACGCGGCGAATCGCCTCGACCGACTCAGGGCGCACCTCGTCGCGGATGCCGACGGCGCCGACGAAGACGAGGCCGCTCGCGGGCAGCGTGCCGTCCGCGGGGATCGCCCCTCGTAGACGGCGAGCGCCAGAACGCGGATCGCCCGCGCCGCCGGGGGCGTCGATGCAATCCGTGATCGCCGCCGCGCTCGTCAGCGGCTTCTTCGCGCCGCTCTCATCATAATACGAATCGCAGAGCGCGAGGATCTTCTCAGGTGCGCCCTTCGCCGTGGTCACGCTGAACTCGCCCTCGACCTCCGACAGAGAATACTTGTTCTTGCTGTTGAACGGCACGGCGTTCTTGACCTTCTCGTTCATCTCCGCGCTGTCTTGAGCGACGAAGCCGAAGATCGCCCGCTCCGTCGCGTTGCCGCCGACGACCTCCGTGCCGTTGATGACGGCGCTCGTATTGTAACGCACGCTGAGATTCACGAGCTTCTTGAGCCCCGCGCCCAGCTCCTTGTAGGCGCCATACTGCTTGCCCGCGCCATCGACGAAAGCGACGGCTTCGAGCTGTCCTTTCGTGATCGTGCCCGTCTTGTCGCTGAAGAGAAGGTTCAAGCTGCCCGCCGTCTCGATGCCCGAAATCTTGCGGACGAGCACGTTGTCCTTGAGCATCTTGCCCATGTTCTGCGCCGAGACGATCGCGATCATCAAGGGCAGACCCTCGGGCACCGCCATGACGATGATGATGACGGCGAGCATCACGGCCTCGACGAGGTCGTTGACGACCGTCATCCAGTTCGAACAGTACGCCATGATGCGCGCCATCTCAAACCCGTTGTGAATGACGATGCGCTGGAGCATGAAGGCGACGGCGATCGCCACGCCGCCGATGTAGCCGAACTTGCTGATCTGGTCGGCGAGCGCCGAGAGCTTGAGCTTCAGCGGCGTATCGCGATCCTCGTCCGCCTGCAGCTCGCCCGCGATCTTTCCGTAGAGCGTCTTGTCGCCGAGCATCGTCGTGCGCATCACGGCGTTGCCGCCGCAGACAACAGCGCCGCGGAACACCTTGTGCGGATGGAGGAAATCCGAGCTTTTCTCCGCTTCCGTATCGCCCTCTGCCGCCGGCGTCTTCGTCGCTTCCTTCGCCTCGCCGTTCAAGACCGACTGATCGACCTGAATCGAGCCGTCGCAGATGACGCCGTCCGCAGGGATCTTGTCGCCCGTCTGCAGAAGCACGAAATCGCCCATGACGATCTCGTCGATGGGGATCTCCGTCAACACCCCGTTGCGGTAAACCTTGCACTTGATGAGCGACGCTTCCTCCTGCAATTTCTGGAATGCGTTCTCGTTCTGATACTCCGAATACGTCGCGACCGTCGTCGCAAGGATCACGGCAAGCGCGATGCCCACCGACTCATACCACTCGACCTGCCCCAAGAAGGCAAAGACGACGTTGATGGCGAGCGCAAAACACAGGATCTTGATGATCGGGTCATCGAAATTCCCCTTCAGCTTCTCCCAGAAACCCTCGCCCTTCTGCTCCGTGATGCCGTTCGTACCGTGCCGCTCGCGCGATGCACGCACCTCTTCATCTGTCAAACCGTGAATCTTCATATAATCTCTCCTCGTCAAAATAAAGACAGCCGATATTATTGTACTATGAAAGCCCAAGAAGTCAAGCCCAAAGGGCGTAGACTGATTGGCTGCTTTCATGTAAGGGCGGCGCACATGAAAAACAGGCTCACAGTCGATTTTCGACTGCGAGCCTGTTCGAGATTTTAGCGTGAAACCCCAAGAGGTCAAGCCCAAAGGGCGCAGACCGATTGGCTAGGTTTCTGGTAAGGGCGGCGCACAATGTCCACAAAGTGGACGTTTGTGCGTGTAGTTTGTAAAGATCATTCCATCAAAGCCAGTCTCTCACCCTTTGACGAGCGCCGCATACTTCGCCCGCTCCGCCGCCGGAATCTGCAGCACATCCATCGCCTTGTCGAGCGAAACGCCCATGTTTTTCATCATGTTGCCGAGAGAAAGCGCCAAGCCCTTTTCCACGCCCTGCGACAAGCCTTGCGACAAGCCTTGCGACAAGCCTTGCGACAAGCCTTGCGACAAGCCTTGCGACAAGCCTTGCGACAGTCCTTGCGACAAGCCCTCTTGTCTGCCCAAGCGCAAGCCCTTTTCCAGAGCCTCCTCGGCTCGTACTTCCAAGGCACGTTCTTGATCCCATACGAAATTCAGCATGTCGAAGACCTCCCTCTCCTGTTTTTGACGGAAATATTCCTCAAGATAGTCATTCACAATACAATAGCTTACAGCATCTCCTACAGCTGCTTCGAGCGTGCTGCCGTTCTTGACTTGTTCTCGTACCTTGGCAACGAAGACGCTGTAGCTTTTGAGTGCATGGCTTTTCTCCAGAATCTGGCGATTCGGCTTGTCATTGATGTTGATTACTTCGACGGCAAGTTCTATATCGCCCTTGCGCTGATCAAAAGCATCGGACAGACGTAGCGTCCAAGCATCAGGCATTTCTGTTTCCCCGTTGTAAAATACATAAAACTTTGGGACGGGAAGCGGAATCAATTCTTTCTTATAGACCGAATTCGCATCCACATAGCAACGATAAACTTCCGCAAGATATATCAGCATTCTCAAGGGCATGTTCGCATTCACGGTGCTTTGATGCTCGGTCAGAAGCACATAGTCGTCGCGTACAAAGAATCCCACATCGTTCTTGACGCCCGTGAACAACGTTTCATCAATCGTAGCGAGCGTGATGTCCTCGGGCGCAGCCTTGTCTCCCAAAAGCGCCTCGTAGATTTCCGGCAGACGCTTCTCGTTGTTGAAGATGTCGCGGAAAAGGGAATCCTTGTAGTTGTGCTTCGTCGTCCTCATGGAGTTGTCGCCTCCCTTGCCTATATTATACTACATCCTGCCGTCCAACGGCAAGAATCACGGCGACAGGCGACCAACTTCATCCGAGAGCGGCATACATGAAAACAGACTCGCAGTCGATGTTCGACTACGAGTCTATCAGATTTTACGATAGATGATTTCAGCGATGCTAATGCATTTCGCTCCTTTGGGATCGAAGTTACGCGACCGCGCGGTTTCCTCGGCATCTTTCATCCATGGATCATCCGAAGGGCGGTCAACGTCGACCAATCGTGCCGCGCGCTTCACGCTTGCACTCTTGGGTCGTTTTCGCATACGACCTGTTTCCCAATCACGCTACGCCGCTGGCTTGCGCTCTTGGACAGGTCAGCAACGAGACAATGTCCCTCGGCATCATGTTTGCAGTTTGCATAAGCTATTTTATATAGCTTGTCTCGATTTTCTTCCATAAATTTCTTGAAATCACGCATGGATTCCACCTCCCACCTGTTTCCATTATAGCAAAAAACGCACGAAAAAAGAACCCCCGCGAATGCGGGGGTTCTCTCATCACCGCGCCGAAGCACGATGCGTTTCGACTTCTTTAGAAGAAGTACTCGAGGCTGCCGTAGTAGGTATGAGCCTTGGCGTCGCCCTTGATGGTTCTGCCGTTGAAGTACTTGAGCGTGCCGACGACGTTCTTCGCGAACGTGTAGTCACCGCCGAGCTCCCAGCCCTTCTGTCCGCCATCGATCGCATCGAAGGTCGGGATAAGGGCGGTATTTGCGCCAAGGCGACGATAGGCAACGAAGAGTCCGAAGCTGTGCATGTTCTCCGGCTCAGCGCCACGATAGGCAAGCTCGACATTCCAAGCCTTGTTCGTAGCGCCATCGCTGTCCGACGTGTTCCTCCAATAGCCACCGCTCAGAGCAGCCGTCTTGGCAAAGGCATACTTCGCGCCAACGCCCCAGACATGGTCATAGTCCTTGTCGGATACACGGGACACACGATAGTACTCTGCAGCGGCATGGAACTCCTCGGTAGGATCCACATTGAGCTTCAGACCCTGCATGTTGTGAAGTTCTCCTTCACCGTCGCTCTTATGACCAGCGAGTGCCGTCCCCGAGAACTTATGACCTGCGCCAACCGTGACGGCTGCGCCCGAAAGATTGTCGTCGAACACAACGCCCTGCTCAGAGATGTAAGGCAGCAAGCCAACATTGATGTCCGTGATGCCGTAGTGGCCAGCCGCATAGGCACGCTTGAGCTTGACATTGCCGTCATTGCCCTTATCCCTTTCAGGATTCCAGTTCGCATCAAGACGAGCCTTGACCTTCCAGTGATCGTTGACCGTAGCCGTCGGCTCAAGACGGAACTTGAGGTTGTTCGTGGCCGTCTTTCCCTCGTCGCCTTCTTTCTGGTACTTGTACTCGTACTGGAGCTTGCCCGTCCACTTGACGTTGTCGATGCGGCTCTCGAGGTTCGAGACGCGGACGCCGAGGTTGTTGAGCTCTTCGCTGAACTCAGCGGCGAGACGGTCGATCATGGCCTTCTGCTGTGCATTGACCTGATCTTCCTTCGCCATGGCCTTCGCGACCATCTGTGCCATCTCGTAGCGCGTGATCTCGTTCTGGCCGCGGTACGTGCCGTCGCCATAGCCTTCGATGACGCCATCGTCAGCAAGCTGGGCTACTGCATCGTATGCCCAATGATCGGCAGGAACATCGCTGAACGGGTTCGCCGCAGCGAACGTCGTCGAGGCTGCACCGACGACAAGAGCCGTCGTGAGCGCTGCTGTGAGAGTCTTCTTCATGAGAAACTCCTCCTTTGAATATAGAATAGAAATTTGGCTTCGAACCAAAGTTCCAAGGAGGCTTCTGCTGAGTGTCCATGTTTCCTCAAACTCGACCTCGCTCGCTCTTCAGTTCGTGAACTTAGAATAGCACACCTCGAAACAAAACGCAAATGAGAAAAGCATGAGAGGACGTTCATCCCAAGAAGCGATCCGCAGGTGACTTTCCTCCCCAAAACACGCGGCGGCCGCCTCGATACGCCGAGGCAGGCGCCGCGTGCCCTTCCCTGCTCGATGTCCTCCCCGCAAATCGCGTCTTCGAAGTCCTGCCTCACCATCTCGACGACCTCCAGAATCACCCCTTGACCAGCTGCGCATACTTCGCGCGTTCCGTCAGCGGGATTTGCAATACATCCATCGCCTTCTCCATCGGCACGCCCAGATTGCTCATCACGTGCCGTATGGAGGATGCCAGTCCCTCTGCCCGTCCCTCATCACGACCCTCTGCACGCCCCTCTGCACGACCCTCTGCTCGACCCTCATCACGGCCGCGCTCCAAGCCTCGTGCCAAGCCGCGTGCCAAGCCGCGTGCCATTCCCTGCTCGATGCCATCCTCGCGGATCGCTTCTTCAAAATCCTTTTGGTTCCACTCGAAATCCACCATGTCGACGACCTCCCTCTCGTGTGTTTGCAGGAATTCTTTCATGACGTCATGCTCCATGCAGTATCGCATCGCTTCGCGGATCGCCTGCCCGCGCTCCATGCCTCCGGCGATGTTCCCTTGGATGCGGTTCATGAAGAAGCTGTAGTCGTGCAGCGACCGGCTCTTCTGCAGCAGTCTCTTCTCGCTTCCGTAGGCGATGTTGTGGACGATGACTTCCAGCTCCAGCCGGATGTCTCCTTCCTCCTGCATATACCCCTCGGACAGCTTCATCTCCTCGGTTTCCGGCGCGTCTTCGCTTCCCGTGTAGAATACATGGAATTCCGGCCGGGGAAGCAGGATGCGCTTGTTCTGGTACAGCTGCTTGGCTGGAATGTAGCGGCGAAGTTGTTCGCAGATGTAGTACAGGCAGCGCAAGGCCATGTTCTGGTTCTTCGTGCTCTGGTGCTCGATGAAGACCAGTTGACGACTCGCCAGCAGGGAAGGAGATGTCGTTCTTCAGCTGCGACAGGAACGTTCCTTCCAGCGTCACGATCTCCAATGGCTCCGCCGCTCCATACGACCTTCCATGCAGCGCTCCCGCGAGTTCCTTTAATCGCGGCGCATCATTGAAGTACATGCGGAACACCGTGTCTTGATACTGGCGCCCTTTCTTTTCCGTGTCCATGACTCATCCCCGTTCCATGCGTTTCTTTTTCCGAGCTGCGTTGCGGACGGTCATCCCTCGACCAGCTGCGCATACTTCGCGCGTTCCGTCAGCGGGATCTGCAATACATCCATCGCCTTCTCCATCGGCACGCCCAGATTGCTCATCACGTGCCGTATGGAGGATGTCAGCCCCTCTGCCCGTCCCTCATCACGACCGCGTGCCATTCCCTGCTCGATGCCATCCTCGCGGATCGCTTCTTCGAGGTCCTTTTGGTTCCACTCGAAATCCACCATGTCGACGACCTCCCTCTCGTGTGTTTGCAGGAATTCTTTCATGACGTCATGCTCCATGCAGTATCGCATCGCTTCGCGGATCGCCTGCCCGCGTTCCATGCCTCCGGCGATGTTCCCTTGGATGCGGTTCATGAAGAAGCTGTAGTCGTGCAGCGACCGGCTCTTCTGCAGCAGTCTCTTCTCGCTTCCGTAGGCGATGTTGTGGACGATGACTTCCAGCTCCAGCCGGATGTCTCCTTCCTCCTGCATATACCCCTCGGACAGCTTCATCTCCTCGGTTTCCGGCGCGTCTTCGCTTCCCGTGTAGAATACATGGAATTCCGGCCGGGGAAGCAGGATGCGCTTGTTCTGGTACAGCACAACACAGTGCTCCCGCGAGTTCCTTTAATCGCGGCGCATCATTGAAGTACATGCGGAACACCGTGTCTTGATACTGGCGCCCTTTCTTTTCCGTGTCCATGACTCATCCCCGTTCCATGCGTTTCTTTTCCGAGCTGCGTTGCGGACGGTCATCCCTTGACCAGCTGCGCATACTTCGCGCGTTCCGTCAGCGGGATCTGCAATACATCCATCGCCTTCTCCATCGGCACGCCCAGATTGCTCATCACGTGCCGTATGGAGGATGTCAGCCCCTCTGCCCGACCTCGTGCCATTCCCTGCTCGATGCCATCCTCGCGGATCGCTTCTTCAAAGTCCTTTTGGTTCCACTCGAAATCCACCATGTCGACGACCTCCCTCTCGTGTGTTTGCAGGAATTCTTTCATGACGTCATGCTCCATGCAGTATCGCATCGCTTCGCGGATCGCCTGCCCGCGTTCCATGCCTCCGGCGATGTTCCCTTGGATGCGGTTCATGAAGAAGCTGTAGTCGTGCAGCGACCGGCTCTTCTGCAGCAGTCTCTTCTCGCTTCCGTAGGCGATGTTGTGGACGATGACTTCCAGCTCCAGCCGGATGTCTCCTTCCTCCTGCATATACCCCTCGGACAGCTTCATCTCCTCGGTTTTCCGGCGCGTCTTCGCTTCCCGTGTAGAATACATGGAATTCCGGCCGGGGAGCAGGATGCGCTTGTTCTGGTACAGCTGCTTGGCTGGAATGTAGCGGCGAAGTTGTTCGCAGATGTAGTACAGGCAGCGCAAGGCCATGTTCTGGTTCTTCGTGCTCTGGTGCTCGATGAAGACCAGTTGACGACTCGCCAGCAGGAAGGAGATGTCGTTCTTCAGCTGCGACAGGAACGTTCCTTCCAGCGTCACGATCTCCAATGGCTCCGCCGCTCCATACGACCTTCCATGCAGTGCTCCCGCGAGTTCCTTTAATCGCGGCGCATCATTGAAGTACATGCGGAACACCGTGTCTTGATACTGGCGCCCTTTCTTTTCCGTGTCCATGACTCATCCCCGTTCCATGCGTTTCTTTTCCAAGCTGCGTTGCGAACGGTCACCCCTTGACCAGCTGCGCATACTTCGCGCGTTCCGTCAGCGGGATCTGCAATACATCCATCGCCTTCTCCATCGGCACGCCCAGATTGCTCATCACGTGCCGGATGGAGGATGTCAGCCCCTCTGCCCGTCCCTCATCACGCCCCTCTGCACGCCCCTCTTCTCGACCCTCATCACGACCGCGTGCCAAGCCGCGTGCCATTCCCTGCTCGATGCCATCCTCGCGGATCGCTTCTTCGAAGTCCTTTTGGTTCCACTCGAAATCCACCATGTCGACGACCTCCCTCTCGTGTGTTTGCAGGAATTCTTTCATGACGTCATGCTCCATGCAGTATCGCATCGCTTCGCGGATCGCCTGCCCGCGTTCCATGCCTCCGGCGATGTTCCCTTGGATGCGGTTCATGAAGAAGCTGTAGTCGTGCAGCGACCGGCTCTTCTGCAGCAGTCTCTTCTCGCTTCCGTAGGCGATGTTGTGGACGATGACTTCCAGCTCCAGCCGGATGTCTCCTTCCTCCTGCATATACCCCTCGGACAGCTTCATCTCCTCGGTTTCCGGCGCGTCTTCGCTTCCCGTGTAGAATACATGGAATTCCGGCCGGGGGAGCAGGATGCGCTTGTTCTGGTACAGCTGCTTGGCTGGAATGTAGCGGCGAAGTTGTTCGCAGATGTAGTACAGGCAGCGCAAGGCCATGTTCTGGTTCTTCGTGCTCTGGTGCTCGATGAAGACCAGTTGACGACTCGCCAGCAGGAAGGAGATGTCGTTCTTCAGCTGCGACAGGAACGTTCCTTCCAGCGTCACGATCTCCAATGGCTCCGCCGCTCCATACGACCTTCCATGCAGCGCTCCCGCGAGTTCCTTTAATCGCGGCGCATCATTGAAGTACATGCGGAACACCGTGTCTTGATACTGGCGCCCTTTCTTTTCCGTGTCCATGACTCATCCCCGTTCCATGCGTTTCTTTTCCAAGCTGCGTTGCGGACGGTCACCCCTTGACCAGCTGCGCATACTTCGCGCGTTCCGTCAGCGGGATCTGCAATACATCCATCGCCTTCTCCATCGGCACGCCCAGATTGCTCATCACGTGCCGGATGGAGGATGTCAGCCCCTCTGCTCGCCCCTCATCACGACCTTCTGCACGACCCTCATCACGGCCTTCTGCACGACCCTCTGCACGACCCTCTGCACGACCGCGTGCCAAGCCTCGTGCCATTCCCTGCTCGATGCCATCCTCGCGGATCGCTTCTTCGAAGTCCTTTTGGTTCCACTCGAAATCCACCATGTCGACGACCTCCCTCTCGTGTGTTTGCAGGAATTCTTTCATGACGTCATGCTCCATGCAGTATCGCATCGCTTCGCGGATCGCCTGCCCGCGTTCCATGCCTCCGGCGATGTTCCCTTGGATGCGGTTCATGAAGAAGCTGTAGTCGTGCAGCGACCGGCTCTTCTGCAGCAGTCTCTTCTCGCTTCCGTAGGCGATGTTGTGGACGATGACTTCCAGCTCCAGCCGGATGTCTCCTTCCTCCTGCATATACCCCTCGGACAGCTTCATCTCCTCGGTTTCCGGCGCGTCTTCGCTTCCCGTGTAGAATACATGGAATTCCGGCCGGGGGAGCAGGATGCGCTTGTTCTGGTACAGCTGCTTGGCTGGAATGTAGCGGCGAAGTTGTTCGCAGATGTAGTACAGGCAGCGCAAGGCCATGTTCTGGTTCTTCGTGCTCTGGTGCTCGATGAAGACCAGTTGACGACTCGCCAGCAGGAAGGAGATGTCGTTCTTCAGCTGCGACAGGAACGTTCCTTCCAGCGTCACGATCTCCAATGGCTCCGCCGCTCCATACGACCTTCCATGCAGTGCTCCCGCGAGTTCCTTTAATCGCGGCGCATCATTGAAGTACATGCGGAACACCGTGTCTTGATACTGGCGCCCTTTCTTTTCCGTGTCCATGACTCATCCCCGTTCCATGCGTTTCTTTTCCGAGCTGCGTTGCGGACGGTCATCCCTTGACCAGCTGCGCATACTTCGCGCGTTCCGTCAGCGGGATCTGCAATACATCCATCGCCTTCTCCATCGGCACGCCCAGATTGCTCATCACGTGCCGGATGGAGGATGTCAGCCCCTCTGCTCGCCCCTCATCACGCCCCTCTGCTCGGCCGCGTGCCATTCCCTGCTCGATGCCATCCTCGCGGATCGCTTCTTCGAAGTCCTTTTGGTTCCACTCGAAATCCACCATGTCGACGACCTCCCTCTCGTGTGTTTTGCAGGAATTCTTTCATGACGTCATGCTCCATGCAGTATCGCATCGCTTCGCGGATCGCCTGCCCGCGTTCCATGCCTCCGGCGATGTTCCCTTGGATGCGGTTCATGAAGAAGCTGTAGTCGTGCAGCGACCGGCTCTTCTGCAGCAGTCTCTTCTCGCTTCCGTAGGCGATGTTGTGGACGATGACTTCCAGCTCCAGCCGGATGTCTCCTTCCTCCTGCATATACCCCTCGGACAGCTTCATCTCCTCGGTTTCCGGCGCGTCTTCGCTTCCCGTGTAGAATACATGGAATTCCGGCCGGGGGAGCAGGATGCGCTTGTTCTGGTACAGCTGCTTGGCTGGAATGTAGCGGCGAAGTTGTTCGCAGATGTAGTACAGGCAGCGCAAGGCCATGTTCTGGTTCTTCGTGCTCTGGTGCTCGATGAAGACCAGTTGACGACTCGCCAGCAGGAAGGAGATGTCGTTCTTCAGCTGCGACAGGAACGTTCCTTCCAGCGTCACGATCTCCAATGGCTCCGCCGCTCCATACGACCTTCCATGCAGCGCTCCCGCGAGTTCCTTTAATCGCGGCGCATCATTGAAGTACATGCGGAACACCGTGTCTTGATACTGGCGCCCTTTCTTTTCCGTGTCCATGACTCATCCCCATTCCATGCGTTTCTTTCTTCTATTATACCATAAAACAGCACGACAGAAGCATCGCTTCAACTACATGTATATCAAGACAGTGCAGGCCAAAGCCTCTCCCCTTGAAGTCTCTGCCATGCGCCATCACCCTTTCTGCTTTTGCGGCAGAAGTTCCGTCGCATAGAAAAGAGCCCCTTGCGGGGCTCTTTTCTATGCCTTGCGGCTGCTTTCTTGTAAAGGCGCTGCACGACGTCCACGGCGTGAACCTTTTGTGCGTGCCATTTACTCTGCGCCTTCCATGATCTTCTTGAAGATGTAGACGGCGCGAATTTCTACAGGAGTTACACCGAGATCCTCAATCGCAGTCAAAAGACCGGACGCGAGAACGGCACGTTCAGCTTTCTTGTCCTTTCCAGTGACAATGGCAAGCGCCGGATCATCCTTCGGATAGAGCGTCACGATACCATTGCCGAACGTGACTTCATAGACGCCATTATGCGTCTCGTAGAGGAAGCTCAGAGCCTTCTCTCCATCATTTCTAATCTCCTTGGGATCGGGGATTTTCGACCTTCTTCGAGGCAGGCTTGATTGCGAGCTTGGCTCCACCGTAATTGATCGAATAGATGCCGTCAAGGTCACGCGATGCGCCGTCCGTGAAGAGGACGGGAATGGCTTCAGACGTGCCGCCGGGGATTTCATCGCGACCACCATAGCTGCCGCGCTTCTTTCCGAGGTTGAGACCGAAAGAGCCGTCCGATCCATCATAGAAATCATGGGTTTCCGGCGCACCGTCACCAACCATGACGACGACGCTGTTCTTTCCATTCGCCGAGACAAGATCTTTCGATGTGGTGATGGAACCGCCATCCTTGCCATTCGATTTCTCGGAGGCAGACCCGCCGTTCTTGCTAGAGCTGGAACTGCCTGTGCTGCTGCCTGTGCTGTTGCCTGTGCTGCTGCCCGTGCTGCTGCCTGTGCTGCTGCCCGTGCTGCCACCAGTCGTGCCGCCAGTGCTGCCGCTCGTCAGGCCGCCGGTGCTGCCGCCAGTCGTGCCGCCAGTGCTGCCGCTCGTCAGGCCGCTGGTGCTGCCGCCCGTCGTGCCTCCCGTGCTGCCGCCCGTAAGGCCGCCAGTGCTGCCGCCAGTCAAACCTCCCGTTCTGCCGCTGGTCAAGCCGCCGGTGCTGCCGCCAGTCGTACTGCCCGTGCTGCCACCAGTCGTGCCGCCAGTGCTGCCGCCCGTCAAGCCACCGGTGCTGCCACCAGTCAAGCCTCCCGTGCTGCCACCGCCGATACCGCCAGTGCCGCCACCGATGCCACCCGTGCTGCCGCCCGGCGTGCTGCCGATGCTGCCACCGATGCCGCCAGTGCTGCCACCCGGCGTAGTGCCGATGCCGCCTGTCAGTCCGCCCGTGCTGCCGCCCGTCAAGCCGCCAGTGCTGTCGCCCGGCGTGCTGCCGATGCTGCCACCGATGCCGCCTGTGCTGCCGCCCGGCGTAGTGCCGATGCCACCAGTCAAACCTCCCGTGCTGCCGCCCGGCGTGCTGCCGATGCTGCCACCGATGCCGCCCGTGCTGCCGCCCGGCGTAGTGCCGATGCCGCCTGTCAGTCCGCCAGTGCTACCACCCGGCGTGGTGCCGATGCCGCCAGTCAAGCCGCCTGTCAGGCCACCCGTCAGACCGCCAGTAAGACCACCTGTCAGACCACCCGTCAGACCGCCAGTAAGACCACCTGTCAGACCGCCTGTCAAGCCACCCGTAAGGCCACCTGTCAGACCACCCGTCAGACCGCCAGTAAGGCCACCTGTCAAGCCACCCGTAAGGCCTCCCGTGCTGCCACCGATGCCGCCCGTGCTGCCGCCCGTCAGGCCGCCAGTGCTGCCACCAGTCGTGCTGCCCGTGCTGCCGCCCGTCAGGCCGCCGGTGCTGCCACCAGTCGTGCCTCCCGTGCTGCCGCCCGTCGTGCCTCCCGTGCTGCCGCCCGTCAGGCCGCCAGTGCTGCCGCCCGTCAGGGCGCCAGTGCTGCCGCCAGTCGTACTGCCCGTGCTGCCACCCGTCAGGCCGCCGGTGCTGCCACCAGTCGTACTGCCCGTGCTGCCGCCGGTCAAGCCGCCGGTGCTTCCACCAGTCAAACCTCCCGTACTGCCGCCCGGCGTGCTGCCGATGCTGCCACCACCGATGCCGCCCGTGCTGCCGCCCGGCGTAGTGCCAATGCTGCCACCGATGCCGCCCGTGCTGCCGCCCGGCGTAGTGCCAATGCTGCCACCGATGCCGCCTGTCAGTCCGCCCGTGCTGCCGCCCGGCGTAGTGCCGATGCCGCCTGTCAGTCCGCCAGTGCTGCCACCCGGCGTGGTGCCGATGCCGCCAGTCAAGCCGCCTGTCAGGCCACCCGTCAAGCCGCCCGTGCTGCCACCTGTAAGGCCGCCAGTCAGGCCACCCGTCAAGCCGCCTGTCGTGCCACCTGTCAGGCCACCCGTAAGGCCACCTGTCAGGCCGCCTGTCAAGCCGCCCGTAAGGCCACCTGTCAGACCACCCGTCAGACCGCCAGTAAGGCCACCTGTCAGACCGCCTGTCAAGCCACCCGTAAGGCCTCCCGTGCTGCCGCCCGTCAAGCCGCCGGTGCTGCCACCAGTCGTGCCGCCCGTGCTGCCGCCTGTCAGTCCGCCAGTGCTGCCACCAGTCAAACCGCCAGTGCTGCCGCCCGGCGTGCCTCCCGTACTGCCGCCCGTAAGGCCGCCAGTGCTGCCGCCAGTCGTGCTGCCCGTGCTGCCGCTCGTCAAGCCGCCGGTGCTGCCGCCAGTCGTGCCGCCAGTGCTGCCGCCAGTCAAGCCGCCGGTGCTGCCACCAGTCGTGCCGCCCGTGCTTCCGCCTGTCAGTCCGCCAGTGCTGCCGCCAGTCAAGCCTCCCGTGCTGCCACCGCCGATACCGCCAGTGCTGCCACCGATGCCTCCCGTGCTTCCGCCTGTCAGTCCGCCAGTGCTGCCACCAGTCAAACCACCCGTGCTGCCACCCGGCGTAGTGCCGATGCCGCCCGTCAAGCCGCCCGTGCTGCCACCTGTAAGGCCGCCCGTCAGGCCACCCGTCAGGCCACCCGTCAAGCCGCCTGTCGTGCCACCTGTCAGGCCACCAGTCAGGCCACCTGTCAGACCGCCTGTCAAGCCGCCCGTAAGGCCACCTGTCAGACCACCCGTCAGACCGCCAGTAATCCCACCTGTCAGACCGCCAGTGCTGCCACCAGTCAAACCTCCCGTGCTGCCGCCCGTCAGGCCGCCAGTGCTGCCACCAGTCGTGCCTCCCGTGCTGCCGCCCGTCAAGCCGCCAGTGCTGCCACCAGTCGTGCCTCCCGTGCTGCCGCCCGTCGTGCCTCCCGTGCTGCCGCCCGTCAGGCCGCCGGTGCTGCCACCAGTCGTGCCTCCCGTGCTGCCGCCCGTCAGGCCGCCGGTGCTGCCACCAGTCGTACCTCCCGTGCTGCCGCCGGTCAAGCCGCCGGTGCTGCCACCAGTCGTGCCTCCCGTGCTGCCGCCCGTCAAGCCGCCGGTGCTGCCACCAGTCAAACCTCCCGTGCTGCCGCCCGGCGTGGTGCCGATGCCGCCAGTCAAGCCGCCTGTCAGGCCACCCGTCAAGCCGCCCGTGCTGCCGCCCGGCGTAGTGCCGATGCCGCCCGTCAGGCCGCCTGTCAGAGCGCCCGTCAAGCCGCCCGTCAGGCCGCCCGTCGTGCCCGGCGTGCCCGGCGTTGTACCCGGCGTCGTGCCCGGGATCGCACCCGGCACACTGCCCGGAACCGTGCCCGGGATGCCGCCCGGCACGCTGCCGCCGCCGCCACCGCCACCGATGCCGCCGCCACCGCCGCCGCCGACGCCGCCACCGCCACCGCCGCCGCCGAGCATACCGCCCACCGTCTGCGAAATGGTCGTGCCGACCGTGCCGACAGCCGTGCCGATCGGCGAACTCATATCAAGGCCGCGCATGTTGATCTTCAATGCGCCAGGCGCGTAGCGGAAACGGTAGTTGCTGACCAGTGTCGCGCCCGCATAGCCGGCGTTGACAGAGGCTGCGTTGATGCGGATGGCGTCTGCATGAGTCCCCGCCGCCGTCGTCGCCGTGATGGAGGGGCTGTAGTAGGTCGTGACGCCCGACAGATTGTCGCCTGCCAGAAGGCCGCTCGACGTCAGATTGGTGCCGCGCTCGACGGTGTATGCCGTCACGACAGGATTCGGCTGCCCGTAGTCGCGCTCGGCATTGCCCGCTGTCACGAGCACCTCGCGCGGCGTGATGGCGAAATTGCCATCCGTATAATGGATATTGTAGTTCGCATCCGTGCCCACGCCGAAGGTCGCGCCCGAGACCGTCGTCTTGAGTCCCGTCGTGCCCGCAGCCGTCGTGAGCGTTGCCGCCGGGTCGACCGTCTCCGTGATGGAGGCGATCGTGTCGCCATTGGCGAGACCCGTCGTCGCATCCTTCGCGCGCACGTTGATGCGGCTCGTGCCGTTCACATACGAGGCGAGCGAATTGTCCGCACCATAGGCGCGGCTCTTGTCTCCCGCCTTGATAAAGAGGTCGCGCTTCGTGATGTCGAAGCCGCCGTCGACGTAGTTGATGTTGTAGTTCGACGCCTTGCCCACGCCGAAGGTCGCGCCCGCGATCTTCGTCTTGAGACCCGTCGTGCCCGCGTTCGTCGTGATGAGGGCGTTCGTCGACTCCGTGACGTCGGCGATCGTGTCGCCGTTCACGAGACCCGTCGTCCCCGTCGCGGCGTCGGCGCGGAACTTCGACGTGCCGCCCGTATAGGTCGCCGTGCTGTTCTCCGCACCGTAGACGCGCGTCTTGTCGCCCGCATGGAGCGTCAGATCACGCTTCGTGATGGCAAAGCTGCCGTCGTCGTAGCTGATGTCGTAGTTCGACGCCAGTCCCGTGCCGAAGACGGCGCCCGCAATCTTCGTCTTGAGACCTGCCGTGCCCGCATCCGTCGTGGCGGTCGCGTTCGAGTCGATCGTCTCCGTGACGGAGGAAATCGCATCGCCGTTGACGAGGCTGCCCGTCTTGACGCGGAAGGAGCTCGTGCCGTTCACATAGGTCGCCGTATTGTTCGCCGCACCATAGACGCGGCTCTTGTCGCCTGCAGCGAGCGTCAGCGCACGCTTCGTGATGCTGAACGTGCCGGGGGCGTAGGTGATCGTGTAGTTGCCCGCCGAACCTCTGGAGAAGTGGGCGCCCCTGACTTCCGTCTTGAGCCCCGTCGTGCCCGCGTTCGTCGTGACGAGCGCATTCGAGTCGATCGTCTCCGTGACGTTGTCGATGGTATCGCCGTTGACGAGCCCCGACGTCGCTGTCGTCGCACCGACGTTGATCTTGCCCGTGCCGTTCACGTAGCCTGCCGTCGAGTTGGCGTCGCCGTAGACGCGGCTCTTGTCGCCCGCCGTGATCGTGAGGGCGCGCGGCTTGATCGTCAGAGTGCCGGCGGCCGCCGTGATCTTGTAGTCCGAATCAAGGCTGTGGCTTCCTTCTGCCAGCTTCGCTCCCTGCAGCGTCATCGTGTAGTGATTGCCGACGCCCGTGCGCTCCGTGACGGCATTGGCGCCGTCCTTCGCCACGATCGTGTACTTGGCAAAGCTGTCGCCCGTCACGAGCGAGCCGGTGTACGTCGTCGAGGAGCCCATGACGACCGTGTCGTTCGACGCGCCGTAGATGCGCTCGCCGTTCGGCGCCGTGAAGTGGATCTCGCGCGGCTTGATCGTCAGCTTGCCCGTTTCGTATTTGAAGTTGTAATTGGACGCCTTGAGCGTGCTGCTCGATACGTCCGTCACGTACTCGCCCGCATGGAACGCCCCCTGCGCGAAGCCCGACGTGTTCTTCGCGTCCGCAATCGAGGTATAGGAAACAGACCCCGTCGTCCCGGAGTTCGCGATCGTCTGATTGTTTGCGAAGTTCTCGAACGTGACGCCGTTGTTGCCCGTATAGTTTTGTGCATTACCGTCGTAGGTCTTCGTCTCCGTCTTGCCGCGAACCGTGACCGTGCGCGGCACGATGCGGTAGTCGACCTCGATCTTGTAGTTGAGTTCGTTGTGACCCTTGTAGGTGATCTTCTCATTGGCGATCGTCGAGTCCGAGCCGTAGGTGTGCGCACCCGTGCGCATTCTGACGTCGGTCATCGCGTTCTTCACCGTGCCGTCCGCCGATATGATGTCGGCGTTGACGTTCGTCAACTTCGTCGTGCCGAAGTTGTGCGTTCCCGAGTCCTTCACATGGGCGCGGATGTAGTCGACCTCATCCTTGTCGAGCGCACGACGCGCCGCGTTGCCGTCGTCCTCGATGTGGAATCCTGCGGTCGATGCGTTGAAGAACGTGTTGTTGTCGTCGCCGTAGGTGCGCACTGCGTAGAACTTGAGCGTCGGCTGGTACTTGTAGTACATCGCGTTCTGCCCCGCCGGCGGCTGCGGCTTATGCGGATCATCGAAGTCCACGCCGTATTTGCGGAACTGGAAGACGAGACCGTTGATCTCGTTGTTCACCGAGTCTTCCGTATGGACGACGTACTTGTGGCCGGGCGCCGTCTTGATGGCGTCCGCACCCGCCTTGTTCTTGAACGATCCGCCCCTCGCCTCGATGACGACGTCGGACGTGCCCGAACCGATGATCTGTCCGCCCGAAGCGATGGTCACATCGCCGCCGCCCGAGTTCTTGATGCTGATGGGCGTCGTCTCGCCCGTGACCTTGCCCGAGATCGTCGTGCCCTTCGCCGTCTCGATGTTGACGCCATGCTTAGACGTGACATTGCCGATCTTCTTGATCTCGTTCGCGCCCGTGAGGTTCACGTTGTTCGCCGTGACATCGAGGACGGGGACGCTCTTCATGACGCCCGTCGAAGTCACGTCGCCCCCCCGTCTTGATCTCAAGGCCGTCCGTGAGCGTATCGGGAATATCGACATTGCCGACGCTGATGTTGCCTGCATTGTCGCCGCCGACGCGGATCTTCTTGAACTTCGCGCCGTCCGTGTTCTTCAAAAGGCCGTTCGGGCCGAAGACATCGTTGCCCAGCACGAGGCCGGACGGCGCACCGCCAGCCCCCGGCGTACCGAAGGAGATGCTCTTGCCCGGCGTATAGGGTGTCGAAGGAGACTTCGCCGTGCCCCGAGATGCTGCTGCCGTTCGTCACATTGAGCGTATCCGCCCGGATGGAGACATTGCCGTCATGATTCCGATCTGCGCCGTCCGCATTGATATGCGTATCGTCGAGATTGACCTCACGACTGCCGATGGTGAAGTCCCGCCCATGCGTATTGATATTGCCCGCAAGATTGACGCTGCCCGAGCTGCTGTTGACCGCCTGCTGGATGTTCACGCGGAACGGCATATCGATCGAGCCGCTCTGCCATAACCTTCCACCGCCTGCGCGGTCGCCGATGTTGATGATCTCGTAGCCCCAGAACTGGCGGTTGTTGCCGCTGAAATACTTGTCGAGCAGGGAGAGCTTACCCGGGTCATTCACATTGCCGCCCATCTTGAGGTCGCGATTGGGCGTCGCCGGAAGGATGTTCAAGGCTTTGCTGCCCGTCATCTTGCCGTTGAGGTCAACGGCGTCCGCCTTGAGCGTGAGAGCGCCCGTGCCCGTGTTGACCTCGCTGCCCTCCGCCGTGTTCAGTTTGTTCCCTTCCAGATTCAGCGCATTCCCGTTCGTATTGATCTTCGTCGAAGCGTCGAGGTCGACCGTGCCCGCGTCGGGCTTGGTGCGGATCGTCGTCGCATCGACGAAGTTCAGGGTGCCGCCGACATTGACTTTGCCGGAGACGTCCTCTCTGCCGAGGTAGACGTGCTCGAAGCCGTCCTTGATCTTGTTGCCGCCGAAGAGATCCGCGCCGAGCGTCAGCCCCGTGCCGGACTTGCCGATGTTGATGTCGGTCCCCGCCGTCGCCTGCTCAAGCTCCAGCGCGCCCTTGCCGGAGACTGCTGCATTGAAGGTCATCTCGTCCGCCGCGAGCTTGATGTTGCCGTTGTTCGTCGTCCCGCCCGAGGTGACAGACCCCGCCTTGACGCCCGAAATGGTACGCGAAGGAACCGGCGCCCCCGCGGGCGTCGTGATCGTGCCGATCGTCAGCTTGTTCGATTTCACGTTGACCGCATAGGCGTCCGCCGCAAGCGTGCCGATCTCGTTGTCCTTGTCGAGGGTGATGCTGCCGGCTGCGGCAGCCACCGTGTTGTCGCGGTTCAGGCTGGAGGAGATCACGGCGAGATTGTCCGTCTTGATCTTGCCCGCCGTCTGTCTGGCGTCCTGCAATGCGTTCACGGTCAGGATCTTGCCCGAGGCAAGCGTCATGTCGCCCGTGAAGTTGATGTGCTTCGCCTGCAGGGTCGTGTTCTGCCCGAGCGAAGAGCCTGCCACGTTGATCGTATCCTGCGTGGTCGCCCCGCCCTTCGGATCGACGTTGCCGATGCTGTAATGCGAGAAGTTCGGGCCGAACACGTTCGTCATCTTGTCGTTCGTCAGCTTCAGGTCGCCCGCCGCGCCGTCGCCGACGCCGATGGACTTCGCCCCGCTGTAGGTGCCGATGCCGAGCGTGCCCGCGCCGGTGACGGAGGGCCCGACGCACCCGCGACGAGGTTCGCTATATTGTTCGTGTAGAGGTTCAGCGCGCTGCCCGTGGCGATCTCCATCTTGCCCGCGCCGCCCGTGTTCTCGATCGCGCCCGTCGTGAGCGTGACCTTGTAGTTCTTGCCCGAGCCGTCCGTGCCGACCTTGAGTCCGCCCGCGCCGATGACCGCCTTGCCCGACTCCGCCGTCTTGACGACGACGCGGTTGTTCGCCTCAAGGCCGTCGATCGTGACGGTGTCGCTCTTCTCGTTGCCGAGGACAAGCTCCGAGAACTCGTTGCCGAAGAGCTTGCCGTTGAGCTGCTCGCTCGTGATGTGGAGTCCCGCGCCTGCTGCATTGTTGTTGAGCGTCAGGTCGCCCTGCGTCTTTCGCGTGATGACGAGGCCGCTCTTGCCGACGATGTTCGTCGTATTGTCGTCCGCCGTCGGCGTGATGATCTTGTCCGTATGCACGCGAAGAGCGCCGACCGTGTCCGTGCCGGAGTCGAGCTGCGCCCTTGCGTCAAGCTGCACGTTGTTCCCAGTAACATCGACCCAGACAGGCGTAGAGCCATCAACAACCTTTACCTTGGCGTCCTCATTCAGAACGACATTGCCGCCGCGCGAGTTGATCGTCGCCTGTGCGTAGTTGCCTTCGACCTTGAGTGCAGCCCCCTGCTCCAGGTGAATATCGCCGTCCGTCTGGATGTTGATCTCCGCGCCGTTGTCCTTCGATGTGCCGCCACTGCCCTTGACGTGGACGGTCTTTCCCTGTTCCACGGTGAAGCCGCCCGTGATGACCGTATCCGGATCGTAGCCCGCCTTCGACGTGTCCGCGCCGATCTTGAGCTTCGTCCCCTGCCCCACGATGGAGACATTATCCTTTACCACGACGCCGAGCCTGCCCGCCGCGTTAATGGACTTCTTGACGGTGCCGCCGTAGAAATAGAGGTGCTGATTGCCCGCGACGTCGAAGCCGCTGAAGCCGTCGAGCGTCTCGTTGATCGTGCGGTAGGAGATGCGGAACTCCCCGTGCGATGCGTCCGCAGCATTGTCGCTGATGACGATGTCCTGCGAGTTCGACGCGCCCTTCGTCTTGATCTTGCCGCCCTCGGCGCCCTTGACCTTGCCGAGGCCGAGGTCGATGCCGCCCGAGAGGTCGAGGTCGAGGTTCTTGACGGCGAGCGTATCGCCCGCATTCGGCAGCTCCGCCGTCTGCGCCTTGATCTTCATGTCGGACTTGCCGTCCGCGCCCGCCTTGTTCGTTCCTTCGAGCTTGACATGACCCGTCGTCTCGATGTCCGACGGATTCTTGAAGGTCGTGTCCTTGACCTTGATGTCGCCGCTCTGGCCGTTGCCGCCGATCTTGATATTGCCGTACTGGGCGTTGTTGACGTTCCAGTCGTTCGGGCCCGTGCCGACGCTGACCGCCTTCGTCTTGTCGCTCTTTTCGAGCGCGAGGGTCTTGCCGACGTTGATCTTGTTGCCGAGGTTCATGTCGTCGGCTTCGAGCTTTTGCATCGTCCTTCGTCTTGATCTTCTCTTCGACGTTGAGCTTCTTGCCCGCGTCGAGCTTGATATGCGTGGACTTCGCCTCGATGCCCTCGACGTCCTTCTTGGGATCGACGTTGCGGTTCTCGATCTTGGTGACCCTCATATCGGTCTTGTTGGTCAGCGTGAGCGTTCCCGTGTCCGTGAGGTCGGCGGCGATGTCCCCGATCTTGTTGTGCTGCGAGTCGATCACCATGTCGCCCTTGCCGAGGAGCAGGAGCTTGCCGACCTCGAAGCCCGCCGCCGCTGTCTGCGTCAGGCCGACGCCGTGCACGGCGAGCGTGTCCGTCGCCGCGCCATGCACCGTGCCGGTGAAGGCGAGGGCGCCGTTCGTCAGGATGCTCGTATACTTCGGCAGAGCCGTGATCTCGCCGATCGTCGCCGTGCCCGCGTTGTCCTTCGAGCCGATGGCGACGTTGTAGAAGTTGCCTGCCGCCAGCTTGCCGATGGCCGCATCCGAGAGGAAGGCGCTCGTGCCGCCGACCGCGAAGTTGCCCGCCGTCTTTTTCTGCACGGCAAAGACGCCCGTTCCGGAGAACGTGCCATCCAGATTCACGGCATCGGCGGTGATCTTCGTCTTGCCCGCTCCTGCGGCAAGGGACGATCCCGCATCGAAGTTCACGGTGCTTCCCGTGAACGCCATGTCCTTGTTGTTCGTGTTCGTGACCGCGCCCGTGACCTTGACCGTGTCGCGGGAGATGACGGCGAGCGGCGCCTTTACGGCGGTCGTGCCGATCTCGATGTTGCCCGTCTGGGCATTGCCGATCTGCACCGTGCCCGTGCCCGAGTCGATGAAGGAGAGGTCCGCCATGGCGATATCCGCCGCAGGCGACGCCGCCGGCGCATTGACCGACATCGTCTTGCCCGCCGTCCGCGTCTCGATCGTGACCGCCCCGTTCGCACTCGAAAGGACGCCGGTCTCTCCCGCTGGGAGAGACAGCGCATCCGTCTTGACATTGATCGTTCCGCCGGCAGTCTTGACCTTCGCCCCCGTGCCGAGGGAGACGCTGTTCGCCTCGAAGGCGGTCTGAGCCGCGCCGGTCGAGGCGATCTGGGCGCCGTCTTCTACGGCGAGCGTGCCCGACGCCTTGAGCTTCAGTGCGCCCGCGCCGTTCTTGAGCGCCGCCGCGCCGCCCGCCAGAGGCGTCGTGCCGCCGACCGTGAGATTGCCCGCGATGTCGATATCCGCGCCGCCCGCGCCCGTCACGAGACCCGTCTCAGCGCCGACCGCAAGGTTGCCGCTGTTCTTGAGGGTGAGCTTCTTCGCCTTGCCGTCGACGTTCTTGACCGCGTTCGCGCCCGTGAGGCTGACCTCGGCATCCGCCGCGTCGAGCCGCAGCGCATCGGTCGTGATTTTGCCCGTGCCCGCGACCCTGTCCCTTCGAGGCGAGCGTCAGCGCATGGCCAGAAGCGACGTCCACCGTACCGCTGACCGCCATCGTGCCCGCGCCCGTGTTCAGTTCGAGGTCGCTGTCCGACGTGACGCCGCCGACGGTGATGTTCGCCTTCTGGCTTGCATCGCCGACGATGTTCTTGTAGAAGTTCGTGATCTTGCCCGAGCCGGAGAACGTATTGCCCGCGAGGTCGAGTCCGCCCGTGCCCGTGCCGAAGTTGATCGCGCGTCCGTCCGAGAGCGTCCAGACCTTCGCATAGCCCGCGGGATCGTTGTCGCCCGTGATCTGTCCCGCGAGGTCGATGGTGTCCGTGCGCAGCTCGACCGTGCGCGTCGTGATGCTCGATCCGCCGTCGATCTTGATGCCCTTGGCGACCGCTGCATTGCTGCCCGTAGACTTGCCGATGAGCGTGACCTTGCCCGTGCCCGTCCGGATCGTCGAGCCGGCGAGCAAAACGCCCGCCGCATCCGCCGTCGTGCTGCCCGCCATCTCGACGTTGCCGCCCGCCGTGCCCGGCGCGCCCGCAGGATCGACCCGGGTATCGATCGTGACGCCGTTCAGCGTGATGCCCGCTTCGCCCGCGCTCTGGGAGTTGGCGAAGCCGACGCCGTTATCCACGAGGCCGCCGCCGATCTTCACGCTGCCGCCGAGCGTCTTGATGCTCGTCCCGCTCGCCACGCTGACGCTGCCGCCCGCCGTCTTGTTCGTGTCGGACGTGACCTCAAGGCTCAGCTTTCCCGTCGGCGTCGCCGCCGATGCGAGCGTCTCCGACGTGATGTCGGCATTGATGTTGATGGCGCCCGTCGCCTTGAGGCGCAGAGCCACGTCGCCGCCCGACGTCTTTCGGATGGCGTCCGTGATGGTGATGGAGTTGTCGTTCGATCCCGTGAGGTTGTCCGTCTGGATGTTCACGGAGGTCCCGTTGTTCAGCGTGTCGGTGACCTTCGCCACGTCCGCCATCGAGTTGCCCTGCAGGGGGTCGCCCGCCAGGCGCGTCTTGACCTCGATGTCGCCCGGGTCGATCAGCCATTCGCCCGCCTTGCCGCGCTCGGAGGAGGCGCGCACGTCGCCCGTGATCCAGACCTTCGCTCCCGACGTCTCGACCATGCCGCCCGCGCCCTCGCCCTTGCCGTGCGCCGTGATCTCGCCCGCGAAGCGCGTCTCGCCGTCCGACCAGACGGCGACGGTGCCGCCTGCACCGCCGTCCGCCGTCGCGTCGGCGCGCACCGCCGCGCCCTCGTCGATCGTGACGTTCTGCGCGTGCGCGAGGTCGCCCGTGCCCTGCCAGCCGCCGCCGATCTCGACCGTGCCGCCCGCCGCGCCGCTCGCATCCGTCACGCTGCCCGCCGCCAGATGCACGTCGTTCGCCGTCATGCGGATGCTGCCCGCCTTGCCGTCAAGGCTGCCCGCACGCACGATGCCTTCCTGGTTGACCGCCGACGCCGTGAGCGCGTCGCCCGTCGCAGCCGACATGAAGACGAGGCCTCCGTCCGCTTCGACGAGACCTTTGTTCGTGACTGCCTGCTCCATCGCCGCCCTCGAAGGCACGACCGCGACTTTGCCATCGCCCGTGAAGTCGAAGGAGACAGCCTCCCCTGCCGCAAGCACCGCCGCGCCCTTCCCCGGCGACGATGACGCCCTCGTTCGCGACGTCCTTGCCGAGCAGGGCGACCGCGCCCTCTTCCCCGGGCGCGCAGCTCGCCGCGGTTGATCACCTTGCCGTCGTTCGACCGCCGACGAAGGCATACCTGCCCGCCATGAAGTCGGCGTTCTGGATGTTCATCGTGGAAGCGAAGATCGCCGCCGCGTCCACCTGCGCGCCGGGCGCGAAGAGCACGCCCGCGGGGTTGACAAGGAAGACGCGCCCATTCGCCGTGAGTGCGCCGAAGATCTCGGAGGGGTTGTTGCCGAGCACGCGGTTGAGGAGCGCCGCCTGTGCGTTCGGCTGCAGGATGCTGACGCGCTCGCCCGCCGCGATGTTGAAGCTCTGCCAGTTGATGACGGCGTTCTGCGTCGTCTGGTTGATCGCCATCTCCGCCCCGGCTCTGCGCGATCTCAGCCGCGCCTGCGGCGACCTCGCCGCCCTGCGGCAGAGCATAAGCCGGAGTCCCCGTGCCGACGAGAGCCGCGCCCGCCGTCACGATACCGAGGCCGCTCAGGAGTGCGCGGCGCACATTCTCCTGCAGACGGCTCATGAAAGGATTGTTCGAGCCGCGTTCCCTCTGCGCGCGGCGCTGTTTTTTCATAAAGCGCATGATGTTTCTCCCTTTCCACATGTGAAACTCTATCGGAACGGCCGGGGACGTCATGACGAACGCCCGGCTCCTTGCTGTCGGAAATCACTTTCCACGAAACTTGATAAAGCAGTAAGCCCGCCCAGAAAAAAACTCTCTTCAGAAAAACTTGTACAGTTGAAACCAAAATCTGCCGCTGCGGTCGGTGTCGGAGACCGCCTCTTCATTGCCGATCTTCCATGCGTAGCACAGATGCGCTACCCAGTTCGCCTGGTTGCTCCAGTTCACGCCGACGCCCGCGCCGTAGAGACTGCGGCCGTCCTTTCCCGTGTAGCCCGGCCAGCCATCGTGGTAGAGCTTCACATGGCCGCCGTCGACGAAGGCGATGATCTGCCAGACGTTTTCGTCGCCCTCGCGCGTCGGCAAGTTCCAGCGCAGCTCCGTCGTCCAGCGCCAGCCGTCGTCGCCCGACGCCTCGCCGACCGGGATAGGCGCGCACGCCGTAGCACCCGCCGAGCGAGAACTTCTCCGAAGAGTCGAGGTTCTTCGTCGCCCATTGCCGGTTGTAGGACAGGTGGAGCGCGAGGCGGTCGCTCAGATGCTGCAGGCGCGTCAGGTTCAGACTCCACTTGCCGAAATGACCTCCGCCGTCCGCGCGGTGGCGGCATCGTACCGTCGCTGCACTTCATCGTCGATGCGACAGATCGCCGATCGTGTAGTTGAGCGAGAAGGTGTTGCGCCCGCCCGTCCAGATGTGGTCGAGGTTGTCGCCGTTGATGCCGATCGTCCAGTTCCTCGCGCTCTTGGCGTTCTTGTAGTTCATGCCCTTCGCCTCGTCGGAGAGAGCCTTCTGATCGAAGCGAATCGTACTGTAGAGGTTGAAGTCGCGGCTGCGCCGGAAGTTGTGCTGCCACCAGATCCCCACGCTCTCCGACGTGCCTCCGAAGCCCATCGCCGAGAAGGCGCCGCCCAGCGTGTAGTGCGAGCGCGAGTAGCTGACGCCGAGGCGCTCGCCCTGCTTGATGATCGGCGTCGTGTAGGAGGCGGAGCCTGACCACATGCCGCCGTTCGTCACGACGCCGCCGATGGTGAAGAGGTCGCCCTGGCGGAAGGGGCTGGCGTAGTTGACGTAGGCGCTGTACTGGTAGCGCCCCGTGTAGCGGTAGCCGCCATTGTCGAGACTGACGTAGCCCCACATGCGGTTTCCCTTGTTCTTCACGTCGACGACGAGGTTCGACGTGCCGGGGAGGCTGCCCGCCTCGATCTGCGTGCGCGCCTCGACGCGCGACAGATCGTTCGTCAGCCAGACGCCCCGGTCGAGAGAGCTCTTCTTGATGAGCTCTTTCATGAGCAGCCCCATCTCGCGCCGAATCGCGTGCTCCGTCAGATACGAGCGGTTGTTGATGATGATCTTGTCGTATCGTCCGGGCACGATCGTGATGTCGACGACGCCGCCTTGGAAGCTCTGCGGCGGCAGGTAGGCGAAGGCGACGAAGTAGCCCTTCGATCGCAGGTACTTCGTGACCTCCGCCGCCTGCGCCTCAAGGTCGGCGAGCTGCGCGTACTTGAATCGGCGCGTCTGGAGCAGTGCGCGAAGCTCCTCGTCCGTCACGGGGTTCTCGCCGGAGAACTTGTAGCGGCGCACGAAGATCGAGCGCTCCGCCGCCGGCCGCTCTGCCTTCCGTGATGCAGGGGCCTCCTCGCCCTTCTGCGTCGCGTTCTGCGTCGCGGCTTCTTCCGCCACCCTGGCGGCAAACGCATCCCCGGCGCCCAGCCCCAGCATCGTCGTCCCGCCGCCCAGCGTCGTCCCGCCGCCCGATGCGGCGCGCAGCATGGCACGCTGCGCCTCCCCCGGATCCGGGGCCATGCCCGCTTCGATGCCGGAGGGAAAGAGCATCGCGCCGAGCAAGGCGAGCCCGACGGCAAGGGTCAGCCGCCTGCTTTTCCTTGCCGTTGAATACCTGCGCTGCACTTCCTGTGCATCCTGCCTCTTCATCTCTTGATTTCCTCCAAATAAAACATGCCGCATATCGTCCTGTCTCTAAACCTTCTGCAAAACACGAGAGCCGGAATAAGCGGCAATCTTCTCCTGCCTACATTCTACCATGAACCCGCCTTTTTTCCTAGCGAATCTTTGCTCTTTCAGAGATAATTGAGACTTTCCTACCAGTAAATCATTCTTTCGCGTCTTGCCGGCGACTGTGTGGACAGCACGCCTTCCCTTTCCCACAAAAAGGAAAACAAGACCCCCTCGCCGCTGAATCTCGATCGGGCGAGGGGGTCTCTCCGTCCTGCTTTGGCAAAAGCTCCGCTTTTTATCCATACCATTTTCCTATGCGCCGTGACGCATGGCCGATTCGCCTGCCTGCTCCTGCAGGCAGGCGGCGAAGACGACCTGATTCATCAGCACCGTCGGATTCGTCGTGTTGATCGCGGCGGCATCGCGCGAAGGCTCGCCACGCTTCCTCGTACCTCTTTTCGCGCACGAGGGCGACGCCGATGTTGCTCTGGGCGTTCGCCGACTGCGGCACGAGGGCGAGGACGCGCTCGAAGTCGCGGACGGCGGCGGCGTTCCTGCCCGCCCTGAGGTTCTGCACGCCGAGGTTGTACCAGCCGTAGGCGAAGTCGGGATGCGCCTTGACGAGCGCTTCGAGGTCGTGCTGCGCACGCTCCTCGTCGCCCTGCGCCGCGAAGAGGAGCGCACGGTCGTAGAGCGCCGCCGCGTTCTTCGGCGAAAGGGTGAGCGCCTTGTCCAAGTCGGCTGCCGCCTTCTCGTGCTCGCCGCGCTTCCCGTGGACGATGGCGCGATAGACGTAGGCGGCGGCGTCCGCCCTCGCGCGGAGCTTCTTCTCGGCGAAGGCGAGGGAGGCGTCGGAGGCGTCGGGCGACGTCGCCTCGCGGAAAAGCAGCAGGATGTCCTGCCCATAGGATGTGCCGGGCACCGCCCAGACGCCGTTCAGCCCCGTCCAATGCGCGATCTTGCCGTAGATGTCGGGGCGGTAGATGCGCACGAGGTCGTAGCGCGGATCGACGAGCGGCGCTGCCGGGCGCCGCGTCGTCGCATACGCCATGAGATGCTGGATATGGGCGCGCACGCCTTCGCGCGGCGTGGGGAAGTGGGCGCCCTTGACCTTGTTGCCCGTCGCGCCCAAGCCGCAGTAGTTGTTCTGCCCGGGCAGGACGTCGCCGCCGTAGCCGAAGAATCCCGTCTCCTTCAGCGCTTGGCAGAGGGCGATGTCGGCACGCACGCCTTCCGCCCCCGCTTCCTCGTAGTAGAGGCGCACGATCTCCTCGACGGAGCAGGCGAGCTTCGGCTGCGGGTTGCGCCGCCGGATGAAGGCCGCCATCTGCTCCTCGCTCGCTTCCGCCGCGCCCAGGACGGGGACGCTCTCGGGCGGCGCCTCCTCGGCGACGATCGGCTCGCCCAGAGGATCGGCGACGACGAAGCGCACCTCGGCCGCCGCCCGCTCGTTGACCGCGGCGGGAAGCTCGGCGGCAAAGCTCGGACGCGCGACGAAGACGGGCGCGGCCGGCGTCTGCCCAGCCGCGCCCGTCTTCGTCGCTGCCGCTGCGGATGATGCGGCAGCAGTCGGAAGCGGCGTTCCCGCGCCGACGGCGAGGGCGGCGGCGAAAGCCGCTCCGGCAAAGAGCCGCCGCCAATCCTTCCTCATTTTCCCTCCGTGCATAATATGCCTCCGTCCTTTTTCGCGTCATAGACCTTCCAGCCGTTCCTTCCCGCGCGCTTCACGTCGTAGAGCGCGGCATCCGCCGCCATGAAGACGTCATCGTATGCCGTGCCGTGCATGGGCACGAGCGCCACGCCGATGCTCACGGAGAGCAGCGAGCGGTCGTCGCGCACCTCCAGCTCCTGCGCCGCCGACATCAGGCGGCGCGCATGATGCTCGACGGCGGCGAGCGTCGTCACGTTCGGCATCAGCGCGGTGAACTCATCGCCGCCGAAGCGTCCGATGTGATCCGACTGGCGGAAGATGGAGCGGATGTCGTCTGCGAAGCGGCGCAGGACGTCGTCGCCCGCCTGATGCCCGTAGGTGTCGTTCATTTCCTTGAAGTGGTCGAGATCCATGATGAAGAACGCATGGAAGGCGCCGTCCTTCAAAGGGGCTGCGACCATCTCCTCGTAGACGGCGCGGATCGCCTTCTTGTTCAGAAGCCCCGTCAGGGGATCGATCTCCGCCTCCTGCTTGTAGATGTCGCGGGCACGCATCAGCTTCTTCTGCTCCTCGACCGCCTGCTCAAGCTCCTCGTTCTTCCTGCGCAGGATCTCCGTCTGCCGCCGCTCTATGCGCGAGCGGGAGACGTGGAAGAGCGCGAGGAAGAGCGCGAGCAGCACGACGCAGGCGAGCGCCACCGTCTGCACGGGATAGCGCATGATGGCGGTCGTCAGCGTCAGGCGGCTCGTCATGTGCTCGTTGACGATCTCCCGTGCGCGGCGCGAATCCAGCTTCAGCAGCCCCTTCGTCAGGACGGACTGCAGGACGCGCGGCTGGTCGCCGGAAATCGCGATGCTCACGGGCAGTTCCGCCGAATAGCTCGCGAGCACGGTGAGTCCAGGGTGCGTCGCCAGGATGCCGCTCTGCTGCAAAAAGAGCGACGGCAAAAAAGCGTAGTCGCAGCCGCCATCTTCGAGCAGGCGCAGACAGTCGGCAGGCTCCGCGACGGGCACGATCTGCCAGTCCGGATGCTGCTCGTTGAGATATGTGCGCGCGCCGACGAACCAACTCGACAAGGCGACGCGCACAGGTCCCGGCGGGATCTCGCTCGTGCCGCGGCGCACGACATAGGAAAAGTCCTCCGTGGCAAAGGTCGACGTGAAGTAAAGGTCGCGCACCGACGAGGCATTGTTGTACACGCAGAAGAAGAGATCCGCCTCGCCCGTGCGCAGCATCTTCAAGGCGCGATCGTTGTCCTCGGCTGGCACAAAGTTAAAGTGCAAGCCGATCGTTTCGCCGAGCATCCGCAGGACGCTCGGATAGATGCCGTCGGGCACGTCGCCCGCATTCGGCTCGTCGAAAAACGGCGCATGGCTGCTCACATAGGCGACGCGCAGCACGGGCGCAGAAGCCAGATAGGCTTCCTCCGTCGCGGTGAAGCGCACGAGCTGCGCCTGCGCCCGGTCGAGAAACATCTTGCTCAGCTGCGTCTCGAAGCTCGGGTTGACCCGCCTCGTGTACAGGATGACGTCGCTGAGGTTCTTCAACAGCCCCTCCCGCTTCTTCGACGCGATGAACCTCGCCGGCAGGAGCGCCACGCGCAGGAGCAGCTTCTCGTCGTCCCGCCTGCAGCTCGCGCGGTCTATGATGGCGTCGACCTCCCCCAGAAAAAGCGCCTGGTGAAGCTCATCGGACGTCTCGTACACCACGGGGTCGGCACGAACGCCCTGCTCGCGTCCGAGAGACGTGAGCGCGTAGGCGTGCAGCTCGGTGTCCAGCACGCCGATCTTCTTGTTGTTGAGCGCGGCAGGCTCGTTCGCCGCGAGCGCAGAATCCTCCATCGCGTAGACGCTGAGGATCGAATACGCAGCGCCCTCCGTGCTCAAGGAAAACTCCGACTCGTCGGTCCCCATCTGCTGCGCGGGAAAGTACATGTCAATGCTTCCCTGCCTGAGCATCTCGCGCGCCGTCCGCTCGTTCATCGGCATATATTGGTACTGCCAGCCCGTACTGCGCGAGATCTCGTCGAGGTAGTGCCTCGTATAGCTGACCAGCAGCCGCTCAGGCGCGTCGTCGGGAAAGTCGGAGACGTCGAGACAGCCGATGCGCAGCAGGGGCGCCGGCTCCTCCGCAAACAGCGGACGGCTCGTCACAAGCAGCATGAGCACAACAAAAAGAACGCTGCAGCAGCGCGCGAGCAGACTCATTCCCAACACCTCTCCTGCGATCCTCCGGACGAATCGCCTAACGTACAAATGAACTCTGAGCATAGTATAGCAGATTCCCTCCGATTTTTCACTACAAAAATCATTCTCTGCTATAATGGACGGTGAAGGAGTGACTGTCATGAAAATTTTCCAAAACGACTGGGGCGAGCTGCTTGCCGACGAGATGAAAAAGCCCTACTATCAGGAGCTGCGCCGTTTCCTCATCGACGAGTACCGCACGCGGCGCGTCTTTCCCGACATGTATGCGATTTTCAACGCGCTCCACTGCACGTCGTTCGCCGAGACGAAGGTCGTCATCCTGGGGCAGGATCCCTACCACGGCGAAGGGCAGGCGCACGGGCTTTCCTTCTCCGTGCAGCCGGGCGTCGAGCCGCCGCCGTCGCTCAAGAACATCTTCCAGGAGCTTTCGAGCGACCTCGGCTGCCGGACGCCGAAGAGCGGCTGTCTCGCGCCCTGGGCGAAGCAGGGCGTGCTGCTTTTGAACACCGTGCTGACCGTGCGCGCCCACGCCGCCGCCTCGCACCACGGGCATGGCTGGGAGATCTTCACGGACAAGATCATCGCGCTCCTCAGCGCCCGCAAGAAGCCCCTCGTCTTCATCCTCTGGGGCGCTCCTGCGCGACGCAAGAAGGCGATGATCGCCTCCCCGCCGCACGCCGTCATCGAGTCGGCGCATCCCAGCCCCTTTCCGCCTTCCGCGGCTTCTTCGGCAGCCGCCCTTCTCCCGCGCCAACGCCTTCCTCGAAAGCACGGGGCAATCGCCGATCGACTGGCAGCTGCCCGATGTTTGAAAAGTGCGTGCAGTTTGTCAGCGTTTCCTTGAAAAAAATTCTCCATAAAAATAGTATCATATTATGGACTAGGGAATCTTCATATCATGAATCTTCCCCCCGGAGCGGGGCTGCCTGTCCCGTTTATTTCGTTTTGGAGGGCATTTCGATGGGCAAGAGCATATTTTCGCGGGCAGGGCTGATCACCGCGGAGGACAAGAAGGACCTGGAAAAACGGCTCGAAGAGCTTGAGCAGGCGATCGACGGCATCCACGATTCGCGCCGTCAGCAGGAGCGCGACTCTGCGCGGCGCGAACGCGCGGTCTTGAACCGCATCGACGAGGTGGAGCGTGCGATCTCCGACCGTCTGGACGCTCTGGCGGCAGGGCTGTCGCGCGAGATCGCGTCCCTTTCGCGCAGCCTCCCCGCGACATCTCCGCCTTCCGCAGCGTCCCCGGCGTCGACATGAGCGCGCTCGGCACGATGATGCAGAAGGAAATCGCGCGGCAGATGGCCGCGCTGCACGCCGCACAGGAAAAGGGCGCACAGGATCTCAAGGATTCACTCGCGCTCACCTTGCAGTATGTGGCGAGCGCACAGGAGCAGGGATTCACCGACCTCCTGAAGCGCCATGCCGCCATCGAGATCGGCCTCGTGGAAACGGCGGGGCAGATCGCCGAGGACATCGAGCGCGAGCACGAGGCGCTTTCCGGGCGCATCGCCTCCCTCGACACGGCGCAGCGCGACAACGGCGAGGCGGCGAAGATGCGCGAGCGCAAGCAGGACGAGCAGACGCATCAGCTGCAGAAGTTCCTGCAGCACGCGGCGACCGCTTTGGAAACACTCGCGCAGAAACAGGACATCGACCTCATGGAAAATCTCCTGCGCCTGCAGGAAGCGAACCAGAGGCAGCAGGGCATGATCGAGCCTGCCAAGGAAGAGGAAGCCGCAGAGCCGTCCTCGCTCCTCGCGGAGAAGAAGTCCGCCTCCTTCCTCATCCTGCCGAACGGGGTGAAGCGCCCTTGAGCGGCGCCATGACGAGCAGCGCCTTTCGCCGTGCCGCCGAAGCCTCGGCGGCGCGTGCAGAAGCGATGGAGCGCCGCCCCGCGCCGAAGAGGGCGGCGAAGAGCGCACGGCGCGGCCTGCGCGTCGCCGTGCTCGCGAGCGGCAGCAAGGGCAACGCGACGTATGTCGAGCTTGACGGCACGCGCCTGCTCATCGACGCCGGCATCAGCGCGCGCCGCATCACGCGCCTGCTCGGGGAGTTCGGCGTCGATCCTGCCGACCTCGACGGCGTATTCATCACGCACGAGCACAGCGACCACATCAAGGGGCTGCCGACGCTCTCGAAGCAGTATCATCTGCCGCTCTTCGCGCGTCCCGCGACGCTCGCCGCCATCCGGGCAAGCCTGCCCGTGCCGGAAGACGTGCTCACCCCGATCGTGGGGGACGTCATGCTCGGCGAGGTCGCCGTCAAGAGCTTTTCGACCCTGCACGATGCGGCTTCGCCCGTCGGCTACGCTGTCTGCGGCAGCGAGAAGTGCGCCCTTGCGACCGACCTCGGCTTCTTGACGAACGACGTCATGAAGGCCATCGAAGGAGCGGACGCGCTGATCCTGGAGACCAACCACGACCGCGAGCTGCTGCAGCAAGGCTCCTACCCCTGGCATCTGAAACAGCGCATCCTCTCGAACCGCGGCCACCTTTCGAACAGCGCGGCGGCGTGGGCGCTCGTGCGCCTCAAGAAGCGCCCGCGCGCCGTCTTCCTCGCGCACATGAGCCAGGAGAACAACCGCCCCGCGCTCGTCGAGGAAACCGTGCGCACGATCCTCCGACAGCAAAATATCCGGCAGGACGATCTCCTGCTCACGGCGCAGGACACGCCGACCTCCCCGGGGCTTCGGCGAAGGCCACCCTGCGCAATAAAAGCCGGCGCACGCGAAAGGGGCTGCTGCAGAAACCTGCAGCAGCCCCTTTTGCGTGCGCAAAACGAGGCGCAAGAAACCGAAAGATCAATACGACCCCTTCCAGACCATGCCATCGACAGCAGCTTTCACGTCCGCGACCGTGCGGCGGTTCAGCCTCTGCCGCACGGCGCACTCCGCGACGGCGACCGCGACGGCGGCGGAGAACTCCGCGAGACGGGAGACGGGCGGAATGACGGCGGCGCCCTTCTCCTCGGGCGTGAGGAACGCGCCAAGAGCGTGGGCGGCGGCGGAAATCATCTCATCCGTCACAAGGCGCGCGTCGACCGCCATGCTGCCCAGCCCCAACCCCGGATAGATCAGCGCATTGTTCGCCTGTCCGATCTCGTATGTCGTCCCGCGATACTTCACGGGATCGCGCGGAACACCCGTCGCGACCATCGCGCGCCCGTCCGACCAGCGGATCAGATCCTCCGCCGTCGCCTCGGCAAGCTCCGTCGGATTGCTCAGCGGGAAGATGATCGGATGCTCGCACCACGACGCCATCGCACGCACGATGGTCTCCGTGAACGCTCCCGGCATCGTCGATGTGCCGACGAGGATGGTCGGTTTCACCGCCATCACGGCAGCGGTGAGGCCGGTGAGCGAATCTGCGTGATCGAACTCGTCGCGCTTGCGCGCGAACGGCTTCTGCTCGGGCGTCAAGTCGCCCATATCGTCGAAGAGCAGCCCCTGCTTGTCCACGAGATAGAAACGCGCACGCGCCTCCTCCTCGCTCAGTCCCTGCTCGACCATCTCGCGCCAGATGCGGCTCGCGATCCCTGCGCCCGCCGTCCCTGCGCCGAAGCACATGTACCTCTGCTCCGCGAGCTTTCTCCCCGTGATCTTCATCGCGCCGAGAAGCCCCGCGAGCGTGATGATGCCCGTCCCTTGGCAGTCGTCGTTGAAGACGGGGTATGTATTTTGGTAGCGGCGCAGGACGGGTGCGGCGTTCGGCCGGCCGAAGTCCTCGAAATGGAGGTAGAGCTGCGGGAAAAGACGCTCCGCCGTCTGCACGAAGGCGTCGATGAAATCATCGTAAGCCTTGCCGCGCACACGCGCATGACGATTGCCGAGGTAGAGCGGATCGCGGATGAGGCTCTCGCGATTCGTGCCGCAATCGAGCATGACGGGCAGCACCGATCTCGGATCAACGCCGGCTGCGGCGGTGTAGACCATCAGTTTCCCCACCGCGATATCCGCCCCGTTCGTCCCCCAGTCGCCGATGCCGAGGATGCCTTCCGCATCCGTCGCGACGATCAAGCGGATCTCGCGGCCGGCCGCCGCCTGACGCAGCGTCGTCTCGATCTCGTCGGGGCGGTCGATGGAGAGATATGCCGTCTCCTGCGGGTTGATGAACTCCTCGCTGTACTGCTCGATGCTCTCGGCGATCACGGGATCGTAGACGATCGGCATCAGCTCCACGATATGCCGACGAAACACATAGTAGAAGAGGCGGCGGTTGCGATTGAACACATCCATGAGGAAGCGCCTCTTCTCAATCCCCGACCCCTTCTTCTCCATCATTTGATAGATGCGCTGCGCCTGCTCCTCGATCGTGTCCACATGCGGCGGCAAAAGCCCCGTGAGGCCGAACTTCGCGCGTTCCTCTTCGCTGAACGCCGTCCCCTTGTTGAGAAACGGATCGTTCAGCAGGTCATAGCCTTTCTTGTCCATGTTTTCTCCTTTCTAAAAATTCTCTGTCCTCCTGCTCCTTCTTCGCGAAAAGCTCTCGATTTCCTGCAAGCGCACTGCGCTTCCTCGAAAAAAGTCAGAGGAATCCCCCGGCACTTCCGGCGGGATTCCTCCGTTGTCTCGAACCTCTTCCGGCGCAAGCCGACTTCGCTTCACTTCACATCGACCTGGCACATCTTCATCGCGCGCAGCGCCTCCGCGTGGCTCGCGGGCGTCACGCCCGCGCAGCACGAAGCATCGACCGAAATCTTCTTTTCGGGATAGAACGCCTTGAGCACGAGCGCGTTGGAAATGACGCAGATATCCGTGCAGAGTCCGACAAGCTCGATCTCGTCGCAGTCTTCGAGCAGGGCGGGAAGCTCCGTCGAGCCGAAGGCGGGCTTTTCCACGACAGCCGCCGCCGCGCGGACGAACGGCTGCAAGGAAGCGGCGATCTCCCATCCCTCCGTGCCGCGGATGCAGTGCGGCACGGGAAGGCGCCGTCCCTCCTGCGTCGCGAGATAATCCTCGCCATGCGTATCCATGGTGAAGACGAGCTTCGTCCCCGCCGCTTGCGCCGCCGAAAGCTTCGCTTCCATGCGGGGCAGCATTTCCTGCGCCTCTTTCGTTCCCAGTGCGCCGTCGATGAAATCCTTCTGCATATCGACGACGACGATCGCTTTTTCATAGATCAACCGCCCGCTTTCTCCTGACCGCCCATAAACTTCACAAACATACACTTCTCCTGCCCTTATTCGCGAAAAGATTTCAACTTCCTGCCCGTGCGCTGCATCAGCGGCGCTGTTTTTTGCGCGGCATGGTATGCAATATGGTATAATGAAAAAGACACGATGTATTTGGAGGAGGCAGCCACGTCTCCTTCCCTCTTTTTCGAAAGGCACGACAGGAGGCTTTTCCTTGCATTTCCAACGAATCTTTTCCCTCTGCGCACTCTTCTTCCTGCTCGTCGCAGCGAGAGCCGGCGCAGCGGAAAACATACAGCTCACGGCGTCCTCGGCGATCCTCATCGAGGCTTCGACGGGGCGCGTAATCTACGAGAAGGAGGCGGATGTGCCGCGCTTCCCTGCGAGCACGACGAAGATGATGACATGCGTGCTCGCCATCGAGGAGGGCGATCTCTCGTCCATCGTCACCGTGAGCCGCACGGCGGCCGAGACGGAAGACACGGAAATCGGCGCAGGCGACCGCTTCGTCCTGGCGGAGCTGGTCGCCGAGATGATGCTGCGTTCGGACAACGGCGCTTCCGTCGCCATCGCCGAAGACCTCGCCGGCTCTTCTGCCGGCTTCGCCGCGCACATGAACGAGAAGGCGAAGGCCATCGGCGCGAAGGACACGCATTTCGTGAATCCGAACGGCCTGCCGAATCCTGCGCACATCTCGACGGCGCACGACATCGCTCGCATCGCTGCCTACGGCATGAAGAATCCGAAGTTCCGCTCCTTCGTCGGCGCGAAGGAACGTGAGATCACCTGGGTCACCCCCGAGAGGAAGCGCGTCCTGATGGCGAACACGAACCGCCTCCTCGGCACATACGAGGGCGCGACGGGCATCAAGACGGGCTATACGAATGCGGCGGGCGGCTGCCTCGCCGCCTCGGCGCGGCGCGGCGGCGTCGAGCTGATCGCCGTCGTCCTCGGCGCAGCGGACGAGAACGCACGCTTCACCGAGGCGGCGAAGCTCCTCGACATGGGCTTTCGCCGCGTGAAGGCGGCGCCCGCCTATACGAAGATCGACCTCATGAAGAAAGTCTGGGTCAAGGGCGGCAGGGAAGGCCGTCTCGCCGTCTATCCGGCAGAGGAGCTTCGCCTGCCGCTCGTCGACGGCGAGACGGAGGAAAGCTACCGCCTCACCTACGAGCTGCCGCGCGTCATCACACGCCGGCGTCAAGGGAGGGCGAGCGCATCGGCTATCTCGTCGTCTCCCACGGCGGCAAGGAGCTTGCCCGCATCCCCATGCTCGCCGAAAAGAGCGACGGCAGGGGCTGAGCCTCGCCGGGCTATGGGCGTATGTCATCGGGCTGTTTGCGTAAGCTACAATACGGGCGTGGCTCTTGCCAAGGATTTCAAGATGCTCTTCTTCTCCTCGCGCGGCAGCCCGGACAGGCGCTCCATGCCGTCCTTCCACTTCCTCGCCAATATGCGCATCGTCTCCGGCATTTCCTCTTCGGGCAGAAGACTCACAGAGGCGCGAAGCTCCTTGGCGTCCCTGTCCCAGTTCTTGCCATCGATGAAGGTCAGGCGGTCTGCCGCGGCGGCAAGCCCCATGAAGTAAAGCGTGAAGTCCTTCTCCTTTTTCAGCATGTCGCGGATCGCTGCCAAAAACGGCGTATCCCTATGCTTTCCCTGCCGCGCTTCCACAGCGGCGACGTCCCAGTGGATCACGCAGCCCGGATATTCTTCACCGCGGATATGATCGCCATCCCGCTCGTTCAGCCAATCCTCCACGCCGGTCTCCTGCCAGGCGCGGAGCATCTCGCCTGCATATTCATAGCCGTCACGAAAAGCCAGCCGCATCCATTTCGCATAGTGCATCAAGCCGAAGAGGTTCGGGCTTTCCCCCGTCATCCTCTGCAGGATGGAAGAGAACGGCGCCCCTTCGGGAAGATCGACAGATCTGGCGAGGAAGTGCCGCGCCTCATCGTGGTCGCCGCCCCAGTATTCCAAGGCGGCACGGCTCTGCGCATGACGCTTCTTGTCCCATTCCTGAGAAAAATACAGGAAAGCATTCTGCGACGCCGTCCTTCCCTCTTCCGAGCAGTCTCTCTCCTCGCTGCATCATCAAGCTGTACACTTGAACCTTCGAGGACAGGACCTTGCCCAGAAGATCGGATTTCAACTCCTCTTCCGATGCTCCCAGCGGATGAACGATGGGCAGAATCGACAAGGTGTCCAGCAGCCCTTTTTCCAGGACTTGCAGCTTCTCCCAAGCCTCCTCATACGCATAGATATTCTTCAGATGCTCGATCTCGCGAATCCGATAATCGGTGCAGAACCAAGCAGATTCAAGCGTCAAGGGCATCTGGTCGAGGATCTTGTTGCAAAGCTCGATCTCGCGCTGCGAGGCTGCTGTATCGCCTTGATGCGTATGACGTGTCAAATCGTAGAAATGCTTGTTGAAGCAGAACTTCTGAGACGAGCAGCCGATCTCCTGCAAAAACGGGAAAAAGTCCTCTTCCAAACGCGCCGAAAGGCGCTGCGCCTGCACAAACTGACGCGAGTTGATCAGCGTGCCCATGGCGTCCATCAGCATATCGTACTGCAGCTCACGGCTTTTCGCATTCATCCCCCGCAAGTTTGCCGCGAGCAGGTCGTGGAACTTCTTGCTGTCCGCCTCGCTGCGTCCTTCCTCATGGATCAGATACCATGAAAAGACGGCGTCGGCGATCCGGTTCTCGATGAAGAGCCGCCGCATCTGCTCCATGGCGCCGTCCTCAAGGACGAGGATGCTGTTCTTCTGCTCGGCCAGATAAGCGCGCGTGGCTGCATCCAGCTTCTGTCGTCCGCCGCGCAGGCCTGTGCAGACGAGGTCGGCGAGCATCAGGCGATGCAGCTTCCTTGCGCTGCCTTCCTCGGTCTCGATGCGCTTCAGGCGCTTCCTGCTCGCCTGCGAGAGCTGGCTCTTGCCCAGCTCGATGCGCTCTCCTATGCGGCGCTCATATTCCTTCTTGTCGATCATCTGCTGCTGGTTTCCCAGAACATTGCCCGACATCTCCTTGCGCCATGCGTAGAGGACATGCAGCCGAATCTCATCATCCGTCTGCGCCAGAAGCTCCATGGCGAGCTTCACGACGCCGTCGGCAAGGATGTTCAGATACGTGCGGTCGCTGTTGACGATGTAATGATGGCGCCCCTCGCCGAAGACGACGATCTTCATGCCGCGCTCGACCATCGCCCGCAGCGCATCTCCGAGGAACTCGCCGAATGCAGGATGACGTATTTCCATGCCATGAAAGCGATTTATGTCGATCCGCGCATACTTCGCATCGCTTTCCTGCACTTCGCGAAACAAGGAAAAGGCCTCCGATTCGCTCATCGTCTTCTCCGTCAGATAGCCGGCGACGATCGAAGCCCTTCCCGAGTTCGGCGTTCCCTGCGGCTCGAAACTGCCGCTTTCATCAAGATAAAGATAATAGTCTTTCATCGTTGCTCCCCCGATTCCATGGTTTCGACAGGCTTCATATTTCTAATGCGCTCAAGGCAGTCGCGAATCCAACGATCCATCTCCCTGCGGTCTGCAGACGACTCCTTCTTTTTTATATTCCCCGCATGATTGATCCTGTTGCGCATCCGACGAATCTTGCGGTAGTCGGCAACGAGCGCCAGGACGTCCTCCCGCTTGTACTCCGTCCGCAATATGCCTTCGTCCAACAACACTTCGAACTCTGCCGCACGCTCCTCCGGCGTATCGCTCTTTTTAGGAAAGTCGTCTTTAGACAAGAGCTCGCCCAAGCCATGAAAGCGGCACTGGCCTTCAGCGGCCATATTCTTCAGAGCCTCGCATGTCCTTCCCCAGCCGGCTGTTTCCTGCAGGAGCACGGCAAAATCCTGCGTCCGTTCCTGGTCTTTCGGATATTCCTGAATCATTTCGTAAAGCGCCTTGAGTCTCGGGAACTTCCCGATATACTGCTCTTTATCTCCTTCGTCACGCATCTTCTCGATGATTTCGCGATTTTCCAAGAGAAATTCCAGCTCTTCCCGTCCCTTCGCAAAGAATTCTGGGAAGGCTTCCCGTGCCAAGTCTCCCAGAGGATCGCCATCCTTCGGGTTCGTCATGCGTCCGATCGCTGTTCGAAACTTTTTCAGGCAATATGTCTGACGTGCAAGCGCATAGGATTCCTTCGAACAAAAATCCAAAACCGTTTTCTGCCAGGAAGGATTTTGACCATCCGCCATATGCTTTTCCATGATCTCGCGCCAAGCGGGATAAAACACCCGCTTCTCTTCCAGATAAACGGGCATCCATTCCACATAGAGCGTCATTGCCTGTTGCGTGAAGCCGTTCTTCAGGGCACCAGCGGATCATTTCGTAGTAAAGTGCCGCCTCTTCGTCCTCTGCATACTTCAAGATATCCTCGTAGGCTTTTTTTGATCGTGTCGAGCATCAACGAGAACGCCTTTTCCTTCAGGCTGTCCGCTGCAATGTTGTGCTGCGAAAATTCATCGAGCGCATGCTTCAAATCCTCAAGGACGGATTTTATCGCATCGACCTGGCAAATCTGCATGACATCGGAGTAGCGGTGCATGGCATGCAGCAGTTTCTTGAGAGGCTCGGAAAGCTCGTATGCCCCGCTCGCATTGTTTTCATAATCGTAGTCAAAATACTCTTCCAGTGTGAGCGAGCTTCCATATTTGACGAAGGCATCGGCTCCGGCGATGAGCTGTGACAAGGATGTCAGTGCTGTGATATTGAACAGGCGGCTCGGTATGTTCTCAGCTTTTTGATAATCGGAATAGAGAATTTTTTCCACCGTCATCCCATCGTGCTGCAAAAGCTGCACAATCTGGCTCAGGATCATGCCCGCTGAACGTATGCCCCCCGTCACATCGACGTATAGTCGGCAATCCGACCAACAATGTCCCGCGTCTTTCAGCTCCTTCTTGATTCGTTCCGCCGCATGAATCGCCTGCCTGACGCATTCCCGATCAAGCTCCTCCGTCGGATATTCAAAATCGATAAAACGAAAGACTGTCTTTTGCAAGGCAGGGCAGCGCTCCGTCATAAAACTCTGGAAAAAAATCAACTTGATCCTTATACGGCGGACGCTTTTCCGCTTCTCCAAAAACTTTGACTTCAAAATGCGGTGTCCGCTCGTCGTTTGTCGAAAAGCCGTAAATGTAGTCAATCTTTTCTCCCTTCTCCTGCAGCATCTTTGCCATGCTGTAGACAGGTGCCTCATTGGTAAGACTGCCCGTGACATAGCCCTTTTCAATTTTTCCATCCATGCAATAAGCGTATGCCTGCGATGCTGGTACATCCCCATATATCACGCTAAAGAATGTGATAAAGATATTGACGCTCTTCCCCATGGTCATTCTCCCTTCTATTCATCTTAAATTATAGGTTAATTATACTCTCCTCATCTTACGTTTTCCAGAGCTTCGTTATATAATGTGAAAGTATACTTTCGTCTGCACTAGCAGCCGCTGACATCCAGGAGACCTCACCATGAAAATCCAGCCGCAGCCGCGCCGTCTGGGCGCATTCCTCACCCTTTGCTTCTGCCTCGCCCTCGCCCTCTACGGGCTTTTCCATCTGCCGGGCGGCGAGAGGGACGATCCGCCGACGTACAAGGCGAGCATCCTCGCTGTCGAAGAGAGTGCGAACGATATGGAGAAGTTCGCGCCGGGCAGCGAGAAGTATTATGTGACGCTCCGCCTCGAATCCGGACCCGACGAGGGCGAGGAAGTGCGCATCGTGCATCGGACGCTCAACAATCCCGCGTTCGACATCCATCCGAAGGAGGGCGAGAGCATCCTCGTGCGCGAGGAACACGGCTCCTACGCCATCGTCGACTACGACCGTCTGCCGGGCGTGCTCTGGCTGCTCCTGGGCTTCGCGCTCGCGCTCATCCTCTTCGGCGGCTGGACGGGGCTGAAGTCGCTCTTCGTCCTCCTCTTCGCCGTCCTGCTCATCGCCAAGGGGCTGATCTCGCTGATCCTCTTCTCGCCGACGCACATCCTCTTGTGGACGTTCCTCATCGGCTCTCTCATCACGCTCAGCACCCAGCTCGTGGTCAACGGCTGCAACATGAAGTCGGCGGGCGCGATCGTCGGCACGATCGGCGGCATCTTCGTCGCGGGGCTGCTCGCGCTTCTGGCCATTCACGCGACCTACCTGACGGGCATCGCCGAAGAGCACGCAGGAATGCTCAAGGTATTGTACCTGAAGGACGTCGATTTTCGCGAGCTGCTCTTTGCGGGCATCGTCCTCGGCGCGCTCGGCGCCGTCATGGACGTCGCCGTCTCCATCGCGTCCGCGCAGTGCGAGATGAAGAACCTCGCGCCCAAGACCTCGTTCCGGACGCTCGTCGCCTCGGGGCTTGCCGTCGGGCGCGACGTCATGGGCACGATGGCGAACACGCTCGTACTCGCCCTACATCGGCGGCGCACTTCCGCTAATGCTGCTGCTCTTCTCGCAGCCGAACCTCTCCTTCACGCATGTCGCGAACCTCGACATGATCGCGACGGAGATCGTGCGCTCGCTCATCGGCAGCATCGGCCTGCTCTTCGCCATTCCCATCACGGCGTATGCGACAGCGTTCCTCGTGACGCGGCCTGCGCCAAACGCCCGCCGCCCCGGACGCGGCGGACAGGAAACCACGGAAAGATAAGGAGGCAGCCCATGGACTTTCCCCTGACGCAGCGACAGCAGGAGATCATCCGCTTCTACCACCTCAATCCCTTCATCGAATATCTGCACGCGAGCGTCGTGCCGAAGCCGGACGGCACGGTCGAGCTGCGACTGGCGATCGAGCCGGAGCATACGAACCTCTACAACATCGTGCACGGCGGCGTGCTCATGACGCTCGCCGACACGGCGATGGGCGCAGCGGCGCTCGCGCGCAACAAGAAGGTCGTGACGATGTCGCTCTCGATGGACTTCATGCACGCCGTGCCGCTCGCCAAGACGATCATCGCGACGGGCGTCTGTCTGCACGACGGCAAGCACGCGATGACCTTGGAAAGCGAGATCAAGGACGAGGACGGCAAGCTCTACGCCAAGGGGCACGGCACCTTCTATGTGCTCGGCAAGTTCCTCGAAGATGAGAATTAAGAAAGCCCCTTCAGAACTCACGCACATTTCCCGATAACAAGGATGAAGGATTGTGTGCCCAAGGAGGCAGAGAAGATACCCAAGGAGGGGCAGATCATGTTCGAATGGATTGGCAGGATCAATGACTACGCGGCGACGTGGCAGCTGAAAAAGGAAGCGAACTGGCGCATCAAGACGGGAGAGGCGATCTCTCTTTCGGACAGCAAGAAGCAGATGGCGCAGGAAGTGCGCCAAAACTTTCCGAAGAACACGGGCGCGGCGGCGAAGGTCACGGACTCGACGCGGCTTTCCATCATCTCGCAGAAGGCGCGCAGCGGCAAGAAGCTCACGCCCGAAGAGCTTCGTCTGCTGAAGGAAAAACGACGAGGCCCTGTACCAGAAGGCGAAGAAAGCAGACGATACGCGCGAGGAGCTGAAGGCTGCCTTGAAACGCGCCAAGACGAAGGAGGCGGCACGCCGCATCCTCATGGAGGCGCAGCTCAAGGTCGCGATCGAGGCGTTGTCGGGAGGCGGCGACAGCGCCGCCATGCCGAGCGGCGCCAGCGGCGCGGGCAGCACGGGCAATGCCGCGAGCGCGGGCGAAGCTGCCGCGAAGGATGGCGGGGCAGCCGCAAACGGCGCGGCAGCTCCCGAAGGAGGAGCCACGAGCTTCAGCGAGGGGGCGCCGGCCGCTCTTGCAGGCACGGGCGAGGCTGCACCGGGGCGCAGGGCATGAAGCGCAGGCGGGCGCAGCGGGCACACCGTGCGCAGGGCATGAAGCGCAGGCGGGCGTAGCGGGCGCACAGGCTGAAGCGGACGGCACCGTGGCCAAGGGCGCGGGCAAGGAGCATGACGCCATCGGCGAGAAGAAGCCGTCGTTTCTCGAAGAGCGCGTCGCCCAGCTCAAGGAAAGCTACGCCCGCGCAATGGCCGAGCTGGAAAATGCGAAGGACGCAAAACCCAACTTCGACGACACCTATCTCATCGTCTTTCGCGCACTCGCCGACGAATGGCGCGAATTCACCTCGTCCAAGGCATGGGAGAAGCTCCCTGAAAACGAGCGCGAGGCGAAACTGCGCGGCAAGCACGGCGGCTCAAACAACTATGGCAGACAGGGCGCGGACGCCCTCCTCGCGATGGCGGACTCCTACAAGGTCGCGGGCAAGGAGGAAATGCCGCAGCTCGTCGACCTCTTCGCCCATGCGAACGGCGCGGCCGACGCAAGCTTTTCCGCCGCCGGAAGGAAGATCGGCGGCATAGACACGAAACTTTGACCAAGAAGCAGGGATCGCTCTACAGAAGCGATCCCTGTGTTTTTCCGACGGTGGAGAACGACCGACTGCCGCTCCTGCGGCATCAAAAAAGAAAGGACGATCTCGATGGCACAGTTTGAATCGCGCAACATCACGATGATGATGGATCTCTACGAGCTGACGATGGCCTACGGCTATTTCCGCGAGGGCGAGGAGGCCTGCCGAACACGCGCCTCCTTCGACGTGTTTTTCCGCCGCCACCCCGACGGCGGCGGCTTCTCCATCTTCGCAGGACTTGAACAGATCATCGAATACATCGAGAACATGCACTTTTCCGCCGAAGACATCGACTATCTGCGCTCGCTCGCGCTCTTCGGCGAGGACTTCCTCGACTACCTCGCGCACTACCGCTTCACGGGCGACATCCGCGCCTTCCGCGAGGGCACGATCATGTACCCCGAAGAGCCGATCCTCACCGTGACCGCGCCCATCATCGACGCGCAGCTCGCCGAGACGGCGATCCTCGCCGAGATCAATCACCAGTCGCTCATCGCCACGAAGACGCGCCGCATCGTGCGCGCTGCAGCCGGCCGCGTCGTCTCCGACTTCGGCGCACGCCGTGCGCACAACGTCGATGCCGCCGTCTACGGCGCACGCGCCGCCTACATCGGCGGCGCGTCCTCGACGGCGACAGTGCTCGCGGGGCAGCTCTTCGGCATCCCCGTCAGCGGCACGATGGCGCACAGCTGGGTCATGTACTATGACGACGAATACATGGCCTTCAAGAAGTATGCCCAGACGTACCCCGACAACGCCGTCTTCCTCGTCGATACCTACGACGTCATGCACTCCGGCGTCCCGAACGCCATCCGCGTGGCGAAAGACGTGCTCGAACCGCTGGGAAAAACGGCTCAAGGGCGTGCGCATCGACTCGGGCGACCTCGCCTATCTCTCCAAGCGCGTGCGCACCATGCTCGACGCGGCAGGCCTTTCCGACTGCAAGATCATCGCCTCGAACAGTCTCGACGAGTACACGATCTCCTCGATCCTCAACGCGCAGGGCGGCAAGATCGACGCCTTCGGCGTCGGCGAGAGGCTCATCACGTCGAAGAGCGAGCCTGTCTTCGGCGCGGTCTACAAGCTCGCCGCCGTGGAAAAGGGCGGCAAGGCGCTCGCGAAGATCAAGGTCTCCGAGACGGTCGAGAAGATCACGAACCCCGGCAGGAAGAAAGTCTACCGCATCTACGACGACGAGGCCATGCGATCGCCGACCTCCTGACGCTCGCCGACGAGACGCCCGACATGACGAAGCCGTATCGCTACATCGACCCCAAGAAGCCGTGGAAGCGGCGCTTCTTCACGAACTGCACGGCACGAGAGCTGCAGGAAGACGTCATCAAAGGCGGCAAATGCGTCGCGAAGAAGCCCTCGCTCGAAGAGATTCGCCGCTACGTCAAGGAACAGCTCGACGGCGAAATCTGGCAGGAGGAACAGCGCTTCGAGAATCCGCACACCCACTACCTCGACATGAGCCCCGCCTACTACGAGATGAAGCTCGCCCTCTTGAACGAGCTGCAGCAGTATTGAAGGAAGCGCTGATAAAATGAGGTCGCCCAGATTTGCACAGATGCGCTGTATCTATCGAGGAGACAAACCACAGACGTAGCGGTGCTACGTCGAGGATTTGTCGACGACGAGAGGACAGCGCAGATGTGTGAAGATGGGTGGCTGAATTTATCAGTGATTCCTTAAGGGGCAGCTTCCCTCGGGCAGCGAGAACAGCCGACCACGACACATCAAATCAAGTTCAGATAATCCCTTCGTCCATCTACGATGGCATAAACCATGACCATCCGGCGCTCCTTGTCGACCTTGTAAAACACGAGATGCTTCTCGGCAATCAGCACGCGATACCCTCTCGCGCGAAGAGCGCCATAGCGGGACAAGGAGCCGCTTTCCGGGAAATCCGCCAGACGGCCGATCTGCTGCTGCAAGCGATCGAGAAACTCCATGGCAGCCTCGACGCTTCCCGCAACCTCCGCGCGGTAGAGAACGATGTCCCGCAGCTGTTCGTCAGCCTTTGCCGTGCGCACAATCTGATATGCCATCGCTATTCCCTCGAAAGGAGTTCCGCGCGAAGCGAATCAAAGCTCTCCTGCATGGGGGCGACCCGTCCGTTTCGGACATCTTCTTCCGCTTCCCCGAGGAGTTCAAGAAGCTCGATCTGCGCTTTCATCTGCTGGTACTGCTCATATCCGAGAGACACCGTGTCTCCGCGCCCGTTCACCGTGATGATCACGGCCTTGCGGTCTTCCCGGCACTGCCGCGAAATCTCGCTGTATCTGCCGCGCAGGTCTGCCGAAGGGCGAATCGTTTCCGCTAAGGACGACATAAAAATCCCTCCTATTGATATAGTCATATTATATCTGAATTTGACTATTGTCAAGAAGGCAGCTTCGGAGTGAAAAGATGGAATCTGACGATGGATGTGATACGCTTGCCGCCATCTCTTGACAATAGCCGAAAGCAATGATATTCTTCATCTTGGAAGCCATCATCACGGCAAACAGCATATCGATGAATCAGGTGTCGCAAGACTCAATAGAGAAGCCGGAAAAGAGCCGGCGCGGTCCCGCCACTGTGTCAGCGAGCGAATCTGCAGGAGACGTCACTGGGGAAACCTGGGAAGGCGCAGAGGAGCGATGAACTGGAGCCAGGAGAACTGCCTGATCGACGATCACCGTCTGACCTGCGAGCGACGGGGAGGGGATCTGCGTCTTGCGCCGAATCGGTCCGCATCTTTGCGGCGTCGTTTCGGCTGCGGTTTCATGCGCTTCGACGCTGCACACGGCAAGGCAAGGATATTTTGCAGCCTCTTTTTCTCATTTGCAGGAAGAGGCTGCTTTTTCTTTTGCGAACCATCCAAGGCGCAAAGCCGCACCTCTTCGCGCAGACCGCAGACGTATGCGCTGCAGTCTTCAGCAGCTTCCATGAGCGCCGCAGGAAAATGCTTCCGACAAAACGGGAACTGCGGCGAAAGGCTCTTATCTTTAATGGGGTGAAAACATGAACACGAAGAGAAGAAACGCTCTCATCACGATCGGCACCGGACTCGTCCTGTGGTTCCTGCCGGTTCCTGACGGAGTCACGCCGCTCGCCTGGCATTTGCTCGCGGTCTTTATCGCGACGGTGCTGGGCTTCATCCTGCATCCGCTGCCGATCGGCGCGGTGGCCTTCATCGCCATTTCCTTCTCCGTCTGGGCAGGGACTTCTGAAGACGTCCGATGCCCTTGCGGGCTACGGCAACAGCACGATCTGGCTGATCGTCTGCGCCTTCCTCTATTCGCGCGGCTTTATCAAGAGCGGACTCGGCAAGCGCATCGCCTTCCGCATCATCGAGGCGATCGGTAAGAGTGCGCTGTCGCTCGGCTACGCCATCGCCCTGAGCGAACTTGTGATCTCGCCCGCGACACCCTCGGCCACGGCGCGCGGCGGCGGCATCCTCTATCCGATCGTGCGCTCCTTAGCAGAAGCTCTCGGCTCGAAGCCCGGCGAGAGTGCGCGGCGCATCGGCACTTATCTCATGCAGGTAGGCTACCATACGGACGCCGTGACCTGCACGATGTTCGTGACCTCGATGGCAGGCAACCCGCTCTGCGTGGCGCTCGCCGAAAAGACGCTGGGCGTCCAGGTCACATGGATGGGCTGGGCGAGCGCTGCCATCGTGCCGGGACTCATCGCGCTCCTGCTCGTTCCCTATGTCATGATGAAGCTTGCTCCGCCCGAACTCGTGCATATTCCCGACGCCAAGGGGCTGGCACAGCGCGAGCTTTCCGAAATGGGCCCGATGAGCCTTGCGGAAAAGGGGCTTTCCGTCATCTTCGTCGTCTCTCTCGCACTCTGGGCAAGCTCCGGCCTCACGAACATCGACGCGACGCCCGTCGCCATGGGCGCGGTCTGCCTCATGCTCATGCTCGACATCATCAACTGGCAGGACGTCATCCAGGAAAAAGGCGCGTGGGACGCGATGTTCTGGATGGGCTCTTTGATGACGCTCGCCTCGGCTCTCGCAAAGTCGGGCATCATCACCTGGATAGCCAACGGCGCCGGCGCGGCGATTTCCTCGCTCGGTTTTGGCTGGGTCATCTCCTGCCTCATCATCCTGCTCTTCTACACCTACATTCACTATGCGTTTGCCAGCGTCACGGCACGCATCAGCGCGCTCTATGCGGCGTTCATCGCCGTCAGCGTCACCGTCGGCGCACCGCCTCTTTTGGTCGCCATCGTCTTCGGCATTTTCGCCGATGTGCCGATCTCCCTCACGCATTACGGCAACGGCTGCGCCCCGATCTACTTCGGTGGAGGCTATGTCTCGCAAAGCGAATGGTGGAAGAACGGCTTCATCATGACGACCATCACGACGCTGATTTACCTGACGATCGGCGCAGCTTGGTGGAAAGTCTTGGGGCTTTGGTGAACTGCGGCAAACGGATTCTCAACGGGGAGGGAAGCCCGTGAAAGACCAGGCTTCCCTTCTATGGTCTTTCAGCCCGAGCCCACATGAGGCCAGCCGACGCAGGACCGCTTTGCAAGAAAGGACTCTTTTTCATGTTGCTTCTCTATCGTCTGCACCGCTGGATCAGCGCTATCTGTGCAGTATTTTTCCTCCTGCTTTGCCTCACGGGGCTGCCTCTTCTCTTCAAGGAGGAGATCACGCAATGGAACCGCGTCGAGCCTCTGCCCCATGCGGGAGCCTCCTCCTACCATGCGCTCTGGCAGGGAACTTCTGCCGGACTCGACAAGGTTCTGGGAGAGAATCCCGACAAGAAGGTGCAGGCCATCTCCGCCATGCCCGAGCATGGTCTTCTGCTCTACCGCATCGCTGACAAGGACAGTCACGGGCGCACGGGGCGCATGAGCATGGGCGGCACGCAGATCGCCTATTCGCCCATGACGGATCAGGCCGTTCCGTGGCGCAGCGGCGCGGTGAAGTCGCCTGCCGTCGCGAGCCTCATGCACACGCTGCACATCCTGCATCTGCGGCTCGCCATGGGGCAGGGCGGCATGATCTTCCTCGGCATTATGTGTTTCCTCAGCTTTCTCTCCATTCTCGGCGGCCTGCTGCTCTATCCGACCTTCATGCGCCGCCGCCTTTTCGGCGGCACGCGCGGCGGCGTCTCGGCAGGCAGCTCCTTCGACTGGCACAACTTCCTCGGCGTCGTCACGGCGGTCTGGGCGGGGCTTCTGACCTTGAGCGGCGTCGCCATCGTCATCTTCTCCGTGGGCTACGGCGCTTATCTCGCGGACGTCGACGCCCACGCACCGCAGGGGGATGCTGCGAGCGTCCACTACGAGGATATGCTCGCCTATGCGAAAGAAGCCTTCCCCGAGCAGGATGTCCTGAGCATGGAGGCCGCGACGGGCAAGCTCCCCGCGACGCTCTACCTGACGGATGCAGCGCATCCCGCGATGTTCATGGGGCAGAAGGTACTATTCTCCCGCACGGCAGACGGCGAACTCTTGCACTTCACAGAGCCGCTGCCGCGCTACTTGGCCGTCTGCGCCTCGCTGCTCGACCTCCACGTCCACAACCATTCGACGATTCTCTTGAAGCTCTTTTGGGCGCTGCTCGACATTTTGACAATCACCGTCATCGTCACGGGCTTCCTCGGCTGGTGGCGCCGCTGCCACAAGCAGAAGGAGCGCCGCCCTGTCTTTGCCGACGGAGGAGGCCGCTCCCTCATGGCATCGGTCTGGAAGCTGCCGGCGCTCCTCGCGGGGCTTTCCCTCATCGGCATGACGGCGCCGCTCTCGGACACCTTCCTCGGCAACACGAGCGGCGCCCTTGCCCGCTTCTTGTCCTCGCCGTAAGCCTTGCTGCCCGGCTTTTCGCCAAGCGTCCCTAAGGCAGCGCAATCGAACAGAAAGGAAAGATCTATGGCACGAATCCTCCTGCGTCGTCTCTTGATGATGCTCGTCATCCTCTTTTTGCTCTCGGTCATCACCTTCCTCCTCATGCACACGTCGGACTCCGATCCCGTGAAGCTCTACATGATCCGCTCGGGGATCATCCCGACGCCCGAACTGATCGCCGATGTGCGTGCGCGCTACGGACTCGACGAGCCGATCTGGGTGCAGTACTTCGTATGGCTGCGCGACCTCCTCTCGGGCGATCTCGGCTACTCGCTGCTCTTCTCCATGCCCGTGGCGACGCTTCTTGCGGACGCGATACCAAACACGATTCTTCTGGCGGTTTCGGCGATGGGGCTTTCGATCCTCATCTCCGTGCCGCTCGCAGTTCTCGCATTTCGCTTTTATGCGCGGCCGCTCGATCTCGTCATCCGCTTCGGCTCGTTCTTCGGCATCACGATACCAACGATATGGCTGTCCTTGATCTTCATCTACATCTTCTCGGTCAAGCTGTCCCTGATCCCGATCCATACGACGGGGGCGCAGGGGCTGATCCTGCCGTCCCTCGTGCTCTCCGTCTACTACATGGGGCTTTATGTGCGCCGCCTGCGCGGTGCGCTCCTCGAAGAGCACAGGAAGAACTACGTGACGGGCGCACGCGCCCTCGGCCTGTCGGATTCGCGCATCCTCTGGCGCTACATCATGCCGAACGCGCTGCCGAACATCATCACGATGTTCGGGCTGTCCTTCGGCAGCCTCCTCGGCGGCACGGTCATCATCGAGGCGATCTTCGGCTGGCGCGGCATGGGCTTTTTGATGGTCGAGGCCATAAAGAACAACGACTTCACGCTCATGCAGGCCTACGTCCTATGGGGCGCAGGCATCTTCATCCTCGTCAACCTCGCGGCGGACATCCTCTGTCTGTGGCTGAATCCCGAAGTGCGCGAACAGGAGGTGGGCTGACATGGGGCTCTTCTTCTCGCGCATGAGGCGCGACCCGCTCTTCTGCGTGCTCGCAGCGCTGCTCTTCCTCTGGATCGCCGCGATGTTCGTCGTGCCGCCTTTCCTCCCCTACGACGCCTATACGAACGACATGGGCGCACGCCTCCTGCCGCCGTCGACGGAGCACCTCCTCGGCACGTGACCAGCTCGGGCGCGACCTTCTCTCGCGCGTCCTCGTCGGCGGTCAGGCAAGCCTTTCGGCATCGATCGCGAGCGGCGTCCTCTCGGCGGTCTTCGGCATCGGCGTCGGCGCGGCGATGGCGCTGACGCGCGGACGGCTGCAGCTCATCTCGACGGGGATCGTCGACTTCTTCCTCGCTTTCCCGAGCCGCGTCTTCCTCGTCGCGCTCCTCGGCTTCTTGGGGCCGAACGTCGGCAACGTCATCCTCGCCGTCTTCATCACGACGTGGGCGGAGTATGCACGCATCACGCGCACGATCGTGCGCACGGAGCGCGAGAAGTGGTATGTGCGCTACGCCGACGTGTCGGGCATTCCGTTTTTGCGGCGGCTCTTTCGCTATGTGCTGCCGAACGTCGTGCCGCAGATGTTCGTCTTCTTCTTCCAACATCTGAGCGACATCGTTCTCGTCGTCGCCGGCCTGTCGCTCATCGGCATCGGCATCCAGCCGCCGACGCCCGAATGGGGAATGCTCCTCATGGGCTCGAAAGACTACATGCAGACAGCGCCCCGGCTCTTGATGTTCCCGGGCTCGCCATCTTCATCACGGTCATCCTCTTCAGTCTCATGGGCGACGAGCTGCGCGACATCTTCGAACCGCGCTGGGAAAGGAGGGGGGAGAGATCATGAGCGAAAACGAAAAGACACCGCAGAGAGCGGACGCTTCGCCTGCGGCGCATCTGCCCTTCCTCGCCGTCGAGCATCTTTCCATCGATGTGGCGGGAAAGCGCGTCCTCGACGACGTGTCGCTCGCCCTCGAAACGGGCGAGGCTCTCGCCATCATCGGCGCGAGCGGCTCGGGCAAGTCGACGCTGCTCTCCGCCATCTTGGGTCTCCTGCCGCACGAAGGCAGGGTCGTCGACGGCGACGTCCTGTACCACGGCACGCCGCTCCTCCGAAACACCGCGCTGCAGAAGAAGCTGGCAGGACGCGACTTCGCCATGGTCTTCCAGAATCCCGGCAACTACCTGAACCCTGCCTTGCGCGTGCGCCGCCAATACGAGGACTTCCTGCGCACGCACGGCGTCCCCGAGAAAGAGCGCCAGCCCTTGATGGAAGACCGTCTCCGAGCTGTCGGCTTCAGCGAGCCGCTGCGCGTGCTCAGCGCCTACCCGTTCCAGCTGTCGGGCGGCGAGCGCCAGCGCACGGCGACGGCGATCACGCTCTCGCTCTCGCCGAAGCTCCTCCTGCTCGACGAGCCGACGAGCGCGCTCGACCCCATCGCCTCGCTCGAATTCCTCGACCGCATGAAGGCGCATCGCTCACGCGGCGCATCCCTCATCTTCGTCACGCACAACATCCGCGCGGGCGCCTACCTTGGCGACCGCCTGCTGATCTTGCAGGGCGGGCGCGTCGTGGAAGCCGGGCCGACGCAGGAGGTCATGAAGGCGCCGCAGGAAGCCTACACGAAGGAACTCTTGGCGGCGATCTTGGAGGTGAAGTCATGACGACGGAAAAAGCGGGCAGGCGAAACGCCCGCCTTGCACGAAGATATGCCCGCGCTCCTTGCGGTCATGGACGTAAAGAAGTCCTTCGATACCCAGCGCGGCAGGCAAGAAGTCTTGCGCGGCGTATCGCTTCGCCTCGCGCCCGGCGAGGTCTGCGGCATCGTCGGGGCAAGCGGCTCGGGCAAGTCTACGCTCTTTCGCATCATCGCGGGGCTGGAAGAGCCCGACGAAGGCACGGTGCAAAAAACGGCGTCGTGCGCATGGTCTTTCAGGAGCCGCGCGAAGCCTTTTTTCGCCGCGCATGCAAATGCGCGAGTTCTTCCGCACGGCGCTTTCCCGCGAGGGCGAGACGAAGGACGCGCTCGAAAGCCGCATCCTCGCCATGCTCGCCGAAGTGCATCTTGCGCCCGGCATCCTCGAAGCTCTGCCGCACCAGATGTCGGGCGGCGAGCTGCAGCGCGTCATCATCGCGCGAACGCTGCTGCAAGAACCCGACATCGTGCTCTTCGACGAGCCGACGAGCGCCTTGGACGTCATCACGCAGAAAGAAATCCTCGACCTCATCGCCGCCCTTCGCCGCCGCTTCGGCTTCGCCGGGCTCTTCGTCGGGCATGAGCTCGGCGCCGTGCAGCATGTGGCGGAGCGCATCTTCGTCCTCGCGGACGGGATCTTCGTCGAGACGCTCGCGGCCAAAGACCTCGCGCACGCCAGGCACGAGGCGACGCGCGCGCTGCTCCGCGCAGGCGAGCTGCTGGGATAGCCGGCGTCGGTTGCCGAAGTCTGCCAAGCGGCTCGACCCGCTTGTATTCATAGATCGCAGGGGTTCTGCAGGATCACGGGAAGCATCGCAGCCGACCGCAAGGGGGCTTGCATTCGGACTCGCCCACGCCTGTTCGTCCCTGCCGCACGATGGATGCGCAGCATCCGAATCCGGGGAATCGCCGACGATTCGGCGTTTCCGCAATTTTCTCAAGGAGGTTTATCATGAAACGCATCTCTATCGCGCTCTTCCTCATCTGCTCCCTCCTCGCCTTCACGGGCTGCGGCGGGGGCGGCATGAAGAGCAAGGCGGGGCATCTCAATCTCGCCCTTTGGTGGTTCGGCGAGACGCTCGACCCCGCGCACGCCTGGGACGGCTGGACGCTGACGCGCATCGGCGCGGGCGAGACGCTCGTCGCCGTCGACGAGCACATGGAATTCGTGCCGCAGCTCGCCGACAAGTGGGAGCACATCGACGCCACGACATGGCGCTTCCACATCCGCCCGAACGTAAAGTTCCAGGACGGCACAGCGATGACGCCCGAGCTGGTCAAGGCGTCGCTCGAACGCACGATGCAGGAAAACGACCGTGCGAAGAAAGCTCTGCACGCGAAAGAAATCCGCGTAGACGGGGAAAGCCTCGTCATCGAGACGGAAGCGCCCAACGCCTCCTTGATCTCGGCGCTTTCCGACCCGCTCTTCATCATCGTCAACACGCAGGCGGACATGTCGAAGGTCGCTTCCACGCCCGTTCTCACAGGTCCCTATGCCATCACGGAGTGGAAGAAAGGCTCCGAGATCCAGATGAAGCGCAACGAATACTATTGGGACGGCAAGCCCGGCCTCGACACGGTCACGGTCAAGCTCTTCGAGGACGACAGCTCCCGCGCCATGGCGCTGCAGTCGGGCGAAATCGACCTCATGCAGCGCATGACGGAAGCAAACCGCAGCCTCTTCGCAGACAAGCCCGATTATGCCATCTACGAGACGACGGGCGTGCGCGTCTTCATGGTCACGCCATACCAAGGCGACGGCATTTTCACGGACAAGAACCTCAGGAAGGCGCTCGCCTACATGCTCGACAACGATGCCCTCGCCAAGTCCTACGGCAACTCCGTGGCAGCCGGCGAGCCGTTCCCGCCGAGCGTCCCCTACGGGCACACGGGGCAGAAGGTCACCTACGATCCGGCAAAGTCCGAGGCGCTCTTTGCGGCGGCAGGCTGGAAGAAGAACGCGCAGGGCATGTATGAAAAGGACGGCAAGCCCCTCACGCTCCGCTTCGCAACCTGGGGCACGAAGACGACGCTCTACGAAGCCATCGAATCGCAGCTTCGCGCCGGCGGCATCGACGTGAAGATGGTTCATGTGCAAGAGCCGGACAAGGTGGATGAAGTCGGCGGCTTCGACCTGCTCGAAGAAGATTGGTCGGTCGCGACGACGAACGACCCGTACCCGTGGCTGCGCGGCATGCTCTACTCGAAGAGCGGCAAGAACACGAACCACAGCCGATACGCCAGCCCTCGCCTTCGACGCCATCATCGACGAGATGGCACAGGCGCTCGACCCCGCGCAGAAAGACGCGCTCATCATGAAGGCGGCGCAGCAAATCATGGAGGATCAGCCCTCGATCTTCCTCATCGTGCCGACGACGACCGTCGTGGGCAAGTCGAACGTCAAGAACGTCAAGATCTTCCCGCTCGACTACTACCTGCTGACGAAGGACATCACGGTGGAATGACCCGGAAGCAAAAAGAAAATGAAAGGTTGTCGTTCATGAAAAAAATATATGCGGGGCGGCTCTCAGCGCCGCCCTCCTCACCTCCTCCGCCCTCGCCTCTGCGGCGGCGAATCCCTTCAGCGACGTGCCTGCCGATCACTGGGCGTATGACGCTGTCGCCCAGCTTGCCGACGACGGCGTCATCGAAGGGTACGGCGACGGCACCTACCGCGGCCAGAACGAAATCACGCGCTACGAGATGGCGCAGATGGTCGCCAAAGCCATGGCGAAGGAAGATCAAGTCAATGCACAGCAGAAGGCCATGATCAACCGCCTCGCGGCGGAATTTGCGGAAGAGCTGGGCAACCTCGGCGTTCGCGTCGAAAATCTTGAGCAAAAGGTGGACAACGTGAAGTGGGAAGGCGAGCTTCGCTACGTCCACCTCTCGCACCGCGACGAAAATGCCGCAGGCGCGACCGACAAGCATTCAGTCAACACGCTGCAGCTGCGCCTCCTGCCTGTCGCCACCGTCAACGATCACTGGAAAGTGCGCGCGCGTCTGACCGGATCGGTGAAGCTCTCAGAAGATCAGGCGAGCAACGTCGCCCTGAGCTACCTCTACGCCGACGGCAACTACGGCAATCTGCGCATCCAGGCGGGCAAGATGTCGCACTTCTGGTCGTACTCCGACGACGGCCTCGTCGCCGACTCGTGGTTCTCGGGCGCGATCTTGACCTACGGCACAAAGACGAAGATCATGGTCGAAGGCGGTCGCTGGAACATGGGGAACGCCGCCCTCAGCATCTCTGGCAAGGACAAGCTCGGCGGCCGCACGGCCTCGGACTACACGGCGAAGCACTACGGCATCGGCATCGACCATGCGACGGGCAAGCTGCAGGCGGGCGTCGCCTACCGCCACTATGAGTCGGACGTGTTCCAGTTCCTGCCCGCCTATCGCGACGGTGCCGTGACGGACAAGGCAGGCATCCTCTCCGTCGGCGGCAAGTACAGCTTCACGAAGGACGTCGCCCTCGCTGCACGCTACGCGAGGAATCTCGAAGCGGACAACTACAACCAGTCGGCGAACATCCAGCTCAACTACAAAGGCTCGAACGTCGTGAGCCCCGGCTCATGGGGCATGTACCTCGCCTATCGCCACCTCGGCGGCTACAGCACGCTCATGCCGACCTTCGAGCTGCACCGCCAGACCTACAAGATCCCCGTGGCGGGCGGTGAGTACGGCACGAAAGGCTGGGTCGTCGGCGCAAGCTACGCCCCGATGAAGAACACGAACATCGACATGGCCTACTTCCACGGAAAATCCCTCGGAAGCGGCCGCAGCGCGAAGACCTTCTACACGCGCATGCAGATGTTCTGGTAAGGTCTGGGAAATCGCATAAATAAAAACAGGACACCGCAGGAGGGGAATTTTCCTGCGGTGTCCTGTTTTTATATGAACAGCCGCCTTTTTATCTCCATCAACTACAATATTATCTCCATCATTCAACAATAAAATGATGGAGATAAAAAAAGAACCGATCCTATGCTATAATAGAACGAAAGAAAGGAGGCAGCGCGTCCATGAAGAAGCAACGTTTCACCTACGGCGTCGTGCATATCGGCTCCGTGCATACGAGCCTCATCATCGTATCGTTCGCCGCACTCGACGAGGTCGAAGTCATCGAGCGCGTGCGCAAGGAAACGGAGTTCGGCGAGGAGGTGTTCCGCCACGGGAGACTCTCGTTCGGGTCGATCCGCGAGCTTTGCCGCATCCTTGCGGGATTCCGGCAGCTCTTGAACGACTACGGCATAGAGAAAGTCTTCGCCATCGGCACATCGGTCCTTCGAGAGGCCGAAAACCGTCTCGGCATCCTCGACCAGATCCGCATCCGCACGGGCTTTGCCGTCGAGGTCGCCGACATGACGCAGGAAATCTACTACAAGTTCTTCGCGCTGAGCCACGAGCTTCTGGAGAACGCGGAGAACTTCGGCGAGAAGCCCGTGCTGCTCATGGACATCACGTCGAGCGGACTCGGCCTCACGGGCTGGCAGGCAGGCAAGCTGCTCTTCCAGCAGAACGTCGCGAGCGGCAGCCTGAGCATCCTGGAGCATTTCAGCGAGAAGGAACGCGAAAGCCTGACGTTCCCCTCCGCCGTGCGCGACTACATCCACGCGACGCTCTCACCGCTCTGGCCGAGCATCGAGCAGCACGCGATCCGCCACCTCGTGCTCTCGGGGCTTGAGGCGCGCACCGTCGCCTCGCTCCTCGCGCCCGGCTCGACGGAACCGCACACGTTCGTCCACGGCGAAGACTTCCTGCGCTTCCTCGACTCCTTCGCAGGACTCACGCCGCAGAAGCTCATGAAGCGGTGCGCCGTCACCGAGAGCCGCGCCAACTTGCTGATGCCGACGCTCCTCCTCTACGGCGAGGTCGTGCGCACGACGCGCGTCAAGGGCATGTTCCTCATGAGCACGACCTTCCTGAAGAGCTACAGCATCTATCGCGGCGCACAGATGGCAGGCCTTCCCTGCCTCGCCGAGCAGGAGGAACGCACGGTGCAGCTCGCGCGCACGACGGCGGAGAAATACGGCTCGACGCAGGATCACTGCGCACGTGTCGAGCAGGCGGCCGCGCTGCTCTTCCATGCCTTGGGCAACGCACACGGGCTTTCGCCGCGCGCGCTCCTCCTGCTGCGCCTCGGCGCGATCCTGCACGAGACGGGCAAGTTCATCAACCTGCGCCATTACAGCCGCTACTCGCATCAGATCATCCGCGGCACCGATTTCTTCGGCGTCTCCGACGCGGAAAAGGAGATCGTCGCGAGCATCGCCTACTACTACAACCGCGAGAATCCCGGCAGCAAGGACGAGCACTACGCGCGTCTTTCGCACGAGCAGCGAATCACGATGCTCAAGCTCTGCGCCATCCTGCGCCTCGCGGACGCGCTCGACCAAGGGCACAGCGGCAAGATCTCGCATCTCTCTGCCGAGTTGTCGAAGGAGGAGCTGTGCGTCCGCTTCGAGGCCGAACACGACGTTTCTCTGATCCGCTGGACATTCGCCCGCGCGGCCGCGCTTTTCCGCGAAGTCTTCGGCATCGAGCCTGTCCTGCGCAAATCATGAGGAGGAATCATCCATGGACATGTTGAAACGAGCCTATTTCCTGAACCGCGAATGCTCGTGGCTAAGCTTCAACCAGCGCGTCCTCAAGGAATCGACGCGCGAGGAGAATCCCCTGCTCGAACGGCTGCGCTTCATCGCCATCACCTGCTCGAACCTAGACGAGTTCTTCATGATCCGCGTCGCAGGGAATCAAGCACCTCGTCGAGAGCGGCATCGAGCATCGAGACATCGCGGGGCTTTCCCCCGAGGAGCAGATGCACGCCATCTCGCGCCAGGCGCACCGCCAGTACCGCGCGGTCTATCGCTGCCTCGCGCTCGTCCTCAAGGAGCTTCGCGCCCACGGCATACGCTTCGTGCAGCCCGAGGAGCTGGCGGGCGAACGCGCCCTCTGGCTCGCCGACCTCTTCGAGCGCGAGATCTATCCCGTCGTCACGCCCATGGCGCTCGACCCCGCGCACCCCTTCCCCTTCCTCGCCAGTCGCAGCCTGAACCTCGCCGTGAAGCTCCGCCACACGGGCGAGGACGCGGAAAAGCTCGCGATCGTGCCCGTGCCCGCGCCCGTGCTCGACCGCCTCTGGAAGCTGCCGGGCGAGACGACCTTCCTCTTCCTCGAAGACATCCTGCGTTTCTTCGCCGCACGCTTCTTCACGGGCTGGGAGATCGTGCAGGCGGGAGCTTTCCGCCTCACGCGCGACGCCGACCTCGACATCCGCGATGATGTGGAAGACCTCTTGGCGGAAGTCGAGAAATCGCTCGAAAAAAGGCGCAAGGGCGCTGCCGTGCGCCTTGAAGTCGCCGCCGATTTCCCCGCCGACCTCTCGGACTTCCTCAAGGAGCAGCTCGCCATTGAGGACATGGACATCTACCGAGCCAAGGGGCCGCTCGGCGCCGCCTTCTTCACCGCCTTCGCCAACCTCGCGGGCTTCGACCGGCTGCGCTACCCGCGCTTTCTGCCGCATCCTGCGGAAAAGACGCTCGCGCATGGCGATCTCTGGGCAGCGCTTGCCGAAGGCGACATCCTCGTGCACCATCCGTTCGACTCCTTCGCCATCGTGGAAAAATTCATCGCCCGCGCCGCCGTCGACGAGCGCGTGCTCGCCATCAAGCAGACACTCTACCGCGTCGCCGGCGACTCGCCCATCATCGCCGCGCTCGAAGCAGCCGCGAAGAACGGCAAGCAGGTCACCGTGCTCATGGAGGTCAAGGCACGCTTCGACGAGGAGAACAACATCCTGATGGCGCGTCGCCTGGAAGAAGCCGGCTGCCACGTCATCTACGGCATTCTGGGACTGAAGACGCACTCGAAGATCACGATGGTCATCCGTCGCGAGGATGCAGGGCTGCGCCGCTACTGCCATATCGCGACGGGCAACTACAACGGTTCGACGGCGAAGATCTACACCGACATCGGGCTCTTCACCGCCGACACCTTGACGGGCGTCGACGCCTCGGCGTTCTTCAACTTCCTCTCGGGCTTCTCCGATCCTCCCGTCTGGAACCGCCTCGCCGTCGCGCCTCTGACGCTGCGCGAGCGCATCACCGAGGGCATCGAGCAGGAGATCGCGCACGCCAAGAGCGGCAAGCGCGGGCGCATCGTGGCGAAGATGAACTCCCTTCTCGATCGCTTCATCATCGCCAAGCTCTACGAAGCCTCCGCCGCCGGCGTCGAGATCGACCTCATCGTGCGCGGCATCTGCGTGCTGCGCCCAGGACTCAAAGACGTCAGCGAGAACATCCGCGTGCGCAGCATCGTCGGACGCTTCCCCGGAGCACAGCCGCATCTTCACCTTCTACAACGACGGCAAGGAAGACGTCTTCATCTCGTCCGCCGACTGGATGCCGAGAAACCTCAACAACCGCATCGAGCTCATGGCGCCCGTGCGCCAGAAGGCGCACAAGAAGCGTCTCCTGGCGCTCCTTGCGACCTACCTCGCCGACAACACGCGCGCCTACCTCATGCGCTCCGACGGCAGCTACCGCCGCGTGCACACCCCCAAGGGCGAGAGGCCCCGCGCCGCGCAGGAAGAACTGATGCAGGCGGTCGTCAGCACGATTTCGCGAGACTGAATGCAATTCCATCCTTCTTCCCCTTTACAAGCGGCAGGAGATGTGGTAAACTAGCGAAGTACCTTTGAGGAGAGGTGTCCGAGTGGTCGAAGGTGCTTGACTCGAAATCAAGTGTGCAGCAATGTACCGTGGGTTCGAATCCCACCCTCTCCGCCAGACATTTCAAGGCTTCCGAGCATTTTGCCCGGAAGCCTTTTTTCTTTGCTTATGATCGACTCCTCGCTGTTTGCTACGGGCAGGCAAAAGAAGCAAATGTTTTCATGTCCGTACAGTCGATAAAAACCGCCTTTCTGTGCCTGCCTTCCATGGATATAATTCTATCGGAAGGGACCGCGCTTTTCAGGCGTTACCCACAGCAACCAGCGAAAGGCCTTTTTCTTCCATTGGGTCGGGTGTTGCCTGCAGGTCTTCCCATGCGCTGTAGGTTTCGCCCACTTGCTTCACTTCCAGACGTTCCACATGCCACTCGTCTTGTCTCTGCCGCAAAGATCTCTCGCGGCGGCTGGCTTCTTCTCTATCACCCTTGCTCTTGCGCCGCATGGAGCAGCTCCTTGTAGGAAGGCCGCTCCGCCACAGGGATGCCGATCAGGTCGAGCGCCTGCTCGACTGGGATCTGCGATTGCGTGACCAGGCGGCGAAGGATCGCCACACGTTCGTCCTGCTGTCCTTTGCGCTGTCCCCGCCGAAGTCCCTCACGGAGTCCCTCGCGATGCCCCTCGCGACGTCCCTCCTTGCGCTCTTCCATCATCTTCATCTCGAATGTCATGTAGTTCACCCTCTCTCCTTCCTTGCGCTTGACCTTTTGGATCTCCTCTTCGATCTCCTGCACGAAGCCGTTGTCCGTGACTATGCCGTCGACGTATTGCAGGAACGCGCGGATCGTATCATCGATATCGCCGACTTCGCCCTTCGCGTTGAGGAAGATCTTCGTCGCGCCATCCGACAGGCGAAGATCCCTGTTCTCCAGACAGAGGTTCTCGAACGTGTATCGGCAGCGTCCTTCGCCGAAGGGGTCGAAGGGGCAGATGAAGATGATGATCGTCTTGTTCAGCTCGTCATAGTCCGCTCCCGCCGCGAGCAGGTCGGCGTCCATCATGGACTGGTAGTAGCGCGTCCTCTTGAAAAGCGCATCGCCTTCGAGGCGGCGGATCTGCATCTCGATGTTGTAGACGGTATCCTTCTCGTCCCGGACGTAGACGTCCAGCCGCACGCCCTTGCTTCGGTAGGGCGCCGCTATGGATCGTTCCGTTTCCAGATAGCGGAGCTTCCGGATCTTTATGCCAAGCGTGCTCGAGCAATCTCTTGCAGATGCGCTGGCTGTTCATGATGAGCTTGAACATGTAGTCGTCGCGAATCGTCAGCTCTTCCCAAGGCTTGATCCTGTATCCGTCCATGGTATCACCTCTTTCCTCCATTGTACGGACTTTTTGCGGAACAAAGCAAGAAGAATCCGAAAAACTTTCCCCTGCTTTTTCGGATTTATGGCTGCTCGTCGTCCGACGAAAAATCCAGCAGGAACGCGCTCGGCGGCGTTCCTGCTGGATTTTCTCGTCTTGTCTCTGCCGCAAAGATCTCTCGCGGCGGGCTTCTTCTCTATCACCCTTGCTCTTGCGCCGCATGGAGCAGTTCCTTGTAGGAAGGCCGCTCCGCCACAGGGATGCCGATCCGATCGAGCGCCTCGCTGACCGCACGTCATGCGAGGTCTTCGGGAGAACTGCGGATTCGCTCTTCCCGCGATATGCTGTCCTTCGCACCCTTTATTATTTCCAAAATTTCTGTTACAATGGTTTCCATAAGAGACCTTCCTTGCTTTGTATTTGCCTCGTTAGCATACACTATAGGGTACAGGTCTCTTTGCCTTTTTGCAACCCCCACCGGGAAATATTACCATGAAACCCCGAGAAGTCAAGCCCGAAGGGCGCTGACTGATCGGCTAGGTTTCTGTAAGGGCGGCGCACAATGTCCACAAAGTGGACGTTTGTGCGTGTAGTTTACCATGAAGCCCCAAGAGGTCAAGCCGAAGACGCAGACCGATTGGCTAGGCTTCTGCAAGGGCGTGAGGACATATGTACAGCGTGCCTCTCTGATGATTCCATCGCAGGAAACGGTCACAAAAGCAACTATGTCGCTTCACGTGACGGCTGAACATATGTCCTCAAAGTTTACCATGAGAACCTTTGTGCTAAGGCTGGAAAAAGCGCAAAAAAATCCCCCATTGCTCTGTTTGACTGAAATTTTATGTGGATGCCGCCGAGAATGTGGCTGTTTCAGGCTGCCAACCCAGTTTTTTCAGCTTCGTTAGATAACTGTTGATCTTTCTCTCCTTGTTGAATTTGTTGTAATAGTCGGCTCCCAGATCGATGAAGGGCTCTCCCAGCTTCAATATGTGGTAAATGGCTATCAGCATGGTATGCGCTACAGCTACTGTGGCACGTTTTTGCTCCCCGTCGCACGACGAGCCTGTCATATTGTGCGGACAAGAAGGAGTCCTTCTTCTTGATGGCTGCCTTGGCGCATTGTATCAGCGTAGTCTTCAGTGTGGCGTTCCCTTTGGTAGTCCTGCCGCTTTGCCGCTTTCCGGCACTTTCGTTGTTCCCTCGGAGACAGACCCGCCCAGCTGGACAGATGTTTCTCCGTTGCAAAGCGACTCATATCCAAACCTGTTTCCGCCAAAATGGTTTCCGCGCTCTGCCTCCCTATGCCCGGTATCTCGTCCAGCTTTTCTATCGCGTCTTCATAGCCGCTGCTGTACTGCTTGACGAGCTTATCCATCTGACCGATGCGCTTCGTCATGTCGTCGATATGATCTACGACTTGCAGGATCAGTTGTTTCTGCAAAGGCGTGAGAAAGCCGTCCAGCGCTTGCATGACATCTTCCACCTTGTGCCTCAATGCTCCGTGAAGGCTTTCTTCCACTTCATCCTTCTGCAGCGGCGCATCCTTCTTGAGCAGCTTCTGCAAGAGGCTGCGCGAGCTTTTTGCCGTTGATGTTGGAAACTACGCTGGACAGCTTGATATTTCCTCCTTCCAGCATCTTCTGCAGACGGTTGAGTTCACGTGCACGCTCGGCAATCAAGCTCTTTCTGTACCGGAAACTTCCCGCAACTCGCGTTGCTCCCTGTTTCGGAACATAGCTCGCGCTCAACAGCCCGTGCTGCAGCAAGTCCGCGATCCATTCGGCATCCTTCACATCGAGTCTTCCTTCCGGGAACATTCTTCATGTTCCCCGGCGTTGACGATCATGACGCCTAGATGAGAGGTCTCGAAAAGATTGTAGACGGGTTTCCAGTAGGAACCCGTGCTTTCCATGGCGGCCATCTGGCACTTTTCATCCCAAAGCCATTTGGCGAGTGCGCGGATTTCTTTGCTTGTCGTGCCAAATGTTCGTATTTCCTGCTTCTTGCCACATCTGAGGCAGGCGACGATCGAGCGTTTGTGCACATCAATCCCACAACAGCGTTCGTACGTGACATCCATGAGGATTCCCTCCCTTTGTACGACGTGGCCTCCTCGATGATGGCTCATTTTACCATACGTCCTTTTGAGCGTAGCTCTGAACAAAGCGTGGTGCGAAAAAAGGAGACCAGATCAGTTTACACAGCGAGATCGAATCTCAAAAATTATTCGACCTTCAACGTCTGCTCTTATTATACCATAGATGGCGGTTCTCGTTCATTGTGGTGCCGTAAGGCGTGGGCGTTTACACTAAGCACAGTAAACAGCGAAAGGCCAAAAAGAAAAGCCCCTGCTCGGGGCGGGAGCCAGGCTCAGTCGTAATGACCTTTGCAAGCGGCGATATAGATGTTGTTGTCATCGCAGCGGTAGATGAGACGGTCTTTCTCGGTGATGCGTCGGCTCCAATATCCGGCGAAGTCGTGGCGCAGGGCTTCGGGCTTGCCGATTCCTTCGTGACCGTTCCGCTCGATGTCGGAGAGGAGCGCGTCCACCTTGCAGGCGAGCTTGCGGTCTTCTTTGACTCATTCCATGAAGTCATTCCATGCGGTGCGCGAGAAGATTCTATTCATGGAGCAGCTTTCCCATCTCCGCAGAAGATTTTGTGACGGTGGCAGCTGTTTCCAATTCATGAATTCCATTCAAGATGTGCTGACGATTGGCAGCGTTTTTCATGAGAAAGAGGTTTTCCATGAGATTGTTGTAAGTGTCCATGCCCATCATGACGAGGTTCTTCTCATTCTTGCGCGTGATGATGATGGTTTCGGCATCGTCTGTCGCCCGATCGCAGTAAGTTTTCAACTTGCTGCGCAGAGTGGAGTAGTTCACGGCTACCATGCTGTCACGTCCTTTCAAGCGAATTGTACCATATATTGTACGGAGAGGAAAGTGAAATTTATGTGTGCTTCGCCCGTTTTTAGATTTTGTTGTCCAGTTTTTTTATGGACAAGTGTGTCTCAAAACGACTGCTGCCCCCAAAAAACCTGAAGCGGTGCAGCAGGGAAAAACACAGGATCTCCGGCAATCCTCCAAGCTCCTATAGGACGAAACTGCTGCGCGTATCAAAAATGGAGGGCTGTAGATGCAGAACTTTGAATTTATATCCAGCATACTAAAAGAGACGAGCTGCTATGAGGTTGGAAGAGGAGGCTCCACCCTGTGGATAGGATTCGGGAAGAAAGTCAAAAGAAACGAACGGGAAAAACGAATGTATTATCTTGTGGTCCAAACGCCGTGGAGATTTTTGCAAAGCAAAAAAATCATTTTAGCTTCCGGAGATATGTATGTCCCCTATGACAGCAGCAAATCATTGGAGGTCGGAAATGATGATACCAGCCTATATGATGCAAAGGTAAAAGATTTGAACGCAGCGCTGTCTTGCGGCATCCAAGTAGCAGACGCCGCTTTTTCTCCTGCAGGCGACATGGTATTATCTCTCGAAAATCATCTTTTGTTTCAAACATTTGTAGATGAGTCAACCCGAAACGAATTTTGGCGCTTTATTTCAAATGAACAAGAAGAATCTATGCATACCGTTTTTTTGGGATATATGAACGTTTGCCATGAAGCATCGAGCCTGCATTCCCTATGCTCGATGCGGGTCAACTCTCGGCTGCACAGGATATGTTGGACAGACAGGATCGCACTCTGAAAAATACATCGCAAATGCTCCCGGCTTTTCTCCTTCCTCTCTCACCAGCGCCGTTTGTGCAGCTGGTCGATTCCTGCGCGGAGCAGGATCAGGAAGGAGAAGATTTCGAGCCTGCCCAGGATCATCAAGAAACCCGCGAAGACTTTGACCCAGCCAGGCAGCAGCAGGAAGTCCTTGCCGCCGTAAAGCAGCGTCACGATCGTGCCCGTGCCTGAGAGGCAGCCGACGGCGAAGCCCATGGCGGGCAGCGTGTCGATATGCGCGAGCGCGAGGCCGAGCGTCGCGAGAATCAGCACGACGACATAGAGGAAGAAGAAGGCCAAGATCCCTGCCGTGGAGCTTGTGCGGCACCGACATGCCGTCGATCTTGATGTTGACGATCATGCGCGGGTGGATCGTGCGCCGGATCTCCGCTTTCGCCATCTTGATGAGCACGAGGAGGCGCATCGCCTTGAAGCCGCCGCCGACGGCGCCGATGGAAGAGCCGAGCGCCGCCAAAAGGAGCAGCACGGCATGAGGGAAGGTCGGCCAGGCGGCGAGCGGCGCGACGTAAAAGCCCGTCGTCGTCGCGAAGGAAACGGCGTGGAAGAAACCCATGCGCAGGCTCTTCTCGACATCGTAGACGCCGACGGCGGCGAGATAGACGGCGAGCGCCAGAGTTCCAAAGAGGACGACGGCGAGGAAGAAGCGCAGCTCCGCGTCAGCGAAAAGCGTGCGCAGGTCGCGCCTCTCCGCCACGCGCTGCCAGAGGAGGAAGTTCACGCCGGCAAACAGCATCGACGCGCACGCGGCAAGCTCCGTCGGCAGGCCTGTCTCGCCGAGAACCATGCCGCGCGGGTCGAGTCCCGAGGTCGATATGGAGGTCAGCGCGAGCACGACGCCCGACAGGAAGGTTTCTCCCGCGAGCCGGTAGAAGATGAAGGAGAGCAGCGTCAAGAAGGCATAGAGGAGCGCCATCTTGTACGCCGCCGCGTTCATGCGCCGAAGCAGCGGGCTGAAGTTCGTGCTCTGGCGCGCCGAGAGCGTCATGCCAGCAGCCGCCGACCTGCGGCATGACGGTGACCAGAAGGCACAGGAAGTGCAGCCCGCCGATCCATCCCTGGAAGATCTGCCAGAAGCCGAGAGAGCTTTCGAGTCCCGTCGGCGTGAAGAGGAGCGCCGTCGTCGTGAAGGCCGCGACGCTCGCGAAGAAGGCGTCGGCAGCGGAAAGCTCTCCCGTGAGGAAGAAGGGCAGCGCGCCCAGAAACGAGTTCAAGAGCCAAGCGGCGAAGAGGTAGACGGCGCCGTCCGTGACGCCGATCACGTGGCGATGCCCCTTGCCGTAATGCGAGAAGACGCGCCAGAGGACGAGCGAGAGAGCGGCCGGCAGCCCGAAGGCGAGCGGCCGCGCGTCCTCCCACAAGAAAGTGAGCACGAAGGCGAGAAGGAGCGCCGCGCCTTCCAGCAGCGCCATGCGCCCGAGCAGGAAGAAGATGATGCGTGCGTCCATGTCAGTCCTTGCCCTTGAAATACTTCATGACCTTCTGCGCGAATCCCGTCCGGATGAAGAGAATGGTTCGGTCTCCGGGCAGCAGCACGGAAGCGCCGTTTGGTATCACGGCTTCCTCGCCCCGCACATAGGCGCAGACGAGACATTCGCGCGGCAGACGCGCATCCATGAGGCGCACGCCCGCGACGGGCGCGCCCTCCTGGACGATGACCTCGACCGCCTCCGCCTTCGCGCCCTCCAAGAGCGATACCGAGACGACGCCGCCGCGCCGCGCGAACGCGAGCACTTCCGACGCGGACAGGAGGCGCGTCGAAAGAACGATGTCGACGCCGACCTTTTCCATCAGCTCGATGTATTCGCCCCTGGCGACGCGCACGATCGTCTTCTTCGCGCCCAGATGCTTCGCCAAGAGCGCGAGCATGAGGTTCAGCTTGTCGTCTTCCGTCAGGCAGACGACGGCGTCGGCGCTGGCGACGCCCTCCTCCGTCAAGAGGTCGATGTCCGTGCCGTCGCCGCAGATGGCGAGACCGTTTTCGAGGACTTCCGCCGCCAAGCGGCTGCGCTCGCGATCGATATCGAAGATCTTCACGGCGACGTCCGCCTCGTCGAGCATCTTGCCGAGGAAGCGGCCGTGCGCCCCGCGCCGATGATCATGACGTGCTCCAGCCGCCTCGCATCGCGATGCACGAACGTCTGGCTGAACTTCTGGATCTCGACGGGATCGCCGATGAAATAGGCGTTGTCGTGCGGCATCAGGCAGTCGTCGCCGTGCGGGATGATCATGCGCTGGTCGCGGAAGATCATGCCTGCGAGAACCGCCTTGGGCATTTCGAGATCCTTGAGCGGGATGTTCGCCAAGGGCGAATGGCGCGTCACCTTCGTCTCGAAGAGACGCACCTTGCCGCTCGCAAAATCCTCGACGTCGAGCGCAGCGGGCGTCGTGAGGATGCGATAGATCTCGCGCGCCGTGATCAGTTCGGGGTTCAGCATGAGGTCGATGTCGAAGTTCTGCTTCAGGTATTCCTTCGCTTCCGACAGGAACTGCATGTCGCGGATGCGCGCGACCGTGTGCGTGATGCCGTGCTTCTTCGCGAGGATGCACGCGATCATGTTGACCTCGTCGCCCGCCGTCACGGCGATGAGGATATCCGCCTCGCGGATATCGGGATCGTTCATCGTGATGGGACTGGCGCCGTTCGCCGCGATCGTGAGCACGTCGAGCGTATTCCGCGCCGCTTCGAGTCGCGTCTCATCCTGATCGACGAGCACGACGTCGAACTCCTCGTTCGCGAGAAGCTCGGCGATGCTGTAGCCGAACTTTCCCGCACCGACTATGACAATGCGCAAGGCGATTCCTCCTTCTGCATGTGCATGAATAAAAAAGCCAAGGGCGCCGCCGTGCCGCTGCACGGGCTTCCCTTGGCTTTTCTGCACCCTGCCCCTATTTTAGCGCATCTGGCGCGGCGGTGCAAATCATTTCAGCGTGACCAGCTCATAGTCGCGCGTCCCCAAGCCGATCTTCTCGCCATGCACGAGCGTTTCCTCCCAGCAGACGTTGGGATTCGAGTCGCGGAAGTGGTCGTGGTGATGCTTCCAGTCGGGCTGCGCGAGGTGGTCGCCGAGCTTGCTGTTTCGGATCGGCTGCGCCTTCAGCGCCATGTCGACGCACGCCTGGTCGAGCGCGATGGGATCGAACGAAGCGAACATGCCGATGTCGGGCAGGATCGGCGCGTCGTTCTCGCCATGGCAGTCGCAGTTCGGCGAGATCTCGCGCGCGATGCTGATGTGAAAGCACGGCCTGTCCTGACAGACCGCCTGCGCGTATTCCGCCATGCGGCGGTCGAGGATGTCAGCGGCGTCCCAAACCTCGTTGTAAAGCGCATCGAAGGTACAGGAGCCGATGCAGCGGCCGCAGCCCTTGCAAAGCTCCTTGTCGATGACCGCCTTGCTGCCTTCGTAGGAAATCGCGTCCGAGCCGCACTCCTTCGCGCAGCGACGGCAGCCGCGGCAGAGATCCGTGTGGACGCCGACCTTGCCCGACGAATGCTGCTCCATCTTGCCCGCGCGGCTGCCGCAGCCCATGCCGATGTTCTTGATCGCACCGCCGAAGCCCGTCTGCTCATGCCCCTTGAAGTGCGTGAGGCTGATGAACACGTCGGCGTCCATGATGGCGCGGCCGATCTTCGCCGTCTTCAAGACGCAGCCGTTCTTGATCGGCACTTCCAGCTCGTCCGTGCCGCGCAGGCCGTCGCCGATGATGACCTGACAGCCCGTCGTCGTCGGATTGAAGCCGTTGATCTCGGCGCAGTCGAGATGTTCGAGCGCATTGCGGCGGCTGCCCGGATAGAGCGTGTTGCAGTCCGTCAGGAAGGGGAGCCCCTTTGTCCTCCTTCACGAGATCGGCGACCGCCTTCGCGTACTGCGGGCGCAAAAACGCGAGGTTGCCGAGTTCGCCGAAGTGCATCTTGATCGCGACGAAGCGCCCTTCCATCTCGATCCTCCGAAGACCCGCCGCAAGACACAGCTTCTGCAGCTTCTTCGTCAGGCTCGTGCCTACGTCGGTACGGAAATCGGTGAAATAAACTTTTGCTTTCTCTGCCATATTGTGCGCTCCTTTTCTGTCGCCGCCCGAGAAAAAAACCGCGGTGCGCGTCTCGCCACCGCCTGGGCCTGTCCCCGGACTTTTCGTAAAGAAGAATCTTCTCCGCCCATTGTACCATAAAGATAGATGAGAAGTACATGAAAACTTCTATTCTCATCTCCTTCGCCTTGACCTAGAGAACTTTACTCCGTAAAAATAATGGAAGAAAAAGATATCAGGGAAACCGACCGAGAGGAGGGTGCGAGAAAAATACAAACATAGGGACTACAGCTCTAAACCCATCCAGCAGAGGAGGATTTCATCGTGAAAGCAAAAAAGAACGACGCAGGGATTGGTCGGCACATTTCTGGCGCTCCTGCTCCTGACCGGCTGCGGTTCGCAGGCGCAAGATTCCGGCAAAGCGCCGAGAGCGGAGGCAAGGGCGGAGCAGCCGGCGGACGCCGAGGGCGCGAGCAAGACGGCGCCGCCCTTCAAGGCGACCGCGCTCGACGGCTCGGATGTTGCGATCAACGCCGCGATCGACAAGAAGCTCTACGTCATCAACTTCTGGGCGACATGGTGCCCGCCGTGCCGCGCCGAGATGCCTGAGCTCGAAGAGTTCGCCAAGAAGCACGAGGGCGATGTCACGTTCTACGCCGTCAACCTGCAGGAGCCGAAAGAGACGGTCGACAAGTTCCTCAAGGACAACGGCTTCACGATGCCCGTCCTGCTCGACCTCAAGGGAGATGCGGCGGACGCCTACCAGATCCGCGCCATCCCGACGACGTATGTCATCGACAAGGACGGCACGATCCTGCTGAAGAAGATCGGCTCCACGACGGCGGCGGAGCTGGAGACGGCGCTCAAGCGCGCGGCGAAGTAGGAGGTTTTCTTCGTGGAAGCGATCTCCTTCGGTGCGGCATTTCTCGCCGGCGCCGCTTCCTTCGTCTCGCCGTGCGTGCTGCCGATGCTGCCGACCTTCCTGCTGATCCTCGCCGGCTCTTCCGGCGCGGCGGCAGGCGCAGGCGGCGCGGCAGCTTCGCTCGCACCTGCGGGGCGCACGCTCTTTCGCAACGTCGCGGCCTTCCTCCTGGGATTCGCCGTCGTCTTCCTCGCGCTCGGCGCGACAGCAACCGTGCTCGGGCAGTTCCTCATGGGACATCTCGCGATCCCGGAAAAAGCGGGCGCGATCCTGCTCGCGCTCCTCGGGCTGTTCCTCTCGGGAATCATCCATCCGCGCTTCCTCTACGGCGAATGGAGGCCGTTCCTGCATCGCCCGTCGGGAGGCGCCGCCGGCTCCTTCCTCCTCGGCATGTCGTTCACCGTCGGCTGGACGCCTTGCACGGGACCGATCCTCGCGGCCATCTTCATCTATGCGGGAAGCCGCGCGACCGTCGTCGAAGGGCTTTGGCTGCTCGGCTTCTATGTGCTCGGCTTCGCCCTGCCCTTTTTCGCGCTCGCGCTCCTCTGGCGCCGCCTCGAAGCGCGCGTGCGGACGCTCTATCGCTATCTGCCCCTCGTGCAGAAAGTCGCCGGCGTCGCGCTCGTCGCGCTCGGCGTCATGATGTTCTTCGGCTGGACAATGCGCTTTTTGGGCTGGCTGTCCGCCTTCGCACCGTTCTCTTTATGATAGGGGGAAGATGATTCCATGCGCATGTACGATCTGATCACGAAGAAAAAGCGCGGCGAGCCGCTCGCAGCGGAAGAAATCCGCGCCATGGTCGAGGGATTCACGAAAGGCGAGATCCCCGACTACCAGATGGCGGCGATGCTCATGGCGATCTGCTTCCGCTCCATGACGGAAGAGGAGATGCGCGACCTGACGCTCGCCATGGCGGCCTCGGGCGACGAAGTCGATCTCTCGGCGCTCGGAAGCGCCACGGTCGACAAGCACTCGACGGGAGGCGTCGGCGACAAGACGACGCTCATCACCTGCCCCATCGTCGCCGCAGCGGGCGGACGCATCGCCAAGATGAGCGGACGCGGGCTAGGCCACACGGGCGGCACCGTCGACAAGCTCGAATCCATCCCGGGCTTATCGACGACGCTCTCGCGCGAGGACTTCTTCGCCGTCGTGGAAAAGACCGGCCTCTCCCTCATCGGCCAGTCGGGCGAGCTTGCGCCCGCCGACAAGAAGCTCTACGCGCTGCGCGACGTCACGGCGACCGTCGACTCCATCCCGCTCATCGCCGCCTCCATCATGAGCAAGAAGCTCGCGGCGGGCAGCGCGGCGATCCTGCTCGACGTCAAGACGGGCAGCGGCGCCTTCATGAAGACGCTGGCGGACGCCATGGAGCTTGCGCGCGCCATGGTCGCCATCGGCGAGGGCGCGGGCAGGAAGACCGCCGCCATCATCACGGATATGGACGTGCCCTTGGGCGCTGCCGTCGGCAACGCGCTCGAAGTCGCCGAAGCCATGGATGTGCTGCAGGGGAAAGGCCCCTGCCGACCTCAGGGAAGTCAGCCTCGCGCTCGCCGCCGACATGCTGCGCCTCATCGGGCGCGGCGACTTCGCCGAATGCCAGAGACTCGCGGCAGAGACGATCGAGAACGGCAGCGCCTTTCGCGCCTTCGCCGCCATGGTCGAAGCGCAGGGCGGCGACGCCGCCGCGCTCGCCGACCCCACGAAGCTGCCGCAAGCGGCGTTCTGCCGGAAAGTCCGCGCCGAAAGAGACGGTTTCATCGCGCACATGGATGCCGAACGAATCGGCCGGGGCCGCCTGCCTCCTCGGCGCAGGGCGCGAGACGAAGGAAAGCGTCATCGACCATGCGGCGGGCATCCGCCTCGTGAAAAAGACGGGCGACGCCGTGAAGGCGGGCGAGGCGATCGCCGAGCTTCATGCCAACGACGAAAGCCTTCTCGCTCCCGCTGCCTCGCGCTATCTCTCGGCTCTCGCCATCGAGGATGCGCCGTGCGAAAAAGCGGCCGTTGATCTTCGCGCGCGTCACGAAGGAGAGCTTCCCCAAGACCAGTGCAGCGCAGGGCAGAAGGCCGGTCATGAGCGGCGCCCTCCTCGAAGAAGTCCGCGCTGCCATGGCGCAGGGCGCGAAGGAAGGAGGCAGCGACGATGGACGATAAGGCTCTCGTCGAGCTCGCAAAAAAAGCGCGTGCCAACGCCTACGCGCCCTACTCGGGCTTTTTCCGTCGGCGCGGCGGTGCTCGCCGCCGACGGGCGCGTCTTCTCGGGCTGCAACATCGAAAAACGCCTCCTACGGCCTGACGAACTGCGCCGAGCGCACCGCCATCTTCAGCGCCGTCGCCGCAGGAGCAAGGGAGCTTGCCGCCCTCGCCGTCGTCGCCGACGGCGAGCTGCCGTGCTCGCCATGCGGCGCCTGCCGCCGGTCATCGCCGAGTTCGCCGTCGGGCGCATCATCCTCGCCAACCTCGCGGGCAAGATGCAAATCGTGACAAAGGAAGAGCTGTTGCCCTTCGCCTTTACGCTTGCAGAAAAACCCCTGCCGTCCGATTGACGGCAGGGGTTTTTCATCGCGATCTGCAGCCGCCCCTGCAAGACTCCGCACATGCGGCGCTTCCCTGCAGCGGGATGCGATCATCCAGCGCATGGACTTCAGCGGAACGAACCGCTTCGTCGAACGATCCGCCCAAATGCAAAACGGGGCGGCTGCACGAAACGAACGTGCAGCCGCCCCGTCTTCTTTTGGCAAGACGCGCCGACTCAATAATTCTTCTTGAGCTGCTCGAAATACGCCTGCGGATGGGCGCAGACGGGACAGACCTGCGGCGCCTGCGGCGATTCGCAGACGTAGCCGCAGTTGCGGCACTGCCAGATGATCTTCTCGTCCTTCTTGAAGACCTTCTCGTCCTTGACGTTCGCAAGCAAGAGGCGATAGCGCTCCTCGTGCTCCTTCTCGATCTTCGCCACCGCCTCGAAGAGACGGGCGATCTTCGTGAAACCCTCTTCCTCCGCGACCTTGGCGAAGCCAGGGTACATCGATGTCCACTCCTCGTGCTCGCCGTCCGCGGCAGCTTCGAGATTCTCCGCCGTCGTGCCGATGCCCGCGACGAGCTTGAACCAGATCTTCGCGTGCTCCCTCTCGTTGCCCGAAGTCTCCGTGAAAAGCGCCGAAATCTGCTCGAAGCCGTCCTTCTTCGCACGCGACGCATAGTAGCCGTACTTCGTATAAGCCTGCGACTCACCGGCAAATGCCGCCCAAAGATTCTTTTCGGTCTGTGAACCCTTCAATTCCATAGTGCTTCCTCCTCGAATAGATGTTGCCCTTCCCGTATCATAACACCAGCGACGAAGTCCGTCAATCCCTATTTGTTTAATATGAATGATTCTCGTTCGCCTTATACTGTTGATTTAAGGCAAAGTCCCAAGATGGCAAGCCGAAGATGCAGACAGATGGGGCAGCTTTCATCAAGGGCGGCGCACAGTATCCACGAAGCGGACGTTTGTGCGCGCATTTCACAAGCATGGAAACGCTCCTGATTCATCCATAAAAAAAGCTGCACCGAAGAATTTCTTCGATGCAGCTCCCTTTTATCGTTCGTGTGAGACTCCCGCGTCAGTGGATCTCGATCTGCTTGCGCGAAGAGGCGCCCACCGCCTTCGGCAGCTTCACCTGCAGCACGCCGTCCTTGAACTCCGCGTGAATGTTCGCCTCGTCGATGCCGTCGATGTAGAACGAACGGCTGACCTCGCCCGTGTGGCGCTCGCGGCGGATGTAGCTGCCCGCCTCATCCTTCTCATCCTTCGACTCGCTGTGCGAGGCAGCCACGGTCAGATAGCCGTTTTCATAGTGCAGTGCGACGTCTTCTTTCTTCATGCCCGGCAGATCGGCGGTCAGCTCATAGTGATCGTCCATCTCCTTGACGTCCACCTTGAAGGCGGAAGCGCCCCAGTTCGCAGCGGGGAACCCGTCACGGAAGAAGGAATCACGCATCGCATCAAAAACGGCAAACGGATCCGCGCTGCTGCGCTCGGCGAGATCGCGGCGTCCGGCAAAAGGTACCAATCCAAACATAACAATCAACTCCTTGAAATTCATGCGGCGGTACGGCTCTGCGCACCGTCGTTCATTGTTTTCCTTGCCGAAGGTGTTCTTTGCTCACCTTCTGGTTCTTATTATACGCATAAAAGTCAAAAAGTCAATAGGTCAAAAAGAAAAAAATTATCTTTTTTTCCGTTCTTTCGGGGTACACGCCGATCTCCACGAGGTTGCCGTCCGGATCGCGCAGATAGATGCTGTCGATGCGCCCTTCTGCGCCCGTCCGCTCGACGATGCCAAGCTCGACGGGCATCCCTTCGCCTCAAGCTCCCGCCGGACGCCCTCGATCGTGCCCTCGACGATCAGGCAGAGATCGAGACTGCCGTAGGTCGGATATCTTGCTGCAGGCTGAAACTCGCCCTTCACCGTATGGATGTTGAACTTCGTCCTGCCAAAATGCAGCGCATGGCGTCCATTCATTTCGCGGTGTTCCATGCCGAGCACGCCCTCGTAGAAGGCGAGACATTTCGCGAGATCCTGTGTCGTGATGACGACGTGGTCGATACGCTGGATATTCATTCCAGATTCCTCCTTCAAGAAGCCACCTCTCCATCCCTAACATGGAGCGGGCACAGAAACCACCCCTCCGACCAACACCTTGCAAATTTTCTGCCCGACCTGTCATCTGCGACAGTTTACATGCGCCTGCTTTCATGCTATCCGACAGGCGTACCAAATAGGCAATGGCCATCCCTTGCATCCTGGACAAGGCAGAGCTTCTGCCCGTGAAATGAAAAGGCTGCACACGAGCCAAATCCGGCTCGTGTGCAGCCTTTGCCGCTTTTGGCGATCATCCGCGATCGACGATGTTCTGAATCTGCTTCAGCGTGATCGAGATCGTACCGTCCTCGCCGCGGCGGAACTCGACGAACTCCGTGTTGTCGAAATAATCCGTCGGGATCACAAGCTCAATGCCCGTGTCCGTCTTGAGCTTGTGGTTTCGCATCTTCTTCAGGATCGACTCCTTGTCCATCTCCACGGGCGCGGCGAAGCCGGCTTCCTTGATCGCCTGCTCGTAATCCGCCTGCATCGCGGGATTCTCCCGGAAGACCTCGCGCCCCGCCTCGAAGGGGTTCACCGCGTCCTTCTCGGCAAGCTCGTTCGCGACGAAGGACTTGACGGCAGCCGCCGTCTCGATCGCATCGCCGCCGTAGGCCTCCGCCACCTTCTTCGCCGTCTCCCTCGCCTTCTTGAGCGCCTCGCGCGCCGACGGCGCCTGCCCACACTCCAGAACAAGCTCGGGCAACACGAAGATCGCGTTGCCATCGACGGTGTAGCGCTTGGCGCGCACATGGACGGCGAACGTCGCAAGATCGACGAAGGCGAACTCGTCCATCGTCGCCGACACGCTCGGCAGAAGCGAGGCGCACGCCGAAAGCTCCGCCGAAAGCCCGCCCTCCGTATCGATGACGGCGGGCGAGAAGCCCGCATGGCTGCGGCACAGGAAAAACAATGAGCTCGCGCCGCTCGTCTTCGTGCGCTTCGAGCACGAAGAGCATCATGGGAGCCACATCCGCCGCATGGGAGAGCGCACGCAGGAAGCTCTCCGCCAGCGTGCGCGAAAACGCGAGAAACTCCACCTCGCCGGCCAGATAAGCGGCGAGCTCCTTCCTGCACGCGCTGTCGTCGTAAAACGTCCCCGCCTTCTTGTCGGGACTCTTGCGGCTCTTCTCGATATGCGCGAGGAGATACTCGCCTGCCTCGCCCGCAAGCGGCAGCTCCGCCGCGGAAAGAAGCGAAGAGCCCGCCGCATCGAGAATATGAAGCGCCGCCTTGTCGATGATGGTCATGTCGCACCGCCTGTTCTATGAAGAAGCAAGAGCCGCCCCCGGCGACGCACTTGCTTGAAAAAAACGTCGAATATTGACGTCCATCGTTCTTTGTCTTAAAAATACACACGAGGATGCTTTCCTAGAAGTATACCATGTTTCAACTCGGTTGAGAAAGGCTCAAAATGCGTATCGTGGATTTATTTGCAGGGTGTGGCGGATTGTCGAAGGGATTCGAAGATGCTGGATTCCAGATCGTTGCCGCTTTCGAATTCTGGGACAAAGCCGCCGAATGCTATGCGCTGAATTTCTCTCACCCTGTCTTTACAACAGATCTTTCTGACACGACGACAGCTGTGGCTGAAATCCAAAAATTCCATCCGGACATCATCATCGGCGGGACCTCCCTGCCAAGACTTTTCCCATGCCGGAAAGCGCATAGAGGGGAGTCGTGCAGGATTGACGGAGGCATATGCCGAAATCATCCGCGCGGTGCGTCCGAAGTATTTCGTCATGGAAAACGTCGATCGCGCAAGGAACAGCCATGCATTTCGAGAGGCGCACGCCGTTTTCAAGAAACTCGAATACGGACTGACCATGATGGTCTTGGATGCGTCGCGCTGCGGCGTGCCGCAGAAAAGAAAACGCTTCTTCTGCATCGGCGAACTGGGAGGAGCGGATGACTTTCTGCGCGAGCGACTTCTTGCCGGGCAGACAACCACGGACATGACGCTCCGCGATTACTTCGGCGCAGCTTTGGATTTCGAGTTCTACTATCGTCATCCGCGCAATTATTGCAGAAGAGCCGTGTACTCCATCGACGAACTGGCGCCGACCATGCGCGGCGTCAACCGCCTGGTGCCGAAGGGATATCCGGGGCACCCCAACGACGCTTGTCCGATCGACGAGAACGTGCGGGCGTTGACGACACTCGAACGTTCGTTGATCCAGACGTTCCCTGCCGATTACCATTGGTGCGGCTCGAAAACCGACATGGAACAGATGGTTGGGAACGCCGTCCCCGTCAAGCTGGGCGAGTACGTCGCCCGCGCATTGAAGGAGCATATCGAGCAAAAAAAGATCCTTTACGAGCGCCCCGTCGAGCTGGCTTTCCATTTCGCGGAGACAGGCTTTCGGCAAGATTTTTCCGAGTGGCTGGTGGAAAGAAAATGCTACGCGCGCCGCACGGCCGGCGACATGGCATCGCGCGTCAAGCGCGCACATTCCATCCGCCTGATGGACGCCGGAGAGGAAACCGTCCTCTATCTGCACCATTTGTCGCAATGCCCGCAGTTTCAAGAGTTGTCGTCCTCCATCCGCTCGCAGCTGAAACGCGCCGTCGCGCTTTACGGGGAATATCTGCGTGCGACATCCTATGACTGCACAGAAGAATCGCCGCGCTGCAGCGCACATCCTTCATAAGCATGGACAATATTTCCAAGGAAAAAAACGTCGAAAGATCATGCAGCGGGTCAAAAGCCACGACACGAAGCCTGAAATCCTGCTTCGCAAGGCGCTTTGGCACAGGGGGATGCGCTATCGGAAAAACTGGCGGGCGCTTCCAGGAACCCCCGACATCGCCTTGACGCGCCGCAAGATCGCCATCTTTGTGGATGGCGATTTTTGGCATGCGCGAGGGCACGAGGACAACCCCGGAGAACAGATCGCATCGAGACAGGCATATTGGAAAAAGAAACTCACCCGCAACGTCGAGCGCGACAAGGATGTAAATGAAGCCTTGACGCAGCTCGGTTGGCTTGTGCTGCGCTTCTGGGAATCCGACATAAACAGCGACCTTGAAGCCTGCGTCAGACACGTCCTCCGATATTGTTGAAACGACGATCTCCTCTCTTCGCCTTGCCCACAGGAATGGTCTCAGAATCGCGCTGAACGGATCGGCGATTCCTGGGAAACCTCTGCCCCCGAAAGCGTCGTTCTTCTTCGATCATTCTGCATGTTTTTCTCGGACTTTTTCAACCAAAAATCGAAAAGTTCTTGAGTTTTTTTGCTTTCCATAAAGGATTTCCCATGCTCGACGGGGAATTATAGCAGAAGGGTTTTTCGGCGCAATCTGCTTTTGCGTCGAGCGAACGGTTGAGGGATTCATCCCGGATACGGGAAATCGGTTCCAAGGAACGGGAGAGATTATGCCATGGAGAAGGAGCATGTGACAACAGGCAGGAAGGTCTACCTGGGCAATCATTCCATTGAATATGAGGCATTCATCGCCGAGCCGCGCCTGATCGAGGTCGATCCGATGGAGTGGCAGAAGTATATGTCGGAGCAGGCGAAGCGGCGCTTGAAGAAGGCGGAGGAGAAGGCGCGCCGGAAGGCTGCCGCGGAAGAGGCGGCGCGTGCACAAGAAGAAGCGGCGCGCGCACAGGAAGCGGAGACAGCGGCAAAAGCGACGGCACAGGCAGCCGCCCCTGCCGAGGAGTCGCCCGAGGCCATCGCCGCGCGCATTGCGGGCGACAGGACGCAGTCGCAGGCGGACATCCTGGAGATCGCCAAGCATACGGTCGAGGAGCCGCAGGCGGAAGACATCGTCTCCCGCATCGAGCGCGAGCGACGCGAACGCCAAGCGGCGCTCCTCGATCTGGCGAAGCAGCAGCAGCAGCTGGAGGAGAAGCGCGCCGAGAAACGCTGATGGCGTGCAGCCTTGCGAAGCTGCACGCACGATGGTCGTCCGTGGGCATCGTGCGCCGCCCTCATCGGGAATCAGGCAGCCTGCCATGACCGCGGAGATGATTCTCGCCTCAAAATATCAGAAAATCTTGACAAATCAAGGCGCTCGTTATACAATAGAGACAAGCAAGAGGGGAAGAAGAAGCCGGCGGATGAAGTGCCCGGCATCTGCAGCTCACGGAAGCGGCAGAAAAAAATCTCTGCGGAAAGGAGGAGAATCCGATGGGACTCTAAGTCTCAAAAAGATCGGATAACGCCGAATGAGAAAAGAATCGTGCCTGAACGAATGACCGCCGCGCGAAAGCGCGGCGGTCATTCGTTTCTTTCTTCTATGCGAGCAGTTCGCCGAGATTCTTCATGATCTTCACATGCGGCAGAGCTTCGAAGGCAGCGCGTTCCGTCGTGCCCGTGAGCACGGCGGCGAAGTCGACGCCGGCGGCCTGCGCCGCTTCGGCGTCCACCGTGTTGTCGCCCGTATATATGACCTCCGACGTTTCTGCGCCGAAGCGACGGCAGGCAGCGAGGATGCCTTCGGGCGAGGGCTTGAGGGTTTCGACGTCCTCGCAGCCGATGACGAAGTCGATGAGGTGCGCCGCATCGTCGGCAAGGAACTTCTCCATGATGCGATGGCGCGTCTTCGTCGAGATGACGGCGACCCCGGCGCCGAGGGAGCGCAGTTTTTTTCAAGCAGCGGCACCGTCTCGGGATAGAAGTGCGTGTTCGGCGTCATCTTCTCGTCGGCTTCCCGGCGATAGTTGACGAGGAAGCGCTCGCATTCCGCTGCCGTCTCGATGCCCGCAATGCGGCGGATCGCCTCCTCCATGGGAAGGCCGATCGTCCGCCGGATCGACTCGTCGGGCACGTCCTCATAGCCGAGCTTCCTGAGCGTCGTGTGGAAGCAGCCCACGATGCCTTTCTCCGAGTCGGCGAGCGTGTAGTCGAAATCAAACAGATAGCAGCGGTACTTCATCGGTTCATCCTTCCCGCTCAGATGGATTTCAGCTGATCCAAGGCGTCGAGGACTTCCTTGGATGTGGACTCGATCTCGGGCAGCAGGGTGTGCACCCTGTGCTCCTCGTGCCCGGCATAGGCGTCGATGGCTTCCGCGCACAGCCGGTGGAAGCGTTCGTGCGATGCGTCGAGCTTCTCGAAGACGGGCGTGCCGCCGTACTTCGCCTTTCCTTCTCCCGCGTACCAGTTGCCGAGACGGCAGGCGCGGTGGTTGATGACGTCGCTGGACGAAAGCTGCATGTTGCCCAGGAGCATCTGGTTGATGCGGGCGAACCACAGCAGATGATCCGTCTTGGCGAGGTCGAGGATCTCGTTCGAGCTCAGCGAAAGGCCGATCTTGAGGAAGTCCGCGCGCACGGCGCTCGATTCCATGAACACATGGAAGAGGCCCGTATTGCACTCCTTCGACTCGTTCTTCGCCGTGCCCATGTTATCGACCGCCTGGCTCAAGGAGGCCGTCATTTCCTCGAAGGAAGCGGACTGCTGCTCGGCAAAGGGCGCGAGCTTGTCCATCGCCGCGCGGATATCCGCGAAGGTGCCGTGGATCGCCTCTGCATGTTTCTCCGTCGCCTCGATGTTCTCCGAGTTCTTGCCGAACGTCTCATCCACGGAATCGAACTGGCCGCCGAGAACCTTGACCTCGCTCTGGATCGACGTGAGTTGCGTGCGGATCTCTTCGACCGACTCTTTCGACTGCACCGCGAGCTTCCTGACCTCTTCGGCGACGACGGAGAAGCCGCGTCCCTGCTCGCCTGCGCGCGCCGCCTCGATGGAAGCGTTCAGGGCGAGGAGGTTCGTCTGCTCGGAAATGCCGTTGACCGTTGCCACGAGCTTGTTGATGTTCGCCGTCGAGCTGGTCAGGGCGCTCATGCGCTCCATCATGTGGCTGATGCTGTCGCCGACGACCTTGTTGCCCGCCGCCACGTCCTTGATCGTCTCGCCCGTCGCGTTCATCGCTGTCTGTCCCGCGTCCGTCTGCGCACGGATGTCCGTCGCCGTGGAAGCCATGTCGTTGATCGAGTCCGCGAGGCCGCGGATGACGTCCATGACTTCCTGCACGCCGCTCACGATGTCCGCCAAGTTGAAGAACAGCTTGTTGAGCAGGATGGAGGCCTGTACCTGCTTCGCCAGACTGTCGTTCAGCGTCATGACGATGTCGTGCGCCTGCTTCGCCTGCTGGGCGACGAAAGCCTGCAGAGCACCCGCCAGTGGCTGCAGGGAGGCATCTTGCACCTGCGGCGGGGGCGCGTCGAGCTTGTTCGCGGCGAGCGCCTTCAGATAGCGCTCCAGTTTCTGAATGTCGTCTGTCCTATTGGACGAGGTGGCAGGCACTCCGGCCATTGCTTTTTGAAAGAGACTCATGCTGGACTCCGTTCCGCCGTTGCCGCCAACGGCACAAGATGAAAACAAAGGTGCGGCACTCCTCTGTCGGCATGGCGTTCATGCAGGGACGCGGCCGTGCAGATTGCGACGTTCCGAACGCTCTCGCTTATCCCTATTATATCCTTAAAAAACCCCTGTTTGAACAGCTCTTTGAAAAAAATTTTTTCGCTGAAGCTACGCGAAGGATCTCCCGGCAGCGACACAAGCGGGGAATGCGCCGCCGATGCAGTTCCGAGGATATGCTTTCCTTCCCTGCCGCATGTATGGAAGCGAACGACACGGGACGCTCCCGCCAAAGGGAGCGTCCGAGAAGCAACCAACAGGGAAAAGGAGTGGGAACGATGCGTGTATTCTTGAATCCCGGGCACGATCCTCTGTACGACAGCGGCGCGGTCAATGATGCGCTCGGCCTCAGGGAGTGCGACGTCGCAGCCGACATCGGCGAGCGCGTGAAGCTCTATCTCGAACTGGTCGGCCTGGAAGTCTTCCTCATGCAGAGCGACAATCTCGCATGGGAGAGCCGCCACCTCGAACGCTGGAACGCCGCCGTGACGGACGAGGCGAACCGCTGGCACGCCGACATCTTCGTCAGCCTGCACTGCAATGCAGCGGACGGCGAGGCGCACGGCACGGAGTCGCTCATCTACGCGCGCGGCGGCAGGGCGGAAAGGCTCGCGCGCGCGATCACCGGCAGATCACGACGTCGCTCGACACGACGGATCGCGGCATCAAGGAGCGTCCCGAGCTCATCGTCCTCCACGCGACCACGATGCCCGCCGTCCTCGTCGAGATGGCGTTCATCGACCATCTGCCCGAGGCGAAGCTGCTCACGGAAAAAGCCGACGTCTTCGCGCGCGCCATCGCGCGGGGCATCACGGACTACGAGAGCGAGCTTTCGGCGGGCGTTGCCGCATCTGCCGAAGCATGGACGGCACGACCTATCGAATGAAGCACGAAAGAAGCCGCAGGCAGCGCATTTTCGCGTTGCCTGCGGCTTCTTCTGCCCTTCCGACCTCTTGGCGGCCAAGCTCAGAACACGTACTTTCGCTTCTGCTGCTTCAGCTCGCCATAGCGCAGGCGATCGAGGTCCCAGATCGATCCCATGACTTTTTCCATCGGCGCGTCGGCTTCAAGCACGAGGACGGGCGGCACGTCCTCTTCGGGGAAGACGAGGAAGGATGCGACCTCCTCGCCGTTCTGGAAGAAGATCTCGATGGCGGTGCGGTCGATGAAGATGTTCATGACGAGCGAGCGGTAGGTGTAGAGCTTGAAGGTGCGCACGCCGCGCCCGCCGAGCTTCATGCCCTCGCGGCTGATCTCCACGATGTCCGTCTCGCGACTGTAGCTGATCTTGACCTTCTCCCTGCCATAGCGAAGCTCGACCTTGATGTTCTGCGCGACGCCCATGACGATGTTCGCGAGGGATCTCCGCGCAGTAGGCGAGCTCCGTCTTCAGGGACGGCACGGCGAGGCCGGAAAGCTCTCGCGCGCTCCGCTCTACGCGCAGCGCCTTCAGCTCGGGCAGAGGGCGCGAGTAGATCTTGCCCTGCTTCAACGAGAGGACGCGCGGCAGCGTCAGGGTGTGCATCCAGCCGTGCTCGCCCGTCGGATAGTCCTCGTCCTTGTGCGGCATGCTCATCCAGCCGAAGAGGATGGCGCGTCCCTCGTGCACGCCCACATGCGGCACGAAGAAGTCGAAGCCGCGGTCGAGCTCCTGGAACTTACCGTGCAGCATCTCGCGTCCCGAAAGCGAGAGATGACCCACGATGTAGCCCGATTGGAAGAGGTTCTGCCAGTCGAACTCGCGTCCTTCCAAGCCGCGCGGCGAGAAGAAGAGCACATCGTGCTTGCCGAAGGAGAGGAGCGCCGGGCATTCCCAGACCTTGCCGAAGAAGCCGAGCTGCGTCCGCAGCTCTCCCGCGAAGCGAAAGAGCCCCTTCTCCTCGCGATAGAGGAGGAGACATCCCCGCGCATCGTCCGCAGGCGCCGCCTGTGCGCCCAGAAGCGCGTAGGCGTGACTGTCCCGCACGAAGAAATGCGGTCCTTGGAAGAGGTCGGTATACCCTTCGGGCTGCTCCTTGATGAGAAGCATGTCCTTCTGGATGACGCCTTCCTTCGTCAAGGTGCCGAGGATCTGGCGATTCGCACGCCTGCCCTCTTCCTCTCGCCGTCCCGTGTAGAGGACGCGCAGCATGCCGCCGTTGATGAAGGCGGAGCCGGAGCCGCAGCCGTCCTTGTCGTCGTCATCCGTCGGCCACAGGACGAGCTTGGGATCGGTCCAATAGACGAAGTCGCGCGTCTTGAAGAGGACCCAGCCCTTGTTCTTGTCCTCGGTCGAAAAGGGATTCCACTGGCAGAAGAGATGGTACTCGCCCCGAAAGAAAACGAGCCCCTTCACACTGCCCGTGAAGCCGAACGGCAGCTCCAAATGAAAGCGGTTGCGCCAGCGGTGACCCGCATGATGCAGCTCATCTTTCAAGCGAGAGTCAAGTTCCTTCTTGTCGTATTCCATCGTTGCCTCCTACTTTCATTGCATGCGTGAGAGATTGCCGAACTTCGTGAACTGCTTGAGGAACGTGAGATCCACCGTGTCGACGGGGCCGTTCCTGTGCTTGGCGATGATGACTTCCGTGATGTTCTTGTTCTCCGTCTCGGGGTCGTAGTAGTCCTCGCGGTAGAGGAACATGACGATATCGGCGTCCTGTTCCAAGGAGCCGGACTCCCTGAGGTCGGAGAGCATGGGTCGCTTGATCTGGCGCGATTCGACGCTCCGGGAAAGCTGCGAGAGGGCGATGACGGGCACATTCAGCTCACGCGCGAGCGCCTTCAAGGAGCGCGAGATCTCCGAGATCTCCTGCTGGCGGTTGTCGCCATTCTTGCTCGCGCGTCCCTGCATGAGCTGCAGGTAGTCGATGACGATGAGCGAAAGCCCGTGCTCCGCCTTCAGGCGGCGCGCCTTCGAGCGCAGTTCCATGACGGTGATCGAGGGCGTGTCGTCGATGTAGAGCGGCGCAGCGGACAGGCGGTTCGCCGTATCGATGAGGTCGCCCCACTCCTTTTCCTCCAGCTCGCCGACGCGCAGGCGCTGCGAGTCGATGCGCCCTTCCGAGCAGAGGAGGCGCTGCACGAGCTGCTCCTTGCTCATTTCCAGGGAAAAGAAGGCGACCGGCTCGCGTGCGCGAAGCACGACGTGCGCCGCGATGTTCAGGGTGAACGCCGTCTTGCCCATCGAAGGACGCGCGGCGACGAGGATGAGGTCGGACTTCTGCAGTCCCGCCGTCAGGTGGTCGAGTTCCGTGAAGCCCGTGGGAAGCCCCGTGATGCTGCCCTTGTTGTTGTAGCGCGCATCGATCTGCTCCAAGGTGTCCAGGAGGATTTCCTGCAGCGGCACGAAGTCCTTGCTGCGCTTGCCCGACGAGACGGCGAGGATGCGCTTTTCCGCGTTGTCCATGATGTCCTCGACCTCGTCGGCGCTCTCGTAGGCTGCGCCCGCGATCTCCGTCGCAGCCGAGATCAGCGAGCGCAGCTGCGCCTTCTCGTGCACGATGCGTGCATGGTAATGCACGTTCGCTGCCGTCGGCACGGAGTTCGCGATCAGAGACAGCGCGGGGATGCCGCCGATCTTCGCGAGCTTGTCCGCCTTCTTGAGCTGCTCGGTCAAGGTCACGAGATCGACCGGCTCGGTACGATCCTTGAGTTCCATCATGGCCTCGTAGATCAGGCGGTGCGTCTCGCGATAGAAATCGTCCGCCGACAGCTCTTCCGCAGCGGTCGTCACGGCTTCCGGCTTCAAGAGCATGGCGCCGAGGACAGCCTGCTCGGCTTCGACGCTCGCGGGCGGCATACGCTCCATTCAGACGGCCTCCTTTGACTTTTCGAGGGATACGGACGGGGCGTCCTCCTTGGCGGGAGCTTCGCCGCGGCCGTCATCTTCCGCCTTTTCCGCCGGCTTTTTCCAGCGCGAGGCGCACAGGAGTTCCGTCTTCTTCGGGGAGCGAACAGCACGGCGAAGGCTTCCTCCGCCGTCTCGACGGCGTGTATGTCAAGCCCCAGATGACCCTCGGGGATGTCCTTGTCGTTCTCCTTCGGGATGACGAGCGTCTTGATGCCCGCCTGCTTCGCGCCATACGCCTTTTCGAAGACGCCGCCGACGGGGCGCACGCGCCCGGCCAGCGCGATCTCGCCCGTGACGGCGACATCCTGGCGCAGCGGCTTTCCCGTCACGGCGCTGACGAGCGCCGCAAGGATCGCCATGCCCGCGCTCGGGCCGTCGATATTGCCGCCGCCGATGACGTTGATGTGCACGTCGTAGTCGTGGATGCTCTTGCCCGTGAGGCGGCGCAGCACGGACGCCGCGTTGAACACGGAATCCTTCGCCATGCTGCCCGCCGTCTCGTTGAAACGCACCTGTCCCTTGCCCTTTTCCTCGGCGGGAAGACGACCGCCTCGATCTCGATCACCGACCCCAAAAAGCCCGAGACGCCCAGCCCGAAGACGTGCCCCGTCTCGGGCTTTTTCGATGCTTTCTTCGTCACGAACTGATAGAGGCGGCTCACCTGCGCGACTTCGTAGATGTCGCTCTTGGCGATCTTGACGCTCTCGCCTTCCTCCGTGCGCGAGAGCGCGAGGCTGTAAGCGTCGGCGAGGATGTTGATCGCCTTGCGTCCTTCCGTCGTGTACTCGCTGATCAGGCGCACGACTTCGTCGTCCACCTCGACCGCGAGCTTCTTCGCGGCATTTCGCACGATCTCCTCGATGTGCTTGGGCGTCAGCGGCTCGAAATAGATCTCCGCGCAGCGCGAGCGAAGCGCGGGATTGACGTGCGATGCGTCGCGCGTCGTCGCGCCGATGAGCACGAAGTCGGCGGGCGCACCCTCCTCGAACAGCTTCCGTATGTAGGGCGGCACCTTCTCGTCCGTGTGGTCGTAATATGCCGACTCGAAGAAGGCGCGCTTGTCTTCCAGCACCTTCAGGAGCTTGTTCTGCAGCATTTCGTCCATCTCGCCGATCTCGTCGATGAAGAGGATGCCGCCGTGCGCCTCCGTCACCATGCCGGGCTTCGGCTCGGGGATGCCGCTGTCGGCAGGTCGCGCCGCGCCCCTTGGTAGATGGGATCGTGCACCGAGCCCAAGAGCGGGTTCGTCATGTCGCGCGAATCCCAGCGCAGCGTCGTGCCGTCCGTCTCGACGAAGGGCGCCGACTCGAAAAACGGCGAATGCGCCTCCTTCTTGACGGCTTCGAGGACGATGCGCGCCGCCGTCGTCTTGCCGACGCCCGGCGGGACGTAGAGCAGGAGGTGCTGCGGGTACGGCGAGGAGAGCTTCGACGCGAGCGCCTTGACGGCGCGTTCCTGGCCGACGACTTCTTCGAGCGTCTTGGGGCGCAGAAGCTCCATGACGGACTGCGTGAGGTGGATCTTTTCGAGCGCTTCGAGCTCCTCGCGCTTCTTCGCCGCCTGCGGCGATTCAAGGCCGCTCTTCTCGTCCTTCAAGACCTGCATACGGATGTCCTGCACATAATCCTGGTGATTCTCTTCGAGCTTCTCCTGGATCTTCTGCTCGATCTTGTCCTCCATGCTGCGCCGCGCCATGATGTCGGCGATGCGCTCAGAAAGCTCGACGAGGATCGCGGGGATCTCCGCTTCCGTCGGCACGCGCTCGATCGTCGGGTTCTCGTAGACGATGCGCTCAAGGGCGAGGACGCGCTCAGCACGGACAGGAGAGCGCATGAGACGCATGGCGTCCATCTTGCCCGCCTTGATGACGAGCCTGTCCGAGCCGGCCTCTTCGGCGAGGATCGAATAGAGCGCGTCGATCTCGCGGTCGATGCGCTCCGCCCCCTCGTCCAGCGGGACATGGGGAGCGGGCGCAGCGTGACCGGAGAAAAGACGCTTGAAAAAGTTCAGCATGATACCTCTTTCCTGCTCATTCGGCGACGACGACCACGCCGATCGTGCTCTGGATCTCCGGATGCACCTTGATCACGGCCTCGTATTCGCCTGTGCCCGTGACTTCGCCCTTCAAGGCGATCTTGCGGCGATCCACCTCGATGCCGTGCTCCGCGAGGAGTGCGTCGGCGACGTCCTTGCCCGTGACCGAGCCGAAGAGCTTGCCGCCTTCGCCGATGCGCACGGCGACCTTGACGCTGACCTTCTCCAGCTGGGCGGCCAGAAGCCGCGCTTCGTCCGTCGCCTGCTGCTTCTTCCTCGCGGCGGAATTCGCCTTCTGCTTCGCCGTCTCAAGGTTCGCCGCCGTGGCCTCGACGGCGAGCTTCTTCGGCAGCAGGAAGTTCCTGCCGTAGCCCTCCGAAACCTCTACGATGTCACCCTTGCTTCCTACCTTCTTTATGTCCTGCTGCAATATCACTTTCATCTTTGTCCATCTCCTCGATATGTTTCTGACTGATGGCGATGGCGCGTTCCTCGATCGAGGCGAGCGATTCGCCCTTGACCTGTGCGCCTGCGACGTTCTGATGACCGCCGCCGCCAAAACTTTCCATGATGACCTGCATGTTCAGATCTCCCGTCGAGCGTGCACTGATGCCGACCCTCTCCGCGTCGAGCTGGAAGAAGACGAGACTCATGCGCACGCCTTCGATGCGCAGCAGCGAGTCGGCGACCTGCCCTGCGATCGCCTGCACGTTCGGAATGACCGTCGGGAAGCGCGCCGTGATGAGGCCGCCGCTGTAGAGACGCGCCCCCGCCTTCCCTTGGGAAAGCGCCCTTTCCGTATCGAAGTCGGCACGGAAAAGGTGGCGCACGACGACGGGATCTGCGCCGCCGCGCCTGAGGAAGGCCGCCGCCTCGAAGGTGCGGATGCCCGTCTGCACGGTGAAATTCTTCGTATCGACGACGATGCCCGAGTAGAGCGCCGTCGCCGCGAGGCGCGAGAGCACGAGGTCATCGCTGAAGTACATCAAAAGCTCCGTGACAAGCTCGCTCGTCGAGCTGGACGCCGGCTCGATGTACACGAGCAGCGGCGACTTGATGAAGCTGTCGCCCGAACGTCGGTGGTGATCGATGACGATGACCTGCGCGATGCGCTCCAAGAGCACGGGCGCGGCGACGAGGTGCGGGATGTGCGTATCGACGACGAAAAGCACGGGATTCAAGGAATCGATGCTCTCCATATCCTCGGCGTGAATGAGCATTCCCTCGTACTCGGGCGCGTCCTGCAGAACCTCGATGAGCTTGTCGATGCCGTCGTTCATATCGCTCAGGACGATGTGCACGGGCTTCTTGAGGTCGAGCGCCATCTTCGCCATGCCGATCGCCGCACCGAAGCAGTCGAAGTCCTCGTTGTGGTGACCCATGATGAAGACCTCGTCCGCGTTCTCGATGATCTCGCGCACGGCGTGGGCGACGACACGCGCCTTGACGCGCGTATGCTTCTCGACCGCCTTCGCCTTGCCGCCGAAGAACTGGTTCTTGCCGCCCATGCGCACGGCGACCGGTCGCCGCCGCGCCCGAGCGCGAGGTCAAGTCCTGCCTGCGCCTCCCTGCCAAGCTCCTCCATCGACTGCTCCTCCGCGACGGCAAGCCCCATGGACAGCGTCAGCGGCAGGCGGTTCGTGCTCTGCAGGGCGCGCACGCGATCGAGGATGTCGAAATGCTCCCCGATCGCACGATCGAGAGACTTCCGCTCGATCACGGCGACGTAGAGATCGTCGCTCACGCGGCGCATGAAGCCGCCGAGACCCTTGAGCCATTCGTCGAGACGGCGGTTCGCCTCGAAGAGCAGCGCAGTGCGCTCCGCCTCCGAAAGCCCCTGCATGACCTCGTCGAAATTGTCGATCTGGATGTAGGGCGAGAACGGCGCGGCTGTTCTTGAAAAAGAGCCGCAGCTCCTCGTATTCCGTCCAATCCTCGACGTAGAGCGCCATGAGCCCCTCGGATGTCGTCCGACGTCACGATCGGGCGATAGCGGACCTTGTAATAGTGCGCGTCATGGGCGAAGACATACTCGCCGGAAGCCCCCCCAGATCGGCTCCGGGGATGATCCCCGGCCAGAAATCCTGAGAGAAAGGCTCGGCTCGGGCGTCTCCCCAGATAATCCTTCACGGCGCCGTTCGTCCACGCGATGCGCCCTTCGGGATTGACGATGACGACCGCCTGCGGCAAGCGCTCGATCGCGAAATTCGTCACCTCGCTCACGTTGCGCACGACATCGCGACAGTAAGTCTCGAACGCGCGATGACGCGCCAAGCAGCGCTCACGCGCGAAGAGCGCGACGAGCAGCCAGACGACGAAAGCGATGGACGCAACGTAGGCATTGTAGTAGGACAGCACCAAGACGAGCGCCAGCAAAACGGCGAGATGAACGCAGGCGTCCAGCCACGCCGACAGATTTCGAGGCAAGAAAGCCACCTCCTGTAAAATTCCCGGAAAACCGCCCGAGCGGTTTCCCTATCGCCGACGACTGAAGCGGCGGCGGTAGTCGAAATACATATCGAAAAGCCCGGTGAAGGCGATGAGCTGCATCATGAAGGCGCTCAAGACAGCAAACGCGACGAGCACCCAGCGCCAGAAACGGCCGATCCGCCAGTGATCCGCCACATACCAGAGGGCGAAAAGCCCTGGATGAGCCCGGCGAACGTGGCGATGATGTCGCCGTTGAGCGACGCTTCGTAGAGAAGCTCGATGTGGCGCGTGCCTCCCCAATAAAGCCCCACGAGAGAGAAGCCGAAAAGGAAGAGGAAGTAGACGGAAAAGCGCCATTCGCGAAAAGGCGGCAAAGCCGGCATCCGCTCGCCGATGCGCGAAAGCAGAAGCCCCACGGCGAAGAAGTTCAACAGGGACGGCGAGCGCCGCTTCCACGATGAAGATCGTCGGCGCGAGCAAGAAACCATCTCGATGAGTGACGCGATCTGTTTTTCCACCGCCTGCACCTTGGCCCGGCGAGATTGCCCTCCGACTGCACGGCAGAACCAAAACTCTGGTACGACTCGCGCACGGCATCGAGAAACGGCGCCAGAGGATCGATGCCAAAAGATGAGCGCCACCAAGGAAAGCGCGACGATCGTGCCCAAAAGTGACACCGCCAAGCCCCCCTTGACGAGGCGCACCGCCGTCCACTGGCGGCGCAGGCCGAAGCCCAGGAAAAACGCCAGCGGCACAGCGAGAAAGAGCGTGTGCAGCGCCCCTGCTGCGCCGAGCACGGCATAGTAGAAGCCGCCCGCCGCGAGGACGCCCGGCAAGGCGTAGCCGTAGCCGTGACGCAAGATCAAGACGACCAAGGGCGCCGTCCATGCCAGCAGCAAGACCACGCCCAAAACCGGCAGGAACGGTGCGGCAAGCGCAAAGAGAAACGCCATGATGAGGAGCGCCCAACGCTCCTGCCCCGGCGAAATCTGTCGCATCGTCATGTTTCATCCTCTCCAGACCAAGACGCACCCCCGAAAGGCGCACATCTATTTTTTTGTCGCGATACCCTATTATAACAGAAAAAGACGACGATTGTTAACTTCCACGGGAAAATGATTGTTCCGGGCAGCGCTCTTTGCTATAATGTTCGCAGTTGTACGACAGGCGGCAGCGCGGATGGCTCCTGCCGACGAGACTGGGAAGAGGGGAGAGGCGGCCACATGACAACAGAGGAAAAGCGCAGGGCGGAAATGCAGACGGTCAAGAAGATGCTCGAAATCTACTGCCGAGCGCACCACGGCAGACGCCTGGAGCTTTGCGAGGACTGCGAAGCGCTGCTCCGCTATGCCCGCGCCCGCGTCGAGCGCTGCCCGCACATGGAGGAAAAAACATTCTGCAGCGCGTGTCCGACGCACTGCTACGCGCCCGCGATGCGCGAAAAAATCCGCGAAGCCATGCGCTACAGCGGCCCGCGCATGATGCTCCACGCGCCCGTCATGGCGCTTCGGCACATGTGGATCGAGTGGCGCGAAAAACGCCGCTAGAGAACGCGCCGCCCTCTTCGGCAGGCGCACTCCGCACAGATGTGGTATAATAAAAAGGAGTACAGACGAGGAAGGGGCGACGCGATAGAGATGTCACTGGAAGAGCGCAAGCGAGCATACGATGCGGTCTGCAAGAACGTGCTCGCCGATCGATATATCTTGGCCAACATTCTCAAGGGATGCGTCGAGGAGTTCCAAGATGAAACGATTGACGATATAGCTGCGAAATGTATTCAAGATGCACCCGAGATCAGCACGATTCCCCTGCGAGCCGATGAGGAAGAGCTGCTGAAGCTCGACGGGCTCAACACAGAAAGCAGTTCCCTGACGGAAGGGGTCGTCTATTACGACATCCGCTTCCGCGCTGTTCTGCCGCGCAGCGAGAAGAAGATCAAGCTCATCATCAACGTGGAGGCGCAAGACAACTTCACGCCTGGCTATTCGCTCCTGAAGCGAGCGATGTATTACTGCTGCCGCATGATCTCGTCACAGTATGGCACGGTGTTCTCCCACGCCGACTACGACTCGATCGAGAAGGTCTACTCGATCTGGATCTGCACGCATCCGAGCAAGGCGTGGGAATATACGATCACGAAGTATGCCATGCAGGAGACGAACCTTCAAGGCAGGGCGCGGGCGGCGAGAGAAGACTACGATCTGATCGTGCCCATCATGGTCTGCCTTGGGAAAACGCATTACAAGAAGCTGCAGGGGCTCTTGCGCCTTCTGCATATCGTTCTGCTCCATAAAAGCGGGGATCAGCGGGACGAGGTGGAAAAGGAGCTGCAGGAGAAGTTCCACGTGAAGGCGATGCCTGATATCGAGAAAGGAGTGGCAGAAATGTGCAACTTGAGCGAAGGAATATACAGGGACGGCCTGGAAGCCGGCATGGCGCAGGGCATGGCGCAGGGCATGGCGCAGGGCATGGCGCAGGGCAAGGAGGACAGCGCGAAGGATATGGCGCTGTCCCTGCTCGACGAGAACATGCCGCTCGATTTCATCCTGCGCGTGACGAAGCTTTCCGCAGAGCGCGTGCGCGAGATCGGCGCGGCGCACGGGCATGTGATCTGACGAGGGTGAAAAGCGAGGCCGGATGTCGAAAGAACCGGCCGTCGGAAGGTTGAGGAGGCCATACGGAATGAAGAGGCTTGTTGTTTTGACTATATTGGCAGCGTTGGCGCTTTTTGCGGTCGGCTGCGGGGGCGACGGAAAGGCGGCGGGAGCGCCGCGGCAGGCATCGGCGGCGGAGGCGCAGAAGATGATGGCGTCGGAGAAGAACTATATCATCCTCGACGTGCGCACGAAGAGCGAGTACGGCATGGGACACATTCCCAAGGCGATCAACATCGCAAATGAAAGCATCGGCTCCCAGCCGCCTGCAGAACTTCCAGACAAGGATCAGCTGATCCTCGTCTATTGCCGCAGCGGAAAGCGCAGCCACGATGCGGCGCAGAAGCTCGCTGCTATGGGATATGGAAACGTCGTCGACTTCGGCGGCATTATGGACTGGCCCGGCGAAGTGGTGCAGGATTGAACGGTTCGATCATTCGAAAGGATGCGTGATGTGATGAAGGAAGGTCTTTTCCTTTGCTATCCGCGCTGCAGCACCTGCCAGAGGGCGCAGCGCTGGCTGCAAGAGCATGGCGTCGAAGCGAGGACGCGCGACATCAAGGAGGAGAAGCCGACGGCAGACGAGCTGCGCGCCTGGCACGAGCGCAGCGCCCTGCCGCTGAAGCGCTTCTTCAACACCAGCGGTCTCAAGTACAAGGAACTGCATCTCAAGGACAAGCTGCCCGCGATGAGCGAGGATGAGCAATACGAGCTTCTCGCTTCCGACGGGATGCTCGTCAAACGCCCTCTTTTCATCGGCGAGGAGTTCGTCCTTGTCGGCTTCCGGGAAAAGGAGTGGCAGGAGCGTCTCGGCTGATGCGTGACGAGGCTGCCGGCAAAAAAGATGCGCAAAAGCGGCGCACCGTTTGGCTATGTGATTCGAGGAGAGCTAGGATACGATGACGATATTGGAGACTGCCCGCGAAAAGGCAGCGAGGGGAGAGAGGCTCAGCCTGGCTGACGCCTTGGCGCTGTACGAGGACAACGATCTTCTTTTTCTCGCAGACGCGGCGCGGCGCGCGAAGAAGCGAGCGAGCGGAGCGAGCGTTTTTCAATGTGAACCGCCATATCAATCTGACGAACATCTGCACATCGGGCTGTCCCCTGTGCGCCTTCCAGGTGCCGGACGGGGACAGCCGCGGCTATGTGATGGAAGAGGCGGACGTCGCGCGCGTCCTGGCGGAGGCGAAGGAGGTCAGGCGGCTCGGCGAGATCCATATCGTCTCGGCGCTTCATCCGACGAAGCCTTTCGACTACTATCTCGGCATCGTGCGCCAAGTCAAGGCGGCGCTGCCCGATGCCGACATCAAGGCGTTCACGCCCGTCGAGATCGTGCATTTCGCCGAAATGACGGGCAAGAGCGTCAAGGAAGTGCTCGCCGCCCTGCAGGAGGCGGGACTTTCTTCTCTCCCGGGCGGCGGGGCGGAGATCCTCTCGGATCGCGTGCGAAAGATCATCTGCCCGAAGAAGGCGACGGCCGCCCAGTGGATCGAGACGATGAAGGCGGCGCACTCGCTCGGCATACGCACGAACGCGACCATGCTCTACGGTCATGTGGAGACGATCGAGGAGCGCCTGCAGCACCTCGTCACATTGCGCGAGCTGCAAGACGAGACGGGCGGCTTCCAGGCGTTCGTTTCCTTCCCCTTCCACCCGGCGAATACGCAGCTGGCGAAGGAGTACGGCATCGAGCGCGTCGGCTCGTGGGAGGACATGAAGATGATGGCGCTCTCGCGCCTCATCCTCGACAACATCCGCCACATCAAGGCGTTCTGGATCATGCTGACCATGCCCGTGGCGCAGCTCGCCCTGGGCTTCGGCGCGGACGACCTCGACGGCACGATCGGCGAGGAGAAGATCATCCACGCGGCGGGCGCGAAGACAGGCACGGGCATCACGCGCGAAAGGCTCTGCCGCATCATCCGCGAAGCGGGCTACGAGCCCGTGGAGCGCGATACGTTCTATCATGCGCTGGCTGACGGAGAGGGGGAGGCGTAATGCGCCTGACGGAAAAAGAGGGCGAGGCTCTCCTCCTCGCACAAGATCCGATCGCGCTCGGCAGGGAAGCCGACGCCGTCCGGCGCGCGCGCTTCGGCAACTGCACGACGTTCATCGTCGACCGCAATATCAACTATACGAACATCTGCCGCAACGAATGCAGCTTCTGCGCCTTCTACCGCAGGGCTGACGCGGCGGACGCCTACCTGCTTTCCTACGAGGAAATCCTCGACAAGGCGCGCGAGACGGTCGAGGCGGGCGGCACGCAGCTGATGATCCAAGGCGGCCTGCATCCGGAGCTCGGCCTTGACTACTACGAGGAAATGCTGCACCGCTTGAAGCGCGAGTTTCCCATGCTGACGATCCACTCCTTCACGGCGACGGAGATCCTCTACTTCGCGGAAAAGGCAGGGCTTTCCGTCGAGGAGACCTTGAGGCGGCTGCAGGCGGCGGGACTCGACAGCCTGCCGGGCGGCGGCGCGGAGATCCTCGTCGACCGCATCCGCCGGAAGATCGCGCCGAAGAAGATCGTGACCGACGATTGGCTGCGCATCATGAAGACGGCGCATACGATCGGCGTGGAGAGCACGGCGACGATGGTCATCGGCTTCGGCGAGACGATGGCGACCGCATCGAGCACATGGAGAAGATCCGCCGCCTGCAGGACGAGACAGGAGGCTTCCGCGCCTTCATCACATGGACGTTCCAGCCCGGCCATACGGAGCTGGGCGGCGAGAAGGCAAGCTCCTGGGACTACCTGACGACGCTGGCTTTGACGCGCCTCTACCTCGACAACATCGCGCACATCCAAGGCTCATGGGTCACGCAGGGCGAGCGCATCGGACAGCTGACCCTAGGCTTCGGCGCGGACGACCTCGGCAGCATCATGCTCGAAGAGAACGTCGTCAAGGCGGCGGGCACGCGCTACGAGATGTCGATCCAGAAGATGGTACGCCTGATCGAAGGCGCAGGCAGAGAAGCCGCGCAGCGCGATACGGAGTACCGTGTGCTGAAGAAGTACAGATAAATTCAGCACAGCCACCTTGAGGCATCTTTTCCGCCCCATCGGCGTCGGCAAATCCTCCGCATAGCCCTGCTATGCGTCCGGTTTGTCTCCTTGATTGGACGAAAAATCTGCATCAATCTGGCAGACTTCATTTTATCAGTAATTCTTAAAACCTTCAGCGAAAGGAGCGAATAAATGGCACAGCAAGAAATTCCCGCCGCATCGTTCGGCATCGTCGGCGGCTCGGGCACGCTTTCGAGCGATTTTCCCGCGCGTCTTCCCGCAGAAGACGTCGAAATCCTCGCCGACAACCTCATCTTCGATACGCCCTACGGCAAGAGTCCCGCGTTTCGCCTGTTCGCGGTCGGCGAGGTGCGCGCGCTCGTGCCGCATGCACGGCTGGCGTTCGGGCGTGACGCGAGCCGACGCTTCGCGCCAGGTGTTCTGGATCTTCCGCGAGGCCGGCGTCGTGCGCGTCCTCTCCGAGGGCGGCGTCGGCACGGCGAATCATTTGCTCGACCCGCGCGACTTTCTGATTCCCGACGACTATCTCGACCTCTCGAACCGCAAGGACGTCATGCTCGACGGCAGGTATCTGCTCATCATGCGCGACGCCCTCTGCCCCGAGCTTCGCGCATCGCTTCTGGCGGCGACGAAGAAACGCTTCTCGGGGCGCATCTTCGACCGCGGCATCTACGCCTGCACGGACGGGCGCCACTTCGAAAGCTCCGCCGAGGTCGCCATGCTCAAGGGACATGCCGACATCATCGGGCAGAGCATCTGCCCCGAAGTCTACCTCGCGCGGGAGATCGGCGCGTGCTATGCGGGGCTTTACTACGTCGTGAACTACGGCGAGGGCATCCGCCCGAAGTGGTCTTACGGCACGATGAAGGACATCTTCTACGACGACGCGCCGATGATCGGCGAAGTCCTCCTGGAAACGATCCGCCGGACGTCGGTCGAGGAGCGTCACTGCGAGTGCCTCGCGCTGCGCAAGGAAACCCTCTTGAAGGACGTCTACAACGAGGCTTCGGACAAGGGCTGAGAGCCCAAACGAACAAGGAAAGGGAGTGCATCTCCTTTGGACATCAGGGTTGTGGCGTACTTCCTCGGACGCATCGCGCAGGCCGAAGGGATGATCTTCCTCGTGCCGCTCGCCATCTCCTTGTGGTACGGCGAGACCTCCATGCTGGCGCTCTTCGCCACCGCCGCCCTGAGCGTGGCGGCAGGCACGGCGCTTCGCCGCGCAGGAAACGAGCCGGGCGACCGCCTGACGCTGCGCGAGGGCATCGCCATCACGGGCGTCGGCTGGCTCTTGGCAACCTTCCTCGGCATGTTGCCGTACCTTCTGGGCGGCTATCTCGGCTACCTCGACGGCATCTTCGAAAGCATCTCGGGCTTCACGGGCACGGGCGCCACCGTCATCGAAGACATCGAGGCCATGCCGCAGGGCGTGCTTCTCTGGCGAAGCCTCACGCATTGGCTCGGCGGCCTCGGCATCATCGTCATCTTCATCGCGCTCCTGCCAGCCACCGGGCAGGGCGCGATCACCATGTACAACGCCGAGTCGAGCGCCCAAGGGTCGGAGCGCGTCCTGCCGCGCCTCAGGACCTGACCGCCGTGCTCTTTCGCATCTACGTCGTCTTGACGGGCGCGGCGTTCCTCGCCTCTTCCTCTGCGGCATGAACGCGCTCGACGCCGTCAATCACGCGATGTCGACGATCGGCACGGGCGGCTTCTCCACCCTACAACGCGAGCGCCGCGCACTTCGAGAGTCCCGCCATCGAGCTTTGGATGTCGCTCTTCATGTTCATCTCGGGCGGCAGCTTCGGGCTTTACTACCGCATGTACAAGAAGCGGGCCGCAGATCCTCTGGCGCAACTCCGAGTTCAAGGTGTATCTCGGCATCGTCGGCGGCGCGGTGCTGCTCATCGCGGCGAACCTCTTCTACCGCGGGCTTTACAACGTGCCCGACGCCCTGCGCTTCGCGCTCTTCCAGGCGACGTCTCTCTCGACGACAGGCTTCGTCTCCGCCGACTACGAGCTTTGGCCGGGATTTTCCAAGGGCATCCTGCTGCTCCTGATGCTCACGGGCGGCTGCGTCGGCTCGACGGCGGCGGGGCTGAAGATCGCGCGCATCCTCCTGCTCTTCCGCATGGTGCGCACGATCGTCTTGGAAAAGCTCCACCCGCGCGTCACGACGCCCGTGCGCATGAACGGCGCGAGCGTCGATGAGGCGACGCTGCACCGCACGGCGATATTCTTCTTCCTCTACGTCCTCTCCATCGCCTTTTTCGCCGTGCTCATGACGGCGGACAACATCAAGACCTTCGACGCCATCGGCATCAGCGTAACGACCGTCGGCTGCATCGGCCCCGCCTTCGGCGTCGCGGGCGCGACAGAGAACTACGCGGGACTTTCCGACTTCACGAAGGGGATCCTGTGCTTCGCCATGCTGCTCGGCCGACTGGAGATCTTCACGCTGCTCGTCATGCTCTGCCCGTCGTTCTGGCGCTCGAAGAAGAACTGGTGACAGCAAAGCGCATACGCCTCGCCCACATACGTCCGACCCGAGCAGCGGATGTGTATTTTTGTACATCCGCTGTGTTATACTGTTTGCAAAAGGAGGAGAACCGAGATGTATGCATGCGGGGGGAAGAAGATGCTCAATATGATGATTCTGGAAATTCTGCGCAAGCACTCGGATGAACAGCATCGACTGACGCAGAAGGAAATCATCCGCCATCTGAAGAGCATCTACGGTATTACATGCGACCGCCGTTCGGTGCGCAGCAATGTTGAGGCGCTGCAGGAGATGGGCTACGACATTGAGACACGTCCCGGCTATGCGCTCATCTCAAGGACGTTCGACGACGCGGAATTGCGCATGCTGATCGACAGCGTGCTCTTTGCCCGCGGCCTGTCGGCAGCACAGGCAGAGCGCTTGGTCGGGAAGCTCAAAGCACTCGGCAGCGACTACTTCCAGCCGAAGGTTTCCCATGTGGTGCATCTGCCAAAGCTGCACCATGCAGAGAATGCGCAAGTCATGATTTCCCTCGACGTGCTGAACGACGCCATCGAAGCGAAGCGCAAGGTGCGGTTCATCTACAATCGCTGCGGTACGGACTTCCGCCTGCACCCGCGGCGCGAGGAACCGTATGTGGTGAATCCCTATCAGCTGGTCGCACAGAACGGCTGGTACTACCTCATCGGCAACTACGATGCATACGACAATATCTCACATTACCGCATCGACCGTATCACCGGCATCGAGATGCTCTCTGAGGCAAGGAAGCCGAAGAGCGCCATTCGCGAACTTGCGCGAGGCTTCAGTCTGCCGCGTCACATGGCAGAGCACATCTACATGTTCAGCGGCAAGAGCGCCACGGTGCGGCTGCGGACCGATACCTATATGATGGATTCCCTTACGGACTGGTTCGGCAGGGATTTTCATATCCGCCACGAGGGAGACGGTCGCATGATCGTGACGCTGCGCTGCAACGAAGAGGCGATGAAGTACTGGGCGCTTCAGTTCGGCGCATACGTCGAGATCATCGAGCCCGAGCATCTGCGCGAGGCTCTGAAGGATGTGCTGCTGCACATGTGCAGGACCTACGGACTTTGAGCAGATTCCCAGATAGCGGCTTGCTCCATTTGTTCCTTGACAACTTCATAGAGGAATCATCGACAGGAAAAGTTTTAAAACAAAGGAGTGAGAACGATGCTGTTTATGAATTTCAGGTAAAATGCAATCTGACAAAGGAGATGCAGGCCGCTTCAAGCGAAGACTCCCGTGATTCGAACAAAGATCTTTCCATCTTTAACTCACAACGCAAGCGGGAAAGTTGGCTCTCCAACCTGAATGATGCGCTCAGGGAAGTGTGCACGGACGCAATGGTTCTGCTCTTCATCGACCGCATCCTTCCGAACGGCTTTCATATGTGCACCGCCTTGAATCAGATGAAAGCGGTGACCGCAGGACGGCTCGGGAAGAAACTCGCTCCCCTGCTCGCCGAAACGTGCGATGTGCAGGAAATCGCCATCCACGGTCTGCGCGAGGTTACACGCGAACAGTTTGTGCATCGCTTCGAAGGCTGTGACAAAAAGAATTATATCAATACCTACAATCCCTTTTTATGAGATGAACCTCGACTATGCGGACAATTCGACCTTCCAACTGACGGAGGAAATCCTTCGTAGCAGGCCGCGCCTCTCGCATGCACAGGCGAACCTTGAAGCGGAAGGTCTGCTGGCGGACAGCAGTTTTTTGGCAGAACTGGCGCGAATCTATGCCGCGCAGAACGAGCGCAGGATGTTTTACGGACATCCCGTGCATTACCATATCACAGCGGGAAATTCGGAGGCGGCGATGGCGATGACGCGCCTTCTCGCGCGTGCGCTCCATGCCAACAAGCGCCTTGTGGGGCAAAGAATCAACCGCATTCATAGGATTAAGGAAACCTGTTTCGACGAGGAAGATCTCGAACATCTGCTGCACCATGCGAAGGGAGGCGCTGTCGTCATTGAAATGTGCGGCTGCAGCGAAGAGGAAGAAAACTATGCAGGAAGCTACGAGCGGGTTATGGAATATTTCGGAAAGATCATCCGCAAATATCAGCGCGACACGCTCTTCATCCTTGTAGAGTTCCATACGCAGACGAGAGCGTTGAAAAAACTTCTGGCCTACCTGCAGGAAGACATCTCTTTCGTACACATCGAAGAGGGCGCGGGCAGCCGTGCGCAGGCAGCGGCGTATCTGCAAAAACTTGACACTCAGTCGTCGATGCCCCACTACAGCGTGCGCGAATTGGAGCAGGCGCTCGGCGGGCGGCATACCTTCCGCGTTTCGGATATTCACCAGATTCATGAGAAATTGTATCGGGATGCACTGAAGACCAAGGCTTACCGTGCGTATCAGGACATCGAGTTCTATAAAGAGACGATAGCCAAGAAGTCGGAGCAGGATGCAAAGGCCGCGCTGCAGGAGATGATCGGACTGAAAAGGCAGAAGGAGCTCGTGCGGCAGATCGTCGCTTCGTTCGCCGTGCAGAAACGGCGCACCGAGCTCGACATGGACGCGCAGCGCCCGTCCATGCACATGTGCTTCACGGGCAATCCGGGCAGCGCGAAGACGACGGTCGCCCGCCTGCTCGCCGACATCCTGAGCAAGGAGAACATCCTTGCGACGGGGCACTTCGTCGAGTGCGGACGCGCCGACCTCGTGGGCAGGTACGTCGGCTGGACGGCGGTGCAGGTCAAGGAGAAGTTCCGGGCAGCGCGCGGCGGCATCCTCTTCATCGACGAGGCGTATTCGCTCGTCGACGATCGTTCCGGCAGCTACGGGGACGAAGCGATCAACACCATCGTACAGGAGATGGAGAACCATCGGGAGGACGTGATCGTCATCTTCGCGGGCTATCCGAAGAAGATGGAAAAGTTCCTGGGCCAACAACGAGGGCCTGCGCAGCCGCATCGCGTTCCACGTGGACTTTCCCGACTACACGCCGGACGAGCTTGCAGAGATCCTGCGCCTGATGGCAAAGCGAAGCGGCTGCACGCTCACGGAAGAGATCGTCGCGCATTGCCGCACGAAGTTCGCCGCTGTCTGCCGACAGGAAGACTTCGGCAACGGCCGCTTCGTGCGCAACGTCTTCGAACAGGCGCTCATGCGGCAGGCGCAGCGGCTCTGTGCGCTTCACGAGGGACAGCCGCTCACGAAGGAAGAGCTGCTGCAGCTCACCGCCGCCGATTTCGACGTCGCCGCCCTGCAGCCTGCCTCATCAAGCCGTGCCCCCGTGGGCTTTTCCATCTCGTAGGCGTCTTCCTTCCCCGGACAATCGGAAGGAAAAGACGTACAATAGGTATATCTGATGTACTCAAACTTCGCACATTAAAAACATTCTACATACCTTGAAAACACTGACTTTATGCCAATGAAAACACTCTCCTTATGCACATTTTCGTAGTTTTTGCGACAACAGTACAGGAAGCTCTTCAAGAAGCCTTGCAGCTGTTCATGGATCTTCCCTTCATCCAGCATGGGCTTCTCTTGGAGTCGTTCAACAAACAGCAGCAAAAGGAGGCGCATGGCTTCCACGAAGCACACATCCGGCAACTCATCCACGGATAGATAGAACAGCTCTCCCAGACTTCGTGCATCTTTGCACTCGCGCTGCTCCACTGCCAGGAACATGTACCGCGTGAACACGATGGAGACATGCGCTGTCATCGCGTCATACGAAAGAGAGCGGCAATCCTTCTCTAAGCGCAGGAAACTCTTGCACACCTTGAAGAACACCTCGATGCCCCAGCGCTTGCCGTAAATGCGGATGACTTCCTCCGCCGTGAGGCTCATGTCCGTCGTCACCAATACCAGCCAGTCCTTCCGATGGTTGCGATTGCGGACAAAGACAAGGCGCACAGGGAGGGATTCTTCGCCCTTGACGACAGCGGCTTCCACACTCAGCAGATACTTCGAGCGGCCACGCCGCTTTCGGTGTTGCTTGTAGATCGCCTTCACATCCTGCAGGCATCCTTGATGGAGGTAGTGTATCTTTTCCGTCTTCTTTGCCATGGCGACCACATCGTAGCCAAGACCGTGAATCTTCAGGAGCGATGCCGGGGAGCAGAACCATGTGTCGAACAGGACGTGGCGCGCTGGGATATCGGCAGCCTTCGCTTCCTGCAGGAGCTGAAGCATCACCTCGGTTGCCTTCTGCTGGGCAAGTTTTCGCTGCTTGCCGCCATTGGAACGAGCGTCCACTTTCCGTGACGCCTCACGGAGGCGATTCTTCGTATTCTCGGTAGAGAGCAGCGTATGGCTGACAGGCAGAAGCGTATTGCCATCCGACCAGCAGAGCGTGAGCATGCGAAAAGCCATAGGAGAACTCCTTCTTGGCGTGGTCGTAGAGGCGGGCGAGAAGCTCCACCTTCTTGGAGCGGGCGCGATGGTAGATGGAATCGTCGAGAATGAGCACGTTGATGCGATCCGCCTGAGTCAGGGGAGCGAGCGTGGCATGAATGATGGCGGCGGCAAGCTCGGTCGTGAACCTGCGCCAGTGGATTCGGCAAGAGTTCATGAAGCGATAGAACGTATCCTTGCCGAAAAGGCATGGCGGCGCTTTTTGGAGATGCATTTGCGTGTAGACGGAACGTTGCTGGAACACCATGCGGAAAACCAGCAGGAAGATGCTGAGGACAGGGATGCCGCGAAGCTTGTACGCATTTGCCACACGGAGGATGCGACTGACTTGATAGCGACGGAAAAAGACCTGCATTTTCTTAGAAAGCAGTTCCTCGTCTTGGTGGTTTTGTGTTATACTGTTCATAGCATGAGCCTCCATTGGATGTTTTTTGTTTGACACTTAAGATTATACCAAATGGATGTTGCTCATGCTATTTTATTTGCCAAGGCGATAGATATTTCAAGGGTTACAGCAGATTATTCATCTGCGAAGTTTGAGTGATGTATCTATTGCACAGAAATCAACGCTCCGGCGAAAAGGAGAGATCGTCCATGGAAAGCAAGATCGCCAAGCTCATCCATCTGAAAAGCCACCCCGTAGCCGTGCTTCATGCAGAGGCGGCGCCTGCGGACGCCATGCAGTTCAAGGAAGGCGTCTGGGGATGCACCGTCGCCCTGCTGGCCGCAGCGAGCAAGGGAAAGACGACCGCGTTCACGGAAAAGACGACCGTCTGTCTCGGCGCGAAGACGGGGATGGGATTTCAAGACTACCCGCGCGGCTGGATCGAACACTTCCTCTCGACGGGCGGCGAGAACATCGGCAGAGAAGGCGAATTCTACAAGAAGTCGCCTGCCTTGGCGCAAGACTTCATCGAGAACATCCGGCGACACGACGGCGGCCCCTGTGTCGTCTGCAAGCCCTTGCGCGATGTCCTGCCCGAAGAACGGCCGCTCGCGGTGATCTTCCTCGTGAATGCCGACCAGCTCTCCGCCCTTTCCACCCTCGCGAACTACGACAAGAGCACGCAGGACAACGTCAAGCTGCTCTTCGGCGCCGGCTGTGCGCAGGCGGTGCTCTACCCTGTGACGGAGGAGCAGGACGGCGGCGCGAGCTGCTTCATCGGCCTGACCGACCCTTCGGCAAGAAAGTGCATACCGAAGGAGATGCTTTCCTTCGCCATGCCGTACAGCCGCTTCCTGGAGCTGGAGCGCGAAGCGGAGGGCAGCTTCCTCACGAAGGAGACATGGCAGAAGCTCTCGGCGCGCTTGCAGGAGGCATGAGGACTTTTGCCCGAACGAGTTTTTCCAGCTCTTTCGGCTCAACATCCAGCAGATACATCCATCGCCCTGCAGCCCGCGCCTCGGCGACGGCCGCCTCGACTTCTTCGTAGTAGGCTTTCACCTCCCTGTAATAGTCGAGCCGGGCATCTTCCATATCCTTTTCGTCAAAGATGTGCCACCTGCACCAGCCGGCAAGCTCGGGACGCCGCTCAGCGATCAGCGCGAAGCACGCCTGATTGTCCTTGATGACCTGCTCCTGCCAACGACGATCGCCGCTCGTCGATATGCCGCTGCCGTATTCGTACCAGATGAGGTTGTGATTCCAAAAGTCTATGTCGATACCATCGGCGACCATAAGCGTATAGGCGCGGTCTTCCAGATGAACGACCCTGCCCAACATGTACTCCGTGTACTGCATGAGGATTTCCCGACGCGCCATGAAGGCCGCGCCTATGGCATAGTCCTGGCATAAGAGATGCGCTTTCCTGGCGGCTGCGAAGTCGCCTCTTTCATACGGCTGCATGCTGCGCGGGTGCATTTCATCCAGAACCTTGTAGCGCCCGCCCTCCTCCTGGTAATAGCACGCACGTCCGAAAGCGGCGAGACGGCCGCCCGCTTCCATGAACCGAACCATGTCGGCCAATACATGGTCGCTGTAGAGACAATCGCCGGGCGAGATGTTCTTGATGTACTTTCCCTGCGCATGGGAAAAGGCGCGGTATACATTGCGCACGACGCCTTGATTCTCCGGGGCTTGGAGGATCTTGTACGACGTGAATCCCACGGAGGCGAAAAAAGCCTCGATCTCGCTTCTCGCGAAATCCTCTGTTCCGTCATCGGCAACGATGACCTCGAACGAACATCCCATCTGACGGAGGACGGAGACAAGCGTCCTGCGCAGTTTCAAAGGATCGGAGCGATATGTGATCACGCAGACGGATACCTCGAAACGATCCCTTCCCCGACGTTCTTCGCTGCGGGCGAAGAGCGCTGCGTCTTTGCCGTACAGGATTCGCGGCTGCTTCTCCAGGCGGTTGAGCAGCTGCAGGCAGCGCTCTTCCCGCGTCAAGATCAGGATATCCGCCAATCGGAGCACGGCAAGGGAGAGCGGCTCCTCTCCCGCGAAGGTCAGCACCAAAGGCGCGTCTTCGCCGAGCGCGTCGAGCGCGTCTTTGAGTCGGGCGAGCGGCTCGGCGCCGCCCTCTGCCGCCGACAAGTCGAGCAGCAGCGCCACCCGATCCGCTGCGCAAAACCTCCTCGTGTACTGCTCGAACACGGTGCGCCAGACGGCGTCGGTCGCTCCGAAATCCGGCCGGAAGCAATAGAGGCGCACGCCTTCTTCTTTCAGCTTCTGAAGAGTTCCTATCATTTCGATTCCTTTCAACATAGATGCACCGCCCATGCAAGAATTCTTCTTTGCCTCCCATCGTAATCCATACAACGGAAGAATGCAAGAGCATACGGGACAGGACTTTCGCAAGAACCTTGTTTTTGCGGCAGTCCTGTTTTTTATGCGCCATTCATGATATGATAAGAAGAGTGAAAAAAGATGCGGGGAAGCGTTTCTGCATGAGCAGTTTTTCCCAGGGGAGGAAGTATGCGAGAGGACAACGTCATCTTGAAGAGCCGCTTGCTGCGGCTCTGCGATTATTTTGCAGGCGCAGGGGACGCCGCGAGCGAGCGCAAGGTGCGCCAGCTTGCCGAAAAGCTCGTGCGCGGCGAATTCGGCGTCGCTTTCTGCGGCCATTTCTCGGCGGGCAAGTCGCGCATGATCAACCGCCTCCTCGGCGCGATGCTGCTGCCGTCGAGTCCCATACCGACGAGCGCGAACCTCGTCTATGTGCGGCACGGCGAGGAGTATGCCGAAGCATCGTTTCCGAGAGGGAAAGCCGCGCCGCTACCTCGCGCCCTACGACTACGACCTCGTGAAGTCGTTCTGCCGCGACGGCACAGCGATCGAGAGCATCGAGATCTCGACGGCGGCGGCGGCGCTCCCTGCCGGCGTCGTGCTCATGGACACGCCGGGCATCGACTCGACCGACGCTGCGCACCGTCTGGCGACGGAGGAGGCGATCCACCTCGCCGATCTCATCTTCTACGTCATGGACTACAACCATGTGCAGTCGGAGGAAAGCTTCCTCTTCACGAAGTCGCTGACGGAAGCGGGAAAGCGCGTCGCGCTCGTCATCAACCAAATCGACAAGCACCGTGAGGAGGAGCTGTCCTTCGCTTCCTTCGCGGCGGGCGTCAGAGATGCGTTCGCCGCCTGGGGCGTGCAGCCGGAGGCGATCTTCTTCACCTCGATGAAGGACGAGGCGCACGAACACAACGAATTCAAGGCGATGCAGGCCTTCCTGCGCGATGCGCTGGAAAACCGTGCGGCGGCGCTCGAAGAATCCGTCGCACGCTCCTTGGAGAAGATCTCTGCCGACGCCGTGATGCGCGCGGAAAAGGCGGAAGAAAAGAACCTTGCCGCCTCCCTCGCCGTGCTTGAGCCGCTGTCCTTGGCGGAGCGCGACGCGCTCTGGGCGGGCAGCCGCGCCCTGGAGCAGGAAGCGCAAAGTCTGCGCGAGGACGGACGCGCCGCCTTCAACGCGGGAATCGAGAAGATCCTCGCCAACGCCTACATGATGCCCTACGAGGTGCGCGAACTTGCGCGGCTCTACCTCGAAGCCTGTGCGCCCGACTTCAAGGTCGGCTTCTTCGGACGCGGCAAGAAGACGGCGGCGGAGCGCGCCGCGCGGCGCGAACGCCTGTGGCAGGCGCTTGCCGAGAAGGTGCGTCTGCAAGTCGATTGGCACGTCGCGACGTATCTGAAGGATTTCGCGCGCGACCGCCACATCGAGGGCGAGGCGGCCGCCGCCTTCGCCGAGAGCTTCACGGCTCTGCCCACAGACGATGTCTTGGAGGAGAACCAGAAGGAAGGCGCGAGCACGAGCTACGACGGCAGCTATGTCCTGAACTACACCGCCGCGCTCGAAAAGGCGGTCAAGGAGTGCGCCCGTTCGCGCCTCGCCGCCGTCGGCGACGACCTTTTGACGCGCGTGGAGAAGCGAAACGGCGTGCGCCTCGCCGCCATCGAGGCGGAGCTTTCGGGCATGGCGGAAGAAGTCGCCGTCTCTTCGCCGTGCGGCAGGCGAAGAAGCGCGTCAAGGCGAAGGAAGAAGCGCTGCGAAACCTCTTGAAAGCACGGAGGTCGCCGATCTGGAAAACGCGGAGATTTTTCCATCCCGAGGAGGCGGAAGTCGAGATCGTGCAGGGCGACGGCACGCCGAGCGCGACAGCGCAGGATGCGGCGGCAGCGGCGCAGGATGCGCCGGCGATGGACGCAGAGACGCCCGCAGAGACGCTGCAGAGCAGCGCGAAAAGATGCGCGCGGCGAAGACGCGCCGTCCGACCTCGCGGCCTGGGTGCCGCGCCTTCGCCGCGCGGGCGCTCTCGTCGCGGGCGTTCCGGGACTGGCACGCCTCGCCGAAGAGCTGTCGGCACGCGCCGACCGACTGGAAGGCAAGGGATATCTCGTGACGCTCTTCGGCGCGTTCAGCGCGGGCAAGTCGTCTTTCGCCAACGCGCTCCTGGGCGAGAACCTCCTGCCCGTCTCGCCGAACCCGACGACCGCCGTCATACAGAAGATCCTGCCCGTGACGATGGAGAGGCCGCACGGCACGGTGCGCGTCCGCCTGAAGGACGAAGCCATGCTGCTCGCCGATCTGAACCGCGCCCCGGCGCCCTTCGACCGCGAGGCGACAAGCCTCATGGACGCGCCTGCGCTCGTCGGCGAAGCGCTGACGCTCGCGAGCGACCTCCGCCAGCAGCAGGCCTTCCTGCGCGCCTACGAAAAGGGGCGCGCGGCTTTCGCGGGCAAGGCGGGCACGTGGATCGACTGCACGCTCGAAGACTTCGCCGCCTACGCCGTCGACGAGGACAAGGCGTGCTTCGTCGAAGAGATCGAGATCTATACGGACTGCGAGCTTACGAAAAGGGGCGTGACGCTCGTCGACACGCCGGGCGCCGACTCCATCAACGCGCGTCACACCGACCTCTCCTTCCGCTTCATCCGCCAGTCCGACGCGATCCTCTTCGTCACCTACTACAACCATGCCTTCTCCCATGCCGACAGCGAATTCCTCGTGCAGCTCGGGCGCGTCAAGGACGCCTTCGAGATGGACAAGATGTTCTTCATCGTCAACGCCATCGACCTCGCCGAGAGCGAGGAGGACGCCGACGACGTCCTCGCCTATGTGCGGCAGAACCTCGCGCGCTTCGGCATCCGCCAGCCGCGCCTGCACGCCGTGTCGAGCCTTGCGATCCTCAAGGAAAAAGCTCGCGGGAGAGCATCGCGGCACGCAGTTCGAGAGCGCCTTCCATCACTTCATCTTCAACGACCTCGCAGGCCTCGCCGCGCGTGCGGCAGAGGGCGACTATCTGCGCACGCAGTCCCTCTTGGACAGTCTCATCGAAGAGAGCGAGGAAAGCGCGGAAAAGAAGGCCGAGCGACGCGACGCGCTGGAAAAGAGCGCACAGAGAGCCGCGCATCTCCTCGCGTCGCAGAGCAGCGACGACATCAAAAAGCGCGCCGCGCAGGAGCAGGAGGAGCTTCTCCACTACGTCGCCGAGCGTGTCTTCCTGCGCTACGAGAACATGTTCCGCCTGAGCTTCAACGCCGCGACGCTCGGCAAGGAGCACGGCAAGGCGAGCCTGCGAAAAGCGATGCGCGAGCTGCTCGAAAGTCTCGGCTTCGATCTCGCGCAGGAGATGCGCGCGACCGCCGTGCGCCTCGAACGCTTCCTCGCCCGGCAGGGCAAGACGCTGCAGCAGAAGCTCGCCAAAGAGCTTTCCGAGGGAGAGCGCGACTTTGGCTTCGGCCCCGAGGCGGCGGAATGCGATCTGGGGCTATCTTTTGCAGCGGCCTTCGCCGACGTCGAGCCGGAGGCCTTCGCCAAGGAACTCGCGCTCTTCAAAAGCCCCGCGCAATTCTTCGAAAAGGGCGGCAGCAAGGTCATGGCGCAGGCGCTCAAGGAAAAGCTTCGCCCCTTGGTGCTGTCGCATCTCGACAAGGAGGGCGCACGCCTCAAAGAGAGCGTCGCCCTCGCTGGCCGCGCCGTCTTCGACGCGGCGCTCGCCCATGTCAAGAAGGAAGTCGAGAGCTACTACGAGGGCCACCGCGCCGCCTTGGCGGGCGGGCTTTCGGCGGCGAAGCTGCGCGAGATCCGCGCAGAACTTTGACCATGCAGCGACGGAGGAGGGACGCGGATATGGCCGGCACGCTTATGGACAAGGAGCGGGGCGGCAGGGAAAAAGCGCCGCTTCTTGCTGCCAAGAAGCAGAAGAGCGCTGCCCGCCTCTTGCTGCTCCTCCTCGCCGCCCTCAGCCTCCTTCTCGCCGGCTGCACCGAGGAGAAGGGCTACATCGACTTCACGCGGCGCGCGGCGACGCCGGAAGAGCCGGCGTCCGAAAGGCCGCTCGTCATCGCCTTCGCGCCCGTCACGAGCCCCGAGGCGACGCGCCAGCCCTACGAGCGCATGGTCTCCTACATCGCGGAGAAAGCTCGACCGCCCCGTGACCATGGTGCAGAAGCGCGGCGCGGCGGAGCTCGATCAGCTCGTCGCGGCAGGAGAAGCCGACGTCGCCTTCCTCTCGACGGGAGCTTACACGGCGTACCGCGGGCAGGAGCCGATCGAGCTGCTCGCGATGGTCGAGACGAACGGCACGATCCTCTACCGCACCTTCATCATCGTCGCCGCCGACAGCAAGATCGAGGACTTCGCCTCGCTCAAGGGGAGCGTCTTCGCCTTCGTCGATCCCCTGAGCCATTCGGGCAGGCTCGCCGTCGATTACCGCCTGCTCGAAGAAGGCCTGACGCCCGAGCAATACTTCGGGCGCATCTTCTACACCCATCACCACGACAAATCGATCTGGGCGGTCGCCAACCACCTCGCCGACGGCGCGAGCATCGACAACCAGATCTACGAGCATCTCCTGCAGACGAACCCGCAGCTTGCCGCGAAAGTGCGCATCATCGACGAGCTTGCCGTCGCGCCGACCGGCCCCGTCGTCGTGCGCCGGAACCTCGCGCCCGAAGAGAAGGAAAAGCTGCGCCGCATCTTCTACGAAATGGCGGACGATGAAGCCATGCGCCCCGTGCTGCGGTCGGCGGTCATCGACCGCTTCGTGCCGCCCGAGGGCGAGCTTTACGAGCCTCTCCGCCAGAAGTTCCTGGCGCACGAGCGTCTTTCGGGGAATGATATGGAAAAGCAACTGACCGTCCGCTTCAACATCCTCCTCGTCGGCAGCGTGCTGCTCTGCGACCTCCTGCTCAGCGCGTTCTTCCTCGTCTCGCTTCGCGCGACCCTGATCGACGGGCTGAACCGCTCGGGGCGCGAGATCGCCTCGGCGCTCGGCGCGGTCATCGCGAGCGACATCCTCCTCGACGACCGCTTCACGATCTCCGACCAGTTGGAGCGCACGATGGAAAAGAATCCCGAGGTGCGCTACATCCTCGTGACCTACCCCGACGGGCGCATCCTCTCCAGCACCTTCGCGGACGGGCTGCCCGAAGGGCTGCTGGCGCTGCGCGAAAAGGACGATACAGAGCCGCACATATACAGGAGCAGCGACGGGCCGATCCGCGAGATCCTCTACCCCATCGACGACGGCATCACAGGCTATCTGCGCATCGGGCTGACCGAGCGCGAGGCTCGCGCCCTCGTCGAGCGGCGCGGGCGCGAGCTGTTCTTCGTGCTGCTCCTGCTCATGCTCCTCGCGACCTTCCTCGCCACGCGCTATGCGAAGCTCCTCGGCGCACTGCAGCAGAAGGAACGTCTGCGGATCCGGCTCATCGGCCAGCTCTTCTCGGCGCGCGAAAAAGAGCGGCGGCGCATCTCGCGCGAGCTGCACGACGAAACGAGCCAGTCGATGGTCTCGATCCTCGCCTACCTGCGCATCCTGCACGGCAAGCTCGTGACGCCCGAGCAGAGGGAGCTGCTGCAGGAGGCGCGCGAGCTGACGAGCGAGACCTTGCAGGGGACTCAAGCGTCTCGCCGCCGACCTGCATCCGCCGCTCCTCGAAGACCTCGGGCTGCTCGTCGCCATCGAGAAGTACATCGATGCCCTGCAGCGCACGCACGAAGAGCTGACCCTGGAATGGAAGACGCAGGGCGACTTCGCCGGGCTCGACCGCACGCTTGCCCTCGTCGCCTATCGCTCCGTGCAGGAAGGGCTGACGAACATCGTGCGCCACGCCAAGGCGAGCCATGCGCAGGTCCGGCTCTTCGCCACGGACGAGGAACTTCGCATAGAAATCGCCGACGACGGCGTCGGCTTCGAAAAAGAAGCGGCGGAAAAAGGCACGTCTCGACCGCCACTTTGGGACTCGTGAGCATGGCAGAACGCGCCGAGCTTCTTGACGGGAGCTTCACGATCGATAGTGCGCCCGGCGCGGGTACGCGGCTCTTCCTCTGCCTGCCGCGCAAGAAGGAAAGGAAAACGTGATGGGAAAACAAGAAAGAGCCTCTGCGCATCCTGCTCGCCGACGATCATCGCGTGCTGCGCAAAGGGCTTTCACTGCTCCTCTCGTCCGAGGAGGATTTCACCGTCGTCGCCGAAGCATCCGACGGCGAGGAGGCACTCGAAAAGGCGGCAAAAACTGCGGTCGACATCGCGCTTCTCGATCTCTCCATGCCGCACATGGGCGGCATGGAGTGCCTGCACCGCCTCAAGGAAATGCAGCCCGACATCCGCGTCCTCATCCTCACCATGCACAGCGAGCGCCAGTACGTCTGCGAATGCCTGCGTGCGGGCGCGAACGGCTACCTCTGCAAGGACTCGCTCGACGCTGAGCTTTTCCGTGCGCTGCGCACCGTCGCCGCAGGAGGACGCTACCTCGGCGAACGCGAGGCGGACCTCCTGATCGACGGCGCGATCGAGACCCCCGCCGCGCCCGTCGCGCTTTCCGCCAGAGAGCGCGAAGTGCTGGAACTCATCGTGCACGGCTACTCGCTCTCGACCATCGCCGACAAGCTCTACCTCTCGATCAAGACCGTCTCCACCTACAAGACGCGCCTCTTGCAGAAGCTCGACTGCACGCAGAACTCCGAGCTTGTCGACTACGCGCTCAGGCACAACATCCTCGGCAGGAGATGAAAACAGAAAAGAAGGCTGCAAGAGGCGATCCCGTCTCTCGCAGCCTTCTTTTTCGTTTCTCGTTCCTCACATCTTCTCGATCAGGTCCAGAAGCTGCGATATGCTCTTCTTGCCGAAGTGCATATCCCTGTCGTCGTTGATGAAGAAGCACGGCACGCTCATGATGTTGTACTTCGCCTTGATCTCGGGGAAGAGCGCCAGATCGTAGATGTCCGTCCGGACGTTCGGATTGAGCGTCGCGATGCGCTCGGCGCTCGTGACAAGCTCGGGGCACATCGTACACGAGAGACTGACCAGGATGGTGATATGGAAGATCTCGTCGATCGCTCGATGCGCTTGCGATCCTCTTCATTGACCTTCTGCCCCGCGCTCGACGCATTGTAAAGCCCAAGCACGAAGCTCGTGAACTCGTGCCCGCCGGGGATGCCGTGGAAGGCGATTCCCGCCCGAGAGCCGTCCGCATTGCAAAGACGCACGTTCGGCACGCCCGTGCCGCCCGTGATCTCGACGGACAGCTTGCCCGTCATCTTCGCGAGCTGCGTCATGAAGTCGAGCAGCTCGCTCGACCGCGGATCGTCGCTCAGCGCGACTTCCAGGCGCAGCGGGCGTTCCATGCGCTCGAAGACCGTCGCGAGCTGCTTCTTCATTTCCAGCGTGAAAGGCCCGCTCGCCGAAGGCATCGGCTCGCCCTTGCCCGTATCCTTCACCCTATGGCACGCAGAGCATCGCACGTTGCTCTTCGCCTTGCGCCCTGTCCTCTTCGCGATCTTCTCGGCGTACTTCTCCATCTCCGTCGCGGCGACAGCGCCGTCGCCCGTCGCCGTCACGACCTGGCGCAGCGGCTTGATGCAGACGTCTCCCGCCGCGTACAATCCTTCCACCGTCGTCTGCTGATGACGATCGGTGACGATATAGCCATGCTCGTCAAGCTCGGCGATTCCCTTGACGAGAGACGTCGAAGGCTCGTATCCCGCAAACACGAACACCCCGAAGGAATCTCCTCCTTCGGGCGTGAATGCCGTCCGCTCGCCCGTGGCGAGGTTCTTCCATGTGATCTTGCGCGGCAGCACGTCGCCCTCGACCGACTCGACCTCCGTCTGAAAGAGGATCGAGATCTTCTCGTGCTCTTTCGCGGGCTGCGCCGTCACGGGCGCACAGGTGAAGTCCTCCTCGCGCACGAGGATCGTCACATGCTTCGCATACTTCGTGAGGAAGACGCTCTCCTCCGCCGCCGCGAAGCCGCCGCCGATGACGAAGACATCCTTGCCCGTGAAGAACTCGCCGTCGCACGTCGCGCAGTAGGCGACGCCATGGCCGCGAAACTCCTGCTCGCCCGGAAAGCCGAGCTGGCGCGGATGGGCGCCCGTCGCGAGCAGCACGGTGAACGCTTCGCAGTCGCCGCGGCTCGTATGCACATGCCATGTCTCGCCCTTCTTTTCCAGCGAATCGACCTCGGCGAGCAGGAACTCCGCGCCGAACCGTTCCGCCTGGCGGTGCATCTTCGCCGTGAGGTCAGCGCCGCTCGTCGGGTCGCTGCCCGGGTAGTTGACGACTTCCGCCGTCAGGGCGATCTGGCCGCCGAACGTTTCCTTTTCCACAACGAGCACGCGGCAGCAGGCTCTTGCCAAGTAAATGGCGGCGGTCAGCCCCGCAGAGCCGCCGCCAATCACTACTGCATCGTAAAGCTCGTTCAGCTCCGCCGCCATCTCAGAGCGCTCCCACGAGGTCGAGGGTCGGCTTCAGCGTCTCGCCGCCGGGCTGCCACTTCGCGGGGCAAACCTCGTCGCCATGCTCCGCGACGAAACTTGCAGGCCAAAAGCTTTCTCAGAAGCTCATCGGCGTTGCGCCCGACGTTGCCCGCGTTCACCTCGTAGGCGACGATCCTGCCCTCGGGGTTCACGATGAACGTGCCGCGCTCGGAAAGGCCTGCCTCTTCGATGAGAACGTCGAAATCGCGCGCGAGGACGTGCGTCGGGTCGGCGAGCATCGGGTAGGTGATCTTCTTGATGCGTTCCGAGTGGTCGTGCCATGCCTTGTGCACGAAGTGCGTGTCGCACGAGACGGAATAGATCTCGCAGCCCGCTTCCTTGAACTTCGCGTAGCTGTTTTCCAGATCCTCAAGCTCCGTCGGGCAAACGAAAGTGAAGTCCGCCGGATAGAAGAAGAACACGCTCCACTTGCCGAGCACGTCCGCTTTCGTCACCGTGCGGAACGCTTCGTTCTGGTACGCCTGCACAGCAAAATCTCCAATTTCCTTGTTAATCAACGACATGATGATTCACTCCTATCGAATAATTATTATTGTTTAGCTGATGGATAAAGAATATCATGAATCTCGGAGAGTGTCAAGTCTTTTTGAAATAAATTTTCATTCTTAATAGACTCCTTCATCCAGAAGCATATCCATCGACTCTTTCCATTAAGATTCGATAAGGTCAGCAATATTCCTTCCTGCGGGCAAAAAGTCACGGCGCGAAGGCGCAGGCTCTCCGCCATCGCACGCGCCGCAGCGAAGGAGAAGCCGATGGCGTCCGTGCGATGCGCGTCCGAGCCGAGCGTGACGTCGCGCCCGCCAAGCTCGCGATAGCGGCGGAAGATCGGCACGAGCGACGCCCGGGCGCAAGGCGCATCGAAACGGCGCGTGTTGAGTTCGAGCACGGTGTCCGTCTCGATGAGCGCCTTGAGCACCTCGTCGATCGCCTCGCCGTAGACGTCATACGAGAGTTCCGGATCGCTGTAGACGGCATAGCGGGCGATATAGTCGATATGCGCGAGGATGTCGATGAAATCGCCGTGCGAGCGCACGCACTTCGCCATCGTTTCGAGGTAGAGGAGATACGCCTCGTCCTTCGTGCGCTCCTTGTAAAGACCGTCGTAGAAGAGGTCGTAGCCGCAGAGCGTATGGATCGAGCCGATGACCTGGTCGAAGGGCGCGCGCAGGACGAAGGCGCGGTTCTTCTCGGCAAGCCCTTCCTGCATGCCCAGCTCGACGCCGAGCCGCAGCGACGCGCCTTTGCCGCGCAGCGCCTCGTACTTCTTCCAGTAGTCTTCGGGGCGGAAGGTGAAGTCCTTCTCCCCCGGAAAGTCCATGTCCTCGTGCTCGGTGAAGACGACGCCCAAGCCGAGGCTCGCCGCCCTTTCGAGCGCATCTTCCGCCTTCATCTGAGAATCGGCGGATACTTCCGTGTGCATATGGCTGTCAAAGATCATGCGTTTCCCTCCTGTCGTCCTTGGCGTTTCCGGCGGAAAAGGCGTCAGAGAGACGCGCGAACTCCGCGAGACTCAGCGTCTCGCCGCGCCTTTTCGCGTCGATGCCCGCCGCCTCCAGCGCGCACCGCACGGCCTCCTTCGAAACGCCGACGCCCAAAAGCGCGTTGGCGAGCGTCTTGCGCCTCTGCCCGAAGGAGGCGCGCACGACGCGGAAGAACATGCGCTCGTCGCTCGTCTCGACGGGCGGTGCGCTCCGCTTCCGGCAGGCGATGACGGCAGACGCGACCTCGGGCGCGGGGATGAAGGAGCGCGGCGCGACCTCGCGCACGATGCGCGGTTCTGTGTGGTACTGCACGGCGACGGAGAGTGCGCCGTAGATCTTCGAGCCGGGCTCTGCGATCATGCGCTCCGCCACCTCCTTCTGCACCATGGTCACGATGTGCGTGATGGGAAGGCGCTGTTCCAGGAGCGCCAGAAGGATCGGCGTCGTGATGTAGTAGGGCAGGTTCGCCGCGACCTTGAACGGCGCATTTCTCCATGAGCGCACGGATGTCGGTCTTCAGGATGTCGCCCCTGACGACGCGCACGTTGTCATAGGCGCCGAGCGTCTCGGCGAGGACGGCGGGCAGCTTCTTGTCCAGCTCGACGGCGGTCACCCTCGCCCCCGACTCGGCGAGTCCCCTGCGTCAGCGTGCCGATGCCGGGGCCGATCTCCAGGACGGCGTCGCCTTCGGCAATCTCCGCCGCCGCCACGATGTCCTTGACGACGGAAGCGTCGATGAGGAAGTTCTGCCCGAGACGCTTCGAGGCGCGCAGTCCGAAGGACTTCAAGATGTGGCGCGTGACGTCGGGGCTTGCAATATCCGGGGCGATCATGGCGAACCTCCTTCTCTTCCTGCAAGCGGATCGGCCGCGGCGCCGTCGTCCTGCACCGCACCCGCCTCCAGCTCCGAAAGCGCGGCGGCGAATTCCTCGCGCGTCACGCCGTAGCTGTTCAGCCGCTTGCAGAACGTGCGCGCGTTCGCCCAGCCGAGGCCGAGGATCGCGCCGAGGCGCGCGCGGCGGAGGCAGCGTCCGCCCCTCCCGCAAGACCCGCGAGGATGAGGTCTTTGCTCGTGAACTCTTCGTGCGGCGTCATCGTGCAGGTGCGAACCTTGGCGAGGGCGCGGCGGATCGATTCGGGCGACGCCTGCTCGACGCCGATGTCGCCTGCGGCTGTCGCTTCCTCGCGCGGGATGAAGGCGTGCGCCGCCTCGGGGAAACCGCTGCGCGAGGAAGCGACGTATGCGCTCGCCTGCCGAATCGGGATCGGTGAGGATGATGATGCCGCGCCGCTTGTACGCCGCCTCGATGTCCGTGAGCGTGCGCTTCCCCAGCGAGAAACCGCCCGTCACGATGCAGTCGGCTTCGAGCGCCTTCCGGATGGCAGCGACGTCCATCTTCCCTTCCACAACAAGAACTTCTTTCAGCATATCTTTCCCTTTCTGCAAAGGGGCTGTGCATAGTCTCATCTGACCCATGCACAGCCCCGCCCTGCCATCTGCTTCTATATCGCTCCCCGCAGGGAAGCCTTGCTCCAGCCTTCTTCAGAGGATCTTCTTCACCGCTTCGTAGACCTTCTCATGCACCGTCTCGCGCGAAAGCGGCTCGCCCGCTTCGCTGCAGCGGATGCGCTGCCAGCCGCAGCGCTCGGAAAGCGCGAGAGACGCCCGATAGCAGCGCGCGAGATATTCCTCGTCGCGCTCGTGGATGTCCTTTTCCGCAAGGCTTGCCGCCGCGCGCCTCTCGATGAGGCGGCGGCTCACGTCCGGCTCCATGTCGAGGAAGATGACGAGGTCGGGACGCGGGAGGGCGAGCTTCTCGTACTCGAAGTCTTCGAGCCACGAGAGGAACGCTTCGCGCTCTTTTGCGTCCTCGATCTTCACTGCCTGGTGCACCATGTTCGCCGTCGTGTAGCGGTCGGCGAGGACGATCGCCCCCGCCTCCAGCTCCTTGCGCCACTTCATTTGATAGGATGCGTAGCGGTCGACGGCGAAGAAGGCGGACGCCGCGTAGGCGTTGACCGACGAAGCCCGCTCGCCGAAGTCGCCGTCGAGGTACATGCGCACGAGCGCCGAGGACGGCGAGCCGTAGTCGGGGAACTCGACCGGCCGCACGCGCCTGCCCTCCGTGATGAGTCTCTCTTCGAGCAGTTTCGTCTGTGTCGCCTTGCCCGAGCCGTCGCCCGCCTCCAAGATGACCAGTCTTCCCTTCGGCTGCAAGATTTTCTCCTCCCCGCTCTTTCGCGTCTCACCCGCGCACGGCACATGGAAGATGAACGTCGTTCCCTTGCCGAGGTCGCTCACCAGCTCGATGCCGATGCCGTGTCGCTCGGCGATCCAGCGCGCGATCGAAAGCCCCAGCCCCGTGCCGCCCGGCGCTTCCTTGCCGCGCGCGCGCGACGAGTCGATGCGATAGAAGCGCTCGAAGACCTTTTCCTGATGCTCCTTCGCGATGCCGATGCCGTTGTCGGCGAGGGAGAGAAGCATCTCGCCCGCGCCGCGGCACAGATCCACCGTGATGCGTCCGCCCGCCGGCGTGTACTTCATGCTGTTTTCGAGGATGATGCGCATCATCTGCTTCATGAGCAGGGGATCGACGTAGACCGTGCCATGATCGTTCGTCCGAAGCTCGATCTCGTGGTGCGTCGCGATGAGCGCCATCTTCTTCGTGACGTCATCGACCAAGGGCGCGAGGTCGATTCTCTCCTTGTGCATGGGGAGGCGCTGCTGATCGGCGCGCGCGAGGAAGAGGAGCTTCTCGATGAGGCTCTGCATGTCCTCGGCTTCCGACCGTATGGCGACGAGACCTTCTTCCAGCGTCTCGGGATCGCTCGCACCCCAACGGCTCAGCATGTCCGAATAGCCGCGGATGACCGTCACGGGCGTCCGCAGCTCGTGAGAGGCGTCCGACACGAAGCGCCGCTGCTGCTCGAACCCCGTCTGGATGCGGTCGAGCATGTGGTTGAACGTCTCGGCAAGCTCGGCAAGCTCGTCCTTGACGGGCGGCACGGCGATGCGCCGGCTGAGGTCGGTGACTTCGAGCGCCCGCGCCGCCTGCGTCATCGTGCGGATGGGGCGCAGGATGCGGCAGCTGATGAAGTAGCCCGCCGCGAGAGCCAGGAGGACGCCCGCGAGGTTCGTGATCGTCAGCACCTTCTGCAGCGTCGCGAGAAAGTGGCGCTCCGCCGTGATCGTGCGGAAGAAATGAAGCACATAGGTGCGCCCCTTCTGATTGACGATGACCTTGTGGTAGTAGATGTGCGTGTTGCCGATCGTCGAGACGTACATCGACGAGTTCGCCCAGAGGGGCGGATGCTTGTCGATATGCCCCTCGACGAGGCTGATCGACGGATAGTGCGTGTCCGATTCGTAGACGACGGGACCGTCCGCGCCCTCCGTCACGCGCAGCACGACGCCGGGCATCAGGAGATCTTCCTCGTAGATGGCGAAGACGAGCGGATAGCGCCGGCGCATGTCGGGCCCCGTCTCGTTGAAGATCTCCGTGCCGCGGTCGATCGCTGCCAGCACATGTTCCTGCGAGCGCATGAGATCCGTTTCCGCCTGATGGTAGAGAGAGTAGTAGATGCCGATGGCGGAAACGATGCTCGTGAAGACGAGGACGAAGACGAGAACCGCCGCATAGACGAGCGTCAGCCACGTCGATATGTGCATGTGGCGCGAGGAGCGCAGGCGGAAAAGGGATCGCCAGAGCCTCCTAGCCCTTGACCGCATAGCCGACGCCCCGCACCGTGTAGATGTACTTGTCGTCGAAACGCTCGTCAATCTTCGCGCGCAGGTAGCGGATGTAGACGTCGACCACGTTCGTGTCGCCTACATAGTCATAGCCCCAGACTTCCTGCAGGATCTGGTCGCGCGTCAGGACGTTGGGCTTGTTGCGCAGCATGTATTCGAGGAGCGAATACTCCTTCTTCGTCAATTCCACCAGTTCGCCCTTCACGCGCACCTCGTAGCAGCCGGGTAGAGCACGAGATCCTTGACCGCGAGCACGCGCTCGTCGCGGTCGCCCATCTCGTTCGCCTTGTGTATGCGGATCGCCGCGCGCACGCGCGCCAGAAGCTCCTGTATGGCGAAAGGCTTCGTGATGTAGTCGTCGGCGCCGATGTCAAGGCCGCTGACCTTGTCCTCGATGTCGTCCTTCGCCGTCAGCATGATGATCGGCACATCGCTGATTTCGCGCACGCGGCGGCAGACTTCCAGTCCGTCCATGTCGGGCAGCATGATGTCGAGAAGCACGAGGTCATACTGCTCCTGCACGATGCGCTCATAGGCGCGCCGTCCGTTTTCCTCGGACTCCGTCTCGAAGCCTTCGTGCTCAAGCTCCATCTGCAGGAAGCGCGCGATGCGCTTCTCATCTTCGACGATCATGATCTTCTTCGGGGCTTCCGCCGTCGCTGCCGCCTCCGGCGCACCCTTGGCTGCCTTTGCTGCTTTCGTCATGCTGTATCCTCCTGTCTTTCCTCATGCCCCCGCGCCTTGCGTGCGGGAGCTTCCCTGCCGCTCCCGCACGGCTCACAAGAGCCGCTCGCGAAGGAGCGCCAAAAAGCTGGAAGCCGCCGCCGAGAGCGGTCGGTCGCGCTTCCACGCGATCACGGTATGCGTCAAGATCTCCGGCTCGACGATCCTCTTGGAGATCATCGCATCGTCCGTCAAGAGACTCTTCGCCGACTGCGGCAGGATCGCCGCGCCAAGCCCCGCCTTCGCCGTCAGGACATCCTGCACGATGCTGTCGCTCAGGCACAGGATGCGCGGTTCGAAGCCCTGCTTGCGGCAGGCGGCAAGGAACACGCCCTGCCAGCGAAGCGGAATGATGATGGCCTGCTCCTTGAGTTCTTCCAGCCGCACGCAGTCCTCTGCCGCACCGCAGCAAGAGGCGCGGTTCATCATCGCGGCGAGAGGCTCGTTGGCGAGCACGATGGATTCATAGCTCTCGCGCTCGACCTCCGTGCGCGTGATGGCGATCTCGATGAAGCGATTGTCGAGCATATCGAGAACGCGCGCGCCCTCCGCTTCGAAGATCTGGAAGGTCACGCGCGGGTGCGTCTCGTGGAACGCCGCCAGAAGCCCCGGCACGAGGCTCGCGCCCGAGCTGGTGATCGTGCCGATGCGCACCTCGCCCGCAGAGCCTTCGCCCACATCCTGGATCTCGCGCACCGTGCCGTCGACAAGGCCCCAAGATCTGCTCGACGCGCTCCTCGAGGACGCGCCCCGCCTCCGTCAGACGGATGCGGCGGCTGCCGCGCTCGAAGAGCTTCACGCCGAGCATCGTCTCCAGCCGCTTCATCTGGCGGGAGAGCGCGGGCTGCGCCACGGCGAGACGGCTCGCGGCATGGCTGATGTTGCCCTCCTCCACGATCGCATAGAAAGCGCGCATGTCCTTGATGTCCATTCTTCCGTCTCCCCTTCAGCGGGCATTCGGGCGCCGCACCTTTGAACTCCTCTTTATTATACGGTCGCGCTTCCCGCAAGGCAAGTGCTTTTCCGATAAAAGTCCGCGGCGCGCGCCCGATCGAGGGCGCTGCAGCAAGAAGCGACGGACGGCGCCCCCGCAAAGAAAAGCTCCTGCGGAAACGCCGTCACCATCTGCCGCGCCGTCTCTCAGCGAGAATCGTCGCGGCGCAGCATGAGCCTGCCGTCAAGGAAGAGATAGTCGCTCTCGTCGCCCAGGATGCGCCAGTCGAGCTGCATCATGCGCTCTCCTTCCTCTTCGAGGATCCAGAAGACCGTCGTGCCCATGGTCGAGCGATCGACGAGATCTTCGTACTTCGTGACCTCGCAGCCGTTGATCTTCTGTCCGCGAATCTCCAGGATGAGCGTCCCCCTGGGGCTGAGCCAGTCCCCTGCGAGGAGCTTCAGCCGCCCTTCCAGAGTGGCCGGCTGCGACGCCGCAGAAGGAGGCGCGGCAGAAGGCGCAGGCGCAGCCTCAGGCGGCGCGGCCTTGGCCGGCGCTCCTTGAAGAAGCAGCAAGGCGCAAGCGATGAGCAAGAATATCTTCCGCATGATACGTCCCTCCCCATACCGTCTTTTCCAATAGAATTCCCTACCCTTTAATTTCTCTGAAAAAACGGTTTTCCCTGCCGCGAAAATAAATCTTCCGAAAGTTTCCACACATCTTTGCCGGCTCTCGCGCCGAGCGCACGGCAGAAGCAAAAACCGCCGTGCAGCGGGCGAACTCCTCGCTGCACGGCGGTCATCTTCCATCTTCTGTTTTCCATCCGCCATCCGCCGGCTTCCCTGACGAGGACGCCGGGGAGGTCATGCCTTCCGCGGCGTCCTTTCGCGTCTCGCCGAAAGGCGGCGCACGATGTCCGGCGCGGGATCGCGGCTTATTTGAAATACTGCCAGGCGTCCATGACGTCGAGGAAGGCGCCGTCAAAGCCGGCGGCGATGATCTGGTCGAGATAGGCGTCCTTGCTGCCGAAGAGGATCTCTTCCCATTCCTTCATCCAGTAGCGCGTCTTGTAGTTGTTCTGCCATTCGGGATTCGAGCCGGCGATCCAGCGCGGGCGGTGATCCGTCCACTCGTCCTTCCAATACGGACGATAGGTCTCCGTCTCGCCGATGCTCATGTAGGAGAGCAGCAAGCGGCGGCCGCCGTTCGCCTTTTTCTTGAGCCGCGCGGTCTCTTCGGGCGTGAGCGGAATGTCGTTGTAGTAGAGGTCGACGATCAGAAGGTCGTAATTCGTCGCGGCGAGCGCATCGATGTAGGCTTTGCGCGAGGGAAAGCGCTCGGGATTGAGCAGCACGAGGAAGTTCTTCGCCTGCTTCAGGGATGTGACGTCCTCCGCGTTTTCCTCCTGCGGCCTTCTTGCCGGGATCTCGCTCAAGTCGCGGACGGCGCGCTCGGTCAGATAGCCCGCTGCGCTTCCGCGCCGCACCACCTCGGGGGTCTTGTCGTCCTTCACGTATTCGATCGTGAGCACGCGCTTGCCCGCGAGCAGGGGTTTTCGCAGCATGGAGGCGAGGAACTCCTCCGTTTCGTCGTCGCGCCGCTCGACCTCGTTCCCGTTTTCTTCGTAGCCGTCATAGAAGACGGATTCCATGAGAACGCCGTCCAGCGCCTGCACGAGACGCACGACATTTTCCTCGGGATTGTCCCGCGTCACCTCCAGAAGCCCCACAGGGCCGTTGCCGACGAGCAGGAAGCCCGGATCGCGCTTCCTCGCATAGCAGCCGAGCTTTTCCGCAAGCTCGACCATCGACGTTTCCGGCGAGACAGCGGCGTGCGCCGAGGCGTCCTTCGGCGCAGTGTCGGCGATGTCCGCCGCCTGCTGCATCCCGAAGAATCCCGCCGCTCCGAGAAGGAGCGCGGCAATGCCCTTCTTGATTTTCCCCATAAATCCTCCTTGCGATCAAAATGTATTCTGATACCAAAACGTAGATCCCCAGCCGTTGTATCCCGCGCCGCCGTCGTCGCTTCTCACGTAGCGTTCCAGCTGCAGCGTGAGATTCCTGCGCTCATTTGGCCGCCATTCAAGGCCGGCGATCAGCGAAACGCGCCGGAAGCCGCCGCCCGTGTTGAGCGAGGTGCGCAGGGGATCGTAGGTCGTGCTCACCCTCTGGTAGTGCGCCATGACCTGCCACATCATCTTGTCGGATACGCGGTGGCGCAGTCCCAGCCCGTAGTATTGGCGGCCGACCGACGGCGAGTCGATGCCCTTCGCCGCCCCGTTCAGCGTCTGGATGGTGTAGAAGCGCAGCGCGTTCTTCGGGGAAAGCTCCCAGTGGTAGAAGAAGCGCAGCTCCCAGTCGTCGCCGTCACGGTAGTTCGACCTTCCCGTGATCGTGCGGCTGTCCGTGTCCACATCGTCCTGCGCAGCGCTGCCCGTCGAATTGTGGTAGAGCTGCACCATGTACAGCCGCTTCTCTCCGGCATGGAGGTATTCGATCTCCTGCGAGAAGACGTCGCCGGGCGAGACGTGTGCGCCCGGCACTTCTTTCGAATAGTCGTAGCCGCCGCGAAGGGCATAGCTGAAGCGGCCTGTCAGACGGTCGCGCTCGGCGAGGCGATGCACGATCTCGACGCTCGGCGTGAGCTGCCAGCCCGAGCCGAAGTCGGTGAAGCGAGCCAGCCCTTCCGGCACGACGCCGTAGCGCGAAAGGCGGCTCTGCCCCGTCGGCACATTGAGGCCGAATCCATAGTGGACGCTCGTCACGGGTTTTTCATTGTGAATGGTAACACTGAACTGTGTATCCGTCAAGCCTGAGACGCTGCCGCCCGCAAAGCCCGTATGGGACTTGACGTAGCCCGTGGAGACGCCGTAGCTGAACTTCGTCTCTCCCCGATGCGTGCGCGAAAAATACGAAAGCGGCAGATAGAGCTGATGCCCCGCACGCTCGCCGCGCCATGTGTAGTATTCGATCCCCGCCTGTGCGCCCGCGCCCTCGCCGAAATAGCGAAGCTCGCGCTCGCTGCGGGCGACCTCGCGCTCGGCGGCCTTCACGTCGCCCGCCGCTTCCAGCGCCCACGTCCTTGCCTCTTCGACGTACTTTTCCGCCTCTTCACGGTCTTTCCAGCTCTGTACGAGGTCGGCTTCGCTTGCCTGCAGCTCTTCGCGATAATCATCGACAAGCTCGCGCGCCTCGCGCTCCGCGTCCTCGGCTTCTTCGCGCGCCGCCGTCAATGTATCGAAATACGCCTCCGCGGCATCGAGCGACGCCTGTGCCGCATCGATCTCGGCGGACAGCCGGGCGAGCCTTTCGTCAACGCCGCTGGCGCCGCTGCTGTCGCTGCTGCCCGACGCCGCGCCGCTCTTGGCGGCGAGGGCTTCGTCCACCATGCGCTGCGCGTCAGAGAGACGGTTCTGCCCGTAGTCGACTTCGGCAAGGACGCGAGCGACGACTTTCGCACGCTCCGCGTCCGCCGCGCTCTCCGTGCCCGGCGCACTCGACGCACTCGACGCATCCGCTGCGCTTGAAAGAGCGTCCGATTCCCGGTAGAGCGATTCGAGCGCCGCGCGCTTTGCGTCGAGCGTGGAGGCGTAGCCGTCCTCCGCCTGCTGCGCTGCGAGCGCTTCCTGCGTGCGCGCTGCGCTCGTCTCTTCGGCAGACGCGAGCGCGGCCTTCGTGGCGGCGAGATGCTCTTCTGCCGCCGCGAGCGCCTCGCCGACGCGCACGAGGTTGGCGGCGGAATCCTCCTGCGCCGCCTGCGCGTCGGCGAGGTTCTTGCGTGCAGTTTCGAGATCCGCCTTCGCGGCGGCGAGAGCGTCCTGCGCCGCGCGATAGGAGCGGATTTCGTCGCGGACGTTCATCATGTAGGAGAAGTAGTCGTAGACGTCGTGCAGGGCATCGTGGCTGTCCGCCGAGACGCTGCTCGCCGTCGAGCCGAGAAGGAGCGCCAAGGCGCATGTCCCGCCCATGAGCGCGAGAGTCTTGCGGCGTTTTATCTGCCGGATCATGCTCATGCTTTTTTTCCATCCTTTCGAGATCGGGAAGATCCTTCCCGTAGAGCCAGTGCGCGATCGTCCAGAAGATTCCCGCGTCCGCCTGATAGAAGACGGGCTGCGCACAGAAAACGTAGTAGTTGATTCCCCTGGCAAAGCGCATCAGCACCCAGATGCTGTAGGCGAGCGCCATGAGCGACGCGAGGAAGAAGCCGAAGCCATAGCTCTTTTCCCCGAGGTAGAGGGAGAGAATCCCGAGCACGAGATTCCCGAGAGCCGCGATCGCGCCGAGACGCCAGACGCCGCTCTGGAAGTCGAAGTACTCCAGCATGATCATGAGCACCTGCAAGGCGCCCACGAAGAAGGACGCGAAGAGCATGACATTGAACATGTTGACCGAGTTGTAGTCGAGCCCCGCGAACGACAGCACATAGTTGCCGAAGGCCAGGAAGACGAGCGTGAAGACGAACTGGAACTCGAACGCCTGGCGCAGCTCGAACCACATGACGTAGAGCAGATCCTTCCTCGCGTCCTCGATCATCTGGAGGTTGCCGCCGCGCGTGATCGCGGTGAAATACTGCGCGTAGCGCTCGTAGAAATGCGTCTCCACCTTGACGACGAACATCGTCGAGAGCGGCAGGATCGAGAGGAGCGCATAGAAGACGACGACATCGTAGCGCGGCGCGTAGAGAAACGTGCCCTCGATGAGCACGCCCCACGGGCCCTGCCAGATGATGATGTTCGGCAAAAAGAGTCCGAGCGTGTAGCCGAATGCGCCGATGAAGAGCCGCCCGTGCCGCCCGAGATAGGGCAGGAAGGCGAAGAGCATGCCGTCCTTCGGCAGGCCGAAGCGGCTCGTGATGTAGAGGAAGAAGAAGAGGGCGAGCACGCCCATGCCGACGTCCATGGCGAAGAGCGCCGACGCTGCGGGCGAAAGCCATGCCGCATCGAGGAGGAGCGCCGAGAGCGCGACGCTCAGGACGACGCCCGCCAAGTAGCCGAGGATCAGATACTTGAAGCGCTTCACCGCCGTCAGGTAGGCGCTCGCCGTCCAGATGAGCAGAAGTTCCGAGAAGAAGATGTAGGCGAGCAGCTTCAGGCCGAAGGCGAGCGGCTTGCCCCAGAAGAAGAGCGTCGCGGCGACAGCGCCGAGCACGAGCAGGATCGCGCTCATGCCGAAGAGCGACGGCGTCACGTCGCGGTAGTGCTGCACGGTGATGCAGTCCGCGAGGTAGCGCGTCAAGACGATCGTGAAGCCGCTCGAAAGAAGCTGCGAAAACACAAAGGAATAGACGACAGCGCCCAGAAAGACCGCCGACTCGTCGTCCCCTATGCCGTGGAGGTGGAAGAGGACGCCGATGACGAGCACCATGCTCGTCAGGAGGACAAACGGCCCCGTCGTGACGATGGCGGAATACGAGTACGCCTTGAGATGTCCCGTCGCCGTGCGCGCCCGAAAGAGGCGCTTGAGTTCAAATCCGACGCCCGCCATGCGCTCCCTCCTTCCCTATGTCCGCATAAGCCTCGTGGTACGACTCGATGAACTGCTCGTATGTATAGCGCGATTTCGCGCGTTCGTAGCCGATTTCTGCCATCGAGCGGCGCAGCTCGTAGTCTTTTGCCAGCCGTATGATCTCATACGCCATCGCCTCGTAGTCAAGCGGCGCGACGACCGCGCCGGCCGTGCCGAGGTCGTCGCTGCTGTCGCCGAAGATCAGCTCGCGACAGCAGCCGACGTCCGTGGTCACGTAGGGGCGGTGCGCCGAGAAGCCTTCGAGCACGGCGAGGGGCTGCCCCTCGCTGATGCTCGACAGGACGAGGATGTCCATCTTCGGCAGATATTCCGCCACGGGGACGGATCCGGTGAAGGTCACGTCCTCAAGGCCGAGCATCCGCACCGTGCGGTGGCAGACCGCGACGTAGTCGGGATCTTCCTCAAGGCCGCCCATGACGACGAGCCGCGCATCCGGCAGCTCGCGCTTGACGATGGCGAAGGAGCGCAGGAGCGTCAGGATGTCCTTGATGGGCACGACGCGCACGACCGCGCCGATCGTGATCGGGCCTCCGTGGTCGGAAAGCTCGGGAGACGCAGCGAAGCGCTCCATGTGGACGCCGTTCGGCACGATCTTGATCTTCTCGGGTGCGCAGCCGAGATCGACGGCGATTTTCCCGTTGTGCTCGAAGAGCGTGTAGAGACGATCGGCGGCATGGTAGGAAAGCCGCGCGAGGTAGTAGAAATAGCGGATCCAGATGCCCTTGAAGTCCGTCTTCACCCAATCGCTCTTGAGGATCTCCGCCTCGCGCTCGCGCGAGTAGACGCCGTGTTCCGTGATCATGTAGGGCTTTTTGTAGCGCGTCGCCGCCATGCCGCCGATCACGCCGCAGTAGCCCGTCGCGACACTGTGGTAGATGTCCGCCTCGGGCAGCTTCTGCTGCAGGAGGTAGAAGAGCGGCAGGAGCATCGAGCGCATCGTCCAGAAGAAATCCGTAAACGGCAGTTCTCATACCGCTCGCGATAGACGCGCACGATCACGTCGAAGAAGTCGCTCGACATGAAGACGGCGAGCGGCGACTTCCAGCGCCCGTAGGCGAACACCTGCAGAAGCTCCTTGAGCGTGATGTCGCGTTCGCCGCGCACAAGCTCATAGAGCGTCCGGCGATCGTCGTGCGCCAGAATGTCTTCGAGCATCTCCGACGAGCGAAGCGACAAGATCTCATCGAGGAACATCTCCTCGACGCCGACGCAGTTCTCGGGCAGCTTGTACTTGAAATTGCCGCGCTCCTTCGCCTCCGCGCCCACCGAATAGATGATGAACTCGTGCTCAGGAAGCCCCTGCATGAGCATCTGGATCCAGGAGGATACGCCGCCCACGACGTAGGGATAGGAACCTTCCGCCAACAGACAAATGCGCATCATCGATCTCCTTTCCAATAGATGTAGGCGCAGGAATCGCTCGTGCGGATCAGATAAACGCCGTCATCGGCCGTCTCCGCCGTGCAGCCTTCCGTGCGCTCGATCTCTTTGTCCGAGCGCAGCAAGAAGCGCAGCTCGCCGGCCGCGCCCCACGAGTAAAGCTCCAGGCGTTCATCCGTGCGGCGCACGCGGTAGTCCATATCGAAGTAGTCCGAGAAGATCGGCAGGCTGTCGGAGATCGTTTCCGCCGTCAGCCACGGATAGCGCACGCTGATCTTGTGCACGAAGCTCTTCAGTCCCGTCGCCATCTCGTTCCATGTGGTGTTCGCGCTCTCATCGTAAAAAAGCTCGTCGGGATGAATGAAATGCGAGAACACGCCGACGTAGTTGAGCGCGCTGACCTCCTGCCAGAACATGAGGTCGTCGTCCTCGTGGCCGGAGCTGATGCGCGGCAGCTCGAAGACGCCGTCCTTGCGCTCGAAATACTGATAGTAGGCGTGCTCGCTCGTAGGCCCGTCAAACAGGGAGCCGAAGGCGATGACCTCCGGAAACACCTTGCGGATCGCCGCCTTGCCCTCGGGGCTGAGGATGTTGGACGGCGGCACATAGAAGCGGAACTCGTAGTCGGGATAGACGGACTTGATGTAGTTCTTCAGCTCGCGCAGCGCGTCCTCCATGTCGGCAGGACTCTCCCATGCCGTATAGCCAAGCTGCGCCTGCCCGTAGCCCTCGGGCGCGAGCGGCTGATGGTTGTATCCGTGCAGGCCCAGCTCGCCGCCCATATTCAGCAGCTCGCGGCCGTAGATGATCAGCCCGTCGCGCGCCGAACGGCCGCCGAGCGAGCGAAAAGGCCTCTTGACCTGTGCGCCATACGTCTCGATGATGGCGCCCGTGTAGCGAAGATCCTCATCCTCTGCCAGCTGTCGGACGAAAGGCCACCAGATCTTGCGATAGAACGTCTCCGTATCGACGCCCAACTCGTCGTAGATGCGCGGAAAGTCGCCTTCCGGCACGGGCGCGGGGAAGTCGTCGAGGACGAAGAGCTTCACGCCGACGACCGGATAGATCGTATCTGTGCCGCAGTGCGCCACCATCGCAGTATAAATGCCGAGGTTCGTCTTGTCGTCGCGCTCGATGCCGTTGAAGGCGCAGACGCGCCCCTCGCCCAGCGGCTTCTCCCAGAGAAGCGGCGTCTCGTTCGCGCTCTCGATATGTAAAGCGGCGTCCTCGGTCAGCTCGACCGCGTTCGCCTGCGTCGTGAACGGCGCATCTTCGTCAATGACGAAATCCTTGGCGCCGACGAGGAAATTCGTACAGAAATTCATGCCGGGGAGGTCGGCGACCGCGCCCATCGCTGCGATGCCGAGATCCCGAAGGACGTCATCCGGCACAGGGCTGTCCTCCGCCTGCTCGACCTTCTGCAGCACGAGCAGCGTGCCGCCCGCGCGCACATAGTCAAGCACCGCAGGCAGCATTGCCACCGCGTTCAGGCGACCCGTAGCCAGCGCGACCCCTTGACAGGAGCCGTCCAGAGGACGCACCTCGTAAAAGGGGATGCTCTCATAGTCCTTGCGCTTTTCCGTGAAGATCCGCTCCATATTGTGCCGCGCGTACATGCTCGCGACATCGGTGGGATCGTAGATGAGGAGGAACTTCTCCCGCGCCAGATCCTCGCTCTCGGGCGGCGCAGCGCGCCCGACGCGCTCCGTCAGCGCGAGGTTCTTCGGGGATTCGATATGCAAAAAGCCGTCGAGACGGCTGTATTGGAAAAAGCAGCCGAGGAGGAAGGCGATGAAGATCAGGATGCAGAGACTGCGCTTATTCATGGGCGGCACCTCCATCCCAGTAGCGGATCGCACGCATCGCTTCGTTCGTCAGGCGCACCGGCAGGCGCTTGAGCGCCTCGACCGTCTCCTGCACCTTCTCGCGCTCGTGCGCCGCCTGATACAGCCGGAGCATCAGAAGAAGCGGCAGCTCATCGTCCGGGCGCCTTGCGCGAAAGGCGGCGCAGGCTTCCTGCGCCTCCTGCAGACGCCCCTCGCGAATGAGGCCGCGGATGCGCTCGGCATGGTAGGCAGGATGATCGGGGTGGCGCTCGGACAGGAGGCGCAGCATCTCCATGTAGCGCAGGCGCTGCTGCTCGCGCGTCACGGAGTCGCCGTAGCGGCGCAGCAGGAACTCGCGCACCTTCTCCACATACTCGTCGAGGAGCGCGTCGTCTTCCGTGCCGTGCTTGATCGCTTCCTCCAGCGCATAGATCTCCTCGCTGAGCTGCTCCATGTGCGCGGTCATCATGGACACCGCATAGTAGGCGATCTCGCGGTCGCTGTCATGCACGGCCTCGTCCAGGATCGACTGCCGCTCCACGACGTTCTGCTTGATCGCGTCGGTGAAGAACTTGCGCTTGAGCTTCGGATCTTCCACCAGGAACATGTCGCGCAGCGGCACGATATCCGCGTCGTATGCACGCTCGCCGAAGGAAAGACTGAGGTCTTCTTCCTCCTCTTCCTTTCCCGTCCGCCCCATGAGGGTCGAGAACATGGCCAAAAAAACTCGTAGAGGACGAGAAGAAGCAGTCCCGCGGCCGGCAGCGCGACGGCGAAGACGCCCTTGGCCACGGCCGAGATCTTGCCGCGGCGCTTCGCTTCGACCGCCATGTAAAGAAGGGTCAAAGCGAGATATGCGGGGAGCCAGGGCCCCGTTTCTGCAAAGAAATCGCTCATCATAGCGAAAGACTCTCCCCTGTTTCGATGCCCGCCTTCAAGAGACGCTCGCGCACCATGTCGAGCGTCTTTCCCGCGACATCAGGCAGAAGGAGCGCGATACCTTCCGCCGTCGCACCGATGAAGTCCTCGGCGCGGATGCTGTTCGCGATCTTGTGGTCAAGCTCTCTGTAGTTCTCCCCCTGAATCGGACGGGAAGCAGCGTGACATGGTAATCCGGCTGCATGCGCCGGCGCTCGCGGAACTCCTCGATGACCTTCTGGAACTCCTCGACGCGCAGGATGCGCGTCCCCTCGATGTACTTGCGCCCCGCCGTCTCCTGCTCCCGGGGCATGAGCGCGCCCGAGCGAGCTGGAAACGAGGCGCACGGGTGATCGAGAGAAGGTTCTGCTCGTAGAGACTCCACTGCTCGAAGTCGAGATGGTAGACCTGCAGGACGGCGATCACGCGCCCCCCGTAAGAAATCGGCGCGGCGAGATCGGGCAGCCCCTTGATGAGGCTGCGGTTGACGAAAAATCTTCTTCTCCTTGAGCATTTCCTGCAGATACGGATAGTCCTCGACGCGCAAGGAACGCGGCATCCGGCTGGTCTCGCTGCCCAGGCGCACCTTCTGGCGCAGATAGTAGCCGCCCTCGCCGACGACGTAGACGACGACGTCCTTGACGTCGAGGATGTCCGCCGTGACGGACGTCGCCTGCGTGAAGAGGTTCTCCGTCTCGACGGAATCGAGACGCGAGACGATGCGGTAAAGACGGCCGATGCTGTCGTCCGAGTTCACGATCTGGCGATAGAGCCTGTCTTTCACCGCGACGTTTTCCTTGAAGATGTTCTCCAAAAACGAATAGCGATGCTGCAGACGGCGCTTGACGCGCGTATCCGCGAGCTGCCGGTAGCTCGCGCGGTCGGCGAAGTAGCCCGTCAGGACAGCGGCGAAAAAGTACGAGACGAAGTGCAGGAAGTCGCGCGGATTGTAAATCATGGCGACAAGGTCGCCGCCCGCGCCAATCAGGCTGTGGATGAGCAGGATGAGCGAGAAGACAGCCGCGATGAGCGCCTGCTGCTTGCCGTAGAGAAGTCCCATGCAGCCGATGTAGAGGAAGGCGACGTCGAACGCCGTCACGGAATTCACCGTCGTGCCGCCCTGCAGGAGGCCGACGCCCCAGGTCACCGCCGCGCCCGCGAGATTTTCCACGTAGGGAACGATGCGCTGCCTGAGACGCTCCATCTGCGCCCTGCGTGCCATGGCGCGGACGTCATCGACGCGCTCGGCGTGCATCTTGCGCATCGCCTGCCGGGTCTCTTCGAGTCCGGCTGCGAGAGGGCGCACAGGACGCCAGCCCAGCTCCTCCTCCGCGATCGTGCTCTTCAGCAGGGCGCGTCCCTTCGTCTCGCGCACCGTCGCGCTCTCCTCCATCTTCGGCAGAAACTTTCCGCAGATCGCGTAAAGCTCCTCCATCGTCGTCCCCTCGGACGAGGCGATGTGCAAAAAAAGGGCCGGAGAAATCACGCGCCGCCGCCTGATAGATCGCATAGGCGGCGTCGCGCGCATCGAGAAAGCCGCAGCGGACATCGCCGGGATCGGCATAGCGCGGCAGCGGCCGTCCCATCAGCGCCGCGCCGAAGAAGAATCCGATGAAGCCGTCGCTCGTCGTCTGCCCCGGGGCGTAAAGCTCGGAAAGGCGCACGATGGAGACAGAAAGTCCCTGTGCGCGGAACGAAAGCCCCAGCGCTTCCAGACGCGCGAAAAGAGCCCCCGTCTCGCTTTGCGGCAGGGGCTCGGCGTCTTCTGTCGGCTCCGTATGCGGCGCGAACACCTCGTCGCTCGAAAGCAGGAACACGCGCTGCACCTTCGCGGCAGCCGCCATGCGCAGGACAGCGTCGAGACGCTGCGCCCCGATGGCCGGATCGCGCTCCAAGCGATAGATGAGCAGGTCGATGTTCTCCACGGCGAGCGCCATGCCTGCTTCCCGGCTCTCCCAGGTGCATTCATACGTCTTGATGTTCGCCGGCGGACGCTCTTCTTCACGCGCAGGAATCCGCGACACGTCCCATGCCTCCTTGCGAAAGCACGCGGCAAGCAGCTGCTCCAGATAGCGCGGCAGCCCCGAGAACATCACCTTTTTCGTCCATGTAGCCATATCTTCTTACGACTCCGTTCGTTTGAGTTTTCCGCACCATCCTCCTTAGCCGGCCGTTCCTTGATTCGCATGGGGGGGAAGCCATCCCTGGCGCTGAGATGGTGAAGATGTCATTTTCTGCCAATTTCCCGCATTATGTCTTGCCGTACTAGTATATACGACTCATTCTTCCGTCATATTCTATCGTCATATTCCGCATATTCTTAAATGATTCTTTCCTTAAGACAGCGCGGCCAAAATGAAATTCGAAAACTGCATGCAAAGGCAAAAACCGTATTTGCAAAGCGGCTCTTTCATTGTATACTAAGGGGAGCAAGCATGTTTCGAAGCGATTGCCGCTGTCTTGGAAAGGATGGGATCTCATGCGTCTGCGTCGTTTGTGCAAGGTCTTTCTTGCGTTCGGATTCGCCGCCTTCCTGGCGGCAGGCACGGCTTCCGCCGCGCCGATTCTTGCGGAAAACTCCCACGGGCACGATGTCTTCAAGCTGCAGAAGGAGCTCAAGCGCACGGGCTACCTCGCCGACGAGCCGGACGGCGTCTTCGGCAGCCGCACGAAGAGCGCCGTCCTTGCGTTCCAACGCGCCCAGAGCCTCAAGGAAACGGGCGTCGTCGATCGCGAGACGTGGAGCCGCCTGCAGGAGCAGCCTGCACGAGACGCCTCCCCGCCCCTCTCCCGCCCGCCGCAAAGCCCGCGCAAGGCGGCTCTATCGCCTTTCCCGGCGCGAAGCCTGCCGACAATACGGCAGCGGAAGCGCCGGGCAAAGAGAACGTCCCCTCGCTCGAACCGCGCGTAAAAAAAGCGCCCGAGAGCGCCCCGTTCCTGCAGCGAGCCAAGGTGGCGTCCGTCATAGCGACGGCGAAGAAGTACATCGGCACGCCGTACAAATTCGGCGGCACGACGCCGAAGGCGTTCGACTGCTCGGGCTACCTGCAGTACGTCTTCCAAGAGAACGGCATGACGCTGCCGCGCACGGCGGACGAACAGTTCAAGCTCGGAAAGAGCGCGAAGACGGCGGAGCTTGAAGCGGGCGACCTCGTCTTCTTCGAGACGTATGAAAAAGGCGCGTCGCACTGCGGCATCTATCTCGGCGGCGGCAAGTTCATCCACGCCTCGACGAGCAAGGGCGTGCGCATCGACGAACTTTCGGGCGACTACTGGAATACGCATTTCTACGGCGGCAAACACATCGTGCTTTGAACGAAAACGAAAGACGGCTGCATGAAGCTGGAAGCTTCATGCAGCCGTCTTTTTACTGCGTCTTTTGCGTATCTGCGCCAGGGACGGGGGCAGGCGCGGCGGGCGCGGCGTCCTGCGTCTTCGCTGCGGGAGCGCTAGGCTCCGAGCGCGTGCGCGAATCGTCCGCGTCCTCTGCAGAGCCCTTTCGCTCCGACGAGGACGACGAAGAAGACGACGAGCGCTCCTTGCCGGAGGAGCTTTTCGTATCCTTGTCGGTGTTTTCCCGGCTCGTGGAGCTCTTCGAGGAGCCTGCGCTCCCGCCGGAACGATCGCGCGTCTTCACGCGGCCGATCGACGTGTCGCTTTCGGGCACCTCGGTCGCGCCTGCAGGAATCGAGTTTTCATACTCGTGGCTCTCGCGCTCCATCGCGGCGCGCATGGAAGCGTTGAGGTCGATGTCCAGCGTGCCGGCAACCGTCTGGCGGAGCTTCAGGATGTCGGGAATCCAATAGCTGATCCCCGAGATGTAGAGCGGCCTTCCCGGCACCATGTCGGTCTTCAGTCCGTTCTTCTGCGCGTTCTTCAGCGTCCCGGCAAACTCCAGCAGCTGGCGGAAGGAGAGATCCGTCTCGATGGAGTCCATGACCTCCTTGATGACGGCGGGCAGCCGCGTGACGACGGCGGGGGACGTGAGCTTCTCCACGACCGCCTTCATGAACTTCTGCTGGCGGTCGATGCGCCCGATGTCGCCCTCCTCGTCGCGGTAGCGCACATAGGTCACGGCCGTCTTGCCGTCCATGTGCTGCTTGCCGGGCTGGAGGTCGATGAGGAGGCCGCCGTCGTCATCCCACGGATCTTCGTAGTACATGCGCTTCTCCACGTTGATGTCGATGCCGCCCAGGGCGTCGATGATCCGTTGGAAGGAATGCGTGTTGATGATGATGTAATGGTCGATGCGCACGCCCAGGAGGCCCTCGACCGTGCTCTCGCTGAGCTTATGCCCGCCATAGGCATAGGCGGCGTTGATCTTGTCGTAGCCGTGCCCCTTGATCTTCACGCGCGTATCGCGCGGCACGGAAAGGAGCGCCGCCTTGTTCTTCTTGGGATCGATCATCGTGACCATCAAGGTGTCGGAGCGCCCGACATCGTCCGCTCTTTGGTCGACGCCCATGATCATGATCGTCGCCTTGTCCTTCGCGGTCAGCAGATGCTCCTCCTCCGCCTTCGGATCCTCCTTGTCCAAGAGGCTCGTCGAGGCGAAGAGTGCGCCCGCCGCAGCGGCGACGAAGAAAAGGAATACGATGGCGACATAGGGCCAAATGCGCCGCTTCTTTTTCGGCACGGCAGGGGGCGGAGAGTTTTTCTGCAAGATCATACCTTCTTTTCAAGCATTTTCCATGAAACCCAGAGTTCGAGCCGAAGGCGCAGACCGTATCGGCTCTTTCCTGCAAGGGCGGCGCACATGCCCCGCCGGGGGCGCGTGCATCGTTTCCAGCCGCTTCCCAAAGTCGCGGCACGGCAGCGCGGATGAGACACACCCGCACGATACTCCCTATTATAAAAGCTCTTCTTTCTTTACGCAAACGATATTTTTCCATTTCGAGCGGTTTTAAAGGATTTTAGCGTGAAAGCCCGAAAGCCAAGCCAAAGGCGCAGACGATCGGCTGCTTTTATGGAAGGGCGGCGCACGGAGGCCTTTCGTTTTCTGACAATTATTTCTTCTTGACGACGCTCTTTCCTATTGTAAAATCGCGTGGTTTATATTATCATAAATGATGGAATGAAAGCAGAGCGCTATACGGGGATAGTCTCTGGTTTCGGAACGGGTGCTCCATGCCGTTCTCGCAAACAGTAATGGAGGTGTTAGTAATGAGTACGGAAACAAAAAGCCAAAGCGACAAGATCCACGAGGCCGAGCTGGCGTTTGACCGGAAAAGGCGTACCTTCGGCATGATCTGCGGGCCGATCTGCGCCATCCTCGTCATGATCACGCCGATTCCCGACCTGCCGCTCCCCGCGCACAAGCTCTTGGCGATCATGACGCTGATCGCGCTTTGGTGGATCACGGAGCCGATCCCGATTCCGGTGACGTCGCTCCTCGGTCCGACGCTCGCCGTCATCTGCGGCGTCGTGGGGGCGAAGGACGCCTATGCCGCGTTCGCGAACCCCATGATCTTCCTCTTCATGGGCGGCTTCATCATCGCCAAGGGCATGATGATGCACGGCCTCGACCGAAAGTTTGCCTTCGCTCTCCTGTCGATGTCCTGGGTCGGATCGAACCCGAGGCGCATCTTCCTCGCCGTCGGTCTCGCCTGCGCGCTTTGCTCGGGCTGGGTCAGCAACACGGCGACGGCGGCGATGATGTTCCCGATCGCGCTCGGTCTTCTGGAAGCGATCAAGGAAATGTTCGCCGCGAACGGCAAGAAGATCGAGCTGCACGAGTACAAGTACGCCACAGGCCCTCATGCTCATGACGGCGTATGCCTGCTCCATCGGCGGCGTCCTGACCCCGATCGGCACGCCCCCGAACATCATCATGCTCGGCTTCCTCGACCAGATGGCAGGCATCCACATCTCCTTCTTCGAATGGATGATCTGGGGCTTCACCGCCATGGTCATCTACTTCATCATCGCTTATCTGATCCTCGTCAACATGTTCCCGGCCGACGTCAAGCGCATCGACGGCGCCGAGGCGTTCATCGCCGAGAAGCGCCGCGCGCTCGGCGGCTGGACGCGCGCGCAGAAGAACACGCTCGTCGGCTTCGTCATCGCCGTCATCCTCTGGGTGACGCCCGGCATCTTGAACATCATCCTCGGCCCCGACTCGCCGATCCTCAAGATGTACGGCAAGCTCTTCCCCGAGGCGATCGCCGCCATGACGGGCGCCTTGATCCTCTTCTTCCTGCCCGTCAACTGGAAGGAGCGCGAGTTCACGCTGAACTGGAAGGACGCTGCCGCCGGCATCGAGTGGGGCACGCTGATCCTCTTCGGCGGCGGTCTCGCGATGGGCGGCATGATGTACAAGACGGGGCTTTCGACGTGGGTCGGCGACTGCATCGTCGGCTGGATGGGCGGCGAACCGTCGCTCTTCATGATGGTCGCGATCTTCTCCGTCATGGCGCTCCTCTTGTCGGAGCTTTCGTCGCACACGGCGGCGACCAACATGATCGATCCATTGGGCGTCACGGCCGCCATGGCGGCGGGCTTCAGCCCGATCCCCGTCGCGGTCGGCATCGCGCTCTCCTCGTCGCTCGGCTTCATGCTGCCGGTGTCGACACCGCCGAACGCCATCGTCTACGCATCGGGCTATGTGCCGATCACGAAGATGATCAAGACGGGCGTCTACATCGACTTCATCGGCATCTTCTGCGTGACGATCCCGATCGTGCTCTACCTCGTCGAGTTCATCGTCGGCGCACGCTGAGAGCGCTGGATTCCCCGCTTCAGCGCAGCCGTCGCCGGATGCGGATCCGGCTTTTCTGTACCAGAAGCAATGCTGCATGAGTCCTCGGACTTCATGCAGCATCTTTTCATGAGGAGGCAATATGGCAAAGGAAATCGAGCGCAAGTTCCTCGTCAAGAAGGAGCTGTGGCAGCCGCAGGACGAAGGCGTGGAAATCGCGCAGGGCTATCTCGCGGCGAGCGCCGAGCGCGCCGTGCGCGTGCGCCTCGCCGGCAGCCGCGCCTATCTGACCGTCAAGGGCTGACGAAGGGCGTCGAGCGGCTGGAATTCGAATACGAGATCCCCGCAAGCGACGCGCGCGCCATGCTCGCCCTCTGCGAGCGTCCGTGGATCGAAAAGCGCCGCCACCTTGAGCGCTGCGGTGCGCACACTTGGGAAATCGACTGCTTCTCGGGCGACAACGAAGGCCTCATCGTCGCCGAGATCGAGCTCTCTTCGCCGGACGAAGCCTTCGAAGCGCCGCCCTGGCTCGGCGAAGAAGTCTCCGCAGACAGCCGCTACCTGAACGCAAGCCTCATGCGCCTGCCCTTCTCGCGCTGGCGGAATTGACAGCGAAGCCGCTGAAATGCTATGATAGACGAGGAAAATCAGCGTGCGGCAAAGGCTTGCCACGCTCGTATGACAGGAGGAATCGCATCCATGATAGAACGCTATACGAATCCTGAGATGGGAAACATCTGGACGCTGCAGCATGAGTTCGAAACCATGCTCGATGTCGAGATCGCAGCCTGCGAGGCCATGGCGGAACTCGGGGAGATCCCGCAGGAAGCCGCGGCGAACATCCGCGCCAAGGCACGGTTCGACCTGCCGCGCGTCAAGGAGATCGAGAAGGTCACGAACCATGACATCATCGCTTTCCTCACGAACGTCGCGGAATACGTCGGCGAAGACTCGAAATACATCCACAAGGGACTGACGTCGAGCGACGTCAAGGACACGGCGCTCGGCATCATGATGAAGAAATCCGCCGACATCATCATCGAAGACCTCAAGAAGCTCCTCGAAGTGCTGCGCCGCCGCGCCGTCGAGTTCAAGCATACGCCGTGCATCGGCAGGACGCACGGCATCCACGCCGAGCCGATGACCTTCGGCTTGAAGCTGCTCCTGTGGAGCGCTGAAGTCGAGCGCAACATCGAGCGCGTCGAGCACGCACGGAAGGTCGTCGCCGTCGGCAAGCTCTCGGGCGCCGTCGGCACCTATTCGAACATCGATCCGCGCATCGAGGAGATCACCTGCAAGAAGCTCGGCATCACGCCCGTGCGCCTCGCCACGCAGGTCATCCAGCGCGACCGCCACGCCGAATACATGACGACGCTCGCCATCGTCGCCAGCTCGCTGGAGAAATTCGCGACGGAGATCCGCAACCTGCAGCGCACGGACATCCGCGAAGCCGAAGAATACTTCGCGCCCGGCCAGAAAGGCTCGTCCGCCATGCCGCACAAAAGGAATCCCATCACCTGCGAACGCATCTCGGGCATGGCGCGTCTCGTGCGCGGCAACGCCGTCGCGGCCATGGAAGACGTCACGCTCTGGCATGAACGCGACATCTCGCATTCGTCCGTCGAGCGCGTGATCCTGCCCGACAGCACGATCAACGTCGACTACTGCACGAAGAAGTTCACGTCGATCATCGACAAGCTCCTCGTCTACCCCGAAGCCATGCTCGCCAACATGGAAAAGACGGGCGGCCTCATCTACAGCCAGCGCCTCATGCTCGCCATCGTCGACAAGGGCGTGCTCAGGGAAGACGCCTACAAGTGGGTGCAGCGGAACGCCATGAAGCGCTGGATGGAAGGCGAAGACTTCCGCACGAACGTCGAGAAGGACGAGGACATCTTGAAGCATCTGACGAAGGAAGAGATCGGCGCCTGCTTCGATCATCAGTACTTCCTGCGCCACATCGACAAGATCTTCGAGCGCTTCGGGCTTTGAGTTTCTGCCGCGCCCCTCTGGGACGGCGGCATGTATAGAGAAGGAGAAAGATCGCTATGGCAGCAGTAGTAGTCACAGGTACGCAATGGGGCGACGAGGGCAAGGGCAAGATCGTCGACTACCTTGCCGAACAGGCCGATATCGTCGTCCGCTATCAAGGCGGCAGCAACGCCGGGCACACCGTCAGCGTCAAGGGGCGAGGAATTCAAGCTTCGTCTCCTGCCCTCGGGCATCCTCTACCACGACAAGATGAACGTCGTCGGCAACGGCGTCATCTTCGATCCCGAAGTCGCGCTCGAAGAGATGAACGCCATGGAAAAGCGCGGCATCGACACCTCGGGCATCCGCATCTCGAACCGTGCGCACGTCGTCCTGCCGTATCACCGCATCATGGACGGCCTCTCCGAAGAAGCGCGCGGCGAGGGCAAGATCGGCACGACGAAACGCGGCATCGACCTTGCACCATGGACAAGATGAACCGCATCGGCATCCGCATGTGCGACCTCATCGAGCCGGAAGAGTTCAAAAAGCGCCTGAAGGAAAAATCTCGCCATCAAGAACAAGGAACTGGAACAGATCTATGGTCATGCGCCGCTCTCCTATGAGCATATCCTCGAAGAGTACGAAATCTATGCATCCCTTCTGAAGCCCCATGTCTGCGACACCATCGCCCTGCTGAACGAAGAGCTCGACGCGGGCAAGAACGTGCTCTTCGAAGGCGCACAGGCGACCATGCTCGACATCGACTACGGCACATATCCTTATGTCACGGCCTCCCACCCCGTATCGGGCGGCATCGGCGTCGGTGCAGGCATCGCGCCGAAGCGCCTCGACAAGATCGTCGGCGTCGTCAAGGCCTACTGCACGCGCGTCGGCGAAGGCCCGTTCCCGACCGAGCAGCTCAACGCCATCGGCGACAAGATCCGCGAAGCCGGCCACGAATTCGGCACCGTCACGGGCAGGCCGCGCCGCACGGGTTGGCTCGACGCCTGCGTCGTTCGCTATGCGGGACAGCTCTCGGGACTCGACTACATGGCCATCACGCGCCTCGACATCCTCGACGGCTTCGACGAGATCAAGATGTGCACAGGCTACAAGCTCGACGGCAAACTGCTGAACGAGATTCCCGCAAGCCTCAACGTGCTCGCCAAGGTCGAGCCAGTCTACGAGACATTCGAAGGCTGGAAGGAAGACATCTCCGGCTGCCGCGACTACAGCAAGCTGCCCGAAAAAGCGAAGAAATACCTCGAACGCCTCTCCGCCGTCACAGGCATCGCCATCGGCATCGTCTCCGTCGACCGAACCGCGACCAGACGATCATCTGCGCGAAAGACATCTTCTGAATCAGCAAGAAAAAAACGCACGAGGAGCGATGAACCGCCCCTCGTGCGTTTTTTGCTGCCCGACGGCGGCAAGCCTTCTGGCAAGATATTCGTCATAAATCCGCGAAGCGGGGAAAGTTTTCGGATTCTTCTTGCTTTGTTCCGCAAAAGTCCGTACAATGGAGGAAAGAGGTGATACCATGGACGGATACAGGATCAAGCCTTGGGAAGAGCTGACGATTCGCGACGACTACATGTTCAAGCTCATCATGAACAGCCAGCGCATCTGCAAGAGATTGCTCGAAAGCACGCTTGGCATAAAGATCCGGAAGCTCCGCTATCTGGAAACGGAACGATCCATAGCGGCGCCCTACCGGAGCAAGGGCGTGCGGCTGGACGTCTACGTCCGGGACGAGAAGGACACCGTCTACAACATCGAGATGCAGATCCGCCGCCTCGAAGGCGATGCGCTTTTCAAGAGGACGCGCTACTACCAGTCCATGATGGACGCCGACCTGCTCGCGGCGGGAGCGGACTATGACGAGCTGAACAAGACGATCATCATCTTCATCTGCCCCTTCGACCCCTTCGGCGAAGGACGCTGCCGATACACGTTCGAGAACCTCTGTCTGGAGAACAGGGATCTTCGCCTGTCGGATGGTGCGACGAAGATCTTCCTCAACGCGAAGGGCGAAGTCGGCGATATCGATGATACGATCCGCGCGTTCCTGCAATACGTCGACGGCATAGTCACGGACAACGGCTTCGTGCAGGAGATCGAAGAGGAGATTCAAAAGGTCAAGCGCAAGGAAGGAGAGCGGGTGAACTACATGACATTCGAGATGAAGATGATGGAAGAGCGCAAGGAAGGACGTCGCGAGGGGCATCGCGAGGGACTCCGTGAGGGACTTCGACGGGGACATCATGAGGGTCTCCGCGAGGGACAGCGCAAAGGGCAGATTGAAGGACAGCGCAAAGGACAGCAGGATGAACGTGTGGCGATCCTTCGCCGCCTAGTCACGCAATCGCAGATCCCGGTCGAGCAGGCGCTCGACCTGATCGGCATCCCTGTGGCGGAGCGACCTTCCTACAAGGAGCTGCTCCATGCGGCGCAAGAGCAAGGGTGATAGAGAAGAAGCCAGCCGCCGCGAGAGATCTTTGCGGCAGAGACAAGACGAGAAAATCCAGCAGGAACGCCGCCGAGCGCGTTCCTGCTGGATTTTTCGTTGGGCGGGGGCAGCCATAAATCCGCGAAGCGGGGAAAGTTTTCGGATTCTTCTTGCTTTGTTCCGCAAAAGTCCGTACAATGGAGGAAAGAGGTGATACCATGGACGGATACAGGATCAAGCCTTGGGAAGAGCTGACGATCCGCGACGACTACATGTTCAAGCTTATCATGAACAGCCAGCGCATCTGCAAGAGATTGCTCGAAAGCACGCTTGGCATAAAGATCCGGAAGCTCCGCTATCTGGAAACGGAACGATCCATAGCGGCGCCCTACCGAAGCAAGGGCGTGCGGCTGGACGTCTACGTCCGGGACGAGAAGGACACCGTCTACAACATCGAGATGCAGATCCGCCGCCTCGAAGGCGATGCGCTTTTCAAGAGGACGCGCTACTACCAGTCCATGATGGACGCCGACCTGCTCGCGGCGGGAGCGGACTATGACGAGCTGAACAAGACGATCATCATCTTCATCTGCCCCTTCGACCCCTTCGGCGAGGGACGCTGCCGATACACGTTCGAGAACCTCTGCCCGGAGAACAGGGATCTTCGCCTGTCGGATGGCGCGACGAAGATCTTCCTCAACGCGAAGGGCGAAGTCGGCGATATCGATGATACGATCCGCGCGTTCCTGCAATACGTCGACGGCATAGTCACGGACAACGGCTTCGTGCAGGAGATCGAAGAGGAGATCCAAAAGGTCAAGCGCAAGGAAGGAGAGCGGGTGAACTACATGACATTCGAGATGAAGATGATGGAAGAGCGCAAAGAAGGGCATCGCGAGGGACTCCGTGAGGGACTTCGACGGGGACATCATGAAGGTCTCCGCGAGGGACTTCAACGGGGACATCATGAGGGTCTCCGCGAGGGACAGCGCAAAGGGCAGATTGAAGGACAGCGCAAAGGACGGCAGGACGAACGTGTGGCGATCCTTCGCCGCCTGGTCACGCAATCGCAGATCCCGGTCGAGCAGGCGCTCGACCTGATCGGCATCCCTGTGGCGGAGCGGCCTTCCTACAAGGAGCTGCTCCATGCGGCGCAAGAGCAAGGTTGATAGAGAGAAGCCAGCCGCCGCGAGAGATCTTTGCGGCAGAGACAAGACGAGAAAATCCAGCAGGAACGCTGCCGAGCGCGTTCCCGCTGGATTTTTCGTTGGACGGCGAGCAGCCATAAATCCGCGAAGCGAGGAAAGTTTTCGGATTCTTCTTGCTTTGTTCCGCAAAAGTCCGTACAATGGAGGAAAGAGGTGATACCATGGACGGATACAGGATCAAGCCTTGGGAAGAGCTGACGATTCGCGACGACTACATGTTCAAGCTCATCATGAACAGCCAGCGCATCTGCAAGAGATTGCTCGAAAGCACGCTTGGCATAAAGATCCGGAAGCTCCGCTATCTGGAAACGGAACGATCCATAGCGGCGCCCTACCGGAGCAAGGGCGTGCGGCTGGACGTCTACGTCCGGGACGAGAAGGACACCGTCTACAACATCGAGATGCAGATCCGCCGCCTCGAAGGCGATGCGCTTTTCAAGAGGACGCGCTACTACCAGTCCATGATGGACGCCGACCTGCTCGCGGCGGGGAGCGGACTATGACGAGCTGAACAAGACGATCATCATCTTCATCTGCCCCTTCGACCCCTTCGGCGAGGGACGCTGCCGATACACGTTCGAGAACCTCTGTCTGGAGAACAGGGATCTTCGCCTGTCGGATGGCGCGACGAAGATCTTCCTCAACGCGAAGGGCGAAGTCGGCGATATCGATGATACGATCCGCGCGTTCCTGCAATACGTCGACGGCATAGTCACGGACAACGGCTTCGTGCAGGAGATCGAAGAGAGATCCAAAAGGTCAAGCGCAAGGAAGGAGAGAGGGTGAACTACATGACATTCGAGATGAAAAATGATGGAAGAGCGCAAGGAGGGGCATCGCGAGGGTCTTCGTGAGGGACTTCGACGGGGACATCATGAAGGTCTCCGCGAAGGACTTCAGCGGGGACATCATGAAGGTCTCCGCGAAGGACTTCAGCGGGGACATCATGAAGGTCTCCGCGAGGGACAGCTTGAAGGACAGCGCAAAGGACAGCAGGACGAACGTGTGGCGATCCTTCGCCGCCTGGTCACGCAATCGCAGATCCCGGTCGAGCAGGCGCTCGACCTGATCGGCATCCCTGTGGCGGAGCGGCCTTCCTACAAGGAGCTGCTGAAAGATGTATATGGGACTGGGTCAGCATAGCTGCAATTCAGCTGCGGTCAAAGGCTGCGTCGCGTCGAATCCGACGTGCGCGGCCTTTTCTATGCACGCTCTTCCTCGACAGCGCCACGCTGCAGGGCATCGAGCTGGAAGCGCGGCAGGCGCTCGGAGGCGGCTTCTCCCTGCGCGGCCTCTATACCTATCTCGATGCGCGGGACGACAGGACGGGTCTGCGCCTCAAAGATCGTCCGTATCACAAGGCGAGCCTGCAGCTCAGCTACGACGATCGGAAGAACGGCTGGAACGCGACGCTGTGGAACGATTGGACTGCGGGCTATCGGCATGAAGAAATCGTTGGCAGGAGAACGACCTATAAGGACGTTTCCCTGAGCATCTTAAACTTCGTCGTGAGCAAGAAGATCAACGACCACTTCAGCGCCTACCTCGGCATCGACAACATCTTCGACAAGGAGAGCACCGCCCTCGCCTACGATGGCAGAATCTGGCGCGGCGGCGTGCGCATGACCTTCTGAGACGGCGTCGTTTTTGCCGTCCTTCGAGAACCTTTGCGATCCGCCGACGAAAGCGCCGGAAAGCCCCCCAAGCATCCGCTTGCGGGGCTTTTCTGCACCCGTGGCCTGCCCCGGGATTCATCGCCGCTCGCGCAGCAGGCCGGCTGCATATTGACGCTGCACCATAAGAAAACGTATAATGAGAAGAGCGACAGGATGACCAAGGGGGGAGACGCATGAATGTTCCGAAGGATGCGCGGCTGGCGATCGCGATCGGCCTTGCCGCGGCTGTACTCTTCACAGTCTTGGGCGTTTACGGGATATATTATTTCTTCACAGGCGGCTGCGACGAAGACAGCGAGCCGTACACGGCGTATGAGGTGCGCGAAAAAAATCGAAAAGGAATACGGCTTTCCCATCGAACTTGAATATCTGGGCGAGACGGTGACGCGGGACAAGCCCTGGAAGCGTGTCGACTACGCCTTCCGCGACAAGGAGCGCGACTTCACGTTCACCGCACATGCGAAGGTCGCGCCCATCAATGCGTCGATCCCCTTCATCATCCTCCCGGGCGGGCGCTCCTACTACACCGACTATCCCGCGCGCTGCCTCGACCGTCTCAACGACGAGGTGCAGAAATGCGCGAAAAAAAGCGCGGCCTGCGCTTTGCCACGCCCGAGGAGAAGGAAGCGCATCTCTCCTATGGCGGCGGCCTCGACACCGTTTTCCTGGCGGATGAGAAGCAGCTGGCGGATGCGGCGGAACTCTTCCTCGATATCGCACGAATCTACAACGTGGCGCGTTTCGGCGAACACGGCGCCCAGCGCGACATCGCCTTCTGCTATCTGCCGCCGAGCGAGACGGACCTGAAGAAGGCGCAGCTCATCTGCATGATGTATCTGCGCGGCAAGAGAGACATCTATGACGCGAACGGCATTGCAGAGTATAACGCCGCAACGAGGGCGAACGATGCCGAGCCGTTCCTGCGCCGCTTGAAGAGCGGCTGGCAGGATAAGTCATGGCGTGCCAAAAGAAGGCCGCCGAATCCGGCGGCATCGGCATGAGCCCTGGCGACCGGGACGAGCCGAGCGCTCCCGGCTCGCTCAATGACCGAATGCCTTGGGACGACTGGGGCGACACGGACGGCTGGGATGGCTGGGACAACTGGGACAACTGGGGCGACGCGGACGGCGGGGACGACCGGGACGACCGGGACGACTGGGACGACTGGGACGACCGGGGCGATGAGAGAAGCGACCGCCCGGAATTCCTCACGCCGCCTTCCTCTCCTCCGCGTCGAGATCCGAGCTGGATTTGAGGCAGCGCGGATTGCGCCGGCGAGAGCAAGGGCGTGCATTTTTGTCGATGACCTGCACCATGCAGGGATTTTTGCAGCTTTGAAGATGGGGAGGTACGGAATATGCAGGAGTTTTCTTTTCATTGTCCGACGGAGATCGTATTCGGGCGCGGCGCCGAGGAGCGCACAGCCGAGCTTCTTCGAAAGTACGGCGCACGCCGCGTCTTCATCGTCTACGGCGGCGGCAGCGTCATCCGAAGCGGACTGCTCGCACGCATCGAGTGCATCATGACAGCGGAGGGGCTGGCCTTCTCCGTCAAGGGCGGCGTGCGCCCGAATCCGCGCCTCGCCTTCGTGCGCGAGGCGGTGCGCGAAGCGCTTGACTTCGGGTCGGACTTCATCCTCGCCGTCGGCGGCGGCAGCGTCATCGACACGGCGAAGGCTCTCGCGCACGGCACGGCGAATCCGGAGACCGACGTCTGGGATTTCTGGACGGGCAAGGCGCAGCTGACGAAGAGCCTGCCCGTCGGCGTCGTCCTGACGCTGCCCGCAGCGGGCAGCGAGACGAGCGATTCCGCCGTCCTGACCAGCGAGGAAGCCGGCGAGAAGATGGGGCTTCCCTCGCCCTTCAACCGTCCGGCCTTCGCCGTGCTGAACCCCGAGCTGGCCTTCTCCCTCTCCTCGCCGCAGCTCGCGGCGGGCATCGCCGACATCATCATGCACACGCTGGAACGCTACATGACGCACACAGAAGGCAACGAGTTCACCGACCTCCTCGCCGAAGCGCTGTTGAAGAACGTCGTGAAACATGCGCCCATCGTCCTCGCGCACCACAAGGACTACGACGCGATGAGCGAGATCATGTGGTGCGGCACCGTCTCGCACTGCGGCCTCACGGGACTCGGCAGAGAGAAGGACTTCTCCGTGCACAAGCTCGGCCACGCACTCTCCGCGCACTACGACACGAACCACGGAGAATCCCTGACGGCGCTCTGGGGCGCGTGGGCGCGCGCCGTCTACGAAGACCGCCCCGAGCGGTTCGCCCGCTACGCTGAAAAAGTCTGGGGCGTAGACGCAGGCTCGCCCGAAGAGCGGGCGCGCGCAGGCATCCGCAAGACGGAAGAGTTCTTCCGCTCGCTGAAGCTGCCGACCTCGCTCGGCGACCTGCCCACGGGCGTCCTCGATCACAGAGCCTTGGAGGCGCTCGCCGACAACGTGACGGCGGGCGGCACGAGGAGCGTCGGCGCCTTCCACCCCATCGACCGCGCCTTCGCCCTGAAAATCTACGAGGCGGCGAACCACGGATGAGCGTGAAAACTTCATCTTCTGCTCATTCCGCTCTTACCGTCCTCTTGCCTGTCTGAGGTATACTGGAAACGAAACCACATTCCAAAAAGAAGCCAAGAGAGGAGACGATAACGATGAACAAATGGTGGATTGCAGCCCCCGTGGCGGGCATTTTGGCGATCGGCGCACTCGGTGCGCTCGGCGTGGGAATCTTCGAGGGGCAGACATCGCTCCATGCCTCCAGGCAGCAGGATTCTGCAGCCAGCGCACCGCTTGCCGAGCCGACAGAAACGTCCCCGCTTTTTTCCGTAGCTGAAGCGGCGGCCGCCGATTTCGTGAGCTACGACGCGATCAAGGAGAAGGCGCTCGCCGAATCGGGACTCAAGGAGCGCGAGCTGACAAACTACGAAATCAAGTTCGACGGGCGCGGCTACATGCCGACCTACCGCGTGGAGCTGGAGACGAACGCGGGCGGCAAGGACATCGACTTCGACGCCAAGACGGGCGAGATCATCGATGTGCGGGAAAAGACATGGAAGCACACGCGCACGAAACTCGTCATCAGCGACTACACGGTCATCGGCGATGACCGGGCGATAGCCCTCGCGCTCAAGGACGCCGGCCTCTCCCTGGACGACCTCGACCGCTACGAACTTGAGCTGCACACGAAGAGAAGCGAGCTCGTCTACTCGATCGAGCTCAAGCGCGGAAAAGAAGACTACGAATACGACCTGCGCGCCACCGACGGCGTCATTCTCAAGAAAGAGGCTGAGCTCGACTGACACAGATCCCACGACATCAGAATCCCCCGCAGCAGATCGCCTGCCGCGGGGAATGTTCTTTGTGCGCCCGTTTCTTGTACAAACGCAGTGAATACGGTATAATTTCATCAGCATATTGCCATCTTTGGAAAAGGAGCGCCTTTCATGAGACAAAAACTTGCTTTTGCACTTGAGCCGATCCAATCGTTCTTCCGCCATGAAGCATCGAGCGGCATCCTGCTTCTCTTCTTTGCCGCGCTCGCCATGGCGCTCGCCAACAGCGCCTGGGCAGAGAGCTACGAGACGGCGCTCGCCATGAAGCCGATCGCAGGCCCCGCCGAATACCATCTCGACCTCAGCGTGCTGCACTGGGTCAACGACGGACCTCATGGCGATCTTCTTCTTCGTCATCGGTCTGGAAATCAAGCGCGAATTCTTCTTCGGCGAGCTGCAGTCGCTGTCGGCGACGATGCTTCCCATCTGCGCCGCCCTGGGCGGTATGATCGTGCCCGCGCTCCTTTACGCCGCCGTCAACGCCGGAGGGCCGCCCGAGGCGATGGCGGGCTGGGGCATACCGATGGCGACGGACATCGCCTTCTCTCTCGGCATCCTCGCCATCGCGGCGCAGGGCGCGCCCATCGCCATCGTCATCTTCCTCACGGCTCTCGCCATCGTCGACGATCTCGGCGCCATCATCGTCATCGCGCTCTTCTATACGACGGATTTCTCGGCGGCGGCGCTCTTCGGCGGGCTTGCCGCTCTTGGCTGTGCATTTCTCGTCGGCCGCAGGGGCGTGAAGAGCATCGTGCCGTATCTCATCTTCGGACTCATCGCATGGCTCTTCTTCCTCAACGCAGGACTGCATCCGACGATCGCGGGGGTCGTGCTCGCCTTCACCATTCCCGTCGACCGCCGTCATCCGGAAAACTCCATGCTCTACAAGGTCGAGCACGCGCTTGAACCATGGTCGGCATACGTCATCATGCCGATTTTCGCGCTCGCCAATGCAGGCGTGCGCCTGCCCGAGGACTTCTCGGCGCTCCTCGATCCCATCGCGCTCGGCATCGTTCTCGGCCTCTCCGTCGGCAAGCCGCTCGGCGTATGCGGCGCTGTCTTTTTGCTGAGCCGTTTTCTGCGCCTCCCTCTTCCCGCCGCCCTGGGCAAGGGACACTTCCTCGGCGCAGGCTGTCTCGCCGGCATCGGCTTCACCATGTCGCTCTTCATCGCCTCCCCGGCCTTCCCCGACCCCGCGCTTCTGGCAACGGCAAAGCTCGGCATCATCGCCGCCTCGCTTCTTTCGGGCGCACTCGGCGCCGTCATCTTCCTGCTGGCGAAGAAGAAGCGCGCGGAGGCGTAGGCACGCGCAGATCTGTTCAGGCGCTCTGATGCCAAGCCCGCATCGGTTTTCTGCCCAAAATTTCACCTGCCTGTCATATATGACAGTACGCTCTCAAAGGAATATCGAGTATAATGAAGCAAGGAAATCCATCTTACCAAAGGAGGGTCTTATGATGTGGAAGAAATGGATGGGCGCATTCCTCACGCTTGCACTCTGTGTTTTTCTGGGCACGGCCTCGTCTGCCGAAGCGGCGGCAAAGAAGGCAAAAGAGAAGCCCGCGCGCGTGGAGCTCGTGATGGTGCTCGACAAGAGCGGCTCGATGGCAGGGCTTGAATCGGACACGATCGGCGGCTTCAACGCCATGATCGAGAAGGAGAAGAAGCTCGATGCGAAGGTCAATGTCACGACGGTACTCTTCAGCGACGTGCTTGATACCATTTACGACCGGGAAGACATCCGGCGCATCAAGCCGCTGACGGACAAGGAGTACGAGGTCGGCGGCACGACGGCGCTCCTCGACGCCGTAGGATCGACGATCCTCAAGGTGTCGCGCACGGAGGGCGTCCAGGATAAGGGCACGAAGGTCGTCTTCGTCATCATCACGGACGGCTTGGAGAACGCCAGCGAGGAGTTCACGAAGGAGAAGGTCAAGAAGATGATCTCCGACAAGCAGGAAAAAGCAGGCTGGGATTTCATCTACCTCGGCGCGAACATCGATGCGGCGAAAGAGGCGGACAGCATCGGCGTCAACAAGAAGAACGCCGTGACCTACCGCAATACAGGCTCGGGCGTCCGCCGGAACTTCGAGGCGGTCGGCGCCTATGTGGCGGAAGCCGTGGAATCTTCGGATTCCGAGCGCGGCAGCTGGAAAGAGCATGTAGAGCAGGACGACACGCAAAAATGACGTCCGCCGCACGGACGGCGAAAGGAACGCTCCCCAAGGAAGAGCCTTGGGGAGCGTTCCTGCTTTTCAAAAAGGCGCGGCCGCCTTCCTTGTCTCGTCGGCGTATAGTATAATATATGCGAGAGGTGCAAGGAGGGCAGAACGCTGGAAGCCGCCGTGGGCGACGCTGTGCGTTATTGCATCGAAAGCGACTATGTGAAAGAATATTTTCGGCAAAAACACAAGGGACGCAGGGAAGGACGCCGATCGCGGGCACGAAGGAGGCCGTCATGAAAGACAGAAAGATCCAAGGCGAGATCCAGAATCTCAAGCCGCATATCAAGCAGGAGCTGGAGAGTCTCTACGATCTCAGCGTGCCTGTCGGGCAGCTTTCGACGAAGGAGCTCAATGAGAGGCTCGTCGCCGTCACAGAGGCGATCGGCCGCGAGGTGGCCGCCTACGTCGACCGCAAGGGCGCGTCATCGAGGTCTCCGTCGGCAGCAGCTGGACGGTCGACCTGCCCCCGTCGAGGCGCGTTCGGAAGTGCGTCTCTCGGGCGTGCGCTGCATCCATACGCACCCGAGCGGCGACACGGAACTAAGCGACCCCGACATCTCGTCGCTCCGCCGCCTGCGCTTCGATGCCATGGCCGCCATCGGGCGACGCTCCGGCGAGATCGTCGGCTGTCTCGGCTTTTTCACGGGCGAGACGACCGAGGACGGCGTCCTCGACGTGCAGCTTTTCGACCCCGTTCGCGCCGACCATCTGAACCGCATCCGCCTGACGCCGCTCATCCAGAGCATCAACAAGCGTCTCTCGAAGGAGCGCACGCAGGCGACCGACGACGAGGAGGAGCGCGCCGTGCTCGCGGGGCTTGACGCCGCCTCGGTCGGCACGGCCTGGACGACGGAAGACTCCCTCGCCGAGCTTGCCGAGCTTGCACGCACGGCGGGCGCGACCGTCGTCGGCACGTTCATCCAGAAGAAGGCGAAGCCCGACACATCGCTCTTCCTGGGACGCGGCAAGATCGAAGAGATGGCGATGTTCATCCAGAACGAGCGCGCGACGCTCGTCATCTTCGACGATGAACTCACGCCATCGCAGCAGAGGAATCTGGAACTGGCGCTCGGCGTGAAGATCCTCGACCGCACGGCGCTGATCCTCGACATCTTCGCGCAGCGCGCGCGCACGGCGGCGGGCAAACTGCAAGTCGAGCTCGCGCAGATGAAGTACAGCCTGCCGCGCATCCTCGGCCAAGGCCTCGTGCTCTCGCGCCTCGGCGGCGGCATCGGCACGAGGGGGCCGGGCGAGACGAAGCTCGAAGTCGACCGCCGGCGCATCCGCCGCCGCATCCACGACATCGAAGGCGAGATCGAGCGCCTGCGCAAAGAGCGCAGCCTGCACCGCGCACGCCGCCGCGCCGCACGCATCCCCGTCGCCGCCCTCGTCGGCTATACGAACGCCGGCAAATCGACGCTGCTGAACGCGCTGGCGGGCGCCGACGTCTTCGCCGAAAACAAGCTCTTCGCCACCCTCGACCCGACGACGCGCGCGCTGAAGCTCACGGACGGGCGCGAAATCCTCGTGACGGACACCGTGGGCTTCATCCAGAAACTGCCGCATACGCTCGTGCAGGCGTTCCACGCGACGCTCGAAGAAGTCGCCGAAGCCGACCTCCTGCTGCACGTCGTCGATGCGTCGAACGAAGCCGCCGAGTTCCAGATCGAGGCCGTCACCGAAGTCCTCAAGGAGATCGGCGTCGCCGAAAAGCCCATGCTCTATGTGCTGAACAAGCTCGATCGCCTGACGGAAGGCACGGGCGAAGCCGATGCAGCGGCGCATGTCGATACGCCAGACGATGCGAGACACGAAGCAGCAGGAGGCGATGCGGCGGGCGGTTTTTCCGGAGGCGAGATCCCGTCACGGGAAGAAGCGCCTCTGCCGCCCGCCATCCATCGTCTCCTGCGCGGCCGCGAAGGCTGCGCGATCGCCGCCGCGACAGGCGCGGGACTTGCCGGCTTGCAGGAAAAAGCTCGCCGCCTTCTTCCGCTCGGGCGAAGTCGAGCTGCATCTTCACATCCCTTCACGGAGAACGCCGTCGTCACGCGCCCTGCACGAAACGGGGAAGATCGTGCAGACGGACTACGACGAGCATGGAACGCTCGTCACCGTCCGCCTGCCCGAAGAAGAAGCCGCGCGCTTTCGCCGCTATGAAAGGTGAGCGGATAGCCGATCCACGAAGGGCGAAGTCGGCGATATCGATGATACGATCCGCGCGTTCCTGCCATACGTCGATGGCATAGCCACGGACAACGGCTTCGTGCAGGAGCTCGAAGAGGAGATCCAAAAGGTCAAGCGCAAAGAAGGGGCGAGGGTGAACTACACGGAAAGAGCGTCTGCCGTGACGCGAAGCGGCAGACGCTCCTTTTCTCGCCGCTTCCCGCGATGGCATCGTCCACTTCGTGGACGAAAGTGCGCCGCCCTTGCCTAAAACCAGCCAATCGGTCTGCGCCTTCGGCTTGACCTCTTGGGGTTTTATGGTAAACGCCCACGCCTTACGGCACCACAATGAACGAGAACCGCCATCTATGGTATAATAAGAGCAGACGTTGAAGGTCGAATAATTTTTTTGAGATTCGATCTCGCTGTGTAAACTGATCTGGTCTCCTTTTTTTCGCACCACGCTTTTGTTCAGAGCTACGCTCAAAAGGACGTATGGTAAAAATGAGCCATCATCGAGGAGGCCACGTCGTACAAAGGGAGGGAATCCTCATGGATGTCACGTACGAACGCTGTTGTGGGATTGATGTGCACAAACGCTCGATCGTCGCCTGCCTCAGATGTGGCAAGAAGCAGGAAATACGAACATTTGGCACGACAAGCAAAGAAATCCGCGCACTCGCCAAATGGCTTTTGGGATGAAAAAGTGCCAGATGGCCGCCATGGAAAGCACGGGTTCCTACTGAAACCCGTCTACAATCTTTTTCGAGACCTCTCATCTAGGCGTCATGATCGTCAACGCCGGGAACATGAAGAATGTTCCTGGAAGGAAGACCGATGTGAAGGATGCCGAATGGATCGCGGACTTGCTGCAGCACGGGCTGTTGAGCGCGAGCTATATTCCGAAACGGGAGCAACGCGAGTTGCGGGAAGTTTCCAGGTACAGAAAGAGCTTGATTGCCGAGCGTGCACGTGAACTCAACCGTCTGCAGAAGATGCTGGAAGGAGGAAATATCAAGCTGTCCAGCGTAGTTTCCAACATCAACGGCAAAGCTCGCGCAGCCTCTTGCAGAAGCTGCTCAAGAAGCGATGCGCCGCTGCAGAAGGATGAAGTGGAAGAAAGCCTTCACGGAGCATTGAGGCACAAGGTGGAAGATGTCATGCAAGCGCTGGACGGCTTTCTCACGCCTTTGCAGAAACAACTGATCCCTGCAAGTCGTAGATCATATCGACGACATGACGAAGCGCATCGGTCAGATGGATAAGCTCGTCAAGCAGTACAGCAGCGGCTATGAAGACGCGATAGAAAAAGCTGGACGAGATACCGGGCATAGGGAGGCAGAGCGCGGAAACCATTTTGGCGGAAACAGGTTTGGATATGAGTCGCTTTGCAACGGAGAAACATCTGTCCAGCTGGGCGGGTCTGTCTCCAGGGAACAACGAAAGTGCCGGAAAGCGGCAAAGCGGCAGGACTACCAAAGGGAACGCCACACTGAAGACTACGCTGATACAATGCGCCAAGGCAGCCATCAAGAAGAAGGACTCCTTCTTGTCCGCACAATATGACAGGCTCGTCGTACGACGGGGAGCAAAACGTGCCACAGTAGCTGTAGCGCATACCATGCTGATAGCCATTTACCACATATTGAAGCTGGGAGAGCCCTTCATCGATCTGGGAGCCGACTATTACAACAAATTCAACAAGGAGAGAAAGATCAACAGTTATCTAACGAAGCTGAAAAAACTGGGTTGGCAGCCTGAAACAGCCACATTCTCGGCGGCATCCACATAAAATTTCAGTCAAACAGAGCAATGGGGGATTTTTGCGCTTTTTCCAGCCTTAGCACAAAGGTTCTCATGGTAAACTACACGCACAAACGTCCACTTCGTGGACATTGTGCGCCGCCCTTACCTAAAACCAGCCAATCGGTCTGCGCCTTCGGCTTGACCTCTTGGGGTTTTATGGTAAACTGAAGGGAGGTTTTGTTTTCCGAATCATGCGGCGATTTTCTAAAGGAGATGTTTTTTCATCATGAAACGTGAGTATCTGCGGGGCATCGCGTATGCCTTGCTCTTCGCTGTTCCCGCCTACATCCTCGGGAAGTTCTTCCCGATCGTCGGCGGGCCTGTCTTTGGCATCATCCTCGGCATGTGCTTCGCACGGCTTGCCCGACCGAAGAGTTTCGAGGCGGGCATCAGCTTCACGGGCAAGAAGATCCTCCAGTACGCCATCATCCTCTTGGGCTTCGAGATGAACCTCTACCATGTTCTGTCGGTCGGCTCGCAGTCGCTTGCCGTCATGGCCTCGACGCTCGCGACGGCTTTCCTCGTCGCTTGGGGCGCGGGCAGGCTTTTGGGCGTCGAGGGCGATGCGCGGACGCTCATCGGCGCGGGCACGGCGATCTGCGGCGGCTCCGCCATTGCAGCGGTCGCGCCCGTCATCGGCGCGAAGGACAAGGACATCGTCTTTTCCATCTCGACGATCTTCCTCTTCAACGTGATCGCCGTCTTCATCTTCCCCTTCCTCGGGCACTTCATGGGCATGAGCGACCTCGGCTTCGGCATGTGGGCGGGCACGGCGATCAACGACACCTCGTCCGTCGTCGCCGCCGGCTATTCCTACAGCCACGAGGCAGGAAGCTACGCGACGATCGTCAAGCTCACCCGCGCTTTGTGCATCGTGCCCGTGTGCCTCGCCTTCGCGCTCTTCGCGGCACGCGATTCCAAGGCGGAGGGCAAGGGATTCAGCCTCAAGCGCATCTTCCCCATGTTCATCCTGTGGTTCGTCGTCGCTTCCATCGTCAACACGACGGGCATCCTGCCCGAAGCGCTCGCGCACTTCCTCGGCGAAGCGGGCAAGTTCGCCATCGTGCTCGCGATGAGCGCGATCGGGCTGAACACCGATTTCGCCGCGCTCCTCAAGAACGGCGTGCGCCCCATCACGCTCGGGCTTTGCTGCTGGATCGCCGTCGCCGTCGTCTCGCTCATCGTGCAGCATTTCATCGGTATCATCTGAGGAGCGGCGCCGATCTTTCGGCTTCATGCCCTTCCTCTGTGTCGCCCTGAACTATCCACACTGTCCACAAGGCTGTGGATAAGTTCTGCACAGAGCAGCGCACCTTTGATTTTTCTTGGAAACTCGGGGACTTTTCCACAGGATTTATGCACAAGGTGGACAAATCTGGGGATAAGTCGGAAAAACAGGTACGAGAAAGGAGGCACTATGGTATCCGAATGGGAAATGCTCCTGCGACTGACGCTTTCGTGCATCCTCGGCGGCATCATCGGCTACGAGCGGCAGTCGCGCCGCAAGTCGGCAGGGCTGCGAACGAACATGCTCGTATGTCTCGGCTCGTGTCTCGTCATGCTCATCTCGACGGCGATCTATCAGGGCGTCGAGGGCAGAACGAACGCCGATCCCGCGCGGCTTGCGGCGCAGGTCGTCTCGGGCATCGGCTTCTTGGGCGCGGGCGCGATCATGAAGGAGGGGCTGTCGGTCACGGGGCTGACGACGGCCGCCTGCCTCTGGGTCGTCGCAGGCGTCGGACTCGCCACGGGCGGCGGCTACTATACGGCGGCGCTGCTCACGACGGGACTCGTGTTCGTGACGCTCGGCGCGCTGTCGCGCATCGACGAGTGGGTGCTGCACGACAACCACATCCTTCTGACGGTATTCACGCGCGACCTGCCCGGCCAGATCGTGCATATCAACGAGTGCCTGGAGGACATGCGCCTCACCGTGCACACCGTCAAGACCATGCGCTCGCCGGACGGCGAATCCCCCCTCGTCCTTGAGTTCGAGCTTTTCAACCATGAGAAGATCAAGGGCGTCGCGCTCGCCGAAGCCATCGGGCGCATCGAAGGCGTCACGAGGATCAGCATCTCCTGAGTGCGCGCCGAAGCGAAGTCTTGGCCGCGCACCGCTGGAGCTTCTCCCTTCGCGGCCGCTCCCAGGGCGAAGGGCTGCCGCTCCCGCGCTCGAAAGACCGTGGCGATCATCCCCGGAGATGGATTCTCCTGTTTTTTCCAGTCAAGTTAGACGTGCGCGGGGGAATTTGCTATAATGAAACGGATGCGCTGCTCCACGATTGCGCGAGAAGCCATGCTTCTTGCAGGAATCGCTCGCAAGCCATTTTTCAAGATAAGCCAAGAGGCCGCGCCCTGGGCACGAGTCGCTTGGCGGATGTTCATTCCATACTGCGCACCATGTCCGCAGCAGGATATGGGTGCGCGGAATCTCAGGAAAGGGTGTGGAAACCTTGAATCTTTCTGTTCGCATCTTCATCGCTCTCATCCTCGCAGTCGTCGTCGGACTCGCCGTGGGAGAAGAGTACATCGGCTTCATCAACTGGTGGATCGCGCCGATCGGCACGATCTTCATCAACCTCATCAAGATGATGATCGTGCCCGTCGTATTCTCGTCGCTGATCGTCGGCGTCACGAGCCTCGGCGACACGAAGACGCTCGGGCGCATCAGCGCCAAGACGGTCGGCATCTACCTCTTTACGACAGCGATCGCCATCATCATCGGCTTTGCCGTGGCAGGCGTCATTCATCCGGGCGTAGGCCTTGAGATGAGCGGCACGGCGCCCGAGGTGAAGCAGGCGCCGTCCATCATGCAGGTCTTCGTGAACATGATCCCGACGAATCCCGTCGCGTCGATGGCGAAGGGCGATATCCTGCCCGTCATCATCTTCGCGCTCTTCGTCGGCGTCTCGATCACGCAGGTCGGCGGCGAACGCGGCGAGAAGCTCATCCACTTCTTCGATGCCTGCGCCGAGGTCTGCTACAAGGCGATCGGCATGATCATGTCGTTCGCGCCCTACGGCGTCTTCGCGCTCCTCTTGCCCGTCGTCGCCAAGAACGGCTCGAAGGTGCTGCTGCCGCTCCTCTCCGTCATCGTCTGCTCGTTCATCGGCAGTGTCATCCATGCGGTTCTCGTCTACTCGACGATGGCTTCCGTCTTCGGCAAGATGAGCCCCGTGAAGTTCTTCCGCGGCATGTCCGAAGCGATGATGCTCGCCTTCACGACCTGCTCCAGCTCCGGCACGCTGCCGGTCAACATGAAGAACTGCGAGGAGAAGCTCGGCGTCTCGCGCAAGATCTCGTCCTTCGTGCTGCCTTTGGGCGCGACGATCAACATGGACGGCACGGCGCTCTACATGGGCGTCTGCTCGCTCTTCATCGCGAACGTCTTCGGCATCGATCTCACGTTCCAGCAGATGGCGATGATCGTCCTCACGGGCACGCTCGCCTCGATCGGCACGGCGGGCGTGCCGGGCGCGGGACTCATCATGCTCGCGATGGTTCTGCAGGCGGCGCAGCTGCCCTTCGAAGGTCTCGCGCTCGTCGCCGGCATCGACCGCATCCTTGACATGATCCGCACCTGCCTCAACGTCACGGGCGACGGCGCGGTCGCCGTCGTCGTCGCGGCCTCCGAGGGAGAACATTCCTCGTCGAAGAATTGAGGAAGCGCCATGCGGCATAGTCTCCTCAGGATCTTGATGCTCTTCTTCGTCCCCGCGCTCCTTGCGGCGCTCCTCGCGCTGCCTGCAGGGGCGGCGGCGAGCGTGAAGGCAAAAAGCGCGACGGCGACTCCCGCCGTCATGGAACGTGCGCCGAAAGGCGCGGCAGAAGAAACCGCCGCTGCCAAAGGTGCGGCTATCAAAGATGCTGCTGCCAAAGGTACAGCTATCAAAGATGCTGCTGCCAAAGGTACAGCTATCAAAGATGCTGCTGCCAAGGGTGCGGCTGCGGAAGACGCGGCAGCGGAGAAAGGCGCATCGCCCGTTTCGTCCGCGCCGCCCGGCCAGCGCCATATCGTGCTGCTGCAGCCCGTCGTGCCGCGCTCGATGCCCTCCGATGTCGTCGAAGAGATGACGGCGCGTCTTGCGCGCGACTTCCACGTGCCGCTCAACGGCACGCTGCGTGCCGTGACCTATGCCGGAGAGGACGAAGTCCAGCGGGCAATGAAGCTCATCTACGAAGGCAAGGGGTCGCTCTCGGAACGCATACGCGCGACGGCGGAAGCGACAGACGCCGACTACATCGCCGGCTTCCTCGTCACGAACTACGATGAATCGTCCTATTACAACTGGAAGAGCGATCTCGTCCTGCACAGCTACGTCAGTCTGCAGCTCATCGGCTACGACCGCGAGCGCGGTCTCGTCCTCGACCTGCCCGCTTCGCGCAGCTACAACGGCGAGTATACGAGGAGCGGCACAGCCCGCATCCTCGCGCTCTTCGAATTCGATCGCCTGATGGAGAAGGCGGACTTCCGCTCGACCCTCTTCCCCGTCGCGGATTGGCTCGACCAGCCGCGGGAAAACCGCAGGGACACCCGCGGCCGCCAACGGATCGGACGGACGAAAGGCAGACAACGCATAGGGAAAAAAAGCCCCGGTGGATATTCCATCGGGGCTTTTTTTCCTATGGGATCTTCTTTACTGCTTGGCGCCGAACTGCTTGAGCGCTTCGGAGAAATCCTCGACCAGCTCGACCGCGCCCGTGTATTCGCCGTCCTCGTCATAGACGGCAAGATAACGGACACCGACGGGCTTACCCTTGATGTAGCGATAGATCTCCATGCGGTCGCGCTTCTTCGCCTTGAAATCGGCGACGAGCTGCTCGATGATCGGCACGATGTTCACGGGGTGGCAGTTGTAGACCTTGCTGCCGAGCGCGAGGCGCGGCCGCGCGAAGACCTGCCCCGGATTCGAGAAGAAACGCAGCATCTCGTCCTTGTCGATGTAGGGTGATGTCGACGGGCAGGAGGTTCAAGAGCGCTTCCAGCTCCCTGCAGCCGATCTCGCCCGTCGAGAGACGCACCCGGCCGGAAGCGATCATCGCACGCTCCTTCGCCTCCGCCTCGGCAACATAGACGTCGCCTGCCGGCCACTTCGGCGCACCCTCGATGAACGCGACGCCAAACTCCGGCATGTCGCGGTAGATCATGAGCCAATCCTGCGCGGAGAAGAATCGCAGCGTCAACGGGAAGAGGATCTGCTCCTCCTTGTAGATCATGTCGCGGATACGCTGGAAGAAGGCAGAAAAACGCTCCTCCTGCCCAGCGATTCCGTCGGCAAGCGACTTCGTGAGGGCGCGAAGCTCCTGCTTGATCTCGTCGTCCACGCCCCACATGACGCCCGAAGGCCCCGTCACGCCGTAGCGGTAGAGGAGCGTCATGAGCAGCGACTCCTTCTTGCCGTAGTGCGAATAGAGGCCGTTCAGCTCGCCGAGACCTCGGCCGAGCGCCGCCGCATCGCCCGACTCGACGGCAGCCGTCAGGCGGTCGAGGAGATTCGTCAGCCCCTGGTTTTCCCTGTTCAGCACCGTCAGCGGATGACCTTCGGCGAGCTCTTGAACCTCCGGCGCGGCATCGGTCGGCGCCGTGCCGCCGATATGCCCGTGAAAGAGCGCGGAATGTACGTCGCAGAGCTTCTGCACCTCGTGGATCGGCGTGCCGCCCTCGATCAGCTGCTGCTCGGCAGCGGAAATCTCCTCCGCCGAAACGCTCGCGAAATCCTTGATGAAATCCTTGCGCACCTCGTCCAAGGACTCGCCTGCCGAAAGACGCTGCAAGAAGCCCTTGAGCGCGGCCGCACGCTCCCTGCGACGCAGCATCCAAAGGCGCGTCCGCCGCAGGGGACACATGCGCGCAGCCGCAGCCGTTATGCGCCTCTGCCCCGCCACCGCCGCAAGCCTCTGCCGGCGCGTCCACCCCTTTGACCGAAAAACCCCGCGCTTCAAGCTCGCGCACGACGTCTTCGAGCTTCAGCCCCTGACCGCCACGCCCGCAGGCAAGGTCATGACGCGCCCCATGACGTTCAGCGCCACAGGGTTCATGATCTCCTTGAAGCCGATCTCGGCCATCGCCTGCCGAAATTCCGGAAACTCCTCGACAAGCTCCGCCACCGTCTTCTTCAAGTCCAATTCCTTTTTCATATCTATCGCTCCTATCGCAAAGATGAATGTCCTTCTCATTGCAATCATTATAGCAGATATTTTTTTCGCGTGTTGTCATATTTGTTACCGCTTCGCACGAAAACTCCGTGAAACCCTGTGCCGTCTGGATTCGCGGCTATTGCAGCGCGCAAGGAAACATGCCATCCCAACGCCGCCTTCCCGAAGGCGATCCGCAAAAGCTCCCGCTCCGCTCGCGCAGATATTGACAATACCCTTGGCGCATGGTATTCTTTCCTAGAATGTTTATGAAGCAATAAAAAAATTCATATTTCAGATCAGGTGTCGAAAGACAAGGAATCGCTGAACCGATCAGCGATTCCCCAATAGGGAAAGCCGGTAAAAAGCCGGCACGATTCCCGCCACTGTAACGGGGAGCAGGCTGCAAAATGCCACTGAGGGAACTCGGGAAGGCGCAGTCATTGCGATGAACCGAAGTCAGGAGACCTGCCTGATCGTCGATCACCGTTTGAACCTGCGAGCGATGGGGAGGAGATCTTGGCGCCGGCAAGCCGTGGCTTCTGCCAGCGTCAAAACGCTGCGTGCGATCACGAACGAACGCCGTTGCACAGCCCCTTTTTCACGCACGAGAGGAGGGGCTTTTTATTTCATAACGTCGCGGTAAAAGTTCATTGAGAAAGGAAGTCCTGCAAAAAATGAATCCGAGGATGGCTACTCGTCCATAGGATCCCTGCGCAAGTCTTACGACGCGCGGCGTTTTTCCGCCTGGAGTCCCAAGGTGGCGCTAAGCTACGAGCCACAGAAGGATCTGCTCGTCTTTGCGAGCTTCGGCAAGTCCTTCAATCCCCCATCCATTTACAAGCTCTACCGCCGCGCCGGCAATCTGATGTCGAACGTGCAGGCAAATCCCTTGCTTACGCCCGAAACTTCGACGACATACGAGCTGGGCGTAAAGCAGAAGGTGGACAAGAATACGTCCTACAGCGTCACGCTCTTCCGCATTGACACGAAGGACAAGATCGACCTTGCAACCATCGGCGGCGTCAAAGCCTACTACAACGTGAACTCCGCCATGGCAAAGGGCATGGAGTTCGAGGTCAAGCGCCGCCTGAACCGCGATTGGCGGACATATCTCAACTACACCTTCGAGTCCGGAGAAATGACAAGCAAGGGCATCACCAGAAGAAATTGGGACATTCCCAAGCATATGCTGCGTTTCGGCGTCGAATATACGCGCGGCAACTTCAACGGCGTCCTCGATGCGCAGTATGTAAGCGCGCGCCAGAGCGTCGATTCGCTCACGGGCGAGTACGGCTCGGAGGACAGCTTCTTCCTGACGAATCTCTGCCTCAACTACAAGGTCGATGAACATCTAAAGCTTCAGTTCGCCATCCGCAACCTCTTCGACCGCCGCTTCTATGCGGACGAGGCTGCATACGGACGGACGTGCACGCTCGGCGCGACGTATTCCTTCTAAACGAGAAAGGGACATGCACATGAAGCTCCTCTACCGCCTGCATCGCCAGATCAGCGTCGTCTGCGCCGCGTTCTTCCTGCTGCTCGTCCTGACGGGACTGCCGCTGCTCTTCAACGGCGACCTCGCGCGTTGGAATGCGCTCGAAGAGAGGCCTTCGTTCGGCGGGACATCCGCCTCCGCGCTCTGGGCGGGGGCGCTCCGGGGACTGGAAAGGGTCGAGCGCGAGCATCCCGGGCGAAGCGTGCAGTCGATCGCCGCCAATCCGGAGCGCGGAATCCTCGTCTATCGCATGGCGCGCGCAAAAAGCCCGCGCGGCAAAGATAGCGTCGAAGCGCTCGCCTACGCGCCGCAGCAGGAGGCGCTCGTGCCCTGGCAGCAGAGCGGCGTGAAGTCGCCCGCGCTCGCCGCCTTCATGGGCTGGATGCACCAGCTGCACATCCGCCTCGCCATGGGGCGGGGCGGCATGATCTTCCTGCTTGCAAAGAAGCGGCAGTCCTGCACAAGGCGGAACTGCCGCCTTCTTCTTCCTGCGGCAAAACGCTCGAATCCTGCGCGATACCCGGGCTTTTTGCGGCAAAGTTTTTCTCGAACTTCTCTTGACAAAGTTTTTCATCTTGGCTATAATGGCTATAACGATTAAACAACTACTTAATCAACAGGGAGGAACTTAAAATGAAAAAGAGCTACAAGATCGAAGTCGAGTGCGCGAACTGCGCTCAGATGATGGAAGACGCAACGAAGAAGATCGAGGGCGTAAAGGACGCGACGGTGAACTTCATGGCGCTGAAGATGAAGGTCGAATTCGCCGACGGCAGCGAGCCGGCTGAAGTCATGCCGCGCGTCTTAGAGGCCTGCCGCAAGATCGAAAGCGACTGCAATATTGAATTCTGAGCCGTCCAAGAGGCAAGTCCGAAGGACGCAGACGATTGGGAAACGGCTCGAATGCGAAAACGTCCCAAGAACGCGAGCTGCAAGCGAAGCGCGATTGGCTGACGTTGACCGCTCCTGAGCCGTCCAAGAGGCAAGTCCGAAGGACGCAGGCGATTGGGAAACGGCTCGAATGCGAAAACGTCCCAAGAACGCGAGCTGCAAGCGAAGCGCGATTGGCTGACGTTGACCGCTCCTGAGCCGTCCAAGAGGCAAGTCCGAAGGACGCAGACGATTGGGAAACGGCTCGAATGCGAAAACGTCCCAAGAACGCGAGCTGCAAGCGAAGCGCGATTAGCTGACGTTGACCGCTCCTGAGCCGTCCAAGAGGCAAGTCCGAAGGACGCAGACGATTGGGAAACAGCTCGAATGCGAAAACGTCCCAAGAACGCGAGCTGCAAGCGAAGCGCGATTAGCTGACGTTGACCGCTCCTGAGCCGTCCAAGAGGCAAGTCCGAAGGACGCAGACGATTGGGAAACGGCTCGAATGCGAAAACGTCCCAAGAACGCGAGCTGCAAGCGAAGCGTGATTGGTTGACGTTGACCGCCCAGAGTAGGATTCAACATCACGTCGCCAGAAAGCAGGTATTTTCGTGAACAAGAAACAAAAAAGAAATCTCATCCGCATCCTTCTGGCGGCCGCCTTGATGATCGTCTTGAGCCAGCTGCCCGTGGCGGGTCTGCCGCGCTTCTTCCTCTACGTCGTGCCGTACCTCATCGTCGGCTATGACATCATCATCAAAGGCAGCGAAGGGCGTATGGAATCGTCGTCCGCTCGACGAGAATCTCCTGATGTCTATCGCGACCATCGGCGCGATGGGGCTTGCCGTCTACGAGGATGGCGACTATGTGGAAGGCATCGCCGTCATGCTCTTCTACCAGGTCGGCGAATGGTTTCAAAGCTATGCCGTCGGAAGAAGTCGCAGAAACATTGGCGAGCTCATGGACATCCGCCCCGACTACGCGAATGTGGAAGAGGATGGAAAGCTTATACGCCGTGACCCCGACGAAATCGAAATCGGCACGGAGATCGTCGTGCAGCCGGGCGAGAAGATCCCCATCGACGGCATCATCACGGATGGCGCATCGACGCTCAATACGAGCGCACTGACGGGCGAGAGCCTGCCGCGCGACGTAGAGAAGGGGCACGCCGTCTTCAGCGGCTGCATCAATCTCACGGGCGTCCTGAAGATTCGTACGACGAAGGAGTTCGACGAATCGACCGCCTCGAAGATTTTGGAACTTGTCGAGGATGCCAGCGCGCGCAAGTCGCGCTCGGAGACGTTCATCGCACGTTTTGCGCGCGTCTATACGCCGATCGTCGTCGCGGCCGCCATCCTCCTCGCCATCGTGCCGCCCGTCGTGCGCCTCGCCGCGCTCGATGCCGCGCCCGACTGGGGTACATGGATTTACCGCGCCCTGATCTTCCTCGTCATGAGCTGCCCATGCGCACTCGTCGTCAGCGTTCCCTTGAGCTTCTTCGCGGGCATCGGCGGTGCGAGCCGCGAGGGCGTGCTCGTCAAGGGCGCGAACTACCTCGAAATGCTCGCCGAGGTCGACACCGTCGTCTTCGACAAAACGGGTACTTTGACCCGTGGCGTCTTCGAGGTCAACGCCGTGCATCACGGCACGATGGATGACAAAAAGCTTCTGGAGCTTGCCGCGCTCGCCGAGAGCGCTTCGTCGCATCCCATCAGCCGCAGCCTGCAGCAGGCTTACGGCACGGAGATCGATCGCTCGCGCGTCACGGACATCGCGGAGATCGGCGGTCTCGGCGTGACGGCGAAGGTCGACGGTATCGAAGTGGCCGCTGGCAATGGCAAGCTCATGGAGCGTCTCGGAATTGAGTACCGCCCGTGTCACCACCCGGGCACAATCGTGCAGATGGCGGTCGCAGGCAAGTACGCCGGACACATCGTCATTTCCGATGCGCTCAAACCGACGTCGGAGGCGGCGATCAAAAGTCTGCATGAAGCGGGCGTGAAGCGCGCCGTCATGCTCACAGGCGACGCGCATGCCGCCGCTGAGAAGGTCGCGGCGGAACTCGGCATAGACGAGGTCAAGAGCGAACTTCTGCCTGCCGACAAGGTGCAGGAGGTCGAGCGCCTGCTCGCGGGGAAAACGGCGAAGAAGCTCGCCTTCGTCGGCGACGGCATCAACGACGCGCCCGTCCTCAGCCGCGCGGACATCGGCATCGCCATGGGGGCGATGGGCTCCGACGCCGCCATCGAGGCCGCCGACGTCGTGCTGATGGACGACGATCCGCTGAAGCTGCCGAAGGCGATCCGCATCGCGAGAAAGTGCATGGCGATCGTGCATCAGAACATCGTCTTTGCCATCGGCGTGAAGCTCCTGTGCCTCGTGCTCGGCGCCGTCGGCATTGCCAACATGTGGTTCGCCATCTTCGCCGACGTCGGCGTCACTAGTCCTCGCTGTCCTGAACGCGCTGCGCATCCTCTTCGTGCGCAAGCTGTAGAACGCTGCACTTCACTCCTCCGGGCGGATCATCTTGCCTGCACTCTTTGCTGCCTTTGCCCGTGCCATACGGAAGGCGGCAGATGCGGGCAAAGCAAAGCACGAGGGAATAGAAACGCCCCCAAGGCGTCACCTTGGGGGCGTTTCTATTCCCTCGTGCCAGACGTGCACTTTTTCAAAAGAAAAAGCCGGCGGCAGGCAGAAAGACAGGATATGGGTTGCGGTCTGTGCTATAATGAAAGGAACAGTTGAACGATAAAAAGGAGGCAGCGATGAAGATTCTGATCACCATGGGGGTAAAAAGAGCAGCATGAAGAGGAGCTGAAGAAAAGCGCGGCAGGGGCGGAGCTTCTCTTCGTGCCTGCGGATAAAGTGCGACTGGATGAGCTCGCCGATGCCGACGTCATCATCGGAAACATCCCGCTGGAGCTTCTGCCTGCCGCGACGAATCTGCGCTGGCTGCAGCTCAATACGGCAGGGGCGGACGCCTACTGCAAAAAGGGCGTGCTCAAGGACGACGTCCTCCTGACGAATGCGACGGGCGCTTACGGCCTCGCCCTGTCCGAGCATCTGCTCGCGCAGCTCCTCGCGATGATGAAGAAACTCTATCCCTACTACGACAACCAGAAGAAGGCGATCTGGCACGATGAGGGACAGGTCACTTCCATCGAGAACGCGACCGTGCTGATCCTCGGCATCGGCGACATCGGGCGCGCCTTCGCCCGCCGCGTCAAGGCGCTCGGCGCCTACGTCATCGGCGTCCGCCGCCGCACGGGATCGAAGCCCGTCGGCATCGACGAGCTTGGCACACTGAAGAATCTCGATTCGCTTCTGGCGCGCGCCGATGTCGTCGTGTCGGTCCTGCCGGCGACGGCAGCGACAACCGGACTCTTCGACAAGGGGCGCTTCGCCGCGATGAAGAAAGGCGCGTACTTCCTGAACATCGGGCGCGGCAATGCCGTCGTCACCAACGATCTCATCGAGGCAATGCGGGTCGGCCATCTCGCGGGCGCAGCGCTCGACGTCACCGATCCCGAGCCATTGCCCGAAAGTCATCCGCTCTGGCAGACGCCGGGGGTCTACATCACGCCGCACATCTCGGGCGACGACCACCTGCCCGCGACGCAGGACAGGATCGTGCAGATCGCGGCAAGAAACCTCGTCGCCTTCTTGAAGGGCGAGCCGTTGGAAAACCTCGTCAATCGCGAGACGGGCTACAAGAACTGAGGTGAAAGAACATGCGTCAATGTATGGACACAGCGAACCTGCACCGCCGGCTCCGGAAGATTCGCGGACAGGTCGAGGCTCTCGACCGCATGGTGGAAGAGGACATTCCCTGCGAAGACCTGCTCTCGCAGATCAATGCGGCGAAGGCAGCGCTGCACAAGTGCGGCCAAATCGTACTCGAAGGTCACATCCAGCACTGCGTCAAGGACGGCATCGCTCACGGCGACGCGGAAAAGACCGTCGAGAGCTTCACCAAGGCAGTCGAACGCTTCGCCAATATGGGCTAGGCGTGCAAGGCGTGATCTCTGTGCGGGACTGTCGCTCACGCATCTCGATGTTCATCGTCCGGCACAGCTCTCGTTCGCAAAGTGAAGGCGTCTTCTTCCCTGAAGACGAGGGCAAGAGGCATATTATCCACAGAAAAAACACGTGTTTTCCACAGTTATCCACAGATTTTTGGGGATAAGCCTTGCACAGCTTGTTCTGTCGGGGCGTTTTCCGCCCGCTTTATCCACAGACAAAGGAGGCGCTGTTTTGTCCTTTCTAACCCGACTTCAAGAGCTGACCCTGCATGAAATGACCGATCTCCTGCTCCTGCCCGCCTGCATCATGCTCGCGGCGCTGACGATCGGCATATTCCTCAACAAGCTCATCGACCGCCAGATCCGCGAGCGGATCAATGTCGGCGAGGATACGGCCTGGTCGATCTTCATCCATGCCCTGCGCGGCGTGCCCGTTTCCTGGTGCATGGGCGTCGGCGTCTACTGGGCGATCAAGACCATCGACTTCTTCCCCACGATCGCGCAGTTCCTCTCCTACGTCCTCTTCGGCATCATCGTCTTCACGGTGACGCGCGTCGCTGCACGAACGATCACGGGATTCATCGAGATGAAGACGAAGACGAGCGGAGCGGCGCTGCCGAAGACGACGCTCCTCTCTTCCATCCTCTCCGGCATCATCTACGCCATGGGTGTGCTCGTCGTCCTGCAGTATGCGGGCATCTCCGTCGCGCCGATCCTCACGGCGATGGGCGTCGGCGGCGCGGCGCTCGCCCTCGGTATGCAGGAGACGCTGTCGAACATCTTCTCGGGGCTGCAGCTCATCCTCTCGCGCCAGATCCGCATCGGCGACTATGTGCGCATTTCGGCAGACGAGGAAGGCCAGGTCGCCGACATCAACTTTCGCTTCACGACCGTGCAGACCCTGGGCGGCAACACGATCATCGTGCCGAACCAGAAGCTCGCCTCCTCCATCCTCACGAACTACAACATGCCCGCGCAGGAGATCGCCGTCTCCATCCCTGTCGGCGTCAGCTACGCGAGCGACCTCGACCATGTGGAGCGCGTGACATTGGAGGTCGCGTCCGAAGTCATGGAGGCTTTCGAACACGATGTGGCGAGCGATCCTGCCGTGCGCTTCCACACCTTCGGCGATTCCGCGATCGAGTTCAACGTCGTGCTGCGCACGAGCAGCTTCGTCAACCAGTTCCTCTTGAAGCATGAGTTCATCAAGGCCCTGACGCGCCGCTACCGCGAAGAGGGCATCGACATCCCCTTCCCCATGCGCACGATCGTACAGGCGAAAGAGTAGCCGCCGCCTGTGCATAACTTTTTTTGAAAGAATCTTTCTCCGCGTCCAAACGCCTTGAAAATCTTGCGAAAGCACCCTTTTCCCGCCTGTGGATAAAGGGTGCTTTTCTTGTGGATAAACCACAATATGTAGTTTCGTCCCTTGACTGTCTTTCCTACATCTTGTATAATCGAATCTGCAAAGAATGCGGAGTGTTCCGCTCTGATATCATCCTTTGACGAAAGTTCAGCGTTTCGCTTCTTGCGCTGTGATACATCGTCAACCACAATATGTAGAGGAAGGATTCCTGTCATGACAATCAAGCACATTCAGAAACGCACGGGTCAGGTCGTGCCGTTCGATGCCGAGAAGATCACCGACGCCATCCGCAAGGCGAACCTCGAATCCATCGACGAGACATTTTCCCAACATCAGCTCGAAAAGCTCACGAAGAGCGTCATCCACCGCATCGAGGAAGAGGAGACTCCCGCCGTCGAGTTCATCCAAGACGCCGTGGAAAAGGTGCTCATCAAGAACAACTTCGCTTCGACAGCGAAGGCGTACATCCTCTACCGCGCGGAACACGCGAAGATCCGCGAGGCCGAAGGCGACCTCATGGACATCTACAACGAGCTGACCTTCAAGCGCGCCAAGGATGCCGACATCAAGCGCGAGAATGCGAACATCGATGCCGACACGGCGATGGGCACGATGCTCAAATACGGCTCGGAAGGCTCGAAGTACTTCATCGACCATCATATCCTGCCCAAGGATATCGCGGCAGCGCACATCGACGGCGACATCCACATCCACGACAAGGATTTCTACATGCTGACGGAGACGTGCTGCCAGATCGACCTCCTGAAGCTTTTCAAGGACGGCTTCTCGACGGGGCACGGCTACCTGCGCGAACCAAACGACATCCGCTCCTATGCCGCTCTCGGCTGCATCGCCATCCAGGCGAACCAAAACGAGATGCACGGCGGACAGGCGATACCGAACTTCGACTATTCCATGGCGCCGGGCGTACGGAAGACGTTCCGCAAGCTCTACTTCAAGGAGCTCGCGAACTTCTTCGCCATCACGCTGGGCATGAAGCAGGACGATGCGAAACTCTTGGCCAAGGAGATCCGCCGCGCGCTCCTTCCTCTTGGCATCACGATGGGCGATGCGGACGTCTACAAGGCGGCGCTCGTCGATTTCCTTCCCGCGCACCAAAAATCGCAGGGCTTCGAGGAGATCTCGCCAAAGCTCGCCGCAAGGGCGCACGACTACGCCTACGGGGCGGCGCTCGACGCGACGGACAACGCGACCTTCCGGGCGATGGAAGCTCTCATCCACAACCTCAACACGATGAATTCGCGCGCGGGCGCACAGGTGCCGTTCAGCTCGATCAACTACGGCACGGACACCTCGCCCGAGGGGCGCATGGTCATGAAGAACCTCCTGCTCGCGACGCAGGAAGGTCTCGGCAACGGCGAGACGCCGATCTTCCCCGTGCAGATCTTCAAGGTCAAGGAGGGCGTGAACTACAACGCGGGCGAGCCGAACTACGACCTGTTCCGTCTCGCGATGGAGACCTCGGCGAAGCGTCTCTTCCCGAACTTCAGCTTCCTCGACGCGCCGTTCAACCTGCAGTACTACAAGCCGGGCGATTACAACACGGAGGTCGCCTACATGGGCTGCCGCACGCGCGTCATGGGCAATGTGCACGACCCCGAGCGCGAGGTCACCTGCGGGCGCGGCAACCTTTCGTTCACGAGCATCAACCTGCCGCGCCTCGCCATCCTCGCCAAGGGCGATCTCGATGCCTTCTACCGCGAGCTGGACAGCCTGACGGAACTCGTCATCCGCCAGCTGCTGCATCGCTTCAAGATCCAGTGCGCGAAGAAGGGCAGGAATTATCCGTTCCTCATGGGGCAGCGCGTATGGATCGACTCGGAGAAGATCGGTCCCGATGACGAGATTGCCGAAGTCTTGAAGCATGGCACGCTCTCGATGGGCTTCATCGGTCTCGCCGAGTGCCTGCAGGCGCTCATCGGCAAGCATCACGGCGAGTCGGAGGAGGCGCAGGCTCTGGGGCTGGCCATCGTCGGCCACATGCGCCGTCGCATGGACGAGGAAGCGAAGCGCACGGGGCTGAACTTCTCCTCCTCGCGACCCCCGCCGAAGGGCTTTCCGGCCGCTTCGTGCGCCTCGACCGCAAGCGTTTCGGCGAGCTTCCCGGCATCACGGATCGCGACTACTACACGAACAGCTTCCATGTCCCCGTCTACTGCCCGATCACGGCGGCGAAGAAGATCCGCTTGGAAGCGCCGTACCACGCACTGACGAACGCCGGGCACATCAGCTACATCGAGATGGACGGCGATCCGTCGAAGAACGTCCAGGCCTTCGAAGCGATCGTGCGCTACATGCACGACGCGGGCATAGGCTACGGCTCGGTCAATCATCCCGTCGACCGCGACCCCGTCTGCGGCTACAATGGTATCATCGACAACATCTGCCCGCGCTGCGGCAGAAAGGAGAACGGCCGTCCCTTTCGAGCGCATCCGCCGCATCACGGGCTATCTCGTCGGCACGATCGACCGCTGGAACAACGCGAAGCGCGCCGAAGAGCACGACCGGGTCAAGCATGGCCTCGGTTAAGCTCGCAGGAACGGTATCGGATTCCATCGTCGACGGGGCAGGGAATCCGCTATACCATCTTCACGCAGGGCTGCCCGCACCGCTGCCTCGGCTGCCATAATCCCAAGACGCACGATTTCGCGGGCGGACGGGAAGCGGACACGCACACGCTCCTCCGCGAGGTATTGGAAAATCCCCTGCTGACGGGCGTGACGCTCTCGGGCGGCGAGCCGTTCTGCCGAGCCGCGCCGCTGGCGCACTTCGCGCACGAGGTGCACGCGCACGGCATGGACGTCTGGGCGTACACGGGCTATACGCTGGAGTCCTTGCAGGAAAGGCACGAGGCGGCCGTCGATGCGCTCTTGGACGAGGTCGATGTCCTCGTCGACGGCGCGTATGACGAGGCACAGCGCGACCTCACGCTCGCCTTCTGCGGCAGCCGCAACCAGCGCGTGATCGACATGAAGAAGACGCGCCAGCAGCAGGCGGTCGTCCTCTGGAGCGAAGCATAGAACGGTATCAGCAACAAAAAAGAGAGCCATCGCGGCTCTTTTTTTGTTGCTGATACCAAATGACCGAAAGAGTTTCCTTCGCGAACGTCACTCGCGCTCTGCGACATAGAGGACGCCGTCCGCCTTCTCCCATGTGCCAAATGGTTCGCCCGGACGAAGGGTCATCGCCTTGCCCATGGGCAGGAGATCGCCCTCGGGCGTGCGCAAGGCGTCAAGGCCACTGTTCACGAGATGCCACGCGCCGTTCTGCCGCGTGATGTAGGCTTTGACCGTGCGGTCTTGCGCCTTTTCATCGGGAAAGGCGTTTTTCCGGAAGTGCCACAAAAAGAGCGGCAGACCGTCGTAGATGTTCAAGAGTCCCGCCTTCAGCCACTGTCCCTCCTTGCCGCGCACGCGCCGCAGACGCTTGAGGTGCAGCACGCGGCGCTCGGGCACGGCGGCGCCGCAGCAGGGGCAGCGCGGCGCCGTCCTGTCGTGCAGGATGAAGAATTTCCCGGGGCAGTGTGGATTCGCGCACGGCTGCAGGAGATCCCACGTCTTGACGAGAGCCTTTTCCCATTCCAGCGCCGACGGACGTGCCTGCGGGTCGTGCAGGCCATCGACGAAGGCGCGCAGGAAGAGATTTTCAAGATACGGCCCGAGATCATGAATCGTGACCTTCAGATCCTGCGGGCGGTTGGAATGATCCGTCGGATGCTCGGCGAAGAGCGCCTTTTCCCCGTAGATCAGAAAGTCGGCCTCTTCGGCGGACATCGCGTAGTTCTTCGGGCCTTCGAGCGGATGACGCTTGAGCAGATATTGATAGAGGAGCACGGGCAATGCGAAAAAGGTCGGTCAGAAGGCTCGGGGCTACGCGGCGCGCGTCGCCCGGAGGAAGCTCCATCGAGGCGAGCACCTCGGGCGCGATGTATCCTTTCGTTCCTGCGACCTCAGGCGGATAAAGCCCCGGCACGACGAGCGAGTCGATGTCGATGACGACGCAGCTGCCACTCTTGGGATCGACGAGGACGTTGTTGCACGAGAGATCGGAGTGCGCCAATCCTGCTCGGTGCATACGGCGCACGGCGCGCGCGAGTGCGATGGAGAGACGCAGCATCGTCTGGAAGTTGCCCAGCTCGGCCTTTTCGAGATATTTGCGCACGCGGTTCGTGAACCAGCTGCCCTTCTTGTCCTTGCCCGCAAGGTCGAGCTGACGCGAAGCGTCCTTGCCGAAAAAGAAGTTCTTCGGATAGGCGGGGCAGACGATGCCAAACTCGGGCTCCACGACGATCGCTGTCGGCCAGCAGAAGAGGTCGGCGAAGTACTCGGCCGCCGCCGGCGTATTGCCTCGCGCGCCGCCCTTCGTCTCCGCCAGTGTCGGATTGTAGCGTCCGATGATCGCCTCCAGACGATCGACGAGAGCCTCGTCGACCGCGTCGGGATCGAGGAAGAACTGCACGACGTAGGACTTGTCGGGTGCGAAGTAGGTGTATTTCATGCCGCCCTGCGGCGGGTTTTCCGTGATGATGTAGGGGATCTTCCTGCCGTCGGCGAGGACGGCTTGCGCCGGCCTAGACATGCGTCACATCCCCCCAGGAGAGCAACGCGAGCGTGCGGTCGTCGAAAGATCCGCGCGCCATGTAGTTGTCCAGCCAGACTTCCAGCCTGCGGGCGCGCGATTCGATGTCCTTGAGGCTCGTGTCCTCGACGGCGAGCGAGAGCACATGCGCGTTCTGCCAGAGCGTTTCCTGCGTCGTGGGAAGATCGCGGCAGAGACGCTCCGTGCATTGCAGCGCAATGCGCTTCTCCTTGTCGTTGATCCAAGGGAAGGCCGGGGGCTTTGGCAGGCTGCGCAGAAGCTCCACCTCGGCGCGCGTGAAGGTGGCGTCTTCCTGCACCGTCGGCACAATGCCGTTCGCCGCGAGATCGAGATATAGACGGTGCAGCTCCTTCTCGTTGAAATAGTCGTCCGCCACGCCGTCCGTCATCGTGAGGACGAGATCGTAAGCGCCGCGCGTGACGAGCGTCCTGCGCTGCAGGTTGGCGAGCTCTGCCATGGCTTCGCTCGTCAGGAAGTCCGTCTCGCCCGAGAAGTCGCCGCTGTCGGGCTTGCCGAGGGAGCTTGACGGCGCTGCCGTAGGGCGCGTGCGTATCGATCGCGCAGGTCATGCCATCGCCAACCCTGGCACGAGAGCACGAGTCGCTCGCCTCGCTCGGGAACAGGCACGGCGATGGTCACGAGGAGCGTCGCCGCGAAGTCCGAGAGGACGAGATCGCGTGCGAGGAGCTTCGTATAGGCCTGCCTGCCGCATCGCTCGTGAAATGCTGCGAGGACGGCACGACGCGCATCGAGCACGCCCGCATGAAGCAGCGCGCCGAGCTTGGCGCACGCCTCGCCGAACGCCGCATCCTCCATGGGAAGCGCGAAGGCGGCGCGCTTTTCGGCGCTCGCTGCATCGCTTTGGTGCAGCTGCTCGTAGATCGAGCCGACGGCGGCCTCCGACGCCGCACGCGCACCGACGCGCGAGAAGCGCTTCGAGCCTGCGCCGTCGGAGACGGCGACGATGGCGATGTCGCCGACCGCTGCCGAAGCGAACCAATCGTCGCAGTTCGTCGCATCGTGCTTGTGCTTCTTGCCGCGCACACGCGCCGCGACGAAGTCCGCCGCGCCGATCTTCTTCTCCTCGGTCATGTACTCGGGCGCGGCGTCCGGCTCGTCCTCAGGCACGGGATGGTACTGCCAGAGCGCCGCCGTGTGCAGGAGCAACTCCTCCTCGCTCAGGGCAGGCGGCGCGTCATCTGGTTCGGGCGAGCTGCCCGTCGGTTCGGGCGCGGCGGCCTTCGCCGGCGGGCTGCCCGTCGGTTCGGGCGCGGCGATCTTCGCCGGCGGACTGCCCGTCGGTTCGGGCGCGACGGCCTTCGCCGGCGGGCTGCCCGTCGGTTCGGGCGCGACGGCCTTCGCCGGCGGGCTGCCCGTCGGTTCGGGCGCGACGGGCGCACTCTTTTCGAGGCGAACCTTTCCCAGGGTTCTCGCTGCAAGCTCTTCTCTTTCCGTCAAGACGCACGCACCTCTTTCCTCCATCGCGAACCCTCCCTACAAGAAAACACGCCCGCCCTCAGGGGACGACCGTGAAGCCCTTCGGCGGCGGCGGTAGCTCGATCGCGGCGCCGGGCTTCGCGTCGAGGCTCTTCGACGACATCTTGATCGAGCCGGACACCCGGGCGAAGAACTTCGCCATATCGCCTGCCGACAGGCTGTTCATCATCAGCACGTTGTCCGTGAGCTTCTTCAAGTAGCTCGTATCGGCGTCCGCCCCTGCGGCACACGCGATGATGTTGCCGATCTTCAGGGACTTGATCTCCGCCGCCGCCTGTTCGAAGTCCTCCAAGTCGGTCGGGCAGCCGTCCGTCAGCAAGAAGACGAGCGGCCGCCAGTCGCCCTTCTGCGTCTCGGTATTCTTGCGTACCTCCGTGCGCACGCACTCGGCCAAGAGCTTCAAGGCGCCGCCCATGAGCGTGCAGCCCTCCGCTTCGAGACGAGGCTCCTTGAAGAGCATGAGCTCCGTGAGCTTCGTCGTCTGCCGCACCTGGCTCGCGAACGTGATCACCGAAAGATACGCCGTTTCGAGCGCCTGCGGATCGCCGCGCAGCTCCGACAAGAGCGCCTTGATCCCCTGCCTCACCGCCTCGATCGGCTCGCCCATCATCGATCCCGAACAATCCAAGAGCAAATACACCGGCAGCCTGCGTCCAACATCCGCCATGAAAAGCACCTCCCAGAATCCTCCCGCCCGCAAAAAGCGCCGACGGAAACCATAACCCAGGCCGTGCGCCCGAAAGCGTCACCGCCCCACATCATATATTCTTATTCTACCATGAAGCCCCGAGAGGTCAAGCCCGAAGGGCGTAGGCCGATCGGCTAGGCTTCTGTAAGGGCGGCGCACAATGTCCACAAAGTGGACGTTTGTGCGTATAGTTTAGCGTGAAGCCCCGAGAGGTCAAGCTCGAAGGGCGTAGGCCGATCGGCTAGGCTTCTGTAAGGCGGGTGGACATATGTACAGCGTGCTTCCTTGATGATGCCATCGCCAGAAACGGCGGTGAAAGCGAACCATGCCGCGCTGCTTCACGGCTGGCCTCCTCGCCGAATACCGCAGCGAGTTCCTGTTGTTCCTCGACAGTCTTCTTGTCAAAGATACGTCCAAGCTCGTTCAAAGAGTTTGCGGTATCGCGGCTGAGGGCAGAGATGCCCTGCGCAGGATTTTCACGGATGTCGATCGTTCCCAGTGCAACGGCGGACTTCGTCGCACTCGCGGCATCGCCCTTGGCGGGCATGGTTTCGCTCCATTTAACGATTCTATAGAAGTTTACTATGGAATTACCTGTTTAACTAGATGTCAGCTTATTACAAAACCAATCATCTATCGGCCTTAAATATATGCCACAATATTTTCCTTGATACAGCGAAATAGTTATCTCCATTCTATCTTTCCTATATACAACGGATTTTGATTGTTTTTCTGGTGATAATTCCATTGCTCCATGATTTTTTTTGACACTTTGCCCCATCCATTTTTCAACAAATAAAATTCATAAAAATTCCATACTTTTTCTTCATCATTTGTTTCTTTGTCAGTCACATATGTTATTTCATACCCAATATGAAATCCCTTTCTGTAATATCTCGTAGCGTATTTCTCATATCCTGGGGGCTGAGGCAACATCGAATAAGCAGAGTTCATTTTTTCTTTCTGCTCCAGTACAGCAGGTAAAAATCCAAGTAAATAATGCCCTCCAATAATCAATAGGATTATACTTATCCCAAAGAAATACAAACATTTTCTCTTGTTTTTATATTGTTTGAACATAATTTAGGCTCCTCGCTGTTCGATATGGGTAGGAGAAAGGAACAAATGTTCTTTATGTTCTTTATGTTCGTACAGTCTTTTACCAATGGACAAATTATGGAATTTGGATGTTGAGATTCAGCTTGCCGCATCCCAGATAGATCATGGTCTTGAAATATTCATCATTTCTGAACCCTCGGGCGCGACGCTTGATGTTTTGTATAATGCTGTTCACCCCTTCCAGAATGGCATTCGTATAGGGGTGCTCGAAATAGTGCAGGATCTCGTCCCAATGATTGCGGATCGTGCCACAAAACTTCTTCATGGGTTCTAGTCTTGCGTGCATCATCCAGCTGCAGAGCTTTTTCAAACGCTGCTCCGCCTCGTCTCGATGGACGGACTGCTCGTAGATTTCCTGCAATTCGATGCGCATGGCACAGGCACGCGCTGTCTTTTGCGGGCAGGGAACCTTCCCTCCGCGTTGGAAGGCGATATGAATATGCAGTTCCATGGATCCATCTTCTGTGGGCTTGAATTCCACTTGAGATATGCACCAAGGGCGCGGGAGGTTCAAGGCAACGGCGAACAAGCTTCCTGTATCCATGAATAAAAACCGCCTTTCTGTGTCTATCTTCCATGGATATAATTCTATCGGAAGGAAACGCGCTTTTCAAGCGTTACCCACAGTAAACAGCGAAAGGCCGAAAGTCATAGAGCAGAGAAGAAATCTGGAATATTAAAATTAAGAAAAACAGCTCCATGCTTTTTTTATCTATATTCTCATTTAATAGAATGCATGGAATCTATAATTTTTTTGCAATCTCTATATACTTTTTCTTGACTATAATATCGATCAGTAGAATCACATAGATCTCCAATGAACTCAGCAAACTTTTCTATACTATTTTTCTTCCTGTAATGAAAAGTTGCTTTCTAACTCTTTACAAATGCAATTAATTTCTCCTTCATATTCATCAGGTGGAGCTACAGGAAAGAACCTCATTGGATCCCAAGCATCTATAATTTCTTTCACTACACTATAAATTTGAGCATTCATTTTACACTCTGCCTTCCTAATGTTTAACTCTTAAATTTTAACTTATGGAAAGAAGCTAATTGTATCAAAAAGTATTTCCCAAAGTTCGATACCCCCCATGTAATACGTACCATTCCTGTTGATTTTTCAACAACAGCTGCACCCTCTTGACCAATAAACAGCAATCTTTCCCCATTCCATTGTGACAAGGTGACAATAGGAGATTCTACAATGTTTTTTATCATTGCTTCAGATAGTCCCCTTTCTGTCATTCTAGCAACTGCATGTGAATCAAATCCCGTAATTTCTATAGACACTTTTTCGATAACTTTGCCCTCACCTGGGTAAAATTTCCCCATGTTTGCTATAGTGCCCCTAGTAGTATTATATTCAGCGATTATTTTAGGAACTAAAGCTTCAGCAGCAATAAAGGTTTCCTCAGAATAAATTTCTGCCTTTTCTAATACTGCTTTTCCTATTGCTGTTGAACGTAAAAAATTATATGCAATTGATGCTACATAACGCGCAGCTGAAGCCCAAAAATTATACTTCGTCCCGCTCGTCGCCGAATTCGCACCAGCGCCAGCATTCTCGCCGACCGCCTTGGCTGCCGCAGCCCCTACAATCGCGCTGACGATCTGTGCGGTGCCGGGATCCTTGATCTTCTTGATCTCGCCGATCACAGCCTCGTTGACTCCTGCGCCGATGGCGCCAGAAGCAAACCCCGCGCCTGTGATCTGGCTCATGATGCCGCCGATGATGGCGTGGACGGCGATTTTTCGGCCGCTGCCATCGTCGGGGAGGTTATGGGCGAGGCGGAAGGCTTCTTCGCCGAAGACCTTGGCAAGTTCCTGTTGCTCTTCAATTTTTTGCTTGTCAAAGATGCGCCCAAGCTCGTTCAAAGCGTTGTTCGTATCACGACTGAGGGCAGAGATGTCCTGCGCGGGATTCTTGCGAATGTCGATCGTTCCCGGTGCTACGGCAGAAGTTGTCGTGCTGTTCGCATCGCCCTTGGCAGGCATGGAGAGGCTGGGGGTGAGGCCTATGGTGTTGTAGACCTTGTTCTTCTCTTGTCGGCTCATCTTGTCATAGCTGCCGTAGTGGTTGTAAATGCTAATATAAAAGTGAGCCATTTACGGCCATAATGATCACGAAAAAGTGAGCCACTTCGACCCCGCTCTCCCCTATAATTGAGATAGCAATCTATCGCACGAAGGGAAGACAAGCAAGGTGGTAATCACGATGCAAGACTATGGACACATTCGACGCATGTATTTGGTCGATGGCTTGAGCCAACGGCAGATCGCCGAGAAGCTCGGCATTTCCCGCAATACGGTGGCCAAATATTGCGAAGGCAACACCTATCCGGGACTCCGAGCGAGCTACTGTCGTGCGGCGAGCGTCATGACGCCGGACATTCTCCGGTTCATCGAGCAATGCCTGCACGAGGATCGCTTGGAACCGAACCAAAAGCAACACCATACAGCCAAGCGCATCTATGAACGCCTCGTGGAAGAGAAAAGCTTCACTGGCGCCCAAAGCACCGTGCGGCGCATTGTCGCCAAATTGCGCGGACATCCTCGCGAAGCGTTCGTTCCCCTCGCATTCACCCCGGGAGATGCCATGCAGATCGACTGGGGCGAAGCCGTCATCTACTTGGCAGGCGAACGCACGAAAGTGCAGATGTTTTGCGCCCGCCTTGCCTACAGCTGCGCTCCGTTCACCGTGTGCTTCCGCAGGCAGCAAGAAGAGCGCCAAGCGCTCCTGCCGCTGCCGGGGCGTCCCTACGACGTTCGCCGTACCGAGGTCTGCCGCATATCCTTGCAGGCAACCGTCCGCTTCCAAGGCAATGCGTATTCCGTACCTGTACAATATGCGGGACAGGAAGCGGCCTTGAAGGCGGGAGCAGAGGACATCTGCATCTATGTGGACGGGAAGGCAGTCGCCGAGCATGTCCGCGCCTACGGGCACGGGACGGAGGTTTTGGAACTGGCGCATTACCTGCCGCTTCTGGAAAGGAAACCGCGCAGCATATTGCAGGCAAGACCCGTACAGCAGGCGCTGAGTCCGAGACTCCTGCATCTGCTGCAAACCCATGCGTTTTCTGCCAAGGATCTCATGGACATCCTGCGCCTCTGCGTCGAAAAAAGCGAATCCTGCTTTTGGCGAAAAGAGGCGCAGTTCCTGGCGCGTCCCTTGCATAAGGACGCGATCAAGGATGCCGTGGTCGTGAAGGCTGTGGATCTGGCTGCATACGACCGCTTCCTGGAAGGAGGCGAAGAACCATGCCGGATGCAGGCGTGAAGGAAGCGGTTCGCTTCTATGCAAAACAGCTGAAGCTGCCAACGTTCGCCAACGTGGAGGAAGCCGCAGGAAGATTCCGCACAGGCGACAGCCTCGAATCCTTCGTCCTCGCGCTGATGAAGAGGGAATACGATGCCAGACAGGAAAAAGACACGGCAACGCCGATTGAAGAGGGCACACTTTCCCCTGCACAAGACGCTGGAAGAATTCGATCTGTCGCGGCTGCAGCACATCCAACCGGAATTCGTCAAGCAGCTGGCCAGCTGCACCTACATTGACCGGCACGAGAACCTCGTGCTGATGGGCAATCCCGGCACAGGCAAGACGCACCTGATGACGGCGCTCGGCATAAAGGCCTGCCTGCTCGGCTACAAGGTGCAGTTTACCAATGCAGCGACGTTGGCAAGCGAGCTGAAAGAAGCTCGCGACGGCTACCAGCTGCGCCGCTTGGAAAAAGGCATTGCGGCGAACGATCTGCTGCTTATAGACGAGCTCAGCTATGCGCGGTTCAACCAAGAAGAATCCGAACTGCTCTTCAAGGTGATCTCCGAACGCTCGGAGAGATCGAGCACGATCATCACGACGAATCTTGTGTTTTCCAAATGGACGGAGATGTTTGCAAGCGATACGCTTGTGGCGGCATTGGTAGATCGGTTGACCTACCGTTCACAGGTACTCAACATGAATGGTGAATCTTACCGTTTGTCGAGCGGGCAGAACCATCAGAATCGTTCTCGGATGGCTCAATGATTCATGATCACATGGCTCACTTTTTTTCATGATCAAAAGCGGCTCAAAATTTCGTGATCAACTGGCTCACTTTTTTTCATTGACATTCACAATCCTTCTGAGAGATTCTGCTCGGGGATGACGACGCGGCTTGTCGAAAAACCGCGCTGCATAAGCTCGTGATTCATCTTGCCGACGGCTTCATTGATCTCCTTGAGAGAAAGCTCGCGTCCTTCATAGTCACGGGCGATGTGACGAAGGAAATAGAACCTCCCCGATTCATTTTCAAGCACGATCTTGGCGATGGGAAACGAATCGTTTCATCGGCAGGAAGATTTGAGGAGGGAGGGGTCGCAATCGTCTCCACGCTCCTCGCCAAGCCGCTCCTGCCGTGCCGCCTCCTGTGCCCGCGACTGGTCGAGCTGCTCCTGTTGTGCAGGGGCGGCGACAGCTGTGCCGACAGAGAGGGAGAGGAGGGATATGAGGAGGAGTGATAAAGAGGGGCGTTTGAGTTGTATCAAGTGACATCACCGTATACTTTCAAAAAAACTCAGCTGTCATGTCTTCGCACATTTGAAATGCTATTGTGAGAATTCCTCGGAGGTCTTCATAGTTGCGGAAATTTGGCAGGTGGTTTCTATTTTCCGGATTCAGCAAATCATATTCTAAATTTGGGAAAGAACCTCCAGCATAATATTTATTATTTTTCATAGCATACCACATCAATTCAGCAATACCATACTTTTATACGTATATGATATCTAAATTCATATAGGTTGATCTTTTTGCTTGAAAGAAATTCTCTTTTCTCCAATATTTTACAGATGCATAACCTATCTCTCGAAGCATCGCCAAAAACATACGAATTATCATAGGTTGCAAAGCTCTCTTTTGAATCAAAAGAATATTGTGTGCGTAGAGCTTGATATCTCTCTGCAAAGTGAATATTGTTTAATACTTCCACCATCTGTTTGTCCATGAGCTATTCCTCCCTAAAATATAATAGAATAAAGGTAGTCATTTCCATTTTTACGGATAAAATGGGGAGTGTATAATAGTTTGTGTAAAAGCCAAATTCGTTGATACGGTTCGAGCCCGCTCCGGGCATCCCATAGGAGGGTTTATTCCAACATGGCAAAACGCAAAATGATCCCCACTCCCGCAGACAATATCGCCAAGCAGATCATGGAAACCTACCAACCCCAAGACGCACAGGAAATCCAGGATGTCGTCAAACGTATCTTCGCGCCCATCTTCGAGGCGGCGCTCAAAGGGGAGATGCAAAACCATCTCGGCTATGCCGACCATGAACATACGGTGTCGGGAGGCAATGCCCGCAACGGCTACTCCGAAAAAACGCTCAAGACGACCTTGGGAGAAGTCCCCATCCACGTGCCCCGTGATCGCCAAGGCACATTCGAGCCGCAGATCGTCAAGAAGCACCAGCGTGATGTCTCTTCCATTGAAGGCAAGGTTCTCGCCCTGTACGGGCGCGGCATGAGACCAGCGCGACATCGCCGCCACTGTCGAGGACATCTATGGTTTCAAGATGTCGCATGAACAGATTTCCCATATCACGGACTGCATCATGGAGCAAGTGAAGGAATGGAGAAACCGTCCGTTGAAACCATTCTATCCGTTCGTGTTCGTCGATTGCCTGTACGTCTCGCTGCGCACGGAACGCGGCATCCAACAAACGGCGGTGCACGTCGTCCTGGCTTACGATATGGATGGGTGCAAGGATGTGCTCGGGCTTTGGATCAACGAAGTCGAGAGCAAGCATGCATGGATGCAGATTTTTGACGAACTCAAGTCGCGCGGCTTGGAAGCCATCGGCTTTCTCTCCATGGATGGCGTGACGGGTCTGGAAGACGGTGCGCGAGCGATCTTCCCACAGGTGGTCGTGCAGCGATGCATCGTACATCTGGTTCGCAACTCCATCCGGTATATTCCCCGCAAAGATTGGAGTCGTTTCACGAAGGATCTCAAAGCTATATACGGCGCGGTGAATGCTCGTCAGGCACGCGAGCGATTCGAACAGTTCCAGAAAGATTGGGCGAGCTATCCCGGGGCTGTCGCCGTATGGCAGAACAACTTCACGCATGTCGAGCAACTGTTTTTCTTACGGCAGCGCCGTGCGCAAAGGTCATGTATACGACGAACGCGATCGAGAGCGTGAACTCCAGCTTCCGCAAAGTCACGAAGAAGGGTTCTTTCCCGAACGAGGATGCTGTGTTCAAGCTGCTGTACTTACGGGTGCAGGAGCTTTACCAGAAATGGTCAGGGCGCAGGATACCAAACTGGGCGCTCGTTCGCAACCAACTGTTGATGGATGAGCGTATGGCGAAACTCATGGAACACTATGATACGACATACTGAAAAGTGATTTACCATGAGAACCTTTGTGCTAAGGCTGGAAAAAGCGCAAAAATCCCCCATTGCTCTGTTTGACTGAAATTTTTATGTGGATGCCGCCGAGAATGTGGCTGTTTCAGGCTGCCAACCCAGTTTTTTTCAGCTTCGTTAGATAACTGTTGATCTTTCTCTCCTTGTTGAATTTGTTGTAATAGTCGGCTCCCCAGATCGATGAAGGGCTCTCCCAGCTTCAATATGTGGTAAATGGCTATCAGCATGGTATGCGCTACAGCTACTGTGGCACGTTTTGCTCCCCGTCGTACGACGAGCCTGTCATATTGTGCGGACAAGAAGGAGTCCTTCTTCTTGATGGCTGCCTTGGCGCATTGTATCAGCGTAGTCTTCAGTGTGGCGTTCCCTTTCGGTAGTCCTGCCGCTTTGCCGCTTTCCGGCACTTTCGTTGTTCCCGGAGACAGACCCGCCCAGCTGGACAGATGTTTCTCCGTTGCAAAGCGACTCATATCCAAACCTGTTTCCGCCAAAATGGTTTCCGCGCTCTGCCTCCCTATGCCCGGTATCTCGTCCAGCTTTTCTATCGCGTCTTCATAGCCGCTGCTGTACTGCTTGACGAGCTTATCCATCTGACCGATGCGCTTCGTCATGTCGTCGATATGATCTACGACTTGCAGGATCAGTTGTTTTCTGCAAAGGCGTGAGAAAGCCGTCCAGCGCTTGCATGACATCTTCCACCTTGTGCCTCAATGCTCCGTGAAGGCTTTCTTCCACTTCATCCTTCTGCAGCGGCGCATCCTTCTTGAGCAGCTTCTGCAAGAGGCTGCGCGAGCTTTTGCCGTTGATGTTGGAAACTACGCTGGACAGCTTGATATTTCCTCCTTCCAGCATCTTCTGCAGACGGTTGAGTTCACGTGCACGCTCGGCAATCAAGCTCTTTCTGTACCGAAACTTCCCGCAACTCGCGTTGCTCCCTGTTTCGGAATATAGCTCGCGCTCAACAGCCCGTGCTGCAGCAAGTCCGCGATCCATTCGGCATCCTTCACATCGGTCTTCCTTCCGGGAACATTCTTCATGTTCCCCGGCGTTGACGATCATGACGCCTAGATGAGAGGTCTCGAAAAGATTGTAGACGGGTTTCCAGTAGGAACCCGTGCTTTCCATGGCGGCCATCTGGCACTTTTCATCCCAAAGCCATTTGGCGAGTGCGCGGATTTCTTTGCTTGTCGTGCCAAATGTTCGTATTTCCTGCTTCTTGCCACATCTGAGGCAGGCGACGATCGAGCGTTTGTGCACATCAATCCCACAACAGCGTTCGTACGTGACATCCATGAGGATTCCCTCCCTTTGTACGACGTGGCCTCCTCGATGATGGCTCATTTTACCATACGTCCTTTTGAGCGTAGCTCTGAACAAAGCGTGGTGCGAAAAAAGGAGACCAGATCAGTTTACACAGCGAGATCGAATCTCAAAAATTATTCGACCTTCAACGTCTGCTCTTATTATACCATAGATGGCGGTTCTCGTTCATTGTGGTGCCGTAAGGCGTGGGCGTTTACACAAAACTCTTGACACACCCATAAAATGCTGAATATAGGATATGGCTTTTTCTTTTGCGGCATCTATATTCTCTTGGTGGGTTCTGTTCTCTGTAGGTATATAGTACCAGCTGTCATATGTAAGTTTTATTCTCTGTTCAGATATTAGATAAACATCACCGCCTAATATTAGTTTGCCTTTATTTGACAAATGTTCAATTGCTTTAATGGCGTCTTTTCCATACCAAGCAAGTTCATTAAATCCTATGCTCTTTAACGAAATTGATTTCTCTAACATCTCCATTGGTACAATTGCTTTACTGTCCATGTGTTCTCCTATTTCTCGGGTACTCTAAAGAATCGATGGTTACATATTATGCCATCATTTTCAATAATATTGCGCTGCAGATAGAGACGCTCGGCAAAGCCGATCTCCATGGATGTCTGGTGCATCGCTTGAATCGGAATCTCCACATCGTTGATAAAGCTGTGTGAATTGCGCTTCCGAAGACGAATATCCAAGCTCGTTTTCATAGAAGCAGAGCGGTGCAGTGCATAATCCCAGGAAAACGTCGAGATATTCGTATCGCCCGCGCTGATGAAATCGTAGGGACGGCTCTCCACCGTCTGATGATATTTCGAGCGCTGGTAAGAGAATGTAAACGTATGCGCCCCGTAGGGGATCGTGTAGCTGACATTATGCCCGCGCGTGCCCTTCGCATAGCCGTCCTGTGCGCCGTCGAGATTCATGCCGACGCGCAGAATATCGTTCCGCTGAAATATCTGGTCGACGCCGACATTGCCATAAAGCTGCAGCTTTCCCGTATCCTTGAGACCGGAATCATCGAGGGAGATTGTACCGTAGACATTCTTGCCGCGTGTCACCGTGAGCAGGACATCCGTCATTTGCGGCTCCTGTGCAGGTAAGAGCTTCACGGTAATATCCTGTGAAGGCAAGCGCTTCGCCTGCTCAAGCCCCTGCTCGATATCGCGCACATTCAAGACATCGCCTGCACGAAACGGGAAAAGGTTGTAGGTATAGAGCGTATCACTGCCCTCGGCAAAGCGCACGGAATGAATGCGTCCGATCTGCAAAACGAGGTGCAGCTCTCCCGAAGAAAGATTTTGTTCAGGGATAACGACACGGCTCGTGGAAAAGCCACGTTCCATAAGCTCTCGATTCATCTTGCTGACGGTTTCATTGATCTCCTTGAGAGAAAGCTCGCGTCCTTCATAGTCACGGGAGATGTGGCGCAGGAAATAAAACTTCCCAGATGCATTCTCAAGGATGATTTTGGAGATGGGGAAGCGGACGTTCGCATCGGCAGGAAGAGATGAAGAAGGAAGAGCGGGCGTATCAACCTCCGTGCGTTCTTGATGCATCCTCTCTTGTCGTGCCGCCTCCTGCGCCCGCGACTGGTCAAGCTGCTCTTGCTGTGAAAGTGGAGCAGCTTGGGTGGGAGAGACGGATAGGGGGAGGATGGCTGCTGCGAGTAGGAGGGCAGATGGGAGTTTGTTTGAAATCAAATGGATTCACCTCGAACTTCCTCGGGAATATTGATTGGAATCAATAACCAAAGAATAGAAAATACGACAACGAATAAAAAAGGAATGATATTTAGTATTTCATTCGCGGTTCAAATAGTCCCTCGTTTCCACCAACCAATCATATAGTCAACAGGTTGAAAAAAGAATCCATAGGGATCTGCAGCTCTTGGTTGAGGACAAACAACAACGCCGTCGCCTTCTTTTCGTTCTAATTCGCCATAAACTCGGGTGTGTCAAGAGTTTTGTGTAAATCATTTTTCAGCATGTCATGTCATAGTGTTCCATGAGTTTCGCCATACGCTCATCCATCAACAGTTGGTTGCGAACGAGCGCCCAGTTTGGTATCCTGCGCCCTGACCATTTCTGGTAAAGCTCCTGCACCCGTAAGTACAGCAGCTTGAACACAGCATCCTCGTTCGGGAAAGAACCCTTCTTCGTGACTTTGCGGAAGCTGGAGTTCACGCTCTCGATCGCGTTCGTCGTATACATGACCTTGCGCACGGCGCTGCCGTAAGAAAAACAGCTGCTCGACATGCGTGAAGTTGTTCTGCCATACGGCGACAGCCCCGGGATAGCTCGCCCAATCTTTCTGGAACTGTTCGAATCGCTCGCGTGCCTGACGAGCATTCACCGCGCCGTATATAGCTTTTGAGATCCTTCGTGAAACGACTCCAATCTTTGCGGGGAATATACCGGATGGAGTTGCGAACCAGATGTACGATGCATCGCTGCACGACCACCTGTGGGAAGATCGCTCGCGCACCGTCTTCCAGACCCGTCACGCCATCCATGGAGAGAAAGCCGATGGCTTCCAAGCCGCGCGACTTGAGTTCGTCAAAAAAATCTGCATCCATGCATGCTTGCTCTCGACTTCGTTGATCCAAAGCCCGAGCACATCCTTGCACCCATCCATATCGTAAGCCAGGACGACGTGCACCGCCGTTTGTTGGATGCCGCGTTCCGTGCGCAGTGAGACGTACAGGCAATCGACGAACACGAACGGATAGAATGGCTTCAACGGACGGTTTCTCCATTCCTTCACTTGCTCCATGATGCAGTCCGTGATATGGGAAATCTGTTCATGCGACATCTTGAAACCATAGATGTCCTCGACAGTGGCGGCGATGTCGCGCTGGCTCATGCCGCGCCCGTACAGGGCGAGAACCTTGCCTTCAATGGAAGAGACATCACGCTGGTGCTTCTTGACGATCTGCGGCTCGAATGTACCTTGGCGATCACGGGGCACGTGGATGGGGACTTCTCCCAAGGTCGTCTTGAGCGTTTTTTCGGAGTAGCCGTTGCGGGCATTGCCTCCCGACACCGTATGTTCATGGTCGGCATAGCCGAGATGGTTTTGCATCTCCCCTTTGAGCGCCGCCTCGAAGATGGGCGCGAAGATACGTTTGACGATATCTTGGATTTCCTGTGCGTCTTGGGGTTGGTAGGTTTCCATGATCTGCTTGGCGATATTGTCTGCGGGAGTGGGAATCATTTTGCGTTTTGCCATGTTGGAATAAACCCTCCTATGGGATGCCCAGAGCGGACTCGAACCGTATCAACGAATTTGGCTTTTACACAAACTATTATACACTCCCATAAACTCTCTGCGCATCTTCTGATAACTCCTCAATATGATTGACAATGGTTAAACGATCCTCATACCATCGCTTTTTATGGCGCATCACAAGATAAATATCATTTTTATCTTTTGGTTCTTTCAAATCAGTGTCAAACCCCTTTTCTTTTACTATTAACGGCTGTACTGTCTGTAGTTCCTGAATATCCTCATTCGTTAGTGTTGAATTAAACATCTTTATATTATCCGTTACACAATCCAACGTCCAAAATCCATAATTATCAATGAAGTACAGTATGCCATCTTCTTCTTTGAACACTTGGAGCGACCTGGTGATTCTTCCAGTCGCATATATTTCACAATCTTTTGCGTACACATAATAATCCCCCGGCAAAAAAAGCCACGCCACCAAATAATATGTATATCCGACAATATAATATGCGACGATTGCACTGGGCAAAGTTAATATTACAATACAAGCACATCTTATATACTTAGGCAGCTTCTTAAAGTTACTCATGAATCGTCGCATGTATATTCGCCTTCCATGTATAGGGGCGAACCTCGCCCTTCTTTTGTAGATCATAGGCAATATTATTTCCTATTTCTACAATTTTCTTCCACCCGTCTAGTGTTAAATGCTCGAAGTTATACAAATCTTCAGCTACTCCTTCCACCGTATATGTATTATCCATATTATGTGTTATAGTTATTGCTAACTTAATAGTACCAAATGTTAACCACTGGTCAATGCCACCTGACGCATTCATTTTGACGCTCATGAAACGGGTTTCACTACTCCCAAGCGGAATATCCCGCCCCCTCGTTCTAATTTCTTCTATAAAGTCTTGACTATGTACGATCTCATATGACACCACGGAGTCCTCTGAAAAGTTTAAACTTTCTCCTTCGCCATAACGAGCATAAAGGTATGCTGAAGGTGTCAAGGGTAAACCGTAGGAAAGCACCTTCGCAGCAACTAAGTCCGTAGCTATCCCTACAGCTTTAGCATCCGCAGATGATTCTTCTGTAGCATAATTCGTCTTAGGGATCTCACTATTCATTTTAATTTCTGCTGCTCTTTCTGCGACACGATAATCGTTAGATGGTATAACGCCTTCGGCGTACCCATTAACTTCCAGATCATGTCTCTTTTGATTGGCTAATGCGAATAATGCAGGATCCATACAGACAATATTATTTAATGTATAGTTCAATCCTCCGTCTAACCAATATCTCTTATCCTCTGGGATTAAACATTCCAACAATGGATAAAGAGAAGCCGTTATTCTTTGGTCATCTCCCTCTCCGGTCATTCCATGTTGGTCATAGTAATTACTTAGCGCGTAATATTTAGCCAATACTTCATTGATTTTTTCTTGATCTTGGCTTTCCAATGCCTCACTCAGTTCTTCGACAAAAGTTTCCTGCTCTTTTCCTAGCCAATTATTCTTCGTCCCACTAGAAGCCGCAGTCGCACCAGCACCTGCATTCCAACCAGTCGCCTTAGCCGCTGCAGCCCCTACAATCGCGCTGACGATCTGTGCGGTGCCGGGATCCTTGATCTTCTTGATCTCGCCGATCACAGCCTCATTGATGCCTGCACCGATCGCACCCGAGGCAAATCCCGTTCCTGTGATCTGGCTCATGATGCCGCCGATGATGGCATGGACGGCGACTTTTCTGCCGCTGCCGTCGTCGGGGAGGTTATGGGCAAGGCGGAAGGCTTCTTCACCGAAAGGCTTTCGGCAAGTTCCTGTTGCTCTTCAATTTTTTTGCTTGTCAAAGATGCGTCCAAGCTCATTCAGCGAGTTCGCCGTATCGCGGCTCAAGGCAGAGATGTCCTGCGTGGGATTCTCGCGAATGTCGATGGTTCCCGGTGCAACGGCAGAAGTTGTCGTGCTGCTTGCCTCTCCCTTGGCCGGCATGGAAAGGCTGGGGAGAGGCCTATGGTGTTGTAGACCTTGTTCTTCTCCTGTCGGCTCATCTTGTCATAGCTGCCGTAGTGGTGATACTCGACGCCGATGCTCTTTGCGCTGTAGTCCGCTTCGTTTTTAAGGTCGCTGAAAGAGAACGCCCCCGTGCTGAGGCGGTTCTTCTCCTTATCCGCTTTGCTTGCAATGACCGCGCCCTTGAGGCTGGTGTTCTTTTCGACGTAGATGTCGAAGCCGCCTTTTCCAGCGAAGATGCCGGACTGGCCTCTCGCACTGCGGTAGTGGGAGAAGATATTCCCCTTGCTTATGCTCGCACCGATGGTCGGCTTGCTGTACTTCTGCGCGCCCTTGATACGACTCACGTCCCACGAGAGATCGAAGCCTGCCGATGCGTTCTTCTCCTCGTAGGTTTCTTTTTCCTGCAAGGTCTCGATATGGAGATTGCCGCCGATCTTTGCCGTGACCTTGTCGCCCCTGCACTGTGCTGCCGAGGATGTTCGTATCCTTGCCGCTTTCGATCTGCAGGGCGTCTTTCGCGGCGATCTCCGTCGGGGTGTAGGTCGAGGCATTTTCCTTGCTGTTTCCCTGTGCCTTGCTTGCACTTAGGCTGAGTCCCGAGAGGCCTTGCGGGGAGAAGGAGACGCCAATGCTTGCGGCGCTTGCTTCGTTCTCGCTCGTCGTGACGCTGGTGTTTTCTCCGACTTCGAGGCGCACGTTCCCCTTGGCCTTGAGGGAGACGTCCTTTCCTGCAACTTGGGAGCCTTTGACAGAAAGGTCATGCTCTGCTGCTTCGAGGCTTGCTGTGCCGCCTGCGCGGATTGTGCTGCCCACGTATTCCTTGCTTGTGCTCTCGGTGCGGCTGTAGGCTTTGCTCGTGCCAAGGCTGAGGTTCAAGGAAAAGCCTGCGGCACCCTTCAGCGGGTTCTGCCCCTTGCCGAAGGCCTCATGGATGAGGCGGCCAGTCTTCCAGGCGTAGACGGCTTTCAAGCGGCCGTCCTTCACTTCGCCCATGCGCATGAGCGGTGCGGCGATTTCCTGCCCGAGGCTCAAGAGGCCGTGGCCTAGGCTGACGGTCAGTCCCGTCGTCTTGCTTTCCTGCGTGATGCTCTCGCGATAGATGTTGTCCTTGCCGTCGAGGATGGTTTCCTTCGCTGCGATAGTCGCATCTTTGGCCGCGAGGATATTGCTCGATGAGATATGCGCGTTCTCTCCTGCAGCGATGGAGACGTTTCCACCAAGTGCCGCGATATTCGTTCCCTGCTGGGTAATGGCATCGCTGTCCTGTGTGGTCTTTGTCTGCTGCGTGCCGATGGTGAAGCCGAGTCCACCCGAGGAGAAGATGCCGGACTTCTTGACCTCCTTGAAATTCTCCGTATGCGAATAGTTCTCTGCCGAGACCGCAGAGAAATTTCGTCCTGCGGCGATGTTTACATCGCTGTCTGCCGCGATATCCGCCGCCGCAAAGGAAATGTCGCGGTTTGCCGCGATGCTGACATTCTGCCCCGTGACTTTGCTCGTGATCGCGGCGTCTGCCTCCGCATTCATGCGGACGGTGGTCGTTGTCGAGGAGAGAAGACCGCTCGACTTGTACCGGATGCCGTAGTGGTCTTCCGCCGTCTCCCGTCCTTCTGTGAGGGAGATGTCGTTTCCTGCGGCGAGGGAAGCCGTGCCGCTCTTGCTTTCGATGGTCGCGGCTCTTGCCGTGAGATCGTTTCCGGCAGTCATGGAAATGTTTCCGTCCGCACGGATCTCCGTGCCAAGTTCCGTGCTGCGCTTTGTACGGAGATAGTTCTCCGCATTCGCCGTCATGTCCTTCTCGCTTTGGAGCTTTTTGGTGGCAAGCGCGATGTTCTCGCCCGCCGAGAGGAGCACGCTGCCGTTCTTGCCGAGCGCTGTAAGTGCCGCTCCTGCAAGAGCGATGTTCTTTCCTGCGCTCACGACAAGAACGCCTTCATCGCCCTTGACGGCGATCCCGGTGGTCGTATTCAGTACATCCTGATGGGCGAGCTTCTCCGTCGTGCTTTCCACGGTAATGTTGTTCTTTGCTTCAAGGACAACTTTCTTGTCGCCGACGAGAGAGCCTTGCACGTGGATGTCGCTCTCGGATTTCAGCCCGATGCTTTTCGCACGCATCCGTCCCGTGTTTTCTATAGCTCCCGCCTGCACGAGGATGTTTTCCCCGTAGAGCGTGCCGGTGTTCTTCAGCGCGTCCTTGGTCTCGACGATGATGTTCCGCGCTGAGATGAGACTGCCGCCTTTCGTGAGGCGGAGTCCCTGTGTGTTCTTTGTGTAGAGGACGGGATAGACGGCACGTTCCTTCTTGCCGTTCACATAGACCTCACGCTCTTCGAGCCAGATCATGTCCGAGGTGAGGGAAGCGACCTGCTCCTTGGAAAGCGCGACGCCAGGGGCGAGGTTCATCTCTTGGGCATAGGAAATGCCCGCATCCATCAGAGCCCGGAATGCGGTTTCGTCGTCGGTATAGCCGTCAAGATGGCGTTTTCCTGTTTGTTTCAGGATTTGGTCGGCAAGGAGCTGCTGCTCGTAGAAGCCGTCGCCGATGCGCTTGGGGATTCTGTCGGGATCCCATTTGAGCCGCTGATACATATAGTCCGAGGAGAGGAACTTCTTCCGGTCGGTGAAGGCAGGATCGGTCTCGACGAGATACTTCGCCGTGCTTTCGGGATGCACATGGTAGAGCGCGCTGAGGGAAAGGTGCTCCGCGCCGCTCGCGCCTGTTCCTGCCGTTTGCGCAGCGGAGGCAAGCCCGAAGGGGGAGAGCGTCCGGGCAACGCGATTGCGCTGCGCGTCCGAGACGGACTCCGCTGCGGCATTTTCCTCGATTACATGGACGCCGATGGGTGCGGGATTCGCACGCACGACTTCGGGGGTCATGTAGACACGGGCATTTGTGCGACGTACCTTTGCCTTATGTGGCCATGAGAGGCGCTTTGTGTAGCTTCCCCGCGTCGTCCCGAGCGTGACGGCCTGCTCCTGCTGCATATGCGCGTTTTCGGTGAGCGCGCCGTCCATGCGAAGCGTCCCGCCTGCGCTGATGGCGCTGTCCGTGTTTTCCGTGTCGCCGTGCAGCGTGATGCTGTCTCCGGCTCGAATCGCGGCGTCCGCCTCAAGGCGTATGGCCGTTCAAGCGATCGGGATATTCGACACCGCGCGTCTTCTTGTAGACGATCTTAAACATATAGTAAGGATAGGCGTGGTAGTGTTCGATGTATTCCATATAGCCATGCTGTTCCATATAGCGCGATATTTCGTTGTAATCGAATGCAGGCATGGAGATCCATCGCCCCTGGGCGGAATAGAACTGGGGATTCGAGCCGCCGTCCTTCGACTGGCGGTACTGCCGGATCCTGTACTCGCGGAAGCTGCCGTCGGCATCGCGATAATAAGCGACGTAGCCCGTTGCATAGGTGTAGTAATCTGGATCGTCGGCGCTGAATGTGCACGAGCTGAGATCCACATATTCACGGTAATTGGCGTGATAATACGAGACAGGATAGTTGGGATCGTCATCGAGGTACTGCAGAGAAGCAGATGCCGTGTGCGGCTGGCCGAGGAAGAACAGCGCGAAAGCCGCTGCAATGAGGAATGTCGGGAACAATCGTTTCATGATAGATGCCTCCTTGGTATATGGTTGTGGCTTTGCGTCCTCGTGTCAATCTGTCGAATGTTTGCCGAAATGCTTCTCGACGAGTTCCAGCAGTTTGCCTTCTTTCGCGGCGGCTGCCGTGTCCGCCATGACGAAGTTGCGGCGGGAGATTCGTTGCTTCGTTCGGTCAAAGCCGAAGATGTATGCCATCGCGATGTCGTAGATGATCCGGCTCGGCGCGAAGCCGAAGACCTGCCGCTCCAAAATATGCTTGAGTCGCTCATCCTCATCGGGGTGGGCGGCTTTCAGTTTTTCGCTGCGATAAAGCCGCTTGACGATCTCCGTGATGTAAAGCCCTGATTTCATATAGAAATCGACGAAGGTCTTTTCAGGAGCGTCGAAAACATCGGGGTTCTCTTCCTCAAGGGAGGCGACCATGCGCTTGACGATGGTGCGCGGCGTGAAGATCTGGTTTGTCTTCTGCGGTGGGATGTAGTCGAAGATGTCCTCGGCATGGTTTTTCATCAAAAATAGTCGCTCAAGCATTCCTTCTTCCGGAGGAAATTCTTGATCGCATCGTCGAAGACGATTTCGTTGAACAAATGTCCGTCGAAATGCTTTGCCTCGCCCGTTGCCTCATCCGTATAGTCGCCGCCGTCGCGCAGGAAGCGGAACTCCTCCCGCGTGATGCCCGTGACCTCGTGGAATACTTCGGCAGGCGTGTAGTCGTCGAAGTTCGCCAGCCGCAGATCGCCGCCGCCGCCCGGCGCATTCTCGCTGTACGCCATGATGAAGCTCGGAATCGTGCGCGCGAAGCCGCGAAGATGGGCGCGCACCCTGTCCTCGACGCCTTTCTTCCTCTCCTCGGCCTTTCTTGTTTCCAGCGTCTCGATGGTCTTTTGCTTCTGTTCTTCCAGCGTGCTCTTCGCCTTTTCCAACAGATGATGCTTGAATTCCTCCGTGGAGCGAGCGATGCGCTCTTCCAGCTCTTTTTGAACGCGCTCGATCTCGTCCTAGGAAGAGGCCTTTTCCAGAGCTTCTTCGGCTTCGGCGCGGGCGATCTTCTGCTCTTGGGCGTGTTCGGCGGCGAGCCGTTGGAAATCTTCCTGCACGAACTTTTCCATACTGTCCGAAAGGCGGTCGGCCTGCGTCTTTGTCAAGCCGTATGCCGCGAGCGCCTCGTTCTTGATGTGCTCCTTGAGCGGTGCGGCGACCTGGCTTGCGATGGCTTCGGCGGTCTTTGCGGCGTGCGTCTCTGCCTCCTTGGAGAACTCCGCCGCGCTCGACGACGTGTCCGCTGGCGTCGCCTCATGGCTTTCCGCGACTTTCAGGATCTCGCTCTTCACTTCTTCGTAGACGGCTTTGCCGAAGACGGCGTCCGTCTGGCTGACGACGATTCCTCCATCCAGCTTCACATTGCCGCTTTCATCCGTCTCGATGTCATTGGCGTCTTCGAGCACCGCGCCGTTCTTTCGGTCGCCTTGATTTTTCCTCGGGCGCGATTTTTTTCCAGGATTTCCCGCGCGGCGGCGGGCGCGGCGAAGATCGCGCCGATGTTCTGGAAGAGGAAGTTGCTCATAAAGCCGCGATGCACGACTTCTTCCGCCTTGATGGAGCGCGGGATCGTCAGCACCTTCTGCGCGTCCAGCTCGACCATCTCGCCGTCCTCGTCCTCGCCGTAGATGGGGAAGAGGTTCAACATGCGGCGGATGTTCGTCTCGTACTCCGCTTTCGTGCCGGAGCCGTTCGCCGTCTCGGCACTCAGGTCGTTCGCGAATTTTTTTCGTATGTGATCAAGGTGCGCTCGGGAGCGAAATCGAAGAGGTAGGCATTTTCCTTGCGGTAGAGCTTGCCGTCTGCCGCGATGTATTCCCAAGGATTCTGAGCGCGGAAAGCCGCCTGCATGTATTCGCTCGGACTCTTCATGTTCGAGAGCATGAGGACAGCTGTCCAAGGCTTCACCGTCACGCCTGTCGTCAGCTGGCCGACGGAGAGCGTGATCGTCTTCGCGTGGGTCTTCGTCGCCTCCATCACGCGGTCAAAGCTCTTCTTCGTTTCTGCGTCTTCATCCTCGCCGAGCCGCCCGTCGCCTGCGGCGAGCACGACTTCGTACTCGCTGAACACGGGATGCGCGGCAAGGAGTTTCGCCATGGCGCGGCAGCTGTCGACGCGATCCAGAAGCCAGAAGGTGTGCGCCAGCTCGGCGCGAAGCTCGGGCGTGGAAAAGGGGAACTTCTTCTGCTGCGTCAGGGCGTCGAGGAATCTCTGCACTTCGCGTTCATGCTGAAATTTCCCGCGCTCATTCGTGCTGAAAAATGCATGGAGATTAAACGCATATTCTGCGTCTTCGCCCTCGGTGAGGTCGAGTCCCTTCCTCGTCTCATCGGCAATCATCTTCGACAGCCGGTACGTCATCATGTGGAGCTTCGGAAGCGCGGCGTAAGGGTTCGCTGTCTCGCCCGAAAAGCTCCTCTTCGCTTCCTGCTCGTCGGCATACGACCAGTGGAAGATCTGCCTCGCGCGGAAGCGCCCTTGTGCAATCGCCTTGAACGGCGTGCCCGAAAGATGGAGTGTGAAGTCCCTCCGAATTCCCTCGAACGCCTTGTCCGTCCGGTACGTGTCGACGCCCTCGTGCGCCTCGTCGATGATGAGCAGATCCCAATGGAGATTTTTGATCCATTCGAGCTTCCGATGCTCGCCGCCGAAATAGACGGAGCCTTTCAGCCCCTGCAGGCTCTCGAAGGCGATCATCCGCGCCTTTTCCTCTCCCGCTTCGCCGAGCGTGTTCAGGTAGTCCGAATACATCGCGCGCGACCATACGGCGCGCTCCTTCAGGGCATCCGTATCGCTGACGAACTTGTAGTCCGTCTGTCCGCCGATGAACTTGTCGAAATCATCGAACCACGAATTGGCAATGCTCGGCCGATTCGTCACGATCAGGACGTGCCTGGCGTCCAAGCGGCGCACGAAATCGTAGGCGGCGAGCGTCTTGCCGAAGCGCGGCTTCGCATTCCAGAGAAATTCGCGCGGCTCTTCGCCGCTGGTGACATAGGCGAGCGTCATATCCACGGCTTTCTTTTGTTCGTCGCGCAGGATGTAGTCTCTCTGCTGTGCATCCTTTTTTTGCAGGTCGCCGTAGTCCTTCGCCGCGAAGCGGTAGAAGAAATCTCGTGAGGCAGCACCGTCGATGCGAAACCACTCCGTTTTCGGCTGGCGCTCAATGCCTTTGCAGCGCGTGAGGTAGTCGTGGAAATCGTGGTCGGTGAAATACTCTTCTGAGCCGTCCGTATAGCGGGCTTCCTGCTTCCATTCGAGATGCGTGCGTATGTCCGCCGTATGCGTCTGCTGTTTGATGCGCTCCTCGACGGACTGCCTGTCCGTATAGCCGATCTTCGTCCAGCCGTCATGCGGCGCGTAATCGGGCGTCGTATAGGCGTAAATCATCGGACGGATGCGGCGGCACGGTTCAATCCGAGGTATCGTCACAGCAGTCCATCTCCCTTACATTTTGTTCTATGAAGCTGATTTCTGTTTCATCAAGACCATATTTTTTGTAAAGCTGACGGTCGATTTCAGGAACGGGTTTTGACCAGTCAATATCCGAACTATCGGTAAAATCCTGCATGGGGACTTTGAGCCACTTATCGCTAGCTTTTCGTTTTTCCTGCTGATTTGGCAGATGTGATATAATAAGAATAGGAATCGAGAGACGAAGAGGCGAGGCTATGAAACAGTCGGCCGAAGAGCGAAAGCGGGCATACGACGCCGTCTGTAAGAATGTGCTTGCAGACCGATATATTTTGGCCAATATCCTCAAGGAATGCGTCGAGGAATTTCAAGCGGAAACAATCGACTATATCGCCGCACAGTGCATCCAGGGCACGCCGGAAATCAGCACAACTCCTCTGCGAGCGGATGAGGAAGAGTTGCTGAAGCTCGATGGGCTCAATACGGAAAGCAGTTCCTTGACGGAAGGGATTGTCTATTACGACATCCGTTTCCGCGCCGTTCTGCCGCGCAGCGAGAAGAAGATCAAGCTCATCATCAACGTGGAGGCACAGGATAATTTCACGCCTGGCTATTCGCTCTTGAAGCGAGCGATGTATTACTGTTGCCGCATGATCTCGTCGCAGTACGGCACGGTGTTTTCCCATGCCGACTACAACTCGATCGAGAAGGTTTACTCGATCTGGATCTGTACGCATCCGAGCAAAGCGTGGGAATATACAATCACGAAGTATGCGATGCAGGAGACGAATCTCCAAGGCAAGGTGCAGGCGGCAAAAGAGGAGTACGATCTGATTGTGCCCGTCATGGTCTGCCTTGGAAAGCAGCATTACAAGAAACTGCAGGGACTTTTGCGGCTCTTGAATATCGTTCTGCTCCATACGAGTGGGGAGCATAGGGATGAAGTGGAAAAGGAGTTGCGGGAGCAGTTCCATGTGAAGGCAATGCCGAATATCGGGAAAGGAGTGGCGGAAATGTGCAATTTGAGCGAAGGGATCTACAGGGATGGTGTCGAGGACGGCATGGAACAAGGTAAGGAAGAGAGTGCAAAGGATATGGTGCTGTCTCTGCTCAATGAAAATATGCCGCTTGACTTCATTATGCGCGTGACGAAGTTGCCGGCAGAACGGGTGCGCGAGATCGCCGCGCCGCATGGGTATGCGATTTGAGGCGAACTGGGATACGATGATGCTATTGGAGACTGTGCGCTGGAAACGGTTGCTCTGACACTTTACCATGAAGCCCCAAGAGGTCAAGCCAAAGGCGCAGAGCGATTGGCTAGGCTTCTGTAAGGGCGTGAGGACCGTGAGGACATATGTACAGCGTGCCGCTTTGATGAAACTGTCGCGAGAAACGGGCACAAAAGCAACTCATGTCGCTTTGCGTGACGGCTGAACATATGTCCTGAAAGCTTACAAGTTAACACATTACAAGTTGACACATGAGGCAAAGCGTGCTATATTATCCTTCGTACCTATTCATTCATCTTTAAGGAAAGAAGGATTCATCATGAACGCACTGATGCTGGTCGGCTGCGCCATCGTCGTCTTCCTCGCCGCCTACGCCCTCTACGGGCGCTGGCTTGTAAAGACGTGGGGCATCGACGAAACAGCCGAGACGCCGGCGAGGCGCTTCGAGGACGGGCAGGACTACGTTCCCGCTTCGCGCTTCACCGTCTTCGCCCATCAATTTTCTTCCATCACAGGCGCAGGCCCCATCACGGGGCCCATCATCGCCGCCATGTTCGGCTGGCTCCCGGCCTTCCTCTGGCTGCTCGTCGGCGGCGTCTTCTTCGGCGCTGTGCAGGATTTCAGCGCGCTCTATGCGTCGGTGCGCAACGAGGGGCCGCTCGATGGGGATGCTCATCGAACAGTACATCGGCAAGACGGGGCGGCGTCTCTTCCTGCTGTTTTGCTGGCTCTTCACGCTCCTCGTCATCGCCGCTTTCGCCGACATCGTCGCGAACACGTTCAACGGCTTCGCCAAGGACGGCAGTCTCGCCGTGCCGAACGCGGCGGCCGCCTCGATTTCGATGCTCTACATCTTCGTGGCGATGGGCTTCGGTCTCTTCATCCGCCGCATGAATCCCTCGGGCGGCGTGAAGTTCCTCGTCGCCGTCTTGCTCATCATCGCCATGCTCGCCGTCGGCATCACCTATCCGCTCTACTTCGACGCGACGGTCTGGCGCTACGTCGTCTTCGCCTATTGCTTCATCGCCGCCGTCCTGCCCATGTGGTTCTTGATGCAGCCGCGCGACTATCTGAGCGTCTTCCTGCTCCTCGGCATGGTCGCGGGCGCCGTCCTCGGCGTTCTCCTCGCCAACCCTGTCATCGAGATGCCCGCCTTCGTCGCCTTCGAGGTCAAGGGACAGTCGCTCTTCCCCATCCTCTTCATCACGATCGCCTGCGGCGCTGTCTCGGGCTTCCACAGCCTCGTCTCCTCGGGCACAAGCTCGAAGTCCATCACGAATGAGCGCGATATGCTGCCCGTCGGCTACGGCTCGATGCTCGTCGAATCGCTGCTCGGCGTCGTCGCCCTCGTCATCGTCTGCTCGGCGGCGACGGGAGGCAAGCTGCCGGACGGCACGCCCTTCCAGATCTTCGCGGGCGCTGTCTCGGGCTTCTTCGTGGAGTTCGGCCTGCCGCAGCACGTCGCTGCCTGCATCATGACGATGTGCGTCTCCGCGCTCGCCATGACGACGATCGACTCCGTGGCACGCATCGGGCGCATGTCCTTCCAGGAGCTTCTCGCACCATCGGAAGGCGAGACGGAAGGCGCGGTCTCGAAGATCCTGCGCAACAAGTACGTCTCGACGGTGATCACGCTCGCGCTCGGCTATCTCCTCTGCCTCGCAGGCTACATGAGCATCTGGCCGCTCTTCGGCGCGGCGAACCAGCTGCTCGCCTCCCTCGTCCTCATCTCCATCGCCGTCTTCCTGCGCACGACGGAGCGCAAGGGCTGGATGCTCTATCTTCCCATGACCTTCATGTTCCTCGTCACCATGTCGGCGCTCGGGCTCAGCATCTACGGCATCTACGGCAAGCTCATGAACGGCGGCTTCGTCTTCATGGTCGATGGGCTGCAGCTCATCCTAGCGCTCGCCCTCATGACGCTCGCGCTGCTCGTCGTCAAGCACTGCACTGCCGAGCTGGTCACGGGCAAGGCAGAGCATGAGGCGCGCGTCGATCTCTAAGAGGGCGTCCTCCTTGACGAGAGATTCTTAAGGAAAAACCGCTTGCCAGAACATCACTCTTCCGATATAATAGTCCCATGGCATCCGCCGGCGGGCTGAGACTCCAGCTCTCCGACAGGTGCATGGTACGCGGCATATATTTGCAGGCGAGGCCTTGTCCCGTGTCTTCGGGGTGGGGTCTTTTTCCTATATTTGCATAGGAGGTTTTCTTATGAACATGATAAAAACGACGATGCTGATGGCGCTCATGATGATCCTCCTCGTCGTTCTGGGCGGCGTGGTCGGCGGCAAGGGCGGCGCCCTGCTGATGTTCGTCATCTCCCTGGCGATGAACTTCTTCTCCTATTGGTTCAGCGACAGCATCGTGCTCAAGATGTACGGCGCACGACCGCTGACGGAAAGCGATGCGCCCGAGCTGTACCGCCTCGTAGCGGATCTCGCGGCGCGCGCATCGCTCCCGATGCCGAAGGTCTGCCTCATCGAATCCCAGCCGCCGAACGCTTTCGCGACAGGACGCGATCCTTCGCACGCCGCCGTCGCCGTCACGCGCGGCATCGTCGGCGTCCTGAGCCGTGAAGAGCTCTCGGGCGTGCTCGCGCATGAGCTTTCGCACATCAAGCACCGCGACACGCTGATCTCCACGATCGCCGCCGCGATGGGCAGCGCGATCTCCATGCTCGCCTACATGGCGCAGTGGAGCGCGATCTTCGGCCGCTCGGACGATGACGAGGGCGCAGGCGGTATCGTCGGCACGCTTCTCGCCGTCCTCGTCGCGCCGCTCGCGGCGACAATCATCCAGCTCGCCATCTCTCGATCGAGGGAGTACGACGCCGACAAGGCGGGCGGCGAAATCTGCGGCAACCCGCGCTACTTGGCGCGGGCACTCGAAAAGATCTCTTCCGCCGCCCAAGCCCTGCCGCCGATGCGAGAAGCCGAGGCGCGTCCCGCGACGAGCAATCTCTTCATCATCAATCCGCTCGCCGGCTCGCGCCAAGCCTTCATGAGCCTCTTCTCCACGCACCCGCCAACTGCCGAGCGCATCCAACGGCTCGAAGAACAGGCGCGCCTCACGGGGCGGTGAAGCGGGCGAAAGGGCTGCACGCGCTCTCATGCAAGCGCACACCTTGCATGAGAGCGCCGTCATGCGGCAAGCGGCAAGATCCTGCGACGGATCGATGGCAGGAAAATCCCCAAGGCACGAGCCTTGGGGATTTCCTTTGCAGATGGTGCGCCATGACGCAAGAACAGGGAATCGGCGGGGATCGTGTCGGAAAAATTCCTACAAAAAATCAGACTTTTTCCGCTACTTCTTCTGCACTCTATATGGAATAATAGGAAGCGAGAAAATTTCACTATAGGAAAGGAGTATTTTGTATGCTTGGTTTTATCAACAAACTGTTCCTCACGGCTCCGGATGCACCGCCCATGCAGGATGCGGAGAAGGCGAAAAGCATCTTCTACAGCCTGCGCTGGCGCGTCTTCGCCTCCATCACGATCGGCTATGCCTTCTACTACATCATCCGGCAGAGCTATTCGGTCATCAAGAAGCCGCTCCTGGCTTCGGGCGCCGTCGATCCCACGCAGGTCGGCATCATCGGCTCGATCTTCTTCGTGACATACGGCCTCGGCAAGTTCACGAACAGCTTCCTCGCCGACCGCATGAACAACAAGCGCTTCTTCGCCTTCGGTCTCTTCATGTCGTCCGTGACGATGGCGGCGATGGGTCTCGTGAACTCCTTCATACCGCTCGCCGTGCTCTGGGGCATCAACGGCTGGTTCCAGTCCTACGGTGCAGGCCCGTCCATCGTTTCCCTGAACCAATGGTTCAGCAATCGTATGCGCGGCACGCTCTACGGCGTCTGGTTCACGAGCCACAACCTCGGCTCGTCGTTCGCCTACTTCGCGATCGCGGCCATCGTCAGCGCTTACAGCTGGTCGATGGGCTTCATCGCAGCAGGTCTGATCTCGCTCGTCGGCACGGTCTTCATCTACCTCGGCATGAGCGACCGCCCGGAGACGCGCGGCCTGCCGAACGGCGCCGTCCTCTACGGGGAGAAGACGCAGGAGCAGGTCGATGAAGAAAAGACGCGCTCCGTCGGCTCGATGCAGTGGAACGCCGTCGTCAAGAACCCCGCCGTCTGGATCCTCGGCCTCTCGTCGCTGTGCGTCTACATCGCACGCTACGCCGTCGAGAGCTGGGGCGTCGTCTACCTGACGAGCCACAAGGGCTACGACATCATGGGCGCGGCAGGCGTCATGGCCTACATGCAGGTCGCGGGCATCTTCGGCGCACTCCTCTGCGGCTGGATCTCCGACCGCTTCTTCAACTCGAAGCGCAACATGCCGGCGCTCATCTACGGTCTTCTCTACACGGGTTCGATCGCCGGCTTCGTCTGGGCGCCGCAGTCGTTTTACATGGATCTCTTCTGCATGACCTTCTACGGCTTCACGATGGGTGCGCTCGTCTGCTACATGGGCGGCCTCATGGCGGTCGACATCGTGCCGAAGCGCGTCACGGGCGCAGCGATGGGCATGATCGGTCTCCTTTCCTACGCCGGTGCAGCGATCCAGGAGTTCGTCACGGGCAAGCTCATGACGATCACGACCGTCGGCGGCGAGAAGATCTACGACTTCGGCTACGCCACGGAATTCTGGGTCGGCGCAGCGCTTCTCTCGACGCTCCTCGCGCTCCTCGTCTGGAACGCGAAGCCGGACGATGCGTGACCTTTCGCTTCATGAATCATCTACCAACAAAGAAGAGCCTCGATGAAACGGGGCTCTTCTTTCCTTTGCCGGCATCTCCAGGCTCGTCCGCTTGATCTTAGGAAATGCACTCGTTCTCTCGTGCAAAAGCAAAAGAAAAAGGGAACCAGCTTGCTGCCGATCCCTTTGCTTGTCGAAATGGTGGAGACGAAGGGGATTGAACCCTCGACCTCTCGGATGCGAACCGAACGCTCTCCCAGCTGAGCTACGTCCCCATGTCGTACTAGACAAGTATACTGCATGTCGCCGGAAAATGCAAGCAGGAAAAATACATTTTTCCCAATAGACCCAGAAAACCATCGCCAACATCGGCGATGACGTGCAGAAAGGACGGACGATGCTCGAAAACCCATCCGATCGGCATAGAAAAAAAGACTGCCGCGCGTTTTTGCACGGCAGTCTTTCTTGCGTGAGGAGACGCTGCGAAATCACCGATGGTCTTGGCTCAGGCCGACAGGATTTCTCAGAGCGCCTTGGCGAGCGCTTCGCCGAGCGCTTCGCATGCCTTGACGCCGTCATCGTCCGGTGCGTTCTCGACGATCACGCCTTCCGAGACGAGCTTCGCGCCCGCCGCGCGCGTGCGCTCCGCCCAAGATTCCATCCGAGCGCCCGAGCCCCAACCGTAAGAGCCGAAGAGGCCGACGGGAACGCCCGAGAGATTCTTCTCCGCTTCCGTGAAGAACGGCTCGAACTCGTCTTCTTCCAAGACCTCGTCTCCCATCGCGGGGCAGCCAAAGAGGAAGCCGTTGTAACCTGCCATCTTGTCGGCGCCGAAATCGCTGACCGTGAAGAGCTCCGCATCCGCGCCGCCCTTCTTCGCGCCCTCAAGGACAGCTTTCGCCATCTCTTCCGTATTGCCGGTGCCGCTCCAATAAACAACCGCTACTTTTCCCATTGCAAAGACCTCCTAATGATTTTTTGCAGAAGAACCGCCGCTCCAGCTGCGCCTAGACCGCTTCCAGAAGCTCCGCCATCGGCGTGCCGCGGCCAAGACGTGCGCAGAGGCGCTCCGTGCAGTCTGTATATCGCTGGAAGAGAGCGCGCGTCTCTTCTTCGTTTGCGTAGACCTTCCAATAGCCCGCGCACGCGAAGCCGCGCCCCTTGTTCTCGATGAAGCCTTCCACATCTTCCGCCGGATAGCCGAGGAAGAGGCCGACTTCATGCGGGAAGCTTTTCTGTAGCCGGATTCGCATGGAAAGATACTCCAAATGCGATTCGAGCGCATCGCCTGCACGATAGCCAAAGCGCGTCAGGAGCGCGAGCACCGCCGGCTGCTCCATAATACGCTGCAGGAGCTTCCTGCGATAGAAGAGCATGAGGACATACTCCTCGCCCTCCGTCAAGCGAACGGGCGTGATCCCCTTGCACTCGAAACATGACGCATACGATTCGAGAAGCGCATCGAAGTCCTCGAAGCGACTCTTCTGAAAGGAAACAAGACTCGCAGGCTTGATCCCTGCAAACGTCGGCGCACAGTGGAAGCAGAGCATACGCTCGAAACCATCCTTGCCCAAAATCATCACCTCCAGCATATGGCTATAGCATAGCATATATGGTAATGATTTTCAATATATAATAAAAATTTTTTTCATCTGTTTGGCGAAGCGACGTCATCTGCTTCCTCTCGCCACTTCGTGGAAAAAAGTGCGCCGCCCTTGCATGAAAGAGCCGATCGGTCGGCGCCCTTCGGGCTTGACTTCTCGGACTTTCATAGTAAACTTGCTGGACATATGTTCAGCCGTGATGCAGCGCGGCATAGTTTGTTTTCACTTCCGTCTTCTGCGATCAATCATCAAGGCGGCACGCTGCACATAGGTCCACCCGCCTTACATGAAAGAGCCGATCGGTCGGCGCCCTTCGGGCTTGACTTCTCGGACTTTCATAGTAAACTACGCGCACAAACGTCCACTTCGTGGACATGGTGCGCCGCCCTTACATGAAAGAGCCGATCAGTCGGCGCCCTTCGGGCTTGACTTCTCGGACTTTCATAGTACAATAAAAACAGGGGTTTATGGAAAATTTCAACGTGGGAGCTTCGGTCGCATGACCTGCAAGGTGTTCCGTTCATGCGGTGCGAGTTCCCCAAGCCAAAGGAGGAATCGTCCATGACAGTTCGTGAAGGAGACGCCGCCATCGTGGAGGAGTTCGTCAATCTCTACAGGAAGACCCTGAACGATGCAAACCTTCCGCTCGCAGAAAGCATCTGGCAGCCAGGGCCTAAGACGAGCATGGTGCATCCGCGCGGCGAAGACGTCGGCTGGGAGAACATCCGCCAGCACTTCTACATCGATCGTCTGCAGAATCTCTACACCGAGCGCAACTTCGAGTTTCACGACACGGATATCGAGGTCTATCGCGACACGGCGATCGCCATGTACACGTGGGAATTCCATGGCAAACTGCGCTCCGACGGCACGGAAATCGAGCAGAAGGGACGCACGAGCCAGACGTACCGCCGCATGTCACAGGAGGGCTGGAAGATTCTGCACGCCCACATCTCGGGCATGCCGATCACGAACGAACGCCAGCTGATCTGACAGCGTGAAAGAGGGGCTGCTGCACGAAGGTAAATTTATCTTTGTGCAGCGCCCATCTTTTCGTATAGGGACAGATCGGCGAAACGACGGCAACGAAAACTTACGCCTCGACCGAAATAGGGTACACGAATAAGGACGCTTGCAATGTTCGTTAGGCGTTTTTCGTATGGCAGGAGGATACCATGAAAAAGAGACTTTTATGGATTGCTTGCATCGTTGCATTGGCGTCTGCGTTTTTCTTGCCGTCCGCCCAGAGCTCGACGGAAAAGCCAGATTTTATACGGGAAGCGCTCGCGAAAGATGATGGATTTGCCGCAGAGGGCAGCGGGACAACCGGCGGGGCTGCTGCCGTAGAGGGCAATGTTTTTCGCGTGACCAATAGGCAGGAGTTTATTGCCGCATTGGGGAATCGCAAAAATACGGAACCTAGGATTCTGATGATTTACGGTACGATCGACTTCGATGCGGATGCGGATGGCAAGCACCTGACGATGGAAGATTATATGGCGGAGGGCTATGATTTTCAGCAGTATTTGGAATCGCATGCGCCGCATAGTACAGCGCCGAAAAGCCAAAAAGAAGAGCAGGAGGAAAAAAGGAAACAATCTCAAAAGAATCAGGCAAAAAACATCATGGTTCATGTCCCTGCCAATACGAGCATCATTGGGATTGAAGATGCGAAATTAAAGGGCGTGAATTTAGTCCTTGATGCGGATAATATTATCATCCGAAATATCATGTTTGAGTCCCCTTATGACTATTTCCCGTCGTGGGATCCAAACGATGGGCCGGAAGGCAACTGGAATTCCCAGTATGACAGTATTACGATCCGCGGCGGCACGCATATTTGGATCGATCATTGTCATTTCGGGGATGGGCAGCAGCCGACGGAAACGTATTTTCATCGGGAATACGAGCATCGGGACGGCTTGGTCGATATCACGAACCAGGCAGACCATATCACGATGTCCTATAATGTTTTTGAGCGTCACAATAAAGCGATTTTGATCGGGAGCAGCGATGCAAAAACGGCGGACGATGGCAAACTGAATGTGACGCTGCATCATAATTACTTTCATAATCTGGTTCAGCGCGCACCGCGAGTGAGATTTGGAAAAGTTCACGTGTACAATAATTACTACCAAGCGGACGATGAAAACGGCGAATACCGTTATGCGTATTCGTTGGGCGTTGGGAAAAACTCGAAAATATATGCCGAAAATAATGTCGCGGATATCGACGGCAGGACGTATCAAGATTTTGTCAAGGTATTTGGCGGCACGGAGTTTACCGCAGTCAATACTATCTTTAATGGCGAGAAGATCGATACATTCAACGAGCATTTGTCACCGGTCGAATGGACGCCCGAGCGATCGATGAACATGGATGATGTGCATGAGGTGAAAGAAAAAGTTTTACAGCAGGCAGGCGTGTTTAAGGAAACGATCCTTCCATAAAAATCATCAAAAAAGGGCTGCTGCACGAAAAAACGTGCAGCAGCCCCCTCTTTTTTCATGGAATTTCCAGAAGGAAAGCCCGAAGGCTCATCCTTTGATATCGTCGTACATGCGGCAGCGATTCGGGCCGAACTTGCGCGCCGACAGCATGGCCTCATCCGCTTCCTTCACCATATGCTCGAAGCTCTGCTTCGTCGACCCCGTGACCGATATGCCCATGCTGAAGGACACCGGCTCGTGATCCTGCGGCTGCACGCGCAGGAAGAGATCGAGGATGCGCTGTGCGCGCTTCTCGATGATGTCGATGGAAACGCGCCCTGAGATGAAGATCACGACCTCGTCCCTGTTGAGACGTCCGAAGACATCGACGCCGCGGAAATCCGTGCGCACGGAGTTCGAAAGCGCAGCGATGTAGCTGTTGCAAGCTGCCTCGCCCAAGGTTCGGCAAAGCTCTTCGTAGTCGTCAATGCTCACGATGAAGAGCACGCCTTTCTCGCCATGCGAAAGTTCCATGAGCTGATGGTTGACGAGAAGCTCCAGCCCGTCACGGTCAAAGAGCCGCGTCTTGGGATCGCGCTTCAGACGCGCCTCCTGCTGCTCCATCCTGCGTGCTGCATCGTGTATGTTTTCCATGAAGCCGACGATTGCATAGACTTCGCCGTTCTCCATCGCCAGACTGCGATACGAGGTGCGTCGCCAAAGAGGACTGCCGTCGCTCGTCTTCACGCAGTACTCAACGGTATCATCACGAACCCTGCGACAGGCGTCCTCCAGATGCTCGATCACATCCTCCTGCCGACTGGCGTCGGCAAGCACTTCCTCAATGAAATACGTGCGGAAGTTCTGATGATGCACTTCCTTCATCTCTTCGTCGGGGGCAGCCTGCCAGAGCGTCGTTTCGTCCTTTGCCACATCGTAGCGGTATGCCACCATATCCGTCTTTTCCAGGATCATGCGCAAAAGGGCGTCCTTGTACACGATATCCCTTTCTTTTTCATTCTGCAACGACGTTTCCAACATCGCTGTACGCACGTCCAACGCTTCCGGCTGGGCTCCGCTGACCTTGAGCGAGGGTCTTTTCTTCATGTCGGTGCTTTTCATCGGTAAGACTCCTATCCTGACCCACATACTTTACACCGGTGGGATTCTTCTTGCCACACACACCTTCTTTTTTCCTATTATAAAACAAACGCTGGATTTTTTCAAAGAAAATCCTTTCTCCGTATATAAGAAATAAGACCCACAGAAGCTCTGTGGGGCTTACAAAAGTAGGAGCTATTTGACCACGAGCACCGGGCATTTCGCCTGCTCAACGATGTACTGGCTCACGCTTCCCAGGAGAACTCCCTTGACGACGCCAAGACCGCGGCTGCCCATGACGATGATATCCGCGCCGTTGTTTTCCGCGAAGTCAAGAATCGCGACTGCCGGCGAACCCGTCTCCGCGAACGCTTCCTTCTTGATGCCCGACGGCACCATCTGCATGGCACGGTCGAGGATGACATTGCCCGCTTTCGTGACCGCCTCAAGCACCACGTCAGACAGGCAGGCGTTGATTGCGAGCTGATTGATGTTCGCGATGTAGAGGAAGTTCAGCTTCCCTTCGCAGACCTCTGCAAGCTTGATCGCCTCCGCTACGGCGCGATCCGAGCCTTCCGAGCCATCTACAGGGACGAGAATATTCTTCAACATGATTTTACCCTCCTTCTACTGGAAGCCCCACCAAGGTGCATCATGCGACGCCCCTTGACTCATTTGGCAACGAGGACGGCGCACTTCGCCTCCTCCATGACCTCCTGGCTCACACTGCCCAGCAGGAAGCCTGTGACGGGAGAAAGCCCCCGTCCGCCCATGACGATGAGATCGTGCTTGTTCGCCTCGGCAAACTCCACGATCTTGCGGGACGGCATGCCGACTACCACATGACTTTCGGCGTCAATGCCGTCGGGCAGCTCCGCCCGTGCCTCTTCCAAGACTTCCTCGGCGGAAGAGACGCCCTTCGCCATCACGCTCAAGGGCAGCCACGACGGATGATCGGGATCGCCGTCGGTCTCCCGCTCGAAATAGGATACGAAGAGGATGTCGATATGCGCTCCGATCGGCTTCGCAAGCTTCACCGCCATCTCCAGCGCCTTTTTCGAATGCAGCGAGCCGTCCACTGGCACGAGAAATTTCATCGCAGCCTTCATCTTGGCACCTCCTTCCACCATGAACCGTCTTTCTACTTGTATATTTTCGTGAAGGAGGTGAAAAAAATCCTCTCCCTTAAGAAATTTTTTTCACTGTTTTTTTCTGAGCGCACGAAAGGAAAAAAAGTCCCCACTGCCGACTTTGAACATGGTATAATGGAAAAAGTAAAATGATGCGTCGAACGACAAGAGAAAAATTGGCAGGGAGCGCCATGTCTCGCGCGCTTTTTGCTGCGCTTCGGCGTGAATCGAGGAGGAATCCCATGAAGAAGAAATCACCGCTGGACGATATCGCTGCCATCCTGCAGGAAACGACCATCGCCGGCGTATACGAGGCGGCGCGCGCCCTCGACGGCGTGACGAAGAAGACGCAGCTCCCGGAAAGCCCTTTCTTTTCCAGTCTGAGCCAGAACGAAGTCTACCTGAAGCCGGAGAATCTCCAGAACACCGGCTCTTTCAAGCTGCGCGGCGCCTACAACAAGATCGCGCACCTGACGGAGGAGGAGCGTGCCAAGGGCGTCATCACTTCGTCCGCCGGCAACCACGCGCAGGGCGTCGCCTTCGCCGCCAAGCGTCTCGGCGTCAACGCCGTCATCTGCATGCCCGCAACGACCCCTCTCCTGAAGGTCGAGGCGACGCGCTCCCTACGGCGCAGAGGTCGTGCTCGCGGGCGATACCTTTGACGATGCCTACAAACGCTCGCTTGAGCTGCAGGCGGAGAAGGGATACGTCTACGTTCACCCGTTCAACGATCGCGACGTCCTCTTGGGACAGGGGCACGACGGCGCTCGAAATCATCGACGAGCTGAAGGACGTCGACGCCATCCTCGTGCCCATCGGCGGCGGCGGCTTCGCTTCCGGCGTGGCTTTCGCGACGAAGTCCGTGCGCCCCGAGGTCAAGGTCATCGGCGTCGAGCCGATGGGCGCCGCCTGCATGACGGACTCCTTCGCCAAGGGTCATGTGACGACGCTGCCGGGCGTCGAGACGGTCGCCGACGGCTGTGCCGTGAAGACGCCCGGAGAGCTCACCTTCGCCTTCTGCCGCAAGTACCTCGACGACATCATCACCGTTTCCGAGATGGAGATCATGAGCGCGCTCCTCTTCCTCATCGAGAAGCACAAGCTCATCGCCGAGGGCGCGGGCGTCCTGTCGCTCGCAGCTCTCACGCGCCTTCCCTTCAAGGGCAAAAAGGTCGTATCCATCCTCTCGGGCGGCAACATCGACATCTCGACCATCTCGGCTCTCATCAGCAAATCGCTCATCGCGCGCGGCCGCATCTTCTGCTTCGCCGTGCAGCTGCCCGACAAGCCCGGCCAGCTCCTCAAGGTGGCGGAGATTGTTGCGAGAGAACATGCGAACGTCATCAAGCTCGTCCACAATCAGGCGAGCGTGACCGACAGTTTCCAGCAGGTGCAGCTCGAAGTCACCGTCGAGACGCACAACCGCGAGCACATCGAGCGCCTGACCGCCGCCCTGGAGCGCGAGGGGCTTCCCGTCACGAAGATCTATTGACGGCCTTTTTCGAAAAAGCCCCACATTTATCCAGACATGCGGACAGGAAGAGCTGTTTCCTGTCCGCGTCTTCATGAAGGAGGTTCACCTCTCATGGAAAAATTATCTCACAGCGCTGGCGAGCCATGCGGGAATCCCTTTGCTCGCCATCTTCTTCGCCGCCTTCCCTGCAGTCGATCACGGGCTTCGGGCTCGTCATCGTGGCAGCGCCCCTCCTGATGTTCTTCTACGATCCGAAGATCGTCGTGCCCGTCATGCTCCTCCTTGCGTGCTCGGGCAATACGGTGCAGGCCTATGTGATGCGCAGAAAAGCGAACTTCCCTCTCGTCGGGCATCTCGCCATCGGCGTCTTGCTCGGCGTGCCCATCGGCTTCCTCGTCTTCGACTACGTGTCAAGCGACACGCTGAAGGTCTGGATCAGCACCGTCGTCTTCCTCTCGCTCCTCATCATGCAGATCTCCCACCGCCACATTCCCGAGTCGCGGCGCAACACGATCATCACGGGCATGTGCTCGGGATTTTCCTCCATGACGACGGGCATGGCGGGGACGCCCTTCCTCATCTACCTCGCCTATACGAAGATGAGCGCCGAGGCCTTCCGCGCCACTTGCTTCGTCTTCTTCCTGTGCTGCAACTCGGTCTCCCTCATCGGCTACCTCGTCGGCGGGCATCCGCTCACGGACGCCTTCCATGAGTTCATCTACCTCCTGCCCGCCCTCGTCGCAGGGCTCTCCCTCGGTCACGCGCTCGCACGCTTCATCCCCACGAGCTTCCTGCGCCGCTTGATCTTCTTCGTCCTCTACGCCACCTGTCTCTACACAATCTGGAGCGTCGTCTCCAAAGGATAGGGCATACGACAAAAGAGCCGAGTCTTTGACTCGGCTCTTTTGTCGTATGCGATGCCTCAGATCGTCGCCTTCCAGAGGCCGTGCAGATTGCAATACTCGTAGACAGCCACAGGCTCGTCGCCCTCCGCGAGGAAGAATACAGCCTCGGGCTTGTCCTCGGGCGTCAGATGACAGATCTGTGCGCCCTTCTTCGTCTCAAGGTGAATCCACGAGATCAGATGTTCAGGCGTCATCGGATGCGCGACAGAGCCAACCACGACCGTCACCTTGTGCGCCGCCTTGTCATACGTTGCCACCGGCACATGCTTCTCCTGCGCCGCATCCGTCGTGTTCGCCTTCAGTTCCTTCAGATCCTCGCCGCAGCAAGACAGCTTGCCGCCGCCGTCATGAATCAGACCGACGATGTCTCCCGACTCCTTACAGATGAAAAACCTCTTTGCCATAATATCTTCTCCTTCAAGATAAAAAATCCTGTTTATATTGTAGCATATCTCATCTTCTACGGCTATATTTTTCTTGCATTCACAATTCCTTGTATCCAGGCGGCACTGGTGCGACGATGCTCACGAAGATAAAATCTTCCGTTCCTGTATTGCGCAGACCGTGACACGTCCCCTTGCCCGTGATGATGAGGTCGCCTTTCTCGACGGGAACCTCCTTGCCAAGCTCTGGAAAGAATATACCCTTCCCCCGGATACAGACCCAGAAGTCATCACCGGCCGGATGCTCATGCGCCTTGACCTCCTGTCCAGGCTTCACGAGCCAGACCGAACCGCTCGTCGAATCCGTTGTGTAGAAGACCGTCTTTGTCGCCTTGTCGCCTGCCTTCGCCACCTCGTGAATCTTCCAATGGCGCGTAGAAAAATCCTTGGTTACTTCCATCCTTTCCGACCCTCCTCTTTCTGCTTAAATAATCCTTCTATGTTTGGTATCGCTACAGATATAAACTATCTTGATACCAAAACGAATACGCTCACTGCAATACCTTTTACAGGTACGGCGCTGGATTCACAGGCTCACCATAGATGCGAACTTCATAATGCAGATGCGGTCCTGTGGAGAACCCCGTGCTTCCCATATAGGCGATGATCTGGCCGCGCCGTACATGTTGACCTGCACGAACAACGACGGACTGTGCATGTCCATAGCGCGTCATGATACCATTTCCATGATCGATGTCAACCTTGTTGCCGTAGCCGCCTGCATTCCAGCCGGCCTCCGTCACCACGCCATCGGCTGTCGCTACGATCGGTGTGCCAAAATCGTTGGCGATGTCAATTCTCGGATGAAAATCCGAACCATTCCAACGCAAACCGAACGGCGAACTGACTTCACCGCGTGTCGGCCACATGGAGGGAACCGCAGCAGAACTTCCTGACAAGGCATACGGCGCGCTATAGGGAAGGAACGCCGCAAACTCTTTTTGCTGTTCCTCCAGGATCTGCTTGAGCTGCTGCAGGCTTGCACGGCGAACGGCAACGCGCTTTTCGAGGTCATCGAGCGATGCGCCGACATTCTTCGTATCAAGTTTGACGTAGGGTCCGCCCTGTCCATCGCCTGCAGATCCTGCCTCACCCGCACCATCTGCAGGAGGGTCTGCTGCATCGGGGCAGCGACCGTGCCCGACATGCGGCGCAGATCGTTTTCCATCTGCGTCAGCCGATCCAATTCCTGCTGCAGGCCATCCGCCTTTTTCGAAAGCTGCAAAAGCTGCTCCTGCTGCATGTTGCTGATCTGGCGCATCTCTTCCACTTGCGTCTCATCTGTCTTGACAAAGAACGTCATATACAGCGAATAGACAAGCATCATACCAAAAAGCAGAAGCATGATACCAAAAGAGGCGATTGCAATCTTCGCCATCTTTGCAGAAAGATGAATCGTATGAATGGTATCAGAAATATCTGGCACAATCTTGATGGTGAAACCATTTCCCTTAAGCAAAAACCCATCTCCAAACTTCAAGGAAGAGACTTTCCCAGAACAAAAGTGAAATCATCTATGCCTACGATGCCTAGGGTCGCACACTCATCGCCTTTTCCAGTGCTTCCGCCTCCTCCTGCGTAAGCTTGTAAGAGGAGTGCCCTCCCTCGATGGGCTTTACGTAGCTGCGTGAATCCTCACGAGCGAAGATGCTTGAGAAGATGACGCCGTTGTTGTGCGAGTCAAGCATGGCAACAGCATAGCTGAGATCGCTGCCCATATCGGCAAAAGCACTGAATCGCACGACGCCAATGCGCGTCGTTGCCGTTTGCAAAAGCGCATCCAGGCGCTTATTCTCCTCCTTGAGCTCGTGACTCTCCTCGGAGACCCGCTTCATCTCCTGAATATGCGCCAGCAGCATACTTTCAAGATTCGCGCCATCCACTCCCGTCATCAGCTCTCGATAACGGCTCTTCATGCGAGATACGCTATAGCTCTGATAAACGACCAAAAGGAATAGTACGATGACCAAAACCAAAAGAAAGACTACAAAAAATGCCTCGTTGTTCACCAAGGCTTCTATCAGGTATTTCATATTCATTCCATCATTTCTCCTCTATTTGCAAGGGTGAAGCATAAGACCCTTCAAGAGTTTTGCCAAAGATCCATCATAGAGAACAGCGATCCGATGTTTCACGTGAAACATCAAACGGTGAATCGCTCTCCTGCAGAGAATTGCCGCAAGGCAGCCTTCTTATCCTCCAACACCCTGCTTTTTCTTTTTCCAGCAAAGAATCGAGGATTCGATTCAAATCTTCTTCGGACGAAAAAAATCTATCTCAATGCGATTTTTTTCTTTCCCTGTGCGCGGATGCGCACTTGTGTACCAAAAAACATCTTGAGTTTATCTTCCGCCTCCTGCAAAAAGATCCGCTCTGTCGAGGGCTTTTTCTTTTTCACCCTCCTGCGCTTCCTCTGCGCTTTTCTGCAGGCGCTTCACAAGTTCTTCGGCCTGACGCGCCGAGCATTCACGAGCCATGATGAGATCTGCGGCTTCCCGCTGCAGATCGGCATCCGTCAGGACGACGAGCGGCCTTGCCTGCCCCATGCTCAAGCTGCCATTTGCCAAATACTCCTGCACACGTGCATCGAGCTTCAAGAGACGCATCATGTTCGTGATATGCGAGCGACTTCTTCCCACGCGCTCTGCCAAAGCTTCCTGCGTGAGTCCGAAATTCTGCAAAAGGTTCTGATAGGCTCTAGCTTCTTCAATCGCGTTGAGATCTTCCCTTTGCAGATTTTTCAATCAAGGCGATTTCTGTGCTCGCGGCATCGCTCAAGGGGCGCACAAGCGCCGGAACGGTATCAAATCCTGCCAATTTCGCTGCACGGAAGCGGCGCTCCCCTGCGATGAGTTCATACCCCTTCCCGGCAGGAAGCTGCCGAACCAAGATCGGCTGCAGAACGCCATGCTGAACGATGGATTCTTTAAGCTCTTCCAAAGCACTCTCATCAAATTCCTGGCGCGGCTGATAGCGATTGGCTTGTATATCCGCCACAGGAATCTGCTGCACAACGATACCATTCTCTATTTCCTTTGGTATCAAATTATCTTTTGCATCACTTTTTGCAGGGTTTTGCAAACTCTTCTTTCGCTCTTCCGTTTTCTGTTTTTCTGCACCTTCTTTTTTTCATCGGTTGAGATTCCACAACTTCACGTGCTTCTTTATCGGTATCAGAATCCTGCAGAGTTTCTTCCTGCGGTGTTTCTGCTATTTTCATTTCTGCGGGAAAGAGCGCACCCAGCCCCTTGCCCAGTGCTTGATGCTTCCTAGCTGTCACGCGCTGCGACCTCCTTTGCCAATTCCATATAGACAATGGCGCCCTTGCAATTCTTGTCATAGGCGACGATCGGCTGTCCATACGACGGTGCCTCGCTCAAGCGCACGGTGCGCGGTATGACAGTACGATATACCTTGCTGCCAAAATGCGTGCGTACCTCTTCTGCGACTTGCACCGAAAGATTGGTTCGTGAATCGAACATTGTCAAAAGCACGCCCTCGACTTCCAAAGCGGGATTCAAATTGTTCTGCACAAGCGTCATCGTATTCATCAGCTGCGCCAATCCTTCGAGAGCATAAAACTCACATTGAATCGGCATCAAAACGGTATCCGCCGCCGTCAGGGCGTTGAGCGTCAAGAGACCCAAGGATGGCGGGCAGTCGATCAAAATGAAATCATACGGATCGCGCACAGCATCAACCGCCTTTTTCAAGCGATTCTCGCGCGATATGGCAGCAACAAGCTCGATCTCTGCCCCAGCCAACTCTATATTGGCAGGCAGGACATCGACCTTGTAGCCTGTATGAAGAACCGCCTTTTCCACGGCAAGATTCTCGATCAAAACTTGATATATGGTTATCGTCAGATCTGATTTATTGATACCAAATCCGCTCGTCGCGTTCCCCTGCGGATCGGAGTCGATGAGCAATACACGTTTGCCGAGCACGGCAAGACCGGCGCTCAAGTTTACCGATGTCGTCGTCTTTCCTACGCCGCCCTTTTGGTTGGCGACTGCTATAATTTTCGCCACATTCTTTTCCTCCATACGCTTTTCTTTTTCTATTATAGCATGATATACTGATGGGGGAAAGTATTCCACCGATATGAATGACTTCAATGTTTCACGTGAAACATCTCTCCAAAATGAAAGAAGGAATGTTATGCCCGTTTATAATACGGTTCTTCTCGATATTGACGTGAAGGAAACACGTCGCTATGCAGGCTTGAACAAGGCGAAGGATTTCGATGAAACTCATCGAAGAAGCTTGCACGGAAGCGCGCCTCCTTGCCGAGCCGCGCGGCATCTGGCAGATGTATGACTATGAGGCAGCCACGCAGACTGTGCTCGCCGATCCTCCCTTCCCCATACAGGGAAAAAGTCATCGGCAAGCATCTTGCCCAGGCAAAAAAAGTCATCATTCTCTCGGCGAGTGTCGGCGATGCCATTGAAGAGCATGTGACACGATACTTCTCCGATGGACGCTATGCCTACTCCGTCCTCCTCGATGCCGCTGCCACGGCAGCAGTCGAGCAGGTCGCCGATGCGATGGAGAAAGCGATCGAACCAAAGGTAGCGAAGGAAGGATATACGATGCGCTGGCGCTTCAGCCCGGGGTATGGCGACTGGCCGCTCGACCAGCAGCCTGAAATGGTTCGCCTCGCACAAAGCGAGAAGATCGGCGTCCATCTCAGTGATGCCTCCATGCTCGTGCCGCGCAAATCCATCACGGCCATCATCGGACTCGTACCGCAGCAAGAGAAGAAAGAAGTCCATACACCCAACGGCTGTGCTGCCTGTGACAAGGTCGACTGCCCTTCGAGGAAAGTGTCTGATACCAAATAGTCCTGAACCAAACTACAAGTGAACCTAAAATTGTGATACCAAAGCAAGGAGAATATGCATGATCCATATTTTTGACGGCGCCATGGGAACGATGCTGCAAGAAGGAGGACTGAAGGCAGGCGGCTGCCCCGAACTCATGAATATCGAGCAGCCCGAAGTCGTGCGCAAGATCCACGAAGCTTATATCGAAGCCGGCGCCACGATGATCGAGACAAATACCTTCGGCGCCTCCTCCTGAAGCTCGATCACTATGGCCTGGAAGACCGCGTAGCAGAGCTCAATCAAGCAGCTGTCCGAATCGCACAAGAAGCCTCCAGAGGACGCGCCAAGATCGTCGGCTCGCTAGGTCCCACCGGGCGTTTCATCACCCCACTGGGCGATCTGGATTTCGAAGAAGCCTACCAATCCTTTTATGAACAGGCAAAAGCCCTCGCAGATGCAGGCGCCGACTATCTGATCTTCGAGACGTGCATCGACATACAGGAAATGCGTGCAGGTCTTCTTGCGGCCAAGGATGCGACGAAGCTGCCGATCATCTGCCAGCTTTCCTACAGCGAGGATGGACGCTCCGTCACAGGGACGGATCCACAGACGGCCGCTGTCACCCTGGAAGCGCTCGGCGCCGACATCATCGGCGTGAACTGCTCACTCGGCCCGCAGGAACTCGTCCCCATCGTCCAAACGCTTGCCGACAACTGCTCGGTGCCCATCAGCGTCCTCCCAAACGCCGGAATGCCGCGCTTGGAAAACGGCAAGACGGTCTTCCCCATGCAGCCCGACGAGTTCGCTTCCTGGGGAACGAAGCTCGTCGCCGCCGGCGCCACATATCTCGGCGGCTGCTGCGGCACAACCCCCGCACATATCAAAGCGCTCGCCGCCGCTGTCCAAGACCTCTCTCCAGCCGAGCGGAAGCCTGCCGACAAGCGCCTTCGTCTCACGAGCCGCAGCAAGACCATCATCATCGACAAGGATCTGCCGACCACATTGATCGGCGAGCGCATCAACCCGACAGGACGCAAGAAACTCGCCGAGGAGATAAAGAATGGTTCACTCTTCTCCGTCAAGCGCGAGGCCATCGACCAAGTGCGCGCAGGCGCTCGTCTCCTCGATGTCAACATGGGCGTCGGCGGCATCGATCAAGCGAAGGCGATGCATGATGCCATTCGAGAAGTAGCACAGATCACCGATTCCCCTCTCGCGATTGATACCAGTGATACCAAAACGCTTGAAGCAGGGACTCAGAGCTTATCCTGGACGAGCCCTCATCAATTCTGTCAGCGCCGAGAAGGAACGTATCGAAGAATTTCTCCCTCTGGCAAAGAAGTACGGCGCAGCGATTCTCTGCCTGCCGATCACCGAGGACGGCGTGCCGAAGACAGCAGAAGATCGCGTCGACGTCATCCGCGACATCATCAAGGAAGCGAAAAAGAATGGTCTCACGGACGGCGACTTCCTTCTCGATGCCCTCGTCATGACCATATCTGCCGACCAGAATGCCTGCCTCGAAGTATTGAATACGCTGCGGCTCTACCGCACGAACTTTGGCTATCCGTCAACCATGGGTCTTTCAAACATCTCTTTCGGCCTGCCGAACCGCCCTCTGATCAACAGCACCTTCTTTTCCATGTGCCTTGCAGCCGGACTCGATGCACCGATCATGAACCCTTACGACGAAAAGATGCAGGAAGCCTTGATGGCGAGCGCAGCGCTCTTGGGCAAAGACCCGCGCGGCATCGACTTCAGCCGCAGCGAAGTGAATCTCAAGATGCCGAAAAAAGCGGCGACGGCAAAGCCCATCGAAGGCGATGTCCTCGCAGCGATCAAGCAGGCGGTCATCGACGGTGCTTCCGAGAGCATCGCTCTCTTGACGGAGCGAGCCATACGCGAAGGACATTCCTCGAACGAGATCACGGAAAAAGCGTTGACGGCAGCCATGAACGACATCGGCGTTGACTTCGGTGCAGGTCGTGTCTTCCTGCCGCAGGTCCTCCTCTCCGCAGAAGCGATGCGCGCCGCCTTCGAGAAGATCAAAGAGCTGCTTCCTGCCCAACAGGAAGCCGACAAAGGAACGGTCGTCATGGCGACGGTCAAAGGCGACGTGCACGACCTCGGCAAGAACATCGTCTCCGCACTCCTCTCGAACAGCGGCTTCGACCTCATCGATCTCGGCAAGGACGTCGATGCTGATACCATTGTGCGCACGGCACTTGAAAAAGAAGCCGACATCGTTGGTCTCAGCGCCTTGATGACGACGACCATGACCCAGATTGACAAGGTGATCAAGAAGCTGCGCGAGGCAGGCTCTGAAGCAAAAGTCATCGTCGGCGGCGCCGCCGTGACAGAGGACTATGCCACGAGCGCGGGCGCGGACGCCTATGCCAATGACGGCGTGAGTGCTGTCAAAAATCGCCAAGGATTTCGTTGGAGAATGACTCGATGTTTCACGTGAAACATCGAACTCGAACCATTCCCCATGTTTCACGTGAAACACCATCGGCAAAGAAGAAGGGGCTGCCTTGCGGCAGCCCTTCTTCTTTGTTCTCTTTATGCCAAGACCTTGGCGAGACGCATGTATTCCGGATCGAGCTTCTTCTTGTTCGTCACAGCGTCATGCAGATCGATGGCGACGACATTGCCTTTATGAAAGCCGAAGACGAGATTGGAAAGCCCCGAGAGAATCGCGAGAGCCGCCTTCTCGCCAAGCTGACTCGCCTTCACGCGGTCGATGACGGACGGCGTGCCGCCGCGCTGGATATGACCGAGAACCGAAACGCGCGTTTCGATCTCCGTATGCTCGGCGATGAATTCGCCGACTTCGATGGCGCTTCCAGCGCCTTCCGCTACAACGACAAGGATGTAGCGCTTGCCCTTCTTGTACGCCTCCTTGATCTCGTTGCTGATCTCTTCGAGGTCGAAATCCTCTTCCGGCACGAGGATATACTCAGCGCCGCCGGAAATGCCGCTCATCAGCGCGAGCCAGCCGCAATGCCTGCCCATGACTTCCAGGACGACGACGCGCCGATGCGCCGAAGCCGTATCGCGCAGCTTGTTGATCGCATCGATGATCGTATTCGCCGCCGTATCGCTGCCGATCGTATAGTCCGTTCCCCAAACATCGTTGTCGATCGTCCCAGGCAGCCCCACGATGGGAATGCCATGCTCCTCGCTCAGGAGCGAAGCACCGCGCAGACTGCCGTCACCGCCGATGATGACGAGCCCTTCGATGCCCTTTTCCTTGAGCTTTTCGTAAGCCTCCGCACGTCCTTCCGGCGTCATGAACCGATGGCAGCGCGCTGTACCGAGGAAAGTGCCGCCGCGCTGGATGATATCGCCAACATCCTTCCTTTCCATCTTGAACATCTCGCCATCCAGAATACCGCGATACCCGTTATGGATGCCCCACACTTCTGCCCCTTCAAAGAGCGCCGTGCGCACGACGGCACGTGTCGTCGCATTCATACCCGGACTGTCGCCGCCACTCGTCAAGACACCGATACAATTCAACATCGTGAAATCCCTCCCATACGCATTGATGGAGAACTCTCTTCCCCTATCCAAAGGAAACCTCTCCTACATCATACCACATAAGCGCGGGGAAATAAACGTACTTGACAAAAAAGAAAGGGAATGATACATTGAAAGTGGAGCTGCATAACTGACGGAAGTGGATCACCACAAGGGAGTGCAGCAGGAAAAGCCGACCGTCTGGGCAGCCTGAAAGATCGATTGTTTCGGTGCGCCCAAGGTCGTTTTTTTTATTTTCCCCAAGAAGCCCCGAATGCGTCCCCCGATGGTAAGCCCATCGGTCAAACGTCGATCAGGACAGCGCACAAGATCGAAACAGCAGAGAATTGTGCGCGTACTTCACGTAAAAAGGAGAGAATCCCATGAAAGAACTCGAATTAAAATATGGCTGCAACCCGAACCAAAAACCTGCACGGGTCTATATGAAAAACGGCGACCTCCCCTTCGAAGTTTTGAACGGCAAACCTGGCTACATCAATCTCCTCGACGCCATGAACAGCTGGCAGCTCGTCCAAGAGCTCAAGCAGGCGACAAATCTTCCTGCAGCTGCCTCCTTCAAGCACGTCAGTCCCGCAGGCGCCGCCGTCGCTGTTCCCCTTTCCGATCCGTTGAAGCAGGCGTACTTCGTCGAAGGCATCGACCTGTCGCCCGTCGCAACCGCCTACATCCGTGCGCGCGGCGCTGACCGCATGTCGTCCTACGGCGATTTCGTCGCCCTCTCCGATCCCTGCGACGCCCAGACGGCCTCCTTCCTGCAGCGCGAAGTCTCCGACGGTATCATCGCGCCCGGCTATTCGGAAGCGGCCCTTGAAATTCTCAAGACAAAGCGCAAGGGAGGCTATCTCGTCATTCAGATGGATCCTTCCTACATCCCCGCGGAAAAGGAAACGAAGAGCGTCTTCGGCGTGACCTTCGAGCAAAAAGCGCAACGATGTCACCATCACAGAAGACTGCCTCAAGGACGTCGCGACGAAGAACAAGGAACTGCCGGAAGGCGCCAAGCGCGATCTCCTGCTCTCCTCATCACATTGAAGTACACCCAGTCCAATTCTGTCTGCTATGCCAAGGACGGGCAGGCGATCGGTATCGGTGCAGGGCAGCAGTCGCGCGTACACTGCACGCGCTTGGCGGGAAACAAAGCGGATGTCTGGTACCTTCGCCAAAGCCCACAGGCTCTCTCGCTCCCCTTCCGAAGCGATGTGCGCCGCCCCGACCGCGACAATGCCATCGACGTCTATCTATCCGATGAATGCATGAACCTTCTGGGCACAAACGAATGGAAGAGGATCTTCACGGAAAAACCTCCTGCCTTCCTGCCCGAAGAGAAAGCGGCCTGGATCAAGACAGCGACAGGGCGTCTCCCTCGGTTCTGACGCCTTCTTCCCCTTCGGCGACAATATCGAGCGCGCCCACAAGAGCGGCGTCTCCTATGTCGCCCAAAGCGGCGGATCCATCCGCGATGACAACGTCATTGAAACAGCGGACAAGTACGGCATGTTCATGGCAATGACGCATATCCGTCTCTTCCATCACTGATACCGAATCCGCTGTGATTCCAAAAAGAAAAGACTGCTGCAATCCATGCAGCAGTCTTTTTTGTTCATACATCTACGAAACCAATGGTTCACGCAGAATCTCGTACCGATCCGGGGAAGTTCCCCTCCCGGCAAGCTCTCTCGATTCCCAAGACTTATCCACAATTCTATCCACATATGAACCAATCTACGCTGGATTCTGTGGATAAGTCCACGCTTCATGCACAGGTGTCACGAAGATTTGCAAAGCAATCACTCGTATGTGCAGCTCCGGCACAACATCAAAGTCCGATGTTCAGCGCATCAAGGATGTCGGAAGCCGAGGGAATTGGTATACCGCCAATGCTCGAAGAGTTTTTCACTCGCTTCACGACGGCATGATATATATCATCCTCGACACTGCCCGGCACGAGATTTTCCCAATTCTGCGAGCTGTACGGACGCTCCTTGATCGCGTTCGACGGTCTTCCTGTGACTTCAAGCTCGCAGAGGAACTGGATCTGTTTATTTTTCGGATAGATATAGTAATGCTCCAGATAGTACTTCCCTTTCTGGTCGTCCGCTTCCGCAGAATCACCGTTCGGCTTGAGCTTCACCCAGACGTCGATCATGCTATCCTGGCGGTTCGGCATGGGGATATACCGTGCGCTCCGCGTATCCATATAGTAGACGAAGGACTCGTCGCGCAGGATTTCCTGGAAACGATCCTTTTGTGCCTTCTTCTTCGTCTTTTTGGATGTATTGCTTCCCTGATGCGATTCCTCCGTCTGCTCTTCCTTCACAGCAGGCTTCGGCTCTTCCGCCTTTTTCTGCATAGGCGGCTTCGACACTTTCGTCAGCTCGTCCAGAGCTTTCTTTGCATCGTCGTTCGCTTCCCTGTTTGTTCGGCCTTTCGGTATACGCATCCGCATCCGTCTTCTTTTGCTGCGGAGGTTTTACATTCGACTTTTTCGCAGGCTTTGTCTCCTGCTGCGCCTCTTTATGCTCCTTGGCCTTTTCCACTTTGCTTTCCTGCTTCTTTTCGGCACCGGCTGCTTGATTCTGTGCAGCAAGATCCTCCATGCCGACATTGATGATATATGCCGAAGCTGTCGGGGTAAAAGTCAAGCCGCCTGCAAAAAAAGCCATGCTCAAAGCAACCGCCATCTTCTTCTTCCACACCTTAGAGCACCGTCCTTTCAAAATCCGTCTTTTCTTATATCGTCTTTTTTCCACGCTTATTTAAGGAAACGCGAATAAATTCCGCCGCCACCTTCATAAATCTCCCCTGCGCCGTCCGTCAAAGAAGCGGTTCCTTTGCCGGTGTGCCGGCCTTGCGCGGATAAATTTTCGGCGTAGCCCGCTCCTTCTTCATGACGAGGACCGCACGTCTATCGGAAAGGCCGGGCAAAGAGACGGGAATCGTCTCGATCAGAGCGCCGCCAAGAATCTCTGCGGCGCGTCTCGCCTCTTTCGCCTCCTCGTCTGAGTGCAGACCCTTGAGAGCGATCGCCCTGCCGCCTACACGCACGAAGGGCAAGAGATACTCCGCAAGTACGGGCAGCCGTGCCACAGCGCGGGAAACAGCGACATCGAAGCGCTCACGCAGCCCCTTTTCCCGCGCCGCTTCTTCCGCTCGCCCATGAAGACATGCAGCGCCCTTGAATCCCAGCGTCTCGACGACCGTTTCCAGAAAGCGCACGCGCTTCTTCAAGGAATCCAGCAAGAGCAAGTCCATATCCGGTCGGACGATCTTCAGCGGAATGCCGGGAAATCCCGCACCCGTGCCGACGTCGATGAGGCGCAGGGACTCCCCATCCTCGATTCCCCGAAGAGCCGTCAAGGAATCAACCATGTGCTTGACGGCGACTTTCCTTCGGCTCGGTGATCGCTGTGAGGTTCATCTTTTCATTCCATTCGATGAGCAGCCTGCAGTAGATGGCGAATTTCTCGATCTGCCCTCTGTCGAGCGGCAAGCCGTAAAGAGCAGACGCCTTCTCCAACTCTTCCTCAAACATTCTCTTCTCTCCCCTTGCGGCGTTCCTGTTCCAGCCAGATCAGCAGGACGGATACATCGGCAGGCGATACGCCCGATATGCGGCTCGCCTGCCCCACGGAAAAGCGGGCGAATGGCAGCGAGCTTCTCCCGCGCCTCATCCCGCAGGCTCGGCACGACGCTGTAATCGAGATCGGCAGGCAGGGCGGCGCGCTTCCAGATGCTCCAAACGCTCCACCTGCTCCTTCTGCTTCTTGATATATCCCTCATAGCGGATGATGATTTCGACCTGCTCCGCGATCGCGGGCGCAATCTGCTCCAAAGAAAATACGGCAGCAAGTTTCTCATAGTTCATCTCCGGTCGGCGCAGAAGCTCGGCAAGCGTCGTCGAAGTGCGGATCGGAGAAAAAGCCTGCCCTTTCCAAACGCGCGAGATTTTTCCGCAGAAGGGTGGATGACTGCCTCATCCAAGCGTCTTCTCGCCTCCATGATACCATTCTTCTTCGTCAGGAACTTCTGCCAGCGCACATCGTCCACAAGACCGACCGCGCGTCCCTTTTCCGTCAGGCGCAGATCGGCGTTGTCCTGGCGAAGCAGCAGGCGGTACTCAGCACGCGAGGTCATCATGCGATACGGCTCTTTCGTCCCCTTCGTCACAAGATCGTCGATGAGGACGCCGATATAGGCTTCCCCTCGGCTCAAGATGAAGGGACTCTCGCCGCGAACGTGGCGCACGGCATTGATGCCCGCCATCAGCCCTTGAGCCGCCGCTTCCTCGTAGCCCGATGTGCCGTTCGACTGTCCCGCGGAGAAGAAGCCGCGGATCTGTTTGAACATGAGCGTCGGCAAAAGCTGCAAGGGATCGATGCAGTCATATTCGATGGCGTAGCCCGGGCGCATGATGCGCGCCCTCTCCAAGCCCGGGATCGTATGCAGGAAAGCTTCCTGCACATCGATGGGAAGGCTCGTCGACAATCCCTGCACATAGACTTCCTGCGTGTGCCAGCCCTCAGGCTCCAAAAAGATCTGGTGGCGACCCTTGTCGGGGAAGCGCAGAACCTTCGATTCGATGGACGGGCAGTAGCGTGGACCGATGCCTTCGATGATACCATTCGCCATCGGCGCTCGGTCGATATTCGCGCGGATGATCTCATGCGTCGCCTCGTTCGTATACGTCAGATAGCACGGCAGCTGCTCCCGTGTCTTCTCCTCCGTCAAGAAGGAGAAAGCTTCGCGCTTCCTCGTCCCCCGGCTGCACCTGCATCTTGTCATAGTCGAGCGAACGAGCATCAAGACGCGCAGGCGTCCCCGTCTTGAACCGCATAAGTTTGATACCATTCTCCATAAGAGAGCGCGAAAGCTTCTTTGCGGCACGCTGCCCATTCGGCCCGCCGCTGTGCGTATGCTCGCCGATGACGATGCGCCCCTTGAGGTATGTCCCCGTCGCGAGAACGACAGCAGGCGCAAGATACGCCTCTCCCGTCTCCGCCAAGATGCCGCGCACCGCAGCATCCTCGATGATGATCTTCTCTGCAAGAAGCTGCTTGACTTCGAGCATTTCCTGTCTCTCACAGCGCTCCTTCATCAAGAACTGATACATCTTCTTGTCCTCTTGCGCGCGCAGCGCATGGACAGCAGGCCCTTTTCCCGTATTCAAGAGGCGGTACTGCAGCGCCGCTTCATCGGCGTTGAGCGCCATGGCGCCGCCCAGGGCGTCGATCTCCCGCACAAGGTGGCTCTTCGCAGGGCCGCCGACGGAAGGATTGCAAGGCATGAGCGCGATGTTGTCCAGGGAAAGCGTCGCCAAAAAGCGTGCGGCAGCCAAGCTTCGACGCCGCGAGCGCCGCTTCGACGCCCGCGTGCCCGGCGCCGAGGACGATGATATCATACTTGCCAGCGATAAACAAAAACGCTCACCTCACTTGCCGACGCAAAAGCGTGAAAATATCTCATGGAGAACATCCTCTCCCACCGTCTCGCCTGTGATCTCTCCGAGCTTTTCCAGCGCGGAACGCAGGTCGATCGAGACGAAGTCCAACCCCGGTTCCTGATCCATCGTGCAGATCGCAGCGGACAAATGCTCTGCCGTCTTTTCCAGGATATCTTTCGTTCGAAGATCGGCGACGAAGGCTCCTTCTCCTGACCTTTCTCCACCGTCATAGACCTTTTCCACAATCGCATCGACGAGAGGAGAAAGCCCTCCTCTTCCTTCGTCGTAATTTCAAGAAGCGGCAGATCCCTCCCGCGTTTTAATTGATTGGTATCAAGTGCACGCGGCAGATCGCTCTTCGTCACGACGAGGAACGCATCCTTTCCCACAAGCAGAGAAAGGATCTCTTCATCCTCCGCATTCAAGGGGCGCGATCCATCGAAAAGAGCGAGCACGAGCGCGGCGCTCTCCACATGCGCGCGCGCCTTCTCCACGCCGATGCGCTCCACGGCGTCCTCCGTGGCCCGTATGCCGGCCGTGTCGATGATCTTCAGCGGCACACCGCCGATGTCCGCATACTCCTCAATGGTATCACGTGTCGTTCCCCGGAATGTCGGTGACAATGGCACGTTCCTCGCGCAGAAGGGCATTCAGAAGACTCGATTTCCCTACATTCGGCTTTCCTATAATCGCCGTCTCCAAGCCATCCCGCAAAATGCGCCCCGTATGCGCTGTCTCGATCATGCGGCGCAGGGCAGCATGGATCTTTTCCAGCTTCTCCCGCACATCTTCCATGACGACATCATCGACGTCTTCTTCCGGAAAGTCGATGACAGCTTCCATATGCGCCAACAGAGCCAATATATCTTCACGCAGCGCGCGTATGCGCGAAGAAAAATGACCGGCTAAGTGTCCCGCCGCCATTTCCAGTCCCTTTTCCGTCTTCGCCTGCACCACGTCCATGACGGCCTGCGCCTCAGCGAGGTCGAGCCTGCCATGCAAGAAGGCGCGTTTCGTGAACTCCCCGCGCTCCGCCGCACGCGCACCCGAACGATAGCTCAAAGCCAGGACTTCGCGCAAGGAAAGCGCCCCTCCATGGCATTGCAGTTCCACAACATCTTCCTTCGTATACGAATGCGGCGCACGCATCACGAGGCAGATCGCCTCGTCGATGAGGCTCCCATCCTCACGCACGATCGTACCGTAAAGAAGACCGCGCTCTCCCGCATCAGAAAGCTTCCTGCCGCCTGCGGCACGAAACATGCGCGATGCCGTCTCCATGGCAGACGCACCCGAAAGGCGCACGACGCCGATTCCACCTTCTCCTGCTGCCGTAGCAATGGCGCTGATCGTATCTGCCTGCTGCAATTCGTTCACCCTCCACAAGGAAAGAAAAAGGCTGTCGCTCGCTGCAACAGCCTGATTCAGATAAATGCTCAATAATCCTCTTCACTCATGTTTCCATCCATGCGCGAAACACGGCGCTTCGGCTCAATGACGACCTTGCGGAAAGGCTCATCCCCCGCACTGTACGTCAATACGCGGTGATTCTCCTGCAAGGCAAGATGAATGATCTTCCGCTCATGACGATTCATCGGCTCCAAGACGACGCGCTGGTTTGTGCGGCAGCAACGCTCCGCCAGACGCGCAGCCAAGCGATACAGCGTCTCCTCGCGTCGCTCGCGATAGTCTTCGATATCCAAGATGATGCGGATGCGCTCTTCCGTCAACCCTTGATTTGCCGCGAGATTGACAAGATACTGCAGGGCGTCGAGCGTCTGTCCATGCTTGCCGATGAGTATGCCGAGATTGTGCCCCGACAGATTCAGCTCGACCGCATTCGGCCGCTCCCTTCTCTCCATCGCGACATCAAGCTCCATCGCCTGAAAAATTTGCTGAAGAAAAACCTTCCGCTTTCTTGATCGCGGCCTCGGCATCTGCAGGAGAAAGAGGCTTTCGCACTCTCTCTGGGCGCGAATAGCCGTCGGCCGCATCCGCAGCATACGATCGCTTTCCTGACGAAAAACGCTCGCGGCGCGGCTCAGAAAAGGAGCGGCTTTCCCGCGGAGGCGTATAGGAAAAACCGCGGTCGACGATCTCTTCCCCGCTGCTCTTGACTCCTTCACGAGAATCGACAGGCGCGCTCGGCATGGAAACAGCCTCTTCGTTCTTCTCCTCTTTGTGCACTTCTTCCGCAGGCGCGGCAGGAGCTTCCTCCTCTTTTTGCTTCTTCTCGTTGCGGCAGGGATTTCTCCTGCTGCGGCGGCAAGGGCTCCTCCTTCGCCGTCACGCGCACTTTTGCATCACGCTTGCCGATCAGACCCAAAAAACCATTCGACGGCTCTTCAAGGATCTCCACCGTGCAGCGATCCTTCGGGAGATGCAAAGCAAAAAGTGCAGCTTCAATCGCTTCTTCCACCGTCTTTCCGGTCTTTTCCACGAAGTTCGCCATATCAGGCAACCCCTTTCTTTCCCGCGCTGTCCTCATTGCGGTACATCCACCACTGCTGCACGATCTGCACGAGGTTCATCGTCACCCAATAGAGAACAAGACCCGAAGCAAAGTTCAAGCTGATCCAACCGATGAAAATCGGCATGACGATCATCATGATCTTCATTTGCTGATTCGTTTCCGATGAAGTCTGCTTTTGCACAAACCACGTCGAAAGCGCGGAAAGCACCGGCAACACATAGTGGGGATCCGGCTCAGAGAGCGATGCCAGCCACAGGAAGGACGGCGTTCCCGAATATGCGTAGCCCTGCAGCGCATAGAACATTCCCATGAGAATCGGCATCTGAATGAGAAGAGGCAAACATCCCGCCAAAGGATTCACGCCGGCCTCCTTGTACAGCTCGCCGATCTTCTGCTGCATCATCTGCGGGTTGTCCTTATACTTTTCCTGCAGCTTTTTCATCTTTGGCTGCAGTTCCTGCATCCCCTTCATCGAGCGAACCTGCTTGACCGTCAGCGGATAGAGGCAGACCTTGATGATGATCGTCAAAAGGATGATGGCGATCCCATAATTTTCAAAACCGAGCAGACCTGTAAACGCATACAAATTTTCCAACATGAACTGGATCACCGTGATGAAAGGGTGAAACAGCGATGACAAAAATTCCAAATCACCACATCCTAATCTTTATGGCACAGGGTCATAGCCACCCTCATGAAAAGGGTGGCAGCGAAGGATCCTCTTTATAGCAAGAAGGCTTCCCTTTGCCGCCCCATATTTTTCAACAGCAATCATGGCATATTCCGAACACGTCGGAACATACCGGCACGAAGGAGGCTTCAACGGCGAAAGGAACACGCGATAAAACCGAATGAGAAGAAGCAAAATGACCTTCATCTGCTGCGCCTTCTCTCCCCTGAATCAAAACTCTTCCTTCCTGCCATGATACCGGCTTTCCTGCCCAAAGCGAGGAAAGCCTTTTCCAACTCTTGGCATTTGACCGCAAGAGCCGCTTTTCTGCCTACCAACAAGAGGGAAACGCCCTCTTCGATTTCACTTTGATGCATACGATAAGACTCGCGAAGCAATCTCTTGATCCGGTTGCGCTTTACAGCATTGCTAAGCTTCTTGCCTGCGGCAAAAACCGACCTTCCCCTGAAATCCGTTCGAACGAAAGACATAAAGCACGAGAAATCTGTTTGCATACGATTTTCCACGGGAATAAACAGCCTGAAAATCCTTCTTCTTCTTCAAGATTCGGCTTCTAGGCAAACCCAACATGCAAGAACTCCTTTATCAAAATGCTTTGTCATTTCATGAAAAAAGGTCACCGGAGTGACCTAGTGAGTGCCGCAGGACAAGCTAAGTTTACGCCGACAATTTCTTTCTGCCCTTTGCGCGCCTTCTCTTCAGGACGAGACGGCCACCTTTCGTCTTCATGCGCTCACGGAAACCATGCGTCTTCTTGCGCCAATGGTTGTTCGGCTGATACGTCATCTTCACAAAAATCCACCTCCCCAAAAGTTTTTAGGAACCGCTGACTTCAGCAGCGCCCCGGTCAGTCAAAATGCAAAAGAACAAAAATGCTCCCACTATCGCTTTTTAACTACGCTAAATTATAGCCCAGAGACAAACGAGTGTCAAGGATTTTCCACGATCCAGGCGGAAAGCGCAGAGCTTTCTCATCTTTTTCTGTGGACAAAATGCGCTTTTTTCCCCATTTCGAAACGAAATGCCTGTTGATAACTCTTTTGCATTCTGCTAAGATATTCATATCCCATATGGGAATTATACACAGAGATATACACATTATCCACAGGCAAAGGATATATTTCCACAGCTTTCATGATCATTTTTCTTCATTATATAAGGGAAACTTTTTCTTCGCCCGATCTCTTGCCATTCCTGCCGTTTTTCTTTCCCGCGCTTTTCTTCATCTTTCCTCTTTTATCCACAGCGTGTGAATAAAAATGTGGATAAAGTTATGCACTTGTACATAAAATATGTTGACAAGAAAGGACCTCACCCATGGAACAATCAGAACTGCAAGCGGTTTGGGAGCAAATCCTGCAGAAAGTCCTCGATCAGCGCTCGTTGACCGAACTCGCGCTCAATGACTGGCTGCGTCCCGTGAAGCCTCTGTCGCTTTCCGACACCACTCTCGCCCTCGGCGCCCCTACCTCTCTCGCAAGAGAATGGATCGTGAAACGCTATATTCCCTTTTTGGAAGACGCCGTGTTCGACATTGCAAAGAAAAAACTCAAGATTGAAGTCAAAAATCTCAACATCGAGCCGACTCCCGCAACCGATCCTCCCGTGCAGGAGACGCTCCTGACGGAAAGCGGCGCTGCGCCTCCCAGCACGAATGAAGAAGTCCATGAACATGTGGATTCCTTTCCGTCACCTGCCGCACAGCCCAAAAAAGAAGACAACGGCCGCTCCTATGAAGCGCCCGGCATGATCGCTCCCGGCGACGCTTCCTCCTTGAACTCGCACTACACCTTCGATACATTCGTCACGGGCAATTCCAACCGCTTCGCTCATGCAGCCGCGCTCGCCGTCGCCGAATCGCCCGGAAGAGTCTACAACCCCTTCTTCATGTATGGCGGCGTAGGCCTTGGAAAGACGCATCTCATGCACGCCATCGGGCACAAGATCCCGGAAAAAAATTCCCCCAAATGCGCGTCCTTTACATTTCGAGCGAAAAATTTACGAATGAACTCATCAATTCCATCCGAGACGGCAATCCCGAATCTTTCCGCCAAAAATACCGCAACATCGACGTCCTGCTCGTCGACGATATCCAGTTTCTCTCCAAAAAGGAGCACACGCAGGAAGAATTCTTTCATACGTTCAACACGCTGCACGATGCAAACAAACACATCATCTTGTCGAGCGACCGCCATCCGCGCGAGATCCAGACACTTGAAGACCGCCTGCGCTCTCGTTTCGAATGGGGACTCATCACGGACATCCAGGCGCCGGACCTCGAAACGCGCATAGCGATCCTCCGGAAGAAAGCCGCCCTCGAACATCTCGATGTGCCGAACGACGTGATGTTCTCCATCGCCAACCGCATCGACAACAACATCCGTGAGCTGGAAGGCGCACTGACGAGAGTCGTCGCCTATGCTTCCCTGACGAAACAGCCTGTCACGACGACCCTGACCAATGAAGCGCTCGCCAACATCTTCCCAACCGACAAGACGCGCGAGGTCACGATGGAACTCATCCAGGAAGTCGTCGCTTCCTACTTCAAGCTGCGCCTGGACGATCTCCACGGCAAAAAACGCACGCGGAACCTTGCCATGCCGCGCCAGATCGCCATGTATCTATGCCGCGAGCTGACCAACAACTCCCTGCCGCAGATCGGCAATTCTTTCGGCGGCCGCGACCACACGACGGTCATCCATGCCTACGAGAAGATCAGCAAGGAACGGCAGGAAGACGCCAAGCTGGACCGCACGATCGAGCAGCTGATGCAGCGCATTGAAAGTTTATAGACGACGATCTTCGACGAGCTGGATCGACCGTGCATAACTCTGTGGAAAAGCACCGTGCAATCCTGTGTCCAATCTGTGGACAACTGCCGTTTCCGTTTTTTCCTGTGCATATGTGGATATCGCAAGCAAACTTATCCACACGATATGCACACGCCTCTCTCATTGGTATCAAAAACATCCAATGCCTTTTCCACATTTCCACAGCCCCTACTACTATTACGGCTATGTTTTTATATATTCTTGTCCTATAAGTCAATCAGAGGCCCATCGAATTTCCCCTGACCCAATAAAAGGAGACACACCATGAAATTCACCTGCCAGAAAAACGAACTCGTCCAAGCGATCCAGCTTGTTTCCAAGGCCATTGCCAACAAACCCCAGACACCGATCCTTTCCGGCATATATTTCGAAACAAAAAGACAACCAAGTGGAACTTCATGCAACAGACAACGAGATGGGCATCATCGCCATAATCCCTTCGGAAATCGCACAGGAAGGAAAAATCGTCCTCTCCGGGCGCTACATGCAGGAAGTCATTCGCCGTCTGCCCGGGGAAACCGTCACGATCTCTCAGGAATTCGGTGAAAACACCAGCAAGATTCAATCGGCAGCTTCCAACTTCACCTTTCTTTCCATGCCCGCCAATGATTTTCCTACCGTGAAGCCCATGACAGACGGCGTTCGCTTCAAGATCCAAGACAACGTCCTGCGCGACATCATCAAGAAGACGGTTTTCGCCTGCTCGACAGATGAAGCACGCCCCGTCTTCACCGGATGCCAGCTCGAAATCAACGGAGAAACGCTGAAGATGGCAGCAACGAACACGCATCGTCTTTCCGTGAAGAAAGAAGTCGTCGCGAACCTTTCCGGCGATCTCCACATCATCATTCCCGCGAAGCTTCTCCATGAACTTCTGCGCGCCTTGAACTCCGACATGCCGCTGGAAGTCGATGTCTGCTGCTCGTCAAATCAGGCGATCTTTCGCTTTGAAAACGTCCTCTTCATGTCACGTCTCATCGAAGGACAGTTCCCGAACTATGAAAGCGTGATACCAAAGAGCTTCGCGACGACTGTCACGCTCGACACTCAAGCTTTCCTCGACGCCGTCGACCGCGTTTCCCTGATCTCGCGCGCTGCCGACTACAACATCATTCGTCTGAACTTCGCGAACGACCGGGTTCATATATCCTCGAACAGTCCCGACATAGGAAATGCCGATGAGATCGTCGCTGCCTCCATCGAAGGATACCCGACGTCAATATCGCCTTCAATGCGAAATACGTCACCGATGTCCTGAAAAATCTGGACAGCAATACCTTCCGCTTCCTGCTCAATCAGAGCCTGCAAGCGGCAGCGGTACGCGAGGAAGACAATCCGACCTTCGTCTATATCGTGACGCCTGTGCGCACGCAGAATTAATCCACGATGAAAGCGAAGAGCCTCCGACTGAAAAATTTTCGCAACTATAAGGAACTTGATCTCAGCCTGTCTCCCAATATCAATGTCTTTCTCGGCGAAAACGCGCAGGGAAAGACGAATATTGCGGAGGCTCTTTACTATGCGGCGATGGGGCGTTCGCATCGGACGAGCACGGATACCGACCTCATCTCCTGGGATGCTACGGCAGCACGGATCGAGCTTCTCTTCGAACGGCTGGACGTGGAAAATACGCTGGAATTCCAGTTCCAGCGCGGCAAGCGCCGCTCCATAAAGAAGAACGGCGATCTGCTCAAGACAAAGGAACTCTTCGGCACGTTCAATGCCGTGCTGTTTTCTCCTGAGGATCTCTTCCTCATCAAAGGTGCGCCGGCAGAAAGGCGCCGTTTCCTTGACGGCGAACTTTCGCAGGCGAGCCCTGCCTATGGACATGAGCTTCTGCAGTATACGCGCCTCCTCATGCAGAGAAACAATCTCTTGAAGAAGATCAAGGAGCGCCGTGCAAGCAAGGATATGCTCTCCCTTTGGGACGGCCAACTGGCGATGAGCGCGGCGCGTATCGTCGAGAAGCGCTTTCTCGCCGTCAAGAAGCTCAACATGCTGGCCAATCTCATGCAAAGGCGCATCTCCGCAGGAAAGGAGAATCTTTCCCTTTCCTACGAGCTGTCCGGCTGCGAGGAAGAAGCGCCCCGCGTGACAGCAGACTTGGTTCCATGGTATAATAAGAAGTTGGAGGAGTCGATCGAACTCGACATATTGCGCGGCTCGACGAGCGTCGGCCCGCAGCGGGACGACATCCTCCTCGAAGTGAATGGGATCAATCTTCGTTCTTTCGGCTCGCAAGGGCAGCAGCGGACAGGCGTCCTCGCTCTGAAGCTTTCCGAGCTGGAATTCCTGCGCTCAGAAACGGGAGAATATCCCGTCCTCCTCCTCGACGACGTCATGAGCGAGCTTGATGGCACGCGCAGGGAGAAGCTCATGGATTTCATCGGCAAGGAGCATATACAGACCTTGCTCACGGCGACGGACGCTGCGTATCTGCCGCCGAAGATCATCGGCAAGGTCTTCCATGTGGCAGCGGGAAGAGTTTTCTTGTGATACTATATGGAAATAACTTACAAAAAGGAACGATCCAGCGGGCTTATTGAGAGAAAGGCATGGCATGAAACGCTCTTATCGCCGCAATCCCGGCATGGAAAAAATCAATCTGGTGATACCGAAGAGCATTCATGCTCTGGGTAAGAAGATCGAGCGCATCTATCAGGAGCATTTTGCTCTTGCGCATTGGAAAGAAATCGTAGGCGAGGGCATCGCGGCGCACGTCCTGCCGATCGGCATCGAGGGCGAGAAACTCATGCTGTATGCGTCTGCGCCCGCCTGGCGCAACGAGATCATGCTCATGCAGCTGGCGATCCTCGCACGCTTCAATACGTTCGCCGGCTTCGAGATGGTGAAGGAGCTTGCCTTTTCATGGAAAAAAGGCGAGGCGTATTCTTTCGATCTGAAGAGCGGCGCGGGAGAGCCGAAAGAAGATGGGCAGGAAGAGTACAGAAAAGCCCTTGAGAAAGCAGCACTGACGGAAGAGGAGCAGGACTCATGCAGGAAATGCGTCTCTTTTGTGCGCGATGAAAGACTGCGCAAGACGTTCCTCGGCCTTGCCGAGAAGCGCAGGAAGCGGGAGAAGGCGAAAAGCGCATTGGGAGAGAAGCCGTGTCCAAAGTGCGGCAGATTCTTTGACGGCACGGACATCTGCCCTTTTTGTCAAAGAAGCGAAAGAGCAGAGAGGAGGCGTTTGATTCGCCGCTATATGCTCGACCTCCCGTGGGCGCGCTATGCACAGATCAAGGAGACAGTCCCCTGCACGCCTGCGATGGTCGCTTCCGAGCGCTCGCGTCTCGTGCAGGAACTTGGCAGGCGCATCGAGTTCGGCGATTGGGAGAGCCTGGAGGCGAAGACGCTCGTCATGCTCTACCGCTCGCTTCGACCGGAACAGCTCAGCGAGGAAATCGTGCGCCGGACGCTTTACGATCTCCGGCGCGATTTGGCAAAAGGTGCGGTGTTCCGTCCTTTCCCCAAGCGCGCGGAAGTCATGGCGAAGGAAAAAGGCGGAAGACGGCGCGGGGAGGGAGATCATGTATCTGCATCTCGGCGATGATTGCTGCGTTGCCGCTGCCGACATCCTGGTGATCTTGGACAGCGGAATCTATCCGGAGGGGCAAAGAGATCTCCCTGCAGGGGAGGAGCATGAAGAAGGCGTGCGGACGAGGAGAGAGCCGCGTTCCGTCGTCGTTACGGAGCGGGCGATCTATCGCTCGGTGATTTCCGCACAATCTTTGAAAAAAAGCGGATGGAGACATCTGCCTATAGAGATTTTTTTGCATGATTTCAAAGTGGAATCGAAGGTTTGCAAGGTTTGCATAGAAGATGGAGGGATGGCAGCAGATGGCGAAGGGGAAGGAAAATAAGAAGGACGCGCTCCATGAGGCGCTCGACCGTGCCATGACGGACGCGGCTGAGGAAAAGCTGCGCGAAGAAGAGGCGGCGAGGTTTGCTGAAGAGCTGCGCGATGACGATCTCGATCTTGAGAACATCGAGATTCACACCGATCTGGATACGGCTGATGTCACGGCGGTCGACGGCGACTATGGCGCCAATCAGATTCAGATATTGGAAGGCCTGGAGGCCGTTCGCAAGCGTCCGGGCATGTATATCGGCAGCACGTCGGAACGCGGTCTGCACCATCTCGTCTACGAGGTGGTCGACAACTCGATCGACGAGGCCTGGCCGGATACTGCGACCATATCGACGTGACGATCGAGGAGGACAACAGCATCACCGTCGTCGACAATGGGCGCGGCATCCCCGTCGACATGCACGAGAGCGGCAAGCCCGCGGTCGAGGTCGTCCTGACCGTCTTGCACGCCGGCGGCAAGTTCGGCGGCGAGGGCTACAAGGTGTCAGGCGGCCTGCACGGCGTCGGCGTCTCCGTCGTCAATGCGCTTTCCACCTCGATGGATGTCGAGGTCAAGCGCGACGGCAAGATCCACAACATACGCTTCGAGCGCGGCGTGACGGTCTCTTCCTTGGCGGTCGTCGGCGAGACGGAAGAGACGGGAACGAAGGTGCACTTCGTGCCCGATCCTGAGATCTTTACGGTGACGCAGTACAGCTTCGATACGTTGAAGCACCGCCTGCGCGAGCTTGCCTTCCTGAATCAGGGCATCACGATTCGGCTCATGGACAAGCGCGGCGAAGGTCGCGAGGAGACGTATTTCTATGAGGGCGGCATCCGCTCCTTCGTCGAGCATCTGAACCGCAAGAAGGAAATCATCAATCCGACGCCGATCTATTTCAATGGGATCAAGGATGATACCGTTGTGGAAATCGCCATGCAGTACAACGACAGCTACGATGGAAAAATATCTACAGTTTTGTCAACAATATCAACACCGAGGAAGGCGGCACGCATCTTGCGGGCTTCAAGATTGCCCTGACGCGCGCAGCGAACGATTTTGCGCGCAAGCAGGGCGTATTGAAGGACAAGGACGGCAATCTGTCGGGCGAGGACGTGCGCGAGGGATTGACCTGTGTCATCAGTCTCAAGATCCATGAGCCGCAGTTCGAGGGACAGACGAAGACGAAGCTGGGCAATTCCGAGGTGCGCGGCATCGTTGATTCCATCGTGACCGAAGGTTTGACCGAGTTTTTCGAGGAAAATCCGGCGGTGGCGAAGAAGATCATCGAAAAGGCGATCATGGCGTCGCGCGCGAGGGAAGCCGCGCGAAAGGCGCGCGAGCTGACGCGCCGCAAGAACGCGCTGGAAGTGTCGAGCCTGCCGGGAAAACTCGCCGACTGCTCGGTGAAAGATCCCGAACAGGCGGAAATCTATCTCGTCGAGGGCGACAGTGCCGGCGGCTCGGCGAAGCAGGGACGCGACCGACGCTTCCAGGCGATTCTGCCCCTGCGCGGCAAGATCTTGAACGTCGAGAGGCACGTCTCGACAAGATCTTCGCCAATGCGGAGATCCGCACGATGATCACGGCGTTCGGCACGGGCATCAGCGACGATTTCGACATCGCGAAGCGCCGCTACGGCAAGATCATCATCATGACCGATGCCGATGTCGATGGCTCGCATATCCGCACGCTTCTCCTGACCTTCTTCTATCGCTACATGAAACCCCTCATCGAACGAGGCCACGTCTACATCGCGCAGCCTCCCTCTACCAGATCCGCAAGGGCAAGAAGCATTGGTACACCTACAGCGACGATGAGCTGGCGCAGAAGCTCAACGAAGTCGGCAGGGGACAACGCGACCGTGCAGCGCTACAAAGGTCTCGGCGAGATGAATCCCGAGCAGCTTTGGGGAGACGACGATGGATCCCGAAGGGAGGACGATGCTCAAGTGCGCATGGAGGACGCGGAAGAAGCCGACGAGCTGTTCACGATCCTCATGGGCGACAAGGTAGAACCGCGCCGCCAATTCATCGAAGAGCACGCCAAACACGTCCGCAATCTCGACATCTAAAAAAACGGAATTCATTCCTCTGAAATCATGATATAATGATCGAAAAGGAATGGATTCCGTTTTTATGTAATGCGGGAGGAAAAATCATGAAGCTGATCGAGCGAGCGTCATATATGGATTTCTTGCAGCGCAATCGCGAGCGTCCTATCATCAAGGTGGTATCAGGCGTGCGCCGCTGCGGCAAATCCACGTTGTTTTCCCTCTATCACCGATATCTGCTGCAGGATGGCGTGAAGGAAGAGCAGATTCATGTCATCAATTTCGAAGATCTGGCCTTCGAGGAACTGCAGGAGTATCATGCCCTGTACCGCTATGTATGCGATCGTCTCGTGCCCGACCAGTGGAATTACGTATTTCTCGATGAGATACAGCATGTGCCGCAGTTTGAAAAAGCCGTGGACAGTCTCTTCATCAAGGAAAATGTGGATATATATCTGACGGGATCGAACGCCTATTTCATGTCAAGCGACCTTGCGACCTTGCTTTCCGGCCGCTATGTGGAGCTTCGCATGCTGCCCTTGTCTTTCCGGGAATTCTGCAGCCGCGAGACACTGCGGGAAAAATTCAGTCGGAAAGAGCTTTACGAAAAGTATACAAAGGAGAGTTCCTTTCCCTATGCGATGCAGCTGGATGGACAGGAGAAGGACATCAACGAGTACCTGCAGGGCATATACAGCACGATCCTCTTGAAGGATGTCGTGGCTCGTATGCGCATTGCCGACGCCGATATGCTCGAAAGCGTCACGAAGTATCTCTTCCTTCATGTGGGAAGCCTTCTTTCTCCCAAAAAGATTGCCGATTCCATGACGAGCGCGGGGAGAAAGATCGATGGGAAGACAGTGGAACGATACTTGCAGGGATTGCAGGACGGGCTGCTCGTCTATCGGGCAGATCGCTTCAATCTTGTCGGCAAAGACGTCCTCCGCATCAATCCGAAATACTATGTGGTCGATGCCGCCATGCGCTTCTTCCTCATCGGCAGAAAGGGGCAGGATACGGACCATGTGTTGGAAAACATCGTTTATCTTGAGCTTCTGCGGCGCGGTTTTCATATCTGCGTCGGCGCACTGCCAAGCGGCGAAGTTGATTTCGTAGCACGGGACGAGAATGGGCAGATTTATATCCGAGTTGCAGAATCGACACAGCAGCCGGAAGTTCTGGAACGAGAGCTGAAATCGTTGCGGGCGATCAAGGATAACTACCCGAAACTTCTTCTGACCTTGGACGAGGTGGGAGCGACGGCGGATTATGATGGAATTCAGAAGAAAAATGTTCTTCGCTGGCTTTTGGGCGAGGAATGAAAAAGGCTGTGCATTCGTCGTTGAGACTTATGCACAGCCTTTTCCTTATGCGTCGATCTTCTTCATATCTCGCGCCTGCTGCATCTTTTCCTGCAGCTCTTCGAGCGCGGTGCCTGCGGTCGCTTCGACGGAGGCCAGGACGACGCCTTCGACAAGGGGGGCGTCGATGAGCTTCAGACGGTGGTCTTCCATGCCTTCCAAGACCATTTCCGCCGTCATGACGGCGCTGCCCATGTCCATGAAGATGGCGCATCCATCTTTTGTGTACGCTTTTTTTCGATGGCGGCGGCGATCTTCTCGTAGCTCGTGCCGAGGCCGCCGTCATCCGTGCCGCCGGCAGCGACGATCGTCACGTCGTGCGCCATCATCTTGGCGATTTCGACGACGCCTGCGGCAAGTTTTTCGCTGTGGGAAACGACGATGATGCTGAACATGCTCTCCCTCCTCAGATGGCGTCCGCCATGGCGCGGAGCATGAAGGCGGAGGAAACGGCGCCCGGATCTCTGTGGCCAATGCTGCGCTCGCCGAGGTAGCTCGCGCGTCCCTTGGTGGCGAGGATGTTCGTCGTTTCTTCCGCGCCCTTCTCGGCGGCGGCTGCTGCTGCCTGGAGGATCTCTTTCGGGCTTTTCTTCGCCTCGATGGCTTCTCTCATGGCGCTTTCTGCAGGGGCAGAGGGCGTCGAGCATGGTCTTTTTCGCCTGTGGTCGATTTGCCGCGCATCTTTATCCCCTGCGATGGCGGCGGAAAAGGCAGCGAGAAAAATCTTCGGCGGAAGGCTCTTCCTTGCCCTTGAGTGCATCGCCTGCCTTCATGAACGCCGTGCCGTAGAGCGGGCCGGATGCGCCGCCGACGCTCGACACGATCGCCATGCCGATGCCTTTCAATAGGGCGCCGGTATCCTTTTCGATGAGCGATGGGAGTTTCTCCATGACGGCTTTCGCGCCGCGCGCCATGTTGATGCCGTGGTCGCCGTCGCCGATGGCGCTGTCAAGCTCAGTCAGGAGATCCTTTTCGGCTTTCGATCTTTTCGGAAACCGCACGGACGATTTCCTCCCGTTTGTTCTTGTCCATATATCGCTGCTCCTTCCTTCTTCCATTCAATCGTTGAAGAGACGCCTGCGCCTTACTTCTTCCAAGCAAGCGTATCGGCTTTGGCATCGTAGAGGCGCTTCATTTCGTCGTCGAGACGCAGGAGCGTCAGGGAGAAGCCCGCCATTTCGATGGAAGTCATGTAGTTTCCTACCATCGTGTCGTAGACGGTGACGCCTTTTTCCTTCAAGTAGTCCTGCACGAAATTGTTGATGATGTAGAGTTCCATCAAGGGCGTCGCTCCCATGCCGTTGACCAGGACGACGACTTCCTTCCCGCCGTAGTCGAGGTCGGCGAGTATGGAATCGAGCAGCCTCTTCGCTGCTTCGTTGGCGGAAAGGATCTTCTCGCGGCTCGTGCCCGGCTCTCCATGGATGCCGATGCCGATTTCCACCTCGTCGTCTGCGAGCGTGAAGCCGGGCTTGCCGGCGGCGGGAACCGTGCAGGGGGAGATCGCCATGCCCATGGAGCGGACGTTCTCTATGACATGCTCGGCGCATGACTTGACCTCGGCGAGAGCGGCGCCCTCTTCTGCGCGCGCGCCGGCGATCTTGTGCACGAAGATCGTGCCGGCGACGCCGCGCCTTCCCGTCGTGTAGAGGCTGTCCTTGACGGCGACGTCGTCGTTCACGACGACATAGTCGGCGTTGACGCCCTCATCCTTCGCCATATCGATCGCCATTTCGAAGTTCAGGATATCGCCCGTATAATTCTTCACGACCGCAAGGACGCCGCGATCGGTGGCGACGGCCTTGATTCCTTCATAGATCTGGTCGGTGTCGGCGATGTGAACACGGCGCCCGCCACGGCACAATCGAGCATGCCGCTGCCGACGTAGCCGGCGTGCGCCGGCTCGTGTCCGCTGCCGCCGCCGGAGACGAGAGCGACCTTGCCTTCTTTTTTTCGTCTTGCGCACGATGATGTTGCCTTCCGGGAGCTTTCGGAGCTTGTCCGGCGCTTCCTTGGCGATGCCTTCAATCATCTCGCGTTCGACATCTTCCACCTTGTTGATCAGTTTCTTCATACAGATCCACCTTTCTTATGATTGATTCAAAAAAAGCGCTGCAATCCAGCGCTGCGAAACCTGGAGAAGGCTCTTGACCGTTTCGGCGATGCGATGTGCGCCGCCTGTTTCGCGGCTCTCGATGTTCAGCGGCATATTCGGATCGTGCAGGGACATGCGCAGGAGCGCCCAGCCATGGGGGAAGACGAGACGGACGCCCTCATAGGACGGCTCGGCGATCTCGACGCCCTTTTCCTTCGCACGCTGCGAGAAGGCGCGTAGCACTTCCTCGGCATAGCTTCCGGCATCCTCGACGCCCTTGATCTTCAGGCGGTATTCGCGGCTTTCCACGGGGTGACCGAGCTTCTCGATGAGCGAGTGGAGCGTGCGCCCCTCCCGCTTCGCTTTTGCCGCAGCGATGAGGAGTTTCACGGCGAGATAGGCGCCGTCGTCGAGATAGTAGTTTTCAGACAGCGCACCATGGCCGGATGTCTCGATGGCGAGCGGTGATACCGTTCCTTCTTCGTTCAGACGGATGCACTCGTTGATGACGTTCTTGTAGCCGCGCTTGAAGCGATGGTGCTTCAGATGAAGCTCGTTTTGCAGGAATTCCGTCAATTCGTCGGAGGTGACAGAGTCCGTGACGATCGTCGAACCCGGATAGTCTGGCGCAAGGATCGCAGCCATCATGGCGATGAGCGCGTTGCGGTTGATTTCCTCTCCCGTCGGCAGGGACGGCGCTCATGCGATCGACATCGGTATCGAAGATCAGGCCGAGGTCGGCATGGTTTTCAAGAACGGCTTCCTTGATGGCCGCCATCGCTTCCTCGTTTTCCGGATTCGGGATATGGTTCGGAAACATGCCGTCGGGATCTCAGATAGCGACTGCCCGTCGTGTCGGCGCCGAGCGGTTCGAGCACCTTCGTGGCGAAGAAACCGCCGCTGCCGTTCCCGGCATCGACTGCGATGCGCATTCCGGCCAGAGGCTTCCCCTCGGGTGCGGCAGAAAGGCCTGCGCAGATCTTCTTCTGCAGGTGGGAGGTGTAGAGACCGATGAGGTCGAACGTCTGTGCTTCTCTTCCTTCGGCGTCAAGTACGGGATTTTTCGAGGCATAGGAGAGCACCTTCTTGATGTCGGCAGACTCCAAGCCGCCTTTTTCCGTGAAGAACTTCATGCCGTTGCGGTTGTAGGGAAGATGACTCGCCGTGATCATGATGGAGCCGTCCGCCTTCACCTCGTCGAAGAGGATGGACATGAACATCGCGGGCGTGGAAGAAAGGCCGCAGTCCAGCGCCTTGGCGCCGCGCGAGAGGATGGCGGAGAGTATGGCGCGTTTCAATTCGGGAGCGGAGATGCGCGAGTCGTGCCCGACGGCGATCTTCAGCTCCGCCGCCTTTCTGCCGCTCTTTTCCTCAAGGAAGTCCAAAAAAAGCCGCCGGCGATGCGGCTTACGGCTTCTTCCGTGAGATTGACAGGCTCATCGGCGACGCCTGCGACGGCGACGCCGCGCACGTCGCTGCCGTTTTGCAATTTCATCCATTGATTTTCTGCGATCATGGCAATCCTCCTCTGACGATCGTCTTCATTCTACGGCCTGCCCTTCCTGGGAAGGGCAGGATTCATCCGCGATTTTTTGCGCATCGCTGCCGAAAAACTCCTCTTCCGCCGCGATGCAGAGCGCATGGTAGATGGGCAGATGAAGCTCCTGTATGCGGTACGTCTCCTTGTCGGGGACGGCGAGGAGGATATCGGCGAGGGCGCGCAGCCTTCCTCCTCCCATGCCCGTCAGCGCTATGACGGAGATGCCGAAGGTGCGTGCGACTTGTGCGGCATAGAGGACATTCGCGGAATTGCCCGATGTGCTGATGGCGAGGAGGACGTCGCCTTCTTTGCCCAGACCGAACACCTGCTGCGCGAATACGAGGTCGGGCGATTGATCGTTGGCGAAAGCCGTGCCGAGGGCGATCTGGTTGACGAGGGAGATCGCGGGCAGAGCCTCCTGCAGGTTCTCGATGAGGTATTCGGCATCTTCGGGACAGGCTTCCATGAGCTTCTGCCTTTTCTCCTCGCCCAAGCGGCGCGGGAGCAGAAATCCCTTCATCAGCTCGCCCGTGATGTGCTCGGCGTCCGCCGCGCTGCCGCCGTTGCCGCAGACGAGCAGCTTGCCGCCGTTCCTGTAGCGTTCGATGATCGTCTCTGCAGCTGCCCATAGCGGCTCCTTCATGGCGCGCAGTACGGGATAGCGCTCGATCAGATGGTCGATGGCGTCGAGCGCCTTCTTCTTTGCCATAAGATTCCCTCTTTCTCAGCTCGCACTCTTCTTGGCGAAACGCTTCCAACTGATTCGCACGAGGGAAACGGCGGCGACGAGGAGAGCGATCCTCCAGCCTGCCTTGAAAATGTTGTCGGCAGGGCTTTCCTGCTCCTCTTCCATCGTGGAATCGCTGCCCTTTTTTGCTTCTTCCTGGTAGCGCCTCGTCGGTGTAGGGCACGATGCTGCCTGCGCGACGGAAGCGATGGAAAGGGAAAAGCCCCGGTGTGTTCTGCCCGGAATGAAAGATAGGAGCCATGCCGCCGGCAATAGCTCCCTATCATGAGGGCAGCGATGAATTTTTTTCGGCAAGGAATGAACTTCATAATCCTCTCTCCTTTTCGGAATGCTGCAAGAGCCTTGAATCGCTCAGGATTCTTCCTTTCCCTGGTCGAGCATCCTTTGCAGGGTGCGCATCAGGTGGAGATGCGTTTCGTAGTCGAGATCGTTCGCATCGTAGTGCATACGCTTCTTGAGGGCGTCAATCTGCTCCTGCAGCTTCTGCCTTGTTTCTTTGGAAAGACTCATGGGTCGTTGTCGTTTCCGTTTTCTTCCAGCATCATCTGCTGTTGGACACGACTGTTCCAGCCCTCTTCCTGCAGCTTTTTCGGGCGCAGGAGAGAGCCTGTCCGAGATTTCTTGAGTCTCCCAATCCATCTCATCAAAATCCTCTTTATTCATTTTGACCAGCCACCTTTACTGCCTTTATTCTACCCGCGAAAGTTCGAGAGGTCAAGCGGAAAAGGGAGTTGGAGGACTGTTTTTTTCGCCGGGAAGGATCGTTTTTCCGGACGCTTTGCAGGAATGGAGGAAAAAAATCTTGTCCCCTCTTCGGATGTAGGCTATAATGGATGTACGATCCGGACGTCGGCTGCAGCCGTGCCGCGTCCGAGTGCAGAAAGGAGAGCATCACCATGAAGGTCAAAGAGACGGACGTATCTTCCTCCGGCGTCTTTGCTGCGCCCGCAGATCCTGCCGCGCCGAAGGAATCCTATTCGAAAATCGCCGCTGAAGTGCTGAAAAAGGCTCATCGGGAAAGAAGCGCGAAAGTCCCCGATCTTGCAGACTTTCGCGGCATGGCTCTGTCGTCGCTCATGGCGAACCATATCGGCACGCCCGGCTTCGCGCCGTTCTGCCGCGCGATGATGGCGCAAAGCGTCGCTTCGCTGAATCGTCTGCAGGAGAGCAGCGATTCTCTTTCGGGAAGCGGCCTCGGCGCGCTCGGCCTGCATCAGACGATGGTGCAGCTGAAGAGCGACATTTCGAACTATCGATCCATGCTCGACCAGATGATCGAGAAGACGGCGGCGAAGCTCCTCGATCATCCGCACGCGAAGCATCGTCCGAGAAGATAGAGAGCTTTCGCACCGCTTTTTCAGTTGACGGCTTCCTTCTGTCTATGCTACAATCAGAAGACGCAATGGGCGTTTCTACGCTGCTCTTATGGAGGGCGGTCTTTTCCAGCTCGGAGCGCAGCGCCTTGGTCTTGCGCAATGGAGTCTCGTGAACCCCGTCAGGTCCGGAAGGAAGCAGCGGTAAGCGAACCGCTTCATGTGCCGCAAGGGCGCCTGGGATCTGCGCCCCGAGGTGGAAAAGAGAAGTTTTGCTGCTGTGCGGAGTTTCGGCTTTGCGCAGCAGCTTTTTTATGCTTCGCCCCGCAGGAAGGCGGGGGAAAAGGAGCATGGATCGACGGATTCCGGAAGGAACGCTGCGGGGAGGGAGCTGCCCGCAGCCGCGAAGCGGTGCGAAGATGGGCTGCATGGATCGGTGATTCTTCGAAGGCGTCATCTGCGCCAAGACAGGAGGAAGACATGGCTTACATCGCGCTCTACCGGCAGTGGCGGCCGGGCACTTTCAAGGATCTCGTGGGGCAGAAAGCTGTATCGAGGACGCTTTCCCAGGCGATTTCTTCCGGCCGCATCGCCCATGCCTATCTTTTTCGAGTAGCGCGGCACGGGCAAGACGAGCACGGCGAAGATTTTCGCGAAGGCGCTGAACTGCGAGAAGGGTGAGACGCCCGATCCCTGCGGCGTCTGCAAGAGCTGCACGAAGATCGCCGACGGCACGGCGCTCGACGTCTTCGAGATCGACGCGGCCTCGAACCGCGGCATCGACGAGATGCGCGACCTGCGCGAGAAGGTGAAGTTCACGCCCGCCGAAGGACGCTACAAGGTCTACATCATCGACGAGGTGCACATGCTGACGACAGAGGCGTTCAACGCGCTGTTGAAGACGCTCGAAGAGCCGCCCGCGCATGTCGTTTTCATCCTTGCGACGACGGAGCCGCACAAGGTGCCGGCGACGATCCAGTCGCGCTGCCAGCGCTTTTGATTTCCGACGCATCACCGTCGAGGAGATCGAAGCGAGGCTTTCTTATGTGGCGGAAGAGATGAAGATCCCGTGCGAAAGGGAAGCGCTGCGCCTTCTCGCGCAGCAGGCGGACGGCGGCATGAGAGATGCGCTCTCGCTCCTCGACCAGTGCGCGAGCTTCGACGGCGGCACGCTGACGGCGGAGCTCGTCGAGGAGAGTCTGGGCCTCATCGGGCGCGAGCCGATCTACCGCTTGACGAAGGCGATCGGCGGATGCCGAAAGGGCGAAGTCTTGGAGACGGTCGCGGATCTTCTGGCGGGCGGCAAAGACCCGATGCAGCTCTTGGCGGAACTTTCGCTCCACCTTCGGAGTCTCATGCTCTACGAGGCGGCGGGAGCGCTCGAAGTGCTCGATCTCTCAGATGACGCCAAGGCGGCGCTCGAAGAGCAGAAGGCGCTGTTCGGCCGGGGAAAAAGCTCATGGCGATGATCGCGCGGCTTCATGAAGCGATGGCGGAGCTTCGTTGGACGCCGCAGCCGCGCATCACGCTCGAAGTGGCGCTCCTCTCGCTTTGCAGCGCGGGGGCGGCGACACAGGAGGCGGGCGAATCTTTGGCTGCCGCAGCCGCTCCCGCCGAGACGGCGCGCATCGCCCGCTTGGAGGCGGAGCTTGCCGCCCTCAAGGCAGCGGTTGCGGCGCAGGAGACGAAGGCGGTTCCTGCCTCTTCTGCTGCTCCGTCGGCGAGTGCGCGGGCGGCAAGCCGGCCGGCGAAGGCGGCTTCTTCGAGCATGGCAGCCCCTGTCTGCCGCGCCGCCCCCGCCCCTGCCACGCCGGATCCTGCGGGCGAGAAGATCTATGCGGAGCTTCTGCGCCGCCTGCAGGAACAGCGGCGCATTTCCGTGCTGGCGTGCCTGAAGGACGCCTTTTTGCAGGAAGCGGCGCGGGCATATTCCGCCCGGGCTTCCTCAGCCCCCTGCTCGCACGGCGCACGGCGCGCGCGACGACTATCGGAAGATCATCGAGGCGCTGCTCACGGAAATCGCAGGCGAACCGCTCGCCCTCTCGTGCGAAGCGAAAGAGATGCCGCCTCCCGCGCCGCCCCCTGCGCCGAAGAAAAAGCCTCCTCTGGCGGCGGTGGAAGCCCTCAAGCCGAAAGAGCCGAAACTGAAGCCGCTGGAGATCGACGAGAGCGAGCTTTCGCCCGAAGAGAAGAGCCGTTTGCAGAGCGCTGTCGCCTTCCTCGGCGCGAAGCCCGTCGATCTGCCGGAGGAACAGCGCATTGCCGCCCTTGCTGCCAAAGGCAAGGCGATCAGAGCGACGGTGGGCGAGCCGCCCTCCTCCAGCGGCGCGGCAGAGAGCCGGGCAAAGAAGAGCGAAACGGCGGAGCAGGCAGAAAAGAGCGCGACGCCGGAAGACGATTCGGCGCCCTTCGCGGATATCCCGCCGCCGGACGACATGGACGCGCCGCCGCCGGGCGAAAACAGTTGACCGAAGAGCCGCTTTGCGGCTATAATCGTTAGGAAGAAGATGGGCGCAATCGCGCCACGCCTGCTTTTGAAAGGAGAAAAGCGATGTTTGGTGGAATGGGAAACATGGGCAATATGCAAGGCATGATGAAAAAGGTGCAGAAGCTCCAGAACGACATGAAGAAGATGCAGGACGAGTTGAAGAAGAAGACCGTCGAAGTATCGGCGGGCGGCGGAGCCGTCAAGATCGTCATGAACGGCGAGAAAGAAGTGCAGTCGCTTCACATCGATCCCGCCGCTGTCGATCCAGAGGACGTCGAGATGCTGCAAGACCTCTTGTCCGCCGCTTTCAATGAATCGATCAAGAAGGTCGACGACATGATGGCGAGCGAGATGGGCAAGCTCACGGGCGGACTCGGGCTGCCGCCGGGCATGTTCTGAGATGCAGTACATCGCACCTCTGGCAAAACTCATCGAACACTTTCGCGCACTGCCGGGCATTGGCTCCAAGACGGCAGTGCGTCTTGCTTATCACGTCCTCGACATGGACGCGGCGAAGGCGAAGGCGCTCGCCGAAGCGATCGTCGAGGCGCGGGAGAAGATCGGCTTCTGCAGCGTCTGCTGCAATCTCTCCGACCAGGATCCGTGCGCCGTCTGCGCCTCGGAAAAGCGTGACCGCACGAAGATCTGCGTCGTCGAGCAGCCGCAGGACGTCGCCGCCATCGAGCGCATGAAAGACTACAAGGGGCTTTACCATGTGCTGCACGGCTCTCTCTCGCCGCTTTCGGGCGTGGGGTCGGAAAACCTGCGCATCAAGGAGCTTCTGCACCGCCTGGAAGGCGAATCGGGCGCTCTGGCGCAGGAGATCATCGTGGCGACGAACCCCACGGTCGAGGGCGAGGCGACGGCGATGTACCTCGCACGCCTTCTGAAGCCAGCAGGGACTCAAGGTCACGCGCATCGCCCACGGCCTGCCCATCGGCGGCGATCTCGAATACGCCGATGAAGTCACGCTCGCCAAGGCAATCGAGAACAGAAAGGAAATCTAGCATGCTTGATATCATCGCGGCGCTCGCCGCAGGACTCCTGATCCTTCTCATCGCAGCGAAGCTTCTCTCGCTGCCCTTCCGCCTCTTGAAGAAGTTCATCATCAACAGCGTTATCGGCGCCGTGCTTCTCTCCGTCGTCAAGCTCCTGGGTCTTTCCGTGACGATCAACATCCTCACGTCGCTCGTCGCCGGCATCTTCGGCGTACCCGGCGTCGTCGCCGTGCTCGCGTGGAGCTATATCTGACATTTGCCGGGAAGCGCCCGCCTTGCGGATGAGCGCTTCCTGCGCGAGGTCGTATCTTGAGGAAGCAAAGAAGGAAGAACATTGAACGAAGAAAATGAAACGAGCGGGGAAAAGCTCTGGACGGCTGAATTCATCGGCTTGAGCGCCACGAACTTCTTCCATTTCATGGCACAGTATGTCCTCATCGCGGGACTTCCCATCTGCATCATGAATGAGATGAAGGGCGGCGAGCTGGAAGCGGGGCTTGCCATGACCTTCTTCCAGATCGGCACCGTCGCCTGCCGTCCGTTTGCGGGCAGGCTGATCGACCGTCTCCACAAGGGCAGGCTGCTCTTTGGCGCGACGCTCGCCTTCTTCATCCTCATGCTGGCTTTCTGCTTCGCACATACGGAGGAGGAGCTGTACGCGCTACGCCTTCTGCACGGTATCGAATTCGCGGTCGGCACGACGGCGGCGGCGACCCTGGCGGCGCTCGTCCTGCCCGCCTCGAAGAGGGGCACGGGCATCGGCTACTTCGCGCTCTCGACGAATCTCGCGATGGTCGTCGGCCCCCTTGTCGGTCTTCTCCTCGTCCACTTCTTCGGCACGATCGCGATGTTCGTCTTCCTCACGATCAGTGCCCTTTTCACGCTGTGGATCGCGAATCGCAGGAAGCTGCCGCAGAAGATCGTCCTTCCCGCGAAGAAAGAAGCGGGGAAGAGCCGCTTCGCCCTCGTCGAGCGGCAGGCTCTCCCCGCGTCGCTCTTAGGCGGCCTCGTCTTCTTCGCCTATGGCGGACTTTTGACCTTCATCCCGCTCTATGCGCACAGCTTGGGGCTTGAAGGGAGCGTCAGCGCTTTCTTCGCCGTCTTCGCGCTCGTCATCTTGGCGACACGTCCCTTCATCGGCAGCATCTTCGACAAAAAAAGGCGCGGACTACACGGTATATCCGGGATTTCTCCTCTTCTTCGTCGGCTTTCTGTGCTTCGCCGCCGCTCGGACGCCCGTCGCCTTCTTCTTCGCCGCCGCCGTCCTTGGCGCAGGTTTCGGCGCGCTCAGCCCCGCTTTCCAGACGCTCGCCGTCGCAAGCGTCGCGTCTGAACGCGCAGGGCTTGCGACAGCGACGTACTTCTGGTCGCTCGACATCAGCGTCGGCCTCGCTGCCGCGACCCTGGGCCTCTTCGCCGCAAACTTCGGCTATGCAACGCTCTATGGCATACTCTGCCCCGCCGTCATCGTCATCGCCCTGCTCGCCTATATGCGGCTTTCAAAAGGCACTGTAAAGAAGAAAAAGGCCGCTTGACTGCAGGCGGCATATAAGTGCAGGAAAGTCGGGGACGAGCGATTTTGCCGTCCCCGGCTTTTTCCTTCGCGATCGTCCCAGAGAATCGTGAAGAAGCGACGATCGCAGCACAGTTCTTGTCGGAACAGTCTGACTTATAGTATAATGGGATTGCGAGGTGAATACGTCATGAGGAAGACGAAGCGTTCTTATAAGGATTCACTTTTTCGTGATATTTTCAACAACGTGAAACGCTTGCCGGAAGTTTATGAATCCTTGGAAGGTGAAACCGCAGAGATCGGCGATATACGCCTGACGACGATGGACGAGATCTTCTTCGACAGTGAGAAAAACGATGTGAGCTTCATCGTCAAGGATCGTCATATCGTCTTGCTTGAACACCAGAGCACGGTAAATGCCAATATGCCATTGCGTATCCTCTGGTACATTGCGGAGCTTTATCGTCAATACGTGGATTCTAAATCCCCCTATCGATCGAAGCTGATCCATCTGCCTGCACCGAAATTCTATGTTTTCTATAATGGGAAGAAAAGTATGCCGAAAGAGTGGCAGCTGCGTCTGTCTGATGCATTCGGCACATGCCGGGGAGATCTGGAGCTGATTGTCGGGGTCGTCAACATCAACAACGATGCAGGGAATACGATTCTTGAAAAATGTGCCTCGTTGAAGGCATATAGCATATTTGTCGCAAGAGTACGACGGAGTGTGGGAGAAGGAAAATCCCTCGGCGAAGCCGTGCCCGAGACGATACGTTATTGCATCGAACATGGCTATTTGGCAGAGTATTTCAAAGAAAAGCAAGAAAAGGAGGTCTTCGATATGGTCAATTTTTCAGTGGAATCAGGAGCTTGCTTTGGAAGTCCGGGCGGAAGAAGCAAGGGAGGAAGCCATGAAGGACGGCATGGAAAAAAAGGCATGGAAAAAAAGGCATGGAACGAGGCATGGAAAAAAAGGCATGGAGAAGGGCATGGAGAAAGGCATGGAGAAGGGACTGTTGAAGGGGCGGCAAGAGACGTTGGCGGCTTCCATTCGCAATGTGATGAAGAACATGGATTTCTCCATGGAAAGAGCGATGGATGTGTTGCAGGTGCCTGTGGCGGAGCGCGCGAAATATGCACAGTTGGTCAAAGAATAACGAGTTCTTCATGCAGAAGAAGGGAGCGCATCATGCTTGATCGAAAGAGTCTCATGATCCTTATCCTCGTCGTCATCGCCGTCATGGCCGGCGGCTGCTTCCGTATCAGCAGCGACGCTGCCATCCACGAGGATGGCAGCGTGGATATAAAAAATACGATGGTTGGCGTGCCTCTTCTTGCAGAGCAGATCCAGGAAGCGCGTGAATCGGCGAAGAAGAATCATCCGAACGCTTCTTTCAAGGACGTTCAGGACGGCAATATGTCCGGGATCGAGGAAACGACGCATTACGATACGATCGCGGAGATGGCGAAAGCCGACGGCAATATGTTCAATACTGTCGAGGGCAAGGCGAAGGGCGTGCAGCAGAGGAAGGGCTGGCTCTACGACACCTATGCGGTCGATGTGCTGTTTGAAGGAAAGAAGGACACGCAGGCAAATATGGATCAGGACGAGCGCGCCATGATGCAGGCGATGCTCTCTTCCGTGCGTGCCGACGTTTCCCTGTCTCTTCCCTATGCGGCGGAGAGTCACAACGCAGACAAGGTCACGAGCGGCGGCACGACCTTGACATGGGATCTTGCATCCGCCTTGATGAACGGCGGCGACAAGTCCATACAGGCGACGTTCCGCATTTTGGAATATGACGCATATCTTCATCACGATCGGCGTCGCCGTCGTACTCATGCTTATTTTCCTGGGCGGCCTGATCGGCGGCTTTTTCTGCCGCAAGGGATCGCCTCTTCAATTCGGTGTCTTCGGATTGGGATTCGTCGCCCTTCTCGCCCTTCTGGGCATCGGCGGATTTTCTCTCTATTCTGTCACGAATCTGCCTGCGCTGACAGAGAAGGACATCATCTCTGCAACGGCCGCCAAGTCTTCTATCAATCAGCTGCAGGATGCACTCGGCTCTTCCGCAAACGATCAGGCATTGTCCAAGGCGAAGAAGGGCGCCCTGTCGAATTCTTCTTCCGCCAAGGCGAAGGCTCAGACTCCGGCCGCTTCGAATCCTGCGCCTGCGTCTTCCAGTTCGCAGGATGCCGTGCGGACGTTCGAGAATTTTCATCGCAATATCACGAATCGCAATCTGCGTGCCGCCTACAACGCTCTGGGATCTGAGATGCAGTCGGAAATGACCTACGAGGGATGGGCGCCGGGCTTCGATACGACGGTCAGCAGCACGCCGCTCAACATCGAGGTGCAAAGCGCCACGCAGGATCGTGTCGCCGTGACCTATACGCTGCGCGCAGTCGACAACCCCGGCGGCACGCGCTATTTCAACGGCAGGGCAGTGCTCACCAGGCATGGCTCGGTATGGAAGATCGATGAAATCGTCAACAAGCCGAGATGAAGCCGCGAGCTTTGATGGAACATTGCCTGCAAGCAAATCCCTTCATCGCAGCCGAATAAGAAAAGCTGTGCACAAGTCGCCCGATGTGACTTGTGCACAGCTTTTTCCATTTCTGTGGATTCCAGGGATTCCGAGCATTCCTATCGCCGCTTCACATCGGCGAAGGAGAGCTTCGGCACATGGTTGATGAGGTTCAAGGCGTGCGCCTTCTTGTAGAAGAGTTCCAGACCTTCGAGATGCTTGTCCTTCAAATCCCAGCGGATGACTTGCAGGTAGTCTTCCAGTTGCTGGAAGGTGAAGTCCTTTTCTTCACGCACGGACTCGATCGTCGCGTACTTGTTGGCGACTCCCTCCTCCATGCCCTTGATGAGACGATCGTAGACGAGCTGCAGCTTCTCGGGCGATTCCCGGGCGAAGGTGCGATTCGCGGTCCAGAGCGAGTAGACCATGCCGAGTCCCGTGAGCTTGTGCCACTCTTCACCGAGATCGTAGTAGTGGAGATTCTCGCGGCGATGGTGGTAGAGCCAGAGGGCGTCGTCGCCGATGAAGAGGGAGCCTGCCGCATCCTTGGGCACGGGATTCTGCGGCACGATGTGGCGCACATAGTAGTTGGGGCTGGCGCCGTAGCCTTCCTTGAGCACGATCTTCAACAGGCAGTGGCTCGTCGCGGATTTCGCCGTGAGGATGATGCGGTCATCCTCGATCTCTTCGATGGGCTTCGTCGTCACCAGGAGGATGCTCGTGACCTCCTTATCCGTGCGCACGCAGATATCGGGCAGGATCACGAGGCTTTCGTCGCCTTCGGCGTAAATGATGGACGATATGCCGCTCACATCGAGCCTGCCTGCCAGAAGTTCGCGATTGAGATCGGCCGGCACGCCCGGGACCAGGTGCAGTCCGCGGTTGCTGCCGTGCGCAAAGCTCCAGGTGAGCGGCAGGATGTTGAGAAAATGAATGTGCCCGACTCGTGGCTCTGTCATAAATACCTCCTGATCTGTTTCTATGCGTGCGGCAGGGGATGCGCTCCTTGCTGCACGCATGGGATTCATCGTTTTTATGAGGAATGAATCTTCCATATCTATATCCTTGTAGTATACCATACGATTCAAGGCTCTTGCCACAAATCATAGAGGGCGATCATGTTTTTCAGGCGGCGCTTCTCCTCGCCCGTCAGCGTATGGCTGATGGACTTGCCCTCCGTCGTCGACCAGTAGATGTATCGTGCCGTGCGGGCGTTGGCCGCTCTTCTCAGGATGTCTGCAGCGTCGTCTCCCAAGGCGATCTGCGCGCGTTCCGTCAGGAATTCGACATTCGCGTCGAGCCGGTCGCGGCGCTTCTTTTCCTCGATCGTCCAGGTGCGGCGCTTGCCGTCCGCCTCGATGGCGAAGCGATCGCCGAAGATCCAGCCGCGCGTGCTGCTCTCGTGGAGTGAATAGTAATAAAGAATGTTGCAGCGAAAGGTTGACTCTTTGCTGTGCCCCAAGAGTGGCTGGATGTAGAGACCTCCCGAGTGCGCCTTTTCCTCCGGGTAGCTGTACCAGGTGTAGGAGCCTGAATCTATGCGCTCCATACCTTCCCTGAGCTTTTCGATGCGCGCCTCGCGCTCTTTTTCGCGCGCCTCTTCCGCCAGTCGCTCGGCCTCGCGCGCCTCGCGCTTCGCCTGCTCGATCGCCGCTTCCTCGGGCGAGATTGTTTCCTCATCGAGGAGGGCGAGCGCCGACTGCGCTTCGTCGCGATGCGTGCTGCTGTAATACATCATCGCAGCGGTGAAGAGAGTGACGAGCATGAGAAACAAGACAACATAGCGGACAATCTTCACATCGTAAACTCCTTTCCCTAAAAGCGCGGATGAATTCCGACCGTCATCCCTTCACTCTGCCGGCAGCCGGAAGATCCGCCGAAGGATTCGCTTGCCATCTGGATTTTCTGCTCGAAGGAAATCCTCCTTAGCTTGGATGTACATTTCACCTTGTCGCCCGCGCTGGCTCATCCTTTTTATTATACACGCAATTCGCCTTTCTTGCATGAATTTTCTTGGGTATATTCAGGGGGAAGATGGGGATGAATTTCGGTAAATTTCCAACGAAAAATCCAGCAGGAACGCGCTCGACGGCATTCCTGCTGGATTTTCTCGTCTTGTCTCTGCCGCAAAGATCTCTCGCGGCGGCTGGCTTCTTCTCTATCACCCTTGCTCTTGCGCCGCATGGAGCAGCTCCTTGTAGGAAGGCCGCTCCGCCACAGGGATGCCGATCAGGTCGAGCGCCTGCTCGACCGGGATCTGCGATTGCGTGACCAGGCGGCGAAGGATCGCCACACGTTCATCCTGCTGTCCTTCACGACGTCCTTCACGACGTCCTTCACGACGTCCCTCGCGACGTCCTTCACGGAGTCCCTCGCGATGCCCCTCGCGACGTCCTTCCTGCGCTCTTCCATCATCTTCATCTCGAATGTCATGTAGTTCACCCGCTCTCCTTCCTTGCGCTTGACCTTTTGAATCTCCTCTTCGATCTCCTGCACGAAGCCGTTGTCCGTGACTATGCCGTCGACGTATTGCAGGAACGCGCGGATCGTATCATCGATATCGCCGACTTCGCCCTTCGTGTTGAGGAAGATCTTCGTCGCGCCATCCGACAGGCGAAGATCCCTGTTCTCCGGGCAGAGGTTCTCGAACGTGTATCGGCAGCGTCCTTCGCCGAAGGGGTCGAAGGGGCAGATGAAGATGATGATCGTCTTGTTCAGCTCGTCATAGTCCGCTCCCGCCGCGAGCAGGTCGGCGTCCATCATGGACTGGTAGTAGCGCGTCCTCTTGAAAAAGCGCATCGCCTTCGAGGCGGCGGATCTGCATCTCGATGTTGTAGACGGTGTCCTTCTCGTCCCGGACGTAGACGTCCAGCCGCACGCCCTTGCTCCGGTAGGGCGCCGCTATGGATCGTTCCGTTTCCAGATAGCGGAGTTTCCGGATCTTTATGCCAAGCGTGCTTTCGAGCAATCTCTTGCAGATGCGCTGGCTGTTCATGATGAGCTTGAACATGTAGTCGTCGCGGATCGTCAGCTCTTCCCAAAGGCTTGATCCTGTATCCGTCCATGGTATCACCTCTTTCCCCCATTGTACGGACTTTTGCGGAACAAAGCAAGAAGAATCCGAAAATTTTCCCCGCTGGGAAGATTGCAAGTTGAATTGTCGCATCGTTCTGCCAAACTTTGACGGCTCATGCAGCCGCAGCATATGCCGCTCTCGATGAAATTGCGCTGGTCGGTCAGCATTATGTTGGACTTCGCGGATTGAAACTGTCATTAAAGTCTTATGGATTGGATAGTGATATATGTCTTTAGACCTTGTATTTTATATTTATAAAGACTTTTAACCTAGAAAATATCAAAATTGGCAGTTAATAATACTTGACAGTAGGAATAAGGTGTTATATGATACTAACTTAGATTTATGATGTACTTTTTTGCATATTTGCTCCGTATCCATTCACTCTGCGTGAAAGAAAGGGATGATCCGCCTTGAAGCAGTTTTCTTCTTTGCTTTACAAAGAAGACGATCTTGCTCTCTGTCTGCAGGAGGCAAAAAGGGTCGCCGTTTCCATGGAGCGCATTTCTGATCTTCTCGTGACCCTTTTCGCGCCGGAGCTTTCCGTCAATACGATGAGGAATTTCGAGTCCGCGACGAGGAAGATTTTCCCGCACGCAAAGGTCGTGGGGCTTGCAGCGGAGAGTGGCTTCGCCAATGGAAAGATGTGGAGCGGCAAGGACGATCTGCCTGATGCGGCGAGAGCCGCCGTGACCTTCACGTTCTTCTCCTCTTCGCGCGTCATCCCCTTGGCGTTTGACGGACAGCCCGACGCATTGTCGTCGGCGCGCGGACTGATCAAGACGATCGCGCGGGAGAAGGAGGTCAAGGCGGTCGGCATCTTTTTCGCCGCGCAGATCTTGGGCGTCAAGAAGCTTCTGGACATCCTGTCGGATACGGCGGAAGACATCGTGTTCTTCGGCGGGCTCTTGTCGGATCAGATCGATGGAACGCGCATCGTGATCGACCTGGCGGGGCACAGGATGTCGCGGGGATTCCTCGCCCTCGTCTTCGTGGGCGAGGATCTTCATGTCAAGATGCTTCCTTCCTTCGGCTGGAAGCCCTTCGGGCCGGAAGTGAAGATCACGCGCATGGCAGACGACCGCACCATCGTCGAGATCGATGGAAAGCCCGCGAGCAACTTCTTCTCCCATTACCTGGGCATACACCAGTCTTGGAGATCGTTCGCGAGCGTCGCGACCTTCCCCATGTGCTTGAAGCGCAACGGTACGACGCTCGCGCGCCAGATCTTGGACGTCCATCCGGATGGCCGCGTCTGTGTCAATGCCGATCTTGAGGAGGGCGAGCGCCTGCGCATCGCCTCGGGCGACCCCGTCGCCATCATCCGCGAGGCGCAGAGGTCGCATGACGAGCTTTGCGACTTCTCGCCCGATGCTGTCTTCATCGTGACCTGCCTATGCCAGTACACCATGCTGCAGCAGAACAATCTGTGCGCATATCCTGCGATTTCGCGCGTCGTGCCCACGCATGGAGTCTACACCTTCGGGGAGTTTTTACGCAGCGAAGGCAAGGTCATGAAGACGGGACTCGCGATGCTCAGCATCGCTTTCCGCGAGGGCGAGCCGAAGGAGCCGCCCATCTACAAGTACGTCTCGCCGCAGTTCGGCGAGCAGACGTCGATCCTCGCCCATCTCGTGCATTTCGTCGACACCATGACGAAGGAATGGGAGGCGATGCGCAGCAAGCTCGTCGTCCTCGCCGAGCGCGACGCTCTCACAGGCTTGGTGAACCGCCGTTCCATGGAGCGATCCTTCAAGGATCTCCTGCAGGATGCGCTCGCCTCGGGTCTTTCGCTGGCGGTCATGATGCTCGACATGGACGATTTCAAGGGCATCAACGACACCTTCGGTCATGCCAAGGGCGACGAAGCGCTCGTGGCGCTCGCCGACATCCTGACCTCTTCGGTGCGCAGCGTGGACATCGTATCGCGCTGGGGCGGCGACGAGTTCTTCGTCATACTGACGCGCGCCGACCGCGCGGCAGCCGACCGCGTAATCAAGCGTATCCATGGGGAGCCGACTCGCTGGCTCTGCTGATGCCGGACAAGAGGACGGTCGGCCTGAGCATCGGCGTGACCCTTTCGCGTCCGCACGACACGCCCGAGAGCATCTTCCAGCGCGCCGACGAAGCGCTCTACGAATCGAAGCGGACGGTGGGCAAGAACTCGGTCACCTACCGCTGAAGACCGAATGCAGGCGACGAGGGCGCCTGCATCGCATACCGATGGAAAAACACCGAAAAACACTGAAAAAAAGCCTCCAAGTCAGCGCTTGGGGGCTTTTTCTGTTTGCGCGTTTCGCTGTATAATTGTGAAAGTTTCCTCTCCCTCTCTGGGCGCTGCAGCCAGATTCTGCCGCTGCCCAAATTTCTTTGAAAAGGAAGCAGAATATCATGGATCTCTTTCGCAAGAAAAAGCATCGACGAGCTGCAGGCAGTGGCCGCGGCTTCGGGTATGCTGAAGAACCTCGCTGCCATCGACCTCCTGATGCTCGGCATCGGCGCCGTCATCGGCACGGGCATCTTCGTCCTCACGGGCGTCGCTGCCGCCAAGTACGCGGGACCCGCCGTGCCGCTGTCGTTCATCCTATCGGGACTGACCTGTGCGCTCGCAGGTCTCGCCTACGCGGAGTTTGCCTCGATCGTGCCGGCGTCGGGCAGCGCCTACACATACGCCTATGCATCCCTGGGCGAGTTCATCGCCTTCATCGTCGGCTGGAACCTCATCCCGGAATACACGGTCACGTCGAGCGCCGTCGCCGTCGGCTGGTCGGGCTACGTCGTCGGGCTTTTTCGCCTCGGCGGGACTCGTGCTGCCGCATGAGCTCGTCGTCTCGGCGGAGGACGGCGGCATCTTCAACCCTGCCGGCTGTCCTCATCACGCTCTTTTTGTCTTTCCTCCTCGTGCGCGGCACGAAGGAGAGCGTCAAGCTCAACCGCATCCTCGTCTTCGTCAAGCTCGCCGCGATCTTCCTCTTCCTCGTGCTCGCCGCGCCGCACGTCGACGTGACGAACTGGGATCCTTTCCTGCCGTTCGGCTACAGCGGCGTCGTCTCGGGCGCGGCGATCGTCTTCTTCGCCTACATCGGCTTCGACGCTGTCGCGACGACGGCGGAAGAGTGCCGCAATGCCGCGCGCGACCTTCCTGTCGGCATCATCGGCTCGCTCTTCATCTGCACGCTGCTCTATGCCGTCGTCGCTGCCATCCTCACGGGCGTCGTGCCCTATGCAATGCTCGATACGGCGGAGCCCGTCGCCTTCGCGCTCCGCCACATCGGCTACAACGTCGGCTCTGCGATCGTCGCCGTTGGCGCGATCTGCGGCATCACGACGGTGCTGCTCGTGCTCCTCTACGGCCAGTCGCGCATCTTCTTCGCCATGAGCCGTGACGGCATGGTGCCCGCGAACGTCTGCAAAATCCACCGCCGCTTTCATACGCCGTACCGCGTGACGATCCTCGGCGCGATTTTCGTCTCCATCATCGCGGGCGTATTCCCCATCGGCATGATCGCCGAGATGGCGAACATCGGCACGCTCTCCGCCTTCCTCATCGCTTCCATCGGCGTCATGGTGCTCCGAAAGACCGAGCCTGACCTCAAGCGCAACTTCAAATGCCCCGCCGTCTGGATCATCGCGCCGCTCGCCGTCCTCTCATGCGGTTACCTCATGGCGAATCTGCCGCTCGCCACATGGCATCGCTTCGGCTTCTGGATTCTCTTCGGCCTTTGCGTCTACTTCGGTTACAGCCGCGCCCACAGCGTCATCGGCCGCCGCGCGTCGGAGGAAGCGGAAAAGCAGTGAGACGGTGAAAAGGGGGAGGGAGTCTTCTTATGAACCGTATTCGGCACTTTTTCCGCTCCTTTTGGGGAGGATTGACGCGCCGGGATTATCTCTTGGCATGGGGCGTGCTTTTTGCACTGGAAATTTTCATTTTCTTTGGTGGCGCCGTCGTGCTTATGGCTGATTTTTATATCATGCCGGCAGGATTTTCCGTTGACACGATGGTTCGCCGGGTCATGGTCATCCTGATTCTTTCGCTCTATATCGTGCAGACAGTTCTCGCCATGCGCCGCTTGCACGTCCTTGGCTACAACAGGTTCTGGGCTTTGCTCGCCCCGCTTTCGTCCGTCGTTTATTTTTTTGTTTGCTGTGCATTCATAAATGATATATCGGAGGACTGGTCTGATTACACGCCCTCAGGGAAGGATTCTCTCGGTCTCGGAGCCGGTCTCATGATCCTCCTCGGCCTTACGCCATGGATCAGTCAATTTTTCTACCTGCTCATCGGTCTCTTGGAGGAAAAACACGCTGCCTGATCTAGCCGACTGCGTTCTCCTGATTTTTTATGGGCGCATGACGCTCATCGGCAAGGCCTCTGGACGTTCAGCCGTCTTGCAAAACGTGCTCTAAATATATAAATCCTATTGATTTTCTATAATAAAGGTATTATGATGGAAGCATCACTGGAAAATTAGGAGGAGGATTTCTTATGGCAAATGCAAAAAATCGGCCGCCGTTCCGTTACGATATCGTGGGCAGTTTCCTGCGCCCTGAAGCGCTGAAGGAAAAGCGCGAGGCGTTCGCTGCCGGAAACGTTGCGACAGAGGAGCTGAAAGAAGCCGAGGATGCGGCGATCCGCGATCTCGTGGCGAAGGAGAAGGAAGTCGGACTCAAGGCGGTGACAGACGGCGAGTTTCGCCGTCGCTATTGGCATCTCGACTTTCTTGCCGCCTTGGAGGGCATCGAAGAGGTCGGAGCAGAGCATTGGTCCGTGGCGTTCAAGGGCGCACAGCCGAAGGCGGCGACGGTGAAGATCGTGGACAAGGTGGACTTCGGCGATCATCCGTTCCTTGAGCACTTTCGCTATCTGCAGTCTCTTGCGGGTGATACGCTCGCGAAGATGACGATCCCTTCGCCGAGCATGCTGCATCTCATCTGCTGCGTGCGTGCGACGGACTATGCGCCGATCGAGCGCTACAAGGACGAAGCGCGTCTCTATGAGGACATTGCGCTCGCCTATCAGAAGGCCGTGCGTGCTTTCTACGAAGCAGGCTGCCGCTATCTCCAGCTCGACGACACTTCGTGGGGCGAGTTCTGCGATCCAGAGAAGCGCAAGGCATACGAGGCGCGCGGCTTTGATCTCGACAAGATCGAACGCGCCTATGTGGCGATGATCAATCGCGTGCTGGAAGCGAAGCCCGCGGACATGACGATCACGATGCACATCTGCCGCGGCAACTTCCGCTCGACATGGTTCTCCTCGGGCGGTTACGAGCCTGTCGCCGAAATCCTCTTCGGCGGCTGCCATGTCGACGGCTTCTTCCTCGAATATGATTCCGACCGCGCCGGCGGATTCGAGCCCTTGAAGCACATCAAGGATCAGCGCGTCGTGCTCGGTCTCGTAACGTCCAAGACGGCGACTCTTGAGAACAAGGACGACATAAAGAAGCGCATTGAAGAGGCGGCGAAGTTCGTGCCGCTCGACCAGCTCTGCCTCAGCCCGCAGTGCGGCTTCTCTTCGACGGAAGAGGGAAATATCCTGACGGAGGACGATCAGTGGAAGAAACTGCGCCTGATCCGCGAGATCGCTGAAGAGGTATGGCAGTAAGGGGTCTCGGCTCGATGCATTTCGCTTGATGTTGTTCCTATGAACATAATATGAAGATAAGAAGCGACGTCTCTTGCCTGTAGCCGACTTTCGTCAGCCGGCCGGGTTTGAAAGGGCGTCGCTTTTAATTTTGTCTATTATGGTGAACAAAATATCAATATTTTAAAATTTTGTCGACTATACTCGACAGAATTTGCAGAATCCTATTGATTGTCGGCTATAGAAGTATTGCAATATCCGCGATTTCCTGCTTGCGGACGTTTGGTAAGTGCTGCGCCAGGAAATTTTCCCTTGAAAAAAATCTTCATATCGTTGATAATGAGGAAGACACTTTTTAGGAAGCGCTGAATCTGTCCGCAAAGTTTACGCGAAGGATGATTCCCTTATGAAAAAAGAATTTTATGAAGGAATTAAATCTATATTGGCATCCGCCAGAAATAAAGTATATCAAACAGCTAATTTTGCAATGGTGGAAGCATATTGGCAGATTGGAAAATCCATTATTGATGAACAAGACGGTGAAAAAAAGGCGGAATATGGCGTAGGTCTGCTGAAAGAACTTTCCAAACGTATGACGGCAGATTTTGGGAAAGGCTTCACTGTGGCGAATCTGAAGAATATGCGTCAATTTTATTTGACATTTCCAAATGGCTACGCATTGCGTAGCGAATTAAGTTGGACGCATTATCGCTTGCTTATGAGAGTAGAAAATGCAGCAGCACGTCAATTCTACTTAGAAGAGACGGTGAAAGCACAGTGGAGTACGAGACAACTGGAAAGGCAGATTCATACATTTTTTTATGAGCGTTTGCTTTCCAGCAAAAATAGAAATGCTGTTTCAAAAGAAATCCTTGATACAGCACCAGAAAAAATGCCTGAGGATGTTATTCGTGATCCTTATGTACTGGAATTTCTAGGTCTTTTCGCCGAATGATGATTTTTATGAAAACGACTTGGAACAAGCACTTATAACACATCTGCAGAAATTCTTGCTGGAGCTTGGAAGAGGTTTTTCTTTTGTGGCAAGACAAAAGCGCTTCTCTTTTGATGGACGTCATTTTAGAATTGATTTAGTGTTTTATAATTATATCCTGAAGTGCTTTGTATTAATTGATTTGAAGGTTGGTGATTTAACTCATCAAGATTTAGGTCAAATGCAGATGTATGTGCACTACTATGAGCGTGAATTAATGAACGAAGGGGATAATCCTCCAATCGGCATTGTTCTTTGTGCAGATAAAAGCGATGCAGTTGTGCGATATACTCTTCCGGAGAATGAAGCACAAATTTTTGCGGCCAGATATAAATTATATCTTCCCAGCGAAGAGGAATTGCTTAAAGAGATTCGTCAAGAATATCGAGCATTGGAGTCTGCAAAAACAGATGTTTGTGATTAAAAAACGACGCTTCCTTGGCTGTAGGTGACTTTCGCCAGCAGGCCGATGGGCTAGGCTTCTGTAACCGCAAAGTTTCCCCTTGAAAAAAATCTTCATATCGTTGATAATGAGGAAGACACTTTTTAGGAAGCGCTGAATCTGTCCGCGCTTCTTTTACGTGAAGGGAGAATCACGATGCCTGGACAAGAACCGATCAAGCATACCTGCAGTTTCTGCAAGCGCAAGGTCACGGTGCACGATCAGTACGATATGCCGATCTTCGACCCGAACACGGGCTTTGCCATCTGCAAGGACTGCGTCAAGGACATATACAATTTCATCGAGGAGCACGAGGCGGCGAGCGCCGAGAAGGAGAAGCTCGATTTCGCCGAGCAGCTCGACGAGATCTTGAAGAAGAACAAGCCCCATATCATCAAGGCGTATCTCGACGAGTACATCATCCATCAGGATCGCGCGAAGAAGATCCTCTCCGTCGCCGTCTACAACCACTACAAGCGCATGAAGTACGGCTATATGAACGAGGACGGCACGGATATCGAGAAGTCGAACGTCATCATGCTCGGCCCCTCGGGCTGCGGCAAGACGGCGCTCTTGTCGCACCTGTCGCGTCTTTTGGACATTCCGTTCGCCGTGACGGACGCATCGAGCCTCACGGAAGCGGGATTCGTCGGCGCAGACGTCGAGGTCGCCGTCCGCAATCTCTACTATGCGGCGGAAAAGGATATCGAGAAGGCGGAGCACGGCATCATCTACCTCGACGAGTTCGACAAGATCGCGCGAAAGTCGGGCGCGAACAACTCGATCACCGCCGATCCAGGACACGAGGGCGTGCAGCAGGCGCTCCTCAAGATGCTCGAAGGCTCTGTCGTCGAGTTCACGGCGCGCGGCCAGAGGAAGCACCCCGAAGCGCCGACGATCAAGGTCGATACGAAGAACATCCTCTTCATCGTCGGCGGCGCCTTCGTCGGCATCGAGGACATCATAGCGAAGCGCCTCAAGAAGGATGCGGCGGGCATCGGCTTCGGCGCAGAGGTCGAGGGCAAGGAGAAGGATGCGTCGAAGCGCTTCGACGAGCTCATCCACAAGGTGCGCCCCGAAGACCTCATGCAGTACGGCATCATCCCCGAGATCATCGGCCGCCTGCCCGTCATCTGCACGCTGGAAACGCTCTCCGAGAACGACCTCCTGCGCATCCTGACCGAGCCGAAGGATGCGCCCGTCAAGCAGTACGAAAAGCTGCTTGCGATGGACAATGTGGAGCTGATCTTCGAAGAGGATGCCCTCCGCGCTGTCGCCAAGAAGGCGATCGAGCGGAAGACCGGCGCGAGAAGCCTCAAGGGCATCATCGAGGACACGATGCTCGACGTGATGTTCGAAATCCCCAAGTCCGACGAAAAGCGCCGCGTGACGATCACGAAGGAATGTCTGGAAGAAGGAAAAGAGCCGAAGATCGAAGTGATCGGATAGACGATGAGTTTTTTCCTCGTTGAACTTATCGAGGTTGAGAAATTTAGCCATCTCGAATCGCTTGCACACATATAATGAATATGCTATACTGAATGTGGCAGGAATGAAAGAACAACTTTCACAGCATGTACACGAAAATCCCCCCAAGTTGCCTCTTGGGGGGATTTTCTATCCCTTTTTTGCGAGCTGGGATTACGGCTCAGGCTTGTTGCCTTTTTCTCTTTCGTCAAGCCGTTTGCTGACATAGTTGGCGATTATGCCAGCCAAGACGGAGAGAAGGAATGAAAGAACAATGTCTTCCATAGCATATACACCTCCTTTCCTTGCCAGTCTGGAGGAGGCAACGGACAAAGTATAGCATCTCTCTACACAAAAGAGAAGATACTGAAAGAGGCGTGAGAAAAAAATAAAAATTACATAGAAAATATGAGAATCAAGCAGGAAAATCCGCGGGGGGGGGAATTATATACTCATAGAATATACATTACTCAACAAAGGAGATGTTGTATCATGGGTACGGTTGCAAAAGGTTGTTTAGGAGCAGTTTTAGGTCTGATCGCGGTCGTCATCATCGGCGTGATGATTGCCTCGTGTGCCGGAGGCTCGAAAGACCAGGGAGGCAAACCGGCGGCGTCCTCGTCATCGAATGCGAAGCAGGAACAGGCAAAAAACTTATGCGGATGCTGATATCAATGTACTTATTCGGGAAGCGAAGACGAATGCGGCAGCAGCAAACAAGAACTATAAGGGCAAGGATGTAAAAGATTGTCGGTGGCATCCCGGGAAATATTGATTCCGATTTGAGCTACATATCTATCGATGGAACGAATCGAGATTTCTCTTTCCTCCATGTGCGTTGCTCCATCAAGTCGAAGAATAAAGAGCTGCAGGATGCCGTCCTCAAGCTGAAAAAGGGACAGGCTGTTACGGTATATGGTCGTGTGACTGATGTCGGTGATATGATGGGATATTATTTGGATCTTGATAAGGTCGAAGCAGCCAAATAAAGCATGACAGAAGCGAAAAGAACCCCCCTCGCCATTGGCGAGGGGGCCTTTTCGCTCCTGTGCGATTTCAATGCGCCGCTTTGCGATACGATTCGGCGAGAAGCTGGATCGGGTGGTAGACGACCTGCGGCATGTTGTTCTGGACGATGCCGTCCGTGATGTGCATGCGGCAGCTCGGACAGCTCGTCGCTACGAGATCCGCGCCCGTCGCCTTGATGTTGTTGCACTTGCGGTCGTTGATGTCGCGGCTCATCTCGTAGTGCGCCATGCAGAAGGAGCCGCCGGAGCCGCAGCAGCGGTCGTGCTCTTTCATCTCGACGAAGTCCAGGCCGGGAATCGCCTTCAAGACTTTGCGTGGCTGCTCCGTGATGCCTAGGCCGCGGATCATGTGGCACGGGTCGTGCATGGTGACTTTCTTGTTGATGGGCGCGAGGTTGTCCGTGCGGAAGCCCTTCTCGACGAGCAGTTCGCTGATCTCGCGCACTTTCGCCGCCATCTTCTCGGCGCGTTCATGCCACTCGGGATCGTCCTTGAGCCACTCGGGATAGTGCTTCAGGGCCTCGACGCACGAGCCGCAGGCGCCGACGATGTAATCGACGTCGAGATCTTCGAAGACGCGGATCGTGTTGCGTGCAAGCTCGTTGGCAAGGTCGAAAGCGCCCGAGACATGGATCGGCGTGCCGCAGCAATGCTGCTTCGGCGGCAGTACGACTTCGATGTCGTTCGCCTTCAGGACGTCGATGACGGCGACGCCCATGTCCGTGTACATGTAGTTGATCGTGCAGCCCGTGAAGAAGGCGACGCGGAACTTGGGATTCGCCACCTTGACGACCTCGGGGTACTGGCTGCGCAGCGGGCGCGACGCCAAGGGCGGGGTCGCGCGGTTCGGATCCATGCCCGGCATGGGCAGGCGCGATTTCACCGCATTCTTGCCCGGCACTTCCTTGAAGGACATCCAGCCGAACATGCCGCCGAGCTTCAAGGCCGCATCGAAGAGCGGACGGTTCTGCAGCAGGCGGAAGACGTTCTTCTTGATCGGGTGCAGGCCGCGCGCCTTGACGGCGGCGTTCCTGCCGCGCAGGATCAGCTCGTCGGCCGCCACGCCGCACGGGCAGTTCGCCGCGCAGCTCTTGCAGTTCAGGCACATCGCCATGATGTGGTCGAACTCCGCCGAGATGGGGATCTTGCCCGAGAGATATCCCCTGCATCAGGGAGATTTTGCCGCGCGCGACCATCTGCTCCTTGCCGGTCTCGCGGTAAATCGGACAGACGGCCCGGCAGTTGCCGCACTTCATGCAGTTCGCCATCGCGTCCTCGATGTCCGCGAGGAGCGATGTGTCGTTCTTGTTCAGATCTGCCGCCGTAAGTTTTTTTCGTGTCTTCAGCCATAGGTCAGCACTCTCCAATCAATTTGCCGGGGTTCAGGATGAGATTCGGGTCGAGTGCGCGCTTGATCTGACGCATGGCTTCCATGCCTTGTTTGCCGTGCTGCAGCTCCATCCAGGGCAGCTTGCCGAGGCCGATGCCGTGCTCGCCCGAGAGCGTGCCGCCCAGCTCGACCGCACCGCGGAAGATGTCGTCCATCGCCTCGTGGACGCGCTTCGTCTCCTCCTCGTCGCGCAGGTCGCAGACGATCGTCGGATGCATGTTGCCGTCGCCTGCATGGCCGAAGGTGCCGATCGTGACGTTGTGATCTTTCGCCGCCTTCTTGACGATCGCAAGGAAGGCAGGAATCTTGCTCCTCGGCACGGTCGCGTCCTCGACGAACGTCGTCGGGCGCAGCTTCGCAAGGCACGGAAGCGCCATGCGGCGAGCCGTCCAGAGCTGCTCCTTGTGCTTGGCGTCGCGGGCAAGCGTGACCTCGCGCGCGTTGTTCTCCTTCAAGACCTTCAAGACCTTCTCCGCCTCGTCCTCGACGACGACGGGATGGCCGTCGACCTCGATCAGGAGAATCGCATCGGCGTCCGTCGGCAGGCCGACGTGCATGAAGTCCTCGACCGTGCGGATCGTCGCGTTGTCCAGGATCTCAAGCGTCGCGGGGATGATCTTCGCGGCGATGATGCCCGAGACAGCGCGTCCGGCGTCCTCGATCGTGTCGAAGACCGCGACCATGCTCTTCGTCTTTTCCGGCGCAGGAACGAGCTTCAGGAGCGCTTTCGTGACGACGCCGAGCGTTCCTTCAGAGCCGGTGAAGAGCTTCGTCATGTCGTAGCCCGAGACGTCCTTGACGTTCTTGCCGCCCGTATGCAGCACATCGCCGTTCGCGAGGACGACTTCGAGTCCCTGCACATAGTTCTTCGTGATGCCGTACTTGAGGCCGCGCAGGCCGCCCGAGTTCTCCGCGATCGTGCCGCCGAGGCTCGCCGTCTTGACCGTGCCCGGATCGGGCGGATAGATGAGGCCGAACTGCGCGATGTGGTCGTTGATGTCCTGCACGATGACGCCCGCTTCGACCTCGGCGATGAGGTTTTCGAGATCGACGTCGATGATCTTCTTGAAGCGGAGCATCGAGAGGACGATGCCGCCCTTCAAGGGCGCTGTTCCCGCCGAGAGGTTCGTGCCTGAGCCGCGCGTGTAGACGGGGATCTTGTGCTCGTTCGCGAACTTCGGGACCTTTGATACTTCCTCCGTCGTGCCGGGGCTGACGACGACGTCCGGCATGTAGATGTGTCCGGGCGTGGCATCGTAAGCATAGGAATAAAGTTCCTCTTCTTTTGACTGGACGTTCTCCGCCCCGACGATCTTCGTCATTTCTTCTACCAGTTGCTGTTTTTCCATTTTGTGTGCACCTCTTTCACCATGGTGAATTAGAATCATATATGAAAACTATAGGGAGATAAGTCTCCTATAAAGGTAAGTATCGCAATATTTTCTGCATTTGTCAATGGAAAAATTGCGACTTTTTATTGATAATCCCGATGGCTTTTTCTATGGTACGCGCATCCATCTCGATCCCGATCTGCCTGATTTCCTCGGCCACGCGGGACTTCGGCTCAATATGGCCGATGGCGGATGCATCTCCGTCCCTCGCTCATCGTTCATAGTTCTGCATTTACAAATAAATACAGATGGTATATATTTAAGGCATGGATTTTTCGATCTCCCGAGCCTCCGTGCGATGCGGGAGCGGGGTGCAGGATGCCGTGGCCGCCTCATCGTCGGGAAGATCGGAGCGAACGCTTGAAGAATCCCCATATTTTCGAGGAGGTGATGCCATGCGCCGTCATGGCGACAAGATCACTTACGTTCTCATCGCTTTTTGCCGTCTGCCTGATCCTCATGGCGCTCTCGACGTACAAGACGACGCGCATGGCGAACACGATCCTCTACACGTCGGTCGCTATCTCGCTTCTCGCGGAGAACATCCCGAAGGTCGTGGAGATCCCGCTGCATTATGTGCATCCTGTCAGGTGCATTGAGTACTTCATGTTCTTCCTCTCCGTTCTCTGCTTCATCACGGTTCTCCTGCGTCACCTTCATCTGTTCCAATGAAAGAAGTGCTGCTGCACGATCTGTGCAGCAGCACTTCTTTCATCCCTGCCGTCCTTTCCCGGGGCCGTCCGCGGCCACGGCCACGGCGGTCTCGGCGAAGGTCTTCATGTCGTTTGCCATGTGGAGTGCGGCATCGATGAGACGCAGGCCGAGGGAGGCGGCAATGCCGCAGCTCGCATGAAGGGAGAGTGCGAGGAAGTCGGATTGGACGTGAAGGAGGAACGGAGCGAAGGCGGGCGCGAGGGTTTCGATGGCGTGCGCGGCGCTTTCCGTCGCGGCGTCGTCGAGAAGGACGAGCGTGCGGCAGGCGGCTGCGCCCGAGATGGCGCCGCTGAGAGCGGTGGCTTCGAGCCGCAGCGCGGGCGGCAGGCTGTGCAGCAGAGCGAGGAGCGTGTCGTCCGCCTTGATCTGGTGGAGGGCTTCTTTCCAGAGCGCCGCGTTTTCTTTCGCCGCTTCGTCCGTTTGCTGAGCGAAAGAGATCCCGAGGAGCGGGCAGTCCTCGGCAAGCGAACGCGCGGCTTCCTGTCCGAAGGCGAAGGCTTCGGCGACGGAGCTTTTCGCATCGAGCAGCGCGAGCGTCACGGGCGCTTCGGCGTGCGCGGCGAAGGCTTTCGCGAGCCGTGCGCGTCTGGGGGAGGGCTCTTCGGTCGCGAAGACGAGCAGCGCGCGCCGGGTGCTGAGCGGCGGCCGCGCCTCGCCCGTGACGCCTGCGAGGCGCACGGCGAGCTCTTCGAGGCGGCCGAGGCTGTAGATGGGCTTGGCGAGGGCTGTCGATGCGCTTCTGGCAGGCGTCCATGGCGCCTTCGTCGAGCGCGGGAGGCTCGGGCAGGGAGAGGGCGGCATCTTGGGGCGCATTCTCGCGCAAGGAGCGAGGCTGCGTCAGGCGCTTTTCGATGTCGGCTCCTTCTTGTGCAGGCGCTTTTCGCTCGCGGATGGCCGCACTTTCGCTGCCTTCTGTCTCGGGTCGATCAGGCTCTGCAGCCTGCACGGCTTCGATCGCGGCATCGAGGAAGTCGGCGACGATGGAAGAGCCGGTCGCTTCGCCGAGGCGAAAGCGCATGTCCATGCAGGGGGTGAGGCGGAGCTTCCGGAGGATGGCCTTGTGCGCCGGCTCGGCCGCAAGGTGCGAGGGCAGGAGAAAGTCGCGGACGGCAGGCGCGAGCGCTGCAGCGATGAGCGCCGCCGCGCCCGTGTTGAAGCCGTCGAGGATGACGACAGCCTTCTTCTGCGCCGCGCCGAGGATCAGTCCCGCGATGCAGCCCAGCTCGAAGCCGCCGACCTTCTGCAGGACGTCGATGCCGTCGGCTGCGTCGGGGCGGTTGACCGCGAGGATCTGGCGCACGACCTCGATCTTCGTCTTGAGACGCTCGTCGGAGATGTTCGTGCCGCGCCCCGTGGCTTCTTCAGGCGTGAGGCGGCACAGAGAGGCGGCGATCGCCGCGCTCGCCGTCGTGTTGGAGATGCCCATCTCGCCCGGCAGGAAGCAGCGGTAGCCTTCGGCGGCGAGACGATCGGCGAGGCGGATGCCAGTGGCAAGGGAGCGCAGCGCTTCTTCGCGCGTCATGGCAGGGCGCCCTTTGGCGGAGTTCTTCGTGCCGGGCGCGATCTTGCAGTCGATGAGCGCGGGCAGGGGAGGAAGCGGCGCCTTGATGCCGAGATCGGCGACGAAGAGGTCGCTTTTGGCAAAGGCTGCGAGCGCGTTGGCGACAGCCCCTTGGCGAGCAGGTAGTTCGCCGTCATCTGCGCCGTCGTCTCGGGCGGGTAGGCGCTGACCTGCATTTCTGCCACGCCGTGATCGGCGCAGCAGATGAGCGTGCATTTCTTCGGCTTTTCGAGCGAGCCCGTTCCGCCCTTCGCCGCCCGTGCATAGGGGGCGAGGAGGGGGCGAGTGCGCCCAGGCGGATGCCACGGAAAAGCTCTGGCGTCTGCCCTTCCGGGCTTTTCCCGCCGGACGGGCTCTTTTCCGATCGGATGGCGCGGATGGTTTCGCGCACGAGGGCGCCGTCGTCGGTATGACTCATATCGCCGCCTCCTTCGGGATATGCTTCAAGGAGAGTCCGATGCGGCCGCGCTCTTCGTCGACCTTGATGACCATGACGTTTACGATGTCGCCGACGGATACGACGTCGAGCGGGTGCTGGACGCGCTTTCGGCTCAGTTCCGAGATGTGGATGAGTCCCGCCGTCTTGATGCCGATGTCGACGAAGACGCCGAAGTCCGTGATGTTGCGCACGGTGCCGCGCATGATGGCGCCCACCTTGATGTCGGAGAGCTTCACGATGGCCTGGCGCGTCAGGGGCGCGGGCAGGTCTTCGCGCGGGTCGCGCCCGGGCTTCTTGAGCGCGTCGATGATGTCGCGCACGGTCGGCGCGCCCGCATCCAGCTCCTTGGCGAGCTTTTCGGCGTCGGCGAGGGCGAGCTTCGCGCCGAGCATGTCGAGCGCTTTCTTGTCGCTGAGATCGGCGAGGGAGAAGCCGAGACGTTCGAGCAGCTTTTCGGCGAGCGCGTAGGATTCCGGATGCACGGGCGTGTTGTCCAAGGGGCTCTTGCCGCCGGCGATGCGCAAGAAGCCCGCGCACTGCGTGAAGGCGGCAGGCCCTGAGGCGCGGCACTTTGAGGAGCTGGCGTCGGCTGGCGAAGACGCCGTTTTCGTCGCGCCAGCCGACGATGTTCTTCGCGATCGGCTTCGTGACGCCCGCGATGTGCGAGAGGAGCGCCGCCGACGCCGTGTTGAGGTTCACGCCGACGTGGTTGACGGCGGACTCCACGACAGCGTCGAGTGCGGCGGCAAGCTCCTTCTGGTTCACGTCGTGCTGGTACTGGCCGACGCCGATCGCCTGCGGGTCGATCTTCACCAGCTCGGCCAAAGGATCCTGCACGCGCCGCGCGATGGAGACGGCTCCGCGGATCGTCACGTCGTACTCGGGCAGCTCCTCCTTCGCGAGTTTCGAGGCGGAGTAGACGGAAGCGCCCGCTTCGTTTGTGATGAGATAGTGGACGGGCAGCTCGTTCTCGCGGATGAGGTTCGCCGTGAACTCCTCGGTTTCGTAGGGAGGCTGTGCCGTTGCCGATGGATATGAGCGTCACGCCGTGCTTCTTGATGAGCGCGAGCGCCTTTCTCGCCGCTTCGGCGCGGCGCTCTGCGCTCATCGTGAGATAGAGGACGCCGTGATCGAGGACCTGTCCCGTGGGGCTGACGACGGCCATCTTGCAGCCCGTGCGGTAGCCGGGATCGAGCCCCATGACCGTGTGGCCGGCGAGGGGCGCTTCCAGGAGGAGCTGCTTGAGGTTCGCGCCGAAGACATGGATGGCCTGTTTCTCGGCGTTCTCTGTTAGAAGAGCGCGAAGCTCGCGCTCCATGGCGGGAAAGAGAAGCCGCTTGTAGCCGTCCTCGACGGCGGCCTTGAGCGGCTCGCGGAAGATCGACGCGCCCTTGTCGATGCCGCGGAAGATCTCCTCCGTGAGCTTTTCGTGGTCAGCGGAGAGCGCGATTTTCAGGCAGCCCTTCTTCTCGCCGCGGTTGATGGCGAGGATGCGATGCGAGGGCAGCGTGCGAAGCGGCTCCTTGTAGTCCTTGTACATGAGGAAGACTTGTGCATCTTCGGCCTCCTCGTCGAGCGTGGTCGAAAGCTCTGCACGCTGCAAAAGCTCCTTGCGCATCTTCTGGCGCAGGGGCGCTCCTTCCATGACGGTTTCGGCGACGATGTCCATCGCGCCTGCGAGGGCTTCTTCCGCCGTCATGACGCCCTTTTCCTCGTCGATGAAGCGTGAGGCGTACTCTTCTGCCGTGCCCTGCTTCTCCTCTTGTGCGAGGAGCGCGAGCGCGAGCGGCTCCAGCCCCTTCTCGCGTGCGACGCCCGCGCGCGTGCGCCGCTTCTGCTTGAACGGCAGGGTAGATGTCCTCCAGCTCCTGCATCTTCAGCGCCCTGTCGAGCGCCTCCTTCAGCTCGGGCGTGAGCTTTCCCTGCTCTTCGATGCTCTTTTCGATCTCCTGCTGGCGCTTGACCAGATTCCGGAGACGCGAAAGCTCGCCTTCGATGGAGCGCACTTGCTCTTCGTCAAGCTCTCCCGTCGCCTCCTTGCGGTAGCGGGAGATGAAGGGCACGGTGTTGCCCTCGTCGAGGAGCGCGATCGTCGCCTCCGCCTGCTTCGTCTTGATGCCCAGAGCGCGTGCAAGCTCTGCGCTGATGTTTTCTTCTTTCATGGCAGTACCTCTTGTCTTTTTGAAAATTGCTTACTATTATAGCACAAGTTTTCCTCGAAGGCTCTTATTGTCGCCAGATCTGTGGCGCGGATCTTGCACCTGCGCCCGCCTTCGGAACAACAACAAAAAAGGCACTGTGCTTTCAGCGCCTTTGTATCACCTATAGATCTTGCTTCTATGGCCGATTCCGACTGCGATGATGATCAGCTCGCTGTCACGGATCTCTGCGAGCAGTCTGAAGTCTGCGACACGATACCTCCAATACCTTCCGAGGTTTCCCGTGAGAGCCTTCCCATAGATGCGAGGATTTTCGCAGTCGACCAGATTGTTTTCCATCCACTCTATTATGCGGTCGCGCGTACTGCTGTCCATTTTCTGAAGCGACTTGTCGAACTTCTTGGTCGTTATCAGCTTATACATCTTTCAGTCCCTTCAGGACCTCATGGAAAGGTATCGTCTCCAGCGTGCCGCTCTCAAGCTCGTTTTCATAGTCGCGTATGAGTTCCATGTCGTATTCATCTTCCAGCCTGTCATATATGAGATTCTTCAATGTTGCTGGTGAAAGACCTCCTGCATAGAGAGGGGAGATGGCTTCGAGGGCTTTGCGTTCGTCATCGGTAAAACGCAGATGCAAGATCTTACCCACGATACCTCATCCCTTTCGTCCTTCGGCCTTCTACCTTTATGTTGAATTCATCTTCCAGTCTTTGAAAGATGAAGCGGCGAACAAGCTCGGCATGAGAACAATCATATTTTTTTGCAAGTCGGTCGATCATCTGATATTCAGCATCCGAAAGGTTCATGCGCATCGGGTTGCAAGCGCTTCTTTTTTCCATGATCGCTCCCTCCTTTTTCCTATATTATATTGCGTCCATGTCGTGCCGTCAATCTTCCGCCATGCGTGAAAAATCCTGCATATCCTGCTATACTATAATACACAGGAGAGTCCCATAGGGTCATGGATCAGAGAGAGGAGGCGCGTCGCATTGGAGAAGATCCGCTTGCTGGCGGCGAAGTGCATCAAGGGATATCTGCAGCCGCCGTGCCGCGCCTGCGAGGACGTCTGTCCCGCCGGCGCCTTTCGCTGGGGCGTGCCCGATGCGGGACTGTGCGTGGACTGCGGCCTCTGCACTGCCGTCTGTCCCGCCGCCGCCATCGAGACGCGGCTCGACTATGCGGCGCGGCTTGCGGCCGCTGCCGCCGCGCCCGTCGTGCGGCTCGCGTGCGCGAAAGATGCGCCCGAGACGCAGCTTCCCTGCCTCGGCTTCCTCACGCGCGGCATTCTCTGGTCGCTCGCCTCGAAGAAGGAAGTGCAGCTCGTCGTGGGCGCGTGCCGAAGCTGTCTGCCCGCTGTCCACGCGCACCTCGTCCGCGAGGCTGCCCTTGTCCGGGCGGCCTTGGAGGCGGCGGGGAAGACGCCGCTTCGCCTGCTGGACGAGGAGCCTGCCGCCCGTGCGTACAGCCGCCGCGATTTCTTCCGCCGCTTCCGCGACGTGGCGAAGGAGAAGTTCGGGCAGGGGCGAGGCGGCAGGCTCAGCGGGGGAGGCGTCCCGGCTGCGCCCGCGGCGCTGCAGGGCGGCAGCGGACATGCGGCGATAGGAGAGAAAGCCGGCGAGGATTTGCGCGCGGGTGCAGCAGGGATGCGGGACGAAGATGCTGCATATCCTGCGCTTGCCGCTTTCGACGGATTCTGGTGGTCGTTCGCCGACGGCGCAGAGCCTGCCTCCGTGCACGCCGACCTCGCGCTCTACAGCGGCTGCAACGCCTGCGGCTTCTGCGCGCGCCTGTGCCCGCACGGGGCGCTCGCGGCGGAGGTCGACGGCGCGGACTTCGTGCTCTCCTTCACGCCGCAGCTCTGCAGCGCCTGCGGCCTCTGCACCGTGCGCTGTCCCGGGGAACGCCCTGCGCCTCGCCGCTTCCCCCGCCGCCAAACGCTGGCGCATCCCGCTGCCGCGCTGCGCCTCCTGCAGAGCCCCGTTCCAGCCCATCGGCGCGAGCAAAGATCTGCCGCGCCTGCATGGAGAAGTGAGGGCGAAGCTCCTTGGCGGGAGCTTCATGTATCGCCGGCTTTTTCCCGCACTTGGAAGAAACTGTCTTTGCCAGAGGGCAAATGTCTTTTGACAGTGCGCCGAAGGTATGCTATCCTAGATGAAATACACGCACGCAAAGAGGGGGGATTCATGAGTATGCAGCTGCCTGCACCTGTTCGAAGGATCTGCGCCCCTCTTCTTTTTATATTCTCCGACTATCTTGCTATCCTGCTTGCCGAGAAGATGGCCTTCACCCTGCACGATCTTTATGCCTTCCTTTTGGAGAATCCTTACTATGAGGTGAATACCTACATCTTTTTCTGGATACCCTTGGTGTTCATCGCCTTCCTCGGCATCGAGCAGACCTATACGAAGATGCAGCCGATCTTGGAGACCGTGCGTCAGATCTTCTATGCCGTCTTCTATGCGCTCATCACCTGCATCCTCGTGCTCTACTTCATGAAGGCGAGTTTGTTGGCGTCGAGGCTCTATGTCATTTTCTTCGGCTGCCTTGCTCTGGTGAATGTCTATGCTTCGCGCTACATCGTCATGAAGCTCCTGAAAACGATGGGGCTTCTGCGAAAGCCCGTCATCCTCATCGGCGCCGGGAAGACGGCGGAGCAGGTGTTGGCCTTCTTTGACGGAGACCTGGGCTATCGCTACGAGATCGTAGGCATCCTTGACGACAACCCGATCTCGAAGGAGCTGCCGCAGAAGTTCCTGTTGATGGGGAAATTGGCGGATGCCGCAGAAATCATCCGCACCGCAGGAATCAAGACGGTGATCATCACGGCGCCGGGCATGGCTCCGGCTCGCTTGGAGCGCCTGATCACGGAGATCCAGCCGTTTGTCCGCGACATCTCCTTCGTGCCGGACCTCATGATGCTCCCGCTCGGCAATGTGGGCGTAGAACCCTTTTTCACGGAAAAGGTGTTCATGCTCCACATCCGCAACAATCTGGCGCGCAAGAGGAATCTCTGGGCGAAAAGGATCTTCGATCTGACCGCTGTCATCAGCGGCGGCTTGCTGATCCTGCCGGCCTTGCTGCTCTTGGCTGTCATCGTGGGTATCGACAACCGGGGCAGGATCATCTTCGCGCATCGGCGCGTAGGGAAGGACGGCAAACTCTTTCCCTGCTACAAGTTTCAATCCATGGTGCCCGATGCAGAGAAACGCTTGGAAGAGTACCTCGCCAAGAACCCCGAGGCGCGAAAGGAATGGGAGGAATCGTTCAAGCTCACGAACGATCCGCGCGTCACAAAGCTCGGCGGATTCCTCCGCAGGACGAGCCTCGATGAGCTGCCGCAGCTGTGGAACGTCCTCCGGGCGATATGAGCCTTGTCAGCCGCGTCCCATTGTGGAAAAAAAGAGATCGAGTATTATGGCGACTGCATCCGCGAATACTACATGGTGCCTCCCGGCATCACAGGGATCTGGCAGGTGAACGGACGCAGCGATACGACCTATGAAGAGCGCGTGGCCATGGACACATGGTATGTGCGCAACTGGTCGGTCTGGATCGATCTGGTGTATCTGTTCAAGACGGTGAAGGCTGTTCTTATGGGAAAAGGAGCGTATTAGGTTTTCTCCTAGACGGAAGAGGAGCGTTTGAATTGTTCAGAGATGATCATTTGCCGGTTCGTGTGCTGCAAATCATTGGAAATGTATGCGGCGGTGGAGTGGAATCCGTTGTCATGAACTATTATCGACATATCGATCGCACAAAAGTTCAGTTCGATTTTGTCATCGATGGCTATGAAAAGTCTCTGTTGGATGAAGAGATCGAATTGCTCGGCGGCCGTGTCTATAAGGTCGAACGATACAACAAAAATGTTCTGAAACAGATCTATCAGATCTATCGGATCGTAAAGGATAACAAATATGAGATCGTTCACTCGCACATGAACACCCTTGCCGTATTCTCGCTCTTTGCTGCATGGCTGGGAGGGGCGAAGGTTCGTATCGTGCATAACCATTCCACGTCAGCTCCTGGGGAAGGAATGCGAACCATAATGAAATACATTTTGCGCCCCTTTAGTAAAATATTTGCGAATCATTATGCTGCTTGTTCGCGATTGGCAGGGAGATGGATGTTTGGGGAGATCGAAGATGCTCAGACGGTAGCGATCTTCAATAATGCTGTTGACTTGGATATGTTTTCGTATCGTGAAGATATACGGGAAAACTATAGAAAAAGTTTGCAAATCCCAGAAAATACCTATGTTGTTGGACATATTGGTCGATTTGTGTATCAAAAAGAATCATAAATTTATTGTAGACATTATGCATGAGCTTGTTCGAAAAGATAAGAATATCCTGCTCCTCTTTGTTGGCGATGGTGTGTTAAGAAATGATGTTGCGGCGCAGGTTCATTCTTTGGGATTGGATGAAAAAGTGAGGTTTCTTGGACTGCGCAAGGATGTGGCTGCTCTGTACAATGTCATGGATGTATTTCTTCTTCCTTCTTGGTATGAAGGACTTCCGGTTGTGTCTGTAGAGGCGCAAGCGAACGGACTGCCGTGCATTGTTTCTGATAAGGTATCGGATGAGTGCAAGCTCACGTCGTCTTTATCTTTCATGAGCCTAGAAAAAAATCAGCAGCGGAATGGGCAGACGAAATCCTCTGCAAAAAAAGAGTGCGCAATCCTTATGCGGAGGAAGAATTGGCAGAGGCAGGATTTGACATACGGAAAGAAGCTGGTGGTCTCCAAGAATTTTACAGTGGGCTGGCAATGAAAGTATAGAAAAGATCGAGGGAAGTGATTTCTTGGTCATTTTAGGATATAAAACGGGGCAGTTGGGAAATCGTCTTTTTCAATATGCTCATTGGATGGGGAATGCATGGGAGTATAAGTATTTTCTTTACAATCCTAGTTTTGATGAATATGGACTATACTTTGATAGAAATGAAGAGGATAGCATCTATGAAATGACACGATCTTTCCTTAGTTCTGTTGTTGTACGAAAGATTGTTTTGTTTTTATCGAAAATTATTTTCAAATATATGCATTGCAGCAAAAAAAATGTAGTCGGAAATCGTTGGATTCGTTTCTATAGGATTTTTGATGATGAAGAGTGCAATCTGAGGAATCCTGAGTTTATCAAATTGAGGAATAGTACAAAATGTCTAGTTGTACAAGGGTGGCTATATAGAGATAGTGCATCATTTAACACATATGCAGAACGGATTCGGGAGTTCTTTCGACCGCTTTTAGTACATGAAAGAAATATCGAAAATCTGATGCTTAGCGTAAGAGAGCCTGCTTCCTCCAAAATTGTCATCGGACTACATATGCGTGGCGGAGATTATAAGAGTTTCATGGGAGGAAGATTTTATTACACACCAGAACAATATGGTAGGATTATGCATAAGATTGAAGATCATTTTGGCAAGGAAAAAGTCCGTTGGATTGTTTGTTCTAACGAGACCATTGATATCGAAGCCTTTTCTGCATTTGATGTTATGGTTGGCACTGGTCAGATTGTTGAAGATATGTATACGTTTTCTGTATGTGATTATATCGTAGGCCCGCCGAGCACGTATACTGGATGGGCATCCTTTTATGGGAACAAACCTTTGTATTTTATAGAAGAGATCGAGGGAGAAATTGTATTCAAAAAAATTACGGAATGAGTTCTCGGGCCCAAAAATCAGCATTGTCACAGTAAGTTATAATGCTGCAAAGACGATAGAGCGCACGATCGAGAGTGTTGCGCGGCAATCTTACGAAAGTCTCGAATATATCGTGATCGATGGAGCTTCAACGGATCAGACTGCTGCAATATTAGATAAGCATCGTCACGAAATCAGCGTGCTTCAGAGTGAACCGGACGATGGCATTTACGATGCTATGAACAAGGGCATTCGGTATGCAACGGGAGACTACCTGTATTTTCTGGGTGCAGATGATTGGTTGTGCAACAATGAAGTGATGCGTGAAGTCTCTGCTTTTATCGATACGCACCCAGGGTTTTCTTTTTATATGGGGAATGTTCTTCTGCATCAGGATGTGCATCGATTGGTCAAGCGGAAACGAGCAGACTTTTCAGAAGACGGAATCAAGCGAGGGGATATGTGTCCTCATCAAGGGCTGTTTGCGGATAGGCGCTTGATGAAGGAAGGATTCGATACAAAGTATCGGATTGCAGCCGACTATGAGTTTCTTTTGCGTAATATCCTACAGGGCGAAAATTACTGTACGATGGATATAGATGTCGCTTATTACAGCATTTTCGGAGCGAGTGCGGATCATGCTCTTTACGATGAATATATTGCTGTTATTAAAAAGTATGCAGGAGAAGAATGCCTTGACCGGATCTATGCTCTGCAGGATAATGAAGTGAAGAAGTGCCGCGTTAAAAACCTTGTCAAAAAGCTGTCGATAGCGCTTTTGGGAGAAAAGAATTTTTTGCGTTTGCGGGGATGGAAACCTTTCGATGAAATATGATACAGTGGATAATATGGTATCGGTTGTGATTCCTACATACAATAGAGCAGGTTCCTTGGTCAGAGCTGTTGAGAGCGTGTTGACACAGACGTACTCGGAGCTTGAGGTAATCGTTGTCGATGACGGCAGCACGGATGATACATCTGCTGTCGTTAAGAATTTACAAAAGCACCATGGACTGCGATTGAAATATGTTTATCAAACTAATCGCGGCGTCTCAGCTGCCAGAAATCGAGGTATAAATCAAGCGTCAGGAGAATATATCTCTTTTCTCGACTCTGATGATTATATATACCCGAAGAAGATAGAAAAGCAGATCAGCTTCTTGAAAGACCAAGGGGCGGATGTCTGTTTTTGTAATTACAATGTCATAAGGGAAAAAAAGCGCAGGCGTGGGTTGCGTGGACGGATAGAGAAGCCTTTGCTGCACTATATACAGAGCAAGATGACGCCGCAGACGAATGCCTGGATGATTCGAAGAGATATTCTTGCTAAAGAGGATATTTCCTTCCGTGAAGGGTGTTCATGGGGCGAGGATATGGAGTTTTTTATCAAGGTCATGTATGCGGCGGAAAAAATCGTGTTTTTGGACGAACCACTTTTTGACTACTGTGTAAATGAGAGTGGCCTGTCGCTATTTTCTTGGGATAAACTCGAAAAAGATGTATTCATATGGACCGAAATCTGGCATTGGCTCGAAAACCATGTTGCTGATCAAGAGTTATTGCAAACATATAAAAATGTTATTTTCGGTTACCGCATCCCATCGTTGCTTGTTTATCGTTTGTGGGAGGGACGTAAGATGACAGCGGACGCGAGAGGATATGCAGAGTTGTACCGGCCGTATCTGAAACAAATGAATTGTTCCAATGGTTTGCGCAGTGTGAAACTGGCCATTGTATGGACGCTTTTCAATTTGAAGATGATGTGTGCAAGAAAGTCTGACCGATGAAAAAGATATTGCTTTTACATTCCGGAAGAGCGCATCTGCCAGAGTTGTTGATGTACAAGAAGTTTCTCAAAGAATATTCGTTCGTGGACTGTCAGGAAGCAAAAGGGTATTCGGTCGAGGATTTCGATTTGATTTGGCGTTTTATGGGGACGGATTTTCAGTTTTCTAAAAAGATTCCATGCGTCCATGAGTATGCGTCGTTGTCTGTAGACGAGCGGCAAAGTTGAAAGATTTCATAAAACGAAGCTTCAATGCAAGACCATCGTTGAGAATATTCCTGAACCAAGCGATTCAGAAGCGGTACTCATTTGGTGACCAAGTGCCATATCTTTATCGGGATATGGGCATCGATGAGCATTTTTTTCGTATGGAGGCGACGAGGAAAGAATACGATTTCGTTTATGTCGGAAATATGGGAGCTGATCGAAAGTTTTATAAGGCTTTGGATTTTTTTTCTAGGCATTCGATGGTGAGACTGCTCTTGATCGGAACTCCGGAAGATTCTTTGTATACAGAGTATAAAAAGTTTGATAATCTTGTGTTTGCAGGGAAGATCCCGTATCAAGAAATTCCTGCATTAGCCAGGCAGGCAGAATACGCTCTGAATTATATTCCTGATCGGTATCCGTATAATATACAGACATCAACGAAGCTTTTGGAATATGTTGCGATGGGGTTGAAGGTTCTTACAACGAGTTATTTTTGGGTGAATGATTTTGAAAAGAGCAGGAATATGGCGTTTTATAAATTCAGCGAAGATTTCCATGACCTAGATTTGGAACGCTTAAAGAGTTTCTCTTTTCGCAATACAGCTGTGGATGATTTGCGATGGGAAAATATTTTCAAGTCTTCTGGGATAGAGAGTGCCTTACGTACATTGTTTTGTCAAATGGGATGATTAAGGTTTTGTGGGATGGATTTCCATGACTTCGAAGTGAGGGGATATGATGAAAAAAGCATTGATCACAGGCATCACAGGGCAGGACGGCTCCTATCTGACAGAGCTTCTGCTTGAAAAGGGCTATGAGGTGCATGGCATCATCCGTCGGCACAGCACGCCTTGCACGCAGCGGATCGATCATCTCCTGTCTGATGGTCAATATGACGGAGGGCTCTTTCTCCATCATGGTGATTTGACGGATTCTAGCCATGCGCATACATTGATTCGAGAAATTCAGCCGGACGAGGTCTACAATCTTGCCGCGCAGTCCCATGTGGCCGTGTCGTTCGAGGTGCCGGAGTACACGGCGGAGGCGACGGGCGTCGGGACGATCCGTCTCTTGGAGGCGGTTCGCCAGAGCAAGCCGGATGCACGGTTCTATCAGGCTTCGACCTCGGAGCTTTTCGGCGGCATTCCAGATACGGCGCCGCAGAGCGAGACGACGCCCTTCTATCCGAAGTCGCCGTATGGTGCGGCAAAGCTTTACAGCTTCTGGATCACGAAGAACTATCGTGAGTCCTACGATATGTTCGCTGTGAACGGAATCCTTTTCAATCATGAATCCCCACGGCGCGGCGAGACCTTCGTGACGCGCAAGATCACGCTGGCTGTCGCCCGCATCCATGCAGGGAAGCAGGAAAAGCTTTCTCTCGGCAATCTCGATGCGAAGCGCGATTGGGGATTCGCGGGAGATTATGTCGAGGGCATGTGGCGCATTCTCCAGCATGAGGTGCCCGATGATTATGTGCTTGCGACGAACGAGACGCACACCGTGCGCGAGTTCGCAGAGCTTGCGTTCCGTGAGATCGGCGTCGAGATCGAATGGCGCGGCGAGGGCGTAGAGGAAAAAGGGCTATGACGCAAAGAGCGGCCGGCTGCTCGTCGATGTCGATCCGCGCTATTTCCGTCCGGCGGAAGTGGAGCTTCTCTGGGGCAATGCATCGAAGGCGGAACGTGAGCTTGGCTGGCAGCGCAAGGTATCGTTCTTGGAGCTCGTCCGCATGATGGTACGGGCGGATGTGGAACGGTATGGACGCTGAGATCGCCCAAGAGGGAAGACTGTGCAAGTGCAAGGGAGCGGTGTAGTAATGGAAAAAAATGCAAGAATCTACGTTGCAGGACATCGTGGCATGGTCGGTTCTGCGATCTGTCGGGAGCTTGAGCGGCAGGGGTATGACAATGTTCTCACCAGGACGCATCGTGAGCTTGACCTTTGCCGGCAAGAGGCGGTAGAGGCATTTTTTGCGGAAGAGAGACCGGAGTATGTCTTTCTTGCAGCGGCGAAGGTGGGTGGCATCCAGGCGAACGCGGAGGCGCCAGCCGATTTCATGTATCAGAATATGATGTTGGAGATGAACGTCATCCATGCGGCGTGGAGGAATGGATGCAAGAAGCTGGAATTTCTCGGCTCCTCCTGCATCTATCCGCGCATGGCGCCGCAGCCGATGCGAGAGGACTGTCTCTTGACGTCCTCTTTGGAAGAGACGAACGAGGCGTATGCGCTTGCGAAAATCGCGGGACTCAAATACTGTGCCTACCTGAACCAGCAATATGGGACAGACTATATCTCTGTCATGCCGACGAACCTCTACTACCGAACGACAACTACCATCCGGAGCACAGCCATGTCCTCCCCGCGCTGATCCGACGCTTTCATGAAGCGAAGGAAGCCGGAGCGGAGTTTGTGACCTGCTGGGGGGACGGCTCGCCGCTGCGCGAGTTCCTCTATGTCGACGATCTTGCCGACCTCTGCGTGTTCTTGATGGAGCGCTACAGCGGCGACGAGACGGTCAATGCGGGAAGCGGGAAGGAAATTTCCATTCGAGAGCTGGCAGATATGGTCGCGCGCGCAGTGGACTATCGCGGAAAGATCCTCTGGGATACGAGCAAGCCGAACGGCACGCCGCGAAAGCTCCTCGATGTCTCGAAGGCGGCATCTCTCGGCTGGCGGTACAAGACAGAACTTGAGGATGGGATCCGACTGGCGTATCGAGACTATCTTGAAAGCCCGATGCGCGCGGAGAGATAGCGGGAAAGCTGTATTTTGCGGCAGCAGACGTGACGCATATGTTGACAGAAGATATGTGCGTGTCTATACTGGTTTATGATGGATGTGTTGCTGTTTGGGGGGTGAAGGAATATGGCGTATATCCAGCTGCGGAAATTCGGGCCCGTTTTTGAATGTCAGATGGAGGTTCGCCCGTTTACTGTGTTGACGGGTCCTCAAGCAAGTGGAAAGAGCACGATTGCAAAAGCCATATTCTTCTTTCGAACGGTCGCACAGGATTTTATCGATCAAATCCAGACGCGGACTCGTGAAGATGTATATCATACGACATTCGAAAACGATTTGAAAAAACGTCTGCGCAGCAAATTCTTGCAAATGTTCGGGTCTTCATGGTCGATGCCGCTTGATATGGGGCTGCATTATGAGTATTCGAAGGGGGTTGCGATAGATCTCTGCCTTAAATCCAATGCCATTGCCTCTGTCCGCAACTTTATTGATTTTTCTTTCAGCGATGCGATTCTGGAGTTCATCAAACAATATGAGGATTATACAGAGCGTGGATGGGATGAAGATTCTTGGCAGAAGCTCCAACAGGAGATCCAGGCATTATTCTCGGATGGGTATGACACGATCTATGTCCCGGCAGGCCGCAGCCTGGCTACCCTGCTCACGGATCAGTTGATGCCGCTTCTTTCCTCGGAAGGCCGCAGCCTTGATTTCTGTATGCAGTCGTATGTTCAGAAGATCAGTTCGATCAGACCGCAGATCGGAGGAGGGTTGTCCGATCTCTTGGATTCGGTGCTGCACACCACGCAATTAAGGGTGAATCAAGATGCATTGCGCCGCTTGACGAAGTTGATGCAAGGCGTTCTTCACGCTCGATATGTTTATGACAGAGGCGAAGAGAAGCTATTCTTTGACGAAGATCGCTATGTGAAAATCAATTTCGCCTCTTCCGGCCAGCAGGAATCCGTCTGGGTATTCAACTTGTTGTACTTTCATCTCGTAAAAAACAGGAAGATCTTTTTGATCATGGAAGAACCGGAAGCGCATCTGTACCCAGATTCTCAGAAGAGAATGGCGGAAGCGATCGGCTTGTTTGCGCACGAGGGCAATCAGGTGCTTGTCACAACACACAGCCCGTATATCTTGGGGCAATTCAACAACATGCTGTATGCCGGAGAGCTTCAAGAGCGTGCGGGGGAACGATATGAGCAACAGCTTCATGATGTCCTGCATCCGTTGTCGTATCTTTCCTTTGCCGAGACACGTGCGGTGCATGTCCATGATGGGACGGTGGAGGACGCTGTTCGAAACGGCCTGATCTGTAATGAGCTGATCGATGATGCCTCGAAGGAAATCAATGAGGAAACAGATGCCTTGATGACTGTAGAGGCGCATATGGACGAGGATGTCGGAGATGCTTGAGAAATATCGCAGCCTCTGTCAAGAACGGCAAAAATAATCGTATCCAAGGATTCCGGTGTGGGTAACCCGTCCCAGCATAGAGCCTTGAATGAAGGGCAGGATCGTGTGCGTCAGTATTGCCTGGATGATCGTGCGATTGTGCAGAATGAAGAGCCGCGATGTGATTATCTTGTATTAAATGATGACAAGAAGAGAGCATATTTCATCGAACTGAAAGGAAGGCATATCGAACGTGCGAAGGCGCAGATTGAAAATGCTGAGAGGCTCCTTGCGGGAGATGTTGAAGACTATGCAAGATTTTATCGTATTGTTTACAAGACGGGGACGCAGAGTGTTCGATCGGCTGCAATCAATACTTGGATACGACGGATGGGACGAGTCGGAGGCGTTTGGAGAGTCATCGTGGCAAACCGATGTTGTCAGGAATGTATTGATTCTTGATGGATAAGGCAGATGCGTATGATTACACCGATCGTTTGAGATGAAGATAGGAGCCGTTGGCTAGATGAAATTATTTCTTAAGATTTTTCCATCTTTACGCCGCAGGAATTGCGCTATTGTGCCTTCCTCGTTGCGGTGATGATGGCTGGCGCTGTTCTTGAGGCGATCGGCATCGGGGCGATCCTGCCGCTCATCTCCCTCATGGGGCAGCCGGACTTCCTGGCGCACCATGCAAAGATCGCAGCGTATGCGGCGAAGCTTGGGATCACGACGCATACGGAGTTGATCATTGGACTCTCGCTCCTGCTAATTCTGCTCTATATCTTGAAGAATCTCTACCTCGCATGGCAGCTTCGCCTGCAGATCGACTTTTCCATTTCGAATCAGATCCAGTTTTCTAGGGAAATCATGGCGAGTTACCTTGCCAAACCGTATCTCTTTCATCTGAATCACAACACGGCGGTCCTCCTGCGAAACGTCAATGGCGGTGGCGTCGTCATATTTCCAATATTTTGGTTCCCGCATTCCAGCTTCTGACGGAGATCATCACGGCATTGACCATCTGGGGGATGCTGGTCTTTGCAGACCCTTTCACGGCGATCGTCGTGGCAGGCGTCATGGGTGGACTGATCTACGCACTGCTTCGTTCGTTTCGGCGCAGGATCGCTGAGACAGGGCAGATACAGAATACGTATGCTGCGGCATATGTTCAGGCCGTGAATCAGGGGTTGGGGGCGGTCAAAGAAACGAAGGTCATGCGCAAGGAGCAGTTCTTCCTTCAGGAATTCGTGGAGAACTACGAAAAATATGGGCTGGCGAACGGAAAGTTCATGTTTTTGAACCAGCTCCCTCGCATGATCATCGAGACGCTCATCGTATGCGCATTGCTTTTTCTCATCATTGGGAAGATGGTCATGGGATATACGCCGATGGAAATCGTCCCATTGCTCGGCGTCCTGGCGCTTGCCGCCTTCCGCCTGATGCCGAGCGCGAACCGCATCATAACGCTTTCGAACGGCATCAAATTCCAACTCCCGCTGTTTGATGAACTGTACCGCGAATTGCTCGCGATCAAATCGCGCAAATACCACAAGCGAAAACTCAAGGTCGCCGATCTGCCGCCGCCGCTTCCCTTTGCCGATGTGATTCGTGTGGAGCATCTGGGGTTCTGCTATCCGGGCACTTCGGACGAGGTGCTCAAGGATGTCAGCTTCTCGATACCGAAAGGGAAGTTTGTCGGCATTCTCGGTCCATCGGGCGCGGGAAAGACCACGTTCGTCGATATCCTCTTGGGACTTTTCGTCCCCACGCGCGGCAAGATCACGGTCGATGGCGTAGACATTCGCCAGAAACTTCGTGCATGGCAGGCGAACATCGCCTACGTCCCGCAGTCCATCTATCTGACCGACGCGACCATCCGCGAGAATGTGGCGCTGGGTGAGTCTCCGGAAGAGATTGATGATGCCCGTGTCCATAAGGCGCTTGCCATGGCGGAGCTCGATGCGTTTGTGCATGCGCAGGCGCAGGGAATCGAGACGATGGTCGGCGAGCGCGGCGTCAAGCTCTCCGGCGGACAGCGCCAGCGCATCGGCATCGCGCGCGCCCTCTATCAGCAGCCTGAAGTCCTGATCCTCGATGAAGCGACGTCCGCTCTCGATACGGAGACGGAAAAGAGCATCACCGATACCATACTGAAGTTCAAAGGGCAGATCACGATCGTTGCCATTGCGCATCGTGTCAGCACTCTGGAGGAATGTGATTTCAAAGTGCGGTTTGAGAATGGCCGAGCCCATTGCGCTTGATTGACGTTGAGAAGATGGTTATGAGCTTGCTTAGGGGAGACTACATGGTAATACAAGACTACGAACTGCAGTACCGTACAGCATATGAGGCGAAACGCTATACAGACCGCGATGGGGACGCGATCGCTGCACCCGTTGCGGAGGATCTGTCGCTTCTCATGCGGCGGGCGCGGGCAAAGCGGCGGCAGCTATTCTTTGTCGGCAATGGCGGCAGTGCCGGCATTGCCGTGCATATGACGGCGGATTTCCTCAAGAATGGACGGATGCGCGCGGTCGATCTATACGGGGCGGCAACGCTCACCTGCCTTGGGAATGACTACGGCTATGAATATGTTTTCAGCAAACAGTTGGAGCTTCTGGCTGACCAAGGCGATGTGCTTGTCGCTGTTTCCAGCTCGGGAAATTCGCCGAATATCCTGCGCGCTGCCGAAACCGTGCGTGCTGCCGGTGGAAAGATCATTACATTTACGGGATTCCAAGCGGATAATCTCCTGCGGGCAATGGGGGATCGCAATCTCTATGTTCCTTCTATGGAGTATGGGATTGTAGAGTCCATCCACAACCAGGTTTTGCAGCAAGTTGTTGATGAGATCATGGCGCTGGATGCGCAGGAAGGACGATGAAATGAAATCTATTGTTACGGGCGGCTGCGGCTTTATCGGCTCGCATATCGTCGATCGGCTTCTGGCTGAAGGGCAGGGATGTTGTCGTCATCGACAACTGCAGTACAGGGCGTTTGGAGAATCTGGCACATCATCAGGGAAATGCGCGCCTTACGATTGTTGAAGCGGATATTTGTGATTACGAGACGATTGCGCCGCTCTTTGCGGGCGTGGATTGGGTATTCCATATGGCTGCGCTTGCAGATATCGTGCCCTCGATTCAGAAGCCGCAGGAGTATTTCCATTCCAATGTGGATGGCACATTCTCTGTGCTGCAGGCGGCAAAGGCGGCGAATGTCAAGCGCTTTTTGTATACCGCATCGTCTTCTTGCTACGGCATTCCGGATCGTTTTCCGACGGATGAGCAGGCGGATATACGTCCGGAATACCCATACGCATTGACAAAGCGGCTTGGGGAAGAACTGGCCCTCCATTGGGCGAAAGTCTATAATCTCCCTGTCGTTTCACTCTGCCTGTTCAACGTCTACGGTCCGCGCTCCCGCACATCGGGAACGTATGGCGCGGTGTTCGGCGTGTTCCTCGGACAAAAGCTGGCGGGAAAACCGTATACGATCGTTGGAACGGGCGAACAGACGAGGGATTTCACTTATGTCACCGATATCGTTGATGCATTTTTTACGGCAGCGAAGTCGGATGTCGTCGGCGAGCGCTTCAATGTCGGCAGTGAGCATACGTATTCGGTCAATCGCTTGGTCGAACTTCTCGGTGGACCGGATGCCGAAGTGGTGCATATCCCGAAGCGTCCTGGAGAGCCGGATTGCACTTGGGCAGATACCAAGAAAATCAATGAAATGCTTGATTGGCATCCGAAGGTGACCTTGGAAGAGGGCGTCCAGCACATCTTGGAGCATATTGACTATTGGAAGAAGGCGCCTGTCTGGACGCCGGACACGATACAAGAAGCGACGGCAGATTGGTTCAAATATCTTGGGAATTGAGGTCTGCAGCCATGACAGATGAAAAGATCATCAGCAAAGAAGCTTTTTCTGGGACTGCGGCAGGGCTTTCGCGATGCAGGGAAGAAGGTCGTGCTTTGCCATGGGTCTTCGATCTCCTGCATTATGGCCATATCGAGCATTTGGAAGAGGCGAAGAAGCAGGGGATATCCTCGTCGTTTCCGTGACGGCCGCGCAATATGTCAATAAAGGACCGGGTCGCCCGTACTTTGATGATCGTCAGCGGATGGCCTTTTTGTCGAGCCTTGAGATCGTGGACTATGTCCTTCTGAGCGAGGCTGTCACCGTCCATGAGATTGTTTCCTTCGTGCAGCCGGATGTATATGCGAAGGGGCAGGAGTACGCCCATGCAGAAGATGACGTCACTGGAAATATCGGGCCTGAGCAAAGCGTCGTAGAGAAATACGGCGGCAAGATTTTCTTCACCCAGGGAGAGGTCCATAGTTCGACGAAACTCCTCAACAACTTTTTTGCAGCTCTGCCCGAGAACGTCAAGGAGATGGCCTTTTCCCTGCGCAAAAAGCATGGAACGGATGCCTTTTCCCAGATGCGGGAGGCGGTGGAAAATTTTTCGAAAACCAAGGTTCTGGTCGTTGGCGATGTGATCATCGATGCGTATGTTTTTTTGCAATGTGCAGGGCGTTACGATGAAAGATGCGACATTGTCGGCGTTCTGCGACAGCGAGGAAAACTATGCGGGCGGATCTCTTGCCATTGCGCGCCATTTGGCGAACTTTTCGCAGAATGTCACGCTGCTCTCGATGATGGGGACGGAATACGGTCTCAGGGAGTTCATCGAGGACAAGATGAAAGGCGTTCAGCTGGAACTGCTGCAAGACGACGCCTTTGTGACGCCGCTCAAGCGTCGCTACTTGAAGCAGAATCCCGTTCGGCAGGGAGTACACGAAGCTCTTTTCGATGAACTACCTTCTCAAGCGGGGTCAGCGAAAACGGTTTGATTATTCCGCCTTTCATCAGAAGCTGCGCGATCTGGCGGGGGACTATGATCTTGTCGTCGTATGCGATTATGGTCATGGTCTTCTGGATGATGAGGCGCTCCGTATCCTTGAGGAAAAGGCGAAGTTCCTCGCCGTGAACTGCCAGACGAACAGCTCGAACTACGGAACGAACTTGATCACGAAGTATCATCGAGCCGATTGCTTCGTCGTGGATGAACGCGAGCTGCGCCTTGCCTTCGGGCAGGCGCTGACATCGCGCCATCGGCTGCTGAAACAGCTTTCTGAGAAGCTTCATGCCGGCGTCTCGTGGGCAACGATCGGGGCAGACGGCGCCATTGGCAACACCGAGGATGAACAAGTGCGGATTCCCGCACTCCTGCTGCGCGTGAAGGATACGATCGGCGCGGGAGATGCGTTCTATGCGCTTGCCGCGCTCGCCGCTCTGTACAAGATGCCGCTTGATCTGGCGACCTTGCTCGCCAATGCCGCAGGAGCACTCAAGACGAATGTCGTCGGCAACAAGGAAGCCGTGAAGAAGGTCGATCTGCTCAAATTCCTCAGTACGGTCATGAATGTATAAGGAATCGTTCCTGCGGCCTTATCCTGTGAGGTGAGATGGATGATTGAGAGATTTGAGATGAAGAACTTCGGCGTCAATCGACACATTGCGTGGGAGAAGCTTGCAGGAATCAATGTCTTGATCGGCGAAAATGGGAGCGGCAAGACATCTGTCTTGAAGATGCTGTATGCCGTTTTGCGCTCCCTTGAACTGAACAAGAAGGGGAACGATCCATATAGCTTGGGGAGAATCCTGCCCGATAAATTGTACTGGACATTTCAAGTGAACAAACTGGGAGAGCTAGTAAAAATATGATGAAAAGAGCAAGCAGTGGTATTTCAAAAATAAAAACACAAGGTTTTCTATGGGCGTAATGTCGGAAGGCATTAAGAAACTGGCGATTTTCGATCAACTTCTAGCCAATCGATACTTGTCGCAGCAGTCCATCGTTTTTATCGATGAGCCGGAGGCGTCGCTTCATCCCAAAGCGATTTCGGAGTTCATGGAATTTCTTTATGACATGGCGAAGAATGGCATGCAGATATTCCTTGCGACACATTCCTATTTTGTCATCAAGAAACTATGTCTGATTGCTCGCAGGGAACAGTACTCGATTCCCTTTCTGGGATTAAGCAAGGATGAAACGATCCCCCTGCAATACGAGGATATGATTCATGGGATGCCGGACAACAGCATTGTCGATGAATCGGTTCGCTTGTATCAAGATGAAGTGGATGCTGTACTCGGAGGATAGATATGATTCGCTTTTTGATCGTGTGAGGGCTTAGCGCTGGGGAGGAGTACGATATGGAAATACGAGACGGCGTCAATGCCGTGCCTGAATGCCTTAAGAGGCTGAAGGCCGATGGCAACGATGTAATTCTTTATGGTGCAGGATACTGCGGCCATGAGGCTCTTTCCCTGATGCAGCAGTATGGGATTCCTGTGCGAGCTGTCTGTGATGATTTTCGAGCAGGAGAAGAACTGGACGGTTATGCCATTGTCCGTCTGGATGATGTTCATCCAGATGACCATACGGTTATCTTTATCACGAGTGGGTTCAATGCCAAGATGAAGCAGCGTCTTTCTTCGCTGAATCTTTTGCCGCATTATCGTGAAGTGGATTTTGGCCGTTATGATGCCGATAAGGAAACCCCTTCCTACTTCAAGGAACATGAAAATGAACTGAAGCGAGCATGGAATCTACTGGCAGATGAAAGATCGCGTGAGATATTGCAAAGATTGGTGGATTATCGCATCAGCCGTGATCTGAAGTGCCTCGTTGGAATGGAAGAGGAAAACCAGTATTTTCCGCCCAAGGATTCTATCCCTGTCTTGTGGGATGGCGATGATGTCTTTCTCGATCTGGGAGCATATGACGGTGATTCCCTGCGAAGCTTCATAGAATATACAGGAGACAGATATAAGAAAATCATTGCGGTCGAAGCAAGTCGCAAAAACTATGATATGCTGGTGAAAAACACGGAGAATCTTCCCCGCGTTCGGTGCGTCAACATCGGCATCTATAAGGAAAGAGGTCAAGTCCGCTTTGCATTGAATGATGCCAAGAACAGCTTTGCCAGTGAAGATGGCACGGCTGTCCTGGATGTCGATTCCGTCGATCATATTCTGGACGGGGAAGCCGTGACCACCGTCAAGATGGATATCGAGGGTGCGGAATACGACGCGATTCTGGGTATGGAGAAGACGCTTCAGAATCATCCTGTTCTCATGGTGTCCATCTATCATAAGGTGGAGGATCTCTTCCGTCTGCAGCTCCTGATTGAAAAAATGTGTCCGAATGTGTATGATTACTATATCCGACATTATTCACCGACGGTTATTGAGACGGTATTGTATGCTGTGCCGAAAAGCAAGAGCAAGTGAAACATGGCTTGGAGGAAGATGATATGGATACGAAGAATCGATGGGATGAAGTCAAGCAGCAGTTGGAAGGGGAGTCGCTGACGCTCAGTCCGAAAATGTCCGCTACCCTCCGATATTCGGGAAACGGTTTCCTCTTCATCCTGGCACGCTATAAGTTCGCCTTGAAAATGATGGCGAATAGGAAGAATCTCAAAGTTTTGGATTTGGGATGCAATGATGGTCTTGGCGATCTGATGATTTTGCAGAACTGTCATTGCGACCAAGTCGTTGGCATCGATTTCGATGAAGATGCAATTCGCTGGGCGAATGATAACCTGAAACAAGAGGGACTTGCTTTCATCCAAGGTGATTTCATGGGGGTGGATGTTTTCCCACAGGAAGGGGATTGTGTTGTTTCTTTGGATGTCATCGAACATATTCCCGTGGAACAGGAAGATATGTACTTTCAGACCGTTTGCCGCAATCTGAGGGACGATGGATTCGCTGTCATAGGGACGCCTAATGTGACGATGGTTCCGTATTCAAGCCCTTGGAACAAGATTGCGCATATCAACAATTATGACCAAAAGAGACTGTATGATGCGATGAGCCGTTACTTTGAGAATGTCTTTATTTTTGGTATGAATGATGAGGTTCTTCATACAGGAATGTATCCGATGGCGTGTTATATTATGGCACTGGGATGCGGAAAGAAGAGGCGTATTGATGGGAAATCCGTATAGTTCACTGAAGATTTCATCATAAAGACGTTCTGGATTCCTTGGAACGCAAGGAACATAGAGCGCCGATCTATATTCGCTTAAAACCGACGAATTTCTGCAATCACCATTGTGCATACTGTACCTATGGATCCGGAGATACCTATCAGAAGACGGAGAACCGCGACAGCATAGGGCATCGTGATATGATACCGTGGGATAAGCTCCAAGAGATCATCGCCGATATGGGCGAGATGGGAGTCAAGGCAATCACCTTTTCCGGTGGGGGAGAGCCCTTGACCTATCCGTACATCCGAGAGGCCGTGCAGCAAGTAAAAAGACATGGCATTGACCTCTCTATGATCACCAATGGTCAGCTTTTAAAAGGCAATATTGCAGAAGAGTTCTATTCGGCAAAATGGGTGCGGATTTCGTTTGATGCTCCGCTGGCATCCGTGTATTCGTCCCTGCGCCGTATTCCGGAAACCTCCTTTTATAAAGTCTGTGAGAATATCCGCAGCTTCGCACAGAATAAAGATAGGGACTGTGTGCTCGGCGTGAATTTCGTCATCAGCAAGGCGAACTGTGATTATGTATACGAGGCTGCGGCTCTACTGAAAGACTTAGGGGTGGACAATGTCAAATTCGCTGCTGTTGTGGAGAACGAACCACGCTATCACCTCGATATTAAAGACAAGGTGATTGAGCAGTTGCATCGTGCGCAAAAGGAGCTTGTGGATCCTTTTGACAGGCATACGTTTCGCATCGTTAACAATTACGAGAACGATTGGATGGATAAGAACTTCACCACACAGCCTTTTGAGACTTGCTACACTTGTCGATTGATCACGGTCATAGCGGCGGATCAGAGGGTCTATTTGTGCCATACACGCGCGTACGATTCGCAGGCTGTGGTTGGAGACCTTCATCACCAATCATTTCGTGAGATGTGGTTTTCCGACACAACGAAAAAACGGTTGGAAAACCTTCAACCGCAACGGGATTGTCGCAATTTCTGCGTATATGAGGCAAGAAATCAGTTGATTCAAGCCTATTTTGATACGGACGTGCGGCATGTCAACTTTATTTGATGGTATATACATTGACTCTTAGCAGATTGTGGAGGGATTGATATGTTGGATTTTCTGGTAAAAGCACCGAATAAAATGGCATTGTTATTAGAAAAACTGAAGAATGTTTCAGATCCGTTGTATCTTTTTGGTGCGGGTAATTGCGGTGAGCACTATTTGCATGTGTTGGGCGAAAACGGCATACCAGTAGAAGCTTTTTTGGACGATGATCCCAAGAAACAGAAAATGGGCTTTCATGGAAAATCTGTTTTTTCTCCTGAAATGATGGAGGGATGTGCTGGCACAATTCTAATTTCTTCGTATGGGCCAAACACTCTTATGAAGCGCTTGGAAGGGATTAGCCCGGACTTGTTGAAACGCGTATTGTGGTCGGAGTTCTTCTTATGGGAAGATGGTTTAGACTACTATTCTTACTATATGAAACACGCAACAGAACTCGAACAAGTCTATGGATTGCTCGAAGATGAACGGTCGAAGGAAGTGTTTCGAAACCTTTTAAATTACAAGGTGAGCCGGGATATTTCTTTAGTCACATCCATCAATGACCTTGGTTGTTGCGACCAGTATTTTGATAGATCGATTGTGAACTTTGGTCAAGGAGAAGTATTCGTCGATCTAGGTGCTTACATTGGTGATACGGTTGATTCCTTTGTGAAGCATATCCGTACATCTGGTGCATCGTATGATCATATTTATGCGTTCGAGCCCGATCCAGATAATTTTGCTGAACTCCAGCGGCGCACTGCACAATATCCTAATATCTCCTATATCAATAAGGGGGCGTATTCGGAGAATACGATTCTGCACTTTTCTGCGGAAGGAACATGGACTTCTTTCTTGGATGATCGAGGGGACATTGAAGTATCCGTTTGTGCCCTTGATGAGGAGATTGGAGATAGGGTTACCTTTATGAAGGCGGATATAGAGGGCGCAGAGATGCAGGCGATCAAAGGGGCAGAAAGTATGATCAGAGAGTATAAACCAACAATTGCATTTTCTGTCTACCATAAAAAAGAAGACATTTTTGCTATTCCTTTGCGATTGCACGAACTGAATCAAGGCTATAAATTCTATATGAGACATTATGGAGATATTCCCATTGATTCCATCGTCTATGCAATTGATAGTAATAGAGCATGAATTGAGAACATCTTATTCAACTTGTATCAGTTAATGTGGAACGAGTGTGATAACAACTATGGACTTGGAAAAAATAGCACAGGATCTTCGGTTGGACATTTTGAGAATGTTTTATCTTTCGGGTACCGGACATATGGCGCCGGCACTCTCCTGTGTGGATATCTTTACAACACTTTATTTTGGAGATGTCATTTCATGGGATGAGAGGTTCTCAGAAGAGCGAGATCGCATTATTCTAAGCAAAGGACATGCCTGTGCTGCTCTTTATGCGGTTCTGGCTCGTGCAGGATATTTTCCGCGCGAGGAACTCTTGACTTTTTATCAAAAGAACACGCGTCTTGGAGGTCATCCTTGTGTTGCCCTGCATGGTATCGAGACTGCTACTGGCGCACTAGGACACGGTATATGTTTTGCTACAGGAACGGCACTTGCTGCAAAAATTGATGAAAAGTCGTATAGAACCTATGTCGTCATGGGAGACGGTGAGTCTCAAGAAGGCTCAGTGTGGGAAGCTGCTGCTTTTGCTGCGAATCAGGGGTTGTCAAATATGACGGTTGTTGTGGACTGCAATGGATTGCAGGCAAGTACGTATATTGATGACATATCACCGATCGAACCATTGAAAAATAAGTGGCAATCTTTCGGCTGGGCGGCATTGGAATGCTCGGGGCATAACTTTTCCGAGCTTTTACATGCTTTTGGACGTGCCAAAGAGATGGATCGTCCAACTGTTATTCTAGCGCGGACAATCAAGGGGAAAGGTGTTTCTTTTGCAGAGAACAATCCTGCATGGCACAGTCGTGCGCCGAAGGGAGCAGAGTGGGATAAGATATGCGGGGAATACCATATTGAAAAAGAGGAGCTGACGCATCTATGAGAAATGCAAGCACTCGGATGGTCTATGAGTTGGCAAAACAGGACAAGAATGTCATGGCATTGACGGCGGATAATGCAAATGAAATTTATAATGAGTTGAAGTGCCATATGCCGAAGCAATATATGGATTATGGGATTGCTGAAGAAAATATGGTGGCGAGTGCTGCAGGGCTTGCATCCTGTGGCAAGATTCCCTTTCTCTATACGATTACGAACTTCATGTCGATGCATGCTTTTGAGTTCATTCGGAATGATGTCTGTATCGCGAATCAGAATGTCAAGTTTCTCGGACGCTCCTCTGGACTGGTGAGCAGCAGCATGGGGGCGACGCATCAGGGGACGGAAGAGGTTGCTCTTCTCCGAGCTCTTCCCAATATGCTTGTCATCACACCGGCCACACCGATCGAAGCGAGAGAAGCGACGAAATTTTCCTATCAGCATAATGGTCCCGTATATATTCGTCTGGAAGGATTTAATGAGCCAGAGTTTTATGGCGAGGATTATCAATTCGTTGTAGGACGGGGACATGTTCTGAGAGATGGCAGGGATGCGACGGTCATCTCCATGGGGTCTGTCGTCAATGAGGTACTCAAAGCAGCCGAGGGGTTGGAGTCAGATGGCATTCGTCTGCGCGTTATCAATATGCCCATGGTGCATCCGATCGACCGAGATTTGATTGTTGCGGCGGCAAAAGAGACAGGACACATCATCACATTGGAAGAGCACAGCATCCATGGTGGGCTTGGCAGTGCTGTTGCAGAGGTGCTTGCGGAGTGTGGTCTTGCGGTATCGTTCCGACGCATGGGGCTTGACGGCTGTGCGAAAGGCTGCGGTAATCGCGAGGCGATGCGGGAGATCAATGGACTTGCATCTGAAATATTGCAGTGAATGTTCGGGAGATGTTGGTGCGATGAGAGTCCTCGTGACAGGTGCTGGAGGCTTTGCGGGGTGTCGGACAGCGGAGCAGCTTCATCTATGCGGATTTGATGTAGTTGGAACGGTACATTCCAGCCGTATCGAAGTGCCGTTTGAAACAGTGCAGATGGATCTTGCCGAGCCGTGGATGGAAATGGGGCAATTCGATGCGATTGTTCATGCCGCTGGAAGTCTGCCCTATCGCGAGAAAGATTTCCGCATATACATGCGGAACAATGTCGATGTGATGAGACACCTTATCGACTATGCAAGACAACATGATGTGCACAGAGTCGTTTATTTTTTAACAATCGGTGTCTATGGCGAGTTTCGTGACGAGGACATTGATGAAAACTCTGACCGCATCAATCCAGACGCATACGGACTGACGAAGTATGCCGCAGAGTGCCTGCTCCGTGAAGAGCCATCGATTGAGAGCGTCAGTTTGCGGATGCCGGGCATTATCGGTGCCGGCTCGCGTGGTGTCTGGCTGCCGAATACCATCGAGAAGTTTCGGCGCAATGAGCTGGTACGCATTTATTCGCCGGATTTTTGCAACGCGGAATTTTGTCTGGAACGATGATTTGGCGAACTTTGTCGTGCATCTCCTGCAAATGGAATCATGGAAGTATGATATTGTATGTCTTGCCTCCCATGAGAAGACAACAGTGCGGGAGCTTGTTCATGAGATCAAGAGATTGACCGGATCCGCCTCTGAGATCATCGTGGACAACGATATGAAAAATCCGTTCTGTTTGGATGACAGTCGTGCGATGGATATGGACTATGTGTCGATTTCACCGATAGAGATGGTGGAGAGGATGTTATGCAGCTAGTATCGAAGATACAGAGAAAGCTTCTAAAAGGGGTTGCTCGTTCCTGTTCTTTTATCATCGATGAGATGCCATTGAAAATTGATAGAAAAAAATATGTTTATTACCGAATTCAAAGTGTATTGCGAAATGTTAGTTTTTCTTATTCAGATGATTTATCCATGAAGCGACTATTGATGGAAGAATATGAAAAAAAAGTTGTATCATGGGATGAAAAAATGACCTATAAGAAGCGATTGGAGGAGTTAGATAAACGTTATAAAAAGAATCTATATTCTAAGACCACAGGCTATGAATATGGGGAATATGTGCGTAAATTATTGGTATAAAAAAATAATCCTAGAGAAAAACAATGCCGATTTGATTGTATTGATGAATTATGATAGGGAAGAGCCGATATATTCAGCACAGCATCCGATGGTGGCAAATCGATATTTTTATGATAAAACTGCATCAATAGTTGAAACTATTGATGCAGATGATGCACCTTTTTGGGGCTATGTCATAAAAAATACGCACGGGTTTGTGCGATGTGAAAATTTAAAGGGATTATTTTTTTGGTTTTCTCAAAAACCAGATGCAGCTACACATCTCCAAGAAAACCAATATCCGACACAATGCTATATGGAATATACTCATTTAGAACAGCAGAAGGGGATAGAGGCTCTGAAAGCTGTGGGATGCAAAGCGAAGCACTACGTTTGTGTTTTTTCACGAAATAATGACTATCATGGAGTTTACTATAATGATGCAGAAGAGCGAGATAAGAATATTACGAGGACACGAAACTCCTGTGTCGAGGATTTCCTTCTCGCCAGTGAGAGTCTTGCAGAATCTGATATAAAATCTATAAGAGTTGGGGCTGTTGATTTTCGGAAAATAAAGGGAGGAAACCTTATAGACTATACGAACACCTTTCGTTCAGAGTTCATGGATTTTTATCTGATGGGACATGCTAAGTTCTTTTTGGGAGATGCTAGTGGCATTATGTATATTCCCTTACTTCAGAATGTTCCCTTGGCTGTTACAAACAATCTTGCGATTATTTGGCACATGGAGTATATCAGTAACCATAACAGCAAAAGATGTCTCAGTATCTATAAAAAATGGTATGATAGGAACAGGGGGCGTTATTTGTCCATTCGTGAGATTTTGATGTTGAGTCGGGAAATCGGTGTGTCCACAGAAGTAGAACTGCAAATCTACCACGACCAAGGAATTGAGTTCCATGCAAATTCGGCAGAGGAAATTCGTGATTTAGCCGTCGAAATGAATGGACGTTTGGATGGGGTATGGGTGGATCCTCCGCAAGCAAAACTGTTGCGTGAACGATATTGGGAGATTGTCAATCAGACATTGGAAAAATCACCGCATCGAATGATGCTACTAGACTATGAGCCTGGAAGCCTCTTCCTATTAAAGAATCAGTGGTTATTAGAATAAATACGGAGGTTTGAACATGGGGATAAAGAGACGACTGAAACACTTGAGGAATAGAATATTTGGAATAGATTTCACGATTTTGGATGAATTGTACTGGGCACAGGTTTATAACAGCACCATTCAAAACAGTGCGTGGTTGGAGGATAAATCCATATCGCCTGGACGGTGGGCAGTTGGGTATAATTATTTATATGTGTTATATCGCATCTTAGATGATATAAGACCCTCGCATATTCTGGAACTTGGACTTGGTCAAAGTACGAAAATTATTGGACAGTATGCGACATTTCCTGAAATGTCAGGAAAAATCGAACATGTCGTTGTTGAGCATGACACTGAATGGGCAAAATTTTTTTTCGGGAGGAATAAGTCTTTGTGTCAAAATACGCAGGTCGTTACACTGCCTTTGATTGATGTTGAAAAGGAGGGGGAGCGATTCAAAGCATATGATGGGTTTCAACATATGATAGATACTATGAATATGAGGTTTAATGTGTTGTCCATAGACGGACCGTTAGGTTCTAGTGAACATTGGGGGCGGCGGGATATTTTGCCTTGTTTGCCTGACTGTCTCGATGATGACTTTGCTATTATTTTCGATGATTATGGGCAGAGAAAGTCTACGTTTCATATAATTGAAGATGCGGAAGATATTCTTCGAAAGAACGACATAGAATTTATTAAAGGGATATATCCTGGCGTTGCACATAAGGGGGTGTGTGTCCTAGTATCGAAATCCTGGAAGTTTCTTGCCTCGCTATAAGTAAGATTTACTGGGTCGGAGTGGTACAATGTATATCGTACGATTTCAAGGTGGACTGGGAAATCAGATGTTTCAAGCATGCTTCCTTTGGATGTTAGAGTTACTATATCCTCAAAAAAAAGTTTTAGCGGATTTGACTCCTTACCGAAGATATGCATATCATCATGGGTATGAGATAAAAAGAATATTTAATATCTCTTTATCAGAAGCGTCTAGCAAGGAGCTTATGGTAGCGACTTGTTTTGAATCATGTCTTGGAGGGTCGTTACTTAAAGTTTGGAGGAAAGTGTTTTCTGTAAGAAAAAAAAACCATAATGAGTTGCGTGAAGATACATCGAGTTCTAAGGCTCGCGATATGTTTTATGCAGACTTGTTCCCACTTAAGGAAGATAATTTGTATCTAAATGGGGTATGGGTATGGGGATTCAATGAGGCATATCAGCTAGATCATCCAGCGATTATTCATGCTTGGCGAAAAAAAAATAAAGCAGGAATTTGTTTTTCCTGGCGAAGTATACCTTGAGCAAGAGGCCTTGATTAAAGATATGCAGAAACGAGAGTCTGTTTCCGTTCATTTACGCCGTGGAGATTATGTGGGAACAAATTTCGATGTGTGTACTCAGAGCTATTATGAAGCTGCTCGATCTTACATGGAGGAGAAGCTCGATCACCCTACATACTATGTCTTTTCCGATGATATGTCATATGCCAAGGAATGTTTTCAACACTGGGATACCGTTGAATTCATAGATGGGCATTATGGGGATGACGCATGGAAGGATATGTTCTTGATGAGCCAATGTCGACATCATATTATTGCGAACAGTACATTTAGTTTTTGGGGAGCATATTTGGGAAAGAGTGATTCTCTTGTAATTGCGCCGAAAGAATATTACCGAAATGAAAAAGGGTTCTGTTTGGCAAAAAAAGAGTGGATCACTCTATAAATACTGCATACGGAAAGAGGCTCTGTCATGAAAATAGCAATTGCCGGCACCGGATATGTAGGCCTTGCAAACGGTATCTTGTTGGCACAGCACCATGAGGTATATGCATACGATATCGTTCAGGAGAAAGTGGATCAGTTGAATCAGGGACAATCACCTATTGCTGACCGTGACATTGAGGAATATCTTCATAGTGGGAGGATTTCATTTCGTGCAACAATAAATGAAGCAGAAGCCTTTTGTGATGCGGAGTACATCATCATAGCTACGCCGACAGATTATGATACACGGCGGAATTTTTTTGATACATCATCGATTGAAGATGTGCTTGAAAAAATAATCAGGCTCAATCCTACAGCGAATATTGTTATCAAATCTACTGTTCCGGTTGGCTACACGAAGTCGCTACAGCGATATTATCAGATGGAGAATATCTTTTTTGCGCCAGAGTTTTTGCGCGAAGGCAAGGCGCTCTATGACAATCTCCATCCATCGCGGATTATCATGGGAGCCAAGACAAAAGCAGCGAAGAAATTTGCAGATATTCTTGTCGAAGCAGCAATCGAGAAGGATGTTCCTGTTCTCTTTATGGACTCTACGGAAGCAGAGGCTGTCAAACTTTTTGCTAATACCTATCTGGCGCTTCGTGTTGCATATTTTAACGAACTGGACAGCTATGCAGAGCTTCGCGGCCTCGACAGTGCACAGATCATCAAGGGCGTTTGCCTTGACCCGCGCATCGGGCAAGAGTACAATAATCCTTCCTTTGGCTATGGTGGATACTGCCTCCCGAAGGATACGAAGCAGCTTTTGGCGAACTATAAAGATATTCCACAAAATCTGATCACAGCGATTGTGCAGGCGAATCATACGCGCAAGGATCATATCACAGAGATGATCCTTGCGCGTGATCCACAAACGGTAGGGATTTATCGTTTGACTATGAAGACTGGATCAGATAATTTTCGCGCGTCAGCGATTCAAGGAATCATCAAGCGACTTCGCGCGGAAGGAAAGAAGATTCTTGTATATGAACCTGCGGCACGACAGACAGAAATATTTCATGCTCCTGTTATAGGTGATCTTTTGGCCTTCAAAGAGAAAAGTGATATCATTGTTGCAAATCGCTGGTCGACGGATCTCACGGACGTAAAGACAAAGTTTATACAAGAGATATATTTCAGCGGGATTAGGTGATGGTTTTGAAATATGCAGATATCCTTTGGGATCACGATGAGACAGCGCATGAGCAGTACATGAACAACCTTGCGCCGATTGTTTTGTTTACCTACAATCGCTTGGATCATACTCAAAAAACGATTGAGGCGCTGAAGGAGAATATGTATGCGAAGGAGAGTGTTCTCTTTATTTATTCGGATGCTCCGAGACGAGAGCAGGACGTTCATTCTGTACAATGTGTTCGTGATTACCTTCAGACGATTGATGGCTTTCGGGATGTCCATATCACCATGCGAGAAGAGAACTGGGGGCTTGCACGCAATATCATGGATGGTGTGACGCAAGTTGTCAATCAATATGGGAAGATTATTGTCCTTGAAGATGACATTGTCACCTCAAGGTATTTCCTGAAGTACATGAATGATGCATTGTCTCTTTACAAGAATGTATCCCGTGTTATGAGTGTTTCGGGCTATATGTACCCCATTAAAAAGGACGGCTTGTCGGAAAGCTTTTTTATAAATACTGGATATTGCTGGGGATGGGCTACATGGGCAGACGCTTGGTCGCGTTTTGAGCGGAATCCGGAAAAACTGATGCAAGAATTTACACGGGATGATATTTATCATTTTAATCTTGAAGGAACAGCGGATTTTTGGCAACAGGTTGTCGATAACGCATCAGGGAAACTGTACACGTGGGCAGTCTTCTGGGATGCAACTCTTTTTCAAAATCGAGGACTGATATTGGCACCGAGAGAGTCGCTTACCTTTAACGTGGGGATGGACGGAACAGGGGAGCATTGTAGTTCGACAGAATTATATGATACTGTGATAAATCAAATCCAATCCAGCGGTTTCCCGTAGAAATTCAAGAATCAACCCTTGCAAGGGAGCGTCATCGTATTTTCTTTGGACGTCAGAAGCCGGGGCTTCTCAGCCGTTTGGTAAGAAAGGGGCGGAATGGTATACGAAGGCTCTTTGCCTGATTTAGTATGTGTCATGGTAGTGATTTATAGTAGGAGGGATATCCGTGGAGTTCATTCCTGTTTATCAGCCGTCTTTGACCGGCAATGAGAAGAAATATGTCAATGAGTGCTTGGATACGAGCTGGATCTCGGCAAAGGGAAAGTTTGTCGAGCAGTTTGAAACTGCATTTGCAAAGTATATTGGAGCAGATCATGCGATTACGGTTGCGAATGGGACGGTGGCGCTTCATCTGGCGTTGATCGCTTTGGGCATTGGACGCGGCGATGAGGTGATTGTGCCGACGCTGACCTATGTGGCATCGGTCAATGCGATTGCCTACACGGAGGCAACGCCTGTTTTTGTTGATTCGCTCAAGAGTAACTGGCAAGTGGATCCAGATGACATCGAGCGTAAGATCACGGAGAAGACGAAGGCGATCATGGTGGTGCATCTCTATGGTCATCCCTGTGATATGGAGCGTATCATGGCGATCGCCAAGAAGCATGATCTCTTTGTAGTGGAGGATTGCGCGGAGGGATTCGGCAGCTATTTTGCGGGGCAGCACGTCGGTACGTTCGGCGACATATCGACGTTCAGCTTTTATGGCAATAAGACCATTACGACTGGAGAAGGCGGTATGGTCGTGACGAATGATGAAACGCTCTATGCTCGTGCAACGCATCTCAAGGATCAGGGGATGGCGAAGTTCCGTCAATATTGGCACGATGTCATTGGGTACAATTATCGTATGACGAATATCTGTGCGGCAATCGGTCTTGCCCAGTTGGAGCAAGCGGAAAAGTTCCTGCATCAGAAAAGGGATGTCGCTGCATGGTATCAGAAGTATTTGCAGGGGAACGCCGGTAGAATTCCATCAAGAAGACGCGAATGTTCATCATTCCTATTGGATGTGTTCGATTCTTGTTCCGAAGAGCGCGGAGCGCGATCCGCTGCGTGAATTGCTGAAGGAACGGAATGTTGAGACGCGCCCGGTTTTCTATCCTGTTCATACGATGCCGATGTACTCACAAAAATACCAGAAGCACAAGAATGCTGAGGATATCGGATGGCGTGGCATGAATCTGCCGAGCTGGCAGGGGTTGAGCGAGGATCGGGTCAAATATATCTGCGATGTGATTCATGAGTTTTATCAATAACATTTTAGAAACTGTTGTTGTTATGGAAGGATAATACATTATGTTTGGAAAAATCATGACGTTGAAAAAACATTTGAATCAGATTCCCCAAATTATGAAATCGATTGAACAAGTGCGTTTTTCTATTGGGGTACAGCAGGCTGCTGCTATAAGAGCGGGAGGAGAGCGTGAGTTTCAAGTTTTTTCACAGGCTGGGGAAGATGGTATTATTCAATGGTTGATTCAGAATATCGCTATACGAAATAAACGTTTTATTGAGTTTGGGGCATCAAATTATGTTGAATCAAACACAAGGTTCCTACTCATGCATGATGATTGGTCTGGCTTCATTATGGATGGCAGTGAGGATAATATAACATATGTTCGAAGTGATGAAATTTGCTGGCGGCATGATTTGCACACGGCCACAGCATTTATTACTGCTGAGAATATCAATGATCTCATCCGTGATAATGGATTTGCAGGGGAAGTTGGACTTTTATCGATTGATATTGATGGGAATGATTATTGGGTTTGGAATGCAATTAATTGCGTGCAGCCAGATATTATAATATGCGAATACAATAGTCGTCTGGGGTGCGAGCGCGCCATTACAATACCTTATGATCCAAAATTCCATGTATCCCGAGCGCACTATTCTTGTTTATATTACGGTGCCAGCATCAAGGCTTTAACTCATTTGGCAAGAAAAAAGGGATACGCATTAGTATATGGAAACAAATTTGGAAGCAATCTTTTTTTCGTTCGGCGAGAACTTTTGAATGACGTTGTATGTGAAAAAACAATTGAGGAATGTTACGTGAGAGCTAAGTTCCGGGAGGCGAGAGATTCGAACGGCAACCTAGCATTGCTTACAATCGAAGAAGAAGAAAAAATACTGGATGGAATGTTGTTTATAGATGTCTTGGATATGCACTAAATATTTGAGAGATCATCTATGAGAGGTAGGGAATCGTGTGAAGGTTGCGATGCTCGGGGCAGGATTTATCGGTTGGGGTGGAGGCGTCGACTTTCTGAAGGCATACATCGCTCCTCTGCAACGATTGGATGACTGCGAGGTTTATGTCTTTATACCGCAGGACAGCTGGATTCGCAAGATTGCTCGTGAGGTGCGGCATCGCTTGTGGACGAAAGTTCTGCGCAGACCGATTGGACGCTATACAGCTCCTCTTACAACGAGCGAACTGGTTGATGTATTCTGCAGCGACTGTGTTCATGTTGTTGTTTATGATACCTATTGGAATGTATTGTCTGACTTGAAACGAGCCTTGAAAGAGCACCATATGGATGTTGTCTTTCCTACCATCCTGGATCTGGGGCGGAGTTTTCCTATACCGTGGATTCCCTATCTCCCAGATTTGCAGCATAAGTATTATCCTGAGTTCTTTTTCGACGAGGAGATCAGGGATCGAGATATTTCTTTTCAGCAGCTGCTTCGTTCGGCAAACAGTGTCATTGTAGAAGCCCAAGATGTGAAGAACGACTTGCAGAAGTTCTATGACGTGGGAGATACGGAGATCTTCGTTATGCCGTATACTGCCGTTCCGGAGGACGGGTGGTTTTCTCTTGAGGATGTGGATCTTGAAAAGTATCATCTCCCTGCGAAGTATTTTCTGATTTCCAACCAGTTCTGGCTTCACAAAGACCATAAAACCGCATTTGATGCATTAAAACTTTTGCATGATGAAGGATATACGAACTATCATATTGTGTGCACGGGCAAGACGGACGATTATAGAGATTCTGGATATTTTCAGCGATTGCTTGAAGGTTTGCACAAAAATAAGATGGAGGATTATGTCCATTTTTTAGGGTATATTCCCAAACGAGATCAGATCAAGATTCTTTGCCAGTCGCAGGCTGCGCTTCAGCCCACGTTGTTTGAAGGGAATCCGGGCGGAGGCATTGCGTACAACGCCATATCCTTAGGGATGCCGATTATCCTGTCGGATATCCCGGTTAACTTGGAACTGAAATCGCCGCTTGCATATTTTTTCAAGAAGCAGTCTCCCGAAAGTCTTAAGGATACGATGGTGAATTTTATCGAAGGAAATAAAGAACGGCTGCAATATAGTCGGGAAGAACTGATGGAGCAAGGGGCGGCGCGTTTAGAACAATTGACATGCGCCATACATGAAGTTTTGCGATATAACTTGGAGGGAATGGGCGTTGATTCGTAGCGTTCTAAAGCGGTTGAAGCGGTGCTTTCATCCGCTCCTGCCGTCAGATTCATAGCGGTGGAACCGAACAGGGAAGCGGGGTGGATTCAGGATGCAGATTGTATTGCTTTCGGGCGGCGCGGGGAAGAGGCTTTGGCCGCTTTCCAATGATCTTTATTCCAAGCAGTTCCTCCGGCTGTTGAAGCGGGAGGATGGGAGCCGCGAGTCGATGATCCAGCGCGTCTGCCGACAGGTGCGGAGCGCTGCGCCGGATGTGCCCATAACCATTGCGACGGGGCGGGAGCAGACGTCTCTGATTCGTCGTCAGCTTGGTTCTGCCGTGAACATCTCGGTGGAGCCGTGCCGGCGCGATACGTTTCCGGCGATCGCCTTGGTTTCTGCGTATCTGCATGAGGTGCGCGGCGTGCCCCTGGATGAGGCTGTGGCGATCTGCCCGGCAGATCCCTACGTCGATGCAGAATATTTCCGTGCCGTCGTCCGTCTGCTCCGAGAGGCCGAGAGAAAAGGCGCTGCCGATCTCATCTTGATGGGAGTCGAGCCGACGTATCCGAGTGAGAAGTATGGCTATATCATGCCGGCGTCTCCAGAGCCGCAGAGCTTGGTGCAGTCGTTCAAGGAAAAGCCGGACAAGGAAACGGCCGCTGCATACATAGAAAAGGGCGCTCTATGGAACAGCGGCGTCTTTGCGTTCAAGCTGGGGTATGCGCTCGGCAAGGCTCGTGAGCTGCTGGGCTATACGGATTATGAAGATCTCTTCCATCGCTATGAGGGGCTTTCCAAGATCAGCTTTGATTATGCGGTGGTCGAGAAGGAGCGGAATATCGTCGTTCAGCGCTACAGCGGCACATGGCTCGATATAGGGACGTGGAACACGCTCGCGGCGGTGATGCCCGAGCATACGATCGGCCGCGTCACGATGGACGAGACCTGCAGGAATGTCCATGTCGTGAATACGATGCCGATGCCGATCCTCTGCATGGGCTTGAAGGATGCCGTGGTTGCGGCAAGTCCGGAGGGCATACTGATCGCGGACAAGGAGCGCTCCAGTGCGATGAAGCCTTATGCGGAGCGGCTGCATACGCCCGTGATGTATGCAGAGAAATCATGGGGCGAGTTCCGCATCGTCGATGCGGAGACGGAGAGTCTCACGATCAAGATTACGCTCAGTCCGGGAAATGCGCTCACCTATCACCTGCACGAACGGCGCGATGAGACGTGGACGGTGATCGAGGGCCGCGGCTGGGTGAAGCTCGATGGCAACGAATTCGCCGTCGCCCAGGGGCAGACGGTGCGGATCCCGCGCGGATCTTTTCATACGATACGAGCGGAAACTTTGCTCAAGGTGATGGAGATCCAGACGGGGGAGGATATCGATGTGGAGGACAAAATCGTGTGGGGAGGGTGAAAGCGAAAAGAGCGGCAGGCAGCCGATCATGCTGCGGCACAAGATAGCAAGGTGATCTTATCCGATCTTTGCTTCGAGGCATGGTCTGGCCTGCCGTTTGAAGAGGGCGGCGGCGCATTGACATATGGAATCTTCAGATTTTTCTTGCAATAAAAAGGAAATGCTCCCCTGCTTGTCGAAATAAAGCGTAGTCGAAAGCGGTGGAGCAGAGGGCATGGAGGGGCGATGATGATGGCGTATCTTGCACGCAGGCGGATGGAGGATTCGAAGGGGCAGACGGTGCCGGAGCATCTCCTCCATGTGGGGGAGGTCATGGCGGGGTTCGCCGCTGGCATCGGGTTTCGCAGATGGCGCGACTGATCGGTCTCTTGCATGATCTCGGCAAGTGCACGGAGGAGTTTGCCGCGTATCTCGATTGGTGCCGCGCCAATCCGGGCGACAGCAGCCGCAGGGGCACGGTCGATCATGCCACGGCGGGCGGCCAGCTGCTGCGGCGGCGGTATGGCGCGCATTCGGAGGACGGGCGGCTGGCGGCGGATCTGGCATCGCTCGTGATCTTTTCGCATCATGCGGGGCTTCTCAACTATGTCGACAAGGAAGGGAAGGCCGACTTCGAGCGCCGCATGGAGAAGGATGGGGTTTTGGCGTGTGTCGATCTCGCGTATTATCATCGCGAGGTCATCGAAGAAGCGGCGCTCGACCGTCTTTTTCGAGGAGGCGGTCGGCGAGTTTTCTGCGCTCGATAAAAAGGATCGGAAGATGCTTTCCTGTGGAAAGCGAGATGTATTATTTCTCGTGGGGCATGGTGCACAAGCTGTTGTTCAGCATGTTGGTCGATGCGGATCGCTTGGACAGCGCCGAGTTCGAACTGGACGCGCGTCTGATCCGGCAGTGGCAGACGGAGAAGTTGTGGGAAGAGTTTTCGGTACGTCTGGAGGAGAAGGTTGAGGGGTTTCCTGTGCCAGAGGAGGAGATGGCGAGGAAGGTCGCCGGACTGCGGCGGCAGATCAGCGACGATTGCCTGCGGGCGGCGCAAAAGCCTCCGGGCGTCTACAGGCTTTCCGTGCCGACGGGCGGCGGCAAGACGCTTGCCGCCATGCGGTTCGCGCTGCGCCATGCAGAGCTTCATGGGAAGAAGAGGATCGTCGTCGTGATCCCCTACACGTCGATCATCGAGCAGAACGCCAAGGAGATCCGCGATGTATTCGATCGGGATGAGGCGGTCTTGGAGCACCATTCCGCCGTGCTGGCGGAAGACGGCGAAGGCGGGGAATGCGAGGGGGCGGATTGGCGGCGGCTCTTGACGGAGCGCTGGGATGCGCCGGTGATCTTCACGACGCAGGTGCAGTTCCTCAACGCGCTTTTTGCGGGCGGCGCGGGGTCTATGCGGCGGCTGCATGCGTTGGAGGACAGCGTCCTTATCTTTGACGAGATTCAGACGCTGCCCGTGCGCTGCACGCATCTCTTCAATGCGGCGATGAATTTCCTGCAGGGATTCTGCCGCGTCACGGCTGTCTTGTGCACGGCTACGCAGCCGCCGCTGGAGGCACTGGACTGCTCGCTGGCGCTTGGCGTCCGTGCGGAGCTGACGCGCGATGCGCCAGCGGTGTTCGAGGAGTTCCGACGGGTGCGCATCGAGGATTGCTGCCGCGATGGAGGCGTCTCCGTCGATGAGCTTGCCGCTGACATTCTGCAGAGCGCAGAGGAGCGCGGCGATGTGCTTGCCATCGTGAACCTCACGAGGCAGGCGCGCGAGCTTTATCAGGCGGTGTCCGCGCTGGCTTGGTCCTCTGGACGCGGGATGCGGGTGGTGCATCTGAGCACGAAGATGTGTCCCGCGCACAGGAGGCGCGTCCTGGATGGTGTGCGCAGGGAGCTGGAGCACCGCCGGGAGAAGCCGGAGGAACGGCTCATCTGCATCAGCACGCAGCTCATCGAGGCGGGGGTCGATGTGTCATTCCCTGTCGTCTATCGGGCGCTGGCAGGTTTTTCTTCCATCGCGCAGGCAGCGGGGCGCTGCAACCGCCACGGCGGCGCCAGACAGGGGCTTGTGCGCATCGTGGAATTGGCCAGCGAGGGGCTGCTTCATCTGGAGGATATACGCGAGGGCAAGAAGATCGCGCGGATTCTGCTGCATAAGCACGAGGCGGACGACATCCTCTCGCCGGAAGTGATGAAGGAGTATTTCCTCAAATTTTATCTGGGACGCACGCCGAAGGAATTGCGCTATTCGCTGGAAAAGCGCTATACCCTGTTCGATCTCTTGAGTGGGAACTGTGCAGGGCAGCAGGCTCGCCGGGAGAAGGGAGAGCCGGACTTCTGGTTCATGCAGGCGTTTGGCGATGCGGGACGGGCGTTCGCGGTCATCGATTCGTATACGGAAAGCGTGCTTGTGCCCTATGGGGAGGGGAAGGAGCTGGCGGCAGCTTTCGATGGGCGGGCGGTGGACAGGGAAGCGGTTTCGCGCCTCCATGAGGCGGGCGCAGCCGTATATGGTCAACCTCTTCCGCCATGAGCTTGAGACACTGGAAAGCCAAGGGGCGGTGCGGCAGACGCAGAGCGGGGTTTTCGTCCTCTGCGAGATGTATTACCGGGAAGATCTCGGCGTGCAGCTGGAGCAGGAAACTATGGACTACATGATCTGAAGGGGTGAGACGATGCGAAACGCGATCGAGTTTCAAGTCTACGGCAGGATGGCGCTCTTCACCGATCCGATCACGAAGATCGGCGGGGAACGTTCCTCGTATGCCGTGCCGACGTATCAGGCGCTGAAAGGGATCACGGAAAGCATATACTGGAAGCCTACCATTTTCTGGGTCATTGATGAGGTGCGCGTGATGAACCGGATCGTCACGCAGTCGCGCGGCATCCGCCTTTTGAACTACAGAAAGGGCAAGAATGATCTCGCGTTCTACAAGTACTTGAGCGATGTCCGCTACCGGTCCGCGCGCATTTCGAGTTCAACCTGCATCGATCGGATCTTGCCGAGGATCGCAACGAGAACAAGCATCATCATATGGCGAGGCGCATGGTGGAGCGCGGCGGGCGGCGCGACATCTTCCTCGGCACGCGCGAGTGCCAGGGCTATGTCGAGCCAGTGCGATATGGGGAGGGCGTGGGCTACTACGATGGCGCAGGCGAGATGCCGCTTGGCACGATGCTGCACGGCTTCAACTATCCCGATGAGATAGGGAAGGACAGGCTGCAGGTCAGGTTCTGGCAGCCGGAGATGAAGGGCGGCATCATCCGCTTCCAGCGTCCCGAGGAATGCACGCTCGTGCGCGATATCCGCAAGGCGGAGGGCAAGCGCTTCGCCTTGGCGGACATCCGCTCGGTCGAGGACGAGGCGGCAGACTGGGAAGGAGGGGGAGCATGAGCTGGCTGGAGCAGCTGGTGCAGACGTATGAGGAAAGCGAGGAGATTGTCGGCAAGTTCGGCCTTGATGGCATGAAGAGCGTCCTGCCGCCTGTGGGGCATATCCTGGGCGATGCCCAGATCGAGATCGTCCTGAACGGGGAAGGGGAGCTGATCAGCGTCGAAGTTTTGCCAAAGGAGAAGCAGCAGACGCTGCTCCCTTGCACGCTGGATTCCGCCTCGCGTACAAGTACGACGGCACCCCATCATCCGCTGCACGACAAGCTTTTCTATATCGCCCGGGATTGCGGGAATTTCGTGCCGAGGAAGGAGAAGAAGGCGAAGAAAGGGAAGAAGGGGGAGGAGAAGGCGAGTCCGCATGAAAGATATGTGGCCTTGCTTGCCGCCTGGGAGCAGTCGCCGTATGCCGATCCCAAGATCCATGCCGTATACCGCTATGTCACGGAGCACGATGTGATCGGCGAGCTGATCGCCAAAGGAATCCTCTACAAGGATGCGCAAGGGCGCATGATGGAAAAGTGGGCGGGAAAGCAAAGGAGAAGCCGCCGATCTTCAAGACGGGCAGCAAGAGTCCGCTGGAGTCCGTGGTGCGCTTTCGCGTCGAGTTGGACGGCGATCCTTGTCCCGAGCTTTGGAAAGATGCCAGGCTACAGAAGAAATATCAACAGTTTTTCCAGCAGTGCTTTTCCCATATGAAGGAAGGCCTTTGCTATGCGACCGGCAAGCAGCTCCTCGTAACGGACAAGCACGGGCGCGGCATCCGCACGCCGGGAGATACGACGAAATTGATCTCCTCGAATGATGGGGATGGTTTCACCTTCCGCGGGCGCTTCGCTGAGGCGGGAGAATGCATCTCGCTCGGATACGAGACATCGCAGAAGGCGTTGAACACCTTGGGCTGGCTGATGCGCGAGCAAGGATATTCCGTGGGGAGTCGCGCGTTTCTTGCTTGGGGCAGGGTCGCATTGCCTTCTGTGTTCGACAGCACGGAGCAGTTCGTCCGCAGGCGCAGGCAGAAAGGGTCGCCCTTGCCTTTGACCATGCGGGCGTGGGCGGAGTCTTTCGCAAAAGCCTTGAAGGGGTATCGCTTCGCCTTCCAGCGTGCAGAGAAGAGCCAGGTCAACGTCATGGTTCTCGATGCGGCGACCAAGGGACGCCTTGCCATCTGCTACTACGATGAGATGGCGGGCGAGGATTTCCTGGAGCGGATCGAGAAGTGGCATACGGTCGGCCGCTGGTGGCAGCGCGATTGTGATGAAACGGCGAAGAAGGACAAGAGCTGGTACCCTGCCTACTACGGGATTCCCGATCCGAAGAAGCTCATCGCTGCCTGTCGCGGGGAGAAGATCAGCGATAAGCAGCTGGATATGGAGATGCACCGTATCTTCTTTTCCATCGTGCAGGGCGTGCCTCTGCCGATCGATATGGAGCGCATGGCTTTCCAGCGCGTCATAAAGCGGGCGGTGTGCGATCCCCTGCCGGAGTGGGAGCATCTTCTTCTGGAACCTGCCTGCTCCATCGTATGCAAGCGTCTCAATCAGCGAAGGGAGGAATACACCGTGGCATTGGACAAGGAAAAGACGGAGCGCGCGTACCTGTTCGGCAGGCTGCTCGCCGCAGCGGACCAGATGGAACGCGCGACGTTCAAGCCGGAGGAGCGGGGCAGTCGCACGACGAATGCGATGCGCTACATGAACCGCTTTGCTTCGCGGCCGGCATCGACATGGATGGAGGTGCAGATGAAGCTCCTGCCGTACCAAGAGAAGCGGGAAAAAAATACGGAGGAAAGGAAAAGCATCTGATCGACGAGATCCTCCATACGTTTGCGGCTGAAGATTTCCGTTCGGACGCCCCGCTGGGCGTGGAATTCCTTTTGGGGCTTTCGTGCCAACGCTACGTGCTGGTGAAGGAGATGGACGAGACAGAAAAGGCAGAGGAGGGGAAGTCATGATGGTTGCACTGGAAAAGAAGATCGACTTCATCGGCTGGATCACGGTCAAGCGCGCCAATCCGAACGGCGATCCGCTGAATGGGAACCAGCCGCGCACGGATTATGACAACTACGGCGAGATCTCGGATGTATGCCTGAAGCGCAAGATTCGCAACCGTCTGCAGGACGCGGGGGAAAAGATCCTCGTGCAGTCCGATGACCGCACCGATGATGGGTTTGACTGCATACGCGCGCGCGTCGAGGGGAATCCTGCGACGAAAAAGTCCATGGACATGAAGGCGAAAGAGGCAGGGCGCACGAAGTCGCTCAGGGAAGCGGCATGCAAAGAATGGATCGATGTGCGGACATTCGGCCAAGTCTTGGCCTTCAAGGACGACAAAAAGAAAGGCGTGGATTCCGTTTCTGTCGGCGTGCGCGGGCCTTTGAGCATCCATGCGGCGGTCAGTCTCGATCCCGTTGCCGTCACGGGGATGCAGATCACGAAGAGCGTCAACAACGAGCCGGGCGACAAGAAAGGCTCGGATACGATGGGCATGAAGTACCGCGTGGAGTTCGGCGTTTACAAGTTCCAGGGCAGCATCAACGTGCAGTTGGCAGAGGGACGGGATTCAGCAAGGATGATGCGAAAAAGGTCAAGGGAGCGTTGCTGACGATCTTCGAAAACGACGCCTCGTCCGCACGCCCCGAGGGCAGCATGGAACTGAGCTTGTTCTACTGGATCGAGCACAAGAGCGGCTGCGCATCGAGCGCGACGGTGCATCGGAGCGTCACGGCGCGAAAGAAGGAAGGCGTGGACATACCGAAGCGCTGGGAAGATTATGTGTTCGACGACAGCGCGCTCTACGCCCTCAGGGATCTTTGCATCGAGAAGTATGTGAGAGGCGCCTGCGCCGTCCCGCCGGAAGGAAGCGGCGAACCGCACGCACAAACAATCTCCCTTTAGCGCTGCCCGTTTGGGAGAAGAGGCGCGAGGGACGCGCTTCCCGTTTGCTGTGATACTGTTTTCTTGCAAGCTGGGAAAGAGGAGGAGACAGGGCGGCACGCATGAAGGGCGAGGTCACCCGTGCTGCTTCAGAAGACGCCATAGGGTCGTCCGACTGATGTTGAGGCGCTTGGCTGCTTTGGATTGATTGAAGTGTTCTTCTTGCAAGACCTTCAAGGCGATCTGGTGAGTGATGTCCTTTAAGCTCCAATCGGGATTGAGCTTGAAGGAGGTCTCCAGTTCGGTGCCTTTTGTCAGCAGGGATTCTTGGCGCAGGAGATCGGCTACGATGCTGGCTTTGATGTAGGGAGGCCGACTGCTGTGAAAGGCATCGGCAATGACCCGTTTCAATTGGTCGAGGTTGTATTTCCATGGATAGCCTTGCAGCAGGCTGACCGCTTCTGGCTCGATTCCTGAAATCTGCAGCCCTGTGCTGATGTTCAGCGCGTTGATGTGCAGATGGATCAGGTTGGGAAGTTCGTCCATAAGGGAATCGAGGGAGGGCAGAAAAATGTAGATGCAGCCTAGCTTTTGGATGATGGAATCATGGTGGAACGGAGATGTTCCGCCATGATCTTTTGCCAGAAAAATAGCAGGAGATTCCGGGTCGCCATATTGGTTGCCTGGATGAAGGAGATGAGTTCATCGGCAAGCGCGGGAGAGAGCAGGTCGCAGTTCTTGAAATGAAAGGTGCAGCCGTCGTTGTAAAAGAGAGAATCCGCATGATCTGCAAGGTGGCGCAGCTCCTTTTCACTGAAGGTGCTGCAGCTGATCGCGAACATAGGAGAGGTGTTCGGTGCATGATGCGAGTGGATGACTTGCGCTAGTCGGTCTTTTCCCGTACCAGAAGCGCCTTCGAGGAAGAATGGGCGATGATTATTCTTGTTGTCGTTGATGCTTGAACGGATTTTTCGATAGGCATTGCTTTCGAATAAGTAAGTGAAGAGCTTGGACGTGCTTTCCTGATTGTCGAGGCGTTGGATGCTGCCGGTAAGAAAGCATGAGTGGCGGCTGGGTGCGATGTGGAAACAGAAATATGTTTGCCCTGAAACATGGAATTTCTGACCGGAGATGTGCCATGTGCGATTCCGGTGACGTTTCTCGACAGCGATCTGATTCTGATGCCGGAGTCGGCGGAGAAGGCGCACTGCTTCGGAGCGAACGGGAAGGTCGGGCTGATCTTCTGCAGAGTTGAGCAAGGCATGGTTTTCGTCGAAGAGCAGGACGCTCTCGCCGCGTGATCTCAGACTGGCACGGAGGAGGCGATTTTCTGCGTGGGTATTGAGGTAGTAGCGAGCGAATTCTGAGATTTGCTCCAGGCCGTTGCGTATGGTTTCGCTGCCGGAAGTGATGAGCATGTTGGAGACTCCGTGCTCGCGGGAATACCGGCAGGCGCTCATGTCGCCGATGATGAGCTTGACGCCATGCGTGCACATTTGATCGATTCCGTGAATGGTGTCGTTCCAGCTGTGTGTCACGAAGATTTCTATATCGTATTTCAATATGTCGCAGAGCTGCTTGGTCAATCCTGCGATGCTGGGATAGGCGACGATGCCCAGTTTGACATTCATGCCGCAGGGCCAGGTTGATTGTATTGAGAATGTCATAGTAGGAAATCTTCATATCGAATACGGGAATGGGGGCGATCCGCTTCAATAGGAGCGCAGTGCCGCCCCGTGACAGTATGACGTCGTAGTTTTCTATCTCGAGTCTGGATAGCAGCGTATCGGCAGCGTCGAGATCTGCCAGATACGTCGTCATTTCAATGTCTTTTCGCTGGAGGGCGAGCACATCCATCATGTTTTTTTCAAGCCGGCATAAGGCGCGATGCCTAGGATTCTGGTTTTGCGCATATACATCCCCCGTCTGTTTCAAAAAAGAACAATATTGATGATATAAGGATATTATATAAAGAAATATTGATATGTTGCAATAGTGAACGAAAAAGTGGGAATTTTTCAACGACGAAAATCGAGGAGACTGTTATAGTGTTCTTGTAGGATCATGCGGATCAGGCGAAACAAAGAGAGACTCCGAGGCGGCAGGTTGGATCCATCCGTGCTTCTTTCGCGCGATTGCCTTGGAATCAGGTTCGCTATGATCTCTCTGCCGTGCGGTTGGCGATGCATGGACAGGGATGAAGGTGTCGGGCATTGGGAAAGGAGGAGGCACGTGTGAAGCCGATCATTGGAATTACGATGGGGGATCCAGCCAGCATAGGGCCGGAGATCTCGGTCAAGGCGTTGTGCCATGAGGATCTGTACGACAGAGCTAAACCGATCATCATTGGCGATGCCTGCGTCATGGAGCGGGCCGCGAGAATACTGGGGATGGACGACAGCAAGATACATATGGTCAAGTCGATAGATGAAGCCAGGTTTGTTCCTGGCACGATAGATGTGCTGGATCTCGGCCTGGTTAATGCTGACCAGCTGATGTATGGAAAGGTTTCGGCTCTGGCGGGAGAAGCGGCGTTCCAATATGTCATCATGGCGATCGATTTGGCTGAACGGAGAATTGTGGATGCGACAGTGACGAATGCGCTGAGCAAGGAGGCTATTCATCTGGCTGGGCATCATTACTCGGGACATACGGAAATCTATGCGGAGTATACAGGAACTAGGCATTATACGATGATGCTGGCGCATGAAACTCTGCGTGTTGTCCATGTATCGACGCATGTTTCTTTGCGTGAAGCGTGCGAGCGAGTGAAGAAGACGCGCGTGCTGGAGGTCATACGCATCGCGCATGATGCCTGTCGTCGCCCGGGTATTGCGGAGCCGCGTATCGGTGTGGCGGGATTGAATCCGCACAGCGGTGAAAACGGGCTTTTTGGCCGCGAGGAGATCGATGAGATCATTCCGGCGATTGCTGAGGCACGGGAGGAAGGAATGACAGTGGATGGACCCGTTCCTCCTGATACGGTGTTTTCCAAGGCGATCGGTGGTTGGTATGACATCGTGGTGACGATGTATCATGATCAAGGGCATATCCCCGTCAAGGTGAAAGGTTTCGTCTATGATGCGGTACACCGGAAGTGGCAGGCTGTGGCGGGTGTGAACATTACGCTGGGACTGCCGATCATTCGCACGTCGGTCGACCATGGAACGGCGTTCGATCAAGTGGGCAGTGGTCAGGCGAATGAACTCAGTCTGCTCAATGCCATTGATTATGCTGTGCGGATGGCGCAGGGACAGAAGAGGTGAGAACGATGGAGAAGCGGTTCTTGATTGTGGCGGATGATTTCACGGGAGCCAATGATACGGGCGTGCAGCTGAAACGCTATGGGATTCCGGTCGAGGTCTTGCTCGATGGAAAACAGAGCCCTGGCGATATTTCCTTGGTGCTCGACACAGAAAGCCGGGCGCTTATGGCGGGAGCGGCGGGCCGCAAGGTGAAAAGGATGTTGGAAGGCGTAGAACTGTCTGAATTTTCCTTTGTGATAAAAAAAGTCGATTCCACCCTCCGCGGCAATGTAGCAGAGGAGATCGCGGCATTGGATGCAGTGTATCAAAGTGAGCTCATCGTTTTCGCTCCGGCGTTTCCTGATCTGGGGCGGACGACGGTGCGGGGAGTCCATCAGCTGCATGGTGTCCGGATATCGGAGACGGAGATCGGCTGCGATCCGAAAAATCCCGTTCTTGAAGATCGCTTGGAGCAGATCCTGCGGGCGGCTTTCGAGGAAGACGTGAGGCAATACGGTCTATCCGAGATACGCGGTTCGCTGCATTTGGGTGAGGCAAGGATCTGCTGCTTCGATTCTGAGACGAATGACGATATGCAAGGCGTAGTGCGTACAGCCATGGCGTCAGGAAAGAGGGTTCTCTGGGTGGGGTCGGCGGCTATTGCGGATATGCTGCTCCGCACGCTGCGTCAGGTGCGTCCGGCGTTTGCGATTTGCGGCAGTGTGAGTGATGTGACGAGACGCCAGATCCATACGGCACAGCAGGCGGGGATTCATCTCGTTTCGGTGCCTGTGCCGGAGTTTCTGCATGGTGATGCGAAAAAAGAGACGTATGTGGAGGCTTGCAGCGAGAGCCTGCACCGTGGGGGGGATGTCATCTTGCTCAGCAGTGCTTCGTATGATCGCACGGAAATCGAACGATCGGTGCAAGCGGGAAAGAAGTGTGGGATGGGGCTTCCGGAGATCGGCACATATGTGCAGAATCTTTTGGGTGAGATCGGTGCAGCTGTGCTGGAAAAGAATGAGATCGCGGGAATCTTTCTGACTGGCGGCGATACGGCTATGGGATTCTTGCAGCGGATTGGTGCGCGGGGTTCGTCCATCCAGGAGGAGATAGCCATCGGCATTCCCAAGATGCGGATCTTGGGCGGGGAATATGATGGTATGTCTGCAGTCACGAAGGCAGGAGCTTTTGGCAGCGATGGAGATCTCCTGTACGCTTTACGGAAGTTGAAAGAATGGAAAGACTAGGGAAATGACCTGAAGTCGCGGCACAAGATCCTTGAGGGGTGGATGTGCGTATGGTTTATCTATCGAATGGAGGGCGGAACGATGAAGATCATGCAGTCCGTGAAAAAAGTCCCTGGAGGGATGATGATCATCCCTTTGATTTTTAGGCGTATTGATGAATACGATCTGGCCGGAATTCTTTGATTATTTCAAAGGGACATTCACCACGCATTTGTGGAAGACTGGTGCGATGCCAATCCTGGCCGTGTTCCTCTTTTGCAATGGGACGACGATAAGCTTGAAGGAGGCGGGCACTACCGTTTACAAGGGATGCGTGCTGACAGCGGTGAAAGTGCTTGTCGGCATTGCCTGCGGACTCTTTGTCGGACGTGTCTTTGGAGAGGCCGGATTCATGGGAGTGACATCGATTGCTGTCATCGCGGCATTTGCCAATTCCAATGGCGGCCTTTATGCGGCGTTGGCCGGGGAGTACGGCGATGCGACAGATGTGGGCGGCGTATCCATCTTGGCGCTGAATGACGGACCGTTCTTCACCATGTTGGCGTTGGGTGCGGCAGGCTATGTGGTGCCGGTCAACACTTTGATCGGTTGCTTGATACCGATTTTGGCGGGCATTATCTTGGGCAATCTCGATGCGGATATCAAGGAATTCTGCAAGCCGGGCGCTTCGATGCTGATTCCGTTTTTTGCATTTCCTTTAGGCGCGAATCTGACCTTGGCTTCTTTCGTCGTAGCGGGTCTTCCGGGAATCGTCATGGGCATTCTTTGCACATTGATTACCGGTCTGGCAGGATATCTCGTCTATAAATTGCTCCGCATTGATCGACCGGCGATTGGAGCGGCGATCGGAACGACGGCGGGAAATGCGGCAGCTACGCCTGCGGCGCTTGCTGCTGCCGGCGTCATCACGACGCAGTTGAGCGATATTGCCACGGCGCAGGTTTCCGCTGCCATCATCGTGACATCGATCCTTTGTCCGTTGCTGGTCACGTTCCTTGCGAGATTTGAGGGAGATCAGGAAAAGGCGTGAGGCCGCTGCAAGGCCTGGGGACACAGGATCTTGAAGGACTGGCATCATCGTGGAGGATCGGGCAGGGAGACAGCGAGGCTGGACGCAGACTTTATGTGCGCCGGCCTCGCTGTTCGCGTTTCTTTCGGACGCGGGATGCGCGCGATGTGAAGCAGGACGGCGCCGGCATGGATCACGTCAGAAGACGATCGCGGGCATGGAGAATGCGCTGCATGTCATCGTATCGCGCTTCGCCTTGTCTTGTGCGCTTGACAATCCCCCCCCCGCAGGGCATACTATGAATGTATAGCAGTGGATGAGGAGGGCATAGGCGCGGTGAGGATGATCGAAAAGGACGTTCCAGCGGAATATCGTGCGTTGATTCGAAAGATCCGCTTGATTGACGATACGTTTCAATGTCTGTTTCGACAACTATATCGAAGGGATGCAGCTCTTGCTGCGCATCTTTTTCGGGCGGGACGATCTCGTCGTCAGACACGTCGTCACGCAGCAGAGCGCGGACAATCTCTATGGTCGGGGCGTTCGCTTTGACGTACTGGCGGAAGACAGCGAGGGGAAGCTCTACGACTGCGAGGTTCAGCGTGCCAATGAAGGCGCAATCCCGCGTCGGGCACGCTACAACAGCAGCATGATGGATTCGCGGGAGTTGGCGAAAGGGGCGGAGTTTTCCGCGCTTCCCGAGACATGGGTGATCTTCATCACGGAGAACGACATCTATGGCGCAGGATTTCCTCTCTACCATGTGGAGCGGGTCGTCCAGGAGCTTCAGCGTCCGTTTGATGATGGAGCGCATATCCTCTACGTCAACGGTGCGAATCGCGACGATACGCCGCTCGGGCGCTTGATGCAGGATTTCTTCTGCGAGGATCCGGAGCAGATGAATTACAAAGAGCTGGCTGAACGTGCCGATTACTTCAAGGCAGAAGTGAAAGGAGTGAACACCATGTGCGAACTTATGGAGAAATTCGGGGAGAAGAAATTGGAAGAGGGGCGCATTGAGGGGCGTCTTGAAGGACAGCGCAGGATGCTTGATATGACGCGCTCTCTGCTTGCGCTGAACGTCCCCATCGATGTGATCGAGAAATCGAGCGGCTTGACACGTGCGGAGATTCTGGCGCTGCAGGACGCGCCTGCCGAGTAGTGTGGGGCGTGGATGAGGAGGGCATAGGCGCGGTGAGGATGATCGAAAAGGATGTTCCGGCGGAATATCGTGCGTTGATTCGAAAGATCCGCTTGATCGACGATACGTTTTTCAATGTCTGTTTCGACAACTATATCGAAGGGATGCAGCTCTTGCTGCGCATCTTTTTCGGGCGGGACGATCTCGTCGTCAGACACGTCGTCACGCAGCAGAGCGCGGACAATCTCTATGGTCGGGGCGTTCGCTTTGACGTACTGGCGGAAGACAGCGAGGGAAGCTCTACGACTGCGAGGTTCAGCGTGCCAATGAAGGCGCAATCCCGCGTCGGGCACGCTACAACAGCAGCATGATGGATTCGCGGGAGTTGGCGAAAGGGGCGGAGTTTTCCGCGCTTCCCGAGACATGGGTGATCTTCATCACGGAGAACGACATCTATGGCGCAGGATTTCCTCTCTACCATGTGGAGCGGGTCGTCCAGGAGCTTCAGCGTCCGTTTGATGATGGAGCGCATATCCTCTACGTCAACGGTGCGAATCGCGACGATACGCCGCTCGGGCGCTTGATGCAGGATTTCTTCTGCGAGGATCCGGAGCAGATGAATTACAAAGAGCTGGCTGAACGTGCCGATTACTTCAAGGCAGAAGTGAAAGGAGTGAACACCATGTGCGAACTTATGGAGAAATTCGGGGAGAAGAAATTGGAAGAGGGGCGCATTGAGGGGCGCATTGAGGGGCGCATTGAGGGGCGTCTTGAAGGACAGCGCAGGATGCTTGATATGACGCGCTCTCTGCTCGCGCTGAACGTCCCCATCGATGTGATCGAGAAATCGAGCGGCTTGACACGTGCGGAGATTCTGGCGCTGCAGGACGCGCCTGCCGAGTAGTGTGGGGCGTGGATGAGGAGGGCATAGGCGCGGTGAGGATGATCGAAAAGGACGTTCCGGCGGAATATCGTGCGTTGATTCGAAAGATCCGCTTGATTGACGATACGTTTTTCAATGTCTGTTTCGACAACTATATCGAAGGGATGCAGCTCTTGCTGCGCATCTTTTTCGGGCGGGACGATCTCGTCGTCAGACACGTCGTCACGCAGCAGAGCGCGGACAATCTCTATGGTCGGGGCGTTCGCTTTGACGTACTGGCGGAAGACAGCGAGGGGAAGCTCTACGACTGCGAGATTCAGCGTGCCAATGAAGGCGCAATCCCGCGTCGGGCACGCTACAACAGCAGCATGATGGATTCGCGGGAGTTGGCGAAGGGGGCGGAGTTTTCCGCGCTTCCCGAGACATGGGTGATCTTCATTACGGAGAACGACATCTATGGCGCAGGATTTCCTCTCTACCATGTGGAGCGGGTCGTCCAGGAGCTTCAGCGTCCGTTTGATGATGGAGCGCATATCCTCTACGTCAACGGTGCGAATCGCGACGATACGCCGCTCGGGCGTTTGATGCAGGATTTCTTCTGCGAGGATCCGGAGCAGATGAATTACAAAGAGCTGGCCGAACGTGCCGATTATTTCAAGGCAGAAGTGAAAGGAGTGAACACCATGTGTGAACTTATGGAGAAATTCGGGGAGAAGAAATTGGAAGAGGGGCGCATGGAGGGGCGCATTGAGGGGCGTCTTGAGGGGCGCATTGAGGGGCGCGTTGAGGGGCGTCTTGAAGGACGGCGCAGGATGCTTGATATGACGCGCTCTCTGCTCGCGCTGAACGTCCCCATCGATGTGATCGAGAAATCGAGCGGCTTGACACGTGCGGAGATTCTGGCGCTGCAGGACGCGCCTGCCGAGTAGTGTGGGATGTGGATGAGGAGACAGCGAGGCTGGACAGAGACTTCATGTGCGCCGGCTTTGCTGTTCGCGTTTCTTTCGGACGCGGGATGCGCACGATGTGAAGCAGGGCGTCGCCGGCATGGATCGCGGCAGAAGACGATCGCGGGCATGGAGGATGCGCCGCATGTCCATCGTATCGTGCTTCGCCTTGTCTTGTGCGCTTGACAATGCTCGCGAATCTGGAAGAAAGATTTCTCTCGTATGAGTATAATAGGCGTGTGAGAGACAGAGCGATCGACTTTTCAAGGAGCGGATCATGAGGGACGAACAGAAGTTCAGCCGCCGCACCTTCCTCAAGCTGGCGAGCGGTGCGGCGGTCTTGGCGGGCGGGGGATTTTTGGTGCAGCGGTTCGGGCTGCTTGATCGGGCGGCAAAGCGGCTCGGAAGGTTCCGGGATTCTGGACGGATCGAGGCGTTGTTCGTCCGTCAGATCATCACGAGCGACCCTTCGGTTTCGCGCACGATCATGTGGCAGTCGTGGTCGGTGCAGAGCGCAGCGGCGGTAGAGTGGCGTGAGGAGGGGGAGTCTTCGGTGCAGCGCGCGGTGGCGACGAACGAGATTTCACGGACGACGGACGCGCGTCGGTGCTGCATGTGGCGGACATCGAGGGGCTTTCGCCGGGCGGCGCTACGAGTACCGCCTGGTGAACGGCGAGGAGGCGAGCGATTGGCGTCCCCTTCTCGCCGCGCCCGCGCAGGCGGGGTTCAAGGCCTTGATCTTCCCCGATTCGCAGTCGAGCGATTATGCGGTCTGGCGAGACGTCGCGCAGGGGGCATGGCAGCGCAATCCGGACGCGGGCTTCTTCGTGAATATGGGCGACCTCGTCGATAACGGCGAAGATCATACGCAGTGGGATGCATGGCTTTCAGCGGCCGCGCCCATGATCGAGCGGATTCCGTTCGCGCCCGTCATGGGCAATCATGAGACATACGACCGGAACTGGCAGGTGCGTCTGCCCGAGGCGTATCTGCAGGAGTTCGCTGTGCCGAGCAACGGCAGCGAGACGTTTTTGCGTTATTATTATTCGTTCGATTACGGGTCGTGCCACTTCGCCGTGCTGAACACGCAGCTGGACGAGACGCGCTCGTTCAAGCGGGTGCTTTTTGGAAGAGCAGCTCGCCTGGCTTGCCGAGGATATGGAGAAGAGCCGCAAGAATTGGAAGGTTGCGCTCCTGCACAAGGATGTGCTGCAGTACCGCATCCACGGTCGTCCCGAACGAACGGAGGGCATTTCCGACATCGGGGAAGCGTTCATGCCTGTCTTCGACATGCTCGGCATCGATCTCGTCTTCACGGCGCACCTGCACACCTACCGCAATCGCGGGTGCATCCGAGCGTTTCGCCGTGCGGCGAAGGGGACCCGTCTACATATTGACGGGCGTGGCGGGCGATGTGCGCTATCCGAATCTCTGGGTCGACCATGCGCTTGACCAGACGGTTGCGCCGCAGCCGGAGACGGACAACTATCTCGTGCTGGAAGCGAAGGAGTCGAGCCTGGCGGTGGAATGCTTCCTGCCCGACGGCACGAAGATCGACCGCGTGGAAGTCGTGAAGTGACGCTTTTGGCCGTGCAGTTTTGCGGCGCTCGTATGCAAAATCTCCTTGACGAAAGCGAGGACTTTCCCTATACTTAGAGAAACGTGGAGGAGTCTGTTTCGACCTTCGAGAATGCAGTGCGGCAGCTCTTTCCCCCAATTACACCATAGACAAAGGATGCGGTGTTTCATGCGGTTTTCCATAGCGGAGAAGAACGAGGGCGTGCGCTATGTCGCGGCGGCTTTCGTTTTTTATTTTGCGCTTGTTTCTTTCTACATCAACATCGGCGAGGATATGACGCCGTCGAATTACCTGTCGTGGCTCCTGCCTGTGATCGGCGCGCTCGTGCTTTTCCAGTACGGCGCTCGCGTGCGGCTCTTCTCCCTGAACCATGCCTCGCATCTTTTCGCGGGCGTGGTGTGGTGCGCGACGTTTCCGCTGCTCTACTCGTGGTCATACGATACGCCATGGTACGTCTCGCTCATCCTGCTCGATTTCCTCTGCGGCACGGGGCTGTTCCTCCTGCTCGCCTCCCTGCAGTCGCTGGCGTTTTCCCTCGGGCGGTGCCGACGCTTCCTGGCGGCTTCTTTCGCCGCGCTCGACTTCGTATGCCTTGCGGTCCCGATCGTGCAGATCGTTTACTTCTCCATCTACCAGCACTGCCTGACGCCCGCGACGCTCATGGCGCTCTATCTGACGAATCCCGACGAGAGCGTGGACTTCCTGGAGGCGATGCTCGGCATCCCCGCATTGATCGCCATCGTCCTCGCCCTCGCCATCTTCCTGTGGCTCTTTTCGCTTGAACATGCGCCGGGCGCGTCATCTGGCGGCGAATCCGCTGACGGCGGGCAAGAAAGCGGCGCTCGCGCTGCTTTCTTGCGTGCTCGGCGTCTGGCTTCCGTTCTTCGTGCTGCCCGAGACGTCGATCGCCCTGAGCTGGAAGGAGGTTTCCGAGTACGTCGCCCAGACGCAGGAGTACAGCGCGTACCACGACGAGCGATTCGCCGACCTTAGGCTCGACGCGCCCGAGGACGCGCTTGCCGCCAAGGCGCCGGGCACGGTGATCGTCGTCATCGGCGAGTCGGCGTCGCGCACCTTCATGAAGGCGTATACGCCGAGCTTCCCTTACGACGATACGCCGTGGCTCGCGGCGCGCATGGAAGATCCCGATTTCGTCGTCTTCCGCCATGCGTATTCCTGCTGGTCGCAGACGGTGCCCGTGCTGCAGCGCGCTCTGACGGAACAGAGCCAGTACAACGACAAGGAGTTCTACAACTCGACGTCGCTCATCGACGTGGCGAAGAAGGCGGGCTACGAGACGTATTGGTTCAGCAACCAGGGGCGCTACGGGCAGTACGACAGCGCGATCACGCTCGTCGCGAAGACGGCGGACCGCGCCGAATGGGTCGATGACTCGTACCTCTTCACGGAGAAGTACGATGAGAATCTCCTTGCGTATCTGACCGAGATCGACGGGACGAAGAACAACTTCATCGTGCTGCACATCATGGGCAGCCACATCTACTACAACAACCGCTATCCGTCCTCCTTCAACCGCTGGGTCAATGCGGCGGGCGGCGCGGGCACGAACGCCGAATCGTATGCGAACAGCATCCTCTACACGGACGACAACCTGCGGCGCATCTTCGAGTATGCGCGCGATCATCTGAACTTGCAGGCGATGGTCTACTTCTCCGACCATGGCGAGGATCTGGAGATCTCGCACAACCCTGACGTCTTCAACTTCCACATGGTGCGCATCCCGATGTTCGTCTATCTATCGCCTGCCTACCGGGCGGCAGAGCCTGAGGTCGCGGCGGCGCTCAAGAGCCACGAGCAGCGGTGCTTCACGAACGACATGATCTATGACACTGTCGCAGGAATCCTCCGCGCACCGTCGAACCATTACGACGCGGGGCAGGACTTCTCCTCGCCCGCCTACCGTTTCACGCGCGAGACGCTGACGACGATGCTCGGGCAGCACCCGCTGACAGAAGATGTGGAGGAAGATTTATGATTTTCTTCTCGATGCTGCTTTTTGGGTGCGCTCATCGGCTTCGTCGGCGCAGGCGGCGCAGGGGTCGTCATCACGCTTTTGACCGTCGGCTTCGGCGTGCCGATCCACACGGCGCTCGGCGTCGCGCTCGCGTCGATGGTCTTCACGATGCTCTCGGGCGCCGTCAGCCACTTCCGCGAGGGCGAGGTCGTCATGAAGACGGGCGCGGTGCTCGGCGCGGGCGGCATCCTCGGCGCGCTCCTCGGCGCGGAGGTGTCGGACGTGCTGCCGTCGAAGGAGCTGGGCTTCCTGACGGCGCTGATGCTGCTCTTGTCCGCCTTCACGCTCTACATGAAGGTCTATCGCGCCGAGTTCCTCGACCGCTGCTTCCATGTGCGCGGCGAGCTTCTCGCAGGAAAACGGCTCGTCGTCTACGGGCTTTCGCTCGGCTTCGTCAACGGCTTCTTGTCGGGCGCGTTCGGCATCGGGGCGGCGGCGTTCATCCAGCTCACCCTGCTCTGCGTCTTCGGCGTGCCGCTCTTGCAGTCGATCGGCACCTGCATGATGGTCATCCTGCCGATCTCGGCGGCGGGCGGCCTCGGCTACATGCTGAACGGACGCCTCGATCTCGACATCTTCATCCAGACGCTTTTCGGCCTAATGCTCGGGGCTTTCGTCGGAGCAAAATGCACGCACCTCGCGCCGCGTCCGCTGCTGAAGGCGGCCATCGTGGGAATGCCGACCATCGGCGGCCTGGTCATGCTGCTGTTCCACTGAAAGACCGTCGCCTTTTTGCTGGTTCTCGAGAAAGCGGCGATTTTTTTCCTCTGTCCCTAAAGTGGTATAGACTAGGGAGGAAAGTCGTGGTATAATGGTAGCGGAGTAAAGCAGTGGAGGTACGCAATGGAAGTGAGCAAAACCTTGCGCGATCAGGTGCAAAGCGATATGAGCTCGATGAACGAGGATGTTCGTCATGTGAGCAGGCGTCTGGCGAGCGACGAAGCGAAGCTGGAGACGATCGACAAGAAGCTGGCGGAGTTCGATGCGCATTTCGCGGCGATCGACCGCCGCTTCGCCGAGCTTGATGCGCGGTTCGCGGCGTTCAACAAGTACTATGCGGCGGCGAGCGACCAGATCTCCGAGCTGGAGAAGGAGACGCAGGAGACGCGCCGCGCGACGTCAGGGAGATGCGCCGCAGCACGGCGTACATCAATGCGCGGCTGGAAGCTCTGGAAATGGCGGCGATGGCCGCCGACCTCGCACCGCGCCGCAATTCGCTGAAGATGGTGCAAGTGATGGACAAGAAGGATACGGTGCATTGAACCGAAGCGCCCGCAGACATGCCCATAGCGGGCGGGGCAGAAAGACTGTGCGTGAGCGGCTGGACTCATGCACGGTCTTTTTTGCACCTGCCGCAAGTGGGGCGAGGGCGCACGGAAGATCGTGCGATGCTTGAAGCGCCCAAGTCCTTGCCGGGGCGGATGGATCAGTATAATCCGAGGGTCAACGGGCTGCGGAGATTGCCGCTTGGAGCGAAATATTCAGGATTGCAGGAGGAGAGCCATGTTCATCAACCATACGAACCACGCTTCGGCAAAGTGGTCGGCGACGCAGGCGGAGGCGGCACGCGCTTGGGGCTCGATCGAGGACCTGCCGTTTCCCGACATCGGGGCGGATTGGGATGAGGAGCGCGTCGCGCGTCTTGCCGAGGAGAACGCCGCGAAGATCTTGGCGAAGGAGCCCCGCGCCGTATTGTGCCAGGGCGAGTTCACCTACGTCCATCATCTCGTGAACCTCCTGCTTGCGGCGGGCGTGACCGTCCTTGCGGCGACGAGCCGCAGGGAAGTGAACGAGGAGCAGGCCGAAGACGGCTCGATGCAGAAGATCAGCCGCTTCGTCTTCACGAGGTTTCGCGAATATCGATAAGCGGCTGCGCTTTTCACATAGGCGCCGGGCGGCGGTGCAGGGTCGTCGTCCGGCAGCCGCATCGTTCTTATGAAGGCGGGAAAGGATTGACAAAAACAGTCTCTTGCGCTAAAATCAACTTAGTGAGATTGCTTTTTAACGAGGATTGATTGTTAAGAGAATCCGAGACTTGGAAAGCAAACGTTTCATCGTACAAAGAAAGGCTTTTCCGCGGGCGGCTTCTTCGTTCGCGCCGGATGTGCCTGTGTGCAAGGAGGGAATCATGATGGTGATGCAGGGAAGTGACGACGCTTCTGCGCGAGAAGGGTTTCAAGGTGACGCCGCAGAGACTTGCCGTTTACGACGTGCTCTGCCATACGACGGCGCACCCGACGGCGGATATGATCTACAGCGAATTGCAGCCGACGTATCCGACGATGAGTCTCGCGACGGTTTACAAGACGCTCGACATCCTGAGCAAGGTCGGTCTGGTGCAGGTCCTGAACGTCGGCGAGGAGAGTTTCCGCTACGACGCGAATACGACGAGCCATCCGCATATCTGCTGTGTGAGCTGCGGCCGTGTGGACGACGTCTACCAGGCGGATGCGGGCGATCTCGTCGAGCAGGTGGAGAGCGAGACGGGCTATGCCGTCTCGGGCAAGCAGCTGTACTTCTACGGCATGTGCCCCGCCTGCCGCAAGGCAGCGCATTGAGCATAGGGCAAGGCGAAAAAAATGCCGCGATCACTCCTCGGAGTGGCCGCGGCATTTTTTTCTCTTTAGAGTTTCTCGATGATCGCTTTCGTATATTCCTGTGTCGTCGCTGTGCCGCCGAGGTCGGGGGTCAGGTGGGCGGCGTCCTTGAGGGTCGCGTCGACGGCGCGGCGGATCTTCCCTGCCGTCTCGTTCTCGCCGATATGTTCGAGCATCATGCAGGCGGACCAGAGGAAGGCCGTGGGGTTCGCGATGTTCTTGCCCGCGATGTCGGGCGCACTGCCGTGGACGGCTTCGAACATCGCCATGCGCTCGCCGATGTTGCTCGACGGCAAAAGTCCGAGGCCGCCGATGAGGGCCGCTCGTGAGGTCGGACACGATGTCGCCGTAGAGGTTTGGCATGACCATGATGTCGAAGATCTCGGGGTGCATGACGAGCATCATGCAGGCGGCGTCGACCATCTTGTCGTCGGCTTCGATGGCAGGAAACTCCTTGGCGACTTCGTAGAAGACGGAGCGGAAGAGGCCGTCGGAGAGCTTCATGATGTTCGCCTTGTGGACGCAGGTGACCTTCCTGCGCCCGTGCGCGACGGCGTAGCGGAAGGCAGCGCGAGAGATGCGTTCGCTCTTTTCGCGCGTGATGATCTTCGTGGCGTGGACGGTGTTCGCGTCGATCTCCTCCTCGACGCCGACATAGAGGTCTTCCGTGTTTTCACGAAAGGTGATGAGGTCGACCTGCGGGAAGGGCGTCTTGACGGCGTCGTTCGACTTCGCGGGGCGGATGTTCGCATAGAGGTCGTACTTCGTGCGCAGCGTGACGTTGAGCGAGCGGAAGCCCTTGCCGATGGGCGTCGTGATGGGGGACTTCAAGAGGACGTGCGTCTTTTCGAAGGAGGCGAGGCCGGCGTCGGGGATCAGTGCGCCGTTGCGCTCGTACTCGGCTTCGCCGACGTTGAACACCTCATAGGCGAGGTTCGCTCCTGCTTTTTCGAGAATCTCGAGGACGGCGTCGGTGATCTCGGGGCCGATGCCGTCGCCCTTGAACACGGTGATTGTCTTGCGGCTCATTTAGCGTTCCTCCCTTGGCACATAGTCTTCCATCGTGCCGACGTACTTGGCGGCGGGGCGCACGATGCGGTTGTCGTAGAGCTTGTGCTCGATGTTGTGCGCGATCCAGCCGACCGTGCGCGAGAGCACGAAGAGTGGCGTGAAGAGGTCGCGCGGGATGCCGAGGATCTCATAGGCGAAGCCGCTGTAGAAGTCGATGTTGCTCGACATGCTCACGCCCTTCTTCTCGCCCAGATAGCGCTTGGCGACCTCTTCGAAGCGCACGAAGAAGTTGAACTTCCGTTCGAGCCCCTTCTTCGCGGCGAGCTTGCCGATGTGGTCGCGGATGACCTCGGCGCGCGGGTCGGAAAGCGTGTAGACGGCGTGGCCGATGCCGTAGACCAGCCCCGAGGGGTTGTCCAGCTCCTTGTTCATCAAGCGTTCGATGACGCGCTCGATGGCGCTGTCGCCAGCGTCCACGCCGATGGCGTCGATGACCTTGTCCATCATGTTGGCGACGCGCACGTTGGCGCCGCCGTGGCGCGGGCCTTTCAAAGAGCCGATGGAGCTGGCGATCGTCGAGTAGAGGTCGGTGTCGGTCGAGGAGACGACGACGTTCGTGAACGTGGAGTTCGTGCCGCCGCCGTGGTCGGCGTGCAGGGAGAAGCAGGAGGTCGAGCAGGCGGGCTTCCTCCGGCGTGAACTTGCCGTCGAGGCGCAGCATGGAAAGGATGTTCTCGGCGGTCGAGAAGCCCTGCTGCGGGTAGTGCAGCACGAGGCTCTCGCGCCCGAAGTAGTGCGTCTTGGCGTTGTAGGTGTAGCAGGCGATCGAAGGGAGCTTCGCCATGAGGTTCACGCCCTTGATGAGCGTCCGGTAGACGTCGGTCGCATCGGGATCGGGGTCATAGTTGTAGAGCGCGAGGATCGACTGCTGCAGCTGGTTCATGAGGTTCTTGCCCGGATGGTGCAGGAGGTGCGTCTCCGGGAAGCCTTCGGGCAGATCGTAGCCTTCCTTGAGGCTCTGACAGTAGCGGCGAAGGTCGTCTTCCGACGGCAGGTAGCCGAAGAGCAGCAGGAAGCACGCTTCTTCATAGAGGTAGGAAGTGCGGTCGGCAGAGTCGACGAGATCCATGACGTTGACGCCGCGATAGTACAGCTCGCCGTCGGCGTCGATCTTGTGCCCGTCGGCGTCGACCTTGTAGCCGACGACGTCGGCGACGCGCGTCAGGCCGATGAGGACGCCCGTCTTGTCCTCGTTTCGAAGACCGCGCTTGACGTTGTATTTCTTGAAGAGATCCTTGTCGATCTTCGTGTAGTTCTGCGACTTGCCGTAAAATTGTGCGAGATGAATTGCCTTGTCCATGGCAATAGCCCCTTTCAAATGAACATCTTACCCCTTGCATGTCGTGCGGGAATGTTCTTCCTGCAAAAACATAGGTGCATTATAGCACAGAGATAAAATATATAAAAATAGGGTATTGCTCCTATAATAAAATTTGCATAGAAGTGTTGACGATGAGACGGCTTTTGTGATACCTTAACGGAGGGAAGGCTGCACGAGCCTTCGTTCGATGAAGCAATACGGCGGCTCGGCCGGGGTCTGCGCACGGCGCACCTCGCGGCGAGCCTTCAGGCAAAGGGAGTGTCTTTATGACGGCAAAAGCGTTGACGTTGACGGAGAAGATCTTGAAGGAGCATCTCGTCGTGGGCGAGATGACGAAGGGCGCGCCGATCGGCATACGCATCGACCAGACGCTGACGCAGGACGCGACGGGCACGATGGCGTACCTGCAGCTGGAGGCGATGGGCGTCGATCAGGTCAAGACGGATCTTTCCGTCAGCTATGTCGATCACAACACCTTGCAGAGCGGTTTCGAGAACGCCGACGACCACAAGTATCTGCAGACGGTCGCGAAAAAGCACGGCGTATTCTTTTCGCGCCCCGGCAACGGCATCTGTCACCAGGTGCATCTCGAACGCTTCGGGAGACCCGGCGCGACGCTCCTCGGCAGCGATTCGCACACGCCGACGGGCGGCGGCATCGGCATGATCGCGATCGGCGCGGGCGGCCTCGACGTCGCGTGCGCGATGGCGGGCGAGCCGTTCATGCTGAACATGCCGCGCGTCGCCGAGGTGCATCTGACGGGCGCTCTCCGAAAGGGCGTGAGCGCGAAGGACGTCATCTTGAAGGTGCTCTCCTGCTCACGGTCAAGGGCGGCGTCGGCAAGGTTATCGAGTATACGGGGGACGGCGTGAAGACGCTGTCCGTGCCCGAGCGCGCGACCATCACGAATATGGGCGCGGAGCTTGGCGCGACGACGTCGATCTTCCCGAGCGATGAGGTGACGCGGGACTTCCTGCGCCGCGAGGGCAGGGAAGACGTATACCGTGCGCTCTCTGCCGACGAGGGCGCCGTCTACGACGAGCGCTATGTGATCGACCTCGCCGCGCTGGAGCCGCTGATCGCGCTGCCGCACATGCCCGACGTCGTGAAGACGGTGCGCGAGGTCGCAGGCCAGCCGATCGACCAGGTCGCCATCGGCAGCTGCACGAACTCGTCGTATCGCGACATCATGACGGTCGCCTCCATCCTCGACGGCAAGCGCGTCGCGCCGAACGTCTCCCTCGTCCTCTCGCCTGGCTCGCGCCAGGTCCTCTCCATGGTCGTGGAAGCGGGCGGCCTCCAGAAGATCCTCGCGGCGGGCGCACGTCTCCTGGAATGCACATGCGGCCCCTGCATCGGCATGGGACAGTCGCCTGTGACGGACGCCTGGTCCTTGCGCACGTTCAACCGCAACTTCAAGGGCAGGAGCGGCACGCTCTCCGCGAACGTCTGTCTCGTCTCGCCCGAGACGGCGGCGGCGAGCGCGATCGCGGGCGTCATCGCCGACCCGCGCGAAGCCGTCTTCGAGCTGCCCGAAGAGCCGCAGGCGTTCCTCGTCGATGACTCGATGATCTATGCACCGGAAAAGGAGCATCCCGAAAGCGTCGAGGTCGTGCAGGGGCCGAACATCCGCCCGCTGCCCGAGAACACGCCGCTGGCCGCCGTCGTCGAAAAGGAAGTCGTCATCAAGGTCGGCGACAACATCACGACGGATCACATCATGCCGGCGGGCGCGAAGGTCTTGCCGTACCGCTCGAACATCGAGAAGATTTCCGAGTTCGTCTTCCGCGACGTGCAGGAGGGCTTCAAGGAGCATTGCCGGAAGGCAGGCGGCGGCATCATCGTCGCGGGAGAGAACTACGGCGAGGGATCGAGCCGCGAGCACGCGGCGCTCGCGCCGATGTATCTCGGCATCAAGGCGGTCATCGCCAAGAGCTTCGCGCGCATCCACGCGGCGAACCTCGTGAACTTCGGTATCGTGCCGCTGCTTTTCGACGAGGCGGCGGACTACGAGACGGTCGCGGAAGGCGACGTGCTGCGCATCGACTTCTCCGCGCTTGCAGAGGGTGTGCCTGTCCGGGTCGAGAACTGCACGAAGGGGACGAGCTTCCCTGCGCACCATGCGCTTTCGGCGCTCGACATCGATATGCTCCGCGCGGGCGGCAAGCTCAACTACATCAAGAACAAGCAGTGAGCGGCATCCGCTCTGCTCTCGTGCAAGATCTTTCTCGGTGGGAATGGCAGCGCATTCAGGGCTGCCGTCTTCCCCCGAGAACATCTTGACACGTACCATAGAGGGAAGCGACTCTTGTGCGTCCGCTGCTTTTGTGCTATACTGAGAAAGGAATCCCCGCCGCGCCAGCAATGGCAAGGCCTGAAGCGCATTTTCGCAACCGGGCGACGCTGGAAAAGGGCAAAAAACAAATCCGCGCCGCAAACGCCATCTTGAACCCGCATGGAATCTGGGCGGACAGGAAAAGGGTTTCAAATCACAAACCCCGCAAGGGGACGGAAACATCCTTCGCAGGAGAAACATATTGCGCTAACTCCTCATCGTTTCAAATCACAAACCCCGCAAGGGGACGGAAACGCGTCATTTTGGAAAACTAAAGGATGACGGGATCGTCGAGTTTCAAATCACAAACCCCGCAAGGGGACGGAAACTTGTTCAGGAAACTATTTTGCAGGCTGATAATACGTGCCTGTTTCAAATCACAAACCCCGCAAGGGGACGGAAACCCTGCGCCAAGGTAGCATAGAATAGGGCGTTCTGTCTTCGTTTCAAATCACAAACCCCGCAAGGGGACGGAAACAAGATCTAAGAGACCGCCTCCGGCGGTCCAGCGAACAGTTTCAAATCACAAACCCCGCAAGGGGACGGAAACTTCGCCAGCTGTTCCGTGATTCTGCGAGGCTCTTGTGCTGTTTCAAATCACAAACCCCGCAAGGGGACGGAAACGAGACCGTAGAGGAGTGCTTCGGTAGTCTCGTCGCTCAGTTTCAAATCACAAACCCCGCAAGGGGACGGAAACAAATGGGGAAGCATTGCATTAACCAATCAGATCACCACGTTTCAAATCACAAACCCCGCAAGGGGACGGAAACACGTGCCCCTGCTCGTCGAGCGTGTCGATGTAGAGGTCGTTTCAAATCACAAACCCCGCAAGGGGACGGAAACCTGCGCCTGATGACTCGCGTTGATCTGTGCGCTCGACAAGTTTCAAATCACAAACCCCGCAAGGGGACGGAAACGCTTGGCGGGCTTTGTTGTTTAGCAGAAATATGATGGTTTCAAATCACAAACCCCGCAAGGGGACGGAAACTTTCTTTCGTCGGCGTACCTCCGCCCATGCTTTTCGTTTCAAATCACAAACCCCGCAAGGGGACGGAAACAGCTGGTACCGACCCAAATCGATGATTCGGTTGTAGCAGGTTTCAAATCACAAACCCCGCAAGGGGACGAAGTGAGGGAACGACTGCGGCAGAGGTTCTTGACCGTCCTAGCTGGATTCCGTCTGCTCGATGACGACTTCATGACGGCGGCGTTCCAAGAGAATCTGCCCTGTGTGGATCTGGTGCTGCAGATCGTCCTGGACAAGCCCCAGATCAGAGCGACGAAAGTGGTCGCGCAAGACGCGCTGAAGAACCTGCACGGTCGCAGTGTGCGTCTCGATATCCATGCGTGGGCGGACGGGCAGGAATTCAACGTCGAGATCCAGCGAGGCGGCAAAGGCGCATCCGAGCGCCGCGCCAGATATAACAGCAGCCTGATGGATGCGAATGCGCTGCCGGCAGGCGAGGATTATGCAGACCTGCCGGAGTCGTATGTGATCTTCATCACGGAAACCGATGTCTTGGGCAAGGGACGGCCGATCTATGTGATCCGACGTATGATCGAGGAGAGTTGCGAGGTTTTTCACGATGGATCGCATATCATCTATGTGAACAGTTCGATTAGCGACGAGGCTACGCCGCTCGGCCGACTCATGCATGATTTCCGCTGCACGCGAGCGGAAGACATGTATTATGACGTGCTGGCGGAGCGTGTGAGGTATCTCAAAGAAACAGCGAAAGGAGCGAGCAGTATGTGTGAAGCAGTCGAGGCGATTGCAAGAGATTTTTGCAAAGGATTTTGCAAAAGACATGGCAAAAGACATGGCAAAAGACATGGCGAAAGATATGGTGAAGGATATAGCGAAAGATATGGCGCACGAAATGGCAAAAGACGTGGCGAAGGACATGGCGCACGAAATGGCGAAAGACATGGCAAAAGACGTGGCGAAGGACATGGCGCACGAAATGGCGAAAGACATGGCAAAAGACGTGGCGAAGGAGGCAGAAGACCGAGGGAAGACTTCTGTCGTGTTGGAGATGCTGCGGAGCAAGCTGCCGATGGAAACGATCGCGCAGGTGTCGAAGTTCTCCCTTGAGCGCGTGCAGGAGCTTGGCAGGCTGCACGGCTTGCTGTAAGGGCTGCTGCGGGAGATGGGAGCAGCGAGAGCCGAAATGAAGTGCTTCTGCAATCGTCCTAGTCATTCGCCTCGTTTTGTGATATACTGGAAATACGATAAGTCACCGCGTTGCTGGGAGAAGGAGACTTGGACATGAAGTATGATGTCGCGATCACGAACATTGGCAGCCTTGCGCCGAACTTTTTGGAGAACAGCTCGAGCATCATCCTGCTCGATGAGGGTGTGCGCCCGAATCTTACGGAGATGGTCGTCGAGCATACGGCGGGGGAGCTGACGGAGGACATCCAGGTGGGCGATACGCTGACGATGGGTGCGAAGAGGAAGTTCAAGGTTGTATCCGTCGGAGAGGCGGTCAACGAGAACTTGAGGAAGGACGGTCACTGCACGGTCGTCATCAACGCCGAAGGCTCGATGCCCGGCCAGCTCATCGTCAAGGGAAGCCTGCCGCCGCGTCTCAACGTCGGCGACAAGATCACGATCGAGTGAGAAGAGACTGCACGATCTGCTGCTGGATGCAAATGCGCCCTGCCGTTTCGGCAGGGCGCATTTGCATTATACGGACATCGAGTCCATCGGACAGGGGATTCGCTGACGAGATCTTCCGTGTGTATCGCCGGGAGCATCCTGAGGTGAATATTTCTTTCGTTCATGCGATTTCGTCCATCCGACGCATGGTCGAGCATATGCGGAATACGAAATGAAAGAAAAATTCCCTTGTCAAGTCTTGCATAGGGAAAAAAAGGTTATGCTATGATATGTTCAAAGCAGAAGTTGCCTGGGGTGCACGTGAGCTTTTCATTATGTCTAACCTACAGTTTTCTAAGGGAATCAGGATAGGCTTGTGGATGCTGGATCGCCTTCGAGCGAATAGCAGAAGCAAGGCTCAAGATGCCCACCTGCGAGTCGCAGGTTTTAGACATATAAAGCGAACGACATCTTGGACATCTGCTTTGAAAAGAGATCGCTAGAATGTTTATGGCTGGTGGTTTCTTTTCGCCTTGTGTGGGGTCGGTAAAGCAGCCTTTCCAGTCGGATGCTTTACCGACTTCACTCTTTTTCAGGATTCTTCGGGACGAGTGGCGCTTTGGTGATGATGTTTTCACCGAAGCGCTTTTTCAGTGCGTCGATCGCGCCGTAGAGGCGCTCTTTCTTTTCGTCGCGAAAGAGCGACGGCATGGCGCTCGGCTCGAAGTTTTTCGCCCGTGATGCCGAGGGAGGCGGATGCCGCGCCGGACGCCCAGCTCGCGGAACATCTCCCGCGCGGTCTGGAAGATCGGCTCGTCGTGGGCGGTGGCTTCGAAGAGGGTGCGGCTGCGCGTGAAGGTGGTGAAGTCCGCGCGGCGCAGCTTGAGCTGGATCGTGCGTGCAGCGACGCCGGCGAGGCGCAGCCGCCAGCCGACTTTTTCGGCGAGGGCGAGAAGTTCGCGCTCGGCTTCTTCGACGCTTTCGAGGTCGCGTTCGAAGGTGAGCTCCTTGCCGATGGATTTCGCTTCGCGGTCAGGCTCGACGCGCCTTTCGTCGCGTCCGTCCGCGAGTTCCTTCAGGACGTGTGCCGCCCGCGCTCCGATGGCGCGGGCGAGCTTTTTCATCCGCCTGCTGCACGTCGCCGATCGTCTTGAGGCCGAGGGCGGCGAGCTTCTCTTCCGTGCGCTCGCCGACGCCCCAGAGACGGCGCACAGGGAGCGGCGCCAGGCGGCAGAGGGCTTCTTCGGCGCGAATTTCGACGAGTCCGTCGGGTTTTTCGAGGTCGCTCGCGAGCTTGGCGAGGAATTTGTTCGGCGCGATGCCGACGGAGGCGACGAGCTGCGTTTTTTTCGAGGATTTCCGCCTTGAGTCTCTGCGCGAGGATGCGCGGGCTTGGCGCGAGAAGCTCCATGCCCGTGATGTCGAGGAAGGCTTCGTCGATGGAAAGCGGCTCGACGAGCGGCGAGTAGCGGGAGAAGATGGCGAAGATTTCGGCGGAGGCGGCGGCGTAGCGCGGGTAATCGCCTTGGAGGAAGATGCCGTCGGGACAGCGGCGGCGCGCCGTTTCCATGGGCATGGCCGAGCGCACGCCGCTTTTGCGCGCTTCGTAGGGAGGCGGTCGAGACGACGCCGCGCGGGGAAAGCCCGCCGACGATGACGGGCTTCCCGCGATATTCGGGATGGTCGCGCTGCTCGATGGCAGCGAAGAAGGCGTCCATGTCGACGTGGAGGATTGTGCGTTCCATTTTCCTGCCTCCTTTGCCGGGGGTCTGGCGCTCCCGCGATCGGACGGGGCGGCGCGTTTCATTCGAAGAGGGCGGTGATCTCTTCTTCCGAGAGTTTCGAGAGGAAGTTTTCGCCGGGCTGGATCATCTGGTCGATCAGGGCTTTCTTCTTTTCCTGCAATTCGTAGATCTTTTCCTCGATCGTGTTCTTCGTGATGAATTTCAGCACTTGCACGTTGTTCTTCTGGCCGATGCGGTAGGCGCGGTCGGTCGCCTGGTCTTCGACGGCGGGATTCCACCACGGGTCGTAGTGGATGACCATGTCGGCGCCCGTGAGGTTCAGCCCCGTGCCGCCCGCTTTCAGCGAGATGAGGAAGATCGGTTCCGTGCCCGCGTTGAAGTCGCGCACGCGGCGCATGCGTTCGAGGGCGGGGGTCGAGCCGTCGAGGTAGGCATAGCCGAGCTTCATGGCGTCGAGACGCGCGGCGATATGGGCGAGCATGGTCGTGAACTGCGAGAAGATGAGGATGCGGTGGCCGGCGGCGACGGCGTCGGCGACGACTTCTTCGAGCATGTCGAGCTTGCCCGAACCGCCCTTGTAATCTTCGAGAAAGAGCGCAGGATCGCAGGCGATCTGGCGAAGGCGCGTGAGAATCGCCAGGATCTTGATGCGCGATTCGCCGAAGCCGTGCGCCTTGAGCTCGGCGGCGAACTCCTTTTTCGCCTGCACGAACCATGCGTTGTAGACTTTCCGCTGTTCTTCGGTCATCTCGTTCGTCATCTTGCGCTCGACTTTGTCGGGCAGCTCGTCGAGCACGTCCTTCTTGAGGCGGCGCAGGATGAAGGGGCTGATGTAGCGCAGGAGGTCGGCGCCGGCGTGCTCATCCTTGGCGCGCACGATGGGCGTCTCGAACTGCGACTGGAAGTGCTTGCGGCTCTTCAGGTAGCCGGGCATGAGGAAGTCGAAGATCGACCAGAGCTCGGTGAGGCTGTTCTCGATCGGCGTGCCCGTGAGGGGCGAAGGCGGCGTCCGCCTTGAGTTTCTTGACGGCTTTCGCCGCTTGCGTCGCAGGGGTTCTTGATTTGCTGCGCTTCGTCGAGAAAGATGTAGCGGAAGCGTTCTTTTCTCGTAGAGGGCGATGTCGCGGCGCAGCATGTGGTATGTCGTGATGATGACGTCGGCCTCGGCGAGGGCGGGCGCGAGGGCGGCTTCGCGCTCCGCTTTCGTGCCCGCGACGATCGTCGCTTGGAGGGCGGGCGCGAACTTTGCGATCTCTTCGAGCCAGTTGTACATCAAAGACGTCGGCGCGACGACGAGCGCAGGCGGCTTCCCGTCTTCTTGGTGCGCGAGCAGGAAGGCGATGACCTGCAGGGTCTTGCCGAGTCCCATGTCGTCGGCGAGGATTCCGCCGAGGCGGTAGGAGGCGAGCGCCGAGAGCCATGCGAAGCCCGTCTGCTGGTAGTCACGCAGCACGCCCTTGAGCGAGGCGGGCGGCTCGATGTCGGCGTCGACGGGGTTCTTGATGTCGCGCACGATGCTCTTGAAGCGCTTGCTGCGTGCAAGGCGCAGACCCTTCTCTTCCTTGGCGAGCGCATCGAGATAGAGCGCCTGGCGGAGCGGCAGCTCGATGCGCTTCGCGTCCTCCGCCTTCTTCAGCCCGGTGCTTTCGATGAAGTCGGCGAGGCCGGCGAGCTGCTGGTCGCCGAGCGTAACGAAGGTGCCGTCCTTGAGCCTGTGGTAGAGCCTCTTTTCGCGGTAGGAGTGCAGGACGCCGATCAGCTCGTCGAAGTCGAGCTGCGCCGCGTCGAAGGTCACGTCCAAGAGGTTTTGATCGTTGACGGAGACGCCGATTGTCACGGGAGGCATGCGGCGCACGGGCTTCTCGTGGAAGGCGTCGGCATAGTAGATGTCGGCAATCTTGGAAAGCTCGGGCAGGGCTTCGTCGAGGAAGAGGAAGCTCTGCGCTTCGTCGCTTTGCAGGAAGCGGCCGTCCTCGGGGAGAAAGTCGTAGGCGTCGAAGAAGGCGTAGATCGCCGCTTCGCCCGCCGCGTCGCGGATGAGGCGGCGCCCGCTCGCCGTCTCTTGCGGCGCCGCGCCCGTCAGGGGGTTGAAGCGCACATCTTCGTAGCAGAATTCGGGGCGGGCGGCGATGCCGTCCCCATAGTAGTCGAGGTAGATGGAAGCCGCGAGCGGCATGATCTCGTAGCGCTCGGCGAATGCGGGCGCGATCTGCACGTCGGCGACCTTCTCGATCTCGGGCAGGATCGTGCTGAAGAAGACGGGCAGATCCTGCGCGGCGATGGGGAGCGAGCGCGCGTAGCTGAAGGATTCGAGCAGGGGGAGGAGCGAGTCGGCGAAGTTGGACGGCACATGGTGGATCGTGTCGTAGACCAGCAGGAAGTGCGCTCCTTCGTCGAGGCGGTGCAGGTCGTCCGCCAAGAGGACGAGGCGGCCGTTGCCGCCGCGCTCCATCAGTTCCACGTCGATGGCGGGGATGCTCTCCTCGACGTGGACGATGCGCTTTTCTTGCCCTTGGATCGTGGCCTGGAAGGGATCGCTTCCCATGAGCGTGAGGAAGCGCGTGAGCGCGCTCGGCGTGAGGCGCACGATCTTGCCGTCGAAGGTGCGGTCAGAGCCTTCGTAATAGGCGCGTGAGCCACCGTAGGCGTGGCTGCTTTCCACGTCCCGCCAGAGGTCGAGCAGGAAGCGCCAAAGTTCCGTCGAAAAGCCGGGCGCGAAGGCAGCCGTCTGCGGGTTGACCGTCAAGTTCTTGCCGAACTCGATGGGGACACCGGCGAGGAAGGAGCGCATGAATTCTTGCATGCTGCGCATGATGTAGAGACGTTCGCGCCCGATGCGCAATTCGAGATGGCAGCGGGGATGGCCGTAGGTGTGCTCGATGACGAGCTGCGGCTCGAAGAGGAGCGACGCTTCGCGAAGGGCGGCGGGGAGAGTCTCTTCTGCGCCTGCAGATGGGTGTGCCGCTGGGCGCGCTCGAAGCAGGTGAAGAGGCGCCCCGAGGGCTTCTCGGGGAGCGAGGGTACGCTTGCGCTTTTGGCGCCTTCTTCGAGCTGGCTCGACTGGATCTCCTTCAAAAGCGCGATGACGTGCTTGCAGGCGCCATCGTAGAGGGAGGCGGCCGGGCATGTGCAGCCGTAGGCTTCGACGCCCTCCCCCGCCTTGTCGAGGCGCACGCGCACCTCGTAGACCTCCGAGCCTTCGACGGCTGCGACGTAGATCGATGTGCCGGGGCGGCGCAGGAGGTTCGTGACGCGCCGATCCTTGAAGTAGCGGCAGCCCTTGCGGTACGACATATCGTTGGACAGGGCGTGTATGGTGGAGTCCTTGAGCAAGACGATCTCTCCTTTGCGCACGGCGTGCGCCTGTGCTAAGATAAAGAGGGAAGCGCATGGAGCAGGGAGGGCGGACGCCGCCTTCTGCTGCTCTCGATGCGTTCTGTGCGGCCTTTTTCGATGCTTTTTCATTCTAGCAGAAACTTGCTCCGACGTAAATGCAGGCAGACAGGAGAACGGTATGGATCTTTCGCGTGCGCGCATCCTCATCATACGCTTGAGCGCCATCGGCGACGTGCTTCATGCGACGCCCGTGGCGAGGGCGCTTCGCCGCGCTCTGCCGCAGGCGTACATCGCCCGGCTCGCCAGTCCGCCCGCTTCTGAGCTTGTGGCTTCCCTGCGCCGAGGTCAACGAGACGATCGTCTGGGACAGGCGGCCGTTCGACCGCGCTGTGGCGCAGGGGCGCATCGTTCGTGCCCTGCGCCTTTTGCAAGAGGCGCGCTCGCTTCTCAAGGCGCGCCGCTTCGACATCGTGCTCGACGTGCAGGATCTCCTCCTGACGGGCGTCCTCGCCTATCTTTCGGGCGCCGGCTGCCGCATCGGCGTGCGCGAGCGACACGAGGGCGCGGGCTTCTTCATGACGCAGAAGGCGCCGCGGCTGGAGGAGCCGCACAGGTGCGCCGCTACCTCGCCGCGCTCGCGCCGCTCGGCATAGCGCACGAGGACGTGCGCATCACGCTGCAGCTGCCCGCCGCTCTCGCGGGCTTCGCCGCGCCGTTCTTTGCGGCGCACGCTGTCACGGGCGCACGGGCGATCTTGCTCGTGAGTCTCTGCACGACATGGCGGAGCAAGGAGTGGCCGCCCGAGCGCTTCGTCGCCGCGCTCGCCGCCCTCGAAGAGGATGTGCAGATCGTCTTCCTCGGCAGCGACGCCGACCGCCCGGTGATCAGGGCGGCGATGGAGCGTCTCGCGCTCTTTTGGCATGGCAGAGCCGTCTCCGTCGCCGGCGAGACGAGCCTTCTGGAAACGGCGGCGCTGATGAAGGCGGCGACGCTCCTCCTGTGCCCCGACACCGGCCCTTTGCACATCGCCGCCGCCGTCGGCCTTCCGACTTTGAGCCTCTGAGGTCGACGCGACCTGCGATCTACGGCCCTCTGCATGGACAGAACTTCTTCATCGAGACGCCGCACCCCTGCGCCCCGTGCTGCAAGACGCGCTGCCCCTTGGGCACGAACGCCTGCATGAAGGCGATCGAAGCGCAGGATGTGGCGAGAAGGCTCGGCGAGGCGCTGGCGATGGTGCGGCAAGGACGCGCTTCTCGCTGACGTGCAGGAAAGAAGGCTGCCGGGACGCGCCTTGCATCTGAACGGGAAACTGTGTCATGGCGTGCGCGGCAGATGCAGGCGAGGCCGCAAGCGACCGATGCTCCCCGATGATGCGGAGAGCGTTTTCTTTGTGAAAATGGCTTGATCTCTAGGCTCGTCGCAGTCTGTGACTTGACAATATACCGCATAAATCCTATACTAATAATCATCATAGATTATTGAATCATAACTAATAGCTATTAATAAAAGGGGGAGTTTCTATGGGAGAATATGGCGGTCTCGGACTCTTTCTCATCGTGGCGATCGCTTTTCCGTTCATGGTGCTTGCGCCCGCGCGGCTCTTGCAGCCGCGGCAGCCGACGCCGGAGAAGCAGAAGCCGTATGAGTGCGGCGTCGATACGGTCGGGTCGAGCGATGTGCAGTACCACGTCGGCTATTTCCGCTACGCGCTGGCTTTCCTCCTCTTCGACGTCGAGGCGGTGTTTCTCTATCCGTGGGCGGTGTCGTTCAATCGTCTCGGTCTCTTCGCCTTTATGGAAATGCTCGTTTTTCTTGGAATCTTGGCGCTCGGTCTTTGGTATGCTTGGAAGAAGGGGGATCTCGCATGGAAGTAGTGGACTTGGTCCCTGCCGCGCTCAGGGAGAATGTGATCGTGACCTCGGTCGATGCGGTGTTCAAGTGGGCGCGCTCGCGCTCGATCTGGCCGCTGGCCTCGGGGCTTGCGTGCTGCTCCATCGAGATGATGGCGACGGCGGCGTCGCGCTTCGACCTCGCGCGCTGGCTACGAGGTTTTCCGCGCATGTCCGCGCCAGGCGGATCTCCTGATCGTTGCGGGAACTTTGACGTGGAAGATGACGCCGCCGCTCATCCGTCTCTACGAGGAGATGCCCGAGCCGAAGTACGTCATCGCGATGGGCAACTGCAATATCCACGGCGGGCCTTTCACGGACTCCTACGCGACGGTCAAGTGCCTCGACGAGGTGCTGCCCGTCGACCTCTATCTGCCGGGCTGCCCGCCGCGTCCCGAGGCTCTGATCGACGCGATGATCAAGCTGCGCGACAAGATTCAGCATCCCGAGCTTGCGAAGCGGGCGGGAGGTGAGGCGCGATGAGGACGCGGTATTTTTCCAAGGAGCGGCTGGCAAAGCTTGTCGAGGTCTTTCCCAAAGCGACGTTTGACGCGGAGGCGGAAGAGCCTGCGCTCATCGTCACGGCGGCGGACTTCCCTGCCGTGCTGCGCGCTCTCAAGGAAAAGGAGGGCTTCGACCGCTTCGGCAATCTCACGGCGGTCGACTGGAAAGATCATATAGAGATGGTCTACCATCTCTATAATATGGAAGAGAATGTAAAACTTGAAGTCAAGGCTGCGCTCGACTCTGCCGCGCCCGTCATCGAGTCGGCGACATCGCTGTACCCGGGGGCGGAGTTCGAGGAGCGAGAGGTCTACGACCTCATGGGCGTGGAGTTCTTGGGTCATCCCGATCTTCGAAGGATTCTCATGCCCGACGACTATCCCGCGCATCCTCTGCGCAAGGATTTTGTCGCGCCCGTGCCGAAAATGGAGGGAGGCAAGCTCGTATGGCTGAAAAAAGCACCTACATCCTGAACATGGGGCCGCAGCACCCGAGTACGCACGGCGTGCTGCAGGTCGAGCTGGAGCTTTCGGGCGAGCGCATCGAGCGTGCGAAGCCGATCCTCGGCTACCTTCATCGCGGCATCGAAAAGCTCATGGAGTCGCGCACTTACGCGCAGTGCCTGCCCTATACGGACAAGCTCGACTACGTTTCTTCGATGAACAACAACCTCGCTTGGTGTACGGCGGTGGAGAAGCTCGCGGGCATCCGCGTGCCGCTTCGCGCCGAGTATCTGCGCGTCATCGCGGCGGAGCTGAACCGCATCGCGAGCCACCTCGTCTTCATCGGCACGCTTCTCAACGATCTCGGCGCGGCGACGGCCTTCGTCTACGCGTTCCGCGACCGCGAAAAGGTGCTCGACCTCTTTGATCTTATATGCGGCGCGCGCATGTCGACGAGCTACATCCGACTGGGCGGCGTCGCCTTTGATGCGACGGAAGAATTCATCGAGAAGACGCTGGAATTTCTCGACTATGTGCCCGAAATGCTCGAAGAATACGACAATCTCATCACGGGCAACGAGATCTTCTATGCGCGCATGAAGGGCGTCTCGCCGATGACGGCAGAGGAGGCGAAAGCCTTGTCGCTGTCGGGTGCGAATCTGCGTGCGACGGGCGTCGCCTACGACATCCGGCGCGTCGAGCCGTACAGCGTCTACGACCGCCTCGACTTCGAGGTGCCCGTCGGCACGCTCGGCGACGACTGGGATCGCTACGAGGTGCGCCTCAAGGAGATGGGCGAGGCGCGAAGATCATCCGCCAAGCCTTGAAGGAGATGCCCGAAGGCTCGTGCCGCAAGGTCGTCTCGCCGAATCTTCGCCCGCCGAAGGGATCGGTCTACCACCGCGTCGAGAACACGCGCGGCGAGCTGGGCTTTTACATCGTGAGCGACGGCACGGCGAAGCCTTACCGCGTGCACATCCGCCGGCCGTCCTTCGTGAACCTGCAGGCGCTCGATTCCCTGTGCCGCGGCACGCTTGTCGCCGACTCCGTTGTCGTCTATTCGACGCTCGACCCGCTGATGGGCGAGGTCGACTGCTAGGGGGTGCAAAAGATGGAAACGGGCATCGTCTATTCCTATATCAACGAACTGCGGCTCTTCCTGACGGGGGCGCTCGGCGACGCTTTTCTCGCCGAGGTCGTCATGACGCTTCTCGGCATCGCCGTCCTTCTCGCGATCGTCATGACGGCGGCTCTCGTATTCACCTTCGGCGAGCGCAAGGTCTGCGCTTTCATCCAGGTGCGCTTCGGGCCGAACCGCGTGGGGCCGGGAGGACTCCTGCAGCCCGTGGCGGACGCCATGAAGCTCCTCAGCAAGGAGGACATCATGCCGGACGGCGCCGACCGCATCGTCTGGAGTCTGTCGCCGATCCTCGTCTTCGTGCCGGCGGCCTTGATTTACGCCTTCTATCCGTTCGATGCGGGCGTCGTCTTCGCCGATGTGAACATCGGGCTGTTCCTACTGCTCGCCATCTCGGCGCAAGCGGTTCTGCCGTTCTTCATGGGCGGCTTCGCCTCGAACAGCAAGTATGGTCTCATCGGCTCGATGCGCGCCGTCGCACAGCTTCTGACGTATGAACTGCCGCTCGGCTTCGCGCTCATGGGCGTCGTCATGCTCGCAGGCTCCTTGGACATGAGCCGCATCGTCGAGGCGCAGGCGGACTGCTGGTACATCTTCAAACAGCCGCTCGCGTTCCTCATCGTTTTCATCTGCATGATCGCCGAGAGCAATCGTCCGCCGTTCAACATCCTTGAGGGCGAGTCGGAGATCATCGCCGGCCCCTTCACGGAGTACAGCGGCATGCGCTGGGCGCTCTTTTTTCTCGCGGAGTTCGCGAATCTCCTTTCCATCGCGATTCTCGTGACGACGCTCTTCTTGGGCGGCTGGCAGGGGCCGGCTTTTCTGCCGGGCATCTTCTGGTTCTTCCTCAAGGCGTTCGTCATGGTCGTCATCTTCCAATGGGTCGGCTGGACGTTCCCGCGCTTTCGCATCGACCATCAGATCGCCTTCGGCTGGAAGCTCCTCCTGCCTGCGGCGATGCTCAACGTCCTCTTGACGGGCGTCGGCATGATGCTTTGGCAGATGTTTTAGGAAGCGCTGCGGCGAAAGGAGTGAGGAACTTTGTGGGGCAAAGGATTGATCAAGGGCCTCGACGTGACATGGGGTCACTTCTGGGGCAAGAAGGAGACCGTTTCCTATCCCGAGGAAAAGATTCCGATGACCGAGCGCTTTCGCGGCGGACATCTGGCGATGGAGACGGAAAAGTGCATCTCGTGCCGCCTTTGTGCAACGAGCTGTCCGAACAAGGCGCTCGACCTTCATATAGTGACGGACGAGGCGAAGAAGCGCCACATGGCGGAGTACTGGCACGACATCGGACGCTGCATCTACTGCGGTATATGCGTCGAGGTCTGCCCGCCGAAGGCGATTTCCTGGGACAAGAATTTTGCGATTGCGACGTACTTCAAGGAGGATTTGAAGTACGATGCGGTGGCGGAGGAAAGGGAGAAAAAGAAGGAGGGGGGCGAGCCGCATGAGTGATTTCCTGAACGCAGGCGTCTTTTTATCTCTTGGCGGCCGTCACGCTCGCGGGTGCGCTCGGCGTGGTGCTCGCGAAGAAGCTCGTCCATGCGGCTCTCCTCCTGACCGTCACGTTCATCGGCGTCGCGTGCCTCTACTTCCAGCTCGGCGCGGACTTCCTCGGCGCGGCGCAGCTCATGATCTATGCGGGCGGCGTCGCCGTGCTCATCGTCTTGGGCGGCATGCTCACGCGCCATGCGCCGGGCGAGGAGACGAGTCCCGACAATGCACGCTGGTTCGCCGCGCCCGTCGCCGCCGCTCTCTTCTTTGCCGTCGTATTCTCGGCGGTCTATGTGACGCCGTTTGCGGAGGTCATGGAAGCGCCTGTCGGCAACTCGATTGAAAAACTTGCCGACCTCATGCTCGGCGAGTATGTGATGACGTTCGAGCTGGCGGCGACGCTCCTTCTGGCGGCTCTCGTCGGCGCGATTGTTTTGGCAAAGGAGGAAGGACAATGAGCGTAGGACTCCTGCATTATCTCATACTGGCGGCGATCCTCTTTTCCATCGGCCTCTTCGGCCTCATCCAAAAGAGAAATCTCATCGTCGTGCTCATGAGCATCGAGCTGATGCTGAACGCGGCGAATCTCAATCTCGTCGCGTTCAACCGCTTCCCTGCCGGTCGATGCGCTTGAAGGGCAGCTCTTGGCCGTCTTCTCGCTGATGGTCGGTGCGGCGGAAATCGCCGTGGGGCTTGCGCTCGCGTTCCGCATCTACCATGACAGTCATACGATTTCGCTCGATGCGCTGCAGCGCATGAAAGGCTAGGGGGTGGCATGATGTTTTCCTCTTTCGCCTTGCATAACGCTTGGCTCATACCGCTCCTGCCGGGGCTTGCCTTCGTCCTCGCGGGCTTTCTGCGCGCCCTGCCACGCCTTGCGGCGGCGATTGCCGTCGCCGCAATCGCCGCGAGCTTCGCGCTCTCGGGCGGCGTCATCGCCGAGGTTCTCTCACGCCGATCACGGTGGAAGCGCCGTATGTCGCGAAGACGGTCTGGATGACGGTCGGCAGTCTCGTCCTGGAGATGGGCGTCCTCGTCGACCCCATCACGGCGATGATGCTCTTCGTCGTCACGACGGTATCGCTTTGTGTCGCCATCTATTCCGTTGGCTACATGAAGGACGATCCCGGCATGGGACGCTTCTTCTCGTTCATCTCGCTCTTCGTCGCGTCGATGCTCGGGCTCGTGCTCGCGTCGAATTTCCTGCAGCTCTACGTCTTCTGGGAGGGCGTCGGACTCTGTTCGTACCTTCTGATCGGTTTCTACTATCAGCGCGTATCGGCGCGGGAGGCCGCGAAGAAGGCGTTCATGACGACGCGCGTCGGCGACTTCGGCCTGCTCCTCGGCATCCTGCTCCTGCAGATCCACTTCGGCACGCTCGACTTCTTGAACCTGCGCATGCTCGTGCCGCTTGAGGTCTTGACGCTCGGCACGTTCTTCCTGACGGTCGCGGGCTTCCTGCTCTTCATCGGCCCGATCGGAAAGTCGGGTCAGTTCCCTCTGCACGTCTGGCTGCCCGACGCGATGGAAGGCTCGACGCCCGTCTCCGCCCTCATACATGCGGCGACGATGGTCGTCGCGGGCGTCTACCTCGTCGCGCGCGCCTATTTCATCTTCGCGGCGTCGCCCTTCCTCATGGATTTGATCGCCTGGGTCGGCGGCGTGACGGCGATCTTTGCCGCGAGCATCGCTCTGACGCAGCGCGAGATCAAACGCATCCTCGCCTATTCGACGGTCAGTCAGCTCGGCTACATGATGCTCGCGCTCGGCGTCGGCTCTCTGACGGCTTCGATGTTCCACCTCATGACGCACGCCTTCTTCAAGGCGCTCTTGTTCCTCTCGGCGGGCGCCGTCATGCACGCGCTCTCTGACGAGGCGGACATCTTCCGCATGGGCGGACTCTGGAAGAAGATGCCTTGGACGTTCGCGGCGATGACGATCGGCGTGCTGGCGATCGCGGGACTGCCGCCTTTCGCGGGCTTCTTCTCGAAGGACGAGATCCTCTTCGCGGCGGCGGAGGTCTCGACGCCGCTCTACATCCTCGCGACCGTCACCGCCTTCATGACGGCGCTCTACATGGCGCGGCTGCTCTTCGTCGCCTTCCTCGGCGACTGCCGCACGGGCACGGCGTACCACGCGCACGAAGCGGGCTGGTGGATGCGCGTGCCGCTCCTCATTCTCGCGGCGCTCGCCGTCGTCAGCGGCTTTCTGGGTCATGCGTGGGGCTTCGGCTCGTGGGTCTACTTTGGGCACGCGCACGAGGGCGCGATCGATCCGATGGTCGCCGGCGTATCGACGTCCCTGACGCTCGCCGCGCTCGCCATCGCCTACCTCGTCTATGTGAAGCGGGCGGTTTCGGCTGATGCGGTCGCGGAAAGGCTCGGCATTCTCTACACCTTGAGCTATCACAAATATTATATCGACGAGATTTATGCGGGACTTCGCAAGGTCTTCGTCGACGGCTGCGGCAGGGTGTTCTACTGGATCGACATCTACATCGTCGACGGCATCGTGAACCTTCTCGCGCTTTTTGTACGCCTCTTGAGCGGCGTTCTCTCCTTCTTTGAGACGGGGCAGACGCAGTTCTATGCGACGGTCGTCATCGTCGGCGCCGCCCTGCTCGCGCTTCTGGGTGTTTACTGTGCGGGCGGCGTGGCTTTCGTGGGAGGTGGCTTCTGATGAACTTTCCCGTTTTGTCGGTCATCCTGCTCACGCCTTTGTCGGCGGCGCTCCTCCTCTGCTTCTTGAACCGTGAGTCGCGCTCTGCCATCCGCATCGTGGCGGCGGCCGCCATGGCGTTTTCCTTCGCTCTTTCCGTATGGGCGTACTTCGGCTACGATCTCGCGGCGGGCGGCATGCAGTATACGGAGCGCGTGCCTTGGATCACCGATCTCGGCGTATCCTACGCGCTCGGCGTCGATGGCATCTCTTTGCCGCTTTTGCTCTTGACGGAGCTGATCGGCGTCTCGGCGGTCTTTTTCCTCTTGGCATGTGAAGGAGCGCTCGAAGGAGTTCTTCATCCTCTTGCTCGTGCTGATCACGGGCGTCACGGGCACCTTCGTCGCCAACGATCTCTTCATCTTCCTCTTGTGCTACGAGGTCGTCGTCATTCCCATCTACATCCTCGTCATCCTCTTCGGCTCGACGAAGCGCGTGACGAAGGAATATGCGGGCATGAAGCTCACGATCTACCTGCTGCTTGGCTCGGCGTTCCTGCTCGTCGGCGTCGTCTGGCTCTACCTCACGGCGTTCCCCGCGGGCAGCCGCACCTTCGACATGCAGATGCTCGCTCTCGCGGCGCAGGCGGGGAGCTTCTCGCCGGGCTTCCAGATCGGCGCGTTCCTCCTGCTCCTCATCGGTTTCGGATCGCTCCTTTCCATGTTCCCGTTCCACAGCTGGTCGCCCGATGGCTATGCGGGCGCACCGACGGCGGTCTCGATGATCCATGCGGGCGTCTTGAAGAAGATCGGCGGCTACGGCCTCATCCGCATCGGGCTGCTCGTCTTGCCCTTGGGGGCGAAGTTCTGGGCACCCTTGATCGCGTTCCTTGCGATGTGCAATGTGCTCTATGCCGCTTACATCGCGCTCGTGCAGAAGGATTTGAAGTATGTCGTCGGCTACTCGTCGGTATCGCACATGGGCTATGTGCTGCTGGGGTTTGCGGCGCTGAATGTCGTCAGCGTCTCGGGCGCGGTCGCCAACATGGTGGCGCACGGCGTGATGAGCGCGCTTTTCTTCGCGATGATCGGCTTCATCTACGAGAAGACGCATTTCCGCACGGTCGACGATCTCAAGGGGCTTGCGTATCAGATGCCGCGTCTTGCGACGGGCTTCATGCTCGCGGGCATGGCGTCCCTAGGTTTGCCGGGACTCATCGGCTTCGTGCCGGAGTTCACGATCTTCGTCAGCATCTTCGCCGAGTTCCCGCTTCTCGCGGTGCTCGCCATCGCCGGCATCATCTTCACGGCGCTCTATGTGCTGCGCCTGCTCGCCAAGGTGCTCTTCGGCCCGGCGGACAAGAAGTTTGACGCCTACCGCGACATGCACGGCGCAGAGCTCATGCCGCTCGTGCTTCTGGGCGCGGCGCTCGTCGGCTTCGGCGTGTTCCCGCAGCTCCTCATGGGGCTGATCTCGACGGGGACGGAGCCTTTGCAGCCGATGCTTGACCAGTTGAGCCAGATCGGCTTCTTTTTAGGGGGGAACTGAGCATGGATTTTTCAGCAATCGGCATCGAGCTCGGTCTTCTCGCGCTCGCCCTGCTTTTCTTGGCGATGGGCGTGCTGCTGCCGAAGAAAGAACCGCGCACGAGCCTCGCCGCGATATCGGTCGTCGCTCTTCTGGCGCTCTTCGGCTATGGCTTTTCCTTTTATCACGGCGGCGAGGACGCCACGTTTTATGCGGGGCTCTACCTCGTGGACAATTACGCCGTGTTCTTCAAGCAGCTCTTCCTCATCAGCTCGGCGCTCGTCGTGCTGTTTTCGAGCGACTACGTGGAGAGGCTCCTGCGCTCGCGCGCGGAGTTCTATGCGATCCTCGTCTTCGCCGTGCTCGGCATGTGTGTGATGGCGTCGGCGAACGACTTCCTCACGATGTACGTCGGTCTTGAACTGATGACGATTTCTTTCTATGTGTTCGTAGGACTTCGCCAGCGCAACGCGCTTTCGAGCGAGGCGGCGATCAAATACCTCGTCTTGGGCGCGGCGGCGTCCGCGATCCTCTTCTTCGGCGTGAGCCTCGTCTACGGCGCGGCGGGCAGCCTGCGTTTCTCCGTCGTCGCCGACAGCCTGCGGCTCTTCACGCCGCTTGGCATCGTGGGCATGGCGCTCGTCTTCGCGGGGATCTTCTTCAAGCTGTCGATGATCCCCTTCCACATGTGGGCGCCCGATGTCTACGAGGGCGCGCCTGCGCCTGTCACGGCGCTTCTCGCGATGGGTTCGAAGGCGGCGGCTTTCGCCGTCCTGCTGAGGCTCGTCCTCGCCGTGTTCCCGCCGCTGGGTGGCATGTGGCTCGCGCTTTTGGCGCTCCTCGCCGCCGTCTCGATGGTTGCCGGCAACGTCATGGCGATCGTGCAGGACGACGTGAAGCGTATGCTCGCCTACTCGTCAATCGCGCAGGTCGGCTACATGCTCGTTGGCGTCGTCGCAGCGGATGCGGCGGGCATGAAGGCGCTGCTCTTCTACCTCGCGCTCTATGCGTTTGCGAACATCGGCGCTTTCGCCGTGCTGACCGCCGTCGAGGCGCAGCGCGGCAAGCCCGACATGGCGAACGTCGCGGGGCTGTCCAAGGCCGCGCCCGTCCTCGCTGCCGTCATGACGATCTCTCTGCTCTCCATGGCGGGCATTCCGCCGACGGCGGGCTTCGCGGGCAAGCTCTACCTTTTCACGGCGGTCGTTGACCAGGGCGGCCTGTGGCTCGCCTTCGTCGGCTTCGTCATGTCGATGATCTCCGTCTACTACTATCTGCTCGTCGTCAAGGCGATGTACCTCGGCGAAGGATGAAAAGCTCCCGTGAAGGTCTCCGGCGCGCTTCGCGCCTGTGTCCTCGTGAGCGTCGCATTGACCCTCGTCCTCGGCGTTTATCCGGAACCTTTGGCGAATCTCACGAACTTCGTGGCAGCGACGTTCTTCTGAGGGATACGGATGAGAACAGCCCTGCGGCTTTGCCGCAGGGGCTGTTCTGCTCCTTGTGTGGCATGATGGAGCGATGGGGTGATGACGTGCAGGGGCTGCGCGTGCGGCTTACAGCAGGTGATGTCGCCAGGGATTCTTCTGTGCGGGGAGAAGGTGGAACCTGCGCCCTCGGCTTGACTTCTCGGGGTTTCATGGTACACTTTAGGCGAGTGTTGAAGATTCTCAATATTTCAGGGGGGATTTTTATGGAATTGGCGAAGTGCATCGATCATACGCTGCTCAAGACGGATGCGCGGAGAGCTGATCTGGAAAGGCTCGTCGAGGAGGCGAAGGCGTATCATTTCGCTTCGGTCTGCGTCAGTCCGATCTGGGTGTCGTTCGCCGCGCATGCGCTTCAGGGCAGTGGGGTCAAGACCTGCACGGTCATCGGCTTTCCGCAGGGGGCGACGCCTTCGGAGGTCAAGGCGTTTGAGACGAAGCGGGCGATCGCCGACGGCGCGGAAGAGGTCGACATGGTCATCACCGTCGGCAAGCTCAAGGACGGCGACGACGCATATGTGAAGGCGGATATCGAAGCGGTCGTTGCGGCAGCAAAAGGGAAAGCGGTCACGAAGGTCATCATCGAGACCTGCCTGCTGACCGATGAGGAGAAGCGCCGCGCGTGCCTGCTGGCGAAGGAAGCGGGGGCGGATTTCGTCAAGACGTCGACAGGCTTTTCCACGGGCGGAGCGACGGCGGCGGACGTGAAGCTCATGCGCGAGAGCGTCGGCGAGGACATCGGCGTCAAGGCATCGGGCGGCGTCAGGAGCCGTGCGGACGCGGAGGCGATGATCGCTGCCGGAGCGACGCGGCTCGGTACGTCGAGCGGCGTGAAGATTGTCGAGGGATGAGGGGGAAGCCCAGAGGAAGGCGAATCGGGTGCGGGGAGGATGAAGAAAAAAACGGCAGCCGCACAAGTCGGATAGAACTTGTACGGCTGCCGTCCTGTTTTCGTCCGTCGGAGACGATGAATATGATCGGGGGAGCATCCTGATGAAGACGGCGCTCCCAGAGAATACACGTTTCGCGAGAGATTCTTGCGCAAGGCGGTCTCATCCTCGGGAATTTTCCCCTGCAGCTAAATAAACACAGGGAAAGAATCGGTGGCTGGCCTACTTCCCCTGTGTTTGGTGAAACACGGCAGAATAGGCGTGTAGATCTTGATTGTCTACTTGCCGCAAACATATTATAGCACAGTATCGACAGAATTGCACGAAAAAATTCAAAACGGGAAGGAAAGCCCTTCTATTCCTGACGAACACGCGCCGGCGAGAGAGGATTCCACTCTTGCAAGGAAAAGCCCTGCCAGGCTCGGCAGGGCGGGGAATCGCTGCGCTATTTCTTCATCTGCAAGGCTTCCGCACGGTAGCGGTAGAGCAGACCCAAGACCATGAGAATGGCGAAGGTCGTCAGAGCTGCGAGGGCGACGGAGTCCGTCAGTTGGTATGTCACGGCGAGAGGTATGGCGATGATGAGCGATACCGCCGTGAATTCCATGTCGTCGAGGAAGAGAAGCGCGAGGAAGAGAACGAGAATGCCAGCCAATAGGCCCATTTGTCACACCCCTTTTCATAGAGAAGGAAATAGGAACACAAGTATCCATGATGTTCTTGCCCTCTTTATCGAAATTTTCAAGGGATAAATTAAGTCTTTTCGCCCATTTTGTTTTCCGGGGCGTCTTTTTTTGCTTCTTCCTTCTCTTTTTTTCTCCTTTTCTTTCTTTTTCGCGCTCCTTGAGGATCTTGTCGTAGGCTGCGGCGTCGACGTCCTTCATGTATTCGTCGGGGATGTCGCGTGCGCCTGGCGCATACTTCCAGTATTCCTTGTAGGCGGCGAGCGCCGTGTCCTTTTCGCCTAGTTCGTCGTAGATTTCGCCGCGCATTTTATAGATGTAGGGATTCTTTGCATCGATCTCCTGCGACGTTTCGAGGTCGGCGAGAGCCTTGTCGCGATCTCCCATCATGCGACGGACGTCGGCGCGATTGAGGAAGTTATAGATGTTCTGCGCGTCGAGCGAGACAGCGCGGTCGGAATCTTGGATGGCGGCTTCGTAGTCGCCGGCGACGGCCTTGGCTCTGCCGCGGATCGCGTAGTTCTCGGCGATGTTGTCGGGGTTCTTCGCGGCGAAGGCGCGTTCCATGAGGAAGAGCGCTTCTTTCGCCATGCCGTTGTCGCTGTAGCGATCGGCGTTGTAGCGGAGCTGCTTCACATAGTCGCCTTTGGCATCGAGCGCCTTTTCGCGGATCTTCTGCCAGGCGTCGCTGCGCTTTTTTTCTGCGGCGGCGACTTTTTCGCGCATTTCCTTGTCCTGGGGGCTGGTGTAGGCGGCGCGCACGAGCCGCTCCAATCGTTCTTCCGCATGATTGCGCATGACGAACTTCTTGAGTTTTTCGTAGACGCGGTTCTCGTCGAGGTAGGAGATGCGCCCGCCGGGCGTGTCGGCGAACTGCCAGCCGTCGAAGGAGGCGTGGTCGTGGAAGGCCTTGGCGAGGCCGCCGGCGATGAGGTAGGCGTTTTCCGTCGTATTGTTGTAGTCGGCGTCCCAGTCCGCCGAGAGCAGCTTTTCGCCGTCGATCAGGACGTCCGTGCCGTTTTCGACGGTCACATGTCCCATGCCGTATGTCGTCATCATGCGGGCGAGACGTTCGACGCGCTCCTGCATGGCGGGATGGTCGTTGTAGTTCGGCGCGTTGGGATCTTCGGAGGGGTCGTGGTACTCGTTGATGTCCTGCGTTTCATAGGTCAGGTAGTAGGCCATGCGCGCCATGGCGGCCGCGCCGCCGCCGGGGTTGAAGCCCGCCGTCGTCATGAGCTGGAAGCCGCCTTCGTCCGCTTCCAGCTCGCTCGGCAGCGTGACGTCCTTGGCGATGGCGTAGCCGACGACGGCGTTGAGCTTCTGCCAGTCGAGGTTGTCTGCCGCCGAGCCGATGGCGATTCCTGCATACGATTCGGCGACGGCTTTGGCGTAGTTTTTCGCGCTGTGCTGGCGGAGGCCGTGCGTCATCTCGTGGCCGAGAACGGCGGCCAGCTCGTCTTCGTCGTGGTGCAGGGCGCGCACGAGGCCGCGGTTCACCGTGATGTAGTCGGTCGGATAGCAGGCGGCGTTGAAGGTTTCGGCTGCGGTCACGCGCCAGAGGAAGGGCAGGGAGTTGATGGGGAGCGCGTATTCGCCGTGCTGCGTGATCTGGCCGAGCACGCGGTCGACGACTTCGCGGTCGGGCGCGTCCTTGTCCTCGCCGTTCTCTTCCAGGTCTTGCTTCAAGCCGCTGATCTGGTAGTCGACGTTGTTGCCGATGGCGAGCATTTCCTTGAGCGTGCCCTGGTAGGCGAGGAGGCCGCCGATGGCGGACATGCCGATCATCACAGGGGTTGAGCGAGGCCGCTTCGACGGCTGCCGCATGGGGCAGCTGTGCGGCGCACAGGAGGCTGGCGAGGATGGCGGCGCGGAGTTTCTTCCCGATCTTCATTTCGATTCCTCCTCGAAAAAGGGTTTCTTTCAGGAAGCGACGCCGCCCTGGCGGCATCTTCGAATCTCCCTGTATAACAAAGGAGCAGTCATCCGAAGATGACTGCTTGATAGCGTATGGTGCTCGGTACTGGATTCGAACCAGTGACCCCCACAATGTCAATGTGATACTCTAACCAACTGAGCTAACCGAGCGATTATAGGATGCAGGGCTTTGCCTGCGAACAAAATGTATTATACAGAAAAGCGAAGAGAAATGCAAGCATTTTTTTTGCAGAATTCATCGGCGGTCAACCGTGCCTGCGCCATACGATGACGAGCGGCTTGCCGAACTCTTTCTTGAATTGCTTGCAGAGGCTCTGCATCTCGAAGTCGATGGCCCTGTAGTTGGCTTCGGGCGCGGCGATGACGGAGAGCGCGACGCCCTCGGGCGTGGAGGCCGCCTCGAAGCCCGTGACGAGTCCCTCGTATGTCACGTCGGCGGCTTCAGCGAGCGCTAGGAGCGTCGCGAGCTTGCGGATCTCCTTCCACTCGGTCTGCGTGACCATCATGGCGTAGCGGTACGAGCGCACGATCTTGTTGCTGATGCCGTGGTGGAAGCCTGCGATGAAGGAGGCCTTGAGCTGCTCCAGCTGCGTCATGCCGTAGAGCGGCGCGTTGTTGATGATGAAGGCGGAGTTGCGCGCGTGCTCGTAATAGTTGATGATCTTGCCCGAGTCGTGCAGCCAGGCGGCGACGGCGAGGGAGGTCGCGCGAGCGCGCGGGTGCGCCGTGCAGGCGCTTCAGTTGGTCGAAGAGGCTCAAGGAGAGGTCGTGGACGCGCTCCAAGTGCTCCATGCGCCGATCCACGCGCTTCAAGTAGTTCTCGACGCTTGCCTTGAGCACGTTGTGGACGATGGGCGAGCCCTTGCCGTGCTTCTTGCCGTAATACTCGTAGAAGACGCCGTCCCTGAGGCCGCATCCCGAGACGATGAGATCCTTGCCGCCGCTGAATTCCATCAGGCAGCGCGCGATCGTCGCACCCGCGATGATGATGTCGGCGCGTTCCGTGGAAAGGCCGCCGAACTTCCTGCGCCGCGTGCAGTTCGACTTGATGATGGCCTGATAGCAAGGCTCGAAGCGATCGCGCGGGATGATGTAGTTGTGGACGCGCGAGAGTTGGTAGTTCGTCTTATACTGATCCATTTTGGCGAGGTTTCGCACGGTGCCGCCGATGCCGATGACGGGCAGGCATCTGTCCTTCGCCCGAGGGAATCATCTCGCGGAATCTCTTTTTCCACATATTTCACGCATTTGTCCAAGGCCGCCTGCGTCACGACGTCCTGCAGGCCGAACTTGTCCGTCATCGTCACCGCGCCCAGCGGCACGGAAACTCGATTCCTTGATCTTGCGGTTCAGGACGAGGGACACTTCGATCGAAGCGCCGCCGAGGTCGAACTGGATGAAATCCTTCGCGTCGATCGTGTTCACGACGCCAAGGTAGCCGAAGTACGCCTCGCGCTCGCCCGAGATGATCTCGACGTCGATGCCCACTTCCTCGCGGATGCGCTCGATGAATTGCGCCCCGTCGGAGGCGTTTTCGTGCCGCTGCCGTCGCGACCGCGATGCAGCGGGAGACTTGCATGACCTGCATCATGTGCTTGTAGACGTGCAGGCACGCGAGCGCGCGTTTCACGCCTTCGGGATTGAGCTTTCCCGTCTCCGACATGCCCTTGCCGAGCCGGATCGCTTCCTTCTGTTGGTATTGCAGGAAATAGGACTGGTTGTCGTTGATCTGCATGACGATGAACCGGATGCTGTTCGAACCCATGTCGATGATCGCCAGATTTTCCATCGTTTCTCCTCCCCGCGCTGCTGCTTCATACGATATGTATAGTATAGCAATTTTGCCGCGATGCTTCAAGATTCGCGTGTGCCGCCGGTGGGCTAGGAGATGGGCTTGTCGCTTCTAAGATTTCATAGCCGCAGCGGAGCTGGACAACGAATTCTAAGCTTCGCCTGCGTCCGATGGACTTGTCGGAGCTAAGAATTCATAGCCGCAGCGGAGCTGGACAACGAAATCTAAGCTTCGCCTGCGCCCTACGGGCTTGTCGCTTCTAAGATTTCATAGCCGCAGCGGAGCTGGACAATGAATTCTAAGCTTCGCCTGCGCCCTACGGGCTTGTCGGAGCTAAGAATTCATAGTACAATAAAAGGGAATTTGAGGGGGCAGCCCCGGGATGGATTGATGCAGGAGGGAACTGTATGTCATTGATGAATGCACTGAAGAATACCGATCCGGAGATCGCCGCGGCGCTTGACGCGGAGCTTTCGCGCCAGCGCAGCAAGCTCGAACTCATCGCCTCGGAGAACATCGTGAGCCGTGCCGTCATGGAGGCGCAGGGAAGCGTGCTCACGAACAAGTACGCCGAGGGCTATCCCGGCAAGCGTTACTACGGCGGCTGCGAATGCGTCGATGTCGCCGAGACGCTCGCCATTGAGCGCGCGAAGGAGCTTTTTCGGTGCGGCGTATGCCAACGTGCAGCCGCACTCGGGCGCACAGGCGAACATGGCCGTCTTCTTCTCGCTGCTTTCGCCCGGCGACGTCTACATGGGCATGAATCTCACGGACGGCGGACACCTGACGCACGGCAGCGCCGTCAACATGTCGGGCAAGTACTTTCATGTCGTCCCCTACGGGGTCGACAAGGAGACGGAGCGCATCGACTACGAGGCGTTGGAAAAGCAGGCGAAGGAGGTCAAGCCGAAACTCATCGTCGCGGGCGCTTCCGCTTATGCGCGCATCCTCGATTTCGAGCGCCTTTCCGCCATCGCGAAGGCCGTCGGCGCCTATCTGATGGTGGACATGGCGCACATCGCCGGGCTTGTCGCGGGCGGTATGCATCCGAATCCGCTGCCGTGGGCGGACGTCGTGACGACGACGACGCACAAGACGCTCCGCGGCCCGCGCGGCGGCATGATCCTAGCGAAGGATGCGGAATTCGGCGCGCAGTTCAACAAGGCGATTTTCCCCGGCATCCAAGGCGGCCCCTTGATGCACGTCATCGCGGCGAAGGCGGTCGCCCTGCACGAGGCCCTGCAGCCGTCGTTCAAGGAATACGCCGCACAGGTCGTCAAGAACGCCAAGAAGCTTGCCGCTTCCTTGCAGGAGAAGGACTTCCGCATCGTCTCGGGCGGCACGGACAACCACTTGATGCTTGTCGATCTCCGGAGCAAGGGCGTCACGGGCAAGGAGGCGCAGAACCTCCTCGATGGCGTCGGCATCACGGCGAACCGCAACACGATCCCGTTCGAGCCGCTGTCCCCCTTCGTTACGAGCGGCCTTCGTCTCGGCTCGCCCGCGCTTACGACGCGCGGGTTCAAGGAAGCCGACATGGAGGAGGTCGCCGCCATCATCGCGCTCGTCCTCGACCATCCGACGGATGCAGCTGCACAGAAAGAGGCAGGAAAGCGCGTCGATGTTCTCTGCGAGAAATATCCCCTTTACGAGTGAGGAGGACATGTATGACTGAGTCAAAACGGACGGAGCTGGCCGTGCACATCGTCGATCATCCGCTTGTGCAGCACAAGCTCACGCTCATGCGGCAGAAGGAAACGGGCACGAAAGATTTCCGGGAGCTTTTGGAAGAGATTGCCATGCTCATGGCGTATGAGATCACGCGCGGCCTGCCGCTGGAAGACGTCGCGATCGAGACGCCTGTCGCCGCCTGCCGCGCGAAGAAGCTCGCGGGCAAGAAGCTCGGCATCGTCCCCATCCTGCGCGCGGGACTCGGCATGGCGGAAGGCGTCCTGCGCCTCGTGCCCGCAGCCCGCGTCGGACATATCGGCCTTTACCGCGATCCTGAGACGCTGCAGCCCGTCGAGTACTTCTGCAAGCTGCCGGGCGACGTCGGCGAGCGCATGTTCATCGTCGTCGATCCCATGCTCGCGACGGGCGGCAGCTCCGCTGCGGCGCTCGACTTGCTGAAGAAGAAGGGCGCGAAGAGTATCGTGCTCCTCTGTCTCGTCGCTGCGCCCGAAGGCGTGCGCACTGTCAACGAGGCGCATCCCGACATCCCGATCTACGTCGCGTCGGTCGATGAGCGTCTGAACGAGCATGGCTATATCGTCCGGTCTGGGCGATGCCGGCGACCACATTTTCGGCACGCTTTGAAGTGCACTGCAGGGAGATCTCCGGAATCCGGCGCATGAAATCTTCCCTGCCGGAATCCTGTCAAAAATGTTTGCCCTTCCCTTTTCCTCTATGGTATAATGATAGTTGCATGAGAAAAGTAAGGGCGCTCTTCGAGATCGTTGGAGGATCATCGTTTGAATACGAAAGGGAAGAAGCAGGACAAGCGTGAATACACGCTGCAGGTCATTCCGCACCAAGGCGAAACGGTACGAAGCTATAGCTTTTCCATCCGCAGGCTGAAGCTGGCGGCGGGTGTCTTTGGCGTGTGCGCGCTGCTCGTTCTCGTCGGCTTCGCCTATGCGTCGTACAGCTTGTGGAGCGGTTCGAAGCATGTGAAGAACGAGGTGCAGAGCCAGCCGAGCCGGCAGGAGGAGATCAAGGATCTCAAGGATCTTGCGGAAGAGGCTCGCAGCCTGCAAAGCGAGATGGAAAAGCTCACGGAGCGCGAGAAGAAGCTGCACCGTCTGCTCGACGAGGAATCGGCGGATGAGCCGGTCAAGCATACGGGACAGGGCGGCCCCGCCGTGGCGGCGGAGGTATCGCAGGTGCGCCGCGCGCTCGGCGAGGTCTCGCGCGGCCTGTCCGAGCGCCGCGAAAGCCTCGCGAAGCTTGAAGCGCGATACGAGAAGCAGCGGGAGGAAGCGGCGCAGCGAGCGGCTGCGGCGGAGAAGATGGCGAAGACGAGCGCGCCGGCAAACGTCCCTTCGGGTTGGCCGACATCGGGCGACATATCTTCGCCCTTCGGCTGGCGTTGGAACGGCTCGGATTTCCATCCGGGCATCGACATCGCCAACGATATGGGAACGCCCATTGTGGCGACGGCGGACGGCGTCGTGACGGCGGCTGGCTGGAACGCGGGCGGCTACGGCAACATGGTCGATATCGACCACGGCAACGGCATCCTCACGCGCTACGGACACGCCTCTCGGGTCGTGGTGCAGGAAGGACAGCGCGTGAAGCGCGGCGAAGTCATCGCCTACATGGGCAGCACAGGCTTCTCGACGGGACCGCATGTGCACTATGAGATCCATGTGCATGGAGAAACCGTGAATCCGGCAAGCTATCTATAGGAAGTGGGGAGTCTATGTTTGGTGTGATGAAAAGGCGAGACGATGGTCCCGCTGTAGGCGATATCGAGACAGTCATCGGCAAGAACACGAAGATCAAGGCGAGGTCAGCGGCACTGGCAATTTGCGCATCGACGGGGAGATCGAGGGCGAACTCAAGCTCTCCGGTTCGGTGATCGTCGGGGAGACGGGCATGGTCACAGGCAATGTCTCAGCGCGCTCTTTGGATGTCTCGGGCACGGTGCATGGCAACGCGCAGACGGAAGAGGGGCTGACGATCCACACCACGGGACAGCTCATCGGCGATGTCAAGGTCAACGCCTTCCAGATCGAGGATGGCGGCATCTTCAAGGGGCGGAGCGAGATGAACCCGCGCGCAGGGCATAGAGTTGAAGCTTCGCGCACAGGCGGCGGCAAAGCCGGCGCAGGAGAATCGCCTGCCGACGCTTCGCCGAAGTCGGGGGCGAAGATGACCGTGCAGCTGAAGTCGACAGCGAAGGCGGACAAAGTAAGAGAAAGAAAGAGTAGCTGCATGAATCCGTGGGATTCATGCAGCGGCTCCTTTTCTTGTCGTCGGCGTTTGCCGGCCGTGTCATTTCACGTTCGAGATGTGCCAGAGTGCATCCTTTTCGTTGGTGTCGCAGAGTGTGACCTTGTGGTCGGTGAGTGCGGCGGCGAGGTCGTCTTTCACGGGCGTATCCTTGGGGCACAGGATATAGAATTCGCTGAGCGAAGGCAGATCCTCGATGGCATAGAACGGCATGATGTTCGTCGCCGTCCATGTGCCGGCGACGGGAGCGTTTTCCTCGACCTTGGCGCGCGACTGCAGGCATTGGATGTTCTTGCCGGAATAAAACGCGCTGCCGACGCTGTAGTCGCGTGCATAGCTCATGATGGGAACCGTGGCGGGCAAGTCGTGTGCGAGGGCGCCGGCAGAAGCGCCGCTTCTCTCGCGGCACATGGGAATGGCTACGAGGACGAAGAGCGTGAGGTAAAGAGTGCCCATGGCGGCGACGAAAATATTCATGCGCTTTCTGTTGAAGTTCTTGAAGAGACGCGCCGCCAATATGGCGATGGGGAAGAGCGAAGGGAAGGTGTACGTCGGGTATTTCGTCGCCATGCATTGATAGACTAAAATCGTGCCGAGCGCCCAGACGAGCAGGAAGAGCGTATCTCCTTCGCCGCAGGCGCGGCGCAAAAGCGCGCCCTTTTCCTGCCAAAGGCGCTTCGCCGCTTGTCCGACGAAGACGAGCGACCACGGGAAGAAACCGGCAAGGAAGAGGAGAATGTAGTAGTACCAGACATCATCGCGCGGATGTTCCGATACGGTCGCACGCAGGAAGTTGTGCGTGCCGAAGAAGGTGCCGAGGAAGTCTTCGCCGTGCAGCTGAACCATGATGTAGTACCAGCTGCCGCCGACGAGCAGGAAGAGAATCATGCCGCCGCACCAGCGAAGGTGCAGCAGTTCCTTTGCGTCCTTTCGGAGCACGAGGTAGACGGCGAGCAGGAGCCCCGGCAGGAGGAAGCCGATCGGCCCTTTCGTGAGCACGGCGAGTCCCGCGAAGAAGAAAGCGGCGTAGTAACGAGAGCGCTTCTTCTCTGAATAGCCGAGGTAGAAGGAGACCATCGTTGCGCTCATGAAGAAGAAGAGCGTCATGTCCGTGATGACCGCTTTGCCGACGTACCAGAAGCCGACGGAGCTGGCGAAGAGACTTCCCGCGAGGATCGCTGTCCCATGCCCGTAGAGGCGACGCGCGAAGAAGTAGAGGAGCGCGAGGCTAGAAAGTCCCATGACGGTGCTGGGGAAGCGCAATGCGAATTCGTTGACGCCGAAGATGAGGCACGAGGCGATCATCTCCCAATAGAAGAACGCGGGTTTGTCGTACCAGTAGTTGCCGAAGATGCGCGGCGAGATGTAGTCGCCGGAGGCGATCATCTCCTTCGCGGTCAGGGCGTAGTTTGACTCGACGGGATCGGTAATCGTGAGACTGCCGTTCGCTGCCAGCAAGATGATTGCTGCGAAGGCGAACAAGAGTCCCAAGTCCCGTTTCTCATTTCGTGCCATGCACATGTTTCCTCCATTTCGGTGTTTTCCTGTATTTTCCGGCGGTCTGGTCCTGTAGAAGATCTTGCTGCGGGGAGCATGGGACTAGCTGATGTAGGATATGCGGCTCACCTTGCGCGGCGCAGGCTCCGGCACCGTGCCTGAGATGTAGCCGAGCGCGAGGTGTCCAATGCCGACGAACTGCCCGGGACGGAAGAAGATGCCCGCGCGGGAGAGGATCTCCTGGCCGAGCGGCTGCTCCATCTCTTCTTTGGCGCGGTGGATCCAGCACGAATGGAGGCCGAAGGACTCGGCGGCGAGCATCATCGTGGCGATGGCGATGCTGCCGTTGTAGATGTGATCCACATCGTCCTTTTCGGCGACGACGAGCAAGATGACGGGCGCGCCGTAGAAGGGATCGAAGCCCTTCTTCCAGTGGCCGATCCGGCAGTTGAGCTCGGAAAGCTTCTGCCGCATGATCTTGTCGGTGATGACGATCGTGCGCACGGATTCGCTGCCTGCACTGCGCGGCGCGTAAAGGCCGCTTCGACGATGTCGCGCACGATGTCGGCGGGTGGTGTCGTTGGGAGGAAGGAGCGCACGCTGCGCCGTTTCCTGATCGTTTCCATGACTTCGTTCATCGGATTACCTCTTTTCTCTGCATGAGAAATTTTGGGCAGTTAGTCGCAGGATTTTCCCATTATTATAGCATAAATTTCGTTCTTGTGCGACTATGGGAGGAGGAAAGGGGGATTCCTAGGAAGATTTAAGGAAGAGCTTGCCGCACTTTTGGAGGAAGGATTCGTAGCCCAGCGGAGCTGGACAACGATTTCTAAGAGTCGGCTGCGCCCTTTGGGCTTGCCGCGCTTTTGGAGGAAGGATTCGCAGCCCAGCGGAGCTGGACAACGAAATCTAACGTCCGCCTGCGCCCTGTCGGGCTTGTCGGACTTTTGGAGGAAGGATTCGCAGCCCAGCGGAGCTGGACAACGAAATCTAACGTCCGCCTGCGCCCTGTCGGGCTTGTCGGACTTTTGGAGGAAGGATTCGTAGCCCAGCGGAGCTGGACAACGATTTCTAAGAGTCGGCTGCGCCCCTTAGTGTAAAATATTTCTCGGTGGGGGTTGCAAAAAGGCAAAGAGACCTGTACCCTATAGTGTATGCTATCGAGGCAAATACAAAACAAGGAAGGTCTCCTATGGAAACCATTGTAACAGAAATCTTGGAAATAATAAAGGGTGCGAAGGACAGCATATCGCGGGAAGAGCGAATCCGCAGTTATCTCGAAGACCTCGCATGCCGTGCGGTCAGCGAGGCGCTCGAACGGATCGACAAAGAACTGGCGGGCAGATACGCTGATAAAGGCTGGCATGTGGAACGTCTGGACTGGCGCACCGTGCAGGCGAGCTACGGGACGCTCCGCATACGCCGCCGAAGGATGTGCAAAGAAGGAGAGGCAGGAATCTATCCCTTGGACAAGGAGCTGGGCATCCGACCCTATAGGAGATACACCGCCTACCTGGAATACACCATCGCCCAGATTGCCGCCAAGACCGTCTACCGTGTCACGGCCGATGCCGTCAACCTGCTGACGCCGGTCACGATGAGCCACCAGCAAGTCGCCCGCGTAGTGAAGCAAGTGGGCGAAACCTACAGCGCATGGGAAGACCTGCAGGCGACGCCCGACCCAATGGAAGAAAAAAAGAACTGCGTCAACCGCAAGTCCTCTACATCGAGGGAGACGGCCTCATGCTGCACGGGCAGAAGAAGAAACAAAAGGAACTGCATCGCTTCCAGATCGCCGAAGGCGTGCGAGAGAACGGCAACCGACGCGAACTTATAGGAACCCACTACATAGCAGACTTCAGCCATGAAAAAAAGCCAAGGACAGGATGCTGCACTATATAGGGCAGCCATTATGACCTGACGCACACGTTGGTGCTGAGCAACAGTGACGGGGGAGCCGGCTACAGCATCGACGCATTCAAGGAGATCGTGGGGAAAGTCGGAAGGCACGAGCATTTCCGCGATTGGTATCACGTGCAGAGGAAGTGCAAGGAACGCCTCTCCGGGCGAACGAAAGCTGCGCCGGGAACTGCACAGAGCCTTGAAGAACCACGACCGAGAGCGTCTAGGGCCTCGTACTGGACACCTTGGAATCCACAGCCCGGGACGAACACCAAGCCGAACAAGTGCGCCTTCTCCGAGGCTACATGACGCGGAACTGGTCATACCTTGCCTCGTTGGAGCAACGGGGACTGGGCGGATGCAGCAAGCTCACGGGCACATGCGAGAGCAACCATCGGCTGTACAGCTACCGGATGAAGAAGCAAGGGCGGCGATGGAGCGGAGACGGCGGCAGGGGCGATGGTGAAGATCATCACGGGGCTGAAGAACGGCGACCTGCGCGAGGCCATGGTGGCCAAAGCGGAGCTGTTCAATCCGAAGTCTGGCAGGGATTTCCGCGGAGCTGTGAGGGCAAGCGTTGAAGAAAAAGCAAGGGCAACGCGCATGAAGGCGTGCGACATGGGAGGATCACGGTGAGCGCGCCGATGAGCAGTGCGATTGGACATTTGTCCAAATGCTTCGCTAAAAGAGGAAAAAACAGGCATGCCGCGAAGGCAGACGCATCAAGGGTTGAAATTTCCCACCGAGAACATCTTGACACATACGCTGCGCCCTTTGGGCTTGCCGCCTCTAAGAAATCGTAGTACAATAAAATCACGGAGTAGGGAGCGGATGCTTCCAGGATTTTGTTGGATGGAGGATGAAGCATGATTAACAAGAAGACGAAAAATCATCTGCACGCAGGGAGTCGGCGACGGATGCGCCGGGGATGGTGGAGAAGCTCATCGAGAACGGCATGAATGTCGCCCGCTTCAATTTTTCCCATGGCACGCATGAGGAGCATTTGAAGCGCATCAACCGCGTGCGCGAAGCGGCGAAGAAGACGGGGAAGGTCGTTTCCTACCTGCTCGACACGAAGGGGACGGAGATGCGCCTCGGCGAGTTCAAGGATGGCTCGGTCATGCTCGAAGCAGGAAAGCCGTTCGTCCTGACCTTCGACGATGCACCGGGCGACGAGACGAAGTGCTCGGTCAACCACAAGCTGCTTTACACGGAGGTCAAGCCGGGCGACAAGCTGCTCCTTTCCGACGGACTTGTCGAGCTCAAGGTCGAGAAGATCCAGGGCAAGGACATCTTGACGACGATTTTGAACTCGGGCAAGATGAGCACGAGAAAGCGCGTCGCGGCGCCGGGCATTTCGCTCGGTCTGCCGCCGATCTCGGAGCAGGACAAGAAGGACATCCTCTTCGGCATCGAGCAGGGACATGGACTTCATCGCAGCGTCCTTCATCCAGCGTGCGGACGACGTGAAGGAGATCCGCCAGCTGCTCGAAGAGCACGGCGGCAAGATGGAGATCTATCCGAAGATCGAGAATCTGGAGGGCGTGAAGAACTTCGACTCGATTCTTGAGGTTTCGGACGGCATCATGGTCGCGCGCGGCGATCTCGGCGTCGAGATCCCGGCGGAGGATGTGCCGCTCATCCAGAAGGAGATCATCGCGAAGTGCAACAAGGCGGGCAAGCCCGTCATTGTCGCGACGCAGATGCTCGAATCCATGACGACGAACCCGCGTCCGACCCGTGCGGAGGCGTCAGACGTCGCGAACGCGATTCTCGACGGCACGGACGCCATCATGCTTTCGGGCGAGACGGCGAGCGGAGACTATCCGGCGGAAGCCGTCGGGATGATGGCGACGATCGCGGTGCGCACGGAGTCCTCGCTGCACTACAAGAAGATGTACGAGGGCACGGGTCTCGAAGAGCTGAAGTCGCGCACGCGCGCGGTCTCCCATGCGACGGTGCAGATGGCGATGGAGCTTGATGCTGATGCGATCATCACGCCGACGGTCAGCGGCTACACGGCGCGCATCATCTCGCACTATCGCCCGAAATCCCTCATCGTTGCCTACACGCCCGACGAGAAGGTGATGCGCCAGCTGAACCTGCGCTGGGGCGTCTACCCCTGTCAAGGCGGCGGGCATCTGGCCGGACGAGGGGCGAGATGATCGCGAACGCGACGGCGGCTGCGGTCGAGCAGGGGCTGCGTCAAGCGCGGCGACCTGACGATCATCACCTCGGGCATCAAGTCGGAAGAGGGCAACACGAACGCGATCCGCGTCTATACGATCTGACCTCCTGCCGATGGCGTACTTCCGAGAAATCCTGCCTGAGAAATCTTCTCGCGATTTCTCCTTGCGGCGCACGATAGGCTGTGCTATAATGATGAAACGGCGGGCGTATGCCCTGCAAGAGGCTTTGACCCAGCGATGGGGGAAGTCAGATCAAGCGAGCGCATAGTTCGCTTGAATGCATTACCCTATGGGGAAAAAGTGAGGTGTATGGGAATGAAGGAAGGACTTCATCCGGAATTCTTCGAGGCGACGGTGACCTGTGGCTGCGGCAACACGTTCACGACAGGCTCGACGAAGAAGGAGCTGCGTGTTGACGTCTGCTCGAAGTGCCACCCGTTCTTCACGGGACGCCAGCGCGATGTCGCTGCCGGCGGACGCATCGAGAAGTTCAACAAGCGCTACGGCAAGCAGTAAGGTGCTGGGGCAGGGGCAGAGATGCCCTGCCCCTTCTTTCTCTCAGGGGACGTGCGAGAGGCTGAGCCGCAGGCCGGCTCTCGGCAAAGGCGGCGCGGATGTCCGCAAGGCGGGCGTTCGCGCCGCGCAGATATAGAGGAGGAGAGTCTTTGGACGAAAAACTCATGGTCGGCGGGCAGGCCGTCATCGAGGGCGTGATGATGCGTGGACCCGGACGCACGGCGACGGCGGTGCGCACGCCCGACGGCAAGATTTCCGTCGAGGCGAAGGAGGTGCGCTCCTTCGCCGACCGTTTTCCCGTGTTCAAGAAGCCGTTCTTGCGCGGCACGGTCGCGCTCGTCGAATCGCTCGTCATCGGCATACGCTCGCTGTCGTGGTCGGCGAAGATGGCGGGCGAGGAGGAAGAGCAGCTTTCCGACAAGGAGCTTGCCGGCACGATCGCCGTCGCCTTCGTGCTCGCCGCCGTGCTCTTCATCGCCTTGCCGACGGGGGCGGCGAAGCTCTTCCATGCTTGGTCGGACGATCCCGTGTTCTTGAACCTCGCGGAGGGATTCCTGCGCCTCGCGATCTTCCTCGCCTACATCTGGGGCATCTCGCGCATGAAGGACATCCAGCGTGTCTTCCAATACCATGGCGCCGAGCACAAGACGATCTTCTGCTTCGAGGCGGGGCTGCCCCTGACGGCGGAGAACGCGCAGAAGTTCGAGCGTTTCCATCCGCGCTGCGGCACATCGTTCCTCTTGATTGTCATGCTCGTCTCCATCTTCGTCTTCGCCTTCCTCGGCTGGCCCGACCTCTGGCTGCGCATCGTGAGCCGCATCGTGCTCCCTGCCCGTCGTGGCGGGAATCTCCTACGAGGCGATCCGCACGGCGGGCAGGAGCCGAAAATGCCTTCGTGCATCTTTTTATCCCTGCCCGGCCTGTGGCTGCAGCGGCTGACGACGCGCGAGGCCGGACGCTTCGATGATCGAGGTCGCGATCGAGTCGCTGAAGGCGGCGCTGCCCGAGGACAAGATTCCTGCGGGAAGCGCGGACTATCGGAAGAAGGCGGAGACGGAAACGGCGGTCTACGAGTCTCCTGCGGCTGCTTTTGCTGCAGGAGACGGCAAGTGAGGAAGGGGATGCGACGTGCTGGACAAGCTCCATGCCGTAGAGGAAAAAGTATCGCGAGCTTGAGTCGCTGATCAGCGACCCAGCGGTGCTCGCCGACATGCCGAAGTGGCAGAAACTGAGCCGCGAGCTGGCACAGCTCGCGCCCATCGTGGAGAAGTATCGCGAGTACACGGGCGTGAAGGAAGGGCTTGCCGAAGCGAGGGGCGATTTTCGACGACAATCCCGACGAGGACATGCGCCGCCTCGCCGAAGAGGAGGTCGCCGAGCTGCGCCCGCGCACGGAAGCTCTGGAGCGCGAGCTGCCGATCCTCCTTCTGCCGAAGGATCCGAACGATGCGAAGAACGTCATCGTCGAAATCCGGGGCGGCGTCGGCGGCGAGGAGGCGGCGCTCTTCGCAGGCGATCTTTTTCCGCATGTATGCGCGCTATGCCGAGCGGCGCGGCTGGCGCGTCGACGTCATCGACCGCAATGCGACGGAGATCGGCGGCTTCAAGGAGATCTCCTTCTCCGTCGACGGTGCGGGCGCCTACAGCTTCTTGAAGTACGAGAGCGGCACGCACCGCGTGCAGCGCGTGCCCGTCACGGAGTCGAGCGGCCGCATCCACACGTCTGCCGTGACGGTCGCCGTGCTGCCTGAAGCGGAGGAGGTCGAGGTGGAGATCGCGCCCGCCGACCTTCGCATCGACACATACTGCGCTTCGGGTGCGGGCGGCCAGTACGTCAACCGCACGGAGACGGCGATCCGCATCACGCATCTGCCGACGGGACTTGTCGTGCAGTGCCAAGACGAGAAGTCGCAGCTCAAGAACAAGGAGAAGGCGATGCGCGTCCTGCGCGCGCGCATCCTGGAGGCGGCGCGCGAGGAGCAGGCGGCGACGGTCGCCGCCGATCGCAGGAGCCAGGTCGGCTCGGGCGACCGCAGCGAGCGCATCCGCACCTACAACTTCCCGCAGGGGCGCGTGACGGATCACCGCATCGGCTTGACGCTGCACAAGCTTGACGCCATCCTCGACGGCGACCCGGAGGAGCTTCTGCACGCGCTCATCACGGCGGATCAGGCGGAAAAGCTCAGGCAGGCCGAATGATGGCGCACGAAGTCTGGACGGTCGGCTCCATCCTGCGCTGGACGGAGCAGTATTTTGCGGAGAAGGGACTGGAAACGCCGCGCCTCGATGCCGAAGTCCTGCTTTCGCATGTGCTGAAAAAAGAGCGCATCTATCTCTATGTCCACTTCGACGAGCCGTTGGAAAAGGCGGAGCTTGCGGCGTTTCGCGAGGGCGTGGCGAAGCGCGCGCGGCGAATGCCGGCGGCGTACATCACGGGTCGACGCGAGTTCATGGGGCTGGAGTTCATCGTCACGCCAGCGGCCTTGATCCCGCGCCCCGACACGGAGATCCTCGTGGAAGCGGCGGTCGAAAGGCTCGCGAAAATCGGGGAAGATGGCGCGGCGTCCCTGCGCTTTGCGGATATCGGCACGGGGACGGGCGCGATCGCGCTCTCGGTCTTGAAGTTCGCCGCGCCCGACGCGACGGCAGCGGCTGTCGACCTGTCGAGCGGTGCGCTCGCCGTCGCGCGGGAGAACGCCGAGCGGTTGGGGCTTTCGGCGCGCGTGTCCTTTTACGAGGGCGACCTTTTTCGCGCCGCTGGCGGGTGAGACGTTCGCGGCGATCCTCTCGAATCCGCCCCTACATTCCCGACGCGGACATCGAGAGCCTTGCGCCTGAGGTGCGCTGCTATGAGCCGCTGTCGGCGCTCAAGGGCGGCGCGGATGGCATGGACTTCTATGTGCGCCTGCTGGAAGAGGCGCCGCGCCATCTGCGTGCGGGCGGCTTCCTCGCCCTGGAGGCGGGCATCGGGCAGGCGCAGAAGATTCGCGCCTTGGCCGCGCCTCCTTGGGCGGAGGTCGAGATCCCTGCCTGACCTCGCGGGCATTGAGCGCGTCGTCGTGCTGTGGAAGAAGTAGCTTCAGCGCCGCGGGAGCGGCGCTTTTTTGTTTTCTGGGAACTTCAGCTGAGGGAGGAAGACTTCTGTGTTTTCGACAAAGATCCTGCTGCCGACGACGGCGGCCTTGGAAGAGGCGGCCGCGCTCCTTCGCGCGGGCGGCGTCGTCGCCTTTCCGACGGAAACGGTGTACGGCCTCGGCGCGAACGGCTTCGATCCCGCGGCCTGCGCGAAGATCTACGAGGCGAAGGGGCGGCCTTCGGACAACCCCCTGATCCTGCACATTGCGCACCGCGCCATGCTCGACGAGGTCGCGCTCGACGTGCCCGAGATGGCGGAGCGCCTCTTGGCGGCGTTCGCGCCCGGCCCCTTGACGCTGGTGTTGCGCCGTAGGGACGCCGTGCCCCTTGGCATCACGGGCGGTCTCGCGACGGTCGGCGTGCGGATGCCGGAGAACGACGTCGCGCTCGCCCTGATCCGCGCCGCGGGCGTTCCCCTCGCCGCGCCCAGCGCCAACACGTCGGGCAGACCCAGCCCGACGACGGCGCAGGCGGTGCTGGACGACCTGGCAGGACACATCCCGCTGATCCTCGATGGCGGCCCTTGCCGCTTCGGCGTGGAGTCGACGATCGTCGACGTGACGGGCGAGGCTGCCGTCATCCTGCGGCCGGGCGCCATCACGCGCGAGATGCTCGAAGAGGTCGTGGGCGCGGTGCAGCTCGATCCCCGGCCTCGTCGCGCAAGAGCGCATGGCGCAGGCGGCAAAAAGGCGCAGACGGCGAAGCGGCGGACGATGCGCGAGCCGCTGCAGGGGCGCCGCGCGCTCCCGGCATGAAGTACACGCACTATGCGCCGCGCGCCCCGCTGACCTTGCTGGCTGCTCCTCCCGCCGCTCTCGCCGCTGCGTTTCGCCGTGCGCTCGCGGAAGCAGAGGGCAAGACGGCCGGCCTGCTCGTCTCGGACGAGACGGCGGCGGCGCTCGCGGGCGAGGTCGAGGAGAGCCGGATCGTGCGTCTCGGGGCGCGCGGCGACCAGCGGAGGATCGCCGCGCGCCTCTACGAAGCGCTGCGCTCCTTCGATGGAAAGAGCGTCGACTGCATCTTCGGCGAGGCTCTGGACGAAGCCGGTCTCGGACTTGCCATCATGAACCGTCTGAAGAAGGCCGCGGGGTATCGGATCCGCCGCTTCTGAGGGCGATGCCTGATGGCGGCGGCAGAGAAGAGGTGCATGACTGACGGCAGGGCATCGCGAAAGTTTATGCGGCAAGGTAGCTTTTCTAGTGGAAAAGTAGTATAATGGAACTGGAAAAGAATACCTTTTTTCGAGAGACATGGACTTTCGGGCGAGGTATTCAGCCGAAGGAAGGGGAGGGGTCTGCTTTGCTGCCGAGTGATATGGGGATGAGAGTTGCACTGCTTTATCGGTACAGTCAGAGCTATCTGAACGAAGAATTGAAAAAGTATGGTCTGGGCAATGGCCAGTATGTGTTCCTGCTGCATCTTTTGGAGCATGAGGGCATCAATCAGGAAAAAAATTGGCGCATATGGTGAAGATCGACAAGACGACGGCGGCGCGCGCCGTGGCGAAAGCTCGTCGAGGCGGGCTATGTGAGGCGCCGGATCAGCGAAAAGGATCGCCGCGCCTATGTGCTGTCGGCGACGGACAAGGCGAAGGAAATCAAGAAAGAGATCAAGCGAGCGATGAACGACTGGCGAAAGATCATGCTGCAGGGCTTTCCCCCCGAAGACTGTCAGCGACTGGACGAGCTTTTGGAGAAGGCTCTCCGAAACGTCAACGCCGGGGAAGTCTAGCGGCATCCGACGCTTTCGAGGAGAAGGAAGCCGGCTCATGGAATAGAAAGCCCCGAGGAACCATGCGGTTCCTCGGGGCTTTTTTTGCGTCAGCGACGTTGGGGTGGGGGCGGCGCGAAAGAGCGTATCCACGAAAGCCGCGTCGAAGCGCTCCTCGTGCGGGCGCAAGCGCAGCAGGCGTTTGTGTACAAGCGGGGCGATCTATGCTATACTTATAATTAAAAAAATTCTGAAGATTAGAAGGTTTCGGGGTGACGAGATGAAGAAAAGCATGGATGTGAAGACGATGTACGCGCTGCTGGATGATGCCGAGAGGCAGCTGGAAAGCGTCGGGAGCGAGCTGCGCCGCCTGCTCGAAGATGTCGAGCGGAAAGTCCTGCCGGAGGAGGCGGCGGTGGAGGCGCTCAAGGAGAGCACGGGGAAGTGGCGGGAACGAGCCGCGCCCTGAGAGAAAAGAGCGCAGCGCTGGATGACGTGTCCGAGTCCGACACGATCGCTGACTGGCGGCAGCGGCTTGCCGCCTATGAGGAAAGATGCGCGAACGCGGCCGGGCGCGAGGCGCTCGCGCTGCTGCAGCGCCTGTACTCGGAGGATGAAGAGTGCCAAGCTGCCATTGAGAGCTTTCGGGCTAGCGTCCCCTCTTGGGAGGCGGCTGTCCTCGACAAGAAGAAGCCGGAGTTGCTGCAGAGCATCAAGGTGCTCATGGAAGCCTTCCGCGAAGAAAAAGCCGATGCAGCCGCTGCGCAAGACGACGAGCTATACGATGAAGCTCAAGGGTCTCCCGGAGATCCTGATTTCCGCGGCGACGCTGGACGATCCGCCGCTCCTCCTGCATGAGCAGGAAGATGCTGCAGCAGATCGAGCGCTGGAAGCGAAAGGAAAGGGCGGCTCGGCGCTCTCTCCCGCTGCTTCGGCGGACGATGGAGCCCAGGCGCGGGAGGCTGCGCCGAGCGCCGACGCGGGCGCTTCGATGGAAGAAGAGGAGGTCGCTCTCGTTCCTGCGCCCTGCTTTGCGCGGATCCGGGAAAAATGTATGCAGGAGCATCCCCTGCTGGACATCGAGGATCATTGCCCGGAAAGAAAAGCCTACGGCGAAAAAAACATCAAGAACTATCTGAAGCAGGGGGGCGGCGTGATCGGCAGTCTGCGCCGCTTCTCGCTGATCGTAGGCATGAGAGGGATGTTCACTGCGCCTTGGGTGCAGGAGGAGAGCGGGGAAGAGGCAGGCGTCGTGGAGTCGGTGCTCGCCGACATGGTGCAGCGCGGTTTTCTGCGTCTGCTTCATTTTCGCGATCTTCCCCCGCTGTATGGGGCGCCCGGAAGCCTTTATCCGGAATTGTGCACGAAGGACGCCTTGCGGATCTTGCGTTGGGAAGGCAGGCCGCCGCAGCCTCTGGACGAATCTTCGGAGCTTTTGCCGCTGCATGCGGTGCAGGAGCTGCTCTCTGAGAAAGCCCGCCTCCATGCAGGCTGCGCGAAGATGCCGCGGCATGGGGGAGAGGTTTCCAGCCATGTCGATCCAGCAGCCTCTTTTCTGACGGTTCGCGGCATACACAAGGAGAAGCGGTATGTCTTCGCAGGAGGGTCTCCGTCCGTCAAGTGGATGAAGCGCCTGCGCAGCGAATGCAGCAAAGCGTCTGCGAAGGAGCTTTACTTGCTCGGCTGCGATGACTTGCATATCGAGGAGATGCGCGAATTTCTTGAAGCGCATGGCGTGCCTGCAGCGAGGATTGCAGGCACGTATGTATGGGAAAGGGATGCGTGGACGGAGCCTTCTGCAGAGGAGGCGGCGGATCGCGCAGCAGGTGCGGCAGATGCGGAATCTGTCGCTGCGCCGGAAGGAGAGCCAGCAGTCGATCCGCAGGAGGCGAAAAGCGCATCAAATGAGCCGAAGACGAGGGCAAAGACGGCTGAAGTTGAAGACGGACGGGCGACGCAGGAGGCGGAAGCTGAAGCGGCGGGCGTGGCTGAAGACGCGCTCGATGCCTCTTCGGAAAACGCGGCGATGGCTGCTTCCAAAGGTGTCGCCGCCGAGGAGACGCCGCCCGCTGCTGCGGCATTGCCCGCCGAGGAAGCGCCTGCCCGCGCGAGCAAGGCGGCAGGCGAGGCGGAACATGGCGGGGAGCGGAACCTTTCGCGCCGGTCTGGCGCTTTTTCCGCCGAAGGCGGCGCGATGACGGGCGCTCTCCTGCAGGAGGCTGACGTCAAGGAAAACGTCCATGTGATGCTGGAAGCGGGCGACTTCGCCAGCGCTTCGGCGTATCTTCATGCGGCGGCATATTTTTCGCCCCGCGCGTGGAAGCAGATGAACCAAGAGCTCGCCTATGCGCTTTTCGCGCCGCTGCAGAAATGCCGCTACTCATCGAACGCGCTCATGGACATCTATTTCATGCAGAGCATGGGCGAGCCGCACGAAGGTCTGGCCGTTTCCGCCATGCTTTTGGAATTTCTATCTCGACCACACGCCCTACGACTATGGCATGCAGAGCCTGTTGGACATGGCGAAGAGTCTCGAACTGTTCAAGGAGGCTCCGGGCTTCAGCGATGCGCTTTACACCTTGATGCAGTTCAAGAAGGAGGAACAAAGCGGCGCCGACAAGTATGCGGACTATCGCCTCAAGGACAAGAGCCGCATGGAGGAGAAACTGCAGAGACTGCAGGCGAAGGCTCGTGAGTACGAGGACACCTTCATCCATGGGCATATCACGGAAAATGGCAGCAACCGGCGCTTCATCGAGACGCAGAAAATGATCTTTGATGCGAGAGGAGAGCTTGCCAACGTCTTGCATTTCGTTGGTGAAGGGGATCGGGCGGCTTTCGAGATCGTCCGTGAATACGTCGTGGCGACGTTCCTCGAAGGCGAGGTGGGCGCCGCCGGAGGATTCGAGGAGCAGAACATCAGCGCGCTCAAGATCGACCGCCTGATCGACGAGTGCTGGCACAGGGCGGGCAACCTCGTCCTCATCCGAAGGCTGACGTCGAGGCTCGTCGGTGCTTTCCGCAGCTCGCTGCAGAAGCGCCTGGAGAAGATCGCCGTCCTCTTGACACAGTGGTTGAAATGCTGTGATGCGCTCGGTGTGGACGATGCGGATCGCAGCCTGCTCGCCTACAGCATGATGCGTACCCGGCTGATCGAGCAACTGGAAAGAGCGCGCGAATCTGTCGGCGGCACGGCGCTCCCCGCCTGGGAGCAGCAGGTGCTTTCCCATACGATCGACGAGATCGTGCGCCGTCTGCGCGGCGACTACGACGAGAAGGAGCAGCGCTACTTCTACGTCAGCTTCCTGCAGACGCCGCATGTGCTCCTCGACGACGACTTTTTGCCGCGCATCGAGCAGCCCGTCGGCGATCTCGAAAGCTTCTTCCCCGTGCGCCGCATCGAGCAGCACTTCGCTGCCGAAAAGCGCTCTTTCGCTGCACGGCTGCGGGAAATCCTCGATGGAGGTGACGATCTCGGCTCGGCGCGGCTCATCATTGACTACCTGAAAGACATCAAAGAGCCGCTGACGCCCGAGCTGCAGGATATGGTCGAGCATCTGGCGTCGGACAGCGTCGCCGCTCATGCCGAGATCGTGAAGAAGGATTTCGTCGAGAGCCTTGAGCTGGCGCAAAGCTATGGGCAGATCGAATCGGCGGCGGAAGATCGCAAGGAGAAGATCCCGGAGACGGTGGAAGCGTGGTTCGTGCGCTGCCGGGAAAGCGGCGACTATGGCTTCTTCGCCGCCATCGTCGAGGCCTTCAAGAAAAAGATCGAAGTCGATGCGGAGCATCGCGGCAAGCTCTTTCCAAAGAGCTGGACGAGCTGCAGACGAATCTGCCGCCCGCCCTTGACGAAGAGGAGGGCGAGCGCCGCGAGGCGAAGATCTTGAAGATCCGAGGCATGATCGACAGCAAGAACTACACGGTCGCCGAGGACATGCTGCACCGCTTCGGCGAGGATGCGGACGACTCGCCGCTCGAATCCCTGCAGACCGACGAGCTGCAGGACTTCCTGCGCTTCTACGATATCGCATACAAAAAGGTGTATGATTCGAGCCGCGCCTTGCCCGCCCTCATGCATCTGCGGGGGCACAACAAGGCGACGCGCGGCGGCGAGTCGCTTCTTGACGCATGGCCGAAAGGCAAGACTCGTTTCGACCGCAGCGGAGCGATCCGGCAGCTTTTGCGCGGGCTTGGCTTCTCCGTCTCCTCCGTTGCCTCTCGCCCGCTCATCGGCACGACGGAAAACTACGAGGCACTTCTCGAAAAAGCTGCGGGGGGGCGGCGCAACTACGCGCATCCCTTCGCCGCCTTCGGCTCGAAAGCGACGGAGATCCCCTTCCGCGTCATCTGCCTCTATGGGAAGTTCGATGCCGACGCCCTGATCGCCCGCTTCAAAGAGATCGGCACGTCGCGGCACACGCTCGTGCTCCTCGACTATGCGCTGCAGAAGAATCAGCGCAATCGTTTGGCGCGAAAGACGAAGATCGAGATCCCCGAATGCTGCTTCGCGGTCATCGACCGCGTGGTGATCGGCTATCTTGCGGAGCATTATGCGGAAACGAAGATCAACCGCATGATGCTCTCCATCACGATGCCCTACACCTTCTACCAGCCGTACATCCCGAATGCGGCGAACGCAATGCCGCCGGAGATGTTCATGGGACGCAAGGAGGCGCTCGACAAGATCGTCAATCCGCTGGGCGAAAACATCGTCTACGGCGGCCGTCAGCTCGGCAAGTCGGCGCTCCTTCGCATGGCGGAGTATATGGTCAACCGCATGGGCGACGGCAGCTGTGCCGTGATGGTCGACATCAAGAGCTGCGGCATTGAGGAGGCGGCTCTTCGCATATCGCGCGAGTTCGTCGACCGCAAGATCACGGCGGCGGATTGCGAGACGCAGGATTGGTCGCAGCTGGCGCGCGCCATTCGCCTGCGCCTCGATGAAACGGGGAAGCGAATCCCTTATCTGCTGCTGCTCATCGATGAGGCGGATGCCTTCATTGAAAAATGCAAGGCGATCGACTATCGTCCTTTCGAAGAGCTCAAGAACATCCAGACCATCGGGCAGGGAGCGGTTCAAGTTCGTCATCGCAGGCCTGCGGAACGTCGTGCGCTTCGACAAGGAGGCGCTGAGCAAGAACAGCGTCCTCGCGCACCTGAAGTCGTACACGGTGCGCCCGTTCAGCGCCACGGAGGCGCGGGAGCTGCTGAGGTGCCGCTCGCGTGCCTCGGCTTGCGCTTCCCCGAGGAAAACCGGGGCGCTCGTCTCGATGATCCTCGCGACGACGAACTATTTCCCAGGCTCATCCAGCTCTATTGCTACAAGCTGCTCGAAGCGATGAAGAAAGACTATGCCGGCTATGAGGAGGCGAGCACGCCGCCCTACGCGATCAACGAGAAGCACATCAAGAGAGTCTTGGCGGAAGCGGACTTCCAGCAGGACATTTACAACAAATTCGACATCACCCTGCGCGTTGACGAGGACTGCTATTACCATATTCTCGCCATATTGATGGCGGATCTCTACCATGAGGGAAAGAAGCCGGAGGGCTATCTGCCGCAGGATCTCTTCGATCACGGGAGGGTTTACAGCATCAAGAAGATAGAAGATCTTTCGCTGGAGAACGTACATGCCCTGATGGAAGAGCTTCGCGAGCTGAACATCTTCCGGCTGACGGCGGGAGGACGCTACCTTTTCGCGCGCTACAACTTCTTCCAGCTCATGGGCAGCAAGGAGCATCTGGAAGACGAGCTTCTCGCATATATGGAGGGATGACATGGAAAGAATCTGGTGGGGCAGCGTCCCCAATGCTGCCCGCTATGTGCGGGAGATCGTCACCGCCATCCATGAGGAAAGGAGCCTGGTTCTCGTGCTGCGCGAAAATGTCCCGTGGCGCGAGTTCCCTGCCCGTCGTGGTCGAGGAGCGCATCGAGGACATCCCCGACCGATCGCTGAAGCGCATCGCTTGTCCCGAGGAAGACCCGGGAGACTACCTTCTGGAGCATTACTGCATGGCGGAAAAGCGCCTCACCTACCGCGCGAGCAGATCTCATGCGCAGTTCCTCGCCGAAGCGGAGGGGCTCGTGCTGCACAAGGCGATCCTGTGGATCGAGATTGCGGACGAGCGCAAGGCGCGTGCTTGGACGGAGTTCGTCCGCGCCTATCACGGCTTTGCAAGGAAGGGGGTGTCGTCGCCCTCGTTCATCCTTGTTTTCTCCGACGACTATGGCGCGGGGCGCGGCTGCAAGGGCGTCTCGTACCTCGCTTTCGCGGAAGAGGTCAACGAGTTCGATCGCTTCGCCTTCGCCACGCTGGCGGCGGCAAGCAGCATCGGCCAGCGCCGCTTCAAGCCGTATCTGGCGACGCTCGCGGCATCGGTCAGCGCCGAGGACATGGAGCTGTGCGCCGCCTGCAGTCGCCGCGGCATGGAGTTCTTGCGCAGCCCGCGCGAAACGCTGGAAAAGATTGCCGAGGAGGAACGGCGCAGCGACGCCAGCCCGTTCGCGCTCGATGACCTATTGGAAGGCCTGGCGCGCCGGGTCTGGAAGGCGCAGGTCAAGAGCGTGTTCCCCCTCATCGAAGATCGTCGTCAAGCGTACATCGAGCAATGCTATGCGGCGCTTCGCGCCATGCATCTCGTGCCGGAAGAGGTCGAGATCGGCGTGCTCTCGCACAAGGCGGCGGTTGGAGAGCTGAGACTTCCGTCCGCCGCCGTGGAAGAGCTGCTCTTGCTCAAAGAGGCGAGGAATCATCTCGCGCATATTCGAGAAGTGCCGTTTCCGATGGTCGAAGCCATCTTGTCGAAAGGCGATTAGCTGCCGGACGCTGCATCGTTTGGCAACGAGGCGCCGATCGGACGCAAAAAAGCGCCCTGCCTCCGCATGGGAGGCAGGGGCGCTTTGCTGTTTTGGCAAGCGGTGCAAGGAGCGTCTCGAAAGACGGCGCCTGATCAGCAGCTGCCGATCTCGTCGAGAGCCTTGGCCGTGCCCGTCTTGCTGAGATTCACGGCTCTTCCTTCGCCGAGGCCTGTGAAGATCACGAGGCAGGCGTCGGACTTGGCGTGCTCCTTGATGTAGGCGTCGTCGAAGGTCATGAGACGGTCGCCCTTCTTGACTTTCTGGCCGTTTTCGACGAAGACTTCGAAGCCCTTGCCGCCGAGGGCGACGGTGTCGACGCCGATATGCAGCAGGTACTCGGTGCCGTCGTCGGCCTTCATGCCGATGGCGTGCTTCGTGTCGAAGACGAAGACGACTTCGCCGTCCGCGGGCGCGTAGACAGTCTCTTCCGTCGGATAGACGAAGTAGCCGTCGCCCATCATCTTGCTCGCGAACGCTTCATCGGGAGCTTCCTCGATGGGATGCACTTCTCCTGCGACGGGCGCGAAGAGCGCGTGCGCGGCAGGAGAAGCGGCAGGCGCGTCCGGCGCCTTAGCCGGCGCAGCCTCTTCGCTGCTTGTCATAGGTGCGGCGGGGGAAGCGTCCGGCTCGACGTCGGGCGCGGTCTGGAGGTAGGTTTCGAGGTTCGACTTGATGACCGCGACCTGCGGACCGTAGATGACCTGCACGCCCGTGCCCTTGACGATGACGCCGACGGCGCCCGTCGCCTTCAAGAGCTTCTCGTTGACGAGCGAGGAGTCCGCGACCGAGCAGCGCAGGCGCGTCGCGCAGCAGTCGACCGAGGTGATGTTCCTCTTGCTGCCGAGACCGCGCGCGATCGCCGCGCTCTTGGCGTCATCCGCCGACGCGCCCTGTCCGGCCGCGCCGCCCTGCTGGGCCTGGTAGTCGGCCTTCGAGTAGAGCTTCGTCTCCTCGTCGTCGTCCTCGCGGCCCGGCGTCTTGAAGTCGAAGCGGCGGATCATCCACGAGAAGATGAAGTAGTAGAGGAAGAAGTAGACGACGCCGACGGGGATGATGTACATCCAGCTCGTTTTCGCCTCGCCTTGCAGAATGCCGAAGATGAAGAGGTCCAGAAGGCCGCCCGAGAAGGTCAGGCCGACGGCGATGTTGAGCATGTGCGCGATCATGTAGGCGGCGCCCGCGAGCACGACCTGCACGGCGAAGAGCGCAGGCGCGACGAAGAGGAAGGAGAACTCGATCGGCTCCGTGATGCCCGTGAGCATTGAGGTCAGAGCCGCCGAGAGCAAGAGGCCGCCCGCGATCTTCTTCTTTTCGGGACGCGCGCAGCGGTACATGGCGAGCGCCGCGCCCGGCAGGCCGAAGATCATGAAGATGAACTCGCCCGAGAAGTAGCGCGTCGCGTCCGAGCTGAAGTGCGCGACGTTGGGCGAGGCGAGCTGGGCGAAGAAGATGTTCTGGCCGCCACGGATGAGCTGGCCGTCGATCATCATCGAGCCGCCGACGCCCGTCTGCCAGAACGGCAAGTAGAAGACGTGGTGCAGGCCGAACGGGATCAAGGCGCGCTTGATGATGCCGAAGATCAGGGTGCCGATGTAGCCCGTGCCCGTCACGAGGCTGCCGAGCGCGAAGATGCCCTGCTGTGCGAGCGGCCAGACGAAGTACATGGCGATGCCGACGAAGAGGAAGGCGATCGTCGAGACGATGGGCACGAAGCGCGAGCCGCCGAAGAACGAGAGCGCGTTCGGCAGCACGATCTTGTGGTACTTGTTGTGCAGCCACGCGACGCCGAGGCCGACGATGATGCCGCCGAAGACGCCCATCTGGAACGACAGGATGCCGCAGCTTGAAGCGATCGTGCCTTCGAGCACGGAGGGCGCGATCGAGCCGTCCGCGAGGATCTGTCCGCCGAGCTTCAGCATGGCGTTGCACGCCGTGTGCATGACGAAGAAGGCGATCATGGCGGAGAGAGCCGCGACCTCCTTTTCCGCCTTCGCCATGCCGATGGCGACGCCGACGGCGAAGATGATCGGCAGGTTGCCGAAGATCGTGCTGCCGGCGCTCGCCATGATGGACAGGAGCGCGTTGAGCGGCGTCCCCGCGCCGAGCACGGCGCCGAGACCGTATGTCTCGATGGTCGTGGGATTCGTGAACGATGCGCCGAGCCCCAAGAGGATGCCGGCGATCGGCAGGATGGCGACGGGCAGCATGAAGCTGCGTCCGACGCGCTGGAGCACGCTGAAGATTTCGTCTTTCATGAAGCAAAACCCTTTCCTTTCATGAAGTACAGGAAATGCCGCCGGATCGAAGCTGCTCGGACTTGGCTAGTGGGCGGTTGGAGTCGCCGGCATTTCCGAAACATTGCGTTTTGATTATACCTTAGACAGAAGTGCGTTGTAAAGGTGCGGCTGCAATGAATACATCAGTTCAGCCATGTTTTTTGCAAGTTTGCAGAAAATTACCGCGCCTTGCAGGATTCGGCGCGGAGCACAGCGAATCCTAAACGTTGGACAAAAGCGGCGAAGAATGTGTTCGTTTCCAAGCGTTAGAAGAGATCGGGGGATGACGATGAAGTATTGCAGCAAATGCGGCGCGGCGCTGCCCGAAGGGACAGTGGTCTGCCGAAACTGCGGGTCGGGCGTGAATCTGACGAAGCCGAAGGGCGATGCGCCGAAGGTGCAGGCGGCAGGAGGCGCACCGAGCGGATCTTTGGGCGCGGGTGCGCAGGGCGCTCCCGCATGGCGGCCGGGATCTGCGCCGCCGGCGGGCGCACCGCTGCCGCCTCAGATGCAGGCGGGCGGCTCGTCGAACCGGACGGGGATTCTGATCGGCTGCGGCATTTTGTTCTTTCTCGGCGCCTTTTTGCTCATCGTCGGCGGCATCGGCTACTATCTCTACAGCGCGAACCGCGATGAGGAGAAGCCCGCCTCGCCGTTGCAGAAGCAGACGCAGCAGGCTGCACCGCCCATGCAGGGAAAGACGCCGGGGGCGGACAGCGCCGCATGGGACGACCTCGTGCGGGAGAAGGACGCGATCGACATCACCATCGGCGAGGTGGCGAACCGCGCGAACCAGCACCTCAAAAAATATCCGGACTTTCGCAATGCGGCCGGCCTGATCAACGATGCGAAGGCCGTCACGGAGCGCGCGCGCAAGGCGGAGAGCCGGGCCGCGGCGCTCGAAGGCGTCGATCCCGCGCGGTGCAACGCGCTGCGCGCCCTGTTTGCGATCGAGATGCGCCGTGCGCAGGGGCTTTACAAGGGCATGATCGACAGCTCGAACGGCGGCGACTACAGCTACGGTTTCCGCGAGGGCACGACCGCCTCCTACGCTTTCGATGAAGCGAACGCGCAGTTCGACAACCTATACCGATGAGCAGGAAACGAAAGGACATCGCCGCGCTCCTTTTCCTCGGGATCGGCGTCTCGTTCTTCCTGCTGGCCTTCGCGGGCGGACTGTGGCTGCTCCTTCGCGGCTCGCACGAGCCGCCGCCTCCCGAGCCGAGTTTCGAGGAAAGCCTTCCGCCCACGCTCCAGATTCCGCCTGCGGCGACGACGCCGCAGCACATGGAGGAGCGCCGCGCGCTCATCGACGAGGTGCGCCGGCAAAAAGAGCATGGCGGGGCGAGGTTCGCCGTCTTTCTCGCCTACCCCGAAGACGGCGGCGTGCCGCTCATTGCTGACGAGGAGAGGATGCGTTCGGCGAGCATGATCAAGGTCTTCATCCTCGCCTGTGCGATGGAAAAGGCAAAGGCGGGAGAGCTGCAGCTCGCTGAGACGCTGCGGCTGGAAAGCGCCGACAAGGTGGGCGGCGCAGGGGTCATCGCAGGCCGTGCCGACGGCACGGTGTTTCCCGTGGAAGAGCTTCTGCGGCTGATGATCGCCGAGAGCGACAACACGGCGACGAACATGATGATCGACCGGCTCGGCATGGCGGAGATCAACCGCTATATGGAGGCGCATGGCTACAGCGCGTCGCATCTGCAGCGCAAGATGATGGATGCAGAGGCCGTGAAGGAAGGGCGCGAGAACTACACGTCGGCGAAGGACCTCGGCGAGTTCTTCCTGCGCCTCTGCCGCTCGGAATGCGTGGGCGAGCCATACGACGAGATGATGCGCACGATGCTCTTTGCGCAGACCGACCGCGAGTGCTTCCCTCGCGCCCTGCCCGACGCACGCATTGCGCACAAGACGGGCGAGCTCGACCGCCTGTACAGCGACGGCGGCATCATCTACGGCAAGGATGGCTGCACGGTGGTTCTCGTCATCCTGGCAGACGACATGAAGTCGCGCGGCCTCGCCCTAGAGACGATGCGCGAGATCGCCCGCCGAGCCGGGGAATGAGGCTGCGGTTCGATCGCTTTGCATACAGGCTCTTTTGAAGGAGGAATCTTGATGAAACGCATTTTATCCATGGCGCTTTTCGCCGTCTGCTTCTTCGCGTGCAGCATGGCATCGGCGAGCGGCTACCCCGATTATCTGGGAGGCGACCGCAATCTCCTGCTCTCGGGCGGACACATGGGCATCGGCTGGTACGTCGACAAGAGTTCCCTCGTCGTGCAGCAATACCAGCCGCCGGTCTATCGCATCGCTGTCAACGTGCTGACGGTCGATGATGCAGATCGCGGCAATACGACGCCGAGCAGCGTGAAAACGGAGGAATTTCTCTACAACTGGGATACGCGCAGGATGTATCAATGGTGGGGGGAGAAGTCCGCTTGGAACTACGTTCGGCCCGTCGGCTGCCTGGCGGAAACGGGCCATCACTTCGCAGGTGAGATGGCGTTCTACATCGCCTATCACATGAAGTTCTACGGCGGCAGGAAATGGCGCGACCCGCATACGGGCAAGGACGAATGGCCGAATTTCTCCGACCATCTCTACGCGGTCGTGGACGGCTCGGAATGAAGAAGGAAGGGGCGGCATCGCGTATGCCGCCCCTTCCCTTTTCCTGTTCATTTTTATCCTTTTCCTGTTGATGAAGCCGATCCTAGGCGATTTTATTGTTGCGTGACGCTTCGACAGGCTTTTCTCGCTCATAGCAGCGCGTGGAGAATCAGTTCCGTCTTGCCCCTAGCTCTCGAAAACCACGAATCCCGGCATCGACAAGAATCATGCCCTTGCTTTTCTAGTCCAGCCCCTTGCAAAGCCCCATGGATTATGCTATCATTAGGCCACTTTGGGATAAGCATAGGAATCCATGAGGAGGACACCGAATATGAGAAGAAACGATCTTGCACGAAAGATTGCCTGCTGGATCACGCTTGGTGCCTTTTCGCTGCAGCCGTCTCTTTCTTTTGCCGCAGACATCGTTGCCGACGACGCTGCACCCGAGGCGCAGCGTCCCTATGTGACGGAGACGGCGAGCGGCGTCCCGCTCGTGCAGATCGCCCGCCCCGACGGCGGCGACGTCTCCGTGAACCGCTACGAGGCGTTCAGCGTCCCGGAACGCGGCGCCATCCTCAACAACGCCTTCCTCTTCTCGAATACGCAGCTCGCCGGATATATCGAAGGAAACCCGAATCTTGGCGGAGGCCCCGCACGCATCATCGTGAACGAGGTGATGAGCGACCAGCCCTCAAAGCTGCGCGGATTCCTCGAAGTGGCGGGCACGAAAGCCGACGTCATCATCGCAAACCCGAACGGGATTTGCGCCGATGGCGCCGGCTTTTTGAATGCCTCCCGCGCCATCCTCGCCGCCGGGCACGTCCTGCACGACCCGTCGGGCGGCTATGCGGGGCTTCGCATCGAGGACGGCAGGATCGACATCCGTGGCAGGGGCTTGACGCGCGCGGCGCGGACAGCGCCGAGGTCTATGCCCGCGCCGTCGAGGTGAATGCAGGACTCTGGGCGGATCACGCGAAGATCGTCGCAGGGAGCAACGAGATCGCAAGAGACGGCAGCCTCTCCCCCGTCGCTTCCGAAACAGGCGTCCCTGCCCCGCAGTACGCCATCGACCTCGCGGACATCGGCGGCATGTACGCCAACCGCATCGCCCCTCGGGTCGGCACGGAAAAAGGGGCTCGGCGTCAATCTCGCGGGACAGATCTCCGCGACGCAGGCCGTCTCCACGGATGTGAACGGCAACCTCAAGACCACAGGCAGCGTCTACAGTGACGGTGACCTCTCCGTACATGCCGACAGGATTGAAAACACGAATCTCATCTACGGCGGAAAGAGCACCTCCATCCGTGCAAAAGAACTGACCAACAAGAGCGGCGGCAGAATCTACGGCGATACCATTACCATCAACGCAGAACATATCGTGAACGAGACCGATGCGGCGCTGGAAGCACGTCTTGCACGCGAGGCACAGATCCTTTCACAGTATGCTCCTCGGATCGAAGCCGCACATCGAAATCTCACGCCACCCTCCTCAGGGGGCATCTTCGGCAGACGTGCCGACCTGTCCAAGCAGCTTAATTCTTATCAGGAGAGGATTAGGGAGGCAGAGGCAGCCTATGACGCACAGCAGAGCATCGTAAACTCCATAAAAGATGATCTCGCATCCCGTCCCGCAGGTGTCATTGCCGCACACAGTCAGCTCAATTTGAGTGCCAACACGATCCAAAATACTGGGAACGCCCTGCTCTACTCCGGTGGGGACATTGCTCTTACCGCAGAAGAGACGCTCAAAAACAGCGGCGCACGCATCGAGGCACAAGGCAGCATCGCCATCACGGCACCCCATATAGAGAATGAGAATGCAGCCTTTGCGGCAAAGCGAACCATCACAAGCGCAGCCGTCAATCCCACCAAGATCCGCATCGACGAGCCTGGACATATTGAACAGGGAAAGGCATTCCCAGAATGGGAGTTTCGGAACATCGACAGTGGCTATGGGGCATACCACAGTCACATCGCCAAAAAGCCCATCTACGAGCACGCCGCCTATGAGGAGATCAAACAGCCCACTCCTGCTGAAATCGCCGCAGGAGAAGCACCCGTTCCCGCAGAACTTGTCGGCACACTCTCTCCGAACTACGACTATGACGATCCCATCTTCAAGGAACTTGGTGTTGCGTCCATGTCATCCCCCCGTCCTGCGCACGGCGATCCCGCGCAAGCGGCATGGGACGCCAAGTACCGCATCGTCCTTGCGGCGCTCAACGAAAAGATCGACGCATATAACGGCGAGGCCGAGGAATACAACCGCACGACGGCGCAGGCGGCCGGGCAGAAGATCAACCTGCTGACCTTCATCGAGACGGCAGACGTGCATTCAAAAGAGACGGTCACCTCCTCCCTGCCCGCCGCGATTCGAGCCGGAAACAACATCACGCTGCACGGCGACACGGAAAACACGGACAGCGCCATCAGCGCAGGCGGGACGCTTCGCATGGACGGTGCGCTCACCGAAAACGCGCATATGCAGCAGGAGCAGACCGTCACGCTCGGGACGACGCGGGGAAGCTACACGGAAAGAAGGAACTGGCTCCACCGGGGGAAAGTCCGGAAGTTCCACAGCAAAGTCTACATGACGCCCGAAGTCGTGTGCGCGAATCCCGCGCCCATCGGCGTCCATGCGATCGAGGAGAATGCCGCCGCAGAATCCGTCTCGGACGCGCAACGCGACCGCGTTGCCCAGACGCTCTCCCCCTTCGGGCTCTCTTCGCATCCGCAAACGGCAGGAACAAGCACAGGCGGCGCAGAGCATCTCTTCCTCAGCGCACTCTATCGCGTGCATCCCGAGAGCACGGCGAAGTATCTCGTCGAGACCGATCCCGCCTTCACCGACCGGAAGAAATTCCTCTCCTCGGACTATATGTATCAGCGGCTCAAATGGGATCCCGACAGAATCCCCAAGCGCATCGGCGACGGCTTCTACGAGCAGCAGCTCCTTGCCGACCAGATGCTAAGGCAGACGGGAAAACGCCACATGGAAGGCTATACCGACGACGAAACCGCATTCCGGGCTCTGATGGATGCGGGCATTTCCTATGCCCAAGAAATGAACCTCGCCCCCGGCATCAAGCTCTCCAAAAGAACAGGTCGCCGCCCTCACCTCGGACATGATCTGGCTCGAAGAGCGCGAAGTCGAAGTCAACGGCAGGAAGGAACGCGCCGTCTATCCCGTCCTCTACACCAAGAACACCAACGGGCTCAAGCTCACCGAAGGCGGCAGCCTCGTCTCGGCGCGGAACATCATCGTCGAAACGAAGGATGCGCTGAAGAGCGCCGGCACGCTCTACGGGGAAAACATCCTCGTGCAGGCGGGAGCTATAGAAAACACGGGACGGATGCGTGCGAAAAACATCGGGCTGAAATCCGAGAGCGACATCCACGTGCAAGGCTCTCTCGTCGGCGACAAGAAAGTTGTCCTTGAAGCCAAGAATAACATTACTGTGGAAAGCACGACGGAGAAGCTCGCCCATCAGGATGTACTGCATACGACCGCCGGGATCGCCGTCAAGGGCGATGAAGGCGTTCTTGTCGTGAGCGCAGGAAAGAACATCGCTCTTGCGGGAGCAACACTTACAGCACTCGGCAAAAACGGCAGCGTGCTCCTCTCGGCGGGAGAAAACATCGCGCTTGCCACCAAGAAACTTCAAAGCGAGAAGGACATGACGGCGAATGCGGAGAACTATCTCCGTACAAAGCGCAGCACGGAACTCGGCACGGAGATCCGTGCGGACGGCAATATCTCCCTCGCTGCCGGAAACGATCTCACGGCAAGAGCCGCGACCATCGAGAGCAAGAGCGGCACGGCCTCCCTCGCCGCAGGAAACGACATCTCCCTCACGGAAGGACGGGAGACCTCCGAGGATCACTATGGGATTCGGTACAAGGAGAGCGGACTGCTCTCCTCGACAACGACCACCGTCCGCACGAATGCGGAGGCAGACGCCGCGATCACGAGCAAAGTCGCGGGGCAGAATGTCAACATCGCGGCAAAACGTGACGCAACCTTTGCGGCGGCAAATATTGCTGCAGACAACGATGTGAACATCACCGCCGGACGGAATTTCTCTGCGGTCTCGGCAGAGAACTATTCGCATACGGAAAACTACAAAGAGGTCAAGAAATCGGGAATCTTCGGTTCGGGCGGTGGACTCGGCTTCACCATCGGGACACAGCAGACAAAGACCACACAGGACAGCGACGCCATCACCCGGCAGGGAACGAATATCGCAGCACTTGGTGGCAGCGTCTCCATCGCTGCAGGAGAGAACGCGCATATCTCATCGAGCAATATCCTCGCGGGCAAAGATGCGATCGTCACCGCGAAGGAAACCACCATCGACGGCAGGGTCAACATCTATCGCGAGAGCATCACGCAGGAAAGCAAGACGACGGGACTGACCGTCAGCCTAGGCCACGGCCTCTTGAGCCTCGGGCAGGAAATCGCCGCACCTTTGCAGCGCATGAGCGAAGTGAAGGACGACCGCCTGAAAGCCGTCTACGCCTGGAAGGCCGGCCGCCTCATCCATGAAGCCTTCGGCAAGGGACAAAACCCGCTGAAAGATAGCGCAGGATTCTCCTTGAACCTCAGCCTTGGCACGAGCAAAGCCTACAGCCGCACCGAGAGCGTTACCAGGAATACGCCGGCAGCAAAAAATCGCTGCAGGGGAAAAAAGCAGACATCACTGCAACCGAGCGCGACCTTGCCATGCAAGGCTCTACCGTCGAAGGAAAGAACGTCGCCCTTGCGGCAAAGGGAGACGTGCGCCTCGAAGCTGGAGAAAACAGCAGCCGCACGACGAGCGAGAACAAGACGAGCTCCGCAAGCATCGGCGTCTCCTTCAGTTCGCAAGGACTCTCAGGCCTCAGCCTAAGCGCGAGCAAGGCACAGGGAAACAGCAAGGAAAATGCCTCGACCTACACCCCGACGGAGATCGCCGCAAAAGACGCCCTGCAGATTGAAAGCGGCAAGGATACGAACATCCTCGGCAGCACGGTGCAGGGCGACAAGGTCACGGCAAAGGTCGGTGGCAATCTCAACATTGAGACCTTGCAGGAAAAAGAAACCTACGAGGAGAAGAACACATCGGCAGGCTTTGATCTCGCGTGGGATATTCGCGCGGGAAAATTCTCCAAGCCCACGTTCGGCCTTTCAGCGGGCAGAGGAACGATCGACTCCGCCTACCGCAGTGCAAGAGGTCAGTCCGGCATCTTTGCAGGCAAAGGCGGCTTCGACATCTACGTCGAAAAGAACACCGACCTCAAGGGCGCGGTCATCGCCAGCGAAGCAACTGCGGAGAAGAACCGCCTCAGCACGGGGACGTTCTCTTTCAGCGATTTGGAGAACGGTGCAGACTACAGCTCGAAAAGCATCGGGGCAGCCTACCACCACTACGGCAGCTATGACAAGATGAGCCGACAGGAGAAGAACAAGGTCTACAACACCATAGGCCTCTCCCCTAGTCTCCATGCCTGCCAAGGGCGATGCGAACAGCACGACGAGGTCTGCCGTTGCCGCAGGAACCATCGGCATCCGCGAGAATCCCACGCAGGACATCTCTGCCCTCAATCGTGATACGAACAACGCTTTGAACGAGCTTGGGCGCATCTTTGACAAGCAAAAGATCGAAGAACAACAAGAACTGGCCAAAGCCTTCGGTGAAGAAGCCTTCCGACTCGCCCATAACCTCCCCGACGACGGCAGCGGCCGAAAGATCGCCGTCCACGCCATCATCGGCGGCATCATGAGCCAAATTACGGGAGCAGGCTTTGCTTCGGGTGCCATCGGTGCTGGTGCCAACGAAGCTGTGATCGGCGAGA